>VYLE01000001.1_pt1 | contig 1645519 bp, 1644 predicted proteins | sample 5114391 | NCBI WGS metagenome assembly VYLE01 (sample SAMN12291771, study PRJNA351875) | freshwater metagenome | isolation source: freshwater lake | place: USA: Michigan, Kent Lake | collected 2013-08-15
TGAGCGTAACGGTCGGCGTCATCATGCGATTTGTTGACGGAAAGGCAGTTCAGTTCAGAATTTTTCAGTCTGCTGGGGCACTGTAGCAATCTGTTCGCGCCTCACGCAGGTGCAGCTGAAGCAGGGCGCCACCGTGCTGCGCACCACGGGCTACGCCTGGGACAATGCGGACCAAATCACCAGCCAGACGGTGAACGGCGTGACGACCAACTACGGCTACGACCTAGCCGGGCAGCTGACCAGCGAGGTCCGCAGTGGCTACAACGTGGCCTACACCTATGATGCCAACGGAAACCGGCTCTCGAAGACCGTAAACGGCGTGGCGGAAAGCTATACTTATGACCTGGCGGACAAGATGCTGACGGCCGGGGCCAAGAGCTACACCTACGATGCTGCGGGGCGGACCGTGGGCATCAATGCGCCCGGCGGCCCCACCACCCTGAGCTACGATTACAAAAGCCGGGTGACCGCCATCAGTGGCCCCGGGATCAACGAAACCCACACCTATAACGGCCTGGATACGCGGGTGGGGACGGTGCAAGGGGGTGTCCCGCGCACGTTTGTGCGGGATGGCAGCTATGTCACCGACCCCGTGCTGCGGGATGGCCAGGCCACCTACACGCCGGGGGTCTCGGAGCGGCGCGGCGGGGTGTCCACCTGGTCTCACTCCGGCCTCAAGAACGCCGACGCGCAGACCACTTCGGTGGGGGCGATTGCAGCGACCCGGGTGCTACGACGCCTTCGGGGCGGAACTCTCCGCCACCGGAACCTGGAAGGGCCCCTTCGGCTACGCCGGCGGCTTTGGTTACCAAGAGGATTCCAGTGGCCTCAAGCTCCTCGGCCACCGCTACTATGACCCAACGACCGGGCGCTTCCTCTCGAGAGACAAGATAAAGGACGGTGCAAATTGGTATGCCTATGCAGCCAACAACCCTGTCTCGATTGCTGATCCAACAGGCTTGATCATCGAGACTGTTGCGGATATCATTGGAATTGCCTGGGACATATGGGATATCGCTCACGATCCAACCAATCCGTGGGCATGGGGGGGATTGGTATGGTCCCTTGTTGCAACTTTTGTCCCGTTCCTTCCAGGGAGCTACGTTGCAAAACTGGGCGGCAAAGCCGCTAAGTTTGACTGGAATTTGGTATTCAAGGGTGCTGGTAGAGGAAGTAAATCTCGGGATGAGTTTGTTAAACATCTGACAGAAACCATCGAGCATGTAAACGAACTGCAGAAGAAAAAGGATGAGCTTGCCAGGGCGAGAGGGCATGCCGACCGACAGCGACTGAAGGCCGAGATAGCTGAACTAGAAAAGGGTATAAACGGACACGCTAAGGAGATGGATCAGAAATGGCCGGGATGGAGAGAAGAACTTGAGCGATTCAAGGGCGGTCTTGCAAATGAGGGTGATTGAGGAAACAGGTCGACTGGCTGACTTCGATTCTCGGATTCTCATGGGTTCGATTTCGTATGATCTGCATGGCATCGTAGAGTCATTCTGGAGTGGCGTCGTATGGCTGAGAGATATCTGGCCAGACTTAGGAGAGGACAGTCATATTCTGTTTTCCCGTATACGTGAGCAGATTCCATTGATAATGGAGAGTGAGGAAGTGTTTGACAACTGCCAGTATCCGCTGGTCGGGTTAGCGAACTCTATCAAGGATTTCGATCCAGAATTATCAAGTCAGATACTACAGATGTATCGGGAATAGTTACAGAAGGGAGGTCACAAGTGTCAAGAGCTGACAAGTGATATACTTATGACCTGGCGGACAAGATGCTGACGGCCGGGGCCAAGAGCTACACCTACGACGCTGCGGGGCGGACCGTGGGCATCAATGCGCCGGGCGGCACCACCACTCTCGCCTACGATTACGAAAGCCGCGTGACCGCCATCACTGGCCCTGGGATCAACGAAACCCACACCTATAACGGCCTGGATACTCGGGTGGGGACGGTGCAGGGGGGCGTGTCGCGCACGTTTGTGCGGGATGGCAGCTACGTCACGGACCCCGTGCTGCGGGATGGCCAGGCCACCTACACCCCGGGGGTCTCAGAGCGGCGGGGTGGCGTGTCCACCTGGTCTCACTCGGGCCTCAAGAACGCGGATGCGCAGACCACTTCGGTGGGCGCAATTGCAGCCACCCGGGTGTACGACGCCTTCGGGGCGGAACTCTCCGCCACCGGAACCTGGAAGGGCCCCTTCGGCTATGCCGGTGGCTTCGGTTACCAAGAGGATTCCAGCGGCCTCAAGCTCCTCGGCCACCGCTATTACGACCCGACCACCGGGCGGTTCCTGTCGAGGGATCCGATCAAGGATGGCTCGAACTGGTATGTGTATTGCGGGAATGATCCGATTACAAGTGCCGACGGCCTCGGACTCTCTAAGTGGAGGATTCTCAAGAAGGGAGTCAAGCGTGCAGGCGACATTCCGCACATTAAAGTGCGCGTGGGCAGAGAGAACCGGGAGAACATACTGGTGCGAAGCAAGGAAGAAGCGGAGGAACTCGCACGTAAAATGTCGAGGCCTGGTCACGAACCCGTGCGTCACGAGAATGACCCCAACGGGTATCCTCCCCACTGGCATCCTGGCCCGTACAAAAACGGCTCGCCGCACATTATCTCCATAGATGAACTTGCGGAATCAATAGACGATCCGGCGCTATTGGATTCGTACCGAACGTTCGCGCAGGAACCGTGGAAAGCAAAGTTGGATGAAGTTGCAACGAACATTGCCGGTTTCGTGCCAATAATTGGAGACAGTATGTCGTTTGCCCAGGCTTTAGAGGATTTTGCGAATAGCCTAATGCCAATGCGCACGGCCATGGAAGCCAAGATGGAAATAGCGAGTGATGGTCTATACTAATACCATTCGACAAAACAGCTCGGCGCTATTCAGGTGCAGGAGGTGATTCCCGAGGCGTTCTTTGGACAGTCTGTGGACAAGTTGCTTCGCTCCCACGAGATTAAAGTGAGTCGGGCTACTGGTCCAATCGTCGAAGCCGTGTGGGAAGAAATGTTGGTCTCGTGTCTGGCTACTCTCAATAGGGTGAATCCCACATTGCCGGGAACTGAATTGCGGGCATTCGTATCAGAGTTCATCGCCAAGCGTCAGACGCTACGTGCTGAGAACCGGTGGGTATTTGCATGGGGCCTGTTTTGTGGTAAAGGCGTGAAGGAAATTGACCAATTGCTAAAGAAAGGGGGTATGGAGGCGCAAAATGAACGGGATTATTGGAATTCATACTACGATGGTCAGGAAGTTGGTGCTCGATTTTTCTCCGGGCTGGGTAGCATTCGATTTAATCGACCATTTTTTGCTCTCAGTGAACACGTATTGAACGAAATGCTGTGGCTTTGTCCACCAGATGGAGGTATTTCAGGAGAATTTCTTAGCGAGCTGATGGGCTGGGATTTCTATCTTGTAGATCCTGGAATGCAATGGTGCATTGCTGTAACACATGAAGAAGCGACTGGGCCGTTCATAATTCGCAACTATGATAAGCTATCTCTTTTGTAATATGGCATTGATTCAACGCATGCGGCTTAGCGAGTCTATCTACCGGGAAAATTGAATTCTGTACGCCCAATGGCACTTTTACTCAATCAAGAGGAATTGGTAATCCACAATGGACCTCAATCTTCCGTTCTTTAACAGTCCTCTACAAGAGGACTTCGGCAACCGTTATGCGTCGTCATTTATGGTGGGCGAATCGTTAGCCAGTTTGCTGTGGAGGAGAGTAAGACGGGTGCTTACAGAACATCAGCACTACTTTCACTCAGGAATGGTGTCAGACGATAGCTGGGAAGTGCAACCTGAAGTTCCGCCAGGCATGCTAGAGAGCTTTCTGTATTCAGCTCACTTTGGTCCGAGTGCTCAGGCTGGCAATGCTCTAGAAGCGGACGTAATTGCAAAACGGCCGCTTTCATTTCAGTTCGCATACCAGGAGTCCTGGAGGCGCTCGCTTTACCTAGCGGATTCAGTACTTGCAAAGCCCTTCTTCCTGTTGTATGAGGAGTGCCCCAGAAATGCCGCCTATGTAGTGCTGGCCGAACCAATTCCGTTGATGGAAGTACTTGAGCTGCTTGGAAGTCATAGTTGCATTTTGTTAAACCCTTCTTTCGATTGGGTGATAGTGAATGCCAAGCCTTCGAAGACGGGATTTGCGCCGATGATTCTCAGAGACTATGAGCGATCCAGTATGATCTAAAGTGTGATTTTTGCTTCTCAGATCACCTTGCACTGAAGGAGGTTCCTGTCTTGTCTGAATCGCTCATAAACCCGTTCAGCGAAACCACGAGCTTTGTCTACGACACGCTGGGCCGCGTGGGGCAGAAAACCCTCGCCAACGGGACCTCGGAGCACTACGCCTATGACACGCGCTCCCGCCTCACGCAAGTGCAACTGAAGCAAGGCGCCACGGTGCTGCGCACCACGGGCTACGCCTGGGACAACGCGGACCAGATCATCAGCCAGACCGTCAACGGCGTGACGACGAACTACGGTTACGACCTGGCCGGGCAGCTGACCAGCGAGGTCCGCAGTGGCTACAACGTGGCGTACACCTATGATGCCAACGGAAACCGCTTAAGCAAGACCGTAAACGGGGTGGCGGAAAGCTATACTTATGACCTGGGGGACAAGATGCTGACGGCCGGGGCCAAGAGCTACACCTACGATGCCGCGGGGCGCACCGTGGGGATCAATGCGCCGGACGGCACCACCACCCTGCGCCTGGAAGTGAAGTTGCTGCCCAACTGGTCTTCGGGCATTTGGGAATGGTCGGTGAACAGAGTCGTCCAGGGAACTAGCAACGCTGGTTGGTTGGTTGGTTGAGTGTGTTCGAGAGAGCAACTGTGTTTCGAGGAGAATGGGTCTCAATCCAACCGTTCGGCATTGTTGTTCCGTGAGGAGCGTGGGCTTGCTATGAAAAAGATTCGATTTAGATGGGTGTTCTTGGGGGTTATTCTTATCCCCACGCTTGCCAATTCGATCTACTGGACTTACTCGGACTGGATCCAACCGCGCAAGGCGGCCAAGTTGGCGGAATGTGTTCGAAAGGAGTTTCGCCGAGCTACCCTAGAGAAGCTAGCAGTTGATGACCGAGATGCGCATGTGGCCGAGGCGTGCGCAGCGTATTCGCCGTCTCAAGCACTTTACGTTGCGAAGACTGGCCCGCAATTTGTTGCCTTGACGGACAGAACCTATGGTCTTGTGACTGTATGGAGAGGCACTAACAGCGATGGAAGTCTAAAGGTCAATGCGATAACGCGTAATGTGTACTATCCCATATTTGGTTTCGAATACTGATGAAAGAAGTAACGCCCGAAATCAGCAACCGCATTTACTGGGGGATAGTCCTTGGCTTGGTCATTTGGCTCATCGTTTACATGAACCAAGTCTATGCAGCAAAACTTAGGTGGCATAAGAGCGCGAACTACGATAGCTGCGTCCTTTACGAACTGAAGGCGGCAGAAAAAGCCAAGTTGAGCGTGAAGGATCGTGATCGCCTCCTCCTGGAAAACTGTAAGGCTCAAGCCCCCATCGGAACCGTTAGCATTGAAGCCTCTGACGAGGATTTCTTCGCCATCGTGAGTTCAGAAGGTGGGGCCCTCATAGGATGGAGGGAAGATGATACGTGGCTCGGCGGGAAGAAGTGGATAACGTCTCGCGATGGATTGCGCTTCCGCGAAGGAAGAATGGTCGTTTGGCGCGAAAAGCAACCAGAAAAGGAAAAGCAATGAACAGAATTCAATTTTTCGAGGCGGCAGCATGACCCCCACCCTCCTCTCTCTCAGCCTTATGATCACCACCGCTCCGCCTCTCCACGGAGGCGATGCCGGATAATCCCAAGCGGATCGCGATCAAGTACGGGCCGCTGGTGCTAGCTGCCGATATGGGTCCGGGTTCGGGTGCTACGGCGGAGGGTGCCGTATTCCGGACGCCCGTGATCACCAGTGACCCGGCGCGAATCAGCGAATGGCTCAGGCCAGTGCCGGGGCAGCCGCTCACCTTCCGCACGGAGGGTGCCATGCAGCCGCAGCAGTTCACCTTCGTGCCGTTCCACTCGCTGTTCGAATCGCGGTACGGGGTCTACTTCGACCTGTTCACCCCCGCCGAGTGGGCGGCCAAGGCAGCGGAATACCGAGCCGAAGAGGCCCGCCTCCAAGACATCATGCAGCGCACGGTGGACTCGATGAACATTGGCGAAATGCAGCCGGAGCGCGACCACAACCTCACCCAAGAACGCAACGACGTCCGGGAGCAGAACAACCGGGGCACCCGCCAACCCATGACCGGGGGCTGGGTGGAGTTCGACATGGCCGTGCCGAGTGCGGGGGCGAGCGAGCTGATGATGACCTACTGGGGCAACGACCGGATTCGACCGGAGTTTGTGATCCTGGTGGATGGCCAGCAGATCGCGCGAGGCGCTGGAAGGGCGACCGATGAATGTGTTCTTCGATGTTGCCTACGCGATCCCGGTGGAGCTTACGCGCGGGAAGACGAAAGTGCGCGTGCGGATCGTGCCGGTGGCGGGCAAGACTGGTCCCAGCCTAGCGGGCGCCCGCGTGTTGAGGGTGAAGGCAAGTTAGGGGCGCGCAGCGGGCATAATCACACGCAAACCTCGAGGAGAGGGGAGTGGGTGGATGGGTCCGGTAAGAATGAGAAGCTTGTTGGGCGGCCGGAGCGACAGGCTTCTGGTCCTTCTTGGCCTCACCGTGGGTTTGGCGATGGCCGGATGCTCTCGCGAGAAACCACCTCAAGACATCACGGAGTATCGAATCCTGATGTTTCGTTATCTGGCAATCCAGAAGGCGAGCACGGAACGAGTGTTGGCCTTGAAGGGCTTGGGACCCGAGAAGACGCTCGAAGGGCTGCTGAAATCCGACGAAATCAAACTGAAGGAGATAGATAGGCTTCGAAGCGATCTCTACATGCGTAACGATTTCGAAGGGGAGAATGAGATTGGAGCGCTCTTCATCGAGCTGATTCATTTTGAATCCAGCAATCTCCGGCACACCATAACCATTCTTAAGCGTGATGATGAGCCTAAGGTCAGAAACAACCTCCTTCGCGATGCCAACACGGCCCGAGAGCAAACCTATGACCTCATACTCCCCCGGTTGTACAAGCTCCTTGAGATCGAGGATAAATCCACCCGAATCCAAGAACAGGTGAGCAACCCGGTGCGTAGGCAAAGCCAGAGGCTGCCGCTATGAAAGAGTACGTGTTTCCCACCCCGCCCGTCGTAGATTCGTTCCCGGAGATCTCCCAAGACGAGGCCACCGATCGCGCTCGGTCATTCCTGGACTTCATCGGATTTGAAGCACGTGAGTTGACCTGCGAGCTTTACTTCCGGTTTGTGGCGGTGCATCACTTCCGTGGCCCCTGCAAATCCACCCAGCGGGTCACTTCGGGCTGGGTCATCGGGGGGTGCGCCCCTCACCTCCGGCTTTCAGACGAGGAGATCTCGAACCCTATCGAGGCGTTGGCGATTTACTCGTTTTTTGAGCGTCTCTGGATTGATCGTAAAGGTGTGCCTGAGCCCGACGAAAGCGTGCCCGAATACCGCTTACCTCCGGACTGGGATTTGGTGACTTACGAGGGCTTCCTCGAGTCTCAGCTGGGTGGATACGTAAACTACTTCTCCTGGGTCCTCGCCTCGGCAAACAAGGACTCGATCGTCCACCCGGACATCTACGCCATGGGCGAGAAACGCGGCTGGTTTTACACGGAGGATCGGAAGAGCACAAAAGGCCCGATCAAAAAGACGCAATGAAAAAGCAAGCTGGATCTCTGAAGGAAGACTTCTTCCGCAGTCTAACCGAAGCCTGGCCAGAGTGGAGTGAGCACGATTCAAGCCTTGTGGAATTTGAGATTCGGGTGCTCGACCGGTACGTTCGCCTGGTCTTTCAATCGTCTCAAGTGCCTGAGCCTAGTCTGAGAGGCGAAAGCAAGCTCATTGACTGTGTTGCGTTCTTCGAGATTTCTGGATATGTGCGAAGTGCGGGAATTACCGGTGATCTTAAGGCTGGCTACTTCGACACCTTTTCAGTTCTAGACATTCAGTCATGTGCCTTAGTTGACTTCACATGCGAACGTCAATCCGATGATGGACTAAAGTTCACCTTCATTCACTACTCATCTGCTACGTATGAGATCGCCCTCCTGAATCCGCAAGTCAGGTTTAAATTTCTGTCGGTAAATCCTGAATACGCTCGTCCGGGCAGATATGCAGGCCAAGTTATCCACAGCGATCGCCAGGAATTGAGATTGCAAGTCAGAGAATACTGATCGTAGTTGAGCGAGGTGCGTTCTCATGTTAGAACCGAATCGTCACCCCGGCCGAAAAGTAGCTCACCCAGGCAAAGTTGCGCACGCGCGTAATATCGTCGCTCCCTTCAATCTCGGCGATGACCATTTCAAGGTGGTAAGCAACCGCCCAGGCGCCGCTGGCGTATGAAGGCGATGATGAAGATCGGAGTCAACGCCATTCCGATTTTCCTCGCGGCTCTTCTGGTCTTCTACCGGACTCAATCGGGGTTTCCTCCATTCTTTGGATCATGGTATGCCTCGGTCATTGCGGCTTTTGGAGATGGGCAAACAGGGTTTCTGATTCCACCCTTGTTGATACAAGCATGGGCGTTCACCGTCGGACTCGGGTTCATTTCGGCCCTTGCATTGAGTGCAACGGAAACCGAAGGAGTAACTTCCAGGGCTATGCACGCCCACCTCGTCGCACGGCACGTTTACTTGTCGACGCTGGCCTGCGCGATTCCGTATTGGGCTTTTCCCTTCAACTTCATCCTGGCGATTGCGATTCCGGGCGCTTTTGCTTTGTCGGCCTTGGCGCTTGTGGTTCTGGCAACCTGCATCTTCACAAGGCTGCCCATTTCAGTAGCAAGATTCAAGAAGGAAACTCGCCATACCAGCTGGTGGATTCTCACCTTGGTGGGCTTGGAAACCCTCGGCGTCGTCTTGATTGGGGGCTCCTAGCTCAAAACCGAATCGTCACCCCGGCCGACACGTAACTCACCCAGGCAAAGTTGCGCACGCGCGGCACATCCGCGCCGCCCTCCAGCACCCGGAACCCCACGAACCCCTCGGTCATGTTCCCCAGGGGGCGCTTAGCGCGCAGGCTCAGGTCAATCGCCCGGCCCGGACCGCCCGCCAGGCCGTCCATCTCTACTTCGTAGTTCCAGCCCGCCCCCAGCGGCCCCTGGCCATAGATGTGCAGCAGCGGCACAAAGCCGGTGTTCCGCTCGGCGTGCACGGTGCCCCCTTGGGCCAGCCGAATCTCCGCATCGCGCACCTTGAGCGTGCCTCCCACCGACCATCCGCCGCGCCACGGCTTGCGGTAGGTCAGCCGGTAGCTATCAAACTTGTAGCCCGCCGAAACGGCTCCCACCGCAAAGGACTGCCCGCCAAATTGGGTGACGCCGGGCAGGGTGCCCTCGCCGCTCTGCCGGAAGGGGGCGTACAGCAGCTTCCAGGTGCCGTCGTGGTCGTCGGTGTAGCCCAGGGCCACGCGCCCGTAGCCTTGCCATCCCCGGCCGATCAGCCCGGCCACGTTGATCTGGGTGCCGGTGGCCTTGGGCACCCGCGCGTAGTTGTAGCGGGTGGAGGTGAGGCCGGTTTCCAGGTCCAGCATCCAGCGGGTGTCGTCGGTTTGGGCCAGCGCCGTGGAGGCCAGGGCAAGGAGCGGCAAGGGGAGGAAGCGTGCCATGGGGTTGTGAGGGTCTACGAGGAGGATGGGTTCATCGTTGCCGTGACGAGGCATCGATGTGGTAACAGTCACGGATGTGGCAGGCGATCCTGGTCACCGCAGTGATGTGGCCGATCTTGTGGTGGGCCAGCTCGCCTAAGATGCTGAGAAAGGTCGACACGCTGCCGTGGCAATTACCGGCGGAGCAGCGGGCCACATTCAACTACGAAGCTAAGTCCCGTCTCATGAGGACAGTAAGCAGTGCCTTCTTTGCATGGATCATTATCAGCTCACCTGATGCCACTCCGATTGCCATTGGTATCATTGCGACGCTGGCCGTAGCAGTGGCTGTCATCACTTGGATCAGGGCAACGCCATTGGTCACCAAAGAACAGGCGCGTATTGATGCTTTGGGAATGGCAAATGTACTCACAGTGCCTGAAAATCAAGCGGTCGATCCAAAGAATGAGCGAAGTTGAACTGACCCCCGCCGACTACCCTCACGAGGGCCTTAACATGCCTGGATGGACGCACGTGGATCCGGAGGGCGGGCGGGGAACTGTCGCCTACATCCTTGAATCCGTTGCCACAGGGCAGAGGCGTGGTTACTTCCTTTCGGGCGGCGCTTGCGATCTTGATATCGAAGGCTTTGAATTCGGACCCTATCTGATCAAGTGCATCGACGGGAATGTCTATTTGGTGACGGAGGCCGGCATCGCCGCCGCTCCATGCAATGTCCTGGGTTACATGCAACTTGTCGAAGACCCCGAGATGTTGGTCTTTTGTAGCTACTACGAACTGCTCGTCATTCACAAGTCGGGGATGCTCCGCTACAGCCAGGACTTAGCCCATGACTGTCTGGAGGTCTTGGCTCTGAATGGGGACATCCTCCATCTCAATGGCAGGCAGGAGTTCAGTCAGGATGATGAACAGTGGACGATGCCCGTTACGGATATCCCCATCGTCCAAGTCGAGTTCAAGTGAGGTGCGAGGGAAGGTGAGGCAAGCATGCTGAAAGACATGGTGAACGGCAAACTACTGGCCAGATTCATGTTCCTCTACGCCATCTACTGGACTCTCGAGGGTGCAGATAACCTTCAGAAGGGCATAGATGTGGTTTGAACTGACCCCCGCCGACTACCCTCACGATGGACTCTCCACGCCCGGCTGGACGCACGTCTCACCTGATGGCGATGGGGGATCCAGGGCATACATCCTGGAGTCCATCCTGACCGGCTCCCGGCAAGGCTACTTCCTCGCTCCTGGCGAAACTTCTTTGGATGTTGAGGGGATCGAGTTTGGTCCCTTCCTCGTGAAGTGCATCAATGGATTCGTCTACTTGGTGACGGAGGCGGGCATCGCTCCCGGAATGGGCCGGGACCCCGGCTACATGCAACTTATCGAGGAACCTGACCTTTTGCTTTTTTGTAGCTACTATGAGTTGCTGGTCATTCACAAGTCGGGCATGGTCCGATACTTCCGGCACGAAGACTATTACTATGCGGACGTCTTGGAACTGATTGGAGATACACTCCACCTCTCCGGATGGAATGGAAAAGATGAAGAGCCGCTGACGATTCGCCTTACGGATCTCCCGGTCGTCCAAGTCGAATTCAAGTGAGGAGCGAAGGAAAGTGAGAGAAGCATGCTGAAGGATATGGTGAACGGCAAACTCCTGGCCGGGTTCATGTTCCTCTTCGCCATCTATATGGTTGCGGAGGGGGTGAACAACTTCATGACCGGCGATCACCATATCCGAGGGGGTAGGGGAGGCAACGTGCTCTTCGCCCACCCCGAGTGGTCCAGCGGTACCCTCATCGCCCTTGGACTCCTGGCCATCTACGGGGGCGTGCGCATGTGGATCAACGACGAGGAGTAGAGAGAGTGAAGTTATGCCGATGACCAAGCGAGCCAAGTGGGGCTGGGCGCTGGCGGTGGTGGCATGCCCCGTGGTCATGCTCTGGGGGATGTGGCGGACCTTTATCGGCGAACCGGTAGTGGAGGTCATGCAAACACTAGAGGGACCTGGTTGGACGGTGATACTTCAACGCGTGAACTACCACTCCACGGTTTCTTTTGTTTACGAAGTGAAAGCCTGCGGCAAGGACGATCGGTGCGATGTCGTGTTCAAAGCCCAGAGGCTTAATGAAGAGACCTTTAAGGCCACTCGCCTGAGTGACCATCGGGTTGCGATTTCAGCTGTGGGCGCTGAGATTTTCCACTACTCGAACTTCTTCTATTACGAGCCCGTTCGAGGCGCCGTCCTCAATTTTGAGCTTGATGGTCGACTTTGAGCCAAAGCTATACTGAGTCCCGCATGGCCGCCTTCCCGAACTTCGTGCCTGTGACCCGCTGGGAGGTGTATGACAATGCCATCAGCAACGGCCAGCTCTGCCGTGAGCTGACGGAATTCCTCTATCCCGGCAACGAGGAGATGATCAGTGGTCACAATTGGGGAGACACTTACTCCGACATTGGCACCCTGGTGGATGAATCGAGGTTCCTCGAGGTCTGGCGGGGGCAGATGCAACGCCTGGTTTGCGTTTATGTGCAGCGGTTTGACCACGAGGCCTTTGTCCAGCACGCAGATCGCCTCGGCCAAGTGCAAGCGGAAACGGGCTTTCCCCTCATCGGGATTGCGGACCAGTGCGTGGTGGCCGTAGATTGGTCATGGGAGCAGATTCGCAAGTTCCTCCACCACCTGGCCGAGATGGGGGCAAATGCGTTTGTGACCATGATGTTGGGTTGGGTGTTTGTTGTGGTACGGAACGGGAGCGTCGAGTATTACGCGATGTGGGAAGGTGTAGCAGATGGGCGTTCTGAGTGACTATGGATCAAAGCTAGTCCGACTCAACCCGGAATACAGCGAATTGCTCTGGTGGATGTTGCGTGAATCCCCGGGCAAATTTGCAGGAAGCCGATCATCTCAAAATTACTTTTTTCGAGGCGATTCAAGCGTGCTTGCTGAACGAGTGGAAGTGGCGGCCATGGAGACGGGTCCGATGTTCATCGGCCTAGAAGGTCACTACTTTCCTTACCTCGAACTGTTTGGGTCCGTCAAAGGCGCGGCCCCAGATGATCTTGATATGCGCGTGCAGGGCCCTGGGCTTCAAGCCTGGTTTGCGCCTTCGTTATCGCGTGAGCTTGTTGGAGGCCTCTTGCAACTCACATGTGACAAGTATCTCAAGTACTTCCAATTCTCACTGAACTCTCGGACTATGCGAATCTACAAAGGTGATCCAGAGCTAGTTCAAGAACACGTCTACTCTGACTATAGCCTGGACTTTATGGAGTACCTCCATCAGCATGAAAAGAAGAGGGGCGAATCGTAACTACATGGCGGGTAGCAGGTAAGTCCATGGTCTCCAATCGCGCCTTCATTTGGGTCATCATCGCCACGGTGGCATTTCTGCTCGGCCCGTATTTGTGGTTCCACACCAGGTCTGTCCCCGTGGATTCCCCAGGAGAATGGGTTGTCACCGATTTTGAGATAAGAGTTCGAAAGGAGTATCCCAACATTCTCGCCGGTACAGAGGTGAATTACATCCTGGTTTGGTTGGATCAGAAGCCGGATACAATCAGTCCGGTCGTCAAGGTTGACGGCGAGGCCGTAGATGAGTTGTTTCTCTACAACTCTGCTTTTTATGCGAGTAAGGCGACCACAGGCACTTGGGTGATACGATTAAGTGTTCCCAAACGACGAAATCCTCCCAAGGAAGTCACATTGACCATAGATGGGCAGGAGCGAACCCTTTCAGTTCACTCCACAACATTGGCCCGAAGCTGGACGACACGGGTGTTCTGGCTCTATGAATATCGGCCCATGAAATACCCTCCAATGCTCCGGACGAATCGCTTTGAGGAAGGAGAGTTTCGTCAGGAGCTGCAGATTCCCGATTGGTGCACGCATGCATATGTTCGCAATGTGCCGGGTAGTCAGAATGTGGTACTCGGCAGGGTTGGACGGTGACGCGAAGTGCCGGTGAAGCCGTCCAACCCGCCACCCGTTCTTAGCCCCGGTGACTCTCCAGCACCATAGCCACCTCGTCGCTGAAGGCGTACTCCTTCTCAAACGTCGTCGGCATGCCCGCCGCAATCAGCAACTCCGTACACCGCGCATAGTCCCCTCCCGGCACGGTGTCGTTCCGCGAAGCAAAGCTCAGCGTCCCCACCGCGTTATCCCCGTAGCCGTGCGTCACGCGCCAGTCCGCCCCGTGCGTCAGCAGGTACTCCACCATGTCCGCCCGGCCGTGGAAAATCGCCTGGTTCAGCGCCGTGGACCCCCAATCCGCCCCCTTCACGTCCACCGGCCACCCGGCTTCCACCATGCGTCGCACCAGGTCAAAGTGGCCATTGCCCGCCGCCTCGGGCAGCAAATGCGCCTCCGCCATCTGCAAGTCCGGCGGGGCTACATTAGATCGCCCGTGCAGCACATCCACCACCGCCCGCTGATACTCCGAGAGCCCCGCGAGAGGGAAGAGCGGCTCCAGGTCCACCCGCCCGCGCCGCGCCGCCTGCCAGGGCATATCCAGCCCTTCGGGGTTCGCGCCCGCCTCCAGCAAGGCCGCAAAGTGCGCGGAATCCCGCCCCCGCAGCAGCGCCCAAATTAGCGCCGGCGGCCCGTGGTGCGGCATCAGCCGGACATTGGGGTCCGCCCCCGCGGCCAATAGCATCTGCAAACCCTCCAGGTCGTGGTGATCCAACTGGTGGTGCAGCACGTTGGGCGTGCGCGGGTCCGCCCCGGCCTCCAGCAGCAAACGCATCGTTTCGTTGCTCGCGGGCTCGCAGGCATGATAAAGCGACTCGCCATCGTTCGGGTTTGCGCCCGCCGCCAGCAGCCGCCGGGTGATCTCCACATCCCCCACGCGCCCACTGGCCCCGTACAGCGCCGATAGCGGGCTATCCGGAAACTCGCCATCCACGTAGCTCCCATTTACGTCGGCCCCGGCGGCCAGCAGGGCTTCCACCACCGCTCGGATGCCGGCTTCGTGGTCCGGGTGGCGCAGCAGCGCGGAGTGCGTGGCCATTACCAGGGGCGGCGCGTTCAGGGGCCCGCCGGGCGCATTCACCCAGCCGGGCTCGGCCAGCTTGGCTTGCACCGATGCCAGGTCACCGGCCGCGCAGGCCAGCCACGGATCTTGGCGCAAAGAATCCCCCGCCCGCGCCCACAGCAGGGCGGCATCTTTCGGGCGGGCGCGGTTGAACCCCCGCCCGATCGCCCACCCGGCAAAGGCCAGGCGCTGTATCTCCAGGTCAGCGCGCGCCACCATCCGGGCGGCCACTTCGGACTTCATTTCGGTCCAGGTGGCAAAGCCGTATTCCCGCGCCAAGATGTACTGGGCGTCGTGCAGGGCAATGCGGGGCGCCCCTGCCAGTTGTGGGGCCGTGGCCTGCAGGCGCTGCATGGCCTCGGGATGGGCGGCGCGGAGATCGCGCAGAAGTTCTTTGGCTTGCTGGCGGAGGTGATCCCAGTGGGGATGTTCGGGCAGTGATTTCATCGTAAGTTCCCGGTGCGTTATGCCCGGACCTGCTGCGAGCCGGGGCACCGCGACTCCGATGATCTGGTTTTTGGTTTTTATTGGGGCGGGTTCAACCCTTTCCGCAGGTCAGGTGGCACCCCCTTGGTGCCGTACCTATCGTTTTACCCGGAACTGAACCATTTGCCAACGACTGCGTCTTCACCTTTATGCTTCTGATGCTGGCTGCACTTGCATCGTTCTCACCGGCCCTGGCTGTTTCCTCTACCGCCTCTCAGTCAACGAGCCAGGTGGATCCTGAACTCGAATGGGTCACTCCCGCCGTAAATGCGCCCGGTGTAACTCATGTGACCTTCGACAGTTCGGCCGCGGGACGAAAAGTCAGCTATCACATCTTCAAGCCGTCCAGTTACGTAACCGAAGAAGCCCGAGAGTTTCCGGTCGTGTATTGGCTTCATGGCTCCGGCGGAGGCCGAAGTGGAATTCCCAAAGTCGCCGAAAACTTCCAATTGGCCATCCAGGAGGGAAAGGTGCCCCCTTGCCTCGTGGTTTTTGTGAACGGGATGGTCAATGGGATGTACGTGAACTGGAAAGATGGCCGGGCGCCGATGGAGGATGTGATTATCAATGACCTGATTCCTCATGTGGATCAGAGCTATCGGACGGTCAGCACCAAGCGAGGGCGGCTGCTCGATGGTTTCAGCATGGGTGGATACGGAGCGGCGCGGTTGGGTTTCAAGTATCCCGAACTCTTCGGAGCGGTTTCCATCGTGGGCGCGGGGCCTCTCCAACCGAACCTCCTTGAATCTCACCCACGGGCGGACAAGCAGAGAGCGGAAGAAGTGCTGAAGACCGTTTACGGAGGTGACATGGACTATTTTCTCGCGGTCAGCCCCCTTACGGAGGCCAAGCGCGGCGCTGACCGGGGAGCCAAGGAGTCTCTGATTCGGATCGTGATCGGAGCGTTAGATGAAACCCTGCCGGCCAACGTCGAGTTCCACGATCACCTGACCAAGCTGAACGTCCCTCACACTTGGAAGGTCCTGCCCAATGTGGGGCACGATCCTTTACGAGTCCTAAAGGTGCTGGGTGATGAGAACTGGGAGTTCTATCGCAAGGCTTTTGCGGCGGAGTGAATTGCGGAGGCCTGGGCGAAGCTTGGGTGACTGAAAGAATCGCCCCCGGGGAGCAAGTCCTCCGGAGGCGATTTACGTCTAGTTGTGACGAACTTAGACGCGGGCGCGTCGGCGGCGGGCCAGAGCCAACAAGCCAGCCCCCATGGCCACCATCGTCATCGGCTCGGGCACCGCGTTTAGGCGCACGTTGTCGAAGCTGACGTTGCTCTCACCGCTCTCCGTGGTTCCCGTAAAGCGCACCGTGATCGGCTGACCGATCATGGGCCCCGAACCCGGCGTGGAGTAAACCAAGCTGAACGGATCCATGGTGTCGCTGTTCCTCTGCACCGCATTGGAAGCCAAAAGCGTGCCGCCCGTCACCACCCCGTTGGTCAGGGTGCCGCCGGCCCACAGTTCGGCCGTGCCGCGCGTGGAGTTACCCGTGCGTCCCTGCAGATAATCCAGGGTGTAGGTGCGGTTCGCCACAAAGACGTCGCTCAGTTGCTGAGCAAACGCATTGTTGCGATAGGCGAAGGCGATGTTGAAGCTATCTTTGCCCGTGGCACCGGTGTTCCAGATTCCTCGGTCTGGTCCACCCGTCGCCGTCGAACCCCAACCCGGCATCTGGTTCGGTGAGTAGAAGAAACTTCCGCCGCCAAGCGTAGGGTCCTCAAACCTATGATTCATGATTGAAATCGCCTGGGCGTGCGATACAGCCTCCGCTCCCAAGGCAATGCATACAATAAGCAACCGCATACGGGCATGTCACTGTGACAATTCATGTCATGTTATCCTGGTAATTAGAAGAACAGGCCTCCGGTGGCGTTTTGGATCAAGGTTTAACGGAATCGATCCAGCTGACCTTCTCTGGCCAAGGGCCTCGTTCGCCTTCCAGCCACTCGCCTTCGGGCCATCCGAGCATGAAGATGCCGAGGAGTTCGGCCGGGTCGTTCCAGCCCAGGCGTTCCCTCACTACCGGGTGAACCGAGAGACCTTTGCTGTGCCACATCCCGGCCAGACCTTGCGCCCGCGCGGCCAGGTGGAGGTTGAGCACCGCCCCGGAAACGGCCATCACTTCTTCGTCACGAGGTACGGCCCGCTCACCCTCCTCGTTAAACCCTGGCACCAGGCCGATTGCAATCCACACCGGGGCCGCCCAGGCGCGCTTGTGGGCAGATTCAGGGTCTTGATCGGGGTGGTCGGCCAAGTGAGCCGCCGCGTAATGCTCGGCGAGTTGCGCCCGCCCGTCGCCCATAAAGACTTGGAAGCGCCATGGCTCCGTATCGCGGTGGCTGGGCGCCCAATTGGCGGCCTCTAAAATGACCTCGATGCACTCCCGTGGGACGGGCTGGTCGCTGAGGCGACTGAGGCCCATGCTCCGCCGCAGGCGGATGACTTCCATCAGGGCGTCTAGGTTCAAACTCATGCCCTCAATCGTAGCTTGCGCGCGGGAGATGGGGGTGGGTACGGACGAGCGCTTGGAGAGCCACCCGATCGAGCTTGCCGGCCTCGGTGAGCGGAAGGGCGTGGACCAAGTGAAACCGCGGCCGGTGGCGTTGGTCTGCGAGAGCTAAACTTGAGATATCTAGCGGGGCTTCCGAAACCAGCACCACCGCCTCGCCCCAAGTGGCATCCGGAACCGAGGTGATGGCTAGGGGGTGTTCGCCTAGCTGGGCACGAATCTCGGCTTCCAGTGGCTCGGGCAGGATTTTTAGACCCCCGGAGATAATAGCCAGGTCGGCACGGCCCCGCCAAGTGAAGCTCGATTCGCTCACTAGATGCGCCAAATCGCGGGTGACGACCAGCCCCTCCACCCACGGGGCTTCGATCACCAGGCAACCTTCCTCATCAAGCGAATATCGGCAGCCGGGAAGGGCGTTGAACTCAGATTCGCCGAGATCCAGACGTCGCAGCGCCACGTGCGAAAGTGTCTCAGTCATCGCAAACGTGTGCCAAACCGGGTGCGGCCAGCCGCGCAGTCGTTGGGCCAGGGCATCGTCCACCGGGGCGCCCCCCACCAGGATCTGCCCCATTCTCCGCAGGGTTTCGGGCGAATCATCCAGCAGGGCCTGCACTTGGCGCGGCACCAATGAGGTCATGGCGTAATTCCCCGGCGGGGGCTCGGGCAAGGCCTGCGCATGGCACGCTTCAAGGTCCATCCCCGTGGCCAAGGCCCGCACCATCACCATGCGCCCGCCTATGGGTTGCGGGTCTAGCGCCAATAGGAGCCTGGTGCCAATAGGAACGCCCAAATGCTTGATCGTCGCCCGGGCCGACATCGCCGCCGCCGCTTTGGGCACCAAAAGCGGCTTGGGGTCCCCCGTGGAGCCACTGGTCCTTACTTCAAACGCAGGAGAATCCGAAAGCAGATCAAAGAGCAATTCCAGGTGCAGATCCGGCCATGCGGGGGGATCGGCGCGCAGCTCGGCGAGAGAAGCGTAAGTTCGCCCCGCTAAGCTCACCGGCCACATCACCCAATCCTGCATCACAGCCCCAGCGCGCTCACATCCCAGGGCCGCTCAGGGTCGAACCAAAGGGCATCCCCGCGCACCTCAAGCGGGCTCGCGAAGTTGTTCGCGTAAAGCGAACCCGTGCCCAAGCCCTGGGTGCTGACGGGGTTCCGCGCGGCCGCCCACTGGGCAATGGCATTCAGACCAATGTTGCTCTCCAGCGCCGAGGTCACCCACCAACCAATCCCTCGGGCTTCCGCCAGCGCAATCCACCGATCCGCCTGCGCAAAACCGCCAATGAGGCTGGGCTTTAGCACAATCATCGCGGGCCGCACGCTGTCGAGCAGTTCCGCCATCGCCTCCGGCTCCTGCACCGGAATCAGTTCCTCATCCAGCGCAATGCGGAGCGAACCAGAGGCACAGAGCGCCGCCATAGCCTCGGGCTGACCCGGCGCAATCGGCTGCTCGATGCTGAAGACCCCCGCTTCCGCCAATCTTGCGAGTTTTGCGCCGGCATCGTCCAGGCTGAACGCGCCGTTGGCATCCACCCGAATCTCGACGGTCGAAGATGCCGCCCGCAACTGGCGAATGACTTCAAGCTCCTCCTCAAAGACCGCCGCCCCGACCTTCATCTTGATGCATCCAAACCCGCGATCCAGCAACGAGCGAATCTGCGTTTCGATGTAATCGCGCGGCCCCATCCACACCAGGCCGTTAATGGGGATGCCCGCCCGCCCTTCGGTGAAAGCCGAGGGATAGAGCACCTGCGTCCCATCATCCTGCGCCACCATCTCCGCTCCGCATCGCACGGAAAGGGAAGTAAACGTCTCCCCCGCCGCCCAACGCTCGGCATCGGCGGTGGCTTCAGCTTGAGTTTCCAGGCTCAACCAGCCCAGCGGAGAGGCTTCGCCCAGCTTCCAACCCCCCGCATCCGCTCGCTCCGCCAACACACAGATGTCGCGCGTTTGCAAGTAGCCCTTGGATGTTCCCGCCGGGCGCAAGAACTGCAATTGGTGGGAAATGATCTTACGCATAGGCCGCCGCCCCCATGGCCGCTCCCAGGGCAATGCCCCACACCGCCGTGAGCATGGCAAGTTTGCCCAGGCTAGGGTTCAGGCGGCGCAGTTCCTCGGTTTTCACCACATCGAAGGCCTGCCGCAACGCCACGACGACCAGCAGGGCCGGCACCCACACAAACCAGTGACCCGCCGCCCCCCACCGGAACGGGGTGGTGATGAGGAAGTAGCTCCCTGCCCCAATCAAGAGCAGATGGTATTGCCGCGTCCCCCGGTCGCCCAACCGCACCGCCATAGTGCGCTTGCCGTGCCGCCGGTCGCCTTCTTGGTCACGCAGGTTGTTGATGTTGAGCACTCCCGCCGCTAACAGGCCAATGCCCGTAGCGGGAGCAAGGATCTGCCAACTGAATTCACCGGTGAGCAGCACGTAAGAACCCCCCACGCCCACCCAGCCAAAGAAGAGCAGCACAAAGAAATCGCCCAGCCCGGCGTAGCCCAGCGGACGTTTGCCCAGCGTGTAGCCCATGGCTGCCGCCACCGCGCTCACGCCCAGAGCCACAAACGATCCCAGCCCGGCCAACCCGAACAACTGGTAACTGACCACCAGCAAACCCACGCCCAAAAGGGAAGCCAAGCCCGCTGTCACCGCCACCGCGCGCTTCATTTGGGCCACGGAAATCTGGCCCGCCGAAACCGCCCGGGTCGGCCCCAAACGCTTCTCGTCGTCCGTCCCTTTCAGGCCATCGCCGAGGTCGTTGGCGAAGTTGGAGAGGATCTGCAGGGCCGTCGCTGTCAGCACAATCAGCGCAAACACGCCCAGGTCAAAGCGGCCCGCGTACATCGCCAAGCCACCGGCCAGCACCGTTGGGGCAATGGCCAAGGGGAGGGTGCGGGGGCGCAGCGCCCCCACCCACGCGGCGCGCGCGTCCTTAGGGGAACTTGGGGAACCGGCTGAAGTCGGGGTCACGTTTCTCCAAAAAGGCATCCTTGCCTTCCTTCGCCTCTTCGCTCAGATAGTAGAGCAAAGTGGCATCCCCGGCCAGCTCTTGCAAACCAGCCTGCCCGTCAAGCTCGGCATTGAACGCCCGCTTGAGCATGCGAATCGCCAGCGGGGACTTGGCCTGAATCTTCGCGCACCATTCCAGCACTGTGTCCTCTAGTTGGTCCATCGGCACCACCTTGTTCACCAGGCCCATGTCCAGCGCTTCTTGGGCGTCGTATTGGTCGCACAGGAACCAAATCTCGCGGGCCTTCTTCTGTCCCACCACGCGGGCGAGGTAGCTGGCCCCAAATCCACCGTCAAAGGAGCCCACACGCGGGCCGGTTTGGCCAAAGCGGGCGTTATCGGCGGCAATCGAGATGTCGCAGATGACGTGCAGCACGTGGCCCCCGCCAATCGCCCAGCCGGCCACCGCGGCAATCACGGCCTTCGGCATGGAGCGGATCATCTTTTGCAGGTCCAGCACGTTCAAGCGGGGCACTTCGTCGTCGCCCACGTAGCCGCCGTGACCGCGCACACTCTGGTCGCCACCACTGCAGAACGCTCGTCCACCCTCACCGGTCAGCACGATCACCTCGATGTCGTTGCGCTCGCGGCAGATGTGCATCGCGTCAATCAGCTCTTTCACCGTCAGCGGGGTGAAGGCGTTGTGCTTCTCGGGTCGGTTGATGGCGATCTTGGCCACCCCGTTAAGGAGGGTGAAAGTGATCTCTTCGTACTCCTTGATCGGAGTCCAATCGCGATTCCAAAGCTGGACGGTTTCGATGGGCATAGGCTTTCCGTTAGTTTAGGTTGAGTGGGGGTGAGAGGTTTGGGTCGGCGCGGCGGCCAGGCCCTGCAAAAGCCGGCGGAAGTCGCGCGCGGCCACTTCGCCGTCGGTGAAAAGGTCAATGATCCCCGGGCCAGGGGCGCGGAGGGCTTGGGCGAGTTGAACGGCGGCGACAGGATCTTGTCCGTTGATGGCCGTGTAGGGGTAACCGAATTCCTGAGCCGTGGCCTGGGCGGTGCGATGGTGCGGAGTGGTCCACAGGTCGAGGTGGCCTTCCCAGCGGCTCGGCCCGGGGAGGGCGCGGAAGATCATGCCGCCCTGGTTCTGGACGACGAGGACTTTGAGATTCGGGAGGGCACCTCGCTGCCAAAGGGCGTTGTGGTCGTAAAAGAAAGTCACATCCCCCAGCACGGCGAGGTGGTTTTGGTGCGGAGCCGCCAGGGCGTGGCCCACGGCCGTGCTCAAGCATCCATCAATCCCGCTGGTGCCCCGGTTGCTCCACCAGCGGTGGCGGGTCGGGCCGCTGAGGGTGAGGCACGCCAACCGCACGGAGAGGCTGTTGCCGAGGTGGATATCGGTGGCTTCGGGCAGGGATTGCTCGATGATCGGCCAGATTTGGCACTCAAAGCCTTCGGTCGCAATCCCTTCGAGGCGAATTGAAGCTTGGCCTTGAGCCGCCTGGTGAGCTTCGGCGTACTCGCGTTGCTCAGGACTCAACTCGTAGGACTGCCAATCGAAATCCGATGGAATTCGGTGCATGGTCCGGTCGAACACTTGCGTATCGGGCTTCGGCCCCCAGTGCCAGTGCGTCGCCCCGCTGGCCTTGAGCCGCTCCCGCAAAAACTTGGAGACAAACGCCCCGCCCACTGTGATAACCAGGTCGGGCAGCAGGTCCTCATCGTAGATACAGGCTTCCGGCGGCGTGCTGTGCCCGAGGTTCGCCAGGAGCTCACCCGTCACGGGCAACTCAACACCCGCAGGCACTGAAAACGAACCCGGTTCTCGCTGCCCCACCAGCACAAGGGGGCGCCGAGCGCGCGCCAGTTGCTCGGCAAATCCGGGGTCGCCGACTTCCTGCCACGGTGCGACCTCAAACTCCGCCTGCGTTACCGCCTGCGTTGGCCAGGGCTCGTCCGCGTAGAGCGGCTCGACCAGCGGCACGTTCACGTGCACTGGCCCGGCAATGGGATGGCAAATCGCATCCACACAGTCCGCACTCAACAACCCATCAGGCAAAGGCTCGCCCGCCCAGCGCACATGAGGACCGTACAGTCCGGTTTGGAAAATCGCCTGGTTCTGCTCCCGGCCCACCGCCTCGACCGGCCGATCCGCCGTCATCAAGATCAACCGCTTGCGCGCAAAGAACGCCTCGCACGCCACTGGCAGCAGATTCGCAGCTGCGGTCCCGGAGGTCGTCAGCACCACCACTGGTCGCCCGCTCGCCTCGGCCATCCCAAGGGCTTGGTACCCCGCCGACCGCTCGTCTACCACCGAGTGAATGGCGAACCCCTCACTGGCCACCAAGGCCTGCAGCAAAGGCGCCGACCGTGACCCCGGACACACCACCACCTGCCGAACCCCGAGACCCGCCAGTTGACTCCAAAGGCGCATCCAGCGGGCAAAGGGTTCCGGGATCATTGCAACACTCGGAGCAAGGTTTGCGCCTTGGTTTCCGTTTCTTGCCACTCTTGGTCGGCTTGCGAACTCGAGGTAACGCCCGCCCCGACGAACAGGTCCAGCGTCTTCGGCCCCCAACGCATGCAGCGCAGGTTCACATAGAGGTCCGAAACCCCTTCAACCCCCACTGGCCCCCAATATCCGGCGTACAAGGCGCGGTCGTGGGCCTCGTACTGGCGGATGAAATCGCGGGCCGTGAGCAAGGGCGCGCCGCACACGGCGCTGGTGGGGTGGAGCAGGTCCACCATCGTTTCCATCAGGTCAGGGCGGTCGGTCGCCATCGCGTCCACCACAAAGTCGGTGCGGAGGTGCACCACCGGTCCGGCGGCGAAGGCGCGGGGGCCATCTTCGTGGTACTCACGAAGCCGAATCCGCTTGAACTGGTCAATGATGTACCGGGTGACGAAGGCCTGCTCCTCAATCTCCTTGGGAGACCAAGCGGTGTCTTCGGCGCGGCCCGACTCCGGCAACGGCCGGGTGCCCGCCAGCGCCATGGTCGAAAAATGTCGTCCATCCCACTTGCCTAGGAGTTCCGGGGTGGCGCCCAGCCACAGGCCGTAGTCGGGCAGGTACGCCGCACTCACAAAGGCGTGGGGGTAGAGGTTCTGCAGGCGCGCCCACACGGTTTCGGGGGCCACATCGGGCAAGGGGCGTACCAAGCGGCGACTAAGGACGACCTTTTGCAGCAGCCCTTCTGCCATCCAGCGCTGGGCGTGTTGCACGGCCTCAGTGAAATCATCGGCGCGCTCGTAAGCCCCACCGATTTCCGCCAAAGTGATCTCGGGGCCATCGGGCAGGTCAATCGCGCGGACCGTCTCGAAAGTCGCGCCACCATCTTCGGAGCGGAACAACCCGTCCGCCTGAATCCGGAAGGCCGCGTCCCCATCAAAGGGGTGAATCACGTAGCCCGCATCGCCCCGACTAATCGGCCCGCGCGCAGACTGCACCTGGCCAATGAGGAACCAAACGGTGCTCTCGCCCGGCCGTCGCCAGGTCGCCCATCCCAAACCACTGGCCCGCGCGGCTCGCCAAAGGGTTGCCGCTGCCAATTTTGGATGTCCGATGCTGGCCTGCATGAGTTCACCGGTACAGACTTTCAAAAGTTTCTGAAAGTTGTATCTATTTGGATTCTACGACCAATTCATTCCATACAATAGGGATTCAAGGGCAATTGCCACCAGAAATGAGGCGACTGCCAGCCCGGCTGAGGGGACGGTAACATGACTCCGTGCCCCAAGGAAGTGGTCTCACCAGCGGTCCTCGCCCCGTTCATGCGCCTCGCGGATCCTCGCTGAACTGCGCGAATTGGCAGATTGAAGCGGCGTACCGCATGATCCAGAACAATCTGGACCCCGATGTGGCCGAGCGCCCCGAGGACCTGGTGGTATACGGCGGCATTGGCAAGGCCGCCCGCAACTGGGAAGCCTTCGACGCCATCCTGGCCGCCCTGCGGAGCCTGAAGGAAGACGAAACCCTGTTGGTGCAAAGCGGGAAGCCGGTGGCCACCCTCCGCACCACCACCGACAGTCCGCGGGTGCTGATTGCGAACTCCAACTTGGTACCCAAGTGGGCGACCTGGGATCACTTCAACGAACTCGACCGCAAGGGGCTGATGATGTACGGCCAAATGACGGCCGGTTCGTGGATTTACATCGGTACCCAGGGCATCGTGCAGGGCACGTACGAAACCTTCGCCGAGCTTGGCCGCCAGTTCTACGGCGGCGATTGGACAAACCGCTGGATTCTCACGGCGGGCCTGGGAGGCATGGGCGGCGCCCAGCCGCTGGCCGCCGTGCTGGCCGGGGCGCACTGCCTGGTGGTGGAGTGCCAGGAGTCGCGCATTGACTTCCGCCTCCGCACCCGTTACGTGGATCACAAGGTCCATACCATCGAGGAAGCCCTGGCCATCTTTGCCCAGGCCACCGAGCCCACCAGCGTGGCCCTACTGGGGAATGCCGCTGAGGTGCTGCCTGACCTCGTGCGCCGTGGCATCCGCCCGGACGCGGTGACCGACCAAACTTCGGCCCACGACCTCTACAATGGCTATCTCCCGGCGGGATGGAGCGTGGAGCAGTGGGAAGTCGCCCGCCAAGGCAGTGAAGACGACCGCCGCCACCTGGCCGAACAAGCCGCCCAAAGCTGCGCGGTGCATGTGCAGGCAATGTTGGACTTCCAACAAATGGGCATCCCGGTGATTGACTACGGCAACAACATCCGCCAGGTCGCCAAGGATGCCGGCGTGGCCAACGCGTTCGACTTCCCGGGGTTTGTGCCGCAGTGCATCCGGCCCCAGTTCTGCCGGGGGCGCGGCCCGTTCCGGTGGGTGGCCCTGAGCGGCGACCCCGAGGACATCTACCGCACCGATGCCCGCCTTAAGGAACTCTTCCCGCAAGACCAGGGCCTGCACCGCTGGCTTGACCAAGCCCGTGAGCGCATTGCGTTCCAAGGTCTGCCCGCCCGCATCTGCTGGCTGGGCCTGGGCGAACGCCACCGCGCCGGGTTGCTCTTCAACGACATGGTCGCGCGCGGCGAAGTCAGTGCCCCCATCGTGATCGGCCGCGACCACCTGGATTGCGGTTCGGTGGCCAGCCCGAACCGAGAAACCGAAGCCATGCGCGATGGGAGCGATGCCGTGAGCGACTGGCCGCTGCTGAACGCCATGACGGCCGTGGCGGGCGGCGCGACCTGGGTGAGCCTTCATCATGGCGGCGGCGTGGGGATGGGCTACAGCCAGCACAGTGGCGTCGTTATCGTGGCGGACGGTACCCCGGAGGCCGCCCAACGGCTGGAGCGAGTGCTGTGGAATGACCCTGCCATGGGGGTGATTCGCCACTCCGATGCGGGCTACGAAGATGCCCTGGCCTGCGCCCGTGAACAAGGCCTGAACCTCCCGAGCCAACGCTGACCATGGAACTCACTCCCGGACAAATCCAAATTAGCCAGTTGCGGTTGCTGTACGAGGCGTGGCAACCGGTGGCCTGGCCCGAGAGCCTCTGGCCCGTGGTGCGCCGCAGCGCCGAGGTCATCGAGCAGTGGGCGCAAGGCGATGAGCCGGTCTACGGCGTGAACACCGGCTTTGGCAAGCTCGCCAAAATCAGGATTCCCGCGGCCGATCTCGGCCAGCTGCAGACCAACCTGGTGCGATCCCACGCCGCCGGGGTCGGGGCGCCGCTGGATGAAGATGTGGTGCGGCTGATTGTGCTGCTGAAGGCGGCATCCTTGGCCCGAGGGTATTCCGGCGTGCGGGAAAGCACCCTCCGCGCCCTCATGGACCTTTACGACCACCAGATTTGGCCGGTGATTCCGTGCCAGGGGTCGGTGGGGGCATCCGGCGATCTCGCGCCCCTCGCCCACCTCACTCTGACCCTGATGGGCGAAGGGGAAGCCATGGTGGCCGGGGAAGTCGTGCCCTCGGCGATTGCGCTGGCCCGGGCCGGCCTGCAACCCATCGAACTCGGCCCCAAGGAAGGGCTGGCGTTGCTGAATGGCACCCAAGTCTCGACCGCGCTGGCGCTGGCGGGGCTCTTTGATGCGGAGCGAGTCTTTGCGGCGGCGATGGTGGCGGGGGCGCTGAGCACCGATGCCGCGCGGGGAAGTGATGCCCCGTTCGACTCCCGTATCCACGAAGTGCGAGGCCACGAGGGACAAATTCGGGTAGGGAAGTGGCTCCGGGAGACGATGCAGGGAAGTGAGATTCGCAACTCGCACCGGGTGAACGATGAGCGTGTGCAAGACCCGTACTCCCTCCGCTGCCAGCCCCAGGTGATGGGTGCGGCGCTCGATTTCATCGCCCCGGCGGCGCAGGTTTTGATACGAGAAGCCAATGCCGTGACCGACAACCCGCTGGTAATGGCGGAGACTGGTGAGGTGATTTCGGGCGGCAACTTCCACGCCGAACCGGTGGCCCTCGCGGCGGACAGCCTCGCCATTGCGGTGGCCGAAGTCGCGAGTTTGAGTGAACGGCGCATTGCGTTATTGATTGACGCCGGGCTTAGTGGCTTGCCCCCGTTCCTCACCCCGAATCCGGGGCTCAATTCGGGGTTCATGATTCCGCACGTCACCGCGGCGAGCCTGGTGAGCGAAAACAAGACCCTGGCGCACCCGGCGAGCGTGGATTCGCTTCCGACCTCGGCGAACCAGGAGGACCATGTGAGCATGGCCACCTGGGCGGGGCGCAAGCTCCGGCAAGTGGTGCACAACGCGGGTTTGGTGGTGAGTATCGAGCTCCTAGCAGCGTGCGAAGGCATCGGCTTGCTCCGCCCCCTGCGCACGTCCGCGCCGCTAGAAGTAGCCTTTGATCAAGTGCGCAGCCTCGTGCCGCCGTTCACGCAAGATCGCGTGATGTCGGAGGGGATCGAGTTGATTCACGGGCACGTGGTGCAAGAAGGTGCCTTCCTCGCCTTGACATCTGAGTTCCTGGTGCCTGACGCATGAGCCCCGATTGGCGAGGCCGGGTGGATGTCGACGGCGGGCGGCGCTGGCATCAAGTGATCCAAACACCGAGTGACGAGGCGCAGGTAGTGTTTGTGGGTTTCCCGAGCGATGAGGGCGTGCGCCGCAACCAGGGCCGCCCCGGAGCGGCGGCGGGTCCGGCCCACCTGCGGCGGGCGATGAGCAACCTGCCTGAGGTTGACCTGACCCTTGCCGATGCCGGGGATACGACCGTGACTAGCGACCTGGAGCGCGACCTCATCGCTCATGCGGCAGAACTCAGTCAATGGGTGAAGCCGGATCGCCTCGTCGTTGGGTTGGGCGGAGGCCACGAGATTAGTGAAGCCAGCCTCGCGTTTTGGCGTGAGTTCGCCCCGTGCGGGCATGTTTTGAACCTGGACGCCCACCTGGATATGCGCGAGGAGTCCGCCCCGACGTCGGGCACCTCCTTCCGCACGTACCTGGAAGCCGGGGGGAAGAACCTCCATGCTTTCGGCATCAGCCGTGCCGCCAATACTCAGCCTCTGTTCAATCTGGCCGACCAGTTTGGGGTTCCGATTGTGCTGGATACCGAAATGGACCCCTGGCACTGGCCGGCACAACGAGAGAGGCTCGTGAGTCTCCTCAATGAAGCCGAGCACGTCTATCTCAGTCTCTGCCTGGACGTGCTGGAAGCCGGTACCGCCCCGGGCATGAGCGCTCCCGCCGGGCGTGGCCTGAACGTGGCCGTGGTGGATGATTTTGTGCGCACGGTGGCGAAGTCTGGCAAGTGCCGTCTGTTTGACGTCGCCGAACTCAATCCTTCCCTCGATATTGATGAACGCACGGCTCGCGTGGCCGCGCGCCTCATCTGGACGGTGGTGTCGGAGCACCCCTTCGCATGAGTCAGCTGGTATTCCGCAATGGCAACCTCGCGACCATGAGCGGGGAAGGCCTGGGCGTGATCAAGCAGGGTGCCCTGGTCGTCACGAACGGCAAAATTGAGTACGCAGGCCCGGAAAACGCATTGCCGCAACTCAACCCCGGCCACCAGGAAATTGACCTGAAGGGAAGCTGGCTCACCCCTGGCCTGATCGATGCCCACACCCACTTGGTGTATGCCGGGAACCGCAGCGATGAGCACATCCGCCGCCGCGCGGGCGTGCCCTACGCCGAGATTGCCGCCCAGGGCGGGGGCATACGCCGCACCGTCCGGGAGACCCGGGCCGCCACCTCCGATGACCTCAAATCTGATGCCAGAAAGAGACTGAAGCAACTCGCCCGGGGAGGGGTGACGACCATTGAAATCAAGTCCGGTTACGGCCTGGATGGAGCTACCGAACGCCGGTGCCTCCAAGTTGCGCGCGAGCTTGGCGACGAAGGCGTGGCCAGCGTCACCACCACGTACCTGGGAGCGCACGGCTTTCCGCCGGAATTCCAAGACCAGCCCGAAGCCTATCTGGACTGGGTGATCACCGAAGTGATGCCCGGCATCGTACGCGACCACCTGGCCGATGCCGCCGATGCTTTTTGTGAAAGGGTTGCCTGCAATGCCGGCCAAACCCGGCGCTACTTGCAAGCGGCCAAAGACCTCGGTCTCAAGCTTCACCTGCACGCCGACCAACTGACCGACGGGGGTGGCGGGGAACTCGCGGCTTCCCTCGGCGCACTCTCGGCCGACCACCTGGAGTACTGTTCCGAGGCCTCTGCGCAGGCCATGGGGAAGGCCGGCACCGTGGCCACGCTCCTCCCCGGGGCGTACTACTGCCTGCAAGAACCCCAAGCCCCGCCGGTGCAATGGTTCCGTGAGTACCGCGTGCCGATGGCCGTCGCCACCGACTGCAACCCTGGCACCAGCCCCGTCACCAACCTCCCGCTGATGATGCACATGGCCGCCACCTTGTTCGGGCTCACCGTAGACGAAGCGTGGCAAGGCGTCACCAAGAACGCTGCCCGCGCCCTCGGCATGAATGACCGGGGGGAACTACGCCCCGGGCTCCGGGCCGACCTCGCGTTGTGGGATTTTGACCACCCGCAAGACCTCCTCGCCAGCCTTGGCATCTATGAATGCCAGGGCACCTGGCTCGCAGGGCAAGCCGTTCAGCTCTGATCCACCACGGCTAAGGTGATGCGGGCCACGGCGGCCGTCACTTCGTCCACTTCGCGCACCATTTCCACATCCCAGACCTGCGTGCGCGAGCCCTTGTGGATGAGTTTGCCCTCGGCACGAATGAGCCCCACACGGGCCGAACGCAAGAGGTTCATCGAGACTTGCTGGCCGACCACCACCTGGCGGGGGAAATCCACGTGCCATAGCCCGCCCACCGAGGCCACCGTCTCGGCCAGTGCGGCAAAGGCGCCCCCGTGCATCAGCCCAAAGGGCTGCGTGGTGCGGGCGTCCACCGGCATGTGCATCACCACGCCCGTTTCGTCGCAGCGGGTGCAGGTGATGCCCAAAGCGCCGGTCAGGCCTTGCTCCAGCTGGCGTGTGACCTCGAGGAGAGCTTCATCCGGCGTCATGACCCGCATTTTACATGGCGTGGCTCGGCCCGGCCGCGCGAGGTAACGTCTCGCCATGAATGCAGCTCGCCGCCGTCCCGGCCCGCTGACATGGTTTACCGCCGCCGGAGCCCTCCTGATCCTTGCTTGTGGCGGCGATGGCGCGTTTGTGGATCCCGTGAGCGACCAGAACGTGACCTTAAGCGTCGCGGGCGTGCCGAGTGCCAATCCGGGCCAAACCTTCGATCTGCAGGTCGCGCACGACCCGGACCTGAACAACGACGGCAACTTTGTGCCGCGATTGGCGGACCGCATCGTGTTTTTTGTGGACGACGCCAAGATTCAGCCCATCGCGCCGATCAACATCCCAAATCCGGGCGAGGTCAACAATTTGACGATCCCGGTGACCGTCAGCCCGGCTGCTGAGGCTGGCACGACGATCATTCGCGCCGAACTCCGTAGCAGCGGCAGCGAGATCAACCCCAGCACCGCCGGGGAAATCGAAATCACCGTCACGATTCCTGCCCCTGGCCCCTAAGGGGCTTCAGAACGGGTTGGGGTAGTAACGAGGGCGCCCCATGCGACCCCTTCGAAGGCCATCACGACGATGAAGACGATGACCATGATGATCAGGCCAAGCAATTTGATGCTCTGCAATCCTTGTGGAAGGCCCGGCACGAGGTCTTGATCGTCACTTGAAGTCGGTCTGCGGCCGATGTAATTGAAGTTCGGAGCATTCAAGCCGGTGGCCACGTGACCGCAGCGACAGGCTTGACCCTCTTGAACTTCGTCACCGCAAGTCAAGCATCGATAGAACGCACGATCCATCGCGTCGAGAGAGAATACCCGCCTTCATTTGTCAATGTCATAATATAGATTATCAGAAATAACGGAGGCTCAACTCATGCCGCTTTCCTGGGGGTGATGAGTTAGCGATTGCCGCTCGGAACTTGGGCTTCCTTGAGGATGTCGTTCTCGAAAAAGAGGAGCCAATCCTGTTTCGTCTTGGGGTGCGTGTACTTGTAGCCCTGAAACGGACCGGTCTTGCCCAGATACTGCGCCTTGCCACAGATCCGTTCCACTTCAGACAGGGTCATGCCACGCTTGACGTTTTTGGTGCACGCCTCCCAGAACGCCATCTCCGAACCGTTGCCGCAGCCGCTTAGGCCAACAACGATCAAAACGGCAGCAAAACTCAATTTCCAGATACCAAACGGCATGGGCACCTCGCCCAACGTGGGGCTATCTGGAAGTCTAGCCTAACCCGACTGCCCATCGGGCATACAAATTGACGCGTTACGCGGTCAAGCGATCGAGCAGGTTCTCCGCCGAGTCAAAGAGCTTGTCCACGTCTTCGTTCTCGTGGCGCTTCGCCATCAGCCACCAGGTGGCTGCGGCCAGCGCCGCCAGGCCAAGCCCCGCCCACACCCATTGGGTGCCGCCGGTGGCCTTTTCGGGAATCGTTTCTTCGTTGACGTGTTCCATGGTGTTCCTCATCTCTAAATCTCGGCAAATGCTCCCAGCTTTTTCAGGCTAGGCGTCATGTCTTTCTACGCCATTCGACGCGCGTCCCCCGGCCAAAGGTTCCTTCCCGCCTGCGCAAAGTTCAGATTCGCTAAACTCTGGGGCACATGTTGGACACCTTGACGCGTCGATTGGGAGGCCTGGTCGCCGGTTGGCGCGGCCGTGGTCGCCTTACTGAAGACGACGTCAATGATGCGCTCCGGGAGGTGCGCACGGCGCTTCTCGAAGCCGACGTCAACTTCCTTGTCGCCAAGCAGTTCGTGGTCCGCGTGCGCGAGAAAGCGGTGGGCGAAGAGATCTTTGCCAACCTGAACGCGGACCAAACCCTCATCCGTATCGTCCGTGATGAACTGGTGGCCCTGCTGGGCGGCGGCGACACCCCGGTTAACTGGGCGCCCAACCCACCCACAGTCATCCTTTTGGCGGGACTCCAAGGTTCTGGGAAAACCACCACCTCCGCCAAGCTGGCCCTTTGGTTCCGCTCCCAGGGCAAGAAGGCGATGCTGGCCGCTTGTGACCTGCAACGCCCGGCCGCCATCCAGCAGCTTCAAGTTTTAGGCGAACAGATTGACGTGCCGGTGTTCACGGCCACCGGCACCACGCCCCCCGAGGTCGCCCGACAAGCCCTGGAGCGCTGCAAGCACCTTTTCCTCGATGTCCTCATCGTGGACACCGCCGGCCGCCTGAGCATCGACGAAGACCTGATGAATGAGCTTGCCGCCATCGAAAAGGCGGTGGGATCGCACGAGCGGCTTCTGGTTCTCGATGCCGCCACCGGTCAAGAGGCCGTCAACGTGGCCGAAGCCTTCGGCAAGCGGGTGGACCTCACCGGGGTCATCTTCACCAAGCTCGATGGCGACGCGCGCGGGGGGGCCATTCTTTCCGTCCGCGAAGCCAGCGGCATTCCCGTCCGCTTCATTGGGGTCGGCGAGCAAGTGGAAGCGCTGGACATGTTCCACCCCACCCGGATGGCCGAGCGCATCCTGGGCATGGGCGACGTGCTCGCGCTGATCGAAAAGGCCGAGGCCGCGTTCTCACCGGAGGATTCGCAGGACCTGCAGGGCAAGATCACCACCGGCAAGATGGACTTTGCCGACTTCTTGCAGCAGATCCGCATGGTGCGCCGCTTGGGCCCGCTTAAGAACGTGATTAAGATGCTGCCCGGGGCCGCCACCATGCTTCCCGAGGAGGCTTTAGATGGCTTTGACGAACGGAAGATGGACCATATTGAGGCCATCATCCTCAGCATGACCCCGGAGGAGCGTTCGAACCCGGATATACTGAATGGCTCACGACGGCGACGCATCGCCAACGGCTCGGGCCGAACTCCGCAGGAGGTCAACCGACTCGTCGACCAGCTGTTTGAAATGCGAAGACAAATGAAGCAGTTCAGCAAGATGGAAAAGCGGATGCGTCGTGTAAAGCGCCGTTAAAGGCAACAACTAGGAGTTACAACAACAAACGTGGTACGAATTCGTCTTCGCCGCATGGGCAACAAGCACCGTCCCTTCTATCGCATTATCGTCACGAAGAGCGCTTCCCCGCGATCGGGCGCGCACATCGAGATTCTCGGCACCTACAATTCCCTCACCCGCCCGTCGACCGTCACCCTGAATGGCGAACGAGCTCTGCACTGGCTGATGGAAGGCGCCCAGCCGACCGAAACCGTGGCCTACCTGCTGAAGCGAGAAGGTGTGCTGGAGCAATTCTTTGCCAAGCGACCGAAGGCCAAAGCCAACTACAAGTTCCTGGACAAGCGCACGGCTGCCATGAGCCAAGGTTCGGCGATGGATGAAAAGCCGGCCAAGACGGAAGAAGCCCCGGTTGAAGCTCCGGCCGAAGTCGCTGCCGAAGGATCCGAAGCATGAGCCTGAACCCGCTCGTAGAAACCCTTTTCCGCCTCGCGGCTCAAGACGAAGACGCCGTGAGCGTCTCCGATAAGAACGATCGCGGCACCATGGTCTACACCGTTAATGTGGCTCCCGGCGATGTCGGGCGCGTGATTGGCAAGGATGGCCGTGTGGTGCAGTGCATTCGCAACGTCGTTTCGGCGGTCGGTGCGAAGGGTGGCTCGCGCACCGTCGTCAAGGTTGCGGCGCGGGACTAATCCCCTCCTAAGTTGAATGCCTGGCCCCCAGGAAGCTGAATGGACACCGATTGGGCGTATCGTCGGTGTCTTTGGCCTCCAAGGGGGCCTTAAAGTTGAACCCCTCACCAATTTTGCGACCCGATTTGAGGTCGGGGCACGCTTATTCTTGGGTGGCAAGGAGCATCGTATCCACAAGGTGCACTGGCACGGCCAGCAGGTACGCATCCATATTGATGGCGTGGAGACCGTAGAGGCCGCCGAGGTCTTGCGCGGCCAGATGCTCAACGTCCCCGCCGCCGACAAACCCAAGCTCGCGAAGGATGAATTCCGGGTGGTGGACCTCATTGGTTGCGAAGTGATCACAGCCGATGGCCAGTCCCTTGGGGCTCTGGAAGATGTGGTTGCCAGCCCCGCCCAAGATCTGCTTAAGGTCGGTGAGATTCTGATCCCCATGTCCAAGACCTTCGTGAAAAAAATTGACTTGGACAACCGCACCATCACCGTCGAACTCATCCCCGGCATGCTAAACGAGGAGGACGCTATTGTTTCTTGATGAAGCCGTCATTACCGTAACCAGCGGGAACGGGGGCAACGGCAGCGCCAGCATGCACCGCGAAAAGCACGTTCCGCGCGGCGGCCCCAACGGCGCCGATGGGGGGCGTGGCGGCGACGTCATTTTGCTCGCTCAACGTGGGTGCCGTACCCTCTTTGACGTGCGATTGCGCCAGCACATCGAAGCTCCGCACGGCAGTAATGCCCGCAATCAAATGGCCGGCCGCGATGCCGAGGATGTCACGATCGTCGTGCCGGTCGGCACCATGGTCTACGACGACGAGGACAACGAACTCCTGGTTGACCTCTCCGCCGATGGCATGACCTACGTGGTGGCGCGCGGGGGGCGCGGCGGTCGTGGCAACAAGCACTTTACGAATAGTGTCCGGCAGGCACCGGCGTTTGCGGAGAACGGTGCGCCGGGCGAATCGTTCCGCGTTCGCCTCGAACTCAAACTACTGGCCGACGTGGGCCTCATCGGTTTGCCCAATGCCGGCAAGTCCACCCTCATCGGCGCGTGTTCGGCGGCTCGCCCCAAGATTGGTGACTACCCCTTCACCACCATCATCCCCAACCTCGGGGTGGTCAGGGTCGGGCACGATTCGTTCACCATGGCCGACATGCCGGGGCTGATTGAAGGCGCCAGTGAGGGCCTGGGCTTGGGCCACCAGTTCCTCAAGCACGTCGAGCGCACTCGAGTTCTCATCCACGTGGTGGATGCCTTCCCCATCGATGGCTCCGAACCTTGGGACAACTTCCGCATCGTTGAGCAAGAGTTGGCGAACTACAGCGAAGAACTCGCCTCTCGCCCGCGCCTCATCGCCCTCAACAAGGTGGACCTCGCCCCCGATCCCGAGTTCGTGGATTTGGTGAAGGAACCCTTCGTTGAGGCTGGCTACGAGGTCTTCCCTGTCTCCGGGGCGACCAACCAGGGTCTGGAACCCCTTCTCTTCCGCGCGGCGGCCCTGATTGACGAGAACGTTGTGGCGCCCGCCGTCCCGGTGCTCAAACCCGCGCAATCCCGAAAGATGGATGACAAGTGGGAAGTCCGCGAAGACGACGGTGAGTTCTTTGTGGAGGGCGCACGCATCGAGCGCCTGGTGCACATGACCAACCTCACCAACAAGGAAGCCCTTCGCTACCTCCACCGAAAGCTGGAACGAATTGGGGTGATTGACGCGCTGCGCGAAGCCGGCGCCACCGACGGCGACACCGTGGTGATTGCGGGATGGGCGTTCGCCTTCCGGGATTGGGGGTCATAGGATTTATGAAATACGGCATTCTGGGCGGCACCTTCGATCCGCCGCATAACGGACACCTGCACATCGCGCAGATCGCTTTGCGTGAACTTAAATTGGATGAGGTCGTGCTGGTGCCCGCTGGGTGGAATCCGCTCAAGCTTGTGCGTCCGGTCGCCAGTGGCCCCCAACGATGGGAGATGTGCCAAGCCGCCATTGAGGGCGAGCCGCAGCTTTCCGTCTCGGATATCGAGCTCACTCAAGGCGGCCGAACCTACGCGTACGACACCATCCGGGAGCTCAAGCGTGCCCGGCCCGGGGACTACATCTTCATCGTGGGCGCGGACACTCTCCGCACCTTGCCCGAGTGGTACCAAATTGACAAGCTGGCTGGGCTTTGCAGGTTTGCTGCTTTTGACCGCGACGCGTTGCTGGTCAGCGACATCCTGGGCCAACTCCCCGGCCACATTTCTGAGCGGGTCCTCACCATCTCTGCCCCGCTTGTCCACGTTTCATCGTCTAAAATTCGAGAAGCCCTCGCGCGAAAGGAGTCCATTGTGAATTGGGTTCCGACCGGAGTGGCGGATTACATTGAAAGGAGCAAACTCTATCACCCCGAAACCCATTGATACCGACGCCAAGGCCGAATTGGTGCGGGAATACGCCGACGACATGAAGGCCCTCGATATTGAGGTCATTGATGTCAGCCGAAAGACGTCGGTCACGTCGCGTCTCGTGATCTGCACGGGGACCAGCGACACCCACGTCAGTTCCATTGCCGACCGCGTGTTCGAGCGAATGAAGCACGACCAAGGCATCGCCCCGGTGCAACGCAACATGGGCCCCAAAATGGATGGCTGGGTGGTAGTGGACTACGGCGACGTGGTGTTCCACTGCTTCCGCGAAGAGAAGCGCCAATTCTACGACCTCGAAGCCCTCTGGAAGGACATTGGCGAAAACCCTGACCTGATTCCTGACGCGTGAACGAGCACGACACCGACGCCACGCCGGACGCGACGCCCGAAGCCAACCCGGACGTCCCCTTGGCCGAGATCCCGGAGCCGCATGAAGAATCGGCTCCGGAGGCCGAGGTTGTCGAAATCACTCCGGCGACCCCGGCCGAGATTGAACGCGCCGAGTTCTTGATTCGCCAAGCGCATCTCTTGCGCCAGCGCGGGCAAAACACCGAAGCCTCGCGTAGCCTGGAAGAAGCCGCCAAAATCGCCCCTGGCCACGCCGCCACCCAGATTGCCGTGGGCGATAGCTATGCCGCACGCAGCCGCTGGGATAAAGCTCGCGCTTGCTACGAACTAGCCATGCGCGTAGACCCCACCAACCGCGAGGCCGAAAGCAAGTATGGCGAGGCCGTTTTGAAGGAGAAAGGCATGGACGAAGCCCTGCTCTTGCACTCCATTGATGGCGGCACCGGTGCGGCCAGCCCCAAGGCGGCCACCATGCTCAGCGTCCTGCTTCCGGGGCTTGGCCAAATCGTGATGGGACAGACCCGCAAGGGTGTTCTCCTGATGGTGACCTGGGCGCTGGCGATCATCATGATCAACCTCATGCCGGGGGGCTTTAATGGCCTGATGAGCCTGTTTGGCGCCAGTCGCGAAGAGTTCAATCCGGGGGTTCTCCTTCCCTGTTTCGTGGCGGTGGCTGCCCACATGGGATCGATTTTCGATGCGGCCAGCCAAGCCAAACGCGCCCAGCCGGTGCGTATCGAGCGGCCCGTGCCGCCGGTCGATAAGCCGTTCTAGATTGGCTTAGCTTCTTGGCGATAGTCGCCAACAATAGCTTCGTATGGACCGCTCGCCCACCAAAGCCGAGATCCTCGGCGCCCTAAGCCACGCGCTGGACTTGGTGGAAGGCCAACCGGAAGGCCACGCTGAGCGCTCCGATCGCATCGCTCTGCGTTCTGGGTCAGCAGTTGGGTCGGGATGACGCCACGCTGAAAAACCTCTACTACGCGGGGGTGCTTGATGAGAGTGCGGCTCTAGATGCCGACATTGACTCCATTTGCGAGGCCTTCGCTATGATCATCGATGCCAAGTCGAGCTTTACCGCCGAACACAGCACCCGGGTGACGCAATATGCCGTGGCCTTATCGCTGCAGTTCGGATTCGATGAAGGACAAATCCAGACGATGCGTCGCGCCGGCCTGCTGCACGACATCGGCAAGCTGGGGGTGCCCACCACGATTCTCGAAAAGCCGGGCCGCTTGGACGAAGCCGAGTTTGCCCGGGTGCGCGAGCATCCGAAGTACTCGGACTCCATTTTGCGCCCGATCCCGACCTTTGCGGCCACCGCGGAACTGGCGAGTTCGCACCACGAGCGACTAGATGGCAAGGGCTACTGTCGGGGCCTGGGTGCGGAGCAACTTCCGCTGGACGCCCGGATTCTCACGGCGGCCGATGTGTTCGATGCCCGCACCGCCCGGCGGCCTTACCGAGACGCCATGCCAGTGAGCGAGGCCCTTGCCATCATGCGAAAGGACGAAGGCACGGCCTTTGATGGCGCTTGCTTAGCCGCACTCTCCGAGATTTACGAAGACAAGCAATTGGCCGCGGCCTAGAATCCGCCCACTTCACGGGGCCGGAACACCACAACCCCCGTCACCCGGGGTTGCCTCTTGATCGCTTCGAGAAAACCCTGCTGCTTCACCACCATTTTCTGGGTAGAGGAGGCATGCAGGAAGTACGTCTTCCCTTCCTCATCCCGCACAAACAGGCCAACGTGGCTGGTATCCAGCCCCTCTCGGTCGGTGGTAATGCCAATCAGGTCGCCGGTGCGCAGGCGCGTTTCCGCGCCCCCCAGGGCCGACAACGGCACATACGGCAACCGGAGCCCGCTCAGCCGGTTCTCATGCTGCTTCAGCGCCGAGATCATCGAAGCCCCACCCGCCGCAATGGCCGGGTACTTGTCCGCATTCTGGGTCATGAAGTTGATGCGCTTAAACTCCGTCACCGCGCCGGGTAGTTCACCCGCTAGGTTCGTCCCCAGTTGCCGTTGACCCATGTCGTAGAACCATTCGGTGGTGTAGTGCAGTCGGCTGGCGTAGCCCGTGTTGCGCCCATTACGATAGCGGGTTTCCTCGACTAGTTTCACCAGTTGTTCTGGGGTCTGCGAGTTTCCTTTCAGCCATCGCGCAATATTGAAACTGACCTCAGCCAAGGTCACACAGTCCAGCCCATCCAGCACCACGGTGCACACTTCCTTTTCGGGGTTTGTGTCCAGCGTGCCACCCACATAGGGAGTGCCCAAAAAGAACTCTGCCACCCGAACCGTTCGTTCACCAATCGGTAAGGACACCCATTGCTCTGCCCGCGCCGCACGCTGGATTTCGCCTAAAACCGCTACATCTGGCGGGGCAACGACCGGGCTCGACGCCAATGCCAGAAACAGGCTTACCACCAAGGCTCCTGCTGCGCCAGCCACAGCCGCAGGTGCGGAATCTCGTGGATAAGGCTTGCCCCCGGGCAATCGGTTTCACCCGGCGCGAAGTCCACGTGCCCCTTGATGGCATGCGGAAACACCTTGTGTTCACGCGCCAAATACGAAGTCAGTTGATACAAAGTCTTCCTCTGGGGTTCATGCAGCGTGTCCTCGGGGAACAACCCCTCTACCACGATCAGCAGGTGCCCCCGCACGTCGTAAGACGTGTTGGTGTCGCCGGGCAGTTCCACCGGGCGCGCCTCGGCAATCCGCCCGCTCCAGTCAATGTAGTAGTGGTATGGGATGTCCGTCCACTGCGGTTTGGTGCGGCCGCCCGCCAGTTGATCTTCCCTTTGTGACCACGCCTGCAGGCCCCGAAGTTTGTCGCCAAAGTCGCGCTGAGCAGTCTGCTTCACGCCCGTGTGGTGGATCGTAATTCGCGTGATGGTGTGCGGCTCCATCGGCAGCACGGGGGGCTTGGCTCCCCACTCTTCCCGGGTCCAGATCGCCGGCTTGCGGCCATCGGTGGGCACATCCGGTGCCTTCCAATTCTCACCCATCAACACCAGGGCCAGAAACATAGCCATGAGCGTACCCGCGCAAGGTAAACCCGCCCGTATGGGCATCGACCCCCGCATTTCTCGGAGTGACTTCTTCCGCACCGTGGCCGTACTTGGAGCCGTGGTGGCCGCTAAACCCGCCGCATTCCCCCAAACCGCCGAAGAGTGGACCGAGGAAGACCTGGCGCGCGCGGAGCGACTCGCGGGCATCACCCTCACCGAAGATCAGCGCAAGGCCCTCCTCCGCAACATCCTCAGCCAGGCGGACACGATGAAGGAACTGCGGGCGCAGCCCATCCCCAACCATGTAGCGCCCATGATTCCCTTCCGGGTGTGGGGTCGCCAGGGCGAGGCGGCTTCCGACACGTTTGTCGAGGTTGCCCCTCGTGGCCGCATCCGCCGGCCCGAACGCGAATCGGACCTCATGTTCCTCACGGTGGCCGATCTGGGTCACCTCATCCGTACGCGTCAGGTCACTTCCCGCCTGCTTACGGAAATCTCTTTAGAACGTCTCCGCACCCTTGGCCCCAAGCTGAACTGCGTCATCAGCCTGCTTGAAGATCGTGCCCTGGCCCTGGCTGATACTCTGGACGAAGAAACCAAGCGCGGCCGCTTGCGCAGCCACCTGCACGGTATCCCGGTCGCCCTCAAAGACCTCTATTCGGCGCAAGGAGCCCCGACTACGTGGGGCGCCGCCCCTTACCAAAACCAATACATTGACTCCGACGCCGAAGTTGTGAAGAAGCTCGAGGCCGCCGGGGCCGTTCCCGTCGCCAAGACCAGTGTGGGCGCGCTCGCCTACGGTGATCTTTGGTTCGGGGGGCTTACCCGCAATCCGTGGAACCCCGAGCAGGGCTCCAGCGGCTCCAGTGCCGGCAGTGCGGCGGCCGTGGCGGCGGGCCTGGTTCCCTTTGCCATGGGCACGGAAACGCTGGGCAGCATTGTCTCGCCTTCCCAGCGTTGCCGGGTCACGGGCTTCCGCCCGACGTTCGGGTTTGTCAGCCGGGCCGGGGCTATGACGCTCAGCTGGACGATGGACAAATGTGGCCCCATCTGCCGCACCGCCGAAGATGCTGCACTGGCCATGAGCGCCATTGTCGGCCTCGACCCCAAGGACCCGGCCACTGTGGAACGTCCGTTCCGCTACCGCCCGCTGCGCAATCTCAAGAACCTCAAGATTGCCCAAGTGGCGACCTCACCTCTCGAAGGCACCGAAACGGCCAGCGTGATGGAAACCGTACTGGGCTGGGTGCGGGAACTCGAAGGCGACCCGCAGGAAGCCATCTTCACCGGGCCGCAGGCAGGAATCGATGACGTGCTGGTGATCGAAGCCGCCGCCGCCTTTGATGATCTCACCACTAGCGGCCGGGTAGATGAAATGAAAGGCAGCCTGTGGCCGCCGATCTTCCGCTCCGCGATGTTCTACACGGGTGTGGACTACCTGCAAGCGATGCGCAAGCGCACCTTGCTCCAGCAGGCGTTCGAATCAGAATTCGGTGATTACGATGTGATCATTGCCCCCGACCGGGCCGGAGAGCTTCTCATCACGACCAATCTCACCGGCCACCCGCAGATCTACATGCCCTTGGGGCCGGATGAGCAAGGCCGACCGCAGGGCTTCAGCATCATTGGGCGACTCTACGAAGATGCCAGATTACTGGCCATTGCCGACCTCATCCAACGAAAATCTGACTGGTATCTCCGCCAACCGGACCTCTCGGGACTGGCTTAGGAACACATTTGACTTAACAAATCGTACAACGTATAAGGGCACTACTTATGAACCTCATTGGCTTAGCGCTGGCTCTTTTCGCGACCCCTGCAACTCCGCAGGATTCGCTCATTGATCTCTCCGTGAAAGCGGGCTCGATGGAAGCGGTTCTCGCGCAACTCAGCGCCGATACTGGATTCAAGTTCGAAGCCAGCGGCGACGTGAAAGATGACGTGGTGAGCGTCGAATGGTCCGATGTGACCCTGGATGATGCGCTGGAGGCGCTGGCCAGTGCCACCAAGGGCAAGTGGACGCAGCGTAACGGTATTGCCTACCTTGGCCGCGATAGCGTCGAGATGCGCCGAGACGAACGCGCCCGCGCGGATCGCTTTGAAGCCGAACTCCAAAAGGCTCTCAAGGAGATGGAGAAGGTGCTGGGCGAGGGCATGCCGAAGATGGACGGTGCCATGGGGCCGAACATGACGCCCGAGCAGATGCAGAACGCGGCACGCGTGTTCCGCGATGGCATGCCGGGCAACCGAACGGCCATGCGCCTGCTCCTGAGTGTGCCGCGCGCCACGCTGGCCAAGATGGCCCCGGGTGAGCGATTAGTCTTCGCCAACCGCAACACGCCGATGCAAAAGCCGCTGGCGGTGAACCTGCCCAACTTGGTCAAGTCCTATCTAGATGACATGGCCAATGCTCCCCAAATGGGACAGATGATGGGACGTATTCGGGCCGGCGGTGGTGGCGAGCGTCGTTCCAACGAGGACATCCTCAAGCAGGATGGTGCCAGTAGAGTGTTCTTGATCGTTCGCCGTTCCCCTGATGGAGGCAGTCTCAATATCGAAATGGCCCTCACCGATCCCCGAGGCACGAGTTTGGCTACGGGATTCTTTTCCACTTCGCAGTTCACAGGCGATCAGCAGACAATTATGTCCTTCGGCCTGAGCGGAATGACCACACCACCGGAAGCCCCGGCCCCCGAAGGCAAGCCCATTGACCTCTCGCCCGAGCTTAAGGAGAACCTGGCGTTCTTCGGCGGTCGCAATGGCGGCGGCCTTGGTCAAATCGTCACTCAGGTCGGCTTCGCGATTGCGGCGGGTGGCGACGGAGGAGGAAATGATGTTTTCAGTTTTGATGGGGGCGAACAGGATTCCGAACCCGTTTCCAAGACGTGGGTAGAACTCCTGACTACGCCCGATGCGAATGAACCGCTGGGCTGGTTTGTGGCGCCCCTCATGCGCGCCGCAACGCCCGACAACGACTACGTGATCTGGCTCTCGGACAGCCTGTTTGAGAGTGCAGCGATTCGCTTCGGTCGGGGAATCCTCACGGATAAGGAGTACGCCACCTGGTTCGAAGGCGAGGGCTATGAATCTTTGAAGGTCAGGGCCACCCAAGTGATTCGGCCCATGGATCTCGCCAAAGCCGCCGGCGGCCGCGTGGACCGCAAGGCCCTCGCGAACGCCCTTCAAGCGGGCTACGGTCAGGGCGCGCTTCGCCTCGATCAGATTGCGCGATATTCCACCACGAGTGCCGAGCCGCAATTCCAGTCGGGATTGGATATCTCGGTCGCCTCGCGTCTGGATGCTCTCGTGGGGAACCAAATTCGCACGGTCTACGGTGCCGACCGCACCGCCCTGCAGATTTGGGATCAACTACCCGCCAACCAGCGACCGGCTCCGACGACTGGTAATGCGGCGGCCCCGGTCACGGTCTATCCCACCCGCATGGGTGGCCAGATCAATGATCGAATGTTCTGGGATGTTTTCAATGACGATCCGGGTCCGACGGTGCAACGGGAAGACAACAACCAACAGAGCCAAACCATGGTCACGATTTCGGCGACCCTCGGACGCGCCGGTGGAAGCCTGCCGATGATCTTTGGTGGCTCGATGATGGATGAGCGCACCGAGGTTCTTCCGCGCGGCATCCCGGGTGAAACATTGCTCCAAATCACCGCCCGCGGTAATCAAGTCTTGAAGGCCACCACGGGCACCGGGGGTGGCGGTCGCGTCACGACGCCGGGTCAGCTGGGTTCCACGAAGGCCGCCCAAGAAACGATGCAAAGTGCCACCCAAGGCCGCATCAACATGAACGGGCCGGAACTCACCCAATTCCGTGTCGGTAGCCAAGTCACTTACACGTTTACGTTCCAATTGGCACGCGGTGTGACAATGACCCGGCAGCTCCGCGACTCGAACTTTGAAGGTTCCACGGTCTCGAACTTCAGCCAGCTCCCGCGCGAAATGCAGGCTGAATACACGCGGGCCTACAACGAGACCAAGCAGCGCATGGCCAACATGACGCAACGCATGGGCAACGGGAACCAGCAGGCTCCCTAATCACCCTCGAACCGGGAAGGTACAACGCCATCTAGGATGTTGGATCGGTACCTTCCCGATGAGTTTGAGTCGAAGTGGCGCGCCCGTTGGCAAGACGCTGATCTCTTCCTGACCCAGGAGATCGAAGGGCGACCCAAGTTCTACGCGCTCGACTTCTTCCCCTATCCGAGCGGCGCGGGCCTGAGCGTTGGCCACTGCCGTAACTATATCCCCACCGACGCCATCGCCCGCATGAAGCGGATGCAGGGCTACAACGTGCTGCACCCCATGGGCTTCGATGCCTTTGGCTTGCCCGCCGAGAACGAAGCGATCAAGCGCAAGCGCCACCCCGCCGGGATGATTGACGACTACGCCGCCAACTACCGTCGCCAGATGGATTTGGTGGGCATTGGCTACGACTGGTCGCGCACGTTCAAGTCTAGCGACCCGGATTACTACCGCTGGACGCAGTGGATATTCAAGCTCCTCTTTGATCGCGGACTGGCCGAACGCCGCATGGCCACCGTCAACTGGGATCCGGTCGAAAAGACCGTACTGGCCGACGAGGAAATCATTGGCGGCCGGGCGGAGCGGAGCGGCGCCCTGGTGGAGAAGAAGGAGATCCCGCAGTGGTTCTTCTGTATCACCAAGTACGCCCAGCGCCTGCTGGATGACCTCGACACCATTGACTGGCCCGAAGGCATCAAGCAGATGCAGCGCAACTGGATCGGGCGCAGCGAGGGCGTGGAGTTCTCGCTGGATGTCGTGATTCAGGGCGAAGACCTCGCCAACCCGGCCCATGCCGTCGAGGACCTGCGTGCTTCCTTCCCGGACCTCGAACGCGCCCAGGATCAAGCCCTGGAGTCCATCCGCGCCGCCAAGACGTGTCTGGAAACCCTTAACGCCACCGAAGCCTTGGCCCGGTGCAAAACCCTTCTCGTGCTGGCAGGCAGCCCAATCTTTGAACCTGCCGCCTTTGCCTCGGATGAACTCGCCACCCTTCGGACGATTGCCGAAGGGCCGCAGCGCCGTGCCGATGCCATTGAAGACCTGCTGGAAGATCTGATTGACGAGGTTGCCCAGTTCAAGGGCGAGGCCGCCACCGTCCGCGCCGCCCTGATGCACCTGGAGACTGCCGGGGACAACTTCGACACCATCGAGGACGCCTTCGAGGACTTCATTGACGCCACGGAAGAACCCGACGAACTCACCGTGCGGGCGAAGCCGATGTCGTTCCGTGCCTTCACGACCCGGATCGACACCATCTATGGCGTCACGTTCTGCGTCCTGGCCCCCGAGCATCCCCTCGTCAAGACCATCGCCAAGCGGGTCCGCCCTCGCCACCGCGCGGTCATTGCGCAGTACCAAAAGCAAGCCCGTGAGCTGAGCGAAACCGACCGCACGGCGGTGGATCGCCCCAAGACGGGGGCCTTCACCGGTGCCTACGCGGTCAATCCGGCGACGGGCAAGCATGTGCCGCTCTACCTGGCCGACTACGTGCTGATGAACTACGGCACCGGCGGAATCATGGCCGTGCCGGGCCACGACGAGCGCGACTTCGAGTTCGCGCAAAAGTACGATCTCCCCGTGGTGCCCGTCATCGCTCCGGAGATTGATTCCATCCCCGAGCTTCCCTACGCCGCTACTGATGGCTATTTGATTAACTCGGGTTCGCACACCGGGCTCAAGGTCGAGGAAGCCAAGGCCCGCCTGGCTGATTGGATGGAAGCCGAAGGGATTGGCGAACGCAAAGTCAACTTCAAGATGCGCGACTGGCTCATCAGCCGCCAGCGCTATTGGGGCTGCCCGATCCCGGTTGTCTACAACTCCGAGGGCGGCATGGAACTGGTGCCCGAAGACCAACTCCCCGTCACCCTCCCCGACGTGGAGCACTACGAGCCGGGGGACGATGGGTCCTCTCCGCTGGCGGGCATCCCTGAGTTTGTGAACACCACCACCAAGGACGGCACGCTGGGCCAGCGCGAAACCGACACCATGGGCGGCTTCGCTTGTTCAAGTTGGTACTTCCTGCGGTTCTGCGATCCGTTTAACCAAGACCAAGCGTGGGACCCGGAGAAGGTGGCCAAGTGGATGCCGGTGGACTGCTATGTTGGCGGCGCCGAACACGCGGTGATGCACCTGCTGTACGCCCGGTTCTGGACCAAGGTGCTCTACGATGCGGGCCTGGTGCCCGTGAACGAGCCGTTCGAGCGCCTCATCAACCAAGGTCAGGTTTTGGGCCGCACCCCGTATCGGCAACCCCGCGAAGGCGAACGCCTCGAAGTCGGTGAAGACGGCATTCTCATCTCTTACGACGAGGCGGCCAAGCTTCCTGAGTCCGACGTGACTTGGAAGTGGGTGCGGATGAGCAAATCCAAAGGCAACATCGTCACCCCGGACGAAGCCGTCGCCGAATACGGCGCTGATGCCCTCCGCGTGTTTGAGCTCTTCGTCGCTCCGTTTGAGCAGAACGTGCAATGGAGTAACGAAGGCATGCAAGGCAGTGTGCGCTTCCTCAGCCGCGTGATGAAGTGGGGCGCCGAGCTGAGCTCTATCTATCAACCGGACTGGGCTCTGATGATTGACCAGCACGACGCCACGGACCTCTCCCGCCAGATTCGGCGCGCGACCCACCAGATGGTCGCCAAGTGCGGCCACGACATCGAGCGTTTTGCCTTCAACACCTACATCTCGGCGATGATGACGGCGCTCAACAAGTACGGCGACCTGATGCCGAAGGACGCGAACAGTCTCACGGAAGCCGAACAGGCGGCCTGGAGCGAAGCCCTCAGCGCCTTCATCCGCGTCTTGGCCCCCGCCGCCCCGCACACCGCCGACGAGATGTGGTCTGGCCTCGGTTACGAAGAGTTCACGCTCAACGAATCGTGGCCCGCAGCCATCGAAGCCCTGGCGGCCGAGGATGAAGTCACCGTGGCCGTGCAGGTCAATGGCAAGCTCCGCGACACCATCACCTTGCCCGCGGGATTAGGCAACGAAGAACTGGAACAGCACGCTCTGGCGTCTGAGAAGGTGAAGGCGCATCTTGATGGCAAGACCGTCCGTAAGGTCATCGTAATTCCTGGGAAGCTCGTGAATGTGGTGGCGAACTAGTCTCTTCTTGCTCCTCGCTCTCCTCATCGGGGGGTGCAGCGGCATGAATCCAACGATCAAGAACGAAGCGGAGTACTTCGCCAAGACCCAGTTGGTGGTGGACAACACGCTCGCCGCTATGCAGAACTACGAGCAGGGCAACCCGCAAACCAAGGCGGACCAGACCGCACTGGAAACCGCCCTCAAGGACACGAACGCCCTCATTGCCTACGACCCCAAGCGGTTCCAGCCGTACCTTTTGCGAGCGCGCTTCCTCTTGGCTCTCGGCCGGCAAGATGAATCCAAGACGGCGGCCGCGCAGGCCCGGGCGGTGTTCCCCAAGACCAACGCCCCCGGCGCGGATGTAGACGTCGCGAGTGCCCTGTCTGACCTCGCCGCGAATGCGTTCCTCACCGGTGACTACGAGCAGGCCCTCGCCGATGCCAAGCGCGCGGATGAGAAATTCCCCCTCGGTACCTACAAGCTGATGCAGGCGCGGGCGCTCGTGCAGCTTAAGCGCCTCGATGAGGCCAAGGCCATCCTCAAGACTCTTGAGAAGGAGAGTCAGGTGTCGAAGGAGGCTCAGTCTTTGCTGAAGTTCCTTGAGGGCGCAGAGGTTTCTGCCGCATCGTCGCCCAAGGACGCGGGAACTCCTTAGGCGTCGCCCGCACCTTTTCGTAAATCGGGAATGCCCGCTCCAGGTCTCGGCCCGGCAGGGTGCGGACGACCACGTCCACCAGTTTGAGGCCCAGCTGACCCGCCGGAATTCGAACGAAATCTTCCTCCTCGGCGGCGGTACGGAACGGGATGACGTAGCCGCCCACCCGCACATACGCCGCCGAGAGCTCAAGCTGAATCCCTAGCGGGGCAACGGCCCGCCCGGTCACCACATCCATCTCTTCCCTGCGCTTGGGTTCTTCCGCCCGTAAAGGGGCTACGGCCAGATTGGCGCGTTCGTGACGGCTCAAGAAGCGGTGCATCTTGCCCACCGAATCCATCCCCACCACCTGCAAGTCAGGTCGGGCCCACGCCAGCGGCCACGCGGGGAAGCCCGGCCCACAACCGATATCCAGCACCCAACTGTCGGTCGGGAACAGGTTCTGCGGCAACAAAGAATCTAGCACGTGCAGAGCCACCGCATCCTCCGGGGCGATGCGGGTCAGGTTCGTGGTTTTGTTGACCTCGTACAAATCCTCTAAGAACGCCACCAGTTCGGCGGGGTCGGGGTGCAGGCCCTGGTCGGCCAAGAATCCCATTACAGGCTCAATGTCAAATGAAGATTCCGTCACCGCGCGTAGAATCTACCTATGATGCCGGCCAATAGACTCCAAACGGGCCAGAGCCTGGCGACCGCCGGGGTGCTGGTGGCCGCGTGCAGTCTCCTTCCATTCTTCAGCACCGGCCCACTCCCCATCCCCCTCATCGTCGGCGGCTTGCTCTATCTGGTGGGAGGGTTTATGATCTCACTTACCCCGCCGGGAGATTCCCGCCGCGCGGCCCTGGGTCGCCTGCGGCTCATGCGCATCGGCATGGCCATCGTGGTGGTTATTCTGCTGGTGCGGATGGCTCCAGCTGGCTGAGCACATCGTCACCGGGTTCAAAGGGGTCGCTGAAGTCGAGGTAGGTGTCGCGCCCCACGGCCGCCCCGCTCCAGTCAATAATGGCCGCCCGGCGTCGCGGCCCGTCCAGCAGGTGCTTCACCAGCTTCCCGCGGCCGTGCGCCCGGGTGTTGGTCGGCGGGATCGTCATGGCATCCAAGTCGTCCAAATCGTCGCCAAACCCCTGTAAACCAAGCGCGTGGAACAAGCTCTTCTCAGGGTCGATATTGTGATACTCCAGGTCAATGGAATGCAGAGCATCGTCGCTCCACTCACCGCCCGAATCTTCCAGGTAGCGCGCCAGCATCATCTTCTTGGCCGTCCAGTCCAGGCGGTCAGCGGTTCGCATAGGGTCGAGAGAAAGGTCATCAAGGGTGCGCTCCCACTCGCGTAACACCCAGTCCGTTTCCTCCGACTCTCCCTGGTACCGTTGCGCCCATTCCAGGTGCTCGCGCTGAATCTCCACCGCGCTCATCGAGCCGTGTTCACAGTCCACCATCCACTTGTAGGTGGGGTCGCGGCTGATGTCTTGGAGGGCATGAATGGGATGCAAAAGGCGCGGCCGCCCCTTCAAAACCCCTTCTTCCAGCAAGCGCAGCACCAAGTGCGTGGTGCCCACTTTCAGCGCGTAGGCGTAGCGGCTTTGGTTGGCCTCGCCAAACAGGACGTGAAGCCGGTGCCGACCTTCATTGGCATAGAACGTTTCCCACTTCGGGTTGATCATCGCCCGGTTGAATCGCACCCGCGACGCCGTCGTCCGGATGATGTGATCGGCGCGCTGGCTGATCTGGTAGGCCACCGTCGGGTCAGGATGCACCCGGTAGACGTTAGAGACCCAGATGTAATCAATGGGGTTCGCCGCCAGCTCTTCGTAGGCCGGCGGGCCGCCCTCTACCAGTTCGTGGCCGCCCACGCGGCCCACCCCCGCAAAGATCTGCCGCGTCACCAAAAACGGATAGAGTTGGGGCGCCTGCGAACTGAAGAAGTCCTCGTCCATCTTGACGAGATAGTTCTCGTGGCAGCCAAAGGTGTGGCCCCCAAAGTGGTCCACCGAGTTGGAATACACATCTACCACCTCGTCAATGCCCATATCGCGCATCGCCTGCACGATCATCCGTTGGCCCGCGCGGTCTTGGGCGATGAGATCGCGCAGAGTGCGGCATTCGGCCGTGGCGTACTCCAGGTGGCTGCCCACCGCATCAATGTAAAGGCGCCCCCCGTTTCGCAAGAAGCCCCCGCTTTCGGCGGGCTCAAAGACTTCATCGCGGGCGTGGCGGTCTAGAACGCCCATCCGGGCGTCAAGGAACACATGGTTCTTGATGGCCTCCACCGCGCCTTCGGGCCGCCCGAACTCGGGCACCACGAAGCACCCGAACTCCGTCTCGACGCCCATGATTCGGTCGCGCGGGCTGGCACTCATGCTCATACTCTACGCCTTCCCCGCCCCGAAAGCCAGCCGAAAGCCAGTCAATCCCATCAAAAGTAGCCTTCAATTTGGAATACTTGACGACATCCCGGTATGAGTGAGCTTTCCGATCGTCAGCGGCAGATTCTGCGGGCCATCGTGCTTGAGTATGTGGTCGGGGCCGAACCCGTCCCCAGTGAACTCATCGCCTCCAAATACGGCCTGGGCGTGCGGTCGGCCACCATCCGCAACGAAGTCAAGGAAATCACCGAGATTGGGTTCCTTTCTCAGCCGCATAAGAGTGCCGGACGCGTGCCCAGCGACCAGGGCTACCGCTTCTTTGTCGACAACCTCACCTCGAGCGTGGACCCTCGCTCTTCCGATCGTCAGTCCATTCGCAACGCCATTGACGAAGACGAGCCCCTCCGTGAACTCCTCAAGTCCACTACCAAGACCCTCAGCCGTCTCACGCACCTGCTTTGCACGGCGGCTTTGGTGCGCAATGGCGATGTGAGGGTGCGCCAGGTGCTGATCTCTGGTCTCGGCCCCGGGCGCGCCCTTTTGGTGATGGTGCTGGAGAACGGACTGGCCGAAAACCGCTTCCTCGGTATCCCCGCCACTGCGACCATCGAACACATCGGCGATGCCAATCAAATCCTCGCCGAACACATCACGGGCAAGAACCTCCGCACCCTGCTGGTCCACGAGATGCCCACGGTGCCGAACCCCTTGGTCTCGCAAGTGGTGACCGGCGTGTGGCAAGCGATACGCGAATTGGCGGAAGAATTGACCCGCCTGCAAGTGGTTTCGGATGGCGAAGAGTTCATCCTGGCCCAGCCCGAATTCCAACGCGACACCGACGCCATGGCGATGGTGCTGCAAGCCCTGGAACAAGGGACCGATCTGCACCAAGCGGTGGCGGACACCAAGCAAGGCCACGTCACCATTGGCTCGGAACACGACTCCGCGCCCCTTCACTCGCTCAGCATCCTGCGAGAAGTCTTCTTCGTGGGGACGGACGAGGCCGGCACTCTGGCCATAGTTGGCCCCACGCGCCTCGATTACGAGCGCAACCGCATGCTGCTCCGCTTGGCGGCGGAGCAACTCAGCATGGCGGTTACCAACGCGCTACGCGCTTAGTTGGTGGCAAATCGGGAGGCGGCAATGCCCCCGTTGGCGCGAATGTTCTGGAACACGCTGACCCCAGCCTGGCGCCCGGAAGCATTGGTCACCACCAGGCGACTGGGGACCCACTGGCCGTTCGATTGAATCGGCGATTGGTAGCTAAACACCGCTCGCAGAGTGCCGTCTTGGCCGTACCACTCGCGCTTGCGCACAATCTTGCGGGTCGGGTCCACCCAAATGCGGTGGCGGGTCTTGTCGTTCAGGCTGGCCACGTAGGTGATGTCAAACACGTGCGTACCGTTGAGGTCGCCGCGGGCTTCCGTGCGCAAAAACTTCGCCGAAAAGTAGTTGCTGAATAGCGACGGCGTGAGAATTCCGAAATCGAACCACGTTTGGCGCTTGCCCGGGGCTCGGCTGACGTCATCGCGGGCCACCAGGCCGCTACGGGGGATGCGCGTGACCTTCTTGCCGCCATTGACGATGAAGATGACCTGGCTGTCTTCCACCGTGGATTCCATGCGAAGCATAAACGGCTCCTTCATCTCGACGGTCGAACGCTTAATGCGCATGGACTGGGCAAAGTCGCGGTTGATCTTGGCCAGTTCGGCTTGGTTGGCGGATTCCACCACCCAGGTAAAGGACAAGTCCTTCAGCCCCGGCTGAGTTAGGCTGGAGATCGAGGGTTGGGCCAGGGCGGCACCAGCTGCCAGCCCGATCGCCAGGGTCGCAAGAATCTTCACATGGGTCTAGACGTTCTGAGGTCAAAAACGTTCCGCGCGGGCGGTACGATACGCCTATGGCGGGCGTGGATCCACGGGATCGATTAGAGCGACGCCGCCTCGCCGACCCCCGTCCGTTGTTGCGCCCTTATGAAGACGGCGAAATCGTGGACCTCACCACCGACCTCTACCGGCGGCTACTGGGCGAACTCTGGCCCAAGATGCTCGGGCCAAGCCTGCTGATTTTTGCCTCGGTCGTGTTCCTCTTCACGTTCATCTTTCCCGGACTGTTTCAATCCACCGCCGGGGCCAGCGAGACTCAGCAAACCGCCGAGGTGCTCATTGCGTTGGGGCTCGGGGTGTTAGTCTGCACCCCCATGGCCGTGGGGGGCATGGCCACCGCCACGTACCACTGCGTTAAGGCGGCCACGCGGGTCATCATGGGCAGCCCGGAGGAGGAAACAGGTTCGGCCGACCTCGCCGCCTTCGTTCGGTCATACATCGCGCACCTCCACCTCATCATCCTGCCGCCCGTGGTTAGCCTCCTCGCGTTCTTCGGGTCCAGTCGGGTCGGGGAAGGCACCACGCAGGAAGATGCCCTCGCCGTGTTTCTCACCACCGTAGGCGCCTTCGCTCTCGCCACGAGTGTCGTGGTGTTCCTGGTTTTCTTAGGCCGAACCCTGCTCCTGGGGCCAGTGATGATCCTCGAAGGCAGCCGGGGCAAGAACGCCTTGGCCCGCTCCCGATACTTGATTTCCAACCGCCCGTTTTCACCCAATGTTGTGGGGCCGATGGTGGGAGTTCTCTTTGCCTGCCTGCTCATCCTGATTGTGCTGGGCGTAGGATTGCAGGTGATTTTGAGTCTGGCCCTTACGGCCGCCACCGGTTTACAAGGTCAGCTCGGGCCGGGCGTGTCGCTCTTTTTCCAGGTGGTCAGCGCTTTGCCTTATCTGGGGGGCATCATGCTGGTTCTGCCGCTCTGGGGCATTGTCAGCACCGTGGTCTACTTTGATCGGCGAGTTCGATTCGAACTCCTCGACGTGCGAATGATGGCGGAGGATTTGCGTGCGGGCACTCGTCGCACTCGTCTGCTGCGTTAGCCTACTGGCCGGTGCGCTGGGCCAGGTGCCTGCGGCCCGGAACCTCGCGGCCGCCCCGAACGAACAACAGTTCCAGGCCATCTGGAAAGGTTTGACTCAACGCGAACGGAACCTGCTGGGCGACCAAGACCTGATGCGGCTGACCTTGAGTGACCGCCAACGCACCCTGCGCGACTTTCTGAAAGATGGCAAATGGGGTGACGCGGCGGGTGCCACGAAGGTGAAGGATGCCCGGGCCGAGGCGAAGAAGATCCTGGTCCCCCCGGCATACCGCCCGCGTGAACTCAACCCCGCCGAACGCACGGACAACTGGCTGGCCGATGGCCTGAACCGCTCGGGGGAAGTGATTGCTGAAGTCTTCCGCCGTATTCAGGAGTTCTTGTCCCGCTTTATGCCGCGATTCGGGGCCCCCGCCGTGGGGGGTAGCGCTCTGGCCGGGGTTATTCCTTTCGTTCAACTCCTCGTGATCCTGGCGGCCATTGCACTGGTGATCTTCGCGCTGCGCTTCATCAAGGTGCGCCGCCGAGCGGCCGCCATCGGGCAGGGCCTGTTGAGCGACGAAGAAGCCGCTCTCCCGGCGGACGAGTGGCTCAAGCGCGCCGATCAGCTCGCCCGTGAAGGCCAACACCGCCAGGCGGTTCGTTGTCTGTACCTCGCGTGCCTGGTGCGGTTTGATGAGCACGGCATCATCCCCTTGCGCCGCGAAGAGACGAACTGGGAGCACCTTCGCCGCCTGGACAAGAGCCGCACCCGCCCGGCGGACCTCAACTTCCGCGAAGCCACATCGCGCTTTGATACGGTTTGGTACGGCGAGCGCACCAAGGGCATGGAAGATGTCGCGTGGTTCCGTAGCCAATACGAATCGGTCATGCAGGCCATCCGCCAACGGAGGTCGGCATGAAGACCAAGGTTCTGGTCACCATCGGCCTGGCCGTATTGGGGCTGGCCTCGGTCTTCCTCATCACCGGGCGGGGCGCAAACTCGACGTCTCCGAGTGTCCAAGACTTCGGCGCGGCCGGGACCTCGGCCTTTGCTGAGTTGATCCGCCGCGATGGCTACCAAGTCAGGTTAGAACGCGAAGTTCGACCCAAACTCCCCGCCGACGCCCTGATGGTATTGCCCACCATTGCCACCCAACCCGGCTGGGCAGAGTTCCTTGACGAACTGAACGAGGAGGCCGAGGATGCCAGTGACAAGGGTAACGACGATTCCGAAACCGCGCCTGAAGGTGAAGGCGAGGAGGGTACGGAACCAAGGCGCCGCCCAACCCGCGAATTCTGGCGAGAGGCCGTGCTTCAGCACCTTCGCCAAGGCGGCCATGTGTTGGTGATCGAGCATGAAGGGGGCGGCGTGCGCCGCGTGCCCGAACCCTCGAAGATTTCCCTGTGGGATGGCACGCGCCTGGAAGTGACCGCGCGTAGTGGTGACTATCTGGATTTCGTCCCGGTAATGGGCAGTCTCCCGCGCATTGCCCGGGCGTCGCGACTGGGCAACAATCAAATCATCGCCAGCGAGGCCTTCCCCGCCCGGGGCCGCATCGTCTACATCCAAGCTGGGGAAGTCCTGGAGAATCGCGCTCTCGATAAGCACGATAACGCCACTTTTGCCCTCGGTTGGGTGCGCGAGCTGCAGAAAGCCGGCGGCGAGGTGGTTTTCTACGAAGGCGCGCTCGGCAACGTGCAGGCCAAGGGGCTGATCGAATCGATCGGCCCGTGGGCCAATACCGCCCGCTGGCAGTTCATCCTTTTGCTGGCGGTGGTGGCCTATGCTTCCGGCATGATGTTCGGCCGCCCGATTCTTGACCGCATCCCCCAACGCTCCAGCCAGCATCTCATGGAAGCCTTTGGCTCCTCCCTCAGCCGGGGAGATCACAACCGGTTTGTGATGGAGCGGGAACTGATTCAGGCCAAAGCCCGCATTGAGAAAGCGCTGGGCATGGCCCCGGGTTCAGATTGGACTCAATTACTCCCCATCCTCACCCCTTCGTTGGCCGAGCACATCCAGGCGATGCAGGCTCAGGCCGCCTTCCCGGGCAAGAAGACGGCAGCGATCCTCCAACTCATTGCCACGTTGGAAAGCGAATTGCAGGCCTTTGAGTCTCAGGTCCGGTCGGGCCGTGACGCCGAATTCCGCCGTTAGGCAGTAACATTGAGGCATGGTCGCGGCGTTTCTTGCCCTCGCATTCCCGGTTGGCCCCGCCCAGTGGGAAGCTCTGCAAGCCGACACCCAGCGCCGGATGGAAGTCCATCCTCAGAGTGCCTGGGCCAAACAAGCCCACATCGACACCACGGTCGCCTTTGGCACCACGGTGATGAACGACCTCACCGCCAAGCCCATGGATAAGTATCCCAAGGCTCTGGCCCTGTATCGCGCCGCCCTTCGCCTGGACCCGAATCAACCCGAGGCCAAAGCGAACTCAGAAATGATCATCGGAATCTACGAAAGCCTTGGCCGACCCGTCCCCACCGGAAGTTAATCCCGAGGTTCAGTCCTCCGACCCCGGTCTGCGCCGCTTCGCGTGGATCTTGGCGGGTGTTTTCGGCGGCCTGGCGGTCCTGCCGGCGTTTGCGGCCATCACCGGCGCGGCGCCGGGGACCCTTTCACTCGGCACTGCCATTGCCGTGGACGACCAGATGGTGTACGCCGCTTGGATGCGGCAGGCCGCCGAGGGCAGGTTCCTGTTTGAGAACCGGTTCACGCTCGACGCTCAGCCCGGCCTCACTTTCCACCTCTACTTTTTGGTGATGGGGTGGATGGCTAAGTTGGTGGGTTTCCCGTGGGCGATGCTCCTCAGTCGGCTGGTCTTCAGCGCGCTTTTCGTGTTCGGCCTTGTGCGTCTGCAAGAGCGATTGGGCTGGAAGCCGGCGGCCATCAAGACCGCCAGCGTCATGGCCTGTTTTGGGGCCGGCGTGGGCTGGATGGTGTGGCAGAACTTTGGCCTCCTCATCAAAGACCCGGGCGTGGCTTTGCAATCTATTTTTGCCGGTCGTTTGCCCATTGACGTCTGGCAAACCGAGGCCTTTGCCTTTCCCTCCGCCCTCGCCAATGGCCTGTTTATGGCCAGTTTGTGGTTGATCGTCGTGGTGTTTGCGGCGGTTCTCGATGCCCGCACGGACGGTCGCGCCGCGCTCCGGGGGGCGCTCGCCTTTGGGGTGCTCGCCAATATTCACTCCTACGATGCCTTGTTGGTCGGCATGGTCTTGCTCGCTTTTGCGGCCATTCAATACGCCCGTCGCACACTGGAAAAGACCTGGCTACTGCGATGCCTCGGTATAGCCGCGGGAGCCTTCCCGGCCGCCGCTTGGCTAGGCTATGTGTTGCAGCAGGATGCGGTCTTCCAGGCTCGCGCCGCCACGCTGACCTACGCGCCTCATTTCACCAGTGTGTTCTGGGGCGTTGCCGCTTTGGTGGTCATTGCCGTGTGGGGCTACTTCCGCCCCGAACCCGAGCACCGCTGGCGACCCACAATCGTCGTCGGGGCACTCGTAGTGATCCTCCTCACCCTTTCGCGCACCCACAGTCCGGAGGGCTACTTCCTTAACCCCGTGAGCTTCGGCATTGTGCTGGTGGGCATCGGGGCCGGCCTGATCTACAGCCGTCAAGACCGCGACGACGACATGATTTGGGCATGGGCGCTGGTTGGCTTGGTGGCCATGTACTTCCCTGCGCTCTTCCAGCGCAAGCTCGGCATGGGCATGGTCATTCCCTGGGGTCTGCTGGCCGGCTACGCTCTCACGGCCCGTCTAGCCTCTCGAGATGTGCAGCGTCGCCAGCTCATCACCCTGGTACTGGTGCTGTTTTGCGGGGTTTCTAGCTTGTTCTGGCTCCGGCGAGAACTGACTTTGACTCGGGACAACGTCAGTTCCACCACGGTCCATCCCGTACGCCTCTCGGCCAGTGCCACCGAAATCCTGGCCAAGGTACAGACCCTGCCGCCGCGCTCCATCGTGGTGGCAGCCCCGGGCATTCCCATGCCGCTCCCCACGGGCGAATACGCCGAACCGTATCTGCCGGACCTCAATCCGTTCTTTGTGGGTTTGGGCGGCGCACGGAGCTTCGCCGGGCACTGGAGCGAGACCCCGGATTATGGGAACCGGCGCAACAATCTTGCGGCTTTCATCCTCAGCGGGGGGACACAAGGGGCCGAGGCCATTGCCCAAGCCGCGCAAGGCGAACCCGTATTCGTGGTTCTGCCGCGCCAGGAAACTTTCCCGCAAGTGCGAATGAACGAGTTCAGCCTTCCGTCGGAGCTGATACTGGAGACGCAACAGTACCGGCTGGTGCGCTGGAATCCGCCGGCGCCGTAGCTTGAGGCGGCTTTGCGTTCGGGTTACGCGCCACGATGCGCGGCCCGCCCCGATAGATGCTCTCACCGAGGTCGTCACGGCGCACCACCTGATCACCATTCTTGATGATGCGATAGGTGCGCACCCGGCGTCCCGCACCACCGCGGTCCACCACGCGCTCCACACCGTAGCCGAGGGAGGAATCCGTTTCGTACTTCACGCCGTTATCCCACGAGCCCAAGAACTTCGTCTCGAAGGAGACATCGTGCGGGTGCTTGGCCTCGCCGAGAATTCGGAACGTCAGTTGCCCCGGTCGGTATTCGGCCGCCACCGCCAAGGGCGACTTGGTGTCGTTGGTGAACTTGAAGTCAAGATTCGGCCAGCTCACGGCCGCATCGCGGCCTAGCGGAACGTACGGCACCGGCAGGGAGTGCGGGCTGCGAGCATTCACTTTCAGTTCGCCGAGGAGAACGGCGTTATAAAGCGTGGTACTGACTTGGCAGATGCCTCCGCCAAAGTCAAAATCGTGACGACCAGAGACGTACACGCCCGCCACATGGAAGCCCCGAGCCGAGGTGCGTTGCCCTACAACGCCGTTGAAGTCAAAAACCTCACCCGGCATCAAAATCGTGCCGTCAATGAGTTCCGCCGCCCGCTTGATGTTTTTGCTTCGTGCGACTTGCCCGGAGGAGAATTTGGTGTTGAACTCACTGACAATGGTGCGGATGGATTCCAGCTGTTCCGGCTTGATCTTCAGGTCTTCGGCCTTCAACGGCACGACCAAGGCGGTGTTGTTCGCAAGCGCATCCGCCCACGCGGTGCTTAGCCGCGTTTGGTCGAGCTCCCAGGTCGGAATCTCTTGCGTCAACTTCACGCGGCCACCGGCCCACTGGGCCCGCGCCGGTTGGTTGGCGGGGCGAGCTTCTTCCACCCACTTCTTCAGCAAGTTGCCGTCGACATTATTGTAAACAAAGACCGGGGTTACGGCCTTGGGCACTGCCGGACCTTGCATCTGGGCGACGGATGCTGTCACCGGGCGTTCAACGGGCAGGGCCTTGATCATCGCCGTCGCGTCGAACTTTACGCCGGCCTCAGCGGGCGTCAAAGTACGGTCGCCAATTTCAAATTCTTTCAGCTCAACCTTGATTTCTTGGGCGCCGAGCTTTGCCCATTCGGCTTCGAGGCGCTTCTCAGCCTCGCTCGGGGTCAGGCCACTCAGGTCAGTTCCAAACACGCTCACGCCGCGGGCGATCGTCGGCGGGCCAACGAATTCGTAAGCCGCGACTCCAGCACCACCCAAACACAGCAAGCCGAGCGCCATGCCCATCTTGGACGGCGAACCGTTCCTTCGCTTCGGCGCGGCCTTGCCTTTGCCCTTCGTGTTCTGTTGCATCCTTGCGAACCTTCCCCCTTATTCTGACACTTTATGACCCCGGTTTGATCCTATTTGTTCCCAGGAATGAGCCCATTTCTGCCTCTTTCCGTTTAGATCGGTAGACTAACTATATGCCCAAGCTCGTCTGGTTCAACGGCACGATTTCGCCCCTCGAATCCGCGCAGGTTCCTGCGGCTGACCACGCTCACCTCTACGGCGATGGTCTTTTTGAAGGTATCCGCTTCTATAACAGCCGGATTTTCAAGCTGGATGAGCACCTCCGCCGCCTTTATGACGGCATGCGGTTCTTGGGATTTGAAGAGCCGATGACCTATGACGCCATGCGTCAGACCGTCATCGACACCTGTGCCCAGGCTGATCTCGGCGATGGCTACATCCGCCTGAACGTCACGCGCGGCACTGGCCTCGGCCTCGACCCCCGCGCTGTCAAGACGCTGCCGAACGTGATGATCATGATCAACACGCTGGCGCTTTATACGCCTGAGCAGCACGAAGCGGGCCTCGATGTCGTCACCACCTCTTGGCGCGTCATCCAAGCGGACAGCCTCGATCCGCGCCTCAAGTGCATCGGCCGCTACGCCGCCAACATCATGGCCAAGCGCGAAGCCAACATGCAGAACGCGGGTGAAGGCCTGATGCTGAATCAACAAGGCTATGTGGCCGAATGCACCGGGGACAACATTTTCATCGTTCGAGACGGCGTGCTGCGCACTCCGCACCCCTCGTGCGGCATCTTGCAGGGCATTACGCGCGACACGGTCATTGAACTCGCCAAGCGCGCGGGCATTGAAGTGCGAGAAGAATTCCTCACCATCTACGACATCACGTCAGCGGATGAAGCCTTCCTCACCGGTACCGCTGCGGAAGTCATCCCGATGCGGTCCTTGGACGGCCGCGTGCTGGGGACGGGCAGTGCGGGACCGATCACGAAGCAACTCGTGGTCGCCTTCCGCGAAGAAATCAAGCTGGGTACCCCGTACCTTGTCGGCACCACCGCCTAAGCCTTGCGACGCACCTGCCCGCACTGCCACTGGACAACCCAAGAGTTCGAACGCACCGGACTCCTGGGTTGCTCCGAGTGCTACGTAGCGTTTGATGAACGCAAGGTCAAATCTGAGGCTTCACCTTCCCTGCCTACTCACGCGGTGGTGAAGGAACCCGGCCCCCTTACGAGTCCTACCGAGAACTCCCATCAGGTATCTTGAGCCGGAGATGATGAAGCATCGCGCGCAGGGATTTGGCATGGCCGGGGCACTTTTGACCGCCATGATGCTGGCCGGATGCGGTGGCAACACCACAACGTCCCTGTTGCCGGACCCGACCGTGCTCTTCATCAACGGCTCGCGCGACGCCGGCAACCTGCGGCTTCTGCTCAATAACGAAGATTTCTCCGGGGCCGTGGCTCCTGGGGCCGCGATGGCCGATTTCAAGCCCACGGAGTTCATTTCGACGGCCGACGAAGCCTACGATGTCGTCACCTCCTCGGATGACCTGAGCGAGCAGTTCGATGCCGAAGAGCAAGAATTCGCCCGCAACACGCACACCATCGTGGCCGCCATTGGGCAACGCAACTTTGCCGCTGGCGAAGAGATCAAGCGTCTCCGCCAAGTGCTGATTCCGGTCGATCGTAACGCGCTGGGGGGTAGCACGGTGCGCATCATCGCCCTCCAAGGATTCAACCGCCAAGCCGGTTTGTTCACGCCGAACGTCACGCTCCAGACCCCGGGTGACAACCCGACCTACGCCATCCGCGACCTCGCCTTCGGTGAAACCGGCACGCTGGACATCGCGGCGGGCACCAACACGTGGCAGATCAAGCGCAGTGACGGGGAGTCGGTGTACGGCACCGCGACGGTGAACCTCACCGGCGGCATCTATCTCGCCCTCCTTTCGGGCACCGAAGGCGCGGCCACTCCCGCCGAGGGACCGCAGATCACCTTCATTCGCCTCAACACCCTTTAGGCTTTTGGTGGCACGGGGAGTTTCCCCCGGACCTATCGGGTAGAACCTACCTGCGCCCTTTCATGGGTGTTCTTCGTCTTGATATGTCGGGAAACCAAACGGATGACTCGGTCGCAGAAAAGCGGTGGCTAACGGCTCTTGCCAATGGCGACCACTCGGCGATTGGTGGGCTATATGAACTGTATAGCGACAAGATCTTCCGCTTTACCTACCGAATGCTCGGCAATCGGACGGATGCGGAGGATGCCACCGCCGAAACCTTTTTGCGGGTGCTGAGATATTCGCGCGATTTGCGTGCCGATGGCGCGTTCAAAACGTGGGTGTTCCGCATTGCACGCAACCTCTGCGTGGACAAGATGCGGCAGCACAAACTGCTTGAACTGCCTTCCGACGCGCATTACGCAGGTCCCGAAGAAAAGACGGCCCTCAAGGTGATGGTTCACCAGGCGCTGGATCAACTCCCGGTGGAATACCGCGAGCCGCTGATTCTCTGCGATCTGGAGGAACTGCCCGCCAAAGAAGCCGCCGACATTCTGGAAATCAGCGTGCCCGCGCTCAAATCGCGCCTCTACCGAGGCCGACGAGCCCTGCGCGACCGACTCACAGAAAAACAACCAAACCAACCGAAAGTTAAGGAGAACATCAAATGACGGAACTACAGCGACAGCTCATTGACCTCTATGCGAGCAATGAACTGGATTCGGAAGCCAGGGAGGCACTCGAAGCTGAAGCGTTTGGAGACCCGGAACTGGCCCACGACATGCTCACGCTTGCGCGAACTGTTGAGGCGATCCAGTCCATTGACCGACCCCAATTGGGCGAGGCCGGGTACGAGCGTATTTTGCAACGCCTCATTCAGAGCGGAGTTGAACCCCGCACCGAGGCCCCCCAGCCTGCCTACTGGCAGTATCAATTCCCTCTCGAAGGATAACGATCAATCACTATGAAAGCGACGGTCTCTCGCAAAGAACTCAACGACGCCCTCAGCATCGCGGCGTCGGCTAGCTCAGCTCGGTCTACGCAACCGGCGCTCATGTCCATTCGCATGACGCTGGCCGATGGCAAGCTGACGCTCCTGGGATGCGACGGGGAAATGTGGGCGCAGGCCTATCTCCCGGCAAGCATCGAGGTGGAAGGTGAGATTTGCGTGCAGACCCGCTTCTTGACCGAAGTGGTGGGTGCCTTGCCGGATGAGCAAGTCACCCTCCAACTCAGCGGCACCAGCTTGGTGATCGAAGGCGGCCAATCCGAATGGAAGCTGTTTGCCACCCCGGCGGACCTCTTCCCGGGCATCCCCGACGTACCGAGCACCGGCGAACTCAGCCTGCCCATGGGCTTGCTGCAAGACAGCCTGGATGCCGTGACCTACGCCGTGAGCAGCGACACCACCCGCGGGGTGCTGACCGGCGTGCTGATGAATTACGATGGCCGCACCCTGACCCTGGTGGCCACCGACACCCACCGCCTGGCCGTGAACCGCGTACACCGCGAAGGCGTGGGCAGTGACCTGAATTACATCGTGCCGGAAAAGGCGCTCAAGACCATTCGCAGCCTGCCGGTGCCGGGTGACGAAGACATCACGATCCGGTTTGACGGCGTGCGCATGAGCGTGGACGTGGGCACCGCCCAAGTCGTCTCGCAACTCTTGGATGGCAACTACCCCAACTGGCAACGCGTGGTTCCCAGCGAGTTCACCCGCCAGTGGACAATGGACCGCAAGGAATTCTTTGATAACCTCAAGCGCGCCGCGATCTTGGCCCGCGATAACTCAAACCGCGTGACCCTCAGCGGACAAGGCGACAAGGTTGTGATCAGTGCCCGCAGCGACGAGCGCGGCACGGCCAAGGAGGAAGTGCTGATGATTTCCCAGAACGGCGACATCGATATTGCCTTCAATGTCAAGTTCATCATGGACGCCCTCGGCTCCTTCGACAGCGAAGGCGTGCGCACGGAGATGACCGAAGCCAGCCGCTCCGCCGTCATCCGGCCCGTGGAAGGTGGTGAAGACCGCTTCTGCGTGGTCATGCCGATGGCTCTCGGCTAAGTCCACTTAGGGCTGAAACAAAGAAACTCCCTCCCGGCTGATGGCCGGAGGGAGTTTTGCTTTACGCCGAGCGAGGTTACTTGTCTTCCTTGAAGTCCGCGTCGATGACATCGTCGCCGGCACTGCTCGCCCCGGCCGCCGCGCCTACGGTCTCGCCTTCCGGCGTGGCCCCGCTCTGCTCGTAGAGCCGCTTGGTCATCTCGTGGCTTTCGGCTTCCAGTTCCTTGAAGGCCGATCGCGTGGCTTCCAGGTCGTTCTGTTCCAGCGCACCCTTCAGGGCCGTGATCTTCTCTTCCAGTCGTCCGCGCGTCGGCTCGTCCACCTTGTCGGCTTGGTCGCGCAGGGTGCGCTCCACGCTCGCAATCAGGCGCTCGGCGTCGTTGCGGACTTCTTGCAGTTCGCGCAGTTCGGCATCCCGCTCGGCGTTGGCTTCGGCCTCGGCCATCATGCGGTCAATCTCACTGCGGTCGAGGCTGCCCGAACCGGTAATCGTGATCCGCTGCTCGCTGCCACTGGCCTTCTCCTTGGCGCTGACATTCAGGATGCCGTTGGCGTCGATATCGAAAGTCACCTCGATCTGCGGGACGCGGGCCGGGGCAGGCGGAATCCCGCTGAGGTTGAACTGGCCGAGGCTCTTGTTGTCCTTCGCCATCGGGCGCTCACCCTGCAGGATGTGGATCGTCACTTCCGGCTGGTTGTCGCCCGCCGTGGTGTAAACGCGGCTGCGCTTGGTCGGGATCGTCGTGTTGCGGTCAATGACCTTGTCGAAGATGCCGCCCTGCGTTTCCACGCCCAGGCTCAGCGGGGTCACGTCCAGCAGCACCATGTCGCGCACGTCGCCAGCTAGTACGCCAGCCTGAATCGCGGCGCCCACGGCCACCACCTCGTCCGGGTTCACGCTCTTGTTCGGCTCCTTGCCGGTCAGTCGCTTCACCAGGTCTTGAACCATCGGCATGCGGCTGGAGCCACCCACCAGGATCACTTCGTCAATGCTCGAGAGCGGCACCTTGGCGTCGGCGACGGCCTGGTTCACCGGGCCTTCGATGCGCTTCAGGAGGTCGCTGCACAGGTCTTCGAACTTGGCGCGCGTGAGGTTGGTTTCCAGGTGCACCGGTTCGTTGTCCACCGCCGTGATGAACGGCAGGTTGATGTCCGTGCTGACTTGGCCGCTCAGCTCGATCTTGGCCTTTTCGGCGGCTTCGCGCAGTCGCTGTAGCGCCTTCTGGTCCTTGCGCAGGTCAATACCGTGCTCCTTCATGAACTCGTTGCCGAGCCAGTCCACGATCTTCTGGTCAAAGTCGTCCCCACCCAGGTGGCTGTCGCCGCTGGTGGACTTCACTTCGAACACGCCTTCACCCACATCCAGAATCGAGACGTCAAACGTACCGCCACCCAGGTCGAAGACCAGGATGGTTTCGTTGGCCTTCTTATCGAGGCCGTAGGCTAGCGAGGCGGCCGTCGGTTCGTTAATGATGCGCAGAACTTCCAGGCCCGCGATCTCACCCGCGTTCTTGGTGGCCGTGCGCTGACTATCGTTGAAGTAGGCCGGGACGGTGATGACCGCCTTGGTCACCGGCTCGCCCAGGTACGCCTCGGCGTCCGCCTTCAACTTTTGCAAGATCATCGCGCTGATCTCTTCCGGCGTGAACTGCTTGTCCACCGCCGGGATGTGCACCGCCGCCATGCCCTTGCTGTCGGCCACCACCTTGTAGCTCACGCGGCCGGTCTCTTGCTTCACTTCCTCCAGCCGGTGACCCATAAAGCGCTTGATGCTGCCCACGGTATTCGCCGGGTTGGTGACGGCTTGGCGCTTGGCCGTGACGCCGACGAGGCGCTCACCATTGGCCTTGAAAGCCACGACGCTCGGAATCGTGCGATTCCCTTCGGCGCTGGCAATCACGCGGGGTTCCCCGCCTTCCATGATGGCAACCACCGAGTTGGTGGTGCCGAGGTCGATTCCTACTAGTCGTGCCATATCTTCCTTCTCTCACTCAAGTGTCTTGAGTGTCTTACAGTCAAGTAGACGTATTTTGAAGGAAATCAGTTGCGTTCGGGGGCGGAATCGGGACTGTCAGCCACAAAAAGCCACTCGTATTCTTCGGCATCGGTGGTCCAGCCCTCCCGTTCGGGCCGCTCGATGATCGCATCAAAGTAGGTTTGAAGCTCCATTTCGTCACGCATGATGCGGTCAAACGACTCGGAACCGAAGGGCGGGAACCGCTCCCCACTCCGCTTGACGATGGCCTTGGCGGCCCGCCGCTTAGCCTTCTCGATTTCGTCGCTGAGCTCCGCTTCGTAACCCTCGTCGTCGGCGATTGGTCTCCCCAAGCATTCAGTCCGGTCGGGAAACACCGCCAGCACCACCACCTCGAGCCGCCGGGTGCCGATGAGCAAGGCGCGGAACAAGATCTGCTGCTCTTCCGGTTCCAGCGGCCGACGATGCCGAAAGCTGACGTAGTACGTCTCGCCGTCGGCCCGCCAGTGCGGCCACCGCCCCTTCCATTGGCTAAAGTTCTTGAATCGCGCCATGGGCCGCTCCTATTGTGGTTTCATCTCAGGGGCGGGCGGGCATGTTGCGATACCACTACAGCGAGAATGACGCCATTGAGGTGTTTCACCCTCGGGCACCCTTGCGCCACCCAGATTCTCCGCCCCGCGTATACAGCATAGATGCCGCGCACCGGGGGCTGTACTTCTTCCCTCGCGATTGCGCGCGGGTGGGGGTGTGGTGTACGCCCCACACCGACCCTGCGGACCAGGCCGCGTATGCCGCTAGCACCACAAGCCGGATGCTAATTCTGGTAGATGCCTCCCAGGCCGAGTTGTGGCATTCGGGCCACATCTACGAATATACATTCGAAGGAGACAAAGGCTGGCAAGACACCGGCGACCACGGGTGCTGGACTAGTGAGGTTTCTCAAACTCCCACGGCGGGCCGATGGATCACCAACTTGCCGCAAGCCCTCCGCGAGGAAGGGGTGGAGGTGCAAATCGTGCCCGACCTGCTTGCCGCTGCCGAAGCCTGGCGCGCTCACCCCAGCCTGCACGTTTCGGCAATCCGTTTGAGCACGCTGGGCGGCCCCAAGGGCACCCCCGTGGGACAGTAGCCCTTTAGAGCGCGTCGTCGCCTTGCTCGCCGGTGCGAATCCGTATCGCCGTCAACACTTCACTCACAAAGATCTTGCCGTCACCCAGTTCGCCGGTCCGCGCCGCCGATTGAATCGCTTCAATCACATCCGGGGCCTTCTCGTCCGTCGTGACAATCTCCAGGCAGGTCTTGGGCACCAGATTCAGGGCATAGGTCGATCCCCGCAAGGTCTCGTTCTGCCCCTGCTGCCGCCCGTAGCCGCGCGTGCTCTCCACACTCACGCCCAGTTGCCCTACGTCTTCCAGTGCCAGCAGCACATCCTCCAGCTGGTTGGTGCGAATCAGGGCCTGGATCCTCTTCATGAGCGCCCCATAGATTACACTCCCACCGTGCGCAAGCGGGCCAAGACCAATTCGGTGCCAAAACCCTGGGGGCTCGGCGGTATCGGGTGTGGGGTCGTGCTGGGTGCCCTCGGGGCCTTCGTTCCCGCCGCTCAAGCGCCCCTCTGGTTAGGAGCCGGTCTCCTCGCCGGAGCGGGTATCGCCTTCACCGCCCAAGCCCGCAGGCGCCCCGCTCCGGTGGCCGATCTCGATTTGCGTGAGCGCGCTCTGCAAGTGGACCGGGAGTACGCGGGGCTCGCCGACGGTCTCGATCTCGCGATTTTCGAGGTTACGGAGGGTGGGCTGATCGTCTTCGCAAACCCGCGCGCCGAAGGCATGTTCCAGTCGTACGGGGCTGTCGGTCGAAACCTCGCCGACGTGGTGCAAAGCCCTGACCTCATCCAATTTGTGAGCGAGGCGCCTCAGGAAGGCGTGCCCCTCGACGATGAATTCTCGCTCGATCACCCCCGCGCCCGCACAGTCTTGGCCCGCACTTGGCAAGAAGCCCAGGACGACTCTCACCGCACCTATCTCATCCTGGAGGACGTCACCGAACTCCGCCGCCTGGAGCGCATCCGGCGCGACTTCGTCGCCAACGTCTCGCACGAGCTCCGCACCCCTCTCACGACCATCCGCACGATGACGGAGACGATCGCCGACGACCCTGACGACGTGGAAGTGCGCACCCGTTTCCTCGGCCGCATTGTCAGCGAAGTGGATCGCCTGACCGCCATCTCGGATGACCTCCTCACCCTCGCCAAAGCCGAAAGCCAAGAACCGAACCTCGGCCGGGTGGATCTCTCTGAGTTGTGCCAGCAGACCGTGCAGCAACTCCAAACCAAAGCCGCCGCCAAGAACCTCACGATCCGCCTCGAAGCCGTTCCGCAAGGATCAACTCTGGGTAACGAAGCGCAGCTCACCCAGGTGATCTACAACCTGGTGGACAACGCCGTGAACTACACCAGCGAAGGCGAAGTGGTGGTGCGGGTGGAGGAAAGCCCGCAGGAAGTCACCCTCTCCGTCACCGACACCGGCATGGGCATCCCCGCCGAGCACCTCGACCGCATCTTTGAACGCTTCTACCGTGTGGACAAGGGCCGCAGCCGCGCCACCGGCGGCACCGGGCTGGGGCTCGCCATCGTGCGCCACATTGTGGAGAGCCACCAGGGTTCCATCCAGGTCACGAGCGAAGAAGGCCGAGGGACGACCTTCACGGTGAATCTCCCTCGGCTCTTCCCGTTCCAGCCGCTCAGCGATTGATGATCGCCGGCTTGCTGCTGTTGTAAGTGCGGTCCAGGGCGAAGAACGCCATCGGCGTCCCGCTGGCTACCCGTGAGGCATCAAACGTCGGCTGGGAGCCCATGTAAACCACGCGCCAGTCGTCGTTCACCTTCGTCATCACCGCGTACCACCGAATGTCGCGATCCGCAGAGCGCATGCGATAGGTAGATCCCGAGCGCGTCACGGTGGGCACCGCCGGGGGCGTCGAATCGAGCCAAGGTGAGGCCGGCGGCGCGGCTGGCTCCAGGTAGACGTTCTCTTGCATGGCCTTGCGCACGCCGTTCCAGTCGTTGAGCAACGACTTCATGCTGAAGTGCACGTGGCCCATGTTCTCGCCCTTCGCGCGGATGAGGCCGATCTGCCGCTCCACCTGGCTCGCCTTCCAGTTGCCATCGGCGGGGTTGGTCCGGCTGGTGTAGAGACCCGGCCACAGGTGCCGCTTCTTGGTGTTCACCGAGTTCCACCAGCTCAAAAGCACCGGGAAGCTCTGCGGGGTCTGCTCAATCGGCCAGTACAGTTGAGGCGTGTAGTAGTCGCACCAGCCTTCTTGGAACCACTTCAGGGCGTCCGCGCTCAGGGCTTCGTATTGGTCAATCCCGGCCTGAATCCCGGCGGGTGTGCCCGGCCGATAGATGCCAAACGGGCTGATGCCGAACTTGACCCACGGTTTGCGTTGCTTGATGCCCTTGTAAACCCGCTCGATGAACGTGTCCACATTGTGCCGCCGCCAGTCGCTGCGCGACATCCGCCCGCCAGAGCGCTGGTACGCCGCATAGGTGGCGGCATCCGGGAACGGCACTTCTTGGCCGTTCTCCCGCACGGGGTAGGGATAGAAATAGTCGTCAATGTGGATCCCGTCCACGTCGTACCGCTCCACCACGTCCATAAAGACCTTGAACGAGTGGTCTTGCACCTGCTTGGCCCCCGGGTCCATCCACTCGAAAGTGCCGTACTTGTACACGTACGGCTTCATCGTCTGGGAGACGTGATTGCTCGATTGGGTCCCCTTCTGCGCGCTGTGGTTGGCGCGGTAAGGGTTGAACCACACGTGGACCTCAATCCCCTGCTTGTGGGCGTAGTCCACCAGCCACGAGAGCGGATCCCACGCCGGGCTGGGGGCGCGCCCCTGCTGGCCGGTGAGATAGTAGCTCCAAGGTTCGTGCGGGCTCTTGTAAAGCGCATCGCCGTGCGGGCGAATCTGGAAGACGATGGCATTAAGGCCGATGTTCTTGCTCGCGTCTACAATCCGCTTCAGTTCAGCTTGCTGCTGATCCGTCGGCAGTCCGGGCTTGCTCGGGTAATCGATGTTGGCGACCGTGGCCACCCACGCCGCGCGGAACTCGCGGGGCAAAACGGGGTTTATGCTAGAGCTGGTGCTACCGGTGGATGGTAGGGCTGTCAGCACTGAGGCGAGAGCGAGGGCCGTCATCATCAAATACAGGGTACCGAAAATGCCGGACGAAGTACGCCTTCAAAGCCTCGAAGCCAAAGCCTTTGGGATTATTTTGCCGATGGGACTCCGCGTGGACGAAGTCCAGCTCACCTCGGGGCCGGCGCGCGCCGAAACCGATCCCTTCCGCTTGTTCCTGGATCAGCCCGGCCGTATCCTGGCCATTATCGAAGAGACCAGCGTGGCCGAGTACCTCAATCAGCTGGCCCCCGGCGGCCTGAAGGGCTTTTCCGTGGCCTGTGCCAACGAGGTCATCCGCATTAACGCCACCGCCAAGATTCTCTTTGAAGTGCCGGTGGAAGCCGACCTGACCCTGGTGGTGGAAGACGAGCAGCGCCTGATGGTGGTGCTGCAGAGCGCCGAAGTGAAGGGCGCCGACGCTCGCAAACTGGTGGAAGGTCAACTGGACCGCATCAACCCGATTTTTGACGTGAAGGACTTCCCCGTCCCGATGCGCATCGAGCGCGTGGAAGTGCGCGACCAAGCCATTTGGGTGCACGGCCTGGCCTATGCGCCCGCCTAGCCTTCTTTGTAGCCCGCAGGGTGGGTGCGGTGCCACTTCGCCGCCGATTTCACGATTTCCGTGAGATCGCTGTGGGCGGAGGTCCATCCCCAATCTGCCTGGATCGCCGCACTGCTGGCCACCAGTTGGGCGGGGTCGCCCGCACGGCGCGGGGCGGCTTCGTGGGGCACGGGGGTGCCCAGCACTTCGCCCACTGAGGCAATCACCTCTCGGACGCTGTGGCCCCGGCCCGTGCCGAGGTTGTAAGTCGCTGATTCCCCGCCCTCTTGCAAGTGCGCCACTGCCCGGATGTGCGCGCTGGCCAGGTCGGCGGTGTGCAAATAGTCGCGCACGCAGGTGCCATCGGGGGTCGGGAAATCATCGCCAAACACCTTGAGTGCCGGCCGCTGACCCAGTGCCGCCTGGATGCACAGCGGGATGAGGTGAGATTCCGGCTGGTGCGCCTCGCCGTGGCGGCCATTGGCATCGGCCCCGGCAGCATTGAAGTACCGAAAAATGACGTGCCGCAGGCCGTACGCCCTTGTGAAATCGCGGATCATCTGCTCGCTGGCCAGCTTGGTGCGGCCGTAGACGCTGGTGGGGCGGAGCGGGTGGTCTTCCGGGATGGGGACGGTTTCGGGTTCGCCATAGACCGCCGCCGTGCTGCTGAATATGAGCTGCCCCACCCCCACCTCGCGCATGGCCTGCAGCAGGCACAGGGTGCCGTAGGTGTTGTTGTCGTAGAACCGAGCGGGGTCGCGTTCGCCCTCGCCGACCTCGATGTGGGCGGCAAAGTGCGCCACAGTGGTCACGTTGTGCTCCCGTATCACGCGCTGCAGACGGCCAGGGTCGCGGGTGTCGCCGGGGATGACGCGGGTGTAGGGGACGGACTCCGGGTGGCCCGCTTCCAGGTTGTCGTAGATGACGTGCGGGGTGCCGGCGGCCTTGAGCTGCCGCGCAAACGCCGACCCGATGTACCCGGCACCGCCTACCACCAAGACCATGGCCCTGACCTTACCCCCGGGTAAATTGGAAGCCACGGGCGAGTGGCGAAATTGGTAGACGCGCTGGATTTAGGTTCCAGTTCTTCACGGAGTGAGGGTTCGAGTCCCTCCTTGCCCACCACCTTTTGAGCGGCCATGAGCCTGGAAAAACCCACCAAGAAATGGCGGCTGGCCGACATTGACGCCCTGCTGGACCTGGCGCGGGTGATGGAATCGCCGAACTTCGAGATCATGACCTGGCCGGACCTGCCGGACCTCGAGGAGAACGGCACGCGGATTGTGCAAATGCCGTACCCGGAATACAACCCCGTGGTGGGGCTGATCGTGCAGATGCTGTACGAAAGCTCGGCGTACATTGACCCCTACGGGACCCTGCCCGAGGACCCCTAGGTGGATGGGCGACCGTTCCAGCCGATGGGGGCGGAGTTTCCGCCGGACTACTTCCCCCGGGCCACGCTGAACCAAGTGCGCCGCTACCTGGTGCTGTGCACGCGCGGCGAGAAGTTCTGCGACGGGCACATCGGAGCCGAGTTTAGGCGGGGTTCGCTCCCCGCGGCTTTTGCGCGGTTGCGGGCTTTGCGCTCGGAGATGAACTAGCGGGCGACTTACTTCCCCATAAGAGGGATACCAGCCTTTTGCTGGTCGCCAAAGACTCCCTATTGGGGAGCGAGCTTTAATCCCGCATCGGCAAACACCTTGTTGAAGAGGTTCTTATCTTTGCGGTCGAAGAGGAACTCACCCGCACGCTTGCCTCCTTTGTTGACGTACAGTTCTCCGCAAGCGAAGCAGATCAAGAAGTCAAAACTCTCCCCCTTATGCTTCACCCTCACCACATGGCGAGGTTCGAAAATGCAGGCCAAGAACACAGTTCTAGGCAAGGTGGAATGTTCAATTGACCGGACGAGGGCGTCTCTCGTTTCCTTGTCCACCATCGTGGTCCGGCCGAGAATGAGGAATGTATTCAATCGATCCGGAGCGGTGGAGTCCTTGTTGTCCATGGGATCAAGCGAAATCAACTCAAACTCCGTACCCTCGCGCAGGGCTTGGGACATCTCTCCGGGCAAGGCCGTTCGCTTGCACCCTGGCAGCCCTAAGCCAATCAATGCAATCAAGATCGCTTGAGGCCAGCAAGTTTTCATTTGGATGGATCCGCCAGCTTCACATTCGCGTCGGTCAGCACCTTGTTGAAGAGGTCCTTGTGCTTTCGATCAAACACGAACTCTGAATCAAACTTGCCTCCCTTCCAGAGTTGCATGATCTTACATTGAAAACAGATAATAAAGTCACAGACCTCTCCGTTGTGCTTCACTCGCACGACGTGTCGGGGCTTGATGTGGCAAGCCACGGCCCCGTCCATCGGGATCGCAGATTCCTCAATCGCGCGAACAAGAGCATCTCGCGTTTCCTTGTCCGTCACGGCCGTGCGACCAAGAATCAAGTTCCCGTCAATCCGATTGGGCGAGTCGATCTCTTGGTTGTCTTTCGGCTCAATAGAGATCAGCTCAAACTCCGTGCCCTCTCGCAGGGCTTGGGACAGTTCTTCGGGCAAGGCCGTTCGTTTGCACCCCGCCCCTAACAAGCCCAACAAAGCCAGCCCTACAACGCACCGACCCACCATCCCCAAAGGCTACCTAAACCCCCGCGCCCTCCGCGACGCCCCCACCCCCCGTCCCGTAGACCCCAGGCGTGGGTGCCGTGAACCTCATCCTGGGCGATCAGCTTTTTGCCGATATCTCGGCGCTGCCCCCCGGCCCGGTGGTGATGGTGGAAGACCTCGACCTCGCCCGCCACTACCGCTACCACGCCCACAAGCTCGTCCTCACCTTCGCCGCGATGCGCGAATTCGCCGCCCGCCACCCGGGCCGCGTGCACTACTTCCCGCTCGAGGCCCGCACCTCTATCCCCCAGGCCCTCGCCCAAACCCTCCAAACCAGCCAAGCCACAGAAGTCCGCACCTACGAGCCCGCCGACGCCTTCTTCGCCCGCCAGCTCCGCACCTGGGCGCAAACCGAGTGCATCACGCTCAAGGAGCATCCCAACCCGATGTTCCTGACCCCCGCCGAGGAGTGGCAGAACTACCGCGCCCACCACAAGCGCCTGCTGATGGCCGACTTCTACAAGCGCCAGCGCCGGCGCCTGGGCATCCTGCTGGATGATCACCAAGAACCCCTGGGCGGCCAGTGGAGCTACGACACCGAGAACCGCAAGCCCCTCCCCAAGCATCTCCGGCCCCCGGCCGTGATGCCCCCGGCCCTCACCCCCATCACCCGCGAAGTCATCGCGCTGATCAAAAACCACTTCCCCGAGGCCGCCGGGGACCCCGCCACCTTCGCCGTCCCCGTCACCCCCGCCCAGGCCGAAGACTGGCTGGTCGACTTCCTGGAACACCGCCTCGACCTCTTTGGCGACTACGAAGACGCCCTCCCCCCGCAGGAGCGCACGGTGTTCCACAGCCTGCTCACCCCGATGCTCAACATCGGCCTGCTCACTCCGGCGCGGGTCATCGAGGCCACTCTGGCGCGGCACGCCCGCCGCCCGGTGCCGCTCAATTCGCTGGAAGGATTCATCCGCCAGATCATCGGCTGGCGCGAGTTTGTGCGGGGCATCGCCCGCGAAGAGCCGGCCGTGCAGCGCACCTTCCCGCACCATCGCCGCCTCACCCCGGCGTGGGAAAACGCCACCACCGGCCTCCCCCCGCTGGACCGGAGCCTGGCCCGCGCCCGCGACCACGGCTGGTGCCACCACATCGAGCGGCTGATGGTCATCGGCGCGGTGATGTTTATGTGCGAGGTGGACCCCGAGGAGGTCTACCGCTACTTTATGGAGATGTTTGTGGACGCCAGCGAGTGGGTGATGGGGCCGAACGTGTTCGGGATGTCGCAGTGCGCTTCGGCGGGGGCGTTTGCCACCAAGCCGTACTTCTCCGGGTCGGCGTACATCCGGCGGATGTCCGGGGAGCCCGCCGGGCCGTGGTGCGATGTGTGGGACGGGCTATATTGGCGAACGATTGCCCGGAACCGGGAGTTCTTTGCCCAGAACCAGCGCATGAGCCAGGCCGTGCGGGGCTACGAGCGGCTGGAGCCCGAGCGCCGCGACCGGATCTTGGCGGCGGCAGATGGATTTATTGCGTCCGTGACGGTGGCGGGCTAGGATTTAGGTGCGGGGCACCTGGTAGGTGGCTCGCAAGATTCCTGCGGTTGCTTTCGAGATAAAACCAAGTCCTGCAGCCCCTACTGCCTTGAGCATGTCATCCACAAACAATGAATACGTGAACCACAACACATCCTTTCTGTAGGTTTCCGCATACCCATCATTTGCGCCAGAGGCAAAGGTGGTTATATCATCGTAACTAACAATCAACTTGTATGCGCCGAATACGAAGTAGACAAGGCCCAACAGAATGAGAATGACGCCAACAAGACCCAAGATGCGCACCAAGAACTTCGCCTGAGCCATTGAAATTGGCACCAACGGACCGACGAGCGAACCTTCTTGAGTCAGATGTTTGCCGCGACCCACAAAGTCATCCGGCGAAACGCCTTGTTGATGCGCGGTGCGTAGGAGTTCCTCTTCAATCTGAGTGCATGTAAATTTGGCGCCGCTTTCCTGGAATAGCTTGTCGATGGCATTCAGCCATTCTTGATAGTTCATATTCACCCGCTAGTTTTCAGCGCCTTCCCTACTCGCATCGCGGGAAGAAGAGCCTGGATAGGTGGCGCGTAGCATCCCCGAGACGGACCAAGCGATGATGCCGACGGTGGCCGTCAGGCCTGCCCTGGCCATCACATCAACGATTCGAATTGCGATCGCTAAGCCCATTTGACCTCGAGTGGGCCCATAAGTTTTCATCTCCAAATCGCGTTGGAGATTCAACATTTCTCCAAAACTCCCAAAGATTTGGAAGAAACCAAATCCGAGCACAAGGATCCCAAGAATGATCAATGCCAAACCCGCTTGGTCCAGCGTGCGGACCAAGAACTTCGCCTGGTCCAGGGAGATGGGAGGCAAAGGCAGGGGCAAAGCCGGAGCCGGTTTGATGGCCACCAACGGGTGATCGCCCTGCGCCACATAGTCCACCGGCGAGACCCCTTGCTGGTGCGCGCCGCGCAGGTCCTCTTTTTCGATTTGGGTAGTGGAGTAACCCGCGTCCCCCTCAGCTAGCAGCTTATCTACGGCATTCAGCCAGTCCTGATAGTTCACTACCACGCCTCCCCGAACAGCACCGCATTCAGGAAAATCTCCTCTTGCGCCCGGAAGAACCCCCGGAAGTTCGGCGAATCCGCGAACAGCGCCACCCGCCCGGACCCCACGCGCCGCGCCGCCACCGAGAGCTTGCCCGGCACCAGCTTCGTCACCTCCGGCGTCAGGTAGCCCGCCGCCACCGCCTCCTCCGCATAGACTCCCACCGCCGTCCCCGGCTCGGTGGGCGCGTTCAGGAACACGCTTTCTTCCCGGAACGCGTACCCTTCGCTCATCCCGTAAGTCAGCGGGTGGGTGTCGTCGTAGCGCACCCGCAGGATCGTCCCCGGAACCTGGTGCCGCGCCCGCTCATCGGCAATCTCCCCGAACTTGAGCCCCGCCACATTCGCCGAATACGAGCTCGCTGGCACCCGCCAGATGTCCGAATTGGCCACCGCCAGGGCACCATCGCCCACCGCCACCAGGTGGCCGCCGCCGCTCACAAAGGTGCCTAGGCGGGTCATGAACTCCGCCCCGCCCCCACCGGGATAGATCACTACGTCGTAGTTCGCCAGGTTGGCGCTGGCCGACACCACCGAGACATCCGGCAGCCGGTACCACAGCTCACCCGCGCGGTTGCTGCTGGTGGTGGCATCGGCAATCAGGGCAATGCGCTTAATGCCCAGTTCCACCAGGCGGCGGCCACCCCAGCTCACTACGGCCCCGCTTTGCCCGGCCACCTCTTGCATATCAATGCGGAGATTGGAACCCTCCCAGGCCCCGCGCCACCGCTCTACATCCTGCGCGCCATCCGATGCGATGAACACATCCCCCGGCTGCGCCTCGCCGATCGCCTCCTTCACAAAGAACACGCGCAGCCGCAAGCGCAGGGCCTGCCGCACCACATCGTGGAAGTCCGCGCGGCCCCGGTGGATGATGAGCCCGACGGGGTTCTCCGCCCGCCGGAACGTCGGCCCCACCGGCCGCGTAAACGGTCGCCCGCGCGTGCCCGTGATGGGCGACACCTTGGCCAGCGATCCGTAGGCCAGCCCCCAGGTGCTGATGTCGTAGAAGGAGGTGTCCTCAAAGATGTTGGGCGGGGCAATCATCGCCCGCGCCAGGCGGTGCAGGGGCTGGTTCAGCCGCACTTCCATCCAGCCGTCGGCTTCGTCCACTCGGATCTCGTGCGCCCGCAGCAGGTTCGCCAGTTCGCGGCCCCGGTCGTCCACCGGCCACTGCCAGCCGATGGTGGTGGCCTCCATTTCGGTGCCCACGCCCCCCGCCAGTTGCACATCGTCTCTAAAGAAGTTGCGCTGGTAAGTGAGAAGCCGAACGCGGTTGGCCTGCGCGGCTTCCAGCGAGCTCATCGAGGTCGCAAATTGGTTGCGCACCGAATCGGCAAAGGTGTAAAGGCGCCCGCGCAGCTCGCTCTGGATGGCCCCGGTACTGGCCTGCTCGAAGAGGATGCCAATCGAGCCGATGACGTCCGGGTAGGTGCTGCCCTTGCCAATGTAAAAATCGTCGAACCGCTCTTCCGTGAAATAGCGTTCGTTCAGCGCCTCGAGGGCCTTGGCGTGATACTGCGCAAAATCGGCGGTGATCGCCTGGTTCTCCCTGGGCGTCAGGGCATTCACGCGCAGGGGTTCACCGGGCTGGAAGAAGTAATTGAGCCCCAAACCCTGTTCGTGGAAGTCCAGGGTCACTTGCGGCCGCCACGCGGTGTAAAGGCGGTGCCGCACCTGGCTTTCCACCTGGGTCAGCGGCATCCAGTCACGGTTCAGGTCGAACCAAAAGTGGTTGGTGCGCCCGCCGGGCCAGGGCTGGTCGTGCTCGCGGTCTTGCCGGTCGGGGGTGGGGGTAAGGCCTCTAAATCCGTTGGCGTGGTTGGCAAAGCGGTCGCGCCCGTCGGGGTTCAGCGAGGGCATCAGGATGATGACCATGTCCTTCAGCAGCGCGGGCACCTTGCCGGTCCCCGCCGCGAGGTGATAGAGGGTGGCCAGGGCGGCTTCGGAGGTGCTGGCCTCGTTGCCGTGCACGCCGTAGCCCATCCACATCACGGTCGGCATCGTCTTGATTTCTTCGTCGGTGACGCTGGCTGAATCGAAGACAATCCGCCGGTTTTGCGTTTGAATTTCCTTGATCCGCGCGTGGTTCTCAGGGGACGTGATGATCGCGGCGGTGATCTCCCGGCCCTGATAGGTGCGGCCCAGGTTCACGCTCACCACACGTGGGCTGGCGGTGTCAAGCAGGCGAATGTACTCGGTCAGTTCGTGGGCGCGGGCGTAGCGACTGGCGAGCGGTGCGCCGAGGACGGCCTCGGGGGCGGGGATGCGGGCGTCGTAGCGCTCTTCGGCTAGGCTGGTGATGTCGCGGGTGCCCTGGGCGGCCCCCAGGCTCACCATCAAGCTCAATGCCAGTGTGGCGGCCCGCGCCGCACCTCGTCCGTTCATGCCTCGGACTTTACTGCACCCGCGCCCCGGGATGCAAACGGCAACATTCGCCGGTATATTGACAGGGATGCCAATTTCGACAATTCTGATATGGTTGGTTGTTGCTGTAATAGTAGTCGCAGTTATAGGAGGCGCAATTAGCGGGCTGATCCTACGCAAAAAGCGGAAGCTCTTAGAGGACCACCTCAAGGGACTACGAGGAATGACCTTCAACCATATCTTCATTGGTATAGACGGCAAGTCAGCCATCGCACTGGATGACTCTCTAAAGTGTGTTTGTGTCGCCCACAACCGGAAGAACATTGTTCGCTCCAGAGCCTATTCGCACAAGGACCTCGTTTCGTCGGAGATCTATGAGGACGGTTCCGTAGTCACTCGAACTTCGAGATCAAGTCAGCTAGGGGGTATTGCTACTGGTGCTCTTCTGATGGGAAAAACCGGTGCCTTGATTGGAGGACTTACGGCGAATACAGAAGCTGCTCAGAAAATCAGCCAAATTGAGCTGCGCTTAACCGTAAACGATATGACCGAGCCAATACACGACGTTGCATTCCTGTACTTTGCCAGCGAAAGAAGTGATGAGCATTACAAACTAGCCAACCAGGAAGCGAGAAAGTGGCATGCATTGATTTCATTATTGATCAGAGACGCAGATGTTGAAGCAACAGCTACTTCGCATGGTACTCCCTGATCTTAGAAAGACTTCCAGAATAATCTAAATCGACAGTGATAGATGCAAAAAGCCTCGCCACCCCTCAATAGGGCCGCGAGGCTTTGCTTCAAGACAAACAGAGATCAGTGCGTGACGACGCGATCCAGACCCTTGGCCTGCTCTACCCAATCCTCGACTTCCTTCTCGCTCGGCGCGCGGTTGGTCAGGTTCTTGGCTTCGTTGATCTCGGCCATCTTGGCGGCCAGGTTCGCCCCGTTGCGCTGAGCCAGTTCCGGCACGCTATCCACGCCCGCGTGCTCCAGCAGGTCGGAGTACTGCGAACCAATGCCCTTAATGCGCATCAGGTCGGCGCGGTTCACCCACTCCAGCACCAACTTCTCACTCAGGCCGGTCTTCTCGGCCAGGTCGGCACGTCCTTTCTTGCTCGCGCCCGCCGCCAGCAGTTCGTCCGTCGTGTCAATTCCGTGGTCCTTCAGGGCCGCCGCATACTTGGGGCCGATGCCTTCGATGTCCGCGATCTTCGCCATATCAACCAGGAGAATACTTACCCCTCCGCGCTCCTGTCCAGCATCGCGGAAGGCGTCATAAAAAGCAATGACCCCCGAGGCATTCACCTCAGGGGCCATGAACTCAAGCCGAAGCTCGGCTTAGGCGCAGTGAACCTTGTGGATGTCCGTGAGGGCGTTCCACAGGCCTTCGGCCACGCTTTCGCAGGCGGCCACGGCGCGATCTTGATCCTCGGCCGAGAGCGCTTCCATGCGTTGCAGAAGCAGGGCGGGCTCGTGAATGTCGTTCAAGTGAATCTCGAAGTAGGTGCGCGCGGCTTCCGGCAGGCCGACGTAGTGCGTATCCAGACCTTCGAGCTTGCTCTTACTGGTGTTCGGCTGCTGGCACTCGAAGGCGTAGAGCCCACCGAGCGAGGTCACCGCATCGCCAAAGGCCGCATCCACGCGGTTGGCCATGTCGGTCACGGCCGGCAGCGAGGCGCCCTTCACGTCCGTACCCAGCGCGCCGGCAAATTCGGCCCACAAGTCGGCGTGCTCGCGCTCTTCGGCGGCGATTTCTTCGTCACCGTGGGCAGCCCAGCCGGCGGCCACGCGGTTGATGAAGGCTCCGTATTCAGAAGCGTAAGTCTTCAAGGCGTCTACCGGCAGAGTGCCCGCACTCCAAGCCTGATAGAACGGATGTTGAAGCAGATCGTAGCGCTCAATCACAGCGCTCAAGCGGTCGGCCAAGGGGGTCGCCATGCGCAAAATCCTACCCCCAACCGTCGGTCCCGAAGGGTAGCCTTGCGACTCTGTGATCACAAAAAGCCTCTTCCAACAATTTCGCCCGTGCGCGAAGAGGTTTTGGTACGCCACCCACCGGCCCGAATTGGCCAATAAGCTCAGCCCCGACCAACTGGCGTACATGAAGATCGGCCAAGCCATCGGTGAGCTTGCGCGGCAGAACTTCCCCACCGGCGTTTTGTTGCCGACAGGCCCGCAGGAAATGGCCCTGGCCCATACCGCCGTGGCCGTGGAGGGCGATGCGCCGGTGCTGTTCGAATCCACCTTCGCGGCCGAGGAGTTGGTCACCCGCTGTGACATCCTCGAGCGCAACGCCGATGGCACCTGGACGCTGATTGAGGTCAAGTCCGGGGTGCGGGTGAAGGAGCCCGATCATATCGAAGACGTCGCCTTCCAGGCCATTGTCCTTCGGGCGGCGGGAATTCGCATCCGGGATTACCGCCTGATGCACGTGGACCGTGATTACACCCACGATGGCGGCCCCTATGACGCGGCCACGCTCTTTACCTCGGCGGACATCACCGGCCTTGTGATGGAGATGATCCCTCGCCTCACGGCCGATCTCGAACCGGTGCGCGCTATGCTCCACCAGGAGGAAGCGCCTGCCTTTGAACCCAATACGTACTGCCGGGACTGCGATTTCCGCGAGAACTGCCACGCCAACCTGCCCGAGGGTGGGCTATGGAAGCTACCCGGCATCAACGTGAACTCCGTCCGCAAATTGGCCTCCCAGGGGCTCCGCGTGATCGACGACGTCACCACCGCCGAGCAGCTCAGCCCCTCCAACCGCCTCGCTTACCGAGTGATCTCTGGTCAACAGGATTTCACCGATCCGGACCTCATCAATCAGCTGGAACGCCTGCCCGGCCCGATCGGCTTTGTGGACTTCGAGGCCATCGACCCTGCCCTACCCAAGTTTGTGGGCCACCACCCCTACGAGCGGGTGCCGTTCCAGTGGTCGTTGCACGTCATCCCCGATGCGGATTCGTCCCAGGAGCCCGAGTGGCGCGATTACCTGCACACCGATGTGAACCAAGACCCGCGCGTGGCCTTTGCGGCCACCCTGTGGGAAGCCGTGCAAGACTGCGCCAGCCTGGTTTTCTATTCCGATTACGAGGTCGCCACGCTCAAGATGCTTAAAGATGCAGGCGTCCCTTACGGCCAAGAGCTGTACAACAAGTTCAAAACCGTTGGCTACGATCTTTACAAAGCCATCAAAGGCAAAACCTATTGGACCAGCTTCAATGGGTCGTACAGCATCAAAAATGTGCTCCCCGCTGTGAACCCGGCTATCAGCTACAAGAGCCTCAACGTCCAAAACGGCGCTGTTGCGGTGCAAGTCTACGAGGAATACCTCGACCCAACCACCAGCGACGAAAAGCGCGCGGCCATCGTTGATGACCTGCGCGCCTATTGCCAACTGGATACCTACGCGATGCTGGCCCTGTATCAGGGTTTCCGCGCGGCCGTGCCCGGGTGGGCGCCGGCCAACGCGTAATCAGCCTCGCTGCGTGCCTTCCACAAACGCCTTCACGTCTTGGAAGAGCGTGGTGAGGCAGCCCGTGTGCACGTACATCATGTGCCCGGCCTCGTAATAGCCAAACGAGAAGTTGCCGCGCACTTCGGGGTCCAGCCCCATGTGCCGGTAGGTGTATTCCGTAGCAAAGTAAGGCGTGGCGAGGTCGTAATAGCCGCTGGCCACAAACACCTTCATGTAGGGGTTTTTGTGCATGGCATTGCGCAGGGCCTCGCTGGTGTCCGGGTAGCCCTGGCGGCCCTTGTTGCCCCAATCCCACGCGCCAATGCCCCCGAAGATTTCGTACTTCAGGTCGGATTCGTACTTGAGTTGCGTGCGCACGTAGTCGTGGAAGGTCGCCGTGTAGGGCGGCATCAGCATGGACATGCTGGGGTCGTTGGCCATGGTTTCGCCTTCTCCCCGCCGGAAATCGTCAATGCCCTTGATCCGGCTATCGAGGCGGCCCACCGTGCGGCGCTTCTTGCGGAGGAGTTCCTTGCAGAAGGCGCCCTGAGTCACGCGCAGGTCGGCGCGGTCCACGTACTCGGCGCTCAGGCCCGTGAGGCGGGCAAACTCGTTCACCACCACTTGCCGCTCATTGCCCAATAGGTCGTCACCCTTCTGCAGAGCGCGGGCGTACTCGCCCATCACAAAGGCTTCGGATTGCTTGAGAGCGTCGTCTAGGCTCGTCGCCCAGGGGAGTTGGCCGTGGTAGTACGCGGTCGCCGTGTAGGTCGGGAAGAACAGCTGGAACGAGATGTCGTTGCCGTACTGCTGGTAACCGGTTTGGAAGTTCAGGATTGCCGACACCAAGATCACCCCATTCAGGGCAATCCCTTGGTCAATCATGTGGCCCGCCATGCCCGCGGCGCGGGTGGTGCCGTAGCTTTCGCCCACCAGGTAGAGCGGCGAACGCCAGCGTGCGTTGCGGTTCAGCCACATGCGGCAGAACTCGCTCACGCTCTTGATGTCACCTTCCACACCCCAGTAGGTTTCGGCCGTTTCCTTGTCCTTGGCGCGGCTGTAGCCGGTACCGACCGGGTCGATGAACACGAGGTCGGTGAAGTGGAGCCAGGACTCGAGATTCGGCTCCAGGGTGTAGGGGGCCGGGGGGAGTTGCCCTTCCGGCATCATCGGTGTGCGGAACGGACCGACGGCGCCCATGTGCAGCCAGATGCTGGGCGATCCCGGGCCGCCATTGAAGGTGAACGTAACCGGGCGAGTGCCGGGCTCGGCCCCCTTCTTGGTATAGGCCACATAGAACACCTGGGCCAGAATCTCGCCCTGGTCGTTCTTCAGCGGCATCCGGCCGGTAGTGGCTTCAAATTCGAGGCCTGGGATGCTGAGGCTGGTGGTAACCGGCGCCTCTTCTTCAAAGGTCATCGCGGTCGGCTTTTCGTCCGGCTTCTTGGCGTCGCTCATGGATGGCTCTTAGTATGCCTAAGAGGCCAGGGAGCGAGTGAGGGGATGGTGGGCGATGAGGGACTCGAACCCCCGACTTACTCCGTGTAAAGGAGCCACTCTACCAACTGAGTTAATCGCCCGCGAGGACGTGATTCTACTCGCTGGCGGCGCGGCGTCGCCGTCGAATCAGGGCCGCCAGGCCCGCGCCCATCGCCAGCAGCGTCACCGGTTCCGGCACCGGGGAGTTCAGTGAATCGAGCGTCCACTGCGCCACATTCCGCCCCATGAGCAGGCCGGCCGCATTGTCGAACTCGAAGTGAATCCCGCCGTAGATGCGGCTCTTGCCGGCTTCGGCTGCCGCCTGGCTAAACGAATTGAAGTGGCGCGTGGCCGTGATATCTTCGCTCTCCGCGCTGAAACTGATGTCGTCCGTGCCGAAGAATCCCGCCAGGGCCGCTGCCGCCGCCCCACTAAAGGTGGAGTGCCCACTCACATAGCTGGGGTGGTTCGGGGTCGGGATGAGCGGGCTCCAGTTCGGGTCCCCGTCCGTCGTCACGTTGCCGTCCAGGTCGCCCTGATGGATGGCCGTGATGGGCCGCCAGCACTGGTAGGTGTACTTGGTGTCCCAGGCGCTCACGCCGGCATCCGCCAGCGAGAAGTTGAGCAGCAAGAACATGCGGGCGTTGTCCTCCAGGCTCAGGTTTCGATCTTGAGAGACCCCGGCCGCGATCACGTTCCAGTGGCCCGGCGGCGTGGCCGTACCCGCGCCCCCAATCCAGAACATGGCAATTTCCGTCTGGTCCGCGGTGCGGGCCAGGCTGGTCAGGCCGCCCAGGGCCTTCACCTCGTTGTAGGCGGCGGCGTATTCCTCACTGCCAAGGGCGGGCATAACTTCCGAGCGGTACTGGTCGGACGAGTTTAGCGTGAACGGCCGCACCTGCGACCAACCCGGCAACGCCCCCGAGGCAAAGTTGCTGGGGGTGGGGCGCCATTTGCCCAAATCGTTGCTCCGCCCATCGGGTACCGACCCGGCCGCAGCGGACCCATCATTGCTGCGATTGGCCAGGGCGGCAGCGGCCGTCTTGGCCCCCAGGGCCATCCCGGCATCTCGGGCGGCGCCCGGAGCAATCTGGCTCATCTGGTTGTCGTAAAGCGTCTTAAATCGCCCTGCCTGAGTGGGATAGAGCGCCCGCAGGGTGTCGTATTGCGCCTGGATGGCGGCGGCTTCCTTGCTAGCACTGGCATTGCCGGCGCCCGAATAGAAAACGTTGCGGTAACCGGAATTCGAAATCGAGTTCACGGCATCAAAGGCCGCCCCGGAAACGATGGCCAGATTGCGCGCGGCCATGGGGGGAGCGGACTTGGCGGTGCGAATGGCCTGGAGCGCTTCGGCATTCCAATCCAGGATTGCATCCGCTTTGGCCTGCCCACTTAAGGCCAGAGCCGCACCCACAACTACCAACAGCGCCGAAAACCGCACGATGCGAATGTGACGCGCAAAAACCGTGCCAAGTACGTAACCGGCACTAAATCTTGAACGTTCTGGTATTATCAGGGGGACCTCATGAGGAGGATTTTTGGTACCTGCTTGGCGCTAGGGATGGCGCTAACACAGGGATACGCGCAACAAGCGCCCGCGACGCCTACGGCCGTCCGGGTGAATTACACTTTCCAAGGCGTGTCGCCGCACGATGGCTATCGTGTCGGCAACAACTGCTTCATCCCGGCCGACATGATGCGTCGTTGGGGCTGGGACGTCAACGTTCGCGGCAACGAAACGATCGTTAAGGCGGAGGGCCGGGAAATCCGGCTGGAAACCCGCACGATCGCCGCCAAACCGACCGTTGACCTCGGCACGATCACCGAGACCCTCGGTGGCCACACGATGTGGGAGGGCAACACTTTCCGCGTTCTCAGTGAGATCCGCAACGTGGAAACCACCGCCGAAGGCTTCCGGATTGACGGCACGATGATGGTGCGCATGCGCGCCTTCCGCCTCGCCGCTCCCGATCGTTTGGTGGTAGACCTCTTTGGCGCGAAGCTCAATTCGCGAGTGAACGAAGAACTGCCCAACCAAGTGCGCGTGGGGCAGTTTGCTCCGGACGTCGTGCGCATTGTGGTGGAGACCCCGCGCATGGCCGAGCAGCCGATTCCTTCTCTGCTTCCCAGCCGCAAGTTTGAAGTGGACCTTGTCCACGTGGGCACGAGTCAAATCGCGATCAAACCCGCGCCGGTGGCACCGCCAGTCACGACCCCGCCGCCCAACCAAACGCCGGTGGTGGACCCTGTGATTGTGAGCGAGCCCAAGGTGGTGCGCGAAACGGAAACCGACGCGGTTTACACTTTCCAACTTTCCAAAACCATCGATAGTGCTCCGGCTGTGTCGTACGTAAACGCGAACACGATCCAATTGCAGATCGCGAAGGCGCAGACCGTAGTGAGCCGTGAAGGTGACCTCGGCGGCGGCGAGTACGTCAGTCGCTATTCCATGCAGAACGCGGGCAATGGTTTTGTAAATGTAATCTTGGCCACTAAGCGGGCATTCGCTTTCTCCGCTAGCGTGAACGGCCAAACCGTAACGCTGCGGCTGATCAAGCCGAACGGCTCCAACGGAACTCTGGCCGGAAAGGTCATTGTCTTGGATGCCGGGCACGGTGGGCGAGACCCGGGGGCGACGGCCGCCCAGGTCAACGAGAAGACCAACGCGCTCAAGGTAGCCCAGCAAGCGGCCAAGGCGCTCACCGAAGCCGGAGCGAGCGTCATTCTCACGCGCAACGATGACCGGTTCATTCCGCTCGGCGAAAGGTCCGAAATTGCCAACCGAAGTAACGCGGACCTGTTTATCAGCATCCACTTCAATAGCAATACGGTCGCCAATAGCCGCTCGGGCAGCATCATGTTCCACCACAAGCAGAGCCCGCTTGGCATTCTCTTGGCGAACCTGATGGCCGAGGAAATTGGCAAAGTGAGCAAACTTCCCAACCTGGGGGTACGGAGCGACCAAACGATCTACGATTCAGGTTTTGCCGTTCTCCGGCTCTCCCAAATGCCGGCTGTGCTCCTTGAACTCGGGTTTATCAACCATAGCCGAGACCGAGCTCGCATCCAGGAGTCCGAATTCCACTCTTCCGTGGCGAAAGCCATCACCCAAGCCGTTAAGAGGTACTACCAGCAATGAGCGAAACGAAAAATTCTGCCTCCAAGAAGGCACCGATCTTTGTCTTGGGTCTGGCCGTGGCGTGCTTTGGGGCTCTAGCTTGGTATGTCTCCAGCCGACCGGCCGTGCCGATGGCGAACACGGACCCGGCGGTGACCAGCAACGCACCGACGGACGAAGTCGATGTGCCAAAGCAACAGGATGTGACAACGCTCACCCCCAATTACGACGGGGGTCAGTTCGGCACCAAGCCCGACACCAAGGAGTCTCCTAAGGGCCAAGACCCCATGGTCTTTGCACTGAATGACTACTTAGACAAGGTTCCGGCCGTGCCCAAGGACGCCAACGTGAAGACCGTCACCGTGAAGGAAGGCATTGCGACGATTGACTTCAACGAAAAGATCTACGCGGGCTACGGAACCGAGGACGAGCAGATCATCGTTCGGGGCCTCCTCCGCGTTATGGCGCAATTCCCTGAGGTCAAGAGCGTGCTCTTCACTACCGAGGGGCAACCGCTCGATTCACTCGGCGCTATTGATCTGAGCTCGCCTCAACCCGTCGAGAAGTCCTGACCCTTACCCAGTGCGCATGGGTGGTGCTCACCACCCATGCCACGTAGGCCCCACAAATCCAACCGAGCAAAACCTGACTCGGATAGTGGACGCCGTTGTAAATGCGGCTTGTCCCGGTGAAGAAACTCACCCCCAGCCACAGCCACCCCCATGGCGATTTGGCGTAGAGCAAACTCACAGCCACCGCCATGGTGTTGGCGGCGTGCGCGCTGGCCGTGCCGGAGCTCGCCGTATGCGGCACCCGCAAGATCAGCTCGGGGTCAAGTTTCATGGCCAGGTCACGGGCCATTCCTCCGTCCAGCGCCCGCGCGACCACGGCACAAGGGCGATCCATCGGAAACCCAAATTTGATCGCATCGGTGAGGGCATTCGTCACCGGAAAGGCCACTAAACCGCGCACCGTAGCCACGCGCGTGGTCTTATTCCAAATGAGGTAGATGGCCAGCGCCAAGAACAGCCCGCGCACCGCCCATTGCTTGTTCCCTTCGCTAAAAAACCAGAAAAAAGGCTCCCACTCTGATGGCCAATGGTTGACCCACCGAAAGATCATTTGGTCAATGCCCATTGCCAATAGAGTACCAGTGCCGTTTCAGGTAAACCCGACCCTCTGATGAGCGAACGTCGAGTGACCATGGTCATGGCTTCCCTTGCGGGGGCCACAATGGGAGCCCCGCACGTTCGGCGCCGAGATTTTGCCCCGCTCACCGGCTACGAACCCGTCCCCTTCCGTATGGCCCCGGCGGGCCACCAAGATTTAGCCGTCGTCTGGGCCTATCACCTCCGCCAGTCTCGGCCTCATACCAACCTCAGCGGTACTTACCGCGCCCACTGGAATTCCGCCGAACGCGGGGACGCCTACGCCCTCGCCAACTTGGCCGCGGGGTTAGGCTTGCCCCTCAGCGGGCAGTTTGGCAATCCTGCCAGCCGCCGCGCCACCGGCCTGGCCCGAGCGTTGTTTTGGGGAATTCGCGGGGCCGGCAAGCCCGAACTCGCTAGCGTATGGGCCGCCACCGATATGAGTGTTGACCACGCCCACGATGCCCTGTGGGTTGCCGGCTGGGTGGCCGCCGCCACCGCCACTGCTGCGAGTGAGAACGGAAGTTGGGGCGCGCTCCTCGGCCTCATTCCCAAGTACGTCCCGGCGGGGCATCCCGCGCTGGCCAAGGTGCCCGAGATCCTTGGGGCGGGCATCACGCAGCCCGCCAGTGTTTCCAGCGCAATTCCGGAATATCTCAACCCGGCCAGCCGCGCCTTCCTCCACATCCTCGCAGCGCTTTCCGGCTGCCAGGAACAAGCCTCTCGCGCCATGATCCTGGCCGCCAGCCTTGGGCATGCCGCCAGTGACACGGCCGCCATTGCTGCCGCGCTCGGGGCCGGCCTCTACGGCCCGCTGGAGCCCGAGTGGACCGGCCCCCTGGGGCAAACCTACGTCGCTACGGGCTTCCTTCAGGATATTGATCCCCCCGCCACCCTGGCGGCCTATGCCGAACTGTTTGACGGCGACCTGCCCGAGGCCAGTGCCCTCGATCTTCACAAGCACTCCGCTTACGCCGGGGTCGGCCCGTTCCAACTCCACGTCCATTACCCGCAAGGCCCGATTTTCCAGGAAGGCCGCCACGCCGAAGTCGAACTGACCCTTATCAACCGAGAGTCCAACCCAATGCGGATCTCCCCGGAGTGGGTGGTCGGAGCGGGCCTCGAAGTATCTTCGGAGGCGAAGCCCGAAACCATCCCCCCGGGCGCGGCCTGGAGCACTAAGGCGAAGATCGTGGCCCCGCAAGGAGTATCGAGCGACCAAGTGATTGAACTCCGCACCGAGGGCCTACGCCTAAGCCTCCCGGTTCTGGCCACGGGCACCTGGTCGGTCATTGGGCCGTACCCCAACCAAAATGACGCGGGCATGAGCCAGTCGTTTGCCCCCGAACAAGGCTTTGACCCCAACTTGAAGGACACGGGCCGCGCGGAGCTCCCCGTCGCATGGCAGGCGTTTTCTCCGGATGGACCCGAACTCAACCTTGAGTCTTTGTTCCGCAGTGCACCGGGCGTCATGTACGCCTTTTCCCAAGCGACGATGCCGGCGGGGCGTCAGTATCGATTACGGATCGAATCCCCCGTGCCCGCCCGGATTTGGCTAGATGACCATGCCGCGCAGGAGATCGCCCCGGACCACCCCTGCGAAATCGCCCTCACCGGGCACGGCCCCTTCCGTCTGATGCTAAAGTTCGGGCGACAAAAGGGAGACATGGCACCCGTGCTCGTCGCCTTTTTCGACCAAGAAGGTCATCTTGTGCGCCCTGCACGACTTGCGCCCACCGACGACGTAGAAAGCTAAGTGCTGGGTTGGTCGCGCACCCTCAGTCGCTGCTTGTGGTGGCATATGTTGCGGTTTATGCGCCGCCCCGGGGTGCATAAGCTCCAGCGTCGTGCCAGTCACCTGAACCCGCGCACACGGGAACACTTCCGCCGCCAAGAGCAATTCGCCCGCCGCTACGGCCTACGCATCCTGCACGCCGTGATCTTTCTCTCGATGGTGGCGATTGTTTTCCAGGCGCTGCTGGCCTTATTCCTCTGGGGCGACAGCGAGGGTTGGCTGCGTCTGCCGCGCCCGGACGATATCCCACGCCCGCCGGTGGAGAGCCGGTAAGGCGAGGGCATTGAACTCATCCGGCGAGAACCACTCGACTTCCCCATCCACTTGGTCCACTTGCAGCACGCACACCGTTAGACGATGCCGGGTAACCACAAACGGAAACCTCCCCAACTCCTTGCCTGAACCGGCCGGGGCAGGCGGAAACCCATAGAGTCCGGCCCACCATCCGCCTTCGGGATAGCGAATCAACGCATATCGGCCCGCTTGCTCGCAGACCGCCAGAGGCAGGTCCATTTCTCGCATTTCCGGCCTCACTTTGGGGGCCGGATAGAGACTCACCTCGCCCTGCGTGCCCCGGCAGATCTCTTGCCAAGGGCAAAGGTGGCAGAGTGGCGTGCGCGGGCGGCACACAGTCGCCCCGAGTTCCATGAGCGCCTGGTTCCAATCCCCCGGGCGCTCCTGGGAGACGCAGGCCTCGGCCCAAGCCCAGGCCCGCTTGGTAAGGGCTGGCGGCGGAGTGAGATCGGCCATCAGTCGCGCATAAACTCGCTCCACGTTGCCGTCCACTAGCGGTTCGGGCAGGTCGAAGGCGATGGAAAGCACGGCTCCCGCCGTGTAAGGGCCGATGCCCGGAACCGCCCGCATCCCCTTCCGGTCTTGGGGCCAGCCGTTCAGCGCAATCTCCTCGGCCGCTTGGTGCAGCAATCGCGCCCGCCGGTAGTAGCCCAAACCCTGCCAGGCGTGGAGCACGTCATCGAGGTCGGCGGCCGCCAGGGCTTCGATGGTGGGAAAACGCTCCATCCAGCGGCGGTACGGCTCAATCACCGAGGCCACTACGGTTTGCTGGAGCATCAGTTCGCTGACCAGCACGCGATAGGGGTCGCGGGATTCGCGCCAGGGCAAATCCCGCTTGTGCTGGTCGTACCAGTCGAGGAGTTCCTTATGCACCGACGGGATCGAGGCCGAGTTGCTGCAGTGCGGCGACCGGATCGGACTTTGAGGTCAATGCCCGGCCAATCACTAGATAATCGGCCGAGTCCGCCAAGGCCGTCTGCGCATCGCCCACCCGCACTTGGTCATGCACGTCCCCGACGCTTCCCCGGATGCCCGGCGTCACCAACACCTTGTTCCCCACAATCGGACGGAGCACTTTGAGTTCGTGGGCGGAACAGACCACGCCATCCAAGCCAAGCTCCACCCCACGCTGGGAGAGGTGTGCCATCTGCTCGGGCAAGGTGCGATTGACGCCCATGAAGCCCTGGAGCGTAGCTTCGTCGAGTGAAGTCAGCACGGAAACGCCCACCAAGAGGGGGCTCTGCTCCTCGGGGTACATAGCGGCTTCTTCCACCGCCGCCGAGATCATCGCGGGGCCACCACTCAGGTGCAAAGTGAGCATCCACACCCCGTGCTTGGCGGCTTCGCGCACCGCGAGTGCCACGGAGTTCGGAATATCGTGGAACTTGAGATCGAGGAAGATGCGCTCGGCCCCGTGTTCGCGCAGAATGTCTACCACGCGCAAGCCGTTGGGCATCGTCAGGCCGTGGCCAATCTTGAACGCCCCTACATAAGGCGCAAAGCGGTGGACCAAAGCAATGGCTTCATCCAAGTCGCCCGTATCCAAGGCGCATATAATTCGACGGTCCATGCCCTTAGTGTAACCGCGCTTAGCGGGTGAAATGAACAAATGATTCACCGTGAGCTCCTTTTGAACGGAGTTTTCCTCGGCGGACCCTGCGACCAAGGGATCGGTAAGGAGATTGCGGTGAGCCCCTGGGATGGCCGCCGCATCGGCACGTTTGCAGAAGGCGGTTGGGCGGAGATGGATGCGGCCCTGGACTGCGCCACGCAGGCCGTTGAGGTGTATCGCAAGGGCTCGTTGGCCGAGCGGGGCGACTTGCTTGCACGCATCAGCGAAGCCGTCACGGAGCGCGAGGATGAACTGGCAGAGCTCTTAGTGCTGGAGGTCGGCAAGCCCATCACGGCCGCCCGCGCCGAGGTCAAGCGCACTGCTCTCACCTTTGGGCTGGCGGCGGACCTCGCCCGCTCATTGGAGCCCGAAAGCGTCGATCTTAGCTACGATCCTCGTGGAAGCAACTACCGGGCCGAGGTGCGCCGTCGCCCCGTCGGGCCGGTTCTGGCCATCGTGCCCTGGAATTGGCCCTACAACTTGGCCGCGCACAAGATTGCCCCCGCCCTGCTGGCCGGTTGCCCGGTGGTGCTGAAGCCCAGTACGGCCGCCGCATTGTGCACCCTCAGCCTGGCGCGCCTGATTCACGAGTGTGGGTGCCCGGCAGGGGTCCTGAACGCGATCGCCTGCCCGAATGCCATTGCCGAGAAGGCTGTGCGCGCCCCCCGGGCGAAGTTTGTGAGCTTTACGGGCAGCGAGGCCGTGGGTTGGCGGATCAAGGAGTTGGTGCCTGACCGTAAGGTTTCCCTTGAACTCGGCGGAGACGCTAGCGCGGTGATTTGCGAGGACGCCGATTTGGACTTGGCCCTGCCGCTGGTGCTGAACGGGGCGTACGCCTATGCTGGGCAGATCTGCATTAGCGTCCAGCACCTGCGCGTGCATGAGTCCCGGGTGGACGAGGTGGTGGCGCGGCTGGTCCCGATGATCGAGAACCTGGGATGTGGGGACCCAGCCCTTGAAAGCACGGTGGTGGGGCCGGTGATCAACTCGTCCGCCGCGGACCGGATTGAGACGTCCCTGGCTTCCGCAGTGGCGGGCGGGGCAAGAATTCTGGCGGGGGGCCAGCGCACGGGCAACCTCGTGTCACCCACATTGATCTGTGATCTCCCGGCGGGGCACACCCTGGCCTGCGACGAGGTTTTTGGCCCGGTGCTCACTCTGAGCACGTTTGCCAATGATGCCGAAGCGATAGGACAAGCGAATGCCGGGCGATTTGGGCTGCAGGCCGGGGTCTTTACCGCCTCAAAGGACCGTGCCGAACTCTACATCGAGAATCTCGAAGTCGGGGGCGTCGTCATCAATGACGTCCCCACCGTGCGCTTCGATGTCATGCCCTACGGCGGCGTCAAACGTAGTGGCTTCGGCCGCGAAGGCGTCCGGTTCGCCTACGAGGAGATGACCGAACCCCTTGCCGTCGTGAGAAGATATTGACAAGCCATCAGGTCATAGGCTAGGCTCCACTTACGGGAATAGGTCCATGGGTCTTCAACACCAAAAGAGGGAACATCAGCAAACTGAGGGTTTTGACGCCAAGGCAGGACCTGTAAAGAAATTGCAAGATAGGCTTAGTCAGCCCGTAGACTTTCATAAAGCATCCGCAAAGGCTACAACACCAAGCTTACTAAATTTTCGAGATGGAGCTCCATTTCTAGGCGGATGGATTCTTCTTGCTCTCATCATTATGGGAGTTCTCTACTACTTCTCCTCCTCTAGGGGCATTACGGCCCCTCAGGACTGGGGATCGATGGCTGACTTTGTTTCAGGAACTCTTGGCGTTGCAGCCGGTGTCGCCGGTGCGTATGTCGTCATCATTCTTGCACAGCAAGCACTAGTCTCCTCAACTCGCCAGAACGAACTTGTGGAAATACAAAACAGACTTGCAGAGTCACAGAAGAAGCGTGACGACTATGCAATTCTCAATGAGGAAATCACAAACTCCCTCGATAAAATCTTTACTCTTGCCAGACGTCTTCACGCATTTTTCGTCACAATTCGCTCTACCGAATTGACGGCATCCTTAGCGTCTAGAAAGGACGATGCCATACGGATCGAAATCGTTGATCTCCTTCGAATCCATCTTGATATCCATCTGGAATCGTTGAATGACTTGCAGGAGAATGATTTGAAGCAAGCATTGCAGGTTGGAGAAATCAAGGCCAAGTTTGACGAACTTCGTGCCATTGGCATCAATGGACGATTCCCATTCATGCTAGATCCTGAGATTATTGAATCCACGATTCTTCCTAGCCTCGAACACACGATCGAAGCGCTTGGCGACGTCGTTTACGATACGAGAGCGAGCGCGCTTCTCTTTGAGTGTGCTCGGGAGTCCTCGTCAAAATATGAAGTCGTGCTCGCCGCAATTCTAAAACAAGATCCGACCTTTTCGGGTTGGCACCCTAGAGATCCCATTTCCCTACTCGATACCTTGCTTCTAAAGGTGAGTTCGTATCGGGTTCAAATGAAGCTAGATCCTAATGGCGTTCTCGATATTGCCTCGTATATGTTGACATTGCAGCATGTACGGACAGAATCCGAGATTGGCATGGGGCAAGATTGGCTCAATTTCTTCCAGTCAGAGGCAATGTTCCGATTTGGATTGCTTTTGTGGCATCGACCGTCAGAAGACGGCACGAAGACCCTCAATGCAGGGGGCGCCCTATTGCTAAGTCTCATTGACATCCTCCCAGAGCCGACTGAGCTACGAGACGCCGTGAAGAGGCTTTATGGTAGCTTTACGGAAAATGAAGACCTTCTCAATAGCCTGCCCGCCCTCATAGGCGTGGATAATCGAGAAAATCTGGTTCCCGCTCAACTCACAACGTCCCTCCGGAACATTGAGTGGTTGATGGACGCATTCATCATCGACAACGAAAAACTATCGATTGTCCTTCAACAAGTTCAAGATGCCCTAGACTAAGTTGATCGCCTCTCGCGCACCAACGACCGGCTTTACCTAACCGCAACGCCATCTTCCCCGTGGAAGATGTGAATGCGGTCCAGATCAAACGCAAACTTGGCCGTGGAGCCCACGGCCACCGGGTGCGCCGGGTCCAGCGTGGCAATCATCGGCTGATCGCCCACCATCAAGTACGCCGTATCTTCGGCCCCCAACTTCTCCAGCACGTCCAGGTGCGCCTCAAACGTATTGGCCTCGCTCACCGGGATGCTCACACTGCCTTCGGCGTGATAAATATCTTCCGGCCGAATCCCAAAAGTGACCGCTTGCCCGTTCAAGGCAATGGCCGGGTGGCCATCCTTCAACTTCACCCGTACCGGACCGGCTTCCACCCATCCGTCCTTGATCACGCCTTCCACAAAGTTCATCGGCGGCGCGCCAATGAAGCCCGCCACAAACTTGTTGGCCGGTTCATTATAAACCCGCGTCGGCTCGTCGCATTGCTGCAGCAAACCGTTGCTCATCACGGCAATGCGCTGGCCCATCGTCATGGCTTCCACTTGGTCGTGGGTCACGTAAATCGTCGTCACGCCCAGGCGGCGGTGCAGGCGGATGAGCTCGGCGCGGGTCTGGATGCGGAGCTTGGCGTCCAGGTTCGAGAGCGGCTCGTCCATCAAGAACACCTTCGGCTTTCGGACAATGGCACGACCCAGGGCCACGCGCTGGCGCTGACCACCGGAGAGTTCCTTCGGTAAGCGTTCCAGCAGGTGCTCGATGCTCAACATCTGCGCAGTTTCGCGCACGCGGGCATCGATGTCGGCCTTGATCTTCTTCGCCTCGGCCATGTGCGTCAGTTGCCAGAAGAACCCGCCTAGTTCGCGCAGGCGCAAGCCAAACGCGATGTTGTCGTACACCGTCATGTGCGGGTACAGCGCGTAGTTCTGGAACACCATCGCGATGTCGCGATCCTTCGGCGGCACGTCGTTCACGCGCGTGTCGCCAATCATGATGTCGCCCTCGGTGGCTTCCTCCAGGCCGGCGAGCATGCGCAGCGCGGTCGTCTTTCCGCAACCCGAGGGGCCAACGAGCACCATAAACTCGCCGTCGTTGATCTCAAGGTCGAGGTGGTCGACGGCGCGCACGCCCTTGCCAAACACCTTGCTTACGTTCCGAAAAGCGACTTTAGCCAATGTGAATCACCCTAGCGGCACACCCACCGTTGCGCGTGCTTGTGGCGCATTATATCCAACCTGGCCTCAGGCTCGTATCCGATTCGTTACGGAGCGGATACCCCCAGGTTCGGCGAAACAAACCGCAGGTTCGCGCAAATCTTTGCCCGCAGGTAAGGCAAGAGAGGCCTCTTTCCGTTCATAATGCGCCCATGTCCGGAAACATCGAGCGCATCGTGGCAACTGACTGCGGCTCGACAACGACCAAAGCCATTCTCATCGAACGCAACTCCGAAGGCCAATACCGCTTGGTGGCCCGCGGCGAAGCCCCCACCACGGTGGAGAAGCCGTTTGAGGACGTGACGGTTGGCGTGTTGAACGCCATGACCGAGCTGGAGGAAATCACCGGTGAAGTGATGCCTGAGGGCTACGAAGTCGGTCGACGCTCTTTGATCAAGGATGGGCGCGTGTGGCGCTTGCTCAAGAACGGACAAAGTGACATGACCCGGAGCACGCCGTTTGAAGGGGCTGACCTCTATGTTTCCACCTCCAGCGCCGGCGGCGGTCTGCAGATGATGGTGGCGGGCGTGGTGAAATCCATGAGCGCAGAAAGCGCCGAGCGGGCCGCTCTGGGCGCCGGGGCCATCCTGATGGACACCTTGGCCGTGGACGACGGCCGCAAAGATTTTGAGAAGGTGGAACGGCTCCGCCAACTTCGCCCCGACATCATCCTGATGTCCGGTGGTACCGACGGGGGAACTGTCTCTCACCTCGCCGACATGGCTGAAGTCATCCGCCGCGCAGACCCCAAGCCCCGCTTTGGTGACATGAAACTCCCGGTCATTTTCGCCGGCAACGTGGAAGCGCGCGGCGCGGTGAAGGAGGTCCTTGGTGGAGGCGTGTCCCTGAAGGAAGTGGACAACCTCCGTCCTTCCCTGGAAAATGAAAACCTCGACCCGGCCCGCGACGAAATCCACGAGCTCTTCTTGGAGCACGTGATGCAGCAGGCCCCGGGCTACAACAAGCTCCTGGAATGGGCCAGCGAAGAAGTCATGGCCACCCCCAACGCGGTGGGCAAACTGATGAAGAACTACGCCGACCAGGAAGGCATCAACATCCTGGGCGTGGACATCGGCGGGGCGACCACCGACGTGTTCTCGGTGTTTGGCGGCACCTATAACCGCACGGTTTCGGCCAACCTGGGCATGAGCTATTCGATTTGTAACGTGCTGAAGGAATCCGGCACGGACAACATCGGGCGTTGGCTGCCGTTTGAGATGGATCCGTTCGAAATGCGCAACCGACTGCGCAACAAGATGATCCGCCCGACGACCATCCCGCAGACTTACGAAGACCTGCTCATTGAGCAAGCGGTAAGCCGCGAAGCCCTGCGCTTGGCCTTCTACCACCACAAGTCGCTCGCTCGTAGCCTCAAGGGGACGCAGCAACAGCGCGACGTGGGCCAGATCTTTGAGCAGGCCGGCGGCGGTGAAACCCTCATCAAGATGATGGACCTCGACATGATCATCGGGTCCGGCGGGGTGCTGAGCCACGCGCCCAAGCGCGCACAATCTGCGCTCATGATGATGGACGCCTACGAACCGGAGGGCATCACCATGCTCACCGTGGACAGCATCTTTATGATGCCGCACCTCGGCGTGCTGAGCGAGCACTTCTTTGATGCTGCGCGGCAGGTGTTTGAATACGACTGTATCGTCAAGTGCGGCCACTGCATTGCGCCGGTGGGCCAAGCCAAGCCGGGCGAAGTCGCCATCACGGTTTCCGGCGATGGCGTGAGCGAATCGGTGAAGGTGGGCGAAATCAAGGTCATCCCGGCCGGTCGCGGCGAGTTCCGCGAACTCACAGTAACTCCCTCGCGCGGCCTCGACATTGGCGCGGGCAAGGGCAAGGCGGTCACGCAGAAGTTCGAGGGTGGCACCGTCGGCATCATCATTGATGCCCGAGGTCGCCCGCTCAACCTCAGCCCGGATGTGAAGGAGCGAGTCGGCAAGAACCGCGAGTGGCTGGAAGCCATGGGCCTTCCCCTCCCGTAACTTCAGTCCGTAGCCGGAACACAAAATCCCTCTCCGCCTCCAATGAGGTTGAGAGGGATTCTTTTTGCTACAGGCAACTTAGGCACCGCGATTGACGCGGTTCATCAGCTTGCTCAGCCAGCCCTTATCGTCCATTTCTTGCTGGCGGCGCAGCTCGGCCACCTTCGTGTGCTGCTCCAGATCGCGATCCGGGTCCGGATACGCCTTGTCCAGCATGCGCTGGAGGTGATCCGCCGGGGCGAGGTGAAGCTGGATCGGCAAACCAGACTCATCCGAGAGCATCTGCACCGACTCTTCGCTCAGCGCGGACGCCCCCATTACATGCAGGGTGCCCCCTTCAATCGTCACCGGCAGGGTTCGCAGTCGGATTGCCGTGTCACGGCTGAATCGAGCGAGGATTTCGGGCTTGGGCACCAGAGATTGGCCCATCAGGCGCTGAATCGCGGACGCATGCTCCAGGGCAATGCGACTCTCTTCCGCTTCTTCCTCAGTCAAGAAGCCGGCGTCGCTACTGGCGCGGCCATCGTCATCCTCTTCCTTAAAGTCCGCCGAAGGAATCGCCCTCGCGGCGGCTCGCTCGACCTCGATTTCTCGATTCATCCGGTCCAGCATCTGCTCGATCATGATCGGCGTCGTGTCGCTACGCGGCTGTGCCGTCGGCTGATTCTCGCCGCTCATGAACTCCAGCCACGCCGCGCGGGCTTCTCCCGTCGCACTGAGCGTGAACCCATCTTCCGTTTTCTCCGCCGGAGGCGCAACGGGAGCACTATCGAACGAAACGACTTCAGCTTCAGCCGGCGTCAGCGCGGGAGTTTCTTCAACCGGGGTAGCGAAGTCTTCGGCCTGCGGCGGTTCAGGAGCCACGGGGGACTGAGAAGTCGCGATCTCGGCCAACTCAGCTTTAGCTTCTGGCTCAAGCTCTGTCACCTGGGCAAGGGCTTCGGCCACCGGATCAACTACCGGAGCGGCGACCGGCGGGGCACTCACATCGCCCCGGGCGATGCCAATCCGAGCCAGCAAGTCATCCAAAGCGGGGCTACCCGTATTCTGAGTTGGCGTCGGTTCGGGTTCCGGGGTCGGTTCCGGCGTTACCTCAGGGGTTGCGGCGACCGGCGCGACTTCCACCTCGTCTTTCAGCGCGACTTTGAACTCATCCAGCGACAGCGGCGGGGGCATCGGGATGCACTCGCGGCTATCTTCGGCGGCTTCCCATTCGGCCTCGGGCGCTGCGTCTTCGTCGGTCGCCCATTCGTCGGCGACGTCAGCTTCCGGTTCGGCAATGGCAGCCGGTTGATCCCAGTCACTGGTCTCCACGGGCTCGGCCAACGCGGACTCGACTTCCGCACTCAAATCTGCCGCCAGGTCAGGTTCAGCGGTCTCAATCACGGGGGCAGCCACGGGAGCCGCGGCTACTTCTGCCACCGGAGCGACAAAGCCAGCGAAATCTGTCGGATAGGCGGCCTGGAGGGCGGCCAAAACTTCTTCCTGCGGGCGCGGTTCTACGATCAGTCGTCGCTCGGCCCGCCGTTCAATCGCGGTCAGCAGAGACTCATCAAAGGGCTCCATTGCCCAGCAAACAAGTTCTTCGCCCCGCAGTTCCATCGGGCAGGCCCGGGCAAACCACGCCAGGCTCGCCGGCACCAGATTCACGGCATCGACATGAGGTTCAACCGGTTCAAAACTAGCGACCTCGGCCACCGCAGGCACTTCCTCAGCGATTTCTGCTGCCGGAGCTTCGACCTCCGGTTCAGCAGTGGGCGGCACTTCGGCCTTCTCAACACACTTGGCCCACGCCAAGGGGTCAAAAGTGACCTCCGGCACGGAATTTTCTTCTTCAGCAGTAAGGCTTTCCTCTTCCGCTTCGGCCAGCAGGCTGTCCCAATCGGCTTCGGCATCATCTTCGCTGACCGCAATCACCGGGGCCGTTTCTTCTTCGACAACCGTGGAAACTTCGTATTGCGATACCAAGGCTTCCAATTCAACCGAGTCGAGGCCATCTTCCGGTGTTCGCGATTCGGCGATCTGCCAGGGGGTCAGATTCTCGGCAATTTCGGTCTCTACAGGTTCACTTTCGGCGACTTCTTCAATTGTGATCTCTTCAATGAAGGACTCTTCGATGACCAAGATTTCCTCGGCAACGATCGGTGCCTCGGTCACTTCATCGCCAAAAGCCTCCGCAGAGGTCACTTGATTCGGGGCGAGGAAGAGCGGCGAAAGTTCATCGCCGTAGCGGGCCGTCCAGGCCGCGGCCACCTCTTCAAAATCGGCAATCCGGAACCGCGCCGCCCCTTGGCTGAGTTCGCTCAAGGCCCGAAGAGTCTCATTTTCGGCGGGGCTCGCCACCAGGAATTCAATGCCCGATTCGTCTTCACCCATCGGCACGGCCCGCAGGTCGCGAAGAACTTCGACCGGAAACTCGGTCGCAGCAACTGTCGCCGGGGCATCGAGGTCATCTCCATCCGGCAAACCGGACCAATTCGACTCATTTTCAGCTTCAGGAGCTTCTTCGAAGACCTCTTCAATCTCCGGCTCATCGGCCACAGGGGCTGATGCCGCCTCCGGCACCATGAGCACCGGATTCGGGTTCCCCGACCAGGCCACGGCCGGGTCGTTCACAAAACGTTCAAGTAAGGAAGTCGGGATCTCGCTGCCGTAGCAGCTCAGAAGCTCGCGGGCCACCTCAGCGTCGGTGCCATGCACCCATTGCACCGGGCGCTTGGCATAGGCCATCACCAGGTTCAGCGCCTCCACGGTCACCTCACCGGCGTGCAGCACCACCACAAACGGCTCGTGGAGACTCACGGGCACCAAGCGGTGACTCAGGGCCACGGTCCAAGGCAAGCAATCTCGAATCTGTCGCTGAGCTTCCCCGCCTTCGGCTTCAATGGCGCTCAAAAGGGATCGGCCCAGGGTTCGCACATGCGCATCCGCGCTCAAGCTCCACCGGAATGCTGCTTCCTTCAATTCTTCCGAGCTCTTGGCTAGCATCCACTCTTGGCTGACTTTGCCGTACTTGGCCCAATCTGAGTTCGGCACATTCGAGCTCAAATCGGTCTTGTCGGTCGGGTGAGAGCCTTGGTTTGACATAGTCCTTCACGAAAGCCAATGCTTCCAGTGGTTCTATCGGTAGTTCTAACAGGATTCTTGACGCCCAGGCCCGGAATCCCGTTCCGAAATCCAATAAAAACTGGATTAAGGGGTGGCTTCCGTCGGGCCGCTTTCTACCGGCTCCTCGGGCTTCATACGATCTTCAAAGTTGTTGTGGTGCAGGCGAAGACGCTTCACAATCTCGACCCCTCGGTCGGCGGCGTGCTCAATGGCGTGGAACGTGTTTATCCCACGCAAAAGGTCGCGCACAGATTCCGGCCGCTCGACGATGAGTTCCATAAAGCGACGGCGCGCGGCCTTATATGAAGCATCTACCGTGTCGTCCATCAGCAAAGCCTCGCTCGCTACTTCCTCGTCGTACTTGAGGTAGAGCGCGGTGGCCGACCGAATCACCTTGGCCGCCTCGGCTTGTAGATCGTATAAGGCCGACTTGAGCTCATCCGGGAACTGCCCGGAAAGCCGCCGGGCGCGGCTCGCCATCTTCTCGGCGTCGTCCCCAGCCTTTTCTAACTCCCCGATGATGCTCAGAGTGCTCGTTAGCAAACGAAGGTCGTTGGCCACTGGCGCTTGCTTCAGCAAGCAGTCCACGGCAATGCCGACCGCGAGCTTCTCGCTCTCGTCAATCACGTCGTCCAGCGACTTCACGCGTTGGTAGAGGCTTTCTTCCCCTTCCATGGCGCACCGCACACCCAGCTCCAGCATTTCGACGACACAGTCCGCCATCCGCAGCACTAAGGCACGGATTTCATCAATCTGTTCGTCAAATTCGCGGCGAGTCATGGGGGCCTATCCTTTAACAGACGCAAGGAAAGGCCCAAACGATGCCGAAGTGGGGAATTTTTCTTAACAATTCAGCACGGGCAGCACTTCCAGCGAAGTCTCTGACTTCAACTTTCCGCATTTGACCTGGATCTTGTAGGTCCCCGGCGCCACAAAGTACGTCCACCACGGTTCTTGGCCCGCATCGGGCAGGCGGTAGATCTCTTTGGGCTGAGCATCCCACACCACGCGGTTGTAACCGGCAAATCCCGTCCCCGACATGCTGGCGATTTCCCGCCCCTTTTCGTCGGTCACGGTCACGCTCACTTCTTCCGTGGCGGCTTCCTTCAACCAGTACGTGATGGGCGCGAACTTCGGCGGGTTCGTCCCCCGGAATTCGTCATCCGCCCACAGCCCTTGCAAGAACAACCGCTCAATCGGGCGGCAGTTTCGGGGTGTGAACACATGGAGCGCCTCGCCCAGCACGGCTTCGGTGCTTTCGGAGAGGAAGCGGGCGTCGTCCAGAATCCAGATGCTCCGGCCGTGGGTGCCCAGCACCACGTCATGCTCGCGCGGGTGAATCTGGATGTCATCCACCGGACAGTGCGGCAGGTTCTTGCCGTTCAGCCGTAGCCACCCCTTGCCCCCGTTGAGGGTCACAAACACCCCGTTCTCCGTCCCGCAATAGATCACGTTCGGGTTCTTGGGGTCCTCGCGCACCACCTTCACGCTGCGGTGCTTCGGCAGGTCGCCCGTGATGTCGTTCCAGGTCTTGCCAAAGTCGGTGGTTTGCAAAATGCGCGGGTCGTACTGGTCGTCTCGGTGGCCGTCCAGGCTCATCGTGGCGCGGCCCGCCCCGTGCGCCGAAGCGTCAATCCGGCTGACATACCAGTCGTTGCCCTTCGGCGTTACATCCTTCCATTCGCCATCCACGCACACATGCACGCGGCCGTCGTCGGTGCCCGCCCACAGCAGACCTTCGGTAAGCGGAGACTCGACCAGCGAGGTCACGGTGCAGAAGGTTTCGGCCGCGGAACCTTCGGTCGTGATCTTGTCCACGTCGTTGGTGGTCAGGTCGCCACTGATGCGCTCCCACGTTTCGCCCCGATCGCTCAGGCGGAACACCATGTTCCCGCCCAGGTACAGCACACTCGGGTTGTGAGGAGACACGAAGAAGGGCGCATTCCAGTTGAACCGATAGGCCGGTCCCCCTTCTCGCTGTTGCGGTTGCAGGTGCCAGCGTCGCCCGGTGTTGAGGTTGGCCTTGGTCAGGTTGCCGCCTTGCCATTCGGCGTAGATCACGTCCGGATCTTCGGGGTCGAACGCCACGTGGAAACCGTCACCCCAACAAACGTACTTCCAATCTGAATTGGTGATGCCCGTTTGCGGCGTGCCGTCTTCGTACTTCTCCGTCTCCACCAGCGTGCTGCTGGGGCCAACCCACGAGCCGTTGTCTTGCAAGCCGCCCGCAATGCGGTACGGCTCACTCATGTCCAGCGCGATGTTATAGAACTGCCCGATGGCAATTTGGTTGAGGAACTGCCACTTCGCGCCCCCATCAAAGGTTTGGTAAATGCCGCCGTCGTTCCCCACCACGATGTGGTCCGGATCGTTGGGGTCGAAGGCGATGGAGTGCATGTCCACGTGCATCTTGTCGCCGAAGCCGCCTCGGAACGTACGCCCGCCGTCCTCGCTGACTTCCACTTCCCAACCCAGCATGTAGATCTTCTGGTCGTTCTTGGGGTGGATGCGCACCTTACAGAAGTAGAACGCCCGCGGCGCGCGCACGCTCATGCGGGTCCAGGTGTTGCCGCCGTCTTCGCTGCGGAACAGGCCGCCCGACTTGCTGCGGTCGTCGCGGATGCTGTTGGTACCGCCTTGGCCACTTTCGATGACCGCGTACATGATGTCCGGGTTCTCGGCATAGAGGTCAATGCCGATGCGACCGGTGTGGGCGGGCAGACCGCCCTTGATCTTCTTCCAAGATTTGCCGCCGTCTTGGCTGCGGAAGAGGCCACCCTCGGTGCTGCCGCTATCAAACTTGTGCGCCTTGCGGCGGCGATAGTACATGGCCGCAAAGACGACGTCCGGGTTGCGGGGGTCCAGCCGCACATCGCAGCACCCGTGATCCTTCACCGCCAGCACCTTCGCCCAGGTTTTGCCGCCGTCGGTGGTCTTGTAGAGGCCGCGCTCCTCATTGGCCCCCCACAGGTGACCCAGTGCGGCCACGTAGCACACATCCGGATTGCGCGGGTCCACCACGATGGCCGGAATATCGTGCGAATCGGCCAGGCCCATGTGCTGCCAGGTCGCCCCGGCGTCGGTGGAGCGATAAACCCCGTTCCCCCACGAGCTGGAGTTGCGGCCGTTGCCTTCGCCCGTGCCCAGCCAGATCATCTGGTTACGTCCGAGTTCCTTTAGTTCCTTCTTGCTCTTGCCGGCTTTGGCCTCGGCCGGGTGATCAAAGTTGGCAGGCAAATCGCACACCGCGATGCTGCCTACGCTGGTGGTTTCTTCCTTGTCAAACAGAGACTCCAGGGTCGTGCCGTGGTTCTTGGTTCTAAAGAGGCCCCCCGAGGCCAAACCGACGTAGAAAACCTTACTCTCGCCCGGGGCAAAGACCACTTCGCTCACGCGGCCACCCATGGTGCCCGGACCCACACTGCGCCAGTTCAATCGCTTGATATCGGTATCCACCACCGACCGCTTCTGTGCCATACGGTGCATCCTACTCAGAATTTGGCCAAACCTTCGCCCATTGCGTTCAACTTGGTGAGATAATGGGAGGCGTCATGGTTTCGTTGGTCCTCGGGCTCACCCTCACGGCAGTGAGCCCCGCAACCGCCGAGCTACCCACCCGCCCGCGCGATCCGTGGGTGTTCCGTAGCGTTCTCGATAAGCAAGCCCGCATGGTGACGGTCGAGTTATCGGAGCACCTCATCATCGCCTACGATGCCACCAACTGCGGCTTCTACAAGGCTTGGGAAGGCACGGTCAAGTTCCAAGGTGCCGTCTACACCGCCGAGCATGGCCCCCAACCGACCTCCGTCGGAAAGGTTTATGAACAGGACACCATTGACCGCGCGATCTGGTCGGTGGCCAACGCGCGCGGCGAAGTGACCGAAGTCAAGCCCCGCTTCCGTGGCTACACCATGAAGGGCGGCCAGGTGGAGTTCAACTACGAAATCCCGCTGGGCTCGAAGTTTGTGACCGTGAATGAGATTCCCGAGGCCCTACCCTTGCGCCTTGGCCGAGTCGGGCTCGAGCGCCGCTTCAATGTGAGCGGTCTGGCCCGTGGCGAGCGTCTCTTCCTCGATGTGGCGACGAAGTTCGTGGCTCCGGATTCCCGGCGCGCCTACCCGATGCTCACGCCCACGGAAGTTGAACTGCGCAACGGGACGAACGTGCTTTCCACCCGCTATGGCGCCCCCGTCGATCCGGCGGCCGCCGCATCCGCCACTGGCCAGGGCCTGATGGCCAGCCTGAAGCCCGAGCCCACCATGGCCCAAGAAAGCAGCCAGGTGCGCGTGCCGGGCATCGCGATGCGCCTTTACGATGTCGGCATTGACCTGGAGCGTGTGCCGCGTCTGGTCGGCGGGCAAACCCCCAACTACAGCGTGGTGGTGCCTAAGCTCGACCTCGGCAACGACGACTTCGGCGACCTCAAAGAACGCTTCTTGGGTCACTTCTCCGGCTTCCTCAATGTCCGCAAGGCGGGCCGCCACCAATTCCGGCTGGCGAGCGATGACGGCTCCAAGTTCTTCCTAGGCGATGAACTCGTGATTGACCACGACGGCCTGCATGGCGCCAGCGAACCCAAAACGGGCTACCTGGACCTCAGCCCCGGCGAAATCCCGCTCTTCATCGAGTTCTTTGAGAACCAAGCCGACGCGGCCCTCCGCCTGGAATGGAAGGAGCCGGGCGATGCCGAATGGAGCATCGTTCCGACGGAAGTTCTCACCGCCCAGGGCGGCGAAGTCCGCGTGACGGCCCCCGGCACCAAGCGCGTCCTCCTGAACGGGCAAAGCAACCGCCCTGGCGACCGCAGCCCGCTGGAAGGCGTGCACCCGGCCTGGACTCTGCAAACCATTGACGTCCCGGGCTTTGAGCCCCGCGTGGGCGGCATTGACTTCCTCCCCGACGGGCGCATGGTCGTCTGCACGTGGGATGAAGTCGGAGGCGTTTACATCGTGGACAACGTCTGGGGCACGGTGCGCAAACCAACGGTCAAGCGCATCGCCGCCGGCCTTGCCGAACCCCTTGGCCTCAAGGTCGTCAATGGTGAAATCTACGTCTTGCAGAAGCAAGAACTGACCAAGCTCGTGGACCTGGATGGGGACGAAGTGACCGACCGCTACTACGCACTGGCCAACGGCTGGGGCGTTACGGCGAACTTCCACGAGTTCGCGTTTGGCCTGGTGCACCGGGGCAACACGTTCTATGCCGCCCTCGCTACCGCGATCGATCCGGGCGGACGCAGCACGCGCCCGCAAAACGAGGATCGTGGCTGGGTGGTTGCCATTAACGACAAGACCGGTGAATATCGAAGAGTCGCCAACGGCCTGCGCACGCCCAACGGCATCGGCGTCGGCTGGGGTGGCCGCTTCTACATCACCGACAACCAAGGTGACTGGCTCCCCTCTTCGAAAGTCATTCCACTTGAGGAAGGCGCCTATTACGGCAACGCTTCGGTTGGCCCCGAATCGGTGACCAGCGGCCCCGTCACGCCCCCGGTGGTGTGGCTACCGCAGAACGAAATCGGCAATTCGCCGAGCCAACCCGCTCGCTTCACCAAGGGCCCCTTCGCGGGCCAGATGATGCATGGTGACGTGACCCACGGTGGCCTTAAGCGCGTGTATGTGGAAGAAGTGGACGGCGTGCTGCAAGGCTGCGTGTTCCGCTTCACCCAGGGCATGATGGCGGGCATCAACCGCGTCATGGTCGGCCCGGATGGCTCCATCTTTGTGGGTGGCATCGGTTCCACTGGTAACTGGGCGCAAACCGGCAAGAAGTGGTACGGCCTTCAAAAGATCACCTACAACGGCGACCACGTGTTTGAAATGAAGACCGTGCGCCCGATGCAGAACGGGATCGAGATTGAGTTCACCGAACCCGCCAACATCGAGCAAGCCGCTGATCTCAGCCTCTACGACATCAGCCAGTGGCGCTACGAGCCGAACGAAGCCTACGGCGGACCGAAGGTGGACGAAGGTCGCCTGGTGGCCAAGTCCGTGACAGTTACGGAAGGCGGACGCCGCATCTTCTTGGAAGTTGATGGGCTCAAAGAAGACCACGTGTTCTACGTGCGCATCCACCCTGCGCTCAAGAGCAAGGAAGACCGCGCGCTGTGGAGCACCGAAGCCTGGTACACGCTCAACAAGATGCCGAACCGACAAGGCACGGTGAACCCGACGCTGCCGACCCCGCCCAACACGCTCTCCGCTGAGGAAGCGGCCAGCGGGTTCAAGCTCCTGTTCAATGGCGAGTCGCTGGCCGGGTGGATCGGGTTCCGCAAACCCCACGTCCCGGCGGGTTGGTCCGTCCAGAATGGCGAACTCACCTTCACCCCGGGCAAGGAAGGCGGCGATCTTCGCACGCTGGACGAATACGGCGACTTCGAGCTACGCATGCAGTGGAAGATCAGCCGGGGCGGCAATAGCGGCATCTTCTACCGATGCACCGAGGAGTACAACGTGCCCTACATGACCGGCATCGAGATGCAGGTCCTGGACAACGACCGCCACAACGACGGCACCAACGCGCTCACCTCGGCGGGCTCGGTCTACGGCCTCTACGCGGCCCCTCCGGGCATCACGCGCAACGTGGGCGACTGGAACGATGTCCGCATCGTGGCGCGCGGTCCGATTGTGGAGCACTACCTCAACAATCACCTCGTCGCGCGCATCGACCTGAGCAGCATGGAGTGGGCGAACCTCATTGCCGGAAGCAAGTTCCGTGATTGGAAGGACTTCGGCAAGCGGGCACGCGGCTACATTGCCGTCCAAGACCACGGCGACGTGGTGGCCTACCGTTCGATCCGCATCAAGCCGTTGGATTGATCGCTACGTAGGCGGTAAGGTCACAAGGGTCGGGAGCATGGAGCCCCGGCCCTTGCTTTTGCCTTATGTCTGCCACCCCCGTTGCCAACGCCCAGGTTGACGACCCGCGCACCTTACGCCGTGTCATTACGGCGTCTTCCGTCGGCACGCTCATCGAGTGGTACGACTTTTATCTATTTGGGGCGCTGGCCACCATCATTGGCCGCGAATTCTTCCCGCCGGGGAACGAGGTAGTGGGGTTCCTTTCCGCTCTCGCCACGTTTGCCGTGGGGTTCTTGGTGCGCCCATTCGGGGCCCTCGTCTTTGGGCGTCTGGGTGACATCGTAGGGCGCAAGCACACGTTCCTCGTCACCCTCAGCCTGATGGGTATCAGTACGGTGCTCATTGGCCTGGTGCCTACGTACGCGCAGATTGGAGTGATTGCCCCCACCCTGCTGGTGCTGCTGCGCGCATTGCAGGGCCTGGCGCTGGGCGGCGAATACGGCGGGGCCGCCACCTACGTGGCCGAGCACAGCCCGCCCAACCAGCGCGGGTTCTACACCTCGTTCATCCAGACCACCGCTACGCTCGGCCTCTTCGTATCGCTACTCGTGCTGCTCAGCACCGAGCGCATCATGGGCAAAGAAGCCTTCGATGGCGGCGGCTGGCGCATCCCGTTCTTGCTCTCGGCGGTGCTGCTGATTGTCAGCATCACCATCCGGCTCAAGATGAGCGAGAGCCCCCTCTTTGCCAAGCTGAAGAGCGAAGGGACGACCTCGACGAACCCTCTCCGTGAGAGCTTCGTCAACCCCGAGAATCGCCGCCTGGTTTTGCTGGCGCTCTTTGGGGCCACCGCCGGCCAGGGCGTCATTTGGTACACGGGGCAGTTCTACGCCATGTCGTTCATGGAAAAGATCCTCAAGCTCCCCCGCGACGGTGTGTGGATGACGGTGGGGGCCGCCCTGCTGTTGGCGACCCCGCTCTTCATCGTCTTCGGTCGCCTCAGCGACCGCATCGGACGCAAGAAGGTGATGCTCACCGGCATGGGGCTGGCGATCTTGCTCTATCTGCCGCTTTTCCAGCTTATGACCCTCGCCGGGGCCAACCCCAAGCAACCCCAATGGGTGCTGCTAGGCGCGTTGGTGTTCATCCAGGTCGTGTTTGTGACGATGGTGTACGGGCCGGTGGCGGCGTTCTTGGTGGAACTCTTCCCCACCCGCATCCGCTACACCAGCATGTCGTTGCCCTATCACATTGGCAACGGCGTGTTCGGGGGTTTGGTGCCGCTCATCAGTTCGGCAGTGGTGGCCAACACTGGCAATAAGCTAAGCGGCCTATTCTATCCCTTAGCCATCGCCACAATGACCTTCCTTATTGCATTGAAGTATTTGCCGGAAACCGCAGGACAACTCCACGGCGACGAGCATTAGCGTTCCTTGGCAATGGGGGTGAAGAACCCATGGATCGGAACAAATTACATATCTTAGGGGAGCATGATGAAGGCACCCTGAAGCAGATGCGCCAGGCCGTGGCGGCGGATGAATGCGCCTACGGCGTGCTGTGCGCCGACGGCCACAAGGGCTACAACGTGCCCATCGGGGCCGTGCTGGCTTACCCGGAGCACATCTCTCCGGCAGGGGTCGGATTTGATATTGCCTGTGGCAACAAAGCTGTGCGGCTCGACCTCAAAGCCTCCGAGATTCGACCTCGGCTGAACGAGTTAGCCGAGCAGATTTTTGCCTCTCTTTCCTTTGGCGTTGGGCGAGTGAATCAGACAAAGATTGACCACCCCGTTTTCGATTCGCCGACCTGGAAGAAGGTGCCCTTTTTGCGGACCAACCAGAGCCTTTTCGCCTCCGCGCGGAGTCAGCTCGGCACCATCGGCTCCGGCAACCACTACGTGGACGTTTTCGAGGACCAAGACACCGGCAATGTCTGGGTGGGATGCCACTTTGGCAGCCGGGGCTTGGGCCACCGCATTGCCTCGTACTTCATCGAGGCCAGCGGGGCCAAGCCGAACGGCAACATGGACTCCCCGCCGACCCTGCTGGAGGTGAACAGCGAGGTAGGGCAGGAATACATCGCGGCGATGCACCTGGCGGGCGAATACGCCTACGCCGGGCGCGACTGGGTGTGCGAGCATGTGGCCACGATTCTCGGTGGCAGCATCGAGGAGAGCGTGCACAACCACCACAACTTCGCTTGGCAAGAGGAGCACCACGGCCAGACGTACTGGGTGGTACGCAAGGGCGCCACGCCCGCCTTCCCCGGTCAGCGTGGGTTCGTAGGCGGATCGATGGGGGATGTTTCGGTGATCCTGAGGGGCACCGACTCACCCGCATTGCGCCAAGCCTTGTGCTCGACTGTACACGGCGCCGGGCGCGTAATGTCGCGCACCGCCGCGGCGGGTAAGAAGCGCTGGGTGAAGGATGAAGCTGGCCGCCGCCAGGCCGTGCAGATTTCGGAAGGGGTGGTGAACATGCCCGCCGTGCGCGAAGATCTAGCGCGCCGAGGCATTGTGCTGAAGGGGGCCGGGGCCGACGAAGCACCAGAGGTCTACAAGAACCTGCCCACAGTGCTGCAGCACCACGCGGGGACGATCCAGGTGACGACCACTCTCACCCCGCTCATCGTTTGTATGGCGGGCTCGGACGAGTTCGACCCGTACAAAGACTGAACTCAGGCCAAGCCAGGCTGGCAACTACTCCAAATCGAAGTACTTGTCCGCCGGGGTTTGGTCGGTGTAAAAGCTGCCCAGAGCCTGCCGCTTGACGTGGCCGTCCATCCAGAAGATCACCACTTTTTCGAGGGCGGCCGGGTCCGGGCGACCCCAGCAGTCGGCGTCAAAGTTCTGGCTGGGCAGCAGCAAGAACTTGCCATCATCACCGCAGAAGCTGTTCTCCACGCTCGCCTTGGCGCTAGTCAGCATCACGGTTTCACTGGTGGATTCCGGTTGCGTGAAGCTCACTGGAGACTGCGTATCCAGGTTCGAAAAGTCCAGCGCGATACCCGTGAGCGGCTGCACGTTGTAGCCAAAGTGGCTGGTGATGGCCCCGCTCAGGTCTTTCTCGCTCACCTGACTGCCCGGGCAGTGCCACACCTGCTTGTTCTTCAGGTAGGGGTCAATCACATCGTGCCACAGCACGAAGCTGGTGGACGTGCCGTAAGCGGCCGGGGGTAGCCGGTCGTCGTAGTCCGCGCCGTAGAGGTGGAAGCTGAGACCCAGGTTCTTGAGGTTGCTGGTGCAGGCCGTGGCCTTCCCGGCCGCCTTCGCCCGGCTGAACACCGGGAACAGGATCGCGGCGAGGATGGCGATGATCGCAATCACCACCAGCAACTCAATGAGTGTGAACGCGCGGGACTTAGCGGACGGCACGTAGCCTATTATCCTGTTGCGAGGTGGCTTGCGCTGGGAAAGTCACCTCGCGGTAAGCCCCGGCGGGGTTACCCGCGAAGTCTTCGATGTAGACGCCCCAACGGTAAGGTTGGGCTGGCAACACGACCTCTTGGAGCCAAAGCCCTTTCTCCCCAAACCGGAACGGTTCCGACTCTTCGTTGATATAGGTGCTCGTTGCGCCCGTTTCGAAGTTAATCACGGGGTATTCGGGGCGGAAAGTCATGCTCGGCTCAGGCAAGATGGTGCGGTATTGCGCTCCGGTGACCAAAGTAATGCGCACAAGCTTCATGGGCCCCTCGGTGTAGTCACCGTAGAAAGTCAGGACCGCGTCACTTTGCATGCCACCTTCCTGCTCAATGCGGCCTCGCATATAGGCCGTCATCCCGTCCTCTCCGTACTCGGCCCCGACAATGGGAGCCAACTAACTGCCCTCACTATCAGAGAGGCCAGGCCAGGTCCCCGTCCAGGTCACATCGAGGCGCCCGGTGCCGTCGAGAATCGCCGGCATAAGCCCGATGAGCAAGACATCTTCATTCGAGGGCACGCCGAGGAAAGTCCAAATCTCCGCCGTGTCGGCCGGGTTGTACCGCCAGGTCACTTTGGCGAGCTCTTGGGGAGCGCTGCCCCGCTTCTTGCCCTTCCCTTCTTCCTTGATCGTCGGCGGCTTCGTATCCTTGGCAAGTTCTTGCAAGAAGCGGTTGATAAATGCCGGCCATTGAATCCCCCCTCCGTTGACCCTTAGCGTACGGTAGTCGTAATCTTCGATCCCGCGCAAGTACGTGTCAAAACGGGGCCAAAACATGCTAATCCCATCGGCTCGCTTAATCGCCTCACCCTTCAAAGAGAAGAGCACCACTTGCTTCATCTCTTGGCGGATGGCGGCGGCATCCAGGGCAAACGTCACCATCGGCGCATCCTTGGCGAGGCGCTCCAACACGTCGGCGAGATCCACCAGGGCCGGGTCAGTTTCGCTGAAGTCTTCACCGAACGTGAAGGCGTCCCGTTGAGCTCGTAGGATCGTCTGACGGGCATTCACATTGAGGTCAAAGGAAGCTTGGAGCCCAATCCCCAGATGGCTGGTGGCCAAATGAAGGGCGCGCGCCCGGTCCAGCTTAAGCAGTCCGCAGGTAAAGGTCGTGCCGATACCTTGGAGATCCTCATCATCGCTCTTGGCATAGAAATCGTACGAGCCTTGGATGAATTGCTTGGCGAACATCTCGGTTGACATGCGCGGGTTCTCACGCAGGGCGGCCAATGTCGAACCGTAGTAAAAACCCAGTCCCGGCACCAGCTCTTCGCTGGCGATCATGTACTTCACGCTGTCGGATAAAGCGGCAGCGACTTCAACAGTCGCCATCAGGCAGGCGTCGAAGGTTAATAGTTCAAACTTTCCGTGCTTCTTGGATGCCGTTTCGAGCGAGGTTTGAATCTCATCCAGATTCAGGTGGGTTTCTTCGGTCATGTCCACCCAACCCGGCATCCAGCCGCCGCCGTGGTCACTCATCTGCAGGTTCACTCGCTTGGCCGGAGCGATCTTGAGCCCCTCATCGATAAAGCGATTCAGCGTGGCCGGGTCGCCCATGTCAACCTCGCCCCAGTCGGCGAGTTCCTTCAGCTTGCCCTTTTCGACTTCCACCAGCTTTGCGCCGGTCCAATTGTCGAGGCCACCCAACTTGGAATCGTGGTCCACGCCCATCAAGGGATTCAATTCAATGCGATCGACTAGCGCGATAATGCGGAAATCGCGAGATGAACCCGCCTCCATCATCTCGATCAGGTCGAGCATCAGCGGATACTCCAGATCGTTGTCCGCATCCATGTAGGCGAGCATCGTCCATTCCGCCTTGGTTTGCCCCCACGCCACCACACTCGCCCACAGGGCCACAAAAACCAGAAGGAACCTTCGCATAGCGAATCCTAGTTCTGAACGAACGGTACCGCGCGAGGGTTACTCAAGGCTAGGCAGAAGCGCCGCGAAACCGCAAAAACAAAATCTCCCCACAGACCGCATGGTCCATGAGGAGATTCTTTTCCCGTTCCGAATTTTAGCCGAGCTTGCGAACGGCCGCCATGACGTCGTCCGCGTTCGGGATGCATTCGAGTTCTAGCACGCGGCTGTACGGCATCGGCACGTTCAGACCACCCACGCGGCCCACCGGCGCATCCAGGTCGTCGAAGCAGTCTTCGCTGATGCGGCTGGCGATTTCCGCGCCAAAGCCACCGCTCTTCCAGTCTTCGTAGACCACAATCGCGCGATTCGTCTTGCGCACGCTCTGGTAGATCGTTTCCGTATCCAGCGGGAGCAGGCTTCGCACGTCCACCACTTCAGCACTGATGCCTTCTTCGGCCAGGCGGTCGGCGACTTCAAGGCACACGTGCACCATGCGGCTGTACGCCACCAGGCTCAGGTCCTTGCCTTCGCGCAACACCTGCGCCTTGCCAAACGGCTGCAGCACATCGGGGCCGGTGGTCACTTCACCCTTGATGGTGTAGAGGCCGGGGTTCTCGGTGAAGATGACAGGGTTGTCATCGCGCACCGCTTGCTTGAACATGCTGTAAGCGTCCTGCGGGGTCGCCGGAGCCACGACCTTGAGGCCGGGGCAGTGGGCGTACCAGCCTTCCAACGAGTGGCTGTGCTGGGCCGAGAGCTGCTTGGCGGCGCCACCCGGGCCACGGATCACCATCGGCACGGTGGACTGGCCCCCGGTCATGTAGTGAATCTTGGCGGCGTGGTTGATGATCTGGTCCAGAGCGAGGATGCTGAACGACATCGTCATCATCTCCACCACCGGGCGCAGGCCGGTCATGGCCGCACCAATCGCGATGCCGGTGAACCCGGGCTCCACGATCGGGGTATCAATGATGCGCCAGTCGTTTTGCTCGACGTTGTACTTCTGGAACAGGCCTTCCGTTACGCGGAAGGTGCCCTGGTAGCGGCCAATGTCTTCGCCCATGACGAAGACGTTCTGGTCGCGGTCAATTTCTTCCACCAGCGCCATGCGCAAGGCGTCACGATACGATAGTTCTTGCGTCGGCATGATTAGTGGCCCTTCTCCGGTTCCATGTCGCTGTACACGTGGGCGTAAACCTCGTGCGGTTCGGGGTGCGGGGAGTTCACGGCTTCTTCGTAAATCGCCTCCACACGCTCCTCAATCTCCACATTGATGGCCTCCATCTTTTCGGCGGTCATCAGGTTGTTCTCGGTGAGGTACTTCTCCAGTCGCGCAATCGGGTCGCGCTTCGTGTTTTCGTCTTCCTCTTCCTTGGTGCGGTACAGCTGGCGGTCGTTGTCGGCCGCGCCGTGGCCCGCAAAGCGGTAGTTCATCACTTCCACCAGGTACGGCTTTTGGTTCTCGCGCACCCAGTTCACAATGCGCTCGGCATCCGCCTTGACTTGGAGGACATCCATCCCGTCCAGGCGCTCGGACTTGATGCCGAACGGCTCGCCGCGCTTGTAGAGCTGCGTATCGGCGGCGTGGTACTCCAAGCGCGTGCCCATCGCGAACTCGTTGTTCTCGATGATGAAGATGACCGGCAGATCCCAGAGGGCGGCCATGTTCAGCGATTCGAAGAACACGCCGGCGTTGGAGGCCCCGTCACCCAAGTAGCAGATGGTGACGCGATCTTCCTTGCGGTACTTGGCCGCAAAGGCGAGACCCGCACCGAGCGGGGTGTGACCACCCACGATGCCCCATCCGCCAAAGAAGCAGTTTTCGATGTCGTAGATGTGCATCGAACCACCCTTCCCAAAGGAGTAACCCCCGGAGCGGCCCATGATCTCGGCCATCACCTTAACGGGGTCGCTGCCCATGATGAGCGGCTGGGCGTGGTCGCGATACGCCGTGATGACGTAGTCCCAACCCGGCTTGAGCGCCGCGTTCCATCCGACCGCGGTGGCTTCCATGCCGATGTAAACGTGCATATAGCCACCCACCAGACCCTGGCGGTACGCGATATTGCACTTGTCTTCGAAGCGGCGGATCAAGACCATTTCTCGATAGAAACGTTCTAGATCGGCCGGACTAACTTGAGCTTCTTGCTGGGCTTTTTGCGCCACTGTGATCAGACCTTCCGGAAAACCGTATCAAGTGCGGCCCGTCGTTGCGCCGCCCCACCTATCTATACCTCTCTTTAGCCCTCGTCTTCGGCGGAGGTACCACCTGCAGGCTGGGCGAGGCGGAACAGTTCATCCTCGCCCAGGCCAAACACTTGCCGGATAGCCTCGTCGGCGGCTGTATAGCCCCGGATACGAAGCCACAGATCCTTCCAAAGCCCGTTGTCGGTAAAGGCATCCAGCGTGGCCCCCAACTGGCGCTCACCCGGGTTTGGCCCACGCCGGGCCAGCCACTGCCCAATAAGGCAGGCTTGCATGTAAGCACGCAGCACGCGCTGGCCGGGGTCATCCAGGCGATTCGCGCCAAAGGCTTGGTCCAGTTCGCGGGGCTCCAGCCAGGTCCAGAGGTGGCTTTGAAAGCGTCGCCACGCTCCCCGGGTTGAAGTTCGGTCGGCCACCTGGGCCACGGCCTCGTTCATCCAAATCGGGCACAGGCCACCGGCTCGCTCTTCCACCATCGAGTGGGCGATCTCGTGGCTCAAAGCCCGCCCGAATTCGTCGTAGCCCAGCAACCCGCCCGGCAGCACGATCTTATGGTGCGAGCCCCGGTTGGTGTAGTAGCCGCCTCGGTACGGGAACCAGCGTACATCCAGGCGCGGGTCCAGCAAGCAAATCGTCAGCGGCGCCGAGGGTTGCCAGCCAAATCGCTCCGCTACGTCCTCGCGGGCCTCGCGCACCTGCTCCAGGTCCACGGGGTCAGGCTCCAGGTCAGCGGGCCACTCGACGGTGATATCCGCGGCCACGCTCGCCATGCGCAGGGCCATGCGGGTGCGCCATTCGGCCTCAATCGAGTGCCAAAAGTTGAGCATCTGGCCCCCGTGCGCCCCCACGTGGGGGCGCGCCAGATCGTAAGCCAACAGGATATCGTCCCGCTGATACGCATCGACCGCTAGCCGCCAGGCGACCGCGCTATCTTGGATGGCCTGAGGATTGTCGGCTTCGCGGGAGGTCAATCCACTCCTTCGGGGATTTCCATTCCAAGACCATCCAATTCGCTCACGCACGCCGCAATGGTGATGTCGCCCACAACATTGAGTACGGTGCGGCTCATATCCAGGATGCGGTCAATCCCAATGACCACGCCAATCAGCTCCACCGGAATCCCAAACTTGGCGAGGATGACCCCGATCATCGGCCAGGCGCCCCCCGGCACCCCAGCTGTACCAATCCCCGCGAGGATGGCGAGCCCCATGATGGTGAGTTGCTGGCTGAAATCGAGGTTGACCCCCGCGAACTGAGCGAGGAAGAGAATGGTGATGCCCTCGAACAGTGCCGTGCCGTTCTGGTTGGCCGTGGCCCCCACGGTGAGCACAAACGAGGAGGTCTTGCGTGGCAAGCCCACTTCTTGCTCCGCCACGCGAAGGGCCACCGGCAACGTCGCGTTGCTGCTGCTGGTGCTGAACGCCGTGAGAATCACCTCCTTGCATTGCCGGAAGAACTGCACCGGGTCCCGCTTTGCAACGAACTTGAGGAAAATCGGATAGGTGACGAACATGTGCAAGGCCAGCGCCGCCAGCACCAAGATGACGTACTGCCCCACCGCCACCACTGCGTTGGCCCCCAGGCTACTGGCCGCCCGGAACACGAGGAAGAACACGCCTATTGGCGCGTACTTCATCGCGAACTCCACCATTTTCTGGCTGACCAAGAAGAGCCCTTCGATGAAGTTCTTCACTGGCGCGGCCCGTTCAGGCTCCACCGCTGCAAGCGCCAAACCAAACACAAGCGCAAAGAACATGAACGGCAAGATGCCGCCGGTGAGGGCACGGTTGGCTTCCTTCAGCGGGTTTTTGGGGATGATCCCCCACACCGGAGGCTCGTCGGCCTCGGCCTTGACCTCCGCCTTCTTCTTGGCCTCTTCGGCGTTGATTCCTGCGGTGAGGCGCTCGCGTTCGGCGTCACTGATGCCGGCGCCGGGCTTGACCAGGTTCACCCCGCCCAGGCCAATACCCACCGCAATGCCGCTGAGAATGATGGTGAGGAGTAACGCACGCAGGCCGGTGCGGCCCACCTTGGCCGCTTCGCCGATCTCTGCCACCCCGTTGACCAGGGCACTGAAGAGGAGCGGCACCACCACCATAAAGATGAGATAGAGGAAGATGTCGCCGAGCGGGGTCGCCCAGTTGGCGTTGAAGTCCTTGAGCGCCTGGTTGGCCGTTCCCTCCGGCAGCACGCTCTGGGCAATGGCACCGGCCATCGCGCCCAGCAGCAACCCGACGAAGATCTTGGTGTGCTGGGGCATCTTTCGCTTGCCGGCCGGGGCGGTTTCACTCATGCCTCAGAGTCTTACCCGATGCTTCCCTCTCTTGGCCGAGGGCCAGAATTCAGCCGCCCGAGCGCATGGCGATCACCACAATCAATCCGATAGTGCCCAGCGCCCCCATCACCACGCCGAACCACGCCCGTCCTTTGCCGTCCCATTTGTCCGAGTTATTGATCTGGTTGAGGGCCAGGATGCCCGTGATGAGCGCAAACGGTGCGAACACCAACAGCACCGAAACCAAACCCAAATAGCTGGAGAGGATCGCCCACGGCGAGGTGCGGATGGGGAGCACGTACTTGAGGAATCCCGGATCCTGTTCGGCGGGCCGCTGGTGTGAGTACTGTCCGCTGGCGTAGGGGTTGGGCACGCTTGGTTGCTTGCCGTACTGGCCGTCGTACAGATTGGGAGGTGGAGACTGCGGCGCGCGGGGCGGCGGCGCGGGCTCCTGATTCCGGCGGTCATGGTCGTCCTGTCCCATTGGCAGAATGTACCAAACCGAGGGTCTTTAAATCAAAATCAGGCACCGAACCTTCTGTGCCGATGCCTGACTCTTGCGATCCCGCGGAGGGTTACTTGTCGAGGGTGACCTTGACCCGCTCTTGCAGGGCGGCTTGCGCTGCGCTGAGGCGAGCAATCGGCACGCGGAACGGGCTGCAGCTTACGTAGTCCAGGCCGATCTCGTGGCAGAAGTACACGGATTCCGGATCGCCACCATGCTCTCCGCAGATGCCGCACTTGAGTCCAGCCCGCTGAGCGCGACCCTTCTCGACGCCCATGCGCATGAGTTGGCCCACGCCGCCACGGTCGATCGTCTCGAACACGTTGTAGGGCAGGATCTTCTGCTCCACGTAGTCCTTGAGGAACTTGCCTTCGGCGTCATCACGCGAGTAACCGAACGTCATCTGCGTGAGGTCATTGGTGCCGAACGAGAAGAACTGAGCGAACTCGGCAATCTCGTCGGCCGTGAGGGCGGCGCGCGGGATTTCGATCATCGTGCCGAACATGTAAGGCACCTTCACGCCCCACTCTTCCTGCACTTCGGTCGCGACGCTTTCCAGCTGCGTTTGCACCACCTTGAGCTCGTTCACGTGACCCACGAGCGGGATCATGATCTCGGGGTGAACCTTCACGCCGCGCTTCGTCAGCTTGCAGGCCGCCGCCATGATGGCGCGGGTCTGCATGGCCACGATGCCCGGGAACACGATACTGAGGCGCACACCGCGCAGGCCCATCATCGGGTTCGATTCGTGCATGCTCTCCACGGCTTGCAGCAGGGCGCGCTTCTCTTCGAGCAGGGCCTTGATGGCATCGCCACCCAGCGAATTCACCGCGATCTGAAGTTCCGTCACCTCCTTGCTCAGTTCCACCAGGTTGGGAAGGAACTCGTGGAGCGGCGGGTCGATCAGGCGAATCGTGACCGGCTTGCCGTCCATCGCTTCGAAGATGCCTTCGAAGTCGCTCTGCTGCACCACCTCAAGCTTGAGGAGGGCGGCTTCGCGCTGGGCATCGCTCTTGGCGAGGATCATGTCGCGCACGATCGGCAGCCGGTCCGCTTCAAAGAACATGTGCTCGGTGCGGCAAAGGCCAATGCCCTGCGCGCCAAATTCCAGCGCCTGGCGGGCGTCACGCGGGTTGTCCGCGTTCGCGCGCACATCCAGGCGGCGGTACTCGTCGCACCATTCCATCAGCGTGCCAAAGTGGCCGCTCACGTCCGGAGCAATAAGCGGAAGCTGCTGCAGAAACACGTCGCCCGTGCTGCCGTCCACGCTAATGATGTCGCCTTCGTGGATCGTCTGGCCGTCCACCGTGAACGAGCGCGTGCGCAGGTCCACATGGAGCGATTCGCAGCCCGCCACACACGGGATGCCGAAGCCGCGGGCCACCACCGCCGCGTGCGAGGTCTTGCCCCCACGCGCCGTGAGGATGCCCTGCGCGGCCAGCATGCCGTGCACGTCATCCGGGTTCGTTTCGTCGCGAACCAAAATCACCTTCTCGCCCGCATCGCCCAGTCGCAGAGCGGTATCGGCGTCAAAGACCGCCTTGCCCACGGCAGCACCCGGGGAGGCCGCCAGGCCTCGGGCCACGGCCTTGATGCCGCGATCCGTCACGTAAACATCGTCAATGCGCGGGTGCAGAAGCTGGTCCAGGTGGCTGGCCGTCACGCGTTGCACGGCCACTTCCTTCTCGATCAGCTTTTCCGTCACCATTTCCACGGCGATGCGCACAGCGGCGGGGCCGGTGCGCTTGCCCGTGCGGCACTGGAGCATGAACAGACGACCCTTTTCGATCGTGAACTCCAGGTCCTGCATGTCCTTGTAGTGACCTTCCAGGCGGTTGCAGATGGCCACAAACTCGTCGTAGACGGCCTTGTTCTGCTTTTCAAGTTCGCTGATCGGCACGGGGGTGCGGACGCCGGCCACGACGTCTTCGCCCTGGGCGTTCATCAGGTATTCGCCGTAGAGGTAGTTCTCGCCGGTGCTGGGGTCGCGGGTAAAGGCCACCCCGGTGCCACAGTCGTCACCCAGGTTGCCGAAGACCATCGCCTGCACGTTGACGGCGGTGCCGATTTCGTCGGGGATCCGCTCGGTGCGGCGGTAAACGATGGCGCGGTCGTTGTTCCAAGACTTGAACACGGCTTCGATGGCCAGTTCCAGTTGCTTCCAGGGGTCGGTCGGGAACGGATTGCCCGTTTCCTTCTGCACAATCGCAAGGAACTCGTTGGCGACTTCCTTCAGGTCTTGCGCGGTCAAATCGGTGTCGAGCTTGATGCCCCGGCTCTTCTTCTTGGCGTCAAAAGCGTGCTCGAAGACCGACTTCTCCAGGTCCAGCACCACCGCCGAGAACATCATGATGAAGCGGCGATAGGCGTCGTAAGCGAAGCGCTCGCTGCCGCTTTCTTGGATCAGGCCCTTGAGGGTGTCCGGATTGAGGCCCAGGTTGAGAATCGTGTCCATCATGCCCGGCATGCTGAATTTGGCCCCGGAGCGGACCGAAACCAGCAGCGGGTTGGTGCTGCCACCAAACGACTTGCCGAGGTCCTTCTCCACCGCTTCCACGGCCGTCCGCACTTGGCCCATCAGTTCCGCCGGCATTTGGCGGCCATTGGCGTAATACTCCATACATTGCGCCGTGGTGATGGTGAAGCCCGGGGGCACCGGGAGTCCGATGTTGGACATTTCCGAAAGGTTCGCACCTTTACCGCCGAGAAGATCTCGCATGGAGGCATCGCCTTCCGAGAACAGATATACGCGCTTTTCGCTCATGTTGAGGCTACAAATCCTGGTTTGGGATTTAGCCAGCCCACGGCACCTTTGGCGCAGGACGGCACTTCTACGGAGGTTACCCGCCGCCATTCTCGGACCCAGGAAGGGGAAAACCTACACGTATCGGCCCCCTCGCTATACTAGACGAGCATGCCCGAGCCGGTAGATATTGAGGTGCGCAAGGCGGCGGCCCGCCTGGCCAATCGTGCCCGCGAGCAGGGCCAGCCTTCGCAGTGGTTCGAGCCTTTGTATCAAGCAGCGGATGGCGACGCCCGGTGTGTGCCCTGGGCCGACCTCGCGCCGCATCCGCTTTTGCAGGAACCAGCCCCTGGTGGGCGTGCCGCCGTGGTGGGCTGTGGGCTGGGGGATGACGCCGAATGGGTGGCCGCGCGCGCAGATTCGGTATGGGCGTTTGATGTCAGCGCCACCGCCATCGAGTGGGCCAAACAACGGTGGCCCGACACCCGCGTGCAATATGAGCAGGCCGACCTCTTTGCGTTGCCGCCCGAGCGCCTGGGCGCGTTTGATTGGGTGGTGGAGGTCTACACCCTGCAGGCCCTGCCGCCCGAAAGCCGCGCCGCCGCCAGCCGGGCCATCGCGTCGCTCCTTGCGCCCGGAGGTGAGCTCTGGATCATCACGCGCATCCGCCCCGAAGACGCCGAATGGGGGCCGGTGCCCTGGCCGCTGCTACGCCGAGAACTGGATGCCCTGGCCAGCATGGGTCTGGAGTTTGTGAAGGAAGAGGCGCTGACCGACACCGATCTGGTGCGCAGCCACTGGCGTCGGCCGGCGAAGTAGAGGCGAAGCAGGGGGAAAATCGGCCCAAAATGGGCCACGGACCTCGCGGCGCCCCGCCGGGTGTGCCATTATTTGTCTTCGCGCCCATTCGTGTTTGCACGGTGCAAGGACGGGGGCCAGGAACTGAGAATTATGAAGGCCGATACGCATCCGGTGAACAACCCCGTCCTTTGGGTTGACGGTGAACATGAGTGGCCCGGCCTGTCGACGGCCAAGAGCAACGAAACGCGCACGATTGACGGCGTGGACCACTTCGTGATCCGCCTCGACATCAGCGCCTTCACCCACCCGTTCTACACGGGCCAAAAGCGCATTGTGGACTCCGCCGGTCGCGTCGAGAAGTTCATGCAGCGCTACGGTCGCGAACGCGCCAAGAAGTGAACTCTCCCCTTTCGGGGACACCAAGATCCGCCTCCTCGCCCCATCGGGCCGGGAGGCTTTTCTTTTGCCAAAACACCTCTTTTGTATCACTTCATTTCGCCCCGCAACAGCCACCCACAATTTTGTTAGCGTGATTTGACAAACCGGACACCGGTCGTTATAGTCAATAAATGGCGCAAGAGCCCGGCTATCGCGATCGTTCCGTTCTGATCCACGGCAAGTTCCGGAGTGAAAAGTGGGATTTCCAAGACCACATCACACCCCCAATCACCACCGCCGTTACGTTCCGCCTGCGCAGCGCCGAGCGGGGCGCCGCCGGGTTCCAGCAGTTCGCCAACCCCAACATCAACCGCGACACCGCCACCCCTATCTACATCTATGAGCGGCTGGATGAGCCCTGCAGCGGCATGCTGGAGGAGAACCTGGCCTTTGCCGAGCGGGGCGAAACCGCTGTCGTCTTCGCCACGGGCATGGCCGCCATCGCCGCCGCCATCGGCATCCATGTGCGCCAGGGAGACCACATCGTCATGCCGCCGGCCATTTATGGCTGCACCTATAGCCACGTGGTCAATTGGCTGCCCCGCTTTGGCATCACGCACACGCTCGCTAACTTCCAGAGTGAGGACGCCCTCCGCGCCGCCATCCGCCCGGAAACCCGCGTGGTCTACTTCGAGACCCCCACCAACCCCACCATGGAGCTGATTGACCTGGAAATGGTGGCCCGCGTGGTGGCCGAGGTGAACGCCACCCGCCCCGCCGACCAGCGCGTGGTCAGCATTGTGGATAACACTTTCGCCTCGCCCTTCGGCCAGCGCCCGCTCACCCACGGCATTGATTTTGTGGTGCACAGCCTCACCAAGCACATCGGCGGCTTCGGCACCAACATGGGGGGCGTGGTCATCGGGCCGCGCCGGGCGGAAACGGATCTCTTGCTTTATCGCAAGGACTTCGGCGGGAGCATCGCGCCCGATACGGCCTGGCACGTCAGCGTCTACGGCCTGCCGACCCTCCCCCACCGGTTGGAAGTGCAGCAACGCAACGCCGCCCTGGTGGCGGACTTCTTGGCCGAGCACCCCGCCGTGGCGCAGGTGTGGTACCCGGGCCGGGCGGACTTCCCGCAGCGGGCCCTGGCCGAGCGGCAAATGCGGGATTACGATGGCAATTTCGCGCCGGGTTCAATGCTGTTCTTTAGCCTACGCGGGAGCCTGCAGGAGAGCTACGAGGCGGCCATGCGCGTGAGCAACCACATTGCCGCCCACGCGCTGAGTGTGACCCTGGCGGTGTCGCTGGGGCAGATCAAGACGCTGATTGAGCATCCGGCTTCGATGACGCACTCGGCGATTGCACCGGAAGTGCAGATGCAGGGCGGGATTCTGCCCGGGGGCCTGCGGCTGAGCATCGGACTGGAAGACCCGCGCGACATCATCGCCGACTTGGAACGGGCGTTGGCGTTGGCTTAAACCGCACAGGCTCGGGCACAGGTTCGGGGCGAACTCTCGGATAGAATAGCGGCATGGCCTCGACGGCGATGCCCGCCCACCACCGCACGACCCTTGCTGAAAGCGACCCCACCGTCGCCGCGATCCTCAACCGCGAGGTGAAGCGCCAGCAAGACCACCTGGAACTCATCGCCAGCGAGAACCACTCCAGCGCCGCCGTGCGCGAAGCCATGGGCAGCGTGCTGACCGACAAATACGCCGAGGGTTACCCCGGCAAGCGCTATTACGGCGGATGCGCCCACGCCGACGAGGTGGAAACCCTGGCCATCCAGCGGGTGTGCGAGCTCTACGGCGCCGAAGCCGCCAACGTGCAGCCCCACAGCGGCGCCAGCGCCAACATGGCCGCCTACTTCACCTTTATGAAGCCCGGCGACACCCTGATGGCCATGAACCTGGCCCACGGCGGGCACCTGACACACGGGGCCACCGTCAACTTCAGCGGCCAGCTTTACAACGTGGCGGCCTACGGCGTGCGCGACAGCGACGAGCAGATTGACTACGACGAACTGCGCCGCATCGCCCACGAAAGCCGCCCCCGCGTGATTGTGAGCGGGGCCACCGCCTACAGCCGCGAGTTCGATTTTGCCTTTATCCGCCGGGTGGCCGACGAGGTGGACGCCCTGCACATGTGCGATATGTCGCACTACAGCGGGCTCATCGCCGGGGGCGTGTACCCCTCGCCGGTGGGGCACGCGCAGGTGGTCACCAGCACCACGCATAAGAGCATCCGGGGGCCGCGCGGCGGCATGATCATCGGCGATGCGGACTACGTGACCAAGATCAACAAGACGGTGTTCCCCGGCCTGCAGGGCGGCCCGCTGATGCACGTGATTGCGGCGAAGGCGGTGGCCTTCGGCGAGGCGCTGCGCCCCGAATTTAATGACTACGCCCGCATGGTGAAGGCGAACGCGCAGGCCCTGGCGGCGGCGCTGACGGCCGAGGGATTCCGCATTGTGAGCGGCGGCACCGATAGCCACCTGATGCTGGTGGACCTGCGACCCTTTGGGGTGACGGGCAAGGTGGCGCAGGACGTGCTGGAAGCCGCGCACATGACGACGAACAAGAACGCGATTCCGAACGACCCCGAAAAGCCGTTTGTGACGAGCGGGCTGCGGCTGGGGACCCCCGCCGTGACCACCCGGGGCCTGGGCGAAGCCGAGATGAAGCTGATTGCGGGCTGGATGGCGCGGGTGCTACGCGCGCCGCAGGATGAGGCGGTGCAGGCCGCCGTGCGCGCCGAAGTGGCCGCCGTGACGCAACGCTTCCCCCTCCACGACCTGGCGTAGGCCGGATCGTGGAAGGAACTTTTCTGTCACCGCGCTGGTGTGGCTAATCCTTCGGCTCGGTCAGCTCTTCGCTTCATGTCAGCTTCCAACTCAGCCCAACTTCGGAATGCTCTGTTGCGTAATTCATATGTGCCCTTCATCCCAAATTTGGACTCAAGAATTGGCCCTTCCCTTTGGAAGAAATCAGCCCAGCCTCTGAACTTGGCCGGCCCTGAAGTACCAAAGCCACGCCGAATACCGATATCCGTCGCCAGAGTGAGGATTAACAAGCTATAGAAGTCAGAAACTAAAGCACCCTCGTCCGTCCCACTTACATATATCCGAAACACACCACGAGGTGTTGATGTCGTACTATAGGGATATCCGATAAGATACTCACTTACTGCTACGCCTTCAGTTTCAGGTACTGCCTGCATATCCAGATTAAGTTCGCCAAACGCATACTTAATGAACGCCTCTGCAAGTGCAGGATCTTTGAGGCCAACTGCCTCGCGTTCTTCAATCGGCGTTAACTCAACGATACATCGTAAATCCTGCCTTGTCATGCAGCCAATAAGCCTTTGGCGTGCAGAGGACCGCGGGTCCTCTGCACTTTTGCAGCCGCTGGCCAAAAAAACCATTGCGCAGACGGCTGCAATAGGCCAGTGGTTAATGGCAGCGATAGTTCGATCCATCGCAGCTGTCAGCAGGGCGAACGTCTTCCTCCAACTGGCGTCCTATAGTGCCATCTCCTGGACCACCACGTTTACAATTATAGGTCACCATCTCGTACTCGATGCAATGTGTGACGACGTCAAGCGACTTGCAGTAGATCCTACCTCGCTCCCTGGCATTCCCAGTTGCGCAGGGGCTTTCAGTAGTGCATGCGTCGTAGCAAATCGTTGTGGACCCACCACCTGGTTGTGATGACGCGGAGAGCGTTGCAGCGACTGCAATAGTGACGAGAGATGACTTCAGTATGTGTTTCATCTAGTTATGTAACCTCCATTTATCATTGGAATTGGAAAAGCAAAGCTATGAAAACTAGCGGGATGGACCGCTATAAAATCCTGAACGCGAAAAGTCTCCTCTTCCTGTTCGCGTGGCAATCTGCCCAGACAGAAGTACTGCGGTGGATGTTTTTGTACGCCGAGGTGCGGTTGCCAGGAAGTCCTTTCGAGGATTGCAACTTATGTCACCAAATACAACTACAAGTTCTTCGTACAGTATTGCGTCCGTGGCCCAATCACTATCATCTGTTAGGTTCGAGAAAATGAAATCTGTCACCTTTCGCTCTGCTTCCCATGGCGGGCATCCTCCCGGGCTCCGCAACTTCCAGTCGACGCCGTATTGACCCTGGTCTGTAAAAACCCAATGATCGTAAGGAAGGTTCATCAGACTAGGCTTGCCATAGTGGCCGTTGTCACCACCATTGTCCTCACGATAAAGCAACAGTCCAAGATGTGACTGCTTCAATTTTGAATACGAAACAACTTTCCCGGCTGCATTCTTAGATGAGCTATAAACGGGGAAAAGCAAAGTAGCCACAATCGCAAGAATCGCAAGCACGACCAGCACCTCTACTAGTGTAAAAGCGTGACGTTTCATATCAATCTGTCTCACCAATAGAAAGCGCGAATTCAGAAAAGAAAAACCGGGCTTCGTTCAATCTTTGTAATGCGACCGGAATCCACTAAGAATAGCCCTGCTCCGTAGACGACATCGTTTTCGCTTTGAATCTGCCCTTTAAACCCCTCGATCTTATCCTTTGCCATGGCAAAATCTTGAATATAGACACTGGTCTTCCCATGCAACTTCAGATTCTTCATGGCATTCAGGTAAAGCGGCGCTTTGCCACAAGTGTCACACGAGGGAAGCACCAGGACCAATCCGGAGACCTCACTAGTGAACGCTTGGTCTCCAACTTCAAGTACTTTGTGAGCCGATACCTGAGGATTCTGCCCCGTGTTCGGTACTGCACAAACCGCTTCGGACTTGTTTGGGGCGAAGGCGAACTGATGGGGTGCTTGTCGGTAGGCGAAGCCCACCCCGGCCAGCGCAAGGACGGCACACGTTAGCCATGCCCCTTTTGAGTAAGTTCGAGCCCCTGACAACCGAACTCTCCTCGCCTCGGTCTCTGTCCTCATGACTGCATTGTAACACGGAAAAAAAAAAAAAAGCAACCTTTTACGAAAAAAATTTAGTTTCATTTGCAACTATTTTTCTAACACTCCGGAACAATCACCGGAATCCGCACCGCCAGCCCGCCCTCGCTGGTCTCCTTGTATTTCTCGCTCATGTCCAGCGCGGTCTGCCACATGGTCGAAATCACGTCGTCCAGGCTCACCCGCGCCGCCGCCGGGTCGCTGATGATCGCAATCTCGGCCGCATTGATCGCCTTGATCGCCCCCATGGTGTTCCGCTCGATGCACGGCACCTGCACCAGCCCCCCAATGGGGTCGCAGGTCATGCCCAGGTGGTGTTCCATGGCGATCTCCGCCGCCATCATGCACTGCGCCGCCGTGGCCCCGCGGACGTGGGCCAGCCCCGCCGCCGCCATGGCGCTGCTCACGCCAATTTCGGCCTGACACCCGCCCATCGCCGCCGAGATCGTCGCGCCCTTCTTGAACAGCGACCCCACCTCGCCCGCCACCAGCAGGAACTCCTCGCACGCCCGCCACGGGTCGGCGGGTTCCGGCTCCATCACCGCAAACATATACAGCAGCACCGCCGGGATAACCCCCGCCGCGCCGTTGGTGGGGGCCGTCACCACCCGGCCGAAGGCGGCGTTCTCCTCGTTCACCGCCAGCGCAAACATGGAGACGGCCTGCAGGTTCTCCGAGAACCCCGTGCCGATGCTGCGCAGGGCGGCCAGCCAGCCGTCGTAATCCGTCGGCCCGCCGGGCACCAGGGCTTGGTTCATGGCGGCGGCGCGTCGCTTGACGTTCAGCCCGCCGGGCAGGATGCCCTCAGTGTGCGCCCCCCGCCACACGCACTCGAACATGGTGCCGGCAATACGGCGCAGGCGCTCGCGGATTTCGGGCATGGTGCGCCAGGCCAGTTCGTTCTGCATCACCAGGGTGGGCAGGTTGGTGCCCTTCTCCTCGCAGTAACGCAGCGCATCGGCGGCGAGTTCAATCGGGAACGGCAACTGCACCTGCTGGCGCGCGATGGGTTCATCCTGCTCTTCGCTCACCACAAAGCCGCCGCCCACGCTGAAGAAGGTGCCCTGCATCTCTTCCCCGCCCTCCAGCTGCGCCCGGAACGTGAGCGCATTGGGGTGGCCAGGGTGCGTCTTGGTGACGTGGAACCCGATGTGCGTCATCGGTGTGAACGGCACTTCGCGGGTGCCCCCCACGCGCAGCACCTGCTTCGACTTGATCTCGCTGATGATGCCCGGGATGGTGGTGGTGTCTATGGCCTCCACGTCGGCATCCATCAAGCCCAGCATCACGGCGATGTCGGTGCCGTGGCCCCGGCCCGTCTTGGCCAGGCTGCCAAAGAGGTCCACATGGACGGACTGAATCCGATCGAACCAGCCATCCCGACGGGCGCGGTTTAGAAAGCGTTGGGCGGCCCGCCACGGCCCCATGGTGTGGCTGCTGCTGGGCCCCACCCCAATCTTGAAGATGTCAAAGACGCTGATGCTTTCGCGGGTTCGTTCCATGGCGGGGTGAAGTTCCTCCCTCCATTATCCCCGCATCACGTCGCCGACAATCTGCACCATGCGCTCGTTGGTGGCGGCATCCTTCACTGCGGTGCGCACGTACCGGCCCTGGAACCGGGGACTGAGCGAATCGCAATCCCGCCAAAAGAGGTTGCGCTCTCTCAGTTGGGCCACCAGTTCGGCGGCGGGGCGCTGGGTGCGGATGAGCAGGAAGTTGGTGTCGCTGGGCAGGGGTTCCAGGCCGGGGATTTGGCTCAGTTCGTGGGCAAGGGTGTTGCGCAGCGCATGGGTTTCCTCGGCGCGTTTGGCATAGTAATCGTAGTGCTGCAGGGCGCGCACCGCCGCCACCTGGGCCAGCAATCCCACGCTCCAGGGCGGGCTGTAGGCTTCCCAGGGCGCGATGCGGGCGGGGTCGGCGGCGAGGTAGCCCACCCGCAGGCCGCTCAGCCCGAAGAACTTGCTCATGGACTTGCAGACGATCAGGCGCGGGTCGGTGGCCACCAGGGGCTCGGCGCTGGGCACCCCCGGCGCAAAATCAATGTAGGTCTCGTCAATCCACACCGTGATGTCTTGGGGTAGCTGGCTGAGCAGCCTTTGCAGACCTTCTGAGCTCATCGTCCGTCCGGTGGGGCTGTTCGGGTTGACCATGATAAGCAGGCGGCAACCCTGGGCGGCCTTCGCGATTTGGTCCGGGTCGGGGGCAAAGTCATCCGCCTCGCTCAGCTCCGCCCGCACAATCTCCGCGCCGATCACTTGGCCGCACAAGTGGTCGTATTCCCCGTACATCGGGTCCAGCAGGCACACCCGCTGGCCGTGCTGCACCAGCTGCGGCAGGGCGTGGTACATCAGGCTGCTGGTGCCGCTGCCCAGCAGAATGTGGGCGGGGGTCAGGCCCGGCATGGCGGCAATGGCGGCGCGCAGCCCATCACCGTGGGTGGGCGGGCTGGTCTTCATCAACCACTCCAGGTGGGCGTGGATTTCGGCCACCACTTCGGGGGCCGGCGGATACCAGGCGTCCAGCACATCGGCGTCGATCACCTCGGTGCGCCGGGCGAGATCGGCAAAGTCGGTGCCGATGGCCTCGAACGATGCGCCGCCGTGAAAAGCGTGGGGTGTGCCGGTCATCACACGAAATTCTACGTTCAACTGCCGGGATTTCCGGCGAACCCCGAGGAAATGCTCAAGGTTCGGTGTACCATGAGGAGGTATGAGGATGACGCCCGGCCCCGGTCTCTCATCAGATGACAGCCAAGTGCCCGTCGCGACGTGGCGCGTGGCCAGCCGGGGCAAGGAGGGCCGCCTGAGCAACGGCTTTGACCTCGCCTGGCAGCGAGTCCTCACATTCGGTTTTCTCGTGATGGGCGTGGCGTACTTGCTGATGGTCGCCCGGTTCTCTCAGACCGGCGACGTGCTGCTCGCCACCCACCTCAAGGCGCTCATTGCTATCGCGGTGCCGCAAGCCATTTTGTGGGTGATCTACCGCCGCATGACCAACGTGATCGAGAATGGCGGGGGGCTAGGGGCTCTGCGCAAGCGCCTGCCCAACGAGCGGGCGGTGCCGTGCGGGATTGCCGTGGCCCAGGGGCCGACCATCACCGGTACGGACGAAGGCTTTTGCTGGATTGACCAAGACACGCTGTACTTCAAGGGGCTGCATACCGCCTTTCACATCGCCCGGCACGATCTGCCGCCGGTGGCCCTGTGGCCGCAGGATGCCCGCCCGCGTGACGTGGCGTTTGGCGCGGCGATGATGATCCCCATCCCCGGGCACGAGGAGACGGCGCGCTTGCACATCCAGATGATTGACCCCTTTGAGGACCACGATGTGCGCCGACGCGCCGGTGCGTTCCACCGGGCTGTGCGCGAATGGATTCAGGCCACGCCGGAAGAGATCGGTGACACCCTCCTCCCGCCGCTGGCCGTGCACCCCAGCATGACGCGAATGCACCTGGGGGCGCGGCAAGGCGAGCGCGTGGGCTTTACTCTGGCGGGGCTCAACCTGGCCATGCTGTTCACCACCCCCATCACTCGGCCGGTCTATTTGGCGCAGCCCATTGTCATCTTCCTGAATGGGGTTGTTCTACTGGCGCTGACGGTGCTGATGGTGCGACTAGGCTTGATGGAGCGGCGGGACACGATGAATCGCCGCCGCATTGGCATCCACGCGTAGCTTAGAGTAGGCCCTGTTACATCCCCTTCCGCGCATTCGTCAAAGGGGACATGCGACGTCGCTCGCGAAACCTGACTAGCCTTCTTCTCCTCAGCCTGCTCGTCGTGGGTTGTTCCTCGCCCTCGGGCATGGGCGAAACCGCCAGTGCCCCGGCCAGCATGCCCACCCGCAGTGCGGGCGCCGAGATGGCCGACATGAAGCTCGCCGCCGAACCCGCCGCTCCTGGTTCAGCGCAGGCCTACCTCGTAAATGAAACGCAGGTCGCGGATCGGTGGCTGGTCCGCAATGGTGCCTTGACGCTCGAAGTGCCTGATATCCCCAAGGCTCGACAAGAAGCGATCCGGATTCTGCGCGCGGCTGGGGGCTACATTGAGAACGAGAGCATGTCCGGCGAGCCCTTGCGCATGGGCTCGATGACAGCGCGTGTACCGGTGCAGAAGTACGAGGACACCATGGAAAAGCTGAAGGCCGGCACTCGGGTGCTCGCCGAATCGACCAACACGGACGACGTAACCACCCAGGCTGTGGATGCCCAAGCGCGATTGAAAGTCCTGCGGACCGAAGAGCAAAGTCTTCTCAGCCTTTACAGCCGGGCCCGCAATGTGGACGAGATCCTTAAGCTGCGTAGCCAGCTCTCCTCCATCCGGCAAGAGATCGAATCGGTGGATGCCCAGCTCAAGAACTTGGCGCGCATGAGTGCCCTCAGCACCATCACGATTAACTACCAGATTCCGGTGAATCTGCCTCCCGCCGCTCCTGGCGACTGGGCGGGCCGCGCCTTCCAGGAGGCTAATGCCGGACTAGTCGGCTTCGCGCGAGGGCTAGCCGACTTCGGGATCCGCTTCCTTGTGTTCATCCCCATCTGGGGGCCGATCGTGGGCGGATTCTGGTGGCTGGTACGGCGGGCGAAGCGAACTGCAGATGTCGCCGCGCAGTAAGATCACAGCATGGTGACGTGGTTGGTCGCGCTGGTGCTGGCGCAAGAGGGGCGGGATAGCCGAGATGGTCTCTCGGCTGCCCAGATTGTGGGCATGGGCTACTCGGCTTGGTACGAGTCGTACATGAAGACTCGCGACGAAAACACCATGACCATGGTGGAGGCGAGCATCACCTACCGCGACGCCTTGCAAGAGGTCAATGACGAGGCGATTCGACGGCTGCCCGTAGCCCAAGGGGACGCCCTGTTCGCCCTTCGCACGGACCTGGAATCCATCACTGTCAACACCACCACCGTCGGCTCCTACCTCTCCGGCGGTGGGACCATTTGGTCCCTCATCACCGCCGCTAATACCGTAGAAAGTGAGGTCTTTATACAACAGACTATACAAGGAACAGCCCTTCCCCAAAAGCCACAAAGCGAAGTTTGGACTAAGTTCCGGGAACTCCGAGACAACGTATCGTCCAAGTCTGAACCGGAGGACCGACAAGGTTCCAAGCAAGGGGCTGAGGTGGCTCTGCGGAACCTCTCCGAGACCATTCAAAGGACGGCGGGGCGTGTCATGAATCAGCCTCGCAGCCACCGCGAACGAATCTTTGCAAAATTTTACAGTTTGCTGGATTCGGGGTCCATGTGACGGCAGTTCGCAAAGTATCCTAGACGCCGTATGAAGCGGCTTGAGGAAATGTTTGCGAATCTTAGGGACAAGCAAGAGAAAGCACTCATTTCTTTCGTCACCGCCGGGGACCCGGCGCTTGATCAGCTTCTCCCGATTCTCAACACTCTGGCCGACGCCGGGACCGACGCCATCGAGATCGGCCTCCCCTTCTCGGATCCGATTGCCGATGGCCCAACTATCCAGGCCAGCAGCCAGCGCGCCCTCGATCGTGGCGTCACCACCCAAGCCGTCCTGGAGGCCATCCAGGGCTTCAACCGGGTGCCGCTGATCCTGATGGGTTATCTGAACCCCATGATGCGCATGGGGCTGCCCACCTTTGCTCAGTCCGCCAAGAACGCCGGCGCCAGCGCGACCATTGTCTGCGACATGATCCCCGAGGAAGGCGCCGACTGGTTTGCTGACAGCCGCGAAGCCGGACTGGACAATGTCCTGCTCGCCGCGCCCACCAGCACTTCTGAGCGCCTGCTCCAAGTGGTGAACCACGCCCAAGGGTTCATCTATGCCGTCAGCCGCACCGGCGTGACCGGTTCCGGTAACCAAGAGGCCCCCGAGTTTGTGAGCCTCGTCGAGCGGCTGCGCCGCATGACGGACCTCCCCATCTGCGTGGGCTTCGGCATTCGCGAACCCCAAGATGTGCGCGATGTATGCCAGGTGGCCGATGGCGCGGTCGTCGGTTCCTTCCTGGTGGACCTCATCCACCGGGACTGGAAAAACGGCGAGGGCAGCGCCCGCATCCACGATGCGGTAGCTGCCCTCAAGGCGGCGACTCGAGCCTAAGCAGACGCTTAGTAGATCGAATCCGGGAAGTAGAACTGCTGCGCGTTTTCCGGCGTCACCAGGTCCACGCTGATGCGCATGTGGCGCGGTAGGTAGCCCCGCTTCTTATCGATATTGCCATCGCGAAGCGCGCTCACGGCCATATGGATGCCGCTGGCGATCATGTTCGGCGAGTAGGTCACCGTAGCCGGGAACATGGCGTCCTTGTCCATGACCTTCTTGACCACGTCCTTCATGCCGCCCCCGCCCACGATCCACACGTTGGTGCGGTTGGCTTCCTTCAGCGCTTGTTCCACGCCCAGGGCCATGTCGTCGTCAGCCGCCCACACGGCGGCGAGGTCAGCGTGCTTCGGTAGCAGGGTTTGCACGGCCTTGTAGGCTTGGTCGCGGTTCCAGCCGCCTTCCGGCTCGGCCACGATTTGGATGCCCGGCGTGCCCTTAATGGCTTCCTTGAATCCGTTCAGGCGGTCGGTGTTCACGGTGCTCGGCAGGCCTTGCAGGGCAATCACCTTGCCGTTCCCGTTCAGCTTCTTGCTGATGAACTCAGCAGCCACCCGGCCGAAGCCGATGTTGTCGCCTTCCAAGAAGATGTCGGCCACCGGCTCCGTAAAGCCTCGGTCCACGCTCACCACATAGACGCCGCGCTCCTTAGCGGTCTTGGCGACCGGGGTGATGGCGGCACTTTCGGTCGCCAGAATCACCATCCCGTCCACGCCCTTGGCCAGCATCGCTTCGATATCCGAAACCTGCTTGCTCGGCGAATCGCTCGTCACAATCGTGATTTCAGCATCGGGATACAGGGCCTTAGTTTGCTCTGCCCACCAGTTCACACCGGCCGTCCAGCCGTGCGTGGCGGAGGGGATCGAAACCCCAATGCGAACCTTCTGACCCGCCGCCGGGGCCGCGCCGCCAGCCGGGGCTGCGCCCGAAACCGTCGGGGCACTCGAACTCGTGCAGCCCACAAATAGCGTGCTCGCCGCTAAGAGAGACGCTGCAATTGCGCTCCATCGAATCATATCTCTTCCTTCAGCTCGCCTTGCGTTCGCGTTGAACCATGACGGCCAAGAGAATGATAGCCCCTTTTACAAAGCCTTTCCAATTCGAATCGACGTTTTGTAAGACGAGCATGTTGCCAATCAGGGCCAGGATCAGCACGCCGAAGACGGTGTTGATGACTTTGCCCTTGCCCCCCGCCAGACTTGCACCCCCGATGACCACCGCCGCAATCGCGTCCAGTTCATACAGGGTGCCCATATTGTTGGTGGAAACACTGTTGAGGCGCGAGGCATAGATGAGCCCCGCCAGGCCTGAACAGAGGCCGAGAAAGACATAAGAAAGCGTCTTAAGCTTGGCCACGGGCAACGCTGCGTAGTGCGATGCCTTCTCGTTGCTACCCACGGCCACCCAGCCACGCCCCAGGGCCGTGCGCTCCAGCAGGATGTGCGCGATCACCGCCATCCCGATGAAGATCATCATCCCCCACGTGAGCTTAAGGTTGCCGCCCAGGTTGATGCCCTCGTTCGCAATGCGCGGAAACAGGTCCGGGCTCATGGAGCGGATTTCCCCCGCCTGCCCAATGACCAAAGCCAAACTACGGAACGCCACCAGCCCACATAGGGTCGCCACAAAGGGCGCGAGCCGCCCCATGGTCACCAGCAAGCCGTTGATGAGCCCGAGCACGGTGCCCAGCCCCACTGTCACCACGCTGGCAATGGCTACCGCCGCTGCGCCCCCGGCTGGGCCTTGTTGGTTCAATGCGGTCAAGCCGACCGCCGCCGCCAGGGTCATTAAGGCACCAACACTGAGGTCAATCCCCCCGGCCACGATCACGATGGTCATGCCCACTGCGATCAGGCCAATATCCACGTTCTGGCGGACCAGAAGCAGAAGGTTCTCGGGCCGCAAGAAGTTGCCCGGGTCCATGATGGCGCTGACGATGAACAACAGGAAGAAGGCGACGATGACGCCGTATTGCTTCAGGAACTTCACGCCACGTCCTCCCCGGTCTCAACCCCGGCGGCATAGTTCAAAATCGTCTCTTCGGTCATTTCGGTTCCTGTCACTTCTCCCACAATGCGGCCCTGGCGCATCACCAGGATGCGGTGGCACAGGCCAATCAATTCCGGCATTTCGCTGCTCGCCACCACGCAGGCTCGACCCTCGGCGGCCAGGTCGGCGATGACCTTGTAAATCTCGGCCTTCGCGCCAATATCCACACCGCGTGTGGGTTCATCCAGCAGCAGCACTGCCGGGTCGCCTTCCAGCCACTTGGCCAGGGCCACTTTTTGCTGGTTGCCGCCGCTCAGGCTGCCCACCGGGTCCTCCGCACTGCGCATTTTGATGTCGAGGCGCTCTTTCCAGGCTTCGGTGGCCACGCGGCGCGCGCCAGCATTGAGCATGGGGCGGGCAAATTTGGGCAACTGCGCCATGCCGATGTTCTCCTCAATGCTGAGATCGACATGCAGGCCCGTCACCTTGCGATCCTCAGGCACGTAGGCGATCCCTTGGGCGAGGCGCCGGCGCGCGTTGCCAGAGACAGCCTGCCCCTTCAGTGAGATCTGACCTGAACAAGGGCGCAAGCCAGCGATGGCTTCCAGAAGCTCCGTACGGCCCGCGCCAACCAGCCCCGCGACACCCAAAATCTCACCTTCTCGAAGTTCAAACTGGGCACCCTGCACCAGCGGCGGGGCACTCAGCCCTTGCACCTGCATCGCCACGGGCTTGCCGTCGACATCCGTGCGGGCGGGATACATGTCTTCCAGATCACGGCCCACCATCGCCGGGGCCAGCACTTCGGGGGCGAGGTCCGGGGCGTGAAACTCCTTCACCACCTGCCCGTCGCGCAGCACGGTCACCACGTCGCACACGGCTTCAATCTCATCCAAGTGGTGGCTGACAAAGGCAATGCCAACGCCTTCGCTCTTGAGCTGGCGCATCAGGTCGAGCAGCTTCAGAGTTGCCGGGCGGGGCAGCACGGCGGTGGGCTCGTCGAAGATGATGATGCGGGCGTTCTGGCTCATGGCCCGGGCGATTTCCACCAGTTGCTGCTCGGCCAGGGGGAGGTCACGCACGAGGGCGTCGGGGTCGGAGGGGCTCCCCACCCGTTCCAGTGCCCGCACCGCGATTTCGCGCATAGCCGCCCGGTCGAGCAGCCCTGCTCGTCGGGGTTCACGCCCCAGAGAAATGTTCTCGATCACGGTCAGATCGGGGATGAGGTTCAGCTCTTGGTGGACGACCGCAATTCCGGCGTCCGAAGCCTCCCGGGGGCGAGCAAACCGGCGCGCCACGCCATCCACGCTCAGTTCGCCTTCGCTGGGGATGATGAGTCCGCTGAGAATACGCAAAAGGGTGCTCTTCCCCGCCCCGTTCTCGCCAATCAGGCCGTGAATCTCTCCGACCTGCAGCCGCAAGTTCACCGACGTGAGGGCCGCAAAAGAACCGAAGCGGTGCGTGATCCCCTGCGCCTCCACCATCGGGAAGGACTTATACCTTCCCCGTTCCCCTCGCGGGGTGGGTTACCACATCTTTTCCATGCGCAGGCCCTTCATGCCGAACCAGATCGGTCCGACAATCAGCGCCGCCACGATGAGGAAGGAGAGGATGCACACCACCGCCCCCACCAAACCAAACAAGCCATCTTCTTCCAAGTAACCCAGCCCGACCATGAACACGCCGATGGCGCAGATGCTATTGGTCACCGGGAACGGCACCATCATCGCGATGCTCGCCAGCATCACGGAAATTGCCAGCAGATTCGGGCCGATGCCCTGATACAAAAATCCCATGCGCGGGCGCAGCATCCGCTCGAACTTCGCCATGAAGCCCGGCATGGCCGCCCACATCTTCTTGGGGTTGCCGCCCTTGCTGGTGACCTTCCGGTTCAGCACACCCTTGGGGAGCCAAGGCGTGGGCCGCCCCACCAGCATCTGCGCGGCCAGAACGACCTGCAACAACCCAAACGGCAGCGTGAAACCCGGCGGCGTAAACGGCAGAGCCGTGGGTAGCGGGCTGATGGTGAGCAGCAGACCGTAGCCCTTGCCTTCCACCCGGTCAAGCAGGTCACCGATGGTGAAATCTTCCCCCGCGCTATCGAAAGCCGATCGAAGTTGCTCCGAGAGGGCGACGGAAGACATCGCCCTCAAGTGTAACGCCCGGAGGCTAGGTTGGCTAGTCCAGGGGCTCCAATCGGACCATGAGCGTGGCGTAGCCATCAATCTCAAAGTGCTCGATGTCAATCACGTCTTGCCCCTTCAGCACCACTTCCGCCGCGTACTCGGTTGGCCCTTGGTATTTCCAGGCGTTGCTGATGACTTCTTGGCCATTCAAGCGCACCCGGCAGCCGTCGTCGGTCGTCACCCGCAGGCGGTAGCGCCCCGGAGCGGCCTGCACCACGCCGCGCGCCACCGTCGCCCAGTAGTTGTCGGGCACCCCGGCTCGCGGAGATCCATAAGCCGTGATTTCCAGTCGATTGGTGGTGAACTGGGCCAGCGTCGCCCCTTTCAAGATCGCGGCAAAGGCCTCGGCCTGGATGCGCGGGTCGCTGACGTCCTTCTGCCAGGCGTAGTGCTTTACATCCCATTGGATCGGCACATTGGTGCGGCGGTAACCAAACGGCACCCGGCTGCCCGCCGGGCTCACCACGCCTCGGTAGTCCACGGTTTGCTGGCCCACAAATTCGAGTTGAATCTCGGTGATGGCGGAGGGGTTCTCCAGGTCAGTCGTCACCGTCACTTGGCCGGGCACCTGGCCGCGAGTTGCGCTCAGCGTCACGCCCTTACTGCTCTTCACTTGCCACTTGCCCACCGGGCCGAGGATGTCGAACACTTGGGTCTGCGTCTTGCCGTCCGCCGAGGTGGTTACCGGCAGGCGCGGCCACAGTTTGGGGCTCTGGAAGTCGTACGGACCCCATTCGTCCACCAGGATGTAGCGTCGCCCGCGCAATGTGCCGGGCGCCAAGAACGGATCTCGACCGCCCCGCAGCGGCGACGGAGCCGATTGCCGCACCAGTTGCTCCAGCGCGGCGGCCGGGGCCGTCTTCATGCCTTCCATCGGCGCGGGGAGCGACCAGTTGCGCGCGTAAGGATCCCACGGCACGTTGAACCGGCTCAAATACTCGCGCTGGTCAAAGTTTTCCGAGACGATGACATTGCCGCTGCCCTGCATGGTCGGCGGTGCGGCGGGAGTGGGGCTGACCGCATAGCTCACGTTGCGCGAGGGCACCTCCGCTGGCCATTGCGGCTCGGTCGCCCCTCGATACTCGGAGTTCTCGAACCGCATCCCGGGCAAGTTGCCCTTCAGTTCAAACGGCTTGGCCAGGCGCGCCATTAGGTTGTGGCGGAGCGAGATGTTCTCGGTGTCCGTCAGCCAGAACGCGGGGCCATCCACGTCCGCCACCAGGTTCCACTCGAAGGCTAGGTCACGACTCTTGGTGTCGCGGTGCTTGGGGTAGCCCCAGTTCGGGTCTTGGCTGGCGTTCTGCCAAATGCGCAGCACGTTGCGGTCGCGCCGGAACGTGTTGCCCAGAATCTTGTTGTCCTGGCCGTGCTCGATGGCAATCGCCTCGGCGTTGAGGCCAAAAACGTTGCCCGCAATCAGAGTGTCGTAGCTGTAGCCGCCCCACACGCCGTGCCAGCACTCCATCACCTTGTTGTTCACAAACTGGTTGCGGCTGAAGGTGGCCTCAATCCCGTTGGTGGGCGCGTGAGAGAAGTCATTCCCGAACAGCAGATTGTCGTTGCACCCGCCTTCCCCGGTGTCCATGGTGGTCTGCCCCGCCCAGAGGAAGAAGCCGTCCCCACCATGCGTCACCGAGTTATAAGCAAACACGTTGCGGTGCGATTGCTCGTAAATCAGGATGCCCGTGCTGTCCTGGCCTCGGTTGTAGACCCCGTGGCTGTAGCCGCGCACGCACCAGTCAATGTTGTTGTGCATGATGCGGTTGCCGCTGCTGCGGTACATCCCCACGCCTATGCTGCTGAGGAATGAGAAGTCAGAGTTCCACACCAGGCCGCCGTCGGTGCGGGTCATCATCAGCCCGTTTTGGCCGCCTCGGGCCACCACGTCGCGCACTTCAAAGCGGTCGCAGTTATCCAAGTAGAGCGCGGCCCCGTAGCGTAGCCACTCGTTCTTGTCGTTCTGGTGGTAGCTCATCCAGTCCGAGGTGTCTTCTTTCTCAAGCGTGCTCTTGAGGTGCTGCTTCCAGTTGTAAGAAAGGTCGGAATTCGTGATCTTGAGGCCGGGGCTGTGCCGCGCCATGATGCCGACCTTGTAGCCGTGGACCTTCGCATTGCGGATCTCGACGCCCGTGCCTTCGATCAGCAGTCCAGTACCGGTGCGCTGGTCGGGTTCGACCGTGGGTTCAGTACCCCGGATGGTCACGCCACTCAGGTCAATCGTGATGTTATCGCCTTCAATAAAGATGGCCGCCCCCGTGCCGTCCTCTTTGGCATTGGGCAAGATGTAAGTGCCGGGGCGCACACGCACGCTCGACGCGATCTTCATCCCAGGGGTCAGCGTGACTTCGGGGAGCGCCGGGGGCGCGGCAAGTAGGATCGGCCAAAGCATCTCTAGTGGTTTACCCCTCTTGGCGCGGACTTCGCTCCCGCCTCGCGAAGGATTACTTGATACCGCCGAGCGTCACGCCGCGCACAAAGTGCCGCTGCAACGCCAAGAAAACCAACAACACCGGCACCAACGTGATGACCGCCGCCGTCATTTGCAGGGGCCAGTTGGTGGTGCCATAGCCGGCGCGGAAGATGCTCAGCCCCACCTCCAGCGTGCGCATGTCCTGGCTTTGGGTGGCAATGAGCGGCCAGAAGAAATCGGTCCACACGGCGATGAACGAGAAAGCCGCGCAGGTGGCTACCGCCGGGCGCGCCATGGGCATAAACAGCCGGGCAAAGATGTGAAAATCGCTGGCCCCATCCAGGCGGGCCGCTTCTTCGAGCTCCTGCGGGATCGCCATGAAGAACTGCCGCAACAAAAACACATTGAAGGCACTCGATATGCCTGGAATGATGAGCGCGGCGTAGGTGTCCAGCCAACCCCACTCTCGCATCATCAGGAACACCGGAATCTGCGTCACCGCCCCCGCGAACATCATGCTGGCGAGGAACAGGCCGAAGACCGCTTCCCGCCCCCGGAACGCATATCGTGCGAACCCAAAACCGGCCATCCCGCAGACCAAGACCTGCGCCGCCACTACCACCGCCGAAACGAACAACGAGTTGAAAAAAAACCGACCGACCGGGATCTCGGTGCGGAACAGCACGATGCCGTAGTTCTCCCACGCCCAGTTCTGGGGCAGAAGGGCGCTGAGTTCGGGGATCGGGCTGCGGCTGGGGTGCAGGCTCACCAACAGCATCCAGATGAAGGGCGCGGCCAAGAAGAGCGCCAGCAGCGTCAGGCCAAGGTAGGTGAACAGGGCCTTAGCTCGCATCGTAGCCCTCCAGTCGGCGGCGCATCATTCGGAATTGCGCCAGGCTCACCAAGCCCAGCAAGAACAGCAAGACAAAGCTCTGCGCCGAGGCGGCCGAGACGTTGAAGTTCTCCCAAGCGGTGACATAGATGTGGTAGCCCACCAGGTTGGTGGTGCCCATTGGGCGCCCGTTCGTCATCATGTAAACCGGGGTGAAGGTCTGGAACGCGCCAATTGTGCTGGTGACCAGCACAAAGAGGTGCGTGGGGGCGAGGAGCGGCATCGTCATCCGCCAAAACTTCTGCCAGCCGCTGGCCCCATCCAAGGAGGCCGCTTCGTACACTGTCACGGGCAGGCTCATCAGCCCCGCCACGTAGATGATCATGCGCGGGCCCAGCCCCACCCAGACGGACATGAAGGCCAAGGCGGGCAGCGCCCACCCGCTTTCGTTCAGGAAGTCAATGCTTGGCCACCCCAGCCCCATCAGCATCGTGTTGATGAGGCCCCGTTCGGGCAGATACACGTAAATCCACAGCATGGCGATGGCCACGCCGCTGCTTACCGCGGGGATGTAGAAGAGAGTCCGGAACCACGCCATCCCTTTGAGCGGCTGACTGACGGCCAGCGCAACCAACAAGGCCGCCACCAGCCCGCCCGGGACGGCCATGAGCGCGTATTTGAACGTCTGCCCCATCGCGCCCCAGAACGCCTGGTCGGCCATCAGGCGTTGGTATTGATCCAGCCCCACAAACGTGCGTTCGTCGCGGAGGATGTCCCACCGAAACAGGCTCACGTATGCTGCGTATGCCACCGGCACCAAGGCGAACACCAGGAGATGCAAGCTGGCCGGGGCGATGAACCACCATCCGGTCTGCGACTTCCTCATGCGTCCCGGAACACCTCATCAATCTGCTGGGCGGCGCTACGCAGGGCCTCGGCGGGCTTGGTTCCGTGCTGCATCACCCGGTCCATCATGTCTTGGCCGATGCGTTCCACCTGGTCGTACTTCGGCACCCGCGCGCCCCAGGGCACCCGGGCCGTGCGGGCGGCCCGCACGAAAGCTTGCTTCACCTCGGTGGTCGCCATCTTCTCGGCCACCGCCTGCCGGGCACAGATGGCGATTCCGGTGCGTTGGTATTCCTTCTGCGTGGCCTCGCTGGTGAAGAACCGGATGAACTCCCAGGCGTCCTCCGGGTTGCGGGCGTGCCGACCCATGGCCAGGCCGGCCTCGTACGCCACTGTTACCGGGGCCTCCAGCCGAGAGGGGAAAGACACCACACCCACTTCGTCCAAGTTCACCTTGGGGGCCGAGGCTAGCCCCACCAATTCCCAGTGCCCGCTCACCTTCATCGCCGAGCGGGCATTGGCAAACAGGTCCACCCCCATGCTCGCGGCCTGGCTGAGCCGGGGAGCGACCTTATCTCGCTCGACCAGATCGTAGAGGAACTGCACGGCCTCCACGCAGGGTTCGGCGTCCAGGTAGCCCTGCGCCCGGCACCCATCGGGGCTCAGCACGTCGCCGCCGTGGTTCCACAACCACATAATCCAGCCCGGCATCCAGTTGGCAAATTCAAACCCGTACTGCTCGCACTTTGTGAGCGCCCGGGCGGTGGCGCGAAAATCCGCAAACGTCCAGCCGTCTTGGGGTTCAGGCACCCCGGCCGCGGCAAACATGGCCCGGTTGTAATAGACGAGCACCGGATTGAAATCCACGGGCAAGGCGTAAAGGGCGTCGCCCCGCTTGGCGATCTCCACCACATTGGGGAAGAATTCGTCCAGATTGACCCCGTTGGCGCCGTTCACAAACGGCATCAGGTCTTGCAACACGCCGTTCTCAATGAAGATGGCCGCGCTACTGGCATCCAGGGTGATGACGTCGGGCTCGGACTTGGCCACGTAGCTCAGCAGCACCTTGCGGAGGTACTCCTGCGAGCCCGGGATGTTTTCGACGCGCAGATCCACGCCGGTCGCGAGCTCAAAGTCTTCGTAGAGGCCACGCACCAGGCGCATGGCGTCGCTGTCGTCGCCGGGGCTGCCCCAGTTGGCGTAGCGGACCGTGCGCGCCCCGCCCAAGCGGGGGCCACAGCCAACCAATGCCAGGGCTGCCCCCGCCGCCAGCAAGGCGCGTCGGCTCAGGGCCGAAGACGTTGGCAACCCCTCCACGTGGTAGGTTTACCGCACGGGTTTACTCTTCTTCGTCAATCATGCGCAGGAACTGCTCCACCACTTGCGGGTCGAAGTGGCTGCCATTCCCTTTCTCGATGATGGCGCGGGCTTCCTCTTTGGCCATCGCGGGGCGATACGGGCGGTCGCTAGTCAGCGCGTCCCACACGTCCACCACGGCGAACATTCGCGCCGGAAGCGGGATATCTTCGCCCGCCAAACCCACCGGATAGCCCTTGCCATCCCACCGTTCGTGGTGATAGTGCGGGATATCAATGCTCTCTTGTAAAAAGCCGATCTGCTTCAGCATGTCGTGGGCCAGCGTGGTGTGGCTGCGCATGATCTCCCACTCTTCGTCGTCTAGAGCGCCTTCCTTCATCAGGATGCGGTCGGGGATGCCGACCTTGCCGATATCGTGGAGCAACGCCCCGCGCCGGATGGCCGTGATCTGCCGCTCCGAGAACCCAAATCGCGAGGAAAGCCGCACCGTCAGGTCCGTCACGCGCATGGTGTGGCCTTCAGTGATCTTGTCGCGCAGGTCAATCGCGCGAGTCCAGCCGTACACCGTTTCATCGTAGGCGCGGATGATCTCTTGGTTGGCTTGCTGCAGGCTCTCGGCGTACTTTTGCTTCTCGTTGATGAGATCAATCCGTTCAAGGATCGTAGCGGCAAACGCGGCCAGGGCGTGCAGGCCCTCCACCCGGTTCTCATCCAGCCGCCCGGTGGCGGCAAAGATAACCGGACGCTGACCGTGGGTGCGCACGGGCACGGCCACCAGGTCGGCGTGCTCGTGTTCCCACATCACGGTGACTTGTCGTTCCAGCGCATCGGCCAGGAGTTCATCGGGGACCAGGCTATCCTGGCCCGCCAAAACGCGCCACTCGCCATCGTGGAAGGCCACCATGGCCGCGCCGGAGAGCTGATACCAGCGGCGCACGACATCGTTCATCACAATGCCAACTTGAGCTTCATCCTTGGCCACAGCCAAGAGCTCGGCGGCATGGCCCAATCCCACCAAGAGACGGGCATCCACTTGGTGCCCCTCGTTCTCTTGGGTGAGCGGCATGAGGGCCGGACGCAGGGCGATCATGTAGGTGGGGTTGGACCCGGCGTTCGCAATCAGCTCCAGATCCCACAGGCGGCCGGCTTGGTCGTGCCACAGACCCCCTTGGCCGCGCACCATGCTTCGCCAAGGTTCGCCGTCATTCCGCAACATTTCCTCGCGGAATGTCTGCGCGGTGACATCGTCCATAAACAGAACATCCCCGTGGGCGCTGCATAAAATGCGATGCACGGGTTGTCGCTCGACCCGTGCGGGGGAAACCCCATCGGGCTCAGGGAATGATGATCCCTCGTTCCACATCCTTATTCGTAACCTTCCTGGTATTCGGATTGCTCTTTGCATCCGTGCAAAGGGCACCGCTAGTATGCACGAAGTCGGTAGCCTTTGTGCGTGATTTGGCGGCCATCACGGCGATTTGGTGGGGTTTTTGGAGTTTCTGACCTTCTTTTCCGTGACAGTTTTGGCCAGCGAGTGCTGATTGACGCCGATGGCGAACTCTATTGCCCGCCGCTGGCCGACTTAGAGTTTGAAGGGTTTCCCGATTACCTGCGAGTTACCGCCCCACTCGGTTGGAGGGGCGAAATCTATGGTTGGAACGGAGGAATGCCGCCAAGCCTTGATGAGATCCATCAAGTTTCCGAAATCCAAGGGCCAGGCTGGTGGGTGGAGGGCTCCGTAGTCACCCTCGATCAGCCTCACCAGGTTCAGTTGGCGTTTCCTCATGCTCCGATTCCTTTTCACCTGGGCGCCCAAGGTCAAGGAAATGCAGTGGCCATCCCCCATGCCAGATTGGAAGGCTTGCAAGATTGGTCACCGACTGACCCCGAAACCGCCCGTGCCCACGGTTGGCAAGTGCGCAATGCCAGTCGCGTCGCAGACCTCGCATCCACGTTTGGGGACGGGACCGAACTGACCGCCCCCACCCTTAGCCACCTCAACACGGCCACCTGGACCGTTGACATCCCAGAAGGCACCCTGGGACTTGTCATCCGCAAGCGATTCGACCAGTTCCACGGTCGCCAGCGCGCGAGAGTCTTGCTCAATGGCGAGTTCTCGGGGTGGTGGTGCGAGCCCGCCGAGGACAGGACCCACCGCTGGGCGTGGGGGTTCATCGCCTTTCCCTGGCCGGCCCATGTCCCGTACGGCCGGGTGACAATCGGTATTGACCCGCCCGCAGGCACGCCTCTGTGGTCGGTCAGCCACCTCACGGTCCACGCCATGATGTGAAATCCGCCCCGGAACTGTGGAATAACGCCGGTAGGAGGGCTTAGCCCCTGATGATAGGGTCCATCGGCTACGGAATCGCTTGCATCGTTGCGGGATGTCTGGTGACATTCCTCATCTCACTCTTCCGCCCCATTCGGCAGGTGGATTCTTTCAAGGCACCGTACTGGATCTTTGGGCTTTCCCTCGCGATCGGCGCGTTCCCGTACATCGTGGCCGAGGTTTTCACTCGTCAGCATAGTCGAGCAATGGCCAGTGCCGTTGAGGATGCGTCTATCGATGCGGAGATCGGTGGCAAAGTGGACTACTTTAAGGTCCTCTGGGTGAAGGACAACAAGGCCCGCGTCGTCTTTACGGCGGACGAGGTCAACGAATTTGGCACCAAGGAGCGCACCGTGGTGGCGACCACCTTATTGAAGGAAAAGAACGCCTGGGTGGCCGACGACTACAACATCGTCACCAGCTACCAGCGCAAGAAAGACCACACCACCTTCCCGCCCTACTGGTAGGCCCCCGCGAGGGGTAAGTTCGTGCGGTGACCCTGCGGGAGATCCTGCACGCCCATATCCCCACCCTGACGCCGGAGAGCACCGTGCGCGATGCGGTGGACAAGATGGACATCTATCAGTTCCCCGCCCTGGTGGTGGTGGATGAGAATCTCCAACCCAAAGCGGTCATCACCGAGGGCGACCTCGCCCGGGCCGTGGTGCAGCGCGGGCATCTTTCCCAGCTCGGCACAGAGCTCGCGTGGCCTTACGCCAGCAAAGACCCGGTGACTATGCCCGCCGAACGTGAGGTCAGCGACGCCCTTCACGAAATGCTGAGCCGTGGCCTCACCATCTTGCCCGTGACGGATGAAGGGCGCCTGGCGGGCGTGGTGCTGCGCGTGGACTTGATGCAGGCCATGTTGATGGACGCCGCCGAACCCTTTGCTGATCGTGCCCGCGAGAGTTCGTAAGAATCACAGGAAACCTCATGATTGCGATTGGCCAACCGTTCCCCGATTTCTCCCTCGCTGACCAAGACGGAAGTATCCACACGCTCAGCTCCTTTGCCGGAGCGCCAGTGGTCTTCTACTTCTATCCCAAAGACGACACCTCGGGGTGCACCACCGAAGCCTGTGAGTTTCGCAACGAAATTCCGAACCTCGGCAACATCCGCGTGGTGGGCGTGAGCCCTGACTCGGTGAAGTCGCACCGCAAGTTCGCCGACAAGTACGAGCTGAACTTCACCCTGCTGGCCGACCCGGACAAGACCTTGCTGGAAGCCACGGGCGTCTGGGTGGAAAAGAGCATGTACGGCAAGAAGTACATGGGAGTGGAGCGCACCACTGTGGCCGTGGATGCCCAAGGCATCGTAACGCACGTGTGGAACAAGGTGAAGCCCGCCGGCCACGCGGCCGCCGTGCAGACCGCCCTCAAGGCTTAGAGGTAAGCGCCACTCCCCTCGGTACACTACGGGACCTCCATGCCGAACCAAGTGACCATCCGCCACTTACGTCAGCTTAAGGCGGCGGGCACCCCCATCGTTTGCGTCACGGCTTATGACCAACTCACGGCGACGTTGGCTGAACGCGCCGAAGTCGATCTGGTTTTGGTGGGAGACTCCTTGGGCAATGTGGTGCAAGGCAAACCCACCACTTTGCCCGTGACCATGGCCGAGATGGTCTATCACACGGAGATCGTGGCGCGGCTGACCCAGCGCGCACTGGTGGTGGCCGACCTGCCCTTTGGGAGCTATGGGGGCGACCCGAGTGTGGCGTTCGAGAATGCCGTGGCGCTGATGAAAGCGGGCGCCCAGGCCGTGAAGCTGGAAGGTCCCTACACCGAATTGATTCAGTCGCTCGTTGCGGCGGGCATCCCGGTGATGGGCCATCTCGGGTTTACGCCGCAGTCGGTGCATGCCTTTGGGGGGTTCCGGGTGCAAGGTCGGGGCAAGGACGGAGACCGAATTGCCGGCGAAGCCATGGCCTTGCAAGAGGCAGGCGTCTTTGCCGTGGTGCTGGAGCTGATGCCCGCCACCGTAGCCGAAGAGATCACGAAGAAGCTCGATATCCCCACCATTGGCATCGGCGCGGGGGTCGGCTGCGATGGGCAAATTCAGGTCATTCACGATGCGTTGGGCCTGGCGGACTTCAAACCCAAGCACGCCAAAACCTTCGTCAGCGGTCTTGAACTCTTGGCCGATGGCCTGAAAGGTTACAGCCAAGAAGTCCGCGCCCGGACCTTCCCCACCGACGAGCACTCGTCGTGAAAGTCTTTACGACAGCCGCCGAGTTGCGGGCTTGGGAAGTCACCGAGCCTATTGTTTTCGTACCGACCATGGGGGCGCTTCATGCGGGCCACGCCTCCCTCATGAAGTCCGCCCGCCGGCCCGGCCACCTCTCGGTCGTGAGCATTTTTGTAAATCCCACGCAGTTCGGGCCGAACGAAGACTTCTCTAAGTACCCACGTACATTAGATACTGACTTGGAGATCTGCCGCGAACATGGTGTAGATGCCGTTTATGTGCCCGAAGTAGTAGACATTTATCCAGTAGGAGATGCGACTTCGGTCATTGTCCATGGGGTTGCTGAACCCTATGAGGGTCATTTTCGCCCAGGTCACTTTAACGGTGTCGCGACGGTGGTGCTGAAACTCTTTCACCTCGTCAATCCGGCGGTGGCGTGCTTTGGACAAAAGGATTTGCAACAATGCGCGGTGATTCAGCAGATGGTTCGAGACCTGGGAATGCGTGTCCAGATCGAAGTGCTACCCACGATGCGCGAACCTGATGGACTCGCTCTGTCCAGTCGCAATCGTTATCTTTCGCCGAGTGACCGAGCCGATGCGATTCGTCTCCCGCAGGCTCTCATGAAGGTTCTCACCGAATTGCAGCAGGGCCGCGAGGTGGAATTGACCCGGACTGAGGCCATTCAGGACCTATCCTCAGCGGGATTCGATGTCCAATACCTCGACTGGATCGACCCCGTCACCTTCACCCCGCAGACTCACTTTGACCCTCAATACCGGGTGATCCTCGCCGCTAAATTCGCGGGGGTCAGGCTAATTGATAACATGGGACTTCAGGATTTGGACCTTATAAATCAAAAATTGCCTTGACATAACAAAATGTAAGTGTTATAGTTATAGTCGTTTCCTCCGCAACTAGGAAGAGGATCAAATTCCATGGCTAAATCGCTTGAACAAATCAAAGCTGCCCTCAAGCTCCGTGCTGAAGGCAAGAACAAGCAACTCACGCTTCGTCTCGGTGTCAAAAAGTATGTGCTTCCCTTCGAAGTTCGTCTGATCCAGCGCGACAACCACATCTTCGTCCACATTCCGCCTTCGGCAGAAATCTTTGAGATTGGCGATGAAGGCCTGACGATGATCACCGATGCGACCGAAGCGGATGCCGTGGCGAAGAACCTTCGCCGCAGCCGCAAGCGCAAAGCCACGACCAGCACCAAGAGTGCTCCGGTGGAAGTTCCGGCCAAGCTGGCCGCCGCTCTCGCCGAAATCCCGGCCGGCTACAAGCTCGGTCTGGACCGCAACGGCAACCCGCGCCTCGTCAAGACGCGCAAGCGCCGCAAGTAAGCCCCATTTGGCCCCAATCTGTGCTCCCAAGTGCCCTCGCGGCCTTGGGGGCATAATGTTTGTCTAGTTGATGCCGCCATAGCTCAGTGGTAGAGCGCCCGCCTTGTAAGCGGATGGTCGTCGGTTCAAGTCCGTCTGGCGGCTCCAGAACTCGAACCCTCTCAGGCCGTATCGTAAGCCGGGTCTTGCATAGACCACGTGCGAATCCAGCCCCACACGCTCCAGGCCAGCAGGATGCCACCCCCGGCCCCCAGGGCCGCGTTGATGCCAAAGTGGTCGGCCACCCAACCAAAGATCAGAATCCCCGCCGGGGCCACGCCCGAGACGGCCCACATGTGCATGGCCAGCGCCCGCCCCCGAAGGTGCGCCGGGGCAATGAGCTGGAACAATGTGTTCGATGTATTGAACTGCATGATGGTGCCCATGCCGCACATGGCCAAGCACACCATGGCAATGGCCTGATTCGGCGCCCATGCGAGCAAACACAAGGCAATGGCCACCATGGACATGGCCACGCGCACAATGGTGAACTTGACCGGCCGACCGCTGATGGTGCTGACCAAGAGAAGGCCGATCACCGCGCCCACCCCGATCGCCGTGAAAAGATTTCCCAGGCCACTCGCTCCCAATCCCAACTTGGTCTTCGCGATGGCCGCCATTAAGCCGAGATAGAACACCCCGAAGACACTGGTGGCCGCCTCGAGCAAAAAGATCACCCGGAGTCGATCTTCCTTAAAGACATAGCGGAACCCTTCGGCCACCAAATCCCGGATGGGCTGGGGTTCTTTGATCATCGGGCCGAGGTCCGCACGGATCATGTTTACGGCCGCAATGAGGAATGCAAAGCTCAGCCCGTTCACCCAAAACGCATAGGCCGGGCCAAACTTGGCAAGGATCACACCCCCGATCGCCGGCCCCGCCACGCGGGCGAAGTTGAATGTCAACGCCTGAGTGGGGATAGCCGCCGGCAGAACATCCACCGGCACCGACTGCCGCACAATGGACTGCCGCGCGGGCATCTCCATGGTGCTTACTAGGCCGCCCACTAGCGCCACCACCACCAAATGCCAATAGGCGGCGAAGTGGAAGTAGGTGGCAAACCCCAAAAACAGCGGACCGATGGCACTGATGATCATCATCAGGGTCAGCAATTTCCGGCGGTCCAGCATGTCCACGTAAGCCCCCATCAGCGGACCCAAGAACGACACCGGTGCCATCCCGCAAAACGAGACCACCGCCAGCATGAAGGGGTCGTCATTGGTTAGCCCATAGGCCAACCAATCCTGGGCCGTGCGCTGAACCCAAGAGCCGGTAAACGATAGCAACGAGCCCAGCCACAGGATGCGGAAATTGAAGTGGCTGAGGGCTTGGACGGCGGGAATCTTTCTCCATCCACGCAGAGGGATGGGCTCCGCCGGACTGGACATAAAACCAGTCTATCCCCATAGTTGCTAGGCAATCAGGAATCGACGTCTACAAACTCGACGCCCAGCTGAGTGAACGCCCGCTGCAGCGCAACGAACTCGTGACGTTTCATGCCGGTGAGCAGGTCATATCCGACGGACAGCACCCGGGCTTGGTCCGCGAGAATGAGCTTGGCCGTTACCTGGGCAGACGAGGCCACCCCGATGACGATGCCGTACTGACCATTATCCAGCAGATTCTCCATAGGCGTGGCGGGGTCGAGCCGGTGGTAGTCATCTTTGCAGAGCTCAGAGAATGGATCGTCCGGGTGGGCTTTGTAATCGATGTGGGTGGCTCCGTTCTCGGCCAGCCATTGGCGGATGGTCGCCGTGATGCGGTCGCGACCCGCTTCGTCAATCCAGCCGACTCGGTGAATGTGCTGCCCCACCACCAGGGCACGGTGCGAAAGGGGTGGCGCCTGAATCGGCACGTGCAGCCGCAGGGGCACCACCCGCTCGGCCGGATAGGGGTGATCCAGTCCCTCAATCACATAAATTTTCTCGACAAAGTCGGCGTCCGAACCCGTGCGGTCGCTCTTGAGGTGGGAATAGCGGAGGTCCGGAGAGAGAAGGGCTCGCAAGGATCGCAACCGCGCCCACATTCGCTTAGAGGGCGACATCGGGTGCAACGAGAGATTCAGAGCGCCATCGGGGATGAGGCACGCCCGCACCCGCGCACCCGGAATGAGTCGGGGCAAGCCCTTAACAAAGTAGTTGATGGCCTCCGTGTCGTAAACCGGACTATGGAGAATGACCTCGGGGGTCGGCCCGACGGCTCCCGCGATTTCCTTGAGGTTCGCCACCAAGCGGCGATGCCCGCCCAGCGGCCCCGGCAGCGGCTCGAAACGCGGCCAAGGCATGCGCACCCAAGCGTCGAACATCTCCGGGCGTACGGCGGCCTCCACCGAGCGTTTGTACGTCACCAAGACGCTGCGGTGCCCCGGCGGCAGGGCTTGCCGCAGCTGATGCGCAATGAGCAAGTGAAAGGGGCTGGCGACAAAGAAGACGGAGACGGACATGACGCCTTGGCCCTCCGGTGGTCGCATGGGCATAGTATACGGAGGTCGGCGGGCCCGCCCGGTACGCCCGAAGGTCATAGACTCCCCTTCTGACTTCTCCTCCGGCTTGGTAGCATGGTCACGGAATGAAGGTTCTTGTACCGGTCAAGCGGGTCATTGATCCTTACGCCAAGGTCAAAGCGAATGCCGAAGGAAATGGCATCGATACGACGGGCGTGAAGTTCGAGATCAATCCGTTTGATGAAATCGCCGTCGAAGAAGCCGTGCGTCAAAAGGAAAAGAATCCCGCCATCACCATCACGGTGGTGAGCGTGGGTCCGGATGCGGCCGAAGAACAACTGCGCAAAGCCTTGGCGATCGGCGCAGACGAAGCCGTGCTGATCCAGACCGATGAGGACCTGGATTCTCGCGCCGTGGCCCACGAGCTGGCCGCCTTTGCCCAAGAGCTTCAGCCGCAACTCATCCTTATGGGTAAGCAGGCTACGGATAACGACGCCAACCAGGCTGGCCAAAGATTGGCCGCCAAGCTGGGCTGGCCGCAGGCCACCTTTGCCTGTGCCATGGAGTTCGCGGGTGACAACCTCACGGTGCGCCGCGAGACCGACGAGGGTGAAGAGACCCTTAGCCTTCCCCTCCCCGCCGTGGTCACCACGGACCTACGCCTGAACGAGCCGCGCTACATCGCGTTGCCCGGCATCATCAAGGCCCGCAGCAAGCCGCTGACCAAGCGCCCGCGCCTGACCGACGTGAAGTCCCAAGTGCGCACCGTGAAGGTGGAACAGCCCGCGCCGCGCCAAGCTGGCGTCCGCGTGAATTCCGTCGCCGAACTGATGGCCGCTCTGCGCGACCGAGGTGCCCTGTGAGTCTCCTTCTGATTGCTCTCAACGCCGCCGACGCACAAGCCGGAGCGGGCTTTGCCCAATCCTTCGGTGCCGAGTTTGATGTCTTGGTGTTGACCGCCGGCGATGTGCCCGCGATCGGTGCTCGCCAAGTGTTCTCGGTGGACCAGGCCGATCTGGCCCCCGCCGATGCCATGGCCGCCATGATCCAGGGCCACCTGGGCAACTACACCACGATTGCCGCCGTGAGCGCGATGTGGAGCAAGGACCTGCTCGCCCGCGTGGCGGGCTTGGAGGATTCGCCGATGGTGACCGATGTGATTGCCATCCCGGCGCCGGGTCAGTATCAGCGTCCCATTGTGGCGGGCAGTTTGCTGGCTACAGTGGAAGTCGAAGGTGCCCCGGTGTTCCTCACCATTCGCCCGGCTGGCTTTGCCAAGCCCGAAGAACGCGCCAACGGTTCGACTTCTTCGCTGGCGGCCCCGGGTGCCGGCCAGGCCGTGCGCACCCACAAGTCGGCCAGTCAAGGCGGGCGCCCCGACCTCACCCAAGCAAAAGTGGTGGTGAGCGGTGGCCGACCCCTGGGGGATGCGGCAACCTTTGAACGGTTGATTGGAGGACTCGCCGACAAGCTCGGTGGGGCGGCCGGGGCGACCCGAGCGGCCGTGGACAGCGGCATTGCTTCCAACGAATTGCAGGTCGGGCAGACCGGCAAGATCGTGGCGCCCGACCTCTACATCGCGGCCGGCATCAGCGGGTCCACGCAGCACATGGCCGGGATGAAGGACAGCAAGATTATTGTGGCGATCAACACGGATGGAGACGCCGCGATTTTCCAGGTTGCCGACTATGGTCTGGTGATGGACCTTTTCGAAGCTTTGCCCGCCATTCAGGTAGCGCTCGACTAGTATTGTTAAGAATACTCACGGGTCGTGATGCCTTTCCGGGGTTCACGACCCTTTTTATTTTGGAGCCTCGCTATGGGCTTCTCATTGCGGAGGAACTGCACCGTAAATGGGTCTCGCAAAAAAAGAAAGGGCCCCGAATTACCGCCAAGGGGAGAGCCAATGCGGAACCAGAGCCCGCATAGAGATTAGCACTGGCTAAAGGCTTTGCGCAATAGGTGGACAACGAAAGGCTAAAAAAATAGTAAAACCACCTGCAACTACTTCCAAAGTTCGGCCGCTATCTTCCGCCTTAGGCAGATAATATTGCTCATATCACGCTGAGGGTGCACTCGGTTTGTCAGGAGAATCAGCGCCGTGGAATCAGAGGGGTTAAACCAGGCTAAAGTCCCGGTAAAACCGAGGTGACCAAACGAGTCCGAGGCGCGATTCAGTCCCGCCAAAAAACCATCCGGCGAAGGCCGATCAAAACCGAGGCCGCGACTGCCGGGGACCCGAGGATTTTGAAACTTTACTAAAGTGCTCTCGGCCACCCAACCGGGCTCCGTGCCTAAGATGTATTTGCCCCACCGAACTACATCCCATAAAGTCGCAAACAAACCCGCATTCCCCGCCGCGCCGCCTAATAAATAGCAAGCAGGATCGTGTACCGAACCTTGAGTATAAGGCGAATCGGGATGCGGCTCATTCCTCTCTTTGGACACTCGCACTCTCCAGGGTGGGTTTTCCTCTGTCGGCACGCAGCTCTCCCGCTCGCGAGGATGGAAAGTCGCAGCCTTCAACCCCATCGGCTCGGCCACCTCTCGGGCAAAGAGCTCCGGTAAGGACTTGCCCGTGCGGGCTTCGATGCCCGCCGTCACCATCTGCAGACTCAAGCACGAATAGACGGTGCCCGATCGCCGGGGAGCCACGGGCGTTTGCGCAAGCAGTCGCGCCCGGTTCGCCGCCACGTCCGCCACGGCCACATCCTCCAGGGAGACATAAGGCGCCCAGCCCGCTTCGTGTCGCAGGCAGTCTTCGTAAGTCACGTCCGGCGCTTGGACCTGCGGCAAATCGGTCATAAGCGGCTCTGCCAGATCCAGTTCTCCGCGATCGACCAGGCGCATGACTACGCTGGTGGTGGCCATCACCTTGGTCACACTGGCCATATCCCAGAGCGACTCGGCATCCACGACTCGGGAATCCGGATCGTACGTAAAGCGACCGCCGAAGACCGATGTCACGCCCGCCGGGCTGACTACGGCCAGGGCCGCCCCAGGGAAGTATCGCTCGGCAATCGCTTCCTCCAGCATTTGTCGCCACGTCTCGGCGCTGACTATGTTCATGGCAGGATGGAGACCCCCCGCACACTTACCCCCGCGCGGGGCTCAGTCGCTTCCACCCGGATGCTGCGTACCGTCGCCCCTGCATGCTCGGTCGGCACGCTCAGCGACAGCGCCGCAACCCCTTGCTCCGAGTCGGTAAGGAACGTCGGGCGGGTATCACGCACGGCGCGCACATGGTGGCCGTAGCGCACGGGCTGCGTCACTTCTTTACCCCCATCGAGGATGAGGCGAACTTGGGCAATCTCTTGACCTTCCCGCAGGAACGTGTCCACGCCCAGGGCAAGCACCACCTTCTTGGCCGCCTGCCCTACTGCAAAATCCAACCGAGCGGGGCGGCGATCTCCGCCCGCGACCAGGGTGTTCACCATCCGCACCGGGTCGATCCGCTGGAATGCAAACGGGCCCACTCGCAAGTCATCGTGCCCCCGCATCATGCGGCCCGGGCGCGATTGCGTGGGGGTCGGTGAACCGTAAACCATTTGGCGGGCGACCGCGATGTAATCGTAGGGCAAGGCCGACGGGCGTTCCTTGCGGCCGCTCCAGGCGTATTCCGCCATCAGCAGGTACGCCGCAATTTGCGGGAAGTTTTGCGCCATGGCGAGCTCATTGCTTTCGTAGCCCGCCCAAGTGGTGGTGAGCACCCCGGCGCCTTGCTGGATCGCCGCATGGGTAAAGCCGTAGATGTTCTCCGGCCGATCCCAGGTGCTGGCGATGGGGCGCATCCCCGCCTTCTTCCAAAGGGCGAGGCTCTTGTAAACGGCAGGATCTGGGTTCGCGGCATAGTGCCAATCCGCCACGTAGGTGCCCGGAGCCAGTGCGGCCCGCCGCTGAGCCGCCACGGGCACGCTGTGGCCATTCATCGCGTCGTTGGCTTCGCCGGGGGCCAGCATCATATCGCCCCACACCATCGCGTCCAACCGTTTTTCTTTGGCGTAGGCCATCAACCAGGGGATATGGCGATTCCACAGGCGCGTCGACATAAAGGGGTCCGGTTGGACGCCGCGCATGTCCACTTCGTCCATCCCAAAGTGAATCGTCTTGGGCTTGAGCAGGGTGATCGCCTCGTCCCATATCGCCCGGAGTCGTTTCCGGCTTTCCTCTTTGCGCGGGTCGAGCGTAAAGGGCACCTGCGGATTGAGCGCCACATCCAGGTTTTGGCCATTCATGAAGAACCACCCCATGTGCCCCATGGATTGAATGAGCGGGATGGGCTCAATTTGCCGTTCGCGGTAGCGCTCAAAGAGGGTTTTGAGGTCGTTGCGCTCCATGGTCCAGCCCGACCGAATGCCGGGTTGTGAGGTCCAATCGGTGCGCTCGCACTGCAATACCACGTGGTTGATGCGGAGCGGGGCCAGATACCGATCCATCAGCTCGGTTTGGAGGGGCAGCGCCTGCGGGCCGACAAACATATGCACGCCGCGCCAGGCCACGCTCGGCCAGTCTTTGACCTCGGCCGCCGGGATAACCAGCCGCCCGCCCACGGGCCGCACCATTTGCGCGAGCGTGGTCACGGCATGGCCGGCACCCAGGGCGTCTTTGGCCGCGATTTCGGGGCCGCGCTCCGTCACCCGGATGCGATAGCCCTCGGCGGGCAAACTGGCATCTTGGACAATCGAGATTTGCGCGAGATTGGCTGTGATCGGCCCGTCCCACCGGGCTTGAATCAGCCGACTGAATCTCGCTGCCAATTCTTGATCCCCCAAGGCACCCGTGAACTCGATCCCACCCGGCAATGGCCACGTGCCGGACCCGGCCCGAAACTCCTTCGGCTGCGGGATGAGAGGCCACGCCGTGGCGCGGGCTTGTTCCACCACGGGAGCAGCCGTCCACTCGGGGTTCACGGTTTGCGTGCCCGGGGCCGACAGCGAACGCGGAGCAAAGCGCCATTCGATGCTGTAACGCAGAGTGGTGTTGGGGTCCAGAGCTTGATTGGTATGCCCCAGCCACACCACTTCCTTCCCTTCCGCCCACGGCTGGTTGTAGTTGCGGGCGTCGAAAGCAGTGAGCTGAATACCGTTCACATCCACCTGCACTTGGGCGAGGGGAGCATCCCAAAAGAAGCTTTGGCGGCCCACTCCGATGGTGCGGGGCTCCATTTGCGACCCGGTGGGGTTCATGCTGCCCAAGACACCCGCCTTCTTGCCATCTACTACCGCTTGGGCCGGCTCCAGCACCGGCGCCCACAAGAAGCTGGCACTATGCTCCAGCATCACCCGGCGCGTGCCAAGCCAACGAAACTCGAACTCGCCCCGCACGCCTTGGCCGGTCTTGGTGAACGATTGCGTGCCGCGAAATCGGCCGTTATCCGCCGAGAGGGTGACAAGGATGCGATCGGGCCGGGAGCGATCGATGCTCACCGGCTTCCAGGCCGAGGAATAGATGCCCCGGGTCCAGTTCGGTTCGTAAAGTTGGAACGATGAGCCCGTGACCAGTGGCACGCCATCGTAATTGACGGTCAGCCCCTGAAAGTCTCGATAATCAATCTCCAGTTCCGGCGAGGGTGCCAAAAAACCGGTGGTCGCAAATACGAGAGGCCAGAGTCCCACACTGCTAGTCTACGACTCTCAGCATGGCCCTCCGGCCTGTTTTCGCTTCGAAAAGAGAAAAGGCTTAGCCTTGCGCGACCTTGTTGGCCTTCTTGGCGATCCGGCTCAGACGGCGACGAGCCTGGTTCTTGTGAATCACACCCTTCTGCGCAGCGCGGTCAATCTTGGATTGAGCAGTCTGCAGGGCGCTTGCCGTGACTTCGGTATCAGCGGCTTCCACCGCCTTGCGGACCTTCTTGATGTAGGTCTTAAGGGACGTGCGCACACTCTGATTGGCGATGCGCTTGCGCCCACTGCGTCGAATGTCTTTCTTGCTTGACTTGAGATTGGCCATATGTTCTTTCTGAAGCGGTCAGCTAAGGTACCCCGAATCGTCTCCTGGTCCTTAGTTCTTCTTGATGAATTTCTTCTTGGTCTTATCGAACCCTTGCTCCACCTTCTTGTGGTCGTAGTGCCACACCGGCGAGCCCGAGCGCTGATAGAAACAGACGTAACTGCTGAGAAGCGAAGCCAAAAGCCGGCGGCTGGTGCGGCGGACGACATTGACTTCCCACATGATGGTGAGGAAGTCGGCGCCCTTGCTCCAGTGGCTCATCACTTCGCGGAGGATCTCGAACGTCGACATGGAGTCGGCGCGGGTGGCAATCTCCCGCAGTTCTTCCATGCGCTGGTTGCTGACGTACACCACCGGGTCCGTCTGGTCCAGCCATTCGAAATCGAAAACGTTCGGCTTGTTCGTGCGGGTGAGCTGGAAGACCGCGCCCGATTCGATCGGCTGGTCAATCCACCACTCAAAGAGACCAAACATCAAGCGGAGCTTGGTGTTCAGCCACACCTGCAGCGTGCGGCCGTGCGTGTCATTGAGGATGACTTCTTGCAGGCCCGGTTCGTCATCAAACCAGCCCGTCGGGAATTGCGCCATCGGGAACGTGCCCAGTTCGCGGTGGATCGGCTTGAGCACCAAGCGGATCTGGTCCGGGATGTTCTTCAGTCGCGGCTGAAGTTCTTCGTCCAGCACGTCTTGCGCCAGCGGGTGCAGGATGAGCTTGCGGAGGCTGCTGCTCAGGCCTTCGTCCACCAGCTCCACGTCCACCGGGTCGCCATCTTCTTGCAGATGGTCGCTGGCCACGTACTGGAACGGCATCGGGATTTCGTCCACGTCGTCCGGTCGGGCTTCCGGCTTCTGGAACCGGTCGCCGCCCACCCACATCACGCGCTTGTCGCCGCGCAGGGCGTCCATCACGTTCGCCATGTCGTCCGGATAGGTGCGCACGGTCGGGGTGATTTCGAAAAGTTCTTCCAGAAGTTGCTTGGCCGTCACGGTTTCGGAAGCACCCGTGACCTTCTTCACCATGTTCTCGATGTCTTCCGGCTTCAGCTCGATGGGCACCGCGTCTTCGATTTCGACGGTCGGGGCCAGCTTGTCGGCGAGCTTGGCGGCCTGGGCCACCCACTTGGCACCTTCGGCTTCGGGGGCAATCACGCCATTGGCGGAGATCACGTAGCCCGGAATGCTGAGCAGGTCGGCGTAGAACGTGCGCCAGTCAAAGAGGTGATTCCCGAACGGCGAATCCGGGCTGAGGGCCACCCAAGCGGCGGCACCGAGGGCCTTGAGCGAGACCGGAGCGGCCTTTTCGAGGGCCAGCACCAGGGCGTCGTTGTGGAGCCAGTCGAAGTCGCCCAGCTTCTTCTGCGCATCGGCAACTTCTTCTCCCGTGATGCCCGCCAGCTTGTAGGCGCGGGGGCGGGATTCGTCCGAACCTCGGAAAAGCACTTCGGTGGAAACCACGCGGTCGTCGCGGGTCAACAGGACGAGCGGATCGGTTTGGCCAAAGCGCCGAATGCGGTCGGCGGCATCTTCCGGCTCAATACCGTAGCGGATGGCAATCTCACGCGCCACCAGGTCCACGGCCACCGGCGCCCCGAACGCGCGCAGAAGCCGGTCCACGGCGGCCAGCATCGGTCGGCCTTCCGTATCCAGGCGAGCCTTGGGCACCCAGCGTCGCTCGTTGTAAGCAAAAAGGTCAGCGTTGCTGGCCAACAGGGAGCGGATCGCCGCCAGACCGAGACCCTTGCTGCTTAGTTGCTCGGAAAGTTCACCCGGCTTGATGACCTCGTGGAGATCAACCAGGGCTTCCAAAATCAAACGGTCAGCGTAAAGTCGTGCAAATTGCTCGTCGGGCTTGATGGTTACGGTTTTTGACAAAACAGTTCCTCGCGGCAGAAGTCGGCGAAGAACCATTATGCACGACAATGCACCCCCAACCCGGACGTTTCGCCGGGGCTTCCCCGCGAGGCCAGCTCGAGCGCTTACGGCTGCGTTGGGGCCGGGTCGTTTTCGGTCTTGAACTCGGGCAGTTTTGCGTCGGCAGAATTGCCCGTCACGCGGCCGAGGTCAATGGTGGTGGCGCTCACCATCAGCAGGATCATCAGCACCACGCCCATGTTGGTCACCAACTGTTGAAGGTTCATGCTCAGGCGCTTGCCGCCCCGGATGAGCTCGATGAAATTGATCACCATCTGTCCGCCATCGAGCGGGGGAATCGGGAGCAAGTTCATGATGCCGAGCGACAGACTCAGCATCCCCATCAGCGTAAGAATGCCGTAGGCGCCCATGCTGGTCGCGCCCTGCGTCGCCTGCGCTACGCTCACCGGGCCGCCCATAGTGTCCTTGGCCGCCTGCGGGCGGCTGACCAATGTTGCCAAGCCCTTAACGAGGACCACCGGCTGGTTCCAGGCTTCATTCCACGCCTCGCCCACCGACATCGTTTTCGTCTCGAAATCTGGACCGACCCCAATAATCAGGCGCGTTTCTCGTTCACCCAAAATCGGGTTACCCTCCTGGTCCAGTTTGGGCATCCCTTCCTGGATTTGGGGGGTCAAGGTGAACGTCAGGGCCTTGCCTTCACGCTCCACGGTGACCTGGCGCGGCTTTTCACCGCCGGCGTCAATCACTGGCCGGATACCATCAAAAGAGGTAATGGCGGTGCCATCGATGCTGGTAATGCGGTCGCCAATCTTGATGCCCGCCTTGTCCGCCGCACCTCCCACGCTCAAGCTACCGACCACAGGCTTTTCCGAGACATCCTGACGCCCGTTGGCCGCCCAAACGCCGGTTAAGACGATGATGCCAAAGAGCACACTAAAGAGCGGCCCGGCAAACAGGGTGAACAGCCGCAAAATCGGGTGCTTGGTGTAGAAGCCGCCCTCGATCTTTGTCTCGCGCCCGTCCTCGAACGACTGCATACCCCGGATGCGGGCAAATCCCCCCAGTGGCAGCAAAAGCAGGCTGAATTCGGTACCGTTTTTGTCCGTCACCCACCACAGGGGGCGGAAGCGTACCGGCACGGTCTCACCGTTCACCGTGATCTTCCCTTCGCCTTGGCGTTCCTCCTCGTTGGCGTGGTTGCCACCCATAAGCGGGGAGTAGTACATCACCAGCATGGCAATCACCATGCCGCCCGCGATCAATCCGATCCAAGTTCCCGCATCGAGATTGCGGAACTGCGTGCCCATGAAGAGCATGGCCACCAGGACGGCCAGCGTGATCATGATGCGCCGGAACGCCGTGCCCCCGGGCAAGTGGTAAAGCCGTTCCAGGCGCAGGCTCGCCATAAGAGGCACCCAAACCCCACTCGCCACCAAGCCGGCTTCAAACACCAAGGCGTTCTTGGCCACCGTGCCCACGATCATGGTGAGTAACCCCAGGCCCGCGATGATCCAGATCACCCGCGCCGAAATGAGCCCCTTCGGTTCGTGTTCGCTCAGGTCCGTGCGCCGCACCCCGCCCATCATCACCGCGAAGGCCTCGACGTGCATGCCACTCATCCGCGCGGCTAGGTAGTGGCCAAGTTCGTGCACCGCCACGATCACAGTAATGACCAGCAAGAACTGGAAAATTGTGCTGGCAACGCTGAATACCGGGGCGAGTGCTTCCATGCGAACTGTTCCTTACCTTACTCCCTTACGCCGTTGACCTGAAGCTCGATGCACTAGACCTGCGGGATATCCAGGATCCGGCGGACTTCGGCCCGCGCCCAATTGTCCACGTCGAGCAGCGCCTCTAAGGTGACGGGCAGGGCCGCGTGACGATTCACCACCCGCTCCACCACCTCGGCCATCGCCAGGTATCCACACTTGCCGTTCAGGAACTGCGCCACCGCCTCTTCGTTCGCCGCATTAAGGGCACAGGGGGCGGTGCCACCCGTCTTCATCACCTGCCGGGCAAGGCGCAACGAAGGCAAGACGTCTTCGTTAGGCGGTTCGAACGTGAGGTTCGGGGTGAGGTGGGGCCGCCACGGCTTGAGGCCGCTCGCGGGGCGCTCAGGGAAGCTCAGCGCGTACTGAATGGGCAGGCGCATATCCGGCCAGCCCAGTTGCGCCAACACGCTACCATCGGTGAGTTCCACAAACGAGTGGACGATGCTTTGCGGGTGCACCACCACTTCCACGGACTCCATCGGCACGTTGAAGAGCCACCGCGCTTCAATCATTTCCAGGGCTTTGTTCATCAGCGTGGCGCTGTCCACCGTGATCTTGCCGCCCATCTTCCAGGTCGGGTGGTTCAGGGCTTGCTCACGCGTCACGTTCTGGAGTTGCTCTCGGGTCCAGCCACGGAACGGTCCGCCACTGGCGGTGAGAATCACCTTCGCGATTTGGTCCGGGCGGACCCCCTGCACGCATTGGAAAACGGCACTGTGCTCACTGTCAATGGGAGTCAGCATTACGCCCCGTTCGCGCACCAGGGGCATCACTAACTCGCCGGCCGAGACTAAAACTTCCTTGCTGGCCAGAGCGATGCGCTTCCCTTCTCGGACCGCCGCGAGGGTGGGCACCAGACCAATCACCCCGGCCACGGCCACCACCACCAGGTCCGCCTCGGGCAAGGTGGCCAGTTCCACCACGGCCTCCATGCCTCCCGGCAGTCCGGCCTTGTCCGCCGCGTTCTTGTCCATCAGGGCCAGTCGTTGCACGCCAAACTCGCGGGCTTGATTCCGGAGCGATTCAGCGCTGGTGCGGGCCGACATGGCCACGACTTCAAACTTATCGGGATGCTCTCGCACCACATCGAGGGTCTGTCGCCCGATACTGCCCGTGGAACCAAGAAGCGCAATGCGGATCATCTGCCCTCATTCTAACCCGTAGGAATACCGGTCGTTAGCACCTGAAGAGACCTGCACCGCCCGCCAACAATGAACCTCGGGAGTTCAACGCCTCCCGCATTGGGATTCTATGGCAGAAGTTCGAAGTTTTGATGATTTGAAGAGTTCGATTCGACCGGATTCGGTCTTGCGGGACTTGCCAAACAATGCCACCCAACTCTGCGAGGCGATTGACAAGGGCACGGCCAGCGCCGCCACCCTGGAACGAATCATCCTGGGCGACCCCGGCCTGACCGCAGGGGTTTTGCGAGCGTCTTCCGCCGCCGCCTACGGGGGCATGACTTCCGGAGCCACCACCATTCGCCAGGCCATCATGATACTGGGCGAACGCGCCGTTCGCAGCCTCGCCGTGGCCGTGTGGATGCAAGCCGTGGTGCAAAACGCCTCCGCCAAGCGGTTTGATACCAAGGGATTTGCCCAGCATTCCATGTTTGTAGGCTTGCTGGCGCGCTATCTCTTCTCGATGGCGAAGAAAACTTCCGATGCGCCCTCGGCCCTCGTGCCGGATGAGGTGTTTGCCGCCAGCGTGCTGCACGACCTCGGCCTGGCCCTGATTGCCAGCGTTGAACCGGACACCTATGACGCCTTGATGGTGACGGCCCAGGCCCGCAAAGTGGACCCGACCACGGCCTTCATTGATCGATTTGAGCACCACCCCAACGAAGTGGCGGTGGACCTGCTGCAGGCGTGGAACTTCCCCACCCTGTTCCCCTACGTGCTGACCGGCTTTGCCGCGCCGTGGGATCACAAGGAAGAAACCCTGGCCCTGGCCAGTGTCCACTATGCCAATGTCTTGGTCGAGAATGTTGGCGAGACTTTCTGGTCGTACCCGTCTACATCTGATTTGGACCAGCGGATCAAGGCTCTCATCCCGATGCAGGAAGAGGGCGATGAAGCGGTGATTGTGGACCTCGTGCGAGGCCAAATGCTCGCCTACCGGGCAGTGTCCTGACAGCGGGCGGCCCCGGCGGGGATAATCGCCCTTAATGCGCGATCCCTTTGCCGTTTCTGCTGCCGAAGCTCAACACTTAGCCGAAACCTTTGGCACCCCGCTCTACGTGGTGGATGAATCCCACCTGCGTGAGAGAATTCGGGCGTACATCGATGGGTTCGCCAGTGTCTATCCGCACACCGAAATCTCATTTGCCAGCAAGGCGAACTCCACCCTCGCCGTACTGCAAATTGCGGCGGACGAAGGATGCACCATCGATACCGCCAGCGAAGGTGAACTCGAAGCCGCCCTGCGGGCCGGGGTCCCCGCCGCTCGTTGCCACCTGCATGGCAACAACAAGACCCTTGCTGAACTCGAACGCGCGGCCATGGAAGGCGTCGGCCAGATCGTGGTGGACAACTTCGAGGAAATTGAGCGGCTCGGCTCGATGGGCCAGGTTCCTGACCTCTTGATTCGGCTTGCCCCCGGGGTAGACCCGAAAACGCACGGGAAAATCTCCACTGGCCAGGCCGACACCAAGTTTGGCTTCAATATCGCCGATGGCAGCGGGGAGCGCGCCCTTCTCCGCGCCCTGGAACTTGGGTTGCCCGTGGTCGGGTTCCACTGCCACGTGGGCTCGCAACTTTTGGACCCCGAGGCGCAGCGCTCGGGTGGGGCACTCATCACCGACTTTGCCCTGCGCATGCGGCGGGAGCACGGCTTCACCGCCAAGATCATCAATGTCGGCGGAGGCCTGGGCGTGCGCTACCAACCCGGCGACCAACCGATGCCCATCCCTGACTACTGCCGCCTGGTGGTGGAAGCCGTCCGCGAAAGTCTGCAAGGTGAATGGGAGCCGACCCTGGTTCAAGAACCCGGCCGCAGCTTGGTGGCCGAAAGTGGCATCACACTCTACACGGTGGGCGTCGTGAAGACCGTCCCCGCTGGCGAAGGCCAGCGCACTTACGTGGCGGTGGATGGGGGCCTGAGCGATAACCCGCGCCCCGCGCTTTACGGCAGCAAGTATCCGGTTTCGGCTTTGCCGCAAGACGGTCGCACTATGGCTGAAGTCCGCCCCATGCGCGTGAGCGGGAAGCACTGCGAAACCGACATGCTCTTTGACATGGTGGACCTACCCGACGATATCCGGCCCGGGGACTTTGTGCAGGTGCAGTGCACCGGTGCGTACAACAGTAGCATGGCCAGCCAATACAACCGCTATGCTCGCCCCGCCACGGTCATCCGGCGAGCGAACGGCCAATTTGAACTGTTGCAGCGCCGCGACACCTTCGACGAGATGTTCGCTCGGGAAAGATTGATCTCGCTATGACGAACCTCGACGTTACCGATTTCATCGCGATCTTCTTGGTCATTTTCTTGGCCATTGGGATTCACGAATACGCCCACGCCAAGCTGGCCGACATGGCGGGCGACCCCACCCCCGGCATCTACGGGCGGGTGACGCTGAACCTGTTCAAGCACTTTGATCCGATCGGGACGATCATGATCATCATCACTACCCTCTCCGGGTTCGGGATTGGTTGGGGGAAGCCGGTGCCCATGGATCCGCGCAAGATGCGCAACCCGAAGTGGGACCACTTTGTGGCCGTGATCGGCGGCCCCGCCAGCAACTTCATCCAGGCGATGCTCTTTGCGGTGCTGTTCCGCCTCACAGCGGGTCAGGAGATTCCGTTCTTCAGCACGTTCTTACTCTTTGGCGTGCTGATCAATGTGTCTTTGGGGCTGTTTAACCTGCTCCCCATTGGGCCGCTGGATGGCATGTGGATTCTGGGCACGTTCTTGCCCGACCGCGCCCGCATCAAGTGGACGCAGTTCAATCTTCAGTTCGGGGGATTCCTGTTCTTGGGCCTTATCATCCTGGGGCAAACCGGGTTCTTCCCCCTATTCGATATGGTGCTGGGTCCCGCCCGCCGGGTGGTCACCCGGTTCATGCTGGGTGCTGAACTATGACGCAGCGCATCCTGAGCGGCATGCGGGCCACGAACCCGCGATTGCATATCGGCAACCTCGAAGGAGCCCTGCGCAACTGGGTGCGGTTGCAGGATGAAGGCCACACGATTTTCTGCATGGTGGCGGACTACCACGCCCTGACCACCATGGGCGATATGCCGCCCGACCTCGCCCACAACAGTCGTGAGGTCGCTAAGGACTTTATTGCCGGGGGCCTTGACCCCGAGCGCAGCACGATTTTTGTGCAATCCATGGTGCCGCAGCATGCCGAGTTGCACCTGATTTTCTCGATGGTGACGGGGTTGGGCAAGCTGGAGCGCGTGCCGACTTTTAAAGAGAAGAAGGACGACCTGGCCGAAGGCCGCCCGGTGAGCTACGGCCTGCTGGGTTACCCGGTGCTGCAATCGGCGGACATTTTGCTCTACCGCCCGCACGGGGTGCCCGTGGGCAAAGACCAAGCCCCGCACCTTGAACTCAGCCGAGAGATCGCCCGGTCGTTCAATGCCACGTTTGGGGTGGAGCTGTTCCCCGAGTTCAAGAACATCATTTCGGAAGACGAGTCCCGCGCTACCCTGCCAGGGGTGGACATGCGCAAGATGAGCAAGTCTTACGACAACTGCATCTACATCAACGACACCGAAGAGGAAACGGCGAAGCGCATCATGGGGGCCTTCACCACGCCTACAAAGATTCGGAAGACGGACCCGGGTGTGCCCGAGGGCTGCGCGGTGTGCCAATACATGCGCCTTTACGTGCCGGGCTACGAGCAAGCCTGGGATGAAGACCGACGTGGCGAGCGAGGGTGCATGCAGAGCAAGAAGGAGCTAATTGAAGCGCTGAACGAGTATCTGCGACCGATGCGCGAACGCCGGGCCACCCTGGACGACGGTGCGATTGATGAGATCCTGCAGGCCGGGGCCGAAAAGGCGCGCGATTTCGCCGCCGACACCATGCGACAGGTGCGGGCGGCGATGCGAATCAACCCGATCTAAGCTCGGTTAACTTCCCATTTCCACGCCCCGGGCGACCCACTTGACGAGGTCCACCGGGTCGCGTTGGAGCGCCAATACCGTCGGGCGGGCCGTCTCCGGCACCCGTCCGTTGAGTTGGCGCAGGGCTTCGATGCGCATACCCGGGCGCGGGTCCATCAGGAACCTTGCAATTCGGTTCAAGGCATCCTCGGAGCCGATAAAGCCGAGAACCTCCAGCGCCATTCGGGCTTTGAGTTCTTCGTTGCCATTGAGGAGCGGGTCCAGGCTCGCGCCGGCTTGATCCGGATGCTGGGCAATGAGAGCGGCGGCTGCCCGGCGCGTGGGAAGGTCGCTACTGCCAAGGAGAGCCATGCCCGTGACTACGGTTTCCGCCGCCCCGATTTGGGCCAGTGAAATCATGCTGGTACGCACCAGGATCGGGTCTTCACTCAGGCACAGCCGGTTCAGCGTCGGCACGGCTGAGATGGCCTTGAGCGGCCCCGCCGCCCGCGCGGCGGCCATTTGCAGTTCGGGGCTTTCCAGGAAGCTCGGGATCACCGCGCCCATGTCCTTGATGTCCGCATCCACGGCAATGCGCAGCGCGTTGCTCTTCTCGGCAATCGATCCCGTAAGGGCTTTGCGGCCGAGACTGGTCGCCGCCGGGGCCCCGATGCCCCGGGCCACGGCCACGAAGGTGCGGATTTCGAGCCGCTGCGCGGAGGCTAACTGGTTGTCCACCATATACTCCCAGGCCGGGAGGCCAATGCCGATGAGTTGGCGAACGCTCTCTTGCACTTCGGCTTCGGCGGACCCCACTCCCCACTGCGTGGCGCGGCGGTAGATCGCCTGCAATTGCGCGTCTTCGGGGCGCGGAATCGAACCCACCGCCGGCGGGTCGGGCACCACGGGAGGCTCTACCACCGCCCCGGGCATCTGCCGGTCGAGGGCCACACCCCAAGTGTCCCGCGCCCGTCCTTGGCCATCCGCGAGGCCAAATCGGTACAAGTCATCGCCGTTGGCATCGGCAAAGACGCCCACCGAGCCCGTACCCCGAGCGGCAAGCCCACGCCCCGCCGGGCCGTGGTAGCGGTCTGCTCCCGCCATATCTACGAAGATGCCCACGCCATTCGCGCTGCCCAGGCCGGGGTTGCTGTCGCGGCTGGTGTAGGTGTCATCTCCCGCGCGATCCAGCAGCACCGCCACGCCTAGGTCGTGCCCGATGGCGTGGGCTGCCCCCACGGCCACCGCGTAGGTGTCGTCGCCGCTGGCATCAAGCAGGTAGGCCGCGCAGATGTGCATGGCGCTCGCCTGAGAATAGTGGTGGGCGCGGTAGAGATCACGCCCAGCCAGGTCACCCAGCGAACCGATGGAGAACCAGTAAGCCGCGCCCTGCGAGTACGTTTCGCCGAGATAGGTGTCGTTGCCTTCCACGTCGGTCAGCAGCCCAACGCCCCCGGCCTGGCCGCCCCAGTCCTCGCGGTAACCCATACCGAACCCCTGGGCAAAACTGTAATAGACCCCGCTGAACAACGGCGCGTTGAGAGAGATGCTCCCTGCGCGGTAAAGGTCGTTCCCTTTCAGGTCTACGAGCCAGCCGACGCCTTGGGTGCGGGCCGCCCCTTGCCCAAACAGGCCGACATCGTAAACATCGTTGCCGTTGGTATCGATGCACAGGCCGATCCCTGCGACCCCGAACCCTTGGCTCAGCGTCCGGCTGGCGTAGCGGTCGTGGCCGCCTTCCTTGCGGAACACTCCTACCCCCGCGAGGCCAGCCCCGTAGGCCAAGGATGCGCCACCGAAATCATCGTGTCCTCCAGCGTCAAGAGCCACCCCGATGCCCAGGATGGCCGCGCCAATGCTGAGGTCCACCGGGCGGTAGGTGTCATCGCCGCCGAGGTCAATCAGGGCGCTGGTGTAACCCACCCCCGCCCCCGCCCGGCCGGTGTAGGTGTCGTTGCCACCGAGGTCAATCGTCAGACGGGCGTCGGTTTCGCTGTGGATGTCGTTGCCCTTGCCGCCAATCTGGACAACGTAGGAACCGATCTTCACCCGCACCTTGCCCGGTACATCGGCATTGGCGGCGCGGAGTTCGCGGGCCGCCTGCTCCACGGCTTCGGTTACGGTGATGGACGCCGCGCGGATGCGGGCTTGGTCCACTTGGTCAATCAGGGTCCAGAGGTTGGCCAGGGAGGGCGCGGGGTTCCGCACAAAGGCGAACGTCACCTTCGATTCCTCCACCGCCGTCACGGGCAGCCCTTCTATGATCGTGCGCTGTTGCTCGGCGCTCAGGCCCTTGGTGGCTTCGCGAATCTCGGCGTCGGCGGCCTGCATTGTGCCCACCAGGCGCGCCACGATCGGGCGGATACTGGCCGGCAGCTCATTCAGCCCACTCACGGTCGTCGGGTTGAGGACGGCGGCATTGCCTTTGCCGCCCAAAAGTTGGTCGGCTTCGCCCAGTAGCTTGGCGGTGGTCGCCCCGCTCACCGAACCGTGCAAACGCCACTGCTCCGCCGCCCCACCCAGGGGGTCATTGAGGGCGAAAGTGATGAACGAAGACGTGCGGCTGGCCCGGCTGAGTTGCTTCTCGTAGTTGAGGTCCTCGGGGCGGAGGTTGCCCAGGCTCAGCGTGTCGCTGATCAGGGTCTGTTCCTCGGCGGTCCACTGGGCCATAGCCAGGGGGGCAAGGCAAGCCAAGAGGGCGACGACGCCGCAAGCGCGCATGCCCGTAAGGCTACCTGCTTAGGCGTGCGCGTCGGTACTGCCGAGGGGCGCCCGCAGGGCTTGGCGCACGGCCTGCACCAGTCCGGTGCGGGGGGCACGCCGCTCGTCCAGGGCGCGGGCATCGAAGGGGAGACCATTCCCCGCCCGCAAATCGCCGCCCCCTTGCGCCATCAACCCCACCACTTCGCCGGGCTTTCCATCGGGAGTGGTGTGCACCACGGATATTCGTGGCCCCGCTTTGCCCGCGCGCGGGTCCAGGTTGGCCTCCGCCCATTCTCGCCACTTGTATTCACGCTCCTCGGGTTCGTCGGGCGGCGTGGGCATCACTTCCAGCCGACAATCCAAGGCCTGTTCTGGCACCCCCAGCCAGTGGGCAATGCCCCTCACTCGGCGCTCTTCAGTTACCACCCCCAGCGGCGAACCGAACGGCAAACCAAAACTCGGCCAATCCGGGCGGAATCCCGGCCCCCAAGGCCACAGCACCAGCCACGGCGCCTGCCCTTCATCCACGCGACGGCGGTTGATTTCGTGCTCCATCAGGATATTGATGCCGTCGTCAATGAAGCGGCGCAGCATCGGCTCGCCATCTCCCTGCGGAAGAGCGGTCTGCCACGGCTTTCCGGCCGCTTCGGCGGGGGCCAGCACCCCCAAATCCAGTGAACCATGGTGCCAAGCCAGGGCGCAGTGACCGCGCACGGCTGCCAGGGTAAGCCGGGGCGTGCCGAGGGGCTTCAGCGCCGCCGTCAAGGCCTGCCAAGCTTCCCCCGTCGGGGCATCCATCAGCGCAAGCTGGTTGTCGGCGTCCAGGGTCATCCAATCCAAGGCAAAGAGCGTGTCGCGCGCGCCCACCGGCCCGGGGAAATCCTTCCCCATCGCCCCCACCGCCAGTGGCCCATCTTCGGTGGTGTAGAGGTGCGGCTCCAGGCCAAACCAGGCCACCTCGGGCGTCCGGGAAGCCTGCTCCGGGGCCACCAGGCGCTCCACCTGCGCCTGCGCCAGCCACTCGCCCGCCGGGCTATCCCACTCAGGCCGGGGCGCGTCGTCGGGGCCACCCAGCCAGCCGGGCCAAACTACGAGTCGCCGCTCCATGCCTTCCGACGGGTGTACCCGTACCACAGGGCGAGGCCGAGCCCCATGCCCACGGCGTCAATCGCCACGTCGGTCCAGGTGCCGGTGCGGGTGGTCTCGCGGCTCTGGCGCAGTTCATCTGCGCTGGCCAGAAGCAGCCCCCACCCCAGGGCAAAGAACCATCTCTCACGGGGCACCAGGCGGGCGGCTGTCACTGCTACCGCCGCGTACCCCAAGACGTGGATGGACTTACGCAGCCCAAACATGATGGTTTGCGCCGTAGCCTCACTCATCCCCAGGCTGATGAACCACTGCGCCATGCGGCTGGCACTCCCCGCTTCCCCGCTCAGCATCATCGTGATGAGCAGACCAAGCCAGGCCAAGAGACGGGTCCAGTTCTCCCGTCGCCGCGCTTGCCAGGCTACGACTGCCAAGGCCACGCCGAGCATCCACCCTTCGGGCCACAAGAATAGGGCCGCCGCCGTGATGGCCATCATCAAATCGGTTTGGGCTTCGCTTGTGGTTCGCGCCGGGGCCAGCCACGCCAGCAGTGCCACCGCCAGGCCGTAGAGCGCAAGGGGCCACTGACCCGAACCTCCCGCAACGCCGGTGGCCACCATCGTCGCTGCCACCACCAGCAACCCGACCCGGCGAAGGGGGCAGATGCCCGGCGAGGCAGCGGGTAGATTCTGGTCGTCCATGCGCATTCTTCTTACCAATGACGACGGGATTCACGCCGAAGGATTGCGCGCCCTCGCCGAAGTCGCCGCCGAGTTCGGCACCGTCAAGGTGGTCGCCCCCGACCGCGAACGGAGCGCCTGCGGCCACAGTATGACCATGCGTGATCCCCTCCGGGTCAAGTCGGTCAGTTACCACGGCGGGCTGGAAGCCTACGAGGTCAACGGCGTGCCCGTGGACTGCGTGAACGTGGGTCTCACCCTGGCCTGGCCGGACGGCTGCGACCTGGTGCTAAGCGGCATCAACAACGGCCCCAACATGGGCTTTGATGTCACCTATTCCGGCACCGTGGCCGGGGCGATGGAAGGCTGCATCAACGGCATCCGCTCCGTGGCGATGAGCATGGCGCTTTTCGCGGACGGAGCTCCCCTGCACTACGCCACCGCCCAGGCTTGGCTGCGCGAGCACTTCAGTTGGCTGGCCACCTGCCCGCTGCAGCCGCTTACTTTCCTCAACGTCAACGTCCCCGCCATTGATCTGCCGGAACTCCGGGGCACCCGGGTGGTGGAGATGGGCAAGCGTGTTTACGAAGACCGTGTTGAGATGCGGCAAGACCCGTGGGGCCGGCCCTACTATTGGCAAGGCGGCGTCGTGATTGTGGATGCCCGCGAACCCGGCACCGATGTGTCGGCCACCAGTCAGGGATTCGTGAGTGTGACGCCCATTAGCCTGAATTGGACCGCCACCGCCCAGATGCCCGCCCTGGAACACTCTCTTCCCCACCACGCCGGCCGGACCCCATGAGCCGCTTCGTCATCGTCATCCCCACCATCCGGCAGGAGCGGCCTCGCTTCGCCGAGGGCATCGAGCGCATCCGGGCGAGCTTCACGCTGCCCACCGATTTGCACGTGCTGGATGGCAAAGACGGCAAGGTCCCGACCCTCAATCGCGCCCTCGAATCGCTCCTCCCGGCGGAAGACGACGCGATCTACGTCACGATGGACGACGACCTGTGGCCCGAACCCGGCTGGCAGGATGCCGTGGTGCGTGCTTTCCAGGCCGACCCGCAACTGGGCGTGGTGTGCCCGTGGCTGGGCGACAGCCCCGAAATGGCCGCCTACATGGGGCCGGACAGCCTGCACCCGTGGACCGAAGTCAGCGGGGTGCGCCTGCGATACCTGCGGCCCATGCGCCACATCCCGGGGGCCTTGCTGGCGTTCCGGACGGAGTGTGCCCGCCAGGTGGGCCCACAACCGGAAACCGGCCTGAAGTACGACATTTTTGAAGATGCCTGGCGGGGCCGCCGCGCCCACAAGCTGGGCTGGAAGGCGGCCTACGTGGAATCTCCGCCCATCACCATGATCGCCTTTGAGGACGACGAAATCTACCTGGCACAGAAGGCAGCGGACATCCAGTCCGGGCGCGCCATTCAAGAATCCGTGCTGGCCGATGCGGGCCTGCAAGATCCGCTGAGTTGGCGCCTACGTCGTCTCATTGCCCGCCTACGCGGCCGCGCCAAGGAATAGCGCGCAAAACGAACCGTTCAAACAAGCTCGAATGGGCTCGCGGGTAGCCTTGGGTCATGAGTTCCTTTGCGGAGTTCAGTCGGCATAAACAGGCTTCAGCAATTCGACGAGCCCTAGAGGGGATTGTCGATGCATCGAGCGTCCGCTTGGTCTTGCACGGGTTCAACTCAACGTTTCGAGTCCAAGTCGGCGACCATGATCTGGCTGTCCGTCTCAACATTAACTCGCGGCGCACCTTGCCGATGGTCCAGGGCGAAGTGGATTTCATCCAACAAGCCCAAAAGCAGGGGGTTCGCGTGCCCCACCCCGTTCCCATTTTTGAGGGCTCACCCATAACCACCACGCGGGTAGAGGGTTTAGAGCATGAAGTGCCCGTGGTGGCCTACGCCTGGATGCCAGGCCGCTCTCCCAGCGATGCCTGCGCGCCCGCCACCTTGTTCAAGGTTGGGGCACTCATGGCGAGTCTGCAGCAAGCGACGAGGGGCTGGCAGACAGCAAACACCCGCCAGCGGCCCACCTATCGGGAAGTGCTGGACGGGCAACCGTGGCGGATGAGCACCCCTGCCGCTACGAAGGTTAGAGAACGAGCCGATGCAGTGATCAAGTCGCTGGGTCAGCCTCAACTGGTTCACTTTGACTTGCATCTCAGCAACGTGAAACTCCATCAAGGCGCGCTCACGGTCTTTGACTTTGACGATTCCGTGTGGAGTCATCCGGCTGTGGACGCTGCCCAATCCCTGTTCTACTTCCGGCGAGGCAAGCAAGCTCAACAAGCCGAGACTGCCTTCTGGCAAGGATTCGGCATGGCGGTCGAAGATTTGGGCATCGACCGGGAAACCCTGGAGCTGTTGATCGCCGCCCGCGCCGTGTTGCTGGCCAACGAGGTGCTAGGTTCCGTGAGTCAGGAACTCTCCCAAATGGCTCCGGCGTACGCCGAGGTCACCGAGCGGCGACTGCAAAACTATCTGGACACCGGCATCTATGACCCCAAAGTTGCCAAGATGAGCTAGGCATCGCCATTTCCGGGTCGATGGTTAGCCCTTACGGCCCGGGTAGGCGAGCAAGGCCGCTTCTAGGCAGTCCATGGCTTGGTTCAGGTCGTGGTTGTTCAGCACGTAAGCAATGCGCACCTCATCGCGGCCCAGGCCGGGCGTGCGATAGAACCCGCTGGCCGGGGCCATTTGCACCGTCGCATTGTTGTGGCTGAACTCCTCCAGAATCCACAGGCAGAAGGCGTCCGCATCCTCCACCGGGAGCCGCACCGTGGCGTAGAACGCACCCTCGATATCCGGGCACAGCACCCCGGGCATCGCCCGGAGGCGGCGCACCAAGGTATCGCGGCGGGCGCGATATTCTTCGCGGGTGGCTTCGGTATAGCTGTCGGGAGCCCCCAGAGCGCCGATCAAGCCGATCTGTTCCAGCGTCGGCGAGGAGAGCCGCGCTTGGGCATACCGGAGCGCCGCATCCAGCAGGGCTTCGTTCTTCGTCACCAAGAAGCCTACGCGCGCCCCGCACAACGAATAGCGCTTGCTGGCGCTATCCACCATCACGGCGTGCTGCTCCATGCCTTCCAGTTGCAGCACCGACTTCACGGGCTTGTCCGTGTAGTTAAAATCGCGATACACCTCGTCGCCGATCAGATAAAGGTCGTGTTTGAGAGCCAGCGCGCGCAGTTCTTCCAGTTGCTGATCATCAAAGATGGTGCCCGTGGGGTTGCCCGGGTTGCAGATGAGGATCGCCTTCGTGCGCGGCCCGATGCGCTCGGCAAAGGCCTCCGAACTCGGAAGGCGGAAGTTGTCCTCAATCCGCGTGGTCAGCGGCACCACGTTCACATCGGTGATCGCCGAGAAACCGATGTAATTGGCGTACATGGGCTCCGGCACAATGATCTCGTCGCCCGGGTTCATGGCACCCACCATGATCATCTGGAGGGCTTCGCTACCGCTGGTGGTGACCTGAATGTGCTGCGGGCCCACGTCAATGCCCCGACGCTGGTAGACCTCGGCCGCCTTCTCGCGCAGCTCCATCAGCCCGGCGGAGTGGGCGTACGCCAGGTGGTCGCCTTGGTAGCCGCGTACCGCATCCCAGAACTCCTGCGGGCTGGCCACATCCGGCTGGCCGATGTTGAGCTGGAACACCGTGCGGCCCGCCGCGCGGGCCCGGTCAGCAGCACCGGCGAGCTTGCGGATCGGCGAGGCCGGGAGGCTGGCCCCTCGGGGTGAAATCGAAGGCATGAGTGCTATCGTACACTCTTCTGGAAGTGCCCTACGGCACGGTAGCTGCTGGTGCGGGCATGCTGGCCTTGGCTCGCCGCCGCCGCGCTTAACCGCTCACAACACGAGAATCCCCCGCTTGCTCAGCGCAGCGTGGGATTCTCTTTGCTCACCCTAGCCAGACTTGTCCATCAAGTACAAGAACGTGCCGATGATGATGAGACCGAGAATCACAGCAATCGCCACCTTCCAAGGGCTCACGGGCGCTTCGCCGCGTACTTCGCCGGTCTGGCCATTCACCAAGAAGTTCCAAATCCGGTTGTTATAGCGATACGCGCCGCTCCAGATCGGCAAGAGCAGATGCTTAAAGGTCAGGTTGGAGTACTCCGTCTCCATCCACGAAATCATCTGCCGGTCGCCACCGATGTCGTATCGAATGGCTTGCTCAATCGGCGGCACCATCTTTCGCTTGGCCGCCTCGAACCCCTCGGTCAGGTCCACGTCGTACCGCATCGCCGAAAACCCGCTCAAATACGCCGGTTCGTAGCTCACGCAGTGCTGCAGCTGCCAGGTGTTCATGGCGTCCGCGTACTTGGTGGGCACGTGGGTGCTGCCTAGCACTAGCACATCATCGAACGGCACCTGCACCGTCCCCGAAGCCGGATACCACCGCGTCTTGGTCACACTGCGGGTCTGTCGGTTACCCTGACTATCGGTATAGGATTCTTGTTCGATGTAATCCTCGCCTCGCTGTCCCGTGTACGCCGTCGTGGTGAAGGCGTCGTACGTCCAGTACGGCACGTAGATCCCCTTCACCTCATTCTTTTGCAGCGCGCGAGATTTGAGGTTATTGGGCGCCCAAAACCGAGATCCAATCCAATCCCTGTATCGCTCCCGCATCCCCCGCTCATCCACCACAAAGGGCATCACCCCATCGGGCAAAATGCGCGACTCGGGTTTGGCCGGCACCACCACGTTCGACCCGCAGAACGGGCACGATGACGACTCGATGTGCGGCGGCAACACAAACTCCGCCGCGCACGAATTGCAGTGAACGACGTTGTCTGGTTCCATGGCCGGCGGCGCATGGTTGGCCAGCGTGGCCAACAGGTCACGCTCTTCAATCTCCCGGATGGGCGGAGCAATGCCCTGTTGCGCCCCGCAATAGGGGCACTTCAGGGCATGCGATCCCGCGGCGAATTCCAGGACGGCCCCGCACTGCACGCACGGGAATCGCTGGATATCCGTCATTGTTGCGGCGGTAGCGGCGGCGGCACAGCGGCGAACAGGCCGCTCAGCTCAGGCACTTGGCTGGCAGGCGCCCACGCGGCCAGACCTTCGCGCCAGGCCAGTGTGTCGGGCGTGAGTTCTCCACTCGCCACCTTTTGGCGCAGCGCATCCAGCGTGAACGGACCCTGCTGGGCGTTGTTGGGCGCAATGTAGAAAGCGAGCGCGGGCACCGGGAGCGGCGTCATGCCGGGCGCCGTCGGCGGCGCGGTGGGCGTGGCGGCCTGCGGCGGCTGCATGCTGTTCTTCATCATGTCGGCCATGGCCATGCCGGCGGCCATTTGCGCCCCGAGTCCACCCACACCGCCGGGGTTTTCCGCCCCCTTGGTCATGGCTTCGGCGACTTGGTACTTCATGTAGTTGTCCAGGTTGCCCAGGGCGCCCATGCTGCTGCGCTTGTCGATGGCGGCCTCCACTTCGGGCGGCACGCTCACATTTTCAATGAGCAGGTTCAGCAGTTCCAGGCCGTGCTCGGCAAACTTGGGCTGGATGTGCGTGGTGAGGAAGCCCCCCATCTCGGAGTACTGCGCGGCGAGGTCCAGTACCGGAATCTTCTGCTCGGCCACCGTCTCCGTAAAGGCGCTGACGATGAAGTTGCGCAGCTGGTTGGTGATCTGGTCGGTGGTGAACTCCCAGTTGGTGCCGCTCACTTCCTTCAGGAAGGTGCCCGGATCGGCAATGCGCATCCCGTACGTACCAAAGGCGCGCACCCGCACGATGCCAAAGTCGTTGTCCCGTAGCGGGATCGGGTTCATGGTGCCCCACTTGAGGTCCGTAAACCGCTTGGTGTTGACGAAGTAGACCTCGCACTTGAAGGGGCTATTGAAGCCGTACTTCCAGCCCTGCAGGGTGGCGAGGATCGGCAGGTTGGCCGTCGTCAGTTCGTAGCGGCCGGGTCCGAAGACGTCGGCGATTTGCCCCTCATTCACAAAAACGGCCGTCTGAGACTCACGCACGATGAGCTGTGCGCCGTTCTTGATCTCGTTGTTATAACGCTCGAAGCGATACACCATTGTGTCGGTGCTCTCATCAAGCCATTCAATGATATCTATGAGTTCGCCTTTCAGCTTGTCCCAGATGCCCATTCCGTGATCTTACACGCTCACCGGGCCGGTTTGGTTGCGGAATAATAGTTCGAATGATCTTGCCTACCTACAATGATGTGGAGGCGGCGGCGGCGCGCCTGGAGGGATATGCCCATCGAACGCCCGTGCTGACTTCGCGGCTGTGGGACGAGATGTACGGGGGGCAGACGTTCTTCAAGGCCGAGCCCTTCCAGGTGAGCGGCTCCTTCAAGTTTCGAGGGGCCATGAATGCCATGCGAGCCCGGCAGGAACGGGGGCAAACCGGCGGCGGAGTACTCACCTTTAGCAGCGGAAACCATGCACAGGCCATGGCCCGCGCGGGCCAGATTCTCGGTGTGCCCGTAACGGTGGTGATGCCTAATGACGCGCCCGAGCCCAAACGCCGGGCTACCGAATTCTATGGTGCCCAGGTGGTTTTATACGACAAGTGCGAAACCTCGCGGGAGGCCCTGGGCGCCGAATTGGCCGAGCGCGACCAACTTGAGATCATTCCGCCCTACGATCATTTCGATATCATCGCCGGGCAAGGCACGGCGGCTAAGGAACTCATAGAAGAAGTTGGATCCTTGGATTACCTAATCGTCTGCGTGGGGGGCGGAGGGTTACTCTCGGGTTCGGCCCTGAGTGCCAAAGCCCTGTGCCCCGACTGCCAAGTCATCGGCGCCGAGCCGGCGGGTGCCGACGATGCCTACCGCACATTTCGTGAGGGCACCATACAAACTTGCATGAACCCCCAGACCATTGCCGACGGCGCGCGCACCCCTTACATCGGCAAATTGAATTGGGAGATCATCCGCCGCGACGTGACGGACATCATCCGGGTGGAGGACGACGATCTGCTGGCCACGATGGCCTGGATTTGGCAGCGGATGAAGGTGGTGCTAGAGCCCACCGGGGCCCTGGCGGCCACGGCCATCTCCTCCCACCAGATCCCGACCGGGGGTAAGCGCATGGGCGTCATTCTCAGCGGGGGCAACGCCGATGTGGCCAGCCTCGCCCCGGCTTTCGGTTAAGCCTCGCGTCCTTTAGATTAAAGACCGGAAGAACGCCACCATGCCGGGCACGGATTCTTTGGCAAAGGCGTGCGTACCCCCGTCGATATAGATTTCCATCCGCACCCCATCGGGGTTGGCGTACTTGGTGATGCTTCCCTGCTTGCCCTTCTCTTCCATCTTCATCCGGGCGATCAGGTCCTTGAAACTTGCTTCTTGCTCGGCATAAGGCACGATCGTGTCGTTGCGGCTGGCGACGATGTAGAACGGCTTGGCGGGCCCCGCGTAACGCGAACCCTTGGCGGCCGTGGGGGCAAATCCGGCGAAGGCGTCCGATCGGAAACGCCACAGGGCGTAGCAGAAGCCGCCGCCGTTGCTATGCCCCATCGCAAAGGTGCGACTCGGCACGGTCTTGAACTCGGTTCCCGCCTTGGCAATCAAGGCATCCACAAAGCCAAAATCCTTGTTCGACCCCGGACCTTCCAGGTAGCTCCACCCCGGTCTCGCCCCGGCGGCATCGCGCATCGTCCGGGTCGGGAGCCCATCAGGATAGATCACCACCGCCTCGGGCATGGCTTCGTGCAGATTGAAGGATCGAGCCGCGTTGCGGCCATTGCCCCCGTGCCCGTGGAATGCCAACACTAGCGGAGGCGCGCCTTCCGACTTCTTGGTGGGTTTATAAACCTGCGCGGTGCGCTTTGCCTCCCCTACCGTGAGGGTCCATGTTTCCATGGTCGGCGCTTGCAAAAGAGTCGAGGCCAAGATCGCGGCGATCATGCAAGTCCAGACGCAAGCGAGGCGGGATTGTTCAGGGGACCCGTTCCCAGTTCAACGCGCTCTGGCTATCCCCGTAGTCCACCCACCATTTCATCACGCCTTTCACCGGGAACCAGTGCTGAAACGTATCCGGTGTGATGATGATGTTGTTCTCGATGTGAAGAATCCGGCCGTTGACGGTGTAGTTCGCACGATGATCCACCGTTCCGTTGATGTAGCGGTAGGTGCCGTCTTCAAAGAAGGTCAGGCTACGCCCATCGGCAGGCGTATCTTGCAGGCGCCAGGTGCCCAGGATGGTCTCGGTGAAGGGTGCGCTGGTGCCCTCTCCGCCACATCCGGCGACGAACGTGCTGAGCACCACCAAGCTCAATCCCCAAGATGCCGAACCCCGCACACTGGAACAGACGCGGGAACGGGGTGCAGCAGTTCTGGCCTTCATCTTTCCTCTTCAATTTCGGTACGGCAAACCCAAACCAAAAACGCCACCCTTAGCGGTGCTAAGCGTGGCGAAAATCTGGGTGCGGGGACAGGATTTGAACCTGTGACCTCCGGGTTATGAGCCCGACGAGCTACCGGACTGCTCCACCCCGCGTCCGAGTTGAAACAATACCTGTTTGGGGCGCGCTGAGGCCCGGGGGCCTAGGCCGCCTCCGAGTTCAAACCGCCCAAAGTCACACGATTTCGGCCATTGCGCTTGCTAGCGTAGAGCGCTTCATCAGCCTCGGCGATCAGTTCATCCGCCACCTTAAACTCTACCGCACGGGTGGAAATCCCGAAGGAGGCCGTCACGGCCTTCACCGGCCATTCAAATTCTTCCAGGCTACGCCGTAAGCGCTCGGCGATTCGGATCGCGACGTCCGACGGACAGTTCGGCAACACGATGATGAACTCCTCCCCGCCGTAACGGCCAATGGCTTCGTCCGTTCGCAGTTGGCCTTTCATAACTTGGGCCACCGTCTTCAAGACTTCATCGCCGTGTTGGTGACCGTGCTCGTCGTTGTGCGACTTGAAATGGTCAATGTCCATCATGATGACGGAGACCTTGGCATCCAGCAAAAGCGAGTGGTCGAGGACCTGGCGGATGCTGGCGATGTTCGGCAGGCCCGTGAGAGCGTCTGTGGTGGCCATGTCCTCGAGGCGCTCCAGTTCGCCCATCATGCTAAAGTTGGTGAACTCCAGGGAGGCTGCTTTGGTTTGCAATTCGGCCATCTGTTCTTGCAGCAGATCCTCGAGTCGCACCCGTTGCTTCAGGTCCGCTTCCAGCTTCGCTTTTGCATCGGCCAGCTCTTCGGCCTGCTCTTTGAATTCGCTCGCCAGTTGGACGGTCTCCAAGTACTCTCGGCGCCCCACCTGCATGTTATAAACCGCGAGGGCGGTAGCCGCCAAGGCGATGCCAAAGTGGAACGCCAGTACGGTGGGCGTCACTTCTCGGGTGCCCCAAAAGTGCGGGGCAAAAATCTGAGCGACATCGAAAGTCATCAGCACATGCTGGGCAATGATGAGAAAGACGCCCGGATAAAGGGCTCGATGATCCCGGTAAGCCAGCATGGCCACCAAGGAGGTAAAGAAGAAGAAGTGCATCTCTGGCAGGCCGTACATCTGATAGATGTGCAGCATGCAAAACGTCATCAAGCTCAAACACGCCGCCATGCGGGTTTCGATGCCGTAAGGGCGCCATTGCTTCATCCCGAAGAACAGGAACGTCGCTGGAATCGCCACCGCCGTGGTCACCGCCCACGTATAGTAAACGCTGGCCAGCCACACACTTAAGACACAGTGCACGCCAATCACAATCGAGACAATCGCGTTGCCTCGCTCATAAACCGGCCTTAGCCGATCTTCTTCAATCCATCCCAAACTCAAGAGTTATCATCCCTTCACTTTCGAAGGTGCCTGTCAAGGAATCACGCACCCGTCGCCAAGTTGTCCCGGCTGGAGCGGTTCGCCACTCGCGAGATCAGCAAGGGCATCCTCGGCGGTATAGCCGGGGTGCATGCCTAACTTACGGTAGCTGCCCTGCCAGGTGGCTTTGCCCGCCGAATCCACCAGCACCGCCGCAGGTGTGCTGCGGATACTGTAGGTTGCGGCAATCTCTCCGGTTTCGTCGAACAGGTGTTCGCCTTCCAGCATCACCCCCACGAACGGATCCTGCGTTGGTCCAGGCTGCTCGCCCACATTGATCCCGATCCAATGCAGGTCGGGGTAGCGTCGCTTCAGCGCCGCCACGTGTCCCGTTGCGGCCCGTGAACACGGACATTCCTGCCGATAGAAGTGCAACCACGTGGTGCCCACACTCAACTTTGCTTTCAACTCGGGTGGGGGCGAGCCCTGGGTTCCTGGAGACGCCATCGCCAACGGCTCATAAGCCTTTGGCTTTGTCATTTCCACTTGCCCTGCCAGCACCAAAACGCCAGCGTAGAGGGCAATGACTCCGATTCCCATATACACCTTCCCCACGTAAAACTCTCCCAAGTAAGTTTTCGGGAGGTGCGCGAGGTTCCTTTAGTGACTTTTAAGTGCCGAGATCTGCCGCTTGCGACCCCGGGCGGCCAGGATCACCCGGGCCAGGGCACCAATGACCAGCAGGGTCGGGCCAAACCGCTGGACCGCCCCCACGGCACCACCGGCGGCGTCATCCACCAACCGCAAAATGCCCGTGGCGCGCACGCCGACCTCTTGGGTCACCAATTGCACTTCCTTGGTGATGGTGTCCACGCGGTTGGTCAAGACCTCGACGCGGCGGCTGAGACCCTGCAGTTCGGTGCGGACATCGAGAAGCAGCCGGATGGTTACGCCCGCCACGACAATGCCCACCAGCATAAAGATGCTGCCGAGCAAGGCATAGATTCCAACCGATGTGGTCACCCAAGTTGGAACAGTCATGCCACTACATTACCTGTCACGTCGGTGATCGCTTGGGCGGGGCAAAGGAAGGTGTGGCGGGCCACGCCATCTTCGCATTTCACGGTCTGCTCGCCAATTCGAACCTGGGAGCCCCAAAGACCATCGAGGGCAATCTCCACCATCACGTCCTTGTCACTGGGATTCTCGATGCGGGCAATGAAGGTGCGCTTATCGCGCGCCAGGATGAACTCGCGGCATATACCGAACGAGATGGACATGCTCACCCCGATTTGGCGGAGCACAATGCGGCGGCCCACGCCATCCCACGGCTTCACCCGGTAGCTCTCGTTGTCGGCTTCAAAATGGCAACCCACGGTCGCGGTGGCCTCTCCGCGCCCCGGCAACACAAGCGAGGTCATTCCGCCCAAATAGTGTGCGTAGCCAAGACCAGAGGCACCGGTAAAGGCGTTCGCCCCTGGCGACTTGCTCGCCAGGTCGGGCACAAAGCACATGCTGGCCTGCCCTTCCTCGCCCACCAGCGCCCACGGCCCCAGCAAGCCCCCAAACGCCATGCGCATGTAGGCATCCGGGATGGCCAGATAATCCCGGTCCATCAGCCCAAAGAAAATCAGGGAGTTCGGAATGGTGGTTTGGCCCAGACACGCTTCCGCACGGTCCAAGAGCGCCTTGAGCGGGGCAGAATCTGCGCCGTCCCAGTGTCGCTTGTCGCTGCCGTACCACCACCAACTCGGAGCGAGGGAGCGAGCCGCAAAGGCACACTTCACGGTGCGTTCCAGGTGGGCATCGTCCGCCAAGAACTTCGCGGCCGCAAAAACTTCCTCCAGTCCACTGGTGTCCATCACCGATTCACCGGCGTAAGGTGCGCGCATCTCGGTCAGTTCTTCGGCTTTGGCCTGCACATGCAGTTCCAGCGCCGCCGCTTCGTCGAGCAATCCAGCCGCGCGGAGTTCATCCAGCAGTTCGTAAATGCGCGGATAGCCCAGCAGCCCGACGGTGCGGACATAGTGCCGCCACCCGAACCGGAACAGGGCCATCGCCGTGAGGTAGGCGCGCTTGAGATAGACCAGCGGGCTGTGCAGCGTCTCTCCGTACGATCCGGCAATGCGGTACATCGCCCGGTACAGGTTCATCACGTGGGGGTAGCCCAACGGGCGCCCAAACTGCTCGCCCATCGCCGCCACTTCATCCAGGGCGCTCGCCACCGCCCCGGTGGCCGGGTTCTGCACCCTCACCAGCAAGAACTTCTCGATGTAGTCATCCAACAGGGCAATTTGCTTGCGGTCCGGATAGATCGAGTTCTTCTCGGCCAAGAACAAAGCATCCGCAATGCTCCCTTCCAGGCCGCTGGATTCGAAATACTCCTCCGGCTCGGCCACGGGCTTTATGTCCATTACGTTGGCCATCACGATGGCGTGGTCAAGCGGAGATTCGGGTGCCCGGATGATCTGATTCTTGACGATGTAATCCGCCCGGACGTTGATGAGCTTTTCCATCGGCGGGGTGAAGAATAAATGGCAATAGCTGGTACCAGCGGAGGTGTCGATGCTCAGGCGCACCGGACCCGGCTGGTCGCTCCGCACCAGCAAGAACCCCGTTTCCTCGTCAATATCCGTGTCCACTTGCACCGGCCGGTCCGCCACAATGCGCGTCGGCGTGCGGTTGATTTCCACCCCAATGCCCACGCCCGTCGGTACCACGGCCCCGGGCAGCAAACGTTGCACGGGCCGGCCCACGCTGGCCAGGGTCTGGCTGATGCCATCCACTCGGTCGCTTTCAATACTGGTGAGGCGCATTTGGAAGGTGCGCTTATCCCCCGGCTCAAGAATCAGCGAGGTGTGCCCGTTCATCCACTCCGGCCACTGCTCCCGCTCGATGGTCGCCCGGCTATGGGCGTACACCACGGGGATGCCCTCCCATTGGAACGGCGTCGAAAGCGAACCCGGCACACTGGCGAAGAACTCCCACGAGGTGTCGTCCCCTGGGTACACGAGCAGGCCCGGCGGTTGCGCCGTCATGCGCTGGGCAAACAGCCAACTGCTCGCCCCACCAATGAACTTGTGTACGTAAACCCGGCTCGCCCACAGCTTTTCGAGCTGCTCGTCGCTCCACCCAAAGCCGTCGTACAGCGTATTGAACGCCAGAGGAAATCCGACTTCCCCGATCTCCAGAGTTTGCCGGCCCGTGTTGCGGATCTCAACATCCCAGATAATCTGGGGATACGGTTGCAAGACCTCGTAGAAGGTGCCGCTCGCCTCAATATCATCGAGGAACGGGAAGGAGTAGTCAAACCGGATGCGCTGGTCTTCGCCCGATACCGCATCTTCGAGGTTGAAGGTGTTTTGCGCCTCGGAGTTGCGGCTGACAATCCAGGGCTGGTCCGGCCCGGTGCGCGCCCCAATGAGAATGGTGCCGGGCAAATAGCTATCCGACGTCTCTTCGCCAAAAGTGACGGTGGGCAAGCAGAACTGGAAGTCTTCCCCTTCGTCGGGGAGCGCCGGATCGTACGCCCAAAGTTTGCTGATCCGCCCAGCCTGCGTGAATTCGAGCGAGAGAAGCCCACCTTCTAGCGAGGCGGCGCCTTCTTCAAAAATGTCCATGGGCGAGTCCTTGTGAGGATACCAGTCACAAGAGCGGCTTGCCTTGCGTAGACTAGGGGCGTGGCAAGAACGGTGGTGAGCCTGCTGGGCGCGGGGAACGTGTTGGTGAGTGCGCCAGCCTTGGCCACCCTCATCACATTCGAAGACCAGGAATGGGAGTTGCGCCTCTTTGATGCCCACGAGGAGCGCCTCGACCTCGCCGATCTCCTGGCCCGCACGCTGAACGATGGTGCAGCGGGCAGCCGACACCGGATTCGATCATCGAATGATCCCGCCGAGATGCTGGAAGATGCGGAAATTGGCCTGCTGATGGTGGATGAAGGCACCGCCCGCCGGATGAAGGGCACCCGCCCTCTGGAACATGACTTGGAATTGGACATGCCCCGTTCGGTTTTCGAACTCCGTCGCGGAGACCCCAACCAACCCACGCCGCCGGACCAACTGAGCCCCCGCACGCGAACTCTGCTCGAAGTCCCCATTGACCAAGAAACCCCCGGCCCCCAACTGATTGCCGAGGCCACCGTTCGACTCCGTAGCCTCAACACCAACGAAATGCAGTGGTTGTGGCTGGGAACTGAGGTGCCCGACTTGAGTCTGGCCTCGCTCCCTTGGCCCCCCGCCCTTACGCCCCTCCAAGAACAGGGCATGCCCCACCAAGTGATGCGCTGGGCCATGAAAACCGAACCCATGGATGACCTGCTAAGGCAAGCCCACGACAATCCCCTGCAAGCCTGGCTGAAGGAGCACATTGGCCGACGGTGAACTGAGAACCCTGCGGGGCAAGATGGAGGTGCGCAAGCTCATGCGCGAAGCGGAAGCCGCCCACCAGCCGCAGGTCGAACTCGCCTTCCTCCTGCAGGATTGGGATGACCCCTACAACGTAGGGGGTATGTTCCGCGTGGCCGATGCTTGCGGGGCCGTGCGCATGGTGCTTACGGGCAAAACCCCCGCCCCGCCGCACCCGCAGATCCATGTAACCAGCATGGGAAACCACCGCCGGGTGGCCTGGGAACAGCAAGAACGCCACGACGAAGCCATCTCCCAACTCAAGGCCGAAGCGTGGACTCTGGTCGCCGTGGAGATCGCCGAAGGGGCCGTCCCTTACACGCAGTACGACTTCCCCGCCCGCACCTGCCTGGTGCTGGGCAACGAAGAAAAGGGGATGTACGACCGGGTGCTGCGCCAGTGCGACGCGGCGGTTTACATCCCCATGGGGGGCAAGGGCCGGAGCCTCAATGTCCATGTCAGCGGGGCCGTGGTGGCGTTTCACGCCCTTTACGGCCCGCGCCTAACTTAAGCGATGATCCCAATCGACTGGAGCCGGTGGTTCGGGAACACCTGCGCCGTTTGCTGGTTGCCCAGGCGGCGCTCCAGCACTTCGGCCAGTACGTTGCGGTAGTCGGTGGTCACCGGCAGGTCACCCGGACCTTCCAGGATCTCCTTGCTCAGCCCCGGCCATTCGCCGAAGACCTTGCCGCCTTGCACGCCCGCACCGAGTGCAAACAGCGCCCCGCCCCGACCGTGGTCGGTACCGAACCCGCTGTTCTCATCCACCCGGCGGCCGAACTCCGTTTGCACCACCACCGTCACGCGCTTGGTTTCCGGCCCGAGGTCCTTCATGAAGGCGTCGAGCCCATTGCCAAGGTCACGGAGCAGCGTGGGCAGCCAACCTTCGTTGGTGCCCTGGGCCACGTGCGTATCCCAGCCGTAGCTGCTCACGCAAGCGATCTCCAGACCGATGTCCTGCTTGATGAGGAACGAGACTTGTCGCAGGGCCTGGGCAAACCCGTTCTCGGCGTAGGTCACGCCGGTCCGGGTCTCCGGGGTGCTCGCCCCTTTCTCGCGCAGTACATCCAGCAAGCGGAGCGTCTCCCGCCCGGACTTCGCAAACGGGTCGCCGCCCTCAGCGTACAGGGCCGCCAACGCCTTGCGATAGGCTTGGTCATCATCGTTCTGCAGCCGGAACGAGTCGATGTTCTCAATCGCCATCGCCGAGGAAGCCCCCGTCAACGACTCCGGCAACATCGCGTCAAAAGCCACTGCGCGGAAAGGGGACGAAGCGCCGGGCGTGACCGCTAGGTGCCGAGCCAACCAGCCCCCACCCTCGCCGTCAGTGGCCCGGGCGCGACCCCGTTCCATCGCCGACATCGCCTCGAAGTGCGACCGCGACTCATCCAACGACCCCGTGGCGTGCACGATGGCCATGGACTTGTCCTCGTAGTACGGCATGAGGGCACTCAGGGCTGGGTTCAACCCAAAGAAGCCGTTGAGGTCGAGGAGCGTGTTGGCTTCTCGCCCCGGCTTCCGCACCGCCAGGGTGGGGCGGGCGCGGTAGTAGTTGTCTTCCGCATAGGGTGCCACTAGGCTCAGCCCGTCAGCACCGCCGCGCAAGAACACCACCACCAACACATCGTTGCGGCTCCGGTTCGGATCCACCACGATTTCGCCCAGCGCCGAGCTGAGACCCAGCGCGCCGATCGCCCCGGCCAAAAAGCCGCGCCGCGAAACACTCGGGGCCTTGCGATCGAGGCCGCCCCGACCATCGCAGTAGCAAAGGTCTTGATTCATTTCCACTGGTACTCCGGTGAGGCCAGCGCGAGCGCAAGCGCCCGACGCGGGTCAAGGTCAGGGATGCCCCGCAGGACACTCATCAAGTCATCGGCACCGAGCGACTGGCTGGTGCGGTGGAACACGGCTTGCACGGCTTGCTCGGCCACATCGCCGTCCCATCGCTTCAGCTGATCCACGGGCTTGCCCGCACCCTTCATGCCGCCGGCGAGGTCATAGGCAAAGTTCCAGCGCGCCAGCAGCGAGCCTTGCCAGGCCTCGGTTTCCGTCGGGTAGCCATCCGGCATCGGCCATTCCCACGTGGGTTGGCCCATGCGCCGAAGGGCGTTCCGCAGGGGGGCACCACCGTCGCAATCCACATCCAGAGCGCGGAGCGAGGAAACCACGTAATCGAACGGTCGCTTGCCGACGGCCGAGGCTTCCCGCCAACTCCCTTCGTCGTAGATCGTCTTAATCATCGTCGGGATGTCGCCTTTTGTGGCCTTGTATTGGCTCTCCAGCTTGGCCACCAGGCTGTCCTTCTCCTCGCCGGTGAACAAGTACGCCAGCTTGCCCGCGATGTGACGCGCCGTCGCCGGGTGTTCCAGAACGATGTCGAGCACTCGCTCACCATCCTTCTGCTTGCCCCCCGCCGGAATCGTGACGCCCAGCACGCGCTTTTCGCCGTCGTCGTGCAGACTCTCCACGAACTTGACCTTGCCCTTGGGGCGCAGCATGTCGCGTTCTTCCACCCAACCGGTGAAGCAGCGCGCCACCTCCATCACGTCCGTTTGCGTATAGCCCCCGTAGACCCCCAACGTGTGGAGCTCCATCAGTTCCCGCGCGTAGTTCTCGTTCGGCTGAGCGGCCGTGCTGTTCTGCTGGTCCAGATACACCAGCATCGCGCTGTGGTGGGCACTGGCCCGGATGAGGTCGTGGAAGCTCCCCATGGCATGCGCCCGGATAACATCGCGCTCGTAGTGCGGCAGCCGGTAGGCCGCGATGCCCTTGCGGGCGTACACGTTGAGATGGTCCATCCAGAATCCCACCATGCGCTCCCGGAGCGTCCACGGCGAGTTCACGGCCCGGATGATGACCGCATCTTGCAGCATGTCCACCACCCGGTTTTCCGGCCAATCCCGCAGATCATAAGGCGAGAGGCGATAGATCGCCATCGTCTCAATCCTGGTGCGGGTGGCCAGGTCTTCTTCGCCCGGTTGGAGCTGAGTCTTGATCCAGGCCTCTTCCCCGTCTTGGGCAATGCGCTCCAGATCGCCGGGACGAGGTCCGTATCCGAACCGCTCAATCATCCGGGCCGCCGGGTCGTCTTTGACGGTGCGAGCGGAGACCGCGGCTTCCCCCGCAATCCACTGCCCGACACCTTGGCAACCCGTGGCCAAAAGGGCCCCTCCCCCCAAGGTTAAGGACCCCAGGGTGAGCGCTTCGCGCCGGGTTACACCTGTGCGGTCGGCCACGTGGCCTCCTCACGATCCGCACGGCTCAGGGCACGCGTGGCGGCCCCCAGGGAGAGGATCAGCATGATGGGCGCGGTAAAGAACCACCCCACCACCGGGGCCATGCCGACGATGGTCACCACCGCCAGGCCCTTGCTGCGCGCTTGCAGCCAACCGAGTTCCGGAGCCGCCGAGTGCATGCGGTCGCCCACCAGCCACCCCAGGCCCCCCAGGCCCAGAGTCGCGAAGACCAAACCGCCGCACGCCACCACTGCCGCCAAAGCGCGCGTGATCGGGGACGGAATGGCCGCCAGCACAATGATGAGCACCAGCAACGGCACCAGGGCCATCACACCCCACAGGAACGACTTGCCGGGGCGACGCTCAATGTGTTGGGCCGCCCGCCGCGCTGTCTCCGGGAACAGCAGGGTCATAGTAAGCCCGAGAGCCCAGATGACCAGACCAGAGCCAAAAGCAATGGCAACAGTGGCAAGGATATCGCCGATGGTAAACACGATTTGTTTCCTCCTCGTGTTGCAATAAATCGAACGATTTGCGAAATCCCAAATGGGGGCCTAGAGAAGGCCCGTTTTGCCTCCCAAAAGGTCCCAAATCGGGCCTAGACCGCCCCCTGGGGCCTACTTCTTGGCCGGGGCGGGCTCCGGCGGGCGGACCCAAAAGGTGGGGGCGTTCAGCTTGGGCTCTTCCTGCCGGTAGCGGTCCTTCTCCCACACCAGCTTGTAGGTGGGCGCGCGCTTCTCGGTGGGCTTGAGGGTGAGCGTGCCGTTGCTGTCGGTGTAGGTGCCTTCGAGCGGCGGGAAGCCGGTCATCTTGAAGCGGCCGTTGTTCAGCAGTTCCAGCTCCATTCCGGAGATGATTTCGGGCGGGGCATCGGCCGCGCTACCGATAGCTTGGTTCGCCATCACCCACTTGCCCTTGGTGGAAGCTGGTCCACAGCCAATACAAGTGCCAGCGAAAACATAGACCAGCATCATTCCGATCCAAGCACCGACGAATGGAGCCCGTACTCGCCACTTTCGAGACTTTGAACGTTTAGACTTCACTTTTCTCATCCCGGGCCTGCTCTTGACTAAGACGAAAGACGCGATCCCCCAGTTCCTCGGCCTCCACCGCTTCCATATCTTGCAACACAACCGTGCGCCCGCTGGGCGAAACTGCCGCCGAGATCAGAGTGACCGTGGCCAGCCGCAAACGACGCTGGAACGGTGAGGTATCGATGTTCACCGCCTGGATGCGCGCCAGCGGCAGGTATTCCACCTGGTGCAATAGCCAACCCTTGCGGCCCGCCACCAGTTCATCGTTGACGGCAAAGGCCGAGCGGCGCACGGCCATCGCCTGCCCCCAGGCGGAGAGCAGCAACCAGACCGCCGCCACCCCCGCACCCCAAAGCCATTCCCAGCGGTAACCCACGCCCGCGCCGATGGCCAAACCCACCAGGGCCGACCAGCGCCAGTGCACCCAAAAGGCGCGGCGAGGGATGGCGTGCCAATCCAAGTGCCGAATGTCTCGACCAGACAGCGCCAATTGCTTGAGATCAGCTTGGTCCTTGCCCAACACAAGCGGCGCGAGCAGAGTCTTGCCGCCTTGCTCATTGAGCACAAACGAGCCCGCCGTTTCCGCATGGAGCTTGGAATAGCCAAACCAACTCTGCACAAAGCTCTGCGTGGAGCGGACAATCTGAATCCGCCCTCGGGGCACCACGTTCTCAAACGTGTTAATGAGCCCGTACTGGCGGCGCAGTTTGCCGTCGTGCTCGCTGAGTTCAAACCCCCAAAACTGGACGAGAGTGAAGATGATGGACAAAATCCAGCCGAGTAGGAAGAAGGCCAGCAAGCCCAGGGCGTACACCCACCACGGCATGGCGTCGTAGCCGTGGCCCTTCACCCAATCCAGCAGGGCATCGATGATGGCGACATCGCCGCCGGGGGTGAAGGCTATGAGACCAAACGCGGACGCCACGATGACGAACGCTCGGTTCTCCGTCATCCCCGCAAAGACCAGATCGCGCACACTGGCCCGGTAGTGCACCGCGTGGGCCGGGGCGGCGAACACCTCGCTGGGGGCTGTGATGCCGGTCAGTTGCTCCTTCAGGCGGTGGGCGTCCGGCTCTTGCAGGGCCCCAATCTTGACCTCGGCGCCGGCGCCGCTAGCCGTTTCGATTTGGAGTTCAACAAGGCCCAGAATCCGGTGCACCCAGGTGCGGGTGATATTCACGTTTTGGATGCGTGCTAGGGGCACGATGCGTACATGCCGACCCAGAATGCCGGACCGCGTTTCGAGGTGGTCGCCCACCACGCGGTAGCCAAACGAGAAGTACTGAATGGCGGCAAAGATCACCGCGATGAATCCCAGCGCGCCAAACAGAATCTCATTGGGGTCACCCTCCCGGGCGGTGAAGGTGGAGATGACCAAGATGATGATGACCCCCAGCATGCGCCGGATCTGCTCCACCAGCGCGATGAGCACCGTGCTGGGGTGCACTCTCAGAAATTCGCCTTCGATCATAGACCTTGCGGCGGGAGCGGCGGGGCCGAGGCCACCTGAGGAGCCTTATCTTGCCGGAGGAGCGTTTGGCGGATGCGCTCGGCTTCGTGCTCGGTAAGTCCAGGGATGCTGGCGGCTTCTCCGCCGGCCACGTAAACTTTGATCTCTGCGAGTCCTAGGGCTCGCTGGATGGGGCCGGCCGTCACGTCCACGTGTTGCACCCGGTGACGCCCGACGTAGCGCTTGTTCCGCCAAAAGATGCCGCTGCGGGTGGCGATGTCTTCTTCCGTGATCCGGTAGCGCCAAGCCTCGAACTTCTTATCCACCAGGACGAACGAGATGATCGTAATCAGAACGTAGGCGCCCACAACGAGAAAAGTTAAGGGCACCGGCAAGTCGCGCTTGCGCTCAATGGCAAAGGCAATGCCGAGGCCGGGAATGAGGAAAAAGAGGGGGCCAAGGAAGGCTCCCCAGCGCCAAACTCGCTTGACCTTCTCATCAAGCTTGGTCCAGGGGGCTGCCCCGGGACTCTGTTGCGGCATTTCCAGCATGGAGATTGTCCTCATGGTATTCGGATTCGGCCCCTTTGATGTTGCAAGTCCCGTCCATTCGGCGCACAAATTCAGGACTCCGGGCGGGTAAACACCGTCGGCATGTCAACGGCCTTTTCTCTCCAGCTCTACTCCCTTCGCGACGATGCCAAAGCCGACCTGATGGATACGCTGGCGCGGGTGGCCGACATGGGCTATGCGGCGGTGGAATTTGCCGGCTTGCACGGGCATGACCCCGAGGCTGTGCGCCGACGCATGGACGAAGTGGGGCTGAGTTGCAGTGGCACCCACACCATGATGGACGCCTTTGCTGAGGAGAACCTGGCCGCCACCGTGGACCTGCACCGCACGCTGGGCACCGACCTCGCCCTCATCCCGTGGGTGCCGGAGGACGCGCGCAACTCCGCCGAGGCAGCCTTGGCCACCGCCGCTGAGTTCACCCGGATCCAATCAGCTCTGCATGCGCATGGGCTCCGCACCGGGTTCCACGTGCACGACGCGGACGTGAAGCCGCTGGCGAGTGGCCTGAGCGCGTGGGACATCTTTGCCGCCAACACCCCCGAAGCCTTTGTGATGCAGTGGGACACCGCCAACGCTTGCCACGCGGGCGCCGACCCGGTGGAGGGCATCCGCAAGCTGGGCGCGCGGTGCCGGGCGCTGCACCTCAAGGAGTATCCCTTTGATGGGCGCGTGATCGGCGAGGGCCAAGTGCCGTGGATGGAAGTGCGAGAGGCGGCGGCCGCCGCCGGGGTGGAAACCTACGTGGTGGAACAAGAGCAATACGGCGACCGCACCCCGCTGGAATGTTGCCGCCTGTGCCTCGTGCAGCTCCGCGAGTGGGGGTGGTAAGTCTATGCAACCGAATCCGTACTCCGTGAGTTCACGCGCGTCGTGGCTGAACCTCTACATCATTGTCGGGGCGCACTATGGCCTGATTGTCTTGCTCTATATCTTTGTTGCACAACAAGTCTTGAAGATGGAACCGCAAGGATTGAATGTGCTTCAGCTTGCAATCCTGGCGGTATCTTTCATCGCCGTGCCCGGAGTGGCCTATTTTGTAACGAAGCCAAAATTGAACCAGGATGGACAAAGGGTCTTGCCGCGATTCCCGGACTTCCAGTCGAAAGTGCTCATCATGTGTTCATTGGCCGAAATCAACACTCTGATCGGCATTTTCGTTGGACGCGGGTATCAAGTCTACATTGGCATTGGTGCCACCGTATTCCTGCTGACCGCTTTCGTGGTTCCAACGCTCATCAAGATGCGCCCGATCTACAAGTTGACCGAAGCTGATTCCAACTGAGGCATTGCTTTGAAAGACCCTCGAGCCAAGCGTCGGGAAATCCTAAGCGAAGTCTTGGGAATCCATGGCAGCAAGACTTGGCTGACGGCCACGGTCATGCTCATCCAGTTCTTTCTGTTCCCGGCGCTGGTCTTCGCGTTTGAAGGTCGGAACGCCAGGCTGCCCGGTCCGATGCAGCCTGAACCGCTCCAGATTGCGATCGCCGTGGCCTCGACTCTCGGAGCCATTGTCGTAAGCCGACAACTCTTGACGCCCAAGTTCAACGAGGCCGAACAGCGTGTTCTCCTTCCCTTTGAATCCTTCGTGACGCAATTCACCATCATCGGGGTTTGCGCGGCGGCCAATGCCCTGATCGGCATCTTCACCGGCAAGGGACCGCAGGTCTACTTCGGCATGGGTTTGTGTTGCGTCCTGCTCCTCACCGTCATGGTGCCGGTATATTTCAAAATGCGCCCCCTCTACCAGACAGCAACAGCAACCCCCCAATCAACTCAACCATGAACGATCCAGATCAAAGCAAGACTCCCGAGCCCTCAGCTGAGTCCGCTCCCAATTCAACGGATCGATGGATGCTTGCCAACGCTCTCTTGGTCGGCTTTGGGGTCTATCCCCTCATTATCGCCGTATCCGGCGCCAAAGCACTCCAAGAGGGCCCCACTGAGCCACACCCACTCCAAATCGCCGCGTTTATCGCCTCTGGATTGGTCGCTTCCGTCTACGCGAGGCCCTTAGTGCGATGGAGGCGTGATTTTGAAGAAATTTCCAAACCCCCAGGTTTTCGACAATTTCTTTATTGTTTCGTCCTCATCGGCGGTGCCTGCTTATCCAACTCCATCATTGGGGTAGTTACCGGACGTGGGCCGCAAATATGGTTCGGTTTGGGCTTCTGCTATTTCCTCTTTTTCGTCTTGCTAGTGCCGGTGTATTTCAAGATGCGGCCGGTCTACAAGCTAACCGAAGCCTAGCCCCTACTTCTGCAGATCCGGAACCCAGGCCGTGGTGCGCCCGCCCACTGTATCGCGCCGCAGCTCGTGCCCTTGCCACAAATCGGCGCCCTTGCCGCCGCCCCACCGCACATGGAACAGCCACTCCGGCGGGAACTTCTCGTAATCCGCATCCACCGCCACGGCGTGCCCCACCACGTCACGGATGGCCACCCGCAGGGCTTCGGCTTCCGCCGCGCTCAGGCTCGCCGCCGCCCGATCCGGGCGCACCCGCGCCACCAGCAGCACCTCGTCGGCCAGGTAGTTGCCGATGCCGGCCAAGAATTTTTGGTCCAGCAGCAGCGCCTTGATCGGCGCCTTGCGCCGCCCCAGCATCCCCGCCCAGGTCGCGGCATCCGGCAAATCCAGGTGCGCATCCGGGCCAAGCGCAGAGAAACGATGGCATGCTTCCGGCGTTTCTGCGCTCCAAATCCGGCCCAAACGCCGCCCATCCACAAAGGCAATGCGCCGGTCATCCGCGCGCAGTTCTAGCTTCAAGAAGCGCGGCTCTTCACCCGGCACCGCCTCGGCGCGCACTCGGTAGTAATTCACATTGCGCTCTCGCCCGGGGGTCAAATCCAGAATCGCCCCGGTCATCCCCAGGTGCAAGAACAGCACGCCCTCATCCAGCTCTAGCCACATGAACTTGCCCCGGCGGCCGGTGCCCCGCACGGTCTGGCCCATAAGCCGCGCGACCGTGGCCTCGGGCGGCACGCCTTCAAAGACGATGTCATCCGGTCGGGCCACCACTTCGGTTAGCACCCGCCCGGTGAGGGCACTGTCAATCATCCGGCGGGCGGCTTCGACCTCGGGGAGTTCGGGCATATGTTCAGCCTACGCCAAACAATGCCCACCCCTCCCGAGATGCTTAGGTCTTGGCCGCGCTTACTTGCGGCGGCGGCGAGAGATGAGCGCCAAAGCCGCGCCACCCAGAGCGATCATCGAAGCCGGTTCCGGTACCGCCGTCACCGTGATGCGCGCCACTTGGTAGTTCGGCTGCGTGAAGTCCGCGTTCCTGAACTGCGTGTTCGTCAGGATGTTGCCCCCGGCAATGAAGCCCGGGTGTCGGTGCACCACCCCGTTCTCCGGCGTGCCCGTGTTGGGGCTCATCTGCCCCAGGAACGCGGTGTTTATCGGGATTTCGTCGTTCACCTCGGTGCCCGCATCCAGCACACCCGTGCCCAGCACCACAAAATCCGCACCGATCCAGTTGCCCAGTTCGTTGCGCAGTCGGTGCGCCCGGGCGTCATCGTTGCCAATGAAGGCGTCGTTGCTGGGGATGATCATGCTCATAAACGAGAAGTAGAGCGAACTCGGATCGTTGGGCAAGGTCACCACTCGGGACGTGGTCGCGCCCGGGGCGATCGGGCCGATGCCATTCAGCAAGCCGCCGACGCTTCCTTGGCCGCTCGCGGCGAACTCCGTGCCCAAGGCCACTGCATTGCCATCTTCGGCGATGCGCTCGACGCCCGCCGAGGCCGCGCCGCCCTCGCTGAACATATCAAAGTTGCCGTTGTGGAAGCCAAACCACATCGGCGTGAGGAAGGTGCCGCCCGAGGGGGACAGGTTGGTGATGCGGACTTCAACTTGCTGTTGAGCCATGGCCAGATGAGTGGCAAAGACCGCCATTGCGAGAAGGGTGTATCGTTTCATGGAAGAACTCCGAGCCGGGGCAAAGCCGACTCACCGGAACAAGTCACGGGGCTTTTCGGCGGTTCCCTTGGGTTCAAAACGATCGGTCCGAGGTCGCGATCTTCCAAAAAGGCGGGACTGAGCGGAACTCTCGACTCGTCCGGAGACTTTATGCTGTGTGGATGCTGACGCCCCGCTACCGCCGCTTATGCGGATGTCCGGACAGCCGTGCCTGGCCGCGCCGAGAGACTCGATGAAGCCCTCGCCCGCCGCTCCTGATCAGTTCCTACAATTGGTCCGCCAGGCTGAACCCCGGCTGCTCCGCATGGCCCAGCGCATGGCCGGCCAACGGGAAATCGCCCAAGACCTTGTGCAAGAAGCCGTGCTGAAGGGGTGGGAAATGGTGAAAGCCGGACGCCTGGAGATTGGTCCGGGCACCGAAAGCTGGCTGCGACAAGCCACCGCCCACGCCTTTCTCAACTGGCGACGACGAGAAAGCAAACGCAAGACGGACGAACTGGCTGAGCACCATGAACCCGCCGACCACGACCCCATGCAGCAACCCCAACAGCGGCTGGAGCACCTGGACCGCATGGAATGGCTGCGCCAGGGGATGAACGAGATCAGCGAAGACCACTGTGCCATCATTGCTCTGGTTGACCTGGAAGAAATGAGCTACCAAGAGGCCGCCGCCGTGCTGAACCTGCCCACGGGCACCGTGCGGAGCCGCCTCAGCCGCGCCCGGGTGGCCCTGGCCAACGCCCTACTGCGCCTACGACCCGAAATGGATGTGAAGTTTTGATGGAAAAGGTCATCAAGCCCTGCTCGAACATGAGCGCCGCCCTCAACCGCATGGCGCGGGGCGAGAAGCACGGTCTCTGGCTGGCCTACGCCCGCCAACACCTCAAGGGATGCCCGCGCTGCCAGCAAGCCTTTGATGCCATCGTGAGCCTGCTCAACCTGGTTCAAGAAGCGCGCACGGCCCCTGAACCGGAAACCCTGGACGGCCACCGCTGGGAAGCGATCGAGCAGACCATCCGCCGCGCCGAAACACCACCCGAGTAACCCCCGGTAAACAAGAAAGAGCCCCCCAGGCCACTGCCCAGGGGGTTCTCTTCGTTTTGCTTACCCGTGAATGACTGGACTTTAGAAGTCCATGTCATCCATGCCCGGGCCGCCGGCCGGAGCCTTCTTCTTCTCCGGCTTTTCGGCCACCATGGCTTCGGTGGTCAGCATCAGGCCCGCAATCGAGGCCGCGTTCATCAGCGTGCTGCGGGTCACCTTGGCCGGGTCCACGATGCCCGAGGCCACCATGTCCACCATTTCGCCGGTGGCGGCGTTCAGGCCGATGCCGGCCTTGGCGCTGCGCACCTGTTCCACAATCACGCTGCCTTCCAGGCCAGCGTTCTCGCTGATCTGGCGGATGGGAGCTTCCAGCGCACGGCGGACGATGTTCACGCCCGTCAGTTCATCGCCTTCGGCGTTCAGCGCGTCCAGCACGGACTGGCTGCGCAGCAGGGTGGTGCCGCCGCCCGGGACGATGCCTTCTTCCACGGCCGCACGGGTGGCGCTCAGGGCGTCCTCGTAGCGGTGCTTCTTCTCCTTCAGTTCGGTTTCGGTGCTGGCACCCACCTTGATCACCGCCACGCCGCCGCTCAGCTTGGCCAGGCGTTCCTGCAGCTTCTCGCGGTCGTAGTTGCTCTCGGTGTTTTCCATCTGCGCCTTGATCTGGCTTATGCGGCCCATCACCTCGTCCTTGCTGCCCGCGCCTTCGATGATCGTCGTGTCTTCCTTGGTGATGACGACCTTCTTGGCGGTGCCCAGCATGTCAATGGTGACGTTCTCGAGCTTGGTGCCGAGATCTTCGCTGATGAACGAACCCTTGGTGAGGATGGCAATGTCTTCCAGCATCGCCTTGCGTCGCTCGCCAAAGCCCGGGGCCTTTACGGCGGCGATCTGCAGCACGCCGCGAATCTTGTTCAGAACCACGGTCGCCAGGGCTTCGCCTTCAATGTCTTCGGCCAGCAGGATGATCGGGCGGCGGGCTTGCGCCACCTTCTCGAGGAACGGCAGCAGGTCCTGCGCGCTGCTGATCTTCTTCTCGTGGATGAGGATCAGCGGATTTTCCAGCACGGCTTCCATGCGCTCGGGGTCGGTCACAAAGTACGGGCTGATGTAACCGCGGTCGAACTGCATGCCTTCCACGATTTCCAGGCTCGTCTCGCGGCCCTTGCTCTCTTCCACCGTGATAACGCCGTCCTTACCGACCTTGTCCATGGCTTCGGCCACTTGCTTGCCAATCTCGTTGTCGTTGCCCGCAATGGTGGCGACGAACTCGATCTGCTCCTTGTCCTTCACCGGCTGGGCGGTCGCCTTGATGTTGGCCACCACGGCTTCCACGGCCTTGTCAATGCCGCGCTTCACCGCAATCGGGTTGCCCCCGGCGGCCACGTAGCGCAGGCCTTCGTTCAGGATGGATTGCGCCAGCACCGTCGCGGTGGTGGTGCCGTCCCCGGCCACGTCGTTGGTCTTGCTGGCCACTTCCTTGCACAGCTGGGCGCCCATGTTTTCGTAGGGGTCCTCCAGTTCCACTTCCTTGGCCACGGTCACGCCGTCCTTGGTAATGGTCGGGCTGCCCCACTTCTTGTCCAGGATCACGTTGCGTCCCTTGGGGCCAAGCGTCACCTTCACGGCGTCGGCCACCTTGTTCACGCCCCGTTCGAGGGCACGACGAGCGACTTCATCAAATGCGAGGGTCTTTGCAGGCATGGGTTTTAGTTCTCCTTCACGATCGCGTAGATCTGGTCTTCATCAAGAATGGTGAGGTCTTCGCCGTCGACGGTCACTTCGTTGCCGCCGTACTTGCTGAACAGCACCTTGTCGCCCACGGTCACGGCGAGCGTGTTGCGCTGGCCGTTGTCCAGGGTGCGCCCGTTGCCCACGGCCACCACGGTGCCCTGGGTCGGCTTCTTCTTTGCGGCGTCCGGAAGCAGGATGCCCCCGGCGCTCTTTTCGTCAGCCTCGTGCACACGCACGACGACCTTGTCTCCGAGCGGTCGAATGTTTGCCATATCTTTCTCGATCTCCCCCGGCGAGCTCCCGAAAACGGGTTTAGCACTCGCGCGGGCTGTCTGCTAATTCTAACGCCCCGGGCGGTCGCATTGCGTCCCGGATTAGCAAAGATAGGACTAGAGTGCTAACGGGCCAGGCATAGATTTCGGCCATTGCTGCCGAAATGATTCATCAGCGCCCGCCTCCGGCTTTCGTCCTTGCGTCTACGCGATCTGCCCATTCGATGTAGCGTTTTTGAATATTCGACCAAGTCACAACACTTCCCTCATCATCATAGTATAGACCTTTCAATCCGTATGAAGACTCTAACCGACTCGCATTCTCAGCCAGATATGATGCAACAATACGGTGTCGACTTGCTGGATCAGTTGGTCGCCCCTCTTTGCGAGCGATCGCGATCGCATTGTTCCAGATGACCAACTTAACAAGTTGAGGAACCTCAACCCCATTATCTCCTGGTAGACTCGCCACAGTCAGGCTCACTTCCTGATCTCCAGACTTACTCACCAAAGACATATCAAGTGTTACTGTATGTGCAGAATCTGTGTCTCGAATCGGGTCGCCTTTAGCTATCCACTTGTCGAAAAGTTCATGGTCAAAGAACTGCGCAAGTTGCTCCCTCTTCACTCCTAGCCTCTGAACTTCCTCTTCCGAGACGAAACGAGCTACTGCACTCGCGTCAGAATTCTGAATGGCCTTTTGCAGTGCTACAGAGACATCTTGGGGCGTAGCCTCCTTCTTACATCCTGTAGTCACAATTGCGACCACAGGAATCAGGAGGCAAGCATTCAACAGGAACCGCTTACGCGCCACCATTACAGTCGATTTCGTAGGGAATGCAGTAGGAACCGAGCCAATCGTAGTAGTCAAACTTGTTGCCTACACCCATGTTCTCTGCGTTGGGTTGACAATAGTACATGTTCCACCTTCCTTCACGACATTGCACGGCGTTCTTGTCCGCCACGTAGCATACGGGTCTCGTGGCAGCTCTTTTCCCGTATCCATTCGGACAGCCCCAGTAAGTGCTGCACTCGTCACGGCAGATTGTCCAATATCCACCACCGGGTTGTGCTAAAACGACACCCAGGCAGAGACCAGTGGCAGTAGCGACGATAGCCAGTTTGGCTAGTTTTGAGTTTCTCATCATGTTTTTCCTTCTCGACGTTAGTTATCAAATCGAATCCATCTCTCCCATGTATCCACCAGGCCCTTGTTTCGCCGAATGTAAGCAGAACCCGACAGATCTGTGACTACAGCTCGTTTAGTCACTCTCACACCACCAATATAAGGGTTGGCAGGATTGCAATGGAAATCTAAAGCGACCGGAACCGCTTCCTGAAACTTCACAGCGTATCCCGCAAAAATCGTATCATCGATGACTGTGGGGTAGATACCTGCAAACATCTCATCAGCCTGAATTTCGCCACATGGAGACTTGAGCATCTCCTCATTGAGCCCGTACCGGTTATTCCAGAACAACAGATAGCTATTCGACGGCAGGTTCATGGTACTCGGCTCTCCGTAGGTGCCCGTCTCGCCGCCGCTATCTTCTCGGTACAGCATGAGGGCCATATGAATCTGCTTGCCTCGCAGGAGCGATGCACTCACCTTTGCCCCTTCGGAGGCGCGTCGTACGCTCGGATAGGTTAAGCCCGCCACAATCGCAATGATGGCCAGCACGACGAGGACTTCGACCAACGTAATCCCAGTCGCCTTACTTCTTTTCATAAAGAGCCACCCCCAGGGAACATTTTGGGATCACGGTACAACTCCACGATTCGGCCATCTTGGACCCGAATGAGAACTGGACGAAAATCCTTCGGTCCTGAATAGCGGGCGAAGGATGCCCACCCATGAGTATCAAACTTCGTTTGGCTCCGCTCCGAGACGAGGACGGTGACGTCCTTCTTCCCTATTGCCTTCGCAGCGGCTTCCATCAAGCGCACGTCACTACCGCAACCCTTACAATCTGGAATAAGGAGCACCCAATTCGAGACCGGCGCTATCAAGTCTTTGGGCCACAGATCCCCGACCTCTATGTTTCGGCGCTCAATGAGATAGGAAGGACAAACTGCGGGCTTCGCTTTGTCGGCCTGCGCATTCGGACGCACCGCCATGGCGACGCATACGGTGGCCATGCTTGCGAGGACGATGCCATGCCACAGTCGAATCACTTCTGACCTCCTATGGAGAGGGGATACCATACCGAAAAAAAAAAAAAGCAACCTTCAAACAAATTTTTATGAAAAACTTGCAATTTAGTTGCCTTGACAACGATTTTGCCCTCAACGGTCACCTTCTTCAACTCAAGCGCCGGACCCTCGCGAAAGTACGGACCGCGAAACCCCGCCGCGCATCGTCCGTCAAAATAGTCACTATGAAATCCGCCGTGATGGGGCGAACTGTGATGGTCTCCGTGCTCTTGGCCGGGGTGGCGTTGATGGGGGCTTCGGGCTGCAATGCGCTCCGTGATGACCGTTACGGAGCCTTGATGGTGAACATTGACTGGCCGGAGGAGACGCGCGGCATCCCCAGCTACGCTCGCAGCGCGCGCATCATCCTGCAGGATCCGGGCGGAGGCTTCGGCTACGGGGGCAACGGCTACGGCGACCGCGTGCAGATCGTCAACCGCAACCGCAGCAGCGCCTACAAAGATGAGATCCGCTTCGACAACCTCATCCGCCGCTACGATGAGGACTATCCGTTCTTCGATCACTACATCGAAGTGATCTTCTACACCGGCACCGGCGGCAGTGGCACCGTGGTGGCCACCGCGCCCTACACGTTCCGCTACCGCGAGTTCAACTGGAACCACTCGCTCAACGTGAGTTCTTACACCGCTGCCGAGATCGTGTCGCTCCGCGTGGACGGGCCGTTCACGGTCACGCTGGCGGGCGGCGCTCGCTCGCTCATCGGCACCGGCCTCGACCGCTTCAATCGCAATCTCGCCCTGCCCCCGCGCGCCCTGCGGTGGGAAGTGGTCGGCGGTGATGCCGGCACCATCACCACGGACGGCGTGTTTACGCCGGTGCGCCAGGGCAGCGTGCAAGTGCGGCTTTTCGAAGCCGATGGTTCGGTGGAGCCCGCCGTGGCTACCATCAACGTCGTCCCGTAAGCTCACACGGGCGCAAGAAAAGAGAGACGATCTCCGAACGTGGAGGTCGTCTCTTTTCTTCTCTGTCTCAAAGCCGGATCAGCGAACGTAGTGGATTTCGGGCTCTTCCATGTCGTCCAGCAGCATCATCGCCACAATCGGTAACGGACGCCCCTTGGCGATTTCGCGGGCTTCGTCAAAGCTCACTTGGTCGATGGTCATGCCGACGAGGTCAATCCACTCGGCAAAGCGCACCGCGCCCACTTCTTCGGTGAAGACGGCCAGGCCGTTCACGCCGCGATGGCAATAGCAACCGTATTTCCCGCTCGGCTGGTGGTGCAGCACGTAGAGGACGTCGGGGATGGTGCTTTCCAAACCCATGATCGGACAGGAAATCGTGTTGTTCATCGCTACGATTTCCTATTGGCAGTCTGGCCCCGTACTTTTAGGGGGAGAAGGAAGAATTCTCTCTTAGGAGCCGGCGGAATCGTCGCCAGTTCCCCGGGTGTCGCTCGCAGCCATCGAGGATGGCGCGAACCGCGCGGGCATGGTCGCCGGTGGGCGTCGGCCACGCATCGCTCCTCTCTGCCCCAGTGTAAGCTAAGGCATGGCTTACGGATTGGAAGGCGATTTCGTGCGGCTTGTCCCCTTGGATCATGTCAAACACTTTGAGAACTATCTGATCTGGCTCAACGACGATGCCGTCACCCGTCACTTGCTCGTTGAGTACCCGATGAACCGGTTGATGGAGCAGGAGTTTTTCGACAAGCAACGGAACAACCGTGACGAGATCATTTGGGCGATTGAGACCCTCGACGGGCGCCATATCGGGTCAAGCGGAGTCCACAAGATCGATTTCCGCCATCGACACTGCATCACCGGAAGCTTCATTGGCGACCCCGAGTTTCAGGGAAAGGGCCTCGGGACCGACGCCGCTCGAGTCCGTGCAAAGTACCTCTTTGAGACCTTGAACATGCACCGCGTGTACTCGGCGTACCTCGGCGACAACGAGCGAAGTCGACGAATGCAGGAGCGGATTGGAGCCGTCGAAACGGGCCGGTTTCCAGAACGCTACTTCCGGGACGGAAAGTACCTCGACGAGGTGATCATGACCTTGACTCGCGAGGCTTGGTTAGCCAACCTGAAGTAGCATTTCCGCAGCGATGGGAGCGCAGAAAATCCGCGCCCCCTTCGTGGGCTTTAGGCGCGCTTGAAGAAGCGCTTGTTCACCACTTGGCCCGGCACTTCTTGCCCGCGAATCTCCACGGTGCAGGCCGATTCCGCCTTGATGTGCGGCTGCAAGAACGCGAAGGCGACACCCGCCTCCAGCAACGGACTGTAAGCGCCACTGCTCACAAAGCCCACGGCTTCCCCATCCACCCGCACGGTGGCATCAATCGGCGCCACGCGCTTGGAATCGAGCCGGATGCCATGCAGCTTGAGCGGCAACCCGGCCGCCTTGCCCGCTTCGATCTTGTCGCGGCCCAAAAACGGCACGTCCGTCTTGCGCATCACCCAGCCCAGCCCCGCGCACAGGGGCGAGAGGTCGTCCTTGAGTTCGTGGCCGTAGAGCGGCAGGCCGGCTTCCACGCGCAGGGTGTCGCGGCTGCCCAGACCGCAGGGGGTCACGCCAGCGGCGTGCAGGGCGTTCCACAGGGTGGTGGATTGCGCGGCCGGGCAAATGAGCTCCAGGCCGTCTTCGCCGGTGTAACCACTGCGCGCGGCAAAAACGGGCACGCCCGCCATCGTCACGTCGGCGGTGCCGAACATTGGCAGGGCGCGCAGCTTGTCGCCATCGGGCGTCATCCCGGCCATGATGTCCAGGGCAGCGGGGCCTTGCACGGCAATCATTGCGGTGGCTTCGGTGTTGTCTTCAATGGCCACGCCGAAGGTGTTCTGGGCCGCCATGTGGGCCAGATCCTTCTGGTGATTGGCGGCATTGACGACCATGCGGAAGAGGCCATCCCGCACCTTGTAAACGATAATGTCGTCCACCAGGCCGCCATCGGCGTTGGGCAACAGCGAATAGTGACCCCGGCCATCGGTCAGCGCGGCGATGTCACCCACCGTGATGTGCTCCAGGTAGGCCTGCACGTTCTCGCCGCTCAGAGTCAGGCGCGCCATGTGGCTCACATCGAACATGCCGGCCCCATTGCGGACGGCCAGCGACTCGGCGATCACCCCCGTGTATTGCACCGGCAGGTCATAGCCGGCAAAGGTGACGATGCGGCCCCCCATGGCCACGTGGGCGTCATATAAGGGAGTGCGGGCGGCTTCGGACACGCAGAAATTATATCAATGTGGGTCGCCGAACGGGCCTTTTCCCGTAATTCGTACGGGGATGTGAACGGTTATGCCCCTTTTCCTCGTCTTTGCCCATAGATTCGCGCGGTAACATAGGGTCGGGTGCGTATGCGGCTGGCCCTTAGGGACAGGCGCAAACAGGATCAAGGCACGAAAATGTTGGGACCCATGGACGAAGCGGCGCGGATGAAGGCGCTCAACGACGGTCGGCGATTGATGGCCGAGCGTCGGCTGGATGACGCCCAAATGGTCGCCGCCGAGCTGGTGGCAAGCCTGCCGGATGATGCGGAAGTCCACGCCTTTTTGGGCGACGTGATGGACGAACTGGGCCGCACCGAAGAAGCGGTCGCCGCCTATGAGCGTGCCGTCACCATCGATCCGGAAAGCCAACTGGACCGCATTCGCCTTGTTCAGCTTCGCCGCAAGCTAGAGAACACCGATTTTGATGTGGCCGAGCCCGTGCGCCGTCGCCGCATGAATGTGCCCGCCCTGGCCGCCGGGAGCGTGCTCATGGCCTGTGTCATCTCCGCGATCGTGCTGGCCCGAGGCGCTGACAACACCACCGTCGCGATGGCCCCCGCCGGTGAGCAAGTGTTGGAAAGCCGACCCTTTAACCCGCCGCCGCCGGTCTCCAACTCGCAGCCGATGCAGGTGCCGAACAATGCGACCCGCGCGAACCAGCCGGACGACGTGGTGGTGACGAACCCCACCAGCCCGCTGAGCCAGCCCGTCCGCATCCCGGGTAGCACCAACCAGCAACCCGGCCTGGGCCAAATCCAGCCCGATAACGGCTTCAGCCCGCTGTCGCCCAACGTCACGATTTCTCCCAACCAGCCGACGGGTGCGACGAACATCGCCGAAGCCCAGCCGCTGGGTGACCCGGACCCGATCCCGGAGAAAAAGGATCCCCCGAAGAATGATCCGGGCGTGGTGGAAATCACCAGCAGCAATGGCTCAAATGGGGTAGGCAACTCCGAAGGCGTCAGCCAAGAGGACCGCATGCGCGGCGAGGCCCTTTACCAGGCCGCCCGCGAAAGCTACACCCTGGGTGACAATGCCCGCGCCGCCGACCTGTTCAATCAGGCCATCCGGGCCGGGTACGTCAATGGCGGCACCTACCATCGGTTGGCCAAGTGCTACCAAAACTTGGGTCGCCGCGCGGATGCCATCAAGGCGTACGAGCGCGCGGTCGCTCTTTATGAGCAATCGCAGACGTCGAACCCCGAACTCAGACGTCGAAACATTGAAGAATGCCGACAGGCCATCCGAATCTTGCAGGGCTCGTAGCACTCCTCGCCCTGGCGGGGGGAGCAACAGAGGCGCGGGGGGCAGAAACTCCGCGCCTCCTTGTCATTCAAAACCTCGCCCAAAGCAACGGCGGATTTGAAAACAACCTGATGGTGGCCGCGGGCATTGCGGAAACCCTGGACCAGGAAGGACGGGTTCTCCCCATCGCCTGGACCCAATCCGATCCCTTGCTGAAAGACGCCCTAGAGGCTCTGCGGCAAAGCTACGTGCCCGCACCGACTCCCGAGCTACGCGAAGCCGTCCGCCGCCAACTGGACGCGACGTACGTGCTGGAGGTGGAAGCGGTTCGGTCCGATGGCCAGGTTTCGGTGGGTGCTCGCCTCACTCGCAACGGCCGCGAGATTTGGCAGTTCCTTTCCGCTCCGGAGTTCGACGGCCCGGGGATCAAGGTCATCCGCAATGGTCGGCTAGACCGCGAGGCCACCCGCGAACTTCAACAGAAGTACGCCAACCAGCCCGGGGCGCAATCGTTCTTTGTCGCCCTGGTCAATGGCTTGCCGGATTGGCAGTCCACCGCCGCTTCGATTGAACGCACCCTCGCCCTTATCATCGGCTCGGACCCGCTGCGCGACCTCCCCGCTCGCCCCCGGATTGACTCGACGCTCGACCCGGTTTTCCTTCAGCCTCAATACAAGCTGGTGCCGGATGCCACCGGAGACTGGCAGGAGAATGTCAAGGACGCCCTGGCCGCCGACGAAACGGAGAAGGCGATCACCATCCTGCGGGACGCCGTGGACCGTGAGCCCAGCGATATTGCCACGCGCCTCTGGCTGGCCAAGGTGCTGGCGGAGCACGGGCAAATGGCCCTGGGGGCGACGGAAGCTGCCCGTGCCGCCCGGATGAGTGGCCGCGACCCTTCCCTGTGGGCGCTGGCCTGCCGCATGGCGCTGGACGCCCAGCAGATTCCTGCCGCCCGCGAATATCTGCACCAAGCCACCGCCCGAGGCTTGGAGGGAGCGGATTTACACCGCCTCCGAGCGGACATTGCGCTGTACGATGGCGACCTGGATGCGGCCATCACAGCGATGAATGACATCAGCGACGAAGGCAGCATCCTCACGCGCGGGCTGGTGCTGGCCCTGCGCGGGGCCCCCGCCGAACTCGTCGCACCTTCCCTCCAGAATTACAAAGGCGACGAACTCACCACCCTGGAGCGGTACACCTTTGCTATCCACGTGATCGAGCGGCAGATGGCGATGTGGGTGCTGCGCCTGCGCGAGGCTCCCGTCCGCATCCGCCAAGGCATGACCCCCACCGAACGCCGTGACCTCATCCGCACCGGGCAGGAGCTCGACGGTGTGGTGGCGTTCCTTCGCGCGGTGCCGGTCCCCGCGAAACACCGGATTTCCCACGAAGGTCGTCTTTTGGCCATGATCTTGCTCGCGAAAAGCGCCCAGGAATCGCTGGCATTTGCCGATACTTCAGATAGAAGTCTCGGCGATGACGCCGCGATGAGTTTGGGAGAAGGCCTGCGCCTCATGAACTCCGTCCGCGAAAACTTTGCGGTGGAGCGCGGAGAGCGTTGGCAACCGGCTCCCTAAAGAGTCGTTCGCATGCAAGTGGTGGCAACAATCCTGTGGATGGGAGGCGTCTTTGTGGCGTCGGTCGTCCTCACTGCCCTTGTCATGCGCACCGTGCGCAAGCGCCCGGCCCTCAAGCGCGTGAGCCTCGGCGTCGGGGCCAAGATCCGCCTGATTTCGCCGAGCGGGGTCTTTATCAGCCTGGTGGTCTCAGAGAATGACGACGAAATCTACCTTTCGCCGCCGGTAGGCTTGCAGCCGGGTCGCCCCTTTGAACCTGGCGATGTGGTGTTTGCCCAGGTGCCAGATGGCGGCTTGCTGCTCAGCTTCCGCTCCACCATTTTGCGACGCGAGATCGAAACCGGCGACCTCGTGCTCTCTATGCCGACCCACGTGCGGCAGGCCAACCGCCGGATTGAAGAGCGCCTGACCCATGTGAAGGGCCACGGCGTGACCGTGGACAACGCGACGGGGCTATTCCTCGATATCAGCGCCAGTGGGGCGCAGGTGATTCTGCCCACCCAGATCAAGGCCGGTCAGCCCGTGCAAGTGCGCTGGGATGACTTGGTGGAACCCGTGCCCGCCTGGGTGCTGGATTGCCGCCCGGTGTTCCAAGAGAACCCGATTCGTTACCGTGTACGGCTGCGTTTCCGCGAGCCTTTGAGCGGCCTCTAAGGCACTAGCCCGGGTGCTGCCAAGTCACGCGCCCGCCCATCACGGTCATGTGCTTGGTGGCACTGCTCGGCTCGCCCTCGTAGGCCACGAAGTCTGCCCACTTCCCTTCGGCCAGCACGCCTTCGCCCGGGTCATTGTTCGCGTCCGCCCCGCCGGTGGTGGCCATTGCAAAGGCGGTGGCCCGGTCAATGTTCTCGGCCGGGTTGAAGCCCTCCGGCCGGTTCGCGGCCGTATCGATCCCAATCCAGAGGTCGCCGGGCACAATTGGCCGGTCGGTGTTCAGGCTCAGGCGCGCCCCTGCCCGCACCCAGCGGGCCAGCGGCTTGAGTTCGGGGAAGATGTCATCCGCCAGTTGCGCCTTGTAGGAACGCCCAAACCGGTGCAAGAACTCAGGCTGCACCGTCACGTGCACCCCCATGCCCACCGTCCGTTCAATCTGGGCGTCGCTCACGATCATCGCGTGCTCCAGCCGGTGCTTAGCGGGGTCGGGCGTGGCCGCAAAGGCATCCAGAACCAGGTCCGTGGCGTAGTCGCCAATGGCATGCACGGCCACCGACCAGCCTGCTTCCGCCGCCACGATCACCATCTCGTGCAGGCGTTCGGGGTTGTAGATCAGTTGCCCGGTGCCGCCCGTGGTCTTGTAGGGCCGGTACACCGCCGCCGTGGCGCTACCGATCGCGCCATCGGCAAAGATCTTCGCCCCTTTCACCGCACACAGGTCGGGGTCCATCGCCGCGATGAGTTCATCCCGGCGGGCCGCATCCAGCGCCCGGCGGCTAAACAGGGTGGCCCACTGAATGTAGAGCCGGGTGCGCGTAGCCATGCCGCGCTGGGCGGCCAGGTGGTACGCCTGGAGTTCTAGCTCCAAATCCCAGCGCCCGGTCATCATGTCCGAGGCGCACGTGATGCCCAGCGAGGCCATCTGTTCGCCCGCCCGCAGAATGGCGGCGACCATTTCCTCGAGGTCCGGGGCCGGGGCGGCTGAAGTCACATTCTCGTGCGCCCGCTCAAAAAGCACCCCGGTCAAGGCACCCGTGGCATCGCGTTGGAACTCGCCCCCCGCCGGGTCTGGTTCATCCTCGCGCACGCCGGCCGCCCGCAGCGCCGCCGAGTTCGCCACACTGGCGTGGCCGTTGCTGTGCCGGAGAAGCACCGGCCGGTCGGGGGCCACCGCATCCAGGTCGTGCCGGGTGAGGTGGGCGCCGTACTTGTTTTGGTCGTACTGCACCGCGTGGAGCCAGCCTTCCCCGCCCTGCGCAAGGACCGTCGCCACCGCGTCCAGCACATCCTGGCGGCTTTGGCAGTCGGTCAGGTTGAGCTTGAGCAGGTCGAGGCCGGCCGGCAAGATGTGGCAGTGGGCATCGATGAAGCCCGGGAGAACCGTGAGGCCCCTCAGGTCGTGGGAGGGCGTGTCCCGTCCGGCCAGGTTCCCCGCCGGGAGGATCGAGGCGATGCGACCTCCAGTCACCTCGAAATCGACGCGCTGACCATTGAGAAAACCATTGAGAAAGTTCATGATGTGAGTTCCTTGGCGACGCGCTCGGCACTTTCCAGCGCGCCTTCGATAAATCCAAACCAGGCGGCGGTGGCCTCCCCGGCAAAGTGAATGCGACCCATAGGGCGGGCCAGATACGGCAAGGCCCGGGTGGCAAACCCCGGCGCGGAGTAGGTGAATCCCCCCTGGCTCCACGGATCGCTCACCCAATCATGGAATTGCCCCCGCACAAAGTGGCGCTTGGCCCCGGGGTGGGTTTCGTCGAGCGCCCTGAGCGTGCGCGCCACCACTTGGTCCGGCGGCAAGCCCGAAATGAACTCGGCCTCGGCCCCACAGATGTAGCACAGCAGCACCGATCGTAGCCCCCGGGCCCCGCTCCACACCTGCTGGATCGGGAGGTCGCACAGCAGGGCGCCGCCCCAGTCTTCCGTCTCCCAGAACGGCTCGTCAAACTCCAGCGCCACCTTGTTGGTGGGCGCCCGCGGGGCCGCGCGCCAGGCGTTCGGCAGGGTGCCCCCGGGGGCCGGATCGAAGACAAAGTCCTTCAAGAGCTGCGGCGGCAGGGTCATCACGACGTGGTCGTAACGCTCTTCCCCGTCGCCGGTGTGGACCGTGACACTGTGTTCATCGTGGGTGAGCTTGCGCACCGGTGTGAGCAGGTGAACATCCCCCTTGAGGGTGCCGCGCATCCGTTCACAGAGGCGCTGGGCACCTTCCGGAAAACGGTACGAACTCATGCCATCCTGGTTGGCCCCGCGTTGCATATAGTTGCGATAAGCATCCAGCCAACCCAGCAAGCCGACTGACTCGATATCCTGGCCTTCGTCGCTGCGAAGCATCGCCCGCGCCAACCACTTGCCGTGCGGGGAGATGGCAAAGTCCGCCACAAAGTCGGCCACCGTGCGCTCGTCCCAGCCGCGCCATTCCGCCGAATCCCACACCCGCTCCGGCAGTTGGCCGGCGATCCGCTTGGCCTCCTCGTGAACGTGGGAGAGGTCGGCCATGGCGTCCTCCCAGATGTCGTCGTCATCCCTAAACTCCCCGCCCGAGAGCAACCGCGAAGGCCGCTCATCCGCCGGCGAAGCCGGCGTGCCAAAGGACTCCAGCAAAGCCAGGCATCGGTGGTGCTCGGCGTCAATCCACTCACCCCCGGCTTCATAAAAATCGTCTTCAAGGGCCACCGTATGCAGGTTGCCACCTACGCGTTCGCGGGCCTCATAGATCGTGACGTCTACGCCCGCCCGCTCCAGGTGCATGGCCGTCGCCAAGCCAGAAATCCCCGCCCCAATGACCGCGACTTTCATACGCCCTCCGTGTATCGGGCCACATCTTGCGCGGATTTCACGGTCAACAGCGTTGCCTGGTCAGCAAGCGGTTCTCCGCCATCCCACACCACGCCGACCCGGCGCGACTGCGCCAGCGGCACCAGGGTCTCGGCCATCATGGCGTCCGACGAAGGCACCAACACGATGTCAAAGGCATCATGAAACTGCCACAGGCTCATGGCGGCCAACGAAGACCCCTGCGGGGCAAAGCCCACCATGCGCACCAGGCCATCCTGGCGGGCGGTTTCCAGGGCTTCCAGCGCCCCGTCCAGCTGGAACTCCTCCACCGCCCGGCGAATGCGCAGGCAATAGAAATCCAGCATCGGCCGCGTGAGCGACGAGAGAGTCATGATGAGGTGCGCGCTCAAAAGGTCAAACGCATGGTTTCGATCCTGCGCGTGCTCAATCTCAAAGGTGCTGCGCGCCAGCAACACCGGCTGGTGCGCCACCAGGTGCGGCCCCCAAATCGAGGTCCCCGCGCTCACATCTAGCGGGCACCCACTGGCCACCGCCGCCCCCACCATCTCCGCCACTGCGTCCTGTTCTGGCAAAGCGGGCATCTCCAGCCTCAGCCACACGGGCGGGTAGGTCTCGTTCGTCCGCCCCAGGGGCTGCGGCATGCGGCGCATGGGCATACGCTCAGTCTACGCCCGCCCGGGCGAGAGGGGTAGGATTCCGGCTCGGCCATGGCGCCCTTTTTCTTCCATCCGCGGATGCTGACGTACACCTTCGGACCTCAGCATCCTCTCAAGCCGGAGCGTCTGCGACGGACGATGGCTTTGTTGGAACTGTGCGCCCCCGATCTCCCCATCCGCGACCCCGGCCTAGCCATCACCGATGAAGTCGCCCAAGTGCATAGCCGCGACTATATTGAGGTCGTCGAGGCACTTTCCCGAGGGGACAACATCGACGATCACAAGCGCCATCAAGCGGGTTTCTCCAGCAGCGACAACCCTCCGTTTGCAGGGATGGCCGAGGCCAGCTTCGCCTATTGCGGCGGGGCCGTGCAAGCCGCCCGGGCGGTGCTGGAACACCAACCCCTCGCCTTCAACATCGCGGGGGGGCTGCATCACGCCAAGCGCGGCAAGGCGGCCGGGTTCTGCATTTTCAACGATGTGGCGCTCATTGCCCAGATGCTGAAAGCCCGTTTCGAACGCGTCCTCTACGTGGACATCGACGTGCACCACGGTGACGGCGTGCAGGCCCTGTTTTGGAATGACCCACGCGTGCTGACCTTCTCGATCCACGAGAATCCCCGCACGCTTTGGCCGGGCACCGGCGAGTGGTCCGAAACAGACGACTTCGGCACCGCTCTCAACCTGCCCATGCCGGCCGGTACTACCGGGGATGTGTGGCTGGAAGGGTTCCGCCGAGTTCTGGACGCCGCCACCACGGCTTATCGCCCCGAGGCCGTGGTGCTGCAGATGGGCACCGACGCCCACGGACTCGACCCCCTGGCCCACCTCAATGTCAGCGCCCAGCACTGGCGGGGCGCGGTGCAAGCGGTGAAGAACCTTGGTCTGCCCATTGTGGCCAGCGGGGGCGGCGGCTACAGCCTGCAAACCGTGCCCCGGATGTGGGTGGCAGCCATCATGACCCTGCTGGAGCGGCAGCTGGAAGACGACATGATGCTCGGCCTACCACCGGAGTGGCAACTGGACCGTTTTGACGACCTCGAGCCGCCCCTCGGGCAGAACGCGAGCGAGGTGCAAGAGACCGTGATCCACCTCATCCAGCGGATCCAAACTCAGGGGATCGGGGCCTAGCTACCTTCCACGGGGCCAAACGTGCCCCGGCTGGTGTACCAACGGTACAGGCCGAGCTTGAGTCGCCCTTGCTTAAACATCGCATCCCGCATCACGGCCGCTTCAATCTCCGCTCTTTCTCGGTCGGCAAAGATGTAAATCCCGCGCCAATTGCCCGCATCCTCACCCATGGGGCCGGCGGCAAGCAGAATCTCCTCCTTTGCCATGAGGTTGATGTTGGTCATGTGCGCCTCACCCAGAGCTTGAGAGGTCGCGGCATCGAGGGCAGGCAGGCCCTCCGGGCGATCCAGCTTGGCGAACCACAGCGCTTCCAAATCCAGGAACTCACCGCCCGGGCGGAAGGTCTTGTCGCTGGCGAACCACGTCACAAAACGCGGCTTCAGCAAGCCCCGCTTGATCATCGGTTCGCTCGCCATCCATTCCTTGGGCTTGTCCACTTTCTCCGCGTCGAAGAACACCAAGCCGCGCATGGTCCCCGCTTCCTCCAGCGGCCCAATGGCGAGGGCTCGCTTTTGCTTTCTCAGCCCTTCCAAGAACTCCAGGTGGTCCGCTTGGAGTTCGTTGAGCACCACCGATTCCACCAACGGCGCATTGGGGGCCGTTTCCAGGACGCACAGGATGTAGTTGCGCATCTTGAACTCAGGTTCTTGTGCGGACACCCTGTTCGGCACGGACATGGCCAGCGCGGAGATTCCCGCCAGGATGCAAGACGCGATCATATAGTGATTATAACAGCCTGCCCGAATCGCCGAGGCTATGACGAGCCCTTGTCGAGGTCAACGACCTTCTTCTTCTCGTCCTTCACGTCGTCCGGATTGCCCTGGATCACGTCCACGCCCGGACCAGCCACTTTTTCCCAAGTTCCGGATTGCGCGCGTCGGAAGGTGCTGAGCCCGTGCTTGGCGGCCTTGTCGGCGCTGGCGTCTTTGGCCATTTTGATCTGCACCTGGCTCACCACCCGCTTGCACGGCTTGTGGCAAAAGGGGCACTCAGTGAGAGCCTCTTCGTTTACACTTTGAAGCACGCCAAAGGGCGACGGGCACATCGGGCACTCGTCGTCAATCAGTTCGTACTCGTAAATCGGCATGAAGGACCTCCACTCATTTGACGCATTGAACGCTGATATTGTGGCGTGTCGGGCCTGCCCACGCTTGGTGGAGTGGCGAGAAACCGTGGCCCAGGTGAAGCGGCGGGCCTACAAGGACGAAACCTATTGGGGGCGGCCCGTGCCCAACTTCGGTGATCCCGCCGCGACCGGCCTGATTGTCGGCCTGGCTCCGGCGGCCCACGGTGCGAACCGAACCGGACGGATGTTTACCGGCGACCGCAGCGGCGACTGGCTCTACCGGGCGATGCACCGGGCCGGCTTGGCCTCGCAACCCGAATCCACCCACTTCGAAGACGGCCTCCAGCTCTACGGGGTGATGATCACCGCCATGAACCACTGCGCCCCGCCAGGCAACAAACCCACGCCCGAAGAGATGCGCACCTGCCACCCCTTTATGCTTCAATCGCTGGCCTTGCGGCCGTGGCACGCCATCCTGTGCCTGGGTTCTCTGGCCTGGGAGAGCACCTGGCGCACCCTGGGCGCTCGTCCGCCGGTCAAGTTTGGGCACGGCGCCCACGCCCCGCACGGCGAGCTCACCGTGCTGGCCAGCTATCACCCCAGCCAGCAGAACACGCAAACCGGCACCCTCACCGAGCCGATGCTCGATGAGGTGATGCAGGAGTTTGCCCGCCTGGTGAGCCGAGCCGACTAGAGCGTCTGGTTGACCAACAGTTCGCGCTTGAAGGTCAAACGCTGGAGCGAACCGCCCCGGGAGAGGTCCACTAAGACCTCGCTCCCCGGTTCTCCGCGCAGCAGATCGTTGATCTGTCGCCAGCCCAGGGTGGAGACATCGCGGCCGTTGATGCCGATGACTTGGTCGCCCCGCTTCACGCCCAAGCGTTCGGCCGGGGAATTGGGAATCACATTCCAAATCACGATGCGCTTAGCGTTGCGGTCGTAGTACGACATCATCCCCACGTCGCCTTCCTGCTCATCCGCCGTCTTGCCGCTGAAGTTCTCCAGCCACACGTGGCGGCGCGGGATGTCCACGATCACGTTGAAATTCTTGAGGAACCCAAAGCCCACCGTCCCATCGCTTTCGGCGGAGCTGCTAGGTAGGTCGATGATGTTCCACACGCTCTGCTTCACCGGCACGCCGAAGATCGTCAGGTCCTTCATCATGATGTCCCAGCTGGCCACGGGGCCACTGGCCACGAAGCTAAACCGCTGGAACGAGGGCGTTGTGCCGGGTTGCCAGAGCTTGATGCGCTCCAAAACGTCCTTGTGCGTGGTGGCATAGAACGCGTTGCCGGTATCGAGGGCCAGGTTCATGCGCTCCCCATTGCCCGTCTCCACGCGCAGTTCAATCGAGTCGTTGCCCGCAGGCAACATCTTCACCAAAAAGGTCTTCTTATTGTCCGGCGTCTTGGTGCGGATATCGAAGGACTTGGGATAGAACACAAACTCCTTGCGCTCGAAGTTGATCTCCATCGGCCCTTGGGTGAACGGCGCCAAGCCCAAGATGCCGTCGCAGCGCATGCCGTACGATTCGGTGTAGTCCCCGCCCATCTGCACGATCTCACCGTCGGGCGGGCTGAGCTTCTCCGCGCCCAGTTCCAGCAAGTTCAGTTTCACGGTCTTGGCCTGGAACTGCCCCACAAAGTCGCGGAGCGTCATCGTGCCGCTCGCCGGGCCGACGTTCACGTGCTCGCCGAGCTTGATATGCCCGGAGAAGCCGGAGTCGAACATAAGAGCGACCGGACGGCCGTTGACTTTGGCGTCCACGATAATGGCGCTGTCGGCAGTACGGAAAGGAACCCGGATGGGAGCGGTCTGCGCGTTGATGCCCGAGGGGCTGGACGCAGATCCGGCCGAGGCGAGAAGAATTCCGAGGGAGAGCATGGTGGTTTAGACGAGCGGGGTCCCCTTACGGTTGCCAGGGACGCCTGCTTTCTGTATACTCCATCGGCACAGCTGAGGGTTTCCTTAGCTCGCAACGTAAGGTTGGGCATTGTCATGACGCATACAACGCAAAAATGGTCCCTCGGGTTTGTGGCGGCTTTCGCCGCTGTGGCCCTGTCTGCTTGCAACTCGAGCACGCCGGCCCCCAACGATGGCGGCACGACTCCCTCCGGTGGCGGTACCACCGAAGGCGGCACGACGACTTCGGCCCGACCGGCCCCCACCAAGGCTCCGTTCACCGTGAAGGAAGGCGAAGTCATCCGCATCGGCCTCGTTGCCAGCCGCCAAGGCGAACTCCGACCCTGGGGTGAAGACAGCAGCAACGGCGCGGCCTTGGCCATGGCCGAACTGGCCGCCGACACCGCCGATGGTGACCCCAACAAGCTAATCATCGAAGGTCACGAGATTCAACTCGTGGTGCAAGACAGCAACAGCGACCCGGTGCAAGGCAAAAACGCGGCCGAGCAACTGGTGAACCAGGGCGTCATCGGCCTGATCGGAGAAGTCGCCAGCGGCATCACCGCCACCATTTCGGACGTCGCCTTCAGCAACAGCCTCCCGCTCGTCGCCGTGGGTGCCACCCGCACCGACCTGAGCGCCAAGGGCAGCCACTTCTTCCGCGTGTGCTACACGGACGCCCTGCAAGGCCCTGTGATGGCGAAGTTCGCCTACGAAGACCTCGGCCTGCGCAAGATGGCGCTGTTCACCGACAAGGCGCAGCCGTACTCCACGGGTCTCAGCGAAAGCTTCTCCGCGAAGTTCAAGGAACTGGGCGGCGAAATCGTGGACGAGCAGTTCTACCAAACCAAGGACACGCAATTTGCCGGTCCGATTGCCAACACCAAGGCCAAGAACCCGGACGGCATCTTCCTGAGCGGCTACTTCAACGAAGTTGGCCCCCTGGCCCGCCAGATCCGCGAAGCCGGCATGACCACGCAGCCCCTGCTGGGTGGCGACGGCTGGGATAGCGACCAACTGCTGACGAGCGGCGGCGACGCCATCGTGGGTGGTTACTTCTGCAACCACTACAACAGCCTGGAAGACCGACCGGAAGTCAAGACGTTCCTCGACGCTTGGAAGAAGAAGTACAACGCCAACCCGGGTACCACCATGGGCGCCCTGGGCTACGACTCGACCAAGCTGATGGTGGACGCGGTGAAGCGCGCGATCATGGAAGCCAAGGCGGCCAACAAGCCGGTGGATTCGTTGATGGTGATCAACGCTCTGGAGAACACGGAGAACTTCCCCGGCGTCAGCGGCGCGATCACGCTCAAGGGCCGCAACGGCGACCCCGCCAAGCGCGCGCTGGTGGTTGAAGTCACGAAGGAAGGCCAGAAGTTCGCTAAGGCGTTCGAAGCCGACGCCGTGATGGCCAAGTAATCGCCGAATGATGAGCGGCCTCCCGCTGTGGGCAGATCTGAGTTTCTCGGTTCTGCCCCAGCAGCTAGTGAACGGACTCCTGCTCGGGGCAATTTACGCCCTCATCGCGCTGGGCTACACCATGGTTTATGGGGTACTCCGGCTGATCAACTTCGCCCACGGTGAAGTCTATATGCTGGGTGGCTACGTCGCCCTGTTCATCTCGTGGCAGTTCGGCTTTACGCAAGACGCGTTGATGCAGAACTCCACCCGAGAAGGGTCTTTGCTTCTCCTCGGTCTCATGCTGATTGCCAGCATGCTGATCTGCGGCTTTATCGGCCTGCTCATCGAGTTTCTTGCTTATCGCCCGATGCGGTCCCAACCCCGCATCGCGGCCCTCATTACCGCCATCGGCGTCTCCTTGCTCCTGCAATACGCCGGGGCGCTTTTCCTCCCGAATTCCCCGCCACCCTCGATCTCCGAAAAGGTGAACCCCTACCGAGGCGAGTGGCGAATCACTCTCAGCCAGCCGAGTGGCGAATCCGTGGCCGCTCTCGCGGCCGCCAAAGCCACGCTGGACCAGCGCACCCGCGAATTCGATGAACAGATCAAGCAGGAGCGCAGCAAGTTCGACCTGAGCCCGGCCGGAGTGGCCATCCGCGACGAGAAGAACCGCGCCGATCAGGAGTTCAACAAGGCGCAGACCGTGGTGAACGCCCAGCGCTCCGAAATTGTTTTGCCGCGCGGCCAGGTGGTGATGTTCATCACCTCCATCCTGCTCATGCTCGGCCTGAACTTGTTGGTCAATTTCACCAAGATGGGGCGTGCCATGCGGGCCGCCAGCCACGACTTTGACACCGCCTCCCTTATGGGGATCAACGTCAATAAGGTCGTTACTCTTACGTTCTTCATCGGCTCGGCCCTTGCCGGTGCGGGTGCGATGATGAACACCACGTTCCTCGGCACGCCGATGACCACCTTCTCCGGGGTGCAGCCCGGCGTCAAGGCGTTCGTCGCCGCCGTTCTGGGCGGCATTGGCAGCATTCCGGGCGCAGTGCTGGGCGGCCTGCTGATGGGCATGGCCGAAACCCTGGTGGTGTGGCTGGGATACGGCTCCTACCGCGACGCGGTGGCCTTCGTCATCCTCATTCTCGTTTTGCTATTCCGCCCGGGCGGAATCATGGGTTCGGCGGCGGTGGAAAAGGTCTAAATGAAATCCTTCTGGCCCGTTCGTTTGGCCTCCATTGTCGGGGTGGTGGCGTTATGCTTCGCGCTGGATCGCGCTGTGCTAGCCGCGGCACCCGCGCAATATCGCCTGCTCATCCTGGCTTCCCTCTTCGTGATCCTCGCGGTGAGCCTTAACCTCATCAACGGGATTACCGGTCAGTTCTCCATCGGCCACGCGGCCTTTGCGATGATCGGCGCCTACACGGCCGGCACCCTCAGCAAGAACCCCGCCTTTGCCTCGATGCCGCATCCGCAGCTCTTGGCCGTGATGACCCTTCTGGGTGCTCTGGTGGCGGCCACCTTTGGGTTCATCGTCGGCTTGCCTTCCCTACGCTTACGGGGTGACTATCTGGCCATTGTCACGCTCGGTTTCGGCGAAATCATCCGTATCGTCACCAATGCCACCGAATCCCTCGGCGGCTCTTACGGCATGCCGGTGGCACCCAAGGTTCAGTTCCTGTGGTGGTCCTTGCTGCTGATGGTGGCATGCATCGCCCTTTGCCGCAACCTGCTCAAGACGACCCACGGGCTCACCTTCCTCGCCGTGCGTGAAGATGAGGTGGCGGGGCTCGCCATGGGCGTCAACGTCACCATGACCAAGGTGGTCGCCTTTGTCATTGGGGCGGCCTTTGCCGGGGCCGCCGGAGCCGTCCTCGCGCACACCGAAGCGTTCATCAGCCCGCGCACCTTCCCCATGGAAATGAGCTTCATCATTCTCACCATGGTAGTGCTTGGGGGCACGGGCTCCATTACGGGTTCGGCGCTCGCGGCGGTGGTGCTGTTCGCTATTCCCGAATACCTACGCACGCTCACCGACGCGCAAGGCAAGGCGTACGAAATGAACGCGGGCCTCTTTATGGGCATCCTCGTCGCCATCATGATCGCCGTGGCGGCCAGCAAGTGGATTCAGACCAACGTGCACGAGAAGGGCAAGAAGCTGGGCTTCTACGCCGGTGCGTGGTTGGCAGTGATCCCGCTGGGCTTCTTGTTCCAGACCATCTTGCACCTTTCGCCCACGCTTAAGACGCTGGCCTTCGGCATCGACATCCTGCGTTACGCCGTCTTTGCGGTGGTGCTCATCGCATTGATGCTGCTACGGCCCCAGGGCATCTTTGGCCACCACGAGATTGGTTGGCATTGGTTCCGCAAGCGCCCAGTCCCGGCCACGGAAGGAGGTGCCGCGTGAGCGAAGCGCAACCGATTCTGCGGCTCGACGAAGCGACGATCAAGTTCGGCGGCCTCACTGCTGTTAACAAGGTCTCCTTTGAACTCAATCGCGGCGACATCTTCGGCCTCATCGGCCCCAACGGCGCCGGGAAGACCACGTGCTTTAACCTCATTACCGGGGTCTACAAGCCGACCAGCGGGGAGATCTACTTCCAAGGTCAGCCCATTGGCGGCCTGGCCCCGAACAAGATCGCCACGCGTGGGATCTGCCGTACCTTCCAGAACATCCGCCTCTTCAGCGCGCTGAGCAGTGTCGAGAACGTGATGATAGGGGCGCACCTGCGCCATCGCGTGCCGCTGGTGGGAGCCCTGTTGCTCGCCCCGAACTCCGTCGCCGAAACGAAGGCTCTGCGGGAGCGCTCCATGCACTTGCTTGAGTTGGTGAACCTGGCGGACTACGCCAACCATCGTAGTGCCGACATGAGCTACGGCAAGCAGCGCCGGCTCGAGATCGCCCGCGCCCTCGCCACCGACCCGGAGCTCATCCTGCTGGACGAACCCGCCGCCGGGATGAACCCGCAAGAAAAGGAAGAACTGCTCTACACCGTGCGCCGGATCCGAGACGAACTCAACAAGACGGTGCTGGTGATTGAACACGACATGCGCTTTGTTATGGGGCTTTGCGAGCGAATTGTGGTGCTGGACCACGGCGAAGAGATCGCCCAAGGACCGCCCGATGCCATTCGTAACAACCCAAAGGTCATTGAGGCGTATTTGGGTGAACCGGCTTAGGCTGATTCCGCTGGGATTGGTGGCGTTGGGGTTGGCCGCGGCCTGCACATCGCCCATCAACACCGCGCCTCGCCTTACGGAAAGTGCCTTCTCGGAGGCTGAAATCAAGGTGGCCCGGGAGGCCGAACGCACCTTTGTCAACGCCCAAAACCGGGTGGCCCAGGAAACCTTGGCCACGCTCGTGAAAGCGCAGAAAGAGCCTAAGCCGATTTTCTTGGCCCACGACTCGCTCCTACGGGTGTTGGGAGCCTTGCTTCGAGCTTCCGATGGGGAAACGTACAAGCGACTCTCCGAGACGCTCCAAATCCCGGCCGAAGACGATCTGACGTACCACGTGGTTCTCCGGCGTCGCCTCGCGGACCTCAACCAGATTCCGGACTACCAGCACGGAGCCGGCATCTGGATGGTGTGGCCCGTCACCCCCGTGAGTGGCTACGTCAACGAGATGGCCAAGTACCTGGAGGTGGATGTGTACCGGCTGGGCAGTGCGCGAGTGGGTGCGCGAAGGGAACTGGAACGGTGGGCGCAGACCCGAGACACCGCCTTCCCCAGCCCGTTTGCCAGCCTGGGAGCCCAAGATGCCATCATTGCCGCCGCTCTCGCCCAAGTGACTGTCGGAGACGCGCGTTCTACCAAGGATACGGAGTTTGGCGTAGCCGATGGCGGCACGGATCTCCAGTGGGTGTTCTCTCGCCAGCCGCTCTCGGGTCCGCTCCCCACGCTTGAAGCCCAGGACCAAACGTACGCCGTGCCCTGGCCCCCCACGCAAACGTTGGACTTTGACCTTGCCTCCAACGCCAACACTATCGGTTGGGGTTATCTGTTAGAAGACAATGATTTCCGGGGAATCAATCAAGAGTTGAATCGCCATAGCACGGTGGATGGATTAAAGAGTGTGGTCGTAGGAAACTGGAAGGCCGGCACCGGCCCTGGTACGTTTGCTTATCTCATTCATAAGCCAACCCAAGCGATCATCGTGGCCGGATATCTTCCCCCTCGCTTAGCGTAGATTTTCACCACGCGAACTTACTGGGTTTGCTCAGCAGAATTACCGGTTTTCGAGTTTCCAGCCTCACTTCCACCCTCTTCCGGCACTTTCAATTGGCATACTTTGTGCATCTCTGATTGTGAAACCGGGAGCAGTTATTATGAAATTCAATCGATTCATTGGTGCGAGCATTCTCGTGGGCGCGGCGGCGTTTGCCCAAGCGGACACGTTGACCTTTAAGGGTCTGGATGCCAACAAGAGCCAAGACGTCACCGTCAAGTACGACGGTGCCAATCTGACGGTGAGCGCGGGCCTGGCCCGACTCTCCCTGAACGGGGCTCCGGACCACTTCGGTCTCTGCGTGGACCTCGACCACTGGAACACCAACGGTCTGAGTTACGAAGTCAACGTCAAGCCGATCGGCCAACAAGGCCCCAACGCCACGCGCGCTGCTTACCTGCTCAACACGTTCTCTTCGACCGTGACCAGCAAGGCCCAGGGTGCCGCTCTGCAACTGGCTGTGTGGGACGTGATCTACGACAACGGTGACGGCTTCGCCGTGGGCCGCTTCCGGACCCAAAGCGTGCCCTCGGATACCCTGGCAGCCGCGAACACGTACCTCCAGCAGTCCGTAAGCCAAACCAGTTCTGCGGCAGTTTGGTACGAGGCCAGGAGCCATGGCCCACTTGGCAAGAGCAACCAAAACTTCATGGCGGTGCCGGAACCGGCCAGCATGATCGCCCTGGGTGCCGGCCTGCTCGCCCTCGCTCGACGCCGACGACGCGCGTAAGTTCGCGTTAGAAGCCTTTTCCCACGCCCGGCGGTTCGTTGATGAACCTCCGGGCGCTTTGTTTCGTCAAGCCCCCCGGGTGAGACAACCTTTTGGGCTGATATATCAGTAAAATATCACTCAGGTCACGTCATGGACATCGTCATGCTTTTGTTGCGCGAGATCAGCGAGGTCTCCAAGCGCGTGATCCTGGCCGAACTCAAAAGTGGCCCTCGCAACGTCACCGAACTCGTGCAAGCCAGTGGCCTCAAGCAGCCCAATGTGAGCAACCACTTGGCCAAGCTCCGCTCGAAGGGCATCATTCGTTCGCATAAGGTCGGGCGGCAGGTGTATTACAGCCTGGCCGGGCCGGACGTGGAAACGGCACTCACTAACCTTCTGAGCCCCCAAGAGCTGGCGGACGAGCCGGAAGTGGTGCTAGACCGCAACCTGGTGAAGAAATTTGCCCGCGCGGCCTGCGCTGCCAACGAGGCTGAGTGCACCCAGATTGTCGATTCCCTCCTGCGGGTGCAAGAAGAACCCGAAACGATTTACGAACAGCTTTTCGCCGAGTCCATGGGTATGGTCGGCGAGTGGTGGATGGTAGAAGCTATTGACGAAGGCCAAGAGCACCTGGCCAGTGCCATCGTCGAGCGCTTGATGGCGCGCGTCTCGCACTTCTCCGCTGTCCCGGCTCCGTCCAGCCCCAATACCGCCCTGGTGGGCTGCTGTGCGGGCAACTGGCACTCCATTGGCGCGCGCATGGTGGCCGACGTGATGCGCATGGCCGGCTGGCGCGTGATGTACCTGGGCGCAAACGTGCCCACCGAGGCCTTTGTGAAGGCCGCGCTGGAGCACTCCCCGGAGATGGTGATGGTGAGCTGTGCCACCGCCGAGTCTCTTCCCGATTGCATTGAACTAGTGGCGCGGCTGGATGACAGCCGGGGAGCCGAAAAGCAGTTTGCGATTGGCGTGGGCGGCCGGGCCGTCACCGAGAATCCCCAACCGTGCCTCCAAGCCGGCGCGGACTTTGTCGCCACCCACCTCAAGGCCATCCGCCACATGGTGTTGCCGGAATACGAGCGCGGCGGCGCCTTCCCCAACGGCGTCTTCTAAGTGACCTTAGGCATATACAAGAACGCCCCTCGCGGCCCGGATCCGGGCTCAAGGGGCGTTTTGCTTCTTGGAATGGAAGAAAAAGTTAGGCCAAGGCTTCCTTCACGACCGCGCGGAACGCGTCCATGTCGGCAATAGCGAGTTCGGACAGCATCTTGCGGTTCACTTGCATGCCCTTTTCGGACATCGCGTGGATCAAGTCGCTGTACTTGGTGTCGCATTCGTGGCAAGCGGCGCTGATACGCACAATCCACTGCCGCCGAAAATCGCGCTTTTTCGCGCGGCGGTCGCGGAAGGCGTACTGCCCCGACTTCATTACCTGCTCGTGGGCATTCTTAAAGGCGCCACTCTTGCGCCCGAAGTACCCCTTCGCCTTCTTCAAAATCTTGCGGTGGCGCTTTTGGCGCATGATCCCGCGTTTGACTCGTGCCATGTTTTGTTGTCTCCTTTAGGTTCCTGCCTTAGCAGGGGTCGAACCAGTTCCCAGCCCTCATCGGGCGGTAGTGGTAGAGGCTCGGGCTCAGAGCCCGAGCAGTCGGCGAACGCGGCGGCGTTCGGTCTTGCTCAGTTCGGCATCTTGGTCCAGTCGTCGCTTTTGCGCACCGCTCTTGTTAAAGAACATGTGGTTGTTGTACGACTTACGCCGAATGATCTTGCCCGTCCCCGAGATCTTGAACCGCTTCGCTGCTGTCTTGCTTGTCTTCAGTTTTGCCTTGGGCATTCTTCTTGCTTCCTATGATCTTGGGATTAATCACCACGACCATTTCCATTCCGCTCATCACGGGTTCCCGGTCTGGCTTCCCAACTTCCTCCACGCGCTCAATGAGCTTCAATAAGCGCGCCTTTCCAACCTCGGGGTGCGTGAGCTGCTTCTTGCGGAAGCGGCAAACCACGCGCACCTTGTGGCCTTCTTCAAGGAACTTGATCGTCGAGCGAACCGCCACCATCAGGTCGTGGTCCGCAATCACCGGGCTTATTTTTATACCCTTGACTTCTTGCTTCTTAGGCTTGTTGTCCTTTGTCCGCTTGGCGAGCTCGTACTTGTACTTGCCGTAATCCACGATGCGACACACCGGCGGATCGGCATTGGGAGCCACCAAAACGAGGTCAAGTCCCTCACCTTGGGCCCGGTTCACCGCGTCGCGGGTGTCCAGGACTCCTAGTTGCGCGCCATCGGACCCGATGACCCGCACCTCTTTCAACCGAAAGAGCCTCTCGTTGATATCCGGGAGCGGCTCGCGCCGGACCGGACGTCGGCCCATGCGGCCTATGGACGTACCTCACTGCAAGAAATGGTATGCGTCATTCGGTTCCATTCTACTATCGGCAACACCAAGAAAGGAAAGGAGGGCGGTAACCTCCCTAGTCACATGTGGAATCGACGCGCTCATGTCTGTGTTATCGGAGCGGGAACCATGGGCAGCGGTATCGCCGCCCACATGGCCAATCTCGGGTTTCAGGTCACCGTTCTGGACGCCACCGAAGAGACGGCCCGCGCCGCTTGGGAACGCGCCACTAAGGCCCGCCCGCCCCACTTTATGGTGCCGGAAACCGCCGAGAATGTGCGCCTGGGCGGCATCTACACGCACTTGCACTGGGCGCAGGAAGCCGACTGGGTGTGCGAAGCCGTGGTGGAGAAGCTGGACGTCAAGCGCGCCCTCTTTGAACAGCTTGACCAAGCGCTTGGCGAAACCACCATCATCACCACCAACACCAGCGGCCTTGAGATCGAACTGCTGCGAGAAGGGCGCAGCGAGCGCTTCCGCCGCTCGTTCCTCGGCACCCACTTCTTCAACCCCCCGCGCTACCTCAAACTGCTGGAACTGATCCCCACCACCGACACCGACCCCACAGTGGTCGAGCGCATCACTGAGTTTTTGGAGGACCACGCCGCCCGCCGCGTGGTGCGCGCCAAGGACACCCCTGGATTCATCGCCAACCGCTACGGCATGTGGAGCATGTTCTCCACGATTCAGGTCACGGAACGCCTGGGCATGACGATTGAAGAGGCCGACGCCATTTGCGGCCCGTTCCTGGGTCGCCCGCGTAGCGCGGCATTCCGTCTGAACGACCTGGTCGGCCTCGACATCATGATGGACATCGCCAATAACCTGCGCGAGCGATGCCCCCACGATGTGATGGCCCAGAGCATGACGGTCCCGCAGTCGCTGGCCGTGCTCATGGAAAAGGGTTGGATCGGCAACAAGGCCGGCCAAGGCTACTACCGCAAAGAAGGACAAGAGTTCCTCAGCTTTGACCTGCAAACCCATGCCTATCGCATGCGCCGCGAGCCCGAGTTTGGAGCGCTAGACGCCCTCGCCCGCCAGCCGCTGGGTGAGCGCATCGCGGCGGGTCTGGAACTGAAGGATCCGGCCGGCGAGTTCCTGCGCGAATACCTGGTGCCCGCCCTGCGTTATGCAGTCCAGTTGGCCCCGGAAATCAGCTACAGCTATCTCGATTTTGACCGTGTGATGCAATGGGGCTTCGGATGGGAGCAAGGCCCGTTCGCCATGATCGACGCCATCGGACCCGAGCGCCTTGGCATCCCTGAAGGTCCGTTCTACAAAGAAAAGACGGTCAAGACGTTTGCGGGCACCTGGGTACCGCAGCCAGCCGAACCCAACTACCAGGCCATCGCCGACTTCCCCATCCTGCAGACGTTTGACACGCTTTATGTCCGCGACCTGGGCGACGGCGTGCACGCAGTCAGCACGCGAACCAAGATGGGCACCGTGAATCCCCAGTTGCTGGACGACCTGAACGCCTACCTGGACGGCCACCCGGACCAGCGCTTTGTGCTGACCAGCGAAGCCAAGGTCTTCTCCTTCGGTTTTGACCTCAGCTTCTTCCGTTCGCGGATTGACGAGGAAGACTGGGCGGGCGTGGGTGCGGCGCTGGCCAAGTTCCAGGCGACTTGCCATCGTCTAAGCCAGCACCCCTGCGTCGCGGCCATCCACGGTTACGGCATTGGGGGCGGGTTAGAACTTGCGCTCGGTTGCCCGGTGGTGGTGGCCTCGGCCGAAGCCCAGTTGGGCTACCCCGAAGCCAAAGTTGGCTTGATCCCCGGCGGGGCGGGCACGGTGCGGATGCGCCTGTTCCACCAAGAGAACGCCAAGTCCCTTGTCGAAGCGGCCAAGGTTCTGGCGAAGGGCGAGATGGCCACCAATGCCGTTCTGGCTCAGCGACAAGGCGTCCTGCGCCGTACCGATGTGATTTCCTTCCACCCCGATCGTTGGCTGCACGATGCCAAGCAAGCAGCCCTCACGGTGGCGCCGCGCCCCTGGCCGGAGTGGACGACCGTGGTCGGCCCGCTGGCCGGGATGATGGACCGCGCCTTCGACGAATGGGAGAAGGCCGGAGCCACGCGCCACGATCGCAAGATCGCCGACGCCGCTGGTCATGTGTTCTCCAAGCCGAATAGCCTTGACGAAGCGCTCACCCGCGAACGACAAGAGTTCGTCGCCCTGATCCAAGATGGATTGACCCAAGCCCGTATTCGTCACATGCTGGATACCGGCAAGCCCCTACGAAACTAGTCATGGCCATGTTCTCCGAAGTCAAGGCGATCTACTTCGATCTGGACGACACGCTTTGCGGCTATTGGGATGCCGCAAAGCGCGCATTGGCCGAGACGTGGGAGGTGGTGCCGGTGCCGGGCTTTACGCCGGAGCAGTTGCACGAAGCCTGGGTGGAAGCGTTCCGGATCTTTGCCGATACGCTCAAAACCAGCCACTGGTACGAGATCTATCTTTCTCAGGGCAGCGTCACGCGCACCCAACTGATGCGGGAAGCCTTGCTCCGGCTGGACATTGATGATGCCCACCTGGCCTGGCAACTATCGGATGAATACGGTCACCGCCGCGCGCAGTACCTCAGCTTGTTTGAGGGCGCCCGCGAACTCCTGGATGAACTCAAGCCGAACTATGTGCTGGGCGTAATCACCAACGGCCCTGCTGACATCCAGCGCGAAGAACTTCGTGATCTGGGTATCGAAGGCGTTTTCGATCACTTCTTCATCGAAGGGGAAATGGGCGAAGGTAAACCTGAGCCGCGCGTGATGGCGCGCGCCACCCAGGCGGCGGGATGTGCCCCGCACGAGATCCTGATGGTGGGCAATAGCTACCGCCACGACATCATCCCGGCCATGGATGCCGGCTGGCGCACCTGCTGGATTCGCCGTGATAGCGACGTGCCCCCCACCAGCCGCACCGGCAAGGTGGAAACGCGCCCCGAGGACGGGCCCGTACCCGATGCCACCATTGGGCACCTCGATGAGTTACGCGAACTTTTGGGAATCCATACACAATTGGCCCCGTAATTGCTAGAATAAAGCGATGAAGCCGATTGGCTTCGGACTTATAAAGAGGCTCCGAACTTCCTTCGGAGTGAAATATTCCCCCATTCCCCGCACTTCCTTTGCGGGGATTTCTTTTTGAGACTTGTCGCTTTAGCGGCCGTGGTGCTCGAGGATGCCTTCGGCCACAAACACGGGGGCGCCGGTGCGCACGGCCAGCGCAATGGCGTCGCTCGGGCGGGCGTCGAACATGATGTCTTCGCGTTGGTGGCGCACAAAAACTTTGGCGTAGAACGTGCCGCTCCACATGTCGTCGATCAGCACCTGGGTGACTTCCCCGCCCAGCCGTTCCACCATGTTGCGCAGCAAGTCGTGGGTTAACGGCCGGTCAGGCTGCTCATCGTTGAGGGCGAAGCTGATCGCGGCGGCTTCGAATGGGCCAATGAGGATGGGCAGCTTGCGTACGCCGTCGCTGAGCATCACAAAACGCTGAACGTTTTCACTGGTTTTGGCGGCAAAGACGTTCTCCACCTGAACGGCTACGGGCTCACGATTGAAGTCTTCGCCCAGTGCCTCTTCTTGGCCGGAGAGGTACGGAAAGAATGCGGACGGAACCTCTTCTTGACCTTCATTTTGATCATCGGGCTCGTCGAACCGCTCATCCGCCATAGGTTCTAATTTACCTTCCCTTGAACGTACTCGGCGATGGACCGGCACTCCGCCGCCATCGGGTCGGCAAAGTGGCCCAGCGCCTTCACCAGCGCGCCGGCGGTGTCGATGCTGGTGAGGCAAGCGACGCCCGTTTCGATGCACGCCCGGCGAATGCGGAGCGAGTCGGCGGAATTGGCACCAGGGGTGGGAGTGTTGACCATCAGGCTGACGTCGCCCGTGTAGATGCGCTGCAGTAAGTTGGGTTCGCCGTGCGAGACCTTCTCCAGCTTCTCACACGGCACCCCGGCGGCGGTGAGGGCATTGAAGGTGCCTTCGGTCGCTCCCAGCGAGTACCCGCGATCCACCAGTTCCCGCCCAATGGCGACGGCTTCGGGCTTGTCCTCGTCCCGCACGGTGAGAATGACCTGTCCCGCCGCGCGGAACGTCACTCCGCTGGCCACCAGCGCCTTATAGAGCGCGGCTTCGTAAGTTACGTCCAGCCCGAGCACTTCCCCGGTAGATTTCATCTCAGGCCCAAGCGCCGGGTCTACCAAGCGCAATTTTTGGAAGCTGAATACGGGTGCCTTGACCGCCCAGAGCGGACGTCGGTTGGCCGGGGGGTCTTGGGCTTCAGGGGCGATGAAGCCGCCCGTCTGCGGCGTAAGATTGCCCGTGTGCGGCCAGGCCGGGGCGTCGGGGTCCAGCACCCACAGGCCGCTGGTGTAGCCCCAATCGGCCAATTTACCACCCAGCAGGCAGTGGGTGGCCAGTGCCACCATCGGGATGCCGGTGACCTTGCTGATGTAGGGCACGGTTCGGCTGGCGCGCGGGTTCACTTCCAGGATGTAAGGCTCGCCATCCACCACCACGAATTGGATGTTCATCAGGCCCTTGATTTCGAGCTTGCGGGCCAGCGCACAGGCAGCGCGGACCATCTTGCCCTGCGTTTCGGGGCTGAGGCGCGGCGGCGGGTAAGCGGCCATCGAGTCGCCACTATGGACCCCCGCACGCTCCACATGCTCCATGATGCCGGGCACCACGGTGTCCACGCCATCACTAATCACGTCCACTTCGGCTTCGGTACCCGTGAAATACTTGTCTACCAGCACGGGCTGGCCGGGGTTGGCGGCTTCGGCTTCTCCGTAAAACTGCTCCAGGGCCTCGGGCTCGCTGACGATCTCCATCGCGCGGCCACCGAGCACAAAACTCGGGCGCACCAGAACGGGGTAGCCAATCTCTTCGATGACTTTGCGGGCTTCGGCGAGTGAGCGCACCGCCCGCCCCGGCGGCTTGGGCAAATCAAGTTCCAGGAGGAGACGTTCGAACTGGTCACGGTCTTCGGCCAGGGCGATGGCCTTGGCGCTGGTGCCGTAGATCGGGAAGCCCTCGGCTTCCAGGCGCTCGGCCAGGTTGATGGCGGTCTGGCCGCCGAACTGAACTACGATGCCGTCCACCTTCTCGTGCCGCACGATCCGAGCCACGTCGTCGAAAGTGACCGGCTCAAAGTAAAGTCCGTCGCCGGTGTCGAAGTCAGTGCTGACGGTTTCCGGGTTATTGTTAATGATCAGGGCGCGGTGGCCGGCTTCGCGCAGGGCCCAAACGCAGTGAACGCACGAGTAATCGAACTCGATCCCTTGCCCGATGCGGATGGGGCCGGACCCCAAGACCAAAACCGTCTTCGCCATGGTTCGCGAACCAGTCTAACGGAAACCATAAGGGGAGACCAACCTTTTGGCAGTCTCCCCTGGTTGGGTTGACCTACGCCCAGTGGGCGGGCTCGATGGAGAGCGACGCCCGGGCATGAGCCGCTTGCGCCGTTTCGAAGTCCATCTGCTTGTTGCGGTAGGTGATGTCGCGGTGGGCTAAGATCTCGCCAAACCACGCCTTGTTGTGCGTCAGCCCTCGGAAGGCTTCTGCCCCCGGCCCGAACGCCGACACAATGGTGTAGTCGTTGGTGTGCTGCCGCCCACTCCACGCCACATGGGTGTGGTTGCTGATGGCCAAGCTGAGGTGGCAAGCCGCAATTTGGTACTGATAGACCTTGCTGAGGCTGCCTTCGCCCTTCAACCCGGCTTGGAACAGGGCAAGTTCATCGTCATCCATCGCGATGCCCAGGGCCGCTTCCACCGTCTCCTTAATCTTGGCCGGATTGTCCTTGGCCAGCACGAGGCCCGGCAACGTGCGTTCGTAGCTCTTCTTCATGCCGGTCAGGGTCTCCAAGCCAGCGGTGGAATCGAAGTACTCCGGCCCGGCGCCAATGATGCCCGGGTTGCTGTTGCCGTGGTCACTGGTGACGATCACGAGCGTCTCGCTATCGTTCTCGGCGAACTCCAGCGCGGCGGCCAAGGCTTCTTCAAAGGCCAACTGGTCGAACAGAGCCCCCGCGAGGTCATTTCCGTGCGCCGCGTGGTCAATGCGCGCGCCTTCAATCTGCAGGATGAATCCGCCCGAGGAGCCCTTGAGCGCGTTGATGGCGGCTTCGGCCATCTCGCGCAGGCTAGGCAAATCTTTGAACTCGGCGTCGTTCAGGCGGTCCACCTCGTACGGTACATGCGACTCGCTGAAGAGACCAAGAATCCGCTCTCCCTTTTGCGCCTTGAGGCTGGCGCGGTCACTCGCGTAGCCATACCCCGCCGCCTGGAACTCCGCAATCAGGTCGCGCTTGTCGGTGCGAGCCTCACCCGCAAAGAACCGTCGCCCCCCGCCCATGATCACGTCCACCTTGGCGTCCAGGTACTTGGCGGCGATGCTCTGCTCGCTGTCCCGACTCATTTCGCTGATCGCAAAGCCCGCCGGGGTCGCGTGAGTGATCGTCGCCGTGCTGACGAGGCCCGTGCGCATGCCCGCTTCCTTCAGCAGGCTGTAAAGCGGACGCAGCTCGGTGCTGTCCGGATAGGTGTTGAGTTGGCCGTTCCACACCAGGCAACCACTGCCCCATGCACTGCTCGCGGCGGCGCTGTCCGTCACCACACTACTGAGCGACTTGGTGACCAGAGCCCCGTGCTCCACATCCGCACGCTCCTGAAGCTTGCCCCAGGTCGAACGCTTGCCGTGCACGCGGTGCAGATACTGGTCCAGCATCGCCGGCACGCCGGCACTCATACCGTCGGAGATGCAAACGATGATGTTCTTGGCGGTGTGGCCCGGGTGACGACCCGAGGCCCCGAGGCCGAGATTCGGCAACCCGGAGAGAAGCGGAAGGGCGGCACCAAACCGCAAGACATCGCGACGAGAAACGCCGGAACGAGCCATGTCTCCATTTTGCTCATTCCGGCGCTGTCTTATCGATCCTTTAAAGGACCGACAACGACCAATGGACCCTAGTTACTCCAGTCCGACCTCGTGGTTGAGCGTGTCCGTCAGGTCTATGATCTTGACGCTGTTCTGAGAGGTCTCTTCTCCCACCGTGACACGAACGCTATAGTCGCCCGCCGGAACCTGGGCCGAGTTCGGTCGCCACGACACAGCTTGCAGGCCCTTGGTGCCCGGTCCGGCCAGTTGCGCCACTCGCGTGCCGTCGGCCCGCAGGATCTCGATGTTCGCGCGCTCGGCACCTTCCCCGTTCACGTGGTAGGTGATCAGCGTGCCCGGTTGGCTGTTGGGCGCCGCCCAACCCCGGTCACCACCGAACCATCCGCGCGGCGTGCGGCCCAGATAGAGCACATCCGAAGCCGGAGCCACATAGAGCGGCTTAGCCAGGTTGGCTTCCGTCAGGAACTCAAACACACGGAACGGCAGTTGCCAGATGCTCCGGCCATGGGTGCCGACGAGAGCGTCATGGTCGCGCGGGTGAATGAACACATCGTTCATGCGCACGGTCGGCCAGTTACCGGTCTTGTATCGGCCCCAAGTGGCGCCTCGATCCAACGAGACATAGAGGAAATTTTCGGTGCCGAGGATGAGATAGTCCGGGTTGAGGACCCCTTCTCGAATCACATAAGCCGCTCCGGCATCCTTCAGGTCGCCACCCACTCGCTTCCACGTCTTGCCGAAGTCGTCCGTCACAAACGCCCAGGTTTCGTAGTCGTTGTTGCGGTGGCCATCCAGCGTGACAAAGCATCGTCCAGTTTCAAATCGGCTGGGCGAAACGCTGCTGACGTAGGTGAACGGCGGGGCTTCCGGAATGTTCGGGGTGGTGTTGGTCCACGTCTTCCCGCCATCCTGCGTCACCTGCACGTTGCCGTCGTCGGTGCCCACCCAGATCACGCCGGGCGTGCGCGGCGATTCGGCGATCGAAACGATCGTCGTGTGGTTCTCAGCCGTGCTTTGGATGTCGCCCTGCGGCACCACCTGCTTGGACTTGTCGTTCGTGGTCAGGTCCGGGCTAATGGTTTCCCAGTTGTCGCCGCGGTCCATGCTGCGATGCAGGAACTGCGAGCCCACATACACCGTGCGCGAGTTGAACGGGCTTAGCGCAATGGGCGTATGCCAGTTCCAGCGGAGACCAGTTCCACGCGGGCGGATCGAGCGTCCGCCGCCTCGCAGTTGGTCCACGCGCTGCACCGCCCCGCCTTGGCTTTCGGTGTACACCGTCGTCCAGTCGTTCGGGTCGGCCAAGACGGTGAAGCCGTCGCCACCGCTCAGCGAAATCCAGTTCTCAGGGCCAACAAAGCCGCGCCGGGTCTGCGTCGGGCCCGCCCAGCCGCCGTTGTCCTGCAAGCCTCCGTACACCCAGTACGGACGTCGCATGTCGGCGTGGACGGCATAGAAGTGGCCCATCGAGATCTGCGTAAACAGCTCCCAGGTTTGGGCGCGGTCGCGAGTTTGATAGGGTCCACCGTCCGTCCCTACGAGGATGTGGTTCGAGTCGGTCGGGTCGATCCACATCGAATGCCAGTCGGAGTGAACGTTGTCGCTGCTCTCACGGAAGGTCTTGCCCCCATCCGTGCTGATGTGCAGGCTCACCCCTAACACGTAAATGCGGTTCTTATCGCTTGGGTCTTGCTTGATCTCGGAGAAATAGAACGGGCGTGGGTTGAGATTTGCGGTGCGGCGCCAAGATTCCCCGGCGTCATCGGATTGATACACCCCGCCCTGCACGGCATCCACAACGGCCACCAGGTGCTTGGGGTCGCTGTGGTTCACGTCCACCCCAATGCGGCCCAAATCACCGCCCGGCAGGCCGCGCGTCACCTTCTTCCAGGTCTTGCCGCCGTCGGTACTCTTGTAGAAGCCACTACCGGCCCCACGGGTCATCACATCCCACGGCCAGCGTCGGCGTTCCCACATGCTGGCGTACAGCACGTTCGGGTTCTTGGGATCAATGTCCAGGTCCACGGCCCCCGTGGTGTCGTTCACAAAGAGCGTGCGCGTCCAGGTCTTGCCGCCGTCGGTCGTCTTATAGACGCCGCGCTCGTCGTTGGGTCCCCACAGGTTGCCCAGGGCCGCCACCCACACCGTGTTTTCATCGGTCGGGTGCATGATCACGCGGCCGATCTGGCGCGAATTCTTGAGGCCGACGTGCTCCCACGTCTTGCCTCCATCCAAACTCTTATAGACGCCGTCGCCCACCAGCGTGGAGTTGCGGCTGGCCGGTTCCCCGCTGCCAATCCAGATCACATCCGGGTTCTTTTGGCTGATGGCAATCGAGCCCACCGAGCCCGAGCCCTCTTGGTGCCACACCGGGCGGAAGGTCATCCCACCGTTATCGGTGCGCCAAGCACCTCCCGAGGAGCCCCCGACGTAGAAAATGCGCGGCTCCTTCTCGTAAACCGCGATATCCATAATGCGGCCGCCCATGGTGCCGGGGCCCAATTCTCGGGGCGGCAACACCGAAAGCATCTGCTCAACCGACTGGTTTTGCGCAAATGCGGGCGCGACTAAGGCAAGGGCGAACAGAACACCAACACAACGTCCGCGTAACATCGTCCCCATTACGGCATAATCCCCGCCCGAAGTTCCACCCCTAGCCCCGGTCGGTTAGAATCTTTTTCATGGAATTTGCGCTCACCGCCGAGCATGAACAGATCCGTGAAGCTGCCTACAAGTTCGGACAGAACGTGATTGTCCCCTCTGTGGGCGAGCTGGACCGCCAGCACACCAGCGATCCCGAGACCCTGAAGAAGCTGGGCGAAGCCGGCTTGCTCGGACTGGGCATCCCCGCCAAGTGGGGCGGCACGGACACGGACTACATCTCGGTCGGCATTGCCTGCGAAGAGCTGGAGCGCGCGGATTCCACGGCGCGCGTGGTGATGAGCGTCCACGTGGGCCTGCACTGCATGACCATGATGCAATGGGGCACCGAAGAACAGTGCGCGAAGTGGCTCCCTGACCTGGCCACGGGTAAGAAGATTGGCGCCTTTGGCCTCACCGAGCCCAATGCCGGCAGCGACGCCGCTAGCATGAAGACCACGGCCCGCCGCGAAGGTGACGAATACGTGCTGAACGGTGAGAAGACCTGGATTAGCCTGGCCGACTACGCCGACCAGTTCTTAGTGATTGCCCGCCTGGCTGAGACTGATGCCAAGGCCCCCTACGCCGCCTTCATTGTGGAGCGCGACCGCCCGGGCTTCAGCAGCCGTGCCATCAAGGGCAAGCTCGGCGTGCGCGCTGGCAACACGGGTCAGATTTTCTTTGACAACGTGCGCATCCCGGCCAGCAATATGATCGGCCAGGAAGGCGACGGCTTTAAGGTAGCGATGAGCGCACTGGATCATGGTCGCTACACGGTGGCGGCCGGGGCCGTGGGCATCATCACCGCATGCATGGATGCTTGCTGCAAGTACGCCAACGAGCGTAGCGTGCAGGGTGAGGTCATCGGCAAGAAGCAACTGGTGCAGCAGATGATTGCCAAGATGGCGCGGGGCCGCGACATTGGCCGACTCCTCTACTACCAAGTGGGGTGGATGAAGAACACCGGCAAGCGCCACACCCGCGAGGTGAGCATGGCCAAGTGGGTGAACTGCGAGGCTGCCTTCGATGCCGCCAACAACGCGGTGGAAATCCACGGAGCGTACGGCTACTGTGATGAATTCCCGGTGGAGCGCTACTTCCGCAACTCACGCGGGGCAATGATCTACGAAGGCACGCACGAGATTCACACGATCATGCAGGCCGAATACGCGCTGGGCTACCGCGAAGACAAGCCGATCTCGCGCACCCTGCCGACCTTCCCTTTCGCCTGATCTGGATTTAGGCAAGGAGAAGCCCCCTCTCCCCGATCGGGATGAGGGGGCTTCCTTTTGGATGGAATTACGGTCCGTCTGGGAACGCCAAGTCTTCGCCCGGCGAGGCTTCCAGCACGGCTTGTCCCGTGCCGTCTTCGTTCATCGTCCACACCTGGCGATTGCCTGAGATGCGCGTATAAGCAATCGAGTTATCACTGCGGAACAATGGTGCGAACTCGTCTTCCGTAGTGTTGGTGAGCTGGACCTTGCCCGTGCCGTCGGCGTTCATCGACCACAGATCGCGCAAACCGCCCACTTGCCGGGTGTAGACCAATTTGGTGCCATCGGCATTCCAGCGGGGTTCAAGGTTCGCTTCACCCGAAAGCGCCGTCAGCGCCGCGCTCACATTGGAGCCATCGGGATCAATCGTCTTGATTTGGATCCACCCATTGGGAATGGACGTGAAGGCGATCTTCGTGCCCGCCCCGTTCACATCGAGGTCCACCATGCCGCCTCCGCCGGACCCGTCGAACAGGCTTGCAGAAATGCCCGTGCCGTCAGGGTTCATGCTGACGAGCTGGTTGGTGCTGCTAATCGCAAAGATCTTGGTGCCATCCGCATTCCAGTCACCGGCTTTGTGATTGGGGATGGTAATGGCCCCCAATCCGTCGCTGTTGATGACGATCAAACTCGTGCCGGTGCCCAAGAGAATCTCGGTTCCATCGGGGCTTCGACGCGGATAGCGTAAAGTGCCAACGGTGACTTGATACACCTGCCGGATCGCTCCGCTCAGGTCATTCCGGGCCACCAACTCTTGGGTTCCCCGCGTGAAGAGCAGTTCCGTCCCGACGGGCCCGGATGCGCCGCTACCCCCACAACCAAACATGACCACGGTTCCGCTGAGTATGGCGATGGGTAAGAGTAGGTTCTTCACACCAAAACGTTACCCCCCTCTCTGGTGAAGACTTCAATACGAGTTTGAAAAATGCCAGTTCCACGGTTCTAGGTCAAACCCGAACGCTTGCCCCCCGGGGCGGTAAAACAAGGCCCGAACCCCATGCGTAAAATCCTCGTGATCGGGAGCGGACCTATCATCATCGGACAGGCCGCCGAGTTCGACTACGCGGGCACGCAAGCCTGCAAAAGCCTCCGCGAAGAGGGCTACGAAGTCGTTCTCATCAATTCCAACCCCGCCACGATCATGACGGACCTGGAAACGGCGGACCGCGTTTACATCGAGCCGCTGACCCCCGAATTCTGCGAGCGCGTGATTGCCCGGGAGCGCCCCGACGGCCTCCTCCCCACTTTGGGCGGCCAAACCGGCCTCAACCTCGCCAGCCAGCTTGCGCAGTTGGGCATCCTAGAAAAGTACAACGTCAAGCTCCTCGGCACGCCGCTGGAGGCCATCCAGAAGGCGGAAGACCGCGAACTCTTCCGCTCTCTGATGCGCGAACTCCGCGAGCCCGTACCCGAGAGCTGGATTGTGGAGAGCGAAGCCGACCTGCAGGCCATCCTCGATGTTGTGCCCTATCCCTGCATTGTGCGGCCCGCTTACACCCTGGGCGGCACCGGCGGTGGTGTGGCCACGACCCGTGACGAACTCTGGGAGATTGGCCGCAAGGGCCTCAAGCTCTCCATGCGCAGCCAATTGATGATCGAACGCAGTCTGCTGGGTTGGAAGGAGGTCGAGTATGAGGTCATGCGCGACCGCCTGGGCAATGTCATCACCATTTGCAACATGGAGAACCTGGACCCGATGGGCGTCCACACCGGCGACAGCATCGTGGTCGCCCCGAGCCAGACCCTGAGTGACGTGGAATACCACCTGCTTCGCACGGCTTCCCTCCGCATCATTGATGCGCTCGGCATCCAGGGGGGCTGCAACGTGCAACTGGCGGTGAACCCGGATTCGTTCGACTACTACGTGATTGAAGTCAACCCGCGCGTGTCGCGCTCGTCGGCGCTGGCCAGCAAGGCCACCGGCTACCCCATTGCGCGGGTCTCGGCGAAGATTGCCATCGGGCACACGCTAGACGAGATTGAGAACAGCGTCACCAAGACCACCAAGGCGTGTTTTGAACCCGCGCTGGACTACTGCGTGGTCAAGATTCCGCGCTGGCCGTTTGACAAGTTCGCCTCCGGCGACCGTGGACTGAGCACCCAGATGAAGGCCACCGGCGAAGTCATGGCCATTGACCGTACTTTTGAAGCGGCATTGCTTAAGGCGATTCGCGGGCTGGAAGTGAAGCAACGCGATCTCCGTCATGACAGCATGAGCGCGCTGGCGGATGATGACCTCAAGACGGCGGTGCGCCAACCAACAGACGAGCGCCTGTGGGCGCTGGCCGAGGCTCTGCGCCGTGGCTGGACGGTGGCCGAGGTGCGACGCCTCAGCCGTGTGGACCTGTGGTTCCTGGAGAAGATCGAAGCGATGGTCCGGATGGAGCAGGCCCTAGTGCAAGCGGGGGCCGGAGCCACCGAAAATCTCTTGGAGGAGGCCCTAAGCATGGGATACAGCCCCACCGCGATTCTTGACTTGACCCAAGGCGGCGAGGCTGTCTCCGGGAAATTGGCTACTTTTGAGGTTATGTTTGCCTACAAGATGGTGGACACGTGCGCGGCGGAGTTTGAATCCGCCACGCCCTACTTTTACGCCACGGTGGCGGGGTCCAGCGACTTCGTGCAACCCCAAGCCCTCGCGAACTAAGCCCGCATGATCAATTCGCTCCTTCTCTTCACTGCTGCCCTCGTCCCGGGAACTCCGGTCGAGGATTTTGTGCAGGCGTTCGAGCAACGCCGCGCGGATGCCCCGGTGGAAAGCCCAGACCCGGCCATTGCCCGCGCGATGGAAATCGCCATCCGCAGCATCGAGAACAGCCAAGCCACGACGAGTGAGCAAGCCAACCAGGTACTCATGCCCTTCCGGCAAGCGCTGGGCGGCGGGCAGATTCCGGCGGACTACTACCAGAACATCTCCGCCACGGTGCGCACCCGGGGAAGCGAGCGACTGGTGGCCATTCAAATGGGGGCGGCCTCCCGCCTCGCCCTCATCCAAGCCGATGGCCGGCGAGGCAATTTGCCGAGCGAATTTAACTGGATTTTCCAGGCCGAGCCCCTCGGCTATGCCCTCCCGGACAATGCCTGGCTCATTGCCGCTCCGCTGACCTCGCGGGACACCATGCGGATGCCCTATCGCCTCATTTGGGTTCGCCCGCAAGGCGAAACCTATGCGGTGACGGCTCGCTACGAGGGCGTGTGGGTGCGGGGCCACGTGCGCAACTTTGTGCAAGTGGAGGATGAAGTGATGGTGGCCAACACGATGGAGCCACTCCGCTCCTTCCGGACCTCCCCGCAACTGGGCGCCCCGAGCCTGCAGATTCGCTGGCGCGTTCGCAACGGCACGCCCACCGAGCGCTCCGAAACTCGCGGTGACCTCGATCTCCGACAGATCGACCAGTGGTGCCAGCAGGCATTCTCAGCCGCAACTCCTACGCTGGAGCAAGCCCGATTCTTGGCGGATGTTCCGGTGGGCGAAACCCTGCGGTCGGTGCAACGAAACCAAGGCGAGGTCGTGCTCAACTTCGGCCCCAACCTGCGGTTCCGCGTTGCGAATGGCAACGTGAGCTACGTCGGTCGCGCGGGCTAGCGCTTACGAGCGCAAAGACTGGACGAACTTGGCGAAGTAGGGCCGGGCATCCCACGGGCCGGGCGCGGCTTCTGGGTGGTACTGGATGCTGAAGGCGCGGGCTTCCTTCACCTCAATCCCTTCCACGGTACCGTCGTTCAGGTTCAGTTGCGTCACGCGGGCCCCAGTGCCTTCCAGGGTCGCCGGGTCAATCGCGTAGCCGTGGTTCTGGCTGGTGATGGTGACGGTGCCCAGGTCAAGGTCCTTCACGGGGTGGTTAGCGCCTCGGTGCCCAAACGGCATCTTGTACGTGGTGCCGCCCACCGCCTGGCACAGCAACTGGTTGCCCAGGCAGATGCCGAGGATCGGGATGTTCCCCAGCAGATCACGAACACACGCCACCGGGCCGGGCAAACGCGCCGGGTCACCCGGGCCGGGGCTCAGCAGCACCCCGTCGGGGTTCCAGGCCAAGACCTCCGCTGCGGTGGCACTGTGCGGGAGCACCACCGTGCGGACCCCCACAGCTGCAAAACGGCGCAGGATGTTCCACTTTACGCCGCAGTCCAGCACGGCCACGGTGGCACGGTAATCGCCTTCGGGGTTGAAGAGGTGCTCCTTGCCCGAGTAGCCCCACGCATAGGGCGCCTTAGTGCTGACTAGCGGCACAAAATCCGTTTCGTCGTAGCTGGGGCGGGCCTGCAGGGCGGCGAAGGCTTCGTCGGGGTCGCCGTGGGTTATGACGGCATTGGTCACACCCTCGCCTCGAATGCGCTGGGTCACCGCCCGGGTGTCCACACCTTGGATACTGGTCACGCCTCGGTCCTTAAGGAACTGATCCAAGCTCTTGCGCGAACGCCAATTGCTGGGGTGTTCGCACGCCTGGCGCACCACGATGGCACTCGGTTGCACGCGATCCGACTCAAAATCGTCGTCGTTGATGCCGTAGTTGCCGATCAGCGGATAGGTGAAGAGGACGATCTGGCCGGCGTAAGAGGGGTCGCTCAGAACTTCTTGGTAACCGGTCATGCCGGTGTTGAAAACCAGCTCACCAAAGGCCATTCCGGGGGCGCCGAGCGCCTGCCCCGGCCACCGGGAACCATCCTGAAGAACGAGCCACGCTTCCACTTCAGAACCGGACCATACCCCTTCGCCGGGGCCAGGTGTGGTCAGTTGGCCGGACGAATTGTGACCTTTGCGTCCGTTTCCGTTTTGAGTTCCAAAGTCGTGCCGGGGAGTGCCTCAATATTGCGCCCCTTCACCATGCCGCGAATCGTGCGATCCACCCCATTTGCAAGGCCTTCGAGCTCGCCAATCGCGCCCAGCGCCAGGGCCAGATCTACATTGCCCAGCGCCGCCACGTTGCCTTGCTGAATGGCGCGGAAAGTCTCTTCCAGGCCCGCTTGGCCTTGTTGCGCGCCATTGATGGCGGCCTTGGTGTCTTCCAGGCCCAGCAGGTCGGCCAATTGGTCAAGTTCCTTGCCTTCGGGCAGTTTCCCAGCCTTCAGGGTCTCGCTCAGCTTCTTCAACGCCTCTTGCTTTTCCGGGTCGCGCCACAGGGCTTCCAGGTTCGCGGCCGCGTTCTTGATGTCGGTGTTGGAGAGCGTGAACTCAAACTCCTGCGGCTTCAGGCCCTCAAGGTTAAGGAGAGTGCCATCGAGGGCGGGGAGCGGCTCCAGGCTCACCACCAGGCGCGCCGGGCGGTTCGTTAGCGTGCCCATCACGCTTCCCGCGCGGCTTTCCTTCACCGTGCCCTCCACCAGCGTGCCCTGCTTGGCCACCACGTCGCCAGCGGCCGTCTTGAGGTCCTCAATCAGCAGGAACTTCACTTCGTCGCCCGGCTTGCTGCCACCCGATTCCAGAGGGGTCGCCAGCACGAGCTTGACGTCGGTGCCGGCGGGCACCTCCACCGTCTTCTTGGGCTTCAGCTGTTGCGAAACCGAGTTGATTCCCCCCGGTTGGCTAATCAAGTAGTACGCGCCAGCCCCAACGGCGGCCGCGATGATAAACATCCCCAGTTGCTTGAGGGCCTTCACGTTAAGTTAAGACGTGGCGGCATGCCTCTAGGGTTGCAAGCCCCGGGCTATGCCTAGTCATCCGCGAAGTTCTGACGTCGCTTGCTGCGCCAGTAGTCTTCCTTGTCTTCGTTCGCCAAGCTCCAGAAGCGCGTCAGCGAGGGCTGGAAGCCCAGCAGCACGGTGCCGGTCGCCCCATTACGGTGCTTGGCAATGATGACTTCCGAGGCTTCGGTGTGCTCGGGGTTTTCGTGGAAGTCGTCGCCGCCCCCTTCCTCCTTCTGCCGATAGTACTCGTCGCGGTAAATGAAGGCCACCAGGTCGGCGTCGGCTTCGATCGAGCCCGATTCGCGCAAGTCGCTGAGTTGCGGGCGCTTGTTGGGCCGCTTTTCTACTTCGCGGCTGAGCTGAGAAAGGGCGATGACGGGGACGCGGAGTTCACGGGCCATCAGCTTCAGGCCCCGTGCAATCTCCGAAACTTCCTGCACCCGGTTATCGCTGCCCCGCTGCGCACGCATCAGCTGGAGATAGTCCACGATCACCAGCGCCAGCCGTCCGCCTTGCGGGTCCAGTTCGTCGCGGCGCACCCGGTCATCCAGGTCCATCTGCAGGCGGCGGCACCGCGCGATCATGTCCAGTGCGCTCAGCTGAGACGTGTCATCAATGAAGATCGGCAGGCTCACCAGTTGCTCGGCGGCCACGATGATCTTGTCGTAGCTTTCGGTGGAGAGGCCCGTGCGACGCATGCTTTCAATCGGCACCGTGGAAAGCATCGAGATGAGGCGCTGCACCAGTTGCTCCCCGGGCATTTCGAGGTTGAAACACGCTACCGCCCCGTTGCCCGATCGGGCCACGTTCATGGCAAAGTTCATCACCAGAGAGGTCTTCCCCATCGCCGGTCGGGCGGCCAAAATCACCAAGTCGCCGGGGCTGAAACCCGTCGTCAAGCGGTCCAGGTCCGGGTAGCCCGTCGTCAGGCCCGCCACGCCCCCGGTGTTGGACATCAGAGCTTCGATGCCATCAAAGAACCGGTTGGCAAACATGCTGAGCGGCTGGAAGTAGTCCGCCCGGTCGCCGGCCTTGAGGTCGTAGACCAGCTTCTCCGCCGTCTCCACCTTCTTGTCGATGCTGGAATTGGGGTCGAAAACCACCTTATGGATCTCGGCACTGGCCTCCAGCAAGCGCCGCAGCTTCGAGCGGTCGCGGACGATGCGGGCGTAGTCCACCGCGCTGGCGGCGCTCGGCACGTCGTCTACCAGGCGCACCAAGTACGACACCCCACCGATGTCTTCCAGCCGACCATTGGACATCAGCGTGTCGCGCATGGTCACCAGGTCCACCGTCATACGGCGGCGCACCAGCTCCACCATCGTCGCATAGATCTCCTGGTGGACCGGCAAATAGAAGTGGTGCGGCTCCAGCACCTGTGAGACTTCTTGCACCGCCGTGGCGCTCAGCATCATCGCGCCCAAGACGGCCATCTCGGCTTCTTCGTTATGAGGAGGCACGCGATCTTGCAAATCCGCCATGGGGATTTCACTATGCCCCAAATCTCGGCTCGCCTCGGCGCTCCGTAGGGCAAGGACTTCTAGATTTTCGGGGAAACCCCGGGGAAAGGTGGCGCGTCATTGAACTCGTATGGCTTTGACGACCACTCTTCTTGCTCTTGCGCTCCAAGGTGCTGCGGCGCACCCCGGCGGACTTACCTCCCTGGCCGAGCGCCCGGACAGCCGGGTGATTGCCTCCGCGGGCTGGGACAACGCCATCCGCGTTTGGAAGATGCCCGAGGGCACCCTGCTGCGCACGCACCGAGGGCACACGGATCACATCACCGGCCTGGCCTACAGCGGGGATGGCAAGATCCTGGTGAGCAGCAGTGGCGACGGCACCATCCGCGTTTGGGATGGCGAGAGCAACCGTGCCCTGGGCAGCATCCGGGGCGGCACGAGCTTCTTGAGTGGCGTGGGGATCGCCCCCGATGGCCGCACGATTTACGCTTCGGGCTACGACAACCGCGTCAAGAGCTGGCGCTGGCCGAACCCGGGCAGCCCGGTGGTGCACATCCAGATGCCGAGCGACGCCTACGATATGGCGCTGAGCAGCGATGGCCTTTACGTGGCCGCCGTGGGGCCGGATGCGGGTATTCGCGGGGCCGCTACGCGCTCGCGCAATGCCGTGCCGGCCAACGATTTTGAAGGCCAGGCCACGCGGGTCAAGTTCCAGCGCGGCGGCCACTGGGTGGTGGCGTCGACGATGGGCGAACAGGTCTTGGGCTGGAACCTACTGGATGGGAAGACCTTCAACGTCAGCGTGCCGGGGCGCGGGCAGGACGCCGACTTTGTGGGCAACACCCACCTGGCCGTGGTGACCTACGACCGCCAACTCATCCTGATCGAACGGGAGGAGTACCGCATTGAGTCTCGCCTCACCATCCCGGGCACCGACGGCCTCGACACCGTATTGATCTCGCGGGACCAGAAGCACGCCTTCATCGGGGACTACCAGGGCCGTTTGTTCCGGGCTGCACTGGGCGATGCCTGGGGCCAAATCGTCGAGATCAAGCCGTAACCGATAAACTCCGGGGACATGCTTTTGCGGGTCTCCGGGGTTGCCAAATCCTACGGGGCGGACGTCATTCTGGACGACGCCTCGTTCTTTTTGGGTCCCCGCGAGAAGGTGGCCCTGGTGGGGCGCAACGGCACCGGCAAGACCACCCTGCTCAAAATCCTGACCGGCCAGGAGACGGCCGACCAAGGCACCATCACCGCTAGCCCTGGCATGCGCATCGCCTACTTACGGCAGAACGAGGCCGTGCTCCCCGGCTCTACCGTGCGGGCCGAGGCCGAGCGCGGTCTGGGAGAGCGCCTGCACCTGCGCGACCGCTACGAAGAAATTGCGGCTTCATTGGAACGCGGCACGGCTGAGGAGGGGGCGCTGGAAGAGTTCCACGAACTCGGTGAGCGCCTAGCCGACCTCGAAGCCTTCGGCACCGAAAACGACTTGCGCTCGGTGCTAGACCGGCTGGGTTTCACGCCCGAAGACGACGACAAGAGCACCGACACCCTCAGCGGCGGCCAGCGCACGCGCTTGGCCCTGGCCCGAATGTTGTTGGAAGAGCCTGATCTGCTCATCCTGGACGAGCCCACCAACCACCTGGACCTCAGTGCTACGGAGTGGCTGGAAGCCTGGGTCGCCCGTTACCCCGGGGCGGTGCTGCTGGTCAGCCACGACCGCACGTTCTTGGAGCGCACCGCCGAGCGTTATCTCGAGATTCGGGATCGACGAGTCTTTGCCTACGACGGCCCCTACGCGCAGTACCGACGCTTGCGGCAGGAAGATCTCGACCGGCAAGCCCAAACTGCCGCCCGGCAAGCCGCCGAGATTGCCCAGTTGGACGAGTTTGTTCGGCGGTTCATCAACAGCCAGCGCACCGCCGAAGCCCGCGGCCGGCGCAAAAAGATGGAGCGGCTGATGGCCGAGCAGGTGCAAGCCCCCACCCAAGAGGCGGGCCTGCATTTCGACTTCAGCAAGGTCGCCCGCAGCGGCGACCAGGTTTACGTCTGCGAGAAGCTGCAGGTGGGCTACGACGGCCAGCCCCTGGCCCCCGCCCTGGATTGGACGGTGCGGTACGGCGAACGCTGGGGCATCATCGGGGAGAACGGGGCGGGCAAATCCACCCTACTTAAGACAATGGTGGGCGCGCTGGACCCGGTGACCGGAGCCGTGCGCACCGGCAGTGGCGTGAGCCTGGGCTACTTCACCCAGGATGCCGTGCAGTTCGATGGTGAGGACACGCCACTGGACTACATGGTGTGGGAGTGCGGCCTGGACGTGGGGCCGGCGCGAGATGTGCTGGCCAAGTTCTTGTTCACGGGTGATGACGTGTTTAAGCCGATTTCGGCCTTGAGCGGCGGTGAGCGGAACAAGCTACAGTTAGCCGCCCTAACCATCGCACAGCCGAACTGCTTGGCCCTGGACGAACCCACCAACCACCTCGACATGGACAGCCGCGAGGCCTTGGCCAACGTGCTGAAGCAGTTCCCGGGCACCTTGCTTTTGGTGAGCCACGACCGGTGGCTGCTGGGGCAGCTTGCGGACTCGGTGTTGGATGTGCGCCGAAGCGGTACCCGGCAGTTCTCCGGCGGGTTCGCCGACTACATGAGCCGCCGGGATGACCTACCCGCCCCGGCCCCCAAGAACTCCAAAGCCGCCCCCACCGAAGCCCCGGCTCCCACGCTTAGCCCCCGCGAACTCAGCAAGGAGATTGGCCGGCAAGAGAAAGCGGTGCAAGAAGCAGAGCGCGCCGTCGAGCACTGGGAAGGCGTGGTCGCCCAGATCAACCGCGACCTCGAGAACCCCAATCCGGACGAAGTGGCGGCGCTCTGCGAGCGCCACGAAGCGGCCCAAAACGCCCTTGCCCGGGCGATGGACGACTGGGCGGAGTCGGCCGTGCGATTGGCCGAACTCGAAGCGATGCGCGCCTAAACCACGTGGAAGGCCGGTGCCGACCGCAGGGCCTCGAACAGTCGATTCAAACACCCCGCCTGCCACTGCACGTTGGTGGTGCCAAACGCCGCCACGGCGTTGATCTCTTTGCTCAAACCACCCAACGCCAATAGCGTTTCGTCGGGCAATTCAAGGTCAAAGTAGGCTTCCACGCTCCGCACAATGTCGTCATCGGTGGCGCGGGGTCGCCCCGCCACAAACTGCACAAAGCGCCGCATGGTGCCGCCGGGGTGCCACTGGCCGCTCCCCTTCGGTTCCTCGTTGAACGAGAATGCGAGCCCATAGCGCGAGCGGTGGACCATGCTGCTGGTGCTCACCCAGCCCGGCCCCCAATCCCAGCCCGCCACACTGGGCGGACGGTAGAGCTCCATCCCCTGCTGCACGCAGTGATAATGGATGGCCCCCACCACTTGCCACCAGGGTTCCTGGATACCATCCGTCGGCCCGCCCGGGTTGAGGGTTTGTCGGGCGTCTTCGTCTTGTCCAAAGGCACGGCCAATGGAGATTGTCCACTCGATGGGCGAAAGCACGCGCGCCCGCCCCGGCGCCCAGAACGAATCGAGGGTGGTCATGGCCCGCAACACCGCCCGCACGTCCCCGCCGGTCTTGGTGTAGGTGGACACCAGGTGGTCAAGGTCTCGGCTGGGCGGTGTGCCGCCCACAAAGAAGTCCCACAGCTTGCCGCACATGTGTTTCGCGGTGAGCGGGTGATTGGCCAGGTGCCGCGCCAGCTCTTGCCAGCCGAACTTCCCTTTCAGGCCGACCACATTTTTCTCACCGTCGTCGTGGAACACGGGCACAAACCCCACGCCAATCAGCGGGCGTTGCTCCTTGATCATTCGGCCCAGGCGCTCCTTGTAGGTGGTGCCGCTGCCCCAGGTGTCATCGGTGATGATGAGCCCGGTGAGAGCGCGGGCCGCGTCTCGCACTTCGTCTTCCGAGTAGGTGCCGATGCCGACCGAATAAAGCTCTAGCAGTTCGCGCCCCAAGTTCTCGTTGGGGTTGCCGCGTCGGTTCTGCTCGGCGTTCAGTTGAAGCACCAGTGCCGGACTCAAGATCATGAGCTCCAGCACCTGCGGGAACTTCATCCCGGCCACCATGCGGAGCATTTCGAGGTGGTGGTACCAGGCCAGCCCGTGCTCCACGTCGTTGGCCGTCACCGCAAAGTGGTCGAGATAGAACAGCGCCAGCTTTTCGCGCACGGGGTCGGGCGAGGTGAGCAGGTGGTGGATGTGGTGGCCAATGAAACGGTAGAAGCCCGGCTCGGCGTCTTCTTCCGGCTCCATCTTGTAGGCGCAGCGGATCATCGGGAAGTCTTGGCTGGGCACCGGGCCAAACCCAAGAAGCGCGTCCAGCGCCTTCTCGTAGCCCATCGAGGCGTAGCGGTCCACCTCGCGGGCACCGCCGCCTAGCCCAAAACGTCGCACCAAAACGCCGACCCGATCTCGCGCCTGCATGCTTGCATTGTACGACGAAAAGTCGCGGATTGGGCCCTGAATCTTACGGTCCCAGCGGGCGGGACTCTCGCCCCTCAAATTAGCACTCTCGCCGCTATACTGCTAATCAATCGGGGACTTCCCCGAAGGACAAAAAATGACACTTCAACCGTTGCAAGATCGCATTGTTGTTGAACCCGCGGCGAAAGAAGAACGCACGGCGGGCGGCATCATCCTGCCGGACACCGCGCAGGAGAAGCCCCTGAAGGGCACCGTGACCGCCATCGGTCCGGGCAAGACGCTGGACAGCGGCACTGTGGCCCCGATTGACATCAAGGTGGGCGACGTGGTGCTGTACGGTAAGTACAGTGGCACCGAAGTGAACGTGGGCGGCAAGGATGTCATCATCCTGCGCGCTGACGACGTGCTGGCGGTGCTGGAAAACGCGACCGTGGGAGCGGCCAACTAACATGCCGGCCAAGGATCTGCGATTTAGCAATGACGCCCGCAAGGCGCTGGAAGCCGGCGTCGACAAGCTGGCGAACGCCGTAAAGGTGACGCTGGGCCCCCGTGGTCGCAACGTCATCCTCGAGCGCAAGTTCGGCAGCCCGACCGTCATCAACGACGGCGTAACGATTGCCAAGGAAATCGAAGTCGAAGACCGCTTTGAGAACATGGGCGCCCAGCTCATCCGCGAAGTCAGCAGCAAGACGAATGACATCGCGGGCGATGGCACCACCTCCTCGGCGGTGCTCGCGCAGGCCATCTTCAAGGAAGGCGCACGCAACGTGGCCGCCGGTAGCAACCCGATGCAGATCAAGCGCGGGATTGACCTGGCTGTGGAAGCCATTGTTGAGAACCTCAAGTCGTTCAGCGTGGACGTCAGCGGCCGCAAGGGCATGGCCGAAGTGGCCACCATCAGCGCCAAGGACGTCACCATCGGCGAACTCGTGGCGGAAGTCATCGAGCGCGTCGGCAAGGACGGCGTCGTGACCGTGGAAGAAAGCAAGAGCGCCGAAACCACGTTCGACCTGGTGGACGGTCTGCAGTTCGATAAGGGCTACATGAGCCCCTACTTCGTTACCGACCCGAACCGCATGGAAACGGTGTTCGAAAGCCCGCTCATCTTGTTCTACGAGAAGAAGCTGAGCAACGTGCAGGACATCCTGCCGCTGCTGGAGAAGGTGCTGCGCATGGGCAAGCCGCTCGTGATCGTCGCCGAAGACGTCGAAAACGAATGCCTCGCCACCCTGGTGCTGAACCGACTGCGCGCCAACCTGCCCGTGGCGGCCGTGAAGGCGCCGGGCTTCGGTGATCGACGCAAGGCGATGCTGGAAGACATGGCCATCGTCACCGGCGGTCAGTTCATCAGCGAAGACCTCGGCCTCAAGCTCGAAAATGTTCAGCCGGACATGCTCGGCAGCGCCGACAAGGTCGTCATCACCAAGGATTCGACCACGATCGTGGGCGGCAAGGGCGACAAAGCGCTTATTGACGGCCGCGTGAAGCAGATCGAAGCCCAAATCGAGCGCACGGACAGCAACTACGACAAGGAGAAGCTGCAAGAGCGCCTGGCCAAGATTCGTGGCGGCGTCGCCGTTGTGAAGGTTGGTGCGGCCACCGAAACGGCGATGAAGGAGCGCAAGGCCCGCGTGGAAGACGCGCTGGCGGCGACCCGCGCGGCCCTGGAAGAAGGCATTGTGCCGGGCGGCGGTGTCGCCCTGGTGCGCGCCGGTTCGGTGCTCGATAACCTCAAGGTGGAAGGCGACGAGAAGATCGGCGTCAACATCATCCGCCGCGCCATCGAAGCTCCGCTCCGCACGATCTCTGAGAATGCGGGCGTGGAAGGCAGCGTCGTGGTGGAGCGCGTGAAGAGCGCCAGCAATGCGAAGGAAGGCTTCAATGCGGCGACCCTGCAGTACGAAGACCTGATGGCCGCTGGTGTGGTGGACCCCACCAAGGTGGTTCGCATCTGCCTGCAGAACTCCTCGTCCATCGCCGGCCTGCTGCTGACGACCGAAGCCGCAATTGCTGAGATTCCGGCGACGGAAGACGAAGGCCACGGCCACCATCACCACTAAGCCTTCTTCGGCTTAGAGAAGATCACCCTCGGACTCGAAAGAGCCCGGGGGTGAACTGTTTTAGTCTTCGGTGAGGACGCGCTGCGCGATCACAGTGGAGCGCGATGGCGCCACCAGGCTGTTGTCGGGCACATCGCGAAGCACGGTCGAACCAGCGCCAATCACGCAATTTTCGCCCACGGTCACGCCCGCCCCGATCATCGTGCGGGTGGCGACCCAGGTGCCGCGCTTGATCAAGATCGGCTTATTGGCATACGCCATCGTGCGGCTGCGGATGCTGTGGCTGGCAGCCGCGATGTACACGTCGTGACCGAGTGAAACATGGTCCTCGAAGGTCACGGGTTCTAGGTTGAGGATTTCGCACCGCTCGCCGATCCAGCAGTGGTCGCCAATGGTGAGCTTCCAGGGCATGTGGATGTTCACCCGGTTGCGCATCACAAGCCCCTTGCCGACCTTGGCCCCGAACATCCGCAAAAGCGAGGCTTTGATGCGGCTGGGCCACGGCCATGGGGAAAGGAAAAACCAGATCTTGATGAACTGCCATGCCACCTCCTTGAGGAACGAGGCCCCTCGATCAAAGTCACCGGGCGTAAACAGATCGTTCCTTACGCCTTGATATTCGCCTTCTTGCGGGGTGCGGGGCTCCATGCGTCTTGCTTTCCTTGCGCAATCATTATGCCCATCATGGGTGCACTACGTTACCGGCGGAGGATTTCGGTAACGATGACGCCCACCGCCAGGAAGCTGATGGCATACGCCCCGACCAAGAGGCGGAAGGCTCGTCGGCCCATGGGGTGGCAAAAGTTGATGACCCGCTCTTCCGGGTGGCTGCGTCCGCCCAGCATGCGTCGGGGCACCCACAACCGCTGGTCGCCGCGCCCGAAGTACCACTTCCCTCGCCAAGACTTCGGATCCTCCCAAACCGCCAGGTTGGCCTGCTGGTAGCTGGCGATCAATTCTCGCCCCAGCCGACTTCCCACGCTTATGGTTTGCGGCTCGTAAATCAGCGGTTCCTGCGCCATATCCTCGTAAAATTATCGGGAGGGGGAAGGCGCGGGCTCAGGGACGTTCGGGCCCGTTGGGCTCACTTCCCTGCCTTTTCCTGCCTGAATCGGGCATAATCCTCTTGCTCTGCCACAGACCGTTGGCTCTTCTCCTAGAGAAGACTAAGCACCTCCGGGTGACCAACGCAGGACGAGGAAAGGAAAAAGCGATTTTGCGGCCACCCGGCCGTGCGTTGACCCTGGCTCTTCCGTGTCGGATGGCCAGGGTCACTTGCTTAAGAGGCAAACAAAACTATGCCCACCGCTGCAAAAGCTCAGGTTATTGATCAAACCAAGGAGAAGTTTGAGCAGGCGACGGGCGTTTTCCTCACCGAGTATCGCGGTCTGACCGTGCAGGATATGCAAAACCTGCGCGCCAGCCTGCGAGAAAAGGGTGGTGAGTTGAAAGTCATCAAGAACACCTTGTTCCGCAAGGCCCTCGGCGAAACCGCCGATGCGCTGACCGAGGAACTGGGCAGCGGCCCGACCGCTTTCGCTTTCGTCTACGAAAACGAAACGGACTGCGCCAAGATTCTGGTGGATTACACGAAGACGAACAAAGCGTTCGTCGTCAAGGGCGGAATGCTCAATGGGAAGATCATGGACGCGAAAGCGGTCGAGAACTTCTCCAAGCTGCCGCCGCGCGATCAACTCATTGCTATGGTTATTGGTGCCATCGCCGCTCCGCTCAGCACGCTGGTCGGCACGGTGGAAGCGATTTACGCTCAACCCATCCGGGTGATTGGTGCTGTGGCCGACAAGGTGGCTGAAGGCGGTGGACCCGTCGCGGCCGAAAGCGCTCCCTCTGCCCCCGCTTCGGAAGAAGCCCCGACCCCCGAGGAGACCTCGGAAACCGAATAAAGGACCAAACCAATGGCAAATGTTGTTGAAGAACTCGTTGAGAAGATCAGCGGCCTGACCGCGCTCGAATTGAGCGAACTGAAGACGGCCCTGGAAGATAAGTTCGGCGTGACCGCGGCTGCTCCCATGGGCATGCCGATGATGATGCCGGGCATGATGGGCGGCGCCGAAGCGGCTCCCGTCGAAGAAAAGACGTCGTTCGACGTCGTCCTGGCCGATGCCGGCGGCAACAAGCTGCAGGTCATCAAGGTCGTCAAGGAAGCCACCGGTCTGGGCCTGAAGGAAGCCAAGGACCTGGTGGATGGCGCTCCCAAGCCGGTCAAGGAAGGCGTGGGCAAGGCCGAAGCCGACGATCTGAAGGCCAAGCTGGAAGAAGCCGGCGCCAAGGTCGAAATCAAGTAACTTCGGTTACTGGCTTACGACAGAATGGCCTGTCTCCCTCGGGGGCAGGCCATTTTTCTTTTGCCTACCAAAAGCTGTCGACAGAAACAAAGAACCCCGAATGATTTCTCACTCGGGGCTTGCTTAGTCTTGAACGCTCGGTAACTCCAGGTTACTTGGCGTTGCGGCGGCGGCGAGCCAGCGCCAGCAGGCCCGCACCCATGGCAACCATGGAGAACGGTTCCGGCACGGCGGCCACGTCGGTGCGGAAGGCGAGACGCGATCGGTCTGCATCACCAGCACCAGCGCTGGTCACGGTCCAACCCGTGTTGCCGAACGTAGTGTTGAACTGCCCCACAGCCACCCAGTAGGTGCCCGCGGCGAGCACACCATCGCGACCGTTGCCACTTGGGCTACGAGCCGTCATGGTGCCAGACTGCGTGAAATTACGACTACCCGGAGCGCCAAAGCTCAGAGCAGAGTAAAGGCTATATCCGTCATCGTCGTCGTCAGCAATTCGGTTGCCAAGGTTGTCGTAAAGACCAATCTCGGTATCGACAAGCGCACTCGAGGGGCTGGTGCCGACCGGGTTGATCGTGTCGATATCCAGATAGTTTGTCGTGCCGTTGGTGCCACCGAATGTGAACTTAAACCACTGGATTTGGGCAGCGGCAAACGGAGCCACGTCGCCGAAGGCATCTTCGGTTTGGTAGTTCGGGTCAATATCCCCGATATTGCCTAGGTCGATGAAGTTTGCGGGTTGAGCGAAAGCCGCTCCGCAGCCCACCGTCACCATCGCAACAAGCAAGAATTTCTTCATTGTAATGATCCGTCTAGGGCTCACCTAGACACCGTCATCTTACCGGAGGCCCTTAGTCCCTAATGCAAGAGACAGTGCGAACGATCGTGAAATCCTCGTAAAAAAACGGGGAAAGGCCTTGGCCGTCCCCCGTCTCATCCCTGGCCACGCCGACTTAGTCGTTGACCTTGACGAGGTCGTAGGCTTCCACCACGTCCCCTTCAGCGAAGTCTTCCCAGCCCTGGAACTTGATGCCGCAGTCCTGGCCCGCGAACATCTCGCGCACGTCTTGCTTCACGTTCCGCAGGGAGTGCAGTTCGCCCTCGAAGACGATCTCCTCGCCGCGCTTCACGCGCACCTTGTCGTTGCGGAAAATGCGCCCATCCGTGACGTGCGAACCCGCGACCTTGCCCGCCTTGGTGAGCTTGAACACAGCGCGAATCTCGACGGTGCCGTGGTAGTCCTCTTCGAACTTCGGCTCCAGCATCCCCTTCAGCGCCTTCTCGATGTCCTCGATCAGTTCGTAGATGATGGAGTAGGTTCGAATTTCGACCTTCTGCCGCTCGGCTTCGGACTTGGCCTTGGTTTCGGGCTTCGCGTTGAATCCCACCACCAAGCCGTCGCTGGCGCTGGCCAGCAGGATGTCGCTTTCGGTAATGCTGCCCACGCCGGCGTGCAGCACGCGCACGCGCACCTCGGGGTGCTCCAGCTTGTCCAGCAGTCCGCGCACGGCTTCCACGCTGCCCTGCACGTCGGCCTTCACGATGATGTTGAGGTCCTTAACGTCTTCCTGTGCGGAGAGCGATTTGAGGTCTTGCAGCGAGAACTTCTTCTTGGGCTTGGTGAGCTCGCGGGCGCGCTGATCTTGCACGCGTTGGGTCACTAGGTCGCGAGCTTCGCGCTCGTCGCCCATCTGCTCCACCTTGTCCCCGGCGCCCGGCACGTCATCAAGACCCAGAATCTCGACCGGCATTGAAGGGCCGGCTTCTTTCATCCGCTCGCCCCGGTAGTCGGTCATTGCCTTGATCTTGCCCATGGTGTTGCCCACGGCCACGATGTCGCCCACGCGGAGCGTGCCTTCTTCCACCAGGATGGTGGCCACCGGGCCGCGCCCGCGCTCCATCTTGGCTTCAATGACCACGCCCTTCACGTCGCCCTTCGGGTCGGCGCTCAGCTCCATCACGTCGGCTTGCAGCAGGATCATTTCCAGCAAGTGCGGCACGCCCTCGCCCGTCATCGCCGAGACGTTGCAGGTGATGACTTCCCCACCGTAGGCTTCCGCAATTAGCTCGTACTGCATGAGTTGTTGCAGCACGCGGTCCGGGTTGGCTTCCGGCTTGTCAATCTTGTTGACGGCAACGATAATCGGCACGCCCGCGTTCTTCACGTGGCTAATGGCTTCAATCGTTTGCGGCATGATGCCGTCATCGGCCGCGACCACCAGGATGGCGATGTCGGTGACCTGCGCCCCGCGGGCTCGCATGGCGGTGAAGGCCGCGTGGCCCGGAGTATCGAGGAACGTGATGACGCCCTCGGGCAACTCGACTTGGTAGGCGCCGATGTGCTGGGTGATGCCCCCGGCTTCCTTGGCCGCCACATTGGCGCGGCGGATGTAGTCAAGCAGGCTTGTTTTGCCGTGGTCAACGTGACCCAGAATCGTCACGACGGGCGGACGCTTCGGGGCTCCCTTCTCGGTGGGCGCCACCACTTTCTCCACCTTGGCTTCTACCCATTGAATCTGGAAACCAAAACCATCGGCCAGGGCCTCGGCTTGGTCGTCGGGCAGCTTGTTGGTTAGGGTCGTCCGCAGCTTCATCTTCAGCATCAAGTGCTTCAAGACGTCGTTGTCGGCCACCCCCATGGCTTGGCCAATCTCGTGGGGGGTGCGCCCCCGCTCCAGCATCAGGGTGCTGCCATCTTGGGAGGACAAGGTTTCTCGGAGCAGTTCGATGACATCGTCATCCACGCTCACCTTGCCGCCCGCCACCTCGACTCCAAGCTCGGTCAGTGCCGCTTGCACGGCCGCCGCATTGCTGCTCAGCCGTTTGGCAAGGTCGGAAATCGAAATGTGTTCGCTCATATTGGTTGTTTGTTTCAAATTGATGTTAGATCGTTAGCGGTATCTCATCGGGGCTGATTGGTCGTTTGAGAGCCCTCGCCAGCCGCGCCGGCTCCATCATGGCCGCCTGGCAGGTCTCCGGGCAGGCATACGCAGAGCGGCCCACACCCCGGTGTCCCCATACGAGGGTTTTACCTTGAGGGTGAGACCGCAACCGGAGGAGTTCCCGTTGCGGTCGGCGGGTCTTGCAGACCACGCAGCGCCGCACGGGTTCACTCATTCTTCGGCAGCCTTCTCCGCCGGAGCTCCGGCTTTCGCTTCGCGCTCTTCCGCGGCCTGCGCATCGCTGCGGATGTCAATCTTCCAATCCGTCAGGCGGGCGGCCAGGCGCACGTTTTGTCCGCCGCGACCGATAGCCAGGCTCAGCTGGGTTTCCGGCACGATGACGTAGGCGCTTCGCTCTTCCTCGTTCAGGGTGATCGTGTTCACCTTGGCCGGGCTGAGAGCGTTGATGATGAAGGTCTTGGGATCCTCGCTGTAGGGCACCACGTCGATCTTCTCGGGTCGCAGTTCCTCCATGATCGCTTGGACTCGCGCGCCGCGCGGGCCGACACAGGCCCCCACCGCGTCAATGCGCTCGTCGTGGCTCAGCACGGCGATCTTGCTGCGCTGCCCCGGTTCGCGGCTAACGGACATGATCTCCACCACGCCTTCGGCCACTTCCGGCACTTCCAGTTCCACCAGCTTGCGGAGCAAGTTGGGGTGGCTGCGGCTGACGATCACGCGGAACCCGCGATACCCTTCGTCCAGCTTCAGCACAAACACGCGCAGGCGCTCGTTGGCGCGGTAGTCATCGCCGTTCACCTGCTCGCGCTTGGGCAACTCCACTTCCGTGCGGTTCACTTGGATCAGCACCGAAGATTCATCCCGGCGCGTCACCGTTCCAGTCACCACTTCGCCCACCAGATCGTGGAACTGCTCCAGCACCTTGCGCTGCTCCACTTCGCGGATCTTTTGCGACAACACTTGCTTGAAGGTTTGCGCGGCAATGCGCCCGAAGGTGCTTGTATCAATCTCGAACGACATAAAGTCGCCGATCTCGGCATCTTCGCGATACTTGCGGGCCACATCCAGGCTCACTTGCGTGGCCGGTTCCAGCACTTCACCCACCACTTCTTTGTCCACCACGGCCCCGCTCTTCTTGGTGGGATCCAATCGGACGGTGACTTCGCTCTGGACACCCTTGAACTTTTGGTACGCAACGGCCAAGGCAAGTTCGAGTTCTTGCTTCAGCTCCTCAACGGGGATTTCGCGTTCCTGGGCGACTTGTTTTAGTTCTTGTACAATATCCACTGAGCACTCCCGGTCCTCGATCCGCATGTCCAGTTACGAACAAAAAAGAGGCCAGCCCACGGGCTGCCTCCAGCGTAGCGAGACGTCCGATTTCCTCTCATTATACACGCCGGGAGAACGACGAGCGTTCTGATGCCGACCTTCACCGTGACCGTTTCGGGACTAGAGTTCTATGGCCACCATGGGGTGACCCCCGCCGAACGTGAAATCGGCCATTGGTTCGGCCTCGATTTAGCCCTGGAAGTGGTGGGAGATGCCCCCCTCACCGACGCCCTGGAAGACACGGTGGACTACGGGGCCGTCGCCCACTTGGCCCACCAAGTCGGCACCAGCACTTCTTACAAGCTGGTGGAGCGGTTGGCCCAGCATATCGGCGAGGCCATTTTGGCCGAGTTTGCCCGGGTGCAAGCGGTGGAAATCGAGCTGGATAAGCTCGCGCCCCCCGTCAGTGTGCCCGTTCCGCGCACCGGTGTGCGCCTTCGGCTGGCGAGGGCCGTAGAATAGAGCCGTGGAACGAATCCTGTTGGCCGCCCCGCGAGGCTTTTGTGCCGGCGTTGCGTTCGCCATCGAGGTGGTGGAACTGGCGCTGAAGGTGCACGGCGCGCCCCTCTATGTCCGCCATGCCATCGTCCACAACGAACACGTAGTCAAGCGCTTTGAATCGCAAGGCGTGATCTTTGTGGAAGACGTCAACGAGATCCCAGAGAACTCGGCCGTCGTATTTTCTGCCCACGGCGTTTCCCCGGCGGTGCGCAACGCTGCCAAGGCCCGCAATCTCAGCATTATTGACGCCACGTGCCCCCTGGTGACCAAGGTCCACAACGAGGCGCGGCGCTTCGCCGAAAAGGGATTCTTGATGATTTACATCGGCCACCGGGGCCACGTGGAAGCCGAGGGCACGATGGGCGAGGCCCCCGATCGCATGATTTTGGTGGAGACTCCGGAAGAAGCCGAGCACCTGGAACTCCCGCCGCACGAGAAGCTGGCGGTGGTGACGCAAACCACGCTTTCGGTTGACGAAGTGGACGCGATTATGTCGGTGCTCCGCCGGCGCTTCCCTTACATGGAGACGGCCAAGAAGGAAGACATCTGCTACGCCACCACCAACCGCCAAGGCGCGATGAAGGCCATGGCCACCGAGTGCGATGTCGTGCTGGTGGTGGGCAGCACCCTCAGTAGCAACAGCAACCGTCTTCGTGAAGTCGCCGAGGCGCTAGGGCCCCGCTCTTACCTCTTGTTGAACGTGAGCGAACTGAAAGACGAGTGGCTGGAAGGGGCGCGCACGGTGGGTGTTTCGAGCGGGGCCAGCACGCCCGATGAGCTCGTGGAAGAGCTGCTGGGCGAACTCCTGCGCCGCGCGCCAAACGCCCAGGTGGAGACTTTGGAAACCGTACGCGAAACCATGGAGTTCCGGCCGCCGCGCGACCTGATTCAGTTGGCAATGTCCAAATCTTGACCTCAGTGTCAGGCCTGAACGCAACCATCCGGACGACCACCCGCGCCGATATTGCGGGCGTGGTGGAGTTGCAGCGCGACTGCTTCCCGCCTCCCTTCCCGGAGGATCTCCTGTGGCAGGCGGAGCACATCGCGCACCACCTCGAGATCTTCCCCGACGGGCAATGGGTGGCCCAACAGGACGGTCGCATCGTCGCGAGTTGCACCAATCTCATCCTCGACGAGGCGAACTGGCAGGCCCATCTCGACTGGGAGAACACTGTGGGTGGCCACTTTTTGCGGGCGCATGCGCCGGGCGGCACCACGCTCTACGGGGTGGACCTCTCCGTGGCCCCGGCCAGCCGCGGGCAAGGCATCGGGAGGCGACTCTATAAGGTTCGATTTGATCTCGTGCGGACTATGGGCTTGGCGCGATACGGCACGGCCGTACGCATGCCGGATTACTTGGCGAAAGCTGCGGGCAGAACCCCGCACGACTACGCCCACGCCGTCGCGGAAGGCAGCCTGACCGACCGCACCCTCACCCCGCTGCTCCGGATGGGCACACAATGGAAGGGCGTGATTGAGAACCACATGGACGACGAGGAAAGCGGCCATGCCGCCGCGATTTTGGAGTGGCAACCATGAACCAAGTGATACGCGCCGCGGCGGTCAATTGGGAGATTGCGCCTGTCTCTGGATGGGGCGATTTCGAGAAGAGGTTTTTGGACGTGGTGGCGCGCGCCGAGGCCGACCTGGTAGTGCTGCCGGAGTACACCTACTTTGAGCTGCTGACCCGCGCCGACATCCCAGAAGATCAGGTCCTTAACGAGTTACTCCCCCTGGCGGACGACTACTTGGCCATGGCGCACCGCGCGGCGCAAACTTCGGGGTGCATGGTGGTGGCGGGTTCGATTTTCTTGCCTCGTCCCGAGGGCATCACCAATGCCACACCCATCGTGACGCCGGACGGCAAGGTGTATTGGCAGCCCAAAGTACGGCTAACCCAATACGAAAAGGACATGTGGCACCTGGCCCCCGGCACGGGGCTGGAAACCCGCCTGAACCCCATCGGCGTGACCATCTGCTACGACGTGGAGTTCCCCGAGGCCACCCGGTTGCTGGCGGAGCATGGCACGCTCATCCTCTGTGTGCCCTCGTGGACGGAAACCTCGCAGAGTGCACTGAGGGTGCGGTGGTCGGCCCAGGGCCGCGCGGTGGAGAACCAGCAGTTCGTCATCCACAGCACCCTGCGCGGTCAGTTGGGGCGCGAACCACTGCCCTTCACGCACGGCACTTCGGCGATCATCGCGCCGCCAGTGGATCCGTTCGTCGAGCCCATCCTCAACGAAAGCGGCCCCGGCATGAGCTATGCCAGGGCCGATCTTGACCTTACGCGCCTCCTCCAGGCCCGCCAGGGGGACGACGTCCGGAATTGGGCTGACCGTCACCCCCTCGTCTGGGAGGTCCTTCCCCCTTCATCACCATCAGATTGATGCGCTGCTTGCCGCCGGGGCCGTCCATCACGTTCAGCATCACGCGGAAATCGTTGGGGGCCATGCCGTTGAGGCCGCGATCGTTGGCGCGCACGTCAACCAGCTTGGAGTTGTAGAACTCCATCACCTTGTCGCGAGCATCGCTTGTCAGCAGCACCGCGCGATAGCGCACACCGCCTTGCGGGAAGGTCATCTTCCAAATGGCACCTTCTTCTTCGCTCAGGGTCGCGCCGGGATAGATCGGTGCCGGAATGTCCTTGAGGGAAATGTTGGTGTCGCGTTCGACATCCGCCCACTCGGGCGGAATCTGTCCGCGCTGACCACCCGGGCCACCGCCCGGTCCGCCTTGCCCTCCGGGGCCACCGGGGCCGGGGCGTCGGCCTTCGCCACCACCATTGGGTTGTTCGGCATTGGTACCTTCCCCGTTCGGTCCCGGTTGGCCGGGTTGACCCGGCTGACCGGTCTGACCACCGCGATTCCCGCCCCCTTGCGGGTTGGTGGGGGCACCCATCCCGGGGCGGTTATTGCCACCAGGGTTTTGGGTCGTGCCTCCACCGGGGTTCGGACTCGTGGCACTGCCACCCTCAGTCGCCGGGGCGGTGTCGCCGTCCTTCAGCGCTTTGTATTCCGAATTCGGGCCGTCATTGTTGACCGGAGCCTGCGTGATCACGCCCGAGTCGCTCGCACAACCAGACAGGATGACCGCTGCCGCGACCACCGACCAAACGAAAGGTTTCACAACCCTATATTACGCGTTAGGGGGTGATAAAGGTGCCGGTGACGGAGTGAGAAAATCTTGCTCGATGCGAATCTCCGACCCCGGCTCCACCCATTCAAAGAACATGCGCGCCGCGTTGGGGCCCCACATGGGCATGCGCACACACCCGTGGCTGGCCGGATAGCGCGGCACGCTGCTGGAACCGTGGATGAACACCCCGCCTTCCACCTGCACCGCGTAGGGCATCGGGGCGTTGTCGTACTTGCGGGAGACTCGGTGACGGGCGTACTCCGGGCCTGCATCAAACACACCGGCCGGGGTGCGATATCCGCCTTTGCCCGTGCTGCAGTTCGTTTCCATGTACAGGCGGCTCCCCTGCCACCCTCTTAGCTTTTGCTCTTTCAAGCTGACTTCAACCCGGTGCGGTGGTCGGAAAACGGTCACAGTGCTAATACCGCGCGTGATTTCCACCGTGCGGTCATCAATCTGACGCCACTCGGTGCCCAGCTCTTGGTTCCACTTTTGCAGGTGCACCAGGTCAATCCAGGTGGTCTTGTCGCGGACTTCAATCCACTCCTTCGGCAACGGGAGTTGATCCACCAAAATGTTGGCCGTGGCGGCGTCGTATTCGACGACCACTTCCAGCGGGGCCATGACTTCGCGCAATGGCACCAAAACCACCCCCGGACGAACTCTCCAGGAAAGGGCCTCCACCACGGCGCCCTGGTTCAACTCGGCCCCCATGGTCTGCCCCGGCACAAAACTGACAGTTGCGGCCAAAAGCGCAAAATGCATGCGTTTATTTTAACGCTTGAGGTACGTCACTTCGCAAGCACGGGCTCATAAATGCACGCGCAAAGCCCGCACGAGCGTTATAGCGTACGCAAAGGCGTGAGTTCGGCCTTCGGTTCAGCCTGCTCAGGTTCGCGCCAAACGCCATCTTCTTTCAACAAAGCGACCAGCTCGGCCACGCCATTTTCCTGCGGAATGCCGTGCTTCACCGGTTCGCGTTTTCGGTAAAGGGTGATCTTTCCGCCCGCCGCGCCCACGTAGCCGTAATCGGCATCGGCCATTTCGCCCGGCCCGTTGACAATGCAGCCCATCACCGCGATGTCTAATCCCACGAGGTGGCGCGTGGCGTTGCGCACTTCCCGCAGTACCGTCGGCAGGTCAAACTTAGTGCGTCCGCAACTGGGACAGGCGATGTATTCCACTTGCGTCTTCCGCAAACCCAGAGCCTGCAAAATCTCGTAGCACACCGGAATCTCGTTCACCGGATCCTCGCTCAGGCTCACGCGAATGGTGTCGCCAATGCCTTCGCTCAACAGGGTGGCAATCCCAGCCGTGGATTTCACGCGGGCGTACTGGCCGTCGCCGGCTTCCGTCACCCCCAGGTGCAGCGGGTAGGGCGAGCTCACCTCATCCAGGCGGCGGGCCATCAGACGGTTGGCCGCCACCATAATCGGCACTCGGCTGGCCTTGGCGCTGATGTTGAGGTTGCGGTAGCCATACTTCTCGCAAATCTTGACGTATTCCAGCGCGCTTTCCACCATGCCGTCGGGCGTGTCACCGTAGGTCACCAGCATGCGCTCAGCCAGGCTGCCGTGGTTCACGCCAATGCGCATGGCCCGGTCGTGCTTGAGGCACGCTTCAATGACGGGGCGCATCTCTTCTTCAATGGCGGCGCGTTCGGCGGCGTGCTCCTCCTCGGTGTACTCCACCTTGTTGGTGGGCTTCCGGAACACAAACAGGCCCGGATTGATGCGGATTTCGTCCACGTGTTTGGCGGCTTCCACCGCGATCTTGGTGCCCTGGTGGTGGACGTCGGCGGTGAGGGCGACCGGGCGGTACTGCTCAATCACTTTGGCGCGGATTTCTGCAAGGCACTCGGCTTCTTGGAGCGTGGGCGTAGTCACCCGGACAACTTCACTGCCAGCCTTCGCGAGAGCAATGATCTGCTCCACACACGCGTCCACGTTCCGGGTCTCTTCGGTAATCATGGACTGGACCACAACGGGGTGGTTGCCCCCCATGGTCACCGGGCCAACCCGACACGGCAAGGTATGGCGGCGGGCGTAAGTGATGTCCAGGTTCATGCGCATTTCATTCTACGAGGAACGCGCACGGATTCGCTCGGACGGCTTACGCGTCCGAGGGACCGCTGGCCGACTTCGCGGGCGTGGCCACGTCGCTCTTCGGTTCGGTGGCTTCCGAACGCGCCATGATGACGCCCTTGATGCCCGTCCCGTCCAGCTCGTTGTAGATCAATCCCTTGGGGTCGATCAAGAACGTTTCGGTGCGCTTGTTGGCCTGGCCATTCACTTCCGTCACTGTGACCGAAATCAGGAGGCCCTCTTCCTTCCAGGTTCCGCGCATGCGCTCGGTCAGGGGCTTGCTGCCTTCAATGACCTTGACGAACTCCGCTTCCTGGTTCGCCTTGAACTCAGCCCGAAGCGTAATCGGCCCCATCAAGAGATTGTCTTTGGCAAAATAGGCGCCGGGCTTGAAGGCCATCTTTTCGCGCTCTTCGGCCTCTTGGCGGGCAGCCTCTTCCACCGTGGGGGGCACCAAAAGATTGCCCTCGGGCTTAGGGTCACACCCGGCCCCGGCCACCGCCAGGGGCAGGAAAAGGATCAGCCATCGCCGACTCACCCTCCTATTATGGGTCAAAAATTCTTCGCCCTCCATGACGGAAAAGGTTGTGACTTTGGACTTCGCGTGTTATGGTAAGGATAAGGCAACAGCGACGTTGCCGATCTGAAGGGATTTTCCCGGAGGAAGCGACATGAAACAGTACACGACCGAACAAATCCGAAACGTGGCCATCGTGGGTCATGGAGGGTCCGGCAAGACGATGCTGGTGGAGCACATGCTCTACACGGCCGGGGCAACCGACCGGCTGGGCAGCGTTGACGCCGGTACCTCACAGAGTGATTTCGATTGCCAAGAGGTCAACCGCCATCACAGCGTCAACCTGTCCATTCTGCCCCTGGAGTGGCACAACCACAAAGTCAACTTGATTGATGTGCCCGGATTCCCGGACTTTGTGGGTGAATTGGAAGCGGCCTGCCGGGTAGTGGACAGTGTCATCATCGTGTGCGAAGCCAAAGCCGACCTCGACGTGGGGTTCGACCTGGCCTGGGAAGCCGCCGAGCGCAACAACCTGGCCAAGTGCATTTTCATCAACAAACTGGAGCGCGACAACGCCGACTACGAAGGCCTCATCGAGACCCTGGACCGGCGCTACGGGGCGCGGGTCGTGCTCTGCGAACTGCCGATGGGCACCCAAGCCAACTTCAAAGGCACGATTGACCTCCTGAAGATGAAGGTTTACAAGGGCAAAGACCGGGGCGAAGAGATCGAAGAAATCCCCGCCGAGTTTGCCGACGAGGCCGCCTACCGCCGCGAGAAAATGATGGATGCGGCCGCCGAGGGCGACGATGCCCTGATGGAGGAGTATCTGGGCGGCGAACCCTTGACCGACGAGGAGATCGAGCACGGCCTGATGCTGGGCATCAAGGAAGGCCGCGTGGTGCCGGTGCTGCTGGGTAGCGCGGCCTCCGGGCTGGGCATTGCCCTGTTGCTCGACCGCATCGTGGGCGAACTTCCCTCACCCGTCTACCACCCGGTGACCTGGAACGACAAGAAGATTCCGGAAGACCCCAAGGGTCCGCTGGCCGCATTCGTCTTTAAGACCACCAGCGACCCCTACGTAGGCAAGATCAACTATGTGCGGGTCTTCAGCGGCACTCTGAAGCGGGACATGGAGGCGTGGAACACCAACCGAGAGACCAAAGAGCGCATCCACCACCTCTACATCCCGCACGGGAAGGGGCAAGAAGAAACGCAGGAAGTGCCAGCGGGTGACTTTGCCATGGTGGCCAAGCTGAACGACACCCACACCAACGATACGTTGAGCACGGTGGATCAGAAGGTCGAACTTGAGCCGACCGCCTTCCCCGGTCCGGTCTATCGCGTGGCCATCGAGGCCGTCGCGCAATCCGACGAAGACAAGCTCGGGACGGCCATTCAGAAAGTGCTGGAAGAAGAACCGACCCTCCGTGCCCGCCGCGAAGCGGAAATTCACCAGGACATCCTGGAGGGCATGGGGGACATCCACATTGAGAGCGTGGTGAGCAAGCTGAAAACCAAGTACGGCGTGAACGTGAAGGTGGTGGAAGCCAAGATCCCCTACCGCGAAACCATCTCCGGCACCGCCAAGGCGCAAGGCCGCCTGAAGCGGCAAACCGGGGGCAAGGGCCAATTCGGCGACTGCTGGCTGGAGCTTCAACCCCTGCAGCGCGGTGAGGGCTTCACGTTTGAGAACAAGGTGGTAGGAGGCTCGATCCCCAAGAACTTCATCCCCGCAATTGAAAAGGGCGTCCGCGAAACCCTCATTGAGGGCTACGTTGCGGGCTATCCGGTGGTCGACGTGCGGGCCATTGTCTACGACGGTAGTTATCACGACGTGGACAGCAGCGAGCAAGCCTTCAAGACGGCGGCCAAGCTCGCCTTTCACAACGCGGCGGAGAAGGCGAACCCGGTGCTCCTGGAGCCGGTGGTGAACATCACGATCGACGTGCCGGATGATGCTGTGGGCGATGTGATGGGCGACCTGAACACTCGGCGTGCTCAAACCCAGGGCATGGAACCCGTGACGGCCGGCATCACGCGCATCCAAGCGCAGGTGCCGATGGCGCACGTCGCGCGGTACGCGATTGACTTGCGGAGCATGACGAAGGGGCGAGGACGGTTTGCCACCGACTTCAGCCACTACGCAGAAGTGCCGGCGCACGAGGCCCAGCCTCTGATTGCCGCGCACCAAGCCCGGCGCAAATCCGAAGAAGACTAAACGCAAAAACACAAATGGCGGCCATGATCTCTCAAGGTCGCCATTTTTTATTGGTCTCCAGTTTGCGGTTACTGAATCTTGAAGGTTTCTTGCGCCTTCAGCACTTCTTGCACCATCACATCGCGGATGGCGTCGAACTGCTCCAGCGGGATGCCCACGGCCTTCACTACGTGCGGTTCCAGTTCCCAAGTGATGCCCACCGTGTTGTTGGTGAAGCCCGCTTGGTGCGCCAGCACGTTGGCCGCAGAGATGAAACAGGTGGTCTCGAAGTAGTTGCCGTCTTCCTGCGGATTGTGGTGATACTTCACTGCCGCCTGGATCATCGGGGTCATGCCCCACTTTTCGGCCAGCAGGCCGCCCACATCGGCATGTGTGAAACTGTAGAGAAACTCTTCTTGTTCGTGGATCGGCGTCTTGTCGTTCAGCGCCTGCTCCAGGGCCGTATCCAGTTCGGTGCCCATAAAGCGGTCCAGAATGAGATAGCCGATGTCGTGCATCATGCCGGCGCAATAGAGCTCTTCAGCACGCATCGGCATGCGAAGGCGACCAAGAATGCGCGCCCCGGTGGCCACGGCCAGCGAGTGCCGCCAGTATTCAAGATTATCAAAGCGTTGGGAGGTGCCGCGATTGGCGGTCATGCCCTGGAAGGCCACGCTGACCACCAGACTGCGTACCGCGTTCATTCCGAGGAAGGCGATGGCCCGGCCGATGTTCGGCACATTCGGAGAACCATAATAGGCACTGTTGGCGGCGCGAAGAATCTTGGCCGTAATGGCCGGGTCGCGTTCAATCACCCGCTCCAAGTCACGGGGACCCGCGTTGGGGTCATCCGCCAACTTGAGCACGGAGCTGACGGCTTGCGGCAATACCGGTAAATTCTCGCTCCGGGATAAGCGCACAGCCAGGCGATTGAGGTCCACGCTAGAAGTATCGGCTGCCTGAGCCTGAGTCTCCAGATGTCCCAGCCCTTGTTTCGGGAGTTTTTATACGAATTTCCCAATCCGGAATCCTCCGGTCCATTTTGTGCGTTATATTGAGTGTATTGCGCTCAAATCAATGAGCACAGAGGGATCATGTCTCGCGACTACTACGAGGTTTTGGGCCTGAAGAAGGGGGCCGACGAAAAGGAGATCAAGGCCGCCTACCGTCGGCTGGCCCGCAAGTACCACCCGGACGTAAACCCGAACGACCCTAAGGCGACCGAGAACTTCAAGGAAGTCAGTGAAGCCTATGCAGTGCTGAGCGACCCCGATCGCAAGCGCGACTACGACCGATTTGGCAAGCGCCTGGACCAAGATATGGCCGGGCCGGGCGGCGCGGGATTCCAAGATGTGGACTTCGAGGACATCTTCAGCCAGATGTTTGGCGGGATGGGCGGGGGCATCGGGGGCAGCATCTTTCAGCGACAAACCCCGTACGCCCAGCCGCGCGACCTCGAAATGAATCTTCCCGTCACGCTTACCGAAGTGAACGACGGCGCCCGCCGCACCCTGACCTATCAGACGAGCGACGCCTGCACTGCCTGTCGCGCCTCGGGCACCGTGCGCACCCGCGAAGGCCACATGGCGTGCCCCACATGCCACGGGAGCGGCACGATTTCTGGCCCCCGCAAGGTGGATGTGCGCATTCCCGCCGGTATCCAAGCGGGCAAAAAGCTCCGCGTGCCCGGAGGTGGCCACCGAGGCATGAATGGCCGGGGCGGCGACCTTTTTCTCTTGATTCAAGATCAACCCGATTCGAGGCTAACCCGGCAAGGCGACAACCTGGAAGTGAACTTCGAGGTTCCCTTCACGACGGCCGCTCTCGGCGGCGAGGTGAAAGTCGAAGGCCTCGGGTCATCGGTCACCGTCACGGTGCCGGCGGGCACCCAAAGTGGGCAGCTCTTCCGGCTGAAGGGACAGGGCCTGACCAAGCTCAAAGGCGGCAAGGGCGACCTGATGGCGCGCGTGCGCATCACGGTGCCGCGCTCCTTGTCTGGGCGCCAGCGCGAACTCCTCAACGAATTCAAATCCATCGAACTCACAACCTCCGAGAAGAAGGCATGAAACTCAACAAGACTCCGGTTTACATGATTGGCGTCGCGGCCGAGCTATGCGGGGTGCACCCGCAGACCTTGCGCCAATACGAGCGCCTCGGCCTGCTCATCCCCGCCCGAGTGGGGGCCAAAAATCGCCTGTACAGCGAGGAAGACATCATGCGCGTGCGCCGCATTCAGCGGCTGACGCAAGACATGGGCGTGAACCTGGCGGGTGTGGAGATCATCCTGAAACTGCAAGAGGCGATGGAAGATCTGGAACGCGAGTTTGAAGAGGAGTTCAGGCGCATGGTGGTGGAGATGGAGGAGCGGATGCGCGCCATCCAGGCCAATCCCAATGCGCCGATTCCCTTTAACGCGGCGTACCCGGTCCCGCGCCTGCCCCGCCGCTCACCGCTGGACGAGTAGGTTCAGCGAAGCGCCGCCACAGCGCTTCTACCGGCCCTTGGCGGCCCGTGCCACTATAGAACCAAGCCAAGACCATTAGCAGAGCATTGACGCCCAGAACGACCATGAGATCTTGCTGCCAGCCCGTGCGGTTGTAGAAACCCAGCCCCCACTCGTAGAAGTAAGCCGTGCACAGCACCGTTTGCAGCAGGTAGCAAGTGAGGGCAATGCGGCCCATGCGGCGGAATGGCTCCGTCAGGGCCTTCGCGCGTTGGCTGGCTACCCAGCGCAACACCAGCAGCAGGTACGCCGGTGCGACCAGCATGTTCAGGCCGAGCTCGATGAACATTTCGCCGCCTACCGCCCGGCCACTGGCGACCGCCCACGCCATCAGGATATTGAGGGGCACCCCCACGCCCAGGCCGATAGCCACGTGACGGCGGACGAGGTGCCACTTGCCGAGGGGGTCGGCAGTCACGCCCTGCTGCGACAACCAAAATCCGTAGAGGAAGAACCCGATCGCCTGCGGCAAGAAGAAGATCAGCGAGGTCACGGCCTTGGCTTGGAAGATGGCCCGGAACTCAAGCCGAGATAGCCAGTCGCCCATCATCGCGGCTTGCTCACGCTTGAGGCTATCTGCGCCCATCAAGTCGCCCATGAAGGGCCCCGCCGCGGCCAATCCCAATCCCATGAGCATGGAGAGTCCCGCCAGGGCGTAGGCCACCTTCAGCACTGGCATGTTGGGCTGGCCCACCAAGATCGCCACGATGAAGGCCGTGATGGCATAGGTCAGGAGAATGTCGCCGCTCCACAGAAACACGCCGTGGATGAGGCCTAACCCCGCCAAGAGGGCGGTGCGCCGCATGTAGCTGCCGGGCCAGGCTTCACCCCAAAATCGGCGCTTGCCAAATTGCATCGCGAGGCCGATGCCGAACAGGATGGCCAGCATCCCCCGGAACTTGCCGCTGACCAAGGTGAGCAGCGCCATGTTCCAGCCGAATTCATCCGGACGGGCCACCATGAACATCTCGTAGAAGGCTGGACCGGAAAACGCGGCGATATTGGCAAAGAGAATCCCGAAGATGGCAATCCCCCGGGCGACGTCGAGAGTCGGAAGGCGGTTCGATGCGGTTTGGCTCATGGCTCGTGCTCAGTTCCCGGCTTAGACGCCACGATTTCCACGCGGCGGCGTACTTCGCGGCAGTCTATACGTTTACAATAGATAGTGATGACGGGATTCATGGTTTGGGCCTATATCAGTGCCAACGTGGACGTGACGCGCGACGTGGTTTACGCCAAGGCGGGCACGGTGGAACTGAAGGCCGATGTTTACGCCCCGGCCAACCCGACTTCGACCAAGCAACCTTGGGTCGTCGTGATCCACGGGGGAAGCTGGATGATGGGCCAGCGCCAAGATATGGCGCAGTTTGCCGAGGCGCTGGCGCTGCAAGGTGTGGTGGGCATTACGATCAGCTACCGCCTGGCCCCGGCCAACAAGTGGCCCGCGATGCTAGAAGACAGCCAGGGTGCGGTGCGCTACTTTAAGCAGAACGCCGGCAAGTACGGCCTGGACCCCGAGCGCGTGGGTGCCGCAGGTGCCAGTGCGGGCGGGCACTTGGCCATGTTCCTTGGGTTCCGCGACGACATCGCCCCAATGACGGACGGGCCCGACAGTCGGGTGAAGGCGGTCGTCAACCTTTTCGGTCCCACCGACCTCTCGGTGGACTATCCGCCGGCCCTCGGCCAGCTGTTTGCCCCGCAAGTGCTGGGCAAGCGCTACGAAGACGCCAAGGACACGATCAAGGATTTCAGCCCGATCAACTTCATCACCAAGGACGACGCCCCGGTGTTCACCATTCAGGGTGACAAGGACACCACGGTGCCGCCCGAGCAGGCTCGCCGCCTAGACCGCGCCATGCAGGCCATCGGGCTGGAGCACAAGCTGGTGATGGTGCCCGGCCTGGGCCACAACAACCCGGCGACACGCCCGGAAGGCGAAGTGGCACTCAAGGATGCTACTGCCTGGATCATCGAGAAGCTCAAGTAACTGCCAGGCGCAGAGAAAGCAAAACCCGCCGGGTTCCTTTCGGAATCCAGCGGGTTTTTTGGTGACTCGGGAGCGGCTTAGGCTTCCGAGTCGTCGTCGTCCGCAGCTTGTTCCAGCAGCGGTCGGTCGAGGTCGATGTTGCCACCCGGGATGAGGCGATTCATTTCGCGCTCTTCCTCCGCCGCCAGGTCGGTCATGCTCAGGCCGCCCAGTTCGCCGGATTGGTGCTCGTCGTCGCTTTCCACCAGGCTGGTGAGCGATTGCTGCGCCCAGCTCGGTTGGCTGCGGTCCACATCGATGGCCAGGTCACGATACGGCTTGGTACCGGTACCGGCCGGGATGAGCCGCCCGATGATGACGTTCTCCTTGAGGCCCAGCAGCGTGTCCGACTTCCCTCGCACGGCTGCTTCCGTAAGGACGCGCGTCGTCTTTTGGAACGAAGCGGCCGACAGGTAGGAGTCCGTAGCCAAGGAGGCTTCCGTAATCCCGAGCAGAATCCAGTTGGCGCGGGCCAAAAGCAGGTCGCGCTCCCCTTCTTCGCCCGTCACCGGGTCCACGAATCGCTTCTTCTGGCCCGAACCGATGAGCTTGCTCACCCGCTCGTTTTCACGGCTGAAGGTGAAGCGGTCCACGATCTGGCCTGGCAGGAACGGGGTGTCGCCCGGTTCCTTCACCGTTCGCTTGCGCAGCATTTGGCGGATGATCACCTCAAGGTGCTTGTCGTTGATGTCAACGCCCTGGTCCTTATAAACGCTTTGCAGGTTCTGGATGAAGTATTCGTAAACGGCAGCCGGTCCGGCGAGCTCGAGCACCTCGTGCGGGTCCAGCGGACCTTCGGTGAGCGGGTCACCCTTGATCACGCGTTGGCCCTTCGCCACCGGCAGGTTGCCCAGGGGCGGCACGAGCACGGTGAGGTAGATCTTCACCTTGTCGATCTCGTTCTTGCGCAGAACCTGGAGGGCCTGCGTGCTGAGCTTCTGACCGATGAGGCGTTCCAGGCTGGTGCCGAAGGTCGGGTCATCGTCCTTCTTCTTGCCCTTCTTCATCTCCCACTCTTGCTCTTCAGCGATGTACGCCTGCTTGAGCGGCATGTCGGTGCCGACGGTGGCTTCCACCACAATCCAGCGACCGTAGCTCGAGCGGATGATGTCCACAATCGAACCCGTGACCGGGCAGATGATGGCCTTACCACGCGGCTGCTTTCGCGCTTCGAAGATTTCTTCGACGCGGACGATCCCGCTCGATTCACCCGTCCATGAGTAGAAGAACGTCTTGCGGCTTCGTTCCCACAGCTTGCGGCTTTCGCTGTCCATGCGCTCCAGCGCGCGTTCGCTCGCTTTGGTGGTGCGCTTGGCGGCCTTCTCGTCGTCGGACATCACCATGATGCCGCGAGAGAAGAACTGCTTGACGGCGGTTTCTTGCGATTCCAGCAGCTTGCTCGGGTCGAACGTGCTGATGTCCGTCTGGGTGGCGGCTTCAAAGTCCTCTTGGAAGAGGCGGATGAACTTACCGGTCTTGTACTGGTTGGTGCGGGCGATGGTCTTGGAACCGGCCACCCCACCGGTGTGGAACGTACGCATCGTAAGCTGCGTTCCCGGTTCACCAATGGACTGCGCGGCGATGATCCCGACGGCCACGCCGTCTTCGACCAGCTTGTGGCTGGCCAAGTCGCGGCCGTAGCACTTGGCGCACACGCCCTGCTCCAGTTCGCACGTGATGGTGCTGCGCACCTTCATGCCCAGTCGTCCGTGCTCGTCGCGGGTGAAACCAGCGGCGAGATACTTCTCGAAGATCACGTCCTTGGCAGCATCGTCGGCGGCGCCTTCGATTTCGGCCATGAACGCATCGTCCACCTTGGAAAGGTGGGCGCTCACGGGGTCGTCAATCATCTGGTCCGCTTCAACAATCACTTCGCCGGTGGCCGGGTCGGTGATGTTGCTGAGGCTGACGCGGCTGTAGGCGCGGTCCCCAATCGTCTCGATGGTCTTGCCTTCAAAGAAGAGGCGCGTGATGTTCAGGCCCTCGGTGGTGCCGCAGTCGTGGGCGCGGATGATGACATCCTGGGCCACGTCCACGAGACGCCGCGTGAGGTAACCCGCGTCGGCCGTACGGAGAGCCGTGTCGGCCAGACCCTTACGGGCCCCGTGGGTCGTTACGAAGAACTCCAGCATGGACAGACCCTTCTGGAACGAGTTCTTCACGGGCAGTTCATAGATAACTTCGTTGAACTGGTTGAACATCAGGCCGCGCATCCCGGAGAGCTGCGCCAGCTGCTTGACCGAACCACGTGCCCCGGAGACCGTGATGATGCTGAGCGGGTTTTCCTGCTGCATCGAGCTCACGATGGCGCTACCGATCTGGTCGTACGTATCCGTCCATAGGCGTACCAGCTTCTCCTGCATTTCGCGGAACGAAGTCAGACCTCGGCGGTACTGCTCCAGAACGCGGTTGGCTTGGGTATCCGATTCGTTCAGGATGACGTCGCGCGTGGTCGGCGGCGTCATGTCCGTCATGGCAATCGAGATGCCGTAGCGGCTGGCCCAGCGGAAACCGAGCGCCTTCACGTTGTCCAGCAACTCAATGGTGCCACCGTCGCCCACGCTCTTGTGGCACGAGAGCACCAGGTGCGCCAGGTTCTTCTTGGTCAGTTCAGTGTTCAGCCATTCATCGCTGTAGCGCAGCGGGAACGGCAGCACTTCGTTGAGAATCAGGCGGCCCGGCGTCGTGATCGCGATGACCGTTTCGAAGCTCTGCTCTAGCGGTTCCAGGCGCGTCACTTCGTCGCCAAACTCGTTCTCTTCGGTGACCTTGACGTATTCGATGCCCGTTTCCCAGTCGCGGTGGTCCACTTCGGACGCATTGCGGAAGATCGGGCGACGGATGCGCACTTGCACCGGGTCGTTGAGGCGAATCTTGGCATCGCCGAACGATTCCAGCAGGCGCAGGACTTCATCCGGGTTGGCATAGACCGGCGGTTTCGGGTTCTTTTCCGGTTTGCCCTTGTGCGCTTCGATGGCCTCCATCAGCCGCTCCTTGGCGGCGGCGTTCGTGTAGGTGAGGGCGTACGAACCAAGCACGATGTCTTGGATCGGTGCCACCACCGGACGACCGTCGGCCGGCGAGAACATGTTCTGCGTACTGAGCATCAGCACGCGGGCTTCGGACTGCGCTTGCAGCGAGAGCGGCACGTGCACGGCCATCTGGTCCCCGTCAAAGTCCGCGTTGTACGCGTGACAGACGAGCGGGTGAAGCTGAATCGCCTTCCCTTCCACCAGGATCGGTTCGAAGGCCAGAATCCCGAGGCGGTGCAGCGTGGGAGCGCGGTTGAGAAGCACGGGGTGCTCCTTAATCACTTCTTCCAGGCCATCCCACACGGCGGGGTGCATGCGCTCGATGAGTCGCTTCGCCGTCTTGATGTTCTGCGTAATCTTGCGCTCCACCAAGGTCTTCATGACGAACGGCTTGAAGAGCTCAAGCGCCATTTCCTTCGGCAGACCACATTGGTGCAGCTTCAGGTTCGGGCCGACCACGATGACCGAACGGCCCGAGTAGTCCACGCGCTTACCAAGCAGGTTCTTACGGAACCGACCTTCCTTACCCTTCAGCATGTCGCTAAGGGACTTAAGCGGGCGCTGGTTGCTGCCCACCACCGGGCGGCTGCGGCGGCCGTTGTCAATCAGGGCGTCCACCGACTCTTGGAGGAGTCGCTTTTCGTGGTTGATGATGCTCTCGGGAGCCTGGATCTCGATAATCTTGCGCAGACGGTTGTTACGGTTGATGATGCGGCGATACAGGTCGTTGAGGTCAGAAGTCGCAAAGCGGCCCCCGTCCAGCTGCACCATCGGGCGCAGTTCGGGCGGAATGACCGGCAGTACGTCCAGAATCATCCATTCCGGGCGGCACTTGCTGATGAGCAGCGATTCCACCAGGTCCAGACGCTTGATGGCGCGGGCCCGGCGGGTGCTGGTCGTCACGCGGATTTCGCGGCGCAGTTCGCGGGCGGTTTGCTCCAGGTCCACGCGGCGCAGCAGTTCCTTGACAGCTTCGGCGCCCACGTTGGCGTGCACCAGGTCGTCGAAGTCGCGCTTCAGGCGGCGACCGACGGCATCCAGCAGCTTGCTGATGGCGCGCCACTTGTCCTCGTCAATCAGCATGTTCTGTTCGAGCATGCCGAGGAACTCAGCGGCCACATCGAGGTCGCGCAGACGCTCGTCCGCATCGCGGAATTCCGCCCGGATGCGGTCGAAGTTCGCCTTCATGCGCTCCCGAACGTAGCTCTCATCGAAGTACTCGTCCGGGTTGTTGATCATTTCCGAGGAGAGGTGATCGAGGGAGTCAGTCTCGAGCTTGCGCATCTCCTCCTGGATCATCAGCTTCTCGTCTTCCACGGCCTGCAGCAGGCTGGGCATCAGGTCGGCGATCTTGTCCAGGTCAACGTCAATGATGATGAAGGAACCGAAGTAGACAACCTTTTCGAGTTGCTTCGGCGAGATATCGAGGATCAAGCTCAGGGGCGAGGGGATGCCCTTGAGGTACCAAATGTGGCAGACCGGCGCGGCCAACTCGATGTGGGCCATGCGCTCACGTCGCACCTTGCTGCGCGTGACTTCCACGCCGCAGCGTTCGCACACGATGCCCGCGTACTTGACCTTCTTATAGCGTCCGCAGTCGCATTCCCAGTCCTTCACCGGACCGAAGATGCGCTGACAGAAGAGGCCGTCCCGCTCGGGCTTAAATGTGCGGTAGTTGATCGTTTCGGGCTTCTTAACTTCGCCGTGCGACCAGCTTCGAATGTCGTCCGGGCTCGCAATCCCGATCCGGATCTTTTCGAACAGATTTGAATCCGCCATGTTTTGTGACTCGTTTGTTTTGTGCCGCCCCCTTGCGGAGGTAAGAGCGTGAACTTCGCCGGCACACTGCGAAGTTCACGACTAGGGACGCCGAATTAGTTGAAGAAGCCGACCGACCGAGCGAGGCGCATTTCGTCGCCACCCGCCAGTTGGTCCAGATCCTTGAGCGAGAGTTCCTTGTTGTTCTTGTCCTCGACCGTGACGCGCAAGCAGAGCGAGCGCAACTCGTTGACGAGAATCTTGAACGACTCGGGCACGCCGGGCTCGGTGATCGATTCGCCGCGCACGATGCTTTCGTAAGCCTTCACGCGACCGGTCACGTCGTCCGACTTGATCGTCAGCAGCTCCTGCAGGGTGTAGGCGGCGCCGTAGGCTTCGAGGGCCCAGACTTCCATTTCCCCGAACCGCTGACCACCGAACTGCGCCTTACCACCCAGCGGCTGCTGCGTGACGAGGGAGTAGGGGCCAATGGAACGCGCGTGGATCTTTTCGTCCGCCAAGTGCTCCAGCTTGAGCATGTAGATCGTACCGACCGTCATTTCGTTCGGCAGGCGATCGCCCGTCAAGCCGTCGCGCACGATGCTCTTACACGACACCGGGTTGAAGCCCGCGCGGTCGAACACGTTGGCCAGGATGCACTCCTTGATGCCTTCGTAGACTTCTGTGGCGGCCTTGTAGGGCGCGCCGCTCGGCTGCACGTCTTCCGGCTGCCAGAAGTCGGCATCCTCGTCCAGCAGTTCCTGCATGGTGCGGGTGGACGGAGCCGCCACGATGCGCGAGATGCGCTCGAGGTTCGGCTGGTCCAGTTCGCGGAGGCGAGCATCCACGGAGGCCATCAGCTCGTCGAAGCTGGCGCCCGGCGCGAAGTGCACGTCCAGGCCGAGGTCGGCGTGGCAGTACGTTCGCAGGGCCTTGCTGCGCATGTGCACGGCCAGTCGCTCGGCTTCGCTCAGGATTTCCTCAGCGGTCATCCCTTCAAAGGCCGGGCACTCGTAGCGTGCGTTCAGGTGCTTCCCGACGTAACCCAGGTGGGTTTCCAGGATCTGCCCGATGTTCATACGGCTCGGCACCCCGAGCGGGTTGAGAATGATGTCGACCGGCGTTCCATCTTGCAGAACCGGCATGTCCTCCACCGGCAGGATGCGGGAGATAACCCCCTTGTTCCCGTGGCGTCCGGCCATCTTGTCCCCGACCATGATCTTGCGCTTTTGCGCCACGTGCACTTGCACGCTCATGTTCACGCCGGCGGGCAGTTCATCACCCGGAATCTGGAGCAGCGGCTCTTCCGTGCGGTCACAGATGAGACGATCGCGCTTCTTGGATTCCTTATAGATGTAGTTGATGCTCGGGCTGAGGTACTTGAAGCGGCTGAAGACCTTGACGTCCACCACCGTTCCCTTTTCACCGTGCGGCAGGCGGAGCGAGACGTCGCGGGTTTCTTCGGCCTTCTTCCCAAAGATCGCGATGATCAGCCGCTCTTCGGCCGTCATTTCGGTTTGCCCCTTCGGCGCAACCTTACCGACCAGGATGTCTTCCGGTCGAACTTCGGCGCCGATGCGGATGATGCCGTTCTCGTCGAGGTCACGTAGCGCGTCTTCACCCACGTTCGGGATGTCGCGCGTGATTTCTTCCGGACCGAGCTTGGTGTCCACGGCTTCCGTTTCGTGACGCTCAATGTGGATCGACGTGTAGATGTCGTCCTTCACCAGGCGCTCGGAAAGCAGAATGGCGTCTTCGTAGTTGTAGCCCTGCCACGGCATAAAGCAGACCGTGACGTTTTGACCGAGGGCCAACCGACCATCGTCGGTGCAGGCGCCGTCGGCCAGCGGGTCACCGGCCAGCACGCGCTGACCGAGGTCCACCACCGGGCGGTGCGTGAAACAAGTGCTCTTGTTCGACTGGAACAGGTGCAGCAGGCTGTACGATTCGACCGTGCCATCGTCGCTGGTCACGCGGATCGACTTGGAGGTGACGTAGCTCACCACGCCGTCGCGGCGGGCTCGCACCGAGGCGCCCGAGTCAATGGCGGCGCGGGCTTCGTGACCCGTACCCACCACCGGGGCATCGCCGCGCAGACACGGCACCGCTTGACGCTGCATGTTCGCGCCCATGAGGGCACGGTTCGCGTCGTCGTTCTCAAGGAACGGGATGAGCGAGGTCGCAACGCTGATGATTTGCACCGGCGAAACGTCCATGTAGTCCACGCGGGCTCGCGGCACCGTCGGGTACTGCGCACCGGCAAACTGCTTGTCGCCGCCCGGGCATCGCACCGTCACGAGGTCGGCCACGATGCGGCCATCGCTATCCAGCGGGGTGTCCGCCGGGGCGATACGAGCGGTGAAGTCTTCACCGGCCGTCAGGTGCACCACTTCGTCCGTCACCACGCCATCCACCACGCGGCGGTAGGGGGTGCGGATAAAGCCGAATTCGTCCACGCGACCGTGGGTCGTCAGCTGGCTGATGAGACCGATGTTCGGACCTTCCGGCGTTTCAATCGGGCAGATGCGTCCGTAGTGCGAACGGTGCACGTCGCGCACTTCCAGCTTGGCGCTGGTGCGCTGCAGACCGCCGGGGCCGAGGCTCGAGAGACGACGCTTGTTCGTCAACTCGCTCAACGGGTTCGTTTGGTCCATGAACGTGCTCAGCTGGTTGCTGCTGAAGAACGACTTGATGCTGGCGCTCACCGGCTTGACCGACAGGATGATGCTGGGAAGCAGGTTGTCCTGGTCGGCGCTGGTCATGCGTTCGCGGGCGACCTTCTCCATGCGGACAAAGCCGAGGCGGAGCTGGCTCTGCAGCAGTTCGCCGACGCTTCGCACGCGCTTGTTGCGCAGGTCGTCAATGTCGTCGTGCTCCACGTCCTTGGTCAGGTAGGGGCCCATCGCCTTCAGCGTGCCGGCGAGGTCGTCGGACGTCAGGTTGCGGATGGTGAGCGGGACATTGATGCCCAGGCGCTGGTTAAGGTGGCGGCGGCCGACCTTGGCCAGGTCGTAGCGGCGCTGGTCAAAGAACAGGCTGTAAACCAGTTGGCCGGCGGCGTCTTCATTAGCCGCTTCGCCCGGTCGCATGCGCTTGTAAATGTCCAGGATCGCTTCGCGCGTCGTGCTGGTGCGGTCGGCATGCAGGGTGGCTTCCAGCAGTTCCGGCAGTTCCAGAACCTCGATGGTTTCCAAGCCGAGCGCGGCGATCTTCTTCGCCGAATCCTCGTCGATGCGCGCCAAAGCGGCCACGATGATCTTCTTGCCATCGCGGATCTCTTCGATCGGGCGCACGCCCACCAGTTCGTGGGCTTCCGGCTTCGTCAGCGTCTTTTCTTCGCCGAAGTGCCAGATCATCTCCGTGTTGCTGCTCAGCGGGCTTTCCACGGTGGCTTCCCACTGCTTCTGCTCGTCGGTCAGGCCGTCCAGCACCACCTTGCGGAGGATGACGCCCTTGTCCAGCACCACTTCCCCGGTGTCGGGGTCCACCAGCGGGTCGCTCAGCTTCTTCTGCTGGGCTTGCCCCACCGGTATCACCTGCATATCGCGGCCCTGCTTAAAGCCGTGCAGCGCCTTCATCACCTGGGTGATGGGAAGCTTCTTGCTCTGCGAAACCTGCGTGTGCACCACGCCGTTCGGGTCGTTTTCGACCTCCAGCCACGCTCCCTCCATCGGGATCAAACGGGCACGAACGATCATCTGCATCGAGGTGTCTACGTCTTCCTCGAAGTACAGACCCGGCGAGCGGCTGAGCTGGCTCACGATGACGCGCTCGCGGCCGTTGATGATGAACGTTCCGTTGTCGGTCATCAGGGGGAGGTCGCCCAAATAGACCTCGGACTCGATGACGGGACGATCTTTCCCTCCAAATCGAACAATTGCCTTAATCGGAGCTTCAAACGTCATATCCCGATCGCGGCATTCGCTGATCGAGTACTTCGGCTCGCCGAGCGTAAAGCTGACGAACTCCAGATAATTTGTTTGCGTAAAGTCCCAGATTGGGGTAAAAGTCTTGAATAATTCCGGCAAGCCCTCTTCGAGGAACCATCGGTAACTGTTCAGTTGGAGATCAATGAGGTTGGGCAACTCTAGCGAACGTCCAATTCGCTTCGAGGCAGGCATAACAACGCGCATTCAGGACTCCGGGAACCTGTGATCATACACTCAAGCGGCCTCGCCTCACGGCAAAAGGCCGCTCATTGGCGTATCTCTGCACAAGTAAGGGCCTTAAGTCCCAACCGCGAACGTTTTCACGCTCGCTTAACTTGGTTGGATCAGATGCGATCTTGGTTCGTGGCGGCTTCGGCCGGGAAGGCCGGCGGCGTGTTCCCGAGCTGCGGATTGAGGCCATTCGAGGGCAAACCATCGCGCTGCACGATCATCGTGTTAACCGATTCGCGAAGAGACGCCATCTCGGCGCGCAATTCTTGGATTTCGGCGGCGGCGGCTTGACTTTGCTGGGCGTGATGGCTTCCATGGATCAGTTCGGCCATGGAACGCTGGTGACGGGTAAGAATGGACACGATCGGGATCAACAGAGCCACGATGGGAATCAAGATGAATAGGGTTTCTGGTTCAAACATGGGTTCGATCTCGCGATTCGTTTTGAGGTGAAGCCACCTCTATGTCGCTATTACACTGCCTTCGATAAGGCCGTTGCAACTGCCAGGGCTTCTTCCAGGCGAAAGACTGAACTGACAACTGAAAACGACTTCAACTCGCTCACCCTGACCAAGCGGTGGCGAGTCGAGTTAGGCTTTTCCTTGAACGCGGACGTCTTCCGTAGTCTGAGCAGCAGAGTTGACACCTAGTTGCGGATGAAGGCCACTGTGCCGATCGTCATCACGATGAATAAGCGTTGCGTTCATTGACTCGCGTAGCGATGCCACTTCCGCCCGAAGGGCCTGCATTTCCGTGGCTGTGGCCACATTCTGCTGCGCATTGTGGGTGCTGTGGATGAGTTCCGCCATGGCGCGCTGGTGACGCGTCAAAACAATGAGGAGAGTGATGAGAAAAGCAACGACGGGAATGATAAATTCGGGTTCAAACATCTGAAGAATCTCGTGGGTTTACGCCGTGTCGATCGCCAATTGTGGACTTATCGCACGCAATCAGGCCCACTACGTTGCCTTCGCGGAGGCCGTTGCAACTGCCAGGGCTTCTTCCAGGCGAAAACGCCTTTCATACAGCGCCTTCCCCACAATGACACCCTCAAGTTGAGTGGCGGCAATGTGCTCGAGGTCACTCAGCTCGGCCACGCCGCCGCTGGCAATTACGGGCACGCCAGTGGCGTCATGTAAGGCCACCGTTCCGCTCAGGTCCGGACCGCCGAGCACGCCATCCCGGGCGATGTCGGTGTAGATGAAACGGGTCGCGCCCCGCTCCACCAGCGACCTGGCCAAGTCCAGAATGCTCTGCCCGCTTCCCTCCTGCCAGCCGTGGGTCGCGACTTCCCCGTTGCGGGCGTCGAGCCCGGCCACCAGTCGCTCGCCGAACTGGGCAAACAGCGAAGCGGCGAAATCAAGATCTTGCGTCAACCGGGTGCCCACGATGACGCGGTTGGCTCCGGCCGCCAAGGCCGCTTCCATGTCCGCGCTGGTGCGCAAGCCCCCGCCGAATTGCACGGGCAACCCCGTGGCTTCCGCAATGCCGCGTAGCACCTCCAGGTGCACTGGATGGCCCGCCTTGGCCCCGTCCAGGTCCACAAGGTGGATCCACTCGGCCCCCGCCTCCGCAAAGGCCACGGCCTGTGCCACGGGCTCCGCGTTGTACACCTTGGCGGCATCAAAGGCCCCCTGGGTCAGGCGCACGGCCTGCCCTCCCATCAGGTCAATCGCGGGAAAGACAATCACGATTGAAGCAGCTTGCCCTTAGTGCTGGCCACACCCTGCCGATCACTGGTGCGGGTGGCGGCATGCAGAGCCCGACCCAGCCCCTTGAAGGCGGCTTCGCACAGGTGGTGGTCATTGTCCCCCGCCAGGCGGCGCACATGGATGGTCATGCCGGAGTGCATGGCAAAGGCCCGCATGAATTCCGCGATGTTCTCGGTGGCCAGGCCGCCCAAGTTCTCCCGGCGGAACGGCAAGTCCACAAACGCCATTCCCCGCCCGGAGATGTCCACCGCCACGGCCACCAACGCGTCATCCATCGGGGAGAGCAAATCCCCGTAGCGCTGAATTGAAGTGACCTCGAGCAGCGCCGTGCGGAACGCCTGCCCCAGCGTAATCCCCACGTCTTCCACCGTGTGGTGGTCGTCCACTTCCAGGTCGCCATCGGCCGTCACACCCAGGTTGAACTGCCCGTGGAACGCCATGAGCTGGAGCATGTGGTCCAGGAACCCGATCCCCGTGTGGACATCGCGGCGTTGTCCGCCGTCCAGGTCCAGCACCACCGAGACCTTGGTCTCCGTCGTTTCGCGCTCAATCTCCGCGTAGCGGACGTGCGGGCTACCTTTGCTCATGGTCTTATTGTAACGAACGGCCCCAACTTCCGGTGGGCTTCGGTATTCTGGCGGGCAGGAGTATTCAAATTGGCAGTCTTGGTGAATAAGGACACCCGGGTTCTCGTGGCCGGGATGACGGGGAAAGAAGGCACGTTCCACGCCCAGCAGATGCTGGAGTACGGCACGAAGGTTGTGGGCGGCGTGACGCCGGGCAAGGGCGGCACCGAGCACCTCGGTCTGCCGGTGTTCAACACCATGCAAGAGGCCGTGGACGCCACGCAGGCCGATGCCGTGCTGGTGTTTGTGCCGGCGCCGTTCGCTGCTGACTCGGTGCTGGAAGCCGAAGCCGCTGGCATCCCGTTCATCACCCTGATCACCGAAGGCGTGCCCGTGCAGGACATGCTGAAGGTTGCCACCAAGATGAAGGCGCGCGGCAAGAGCCGCCTGCTGGGCGGCAACTGCGCCGGCATCATCACGCCGGGCGAATGCAAGATGGGCATCATGCCCGGACACATCTTTAAGCCGGGTCCGATCGGCATGGTGAGCCGCAGTGGCACCCTGACTTACGAAATCGCGTGGGAACTCACCCGCGCCGACCTCGGCCAGACCACCTGCGTCGGCATTGGCGGCGACCCGATCCCGGGCACCCGCTTCATCGAGGTCATGGAAATGTTTGAAAAGGACCCCGCCACCACCGCCGTGGTGATGGTTGGTGAAATCGGGGGCACGGACGAAGAAGCCGCTGCCGAATACATCAAGACCATGAGCAAGCCGGTCGTCGCGTTCATCAGCGGTCGCACCGCCCCTCCGGGCAAGCGCATGGGCCACGCGGGCGCCATCGTCAGCGGCGGGCTGGGTACGGCGCAGAGCAAGGTGGATGCCTTGCTGGCCGCTGGGGCCAAGGTGGCCGACCGAACGAGTGATGTTCCGCGCTTGATCATGGAATCACTCGCTACGGCGACCCGATGAGCGGAACCAACCGACTCGAAAACTACTTCGACAACGCGGCCACCACGCCTCTCAATGCACGAGTTCGAGAGGCGATGCTCCCGTGGCTCGGCGAGCAATGCGGCAACGCCCACAGCCTGCACGCGTGGGGGATGCAAGCCCGTGAGGCCGTAGAACGCGCGCGGCAGTACATTGCCGACCAATTCGCCACGCCGCCGGAGCAAGTTTTCTTCACCAGTGGGGCCACCGAGGCCAATAACTGGGCGCTACAGCACGCCACCAACCTGGCGGTGAGCCCCTTTGAACACAGCAGTGTATGGGCCCCCGCCGAGGCCAAGGGCGCGACCGTGATGGCCAATGAAGGCTACAAGTGCATGCCCGCCCCGGCCGGTACCGAAATGCAGGCCGTGATGGTGGTGGGCAACGAAACCGGCGCTGTGCTGGGCGCCCCCAGCCTGCGGGGCTGGACGCACCGCGACGCCACCCAAGCCCTGGGCAAGGTGCCGATTGATTTGATTTCGGGCGACTCGTGGAGTTGCTCCGCGCACAAGCTCGGCGGCCCCAAGGGCGTGGGAGCCCTGGTGGTGACCGGCAACGTGGCCTTATCCCCCTGGATGGTGGGCGGCGGCCAAGAGATGGGCCTGCGCGCCGGAACGCTGAACGTGCCGGGGATCGTCGGCTTTGCCACGGCCCTGCGCCTCGCCAAGCAGGATTACGAAGCGCGCACCGCCCACGTTCGGAGCCTGCGCGCCGCATTTGCCGAAGCCGTGGCCGGGGTTCCGGACTCCTTCATCCACGAGCACGATCGCCAGAGCCCGTGGATTCTCACCTGGGTGGCGGCGGGCATTGAGGGCGAAACCCTGGTGCTGGAAGCCGACGCGCGTGGGTTTGCCATTGGGGCGGGGGCGGCCTGTAGTGCGCACTCCAATGAGCCCAGCCGCACCCTGGTGGCCCTGGGTTGGCCGCCGGAGCACCTCCGCAGCGCCGTGCGCATCAGCTTTGGACCGCAGAACACGGTGGAGAGCGTGCGCGCCCTGGCCGCAGTGCTGAAAGAAGCCGTAAATCGTCTTCGCGGCTGATTTCCGGCCCTTTTGGCAAGTCTCGGGCAGGATTGTTGGACCCAGGCCGAAAACCCAGCCGGCCCTAGTCCAGGTGACCCCAAGGCAACCTCTAGGCCGTTCATTCCGTCTACACTCGTTGGCACGGCCCTTGCAATGCTCTTTTGTAACTGAATTTTTCGCCCTCGGGCGGATTCTTGAGTTATAAATCAGTAGGAAGACGGAGGCCCGTACCTATTCGGGGCGACAAGGATCAACTTTGATCCGTCCGAACCTATGAACCCGGATGCTCTCGCAGCATCCACAGTGAGAAGTTAAGAAGAGAATGGCTGGCGAAAATCAGATGCCCACCCAGGTGAAGCGCGGCAAGGCGATCACCGTTCGAACGCACGCTCGGCACGTCTACATGGACGCGGCCAAGCACATGCTGATGGACGATGAACCGAATGCCGAAGACCTGCTGGAAATGGAGGATGAGGAAGAGGAGGAGGAGACTCGTACTAACGACGAATCCGAAGAACTCGAGATGTGGATGCGGCAGACCCGCCGCGCCCACCTGCTCACCCCCGCCCAAGAAGAGCATCTGGCCAAGCGTGTGCAAGCCATGGACCTCGCCGAGAACGGCAAGTGGTCTAAGGTCGCCGAATTGGTGAACAAGCCCAAGGACTACGAATTCGACCAGTGGGAGATCAAGGAGATCATCAAGTCGGGTCGCGCCGCCAAGCAGCACCTGATTGAGAGCAACCTCCGCCTGGTTGTCTCCATCGCCAAGAAGTACAACGCCCGGGGCATCCCCCTTGCCGACCTGATCCAAGAGGGCAACCTCGGTCTGATCCGCGCGGTTGAGAAGTTTGACTGGCGCAAGGGCTTCCGCTTCTCCACCTATGCGACGTGGTGGATCCGCCGTGCCATTGCCCGTGCGATCATCAACCAGGGCCGCACCATCCGCATCCCGGTTTACGTGGCCGAACTCATCAACAAGGTGATGAAGACGGCCAACCAGCTGCAGCAAGAACTGCACCGCGAACCGACGCCGGAAGAAGTGGCCGAGCGCGTGGGCATGAGCCCCGACCGCGTGCAAGAAATGATGCGCGTGGCCGTGGAACCGCTCTCGCTGGAAACCCCGGTGGGCGAAAAGGACAACTCCTCGATTGGCGACTTTGTGCCGAGTACGAACATGCCGACCCCGAGCGATGTGACCTGGTCGCTGATCCGCCGCGAAGAGATTGACAGCATTCTGGGCCGCCTGACGAGCCGAGAGCGCGACGTGGTTCGCCTCCGGTTTGGGATGGACGATGGCCGCAGCCGCACCTTGGAAGAGGTGGGCGCCGCGCTCAACGTCACGCGGGAAAGAGTGCGCCAGATTGAACTGCGCGCCATGAAGAAGCTGCGCCACATCGGGCAAGAGCTCAGCGCCAGCGGCTTCACCATCACCCCCAGCCCGAACTAAGCGCCTGATTCTCTCAGGTTCTCACAAAGAAATCCCCCCTCCGCCGTGTAGCGTGAGGGGGATTTTCTTTACTCACCAAACTTGCTGGTTTCCGGTCGTTGTGGTGATGATAAAGGCGAGCTGGCCATCAACTGCCAATACAACCTTTACCGGCTTCGTCGGATCAGCATCACCGAGTTGAGGTGTATCGCGCACCATCTCAAGGTAGAACGAGTTGTCGCCTTCGTAGGGACCCTCTTTACGAGCTCGATTGTGGGTCGCCATTGCAACTTGATGAGTCGCACTAAGAGGAGCAAACTCCTTTTCAATGACTGGCCCTGAATCCGACTTTGCACGAAAGATCTCATTGAATTCCTGATCCGAAAGTGAATTCAGAAGTTCGCTGTAGACTGCCTCCTTCCCCTCTATGAACCAGATGGCCAGGCGCTGGCTTCTTGTCTTTCGAAGGGCACCTTCGAGCATCCAGCGAGTTGCCCGCTTTCGGCTGACCACAAAATCACCGGATTCATTAAATTCCAAAGGCGAGCACATCTTCCTCATTTCACGGAACTCGGCCCTCGCAATGTCGATACCCGCAATGGCCACGGTACCGTCCTTTGACACCCAGTGATCGGTGGTGGAGAAGAACCCCATAGCACCTGCTACAATAGCGCTTCCATAATTGCCAGATGCAAGCCGTAAACGGCCGTCCTCAATCAACACTTGACTTTGGTCCGTTGCCGGATAACCCAGCGCAAAATCTCGCCAAAAGTTCAGGTCTCTTGTCACCCGAGGATAGCGTGATTGAGGACGACCAATCCGAATGCCAAAGGCCGAGATTTCCGGAGAGTAGACCGTATCAAACACCACACCTTCGCGCTTCAATTGACTGGTGATGAGTCGGCCAACAAACGCGCTTTGAGATTCGTCTGGCTTGCGTTCTTCCGTAAGATCAATCGAAAAAGCAGGTGCCGCGCCGAACGTATTCACCATCACTGGCTCTTTGGTTAGCCCGTAAATCCAAGCGGCGGCTTCCTTCCCCGTACCGCCAGGGAAAGAGGCCTTGCCGTCAGACACAGGCCAAAAGGCCAGTCCAAGGGCAAGGCAAACCGTCACGGCTGTACCAATCCAATGGTTTTGGTAAGAATGATCGACTCGTCGTGGTACGGCGATAATACGTGTACCGTATCATCGTAAGTGACGATGATCTTTCCAAAACCTGAAGTCGTCATTACGGACGTAACCTTCACTGCTGCCTGCCACCGCCGGACCCCACCAGGTTCGTTTTGCTGCAACGACCAAGATACCAGTGTGCCAAGGCCAAAGCCCTCTTCGTCCAGGACGATTTGGCTAGCGTCGTGATGGTGGCTGTCAAAAGTTTCGAATCGCTCCGGTACATTAACCTGCTGCCCCGTCTCTGGGTCGATGTAGGAGTACCCCGGTATGTAGGCTTGGTCTTGATCCTTGCCCATAACATCAATGACGATGTTTGCGCCAAGAGTGACCGAACTGGGACCTGAGATCGATCCATACATTGCAGGGGTTGGATTACCCGGGGCCGGTGCGCCTTGAGCAATCGCAAAGGAGGGCGCGACAGCGACTGCTGCGAAGACGATTGATGTAGCTTTTAGAGATTTCACTCGCATGTCTTTAATATAAGGCAAAATCCTCAAACTCGCCCCCCCCCCCCGCATTTTATAGGCCTAAATACCTATAAGTGAACCTAAGATTCCCGCGCTTACTGCCGCTCGATCTTGACCGTCATGTCTTGGTTGGCCAGGGCTGGACCGCCGTCGGTGCCGATCTTCAGCCGGTACTCGGCCGTGCGCAGCACCCCGGAACTCAGGTCCAGCGTCGCCGTCCCCGTCATGGACATCGTCATCTTGAACGTCATCGTGCGGGCTTGGGTTTGCGTGTTGCCGTCGGAACCGCGCCCGCCCGCCATCATCTGGCTGCTGATGCTCGGGTTGCCGGTGGCGTTGATGCTGATCACCGCGCGGTCGCCGTTGCGGTCAATGCTCTTGAGCACGTAGGTCACCGTCATGTCGGGGTTCTTGACCTCCACGTTCGGCGGCAGGCCCATCTGCTTGGCGATGTCCACCTTGTTGGTCCACTTGTCGCCCACCTTCACGCCATCCTTCGGGAAGACAATCCCCAGGAATCCGCTCTGCAGAATCGAATCGCTACTGCCCGGAACGCCGCGCAGGACGCTGCCCGTTTGCGCACCCGGCTTGCCCAGCGCGTCGTAGGTGAAGTTCATCGTGCGGGCGTCGCCCCCTAGCATCTGCACCACCTGTTGGGCGGCTTCGTCGGCCTTGACCACTTCCGGCTTGTCGGTGCGGATTTCGACGTCAAACACGTCGTTCTTCACGTCCGAGATCGTATAGGTTTGGCCGGTGGCGACGGTGTAGTTGGCGGGCTTAGCGGTGCCGCTGCCCATGGCAGGCAGGGTCAAAGTCGCATCCGTCGTCTGCTTGAAGCGGAAGCTTTCACCCTTCTTCACGCCCAGGCGCAAGGCCACTTCCCCATCCTCGACCTTGGCGGCCGGGGCTTCGACGGCAGTACCCGTGGGCGATCCACCCGCGACGACGCCCCCACCTGCGGCGGCTCCGGGCGTGGTCGAAGTGGTGCCACCGGGGGTGGTCGGCGAGGTGCCACCCGTACCGGTGGGCGAGGTTTCGCCTTCCTTCAGGGCTTTGTACTCGCTGTTCAGGCCCGTGGCGCCGGAGCTACTACTTTGGTTCTGGCATCCAGAAAGGATAAGGGTTCCTGCCAGCAAAGCCAGCGCGGCCGGAGCGTATCGCGTCATATCGATACGATATCAGACGCAGGGAAAGGTTGAACAGTGTCCAAGGCCTAAGGGCTAAACGCACTTGCCAGCGCATCGGCCAGCGCCGCCGCCTCTAAGTGCGGGTATTCGCCGTAAATCACCTGCGCTCCAAAAAGGTTGGCGACCTCAGGATCCGGCAACCGCACGGGCAGACTGCACTGCACCAGCACGCCACTTTCCCGCAGGGCGAGGGCGCAGCCGCACACCTTGCGGCCCGTCTTGGGGTCCACGATGTCGTTGGGGGCAATGTGGGCAAAGCAATCGGCCACCTTGCCCGCACTGCGCACAAAGGGGGTCTGCTCGGCTAGGGCCGCCGCCACTCCCGCCTGATTCAGGGCCTTCACCAACGGCTCCGCCAAGCGCCGATACACCAAGCGCACGCTGCGCCGCTCGGCTTCGCTCCAGTTCGCCCATTCCCAGGGCACCGCCAGGCCTATGGTGAGGTCGTGGCCGTGCAGAACGGCCTTGCCCCCCGTGGGGCGCACCGCGTGCGGAAGGTGCGGGTGGGCCGCCATCACCCGGGCGGGGTCTTGGAACCGGCCGAGCGTCACCGCCGGGGCATCCCAGGTGTAAACCCGCCCGCCATAAACCAGAGCTTCATCCGCCGCCATGTGCTCGCGCGGCCCTTGGGGGCCGTCGACTCGCCAGGGCATCACAGGTTCCATAAAGCAAGATGCCCCCACCTCATAAGCTGAGATGAGGGCCAGGGGCTTACGCCGGTTGGTAGCGGACGTCAAGGTTCTTCACCGCCGCCGCTTCGTCCAATCGTCCGACGATGGCCTTGGTGGGCGCGGCGTGCAGAGCATCCGGGTCGGTCTTGGCCTTTTCGCAGATCTCGATCAGGGCATCGCAGAAGGCGTCCAGCGTCTCCTTCGCTTCGGTTTCCGTTGGCTCGATCATGAACGCTTCCGGCACGATGAGCGGGAAGTAGTTCGTCGGCGGGTGGAAGCCGTAGTCAATCAGCGCCTTGCTCAGGTCCAGGGCGCGCACGCCGTACTCCTTATACTGCTTCGCCGTCAGCACGCACTCGTGCATGCAGGGGCGGTCATGGGCGGCCGGGAGCACATCCTTGAGGCGCGCCTTAACGTAGTTGGCGTTCAGCACCGAGTACCGGCTGATGCTGCTCATCCCTTCGCGGCCATAGGCCAGGAAGTAAGTGAGCGCGCGCACGGCCATCAGCGACTGCCCAAAGAAACCACTCACGCGGCCAATGCTGTGCGGACGGTCGTGGTCCAGCACGGCTTGTCCGGCGTCATTGCGGGTGATGACCGGGCCGGGCATGTAGGGCGCGAGGTGCGACTTGAGACCGATGGCACCGCAGCCGGGGCCGCCGCCGCCGTGCGGCGTGCTGAACGTCTTGTGCAGGTTCAGGTGCATGCAGTCGAAGCCGTGGTCGCCCGGGCGAGTGGTGCCCACCATCGCGTTCATGTTCGCGCCGTCGCAGAAGACTTGCCCGCCCGCTTCGTGCACCATCTGGCACACCTTGGTGATGTTCGTTTCGAACAGTGCCAGTGTGCTGGGGTTGGTGACCATGAAGGCGGCCGTATCCGGTCCGAGTTCCTTGGCCAGGGCCTCCAGGTCGGTGTTGCCGTCTTCGGCGGTGGGGATCGTCCTCACCACGTAGCCGCAGCGGGCCGCACTGGCCGGGTTGGTGCCGTGGGCCGAGTCCGGCACCAGCACCACGCGGCGCTGGGCACCTTCGCCTCGGCTTTCGTGATACGCCTTGATCAGCATCAAGCAGGCCAGTTCGCCGTGGGCGCCGGCCACCGGCTGCATGGTGATGTCATCGAAGCCAGTGATCTCCTTGAGGATGTCCATGCACGAGGCGTAGACCTCCAGGAAGCCCCCGATGGTCTCTTCCGGTTGCATCGGGTGGGTGTGGGTAAAGCCCGTGAGGCCCGCCGTGCGCTCGTTGATCTTCGGGTTGTATTTCATCGTGCAGCTACCCAGGGGGTAGAAGCCGATTTCGATCCCGTAGTTGCGGTGGCTGAGGTTGGTGAAGTGGCGCAGCATGTCCAGTTCGCCAATCTCGGGCCACGCCACGGCGTCGCGGGTTTCGCCCAGGATGGCCTGCACGTCCACCTCGGGCGTGTCGGCCTTCGGCAGGTTGCAGCCAATGCGGCCCGGACGAGATTTTTCGAAGATCAGGGGAATTGGTTTCATCCGTTCAGCACCTCGCGCAGGGCACGGGCAAAGTCGTCAATTTCTTCTTGAGTGCGAATCTCGGTGACGGCGACAAGGAGGTCGTTTTCGCCTCCCGCCAGGTACGGACCGAGCGGCAAGCCCGCCAGGATGCCGTGCGAGAGCAGAGCGTCGCGCACCTCCGCCGCCGGCTTGGGCAGGGTCAGCACAAACTCGCCGAACACCCGAGCATTCGGGAACTTGAGCTTCCCTCCTGCTTCGGTCAGCACCTTAATGGCGTACTGCGTGTTTTTCACCGTGCTGGTGGCCACGCTGCGGATGCCGTTCTTGCCCACCGCACTCATGTAGACCGTGCTGGCCAGGGCCATCAGGGCTTCGTTGGTGCAGATGTTGCTGGTGGCTTTTTCGCGGCGAATGTCTTGCTCGCGGGTGCGGAGCGTCATCGTGAAGCCGGGGCGACCCTGAGCGTCATGGGTGCGACCCACGATGCGGCCGGGGATGGAGCGGACATATTCCTGCTTGCAGGCAAAGAGGCCGAGCATCGGTCCACCGAGGCCCATCGGGATGCCGAGCGGCTGGCCTTCGCCCACCACCACATCCGCGCCGCAGTGGCCAGGGGCCTTCAGCAGGCCGCAGGCCGTCGGGTCGGCGCTCACCACCAGCATCGCGCCTTGGCTATCGGCGGCGGCGCGAGCAGCGGCGAGGTCTTCAATCACGCCGAAAAAGTTGGGATTTTGGATCAGCAGCACCGCGCCTTCCGGCATCTGACTCAGGTCGGTTTGGCCGTCCTTGAGCGGGAGCGTGCGCACTTCCACCTCGTTGGACCACGCGTAGGTTTCCATCACCTGCCGAGCGTGCGGGTGAATGCCTTCGCTCATCACCACGATGTCCTTCCGCTTGAGCGAACAGGCCATCAGGGCGGCTTCGGCCAGGCTGGTCGGACCGTCGTACATGCTCGCATTCGCGAGGTCGCAACCGTAGAGCTCCGCAATCATGCTTTGGAACTCGTAAATCGTCTGCAGATAACCCTGACTGACTTCGGGCTGGTACGGCGTGTAAGCCGTGAGGAACTCGCCCCGGCTGATCACCGCACCCACGCTGGCCGGGATGTAGCGATCGTAGATGCCCGCGCCCAGGAAGCAAGTGACCTGGCTCAGGTCAAGGTTTTGGGCGGCGAGACCCGCCATGTGCCGCATCAATTGATGCTCGTCGAGTCGGCTGGGGATGCGGAGTTCGCCCTTCAGGCGGAGATCTTCGGGGATATCCGCGAAGAGCTCATCAATGCTGTTGACCCCAATGGTCGCCAGCATCTCACGCACATCGGCATCGGTATGCGGTACGTAGGTCATTGAATCGCTCGGTGAGGGCCGAAACTCGACCCTGCTTCCCCTACGATTTTGCATGGCGGACGTTGGCCGCACCCGGACAATTTAGGCCTCCCCGGGGAGGCCCCGAAAACCTTAGAGAGTGGCTTCGTATTCGCTGGCGGAAAGCAGGCCCTCAGGTTCGCCGTTCAGCTTCACCTTGATGAGCCAGCCCTGGCCGTAGGGGTCGCTATTGACAAGCTCACTTTGCGCGCCGAGGGTGCCGTTGGCTTCCACCACTTCCCCGCTCACCGGGCTGTAAATGTCGCTGACGGCCTTGACCGACTCCACCGACCCAAAAACTTCTTCGGCGCCTAGCTGGCGGCCTTCGTTGGGCAAGTCCACAAACACGATGTCGCCGAGTTCGCTTTGCGCGTGGTCTGTAATGCCGATGGTGGCGGTATCGCCTTCAATGCGGACCCATTCGTGAGACTTCGTGTACTTCAGATCGCCGGGGACGTTCACGGACCAGAGAATACCTTTGCCTATGCGCCACACTTCACGGGTGCGGATTGATTTCGTGACCTTGTTTCCGGAGATGATCCAAGAGGCGCTCTCGCATAGCATGATGGCGCGGGCGGCAGGTTCGGGCGCGGTTCAATTTCAGTGTGCTAACCCTCGCGATTTCGCCACCGATGCACACCGCACCGTGGATGACTCGCCCTACGGCGGTGGCCCCGGCATGGTGCTGCGGGTGGACCGCGTGGCGGATGCCCTGCGCAGCCTGCCCGGCCACCAAGAAGCCGTGGTGGTGCTGACCGACCCGCGCGGACCTCGATTCACCCAGGCCGACGCCGAAGCGTGGAGCCAGCACGGGCACGCGATCTTTATCTGCGGGCACTATGAAGGTGTGGACGAGCGCGTGAGCACCCACCTGGCCACCTGCACCCGCAGCATAGGCGACTTTGTGCTGACGGGCGGTGAACTCCCCGCCCTGATGATGGCCGACGCCATTACGCGGCTCCTTCCCGGGGTGCTGGGCGACCCGGAGAGCCACCAGGACGACAGCTTTAGCCACGACGGCCTGTTGGGGCACCCGCTTTACACCCGCCCGCTGGACTTTGAGGGCGAAACCGTGCCCGAAGTTCTGCGGAGTGGCAACCACCCGGCAGTGGCCCGCTGGCGCCGCCAAGAGCAGCTGAGGGTGACTCGCGACCTACGCCCGGACCTATTTGCACGCGCAGACCTTACGAAGAGCGACCTCGATCTGCTACCCTAGCCTGTTACTGACCGATCATTATCCGGGATGTTCTCCGGGAAGATCTCTGGGGAGTCGAACACGATGAACAAGCAAGCTATCCTGACCAGCGTCGCCCAAGCCTATATGAAGGACGACCTGCCCGAAATCCGCCCGGGTGACACCGTGCGTGCCCACGTAAAGGTGCGCGAAGGCGGCAAAGAACGCATTCAGCTTTTTGAAGGCCTGGCCATTGCCGTCCGCAACGGTGGCATCGCCAAGAACGTGACCCTGCGCAAGATGAGCAACGGTGTGGGCGTGGAACGCACCCTGCCCCTGCACAGCCCCAACGTAGCCAAGTTCGAAGTGCTGCGCCACGGTCGCGTGCGCCGCGCCAAGCTGTACTACCTGCGCGATAAGGTCGGTAAGGCCGCGCGCATCCGAGAACGCCGCTAAACGTGTTCGGACTCCCCGGCATTTATCTGGCTCAAGTCTCGCCGACGGTCGAAACCATCGACCGTTTGGCGAGGACGCCCATGAGCCAGATTCTCATCTTCGCAGGGATTTGCACCTTGGTGCGCCTGGCCGTAAGCCCGACCCTTGCCAAGACTCCCCCTCACCGCCGGGGTGGATCCTACAAGTTTCTCAAGTTCCTGAACGAATCCGGCGACGCGCTGGTTTACGCCGCCATCCTGGTGTTCCTGCTCGTTCGTCCGTTTGCCATCCAGACGTTCACCATCCCCACCCCTTCTATGGTGGACACGCTCAATGTGGGCGACGCCATCGTGGCCAACAAGTGGGTGTACCGAACCGCCGACCCCAAGGTGGGCGAGATCGTGGTGTTTTCGCCGCCCGCCGCCGGCGTGGATGAGCGCACCCCCAACGCGGACTACATCAAACGGTGCGTGGGTGTGCCGGGCGAAGTGATCGAAGTCCGCGACTCCAAGCTTTATCGCAACGGCGTGGCCGTAGACGAGCCTTACGAAATGCGCACCACCCAAATGGCGACGCAGCCCGTGCCCAAGGCCAACTACGGCGACTATCCGCTCCCGGATTACAAGTTGGTGAACGACAACGGCAAGTACATTCCGCTCACCATCATGGGCGACTTTGCCAATGCAAGCCCGCTCACCGCGCCGACCTACCAGATTAGCGACCCCGCCGAAATGAAGCGCCTGATGGCGTTGCCCGCAGCGGCCATCCCGCCCGGCTACTACATGATGATGGGTGACAACCGCAACGGCAGCTACGACAGCCGCGCCTGGGGTCTGGTGCCCCGCGAAAAGATTGTCGGCCGGTGCGAGATCATCTGGTTGCCCTTCAGCCGCGCCGGCCGACCTAAGAACGACTAGTTAGTCTTCGTCTTCTTCGTCGTCCATCTCTTCGCTTTGGAAGAGGGCGAACACGGCACCCGCCGGGTCCTTCAAGATCGAGAGCACCAGCGTGCCGTCTTCTTCGCGGCGGAGTTCGACTTCTTCCCCGCCGTTGCGCACCGCTTGCTTGGTGGCCGTTTCGATGTCTTCCACGATGAAGTAAGGGATCCAGACGGGCGGGATGCCCGCGTTCATGCCCTTGCGGTGGCAGATGCCCGCCACGGGCTCGCCCGTGTCATCCAGCATGTTGAAGTCGTCGTAGCCGTCCATCTCCACGCCTTCGGGCTTCCAGCCAATGACGCGCGAGTAGAAATCACGCACTTCGGGGGCCGCATCGACAGTGAGGTCGAGCCATCCCAGGCGGCCCGGCGGAATCATTTCCATGCGGGCACTATACCGGGCATCGGGGCTTCTCGTCCTTGGCTACTGGGCTTTCGCCAAGGCTTCGCTGAGGGCGGGGTCAACTTCAAAGAAGACTCCCTTGACCTCCAGGAGCCGTTCGGCGGCGTAGAACGTGCCGACGAGGAGCCGATTACCGCTGGTGAGGGTGCGTTGCACGCCCCCTTCGATGGCCTTGCGGTCGGTGGTTCTGACCTGGCCTTCGACGTCACCATGCTTCCAGACTTTGGGAATTGCTTCGACATTCTGGTCACGGGCTTCACCAAATCCGCCAGCGTCGCCCCGGACCTCATGGGTCACTTCCCTAGTGTCAGGGTCCATGACGATCTGAATTATCGCACTTCGTCGACCAAGGTGATTTAGCTCGGTGCACAGAAGCTCCCACTTGGGTACAAACATCCACCTATCTCCCATAGGCGCATAGATCAGATTGCGCGTACCTAGTGTGTAGGACCCGTTGCCAAATCGGTCCACAAGTCTCTGAACCAAGTACGTCCGACTTTCCTCAAGTTCGTTCGGAAGCAAGGGCCGACGTTGGATTTCTCCAACGATCCCGTGATAGGACAACAGGGCGCCACTCGACTCTTCAACCTCGGCCGATGCCGTCTGCATGCCCCCCACATGACGTCCATCAAGCTCCCAGTCAAGTGCAAAAAGCCATGTGCTTCTCGACACACTCTCGTCAATCGGCTGGACCTTGGGAATCGTGGATCGAATCCGCAAAGTTGAGCTCAAGGGAAAATTCGAGTTCGCAAAGGCACTCGCGATGTCGCGGGCTTGCGCCTCGCTCCTGTTCCAACCATTACGCTTCCAAGGGTCAGTGGTTGGCGGAGTAAAGTCCCATGAGGTCAGATATCCGGTTTCCGAATCAAATGCCATGTTGAGCTGGGTCGAGCCCAGATGTCCATAAACGGAGACAAAAACAACTCGATCTAAGGATGCTTCGTTACGACTCCGATGAACACTAACCCTTCCCTCGCCTTGCTTGAGCCTCTCAAAAAGTCGAGGCATGGATTCAGAAGATGTAAATCCGGCTTTTTTGAAGAGTGATTCGAGCGGCAATTGATCGAACGTCGCCAACTGCGACGGGTGCACTCGCTCTCGAACGATTTGGTATGGCGTTTGTGCGGACAGGTCAGTTGTGCTGACCGCCAAGCCCAAGATGGTCATCAAAGTCACAGAATCTGCTCCGAGCCGCAAAGATCATGGGGATCACTCAGCAAGTGGATACGACTGTAGACTAGCCTAACTTGATGTGAGTAAAGCCGGTTAGCTGCCTCCACAAAGCAGTGAAACTTAGACATGGAATCCGTTCCCCTTCGTATTGACGGGTGAAACCACCGGAGCGAGTCAGTCCTCAGTCGAGGCTTAGAGTGCGAAAATGATCCAGGACTCGAATCGGATCTTGGCGCGCTCGAGAGGACTCGAACCTCCGACCCCCAGCTCATTTGAACTCGGACGTGGTGGCTGGATTCTAGTCTTCCTCCGCGCGTCGTGACCTCGCTCGCTCTACTGGCCATAGTTTAAGGATGCAGGAGGCTGGGCTATCGCCAAGGCCTTGCTGAGCGCGGGGTCCACCTCAAAGAAGACGCCCTTGACTTCCAGGAGCCGTTCGGCGGCGTAGAACGTGCCGACGAGGAGCCGATTGCCGCTGGTGAGCGTGCGTTGCACGCCGCCCTGGGTGGCTTTGCGGTCGGTGGCCTTGATTTGGCCTTCGACATCGCCATGTTTCCACGTATCAGCAGTGGGCGGTTTCATTTTCAATGCTGCCCCACCGAAACCGCTCTCGCCTCGAGACTCGGCAATCACCTGTCGTGAATCAGGATCGATGGTGATTTGGAGAAAGGCCGCAGTCTTTCCCAGATGATCGAACTCCGTACAGGAGAGACTCCAAGCAGGATAGAGATTCCACCTATCATTGCTTCTTGCAAGGTAAGCAAGCGGATTCTGACCCCATTGGTAAAATCCACTCCCAAATCTTGTCGCTAGCCGCCCCTCAAGGGATGCTTGGGCATCACGCGCCTCGTTCTCGCGTACAGGCCTGCGCACAATCGCGCCAACCTGCCCTATATAGCTAAGAACTGCACCCGACCGAGAGTCAATCTTGACCGTAGCCGTTTGTGGAGCGCCCACCAGTCTCCCGTCGACCGTCCAGTCGAACCTAAGATTCGGACGTACCCCTAAAAGACCACCTTCACTTCCCGGCTGATAAACAATGCCACCCTCCAACCCGTATTGACTGCTGACAAGGCTTGTTCCACGCTGAATCATTTGCTCTGGCGTACCCGTCCACCCTCTGGATCTCCAAGAATCAAGCGGACTAGGCTGATAACTTAAGGATGCAAGCCTCCTTGAGCCCGTATCGAATATCAAGTTGAGATTGGCATTCGTGCCCTGTACTGTTAGAAGGGCTAGGTTCTCAGAGTCTCTTCGCGCCAGGCCACGCGCGATGTAGGCCACGCCTTTTCCAGATTCTAGATCTTGGAACAGGATCGGCAAGGGCTGTCCACTTTCAAAACCTATAGCCTGAAATATCTGCTCGAGCGGAATCTGGTCAGCAATGGCCCGCTGCTCGCCATGTAGTCTTGACAACACGAGACCGGTAGGATCAACGTCAAGGGTTCCTAACCCAGCGGCTGGCAAGACCGCGATTACCAGTAATCCTGTCATAGGTTGAACTCTGGGCAAGGACACCCTCTCCAAGTTTGGACGATCCAAGGGTAGAAATGGAACGAACCACCAACCGGGCTCGCCAACGCGAGGGAAATCCGGGAAGCCGAAAAGCGGCTTTGGCGCGCTCGAGAGGACTCGAACCTCCGACCCCCAGCTCCGCAAGCTGGTGCTCTATCCACTGAGCTACGAGCGCGCGCGAAACGACGTTATACCCGGCACCGGCCCGGACCCACCGTGCAAGACGGGACTGAGGAACCCCCGCAGAATTGCCGATACATCCGATAGGCACCACGTGTGCCTGATTGGGCATGAACACCTTCACCAAGATGCTGCGTCACACCGACCTCATGGTCGGCTTCGGGCTTCTGCTCGTGGTGGGCATGTTGATCATGCCTCTGCCCCACTTCATCCTGGACCTCGGGCTGGTCATGGCCATCGGGGCCTCCATCCTCATCCTCCTCACCGCCGTGAACGTGGACGAGCCACTGCAGTTCAGCGTTTTCCCCTCGCTCCTGCTCATCACCACGCTCTTCCGGCTCGCGCTTAGTATTGTCGCGGTCAAGCTCATTTTGGGCACCGGCGAAGGTGGCCAGGTCATCACCACCTTCGGCAACTTCGTTCTCGGCGGCAATATTGTCGTCGGGTTTGTGGCGTTCCTCATCCTGATGATCGTGCAGTTTGTGGTCATCACCAATGGTGCCACGCGCGTTTCCGAAGTCGTCGCCCGCTTCACCTTGGACGCCATGCCGGGTAAGCAGATGGCGATTGACGCCGACCTTGCCGCCGGCCTGATTGACGAAGCCCAGGCCCGCGCGCGTCGCAAGGCCATCAAGCAAGAAGCCGACTTCTACGGCTCCATGGATGGTGCCAGCAAGTTTGTGAAAGGCGACGCCATCGCCAGCATCCTCATCGTCGTGGTCAACCTCCTCGGCGGGATTGTGATGGGCATGGTGAACGGCCAGGGCAGCATCGGCGAAGTGGCGCAGCAGTACGCGATTCTCACCGTGGGTGAGGGTCTGGTCTCGCAAATCCCCGCCTTACTCGTCAGCACCTCCGCTGGTTTGCTCGTCACTCGAAATGGCCAAGAATCGGGCATGGGCGGCACGGTGTTTGGGCAGGTTCTCAGTCGTCCGCGCGTTTTCATGGCCACGGCCGTCGCCATGGCGATTTTCGCCTTTGTGCCGGGCTTCCCCACCATTATCTTCTTGCTCATCGCCGGGCTCATGGCCGCGCTGAGTCAGTTCTCCAAGAACAACCCCGACATCATTTCTGCCCTCTTGACGCCCAAGGTCAAGGAAGAAGACATCCCGAAGCCGGAAGAGCCGCAGGGTCCGCCCCCGGGCAGCCCGGATGCGGTGCTGCCGCTGCTGAGCGTGGATGCCCTGGAAATCGAGGTGGGCTACAGCCTTACTAAGTTGGCCGATGCCCGCGTGGGTGGCGACCTCCCCGAGCGCATTGCCACCAGCCGCGCCCAATTGGCTACTGACATGGGCTTTGTGATGCCCAGCGTCCGCATCCGCGACAACGCGATGCTGGACCCCAACGAATACGTCATCAAGGTGCGCGGCGAAGAAGTGGCGCGGGCGCGCTGCTTCCCGGATGAACTCCTTTGTATCTTGCCGGGCTATCCGATCTCCGGCATCACCGGTACCGCCGCCAAGGACCCCGTCTTCGGCCTCGATGCCCTGTGGATTGACGAAGGCCAACGCGGCGCCGCCGAGCAACAAGGCTGCACCGTGGTGGAACCGCCGGCCGCCCTGGCCACGCACCTGGGCGAAGTGGTGAAGACGTACGCCGCCGAACTGCTGACCCGCCAGGACGTGCAACGCCTTCTAGACAACCTGAAGCAGACCCACGAGGCCGTGGTGACGGCCCTGGGCGCCGAAGCCCTGCCCCTGGGCGACGTGCAAAAGGTGCTGCAGCACTTGCTGCGCGAGCGCATCCCCATCCGAGACCTCGTCACGATTTTGGAAACGGTGGCCGACTACGGCAGCCGGGTCAAGGACACCGACCAACTGGGCGAACTCGTGCGCGCGGCCATCAGCCGCACCATCACGCGGCAGTTCAGCAACCAAGACCTCAAGCTCACGTGCATCACGCTCAGCGCGGCCACCGAACGCGTTCTGCAGGAATCCATCCAGCAGACCACGGCCGGCCCGGTCATTGCGATCGAGCCCGAGCGCCAGCGGCAGTTCTTGGATGAGATTGAACAGAGCTACATTCGCGCGCAGGATGAAGGCCACACGCCCGTGCTGCTATGCGGGGCGGCCCTGCGGCTGGCCATGCGGCGCCTGCTGGATCGGCATCTGCCGGCCCTCCCGGTAGTGGCTTATAACGAAGTGGCGGCCCAGGCCGACGTGGAATTTGTTTCCCAAATCCAGTCGCTGGCCCAGACCGCCGCGTAGTTGGTCGCTTGGCTTAGCGAATCTTCTTCAGCACTTCCTGCACGGCCCGCTTCAGCTGCGGGTCCTCGCCGGCCATGTACTGCTCGTTGCTCCAGGCCACTTCGATGTCCGGTTCGATGCCGTCGTTCTCCAGCGGTCGTCCGTCCATGCGGTAGACGCCCGCACTTGGCATGCGCGCCCCGGTGCCATCCACCAGACCAAGACCCCACGTCCAGATGACGTAGCCCGGCGTGCGCTGACCCACAAACGTGGCGAGCTTGCGCGCGCTCATGCTGTAGGGGAACATTTCCGCGTTGCTGAAGCTCGTTTCGGCAGCGAGGACGGCCGTCGGCTTATCCCAACTGTAGTCGGGTGAGGTGAAGGCCGGTCGGTCGCGTTGCACCGTGTAGTAGTTCGGCTTGCGCTCGATCAGGTCGATGAGGTCATCGCTGATGTTGCCGCCACCGTTCCACCGCACGTCCACAATCACGCCCTTCTTGCCTTGCAGGTACTCCCAGACTTCGAGGTTGAACCGGGCGAGTTGCGCCCCGCCCATGCCGCTGATGTGCACGTAAGCCAGTTGCCCATTGCTGAGTTCATCCACCATGCGGCGGCGCTCGTTCACCTGGTGCTCGTAGAGCAATCCGCGGAACTGTCCGGCATTCATGGCTCGGTAGGTGACCTTGCGGGCGCCTTCCAGGCTCTCGGTGGAGTTCACCGTCAGGGTGATGTCGCGTCCGGCCTTGCCTTGCAGCACGTCCGTCCACAGGGCTTCGTTGGCTTCCACGGCCACGCCGTCGATCTCCATGACGAACTCGCCCGGATTGATCTTGGTGCGCGCAAACGACCCCGGCGAGCCATCGATCACGCGGCCGACCTTGAGGCCCTTGCCGGTGTGGCGCCAGTCAATCTCAAAGCCCAGGTGAGCCACGCTGAAGCTCGGCGGACCGCTGGGCGCGGGGCTGACTTCGGCGTGCGAGGCTTCTAGTTCGCCGACCATCTGGTTCAGAACCGTGGCGAACTCGTTGGGGTGACCCACCGAATCCAGCAGCGGCTCGTAGCGCTTGCGGATGGCGTACCAGTCGCGGCGGTGGAAGAACGGATCGTAGAACGACCGGTTGTATTCCCGCCAGAACTGGCTGAACGCAGCCTGGCGCTCGCCCACCACGTCGCGCACCCACTCGGCCGTAAACGGCGTGGTGGCCACGGGTCGGTTGTTGGCGCGCAGGTTCATCTTGCGCAGAGCGCCGCCTTCGACGTAGACCAGGTGGTCGCCATCGGGCGTGAACTCGAAAGAACCCACGCCGCCGCCGCCGGTCAGCCGCTCAAAGCGGTCGCCTTTGAGGTTGGCGCGAACGATATCCCCGCCATTGATGTAAAGCACGAACCCGTCCTTCTTATCGAAGCGGAGGTTGCGGCCCCCTTCGGCCCGTAGTCGCTCCACCCGGCGATGGATGTTGACCAGGTCCACATCCACATTGGGCACGCCTTCCGGCGCCTTGTATTCGCGGTCGTAGTCCTCGGGTCGGTTTTCGGGTGGCACCAGCGGCAGGATATAGAGGCCCGGCTGGCCGCGATCCGCGTTGAACAGCAGATACTTGCCATCCGACGAGAACACCGGCGCGTCGTGGTTGCTGGCCAGGCGGGTCACGTTGGTTTCTTCGCCCGTGGTCATGTTGCGCAGGTACACGTTGGTGTTGGCAAAGCCCTGCGTGCCCTTGCTGTAGGCAAACCACTTCATATCCGGCGACCAGGCGTAGGCCGGGTCGGTTTCGAAGCGGTGCTGGCGCGGGAAGTCGAAGACCTTGGTCACGGCCTTCGTAGCCAGATCGAGGCGGAACAGACCGCCGTCCTTGCCGGTTTGCCAATAGGTGATGGCCTTGCCGTCCGGGGTGGTGTGGAGCTCCAGCACGTCGCGCTGAGCCTGCGAAACCCGGCGCACTTCCTTGGTGTCCAGGTTCATTTCGTACAGCGCTTCGGAGTCGTCCCGGTCGCTGGTGAAATAGACCACCTTGTTGTCGGTGCCAAAGATCGGTTCGCGGTCCAGGCCCGGCCAGTCGGTCAGTTGCACGGCCACGCGGTCATTGGGGCGGCTTCCCTGCTTGGTCTTCACCATCCAGAGCTCGTTGTTGGCCACAAAGACGTAGGTTTCGCCATCGGGGCTCAGCGCGCCCTGGTTGGCGGCTGTGACGGCTTGGCGCTGGTAGCGGGTGGTCTTGTCGTCCACTACGGCCACGATGTTGAGCGTTTGGGGCTCCTCGCCGGCTCGCATGCGATACACCACACCGTCCCGTTCAAAGGCCATCAAGCCGTTGCCCCGGGCCACCGTGAGGTAGCGCACCGCCGCACCCACAAAGTTGGTCAGGCGGTCGGCTCGGCCGTTCATGTCCACGCGGTAGACGTTCGGGGTCTTCGCCGCATTGTCCACGTAGGGGGCCGGGGTTTCGCCCAGGCGGTAGCTGCTGGGCGTGAGTTCGGTCACGGTGATGCAGTACAGCGACGAGTTCGGCCCGAACGCCTGCCACAGGTGCTGGAAGCCGTTATTGCGCAGAGCCTTGGACTGGCCGCTGCGGGTGTCGTGCACCCAGAGCTGCGAGGCTGCCGAACCTTGGTAGCGCGGGCGAGCATTCGGGAAGCCAAAGCGGTTGAACGCCACGTATTGACCATCGCCGCTGATCTTGGGCGAGCCCACGGACATGAAGTCGCGATAGAACTCCACGAACCGGCCCGTGTTCACATCGAGGCGGTAAAGGCCGTTGTCAATGCCTTCGCGGTTGGCGCGGAACAGCAGGTGCTTGCCGTCCGGCGACCAGTCGGTGGCCAGGTCGCCGCCGGGGTACCACGTCAGGCGCTTGGTGCGCCCGCCATCGCTGGGCACCACGTAGATGTCGGTGCCGCCTTCGCGGTTGCTGTTGAAGGTGATCCACTTGCCATCCGGCGACCACACCGGGTTGTCGTCCATCTCGACGTGAGTCGTCACCGGAATGGCGCGGCCACCCGTGCTGGGCACCACCCAAATGTCGCCCCGGTAGCTAAACGCAAGGCGCGTTCCGTCCGGGCTGAGAGCCAGACTGCGAGCACCCAGAATCGAGTCCTCAGAAGGCGGGGCAAGTTGCGCCATAGCCCCAACGGTCATGAGGGCGAGCACGCCCAACGTCATTGCACGCATCGTGTGATTCTAACCCAAGCCTATCAGCCAGTGCCCAAGGTTCAGGTGTGTAAAAATACGCTCCATGTCGCGGAGGGAGGAACTTGCTCAAGAGTTGGTGGAATACGGCCGCCGATTGTGGGAACGAAACCTCGTGGGCGCGACCGAAGGCAACCTCTCGGCCCGCTGGGATGACGGGCACTTTTTGATCACATCCAGTGGACGATCGAAGGGCCATTTGTGCGTACAAGACGTTATCCTGCTGCGCCTGGATGGCACCCTGGCCGACGCGAACCCAACGGGGCGGCCTTCTTCGGAATGGGAGCACCACGCGGTGATCTACCGCCATCGCCCCGATGTGCAGGCCGTGATTCACGCGCACCCCCCCGTCGCGACCTCCTATGCCGTGGCGGATGAGCCGATTCCGGCCAACGTCATGCCCGAAGCCGTGATGGTGCTGGGGCCGGTAGCGCACGTGCCGTTCGGGCTTACGGGCACCCCGGCCTTGGGGCAGGCTTTGGAGCCTTATGTGGCCGGTCACAAGACTTTCTTGCTGGCCCACCACGGAGCAACCGTTTTGGGAGCTTCCGTGGCGGACGCTTGCCACCGGATGGAGACCCTGGAACGGGTCGCCCAAGTTCTTCTCGTCGCGAACCAGTTAGGCGGGGCCAAGCCACTGCCCGACGACGTCTTGGCGCCTCTCGCCCAACAATACTTAAACGGAAACCTATGATTACTCAAGCCCCGCGCGGAACCTACGACGCCACCCCGAACGAAAATGCCACGTTTCGAAGCGATGTTTTGCATCGGCTTGAAGATCATTTCTTTGCCGTGATGGCCCGCTACGGCTACGGCGAGGTCCGCACCCCGATGTTTGAGCACACCGAACTGTTCAGCCGCACCAGCGGCGACACCAGCGAGGTGGTGAACAAACAGATGTATTCGTTCACGGACAAAGGTGACCGCTCGGTAACCCTGAAGCCTGAGGGCACCGCCCCGGCCGTGCGCGCCTACCTGGACGCCAAGCTGGGCGCCCAAGGGGGCGTGACGCGCCTCTGTTACCAAACTGCCATCTTCAGGTACGAGCGACCGCAAAAGGGGCGCTACCGACAGGCGCACCAGTTCGGGCTGGAACTCTTTGGCAGCAGCCAGCCCGATGCGGACGCGGAGATCATTGAGGCGACCATTGAGTTCTACCGGGCCATCGGCCTGCGTGACACGGTGGTGCTGCTGAATTGCATTGGCCGCGCCGAATCTCGGGCGCGGTTCCGGGAGGCTTTGGCCGCCTACCTCGCGCCTTGGTTGCCGGACCAGTCGGACGAGATCAAGATGCTGGCTGACCGCAATCCGCTGCGCCTGTTCGACCAGAAGGACCCTAAGGTGAACGAGTTCATGGCCGGGGCCCCCGTGGTGACGGACCACCTCGAAGATGCGAGCCGCGCCCACTTTGACACCTTGCAAGCGCTTTTGACCGAAGCCGGGGTGGGCTACGAACTCCGCCCAGAAATCGTGCGCGGTCTGGATTACTACACCGACACGGTGTTCGAAGTCCACAGCACTCTGCTGGGCGCCCAAGGGGCCCTGTGCGGAGGCGGACGCTACGACAACCTGGTGAAGGAAGTGGGCGGCCCCGCGACCCCCGGCGTGGGCGTCGGGATGGGTGTGGAGCGTGCCTACATCGTGCTAGAAGCCCAAGGCGACCTGCCGCCGATGCCGGGGCTGAACGCCTTTGTGGTGGCGGCCACCGAGGATGCGTGGCCCACCGTGCGAACCTTGTGCCGGGCGTTGCGCAAGGCGGGCCTCAGCGTTCAATACGATGTGGAAGGCAAGAATCTGAAGGGCCAAATGAAGCAAGCCGACCGGATGCGAGCGCAGTGGGCGGTGATCTTGGGCACCGACGAACTGGCGGCCGGGCAGGCCACCATCAAGAACTTGGCAACCGGTGAGCAACGACAGGTCCCGCAGAGTGACATCGCGGCCACGGTGGGCGCATGATCGCTCGCAAAGCCGCGAGTTTGGTAGGGGTGGTTTTGGCCACCTCCGCCCTTGCTCAAAACGCTGACATTGCCCCGTTCCTGGAGATTCGCCCGACCGTGATTGCCACCTCCGAGCGGACGAGTTTCGAGTGGTTTGACCAGCGCTACCAGAGTAGCTTGGTAGGCCTGCGCGGGGTACTGCCGAACGGGACTCGGGTGCGATTTGCCCAGCGGCTGGCCCGCCTACCAGGAGAGGTAGACCGCGAACTCATTGACGAAGCCTTTATCGAGCGGCGGGGTGAGTGGCGCCTGGGCCGCCAGCGTATGCCGTTTGGTCAGCGCCGCGTGGTCAACGAGAGCCTGTGGGGCGGTCGTTACGATACGCGCCTCGCCTTTGGCGTCAATGCTTCGGTCTACGCCTTTGATGAAGGACGAGGCCGGGCCACGGGGGCCGGGATTCGTATCGGCGAGGAGCTGGGAGTCTCGCTCATGACGGGGACGAACTTGGGCATGCAGCCCACCTCCCAGCCGTTTATCGAACGGGACCCCAGTGAGGTCCAGCTCGGAGCGGGGCATGATTTGCTCCTGGGCGGGGATGTGAGCTTTCGCTACGGTGGCATGCAAGGCACCGCCGAGCACGTGCTTTTCCTCAACCCTAGTTTCGGGCAGCGCAGCTACGCCCTTACCGATGTCTCCCTTCGCGCGGGGCCGCCGGTGGCCAATTGGGGCATCACCATGGGCTTTCATCGCCGCTGGGATCAGCGCAACGCCATCTTCACAATTGAAGTGGACGCCCCCGCCGAAAGCGGCATCATCTATCGGGTTTTCACCCGCCTGGAGGGAGGATTGGCCCTCCAAGGCGGATTCGGGATGACGATCCGGTTCTAAACCCACTACAATAGAGGCATGAAAGACGCGCAACGAGTGGTAAATGTGCTCCGGTCGTACATCGGCCGCGAATGGGAGCGCGTCAAGGAGATCGAGAAGCAACTGGCGCGGGACGAGCTGAACCAAGCCACGGCCACGCCCGGGGGCCAGCCGCCTGCTTCCCCGCCCGCGGTGCCCAGCACCAGTGCGCCCGCTGCCTCCGGTTCGTCGTTGACCGAAGCTGATTTGGACCGCCAGGCGCGGGCCATTCTCGGGGTAGAGCCGGATGCCGACTTCCCTACCATCCGCAAGGCTTACGAAAAATTGGAAAAGCGCAGCCGACCGGGCAAGTTCCCTGAAGGTTCGCCGGAGAGCAATGTGGCCGCCGCCCTGCGAGCGCGGGTGGACTGGGCGTTCAAATTCCTTTCTCGCCATGCCAGCGAAGTCGAAAAGCGGTTCAGTTCGCTTGAGATCGACTAGTTCGCGGCGTCGAGATTGAGCCGGCCCATCGGCTCCCAGTGGCTCCAGTCCCCGAAGTAAAGCACTTCGGGTTCCAGCATCACACCAAAGCGCTCGTGCACGAGAGCCTGGGCGTGCTCGGCCAAGCGGCGGAGTGAACTCGCGCTGGCCTTGCCCACATTCAGCAAGAAATTGGCGTGGCGCGCCCCCAGCATCGCGCCTTGATAGCGGGCGCCTTTGAGGCCGACATGCTCGATGAGATAGCCCGCCGGTACAACCCCGGCCGCTTTGAGCCCGGCCGGAAGGGTCTCCAGACTTTCCGCCAGGGCCTTGTCTTCCACGTTCTTAAAGAAGCTCCCCGCGCTCGCCATGGGAGGTTGCTTGCCGATGCGCTGGCGTTGGTATTCCCGTGCGTCGTTGTAGATGTCCAGAGCTGGGCGCGCCTTGAGCTGACAGCGGATGCGGAGCACCGTGATGGCCGGCGGGTTCGGGCGGCGAAGGATGGAGTCGCGGTAGCGAAACTCAAGGAACGAAGCGGGTTCCCATCGGCGCTCACCGTCGTGGACGACCTCCACTTCGGTGACAATCTCGCTGATGTTGCTGCGGTAGGCCCCCGCGTTGCTCACCAGTGCGCCGCCCACCGTGCCGGGGATCCCCACGGCATATTCCAAGCCTCCCCATCCACGCTGGGTAGCGGCGAGGAAGAGGTCTTGGTAGGCCGCGCCCGTGTCCACGAGCAGGCCCCCGTCGCCCGTGAATTCAATGTTGCGGGCGTGGTTGGCGACGCACAGGCCCGGAACGCCATGGTCGCTGGGCAGTAGGTTGCTCCCCCATCCCAGCGGGTGGCACCGCAGACCTTCTTGGTGGGCCAGCACGGCCGCTTGCGCCAGTTCATCCACGTTGCGGGCCACGGCGAACCACTCCGCGCTACCGCCCGCCTTCAGCGTGGTGTAAGTGCGCAGCGAGACTTGCGAACGGGCACCGAGTTGGGCCAGGGTCAAGGTTGCCCCCCGAGCACACGCGGATCCTTGGGCAACGAAATACGGGGCGGATTGACGTAATCCGGCACCACGGGGAGCGGCGATCCCAACGAAAGCGCGGCCCAGTCCACACGCTCGGCCAGCGGGAAGATGTCCTCTCGGTCGGGGGCACCGTAGCCCACCGCGCCTACCGGAGGCAATGACACAGCTTCCACTTCCCCGTTTTGGCGCAAGAGCACCGTGCCCCGTCGCCCCGGCACGTAGTTCACGTCTCCGGGCAATAAATCAAACGACGACACCGAGGCGAGGGGAGCTCCCGTCGCCCACGCCCAAGTCTTGGCCATGGTTACGCCTACGCGCACACTGGTGAACCCGCCCGGACCCACGTCCACCGCCCAGGTCGTCACGTCGGCGAGGGTCTTGCCGCAGGCGGCCAGAGCTTCTTCCACCAATTCGGCGGTGGCAGCACTCGCCGAGCGATCCGCCCGGCGCTGGCGCGCCATCACCAAGTGCCCGTTGTCGTCCCAGAGGGCGACGCTCACCACCGGGCTGGAGGTGGACAAAGCTAACTTCACGAACGAATACGAGCCAGGACGGCCAGCAACGCATCGAGATGCGGCTTGTCTTCGCCGTACTTGAGCGGGTCCGTGGTTTCGTATTGCACCGACCACACCCCAAAACTCTGGCCGCCCACGGCGGAGAGCAAGATGAGGTTGCCGCCCGGCGAGGTCCCTTGGCGGAGCACCGAAAGCACTTGGGCCCCGTTCTGGTTCTCGGCGATAGACTCTTCCTTACGCAAAGCCACGGTGTCGAAGCGCTTGAGAGCTTCTCGGTTCAGGTTGTTCATCACGCGGCGGGCAAAGGCGTTGTCTCCCAAGGAAAGCGTAAGCACGGTGGTGCCCTGCACGGCCGGGTTGCGCAGCACGATCACCGCATCGCGCGCTTCCGCCGTCCAGCCTTCGGGCAGGGCGATCGTTTCGGTGCCGCTCGGGCCGGGAACTTCCACGCGGGTTTCCGGCAAGCGATTGCTGCCTGCGGCTGTCGCTTCGCCCTTTGGGTCCGTCAGGGTGTAGACCTCGCGCTCGGCTTCTTGCGCCGGGTTCGTGGGGTTGGTGGTTTCCGGCGTTCCTTCGGCCACAGGGAGCTCACCCGTGATGGTGCGGAAGCTGTTCCACGTGCCGCGCCAGGCCGTTTCGGCGCCCGGGAAGGCCGTCTCCGGAGCTTCCAAAATGAAATTCAGCTTTTGCCGGGTGCGGCTGTAGAGCAATCCCTTAAGCTGGCGGAAGATGCCGTCCGGGCCGGTGTAGCGCGTACGGGTGAGAAGCAGCGGAACCCCGAGCAGTTCTTCTTCCGTCTGGTCCAGAACCTCGCGGCGAGCGGCTTCCTCGATGTCGCGCTGGTAGCTCTGCCACTGATCCTTGGATTCGCGGAACGGCGTGCGCGTGATTGTGACCCGCGCCGTGGCTCCCTCCGAGGTCAAGAACTCAAACTGGGCGCCCAGGCGCGTCTTGGTCAGCCGCCACTCCTGCGGATATTGGAAGATCAAGCCCAGGTCGTTGTCTCGATACTCCTTGGTCGCAGGTTCTTGCTGAACCAACGCGCTGAAAAAAACGGCCGCCCACATGGTGTTCACGTTACCGACGATTCAGGATCGCCAACCGTCTCACGGTACCCGTTTGGCCGAGGCCAGACGGTACATTTGAACGCATGACCGGCCTGCACATGGAGCAAGAGATTCGAGAACAGAGCGAGTTGCTTGCCCGGCTGGCCCCTCAGTACTTTGCCGCCTCTCAGCCCTACGTCGCCGGAGCCCCCTTTGAACTCGTGGTGCTGGTGGCTAGAGGAAGCAGCGACAACGCCGCCCTTTACGCTCGGTATTTGTTCGAAATCCACCTGGGCATCCCGGTGGTTCTGGCGGCGCCGAGCGTGGTGACCAAGTACGGCGCCAACCTGCGCTACCCCAAGAGCCTGGTCATCGGCATCAGCCAGAGCGGGGCCGGGCCGGACGTGAGCGAGGTGCTGGGGCAACTACGCCGCCAAGGCCATCTCACGCTCGCCGTCACCAACACCGCCGGGTCGCGGCTCACCCAAGAGGCTGAGCACACGATCCTTCTGGATGCGGGTACCGAGCACGCCGTGGCCGCCACCAAGTCTTATCTCACTTCCCTGCTTGCCCTGCACGAGATTGTGCGCGCGGCGGGTGGCAACCTGGACGCCCCGCAGACGCCCACCGCCGAGTGGGTGGAAAGCTGCCGCGCCGCCGCCGAGCACGACCTGGGCGCTTTGCTCCGCAGTTCGCTTTCCTTCTCGCTGGCCCGGGGCTACAACTTCTGCACCGCCCACGAAACGGCGCTGAAAATGGTGGAGTGCGCCCTGCTGCCGTGCAAGGCCTACAGCACCGCCGATTTCGCCCACGGCCCCAAGGCGCTGGCCACCCATGGCACCGCCGCCATTGTTTACGGCGAAACGCCCGAGAACCTTGCGGAGACCGGCACGCTCATCCTGCAGGCTCCGCAGAGCGACAAGGGCACCAGCGCCCCCATGTGGGATGTGATTTACGGGCAATGGCTGGCCCTCCTGGCCGCTCGCGCCCGTGGGCTCGACCCGGACCGTCCGGTCGGCCTGAGCAAAGTCACGATGACTTTATAAGCCGCTCAGTACGTGCTTTCGATGCGGAAGTCTTCCGTATCGGGCGCCTCGGCCGATTCAAAATGCACGCGCTCGGGCATCCCGGGGCCGTGCTGCAGCCGTTGCCGGAAGAAGTCCGCGCGCGATGGATCCAGCCCCGCCACCACGGCTTCCACGCTGCCATCCCGCCGGTTTCGGACCCAACCCGTGTAGCCCATGCGCCGGGCTTCGGCCTGCACGTAGGCGCGGAACCCCACGCCCTGCACCCGACCCGTAACGAGGAAGCGATAGGCTCTCATTTGTAGTCCACCGGGCGGAGATAGTACTCCCGGATCGCCGAGTCGCTCATCATCGCCACCGTGGGCAAGTGCCGCTTCCAATGGGTGCGGGCCACACGCGCCTCGACAAGCCGCACTTGGGCCTCGGGGTACCCCTGCCGTATCAAGGTGGCCGGCTTCACGCCGCGAATCAGGTGAATCAAAATGCGGTCCGCATCGCGGTAGCTGATGCCGATATCGCCTTCGTCGGTCTGACCCTTCACCAGGTCGGCGGTGGGGGGCTTGTGGATGATCTCCTTCGGCACGCCCAGGGCCTCCGCCAGTTGCCAAACCTGCGTCTTGTAGAGGTCACCCAGCGGGTTAATGGGCGGAGAATCGTCCGCGTGCCAGGTGTAGTAACCAAACAGGCGCTCCGTCTTGTTGCCCGTGCCGATGGGCAGGGCTCCACGCTTGGCGCTCTGGTCAAAAAGAATGTTGGCGCGGCACCGGGCGCACACATTGCCGATGCGGGTCGCGTCGGCATCCGGCTGAGTGGTCAGGTAGCCATCCACCATGGCCGTGATCTCGATGGTCTCGCAAGAAATGCCAAGGTCATCTGCCACCAGTTGCGCGTGGGCTAAGGATTCGGGCGAACTCAGCGAGTACGGCATCCGGATGGCGAAAACGTTCTCCGGCCCGAGTGCCCGCGCCGCCAAGTAGGCCGATACCGCCGAGTCCACGCCGCCGCTGAGGCCAAGCACCGCTCGGGGAATGCCCCGCCGCACCACGTATTCCTCCCGCACGAAGGCGACCAACCACCGGGCCACGGCCTCCGCGTTGATCGCCAGGGGCGCATCGGGGTCTTGGTAGCGGGACGGAGCCTGAATCAAGCGCACGGGCATGACTGGCCTCATTCTACAAGTCCCAGGGGTGCAACCCCCGGGGCGGGCGGGTCGTCCCCTGCACTAAGCGGAGGATCCAAAGTGAAAACGGGAAATGGAATCAAAGTGGTTTTGGGCATCATCGGTGTCCTCATCGGGCTGTTTGTGATCGGCAAGGTCATCAGCTTCTTGAGCTGGGCGGCTTCGATGATCATTCCCATTGCCATTGTCGGGGGCATCGGCTACGTGGTGTACCGGTACGCCACTCGCAACAAAGCCCTGGAAGACAACTACCGTAGCCTTCGCTAAGGCTCTGCCTTAAGAGGACGTCGGAAGCGGTTCGGCCCACAGGGCCGAGCCGCTTTCTCGCATCAGGAAGATCGGCTTTCCGTCCGCCGAATAGCCATGTTGGGTGGCTCGCTCCGAGGGGAGGAGCGCCATGAAGGACTGGCTCACGCCGATCGCGCCGGCCGGGGTCATCGCCTCAATATGAGCGGCGGTGAGGGTCACACCAACAGGTGGTGCTCTTGGCATTCCCGGGCAACCCCTAGCGCAGCCCGTAGATCCGCTTCAGCGTGGCGTGACGCGCCATCCGCTCAATCAGACTCTCAAGCTCCTGTGAGATCAGTGGCTTAGATTCGGTCACCCTAATGTGAACCATGACGGCTTTATGCATTGGGCCTTGGGTCAGCGCGGCCTCAATGGACTTGAGAGCCGGAAGGTAAGGGCGCATCCGCTCTTCGTGCGCCTTCATGAAGTCGAGCTCTTCTTGAGTCGGCACTCGATTGGGGTCGCAGTAGTATTCGATGAATTGCGTGATTGATGCATTACCTGTCATCGCGCTAAGGTACGGCCGTCGCACAGCCACTCAAGGGGTTTTTCGCCGATCTCGATACTTTTTTCAAAAAAAGTGCCTACCGGGACCAGTGGGGAGGCATGGAGATGAACACCGCTTGTGAGGAAGTTACGGTTGGGGTTCCTCCTCACCTTCCGTCTTGGCGGCTTCGATGATCATTCCCATTGCCATTGTCGGGGGCATCGGCTACGTGGTGTACCGGTACGCCACTCGCAACAAGGCCCTGGAAGACAACTACCGTAGCCTTCGCTAGGCCTCTGCCTTAAGAGGACGTCGGAAGCGGTTCGGCCCACAGGGCCGAGCCGCTTTCTCGCATGAGGAAGATCGGCTTTCCGTCCGCCGAATTGCCATGCTGGGTGGCTCGCTCCGAGGGGAGGAGCGCCATAAAGGACTGGCTCACGCCGATCGCGCCGGCCGGGGTCATCGCCTCAATATGGGCGGCGGTATCAATGAGCTGGGAGAATTGGACTTCGGCCAGATTCCCTTGCACTTCAGCGGAGTCGATGCCGATGCGGACTTGGAACGGCTCGCTCAATCGGTTGCCCCGGGCGTTGAACACCAGCAAACGGTCGCGCACGGCCGCGGCAGCCTCCAGGGCGCAGGCCGGGTCTTCAAAGCTCGCCACCACCCCGTCTCCGGCGGTGTTCACCACTTGCCCGCCTTCGTCCTCCACGCACTGCGTCACGATCTGTTGGTATTCGCGGAAGCACCACTCGCTCACCAGCATGTCGGCGTTGGCCTTCATGCGGGTGCTGCCCACCACGTCCACGGCCACCACGCACTTGCGGGATTGGTCGCGGAGGAGCGAGTTCTCAAGTCGCTGGATCTCCTCGTTAAGCACGGAGGCATCGCCGCGCTGGAGCTTCCAAATGCGTTCCGTCTTCCGTTGGACGTAAGCCGCCAGCCAGCCGACCGTGCTGATGAGCATGGAGATCCCCACACCCTGCCAAAACATGTCCCTGTTCATGCCGAACTGAGCCAATTGGTAGGTGGGGTGACCAGGCCAAATCATGAACGAAGAACCTGAAGCCGTGAGAAGGACGGTTGCGGCCAGCATCCGTGGGAATCGGCCGCTGCAGTATCCGATAAGGAGATTCGCGCCAAAAATCCCTAAGAATGAGAGGGAGTAAAGGAAGACAATGGCCACGGTGGGCTCATTGAGAGACGACATGGCATATCCCGTCCGCAGAAGCAAGCTCGCGATGATCACAAAGGAGACATCCAGGCCAAAACCTAAGCCAAACGCCCAACCAAACAGGTTTCGGCCAATCTTATCGGTCCAATTCGACTGAGCGTCCGGTTCACCTCTTAGGCTCGCAACCGAGATCCGATCCTTGAGGTCAAGCAAGACTCCGATGCGCTGGTGCCGACTCATTCGCTTGCGCCGGCTTTCCCAGCGTTGCATGTCGGCCAGCCCCATGAGCGTAGCGCCGACCGTGCCCGCCACGAAGAACAGAGTTCCGACCACGATGCCCGTGGAAACCGCCCCCGTAATTACGGCGGCTGAGAGCGCCCGGCCCGGCAAGAAGGAAACGGCAACAAAAATCCCCTGGATCAAAGCGATTGAGGCTGTGACCCGCAAAGAGCGAGACAACGCGGACAACACCACCTGACCCAGTAACCCGACCCCGTTGGCCAAAAGGAACAGCATGGTGGCCAGCGATCCATCAGGAATGAAAACGTTGAGCAGATAGATGATGGAAAGAAACGCAATGTAGCCCGAGACCGAGCGCTGCTCTCTTTGCTTGCGCTCTTCGGGGAGAGGCATGCGAGGAACGGATCGGCTCACTTTCAAAAACCGGGCACCAAATTTCATCCGTTTTTCCCGCGCTCATCGGCCAAACTCAAACCATGTGGTTGTCGCTGGGTTTGGCTGTTGCCCTGAACTCTACCAATGCATACGGAGTTCCCGCCATCTCCGCCACCGATTTGCCCACGGCCCTCGAAATCTTAGGCGAAAAGCACGCCGAAGACCGCCTGTGGCAGATGGAAATGGCCCGCCGTTTGGCCCGGGGCCGCATGGCCGAGATCCAGGGCCCGGGCGCCTTGGCGGCTGACCAAGAAGCCCGCCGCCAAGGCTACACCGACGCCGAAATGCGCGCGATGGCCGCCCGGCTTTCGCCCGAATTCCAGCAGATGTTTGCGGGCTATGTGCGCGGCGTGAACAAGGTGATTGACCGTGTGAACCGCGACCAAACCATGCCCGATGGCTACGAGACCTTGGGATTTGACCCCGAACCGTGGACGCTGGAGGATTCGGTGGCCATTGGGGTTTCGATGGCTCGTCGGTTCGGTACCGGGGGCGCGGGGGAACTCCGGTCGCTCGCCTTGATGGAGTATCTCAAGCTCCAGCCGGTGCGGAACCAACGATTCGACGCGCTGGACGAGCTGATTTGGCAGGATGACCCGCTCTCCACGCCCACCGTGAATGCGGAGGATGACTTGTCGAAGGGGCGCGGCGTGGCGCGGCTGCCCAAGTTCACGCGGGCGGATTCAGAGGCCCATTTGGCGCAATTGCCCGCGATCCCCGTACTGGAACTCGTGCCCGCCATCTCGGCGGTGCATGAAGAAGAATCCCGGCTCATTGCCCGCCGCGAGGGCGTGCTGGAATCTTGGGGCTCGTACGCCGTGGTGGCCAGCGCCAAGCGCTCGGATGGCGCAGTGCACCTGTTGAGCGCGCCCCAGATGGGTCACTCCACGCCTTCACCGGTCTACGAGGCCAGCATCCGCACCCCCGAGCTCACCATCCAAGGGATCACCATTCCCGGCACGCCGGTGATGGTGATCGGGCATACCGCCAAGCATGCCTGGGGCCTGACCAGCGGCGTGGCCGACCTGGAAGACGTGTACGTCGGGGCCACCGCCGGGGAAAGCGGCTACAAGTACGGAACCGAGACCCGGCCGCTGGAGCAGATCCGCGAGACGATCAAGGTGAAGGGCCAAGAGTCGGTGCCCTTTGTGCGCGAACGCACCCACCTCGGCCCGGTCATCATGCGCACCAAGGCGGGCACGCACCTGATGACGGTCCGCCGCGCGTTCTACGGCGATGAACTCAAGGCGCTGGAAGTCTTCTGGGATATCGCCCATGCAACCGACGCCAAATCGGCACTGGCGGCCGCGGGCACCCTGCCCTTGTCATTCAATGTCTTTGCCGCTGATGCCCGCAATATCGGGTGGCGGTACGCCGGGCGCTTCCCGGTCCGCGCCCCCGGCTACGATGCCCGGCTGCCCCTCCCGCTGGACCCCCAAGCCGAGTGGAAGGGCTTCTTGAGCCCCGAGGAGATGCCGCACTCGTTCAACCCCAAGACCGGGCTGATCGTAAACTGGAACAACAAGCCGGCCGCCGGCTGGCCGAACATGGATACGCCCGTGTGGGGCCGCGCCTTCCGCAATGACAGTCTCATTCACGCCTTGGGTACCCAGCCGGTGACGGTGGCGCACCTGGTCGGGGCGGCGAAGGCGATCAGCGAAGCGGATTCGGCCACTTCCGGCTCATTCCGGGATCTATTCTTGCGGGCGATGGGCGATGCACCCGAGTTTGCGGTGGCCCGGCTACGTATCAACGCCTACGACGGCTCCCAGCGCAATGGGGACGTGAACAGTGCCTTCTATCTGGAAGTCGTGAACGAGCTACGACGCCGCCTCTACACTCCGGCCGTGGGCACGCTTCTGAACCCCAGCTTCTTCCAGCAAGCGGTGCAGCCGACCACGATTCTGCGGCAATTGCAAGGGGCGGGCAGCCTCGAATTGGTGCCCTCCCGACGCCGCGAGCGAGTGGTGCGCGAAGCGATCCTGGCCGTGCAAGCCAAAGCCGACACGCTGGCCCCGACCGCCCAGGGCGCCATCCGCTACCCGGGCGAGGAACCCATCCCCTACATCAACCGGGGCACTTACATCCAGATCATCCGATTCGGAGCGCAGGGTATCCAGGCGGGGACGGTGCTCGGCCCGGGTAACGCCGAGAGCGGCGAACATTCCCGCGACCAAGCCCCGCTGGTACGGAACTGGCAGTTCAAGCCCTCGGCGCTCAACACCCCTTAGCGGATGTTGAAGTACTTCGCCTCGGGGTGGTGAACGATGATGGCGCTGGTGCTCTGCTCGGGCACCAGCATGTCCTCTTCGCTCAGCGTGATCCCGATATCTTGCGGCTCGAGGAGCTCCATCAGGATGCGCTGATCTTCCAGGTTCGGGCATGCGGGGTAGCCAAATGAATACCGCGAACCGTGGTACTTGGCGCTAAAGAGCAGCCGCATGTCCTCGGGCTCGGCGTCGTCAATCCCCATCTCCCGGCGGATCATCTGGTGCCAGTATTCGGCCAGGGCTTCGGCGGTTTCCACCCCCATGCCGTGGGTGTAGAGGTACTCGGCGTAATCACCATTGGCAAAGAGTGCGCGCTCGTGCTCGCTCACGTCGCCGCCCACGGTGACGATGTGGAATGCCGCGACATCCATGATGCCGCTGGAGACGGGCTGGAAGAAGTCCGCCAGGCACTGCCGCTTGCCATCGCGCTGGCGCGGAAACTGGAATCTTGCCCGCTCCGTGCGCTGGTCCTCATGGTAGATAATGAGGTCGTTGCCTTCGCTCTGCGCCCAGAAGTAACCCCACTTCACCGCCGGCTTCATCACATTGGCGAGTTCGCGTTGCTTGCGCTCGTAGATCGGCCGGACGTTCTCCTCCAGCCACGCATTGAACTCGGCATTGGTTTGGTCGGCGCGGCGCTTGAACTGCCACTGCCCCCGCCAAAGCGCAATGGGGTTGATGTACTTGTAGAGCTCGAAAATGTCGAACTTGGTGCGCTTCTGCACCCCGTAGAACGGGAGCGTGGGCGGGGCCACGGGTTCAATCTCGCTCCGTACGCCGGTAAAGACATAAAGCTCAGGATCGCGGTCCGGTAAGCGGTGCGAAACCACCCGCTGAGACACGCGCGGGGTGGCGTCCTCGGTGTTGCCTTCTTTGATCTCGCCCATCAAGTGCAGGCCTTCAAAGGCATCCTGCGCATAAAAAACGTTGCCGTGGTACTGGGCGCGCAGGTCTTCTTCCACGTAAGCCCGCGTGAGAGCGGCGCCGCCCAAGATGACCGGAATGTGAGCGAGGCCCCGCGCGTTCATCTCCAGCAGGTTGTCGCGCATCACCAAGGTGGACTTGACCAGCAGACCGCTCAGGCCAATCACATCGCAGTTGCGGCGCTGGGCTTCTTCCAGGATCGTTTGAATCGGCTGCTTGATGCCGATGTTCTCCACCCGGTAACCGTTGTTACTGAGGATGATGTCCACCAGGTTCTTGCCGATGTCGTGGACGTCGCCCGCCACCGTGGCCAGCAAAATCGAGCCCTTCTCGCTGCCCTCCACCTTCTCCATGTGCGGTTCCAGGTAAGCCACCGCCGTCTTCATAACTTCGGCGCTCTGCAGCACAAACGGGAGCTGCATCTTGCCCGCCCCGAAGAGCTCGCCCACGGTCTTCATCCCGTCCAGCAGAATGTCGTTGATGATCTGGAGCGGGGTGTACGTTTCCATTGCCTCGGCGAGGTGACCGTCAAGCTTCTTCTTGATGCCATTGACGATGTGGAGCTTCAGGCGCTCCTCGATGCCCAGCCCTTCAAACGGGTCCTGCTGCGACGATACGGCCTGCACGTTCTCGAACAGGGCCATAAACGCGACCAGCGGGTCGTATGTGACGTTGCGATCTTCAGGCATAGGATTTCGTTAGGCGGACCAGCGTCCGCGACCTCCCAAGCTGGTGTGGACCACCCGCGTGGCCAGGGAGGAGTTCAACGTGTAGAAATGCAGCCCGGGCACCCCGAAGCTGAGCAGTTCCCGCCCCTGTTGGATCGCCCATTCCATACCCAAGGCCATCACGGCTTGTTCATCGTGCTCCCACTTGCGGAGGCGATCGAAGAGAACGGCCGGCGTTTGCGCCCCGCACATCCGCGCAAACCGCTCGATCTGCTTGACATTGGTGATGGGCATGAGGCCGGGCACGATGGGGACGTCAATCCCCAGCGCGTTGGCCTGCATGGCGAACTTGCTGTAGCTAGAGTTTTGGAAAAACAGCTGGGTGATGAGAAAGTCCACGCCCGCATCCACTTTCTCTTTGGTCCAGCGGAGGTCGTGCTCGGGGCTGGGGGATTCGAGATGGGTTTCGGGGTAGCACGCCGCGCCGATGCAGAGATGGGGGTGCCGCTTGCGGGCCAGGGCCACCAGTTCGCGGGCGTAGAGGAGTTCGCCTTCGGGCACTTCGTCGTGGCGGTCGCCGCGCAAAGCTAGGATGTTCTCCACCCCGACATCCACGAGTTCATCGAGAAGCTCTTCCAACTCCGCGCGGGTGTGACCCACGCAGGTCATATGGGCCAGGACCTCGATCCCAATCTCCTTTTTGATGTGCTGCGCCATCGCTACGGTTCTTTGGCGGGACCCGCCGCCCGCTCCGTAGGTGACACTAACAAACGAAGGATTCAGCTCGCTGAGGTGTTCGATTCTTCCGTAAAGCTTCCGGAGACCGGCCTCGGTCTTCGGCGGAAAGAACTCGTAGGAAAAACACGGTTCCGAGGTTTCCAGCATCCGCCGAATGCGCATTCCTGTGAGTGTACCGAGGCGCGTCCCAGCGGTCCGGTGCGCCACGGGGCCATAACCGAGATATGTTTTCGCGCGGCACCGAGTTCTTGGCCACTTTGCAAGAACGCGTGATGATTTGGGATGGGGCCATGGGCACCCAAATCCAGAACGCCGCGCCCCACTTGAGCGACTTCTCGCTGGACGCGGTGCCGCTTGATTCGGCGAACTTGAGCATCGTGCGAGAACGACTCGGATCGGTGCCGCTGGAAGGCTGCAACGAGCTTCTTTGTCTCACGCGCCCGGAACTCATCCAGGGCATTCACGAGGCGTATTTCGCCGCCGGTAGCGACATCGTGGAGACCAACACCTTTGGCACCACCAGCATCGTGATGTCCGAATTCGATGCGCCCGAGATCGTGGAAGAGCTCGCCCGCGCCGCCGGGCGCATTGCCGTGGCCGCCGCCCGATCCGCCGAGGCCAAGGATGGCAAACGCCGCCACGTGGCGGGGGCGCTCGGCCCGGGTACCAAGCTCGTCAGCCTTGGCCAAACCACCTGGGACACCTTGGTGGAAACCTACACCCTCGCCTTCCGGTGCATCATCGAAGAAGGCGTGGACGTGCTGCTGCTCGAAACCCTGCAGGACCTGCTGATGGTGAAGGCCGGCCTGGTGGCCGCCCGCGAGGCCATGGAGGCCACCGGCGTGCGCCTGCCCGTCATCGTCCAGGTGACCATGGAGCAGACGGGAACGATGCTGCTGGGCTCGGAGATGCTCGCCGCCATCAACATGATTGAGTGCTACCCGGAAGTGGTCGCAATCGGCATGAACTGCGCCACCGGCCCCCTGGAAATGATGCCGCACATCCGTACGTTGGCCCAGAACTCCACCCGCCCCCTGAGCGTGCAACCCAACGCGGGTTTGCCGGTGATGGAACGTGGCCAAGCGATGTACAAGCTCACGCCGGACGAACTCGCCCGCTACCACCGCCAGTTTGTGGAGGAGTTCGGTGTGGCCCTCGCGGGAGGGTGCTGCGGCACCACCCCCGCCCACATCGAGGCCGTGGCCAAGGCCCTGAACGGGGCGAACCACACCGCCGATGTGCACTGGCGGCGCGTGCAAAGCCACTTCCCTGCTTTTGACTTCTCGATTCAACGACCGGAGCAAAGCGATGCCTTTGCCCTGCGCGGGTGCAGCAGCCTGTACCAGTTCGTGCCCTTCGAGCAGGACAATAGCTTCCTTATCGTCGGGGAGCGCACCAACGCCAACGGGAGCAAGGCGTTCCGCGACATGCTGGCCGCAGAAAACTGGGATGGCCTGGTGGAAATGGCCCGCGACCAGGAGGGCGAAGGGAGCCACGTGATTGACGTTTGCGCGGCCTATGTGGGCCGCGATGAAGCCCGCGACATGGACCGGCTGCTGATGCTATACAACCAGCACGTCACGGTGCCGATCATGATCGACACGACGGAATTGAACGTGGCGGAGGTGGCGCTGCGCCGCCTGGCAGGCAAGCCGATCATCAATTCGATCAACTTTGAAGACGGCGAAACACGCACCCGCCGGGTGCTGGAGCTGTGCCGCAAATACGGGGCGGCGGTGGTGGCACTCACCATCAACGAGCAAGGCATGGCCAAGACGGTGGAGGACAAGATCGCGATTGGGGAACGGATTATCGCCATGACCCGCGAATACGGCCTGCCCGACCACGACGTGTTCTTTGACTGCCTCACCTTCACCCTCGCCAGCGGCGACGAAGAGTTCCGCGCGAGTGGCGTAGCGACCATCGAAGCCATCCGCGAGCTCAAGGCGCGCATCCCCCGGGCGCATTTCATTCTGGGCGTCAGCAACGTGAGCTTCGGTCTCAAGCCGGTCGCCCGCGCGGTGCTGAACAGCGTCTTCCTCGATCGATGCCGCGAAGTCGGGCTGGATGCGGCCATTGTCCACTTCAGCAAGATCCGGCCGGAATCGCAGGTGCCCAAGGAGCAGTGGCGCGTGGCGGATGACCTCGTTTTCGACCGGCGCGAGTACGAAAGAGTCTAAGGCATCACTTTAGATTTACCCGGCAGATACCGACAATTTTGCCTGGGTGTTGGATTCGAATCCACCGGGCATGGGGGCAGAGGCCGATTTGGGGCGCGTGGCGAAAGCCATTGCGCAGAGCCAAGAGTGTGCCTACGGCCTGGTCGGCGCGGACGGTTGCATTCTCACATTGTGGGGGGATTGGTCGAGCTTTGGCCCTGCCGACGAACTGATTGGCACGCCCCTCTTCCGCTGGATTGCCACCGAAGAGCAGCCCTGGTTGTGCTCAGAATGGGCGCGCCTCAAGTATGCCCCCGGCCAGCTCAACGTTCATACCCTTCGTCAACCCGATCATCTGGTCACCCTTGTAACGAGCCCCTGCGACGGCCACGTGGCCGTGCGACTTGAACACGCGGCGTCGGAGTCGCTGAACTTCGATGCGCTTCCCTTTGCCCTAGCCTGGCGGGCTTCGGCGCAGGCTCCGGCGCAGGCCAATGCCGCGCTTTGCCGGCTATTAGGCTGGCCTCAGTCATCGGCCACCGAACTTGAAAGCCTGCTCTCCATTCTCAAGGCCGAGCATCCCCACCCGGTTTACTTCGCCCCGCGCGGGATCTGGCTGAGAGGCCTGGCGCACGCCACGCCCGAGGGCGAATGGTGGCAAATCGCCGAGGTCGACGACGGGGCGATTCAAGGCTGGCAAGACGGCCAACTTCTTCAACACCTCCACGCCTGGCTCCTCCGAGAGCAGCGAGAGATTAGCATTCTCGACCCCATAAGTGGTTCCGTTTTCTTGCTGGGTAGCCTGGATGCGGCAATACTGCCGGATGAACCGCGCGCGCTGGCCTACCAAGACTGGCTGGAGCGCTGGCACGATGAGGACCGTGGCCGAGTGGAAGCGAGCGAAGGCAATCTGCTCATGGGCCACGATGCGAAGCCCAAACCGATTCGATTACTTTTGCAAGACGGCACGACCCGCGTGGTGTGGAATCACCCGGTTTGCGTGCCCACCGGACTTGGCGGACGCCCCGTGGTCGTCGGGTTGCTGGGCGATACGCCCGCCGTCGAGAATCAAGACGGCACCCCGGCCCCGATGCTGACCCCGCACCAAGACCGCTTGATGCTGCTGGGCGGTATGACGGCCGAGATTTGCCACGAGATTCATAACCCATTGACGGCCTTGCGCGCCCACGCTGAGCTCCTGGCCGACCACCCCGAACCTGAGATCCAGTCGGTGAGCGAGTCGATTCAAAGCCTCATCACCCGCGCCATTCGCATTCTCAATCGCACCCGCAAGTTCGCGCGATCTGGCCAGGATGCGGCCGTGTTGGTCAATCCGTGGTCGCCCGTCAAGTCGGCCGCCGAGATGCTCATGGCCCGCTTCGGTGCCTCGGATGTCGCGATTGAAATGAAAACCAAGGGCAACCCCGGCCCGGCTTGGCTCCTCGAAGCCGAAATTGAGCAGGTGCTCATCAACTTGATGGTGAATGCCGTGCAGGCCGTCTCGCGCACCGCCAATGGCCACCCCCGCGTGGTGGTGGAAGCTGAACTGGACGAGGATCAAGTCGCCTACACGGTCTCGGACAATGGCCCGGGCATCCCGAAAGCCATTCGCGAAAAGGTCTTTGAACCCTACTTTACGACCAAGGGGGCCGAAGACGGCACCGGCCTTGGTCTCGCCATCTGCCGCAAGCTCACCGAAGCCCACGGCGGCACGATCACTCTGAATTCGTCACCGCAAGGCACCCAAGTCCGGGTGACCTTCCCCTACCTAGCTGCCCCTTCCGTCACTTTTTCCGCATGAGCACTCACCTTTCTGCCCCCCCGACCCTGGTTCTCGTTGTTGATGACGAGGTCGAAGTTGGCCATGTTTTGACGAAGGCACTGGCCATGGCGGGCTTCGAGGCCCATACCGTCACCTGCGCCGAGGACGCCCTCACGTTCGTCACCACACGCATGCCCGAGGTCGTCATTACGGACTACAACATGCCGGGCATGAAGGGCGATGTGCTCCAGGCCCAACTGCGGGCGCTGGATCCGAACCTGATGGTCATCATGATGACGGCCGAGAGCGACACCCAACTGGCCATCAACATGTTGCGGGACGGGATCGCAGACTACGTTTTGAAGCCGTTTTCGGTGCGCGACGTGATCGCCCGGGTGATCAAGGCCGCCGCCCAGCGGGCGGTGCTTCTTGAGCGCGAAGAACTCCGACGCGCCAATCAAGAGCATCAAGCGCACCTGGAGGAAAAGGTGGCCGCGCAGAGTCTGCAACTAGCGCAGGCTTATCGAGCCAGCCTGCTGGCCCTTAACCGGGCGCTGGAAGTCAAGGACGAATCCACCCGCAACCACAGCGAACGCGTCAGCAATGTTGCCACCGAGATCGCCCGCATCATCAGCGGCGATGACAAGGCCTTCGTGGCGGAAATCTCCGAGGCCGCCCTGCTCCACGACATCGGCAAGATTGGTGTGCGGGAGTCGGTTCTGCAAAAGCAAGGGCCGTTGACGATTGAAGAGTTTCGGGAAGTGCAGCAGCACCCCCTCATTGGGGAGCAGATTTTGCGCCCGATTTGGAACCACGACGCCAAGCTCAAGATTGTGCGCAACCACCACGAGCGGTGGGACGGCATGGGCTACCCCGACCGGCTGGCCGGTGAGGATATCAGCCTGGGCGCGCGCATTGTGGCCGTAGCCGACACCTGGGATGCCCTCACCAGCCAACGCCCTTACCGTAGAGCGCAGGACGCCCTGCACGCCCTGGAATTGCTGAGAGAAGGCCGAGGCACCCAATGGGACCCGGACGTGATTGAAGTGGCGCTAGAAGTTTTGGGGCGCGGATCTTTCGGTCAGCGCGCCGCCTAAGCTAGCCCTTGACGGCGCCCGCCAGCATTGCTTCGCGCAGGCGATCTTTCACGAACAGGTACGCAATGAGCATGGGGGCCATAACGACCACCAGGGCGGCAAAGAGCGCCCCGTAGTCGGCCTGATATTGCTGGGTCTGGGTGAGGTCGGCCACGGCCAGCGGCAAGGTGCGAAACTCCTTGCGATTCACCAGGACCAGGGCCAAACCGTACTCGTTCCACAGGCCAATGGCGTTAAACACCCCCGCCACAATCAGGCCGGGTCGCGCCAGCGGCATCATGATCTGCCAGAACGCCCGCGAAGGGCTACAGCCATCCAGCATCGCCGCTTCGTCCATCTCCTTCGGGATCGAGACAAAGAAGCCGAACAGCACGAAGATGGTGAACGAGAGAGAATACGCCACGTAAACCAAGATCAGGCCCGGCAGGCTATCGGTGAGGCCGAGCGTGCGCATCTGGATGAACAGCGGCACGATGACGAGGAAGACCGGGAACATCATCCCGCTCAGGAACAGGCCAAAGATGGCCTTGCTCCCCCGGAACGGCGACCGGGCCAACACATAGGCCGCCATCGCCCCGATGGGGAGCAGAATGAGCAGCGTGCCCACCGTGGTGATGGTGCTGTTCAGTAGCCCCGTGCCCACGTTGGCGTCCACCCAGGCCGTGCGGTAGTTGCTCCACTTGGGCTGCGCCGGGAATCCCCAGGGCTCGGAGATGACCTCGAGACTTCCCTTCAGCGAGGACACCAACACCCACAGCAGAGGCAAGCCGATACCCAGGATGCAGAGCCAAACGAACAAGGGACGGATGATCTTCACGCGCGGGCCCTCCGCTCGGTTGGGTCACGTCGGAAGATCCACATCACCAGCAGCGTGACGGCCATCACGAAGAAGAGATTGACCACGGCCAGGGCACTTGCATAACCCCAATCACTATTGGTGAAGGCCTGCTCGTAGAGGTAGGTCAGCGCCACTTCGGTCTTGCGGTCAGGTTGGCCCTTCGTCATGAGATAGACGAGGGCAAAGGTGTTCATCACCGTGATGACCAGATAGGTGACGCCGGTGCGCTTGACCGACCACAGCAGGGGCCAAGTCACGTTGGTAAAGCGGTGCCAGCCAGTGCTGCCGTCCAGTTCACTGGCCTCGGTGATCTCGGTGGGGATTTGCCGCAATCCGGCGGAGAACAACATCACGTAGAACCCCACCGCGTACCATGCAAAGGCCACCGTGACGGCGGGCAGCGCCACGTTCGGCGTGGCCAGCCACCCGGACTGGAACTCGCCCAGCCCCAGCGCCTTCTGCAGCAGCGGCACGGGACCGAACTGCGGGTTGAACATGAACTGCCACAGCAGCGCCACCACCACCATGCTCACCACTTGCGGGAACAGGTAAATGCTCTCCAAAAACTGGCTGACACGGGTGCTCTTTTGCAGGGCATGGGCCACTAGCAAAGCCAGGATGACAATGAGCACCCCGCCCACAAACATCATGAAGAGGTTGTTGCCCAGGGCCTCGCTCAGCACCGGGTCGGTGCGGAGTTTCTCGTAGTTCTCTATGCCCACCCAGGTGACGCGGTTGCTCGTGCCTCGCCAGCGATAGAACGAGATCTGGAACGCTTGGATGAGCGGCCAAATGACAAAGCCCACATACAGGACAAAGGCCGGGGCGATAAACCCCAGCCTAAAGAGCCACGGCGAGGAAGATGCCTTCATCAAACCTTGTGCTTGACGATCGCGGAATCCTTCCGGGTCGCCTCGGCCGCCGCTTCGCAACGATCCAAGAACTGCTCAGCCGTCAGCTCGCCATTTAGCATCGCCGTGAGCGCATTCTCAATTTCGGTGTGCATGGCCTTGTACCAATCGCGCACCTGCCAGGACCACACATCCTTGCTTTCGCCAAAGAGGCGGGCCGGTTCCTTGAGTGCTTCGATCTTCACGGCTTCGGCGCTGCCCTTGATGGCCATCAGCGAGCCCTTTTCGGCCACAAACTCCCGGGCCTTTTCGGGGCTGGTCATGTACTTGAAGAAGGCAATGGCGCCGCTGGCGTTCGGTGACTTCGACGGCACCATCCAGGGCTCGATGCTCACAATCATCGCCGACGGGTCACCCTGGCCTCCGGCTACCGGCGGCGGCAGGAACATCGTCAGCTTGTTGGTGGGCTTGAGTTGCTCCTTCATTTCGCTGTACAGCCAGGTGCCGCAGGGGATCATCGCCGCCTTGCCGACCACGAGATCAGATTGGCTTTCGGTGTGGGTCAGGGCCGTAGCACCGGTGGCAAAGTAGCCCTTGTCGCGGAGTTCCACGATCATCTGCGCCGCCTTCAGCACGGCCGGGTCCTTCCAGGCGCCGGGCTCAAGATTTTGAATCTTGCGGATGACCTCGGGGCCGCCCACACTGTGCGCCCAGGGCAGCAGCATCCCGTGGACCATATAGTACGGATACTTGCCTTGGTAAGTGATGGGGGCGATACCCTTGGCCTTGATCTTCTCGCACAGGGCCAGGAGTTCGTCGTAGTTCTTGGGCGCGGTCCAGCCATTGGCGTCAAAGACCGTCTTGTCGTACCACCAGCCGTTGATGTTGAAGTAGTACGGCAGCACGTAGGTCTTCCCTTCTTGCTGGCCGAGCTTGAGCAAACCGGGCTCGAAGGTGCTGCGCCAGGTGCCGTCCGTGCCTTCCGCCGGGCTGTCCAGCGCGGCGTCCAGTTCCATCAGGGCTCCATCGGTGATGAGCGACCAGTGGTCCATACCCCAGCCCGGGAACATCAGCGCCGGCGGGTCTCCGGCCACCAGGCGCGGCTTCAGCTTCTCCCACACGCGCGGGTCGCCATCCACGGTGACCTTGGCGTCGGTGTGCTTCTTGTTGAACTCGTCGGCGGCCTTCTGATAGAAATCGATGCCAAAACCACCCTTAAAGGCTTGGACTTCGATGTCGCCCTTGACTTCGGTCCCCACGGGGGCGGATGTGGCGCCTCCCGTTTCCGGTTCCGCCGTGGTGCCGGCCGGTCCGCCGCACCCGATCATCGTCCAAGACGCCAACGCGAGGGCGCACACGCCCCCTAACCACAGACCACCCTTCGGAGAGAGCCCCATACCTGTAGCGTGACGTATCCGGGCGCATGGATGCAAGGGCTGAGGGAGATTCACGCGACTTGCGGGTAATGTCACCCCCGTGCAAAAGATCGTATTGGTGGGCTGTGGGTTTATGGGACGGATGCACGCGAACGTGTACGCCTTGCTCGAAAACGCCGAACTGGTGGGCTGTGTGGACCGCCGCACCGAGAAGGCCGAGGCCTTCGCCAAAGACTTTGGCTGTCCGGTGTTTGCCACGATCGATGAGGCCGTGCAGGCCACCGGCGCGAACGTGGTGGACGTGTGCCTCCCGACCGTGGACCACGCCGCCGCAACGATCAAAGGGGCCGAACTGGGCTGCCACGTGATCTGCGAGAAGCCGATGGCGCTCGACGTGGCCACCGCCGATACGATGATCGCGGCCTGCGAAAAGGCTGGTGTGCAATTGATGGTCGGCCACTGCATCCGCTACTGGCCCGAATATGACTATCTCAAGCGGCTAGTGGATAGTGGTGAATTGGGGGCCTTGCAGGTCGTCAACCTCACCCGCTACGGGGCCTTCCCGAGCTGGGCCAGCGAGAATTGGCAAGCCGACGAAAGCAAGGCCGGGGGCGGGGCGCTGGACATGCGCATCCACGACACCGACTTCATCCTTTACCTGCTGGGCGACCCCGACACCATGCACTCCGATGGCCAACTGGATGAGCGCGGCGTGGGCTACAGCATCAGCACCATGCGCTTTGGCAAGACGGTCGCGATTCTTGAAGGCGGCTGGTCGTGGCCGCAAAATACGCCGTTCCGCATGACGTTCCGGGCGATGTTTGAGCGCGGCGCAGCGATTATGGAAGGAGGCCCGCTCACCATTTACCGCGACGGGCAGAGCCCCGAGGTGGTGGAGTTCGCCAAGATGGCCACCAGCGGCGGCGGCAACATCAGCGACCTCGGAGGTTACTTTGTTGAGCTCAAAGACTTCATCGAGCACCTGGAAGCCGGCCAGCCCACCACCGTGGTGACCCCGCAAACGTCAAGGCGATCCCTTGAGGTGGCCCTCGAAGAGATCGCCCAGATCAAAGCCAAGCACCAATAAGGGCGCGTTAGCTCCAGTGCACTTCCAGGTCGCCGGCCATGGCCTGCACCAGGTTGAGTTGCCCCCCGTGGTACATGGTGTGCATGCTGGCAAAGTGCATCATCCCCACGGGGTACTGCGTGCCATTTTGCGTCTGGATGGGCTTCATCCGGTCTTCGGCGCTCAGGCCATCCCAGGCGGCCAGGATCTTTTCCAGTGAATCCGCCACGCGCGCGCTGATCTTCTCGGGGTCGCGATATTCGTCCGGGCAGACCATCCAGCCTTCAAACGGCCAAGGTTCCGGCTCAATCCCGCTCATGCGCTGCGCGATGCGATCATTCACCACGGCCACTTCATAGGAGTAGTCGTAGGCGGCGCGGCCATGGCCCGCCGGGCTGGCGGCCAGTTGTTCGTGCGTCAGGGCGCCGAGGTCGCTGATGTAGCAGGACATCGCGCCGGACACCCACTCCCGCACAGCATCGTCAAAAGTATTCATCAAAAACCATTATGCCAAAGGCATCGGTTAAGAATCTGTGGGTATTGTGCGAGGGATGATTGGCTCTCTCTTGGCGGCCGTGACCCTGTCGCAAACGGCACCCTCCACGCCGCCGCCCATCATTCCCTTGCCGTCCAAGTACGAATGGAAGACGGGCGTGTTTGTCTTGCGTTCGAATACTCGGCTGACGGGGGATGAGGCGACCTTACCGACTCGACGATTGGTCGGCCGAGGCATGGAACCGGCCCTCGGATTTGACCTCCGCCTGGACGGGCGCGCGGGCTCCAACACGATTGACGTTCGTCTGGATCCGAGCCTCGCGAGACTGGGTAAGGACGGCTACACGCTCAGCGTCACCGCTGACCGCGTTCAGATTCGGGCCTCGGCTGCCTCGGGGGCGTTCTACGGCCTGCAGTCGCTCAAGCAACTGCTGCCGACGGACATCCACGCCACCCAAACCGTGAACCGCGAGTGGACGATCCCGGCCATCGAGATTGAAGACTCGCCCCGCTTTGCCTGGCGCGGTGCGATGCTGGACTCCTGCCGACACATGCAGCCCAAGGAGTTCATCAAGAAGTTCCTGGACGAAATGGCGGCGATGAAGCTCAACTCGTTCCACTGGCACCTCACCGAAGACCAGGGCTGGCGCATTGAGATCAAGAAGTATCCACGCCTGACCGAAGTGGGAGCCTGGCGCCGCAACGTGGACGAGCTGGCCAACGAGAACCCGCACCGCTACCGCTACCAGACCATGTTCAAGGGGCCGGAGTGGTACGGCGGCTACTACACGCAGGAAGAGATCAAGGAGATCGTCGCCTACGCGGCTGAGCGGCACATCAATGTGGTGCCTGAGATCGAAATGCCGGGGCACGCCCGCGCCGCCATCGCCGCCTATCCGGAACTGGGCAACCGCCCGGATGTGCAGCTAGAAGTCGGCACCCAGTGGGGCGTCATCAGCACGGTGTTTAGCCCGCGCCCGGCCACGATTCAGTTCCTGAAGGACGTGCTGGACGAAGTGATGGAGCTATTCCCCTCGGAATTCATCCACATCGGCGGGGACGAGTGCCCGAAGGATGAGTGGAAGGCCAGCGAAGAAGCCCAGGCCATCATGCGCGCCAACAACCTGAAGGACGAGCACGAACTGCAGTCGTACTTCATCCGCCAGATTGACGACTACATCACCAGCAAGGGACGCCGGATGGTGGGTTGGAGCGAAATCCTGGAAGGCGGTCTCGCCCAGAACGCGACGGTCATGGCCTGGCTGGGCCCCAATGGAGCCATTGAAGCCGCACGCCAAGGCAACGACGCGGTGATGTCTCCCACTAGCCACTGCTACCTGGACTACTACCAAACTCGCGACGCGGCCGGTGAACCCCGAGCGATTGGGGGATATCTCCCCTTGTGGCGCGTGTACGAATACGAACCGATCCCGGAGGCGCTGGAGCCGGAGTTCCATAAGCACATCCTGGGCGTGCAGGGCAACCTGTGGACGGAATACATGCCCCACCCCAAGCAGGTGGAATACATGGCGTTCCCGCGCCTCTCCGCCATTGCGGAAACCGGATGGACGTCGGCGGAGCGCAAGAATTACGAGAGCTTCTTGGCGCGCTTGAACACCCACCTGGTGGGCATGGACTTGCGGGACATCATGTACCGCCGCCTGGATGGTTCGGAAATCGAGCCGATGGCCGGCTGGGCGCCGGGAGAAGTCGGAGAAACCATCATCACCCGCGAGTGGGACATCACTGAGCGCATCGGATCCAGCGGGCCGTACTCCATCACCTTCCAGTACACCGAAGGCGGGCACCGACTGGAGATCAGTTCGGTGGAAGTGCTGTACGGCACCCAAGTGGTGGCCAGTTCGGATCGCTTTGGCGTGACGGGCGGCACCAGCCGGGACAACACGTACAAGTTCGATCTGCCGTTCTTGCCGCGAGGCACCAAGGTGACGCTGCGAGCGCGGGTGCGAGCCGATGGCGGCAGCGATTCGCGGGGCGTGCTGATGATTGACCGTAGCACGACTCGCTCGGGCGCCTAACTCAGTCCGGCAAAACAAAACCCCCGGGTGCCCTGCGGCTCCGGGGGTTTTTTGTCTTTAGTCAGTCCTTAGCGGACGGTGAAGTCGAAGAAGAACGACTCGCCGTCGGTGGTCCCGGAAAGGCTGAACGAGCGCACTTGGTCGGTGCGCGTATCCAGGTTCAGAGTCCCCCGGCCGTAGCTGACGCGTCGGCCTCGGATGTCCGTCACGCTCAGCGTGATGACGCCCGCGCGGTCCTCGGTCCAGGTGCCGTTGACGTGGAGGTTGCTACCGTCCGTACCCCGAATGGTGAAGAGGCCCTGCTGGTCCAGAATCACCTGGGCGGCGTACACGCGCTGCCGATTGTTGCGGCCCACTTCGGCGGTTCCGCTCCCTTGCACGTTCTGGTTGATCGCCAGGCGACCTTGGATGAAGCTGATATTGAACCGCTGGCCATCCGCCGTGCCGTTCAGCGTCAGTCGCAGCACCTTGGTGTGGTCGCGGGTGAGGCTGACCACGCCCGTACCTCGTACGTCGCGCGCCCCGAAGCCTTCATAGATCTCCACCGGCAAGGTGTCACCGCGCAGGCGGCTGTAGCGGGCCACGATCTTGAAGCGGCTGATGCCTGGGAACTCGAACGAGATGCGGCCGTCGCGCTGAGCGTCCACCGTCACGCGATTCAGACTGGCGCGGGAACCCAGATACTGCCAATCGCCGTTGCCGCGCGGAGCATCGGTAAAGCGGAGCACGTCAATCGGGGGCCCCGGCAAGTTCGGGTTGGTGGGGTTGGTGGGGTTGGTGGGGTTGGTGGGGTTACCCGTGGATTCCCGCGTGCCCACAAAGGAGATGTTCCAGCGGAAGTTGCCCTCGGCACTCGCCACGTTGATGCGGCGGACGTAGGTGCCGTTGCCGACGTCAATTTGGCCCGTCATCGGGGGGGTGCTGTTGTTCTGCGCGGTCTTGACCGAGACTTCGTAGCGGCCATTCTCGCTGCGGCTCCAGGTGCCAAACAGGCTCACTCGGCGCGAGCCTTCCAGCGTCAGTTGGAGTTGGCGGTTCTCGTTGAGGATCACCGTGGCCCGTCGGATGGAGACGTTACCATCAGGATTCTGATACGTGCCCGAGCCGTCCGTGGTTGAGGCATGCTGCCCAAAGCTCAGTGCGGAGGCCGCAAGCGCGGCGGCGAGAACAAGGAGTTTCTTCATGTTGCTCATAGTGTTGGACGATGTCAGGGGTCGGGGGGCTCCCGCATTGTTGCAGAAGCCCCATTTCTCGTCATGCAGGTTACCAGTTGATGTTCATTTCGAACCGCTGTTCATCCGCCACCCCGGTGAGGTTGATGCTGATGACGCGGCCGGAATAGCGGTCGACTTGCACCCATCCGCGACCACTACTAAGTCGGCGGCCGGAGACGCTATTGACGAACAGTGCGTACTGGTCGCCTTCTTCACGCCAGGTGCCCGTGAACTCGGTGTAGCGGCGTCCCTCGGTGCGGACGCTGAACCGCCCGTTGCTGGAAAGCACGACCCGCGCCGAACTGAACGGGAAGTCATCGCGGCCCAGAATGAACTCACCCCGCCCGTAGATCGTTTCGTCGATGTTGCCGAGGCCCCGCGAGAAATCAAGCCGGAACTGCTGGCGATCCGCCGTGCCGCTCACCGAGATGCGCCGCACGGTGCGCTGGTCGTTTTCGAACTCCAGCGTGCCGCGACCGCTCATGTCGTAGCGGCCCAAACCTTCGTAGAGTTCGAACGACACGCTATTGCCTCGGCGCTCGCCGTATTCGCCCCGCAGGTTAATGTAGCCACCGCCCTGGAAGGCCAACGTGATGCGCCCGTTGCGGTCGGCGGTCACCCGCACGTCCTGCAGGTCATTGCGGCGCCCGTTGTGGGTGAACGTGCCGCGCCCTCGCACTTGCTCGTTCAGTTGCAGCCATCCGTTTTGGTTGCCCCAGGGGTCGTTGCCCCAGCCGCCATTGTTGCCCCAACCATCGTTGATGGGGCGCTGCGCACGGAAGGTCAGGCTTTGCCGGCGGCTATTGCCGGACGAGCGCAGATCGAGACGGGAGAGGTTGCCGCGCGAATCGAGATCCAACGTGCCGCGCAGAGGCGGTGAGGTCGGGACTTCGATCTCGTACTGGTTGTTGCCACAGCTGATGTACTCGGCGTTAAAGGCGTCGCTCCGGTCACCATCCCAGGTGATGCGAAGTCGGCTACCGCCGTCGAATCGAACGGACATGCGCTCCACTTCGTAGCGGCGGCCACCGGTTTCCCAGGTGCCTTCGCCGTAGGCAGAGACGGTCGTTGACGTGCCCCATTGGGCGGTGGCCAAGGTGGCCAGCAACGCTGTGGTTGATACCATCCATAACCGCTTGGTCATAGTGACTGTCAGACGCCCGGGGGGCGATCTGATTTCACACTGCCCTTACGAAGCGGGGTTGACTGCGCGCACCGTGGCGGCCACGCTGGCGGCATCAATGAGGTCAAAAAGGCCTTCGGCGGGGTCCAACGAACCGGCGAACGAAAGGTCCAAGTTGGCCTGGCAAGAGGTGTCTTCCCTCCGCACAAACGGGGCGAGATGGACGACATTTACGCCCGTGAGACGCACCACTTCGGCGGCATTTCCGGGGCGGACTCCACCCCCGGGGACGACTTCGATCCGCCCCGCCGCTTGCTCGACGGTGCGCCAGATTTCGGGGGCGCCTTCGAGGGCGCTGTTGCTTCGTCCCGAGGTCAAAACCCGCGTGAAACCGGAGTCAATCAGGCTCTCCAGGGCTGCGTGGGGGTCCCGCACCACGTCGTAGCAACGGTGGCACATCACCACCTTCCCTTGCGCGCGGCGGACGAGTTCCGCGTTGCGCTTGGCGTCCGGGTTGCCATCAGCGGTCAGGCATCCGGTGACAAACCCATCCACCCCTTCCTCAAGGAAGGCATCGAGGTCACGCAACATGGTGTCGAACTCGAGATCGGTGTAGCAAAAGCCGCCGCTTCGGGGGCGAATCATGACGATTGCGGGCAGATCCACCTGAGCGCGAGTGGCGCGCCACTGCCCCACGCTCGGAGTAAGGCCGCCCTGGCCCAGGGCACCACAGATTTCGAGCCGGGAGGCTCCTCCGCGGGCGGCTTCTACGGCGTCATCGGCGCTACACGCCACGATTTCAACTTGGATCGGATTCATGAGGGGGCTCGGGGAGTTCGGGGCTTTCGGGGGCCTCGGGGGACTCAGGGGCGGGTGGCAGGGCGAGGCCAATGGGGCGCAGCCACCGCTTCAACCGGTCAAGGTCGTATTCGTCCAGGGTTGGCATTTCCGCCGGGGTGGCCCCGGGTGAGTGGTGAGCTAGCACGGCCACAATCGCGCGGAAGAATGTCGATTGCGGGTCCAAGTCGCTGGCGATCTGGGCGGCGCGGAGGGCTTCCGTCGGTTGGGCATTCGCCCACATCGCCAGGGCGCCCATGCCAAAGATCTCCGGGTCGCCCGGCGAGAGTTCGCTGGCCGCCTGCAGGCTCGAAACCGCCTCCGGGAACCGCTCCATTTCGTAGGCCAATTCCCCGGCCCACTGGTGGAAGAACGCATCATCCGGGGCCAAAACCACGGCTTCCATAATCGCGGCGAAGGCGGCTCGGCGACTGCCCATAGAGCGCAGGGTTTCCGCCAGTTGGAGGGCCAAGTTGGGGTCGTTGGGCTCTAGGCGCCGGGCTTCCTGCAGGTGCCGCACGGCATCGTGCCCGCGCCCCTGCTGCTTCAGCGTGCTCGCCATGGCCGCTTCTAGTTCCCCGCTGGCCACCGACTGCCGCGCCCGGGCGTATTGCTTATAGGCTTCTGGAGCCATGCCGCCGGCTTCGTAGGCTGCGCCCAGTTCCGTGAGCAAGACCTCCGGGTCGCCGCCCTGCTTCAGGGCATGGCGGAACGCCAGGATCGCCTTCTCGTAGTCGCCGTCATTGAGCGCGCGCTGCCCTTTGCGGCGCAGTTGCTCGGCCTTCTTGACGCGTTCGGTTTCTTTGGGGTCCGGTCTCATGTTTCTTGTCATTACTCCACCGGTCGGATGGTGATCGTCGCCGGGTAACTGCCACCGGAAAGCGGGATCGTGACCATGTTCATACGCACGGTTTGCCCCGGCTGTAGGTTGAAGAGTCGCATCCGGTGCTCGGTCTTGGGCTGCAGCAAGGGGATCTTTATCAGAGTGCCATTGACAAAGATCAGCGCCCCGGTGTAGCCCGCGCTGGACTCAAACACCACCTCGGTGGGGGCCACGCGGTCGGTCGGGTTCTTGATCGTCCCGTTGAGCTCGTAAACCACGCCGAAATTGCCGAGCAGCGCTTCCCCTTCATTGCCCGTCACCGCTTGCTGCCCCAGGCGCAAGAACGTAATGCGCCCCCCGGCTTCGTAGTCGAAGGTCTCCACGCGCTTGGGCTCGGGGAAAACCGGCGAGTTGGTGCGGTTCATGATGATCGTGCCGACCGGAATGGTCTCCGGGCGCGCCATGGTGTAGGGCCGCTCCACCCGGGATGCCTCTCGCCATTTCGGCGGCATGCTGGCCGGAGCCACGGCCTCGTGCACCATCATCACGCTGTCGGGCGCACCCTCAAGCATATGGAAGACATAGAGGCCCGAGGAAGTATCACCGTACTCAAGCTCGTGCACTTGCACCGGCACCGAGCTTCCCGGCGGGATCTGCAAGACGAGGCTGGCCCCTTCCTTCCAGTCGGGCATAAAGGCCTCGCCTGCGCGGTACCCCGCCAAGGTGGGGTTCTGGTCCACGCCCCCGTCGCCGGCAATAAGCGACACGCGGGCGGTGGTCTGGCCGTAGTTCACTAGCTTCACCAACGACACCAGCGGCGCGGTGCCCCGGTTCCGTTGGTGGGTCAGCAGGCGGGCGGGGCGGCCCGTCGTCAACCAGCGGCTGTAAAGCGTTTGCGGGTCGCGCAAGTTTTCTGGCTCGTTGCTGTACCAAAGTTGCTCTGTGGTTTCGCGGCGGGCCGTGATGTTCTGCATGCGCACCTCCACGGTGCCCGTCCAGGGGTAGAGGCCAACCCCATGCACCAACACGTCCACTAGGGCTCGGCCAGAGTTCCCGGCCGAGAGGGGCCCGGTGCGAATGCCCCGAAGTCGAATCATCGCGCCTGGTTCGGTGGCAAATCGGCTCTGCACGGCGGCAGCAGCGGCGGCGGCCACCACTTCGGCGCGGGCGGTGGTGCCCGTCACCTGGGCCTGCAAGGGCGTGTTCTGCTTCACCGCCCAGGGGGCGGCGTTTACGCGCCAAAACCAGGTCTCGTTGCCAATCTTGGCGGTGAGATTGACGTTCCCCTTGCCGCTGGCCGTGATGCGCACCATGCCGGTGCGCCGCTCAATACGCAGGGCTCCGGCAGGTTCGGCTACCAGTTGCGCCTGGCGGGCGCCTCGCCCTACCAGCGGGATTTCCGTGGTTTGGCCGATGGCCAGCAGGACGTCGTGGGTGTTCGACTTCAGTGGGGGCAAGGCGAAGGCGTCTTCCAGGCGGCGCGCCCAGATCTGGGCCAATGCCATAGGGTCGCTGTTTTGCGCACGGGCTTCTTCCGGGGTGACGGTGAGGATGACCACCGGGCCACTGCTGATGACCACCGCCTCCTCCCGCTTTTCGGCGACAAACTTCGAAGCATCAGGCAGGGGTCGCAGCCGTTGGGCAATCGCTGTGGCCGCCTCGGGCCGGGTGCGCATCCGGAGCGTGAGAACCTCGTTCACCACCACCCAGCCATCCTGGGGCATGACATCGGCTGCCGAGGCCAACCCCGCCATGGCCACCAGCAAAACCAACCAAACCTGACGCACGGCCTCAAAGTTACCCGGCTCGGGCCTGAACCCCCTGGTAACCTCCCGACCATGAGTGCAACGGTGACTCCTGATCTGCTTTCGCTGGTGATGCGCGACGTCAAGGCCCAGAACTACATCAATGGCGAGTGGGTGGATGGCGACAGCACGTTCGTCAGCACCAACCCCGCCAACCGATCCCATGTGATCGGCACCGCCCCGATGACCAGCCGCGCCCAAGTGAACGAAGCAGTAAAGGCGGCCAGGGCCGCCTACACGTCCTGGCGCCGGCTGAGTTGGGTCCAGCGCGCCGAGTTCATTGACAACCTGGCTCAGGTGCTCAAGCGCGACCTCGAAGAGTTCAGCGTCCTTGTCACCACCGAGTGCGGCAAGCCTTACAACGAAGGCCGCGCCGACGTGGTGGAATCCCTGCACACCGCGCAGTACGTGGCGGGCTTTGGCCGCCTGCCAACGGGCCACGTGCTAAGCAGCGAAATACCGGCCAAGGACGCCTACATCCTGCGCAAGCCCAAGGGCGTGGTGGGCATCATCACGCCGTGGAACTTCCCGGTGGCCATTCCGCTTTGGGGTTCCTTGCCGGCGCTGCTCGCGGGCAACACCGTCGTCATCAAGACAAGTGAAGAAACCCCGGTCTGCGGCTGGCGCCTGGCGAAGGCGTTTGAGGACGCTGGATTCCCCAAGGGTGTCATCAACTTTGTGAGCGGCGACGGTGAAACCACGGGCGACGCCCTCGCCCGCCACGAAGACGTGGACGTGATCCTCTTCACGGGGAGCCGCGCGGTTGGCAAGATGATTCAGCAAAGCGCGGCGGCCGAAGCCCACAAGTTCGTCGCTACCGAACTGGGCGGCAAGAACGCCGTGATCGTGCTGGAAGACGCCAACCTCGACATCGCCGTGAATGCGGCGCTACTGAGCGCCTTCAAGACGGCTGGTCAACGTTGCGTGTCCTCCGGCCGCATCATCGTGGACCGCAAGATCGAAGGGCAGTTCACCGAGCGCTTCCTCGACCTTGCCAAGCGGGTGCGCGTGGGCGACGGCATGGACCCGTCGGTGTTCATGGGTCCGCTCATCAACCCGGACGGCCTGGCCAAGTGGCAGCACCACAACACTAAAGCTAAGGAAGAAGGCGGTGAGATTCTGCTGGACGGCCAAGTGCTGACCGGCCCGGACCACGTGAATGGCAACTTCGCGTCGCCGTTCGTTTACCGCTTTGCGCAGTACAAGGAGAACACGTTCTGCCTGCGCCAAGAAGCCTTTAGCCCGCACTGCGCCATCATCGGCGTGGACGGCCTGGAAGAAGCGGTGCGGGTCTACAACGACACCGAATACGGCCTGAGCATGGCGGTCATCACGGAAGACTTCCGCAAGTGGCGCTACGTGCGCGACCACGCCGACTACGGCCTGGGCTACGTCAACCTGCCGAGCATCGGGGCGGAAGTGCACCTTCCCTTCGGCGGCGTCAAGGGCAGCGGCAACGGCAACCCGGCGGCGGAAACGGCGCTGGAATACCTGACCCACCGCGTGGCTTTCACCGTCAATCACGCCGAAGAGATCGTGATGGCGCAGGGTCTCGGCACCAAGGTCTGATCCTCTCTTAGACCAGAAGGAGAACGGGGCTCATGGGTTCGCAAGAATCCATGAGCCCTACTCGTGTCACCTCATCGCCGGGGGTCGCGTCAACGATGTACCGGGCTCCGGAATCCCCGAGGCCGGATGAAAAGACAATGAAACTCACCCTCTCGTTCTTGCTGGTGCTTGCCGCCGCCGCCTTCATGTTTGGTTGCACGAAGGAAGTGGAACCCCAGGCCAATACCAATCCGGAAGCGAGCCGCCCGGACGGCTCCGGCCCGGCTGCCATTGAAGCCAAGGAATAACTGAGACCTAGACTCGTCCCTATGCCGAACCTTGGGTCCACCGTACCATTTCGGGCAGAACTCAAGGTTCGGTGTGACTTTTTGCAGAGGCAGAACGTCTTTGCGAACATCCGGGCCTTGCGGTTCGGTTGGAGTACATCATGAAGATCCTCAATCTGGCCCTGATCGCAATCTTGGCCGCCACGTTCGTTTTCGGCTGCTCGCAAGGCGAAACTGCCCCCGCCGAAGGTTCGGGTGCCACCGCTGGCGCCGAACGCCCGGCTGGCGATGGCCCGCAAGCCGTCGAAGCCGTCGAGTAAGTCTCAGGGCTATTCGTCAACTCGGAGCGCAGATCGGAGCCGGTCTTGGACGATTGTCATCGTCAAGTCGGCTCGGGTGCGCTCCAAAACGGCTCGTAGCGTGTCCGTCGCTCGCCGTAATCCGCCCGTGAGACCATCCGGGTAGTCCAGAGTAATCAGCTCGTCGTAAACGAGTTCCATCGCGCTCATCAGGCGTTGGGCTTCGGCGTAGTTGTCCGCCCTCAGTTGGTCGAGAATGGTGCGGCGGAGTTCGCTGGCGGCCTCGGCGATGCCGTGAGCGTAGGTGTGGGCTTCGACCCCCAGGTCTTGCGCCGAGGGATACGCCTGCCCCTCAATCATAGCGAGAAGCAGAACGGCTTCCACCATCTCCCTTTCCGCATCTTGCAAGTAACCCGCGTAGAGCATGCGGGGCGTACCTTGCATGGCCTCCCGGAGCTGGAGAGCGCTTCGGCGGGCCTCGTCGGCAAGCTGATGGGCTTTGTCGGTCTCCTGGCGGTGGCAAGCGCGGATGGCTTTCGAACTCGCCTGGATAATCTGGCGCGTACCGGCCAGGGCGGCTTCCCTTTGCTCATGTTCGGCGTCCAAACGGGCGCGCAGGTCATCCCAGATGGGGTTCAAAACTTGCCTTCCTTACGCAGACTCACGTACTTCCCTTTGCCGACGATGATGTGGTCCAGAAGGCGAATCCCGAGGATCTCGCCTACTTCGTTCAGCCGCTTGGTGACGGCGATGTCCTCCGGACTGGGGGTCGGGTCGCCGCTGGGGTGGTTGTGCGCCACCACGAGGGCGGCCGCATTCTCGCGCACCGCATCTCGGAACACCTCGCGCGGGCCAATCAGGCTCGCATCCAGCGTCCCGATATGCACCGTGATGGTGCCGAGGATGTGGTTCTTGGTATCCAGCAGCACGGTGATGACCTTCTCCTGCTTGGCATCCTCGATGTGCTTCACGGCCTCGTAGGCGTCCTTGTCCCCCGTGATGGTGCTGACTTCCCCGTGCGAACTCGCCCCCACGCGGCGCCCAAGCTCTAACGTGGCCAAGAAGCGGAGCGATTCGTACGCATCCATCCCCACTCGCTCTTGGAGTTCGGCAGCGCTCACATCCCCCAGTTGGCGCATGCGGTATTGGCGTAAGAGGTACGCCGCGTGGGGTTCGGTGGCTTCCAGATCTTGCGGATCTCGACAGAGGGCCAGCGTCAGCAAGTCAATGGGCGTGCCCGAGGCCACCCCCGCCCGCTGTAACCGCGCCCAACCTGTGCCTTCTCTTACGACCATGTCACCACCTGCTCCCGTACGTCGTGGCCTTGAATGCGAAAATCCTCGGGCGGCGCGGCGTACAGCTCTATCATATCGCCCGTCACGGGGTGGGCGAAGCTCATGTAAGCGGCGTGTAGCTGAAGCGACCCCTGATCGAACGGGGGCGGGGCGTAGAGGGGGTCACCCACCACTGGGAAGCCCACCGAAGCCAGATGTACGCGAATCTGGTGCGTACGGCCCGTTTCCAGCTTCACCGCCAGCAGCGCACCCTCGTCCAACCTGACTAACCGCTTGACGTGAGATATGGCGGGCTTGCCATCCGGGTGCACCGCCCGCGCCAGCGGCCGCTTGGGGTCCTTGGCCAGCGGCGCATCAATGGTAAATCGCTCGTGCGGAGGCCAGCCACGGGCAATGGCCAGATAGCGACGCCCGGCCGTACGGGTCTGGATTTGCGCAGCCAGATGGGCATGGGCGCGGTCGTTCTTGGCAATGAGAATGAGCCCCGTGGTGTCCTTATCTAGGCGATGCACCAGGCCCGGCCGGTGCAGGGCGGAACCCTGAGCCAAGGCGTGCGCCCGCGCCAACAAACCGTGCACCAGCGTGGGCCGCTTCGAACCCGGCGAGGGGTGCACGGAGAGGTCGCGGGGCTTGTTCACGACGAGCAGGTGGTCGTCTTCGTAGACCACCTCCAAGTCCATCGGCACCGGGGTGAGATCCGGGGCTTCGCGCTCCGGAATCTCGCCCAGCGTCACCACGCTGCCTGCCGCCACGCGTTGCGAGCCCTTGGTGCAGACCACACCGTTGATCTGCACCTGGCCGGCGTCGATCAGTTCGCTCACGCGGCTTCGGCTCACGCCGTCCAGGGCAGTGGCAATCAGCTTGTCCAGCCGCCCGGGTTCGGTAACGTCGAGTCTCAACCGTTTGTGACCAGTTGTTCGAACTCGTCGATGTCTTCGACCAAGACACCGAGCGAGCGCTGCCAAAAGGCTTCGTCGCGGATATCAATGCCGAAGCGTTGCGCCAAAGTTGCCGCGTCAAACATCCCCGTGCTGGCCAGCAAGTCGTCGTAGCGATCGCGGAAGGCATCCGGGTCCTGAGTGTAGACGTCGTACAGGCCCAGTGCAAACAGCAGGCCGAACATGTACGGGAAGTTGTAGTACGCCCCGTAGCTGTAGTAGTGCGGCTTCACCGCCCACATGTAGGGGTGGCTGCAGCTCAGGCCATCGCCGTAGGTGCTGTCTTGGGCGGCGCGCATGGCGTCACACAGTTCGCGCGGGCTGAGGTCGCGCTCGGCCCGGCCTGCGAAGACCGACTCTTCAAACCGGTACCGGCTGGTGATGTCTACCACCACCTGGCAAGCGCCCTGCAGCGAGGCTTCAAGGATGGCGACCTTCGCGGCCCCCTCCGTCTCCTGCAGCGCGGCCCGCTTGATGATGGTCTCGCAGAAGATGCTGGCGGTTTCGGCCAGGGGCATCGGCGTATCGCGTTGGAGCGGCTGGCGAATGGCGAGGCACTGGTTGTGATAGGCGTGCCCGAGCTCGTGGGCCAGGGTGGCCACGCTGCCAAACGCGGGCTTGAAGTTCATGAGGATGCGGCTCTTGCCTTGTCCGGCGCTCATGCAGAACGCGCCGTCGCGCTTGCCGCGCTTCGGCCCCGCGTCCGTCCAGTGCTCGTCGTACGAGGTGCGGGCGAGGTCGCCCATCTTGTCGCTGTAGCGGCGGAACATGTCCTCCACAAAGTGCTCGGCTTCGGCGTATTCGTACGATCGTTCTTCACCAAGCGGAGCGAACATGTCGTACCACGGCAGTCCACCTTCGTGGCCCAGCGCCTTGGCCTTGGCGCGGAGGTAGCGGCGCCAATCCGGGAACGACTTCTGGGCCGCGCTCATCATGGCGTCCAGGCTCGCCCGGTCCATGTGGTTGTCAAACAGGACGTATTCCAGCGGGTGACCCCAGCCTCGTCGCTTGGCCAGGAGCAGAGTTTCACCCTTAATGGCGTTGATGGCGGCGGCAATGGGGATTTCATTGCGCGACCACGCGGCCAGTTCGGCTTCGTAGCCCGCCTTGCGCACGTTCGGGTCCGAATCGTAAGCCAGGTTGCGCACCGCGCTCATCGGCATCGAATCGCCGTTGACCACGACTTCGATCTGGCTGCTGAAGTTGCCGTAAAGACGAGACCAGGCACTACCCCCGGTTTCGCCGAGGTCGGCGGCCAGGGCTTCTTCGGCCATCGTCATCTGGTGCTTGGCCTCGGTGGCCCGCTTGTGCAGAGCAAAAGCGTGATCTTGCAGCACGGCGTCGTGGGCCACGAGCTGCGCCACATCAAAGCGGCCCAGCCAGGCGGTGAACCGGGTTTCGATCTTGCTGGCCCGGATGCCCTGCTTGGTGAGGTAGCCGATGGCGGCCTGAGCCTCTTCGTCGCCGGCGTCCGTGGTCAAGCGGCCATAGGCGTAGGCGCGCATGGGCGTCATGTTCGTCATCAGGTGGTTCAGGCGATCGACCAACGAACGGGCGCGATGAGCCTGCGTGGCATCGGCCGGCAGCGCGTCGCCGCCGTCAATGCCTTCTTGGTCCAGTTGGGCTTCTAGCACCGTCAGCTGGGCTTCCAGGTCTTGGCGCGCGGCCAGATGCTCGGCTGAATCAAAGCTTGAATAAAAAAACTGTAAATCCCATGTGGGCAAATGGGTAGGGGGTAGGGTGCTTGCCATAACTGCCTAAGTGCTACGATAGCAGGCGAGAGTCATATGCAACCGGTTGTTCAGACGAAAGGACCTAAGTGGGGAGAGCCCCGGGTCGCCTTGGACGAGAAAGATCGCCAAATTCTGCGCGATCTCCAGGAAGACGGACGGATTTCGAATGCCGAGTTGGCGCGCCGCATTGGGTTGTCGGCCCCTTCCACCCTGCAGCGCATCCGCAAGTTAGAGGAAAGCGGACTGATTGATGGATTCCATTGTCAGCTGAATCGGGAAGAAATGGGCTACGGCTTGCTGGTCATTGCCTTGGTCAGTCTGTCGCTCCACCAAGATCAAGCGATCTCGCGGTTCCGCGAAGCCGTGACGAGCATTGAGCAAGTCCAAGAGTGCCTCCACATCAGCGGTGAGCACGATTTCTTGCTCAAGATCGTGGTGCCCGATATGAACGCCTATCGCGACTTCATTGACCAGCACCTCAGCCAGGTGCAAGGCATTGGCAAGATTCACAGCTGCTTTGTGCTGGGCGTGGATAAAGAAACCCGGAACCTCCCGGTCTAAACTCCTCGCATGAATTGGCGATTCCAGGAATGTGGCCCCGGCGACGAGAGCGACTTCCTGTGGGTTCGCTCGTGGGTTTATGACGGGCGACCGCCCCAGGAATCTGACCACCTCGCCGACATCATCGGCGGGGGCCGTCGTTACCTCGCGCGGGTGGATAACCAACCCGTGGGGGTCACCAACTGCTTGACTCTCCGAGCCCGCCACGCCCATGGGTTTGTGCCTCTGGCGGGAGTAGCCACCGTGGGCATTGCACCGACCCATCGCAACGGCGGCTACGGCCAGCGGCTAATGGCCGAGGTAATCCGGGCCGAACGCGCCCAAGGGATGGTGGCGGGGGCCCTCTACGCCTTCCGCGACAAGTTTTATCGCAAGCAAGGCTACGCCAGCGGGGCGGCGCACCGGATGGAGCTCCATGTGCCAATTGACCGGATGCCTTCGCTCGCTCAGACGCTTGACGCCCGGGTGGCCACAGCCGCAGATGTCGATGGATTGGCCGCTTGCCACGCCGCGTTTGTGGCCCCGTATGCCCTTTCGGTGGACCGGCACCCCGACCGGTGGGCGCGGATGCTGGCGAGCCAGGATTCGCAACTGTTAGTGCTGGGCGACCCCGCGGAGGCCTATGTCTACGCTCGGGTGAAGGGTTTTTACGAAGTTTTAGAGGTCAACGAATTCGCGTGGTCCTCGCGGGCGGGCTACGAAAGCGGCTTGGCGTTCATCCGGTCCTTGGCGATCAACCAGTCTTCGGTGAAGTGGTGTGAACCCGAGGATTGCCCCTTCATGAGTCGATTCCACGATGGCCAAGTGGATGTCAGCGTGGACCGCGAAGCGATGGTCCGGATTTACGACGTGCCGGGGGCCCTCGCTTGCCTGAAGCCGGTCTCGTCAGGTGCGTTTCGGCTTCGAGTGGCCGACCAAATCGTGCCGGAAAACGAAGGGCCGTGGCGGGTTGAGTTTGGTCCGGCCGGGACTACTAGCGTGCCTGATTCGGGAGGTGACCTGCCGCTGGTGGAGGTGGACATCGCCACATTCAGCGGGGCGTTTTTCGGTCATCCGGGGTGGCGGCAGATGCACCGGATGGGACTGGTGACAGCCGACGCGACCACATTGGACACGCTTGAAGCCCTGATGCCCACAGGCCTCACTTACCACAGCGAACTTTACTAAGGCGCCGGCGGCGCGGTGGGCGCGCGGATGAACCACTCTTTGAAGTCCTCGCGCATCATCATCATGCCCACAGGCACGGCAATCGGCAACAGCACGCACGTCAGCGCCCCTAAAGCCAAGTTGATGAGGTGGGTGATCCAGGCTTCTTTGGTATCGCGAAACCGCAGGATCGCCAGCGAGCCGACCCCAAAGAACAGGCTGGTGCCCAGCAGCACGATACAGCCCTTGCGCAACGTCTCGGCCGCGTACTGAGCGATTTCGATGTCATTGGGCGAGAGGGTGAGCCCCACCGGGTAGGGATCCTGAATGACGCGCCACAGCCCCCATGCCAGCACCATGTGAAGCAAGAACGCCACCACGCAGTAAAGCTGATAGAGCATCCAGGCTTTGTGGCGGGCCGGGCGTGCCGAGGGCGTCATTTGCACGTTAGTCTATAATGTAGCGAGGTTCAAAATGCTGGTTACTTTGATTGCGGCAATGGCCATGGCCCCCCAAGAGGGCCCGAAGTTTGTGTGTCCGGTTGTGCCGGGCGATGCCCTGCCGGCCAACGCCAAGGCCGTGGAGTGGAACGGCGCCAAGTTCATGTTCTGCTGCCCGGGCTGTGAACCCAAGTTCACGCGCGAGCCGATGAAGTACATCAAGGAACGCGCCGAAGCCGGCCAACTGGCGGGTCAGTTCCTGTTCGACCCGGTGACGGGCGAGCTGCTGAACATGCGCCGCGCCAAGTTCCACATGGCGTACAAGGGCATCAACTATTCGTTCACCAAGGAAGAAAACTACAACACCTTCAAGGCCAACCCGGCCAAGTTCGCGACCATGCCGGAAAAGGAAGTGATGACCTGCCCGGTGATGGGTGAGAAGGTGGCTTCCTACGGCGAAGCTTCGGCTTATGTGGACTTCCAAGGCGTGCGCTACTACACGTGCTGCGCCGGTTGCAATGAGCCGCTCCGCAAGGATCCGGCCAAGTACGCCAAGGATTGGGCCGCCAAGGCCACCGCTCCGGTGGTTCGTCAGCCCAAGGCTGCCGAGTAAGCCCGGCAGTAATCCGTTAAGGCCTCGGTCATCGCTCTCATGGGGGCGAGACCGAGGCTTTCTATTTTCGCGGTCGAGAGTGCGCTGTAGGCGGGGCGGGCGGCCGGGGTCGGCCAATCGGAGGTGGCAATCGGGGCGACGTTGATCTCCCCGGGTTCGTCCGTTACGCTTTGCCACACGCCCAAGATGAGCTCCGCAAACTGGTGCCAGCTCATCACATCCGGGCCGGCGGTGTGGTAGATGCCGGGGGCCGGGCGGAGATTGAGAAGCTGCAGCAGCAAGGGCGCTAGGTCGCCGGTATAGGTGGGGGTGCCCACTTGGTCGGCCACTACACGCAGGGTCTTCCCTGCTCGCCACGCGTCGATCATCGTGCGCGGGAAGCACCGCCCATCCACGCCGAAAAGCCAACTCGTCCGGGCGATGTACGCCTGCGGGTTCATCTGCATCACCAGTTCCTCCCCGGCGCGCTTGGTTTTGCCGTAGACCCCCAGGGGGTTCGTCGGGTCATCTTCGGTGTAGGGCGTGGTCTTCTTGCCGTCAAAGACGAAATCCGTAGAAACGTGGATGAACGGCCACACGTTTTCGGCGCACACGGCGGCCAGGCTGCCGGCACCTTTGGCGTTGATGGCAAAGGCCTCCATCGGCTCATCCTGGGCGCGGTCCACGGCGGTGTAAGCGGCGCAGTTGATGACGCCGTTCACCCACAGCGGCCCCATGCGGCGGAGCTTGTCCATCGCGGCGGCGTCGCGCAGATCTAGGTCCACGCGGCCCGGGGTGAGGACTTCGTAGCCCAGCGCCTCAGCGGCGCGGACCACATCGTGTCCTAGCATCCCGCCGCCCCCGACCACCAGCAGACGCTGGGTGTCGGAGATCACCGGCTCGTTGTGCGGGCGGAGGCGGCTCAGAAGTTGACGACCTCCGTTCGATTTGGGTTGGTTTCGCGCAGGTCAATGCCGTGCTCAAGCCAGGCCTTGAGATTGGCCAAGAAGAACGTCCACCCCATGGCGCAACCGAATTGCCGGGAAGCGCGCACCTCCGCGTTGGTGGGGCGGCTCATGATCTCCGTAAGCGTGACCATAGTTTCGTCACCGTCTTCCTCCCACAGCACCGTCACTTGGCCTTCGTCTTCGTACCAGCCAAACTCAAAGGCGGATTCGTCACAGCGGTGCACGGTGCCGGTGTCTTCGATGCCCGGCGCCCACTCCCAGCGGTACTGGTCGCCGGCTTGGTAGCTCTCACCGCTCGCCCCTTCGGCTTGGCGGATGAAGAAGGCTTCGAGCCCGGCGGGGGTCGTCCAGGCCTGGCGGACTTGGTCCACCGAGGCGCGCACAGCGATCCGGAGTGTAAAGGGGCCGGCGAGTTCCTCGGTGGTCACGCCCCCATTGTAGCGAACGGAAGGCACCATAATCAGAGAATGCGGCGTGGATTAGGTCGAGGACTGTCCCAACTGAGAGGCGATGCGGGCCTGGAACCGGCACCGAAGCCTTCAACCCCCTCGACAAAGAAGAGCAAGGCGAAGGAGGCGAAGGAGACCAAGGCGACCAAAGTGACGGCCCCTGAGGCCACTCCGGCCCCGGCCAGCACTTCCCCGTCCTTGCTGCCCGTGGCCAGCCTGCACCCCAACCCGCGCCAGCCGCGTTCCCACTTTGACGAAGAAAGCCTGGAAGACCTCGCCCGGTCCATCCGCGAGCACGGGGTTCTGCAGCCGATCCTGGCCCGCTTGGTGGGTGAGGGCAAGTACGAAATCATTGCCGGGGAGCGCCGATGGCGCGCCGCCCAGCGCGCCGGATTGACCCAAGTGCCCGTGATGGTTCGCCGCAGCGACGCCCAGCAGAGCCTGGAATGGGCGCTGATTGAGAACGTCCAGCGAGAGGACATCGGGGCGGTGGAATGCGCCCGCGCCTACCAGCAACTTGCGCAAGACTTTGGCCTGACCCAAGAGCAGATCGCCGAACGCGTGGGCAAATCTCGCGCTGCCGTGGCCAACACCCTGCGCGTGCTGCGCCTGCCCAAGCTCGCACTGGAGGCCCTGGAGAAGGGTGCCATCACCGAAGGCCACGCCCGCGCCATCTTGATGCTGGAAGGCGAAACTTCGCAGCTCACGTTGCTCTCGCGCATCTTGCGGGAAGACCTCAGCGTGCGCCGGGCGGAAGAACTGGCCAGCCAGAACGCCGCCAGCAAGCCCAAGAAGAAGTCCACTGCCACCGTGCTGGACCCGAACTGGCTGCCGATTCAGCAGGGGATTTCCGAGCGACTTGGCGCCCGTGTGGAGCTGAACAAGAGCAAGAAGGGTGGCCACATCCGCATTGAGTTCTACAGCGACCAGGACCTCGAACGCATTGTCGAGGCCCTGGGAGTGTCGCTGGACTAACCCGGATTAGAGGCGGAAGGCGAGTTCGCCTTCCATCCGGGGTTCGGTGAGCCCCCGCAGGAAGAACCCGTACTCATTGCACAGCGCAATGCGGGCCTTACCGGTCTTCATCGGGCGTCGGGTTTGGCCGAGCAGGAGCACGATGGGCTGGCCATCCGGGGCCGCCACAATCGCCGCCGCCCCGCCCTTGGTCAGGTCAATCGTCGTGCCGTTGTAGGTGAGATTGTTGCCGTTCACCGTCATGCCCGCTTGCTCCAGCAGCGGCAACATCTGCGGCCACTGGTCAGGGTGGCCCACCAGCACGCGGTTGGCGGGGTTCGCCGGAAAGTCCGGGGTGACCGTTGTGCGGCCGAGATCCGCCGAATTTGCCCACGTCTGGGCATCCGGGTGGACCACGGCCTGCAAGCGGCCGAGTTCTCGCGAGAGTTGCGCCGGTCCGGTGGCACTGCGCATCATCATGATTCGCTCGTAGGGGTCGAAGGCGCCGCGCACCGGCTCTTCCGGCAAGGCCACCGACCACTCGCTGGTGGCTTCCTTTCCGGTCGGGTTGAGCGTGACTCGGACCAGATTGCGAGAACCGCCCGGCGTTTCGACCAAGAGATCACTCACGATGCGATAAGGCGTGCCCGTGAAGGTCACGTCGCCTTTGAGATGGCCGTCTTCGAAGCGCACATTACCGATGCGGAACCGCGCCCAGCCCGGGCGCCGGAACCACTGATCGATGAACGTTTCGTATTCCGGCTCGAGGACGGCAAAGTAGTCTTCCCACTCACCCGGGGTGCCCTTGGGGTGCTCGCTCAGCCAGCGCCGCACGCTGGCCACAAAGGCTTCGGTGCCCATTTCGTGCTCCAGCATTTGCAGCACCACCGCGCCCTTGCCGTAACCGAGGTCAGCGGAGAGGCCACCCGTCATCACGCCGGATTCGACGATGATTCCGTTGTTCCAGGTGGGCGACGGGAACGGATTGCTGACGAACGCCAGACGGCGCTCGTCACGGTTGCCGATCTCGACTTCTCGCTCGTAAAACCCTTCGCAGAAGGAGGCGAAGCTCTCGTTCCAAAACGACTTGAGGTAGGTGTTGGAGATCACCCCGCCAAAGTAGGTGTGCGAGGGCTCGTGCGCGTCGCTATCGGGCAGCCAGTTGGGTGCGTAGGTGGCGTAGGAGTAGCCCTCTAGCGCCGCTCCGCCGTAGCTCTCGCTGCTAAGCGTAACCCACCCTTTGTAGGGCCACGGCCCGAAAGTTTTGCCATAGAAGTCGATGACCGGCTTCTGCATTTCCATCTGCAGCTTCCGCTCTTCCTCGCTCATGTTGTTGGCCATCACGGCGTGGATGATCTGGCCCGCCACCGGAGCCTCGCGCGTGATGGAGAACTCGCCCGCCGAGAAGCTGAGATAGCTGATGGCGAGGTTGTTCACAAAGGTGGCCTTCTTGCGGTCGCCCTCCGTGGTTTGGGCGGTGCGAGTGCCGTTGCTGATGACCTCCCAGTTCGCCGGGATGTCGGCGTGCATGGTCGTGGTGGCCGGGTATCGGCCAATGGACGGCCAGAAGTAGTCGTCCGTTAGCATGGCCTCCTTCTTCGTCACCGTGCCGGCAAAGCGCGGGAGATCGGGCAGGCCCTCATAGCTGATCGTCCACGTGGTGCTGCCTACCGGGGTGGGGGCGCACACCACCCCGCCGGCCTGCGTGAAGGGGATGGCTTCCCCACTCGCCGATTTCAAGGCCGTGACCTTGTAGTGCGGAGAAAGACGGATGAAGAACGACGGTTTGCGCTCCCCGGAGGTGACGAGGTCAATCTTGCAGTCCACTACCACCCGGGATCGCTCGGGCTCCACGCGGAGGTTCAGTTCGTAGTGCTTGGGCAGCACGCCGAAGTTGGTTTCCTCGGGGAAGTGCTCGGCCAGCAGGCCGTCATCCAGGCGGTACACCTGCTCGCCGTAATCCTGGATGGTAAGGGGCGTGCTGAACACGGCGTACAGCACGTTCGGCTGGGCAGGGTCTTGGAGCGGAAGCACTCGCCACCCGAACCTGCCGCCCGAGAACGCGCCGGTCTTTTCGATGTACCGGAAGTGCCCGGTTTCCAGGTCCGGCGCCATTTGCGAGAGCGAACGCACATCCCGGGACTGGGCAAAACCATCCAGGATATCAGTGGGCGCGCGCTGCGCCAGGAGAAACACGAGTGCCGTCACCATGTGCCGAGGGTATAGACGAGTGAACTCGCCGGGAATTTTCAGCAGAAGAAGGCCCGCCGCGCGGTGGCGGGGCGAGTCATAATGGAGTGCGCGTGGCGAAGTAGCTCAGTTGGTTAGAGCAAACGGTTCATACCCGTTAGGTCGCCGGTTCGAGTCCGGCCTTCGCTACCAATCCCCTTTTCCCGGTTTTCTCCGGCCTGCGGCGTCGTTACGCCTGCCCTTTCCTGCCGGCTTTGCGGAGAGATAGATTCATCCAACGGTTACGTGATTTGCGAACACGGTTATCGCAACATTGCCCACAAAACGAGGTCGCAATAACAAAAAACCCCGCCCGAAAGCGAGGAGGGAAAAGAGTGGTGCCGCAAGCCGGACTCGAACCGGCGACCCAAGCATTTTCAGTGCTTTGCTCTACCAACTGAGCTACCGCGGCACACTGGCGCGGATGACGGGGCTCGAACCCGCGACCTCCGGCGTGACAGGCCGGCGCTCTAACCAACTGAGCTACACCCGCGTGGGAATGAAAGATTAGCACTTGCGGCTTCGCAGTCGCAAGGTTTCAGGACTCCCTTGGGTCCCTCGCCAAGAACTCCCGCACGATTTCGGTCTGGTGGACCCCATCCAGCAGGAAGGAATCGTGCCCGTGCGGCAGGTCTATCTCGTGCCACTCGGCGTAAGCGCCGGCTTCGCGCAAGGTGGCGGCCAGGGCCACGCTTTGATGGCTGGGGTACAGCCAGTCGCTGGTAAAGCTCGTCAGCAGCACGTCGGCCAGCACCATGCTTACGTCCCGTCCGTCGTACCGGTCGATCGCCTGGCTCAGCACCACCAGCGAGGCCGGATCAAAACGGTGGATGAACTTATGCCCCTGGTATTGCAGGTAGCTGGCCACTTGGAACACCCCGTCTTCCCTCTCCTCGCGGGCGAATTTGCGCTCGAACGCCGCTTCGCTCAGGTAGCTCAGGTGCCCCACCATGCGGGCCACGGCCAGGCCCGCGGCGGGGGGTTGGTTCGCTTCGTAGTCGCCTCCGTTCCATGCCGGATCCTGCGTGATGGCCTGACGGGCTGTTTCGTTGAATCCGATCTGCAGGGCGTTGTGAGCGGCACAACTGGCCGTCATCCACACCCGTTGCACCCGCTGCGGGAACTGGCGTGCCCATTCCAGGGCCTGCATGCCGCCCATGCTGCCCCCAATGACTGCGGCGAGCCGATCTACGCCCAAATGGTCGCATAGACGCGCCTGCGCCGCCACCATGTCTTCGACCGAGATCTCCGGGAACCGCGAACCGTAGCGGCGGCCGTCCTCCGGGTGGGCTTGCCAGGGGCCCGTAGTGCCTTGGCAGCCGCCCAGCGCGTTGGTGCCGATCACGTAGTACCGGTCGGTGTCTATCGCCTTACCGGGGCCGATTATGGCTTCCCACCAGCCGATGCAGTGGCTATCGCCGCTGAGGGCGTGGCACACCACGATGGCGTTGTCCCCGTTGTAGGTGCCCCAGGTCTCGTAAGCCACCTGCACCTGCGGCAACGTGACCCCGCACTTCAAGGGCAAATCCCCTAACGCAAAGTGACACCGCCCCTCGGCTTGAGGAGCGGTGCGTTCGTTCTCTTTGAAGAGGTCGTCCGGAGGCTGGGTCATGCGTTAGCTGCCGCCGCCAGGCCGCCAACCGCCGCGAGGGCTGGTGGACGGGGGCGCGGAAGGGCTATCGGTCGTGCCGGGCGGGGCCACGGGCGGAGCCGAAGTCGGCGGGGCCGTCGGGGGAGCCGTAGAGGGTGCCCCGGCCTGGGTGGCACCGGCCACATTGGTCAGTTGGAGCAAGCGACCGAGTTCGCCGCGGTCCTTGGCACGGAACAGGGCTTCCATCTGGTCCACCAAACCCGCCTCGACCAACTTGGCCAAGCTTTGGTCCAGCGTCTGCATCTTCTGCTTGGCGCCGGTCTGGATGATGGAGTTGATTTGGTACGTCTTGTTCTCGCGGATGAGGTTGCGAACGGCATTGGAGGCATTGAGCACCTCAAAAGCGGCGATGCGGCCCCGGCCGTCCTTTCGCTTGATCAGTGTCTGCGAAATCACGCCCAGCAGGTTCACCGAGAGCTGCATGCGGATCTGCTGCTGCTGGTGCATGGGGAACACGTCCACGATGCGGTCCACCGTTTGCACCGCGTCCACGGTGTGCAGGGTGGCGAACACAAGGTGCCCGGTTTCCGCCGCCGTGATGGCAAGGTGGATGGTTTCCAGGTCGCGCATTTCCCCGACCAGGATCACGTCCGGGTCTTGGCGCAGCACGTACTTGAGCGCGTTGGCAAAGCTGTGGGTGTCCACATCCAGTTCGCGCTGGTTGATGAGCGCCATGTGGTCGTCGTGCACAAACTCGGTGGGGTCTTCCACCGTCATGATGTGAACGGGCTGGGTGCGGTTGATCTTGTCGATCATCGCCGCCAACGTGGTGGACTTCCCTGACCCTGCCGGACCGGTGACCAGCACCAGGCCGCGCGGACGCTCGATGAAGTCGTAGCAGGCTTGCGGCAGGTTCAGCTCATCCATGTTCTGGATGTGGAACGGAATGACGCGGAAGACGGCCTGCGGGAAGCCGCGCTGCCAATACAGGTTGCCTCGGAAACGGGCCACCGTCGGGATTTCCAGCGAGAAATCCAGCTCTTGCGTCTTGTTGAACTTCTCCACTTGCTCCGGCCGGAGATGCTTGGTGAAGTTCGCCATGAACTCATCGGCTCCGTACTTCGGCACATCTTCCCAGTGAATCAGTTCACCGTGCTTGCGCAGGTAAACGCTGCCCGTGTCGGTCTTGAAGTGGAGGTCCGATCCGTCTTGCTCGACGCACCGGGTGAGGAGGCCTAAGACGTCAGGCATTGCTCGAGGCTCCCGGGGCGATGCCGCGCGCCAAGGCTCGGCGCTCAAATTCGAGAACGTTGGTGCTCTTGGAGAGTGCCACTTCGTAGTCCACTTTCTTCTCCTCGACCAACTTGAGCAGGTGGTTATCGAGGGTCTGCATCCCGTGCTCGCCCCCGGTTTGAATGTCGGACACCAGTTGGTGCGTCTTGCCGTCGCGGACCATTGTGCGGATGGACGGAGTGACGACCATGACCTCGAAGGCGGCGACACGCCCCTCGGTATCACAGCGCGGCAGCAACGACTGGGAGACCACCGCCTGCAGGGTGACCGCCAGCTGAGTGCGGATCTGCTCCTGTTGTTCGGGGTCAAAAACGTCCACCACGCGGTCGATCGTTTGCGCGGCATCCACGGTGTGCAGCGTGCTGAACACCAAGTGCCCGGTTTCCGCTGCCGTGATGGCCAACTGGATGGTTTCCAGGTCGCGCATTTCCCCGACGAGGATTACGTCCGGGTTCTGCCGCATGATGTGGCGCAGGGCCTCGGCAAAGCTAGAAGTGTCCGTGCCCAATTCGCGCTGGTTCACGATGCACTTGCGGTCTTGGTGGACGTACTCGATGGGGTCTTCGATCGTGATCACGTGGCGAGTAGAGTGCTCGTTGATGTGATTGATCATCGCCGCGAGGGAGGTGGATTTCCCGCTTCCGGTCGGCCCCGTGACGAGGATGAGCCCGCGTGGGAGCAGGGCCAGCTTCTTGGTCACCTCAGGCAAGCCGATTTCATCGATCGTCTTGATGCGATAAGGAATCAAGCGGAATACGCCGCCCTTACGCCCTTGCTGCCAATACAGGTTCACACGGAACCGCGCCAAGCCCGGAATGGCGAACGAGAGGTCGCATTCCTTGAAGTTGTTGAGCCGCTCGCGGCGCTCGTCGTTGAGCACCGCATCGAACATGGCCTCGACCTCGCTTTCGCTGAGGGCCGGCATGTCCAGCCGCTTGAGATCGCCGCGCACCCGGAGGATCGGCGGGTTGTTGACTTTGATATGGAGGTCGCTCGCGTCGACCTCCACCACGTGCTCCAGGAGCGACTTTAAGCGATCATAAGCGGCTGACATAAACGACCTACCGGCGAAGCATCTGCTTCAATTCCGAAACAATACCTGCGTATTGGATGGCGGTGGGTTCGTCCACGATGCCCGCCTTCACATATCGCACTAGGCCTTGGTTCATCGTCTGCATGCCCCAATAGCCGCCCTCGTTCATCAGGTGGTACAGGTCACCAAAGTGGCCGTCTTCAATGGCCTTGCTCACGGTAGGCGTACAGATCAGGATTTCCGGCACCACGACGCGGCCCTGGCCGTCGGCCCGCGGCACCAGCTTTTGGGCGATGATGGCGCGCAGCGAGTTGGCAAGCCGCTGACAAAGGAAGCCCTTTTCGTGCGGCGGGAACATGTTGATGATACGGTCGAGCGTTTCGTAGGCGCTGGAGGTGTGGACCGTGGAGAACACCAAGTGGCCGGTTTCCCCGGCGGTGAGCGCGGTGTGCATCGTGGTGATGTCGCGCATTTCACCGATGAGGATGACGTCGGGCGCTTCACGAACCACGGCGCGGAGGGCCGGGATGAAGTCGTCGGTGTCAATCCCGACTTCGCGTTGACTCACGTAGCTCTGGTGGTCGGGGTGCTCGATTTCCAGCGGGTCTTCGATGGTGACGATGTGAACGTTGCGCTCGCGGTTGATGATGTCTAGCAAGGCGGCCAGGGTCGTCGTCTTCCCGGAACCCGTCGGACCGGTGACCAGCACCAGACCTTGGCGGTGCTTGGTGACTTCGGAGAGCGAGGCCGGCATCCCGAGTTCTTCTAGTTGGCGGATGCGGAGCGGAATGATACGAAGAACGGCCGCGGGGTGAGTGCGCTGGCGGTAGATGTTCGTACGAACGCGGCACTTCCCTTCCACCACGAAGGCGAGGTCCATTTCGTTGGTTTCGTCGAACTTGCGGACCTGCTTCTCCAGCATGACCGGCTTTAGCAACTCCATCACATCTTCGCCGGTGAGCTTCGCCCAATCTCCGGGAAGCGGGTTCATGGAGCTGTACTGCTTCATGTAAGGCACGGCATTGGCCTTGAGCATGACGTCAGAGGCACCGAGCTCGTAGCCCTTTTCGACGAGGTCGTAAATCGTGAAATTAAGTTTGGACATTCCGCTAATCCGTTGGCTTTGGCAACCCAACGGCGATCGCGACCCGAAGAGAATGTCCCTTGCGCGTCGTTATCGCCGCCGTGTGAGGGAGTATACCAACGCCCCCGCCGCAATGACGCCCGCGACGCCAATGCCGATGAGAATCATTTGTCGGTTGTTGCCTGAACTCCCCTTGGTTGGCGTTTCCGGCTTGCCGACAGGTTGGTACTTCGTGGGGATCTTCACCTTCTCCGGGTCTTGGCTGGCCACGGAAATGCGGTACTCAATCGAATCATTGCCCAGCGGCACGCCCTTGAGGAGAACCGTATCGGTGGCGTGCTCCACCAGCGTGGTGTTCGGCACGGCGGGCATCCCTTCCACCACCACAATCATCGTGTCCACCACGAACGGCTCGGGCGAGCCCAGGAACGGCTTGACGATGGCCTCGAAGTTGATTTCGCCCGTTTCGGGCTTCAGCAGGCCATCCACCGCAAACATCGCCTGCCGCAACGTCTTGGCCGGGGCACCGCCGAAGATCTCCAGCCCGCGCGGCGGCGTGGTGCCGTAGGCAGGCATCAGCTCAATCTGCTGGCGCAGAAGCTCGGTGGGGTAATCCCCTTTTAGCATCGTCACCTGTACCATGTCGGCGCCCATTAGGTGCTTGCGCACCAGGATCGACATGGCGGGGCGGCGTTCTTCCAGCGCATTCGCGAGCGGCTCGCTCGTTTGGGCCAAGGCCGAGCCTGCGCTCAGACAAGCGCACAGCCACCAGGCGTAACGAGAACAGGCAGCGAATCTCACGGTGATTGCGACTAGAATACCAAGGTGAATTGCGCAGCCCCGGTCGCCACTTGGCGGTAACGGCCGTGACCACGAAACCTTTTTCTCTCGACATTCGTTGAGAATCCTAGACATCAAGCGGTCGCCTTCGGGCTATAATGCCGGGTCTCACAGATTCAGGAAAGCTATGGACGAACTAGAATTAGGACAGGCATCCCCTGTACAACTGACGCCGGAGGGGCACACCCGACTCAAGTCTGAGTTGGAGTACTTGACGAAAGTCAAGCGAGACGAGATTGCGCAGCGTATTCGCGACAGCAAGGATCACGGCGAGTTCAGCGAAGATAACAACGAGCTGGACGAAGTGAAGCAAGAGCAGGCGATTGTGGAGAACCGCATTGCCGAGCTCAAGACGATTTTCTCGAATGCGGAGCTCCTGGATGAGTCTACGATTCCGACGGAGTTTGTGGGTCTCGGTTCGCGCGTGACGGTTAAGGACGACGAGCGCGGCATCGAATTCACGCTTCGTATGGTCGCCTCCATCGAGGCTAACCCCGATGAGGATCAGATCAGTGAGGAGTCGCCGCTGGGCGCCGCGCTGATGGGAGCCAAGCCGGGCGAGAGCATCACTTACGAAGCTCCGGTTGGACCGATTACCTACCAAATCACGGCGATTTCTCGCTGATTTCTCGTTCACCTAGCCAAGTGCCCTCTTTTGCCCAGGCAGAGGGGGTAAATTGGCTCAATTCCCCCCTTTTGAGGCAAGCCCGCCAGGGTGAATACCTCTCGGAAAGAAAATGAGTACGGATAAGAAGACGCCCGCCAGTGCGGGAAGTCCACTTGATGGGATTCGAAAGTCACGCGGAATCAGTGGGTTTTTCCAAGACGTCATGCGCGAAATGAAGCACGTGACCTGGCCGACCCAAAAGGAAACCATGCGCATGACCGGCACCGTGCTGGCCGTGTGCGCTATCCTGGCCGTGACGCTGTTCTTGCTTTCCGAGGCATTCCGCATCGTGCTCAGCATCCTCATTGGGGGTGGGGCCTAATCTATGGCGCTCCGCTGGTACGCCGTGCACACCCTCTCGATGCACGAGAAGAAGGTGTCCGAGCTCATCATGCGCCGGGGCGACGCCCTATGCCTGTGGAACACGTTTATCGTTGAGATTCTGATCCCGACGGAGCCGGAACTCAGCCACCGCAACGGCAAGCGCACAGTCATCCAAAAGAAGCTGTTCCCTGGCTACATCCTCGTCCGGATGGACCTCACTGACGACGTTTTCAAGCTCATCAAGAGCACTTCGGGCGTGACCGGATTCTTGCAAAGCGGTGGTAAGCCCGTGCCGCTAGAAGACTTCGAAGTCAAGCGCATCATGAAGAACCTGGAAGTGAGCCAGGAAGTGCCCAAGATCGCCTTCAACAAGGGCGAGATTGTGCGCGTGGTGGAAGGTCCGTTTGTGGACTACACCGGCAAGATTGAAGAAGTGAATGCGGAACGCGAGAAGCTCAAGGTCATGATCAACATCTTTGGCCGCGATACGCCCGTGGAGCTCGATTTCACCGGCGTCGAAAAGCAGTAATCCACCGTGCCCGAACTGATCTGGCGATGGCCGGTTCGAGACCCCGGGGCTGAGGCAAGAATTGTCGCGGCCTTCGGGGTTTCTCCCGTTGTGGCGGCCTGGCTGGTGCAGAACCAGTACCAAGACCTGGAGCGCACCCGAGCCTTTCTTTATCCCGACGAAGCGCACCTGCACGCCCCCGAGCTGTTGCCCGACTTTGCCGCCGGGGCCGACATCGTGGAGACGGCGCTGCGCAACCACGAAACGATTTACATCCACGGAGACTACGACGCCGACGGGGTGACAAGCGCGGCGATCTTGCTGAAGGGGCTGCGAGGCTACGCCAAGCGGATTTCCTCCAACTCGAAGATCGTGCCCCACGTGCCCAACCGTGCGCTGGAAGGCTACGGCATCCACCCACTAGCCATCGAAGCTGCCCACAAAATCGGCACCAAGGTGCTGATCACCTGCGACTGCGGGGTGAAGGCGCACGATCAACTCTCCCGCGCCATGGAGTTGGGCATGCAAGTGGTGGTGACCGACCACCACGCCGTGCCGGAAGAGCTGCCCAGCGTGCCAGCGGTGATTAACCCGCACCGGGCGGATTCGCAGTATCCCTACGCCGAACTCTGCGGCGCGGGCGTGGCTTTCAAGTTCATCGTGGGGTTAGCGCCGCGCTTTGGCGTGGACCCCGTGACGGCGATGCGATCGGTGGTGGACCTGGCCGCCATTGGCACCGTGGCCGACATGATGCCCCTTACCGGCGAGAACCGCACCATCGTGGCGCTCGGCTTGCCTCGGCTCTCGAACACCAAGCGGGTGGGCCTGAAGCATCTCTATGAGCGCGCCAACATCAAGCCGCCCATCACCACGGGCACGATTGGCTTCCAGATTGGGCCTCGCCTGAACGCGACCGGACGTATCGAGGACCCGCGCCCTTCGCTGGACCTGCTGGTGACGAATTGCGACCAAGAGGCGTTCAACCTCGCCGCTCACCTGGACGAGGCGAACACCATCCGCAAGTCCATGCAGGACGAGATGGTGGAGCAAGCCATTGAGGCCGTAAAGAGCCTCCCGGAGTTGCCCGCCATCATCGTCGCGGTGGGGCGCGAGTGGCACGAGGGCATCATTGGGTTGGTGGCGGGCAAAGTGCGAGAGGCGTTCTACCGCCCGACGATTGCCATCACGTTGCTCGAAGACGGCACGGGCAAGGCCAGCTGCCGCAGCATTCCGGGGTTTGACATTGGCCAGCTAGTGGACGATCTGGCCCCCATCATTCTCAAAGGCGGCGGACACGAGCAGGCCGCTGGTTTCTCATTTGAAGCGGAGCGCGTGGCGGAGCTAGAAGCCTTTGTGGCCACCTACGGGGCGGAGCGCATCACCGAGGAGATGCTCGTCCCCAAGACGGTGGTGGACCTGGAGGTTCAAGCAGGCGACATCTCCTTTGATCTTGTCCGCGATCTCGAATTGCTGGAACCGCACGGAAAAGATAACCCGCGACCGCTGCTGGGGATGCGCGATGTGGAAGTTGTGCGGGTGCGCCGATTTGGAAAGTCCCCCACTGGAGCGACGATTGAACTCCGTAAGGATGACAAACTATTCGTCGGCAAGACGTTCCGTGAGGCTGACGACTACGAAGCCCTTCAAGGGCACCATGTCCACCTTGCCTTTGAACTCGGAATCAACGAATTTAACGGGTCTCGGAAGCTTGAGCTGACGCTTCGGGCTTGGCATTGGCCCCAACCTTCAACTGAATCGTAAACGTACGATCCAGGTCGCGCACCGTCATGTTGACGGTGTCGCCCACACTCATGTTGAAGAGCATCGTGGCCAGTTTGACCGCATTATCCACCGGTTCGCCATCGATGCTGAGGATCACAAAGCCGGCTTGTAAGCCCGCCTGGGCGGCCGGAGATTCTGGCAAGACCTGGGTGACGAGGGCACCTTCTCCCGCCGGGTAGTTCCGCCAGAACGCGCCAATAGTGGGGTGATTCACGCGGGGTTCGGCCATGCGGAAACCGGAGACCACGCGGCGCAAGACCGTGGGGTTGATGGAGTACGACACGGCGATCCCACCGGGGCCAAACTGACCGCTGCGGACCATATTGGCGGAAGAGGAATCAATCGCCAGCGAGGCCGAAAGGAAGCCGCACAGGCGCCCCTCTTGGTCAAGAACCGGCATGCTTCCGACGAGCGAGAGATTTTCAAAGCGGTACTCGCGCAAGGGGAGGTAGCGACGGGTGTCTTCGTCGATCCCGACCTTATCCTCGCCGACCACCATGCCGCGATGCACATCCTGGGCGCTAATCGCCCACACGGTTTGGCCATCGCGCAGGGTTCCCGCTTCGGAGATGACCGTGGCCCCGTCCGTAGGGCCAAAAATGAGCGCGAGGCGCGTGATCTCGTCGTTGGCCAGCACGCGGGTGCTCATGCGGCGACCATCCCGGAGCAAAAGCACCGGTGCCGGGCCTTCAGCGTCAATATCGGGGGCCAGCCAGCGTCCATCGGAGGTGATGAGCACCGCAAAGCCGCGCGTGCGGCCGCTCTGCTCCACCGCCCGGGCGAACTGGGTGTAGGCCACATTGGTTTGCGTCGAAGTCGGGGGCGCAACGGGCGTAACCGGGGTGGCGAGGGCCACCGTCGTTAAAAAGGCCGAGTTAACCGCCAAAAACCACATCGTCACTTTCCACTTCAAAGGCCGCGTTTTGGCCCGTCACCGGCCCCGAACGCTCAGAAATCAAGACCACCGGCACGCTTTCTTCCTTGGGCGCTTGGTCGGCCGCTGCCATGGCCATCGCGGGAGCCCCGCCACCCGATCCACCCAGGCCGCTCGATTCCGCATTGCCCGGCAAGCCACTGGCGCGCGCCATCGGCATGTTGGCCGGAGCGAGCGTCACGGGTGCAGGCGCGGGGCGCGAGACCGGCCGGCTTCGCCGAGCCGAACTCCGGCGCGGGTTGGCGACTTCTCGCTTCAGCGCGGCCACCGGGTTGTCCGTGGTCGCGGGCGCGCTATCCAGATCCGTCGCGCCGAGGGCTACGGGCTGGTCAGCCAGAGCCGAGGCCGCACTATCGGTTTCCGGAGCCGCATCGGGCGCCGCCAGCGGGGCCGTGAGAGGCGCTGTGGTGGGCGAATCTACCGCCAGAGTGGGCGAAACCGCCGTCTGCGGACGCGACATAAAGACGGCGAAGGCCACCACGGTGGCCGCCACGGCCATCGTGCCGCCCCACATCCAGGGCAACCGGAAGCCACCCTTGGCCGCTGCGGGCAGTGCCACCGATTCGGTGCGCACGCGGCGCATCACGTCGTCAAATTCCACCGGACAAGACACGTCCGTCTTGAGAGACTTCAAGCCCTCGCGGATGGCCATCAGTTGGCGCTCTTCCGCCGAGGATCCCGCAAGACCCTGCTCAAAAATGCGGTTCAGTTGTTCGTCGCCACGTGCCATCAGTCTTGGTCTTCCTCCATCAGGGGCAGGATGCGATCTCTGAGCGCACGGCGCGCTCGCAACACCCTCAGCTTGGCCCCGCCCACGGTGCATCCCAGCGTGGCCGCTATATCTGCGTATTCCATTTCTTCGATGTCTCGCATGATGATGAGGGCGCGATTGGCTTCGGAAAGACTCTCCAACGCTTGACGAAGAATCTCTCGGCGATGATCCTGTAAAAGGTTCTCATTAGGATCTTCGGTAGATCCTTCCGTCATCCATCGTAAACCCTCTCCCACCTGCTCTTGTTCGAGCACAGTGCGACGCTGCGTCATGCGGGCGCGGTCGGTGCAGAGGTTGGTGGCAATCCGCAGCAGCCAGGTGGTGAACTTGGCGCGGTCCTGATACTTGTCGATATTGCGGAACGCACGAACAAACGCCTCTTGGGTGATGTCTTCGGCCTCGTCCCGGTTCCGAACCATGTTCAGGACAAATCGGTAAACCAGATCGCGGTGCTTGGTAAACAGCATCCCGATCGCCACTTCATCCCCACGCTTGGCGCGGAGAACCAGGGCGATATCATCGTCGACAGGTCGGATTTGTTCCGGCTCTGACGACGCGGATCGGGGCGGCATATCCAGGCGAATGGCAGTCCTCGCGATCATGTTACTTGGGTCGGACGTGCGGATTCCTCCCTCGTTACGCCAAACCCAGCCTATTGGACCTTGCAATTCCGCCGTCGGGTCGTCAAGATACAGGTGATGTCCCTGCCGTTGATCGTGCGCCAATGGCTGGCCTTCCTCAACATTTACATCCAGGAAGGCATCACCTACAAGGCGGCGGGAGTCATCTGGATTCTCACGGACGTCAGCACGGCGGTCACCATGCCGTTTGTATGGATTGCGGCCAGCCGAGGCGGCGAGATTGCGGGCTACGGGGCGCCCGACTTCGTGCTCTACTACCTCGTGATGCTGTTCGCCTCCACGCTGATCAGCAGCCACTTTATGTGGGAGATCGGCTACGAGATCCGCGAGGGCGTATTCACGTCGCACCTCATCCGACCGTTCTCTTACTTGCAGTTCATCCTGGCCCGCAACCTGGCCTGGCGCGTGGTGCGCTCGGCGCTGTTTTTGCCCTGGATGGTGATCTTTGTCGTGATGTTCTGGCAGTGGCTGGGCGGGGCGCAACTCTACTTCGGTTGGCAGGTCTGGGCGCTGATCTTGGGCGGACACCTTGTGAGCGTGTTGGTGGTGACGGCGCTGGGGCTGATCGCTATGTTCACTGGCGAGATTGATTCGATCTTCAACCTCTACTACTTCCCTATGCTCTTCTTGAGCGGGCGACTGGTGCCGGTGGACCTGATGCCCGAGTGGGTGCGCACCCTGGCCGCCTGGACGCCCTTTTACTACCAACTGGACGTGCCGACCCGGGCGATCATGGGGCGCATGACCGAGGCGCAGATGCTGCAGGCTCTGGGCGGGCAGTTGGCCTGGATTGTGGTGGCCTACGCGGGGTACCGCCTGCTGTGGCACTACGGCCGCCGGGTCTACACCGGCGTGGGCATGTAACTTTTGATCGTCCTGGCAGACAAGCGTCGTCAAATCAGACAAGCTCATTCTGATGATTGAGCAAGAATCGTCATTTTCGACAACGAGATCATCATTCTGGACAATAGGACCGGGAGGCGGGATCCACAGAATCTCTCCATGCGCCGCGCGTTTACTCTCATCGAGTTACTCGTCGTCATTGCCATCATTGCCATTCTCGCCTCGATCCTGTTCCCGGTGTTTGCGAGGGCAAAGTCGGCGGCCAAGAAAACGCAGAGCTTGAACAACATGAAGCAAATTGGCACTGCCAACCTGCTGTACGTGGCCGACTATGACGATCAATTGCCGCAACTGTTCTGGTTCAACCCGGCGGACACGACGTACCCGACGGCGCAGGGCTTCTACTACTATCCGCTGTTGATGTTGCCCTACACCAAGAACCGTCAGATCTTCCTTTGCCCGGAGGACAAGGGCGATGACCCCTTGCTGCGCGATTCGGCCGGTCGGGGCCGCTTCGACCCCAACTCGGGGTTCAAGGACTACCTCTACGCGGCGAATCCTTCCTACGGTTACAACTTCCGCTACCTCAACGACGTGACGGTGAGCATCGTGGCGGGCCGCCCGGTGAGCAACTTCAGCGGCCGCAGCACGACCTCGTTTGAAGCCAGCGCGCAGACGATTGTCTTTGCCGAGGCGACGATGAAGGACAAAGTGGTGCCGGGCCTGAACGGGGCGGGCTTCGGTCTCATCCGCAACGATGTGGGCTATTCGCGCATCGAGCCGCCGTTTGCCGTGCCGGTGCCGGCCGGCTTGAGCCCCTACAACGGATGGACGGGCACCTTCCCCAACGCCAACAGCCAAGGCCAACTGTGGGGCCGGTTTGACGAGAAGCGAGTACTGGTGTCCTGGTTGGATTCGCACGTCAGCTTCCCGCCGATCCAGTCGCTGCGCGGCCAGGGCACCACGGAAGACGAAGTCAACCGCTACTGGAACGGGCGAGGCGACCAGTAAGGTCGTCGCTTCTCTCCTCCCGGCTAAAAGAAGACCCCCCGGCACTCTCTCGAGTCCGGGGGTGATTCTTTGTATGCCTTGCTCGGCGCGGGAGGCTTACTTCTCGCGGAGCGGCAGGCCCATGGCCTTCAGGAAGGCGCGGGCTTCGGCGTCGTTGGCGGCGGTCGTCACAATCGTGATGTCCATCCCGCGGATCTTGTCGAACGAATCGTAATCAATTTCCGGGAACACCAACTGTTCCTTGAGGCCGAACGTGTAGTTGCCTCGGCCATCGAACGACTTGGGGCTGAGGCCCTGGAAGTCGCGGATGCGCGGCAGCGCCACGGTGCACAGCTTGTCGAAGAAGTGGTACATGCGTTCGCCTCGGAGGGTCACGCGGCACCCGATCTTCATGCCTTCGCGCAGCTTAAAGTTGGAGACCGACTTGCGGGCCACGGTGGCGGTGGGTTGCTGACCAGTCACCGCGCGCATATCGCGCATGGCGCCTTCCAGTTCCTTTTCGTCAATCCCGGTGCCCATGTTGACCACGATCTTGACCATGCGCGGCACCTGCATCTTGGAGCTGAACTTGAACTCCTCTTGCAGTTCCGGCGCCACCTTCTCGGCGTAGATCTTGCGCAGGCGCGACTTGGGCGCAAGGCCCGGATTCGCGTCGCTAACTTCCTTGGTGGCAGACTTGCGAGCCATGGTTACTTCTTATCTCCTTTCAGCATCACGTTGTGCGCGTCGGTGAGGGTGGTGCCACTTCGCTTGGCGTACCGCACGATGGTGTCTCCTTCCTTACGTCGGCCCACGCGGGTCGGCTTGTTGTCCTTCGGGTCGAGCAGCATGAGGTTGCTCAGGTCGATCGGAGCCGGGATGCGATAGCGGGCGGACTGCTCGCCTTGGTAACGAGCCTTCTTGTGCTTCACGGCCGCGTTCAGCGGGTTCGGCATTTCCGGGTTCTCATCGTTGTCTTGCAGCACGAGAGCGCGGCGCTTTTCGGGGTCCACAGCGGCGATGAAACCGATCTGACCCTTATCCTTGCCAGCGATGATGATGACGCGGTCGCCGCTGCGCAGCTTCAGCTTCGTCTTCTTAGATTTGAGTTCGGCTTTGGTCGGCATGGCTTACAGCACCTCCGGAGCGAGGGACACGATCTTCATGTAGTTGCCATCGCGAAGTTCGCGGGCCACGGGGCCAAAGATACGGGTGCCACGCGGCTCACCGTTCTGCGGGTTGATGACCACGCAGGCGTTGTCGTCGAAGCGCAGGGTGCTACCGTCTGCGCGGCGAATGTGCTTCTTGCACCGTACGATGACGCACTTGACCACGTCGCCCTTCTTGATGGGCATGTTCGGCGTTGCCGCCTTGACGCTGGCCACGATCACGTCTCCCACGGAGCCGAAGCGGGGCTGAGAACCCTTAAGCACGCGGATGCACATGACCTCGCGCGCGCCGGAGTTGTCGGCCACCTTCAGGCGGGAAAACTGTTGAATCACGGTTCTTCTCTCTTGGTTTTAGTTTCGTGTTGGCAGCGGGCGGGGACCGTTTATCCGCGCCATGCCCATAGGGTCTTGGGCCAGGCGTTGCCGCCTGGCCAAATGTCGTTTACTTGACCTTCTCGATGATCCGCACGACGCGCCAGTGCTTGGTTTTGCTCAGCGGTCGCGTTTCCATGATTTCGACGGTGTCGCCGATATCACAGGAGTGCTCATCGTGGGCCGTCACTCGGTTGGAGCGGCGGACGGTCTTGCCGTACAGCGGGTGCTGGTAAGCACGGTCGAGGCGAACCACCACCGACTTATCCATCTTGTTGCTGGCGACCACGCCGCGGCGGACCTTACGGCCACCGCGATCCACGGCCTTCACTTCCTTCTCGCTCATGCGTCACCTCCGCGCTTCTTCTCCTCGATGAGGGTCAGAAGGCGCGCAATGTTCTTGCGGCGAGTCTTCAGTTGAGCCACGTCCGTGGTTTGACGGAATACGAGGTCACGGCGAGCCTTATAAAGTCCCGCTCGTTCGGCCCGTACCAAGTCTTCCAGTTCCGGCACGCTCTTATCGCGCAGTTCTTTAGCTTTCAGCCCTTTCATTCTTTCGTATCCTCCAACACAGCCGCGGCGCGGATTTCGGCATCGGTGAAGAAGAGTTCCTCTTGCACCTTGCTTCGCTCCACAAACTTGCAGCGGATCGGCATCTTGTGAGCCGCGAGGCGCATAGCTTCGCGGGCCACGTCCGGGGTGACCCCGTTCATTTCGAACATCACCTTGCCCGGCTTGACAACGGCTACCCAGCCTTCAACGCCGGCCTTACCCTTACCCATTCGCTGCTCAAGCGGCTTCTTGGTGTAGGGCTTGTCCGGGAAGACGCGGATCCACACTTTCCCACCACGCTTGATGTGACGGGTCATGGCGATACGCGAGGCTTCGATTTGGCGGGCCGTGATCCAAGCACAGTCCATGGCAACGAGGGCGTAGTCCCCGAAGCAGATCGTGTTGCCACGGGTGGCAGCGCCGCTCATGCGGCCACGGAACTGCTTGCGGTACTTCGTCCGCTTAGGCATCAGCATTGTTCGTTTCCTCCTTCACCGGTGCCGGTGCGGGTGCGTTGTTGGTGCGGCGTCGGCCTTGGTCAAGGCCATCTCCCGCACGGGGATTCTCGTCGCGGCGCGGGCCACGGTTAAAACCGCCGCCAGCCTGGCCGCCGCCACGGTTGAAGCCGCCACCGCCACCGCTGTAGCCGCCACCACCTTCGGGGCGAGGACCACGGTCCGGTCGAGCACCACCTTCGGGGCGCGGGCCACGGTCGGGTCGGTCACCAGCACCTTCGGGGCGCGGGCCTCGATCGGGGCGATCACCGCCACCTTCGGGGCGCGGGCCACGGTCGGGTCGGGGACCTCGGTCGCGATCGTTGCGGTCGCGTCGTTCGCGGCGCGGGCCACGCTCTTCGGCGGTCGGGGTTTGCATCATGGCCAATTGCTTTTCGGGCAACACTTCGCCGCGATACACCCACACCTTGACGCCCACCGTTCCGTAGATCGTATAGGCAATGCCGTAACCGTAGTCAATATCCGCCCGCAGCGTGTGCAGCGGGATCTTGCCTACCATGTCGGCTTCCGTACGGGCGATTTCCGCTCCGTTCAAACGACCGCTGACCTTGATCTTGATGCCGCGCACGTTCATGCGCTGGGCGCGAGTCATGCTTTGCCGCATGGCGCGGCGGTGGCTGACACGCTTTTCGAGCTGTTGCGCGATGTTCTCGGCAATCAGCTGGGCATCCAGTTCGGGCTGGCGGACTTCCGTCACGTTCACCTGGACCATGCCGGTCGGGTCGGACTTTCGCACCAACTTGTTCAGATCTTGGCTGATCTGATCGATGCCCTTGCCTCCGCGACCGATAACGGCGCCCGGCCGCGAGGTGAGAATCGTCACCTTGACGCGGTTGGCAGCTCGTTCGATATCGATGCGGCTGATAAGACCCTTGCCGATCTTGTCGTTCAAGAAGGTGCGAATCTGGTGGTCGCCCACCAGGGCATCGCGGTATTGCTTCTTGGGGAAGATCCAGTGACTATCGTGCCCTCGGATGACTCCGAGTCGAAAGCCGTTCGGGTGAATTTTTTGACCCATGGTTTACTTGGTTTCAGGCGCCTCTTCGCCGGCGTCGTTGGTCGGGGTTTCCGCCGTCACTTCCGTTTCGGTCGTCACTTCGGCTTCCACCGGCGTTTCCACCACTTCTTCGGTCACTTCTTCCTTCACTTCTTCGGCAACAGCGGCGGCAGCCTTGGGAGCCGCCTTCTTCTTGCCAGCCGGGACAGCGAGCTTCGGTCGCGGCTTGGCTTTGCCTTCGCCTCGCGATCGCTCTTCCGTCGGGAAGTCGTCCGCCACCACTACCGTGATGTGCGCCGTGCGCTTGAGGATGCGGTTGGCTCGGCCCATGGCTCGCGCAATGATGCGCTTCATGGCCGGTCCTTCATCCACCTTGATCTCGGCGATGATGAGTTGCCGCGGATCCATGGCGTGGTTTTCCTGAGCGTTGGCCATCGCACTGGCGATCACCTTTCGCAGGACGAACGCGCCGCGACCCGGCTTAAACCGGAGCACATCCACCATCTGCTGAGCCGGCTTGCCGCGAAGTTCGCGGGCCACCTGGCGCACCATCAGCGGCTTGCACTTGACAAATTTTGCTACTGCTCTTACTTGCATGAGGTTTATCCCTCGGGTCCTGTCGGTTTCGGGGGGCGCGACCGTCAATTATGGCTGTCTCCCACCCGAGCGTTCAGGACTCGGTTTATCGCAGTCGCGTCCCCCGGTCCGGTAAGGACCCGCCGTGACCTTTGTAAGTGCGCGTGGGCGCAAATTCGCCGAGCTTGTGACCGACCATGTTTTCCGTCACCAGAACCGGCACATGCTTGCGGCCATCGTGGACTGCAATGGTGTGCCCGATCATGTCGGGAATGATGGTGCTCCGTCGCGACCAAGTCTTGATCAACTTCTTCTGATCCGCGTCGTTGAGCGCGTCAACTTTCTTGAGTAGGTGTTCGTCAACGAAGAACCCTTTCTTGAGACTACGTGCCATTGATCTTCTCCTTTACTTGGTGCGCCGCCGCACAATGAACTTGTCAGTGCGCTTGTTCTTGCGAGTGCGCGTGCCGATAGACTTGTTGCCCCAACGGTCCACAGGACCTTTCTTGCGGCCGACCGGGGACTTGGCTTCACCACCACCATGAGGGTGGTCGCGAGGCGATTTCACAACACCGCGCACGTGCGGCTTGCGACCGAGACCGCGGTTCTTACCCGCCTTCCCGATGCGCTCGTTTTCGTGCTCAGCGTTTCCGACTTCACCCACCGTGGCGCGGCAGTCCAGGTGGACCATCCGCATTTCGCCGCTCGGTAGGCGCAGGGTGCAGTAGTTACCGTCCTTCGCCATCACCTGGGCGCTCGCACCGGCGCTGCGGACCATTTGGCCACCGCGACCCGGGTTGAGTTCGATGTTGTGAACCAGCGTACCGAGCGGGATGTTACGCAGGGCCAAGCAGTGACCGGGCAGAATGTCGGCCCCTTCTCCACTTTGCACCTTGGTGCCCACCCCCACGTTGCGCGGGGCCAGGATGTAGCGCTTTTCGCCGTCGGCGTATTCCAGCAGAGCGATGCGGCAGGTGCGGTTCGGATCGTATTCGATCGCGATGACCGTGGCCTCCACTCCGTCCTTCTGGCGCTTGAAGTCAATGATGCGGTACCGGCGCTTGTTGCCACCACCACGGTTGAACATGGTGATCCGGCCGGTGTGGTTGCGACCACCCGACTTCGGACGCGGAGCCAGCAGGCTCTTTTCCGGTTTGGACTTCGTGATCTCCTCGTACGTCGAGACCACCATATTGCGGCGGCCCGGCGAGGTCGGTTTGTACTTTCGCGTAGGCATTAGACTCCAAAGTCCTCAATCATCTGGCCCGGGGCCAGGGTCACGACGGCCTTCTTCCAGTCCGGGCGGTAACCCTGCGAGCGGGCTCCCACGCGGCGCTTCTTGCCGTGCATCTTGATCGTGCGGACCGACGATACCGTGATGTGCTCACTGGCCTTCTTGCCCGAGTTGTAGATGTCTTCGATCGCCGACTTGATCTCGATCTTGTTGGCCGTCGGGCTCACCACAAAGGTGTAGGAGCGTTCGACGTTCTTGAGATCCTTGATGCGCGGGTCGCCGGTGGCGAGGCGCATGGTCTTTTCCGTGATATGCGGGCGAACAATGATCAGGTGCGGATCTTTCACTTGCTCCAAACCTCTTCTAGCTTGCTGGAGACGCCTTTGGCCATCACAATCTTGTGCGCCACGAGCAGGTCTCGCGTCGAGAACGCCGTGCCCTGGCCCGCCTTGTTGGGGGCGACGCGGACTTCAACGTTCGGCAGGTTGCGGAAGCACAGATACGTGATCGGATCGTGTTCTTCCAGAATCACCAACACGCGGCGAACATCGTTCACCTTGTGCTTGGTGAGGAAAGCGATGGCTTCCTTAGTGCTCGGCTTGGCGAAGGCGATCTTGTCGACCACCGTCACGTCGCCAGCGTTCACGCGGGCGCTCAGCGCACCGGCGAGGGCCAGGCGTCGCTCCTTGCGGTTCACCTTCTTGGTGTAATCGCGCGGCTTGACGGCCAGGGCCATACCACCATGCGCGTAGTGCGGCGCACGGATCGTCCCTTGGCGGGCGTTACCGGTCTTCTTCTGCTTGTACGGCTTGCGGCCGCCACCCCGGGTTTCGCTGCGCGTCTTGGCGCTCTGCGTGCCTTGGCGGGCGTTGGCTTCTTCGGCCACCACCACGCGGTGCAGCAGGCTGCGCTCGACGGTCAGATCCTTGAGCTTGTCAATGTAGTTCGCCATGGTTACTTGGCCACCTTCTTAATCGTCACGAGGGTGCCGTTGGCGCCCGGCACGCTGCCGCTCACCAAGATCAGGTTGCGTTCGGCATCCACCTTCACCACCTTCAGGCCCTTTTGGGTGACTTGATCGTCGCCCATGTGACCCGGTCGGCGCGAACCCTTAAAGACGCGCTGCGGGCCCGTGGCACCGTTGGAGAGCGGGCGGCGGTGGGTCATATAACCGTGGGTCATGTGCTGACCCTTGAAGCCGTAGCGCTTCACACCCCCGGCAAAGCCGCGTCCCTTGCTGATGCCCGTCACGTGGACGTCTTCGCCATCGGCAAAGATCGAGGCATCAATGGTCTGCCCGAGCGAGAAGGACGACGGATCGTCCACCCGGAACTCGCGCAAAAACCGCAGATTGGTCGTAAGGCCTGCCTTCTTAAGATGCCCGTACTTCGGGTAGGTCAGGCGCTTGTCGCTGATTTCTTCAAACCCGACTTGGACGGCGTTGTAGCCTTCCTTGTCGGTGGACTTGATCTGGGTGACATGCACCGGCCCCGCCTGAATGACGGTGACCGGGATCATTCGCCCGTCTTCTGCGAAGACGTGCGTCATGCCCACTTTCGTCCCTAAGATTCCTGGAATCAAAGTATTCAACCTCGTACCGGCGCTTCTTCCCGCCCCTCTGTTGCGTCTGATTCCTCAGTTGGCCTTGCCCCAAGGTTGATCTCAGGGATGCCCGCAAAGAGAGCGTATGAAGTTCTCCGGCTTAGAAATGGTCCGCACACGAAGGCGCGGACTTGAGAAGATACCCGCTGAAAGGGGCCTTACGGCGAGGTAAGGGCCGATATCCCCCCGGATGACCTACCGGACTAGGACTGCCCTCTTGCTGAGGGGGGCTGGAACGCGAGACGGGGGCTGAATTCTCGCCAGAGTTGGACAAAAAAGGGAGCTCCCTGGCCGGTGGCCAAGCAACTCCCAGAAACGGTCCGCGAACCGATTAAACCGTCTTAATTTCGATATCGACGCCGCTGCTCAGGTCGAGCCGCATCAAAGCGTCAATGGTCTTGTTGGTGGGCTCATGGATATCAATGAGTCGGCTGTGAGTGCGCAGCTCAAAGTGCTCCATGGACTCCTTGTCAATGTGGGGACCACGGATGACGCAGAAGCGGCGAATGCGAGTCGGCAGGGGCACGGGGCCGGCCAAGCGGGCGCCAGTGCGCTTCGCGGTATCAGTGATCTTCTCAGCGCTTTGATCCAAGATGCGGTGGTCGTAAGCGCGGATGCGAATTCGGATGGTAGGTGCGGACATGTTTTGTTCTCAAAAGCTTGCCCCCGGGCTCCAGTGAACCCGGGGGCGATTGGTCTTACAGGTGGACCTTCGTGATGGCGCCGGCGCCGACCGTTCGGCCACCCTCGCGGATGGCGAACTTCGAGCCTTCTTCCATGGCGATCGGTTGAATGAGTTCAACGGTCATCGTCACGTTTTCGCCCGGCATCACCAGCTGAACGCCGTCCGGCAGCGAGAGCGTACCGGTCACGTCGGTGGTGCGGAAGTAGAACTGCGGTCGGTAACCCGTTTGGAACGGCTTGTGGCGACCACCTTCATCCTTCGACAGGACGTAGACTTGCGCGTCGAACTTGGTGTGCGGCTTGATGGAGCCCGGCTTCACCACGCACATGCCACGTTCGATGGCCGTGCGGTCCACACCGCGGACCAGGAGGCCGACGTTGTCGCCCGCTTCGCAGTAGTCCAGGGTCTTGCGGAACATTTCCACACCGGTGCACACCGTCTTGATGGCGTCTTCGCGGAGGCCGATGATTTCGACTTCTTCCATCGAGCGCAGCTGACCGCGTTCGACACGACCCGTGGCAACCGTACCGCGACCCGTGATGGTGAACACGTCTTCGACGGCCATCAGGAACGGCTTATCCTTGTCGCGCTCCGGCGTCGGGATGTAGCTGTCCACGCCCGCCATCAGGTCAAGAATCGGCTTGACTTCGGGGCTGTCGAAGTTGACGTTGCCGCTTTCGACTTGGTCCAGCGCCTTGCGGGCGGAACCACGAACGATCGGGGCGTTGTCGCCATCGAAGCCGTACTTGCTGAGCAGCTCACGAACTTCCATTTCGACGAGGTCGAGCAGTTCATCGTCGTCCACTTGGTCAACCTTGTTGATGAAGACCGTGATGTAGGGGACGCCGACCTGGCGGGCGAGCAGGATGTGCTCGCGAGTTTGCTGCATCGGACCGTCAGTACCCGCAACCACCAGGATCGCGCCGTCCATCTGGGCGGCACCGGTGATCATGTTCTTGATGAAGTCCGCGTGGCCAGGACAGTCCACGTGCGCATAGTGACGCGCTTCCGTTTCGTATTCCTGGTGCGAAATGTTGATCGTAATCCCACGGGCCTTTTCTTCGGGCGCCGAGTCGATTTCGTCGTAAGCGCGGGCCTTTGCCAGACCCTTAGCCGCGAGGACGCCCGTGATCGCCGCGGTCAGAGTGGTCTTCCCGTGGTCGACGTGGCCGATCGTCCCAATGTTGACGTGAGGTTTCGTTCGTTCGAACTTTTGCCGTGCCATGACTTTCAGTTTCTCCTGTTTTTAGCCGCCGCTCTGGGCCTTCGCCACGATTTCGTTGGCGATGTTAGTCGGGACTTCCTCATAGTGGGAGGGCGTCACGTTTGGCGTGGCGCGCCCCTGTGTGAGTGAGCGGAGCGTCGTAACATACCCAAACATCTCCGCCAGCGGAACGTGAGCCGTGACGATAGTCACACCCCCCAGACCACTGTTCATCCCTTCGATACGACCTCGGCGGCTATTGAGGTCGCCGACCACATCCCCGACATTGTCTTCGGGAGTGGTGACTTCTACGTGCATGATCGGTTCCTTAAGAACCGGCTTGGCCTTCTTCATGGCTTCCTTGAAGCCGATGATCGCAGCCTGCTTAAACGCGTTTTCGTTCGAGTCAACATCGTGGTACGAACCACCGGTTACGGCGACCTTTACGTCCACCACCGGATAACCCGCCATCACGCCGTTGTTCAGGGCTTCGCGCACACCCTTTTCGATCGCCGGGATGTATTCACGCGGAACCGTCCCCCCGACCGTCTTGTTTTCAAAAATGAACCCGGATCCGGCTTCCAGCGGGGCGATCTCAAGGATACAGTGGCCGTACTGACCCGAACCACCGGTTTGCTTGATGAACTTCCCGTCGGCGCTGGCGCCGCCCTGGACCGTTTCTCGGTAGGCCACCTGCGGCTTCCCTTGGTTGGCCTGCACACCGAACTCGCGGTTGAGACGGTCCACAATGATTTCGAGGTGGAGTTCGCCCATACCCGAGATGATCGTCTGACCGCTTTCCGGGTCGGTTTGCACGCGGAACGTCGGGTCCTCTTCGGCCAAGCGCTGCAGGCTGGTGCCCAGCTTTTCTTGGTCCGCGCGGCTCTTCGGTTCCACCGCAACCTGGATAACCGGTTCGGGGAACTTAATGCTTTCCAGCGCGAGCGGCACATTGGCGTCGCAGATGGAGTAACCCGTGCGCACATCGTTGAGGCCAATCACGCCCACGATTTCGCCGGCCACCACTTCATCCAGTTCTTCCCGCTTGTTGGCGTGCATTTCCAGGATGCGGCCAATGCGCTCGTTGCGAGTGCGGAGGTCGTTGGTGTGCGGGTCGCGGTAGCAAACCGAGACTTGGCTGCCCTTCTTGAGGACACCCGAGTACACGCGGAGGAACGTGAGACGACCCACGAACTTGTCCGACATGATCTTGAAGGCCAGAGCCGTGAACGGCTCGGAGTCTTCCGGCTTGCGGGTGACTTCTTCTTCGGTGTCCGGATCCAGACCCGTCGTCATGCGTACATCGAGCGGCGACGGCAGGTAGCACACCACCGAGTCGAGCAGCGCTTGGACGCCCTTGTTCTTGAAGGACGAACCGCAGAGCACCGGCACGATCTTGCCGGCAATGGTGCCCGCGCGCAGCGCATCCTTCAGCTCCTGGAGCGGGATTTCTTCGCCCATTAGGAACCGCTCCATGATGGAGTCGTCCATGTCCGAAATCGCTTCGATCAGCTTTTCGCGGTATTCAGCGGCTTGGTCCGCCATTTCGGCCGGAATGTCCACCACTTCGTACTGCTTGCCGTCGTCCGAGGTGTAGCGCGTGGCCTTCATGGTCATGAGGTCCACGTAGCCCTTGAAATCGCTTTCCGCACCGATCGGAATCACGATCGGCGTCGCATTGGCACCCAGTCGGTCGCGCATACGCTGCACCACCGAATAGAAGTCCGCCCCCAGACGGTCCATCTTGTTGATGTAGGCAATGCGCGGAACGCCGTACTTGTTGGCTTGGCGCCATACGGTTTCCGATTGCGGCTGCACGCCACCCACGGCGCAGTAGACAGCCACCAGACCGTCCAGCACGCGCAGAGAGCGTTCCACTTCCACCGTAAAGTCCACGTGGCCCGGGGTGTCAATGATGTTGATCTTGAACTCCGGCGTGTCCTTGCTGGCATCGGGATCAGCGGCGTTGAAGCCTTCGCGCCAGAAGCACGACGTGGCGGCCGAGGTGATCGTAATGCCTCGCTCTTGTTCCTGCTCCATCCAGTCCATCGTGGCGGCGCCATCGTGAACTTCACCGATCTTGTGCGTGCGGCCGGCGTAATAAAGGATGCGCTCGGTCGTGGTGGTCTTCCCTGCGTCAATGTGCGCAGCAATACCAATGTTCCGGACGCGTTCGATAGGGTGGGATCGGGGCATGATTAAGGGCTCTTCTGAGGATTAGAATCGGTAGTGGCTGTAAGCCTTGTTGGCGTCGGCCATCTTGTGGGTGTCTTCCTTCTTCTTCACGGCGTTGCCCGTGTTATTGTAGGCGTCCACGAATTCGGCGGTCAGCTTGTCGATCATGGACTTTCCGGAGCGCTTGCGCGAAAAAGTCACAAGCCATCGCAGGGCCAAGGTCCGGCGTCGCTCGGGACGAACGTCCATGGGGACCTGGTAGGTCTGGCCACCGACGCGTCGCGGACGGACTTCCACACCTGGCATGATGTTGCTGAGGGCCTTGTCAAAGACTTCCAGCGGCTCGTCGCCCACCTTTTCGGCGGCGTTCTTGAGCGCGGTGTAAACGATGTCTTCGGCCTTCACCTTCTTGCCATCAAGCATGAGGCGGTTGATAAAGCGCTGAAGGAGTTCACTACCGTACACGGGGTCCGGCAGGATGACTCGGCTGGGGGCTGGTCCTTTGCGGGGCATGATTCTTTACTTCGCCTTCTTGGGTCGCTTGGTGCCGTACTTGGAGCGGCTCTGACTTCGATTGTTGACGCCCGCGGTTTGCTGGGTGCCACGCACGATGTGGTAGCGCACGCCGGGGAGGTCCTTCACACGACCGCCGCGAACCAGAACCACCGAGTGCTCCTGCAGGTTGTGACCCACACCGGGGATGTAAGCAGTGACTTCAATGCCATTAACCAAGCGAACACGAGCGACCTTGCGCTGGGCCGAGTTCGGCTTCTTGGGGGTCATGATGCGCACAACCGTGCACACGCCACGCTTGAACGGGTTGTTCTTCAGCGCCGGCGATTTCGACTTCACGGGCGATGACGTTCGCCCTTTACGGACCAATTGGTTTACGGTCGGCATTGTTCTCTCTTACTTTGCGGTGCTGCCTAGAACGTGATAAGGGCCGTGCACCATTTTCTGACGCACGGCCCCTCGGACCACAGATGGAACGACTCGTTGTCTAACCGATCTAATGCCCGAGAGGTCACTCCTAGACGGAATACGACCGACATTGAGCCAGTCGCAGGGGCGATTATAGACCTGAAGTCAGCGCAACATCAAGGCCCTTTGGGGGGCCACGCCTGCAATATAGGACGAAGGGACTGACACGAAGGATGCGGAAAGTTCCCGCCGGTTCCCTGTCCTATGCCCCAGAATTGCGGAATAAACATCATTTTGCGCTGATGGGTATTGCTGAGATACTTCACTCTGCATCTGTAGATAACCCCAGCAGAGCCCGCTCTGCGGACCAAACAGGATCTCAACCATGAAGACTCTCATCACCAGCACTCTGGCCGTTGCCGCCATTGCCAGCGTAGCCGTCGCCTCCGCCCCGACCAAGGATATCGTGGACATCGCCGCTGGCGATTCGAACTTCTCCACCCTCGTCAGCCTCGTCAAGCAGGCCGGCCTGGTCGACACGCTGAAGAGCAAGGGCCCGTTCACCGTGTTCGCGCCGACGAACGCCGCCTTCGCCAAGTTGCCGAAGGCGACCGTGGACGCCGTGGTGAGCGACAAGGCTCTGCTGACCAACGTTCTGCTCTACCACGTGGTGCCGGGCAATGTGACCGCGAAGCAAGTGATCGATGCCGCTCCGCTGAAGGCCAAGACCGCTCTGAAGGCGGGCGAAACGGCGCAGACCCTGGACATTCGCGTCGTGGACGGCAAGGTTCGCGTCAACAATGCCACGGTCACCAAGGCTGACATCATGGCCACGAACGGCGTGATCCACGTGATCGACACCGTGCTGGTGCCGCCGGCCGCGGGTACGCAGGCCAAGGCTTCCAACACCGTGGTGCACACCAGCACCTGCGGCGGCTAAGCCTCTCCTTCCCTTCCTCACAATCTGGCTCGGATCCCTGTTCGGGACCGGGCCAGTTTGTTTTGGCGAGGGTTCTGTAGACTCACGAAGTCATGTCTGACAACGCCAACGAACGAGAGATTCGGCTGGGCAAGCTTGCTCGCCTGCGCGAAATTGGCTACGACCCCTACGCCGTGGAGTCGTTCCCATTTACCGAAACCGCCGAAAATCTTAAAGAAACGACCGCCCAACGCGAGGGCGAGGTCGTGCCGTTCGCCGGGCGCATTGTCAGCCGCCGCGAGATGGGCAAGTCGCAGTTCCTTCACCTCAGTGACGGAGCCGACCGGTTCCAAATCTACGTGCGCAAGAACGACATTGACGAGGCGGCCTGGGAAGCCCTGAACCTGCTGGACCTGGGTGACCACCTGGGCGTGGTGGGTTCGCTCTTCATCACCAAGACCGGCGAACCCAGCCTGCAAGTGAGCGAACTCAAGCCGCTCAGCAAGTCGCTGCATGTAGTGCCGATCCCCAAGCAGCGCGGTGAGGAGCAGTGGTACGGCCTGACCGACACCAATGTGCGGTTCCGGCACCGGCACCTCGACCTTATTACGAACCCGGATGCCCGGCGCACCCTGGTGGACCGGAGTCGCATTGTCACGGCGGTGCGGCGGTGCTTCAACGCCTGGGGCTACCTAGAAGTCGAGACTCCGATGCTGCAGCAAGAGGCGGGCGGGGCGGCGGCGCGCACCTTTTCGGCGCACTACAACGCCTACGACCTGGAAGTGGACCTGCGCATCTCGCTGGAGCTCTACCTCAAGCGGATCCTGTGCGGTGATATCCCCCGGGTGTACGAGATTGGGCGCGTGTTCCGCAATGAGGGGGTGAGCAACCGCCACAACCCCGAGTTCACGTTGCTGGAATTCTACGAAGCGTACGCCGACCTCGAAGTGATGATGCACCGGGTGGAGGACCTGTTCCGCACCGTGGCTACCGAGGTGTTCGGTAGTCCGTTGGCGCGCATCAAGCGCGAAAGCCAGGAGGGTGACATCGTCTCGGAGGATGTGGCGGGCTTCTCAGAAGATGAAGTCGTGCTGGACTTTGGTAAGCCGTGGCGCCGCGTGGACCTGCTCTCGGCGATCGAAGAGCACTCCGGCCTGACCGCTGAGGACTTGTCTTCACTGGAGAACGCCAAGGCCGCGCTGAAGAACCGCAACGTGGTGAACCCGGTGACGGGCAAGCGCATTAACGCCGAGGAAGAGCGCCACCTGGGTGGTTTTATTGAGAAGCTCCTCGAGGTCTTTGTGGAGCCGCATTTGCAGGAGCCCTCGTTCGTAATCGGCTACCCGCTGGAAACGAGCCCGCTGGCCAAGAAGGACCCGAATCGCCCGGGCTTCACCCGGCGATTTGAGGGTTACGTGCTGGGCCGCGAAATCTGCAACGCGTTCAGTGAGATCAACGACCCGATTGACCAGCGAGAGCGGTTCCAGGCGCAGATGGCCGAGCGCGCCAGTGGTGACGACGAAGCCCACCCGATGGACGAGGACTTCCTCTACGCCCTGGAGAGCGGCATGCCGCCCACCGGCGGCTGCGGCATTGGGATGGACCGAATGGTGATGCTACTCACCGGGGCGCGCCACATTCGGCAAGTGATGTTCTTCCCGATGATGCGCCCCGAAGGGCATGCGCCCGACGAGGATTAATCCTTCACCTTGACCGTGGCGGGGAACGTGCACACCGTTCCCTTGCCAATCTTGAGCTTCTCAAAGAGTCCGGCTCGGACTTCGATCACGTACATCGCGCCCCCCTTGCTGGGGTACGGCGTGGTGGTGTCTAGCGCCGCCATGGTGTAGGTGTTCAGCACCTTCTTTTCACGGCTGATGTAAGCGATGTCCAGCGGTACCAGCGTGTTTTTCATCCAGAAATTCCGCGTGGCCGTGCCCGGGAACACGAACAGCATGCCTTCGTCGTCCTTGAAGTCCTTGTTCTCCAGGAACATCATGCCCTCCATGCGCTTGCTGTCGGTGTCCATCACCCACATCTTGAACTTGTGCTCGCCCATGGTGACTTCGACCACTTCCAGGTCCTTGAGTTGGTGCGTGCGGTACGGGTTGGTGGGCGGGTTCTGATTGGCGGAGCCGTTCTGACTAGAGCCCGTTCCGTCGGTCGGCTTCGGGTCGGTCGGTTTGGGATCGGTCGGAGCTGGATTTGCTGGCGTGTCGAACGAACTCACCGGAGTTTGCGAGGCGGGACCGGCGCAACCGGCAACCAACAGAGCCAGAGAAAGAATGGTCATGGTTTTCACGCGTTTGCCCCCGCCGGAGGTGACCAAAAGCGCCCGCTCTCCTCATAGGCCGCGATCGCGTCCGCATGGACGAGCGTCGTGCCAATGAGGTCGTGGCCCGCAATGAGCTGAGCCTTGACGGCCGGGTTGATCTCAAATTGATACGTTTGACCACCGCAAACCACTTCTTGGTTGGGCAAATTGATCGTGACTTCCGCGCCCGTACCGGCGGCGACGAGAGCCTGGTGGTCGGCGGGGCTCAACTCAACCAGCAGAAGCCCGCAGTTGGCCGCGTTCTGCCGGAAGATGTCGCTGTAGCCGGGCGTTTCGACATCAATACGTGCGATCACGGCCTTCAGGCCGGCTTGTTGAATTGCCCACACGGCGTGTTCGCGGCTACTCCCGCAGCCAAAGTTGGTGCCTACGGTCAAGACACTTGCCCCGGACGCATCGGGCTGATCTAACGGAAACTCGGGGCCCCGCACGTCGGCAAAGAGCAACTCGCCAAAACCCACCCGAGAAACCCGAGAGAGGAAGCGCGCCGGAATGATGCGGTCGGTGTCCACATGGTCGGCGGCATAAACCACCTGGGTGCCGGTATGGACGGTGAAACCAGCCATGCCTCTATTGTGAACCAAAAAAATGGCCGCCCCCTTCACAAGGGCGGCCTAGACTCGAGAGTTTCCTTATCGAACGGTCGTATTAATTGCGGCGGGCAGCGAGGCCCGGGGATGCGGGGGATGAATTGATCTCGGCCATGTTGGGCGCAATGAGATAGATGTTCTCGCCCAGTTCGACCCAATGGGCGTCCACGGCGTAACCCACGCCGGACATCCAGTCCTTGATCTTCTCGCGCAGTTGCGGCGGGCAGAAGTTGAGGTTCAAGATCTGCTGTTCGCCTTCGCGCAGCCCGTCGGCCGCTTCCACGGCGTCGTCAAACGTTTCCACTTGGCGGCGCACCGAAATGCGGTAGCTGGGCACGCCTCGTTGCGGGGAGACGGCGACGGCCGGATGCTCGTAATCGCCATCCTCGTAGTAGTAGTCGTCGGCCTGACGCGTAAAACGCGACGTCATGCGGCTGAGCCAACTGGCTCGTTCCAAAGTTTCTTCCATGTTCTCGTCCCTGACCTGGTTGGGTTCAACCTAGTTGCGAGAACCGAATAACGAGGACCCTATCCTCACATGGGTCGCGCCGTGCGCAATCGCGGTTTCAAAATCACCGCTCATTCCCATGCTCAACTGCTCGAGTCCCACTCCTTGGGCCATTTGCGCGAGTTGACGGAAGAGACGTCCTTGCTCTTCGAGTTCCGCCTCAGCCGGACCGATGGTCATTAGGCCGAGGAGCTGAACCTTTCGGTAGTTTGCGACGCATGGCAAGAAATTGTCAAGGTCTTCCGGAAAGATTCCTGCTTTTTGTGGCTCTCGCGCCAAATTGACCTCAATAAAAATCTTGGTGAGCGCCGATTGCCTTTCGATGGCTGCCAATTGGCGTTCGTTGTCGATGGTATGAATGACCGGCATCTGCTCGGCCACCTGACGGGCTTTGTTGCTTTGCAGGTGCCCGATGAAGTGCCACGTGATATCAGAGGGGAGACTTTCGATCTTCGGGCGGGCTTCTTGCCAGCGGCTTTCGCCAAAGTGGCGGTGGCCCAGGTCGTAGAGTTCGCGGATAGCCTCAACGGGGTACGTCTTGCTTACCGCCACCAGGCAGACATCAGTGGGGTCTCGGTGCGCACCCTCGGCCGCCCGAGCGATTCGATCACGAACTTCTTGGTACCTCCGCGCCGCTGGACTCACTGTTCCATTGTGGCGGCTGGCGCAAGGCAGCCCCGGGGCGTAGAATGGGGGCGTGGCTGTGGCGAACCCAACGTACTTGACCCCCATGACGCGCGTGCTGCGCGCGGACATGGAGACTCCCCTGAGTGCGTACTGGAAACTCGCCCACGATGAGCCGCTGAGTTTCCTCTTGGAAAGCGTGACCGGAGGCGAGCAACTGGCCCGCTACAGCCTGATGGGGGTGCGCCCGCACGCCGTGGTGCGTTCGCATCAAGGCCGGGTGATGGTAGCCGACGAGACGGGGAGCTTTGAGCGTTCCCTGCGCCCCGGCGAGGACCCTTTGCACGAAGTGGAAGCCCGCTGCCCCCAAGTCAACCTGGCGGATGCAGAGGGACTGCCGCGCCTGTGTGGCGGCGCGGTGGGGTTGATCGCTTACGACTTTGTCCGGTTTCTGGAGCGCATCCCGGACGGCAACTTGGACGATTTGGGCCTGGACGACGTGGCTTTTATGATCACCCACAGCTTGGTGATCTTTGACCACGCCCTGATGCACATGAAGCTCTTGGCGCTGAGTGACGGCACGCCGGAGGGGGAGGCGAAGGCCACCGCCGAGCTGGACCGCTTGCAGGCTCGCCTGACCGGCCCCTTGCCCGCCCTGCCCGCCACCCAGGCCGAGCCGCCCACCATGTATTGCAACTTCACGCAAGAGGAGTTCGAGGACCGGGTGCAGCGCGTGGTGGAATACGTGAAGGCCGGAGATGGCGTGCAATTTGTGCCAAGCATTCGGTGGGAAGGCGAGTTCAAATCCCATCCTCTCACACTTTATCGGGCCCTCCGCGGGCTGAACCCCTCGCCCTACATGTACTTACTGCGCTTTGGCGACCTGGACGTAGTGGGGGCATCGCCGGAGCTTCTGGTGGGGTTGAAAGGACGCGAAGCCCGGGTGCGCCCTATTGCCGGCACGCGCAAGCGCGGTCGCAACCAGGCCGAGGACGACGCCCTGGCCGCCGAGCTGCTGGCCGACGAGAAAGAGACCTCGGAGCACGTGATGCTGATTGACCTCGGTCGCAACGACCTAGGGCGGGTGTGCGACTTCGGATCCGTGCGTGTGGATGACCTGATGGTTATCGAGCGCTACAGCCACGTCATGCACATCGTCAGCAATGTGGTGGGCAACCTGCGCGAGGGGATGTCGGCGTACGACTTGGTGCGGGCTACCTTCCCCGCGGGCACCCTGAGCGGGGCCCCCAAGGTACGCGCCCTGGCCGTGATTGATGAGATAGAGAAGACGCGGCGAGGCCTATACGGCGGGGCGGTGGGCTACTTTGGGGCGTGCGGCGATACCGACTTGGCGATTGCCATTCGCAGCATTCTCATCCGCAACGGGCGTGCCTATGTGCAGGCCGGGGCAGGCATCGTCTACGACAGTGTGCCGGCCAGCGAATGGCAAGAGTGCCACAACAAAGCCGGAGCACCCTTGGCCGCTTTGGCCCTGGCTCACTCCGGCTTGGATGCCTAACCGCCTGCGCGATTACTCTTCGTCTTCGTCCTTCTTCTTGATGGGCTGCACGCCGGCGCGCCGCTTGATGGTGGCGTAGCCCGCACCGCTTTGCCCGGTGGGGTTCATCACACCCGCCGTGCTACCGACCGCCGCCGGAGCGGCTTGCATGCCCGCCAGGGCTTGCTGGGCGCGAAGCTTGGCTTCCCGCTCGGCTTCGGCGACCAGACCGGCCGCTTCACCCTTGCGCTTCATCGTCATCTTGTCCCAAATGTAGAGGATCGGGGAGGCGTTGAAGATGGAAGAGTAGGTGCCGATGATGATCCCGGCCAGCATCGTCACACACATAAACTTGAGGTCCGGGGTGGGCGTGCCGATGGCGATGAGGATGCCCAATTGGACGATCGTCATCATGGACGTATTAATGGATCGGGCCACGGTTTGCGTGACGGAGCGGTCCACGATCGTCTCGAGGTTCTCGTTGCCACTCGTCTTCTGCAGGTTCTCTCGGATGCGGTCGAACACGACGATCGTGTCGTGCACCGAGAAGCCGATGACGGTGAGCATGGAAGTGAGGAACAGCGCCGAGATCTCCCAGTTGAGAGCCAGGCCCACGATGGCCGAGAGGCCAACTACAAAGACCACGTCGTGCAGCAAGGCCACCACCGACGAGCCGCCGAATTTGATCCCGTTCTTGAGGCCGCCCACGGCGATCCCGAAGCGGATGGTGAGATAGAGAACGATGAGGATGGTGGAATAGACGACCATCTTGATGGCGCCTTCCCATGTTTCCCGCTGCACCGTCGGGCCAACGCTACTAAAGCTCGCGCCTTCGGTGGTGGTGCCCAGGGCTGCGGCCAACTTATCCTTGGCTTCAGCATTTAGCTCTTGGCCGTCGCTGGCAGCGGCAGCACCCTTGGCCGGCACCGTCACGTCCACATAGGCCTTCCCTTCGTATTCGGAGAACTTCACGTTGGCCCCCGGGAAGCCGGCATCTTCCAGCTTCTTCTGGGCATTGCCGACGGTGAGATCGCCGCCCTGCGGAACCACGAACTGCGCCTGGTAGCCGCCCTGGAACTCAACGTTCTGCTTGATGCCACCCATGCCGAGGGCGATGAGCCCCGGAATAATGAGGCCTAGCGAGATGAGGAACCACGTGCGCGTCTTGCGGATGATCGGCAGGGTCTTGGAATCGGCCCCAGCTTCGAGGTTTTCCCCGAACCAGGCGCGCTTGAGGGCGTACGACTTTTCATTACGGCCAATGCCGAGCGAATAGAGACCCGTGAGAATGGCGCGGGTGAAGAAGAACGCGGTGATGAATGAGATGACGACCCCGACCACGAGCGTAACGGCAAAGCCCTTCACTGCCCCGGTGCCAAAGCTAACCAGCACCAATGAGGTGATGATGGTACAAGCGTTGGAGTCGGCGATGGCGCTGAGGGCATGCTTGAAGCCCAGGCGCATGGCCTTATCCACGGTTTTCCCGTTGCGTATCTCTTCCTTGAGCCGTTCGAAGACGAGAATGTTCGCGTCGATAGCCATTCCCGCGCTGAGGATGAAACCGGCGATGGCGGCCAGCGAGAACGTGGCGTTCATCAGCTTGAGCACCGTGAGGGTGAACAGCGTGTACAGCAACATCCCCACCATCGCAATCGCGCCCGGATAGGCGTAATAGACGATTAGGAAGATGGCGATGATGACGAAGCTGATGACGCCCGCCTGGATCATGCGATCGAGCGCGTAGTTGCCAATGGTCGGCGAAACCGATTCTTCACGGATGAGGTTAAGCGAAACGGGTAGCGAACCGGCCTTGATGAGGTCCGTGAGACCGACCACGTACTGCGAATCGAACTGGCCATCAATAAACGCACTGTCTTTCAGGATCGTGCCGTCCTTGACCGGCGAGATGCTGAGCACGCGGCCATCCAATACGAACGCCAGGTGCGGTGAGCGGTTGAGATACCGGCGCGTCATCTGCTCAAGCTGGACGGCGCCTTGGCCACCAAAATTGAACAGCGGCACGACCCCGTTGCCCTGGGCCATGGGAGTGGCGTTGGTGACATCTCCACCTTCGAGGAGTAGGTCCCAACCCTCAATCATCTGCTCATATTCGGCATCGCCCGGCTTGAGAGTTTCGCCGGTGCGCTTGGTGAACGGGATGAAGGGCGCATTCGAATCGCCTTCTTGCCCGCCCGGGCTGTAGCGCCCAAGGTCTACGCTACGAGCGTGGAAGACCTGCACCTTAGCCGTGGAGCCCAGGGTTTCGCGAGCACGCTCAATATCGGTAAAGCCGGGCAGTTCAACAATGATCTGATCCGTGCCCTTCTTGGCCACCGACCCTTCTTGAACCCCCAGGGCCGCGCCGGCGCGGTTCTCCATGATCTTGACCAGATCCTGCTGGATCATGGCGGGGTTGGCGTCCTTAAGCTTGGCCAACTCCTCCGGGTCCATTTGGAAGGTCAAACGGGCACCGCCCTTGACGTCCAGACCTAAGCGATAAGGCGTGGACTGGTGCGCCCAGACCGCGAGGCCCGTGACGATGGCAACGATGATGAGAAAAAGTGAACTCCGCGACAAGTGAGAATTCGCCTCCGCGAACGGGAGATTGTACCGCGTTGTCCGTCTAGTCTCTGGCCCAGAACATGGGGCCCGCCGGGTCTTGAATCACCACCTGCTTGAGGAGGGCGACCGCCTTGGCGAGACCTTCATCGGATGTCATGAGCCCGTCTTCATGTTCAATGCTGAGAACATAGTCATAGCCCACCTTGCGTAGCATGCTCACGAAGTCGTTCCACCACTTGGCATCGTGGCCATAGCCCACACTGCGGAATGCCCAACTTCGGCCGAGGTGGTCGCCGTAGCTCTTGGTGTCGAGATTGCCGTTGCGGCCCGAGTTGTGGGGGTCGATGAGCGTGTCCTTGGCGTGCACGTGGAAGATGGCGCCGGCCTCGCCGAGCTCGCGGACGGCTAGGAGCGGGTCAATGCCCTGCCACCAGAGGTGGCTGGGGTCGAAGTTTGCGCCGATGCGGTGGCCATGTTCGCCGGTGCTGTTGCGCAGGCGGAGCAGGGTTTCGTTGTTGTAGACCACGAAGCCAGGGTGCATCTCAATGGCGAAATTGACGTTGTTCTCGTTGAGGACGTGGGATTGTGCGGTCCAATAGGGGATCACCACTTCGTTCCACTGCCACTCAAGGATGTCGCGATACTCGTCCGGCCAGGCGCAGGTCACCCAGTTGGGGTTGACGGCACCGGGATGGTCTCCAGGGCAGCCGCTGAAGCCGTTGACGACGGGAATGCCGAGGGCGGACGCTAGCTTGACGCCCCGGATGAAGGCATCGTGGTGCGCCTGGGCGATCTCTTTGTGCGGATGGATCGGGTTACCGTGGACGCTGAGGGCACTGATGGTGAGCCCGTGGTCTCGGATTTGGCCAAGGAAGCGATCGCGGGCATCCGCGCTGCCCAAGAGTTCATCGGGATTGATGTGGGATTGGCCGGGATAAGCGCCCACGCCGATTTCGATGGTCTGGAGCCCCTGCGCGGCCATCTTGGCCAAGACTTCTTGGAGCGGCAGGTGCCCGTAGAGCGCCGAAAACAACCCGATCTTCACAGGCACTATTTTGCCTGAGAATTGGGGGTTGGAGTAGGGGGACCGGGGACGTGTTGATGCCCCCGGTCTTGGTTCTTTGTTAGAGGGATTTGATGGCTTCAGCCAGGGCGGCGAAATTCGGAAGATCGCCGGGCGTGGCGGTTTCTTCGCTGTACTTGATGGTGCCGTCATGGGCGATCAGAAATGCTGCTCGCTTGGAGCCGGGGCCGAGGCCGGCAAGATCAGGGAGGACCACATCAAAGGCTTGCGCCGCGGCGCGCTGGTAGTCGCTGAGAAGCGTGGTGGTGATCCCTTCTTGCTTGGCCCAAGCGGCTTGCGCGAACGGTGCGTCCGGGCTGATGCCATAGACCTTGATGTCGCCGAAGCCCGGCAGACCCTTCGAAATGTCGCACATTTCTTGCGTGCAAACGCCGGTGAAGGCAGCCGGGAAGAAGAGCACCACGAACGGAGCTTTGCCTACGTGGCTGCGGAGGGAGACATCCACCAACCCTTCGGCCGAGAGCGTCTTGAGGGTCAGGTCAGGAACTTGGGATCCAATGGACAGAGCCATGTCTCTAGGATACGAAAGTTGAGATGGACAAACAAAAAAAGACCCTACCGAAGTAGGGCCTTTCTGAAAATGTATCTCCGCGCAACGTCCCTATCTCCCGGGCAGTCTCCCACCAAGTACTTCCGGCGCTGAGGGGCTTAACGGCCGTGTTCGGAATGAGAACGGGTGTGACCCCCTCGCTATGGTCACGCAAAGATAACTCTTTTGTGCTTTGTTGCCTTATGCTTCAAGCACTTTGAAAGCTACATGCGTACGCAGACTGCCTAGTAAAGGACCGAGTGTAAGTGTTGCTAACTTACGACCAATTAGTATCACTTAGCTTAACGCGTTACCACGCTTACACCTGTGACCTATCAACCTTGTAGTCTTCAAGGGATCTTCAAAGAAAATTCATCTTGGGGTGGGCTTGGCGCTTATATGCTTTCAGCGCTTATCCCTTCCCGACTTGGCTACCCAGCGTATGCCCCTGGCGGGACAACTGGTACACCATAGGTCAGTTCACTCCGGTCCTCTCGTACTAGGAGCGACTCCCCTCAATTTTCTAACGCGCACAGTGGATAGAGACCGAACTGGCTTACGCCGTTCTGAACCCAGCTCGCGTGCCACTTTAATCCGTGAACTCCGGAACCCTTGGGACCTTGTGCAGCCCCAGGATGTGACGAGCCGACATCGAGGTGCCAAACCATGCCGTCGCTATGATCGCTCGGGCAAGATCAGCCTGTTATCCCCGGGGTAGCTTTTATCCGTTGAACCCTGACGTGCCCACGCACAATCAGAGGGTCACTTAGACCTGCTTTCGCACCTGCTCGACTTGTTTGTCTCACAGTCAACCACACTCTATACCTATACGCTCAACGGCTGATTTCTGACCAGCCTGAGTGTAGCTTTGTACGCCTCCGTTACCTTTTAGGAGGCGACCGCCCCAGTCAAACTACCCGCCACAGAATGTTCGCAATCCCGATAAGGGACCACGTTAGTCGTTCAGATGCAAAAGGGTGGTGTTCCATTGGTGCCGAAGCTCCCACCTACGCTCTACATCTACACCCAAACGACAATCTGAAGCTGTAGTAAAGCTCCACGGGGTCTTTTCGTCCTACTGCGCGTAACCCGCATCTTCACGGGTACTACAATTTCACCGAGCTTCTCGTTGAGACAGTGCCCAAGTCGTTACGCCTTTCATGCGGGTCGGTATTTAGCCGACAAGGAATTTCGCTACCTTAGGACCGTTAGAGTTACGGCCGCCATTCACCAGGACTTCACCTCGATGCTTTGGATTGCTCCTAACAACTCAGATTAATCTACTGGCATTGGGCAGGCGTCAGCCCCTATACATCGGTTTTCACCTTAGCAGAGACCTGTGTTTTTGGTAAACAGTCGCCTGGGCTGCTTCGCTGCGACCATCAAAGATGGTGTCCCTTCTCCCTAAGTTACGGGACCCGTTTGCCTAGTTCCTTAACGAGAGTTCTCTCGAACGCCTTAGTCTCCTCGACTCACCTACCTGTGTCGGTTTGCAGTACGGTCGACAGTTGCTGAAGCTTTTGGAGTTTTTCTCGGCCCTTCTCAACCCTGAGTACCTTGCCCGAAGGCGCGGATCACAACAACCAACGGTGTGTCCAAAGTATCGAAAAGCGTCATCCATCGCACAACTGCCGGGGTGGGAATATCAACCCACTGTCCATCGGCTACGCCTTCTGGCCTGGCCTTAGGACCGCCTAACCTCCGTCTGACGAACATAGCCGGAGAAACCTTAGGTTTTCGGCGTAGAAGATTCTCACTTCTATTAGCGCTACTCATGCCTGCATTCTCACTCGAATACGCTCCACCTGTGCTTACGCTCAAGCTTCTCTGCATATCCGACGCTCCCCTACCGCCCATGATTGGACTCGAAGCTTCGGAAGACGATTTTAGCCCCCTTACATTTTCCGCGCAAGATCACATTCGGCCAGTAAGCTATTACGCACTTTTTAAAGGATGGCTGCTTCCAAGCCAACCTCCTGGCTGTTTATGCGATCTCACATCGTTTCACACTTAATCGTCGTTTAGGGCCCTTAGCTGTCGATCTGGGCTGTTTCCCTTTTGACCACGGGGCTTATCCCTCGCAGTCTCACTGCTGGCTTAATCATATGGTATTCGGAGTTTGGTTGGGTTCGGTAAGCGGGTAAGCCCCCTAGCCCATTCAGTGCTCTACCCCCACATGACAACAGCCAACGCTGCACCTCAATGCATTTCGGGGAGAACCAGCTATCTCTGCGTTCGATTGGCATTTCACCGGACTAACCACAGTTCATCCCGAGATTTTTCAACATCAATGAGTTCGGTCCTCCATGTGGTGTCACCCACACTTCAACCTGACCATGGCTAGATCACGCAGTTTCGGGTCTGCAGATAATGACTCGACGCCCTATTCAGACTCGGTTTCCCTTCGGCTTCGCGTCTCAAACGCTTAACCTTGCCATTACCTACAACTCGCAGGCTCATTCTGCAAAAGGCACGCCGTCGCACTTGAAGGGATCGCTCCCCACATGGTGCTCCGACTGTTTGTAGATGTCGCGGTTTCAGGTTCTATTTCACTCCCCTCCCGGGGTTCTTTTCACCTTTCCCTCACGGTACTGGATGCACTATCGGTGACAAGTCGTACTTAGCCTTACCCGGTGGTCCGGGCAGATTCACGCGGATTTCCTCGTGATCCGCGCTACTCGGGTACCTCTTGAATCTGAGTTTGATTTAGAATACGGGGCTGTCACCCTCTATGGCCAGACTTTCCAATCTGTTCTTTTATCTCTCTCTAGTCTCCTTTTCTCAACCTCGCTGAAAGAACCGGATGGCTCTCTCAGGGAGGTTAAGTTAGAGGCCCCACAACCCCAACCGGCATGCCGGCTGGTTTAGGCTGGTCCGTGTTCGCTCGCCGCTACTGACGGAGTCTCTTCGATTTCTTTTCCACGGGTTACTTAGATGTTTCAGTTCACCCGGTGCCCTCCACACTCCCTATGTGTTCAGGAGTGGGTACCAAGGCATTACCCTTGGTGGGTTTCCCCATTCGGAAATCTCCGGATCAAAGCATTTGTGCTGCTCCCCGGAGCGTTTCGCCGCTTACGCGTCCTTCGTCGGCAACTTGTCCCTAGGCATTCGCCGCGCACCTTCTCTCGTTAGCAAACGCTTACGCGCTCGGTGCCTTTACTACGCAGTCTACGTACCTCTATGTAGCTTTCAAAATGCTCGCCCTTTGGGGCAACTTCGCCGGGGCTCGTGGCCACCGGCAAAGAGGAGTTATACCAGCCCGACCCCAAGGAGTCAAGCATCCCAAAGAAACGTCGGAAAAACGGGACCACCGGCTCAGGGCGCGGAGGACGTTTCCTTCGAATCCTGGTCCTTCTCGGGGGTCGCCGCCGCACCCTCAGCCAGGCGTCGGAAGCGGTATTCGGCGTCATTTACGCCGTCATACATCAATAAATCCTTCTTTTCGGTGTTCACCACGGCCAGCGAGGACTTTTTCTCTGGGTCCTTCTTGAGAGGGGCCTCATTCACCCGGACCACGGTCAGGACCAGGGCCCCGTCCTTCCCTTCCATAGTCCCGGTTTGGCGCTCGTCCAGTACGGTCAGCACCCACGTGCCGTCCGCTTTGACCTCCAATTTGGGCATGGGCAGGTTGTTTTCCTTAAAGTCGCGGAGCTCCACGGGGTCCAAAATCATCTCGTAGGACCCCACATAGGAGTCCCAAGGCTTCGGCGCATTGGCCTGGCCCTGGGTCTGCGCCGAGGACTGCTGGCAACCTACGATGACCAGCGCGAAGAGGGCGGGAATCAGGATCGGCTTCATTGCGCACGCTCAAAAACCACGGGGGCATTGCCCTGCAGGCCTCGAAGTTGCTTGGTCTCCGGGTCGTAGGTCAATTCAATGGGTCCCGATTGGGTCAGGCCAGCGGTTTCCCCGCTCGGGGCAGTGCTCGGGTCCGGATAAAGAGTCAATTGAGGCCCACTCGCAGCAAAGCGACCACTGATACCGTAGCCCCCGGAGTCCAATCGGAAGGTCGCATCCTGGCTCAATAGTAAGCGGGTCCCATCCAGCACGCCCCCAATCATCTTGCGGGCCTCGTCCATCTTCTGCTTCACTTCCTCATCGCTGAGGCCGCTGTTGCGATAGGACGTCTCGGACTTCTTGAGCTGCTCTTCGGCGGCCGCGCGCATGTCCTCGCTCACCTGGATCCGCCAAGAGCCAAGGTACTCCGGTCCCGTCGACTTGGTGATTTCGCCCTTGGCGTTGGCGTCCTTGGTGTCCTTGGGCTTGGCTTCCGGCGAGCCACCCGGTCCGGTGGCAGGCGAAGTCGCATCGTTCGGAGTCGTGGGGGCGTTCGCCGTCGGGCTGGTCCCTCCGGGGGTCTCGGCGGCCGGGGCGCTGCCGTTTTGGCAACCCACCAAGCCCAGAATCACCAGGCCCGCCAGCAATGAAAACGACCTCAGGACCCCTCCCGGGCCCTTCAAGGATTGCTTCATGCCCTATTGTAGTCCCGTTTCAGGTATGCCCGCCGTGTGGCTCACGGACTCTCGGAACTCATTGTCGCCCCCATCACGGGGCGGGACCGAGCGGCCGTCGCCCTCGTGCGGGCTTCGGGACCGGGAGCCTGGGCCCTGGCGGGGCAAGTCTTTCGAGTGTTGCCCGCTTCGCCCCAAGCACGCTACGCCTACTACGGGCACTTCGCGCACGGCGATGACGGCTATTGTTTGCTGTTCGCCGAGGGCCAATCCTTCACCGGGGAAGAGAGTGCCGAGTTTCACTTGCACGGGTCGCCAGTTTCCGTGGCGCAGTTCCTCGAGATCTGTGTGACCCAGGGGGCACGGATGGCGAGGCCCGGCGAGTTCACGTTGCGGGCCTTCCTGAATGGGCGCATCGACCTCACGCAAGCCGAAGCGGTGCGCGATACCGTGGACGCCCTCACCGAAAATCAACTCCGTGCGGCCCACCGCCAGCGGGACGGGGCGCTGCGGGCACGGCTCGGCCTGGTTCGGGATGAACTCGTCGGCTGCCTGGCCATGGTGGAGGCCAGCACGGACTTTAGCGAGGAAGTGGGCGACCTAGATCGGCCGGCACTGGCCGCTCGGGTGCAAGGAGTGCAGACGGAATTGGATGCCCTGCTAGCGACCCAGCGCACCGGTGCCATCATGCGGCACGGGGCGGCCGTGGCCATTGTCGGCCTGCCCAATGCCGGCAAGTCTTCCCTCTTCAATGCGCTCTTGGGCCGCGACCGCGCCATCGTCACCCCCATTGCGGGCACCACCCGCGACACGGTGGAAGAGTGGCTGGACCTGGGCGGGGTCCCGGCCCGCATCGTCGACACCGCTGGCCTACGCCCGAGCGAAGACACGGTGGAGCAAATGGGCATCGAGCGCAGCCGCGAAGCTCTGCGCCATGCGGATGTGGTGTGGCACGTTTACGATGCAACTCTGGGTTGGACTGAGGCCGACGAAGCTCTACTTCAGGAGTGGGAAGGGCGACCAGGCGTTGTGATCGCCAATAAGTGCGACCTCGCTCCGCAAGTGGCCAAGGGAATCCCAGCGTCAGCCTTAACCGGACAGGGCCTGACCGCGCTCACGGACTGGATGCAGGATTGGGCCGGCCAGCCCAACGCGGAAATCGGCACCGTGAACCCCCGCCACGCCGAATCTCTGACCCGGGTGCAAGAGGCGTTGGGGGATGTCCAGGCCATGCTCACGCAGCCCGTGCCGGATGACTTGGCGGCGGTGGGGCTGGGTTCGGCCATCCGCATCCTGGGCGAAATCACCGGCGAAACCACCCCGCCGGACGTGCTCACGCGCATCTTCCAGGATTTCTGCATCGGTAAGTGATGAGCATTTTTGGCCCATTTCTCCGCCCCGAGCCCCGAAAGTGAAACCTGACAGCCTAATTGATACGTTACTTGAGTATAGGACACTCATATGAGATTTGATCGACTTACCGTAAAGGCTCAAGAAGCCTTCCAGGTCGCCCAGCAAATCGCTACCGAGCACAAGCATCAAGCGGTGGACGTGGAGCACCTGTTCATTGCCCTGCTCCGCGACCAAGACGGCGTCGTGGACAACATCGTGGCCAAGGCCGGGGCGCAACCCCAGGCTCTGATTCAGCAGACCGAACGCGAACTCACCACCCGGGCGCAGGTCAGCGGGGCCGCCAGCTACGGCAGCACCATGTCCAGCCGCTTGCAAGACACCTTCAATCGCGCCTTTGATGTCGCGAGCCAGATGAAGGATGAGTACGTGAGCACGGACCACCTTCTGCTGGGGATCATGGAGGACAAGGGGTGGGCCGGCAACACTTTGCGCGCCCAGGGACTCACCGCTAAGGATGTCCGGGCGGCGGTCGAATCGCTGCGCGCGGGTCGCCGAGTGAGTGACCCCAACGCCGAAACCACCTTCCAAGCCCTCGAAAAGTACGGCCAGGACCTGACCGAGAAGGCCCGCACCGGCAAGCTGGACCCGGTGATTGGCCGGGACGAAGAGATCCGGCGCGTAGTGCAAGTTCTCAGCCGCCGCACCAAGAACAACCCGGTGCTTATCGGCGAACCCGGCGTAGGCAAAACCGCCGTCGTCGAGGGTCTCGCCCAGCGCATCGTGACGGGCGACGTGCCCGAGGGCCTGCGGAACAAAAAGGTTGTTGCCCTTGACCTGGGGGCCATGGTGGCCGGGGCCAAGTACCGGGGCGAATTTGAAGAACGCCTCAAGGCCGTGCTGGAAGAGATCAAACAAAGCGCGGGCGAGGTGATCCTCTTTATTGATGAACTTCATACACTGGTGGGCGCGGGCAAAGCCGAGGGCAGCCTGGACGCCGCCAACATGCTGAAGCCCATGCTGGCCCGGGGCGAGTTGCGCTGCGTGGGCGCCACCACGCTCAACGAATACCGGCAGTACGTGGAAAAGGATAAGGCGCTGGAGCGCCGATTCCAACAGGTGCTGGTAGATGAGCCGAGCCCGGAAGAGGCGATTTCGATCCTACGGGGCCTAAAGGAGCGGTACGAAATCCACCACGGGGTTCGCATTACGGATGGAGCCCTGGTGGCCGCCGTCACCCTCAGCCACCGCTACATCAGCGACCGGTTCTTGCCGGACAAGGCGATTGACCTGATGGACGAGGCCGCCAGCCGCCTGAAGATGGAGATCGACTCCGTGCCGCAGGAACTGGACTCGGTGGAGCGACAGATCCGCCAGGCCGAAATTGACCGTGAGGCCCTGCGCAAGGAGGACGATGCTGCCAGCCGAGAGCGACTGCAAGAAACGGAGAAGCGGCTTGCCGAACTGACCGAATCGGCCAGTGCCATGCGGGCTAAGTGGGAGCAAGAGAAGTCCACCATCGAAACCGCTCGGCAACTCAAGTCCGAAATCGAGGACCTGCGCCTGCAGCTCCAGGCCGCCGAACGTGAACTGGACTGGGGCCGCGCGGCCGAGATTCAACATGGGCTGATTCCGCAGCGGGAACGCGAGCTGGCCGCCGAAAACGAACGCCTCGTCGAGATGCAGAACGAAAGCCGCCTGCTACGCGAAGAGGTGGACCGGGAGGACATCGCCGAGGTGGTGAGCCGCTGGACCGGCATCCCCATCAGCCGCTTGATGCAAGGCGAACTCCAGAAGTTGCTGGGCCTCGAAGACGTGCTGGCCGCCCGCGTGGTGGGCCAAAGCGAAGCCCTTCAGGTGGTGGCGGATGCCATCCGCCGCAGCCGCAGCGGCCTCAGTGACCCGAACCGCCCCATCGGTTCATTCCTGTTCCTCGGCCCCACCGGGGTCGGGAAGACGGAAACCGCCCGCACCCTCGCCGAATTCCTTTTTGATGACGAAAAGGCGATGGTCCGCATTGACATGAGCGAGTACGGCGAGAAGTTCTCCGTCACCCGCCTCATCGGAGCCCCTCCGGGCTACGTGGGCTACGACGAAGGCGGGCAGCTCACCGAAGCGGTGCGGCGCCGACCTTACAGCGTGGTTTTGCTAGACGAGATGGAGAAGGCTCACGCGGACGTCTTCAACGTGCTCTTACAGGTGCTGGACGACGGGCGACTTACCGACGGCCAGGGACGGACGGTGGACTTCCGCAACGCCATCATCATCATGACCAGTAACCTGGGCAGCCATCACTTTGGCGATGGGCTCCTGGTGGAAGGTCAATTCGAGGAGATCAAGGCGCGCGTGCAAGCGGATCTGCGCCAGTTCTTCCGGCCCGAGTTCCTCAATCGTCTGGATGACGTGGTGATCTTCCGCCCGCTCGGGGTGGAGCAGATCAAGGAGATCGTGCGGCTGCAAGTGGTGCAGGTTGCGGATCGACTGCGCGAACGACGCATCACGCTCAACCTGACGGACGAGGCACTCACTGCCCTGGCGAGCATTGGCTACGACCCGGCTTTCGGGGCGCGGCCGCTCAAGCGGGCGATCCAGCGCGACCTGATGAACCCGCTGGCCAAGCGCATCTTGGCGGGCGAGATTCACGATGGCGACCAGGTGAATGTGACCTGGGACGGCACCGACTTCCAGTTCGCCCGGGGCGCCTAGCGCACGCTCAGGCCGAGCTCTTGTATCTCTTGCTTGAGGAACTGCACGGTGGTCAATCCATCGTGCAGGATTCCGGCCAGGAGCACCGCGTCGGCCTTCCCTTTATGAACCGCATCCACCAGGTGCCCGGCATTCCCGGCCCCACCACTAGCAATGACGGGCACGGAAACGGCCTCTGCCACCGCCCGCGTGAGTTCCAAATCGTAGCCTTGGCGGGTGCCATCGCCGTCCATGCTGGTCAGCAAGATCTCCCCGGCCCCGCGCGCCACAGCTTCCTGGGCCCACACCACCGCATCGAGGCCGGTAAAGGTACGGCCCCCGTGGGTGGTCACTTCCCAATGATCGCCCTGGCGCTTGGCGTCAATGGCGACCACCACGCACTGCGCGCCAAAGACGCCGGCCGCCTCCGTGATCAGTTCGGGCCGCTGCACCGCCGCCGTATTCAAGGAAACTTTGTCCGCCCCGGCCAGCAGCGCCGCCCGCACTTGCTCAACCTCCCGGATGCCGCCCCCCACTGTAAACGGGATGAAGAGCACTTCGGCCACCTGCCGGGCGAGCTCGACCACCGGCAAGCGCTGATCGCTGGAGGCCGTGATGTCCAAGAAAACAATCTCGTCCGCGCCTTGGGCTTCGTAGTGGGCGGCCAGTTCCACCGGGTCGCCGGCGTCGCGCAGGCCTACGAAGTTCGTCCCTTTCACCACGCGCCCATCCTTGATATCAAGGCACGGAATGAGGCGAACGAGATTCATGTCGTCATTTTCCGTTTGATGCGCGCGCGGCGAATAGGCCCGGCACGCTCCAATTCGATGATGAACTCGCAGTCAAAGTCGTTCATCGTCTGGGTTTCGGGGAGATCGCCAGTTCGAAGAGCCTCGTGCGCCAGTTTAATCATCAACCCTGTAGCGATGACTTCTTGGTCAGCGGGTACAGGGTAGGTTTCCACTTCGGGCATCCCTCGCTTGCGCAAGCCCCGGGTCATCACAATTCCTGATCCTTCCCCATCCGGTCGCCAGGTGACGTTCACGTGCAGGGCGGGGCGATTGGCGTTGTTGTTCTTGCCGAGTTCGGCTCCGAGCTCGTCCGCCAGCCACACGCTGCCGCTCACGCGGTCGTAAATCGCCGTGCCGCCCATAAGGTCGCACAGCGAGTGCGCCAAGTGGGGCAAGAACTGAAGGTGATAGGCGTTGCGCAGCGGTGCCCGGCTGGCATAGCGCACCTTGGCGATGGCCTTGGCCGCCGCGATCGCATCCAGTTGTTCGGCATTAGGTGCCACGTCGTCGGTGAAGAGGTCAGGCCGGAAGGCGTAGGGGTTCTTCTCCCGCAAGGCCACCGCAATGTGGAGCCGCACGTCGCTGAAGATCATTCCTTCTTGCGCGCCGATGCAGGGGCGGCCGGGCCGGTTGTGCGGATTCGCCGAAATCATTCGGTCCATCATCTTTTCGGCGGGCGGCAACTTGGTCTCCTGCACGTACACCCAATATTCGTTCTCGGCCAGGTAGCCGCGCACGGGTTTGCGATGCCACCAACGGTAAACAAGAGCCGCAACGAGGGCCGCCAGCAGGAGAGAAACAACGAGGATGGGGCCCATAACGACGAACTAGGGACCGACGCCCGCCATCCATCTCTCCATGAGTTTGAGTTCCTCACGCGAGAGAAAGGGGATGCAACTGGCACACAAGCCGGCCTCATTCACACCCTTGGCGCGGCACAGCAGGCACCCATTGCGACGCCGGGCGTGGGCGACCATCTTGGGCTGAGTCAGCGCATAAATGAGCTGTTCTCTCGGTATGCCTTCGCTGTTCACCCTTTCCACTGCCTTTCTTCCACGCCTCGCAATCGGCTATCGTCTCGTTATGGTGTCACATGCGGGGTCTTGCGCGTGAGAGTTGCGACCTTTAACGTCAATTCGCTGCGGGCACGCTTGCCTGTCTTCTTGCACTGGCTGGATACCACGGGCATTGATGTGGTGGCCTTGCAAGAGATCAAAACCGTGGAGGACACCTTCCCGCGGGCTGAAATCGAGGAGCGGGGTTACCACCTGGCCATTCATGGGCAAAAGACATACAACGGCGTCGCCATTCTCTCGCGCACGCCGATGGAGGATGTCGTCAAGGGCCTCCCGGGCGAGGCATTCAATCAAGATGCGCGCGTAATCAGCGCCACGATCAACGGGGTACGCATTGTCAACACCTACGTGCCCAACGGCACCAAGATCGGGAGCGACAAGTTTGCCTACAAGTTGGCATGGTTGGAGCACTTCGATGAGGTGATGCGACAGATCGAGTCCGGGCCGGCGCTGTGGCTGGGAGATATCAACATCGCCCCGAAGTCCGATGACCTTTTTGAACCTGAGAAGAAGCTCGGCGTAGTGGGCTACCACCCCGAAGAGCATGTGCGCCTGGCCCGCCTCACCGACCGGGGCTGGACGGACGTCTTTCGCCGGGATACCAAGGGTCCAGGGCATTACACGTTCTGGGAATACATGATCCCCAACGGGTTCAAACGCAACCTCGGCTGGCGGATTGACCACATTTACGCCACCCCCAGCCTGCTGGACCGCTGCCAAGACTGCTACGTGGACAAGGACCCGCGCGGCATGGAACGCCCCAGCGACCACACCCCGGTGGTGGTCACGGTGAATCCCGCCTAGCCCTAATTCCCTCGCTCGCTCAGTTCGCAAGGGCGCATTCCCGGGCTGAAAAGTGGTATGCCCCTTGCGATGAGACGTTCCTCGTCTTTGCTAATTCTTATGGCGGCAGTTCCCTTTGTGGGCAGCACCGCGCAGGCGCAACCGCTCCCCCCGCCGAAGACGGGGTACACGCTAGAGCGCCTGAGTTCTTTTCCTCTCATTCACGGCCGGTCTCCGGCGGGGGCGGTGATGAGCCCCGACGGCTCCAAGATCGTTTACGGGTGGAACACCACCGGCGAACGTCGCCTGGACGTCTACGTGATGGACTTCCCCAGCGGCCAAACCCGCCGGATTTTAGAATCCAATTCGGTGCCCCAGCCGCTGCGGCAAGACGACAGCCGCACCGAACTGCAGAAGAAGGAAGAGGCCCTCTACGACGGTGGCATCAGCAACTTCATGTGGTCGCCGGACGGGCACGAGATTCTTTCGTCGTATCGGGGCCGCACGTGGACGTATTCACCCGACGGGAGCAATCTCAAGCCGCTGTTCGACACCAACGAGCCCGTCTCCGGGCCGTCTTACAGCCCCAACGGTCGGTACATCGCCTTCCTTCGCAATGGCAACGTGTTTCGATGGGACCGAGTTGAACGCGACCTAAAGCAGCTGACATACAACAACAAGCCCGGCACCACGGTGGACGGTTTTGTGTGGAGCCCCAACAGCAAGCGCCTGGCTATCTACTGGAGTGACAACACCCGGAGCGGCGGCCACGTGATGATGGACTTCACCAAGCAGCGCGCTGAAGTGGTTTCCATTGGCCGCATGTGGAATGGCGACCGCTCGGTGAACAATCAGGTGGGCTTTGTGGACGCCGACGGCGGCCTTATCACCTTTGTCGAAGGCCTCCCGCGATACATGTGGATCACGGGCATGGATTGGTCTCCGGATAGTAGCTACCTCGGGGTGGCGTGGATCAAGGAAGACTTCCAAGAATTCACGCTGAGTGTGGCCTCGCCTACGCGCAAGCGCAAGTGGGATGCTTACACCGAGAAGGCCCCGTCCAACTACATCCCCGACTTCCGCAACTTCTCCTGGACCCGTAGCGGCGACCTCCTCTTCACCACCGACATCATTGATGGCAAGTGGGCAAACCGCAGCGTGATGGCCGTGGATCCTTTTGGCAAGAACCTGCGCCCGGTCTACGCGAAAGACCACGACGTGGTGGGCATGCTACGACCCAAGAACAGCGACCGCTTGTTCTTGGTTACGATGAAGCGCGGTGGCACCATCACCGAGATCACGGTGCTGGAACCGAACGGCAAGGAGACCGAGCACATCGTGTTCGAATCCGGGATGAACACGCCGTCTCAGTTTGATGACTGCTCGCCGCCAATGGTGAGCGAGGATGGCACCAAGGTGGCCACCCTGGCCAACACCTTCGGCCAACCCAACGAACTCTACGCGCTGGAGCCGACGGCTAAACGCCTGACCAACAGCCAGCCGGAAGAGTTCAAGAAGATCCAGTGGGCCACGCCGCAACGCGTGAGCTTCCCTGGCCCGGATGGCCGGATGATCGGGGCGACCCTGCTGGTGCCCCCGGGAGCCAAGCCGGGTGACAAGCGACCGGCAGTGGTGACCAACATCTACGCCAACAGCGGCAAGGTGGCCTGGAGCGGCTACAACGACAACTACCTCGTCATGGAGCTCGGCTTTGTGGTGCTCAACGTGGACTTCCGCGCCTCTTGGGGCTATGGCGGCGAGTTCAACTCGGGCTACTACGAAAAGATGGGCCTCATTGACGCGGACGAAGCCGTGAAGGCCAAGGAGTATCTGGTCAGCCTGGGCTATGTCAATCCGGATCGGGTCGGCATCTGGGGCTGGAGCTACGGCGGCTTCCTCACCTGCATGGTGATGAACACCAAACCCGGCGTCTTCGATACGGGTGTGGCGGTGGCCAGCGTGACGGACTGGCGCCAATACAACGAGTGGTACACCCGGCGGCGAATCGGCATGGTTTCAGAGAAGGAAGACATCTTCCTCAAGAACTCCCCGGTGAACTCGGCGGCCACCATGGCGGGCAACCTGTACTTGGTCCACGGCATTCTGGATGACAACGTGCTGTTCCAAGATGTGGTGCAACTCTCGCAAAAGTACATCGAGAATGGACGACACTTCGATTCGCTGTTCTATCCGCGCGGCGACCACGGCATGTGGCGGGATGATGAACGCCCGCACATTATGTCGGCGATTCACCGATACCTGTACCACAAGCTCACCCGACCGGCGGATGCGCCAGTCCTGCAGCCCGTCACCGCGCCGTAAGGCGCGCGCTTACGGAATCCTCTGCGGGCTCTCTTCGAGCCCGTGGAGGATGGCCTGCAGAAGTTGCTGGCCCTTGCTATCCAGAATGAAGACCGGCGGCCGCGGCGGGCCGACTTCGAGATCTTCGTGCTCCATGATCGCCCGGGCGACCCGCGCCCCGTGGCCGTGCCGCAACAGCGCCACCGCGTAGCGGCCCAGTTGATCCCACTTGGCAAAGAGGCGTTCCATGCGGGGGATGCCCAGCACGGCAAAGGGAGAGCAGATCCAATCGTTGAGCTGAAACTCGTCGCCGGTGGCGAAGCCACCCACCAGTCGTGAGGCATCCCACTGGGGCAGGCCCACCCCGTGCACGCCTTCCAGCTCATCCATGCCCGGCGGCAAGGTGAGCGCGACCGGAATGGTGACGTGGCGGCGAAGAACGGTGGCCAGCATGGCCAATTCGGTCGGCGTGAGGGGCACGTGGCGGCTCGGCACAATGACCAAGTGCTTCACGCCCGCGTCGGCGGCTTCCAAAGCCAGGTCCACGGTCATGGCCGTGGTGATGGCCGGGAACGTGGCGATGACGGGTTTATCCCCCGCACTGCGCACGGCGTACTTGAAGAGAGCCTTCTTCTCGCCGATGGCCAGGGCATGGCCTTCGCCCGTCGGCCCCCCGATCACAAACCCACTTGCGCCCCGCTCGGCATAGAACTTGACAATGCGCCCAATGCGTATCTCGCTGAGGGTGGACGTGTCGTCCGTGAATGCGGTCGGAAGGGGGACGAAGTATGAAAGCACGTATTTACACCGGGTCTTCTATGAATATCGGAATGGATTGCACGAATCTTTGGTCCCCGACCTGAACAATCACGCCAATGACGAAATCGCCCGAGGCCCCGGCGGGGGCTTCAATCTCGTACCGAGTCCCGGCTTTGGCCCGGGCGTGGTAGATCGTGAACTTCGATTCATCGCCCCGCAGCATTCGGAAACCCTCGGGCAAACGATAGGTCACTACGCCCTGCACGCGCTGGGTGCCGTTGCTTTGCAGATCCACCACTCCGCGAATCCGCTGCGGTCGTGTGCTCTTCTTCAGGGCTGGAATGGGTGAAGCAATGATATCCAAGAGCGGCGCAATGCGCACGCTGCTCCGCACCATAAACTTGAGGTTATCCGGCCCTGTAATTTCCGCGCGGACGATCCGCCAGCCGGTTTTGGCCTCCGGGCGAATGGGCGACTTCACGCCGAACATTGTCCGGTTGCGGTTATCAAACGGCTCGATGGGGTACTCAAACTTGCCGAGATCATCAATCCCGATGCCTTCGGCGCGGAAGGCAAACCGATCCGGGCGGGCCCCATTCGGGTCGCGGGTCAGCGTGTAGTCCACGGCGAACCCGTCTTGCGGCACCATGTTCCGGTTCACAAACCGGGGGGACCACTGCAGACCCTCCGGCAACCCCACGTGCGTGTCCAAGCTCAGCCGCACGTTGGCCATTTGGCGGGGGCCGATGCGCTCGTCAATGGCGCCCGGCACCTGCCCATCCACCCGCACGCCCATGGTTTTGCCCTCGGCGGGGGCCAGCGGGCCGGGCAACATCAGCCGGGCTTCCATGGTCCAACGCCCGCCCGAGCGGCGCGCCTCAAACTGGATCATATCGGGCGGGATCTGCCCGCTTTGCCAGGCGGTGGCGCCGTTGGGTTGGTTATTCAGGCGGCGGACAGCAAACGTAATGTTGGGGCCGCGCCAGCCGATGCGGATCTCAAAGTTATCGGGGCCGGTGGTCCAGCCATCGGCCAGCGAATCCAGGCTGAACACGATGTCTTCGTTGGCGGGGGCTTCGGCCGCCCAATAGATCCAACCCGGCTCCCACTGCAAATAGGTGGTGGCGTTACCCGCCGTGGCCAGCGGCTCCCATTCGCCCCCTCGAATCACGCCATCGAGTTCCGGCGTGAGGGCCAGACGCCGCAAATTCGCAACCGGATAGGGCGACTCCCAGGTTTGAGCCTGTGCCTGCGCGGGGAGCGCCAGACCCGCGAGACTCGCCAAGAGCCCCGCCCCCAAAAAGAAAACCGCCTTCACATTAGTCCAAGACGTGTGAAGGCGGCGGAGGGACGCAGTCCCGGTGCGGTTTAGGCTTCTTCGGTGACGGCTTCGGCTTCCGGAGCTTCGGCCACGGCCGGAGCTTCGGCCGGTTCTTCTTCGGCCACCACTTCGGCGGTCGGGTCCACCACGGCCACGTTCATGTGCATAGCCACGTCGCGGTGCATGTCAATCTCGATCGGGTACTTGCCGGTGCGCTTGATCGGGAGCAGCAGAGCCACGTCCTTCTTGTCGATGTTCACGCCAAATTCCTTGTTGATCTGGTCGGCGATGTCTTGGCTGGTGACGGCACCGAACAGGCGACCACCTTCACCGACCTTGACTTCCATGCGCAGGGTCTTGCCATTGATCTTGGCGGCAATGGCTTGGGCGCCGGCCAGGGTTTCGGCCAGCTTGCTGGCGTCGCGGGCGTTGCGGGCTTCCAGAGCGCGGATTTGGCCCTTGTCAGCCACCACGGCCATGCCCTTGGGGAACAGGAAGTTGCGAGCAAAGCCCGGCTTCACCTTCACCAGTTGTCCAGCCTTGCCCACCTTGGGCACCGCTTGCTTCAAAATCACTTTCATGGTTTGCGTCTCCTAACGCCGGATTCCGACCCCGACCGCGAGGCGATTGCGATCGAATAGCCGTTCGACTCCGAACCAGCCGTTCACTCCCTGACCAAACTCGTACCGTAACTTGGCATCAAGCTGAGTCTGGTTAAGGCCGAACAAGTCTGCACGCACGCCTAACCGAGAGCTGACGCGTGAATCTACCCCAACTCCGGGTTGGCCGGCATAGACCCCGTACCGAAGGTCGGTCTTTGGTCCGAGGGGGCGGCTGATCTGGGCGTTGATCTTGTTCGACTCAAAGGCATCGTAGAGGCCGATGTTGAGGTGCTCGTTGCGGCCAATCGGGATGCGGGCATTCACGTCCGTGCGGATGCGGTCCGGCCCGGAGGTTCGAATGGCGTCGGCCTCAAGTTGCACGTTCGGTAACAGGCTGCCACTTCCCTTTTCGATGCGCTCCACCGTCTGATTGAACTTGTCAATGAGACCCTGCACGTTCTCCGCAATCTCGTTGGCCTTCTTCATCAGGGCCACCGTTTCCTCGCTGATCACCACGCCATTGGCCGTCATCTGCTCCATGTTGGTGGCCAGCTTGGGGGCGCTGTCGCTCGCGATGCGCACGTTCTCGAGAGTGTCTTTGAGCGATGCCCGCAGTTCGGGGTCGGAAGTTAGGGACTGCACATCCGCCACCAGCTTCTCGGCGCGCACGGCACTGGCGTTCAGGCTGTCGAGAAGGGCCAGGGTCTTGTCCTGCATCTGGCCACTCGCCACCAGCTTACTGAACTCGCTGGTGACCTTTTGCAGGTCGGTCAGAGCGTTGGAAGCGGTGATCAGCGACTTACGGGCGGTAGCTTGGTTCTCGGCCACCAGGCCGTCAATGCGACGCACCAGCTGCCCCACGTCCCGGGCGGTGCCTTGGCTTTCTTTCAGCGTGCCCACCAGGGCGGCCTTTAGCTCGCGGTCGGCGAGCAGGGTTTGCACCGAGGCCAGGGTCTTGTTCACCTCGACCAAGGTCGGCTCAAAGTCGGGCACGATCTCTTCGAGCGGATCTTGCAGGCGGCCGGTAAGCGGCAAAGAGGGATCGTGCGCCTCCGTCCCCGGGCGGGCTTGCACCAATCGCAGTTCCGTCACGCCAATCGAAACCAGGCTGGTCGGCACCAGTGCCTCGACGCCTTGCCGTAGCTCCAAATCCTTCTTAACCTGCAGAACCACTTCGGCTTTGGCGTCGTCGGTGAGGCCGACGGTCTTTACCCGGCCCACTTCCACGCCCGCGAACATCACCTTGCTGCCGGCCGCCAGCCCTCCGGCATCTTCAAACACGGCGGTGTAGGTCCGGGCCTCGGCCCCGGCGCCCGTTCGCAAAAACTGTCCAGCGTAAACCCCCATTGCCCCTACCGCGATGACCATGGCGCCGACCCGTGCCGCTGCATTCATGTCCTTTATTGTAGCGGCATTGAGGCCCGACAAGAATACGGGGCTCAGCGGTAAGGTGAGAAGCAGAACAAGCCGACAATGACCTACAGGCGCAACAAGGGTCATTTGGCGAGCTAGCCGGCAACAATTTGAGGTCGGAGTTCGTCGAAAAGGCATAGCTTCCGAAAGGTGAGCCCCGCTCACCGGACGGCATGACCGGAGACAGAAAGAAAAATCTAATGTGGCAACGCTTTACGGAACGAGCAAGAAAGGTCGTCTTTTACGCTCAAGAAGAGGCACACAAGTTTGGTGAGGGCTACGTCAGCACCGAACACCTGCTGTTGGGCCTGGTGCGAGAGAACGACAGTGTCGCGGCTCGTGTCCTTGAGCGCCTGAATGTGGGCCTTTCCCGCATCCGCACCGAGGTGGAAAAGCAGCTTCCGCGCGGCGATTCTCGCCAGACACAAGAGCTCAGCCTCACCCCGCGCGCCAAACGCGTCATTGACCTGGCGTACGACGAAGCTCGCAACCTCAACAACAATTACATCGGCACGGAGCACCTGCTCCTCGGCCTGATTCGGGAAGGCGACGGCCTGGCCGGTCGCGTGCTGGCGAAGCTCGGCATTGAGCTCGACCGTGCGCGCCGCGAAGTGATGGCCCTGCAAGACACCGAATCTTCCAACCGCTCCAACCGAGGCAGTAGCGAACGCGCCAAGGAAGGGGGCAGCACGAACGCCCAGGCCAAGACGCAAACGCTGGACGAATTTGGTCGCGACCTGACCGAACTCGCCCGCGACGGCAAGCTCGACCCGGTGGTCGGCCGCCAGCAAGAAATTGAGCGCGTGATGCAAATCCTGAGCCGCCGCACCAAGAACAATGCGTGTTTGGTGGGTGAGCCGGGCGTCGGGAAGACCGCAATCGCCGAAGGTTTGGCCCTGCGCATTGTGCAAGGCGACATCCCGGACCTGCTGAAGGACAAGCGCCTGGTGGCGCTCGACCTCGCGGGCCTGGTGGCCGGTACCAAGTACCGAGGCGAATTTGAAGAGCGCATGAAGAAGGTGATGGAGGAAGTCCGCAAGGCGGACGGCCAGATCATCCTGTTCATTGATGAGCTTCACACCCTCGTCGGCGCCGGCGCGGCCGAAGGCGCGATTGACGCCAGCAACATCATGAAGCCGGCCCTGGCGCGCGGTGAACTCCAAGTGATTGGGGCGACCACGCAAGAGGAGTACCGCAAGTACGTGGAGAAGGACGCCGCGCTCGATCGCCGGTTCCAAGCCGTGAAGGTGCGTGAACCGAACGAAGACGAAGCGGTGGACATCCTGAAGGGTCTGCGAGAGCGCTACGAAGCGCACCACGGCGTCGAGATCACCGACGAAGCTCTCAAGGCTTCGGTGTCTCTGAGCCAGCGCTACATCAGCGACCGCACCCTGCCCGACAAGGCCATTGACTTGATCGACGAAGCCGCCAGCCGCGTGCGCCTGCAACTGAGCATGCCGCCGGTGGATGTGCGCCAGGACAAGCAGCGCCTGCACCGACTTTCCGCCGAAGCGGACCACCTGCGCCGCCACGACGCCGAAGGCGAAGCCCTCAAGAAGCTGAACGAAGCCATTGAAGAGCTTTCCGATTCGATCCAGGCCCGCGAGGACGCCTGGCAGGCCGAAGAAAAGCCGCCCGCCACGGTCGGCGAAGCCGAGATTGCGAGCATTGTGCAAAGCTGGACCGGCATCCCCGTGACCAAGCTGGTCGAAGCCGAATCCGCCAAGCTGCTCCGCATGGAGGAAGACCTCCACGGCCGGATCATTGGTCAGAAGGACGCCGTCAGCGCCGTCTCGCGCGCCATTCGCCGCGCCCGCAGCGGCCTCAAGGATCCGAAGCGCCCCATCGCTTCCTTCATCTTCCTTGGCCCCACCGGGGTCGGGAAAACCGAACTCGCCAAGACGCTGGCCGGATACCTCTATGAGAAGGAATCCAACATCGTGCGCATCGACATGTCTGAGTACATGGAGCGGTTCGCGGTGTCGCGACTGGTGGGGGCCCCTCCGGGCTACGTCGGTTACGATGAAGGCGGCCAGCTGACCGAGCAAGTGCGGCGCAACCCGTACTGCGTGGTGTTGCTCGACGAAATCGAGAAGGCCCACCCCGAAGTCTTCAACATCCTTCTGCAAGTGATGGAAGATGGCCACCTGACGGACAGCCAAGGCCGCACGGTGGACTTCCGCAACACGCTCATCATCATGACCAGTAACGTGGGCGTCCGCCCGATCGAGCTGGAGAAGGGTTTGGGCTTCCGCGAAAGCAAGCAGGACCTCAACGACCCGCGCACCTACGAGAGCATGAAGAACCGGATGCTGGAAGAGATGAAGAAGCTCTTCCGCCCCGAGTTCCTCAACCGTGTGGACGAGGTCATCGTGTTCGAGCACCTGAAGAAGGAGGAAATCCTGCAGATCGCCGATCACTACCTCAAGCGCATCAACGAGCAAGCCAAGGAAATGGAGATCACCATTGCCCTCTCGGACGAAGTGAAGGACATGCTGGTGGAGAAGGGTTACGACCCCAACCTCGGCGCCCGTCCGCTCCGCCGTGCCGTGCAGCGGTTCATCGAAGACCCGCTCTCCGAGCAGTTCTTGATGGGCACGTTCAAGCCGGGCGATCATCTCATCGCCGAACTGGATGCCGACCGCAACGTCGTCTTCCGGCGCACCGATGCGGCCCCCGGCACCGACGACGAGCCCACGCTGATCAACAACTAAGGCCCGTTTTAGGTCGAAATCCGCCCTCTGCTCCCACCCGGGATCAGGGGGCTTTTTGTTAGGAGAATGTTATGAAGTTTAAGGGATGATAAAGACCAGATTAAGCGTCGTTTAACGTTTCCGAAGGACGTCCCGGAACGGGCAAAACTCACCTCATTCGGCCCGAATCGTGTGCCTAAATTTCGTCGGCTCGCGGGATCTCCAGCCCGTGAGCATTGGAGTTACCCTTATCATGAAGCGCAGCGCGTTTACGCTCATCGAGCTGTTGGTGGTGATCGCGATCATCGCCATCCTGGCCGCCATCCTCTTCCCGGTCTTCGCGAAGGCCAAGTTCGCCGCTAAGAAGACGGGCGACTTGTCCAACGTCAAACAGATCAGCTTGGGCATGACGATCTACACCACGGACTATGACGACACCTACCCGTCGGCGTACTTCCACCGTGCCTTCAATCCGGCTCTCGGCGGAACGAACTCCGGCTATATCCACTGGTCCGCCATGGTTCAGCCGTACGTGAAGAACACTCAGATGTTCGTGAGCCCGCTCGACTCGATTCGAGGCCACGCCCCGACCTGCTTCAGCTCGTCGGATAACAACAGTGGTGCTGGGGTTCCCCCGGGACAAGCGGCGAACGTCTGCACGACGGTCAACCCTGCCCTCGTGCCCCCCGCCTACATCCGTGGCGGCGTGGTCGTGGACGAACAAGTGCCGCGCATCTCCTACACCGTGAACTCGGCGGTCATTCCCCGCATGCGCAACATCGGTGACGTCAACCGCGGCATCAACGTGGTCAGCCAAACACAACTGGACAACGTGTCCGACACGATCCTCATCGCCGGCTTCACCGACAACCTGAGCTGCCTGGCTTCGGCCTCCATCACGGCGACGGTCCGCAGTGCTTCCCACCGAAGCACCAACGGCTACTCGCTGGACCAAGCCAATACGCGGGCTTACTTCGGTAGCCAAGAAGATGGTGCCACCCGACCGACGATCTGGGCGCTGAACAACCGCCAGGTCACGACGGGAGCCAACCAAATCTTCAACCTGTGCAAGACCGCTCCGCGCACTGACTACCCGCTGGCCGTTTACACGGGCGGTGGCCGCATCGAAGGCGGCGACAACTACGGCCTGGCCGACGGTTCGGCGAAGTACCGCAAGTTCAGCCAGACCCTGAACGTGAACCAATACATGTGGGGCGCTCGCGTCTACACCGACGGTGGCGCTCCGGTTCTGGACCCGCTCACCGGCGTCGCCCTCCCGTAAAGCTGGCTGATCCCCGGGCTATCCGGGGATTTGGTCAAACCGCGCTCGGGCGTAACGCTCGAGCGCAAACCTGAAATTCGGCGGCCCCCTTCTCGCGGAGGGGCCGCCACTTTTTGTTTTTGGCGCGCGGTTTAGCGCGGACGCTCATTCGGCCCGAAATTGGCACGGTAGTAAGACACCGTCACACTCTCGGGGGCAAAGATGCGATCAATCGCCTCGCGGGTCTTGTCGTCCAGCACGATGCGGCAGGCCTCGACGGTTTGCTCCAGTTGCTCCGGCGACTTCGCCCCGATGATGGGCACCGTGATGCCGGGCTGCCCCGCCACCCAGGCCAGGCTGAGTTGCGTGAGCGTGAGACCCGCGCGGTCCGCCACGCGCTTCAGCTGGGCCACCTTCTTGCTGGAGGCGGCACTCACCCGGTTCATCGGGTCGCTCTTGCTATAGCGCGCGTCCTTCACTTCGCCCAGGTACTTGCCGGTGAGCTGCCCACCCGCCAGCGGCGACCACGGGATGACCGCGTAGTTGTAAGTGCGGCAGAACGGCAAGAGCTCCCGCTCGATGCTGCGGTCGAGGAGGTTGTAGGGTGGCTGCTCGCACACAAATCCCGCCGTGCCCATCTCCTTGGCGATGTAGTGCGCCTCGGCCAGTTGCCACGCCCCAAAGGTGCTGGCCCCCGCGTAAAGGATCTTCCCTTGCCTTTGCAGTTGGTCCAGGGCGCGCAGGGTCTCGTCAATCGGGATGCCCGGCTGCGGGCGGTGGATTTGGTAGAGATCGATGTAGTCCGTGCCGAGGCGCTTGAGGCTGGCTTCGCAGGCTTGAACGATATGGCGATACGAATTGCCCCACTCGTTGGGGTCCGTGTCGCTCATCTTGCCGTGGCACTTGGTGGCGATAATCAGCGAATCTCGATGTCCCTTAATGGCGCGGCCGAGGATGGTCTCGGAGGTGCCTCGGGCATAGACGTCGGCGGTGTCAAAGAAGTTGAGCCCCAAATCCAGGGCCTTGGCCATGACTTTCATGGCTTCGCCTTCGTGGCTGCCCCAGTCGTCCGGCTCCCACCCGAAGGTCATTGTGCCGAGACACGGATTGCTGACTTGGACGCCCGTGCGTCCGAGAGATCGAAAGGCCATGCCTCAGTCTACGTTACTCTGCCAGCGAGGAGAGCTTGGCTTGGATGTCTTCTACCGTGAATCCTGTGAAACGCACGACTTTATCTCGGCTGGCGTGACCCCGCACGATCTCCACCGAAGACTTGGCGCAGCGCAAGCGCTTGGCCAAGAGATCCATCACGGCAGCATTGGCCTGACCCGAATCCGGGGGCGCCGTCACCCAGATTTTCAGGCCGTTTTCGCCCCATTCCACATGGTTCCGGCGGGCTTTGGGGTGCACACGCACGGCCACGTCGGTCGTCATGCCCACAAGTCTAACCGACCCTTGACCATACTTACTTATGGCTTCATTTCGGGAAGGTTTGAGTTTCGACGACGTCTTGCTCGTCCCGCGTCGTTCTTCTGTGCTCCCTTCCCAAGTTGACACCTCCACCGAGATCGTGCCGGGTGTTCGCCTGCGGGTTCCGATTGTCTCGGCCCCGATGGATACGGTCACCGAAAGCCGACTCGCCATCGCGATTGCCCGCGAAGGGGCCGTGGGCGTGATCCACCGCAATATGCCGATTGACCGGCAAGCCGAAGAGGTGGACCGGGTGAAACGCAGCGAGCACGGCGTCATCACCGACCCCTTCAAGCTCAACCCCGAAACGACCATCCAAGAGGCCGTAAACCTGATGGCGCGGTATCGCATCAGCGGGGTACCGATCACAGACGACAAGGGTCTGCTGGTGGGCATCCTCACCAACCGCGACATTCGCTTTGAGACCGATTACTCCCGCCCCATCAGCGAGCGGATGACCAGCAAGAACCTGGTGACGACCAAGGAGGGCACGAGCCTGGAGCAAGCCGAAGCCCTGCTGGCCGACCACCGCATTGAAAAGCTGCCCATCGTGGATGCCGACGGCTACCTCAAGGGGCTCATCACCATCAAGGACATCGAGAAGGTGCGACGCCACCCGAACGCCACCAAGGATGGCCGGGGCCGCTTGGTCGTCGGCGCCGCCATTGGCCCGCTACGCGAGCCCTACGAGCGCGCCAAGGCACTGTTCGAAGCCGGGGTGGACTTCATCGTCATTGACGCCGCCCACGGCCAAAGCGACGGCGTGATTGAGTGCGTGAAGATGCTGAAGAACAAGCTGCCCGACCTGAAGGTGATTGCCGGGAACGTGGCCACCAAGGAAGGCGTGCGCGACCTTCATGCGGTAGGCGCCGATGGTCTTCGCCTTGGCATCGGAGCGGGCTCCATCTGCACCACGCGCGTGGTGGCCGGGGTCGGGGTGCCGCAGTTCACGGCCGTCTTGGATTGCTGCGAAGAAGCCAATAAGCTGGGCTTGCCGACGATTGCTGATGGCGGCGTGCGTAGCAGCGGCGATGTGGTGAAGAGCCTTGCCGCCGGGGCCAGCGCCGTGATGATGGGCAACATGTTTGCTGGGTGCGAAGAAAGCCCGGGCGAAGTGGAAATTTATCGTAATCGGGCCTACAAGGTCTACCGAGGCATGGGCAGCATCGGCGCGATGCGCCAAGGCTCCAGCGACCGTTACTTCGCGATTAAGAGCACGGGGGCCTCGATGGTGCCCGAAGGCGTGGAAGGCCGGGTGCCCTTCAAGGGTTCGCTCAATGAGACGATGGTGCAGGTGCTGGGCGGCCTCAAGAGCGGCATGGGCTACCTCGGCGCGAGTTCACTGCAAGACCTTCGCGAGCGAGCGGAATTTGTGCGAATCACGAACGCCGGCTTGCGCGAGAGCCATCCTCACGACGTGTGGATTACGAAGGAGCCGCCCAACTATTCCAGCCCCTTCGTGAGCGGAGAAGCTGACTAAGTTTTCTTGACAAGGCACTTTTGTCGGATTTTCCAATTACAATTGGGGCATGGTTTGCGAGCCAATAGAACCGTTCGGTTCTGAGGCTTGGCGATTGGCAAAGGGGCTCAATCAACGAGAGGACAAGATTGAACAAGCCGGGTGGATGATCCACTGGGGGAAGGCCCCGGTGTCCCCGGACCCCGCACCGACTTCGATTTGGATTGAAGACCTAGACGAGGAAGGACGGCGCCAGCGAATCCGTTGGACAAGCTTCCCGCACCCTCGTCAAATCATAATTAGCCACGACCATCTCCCTGGGTTAGTGCATAAATGGCTAACTGATCTCACAGTAGCCTTCGATGAAAATGATGGAGAATTGCTTGAACATTTGCTCAGCGGCAATGTCTTCTATAAGCCCTTTGTGGATCGTCTTCTTGACATTGCCCAAACTCATGCCCGGCATTGTCATTTCCGGGACACTGAGGAGGCCCATACCTTTAACCCGGCCCACGGGCCACAGGACTATCGCGTCAACATCCTGCTTCGATTCTTGCAGCGTACGTGTAGCCTGCAATGCCTCGTCGCCAGGGGCTGGTTTTCGTTCAAGGGACGTTCCCAGTACTTCCGTGCTCTCGCCGAAGATGCTCAGGCGAATCCTGGCTCTCCGACGCTTTTCGACCGATTCAATGCGGTCCTCCGCCAAACGTTGACCCCACCCGAACAGCGAGGCGAAAACCCCTTGGCAGAGTGGATTGGCGAGGTGCCCTATTTGGGTCGGGTCGGCTATGCGGGTTCAGAGCAACTCCTTACCCCTCGGGACTTCTCATACTTCTTCACTCCCACTCCCGAGTTCATAGAGGCTGTCTTTGGTCCGGGCGGCCTAATCCAAAATTTCCCCTTCTGTCAGGACCACTTCGACGCGTTTTACAGTGAAATCGCGGTCCACGCGAACATTGCTTACCGGACGACGGTCCGGGCTTGGCAAGGCCGCACGGGCACCGTGCACATCGGCTCGCGACGCCGGGCCTTCGGGCGACTGTACGACCTCTTCGGCGATATCGACCTCCAGCGAGGAGCAGGCAATTGGCGCGAAGTTGTGGCAATGAACCAGGTTGTAGACACCGACAACAACTTCGGCGACTACGCCACGTCGGTGATTCATGAGCTCATGCGATTCATCCGCCATTGGCTCGTGCAAGAGGGCTCCCAGGAAGACCTCTCGGACTACATCATTCGCCTGGTGAATTCGCAGATCACCGTGGTGGTCGACAACTTCGGTGCCGTGTATGTCACTAGGCAGCGCATTGCAGACGCCGCCCTGGCCTGGATGCCCACCCCGGAGAAAGCCCAAGAAATTGATCTCGCCCATTCAGTGAGAATGGGCCGGGCTATCCAGGATGACTATGCTGCGGTTCAGTCCAACTGGAAACCCTCGGAGCGGGTCATTTTCCGGCCCCATTTCCCGCCGCTGAACCTGCGAGACGCGATGCGCTCGGATAGCACTCATCGACTTTTGCGTGATATCGCCGGCTTCCTGAATACCGAAGGCGGCACCATCCTCGTCGGGAAGCGACCGGATGGATCCATCACCGAGGTCCCCCAAGAACCGGACAGTGAGCCATTTGCCTTTGAGCGTTCGATGCAACTGTATATGACTCAGCTGCTATCTCAAACGATTTCTCCCAATCCTATGCACTCGTTGACCATCGAGTGGCAGTACGAAGAGCGCCAGCCGGTCATGTTGATCTCGGTCAAGAGTAGCCCGACTCTGACCTATTTGCATCACGTGCCCGGGCGTGAAGAGGGTGCTCATGAAGATCTCCTCTGCGCCCGACGTGGTATGGAAACCATCACGCTCCATGATCGGGAGCGAGATGACTTCTTGATTGCTTGGAAGTTAAAGCGAGCAGGCGTGGTGAGCGAGGAGCCGGAGAATGGGTAGCTCCGAACCTTCCCTTTTTGATTGGCTGGTCGAGCATTATTCAAGGCCTAGCGAGCGTGGCCCCACCCTGGGCGGATGCCCTTTGGCTTTGGTCCAAAGCGTGCATGAAATCCCGCCCGGTTGCATCGGAGTCATTGAGCATCGACGCACAACCCCGGCTTTGTGCGTCAAGGAACTGATAGAGATCTATCTCGTTTCGATTCCGCTTCCCCCCTCCCGCCTACATAACTGACCACTTGGCCACGATGGCGAAGGACATCGGTCCCAACAAGCTAGAGGATAAGGTGCACCTCTTCTCCGACCAGCGCCTTCTCCAGCACGTCTACGACGACATCACGGCCTTGGTAGAAGAGTTCAGCGAACTCGTGGACCCGCCGGCGGAGCAGAAGTTCTTCCGCTCGGCCTACGCCCGGGCGAATGACTCCCACTATTTTCTGGCCACGGTCCTCATTCGCTGCCTTCACCTGGCGATGCTGGACAAGCGAGAGGCCATTTCCTTTTCCGAAGTCCTGTCGTCGATGGACAAGGAACACAACTTTGCTGAGAACCCCGCCGACTTGGTCCACACGGAGTGGCTACGGGAGATCATTCTGGCAAGCATCGGGCTACGCAGCCCGGAGGGGCCGGGCGACCAATTGCCGGATTTTGCGAGGCTGTTCCAGACGAAAGACAGCGTCCGCGATTACTTCCAGCGCATGCGCACCCTCTTCAGCATCCCGGCGGGCATTGTGAACCGGTTGGCTCAACCCGAATCGCTGCTCACGCGCTATCCGCTTTTGGCCGGGCCACCTGATATCGAGGCGCACGAAGTCGGGATCACCTTTGAGCATTTGAGCTTGCTTCTGGACTCTCTTAGAGACCAAGAGCCGCTCTCGTCGTACAGCGACCTCCACCAGGGTGTGCGTTGGGAACTCCGCCAATACGAGTCTCGGTTGACCTTCCAGACCACCCAGGACATTGCCGCCACCCAATCCATGGATTCGCTCATCTTTATTGACGAGAACCCCGAACACGGCAACTACCTGGTGGCTCTCTTCAACGAACTGATGCACCTCAATGCGATTCGGGCCGTGCAGTCCGGAGAGCGCTGGGATCCATTGGCCACTGCGCGCCGCATTGTGGGCCATCAAATCATGGGGGCCTGTCGAAACCAAAGCGACCTTTTCCAGGCGCGATTGCGGTTGGGGCTCGCGGTTTGGCAGTGGTTGGATAGCCCCGAAGTGCCGGATTTCCCCGAAATGCAGTCCGCCATGCGCTGGGGCAAAGTGACGAACCGCATGGTGAGCACCGGTCACCCACGCTATGTCGAATCGGACCGGCTCGAACTGAAGCGTGGTTTTGATTGGAATCCGAAAATCCAGGGAAGAGATCAAGAGCTTCGCCGGGCGTGCATGCGCACGATTTGCGGGTTCCTTAACGCCCGGGGAGGAAGCTTGATCATTGGGGTGAATAACAAGGGCGTCCCCATCGGCCTGGGGGAAGAACTCCAACAAATCCGGGGCCAGAACCGATTGGACGTGATGGAGCAGCGCGTCCGCACCTACCTCCGGCAGTACATTGAGCCCACACCACTTCAGTTTGTGACCATCCGATTCCCGCGCGTTTCAAACCGAATTCTCATGGAGATCGAGGTTGAGCCGCGCTTTGACATCACCTATTTCAAGCACAAAGACACGCACGGCGAACCCAAGATGGAGATTTGCGTGCGCGATGGCAACCGCACCATCACGTTGAAAGGGCAGGAGCGAGACCAGTTTGTTCTGGATCGTGCTTGGCCAGGCGTTGTCCCGCCTAGTCATACATAGTCTTCATTACAAACAGTAACTCGGAACTCACTTTCTGTTAATGACGTAAGCTCCTGAAAGAAATTCCGGTAACAACTTTCGGCGGCTTCAGGTAGAAACATCGCAATATGGCCCGGAGGTGGCCTAAACGATGAGGCCGGGCGAACAGAGCTGGATAGATCAATGGCTCATTGCAAACGGGGCAGAGCCAGTCTTGCAAGGCTACCGGGTGAATGAACATCTCATCTTTCGTTGCGCTTCCCCCGATGATTTACATGAAGGCGCCTTAGGCTTATTTACATCTGAAGCCGGCCAAACTTATCTGGTTCGCCGCGAAGCTCGAGGAGCCGTCCGGCTCGATGTCACCGGACCGGTGCTACCCCGCTGGACCGAACGCTCTCTCAACTTCATCCTCACTGCCCCCGCCGAGCAGTGGCAATCGACCCTCAATCACGTCTTCAACAAGCGCACTCTGTTTCGGGAATCGCGCGATTATATTGAAGCTGCTGTCGAGCAATACATTGACCGCATTTATGCAGGGCCCTTCAATGAAGTGTTTAGCCCCGATGCCTCAAAGGTTTCCATCGATCAGTATTCTGGCTTCTCGGCCTGCGCACGCCTCATTCTCGTCCGACTTTTGCAGAACAAGGGTTTCATGCCCGGTCAGGTCACGGAGGGCATTGCCAGTGATCAGATTGATGACCATGGCTTCCTGAAGAAGGAGTCGCCCCTCATGCAGGCCCTCCACATTGTCGTGGGTCTCCCCGTCAGTTGTAGCGCCACCCGAGAATGCAGTCTTGACCTTGATTTCCCGAATGTTTACGAAGCTTGCCAACTTCCTCTCGAGATGATCCAGCTAAGCAATTCCATTCCTTCGCATTCCCGCATACCGATCGAGCTGGTTCATCTGATGATTGGCCCCGGCGGATTCTGTGACGAGTTTCCCCTCTTCCAGTCGATCTCCGAGGCGGGCCAATACACTTTGGGTGTCGGTTTCGACCAGATTGTTTTTCTCCACGATGCCCTGCGAGACCACGCTCCCTCGGATGCCGGCGAGGACCTCAGCCACCGTGCCAACTGGGAACTCACCGTATTTTTGAACTGTGACCCGTATACGACCCCGCCTGAACAATGGCTACCCATGTTGCGCAAGTTCGTGCTGGCGCACGAGGTGCATGGACTCGATAACTTCGCCATGGTGTGCCTTGATGAGATCATGGAGCTCGAGATGCTCGCGGCGCGCCGCATGGGCAAGCCCTGGGATCCAGATCGCACGCTACGGAGAATCTTGCGGGAGAACATCGTCCTGATCTGTCCCTCGCTCGTCGACCTGTATATTGCGCGCCTGCGCTTGGCTCTCACTTCCCTTCAGTGGTATCCAGACGTACACTTCCCCGAGTTCCCCGAGCTGGTGGGGGCGGTTCGGCACGGGATTCGCTCCGTGCGGGATGACCAGACCGTTCCCAGCTATCGACAAGAGTCCGAGACGCTTGAGTTCAAGCGAGGATTTGACTGGAATCCCCGGACTCAGCAGCAAGACCCTGAGTTGCGGCACGGCATCATCCGTGCTGTGGCGGCCATGCTCAACACGCAAGGCGGCACCATTGCCCTGGGCGTGACCGACGCGGGCATCCCGGTCGGGATTGACGAGGAACTCGAAGCCATTCGCGACCGCAATCCGCTCGATGTCTTGGAACAACGCTTGCGCACGCACCTTCGCACGGCACTCCAGCCGCCGCCTCTTGAGAACATCCGGGTGACCTTCCCGCGCATGGCCAACCGGATTTTCATGCTCATTGAGGTGCAGCCCACGGCCAGCATCACCTACTGCAAGTTCCGCGACAAGCACGGCAACGCCAAGGAAGAGATTTTTGTGCGGGACGGAAACCGAACGATCACGCTCCACGGGCGGGAACGTGATCGTTTTGTGCTTGAGCGCGCGCAGCGCTCGGCCTTTCTTGAGTAGGGTCTTAGCGAGCGTAGAACTCGACGACCTTCTGCTCTTCCATGAACTTGGGGAAGTCTTCCCGTTCCGGCAGAGCGATGATCTTGCCCGCGTAGTTCGGCACATCCGGCTCGATGTACACCGGCACGGCGGCGCCTTCGTAGCTGTTCTTGCGAGCAATGCCTCGGCTGGAAGCGCGATCTCGAACCGAGATCACGTCACCCACGCGGCACTGGTAGGACGGGATGTCGACCAACTTGCCGTTGACGAAGATGTGCTGGTGGCTCACCATCTGGCGGGCCTGCTCAATCGTGTTGGCAAAACCCATGCGGTAAACCTGGGTCTGCAAGCGCAGTTCCAGCAAGCGCAGGAAGTTCAGACCGGAGTTACCGCGCATGCGCTGAGCCTTCTCGAACGTGCGGCGGAACTGCTTTTCCAGCATCCCGTAATAGCGGCGGATGACTTGCTTGGCCAGCAGCTGCTCGCCATATTCCGACATGCGTCGCTCGCGTTGGTTCGGACCGTGCTGCCCGGGGGGATACGGTCGCTTGACGCTCGGGCACTTGGCCCGGCCCCAAATGTTGAAGCCGACTTTGCGGCAGATATCTGATCTTCGTCCTCGATAGGTCGCCATGCTGTTACTTAGCCTTTCCGTTGGTTTCGTCTGAGAATCCTGGGGTCCTCGACGGGCGCGAAAGAACATTATGCCGCATTGGGCGGCATTCTTCCCTTCCGGCGGGTCTATCGGGCGGCGTAGGGAACGCCTTGGAGCCGGGCAAATGCCAGCTTGTTCTCGTCGGTAAGGGTTTTGTCCATTAACGTCAAGAACTCGCTTTGGTATTTGTCCATCTGCGGGGCAATGCGCCGGCGGGCGGCATCGAGCTCGTTCTGCATGGCGCGTTGAGCGGCTTGGTCGCCGGCAATCGCGCGCTCGCGGTACTTGTCGTAGATCGGCCCGAGCGTCTTCTGCTCTAGTTCCGCAGCCTTCTGCCCGTTCTTGCGGAACTCGTCCCGTAACGTCTGCATAGCCGAAGAACTGAGCCCCACTTTGCTCGCCACCTGGTCATCCATCAGGGCCAGCACGCCCGCATCTTGCAGGCTGATCTGCGCCAAGCGGTGAACCTGGTTGGCCGTGAGTTCGCCGAGCACGCGGCCCTTCATGGTTTGCCGCATGGTGTTCAACTCGTTCATGGCGGCTTCACCGCCGTTGTCCGGCTTGCCTTCGTACTTGGCTTGCAGCTTCTTGCTCTCGGCGTTGAACCACTCGGCGTGAACATTCATCCGGTCACGCTGGCGTTCGGTTATGCCCAGTTCGTTTTGGATCGCGCGATCCTGCAGCAGTTCGAACTGTGCCACGTGCACGTCAAACGAATCTTGCGCCCAGGCCCCCGAGGCCAGAAGCACCAAGCTAACGAAGGAAAAAAGAAGACGCCGCACGAGACTTAAACCTATCCTACTTCGACCAGGTCCGGTTCCGGTTCCGTTGTCCCGGTGGGGAGCTCCGCCAGACCCAGATCGTTGTAGATTTCGACTTCCACCGGCGCGGCTTGACGCAGGCCTTCGATCACCTTTTCGGTGGCGGCGACGCGCTCCATGATCGCCACCGGCGCGGAGTTGGCGCCCGCGACTTGGATGAGCACCTCGTAGTCCCCGGGGTGCTCGCGCACCACATCATGGATCGCTCTCAGTTGCGCGCGCGTCGCGCGGTTTAGCTTGACGAACATCGTGAGGCCGCCTTCGTCCTCACCCAGGCTTTCCGGCTCGGGCAGCACCTCGATGTCGTTCACGATCAGCTGCATTTCGCTGTCTTGATTGCGGTCATCGGTCCGAGCAAATCCCTTCAAAACCACTGCCCGGTCGGCGACCAAGGAATCCTGCAAACGCTCCAGCGCCCCGGGGAACACCACAAACTCAATCGCCCCGGTGAAGTCTTGAAGGACCCCGCGCGCCATCTTCCCTTTCTTGGTCATGTTGGTGCGGATGCGAGACATCGCCCCGGCAATGGTGACCTTCACTTCCCCTTCCATCTCACGGATGCGAGCCACGGTGAACTGGCTCTTGGCCCCGATCAACCGTTCGTAGCCACGCAGGGGGTGGTCGGAGATGTAAATCCCCATCACGTCCTTCTCCATGCTCAGGATCTCTTCGCGGGTGGCCTTGCGGCCGGGCGGGAGATGCGGCGGCCGGTCGAGTTCCATCTGCTCGTCGCCGCCAAAGAGCGAATCCTGCGCCTCTTGGCGTTGGCGAATCTTCTGGTCCGCCCAGACCAGCGCCCCGTCGAGATTGTCGAGGATGGTGTGGCGGCTATCGTGCAGCGAATCCAGGGTGCCGGCCCGGGCCAGGGCTTCCAGAGAACCCCGGTTCAGTCCGTGCGGCCGCAAGCGCAGGCAGAAATCGTAAAGGTGGGTGAACTCGCCCTCTTCGCGCTCCTTGATAATGGCGTTCACCAGGCCTTCGCCCACGCCCTTGATGGCGGCGAGCCCAAACCGGATGGCTTGCTGCTTGCCCTTCGTTTCGATGGTGAAGTCGACAAAGGAGCTGTGGATATCGGGGGGCAACACCCCAATCTTTCGCCGGCGACACTCGTCAATGAACACCGTCACGCGGTCTTCCTTGTCGCGGTAGGCGGCCAAAAGCGCCGCCAAATACTCGACCGGATAATGCGCCTTCAGGTACGCCGTCTGGTGGGCCAGCATGGCGTAGCACACCGCGTGCGCCTTGTTAAAGGCGTAGCCGGCAAAGGGTAAGAGCAACTCCCACACCGCCGCCGCCACTTTTTCGCTGATTTCGCGCTCTTGGCACCCCGCAATGAACTCGGCGCGCATGCCGGTCATGATCGCCTCGTCCTTCTTCCCCATGGCGCGACGGAGGATGTCGGCTTTCCCAAGTGAGAAGCCCGCCATGGCCTGGACCAGCTTCAGTACCTGGTCTTGGTAAACGATGATCCCGTAGGTTTCCTCCAGGATCGGCTCCATCACCGGGTGCAGATATTCGGGTTGCTGCCGACCGTGCTTGTTGTCGACAAAACGCGAAATGTGCTTGAGCGGGCCTGGCCGGTAGAGGGCGACCATGGCCGCGAGTTCGCGCACGTTTTGCGGGCGCAGGGCCATGATGTTGCGGCGCATCCCGCCGCTTTCTAGCTGGAACACCCCGACCGTTTCGCCCCGCCCCAGCATGGCGTAGGTGGGCTCATCTTCGAGGGGAATGTCTTGAACCGTGAGCGGCTTATCCGAGCGATTCCGATTAATGTTGCCGAGCGCCAAGGCCAGCACCGTGAGGTTGCTCAGGCCCAAAAAGTCCATCTTGAGCAGGCCGAGCTTCTCCAGCACGCCCATCTCGTAACCCGTAATGGCCTGACCATTCTGGCCCCGGGCCAGGGGCACAATTTCGGCCAGCGGCTCTCCGGAGATGACCACCCCCGCCGCATGGACCCCGGCGTGCCGGTTCAGTCCTTCCAGCTCGCGGGCGAGATCGACAATTTCGCGGACTTTGGGGTCATTGTTGTAACGGGCGCGGAAGTCGGCACTGTCGCGGGCCAGGGCCTGGTCCGCCTCCTTCATCTTGTTGTTCGGCTCGGTCAGGGCAAGCTCAAAAGTGAGGCCGGGCGCTTTGGGCAGAAGCTTGCACAGCGCGTCGGCCTCCCGTGGCTCCTCCCCCATCACGCGCATCACGTCGCGGATGGCTTGCTTGGCGCCCAAAGTTCCAAACGTAACAATCTGGGCGACCTGATCTTCGCCAAACCGTTCGGTGACGTACCGGATGATCTCGTCCCGGCGGTCATCCTGGAAGTCCATATCCACGTCGGGCATGGAGACGCGTTCGGGGTTCAAGAACCGCTCGAAGGTGAGGTCGTATTCCACCGGATTGATGTCGGTGATCCCGAGGGTGTAAGACACCAAGGAGCCCGCGGCCGAGCCCCGCACTCCAAACATGATGTCCTGCTGGCGCGTGTACTGCGCGAACTCGCGGACCAGCAGGAAGTACGAATCAAAGCCCGTGGTTTCGATGACTTTGAGTTCGTAATTCAACCGCTCCCAGGTGGATTCGTCGGCCATCGGCACGCGGGCGCGGAGACCTTCTTCCGACAGTTGCCGCAGGTACGTCTGGGGGGTGGCGCCTTCCGGAAGGTCTGGCGTCGGCATGAGGTTACGCGTCTTGCCCAGTTCCAAGTCGCACATCTCCGCCACCATGAGCGTGTTGCTCAGAGCCTCCGGATGGTCCGGGAAGAGGCTCGCCATCTCGTCGTACGACTTGATGTACTCCTCGCCCCGGAAGCGCAGCCGGTTCTGATCTTCAATCAGCTTGCCCGTGCCGATGCAGAACAAGGCATCATGGGCAGGCGCATCGGTCTTGCACAAAAAGTGCGCATCGTTGGTGACGATGAGCGGGAGATTGAGGTCGCGAGCAATCCGCACCAGGCCCTCGTTGCACTTCTTCTGCTCCGGTATGCCGTGGTTTTGGAGCTCCACGAAGTAGCAACCCTCGTCAAAGATTTGGCGATACTCGTCGGCCATGGCGATCGCCCGGTCGAACTCGTCCTTCATCAAGAGCTGATTGATCTCGCTGCCCAGGCACGTGGTGGAGCTGATGAGCCCCCCGCTGTGCTGCCGCAGCACCTCGCGGTCAATACGGGGCACGTAGTAGAAGCCCTGCAGCGAAGCGATGCTATGCAGGCGGCACAGATTGCGGTAGCCCTCTTCGTTCCGGGCTAGGAGCAGCAAGTGGTAGGCGGCTTCGTCCCGGCGGCCTTCCCGCTTATGGCGCGAATCCGGAGCGATATAGGCTTCCATGCCGATGATCGGCTTGATGCCTTGCTTCTTGCATTCCCAATAGAAGTTCATGCACCCGAACATCGCGCCGTGGTCGCTGATGGCGAGGGCGGGCTGGTTGAGTTCCACCGCCCGTTGCACCATGCGCGGAATGCGGTTCGCTCCGTCGAGGAAGCTGTATTCCGTGTGGTTATGCAGGTGGACGAAGTTGGAGGAGCACATGGGGGCTTAAGAGCGACAACCGGGGATTTTCCAGACGCCGGACCCCCATGATTCGATGCGCGGCCACATCACTCGGGGACCTCGTCTCCATCGCAATCTTCCACCCAAGCCCGGAGCACTTCGGCCACGCTCCAGGCCTGCCACGGGCACCCGCCCGGGAACTGCGGCTCGTCGCCGTCGTAAACCTCGGCGATGCCTCCAAATCCGTATTCGCTGAGCCACACGGCGGCATCGGCCAATATCTCCCGCGCCCGGGCTTTGTCTCCTGTCAGGCGCACCCACGCCGTGACCAGCGGCCCCAGCAGCCACGGCCACGCGGTGCCCTGGTGATAGGCGGCATCTCGCTCGGCGAGCGGACCCACGTACCGGCCGGTATAGCCCGGCTCATCCGGCCCCAGTGTGCGCACCCCGTGCCGGGTGAGAAGCTTATCCACGCACTTGCGCAGGGAAGCCTCGGCGTTCTTGCCCGATAGGGGTGAGAAAGGCAACCCCATCGCAATCAGCTGGTTGGGGCGGAGGGAGGCGTCATTGGGATCCGCCGTATCGAGATAGTGACCTTGCACCGGGTGCCAGAACTTGCGCTCGAAGTTCGATTCGGCCAGCTCAGCGGCCTCGATAAAGCCGGTGGCATCTTGGTCTAGGCGCCTGGCAATCCATTCGCCCACCCGTAGGAAGTTGATCCAAAGACCGTTGATTTCAATCGGCTTGCCGTGGCGCGGCGTCACCACCCAGTCGCCCACTTTGGCGTCCATCCAGGTGAGCTGAGTGCCCGGTACGCCTTGCCGCAAAAGCCCATCCGCCGGGTCCACCTTAATGCCGTACAGCGTGCCCTTTTGGTGCCACTCCATGCTCTCTGCCAACCACGCCAATGCCTCTTTGGCAAAGTCGGCATCCCACTCGTGCACCAAGGTCTTGTAGATCGCATTGGCGAACCACAGCGTGGCGTCCACCGTGTTGTATTCCGGCTGCTCGCCATCTTCCACAAACCGATTGGGCAGAAGCCCCTGGTGCATGCGAGTGGCATACGATCTCAAAATCTCCCGCGCCGCCTCCACGTGGCCCGTGTGGAGGCAAACCCCGGGCAAGGCGATCATGGTGTCGCGGCCCCAATCGGCAAACCACGGGTAGCCCGCGAGAATGGTCGTGCGCTCGGGGACTTGCACCAAGAAGTCCACGGCCGAGCGCCGCAGGGCATCCGCCAAGGTGGCCGGGGCGGGGGCATCGGGGAAGGCGGCCGGCACGGTGTTGTCATCCGCGCTGGCGACCAGGATGATTTCCTCGCCCGGAGCCAACAGGTAGCGGAGCTCGCAGGGGCAGAAGAGGTCTTCAATCGGGTCGAGGCCGCGTTCCGCTTCGCGTCGGCGTTCAAACCGGTAGTACCAACCCGTGGCCGGGGTGCGCGCCGCGCCCGGGTGGTCGAGATACAGCGTCAGCCCCTTGTGCGTGATGAGCGTCCGGTCGTCCGGGAAGACGATGAACTCGGGATAGAAATCCTGTACCCGGAAGTTCTCGTGGTAACCCTTGTGGCACGCCAGCGGCCGCAAAAGCAGGCTCACCGCGGAATCCGAGCGGTTGATGTAGCTGATCGTGACCGCATCCTGGCCGGTGTGAGTAATGAGGCGCTTCGCGATGCGGTGCCCCCGAATCTCCCACTCCCACTCCACAAAGTTGCCGACCCGGAACGACTTGAGGTGCTTATAGCCTTCGGGGTGAATGGTGCCCACGTATTGGTTGGAGCTCAGGCCGTAGCTCTCGGACTCGATGGTGACAAACGCTTCAATCGCGCTCAGCAGCACAATGCGATTGACCGGGGCCGGCCGCGCCACCACCAGGTGCCCGTGGTACCGCCGCGTATTGGTGGTCATGGCCGTGCCCATCGCGTAGCCGCCCGTGCCGGTCGGCAGCATCCACTCCAGAAGAGATGCCTGGCGGTCGTCCCGCAGCGTCGTCTCATCGAGTTGATATCGCATGGCCCCCTTGATATTACTGGTCCGGCGACCCCGAAAAGTCCGAGAGACTGGTAGGAGGGCGGGTACCGGGCTCCAGAAACTGTGGAAAGTCAAAGATACAACGGCTCGGGTCAGCGGCTCGGGCGGTTGTGAGGGTCAAATCATGCTCAGCAGTGACGCACGCGCATTTGTCGGACAGTTCGTTGAACTCAGTTACCGCGACCGAAAGGGCGACTCGTCCTCGGTGGTCGCCGAAGTCTTTGATGTCAACTTCCTTCCCCTCAAGGGTCCGTGTTTGATTACCGACGTGGGTGACTTCCGGCTCGACTGGATTACCAGCGTGACCGCCACCCAACAGGCCCGCGCCGCTTAGCGCGGCTACTCTTCGACCCGGCGACGGACGGTATTGCGGAACGCATCCATCCGGAGTCGCACCCCAATCCGAAATTCCCCTGGGAACCGGCGATAGAGAACGAAAGGCTCGAACACGTCGGCGACCAGGGCCATTTCGTATTCCTGGTCGTACCACCCGCCACGCCCGTCATCCCATTTAGCCAGATAGCGCCCGGTGTAAGGGCCGCGCTCGTAGTCGAAGCGAACCAACAGGCCGCCCCGGCTGTGAAGTCGGTCGAAGTCGAAATCCGGTTTACCAAATTCGGAGCTCAGCGCCACGGCAACCCCGGCCGTGAGCCCGCCGCCAAACGTGCGGTACGTGCCGAACTCACCGCGCGCAAACCCAAAGGGGCTGCCTCCCACGGTGCTAAAGAGATCGCCGCGAATGTGGCTCTTCCACCCCCCTCCAAAGTCATAGGTGGGAGCGAGGATGGTGGCCTGGCTGAGGAGGCGATCCACGGCAGCCTCGCCGGGGGCCGGCTGGGTGCGCTGATAGCTGGTGCTGAGGTTGATTCCCCAGCCCTGCACGTCTTCACTTCGCGTGTAGTCCAATTTGAACCATTGGTTCACGCGGTCTTCGTTGTTCTCCCGGCCGAACGTACGCCGGTTGCCATAGATGGCCGCGCTGAGGAGGTTGCGATTGGCGCTGACTTCCCCGCGCTCGTGCTCCGAAGTCTTGATGTCGACCGAGTTGAACCAGCCGTTCGCCACGCGCTCCCCGAGGTCTTCGGTGGGGAGTTGGCGCACGTTGGCCGTTTCCTTATCGAGCGAATAGGTGAGGCGAAGCCCAGAGCGAATCGGCTCGCCAAGCAAAGCTTCAATCGAACCATCCAAGAGCAGTTGGTCGCTGAAAGAGTAGTCGCTGCCCCAGGCGTAGCCCAGCCCCTCGTTGGTCGGCACGATGCGGGGCAAGCGCAGGCCTTCGGTGCGCCGGTCGAGGCGGAACGACCACGATGGCCACGGCCCGAGGTTGATGCCGTACAGATGCAGGGTCATCCCGGAGACCCGGGCGGTGCGGCCATCGTTGATGCTCACCCGGTTGGCGGTGATGTAAACAGGCGGGCGCTCCTCGCGGGCTAACCAAAACGTCACGCCTTGCGCCCGGTAGTGGCCGGCTTCGGCTTCCAGAACCTTCGCCTGAAGCGTGGTGGACTGCACTTGTAGCAGGGCATCCTCCGCTCGTCCCGTCCGGGTAATGGTGTTCCACTGCAGGGCTTCGGCTTCAATACGACCATCCGGGTCGCTCAGGCGGACCTCGCCTTGCGCCGAGAGTTCTCCGGAGAGTTCGTCGTACACCACCGTGTTGGCGCGCAGTTCGCTTTGCTGCCAGCTGACGACGACATCGCCCTCAAACCGCAGCCGCATCCGGGTGCCGCTGGCACCCCGCACAAACTCGGTTTCTACGCTCTGGTACTGCACGCGCACCTCGCCCTGTCGCCATTCCTGCGGAACCGGAATGGAGATGGGCGGGGGATTTTGAGCCTCGGGCGCGGGCGCATCCATTGAGAACATGAGGGTGCGGTGGGGTAGTGTACTTCTGGACGATTCAAGTGACCCGGGGATTCGCGGATGCGAAATCTCATAAGTCACATGAACTTTCACGAGCGGCGGGTCGTCCAACGGAAGAACCGATCATGGCCTGGGTACGCACGAACACAATTGCCACCGGCGCAACCGACACGTTTGGCGAGGACGCTTACTACGTTTCCCGCTGTCGGGAGGGCGATGATGCGGCTATGCGCATCCTGATCGGCCGACACCGCAAGCGTCTGGTCCGGATTGCCGCCAACTCCCTGCGCGACGCCCACGAAGCGGAAGATGTGGTGCAAGACACCTTCCTCAAGGCGTTCCGCGAGCTTCCCCGACTGCGCGAGGATCGTGCGTTCTCCGGTTACCTCTATCGCATTTGTGTGCGGCTGTGCATGGATCGCCTGCGCTCCCGCCGCCCCGAGCCGGGCCTGGTGGACCGCGCCGTGAATGCCGAGGGGAGCTCGGTGGAAACCAAGGTGTTGGTCAGCAAGCTCCTGCAGCACCTGACTCCGGATTTGCGCCTCACGCTCGTTCTCCGCGAAATGGAGCAACTGAGCTACGAAGAAATTGCCGAAACTATGGATGTGCCCATTGGAACCGTCCGTAGCCGCCTGCATGCCGCGCGCGAGCGTTTTCGCGAACTATGGAGCGCCGCGACGGAGGGAGAATGATCCCGAAGGAGCAGGCCGAGACCGACGCTCTGTCGGTTCTGCGTTCGGCCGCCATCGATTACGAAGGCGACGAACTGATGGAGACCGTGACGGTGATGCGCGTGCGCACTTGGCACCGCTTGCGTTCGCCCAAGCATTGGTTGCCTACTTTGGCTGCCGCCGGTGCCGTGGCCGCCCTCATGCTGGCCTTTGCCCAGACGCTGTGGTCGCAGCCTCAAGTCGTGCCGCCCACCGGCTCGGCCATGAATCGTCCCGCTCCCGCCTTTGGGCAAGATTCGGAACCAACTCAGCAGTGGGCCTCGCCGCGCGCGTCCTCATCGGTGGGCTCCTCGGCGCACTAATCGCCTACACCGCCGTGCCGGTGTTGCGCTTTGCGCTCCTGCATGGCGTGGGCTATGCCCCCGATGCGCAGATTGCCCGCACTTCCCTTTTGCGGCCGCAGAATCAACCCACGCTCGGTCCGCCGACCACTCTGGCCGAAGTTGGGAACTGGGCGGAAGCCTTGGCGCAGCGTCTCATCAATGGTCCCTCGCTGACCCCCGATGACCTGATTACGAATGCGGAAATCTTTCAGAAGGCCTCTGAAGAAGACCCTGAGAACGCCTATTGGCAGGTAGCAATTGCCGTCACGCAGGCCGCCCTGGACAATGACGACGCCAGCAAAACCGCTTGGGTGCGAGCCGGTGAGCTACCCCGCTGGGATGACCACCAAGGAGAACGCATTTGGCCCCTGGTCGAGGCCATGGAAGGTGCCGTGGGCATGCCTCGGAGCTGGCACACCACCGTGGTGCGCGGCGACCGATCCGCTTGGTTGGCCACGTACGCTCTGGAGGGCTTGGCCGAAACCATGCCCCGGCCCAGCACCGTGGAAATCGGCTTGATGATTCGCGACCAATCCTCGACCTACCAAGGGGCGATGGTGGGGCGGGCTTTGATTCGGTACGGGATTGGCGAAGGAAGGGGTGATGCACGCACTCAGCGAATCATGGCGACCAATGCCCGCATCATCCGCCCGGCACCGTACCACCGCGCCGAGGCCGGCGTGTTGGCGGGGTTGCCCGGGGCCTTGCTGGCGATGACGGCGGCAAGCGTCACGGTCTGTGCCCTTTTGACCTTGATGCGGAGGTTCGGTCGGCAAGAGTTTCCCCTTCGCCTCGGTGTCTCCGCCCTCGGCTTCGTCGCGGCCGGTTGGGCGTACGGTCAATTGAAGTTAGAATGGCCCGCCTTCGTCTTTGCTTCGGTGGGCATGGCCAGTTGGATATTGCCGGCCCTGCAACCTGAGGAGAGCCCGAAGCGACTGCCAGCCGGATGGGAGTGGTGGGTGCGCGGGGTCTCTCTGGCCCTCCTGATGAGCGTGGCGTGGTGGTTCGTCTCTTTTGCGCCCGCGATGCAGTTGATGAGCCCGGAGAGCCTCTACGAGATCTCACCTAGCCCCTGGCAAGCCGCCGTGTGGGCGGCACTCTTCATCGCCATCCTGTGGGCCTTGGCCCTCATTGCGCGCTTTACAACGGGGCGTCCGCTGCCGTGGGCCGTGGACCAACTTGCCCGCGAGGCCGGCATGACCTTCGCATTGGCGGGGCTTACCCTTACCGTGGCTGCGCTGCCAGCCTGCCTGGCGCTGGACCGGAGGGTGGCGCACGAAAGTCAGCGCGCTCTGGGGCAAGAAGTCGTATCCTTACCTCAAACCCCATGAGCGAGCGGATCCTCTCCCCCCAACTCACCGAGGAAAAGGCGCACCAAGTCGAGCAGTTATGGTCGGCGGCGTCGGGTCGGCAATGGGCGCAGCAGCACTCGGCCATGTACGACCGGGCGCTCCTGGAGATTCTCCGCCATCTGGAACTCGCGCGCGGGGAGTCCGCACCCTTCACTCTGGTCGCCACGGGGGGCTACGGGCGGCAAGAAGCCGGGCCAGAGAGTGACCTCGATATCGCCGTCATCCCGACCCGGGGCAACGATGAAGACCCGTTCTTGCGGGCGTTCTTCCGGTCGGTGCAAACCGAGATTCAGGCCACTTTTGCGGTGCGAGTGGGCTACACCTATGTAACAGCGGCCGACTTCCCCGGCGTGGACATGCGCCTGGTGAGCAGCCTGATGGACGGGCGCTACTTAGCGGGGCCGGTGAAGGAATGGGAAAGCACCTTAGGCCGTCTTTGGGGGCGAATGGACGTAGGTGAATTCCTATTGGCCAAACGGGAGGAGCGGGAGAAGGCGATGCAGCGCACCCATGCCAGCCCCCTGGTGGTGGAACCCGACCTGAAGGAAGGCGCGGGCGGCCTGCGCTGCTGGCAAACCGCCAACTGGATGCGGATGGCGATGGGCGAGCGCACGATGGTGCCCCCAGCGGCCTACGACTTGGTCTTGCTGCATCGGCTGCGATTGCAAGCCCTGAGTGGGCGAACCACCGGGACCCTCACCCGCCAACGGCAGGCGGAGATGGCCCAACGGGTCGGCGTAGATATGGCGGAACTGGCTTCTCGCCGACTGGAAGCCATGAGCGAGCTCCACCGCACTTTCGAGGATGCCATCCGCTACATCCGCCAGAACCGCTTCCCTCTCACCCCGCACAGCGTGGCCCTGAATGGCGAAGTGCGCATGCATCCTCCGATTTCGGCGGGCGAGGCGGCGACCGCGATCGCCATCGGCGGGGCGCTGGGGCTGGACGTGGAGCCGATCGAGGTCGCGATGACGCCAAACGTTCTGGGATCGGATGTTTTGCGGACCATTTCGCGCGGCGAGGCCACCCTCCGCATGCTGGACCATGCAGGGGTCCTGCGGGCGCTGCTGCCGGAGTTCGACGCGGTGCGCTATCTCATCCCCAACGATGCGCCGCACGTTTACACCGTGCTGGAGCACACCCTGCGCGCCATCCGCCACCTGGATGAACTGCCCTCGACTGGATTCCTCGCTGAAGTCCGCGCCGAGATCGAAGACGAGGAACCCCTGCACCTCGCCTTGCTGCTGCACGATGCCGGGAAGATAGACCCGAGCGAACCCCACGAGGTAGTAGGCGAGCGCATGGCCCGGGCGGTGGCGGACCGCTGGCGCCTACCCCCCGACGTGGCCGAGATGACGGCCTGGCTGGTGCGCCACCACGAGTTGCTCTCGCGCTTTATCCGGCTAAGAGACGTGCTGAACCCCGACACCGTGCGCGAGTTCGCCGAGCAAGTGCAGGTGTGGGAGCGCGTGCCCCTACTGGCCCTGCTCACCTACGCCGATACTTCGGCCGTCCACCCGGAGATATGGACCCCCACCCAGGAGGCGATGCTCCAGCATCTCTATTACCAAACGCGGGCGCTGCTTGACGCGGCTGGCGATTCCGCACCCACCGATACCGCCCACGTGCGGCGTAAGTTGGCGCGCCAATTCCGAGATAACGAGAGTGGGCCGGAAGTGGAAGCCTTCCTCGATGCCCTGCCCGCCAGCTACATGCTGGCGACGCCGATGAACGTGATCCGCCAGCACTACGAAATGGGCGAACGCGCCCGCGATGGCGAACTCCAAGTTGCCCTCGAAGACCTCCGCGAGTACAACTCCACCCGCCTCACCGTGGTTTGCCCCGATGCCCCGGGTTTGCTGATGTCCATCCTGGGTGTGATTTACGCCAACGATTTGGCCATTAATGGTCTGCGCGCCTGCACAACGGCCGGTGACCAGCCAATGATCATCGACACCTTCGAGATCAACCAGGCCGGACGCATGCTGAATCGCCGCGCCCAGCAACGGTTGGAAGAGGATTTGAACCTGATTCTGGGCGGCCAGCAGGACCTGGAAGCCTGGATGCAGCAGCGCGGCAAAGACCCGCTGCGCCCGCAAGAGATCTACGAATGGACGTACCAGGTTTCCGGGATGGGCGTGCTGGAGATTCATGCCCCGCGTGGCCGGGGGATGGCGTTCCGCATGAGCCGCCGCATCACCCAACTGGGCTGGAACATTCTCTCCGCCCGCTTAGGGCAGTGGGGTGGCCACGGCGCCGCCACGTTCTATCTGGTCAATGACGAACTGCAGGCACCCAGCGAAGAGCAAGTGCGGGCGTCGCTCGGGCAATAGGCAAGGGTGTGACTTCCCGGCAGGGCCAGGCGTCTGAGCCTTAGGGACGGGACTTTGAACTCATGATGACGACGCTTGCGCTAATGGCCACCACGAAAGCCGGACCTCCGATCGAATCGGCCTTGACCATCTACAACGACGGCTTTGCCCTGGTACGCGAGCAGCGCGAATTGGAACTGACCGACGGCCCGCAATCCGTGTTGGTGGAAGACGTCGCCCAGATGATTGAGGCGAACAGCGTGTCGGTGCGGTCGCTCAGTCACCCGGGGAGCATCCGGGTTTTGGAGCAGAACTACCAATACGATCTGGTCAGCCCGATGGCCATCCTCAACAAGAGCGTGGGCCAGCCAATTCGGTTCCACCGGATGCTGGCGAATGGCACCAAGGAAGTGGTTTCGGGCACGCTGATCAGTGCGCCCTATGCCACGGTGGCGGATGCCAACGGCGGCACGGGGCAGACCTACAACGGCATGGTCATCCGCACCGATAGCGGCGGCATTCTGCTCAATCCCACGGGGGAGATCGAGGTGACCGAGCTGCCCGCCGGGCTCATCAGTCGGCCTTCGTTGGAGTGGGTACTGGACGCCAAAGCCGGCCGTAACCGCATTGAGTTCGGATACTTGACCAAGGGGTTTAGCTGGAAGTGCGACTACGTTCTCAGCCTGGATAAAGAGGGCAAAACGGGCGCCCTGAAAGCTTGGGTGACCCTAACGAACAACAGCGGTACACGCTATGAGAACGCTCAAGTGAGTCTGCTGGCTGGAGAAGTCAATCGAGTTGACGAAAGTCGTCCTCGAAGTTCTGTACCGGGAGGGAGAGGTCAAGCCGTGACGGCCGGCGACGCGCCGGTCACAACTCAAAATCTGGGCGAGTATTACCTGTACAAAGTGGGGCGCAAAGTCACTGTCGGTGACAAATCCATCAAGCAAGTTTCATTGATGGAAAGAGAAGGAATCCAGGTCCAGCAGGAGTTGAGCATGGTGCTACCAAGAACTCGCTTTGGCACCATTCCCAGTGGTCCGCTAACTTCCGGACCACTGAAGCCAGATGTCTACACGACCTTCAAAAACGAGGAAAGCAACCAGTTAGGAGTCGCTCTTCCAAAAGGGATTTTCAAGGTCTTCCAGGCGGATGAAGAACAAGAATCTCAGTTCATGGGCGAGGACTACATTCGGCACACGCCCCGGAATGAACTCGTGCGCATCCACACCGGAAAGGCTTTCGACACTGTGGTGGAGCACAAGCGACTTTCGCTCCACTATCTTGAAGAAGATCGATCGAGAGGAAGCGTTGCCACTTACGAAGTCGAGGTCCGCAACCGCAAATTGGCTCCCGTTGAGCTTCTCTTGCTTGACTACCAGTACACGAGCCCCGATGTTGAGAGCACGATCGAAATGGTCCGGCCTGACGCATCCACTCTACAGTGGAAACTTAATCTGAAACCAAACGAGACTCTGAAGTTCCGTTACACGGTCAAGAATCGGACGGGGGTCTGAGCCAATCCTAGCAACGTCGGCCTAGCTTTGGCCGGCGTTGTCTGGCTTTGGCCATGCCGAACCCGCGAGGGCCCTTACCGTAACCGTCTCAGAATCAGAGCGTCCAAATCCTTGAATGCTGACTACCATTGCATTGGCGGCCGTAACCAAAGCGGGCCCGCCGCTTGAATCTGCGCTCACGATCTACAACGACGGCTTTGCTCTCGTCCGCGAACAGCGAATGATCGATCTGGCCGGTGGCCCGCAGGATGTGCTTGTCGAAGATGTGGCCCAGATGATTGAGGCCAACAGCGTCTCGGTGACTTCCCTGTCCGCGCCAGGCAGCTTCACCGTCCTGGAGCAGAACTACCAATACGACCTGATCAACCCGATCGCCATCCTCAACAAGAGCGTGGGGCAACCGATCCGGTTCCACCGCCACCTCGCCAACGGCACCAAGGAGACTATCTACGGCACCCTCATCAGTGCCCCCTTCGCGATGGTCGCCGACGCCAACGGCTCGATGGGGCAAACCTACAACGGGATGGTCGTCCGCACCGATAACGGCGGCATCCTGCTGAACCCCACCGGCGAAATCGAAGTGCTCAAGCTCCCGGAAGGGCTTATTAGCAAGCCCTCGCTGTTGTGGGTGCTGGACGGCAAGGCGGGCAGCAACCGCATCGAGTTCCGCTACCTCACCCAGGGCTTCTCTTGGAAGTGCGACTACGTGATGACGCTGGACAACCAGGGCAAGCTCGGCGGCCTGAAAGGCTGGGTGACCCTGACCAACAACAGCGGCACGAGCTACCAAAACGCCAAGCTTTCGTTCCTAGCCGGTGAAGTCAATCGCTACATCGAGCAACGCGGATTTGGTGGGGGAGGCGGTGCGATGCCCGCCATGAACGCCGCCGCGAAGATGGAAGACATGGCGGCCCAAGAGATCGGTGAATACCACCTCTACAAGATGTCACGCCCGGTTTCGGTGGCCAACAAGGCCATCAAGCAGGTCTCGCTGATGGAGCATGAGGGCATCAAGGTGCGCACCAAGCTCATCGCCGACCTCGGCCCGTTCTATAGCAACCCGCGCCAAGAGGGCCGGATTGGCTCCGGACCGATCAAGCCGCAGGCCTTCATCACTTTCAAGAATGAAGAAGCCAACGGCCTTGGCATTGCCATGCCCAAGGGCACCTTTAAGGTCTTCCAGGCCGACAAGGATGGTGACGTGCAGCTGATGGGCGAAGACTTCATCCAGCACACTCCGCGCAACGAAGAGCTGAACATCAACATCGGCAAGTCGTTCGATGTGGTGGTGGAAAGCAAGGTCGTGGACTTCCGCTGGCTGAATGGCAACCCCGACACGGGCAGCGTCATTACCATCGAGTTCGAAGCCCGCAACCGAAAGAAGGAAGCGACGGAGCTCATCGTGATGGACCGTAAGTTCGGTGACTTCACCGTGACCAGCGAAGAAGCGATGGCCCGCCCGGACAGCAATACCCTGCAATGGGTGCTGAAGCTGCAACCGGACGAAGTGAAGAAGGTCCGCTACACCGTCACCACGCGCTGGTAAGCCCGCGCGAGATCAACGACTATGGAGAAGGGGCGGCCTCGGCCGCTCCTTCTTCGTAAAAGAGGGGATAGAACGTGGCCTCCACGTTCCAAATGCCGCTCGGGCGTCCCCGCTGAATCTTGACCTTGGCATCCGGGGCAGAGATGTGCCGGAGACTCCCGTCCGCCATGATGGCGTTGTTCACCAGGTTGTGGCGTCCCAGGGTTTGGCCCCCAAAGTTGCCTTGGCTTGTATTGCGGAACGCGAGACGGGTCATCCACTCCGTCTGGGGTGTGGGGAACGAGTTGCTGGTGTTCCAGCCAATCGCCATCCCGTCGTAGGGCACCACTTTGCCATCCAGGCGGAACGGCTGTGGGTTGTAGCTTCCCTGCGCGCCGTTGTTGGCGGTTTCGGTGATCAGCAAGGTGCCGTTCTGGTCCGCCAAGTCGTTCAGCGGCATCGAGGAAAGACTCACCACCATGCCGTAGCTCACGGGTTCGATAGCATCGTCCTTGCCCGGTCGGCCATAGACCAAGGTCGGCACGTTTTCATCGGCCGTCGAAGCCGGACAGCTCATCCGCACACGGTCGGGGATGTGGCTTCCCAGGTGGCTGGCCCAACTGATGACCGCGCCCTTGCCCCCCACGTCTTGCACGCGCGGGGTGCCGTTGGCTTCCATTTCGTACACCGGTGGCAGTCGGTCATCGTTCAGCTGGCTGTAGAGGAAGAGTCCCTTGTAAATCTGGCCGAGGTTGCCCGCGCAGGCCTGCTTTTGCTGCTGGCTGCGCATGGTGAGATAGACCGGAGCGAGCACGACCCCGAGGGCCACCAGGATGATAATGATCCACTTGAGGTCCTTGCGATTGATATATTCGCTACGGGAAGCACCCTCCGGGGCGTCCGGGGCAAAGTCCTCGGTGGACAAGATCACACCCCCGATGTTATCCCGAGTGCGGCCAAGGGCGCGGGCCATGCCGATGTGGTCATGGCCCCAGGCACATCAACGGGGGGATTGCTAACCGGCGGGTCCTCCACAGGGGGTTCTTCTACCGGCGGTTCCTCGACCGGCGGGGTTTCCTCGTCCGGCACTTGCTCAATACCTTCCAGCCCTCCGGCAGCAGCCACGTCCGGGTCGGTGGTGGCCGGGTCTTCGATCAGGCGCTGACCCGCATCCTGACGCGGATTTCGGCGGGAGGCCTGCTCTTCGCCTTCGGAATTCGGGTTCGGGTTGCCCCGATCTTGCACCGGCTCACCTGGTTGCGAAGCGCGCTCATCCGCTCGTTCCAGCAGGTCCTTCACATCTGAGCGATGGAGACCTTTGTCCATAGCATCGGGGTCACCCAGCCTCAGCTCGGTCAGGAGTTCCTTGAGGGCCGGATAGACGATGCGCAGGTTTGACGTGCCGGGAATATCTTCCACCGGCACCATGCCCATGCGGATGTTGCTAGAGCCCACCTGCGGGGCAAACAGCGCCAGAGCCGCCAGTTCACGGGCCGAGAAGGCGTTGCCCAACATGGCCACGGCTTGGTCGGCCACCGCCGGCAGCCGATCGGGGCGCGCCACGATGCGGTTCTTCACCGCCAACATGAATTCCTTCTGGCGGTTCTGGCGTTCCAGGTCACTATCCGACTTGCGGAACCGCACGAAGCCCATGGCTTCATAGCCATTCAGGCGGTGCTGGCCGGGCTGGAGATCGATGTAGAGGTCGGCCCAGGTGTCCTGGTAGTACATGCGCTTGGGCACGAACACGTCCACGCCATCGAGCAAGTCAATCGTGCGTTCAAAAGCGCGGAAGTCCAGGTCCACAATCCGGTCGATCTTCACGCCCAGCAGGTCCTCGGCGTACATCTTGGTCAACTCGGGGCCACCCGTCACGTAAAGGGCGTTCACCTTAGAACCCCGCACGCCCGGGATGTTGTTCACCCACACGTCGCGGGGGATGGAAATCGCCCGAATCTCGTTCAATTTGAAGTCAAGTTCGGCGACCATGATCATGTCGCTGCGACCCTTGCGCTTCTTCTTGGCTCCGTTCTCGACGTAAACGTCGTCGTCGCAACCCAGGATGAGGACGGTGAGTTTGTCCTTTTGCACCCCGTTCTCGGCAAAGACGTCTTCGGCCGTCTGCTTGGTGAGCATGAGGTTAAGCGACTCGCGGAACGCTTCGGACTGCGAGAGCAACCCGCCCATGGTGCCGACGGCCAGTGCGCCGATGAGCCAGAGCGAATAGAGACCGATCCAGAAATACCGGAAAAATCCTGTTCGGTTCCCACGTGAGCGGCTCATGACAATTCACGGCCCCGCCGGGAAGCATGCCGACACGCACGTCTCCCCCGCTCTATGACCTGTAATATAGTGACGCAAACGCGAGCGCGAACGGTTCCGGAGTCCCGGCGGCACCGGCGTAACCTGCCCAACGTATAAAAAGGCATGGCGAGGCAAAACCGAGGATTCACAATCATTGAGCTCTTGGTGGTGGTGGCCATTATCGCCATCCTCGCGGCCCTCATCTTCCCCGCCTTTGCCCGCGCCAAGGCCAGCGCCAAGCAGACCGGCTGCCTCAGTAACATGAAGCAGATCGGCACCGCCTTTGCCCTCTACATGGCCGATGAGGGTGACCTCTTCCCCTACGGTGTGGACGCCATTGACAAGTGGCAGCCTGGAATTTGGGACGACGAGCCCGAGTTCAAGGCCCAGGTGGAGCGCATGCCGCTCCTCAGTGACTTGCTCCAGCCTTATCTCAAGAACAAAGAGGTGTTCCGCAGCCCGGCGGATAAGGGCATGCAAGTGCTCGACGATCGCCCGTACATTCCGCTCCCCGCCCCGACCTCGGTGTACGGCACCTACGGCAGCAGTTACTTCTATCGCACTGAATTGACCCTGCGGCAAATCAGCCACTCCGGATTGCCCCAACCCAGCGAGAGCAATATGATGGAAACGGCGTCCGGGAGTTGGCATTCGGGGCTGCCCGGGATGACCCCCGATATCAGCGGCCCAGAGTGGTGGAACCGACTGCAACGCTACCGCTACAACGTCATTTTCACCGACTTCCACGCCAAATCGGTTTCGTATGCCCAATTGCAAGATGCGTGGCAAGTTCCCGTCCAGTAGCGGCTAAACTCGCCCTGTATGAATTTTGCGTGGGTTAACGACCCGGCGGCTTGGTCGGCCCTTGCGGCCCTCACGATCCTGGAAATTGTCTTGGGGATCGACAACATCGTCTTCATCTCGATTTTGAGCGGCAAGTTGCCCGAAGCTCAGCGCGCCAAGGCCCGCCAAATCGGCTTGGCATTGGCGTTGGTCACGCGCATTTTGTTGCTGCTCAGCATCACATGGGTGATGGGGCTCACCGCACCTTTGTTCAATGTCATGGGGCGCGATTTCAGCGGACGTGACTTGATCCTGTTGGGTGGGGGTCTGTTCCTCATCTACAAGGCGGTCATCGAAATCCACCACAAGCTTGAAGGCTCCGAGCACACCAAGGATGCCAAGGCGGCATCGTTTGCCGCGGTCATCGGTCAGATCTTGTTGCTCGACGTGATTTTCTCGTTGGACTCGGTGATCACGGCGGTTGGCATGGCCAAGGAACTCACCGTCATGGTGTTGGCCGTGCTCATCAGCGTCGGCTTTATGCTTGCGTTTGCGGGCAAGGTCTCACGTTTTGTGGAAGAACACCCCACGGTCAAGATGCTGGCCCTGGCCTTCCTTATCCTTATCGGGGTGAACCTGCTGGCCGAAGGCTTCCACTTCCACATTGAGAAGGGCTTCACCTACTTTGCGATGGCGTTCTCGGTGGTGGTGGAGATGCTCAACATCAAGATGCGCAAGAAAGGCCAGGTCGTGCAACTGCACGGCCCCAAGATGCCGGAAGATCCGCCGGCGTCGTCTTAAACGACCCGGCTACGAGCCCAGAGAACGGAGGTTTGGCGAAAGCCAGCCTCCGTTCTTTGCTTTTGCCTGCCTGGGTATCGGCAGGGGTGACGAGCCGAAGCGGCAGGTAACGTCCGAACCTATGAAGGCCGCGGTGGGACTTCTTTTGCTGGCGTTGAGCGCAGGGGCATGGGGGCAAAACCCGCCGGAGCTACCTTTCCAGGCCACATCGACCCCGCCGACGATTGATGGCAACCTTGAAACCGGGGAGTGGGCCGCCGCCAGCCAGGTCACAGGCTTCATCGATATCGTCACCTCGGCCGCCGCGCCGGAGCAAACGCAGGCCTGGCTGACGAGCGATGCGGAGTTCATCTACGTCGCCTTTGCCTGCGCCGATTCCCAGCCCGACACCATTACGGCCCGAGAACGCCAACGCGGCGCCTCCTTCCAGGGTGAAGACCTGGTCGCCTTCCTCATTGACCCCTTCGCCAGCAACCGCTACAACAACCAGTTCGAATTCACCGTCAATGCCCTAGGCACTCAGAACGAGCGACTGGGCGCAGGGCGAGCCACCAAGCAAGAGTGGCGCGGCGATTGGTCAGCTGCCACCCAGCGCAACGAGCACGGCTGGACCGCTGAGATTCGCATCCCCTGGCGGATGCTGGACTACCCCGCCGGCCCGAACCAGACGATGCAAATCAACTTCATCCGGAGCCAGCCCCGCACCCGGGTCAGCAGCGCATGGGCGGATCTGACCCTGGCCGGGCGCGTGCAAAACCTGGGCCGCTGGACGGGCGTGAACGCCCCCGTCACCACCCGGGAACGGGACTGGCAGGGCTTGGTCTACGCGGTGCCCCAGTACGACGAGGATGCGGAGAAGACGTTCAGTCTGCGCTCCGGTTTTGACCTCCGTTATCGCCCGGATTCCCGGTTGACGGGGGTGCTTTCGGTCAATCCCGATTTCCGCAACATCGAGCAAGCGATCGCCGATATCTCCTTCTCGCGGACCGAGCGGTCCCTGGCGGATGCGCGCCCGTTCTTCCAAGAGGGACAGGAGTATTTCAACCTCTTTGGTGGCTTCACCTTCGGGCAGTTGTTCTACTCGCGCCGCATTGACGACTTTGACCAAGGGGTTAAGGTTTTCGGCATGCCGAATGACAGGTTGAGCTACGGCGTGCTGGCCACCCGCGAAGACGGCCGGCAGACCGACGTGGTTACGCGCGTGGCCCAGCGCATTGGCTCGCTCGACTCGCTTTCTTTCTTCAGTACGATCAGCGATGGGCCGGTGCGGTCGGATGCCATGGTCGGCACCCAGTACAGCATGGAAAGCGGGTCTTGGGGCGGCACGGTTCGCCTGGCTCGCCGCCAAAACGGGAGCCGTACCAGCGGGGCGGCGGCCGTTGGATTCGAATACTCCGTTCCCCGGTTCTTCGTGGTCTACAAAGCGGATACGGTGGACGCCGACTTCCGGCCGTCGCTCGGGCTCATCAACTTCCAGGGCACCCGGCGGCACTATATCTATTCCGAGTTCTCGGACCCCACCATTCGCGGAGGCATCCACGGTATGTCGGGTTCGGTCTTCTTGGAAGAGCGCCAACCCCAAAGCGGAGGTGCGTTCTCGAAGTCGGCGAGCTTTGACGGGAGCCTCCTCACGGCCCAAGATTTGAGGTTGGGGATATCTCTGGTCACCTCCGAGTTTCAGGGCTTGCCTTCCCGGTCGGCGGGCTTGTTCTTCACCATCAACGAGCGCAACCGATTCTCCCGGTTCAACGGGTTTATCAATGGCGGCGTGATTGACGGTGACCCTTCACGTTACACGTCTTTCCGCGCCGAGCAGCGCCTCGCGCCGGGGCTCGACATGTCATTGGGGTGGCAGCAGTTGGACTGGAGAGGCAAAACCGAGCAAACCCAACTCAACATGGGCTACGAGATCAATGCCTACCAGAGTTTGAATGGGCGCGTGGTGTGGCAGGACGGCGAGTCTAACGCTTACCTGGCTTTCCGGCAAGGCGGGCGTGAAGGGCTGGACGTTTACTTCATCCTGGGCGATGCCAATGCCGAACGCACCCGCAATCGGGCGGCCCTCAAGCTGGTGTGGGCGTTCTAGGTTGCTTTAGCGCTGGCCACTGAGCGCGGCCCCGAGTTGCGCTTGCTGCGCCCGGAATGCACTGATGGCCGAGTCCATGGCCTGGAATCGTGCCTTGAGATTCGCTTCGCGGAGCTTGAGAACGGCTTCTCGGTTGGCGATGGTGCGGTCAATATCGGCGATCTGACTCGTGAGCGAGTCATCCTGCGCCTTGAAAATGCCCTTCACCGAGTCGGAAAAGAGCAGCATCTGGTTTTCCAGACGCGCGGCCAGGCCCTGTGAGAACGTTACGGTGCCGACATTGCCAGTGGTCGTGCCCGAGTAGCGCACTTGAACCCCTTCGGTGTTCGCGTTGCCACTATTGCCGGTGAGCAAAGTTCCGAGGCCGGTCGCGGCTTCCCCATTGATCGTGCCCTCGACGTTTACCCCGGCCGTGATGTTGCCGCCGCTGGTGCCGATGCCACTATTGCCGGCCGCACTGGCGACGTTACTCGTCACCGTAAAGGCCCCCGGTGTACCCTTCGTCTTGCTGGTGATGCTCAGCGTTCCGCTGCTGTAACTGGCCGTGACGAGATCTTTGAGGCGCGAATCGCTGTTGATAAGGTTCGCGATTTCAGATTGATCAATGCCGCTGGGAATCGCAAACAGGATGTTAGAGTTCCCGAAGATTGAGCCCCCAAACGTTAAAATTTCTCCCGCCACTTGCGGGGTTCCGCCCACGGCGTCCGATGCAACCAGGTGCGCGGTGGCGGCTTGCGTGATGACAACGCTGGCTGCGGACAGGTTTCGGCTGGCATTGGTACCTGTTATAAATGCTAGGTCCGCGCCGGTCGTCGAACCGGCGTTTGAGAACAACTTACTCACGCCCGAGGCGTTGTTCGTCAGCGCTTCTCGCAGTCGAGATTCGTCCAGTGTGAGTTTGCCGGTGTTATCTCGCCCGAATCCGATTTGTAAGAGCGAATTGAGGTCGCCAGTGGCCGCGTCCGGTTTGGTCTGGAAGATCAAGTCGGACATGATGTCTTCCAGTTGGCGGGCGATCGGGTCGCCAAATAGAGCGCCACTCTCGAAGGTCTCCGCATCAAAGCTGCTGTTCTGGCGGATGAAACCGTTGAGATTGTTGTAAGCATCCGCAAAGGCCTTGAAAGAATTGACCACCGTATCGGTGTCGCGCTCCACCGTGATCAGCGACTCTTCTGGGGTGGCGGCGTTGGCCTTCTTCAGCGTCATTGTCACGCCATTCACGGCGTTGGAGACGGTATTGGTGGCACTGCGCATGGCGATGCCGTCCAGGGTGAACGTGGCGTCCTGCGCCGCCGTCACGGGCTGCGCAAAGTTGTTTTGAAAAATGCCGAGTTGCTTCAGCACGCCCGAGGTATCGGTGAGAAGTGTGCCCAGACTCGCGCCATCCAGCTCCAAGTAGGAGCGGTTCGTGGCGGAGTCGGTCTTCACCGTCGCCGTCACGCTTCCCTCAGCAGAAATCTTGGTGGCCAGGGAGTCCAGCGTATCCGTGGCAAAGTCCACGATCACAGTGGTGCCGTTGACGTCGAAATCGGCGGTGCCGGTAAGGCCCGTCAGGCTGCCCAGACTTTGGCTGACGCTAGCGAAGCTGACACTACGCGCCGTGGTGCCGGTGGCATCGCGCAAGCTGTCGGTGCCCCCCAAGAATCCTAGTGATGCCAACGCGGTGCCGCTGACGTTGGCCAGCGAAATGGCATTCTTCTGACCAGTAGCCGTGGAGCTGAGGCTGAGATAGGCTTCGCCGGATTGGCCCGAGATCACGTTGGCACTCACGCCTACGCCCAGCGCGTTCACCTTGGAAGCGATACCGGCCAGGGTGTCCGTCGCCGTCACATCCAGGCTCTTTCCATTGACGGTGAAGGTGCCGGTGTAGCCCAGGGCCGTGGACGAGCTGGCTTGCACCGCACTGGTGGACCGCTGCGCGGCCGCAAGTTGAGAAACCTTGAGGAGATACGAACCCGGGTTCGCCGCCGCCGAAACGCTCACCGTGGCTACATCCGTGTTGGCGCTGGTGCCCTTCACGGCATCGAGCGTGGCCGATTGCTTGAGCGTGCCGAGCGATGCGGCGATGCTGGACGTGCGGCCCTTCAGCTCGCTGTAATAAGCCTGCTGCGTTTGGATGCGCGTCTTTTGCGTCTGCATCCGGTTGATCGGCAACCGCTCCAAGCTGATCAACTGAGAAACAATGGAAGCCGTGTCGATCCCCGACCCTAGGCCGGAGAACGAGATTCCACTCAGACTTCCATTTACACTCATCGTACTTCTTCCTTCGGCGATTTGAGGCGCCGCCCTCCCCCGTGAATTGCGGGACCCGAACCAAACTTAGGCACTGGCCGCGACCTTGGCTTGCTCCATGTCCTTCATGGTCGCTTCCACAATCTCGGTCAGCTCGGCATCGGATAGGTTCAGCCATTCCGCGAACTTCGGATCCAGCGGATAGATCTCTTCGGCCGATTCCGGCTCGATAGTGCGGTTCACAATGCGGTCCGCCAGGTGCACACAGGCCACCGTCGGGTTCAGCGTCTCGGCCGTGGGGTCGCCGTCGTGATCACGGATCATCTCCACGAGGTCTGCCGGGAACGACCAGCGTTCCGCCAGCGAGGCCCCCAGATTGGCGTGGGTGGTGCCCAGCACCTGCCGTTCCACCTCGTGCAGCGGAGCGATTTGCTTCTTGCTGCGGGTTTGAACTTCGGTATAGGGGATGTTGAATAGGGTCAGCAAGAACAGTTGGCCGATATCGTGAAGCAAGCCCCCGATCAGCACCGCTTCTTGCTGCGGCTTGGCCAGGCCCTTCTTGACGGCAATGCGGTGGGCCGCACTGGCGCTGGCAAAGGACTGCTCCCAGCACTGCTGCTGCAAGGCCTGGATACGCGGACTCGTGGTGTTGAGCGCGTTCAGCACGCCGATGCTCAGGGTCACGTTGCGCAATTGATTGAGGCCCAAGATTTGGATCGCTTGGTTGACGCTGGAGATCGTGCGCGGCATCCCAAAGTACGGTGAGTTGACGGTCTTTAGGACCTTACTCGTGATCGCGGCGTCGGCCGTGATGATCTTTTCGATCTGCGCGGCACTGGCTTCACCTCCTTCAATGGCGCGGACGACGCGCATTACCGTGGTGGGCATGGCGGGCAGGTCCACCATGGCCTTTTCAATATAGCGCCGAAGCAAGAAGTTTTCCGAACGTGCTGACATGATTGCGATCTCTCTCTTTGGGGGGTCAGGGGCTGTTTAGGCCGATTCCTTCAATACGATTCCGTTGACATCGGCGATGAGTGCCACGTTGCCATCGCCCAGGATGGTGGCGCCGCTGATACCGGGGACTTCGCCGCAGAAGCGACTGAGCGACTTGATGACGACTTCCTTCTCTCCCACGAGGCCGTCAACCGCCAGACCAATCCTTCGTTCTGCCAATCCCACTACGACAACGTATTGGCCGTCCTCCGTGGAATCTTCACGGCTGTGAATGGCAAACATTTCATTCAGTCGAACTAAGGGGAGGGTTTGGCCTCGAAGAACAATTACTTCGTTGCGATTCACGCTCTGGATGCTCGCGGCTTCCACCAGGAGTGTCTCAACGACACTGCCCAGAGGAAGGACGATGACTTGCTCGCCCACGTTGGTCAGTAGCCCGCGAATGATGGCGAGCGTGAGCGGCAAACGGAGCACAAAGCGGGAGCCCTTGCCGACTTCGGTTTCGAGGTCGATGAGGCCACCCAGGCGCTGCAGGTTCGAGCGGACAATGTCCATCCCCACACCGCGTCCGCTGACTTCGCTGACTTCGGCGGCGGTGCTAAATCCGCTGGAAAAGATGTATTGGAGAGCTTCGCGCTCGGTCATGCGTTCGGCCTGATCCTTGGTAAGCAGCCCCTTTTCGACGGCCTTCTTGCGAATGCGCTCGGCGTCAATGCCGCGCCCATCGTCACTGATCTCAATAACAATGTGGTTATCTTGGTGGCACGCCTTCACCAGCACGCGGCCCTGGCGCGGTTTGCCCAGTTGCTCGCGAGTGTCGGGGTCCTCTAGCCCGTGGTCCACGCTGTTCCGCAGGATGTGCAGAAGCGGGTCGCCAATGACTTCGATGACGCTACGGTCGAGTTCGGTTTCGCCACCCACCAGTTCCAGCTTCACGTCCTTCCCAAGCTTTTGGGCGAGGTCGCGGACGACGCGGGGGAAGCGGTTGAATACCGTCTCAATCGGCATCATACGGGCCTTCATGATTTGGTCTTGAAGGTCGCTGGTGATGCGGGCTATGTGGCTGACGGTCTCTTCTAGGGCGTCAATGTTGGGGTCGCTGAATTTAGAACCCAGCTCGCTGCCAATCTGGGCAATGCGGGTACGGTCAATAACGAGTTCCCCGATCAGATTCATCAGGGCGTCAAGACGAGTGACATCCACGCGTACCGTCTGACCGGAAACCGAGGCCGCCTGCTTGTTGGCATCCATGCTTGGTGCCTTGGCGGCCGGCGCGGCGGGAGCAGCGGGTGCCACCGGTGCGGCGGGGGCCGCCGGGGCTAATTCGGCCTCGTTTGAAGCGACGGTGAGTTCAGGCGTAGCTTCCGCCGTCCACGGACTCAAAACTAGGCTATCAATCTCACTGATGCCCTTGAGTTGGGCAAGCAACTCATCGTCCGTCGGACCACCTTGGAACAGGGCAATGAACTGGAGGCTGAACTTCTCTTCCTCAAGGTCCTCAACGGAGGGGACGGTCGCCAGGAGCTCGGCAACTTCCGTGAGAACCCCGGTGACCATGTAGGCCCGGGCAAACTTCATCACGCACTCAGCGTTCAGTCTCACGCGCAGTTGTCGGATCGGAGACTGTTCTGCGGCTTGCTTCAGCGTATCCACTAGCTCGTGGCTGAGGGGCAGGGACTCTTCTTTCGGGCCGCTGGCAGCCGCCGGGGCCGCATCCATAGCCAAGGGCGCGGATGAGCCGTTCACGAAGCCCTGAAGTTGAGCCACCAGCGCGCTGCAATCGCCTTGGTCGCCGTTGCCCTCGCGGATACTCACCACCATCTGGCGCAGTTCGTCCTGGCACTGCAAGAGCGCATCCGCAATCTCGGTGGAGACCAGCAATCGTCCTTCGCGCAGTTGGTCCAGCACGTTCTCCATCTCATGGGTCAGTTCGGCCATGCCGGCAAAGCCCATGGCACGGCTTGATCCCTTGAGCGTGTGCGCCGCCCGGAAAATGATCTGCAGACGCTCGCTGGTCGGGTCCTCCTCCAGCTTTAACGTCTCTTGCTCTAAAATTTCAATCTGCTCGTCGGCCTCCTGTAAGAAGAGATCGACATATTGGCTCATATCCAGTTCGGCGCTCATTGTTCTCTTCCTTGCATTTACGCAGCCAAGGCGCTGTCGAGGTTCAGTAGGGTCACCAGCTCGGCGTCGCGCTTCGCTACGGCCTCCACAAATTCGGTTTGGTCATCGTTGGCCAACGACGGAGTTGGCTCGATATGCTGGCCTTCCAGCGTGACGACCTCGTTCACGGCGTCGACAATGATGCCGACTTGGCCATCTTCCGCGTCTACCACGATGATGCGGCTGCTGTCGGTTTCCTCCACGACTTCCAGCCCCATGCGGACCCGCAGGTCCACCACCGGGATGGTTTTGCCGCGAAGGTTCACGAGACCGCGGATATGGGCCTCGGTGCGCGGAATCGGCGTGATGTCCCGCATCCGGATAATCTCGTTGACTCGAAAAATCTCAATGCCGTAGGATTCTCCGCTCAAACGGAAGACTACGGTTTGGCGATCCTCAACGTGCTGGACCTGACTGGCACTGGCTTCGATTTCCGGGCCGGCAATAGCGTCTTGACTCATCTTCGTGAATGCGGCACTCCCCCGCACAAGTGATTGTTGGCACCGACACTGGCAATCTTTACGGTTCCGGGCCGCGGGTTTTCCTGGGCCCGTCCGGGCCGAATGTCGGAGAGCCTCGGCTTCCATTCCGCACACTCAACTAGGCATGAGCACCTCCGTTTCCTCCATCCGCTTGATCGCCGTGGACTGCGACGGCACGCTGCTCACCCGGGCGCGCACCCCGCACCCGGATTCAGCAGCGGCTTTGCGCCGCGCTCAAGAAGCGGGGATCATGGTCGTATTGGCCAGCGGGCGGGCGCCCAGCACCATGACGTCGATTGCCCAGGCAGTGGGCTTGCAAGGCCCTATCGTGAGTTGCAACGGGGCTTATGTGATGGCCGATGACGGCAGCGAAATCGCACACTTCCGGCTGGACGATTGTGTACGGGATGACCTCATTGCCTTCAGCCAGGCGCGGCAACTCCACACCAATCTGTATTCCGGGAGCCAAGTTCTGATGTCCACCGGGGGCACCTTCGCGGCGGAGTATCAACACCGGACGGGGCTCGGCCAGGTGCCGGTGGTCGGCTACGAGGGCCTGGGTGCCCACCCGGCCACCAAGCTCCTTTACTTCGACCACCCGCCCGTTATTGAAGAGGCCGTGGTGGCGGCCCCGGGTGTCCATGGCACCGACTACGAATTGGTGCGCAGCGAGGCCGACTACGTGGAGTTCTTGCCGGTGGGGATCCACAAGGGCCGGGGCCTGCAAATCCTTTGCGAGACGCTCGGTATCCAAGCTCGTGAGGTTGCGGCCATTGGCGACTACTTCAATGACAAAGAAATGCTGGAGTGGGCGGGCTACGCCGGCGCGATGGGCGGGGCCCCTGATGGCCTGAAAGCGGTGGCGGACATTGTGGTTCCGGGCCACGATGTAGGCGGCGTGGCGAACTTTGTGGAGTCCATCCTGAACCCGTAAGCGGGTGCTATACTGGCGGGCATGAGAGAGGGATCGATGCGAGCCATTTGGATTCTTGGCGCCACCTTGGCGGCCGCCCTCAGCCAAGCGGCGACGATTACGGTGACGAAGCCGACCGACGGCGAATATCTCGGCCGCAGCAACAACGTTCAGATCAACATCACCGGTTCCAACCGTGAAGCCACGGTGGTGGTGACGGCGACGAACGTAGCCAACCCCGCGAACATAGTCTCCGTGGAGCGCAAGTTCACGCCCGAACCGGGCGGCGATGCCACGGGCACGATTCCCCTTAACTTTGGCGAAACCTCTCCGCAGGGTGCCTACAACATTCAGGTGATCGCCACGGAACCCGGCAACACCTACAACACCGTGCCGCCGATCCCGGTGATCGTTGACATCCGCAACCCCAAGATCGTGGACTTCGACCCGATCAGCAACTCCTTTGTGGATGGCACTGTCAACATCCGCGCGACGCTGGACGAGCCGAACATCAAAGAATGGCGCGTACGGGTGAACAACAGCGACATCCCCAACAATAGCGGCAACACCGAAACGATCAACGTGGTGTGGGATGCCAGTTCCATCCTCACGGATGGGACCCAAAACATCGAATTCCGAGTTGAAGACCTCGCGGGCAACGTGACGAACCGCAACGTAAGCGTGACGCTGGACCGCCGCGCCCCGGTGATCTCGATCCTCGCCCCGGCCAACGGCACCACATTGTTCCCGCGCAGTTCGCTGGCCGTGGTGCTAAGCGTGCAAGATCAGTTCGCTAATGCGATTGACCGCACCGGCGTGGACGTGACCCTGGTGGGCATGGATAACCGGTTCCTGGCGCGAGTTAGTCGCCGCTCCATTCGCACGGATGGCAACCGCATCGTATGGACCGGCCGGGTGCAATCCAAGTTCCGATTGCCGGGTCAGTTTAAGCTCGTGGTGACGGCCGTGGACAAGGCTGGAAACGCCGCCGTGCGCCAAGAGGTCGTCCTGCAGGTCCAAGGACAGTAAGCGCGGCATAATGAGAACTTACACCGTCTTGGAACAGGTACGCATGATGAAGAAGTTGCCCTTGGGAGTGTCGCTGGCCTTTTTTGGGCTTAGCGGTTCGGCTTTGAGCCTGGGTCAGGTCCCTGATCTCGTCAATGCGTTGGACGCAGGCGGGCGAACCATGGGGGCGGGCGGCGCGTTTTACGCCACCGATGCCAACACCTATTCGGCCCTCAGCAACCCCGCCAACTTGGGCTTCATCAACAGTTCGCAATTCGGCATAGCCTTCCGCAACTTGCCGACGAGCCGTCAGCGCGTGACCGGGAGCTTTACGAACCGCACCTTCAACGGTGAAGAGTTCTTTGGCAAGCGCGCCATCACCCACGTGGGCTATGCCACCCCGGTGGCCACCGGCACCATCGGCCTGAGCTTCACCACGGGCGGTTACCTGCGCAACCAGCAGGCGGGCACGGGTCTGGCCAACGGCCAGCTGCGAGTGGACAACTACTTTGAGGAGACCATCAGCCAGACGGACTTCTTCACAATCAGCTACGGGCGCAACTCTGGGCAAACCAACTACGGTTTTGGCATCGTGGTGGCGAACCAGTACATCAAGAACGAAAGCAACTTGACGATCGTGGACCCGCAAACGAACCAGACGGTGGGCACTCAGCAGTCCAACGTGAGCGGCAACGGGACGGGCCTCGGCGCGGTGGTCGGCATCAGTCACACCCCGGTCAACAACCCTGATCTCAACGTCTCGTTCAGCTTGCGCACGCCGATTTCGCTGGAGGGCAATACGAGCACCGAAGCTATCTACGACCGCGTGCCGGGTAAGGCAACTCTTGGCCTTGCCATGCGGACCGACGGACGATTTGGATCGGATGATTTCATGGTTTACGGTTTTCAAGCCGACTATTACTTTGGAGGTCAGTCGAACCGCGTGATCCCGCGCAAGAACCACCTGGTTCTGGGCGGGGGGCTCGAATACAATCTGTTCAAGTTCGACGCACGTTGGCCGATCCGTTTTGGTGTTCAAATGGCACCGAGCGGAGGAGCGGGGTTTGATGAGCGCAATGCGCTGACGTTCGGTTTGGGCTACCGCCCCTACTCGAACAAGTACGCGGTAGACCTCAACTTTGCCTCCCCCACCGGGGGCGGGCCAGTCGACATGTCGCTGGGCATTACGTATGCCGTCGGCGGGGTCAAGTAAAGAAGGAACATAACAAAGGCAACGGAATGAGGGCAAACCGGGTCTCGGCATTTTTGATGGTGGCCGCGCTGAGCGTAACCGCCTGGGCGCAGTCATGGAGTGAGGCGTACGAGCAAGGGCTCAGTGCCGCCAAGGGCAAGCAATGGGCCGTCGCCCGCGAAGCCTTTTTGAACGCGGCCGCGATGCGGCCCGAGGATCAATCGGAGCCCACGCGCCTTCCGGCCCCCGTGACCGAGCGCCGCGAGTGGCGCAACGGAAGCCCCTATTCTCCCAACTTCCTGGCGGCCTACAGCGCGTATCGCTCGGCCCTGGAAGAGAAGAATGACGAAGTCAAGACGGGCATCCTGCGCACAGCCGCAACGGAGCTCAGTACGCTGGTGGATAAGAATCAGCGCTCTGCCGAGACGTTCTACTTCCTTAATCAGATTTACATCCAACTGAACGACGCCCAGATGCAGCGGGAAGTGGAAACGCGATGGAAGGCCCAACCAGCCACCTGGCGCGTGGATGCCTCCGTCTTGGATCCGAATGAAGTCGCGGCCCTCGCGGCGATCACCGGCCAAGCCGTGGCGAACAACAACCAAGGTAACCAATCCGGGATGGTGAATCCGACCCAAGTGATTGGCGCGGGCAACCAAGCTGGTAATCAAGCCGGTAACCAAACCACGACGCCGCCGGTGCCGACCGGCCCGAGCGACCGTGTGCCGGTGGTAGCCACCAAGTTTGCGCTTATCATTGGCAATAGCGAATCGAGCCTGGACAACTACAAGCAGTCTTTTGCTCAGAACGACGCTAACCTGCTGCGCGATGCCCTTTTACAGCATGCAGGCTACGCGGATGAGAACACGGTGATTTTGCTGAACGTCAGCGCCGAAGAGATCAAGAACCAAGCCGCCGCCCTCGCTGAGCGCATGCCGCAGGACGCCACGCTGTTCCTCTTCTTTGCCGGTGCAGGCTTCAACATCGACGGTAAGGACTACCTCGCCGGCGTGGATGTGAACGGCACCAGCGACACCAGCCGCATGGTGGCGAAGATTGAGCTGTTCCGCCCGTTCTTTATGAAGGGTGCGCGCGTCTTCTCCTTCTTCCAAGTGCGCCGAGCCATGGCCAACGGCCGCTACTTCGGCGAAGAAGTTCCGATCTTCGGCTTCCTCTCGCAGATGCAGTCCACCATGAGTGGGGGCGACGTCATCGGCCTGATGAACAGTGGCAGCGTGAATGGGGTTTACACCCGGGCGCTGGTGGCTGTGCTGCAACGCTACCGCACCAACCGCGTGCCCATCGCCGAGTTCGGTTGGCAGGTGTTCTACGAAATGCGACGCGTCGGCGGCGGGACCACAGGTGGTGGTTCGGGCCAAACCGCAACCCTGCCCGCCCTGCGGAACATGGGCGAAGACTCCCGGTTCTAACCCCTTCCACAAAGCAAAAAGTGAACCTCCTCCGACCGTGAGCCGCGAGGAGGTTTTTCTTTGTCTATCAATTGCGGGGGAGTTAGCCCAGGTGGTCGCGGTGGGGCAAGCGATCCCAGGCTAATAAGAGTCCATCCAACGTCAGGGTGGGATAGTGATCCTCGAGCATCTCCGAAATGGGTAGGAAGAGCGTGCCGAGCCCACCCGTGCTGATGACGTGGACTTCGCCTTGAAGCTCGGCCTTGATGCGCCTGGCCACGGCATCAATGCCGCCGGCGTAGCCAAACATGAAGCCACTCTGCAGCGCCCCCACCGTTTGCGTGCCAATGGCGCGCGCAGGCGTCTCCAGGGCAAAGGTGGGGAGCTTCGCCGTCTTCCCCGCCAGGCTTTCCAGGGCCACGTGCGGCCCCGGCATGATCGCCCCGCCCACATAGGTGCCCTCGTGGTCAATCACGTCGAACGTCGTGGCCGTACCGAAGTCCACGACAATACACGCCGTGCCGAATCGCTCCCACGCGGCCAGGGCGTTGGCCAAGCGGTCAGCCCCTACGGCGTGGGGCGGATCGTAAGTGACCCGCAGGTCTACCTGGTCGCCCCGACGCAAAAAGGTCGCCGGCTGCTGCAGGTACTTGGCGCAGAATCGCTCCCAATTGCGCTCGGTGGGTGGCACCACGCTCGCAATAATCACCCCGGAACTCACGAACGGCAACGCGGCGAGGTCAAATAGTGGCTTCAGCAGCGCCGCAATCTCGTCCTCGGTGCGGGCGTGGTCGCTCTCTAGCCGCCAGTGGGCGAGCCACTGACCACCCTCGTGGATGCCCACGACGGTCTGCGTATTGCCAACGTCAATCGCCCAAAGCATCGGTTAAATCTACTTTACCGGCGACTTCCCCGCCCCGTGCGGCGACCAGCGCCTCGCCCACCAGGGCCACGGCTCGCTCCACGGCCGGTCGGTCTGGCCCTTCGGCCATCACCCGGATCATCGGCTGTGTGCCGCTGGCTCGTACCACCAAGCGCCCTGCGCCTAGTCCGGCTTCGGCCTGCTGCATGGCGGCTTGGACGCTGGCTTCTTGCTCCCAGCCCGCGATTTGCCCGACATGGACGTTCCACATGATCTGCGGCCAGTTGTCGAACGGGAAGGCGAGGTCGGCCGCCCGCTTGCCTTCTCGGCGCAGCACCCGTAGGAACTCTAGTGCCGTAATCAAGCCATCGCCAGTGGGGCCGCGCTCGGCAAAGATGATGTGCCCACTTTGCTCGCCGCCCACTTTGGCGCCGGTCTGGAAAATGCGCTCGGAAACCTTCTTGTCGCCCACCGGTGTCCGCTCGAGGCCAATGCCGGATTGTTTGAGGTGAGCCTCAAAGCCACCGTTGCTCATCACCGTGCCCACCACCGGGCTACTGCCCCAGTGCGCGGCCCACAGGGCCATCGTGCGGTCGCCGTTGATGAGGCGGCCCTGCTCGTCGCTGAAAACCGCGCGGTCCGCATCCCCATCGTAGGCAATTCCCACCGCGCCGAGCTTGGCGGCCATGGCCATCATCACATCGGGCTTGGTGGCCCCGCCTTCGGCGTTGATGTTCAGACCGTCCGGCTGGTCGCCGATGACGTGAACCTCGGCGCCGAGACGCCGCAAGACTTCCACGCCCCAGTTGTAGCCCGCGCCGTGAGCAGCATCCACCACCAACCTCATGCCATCCAGACGCTCTGGCACCAGGTTCACCAACCACTCGGCGTATGCGTTCAGGGAATGGCCCGTGTTGAGCAAGCCCAGTTCGGCCCCTTCGCGGGTGCCGGTGGGGGCCTCGTGCCATCGTTCAGAAATCCAGGCCTCGGTGGCATCTTTGGCCTTGGCACCGTCCGCTTCAAAGAACTTGATGCCGTTGTCCGGGGCCGGGTTGTGGCTCGCGGAGATGACCACGCCCAGGCCGTAGCCCTCGTTCCGCACCAGCCAGCTCATCGCTCCGGTGGGGGCCACGCCCACGCTGTCGCAGTCCACACCCCGGCTGGTTGCTCCGGCGGCGAAGGCCGCCCCCAGCATCGCGCCACTGCGGCGCGTATCACGCCCCACCACCATGCGCAGGGGCTGGTTGTGCGCGTGCATCCACTCGGCCGCCCATTCACCCAGGCGCATGGCAAAGGCGGGGGTGAGTTCACGCCCGGCCACGCCGCGAATGCCATCGGTGCCGAACTTCAGCCGTCCGATCACATCAAGCATCCGGGGCCACCGTCACTCGCACCTGCGCGGGGCGGATGATGCGCCCGTGCATCTCGTAGCCGGCCGTGATTTCATTCAGAATCGTGTCCGGTTCGTGCTCGGCGCTGGGCTCCGCCACAATCGCCTCGTGCCGCTCGGGGTCGAAGCTCATGCCCTCGGTCGGGATGCGCTGCACCCCCACGCCCTCGAGCGCCTGCCGCAGTTGCCGCTCCACGCCGCCCACGCCTTCTAGGATGCGATCGGGATTGGCGCCACCCTGCAGGGCCGCCATGGATCGCTGGAAGTTATCGAGCACAGGCAAGAGCGATTCCACCAAGGGGCGCGGGCCAAACTTCTTCTCGTCCTCCATTTGCTGGCGGAGACGGCGCATGATGGTCTGGCTCTCGGCCTGCACGCGCAACACTTGCTCTTCGGCGGCTTGCAGGCGGCGGGCGCATTCGGCCAGCTGCCCTTGCAAAGCCGCGATTTCCTGATCGCGAGGATCAACTTCCCCCGGCGTCGTGGTTTCCGTCACGTCCGCCGGATTCGGGTTCACCGTTTCATCAGGTACGCCATTCATGAACTTGAAGGTACCCCTCCCGGGCCCCGCCGGGCTGGGAAGTCTCAGGCTCGCTTAGCGGTAGTTGGTGAAGTCCGGAACGTAGGGCAAATCCTGGGCCTTCACCCACGTCATCGCCTTTTGCAGGTCGTCCTTGCTCTTGCTGCTCACACGGATGGCGTCGCCCTGGATCTGTGTGTTCACCTTCAGCGCCTTGTTCTCCTTGAAAAGCTTGTTAAGCGCCTTGGCTTCGTCCGAACTGAGGCCACTCTTGAGCGTCAGGGTCTGCTTGACCGTCATCTGTCCGCTCTCTTCCACCTTGCCGCGCTCCACCATCTTGAGGTCGATGCCGCGCCGAATGAGCTTGCTCTCCACGATGTCTCGAAGTTGGTCCATGCGGAACTCGTCGTCGGCCACCATCTTCACCTCGAGCTTTTCGAGTTCGACGGATGCCTTCGAGCCCTTAAAGTCGTAGCGGTTGGCAAGCTCTCGTTGGGCTTGGTCAATCGCGTTTTTTGCTTCCATCTCATCCACTTTCGCGACGATGTCAAAGGAAAATTCACTGGCCATGTTGCCATTCGGTATACCCGCGCCATGGTGGGGCGCATCGATACGGTCTGGGCCGGAGTGACAGACATGGACCGTTCCGTGCGGTTCTATACGGCGTTTATTGGGCAGGAGCCGAGCTATTCGAGTGCGCATTGGACGGCCTTCCGCTTGGGCGCAGTGACCCTGGGCTTGCATGCGGATATGCCCGGTGGCGCGGCGGGATTTGTGGTGTCGATTGAAGTCGCAGACCTGGAGACTGCCGCCCATGCTTGCCGGGAGGCGGGCGGCGAAGTTGACCCCGAGATCCACGAGACCCCTCGGGGACACGTGCAGATGGTGTTCGACCCCGACCGTAACCGGATTCAGCTCTTCCGAGCGACGACCGGCTAACCAAGCGCGACGGTGTGCTGGGCAGTGGTGTGAGCGGTTTCCCGAACAACCACCGTGAGCTGGACCAAGCCGGACGGGAGTTGAGGCGCCAAGGCCTCCGCCAGCCAGCGGGCCAGGTTCTCCGCCGTGGGCGGATAGGGCAATTCGAGGATGCGGAAGCCGTTCTCGCGCAGGAACTCACCCATCAGGGTATCGGCTTGGTCCACCGCAAAGGCGTGGTCGAGTTGGGCCACCAAGGGCTTCATCAGCGCGCTCAGGTCGCCGTAATCCATCACCATGCCGTTGTCCTGCACCGGCCCTTTCAGGTGGATGTCGGCGGCATAGCTGTGCCCGTGGGGGTTGCCACACAAAGGGTGTCCCGCCAGACGGTGCCCCATTTCCCACCGGAATGTCTTACTGATTTCGGAGACAAACATGCTCATAAAATTTGAATAAAAGGGTGATTGCAGGATTTACCCCGCAAAGTTACTGGGCATTCTCTCGAGCCCTCATCAACCCAGCCGCCGTCGCCAAAAGCAACTCCCGATCCTGGCAAGAATACGGGGTCATCTCTACTCCCATTCGATGGTCCCTGGCGGCTTGCCCGTCAGGTCGTAAACCACGCGATTGACCCCATCCACTTCGTTCACAATGCGCAGCGCCACATGCTGCAAAAACTCAAACGGCAGGGCGGCCGCTTCGGCCGTCATGGCGTCTTCGCTCGTCACCGCACGCAGCACAATCGGCTGCTCGTAGGTGCGCTCGTCGCCCATCACGCCCACGCTTCGCACGTCCAGCAGGGCAGCGTAGCTCTGCCAGATGCCAGGCTTATGGCCCTGCACCCGCAGTTCGTGGCGGAAGATGGCGTCTGCCTCCTGCGTCATCCGCACGCGTTCGCGGGTCACTTCGCCCAGCACGCGCACGGCCAGGCCCGGCCCCGGGAACGGCTCGCGGTCCACCACGTGCTCCGGCAAGCCCAGTGCGCGCCCCACGGCCCGCACTTCATCCTTAAAGAGCCAGCGCAGCGGCTCGATGACTTTGAGCTTCATCCAGTCCGGCAGGCCACCCACGTTGTGGTGCGTTTTGATGGTGCTGGCCGTGGAAGAACCGCTCTCAATCACGTCCGGGTAGAGCGTGCCCTGCGCCAGCCACTGGCAGTCGCTGAATTCGTCGCTGTGCGCCTCAAAACACCGCACAAACTCCGCGCCCACGATCTTGCGCTTGGTTTCGGGGTCCGTCACGCCCGCCAGCTTGCCGAAGAACTGATCGGCGGCCCGGATGACCACCAGGTGCGGGTGGAAGGTCTCGGTGAACATATGCACCACCTCCTCCGCCTCGTCCTTGCGCAGCAGGCCGTGGTCCACAAAGACGCAGGTCACTTGGTCGCCCAGCGCTTTGGTCAGCAGCGCCGCCGCCACCGAGCTATCCACGCCGCCACTCACCGCGCACAGCACCCGTTCAGTGCCGACTTGCGCCCGGATGGACTCGACGGTCTCCTCAATAAACTGCCCCGCTGTCCAGTCGCGAGTGAGCCCATCAATCTGGTTCAAAAAGGCATCCAGCAAGGCCTTGCCGTCGGGCGTGTGGCTGACTTCTGGGTGGAACTGCACACCAAATCGCTTGGCCTCCGCGTTCTCCATGGCCGCCACCGGGCAAGTCGCGGTTTGCGCGGTCACCGCGTAGTCCGCCGGGATATCTTCAATGCGGTCGCCGTGGCTCATCCAAATCTGCGGGTCGTGCATCACGCCCACTAGGGCATCGGATTCGCGCGATGAGAAACTCTGCCGACCGTATTCCCGGTCGGAAGCTCGCTCCACGCGCCCGCCCAGGCGATGCGCCATCAGCTGCATGCCGTAGCAAATGCCCAGCAAGGGCTTCCCTTCGGCCAACGAGAAATCGAAGTCCGGCGCGTTCTCTTCGCGCACACTGCGCGGCCCCCCACTCAGAATGATTGCGATCGGGTTCTTCTCGCGGATGTGGTCGGCCGCGTGCATCCACGGCACCATTTCGCTATACACCCCCAGTTCGCGAATTCGGCGGACAATCAGCTGCGAATACTGCCCACCAAAGTCAATGACGCTCACGAGGGAATGCTGCATGGAAGGTTGCAGTCTATCCCTCTCGCTCACCCCGAGTTGGGGCCGTTAAGCGTCTTCGTCGTCTTCCAGTTCCGGTGGGACCGTAGGAAGTTCTTGCCCGCTCACGATCACGTCGTAGAGGTCGGGCTGCCGGGCGGCAAAGACCTCGGTGGCGTAGCCGGTCACCGGGTTCACGTTGCGCTTATCGCGGGCGGCGGGCAGGTTAAGGTTCGCGACGATCACCTCTGGCTCGGAACCGGCCTTGGCCAGGGGCTCGCCATTCAATCCAAAGATGCCACTCTTGCCGATAAACCGGAAACCGCCTTCCTCATCGCAACGGTTGCAAGTGGCCACGAAAACCTTGTTCTCCATGGCGCGCACCGGGGCGACGGAATCGGCGCTGAAGTCCGCGCCTTCCGGCCAGTTGGTCGGCAAAATCACGAGATCGGCACCCTTCAGGGCCAGCACTCGCAGGGTTTCCGGGATGCGCAGGTCGTAGCAAATCGCCATCCCAATACGGCCGTAGCGCGTCTCAAAAACCGGCAAATCGTCACCGGTAAGGGCAAAGTTGTCGAAGCCGAGGCAAGGCAGGTGCGTCTTACGATACACGGCGGGGAATTGGCCGGGCTCCAGCAGAACGCACTCGTTCACCAGTTCACCGAGAGCGGTTTCGGCGGCATAGCCCACCACGCACACGATGTCGAGTTCCTCGCACAGCGCATCCAGCTGGGCGATCTCATCGGACATGTAGAAAGCGTCTTCTTCCACGTCCTCGTATTCCGAGGCGGGTTCCGTGGCCGTAAGGGCGATTCGCCGGGCTTCCTCTTCGGTGCTCACCACGTAGCCGGTGAGGAAGCACTCCGGAAAGACGACAATATCCACCCCATCTTCGGCGAGGGCCTGCAGATACTCCTTGACCGTCTCGAGGTTGGCGGCGGGGTCACCCAAGATGGCCGGGGCCTGCACGCAAGCGACGCGGGTCACTTCGTCACCTCAACGGCGCGGATCCAATTGCCCACCCCGTAGACCACATCCAGTTGCTCGACGGCTTCCAGCGCCGCCACAAACTGAGCTTCTCGCACCGGGTGGGTGAGGAAGGCGATTTCGCCGTGGTTGGCATCAGTGGTGCGCATTTCCATCGCTGCGAGGCCCACGTTGTAGTCGCCAAAGGCGGTGCTGATGCGGCCCAAGGTGTTGGGCTTGTCCAGCACGTCCAGCCGCACATAGATGCGCGAAACCAGGTCATCCATCCCGGCGGCGGCGCGAGGCGGATCGAACGGCAGGGCGCTCCCCGTGCCTTTCGCGGCAAAGTTTCGGGCCACGTCAATCACGTCGCCCACCACGGCACTGGCGGTCGGGTCGCCCCCGGCCCCCCGGCCGCTGAACATGAGGTCACCCACGAAGTCGCCGTGGAACCACACCGCATTGAACACGTCGTTCACGCTCGCCAGCGAATGCGCCTTGGGCACAAACGCCGGGTGCACGCGCATCCGCACCGAGCCGTCGGCCAGTTCTTCGGCCACGCCCAGTAGCTTAATGGTGTAGCCAAGGACATCCGCGTACTCGAAATCAATTGCATCGACGCCCGTAATGCCTTCGCGGTGCACCGACTCCAGCGGCACCGGCCCCCCGTAAACGATGCTCGCCAGAATGCTGATCTTGTACATCGTATCGAAGCCCTCCACGTCGTTGGTGGGGTCGGCTTCGGCGTAGCCCTTCAGTTGGGCTTCGGCCAGCACTTCGTCAAAGGGTCGTCCCTCTTGGCTCATGGCCGTGAGGATGTAGTTACTGGTGCCGTTGAGGATGCCCATCATCATCGGCACGTCGTTGCCGGCCAGCTGATGCTTCAGCACTTGCACGATGGGGATGCCCCCACCCACGGCGGCCTCGAAGTGGAGGTCAATCTGTTTCGCGCGAGCCTTCTCTAGCAGGCGAGCCCCGTGCTTGGCCATCATTTCCTTGTTGGCCGTGACCACGCTCTTGCCGTGGTCCAGGGCCGCTTCCACCAGACTCAAGGCGGGGTCAATCCCGCCGATGGCTTCGACGACGAGATCAACGCTCGGGTCGGTGACGATGCCCATGTTGTCAGCGGTGAAAAGCTCACGAGGGGCGCGGCGAGTCTTCTTCTCATCCCGAATGCCGATGCGGACCACCGAGAGGTCGGCGCCGGTTTTGCGCCGAATGCTGGCCAGGTTGTCCTCCAGCATCCGGTAGGTGCCTTCACCCACCGTGCCGTATCCCAGGAGCCCAATCCGGAGTTGCGGGAGCCTATTCAATGCGGACGAGGACCGTTCCGGGTTCAACAAGTTGGCCATTGGTGGCCTCCACCGACGTGATCACCCCGCTCTGCGGCGCCAGGATTTCGTTGAAGGTCTTCATGGCTTCCACCAGGCCCACCACTTGCCCTTCCGTTACTTCTTGCCCCACGGACACGAAGTTGGGCGCTCCCGGACTCGGGGCCGCGTAGTAGATGCCCATCATCGGGGTGGTGACGGGGATGCCACGGGCGACTTCGGCGGCGCGGCGCGCGGCTTTCTTCGGCTTGGTGGCGGGCGTGGCCGGGGCAGCGGCTTCAGCGGGTGCGGCGGCCATCATCGGCACGCCCCCGCTCACCGGGACCGTCTTGCTCAGCTCCAGGCTCCAGCCTTCCCCGCTCTGCCGGGCGCGTTCGAGCCCAAAATCGTTCATCAGTTCGACTAAGTTGTCGACACGGTGGCGCCAGTCGCTCACCCGTTCATTATGCCTCTCCCAGAACCCTCGCGGGAGGGGCCGGTATCATTCTCCTTCTTATGGCCGCTCAGTTACCCACTTTGGTGATCGTCGGGCGACCGAATGTCGGGAAGTCCACCCTCTTTAACCGGTTTGCGGGCCGGCGCATTGCCGTGGTGCAAGACCAACCCGGCGTGACCCGCGATCGCCTGTACGCCGAGTTCGATCACAAGGACCGCAAGTTCCGCGTGGTGGATACGGGCGGGATTCTCTTTGGTGACGATGACCCACTGGTGGAGCAGATTCGGGTGCAAGCCGAGGTGGCCCTGGCCGAGGCGAGCGTCATCCTCTTTATGGTGGATGCCGACGAGGGGCTGAACCCGGCGGACGAAGACCTGGCCCAGCGTTTGCGAAGCATTGACGTGCCGGTGCTGGTGCTGGCCAACAAGGTGGACAACGAGATTCGCGAACCCCAGGCGGCGGAGTTCTACGCACTGGGCTTTGGCGAAGTGTTCCCCGTTTCTGGGCTCCACGGACGTGGCCTCAGTGACCTGATGGATAAGGTCGTCGATCTTCTGCCCAAGACCACCAACGAGGTGGGCGAAGGCGACGACGAACTGCGCCTCGCCATCATCGGGCGGCCCAACGTGGGCAAGAGCTCGATGCTCAACGCCTTTAGCGGTGAAGAGCGCTCGATTGTGAGTGACATCCCCGGCACCACCCGCGACGCCATTGACAGCCAGGTGAGTTGGAAGGGTCGCAAGGTCCGGCTAATAGACACCGCCGGGATTCGACGGCGCGGCAAGATTCAGGGCAGCATCGAGTACTACATGGTGCTGCGGGCCGCCCGCGCCCTAGAGCGCGCCGAGTGTGCGCTGCTCGTCATTGACGGCAACGAAGGCCTGACCGACGGCGACAAGCGCGTGGCCAAGGCGAGTTTTGAACTCGGGAAGCCGCTGGTAATTGCGGTGAACAAGTGGGACCAAGTGGAGCCGCCCGACGGCAACCTTGGCCGCACCAGCCCGGCCAAGAAGGACTTCGTTCGTTCGCTGAAGGCCGAGATTCCCGAGTGCGCCTACGCCATTGTCCGCTTTACGAGCGCCAAGATGAGCACGGGGATGGACGGCGCAATCAATGCCGCGTTCTCGGCCGTGGAAGCGGGCAACACGCGCATCCCCACGGGGCAACTGAACCGCCTGATCCAAAACGCAACCTTGGACCGACCGCTGAGCCGCAAAGGCCGCGCGTTCCGCGTGTACTACGTGACCCAGCCGGTGAGCAACCCCCCGACCTTCATCTTTTTCTGCAACGACCCGCAGCTGATGCACTTCTCTTATGAGCGGTACTTGGCTAACCGGATTCGCGCCGAATTCCCGATGGAAGGCACACCGATTCGCATCTTTGCCCGGAAGAGCGGCGAGCGCGAAGAAGAGGACTAGACCTCGCCTGAACTCAGGAATAGAAAGACCCCGGCCCGTGTGGGACCGGGGTTTTCTATTGTTCTCCGAGAGCGCTTAGCCCGCGCCGACGGCCGGCCGTTCCATCTCCGGCGTGATGACGATCATCGGGAAGGCGATTTGGTACCCGCCGCGTCGTCCGCCCATGTTCACTTGGAATCCGTCCTGCGTCTTAACGTATCGGAACTCCATTCCAAACGGAGCCGCTCCATCAGCCTTGAACTCCGCCGGGAACGCCTTCGTCTTTTGATACTCCTCCACGATATTCAGCACTTGGCGCCCCAAGAACCGGCGCCCATCGAACTCCATCATCGATTCGTAGTCGCTTAAGCTGAGAGCATAGATGCGCGGCATGATGCCGGTGATGTCCTCTTTCGGCTGCTTCGGCAGCTTTTCTTCAAATTCACGCACGACCCGCCGAATCTCGTTCGGATTGTTTTCGGCGGCCTTGATCTGGTCGGCCAACGGCTTCAAGTCCTTGATCACTTGCATTTCCACGATGTCGGCGAGCGCCACCCCCGAGGGCAGACTCCGCCAGATGTTGACATCAGCTTCGTCAAGGTCGCTGTACGCCTCGTTTTCCGCCGCGTCATCCCGCACCCAGTTCATCACGTTCATGTGATACAGGCTGGCATCCCGCCCCACGTCGCGCGCCTTGATGCGCACGCGGAATAGCTCGGTCATCGCCAAATCGGTGTAGGAAATCACCGGCACTTCTTTGGCAAACGTCTCCTGGGCGTACTTCAGTGCTTCGGGGTCATTGCGCTTCTTGTCCAGCATCTCCAGCGTGTAGCGGTAAGTGCTGTTCAAGCCATTGGCCTGCACCGAAGCCGAGCCACGCCAGGTCTCAGGCGCCATCTTTCCAAAGATGGCCAAGGCCTCGTCGCGATACTTGCGGGCTTCCTCCCAATTGCCTTGCATGGCGGCGTGCTTGGCCGCATGGGCGGCCGTCTGCCCCAGGTAGTAAATGGCCCCCTGGTGCGCCCCGAGACCAAACTCAAAGTCATCGAGGTCAAAGCCGTAATCCTGGGCCGGGGCCTTGGCCACAATGGCGGCCCAACTGGCGAAGTCCTGCCGCTCGGTCATGATGGACCAAGCGAGGTTCGAGTCGTAACGCGCCTTTTGGAGGTCGGAGCCGTAGTTCGGTTCGAGTTCGATCTTCTTCGCGAGTTCCGCAATGGCCTTCTGGGCATTGTCATCCTTGCGGAATCGCTCCTTGATCTTCGCGGCGCTACGGGGCATCCCGGTAGCCGCGATCTGCTCCTCGAGCTTGGCCAGGCCGCGGGCTTCCATGATTTGGCCCGAAAGCCGCGCCCCTACGACACCCGCCCCGACGAGCAGGCCGCCGAGCAGCACATAGTTGACGATTTTTCGATTCTTGGAGACTTGAGCCATGTTGGTTCTATTCGAGAGCTTGAGTGAGGACCGCGCGGGCGACTTCCTCGGGGGTCGTGATGCCCTTCAGCACCTTTTCCTTGCCGTCTTCCATCATGCTGCGGAAGCCTTGCTCGCGGGCAATTTGAAGGAGTTCTTCGTAGGGGGCGCGGCGGGCCACGGCCTGCTTGAAGGCGCGGTCACCGACCACCAGTTCGTACAGGCCGACACGACCCTTGAAGCCCGTGCCGTTGTTGCTTTCACCCGGTTCCCCTTTCACAAGGCGCGCGCCTTGCATGTCGGCGGCCGTAATGCCGATGGCTTCGAGTTCTTCCCGGCTGTAGGCAAAGGGTTTGGCCGTGGTTTGGTCAATGCGGCGCACCAGACGTTGCGCCATGATGCCGACGATAACGCCGCTAATGAGGTAGTCCTCGGCGCCCATGTCAATCATTCGGCCGATGGCCTCGATGGCGTTGTTCGTGTGGATGGTAGCCAGCACCAAGTGACCGGTGAGAGCGGCCTGGATCCCAATCTTCAGCGAGTCCGCATCGCGGATTTCACCGACCATCATGACGTCCGGGTCTTGACGGAGGAACGCACGCATGACGCGGGGGAAGCCCATCTTCTCGGTGACTTGCACCTGCGCGATGTTCTTGTCGAATTCGTATTCGATCGGGTCTTCGACCGTGAGGATGTTGCGGGTTTTGCTATCCAGCACGTTGAGACTGGCGTAGAGCGTGGACGTTTTCCCGCTCCCCGTCGGACCAGTGACCAGGATCAGACCGTACGGCACGCCCACCGCGCGCATCCACTTCTCGCGGATGTCATCCGGCATCCCCAGATCGGCGAGGTTAACCTTCATTGAGGCCGGGTCAAGAAGACGCATAACGAACTTCTCACCATTGAGACAAGGCACACACGAGGCACGAGCGGAGAGCCGGCGGCCGTCGTATTCCATGTCAATTCGGCCGTCTTGGGGTTCGCGCATTTCGTCAATGCGCATGCCGGCCGACAATTTGAGACGCGCCAACACGTTGGTGGCCTGCTCCGGCGGGAGGAAGCCGTTTTCGTGCAGGATGCCGTCCACGCGGAAGCGAATCTTGAGCTGATCCCGCTCCGGCTGCATGTGGATGTCGCTGGCTTTGGCGTCCAGGGCCTGCATCATGATGTTGTCCACGATGCTCACGGCGAGCGACATTTCGCTGCCGCCCATTTCTCGGGCTTGGCCTTGTTCGCGCAGGATCAACCGGAAGCGCTTCGCCGCCCCGTAGTTGCCGGTGTTCTGCAGACCGTAACCGCTACTCATGACCTTGCATCATACAACCCCAGGCGGGTTGGATGCATGGTTTGGCGCGTTTCCGAGGTGGGGTGAACCCCGAATCCTACTGAAGTAACCAGGTGAGAGCGCCAGCCAGATGCTTGCGCATGTCCGGTTCGCTGTAGGATTCCTTCGTGTGGCCCCGGCCGGTGTAGAACGCCTTCCCGCCGTCAAACCTCTGGCTCCAGGCAATCGGGTGGGAGTCTCCCGGCATCTTCCAGCCCGTGTAGGAGCTGTGATCGAGCGAAAGCAACACCTGAGCGCGGGCCGGCGGCTGGCTCTTGTAGCAATACCACTCATCGGTGGCGATCCAGGTCTCGCCGAGGTGGGCCGTCGCCGGATGATCGTGCGTGTGCACGTGCATGCAGGCTTCCTGAATGTGAGGGTGGCTCATAAAGTAAGCCCCCACCAGTTGCCCGAACCAAGGCCAGTCGTACTCGGTGTCGGCGGCGGCGTGGATACCAAGGAACCGACCTCCGTTTTGGATGTAGCCCTCAAAGGCTTGCTCTTCCGGGCGGTCTAGGATGTCGCCGGTGGTGCTCAGGAAGACCACCACACGGTAACGGGCGAGGTTGGCCGTGTTGAAGTCCGCCGGGTTCTCGGTTTGGTCAACGACCCAGCCCCGGGCCGTGCCAATGGCCTTGAGACACTCGACTCCGGTCGGGATGCTGTCGTGGCGGTACCCCTCCGTGCGCGTCATCACGAGGATGCGCGTGGGTTCGGTGGCCGAAATCGCCGCGAGGAGGGCGAGGGTCATCATGGTTCTATCTTACACGTCGGTTTGACGGAGGTGGCCGATGACTTGCGCCAGCACCTTGCCGCGATGGCTGATGGCGTGCTTCTGCTCGGCAGTGAGGTCGGCCATGGTGCACCCTTGGCTTTCGAGCCAAAAGATGGGGTCGTAGCCAAACCCGCCGCCGCCACTGGGGGCCTCCGCGATGCGACCTTCGCAGGTGGCATGGAAGGCTTTGGGTTCTTGCCCAGGCGCAGCGAGCGCCACCCAGCAGTTGAATCTCGCCCCTCGCTCGGCTTCCGGCAGACCCGCCATCCGCGTAAGGATGCCCTGCATCTTCTCCGTGAAGGGCGTCTCTTCGCCCATAAATCGCTTGCTCCACGGGCCGAGTTCACCGGGGAGAGCGTCGATTTCCAGGCCCGCATCGTCCGCCAGGCAAAGCTCGCCCGTGAACTGCGCGGCACTGACCGCCTTGATGACGGCGTTCTCCTCGTAGGTGGTGCCGGTTTCTTCGGGCTCGGGGGCACCGGGGAAATCGGCCAGCGTGAGAATCTCCCACCCCGGCAGTCCGGCGGTGAGGATCGTCACCATCTCGCCCGATTTTTTGCGGTTGTGGCTGGCAATCACCAGCCGCCGCGCGGCGCTCACAGCCCGAGGGCCTCGTTCTGCATCGCCAGCAGTTCGGTGACGCCCTTCTGCCCTAGCTTGAGCATGCGACCGAGAGCGTCGGCGCCGAACGGTTCGGCCTCCGCTGTGCCTTGGATCTCTACAAAGCGGCCCGAGGAGGTCATCACCACGTTCATGTCGGTGGCGGCGCGGCTGTCTTCTTCGTAGCACAGGTCCAGGCGCTCTTCGTTGTTCAGGATGCCGACGCTGATGGCGGCCAGACCCTCGCGCAGCGGCCAATTCTTGATCATTCGACGATCCTTCATCCAGGTGAGGGCGTCGTAAAGGGCGACATAGGCGGCGGTGATGCTGGCGCAGCGGGTGCCCCCGTCGGCAAGAATCGCGTCGCAGTCCAAGGTGATGGTGCGCTCGCCCAACACGTCCAGGTCCACCACGGTTCTTAGGGAGCGGCCGATGAGACGCTGAATCTCCAAGCTGCGGCCGTTGGGGCCGCGCGTGCCATCACGCTGGTTGCGCTGGCGGCCGGAGCGCGGGAGCATCGAGTATTCCGCCGTCACCCAGCCCTGTCCGGTGCCCTTCAGCCACGGGGCCACACGGTCTTCTACCGTCGCGCACACCAGCACGTGGGTGTCACCCTGCTTGATGAGGCACGAGCCCTCAGCGAACTTGATGACGTTGCGTTCAAGCGTAGTGGGACGGAGTTCGTCGGCGGCGCGACCATCGGGTCTCATAACTGGAGGGCAGAATACCGGGCTAGACCCCGTGCAACGCGAGACCGCAAGCCACGGCCACCGCCGTATCCACCCGGAACACGCGCGGGCCGAGCGTCACGGCCCGATCCCCGATGAGTGCGACCTCGCGGGGCGACCAACCGCCTTCTGGCCCGATGACCAAAGTGACCGGCCCGGCAGGCGGGGTGAAAAGCTGGCTGAGCCCTTCGGTTTCACTCAGCACCACTGCGGTCGGGTCTTGCAAAACCTGAGCCAGGTCCTTGGCAAAGCTGATCTCGGGCAAGCGAGTGCGGAAACAGACCTCGGCCGCCTCCTGCGCGATGCGGCGCAGGCGCACCAGTTTGGCGTCTCGCTTCCCTTCGTCCCAGCGGGTCACGCTCCGGTCGCAGGCAAAGAGCCGGACAGCACTCACGCCAATCTCGGTGGCCATGCGGATGCTCTCTTCGATCTTCTCAGGCTTCGCGAGGCCGAGGGCCAAGGTGACCGGCCGCGTGGCATCGGTAGCGGGAGTGTGGGTGGCTTGCACGGCCATTTCGTGGCCTTCAAAGGTGCCGACCAGCACCCGCCCGTCACCAGGAAGGATGGCGATGGCGCTGCCCCGGGGCAAACGCAGAACGCCGTGGAGTTTCTTGTACTCGTCGTCGGGGATGGGTACGGTTTCCGGGGCCGGGTCGGGCACGCCGGCGACAAAGAAACGCGGAAGCGCTCTTATCGAACGAACCGCGCCGTCACCCATTCGCCTTCCTCACGAGTTTCGTCCAGTCGGAATCCGTATCGCTCGGCGGCCGTGCGGACGTCCGGCCAATTCGCCTGGATGATGCCGCTGACGATCCACACGCCGGGAGTGCGGAGGCGGCGAGACACTTCGGGGGCCAAAGCAATCAGGGCCGCGCTGAGGATATTGCTAACGACCACGTCGTAGGTTTGCTCGGCGGGCAGGGGGTCGAACCCCAAGCCCCGCTCTACCACCAACGTCACGCCGTTGCGCTCGGCATTCTCGGCGGTGGCTGCCACGCTCGGCCCTTCCACGTCTACGGCGTGAATCAGCGACGCACCGAGTTGCCCAGCGGCGATGGCCAGGATGCCGGAGCCGCAGCCGATATCGGCAGTCTCTTTGCCCTGCAGAGGCGTGCCTTCCAGCAAAACCAGGCAGTTGCGAGTGGTCGGGTGGTCGCCGGTGCCAAAGGCTTGGCCAGGGTCCAGCACCAGCACGATATCGTCCGGTTGGCTCTCGTAATCCTCCCACGTGGGGCGCACCACAATGCGCTCGCCCAGGCGGCGCGGGATGAAGAACTGCTTCCAGCTCTCGGCCCAGTTGTCCTCGGGGATGAGATCGGTGAAGACTTCCGTAGCCCCGGCGGCCAGCAGGGCGGCTCGGAGGGGTTCGAGTTTGTCCTCATCGCCCGGAGCGAGGTAGCCGGTGAGGCCAGGAACACTCTCGTTTTCGATGGTGCCGTTGACGCCGTGGTCCTCAAAAATGCAGTGCCAGGCCGAGGTGTCGGGCACGGTTTCTGGCCACACCGCGGTGACTTGGGTCCACATGCCGACGCTCATTTCTTCTTCTTCCCGAACAATCCGCCCAGGAATCCGCCGCCCTGGCCGTCCCCTTCGGGGATGCGTTCATTGCCCAGCTCGGCAAACTTACGGAGCAACTCGGCGCGTTCTTGGCTCAAATCCTTCGGCACCTTCACGCGCAAGACGTAAATCAGGTCTCCCCGCGCGCCTCCGCGCAAGCGAGGCAAGCCGCGCCCCTTGATGCGGACCTCCGCTTGCGGCTGACTGCCACGGGGGATGGAAATCTTGACCGTACCGTCCAAGGATTCGGCCTCGATCTGGTCGCCCATGGCCGCCTGGGCAAAGGTGATGTCCAGGGGCGCATAAAGGTGGATGTCGTCCCGCTCAAACCGCGCATCACGGGCCACCGCCACCACCACGTAGAGGTCACCGGGTTGCCCCCCATCAATGCCGGCGCCCCCTTGCCCGGAGACCCGAAGTGTGGTGCCATGTTGCACCCCGGCCGGGATATTGACCGTCAAGTCGGCCGTCTCCACCGTCACCTTCTTGCCTTGGCACTTGGAGCAGGGCTTTTCAATCTTCTTGCCGGTGCCTCGGCAGGTGGGGCACGTGGTCGTCGTAGTCACGCTGCCCAAGAAGGTGTTGGCAATGCGCCGCACCGCGCCCTGCCCGTTGCAGGTGTCGCAGGTCTTGATTTCGGAACCCGGTTCCCCGCCGGTGCCACCGCAGTGCGTGCAAGGTGTGGTGCGCTTGACCTTGATCGGCTTTTCGCAACCGGTTAAGACGTCGCGAAGGGTGATGCTGACATCGGCGCGTAGGTCATCGCCATCACGGGAGAAGTTTGCTTGGCCACCGCCCATACCCCCCATGCCACCGAAGAAGGCTTCGAAAAGGTCACCAAAGTCCGCCGCGCCCGGCCCAGGGCCGTAGCCTCCGCCCCCGCCCATCCCGGAGTCATCGGTGACACCGTATTGATCAAAACGCTGGCGTCGTTCGGGGTCGGAGAGGATGCTGTAGGCCTCGCCGACTTCCTTGAACTTCTCTTCCGCCGTGGGGTCGTCGGGGTTGACGTCCGGGTGAAACTTGCGTGCAAGACGGCGATACGCCGACTTGATGTCGTCGGCGCTCGCATCTCTGGAGACTCCCAAGACGGCGTAAGGATCCGTCACTGGCATGTTCGCTTACAGATCGTCGGCGGCTTCTTCGCCTTCTTCCTTTTCGGCCAGATCGTCCAGCGAGAGATCGTCCGAGGGTTCGACGGCGTCGTCTTCGATCAGGCCGCCGATAGCGGCATCTTCATCCACTTCGTCCACTTCCAGAGCGTCTTCGTCGTCTTCCAACTCTTCGTCGTCATCCACCAGGGAGCCGAGCGACAGACCATCGTCGTCGTCCTCGTCGTCCTCCAGGGAGGGCAGCAGGAAGTCTTCGTCCGAGAGATCGAGGGTCGGGATTTCGACGGTTTCCTCGATGGCGTTCTGTTCGCCGTCCAGCAACGGCTTGATCTTGCCCTGGGCGATTTCGGCCAGCGCAATGCTGAGCGGGTGGTTCGACTCGATGCGCACCAGCGGGGGCGCACCTTCCTTGATCTGCTTGGCCCGCTTGGCCGCGAGGTTGGCAAGCAAGAACTTGCCGTACTCAACTTGGTTCAGCGTATCCGGATCGGGCAGAATGAGGTTCTTCGGAGTCGGCATGGGCGAATATTCAGGATGACACATCGTCTCCCCGAAAACCCAACTCTTTTTGCACTCTCAGGACCATTGCCAATCTCTCCACGCGCGTGAACGTGCAAGAATGGCCCCATGGACCCGCGCAACGAAGCGCATATTGAAACCCTGCTGCAACACCTGGGTGAAGACGAACTGCCCTACGGCGCCGTCGCCCCGCCGCTGGTCCAGACCTCCACCTTTGCCTTCCAATGCCTCGATCAGTTCGATGCGTCGATGAAGGACTACGAGAGCAAGGAGTGCCTCTACACCCGGTGGAACAACCCGACCACGCGCCTGGCCGAAATGAAGATCGCGGCGGTGGAAGGCAGCGAAGCCTGCCTGCTGACCGGCAGTGGAATGGCGGCGATCAGCCAAGCCATCATGAGCGTGGTGAAGGCCGGCGACCACGTGGTGGTGGTGGATGGCGTTTACGGCCCCACGTACCAGTTCATCACGCAGTACCTGCAACGGTTCAACATCACGAGCACGGTGGTGGATGGCCGGTGCAAGGAAGCGGTGGCCGATGCCCTTCGCGCCGAGACCAGCCTGATTTACCTAGAAAGCCCGACCAGTGGCATGTTCCGCCTGCAGGACGTACCCGCCATTACGGATTTGGCGAAATCGCGGGGCATCTCGACGATCATGGATAACACCTACGGGGCCGGCCTGCTGCAAAGCGGGATTGCCCTGGGGGTGGACCTGGTATGCCACAGCGTCACCAAGTACTTCGCGGGTCACAGCGACGTAGTCGCCGGCGCGATTTGTGGAAGCAAGGAACGCATCCGCACGCTCCACGACTGGGAAGGCGCCCTCTTCGGCGGCATCATCGCCCCGTTCAATGCGTGGCTCATCCTGCGCGGCCTGCGCACCCTCAAGCTTCGCCTCGACGCCACCGAAGTGCGTGCCCGCGCCGTGCATGGATTCCTGAAGGACCGCCCCGAAGTGGCGGAAGTTTTCTATTGCGGCGCGGATGACTTCGCCCAGCGTGGGCTCTATGAAAGGCAGTTCAAGGGCACGGGCGGTCTGATTTCGTTCTTGCCCAAGGTGCAAGACCGGGCCAAACTCAACGCCTTCTTGCAGAGCCTCAAGATCTACCGCATGGGCGTGAGTTGGGGCGGCCACGAAAGCCTGGCCGTGCACTACCCCGCCTGCTGCCTGGATATGCCGGAACCAAAGTCGGTGATCCGTCTCTATTGCGGCCTGGAAGATCCCTCGGACCTCATCGCCGACCTCGAGCAGGCGATGGTTCAGCTCCGTTGAGGCTCAGTACCAAAGCGAGACGCCAAAGCGACGCATGGATTCCCACGGGAAGCCCAGCGGATCGTTCTTGCGCCCGGCGGGCACCGCAATCTTCTCGTGGCTCACGATCTGGCGAATCGGGAATCGGCGCATCATCGCCGCCACGAGGTGCTGCGTGGCCTCCACTTGCTCTTTGGTCCAGGGTTCCGAACCGTCGCCCTTGTTCACCATCTCGATGCCCACGCTAAAGTCGTTGACGTTCTCGCGGCCGTATTGGTCAATGCTCTTGCCGGCGTGCCACGCGCGCTTATAGGTGCTGACGTGCTGGACAATGGTGCCGTCTTTGCCCACGGTGAAGTGCGCGCTCACTTGGCTTTCCGGCATCTGGAACCACTTAATCACGCCATCTAGTCCGCTGCTGGCGGTGTGGTGCAGCACGATGGTGTCAATCACGACGCCCTCCGGGCGGTCGCCAAAGTTGGGGGATTCAAACAGGACGAACGAGCCGGGCACGTATTCATAGGCCGGAGGCGGCGTGTCTTGTGCGTGGGCCATCACGGCCATGCAGGCCACCAGCGGGACGGCAGTTCTCATGTCTTCATGATACGGCGTCGGGGGTCCAATTTGCTCCGCTGGTAACCTTGAGGCGTATGGTGACGTTGCAGGAGATTCTGCGGAAACTCAGTGATTTTTGGGCGGCGCAAGGTTGCGCCATCCTGCAACCGTGGGATATGGAAGTGGGCGCGGGGACTTCGCACCCTGCCACGGCCCTCAAGTGCTTGGGCCCGACCCCGTACAGTTTTGCTTACGCTCAGCCCAGCCGCCGCCCGGCGGATGGCCGCTACACCCGCAACCCCATGCGCAACCAGCGGTACGTGCAATTCCAGGTGATGCTGAAGCCCAGCCCGGAAAATGTGGTGGACCTCTACATGGAAAGCCTGAATGCCGTCGGCTTCAACGTCCATCGCGATGACATCCGACTGGTGGAAGACGACTGGGAGAACCCGAGCCTGGGCGCCAGCGGCGTGGGCTGGGAAGTGTGGCTGAACGGCACCGAGATCAGCCAGTTCACGTTCTTCCAACAGATGGGGGGCATTGAAGTAAGCCCGGTGTGCGCCGAACTCACCTACGGGCCCGAGCGACTGACCCTGATGCTGAACGGGCAGGCCTCGATTTGGGAAGACCTGCAGTGGAACGAGTGCCTGACGTACCGCGACATCGAGTTCGACCAGGAGATGCAGAACAACGTCTTCAACTTCGAGGTGGCCAGCACCGAGATGCTCTTCCAACTCTTTGACATGTACGAGGCCGAGAGCAAGCGTGTGCTGGGGACGCCGGTGCGCTGGGATGCCACCGATGGGGTGCTGACCACCCGCGATGCCGATGTGAAGGAGAGCGACCCCGGGTGCCCGACGAGCCTGGCCCTGGTGTATCCCGCGTTTGAATTGGCGCTGAAGTGCTCGCACGCCTTTAACCTTTTGGATGCGCGTGGCGCGGTGGCGGTGACCGAACGAGGCCGCTACATCAACCGCGTGCGCGCCCTGGTGCGAGCTTGCTGCCTCAAGTACATGGAGCAGTTCGAGGTCGCCAAGGCCTAAACCAATCCTTCGTTACCCGAACGACACTGCCTCATTGCTGAGGTGTATTGATCTTTAGGCTGCCAAAGAACTCATTGGTGGCCTTCGTATCGGCGTCTTGCTTGTCGCCGATGTAGAGGGCGTGAACCATCCAGGGTCGCTTCACCACCAGCAGGTGCCGGATGAGGGGCCCCTTGTCCACTTGCACATCCCAGCGACGCGCCATATGGGCGTCCACCCGGGTGGTGGTCACCCGGAGCGGGCGGAACTGCTTGAGGGTTTCGGCCCCGCGCATCCCGGTGTCGAGGAGTTGGAGATCATTACGGCCGTTCAGGGCTTCCGCCTTCAATTCCATCATGTCCACGCGGTACACGGCACTTCCCTGCACAAGCTCGTAGGCGAACCGCTGGTTGAATGATGTGCCCGTGGCGAGTTCGCGGGCCTGTGGGGGTTGCGGCCATTGCGCCGCGACCCCCACAGGGTTTTCGTTCCACGCCGGCACCGTGGCCAGCCCGAGCAGCAGAGCGGTCATAGGTTGTAGATGGCGCGGTATTTGGCGGTGATGCCGTTGAGGTAGTGGCTGGCATCCATCGGCTTGCCCGTGGCCTGCGTGATGAGTTCCTTCGGCGTGTAGCGGCTACCGTGCTGATAGATCTTGCTTCGCAGCCACTCCAGAATCTCCGCGAAGTGGCCGTTGGCCATCAGTTCGTCGGCGTTCGGGATATCGGCCTTCAGCGCATCCCAGATTTGATAGCTGAGGATGTTGCCCATGCTGTAGGTCGGGAAGTAGCCCAAGGCCCCCATGCTCCAGTGCACGTCTTGCAGGCAGCCGTCGGCATCCGTCGGCGGGGTGAGGCCGAGGTAGGCCTCGTACTTGGCGTTCCAGGCTTCCGGCAAGTCCTTCACCGCCAGTTCGCCGGTCAGCATCGCACACTCCAGCTCGTAGCGGATCATGATGTGGAGATTGTAGGTCACCTCGTCGGCTTCCACGCGGATCAGGCTGCGCTCCACCTTGTTGATGGCGCGATAGAAGTCGTTGACTTGGCCCGCACGGAGTTCGGGGAAGACGGCCTCCAGGCGCGGCAGGAAGTGCTGCCAGAACGGCAGGCTGCGACCGACGATGTTCTCCCACAGGCGGCTTTGGCTTTCGTGGACGCCCAGCGAGACCCCGCCCGCGATGGGCAAGCGATCCCATTCCATCGGCGAGCCCTGCTCGTACATCCCGTGGCCGGCCTCGTGCAGGCTGCCGAAGATGCTCGCGCCCAGATAATCCTGGTAGCGCGTGGTCAGGCGCACGTCCCCGATGCTGAAGTTGGTGCAGAACGGGTGCGGGGCCGTATCTTGGCGGCCGCGTTTGAAGTCGAATCCAATGGCCTGCACCAGCTCTTCCGTGAACTTCGATTGTTCGGCGGGGCTCCATTCGCCGAACATGAAGCGGTTGTCCGGGTGGTTGGGTGCGCTCTGGATTTCCTTCACCAGGCTCACCAGCGGGTCGCGGATGCCATCGAACATCGCATCCCAGCTGGCCTTGGTGGCGCCTTCTTCAAATTGGTCCGTCAGCGCATCGTAGACGTGGTCGGTATAGCCGATGCAGTCGGCGGTTTCGCGAGCGATATCCACCATCTGGGTCAGGATCGGCGAGAACGTCTTGAAATCGTTGGCCTTGCGAGCCTTCACCCAGTCTTCGTGGGCCTGCGTACTGAGCTTGGATCGGCGCGCCACCAGTTCCGCCGGAAGCTTGGTGGCCAAGTCCAGGTTGCGCTGCGTCACGCGGCACACGGCGGCGTCCACGCTGTCCGGGGTAGCGGCGGCGGTGGCCTTCTCGAGCAGCGTCCGAGTTTCGTCGCTCACAAAGAGCTCGTGCGCCATGCGGGTGAGACGGCTGGCGTGCTCGCCGCGGGCTTCGGCCCCTCCGGCGGGCATGTACGTCTGCTGGTCCCAATCCAAGACCGTGACGGCCGAATTGAGGGCGTTGATGTCGAATAACCGCTCGTGCAAGGCCTGTTGGGCGCTCATATGTTCAGTCTACGCCATCCGGGCGCGGAACGAACTAGGCTTGCCCGAGAGGCTGAATGAGAGGCTGCACCGAGAGGAACGCGGCCACCACGTTGGGGTCAAACTGCGTGCCGCTGCAATCCCGAATCTCCATGCAGGCGTCTTCGGGGTCCAGCGGCCGGCGCCAGGCCGAACCCGACACCATGACGTCGAAGGCCTCGGCCACCGCAAGGATGCGCCCGCCCAGCGGGATTTCATCTCCTTCCAGTCCGCGCGGGTAGCCCATGCCATCCCAGCGTTCGTGGTGAGAGCGGATCATCGGCACGCTGGGGGATAGCCAGGGGAAGGCGCTCAGCACATCCACGGCGGCATCGGCGTGCTTCTTCAGGTCTTCAAAATCTTGCTCGGTGAGGGTGCCCATCTTGCGGAGGATCACCCGGTCCACAGCGATTTTGCCCACATCGTGGAGTTGCCCGGCCCGGCGCAGGTGGATGAGGTCTTCGTCGCTCATCCCCAGCTTTTCGCCCGTCGCCACGGCGTAGACGGCCACCCGCTCCGCGTGTTCGCGTTCGCCCGGATCGTGCAGTTCCAGCGCAAGTTGTAGGGCACGGATGGCGTCTTCCATGGTGTTCCAGACGCTACCCGACCCCGGAGTGATGCGAAAAGACGCCGGGACCGCGAACCTGAGGGGTACCTAGGCTTGCAACCGAAGGCCGGTTTTCCCGTATCCTCGGTTTATGGCGAACGTGCCTCCTCCGTTTAATCCGCCCCCGATGTCTCCGCCCACCAAGAGCGGCGTCAGTCCGATTGTGTGGATCCTATTGCTTGTGGTGGCCCTGTGCCTCGTCATGGGCGTAGGGGGGCTCGTCATGTGCCGCTCGGTGGTGGGCCAAGCCACAGAGACGGCGGGCTGTGCCATCACGGGTTCCATGATCCAGAAGGCTACGCTGGCCTACGCCCAGGAAAAGGGGCAACTGCCGGCCGCAGCTACCTGGCAGGATGACATCCGACCGTACTACACCCGCCTGCACACCAAGATGAAGAGCGAGATGGACGCCGAGATGGAGGGTGCCCCGGGCTTTGCCACGGACATGGTGAAGGGCATGATTCCCCCGGGACCGAATGAAGAATGGGTGTGCAAAACGAGCGGTCGTCTGACCGGCCTGTTCTACAACAAGGACGTGGCAGGCAAGAAGCTGGACCAGATCACCGACAAGGCGGGCACTCCGATGATCTTTGAAGCCGACCTGCCGACCGATGGCAATCGTAAGAACTTGAACATGGTTTACGCGCCGCAAGACCCCAAGAAGGCGCCGAAGATCCTGAACGAGCGTCGCGACTGGCTGGTCATCCACTTTGAGGGTGATCCGGACTTTGGCAAGAGTTCTTCCTCGTCGAACATGGACTTCGACTTCAAGATGGAAGATGCCCTCGAGCCCAAGGATGCCCAGACTCCCGCTCCCTCCCCGGTCGGAGAAACCCAGTAGGGCTCTATCTGACCCAGATTCGGCGTATACTGAGTTAGGCTTCCCATGACAAATCTCCTTGCACTCAGCTTGCCTGGTGGCTCTGAACTCATCATCATCGTCTTCGTGGTCCTGCTCCTGTTCGGGGGCACCAAGATTCCGCAGCTCATGCGCGGGATGGGCCGAGGCGTGAGCGAGTTCCAAGAAGGCATCAAGGACGGCAAGAAGAACTTCGAAAAGGGTCTGCGCGGCGACGACGAATCGACCCCGGAAGAGCCTCGCAAGAGCTAAGCGATGACGGCCGACCTGGTCTTGAAGGCCCTCGAGGAATTCTTGGCCCAGGCGGCCGCCCGCTTCCCTGGCGACACCGCGGCTCGCCGACCGGGCGACCGCGCGCCCTTTCACTGGCCGCCGCATCCCATCAGCCGCGACTTCCATATCACACCCCACGCTTGGAGTGAGGAAGCCTGGATCGAGGTTGGGGGTGAGCGCACCAAAGTGCAAATTGCCCGTTCCCCTTCCGGCATCTTTGGCCGCAGCGAGCGCTATTGGAACGAAGCCAAGGGCGACTCGGTGGAGGAAGTCTTAGCGGGCATCGAGCAAGGCTTAGGCGAACTTTTCGATCGCCAAACCGCGATCTCAGACACCTTGGGCTGGTCCGGACGGTTTACGGCCAGCGTCCGTGACCTTGGCCCCCAAGAATGGGTCTGCCTCCTCTACTGCCCGGTGCGCGACATTGGGCACGAGTGCATTCAGCACATCGAATCTCACGCCAGCGCGGGCATCTTTGGTCCGGCCATGGTGCGGATCCTGCGCGATAAGGTCCATCCCTGGCGCCGCTGCGCGCAGTGGGCGGTGCTGGACATGTTCGAGGACCTGCCCTCGTTCTTCCCGGATCCGCGCGACCAAGATGAGGCCGTGGCGGCCATCCGTGAATTCATCGCCGAGAATGAAGACGACTACGCTCGGGCCGTGTATAAGGCCGGGGTTGTTCTAGGCGGGCACATTTGCACGGATGCTGCCGCCGATGCGCTCCTCAGTCTGCTCTCGGCCCCGCACCGCATTGGCCGCCGTAGCGCCATCCATGCCGCCTTCCACCTAGTGGAGTGGCGCGACCACGACCGAGATCGGATCCTGAAGGCGGTCCAGGCGGCCGCCGCTACCGAAACGGACCCGCAATTGAAAGCTTTTGCCACCGGGATTGCGGCCGACATCGAAGCTCAGCGCTTTGACCACGTGAGCGAACCGGTGTTTGCCGAAGAACTCCAGACCACCTCGTCTGTCTAATCACCATGACCACGCTGCTCCTGGCGGCGGCGATGTTGCCGCCCATTGCCCCCCATCTGGACCACGCATCCCTAAATGGTGCTCTCACCGGAGTGAGTGTGCGCAATGCGGCCGGCGAGGTGGTGTTTGAACAGTTGGGCGACACGCGGCTCGTTCCCGCCAGCAACCAAAAGATTCTGTCCGTGCTCTACGCGCTGGAGGTCCTCGGCCCCGATTATCGAGGCGAAATCCGAGTGTGGGACAACGAGTACGGCCCGTACGTCCACGCCAAGGGCACGCCCGGGGTGACGTTTGAAGAACTCCGCGCCCTGGGGGCGGGCGGCAAAGGGGGCACGGTGCGGGTGTATCAAGACTTCGCGCCCTCCATCCCGCCCACCTGGGAATGGGATGACCTGCCGTTTGCCTATGCCGGGCGCATTTCCGCGTGGGGAGTCAACAACCAACGCTTTGAAGTCTTTGCCGAAAAGGGCGCGATTCTGCCCCTGGACCCGGCCCTCAGCCAAATCCGCATCGTGCGCGGGGCCCCGGTGGGCACACTCAACACCCGACTCGACGTATTCACCCGGCGGTTGTACGTGAACGGCGTTTTGCCGCAAGCCCGCACTTCGATTGGACGATTTGCGATCCCGGATCCCCAGTTGGCGGCAACGGAGGCTTTCCGCCCCGGGGCGGTGTTCGTCACCACCAATGTCGGCCCCCCGGCTCGAGAGCCGGATCGAGTGTTCCGCACGCCGCCCCTCAGTGAGGCCGCCAAGGTTTGCCTCGAAGACAGCGACAACATCTACGCCGAGCAACTTCTCCTGATGGCGGCCGGACACAAAGAGCCGCTGACCCCCGATGCGGAATACGTACAGGCCACGGCCCGGATGCAGGAATTCTATGCGCAACAAGTGGGGCTCACCCCCGACGACATGAAGCCGATGGACGGCAGCGGCATGAGCCGCCGCAACTTTGTCACCCCCCATGCGCTGACCAAGGTGCTGCATTGGGCGAAAAACCGCCCGATTTTCCCTGTATTTGAACGAGCTTTACCGAAATCGGGGGAAGGAACGCTCTCCAACCGTTTACAATCCGTGCCCTTTACGGGGAAAACTGGCACACTAACTGCAGTAACGTGTCTCAGCGGTTATGTAAAGCGACCCGACGGCGAGACGTGGACAGTGAGTTTGATGACCAACCACAATATCCGGCCCGCCAGTGAGGTGAGACAGGTGCATGACCAGATCATCAGGAGTTTAAGCAATGACCAATAACGTTCCGGGCGACAACATCAACGAAGTGAAGAACTGGAAGGATGACCCCTGGGCGGATGAGGTGGAAACCACCGAGGTGGCGGAGGAAGTTGCTCCCGCTCCTCGCAGTTGGTACGCCCGCATGGGCTTCCCGACGCGGGCCCTGCTTCTGCTCCTCGGCATCGGGTTTGTGGACCTGGTGATGACGGCCGTGCTACACGCCGGCGGGCATATCACCGAACTCAACCCCCTCATGAAGCCGGTAATCGAAACTAGCGAATGGCTTTTTGCTTTGGTCAAGGGCATGACGCTGGTAGGCGCCTGGCTCGTGATGCTGAAGTACTCCGATACGCACCTGAATTTTATTCGCCGCGCCTGCCTGGCAGGTTCGGCCGCTTACGTCGTAATTTGGACGGGCTGGTTTGTCTCGTCGCTTTGAATCCCGTCTTCGCCGAGGACTCCGTTCTCCAGTACCCCCGTCTCTTCGGCGCGCTGTGCCGCCACGAGGGCGGCGATGGCTACTTCGGTGTGAGCGTCGTTCGGTTCAGCGGTCGTAATCAACTGCGTCGCGAGGCCTGGGGCAAGAGCTATCTTGACCCAGGCCGCATTTTTCATCTTGCCGGCTAAGCGGATGAGTTCGTAGCTCACGCCCGCCACCACTGGCATCATGGCGACTTCCACCGGTAAGCGCGTCAGCGCCAGCAGCCACGTGGGGCTGCTCAGCGGCACAAAGAGGTCCCGCGGGATGAGCGGCTGCAGCAAGAACGACACCACGAACACGATGATCACGAAGTTGGTGCCGCAGCGCGGATGCAGGCGCGTGCACTTCTGCACGTTAGCCACGGTGAGGTCGCTGCCATCTTCCAGGCAGTTGATCGCTTTGTGCTCCGCACCGTGGTAGCGGAACACCTCGCGGATCGGCGGATAGAAGCTGATCGCGGCTAGATAGCCGATGATGAAGACCAGCTTCACCGTCTCGGCCACGTAGTTGGTCAGCAGGCCGTTCTTGTTGGTGGCGAGGTCGCCTCCAGACCATCGGACAATGAGTTCCGAAACAAATTGAGGGGCGGCGTTAAACAGCGCAAACCCGAGCGCCAACGAGGTGACCAAGGTCAAACCGATGGCAAAGTTGGAAACCGTGCCCGGCCCCTTGCCATCGGCGGCCTTGGCCTTGTCCTCGGCGGTGGCGTATTCCGGGTCGGTCTGGATATTGGCGGCAAAGTTCATCGCGCGAATACCAAAAACCATCGTGTCGAGCATCGCAAAAGTGCCCCGCAGAAAGGGCTTGAGGAGCCACTTTTGGCGACCTAACCAGGTCTTTTCGATCGGTTCGGTCTTGAGCACAATGCGCCCGTCCGGAGCGCGGCAAGCCACGGAGAAGAAGCCCGGTGATCGCATCATCACCCCCTCGACGACGGCCATTCCACCGTACGTTTTGGGTGTGTTCTCTGCCATACCTCCAGTGTACCGTCCGGGCCTTTTTTCGAGAAGTTCCGTTTGGCCCGATTCTTTCGGGAACAATTGAGCGGGATGATTCGTCAATCCCGCTGGGGGTAACCCCAGGGAGCATAAAACCACCTATGGAAGCACATGGACGGTTGGAGCTCACCGAGGAGGAGGCCTTTGCTTTGCTTTCGCTCACGATGATGAGTCACGGCAAACTAGACCGAATCTCAGAACAGGCACTTCATAAGCTGGCGGATTATTGCCGTCATCATTTATCGGAAAGTCATCATAAACGATCAAATGCCTGTGAGCTCACGGAGGCGGGTTAATCCCGCCTTCCAACCTTCTCTCCCCTTCCTTACCTAGTGCGGTGCTAACCTAAGGCCATGCCGCGCGTGGCCGATATCACGGACTACCTGGAATCCATTGCCCCTCGGCGCTGGGCGTTCGATTGGGATCCGGTGGGCTTGCAGATCGGTAGCCCCGATGCCCCCGCCGACCGCATCTTGGTGGCGCTGGACGTCAACCAGACCAGCTTGGCCTTGGCTGAGGAGCGGGATTCGCAGCTCTTGGTCATCCACCACCCGCTCATTTGGAAGCCGATTGCCCACCTGCGCGAGGGTAACGACGTGGAGGGCAAAGTTGCGCGAATTGTGCGGGGAGGCCGGAGCTTCTTTGGCATCCACACGAACTGGGACGCCGCCCCCGGCGGGATTTCAGAGACGCTGGCGGCTCGCCTCGGCATCACCGACTTGGAACTGATTGGCAGCGGGGCCACCGTGGAGCAAGTGAAAGTGGTGGTGTTTGCGCCGAGTGAAGCTCGCATTGCCCTCATTGACGCGATGAGTGCGGCCGGGGCGGGCCGCATCGGCAACTATGAGCGGTGTGCATTTTGGAGCGAAGGCACGGGCACGTTTGTGGGCAATGCCAGCACCAACCCGGCCGTGGGGCGCGCCGAGCAGATCGAATCCGTTGCCGAAACGCGCATCGAGATGGTGGTGGACGTGGCGCGCCTCGCCGCCGTGGTGAAAGCACTGCGCGAGGTGCACCCCTACGAAGAACCCGCCTACGATCTCGTAACCCTGCGCCCCTCGGTGCCGCAGCCGCTGAGCCGCATTGGCAACATCAACCCGATGACGGCGCGCGAACTGGTCGCCCTGGCCGACGAACAACTGGGGGCCAAGACCTGGCTCTATGGCGACCCCGACCGACGCATTGAGCGCCTGGCCGTGAGTGGGGGTGCTGCGGGGAGCGAGTGGGTGGCCGCGAAAGCGGCGGGCGCGGATGCCTTCCTCACCGGAGAATTCCGGCACGATGAAGGCGTGGCGGGCCAAGACCAGGGGTTTGTGATGATGGCCAGTGGCCACCGCGAAACGGAGCACCCGGGCATGGAAGCCCTGGCGGGCCGCCTCCGGGAACGATTCCCAGAGGCGGAAGTGGTTGTCGCGTTACCGTGAGCCGGCGCCGCTGCCCTTAAGGCGATCGGCAAACTTCTCGCGGAACTTAAGCACCTTGGGCGAGATCACCGCATTGCAGTAGCCCGCGTTCATGTTGGCGCGTTCGGCTTCAGTGGCGGTTTCGTATTTGGCGTAATAGTCCTGGTGATACTCTTCGGCCCGCGTGTAGTTCTTCAGCGGTTCCAGGGTCGTCACCAGGGGTCGCTCCCAGATGTCAGCCTTGGTGATCTCTTCCATGATCGCCAGCGCGCGGACCTTGTCGGCGTCGCTCTCAAAGAAGATGACCGACCGGTACTGCGGACCGACGTCGCCGCCCTGGCGATCCTTCGTGGTGGGGTCGTGGACGGTGAAGAAGATGCGGAGCAGGTCTTCGGTGGTAATCACCTTGGGGTCATAGACGATCCGGATGACCTCCGCGTGGCCCGTGGTGCCCGTCCCGATTTCTCGGTAGGTTACGCCCGCTTTGTCCCCGCCGGCGTAGCCGTTCTCGACGAACGTGACGCCCTTGAGTTCTTCGAACAGGACTTCGATGCACCAGAAGCAGCCGCCCCCCAGGACGAGCGCTTGCTGGCCTTCGGGGATGGCGCGGGGCGGGTTAGATTCGACGGAGTTCATGCTGGAATTCGGCGGGGCTACCGAGGCGACACATCCCCATGCGCTCACGGCAAGGACACTGACGAGGGCCGCTAAAGTGGCAAACCGCATGACTTATCATACGTTCGTGCCTTGCCCCTGTGCGCAACTCTGGGACTGGCTAGCTGGTAATTTGTTTCCGTGAGCCTTGCGTTCTTGCTGGTCCTGAGCGGGGCGATCCCTGCGCCGACCTCCACCGCCCCGGCGGCGGTCGTCTCCCGAGCCGAATTGGCGGTGATCGAATTCAGCCGCGAACACCAGGTGGTGGGCATGTCGGTGGCGGTGATGGACAAGGGGAAACTGGTCTTTGACTACCAAACCGGCTTCGCCGACCGAGAACAGGAGAAGCGGGTGCAACCGGAGACACGGTTCCGTTTGGCCAGCATCAGCAAGCCGATTACGGCGGTGGGGGCCATGCGCCTGGCTGAGCGGGGCAAGCTGGACCTGGACGCGGACAGCCGCAAGTATGTGCCGGAGTGGCCGGCCAGCACCGCCCCGTTGACGGTGGCGCAACTGCTGAGCCACACCAGCGGCTTCCGGCACTACGCCGGTGGCATCAACCCGGATGGCCGGACCCACTTTGCCACCGCCCGCGAGGCCAATGCCGTGCTCATTAAGAGCCCGTTGTTGTGGGAGCCCAACACGCGCTATATGTACAGCACCCACGCCTTTACGGTGGTGGCGCGGGCCATGGAAACGGCTTCCGGGCGCGACTTTGTGAGCTACATGCGCCTAGAAGTGTTTACGCCCGCCGGGGGCGAGCTGGACGTGGAAGACCAGAGTCTGAAGACCCCGCGCAACCGAATTTACGAACAAAACGGCCTGGGCGTGCCGCGCCTGAACACCTTCCGCGACGACTTGAGCTGGAAGTACGGGGGCGGCGGCATGGAAAGCACCGCCCGGGGGCTGGCCCGCTGGGGAGAAGCGGTGCGGACCGGCAAACTGGTGACGCCCGCGAGCCTCAAGCTTATGGGCACGCCCCGCACCCTGAAGAACGGCACTCAGACGGAGTACGGACTGGGCTGGGATTTGGGCGAGGCTAATGTGCTGCAGCACGGGGGTAGCCAGCCCGGGGCCCGCACGCACCTGATGATTGACCTTGCGAAAGAGCGCGTGGTGGTGGTGCTGGGCAACACCACCGGAACCTACAACCCGGCGGCGCTGGGCCGCACCCTTAACGCGCTGGACTGGTGATTTCGAGTTCGAGCTCGAAATCAATCACGATCCGGTCGCCCGGGTAAAGCTTGCGGCCGCGCCGGTTGTCCGGCTCGTCATTGACCTTGATGTCGGCCTGCGAAAGGAACCACTTCACATCGCCGCCCGATTGCACCACGTCGGCCGCTTTGAGAAGCTGGCCGAGCGTGATGAACTCGCTGTGGATGCGAAAGGTCTCGAAGGTCATGCCCCCCAGCTTACCGGGGCGGCAGGAGGCGCGCGGGGATGGGGTTGTTTTGATCCGATGGCCTGAAAACTATGCCCTGAATGAACCACCGGCCATCCTTGAAGTAGAGCTGGATCATGTTCACACCTGTCGCAGTCCATTCTGCAGGGGCAAGGCCAGCTTTCAGTTCATAAGTTGACAACACTTGGGCAATGCCACCGTAAACCATCGTGTCTCGATGTAGCTCCTTCTCGACGAAAGGATTTTCCAGGAAGTACTTCTCGTTCTGCGTTCGGTAATCGTCCGTTGAAAGGCTGAAGAAATCCGAACCTGCCCTCGCCGTATTCGGATTTCGGTTGAGGATGATCCGCGCATGGGGATCGAAGAGCGCCTTGAACCGATCCCAATCCCGAGTGCCCGGCGTAGTTCGACTGATCACGGCATACAGTTCGTTAATCGTGCCGTCAATCGTGCTCAGATCAGCATCCGGATGGGACGTGGACGAGGAAGCGACCAAAAGGGCGGCGTGGGCAACGAGAGTGGCAATACCCATCTAGCCATCTTACCAGCGGGGGGTGTGCATCCTCTACCCCTGATCGTGCGTCTCATCGGTGATGGTTTGGGTGGAGATTCTGATTCTCTTCTTGGTGTCGGCGCTGATCTCCGCCGCTGAGATGGCTACCTTCAGTGCCCGCGTCGAGCGGATGCGACAAGCCCACGAGGCGGGTAACCATGCGGGGCGGCTCGTGTTGGTCTACCAGCGCTCTCCGGTGGCGTTCTTGGCCGCCGGGCAGTTGCTGGCCACCGCCGCCAACTTCCTCCTCGGGGCCATCATCAGCAACCAACTCACACCCATCGTCACCCCGTGGTTTTTGGCGCAGTCATGGATCCAGGAAACCCATGCCCAGCCCATAGCGAGCGGCCTGACCCTCCTCGTGATGACTATTGCGGCGCTTATCGTGACCAATGTCATCCCCAAGCAGATCGGGTTCGACCACGCCGACGCCATTGCCCTTTGGTTTGCGAAGCCCTTTTATTGGCTCATCCGCATCACGCGGCCCCTCGCGTGGCTGGTCAGCCGGACCAGCAAGATCGCCGAGGATGCCGTGAATCGGCGGGCACGCTTGGGGGCCCGCGTGACGGAACAAGACCTGCTCACCCTGATTCGAGAAGGCATTCGAAGCGGAGCCATTGATAAACGAGAAAGCGAGTTTGTGCAAAACGCCTTCCAACTCAGCGAGCGCACGTGCGGCGAAGTGATGACTCCCATCGCCGAAATCGAGGCTCTGGACCTCAACTGGGATCGTAAGCGCATGGAAGAAGCCATTCGGCAATCTTCGCACTCCTACTTGCCGGTGTTCCGGGGCGGATGGGAGGACACCTCGGGCCTCTTGCGCGTTCGCGATTGGTACTGCGGAGAAGATGTACCCCTGACTTCTCTACTCTCCGAATTGCCGCGGTTGAACGAGAAGCAATCGGCCATTGACCTCTTCGAGACCCTCCGCGCCCGGGAAACCAAGATGACGCTGGTGGAGGATGAGAACCAAGCCGTGGTCGGCGTCATCACGCTCAACGATGCCGTCACCCTCGTGGCGGGCCGGATGAAGAGCATTGAGGCCTAAGCTCGCCCGGTAGTTCGGCCCCGCCGCCCGAGGGAGTCACGCCGCCGGGCCGTAGACTAGAGAGGCGAGCGCATGAGGACCCCTGGCCGACCCCAAATTGATGACCTGCGGATTGCTGGAATCCGCGAGTTAGCCCCCCCGGCCCACCTTGTCCGAGAGTTCTTAGTGACGGAGGCCAACGCGGCTTTCATCGCCGAATCCCGCGCCACCATCATCCGCATTCTTCAGCGCGAGGACCCGCGCCTCCTCGTCATTAGCGGCCCCTGCAGCATCCACGACATGGACGCGGCGCTCGAATACGCCCAGCGCCTCGCCCAGGTGCGCCAGCAGCTCGCCGGCCGCATTGAACTGGTGATGCGCGTGTACTTCGAGAAGCCGCGCACCACGGTAGGGTGGAAGGGGTTCATCAACGACCCGCACCTGGATGGCTCGTTCGATATCAACTACGGATTGCGCCAAGCGCGGCGCCTGCTGATGGAGATCACGGAGATGGGCGTGCCGGTGGCCACCGAGTTCCTGGATATGATCTCGCCGCAGTACGTGGCGGACCTTGTGAGCTGGGGGGCCATTGGCGCGCGCACCACCGAGAGCCAAGTCCACCGTGAACTCGCCAGCGGGCTCAGCAGCCCGGTCGGGTTCAAGAACGGAACCAACGGGAACCTCGATATCGCGGTGGATGCGATTCTCGCGGCTCAGCACCCGCACTCGTTCCTCTCCGTCACCAAGGGCGGGCATAGCGCCATCGTGGAGACCCGCGGCAACCGGGATTGCCACATCATTCTGCGGGGCGGCAAGACGCCGAACTACGACGTGAAATCCGTGAGCGATGCGGCGGGCAAGCTTCGTAAAGCCGGCCTGCCAGAGCGCGTGATGGTGGACTTGAGCCACGCCAATAGCCGCCGCGACCCCGAACGCCAACCGGAAATCGCCGCCGACGTGGTGCGCCAACGCGCCACCGGCACCTCCCCCATCGTGGGCATCATGATGGAAAGCAACCTCGTGGGCGGCAAGCAGTCCTTGGAATCCGGGCAGCCCCTGGTTTACGGGCAGAGCATCACCGATGGCTGCCTGAGCTGGGAACGCACCCTGGAAACGCTCGAAACCCTCGCCTAAACTCGGCGAGGGTTTCGTTGTTGTGCCTTCAGCCGTGGATTACGGGCGAACGACCATATCCGCACCGGACGGAATGCGTTCGTCCAGCAGGTGCTGGGCAAAGTATTCAAACATCCGTTGCGTGAAGTAAGGGTTCATATCCCCGAAGCCGTGGGCTTGCCCCGGCAGGAAGATCATCTCGAACCGCTTGTTGGCGCGAATGAGCGCGTTGATGAGCCGGATCGTGCCCACCGGGTGGACGTTGTTGTCCATGTCCCCGTGCACCAACATCAGGTTGCCCTTGAGGTTGGCGGCGAGTTCGGCATTGGTCGGTACCTTGATCTCGAACTTGGTGCCTGTGCCGGTTTGCTCCTGCGGCGCTTCGTCAACGAACAGCTCTTCCGGAGCCGTGCGGCCCGTAGCGGCGCCTTGGCCTGCTTGGCCTTGGCCCTGCGTCACCGGCACTTCGCGCAGCCCGTGGTGCTGCTCGCTCCAGTTGCTGTTGTAGACGTTGTTGTCGTGGTTGCCCGCGCTGCTCACACCGACCTTGAAGAACTCATTGAACGGGGGCAACAACAGGGCCGCCGCCGTCATGAATCCCCCGCCCGAGTGACCGTAGATCCCCGTGCGCGAGATGTCGATGAAGCTGTGGCGCGCCGCCAGTTGCTCCATACCCGCCTTCTTATCGGCCAGGCCGTAGTCGCGGAGGTTGTAGTAGCCGTACGAGTGGTAGGCGTTGGATCGAGCCGGGTTGCCACCTCGGTTGCCGATTTGGATGACGATGAATCCCAGCTGAGCGAGGCGCTGCATGCTGATGGTCGGCGAGAAGTTGGCCGTCACGCTCTCGGTTTGCGGACCGGGATAGACGTAGGCGATGATCGGGTACTTCTTGCGGGCGTCGAAGTCGAAAGGCTTCCACAGGTTGCCGTAGATGTCCGTCACGCCGTCGGCGGCCTTGACCTTAAAGGTTTCCGGCATCTTCCAGCCCGTTTCGTACAGGCGGGAGAGGTCAGCCTTCTCCAGTTCCATGATCACCTTGCCACTGCGATCGCGCACCACGGCCTCGGGGGCCATGTCGATGCGACTGTAAACGCTGACGGCAAAGTTCTTGCTGGGCGTGAGCGTGGTGTTCTGGTCGGCATTGCCCGGATCGAGCAAAGTGAGGCCGGAACCATCCAGGTTTACCCGGTAATTATGCCGGTAGTAGGGGTTCTCATTGGCTTCGCGACCGAAGGACGCCAGGAAGATTTCGTTCTTCTTGTCGTCGAAGTCCGTCAGGCCCTCGACCCGCCACGGGCCGCTGGTGATGGCGTGCTTCAGCTTGCCATCGTTGGAATACAGGTAGAGGTGGCCCCAACCCGTGCGTTCGCTCCACCAGATGAAGTCGCCGCCGGGCTTGATGTAGCGCACCGGGCGACGTTCGAGGTAGGCGTTTTCCACGGACTCGGTGAGCAGCACCTTGACTTCATTGTTCTTGAGGTCGAGCTCAATCAGCTCCATGTTGCGCTGTAGGCGATCCCGGCGGACCAGGCGGAGAGAGTCACTGGTGGTTTCTTGCCAGTGGATGTCAAACATCTGCTGATCCTTGTACTTATCCACCTTCGCCTTCGCCAGTTCCTTGGTCGCCGTGGTGAACACGTGCAGTTCCTGCTGCGTCACGTCGGGTTCGCCCGGCATTTCGTACTTGTAAGTGAGCAGCGTGGGGCGCGGCATGGCCAGCGAGTTGACGAGCCACAGATCCTTGACCTTGCGGCGGTCGAACCGCATGGCGTAGAAGCGGGCGCTATCTTGGCTCCAGGTCACACCCGGGCGGGTGCGGCGCTCACGGCCCTGGCCTTGCCCCTGTTGTTCGCCCTGCTGGCCACCTCCAAAGCGGCCTCCGCCGCCGAAACTGAAGTCTTCCGCGCCATCCTTGCTCAGCTGCACCGGCTCGGTTTCCTTCCCGTCCACGATCTCCACGTAGTAAAGGTTGTGGTCCAGGGCATAGACGTAGCGCTTCTTATCCGGAGCGTAGTTGCCAAACGGGCGATTGGTGACATCTTCCGCCGGGGGCGTTTGGTTCCCCACCCGCTGGCCCTCTTGGTTGCGGCCAAAGCGGTTGACGGCCGGCGCGCCTTGTTGCGGCGGACGCACCGGGCCAAGCGACTTGAGAATCTCCTTTTCGGTGTCGTATTCGAACCGTTCTTCGCCAATCACAAACCGGATGACGGTCGTACTCTTGTCGACAAACGAGATCTGCTGGAGGTCCAGGTTGCTGGTGTCGTACGGCTTGCGGCTGACTTCGGAAAGTTGTGCCGCCAGCTTGACGCTATCCACCAGCGGGCGCTTGGTGCGCTTGTCCGGGTTCACTCGCCAATAACGGAAGCCATCGCTTGAACGCCAGGCGTACCAAAACTCGTCCGTATCTTGAATAAACGAAGGCGTCAGCGAAAGGCTGTAGATGGAGGGGCGGAGGTAATCGGTGGTGTACCGATTCACCAACTCCCAGTTGGCTTGAGCTGGAGCAGAAGCGCCCGCCATCACGGCGAGCGCCGCGAGCAAGGCTCCTTTACGCGAAAATAAATGCATGATGGTGCGTCGTCCCCTTCGGAGATCGTTCTCCGAAGGGGACATTACCCCCAGGGGTTATTACCGACGCACGGGGCGGGCTCAGTTCCGGTTGACCAGAGGTTAGTTTCCGGTGGCGGGGGCGGGTTCCGTCTTGCCGGCTTCTGACTTCACCAGACCGGCCGAGTAGGTGATCTCGGTTTCGGCGCTTCCCTTCGTTCGCAGCGCGGTGAGGGCGATCTTCTTCCCGCTCGGCAGGGTCTTGTTCATCAAGAAGCCTTCCTTCTCGGCGGTGTTCATCGGCCCAAACGTGGCATCCGCGAACTTCTCCTTGTAGAAGGCTTCCACCTTGCTCGGCTCATCGCCCGTGGTGTAGACCACGCTGTAATTCTCTTCGGTCGGAATCACCACCTCAAATGCCGATCCTGTTCGCAGAGCCGCACCGGGATAGAACGGCATCTCGAGTTCGGCTTCGGTAACTTCCGTGCCGCCGGCCACCGGTTCGCTCGGCGTGGCGGGGCTGGCCGTGCTGCCCGTGGTGCCGCCCGTGGCGGCCGTCGGGGGAACGCCCGTGGGTTCCTGCGCACCACAACCGATGAGAACCAAGAGGGAAACAACTAGGAGGGCCGGGAAGGCAATCTTCACGCAAACGAGTTTACCGAGTGGGCTTGGTATGCTCCGGGGGTGCTCACGGGAATCGCGCTTTGCTTGGCAACTTCGGTGCCTTTGGCGAGTTCAAATCCCCCGAACGTTATCCTCATCGTCAGTGACGACCACGCCCGGGCTGCGATCTCGGCGTATGGTTCCCCGCACATCCAGACCCCCCACATCGACCAACTCGCCCGCGAGGGCGTCCGGTTTGACCGCCACTACACCCCCAACCCGCTCTGCGCCCCCAGCCGCGCCGCCATCCTGACGGGCAAGCACGCGCACATCAACGGCCACCGCGACAACACCACGACGTTTGATGGCGACCAACCGACCTTCCCCAAGGCCTTGCAAGCGGCCGGCTACGAAACGGCCGTGATTGGCAAGTGGCACTTGCAAAGCGACCCCACGGGCTTCGATGATTTCGACGTGCTGCCCGGGCAGGGCGCGTACTACGATCCCGTTTTCATTAGCCGCGAGGGCCGCACCACCGCCCCGGGCTACGTCACCGAGATCATCACCGAAAAGTCGCTGGCGTGGATGCGCCAGCCGCGCACCAAGCCGTTCTTCTTGATGGTGGGGCACAAGGCGCCGCACCGCAACTTCATCCCGTCGCCATCAACGTGGACGCTGTTCCTGGACAAAACCTTCGCCGAGCCCCCCAACCTGCGCACCGACTACGCGGGCCTGAACTCGATGGCCCCGCAAGTGAGCATGCGGATCGACCGGCACATGCGCCTACAAGAAGACCTGATGGTGCAATATGCGCCCCCGGCCCTGGAGGGCGACCGACTGGCGCAGTGGCAAGCCGCCTGGGCCGCGCAAGACCAAGCCTACGCCGCGCAACTGGAAGCCAGCCGCGACCTGCTGGCCACCAACTACCAGCGCTACCTGCGCAACTACATGCGCTGCGTGAAGAGCGTGGATGACGGCGTCGGCGCCCTGCTGGACGAACTGCGGCGCACCGGCCAAGACAAGAACACCGTGGTGATTTACACCTCGGACCAGGGGTTCTTCCTTGGCGAGAACGGCTGGTACGACAAGCGCTGGTTTTACGAGCCTTCGGCCGGGACCCCGCTGATTGTGCGCCGCCCGCGGTTGCGCCCGGCGGTGGCCACCGCCCTCACCAGCAACGTGGACCTCGCCCCCACGATCTTGGAAGCGGCCGGGGTGGCGGTGCCTGCAGACATGCAAGGGCGCTCTCTTTGGCCCGTGACCCAGCGCCCAACCGACCTCACCAACCGCAACCTCACCTACGGCCATTTCTACGAAAGTGAGGACCCCGACCACCGGGTGCCGCGCTGGGTGGGCATCGCCACGCAGCGCAACAAGTTGATCTACTACTACGATTTGAAGGAGTGGGAACTGTTTGATGTGGTGGCTGACCCTTACGAACAGAACAACCTGTGGCCGCTTGGCCCGAACGCCACCCGCGCCGAGCTCACCCGCAAGTTGGTGGCCGAAATGCGGCGGCTAAAGGAGGATCCTGACCTCATTTTTCAGGTGAACCTGGCCATATCCCGGGGCTAACCCCGGGTCTTTACGCGGGCACAATGGCGCGGGTGCCCAGCTTTAGTTCAACTGAACCTGTCATCATTGTGCGTGCCGACGCTGTGGAGCTTCGGTCTTTTCATGCCTACCATTTCCCTCACCCTCGGCTTCGATCAACTCGGCCTCTCCCCCAAAGTTTTCGCTAAGGTTTCCGCGCTCAAGTTCCAGTCCCCCACCCCGATTCAGTCCGGGGCCGTCCCCATCGCCCTGAAGGGTGTGGACGTCATTGGGATCGCCCAGACGGGCACCGGTAAGACGCTGGCCTTTAGCCTGCCCATGCTGGAGCGACTTCGCCCCACCGAATTTGGCCTCGTCCTCGCCCCGACCCGCGAACTGGCAATGCAGATTGAAGAAACGCTGCACAAGCTCGGCGTGAGCACGGCCCTCATCATTGGCGGTGCCAGCATCAACCAGCAAGTGCACGCCCTGCGCGCCCGCCCGCAAGTGGTGGTCGCCACCCCGGGTCGCCTGATTGACCACATGGATCGCCGCTCGGTGAACCTCCGCCACGCCGGCATTGTGGTGCTGGACGAAGCGGACCGCATGCTGGATATGGGCTTCGCCCCGGCCATCCGCCGAATCCTGGCCGCCACGCCGCCGCGCCGCCAAACCATGATGTTCTCGGCCACCATGCCGCCCGAAGTGCGCAAGCTCTCCGAGGAGTTCATGGAAGATCCGGAGACGGTGGAAGTAACCCCCGCCGGCACCCCGGTGGAGCGCATTCAGCAGGAAGTCACCTACATCCCGCACGCCAACAAGCCCGAAGCGCTGAACTATCTGCTGGAAGAACACGCCGGCACGGTGCTGGTGTTCGCCCGCACCCGCCACGGGGCCCGCAAGGTCGCCAAAGCCCTGCGCACGGCCAATCATTCGGCCTGCGAAATCCACTCCGACCGCACCATGGCCCAGCGCAAGGACGCCCTCACCGGGTTCAAGTCCGGCCGTTACCGTGTGATGGTCGCCACTGATATTGCCGCGCGCGGCATCGACGTGAAGGAGATTGAACTGGTGGTGAACTACGACCTGCCGGATAACCCCGAGGACTACGTGCACCGCATTGGCCGCACGGGCCGCGCCGGACACTCGGGCCGCGCGATCACCCTCGCCACGCCGGAGCAGGCCAAGGAAGTGCGCGCCATCGAGCGTGTGCTGAAGCAGGCCATCCCGGTGACCAACCCGGATGCCGCCCCGCCGGCCCCGGTGGTGCACATGCCGCGTGCCTTCCCGGCGCGCAATGCTCGCCAGAACTTTGTGTTCCAATCTCAGCGCAGCGCCCGCAGCGGTCGCCGAAGCTAAGTTCTAAACTAGCGGGATGAGCAACAAGCCCGTCGTGGTGGTGGGGGCCGGAGCCGCCGGCATCATGGCGGCTTGGCGCGCTGCCACCCTGGGGGCGCCCGTCATCCTGCTAGAGAAAACCAACCGCCTGGGCACCAAGATTCTCATCTCGGGCGGGGGCAAGTGCAACATCACCCACGACGGCCCGTTGGAGGATGTGTTGCGGGCGTTCCGCCCGAACGAAGCCCGCTTCATCCGTCCGGCCTGTTACCGCTTCCCTAACCACGTGATCGTGGACATGCTGACCTCGCGGGGCTTGGAGGTCTACACCCGCCCAGACGGGCGCATCTTCCCCACCCTCGGCACCGCCAAGGATGTGGTGGCGATCCTGCGTTCGTACTTGCGGGAGGCCGGGGTGGACATTCGCTTGGAGTGCCCAGTGACCGGATTTGAACGGGCGGGCTCTGAAATCAGCCACGTGCTGACCGAGCAAGGCCCGGTGGAAGCCGGGGCGGTGGTGCTGTGCACGGGGGGATCCTCTTATCCGAACTCTGGCACGACCGGCGACGGCTGGCCGTGGGCGCGGTCCCTGGGGCACCGCATTGTGACCACATTGGCGGCACTGGCTCCCATTCACTTGCGCGAGATGCGAGAGGATTGGGCGGGAATTGCGCTCCGTGACTGCGTGCTGCGCGGGAGGCAGAGCAAGGCGTTTACCCAATGGCGCGGCGATCTGCTCTTTACGCACCGGGGCATTAGCGGGCCGTGCTGCCTGGGCATCAGCCGCGAGGTCAGCGAACACATTTCCAAAGCGCCGGTCACGCTGGAGGTGGACGTGGTGCCGGACCTGAGCTTTGAAGAATTGACGGAGCGGTTCTTGGCCTATGCGAAGGAAAATCCCCGGCGGCAAGTGGCGACCTGGCTAGAACCCTTTGGGCCAGAGCGCTTCCTCGAGGGGATGCTCTTTGAGCTCGAGATTCCCGCAAACACGCCCATGGCGCAAACCCCGACCAAGGTGCGCAATCGCTTGCTGAACGGACTGAAGGGGTTCCCCTTGGGGGCCGTGCGCGAGGTGATCTTGCCGAAGGGCGAAGTGGTGGCGGGGGGCGTAAGCCTGGACGAAGTGAACCCGCAGACCATGCAGAGTCAGTTCGTTTCGAACCTCTTTTTGTGCGGCGAGATTCTGGATATCGCCGGGCCGGTGGGTGGCTACAACCTGCAGGCGGCCTTTGCCACCGGGTTTGTCGCGGGGGAATCGGCTTGCGAGCTTGTGCGATCCTAGAGCCGACTTACGGATTCCAAGGGAACCAATCGAAGATGCCGGAAAGGTCAATATCCGGCCAATCTAGCCACGAAAGATCCACGTCGGGCCACTGGAATGAGCCGCCGGAAAGGTCCTTCAAGACCTCAGCCCGCATCGCGGTGTAGTTGCAGGCTTCTCCCAGAGCATCGTGAAGGGCTTTGAAGTCGCCGGAAGTGGCAAAAACCGCATGCGCCCAGCAAACGTAATCAATGGCAAAGCCCCGGGCCAGTGAGGCCGTGCGGATATCCGCCGGGTCGTAGTGTTTCTTTTTGCCGTGCCGCTTGACGAGTTCTTCGCCGACGGCGCTGATGTACGCCCGTTTGCTCGGGGGGCTCATTTCGCATGCAGCCATCTTTCAATCGAGATTACGCCGGGGTAGCCAACCAGGTTGCTGGACCCCCAAGGTGGGCTATGACCACGTTCCGCTAAACTCGGGCGATAGTGATGGAAATCCCCTTTGAAGCGGTGGCCTTTGAGTGGCGCGGCCCGGCCCCGTTCCTCTTTGCCCGCCTGCCCGAAGAAGCCGCCGCACAGGTGCGGGCCGTGGCCCGGGAGCTGAGCTACGGCTGGGGGTGCATCACCTGCACGGTGACCGTCGGGGACACCACGGTGAAAACGAGCCTGATGCCCAAGGATGGGGGCTATCTCGTGCCGCTCAAAGTAGACCTGCAACGCGCCGAGAACCTGACGGTGGATTCCGTGGTGGTGGGCACGGTGCGGCTTGGCTCTGGCTAAAACCTAAACGGCCCCGGAGGCCAGAGACCCCCGAGGCCGTGTGTGCCCGTCCGCTTAGCGGGCGACGTCGAAGCGGTCCAGGTTCATCACCTTCGTCCACGCCTGGATGAAATCCTGCATGAACTTCGGCTGACCATCCGCACTGCCGTAGACCTCGGCCAGCGCCCGCAGCACCGAGTTGGAACCAAACACCAGATCGGCGCGCGTGGCCGTCCAGCGCACGGCCCCCGACTGGCGATCGCGGCCTTCAAAGAGGCCGTTCACAGCATCGATTTCGGTCCAGATGGTGTCCATGCTCAACAGATTCACGAAGAAGTCGTTGGTCAAGGCCCCCGGACGCTGCGTGAAAACGCCGTGCTGGCTACCCCCGGTATTGATGTTGATGGCGCGCAGACCGCCCACCAGCACCGTCATCTCGGGCGCGGTGAGCGTGAGCAGTTGCGCCTTGTCCAGTAGCAGGGCTTCGGCGGGCACGGCAAAGGCCGTGCGCTGGTAGTTGCGGAAGCCATCGGCTTGCGGTTCCAGCACCGCAAACGACTCGACATCGGTCTGCTCCTGGGTGGCATCGGTACGGCCGGGCGTGAACGGCACGCTGACCTTCTCGCCGGCGGCCGCCGCCGCCGCGAGTTCGATCCCCGCGTTACCGGCCAGCACGATAAGGTCGGCCAGGCTGACGCGCTTGCCGCCCGCCGCCGACTGATTGAACTCGGCCTGGATGCCTTCCAGCACGCCCAGCACCCGGCCCAGTTGCGCAGGCTGGTTCACCGCCCAGTTGCGCTGCGGCTCCAGGCGAATGCGCGCGCCGTTGGCACCGCCGCGCTTGTCCGAACCCCGGAACGTCGAGGCCGAGGCCCAGGCCGTGCCCACCAGTTCGCTGGGGGTCAGGTCGCTGGCCTTCACCTTGGCCTTTAGCGTTTCGGCGTCGGTGTCATCGATCAGCGCGTGGTCCACGGCCGGAACCGGGTCTTGCCAAATCAGCTCTTCGGCGGGCACTTCGGGGCCGATGTAGCGCGAGCGCGGCCCGAGGTCGCGGTGGGTGAGTTTGAACCACGCCCGGGCAAACGCATCCGCGAACTCATCCGGGTTCTCCAAGAATCGCCGGGAGATCTTTTCGTATGCGGGATCAAAGCGCAACGAGAGGTCCGTCGTCAGCATCGTCGGGCGGTGGAACTTGGTCGGGTCGTGGGCATCGGGGATGATGGCCTCGCTGTCCTTGGCCACCCACTGGTGCGCGCCGGCCGGGCTCTTGCTCAGCTCCCATTCGAACCCAAAAAGGTTCTCAAAGAAGTTTTGGCTCCACTTCGTCGGGGTCTTGGTCCAGGTCACTTCCAGGCCGCTGGTGATGGTGGCGGCCCCGTGGCCGGTGCCGTAGCTGCTGGTCCACCCGAAGCCTTGCTCGGCCATGCTGGCGCCTTCCGGTTCCGCGCCCACATGGTCCACCGGACCCGCACCGTGGCACTTGCCAAAGGTGTGCCCACCGGCGATGAGGGCAACGGTTTCCTCGTCGTTCATGGCCATGCGCGCAAAAGTCTCGCGAATATCATGGGCAGCCGCCACCGGGTCAGGGTTGCCTTCCGGCCCTTCCGGGTTCACGTAGATGAGGCCCATCTGCACAGCCCCAAGCGGATTCTCCAGGAACCGCCCCTTGGGCTCGCTGCCCTCTTCTTCAGTCACGGTCACGCCGCCCGCCTTGTCCACGCCCTCAGCGCCGCCCTGGGCGTAGCGAATGTCACCGCCCAGCCACTTGTCTTCCGCGCCCCAGTACACGTCTTGGTCGGGCTCCCAGGTGTCTTCGCGGCCGCCGCTGAACCCGTACGTCTTCAATCCCATCGTCTCCAGCGCCACGTTCCCGGCCAGGATGAGAAGGTCCGCCCACGAGATGCTCTGGCCGTACTTCTGCTTGATCGGCCACAGCAGGCGGCGCGACTTATCGATGTTCACGTTGTCCGGCCAGCTATTGAGCGGGGCAAAGCGCTGCTGTCCGCGACCACCGCCGCCGCGCCCATCGCCGATGCGGTAGGTGCCCGCCGCGTGCCAAGACATGCGGATGAACTGCGGCCCGTAGTGCCCGAAGTCCGCCGGCCACCACTCCTGCGAGTCCGTCATCAACTGGCGCAGGTCTTCCTTCAGGGCTTCGTAATCCAGCTTGGCGAAGGCCTCGCGGTAGTTGAAGTCACTCCCCAGCGGATTGGACTTCTCCGAGTGCTGGTGCAGGATTTCCAGCGGCAACTGGTTGGGCCACCAGTGGCGGTTTTGCGTTCCGCCGCCGGCCAGGGGCAGTTGGAATCGCGATGCGTGCGGACATTTGGGTTCTTGGCTCATGGGTTGGTTTCCTTGGGTTGATTGGATTGGCATTGGGGGCAAATCCCCCAGAAAATGACTTCGGCTTCGTCAATCGCAAAGCCGTGGGTGGCCATGGGCTCGAGGCACGGAGCGTGGCCGACGTGGCAATCTACGTCCACCGCCGTGTAGCACTGGCGGCACACCAGGTGGTGGTGGTTATCGCCGGCCCGGGTTTCGTAGAGGGCGGGAGACCCGGCGGGTTCGATGCGGCGGACAATGCCGGCCGCCACCAGGGCGTTGAGATTGTCGTACACCGATTGCCGGGCGAGGGTGGGTAGGCGGTGCTGGGCGGCGCGCCAAATGAACTCGGCCTCGCGGTGTTTGCCCTCGTTTTCCAGCACGTCGAGCACGGTCAGGCGCGGCTGGGTGAGGCGGAGCCCCGTCTGCCTGAGCCGTTCCTGCGTGACCGGATGCACAACGTCACGTTACCCCCTCTTATCTGGGCTGAGTCCAGATAAGAGGGTCTGATTGCTCCTAGTTGAGGGAATAGTTCACATTCACAGTGAGTTGGACTTCGACGGATCCTGAACTCAAAATTCGCTCACTATCTCCAGCCGATGCCGCAGGCATGTCCGCGCTCATTCGCTGGGCCATGGTGTTGCTGCCGTAGTACCAGCCGCCGGGCGTAGTCTCTGAAATCGAAATGGGCTTGCCGACTTTCACCCCGAAATTGCGCCCGTATTGGTCCGCTTTGGCCTGTGCAACTTGGCAGGCTTCATCCCGGGCCTTAGCCCGAACCTCCTGCAATTCCTCTACGGTGTACTCGACGCTTTGCACTTGATTAGCGCCGGCAGCGAGCGCGGCTTCCAGGACCTGGGGCGCGCTCTCGATATCCTTCACTCGGATTTCGAGCGAGGATTGGCAATTCCAGGCCATGCGACGGCCATTGTCCAGATAGGTTTGGTTAAGCCGGAAGGACGTGGTTTGAACGTCTTCGGGCGCAATCTTCTCGCGGGACACCGCCGCTGCAATCGCCTTGATGGTGGTCTCGGTCTTGGATTTGGCAGTCTTGATGCTGCCGTCCGTGAAGTTCGCACCCAGCCTCAACACCACGAGGGTTGGCTTCACCCGCACGGTGGCCGTACCCGAGACGGTAAGGCCACTTTGCGTGGCATTGGGGTTGACGATAACTTGCGGGGCGGGCTGGCAACCTAAGGCTGCCAAAACGCCAAGGGACACGGGGATGAGCGGCCAGCGCATGTAAATGTAGACGCCGACTGCTGCCAGCGTGGTTTCACCACGCGGCAAAGTCGGTTGTAGTCTGGCCATGACTGAGATTGAAGCCGCCAAGAAGCGGGCCGTGAGTGCAATGGAGATGTTCCTCCGCAACTTCTCCAAGGTGCCGGATGAACGGCTGCACTGGCAGGCCGCGCCGGGGGCCAAATCACCCCTCCACATTGCCGCGCACACCGCCCTCTATGCCGCCCGCTTTGCGGCGATGATGGAGACGCGTGTGTTGCCGCAGCCGGATAATTTGGATGAATGGTTGGCCGCGCGGGAGCAGGAGGAGCGGGCGGTGACATTTCGAGGAGAAGTAGAAGCGGCTTTCCGGGCGGGGACGGAGCGGGTTCTGGCGGCGATGGATGCTCTTCAGCCCGAGGATCTGAACGCAATGCTGGATTCCGGGCAGGGCTGGAGCATGCCGATGCGGTTCTTGGTGGACCTCCCCGCCACCCACGCCAACCTCCACTGCGGCCAAATTGACTTCCTCCAAACTTGTTGGGGGGATCAACAAGTCTACGTCGGCTAGTCCTTGAATTCTTGCTCCAAAAACCGCTGCATGGCGATTAAGGTTTCTTGGCTCACGTGGTGTTCAATGCCTTCGGCATCGAGCTCGGCCTGGTGCGCTGAGACCCCCAGTTTTTCCAAGAAGTCCACCACGATCTGGTGGCGGCGCAGGCTCTGCTCGGCCACGCGCAGCCCTTCCTCGGTCAACTCAATGTGGCTGCGCGGCTGCACGCTCACCAACCCTTCTGACTCTAACCGGGCCAGTAATTTGCTGACGGTGGGGGCACTGACCTGGAATTGATCGGCCAGGTCGGTCAGGCGCACTTGGCGGCGATCATCGCCCGCGTCCCGCGCTTGAGATTCCAGCCGGTAGATGGCTTCCACGTAGTCTTCCGCCGATTCCTTGGCGTGATCCTGTCGCGTTTTCTCCCAAGCGTTCCGCGTGCCCATTCCCTTTCTTTATACACGAAGTCGGGCGGGCTGCGAGTTAACGGCTGGCGTCATCGAACTCGGCTAGCAGGGCGGCCAGATCCAGCGGCTCCGAGACCATTTTCAACTCGCCCGCTTCATCGCGGGGCCAGTCTTCTACGGGGCGATCCCAGTAAAGCTCGACGCCGTTTTGGTCGGGGTCGCAGAGATAAATCGCCTCGCTGACCCCGTGGTCGGCAGCGCCATTAATCTCGTAAAAAGACTGATTCAGGCATTCCAGTGCTTGAGCGAGTGCACGACGGGTTGGGTAAAGGATCGCGAAGTGATACAGCCCCGTGCTTACTGGAGGCGGCGGCGAACCATTGCGGCTCTGCAAAGTGTTGAGGCCGATGTGGTGGTGGTAGCCCCTGCGCCACGCCCCATGCGCTGCGTGATATCGAAGCCGAGCACGCCGTGATAAAAGGCGAGGGCGCGGTCCAGATCGGCGACGCGCAGATGCACGTGGCCGATGCGGGGGCCGGGGTCGATGGGATTGTTGATCCCAGACATTAGATTTGGACCTTTCTACGCCCAGTGCTCTGCGGTAAAGCAGGAGACTCAACCCACTCCGGGCGACCGGAGGACTGCCGAACCCGGCCACCTTGCCACAAGATCCATTCCCCCTCGCTCAGGCCGAGGGCCCGGGTGTGCGAGTTCCAGTTCTCGAAGGCAAACCGCAGCCTCCCCTGCCTTTCGCGTTCGCGGTAGTGCGTATCCACCAGCACAGGAATCAGCCCCAACCCCGGCGATCGCTTAGGCCGAGTGTCATCCTCCCAACCATCAATCATCGGGTCGCTCATCAGCATGGCTCCGGCACTGGTGCCGAACACCGAGATCCCCCGGCGGTGGGCCAGCTGAAAGAGGTCTTTGGCGAAACTCGAGCCCAGCCTTTGCATGAACAGGCCTTGATCACCGCCGGGTAGCCAAAGTCCCTTTGCCCGCAGGAAACGAGTCCGGGTGGCAGCCTGGTCCAAGGGACGGTATTCAACTTCGAGAAACACGTCCACGTTCTTGGCCCCGTTTTCCCGTAAGAAGTCAGCCGACTGACGTCCCGCTTCGTCCGCCCTCTCCCGCATGAGGGGGACAACCAAGATCGGTTGGTCCGGCCCCCCGATGGCCTGGATGAAGGTCCGCACCATCTCGGGAGTGGTCGAGCCACCGCCAGCCAAGAGCAAAGCGGCGTCCGAAGGCTTGACACTTGCCAGCAGGGCCACGGCGGTGAACATCAAAAAACATCTAACCAGATGAATATCGAACAATGCAATACGAAACAATCCAATAGGCCATCTATACACTCCTCTCATTCCCAGCAGTACCGGGCACGAGAGGCTAGCAGCTATTTCTGGAGAGGTCAAGCACGCCTTCAGCTACGAGACCTGTTGATGCAGTCAGCTTCCGCCCGCAACACTCAATCAGCGCTATGCTATGTTCGATCCCGATACACACCGAGTCGAAGATGAGCTCAGCACCTCTACAGCAACGAACCTCCTGCAACGCAGTCTTTCTGGGTCTAAGCCATCGTGCAAGCCTAGACACACAACGCTTGACGAACCCCATGCTTGGTTAGAAGGATTTGGTAACGCACCAAGCACAGTCGCGACTCCTAGTAGTTATGCTGGGAACCTGTGCCTGATTGATTCCCGCAACATTACTGATTGCGACTAACAGAAAGTGTCGTGTACAATATCGTATGGCTTTGTTCGATCATCTCATGAAACACTGAAGGCCGCCGCGAATTCCGACATCGCTTTTAGAGAAATGAAACTCCCATCTAAACTCGCTCTTACGATCGCCACGCACCTTGCACTAGTCGTTCCGGCAAATGCAACGACTCTTTTGGACGGCAGCTTCGAGAATCAGGCGGTATCTCAAGAAAATCCTTTTTATCTGCAATCCGACGGTTCAAAATGGGGTGCCGCCTGGAGCAATTGGGGATGGAGTTCTTGGCAAAACAACTTTGCTGGTGCATGGACAGGCGGCGCAATTGCTCGCACTGAGGATTTCACTACGGGCTGGAAGTGGGCGCGCACTGGCGATGTCATGGGCATCATAAAAGATCGTCAGACAATGTCACAGTCCTTCCTTGCGACTGAAGACGCCATCGGCACCCTTTCTTGGTTCGACTCAAATCGGAATTCCTGGAGAGAGCATACATGGTTTGGCCGACAGAACGAGTATAACGTTACTCTTGTTGATAACTTCGGCAACACACAACTTATTGGGAGTTACACAAGTGAGGTGTTTCTGGGTTTGGATTCAAACAGCTGGACAAATGCTCCTGACGATCGCTTCACTCTGGCCGGAAAACAGGGTTGGTTCGCGCGAACCGGCACAAGCTTCACGCTTATCTCGGGGCGAACATACACGCTCAACTTTAACAGCTTGAGCCCCTTTGTGTACGACTCATTTGGAAACTTGACCGGAGTTGATGACCGTACGACGTTGCTTGATGACATCACCCTAACAACAACAGCTGTGCCCGAGCCAGCTTCCATTGTCGCATTGGGTATCGGTCTGCTATCCATTCTCCGCAAGCGCACTGTAGTCCGTGCGTGACAACTCAGGATCCAGAAAGAGTTCGGGAAGAACCTAAGTTCCATCATTGGTTTAGGCCAACGCTTTTGGCCTCTTTTAGACTTTGATTGAAGCCCGCAGGACTGACAGCTCACATGCGTTAAATTACTTATTGCATACATCGTCATGTCACTTGGTGGACCCTCGGACTCTAGGTCCCCCCTGAACTGAAGAGCCCACACGTGGCGGTCGATGTGCCACTCACCTTCGCGCAGCTTGCAGCGCAATTCAGTTCCAATATACAAGGGGTAGATGTCGATCGCTTCGGGAACGTGTATGTTGCAGACGCCAAAAATGCCCGCATCCGAAAGATTGATGTCCAACGCAACGTCACCACCGTTGCAGGCACCGGTACAGGCGGGGATGATGACAACGCCGGGACCATCCGGGAGGTGCGCTATCTGGCCGTGGACGACAGTGACACCGTCTACTTTGCGGGCCCGGGTGGTTCCATAAGAATGCTCCGCAACGGTCAACTCTACACGGTGATGGTGGGGGCTGCGTACTCTGGCGACGGCTTTGCAAAGGTTTTCCAGTTCATTCCGCGCCATATGGCAGTCAACAAGGCAACGGGTCGACTATTCACCGGTCGAGGGGGACAGGTCTTTTCGTTGGACGCCCTCGTTCCGTGAGGGTCGAGAAATGAAGTAGGGGCCGGCGCTATGACGACCCCACTTTATTTGCCCCGCCTTAGCGCTCCAACAGGCGGAGGTTGCGCCAGCGCACTTCGTAGGGGCCAGACCCTCGCGCGATGCTGTGCACCTGCAGCCCGATGAACCCGCGCGAGTGGGTTTTGTAAACCTCGTCGTGGGTCAGGTCGGCGACCTTGATGCCGTTCACCCAGGTCTGAATGCGCGGCCCCTGGGCCAGGATGCGGTACTGGTTCCAGCCGCCGTTCTTAAAGATGGTGTGGTTCGATCCGGGCTGGTTCGGCTCGGGGGAAAGCCAGCCGAAGCGAGTGGCCTCGCCGTAGATGTAGCCGGAGTGGCCGGGGCCGGCCATGATCTCGACCTGCGGACCCCACACGCGGCCCTTTTCCGGCTGGCCCTGCAGCCCCTCGGACTGGAGGGAGCGGATCTGGCAGCCACTGTTGAGCGGGTCGTCCACCTTGACCTCGAAGAAGAGCTCGAAGTCGTCGTACATCTTGTTGCTGCACAGGAAGGAGTTGGGGCTGCCCTCGGCGGTGCGCCCCACAATCGCGCCGTCCTCCACGGTGTAGGTGGCGGTGCCGTTCAGCTGCGTCCAGCCTTCCAGGTTCCGACCGTTGAACAGGCGCACGGAGCCGGCCGGGGCGCTGGGGGCAGTGGTGGTGGCGAGGAGCAAAGCGCAGATCATGGCGTGGGTATACCTGGAGTTCCAGCAGCAAAGAAGTAAACGATCGCCAGAACTGCCCCGTGACGATCTGCGTGTAGAGACCCTCGGACGGCCCGCCGGGCATCACTGACTCCAGCCGCCCCGCCTCACGGCCATGCGTGGCTACGATTCTACCGAGCCGCCATCGGGGGGCCGTGGAGTTCCATGTTGTATTGGGCGTGCAGCGCCGCAATCTCAGGCATCGGCGGGTGCTCCGATTCCTTGAGGAGAGCGTCAAGTTTGATAAAGAACTCATCCAACCCGGCGGGGCACACCACCAGCAGCAGCTGGCCGGGCTCCGCACCCACGTTCTGATAAAGGTGCTTTACCCCCGGATCAACCTGAACCACGTCTCCAGCTTGGGCGTGAACGACCTCGCCATCCAACTCGAACAGGAACGTGCCTTCGATGACGTAGAACGTCTCGGCGTCAGAGATATGCACATGGAGCGGTGGCCCGCCCAGAGGTGGAGTCTGACTCGTAATGACCGTGTATTGGTTGCCCGTTTCTGCCCCTGCAACCCTGATCGAAACCAGGTCACCGAAGATGTTGAGGACGCTGGGTGTGGTCTGTTCCCCGTTTCTCCGGAGTCCCTGGTGCGGCATCGCACGAGGTTACCCGTCGCCCTTACGTGTCACCACAAAACAACAATGCCCCGCCTTGCGGTTCTGCCCCATAAGCACGGCGCCTGAGGCTTAGAAACTGAAGACCGTCGTAAAGAAGATGACGTGGTTGCTCCGGTCGGCACTGGCCCCGCGCGAGTACTGGTTCAAGTAGCCGAACTCGACCCGCACCTGCTTTGAGGTCTGGTAGCCCAGCCCGAGGGAAAACCGGTTCTGATCAAAACCCCGCGTGGCCCCCCAATCCGTGGAGTTGAGATTGTAGAGGTACTCGTTACTCACAAAGACCGACCACTTGGTGCCCTCAATCGGCCGGGTGCCACGGGTCTGAAGCCGCAATCGCAACCCCGTGTCGGAGCCGCCATCGACCATGCGCTGTTCAAACCTCAAGCGCAGCTGGGGATTCACCGGCCCGAGGGCCGGCGGGTTATAGGTGACCATCTGCCACAAGCGATCCTCATGGACATCGCCGGCGGGGCGGTAGTTGGTGATACGGCCGTAGCCATAGCCCACGGAGAGCCGAGGGCTGATTCGTTGGATGGCGGCTACGCGCAAGGTCAGCTGATCGAGTTTCGAGGAGTTGTCGCGGAAACGAGGCTGAAACTCCCCGTACCACGACCAGTCTTTGCTGATCTTTCCGGTGCCGTTGATGTTCAGCCAGGCCCGGTTGTCTTCCACCACACCTTGGGCAAAGGCGACATGGATCGCGGCCAGAACGGGAACAACAAGCAGGCTTCGAGTCTTCATGGATGCGCTTCACCGGAATCCGATCGAACCGCGCGCCAAACCCACCGGGAGACCCCGATGATTAAGAAGCCGAAGGCGATTCGAGTTCGGAATGTTAAGAACCGGAGGCTACCTTAGATCACGTTGGGAACCAAGCAGCGTTGGTACCCGGACGGGAATCCTCGATTGCGCTGCGCGCGCATTTCATACCGGAAAGGTAGAAACCAAAAGAGCCCTGACACTTGGTGCCAAGGCTCTAGAATTTGGTACCCCGGACGGGATTCGAACCCGCGATTTCCTCCTTGAAAGGGAGGCGTCCTAACCGCTAGACCACCGGGGCACGGGGTGCCTGAAGATAATGCCAGACCCGACCACCTGGTTGCAAGGGGGTCGGGTCGGTTGGCCCCGCAGGGGGCCGTCGCCAGGATTTACCGAGCGATGATGTCGGAGCCCATGCCCATCGGCGGGGCAGAACCCGGTGCCGGAGCGGGGGCCGGAGCTTCCTTCACAGGCGCCGGAGTCGGGGCCGGGGCAGGAGCCGGAGCTTCTTCACGCGGAGCCGCGGCCACGGGCTCTTCCGAGCGCGAAGCGTTCTGGTTCAGGTAGGCCGCACTGGCCGCACGGGTGCTGGCACCCGGGGCGTTGTTGTAGGCCCACTCTTCGCTCACGTCGTAGCCTTCGTAGCCGTTGGCGTTGGCCTGGATGCCCAGCACCCGGCGCGCGCCCACGTAACGCTGGTTGTAGTAGTTTTCGCTCAGGCTATTGATGCGCACCGAGCCGCCACCACTGCTGGCGTGGATGAACTGGTCATTGCCGATGTAGATGCCCACGTGCGTCACACGGGCATAGGTGCTGGTCTTAAAGAAGACCAGGTCGCCCGGCTGTAGGGCACCTCGCTGCACCACGCGGCCCACGTTGCTTTGGGCATTTGCGGTGCGCGGAAGGTTGATGCCGTGCTTGGCAAAGACATAAGTAGTGAAGCCGCTGCAGTCAAAGCCGTTGCGGCTGGTGCCGCCCCACTTGTAGCGGACACCCATTTGGGAGCGGGCCGTGGCCAGCATGTTGCCCACCGCACCCAAGTCCGGGTCCGGCACGGGTTCGGCCGAGAGGTTGCTCGCCAAAACGGCGTCGTTCTGCGCGGCAGCGGCGGGTCCCGTCACGCTCGCGCTGGCCGGGGCCACGCTGGCTTGCAGCAGGGCTTGGCCTTCGGCGGTGCGAGCGAGCGTATCGGCGCTCACCGGCTCCAGGAAATCGCGGCTCATCCAGCCGATGGTGCCACCAGCGAATTGGATCTTGTACCAGTCGCCTTGGCGGTCCAGCACGTTGGCCACCCGGCCTCGGGGCAGGTTGGCAATGATGCGGGCGTCGGTGTTGGGCTCGGCGCGCAGATTCACGCGGTCACCCTTCAGTTGCACGCGGCTGGTCGCAATCACGTTGGTGACCACGGCGCGGCCTTCCTTCGGCACTTGAATGACGGTGCCCACGGTCAGCTTGTCCCAGTCCAGGCCCGGGTTCAGATCTCGGATTTGGCTGGGCGGCACGCCCACCTTGCTGGCAATGGTCCAGTCGTTGTCGCCTTCCGCGACGCGGTAGGGGACGGTTTCAATCTTGGTGGCGGCATTGGCGCCGGTGGTGGAGGCATCCTGGCGCGGAGCCGGGGCGACGGGTCGCGGGGCTTCCAGTTGCGTGGTGCGGGCCTGCATGGCCGTGCCGACGCGGATGACGGTGCCAACTTCCATGCGACCCCAATCCACATCGGGGTTGAGCACATGGAGCTGCGCCGGGCGCAGGTTGTACCGGCGAGCGATGCTCCAGTCGGTATCCCCGTTGCGCACGAGGTAAATGGGACCCTTATCGTCGGCGAGCACGCGCGACGGGATCAGGACTGTGACACCGGGTGCAATCTGCACGCCCGGGTTCGCCTTTTGGAGCTCTTTCGCATCCAGCCCAAACTTCCTTGCCACTGTAACAGCGGTTTCGTTATTCTGTACCTGGTACTTGACGGGGGCACTGGCGTTGCCTGCACCCACCATCATCGCGCCCCAAATGGCGCCGGTTAATGCCAAAACTTGGTTTCCTCCGTTACGTCTGCCAAGCGTAAAAATACGCCGTGTGACAGTCGTATCTTCGGATACTTTACCTGGATTGTTCCTAGTTCCTCGCCAATTCCCGGTATTTCGTGAATCTGGGCGGGTCGCCTGTCCTGGGTCCCTGGTAGCCTTGCAAGCGCGTTGCTGAGCGTCCTCATCGTCAATTGGAACACCCGTTCCCACCTGGAAATCTGCCTCAAAAGCCTACGTGCGCACCCGCCGCAGGAGCCGATGGAGATCATCGTGGTGGATAACGCCAGCACGGACGGCAGCGCGGAGATGGTGGCCCGGGACTTTCCGGAGGTTCAGCTCATCCAGCCGGGCTTCAACACCGGCTACGCGGCGGGCAATAACCTGGCCTTTGCCGTGGCCCAGGGCGAGTGGCTCCTCACTCTCAACCCCGATACGGAACTGCGCCCCGGCGTGCTGCAAGGGGCAATTGACGCGCTGCAAGCGCAGCCCAAGTTTGGGGTGCTGAGTGTGCCCTTCCAGTTGCCCAGCGGCGAAATCCAGGCCAGCGTGAGGGGATTCCCTTCGTTCTGGGGCATTGTGGGGCAGTTCACGGGGTTGGCGCGGCGCTCACCTCACGGGGCACTGGGGAGCTACTTGCTCCCGGCCTTCGATTACGCAGCCAGCGGTCCGGCCCCGCAGCCCATGGGCACGTTCTTGCTGTTCCGCCGTGAAGCCCTGGCCGCCATTGGCGACGTGAAGGCTCCCTTCGACGAGAACTTCCCCATCTTCTTTAACGAGGTGGACCTGCTCTACCGGCTGGCGCAGGCGGGGTGGCCGGCGTGGTACCAAGCGGGGTTGACCATTGCCCACCACCACGGGGCCAGCACCCGGCAGGTGCGACCCAGTATGATCTGGGAATCACACCGTAGCCTATTGCGTTACTTTTCTAAGCACACGCGGGGTTTTGCAAGGCTCGGTTTGCCACTGTTGGCCATCCTTGTCGGGTTGGCCGCTTTTGTGCGTGCTCGTGGATATCATGCCGGATTTCGAACTCAGCGTCACCATCTGTAGTTGGAATACCATCGCGGATACCCGGGCGTGCCTGGCCAGCCTGCGGGCGGAACGGCAGACCACCGAGTTCGAAGTGATCGTGGTGGACAACGCCAGCGCGGACGGCAGTGCCGACATGATCGCCACCGAGTTCCCCGAGTTTCGGCTGATCCGCAGCGAGACGAACCTGGGCTTCACCGGCGGCCACAACCGCGCCCTGGCCGAGCGCAAAGGACATCACGCGGCCCTGCTGAACAGCGACACCGTGGTGCACCCGGGGGCCATCGGCACCCTGCTGGAGTTCATGCGGGCCAACCCCGAAGTGGGCGTGGTCGGCCCGAAGTTGCTCAACCCCGATGGGTCGCTCCAGTTCAGTTGCCGGCGCTTTCCCAACCCGGTGGCGGCGGCCTTCCGGAACACCATTTTGGGTCGCCTCTTCCCCAACAATCGGTACGTTAAGGACTACCTGATGGTCGGTTTCGACCACTCCGAAGAACGAGAGGTGGACTGGGTGAGCGGCGCGGCGCTGTTCCTTCGCGGCGAGGTCTACGAGAAGATTGGCGGGCTGGACCCCTCGTTCTTTATGTATTGCGAAGACGTGGACTTCTGCAAGCGCACGTGGGACGCCGGTTTCCGGGTTCGGTACCTTCCGTCGGCGGTGATCACGCACGCCATCGGCCGCAGCACCGACCGCATTGCGAACAAGATGATTATCAGGTTCCACCGCAGTATGTACCGCTATTACCAAAAGCATAATTTGGCCTCGATGAACCTGCTGTTGCGCCCGTTTGCGGCGGGGTTTGCGCTGGTGGCGCTCGGTACCCGGGCCAGCCTGTTCTTGCTCAAGAACTATAAGGATGCCCTCGTGCGGGCGGTGCGTAAGTGAGCCGCAAGGCCGAAGCCACCACCCCCATGCCCACGGCTGGGCAATGGATGTTGATGGTCGGGGCAGTGGTGGCGATCCTGGCCGGCGGCTACACGCCCCTGGACAACATCAGCCCGGGGGCCTTGAGCTTCGGCGCGCTGTTGTTCGGCCCGAACGAACTGGTCCAAGTCACCAGAGCGCTGGTGGCGATGCTGGTGCTGGGGGCGTGGCTCGCGATGGCCGCCAAGCACCGGGTGATGCTGGTGCCCGACCGCATGGTGCTGACCCCGGTGCTGCTGCTGGTGGTGTGGATGGCAGGGCAAGGCTTTGCCAGCCCTTACGTGCTCCCCGCGTGGACCACCTGGACCAGTTGGGCGGTGGCCCTGGGTTCCTTCCTGGCCATCATCGCCGTGGCGGGTCGAGGAACGGGCGTCAAATGGGTGCTGGGGGCGATTGTGTTAGCCATCGTTGCGATGAGCCTGCGCGGAGCCATGGAATACGGCGACATGCGCGCGATCGACCCGACCTGGCGCATCTTTGCGGGTTACCAAAACCCGAACGCGGCGGCGGTGATCTTTGCCGCCGGCATCCCGCTCGCGGTGGGGCTCAGCCTTATCCTCCCGCGCCCTCTCAACCTCTTGGGGGCCATCCTGATCCTGCCACTGGTGCTGGCGCTGCTGCTTACCCAGAGCCGGGGCGGTTTGCTGGCCGCCGGGGCGGGACTGGTGATTGCAGCGGGGTTGCTGTTTGCCTTGCGCCAGGGGCGGGCGGGGTTGGCGGCCCTGGTGCCGCTGGTCTTGGCGGTGCTGCTGGGGTTTGCCCTCACGAATAGCCAGAGCGCGAAGCCCGGCGCGGCCCCCACCGGGCGCATCGGTGCGGCGCAAGAGCAAAGCACGGGGGTGCGGAGCAACCTGTGGCGCACGGCCATTGCCCTCAGCCGGGAAGCCCCCATGGGCCACGGCTTGGGCTCGTTCCGGTACCTCAGTGGCAAACCGATGCAGGTGGCCCAAACCCACAACCCGCACCAAAACCTCCTCCACCTTCAAGTGGAGGGCGGCGTGCTGGCGTTGGGGCTTTTCTTGGTAGTGGGGGGCATGGCGGCCCGGCACGGCTTCCGGGGGGCGCGGTCGCAGTCTGCGGAGCGGCAGATCCTGCACGCCTGTCTCTTCGGGGCATTGGCAGCCCTCTTCGCGAACGGGATGGTGGAGTCCAACTGGTCGTTCTTCGGCTCCTTGTGGCTGTTTTGGGCGCTGGCCGGCCTATGGCTGGCCGTGAGTGCTGATGGTTCGAACCCGGAGCCGGTGGGGCACCCCCATCGCTTTGCCGCCCTTGCCGCCCTCGGCCTGACCCCAATTTTCGTTTCGCTCTGGACGGCCAACCTGGAATGGAAGCGACTGCAGGCCGCCCTTATCATCAATTCGCCGATGACCCCCACCAGCCGCGAGGACGTGGTGGCCCTGGCTCAACAAGCGAAGATTGACGGCGAACTGTGGAACCTGGCCGCCCAAGTGGACCGCGACCAAGCCCTGGCCCACGCCCGCAATGCCGTGAGTGTGCTGCCCAGCACCCGCAACATGCGCCTGCTGGCCCGTGAACAACTAGCCACCCTGGGGGCCGAACCGGCCCTGCAAACTCTGGAACGGGCGCGCGCCCTCGACCCCGCCAACCTAGACACGCTCGGCCTCATCTTGGATTTGCAACAAGAAGCGGGTCAAGACGAAAACGCCCGCCAAACCGCGGAAACCATGGTGGAGATGGCCAAAGCCGCCCCCAACACTCTGCGCGCCCTGCCCGAGATCGTGCCGACCGAACACGCCAAGGCGTACCTGGTTTTGGCCCGCGAGGCGAACGATCCGGCTCGGCAATACGAGCTCTACACCCAGGCTTTGGCCATCTACCGGGAGTACGCCGCCAAGACTGTGCCCTATCTCAAGTCCCTGGCCGGCGGTGATGAGGATGCCGTGATTGCCGGTGAGTCCCTCCGGTCTGCGCGCACCAAGCGGGATGAGGCAGTGGCGATTGAAGAGGAGCGAGCCGATATGGCGAAGCGCAATCAGTTGACAATCGGCAGCGGATCGGAGACTTCGATCTTCGGCGCGTTTGAGTTGGACTGACCGGATTGTTCAGCTTGCCCCGCCGGCTTGGGCGGGTCCTTTTCAAGGTACTTGCGGATGACGCTGCTGGCCATCGGCACGGCCACCGTGCCGCCGTGGCCGGCGTTTTCAGCCATCACGGCAATCGCAATTTGCGGGTTATCGGCGGGGGCGTAGGCCACAAACCATGAGTGCGTGAGAGGGCCGTGGGCGTTCTCAGCGCTCCCCGTCTTTCCGGCCATGGTGATGCCCTGAATGCGACCACCACGGGCCGTGCCGCCCGAAACGACGGCCTCGAGTGAGTTCTTCATGATGGACCAGAACTCCGGCGACGCTGCGATCTCCCCGATGACTTCCGGTTCGACGGGCGTCACCTTGCCGTTCGCATCCCGGATTGCCCGAACAAACCGAGGTCGCATCTGCTTCCCATCATTGGCGACCGTGGCAATCAGGCTGGCCATTTGAAGCGGTGTGACCAGGAGTTCTCCCTGGCCGCAGCCCATATTCACCAAGTCCCCACGCGAGAACGGGCGGTTGCTGACCTTGGCCCACCACTCAGGGTTCGGCACCACACCGCGTCCTTCCCATTCGAAATCCAACCCCAAGCGGGTGCCGAAGTGCAGTTCCTCGGCGGCATCACACATCGCTTCGTAGCCCGCCTTCACGGCCAAATCGGCAAAGTAGGCGTTGCACGACTTCTGCATCGCGCGGTTGAAGGTCACTGACCCGTGGACCCCTAAGCATCGGAATCGGCGGCTACCCATTTGGTAGCCCCCGTTGCAATAGGCGGGGCGATTGGCATCGAAAACGCCCTTCTTGAGCGCCGCCAAGGTGGTCAGAATCTTGAAGGTGGAGCCGGGCTGGTAGGTGCCCTGAATTGCACGGAAAAAGAGGGGTTTGCTCGGGTCGTCTCGAAGAGTGTTATACGAACCTATGTAATCTGTAACATCAAAGGTCGGGGCACTCACCATCGCCAACACATCGCCCGTTTTGGGGTCCAAAGCCACGATGGCACCTCTGCGTCCAGCCAAAAGCTTGGTGGCATGCGCCTGCAAATCCCCATCAATCCCTAAGATGAGGTCCTTGCCAGGCTGCGGATGATCCGACGGCAAGCTGGCTACTGGACGACGCTTTGCATCCAATCGCACCCGCTCGGAACCGGCCTTGCCCATCAGGACTTCCTCGTACGTGGCTTCGATGCCATCGCGACCGACAAAGCTCGCCGGCGTGAATCCCTTCTCTTTCAGTCGCTTCTCGATCGACTCCGTTGGCACCCAAACCCAGCCCAGCACGTGGGCGAAGGTCTTGGTGTCCGGGTAGTAGCGCATCGGCAGCGTCTTGACACTCAAGCCGTCGTAAAGATGTTCGGCCTCGGCAATCCGGGTGGCGGCTTTAATGTCTATGTTGCGAAGCAACACCGTCGGCAGATCCGGCGGGCTTGTAATGCGCTTGAGCTTGGCGTCCAGCTCCTTAAGAGTTAATCCGGTTACATCGGCCACTCTTTGCCGCAAGGCATCATCTTTTTTGAGCTTGCTGGGCACGGCCATCAGCACGAGGTTCGGGCGAACCCCCGCCAAAAGTTGCCCTTTACGATCCAAAATCTCGCCGCGCGGCGCGAGCTGCTCCACCCTGGTCTCTCGAGATCGGGCGCCTTGTTCGCGCAAGGAGTCGGCCTCGGCCACTTGCAAGAACCACAGCCGGAAGAAGTAGAAGATGAAGAAGGCGGCAACCCCTACCGGTACGATCAACTGGCGAAGATCGTACGGGACGTGACGTGGGGCCCTGATCACCGACATCGCGCTTTAGTGCGGGCCGTGAAGCGGGCAACGGCCGCGGGGGGCTTGGTCGCGGGGCACCTTGATGCGACGCCGCTCGGGGCAATAGACGCTGGCCCGGGCGCTACTATCTGCGCACACTTCCACCGAGATCAGATCGCCACCACCATCACCGCCGCCTTGGGCCGGGGGATCCTTGGGCTTGGTCTTGGGCGGGTCATTGGTGGGCGGATCCTTCACCGGTTCGACCGTAAGGCCATCGCCACCGCCGGTGCTGCCCGTGGTGCCGCTTTCCGTGTTCCCTTCGTTAATGCGAGGCGCCACCACCGGGTCGGTGTTTTCCGGGGTCGTACGGACGTTGTCATCCGCATCGATATGGGTGGTGTCTTCTTCCTCTTCTTCCTCGTCGGGCTCTTCAATCACCCGACCGATGGCACGAATTTGGCGGCGGGGTTCCGGATAAATATCCTGAACCTTGGACATGATCCGCGCCCACATGGGGGCCGTCACTTCACCGCCAAAGACGCCGGCCATGGTGCCCGAAACGAAAGGCGGATTGCCGCTGGGATTCGGCACGTCGTTGCCAATCCAGCCGATGCCAATGTATTGATCCGTGTAGCCGGCAAACCAGGCGTCCTTGTGGCTGTTAGTCGTCCCCGTCTTGCCGCGGGCGTTGACCACGTAGCTGGCCGCCTTCGCGGTACCGCTGGTGACCACCGTGCGAAGAAGCGCATCCATCCCTGTCGCCGAGGCGGTGCTCATCACGCGGTTGAACTTTTGACCGCTGGAGCGCGCCAGAGTGGTGCCGTCCGGCCCCACTATGCGGACAATGCCGTAAGGGGTATAGCGATCGCCGCCGGACTGGAAGACGGAATAGCCGCCTGCCATTTCCAGCATTGAAACCTCGCCGGTCCCCAGGGCGAGCGAAGGCACGGCCGGGAGCTCGTTGGTGAAGCCAAAGGTGCTCTTAGCGTACTTAACGACGTTGCGGGCTCCCACTTCTTCAATCGCCCACATCGCGGGGGAGTTGATGGACGCGGCGAGCGCGCTGGACACCGAAACTCGGCCACCACTACCGCCCCCGGACACCTTTTTGCGGAGTCCGCCCACCTTGATGTAATAGGGGTCGTTGCTTACGGTGCCGTCCGGACTGAGGGCACCGGTTTCGAATCCCGCCGCATAGACGAACGGCTTGAAGGCCGAACCCGGTTGACGTCGTCCTTGCGAGGCCACGTTGAACTGGTTGCGCTCGTAGTTCCCCCCCCCACACATACCCACGATACGACCTGACTTATCCACCACCAGGAAGGCGGCGGTGGTCACTCGCAGGCGACGATACCGATTGATCGTATTCTTGATCTCGGCATCGACAATGGTTTGAATCTTAGGATCGAGGGTCGTTTCAACGCGATATCCGCCCCGTGCGAGGTCAATGTCGGGATACTTCTTGTCAAGCTCGGCCAGGACGTAATCCACGAAGAACGGGAATTTCTTGTCGCGATTGACTTCGACCTTGGCACTCTTGGCCAGCTTGATCGGCTCCTTGATCGCCTTGTCGTACTCCGCCTTGGTGATGAACTTCTCTTCCAACATGATGCCCAACACCACGTCGCGGTTCGTCTTGGCGATCTCGGGATTGCGGAAGGGGTTTTCCTGGCTCGGGCGGCGCACCAAACGGGAGAGAAGCGCGGCTTCGCCGATGGTCAAATCTTTGAGGGACTTACCGAAGTAGACGTCGGCGGCGGCGGAAATGCCATACGCACCGTTGCCGTAAAAGACTTGGTTTAAATACAGGCCAAGGATTTGCTCCTTGGACATACTGCGCTCCATCATCAGGGCCAGCGAAATGTCCTGCACTTTGCGCTCGAGCGTCTTTTCGGATCCCGAGAAGACACGCTTGGCGAGCTGCATGGTGATGGTCGAGCCCCCCTGGGTGGAACGCCCGGAGGCCGCGGTGACCCAGAGCACACGCATCATGGCGATGGAGTCCACACCGTCGTGACTAAAGAAGCGCTTGTCTTCGGCCGCCAGCGTGGCGTCAATCACGTGCTGAGGAATGTCGCCGTAAGCCACCGGCTCACGGAACTCCGCCGCCACCCGGAAAAGCACAGAGCCATCGGACGCCAGGATCTCGGAGGGACCCGTAATCGTCTCCTGGATGATGCTCGGCAACTGCGGCACCATCGCATTGGCTTGCTCCAGCTTGGTCCAGAAGTAAAGCGAGCCTGCGGCAATCACCGCGGCAATGACGCCCCACAGGATTAAGAAAGCAGACTTAAAAGCTCTCTTTCGAGTCCATTTGCGCGACCGGGTTTGCTCCGGCGCGGAGTTGGACTTGACGCGTGTAGCAGGGGCGCGTTGCACCGTTATATATTATGACGGGCCAGCACCATTTAGCGTTGCTAGGTTCGGGCCGACCGGGCCAAGCGGGCCAGTTCTTCCTGCGGCAACGCCCCGATTATGGTGAGGTACTGCCCTCCCTGTTGCCAGGAGTAGAACTTTAATCTCTGCCCAGTTAAGCGGCGGAGTCGCTCGGTGTTCAGCGGCTGCTTCATGATGTAGAGGCTCAGTTGCGTGGTTTCGTCCGCATAAACCGACATCACAATGCCTGAACCCTGCTGCGCACTCAAGATCCGAACGGCATCGAGGTTATAGCCTAGCGCCGGATCCAAAATGACCGGAGTCAACGATGCGCGTTGGCAGGCGGCCTTGAGTTCTTCCAGCGGCCGGATGATGCGAAAATCGGTGGGCACCGAAAACTCGTTCGAGGCCATTTCGACATCGAACTTGACGACCTCAAACTCGAACCCGCCGACCACTCGGCCGTTCTCATCAAAGATCTGGCGCTTCAGGACCAGACCGCGATTGGGCTCGACCCAAAACCTCTGCATGATCCGGTTGCGACTATCAAAGACATCCCACCGGACGGTTTTGGCCCCCGCGATGTCCCCCCCGGTTGACTTTTCCCACCGACCTTCGCGACCCTGAAGGCGAGACATCAAGGAGGCCGGCGCAAAGCTCGCGCCCATGGGGGCCATGGTGCGGGCTTCACGGCGAGCCGGATTCACCAAGAACCTTCGCCCTCCGGATTCGACCGTGAACGAACCCGCGTTCGGGCCGTCAGCGAACTCAATGCGCATGTTGAGGCCTTGCTTCAGAACTCGCTCCCGGAAGGTGCCCATCTGGCCATCCACCATCAGCGTCACGTTGCGAATCCCTGCCGCATTCACACGGGATTGCAGTTGCAAGTACTTCGTAATCTCGGGCGGGTACGACCGGGCCGGTTGCGCGAAAGCCGGGGCGGCCCCCGCCAGCGCGACCAGCGTTAAGAGCCCTTTTCGAGCGTTGACCAATCGAATCCTCCTGAGGACGGCGGGGCTGCCACCGGCGTCGTCGGTGCCGCCACCCCAAGATCCCGGGCGTTCTGGAACTCCTGGTGCGATCGCACGAGCCGTGCTTCCACACTATTTTCCGTGCTGGCCGTCGGTGCAGAACCGCCACGCGGGGCAAACAACGCCACCGCCAGCGCGCACGCCGCCAGCCCCGAAACGGCCACCGGCCACAGAGCAAACACATTGCGGCGCGGGGCCACCGGCTTGGCCTCGGCCGCCAGGCGTTGATTGAGTTGGCTGCGCCATTGCAGGCTCAGTTCGTCAGACGGCAAGGCTTGCAACGCATGGCGCATTGGCTCCAGGCGCTCGATCTCTTCGTCCAGCACCACGGCTTCCGCCAGCGTCAATTCCGCTTCTTGCTCAATCTTTTCTCGCCAATCTTGATTCACGACTGAACCCCCTGGGTTCCCATGTACTGCTTCAGTGTCTTTTGCAAAGACTCTCGGGCCAAGAAAAGTCGACTCTTCACCGTACCCACGGGAAGCGACATCGTGGCCGCAATCTCTTCATACGCCATATCTTCGCGGTCATGCAGAAGCAAGACCATGCGCATTTTATCGCTCATCTGGGCGAGTGCGTGCTCCACCACGTCGTGCATCTCGGCCGAAAGCGCAGCGGTTTCCGGGTCCCAACGGTGGTCAGGCGTGTTGTCCCAGGCTTCCTCTTCGCCCCCCGAAACGACTTCGAGAGTGTGGTTCAGCCGACGGGACCGGTCGATGCACAGATTGGTGGCGATGCGGAACAGCCACGTGCGCAAGGAGGAGCGGCCGTCAAACCGGTCCAATCCTTGGTATGCGCGAATGAATACTTCTTGGGTGAGGTCCTGTGCGTCCTCGGCATCGTGGACCATGCGCTTCACAAACCCGTAAATTCGGGCCTGATAAAGATCGATCAGTCGACCAAACGCGGCGTCATCCCGCCGACGACAAGCGGAAACCAAAGCCGCTTCGGCCGTGGCGTCATGTTTCATGCAGGGGCTCCACGTTCGGGCCTGCGCATCAGTGCCCATGATCAAGTGATGACGCAAACGCATGACCAAAGTTCAGTACGTTAAAAAAAGTCCCTCCGTTGGCCGCGAGAAACGGCCGCACGGAGGGTCTTCGAGGTTGCGAGCTTTAGAAGCGGAGGCCGGCGTAGAGCCCGAAACCGTTCAGTCGCTCTTCGTTGGAGCCCAAGAACCGCGCTTCGATGAAGTACGGCGTGGCGCCCTGGTTGAAGTTGTAGCCCAAAGCGAAGTTGTAGGCGAACTCTTCGTTGGTCGTGGTGCCGCCGCCCACCTTCGGGGTGCGCACAAAACCAAGACCACCGCCGATGACCCAGTACACATTCTTCTGGCGACCGCGGTAGTTCAGCATCACCGGCACCTGGCTAAAGTCGCCATCGCCGTAGTAGTCGAGGGACAGGTGGAAAGTGCTTTCGACTTCCCCGTCCGACTTCACATTGAACAGGTTGCCCAGTTCGTAGTCCACACCAAAGCCAAACCAGTCCGAGCCCGAGGCGTTCCTCGCTTCGTTGCTAATGGGGAAGAACAAACCGCCCTTCACCGAGAGACCCGACGGCTTGCTATATTGAGCCATTGCCGGAGCCAGAACACCCACCGCCAAAGCGGCGACCAGCCCCATTTTTGCCACGTTCTTCATCCGTGATTTCCTCGCGTAATTGACAGGGTCGTCCCCTGCTGTTGCGTATGTTACTCTCATCGCTTCATTTCGCGAACGGTCCGGACGATTTCCATCACCAATTCCGTGTTTTGGACCAGGCTTTCGATGGACACGTGCTCGTCGTGGGTATGGATGTCCTCCATCCCCGTAGCCATCACGATGCTCGGCACGCCCTTGGTGTTGAACTGGTTGGCGTCGCTGCCGCCGAGAGTCGTGCGGAGGTCGCCCGTGAAGCCTAGCTTCCGCGCCGCCTGCTGGCCCACCTGCACCACGGTGCTGTCCTCCGGAATCAAGTACGAATCGTAGTGCCGCACGTGGTCAATCCTCACCTTTGCGCCCCAGCGCCGGGCGGCGTCCTCAAAAGCGCGCATCATCTCGCCGACGGTGGCGTCTAGCTCTTCCACGCTGGTGCTGCGGGCTTCGGCCTTGATGGTCACGCTCGGCATCACCACGTTGGTGCCCGTGCCGCCGCTGACGATGCCCAGGTTACTCGTGGTCTCAGGGCCGACCCGGCCAATCTTGAGCTGGCTGATGGCATCGGCCGCCACGCACAGGGCGTTGATACCGTCTTCGGGGTGCTTACCCGCGTGGGCCGGCTTGCCAATGACCGTGATGTCCAGCTTGTCGTGGGTGGCGGTGCGGTTCACATAGGTGCCCACCGGCGGGCCCGTGTCCAGCACGTATCCAAAGTCGAGATCGAGCGACTGGATGTCCAGCGCTCCGGCGCCCTTCAGGCCAATCTCTTCGGCCACCGGCAGAAGAAGAACCACATCCCCGTGTTCCTCGCCCGTCTCGTTCATCACGCGTAGGGCTTCGATAATGGCGGCCATGCCCGCCTTGTCGTCAGCGCCGAGGATGGTGTCACTTTCGGTGTAGAGCACGCCATCACGCTCGCCGATCACCAGGCCCTCGGTGGGCTCCACGGTATCGAAGTGAGCGGAGAAATAGATGCGCGGGGCGTCGGGCCGGGTGCCGCGCCAGGTGGCAATGACGTTGCCGGCGTTCCCGCCGATGACTTCCCCGGCGTTGTCTTCCACCACTTCCAGGCCCATTTCGGTGAGCAAGTTCTTGACGTAATCCACCGCCGGGCGCTCTTCCAGGGCCGGGGCATTGATAAGGCACAGGGTCTTGAACAGTTCGACCAGTCGCGCTTGGTTGACCATTGTGCTTTGGACCTTACCGCAAGGTAGATTGCACCCCGTGAGTCAGCATCGTTTGGACGTCGTCGGTGGCGGAAGTTACGTGGTGGAATCGGGCACCAAGCTCGCCTTGGCCCTTGAGCAAAACGGTGAGGATGTCAGCCATCGGTGCGGAGGCAATGCCCGTTGCACCACCTGCCGCGTCACCATTAAGGGCGAGGAGCCGCCGATGGGTGAAGACGAGCGCGCCTGCCTGGAAGAAGACGGCGTGCTGGGTCAGTTTCGCCTTTCCTGCCAAATCCGCATGGATCGCGATATGGAAGTCGAAATCCTGATGCGCGCCAGCGAGCAAGGCTGGGATCCGGGCGTCGAGATCGAACCGTAAGGGGAGTTACAGGTCTCGAAGCTCGCGGCGGAGGTCGCGCTTCGTTTCCTTGTCCTTTAGGGATTCGCGCTTGTCGTAGTTGTGCTTGCCTCGCGCGGTGCCCACGAGCATCTTGGCTTTCCCGTTCTTAAAGTAGATCGAGAGCGGGATGATGCTCAGCCCTCGCTCCTGCGCGCGGCGTTCCAAAAGGACGATTTCTCGGGCATGGGCCAGGAGTTTTCGGTCCCGGCGGCGATCCGGGGTGAACGCGCTGCTGTGCGTCCAGGGCTCAATATCGAGGTGATACACCCACAACTCGCCATTGACAATCCGGCAGTAGGCGTCGGCAATGTGGGCGCGGCCGGCGTACAACGACTTCACCTCGCTTCCTTGCAAGACCATTCCGGTCTCTAAGGTATCGAGGATTTCGTAATCGTATCGCGCCCTCCTGTTTTGGATCGTCGCCGGTCCCTGAGGCTCGCGGGACTTTCCCGACTTTTTGGCCATGCCTGAGGGCCAAGTGTACCGGTGGCGTGCCAGGTACCATGGGGGAGATGCGCAATCGCGGTTCGTTGTGCCTGATGGCCTTAGGTGCCCTATCCTGGATCGTGGCCAGCGGATGCGGGCCCAAGGAGACGACGGGGCCTGGAGATTTCGAAAAGTTGACGGTCGAAACCATCACGCCGGGGACCGGACCCAAGGCGGCCGATGGCGACCTCCTTTACGCCCGATATGTTGGCCGATTGAAGACCGGGGCCGAGTTCGACTCCAACATCAACAAGCCCGGGCGCAACGTGTTTGCCATCGAATTGGGCGGCATGGGCGTGATTGCGGGCTGGAATCAGGGCCTGAAGAACACGCAGAAGGGCGGCAAGTACAAGCTGCAAATCCCCTCCTTCCTGGCCTATGGCGACGAGGGCCGCGCGCCCACCATTCCGCCGAAGTCCGGCCTTGAATTCGAGATTGAGATCGTGGACATGGTCCCGGCGTCCGAGTCGGAAACCCTCGTGGTGGACGACATCACCAAGGGCACTGGCCCCGCCGCAGCCGACGGCGACACCGTGAGCGTGCACTACGTGGGCAAGTACGTGGACGGCACCGTTTTTGACGACAGCCGCAAGCGCAACGCCAAACCCGACCAATTCAAGATTGGCAAGCGTCAAGCCATTCCCGGCATCGACTGGGCGGTGCGCGGCATGAGCGTCGGGGGCAAGCGTCGCATCAAGATTCCGCCGAAGCTCGGTTGGGGTGTGCAAGGCTTCCAAGGCGTTGAGCCCAACATGGTCTTGATTTACGAAGTCGAGATGGTTGCCATCACGAAGGGTTAACGCACCGTAGTGATCAGCCCCGGCGCGCTCGCCCTGGTGTTGGCCATGCAGGCCGAACCCACGGATTTCCGCATCAAGTGGGAAGTCGGCGAGCGTCATGCCTTCGTGGTCAAGGAAACCGTCTTTGACCCCCAAAACGGCACCATCGGGCGGGAGTTCACCGAGACCTTTGAGGTGAAGCGGTTGGTTCTCGATCGCTACGACCTGCGCATGGTTGTCGAAGGCCCTTCGCTGGCGGAGGACACCGTGATCAAGATTGGCGACAAGGGCCAGATGATCTCTCGGCCCATCGTGCCGTTCAGTTGGTTCCGCCTGCCCCCCGATCCCATCCTGCCGGACCAGGAGTTCATCCTGTTTGATAAGAAATTTCAAACCCCGTTTGGAATCACCGAGCGCACCTCGGTGTGCATCCTCCGCCGGGTGGATAAGTTGGCCGGCCGCGACGTGGCGCACTTCTTCTTCCGCAGTACGCTCTTGGGAGGCAACCTGAGCGGAGGAGGTTCGGGCAGTGCCCTGGTGGATGCCAAGCACGGCCGCCTCATCCGGCTCTTTTTCTCCTATGTGCTGACGGTCAATGAAAGTGGCACCCGCCGCTCGGTACCCGTGCGAATTGAGGTGACCCGGAAGTGATCGTTGTGCCGTCGGGCCTGGCCGCCCCACTGGAGCGTTTCATCTCTCGCCACCCGCATGTTGAGCGGGGCGAGGTGAGCGGCACGGCAGCGCTTCCCTTCCGAGTGGGTGAATGGCAACGTGGCGTCCAGGTTGCCCAACCGGATGCCGAGGTTTACGGCCTGGTGGAGTTGATGGACAACAACCCCATGGTGTGCGCGGATCAGGTTTCGGTGCCCGGCCCCGCCGCCACCCTAGCCCTCATCGCCCTTGGGCCGCTCCTGCGGGCGGGCTTGGTGTGCGATACGCCCGTGATTCAGCTTTCCTTTGAGGGCGATGATGAGGACTTGAACGCGGCCCTAGCATCTATGGGCGCCGATGAAGAGCCGATCGTGCAGGTTTCGCCGATGGAGATGGAAACGGTACGAGCCTCCATCATCCACGTGGAAGTGCCTTCCACCGACACCCCGCAGGAGTACGACGAACTCTATGAGGAAGCCTACGGCCGCTCCTTCTTTGTGCATCGCCACACCGCCGAAGAGTGGCACGCGGCCCAGGTGCTAGGCCAGCCTCATGCGCTTTATCAACTGCGATGGAGCCCCGGCGACGGCCCCACGGGATTACTCACGATTCTCGTAATGGCGGATATCCACGGCAAGTTGGGGGCTGCGCAAGTGGTGCACGCCATGAACGTGATGGCGGGCCAAGAAGAGTCGCTGGGAATCGTGCCGTGAGCGTTTTCGAGGTCGAACGAAGTGGGCCATTGAAGGGTTCGGTGCGGGTCTTGGGGGATAAATCCCTCACCCACCGCGCCTATCTCTTTGCGGCGATGGCGCAACCCGGCGTGCCCAGCATCATCTATCAGCCCCTCAACGGTGCCGACTGCGAAAGCACGCTACAGTGCTTGGTGGACTTGGGCGCGGATGCTGACCACTTTGAAGCTGGCGAACAAGGAGCCGACGCGATGACGATGGTCTTTGCGCCCGAGCGCTGGACTTCGCCCGAAGGCAACCTGGATTGCGGAAATAGCGGCACCACTATGCGCCTATTAGCGGGCATCCTGGCCGGGCGGCCGGGGCTTGCCGCCATTTTGGTGGGGGATGCCTCGCTCAGCAAGCGACCGATGGGGCGCGTCGCCACCCCGCTTCGGCTCATGGGGGCGAGCGTGGAAGGCGACACCCCGCCGCTCAGCATCCATGGACAACATCTGCGGGGCATCGAGTACGTCTCGCCGGTCGCCAGTGCTCAGGTGAAATCTTGCGTTCTTCTCGCGGGTCTTGCCGCGCAGGGTGAAACCTGGGTTCGGGAACCCTCCCTGAGCCGCGACCACACCGAGCGGATGTTGGAATCGTTGGGCGTCAATCTCATGCGAGATGAGCGGGGCGTGGGCGTGGTCGGCGGTGCTACGTGGGCGCCGTTTACATTCACCGTCCCGGGCGACATCAGTAGCGCCGCGTTCTTTGCGGTGGCAGGCGCGATGATCCCGGGCAGCGAAGTGCGCCTGACCAACGTGGGAGTCAACCCCACCCGCTCGGGTCTGCTGGAAGTGCTGGAAGCCGCTGGGGCCAACGTAACGTTAGAAGGCCTGCGGGAAGACTCGGGCGAACCCGTGGCCGACCTGATCGTCCGAGGCGACCGCGATCTCAAGGCCTTTGAGATTTCTGGCGACCTGGTGCCCCGTTTGATTGACGAGATTCCCGTGCTGGCCGTGCTGGCCACCCAGTGCCGAGGGCGCACCATCATCCGCGACGCCCAAGAGATACGCGTGAAGGAATCCGACCGCATCGCCACCATGGCCGAGGGGCTAATCCGCATGGGCGCAGACGTGAAGGTGCATGAGGACGGCATGGAAATCACCGGGCCGACGACGCTGACCGCCACCGAAGTGGAAGCCTCCCACGACCACCGCATTGCCATGAGCTTTGCCATTGCCGGGCTGGTCGCCAAGGGCACCACGCAGATTTCGGGCGCGGAAAGCATCCAAACCAGCTACCCCGACTTCCAAGAGCACCTGCGCACCCTCCAGGGTAGATAAACTGAGGTCATGAAGCCTCGTCCCGTCATCGCCATTGATGGCCCCGCCGGCGCGGGCAAATCCACCGTGGCCCGCATGGTGTGCCAGCGCACCGGCCTCGCGATGCTAGACACCGGCGCAATGTACCGAGGCATTGCTTGGGCCGCCCACCGCGACAAGCTCGACGTGGCGGACGCGGGCCTGATGACACGTCTGGCGAATGAAGTTGACCTTCAATTCCAAGGGATCCCCGCCCGATTGGTGGTGGACGGCACCGACGTGGGCGACGAGATTCGTACGCTGGAGATTGGCCAGGATGCCAGCCGCCTGAGCGAGCATTCGGGCGTCCGACAGGCCCTGGTAGCGCAGCAGCAGCGCATCATTGAGGCGGGAGGCTTCGTGCTGGAAGGGCGCGACGTGACCACCGTGGTCGCCCCGAAGGCCGAACTCAAGATTTTCCTGACGGCCAGTGTGGAAGAGCGCGGTCGCCGCCGCTGGGAAGAAAGCAAAGCCCGAGGGGTGACCGACACTCTGCCGATGGTGATCAAGGACGTCATCAGCCGCGACTATCGCGACTACACCCGCGCCGATTCGCCGCTGATGCTGGCGGAAGATGCGGTGATCATCGAGTCCTTTGGCCTCACGCCTGAGGCCGTGGTGGACCGGATCATGGAGCTGCTCCTCAAGCGCACCTCGGTATAGTCAAAGCATGACTTCTCGCTCCGAATGGGGACGCTTGCTGACCGCCATGGTCACGCCGATGACCGCCGATGGCCAGGTCAATCTGGCCGAAGCTCAGCGCCTCGCCGCCCACTTGGTGGACGAGCAAGGCAACGACGGCATCGTGGTCAGCGGGACCACAGGCGAATCGCCCACCCTCACCGACGACGAGAAGCTCGACCTACTCGATGCCGTGCGCGAAGCCGTGGGCGACCGGGCGGCCATCGTTTTTGGCTCGGGTTCCTACGACACCCAGCACAGCATCCACCTCAGCCAAGCGGCCGAAAAGCGCGGCTGCGACGGCCTGATGCTGGTCAATCCATATTACAGCCGCCCCGGGCAGGCGGGCCTCTACGCACACTTTGCGGCCGTGGCCGAGGCGACGACCCTGCCGATCATGGTCTACAACATCCAGCCCCGTTCGGCCATCAATCTGGATACGCCGACCCTGATGCGGCTGGTTGAGAACTACCCGCGCATTGCCGCTGTGAAGGAAGCGAGTGGCAACATGGGCCAAATCAGCGATGTGTGCCGCCTCGCCCCCAGCGATTTCCGCGTGTATAGCGGGGATGATGGACTGACCCTGCCCATTCTGGCGGTGGGCGGCTACGGCCTGGTGAGCGTGGCGGCCCATATGGCCGGGCGCGGATTCAAGGCGATGATCGAATGTTTTTCTACCGACCCCGCGCTCGCCCGGCGCTGGCACCATGCCCTGCAACCGGCGATTGCGGCCTGCTTCTGCGGCCCCAATCCGTCTCCGCTCAAGTCCCTGCTGGCCGACCAGGGTTTTGAAACGCAGCACATGCGGTTGCCGGTCGTTCCGCTTTCGCCTGAAGAACTCGCCGTGGCGCGCCAACTCTTCGCCCAATACCAACCCGTCGATTAATTCACCCCCCTATTTTCGTCATTCGTTTCGGGATGGGGAATGATTCGGAGATGAAATGCCGATAAAGTGAGGGAAGGGAATCTTCTCGATGGCTTTGGGAACGTTGGGCGCGATGGCGAGTCAGCCGGATAAGACTGAATTGACGGTCTATCTGGAGGGCTTCGGCCTGGTCAAAGAGCGCCGCACCATTTATCTGCGCGTGGGAGAGCAGACCTTGGTGGTGGAGGACATTGCCGAGCACATCGACCCGAACAGCGTGGGCGTGCGTTCGCTCAGCAATCCGGGTTCCTTCGCCATCGTCGAGCAGACGTTCCAGTTCGACAGCATGGACCCTACGGAGCTTTTGCGCAAAGCGATTGGCCGCAAGGCCGTCCTCTCGCGCATCCTGAGCGAGAAGGCCCGCGAGCGCACCACCGGTCTCATCCTGAGCGCACCAAAGCAAGTCATCCCGGGCGGCGAAGATGGCCCGACGTGGGATGGCCTGGTCTTTAAGGCCGACGACGGACGATTTATCCTCAGCCCCAGCGGTCAGTTGGAACTGGCGCAGATCCCCAAGAATTTTTACTACCGACCGGCCCTGGTCTGGGAGGTTTCCTCCAAGATCGCCGGGGAAAACAATGTCGAGATCAGCTACATCACCCGAGGGGTGAGTTGGAAGGCGGGCTATGTGCTTTACGTGGACCCCACGGGCACCAAGGCCGAGTTCACGGGCTGGGTGACTATCACCAATCAATCGGGGCGCGATATTAACAACGCCCACGTGCGGGTGATGAACGAGCAGGGCAAGCGGGTGGGGCAACCCGAAACCAAGGAGCCCTCGAACGAGGTTCTCGCCCGAGATTTGGGCGTGCCCGAGGCCCGCGAGTATCACATTCAGCGCCCGATGAGCATCCGCGATGCGGAAACCAAGCAGGTGCTCTATTGCGAGGCCCTGCAGATCGCCTTGAGCCGCCGCCTGGTCAGCGACCCGCTCGCCAACCTGCGCGACGCTAAGCCGAACGAGAAGCCGCAAGGCGTGGGTACGTTCCGCCCGCTCATGCTCTTCGCCTTCCGCAATTCGGCGGACAATGAACTGGGCCGGGCCCTGCCGCCGGGCCAAGTGCGTATTTTCCAGCGGGACGCGGCCGGGGCGACGACCGTCCTGGACGAAGACACTTTGGACCATGTGAGCCCCGATGGCTCCATCACCCTCTTGGCGGGGCATGCCAGCCACGTCAGCATTCAGCGCGAGCGCACTGGCTTTGAGTGGATCGGCCCCGCCGAATCCGCCTGCCGTGAAACTTTTGAAATCACCTTCCATAACCGCCGGGACACCGACGAGGAAGTGCACTTCATCGAGCGGAACTGGCTTTCGGGCAAAGTCTCGAACGCGAGCCACCCGTACACGCAGATCGACACGACGGCCATGTACTTCTTGGTCTCGGTACCCGCGAAGGGATCGGTGACCATGACCTACCAGCTCGAATCGAAATGGTAAGCCCGGTTACGCGAACGCAGAGATAAGGTCGGCGGTTTCCGCAACCGATTCCTTCAGGCAACTGACCGCGTGCTCAATCTGCTCATCCGTCACCAAGAACGGCGGCTCCATGCGGATCACGCGCGGATTGTTGAGCGTGTAGGCGGCAATCACGCCGCGCTTCATCATCTGGGCGATGACGAGCTCGCCCACTTCATCTTCCGCGAACTCCACCCCAATGAGCAGACCCTGGCCCCGCACCTCGGCCACCAGTGGCTGATCCTTGAAGGCTTCCCTGAGAGCGGCCTGCAACCGGTCCCCCTGGGTCGCCACGCGCTCCACCAAGTTGTCTCGCTCCATGATGTCCAGCACGGCCAAGCCGGCGGCGCAAGCCAGCGGGTTGCCCCCGAAGGTGCTGGTGTGAGTGAGGGGGTTGTCGGCAAAGACCTTGTTCCAGACCGCGGCCGTGCCCATGGTCGCCCCGATCGGCATCACGCCCCCGCCCAGGGCCTTGGCCAGGGTCATCAGGTCGGGGCGGACCTGTTCGTGGTCGCAGCCGAACCACTTGCCCGTGCGCCCGAGCCCGGTTTGCACTTCGTCGGCAATCAGCAGCGCCCCGGCTCGGTCGCAGGCCGCGCGCAGCCCCGCCAGATAGCCTCCCGGGGCCACGTGCACGCCCCCTTCCCCTTGCACGGTTTCCACTATGAAGGCGGCCGTGGTTTCATCAATCGCTTTCTCGGCGGCGGCGAGGTCACCGTAGGGCACGAAGCTCGCGCCGGGCACCAACGGCTGGTACGGCTTGCGATACTTCTCACGCCCCGTCACGCTCAGGGCGCCCATGGTCTTGCCGTGGTATCCCCCTTCGGTGCTCACAAATCCGGTGCGGCCGGTGGCGGCGCGAGCCATCTTGAGAGCGGCCTCCACCGCTTCCGTACCGCTATTGGAGAAGAATGTGTATTGCAGACCTTCCGGAGCGACTTCCGCCAAGCGACGCGCCAGCGCCCCTTGCACGGGGTTGAAGAACGTCTTGCTGCTCAGCGGTTGCTTGTGCAGCTGATCCACCACCGCACGGAGCACGTCCGGGTGGCGATGGCCGAGGCTAAACACACCGTAGCCACCTAAGAAGTCGAGGTACTGACGACCGTCCTGGTCGGTGATGTACATGCCCTCGGCACTCACCTCGACGCCGAACCCGGCGAACTGCATCAGCTTGGCTAAGCCCGGATTGAGATGTTCGGAGTAATCCGACACGACGCTCGCCCGCAGGGCGTCGGCATTCATCGCCATGCCCTCATGATGACAAATTTCGAAATCACCCTGAGGAAAACGCCGGTTTTTCCCGAGAGAACTGATGGGCCAGCAACTGCTTGCCAGAAAGTCATGTTCGATCGCTTATTTGGACCGCACGCCACCAACCTGCAGCGCGCGTTGGGCCGAACCACCGAACGCCAGGGAGTTCTCTCCGAGAACCTGGCCAACGTGAATACGCCGGGATACAAGCGCCGCGACGTAGACTTTGGGATTGCTCTGGACGAGGCGAACTCTCAGCACTCCCCCCGACGATTTGACCGCGCCCTCAAGCGAACCGAAGGCATCCAGGAGATGCAAGGCCCCGTCCGCGTGGACGGCAACAGCGTGAACCTGGAGCAAGAAGTGGCGGCTATGGCCGACAACGAAATCCGCTACCAGATGCTGACCGACATGACGCGCCGGTACTTCTCCGGCATGCGCGACGTGATCCAAGGAGGACGCTAATCCATGAATCTCAACCGAGCGATGGCGACTAGTAGCTCCGGCCTGCACGCCGAGCGCTTCCGCATGGACGTTATCAGCAGCAACATCGCCAACGCGAACAGTATTTCGGCCAACGGCACGCCCGCCTACCGCCGCCAAATCACTTCCCTTCAATCCGGACCGAATGGCGTGCGTGTGCAAGCCATCCGCACCGACCAAACGCCGCTCCGCCAGGTGTACGACCCCGGCCACCCCGCCGCCAACGCGCAGGGCTACGTGGAGTACAGCAACGTGGAACCCGTGAAGGAAATGGTGGACATGCTGAGTGCCACTCGCGCCTACGAGGCCAACATCACCGCTTTCAACGCCGCGCGCAATATGGCGCGTTCGGCCCTTTCGATTGGACAACGCTAAACACGGAGTAACCCATGAGAATCGACGTTAGTGCAGCCCGGATCCCGACTCAGGGAACCCCTGCCGCCACGCCCGCGCTGAAGGACGATTCAGCGAGCTTCGGGCAACAGTTGATGGACGCCATTCAGGAGGTCAACTCGCAGCAATTCGATGCGCGCGAGATGCAGAACCGAATGATGGCGGGTCAACCGGTGGAAATCCACGACGTGATGATTTCGATGGAAAAGGCAAGCACCGCCATGGCATTGACCATGCAGGTGCGCAACAAGTTGTTGGAAGCCTACCAAGAAATCAGCCGCATGCAAGTGTAGCGACAACGGTTGACCGCAACTTTGGATAGCGGTTATGGGAGCCCTCGCAGCTCGAATTAAAGGATGGTGGATCACAGCGGACCGGACGCAAAAACTGGTCACGCTCTTTGGGAGTGCATTCCTCATTGTGCTGGTTTCGCTGGCAGTCTTCTTCACCAGCAAGCCGGCCATGCGCCCGGTCTACGTGGGGTTGACCCCCGAGGATCAGGGCAAAGTGGTGGACGCCCTGAACCGAGAAGGCATTCCGGTGGAGATTGGCAACCGAGGCGACGTCTTGGTGCCCGCCGAAATGGTCGCCAGCGCCAAGATGAAGCTGGCCACAGCCGGCGCCCTTCCCCGCTCTGGCCAGCAAGGATTTGAACTCATTGAAGGCATGAACGCCATGACGACCCCGGCGCAAGAAAAGGCCCGGTTAGTCGCCGCCCGCGAAGGCGAACTGGCGCAGTCCATTCAGAGCATGGAGGGCATTTCTTCCGCCACCGTGCGCCTCAATATTGGCCAAAGCAGCCGTGTGCTGGACCGCAATGCGGATTCGAGCGCGGCGGTGATCTTGGGCACGACTTCCGACGCAATGGTTTCGCCGGAGATGGGCCGCGCCATTGCGCTGCTCCTGCAGAACTCCGTGCCGAACCTGAAGCGCGAAAACATCACCGTCACCGACACGCTCGGTCGATTGCTGTTTGACGGCACCGAAGAATCCGGCGGCACGAGCGCGAGCCGCAAGCGAGAAGCGGAGCGCGAAGAGAGCCTGATCCGCCAGCGCGACTTGCAGGCGATCCTGGACCGCGCTTTCGGCCCGGGCAACACCCAGGCCCACATCAATGTCGAGCTCGACATGGACGAGGTGACCGAACAAAGCAACCAGACCAAGGTGGATGAAGGTGTGGTGCAAGAGAAGGTGACCGAAAAGCTGGATGGCGCCAACCCCAATGCGGGCGGCCCGGCCGGCATTGACGCCAACATCGCCGGGGCCACCAACAACGCCGGCAGCAGCGACAGCGGCTACGAGATGCAAAGCACCTACGCCGTGGTACCGCAAACCCAGATTAACAAGACCATCAAGCGCGCTCAGGGTTCGGTGAAGAGCCAAACCGTGACTGTGCTGGTAGACGCCGAGAAGGTGGAAGACGTGAAGGCCGTGCAACAGGCCGTGGCGGGCTTCACTGGCCTAGCCTACGACGCCGCCTCGGGCATCACCAACACCGAGGAAACCAAAGCCACGGTGACCGCTACCAAGTTCGATACCTCGACCGCGGAGGAACAGAAGAAGGCTGCCGCTTCGGCCAAATCCAGCGCGACGATGCAGCAGGTCGTGAGCTTCCTCCCGATTGCCGCTCTGCTAGCGGTGGGCTTCATGCTCACCAAGGCGATTGGCAAGGCGGCCCCCAAACCGGTGACCAGCTACATTCCGGCGGAAGGCTTGCTGGCCCTGGATGAGAGCACCGCGCGCATGGTGAAGAACGATCACCTCGCCGCACTGAGAGTCGTGGAGGGCGGGGGTGCAAGTGCCCTGTTGCCGGGTGGCCCGAACCAGAAGGTCTTAGAACTTACCCGCAACCAACAAGCGGAGTTGCTCTCGGCGGACGACAAGGCGATGCTGAAGGCAACGGCCACGGCCGAACAAGCCGCCCTGATTGACCGAGCGCAGACGATGTCGGAAGTCATGCAGGCCCTTGGCCTGGACCCCGGTGTCGACACAGTGGACGTGGAAGGCATCAAGAATCGCCTCGACCTGCCGCTCGAACAGATTAAGAAACTCGCCCGCCAGCGACCGGACACGGTGGCCATGTTGCTGAAATCTTGGATTTCGGAAGACCGCTAAGGAGATCAAAAGGAGAACACTATGGGTGCCGCTCGCAAAGTCACCAACCCTGACCTGACGAATCGCCGCAAGGCCGCCATCATTTTGGCTGTGCTTGGCCCCAAGCTCTCGGGAGATGTGCTCAAGCATCTGTCTCAGGAGCAGATCGAGCAAGTTTCAATCGAAATGGCTCGACTCGAAAAGGTCGGTGCGGAAACGAGACAAAAGGTGGTGGACGAGTTCCACGAAATTGCGGAAGCTCAAGAATTCATCGCTGAAGGTGGTCTCGAGGCGGTCCGCAAGTCTTTAACGCAAGCCTTCGGGAGCGAAATCGCCAACAATGTGCTCAACAACGTCGTGAATGCGATGCAGGTGATCCCTTTCGACTTTCTCAAAAAGGCCGACCCGCAGCAACTCCTCGGCTTCATCCAGGACGAACACCCACAAACCATTGCTCTCATCATGGCTTACATGCCGATCAGCCAGAGCGCGCCGATCCTCTCGCGCCTACCGCAAGAGATTCGCGCCGACGTGGCGGCTCGTATTGGCTCCATGGACCAAACTCCACCAGAAGTTATCCGCCAGGTGGAAAAGCAGTTGGAAAGAAAGGTTTCAAACGTGCTGAGTACAGAGCTTAGTCAGGCTGGAGGCCCGAAGGCACTGGTGGATCTGCTCGGCCGCGTAGACCGCGCGACGGAGAAGCTGATCCTTGAACAGCTCGACGAAACGAATCCAGAGCTCGCCGAGGAAGTCCGCAACATGATGTTCACGTTCGAAGACATCGTGCAACTGGACGACCGAGCCGTGCAGTCGATCCTCCGCGAGGTTGAAGGCAAGGATCTAGCGACCGCGCTCAAGGCGGCGGGTCAGGAAGTCCGCGATAAGGTCTACAAGAACATGTCCGAACGCGCCGTGAACCAGCTGAAGGAAGAAATGGAATTCATGGGTCCGGTGAAGATGAAGAACGTGGAAGAGGCCCAGAAGAAGATCGTGGCCGCTATCCGCCGACTGGAAGAAAGCGGCGAACTGCAGATTGGACGCGGCGAGGACGACGTACTTGTCTAAGCACATTCTGCGGGGTGGGGTGACGACGAGCGCGTTCGTCGACCAGATTGATAAGCTGCCGCCGATTGCGAAGGACGACCTGATTCGTCGCGTCAGCGGACGAGCTCGAACGGAGTTGGCCGAGTTGCGGGAAGAAGCCCGCGAACAGGGCAAGAGCGAAGGCTACATGGTGGGCTTCGGTGACGGCCAACAGGCGGGGTACCGAGATGGCTACGCCAAAGGCCGCGTGGAAGCTCGCGAGGAACACGGCGCCAAGCTTGCCCAAGAGTTTGAGACCGTACGAAATGGCCTTGAGCGCATTGTGCGCGAGGCCGAGGTGGCTGTGAAGCAGTGGGCCGAGACGGCCGAGGCGGAATTGACCGATTCGGTCACCCACATTGCCCGCGAAGCCCTGGCCGAAGAATTGTCTCTTAGCCGAGACAGCATCCTTGCCATCGCGCGCCGGGCGCTGAATGAAGTCATTGGCGGCACCGAAGTCCAGCTCCACGTCAATCCCATGGACATGGGGTTGGTGGAAGCTCGCCTCAACGACCTCTTGCAAGCCACGGGCTCGGTTCAGGGGCTGGTGGTGAGACCGAATCGAAACATCGAAGCCGGCTGCCGCCTGGAAACCCAAGCCGGAATCATTGACGCCACCGTGGAAGGCTATCTCGAAAGGATTGACAACCACCTGGAGGATGCCGCGTGATTGCCCCCCGATTTGAAACCATGAAACGCGCCATCGAGCGCACCCCTCGGCATCAGTTGCAAGGCCGAGTGGAGCAGGTGGTGGGCCTGATTATTGAATCGCGCGGCCCCATGGCGCACGTGGGCGACATTTGCACGGTAGACACCCCGGGCGGCGAAAGTGTGCCCTGCGAAGTGGTGGGCTTCCGAGGAGACCGCGTGCTGATGATGCCCCTGGGTGACTTGCACGGGATCGGCCCCGGCAGTGCCGTGCGACCGACCGATGGTTGCCTGCGCGTGCCGGTGGGCGATGCCATGCTCGGCCGCGTGGTAGACGCTCTGGGCCGACCGATGGACGGCAAAGGCCCCCTGGGTGACCTGCCCACCTACCCGAATGTGGCTTCCCCGCCCAATGCGTTGCAGCGGAAGATGATCGAAGAACCGTTCGGCACTGGGGTCCGGGCAATTGACGGATTCTTGACGATGGGCGTTGGCCAGCGGGTCGGGATCTTCGCCGGTTCAGGCGTCGGAAAGAGCACCTTGCTCGGCATGATTGCCCGCAAAGGCAGCGCGGATGTGAACGTGATCGCCCTGGTGGGCGAACGCGGCCGCGAGGTCCGGGAGTTTATGGAAAACGATTTGGGGCCGGAAGGTATGGCCAAGAGCGTGGTGGTGTGCGCCACTAGCGACGAGCCCGCTCTCCTCCGCCTGAAAGCCGCCCTTACGGCGACGGCGATTGCCGAAGCCTTCCGCGACCAAGGCAAGAACGTGCTGCTGATGATGGACTCCGTCACGCGCTTTGCCATGGCGCAACGCGAGATTGGCCTGGCCGTGGGCGAACCGCCCAGCACTAAGGGCTACACCCCCAGCGTGTTTGCCCTGCTTCCCCGCCTGATGGAGCGCGCTGGCTGCAGCGACAAGGGCGCCATCACCGCGATTTACACCGTGCTAGTGGACGGTGACGACACCAACGAGCCAATTGCCGACGCCGCGCGATCCATCCTGGATGGCCATATCGTTTTGAGCCGCCGCCTGACCAGCCGCGCGCACTACCCGCCGATTGACATTGCCCAGAGCCTGAGCCGTGTGCAACCCATGGTGACGAACCAGGCCCATGTGAGCGCCGCCCAGACCCTGCGCCAACGAATGTCGGACTATCTGGAGATTGAAGACCTCATCAACATCGGTGCCTTCAAAGAAGGGCAAAACCCCGCTGCTGACCTTGCCGTGCAACAGTGGCCGCGCATCAACGCATTCCTAAAGCAAGACAAGAAGGAGTGGACAGAGCCCACCGAGAGCTACCAGATGATGGAGATGCTGGCCAATGGCTAAGTTCAAATTCCGACTCGAAACGGTGCGCAAGGTGCGAGACCGCGCCCGCGAAGATGCAAAGCGTGAATACCTGGAGGCGATTGCCCGGCGCGTGCAGGCCGAAGCGGAACGGGACGAGATTCAAAAGCGACTCGCCGCGATTGCCAGCTTCCCCGCCCGCGATATCACCGATCGCTTTAGCCAAGACGCCATGATCTTGCGTCTGACGGACGATGTGAGTTCGCAGGAGACCGTGATCTCCATCTTGCTGATTGAAGAGGACGAGGCCCGCCGCGCTTACTTACAGGCCCGCCAAGACGCAGAGGCCATTGAGCGATTGCGCGAAAAGCGCCACGCCGAGTGGCTGGCCGAAGAAGACCGACTTGAAAACCTAGCTCTGGATGAATGGGCTACGCAAAGGAGATGGGCATGAGATTGCAACCGATGGGGGCCGAACGCTCCCAACAACGGATGGAAGAACTGAAGGCGCGAGTCGAGCGATTTCGGCCGGCCCACAACGGCATGGCGAGCCAGTTTGATCAGTTGATCGCCTCGCAAACCGGCCAGCCCGGAGCCATGCCGGGTTCCTTGGCCGCCGGTGCCAGCGACCCGATGGGCTTCGCCCCGTTTAACCCGATGTCGGCAGGAGTCTCGCTCACCGGTGCGATTGGCCAGCCCGGGAGCCGAGTGGTGGCCGGGAACAAATTCGCCACCGAGATTGCCGCCGCGGCCACCCGCCACGGCGTGGATGTCGGCTTGCTGACAGCGCTGGTGGAACAAGAAAGCAGCTTTAACCCGCAGGCGATTTCGCCCGTAGGCGCCCAAGGACTGACCCAATTGATGCCCGCCACGGCGCGATCATTGGGTGTCACCAACCCGATGGACCCCGTGCAGAACCTGAACGGAGGCGCCAAGTACCTGGCGCAGATGATGCGCGAATTCAACGGCGACACCCGCCTAGCCCTGGCTGCTTACAATGCCGGGCCGGGGGCCGTGCGCCGCCACGGTGGCATCCCGCCGTACCGTGAAACTCAAAACTACGTCAGCCGGATCATGAGCCGCTGGCAAAACGGATAAAGCCAATCAGAGCCGATCATGAATAAAGCCATTGTCATCCTTGTTCCCGTGCTCCTCATCGGTGGGGTGGGCGGCGCCGCATTTATGGGCGTGATCAAGATTCCGGGCATCACGCCGAAGGCGAAGTTGGCCGCGAACCTCTACGGCGAAGGCACCGACCTGTATGCCCCCGATGCTGACACCGAGGTGAAGATTGACGCCACGGTGGAGCCGAGTGAACCCGCGGCCCCGCCGGTAGCAAAGAAACCGGAGGAGGAGCCCGAGGTACCGGAACCTGTCCTCGACCCCGAACTCGGCGCGAAGAAGCTGGCGAAGGTTTGGAATGCCCTTTCCACCGAGGACTTGATGGCGGTATCCGCGACCTTCAAGGACGACGAATTGGCCCTGGTGCTGAGCAAGATGGAAGTCGAGAAAGTGGCCGCCCTGGTGGGGGAAATGGACCCCAAACGAGGGGCCTCCGTAAGTCGCCAACTGGCCCGAATTGCCTCCGTCGTACCGGAAGAATCGTAAGCCTCGGGTAAATTTGCACTCCGGCCGGGCGTAGCTCAGTGGATAGAGCACCAGTCTTCGGAACTGGGTGTCGGGGGTTCGAGTCCCTCCGCCCGGGCCAAATCCTGCCTCCGTCTCGGTGGCATTACGCCAAGGCGAAGAACTCGTCCGATACCCGCTTAAGGGTCGGACTTTCCCCTTCCGAAGCCAGGAGCATCGCCGAGACCTCATCCACCAAGATGGCGCGAGCAGGCAGACCTTCCACTGTGGGTACCGGCCACTCGGGCAGGTCGGCCAGGGTCACTTCGCGGGTACGGACCACGCTCTGCGCGTCGGGGGCCATCTCCTGCAGCTTGCGGGCCACGGCAATAGCCACGCGCGGGCTGGCGAAGGCCGCCCGGGGTTGGCCGGTCATGTGTAGGGCCTCCTCGTGGGCGCAAACTTCGCCCAGCATGTTGGCCGTCACGTTGCCAGTGTCCAGCACCGAACAGATGGCGCGTTCTGGGAACACTCCCGGTAATCCAGTCCGCAAAATCGCTTTGCGCAGGCTCTTGGCAATGGCATTGGCGGAGGCCTTGGCGTCGTCCACCGTCTGGCTCGTTTGCGCAAACCAGTTGGTCATCGCCGAGTAAATCTCTGCATTCGCCCCTTCCACCCGCAGGGCCTGGTGGAAAAACTTGAGGGCCGTATTGAGGCCGTGAACTAACCGCGCTTCGGTGGCCAAGTTTAGGACGGCTTCGACATAGGTTTGCCGGGCACTTACGCGCCAGGGCTCGAGGAAAGGCTCGTTCAGTCCCGTCGCGAGACGGCCGGTGTATAGCAGCGTAATCTCTTGCCATGCTGCCTTACGCTCGTCTTCATCGGTCGTATGCTCGGCCCGCAGACTCGCCTCAGTAAACTGCGCAAAGTCAATGTGGACCCCGGTGGGATCAAGTCGGATGCCATCGCGATCCGATTCGATTTGATCGGCGAGGCTGGAGTTCTCACCTTCCAGGTGCTTCTTCAGCAGATGCAAAGTCACGTTGAGGCGGGTTCGAGCGACATCTTCGCTGGCCTCCGGCCACAGGAACTCGCCCAGCAATTCACGCGGATGCCCGGAACCCGGGTGCAACGCCAGAAACGCAAGTAAGGAACGGCACTTCGCCGTTGGGAAGGACGTGATCTTTCGGCCTTCTTCAGTAACGTGGACACGGCCGAACAAATGTATGTCTACCGTCGGTACCTGCTTCAAACTTCTCCCCTTCGGACTGGTGACCAGCCCAAACCTAGTATTTATTATTGGTCATTTTTCATGACTCATGTAGACCCAGATGCGGTCCATGGGTCCCAGCTGATGAATCCAAATCGGACCCGTGAACGTTGACCCATTGAACGCAGATATACTGCGTGAACGGAGCAAGTGTAAATGCGCGTAAGAACAGGTATGTGGATGGCGGCTGTGATGGCCGTCGCGGTTGCTGGAGCGGGCCTGATCCCGCAGGATCGAACTCTTCGATTCCGCCCCACCGCCAACACGGAATACGCTTATAACAGCGTGAGCGAAAGCAGCATGGCCATCTCGGGCATGATGGAGCAGTCCAGTGACACGAAGGTGACCTCTACCCGCGTGTTGAAGATCAAGGACACGGTGGACGGCTGGACCAAGTTTGAATGGCACACGCGCAACGTGAAGACGGAATCCACCGGCGAAGCCATGCCGGGTATGGACGCTGACTCCACGGGCAAGGTGATGGAGCAAGTGGTGGTGGCCGGTGAAGTGAACGAACTGGCGACCGTCCGCAACATCCGCGTGGTGGGTGGCGACACGAGCGACCCGATGACCATGATGGCGATTGGCGGTATGGGTCAAACCATGGCCGACCTCGGCATCAGCGGCACCAAGCTGCCCCAAGGCCCCCTGGCCGTCGGTCAAACCTGGAAAAGCGAACTCAACATCGGCAAGGTGCTGAACGAGCAAAGCGGCGGAATGGTGACCTCCGACAAGAGCCTGCCCGTGGAATACAAGGTCCAAGGCTTCGAGATGATCGACGGCGTGGAGCACGCCAAGATCACCTCGACGACCGTGGGTTCGGTGCCGATCTCCTCCCCGATGGCCGGCGAAGGCACGCTGGAAAGCAACACCGTGGGCACCATTCTGGTGAACATGACCAACGGCATTGCCACCAAGTCGAGCCTCGAAGGTACGCAAACGATTGACCTGGGCATGGTGGTGATCACGCTCAAACTCAAGTCGGTTGAAGAACTGAAGAAGAACTAACTTTCGGCTTACCATCACGCAGTCGCACCCTTGGCCTCCCGTAGGCCGAGGGTGCTTTTCTTTGCCTAACACGCTAGAATGAACCCGGCATGGCGCGTCACTCCACGTACTCCTATTCATCCCCGGGCGGATCTTTAGCCTTCGATTGGGTCACGCCGGAGGGTGCGGGTCCGTTCCCGGTGGTCGTGCTCATCCACGGCGGGGGATGGATCAGCGGCGACCGCACCATGATGAGCGCCGAAGCCGAGTTTTGGGCGGAGAATGGCTGGGCGTCCGCCTCGGTGGAGTATCGATTGGCGCCTCTGTATCCGTATCCGGCAGCGATTGAAGATCTGCAGGCGTTCTTCCGCCACCTGGATAGCCACGGGGCTGAACTCGGGGCCAAGCCCGGCCACATCGCGACTTTTGGGCACAGTGCCGGGGGGCACCTTTCGCTCATGGCTTCCCTGGCGCCGGCTTTGAGTGGTGAAGATTTCACTCGCCCGCGCGCCACGGTCAACGTGTGCGGCATCACCGATCTCCGGAACCCCGACGACACGCACTACGACATCTCGCTGAGCTTCTTGGAGCAGTTTATGGGTGGAACACACTCTGAGGCCCCCGAACGGTGGGCAGAGGCCAGTCCGATTTCCCACGTCCGCGCGGGGCTAGCCCCGGTGCTCAATCTGCACGGCCAGGACGACGAAATTGTGCCCGTGGATCAGGCCCGGCGCATCCACCAAGCCCTGCAGGGCGCCGGGGTGACGAGCGAATTGATCGAGTATCCGCGCGAGTACCACGCTTTCTCACTAGAAGCCTGGACCGACATCCGGACCCGTGCCCTGGCCTTTGCCAACACCCACGCCGGCTAAGTCATGATTGACCTGCGCAGCGACACCGTCACCCGGCCAACCCCGGCGATGTACGCCGCCATGGCCAGCGCCCCCTTGGGCGATGATGTGCTGGGAGATGAGCCAACCGTAAGAACACTTGAAGATTCGGTGGCCGAACTCTTAGGTTTCCCTTCGGCCATGTTTGTGCCCAGCGGCACCATGAGCAACCAGATTGCCCTGATGGTGCACACGCGCCCGGGCGACGCCGCACTCTTTGAAGAAGAGGCGCATATGGTGTATTACGAAGCCGGAGCCCCCGGGGCTTTGGCGGGCGTGGTCACTCTCAGCTACCCCAGCCAGGGCGGGATTCCTGATCCGGCCGTGGTGGCGGGCAAACTTTGGCAGCGCACTCACCATACGCCCGGCGTCAAGTTTGTGGCGGTGGAAAACACCCACAACCGCCATGGCGGCGCGGTTATCCCGCCAGACATCCTGCAGGCGCACGCGGACCAAGTGCGGGCGGCAGGGGCCGTATGCCACCTGGACGGAGCCCGGGTGTGGAATGCGGCGGCGGCTTTGGACTTGCACCCGCGCGTACTGACCAAGATGTTTGATTCGGTGTCGGTGTGCTTCAGCAAGGGGCTGGGCGCGCCGGTGGGTTCGGCCTTGTTGGGGTCAGCCGATTTCATTGACGAGGCCCGCTATGTGCGCAAGCGCCTCGGCGGCGGCATGCGCCAATCCGGATTGCTGGCGGCGGCCGCCCTGGTGGCCTTGGATGACCGAGACCAACTGACAGAGGATCACCGCCGCGCCCGCACTTTTGCGGAAGCCCTCGTGGGCACTCCCGGCCTCACTCCCCTCACGCCCTCCACCAATATTGTGCTGGTGGACACCGACCTGCCGGCCACGGATTGGATAGACGCGCTGGCCACTGTGGGTGTCGGGTGCGTGCCCTTCGGGCCGTATCGCCTGCGGTTTGTCACCCACCGCGACGTGAACGATGCCGACCTAGCCTTGGCGATTGACCGGATCAAAGAGATTGCCGGAGAGATGCGGGCCTAAGAGCTCGCTTTCCAACTGCTTGTAGGCAATTCCCGCCAAGATCTTGAGATTCGCCACGTCTTCCCGGTTGTAGGCCAATAACGTCTCAAGCGCATCCTCGCGCCCACGCTGGGCGGCGTACCAAAGCCGGATCGCGTCCCGCCCGTCCAGGCCGTCCGTGTCGTCGCCGCGTTCCAATCCAAAGCGCTTCTCGATCTTCTTGAGGCCACCCCGGATGCCCAGCCGCTTAAACGCCATGCACAGGTCCAAGTGGATCTGGTCGAACGGCACCCGAGGGAATCCCCGCTTCAGCATGGGGATGTCGAATCCGGTGCCAAAGAACGTCACGATCATCCCGTACTGCTCCATTAGGTCGGGGAAATCATGCAGGTCCTTCCCTTTCACCAGGCCACGGAAACCCACATCGTCGTAGAGGCCGATGACGGTGATGGACGAACCGGATTGCCCCCCGTCCGTTTCAATGTCGAGATACACCGCCTGGTCGGCAAAGGCGGGCCAGGTGCGCCACACCTCCTTGGAAAAGTGGCGGGCAAAAAAGCGGAAATCTCCCGCCGCCAAGGCTTCTCGGCTGGCCAAGATGATGTCCTCAGCTTCCACCGGGTCGCAGCCGCGCAGGTTGAAGCCCTTGGGGTCGGCTAAGAAGGCATCCCAGGAGGTGCAACCCTGCCGCCACAAATCCGCCTCGGTGGAAGGGCCGACGCGAGGCAGATGGCAGAACGACCGCGTGAGCAAGACTAGCCGCCGGACGACTTGATCTTGGGCTGAATTCGTTGGTTCACAAACGGCTCAGGCACGATCACGTCGCGGCTGCTAGCGGCCGGCCAGGGCAACGCGAGATCCTTATCGTCGTACCAGAAGAGGCCCGTGTCTTGGTTGCTGTCAAATTCCCCGTTCACGCGGACCAAACCGGCCCCGTAGAACACGGCCCGCATATCCTTGCCGAACCACTGGATGGCGCGCCACTTGCCGTTGGCCACTACGCGTCCCGTTCCGTAATAGACCTTACGATCTCCGAGTTCGTACTCCTTACGCACGTTGCCCGTGACCTGCACATCCCCTTCCATCCGCGAGATGAGCACGGTGCCGGTGAACGTAAATTCCATGCGGCCCTCGCAGTTGATGGACCGGAACGAGCCCAAACGCGTGGATAAGTGCAAGGTGCCGTACTTACGCTCGTCCAGAGGCAACTTGCCGCGTTGCTCCGGGGTGGCCGGTTGCGAATGTCCCACCGCATACAGGAGGCCCAGAACCCCCACGGTTGCCAACAGTCCGTAGCGTCGCATAACTTGTCTTTCCATTATGGCAAAACCCGTGCCGAAGTGGTTTCGTTCCCGCCCAAGGGCCCCGGCCAAATTGGGAGTTGGGCCAGAAATTGCGTACACTAACATTAAGGCCATGAAAGGTGTAGCTACCAAGCGTAAGGTCGGCGTCATTGCCCTCATTGCAGGTTCCGTGGTTGCTTTGGGCGTGGTGATGACCATGTTTCTTACCCAGGCGAGCCCCTACGTCAACGTTGAGCAAGCCAAAAGCATGAAGGGCAACAACCTGCACTTGGCGGGTGTCATCGTTCCAGGAACGATCACAACAACCGTTATGGACGGCTCCACCACGCGCTTTATCCTTAAGGACGACTACGGACAAACCGTGCCCGTGGTCTACAAGGGCCCCGCCCCCGCCAACCTCCGCACGGCTGACCGTGCCGTGGCCATTGGTGGCATGGGCACCACCGAATTTGAAGCCCGCGATTTGCTCCTCAAGTGCCCGTCTCGGTATGAGGGTGACGGACCGAAGGTAGCCCAAAAGTGAACACGGATATTGCCCCCCAGGATTGGCCGGCCCCCGCGCAGTGGTCGATGCTGGCCGGCGACGCGGGTCGCATCCTCCTCTTCCTGGCGATGGCCAGCTTCTTAGCGGCGGTCATCGGCTCCATCACCAACCGCCTTCGCGTATCCCGGATCGGATTTGCCGTGGGTGCGTGGAGCGTCTTCATTTCCTTTGGCCTGCTCCTTTCGCTCACCAGCACGGGTCAATTCCATTACCGCTACGTCTTTGCGCACAGCCAGGCCGATCTCGAGCCCTGGTATCGCGTCTCGGCCGCTTGGGCCGGACAAGAAGGTTCGTTCCTTCTTTGGGCCGTGACCTCGGCGATGTTTGTGGCCCTCGCCCGCAAAAAGACCGGCGCCGATGAGCGCGGTTACCTGGGCGTGGCCAGCGCGTTCCTCATGGGCTTGGCGGGCATCCTCACGTTTGAGTCGCCCTTCCGCCTCATCGACCCGATCTTGGGTCAACTGCGCACGCCGCCCGATGGCAACGGCCTTTCGCCCGCGCTGCTGAACTACTGGATGGTCATCCATCCGCCCACCATTTTCTTGGGCTTCGGCTCCCTTCTGGCTTTGTTTGCTTGGGCGGCCGCGGCCCTCATGCGCAAGAACCTGGAGGACTACATTGTCCCCATTCGGCCCTGGGCCATCATCTCGGCGACCCTCCTTGGCCTCGGCCTCTGTATGGGCGGCTTCTGGGCGTACGAGATGCTCAACTGGGGCGGGTTCTGGATGTGGGACCCGGTCGAAAACACCTCCTTCGTCCCCTGGGTGGCGGCGGTGGCCTTCATCCATGGCATCTTTGTGCAGCAGGCGCGACGGCGGTGGCACATCGGCAATGCGGTGCTGGCGGCGGTGCCGCTCATGGCGTTCTGCTTCGGCACGTTCCTCACTCGGTCCGGCTTCCTGGGCGACCAAAGCGTCCACAGCTTCGCGCAGATGGACCGCAGTGCGCTGTGGATCCTTACGAGCATTGGCGGCGTCACGATTCTCGGCTTCTTCGGCTTGGTCTTTGCGCGCATGCGCACGGCCAAGGACTGGCTGCCCGAACCCCGCGCGGCCGAACCGGAACACATCCTGAACCGCACCACGGGCTATGGCACGTCCATCTGGATTCTGCTCGCCTTTGGCGTCATCGCCGGGGTGGGCATGAGCGTGCCGCTCATCCAGAGCCTTGCCGGGCAAGCCCCGAAGATGGTGGAAGAAAAGCTCTACCACTACATCCTCAGCTGGTTCTTCCCGCCCTTCATGCTGGCGCTGGCCATCTTCCCGTTCATCACTTGGCGCGGCTCGACCTTCAAGGCCACGCTCGGGCGGGTCAATCAGTCGCTGGCGATTTCGGTGTTCATCACCGGCATCCTTCTGCTGGGCTTACGCACCGAAACCGTGTGGTTGCCCATGGTCAATGAAGGCGTCGATACGCCCTGGGGTGCCAAGCTCCCGCGCCTGCCCTGGGTGCTGTTCCTCAGTTGGCTGTGCGTATTTGCCACGGTTTCCAACTTCACGCGCATCTTCCAGCTATGGCGCACGGCCCGGCCCTCCGTGGGTGGGCTCATCACCCACGTGGGTTTCGCTCTGTCCCTCTTCGGGTTAGTGTTCTCGCGCGGGTTCGAGCAGAAGACGGAAGTTTTGGTGCACCCGGATTACCCCGGTACGGCCCTGGGCTACACCTTTGCCTACATTGACCGGGCTTACAAGTTCACGGACCGGCACAACGAACTGCACATGATGGTGATGGGTCGCGGCGAGGAGTTTCTGGCGCACCCCGGCCTCTACTTCACCCCCGGTGAGGAAGAGCCAAACCCCGTGATGTGGCCGCACATCCAGCGCCACGCCCTGTGGGACATGATCGTCATCGCCTACCCCATGGCGTTCGACGCCTCCGGCGAAACCACCTTCAATGTCGGCGAAATGCGGGCCTTCAAGGACATCACGCTTCAGTACGAAGGCATGCGCACCGAAGGCCAACTCGGCACGGCGGGTGCACGCTTCTTTGCCCGCTTCACCTACGATTCGGTGACGATGGGCGACGGCGAGTTTGAATCCATGATGATGATCACGGAGGATGGCCCTGAGTACAGCAATGGTCGTATCGGCGACACTTTCGAGATTCGCCTGGACCGCATCGATGCCGCGACCAAGTCGGCCACCGTCACGCTGTTCTTTGTGCAGCCGGCCTACCCGGTAGAGCTGTTCTACAAGCCCCTGACCATCTTTGTGTGGATCGGGGTGGGTGTGATGACGCTCGGTGGATTCTGGGCGGCGCGTAGCCGGTCCCGGCGGACACCCGGACCAATGCGGGATGAGCCCACGGGCGACCTGAACAACGTCGTCCAAAATGAGGAGCAGTCCAAGCAAAGCGATGCGCCTGAACCAATTACTCAAGGCTAAGATTCACCACGCGCGGGTGAGCTACGCCAACCCCGACTACGTGGGCAGTATCGAGATCGATCACGAGCTGATGGAACGCATTGGCATCGTGGATGGCGAACTCGTGCATGTGTGGGCCGTGGATCACACGTCGCGCCTCACCACCTACGCCTTCGGGGGGCCGCGCGGCGTGGTCGGCCTCAATGGCGGGGCCGCCCACCACTTCAAATCGGGTGACCGGCTGGTCATTGCCGCCTTCTGCATGAGTGATGAGCCGGTGACGCCCACTATGATTCTGGTGGACGAGAACAACCAGTTCGTGCGCGAGATGGAGCCCTTTACCGTCCATGGCTGAGTCCACCGTAGACTTGGGCAAGCTCTTGGAGGATCGCGGCGCGATCCTGCGGGGCCACTTTGTACTAACGAGCGGACGCCACAGCGACGTTTACTTCGAGAAGTTCCGCGTTCTGGAGCAGCCGGACGTGCTCTCCGCCCTCTGCACTCGCATCGCCGAGACGTACCGGGACGCCAAGATTGACGTGGTGGCCGGACCGACGACCGGCGGCATCATCATTGCTTTCGAAGTGGCCCGCCTCTTGGGAGTCAAGTCGCTCTACATTGAGAGCGAGAACGGCATCAAGACCATCCGACGCGGGGCGACCGTGGCCCCGGGGGCACGGGTGTTGGTGGTGGATGATGTGCTGACCACGGGCCTGAGCGTGCGGGAAACCATCCAGTGCGTGCAGCAAGCCGGGGGCGACGTGGTGGCTGCCAGCGTGCTGATTGACCGCAGTGCCCCGAACACCGATCTGGGTGTGGAGTGGACGGCGGCCTACAAGGTGGAAGCTCAGACCTGGGCTGCTAGTGAAGTCCCGGAGTGGTTGAACGCCATCGCGGTCACCAAGCCGGGTACCCGACCGAGCGCCTGAAGCGCCTGCATTTCTGGGTCGTCCGGCAACATGGTTGCGGCAATGATCGGCAGCACGATGCCGAGTCCCATGCATACAATGACGGCAATCTTGTCCGTTTCCTCGTATTGCGTGAAGAGCCAGTAGATGGCATAGAGCCCGCAGATGAGCGCAAGGACGAGGTGACCGAACCCTTCTGTCTCGAAGATGTCGTAGAGGATTCGTATGGTCGCGTAAAGCGAGGCGATCATGCCTAGGGCAGCGATGACTTGAGGCACGGGGGGTGTTCTCCAGCGTGATCGTATCCGACGGCCCATTTCCAGGGCAATCCGAATGAACAAAAAACTCCCCCCGGCCACCGGCCGAGAGGAGAATTTTGCGTGAACCCGTAAGGACTAGCCCGCGCCGCCAGCCGCGACCGCGCTGGCACCTGCCATGCCCGCACCAATGAAGTAGAGCACGATGCCTACCACGAAGATGATGATGAGATTCTTCTTGTCCGATTCGTCGTACTTGGCGAACAGCCAGTAGAGAGCGTAAATGCCGCAGAGGAAGCAAATGATGGCGTGCAAGATGCCCGCCGACTTAAACGCGTGGATGAGGATCTTGATGGTCACGTAAAGTAACGCCAAGCCCCCAACACCAATCAGAACAGTTCCAAACATGTAGAATAAATCCCGCTATGGTTATTGCACGACCCCGGCAAAAATGTCTACCTTTCCGCAATCTTTGACTTCAATCTGAAGTCGGCGGCGCTACTGCCGCGCCCGGCCCCAACACCATCCGCAGCGCCCCTGGCACCACTTCCACCTCCAGCGGGCTCTCGCCTTTCAGGTCACCTTCGAGGTGAAACGCGCCGGCGGGCACACTATCAATCCGCATCCGGCGGAACGTGCGCGACTTCACTTTGGGGTGGCCGATGTGCTTGGCCTCGTAGACCAGAGGCAACAACTTCGAAAGCTCCACCGCGTTCAGCGATTCCGCCCACACGGCATCCAAGAGACCATCATTCAGCACCGCATCCGGGCACATGCGCATGCCCTCGCCGTATTGCCGCGCCGGACCGAAGGCCAGCAACATCAGCTTGGGGACCACCATCAGCGGCTCATCATCAAAGGTGATGGTGGCGCGCAAGCCACGAAAACCTAAGAATGTACGGCCGATGCTGCTCCAGTACCGCGCCTTGGTGCCGAGCGCTTTCACAACGGGGCCAGCCGCGTGGTAGCGGCGCACGACTTCGGCGTCGAACCCCAGCCCACCTAAGTTCACGCAGTCGTGCTTGCCGTTCACCCGGGCCAAATCCACCGGCGTGCCCTGCCCCGAGGCCGCCAAATCCAGCGCCGCCGTCAGGTCCGTGGGCAGGCCCGCGCTGCGCGCGTAGTCGTTGGCGGTCCCCACGGGCCACAGCCCCAGGGTCACGTCGGTGCCCGCCACGCTCTGCACTACCTCGTTGAGGGTGCCGTCGCCACCCCCGGCGATGATGCGCTGCCATCCCGCTGCCACTGCCGCGGCCGCAAGCACCGTGGCGTGGCCGGGCTCCTCGGTTTCGACGGTCAAGATGTGCTCGCCCACCAGGGGTACATCTTGCTTCCCTTTGCCGGCCGCCGGATTGAGGATCAGAAGGGCCGAATCGGGGGCCGCCGGTGTGGGTATCTTGTAGATCATGGCGTTGGAACCCGCAGTGGGCGACCGGTACTACATCACTTACGAGGCGTTGGGCAAGCCCCTCGCTCCGCGTGACGTGTTCGTACCCGGCTTGGGCACGGTTTACCTGGATGACGCCGATATCTACTACGCCAAGCGGACTGCTGGCGCGGCCTTCTACATTCGAAAGAGCAAGGCCCTCGGTGACAACTACTTCGTCACCGTGAGCCGCGTGCAACCGGGCTAAGCCTTACGCCGCGCCCTTGGCCAGGCGAGCGAAGGATTCCTTATCCACCGCGCGCATCAGGCACTCTTCGTAGCTGACGTAACCCTGACGGAACAAATCCGCCAACGAGGCATCCATCGTGCGCATGCCCACGTTTTTGCTCGTCTCGATGACGCTGTACATCTGGTGCGTCTTCCCTTCTCGGATCAAGTTCTTGACCGAAGGCAATCCCGTCATGATCTCGAGCGCCGCCACGCGGCCGCCGCCCAACTTGGGCAGCAACTGCTGCGAGATGATGCCTTCAATGGTGTTGGCGAGCAACACGCGAATCTGGTCTTGCTGGTCGGCCGGGAACACGTCCACGATACGGTCAATCGTGGCCGGAGCGTTGCGAGTGTGCAAGGTGCCGAAGACAAGGTGACCGGTTTCGGCCAGCGTCAGGGCGGCTTCGATGGTTTCGAGGTCACGAAGTTCACCGACCAGAATGATGTCCGGGTCTTCGCGGAGCACCGCACGCAGAGCGTTGTGGAACGAGTAGGTGTCCGAGTGCATTTCGCGCTGGTTCACCATGCACTTCTTGTGCTTGTGCAGGTACTCAATCGGGTCCTCGATGGTGAGGATGTGCGCCTGCCGCGTCTCGTTGATGTCGTCAATCATCGAGGCGATGGTGGTGGACTTCCCGGAACCCGTCGGCCCCGTCACCAAGATCATGCCGCTGTGCCGCTTGGCGATTTCGCGAATGACCGAAGGCAGCCGCAGTTCATCAAAGGATGGGATGCGATTCGGAATCATGCGCAGGGCACCGGCGACGGCATTCCGCTGCGTGTAGACGTTCACACGGAATCGAGCCAGGCCTTTGACGGAGTAACCGATGTCGAGTTCACGCGTGTTCTCAAACTTCTCCAGTTGCTCGTCGGTCAGGACTTCGTAAATCAGGCGCTGGGTTTGCTGCGGGTCGAGGATTTCGTACGGCAACGGCACCACTTCGCCGTCCATGCGCACCATAGGAGGCAGGCCGGCGGTCAGGTGGATGTCGCTTGCCTTGCGTTCTACGGCCATGCGTAGCAACTCGTCGATGTGGATTTCGGCCACCGGCTTGACATCCTCGCCCGTGCGCACAATGCCCTGCTCTTGCAGGTTTTCATCCACATAGAACTTGCTCTTGTGCTTCTCGGGCTCGCGCACGTCCTTGGGGACGAACGCCGGGGTGTGGCCATCGTTTTCCGCGGCACCCGCACCAAAAACCGAGAGTTCAGGCTTCTCTTCTTCGGCACTGGTCGGGCGGGTGTAGCCAAGGACTTCGGCCGTCGGGTTGACCGGCTCAGGAGACCGATTGGCGAAAACATCCGGCACGACCGGAAACTCCGGATCGGCCAGTACGTGTGGATTGCTGTCCACCTTGACCGGCTGGTCAATGATGGGTAACTCTTCAGTCACCGGCGGTGCAGTCGCGGCCGGAACCTCTTCCATCACGGGCGGGACAATTGGAGGAGCCGCCGGAGCCTCTGATTGGGACTCAGCGACAGGCGCATTCTCCTCGAGCACGTGGGTCTTCCCCCGATCCGAAATCTGGCGCAAGATATCGGACAGTTCCGCGTCCTTATCTTTCGACTCCGGCAGCTGGTCACCGGTTTGACCGATAACCTTGTCCCAACTAAATCCGTTGTCGCTCATAGTGTCCTCTTTCCATTTTTGGTCGCTAAAACCGACGACTCTTATTGATGTTTGACCGTTTCGATCAGCTTTCGTAGAGTAACGAGGACCAATTCACCCATTTTTTCAGGTTCTACGGCCAGAACCTCATACACCCAGCTCGGGAAAAGCAGTTCAGAAGTCATGTTGGGTACCGCGCCCTTCTGCACAAAGGTCGCGATGAGATGGGCCACGTAAAGGTTCGCGCGGGCTTCGGCCCCCGGCTCGCCCGGGAACGCGGGCTCCAGGTAATCCAAGCACTGGGAAAGATCATCCGGGAACCGCCAAGCCTGGGCGGCGGCAATCACCACGTGGCCGTGGTGGCACCCAAAGACCGCCTGTTCGGCCTGCCAAGCGGGAGCGCCCTTTTCCATCAGGAACTCGACCTTGTCGTACTTCGGCGCGCTGTTGCGGCAAAGGAGAGTACGTCCCAGACTGTGGAAGAGACCCGCCGTGTAGGCGATGTCGGCCTGGACCGTTTTATTCCCTTTCGCCAGGATCAAGTTCGCTTGCGCCGTATCCAAGGCATGGCGCCACCATTGGCGGCGTCGGAGCGAATCCTTGTCATTCTTGCCGACAAAGAAGTCAAACACGCCCGCCTGCATGGCGATGAACCGAACCTGCTTGAAGCCGAGGAGCGTCACGGCCTCCTTGACCGAGCGCACCGGCCGGGGTAGAGCGTAGTAGGCCGAGTTCGCTTGCTGCAGCACCTTGGCCGAGAACCCCGGGTCCACACTGATTTCACGTTCCAAATCCGCTGCTGAAGTGGTTTCCGATCGCAGGGTCTCCACGATCTTGTAAACCACCTGGGGCATCACCGCAATTTCACCGGCCACCGTCAGGAGGCGTTCGGCAACTTGCATGGGGCTGATATTGGGTGCGGCGGACATTCTGGTCTCTCTGGCTCTCTCAAAGATTGTTTGGTTAGGGGGGTAGTAGTCTTTAGGCAAAAATCACGCGGAGGACTTCATCCACACTGGTTGATCCCATGAGGATCTTTTGAACCGAGTCCATCTGGAGTGATTTCATGCCTTGTTCAGTGGCCTTGTTCTTGATGATATGAGCAGGTTCGCGCGTCAAGATAAGGTCACGTACTTCATCGGAGACGTCGAGAAGTTCGTGGATGCCCATTCGGCCCTTGTAACCCGTGCCTTTGCAGTGATCACATCCCGCCCCTCGGAAGAGGGTGAGTTCGCCATGGGTATCCACGCCCAAGTCTTCAGGAACCGGGAAGCCGTAGCGAATCAAGCTCTCGCGGCTGGCGGTGTACGATTCCTTGCATTTGGGACAAATCTTTCGTACGAGTCGCTGCGCAAGCACCCCCACGATGGAGGAGGCGATCAGGAACGGTTCCACCTCCATATCCACCAATCGGGTGGGGGCACTGCACGCGTCATTGGTGTGTAGGGTGCTGAAAACAAGGTGACCGGTGAGCGCCGCTTCCATGGCGATGGTTGCGGTCTCGTTGTCGCGCATTTCACCGATCATGATGACGTCGGGGTCTTGGCGGAGCATGGCGCGCAAGCCCGCTGCGAAGGTCATCCCCGCCCGGTTGTTCACCGAGCACTGGTTGATGCTTTCGAGTTCGTATTCCACCGGATCTTCGATGGTCACGATGTTCTTCAGGCCGTCGTTGGTCTGGTTGATGAGCGAGTAGAGCGTGGTGGACTTACCCGAACCGGTGGGACCCGTAACCAGCACGATGCCGTAAGAGCGCTGGGCAAACTCCACCAGCTTTTCGTAGTTGTGATCGAGGAAGCCAAGTTTCTGGAGACCGACGTTGATCCCGCCCTTATCCAGAACACGCATAACGATTTTCTCCCCGTAAATCAGGGGGAGCGTGTTCACACGGAAGTCGTACTCCTTACCGTTGATCGTCGCGGAAATGCGGGCGTCCTGGGGGGCGCGCTTCTCGGCAATGTCCATATTGGCGACAATCTTGAAGCGGCTGGTGAGCGGGGCGACCACCTTCTTGGGCAACCGCATCGCCTCAATCATGATGCCGTCAATGCGAAGGCGCACGACCAGGCCATCCTTGCGGGGCTCGATGTGGATGTCGCTCGCGCCGTCGGCTACGGCTTGGTTCACGATGAGGTTGGCCAGCCGGATAATGGGCGCATCCTCGCCCATCGCCTTCAGTTGGTCGGCACTAATCTCCTCGTCGTCATCCCCCGAGAGGAGCTCCATCTCGCCGCTAAAGTCCGAGATCACCCCGGCCAACGCTTCGTTGACGTTGGTCTCGATCTTATAGTGCTCGCTGACCTTGGCGAGGATGTCCGACTCGACGGAAATGACCGGCTCGATCTCGCAGCCGGTATTCATCCGGAGTTCGTCGATGACGAAAACGTCCAGGGGATTCGCCATCGCGACGATCAGCTTGTCTTGGTGGACCACCAAGGGCAAGCACTTGAATCGCTTGGCAATTTGGGCGGTAACGAGGTTGAGAGCTTCGGGCGTGGCTTCAAGCTCGTTGAGGTCGGCAAAGGGGATCCCCCACACTTTGCCCATCACTCGGACGCGATCTCGTTCCGTGATGAGGCCCATGTCCACCATCACGCGGGTGATGGATTCGGTGCCCCCGAGTTCGAGTTGCTTGGCGACGGCGACTTGAAGCTGATCATCTGTGATCAACCCCTCCTTCACGAAAACGTCGCCCGTTAACATCGCCTGAGGGGTTGTTCCACGTCGGCCCGGGCGGCAAGGCCAGTATTAGTGCGAGGTCCCCTTCCCTTTGATTTAGGGCGACTTTATGCGGGCGGCTTGGGGTCCTAATCCCGCGACTTTCCCGGGCCGGGGATGCCATACTTTTGCTTCCGCCTGTGCCCAGGTGGCGAAATTGGTAGACGCGCTGGCTTCAGGTGCCAGTTCTCGTAAGGGAGTGAAGGTTCGAGTCCTTTCCTGGGCACCATCTCGGCTGGTTTTTCAAGAGCCTGTTTTAGGGCATTTTTGCGCCCATAGCGACTTTGCGCAGGGCCGCCACCGTCTCCGGCTTCGGCGCGGGCCACGTCTTCCCCGCCCAATCCTTGGTGTCCCAATAGGGCGACCCCCAGCGACCCTTGATCTGCACGGGCACGGTGGCCGGGAGATCGCCGAATAGGGCGCGGTAATGAACCATGGCCACAAAGTACTTTCCGAGCGGCGTGAGGTGGATGGTGTCGTCGTACAGTTCGCGCATATTGCGCACCCCCGGCACCTGGCCCGCGTCAATCGCGTCGCTCAGCTCGCCCAGGGCCGTGGTGGCCGGGATGATCTTCATCGGCACCGCGCCCGGGTTGGCTCGGTTCACATCCGCCACCACGCGGTCCCACTTTTCGCGGTCGGCCTTGATGCGCGGTCGCCACCTTAGTTCCCGAGTCGGGCTGGCCGTATCGTATTGCGATCGTTGCGGTGTGCCGCTGGTGATATCGTGCCAAGGCTCATAAAAGTAGGCGGCCACCTGGGGATTCTTGGAACGGGCGAACTTGAGGAAGCGACCCGCGTAATCAATGGATTCCTTGAGGCTCCCTTCGTCTCCCCGGGGCACACTGTCAATCATCACCAAGTGCGTGGTTTGCGCCGTGATCATCTTGTCGTAGACCCCTCGGAACTGGTCGCCCGGCTGGGGGTTGCGGGTGGGTTCATCCCACTGCCAGCGCAGCGGCGCCCCCGGGATGAACTGCTCTTTGAACTGGAAGGAATCGCCGGCAAGCGCCCCCACCATGTCGGGGATGTCGCTCATCAGGCTATGCCCGATGTAGAACGCGTTGACCTTCTTGGCGGGCGCGTTGGAAGTTAGGGCGGCCGGGGCTTCGCTCGGAGTGGCACCGGCCATAGGCTCGCTGGCCCCCGCTTTTACGCACGCCGTGCCTACGGCAACCAGAGCCAGTCCAACGGCCGAGGCCAACGTCATGTTCTTGTTCATTCGGTAATCACTCCTTCGACAACTTCTCCCGCTTTCACATCAAAGACGAGGTTCGGCCCCACCGAACGGGGCTGTTGGTTTAGCCAAGCGAACCGGTCGTCAAAGCTGTTGCGCAGCCGCAAGGTGCCCGCGCGGCTCGCCACGACCTTGACGTGAACAGTGATTCCCTGGCGTCGGGTCGCCGAAACACGATACCCCCCCTCAGCACGCAGGTCATTGAACTCGACGTCCCGCCACGCGGCGGGCACCGCCGGGAACACCCGGATCACTTCACTATCCAGCTTGCCCAGCGTCGGGCTCCAACTCTGGAGCAGCATCTCGTGCACCGCGTTCATGGCGAGGAAGTTGCCTTCTAGAGTAAACGGCCGGTAACGGAACCCGCTGTACCCCTTGTCCGTTTGGTCGCCATTGGCGTGGAAGCCGTTGCGCAAGACAAACGCCTGCGCGTAGATGTCCAGCAGGCGGTGCGCTTCCTCAGCGTTGCCCATCCGGGCCTGCAGCGCCGACATCCAGGAGAACGAATAGCCCACCCACCCCTGGGTGCCCTTGCTCTCCCACTCGGCCAGACTGGCGCGGATGCGCTTGCGATCCTCATAACCGCCTTCCGGGTGAATGAGGTTGAACGGATGCAACCCCATGAGGTTGGAGAGATGCCGATGCGAACCCGGCAGGTCTTCCTCGGAGTTCAGGCGCAGCGTGCCGTCCTCGCGCACATGATAGTCGCCGAGGTCATCGCTCAGCTTCTGCCACTTGGCGGCTTCTTCCTTGTCCCCCACGGCGGTGGCCATCTCCACGAGCGAGAGGAAGAGCATTCGCATGCTCATCAGGTCGTAGTTGCTGTTGGGCTTCAGCCACGCCCGGTCCGAGTTGTCAAAAATCTCCGGTGACGACGACGTGGGGAGAACTAGGCGGCCATCGGCGTCGGGCTTGAGTAGTGCGGCGATGCACTCGGCGGCCTCCCGGCACCAGGGGTAAGCCCGCGTGCGTAGAAACTCGTCGTCGGCTTTATAGCGCCAGTGCAAGTAGAACAGGTGCGCGCTCCAGGCCGTCATGGTGGGCGAGAGGCTGTACTGCACCCACCCCGCCAGAGGTTCGCCGGAGAGGGTCATCACGCCCGGGGTGCTGAGGCCCTCGGTGCCGTAGAACTCCCGCGCAAACCGCTGGAATCGGGGGCGGCGCTCCCACAAGAAATCGAGGTAGCTCAGCCCTGCATCCCATTGCCCCGCGCCCTGATAACCCATGTAGGCCATCTGCGTGTTCAGGTCGTTGTGGTAGTCACCTTTCCAGGGCGGCAGCGAGCCCGCATCGGCCGTCCACACTCCTTGTAGCGGCATGGGCGGTGCTCCTCGGCGAGACCCGGAACCGTAGAGGTATCGGACAAAATCATACTGTCTTTGGATGTGTGCTTCGGGCAGGCGCACGCCACTGGTGGCCCAGAAATCACTCCACCAAGCCTGGTGATCCTTGAGCGCCGTTGTGAGCGGCCGGGTGAGGGCGGCGCGCAATCTTTGCTTGGCCACCGCCACGGGGTCCGGGCCATCGGCGGTGGAAGTGATGGTGGTGACAATGTGCTGGCCATCAGCGGCAGACTTCACGCCGGCCATCACCACGTAACGCAGACCGTCGGCGGCCTCTTGGTCGTACCAATAGAGCCCTTCCCCGTCGCCAAACTTCGCGGGCGGATAACCGAGCAACCCCACACCCCGACTATCGGGACCGACATCTTGCGAGCCCTGGGTGGCGACCATGCCCGGGGTCATTAGCTTGATCCTCACGGCCTGAGAACCCGGCACCCAAAGCCGCCCCACCTGATCCCGGCCCAGCCACCACGCCCGGATTCGATCCCCCGCCACCAACTGGACTTGACCTTCGGCGCCCTTCAGGTCCAGACCGAACGATTGCACCTGGCGCGGGCCTAAATCCAGCACCAGCCGCCCGCCCGGGAGCTTGCTGGGGTGGACGTCGTAGTACGCCCGCTCGAAGATGTCATCTATGCCCGCGCGGTCGCGAGCCTGCACCATTCGCACCAAGTTTGCGTAGGTGAACTTTTCCCATTGCATCCCCTTGGCCGGGCGTTCATCCCATAGGTCTCCGCGGTCCAGCGAGACATTGAGCTGGTTTCCGGCGCCCCACAGCAAGCCCCCCGTCAGGCCGTTCCCGAGCGGGATGCCCTCGTCCCAGGTGGTAATCGGCGCAGACAAAGACAAATTGCTCGCCGGGGCCGGACCGGTGCCCCGCCCCGCTTCAGAATCACGACTCAGCGCCATCGACAAACCCGCAAGAAGGCTGAAAACCATCAAGCCTTCACCTTACCGGCAGACCCTTGCGGGCGGCAACTTAACCGCGCCGTTGCACCAGAAACTCGACCGCCGTCGCCCCGGGTTTTTCGATCTTGACTTCCGTGGCCCCACGCCCGGCTGGCACCTCGTGCGTGCCCACGGTGTGCCACTGCCCCTCAACCTTGGCGATCACTCGATACCGCCCCGCCGGAACCCGAGCCACCCACGCGCCATCACGCCCCCGAGTGAAGCGCACCGGTGCCGGACGCCAATCCGCCCCGAAACGAGGGTGCGGCGCCGGACCCCGATAGTAATCCTTCAATTCCTTGGAAAACAGATCCAGCACGCCCCGGCTGAACCACCACGCGTGCCCCATGCTCTTCGTCTCGCGGGTCAGGTCCACGTGGCGGGTCACATCCTCGCGGGCGGCGTCCGGGCCATCGCCCACCAGCCGAACCCCGGCTATCAGGTCCTTGTTCCGCGCGCCCATGGCGCTCACTTGGCTTGGCCAATCGCGGGCAAAGCCTGCGTAGTTCATGCGATACACCTGCGGGATGTATTCATCCCAAGTCGGGTTGTCGGTCCAGCGGCTCCATGCGGGCCAGTCAATGAGATAGTTCTCCAGCGCCCAGGGGTGCGGCCCCGGCGAGAGCGAGATGATGAAATCTGGCCCCGCCACTTCGCGCACCTCGCGTACAAACCGCTTGGCAAAGGCTTCGACCTTCTGGGTGCGCCACGCCACCCACTGCGGTTCGCGGGGGTCGGCCGGCACCTCGCGGCCGGTTTCCTGCCGGTACATGCGCCGCGAAAAGTCGTCGTAACCCATGTTGATGTAGGGCCACACGATGCGGTCGTCCAGTTGGATTCCGTCGAGGTCGTACTTGACAATCGCCTCCTTTACGATGCCCAGCAGCAGGTCTTGCGCATCGGGGTGGAGCGGGTTCATCCACACAAAGCCGTTGCCCGCCACTTCCCCGCCCTGGGCGTCCAGGCTCAGCCAGTCCTTGCGGGCGCGCAGCTCGTTCTGCGTGCCCTGATGGGCCGCCATGAACCCGTACTCAAACCACGCGATGTAGATGAGCTGGTTGCGGTGCGCTTCGATCAGGGTCTCTTCCAGCAAGTCACGCTGCACCGCCCCCTGCGGAGAGGCGTTCACTCGCATCGGCACGCCGATGGCTCGGGCCATGGTTTCGGAAGGAAATTCTGTGTAGCCGTTCTTCCAGACCTCGACGTACACCGTGTTCAGGCCAATATCCCGCAGGCGGCGCATCGTCTCGGCCGTGTGTTCGGGGCGGCTGATGGCCTCGTTCGCGGTGGTGGTCAGCCAGGTGCCGCGCACTTCCGGTTCCGAATTCGTGAGAAGTGAAGATGCCATCAGAAAAGCGCTCAGCATGGTTGGGAACCCCTATTTTGTACGAGCGAGAGGAATAGAGGGAACGCCCGCGCCCCCTCATGACTTGTACGCAAAGGAGCTAGTTGTGCAACTGAAAGCCATTTCCCTCGTCGTCGTCGGCCTGATTCTCGCGGCCCTCTCGTTTGCCACCATTCAGTCCAACCGTCTGGACCGAGCCGAAACCGAACCCGCACCCATCGCCGCCGATGCCGGCGTGGAAGCGTGCACCAGTTGCCACTAAGCCGCGCGGTCTAGCTTCCCTTCACAAACGCCCACAGGGCATCCCGGTGCTTTGCCCACAGCGAATCCGGGGTGCCCCCTTTGGGCAATTCCACCGTCACCAGGGGCAGGTTTCGCGCTCGGCAAAAGTGCCCCAAGGAACCCGGCGTAGCGTATTCAATCCGCTTCACGGGCATGCCGTTCTTCGCGCTCATCAGCTCGGCCAAGCGCTTGGCCTCATCCCCGTCGTAGTCGATGAAATCAAAGGGCGTGTGGATGGTGACCACACGCTTGATCTCGGGGCGGATGGCAATGAAATTGACCAACGCGCGGGTCTCGGGCTCGCTCAAAGCGTTCGGGCCGGGGTGGTAGCGCTGGGCGCTGGGCGTGGGTTCCCAGCCTTCGGTGAAGTTGCGATTCAGGTCCACCCCGTTGGCGTTGTGGCGGGTGCGGGCGGCAATGCCATCCGGGTTGTGGCGGGGGATGATGTAGATCGTTTGTTCGGTGAGATCCCAGTCCTTGGCTTTGGCATCGGCCAGGAACTTCTCCACCAGCCACACCCCTTCGATCTCATCGCCGTGCGTGCCCCCGATGACCAGCACCGCAGCCATGCCCACGCCCACGCTATAGCAAAGGATGGGCTCGCCCTTCACGCTGTGGCCGATGGTGCTCTCGGAATACAGGCCCAGGCTCATCGCGGGCAACACCCCCATCCAACCGAGTCCAAGAAGTCTTCCCACTGCATTGCGCCCGCTGAGGTGATTGTAGCGGAGGCTCTACTCGTTTTGGGGGCGTGAGGGCCAAGTTTCTTGCGGTCTGCACCGCATGGGCGGGCGGGTCCGTCTAGACTCCCACTGTGCAAGTGCCGTCGTCCGCCCCCGCATCCCGCTCGGGGCTGGTTGAATCGCCTTGTATTCGGGTGTGCCGGTTGAACCCCGAGGGTGCATGCACGGGGTGTGGGCGGACCTTGGCTGAGATTTCCGATTGGAGTCTGGCTTCCGAGGCCGAACGCGCTCGAATTTGCAAAATTGCACGCGCCCGCCTAGGTGCTTCTTCGGATTAGCGAAGACACTCACGCAAGCGCTGGGCGGCCTGCTCGGCGGTGAGATCGCGCTGGGGCATGGCCAGGAGCTCGAACCCCACCATCCACTTGCGCACCGACGCTGAGCGCAAGAGCGGCGGCATGAAATGGGCATGGATCGTCCAATGATACGCCCCCGCCCCAAACGGAGCCCCGAGCCACCCCATCGAATAGGGGAACGGCACCCCAAAGAGTGCATCGTAGCGGCGAATGCACGCGGGTAGAAACTCGGCGAGATCGGCCCGTTGCGCTTCATCCAATTCGGTCAGCCGGGCCACCGGGCGGCGCGGGGCCAACATCGTCTCGAACGGCCACACCGCCCAAAACGGCACCCACCACACCCACTCGGCACTGGCCGCCACCACCCGGTCCCCCCGTGCAAGTTCAGCCTCCATCACGTCACTCAAAAGAGTCCGCCCGTGCTCACTATAGTAGACACGCTGCGCCGCATCCTCGCGAGCGGGGATTTCCGGCATCCAGCTGCACGCCCACACCTGCCCGTGGGGATGCGGGTTGCTGGCTCCCATGGCCGCGCCCCGATTCTCAAAGATTTGCACCCACGGGTAGGTGGCCCCCAGCCGCTCGGTGGTGGCCGCCCACAGATCAATGACGGCGCGCATTTCGTCGGGCGCAAACTGGGCAAGGTGCCGGCCGTGGTCCGGGCCGTAGCAGATGACCTCGCAGGTCCCCGCCACATTTTCGGCACGGAAGAGATCATTCGAAACCACCTCATCTGCCATCTCGGGCAAGAGAGCCGGGAAATCGTTGGCAAAAGAAGTCGGGCCGGTGTAGTTGGGGTTCTGCACCCCGCCCACCCGTGCGTTGCCCGGGCAGAGGTAGCAGTTGGGATCGTAAGCCGGCACGGGCGGAGGCGGTGCCTCTTCCGCGCCCTGCCAAGGCCGCTGCGTTCGGTGGGGCGACACCAACACCCACTCGCGTTGCAAGGGGTTCCACCGGCGGTGCGGCCCGTTCATGGCGGCGAGACTACCGCGGCTGGCCTCATCGAAAAGGTCCAGAAGTTAGGGGGACTCGCGCTGATTTCCTGGTCGAATATACGCAACGGCCTCGGTGGTGTTCAGGCGGATTGTCAATCCCCATTGGCGTCGGTGATCCTCGGTTTCCACGGTCCGGATTCGATCCTGATTCGCAGGGCCCGTGTCACCCCTTTAGCCCCCCATCTGGGGGGCTTTTTTCGATGGGTTTTCCCCACTTCGGGCCGTTTGAGGCGGGAAAACCCGTGGATGGAAAAAAGAGAAAAACCGTCTTGACACGCTACCCCTGGGGGCGGTAACGTCACGGAGCCCCTAGATATGGAGCCACGATGGATTGCCCTCACTGCGGAACGGCTGAGTTAAGAGTCTTGGAATCGCGCCCCGCGCGCGACGGCCAGGCGATTCGCCGTCGGAGGCAGTGTCTTAACTGCGCACGAAGATACACGACGTTCGAGGAGATCGAACGGATGCGGGTTTTTGTTGTGAAAAGAGACGGCACCCGCGTGGAGTTCAATCGCGAGAAGATCGTGGGCAGCATGATGATCCCGTGCGGCAAACGCCCGGTCACCATGGAACAGATTCGGGGCCTGGCCGAAGACATCGAACGAGATCTGCAAGATCTGGGTGACGAGGAGGTCACCACGCGAGAAATCGCCGAGCGAGTCATGGCCGCCCTGTGGCGCATTGACCGAGTCGCCTTTGTGCGATTCGCCAGCGTGTACGGTCGCTTTTCGACTCCGGACGAGTTTGTCCGGCTGGTGGATGAAGTCTCGACCCTGCAAGCCCTCACCGATGCGCCGCCCCCTCAGCTCGTCTCTCGCCTGCACGGCGACGACGGCACATTCCGGCAACCCACATTGCCGCTGGAGAGCATGTAGATATTTGTCTACTCCTCCAATCATAATCAAGGAAGAACCTCATGAAAATTGCCCGATACTTCACCGCCGAGAGCCAAGACCCCTACGCAAGTTTGAACTTCGTGCCTCGGACCAGCGAAATCCGGAACCCGGATGGCAGCGTTGTTTTCCGCATGGAGGAAGTGATGGTGCCGGAGACGTGGTCGCAGGTGGCCACCGACATCCTGGCGCAGAAGTACTTCCGCAAGGCCGGGGTGCCGCAGGCCGATGGTTCCGACGGCGCCGAAACGGATAGCCGCCAGGTCTTCCACCGGTTGGCCGGTTGCTGGCGCCACTGGGGCGAACACTACGGCTACTTTAGTGATGCCGAAAGTGCGCAGGCGTTTGAAGACGAACTGAAGTACATGCTGGCCGACCAGCGGGCCGCGCCGAACAGCCCGCAGTGGTTCAACACGGGCTTGCACTTTGCCTATGGGATTACGGGCAATCCCCAGGGGCACTACTACGTTCACCCGGTGAGCGGCGAACTGGAGCGCAGCACCAACGCTTACGAGCGGCCGCAACCGCACGCCTGCTTCATCCTCAGCGTGAGCGACGACCTGGTCAATGAAGGTGGGATCATGGACCTGTGGACGCGCGAGGCGCGCATCTTTAAGTACGGCAGTGGGGTCGGAACGAACTTTAGCCGCATTCGCGCAGAGAACGAACGGCTGAGCGGTGGCGGCCGATCGAGCGGCCTGATGAGTTTCCTTCGCGTCGGTGACCGCAGCGCCGGGGCCATCAAGAGTGGGGGCACCACGCGCCGCGCCGCCAAGATGGTGTGCCTAGATGTAGACCACCCGGATATCGAGACCTTCGTGAACTGGAAGGTGATCGAAGAGCAGAAGGTGGCCGCCCTGGTGACGGGCAGCCTGCTGAATGAGCGCCACCTCAATGCAATTGTGAGGGCGGCCCACGCCGGCGAGGGTGAGAACAAGTTCAACCCGCGCCACAACCCGGGCCTGCGCGCCGCCGTGGCCGAGGCCAAGGTGGCCGGGATCAGCCCGAACTACATTCAGCGGGCCATCCAGCTTGCCGAGCAAGGCACTACGCACATTGAGTTTCCGGTGTTCGACACGGGCTACGAAAGCGAAGCCTACGTCACCGTCTCCGGCCAGAACTCCAACAACTCGGTGCGCCTGAGCAACGACTTCCTCCGCGCGGTGGAAGAAGACCGCGAGTGGGAATTGAAGGCTCGCACCAACGGTACGACCGTGAAGACGATTCGCGCCCGGGAGCTCTGGGATCAAATCTGCCAGGCCGCCTGGGCCTGCGCCGACCCCGGCACGCAGTACGACACGACCATTAACGACTGGCACACGTGCCCGGCCGGTGGGCGCATCAACGCCAGCAACCCGTGCTCGGAATACATGTTCCTGGATGACACCGCCTGCAACCTGGCGAGCATCAACCTGGTCAAGTTCTACAACGCGGAAACCGGCGAGTTCGACATCGAGGGCTATCGCCACGCCATCCGCCTCTGGACGGTGGTGCTGGAAATCAGCGTGCTGATGGCGCAGTTCCCCAGCCGCGAAATCGCCCAGCTGAGCTACGACTACCGCACCCTGGGCCTGGGCTACGCCAACCTGGGCGCTCTGCTGATGCAGATGGGCATCCCCTACGACAGCCCGGAAGGCTTCGGCATCGCGGGCGCTTTGACTTCGATCCTCGGTGGCGACAGCTACGCGACGAGCGCAGCCATGGCCAGCGAGATCGGCACCTTCCCGCGCTACGAAGAGAACCGCGATTCCATGCTGCGCGTGATTCGTAACCACCGCCGCGCCGCCTACAATGCGGCCGAATCCGAATACGAAGCGCTAGATATCAAGCCGATGGGCATCAACCCCTCGGACACGCCGGATGACCTACTGGCGGCCGCCCGCGACGCCTGGGATCAATCCCTAACGCTCGGTGAAGCACACGGTTACCGCAACGCGCAGGTGACGGTGCTGGCCCCCACGGGCACGATTGGCTTGATCATGGACTGTGACACCACCGGCATCGAGCCGGACTTCGCGCTCGTGAAGTTCAAGAAGCTCGCCGGCGGTGGTTACTTCAAGATCATCAACCAAAGCATCCCGGTGGCCTTGCGCAAACTGGGCTATGCCTCGGAGCAGATCGAAGCGATTGTCAAGTACGCGGTGGGCGCGGGCACCCTGGAAGGCGCCCCGGGCATCAACCACGACACCCTTCGCCAGCGCGGATTCACCGACGAAGCGCTGGCCAAGCTGGAATCTGGGCTGGAAAGTGCTTTTGAACTCAAGTTCGCGTTCAACAAGTGGACGCTGGGCGAAGACTTCTGCCGCAATGAACTCGGCCTGACGGACGAGCAACTGAACGACTGGTCGTTCGACATGCTCCCGGCGCTGGGCTTCACCAAGGCCGAAATCGAAGCCGCCAACGACTACGTCTGCGGCACAATGACCATCGAAGGCGCCCCGCACCTGCGCCCCGAGCACCTGCCGGTGTTCGACTGCGCCAACAAGTGCGGTCGCAAGGGTGAGCGCTTCATCCACGCGCACGGCCACATCCGCATGATGGCGGCGGCCCAGCCGTTCCTCAGCGGCGCGATTAGCAAGACGATCAACTTGCCCGCCAATGCGACGATTGAAGACATCGACGAGTCGTATCTGATGTCCTGGCGGCTCGGCCTGAAGGCGAACGCCCTTTACCGAGACGGTAGCAAGCTCAGCCAACCGCTGAACTCCAGCTCGGACGATGCGGCGGCCGCGATTCTGGAAGCCACGCTCGAAGGCCCGGCCACCACCGAGCCCGAGAACCGACAGGAAGAAGTCGCCCAGGTGGCACAACGCCTGGTCTACCGGTACATCGCGCGGCGACGCGCCATGCCCGCCCGACGACGCGGCTACACGCAAAAGGCGCGCATCTCCGGCCACAAGGTGTACCTGCGCACCGGCGAATACGAAGACGGCACCATCGGCGAAATCTTCGTGGACATGCACCGGGAAGGAGCGGCCTACCGCTCGCTCATGAACTGCTTCGCCATTGCGGTTTCGCTGGGCCTGCAATACGGGGTGCCGCTGGAAGAGTTCGTGGAGGCCTTCGTCTTCACCCGCTTCGAGCCCAACGGTCCGGTGCAAGGGCACGACAACATCAAGATGTCCACTTCGGTCATCGACTACCTTTTCCGGGAACTGGCGATGACCTACCTGGGCCGCACCGACCTGGTGCAGGTCCGCCCCGAAGACCTGCGCGCCGATACCGTCGGCGGCCCGAGCCAGCCCGCGCTGGAGTTCGAGGAAGAGAAAGAGATGGACAACGGCGTGCTGCCGGTGAGCCGCGAGAACCACGATTCGCGTGGGTTCAACAAGGGCCTGGACACCACCCCTTCGATGCTGAGCCCGACGCTGGAGCCGCAGGACCCGCCTTTTGCCCAGGTGATGCCAACCCGCAAGGTGGAACGAGTCGCGATCCAAGAGCGGGTGAGTATGGTGGCCGACCAACGCACGGAGAAGATCCGGGAAGCCCGCCTGAAGGGTTACGAAGGTGACCCCTGCGGCGAGTGCGGGGCGTTCACCCTGGTGCGCAACGGGGTGTGCCTGAAGTGCAACACCTGCGGCAGCACCAGCGGCTGCTCCTAATCAAGTGGGAGAATGAAAGAACCCCCAGGCGGATGCGACAGCATCCCCTGGGGGCTTTTCTTTAAGTTGGCCGGGTCACCAATCGAGGTGCCAGGGGCGCTGACCTTCAAGGTCCTTGAGATCGCTGCGCACATCCACGGGCTCATCGGCACGGAGAATGTTAACACCCAAGTCTCGGAGCCGGGCTACGGCGTTCCCCGGGGTCACGTCCAGCGCCATGAGGGGATACCCCTGCTGCCGCATTGCCCGGGCGAGGGCGGGATGGATGCGCTCCTCAGTGGTGGCCACACCATCAGCATGGGACCGCACCAAGCGGTTCACCAAACCTGCGATGTCCTCTTCACCAAACGCCCGGTCAGCTTCCCAAAAAACCAATGATTCGGGAATCTTATTTTTCGCATAGCGAATGACTTCAGGATCGGAAGCCAGAAACACCACTCGCGACCGTGCTCCACTCTTTGCCGCCACATTCACGGCAGCAGCCCCCGATCGCTCTTTATTTATGCGGATCACAAGCGAAAGCGGAGCCCGCAGCCCCTCTAGGGTCTCGGCAAGCGGAACCCAGCCTTGGGTCAGTGCCTCTGAGAGAAGAAGCGCTTCCACATCGGCAGGCTGAACACCAGAGACTCGTGATGCCACCGGCACCGCGTCTCGAGTTACGGCCACCTGGACCTCGGCCATCAACACATTCCGGTTCACCAGTGACCAACTGGCATCCGAAAGTGAACCTTCGCCCCCAAGCAGAGCCGGGGATGACGCCATCACGACCGATCGATCCCAACTTCCAGATACCACTGCGGAAGGCTGCGCCAATGCCCCGTAAGGCATCGCTATCGAGAGAGCAACCGAAAGCCACATTTATAATTCCATCTTAACGGAAAGTTATCCGTGTGTCTACCCTCTGGCGAATGAAACGTGACAATAATTCCGTAAACTCAGCCCATTCGCAATCAGAATGAGAATTCATCCCTCGAATCGAAGGCTAGATACCCGCAAATTTATCAGCTACTCTTGCTCATCGGATGGATAACTGCCCAACGTCGTGATTTCTAAGGTCAAGGCCTTTAAGGCCAGCATCGCCTGGTCCACATTCGCATCGTGGCGGTGCCCTACACAATCGCAGAAGAAGATGTATTCGAATGAGCTGCGCGGGGCCGGGCGGCTTTCAATCATCAGCAGGTTCACTTGATTGCGATCCAGGGCGCCTAGCGCTCGGTAGAGCTCACCGGGCTGGTTACGCAAATTAAACATCAGCGAAGTCTTGTCGCGGCCCGTTCGGGCGGGCGCGTTAAATCCAATCACCAAAAACCGCGTGCGGTTATGCGGGTCATCCTCAATGTGCTCATCTAGCACCGGCAGGTCATAAAGATCGGCCGCCAAACGGTTGGCAATCGCTGCCCCGTGCGGGTCGTTCTTTGCCATTGCCACTGCCCGCGCCGTGGGGGCCGCATCCACAATCTCCACGCCGGGCAGGTAGGTGTTCAGCCACGCTTGGCACTGCCGCAGGGGTTGGCTGCCGGCGTAAACCCGCTGCACTTCCTGCCGGCCCGCCGCCGCACTCACCAAGCAGTGGTGGATGGGCACATAGCGCTCAGCGCAAATCTTTACGTTGGTGCGCGGGAAGCCGTCCAGGGTCTCCGGCACCACCCCGGCCGTGCTGTTCTCCACCGGCACCACGCCGTAATCCACCAAACGGTGCTCCACGGCCATGAACACGTCGAGGATGCTCTCCTTGGGCACAAATGTGGTGCTGTTACCAAAGACCTGGGTGCTGGCGTAGTGGCTGTAAGTGCCCTCCGGTCCCCAATAGGCCACCTTCATCGGCTGTTCACTGGCCCGCGCTGCACTGATGACCTCGCGGTAAATGGCGATCAGCTGATCATCCCGCAGCGGCCCGGGGTTGAGGCGGCGCAGCTTCTCGTAGACGCTTCGTTCGCGCTCGGGAGTGAAGAACGGCTGCCCGTCGCGCCCCTTCACCAGCCCGACCTCAATCGCCAGTTCGGTGCGCCGGCTTAGCAACCGCACCAGGTCGGCATCCACCGCATCAATTTCGGTGCGGATCTCGTCCAACGGGCGCGGGTCGCTCATGCCCGTCATGCTACCAAGTTGTTTTGAACCTGGTATTGCTCTAGGGGGCACGGGGCGACCAAAGGCGGAACAAACTCGCCATGCGCGCACACCCCCGGATCTGGTTGGGCGGTTGCTCTTTGCTGCTGTTGTCCAGCCTGGCCATCACGCAGCTCTCCCCGCTTTTGCTCCCCCAGGTGCACGAAACCTTCGAGCAATCCGAGCGCGCGGTGCAAGACGGCCAGTACCAAATGGCGCTGGCTCTGATGAAGGGCACGCTCTATAGCGACGGGGTCACCATTGGCATTGAAGGCGACCACGCCGAGCGCACCGCCATTGTCCGCGAGGCCGCGCAGGGCTGGAACCAAGCGCTGGAAGGCGATTCCCCCATTCGGTTAGTTTCGATGCGCGAGAATCCGCAGGTCATCGTCAAGTGGGTGCCGCAGGTGCCCGCAGAAGGCAGCCACACCCTGGGGCTGATCAAGATGCGCAAGGAGTTCCGGTGGAACACCACCCGCCACGAGGTCGGCATCAAGGGCACGATTTACGTGGCCACGCAGCCGCCGGGCAGCCCGCTCACCCGCTCCGAACAGGTGGATGTGGTGATGCACGAACTGGGGCACCTGCTGGGGCTGGACGACTGTGGCGACCTTGGCCCGCTGATGGGGCCGCTGGAGCGCGGCAAGCCCGTGGGGGCGCCGACCCCCGCCGAAGTGGCGGCTGTCACGGGTCTCCGCCGTATGGTAAGAGATAAGTTAAGTCTAGTCAATTTACAACTCAGTCGGCAGACGACGACTGCTGGTCGCCGTCAACTCCCGCAAGAACACCGTCCAACTTCGCCCCACGATCATGGAAAGATCGCGGTAGTGGAGAGTCAAGCAAAGTGAGAACGCAAACCTAAAGGAGTAAAAAACCGTGTTACCAGTCGGAACGATGTCAATGCTCAACACATTGGCCCAGTTACGGCGACTTGAATCCCAAGTGAATCTCAGCGTCAGCCGTGCGGACATTGCCGGCCATACCTACGAGTCCCTGGCCAAGCGACATGAAGCGGCTCAGATATCTCTCGAGACGAGCCGAAGGCTCGAACGGGTCTCTTCGCTCGTGCGGACCGCCCTCGATGTGCGCGTCTAACGAGCGGCCCGGCAAAGACGCATAACCATTCGGTATCCTGACCGTGTGGCTCAGGAATCCATTGGTGTCCGCATCGGACTGCTCTACGACTTGCAGGCGTCGTGGCTGGAACCCCGCTTTGCGCGGCACGGCCTGTCTTTCACCACCTTTCAGCTTTTGGCGGCCGTGCAGAGCGCCGGTAAGTCGGCCTCGCAGGTAGAAATTGCCCGCCGCCTGGGCATCTCCGCCGCCACCTTGAGCGAAGCGGTGTTCGCGCTAGTCAAGAAGGGCTGGATCCAGCAATCGGCCAGCGCCACCGACCGCCGCGTGAAGGTGCTGAGCCTCACCACCCCCGCCACCAAGGTGCTGAAGGCGGCCCTGAAGGAAGTGGACCAGTTTGAAGTGCTGGTGCAGCGCGCGCTGAGCGAGGCGGATATCAACCGTTTGGCGAAGCTGATGGACGCCGTGGCCAAAGAAGTTGAGCAAGAGTTTTCAACAGGCGAATCATCCCGGTGATTTGCTCCGTCCTCTAACTTGGAGGCACTATTCTTGCTACGAATCATCGGCGTTGATCCAGGGACGGGACATGACGATGAGGCCGTGCTCTTGCAAAACCAGGGCGCCCTCAAGGTCTATCTCGCCGGCTACACCATCCTTGCCGTCGGCGGCGAGGCCGGCACCGGCCGGGTATGGCACGTTTTTCGAGAAGAAGCGGTGATCCCGCCGCGCGGCTACGTTCTGCTGCGCACCGCCGTGGGGGTGCCCTGCGCCGCCCGCACCCGGGATGGGCACGAGGTGTTCTTGGATTACGCGTGCAGCGAAGAGACGCTGAACTCCTGGGGAGTGGACTCCCTGCGCGTGCTGAACCCGCAAACCCCGTACGCCCTCAAATCTGCGTCGCGCTTTAGCGTGCACTAAGCTGCTTCCGGTTAGCCTCGTTGCTTGATGTGCCGGGGCGTGGTGTGCCATGCTTTGGCCATGGTTCGAGTACCGGCGTCTATAATCTGCAGCCTTGGTTGTTGGCTTATTGCCTGCGCTGGTTACAGTCGACCACAGGACTTAGAGCAGTTCAAGAAAGATGAGCAGGCATGGCAGGTTGGTTTCTCCCTCATCGAGCAACCCATTCTGTTGGATACGAAGGGGCTTACACCTCCCATAACAGCGAACCCTCAGATTGCCGAACGGAACGATGATCCGTTGCCACTTCCCCCAAGTCACATTGGCTTGTGGGCACAATCAGTAGGGCGGCGCGTCATTGGGCTTCCCGGTGGATACGTTTTCCACCATACGATTGTCAGCAACGAATTTGGATCTACGCTGCCGCAGTTTTGGATTCTTCAGTGGATCAACTCTCTCGATCAGTCACAAGCCGAGCTACTGACTGCCGGCGCACCGCTTCATAGTTTGGATTCCCGCGGCCGTGCTGTGATGAACCGGGCATCAGGCAGTTTTCCGGGCGGCTTCGCCGAAATGATGAACCCTCAAGGCCGAATGACCACTCAGCTTGCGGCGAGCATCACACTGGAAGTGACTTTGCCGAACGGAGATTCTTCAAGAAGAGAAGTTTCTTCTCATGCCGTGCCGCAAGAAACACAAGTAAAGAATGACTTCCCTCCCTCGCCCTTGCCTCCCTACACCCCGCCGCCTTTGAATCCCAAGAGCATTCCCTTGGAGTTTGGTAAAGGTCAACTGACTTCGATCTATCATCTCGCTCGCCAGATGTACGACGAGGCTCGCATTTTGCTTCGTTACGATCCTCGCCACACAAATGACCCCATCTTCATTAAGGGGACGTGGGATTCCTACGCACTCATAGAAGCGATCCGGCGCTACCATGAATCGGAGCCGCTGGTCGCGGTTGAGTTTGAAGATCAGTACTCGATGTTTGCATCGGTTTTCGAGAGCACCTTTGACAAGGTGGCCAATTCAGGAGAGGATGACTTTCGGAAACTGGCCGCCCTAGCAGAATCTGGACAAAGCCTGACTTGGGAGCAGTTGAAGCGCGACTTCCCCAAGATTGCGGAGGAATGGGACTTAACTGGCGACAGTGCTCCAAGTCCCCAAACACAAGTTCGACTAGAGCGGGGTGTTGGGATGAAGGTCTTTGGGCGAGACCAGGACAATCGATACATGGGTGGCGCATTTTATTCGCACTCGCATAAGCCTGCCCTTCCACCGCGCCCCGGTTCTTAGCCTGACCGAGCGGACTTGTAGATGGGAGGCGACTTGTGCCATGCTTCGGCCATGCGACGGGGAATTGCCTCCGCTTTTGCTGCACTTGGTTGCCTCTTGGTCCTCAGTTCCGGGGTGAAGGCGCAGGATGATCCTGCAAGTAAGTTGCCGTCGGAAGAAAAGCGGTGGCAGGCTTTCTTCTCGGCGATCGAGCACCCGCTTCTCCTCGACGCACTCTGGATTGGTGTGCCATCGGGAGATTACTCAATGAATGGAGATGTAGAAAGGATCGATCCCGTCATTCCCATTCCTTTGGATTTCTTGAGTCTGTGGGCGACAGCCGAGGGCCGTAAGATCATCGCCATACCCGGTGGGTACGTCTTATGCCGAACACGGTCAAGTGCCCTCTTCGGGACGGCGAGCAAGAGCCATTGGATGTATGCCTGGTTGGCCGGTAAGTCCGAGGAAGAAATTGAAGCACTCACTCAAGGAGTTCCCGCCGGAAGATTGGATGCCCGTGGTCAAGCCCTCTTATCCAGTTGGACCGGTAGCATGTCGGGCGGCTTCGGCGTGCTCCTCAAGGAAGATGTTAAGTATCAGACTCAACTGATTGGTACGGTCGAGCTTACTTTGAACTCACCCGCCAATAACTTTGTGCCAATGTCAATTGCTTCACATCCGGTTATGAAACAATTGGATGAGAAGGCTTCGCTTTCTCCAATACCTGTTCCTCCGTTTGTTTCAGCACCGAGACAGCCTAAGAGCGTCACGATTGACTACAAGGAGGGCAAGTTGGTGACCTTACAGGACATAGGGATTCGGCTGTTTGAAGAAGCGGGCATCTGGATCATCCCCGACCGCCGACTTCGCGATGAACAGGTGTTTGTCAAGGGCCGGTGGGATTCGTATGCACTAGCAGAAGCCCTGAAGAAGTACCATGAAGTTGAGCCCATGTTTGTGGGGGATTACGCGGCGGAAGTGGACAAGCACTCCGAAGCCTTCGAGGATATCTTCGATAGGCTTGGTCAAGATTCTAGCGAGGAGTTTAAGAAGCTGGCGGATATGGCTGAAGCCGGGCAGACCCTCACCTGGGGGCAACTCCAACAAGACTTTCCTGGGACCGCCAAGATGTGGGATTTCATGGAAGGGCAGAAGCCTAGTCCGGATACGGTTATCACCTTAGATCGCCATCTTACGATGAGGCTCAGTGGCTATGAGAAAGGAGCGGACTATCCAAACGGAGGCTTTAGCATGAGCTACCCCAAGCCACGGCCCGCCCCCAAAACCGGCAACTAACCCGACCCATTAAAGCGGTTCATCGCCGCTTCCATGCCGTCGCGCAGCCAGCACTCCACCGCATCCGCCGTGCGGGCCAGCGCCTGTTGCACATCCCGCCGCTCATCGGGGTGAAACTTGTCCAGCACGTGCTCCACGGTGTCCTGTTCCCCGCGCCCAATGCCAATCCGGATGCGCGGGTATTCCTGCGTCCCCAGCGCCTGCACCAGGCTCTTGTGGCCATTGTGGCCCCCGCTGCCGCCCTTGCTCCGCACCCGCACCGCCGCCAGCGGCAAGTCCAAGTCATCGGCCACCACCATGATGCGCTCCGGCGCGATGCCCCACCGCTTGGCCAGCGGCCCCACGGCTTCCCCGCTCCGGTTCATAAAGGTCAGCGGCTTCACCAGCACCACGGGCTCCCCCGCCACCATGCCGATGCCGAACAGCGCCCGCGAACCACTCTCCCGCACGCGCACCTTGTGCCGCTCGGCCAGCAGTTCGATCAAATCAAAGCCCACGTTGTGGCGGGTGTGCGCGTATTGCGGGCCGGGGTTGCCGAGCCCCACCACCATCGCGGTCGGGTTCATCACCGGTTCGCGCCGCCGGAACCCCATGCTCACACGCCTCCCAGCCGGCCCGAGAATGCCAAGCCCAGCACCACCAAGCCCAGCGCCACGCGGTACCACACAAACACCCAGGTGCTACGGCTCTGCAAGAACTTCATGAGGAACGCGATGGCCGCGTAGCCGCTGACAAAGGCCACCACCGTGGCCACTAGGGTCGGCATCATCCCGCCGCCCAGCAGGTCAGCCCGCTCCTTATAGAGCTTATAGAGGCCACTGGCCAAAATCGCCGGCACGCTCAGCAAGAACGAGAACCGCGCCGCCGTCGCCCGGTCAATCCCCCCAAAGAGGCCACCCGTGATGGTGCAGCCGCTGCGGCTGCTGCCCGGCACCAGCGCCAGGCACTGCCACAGCCCCATGGTCAGGCCATCGCGCAGGGTCAGGTCTTCCCACTTGCGCTCTTGGCGACCCACCCGTTCGGCCAAGCCCATCACCAAAGCGAAAGCAATCAACGAACCGCCGACCACCCACGGGGTGCGCAGATGCGTGTCAATCGACTTCTCGAACGCCAAGCCCGCCAGCGCAATCGGCACCGTGCCCAGGGCAATCGCCCAGCCCATCCGGGCTTCGTGGGTGCGGGCGGCTTCTCCGCCCCGCAGGCCGCGCAACCAGCCCATAAACACGCGGCCCAGGTCGCGCCCGAAATACAAAAACACCGCCAAAATGGTGCCGAGCTGGATGACGGCGGTGAACCCCGCGCCCGGATCCTTCCAGCCCGAAAGCACGGGCACCAGATACAAGTGGCCGCTGCTGCTGATGGGCAAGAACTCGGTCAGGCCCTGCACCAGCCCCAACACAATGGCCTGCAGGATCGTCATGAGCCTAGCTTGAGGAACTCGCGGGCGGCCGCCCAAATGCGGTCACTAGCCTTGCCGTCGCCGTAGGGCGAGACGGCCTGCGCCATCGCTTGGTACGCCGCCGGATTAGACAAAAGCAACGCCGCCGCACTGTAGACGGCTTGCTCATCCGTGCCCACCAGGCGGGCCGTGCCGGCGTCCACGCCCTCGGGGCGCTCGGTGGTGTCGCGCAGCACCAGCACGGGCTTGCCAAAGGTGGGGGCTTCTTCCTGCACCCCGCCGCTATCGGTGAGGATGAGGTCCACGCGGCGCATCAGGCGCACAAAGGGGGCGTAGTCGGGCGGCTCGATCAGGTGGGCGCGGGCGTGGTCACCCAGCAGGGGCACCAGCGTGTCCCGCACAATCGGGTTGCGGTGCATGGCCACCAATAGGTGTGTATCCGGGAAATCGTCCAGCAAACGCCGCGCGGCCCGGGCGATATTGGCCTGGGGTTCGCCCCAGTTCTCGCGCCGGTGGGTGGTCATCAAGATGATGCGGCCGTTTTCGGGCACGTCGGGCACCTCGCCGGGCAATTCGGCAATGTGCATCACGGCGTCAATGCCGGTATTGCCGGTCACAAAAATGCGGTTGTCGGGCACGCCCTCGCGGCGGAGGTTATCGGCCGACCAAGACGTGGGCGCGTAGTGCTGCGCGGCAAACAAGCCCAAGGTGCGGCGGTTGAATTCCTCCGGGAACGGATTGTCCACCGTGTCCGTGCGCAGGCCAGCCTCAATGTGCCCGAACGGCACCTGCCGGTAGAACGCCGCCAACCCCGCCACAAAGGTGGTGGTGGTGTCGCCCTGCGCGAACACCATGTGCGGCTGCACTCGCTCGATGACTGAATCAATCCCCTCCAGCGCCCGGCTGGTGATGCGGGCAAGGGACTGCCCCGGCGTCATGATGCCGAGGTCTTCATCGGGGGCCAATTCGAACGCCCCCAACGCCTGCGCCAGCATCTCGCGGTGCTGCCCGGTGCTGAGCAAGATGGTCTCGATCTCCGGGTCTTGCCGGAAACGGCGCACCACCGGCGCGCTCTTGATGGCGTCCGGGCGGGTGCCCACCACAAAGATCACGCGCGGCTTATCCACGCCATCTCACCATGGTCAAAAGCAGGCCGCACAACACAATGGTTACAGTGTAAAGCACCAGCACGGTTTGGCGCTGGTTAAGGCCCTTGGCCAGCAGCTGGTGGTGCAGGTGGCGCTTGTCGGCTTGGGTGATGGGTTGCCCGGCCAGCAGGCGGCGGATCGTCACCGTCACCGCGTCAATCAGCGGCACGCCAAACACCAAAACCGGGATGAACAAGGCCAGGGCGGCCGCCGTCTTGAGGGCGCCTACCACGCTGAGACACGCCAAAAGGAAGCCAAGGAGCTGCGCCCCGCCCGTACCCATAAAGATCTTGGCCGGGTTGAAGTTGTAGCGCAAGAAGCCGACGCACGAGCCCGCCACCGCCGCCGCAATCAGCGCCACCCGGGGTTGGTCTTCGTACTTGGCAATCACGGCCAGGGTGCCCGCGGCAATACATGCGATGCCCGCCGCGAGGCCGTCCACGCCGTCAATGGTGTCCATGGTCTTGGTCACCACAAAGATGTAGGCGGCCGTGAGCGGCACGCCCCACCAGCCGAAATCCATCCAGAAGCCATCACCAATCGGCGGCCACTCCATCCCCTGCACGGTCACCCGGCCAATAGGGTCATAAACAAACTGAATCGCGACACCAATGATCAGCAGGGCCAGGAGCTGCCACTTGGCACTGAAGGATTTGAGGTCATCTATGGCCCCGAACGCCACCAGCACCCCGCCCAGCAGGATCAGTCCGATGAGATAGAACGGGAAGGGCGTGAAGGGATAGGCAAAGGGCAACACCGTGGCCAACGCCAGCACAATGCCGCCGTAAATGGCAATACCGCCCCAGCGCGGAATGGGCTCCGTGTGCACGCGGCGCGCATCGCGGCTCGGGTCATCCACCGCCCCTTGCCGGATGGCAAAACGCCGCACCAAAGGTGTGAAGATGAGGGTGCCGAGCATCGCCACCACCCCAGCTAACAAGGGGTAGCGGAAACCTTCCAGAAACTCGGCGTCGGTCCACACGGTGTCGAGGATTTAGAGGGCAACGGCCTCTAGCTTTCCGTGACGGTACAGGGCCACGTCGAGTTGCGCATCACGGAAGAGTTCTAATGAAAACGGGTCAGGATAGTCCCCTTCGTAGATCACGCGGGTGATCCCGGCGTTGATGATCATCTTGGCGCATGTGTTGCACGGCTGGCAGGTGACATACATCGTCGCGCCCTCGCACGGCACCCCAATGCTGGCGGCTTGCAGCAGCGCGTTCTGCTCGGCGTGCAGGGAGCGTATGCAGTGCCCCGCTCGCATGCAGCCGTCTGGCCAATCCTGTTGCGACCCCTGAGGCGGACAATGGGGCAAACCTCGCGGCGCCCCATTGTAACCCGTGGCCAAAATCCGACGATCCCTCACGATAATCGCCCCCACGGAGCGACGCGGACAGGTCGCCCGGGTGGAAACGAGTTTGGCAATCTCCATAAAGTACTCGTCCCAACTCGGGCGGCTGTCAGCCGGAGGAGGCGTCGGAATGTCGATCATTCAAGCGGCCAAGTCTTGATTTCGACCTTTTCCATCCGCACGGCTTCTTCCGGCTTCACGGAACCGTTGCGGTCGGTGGTCGGCGACTTCACGATCTGGTCCACCACATCCATGCCGGAGACAATCGCGCCGAACACGGTGTATTGGCGGTCCAAGCTCGGCACATCGGCCACGCAGACGAAGAACTGGCTGCCGCCGGAGTTCGGGTCGCTGGAGCGGGCCATGCTGAGGATGCCGCGCTTGTGCGGACGCTCGTTGAACTCGGCCGGCACGCGCCATTCCGGTCCGCCGGTGCCCCAGCGGCTGGCATCTTCAATGCGCTTGGTTAGCGGGTCGCCGCCCTGGATCACGAAGCCCGGGATGGTGCGGTGGAAGCGGGTGCCGTCATAGAAGCCCGTGGTCGCAAGCTTCTTGAAGTTCTCCACGTGCTTGGGAGCGATGTCGGCGTAGAAGCGCAGCACAAACTGGCCCTTTCCGGTGGTGACGACGGCGACTTCTTCGCCCGCTTTGATTTCTTGGTTGACAATATCCATGTTCTTGCGCTCCACCGGCGGCGGAGTCGTTTGGTTGGGGGTCGAGAGGGCCAGGGCCAAAGAGAGCATCATTGCGGTCACTTCAACTCTTCTAACGGCCAAGTGCGGATTTCGGCTTTGATGATGGTCGCGGGGTTGTCTTCCAGCGGGTTATCACCCATGTCGCGCGGCAGGTTCACAATGGCGTCCACCACGTCCATGCCGGCCACGACTTGACCGTAGGCCGAGTACTGACCATCCAGGCCCTCATTGGTCGCCACCATGATGAAGAACTGGCTGCTGGCCGAGTTCGGATCATTGGAGCGCGCGGCACTCAAGATGCCCCGGATGTGCTTGGTGTCATTGAATTCGGCCGGAACGTTCACTTCCTTGCCATCCTTCATGTAGCCACCCATGCCGTCATTGCTGCGGTCGTCGTCCTTGCTGTTCGGGTCGCCGCCCTGGATCATGAATCCGGGGATCACGCGGTGGAACTTGGTGCCGGTGTAGAAGCCTTCTTCCACCAGCTTTTGGAACTGGGCCACGTGCTTGGGGGCCTTGTCCGCGTTAAAGCGCAGGATGATGTTGCCGTAGCTGGTGTAGAGCACGGCCACCTTGTCGCCATCCTTGGGCAGCACGGCGTCCGGCGGCGCGGTCTTGAAGGCGCCATTGGCGTCGCGCTCGAACTTGAGCGGCATGGGCTCCTTCGTCAGCGGGGCCGAGGGATTGGTCGAAGCCGGTTCCTCGGGCTTGGCGTCCGTCGGGGCGGGCGTGTCCGTGCCGGTGGTGCCGGTCGTCGACGTAGCTTCGGGGGTGCTGGGCTGGCAGGCCCACAGGCTCAAGGCCGCCACCACCAGGAGGGCGAGGCTCAAATACTTTCGCACCTGTCCATTATGCCGGTCTATGCTAGGTGCGATGTGGGCGTCCGTGACTTTGGGATTCTTGTTACAAGGGACTCCGGCCTCCCTTCCCCAGGGCCATTCGCACAACGATTACCTGCGCGATCGCCCCTTGTTAGAGGCACTGGATGCCGGATTTGGGAGCGTGGAGGCCGACGTCTTCCTGGTGGATGGCGACCTGCGCGTGGCGCACACCCGCGCTGAAATCCAACCCGAGCGCACCCTACGCCGCCTCTATCTGGAGCCACTGGCCCGGCGCGTGCGTGAGCGCGGGGGCTGGGTGCATCAGCCCGGGGTTCCTTTCCAACTCCTTGTGGATGTGAAGGCAGATGGCACGGCCGTGCTGAAAGAACTGGACCGGCAACTCGCGCCTTACGCCTTCATGCTGGCAACCTCGCGGCCCGGGGCGGTGCGCATTATCATCAGCGGGGACCGGGATCGGGACTATATCTTCGCCCACCCCCGGCAGTGGTACGGCTACGATGGCCGCTACGCGGATCTCCCCGACCGACAAACCTCGCCCACTCTGATGCCGCTGATCAGCGAAAGCTGGATGAGCCACTTCGCCTGGATGGGCACCGGCGCGATGCCCGAACCCCAGCGCATGCGCCTGCATTCGATGGTGCGGCAAGCCCACCGGGCGGGCCGCAAGATCCGGTTTTGGGCGCACCCGCAGACGCCCGACGCCTACCGAGAACTGCGAGCGGCCGGAGCTGACTGGTTCAACTCCGACCGCCCGGCGCAGGTCTTGGAATGGCAGAGACTGCCCTAACTTAGCGACGCACGCGCACGTAGGCACTCTGCGGCACGCTGCTCAGCCAGTTCACCCGGCCCGTGTCGAGGTCATAGACCCCGCCCACAATCTGCACCTTGCCATCCGCCACAAATTGGCGGATGATGTCGCTGCGGCTGGTGATCTGCCCCGCCGAATGCTCGACGTTTGATTCGATGCAGGCGTCCAGTTCGGGGCCGGTGCGGCCCTTGGCCGCCCAAATGGCCGGCTCGATCTCCTTCACCAGCGCCGAAATGTGGCTGTGGTGCGCTTCGGCCGCATGGCCGGCCGCCGGGGCCTTGGTGGCGTCTAGGGTCGCCTTCACCGCACCGCACCGCTCGTGGCCCATCACCACGATGAGCGAGCTGTGCAGGTGCTCCACTGCGTACTCCATGCTGGCCAGCGCCAGGGTGTCCGCCACGTTGCCCGCGATGCGGACGACGAAGAGGTCGCCGAGGCCTTGGTCGAAGACAATCTCCGGGGCCACGCGGCTATCCGCGCAGGTGAGAACGATGGCAAACGGGGCTTGGCTCTGGCTGACATTGAGGCGCCCACCCGAATCTTGGCGCGGGTGCTTGGCATAGCCGGTGGCGTAGCGCACGTTGCCGTCCTTCAGGCGCTGCAGGGCCTGGGCGAGGCTGGGAGCAGCCGCCGGGGCAGCCGGGGTGCTGTGGGCCGGGGCACCGTGAGCCGGGGCGGCCGGCGGTGAGGCCAGCAAGGCCGCCGAGAAGAGGATGGACGCAATCATGGGTGAATGGCTCTCCGAGTCACCTCTGATTATCGGAACCACCACTTCTAAACCTCTAGATTGAGATCCACCTCGGCGGTAATCTCCGACCCATGTCCGCTGTGACGGTCCCCTACGACCGCTACCTCAAGTACCAAGAAGTCACCGACCTCCTCCACCAGTTCGTGGCCGCCCACCCGCACTACGTCACCGTGGAGAGCATCGGCAAGAGCCACGAGGGCCGCGACATCTGGTGCGCCACCGTCACCGACCGCCGCACCGGCGCCCCCGAAGACAAACCCGGCTTCTGGTGCGACGGCAATATCCACGCCAGCGAGGTCAGCGCCTGCAGCGCAGTACTCCGCATCCTCGATCAGCTCGTCACCCAAGAACCCGATGTCCTGCGCGAGCGCACGTTCTATCTCGTCCCCCGCCTGGGGCCGGACGGCGCGGAATGGGCGCTGGAAACCCCGCCGCGCATCGTCCGCAGTGGCACCCGCCCCTACCCCTACGACGAAGCCGAATACGAAGGCCTGGAGCGCAAAGACCTGGACGGTGACGGCCGCATCCTGAGCATGCGCATCCCCGACCCCAGCGGCCCCTGGGTGGTGAGCGAGGAGGAACCCCGCCTGCTGCGCAAGCGCCGCCCGGGCGAGAAGGCCGAGCGCGCCTACCGCGTGCTGCCCGAGGGCATCCTGCACGAATACGACGGCCAAACCCTGAAGGTGCGCCGCATTCCGCAGGGGCTGGACTTCAACCGCAACTTCCCCAACGCCTGGCGGCAAGAAGCCGAGCAGCACGGGGCCGGCCCCTATCCGGCGAGCGAACCGGAAATCCGCGCGGCAGTGGACTTCATCGTCAACCACCCCAACATCTGCGGGGCCATCACGTTCCACACGTTCTCGGGCGTGCTGCTCCGGCCGCCCAGCCGCATGCCGGACGACGACATCCCCAGCGAAGACCTGTGGACGTTCAAGGCCCTCGGCGAAGTCGGCCATGAGATGACCGGCTACCCCGCCATCAGCAATTTCCACGAGTTCAAATACCACCCCAAGGAGGTCATCACGGGCGTCTTTGACGACTGGATGTTCCACAGCATGGGCGTGCACGCCTGGACGGTGGAAATCTGGTCGCCGCAGCGCCAGGCCGGCATCACCGACTATAAGTACATCGATTGGTTCCGCGACCACCCGCACAGCCACGACATCCAACTGCTGAAGTGGAGCGACGAGAAGCTGGAGGGCAAGGGCTACGTGGACTGGCGACCCTTTGAGCACCCGCAACTTGGCACCGTGGAGATTGGCGGATGGGATGGCGCGTACGCCTTCCGTAACCCGCCCCCGCCGATGCTAGAAGCCGAGATTGCCCCCCTCGCGGATTGGGCGATTTGGCATGCGGGCACCGGCCCCCGGCTGGAGCTCCGCGACCTGCAGCAAGAGCGCGTGGGCGACAGTGTGCGCCTGCGCCTGACCGTGCAGAACTCCGGCTGGCTGCCCACCCACGTGACCAAGACGGCCCTGAAGAACAAGATCTGCCGGGGCGTGATTGGGGAAATCTCTTGCGCGGCGGTGCCGGAACAAGAACCCCTGCAAAAGCCGGCCTGGCTGCACAGCGGCCAGCGGCGGGTGCAAGGCCCGCAACTGGAAGGCTGGTGCGACACCCCCAGCAGCGGCTTTGGATGGCACGCCGACGTGACCGACGACCGGCACACCTTTGAGTGGCTGGTGGCCCCCGGGCACACCTACCAACTGGTGGCGCGCCACGACCGGGCCGGGGTGGTACGGCTCGAGGTCACCACGTGAGCCTCACCGCCCTCGCCTTGGGGGTGGTGCTCGCGGCTCCACCGGCAAGGCCCAAGCTCAGCACCATTGAGCCGCAGGTGCGGGCAGTGGCGGAGAGGTTCCGGGGGCGGCTGGGTTACCACATCCAGGACCTCACCACGGGCGAGGTGATTGCCCACCGCAGTACAGAGCGATTCCCCAGCGCCAGCACCATCAAGACGGTGCTGATGTTCGAGGCCGCCCGCCAGATTGATAAGGGCGAGTTGACCTGGGACACCACCGTGCCCCTGCCCCCGGTGGCCGAGCGCAACAGCAGCCAGTGGGCGTACTACCTGCGCGAGGGCCTGAGCATCAACGTGGACGCGCTGACGAACCTGATGATGAACGTGAGCGACAACACCGCCACCGTGGTGCTGGGCGAAAAACTTGGCCTGCTGCGCATCAACCAAACCCTGCAGGAGATGGGCTACCAAGACACGGCCTACACCGTGCGGGTGCCCGAAACCGAAACCCGGCTGTGGCGCCTGCGTCGGCAGTTCGCCAATATGGGCGTGACGAGCCCGCAGGAGATGGCGAGGTTCCTGCTGATGATTGACCGGGGCGGGGTGCTGAGCGAAGCCGCCCACGACCGCATGCGCCGCATCCTGGCCAAGCAGTATTGGGATGACTGGGTGATGGGCACCGTGCCCAGCGACGTGGTGGTGCTGAGCAAAGTGGGGGCCCTGAACCGGCACCGTAGCGAGATCGCCATTGTGAAGGGGCCGCGCCCCTACCTGGTGGCCATCTACACCGATAACCAAGCCGACCAGCGCTGGGTGGCGGAGAACGAAGGCGACCTAGCCATCATCCGCATTGGCACGCTGCTGTGGAACCACATGCACCCCGAGCGGCCCTACCAAGCCCCGCCGAACGCCAAGGTGTTCGGGCCGACCGGTGGTGGCGTCACCGGGGGCTAGCGCCCCGAGGGTTGAACTGGGGAGCGGGTTTTTTGCGTCCTTTCTCATAGGACCGGGGAACGCCCGGGAACGCGAGCGCCCCCCACGTTGTTGTACGGGGCATAAGGAGATGGAAACGGTGAACACGATCAATACGACGAACCCGACCCATGAACTCAGCCGCGCCGAACGAGCCGAATTCGAGCGCCAGATGAACCGGACTTACCGCAAGGTGTTCGATCTGGCCTATCGTCTCAGCCGGAGCCGCTCGGACGCGGAGGACCTGACGCAGGAAGCCTTTGTGCGGGCGCTGAAGGCGTACCGCAGCTACGAAGGGGACCGACCGTTTGAGAACTGGATTTTCCGGATTGTGACCCGCTTGTATCTGGACCTGCGCCGCAACCGCGACCGCCGGGTGAAGACGGTGAGCTACGACGCGCCCCTGACGCCGGACGGATCGGACGATAGCGTGCACTTCGAGGCCGCCAGCGACGAGCTGACCCCCGTGCAGGCCCTGCTGAGCCAGGAACTGAGCGAAGAGATGGTGGTTTCGTTGAAGCAACTTTCGCCGGAGCAGCGCGAGCTGATCTGGATGGCGGACGTGGAAGGCTTGCCCTATAAGGAGATTGCCGACCGGATTCATGCGCCGGTGGGGACGGTGCGCAGCCGCCTGCACCGCGCGCACAAGCAGCTGCGGGCGTTGCTCGCGGGTCTGCGGGTGTCCACACCCTCCCTGGGCGGCCTGCCGGCAGCGAAGGCTGCGCGGTAACGCCAGGCTCGAGTCGAACGACATTTCCACCCCCTTTTCAGGGGGTTTTTTCTTTTTCTTCACCCAAACCTTGACAGAGAGAGCGAGAGAGAGATAATACTGGCATGAGGTTGAAATCGACCTCCTTCGTCGCCATGGCCTTACTCTCTTGCATGGCAGTCTCACAGACTCCCATTTATGCCACGAACGAACCGCCCCATGGCGAACCATTCTTCAAGAAGCTGGGCGAAGGCGCTTGGCAGCATTGTGAGCATGGTACCCAAAGTGACTGGTACCTATCTGGAACCCGCCCCTCTGGATGGAGGTACTTCACCCATCACCCTAACCCTTGGGCATACTATTACCCAACCGTGAATTGGGTCTTTAGCAGCTCGGTTCCGCCGAGCACTCACTTGACTAAGAAGGTCTGGACACTGAATATGTCCTACCCTGGACCGCACTACCCTCCGTATGATCCGCAGGATCCGAATCTTGTGCCGTGGTTCGATATTCCTTTTAACAACTATTGGGTTCAGACCATCGCAGAGCAATGCCTCGGGGAAACAGGTGCCGGGGAGTAGACAGCAATTTCGACATGCCTTCAGTCTGCTGTTACTTTGTGCGAGTTTAACCGGGCTTGCACAAAGTCAATCAAGTGGATTGAAAGCCTCGCCCTTGCGTATTGAGAGCGAAGAGCGGCAAACCAGATTTTTCGGAGAGATCGATGAACCGATCCTCGTTGATGTTGCGAATTTGTCTCTTACGATCGACCCTTCAACTGAGCTGCTGCCTTTGCCAAAGTCCTGGCTTGGAGAGTTTGCGATTACGTTTTCTCGAGACATCAAGGCCCAAGGCACGGGCCTTGTTTGCTACCGAGTCAATCCAACCTCTCTTATTGCAAGCGCATCTTCGGCAAGAGTTTTCCATACATGGCTACTCGGCGCAAACCCTGACCACTTGGCCAAGCTTCTTAATGGTGGCATGAGTTTAGGTGAATTCGATGCCGATGGAACTTACGTGAATCGGATTGCCATGCGCGCCCATCCGCAAGGAATGGGCGCAATCGCAAACAGCCCAGAAAATTTCCGGGCCCGAGTTGTTTTGGAGGTCACGATGAAACTAACTACGAGCCAAGGTCAAGGTTCAAAGATGTTCGAAAAGCCCATCACTCCAAGGGCAGCGCAGCCACTTACGTTGAAACCCGTTCCAAACGTCGAGCCGCTCAATCCAACTCACCAGGTGATTGACTGGGAAGATGGGAAGCTCACAACGATCTACAATGCCATCATGCGCCTCAACCAAGAATGTGGACTATTCTTCAAGGTTGATCCGAAGATTTGGGATGCACCCATTTTCTTGAAAGGCAAGTGGGACGCTGATGACTTGGCCGAGGCAATACTCATTATCGCAGACGCCCCGCGCGGAACTTACCGTCGTGGCGACGATCTTTCTGCGTTAAGCGATGCATACGAAGACCTTCTCGACAAGGCCGGTAACGAGTTTGGTGTTCCAGAGGAGATTTACAGTGCAGCAAAGGAAGGCCACTCTCTTCCATTTGGTACGATACTCCAGCTTCTTCCGGATGCTTTTGCTCACTTGAAAACTGAGGAGGGAGGATATACCGTTAGCATGCGGGAGCCAGTCCAGATAGATATGAGGCTTGTCTATAACATTGCTGGTACGGGAATTGTCCCTGTTCAGTTTGGTGAAGGGCGAGGCATTGCTCCCAACGGAGCCCTCATGGGCGCCCAGCGTCCCAAAACGTCACGAGGTTGATAGACCAATCAAGGTGAAGTAATTGATCCGGGTGGGCCTGGGGGGAATCGAACCCACGACCAAGCGGTTATGAGCCGCCCGCTCTCACCACTGAGCTACAGGCCCGAAGGATCTTCTATTCTACTCGCTGACTCCGCCGCCGCCAGTTCATCCGTCACGGAGCCCTCCCACAGCGGCACATCCGTGCGGTAGCCCGCTCGCGCAATCATGTGCGCCGCGATGGGCTGGGTCAGGAACAAGAACAGGATCACCAGCACCGCCTTCACGGTCTCGCCGGGCTGGGCAAAGTGCACGCTCAGCGCCGCCATCACCAGCAGCAGCCCCAGGGTCGTTGCCTTGGTCGTCGCCTGCATCCGCATGTAGAGGTCCGGCATCCGCAGCAGGCCCACCACGGAGAGCAGGATGAACACCGTCCCCAGTCCGGCCAGCGCCACCACCACGATTTCGCGCGGGCTCATGCGTTTTCTCCTCCTTCCTCGAGGGCATCGCTGCGCGCCTGGTCCTGCGCCTGGTTTTGCCCGCGATCCCGAGAAGAAGCCGTCTCTGGGCGTGGCCGGCTGGCCCGTCCGGCTTCGGCGTAGCGGGCGTACGCCACGCTCCCCACAAAGGCCACGAGGGCAATGACCAGCGCCACATCCAGGTACACGGGCTCTCCCTTCGCCATCGCGAGCAGGGCCACCGCCGCCACCGCCATCGTGGCCATCAGGTCAAGCGAAATCACCCGCTCGGTGAGGTGCGGCCCGCGAATCAGGCTCGCGAGCGCCCCCAAGGCCCCCACGCCCAGCACGGCCAGTAGAATCCAGATCACATTGGCGTAGTTCACGCGGCGAACACCTCCATGATGCGGCGCTCAAAGCCCTGCTTGATATCGCGCACCACGGCGGCTGGCCCTTCTTCAGGCAACCGCAGCACGTGGACATAGAGCTGAGAACGATCTTCGGATACGTGCAAGCTCAGGGTACCTGGAGTTAACGAAACCAGGTTTGCCAGCAGCGCGATCTGCGATTCTTCGGTCAGGCTCAGCGGGATGGCGACGATGGCGGGACGGAGTTCCGAGGTTGGTCGGAACACTTCCGGCACCACTCGGATGTTGGCCAAAACCAGCTCCCATAGGAAGTAGCCCACCAGCTGCACACCCTTGAAAATGCGCCCGGGCGAGAGCGGCGGCGTGGCGACATTGATGGACCGCAGGAGGCTCATCACCAGGATGGCCAGCCCCAGGCCGAAGATGAACCCGCCCAGCGTGTACTGGTCGTTGAGGGCCATCCACAGCCCGGCCAGAATGACGTACAAGTAAATCACGGACGCACCTCCTCCGTGGCTGCCGACACCAGAGGCCCCTTAAAGGCCGCCCCGGCCTGGCGCACCGGGTCGTTCACCACCGGCGAAGACGAGAGGGCCACCAGGGCCACCACCATGCTTCCTAACCCCACGTTCATCAACCACTGTCGGCGTCGGCTGAGCGGATTCACATCTTCACCTAAGGGCTCCTCGCTGGGCGCAGCAAAAGCCTTCAGATACACATCCACCATTCCGTAGAGCGTCGCCGCGCTGCCCACCAATCCCAAAATCACCAAGAACGGCCGGTCGGCCATCGCGCTCAGCCAATCCCACTTGGCAAAGAACCCGAGCGTGGGGGGCAGCCCCGCCAGGCTCGCGGCCAGCACCGCAAACGCCCAAGTCAAAGCCGGAGACTGCTCTGCCAACCCACGCATGTCGCGGTAGTTGGTCTGCCCGGTCAGCCGCTCCATCTCACCCGCCACCAAGAACAAACCCCCTTTGGCCAGCGCGTGATTGACAATCAGCAGCGCCACCACGGCGGGTTGCTGCAGCGCAATGGCAATGGCGATGTAGCCCACCTGACTAACGCTGGAAAACGCCAGCATCCGCCGCAGATTCGCTTGCCCAATGAGCCCGAACGAGCCCACCAAGATGGAAAGCACGCCCCCAATGCCCAGCACCGTGAACCAGATTTCGTTCTGCAGCAAGCCCAGGGTGCGCAGTAGCGCCAGGCACCCCACCTTGGTCAGCAGCGCCGAGAACAAGGCAATGGTGTAGGTGGGCGCGGCGGGATAGCTGGCCGGCATCCAGAACGCCAGCGGTACCACCGAGGCCTTGAGCATAAACGCCAGCACCAGCAGCGCCGCCGGGCCATCGGGGATGCCCACCTGCGCCAGTTGCACGAAGCTGAGCGTGCCCGTGTGCGCGTAAGTCAGCCCGCACCCGGCCAGGAACATCACGCTGGAGATGAGGTTGAGCGTGACGTACTTCATCCCCCCGGCCAGTTGCTGGTCGGAGCCCCCGTGCACCATCAGAACAAAGCTACTAATGAGCAAGACTTCGAACCAGACAAACAGGTTGAAGAGGTCCGCGGTGAGGAAGGCCCCCGTCACGCCAAAGGCAAGACAATAGGTGAGCCCGTGATACCAAAAGGCTTCGGCCTTTCGGTCCAGGCGCGCATGGGCGGCCAGCCCCACCGCGAGCTGGATGAACGCCGCCAACACCACCATCATCGCGCCCAACTGGTCTGCAACGAAGGAAATGCCGTAGTGGCGATCCCAGCCCCCCACTTCGGTCACCATCGTGCCCTGGGCGTGCACCTGCATCGCCAGATTTGCCGCCATGGCCAGCCAACCGACGCCGCCCAACAGGCTCACCAGTTGCACTACGCGTCGCCGACGGGCAAAGGCGAAACAGAGGCACGCCAGCACTAAGGGCGTGGCCAGCACCAGGGCCGGTAGGTTGGTGTAGATCACTCCGTACCCACCCCCTCGGTCAGTTCGTCGAAGCCATCAATCTGAGAGGTTTGGTGGACGCGGTGGACCAGCACCACCGCAAAGGCCAGCACCCCAAACCCAATGACGATGGCCGTGAGAATCAGCGCCTGCGCAATGGGGTCGGCGATGGGGGTCGTCACCACTTTTTCGCCATCCGGGATGAGCGGCGGCGGCAAGCGGCGCGCCCCGGAAGACACGAAGATCATCAGGTTGGCCGCGTTGCCCAGCACCGCAATGCCGAGGAGCAACTTGACCAGCGGCCGCTGCAGGATGAGATACACCCCAATGGCAAAGAGGAACCCCACCACCACCGCGTAGAGCGCGTCCATTACTCTTCGTCCTCCCCGAGCTCAAGCACGATGGTCAGCACGATGCCAATGACCAGGAAATACACGCCAATGTCGAAAAGGAAGGGGGTGCCGAGGGCAATCGGTTCCGGGTCGGCCCCTTGCACCGAGGTCCAAACGCCTTTCATGAACGGCTCCCCGCGTACGACCGCCAAGAACGGTGACAGCGCGGCAATGCTGAGCCCAAACACGATAAACGACTGCGGCGGAAACCGCAGGAACGTGCGCGCCGCCCGGTAGCCATGCGCCAACCCGTAGAGGATGACCGACGCCGACGCCACCAGCCCTCCGCTGAACCCGCCACCCGGCAGGTAGTGCCCCCGCCACAGCAAGAACACGCTGAAAACCAAGAACACCGGCAGCAACCACCGGGTCCCCGCGCGCAATACGAGGGAGTCTATTCCGCCACCTCCGTCGTAGGCAGGTTCTCGCGATTGCGGAGACGTAGCAAGGCGGTAACCCCGAAGGCGGCGATCCCCAGCACGGCAATCTCGCCCATCGTATCAATGCCTCGGAAGTCCACCAAGATCACGTTCACGATGTTGCGCCCGTAAGCTTCGGTGTAGGTGCGCTCGGCCACCCACTGCGCGGTGTCCACCGGGCGATCCGAACCCATGGCCGCCAGCGTAAACACGGTCATGGACGCCCCCACGCCCAGGCTGATGATGACGTCGCGGGTTTTGCGCCACACCTGCGTCTGCCGGACCAAGCGAGGCAGTCGGAAGAACACCAGGACGATGAGGAGGACCGTGAGCGTGTCCACCACGATCTGCGTCATGGCGAGGTCCGGGGCGCCGTGGAGCAAGAAGAACACCGCCACCCCGAGGCCCAACGCCCCGATGGACAAGGCGGCAAACAAGCGGCGCTGAGTGATGGCAGCCACGCCCGCCCCCACGACCATCACGATGAGCACCAAAACTTCAGGGGCACTCTTCGCCGTGATGGTGAGATTCAGGCCGGGGTTCTGGGGCTGGGCAAAAAGCCGCCACGCCACCACCCCTATCACGCCCGCCACCGTCGCCCAGGTGAGCGCCACGTAGTTGGTGAGTGACCCGGACTGCGTGACCCTCGTCACCCGCTCGCCGACGCTCAAGACCGCACGGCCGAGCTTGTGGGCTGTGTCCGTCGCGGCGGTGGTCCAGCGGCTGGTGTCGGGTTTCCAGCGCGGCCACAGCGCAAAGAGCGCCAGAGCCAGCGCCCACGCCCCCACCGACACCCCCAGCGCGGCATCCACCCCGTACCAGGCCTGCCAGCCGTACTTGAGTTCGCGCCGGTGGCCCAGGCTGGCTTGCACTTCTTGCACCCACTGCTGCGGGCCGGCCGAGGCCAAGAAGATCATCAAGAATCCCGCTACGCCGAGGATCAGTGGCGGCAGGGACATAGAGAGCGGCACCGGGTGCGGATGATTGTCCGGGTCCGGCGCGCGCCCGGCAAACAGGCGTACCGTGAGCATCAGCGCCAGCAGACCAAAGATGCCGCCCGCCAGCGCCCAAGCCCCCAGCCCGCCCGTGGCCAAGGCCCCCAGGCTTTCCTGGCTCTTCAGCAAGGCTTTGCTGCCGAGTTCTTTTGCGGCAAACCCGGCCGTCCCGGGCAGGCCAAACATGCTCAAACCCGCCAGTGCCGAGGCGACGGCCAATACGGGCATCGTGCGCCCCAGACCGCCCAATCGGTGAATGTCGCGGGTGCCGCAAGCGTGGTCCACCGCCCCCGCCACCATAAAGAGCGCGCCCTTATACAGCGCGTGCGCCAGCAGGAAGATGCCCACGGCCTCCGCCGCCAGCGGGCTGGGGATGGCCAGCAGCATCACCATGCCGCCCAGGCTCGCCACCGTAGAATAGGCCAGCAACTGCTTGAGGTCCGTCTTGCGGCACAGAGCCACGGCTCCGAGAGCCAACGTCACGCCCCCCACCACGAGCAGGGTCGGAGTCCAGGCTGGATGCACCGCGAACTGAGGCTGCAGCACGGCCAGCAGGAAGACGCCCGCCTTGACCATAGTGGCGCTGTGCAAGTATGCGGAGACCGGCGTCGGGGCCTTCATCGCCCCCGGCAACCAGAAGTGGAACGGCACCTGCGCCGACTTTGTGAAGGCGCCCAACAGAATCAGGGCCAGGCTGAGGTCAGTGACGCCCTCGTTCTGATAAGTAATCAATCCCCCCAGCAGGCACAGACCACCCAAGGCGGTGACCAGCAAAGCCTGGCGAGCCGAGCGGCGCGCCGCTTCATCGCCCTGCTTGTAGCCGATGAGCAAGAACGAGGTCAGGCTGGTCAGTTCCCAGAATACGAAGAGCTCGAACAGCCCGTTGATCGGGTCGAGCCCGGCCTGGGCCACCCCCAGCATCGCGCCCATGAAAGCATAGAGCAGACTGAAGAGACGGAACCGCTTGGGATCCTCCGCCGAGTAGCCCCCCGCATAGACCAAAACGAGCGTGCCCATCGCTGCGATGAGCACCATGAACACCCACGGCAAGCCTGCCAACGGCACCCCTTGGGGCTCAATCACTTGGCCTTGGCTCGTCGCCAAGAATGTGGCCAAGCCCGCGGCCGGGACGGCAAAGAGCAGGGGCAAACGCGCCAAGTAGCGGCCCCCCAAACTGATGAGGGCCGCCACCAAGAAACAGAAATGGGGCGCGAAGCTTAGTAAGCCCATCGGGCATTCCGGCTCACTTCACCCTCTGGGGGCCACAAGCAAGCCGGTACGTTGATTACCGGGTCTTCCCGTCCTCCGATCCTTCGCCTTCTTCACGCTCGCGGAGCATTTCTTCAATCATGCGATCCAGCGCACCGCGCTGCACCCGGCCCGCCGCCGTGCGCTCATCCACCACTTGCTGGCCCTCAGGAGCCTTGGCTTCCAGCAGCGAGGCATCCCACTTCTCGCCGGTGGCGGTTTCCACCAGCACGTCGCGGCGGAGGTTGCTTACATCGCCAAAGTTGTTCACAGAGCGGCTCGCCGTTTCCACGCTTTGCAAGGTCATCTTGCCGCCCGCCTCAGCGGCGCGGAAAGTGATGGTCACGTTGTTGTTCTTGACCGTGATGATCACCAGCGACCCGCTCTTTTCCGTCGTGATGGCGGCATCCTCGCGGAACGCACCCTTGATCGCGTCCGGGCCGTCCAGAAGGGTGAGGATGTAGGAACCATTGCGACCGAGGCCAAACTCGTTCCCGCTGTCCGTAAAAGTCTTCTTGGCTTCGCGCATGCGAATCGGGAATCGCTCCTGCAGTTCGTCCACCATCAACGTCTTGCCATCGGCAACCGCGAGGAACCCGCCGCCCATCGCCTCGTAGGAGGTCATGCGGAACTTGCCCGGCTCGGCAAACCAGAGTTCGGTGGTGTAGTCCGCCGGGGACTTATCGAACTGGTCCATCAAGTCGTAACGCGCAATAAAGAAGCGCGTGTTGCGCATGGCGGAGTAAGTTTCCGATAGCTTCACGAGGTCTGCCAGACCACTGCGATCCGGGGCATCTTGCGCCCACGCGCCGGCGGCCGCAAACAGAGAAAGGGCCAGGAGAGTGCCACGCCCGAACAAATGACGCTTCATGCGTCCTACTCTACACCAAAGAGCCGACAATCAGTTCCGTCTTCGCGCTACTATTCTCAGCAGACGTGGGGTGATCAACGAAGACGCCCCTTAGGAACGCAAAGTGGCAATCAGTGAACAAGGATTGATGGAGCAGGGCGGCTCGTTTTTTGGAACGACCCCCGCCCGCATTACAACCGTCGCGGATACCAGCAGCGACGAGCGATTGATGATCGAAACGGCGGAGCAATTTAGCCTCAACGAGGTGCTGCCGCTGGTGGATCGACTGGAAAAGCAAGAGCCCGGCCTGATGCCGAGTCTGATCCGCAAGGCGGGCGACCTTGGCCTGTGCGGCATTGATGCCAGCGACCAATACGGTGGGCTCGGCCTGGGCAAGAACCTCGCCGCGCGCATCTTGGAATTCATGTCGCTCGATGCCGCGTTTAGCGTCACCTACGGCATCACCAGCGGCATCAGCCAGCTGGGCCTTACCCTGTTTGGCACGGACGCGCAGAAGGCGCAATACCTGCCCCGGCTGACCAGCGGTGAATGGATTGGCGCGTACTGTCTCAGCGAACCCAACAGCGGCACCGACGCCCTCTCCATGACCACCAGGGCCGAAAAGCGCGGCGACCACTACGTGCTGAACGGCACCAAGATGTGGATCAGCAACGCGCAGTGGGCTGACTTCTTCTTGGTGATGGCCAAGGTGGACGGCGAGCACGTCACGGCCTTCCTGGTCGAAAAATCCATGCCGGGCGTCTCCATCAGCCGCGAAGAGCACAAGATGGGCCTGAAGGGCAGCAGCACGGCCCGCGTGATTTTGGAGAACGCCGAGGTCCCCGCCGAGAACGTGCTGCACGAGATTGGCAAGGGCCACCAGGTGGCGTTCAATGCCCTCAACATCGGGCGGTTTAAGCTGGGGGCCATGAGCATGGGCCCGGCGCGCCAGGCCATCATGCACGCCTCAGGTTACGCCCAGGATCGCAAGCAGTTCGGCCAGCCCATCGCCGAATTCGGTCTCATTCAGCAGAAGTTTGCCGATATGGCAATGTTCTACTTTGTGGCCGAGGCGATGCTCTACCGCACCGGGGCCAACATTGACCGCGCGTTCGAAACCATGGGTGGCACCCCGGACGGCAACCGCAAGGCGGCCGAGGAGTACGCGATTGAGTGCTCGGCGTGCAAGGTGTTCACCACCGAAGCCGAAGCCGCCATCGTGGACGACTGCATCCAGGTCTACGGTGGCTATGGATTCACCGAGGAGTTCCCGGTGGCCCGCATCTACCGTGACGCCCGCGTGAGCCGCATCTACGAGGGCACCAATGAAATCAACCGCATCTTCTTGGCCGACCGCCTGGTGCGCAAGCTCGGCGACGGCGCCAAGGCGGCCGGAGATTCGTTTATCTCCGAACTCGCGGGCCGCACCATGGCCAAGTTCGACAAGAACCAGGAGATCCTGGGGGCGTGCAGCGACTTGCTCATTCTCACCTTTGCCGAACAGAGCGCCCTCCTGCGCGCTAAGCAGGAAGGCGAATACGGGCAGATGTGCTACGACCGGTACTTAAACTGGGCGCAGCCCCGTGCGGCGATGTTTGCCCAGCGGGTTTTGGGCGAAGCGGTGGCGCTTCCCGCCCCGCGCCCCGGTCATACCGAACCCCTGGCCCGCCGGCTCTACGAAACGCGCCGCCCCTCCTAACCCCAGGGTAAGCAAAAAGAGAATCCCCCCACACAGGCCGCGGCCGGTGAGGGGATTTTCTTTGCCTAAGGCAGACCGCTTAGGTGCCTTCTTGCCAGCTGGCCAGGTACTGCTCTTGCTCGGGGGTCAGCACGTCAATGTTGGCGCCCATGGTCGCCAGCTTCAGGCGGGCGACGTTCTTGTCAATGTCATCCGGCACGCTGTAAACGTCCTTACCCAGGTTGGCGGCGTTGGCCACCATGTATTCGGCGCACAGGGCTTGGTTGGCAAAGCTCATGTCCATCACGCTGGCCGGGTGCCCTTCGGCGGCCGCCAGGTTGATCAATCGGCCATCGGCCAGGAGATAAACCTTGCTGCCATCGTGCCGGGTGAACTCTTCCACAAACGGGCGGACCTCGCGACGCGCCTTGGAAAGCGCATCCAGCGCCGGGATGTTGATTTCGACGTTAAAGTGGCCGCTGTTGCACACCACCGCGCCATCCTTGATGACCTTGAAGTGGCGATCATCCAGCACGTGCTTGTTGCCCGTGACGGTGATGAAGAGGTCACCAATCGGGGCCGCCGCTTCCATCGGCATCACCTCAAAACCGTCCATCACGGCTTCAATCGCCTTGGTCGGGTCAATTTCGGTGACGACCACGCGGGCGCCCATGCCCCGGGCGCGCGATGCCACGCCGCGACCACACCAGCCGTAGCCGGCCACCACCACCACGCGGCCGCTAAGCAGCATGTTGGTGCAGCGCAGGATGCCGTCCAGCGTGCTCTGGCCGGTGCCGTAGCGGTTGTCAAAAAGGTGCTTGGTCAGCGCGTCGTTCACAGCCACAATCGGGTAGCCCAGCACGCCTTCGTTGGCCATCGCACGAAGGCGGATGACGCCGGTCGTGGTTTCTTCGGTGCCGCCAATGATGGTCTCCATGAGGTCGCGGCGATCGTTGTGGATGAGGCCGACCGTGTCCGCGCCGTCGTCCATCGTCAGGGTCGGGCGGATGTCCAGCGCCTGGTGAATGTGGCGGTAATACGTTTCGTGGTCTTCGCCCTTGATGGCAAAGGTGCTGATGCCGTAGTGGTGCACCAGGGCCGCCGCCGTGTCATCTTGGGTGCTCAGCGGGTTGCTGGCGCACAGAGCGACTTCGGCGCCGCCTTCCTTCAGCGTGCGCATCAGGTTGGCCGTTTCGGTTGTGACGTGCAGACACGCCGTGATGCGCTGGCCCGCCAGCGGCTTTTCCTTGGCAAATCGTTCGCGAATGGCTCGCAGGACCGGCATGTCACGCTCGGCCCATTCAATTCGGTTACGTCCGGCGTCGGCCAGATTGGCATCGGCAATGTGCGAAGCCACGGTAGTCGTCTCCATCCTAGCCTTATTATGGGGATGTTTGGGCCGAATCCTTCGGGGCAAAATGCCATTCGGCCCCGGCCCTAATCTTGCGTTTTAGGCGGCGGAGAGCATGTTGCCCGGCAGATGCTTGAGTTCGAGGGCTGTATCGTTCCTTCCGGCCCGCACCACCGCCGATTCCAGCGTGTTCTCCAGCTCACGGATGTTGCCCGGCCAGGCGTAGGCTTCCAGGGCCCGCAACGCATCCGGGGCAATGGTCTCCAGGTGGCGACCGTTCAACTCGCAGTGCCGCGCCAAGAAGTGTTGGGCCAACGGCTCAATGTCTTCGGGCCGCTCGCGCAGGGCCGGCATGGCGATCTCCACCACGCGCAGGCGATAAATGAGGTCGAGACGGAACTCGCCCATATCCACCATGGCCTGCAGGTTGCGGTTGGTGGCCGTCACCAAGCGGACATCCACCCGGGTGGGGGCGGTGCTGCCCAGACGCTCAAATTCTCGTTCTTGCAGCACGCGCAGGAGCTTGATCTGCGTCATCATCGGGATGTCGCCGATCTCATCCAGGAACAACGTGCCCTGGTTGGCGAGTTCAAATCGCCCAGCCTTGGCCTGGTCCGCGCCCGTGAACGCGCCCTTCTCGTGGCCAAAGAGTTCGGCTTCCAGCAGGGTGTCCGGCAGGGCCGCGCAGCTCACCGCGACAAAGGGCTGCTCCGCGCGGGGGCTGAGGGCGTGTAGCAGCTTGGCCACCACCTCTTTGCCGGTGCCGCTTTCGCCCGTGACGAGCACGGTCGCGCGGCTATCGGCCACCTGCTCGATGGTCTCGTAAATCTCCTTCATCAAGTCCGAGCGGAAGATGAAGTCCGGCGCGGCCGTCAATCCCGCGCGAGTGCTGGCCTTAGGCTTGGCGACAGCGCGAGCGGGGGCCGGATTTTGGCTGGCCTCCAGCGCGCTTTGCATCACCCGCTTGATGGCGTCCAAATCGAAGGGCTTCGTTACATACTCAAACGCGCCCTTGCGGATGGCACTCACTGCTTGGGGAATCGTGCCGTAGGCCGTCATGATCACCACCGGGATTTCCGGCCAGTCAGCGGCAATCGCTTCTTGGAGTTGGTAGCCACTCATGCCCGGCATGGTGACGTCGGTCAGCACGGCATCGACGCGACCCGACTTGAGCACTTGGAGCGCTTCATGACCGTTCTCTGCCAGCACCGCCGACCAACCTTCGCGGTCGAACGCCACTTGCAAGATGCGCCGAATATTGGCTTCATCATCAACGATCAGAATCTTCTTCTTGCTCACGCGGATCTCCTAGAAAACGACACTTCAAAGGCGGTGCCCTCGCCCGGCGCGCTCTTCACACTCAAGGTGCCTCCGTGCGCGTCCACAATCTTTCGAACATTGGTCAAGCCCAGACCTGTGCCGTGGGGCTTGGTGGTGAAGAACGGCGAGAACAACATGCTTTGCTGTTCGCTGGTCATCCCCACACCGTGGTCAGCCACGGAGAAGCCCGTCGATCGGATGGTGACTTCCACAAATTGGTCCGGGGCGCTCGCCTCACGGGCATTGCGCAACAGGTTCAGCATCACCTGCTCCACGCGGTGGTCATCCAGCAGGATGAGCGGCGTCTCGCCTTCGTAGCGGAACACCAGATGCTTGCCTTCTTCGGCAAAGCTGGGGGCCTCCAGTCGCTCCACCCGCTGGGCGATAGCGATGAGGCTGGCCGGGCGGACCTCCAAGTGTACCGGCCGCGCAAAGTCTAAGAAATTATCGCAGAGCTTATTCAGACGCTCAGCTTCTTCCATCACCACCGCGCCGAGTTCTTCGGCCAAATCCGGGCTGGATTGGATCATCTGCCCCGCCGAGCGAATACCCGTGAGCGGATTGCGAATCTCATGAGCAATGGCCGCTGTCATTTGGCCAATCTCGGCGAGGCGTCTTACTCGACCAATTTCGGACTGCGAGCGGACAAAATCCGTGATCTCCTCAATGGTGAGAACTGTGCTGCCATCACTCAAAGGAACCGCGTGCATAGTCCAAGTTCGGTCGCTTCGGCTATCATAAACCTTGGCCGTGCGGAGTGAATCCCCTTGGCGGCTCAGCGACGTCATTTGCTGCACGGCTTCCTTAAAGTCTTCCGTCTTGGCCACGCTGGCCAGCATCTCATCAGAGCGCTTGTTGCGGTCCAGAATCTGGTTGTCGCGGTCAATCACCATCACGGCACTGCCCACGCTGTCCAGCACCCCGCGCAGGGTTTCGTGGCGGTTCTGCGCTTCTTGCAAAGCCGCTTGGGTTTGTGCCACCAGCTTGGCATTGGTAATCGCCAGGGCAATGGTGTGCGCCACAGCTTCGGCCTTGGCGAGGTCTTCGGCACCAAATGCGGACTCCTCGGTGCTCCGGGAAAGGTTGAGCACGCCTACGGCCTGGTTCCCATTCATCAGGGGCACAATCAGAGCGCTGGCCACATCGGCTCGGTGCCGTCCGGCCACGTTTTCGGCGACACGGTCATCCACAATCAGCGACTTGCGAGTGGCGATGGCATGACCGGCCAGGCCGTAATCCACCTCAACAACCGCTCCCAACGGAATCTGCGCAAGGGCGCCCGTCTTGGCCACCAAGCCGAAAACGCCATCACCATTGTCTAAGAAGATCGTGGCTCCGCTGGCCCCAAAAACCACCGCCACGCGCTCCAGGGTGGTGCCCAAGAACGCCTGCAAGCCCAGAACAGGTAAGGAACTGAGTTCAAAAAGAGACCACAACGGGTCCGGCGTTCGGGATGAGGAATCAGCCAACACAATAAGTGTCGGCACAACGCTCGCTTGAACTTAGTCGTCGTTGGACAAATTGGCCGGGGAAAAACGCGGGTCGTAAGTGTGCGTCACGTCCGCCAGCCGGGTCATGAAATAGCCCAGCGCATCCCCAAACTGCTGGGGGGTTAGCGTTTGAGAGGGATCGGTAGCCAACGGGGACACCGGGCCGACAAAACCCCACTCGATCAACCGCTTGAGTTGGGCGCGTGTTTCGGGGGCCGGGTTCCGGCTGTCAATCAATGGCTGGTCCACGGCCTGGCGGATCGGACGCCCACGAAAACGAGGTCGCGCCAGGGTCATGATGCGGTCAAATTCGGCCACCATCTCCGCACGAGTCGCGGCGCGGGCTTGGCCAGTTCGAGCCGTTGGGGTCCCTTCCACCTTCAGCACCACGCGCACGGCTTTGTCCACTCGGTTCATCACCTGGGTCATGGCATCGTGGCGAAGCGGTGCTGCCGATGCCAACCCGCCGACCAGGCCCAAGACAACAAGGGTGACCGCGCGCATCACTCGTAGGTTACCGCCGCCGATTTTTCGATGGCATCCAGTTCTTCCAGTGCCCGGCCACAACCAATGGCCACACTGTTCAGCGCGTTCTCCGCCACCTTCACGGGCACGTCGGTCACCCGCTGCAAAAGCTGATCAAGGCCGCGAAGCAATGCCCCGCCCCCAGTCAGGGTAATCCCCCGCTCGATGATGTCGCTGGAGAGTTCCGGCGGAGTATCTTCCAGCACCGCGCACACCTTCTCGGCAATCAAGCGCACGGGTTCGCTCAGGGCTGCGCGCACTTCCTCGCTCGAGACTTCCAACGTTCGAGGTAGGCCGGCGACGAGATCGCGGCCTCGCACGTTCATGGTCAGCTCGGGATCAATGGGATAGGCGGTGCCGATCCGCATCTTGATCTCTTCGGCGGTGGCGTCGCCGATCAGCAAGTTGTACGTGTTCTTGATGTGCCGGACAATGGCGTCGTCCAGTTTGTTGCCACCCACCCGCAGGCTTTGGCTTAGCACGATGCCGCCGAGACTAATCACCGCGATATCGGTGGTGCCCCCGCCGATATCCACGATCATGTTGCCGCCCGGATTGGCAATCGGCAAACCGCATCCAATGGCCGCGGCCATGGGCTCTTCAATCGTCATGGCGCGGCCAAAACCGGCCTCGCGCGCGGCCTTGCACACGGCGCGGCGCTCCACGTTGGTCACCCCGCTGGGCACGCAAATCAGGGCGGTCGGCGGGAACATCTGCCAGCCCCCCACCACCTTCTTGCGGATGTGCTCCATCATCTTCATCGTGACGGTGTAGTCCGCAATGACCCCATCCTTCATCGGGCGCACGGCTTGGATGTTGCCAGGGGTTTTGCCCAGCATCTCGCGGGCTTCGTTCCCTACGGCAAGGACCGTTTTGGTGTTTGTCGAAATGGCCACCACGGTGGGCTCATTCAGGACAATGCCCTTCCCTCGACGGTAAACGAGCAGGTTGGCCGTACCGAGGTCAATTCCGATTTCAGCAGCAAATTTCAAGGTGGGAACTGCTATTGTGACACGGGCCTAAACGTTGGCCGTGTCCGACAGCCTCTCTACTGACGCCCCCAGACTATTGAGGGTTGCTTCAAAGTCCTCATAGCCCCGGTCGATGTAGTGCACATTGTGCACTTGCGTGGTCCCTTCGGCGGCCAGGCCGGCCAAAACGAGAGCGGCGCCTGCGCGCAAGTCGCTGGCTTCCACCACCGCACCCTGCAGACGTTCCACGCCCCGGATGATCGTGCGGCTGCCACTGGTCTTGATGTTCGCGCCCATGCGATTCAGCTGGTTCACGTGGCCGGTGCGGCGTTCGTAAATCGTCTCGTCCACTTCGCTCGTGCCGTCGGCCAGGGCCATCACGGCCACCATGGTCTGCTGCATGTCGGTGGCAAAGCCCGGGTACGGCAAGGTGACGACTTCGGCCGCCTTCAGGCGTCCCGTCGCCCCGACGGTGACGGAATCACTCGTCACCTCGACCTCCGCGCCCATTTCCTTGAGTTTGGTCACCAGGGCCGCTTGGTATTCGGGCAAGATTTCGGTACACGTCACGCGCCCCTTGGTGATCGCCCCGGCCAGCAGGTACGTCCCCACCTGGATGCGGTCCGCCGGAATGCGGAAGCGGTTGTCACCCATGTGGTCCACGCCGGTTACGGTGATCTTGTTGGTGCCCGCACCTTCGATGCGCGCGCCCGCACCCTGCAAAAAGGCCGCGAGTTGAGTGACCTCGGGCTCCATGGCCGCGTTGTCAATCACGGTCTGGCCGGGTGTGCGGCAGGCCGTCGCCATGAGGTGCTGGGTGGCCCCGGCACTCGGAAAATCGAGATAAATGTATTCGCCGTGCAGGCTGTCGCTGGCGACGGAGTACACCGCGTTATCGGTGTCCACCGGGGCCCCCATGCTGGCGAGTGCCTTGAGATGGAAGTCCACCTTGCGGTCGCCGATGTCGCAGCCGCCCGGCATGGGCAGGCGCGCCTTGCCAAAGCGAGTGAGCAGCGGACCGAGGAGATAGAACGAGGTGCGAATGCGCCGCACGTGGGCGTCGCTCGGCTCAAAGTAATGCAGGTGGCGGGTGTCGATGGTGCAGGTACTGCCATTCCACGTCACCTCGGCCCCAAACTCGCGCAACAATTCCAACTTAGTGCGAACGTCGCTGATGTTAGGCAGATTTGCCAGTTCCGTTACGCCGTCAATCAGGGGCAAACTCGCCAAAATCGCCAGCGAAGCGTTCTTGCTTCCGCCCACCGCCACGCTCCCCACCAGGGGTGCGCCACCGTCAATCTTCAAGACATTCATCGTCAAAATCCCATCCGTGGTGAAAATCTCCCATCATCGTAGCACACAAACCCCGCCCCCGGAACTCCCGCCGTGCTTTTTGCGGACCTCTTCGTAAAGGTTTTGTAAAGATTGCGCCCAACGGGCGCTTCCGTACGTCTGAATACCATGATGGCGCCAAAACGTTGGCAAATCGAGGAAAGGAGGATGCGTCCACCGCTGTGGTCCGATACGGTCATACCGTCTCGTTGCCGCCGTTCGCCTCGGGCCCGTCTGTCTGTGACCGACGGGCCTCGCTATTGGCGCCGGGGGGTCCGCCATGGCTGAGGTCTTACTTTTGAACGCGAACTACGAACCGCTGAACGTCTGCAACGTCAGCCGGGCGGTCTCGTTGGTGCTGCTGGGCAAGGCGGAAATCCTGCACGAGCACGACCAGCCGATCCGCACCAGCCGGGGCACCATTGTCAGCCCCAGCATCGTGCGCATGCGCTACATGGTCAAGCGGCCGATGCCCCAATTGCGGCTTTCGCGGCACTCCATCTTGGCGCGCGACCTCTACACCTGCCAGTACTGCGGCAGCCGCAAGGACCTGACGCTGGACCACGTGGTGCCGCGCTGGTGCGGCGGCCCGCACACCTGGGAAAACCTGGTGACCTGCTGCCGCAAGTGCAACCTGAAGAAGGGCGACAAGACGCCCCAGCAGGCCAACATGAAGCTGAAAAAGGTCCCTCGGCGGCCCCATTTTGTGCCGTACCTCAGCCTGCCCAAGTACATGAAGGCCATGCAGAACGACGAATGGGCGTTCTACTTGCCGGTGTTCGAAGAGTTCGGCACGACCATGAACTGAAGCGCGCTTCAGGCAGTGACTTCGAACACGTTGCGGGCGGTTTCAAAGAGCCGCAACCGCACTAGCTTGCCCGGCACCGCCGGGGCCAGCCGATCAAAGATGGCCTGCACCACGATCTCGCTCGTGGTGGGGCCGCCTTGCAGTTCCTCCACATCCAGGTCCAGGTTGCGGTGGTCGTAGCGGTCCACGATCTCTCGGTCCACCACCGCGTCGAGTTCGTCCAGGCTCACGCTCATGCCCGTCACCGGGTCGGTCGGGGCCGAGACCGATACTTCCAGCACGTAGTTGTGGCCGTGGCCGTGGGGATGGTTGCACTTGCCGAACAGCCGCACATTCTCTTCGGGCGACAGCGTGGGGACATGGAGCCGGTGGCTAGCGGCAAATTCGTAGGTGCGAGTGATTGAGGTCATTTCGGGGGTCCATTCGCCGTAGAGCAGCGGGGTTTCTTCGAGTTTGAGGGCCGTGAGCTGGACGCCGCCCGGCAGGTCTTGGAGTTCGCGGGCCATCCAGGCGAGGAGGTTCTCTACCGAAGGGGGCGTGGTGTCGAACGGGGGCACTTCGTCGTTTAGGCTGCGCTGATCGCACCGGGCCACGATGCGCTCTTGCAGCACGTCGTCAATCCACTTGATGTTCACCACCATGCCGTTGGCGGGGTCCACCGGGCCGGCGGCGCTCACCCACAGCACGTAGTTGTGGCCGTGGTTGTAGGGGCTGGCCCACCGCCCAAAGCGCTGACGATTCCCCTCGGCATCCAGCGCAGGATCCCAATAGCGGTGCCCGGCACTGAAGGCGATACGGCGAGTGAGAGTGATCGGGCGCACGGCTAACGTTCTCTACGATACGGGACGCCCAGAGCGGCAGGGGCGGCCGCCCCACGGCCCACAAACACCAGGACCAGCAACGCCCCGAGGTACGGCAAAGCCTGGAAAAGCTCCACCGGCAACGCCGACCGACCCTGCCACTGATACTGCAAGCTATCAATGTAGCCCACAAACAGCGAGGCCAACACCACGCCCCACGGCCGCCAGCGGCCAAAGGTGACCATGGCGATGGCGACAAATCCGCGCCCCGCCACCATGTTCTCGGCGAAGGTGTGGGCCACGCCCACCACCAAGTACGCCCCCGCCAGCCCCGCAAAGGCCCCCGCCACCAAGGCTGCCTGCCAGCGGATGCGCGTGACACTGAGCCCCGCCGACTGCACGGCCGGGGGGTATTCGCCCACTGCCCGGTTGGCCAGCCCCCATTTGGAGCGGGCCAGCCAGAGACTGAGCGCAATGACGAGAATGCCCAGCAGGATCAAGCCGGCATCGAAGGGACCGAACAAGGTGGGCAGAGAGGGCACTCGCACCAGCTCGCCCGACTTGCCGAACTGGGCTCGGAAAAGCGTATTCGTCAGGCCCAGCGCCAACAGATTGACGGCGGTGCCCACCACCACTTGGTCGGCGGTGTTATGAATGGTGAGGAACCCCTGAATGAGCGCGAGCAGCACCCCGGCCACCACGCCCGCGAGCAAGCCCAGGTACGGGTTGCCCGTGGCCCCTGTGACCCGAAAAGCGACGTACGCCCCCATGAGCATGAAGCCTTCCAGGCCGATATTGAGCACGCCCGCGCGCTGACCGATGGATTCGCCCAGGGCGGCAAACGCGACCGGCGCCCCGAAGCGGAGGAACTCCAGCCCCATCACGGCTTCGCCTCCCCTGCCTTCTTCGAGCGGACGGAAAACCGCCACTGCCCCACCGCCACGATAGCTAGCACCGCCACCGCCTGGATCACCAAGACCACCGACGTGCCGACACTGGTGGAGCGGCTGAGGGCTTCGCAACCCGCAAACAACGCCCCAAAGTACAGGGCACTCACCAGCGTCCCCACCGGGTCCAGCGCGCCCAGCAGCGCCACCGGAATGGCGAGGAAACCCCAGTTCTCGCTAAAGCTCTGGTCAATGCTGCGCAGCACGCCCATGTAGGTGATGGCCCCCGCCAATCCGCAAAGCCCGCCGGACCAAAACATGGCCGCCATCTGCGTGCGCGCCACCGGGATGCCGCCAAACTCCGACGCCTTAGGGTTCGCCCCCACCCATTTGATGCTGAAGCCCAATTTGGTGCGGGTGAGGAACCACCACGTGAGCAAGCCCGCCCCCAGCGCCACCCACACCCCGGCGTGCAAGTCGGTTTGGAGTTTGTACCGCTCGAACATCATGGCGTCGGGCAGCGGCGTGGTTTGAGGGGTGAACCCGCCAGGTTCTTTGAGGCCGTTTTGGACCGCCCACCGCAGGGTGCTGAGGGCGATGAAGTTGAGCAGGATGGTACTGATGACCACTTGCACCCCCCGGTAGATGAACAGCGCCCCGGCCAGGCCCGCATAGGCCGCGCCCCCGGCAATTGCCCCCAGCAGCATGAGCGGCAGGGTGAAGCCGCGTTCGCCCAGCGCCTGAAACACCGCCGCCGCACAAAGGCCGCCCATAATGTATTGGCCTTCTGCCCCAATACTGTACATTCCCGCCCGCCAGGCCACCAACACCGCGAGGCCCGCCAACAGCAGAGGTGTGGCCCGGACGAGGGTGCGAGAGATTCCGGCTTCGGAGCCCAACGCCCCGTTCCAGATGAGGCCGAGTGCCTGCGGCACATCTAATCCAAACACGGCCAACGTGAGAACCAAGGCCCCCAGCAGGGTCGCGACAGTGATGAAGACGCGCTTCATGCGCCCGCCAGGCTGGCCGCCCACTGCCCGGCCAACAGAAACTCGATGCGCGAACTGAGCGCGGCCAATTCATCCCGGTCGGTGCTAATGAGCACCACCGCCGCCCCGGCGCCGGCCGCCGCCCGGAGTTGTTGGTGCACGAACTCGGCCGCTTTCACGTCCAGGCCGCGCGTGGGGTTCAGCGCCACGACCAGCTCGGGCTCGCGACCCAGTACCCGCGCCACCACCACCTTCTGTTGGTTTCCGCCGGAAAGGGAGGACACGGGGTCTTGCGGACGCCCGACCTTGATGCCGTACTTTTGGATGGATTCATCACTCGCCGCGCGCAGACGCGAGAACGACAGCCACCAACCCGACCCGGCCTGCCCATGCACCACCGGTCCGAGCCACAGGTTCTCTTCGATGCTGAGCGAGAGGGCCAGCCCCTCCCGCTGGCGGTCTTGGGGGATCAATCCCACCACGTCCGGCCGCACAATCGTCCCCGCGTACCTTCGCAACCCGGCCAGGGCTTCGGCCAATTCGGTCTGGCCATTGCCATCCACCCCGCCGATCCCAAATACCTCGCCCGCCCGGACTTCAAAGCTCAGGTCACGTATCGCCGCCTCCCCTCGGTCGCCCTTCACGCTCAGGCTCTCGACCTTCAGTCGGACCGGGCCGGGTTCGCCGGTCACCGGGGCACCCCGGGGCGGGTCTTCGCCCACCATCAGCGCCGCCACCTCGCTCATGTCAGCCTCAGCCCGCAGGCGCTCGCCCATGTGCTGGCCCTTGCGCAGGATGGTCATGCGGTCGGCCACGGCAAAGACCTCTTCCAGCTTGTGGGCGATCAAAACCACCGCCCGGCCCTTGGCGGCCAGATCGCGAAGGATGCGGATCAGTTCCGCCACTTCCTCTGGCCCCAAGACGGCGGTGGGCTCGTCGAGGATCAGCAGGTCGCTCGGCCCAGCCAGCGCTTTCAGGATCTCCACCCGCTGCTGAACGCCCACCGGCAGGGTGTGCACCGGGGCGTCGAAATCCACTTGCCAGCCCAATTGAGCGGCAATGGCCCGGGCCGGGGCAATCACGGTTTCCAGATCCAGACGGCCCTGCGTGCCCCCCATCCGGTCGAGCGCGATGTTCTCGGCCACCGTCATCACCGGCACGAGCTTGAAATGCTGGTGGACCATAGCAATCCCGAGGTCGCGGAGCACATCCGGGGGCGAAGGCGGCAGGGGCTGCCCGCGCCACTCCATGGCGCCGGAATCCGCCTGCAAAAAGCCCGCCATCACGTTCATGAGAGTGGACTTCCCCGCCCCGTTCTCGCCTAGAACGGCATGAACCTCTCCCGGCCAGAAATCCACGCTCACTTGCGTAAGCGCCACCACCGGACCGAAGTGCTTGGTGACGTCCTGGACGCGTAGGAGAGGTTCGTCGGGCAAGAGTTAGAACTCGTCCTTGGGCACCGCGAGGTCGCCGCTAAGGATGCGGGCCCGCTCGGTTTCGATCTTTTCTTGAATCTCAACCGGAATCTGGTCCACCATCGCCGGGTTGAAGACGTAGTCAATGGACTTCTCGGCCATGCCGGTCAGCCGGACCTCACCTTTGTACTTGCCTTCCTTCACATCCTTGGCCAGGGCCACAAAGGCCGGCTCGGCATTGATGATCGCACTGGCCAGAATCACGCCACTTTCGTTGCTGTTTTGGTCCAGATTGGCCCCGAAAGCCTTCACGTTCTTTTCCTTGCACGCGTCAAAGACGCCCTGGGCCGCCGCGTTGGCTTGGTGGATCACAAAGTCCGCACCCTCACCAATGGCCGCTAGGGTCGCCTGCTTGGCCGCCGCCACATCCTGGCCGTTGCCCGTGAACTTCTCGATCACCACCACGTCCGGGCGCGCTGCCTTGGCCCCGGCCGCAAAGGCCTTGAAGGTGCTGGCGATGCTGGGCACCCGGTCGCCACCGATCATGGCCACCTTGCCGGTCTTGGTCATCAGCCCCGCGGTATAGCCCGCCAAGTAGAAACCTTGCTCCAGATAGAAGCGGAACGCCCCCACATTGGGGCCTGTCTTGCCGCCCGAGCTGGTCACAAAGAAGGTGTCCGGGAAGGCCGGGCCAAGCTCCGCCGCCGGGTCGTTGTATTCAAACCCGTGGCCGAACACCAGCGTATAGCCATCCTGGGCGTAGCTCCGCATGGCGTCCAGCTTTTGGCTGCCCGTCGCCTCTTGGTTGTTCACTTCCGCGCCCAGATCCGACTTGATCGCCTGCAGGCCTTTGTAGGCCATCGCATTCCAGCCCGCATCGCTCACGGGGCCGGGGGTCAAAAGGGCGACCTTAAAGGGCTTACTTTGGTCGCCGGCCGGGGCTGTTCCGTCCGCCTTCGGGGCTTCGCCGCCGCTCGTGCATCCTGCCAGCACCAGGAGCGCCGCTCCCAATGTCATCCATCCGCCAATACGCATGCGCCCATTCTACGAAATCCCCGCAGGAATTTCGGCCTTCTGCCCGAACAAACCGGCGGAATGCTACGTTATTAGTTGCAATGACAACTACTTTCAATGTCGCCATCGTCTTCGCCAGTGGCTACGGCCACACCAAAGCCGTCGCGGAAGCGGTCGCCGAAGGCGCGAACGGAGTCGAAGGCGTCACCGCGACGCTCTACCATCTGCCCGACGTGGATTGGGACGCCCTGGACCAAGCCGACGCCATCATTTTTGGCTCGCCGACCTACATGGGCAATGTTTCGGCCCCGTTTGCGCAGTTCAAGGATGACAGCAGCAAGCGTTGGTTCTCGCAAGCCTGGAAGGACAAGGTCGCGGCCGGTTTCACGGTCAGTGCTTCGTGGAGCGGGGACAAGAACATCACCATGACCACACTGCAAATCCTGGCCCTGCAGCACGGCATGGTCTGGGTGGGGCTGGACCTGATGCCGGGCAACAACTCCTCGGCGGGCTCGCCGGATGACCTGAACAACGTGGGGGCCACTAGCGGCCTCTTCGTCCAGGCCAATGCCGACCAGGGCAACGTAGGGATTCGTGAGAGCAGCTTCGCCACCGCCCGCCACTTTGGTCAGCGCGTGGCCCTCTCCACCCAGCGCTGGGGCAAGGAAGGCTAAATGAGAAAGGCCGGGAGCCCTTATCTTCTCCCGGCCTCTCCTTAGGCTCTATCGCGGTCGGTTGTCCCTCGCCGCTTGCTGTTCTGGCGTGTAGCGGTCCTGCTGGATCTTCGCTTCCTGTTCCGGTGTCATCGTCGGATCGTTCGGACCCGGGTCGGAGCTACACCCCATCAAGAGAGCGAGAACTGCGACAAGGCTAGCCCACCGCATCAGTCGCTCTGCCAGGGCCGACCCCAGAACGCCCACAGGTTCTTTTCGTCCATCTTTGCGCAGAATTCCGTGTAGGTATTGGCTTCGTTCTGGGCCGGATTATCCACGTAGTACGACACGAACTTCTCCTTACCGAACTTGCCCACGTGGCCATCGGCGAAGGCACCCACGAACCGCTGACCGTACTGCTTGCGCGCATCCCAGATCAGCTGGTTCCAAGACCATCCGGTGGCGTAACGGTCCATGGTCGGCCAGGCCGCATCGATACCGTAGAAGCGCATCCAGCCAATTTCGAGGTTGGCGTAGCGCATGGGGGCGACCGCGAGGCGGTCGGCGATCTGGTCAATGCCACTCAGGGAGCGAACCGAACCGGCGGACCACGTCATGTTCGTGCAGCTGCTGCCGCCGAACGTGCGGCTGTAACCGTCCGTGTTGAGCGAGAGGTTCGTGATCCATTCCCAGCGGTAGTTGTAGCCAGGATAGAACGGGTCCGGGTGGAGGTCGCCCTTGGGTTCCGTCACCGTGCGGTCAAAGAAGACGCTGCGGTTCTTGACGTACGGGTAGATGTCGCCCACCCACGTGTCCTGGTTCAGATAGCTCGTGCCGTATTCATGTACGGCCATGTCGTCGTAGTCCGTGCTGTACATGGGCAAGCCGAGCGCGACCTGCTTCAGATTGGACATGGTGCTTGTGACCTTCGCTGCCTGCTTGGCCTTAGCAAAGACCGGGAATAGGATCGCCGCCAAAATGGCGATGATGGCAATAACGACGAGAAGCTCAATTAATGTGAATGCCGTGCGTCTCATTCGAGTCGACCTCGCATTCCAGCATGAGGGTCGCTTGGTTAACGGCAAGTCAACGATGTGAAGAGGCGGTTAAGCGGCAAGAAAAAAGGGGCTTGCGCCCCTTTCTATCAAGTCAAGTCCCTTGGTCGGGTCAGTGAGCCACTGGCTCGGGGCGACGCGCCTCCAACAACATCTCCTTCGTATAGATGAAGTCTTCGCGCTCGTAGTTCGCCAATTCAAAGTCCTTGCGCAGAACAATGGCACCCGTCGGGCACGCCTCTTGGCAGTAGCCGCAGAAGATGCACCGCAACATATTGATTTCGTAGCGCACGGCGTAGCGTTCACCCGGGCTGTACCGTTCCTGGTCCGTGTTCTCGGCCGCTTCCACGTAAATGCACCGCGCCGGGCAGGCCCCCGCGCACAGCGAACACCCAATGCACCGCTCCAGACCGCTATCGTAGCGGGTCAGAACGTGACGCCACCGCGTGCGCGGGAATTGCTCCCGTCGCTCTTCGGGGTATTGCACCGTGGCCTTGGGCTTGGCCAAGCGGCGCGCCGTGATCCCAAACCCGGCCAGGATCGGCTTGGCTACGTCGCGAAAGACTTCAAAACTCATGGTTAGACCGACTCCACCTCACGCGGCTTCAGCTCCAGCAAGGCCATCTGCTTCGGCTTGAGTCCCTGGTGCTTAATCTTGTTCTGCAGTTTGATGATGGCGTACATCAGTGCATCCGGCGACGGCGGGCAACCCGGCACGTAAACGTCCACCGGCACCACTTGGTCCGCACCTTGCACAATCGCGTAGTTGTTATAAACGCCGCCCGTGCTAGCGCAGGCGCCCATGGAGATCACCCACTTGGGTTCCGGCATCTGGTCGTAAATCTGGCGAAGCACCGGGGCCATCTTCTTGCTCAGGCGACCGGCAATGATCATCACGTCCGCTTGGCGGGGCGTGGCGCGGAAGGCTTCCGAACCAAAGCGAGCCAAGTCAAAGCGCGCCGCCACCGTGCTCATCATCTCGATGGCACAGCACGCCAGGCCGAAGGTGAGCGGCCAAAGGGCGTGGGCGCGGGCCTGCGCCGGCACCCCGGCAATCAGGTCGCCAAGGGTCTTAGAGTTGGCCAAGACCACACTTCCCCCCTTCTGGATATCCCCAAAGGAGGGCGTACTGCTATCGTGCAGAACCAAGGTTTCCACGCGCTTCGGCATCGCTTTCGTTCTCTAGGTTACTCTACGCGGAGGTCTGCGCGGGTGGCGGCGGGTCTGCCCGCGTCGTCTTTTTCGGGCTTCGGTACCATGCACTCCGTATGCGGCTGGACGCGCTCATTGAGCGCTGGCGACAGCATCCCCGGGTGCAGCAGCTTTTCACCGACGTCTCGCAAGGGACCCGGTGGGTTGACCTATGCCCGGAGGCGCGCGCCCCGCTGGTGGCCGCCTCCTTTTTGGACCAGCCACGGCCGATCCTTATCCTCACCCAAAACCACGACCGCGTGCTGCAGTGGCAAGCGCGCCTGGGGCTGTGCGGCGTCCCCACCAACCTGATTCGCCCGATGCCGAGCGGGCTGAGCGTGCTCTTTGAGGACGCCGCCCCCGAAAGTGTGGCCCTCAGCGACCGGCTGGGCGCGCTGCGTGCCCTGGCCCTGGGCCAGCCCGGTGTGGTGGTGGCCACCGTGAGCGCCGCCCTGGAGCGCACGCTTCCCGGCGATGTTTTGACGGCCGAACTTGCCGAAATCCGCGTTGGCAGCACCGTAGATCCCGTGGAGTTGGTGCCCCAGCTCAAGCGCGTAGGCTACGAACCCGGTGACCCCGTGCGCATCCCCGGCCAGTTCGCGCGGCGCGGCGGCATTATTGACATCTTTCCCATGGGTGCCCAGCGCCCCGTGCGCATGGAGCTCTTCGGCGACGAAGTGGAAAGCCTGCGCTACTTCGACCCGATGAGCCAACGATCCACCGATCCCCTGGACGTGCTCACCATCCTGCCCAGCCGGGAAACCCTCCTTCCCGCCGACGCAGAGGGCATCCGCGCGCTCGTTGAGCCCAGCCTTTATCGCGAGATGGCGCAGCTGGATGCGGACCGATCCAAGATGCTGGAGCAACTGGTGGAGGACGACCTGCGGGCGATGGAAAACCGGCAGTTCTTTGATCGCCTGGATCTGTACCGCCCGTTACTCCACTCCGAAAGCGGCTGCGCCGTGGACCTCCTGGGCGAAGACGGATGGCTGATTCTCGACGAGCCGATTGAGCTCGAGATCATGGCCCAGCGCAATGAGGAGGAACTCGCCCAGGCGCTGCTGCACCGCGCCGAGCGCGGCGAGATCATGCAGGCCCACGCTAATGACTTCTTGGTGGGCGTGGAGCACCTCGGCAACTTGCCGGCCTCCATTGCGATGGCGCAGATCAATGATTTGCCGCACTGGTTCCCCGCCGGCCCCGAAGCCAGCCTCGAAGCCAAATCTCTGCGGGGCTACCATGGCCAGCCGCAGGCCCTCACGGGCGCGATGAAGCAGTGGGTGGAGGAAGGTCTGCAAGTCTTTGTTGCCACCGACCAGCCCAACCGCACCCAAAAAGTGCTGAGCCAGGTCGAGATCTTCGCGGGGGCGTTCGATCCCGAAGCCGAAACGGAACCCGGCACCTTCTGGGTGGAAGGCAACCTTGCCGGCGGCTTCATCATGCCGTCCCTGGGGTCGGCGCTGGTTTCGGACCAAGAACTGTTTGGCGTCTCGCGCCTGCGGCTGCCCCAACGCAAATTTAGTGAGGGTGTGCCGGTGGCCACGGTGCTGGACCTCAAGCCCGGCGACTTTGTGGTGCACATCCAGTTCGGGATCGGCATCTACCGAGGCTTGGTCACCCGCCAGATTGACGGACACGACCGCGAATTCCTCTTCATCGAATACAAGCCACCCGATAAGCTTTTCCTTCCCGCCGACCAGCTAGACCGCATTCAGAAGTACCTCGCCCCCGGCGATGGTGCCCCCAAGATCAACCGGTTGAGCGGAGGTGAATGGCGCAAGACCGTGGGAAAAGCACGGGAAGACGCCCGTGAAATGGCGCGAGAGCTGATTCGGCTCTACGCCGAGCGCAACCGTGCCCACCGCCCCAGCTACGGCAACGACACCGCCGAACAGGCCGAGATGGAGCACACCTTCCCGTGGGTGGAGACGCCCAGCCAACTGCAGGCCATCGAGGAGGTGAAGATGGACATGCAGACCGACTACCCGATGGACCGGCTGGTGTGCGGCGACGTAGGATTCGGCAAGACGGAAGTCGCCATCCGCGCGGCCTTCAAGTCCGTCACCGCCGAGCGGCAAGTAGCCGTGCTTTGCCCCACCACCATCCTGAGCGAACAGCACTACCGCAACTTTAAGGAGCGGCTGGAACCCTTTGGCGTGCGGGTGGATTACCTCAACCGCTTCCGCACCGCCGCCGAGCGCAAGGAAGTTCTGGAGAGCCTGAAAACCGGCGATGTGCAGGTGCTGGTGGGCACGCACTCGCTTCTGGGATCGGAAATGAAGTTCAAAGACCTCGGCCTGCTGGTGGTGGACGAGGAGCAGAAGTTTGGGGTGAAGCACAAGGAGAACCTCAAGCAGATGCGTGTGAACGTGGACGTGTTGAGCATGTCCGCCACTCCCATCCCCCGCACGCTGAGCATGGCCCTGATGTCCATCCGGCCGATGTCGCTCATCAACGACCCGCCGCCGGGACGCCTGCCCATCCGCAGCTATGTGCGCGCCTACAGCGACGAAGTGGTGCGCGAAGCGCTGCTCCGCGAGCTGGCGCGGGGCGGCCAAGCCTATTACGTGGTCCACCGGGTGCAGGGCATCGAAATGATTGCCGAGCGCATCCGCAATCTTGTGCCCACCGCGCGTATAGGCATTGGCCATGGCCAGATGACAGAGCGCGAACTGGAGCCCGTGATGCTCGACTTCATCCGGGGCGACATTGACATCCTGATCTCGACGACGATTGTGGAAAACGGGCTGGACATCAGCAACGCGAACACGATCATTGTGGAGAATGCGCAGAACTTTGGTCTTTCACAGTTGTATCAATTGCGCGGCCGTGTGGGACGAAGCGACCGTCAAGCCTACGCCTATATGCTCTACAAGGGCAGCGCGAGCCTGACCGAAAACGCGATGGCACGCTTGGAAGCCCTGCAAGAGTTTGCGCACCTGGGCAGCGGGTATTCGCTGGCGTTCCGCGACCTCCAAATTCGCGGCGCGGGCGACCTGCTGGGGGCCAAGCAAAGCGGTCAGATGATGACCGTGGGCTTTGAGCTTTACGCTCAGCTCATTGAGTCGGAAGTGAACTTCCTCAAGACGGTAGCCGATGGCGAGGCTCCGCCCGCGTTGGATGATCCTCTGCGCGGACTCGAGCCCCTACCCACCGTAGACCTACCCGCCCAAATCAATATCCCCGAGAATTATATTGAAGATCAGGCGCAAAGACTTTACGCTTACCAGCGCATGATGGGTGCGCGCTCGCGCGCGAGTCTCGACGAGATTGCCAACGAACTGGCCGACCGCTACGGACGCATGCCACCCAGCGTGGAGAACGCCCTGCGCGTGATGCGACTGAGGTTGGTGGCGCAGCATCTGGGCATCGAGAAGGTGGACGGCCACCAGGGCCGCATCCGGGTGGACTTCTATGACCGCACGGTGATTCCGCCGCGTGTGCTCTCGTTGGTCCAGCGGCAGCACGCCAGCAGCTACATGAGCGACCGGGCTTACGTGTGGCCCTTCACCGGGGCGGCGCTCGATGCGGCTGAGGATTGTCTGCTGGCCTTCGACCGAGCGTGGGCGGAAGTGGAAGAAGACCGCGCTTCGCTCGCCTCCTCTTCCTCCTAGGCCAGGCAAAAAGAAACGGGACCCCTTCCGGGGTCCCGTTCTCATCTGGTGATCCTAACCCAGACGACTTAGCCGTTGCGGCGGCGTCGCGCCAGGGCGAGGAGACCCGCACCCAGAGCGATCATGCTGGCCGGTTCCGGCACCGGGCTGGCGTTCACCGTCACCATGTCGTAGCGCATGGTGCCGCTGGTGGCATAGGTGCCGGCCGTCGTGGTACCGGCGTAGACGCTGCCACCCGGGGCGAACGTGCTGACCACGCGGAAACCGAAGTTCGCGTTGTTGTTCACGGCCGTCACCGTGCTCAGATCCACGGATCGGGTGTTGTTCCAGCTGTCGCCAGTGGTCGGGCCGTCAATCTTGGAGCCGAAGTCGACAAAGTTCACACCGTCGGTGGTGTACTGGAACTGCGTCCAGCGGCTGGACGTGTTGCTGTGGCGGATGTCCCACGTCACGACGATGTTCTGCTGACCAACGGTGCTGACCAAGAACTGCACGCCGCGCGTCTTGTCGCCGGTGCCTTGAGCGGCGTAGGTGGTGGTGTTCCAGGCGGAGTCATCGCCCACGTTCGGGTCGGTGGAACCGCCGCTGGCATCGCCCGAGGCGAAGGTGGCCGTCACGCCGCCGACGAGGCTGGCAGTGCCGGTGCCGATGGCCGGAAGCGTGGTGCCGGTGCTCGTGTTAGCGTCGGAAGTGGTGCTGTTGAAGTTCCACTGGGTGAGGATCGCGGCTTGCGAAGAAGCCACAACCGCGAAGAAGGAAAGAGTGAGAAGAGAGCGCATGAGTTTGAACCTCGGGAACATTCTTTGAGTTCAAAGTTAAAGCTAGATTAAGAGCCGGGACTTGAGGCGGCGAGAACCAGAAACCCCGTAAAACGAACAGGTGCCAACCCGGACGGGATGACACCTGCATGGCTGCAAGCCTTGCGGCTTACTTGTTGCGGCGGCGGCGCGCCAGGGCGAGGAGACCCGCACCCAGGGCGATCATGCTGGCCGGTTCCGGCACGGCTTGGCTCGTGACAACGATGTTGTCAATGCCGACCCATTCGTCGTTGCCAGCAGCGTTGGTAGTGATGACTCGAAGCTCGAGGCTCGAAGCACCCGCCCAAGCGGCATCCGTCAAGCTCAAAGACGTGGTGTTACCGAAGAGGTTCGGTCCCGTCGTGGCGTCAGCCACGTAACCGCCCGTCACGTTCACGAAGTTGCCCGTGCCACCCACGCGGTACTGAACCGCAACCTGTTGGATCGAGTTATCCGCCGAACCGTCAAGGTCAATCAGGTCGAAGCGCAGGTTCACGTTTGTGCGACCCGTAGCGTCCATGAACAGGACGATGCCCGGGGTATCGGCGGTGCCGCTACCATTGAGAGCGATCGTCGGGCTGAACGGAGAGTTCACGCTGGATTGGAACTCGGCCACACCGCCAGAGGTGTTGGTATTCGGGTTGGTTTGGTTGGCGATCACGTCCACCGCACCCAGCGAGGGGAGCAGGTACGTCGTGGGATTAACACCCGTCGGCGAACCGGCGTTCGTGTCGCCGAGGTAACCCGTGATGCTCAGCACGCCGGACCAGTTGTCGTTAGCCGTGATCAGGCCCGTGTTGTTCCAGTCTTGGCTGAAGTCGCCACCAGCCAGCGAGTGGAAGGTCATGTCAGCGTTCGCAGCGCCAGCGACCGCCAAAATTGAAGCAATAGCAAGAATTCGCATGAGGATGTGCCCTCTCCGGACTTGGTCTATTGTGATTCAAGGAACTGACCAAAAACCGTTGGGTGCCGGAATATGGGTCTAGCCTTGCCCAGACGACCCAGGCAATTTTGAGGAGCCTGCAGACCCTCGCATCAGTCGCCTTTAGGTTCAAAACACGGTTCTTGGGATAGATTTTGAGGCCAACCAAGGCTACAAAGGCTTCCTAAACAATCTAGTACATTTGCTAGCCATGGAGCATGGTGAACAAGGCCCCCTCGACATTCATCAGTACATCGCATTGATGCTCGACCAGATGGCGGGCATCGCCTGGCAAAAGCTGGGCCTGCACCCCGACACCATCACCGGCACCACCCACACTGACCTCGCCCAGGCCAAGGTCGCCATTGACCTCTGTGCCCACCTGGCCGGGCTCATCCATCCCCGTCTGGACCACGCCGACCAGCGCCAGATTGACAACTTGCTCAACGACCTGCGCGCCAACTACATGCAACGCACCTGAGGCCCACCCGGTAACCTGCGCTCATGCCTTGGGTTCCCTTTGCCCAGATCAACTACGAAGAGCTGGTGGCGCTTCATGGGGAGATCTATCCGCGGCCGTTCCGGGTGGACGAGCGCTTGCTGTGGAGCAAGACCGTGGCCAGCCCGCGCTACGACCCCACCAACTCCTGGCGCATGAAATCGGGCGGAGACACGCTGGGCGCCATCGCCTGCAAGCAGCCCGGCACCTGGCAGGAGGCAGCGGCGCATGTGTTGCCCATCACCGGCCTGTGGGCGCACGAAACCGACATCGCCCACCAGCTACTTGAGAAAGTCGAAGAGGAAGCCATCCGGCAGGGCTTCGCCATTCTCCAATTCGGGGGCGATGCCGACCACCTCTGGCCGAGCCTGCCGGCGGAGTCGGAACTCGTGGCCGATTTTCTCACCTCCGCCGGATTCACATGCACGCACGAAAGCTACGACGTCGAGCGCGACCTCAAGGATTACGCCCCTCCCGCCGGGGCCATTGAGTCTCTCCAAGGCTGCACCGTGCGCCGCGCCACCCCCGCCGACGGCGAGATGCTCGCGGAGTTCTTTGGGCGCGCCTTTCCGGGTCGCTGGCGGCAAGATGGCTTGCGCCGGTGGTCATCCGCCCCGCAGGATTTGGTCATCCTCATCGCTGAGGACCGCGTGGAAGGCTTCGCCATCACGCAGCGTGACGGCACCGATGCCCCTATCGCCGGGGCAAACTGGCACATTGATCTAGGCCCCGATTGGGGCGCGCTTGGTCCGATTGGGCTGAGCGAAGCCACCCGGGGGCGAGGCTGGGGCCACGGCCTGCTGGCCTGGGCTTTGCAAGACCTGCAACAACAAGGCGCCCGCCGCACGATCATTGACTGGACCGTGCTCCTCGACTTCTATGGTCGGCACGGATTTGAGCGCGCCCGCACCTATCAGCACTTTTCTAAGTCCCTGCCCGTGCTTTCCTCCCGGTAAGATCACCTCTACCGATGAAGTTGCACGAATACCAGTCGAAGGACTTGCTGGCGAAGTACGGGGTGGTCGTCCCCGGCGGTCGCGTGGCCAAGAACGCTGCCGATGCCCAAAGCATTGCCGAAGAGTACGGCGGCAAGGTCGTCGTCAAGGCGCAGGTCCTCATGGGCGGTCGCGGCAAGGCCGGCGGCGTGAAGCTGTTTGACAATGCGGCCGAGGCCGGAACCTTTGCGGGCGAACTCATCGGCAAGCGACTGGTGAGCATCCAGAACCCCGCCGGCATGGTGGTGGAGCAGGTGCTTGTCGCCGAACTGGTGGATATCGCCGAGGAGTACTACCTGAGCGTGCTGCTGGACCGCGCCGCGCAGAAGTTGCTGGTCATGATCAGCCGCGAAGGCGGTATGGAGATTGAAGAAGTCGCCGAGAAGAACCCCGAGGCCATCGTGCGCCTGCTGGTGGACCCGGTGTGGGGCCTCGCCGACTTCGAAATTCGCGATGCTGTGATGAAGGCTCACATCCCGGGCCCCGCCCAGCGCCAAATGGTGGCGATGATCAAGTCGCTGGTGCGTGCGTACATCGAAAGCGATGCCGACCTCATCGAAATCAACCCGGTGGCACTGACGCCCGAAGGCAAGCTTTTGGCCGCCGACGCCAAGGTGAGCCTGGACGAAAACGCCGTCTTCCGACATCCTGAGTTCGCCGCGACGGCGGAAGATTCCGCCGAAGACCCGCTGGAAGCCGAAGCTGCCCAAAAGGGCATTGCTTATGTGCGCCTGGGCGGTGACATCGGCATCATGGGCAACGGTGCCGGGCTAGTGATGTGCTCGCTGGACGAAGTGAACGCGGCGGGTGGCCGCCCGGCCAACTTCCTGGACGTGGGCGGCGGGGCCAACGCCGAACGCGTGAAGACCTGTGTGGAACTCGTGCTGAAGGACGAGAACGTCAAGGGCCTGCTCATCAACATCTTTGGGGGCATCACCCGCGGTGACCAAGTCGCCAAGGGCATCCTCACCGCGTTCGAGCAACTGGACGTGAACATCCCGGTCGTGGCCCGCATTGACGGCACCGGCGCCGAAGAGGGCCTCGAACTGCTGAAGGGCAGCAAGATCGTGGGCGCGGCCACCATGCAGGAAGCCGCCAAGCGAATCGTGGAACTCGCCTATGCCTGAAATCCTGGCCGCTAAGCTCATCCGCGACGTGCCTGACTTCCCGAAGGAAGGCATCATGTTCAAGGATGTGACGCCCGTTCTGATGGACGCCGGGGCCATGCAGCAAGCGGTGGACCTGCTGGCCGAAGATGCCAAGGCCCAGGGGGCCGAGGTCATCGTCGGCATCGAGAGCCGGGGCTTTATCTTCGGGGTGCCGGTGGCACTCAAGCTCGGCCTTCCCTTTGTGATGGCCCGCAAGCTCGGCAAGCTCCCTGCGGACAAGATCCACGAAGAGTACGCGCTGGAATACGGCACCAACACGGTGGAGATGCATACGGATTCGATCACGGCGGGTCAGCTCGCCTACGTGGTGGATGACCTGCTGGCCACCGGAGGCACCGCTGCCGCTTCGGCGCGGCTGGTCGAACGCCTAGGCGGTAAGGTCTGCGGGTTCGGGTTCTTGGTGGAACTGTCGTTCCTCGGGGGCCGGCAGAACCTGCTGGGCTATCCCATCCACGCCCTCATCGAGTATTGACACCGCCTGCCCTCATTGCCGTTTTGGGACCCACGGGTTCCGGAAAATCGGACTTTGCCGAAGCCCTCGCCGATCGGACGGGGGCTTTGTTGCTCAATGCCGATGCGTTCCAGGTCTTTCGAGGGCTCGACATCGGCACCAACAAGCCGCGAGATCGGGCTCGCTATGAGTTGCTCGACCTGGTGGACCCGCAGGAACCCTTCGGCGTGGTGCCCTGGGTGCAAGCGGCCCTCCCCTTACTCGCGCAGGCTTATGCTGAGGGGCGGTCGGTCATCTTGGTCGGCGGCACGGGCTTTTACGTCCGGGCGTTGATGGACGAATTCGCGGACCTACGCGAGGCCCCTGACCCCGAACTTCGGGCGCACTTTATGGCCCGGGAGCAAGCGGAAGGTTTGGCGGCCTTGGTGGCCGAGTTGCAATCGCTAGCCCCCGAGACGGCCGCCCAAACGGACCTGAAGAACCCTGTGCGGGTGCGGCGTGCACTGGAACGCCTGCAAGCGGCCCCGGCCGACCCCATTCAGCTTCCGCCCTTTACCCGGCACAAGCTGGCGCTACTCCCCGATTCCGAATGGCTGAATGAGCGCCTCGTCGCCCGCACCGCCCAGCTCCTTGCGCAAGGTTGGATGGAGGAGGTCAGGGACCTACTCGCTCGCGGCGTCACCAAAGACGCCCCCGGCATGCGGGCCATCGGCTACCGCAACATTGTCGATCATTTGCAGGGCGAGATTTCCCTCACGGCGCTCATCGATCAAATCAACCTCGCCACCCGACAATATGCGAAGCGACAAAGGACTTGGTTGAGAACTGAAAAGGGACTAGTTTCGTACCAAAGAGAACGGGCACAATGGAACCCGTTGGCTTGGGGGAGAGATTGGGAGGAATCTTTTCTTAAAAAAAGCCGTTGAGGAATCTCATGGGGAAATCTATTAATTTGCAGGACATGTTCCTGAATCAAGTACGCAAGGAAGGCATTGTCGTCACGATTTTTTTGACGGGTGGCCACCAACTCAAGGGCACGGTGAAGGGTTTCGACGCCTTTACCGTTCTGCTCGATCAACCCGGACGCGCAACGCAGCTGGTCTATAAGCACGCTGTGGCCAGCATCGTTCCGGCCCGCGAGATCGGGAGCCGCGACGAAGAGCGCGCGCCCCGAGACGAAGACTGATTTGGCAAACTTAAACTTTACCAAGATGCACGGAATCGGTAACGATTTCGTGATGATGCGTGCTGACCAGTGCCCGGCGGATACGGACTGGTCAGCGCTAGCCCAGCAGACTTGTTCGCGCCGATTTGGCGTCGGTGCAGACGGTCTGATCTTGGCCGACCGCACGCCCACCGGGGGCTTTGCCATGCGCATGTGGAACCCGGATGGCAGCGAAAGCGAGATGTGCGGCAACGGGGTGCGTTGTTTTGCGCTCTACCTCCGCGACCAAGGACTGACCGACGCGACCGAGATTCCGGTGGAAACCGGCGCGGGCACGCTGGTCTTGCGCCTCACCGAGGACGGACAGGTGGCCGTGGCCATGGGTCGTGCCCGCCTGACGCGCGGCGAGATCGGGATGACTGGCCCCGCCGACCAGGAGTGCGTCGATGAACCGGTCACCGCGAAGGGCGAAAACTTCCGTGGCACCGCCGTCAGCATGGGCAACCCGCATCTGGTGATGCCGGTGGCGGACGTGCAGGCCATTGCGCTGGAGCAACTCGGCCCGGCCTTTGAGCACCACGAGTGGTTCCCCGCCCGGGTCAATGCGCACTGGGTGCAGGTCGTCAGTCGCGACCACATCATCCAGCGCACGTGGGAACGAGGCGCGGGCATCACGCTCGCCTGCGGAACGGGGGCCTGCGCAGCCGCCGTTTCGACCTTCCGATTGGGACTCACCGATCGCAAGGTGCGCGTGAGTCTGCCCGGCGGTGATTTGGTGATCGAGTACGCCGAAGATGGCCAGGTGACGATGACCGGTCCGGCGGCCACGGTCTACACCGGCGAATGGGAACTGGGCGAGTGAAACCCGCCCCGCTGCAATCGGCCATCACGTTCCTCCCTTGCCTGGATTTGGCGCGGACGACCGAGTTCTACAGCGAGTTCTGCGGCCTGGAAATGGTGCTGGACCAAGGCTCATGCCGCATTTGGCGCATCCAAGAGGAAGCGTACATCGGCTTCTGCATGCACACCGGCCCGGTGCCGGAGCCGCCCGACCGCGTGGTCATCACCTTTGTGACCGAGGACGTCCCGACCTGGTACGACCACCTCACGAGTCGGGGCGTGAAGACCGACGGCCCGCCGCGCATCACCGAAGCCTACGAGATCGAACACTTCTTCGCGTTCGACCCCACGGGCTACCGGGTCGAGGTGCAGCGCTTCCTCAACCCGGCTTGGAATCAGCTCTGTCGCTGACCTATTCGTAGGCGTAATCGCCTTCGTGGGCGTTCTCAATCCACCGGGCCAGCAGGTCAATGCTCGCCTGCACGTCCGTCTTGTGCACCGTCTCGTTCACGGTGTGGATGTAGCGGCACGGGATGCTGAGCGTGAAGGCCGGAATCCCGCCGTGCAACTTTTGGATCGCCCCCGCGTCGGTGCCCCCGGCCGTGAGCAACTCCATCTGGTGGGGGATGCCCTTCGTTTCGGCCACGCGGCGGAAGTGCGCCACCACCTTGGGGTGGCAGATCAGCGAGCCATCCAGCACCTTGATGGCCGTTCCCAGGCCGAGCTTGGTCACGTGGAGTGCCTCGGGCAGGCCGGGGATGTCGTTGGCCAGCGTCACGTCCAGCGCGACGGCCACGTCCGGTTGCACGCTCCAGCCGCTGGCGGCCGCCCCGCGCAAGCCAATCTCTTCTTGCACTGTGGCCACGGCGTAAACGTCGCAGGCGTGTTCACCTAGCGCCTTCAGCGCCTCGATCATCACAAAGACGGCACAGCGGTCGTCCATTGCCTTGCCGGTCATCAGGTCGCCCATCGTGCGGAAGGTGCGGTCCATCGTCACCATGTCGCCAATCGCCACTTGCTCCTTGGCTTGCTCGCCGCTAAGGCCGACGTCCACAAAGAAGTCGTCCAGTGTGCTCGCCTTGGCATCTTCGCCCGGCGCCATCATGTGCTTCGGCTTGCTGCTCAGCATCAGCACGCCCGGCAGCACGCCGTCACGGGTCTGCACGTGCACCCGCTGGCTGGCCAGTTGGCGCATGTCAAACCCACCGAGAGCGTGCAGGCGAAGGAAGCCTTTGTCGTCAATGAACTTGACCACGAAGCCGATTTCGTCCATGTGGGCCGCAATCATGATGCGGCGCGCGCCGGGGCCACCGGTGCCTTTCTTGTGCACAATCAGGTTGCCCATGGCATCGGTGCGCATCTCGCCCATGCCGGCCAGTTCCTCGCGCACAATCGCGCGCACATGATCTTCTTGTCCAGGGATCCCGCGGGCTTCGCTGAGACGCTTGAGAAGGTCTACGTTCATCGCTTTGGTTCTACCTGGGGCGAACGTCTTCTTGCGTGGCCCGCGTCGAAAGGCCAAGGGGATGGCCCGGGAATCTTCCGCCCCGCTGGTACGCTCTTCCTACATATGTCGAACGTCGAAAAGGTCATCATCATTGGCTCCGGGCCTGCCGGTTACACTGCCGCGCTCTACACGGGCCGCGCCGGTCTCAACCCGCTCGTGCTGGCCGGACCCGAACCGGGTGGCCAATTGATGATCACCACCGACGTTGAGAACTACCCCGGCTTCCCTGAGGGCGTCATGGGGCCGGAGATGATGGAGCTGTTCCAGAAGCAAGCCGAGCGATTCGGCGCGCGGGTCCAGCACGATACGGTGACTCGCGTGGACTTCAGCCAGAGCCCGCACCGCGTCTATGTCGGCGAAAAGGAGTATCAAGCCCACGCCGTCATCATCAGCACCGGCGCGGCGGCCAAGTGGATTGGTCTGGAAAGTGAAAAGACGTACGGCGGCTTTGGCGTGAGTGCCTGCGCCACCTGCGACGGCTTCTTCTTCCGAGGCAAGAAGGTCATCATCGTGGGCGGCGGCGACACGGCCATGGAAGAGGCCAACTACCTCACCCGCCACTGCGAGAAGGTTTACGTGGTGCACCGCCGCGACACCCTGCGCGCCAGCAAGATCATGCAGGAGCGCGCGATGAACAACCCGAAGATCGAGTTCATCTGGAACGCCGCCGTGGACGAGATTTTGGGTACCGACACGCCGGTCAAGCACGTCACGGGTGTGCGACTGACCTCCACTGTGGTGGACAAGAAGTGGGAGATGCCGATTGACGGCGTCTTTGTGGCCATCGGGCATAAGCCGAACAGCGAAGTTTTCACCGAATGGCTGGGCCACGACGAGAACGGCTACCTGCACCACAAGCCGGACAGCTCTCACACCGAGATTGATGGTGTCTTCGTAAGCGGCGACGTGGCCGACCATGTTTATCGCCAGGCGGTGACGGCCGCCGGCTCGGGCTGCATGGCCGCCATCGATGCCGAACGCTACCTGGAGGCCCGGGGGCTTTAATGTCGCCGCTCCTGCTTTGCTGGGGGGTTCTGGGGGCGCTACCCGCTCCCATCGCCTACAGTGGGGGCGGACAGGAGTACGCCCAGGCACGCCTGGATAGCCTCATTGATCAGCAGCCCCGCTTGCTGATGCACGTGCCGCTCAAGGCCCTGGAACAACCGAAGCAGTCGCCGGTGCACGGCTGGACGTATTCGTACATTGTGGCCGGCATGGGCCGGGTGGGTAGTAGCGGCCAGTACAACCAGCGATTCCGCATATACACCCAGGAGCCGGTGGGCGAACAGTCGCCCGGATTCCAAGTCACCCGCATGCTCATGCGCCTGTGGGACTATAACGTGCAGTACCTGGGGCTCGATCACGCCACGAGCTACGGGCGCACCGTGGACGTTTATCTGAGCAAGGACGGCAAGGCCGGGGGCGAGCAGCGCATCACCATGGACCCCCAAACCTTGGACCCCTCCGGTCGGGCCAGCCGTGTGAACGTAGTTCACATCTACGATCTGGCCACCTTCACCAATCCGCTGGAAAAGGCCCGCGAGGTGGCCCACGAGTACGGCCACGCCACCCTCCCGGCCATTGGCGGGTACTCCGCACCCGAAAGCTGGGCCAACGGCGACGTCGGCGAGCGCATTTACCTGCAGTGGCTCTACGACGACATGCTGGCGGGCCGCGCGGGCTTCTTTGACACCGCCGATGCCAAGAAGGAAGACATCGCCAAGTACCTTGCCGAAAAGGTCGACCCGCTGGTGAAGCAGATTGCCAGCAACGGACCCCAAGCCAGCGTCCTGCAGGGCACGGACCGCGCCGCCTTCTTCGAATACGTCGCGCTCGTAGTCTACGGCGAAGCCATTCTGCCCCGCCCGGCGTTCCGGCGCTTCCTGTTGCTGACGGGCGATGGCCACGGCAAGCAAGCCCTACCAGAAATTGTGAACGCGGCCGCGGAAGTGCCGACCCTCACCATTTCCGCCCCCGCGGGCTTGACGACACTGTGGGTGCCGCTGGGCAAGGGCCGCGTAACCAAGGGCACCGTACTCCGCAAGCGTGGAGACTGGTCGGAAGTGAAGGCAGCCGAGGGCCAGGTCGTCATCATCAATCCGCCCATCACGGACTAAATCGCAAAAACCTCACACAATTTCTCAGAGATTGTCCCGTGAACCCTAAAGGAGCGCGGGGTGCATACCGACAACCGAACTGATAGCCCTGCAAACGCCTGGCAAAACTGCCAGGAAGGGCCAAGGAACGAAGCGTGTCGGACATTCTGTCGCAAGCCGAAATTGAGTCTCTCTTGAGCTCACTGGCCTCCGGAGAGGAGATAAATCCTCTCACGTCGGATGCCGGATCGTTTGGCAGTTCCTATCGTCCTTCGGGTCACGCCCCCAAAGCGGCCATCGCTTTTGAAGTCTACGACTTCCGCCGCCCGGACAAGTTCAGCAAGGAACAGCTCCGCACACTGCAGATGCTCCACGAGACGTTTGGCCGCCTGAGCGCGACCAGCCTCTCCGCCATGCTCCGCACGCCGGTGGCCATCGAGTTGATTTCGCTGGAACAAGTGCCCTACGAAGAGTATCTGCGCAGCATCAACTCCTCTGTCTTCACCATCCTCTCCCTGCCGCCGCTCAACGGCCAGGCGGTGATGGAGATTGAATTCCCGCTCGTCTTCACAATGATCGACAAGCTGCTGGGTGGCCCTGGGAAGGCCATCAACCGCGGCATGCTCACGGATATTGAATATCCCCTGGTGCGCGGCATCATGGACCGGATGTTCACCGGCCTCAAATCCGCTTGGGAAGGCGTCGTCATTGTCAATCCGGGCGTGGAAGGCCTGGAAACCTCTGCGCAATTTGTGCAGATCGCGCCGCCCAACGACATCGTCGTGAGCATCCTCTTCGAGATGACTATCGGGGATGTCCAGGGCGCGATGAGCCTTTGTATTCCCTACATGGTGCTCAAGCCGATCACCACCAAGCTGAGCGCCCAGAAGTGGTTTGCCACCACCAGCCGCCGGGGCCAAGCTGCCGTGCGCAAGCAGATTGCCCAGCACCTACAAGAGGCGCCGGTGTCCTGCAAGTTTGAATTGGGGCGTTGCCCGCTCACCATCCGCGACTTCCTCCGGCTTCGGCCCGGGGACGTGGTCCGGCTCGATCAAAAGACCGACCGTGACCTCCGGATGATCGTGGGGAACCGACCCAAGTTCTTTGTCCGCCCGGCCCTCGATGGCCACCGACTCGTTTTCTCCGTCACTCACGCTTACGAATAAGACTCTCATGCCCAAGATCGCAACTGAAATCGTTGACCAGCTAAACAGCATCCAGAATCAAATCTGGCAAACCGCATCTATGACCGTTAGTGAAGCGGTCAACAATGCGGTGGAATTCAACACGCCGCTCACGCTGACGTCGAACCCCTCGGAGCTGTTTGGCGAGATGGCGTCTCCCAAGCTGGTCTTGCAGTTCAGCTTTTCGGACCAGCCGGAGAACAGCCAAATCATCCTGATCAACCAGGACACGCTGCTGGGCTTGGTGGACGAAGTCACCAACTTCACGGCCACGGCCGTGGACGATGTCGTGATCCAAGAACTGCGACCCATGGTGGAAGCCATGGTGCAGGGCATCTGCATTGCCTGCGGCAACATCCGCAACGATGCCGTAGTGGCCAGCGGCCTGATGGTCCGCTTCCAAATTTTCAGCTTCCCGCCCAATCTTCAGCGCGCCGGCGAACTCCTCCGAGTGAATCTGGCCATCAACGTGGGCGAAACCCAAGGTTCCATCACGTGGTTGATGGACGAAGACGCCGCGCGCTTCTTGATCAACCAAGAGGACGATGACGATTCGACAATGGGTGGCCTGGCGGCGGGGGCTGCTTCTCCGCAGATCTCGGGTGACGTGGCCTTCGACGAAAGCGGCATGGAAATCCTGATGGACATCCCGCTGGAAATCAGCGTGGAACTCGGCCGCAAGCGCATGGTGGTCCGTGACATCGTGGAACTCATCTCCGGCTCCATCATCGAGATTGACAAGGCCGCCGGTGAACCCGTGGACGTGCTGGTCAACGGCAAGCTCGTCGCCCGCGGTGAAGTCGTGGTCATCGAAGACAACTTCGGTGTCCGCATCACCGAAATCCTGAGCCCGCAAGAGCGCCTTCAGCGCCTGAACGACGCCGCCTAAACCTCATGCTCGCTTCTCTCGCCACCAAGCCGGACCTGGTCATGAAGACCGGGAGCAGCGGGTCCGCTGGACCCTGGCCGCTCCTGCAAACCCTGGTCGTGCTTGGCATCTTGTTCGCCCTGCTCAAGTGGGGCGCCCCGCGCATCGTGCAACGGATGAACAAGCGCATGTCCACCCCGCTCGGTAGCCCGATTGTGCTGCAAGAGGGCGCGGCCTGCGGCGCGAGCCAGCTCCAAGTGGTTGAGGTCCGAGGGCGCACCCTGCTCCTGGCCGTGGGCACCAACGGAGTGGCCTTCTTGGCGGACTTGACGAGCGGCCCGGCGACGCCCGCCGAACCGGCCTTCTTCGACTTTGTGGACCGAGCCCGCAGTGAATTCGCGCAGGCTCCCACCGAAACTGCCCCCGAGCCCCGAGCGACCGTCATCAGTCCGATTGCGACCGAAGCGATTGTCTCGATGCCCGTCACGGAATCCCAGCCGGACGAAACCCCGGAACCGGCAGTGGCTGCCACCCCGGACCAAGGCGACGACGCCGACGTGCTCTCCGCCTACGAACGATTTGCCCGCCTGACGGACCTGAAATGAACCGCAGCGCTCGCCTCTGGATCGTCCTTGTGGCTTTCTTTGGATTAATGGCGGTGGCCATCCCCCAAAGCACCACGGCCGTGCCCAGCCTCAGTGTGAACCTCGGCGGAGGCGCCCAGGACAAGGGTCAGCTCTCCACCAGTCTCCAACTGATGGCGTTGCTTACGGTGCTGAGCGTCGCCCCGGCGCTGCTCATCCTCACCACCGCCTTTACGCGCATTGTCATCGTCATGTCGTTCCTGCGGACGGCCCTGGGCACCCCCAGCATTCCGCCCAACCAGGTGCTCATTGGCCTGAGTCTGTTCCTCACCTTCTTTGTGATGGCACCGACCTACCAGGAGATTGACAAGGAAGCGATTCGCCCCTATATGCGAGCGGAGAACCCGATTTCGATGGAAGAAGCGCTGGACCGCGCCGAAAAGCCGCTGCGCGCCTTCATGCTCAAGAACACTTACACCAGCGACTTAGAGCTCTTCCTCTCCATTCGCGGTGAAGAAAGCAAGACGACCGACGAAATCGAGCTGTGGACCATCATCCCCGCTTTCGTCATCAGCGAACTCAAAACCGCCTTCATCATCGGCTTCTACATCTTCATCCCGTTCGTGCTCATTGACCTGATGATCGCCAGCGTGCTGATGGGCATGGGGATGATGATGATGCCCCCGGTGGTGGTCTCGTTACCCGCCAAGCTTCTGATCTTCATCCTCTGCGACGGCTGGCAACTTCTCATGCGCACATTGCTCTCGGGGTACTTCTAGTCATGACCGAAACCGTTGTCCTTGACCTCACGCGACAGGCCATGATGGTGGGCTTCATGCTCACCATGCCCATCCTCGCTATGGTCTTGTTTGTGGGTTTGGCGGTGTCGCTGTTCCAGGCCGTCACGCAGATCCAAGAAATGACGCTGACCTACCTGCCGAAGCTGGCGGGGGCCGCCATCATCATCATCGCTCTGGGCGGATGGATGCTGCAAACCACCGTGGGATTCACAACGCTTTGTTTTGAATACGCCTCGCAGGTTGCCCGATGACCATCGATACGATCTGGCTGGTGACGTTCTTTAGCGTGTTTGTGCGCCTCTCGGCGACGTTTCTGTCGTCCCCGTTGCTTGGCCCCATGCTCCCGGCTCAGATTCGTGGCTTCATCCTCATTGCCCTTACTTTCGCGCTCACACCGGCCGTGGTGCCGCACATGGGCGAGGTACCCGACGACATGCTGGGCTTGCTGCTCCGCTTTGGCAGCGACATCCTCACCGGTCTCTTGATCGGCGGGATGATGCACATGCTGGTGCTGGCCTTCCAAACCGCCGGGGGCTTCATTGACACCCAGCTCGGTTTGGCTTCGGCACAAGTCTTCAACCCGCTCATCGGTGTATCCGTCACCCCGACCGCCAACCTCAAGTATCTGTTGGCAGGCGTGATGCTCTTCATCGTGGATGCGCACCACCTGCTCATCCAGGCCGTGGTGGAGAGTTACAACGCCACCACCCAGCTCACGCTAGGCTCGGAAGCCTTGCTCAATGCCGTCATCAACTTCGTGGGCATCACCAGTTTGTTGGCCCTACAAATTGCGGCCCCGGTGGCAGGGGTCTCGCTGATTATTGACATCAGCGCCTCACTCATCAACCGCGCCGTGCCGCAGACTCAGCCCTTCCTGCTCGCCCTGCCCGCCAAGCTCGGTCTTGGCATGCTCATCCTGGCCGCCTCCCTCCCCGCCGTGGCGATGGGCGTGGACTTCGGCGTGGATGCAGCCCTGACCCAAATTCGCGCCGCCCTGGCCGGATAAGGAGACCCCATGTCCGAAAAGCCGACCGGCGAAAAGACAGAGGACCCTACTCCAAAACGGAAACAGGACGCCCGCAAGAAAGGGCAAGTCGCGCGCTCGATGGAGATCCCGGGGGCGCTGAGCTTGCTCCTGGTGGCGCAACTGGGTCCGTCCGTCATTCAACGCTTTATTGAAGCCACCGGCTCGGCCATCCAGAGCATTCCGGGGCGCATGCCCGAGGTCACGACCCCCGGTGGCATCAACACCTACAGCCTGCAAATGGCCACGCCCTTGGTCATGGCCGTCCTCCCTCTCCTGCTGGGCATTGCCGGGGTGGGTTTGGCATCAAACTTTGCGCAGGTGGGGTTCCTGTTCAGCACCGAATCCATAACCCCCAAGTTCGACAAGATCAACCCGGCCAATGGCCTCAAGCGGTTGTTCTCCACTCGGGGACTCGGCGAAGCCCTCAAAGCCACCCTCAAGCTTTTCATCTTCACCGGCATTGCCGGGATGGAGATTTGGAACCAGCGGGATCAACTCGCCATGCTTTCCTGGCTGGGCACCACCCAGGGCATGGTGGTGCTGGGAACCATGGCGCACACCATCCTCACCCGTATCGCCCTGGTGTGGCTGGCCATTGCGGGCCTTGACTACTTTTTGCAACGCAAGGAGATGGACAAGAACCTGAAGATGACCAAGGACGAGGTGCGCCGCGAGATGAAGGAGAGCGAAGGGTCGCCGGAAATCAAGTCGGCACGGATGCAGCGGGCCCGGCAGCTGGCCCGCGGTGGCCTGAAGGAGCGAGTGAAGGACGCAGACGTCATCGTCACGAACCCGACCCACTACGCCGTGGCCATCAAGTACGAGCGCAGCAAGATGCACGCCCCGATGGTCGTGGCGCTCGGCACCGATCTCGTGGCCTTGAGAATCCGAGAAATCGCCGGCGAACTCAAGATTCCGATCGTGGAAAACCGCCCCCTTGCCCGGGCCCTGCACAAGCAGTGCGACGTGGGCGATTACGTCCCCCGGGAGCTCTTTGGGGCCGTCGCCGAAGTCCTCGCCTACGTCTACCAACAGCTCAACCGCAAGGCCCGATAAACAGCGGTATTCTGTCCACCAACGGACCGATGGGCACGCTGAGAACGGATGCTGAAGCTTGGCGAGAGGCCGTTTCCCGCACTTGGACCCCTGCCGCCTGGCTGGTGCAGGATGCTCCCGAGTCCGATGTCGTCCTAAGTTCGCGCGTGCGCTACGCCCGCAACCTGACGGGCTTTCGCTTCCCCCACCACTCTGCGCCTGATGGCTTGCGCGCTGTGCAACGCCAGGTGCGCCGCGCGGTAGAGCGAGCGGAACTCCCCCTAACCGAACTCGAGCGAGTGAACGCCCCGGAGCGCGATTTCTTGCGCGGGTGCCGTCTGATCGCCCCTGAATTTACATTGGGTCAGGGCGCCCGGTCTTTGTGGCTGGATCCGCGCCGCCGCCTGAGCCTGATGGTGAATGAAGAAGACCACATCCGGTTGCAGGCCCTGACGGGGGGCTTCTCGCTGGGTTCCGCTCAGCGACTGGCCGATGACGTGCTGGAACGCCTGGAAGATCACCTGGAGTTTGCCCATCACACTGAGTTTGGGTGGCTGACGGCCAGCCCCTCTAACGTCGGCCCGGCCCGGCGCTGGTCCATTTTCTTCAACCTGGCGGCGCTGGAGCACACCGGTCGCCTCCCGGGCATCATTGACGCCCTGGAGAACACCGACATGGTGGTGCGCGGGCTCTTTGGTGAACTGAGCCGCCGGGTGGGGGCCTTCCTACAGGTGAGTGCCATCGAGGGCCCGGCCTACGATTTCAACGGCGCGGCCAAGTTCTTGCTCCAAGCCGAACGGGAAGCCCGACGCGATATGCCCAGGTTTAAGCTTGAACAGCTTGCCAAAGAACAGCGTGATGGACTGCTCACCGCCCCGGAAATCAGCCTGGCGCAAAGCCTGACCGCCCTCTCTTGGATTCGTTGGGCCGGCGCGGCGGGCATTGCGGGCTTCCCCGCCCACTACCGCGTGGTGGACCAGTGGATGACGCATTTGGACGTGGCGGGGACCACCGACGCCCGCGTGGCCGATCGTCACCGCGCCGAGTACTTGCGCCACCAGTGGGCGGCCGCGGAAACCGAGGGCAGGACCTAGGCCACGCACGCCCATCCGCAACGAAACGTCTGAAAACCCATAATGAACGTCATGGGTGATGCCACATATCGTCCGGCTGACATCGTGCGGTGGCTAGAAGTTGGCCAAACCGCCGGCGCGCCGACCCCTGTGCGCCTGCCCATCCCCGCCACCGTGACGAAGGAAGAGTGGTCCAACCGCGTGCGCACGGTGGTGGAATCCGCCCTCACCGCCGGGAAGGGCGCGCTGGACCAAGTGCAGCGCAAGCACGTGGAGGAGACCGCCTATATCCTCCTCAACGACGCCCTGGAATACAACGGCCTCACCAAAACCAAGCGCATCCCTTACGTCAAAGTCAAAGCCATTCGCGATCTGGGTTCGGACCGTTACCGGATTGACCACGAAGGCGGTAGCCTAGAGATTAAGCCCGTGGCGCACCTTGTTTCTGGACGTATTCGTGTCCCCGTTGGTTGGATTCGGAACGGCACCGAAGTCCCCTATTCGCTCTTGATTGAAGAACTCGCCGCCCGGTGCGGTGTGGAGATTGAAGCGGTTTGATCGCCAAGCAAGGTTGGCAACCGCCCGCGCCCAGCGGGTGGCAAGATTTGCTGGATGCCGAACTGGCCCAAGATATCGGCGGGGGTGATCTTTCGATCCACGCCCTCAACCCCGAGGCTCCCATCCGCTGGATGATTGAAGCGCAAGCCACGGGCATTGCCTGTGGCGTGGGGGCGGCGGCCTACGTTTTGCAGCCTAGCGAAGTCCTGGTAACCGACGGCGACCCGGTGGCGGACAAGACCGTTATCATGCGCGGTGAAGCCCCCTGCGGTTGGTTGCTGAGCCGTGAACGAACAGGGCTAAATGTTCTCATGCACCTTAGCGGAGTGGCCAGCCTCACCCGCCAATATGTGGAAGCGGTGGCGGGCACGCGCGCCCGCATTACCGATACGCGAAAGACTCTGCCGGGTCTGCGCAACCTGCAAAAGTACGCCACCCGGTGCGGCGGCGCCACCAACCACCGGCAGGGCCTGCACGACGGCGTGATGATCAAAGACAACCACATTGCCGCGTGCGGTTCCATTGCAGCGGCAGTGGCGAGAGTGCGAGAGCGGGTCGGCCACATGGTGCGCATTGAAGTGGAAGCCGACCGGCTGGAGCAAGTGGAAGAAGCCGTGCGGGCGGGAGCCGACATTGTCTTGCTGGACAACATGAGCTCGGACACGATGGCCCAAGCCGTGAACCAATGGGGTGAGCACGTCGTCCTAGAGGCCAGCGGGGGAATCAACCTTGGCACAGTGCGTGCAGTCGCTATGTGCGGAGTTCACGTGATCTCCGTGGGGGCGCTGACCCACTCGGCCATGGCCCTCCCGTATCACCTCGAATTGGAACAATGATGACCACGGCCCTGCCAACGGAAATTGAGGTCCTGCCTGCCGTCGACTCGACTCAGCTGGAGATTGCTCGTCGCCTGGCGATGGGCTTGATGCCCCGCGCCCTGCGCGCCGAGACGCAAGTTTCGGGTCGGGGACGGTTTGAGCGCACCTGGCACGATGAGGCCGGGCAGTCTCTCCTGTTGAGCGTCACGTTTCCGGAGTGGGCCGACCACAAAGCCCCCTGGCTCATCGGCATGGCCGTGGCCGCCGCCGCCGCCGGGATCGTGCACTGCCAGTTGCAATGGCCGAACGATTTGGTCATTGGTCCGCGCAAGGTGGGGGGCGTTCTCACCGAGCTTTATCCCGATGCGGAAGGTCGCCGGATCCCAGTGATTGGCATCGGCATCAACCTGAATCAATCCAGTTTCCCGGAAGTGATTGCCCACCGAGCCACCAGCCTGCACCAACAACGCGGCCAGAGCTACGACGCGCACGAGATTGCCGAGGAACTCATGCGGCGCATGGCGCAGTTTCCAATGCCTCGCAACTGGGACGACCTCAAGCCGGTGTGGATGATGTTTGACCACACCCCGGGCAAGCGGTACCAAATCCCGACCGGTGAGGTCACCACGGCCATCGGGGTTGGCCCGATGGGCGAACTCATTGCCTCGCTCGATGGGGAGACCATCCAGGTCTTGGCCGCCGAAGCCATTTTCGGCCCCGCGACGCGTTAACAGGAATCTGGGTAAACACGCGCGGATGCCTCGCGCCTTACCTATGCTCCTGATGGAGTTCATCGGCACCTTTTTCTTGGTGCTCATCATTGGGTTTGCGGTCACGGCCGGGGATGCCACGATTGGCATTTTGAGCGTGGGATTTGGACTGACGGCCTTGGTCTACATGGGCCGGTCGGTTTCCGGGGCGCAATACAATCCGGCGGTTACCTTGGCCTTGACGGTCTCCGGCCTCATGAGCCCCCGGCGGGCGGCGGCGTTTATTGTCACGCAAGTAGTGGCGGCGGCGGCGGCGGCCAGCGTCGTGGCTTGGGCCATTGGCAAAACCTTTACTCCTACCCCCAACCCCAGCGTCAACCCCAGCGCCGCATTCGCTTGTGAGTTTTTGTTCACTTTTGCGCTTGTATTCCTTATCTTTCACGTCGCGGTGAGCCCGCGCCAGCAACCGAACAGCTACTATGGCTTTGCCATTGGCGGAATGGTCATGGCGGGGATCCTCGCCGTCGGGCCGATTTCGGGCGCCTCCTTCAATCCGGCGGTGGCCACGGGGACGGCATTGGTGAACGCCGCGGTGAACCGGGGCCCGCTCGATGTCTTGATCATCACCGCTGTGGGCCCGGTGCTCGGTGGGCTGGCGGCCGCCTTGGTCTACCGGGTCTCCGAACCCCACCCGGAACTGAACACCAACGATCCGGGTTAGGTAGATTAGGAAACAAGCATGCGGGTTCTTCGCGTTCTGTTGGCGTGTTGGCTAGGAGTCTTTGCACTTCCCTGGTCCGCGCTCAGCGCGCCCACCTCGCATGACCTCGGATGCTGCCAGCACGCCGCCCAGCCGTGCGCGTGCCAGACCCACTGCGGGTGCGTTCAAGCCCCGGAGCCGGCGCCCGCGCCTTCCGAAACGCAAGCCTTCTTCGCGCCGGCCGTGGCGACGATTGAGTTTCCGGTTCTCGCTTTGGCGAACCCGGTGGTGGTGGCTGAACCCATCGAGGCGGAACCCGCCCCCTGGGTCAGCACCACCGGACCCCGAGCCCCGCCCGGACGCGCCCCCCCGTTCTGATCGAGATTCGATGTTGCTTCGGCCCGCATAGCGGCCGGAGCCATGAACCGATATCTATCAGAAATGTTCAACAAAACGTTACTTATGGCCAGCCTTCTGGCCACCTCATCGCTTGCTTTTGGCCAAGACGCCGAAGGTGACCACGTCGAATCCGAAGCCCGATGCCCGCTCTGTGTGGCCGGTGGTTTTGGCGCGAGCTCGCTGACCGAGCGCAACTGGAATCTCAGCACGCTCTACGTGCCTCGCTCTGTCACCGAAGCGGAAACCTTCCTTTGGTACCGCGCCGATCCGCGCTTGCAGTTCGGGGTCGCCCACCTCAGCAAGCAAAACGCCATCCGGTTCCTGCTTTCGGCCAACCTCGTGCCGGAGCGTGAAAAGACGCCGAGCGTGAACATCATGCTGGGCACCCAGGAAACCACCACCGGCAATCCGGGTTACGCCATGACGTTCGAGAAGCGCTGGGACAAGCTCAGCACCTACGTGGGCATCGGCTTCCGCCGCACGGATAGCCAGGCGCGCCTCATCGGCGGGGCTCGCTATTCGTTCGCGCCGCAGTACTCGATTGGCATCCAAGAGGACGGCCTCCGCGAGCACCTGTTCGTCACCCACGACCGGGGCGATGTCTTCGGCGGCCTCTACCTTTACGACCTCCAACTGCCGGGCATCCTGTTCGGCGTCCGGTTCTAAAGGCACCCAGTCCCTAACGCGCCGGGGCCTCCTTTTAGGGGGTCCCGGTATGATTTTGCCCGTGACCGCTTTTCCATCCGCCGACGTCGCCGTGACCCTGTTGCGGAACACCAACCAAGCCCGGGGCATTGGGCAATACGCCATTGACATGGTTTCCGGCCGGCTCGGGCAGGGCCTGGCCCCCGAAGTGCTGATGCGCACGCACATGTTCCACACCGACGCGGTGCTGTGCGGTGCGAGTGCGCTGGCCCTGGGCACCAACGCCCCCACCATTCTGCGCGCCGAAGCCCTGGAATACACCGATGCCGGTGGCGCCACTGTGTTCTTCTCCACCAACCGTGTGAAGTCTGAGAAGGCCGTGGTGGCCAACAGCAGCGCGGTGCGCGAATGGGACAGCAACGGAACGAACTTTGGCTTCAACCCCAACCTGGGGCACACCGCCGGTGAGTTTGGCCACAACGACTTCTATCCGGTCGTCATTGCCGCCTGCCAAGAGAACGGCCTGGACGGCCAGACCGCCCTCCGCGCCATGGTGGCGCTTGATGAAATCCGTGGGCGATTGGCGGAAGTTTTCTCACTAAAAACTTACAAGATTGACCACGTGGTGCACGGGGCAATTGCTTCGGCGGCGGTTTACGGGGCTCTCCACGGAGCCACGGCGGAGCAGATTGAGAGTGCCATCGGCATGGTCGTCGCCCACTACATCCCCTGGCGCGCCATCCGCGCGGGCAAGCAGCTGAGCGACAGCAAGGGCGCGAGCGCCGCCATCAGCTCCGAAGTCGCCGTGCTCTCGATGAAGCGTGCCATGCGCGGTTTCCTTGGCCCGCAAGACATTTTCCGCAACCCAGAAAGCATGTTCCGCCAGTTCATCCAAACCGACGGCGACAGCCCGTTCGATCTGGTGCTCTCGCATAGCGGCAACGACTTCGCCGTGATGGGTATGCACTTCAAGCTCGGCCTCTACGAACACCAGAGCGCCGGAGCCCTGCAGGGCGTGATTGACCTCATTCGTCAGTCGCCGGACCTGCTGGACAACCAGGGCCAGAACCTGACCCGCATCCTCATCCGCGCCTACGAACCCGCCTTTGGCATCATCGGGGACCCCGCCAAGCGCGACCCCAAGACCCGCCAGAGTGCCGACCACTCCATGGTCTTCATCGTCTCGCGATTGCTAAAGAAGGCCATCGCCGTCCACGCGGCGGATGCCAGTTTCATCGCCAGCGCCGGCAACGATGCCCTTTGGCAGCGCCTGATGCTGATGCCCGAGGACTACGACGACGCGGCCCTGGCCGACCAGGAGACCCGCCGCCTGATGGCGCTCATCGAGTTCGAGCACGGAGGTCCGGAGTACGACGCCAAGTACCCCGACGGCATCCCGACCTCGTTGGTGATCTCCACCTCCACCGGCCACACGGCCGATAGCGGCCTGGTGATGTACCCGAGCGGTCACGCCCGCAACACCACCGCTAACCTCAGCGCGATCCTGGCCACTAAGTGGGAGCGCATGGCCAACCTGGCCGGAGCCGTGGACGCCGAACGCCGCCTGAAGCGACTGGAAGCCTTGCCGCTTGCTTCGGCCAGCGACCTGCTGCACATCTACGCCTGATCCTTAACCGGACAAGCGAAAACAAGAACGGCCGGCTTCCCTGCATGGGAGACCGGCCGTTTGGATTTGGGCGGGAGCCTTACTTTTCCAGCTGATCGAGAACCTGGATCAGGTCCGGGCGCTGCTGCAGGGCCGGGCGCAGTTGGCCGGCCAGCATCTTGGCTTCGTCGTCGCGGCCAATCTTCTTGGCAGCCATCGCCAGGTTCAGGCCAATGGCGGCACTACCCGGAATCCGGTTGAGGGCCACGGCGAGAGCTTGGTAGGCCTCTTCGTGTCGCTCTTGGCCGGCCAGAGCGGTGGCGTACTCGATGTAAGCGGGTTCGCAGCCCGGATACAGGTCCACCAGCTTGACGGCGGCTTCTTCCGCGTCGCGCCACTCTTCCGCCGCGTTATACGCGTTGGCGATGACGGCCCACATCTTCCAGTAATCGCCCAGCCACGTCTTCAGCGGGCGCAGTTCGCGCAGCGCACCTTCGACGTCGCCTTCTTCCACCTTCTGCGCGGCCAGTTGCACGGCTTCGGCTCGCTTGGGCTGGTCGGTTTCCACCAGGGTCGCCAGCACGTTCGCGCGCAGGTTCGGCTCCAGTTGCAGTTGCAGCATGTCGCGCAGCACGCGCGGGGCTTCAAAGCCTCGGTTGGCGGCCACTAGCGTCTGGGCGTATTCGTACATCAGACCGGGGTCGGTCGGGGCGACGTCCAGGCAGTCTTCGTAGAAGTCCAGCGCGCGGTCCATGTCACCCTTCTGAGCGAGATAAGGCGCGTACATCCGCTTGACCACCAGGGCGTCTTCCAGATTTTCCAGCGCATTGTCGAACACCTTCTCGCCCTCTTCGGCCTGGTCGGTGTTGATGAGAGCAATGCCGAGTCGCACGTGGGCATCGGCGTTTTGGTCATCCGCTTCGATCCGTTCCTTCCACAGGGCCGGAACTTCGTGGCCGCGACCCACGTTCACCAGCATGTCGGCCAGATACTGCGTGCTGGGCTTGGGTTCGAGCTCGCGGTCAATGGCCTTGCGGAAGTTGCGCTCGGCATTGGCAGGCATCCCCAGGTTCATTTGGGCGAGGCCCAGGCGGGTGTAGAGCGCAGGCTCGTCTTCGTCCAGCGGGATCGCCTTCTCGAACATTTCTGCCGACTTCTGGTGCTCGTTCAGCGCCCCGTAGAATTCACCCAGAGCGAAGTAGCCGCGGGCATCCTTGGGCACCACGGAGATCGCCTTCTGCAGAGCCCCTTCGATGATTTCCGCCGTGCCGATGCGGGCGGCGGTGCACATGCGGGCCAGGTTGAGCAGGCTGAGGAACGGAGCTTCCCAATCGGCGTCCGATTCCACGGCCGACTGCAGGGCATCAAAACCGGATTGCGGCGTGAACTCGCGCACCACTTGACCCTGGGCGCGCTCGATGTATTGCACCGAATCGAAGCCCAGCATGAAGTTGAGGAACGCCTCCGGGTTGTCGGTGCCGAAAAGATCCATATCGCCTTCCAGCTTCACGTTCTCGTGGCCAGCCGCCTTGGTGATGTAGGTCACTAACTCGCGGAGCGCGGTGAAGAGGGTGGCGTTCGTGATGGAAATGGCGTGCTCGTTGCTCACTTCGCCCGCCTTGTTCACGGTACGCACGGTGAGTTCGGAACCGAGTTCGCTTTCGCGGTAAAGACCGTCGATCAGCAGGTCAAATTCCGACTGCTCCAGCAACTGCGTGAGCATTTCAATTTCGTTCAGCTCTTCGCTCGGGTTGACCAGCGCGTAACGGGTGGCCCCTTGGTCGTCAAATTGGGCCATGTAGTTCACTTGCCCAATCTGCTCTTGAATGGCGGCCTGCGCGTATTCAACGGCAAAGTGGCTCAGTTGGCGGGCCATTGCCGGACGCGCGCCCGAAGCCGCGTTAAAGGGGAGTACGGCAAGTTTCATAGTACAGCGGGCCAGTGTACCGACCCTATGCGCCGTGGGGGGTACAACCCCAGCCGGATGGCCACTCCGATCGAAGTTCTTACCCCTGCTCAAATTGTCGCCGAACTGGATCGTACGATCGTGGGGCAGCAAGCGGCCAAGCGTGCGGTGGCGGTCGCCCTGCGCAACCGGTTCCGCCGCCAGCAGGTCCCGCGTGAGGATCGCGATGATATCCTGCCCAAGAACATTCTCATGATGGGGCCGACCGGGGTCGGGAAGACGGAAATCGCCCGCCGCCTGGCGCAGCTCGCGCGGGCACCTTTCGTCAAGGTTGAAGCCACAAAATTTACCGAAGTCGGCTATGTGGGCCGCGATGTGGAATCCATGATTCGCGAACTGGTGGCAGCGGCGGTGCGCCTGGTGGAGCAAGAGCAGCGCGACGCGGTCACCCCGCAGGCCGAACAAGAATCTTGGGAGCGCATGGTGGACATGCTGCGCACCGCCCTAGAGCCGCCCTACGACCACTTTGCCTCCGCCGATACGCCGCAACCGGAGCACCCACTAGCCGGCCAAGACCGTGAACAGATCAAGCAAGATCTGCAGACAGGCAAGTACGACGAAGTGCGCGTGAGCCTGGAAGTGGAGGAGGCGGGGAGCTCCTTCCTGCAGGTCTTCACCCCGCAGGGCATGGAAGAAATGGGCATTGACATGCCCGGAATGGGTGGCCCGTTCCAGGCGCGCCGAGGCTGGCGCACCATGCCGGTGCCCGAAGCCTACGCCACGCTGCTGGACCAAGAAGTGAAGCGCCTGCTGGAGCGGGCGGGTATCCACCGTCTGGCGCTGGAGCGCACGGAACAAACCGGGATCATCTTCCTCGACGAAATTGACAAGGTGGCGATCAAGTCGGGTTCGGGCGGCGGCCCGGACGTGAGCCGCGAGGGCGTGCAGCGCGACCTCCTGCCGATCATTGAAGGCTCGACGGTGCAAACCAAGTTCGGCCCGGTGCGCACCGACCACATCCTGTTCATCGCCGCGGGGGCGTTCCATATGAGCAAGCCGAGCGACCTCATCCCCGAGTTGCAAGGCCGCTTGCCCATCCGCGTGGAACTCGAGGCCCTCGGTGAAGACGACTTCCGCCGCATCCTGACCGAGCCGCGCAACAGCCTGACCGCGCAATACGAGAAGCTGCTGGCGGTGGACGGGGTGACGCTCACCTTTGCCCCCGAGTCCCTGGATGAAGTGGCGTTCTTGGCGCAGGAAGCCAACCAGAAGTTCGAGAACATCGGGGCGCGACGCCTGCACACGCTTTTGGAGCGCTTGCTGGAACCAGAACTCTACAACGCTCCGGACACGCTGCAAGGCACGATTGAGATCAGCGTGGACCTGGTGCGGGAGCGGCTTGGAAAACTCATCCGTGAGGCCAAAGACGGCCAAACCGTGGTGTAACATAAAGCTAGCGTGAACGCACCCTCGGACTCACCCCGACTGGCACCCGTTTGGGTGCAGTGCCTGGTGCTGTTCCACTTGTTCGCGATTTTCATTTGGACGTGGCCACAGCCCAGCCCGAACCTGAACCGGGAACCCGTGACCATGGCCGACCGGATGCAACGGGCGCGCGACCAACTCCTGGCCGCCAATAACCGGTTGCGTTACGAATCCGACTTCCGCTATTACTTGCAGGTCACCGGGTTTTGGCAGTACTGGGACATGTTTGCGCCGAACCCGTCCAATACAGATTCTTGGCTGACCGCCGAGATTGAATATGCCGATGGCCAGGTAGTGCCGGTGGAATATCCGCGCATTAAGCACATGCCGATTCCGCAAAAGTATGTAAACGAGCGGTATCGCAAGTTCACCGAGCGGTTGCACCCGATTGACCAGAGTTACAAGTGGGCGCAGTTTGCGTACCGCATGGCATACCTAAACCCCCGGGCGGATGGTGCGGTGCCCACCAAGGTGCGTTTGTTCAAGCACTTTAGGATTTACCCGAAGGCGTTCCAGAAGGAGCCGGTGGCCCAGGATGAGCAGTTCTTTGAGCTCATCGTCGACCCGCAGGTTTATGGCACCTGGGGGTCGAAATGACAACCAAGAAGGTCAGCGACCTTAAGAAGCTTCAGCACTGGATGTTTGGTTACGGGTCTCCCGAAACCATGGCCATTATCCGCATCCTGTTTGGCACTCTCATTTTCATCAACCTTTTGATGTTGATGAACGTGTTTGAGGCGTTCTTTACCGAGAAGGGTTTTGTACCCGTGGCCTTTGCGGAGCGATGGGCGGAAGGCGTGCCCCGCATCAATGTCCTCGCGGGGGTAACGGACAGCCGCATCACCCTGGCCGTGTTCATCATCACTATGCTCGGGGCGGTTTGCACCGCATTGGGATTGTTCACGCGGGTTAGTGCGGCGGTGCTGTGGCTTGGCTTGACTTCGATTCACCATCGCACTCCGGACCTCCTGCATAGCGGCGACACGCTCATGCGGGCGTTCGCCCTCTATATTCTGGTGGCCCCCAGCGGTGCGGTTTACTCGCTGGATTGGCTGCGGAAGTTCAAACGTACCGGGGACGGCACCGTGCCCGAGTTCAGCCTCTGGCCCCAACGGCTTATGGCCATTCAGGTGGCCATTGTTTACTTCACCACTGCGTGGCATAAGTGGGGCGGCAATACTTGGCGCGAAGGGACGGCCACTTGGTTCACCAGTCAACTGCATGAATTCGACCGCTTCCCTGTGCCGGCGTTTATGGATCAGCAGCCCTTTGTGGCCATATTAACCTACGGCACATTGGTGGTGGAACTGATGCTCGCCACCACAGTTTTCTATAAACCCTTGCGCAAGATTTCGCTTCTGCTCGGCATTGGCCTCCACCTCGGGATTGAATACCGCTTTAACATCCCCCTCTTTGCATTCTTAATGATTGCCAGCTACGCCTCGTTCTACGAAGGCTACGAGTGGCGGGCTTGGGTGGACAAGTGGAAAGCCAAGCGCCAAGCCAAAGCGCAAAGCCATGAGGAGGGCCATGAGCCGGCGATTTCGACTTAAGGACTTGCTCCCCGCCAAGCGGGTGCCCCCGGTGGCACCGCTGGCCAAGGATTACTACGTCACGGTCATGGCGGCGCGGCAGCCGCTCCCCATCATGGCGGCCATTGCCGCCCCCAAGGGTGCCAATGAGGCCGTGCCGGGCTTCATCGTGCCGCTCTCCAGCGGAGCCGATAAATCCGACCTTGCCCGTCCCCTCGCCCGGGGCACTTACGGCATCGCCAGTCCGGACCAGAAAACCGTCCTGCGCCTGACCGTGGTCCCCACGGATGAGGTGGGATTCGACGCGGCCGCCGTGGCGCAAGACCGCATGGCGGACCGATTGGGCCAAGAGGATCGCGCCCGTCTCGCCGCCACTTGGACCCTGCTCCAGCTTCAATTCGAATCGTTTGACCCCGCGCTCTTCCCGGCCCTGAGCTTCTTCCTCCAGGTCGCCCAGCGCCTCACCGAGCTTACGGACGGCGTCCTTGCGGATCCGCTATCCCGGCGCTACCTCAGCGCCAGCGAAATCTATCACGCTCCGCCCCCCGGGCTGTCGCTCAACATGCCGGATGTGATTGCCATCCACGTGCGCCCGGATGGCGACCGCTTTGCCTTGGCCACGGCGGGCATGTCGAAGGTAGGCCACCCTGAACTAGATCTCCCCGGCGTAGGGGCCGAGCACGTAGAACTCGGTGAGCTGTTCTTGCTGGGGCTAGCCCACGGGGTTTGGCGGGGACAACCGCTCGAATTGGGTGCCCTCGTTGGTGAGGCCGAGGGGCTCTTCCGGCTGATTCCCGGCGGACGCGATGCCGCCTGGTGGGGCAAAACCGTCCCCTATGAACTCACGCCCGAGAACCACAGCTCCCCCGGTGGGGCCTTGGAATCTTGGCGCAACGCCGCCCAATCTTAAGCGATCCGCTCAGCGCTTGGGCAACGGCGTAAAGCTGGTGCCGCAGCCGCAGGTGCGCGCCGCGTTGGGGTTTTGGAATTCAAACGCGCCCCCCATCAGGTTGCCCGTGTAGGCCAGGGTCGATCCGCGCAAAAACTCGGCGCTCTTGCCGTCGCACACCACGGTCAGCCCATCCAGTTCCAGCTCAAGGTCAATGGGCAGCCGTTTCGTGTCGGGGCGCATCACATATTCCATGCCGGTGCAGCCGCCGCCCTTCACCCCAATACGCAGGAATGCGCCGGGCTCTGCCTTGCGGGCTAGATAGAGTTTCGCCTGGGCAATGGCCTCCGGCGTCAGTTGCACCGGGAAGTCGCTCATGATCTTTCCGACGTCGCGCTGGCGGTGGCTCGTCGCGGCGGTAGGCCCTGCATCACCGCATTTGGCGAATCCACCTTGCCGTCCAGCAGATCCTGCAGAGTGATCATGGCAATCACGCGGTCCACGGCGTTCTGCACGGTGCCCCACAGAGGCCGGAGCGTGCAGTCCGTTTCGTGCACACAGGATTCACCCAAACCCGCGTGGCGCAAGCAGAAGCCGCTATCGTAAAGGCGCCCACCCAGGGCCTCGAGAAGGTCGCGAACCAAGATCTCCTGGGGAGGCCGAGCCATTCGGTAGCCTCCCTGTTGGCCCCGCACGCTCTTCACAAATCCGTGCTTGCGCAGGATGGAAAGCAGCTTCGCCACGTGGGAGCCACTGAGGCCCTCGCGCTCGCTGATCTGCAGGATGGTCAAGAATCCATCGTCACCTTCGCGGGCAATGGAAATCAAACATCGCAGACCGAATTCTTCTTGCGCGCTGAACTTCATAGCAACCCCAAATCCAAACGGATATGTTCGGGGATCCGGTCCACACTAAAGGGCGGATCCCACACCAATTCCACGTGGGCGGTCGTCACACCCGGCACCTGGGCGGCGGCTTGTTCCACCTCCCCGGGCAGAGTGCCCGCCACCGGACAAGCCGGGCTGGTGAGGGTCATCAAGATCATCACCTCGGCCCGTGGCGAGACGTCAATGCCGTAGATCAACCCCAGGTCGTAGACGTTTACCGGGATTTCCGGGTCGTAGACCGTGCGAATCGCCTCGATCACTTCCCCTTCCAGCAGGCTACGCTGGATCGCGTTGAGGTTCGGCTCTCCAGTGGCTTGCGGGGGTTGAATCGGTTCCGGCATGTTTGTCTCTTCGCTTTAGGCGGGGTCGAGCTTCTCGAAGAGTCGCTGCTCCAGCTTCTGGCGCACTTCCTCCATCGAGATCAGTTCCAGCACCTCGGCGGCAAAGGCGTAGACCAGCAGGCTCTGGGCCAGTGCCTTCGGCACGCCGCGCTGGCGCATGTAAAACAGCGGCAGATCTTCCAGCTGCCCCACCGTGGCCCCGTGCGTGCACTTCACATCGTCCGCAAAGATTTCAAGTTGCGGCTTGCTGTTGATGGTCGCGGTCGGGCTCAGCAGGATGGCTTGGTTGGTCTGCTTGGCGTCGGTCTTCTGCGCGTGCGGATGCACGTAGATCTGGCCGTTGAATACCACCGTCGCGCGGTCGCCGATCACTTGCTTATAGATCTCAAACGAGTTGCAGTTCGGCAGGGCGTGGTCCAGGCGCGTGTGGTTGTCCAGAATCTGTTCGCCAAGGCCGACCACCACACCGTCGAGGCGGGTGGTGCACCATTCGCCTTGCAGGTCAATGCCCTGGTCGGTGCGGCCAATCGCCGCCCCGAAGGCCACGTTATAGCTGCGGTACTCGCTGTTGCCGGCCTGGCGGGTTTCCCACAGGGCCAGGTGGATGTTGCTGGTGGCTTCATCCTGCACGCGGACGTGCTCGATGTTGGCGCGGGAGCCAATCACCACTTCGCTCACCGGCAACGTCATCGCCGTGGTGGCCCCATCGGTAATGTAGGTTTCGACAATCCGGGCGATCGCACCGTCTTCGGCGACAATCAGCAAGCGCGGGGCAAACACTTCATCTTGGCCGCTGGTGACGTGCACAATCTCGATCACCGATTCGATCACGGCTTGCGACTTGAGGTGTAAGAAGAGTCCATCTTGGAACAAGGCCGAGGCGAGGGCCGCCATGGTGTGCTCCTCAATGCGGGCGATCTGCCCGAGGTGCTCGCGCACCAAGTCCGGATGTTCGGTCCAGGCATCGCGCAAGCTCATGGCCGTCAGGCCCGGCAGGCGCGGCACATCGCTCAGGTTGCGGTCGAAGCGACCGTTCACCAGGACAATGCGCACGGCACTTTCGGTGTACTGCGGCAGATCGAAATCAAATACGGCCGGGCCGGCTTCCCCGGCCTGCCAGGAGCGCTCGGCCACGCTGCGGAGCGGGGTGTACTTCCAAGCTTCGGTGCGCGGGGTGGGGATGCCGTGCTCGGCGTGAATGCGCATGCCGCGTTGGCGCAGGGCTTGCACCCAGTCCGGACCATCGGTGGCGCGGCGTTCCACGGCCGCCATCAGGGCCGCTTGTTCAGTGTTGTAGCGGGTGTCCAGCGCGCTCATACTTGGCCCGCCAGTTCTTGCTCAATCCACTGGTATCCCTTCTCTTCCAGTTCCAGGGCAAGCTCGCGGCCGCCCGACTTCACCAGTCGGCCTTCCACCATCACGTGCACATAGTCCGGCACGATGTAGTTGAGCAGGCGCTGGTAGTGGGTCACTACGATGAAGGCACGGTCCGGGCTGCGGAGGGCATTGACCCCCGCGGCCACGGTTTGCAGGGCGTCAATGTCGAGACCCGAGTCCGTTTCGTCCAGCACGCAGAGCTTGGGCTCCAGCACGGCCATTTGGAAAATCTCGTTGCGCTTCTTTTCTCCGCCGGAGAAGCCTTCGTTCACGCTGCGGTTCAGCAGTTCATCCTTCAGGCCAAGCAGCTTGATCTTCTCGCGGATGTACTTCATGAAGGACATCGAATCCAGTTCTTCCTCACCGCGCGCCTTGCGGATGGCATTGAGGGCGCTGCGCAGGAAGTAGACGTTGCTCACGCCCGGAATCTCAACCGGGTACTGGAACGCCAAGAAGACGCCGGCATGGGCGCGATCTTCCGGCTCCATCTCCAGCAAGTCCTCGCCCTCCAGCGAGATCGAACCATCGGTGACTTCATAGTCCTCGCGGCCGGCCAACACATTGGCCAGGGTGCTCTTGCCGCTCCCGTTGGGGCCCATGATGGCGTGAACTTCGCCGGGGCGTACGGTGAGGTTCAGTCCCCGGAGAATCTCCTTTTCTTCAACTCGGGCGTGGAGGTTTTGGATCTCAAGCATTGTTCGTCCTAGTCTACGGTCTTGAGTTCGGACAAGCACCAGGATTCGGGACGGAATATGGAAATTTATGTGAAGTTTAGGCCTATGGTCGAAGTTAGTCCCCTTCGCTTTCGTAGCCCCGGACATCCGGACGGGCGAAAATATGGGGGCCCCGGTCGGCCTGAAATCCAGGGGTACGCTCCCCCACTGACATGCCCAGCCGCATTGAAATGGTGGGTGGCCGACTGCAGGTCCCCAACGAACCCATCATCCCGTTTATTGAAGGTGACGGAACCGGTCCCGACATTTGGGCCGCTTCGGTTCGCGTCCTTGACGCCGCCGTGGCCAAAGCCTACGGCACCGAGCGCAAGATCCACTGGCACGAAGTGCTGGCGGGCGAGAAAGCCTTCAACCAGACCGGCAACTGGTTGCCGGACGAGACGCTGGACGCGTTCCGGTCGCACCTGGTTGGCATCAAGGGCCCCCTGACGACGCCGGTCGGCGGCGGCATCCGCAGCCTGAACGTGGCCCTGCGCCAAGAGCTCGATCTCTTCGTTTGCCTGCGCCCGGTGCGCTGGTTCACGGGCGTGCCCAGCCCGGTGAAGGAGCCGCACAAGGTGGACATGGTGATCTTCCGCGAGAACACGGAAGACATTTACGCGGGCATCGAATACGCCGGCGGCACGGAAGAGAGCCAGAAGGTGCTGGACTTCCTGGCCGCAACCTTCCCCAAGCAGTTCGGCAAGATCCGCTTTGGCACCGCTGACAAGAATGCGGCCTGGAATGAAGCCCTGCAAACCATCGGCGCGCCCTCGCGCGATCTCCCGGTGATGGTCGGCCTCGGCATCAAGCCGGTGAGCTACCTGGGCACCGAGCGCCTGGTCCACTCCGCCATCAGCCACGCCATTGCCGAAGGCCGCAAGAGCGTGACCCTGGTGCACAAGGGCAACATAATGAAGTTCACGGAAGGCGCGTTTGCCGACTGGGGCTACCAAGTGGCGCGCGACTTCTTTGGCGCGGAGCCGCTGGATGGTGGCCCGTGGCACGTGATTCCGGAAGGAAAGCCGGGCGCGGGTCTCGTCATCAAGGACGTCATCGCCGACGCCTTCTTGCAGCAGATACTGCTCCGGCCCGCCGAGTACGACGTGGTGGCCACGCTCAACCTCAACGGCGACTACATCAGCGACGCTCTTGCTGCCCAAGTGGGTGGCATCGGTATTGCTCCGGGCGCGAACATCAACTACGTCACTGGCCACGCGATCTTCGAAGCCACCCACGGCACCGCGCCCAAGTACGCAGGCCTGGACAAGGTGAACCCGAGCAGCGTGATCCTGAGCGGCGAAATGATGCTCCGCTACATGGGCTGGACGGAAGCCGCCGACCTCATCATCCGCGCGATGGAAGGCGCCATTGGCAGCAAGCAGGTCACTTATGACTTTGCCCGCCTGATGGACGGCGCGACCGAAGTCAGCTGCAGTGGGTTTGGCGACAACCTCATTGCCCACATGAACTGAGAACCCTTACGGTTAGCTCATCGAGAAGGCGGTGCCTGGTGGTGCCGCCTTTTTCTTGTATGGCCATCGGGCACGGGCCTTTTTGCAACTCTCTTGCAATTGACCCGGATGTCCGATATCATTTGTATATGAATCCCAAACGAGGCGTGGCGGCGTTGCCGATCATGACGGCCGTTCTGGGGCACATCCCCTGTTGCGGGCCGGTGCTCTTGGCGACCCTCACCGCCGGCACCTCGGGCCTTAGCTGGCTCCACCAACTTGAGCCGTACCAGCCCTGGCTGGTGGGCCTAAGCTGGCTGCAAGTGGCCGTGCTCTTTGGTTGGGCCAAGTGGGGGCCGCGCCGCCACTGCTGCAGCACACACGAGTGCGAAGACAGCCGCAACCAATATCGCACGGCTTGGATCACGCTGGCGCTAGTGTGCGCGCTCACCATCGTCGGGCTGATGTTGCCCCGGCACACGCACACCCTGCTGACCGCAGGCTAGTTCGCGCCGATTTCGTGCCGATAGGGCAATGAGGGCATCGCCCCGGAGCGCGTGACGCTCAGGCTAGCCACCCGCACGGCATAGCTCAGCGCCACCGGAAAGTCGTTACCTTGATCGAGGGACACCGCCAGCGCCGCGCAGAAACTATCCCCCGCGGCGACCGTATCCACCGCATCGACCTTCGGAGCGGGCGCGAAGAACTCCTCCCCCGCTCGGTCTTGCCAATAGGCACCCTGGTCGCCCATCGTGATGACGACATGCTGCGGCCCCCGGGCCAAGAGCTGCCGAGCCGCTTCCCGTGCCTCTTCTAAATTCCGCACCGGGGCTTGGACGTAGAATTCGGCTTCCGTTTGGTTCGGGACGAAGAGCCAGGTCCGTGCCCAAATCTCCTCAGCAATCGGGGCGGCGGGGGCCGGATTGAGGCACAGTCTCCCGCGCTGGGCGGCAGCGAGAGTGGCCTCGGCGGGGATCTCCAGCTGGCTCAAAACTAAATGGTCATTGGCGACAGGCATGTGGGTGGTCACGTCGGTTTCAGTAACGCAGCGATTGGCTCCCAGATCAATGCAGATGGTGTTTTGCCCCGAGGCCTCCACGTAAATGCCCGCCGTAGCCGTGCTGACCCCTGGCACCACGCGCACGCCGTCGGCATTGCCCCCGTCTTGCCGAAGGATGTCCAAAATCACTTGGCCGGATTCATCGTCGCCCACGCACCCAATGGCGGTGACTTCAGCCCCCAGTCGTGCGGCCTGCACGGCTTGATTCGCGCCCTTGCCCCCAGGAAATCGTTGGAATTTAGCCTCGGCGATAGACTGCCCCGGACGAGGGAAGGCCGGGATGCGCCACACCAGGTCCATGGCACAGCTGACGAGCACCGTCAAGGGCATGCCAGGGTTCTACCCGGAGCGTAAGGAGGAAATGCGCAAGCGGATTGGAGCGGGAGACGAGATTCGAACTCGCGACCCTCTCGTTGGCAACGAGATGCTCTACCACTGAGCTACTCCCGCGTCGCGCGATAGAGTTGTACCGCACTCGTTCCCTGGTGTCAAGCGGTGTAGGCCAAGCGTTCATGCTTCGGGCCTAATGAGGGGTAACGTCAGGGGGCGGTGATTGACGAACAAAAGCGCGCACAACTGGTCGAGTGGGTCTACGAGGCCGGCCGACTTGCCCTTTCGTTTCGCACCGCGCTGGGCGTTCAATCCAAAGCCGACGGCAGCCTGGTGACGGCCGCCGACCGCGCCGTGGAGGCGTATCTCCGACCCTTGTTGCTCGAGCTGCAGCCCGGGGTGGTATGGGGCGAAGAGCAAGGCTTTGCCGGCGACGAGGATGAACCCCTGTGGCTGATTGACCCGATTGACGGGACCTCGAATTTCGCCTTTGGCCAGCCCCTGTGGGGCGTCAGTGTGGGCCTGCGCATGGGCGGCAAACTGGTTTTGGGCGCGGTCTACCTGCCCGAACTGGATGAAATGTACGCCGCACACCTGGGCGGCGGGGCCACCTGCAACGGCGGACCCTTGCCGAAGCTGGATACCTCACCCACGCAGCCTTCGGACCTTATTGGGTACGGGGATGTGGACACCTACCACGCTTTCCGCAAGGTTTATCCCGGCAAAATGCGACACAACGGTGCGTTTGTGATCGAAGCCATGTTCATGGCCTCCGGACGCTTACGGGCGATGACCTCAAGCCGCGCGTGCCTCTATGATGCCGCCGCTTCCTTTGTGATTCTTACCGAACTCGGGGCCAAGTACTGGACCCTCGACGGACAGGTGTTCGATCCGGCCACCAGCCCGGTGCCCGGCCTGATGCCGCCGCTGATCGCCTCAGCTCCGGGCGTGTTCGACCTCAGTCGCCTCGGCGAGATACTTCCGAATCTCAGCGGCGCTTAAGTTGTCCGCCGCGTCGCGGCTGCGATGGGCATGCACCACTTCACCCTTCGTATTGAGGATGAACGTGCCGGGCAGTTGCCAAGGGTTACCCACGGGGCGGCCCACGCCATTCCCCTTGCCCACCGCTTGCACGCCGCGCATGAACACTCGCGGGTTAAACACCTCGCCCATCGAAGCACGTTTCAGCCCGAAAAGTGCATACAGCCGCGCCTCGGGGTCGCAGATGAACGGATGAGTTACCTGCATCTTGCGCTGAAAGGCTTCGCTCTCAACTCGGTCCGCCATGCTGACAAACGCGAGATTGAGCTCGGATTCGCCGCGCAAATCGTTCACGTGCTCGCGGCAGAAGGTGCAACCAAAGTGCCGCAAAAACACTAGGGCCAGCGGGCGCTCCTCGTACAGCGAGCGAAGCAACACGCGATCGCCACTCGAGAGCAGCACATCAACTTCCGGGGCGGTCATCCTTTTTCCTTACGCGAAAAGGTCGTCGTCCGTCTCGCTCTTGGCCTCATCGCCCCGCTTCAGCCGCCGGGCGCGGTCGGTCAGCTGCCGCAAAGCTTCGGTGTCCCATTCGGGTTCCACCATCTGGTCCCGCAGCCGGCGTGCCTCTGCCCGTTCACGCAGGCGGTCCATGGCCCCTTCGATCTCTTTCTCCTGGGCTTCGGGGTCAAGGAGGGAGGCTTTATCCGCGTGCCACGCCAGGAAGGACTTGAAATCTTCATCATCCAGCGTGTGGATCCAGGCGCTGAGGGGCTCCTGGGGAGCGCGATCCGGGGCCATGCGCAAATACGCCGCCCGGAACTTCTCCGCCATCGGCGTCTCCCAGAGACTGGCTTCCCGTAAGGCCGTGTCGGCCTGGGGCACCAAATGGGATTCGGTCAGCGCGCTCAGAATGCGGATCTCGGCCGAGTGCAACTCGGTGAACATCCGGCGTCCCCGGGGGGCCTTGGGGGCCTCGCGGCGTCGGGACCGTGCAGCGGGGGCCGGCCGGTGACTGGTCACCATTTCGCGGAGGGCGGTGCGCTTAGCGAGGGCATCTTTCACCCCGGGGAACCGGGGTGCATACTTTTCAATCCACGTCTCGCTCTGCAGCGGGTCGGCGTTCTTGGCGATCAACTCGGCAAGTTCTTGCCAAAATTCTCGGCTTTCGGGGCTCTTACGCCGCTCCAACAACCAGAGCCGAAACTCCAATCCGCTTTTCCCTTCGGCCACCCGCGATTTCAGGCCGTCAGCTCCTTCGCGGCGGAGGATCGTATCCGGGTCATCCCCACTCGGGAGCGTGATAATGCGCGGGGCCAGCCCCGCCGGAATGAGCATCTCCATCGCCCGCTCGGCGGCCTTCAGGCCAGCCTCGTCTCCATCCAGGAGCACGTTCACCTGGTTGGTCCACCGCGAAAGCAGTCGCACTTGATCTTCCGTAAGGCTCGTGCCTAGCGGGGCAACGGCGGTGGTGAGCCCCGCTCGGTGACAGGCCACTACGTCGAAGTAGCCCTCTACCAGTACGGCCGGTTCGCCCTTGCTCATCGGCTCTTTGGCCCGGTGCAGGCCGTACAGCAGCCGACCTTTTTGGAAAACGGGATTCTCCGCCGAGTTGATGTACTTGGGTTGGCCGTCGCCCAGGATGCGCCCGCCAAATCCCACCAACCGGCTACGTTCATCCCGGATCGCGACCATCAGGCGCCCTCGGAAGCGATCGAAAAACGAACCACCTGCGTCCTTATCCAATAGCGAGAGCGACTGCGCCAAGGTAAGCGATAGCCCTTCCTTCTTGATGCGCTGAGCGAGGGCATCCCCCAGTGAGGGCGCATACCCTAGCTCCCAGTAGTTGCGGATTTGGCGGTCGAAGCCGCGTTCCTCGCAATACTCCAAAGCGCGACTGGCCTTGTCCAGTTGCTCTCGATAGAACTTGAGCGCCAGCGCCATCAGGGCATCCTCGGCTTCGCGCTGGCTAGGCGTGGTGCGTTCGGCGCCTTTGGTGAGCTTGATCCCCGCCATGGCGGCGAGCTCGTGCATGGCCTCGGTGAAGGTGAGGCGCTGGGTTTCCATCACCCAGTTAAAGATGTCGCCCTGCGCCCCGCACGCCCAGCAACGATAGCGTCCGAGCTCTCGATTGACCTGGAAACTCGGGTTCTTATCATCATGAAAGGGGCAGAGACCCTTCCAGGTCTTGCCCCTTTGCGAGAGTGTTACCTTCTGTCCGACGAGATCGACAATATCGATACGCTGGCGTATGCGGTCGAGGTCGTCGGACAAGGTTACGAGTTCAGATTATTGTGCGGCGGCGGCCACCACGATACCGGTCACCACGTGGGTGCCGTTCGGGCGGAGTCGCTGCATGCGGAAGGCCACGCGGTCGTTCGCCAAGAAGCGGACGATCACCGTGTCACCGATCAGTTCGTAGGAATCCGGCTCGATGTAGGCCTTGATGACCGACGAGAACGAAGAACCGAAGCTGATGGCTCGGCGCGTCTTCGGTCGGCTGTCGTTCATGCCCACGGCTTCGATCTGGACAACTCGGCTGAAGCGGTCGAACACGAAGGCGTAGCGGCTGGAACCACGCTTGTAAACCCAGCGCACGATTTGCGTGCCCGAGCCACCGCCAGCGGCACCGCCGCCACCCGGAGCGCCCGTTCCGCCGGGACCACCGGCACCCGGTCGACCACCGGCTGCATTTCGAGCTTCTTGCTCACTGTCGCCGTCACCCGGTCGCACTTGGCGCCAAAACTCACCTTGGTTCCCAAACGGGTTGCCGTACAGGCCGCCCACGCCGGGTCGGTTTTCTTCCACGGCCAGCGCCGCAGACGCACCGCCACCGGCACCACCACCAGCCGCACCAGTAGCCCCGGTACCCGGACCCCCACCGGCCGCGTTTCCTTGACCGATCGTGAGACCCTGAATTTCATCCGGCGAACCGTAAAGGTTCACGACTCGAAGAGCCGTATCGTAAAGAGCCACACCCACGAGGCTTGACTCGGCCGTGCCACGTCGAGCTTGCGGGCCCGACTGGGCGAGGGCCGTTACGGCCATTCCACTCGCAAGGACAACCCCAAGGGTCACTCGCATCATCGTTTTCAATCCTGTCGCACGCATGTTGGCTTCGACTCCCGATCTACCCTGGATGTTACACCAGGGCCTTTCGGCTTGTCGAGGGTATACCCGAAGTCAATCCGCGTCGTCACCGGCGTAAGGAGAAATAAATCACCATGGCTGATAATCTCGCAATGACCACCGATCGGTTCGACGCCGAAGTTCTGAATTCTGATGTCCCGGTGCTGGTGGACTTTTGGGCTCCCTGGTGCGGCCCCTGCCGCATGATTGCGGGTTCGGTCGCCGAAGTCGCCACGGAACTGGAAGGCCGCGCGAAGGTCTTTAAGGTCGACGTGGACGACAATGGGGAGATCGCCAGCCGCTACGGCATCATGAGCATCCCGGCCCTCGTCGTCTTCAAGGGCGGCCAGGAAGTCGACCGCATGGTCGGCATGGGTCCGAAGGAAGCGATTAAGAACCTGGTCGAACGCCACATCTAAGCTGGCCCAGTAACAGAACGAACGGGAGTCCCCAATTTGGGGGCTCCCGTTTGTCATAGTGTATCGCGATGAGCAACGCGACAACCCCGAATGTGGTTCGGGCGGGCTGGATCATGACGGCCAGCTTGTTGCTCAGCCGAGTTCTCGGCCTCATCCGCGAAGCCGTCATTTCGGGCCGCTTTGGCATGGGCGCGGAGACCGACGCCTACGTCCTCTCGTTCCAAATCCCGGACATCATCTTCTTCCTGATCGCCGGCGGGGCCCTGAGCGCGGCATTCATCCCGGTGTTCAGCGAGTACTTCCACACCAACCGTGAGGAAGACGCCTGGCGGGTTTTCAACAGCCTCTTCGGCATCATGAGCGCGGCCCTTCTGGTCGTCATCACACTTGCCTGGATCTTCGCCGAACCCTTGACCTACGTGGTGGCGATGGAAGCCACCGCCAACCGGGAGATGGTCGCATACCTCAGCCGCATCGTGCTCCCGGCGCAGTACGCCTTCTTTATTGGCGGCCTCATGTTCGGCACGCTGTACGCGCGGCAAGTGTTCTCCGTCCCCGGGCTCGGCCCGAACATTTATAACGTCGGCATCATTTTTGGCGCGCTGGTGCTGGCCAACTTCACCGCGCCCAGCATCGCGGGCCTCTCGTGGGGGGCGCTGGCGGGGGCGTTCATCGGCAACATTTTTGTGCCGCTGTGGGTGCTGCGCCGAATGGGCGTGCCGTTCCGGCCCTGCCTCGATTTCAAACACGAAGGCGTGCGCAAGGTGTTTCGGCTGATGGCCCCGGTGGTGCTCGGGCTTTCTCTCCCCGGGGTGTTTGCCTTGCTCATCCAGAACTTCGGCACGCTTTATAAGAGCGACGGCATTAATACGGCCATCAAGTACGGCAACACGCTGATGCAGGTGCCGCTCGGCATCTTCGGCCAAAGCCTTGCCATTGCCGCCTTCCCCGCCTTGGCCCAGTTCCTTGCTCAAAAGCGCCAAGACCTCTTTGATGATCAACTCGCCAAGTCGCTGCGGCTAGCCATTTTCCTCTCGGTGCCGTTCGCGGGCCTGTTCTTGGCCATGCCGCACGAGATCATCCGGTCGCTCTTTGAGCACGGCAACTGGAAGCCCGAGAACACCGATCTCACCGCCACCGGCCTGCGCATGTTTGCCATTGGCATCCCGGCCTGGTGCATGCAGCCGATCATCATGCGCGGGTTCTATGCCGCGCAGCGCTCGGTCACGCCCATCATCTACGGCACCATCGCCACGGCGGCCTTTGGCGCGGGCGGCTACCTGGTGGCCCGCCAGGGCGGCAGCTACGACAACCTGGTGCTGGCGGGCAGCCTCGCGGCGGTGCTCCTGGCCATCCTGCTCATCGGCGGGGCCAAGAAGATCGCCCCCAGCATGGACATCAAGGGCATCCTGAAGGTGCAAGCGCAAACGCTGGTGGCCATGGCCATCCCGGCGGCGGCCCTGGCGGCGCTGATTTGGCAATTCCCTGCCCTCACCACCTCCGGGGGCAAGCTGGGGGTGCTGGCGAGCACCGGGTTCCTGGCCCTGCTCTACGCCTGGGCGTACTACTTCATCTGTAAGGCGTTCGGGCTCAAGGAAACGGAATATGTGTCGCGGGGCCTCAATCGCCGCTTGCAAAAGGGCAAGTCCGAAACCCCCGCCGGACCCGAAGAAGGCTCCTAAGTTCCGGCATACTCTAGGCCATGGACAACGTGGTCATCCTCAGTGGCGTTCGCACCCCCATCGGTGCCTTTCAAGGGGCTCTTGGTAGCCTCACGGCTCCCCAGTTGGGCGCCACGGCCATCCAAGGCGCCCTCGCCGCCGCCGGAGTGGATGCGGGCCAGGTGGACGAAGTTTTGATGGGCAACGTGCTCTCGGCCGCCATTGGCCAGGCCCCCGCCCGCCAGGCGGCCCTCGGTGCTGGCCTGCCCCAATCCGTGCCTTGCACCACCATCAACAAGGTGTGCGGCAGCGGCATGAAGGCGGTGATGATGGCCGCGCAAGCCATCGCGCTGGGAGACGCCCAAGTGGTGGTGGCCGGCGGCATGGAAAGCATGACCAACGCCCCCTACGCCCTGCCCCAGGCCCGCGCCGGCTACCGCATGGGCAACGGGAATCTGGTGGACCTCATGATCCATGACGGCCTGTGGGACCCGTACAAGAACGTCCACATGGGCACCTGCGGCGACGCCTGCGCCAGCGAATTTTCTTTCTCGCGAGAAGAGTTGGACGCCTACAGTGCGGAGAGCTACCGCCGCGCCCTGGCCGCCCAAACTGGGGGCCAGTTTAAGGACGAAATCGTGCCGGTGGCGGTGCCCCAGCGCAAGGGTGACCCGGTGATGGTGGACACCGACGAAGAACCGGGCCGCGGCAACCCCGCCAAGCTTCCTGAGCTTCGCCCCGCCTTTAGCAAGGAAGGCGTGACCACCGCCGGCAACGCCAGCAGCATCAATGACGGTGCCGCCGCCATGGTTCTTGCCAGCGAAGCCTGGGCCCAAGCCAACGGCAAGACGGCCATCGGCCGCGTGGTGGGTTATGTCCAGCACGCCCAGGCACCCGAGTGGTTCACCACCGCCCCCGCCGCCGCAATCCAGAAGCTCCTGGACAAGCACGGCCTGACCGTCGCCGACGTGGACCTGTTTGAAGTGAACGAAGCCTTTGCCGTGGTGGCGATGTACGCCGCCCGTGAAGTGGGCATCCCGCACGAAAAGCTGAACGTGAACGGAGGCGCGGTCTCCATCGGTCACCCGATTGGGATGACGGGAGCCCGTCTGGTTCTCACGGCCCTGCACGAACTGCGCCGCCGTGGGGGTCGCTATGCGATTGCCACACCCTGTATTGGGGGCGGAGAAGCGACGGCGGTGCTGATCGAGGCGTTATAACGTCCCGATCATACAGTTAAATGCGGATTCTCTTTGCCAGCGCCGAAGTGGCGCCCTTTGCCAAGGTGGGGGGCCTGGCCGATGTGGCCGGTTCCCTGCCTCTCGCGCTCCAGGCCCGAGGCCACGAAGTCAAGGTCGTGATGCCCGCCTACCAGATGATCCTGGACCGGTGGTCGCCCCAGCGGAGCATTGATTTCGAAGTCCGCATGAACCCGTACTGGACGGCGCGGGCCACCCTCCACGAGGTCCACGCCGAGGGGCTGACCTTGTGGCTGATCGAGGGTTGCGGGTTTTTCTCGGGCATTGGCCGGAGCGAAGAGGTCTACACCCCGGGACGCGACGCGTACCTATTCTTTGCTCAAGCGGCTCTAGAAGCCTGCCTCGCCACCGAGTGGACGCCCGACATCGTGCACGCCCACGACTGGCACATGGGATTCTTGCCCGTGCTGATGCGCGAGACGCGCGGTGGGCGCTGGGAAGGAGTGGCGAGCTGCATCACCATCCACAACTTGGCGTACCAAGGGGAGTTCGGGCCGGACACCTTGGAAGTGGGGGGGCTACCCAAGTCGCTGTATAACATGCACGCTTTGGAGACCTACGGGGCCGTAAACTTCCTTAAATCTGGTTGTGTATACGCAGACCAGGTCAACACGGTGAGCCCGAACTATGCCCAAGAAATCCAAACCGGCGAGTACGGCTGTCGCCTGGATGGCCTGATGGGTTATCTCTATGACCAAGGCCGACTGCGCGGGATTCTGAACGGCATCAACGTCCACCACCACAACCCGGCCACCGACCCCGATCTGCCGGTCAACTTCTCGGTGGATGACCTCAGTGGCAAGGCGGCCAGCCGCACGCAACTGATGGAAGAATTGGGCTTGGACCCCGACACCAATGCGCCCTTGCTGGGCGTGGTGAGCCGCTTGAGCAACCAGAAAGGCTTCGATCTCATGATCGGGGCGGCCGACCGCATTCTGGGCATGGGGGCGCGCTGGATCGTGCTGGGCACGGGCGATCCGTGGTCCGCCGGCGAGCTTCGCCGGCTTGAAGCCCAGTATCCCGGCCGCATGAGATTTGTGGAAGCTTTTGACGTGGCCCTTGCCCAAAGAATCTACGGCGGGTGCGATATCTTCTTGATGCCCAGCGCCTTCGAGCCCTGCGGCCTCGGCCAGATGTTTGCCATGCGCTACGGCACAGTGCCGGTGGTCCGCCAAACCGGCGGCCTGGCCGACACGGTGAAGGAGGGCGAAACGGGCTTCGTCTTTACCGAACGCACAGCCGAAGAATTCGGAGATGCCACCGCCCGGGCGATTGCGGCCTTCCGTGACCCTGACACTTGGCAAAAGCTGGTGCACACCTGCATGACGCAGGACTTCTCCTGGTCATCCAGCGCGCAAGCCTACGAAGCCATGTACGCGGACGCCGTGGCGCACCGTTCAAACGCGCGTACGGAGCACCCGGCGAGCGTGACGTCGTAAGCCGTCGTAGCCCGCGCGGCGCACCGGCGATCCGGCGGTGAGAGTGTCCCAGGCTTCCGACGTGAGGTGCGCAAGCTCCTCCACCGGAGGCCAGGTGCGGGCCCGGAAGTCTTCCATCGTCAGTACGGGGGCGCGCCCGGGCTGACTGGGGCGGACAGTGTTGAAGGGGCAGACCTCCTGGCACACATCGCACCCGAACACCCAGTCATCCAACTTGGCCTCCCGGTCCGATTCAATCTCCCCTCGGTGCTCAATGGTGAGATAGCTAATGCAATCGCGGGCATCCACTTGCCAGCGACCGTTCTGATGCACGATGGCCCCGGTAGGGCACGCGTCAATGCAGGCGCGGCACGTGCCACAGCCCCCTTGGGCGGGGGCATCGGGGGCCAACTGGCGCGTGCTGAGCAGCAGACCGATGACAAACCAACTCCCCGCGTGGGTGTTGATCAGCATCGTGTTCTTGCCGTACCACCCCAGGCCCGCCCGGTGGGCGTACTCCCGCTCCAGCACCGGGGCGCTGTCCACGCAGATGCGCCCCTGCCCCTCCTCGGCGTGCAACCAGCGGTCCAGCGTGCGGAGGCGGCCACGAAGCACCTTGTGGTAATCGCGCCCCAGGGCATAGCGAGCGATCTTCGGGTGATCCGCCGGGAGTTCCTCGGGTTGCCGGTAGAACGCCCCCACCGCCACCACGCTCTGCACGCCGGGGAGAAGGGTGTTCAGGTCGGCCCGCAGCTCATGGGATCGGGCCATGTACGCCATCGTGCCGTGGTGGCCGTCCGCCACCCATTGCCGGTACGCCTCGTAGCTCAGCGGCGGCGCGGCGTCGGTGATTCCGACCAACCCAAACCCTAGCTCACGGGCCTTGGCTTTTAGTTGGCTTTCGAGTGACTCCATAGCGTTTGCCACTCCGCTTCGGTGAGTTGGTGAGGGCGGATAGAAGCCGCCAGGCCCGCCGAATCAATGAGCGCCGCGCCGCCGCGTTCTCTTAGGTTATTGGCGAGGGTCTTGCGCGGTTGCCGGAACCCGGCATGGACGAACTCCGCCCACCCCGCTGGCATCACCGCCCGGGGCGTGAACTCCAGTACCGCGCTTTGCACCTTAGGCGGCGGCATAAAGGCTCCCGGCGGCACGGTTTGCTGCCACTTCACGGCGAATTGAGCTTGCATCACCACCGAGAGCGCGCCGCGCTTCGCATCGCCAGCCGGGGCGCTGATCCGGTCGGCCACCTCCTTCTGCATCATCAGCACCAGGCGCTCCACCCGCCCCGCCTGGGCCGAGAAAGCGGCCAGCAGCGGTCCGGTGATGTTGTACGGCATGTTGCTGACGATAGCGCGGGGGGCCGGGAGGGCCTCCAGATGCGTGGCTAAGTCAGCTTGCAAGGCATCTTGGTAGATCACCTCCACACCGGGGCAATAGTGCGCGAGGAGATCACGCCAGCGTTCGTCAAGCTCGATGGCCAAAACAGGGTGGGCGAGGCTCAGCGGGAGGGTGATGGCTCCGGGGCCCGGGCCAACTTCAAGAATGCCCGCCATGTCCGCCACGCTCTCGGTGATGCGGCGGACGGCCCCTTCCGAGACCAAGAAGTGCTGACCCAAGGCTTTGTCGGCTCGGATGCCGAACCGACGAAGCCGCTCAGATACAGGCGCGATTACCGCGTGATCCGTTCCTTGAAGACGTGAATCCGAACGTTTCGACGTCCCCAGATGCGGGCGGTTCGATTCGTCGTGACGCACACGTCGATCTTATTCCCTTTGATGGCGCCGCCGGTATCGCAGGCTAGGGCCAGGCCGTAACCTTCGACAAACACCAAGGTGTTCAGCGGGATGACGCGCGGGTCCACCGCAATCACGCCAAACTCGGCGCGGCGGCCGGTGGCCGTACGGAACGTGGCGCGGCTGCCCAGGCCAGCATCGGGGGTGTAGGCCGTGGATTCCACGGTCATTGTGCGCGCCAGCGTTAGTTGCTTGTGCGGCACATCAAAGCCAATCGAGGAGATGCGCTTACTCCCTGGAATGGCCGGAATTTCGCGCTCCGCCACTACGGTTTCGGACTTCAGTTCGCCTTCAACCCAAAGCCGGGCCACCGTGCGCTCCACAAAACCAGGGACGCCGCCGCCACCATCGATAATCTTGCCGACCGGGAGGCTGTCATCCAGCACGTAGGTATTGGGAGCCGGGGCCGCCGCTTGGGTGGCCACCGAATAAGTAATTCGCTCGGCAAACACGTTCGGCATGAGCTTGCCGTTCGCATCTGCACTTTCTATCATCGCAAGGGCCACGAGGACCCCGACGAATGTAAGTTCACGCCGCATAACTGGGTGGTTCAGGCTACGCGGAAACGCCGCCCGAGCGAAAAGACGCTACCTCCTGGTTTGTTGGCCGTGCACCGACTTTTCCCCACCTCCGGCCCTCCGGACCCAGACCAAGGGACCCTTTTTTCCCTGAGAACCGCGCCTAAGGCCATGATTCTTGCGCCATTCAGCGCAAGAAATCAGGGTTCCAGGGGAATGATGGCAAACAGAGCGGGTCGGCCCTCGCTCCCCGAGATCAGCGCATTGGAGGATCGGTTGTAGCAAATGGCCTCGCCTTGCCTTTCTACCGGCAACTCTACGGAGACATGCGGTTGCTTAAACCAATCGCGTCGGTTGGCGGGCACGGGGTACTCGCGGGCGCCGGAGTAGGTGCGCACCACCACGTACTTACCGTCGTGGCTCCAGTCGGCGGCGGTCACCAGGTTTCCACCCAGACCACCCGTGGCGATGGGCAAATCCCCGAGCTTGGTCAGGCGATAGCCGCCGCTCCGAGCCGGTGCGGGCAAGTGATACACCGCACTCCCGGTCGCGGCTTTGCTGACGATGTAGAAATCCCCGTTGCGCGGATCCACCAAGAACGCCTCGGCGTCTCGCGGGCCGTCGGGATACTTCAAGCGATAAGTCTCAAAAGTGAGGGTGCGAGAGGCCACCCCGGCCTCGGGTTCGCGGGTGCGATAGATCACCACGTCCGCGCGCTGCCGGTTGTTGTCGCCGATATCGGCCAAATACACCCATCCTCGCCCGGCAATGTTGACCACTGCCATGTCCTCCCAGTCCTTGGCCGTGGCTCCCGTGAGGGTGAAGGTGGCCGTAATGCGGCCCTCGCGGCTCATGCGGAAGAAACGCGCCGTGTCCCCGCTGTCGTTGTGGCCATAGAACACGCCGTCCTGGAACGGGCTACTGCCCAGCCCGCTCAGCTCGGTGAGACGCGAATCGTCCACCTCCATGAAATCCTGCGGAATGCCGTAATTGCGCGCCGACTGCATTGCCATTGCGCCGAGAACCAGAGCGGTGAGGGACATACAGATATTGTACGTTCAAGCGGGGCGCAGGTTCTCCTGGAAGAGCAACTGTTGCGCCCAAGCCGCGTGAATGCCAAAGCGCTTCCGCAGGGCATCGCCCACCTGGTTCATGCGGGCGGGAGTAAGGGATTGACCCGCCCATTCCGGGAAATAGCGGCGCACGGCCTGCTGCCACACGTGAGTATCCACGGGCACGGCGGCGGTGTGGTGCAAGGCAAAAAGCGCGATGCAATCGGCCAGTTTCGGCCCCACCCCGGGCAGGGAGAGGAGGTACGCCTTGGCATCCTCGTAGGGGGCTTGGCGGAGGTTGAGGAGATGGGCGCGGCCTCCACTGGCGGCCAGTTGGGCGGCGGCGCGGGGGATAGTGACGGCGCGGTAGCCGAAGCGGGCTTCTCTCAATTCGTGTTCAGAGAGGTTTGCGATGACATCCAGGTCCGGGAAGGTATGCCCCGGCGCGCGGGCGGCCAGCCACCGCACCATCGGCACAATGCGGTGGAGACTGTTGTTGCTGGTGCAGAGGAAGCCGATGGTGGCCTCCACCGGGTCAAGGGGGCGCAGCAGGCGGAAGCCCGGGCGGGCGTCCCAGCATGCGGCGAGGTCGGGGTCGGCGGCGGCAATGGCTTGGCGCACCGCGTCGAGGTCCTCATCCAGGCGGAGAAGGGAGCGCAGGGCGTCGACATCGCCGTGATGCAGTTCGATGCGGTCCGGGTGCCAGTGCAGCCGCCACTCGTGCGGTCCATCCGCGCCGTGCCACTCGCCGGGGGCGGTTTCCGTCCACCGGAACACCATGCCGCTCGTCACGCACTGCGGCAAGTCCAGCGACCCGGGCGCAAACTCGATGACCGTCACGGCGATTCGAGCGGGCGGTACTGCTCGCAGAATTCGGATTCGGTCATCAGCGGGACGCCCAGTTGCTCGGCCTTCGCCAGCTTGCTCCCCGCCCCCGGCCCGTAGACCACCAGGTTCGTCTTCTTGCTCACGCTACCGGCGGGGGTGCCCCCGTGCCGCCGCACATAGGCTTCGGCTTCCTCGCGGGTCATGGTCTCGAGCTTGCCGGTGAAGACCACCGTTTGCCCCGCGAACTGGTCGCCCAGGGGCTCCAGGTCGGCCAGAGTGGGGTTGACGTGGGCTTTCAGCCGTTCCAGCAACGTCTGGTTCTCGTCGTCGGCAAACCAGGTGACAATCTCGGCGGCCGTGCGCTCCCCGATGTCGGGCACCGCTTGCAATCGTGCCTCGTCAGCTTCCGCCAGGGCCTCAAGATTGCCAAAAGCGGTGGCGAGGTCGATCGAGGTCTTCTCCCCCACAAACCGGATACCCAGGCCGATGATGACCCGCGACAACGGCCGCGTCTTGCTCTCCTCGATCGCCGCCAGGATGTTGTCCACGCTCTGCTGGCCCAGGCCGGGCTCGTTCACCATCGCCTCACGGTGCCGGCCGAGTTCATAAAGGCTCGGGATGTCGCTGATCCAGCCTTTATCGAGGAAGAATTGGACCTGCTTCTCGCCCAGGCCTGCGATATCCATGGCCCCGCGCGAAACGAAGTGGATGAGGCCCGCTAAGAGCTGGGCCGGGCACGCCCGCTTGTTGGAGCAGCGCAGCAGGATGTCCCCCTCACCGTAAAGCAAAGGCGTGCCGCACACGGGGCACTCAGTGGGCACGGGCACAGGTTCGGTGCCGTCCGGCCGACGTTCGAGCACTGGCCCCACGACCTCGGGGATCACGTCCCCGGCCCGCTGGACTATCACGGTGTCGCCCACGCGCACGTCCTTGCGGCGGAGTTCGCTGGGGTTGTGCAAAGTCGCGCGGCTAATGGTGACCCCGCCCACATAAATCGGGTCTAGTTCGGCCACGGGCACCACCAACCCGGTCCGCCCCACTTGCCAAGTGATGGCATGCATGCGGGTCATGGCCTGCTCGGCCGGAAACTTGTAAGCAATCGCCCAGCGCGGCCCCCGGGCGGTGTCGCCCAGGCGCTCCCGCAGGGCACCGTCCGCCACCTTGATGACAACCCCGTCAATGTCGAACGGCAAGTCAGGCCGCTGCGCCTGCACGCGGGCAATGGCCTGGATGACGGCCTCAATGTCGGGGCACTCTTCCGCGTGGGCGGCCACCGGCACTCCCATTTCGCGTAGCCAGGCCAGGCGGGCGCCTTGGTCTTCCGGCACCGCCGGCCCCTCAATCGCCCCGAAGGTGTAGCCAAAAAACCGCAACCGCCGCTCTCGGGTCAGGCGGCTATCGAGTTGGCGCAGCCCCCCGCTGGCGGCGTTGCGCGGGTTCACAAAGGGCGTTTCTCCCCGGGCCAGCTTCTCTTCGTTCAGCCGGGCGAAGTCGGCGCGGGTCATCAGGACTTCCCCGCGAATCTCGATCAACCCTGGGGCCGCTCCGGCCAGGCGCAGGGGCACGCCGCGCACCGTGCGAGCGTTGGCCGTCACCATTTCGCCGGTGGTGCCATCCCCGCGGGTAGCGGCCTGGGTGAGCAAGCCATCTTCATAGGTCAGGCTCAGGCTCACCCCGTCCAGCTTGAGCTCCACCACGTACCGCACGGGCTCGTCTTGGGCCAAGAACCTCCGAACCCGCTGGTCGAAAGCTTGGAGTTCGGCTTCGTCAAAGGCGTTGTCCAGCGAGAGCATCGGCACACGGTGCCGCACTTCCCCAAACGCCGCCACGGGCGCGACCCCCACGGTTTGGGTGGGGCTGTCGGGCGTCAGTAACTCCGGATGGGCCGTCTCGAGGTCGCTCAGTTCGCGGAGGAGCCGGTCGTACTCCGTGTCACTGATTTCCGGCGCATTGTCGACGTAATACAGTCGGTTGTGGCGATGGAGTTCGTCACGCAGCCAGGCGGCGCGCTCGGCGGCGTTCACGCCCCCGGACCCACGCGCTGCCACAGCTCCAGGGCCCAGCGGAAGGTGCGTTGCCACGCTTCCTGCGCGTTCATGGCCAGGTTCGGCTTGATCTTTTGCCACCACACGCTGGCCAGAGCCGGCGCGGTCGCGGCGCTAGAACGCACGCGATCCCAAATCGACACCTCGCGCACCTTGGCCTGGATCACTCCGGCTTCGGGCAGCTTGGCGCCCTTGCGATCCACCACAAAGGTCGTCTTGAGCTTGCGCTCGATGGTTTCACCGGTCTTGATGTTGGTGACTTGGCTTGCCGAGTCGTTCGTCATCACTACCCGGGCCACGGCCCCGGCTTCGCGCTCAAAAATCACCTGCCCCGAGCCCGTGAGCTTGGCCTTCACCCGGCTGTAGGCATCCTTCTCTTCCTTCACCACTTCCAGGGCCTCATTCTCCAGGTAGTTCAGTTCCTGGGCGATGTTCACGGAGACCACGGCGTGGGTGGCCGTCAGGCTTTCCAGGCGGCACCGGTAGACCATGGGCGCGCCATCAAACGTGCGCTCGAAAGTCCACTCTTGCGCCACCTCCGCCGTATTCGCATCGAATTCGATGGGAACGTAGGTGATGTCCGGGAAGCGCTTGGCATCCAGGCCCGGCAGGCGCACGGGCAGGGTGAGGTCGGGCGCGTTCGTCTTGTTTATGCGACCCGCCGGAGAAAACTCAATCGTGGTGCGCGGGAAGAACTCCTGCACACTTTCTAGCCCCAGGGGCAGCTTGGCGCCGTTGAAGGCGATATCGAAGGCGGTGATCTCGCTGGCAGCCTTCAGGGTCTCGCTGCCGTTCGTCAGGCCGTCCACCCGCACCACCATGTTGGTTTCCACCACCCCGGTGTTGCCGCCTAGAATGGGCAAGAAACCGTCGAACGTGGCCTTAAGGGTGTAGTCGTGCGTCGTCCCTTGCGGGGCCGCATAAAGCAGGGTACCGGCCAAAACCCAAGAGGTGAGCATAGAGAAAAGTGTATCTTGTTACTAAGAACGTCTGTGAGTCAGCCGCCTTCCCTTCTGGCCCCGATGACCCCCATGGCCGATGGCCGCTACCTGCGGGGGGAACTCAAATGGGCGGACCCTGTGCATCCGGTTTTCTTGGCGCATGAGGTGGCCACGGGGGCGGAGAAGTGGGCGTGGTGCCTCGCTGAGACCGCAACCAAGGGCCTGGGAACGGATGAGAGGCGCATGCTGGCCCACCTGGTGCGGCGCGCCCTGCTGGCCGTGCCCCCGCGCCTGGGCATCCCCTGGCTGGGGGCCGAATGGGTGGGCTTTGAAGGCGGCCAACTGTGGTGGGTGACCGACGCCATCCCCGGGGCCGTGCGCCTCGACGAAACGTCCGTTACACTCGACACCCTTGAACGGGACCGGTGGGCGCAGCGCCTCCTCCTCATCATTGAGCAGTGGCACGCACACGGCTGGATTCACGGGGATGTGACGCCCCGGGCTGTCTTCTTGGATGAGGATGGGCGTCCGTGGCTGGGCGGAATGGGCGTAGCCCGCAACTGGCTGGCCGACCGATTTGACCAAGACGATCCTATAGATCCGACCCCCGAGGGCCATGACCGGCGGCGGATGCACCTGCCCGCCCGCGATCTCTACGCCCTGGCCGCCCTGCTGGATCAGCTCCATCCTCCCGCCGGCCCGGATGAACTTTCCTCCTGGCGCAGCCTGGACCCCGCGGTGCGCCCCGCCACCGCCATGCAAGCCCGTTCCGCATGGGCGTTGCAGTCAGTGCCCGTTTCGCTCCCCACCTGGCGACACCTGGACGCGATTCGCGTCGCGCTGCAAGACCTCAAGTTTGCCCGCCGCGAGTGTCCGGCCTGCGGTGATGTGCTGGAGGATCCCAAGCCCGCCAAACCCCGCACCTGCCCGGTATGCCTGGCCGGTCGCTGGTCGGCGTACCAGGCCCGAGAAGGCATGTGCCCGGCTTGCCAAACCGGAGTTCTGCGACACCGCACCACGAGCAAACGCCGCCCCGCCTGTCCAGATTGTGATCGCGGATTGCTCATGAAGCCCAAAACGGGATGGAAGTGCGCCTGGTGCCATGCCCAGCCGGACGCGGGCACCCTGACCGAGCGTGAACTCTTCATCTGCGAAGACTGCGACCAGGCTCTCGCCCCTGCCGCCGACAAGACCTGGCAACTCGGCCCTGAGGGGGACGCCTGGACAATGCGCGAATGGGCCGAACTCGCCGCCACCGGCGAGATGGGGCTGGGCAACGGCATGTGCCCCAAGTGTGATGCCCGGGGCCACACGGAGAACGGTTACTTCACCCTTCTTTCGCCGCTCACGGGTAGCGGCTACGAGCGTGGCTACTCTCTGCGTGCCCTGCGCAAGGATATTGTGCCGTGGGTGGCCGTGGGGCAGACCACCGCCAACCCCGGCTTGGTGTGCCGCAGCGGAGACGTGGAGTTCGACACCACTCCGCAAGGGCTGAAGCTCGTGCGGGCCGAATCCAACCCCATTGCCGAGCATCTCGGGCAAATCCACGACCTAGGCACGTGGCACCGTATCGCCCGGGATCTCCCCACGGCCGAAGAGGAAGACGACCTCGAAGAACTCTTCAACGATGCCCTGCGGCTTGCCTACGGCCAAGGTGAATTGGGGCTGGATGGCGAGGCCAATGCCTTGTGCTGGAGCGGCCGCGCCGTTTGGGTAAAGGACGGTGAGCGCCGGAGTGGCATGCTGCGGATTACGCCGGACCGGATCCAGTTCCGGGGATGGCTACGCCGCCATATGGGGCTGGTTAGCCAGCTTAAGGGCATGGATTTTGATGGCGAGCGCCTGTTTATGATGTGGCGAGAAAGCGAGGCCGATTGGGAGTTTGAAGTTACGCCCATCCGGTGGAACTTAGTGCTGCCTTCGGGCCGGCGCAAGCTGGAGCTCACGGCCAGCGACCTGGCGCGGCGATTCTCCCGCCATCGCCATCGCAAGGCGGATTAGTCTTCCGAAACTCGGTGCCGCATCGGCACACTTGGCAAGCCCGCCAAAGCCGGTGGGGGCTGACTGACCACGCGGAGCAACCGATCCAAAATCACCTTGGCCGAACCCGCCACGGGGAAGGCCAACAGCATCCCCGGCACCCCAAACAGGGCGCCCGCCGCCGTGATGACGAAGATGCTGAAGAGGGGGTGGAGTTCCACCGCGCCGCCGATGACCTGCGGCACGATGATCTGGTCGAACACGAAGCTCGAGAGCAGTGAGAACGCCACCGTACAGATGATCGCGTACATGATGGGCGAACCGAACGACGTCCACGCCGGTCCGCTCTGGCCGCTCACCAGGCACACCACAAAAATGAGCACGGTACTGATGAGGCTCCCGAACATCGGGATGAGATAGAGCAAGCCTGCCAGCGCCGCGAGGATGATGAAGAACGGCACGCCCAGGATGCCCAAGAGCAATGCCGCCGCCGCCGAATACATGAGCACGAGCAGAGAGATGCCGCGCAAATACGACCGGAACACCCCGCTGACTTCGCCAATGAGGCTGAGCGTTTCTTTGCGGATACTGACGGGTATCCAGGTGGCCGCCCGTTTGCCCATCCGGTCCATATCATTGAGCAGATAAAAGACGATCAAGGGCGTGATGGCGAGCAACAAGACGCTCTGCGCTGCCCCCGCCACAATGCCGAAGAAGCCATTGACAAAGCCCTGCAAAGCCTTGACGAGGTTCTCGCGCTGGGGCTCGACGTACTGCTCGACGATGGCTTGTCGGTTTGAGGGCAAGCCCGCCCGCGTCAGTTGGTCGCCGTAACGACTCAACAGGTCATCCACCATGGCGCTGGCTCCATCGGGCGCGGCGCGCACCGCCGGGTTCCAATTGGTGTAGATGTTGGCTTTCTGGTCGCCTTCGGCGAGGCCCTGCGTCACGCGCACGAGTTGGTCGCGAACGGACGAAATCTGCCCGGCCACAATGGGGCTAACTTTGACGACCACCAGCGTCGCGAGGCCGAAAAACACCACCGTGAGCAAAAGCACGGCGGCCATGCGCGGCATCCCGCGCAACCGAAGCCAGCGCACGGCTGGCTCCAAGACAATGGCGATGACCCAACCCAAAAGGAAGGGCGGCAAAATCGCGCGGACGGAATAAAGAAACCAGGCCGCGGCAAGCACGATCACGCCCCACAGGGCGAGTCGCCATCCTCCCACGGCCGGCTTGTTCACAAAAGGAAGGAGTCCTTAGGCTCCCGCTTCGTCCGGTTCACCCGTCAGCGAGCGGCGCTTGGCGCGCTGCTCGGCCACGTAATCTTCCGTCTTGCTCTTCAGTTCCTTCATGCGGTCGGCCAGTTCGTGGCGCGTTTCTTCGCCCGCCTTCGGCGCAAAGAGCAAGCCCGCGACGGCACCGATGAGAGCGCCGAGACCGAAACCGGCCAGCAGGTAAACGAGTGCGTTCTTATCGTCTTGATGATTCATCTTTTTCTCCGAGTGCCTTCACTTTCGCCGTAGTGGAGATCGCGCGGCGCTTTGGTTTCCAGTATGCCCGAATTAGGCCCATACCGACATGAATAGCGGTGCCGACGGCCCCTCTCTTCTGAAACTCTGCCAATCCTTCGAGGGCGGCGATGATCGGATCATGCCCGGCCACGGATTGTCGGGATTGCTTGAACTCGGTCAATTGGGCTTGCAGCGCGGTGAGATCGGCATCTTGCCGCGCAATGCGATTTTGAAGCTGGTTCACCTCTTTGCGTAGCAGACCAATGGTGCGGGTGAGCAGCACCACCCCGATCACCATGCCGGCCCCCAAGATCACGATCGTGATGAGAAGTCCGGTTTCTACTGTCATTCGATGTTCCCTCCCCCAATGACCGTCTCGCCCCGGTACGCCACGGCAATCTGACCCGGTGTGACCGCCCGGACCGGCTGATCAAAGGTCAGGGTCGCGGTGCCGTCTTCGACCCGGAGGGTCGCCGGTTGAGGAGCCATGTTGTACCGGATTTTCGCTTGCACGCGCAGGGGTTCGTTTGTCGGCGCCACGGAGGTCCAGTGCCACGCGGGCACCCGCACATGCGCAAGCTTGAGGTCTTCATCCGTGCCCACCACCACGCGGTTCTGGTCGGGCTGAATCTCAATGACGTAGAGCGGCCTGCCCTTCGCCACACCCAAGCCCCGGCGCTGACCCACGGTGAAATCCGCCACGCCCTGGTGGGTGCCCAGTCGTTCGCCACCCACGGTGACGAGTTCGCCTTCTTCAAACATATCCGGCCGCGACTTCCGCAGGAACTCGCGGTAGCCGCCCGCTTCGCTCACAAAGCAGATCTCTTGGCTGTCCGGCTTGTCGGCCACGGGCAGGCCAGCTTCGCGGGCCAGTCGCCGGGTCTCGGCCTTGTCCGGCATCTCGCCGAGCGGGAAGTAACAGCCTTCCATCTGGGCCTGGGTGAACCCGTAGAGCACGTAGCTCTGGTCCTTGGCAATCCCCCGGGCGCGCATCAGGCGCATCAGGCCGGTTTTGGGGTCGCGGCGGAGCCGAGCATAGTGGCCGGTGGCGAGGGCTTCACAGCCGAGTTCCTGACTCTTCTGGAGCATCGCTTCGAACTTCACCTTCTTGTTGCAGGTCACACACGGGTTGGGCGTGCGGCCCGCCGCGTATTCGCGCACAAACTCGTCAATAACGGTCTGCTTGAACTGATCCTTGAAATTGATGACGTAGTGCGGGATATCTAGCATCCGCGCCGAGCGCCGGGCGTCTTCCACCGCGCCCAGGCTGCAGCAGCCGGCGTGGCGAGGGTCCCGCTGGCTCTCTTGCCAGATTTGCATGGTGATGCCCACCACGTCGTACCCGCGCTTCTTGAGCAGGTACGCGACGACGGCGCTATCCACACCGCCAGACATGGCCACACAAACGGGAGCCCCGCGCTTCGGTGTCATCGTTCGGACTTACTTGAGGAGGTCGGCATACTCTGCCGACTCCAGAACCTTCGTCAGTTGCCCCGGCCCCACGTGGCGCAGGTCCTTGCCATCCGCCACGATCAGGAAGAGCGGCGTCCCCGGCGGGTTCAGGCTCATGAACTGGTCCAAGTCCTTGCTCAGGGTATCCAGAATCAGGTTATCCGGCGTGTCTACGCCCTTGTTCACTTCGGCATCGGTCAGGCCAACTTCTTTGCCCAGTGCCTTCAGGCCATCCTTGCTCTTCAACGTGGCCTCGTTCTTGGGGTCCATCATCAGTTCGTAGAGTTCCCAGAACTTGCCCTTCGATTCGGCCACCGTCAGCAAAGAGGCGGCGTTGGGGCTGGTTTCGTGCCCCGGGATGGGCTGCGGCGCGTGCTTGATGCCCAATCGCACCTTGCCGCCGTAGCTGGAGATGAGTTCTTCGACCATGGGCGCGGCCAGCCGGCAGGGCGGGCAGTTCACGTCCATGTACTCCACCACCGTCACCTTGGCGTTTTCGTCCCCCTTCATACGGGATGCGGCCGGCAGATATAGCCGCTTTTGCGCATCGGTCACGCCGGTAATGCGGGTGCCGCCCGCCGGGGCCTTGCCCGCTTCGACGTTCAGCATGATGAACGCAGCAGCAATGGCCAGCATCGCGCCGCCCACAGCCAGGGGCATCCCGGCCTTGTCCGGCTCTTCGGGGGCGACGGCCTTCACCATCGCCCCGTGCAAGGCGAAGAGAACCGTCATGATGGCCGCCGAAGCCATGCACCAGTAGCACTGCGCACCAATGGCCGCCAGGGCGTAATAGATGAGAAAGACGCTGATCAGAAACCCGGCCGCCGAGATTCCGAATCCCACCCGGGCCAGCTTGGTGAACTGCTCTTGAATGCTGGTCGTTCGCTTGAAGCTCAAGAGTAGCAAAATGACGTACGCCGCCAAGCCAAAGGCCGCCGTTGGAATCCCACCTACGTTGGCCAGGGGGCTCTTCAACACATCTGCACAACTGGTAGACGTGCCGCAAAAAACATCTTTCGCCTGGTAGTGGCTTAAGGTTAAGTATCCGGCCACGAACAGGCCCAGAGCGGCAAAGATTATAGACAGGCGGTTCAGGGTCGAGACCGTCACAACAGTTGAGTATACGTTCTAGACCCTGATCGTCCTCTCATTGAACCTAAGAAACGGGTATCTTGACGGCCCGCCACGCCTCTTGCCATGAGCCTGATTTCGCTATCTCCCACGTCTTTGCCCACCCGCACCAGGGGGCCGCTCCAACGCGGCACCTACTACGTGCAGACGTGGGGTTGCCAGATGAACGAAGAGGACAGCGAGCAGATTGCACTAGGCTTGGAATCCATCGGCTTTACGCCGGCCGCTTCGCCGCGCGAAGCGCACCTTGTCATTCTCAACACTTGTAGCGTGCGCAAGAAGCCGGAGGACAAGGCGTTCTCCTTCCTCGGCGAACTCAAGATGATCAAAGACGCCCGCCCGGACCTCGTCATCGGGGTGGCCGGGTGCATGGCGCAGGTCCGGGCCGACGAGATTCGAAAACGCGCCCCGCACGTGGACTTTGTGGTGGGGACGGCGCAGGTCATCCGGATTCCGGCCCTCGTCGAAGAAGCCCTGCAAACCCGGCGCTTCCAAAAGCGATTGGACTTGCCCGAACGCAAGGGCGCCATTGTCACCGATGTGCCCCAACGCGCCGTGGGGCGGCAAGCGAAGCTCAAGTCGTTCGTGCCGATTCAGTACGGATGCGACAAGTTCTGCACTTACTGCATCGTCCCCGCCACCCGCGGCCGCGAACGCAGCCGACCCACTGAAGACATCGTCCGCGAAGTGCGCGGGCTGGTGGCGCAGGGGACCCGGGAGATCACGCTCCTTGGCCAGACCGTGAACAGCTACGGCAAGGGTCTGGAAGAAGGCCGGGTCACCTTCGCGCAACTCTTGCGCATCCTAAGCGGGATTCCCGGCTTGCAACGCATTCGCTACACCTCGCCGTACCCGCGTGACTTCAAGTCCGACCTCATCGAGGCGATCCGCGATGTGGAACCGGTGATGGAGCATTGCCACATGCCGCTCCAGGCCGGGCACGATGATCTGCTCCGCCGGATGCGCCGGGTTTACACCGTCGAGAGCTACGCCACCATCCTGGATAACCTGCGGGCGGCGGTGCCGGAGATTGGCCTAACCACGGACATCATCGTCGGCTTCCCCGGCGAGACCGACGAGGAATTTGAAGGCACGCTGGCGGCCGTGCGGCGGTTCCAGTTCGATGGGGCCTTCATGTTTAAGTATTCGCCTCGCCCGAACACCCCCGGGGCGCTGATGGAGCAAGTGGATGACAAGGTGGCCAGCGCCCGACTGGAGGAGCTCATCCGCGTGCAAACCGAGATTCAAATTGCCCGCAATGAAGCGCAAGTCGGCCGCACGATGGAAGTGATGGTGGAAGGGCCATCGCCCAAGAACAAGGCCCTGCTGCAGGGCTACAGCCGCGATTTCCGCATGGTCCACTTTCCCGCCCGGGAGGTTGAACCCGGCACGCTCGTCGCCATCCGCGCCACCGCCGCCCACAAGTGGGGCCTCATGGGCGAGTGGGAATAGTACGAGTTTTCCCTATGAATTTCGGTGAACACCGTATTAATAGGGGGTTAACCACCACTCCCCTTGCTGTATTCTTTGGAGTATTCGCGCGACCTCGGTCGCTTGAGGACAAAACTATGCGTTTGCCTTTGTTTGCTTTGGCCTGTGTGGCCACTGCTGTCTCGTTTGGTTCGACCATCCGCCACGACCGTGCGGATTCCCTCTACACCACGCTTGACGACCAAGCCCCGTTCTCTTCGGTGGGCCGCGTCAACGTCACCGGTGGCTTGGGCTCGGGTACGTACATTGGCTTCGGTGGCGGCTCGCACTGGGTGCTGACGGCCGCTCACGTGGTCAGCAACATCTCGCAGAACCCGACCTTCAACGTCACCGGTACGAACATCAGCGTGACGCAAGTCATTGCCTTCTCGGGCTGGGCCCTCAATAACAACGACTTCAGCCTGCTTCGCTTGGCGACCGACCCGGGCGTAGCGGCCGTACCGTTCTACAACGGCGCCTTGGAACTGGGACGCGAAACGGTCAGCGTGGGCTACGGTGCGACGGGCACGGGTCTTACCGGCATCAACGCCGGTGCGGGCACGCGCCGTGCCTTTGAGAACGTGGCCGACTTCGTGAACACGAACGCGAGCGAGAACGTGATCTTCACGGACTTCGACAACCCGATCAACGCCGCTGACAACGTCATCGGCTCCGCCATCCCGCGCAACCTGGAAGGTAACGTCGCCGGTGGTGACTCCGGCGGCGGTCTGTTCGGCAACTTTGGCACGACGTCTTCGCCGGTGTGGCGCCTCATTGGCGTTACGAGCACGCTGGCCTGGGTGGACGGCACGGGCAACGCCGACTACGGCGACCTGAGCGGCTACGCCCGCATCGGCGGCACGGCGCCGACGGGTGCCAACTGGATCCAAAACAACACGGGAATCGCCGGCGTGCCGGAACCGGGCACGATGCTCGTCCTGGGTGCAGGCCTGGCCGCTTTGGCCCGCCGACGCCGCCGCCAAGCCTAAACCTGGCACTTCAGCCCAAGTCAAATGCCCCTCGGTTCACTTAGGACCGAGGGGTTGTTTGTGTGCGGAGCGGTAGCATTTCGGCATGTCGTTGCTTGACGTCACCATCGGCCCCAACGCCCCTCACGAAGTGAACGTCATCGTGGAGATCCCCCGGTTCAGCACCAACAAGTACGAACTGGACAAGGACTTCGGGGTGATGCGCCTCAACCGCGTCCTCCACTCCCCGCTTTTCTATCCCTGGGATTACGGCTACATCCCGCAAACGCATTACCTAGATGGCGACCCGGTGGACGCCCTGCTGCTGGTTTCGCACCCCTGCCCCCCGGGCACCGTGGTGGACGCCAAGCCGATCGGCGTGCTGGAAATGCGCGACGAGGGGGACCCGGACGAGAAGATTCTGTGCGTGGCTAGCAACGACCCGCGCTTTGGCGACCGCGAAGATATGTCCAAGGTACACCAGCACACACTTGACGAAATCCACCACTTCTTCGAGGTCTATAAGACACTCGAAAACAAGAACGTGGACGTGCTGGGCTGGAAGGGCAAAGAGGAAGCGCTCGCGATTATCGAACGCTTCCGTACTGACCGAGGCTGACGGTTACGCCTTTTGTGCGGCTTCAATCAGATTGAACAGAAGCCGCACATAGATGCGGGCGGTACGCATGAGCGAGGAGCGGTGAATGCGCTCGTCGGTTTCGTGCGCATCCCCATCCCCGCGCCAAGCCGTCCCAATGGCCACGCAGTTGGGCACGGCGCGGGCGTAGGTGCCCCCACCCATACTGCGCGGCGTGAGCCGCTCCCCTTCCTCAGCCTCATAGGCGCTGATGATGGCCTCCACGAGCGGGTGCTCCGTAGGGAAGTAAAGCGGCTTACTATTGCTCATGGATTCCACTGTCGTTGGGATCTTGCCGGCGGCTAGGGCGGCCTCAACCCGAGCCCGCAGATCACTAAAGTCGCAGGTCACCGGGTAGCGGATGTTGAGCGTGCAGCGCAGCCCCGCGTCGGTCAGGTCCACGATGCCAGGGTTAAGCGTAAGCGGCCCGCTGGGCGCATCGCTGAGTTGCAGGCCCACGCCCGCCCCGCCAATCTGAAAGAGGTCCAGCACGCTTTGCCAGCGGCTCGCCTCGATGCGCGGGCTGATGTCTTTGATGAACCGCAGTACGCGGGCGGCGGCGTTGTCGCCCACCCACGGGGTGCTGCCGTGAGCGGCCTTGCCCACGGCTTCGATTTGAAGCAGGTCACTATCCCAAGTCGCCGTCACGTTGCGGTCCCACCCGTCACGCAGGTTGGTTTCCACCTCCGCGCGGGCTTCGGCGGTCACCCGCACGGTGGCGGTGGCGTGGTCAATCACGATGTTCGGACGCTGTCCGCCCCGGAAAGCCAACAACTGCACGCCGAGACCGGCCCAAGCTTCGGGACTGACCATGACGATGAGGTCTGAGATGCCCTTTTCGGCATTGATCAGCGGCCACCCGGCATCCGGGGCCACCCCCAGGGTGGGGGGCGCTTCGTGCTGAGTGTAGTGGTGGACGCAGAGGAAACCGTTCTCTTCATTGCAGCCAAAGAACGAACGCAGGCGCACCGGGAGGTCGGGCCAGGCGTGCTGCACGGCACGGGCGGCGTACCACATCATCATCGTCGGGCCCTTGTCATCGGTGGCCCCGCGCGCATAGATGTAGCCGTCGTCGGCCAAGGTCGCGGCAAAGGGATCGTAGGTCCAGCCCGGACCCACTGGCACCACGTCCAGGTGACCCAGGGTCAGAACTTCCTTGTCGCCGCTGCCGATTTCGGCGTACCCGCAGTAGCCGTCCAGGTCCTTGGTGGTGTGCCCCGCTTTCTGCGCGAGGTCGAGCATGAAGTCCAGCGCGCGGCGATTCTCGGCCCCGAAGGGTGCGTTTGGTTCAGCGTCAGATTCCAGACTCGGAATGCGGAGGAGTGCCTGGAGATCCGCCAGCATGTCGGATTCGTGCTCGGCAAGCCATTGTTGCGCCGTTTCCAGGCGACCTTGGTGACCCATGCCCTGAGGTTACCAAGTGTAGTGAAAGAAGGAGGCGGAACCAGCCACGAATAGGGCAACAAACAGTGACCGGCCCGCTACATTCAAGGGGGTTCCATACCGGCTAGCAATGCTCCCATGGAACAATTACCAGGTTCACCGGCGGCTATCCGTGATATGGTAGCGGAATATGCAATCGGAACTGGCGTGCGCCGTATTTGAAGACACCTTCGGAGGTCCAGCTGAGTTGATAGTGGGTGCCCCCGGCCGGGTGAACCTTATCGGGGAGCACACGGACTACTCGGATGGGTTTGTGATGCCGGCGGCCCTACCCTACGGAGTGAGTCTCGCCGCGCGAGCAACAGATGGCCCCAGTCGCCTCTATAGTGTAGCCCGGGGCTGGGCCAAGCCATTCCAGGTTGCCGAAGTCCAACCCGGCAGCACGCGCGGGTGGGCCAACTACGCGGCCGGAATGGCCTGGGCGCTGCGACAAGCGGGGATGCCCGTGGACACCAATGCCGAAGTGGTGGTGGCCAATGACCTGCCCATCGGCGCCGGGGTCAGTAGCAGCGCGGCGATGGAGGTGGCCTTCGGGTGGCTGTGGCTGAACCTGGCCTGTCTTCCCATTGACCCCTTGCAAGTGGCTCGCATTGCGCAAATGTGTGAGAACCAATACGTTGGCGTGAACTGCGGACTGATGGACATGGCCGCCAGTGCCCTGGGCGTGGATGGTCATGCCCTCCTCATGGATATCCGCACGATGGAGGTTCAGCCGGTGCCAGTGCCTGACGACCTGGTGCTGATGCTGTGCGACACCGGGCGACGCCGAGGCCTGGCGGGAAGTGCCTATAACGACCGGAGGGATTCGGTGGAGCGAGCCGCCGCCACCTTGGGGGTTTCGCACCTGCGCGATGTGACCGCAGAGCAACTCGAAGCGCAAGCCGCCTCGCTCAATGAAGAAGATCTGCGGCGCGCCCAGCACGTGGTGGCCGAGAATGCGCGGGTCCACCAGATGGCGGCGGCGTTCAGGGCGGACGACCGGGACCAAATGGGCGCCCTGATGCAAGCGAGCCACGAAAGTCTCCGGGACCTCTTTGAAGTGAGCTGCGAAGAACTGGACGCAATGGCCGAAATTGCCCGAGCCGCCCCCGGCTGTGTAGGGGCTCGTATGACGGGTGCTGGGTTCGGTGGAGCCTGTGTTGCCCTCGTGACGGAACAAGATGTGCCCAATTACGTCGAAAGAGTTAGTGAGGCATATGGTGAACGATTTCCTGATCGCGAGAGCGTATTCCTCGCGGCCCGTGCATCCCGTGGTACATGCGTTGGACACGATTTTCGATAATTTTCGACGGACCATTGTATATCCGCGCAAGGATATGGAAGGAGAATTGTGGGCGGCAAACGAATTGCAACGAGGGAAGGGTCATGGCATTGCCTAACACAAATCGAACTAGTGAATCGCCGCGAGGCATCCGGCTTACGCCGACGGAAGTGAAAGTACTGAGTCTCATCGCTCAGGGTCACACGAGTCAGGAAGCAGCCGACAAAATGGTGGTCAGTAAGCGCACGGTGGATTTCCACCTCGCCAACATCTACCAGAAGCTTCAGGTGAACAATCGCGTCCAAGCGCTCCGCGCCGCGACGCGCCTGGGTCTCATCCCGTTTGAGCCGTTCTTCGGCCATACGCACGGCGAGGCCTGAGCACAACCACATCGTAGGAAGGGGAGTAGCACCCGCTGAGTCTTTGACTCGGCGGGCGTTCTGACTTTTCGCCCCCGGGCTGGCCGCTTGATATACTGCAAGAGTGGGGCAAATGTGGGCATGGCTGTATCCCCCGGCGTGCGCCCTTTGCGGCCGGCTGGGTCCGCCGGCCATCTGTCCGACCTGTGAGGAGACCTTTCGGGCGGCTGGACCCTGGGTGATCCTGCCTGAAGACCCCATGAGTGTGGACGCGTGCTTTCTTTACGACGGGCGCGCCGCGCAGGCCGTTAAGCGGTTGAAATACGAGCGGGCTTCTCCACTCCGCGACCCGATGGCCCAGTTGATGGCCGCCCGACACTTCATCACCGATGACGAGATGGTGGTGCCGGTGCCGATCCACTGGACCCGGCGTTTTGAAAGAGGCTTTAACCAAAGCGAGTGGCTAGCCTCGCAGATGCCCCAGGCGGCACGGGCCTTGCGACGTATTCGCGCCACCCGCCCCCAAGTGGGTCTGAACCGCGCCGCCCGCCAGCGCAACATAGTTGGGGCGTTTGCCGCCTCACCGCTTGTGAAAGGCCGCCGGGTGGTGCTAGTAGACGACGTGATTACGAGCGGCAGCACAGTGCTGGCCTGCCGCGAAGCCCTGCGCCAAGCCGGGGCCGCCGAAGTGCGGGCGATCGCCTTCTGCTCGGATCAGCTAGCCGGCAAAAGCAATGCCTGAGGCCGCAAGGGCACCCAGGCATGCAAAAGGTTGAGATCCGGCGAACCGGATGAGACAGGTCTAGGAGGCGTGCTTTTCCTTGCGTCGTTTGAGCCGGCTCTCCAAGAGATCCGCCAAGTGATCGACGGCCTCACGGAAGTTTCGACTCTGCGCCTTGCCGCGAATCCACTCCCCATCGGCGTTCACCGTCACCTGCAGCAGGTGCTCGTGACGCACTTCGCTGTGGGCCACCTCGGCGCGCGAGGCGCGGGCATTGTAGCGAGTGAGTCGGCTTAGTTTGCGAATGGCGTAGTCGCGTTGACGCTGCGATAAATTACCGTCAGCATTTCGGAATAGCAGTTCCATGGTCGTTCGTTCTGTGGACCGACCGGGTGAGAGTGGCGATGGCGAAGGCGGCAATTCCCTCGCCGCGCCCGATAGCACCCAGCCGCTCATTGGTCGTGGCCTTGATTCCGACCTGATCCGGCCTAAGTCCCAAGGCAGAAGCAATGACGTCTGTCATCTCCATTCTACGCGGGCCTAGGCGCGGCCGTTCGGCCAAGACACTGACATCCACGTTTTGGATATTCCATCCTTCGGCACGGACGCGTGCGGCTGTTTCTACGAGGAATCGCAAACTGGGGCAATTACGCCATTGTTCGTCGCTGGGCGGATAGTGCTCGCCGATGTCACCCATGCCGGCGGCACCCAGCAGGGCATCCACGAGAGCATGCAGGAGGGCATCGGCGTCGCTGTGGCCTTCTAAGCCTGGGCGATCATCGAATTCTACGCCCCCCAGCCACATCGGGCGGTTAGGGTCGGTGCTGAAAGCGTGGATGTCGTAGCCCATACCGGTGCGGATCTCGAAGTTCATGCCTTGGGGTTGGGCGGGCATGTCGTCAGCATACGTGATCTTGCGGTTGGCGGGGTCACCTTGGGTGAGGTGGACGGGGAACCCAGCCGCCTCCAGCACGCCCATGTCGTCGGTGGCGGGCTGGGTGAGCTGGGCGTAGGCTTGCTCGATCCAGTCACGGCGGGCGCCCTGCGGTGTTTGCACGGCACCGAGATCGGCGCGAGGCAGCGTGCGGCTTCCCTCCCCTTCACGTTGGCGGATGGTGTCTGTGACCGGCACCACGGGACAGCCGGAACCGCTCTGAGTGGTGGACTCCCAAACCCGCTGGATGACATCGCGCGTAACGAAGGGACGAGCCGCATCGTGGATGAGGACGTTTGTGATTTCGGGTCCGAGGGCTTGGAGCCCCGCGCGAACCGAGTCGGTGCGCTCCTGGCCTCCTGCCACCACCGTAAGGTTTTCGGGCCAGGAATTGTGAAGCTGATCTTCGCTGACCACAAGGACGCGCTGAACGAGGAAGTCGAACTCGCTGAAGGCATCCAGGCTGGCTCGCCAGACTTCGCGGCCATCCGGCAGCGTGGCCGTGAGTTTCTCGGTGCCAAAGCGGCGGCTTTTGCCCGCCGCGAGGAGGATCAAAGCGCCCTTCACGGCCGGGGACGACGGGGGGCGGCCCCGAGTTCGCTGGGGTCGGTGCCGTTTGGATCATCGGCCAGTTCGGCAAACACGAGTTTCCCTCGTTCGGTCTGGATGATTTGCGTGACCATGATCTCCACCGACTGCCCAATCTTTTCGCGAGATCGCTCGACCACCACCATGGTGCCGTCGTCCAGGTAACCAACGCCTTGGCCGGGCTGTTGACCTTCGCGGTTGAGCGCCACGAACATTATTTCGCCCGGGAGCACGTTCGTCCGCACGGCCAGTACAAGGTCATTGAGGTTGAGCACCCGCACGTCTTGCAGGGTGGCGACCGAGTTGAGGTTATGATCGTTGGTCACCAGGTCCGCCCCCAGTGCCTTGGCCAGGCGCACCAAGCGCGTATCCACCGGATCCTTGGGGTTGCCGACGTTCTTGTCCTTGGTGCCAACCTCAATCTGGAATTCGGATTGCATCAGCTTGAGCATTTGCAGGCCGCGCTTGCCCCGCGCCCGCTTCATATCATCCTTGCTGTCCGCAATGATCTGAAGTTCTTGAATGACGAAGGAAGGAACGTAGAGTTCGCCGGTCAAAAAACCCGTTTTCGCAACGTCGTAAATTCGCCCGTCAATGAGAACATTCGTATCCAAGATGCGTATGCCCGTGCGGCGACGAGACGTGGTCATGTTCGCCCAAGGAAGAATGTCATCCATCGAGCGGAGAGCGTAAATGCCAAGGAACGAGAATCCGACCATCATGGCAAACACCAAGAGCGGACCGAGGATCCCTAGACCTTGGAAGACAAACAGGAACGGAATGCTGGCCAAGATGCCCGCAAATGAACCCATGAAGACCGTCACGCGGTCCCCGCTCGCCATCAGTCGCCAGCGCTCATTGGCCTTGGCAAGAAGTCTCGATCCGACATCACCGAAAACGCCGCCCAAGATCGCCCCAAGCAAGCCCAGTGCGATGATCGTTGCGGGCTGGCGAGAGCCCGGATAGCCCTTCACCGGCTCTTCCATCACGTCCGGCACGACGTTGCCCGAAACCGGGAGAATGCGCGTTTGGCGCAGGATGTAAATCGAATATCGAGTCCCTTCCCGGACAACCCGGCTCACCCCCCCTTTCTCAAGACCCTTGAGCGAAGCAATCTCGCTACGTCCGCCAAAACGGGTCTCGGTAATCTCAATCTTGGGTTCAAGTTCGAGACCAAACTTGTCAACTGTATCCATGAGATTGCCCGACTCACGAGTCGCCAGCCATTCGGCTCGAAAATCTTCTAATGCTTTCTGCTGAGCCGAGACGCTAAGGTTCCGATTTTCGCTCACAATGCGGTCGAATTCGTAAACCTTTTCGGTGGCGTTCGGATTGGTTTCAGTGCGCGAGGATCGCACCTGATTTTGGATGGAAGAATAGATGGAATCAATCGCCATCGGCATGAAGGACATGCTGAGGATCGCGCCGAGAATGGCAAAGATCGCGATAACAAGTGCGCGTCGTTGCTGACCGATCATGCGCCTTCCTTGACGACCTCCAACCGTTCCGGAGCCAGCAGGAACGACTGGTAAGCATCTGCCACGCTTCCGTGGGCGATCTTGATGTGCCGCGATGTGAGTTGCGACTCGGGGCGTGTGCTATCCATAGCGATCCAATCCTTGCCGTCCCAATACTCCACCCAGGCATGGTAGTAGAAGCGTCCTTGATACTCCACCATGCCGCTGACGAGACGACTGGCATAGCCTACCGCCCGGAGCATAGTGGCAAGCAAGATGGCATGGTCGCGGCATACCCCTTCGGGCGCATCCAAAATCTCATCGGCCGGGCGCAACACCCCGATGCCCGCATTCACGCGCATTCGGCGATAGACATCCATCCGCAGCGCCTGGGCGATCTCGTGCACGTCCGTAAGGCTCCCCATGGCTATGCGGGCTCGCTGCTTGATGACCTCATTCTGAGACGGCAAGAACGGGGCCGGCCCCCGCCACTCATCCTGCCCTTTCACCTCGGCCAGCGGCAGCCGACCGGCTAGGCGCAAGGGATGAATGGTCAGCACCACATCACGTCCCTCGCGGGTAGCGGTCTGGTGCTTGTCCGAGGGCAGATCGCGGTCTAAGCCTACAAAGCGCAGGGTCAGCGGCTGGTCCGGCCGGCCTTGCAGGGGCTTGTTCGGAACGATCGTGGAGAGGTCGGCAATGTCGCTCGGCCCGCCCGTCACTGGGCGCTTGGCTTCTTCTTCCGTCGCCGGGCGCATCGTCATTCCCAGGGGGCCGCGCGAGAGGAGGAACTTCCCTTCTGGGCTCACAAAGACTTGGGTGGGGCTGCGCGGGTCCTCCACGTCGTAGCGGTGCGCGGGCATGGTGCGCCCGCCATCCTCGAGGGTCACCGGTCCGCGGTCAATGACCTCCACCTGCACCATCGTGAGCGTAGTGGAATCGAAGGTCTGTACCTTCAGTCGCTCTGGCCGCTCCTTCAGGGCGATGAGGTAGTTCACGGCGTCGCTAGTAAAGGGCAAATCCGGGGCCAGTTCCAGGCGCATTTGCTGCGGACGCCCAGCTGAGTTGGCCTTCACCACCAAGGTCGAACCCTCTCGTTCGATCTGCACAGTCGAAGTCCGTCCCCCGCTCTCCGTGCGGTATTCACCTGTCATCAGTTCGCGGTCGCCGCCGTACCGAACCCGAGAAAACGCCCGGAGCTTGATGGGGTCGCCCAGAGCTTTGGTGTCCAGCACGACTTCGGCCTCTTCAATGGTGCCCGCTGATCGCGGCAGCACCGTTTCGTACCACGCGTAGCCAATGCGCTCCGAACCCAGATGGACGGTTAGCCACGCTCGATCGGCGGCGGCTCCCATGGCCGCCACGCTTAGGGTGACCGCCACCAGCCAGAACTTGATCAAGCGCGCCATGGTTAGCATTATTATTCAATACACGTCTCGGTGGCTTGCCGGTGTCATGCGCCCGCCCCGCTCTTGTTTTGGGTGGGCCGTTTAGACAAGAATGCGGAGAAACCGGTTGCCGGCCCGGTAAACCAATACGCGCGTATGCCCAAGACCGTAGTCATTGTCGAATCTCCTGCAAAAGCGCAGACCATCCAGCGCTTTTTGGGCAAGGACTACGACGTCATCGCCAGTTTTGGTCACGTCCGTGACCTGCCGGAGAGTGCCAAGGAGATCCCCGCCGAGTTCAAAGGCAAGCCGTGGGCGCGCCTGGGCGTGAATACGGATGAAGATTTTCAGCCGATCTACATCGTCCCCGACGACAAGAAACGGCGAGTGACCGAACTGAAGGCTACGGCCAAGGATGCCCAGCGCATCCTGCTCGCAACAGACGAAGACCGCGAAGGCGAATCCATCAGTTGGCACATCCTGCAGTTGCTTAAGCCAAAGAAATCTGTAGAAGTTCAGCGCATAGTCTTTCACGAAATTACGCCGGAAGCCATCAAGCAGGCCCTGGCCGAGCCCCGGGCGGTGGACGAGGCCCTGGTGCGCGCCCAGGAGACGCGCCGCATCCTAGACCGGCTGTATGGTTACACTTTAAGCCCACTTCTTTGGAAAAAAGTTGCTCCCGGATTGAGCGCGGGCCGCGTGCAGAGCGTGGCCGTGCGCCTGGTGGTGATGCGCGAGCGCGAGCGCATGGGTTTTGTGCCCGCCAGCTACAGCGGCATTAAGGCCACCCACGAAGTGGAGGGCACCACGTTTGGCAGCAAGCTCAGTGCCGTCGCTGGCCAAACCCTGGCCGATGGCCAAGACTTTGACCACCACGGTCAGCTCACCAACAAGAAGGTGTACCGGCTCAACGCCGACGAAGCCGGCCCGCTGGCCCCGCGCCTGCAGGCCGCTGCGCCCTTCACCGTCACCAAGCGCGACGAGAAGCCGGGGACGGAAACTCCGCCGCCGCCCTTCATGACGTCCACCCTGCAGCAAGAAGCCAACCGCAAGTTCGGCTTCTCGGGCGACCGCACGATGCGCATCGCGCAGCAGCTTTACGAAGGTGTGGCAATGGGAGGCGAGCGCGTCGGTTTGATCACCTACATGCGTACGGACAGCCTCACCCTGGCCGACCGCGCGCTGGAGCAAGCCAAGGCCGTCATCACCGACCTCTACGGCAAGGAGTACGCCCTGGCCACTCCCAAGCGGTACAAGTCGAAGGCCAAGAACGCGCAGGAAGCCCACGAAGCGATCCGCCCCACTGACCTCCAGCGCCGCCCGCAGGACGTGAAGGCTTACCTGGACGCCGACCAACTGAAGATTTACGACCTGATCTGGAAGCGCACCCTGGCTTGCCAAATGCGCCCGGCCGAAGTGATGCGCACCCGCATTGAACTGGAAGTGGAAGAAGGGGGCCGCACATTCACCTTCGGCACCAGCGGCAAGCGGATTCAGTTCCCCGGCTTCCTCCGCGCTTACGTGGAAGGCACCGACGACCCGGATGCCGACCTCGGTGACCGCGAGACCATCTTGCCCAATCTGAAAGTGGGCGACAAGGTGGCGGTGAAGTCGGTGGAGATGACCGAGCACATCACGCGCCCGACCGCCCGCTACACTGAAGCCACCCTGGTCCGCGCCCTGGAGGAGCAAGGCATCGGCCGGCCCAGCACCTACGCCAGCATTATCTCGACCATCCAGAACCGGGGCTACGTCTTCAAGAAGGGCAACGAACTCGTCCCCACGTGGACGGCCTTTGCCGTCATCCAGCTACTGGAAGAGTGGTTCTCCGAACTTGTGGACCTCGGGTTCACGGCCTCGATGGAGGATGAACTCGACGAGATAGCTGAAGGCGACCGTGATGCCGTGAAGCAACTGAAAGCTTTCTACTTCGGCACCCAGCAGCGCCCCGGCATCGACGCCGCTGTGAAAGAAAAGGGCGCCGACATTCCCTTCCCACTCATCCCGCTTAGCGAGGAGATTCGCGTGCGCATTGGCCGCAACGGCCCGTTTATCCAGCGCGGCGAAGGCGGCCCCGGCCACACCTGCAGCGTGCCGGAGGATCTTCCCCCGGCCGACCTAACCCTGGAAAAGGCCGAAACCCTGCTGACTGAGCGCGCCGCCGGACCAGAATCGCTGGGAGTGGACCACAAGACCGGCCGCAACGTGTACCTGAAGAGTGGCCGCTACGGCGCTTATCTGGAACGCGAAGCGGGCGAGGATGGCGAGGTAAAGCGGGTGACCCTTCCGCCGGGCGCCAATGCCAGCGAACTGAGCGAAGACGACCTGAGCATGCTCATGTCCTTCCCGCGTCTGCTGGGCGATGAACCCGGCACCCAGTTTGCGGTGACCCTGGCCATTGGCCGCTACGGTGCCTACCTCACGGCCGGCGACCGCAAGGCCAACGTGGGCGACTGGCGTACCGCCGCCACCATGACCCTTCAAGAGGCCCTGGATGCCCTAGCCAATCCCCAGAACAACCGGGGGGGACGAGGCGCCCGCAGTGCGGGGCCGGAACCCCTGCGCACCCTCGGCACGGCTGAGGGCTTGGCGGGCGAAGTGAGGGTGATGAGCGGTCGCTACGGCCCCTACGTCACCGATGGCCAGACCAATGCGACCTTGCCGAAGACGATCACGCCTGAGGCAGTGACGTTGGAGCAAGCCGCTGAATTGCTGATTGCCAAGGCGGCAGCGGGGCCATCTAAGCGCGGCGCGAAGCGAGCCCCCGCCCGGCGCGGCGGAACCACGGCCAAGAAGACCACCGCCCGCAAGTCCACGCGGACCAAGAAGTAAAGGGACGCCCCGCTCTTAGTAGGTTTTGAGTGTGGGGTCCACTTGGGTGGCGTAGGCGTTCATGCCGCCCACGAGGTTGTATGCTCCCTTGAACCCCTTGGCCCGCAAGAGCTCCGTGACAGTGCCGCTGCGCATGCCCGACCGACAGATGACGACCGTTTCCTTGCTCGGGTCGAGTTCGTCCAGTCGATCTTCCACCGACTTGAGGGGGATATTGATGACGCCCGGAAGTACGCTGACTTCGAGCTCATTGGGCTCACGAACATCAAGCAGAACGAGGTCGCGCCCTGCATCGAGCCACGCTTTGAGCGTATTGACATCAATTTCCGGAATGTTCATTTTGTTTCCCCAACCTCACGTTACTGTAATTAGCGCGGTTTCGTCCCTCTGTTGCGCAATTTTATTGAGAATATATACATGCTCGTCGAGGCTGAGTGCAGGATCACGCTCTAAAGTTCGCAGGGCCGCCTGACGAGCTTCTTCTAGCAGTCTTCCGTCGGTGACGAGGTTGGCGACGCGAAGGTCCAGAGCCCCGCTCTGGCGGGTGCCGGCGATGTCGCCCGGCCCTCGGATCTGCAAGTCCTTCTCTGCAATGCGGAACCCGTCCGTTGTCTCCACCATGATCTCCATGCGTTCCCGTGCGTCGTCGCTGGTGGCGTCGGCCACCAGGATGCAATAGCTCTGGTGCCCGCCGCGCCCCACTCGCCCGCGCAGCTGATGGAGCTGGCTCAGGCCGAATCGGTTAGCGTCCTCAATCACCATCACGCTGGCGTTGGGGACGTCCACCCCCACTTCGATGACCACCGTACTGACGAGGATATCAATCTCGTGCGCCCGGAAACGGGCCATCATCTCTTCTTTTTCTACACCCTTCATCTGCCCGTGCAAGAGCCCGAGCCGGAGATCGGGATACACCTCTTGCGAGAGGCGGTAATGCAGGTCTTGCGCGGCCTGCGCCTGCACCTTCTCGTTCTCGCTGATCATCGGGCAGACAAAGTACGCCTGGCGGCCTTCGTCAATGAGCTTGCGCACGGCCTGGTATACGGCGGGGCGGTCAGAAGGGCGCTTCCAGTGGGTTTTGATCGGCTTGCGCCCCGGGGGAAGCTCGTCAATCACGCTCAAATCCAAGTCCCCGTAGAGAGTCATAGTGAGGGTGCGGGGGATGGGTGTGGCCGTCATCACTAGCACATCCGGGTTGCCCACGGCCTTATTGCGCAGGGCCAGCCGTTGGCGCACCCCAAAGCGGTGCTGCTCATCCACCACGGCCAGCCCCAGCCGGTGGAACTTCACGCCCTCTTGAATGAGCGCGTGGGTGCCCACGGCAATCTGGATATCGCCGGTCTGGGTGAGTTGGGCTTGGCGACGCTTGATGGCAGCCGTTTGCTTGCCCACGATGAGCCCGACGCGAATGCCAAGGGGTTCAAAGAGCCGCTTGAGGTTGATGGCGTGTTGCTCAGCCAGGATTTCGGTGGGGGCCATCAGGGCGGCCTGGTAACCGCACCGCACCGCCGCCAACATTGCACAGGCCGCCACCGCCGTTTTGCCACTGCCCACATCCCCTTGCACCAGGCGGTTCATGGGCATGGGGCGCTCCATGTCTTCCCAAATCTCTTGCACCACGCGCTTTTGGGCACCGGTGAGTTCAAACGGCAGCATGTGCGCCACTTCGTCGGCCAGGGTGCCGCCCTCATCCAGCACGCTGGGCGCATCGAAGAGGTGCGGCGAAGCCGCACGGTTGCCCCCCAGCTGAGAGATGGGGAACGAAATCCCGACCTCCTTGTGGGCTTCCTGCCGCTTGAGCTGGAGCACCAGTTGCAGGAGATAGAACTCTTCGAATACCAGCCGCCGACGCCCTTCTTCTTGCTCCTTCAGGGTGTCGGGCAGGTGCATCTGTTGCAGGCACCAGGCGATGCCGCGCAACCGCTCCGCCTTGCGCAGCCACACGGGCAGGGCATCCGGCATGCTCTCGGCAAAGAACGTGACCGCACTGTGGGCGGCCCGGCGCACCACGGACTGCGGCACGCCTTCGCTGAGGGGATACACCGGCACCAAACGGGCAAATTCATCGGCCTCGTCTTCCGGGTCAATCCACTCCCACTCGGGGCCGGACATCTCGAGCTGATGGCGGTGACCTTCTTTCACCATGCCAAAGGCGATGATCTCTCCGCGCTGACGGTTCAGCTCTCGCGCCACCCAAGGTTGGTTAAACCACGTGAGGGTGACTTCTCCGGTGCGGTCAGCCAAAGTGGCCGAGATCAGCACGCGTCCGCCGCGAATGGGACGGGTTTTCACCTCTACCAGTTCGCCGCGCACGGTGGCTTCCATCCCCGGCCGGAGCATGGAGAGCGGCGGGAGGTTGCGCCGATCTTGGTACCGACGCGGGAAGTGCCACAGCACGTCCTCCACCGTTTTGAGGCCGAGTTTGTGCAAGAGCATGGCCCCCTTGGGGCCGACGCCTTTGAGGAACTGCACGTCGGTGGCAAGCGGATCAGAAGGACGCGCCGACGACATCGTACAATACACAGTATGGACGACCCGCGCTCCCCTGAAGATGCCGTGAAAGAGGCCGCGGACCTGGCCCGTCGTCGCATGGACTCAGCCGACGCCGAGATGGAAACGCGGATCAAGGAACTGGAGGCTTCGGCCCGGCAGGCCCGCGAGCGTCACGAATCGAATCAAACCCAACAGCAGGCGAGCGTCACCGTGGCCGACCCCGAGATTGCCCGGGGCGCCGGACTCGGTTTGGTAATTGCCTACGCCGTCATCGGCTTGCCGCTCATCGGATTCTTGATCGGTTACTTCATTGACGGCCGGCTGAACGGTCCCTTCGGCGGCATCCTCGGCCTAGTGGGGGCCGCATTGGGTGTGGCCTTCGCCATCTACCGGGTGCAAACCCAAACGAAGCGTTGACCCGCGATCGCATTCTTCTCGCATTGGCCACATTTCTGGGTGGCCTGGTGGCGGCCGCGCTCATCTCTCCCATTGCCGCCGTGGGCTGGGCGTGGGGGGTGCTGGGCACCGGGGCGGCGGTGGGTTCCCTGGTGGGGCCGGTGCGACTAATGGCCCGGGCCGGCGAGGGCAAAAAAGTGTCTCCCCTGGGGGCGCTTTTGAGCGTAAACGGGGTCGTGGTAGGGCTCATCCTGTTTGGGGTGGGAGCCATATGGATTCAGCGTCAAAACGCCCCGGGACCGGGAGCCTTCTTGGCCGGAATGGCGTTGGTATACTGCCTGCTGATCGGGTGGTCGGTGCAACGTCGACCGCCTGAATAGCGTCTCATGTTGGAATTTTTGCAAGTCGGCTCACGTTTGCTCGCGGCAGGTGAAGAAGCGGGGCACGCAACGGACGAACATACGTCCGGCCATTCCACGTCCACGACCCACGCGGCCGAAGGCGACCACAAGGGAGACCATAAGGGCGACCACGGACTGAGCTTTACCGGCCTCGGTGTCTACCTGGCCATCGTCTTGGCGATCCTCTTTGCCTGGACGGTTTCCATGCGCAAGGGCCTCAACGGACGCTTTTTCACGAAGTGGACCACCCAGTGGACGGAACACATGTACGTGTTCGTCGAGAACATGGCGGTGGGCATCATCGGGGCGCGCGGTCGCCGTTACATGCCGTTCCTCGTCACGCTGTGGCTGATCATCTTCATCGGCAACATTGTTTCGCTGTTCTTCCCGTCCTCCGTCACCGGTGACCTGAGCTTCAACCTCGCGATGGCGCTCATCGTGGTGGGCTACGTGCAGTGGGAAGGCATCAAGCAGAACGGCTTGTTCGGTCACATCGCGCACTTTGCGGGACCGAAGTTGCCGCTCGCGCTGGCCGTCCTCATCACCCCGATGATCTTCATCGTCGAGCTGCTTTCCGAAACGATGAAGAACGTTTCGCTCAGCCTGCGACTTTACGGGAACATCGACGGGGGCCACAAGGCGGTGGTCGCCATGAACGACCTCGGCAAGCACATTGCCAACATCGGTGGCTTCGACGTGAATATCCCCATCGGGATGTTCCTCATGCCGATCAAGCTCCTGACCTGCATCGTGCAGGCCATGATCTTCACCCTCCTCTTCTGCGTGTACGTCTCCATGGTCACGCACGATGAGCACCACGGGGATGAACATGGTCACGATCACGGCCATGACCACGGCAACGATCACGGGCACGGAGAACCGGCCCACGCCTAAACACGATTTACATCTGTTCAACTAGAAAACGGAAACCAAAACCATGAACCCTACTCTCGCTCAAGTCGCTGCGGCATCTAACCTGCCCTTCGCTCTCGGCATCGCTGCTCTCGGTGTTGCCATCGGCCTCGGTCTCATCGGCTACGCTGCCATGAACGGTATGGCTCGCCAGCCGGAAGCCATCGGCAAGATGCAGACTCCGATGATCATCGCCCTGGCGTTCGTCGAACTCGTGTTCCTGCTCACCGTCTTCGTGGGCGGCGCGTCGTTCAAGGGCTAAGACCCCTCAGATCCCTTTGGTGGAGGCGGCAACGCCTCCACCCCTGATTTCTCAAGTTTTCAATGAGTCAAGAAACGCAAAAGTCTGGTGGAGCCCCCACGATCGTTCTGGTCGTGTTTGGTGTGGCTGCAATGCTCGGCGGTGCCAATATTAGTGCAAATCCGCCGGCCTTCCTCGCTTTCCAAAAAGATCTAGAGGCGCAAGGCATTCCGCTGGACCTCGGGAAGACCGTGGCCGCCATTGGCGTTTTCCTCATCCTTTTCCCGGTCATCAAGAGCTTCTTCCTGAAGCCTCTGCAAGAAGCCATTGATCAGCGCACGCACTCGCTGGAAAGCACCTTCGCTGACGCAGAGAACCTGCGCGCTGAGATGGCCCAGATGAAGAGCGACTACGAAAAGCGCATCATCCAGACGGAAGAAGACGCCCGCAACCAGATTCAGAGCCAGATCAAGGAAGCCCAAGATCTGCGCACCCAAATGGTGAACGAGGCCAACGCCCGCGTGGAAGAAATGCAGCGCAAGGCCCGCGAAGAAATGGAAGCCGAGCGCAACAAGGTGCTGGCCGAAGTTCGACTGCACGTGGCCGACCTCTCGCTCCAAGCGACCGAAAAGTTGCTGAACGAGAACGTGGACAACGAGCGCAATCGCCGCCTGATCGACGAATTCATCGCCACCGCTGAGGTTCCCGGACGATGAGCGAATCCCGCGTTGCCGCCCGCTACGCCCGTGCCATCTTTGGCTCGGCGAAGAAGCAAAATATCATCCCCAGCATTGAGGACGATCTGAATGGCGTCTGCGCGGTGATTGAGGGCAACCCGGATCTTCAATCCTTCCTCGGCAACCCCCGCATTGGCCGCGAAGACCGGCTGAAGATGTACGACAAGCTGTTCAGCGATCGCGTGACCGGCCTCACCATGTCGCTCCTGCGCCTGCTCGTGAGCAAGAACCGGGAGTCCGAAATCGATGCGATCCGCGATGTCTTCATCCGTCTGCGCCAAGAGACCGGCCAGGTCGTTCCCGTTACGGTGGAATCGGCCCAAGAGCTCGATGCGGCCCAGCGCCAATCCCTGATGGATAAGGTGGCCCAAGCGACGGGCCGCACTCCGGAACCTACCTTTGTTGTACGCCCCGAGATTATCGGCGGCGTGCGTGTGACTTACGACAACCTTGTCATTGACGGCAGTCTTCGCGGCGGGCTTGATCGCCTCCGTGAACGCATTGTCAAAGACCTTTTAAACCAAGCCTAAACCTAGACCGACGACTATGGCCATCCGACCCGAAGAAATCACCTCCATCCTGCAGCAAGAACTGCAAGGCTACGAGAACAAGTACGCCACCGACAAAGTCGGCACCGTTATCCAAGTGGGCGACGGCATTGCCCGCGTTTACGGCCTCCCCGGCTGCCAAGTGGGCGAAATGCTCGACTTCCCGGGCGGCGTGACGGGCTTGGCTCTCAACCTGGAAGAAGACTCCATCGGGGTCGTGCTTCTGGGTGACGCCTCCGAAATCAAGGAAGGCCAAGAAGTGCGCGGCACCGGCCGCATCATGGAAGTGCCCGTGGGCGAAGCCATGCTCGGCCGCGTGGTGAACCCGCTGGGTCAACCGCTGGACGGGCTCGGCCCCATCGCCGCCGAAGGCAAGTCGCTCATCGAAGTGAATGCCCCGGGCGTTGTGGACCGCCAACCGGTCACCGAACCCCTGCAAACGGGGATCAAGGCCGTGGACGCGATGATTCCGATTGGTCGCGGCCAGCGCGAACTCATCATTGGCGACCGCCAAACCGGTAAGACGGCGATCTGCATTGACGCCATCCTGAACCAGAAGTCCACCCACGAGCGCGGCGATGCGGACCCGGTCTACTGCATCTATGTTGCCATCGGTCAGAAGATGGCCAACGTGGCCCGCGTGGTGGAAACCCTGCGCGAAAACGGCGCTCTCAAGTACACGATCGTCGTCGTGGCCAGTGCGTCGGACTCCAACGCTCTCCAGTACCTCGCTCCGTTCGCCGGGGCCGCGATGGGTGAATACTTCCGCGACAGCAGCCGCCACGCGCTGGTGATCTACGATGACCTTTCCAAGCACGCCGTGGCCTACCGCGCCATGTCGCTGCTCCTTCGCCGCCCACCGGGACGCGAAGCCTATCCGGGTGACGTTTTCTACCTGCACTCTCGCCTGCTGGAACGCGCGGCCAAGCTCTCCAATGAGCGTGGCGGTGGTTCGCTGACCGCTCTGCCCGTGATTGAAACCCAGTCCGGCGACGTGTCCGCGTACATCCCCACCAACGTGATCTCCATCACCGACGGTCAGATCTATCTCGAACCGGACCTCTTCTTTGCCGGTGTGCGCCCCGCCATTAACGTCGGGGTTTCGGTAAGCCGAGTGGGTGGGAACGCCCAGATCAAGGCGATGAAGGCCGTTGCCGGCCGACTGAAGCTGGAAATGGCCCAGTTCCGCGAAGTGCAGGCGTTTGCCCAGTTCGCGAGCGACCTGGACCGCGCCACCCAGTTGCAGCTGCTTCGAGGCCAGCGCCTCACCGAGCTGCTGAAGCAAGGTCTGGCCAGCCCGTACTCGGTCGAGAACCAGATCATCGCGGTGTTCGCCGGTACCAACGGCTTCCTGGACGACATCCCGAACGACAAGGTCGGCGCGTTTGAAAAGGGCCTGCTGGCTCACATCAACAGCCGCTACCCGGACGTGATCGAATTCCTTGCCACTGAGAAGAAGATGACGGACGACCTGGAAGGCAAGATCCGCAAGGCGTGCGAAGAGTACGTCGAAATCTTCAAGGCCAACTAAAGCTCAAGAACTATGGCGTCGCTCAAGCAAATCCGACAACGCATCCGCACCAGCAAAAACATCCAGCAAATTACGCGCGCGATGAAGCTGGTGGCGGCGGCACGCCTCAACCGCGCCAAGATGCGCGTGGAAGAAGCGCGCCCCTATAGCCAAAAGATGCGGGAGTTCATGGAGAGTGTGGGAGGCGCCGGTGATTTGCCGCCGCATCCGCTGCTGGAGCGACGCCCCGTCAAGAAGGCGACTCTGCTGCTCATCACGGCCGAGCGCGGTCTGGCCGGTTCGTACAACACCAACTTGCTCCGCAAGGCGGGCGACTGGCTGAAGGCGCAAGAGTTCACCGTGAACCTCTTTGCCGTCGGGAAGAAGGGCAACGTCTTCTTTGGCAAGCGCGGTTACGACGTGGTGGACATGCACACCGTGCCGACCGCCGGTGCGGGCCTGGATGATGCCGTGGAAGTCACGCGCCGCATCCGTGAGATGTACGAAAACGGCGAAACCGACGCCGTGTTTGTGTGCTACAGCCGGTTCTATTCGCCGATCCGCCAGACGCCGGAGATCGTGCAAGTGTTGCCCATCGAGCCGCCGCAGCGTGAGGAATCCAGCGAGGACACCAAGGCCAATTCGGATTACAAGTTCGAGCCGCAGCCGGACCAACTCCTGAGCTTGCTTCTTCCCAAGTACTTGCTGACCCTGGTTTATCAGGCGATGCTGGAAAGCAGCGCCAGCGAGCACGGAGCCCGTATGACGGCCATGACGAGCGCCACGGACAACGCCGGCAAGATGATTGCCGACCTGACCCTGACCGCGAACCGCGCCCGCCAAGCCGCGATTACCAAGGAAATCCTGGAAATCGTGGGCGGCGCCGAAGCCCTCAACGGCTAAAACAGGCCTTCAACAAGAAGATCCCCCGTTTCCCAAATTGGGACGCGGGGGATTCTATTTTGTGCCGAAGCGAGCGGCTTAGTACTTGACCGAGCAGCCGTAGGGTTGGCTGGCACTCACGGCCACGGCTCGTCCGGCCCAGGCGTCTTCCAGGGCGGCCTTCACCAGGTTCTTGGCTTCGCGGGCCGGTCCGTTCGGCTTGTCGTCAATGGCCCCCATGTAGATGACCTTCCCTTCCGGGTTCACCACAAACATGTGCGGCGTCGTGCGCGCGCCGTAGCGGCGTCCCACTTCCCCGTTCGGGTCCAGCAGCAGGGCGGTGGCACCCCAACCCTGGCTCTTCATGATCTGATTGCCTTGGTCGGCGTCGATATGGCCCTGCTTGCCGGCGGCGCTGCTCACGATGTTCACCCACACCACGCCCTTTTCGGTCGCCCACTTTTGGGTGGCTTGCATGTCGCCATCGCGGTAGTGGCGGACAACCACGGGGCACTGGTGGTTGGTCCATTCCATCACCACGTACTTGCCCCGGAAGTCTTCAAGCCGATGGGTCTTGCCCTTCGTGTCGGTCAGCGTCCAGCTCGGAGCGGTAGCCCCGATCTTGGGGGCCTCAGCGGTTTGAGCCATGGCGGCCATGGCCAGCATTGAAGTCAGCATGTTCTGTTCCCTTGCCGCAGGGTTTCGACTATTCCACGCTGGCGATCAGCCGGATTCCGGCGTTCAGGCGCTTGCCCTCTCGGTTGAGAGGCACGAGAACGAGTCGAAGTTCTGCGGGCTTCTCTGCAAGATACGAACTGGCCACGAGGGTCATCGTCCAGGCATCTCCACTTTTTTGTAAAGTTTTCACCGTCTTGCCATGGTCGAGGGTGGATTCCTGCTTGGGATACACCTCAAACTTCACCGCGTCTTTCAGTCGCTCGTGGGCGGGCACCTTCACCACCGGGCCGGATGCACCCCAGGTAGCGGTGGTCTTCACCGGCCCCATGGGGAATTGCTCCTTCAAGGTCTCGGGCTTCAAAAAGTTGGGCCAGCTGGGTTCCCCCGTACCTTCCTTCATGGTCACCAAGGCTTCCCCGTCGCCCGGGGTGCACATCTCTTTGCACTGCAACCACTCGCCCTTGGCCTGCAGGGTCACGCTGCCGCTACCCGCGCCCGGGGTGATTTGGTAGGCCAGCACTAGTCGGTCTTCGAAGCCAAAGGAGACCATGCCGGGCTCTTCAAACTTGTGCGGGGTGGGCCAGGTGGGTTCGCTCACGGCCCAACCTTCGGGCAGGTTCCACTTGATGCTGGTGGGGGCACCGGTGTCGCCGGCGTTCTGCCAATAGACGTGCCAGCCGCGCTCGAGCTCAATCACCACCATCGCCGAGAACGGCGTGTTGGCTTGGTAGTGCTCGGGGGTGTAGACCGTCATGGTGGTGGGGCTGGCTTGCGGGGCCATCCATTGCGTCATCAAGAGGGCGGCAATCGGCATCTAAGTATTGTACGGCTGACACCCGCTTGGGATTCCTCATAATGAGGCCATTCATGACCTGGGTGCTGGTTCACGGACCATCTGATCCCCGTTTCCCGGCCCATGTTTCGATTCAGTGCAACTGATTGAATCAAAGTCCTTGAATCCCGAGAGGGATAGTCCGCGTAAAGCAAGAAGAGGCCCATATGGCCGGTGATTCTTCCATTCAACCTATGAAGAAGCCTCCCTTCTTGGTGAGGTTGACCGGAGCCTGTCTGGGTGGCTTGGTTTGGACCGGCGTCTACGTGGGGATTCGCGTGGCCCAATCACGCGACTTCTTGCAGTGGAACGCAGGAACGCTGTGGGTTGATTACGTTCTCGCGGTGGCCTTGGCGACGATTTCTACGTTCTTGATCAAGGACAAGAAACTGCTTGCCGTCTTGATTCTCGGCATCATTACGCTAGGTTTGATCCATCTTCCCGTGCCATCGCCCCAACTGGCCAAAGGACTCGGAGACTTCGGATACATGATTGTTGGCCCCATGACGATAGGAGGCGTCGTTGCCGTATGGATTGCAAATCGGCTCGATCAAGATTAGGAATTACCCTGGTGGAGGTGTTGGTCACTCTCGCTATCATCCTTTTACTAGCGGGGCTTACCTTCCCCATCTATCGCGCTGCCAAGCGCGAGGCCTTCAAGGCCGATGCGATTGCCAAGGCTAAGCAAGTTGGGATCGGTCTCCAGCTGTACCACACCGAATACGGGCAGTGGCCCGAGAATCACCTGGGTGAAGCGGTTATCTCAGGACACCTTGATCCGGTTGTCCTTCATGTCAAAGGGGATCCGAAGCCTGAAGGCTTGGCCCATTGGATTGAAGGCTGCCAGGGATGGACCACGCCGCTCAAGCCAGGAATTCGCAATTCGTTTGAGGATGTCTTTGCAGAGACTTCCACTCGAAACGTTCACATCACAACCCTGGAGAAGCACGACCAGAACTATGCGCTGGTCGCCTACCGTGGTCTTGGTGATTGGTTGCATGGCAATACACCTGAGTGCTTCGGCTCGCTTACCGGATACCAGGGGCGCATTGTAAGAGCACGACTGGACGGGTCGGTTTCGACCGATACTCTAAGCGACCGTAGTGCGAGCGGCGAAGTTCAGCTCTGCTATGCGGCGCTGTTTAGCGACGTTGATCCAAACACTTTGTGCGCAGAAACGCGGAAGTGAACGTGATCAGTTGCCTCTTCCCATAGTGCTCGCAGAGTGAGTCCTGCGCAACCAGCGTCTCATCATGATTCCCCATAATGGGGCCATTCATGACCTGGATGCTGGTTCTCGATATCGTGACCGCTCTGGCCGCCGCCCTTGCGGCCGGCTTACTGTGCGAACGAATCGGAATCTCGAGCATCGCGGGTTACCTGCTGGCGGGGCTCATGGTTGGCCCGGGCGCCCTCAAGCTCATTGAAGGCGGCGCCGAAATCTCGCTGCTCGCCGAAATCGGAGTGGCCCTGCTGCTCTTCACGATTGGCCTTGAGTTCAGCTGGCGGCAGATGCGGGCCTTGGGCAGCCGCACTCTGTTTGCGGGCCTGCTCAGTATCGTCCTCATCACTCTGGTCACGGCCGGCGTGGCCCTGGGGTTTGGGCTCACCTTCGCGGGGGCCATCTCGGTGGGGGCGGTGCTTTCCCTCGGCAGCACGGCCGTGGTGCTCCGCATCCTGCGTGACCGCGCCGAACTCGACCACGTTCATGGCCGCCGGGCGCTGGGCGTCTTGCTGTTGCAAGATGCCGCGCTGGTGCCGTTGGTGCTTCTCGTCACATTCCTCTCCCAGAACACGGGCAGCGTGGCCAATGAGGTCGGCAAAGCCGTGATCAACACGGGCGTCCTCACGCTGGGATTGGTGGGGTTTGTCTCCTTTGTGGTCCCGCGCATCCTGGATGAGAAGGCGGTGGCCCGCAACCGCGAATTGGTCATTTTGCTCGGCATCACCACCTGTGTGGGGGCCACCTGGGCCGCGCATGACCTCAAGCTCTCTCCCGCGCTGGGGGCCTTTGTGGCCGGGATGTTGCTGGCCGATAACCGGTTTGCCGACCAGCTCCGCGCGGACGTGATGCCCCTGCGCACGCTCTTCGTCACCCTGTTTTTCGTCTCGGTGGGCTTGCTGGCCGACCTACAATGGATCGGCGCTCACCTCGGCTGGGTGCTGCTGGCCAGCGTCGCCGTCATCGTAGGCAAGATCCTCATCACCCACATCTCGCTGCGCGCGTTCCTGCCCGGGATTGTGGACTCGCTGGCCACCGCCATTACCCTGGCGCAGGTCGGGGAGTTCTCCTTCGTCTTGGCGGGGATTGCCCGCACGGGGGGCTCGATCTCGGAGCCGGTGTTCCAGGGCGTCGTGGCGGTGTCCCTAGTCACTTTGCTGATTACCCCCTTCATGGTGCCCCGCGCGCCGAAAATAGCGCGAAGTGTGGCCAAGCGGCTGATGCCGCTCCGCGCCCTCGCCAAACGCGAACGCGAACAGCAGGCCACCATGGGCCTGAGCGGGCACATTTTGGTCATTGGCTACGGCGAAAGCGGGGAGGCGGCGGTGAAGGTGTTGCGAGAGCTAGGGCACCGGCCGGTAGTGCTGGATATGGGGCCGCGCGAAGTGACCAAGGCCGAGCAGTGCGGCCACCCGAGCTTTATCGGCGACGCCCGGTCGGCAGACATCTTGGAGCACGTTCACCTCAGCGAGGCCCTCGGGGTCATCGTCAGCATCCCCGATTTCGGGGCGAGTCGCGTGGTGGTGGGGCAATGCAAACGCCTGGCCCCCCACGTACCGGTAATCGCGCGGGCGCGGTACCACCAGTTCGCCGCCGAATTGGATGTCGCCGGGGCGGACATTGTGGCGGACGAAGAGATCCTCGTCGGCGCGGCATTGGCGCACCGGCTGGCCGCACAGCTGCCCGAAGTCAAACCCGAACCGAAGACCGAAGCCGCCAGTTAGAACTGCGGCCACATGGCGGGCGGCACGGTGTCCGTCGTCCACCCGGCCTCATCTTTGGGGCTCAGCGTGGGTGCCATGCCCAGGTCGGGCCACTCAATGCCAAACCGCGGGTCATCCCACCGCAGGCTGCACTGGCCCTGGGGCTCGTAGGCGGTGGTGTTCTTGTAGGCCACCAGGGCCGTCTCGCTGAGCACCAAAAAGCCGTGGGCAAAGCCGGGCGGCACCCAGATTTGGTTGCCTACCTGCGAGGTAAGCGTTGCCGCCACCCAGTGCCCGAAGGTGGGCGACCCCTGGCGGATATCCACCGCCACATCCCACACCTCGCCGGTGAGTGCCTGCACTAACTTGCCTTGCGGGTTCGGGATCTGCCAGTGCAGGCCCCGCAGCACCCCCCGGGCCGAAAACGACGCGTTGTCTTGCACAAACGGGTCGGTCAGGCCAATCTCGGCGTAGGCGCGGGCTTCGTAAAGCACCTGAAAGTAGCCGCGGTCATCCCCGAAACGCGGCGGCGTAATGACCAGCACTTCCGGGATCGCGAGGGCCTCGACTTTCACGGACGATCCTCGGCCAGGGCCAGCAGATACTGGCCGTATTCGTTCTTGCGCATAGGCCCGGCAATGGCCAGCAGGCGTTTGCCGTCAATCCAGCCGTTCCGGAAGGCGATCTCTTCGGGGCACGAGATGTAGAGCCCCTGGCGCTGCTCAATCGCTCGGACAAAGTTGGCGGCTTCTAGCATGCTCTCGTGGGTGCCCGTGTCCAGCCAGGCGTAGCCGCGCCCCATGGTCTCCACGTGTAGCAGGCCGTCGTCCAGATAAGTCTGGTTGAGGTCGGTGATTTCGAGTTCGCCACGCGGCGAGGGCTTCAGGGCCTTGGCCCGCTCCACCACCGTGCTGTCATAGAAGTAGAGACCGGTGACGGCAAAGCTACTCCGGGGGTTAGCGGGCTTCTCTTCCAGCCCGATGGCCTGGCCCGCCGCGTTGAACTCCACCACGCCGTAATCCTGCGGATTGCGCACGGAGTAAGCAAAAACCGTCGCCCCCTCGGTGCGCGAGGCCGCCGAGCGCAGAAGCCCGGTAAACCCGCCGCCATAGAAGATGTTGTCGCCCAGCACCAGCGTGGTCGGTCGCCCTCCGATGAAGGACTCACCGATGATGAACGCTTGCGCAAGGCCGTCGGGCGAGGGTTGCACGGCGTACTCGATCTCCATCTCCCAGTCGCTTCCGTTGCCCAGCAAACGCTGGAAAGCGGGTTTGTCTTCGGGCGTGGTGATGATAAGCACCCGCCGGATCCCCGCCAGCATCAGCACCCCCAGGGGGTAGTAGATCATCGGCTTGTTGTAGAGCGGGGCGAGTTGTTTGCTCACGCCTTTGGTCACCGGATAGAGCCGGGTACCGCTACCCCCGGCCAGGATAATGCCCTGGTCCGTCACGCGTGGGCGACCTCCAATCGGCTGCGGGCGGCGGCCACCCATTCGGGGTTGGCCAGATACCACTCCACCGTGCTGCGCAGCCCCTCGGCGAAGCTCACGGCGGGCTGCCAGCCCAACTCGCGGCGGATTTTGGTGGAGTCAATGGCGTAGCGCCAGTCGTGCCCTGGGCGATCCGGGACGAAGGTAATCAACTCGCGGTACTGAGATTCCGGTTGGCCAGTGAGCGAGGCCATCACGGCGCAAAGCTCGTGCACGATGCCGATGTTCTCCATCTCTTCTCCGCCGCCAATATCGTAGGTTTCGCCGTCCTGGCCCCGCTCCATCACCGCCCAAATGGCACCGTTGTGGTCATTGACATGGAGCCAGTCGCGGCGCTGCTTGCCTTCTCCGTAGACCGGAAGGGATTCCCCGGCCTGGATGCGCGCGATCATGCGCGGGATGAGCTTCTCCGGGGCTTGGCGCGGGCCGTAGTTGTTGCTGCAGTGGGTGATGCACGCGCGGAGCCCAAATGTGCGGGCGTAGGCGCGCACCAGGTGGTCGCCAGCCGCCTTACTGGCGCTGTAGGGGTTGCCGGGCTTGTACGGGCTGGCCTCGGTGGTGGATTCGTCATTGCCCAGACCGCCGTAAACTTCATCGGTACTCACGTGAATGAGGCGCGGAGCGTTCTCGCCCAGTCCGCGGATGCCTTCCAGCAAGCTCAGCACGCTGCCCACGTTGGTGTTCACCACTTCTTCGGGGCGGCGGATGCTGCGGTCCACGTGGGTTTCGGCAGCGAAATTAATCACCACGTCGGGGCGGGTGCGCGCCAGGGCGGCGGCGGTGGCCTCCTTATCGGTCAAGTCCAGTTGAAGAAACTCGTAGTTGGCGGCTCCTTGGATGGGCTCGAGGCTCTCGGGGTTGGCCGCGTACGTCAGGGCGTCCACATTGATAAACCGGATCTCCGGATGCTCGGGCACATATCGAACCAAGAAATTGGAGGCGATAAACCCGCACCCCCCAGTTATCCACACCACCATGCGCGTTCCTACGCCCGGGAATGTACCCGTGGCGCGGCGTTTGCTTGGCCTCCATCGTCCCGAACTTTGCCTTATGGCAAACTCTCTCGCCCAAACGGAGCGGCTGGCCTGGCTAGGTTGGCACTCGCTTCCGGTTCTCCATATCGAATCGCCGGCGTTCAGTGGCACGCTGGGCGTGCTGATCTTGGCGGTGCGCGAAAACAAGGTGGAACTCAAGGGCGTTCCCCTGGTGGCGCTCAGCCGCGCCTACATGGACTACCTGATGGCCATCGGCGACACGGACGTGGAGAGTGCCGCTTTGGCGTTATCCGCGCTGGCCTATCTGGTGGAGCGCAAGGCCGCCCACATCCTGCCCCGGGTGGAGGACGAAGAGGAAGAAGACGACGAGGTGATCTCGTCTTTCGTGCTGCCTACCGTGGAGAAGTTCCAGCCGGCGCTGGCGGCTTTGATCGAGCGGCGCGAGGAACGCGGGCGGTGGTTCTTCCGGCACGGCGACCCCGGCGGCTACGAGAATGTGGTGGCCCCCACCGGGGTTGGCCCCGACGCCTTGGCCCGTGCCTTTGCCACCCTGATGGCCAAGGCCGAACCCGATCCGCTGCCAATCCTTGGCCGCCCGCGCCGCAGCATGGCCGAGCAGATTCAGATTGTATGGAAGGCGCTGCCTTTGGTGCCCCAATCGCTGGTGGACATCGTTCCCCCGCCCTTTACGCGCAGTGAGGCGGTGTGGTGGTTCTTGGCCCTGCTGGAACTCATCCGGCTGGGCCAGGCCAGCGTGGTGATGGACGGCGAAGATGTGCGGTTCGGGCAGGCGGGCAGCATGCCCGAAGGGGTGCCCCACCTTGGATAACCTGAGCCTGGACGACCAGATTCACGCCTTGCTGTTTGTGGCCGAGAGCCCGGTGACGCCTGAGGACATGGCCGCCCTACTGGGCACGCCGCAACACGCCGTCGAAGAGAGTCTGACGCGCCTGAGCCGGCAGTTTGCCGTCAGCGGCCCCGTCCAATTGGTGCGCCTGGCGGGGGGCTACCAGATGGCCACCAAGCCCATCTTTGCCACCCTCGTCGCGCAGTTTTTACAGCCCCAACCGCAACGGATGAGCCGGTCTTTGCTTGAAGTCTTGGCGGTGGTGGCGTACCAGCAGCCCATGACCTCGCACGAGATCGACCAGATTCGCGGGGTGGATAGCGCTTACGCCATCCGGCAACTGGTAGACCGGCGATTGATTGGCGAGGTCGGGCGAAAATCTGCCCCTGGCCGCCCCATTCTTTACGGCACCACGCAGCACTTTTTGCACGTTTTCCAACTCAATGATCTGGACGATTTGCCGACCATTGAGGGGCTTGATCACCCCATTCGAGGTGATGGCGAGCATCTTCCGCTGGAAAACCACCCCGAAGAGGCGAGCAATGCCGAGCCTGAGGGTGTATCCTGACGGTATGGTGCGAGCCTTGAAATCATGGATGATCGCTACGGCCATATGGGGTGGGGGCGCCGCAGCCATTGCTCAAGCCAACGAATACCCCCTCATCACGCCTGAATTCGGACCCAAACACACCGCGCAAAGCCTCCTGATCATGGATATGAAGACGGGGCAAGTGCTTTATGAATACAAGGCCGACACCCGCCGTTTTCCGGCCAGCACCACCAAGATCATGACGACGATGTTGGCGCTGGACTATCTTCAGCCCGAGGATGTTCTCTCGGCCCCGGCCGACATCAAGAAGGTCGAAGGCTCGTCCATGTTTTTGCAGCCCGGTGAGCGGGTGAGTGTGCGCGACCTTTGCCACGCCATGATGCTGCGCAGCGCCAATGACGCCTGCGTGGTGATTGCCAACCGCATCGGGGGGAGTTTGCCGGGGTTCGCCCGGATTGCCACCGAGCGTGCCCGCACCTTAGGCGCCACCAACACCACCTTTGTCACGCCCCACGGGATGCCCGAGCCCGACCACTACACCACAGCCCGCGACCTGGCGAAGATTTCGATCGCCGCGATGAAGTACCCGCCCTTCCGGGAGATGGTGAAGAAGCAACGCGAGCCGATCTCTCGAAGCCTCAACACGGGCTTCTCGGTCATGGAATCGCGCAATAAGTATTTGGCGGAGGAGCCCCGCGCCATCGGCATCAAAACGGGCTTCACCAATGCCGCCGGTGAGTGCTATGTCAGCGCGGTGGAACAGCAAGGCACCACCATCCTCACGGTCATTCTCAAGAGTGATAAATGGATCAACGATATCCGTGAGGTCACCAAATGGGTTGACACCGAGTGGCAAACCGTGACCATGGCCCAGGCCAACCAAGTGGTGGGCCGTATATCCATGAAGGGCGGCTGGGCGGGAGACCTGCCGCTGACCGTGGCCGAAGACGTGAACGTTTTTGTGCCTCAAGGCCCCAAGCCTACGCTCAAGTGGAACACCGAAACCCCAGTGGAAGCCGGAATCAAGAAGGGTGACATCGTGGCCGTGGCCACGCTGGAGCCCACTCCCGGACACAAGATTGAGGTGAACCTACTGGCGGCCGAAGACGCCCCGCGCAAGTCGCTCATTGCGGCTATCGCCACCTCGCCGTGGACTTACCTTGTTGGCCTGGCGGGCATTGGCGGCACAACCCTGCGCCGCAACCGCGCCCGCAAGCAAATGCGGCGGCGACGCCCGATGGCCACGGCCCCTCTGCGCCGACCGGCGCCCACGCCGCGTCCGGCTTCTCCGGCCCCTCAGCGGCGGCCCAGCCCGAACCGAGCCCAAGTTCCGCGCGACGCGCGCCCGACCCGGACCACTCCCTCCTCGCGGTACCGTTCGTGACGCTGAACCACTTTTTGGCGCGCGCGGGGCTCACCAGCCGGCGCAAGGCGGCGGAACTGATCCGCGAAGGCCGTGTGACCGTGAACGGGCAAGTGCAGGACAACCCGGCTTATCGGGTGGCCAGCACGGACGTAGTCCGAGCGGATGGCGACCTGATCGAGCAGCCAGAATCGGCCTATTTCATCCTGAACAAGCCCAAGGGCTACCTCACCACCCTCAGCGACGAGCGACGGCGCCCGACCGTGGTGCAGTTTTTCCCGCCCAGCGTGCAAGGGCTGGTGCCGATTGGTCGCCTGGATAAGGACACCAGCGGGCTGATCTTGCTCACCAATGACGGCGAGTTTGCGTTGCGCATGGCGCACCCGCGCTACCAAGTGGATAAGGAGTACCAAGTCAACTGCTTTGGCGTGCCGGATGACCGTGATCTCGCCCGTTTGGAGCGCGGCATCACCATTGAAGGCAAGCGCACCCACCCGGCCCAGGTGAACATGGTCTACGCCAGCCCGGAGGGCCACCAGGCCACGCTTCGGATTGTGATTCATGAGGGCCGCAAGCGCCAAGTGCGCCTGATGATGGAGGCCATCGGGCACCCGGTGAAGGATCTCTCGCGCGTGCGGATCGCGCACCTCACGATTAAGGGCATGCAACCGGGCGAGTGCCGCCGACTGCCCATGAAGGATGTGGATCGGCTGAAGGCTTTGGTGGGCCTCCAGCCGAGTGATCGCGTCCCGGTGCGTGAAACCGGGCGGACGCCCCGGCGTCCGAGTTAGTTACTGCTCACGACGAGGTTGCCCTCGCGCACCGCACCTTCATAGCGGAATGCGACCGTGTTCTGCGGATTAGTAACCACGAGGCGAATTTGGTCGCGCAGATCCTGCGGGTCACTGGTCTTTGTGCGCAAGTCCGCGACTCGCATTGCCAGTTTGCCTTCGACCACTTGGAGACCTTGCGGACCTTCGATGGTCATGCGGACCGGACCACCCATTTCGGCCACGGGAACTTGCGCGGCAAATTCGCGCCACTCTCGCACGTGAATGGAAACGCGCTCCTCGTTCTGAGCATTCGTGAAAGTGAACGTGCCGCCACCGCGTACGGTACCGTCCTGAAGTTTGACTCCGTTGTATTGGAAAGCCACCTGGCCACCGTTGGCATTAAGGGCCACTCCCCGGCCTTCGGAAAAGCCCACGACGGGCGATTGAGCGACGCTAACGGCCAGCAGGCTGCTGGCGACAAGCAAAGTTTGGAAACGAATCATCGTCTGTCCTCTCTTGGCCATCTCCGGCTGGAGGTGGCACATCAGGCGCAGACGATGACCCTTTGGCGTTTGTTCAGTTGCCTTGCACAAGCTTGGCGCGCACGGCCTTCATGGCGGCTTCGGTGCGGCTGTTCACTTGCAGGGCTTTCAGGATGTTCGACACGTGATTCTTCACGGTCTTCTCGGCGATGGAGAGATGGAGAGCGATCTCCTTGTTGCGCATGCCCTTGGCAATGAGCTCGAGGATTTCGGTCTCGCGGTCGGAGAGCACGTACAGTTCGCTGTCGTCCGTCTCGTCATCTTCCTTCACGCGGCGGAAGTCTTCCACCACCTTGGTGGCGATGCGCGGGGTGATCTTGGCTTCGCCTCGGTGGGCCAGGCGGATGGCGTCAATGACTTCTTGCGGGGTGGAGGTCTTGAGCAAATAGCCCAGGGCTCCGGCGCGGAAGGCTTCGAACACCACATCGTCTTCCTCGTTGATGGTGAGCACCACTACGCGGACGTCCTTCTCCTTCTTGAGCAGGCGCTGGACCAATTCGATGCCGTTCATGCGCGGCATGTTGATGTCCGTGAGCAGAACATCGGGCGGATCCGCGAGACAACCGTCGAGGGCCTCCTGACCGTCTTTGTAAACACCGGTGATCTGGCACTCGGGCATCAGGCCGAGAGTGCGCTGGATCGCATTCCGATAGGGCATCTCGTCGTCGGAAATGGCGACGCGGATGGTTGCCGACATAGGTTTTAGGATACCTGCTTGCCACGTCGGCTATCATGGAAATGAATGCAAGAGCCTATCGTAGAAGTACGGGACCTGAACGTCTCGGTGCGGGGAACCCAGATTCTGCGGGGCGTGAACCTGTCCTTACATGCCGGAAAGACGCTGGGCGTGGTGGGCGAAAGCGGCTGCGGCAAGACCATGACGGGTCTGACCCTGATGGGCATGCTGCCCGCAGGGGCCAGCATTGACGGCGGCTCTTTGCGCATCGGCGCGAATGATGTGACTCGATTTTCGGAAGCGCAATGGCGCGGCCTGCGCGGGGCGACGGTGAGCATGATCATGCAAGACCCGTTCACAAGCCTCAACCCCATGATGCGGGTGGGCGACCAGATCGCCGAGGTGATGCGGCTGCACCGGGGGCTGGGCAAGGCTTCGGCCTGGAGCGAGGCCGTGGAATGGCTTCGCAAGGTGGGCGTGCCGAGCCCCGAACAGAGCGCGCGGAAGTTTCCGCACCAAATGAGTGGCGGCCAGCGCCAGCGCGTGGTGATTGCGGCCGCCTTTGCCACCCAGCCGCAGGTGATCGTTGCGGACGAGCCGACCACCGCCCTGGACGTGACCCTGCAGGCCCAGACCCTGCGCTTGCTTCGCGAACTGCAGGCCGAGCACGGCACGGCGGTGATGCTGATTACTCACGATATCGGTGTGGTGGCGGCGGTGGCCGATGAAGTGGCGGTGTTCTATGCCGGTCAAGTGATTGAAAATGGCAACCCCTCGGCGGTGTTGCATCATCCGCAGCACCCCTACACTCAGGCTTTGCTGGCGGCCGTACCTCAGCCGGGCCTGACACGCCTGACCACGATTCCGGGGTCGCCGCCCTTCTTTGGCCAGTTGCCGGCGGGTTGTTCGTTTGCGCCCCGGTGCCCCCACGCCTTTGAGGCATGCCAGCAGGAGCCACCGATGGTGGAATGCCACGGCGGCCAACGGGTGGCCTGCTGGAAGGCGGCCCAGCCAGTTACGCCCTCGGTTTAGAGTTCCTTACGAGATCGTGCCGGTGCCTTCGATGCTCTCGGTCACTTGCTGAATCAGCTTGCTACCGCCCTTGCCATCGTGAAGCTGTGACACCAGCCCGGCCCCGATGAGGGTCGCGGCGAGGAGGTCAGCGTCGCTGTACGGCGAGCGCTTTTTGACCTTGGCGCCCTCTAGCTGAGCGGCCAAGCCGTCTCGATAGGCTTTGTAAATCTTTTGGGCGGCGGGGCGGAGCTTGGGTTCGCCCAGGCTGGCCACAAAGAGGCCCTGCACCACGCGGAAGAACCGGCTGCCCTTGCTGCCGTAGGCCTCGGCCAGTTCCACGTCGGCCATCAGCCGGTCGTGGGCCGTGGCGGCATCTTCGTAGAAGGCGGTGCGGTCCAGGTTGAGGCGGTAGAGAGCTTGTTCCGCCACACCCAGCAGGAGGTCCACCCGTTTGGGGAAGTAATAGTGCACCGTGGCGTGGTTGATCTCAAGTTCGGACGCCACCGTGCGGGCATGGACAGATTCAAGCCCAAAATCACCCATCATTTCGTAGGCTTTGGCGGCAATCATCTCGCGGCGACCAGTCATGCCTCCCAGTGTCCACCTTTCGGTGGAGTCCTGTCAAGTCCGTAATCTCCACAGGCAACGTGTCATCCTTACATGGTGCAACCGTATCCGCGCACATGGGCTGAAATCAACCTGGATGCCCTCACCCATAACCTCGCGGCAATACGGAGGGCTTTGGGTCCGCATCCGGAGATCGCGATTGTGGCGAAGGCGGACGGATACGGGCATGGATTGGTGCCCATTGCGCGTCATGCCTTGCGCCACGGGGCCGACCGGTTGGCCGTCGCCACCATCCAGGAAGCCATTGCTCTGCGCGATGCCGGGATTGACGGGACGGTGATGGCGATGTCGCCGTGCCTGACGATTGAGGCGGAACAGGCGGCTTTCTACGGCATTGAAGTGTTTATTGAGGACGCGGAGACGTTGCGCGCCTTTGATGAAGCCGGCCGCCAACTGGGGCGGAAGGTGGGTGTCCACCTGAAGGTGGACTCAGGGATGCACCGCTTTGGATGCGATCCGGGTGCCCTGGTGAACTTAGTTCAAGCCGCTTTGGGGTGTGACTTTATCCAGATGGTGGGGATTGCCCACCACTTGGCGGACGCCAGTAATGATGTGGCCGTTCATGAACAGTCCGCGCGGTTTGCGCAGGCCATCGCGGCGGTGCGGGCGGCGGGTTTGCCCACGGGAAAGGTGCACGCAGCGGCCAGCGGGGGCGCTTTGCGCTTCCCTGACATTCGATTTGACCTGGTTCGGATTGGCTTGGTGGCCTACGGCCTCGACCCGGCGCATTGGTTAGGCGGGCAAGCCCGGCCCCTGCTCCATTGGAAGGCCCGCATCATCGCCCTGCGCGATGTGGCCCCCGGCGAGTACGTCGGCTACCTGCGGGCCTGGACCGCAATTCGCCCTACGCGCGTGGCCACGATTGGCGCGGGCTATGGCGATGGCTATGCGCGCTCGTTGAGCAACAAGGGGATGGTCCGGATTGGCGAGCATTTGGCGCCCGTGATCGGGATGGTGTGTATGGACCAACTGATGGCGGACGTCACCGACATCCCCGAGGTGGCAGTGGGGGATGTGGTGACCCTACTTGGCCCCGGGGTTCCGGCTAGCCGCCTGGCCGAGCTCAGCCAAACCAACACCCACGAAGTGGTGTGCCGCCTGATGACGCGGGTGCCGCGCCGCTACCTGCACCTCGGCTAGTCTTGAATCACGACGCCCTCGACTTCGGCTTCGGCCGGGGCGAGGCACTCGCGATCGGTGCAGAGCTGGTAACGCAGGCGCAGGGTGAACGCCGTGGTCTTGCCGCGCGGCTGCAGGCGGATGGGCACCCGAAGCTGGCCTTCGTAATGATCGTCGGTAGCGCTTGGGAATCCCGCCTCGCCCAGCAAGTGGTCAATATGGAGCGTGGTGGGGATCAGCCACTTGGCCGGAGGGTCGGTGGAGTTGATGCGGTAGCCCTCAGGGATCTCGATCAGAAGGGCCGTGTGCACCCAACCATCGTCGCTGGGAGTGACTTCTTGGGTTTCGAGACGCACGTTGAGTTTGGTGGGGGTGACGGGAGTGGCCGAGGCTTCGTCGGGGCCATTCGCGATGATATGGGCCAGGGCCGCCGAGAGCAGACTCTCGCAAGATTGGGGCATCCGCTCAATCCAGCCGAGGTTCGCGCGGAGGGCGCGAGCGGCGTCTTCAGCGAATCCCAAACGCTGCAGCACCAGAATCGCTGAGCCATTGGCGCTCGGCACGGCTTGGTCGAGGATGGGTTTCGCCCGGGCAAACCCGATCCCCATGTGCGACGGCTGGTAGAAGAAATCGCCCACCTCGTCATCGCGGAATCGGGCCATCATCACCTCGGCAAATCGGGCGGCCACCTCGCGCCATTGTTCGTTATTTGAACTATCAGCTAACCTTAAGAATCCCTGAATGAGGAACGCAAAATCGTCGAGGAAGGCTTCCCCGTGAGGCTCGCCATCCACAAGCATGTGCGGCAGTGACTCCGGTTCAAATGCAGCCCACTTGGCGGCCAGCGCCTGGGCTTCGTCCAGCGCATCGGCAAAGGCCAGCGCACCGATGAGCAGCCCTTGCACCGCCGCAATCGCCTTCTCATCCCGCTGCGGTCGCGGACGCCCTCGTCGCACCTCGCGCAGCTTGGCGTAAGCCCCGGCCCAGTCCGGATCGAGGGGACCGAGCAAGAGGTTTTGCCCCATGAGTTGCCCGGTGGCCTCATCGTGGAAATTGCCTTCGGGGCGCAGGCCATGGGCTTCCGCGAAGGTCCCCATCTGGTCCCCCAGCACGGCTTCCAATTCCCTCCAAGACCAGGTGTAGGTGGTTCCCTCTTCCCCGTCCACATCCGCATCCAGTGCATTGGCATACGAACCATCTGGTAACCACATTTCTTCTCGCAACCATCGTAGAATCCCCTCCTCGACTTGCTTAAAGACGCTCTGGATCGAATCATCCTCCACGATCCGCCCGGCGGTGGCATAGACCGCCAGCATCTGGGCGTTGTCGCTCAGCATCTTCTCAAAGTGCGGCAGGCGCCATTCGCCGTCCGTGCTGTAGCGGTGGAAGCCACCCCCCACCCGGTCGTGGATGCCCCCATTCGCCATGCACTCTAGGGTGAAAAGCGCCTGGTAGGCCGCCTCTTGCACCAGGCTATCCGTAGTGGCGGCATCACCGGCCAGCATGTTGCGGGCTGAGGCGTACTTAAGCAAGTACTCCAATGCCGAAAAGGGCGGGAACTTCGGCTTGTCGCCGTAGCCGCCCCGCTCGTGATCAAAATCGCCGTGCAGCGTCCGAATGGCCCCGTCCACCAGGGCAATGTCCAGCCGTGCCCGCTCGGCGGGCAGGGTGCGCTCTCGCACTTGGTCAATCGCCGCTGCAAACTCGTCCGCGCGTTCCTGGATGTCCACGCGCTGGTCTTGCCAGGCCTGCGCCAAGCTGGAAGCCACTGTGACAAAGCCTGGCACCTCCCCCCGGGCGTTGCGCGGGAAGTAGGTCCCCACAAACCACGGTTTCAGGTCCGGCGTGAGGAAGATCGTCATCGGCCAGCCCCCGTGCCCCATGGCCAGTTGCAGGGCCGTCATGTAGAGGTCATCCAGGTCGGGGCGCTCCTCCCGGTCCAGCTTGATGCTGATGAAGGAATGGTTCAGCACCCGCGCCACTTCGGGGTCTTGGAACGACTCGTGCGCCATCACGTGGCACCAGTGGCAACTGCTGTAGCCCACGCTGAGGAAGATGGGTTTATCCTCAGCCTTCGCCCGTTCTAGCGCTTCCTCTCCCCACGGGTACCAATCCACCGGGTCCCCCGCGTGCTGGCGCAGGTACAGGGACGGCGAAGAGGCGAGCCTCGGGTTCATGACTTCACCTTACCAAGCGGCACCCATCGCCGCAGGGCCTGGACCAAAGAAGAACCCCAGAGACAGGCGTGTCTCTGGGGTCGGTCGGTTGTCAGGTTGCCCTTACAGGAGGTGGTGGTCGCAGATCCAGCAGCTCATGCCACCTCGACCCTGCGGCGCGGCCGTTGCGGCAGCGGCCGGCGGAGCCACCTTGTCAGGGTTCGCCAGCGCCCACTCGGCCATGCGGGCGAGGTCGCGCAGGTGGATGCGGCTTTCCTCATCTCCGGCGCGGCCAGCGGCCGAGCTCAGCAGCGCTCGCAGGGCTTCCATTTCGGCCACGGCGTAAGGACGAGCCACAGTGGCGTCCGGGGCCATGCGCGGCATCAGAGCCTGAACGTAGGCACGCTGCAGATTGCGCTGATAGACATCCAGCGTGAAGTTGCGGCCTTCGACCGAACCGAACACGCCTTGGCGAATGTCGCGCATCATCATCGGCACGGTGTAGGCCGCGCTACCTTGGTGCACCTGGTTCTGGACCATCCGCGTCAGGCGGGCGTCCTGCGTCAGGCCACCGAGGGCGCTCAGCTGCATCGCCAGCACTTGGCTGGTACCGCCATCGCTGCCCAGCTTGTTCGTAATGTCCTTCGGCACCATCCACGTCGGGGTGGTCAACACGTTGTCCACGATCCACTTCACGGCTTCCTTTTGGCGTTGCGGGCTCACCGGGTGATAGACATCGCCGCCGCGTCCGCCGCGGTAGTCAATCTGCTCGACGCCGCCCACCACGGTCACCACGTGACCGATGTAGGTGCGCATCTGCGAGGTCAGCGAACCCCAGAAGCGGTTCATTTCGCTGTAGTCTTCGCCTAGCTTCACCATGCCCGGCAGCAGGTAGCCCATGCTGCGCTTCAGGTTCATCACCCCGTAGGTGCTGGCCTTCACGGCATCGTCACCCAGGGCTTCACTTTGCGCCGTGGGGTCGGCCGAGTTGAAGTTATCGTAGAACCGCAGCATCGGGTTGTCCACCATCTGCGCCGCCCACTTGTCCAGGGTCATCACTTCGGCGTAGGGGTTGCTGGCGCCGGCAATCGGCTTGTAGCCCCATTCAATCGAGAACTTGTCGTACGGGCCGATCTTTGGGATCAGGCGAGCGCCGTCACCCGGCTGCGCCACGTAGTTGAAGCGCGCGTAGTCCATGATGGTCGTCGCGGTGCCATTCTCATTGGTCCACTTGGGGTCGCGGAGCCACTCGGTCGGCACCATCGCACTGCCCTTGCCATTGTGCGGCAAGCCCAGGGTGTGGCCGACTTCGTGCGCCACCACAAAGCGCAGGAGTTCGCCGGTGAGTTCATCCGGGAACGGGTGCGATTGGGCGCGGCGGTCGTTGGCACTGGACTGCGCGAAGTACCACTGGTCGCCCAGCTTGAGCACGTCGTGCCACATGATGATGTGGGCGCTGATGATTTCGCCGCTGCGCGGGTCAGTCACGCTCGGGCCCATGGCGTTGGCAATCGGGAGCGGCGCCCAGCGGATCATGCTGTAGCGGACGTCCTCACTGCTCCAGGTGGGGTCGTTCTCCGGGGCCTCCTTGCATATGATCGCGTTGCGGAAACCGGCGGCCTCAAAGGCTTCGTTCCAATCTTCCACCCCGGCCTTGACGAACGGGCGCCACTTCTCCGGCACTTCCGGCGAGATGTAGTAGACAATCGGCTTGACGGGTTCACTAATGGCCGCGCTCGGGTCCTTCTTCTCTAGGCGATAGCGGTTGATAAACGCCTCGGCCTTGGTGCCCGGGAAGTCGTTGGTGTACGCCGTGTAGCGGTTGGAGAAGTAACCCACCCGGCTATCGAACAGGCGACCCATCATCGGCGTTTCCGGCAACAGAACGATGCTGTGGTTCACCACGCCGGTGTTGCTGGGCTGGCTGCCCGCGCCCCGACCGAGGCCACCACCGCCCCCAAACGGGTTGGCCGGGGCGGCCCCACCCGTGAAGGTAGCCAGGATGTCGATATTCACGTTCTCGGGGAAGGCATTGACGCGCTCCACAAACGTGCGCGAGCGGTCCATGTTGCCGCCGCCGAACAGCTGCCGCGCCGAAAGCTCAGGCACATCCGAAAGGAAAATGCTGCTGACATCAATCAGCACGTTGCCCTCGGGGCTCACCGATCGAATCGGGAAGGTCCGCACAATCGGGTTGACGTTGCTTTGGGCCACCGCTCGGGAGATCGCGCCGTCGCTTATTGCCCGGTTGTTGAAGAACATCTTGCGGAGCAAGATGCGGTTCTCGCGGCGATCCCAGCGCACCACTGAATCGCCCGCCGCCGTGCCGTTGTAGCCTCCGGAAGGGGTCTCCTTGGCTTCAATTTGCCAAAGGAAATCGCGTCCCAGCAAGGCCGACGGGATTTCGAAGTAAAGAGAATCATCTTTTCGCCAGACCGAAACGCTCCCGGCCGACTTGGTGTAGCCCTCCGTGGCTCGATCCCACGGCAAAAGATTGTCATCCGAGTTTTGGGCGGCACCGCCACCCCCGGGGCGCCCCCCGCCCGGTCGCGGCCCTTCGTCTTGGGCAAACCCAAGGGGCGCAATCGCCAGCATCGCGAGCACCGCGAGCGAGCACATAGTTCCACGCATAATTTCACCGCGCCCCCACAAATGCGGGGGCACTGAATGACTTTACCGGGTGGGACCCGAGATAGTTTCCTCTGAAACTAGTGCATTTCGGTATCGCCGTACAGGCATTGCACGTAGTTGATTTGCCCAAGGTGGTAGGCAATGTTCCAGAACGGGTAGTACGCCAGGTCGCCCATGGTCAGCACCCAGCCCGGCATCGGCTCGGCGCGCAGACCTTCCTTCTCGGCCGGGAAGGCGCGAAGCTTGGCATAGAACGCCTCGTGGTTGGCGCGCAGCCGCGTTTCCCAGGTGTCGTAATCGGGCTCCTGCATGCGGTCGGCCATCATCGCTCCGAAGTCGAAATCGGCAAACGTGAACTTGTCGGCGGCTTCCAGGCTGTCCGCTCCCCAGCCACCGGACTGCCGCACTTCTTCGGCCATATCCAGGATCGTTCGCGCCCCCTCGGCCGGGCTCCACTGGCACTTGTCGGCGGGCGTGGCCCGCACCGTGCGGATCAGCATCGGCAGTACGAACTCGCACGCCTCAATAATGGTCTCGCGGTCCGGGAAGTCAATCTGCGCCGAACCCGATTCGTGCATGTCCTTGTCGCCGTAGAGGGTCTGGATGTAGTTGATCTGCCCCTGGTGATAGGCAAAGTTCTCCAGCGGCAACAGCATTAGGTGGTTGAGCGAGAGGTGGAACTCGGGGAACAGTTCCACTTGCTTGGTGCCATCCTCGGCGGGGAGGTTCAACAGCGCCTCGCAGAAGGCCGCCGTGTGAGCGCGGACATCCGCCACCACCACCTCAATATCCGAGGCCCGACGCTGGGCGATCTGCGATTCCTTGAACGACGCCGGATCAAAGCCCACCCCTTCGCCGCGCGCGTTCAGGATGTGCGTAAACCACTCGCAGGCCTGACCGCATTCGCAAAGTTGGGCCAAGGCCGAGCGCGACTTGCCATCCGGCGACCACGTGAGTTTGTCGGGCGCGGTGGCGCGGGCGGCGGCGATGGTGGATTCCATGGCGGCCTTGATGAGCATAACCAGGGTCTGACTTCGATCCATAGCCAACAATATAGCAGACATTCGTCCACTTTAACGAGGTTTTTACAAACCAATTTCAGGCACGTGGGGATAACTCGCGGCAAAGAGCAGGATTTCGAGTTATCCTGCAATACAGGCGGGTTACCTCCTCCCGTCGAACCCTCGCTCTCTGGAGAGGACCCCGCCGACCAAGGAAGGTCGGCGGGACGAATTCACCGCCCAGACTTACCGAACGGCACCGAGTTGGTTGCGCACCTTCACAAACGCCCGCAGCGCCTGGTCCAGGTCTTCCTCGGTGTGCGTCGCGTTCGGCATCGTGCGGATGCGGGCCTTGCCCAAGCCTACCGTCGGGTAGACGATGGCCAGCGCGTAAACGCCTTCGTCCCACAGCATGCGCTCCATCCGCTGCGCGGCCCCTTCGTCACCCACGTAGACCGGAGTGATGGGCGTCTCGCTGCCCATGGTGTCAAAGCCCGCCTCGTTCAGCATCGCCTTCCAGCGGCGGGCGTTGGCCCACAGGCGTTCCATCGGCGTGGGGTCGGTTTGCATGATTTCCAGCGCCTTGATCAGCGCCGCCGCCACCATCGGCGGATGCGCGGTGCTGAAGAGGTACGGGCGGCCCCGGTTGATGAGCCAATCCTTGAGCTCGTGCGAACCCGCGATGTAGCCGCCGATGACCCCCAGCGCTTTGCTGAGCGTGCCGAGCTGGATGTCCACCCGGCCATAGAGGCCAAAGTGGCTGGCGGTGCCGGCCCCGTTCTTGCCCAGCACCCCGCTGGCGTGGGCGTCGTCCACCATCACAAAGGCGTCGTACTGCTCGGCCAGGGCCACGATCTCCGGCAGGGGCGCAATGTCGCCATCCATGCTGAACACCCCGTCGGTGATGATCATCCGCTTCTTAAAGCCCTGCGCGCGCTTGAGGCAATCCTCCAGCGCGTCCATGTCCTTGTGCGCGTACACCCAGCCGTCGCTCTTTTTATAGCTGGCCGCGCTCAGACGCACTCCGTCAATGATGCTGGCGTGGTTGAGTTCGTCGCTGATGATGACGTCGTCCTTCGTCACCACCGCCGGGATGCAGCCGCTATTGGCCGTGAAGCCCCCCGTGAAGACCAGCACCGAATCCACGTGCTTGAACTCGGCCAGCTTGCGCTCGAGTTCGTCGTGGACTTCCATGGTGCCGCCAATCCAGCGCACGGCCCCCGCGCCCACGCCCCAGCGTTCGATGGCTTCTTCGGCGGCCTGCCGCACGCGCGGGTCGTTGGCCAGGCCCAAATAGTTGTTGCTGCTTAGGTTGATGACCTCCCGGCCATCCATCTGCACCCGGCCCCCCGCCGGAGAATTGAGGATGCGCGGAACCTTGTACAGGTTCTGGTCACGCAGCGACTGGAGCTCACCTTTGAGCCAAGACTGGAGGGTGTCGTTCACGCCCTCCAGTCTACATCTTCGCGCTGGCCGGGTCCCCTACTCGACCGTGACGCTCTTGGCGAGGTTGCGGGGCATGTCAATCTCCAAGTTCTTCGCCCGCGCCATGTAGTAGGCCAGCAGTTGCAGCGGCACCACGCTCATCAGCGCGTTCAGGTACGGCGTCTTGCCGCCGGGGATGCGCAGCACCTCGTCGCCCACGCCGTCCATCGTGTCATCATCATGGGTGGTGATAATCAGCGCGCGCCCGCCCCGGGCTTGCACTTCTTTCACGTTGCTGGCGAGTTTCTCGCGCACAAACGGGTCGGTGGCCCCGAACACGGCCAGCACGCCTTCTTCCACCAGCGCCAGGGGGCCGTGCTTCAGTTCGCCCGCCGGTCCTTCTTGCGTGGGGATGTAGGCGATCTCTTTGAGCTTGAGCGCCCCTTCTAGCGCCACGGCGGCGTCGGCGTTGCGGCCCAAGAAAAAGGCCATGCGGCTATCCGCCCACTCGTTAGCAATGCGCTTCACTTGCTCTTCCAGCCCCAGGGCTTCTTCCACCCGTTCCGGCCACTGGCGCAGGTCGCGCACTACTTCTTCCACGCGCACCCCGGGCATCTCTCGATGCTGGGCAATGGTCATCCCTAGTTGCAACAGCACCAGGCACTGAGCGGTGTACGCCTTGGTGCTGGCCACGCTGATCTCCGGCCCCGCCTGAGTGTAAATCACGCGGTCGCATTCCCGGGCGATGGCGCTGCCCACCACGTTGACAATGCCGAGCGTGCGGATGCGGCGCTGCTGGCACAGGCGCAGGGCGGCCAGGGAGTCGGCGGTTTCACCGCTCTGGCTAATAAACACGGCCAGGGAGCGGTCGCTCAGCAGCGGGTCGCCGTAGCGGAATTCACTGCTATAGAACACGTCGGTCGGCAGGCGCAGCATGCGCTCAAACAGGTGCTTGCCCATCAGCCCGGCGTGGTAGGCGGTGCCGCAGCCAATGATGTTCACCCGGTCAATTTCTTGCCACACGTGGTCGCTGAAGACGCCATCCAGGGCCACCCGGTTGTCGTCGGTCAGGCGTCCGGCCAGGCACTGGCGGGCCACCAGCGGCTGTTCATGAATCTCCTTGATCATGAAGTGCTCGTAGCCACCCTTCTCGGCGGCGGCCACATCCCAGGTCACTTCTTCGGGCTCGGCTTCCACCGGGCGGCCGTTCACATCGGTCACCCGAATGCCGCCTTTGGTCAGCACGGCCACGGTGTCGTCGGGCATGGTCCACACCCGGCGGGTCCAGGGGATAAGGGCGGGCACGTCGCTGGCGAGGAGGTTTTCACCCTCGCCGAAGCCCAGCACGAGCGGGCTGGCGTTGCGGGCGCACACGATGGTGCCGGGTTCGCGGGCACTGAGCACGACAAAGGCGTACGCACCCCGGAACTTTGCCAGAGACTGGCGCACGGCTTCTTCCAGACTCAGGCCCTGGGCGTGCAGGCGGCCAATCACGTGGGCGGCGACTTCGGTGTCGGTCTCGCTCTGGAAGGTGTCCCCTTCCCGGGCGAGTTCCGTCTTGAGCTCGAGGTAGTTCTCGATAATTCCGTTGTGGATGAGCGCGATCTGGCCGAATTGGTCGTAGTGCGGGTGGGCGTTCAGGTCGTTGGGGGCGCCGTGGGTAGCCCAGCGGCTGTGGGCAATGGCGACGTGGGACTCGGGGGTTTCTTGGGCCAGCATCTCGCCCAGCCCGCTGAGCTTGCCCGCGCGCTTGAGGATGCCGATGCGGTCCCCTTGCGGGAAGGCAATGCCCGCGCTGTCGTACCCTCGGTACTCCAGGCGTCGAAGCTGGTCGAAGACAATCGGAACGGCCGACTGGGGTCCCACGTACCCCGCAATGCCACACATGCCCGTATTTTAGTCGGTACAGGGGGCAAGAGGTTGGCCGGGCGTGTGGGCAGGCACACTTTCGCCTGGGCCCGGCGGGGGCGTGGTTACTGCTGGCTCGCGCGCGGGTCGAGGCGGCGGCGCAGGCCGTCCCCCACAAAGTTCAGCGCAAACACCGTCATCGAGAGGATCAAACACGGCCACAGCAACAGCGTGGGGTGGCTATTCATCTCCGACCGCGCCGAGTTGATCATGCTTCCCCAGCTCGGGTTGGGCGGCTGCACGCCAATCCCGAGGAATGACAAAGCACTCTCGCCCAGGATCGTCCCCGCGACCTCCACCATTGCCACTGCCGTCAGCAGCGGGGCCAAGTGTGGCAGTACGTGCCGGGTCACGGTCCACAGGGTGCCCGCCCCCAGGGCGCGGCTGGCCACCACGAATTCGCGCTCGTTCATGGCGGCGGCTTGCGTCTTCACCAGCCTCGCCACCCCCGGCCAGGCGGTGATGCTCAGCGCCACGATGACGGGCGTGATGCCCAGCCCCCACACCCCGATGATGAGGATGGCGAGGAGGATATCGGGGAAGGCGAACATGGCGTCCGTGAGGCGCATGATCGGCCCGGCCAGCCAGCGCGGCCCGTACACCCCGGTCAGGCCGACAATGATGCCGACGGTGAGGGCGATGGCCTGCACCGCAAAACCGACGAAGAGCGAGATCCGCGCCCCTTCGGCTAGGCGCGCGAAGATGTCGCGCCCCAGTTCATCCGTGCCCAGCCAATACTGCGACGACGGCGGCAAAAAGTTGGTGCCCACCGGGGTGATGGGGTTGTGGCGCAGGTTCGGGCCAAAGATGGCGAACAGCACCAAAAACGCGAGAAAGACCACGCCGCCCCAAAAGAGCGGGTCGCGCCGCTTCATACCTGCGACTCCCGCACGCGCGGATCGAGCGCCGGCTGCATCAGGTCCACGATGAGGTTCACCAGGATGTAGAGCACTGCCGCCGTGAGAGCGGTGGCCATCACCACCGGGGTGTCGCGCTTCTTGATCGCGTCAATCGCCGCCTTGCCCAGCCCGGGCATGGCAAATGCAGTCTCGGTGATGAACGAACCCGTGAGCAGGATGCCGAACGAGTTGCCCATGGCGGTCACCACCGGCGGCATGGCGTTGCGCAGGCCGTGCTTGAACATGCGTTGCCCAAACGGCACGCCCTTGGCGCGGGCAAAACGCATATATTCCTGCCGCAAAACATCCACGAAACTGGCGCGCGTTAGTCGGGTCAGCACCGCCATCGGCCGGGCCGCCAGTACCGCCACCGGCAGCACCAGATAGAAGAAAAGCGGGCCGCGCAGGGGGGTTTCCCAGGTGAGCGGGAAGAGGTCCATCCTCAACACAAAGATGAGCATGAAGATGGGGATAAGAACAAAGTTTGGCACCGTAACCCCCAAAGTACTGAGGGCAAGAATGATCCGGTCGGGCCAGCGGTCTTCGAAGATCGCCGCCAAAGACCCGAGCAAAATCCCGATCAGGGCCGCCACCCCAATGGCCAGCACTGCCAGCATCGCCGTGATGGGCAACGAGCGGCCAATCAGCTCACTCACGGGCTCGCGGGTGCCGAAGTACGAGTTCCCAAAATCACCCCGCGCCGCGTTGCCCACGTACTCCACAAAGCGCACGGCCACGGGCCGGTCCAGCCCCATCTGCTTGCGCATCGCGGTGATCTGCTCGGGGCGGGCTTTCTCGCCCAGGATTGCCATGGCGGCATCCCCGGGGGCCAGTTCGTCGGCCATGAAGGTGACGAAGGCGACGAAAAGCACGCTCAGCAAGCCCGCCGCCACGCGGCCCAAAAGCCGACGCGTCAGCGATGCCGAGGAGGTGCCGCCCGAAGCCATAGTTGCCCGCTCATTCTAGCCGAGGAAGCGGGCCGCCAAGGGGGAAAACGACGGAATTAGCGAATTGAGGTGATGCGATCGCCCAGTTGGATCGAGCGAACCACGTCCATGCCTTGCGTCACCCGACCAAACACCGTGTACTGACCATCCAAGAACCGCGAGGGGCCTAGCAAGATGTAGAACTGGCTGTCGCCGCTGTCTCGGTCGCGCGGGAGGGTGCTGAGGCCAACGTAGCCCGTGTCGTTGGGCAGGCCGCTATCTTCATAGGGCACGCGCGCGCCGCTACCGCCACTGCCCATATTGGCGCTGTCCATCGCCTGGGTGCGGCTGGCCGGGTCGCCGGTCTGGATGAGATAAGGACGCGGCTCGGTGATCACCCGGAAGAAGCGCTGACCATCGTAGAAGCCCCGGCGCACCAGACCCTGGATGTGGCCCACCGTCTGGGGAGCCTTATCCGGATACATCTCAATGACAATGCGGCCGCGCCCTTCGACCTCAAGGGTCATCGTGGGGCGGTTTTGCGGGATGAGGGCCGGCACCATCAGGGCCGCCATCAGCACCGCAACAAACAGGATGAGTCGCCGCAAAGCCATGTCAATAACTTAGACGATTCAGCCCCTCAGAGCGGCGCAAAAGACGGGACTTGCCGCCAAAAGGAGCAGAAAAGGAGTTGGAGGCGCCGGGCGGATTCGAACCGCCGCGTAAAGGATTTGCAGTCCTCTGCCTTACCACTTGGCTACGGCGCCTAACTGTTTTTTCGCGGGAACGCAACAAGGTTGGAGGCGTCGAGCGGACTCGAACCGCTGCATCACGGTTTTGCAGACCGTTCCCTTCACCGCTTGGGTACGACGCCCAGCGAGACCCAAACAATACCCCAGCCATGCGCCCCGCTCCCGAGACATCGGGACGCCTGACGCGGTAGACCAGAGACATGGCGAAAATCCACGAGTATCCGGTGCAAGTTCAATGGGCCGGAGGCCGCGACGGCCAAGGCAAGGCCACCACGCAACGCACCCAAGTGGGCATGGAGCTGCGCGTTCCGCCCGAGTTTGGCGGCAGCGAAAGCCAGTCCACCAACCCCGAAGAACTGCTGACCAGCGCCATTGCCGCCTGTTACAGCATCACCTTTGGCATCATCGCCACCAACCGCAAGCTCCCGCTGGTCAACGTAGAGACGAACGCCCAGGGCGAAGTGGAAGAGAACGGCCCGACGTTCAAATACACCAAGATCACGCTCCGGCCGGTTATCACGCTCAGCCACGAAGCCACCGAAGACCACATCAAGATGGCCGAGGACATGGCGCACAAGGCGGACGCCTACTGCATCGTCACCAACGCGGTGCGCGGCACGGTGGAGATCGCCGTGGACCCGACGGTCGTCCGCGCCTAACTTCCCCGCTTCCTTCCCGGCCACAATAACAGCATGCGAATGCCGCTGGTGGCCGGGAACTGGAAGATGAACATGACGAGGGCCACGGGCCAGGCTCTTGTCGCCGAACTCAGCGGTTTGCCCGCCACCGTCGAGGTGGTGGTGTGCCCGCCCTTCACCCTGCTGGCCGAAATCGCGGCCCACTGCCCCGCCGGGGTCAGCACCGGGGGCCAGGACTGCTTCTGGGTGCCCAATGGCGCCTTCACCGGCCAAATCAGCGCCGAGATGCTGGATGATGCGGGCGCCCGCTACGGCATTGTGGGGCACAGCGAAACCCGCGGCCGCTTCGGCAAGCTCGATATTGACGCGGGCGACGTCGGCTTCTTCGCCGAAACCAACACCACCGTCCGCCGCAAGATGGAAGCCCTGATGAGCGTCGGCCTGGTGCCCATCCTGTGCGTGGGCGAGACCCTGGCCGAGCGCGAAGCCGGCCGCACCGAGGCCGTCATCCGCGAGCAACTAGAGGGCGCGTTCCAGGGCTTTACCGAGGGCGACATGGCCAAGACTGTGGTGGCCTACGAGCCCGTGTGGGCCATCGGCACCGGCCAAACCTGCGCCGCCGACGAAGCCAACCGTGTGTGCGCCTTCATCCGGCAGTGGTTCCCCTCCGGGGTGCAAGCCCAGGTGCGCGTGCTCTACGGCGGATCGGTGAAGGCCGAGAACGCCGCCGAACTCTTTGGCCAAAGCGATATTGACGGCGGCCTGGTGGGTGGCGCCAGCCTGGATGCCGCCGGTTTCCGCCGCATTGTTGAGGCGGCCGCCCAATGAGCAGCGAGACCAAACGAGAGGTGCGCGTTCAAGACACCCACCTCAAGCTCGCGCAGATCATGACCCCCACCGATGCCAATGTGCTCGGCAAGGTCTTCGGCGGCAGCATCCTCAGCATGATCGACCTCACCGCCAGCGCCACCGCGCAGAAGTTTGCCGGGCGCGTGTGCGTCACCGCCTCCTTCGAGCGGGTGGACTTCCACACTCCCATTGATGTCGGCGCGCTGGTGACCATGCGCGGCCACGTCAGCTACGCCGGGCGCACCTCGGTGGAGGTCACCATTGACGTCACCGCTACCGACCTCCCCACCGGCCGCGACACCCACACCAATACCGCCCGCGTCATCATGGTCGCCGTGGAAAACGGTCGCCCCGTGCCCGTCCCCACCCTCATCTGCGAAACCCGCGAGGAGCGCATCGCCTTCGTCAGTGGCCGCCTGCGCCGTGAACTCCGCGCCGAACGCATCGCCCAGTTCGATGGCCTCGTCGCCCAGATCCAGGCGATGGACGAAGCCACCCTCACCGAACTGCAGACCTGCGAAGGCCGCCTGCGCGACCGCCTACAAGCCTAACGCCATGTCGCTGAGCCACTGGGAATACGACACCTATTTCCGCGATCTCGATGTCGCCGTCATTGGCGGGGGCATCGTGGGGCTCAATGCCGCCTGGGCGCTCCGCCGCGCCCGCCCGGATCTGCGGGTGGTGGTATTCGAGCGGGGGTCCCTGCCCTATGGCGCCAGCACCCGCAACGCCGGCTTTGCGTGCTTTGGCAGCGTGACCGAGGTGATGGACGACCTGGAGCGTATGCCCGAGGCCGAAGTCCGCGCCCTCATGGCCCGCCGCTACCAAGGCCTGCGCCGCCTGCGCGAGAACCTGGGCGACGACGCCATCGGCTACGAACCCCTGGGCGGCTGGGAGCTGATTGCCGACGACGCGACCATGGCCCGCTGCCTCGCCTTTCTGCCGACGCTGAACGCCTGGGCCGCTGAGTTCACCGGCCTGCCCGAAGCCTATGCCGACGGCACCGCCCAACTCGCCGAGTTCGGGTTTGGGGGGACGCGCCACCTCATCCACAACCGCGCCGAAGGCCTGGTGCACACCGGCCACATGATGGATGCCCTGATGCGCCAGGCCGTGGCCAGCGGCGTCAGCCTGTGCCACGGGGCCTGGGTGGAGCGGATGGACGAGGACGGCGACGGGGTGGAACTGCACACGCAACCCTTCGGCCCGGTGCGCGCCCGCCGCGCCGTGGTGTGCACCAATGGCTTTGCCCGGCAGCTGCTGCCCGCGCTAGATGTGACCCCCGCCCGCGCCCAGGTGCTGGTCACCGACCCGATCCCGGGGCTGCGCTTCCGGGGGGCGTTCCACTTTGATGAGGGGTACTACTACTTTCGCAATGTGGGCGACCATGTGCTGTTCGGCGGGGCGCGCAACCTGGATTTTGCGGGCGAAACGACGACCGAGATGGTGACCACGGGCCTCATTCAAGATCAGCTGGAGCGGTGCCTGCGCGAGATCATCATACCGGGGGTGGATTTCCGGGTGCAGCGGCGGTGGAGCGGGATCATGGGGCTGGGGCCGACCAAGTCGCCGATTGTGCAGGCGGTGAGCGGGACGACCGTGGCCGCCGTACGCATGGGGGGCATGGGCGTGGCCCTCGGCACCCTGGCCGGCGAGGAAGCGGCCGCGCTGGCGCTGGGAACGATGTAACTCGCGGGTTGCGTTGTAAGATTCAAGCCGGAAGTGGTACGGTCATCCTTGGAAGGGGCTAGCACCGACCACCTGGAGAAGTGAGGCGGATACTGAACGGCAAATAGCCAACACCCCTGGAGGACAATCATCATTCGAACTTCACGTTTCAAGCAACAACTGCCTCTTGCCTTTTCCATACTTATGCTTTCCATTGGTTCGTCTGCCGTAGCCACTCCCGCAGTGGAATGGCAACTCGAAAGGCAACTTGCGTTGGTGATGAATGGCGAGATTTCCCCAACAGAGGTGGTACAGCATGCTGAATTCTCTGCGGCGGAACTAGTGCTGTTCATAGAACAGAATCTAGATAGCGTGCTGGCCGTCACAGCTATTTTGGTTTCGGGCTACTCTGCAGATGACGTGGCAACGGAATTAACTATTCGCTTGAGTTCGCACTCTAACAACTCCATCAGGATTGCTGCCACTGCTGCGCTTCGACAGCAGTTTATTAAAGCGAAAGCAGAAATCAATCCGCAAACGACAGTGCATGGCAGATTAGTAAGGATGATTGGGTATTTTGAGGAAGTCATCGGACGCTTTTGTAGGCGAGAAGCCACGTATCCGTCTCTCCTTCTCAACTTTGCAGCCGTCTCCATGGCAGATCTATCAGAAAGCGAAGGCAAAGAATGGGTGGTTCAATTCCTGAGGTCTGACCGCGTTGAACGCGGTAGCTATGAGTATGTGTGCAAGTACCTCTCGTCAAAGAAGCAAGATTGGCACCAAGTCGTACTATCAAACGAACGTATGCAACAGGCTGAGTACTTTAAGGCGTTAGGCTTAGACCCTTGTTAGATGGAATCGCACGACATCAACCTACGACCGCGAGAACCGAATGACGCTGCAACAAGTAGGCGCTGCCCGCACAACTTATGCATATGATGGTGACGGGCTACGACGGCGTATGGTAACCTCGATCGGTACCACCACCTACGTGTGGGATGGCACGGACTACCTGCAGGAGCGAACCTAATGCCAGTTGTAAACTACACCACCATCAACGGGCAGATCGTGTGCGAAAACCGAGGCGGGGTCAAGACGCTCTTCATGCCCGACACCCTGGGCAACGTCATCGAAACCCGGAACATGGACACCGGCGCGCAGACCAGCTCTACCACCTATTGGCCCTACGGAGAAGTGCGCACCCAAACCGGCACCAACCCCAGCCCCTTTGGGTTCTGCGGTGTGTGGGGGTACTACACCCAGGCCGGCCAGCCCACCTATGTCCGTGCCCGCTATTACCGCCCTAACCTGGGCCGCTGGCAGACGGTGGATCCGTTGTGGCCATGGGAGGCGGCGTACAGCTATGGTACAACGCCCACTATTGGCGTAGATGCATTTGGATTAATGTTTGGCCTGATGGATGGCTTTTTGAAAGGGCCTGGTCGTATGTTGCCCCAATTGGGAGGCCCGATTACGCCGAACCCTAATATTCCTGGGCAAGTTGGAGGCGTTGCGGGTGGAGTACGCGGCGCAGCAATGGCTATGGCAATGGAACGAAACGGTAGTCTTGGAACGGCTAAGGCGGGTTATATCGGCGGAAACCTCTTTGTTCGATGTTTGCTCGAACCTCAACTAAACTGCCCCAAAAACGCACGAGCTGAGGCCGATAATGAAATCTTTGACATTGCCAAGGACCGGTTTATCAGGGTAGACGGCAATACTCCAGGTAACGCTGTTACGCATTGTACAAGTGCTTGCTGGGCGACAGTTCAATGTGGACGTGCCGCTGCCGAGAGATTCGCGAATGATGTCTATGAGGATTGGACATTTTGGGGGAACGCCTTTGACAGAATCAACAACATACGCGGATTCAATTGTGGTGACAGCGTTAGTGCCGGACGCGCCACGCCAGCCGTAATCGACTGTTACAATTGTTGTGTACAAAACATAGTATACGGAAGACAATCGTGGCATTAACCAAGCACGAATCAGGTGTTCTAGCGGGCTTCTTTATACTCGCTCTCTTTACTAGCGGCTGCAAAAGCGACTCGATAAGTGCGAATCTGCTGCTTGGAAAGAATATCCGTGAGTGCAATTCGATTTTTAGCAAAAGCGGCCAGGTGCGCTTCACAATCTTGCAAGATTCTCAGAAAAGAATGTTCACCGGCCGGGTCGCGCCTCTCTCGATGGTAAGGCGCAACTTCCGAATTTGGCCAAAGCTAGAATGGATGCCCTTTTGCGAAGTTTCCAAAGGCGTTGTTGTCGATTGCTTTGAGGAATCTGACGCACACAGCACACGCCGTCTCGAGAATAGCAAGGAGACAATTGGATTAGCCAAGTCCGATATCATTTCTTCGATGAATCATATAACACTTGCCGCTCTATCTACTAGCGATGTTGCGGGACTTGAGCGGGCAAAGAGTACTAACATCGTAAACCCAGAGTCTTTTTCGGGTTTGATCACCTACCGAAAGAGCTATTCACGATACTTATATATGGTTGCATTTAGGAATGGAACCGTTGACAGTGTGACTGTTACGGATATTGGCAGTTATGGAGAAACCGCGCCGTAAATTCGCTTGACCCAGCATTCATTCGCAATTCGCACATGACCTATCAGGCTCGCTGGGCTACTGGAACCTCATCCACTTACGACCGCGAGAACCGAATGACCCTGCAACAAGTAGGCGCTGCTCGCACAACTTATGCATATGATGGTGACGGACTACGTCGGCGTATGGTAACCTCCGGCGGTACCACCACCTACGTGTGGGATGGCACGGACTACCTGCAGGAGCGCACCTGATGCCCGTAGTGAACTACACCACCGTGAACGGACGGATCCTCCACGAGGACCGGAATGGGGTCAAGACGCTCTTCATGCCCGACACCCTGGGCAACGTCATCGAAACCCGGAACATGGACACCGGCGCGCAGACCAGCTCCACCACCTATTGGCCGTACGGAGAGGTGCGCACCCAAACTGGCACCAACCCCAGCCCCTTTGGGTTCTACGGGGTGTGGGGGTACTACACCCAGGCCGGGCAGCCCACCTATGTGCGTGCCAGGCACTACCGGGCGGATACGTCTCGTTGGTTGACGGTGGATCGCTTATGGCCATCAGAATCTGCGTATGGCTACTGTCATAACCTACCCACTTTGCTAATTGATCTGTCCGGAGAAAATCCAGTCTGTATTGCATGTGGGCTTTGCCTTGGCCTAACCGCCCTATGGCTTATCCTATCATGCAACGGCGCAGAAGACATTGTCGAGTGCATTCTTTGCCGCATCTTAACCAATCCGTGGTTAGCCGCCTTAGTCATAACTTGCGCTGTAGCCTGTGCCATCTGCCTTCCATCGTTGGCTCCGGCCCTGGGAAGACTCGGTCCAGTTGGTGGCGGCCTCGCCCTGCCTGCCGCCGCAGTAGCTAGTGGAGGAGGCGATCCATGCAAGAGAAGGAAATCGGACAAATGTGCTAACCAATTGGGGATGTGCCAAGCTGCGTGCTCGACTGGATCTGTAACGAACGGACCCAGTTGGTGGAGGTGCTGCTCTAACTACTGCGATCAAAATCATCGCGCATGCGTTGGAGTACGAAATTGCCCTTACTCATGGCAATGCGGAGGCGTGCCTCCGTATTATTGGATACCAGTATGAGTCTCTCATACCCCGAATTGCTTCAACTCAGAAACACAGAGCCTGACGTTTCGATTGTAGTAGACCTAGACATCATTGGCCAGAAGGGCCCTGGCACGAAATCAGCAGAAGGGTATCGCTGGCAAACTGTATGTTACTACGCGGCAGCGGGACACACGGAACATGCTCTTCGCATCTCCAGCCTCGGGACATTTGATTGCCTTGATATGGAAGAAGCGGTGTACTTTCTTAGTGAACTTGCAATATCTGCTTTGGATGGCGTCTTAGATGCTAGACTTTCAGTTGAAATCTCGTGGCTAATTAGGGAGCTCTCTAAGAAGTCTGATAGCTTAGACCAAGTTACTCATCTCCGCATTGCTGCGGCTGTAGTCGCTGCACGTCAGAACCCCCTCTGCAAGAGTACTGATTTAGCCAATCACATTGCAGACTTACGCTATACCTCCTTGAGCATCCTTGTCTTTATGCATCGCCTCGCGGAATCACGAGATTGGTATGACAATGCGGACGTGTATCGATCTTACTTCCTTCGGATAGCGCACGGGCTCATGAGCTTACGACAGAGAAGTGAGTTTGTCGAGAGCATTATCAGAAACATTTTTGATCGTTTGGGAGACAGCACTTCGCAATGTTAAGTCAGAGTACTGTGTTCATTTCCTATTGACTGTTACGAACAGATTATGTATTCGTTGGTGTTCGATTATCTTTCCACGTCTTGGATTGATGGACAGATCGTATACTTAGACTCGAAGGATTCTGAGCTGGTGAACATCTTTGAGAAGCACTCCTACGGATTGAGACAAAAGCATCTAGTGCCACTCTGCCAAAGCGCATGTAGTCAAAAAAAAATATCTCTAAGTGTCCACGATACTATCTCGTCAGCAGGCTTGCGCAATCCAGATTGCTCTTTTTCACAAGGCGGGAATATTCGAAAATGGATTTCACTGTTAGCCGCCCTGAAGGGTGGGGACGTCACACGCGCTGCTTCGATTGCGACACAATTGAGATTTCACACTTTAGGTCAAATGGCTAAAATCGAGATACTTCTTGAATTAGCAACTTGCCATGACTCAACGGCCGTCTTTCCCGATATCGAGTCATTAGCATCCGATTTGGCGTTTGACCTGTCAGATGACTTCAAGAAGAAGTATTACACTGCATTGTTATGGACAGCCACAACTTCGTTTAGATACTCAGGACGATCTGTAACAACTCGAAATGCCTTGCTGAATGCTTTCATGCCGTCCTATCACTATCCTACTTACATGGGGATATATATCTACCAACATCGGATACTGAGTGCGCGCGGACTACTTGATGACTCAGCTGCAAGCACGGCGTATATCGTCACGCTTAGGCATGTGCTTAGCTCACCTCTTTAAGACACATGCTGGGAAAGGTTACGATTCCAAGGGGCTAAAGGAGTCGTTTCAATCCCTCACGCGTAGGCGAGTATAGTCTATCTTCTGTCTGCGGTGGCGACAGATTCGGGCAAAGTATGGTAACCTTCTTGCCGATAGGGCGGTTAGTGCTGCCGTGGTAGCGACTATCTAGGAGAAAGCAGCTGATGGCGATGTCTGTAACTTACGTGACTGTGCACGGCCGCTTGCGAGAGGAAACGCGCGGCGGAGTTACAACACGCTATCTCGGTGACACCCTGGGAAGTGTGATTAAGACCACGGATACTTCAGGCAATGTGACTTCCACCACCACGTACTGGCCTTTCGGGGAAGTGCGTTCGCAAACGGGTACGAATCCGAGCCCGTGGGGTTTCTGTGGCGTGTGGGGCTATCTTACGGATGCGGTGTCCCGAATGTATGTTCGTGCCAGGCACTACCGGGCGGATACGTCTCGGTGGCTGACTGTGGATCCATTGTGGCCTCATCAGCTTCCTTACGCATATGCCGCTGGTGCCCCAGTCACGATAACTGATCCAAGTGGGCTTGTAGTTCTCGTTATCCCTGGTATTGCTCTAGGTGGCCTATTAACTTTTCTTGCAAACCTCTTGCTCATTGCAATAGGTGTTCTTCTCGCTTATCTAGTCTTCCTTGGATTGAAGGCTTTTTTTCAGTGGCTTTGCGGGTGGATCCGGTGGCGTCTAAAGAACGTTTGTGGGGATAAAGATAAGAGACCAAACGATGTTTCAGCGGGCCAATGTTGCTGGAACGACTCCTGCCTGGCATTGTTCTACAAAGGACAAGCTTACCAACGTTGTGCTGACTTCCGACTTGCGGAGTCACTGATTTGTTACGGAAATATCGATGAAGATCATATAGGTCCGATACTAGACAGCATACGATTGGCTGCAGAATGCAGGCTGATATTCGCGCTAAAGTGCATTGGGCCACCACCATTCACTGGCCCACGCATGCCGGTCTTCCCGATACCTGGCATCCCAATACCCGTCCCAGGAATCCCACCAATTTTTAGGCCAAAAGTGCCTAACTTGAGCTGACGATGTGTGACTTCGCACAAACTCCGGACGCTACAAGTTTAAGGAGTGCTGTACTTGAAGCATTCGAGCACAGCAACCTTACTTCGTTTGAGCCCAGCATTACATCTCGCATTGCAGGTCTCCAGCGAGAAGCTAATCCCTGGTCGATCAAGTATATCAGCGAAGAGCAAGAATGGCTGCAAGCACTCCTAGATAAAGCAGACAAGGAAGATATTTTGCGTAGAATCCCGCTCACTTTAGTTGATCCAAAGCTTGGAGTCCTGCTTTTGCCGTTAGTCATGACTTTGGAGTCACCTGAGCCACTAAACCTTGGGAGAGGAGTACTGGAATGCGGCCTGTTTCCACACTTCGGGAAGCCACCTCGACTCCTGCTTGAACTCGAGCAAAGTGGTACGCGATCGCAGATAGACGTTGTCTGCCGCTATGTATATTACTGTGTCGAACGGTATGAACTGTCTGCCATAGATGCCTGGCAAGGGTTCTGGAACACATACTGCCACAACTTAAACAAAACTACAGGAGGAGTGACCGTCTAATGGCAATGTCTGTAACCTACGTGACTGTTCACGGCCGCTTGCGAGAAGAAACGCGCGGCGGGGTGACAACACGCTATCTCGGTGACACCCTGGGGAGTGTGATCAAGACCACGGATACCTCGGGGAATGTAACTTCTACCACCACGTACTGGCCTTTCGGGGAAGTGCGTTCGCAAACGGGTACGAACCCGAGCCCGTGGGGCTTCTGTGGCGTGTGGGGCTATCTTACGGATGCGGTTTCGCGGATGTATGTGCGTGCCCGCCACTACCGGGCGGATACGTCTAGGTGGTTGACTGTGGATCCGATTTGGCCGGGGCAGGAGGCATACGGCTACGTTAATGATGACCCTCTCGGTTTAGTAGATCCATCAGGCTTGTGGCTCATTCCTGTTGCGTGCGCGGCAGCTTGTGCGGTAACCGCAGGCTGTGCCTTGGGCATCTGGCAAGCCTGTGGTGGATCTTGGGGTCAACCAGAATTTGGCGACTGTGTTCGGGACTTTATCGGTTCGCTCCCACCAATTTCCCAGATTGGCTGCGGTGCGGGTCTTCTGGGCTGTCTTGGATGCCTTGCCTACTATCTGAAAGGACGATTACCTGTTCTCCCCCCAGGGACAAGGCCACCAATTGGCCCCAAGCCACCAAAGCCTGAACTTCCGAAAACCCCGGAGACTCCAAAGCCCCTGCCCCCGAATGGCCCTTCGTTGCCAGCACCTCAGCGGCCATGTCCCCCATTGCCTTGGTGGAGAAGATACTTGCCAAACCAGTTTTGGTGTCCAAGTATTTGTACGTTCCTGTGCAGAGTGGCAGAGGGGTTTATCGAGGACAAGACAGGCAAGGGGTCTTTTCCCTTTGACCTATGCTACGAAGGATGCATGAATCTCTGCACTACGTACCTAATCTAATGAACGCCCAAATGTTAGAGAGGCGCCAAAGGTGTTAGTCTTTGCTCGTTATCTTGTTCGGTTTCTGGTCCTGCTGATACCAGCTTTTTTGAAAGATCCAGTAGTGACACTACTTGGCATCCATGCACTGTCGGTCGTCTTTTCTACCTTGTTACGCCCTGTAAAGAGTGAGGCCCCGACGCGAATCCTAACTTCGAGAGAAAATGTCACAACAGTGCTACTCCGCTCGGCACTGATGATGATTGGGATGGCAATGATATTGTTTAGCAGCATTTTGCCACAGCATTTTCTTCTGTCTGTACCTGGCGCAGTGATCTATTGGGCAGCGAATGCTGATGCGCTCTCTACAGAAATACTCCTCTTTTCTTTGGTTGGCAAAAGGGACAGAGCAACCACTGAGAGTGAGTCGGGGGGCTCTTAACTGAAGTCGCTCCCACTTGATATCGTGGACACCTACGATGCGGCGGGCCGCAAGACCAAGCAGGTTCGAAATGGCGTAGCAAGCACCTACACCTATGACAATACCGACCGGCTTACGGGGCATCAAGTAACGGGAGCCCGCGCCACCTTTGTAATGGACGCAGTGGGCAACATCACGGTGAAATCGCAAGAAGGCACCTCGCCGCAAACCATGACGTACAACGCGGCGCAGCGCCTGACCACCATGCAGCAAGGCACCACCCGCACCACCTATACGTACGATAACAACGGCAACACGACGGTGGAACAAGTGGGAACGACCCGCACGACATCCACCTACGACCGCGAGAACCGCATGACATTGCAACAAGTAGGCGCTGCCCGCACAACTTATGCATATGATGGTGACGGGCTACGACGGCGTATGGTAACCTCGGGCGGTACCACCACCTACGTTTGGGATGGCACGGACTACCTGCAGGAGCGCACCTGATGCCCGTAGTGAACTACACCACCGTGAACGGGCAGATCGTGTGCGAAAACCGAGCCGGGGTCAAGACGCTCTTCATGCCAGATACCCCGGGCAACGTCATCGAAACCCGGAACATGGACACCGGCGCGCAGACCAGCTCCACCACCTATTGGCCCTACGGAGAAGTGCGCACCCAAACCGGCACCAACCCCAGCCCCTTTGGCTTCTGCGGGGTGTGGGGGTACTACACCCAGGCCGGGCAGCCCACCTATGTCCGCGCCCGCTACTACCGCCCCCACCTGGGCCGCTGGCAGACCGTGGACCCGCTGTGGCCGACATTCGCTCCCTATGAATACGCTATTGGCAGTCCATTACAGTATATTGATCGATTTGGCCTGGCTAGTTGCGCCGTCCAACTGGCTCCATCGTGTGATGTTCCTGGGCTTTTTGGAAGTTGCATTGCAGCACTTTGTTCTTGGAATGCTGCTACTGAAATTGTTGGGCACATCAAGAAAGCCATTAAACTGGGCAGGAATGAGCTTGACAAAGAACAACTCAAGAAGATCAGAGATTTCATTAATCAGAACGCTCAAATGCCATCACCTGAAGATTGTTGCCGAAACGCACACCGAATGGCTGGTCGAAGAATTCCAGACATCAATGCAAACACGCCACTTTTCGGCATGATATATGTGGCTTGCTGGGCATTAGTAGGCACCCCAGAAAGGAAACTTTCCTGGGAAGCTTGTGCTTGGGCCACTTCCACAATGACGCAGTGTGAAGAATGCTGTGAAAAGAAATACCCTTTTGTAAGGCCTGACGAACGAGAGAATCCAGGTGGATGGCAGAATTGCTGGGATACCTGCCAACTCGTCCACGACCAAGATGTGAGGGCGAGAATTTGGGCTTGACGCGCTATTCTGGCATCATTGCCTCCTTCATGGTAATTCCTGCCATCTCGTATGGGCAATTTTTAAGCCAGGCTGACATTTCCCAAAGCATTGGGCGTTACCATAGTAGGCGCGTGACAGTCGAAGAACTAAAGGCATCAGGATTACTTGAGACCGATATCTCGTCATTCTTGGACTCAAATCCCCAGCACCCGTTACGGTTTACAGCACTTGATTTGCTACTTGCTTACCGTACACCACTTGCCATAGAGCTAATGATTGATCAGTGGGCACACACGAATGACAGAGCTGAGCCTTCATATATTTTCCTATTGCTTTCTAATCTTTTTAAAACTGAAAGCGGAGCACTTTTTGCACTTGAAACAAAACTGTCTTCTCCATTCTACTTAAGAGAGCAGGTGGTTGACCGGCTAATCGCGTCTAAGGACAGGAATCGTATACAATCAGCTAGGCTTATTGGATTCATGTTGGTCAGTATTGATACGGAGGAATGCGTTGACTTGTTGAGAGTTATCCTTAGAGGTGTGACGTGGGTAGCGTCGGACGTGGCGGAGCTATACAGAAGGATTGGCACAATGACAGCACCAACTGCGAAGGGGTTAATTGATGAGGAAAGATTGAGGTTAATGACGATGCTCGAGGGCATTGGCAAACCTTAGGTCTTAATGATGGATCTAGCACAAGGCTCCACTTCAAATGTCTTTCGACACAGGGCCCTGTCGCTCTTGGCGTGATCCAGTGGTATTTCCTTACTAAATGGGTGTGTGCACCCGCGCCCGTGTGATTTCTGCTGACGCGAGAACCGCATGCAAACGCTGCATACAGCGGGTGCGATCTCAACTTATGCGCACGATGGCGATGGTTTACGTCGTAGAATCCAGGACGCAAGTGGTACAGTAACCATAGTCTGGGATGGCACGGACTACCTGGGAGAAGTGAAGTAAATGCCGATGGCCGTACGCTACACCACCGTGAATGGACGGATCCTCCACGAGGACCGAGGCGGGGTCAAGACGCTCTTCATGCCCGACACCCTGGGCAATGTCATCGAAACCAGGAACATGGACACCGGCGCGCAGACCAGCTCCACCACCTATTGGCCGTACGGAGAGGTGCGCACCCAAACCGGCACCAACCCCAGCCCGTTTGGGTTCTGCGGGGTGTGGGGGTACTACACCCAGGCCGGGCAGCCCACCTATGTCCGTGCCCGCTACTACCGCCCTCACCTGGGACGCTGGCAGACGGTGGATCCGCTGTGGCCTTGGGAAGATGCGTACACCTATTCTCGACAGAGTCCGGTGAAGCGAAAAGACTATTACGGCGCGTCACCAGGCTACGACAATGAGCCCATCCATGATCCAGACGAGATTAATTGTGATGGACCCATCGAGGACAACTGCTGGAATTCATGTAGATCAGAGTATTTGGACGATCTTCGGGATTGCGGGACGGCTTATTATAAGTGTACGAGCCGTTGGGGTTGGAGTCCTGCTGGCCTCGCCTACTGTCAGGCCAAACTTACGATCTGTCTTACCCAGGCATTAGCTGACAAGTACTGGTGCATCCTGTGTTGTTACGACTACGGCCTGCATGCCGGCGATGAAGAGTGGAAGGAGAAGTGTTTTGGGGCAAGGCCACCGGTTGATCCCCCCAATGGACCAGTTAAGAAGCCTAATCCGATTGGTATCGTGGTGAGTCGTGAATAAGGTGCCGCTTGCTATCGGAGGCGTTGCTGGACTCGTTCTTCTGGCCCTAGTTGGCGTTCACTGTTCTCGTGTCAATGCAAAGAATCCTCTATACCATAACTGTAAGGCAAATGTGGCAAACGGAATGACGCTCGAAGCCGTTCGCCAGCTGTGTGGAAAGCCGCTGATCAACGTTAAGGATTACCAGTTTGAGAAGCACAGCTATCAAGAGAGCATGGCATCTGATGAGGCACTCTACGTGGACTTTACCGATGGAGTTGTAGTAAGAGTTCGTGTCAAGCGGATCTAACTGCAATGGCCATTCACAGTTTTCGCTTTCTTCAACTCAAAATCAGACAGGCACTGCCCGCACAACTTATGCATATGATGGTGACGGGCTACGACGGCGTATGGTAACCTCGGGCGGTACCCCCACCTACGTGTGGGATGGCACGGACTACCTGCAGGAGCGCACCTGATGCCCGTAGTGAACTACACCACCGTGAACGGACGGATCCTCCACGAGGACCGAGGCGGGGTGAAGACGCTCTTCATGCCCGACACCCTGGGCAACGTCATCGAAACCCGAAACATGGACACCGGTGCGCAGACCAGCTCCACCACCTATTGGCCGTACGGAGAGGTTCGCACCCAAACTGGCACCAACCCCAGCCCCTTTGGGTTCTGCGGGGTGTGGGGGTACTACACCCAGGCCGGGCAGCCCACCTATGTTCGCGCCCGCTACTACCGCCCCAACCTGGGCCGATGGCAGACCGTGGATCCGCTATGGCGTTGCAACAGAAATCTCTGTCGTGAGATTGCCCACCGCTTTCGTTCCAAGCACTCTGACCGATTCCTAATCCCATCGAAAGAGTGTAAAGCGATTCGCAATATCCTTGTGCTCAGCACAAGAATCTAGATCTACAGTTGGTCTGGCGATGTCACAACGTGGACAATATCTATTCGGGATTACCCTCGCCTCGATCCCGGTATTGGTTGTCTCAACTTATACGCTCGACCACGTTGCTGCAATTAACCTCATCACGAACTCAGTGGGAGCAAAGGGTACGATCTTGTCTCTGCTCGCTGTATGCTTTTGTTCAATTATTGCGCCTGTAGGCTATCTAGTGCTTTGTGATAAGGCTATAGGTGTCGTAGGCAGAACTTTGCCGCTACTCGTCAACCTAGCCTTCCTGTTCTGGCTGATCAGTCTTGTTGGCGGTGTCGGTAATGCGCTGTTCATCTTCATTTGACTTTTATGGTGAAACGAAATGAGCCCCTCTGAACCAGATAGAGCAAACATGCCCGTGCCGCCGAAGCCGTCAGGCTTCCGCTGGTTCATGCCTGCGGCAATAGCCTCCTTGGTGTTCATGGCCGCAGCCAGTTTCGGAATTGTATTGATGTTTTGCAAGACATATTCGGAAGCGTTGGACGAATACCCCAATGCCGTTAAGAGCTGTATTGGCCTGAAGCCAAGCCAATGTCCGAGTTTAGGGGAGTACCACTGGTACGACTGGACACGGGATGCGGAAGTTCAGTGGGGTGTGATGCCGCATAGCACGTATGTGCTCCGCACTGAGGTTTTCGACATGGTCCAGTTTCTCCATATCGACAATGGGGTCATTGTCGGCCCCATCGAAGAAGAGGAGGCGAATCGAATTGAGGAAGAGCTTCGCAAGCGTCTGAATCCCTCTAAGCCTGAGTAGGCATGTGTAACTTTACGATATCCTATGAGCACACCACAGCCGACATTGACCGAGCGACTTTCTAGGATTTACGATCGACCGAAAGAAAGCGCGCGCATTTTTTGGAGTTGCTGCCTGGCCCACTGCTACATCATAGTCGTAATCTTCGTCGGACTCGACGGTCGCCGCGATAGTCAACTCTTAGCCGAATACGCATTGAAATTCGGACTTGCTTCAATGGTCCTTCACGCTCTCTATTGCAAATGGCCACGTCCGGCCTGGGCTATTCATTGCCTGTCGGCCCTTACGACCGCATTATCAATGGCTTTTGCCGCGGCCAAGACCATTTCCCAGATGGAGTGGGAAACCGGAGAAGTTCAGGGAGGCTACGGATGGATCCTTTTCGAATTTGTCGGATACTCCACTTTTGCACTCATCCTCAGCGGCGTTTTTAGCATCCTGCTGCGGATGCTCTTCGGCAAGGTCCAGCGAACCGACTAGCGCCGCCCCCTACCAGCTCCCCCCGCCGCCGCCGCCAAAGCCGCCGCCGCTGAACCCTCCACCGCCACTAAACCCGGAGCTCCCCCCGCCCCCGCCGCTGCTCTTGGGTGGGGTACTGGCCGCCTTGCCCAGCTCGGAAGCAAAGCCCCCCAGCTCGTTGCCCAGGTTGTTCAGGTCGTGCGCCGATCCGCGCCCCGTGATCCAGCCCGGCCGCACCAGGTCCAGGGCCGAAAAGGCGTGCCCCCACCGTTTCACCCGCCGGAACGCCACCGCGTGGTCCAGGTAATCCTCGTACAGGGTCTGGTCCATGGGGCGTCCCTTCAGCTTGGCGCGGTGCAGGCCGGCATCGTCCAAAAACTCGGCAAAGGCCTGCACCTCGGCATAGGCCCGGCTCCCCCGCCGTGTCAGCCGGGGCATGGCCCGCGCAAATAGATACAGCCCGCCCAGCCCCAACAAGAAGCCCAGCAGCACCACATCCCGCGAGAAATAGGGCGCCAACGACCACACCACCATCGAGACGATGACCAGCAGCACCAGGCCGATGATGCCCCAGGCCAACTGCACGCTCTGCGGGTTGCTGCGGTAATAGCCCCGCTTCACCAGCTCGCCAAAGGCCTTGGCCTTGATCTGCCACAGGTGCGGCGCCACGTATTCGGTCAGGTCGGTTTTGGAGATGCTGGGGCCGTGGGGCAGAAGCAAGTTCAGCACGTAGGCTTCCAGGTCGTCCAGCCCTTGGGTGGATGAATTCGATGTCAGGGTCAGCATCTCCCCCAGGCCACCGGGGTTCAGCACCAGCCTCCCCTTTTTGGCCAGGGAGACAAACACCGCCGAGAGATCGTGCTCGTCAAAGCGGCCATCGGCCAGCGCGCCCGCCAGGGCCCCGGTGAGTTCATGCGGCACTTCGGCCTGCGGCTCGCCGCGCTTATGAACCGGGTCGCGCCCCCAAATGAACCAGATGACGAAGAAAACCACCGCCATGCCCAGCGGCACCAAGAACCCCATGAGGTGGGCGTATTTCAGCCGGAATTCTTGCCACAACGACGGCATATCGATGAGCGTGGAAGGCATGGAAAGCGCAAAGCTAAGCCCCTGGTAGGGCAAGAGCGGCTGGGGATTGGTGATGCGCAGGGTGGTGGGGGTCAGCTCCATCTTGATGCCGGTGGTGGGCTCCACCGTGGTGCCGGCACCGATCTGCTGGAACTGAGTGCGGCTGCCGTAATTGCCCCAAAAGGTGACGGCCCGCACCTCCTTGGGCTGGGCGCCTTCGGGCCAGCGCACGGTCACTTGGCTCTTCTGGATCCCCACCGGCCATTCGGTGCCCAGGGCGTTCCAATAGAGTTCCACGTTGCGGCCCCATCCGCCCGAGGGGTCAAAGCGGTTGAGCATGCCCGTCACGCGGTAGCGGATGGTGTAGGTCACCACCGGCCCCACGGGGGCGTAGGCGTCGGGGTCGCCGATGCGGATCTTGAGGTTGCTGCCTTCCTTGTCCACCTTCATGCCGCTCTTGTTGCCGGTGGTGTCGCTGACCTGGAAGTCATCCACCAGCACCAGGCGCTTGAACCCGCTGGGGGTGGGCATCTCCACCGGCAGGGTGCGGAAGATGCCGTGGCGCGGGGCGGTGAAGACGACCTGGATGTTCTCCGTCACGCGCAATTCGCCGTTCTTTTGCAGGTCCAGGTCGACGTCGAACTGGTTGATGAAGAAGGCCTCCGCCCGGGCCGCCAGGGGCAGGCACAGCAGCATCAACCAGATGAGGATTCGGCGCACACTTATGGAGACGGTGAGGTGGCGGAGTGGGATGCGGGGCACGGGAACTCTCGGGCGGGCATTGCCTGTTGAGGATTGACGGAGGCGTCGCGAGAATGGACTACCTGAAAGCCAAGGGCGAGACGCACTTGCGGCCGGCGATGCGGAGGCTGATCCTCTGGGGGATGGCCAGTCCGTTCCTTGCCTTTGCCGTTGGGTACGCGTTGGTAGCCGCTTTCAGGTTTGACGGCCAGGCCTACGTTCTCTTCGCCCCCTTTGGGTGCTATTCATTCGTAAGCAGTGCTGTCATCGTCGCGTGGGGCGTTCGAATCCACCGACAAATCAAGATTGAGCCAAGGACTTTCGTAAACACTTTCAGAATCATTCTCTCTTTGAACGCACTTTATCTGGCATTCAACTCTTACTTCCTGTTCTATGCAATTATGTTTCTTCGGAGTGACTAGATTTGGACACGTTGCAAAATTCTCATGACAGAGTTCGATAAACATCTTGGGCATGAGCGGCAGCGTCTGATCCTGCGGGGAGCCACTGCCCCCGTGATTCTCTACGGTGCTTCCATTTTTGTGATGCTAGGCTCTTTAGGGAAAGATTCGTGGGCGGTCCCTGGTGTCGTCATGTGGTATGCCGCGCAATTGGGCAATCTTGCCGTTATCATTTGGGGCCTATTCAGGAGGCAAATCATTGACCAGCAACCGATAGGGTTTCGGAGGGGCTTTTACATCCTATATGCTCTTAACATTCTGATTTTGCTGAGCTACTGGACATTCATCTTTGGGTTCAGATCGAACCTCGATTCTCCCTCGGGATAGTTCCGAAGCCCAACCGTGAAGCCCTTGAGTTCAAACACATGGGCCTCAGAACGACGTCCCAGAACTCCCATGCGCTAGCATGAACCGTGCGGATCGCCTTCGTCACCTGCCTGTCGCTCCCCGAACCCGACCACGACGAGCCCATCTTCCTCGCCGCTGCCCAGGCCGCGGGCCACACTGCCACCATGGCCGCCTGGGACGACCCCGCCATCCCCTGGGCCGACTACGACCGCATCATCCTCCGCTCCTGCTGGGATTACCCCGGGCGGGTGGACGAGTTCCGCGCCTGGCTGGCCCGCGTCGCCCCCCTCGGCACCCTGCAGAACCCCGCCGACATGGTGGCCAATAACCTCGACAAGCGCTACCTGCAAGACCTGGAGCGCCAAGGCCTGCCCGTGGTCCCCACCCGCTGGGCGGAGCGCGGCGCCGCCATCCATTTGCCCGACCTCACCCAGGGCTGGCCGCAGTTCGTGCTCAAGCCCGCCATCTCGGCTGGCAGCGAGCTCACCCGCCTCTTCCATCAAGACCAACAAGACGAAGCCCAAGAGTTCGCCCACCAAATCCTGGCCCAGCGCCCGCTGATGGTGCAGCCGTTCTTCCCCAGCGTGCGCACGGTGGGCGAGCGGTCCATTGTCTGCCTGGGCGGCGAACCCAGCCACGTCGTCATCAAGATGCCCCGCTTTGACGAAGACGACGAATCCGTGACCGGCCCCGACACCGCCACCCCCGCCGAAACCGAGCTGTGGCAGCGCGTGCTCGCCACCCTCCCGCAAACCCCGCTCTACGCCCGCCTGGACCTGATGGAGGACGCCCAGGGCCAGTGGTGCATCAGCGAACTGGAACTCATCGAGCCGTCGCTGTTCTTCTTCAAGCATCCCCCGGCCGCTGCGCGCTTCATCGAACTCAACGCGGAGTAACCACGCGAAGTAACATCAACTTGATGCAGCGAGACCGGAGCCAGCGCCTGGAGCAAGCCCGGCAGGCCACGTGGCTGGGCATCCTCACCAACGGCACCCTGGCCCTCATCAAGGGGGTGGCCGGGGTGCTGGGGAACTCGCAAGCGCTCATCGCCGACGCGATTGAAAGCACCACTGACGTCTTCGGCAGCCTCTTTGTGTTGATGGGGCTCAAGGTCGCCCGCCGCCCCGCCACCAGCCAGCACCCCTACGGCCGGGGCCGCGCCGAGACGGTGGCCGCCGCGGGCATCTCGCTCCTTTTGCTGGCCGCCGCCGTGGGCATCACCGTCACCAGCATCCACGAAATCCGTACCCCCCACGCCGTGCCCGCGCCCTACACCCTGGCCGTGCTGCTGGGCGTGATGCTGGTCAAGTTTCTGCTGGCGCGCCGCACCCACCGGGTGGGCGAAGCCGTGGACAGCCAATCCGTGAAGGCCGATGCTTGGCACCACCAGAGCGACGCGCTCACCTCGGCGGCGGCTTTCGTGGGCATCTCCATCGCCCTCATCGGCGGCCCCGCCTACGCCACGGCCGATGACTGGGCTTCCTTGGTGGCGGCGGCGGTCATTGCCGTCAATGGCACGTTGCTCCTCCGCTCGGCGTGGGAAGACCTGACCGATGCCGTGCCCTACCAAGAGCTGGGCGAGGATGTGCGCCGGGTGGCCGCGCAGGTGCCGGGGGTGCGGGGCACCCACCGCTGCTGGGTGCGGCGGCACGGGTTCGATTACTTTGTGGATCTCGACATCCTGGTGGATGGCGACCTGACCGTGCGGGAGGGCCACGACCTGGCCCACGCGGTGCACGAGCGGGTGCGGGACGAGCTTCCCCTCATTGCTAAAGTGATGGTGCACGTGGAGCCCGACGACGAATACGGCCGCTTTGCCCTGCCCGGCGAAGCGCCTCCGCCCGCCTAGCCCCGCATTACTCCCGGTTTTGAGTTGTTAAAGCGGAGTTAACACAGCCTTAACGTCGCCATCACTTTCTCTTAACATTCCGCCCTCAGATTAAGCGTGTGCGCCGCGCGTTTACTCTCATCGAACTTCTGGTGGTGATTGCGATCATCGCCATCCTGGCTGCCATCCTCTTCCCCGTGTTTGCCAAGGCCAAGCAAGCGGCCAAGCAGGCGGGCAACGTCAGCAACCTCAAGCAGATCGGCCTCGCGGGCATGATGTACGCCGCCGACTACGATGACACGCTGCCGGCCAACGGCGGCATCTGGAATGGCCGCACCATCAGCAACGGGAGCTGGTACTGGATGTTCCACTTCACGCCGTACATCAAGCAGAAGCCGGGCAGCCACATCACGGGTAAGCAGGGCATCTTTGTGGGCCAGAACGCGCCGTCGCCGAAGCTGCAGTACCTCAGTGAATCCGGCAGCAACCCGCGCGTCACCTTCGCCGAAGCCCAGGGCTGGGATGTTTCGTGGGGTCTCACCCGCACGGTGGATTCGGAAGGTCGCCCGGCGTTTGCCTATTACGCCACCTATGCCTACAACGAGCACATTGCCGACGAAGGCCCGGTGATGACGAGCTGGGAAGCCCCCTCGGAATCCTTCTTCATCCTGGAGGCCACGGACTCCGAAATCGAAGGCGACGAACTGGACGAACTCTACAGCCGCACCCAGGCCTGCCCCGAAGGTGGCTGGATTGGCGACGGCAACGGCCGCGCGCCCATGGGGGGCAACAACGATGGCACCACCATCGCCTACCTGGACGGCCACGTGAAGTGGCGCAAGACGGCCTGGGGCAACTCCTCCAACCAGTGCCTGCCCCACCCGACCATTGGGGGCGCGGGCTTCCTGAACTGGCCGCCGGCCACGCAGGGTGGTTCGTCGGTGCAAGTGAAGGGCTGGACCCCGTCGTTCATCGAGCCGTAAGCGCTTTTGCTTCTCGCTTCTCACTCCCGCCGGGTGTCTTGCCCGTGCGGGAGTTTTTTGTAGGGGCGGGAGGTTATTCGCCGAAAAAGGAGGCTTCGGCCGAGTCCACCGCCTCGATGAAGTTCTGGGCCGTCCGCTTCAGGTTGGCCTGGGTCATGCCGCCGCTGAGTTCAATGTCCATCTCGACGAAGATCTCGCTCTTATCGTTGTAATAGGCGCGCACCCAGTGCGAGTCCCAGTTGAACTGGTTGATCGCAGACAAGTCCATGTCGTCTTCATCAATCGCCTTGCCCACCTGCATCATGCAGAAGGTGGCATCTTCGTCACCGAGATCAAGGATCTCGCCGTCTTCGTTGTAGGCAAAGACTTTGCCCTCCCAGCCGTCGTGCTCAAAGATGAGGCCGCCGACCTCTTCGTCCTCCGTGGCTTCCACCTTCAGGCTGTCCAGCACCTCCACCATCGTGTCGGTGTCGTAACCCTTCACCATGCCGTTCTGGATGACGTTGCGGCTGAGGGGCTCGGCGGGCGCCGTGTGAGAGACGGACGGGATGACGGCGACGCCGAAGGCGAGGGCGAGAAGCAGCGCAGTGGGCTTCATATCACGAGCTTAGACGGATGAGGTGGGGTTAGCGCAACGGGGTGCGCTTGAGATCGATGAATCACTGTCTTTCGAAGGTGATGATCTTGACTCCGTTGTTAACTCCTACATTGGAAACCGCAATTGACCCGGGAAGACCGGGTGGCTCTGACGATACAACTTCACCCTGATCGGTGATGATGGGGATGTAAGTGCTACTCTTCGACCAATCCGCATCCTTAACTGGAAACAGCAAGTCGCTCCCTTTTTGAATCATAACGTTGTGCTTCTGGCCCGGCATGGTTGCGGGGTCTTTGATCGTCAGAGTGCCGCGATCACCAGGCTTGGATAGCTTTTGTACAAACTCATGCTCCAACACGATGACGTGATTGCCCGGATTCGTACAAGAGACCGCTAGAGGCAACAAAAGAACAACGCTTACGCAGATTCTCACGGACATGTTCCGCAACACTGCTCCTTTCGAGTAGGCGCGAATCCAGTAAAGACTACCGACTCCTGATAGTGTGGTATCGACAGTCCCAATTCCGGACGCGCATAAGAACTTTGTCGTCTGACTTCCTTTGTGACTCCGCCAATCGATACTCTATAGAGAAAATCTGGAAACTGCGTTCGTGACACATTCAGCGTAACCGTCACCTGGTCCTGCTGCCCCCTTATCGTAATGTGCCCATTGGAAACGATAACGGGCGTCGGCAACTTCGGAACTCCAGGCGGCAATCCAAACTGACCATAACTTTCATAGGTGATTGCACTGTTACAACCCGCCTTAGAATTCGTTTTGAAAACATCAAGTCCACCTCTAAAGGAACCCAGATGACGATTCCAAAACAGATATTCGGACTGGCCTACCTCGAACCTGCTTGTGATGTGATCAACACCGATGGAACAGCTATCGATAGTAAACTGGTTGAAAAGCTTGCACTTAAGCGCCGCTTGGCCCCAAACATAATCGCTCGTATCAACGAATAGTCCATTTGGATGAATAATGAACCACTTAGGCTTCTTTGTCGCACGCCACTTGCCAATGAAAGCGCAAATCTGGATCACAACTGGCGAGTTTCCTGTCGGATCAATGAAGGTAGTTGGGTTACCTGCACCAAAGCTGTATGCTTTTTCGCTCGGCCAAATCGGATCTACAGTTGTCCAGCTGGACTGCCTCGTGCCGTAGTGCCGGGCTTGGTTATATTGCTCCGCCCAGCTACGTCCGGTCACCCGTGATCCTGTATCTCCAGCCCACTGGAATGCCGGATCCGGGCCGGTACCCGTCTTGGCAAGTCGCTCACCGTAAGGCTTGTACCGGTAGGTGTTGGTCACTCGCTTCCCGTTCACCGTGGCCGTCACCGAACCCAGCGCATCCGTGAGGTATTGTGTGAACTCAGTATCCGTGCTCTGCCCGACCATCTGGCCGTTCACGGTGTGGTAATTGACGACCGGCATCCCAAAATCCCTCAGTGACAGCTACTTGCAGCAAGTGGCAAAGCAGAGCTGTCCTGTTCTTAGTATTACGCGATTGGGGCGCGAAATGAAACCAATTCGCAAGAAATCTTAGACGTTTGCGATCGCAACGATATAACCCGCGTGAATCCGCCGCCGCAGCCCTCCTACTAATCCGGCGCACACACCTTCACTCCCCCGTAACCGCATCAGGCTTACGAAAAGACAGGTAACGATTTACAAGTTTAACGACAGAATGCTGGTCCGGGAAGTAAACGGCATACGTATTATCTAAATATTTTGCTATTTTCTTTTCCTTCATATCAATAATCATCACTGACATCCACTCATTCTGATGATACTCGACCATCCTAGACATGGGACTCCAATAGTAGTTCAAAGGATTCACATTCGAAGATAAAGTCAAAGACACTCCAGCCCATCTGGCGTTTCCTGTCAGAAAGTTGACTGCATGCCCGGACTTCAGAGTAAGTCTCCTGCCCAAAATAGACAACCCCTGACCATCTGTCGCGGAAGACAGAAATCCATAGTCCTGCGAATACCAACTGCCATTCAACCCCAGAAGATGAAACGGCGAAAATGGCTTTAGACCTTTCTCGCCCAATACTACGGAACGACCAAACAGTGCGTCAATGAATAGATGATCAAATGAACTATAAACACACAAAGACGTCTCCAAACCTGTATTTGGATCCCAAAGCCCGAGTACAGCTTCACCCCACGTTCTCGTATGAGTAAAGGAAACAGTAATAAATCCAAACGGAGAATCAGCTAACAAACTACTGCCCTCAGGAGGATATAGAGTAGTCACCTTGTGTCCACCTTCTTGAAAATAAAGGACTCCGCCACCTCTAAGATCATGTCTTTCAGGAAAATCTCCTTCAACTATAAAGTCAAGCTTATAATTTAGCACCCTTACTACGGGTATTGTCGGCGATTCAGGCAGTGCCACGTAAAAGATGTCTGATCCTCGATGAATGCCGATATCGAAATGCAGGTCTCGCAGAGCAAGACTAACGAATCCGAGTTCAATCATCTCTGGACCTTGAGCTTGAGAAAGTCCTCACCATCGCAGCTACCCTGCCTATTCAGATTCGGATTATTGAAGAGGTCAGGATATCCCTTTCGACACCCTAGGTACTCTATAACTTGACTGATGCAGCTCACAAAGCACAGATTTGGATCTTTCTCCATATCGACACGTGGTATTTAACCAATCTTCTTGCATTGCCTGGCGCCATGGCCGATCTCTTCATGTGCATGCAACAAGCAGTATTGCACACATGGATCTAGTCTATATAAAGACGGGTTACCGGTACAACAAAGGGTTCTGTAATCACGTTGTCCTCTATTATCTTCGCAACATGACGTACAGTACTGCCATTGTCCAGTGCCAGGATTATCGCTACCGGGACTGCTACCGGAGCCGATTCCGATTGCAATTCTTAGATTGTTTACAAGATTTTGACATCTCTCACGAGTTACAGGGCGTGACGTTTTGCATTTCTGAAGAAGCTCTTGACGTCCAGGACAGCCAGCAGATCCAACCGTCTTGGGATCTTGGCACCTGGAGAATGGACACCCGGCACTCGAGGGATTCATATCAATATCACTACACCGATTGGCTATGCAGCTCAGATTTCCTTGCGGATCAATTCTGACAGTAGGTGAAGATGATGCGTATAGATATGCAGATTGCATTGGCCATATCGCATCCACACTTGTCCAGCTGGATTGCCTGGTGCCGTAGTGCCGGGCTTGGTTATATTGCTCCGCCCAGCTTCGTCCGGTTACCCGCGATCCTGTATCTCCAGCCCACTGAAATGCCGGGTCCGGGCCGGAACCTGTTTTGGCAAGTCGCTCACCGTAGGGTTTGTAGCGGTAGGTATTGGTCACTCGCTTCCCATTCACGGTGGCCGTCACCGAACCCAGCGCATCCGTGAGGTACTGAGTGAACTCAGTACCCGTGCTCTGCCCGACCATCTGGCCGTTGACAGTGTGGTAATTGACGACCGGCATCCCAAAATCCCTCAGCGACAGCTCACTTTAGCACATGGAACTGTCCTGTTCATTTATTTTGATCTATCTGCAAACTCCAGTGGCAGGTAGGTAGGTCGCCTAAAATCTAAAAGTGCGTTGTCGTCTAGGTCGGCTCGGATATCAACACCCACATAGTATTCTGACCCCTTTTGCTCAATTGAGAACCTATATCTCTCGGCAACACTCGTGTACTCAACGTGCATGTCATGAGAAATCACAGCCCTAGCCTCAGACTTGCTGACTTCCCGGAATGGTACATCGGCTTGCAGCAACTTCAGGCTTGATAGTTCAAAGTTGAGAAGTTGGTCTAATCCTGTAGAATTTCCAGCCGACTCAAGCAATGGCACGATTATATGGAGATCGTTTTTTGTTGACAACAGAACACAGTACCCGTCCATGTAGGCGGCGGTGTAATGCTTCTATATAGCGCTTTCATCTGCAAGTACCGAATAAGAATGACAATAGATCAGTCTTGCCGATGTGAAGTTGCTCCTCTCTGGAAGCCTCAGTACTCCTTGGCTATGTAAGCCAACGCAAAGTACAAGTAGCACAAAAGCAGCACTAAGGGTCGACAAACGCAAGGCTCTCTTCTTAGAGATTGTCATTTTTGGCTATCCCATCTCACTGAATTCATATGACTCTAGAAGGTCTCGACATCCAGTCCGTCTTGCAATATCCTACCGCTGCCAGCATACTCTCGAAGACTCTTGAACTCGGCATGGAAGTCCTCTCCTAGCGTCGGAAAATTCGACAAGCGAATCGATTGTGACTCTCGATCCCAATCCAAGTGGAAAATCCCGAACTCAAGATTCTCACCGTACGCCAGCATGAGCTTTGCATGGCCGTTCAGAACCTGAATCCAGATATCGTTCGGCCGCTCTGCATCATCTATTTGACTCCAAGCGGAAGCAGGATTCACTTGCAGTTGCATCATCGGCACCGCCGCGTAACCCTTGACCGCCGCAAAATGCCACCTTCCCTCGTCCCACACTCCGACGGATTGGAGATATGGTCGTGTGGGGCGGTCCATCAGTGTAACTTCTTCACCCAGCTCACGCGTGGCTTGCTCCAGTTGTTTTGCCGTCCAAGGGGAAAACACCAGGAAGAATCGACTGCCAGATGCCTTGTCCGTGATGATCAACTGGCTTTCCCCCGCATCGGAATAGGGGCCGTTTTCCTTCGGGAAGCGGCTACTTTGAGCAATCCAAGTCGGGGACTCCTCAACCCAAGCTGTGGGTGAACTCACCTCAGATTTCAGCGAGCTCGGGTTGTCAACTGATTCCGTTGCCCCCTGCGTCAGATCAGGTCTGCTACATGCCCACAGACCCGCCAGTGCAAAGAGTATAGGGATCGCGATGGAAGTTTTAGACTTCACTTCACGAGCTTAGACGGATAAGGTGGACTTTTCGCAACTCGCGTGAATCCGCCGCCGCAGGCCGCCAAAGTCACCGTTGGTCAGCACCGCCACCACATCCCCGGGCTGCACGCTTTCACAGATAGACAGTTTCTCCCGGTCATGTCCACGACCGTGAACACCGGTGAAGCTACTTATTTGATGAATCGCGAGCCACGGATCGAGAAGAATCTCCCGGAAACTCAGCCACAAGAACTTCACCCGATATGAGTGACAGAAGAATTTGACCATCAAGTACAAGGAGGCTGGCAATGTCCTTGTTCACGTCGGCGTAGATCTGACTCACTTTCTTTCCGTCATAGTGAAAGATCTCGTTCTCCGACCAGACGAGGACATGGTCCTGGATCATGGCAGCACCTCTCATATTCATACTAGGGAATTTCGTCCGCGCGCTCAATTCAGAACCAAAGGCATCTCCCCGCACAATAGAGCCGTCCGCGCCGACAATCGTGAATTCCTTACCCTGGAAGTCTGCATACATGGGAATCGTGACTTTCTGCTCAATCACCCTATGAGGTTCAGAGGCATCAGCAGGCATGTGAGTCACGACTCCCTGGTTGATCGTATGGGCACCATCACCCGAATTCGATTCAAAAAGTCGAATTTCCCTTACGGTAGCGTAGTCGCTGTTCTTAGGTTCCTTGGTCGAAGGTCGAACGAACTTCCCGTTCTTCAACGACACTTCGGACACTCCCTGAAGCATGGATTGCACAGCTAGTGTCGTGTCATTTCTAAAGGCCAATTGAGTAACCCATTCTCCAGACCCCTCCATCGCTTCAACGAAAATATCATTCGTAGCAATCTTATCTGTTAGCTGACCAGACTTCGTATCCCATAAGAACAGATTGAATTTGTCACTGCCCACGACGGACTTGCCATCTGGCGTCATGGCCAGTATGGCGGCACCATTGGCGCTTGGTAACTTTATGGTCTTGTGCAGCACCAGTCCCACTTCACCAGATTCCGACGCCTTAAGATCGTAGAGGTGAAATGTTCCACTATCTGTGGATACAAGAATGCGCTTCCCGGCGGCGTCTTCGAAGTTAAACGGCCAAGTGAGCTTAGGTGCGACCTCAACCTCTTTGAACTCTGCCTTCCTGATAACGGGCAACGACTGCCGTTCAGCGGCATGGCCCCCTCCGCAACATCCAGCAGCGACCCATGCCATGGTAACAATGGCCAAACCAAACCCACAATGAGGACTCCCGCGCATTGTGTGCAACTTTACCGAATGAAGACCTCAATGCGGCTTGTCTGAGCGAGTTTTTTCAAGTCACACGCCATCGGCGAAAGCACTTAGGTTCAGACCCTTGCCGGTCCGAGGTCGCAACCCGCGTGAATCCGCCGCCGCAGGCCGCCAAAGTCGCCATTGGTCAGCACCGCCACCACATCCCCGGGCTGCACCCACTCCCTCAGCACGCGCTCCACTTCCCCGCCCCAGTCGGGTTGGCCCTGCATCTCCAGCGGCAGCGCCCACGCCTGCTTGCCCGCCGCCTGCCACTGCCGCACCAGCGCGCCCGTGTCCAGCCGCTCCGCGTCGGTGTACCGGTGGGGCCGGTCCAGCGCCCCGATCAGCACCACATCCGCCTCGGCAAACGCCTCCGCCAGTTCCCGCTGGAACAGGTTCCGCGTCGTGGTGTTGCTGCGCGGCTCAAAGCACGCCACCAGTCGCCGCCCGGGATACTTCTGCCGCAGGGCGCGCAGGGCCAGCGCGATGGCCGTGGGGTGGTGGGCAAAATCTTCCACCACCGTGGCCCCGTGCCAGGTGCCCACCTCTTCCAGCCGCCGGCGCGGCAACTTAAAGCTCCGGGCCGCCCGCTGCACGGTGGCAAAATCCACACCTGCCGCCCGCGCCGCCACCGTGGCCGCCAGCCAGTTGCGCACGTTGTAATCCCCCGAAACCGGCAGGTCAATGGTGCCCCATTCTTGCTCGCCTTCCCACACATCAAAGGTGGTGTGGTCGCCCACCGCCGTCATCCGCCGGGCTTGCCAGTCGCCCTCTTCAATCCCGAACCGCACCACCGGCGCGTAGGCATCGGTGCGCAGCACATCGTCCACGTTGGCATCCCCGGCCGCCGCGATGATCTGCCCCCCCCGGGGCACCAGCCGCACAAAGTGCCGGAACGTGCGCTTCACGTCCTCCAGGTCGCGGAAGATGTCCGAGTGGTCGAACTCGATGTTGTTCACAATCGCCACCCGGGGCCGGTAGTGGATGAACTTGCTCCGCTTATCAAAGTAGGCCGAGTCGTACTCATCCCCTTCGCTTACAAAGATGGGGTTCTCGCCCGCCGCCGGGCGGCAACTGACTTCAAAGTTGCCCGGAATCCCGCCAATCATGAACCCCGGCTCGCGCCCCGCTTCTTGCAAGATGTGGGTGAGCATGCAGGTGGTGGTGGTCTTGCCGTGGGTGCCGCTCACCACGTAGCTGGCCGCCTCGCCAATCAGCCACTGCGCCACCGCTTGGGGCAAGGAAACCAGTGCCAGGCCATGGTCCAGGGCGGCTTCTAGCTCTTCATTCCCCCGGCTGACGGCGTTGCCCACCACCACCACATCCGGCCCCCAGGCCCGCATCGCGTCTGGGTTGAACTCGCGCTGCACATCCACCCCCGAGGCCGCCAGATACGACGCCATGGGTTCATAAAGGTCCGTTTCGCTCCCCCGCACCACGTGGTCCGGAGACTGCGCCAGGGCCGCCGCGACACTGCCCATGGCCGTGCCCCCCACCCGGATAAACCACACCTTTTGCGGACGCGCCGACATCGTGCGCCCAGTTTAGCCGCCCGTTCCCTGCCCGCCCGCAGGGGATGGGACACAATAGAAGGATGCCGCGTCGCGATGGGGATGAATGGCTGCTTCAGGTCGGAGTGGACCTGGAACGGTTCATGAATGACACCGGGTTGGGCGCGCCCATCCTGGCCCGCCAACGAGGCTGGGGCCCCCGCGTGGACATGCTGGAAACCGAGACGCACGTGCTGGTGCGGTTCGAGTTGGCCGGGGTGCGCCGCGACCAGTTCCAGCTCACCTTCCGCCCCGCCCGCAACGTGCTCAGCATCCACGGCGTGCGACGAGATGAGCATAGCGAGCAGGAAAACCCCCGCGCCCACCTGCTGGAGATCGAGCATGGCGAGTTTGCCCGCGATCTGGTCCTGCCGGAGGTTGAACTCGCCTTCGCGGAGACGCGTACTCACTTTTATAACGGCCTGCTTTTGGTGGCCATTCCCAAATCCGGCACGCTCATCGTGGAGCACACCGTCACGATTCGAGAGGTTTAATTGTCGTCCGAAATTGAAGTCCCTGTAGACAGTATTGAAGAGATCGAGGACCTGCTGGAATCCCTTCCGTTGGAAGAGGAGAGCGGGGATTCGGAGTCGCGTCGCCCCGACGTGCCCGAAATTTTGAACCTGTTGCCCCTGCGCGAATCGGTCATCTATCCGATGCTGATTGCGCCGCTGAGCGTCTCGCGCAGCTCGGCCATGCAGCTGATTGATGACAGCGTGGCGGAGAGCACCCGCGTGATCGGGGCCATCAGCCAACGGCAACCCCAGACCGACGAACCGACCTTCGACGACATTTACGAACACGGGTGCGCGGTCATCATCCGCACCCTGATGAAGACCGGCGAGGGCACCCGCATGATTGTGCAGGGCGTCTCGCGGTTCCGGATCGTCGAGCGTCTGCAGGATGCCCCCTACCTGAAAGCGCGGGTAGAGGTCATTGAAGAACCCGAAGTCCCCGCCGACCAAGCGGAGGAAATTGAGGCCCTGCGGCGCACGGTCGCCAGCCTGTTTGACCAGGCCGTGGCCCTACACCCCAACCTGCCGGACGAACTGCAAAGCCTGACCAGCGCGGTGCAAGAGCCGGGCGTTTTTGCCGACCTGGTGGCCGCGCACATCCCCATGGCCACCGCCGAAAAGCAGGAGATCCTTGAGATTCTGCCCATCCGGGAGCGGCTGCGCAAGCTGGTGGAATTCTTAGGCCGCGAGGTCCGCGTGCTGGAGCTGACCAACCGCGTGCAGAGCGAAGTGAGCGCGGAGCTGAGCAAATCGCAGCGCGATTACTACCTGCGCGAGCAGCTGAAGGCCATCCAGCGCGAACTCGGGATGGGCGACGACACCGACGAGGACCTGGCCGAGTTCCGCATCAAGATTGACGAAAGCGGGATGTCGGCCCACGCCCTGCGCGAAGCCAACCGGGAGTACGATCGGCTGCGGCGCATCAATCCGGGCTCGCCGGAATACACCGTGGCCCGCACCTATCTGGAGACCATGCTGGCCCTGCCGTGGCGGGCCGAAACCCCCGACAACCTGGACCTCGTCCATGCCCGGGGGGTGCTGGATGACGAGCACTATGGTTTAGATAAGATTAAGCGCCGAATCGTTGAATTTTTGGCCGTTCGCAAGGTGAAAACCGACGGGCCGGTGCGCCAGCCGATTCTTTGCTTTGCCGGCCCCCCGGGCGTGGGCAAAACCTCGCTGGGTCGATCGATTGCGCACGCTTTAGGGCGTGAATTTGTACGCATCTCGCTGGGCGGAATGCGCGATGAGGCCGAGATTCGGGGCCACCGCCGCACCTACATTGGTAGCATGCCGGGGCAGATCATCCAGGGTCTCCGCCGGGCCGGCACCCGCAACCCGGTGTTCGTCTTGGACGAGATTGACAAGCTGGGCACGGACTTCCGGGGCGACCCCGCCTCCGCCTTGCTGGAAGTGCTGGACCCGCAGCAGAACGACACCTTCCGCGACCACTACGTGGATGCACCGTTCGACCTGAGCAACGTCTTCTTTGTCACCACCGCGAACCGGCTGGACACCATCCCGGCGGCCCTGCGCGACCGCATGGAGATCATCGAACTCGGTGGCTACACCGAAGAAGAGAAGGTTGAGATCGCCAAGCGCCACCTGGTGCCCCGCCAGATTTCGGAGCACGGCCTGACCACGGCCAAGCTCAAATTTGACGATGCGGCCCTGGTGGAGCTGGTGCGGCACTACACCCGCGAGGCGGGCGTGCGCAACCTGGAACGCGAAGTGGCGAGCGTCATCCGTAAGGCCACGGTGCTGTTCGCCGAGGGGCGGACGGCGCCCGTCAAGGTGACCCGCAAGTTCGTCCGCGAGGCGCTGGGCGCCCCGCGCTACCTAGAAGACGCGATCAACGAGCGCAGCCTCAAGCCTGGCATGGCCATCGGCTTGGCGTGGACACCGGTGGGCGGCGACGTGCTGTTTATCGAGACGGCCCGCATGCCCGGCCAGAAGGGGCTGACCGTCACCGGGCAACTCGGCGACGTGATGAAGGAGTCGGTGCAACTCGCGCTGACCTACCTGCGCGCCCATCACCAGGCCCTCAAGATCAGCCCGACCTTCTTTGACGAGAGCGACCTGCACGTGCACGTGCCCGAGGGCGCAGTGCCCAAAGATGGCCCGAGCGCGGGCATTACCATGCTCACGGCGCTGGCTTCCCTGCTGAGCGGGCGGGTGGTGCGGCCCCGGCTGGCGATGACGGGCGAGGTCACCCTCACCGGTCAAGTCTTGGCAGTGGGGGGCATTAAGGAGAAGGTGCTGGCCGCGCACCGCGCGGGCGTCCAGACCCTGATTTTGCCCAAGGAAAACCGCAAGGATTACGACGAGGAAGTGCCCGAGGCCATCCGCCAGCAGCTCACCGCTCACTTCGTGAGTTCGGCCGAGGAAGTGCTGCGCTTGGCGCTGAGCAAGGGGTCCACAATCGCCCCTTCCCAGTCGTCATAGCGCTCCGGGAGCCCGAATCGGGGTTCGTCCACGGCCCAACCAGCGGTGAGGCCCGCGATCACGGCGTCCAGGGCGTCGCCTTCGGTGTCTTGAGCGGCTAGGTCCGCCAAGGCCGGGGGGATGACAAGTTCACGCCCCCGGTGGTCATTCAGGCTGGCCAGGAGCCCCTGGCGGGGTGAAGGGTCCAGCCCTTTGTACGGCCTGACCCCGGCGGCGCGGGCGGTGAGGCTCGGATAGACCTCCACCATCCGCGTGCGATCCAGATACGGCAATCCGGCCCGCAACATCATCCCCACCGGGGGGTTCACGGTGTTGAGGGGGCTCTGCGAGCCCGCTTCGTGGTCCGTTGCCCGGTACCGAAACTTGCGCCCAGGCGGCTGCCCGGCCCGCCACGCACTTACAAACTCGCGCCATGCAGCCGGTTCAAAGCTAGTCACCCAGTCACGCATGCCCACCCAAGTTTCTGGCACCCCCCACTCGCCTTGCATTTCGCGTGGGAGCCCAAAGGGATGGTCAATCCCGATCAAATCAAACGGCCGGGCCAGCCACGCCGCGTAGTCGCTCCACGTTGGCAGGGGCACCAACTCCACCAATTCCGCTCGGCTCGATGAGACCCGCCACGCACTGGCCCACTGGGGTTTGCGCCGCGAAGGGCGCGAAGTGAAATCAATGCCGGAAACCAGCGGCATATCGGGGCGGCTTAGGAAAGCGGGTCGGGGGTAGCTTCCACTCGAATCCCGATGGTAGCAATGATCTCAGCCGCCCGTTGGCACTCGGCTTCGCTCGCGCGGTGCACCACGCTCTTGCCCAGGTGGTCAATCTCCCAGGTCTCCATGTAGGCCTCGTCCGTGGTGCAATCGGTCGCCAACATGAGGATCATGATGACCTCTTCGTAAGTGTTGGTCTCGTTGTTGTAGACTGTCACGATCCAGCCCGGATCCTTCTGGCTTTGGCTCTGCTCAACGGCCTGCTCCACCGGGGCGGGCAGGATGAGGGTCAGTCGTTCCATTCCGGCAGCACCTCCGTTCTCACCCCAATCGAGGAGATCACCAAGGCCACATCTTCGCACTCGCTCACATCGGCGAAGTGGACATTCGCTTGCCCGAAGGTGTGGGCTTCCCAGGTCTCGATCACGGCTTCTTGGGTATCGCATCCAGTCGCCGCAATCAGGATCATGATGACATCTTCGTAGGACGTCGTATCGTTGTTGTGAATGACGACGCGGTGGCGCCCGGCTCCTTGGGTTTGGTGAGCCGAACGTTCTAGTAGCTCGGGAATCCCGATCGCGTTCATTCGTCTTCTATTTTACTGGGTTTGGAGTCCTTTCGTTGGCGTGCGCCCACCACGGCCAGGGCAGCGATACCAAGAATCCCCACCAAACCGAGCATGACACCCGGCCCGTAGCCGGGCGGCGTGTATTGGAATCGGACGGATTGCGTGCCGGCGGGCACGTCGGCGGCGAGCCAGCGATTCTCTTGCAAGGGCACGGGCTTGCCATCGGCAAAAGCTTGCCAGCCGGGGAGCGGGATGAACCGGGCCACCACCAGGCCGGACTTGCCCTGCAAATCAAGCGTGAGGCCCTGACCATCGGCGCGCATGGCCACGGCCTCGCCACTTGCTTCGGCCAAGGGGCGGCCGGGCAGTTCTTGCGGCCCTTCCAGCGCGAGAACCACGGTTACCCCGGCTTCGGCGAGCTCAGTCGGGTCGGGCTGACTCAGTAGCATCATGTTGCCGTTCGTCGGCGGGGCGGGGTTGATGCCCCCGTTGATCTTGGTGAGGGCCTCGACGGTGGTGGCCGGGATCAGGGAGTCGTAACCGAATGCATCGTAGAAACCGTAGCGGGTGGCCAGGTTCGGCATCATGACGGCACCCTGCGGCCAGGCGAGCAGATTCCACCCTCGGTTGACCGCGGCCACCCGGCCGCCACCCGTGGCGAGTTCGACTTGGGAAGATTCCGGTGTGTGGGTGGGCACGACTCCGGGTCCCGTGGCCAGGGCCACGGAGAGGAGGCCCGCCGCTACCTTGCCGCGAGCGTCGGGCACCATGAGCGCCGCACCCGCGCACGCCAGCGCCCCCACCACGAACGGCAAGGCGTTCACCAGGGCTTGCGCCTGAATCTGGCCGAAGAACGGCGCGACAATAGGGAGCCACGGGGCTTGGCTGCTCGCTAGCAAATTGGCAATCGCCACCCCGCCTAACCCCACGCCGATCAGTACGTAGAGGGGAGTCTTGGTCGCCTTGGATTCGGTGATCGAAGCCCAAGAAAGCCCCGCCCCCAGCCCCGCCGCGATGACCCACATGATGGCCGCGCGCCCCGGGCTCCCCGAGCCCGACCACCCCGGCAATCCGTAGTAAAGCAAGGCATTGAAGGGCGTCCCCAGGGCAATCAGCAACCCCAGCAAACCCAGTGACGCCACCGCCACCTTGGCCCGGCGCGTCCAATTCCGGAAACCCAAAGCGAGCAAGACCAGCACCAGCGGCCCCACGCCCAGCGCACTCTCCGCCGGGTGCGCCCCGGGCTTGGCGTATTGCGGCCAGTAGGTAGAGAACGCAGGGGTACGAGCCGATGCGTTGTCTGGAAGCGTTAGTTCGGCACGGGTGCGGGTCTGCCCCATCAGCATCGGCGAAACCATCGCGGGCAGCTCGAACAGCTTCACCGCCGAGTTCTGGTAAGCCGCAAAGCCCTCTGCTGTCGCCACCGTGCGCCGGTGGCTCGTCTTGGTGCCCTCCAGCACCGGCAGCATCTGCGGCATCGAAGCCAATCCACCCGCCATGAGAGTCGCGGCGCACACCGCCGCCCAAGCCCCCCGACGCTCAACAATCGCAAATCCCAGAGCCAGCACCACCGCCCCCAGCACCCCAAAGGCGGCAAACTGCAAGTGCCCGGCCAGCATCATCATGGCGGTAGCCAGCGCCCCCGCCCCGGCTCGTCGCCAGTGCGGCTCATCGTCGGCGGGCACCATCGCCGCCCACACCCAGGGCATCCACGCCACCGAGCCCAGCACGCTGGCAAACGGGGACCACAGCCCCACAAACCCCGCCAACGCCACGGTGCCCCCGGCCACCACCGGCCCGTGGCCCTCGGCCCCCAGCCGCCGTGCCAAGGCCGCTACGCCCAACCCCAGCAAGGAAATATGCAGCCACGCCAGCAGGCTCAAACTCGCATCGGGCGACACGCGCAGCATCCCTAGCACCACGTGCGGCGGATAGAACACGGCCGACTGCGCGTTGGCCATGAGCGGCGCCCCCAAGAGCTGGTGGGGATTCCAAAACGCAGGCTGCCCCGCGGACCAACTTTCCAGCACAACCTGCCGCCACGGGCGCACCTGCAGGTCGGCATCCGCGTGCAGGACATCAAAGGGTTCATTGAACCAGCGGTCCGCCGCGATCTCAAAGCCGATGCCTTGACCGATGGCACGCCCCCCCAGCACCGGCGCTAAGAACCAGGCCGGCAAAAGCAAGAAAAGGAGCCAGTACGCCCAGGATCGTCCGAAGGGGCGCATGGCGAAAACTCGTTAGCAGTACGCCAGTTGGCGGCGAGCGTTCTCGTGATCCGGATTGATGTGCAGAATGCGCGCGAAGGTTTCGCAGGCTTCGTCCGGGTAGCCAAGCATGTTGTAGGTCATCCCCAAATCGTTGAGAATGTCCAGATCGCTCGGATTTTGTTGGTTCAATCGCTTGAGGTCGGCGAGCGACCCGTCAAAGTCACCTTCAAACCCCTTGATGAGGGCGAGTTGCCAGTGAGCCTTGGTGTGTTGGGGGTCCATCGAGACCACCTGCTCTAGGTAGAGCTTGGCCTCGCGGTACCGTCCATCACACCGAGCGGCAAACCCAGTATCGTAAAGTTCCTGCGCGGTCATGATACTGCCAGGCCAGAATACTACCAGGTTTAGGCCGTGCCGGGTTCCAGTCGCGGCGTATTTCCGGTGGGATTCGGGGTTTCGTTCTCACGAACCTCCGCTTCCGGAGTGGCCACTGCCTCGCCATCACCACCCGACGGGGGCGTGCGCGGCGGAAGCTTCTCGCCTCGCATCACGGTCAGGAACTGCTCGCGGTCCAGGGTTTCGTGCTCAATCAGGGCCTCCACCACGTTCTCCAGCTTGTCACGGTGCTCCGTGAGGATCTGGTGGGCACGCCCGTAGGCGGTGTCTACGATCGAGCGCACTTCTTCGTCAATCTGGCGGGCCACGTCCTCGCTGTAGTTGCGGTCTTCCTGCACCGATCGGCCCAGGAACGGGTTGCGGCTGCGGTTGCCCAGCGCCAGCGTCCCGAGCTTCTCGCTCATGCCGTATTCCGTCACCATGGCGCGGGCAATGGAGGTCACGCGCTGCAGGTCACCGTAGGCGCCTGTGGTGACATCGCCAAACCGAATCTCTTCGGCCACGCGGCCACCGAGCGACATCGCGATGTCCTCCTCCAGTTCCATCTTGGTGTGCAGGTGCAGATCCTTTTCGGGCAGGCTCCACGTGCTGCCGAGCGACATCCCGCGCGGCAGAATCGTGACCTTGTGCACCGGGTCACACTTCTCCAGCGTCTCGCCGATGATGGCGTGACCGGCTTCGTGATAGGCAATCACCAAGCGCTCGTGCTCGTCCATCACGCGGCTCTTGCGCTCGGGCCCGGCCATCACGCGGTCAATCGCGTCTTCGATGTCCGACATCAGAATCTGCGTGTGGTTGCGGCGCGCGGCCAGCAAAGCAGACTCGTTCAAAGCATTGGCCAGGTCGGCACCCGTGAAGCCCGGCGTCCGCTTGGCGATCACGTTGAAGTCCACGCCGTCGGCAAAGGGCTTGCCCTTCGCGTGAATCTTGAGAATGGCTTCGCGGCCGGTGGCATCCGGGGCGTCCACCACGATCTGGCGGTCAAATCGGCCCGGGCGAAGCAGAGCCGGGTCCAGCACGTCCGGTCGGTTGGTCGCGGCAATCATGATAACGCCGCTGTTGGCGTCGAAGCCGTCCATTTCCACCAGGAGCTGGTTCAGCGTTTGCTCACGCTCGTCGTGGCCGCCGCCGAGACCCGCGCCACGCTGGCGACCCACGGCGTCAATTTCGTCAATGAAGATGAGGCTCGGGCGGTGCGCCTTGGCCGTCTCGAAGAGGTCGCGGACACGCGCCGCGCCTACCCCGACGAACATTTCCACGAAGTCCGAACCACTGATGTGGAAGAACGGCACACCCGCTTCGCCGGCAATCGCGCGGCTCAGGTGCGTCTTCCCCACCCCTGGGGGGCCGGTGAGCAGCACACCCTTCGGGATCTTGGCGCCCAGGGCACTGTACTTCTTGGTGTTGCGGAGGAAGTCGACGATTTCGAACAGTTCTTCCTTGGCTTCGTCAATGCCCGCTACGTCGGCAAAAGTGACCTTGATGTTGGTCTCCCCGGCGCGCTTGGCTCGGCTGCGGCCAAAGTTCATGGCCTGGTTGCCCGAGTTCTGCGACTGACGCCACATGAAGAAGATGAAACCGATGAGCAGGAGCGGCCCCAGAATGCTGATGAGGAGCGGCGCCATGCTGGCCATGGCCGGCGGCGGCACTCGCTTATAGGCCACGCCATTGGCCGACATCAGGTCCTGCAAGTTGGCGGCGGATTGGCTATCCGGGTCACCGGCGTAGACCTTGTACTTCTGGCCCGTCTTGAGCGTGCCCGAGATCTCGGTCATCTGCCACTGGGCATCCTTGACGTTTTGCTCGGCGACCTGACTGCGGAACTCAGAGATGGTGAGTTCCTTTGGCGGGGTCGAGCCAAAGTTCAGCCCGCTGCTGGCCGAGGGGTTCATGGATTGAACGATCAGCAAAAGCAGCAGGGAGACCACGAAGGTCAGCGCCAAAGTACGTCCCGGGTTCTTCAAATTTGATTCCTACCGATGGGTCAGGTACCCCGTCCTACGCGAACCTGGTTCAGGCTGTTCCGGCAGGCGGAAAGGAACTAGGACACCTTCCCGTAAGTTACCCAACCCATCAGACGTGAAGTGACGGATGCCGGTTTCGCATACCTAACGATACGAGGCGGCGATTATGCCCCGGCCAGCGGGGCCATATTGAGCCGCCAGGCGGGTTCGTCCCCTTCCACGCGGGTGCGCTCACTCTGGGCGACGCCCGGCACCCAAATCGGACCCGCGAGGTCGCAAATCACGGGGATACGCCGCCGCGCCCGGGGAGTCAGGCCCGCTTCACTCAGCATATCACTCAGCAGACGGTGGCCGTCCATCCCGAGCGGTGTCATCTTGTCGCCCGCTTCCATCGCGCGGAAGTGCATGCCCTGGGCCGCGCGCGCCGCCACCATCACATCCAGGTGGCGCGGGGGACGGGCCGGGTTCTCGCCGGTGGCGGTTTGGACGGTGATGGTCCAACCGAACACTTCGCTCTCCGTCTCGCCGGGAGCGACCAGCGGGTAGCGAAAAGGCTCGTCCACCAGGCCATCTTCGAGGTGGAGGCGGTTGCCCTCCCAGGTGGCGACCACCGCGCCTTCGCGCCCGGTCAGGCTGCCCTTTTCTTCTTCCAGCAGGCCCTCGACGAGTTGGTCCAGAGCTTCGCCGGAGAACTGCCCGCCCAGAGTCTGGGCCGCCAGAATCAAGCCCCGCCGCACCAGAGCCGGCGGCTCGCGGAGCAACACATTACGATCAAACGCGACTTCACAGTCCAAGGTCAAGAAGCGCAAGTCCCCGTTCAGCGGAATCTCCGCCCTCTCCAGCGCCGCCGCCGCGAGCCCATTGAGCAGAGCGTCCTCTTCGGCCATCAGGTCGGCCAGCCGGGCCACGTTACGCCTTACGCCAGGGTGAATCGTTTGCAACTCAGGCACCACGCGGTGACGCATCCGAGCCCGGGCGAACTGCAAGTCCTCGTTGCTTGGGTCAAAGATGATCGGCACCCCGGCCTCACGGGCGTACTCGCGGGTGTCATTCCGGTCAATGTCCAGCAGCGGGCGGATGATGCGCCCCCGGCGGCGCGGAATCCCGACCAAACCCCCCGGTCCCGTGCCCCGGGTGAGGTGGAACAGCACCGTTTCCAGTCGGTCGTCGCGGGTGTGCCCGGTCGCAATGAAGTCGGCTTGCATCGCCATCGCCACGCGCTCAAAGAACTCATAGCGCGCCCAGCGGCCCCCTTCTTCCAGCCCCACGCCCTGGTCTTGGCTCAGGCGCGGCACATCCGCCTGCCCGGGCACAAAAGGGATGCCCCGCCGGTCACATTCGGCTCCCAGTTGCTCGGCTTGGTGGGCGGCCTCGGCGCGCTGGCCGTGGTTGAGGTGCGCCGCGATGACGTCTTGACCGAGCTCCTGCAGGGTCAAGAGGAGCGTCCACGAGTCAATCCCCCCGCTGAGACCCACCACAATGCGCGCGCCGCTCGCGGGCACCCCCAGGTCCGCCAGGGCCTGACGGACGACTTCGCGCACATCGTTGGAGTTCATACCGACTAGGTTAGCCCACTCGGAAAGGTACCCTCGGTCCTGGAGATGGCCGAGTACGAAACCCTCAGTGAAGCACTGCTCGGCCTGATCGCCGAGCCTCCGATCGACAGAGAAGTGTTGCCGGAGATCATCCAGGAAGCCCGCCCCGAGGACCTGGCCGACGCCCTGTTGCGCCTGGAGCGCGAAGAGCGCATTCTCGTGCTCAACTATGTGGACGAGGACCGCGCCAGCCAAGTGCTGGTGGAGCTCCCCACCGAAGAAGCCCGCGCCCTGCTGACTCAGCTGCCGGACCCGGTCATCGCGCACTTCCTGGACATCCTGCCGATGGACGACGCGGTCGATCTGTGGGAAGAGCTCGAACCCGAGCGTTTCCACCGGCTCCTCACGATGATCCCGGAAGAGGACGCCCAGGAAATCCGGCGTCTTCTGGAGAACCCCGAAGGCAGCGTCGGCCGCCTGATGACGGAGCGCTTTTTCTGGTCGCCGCCCACGTCCACCATGTCGCAGCTTCTGCTGGACCTGCGGCAAGCCAGTGACGAAAAGTACGAATCGGTCAACGATATTTTTGTCCTGGATCGCAAAGGCATCCTCGTGGGTGTCTTCAGCCTGCGGCGGTTGCTACGCAGCAACCCCTACGCCGTGGCCGAGGACGTGATGCGTAGCGATGTCATCACCGCGAATGTCAAGGAGAGCGCGGAAGACGCCGCCCGGCGGATGAGCCGCTACGGTTTTTATGCCCTGCCCGTCATTGACGACCGGGGCCGGATGGTGGGCATCTTCACGGGGGACGACGCCCAGACGGTTCTGCGCGAAGAAGACACCCGCGACGTGCTCGCCCTCGGGGGTGTGAGTGGCGACGGGGATTCGTATTTGGGCTCCAACGTATGGAGCTTGTTCCGCCGCCGCATTGTGTGGTTGCTGGCCCTCTTCATCGCCGAAACGATCACCGGCATGGTGCTCCGCCATTACGGCCAAAACGGGGGCGAGGACCTCAAAATCAACCCGCTGATCTTCTTTGTGCCCTTGCTCATCGGGGCGGGCGGAAATGTGGGTTCGCAGGTCACCACCACCATCACCCGCGCCCTAGCGCTAGGCGAAGTAGGCACCAAGGACGCCGTGCGCGTCTTGCGACGCGAACTCATGGTGGCCACGCTCATTGGCTTCACCTTAGGCGCCGTGGGGTTTGCCCGCGCGTTCTTTGGGTGGTCGAGTGGTTTGGGAATGAGCGGAGTGGTGGGCGTGGCCTTGCCGGCCATTGTGATTTGGTCCGCCTCGGTGGGCAGCCTGCTCCCGCTGGCGGCCAAACGCTTAGGCATTGACCCCGCCGTGATGAGCGCGCCTTTCATCAGCACTTTTGTGGACGCGACGGGTCTCGTCATCTATTTCGAGATCGCCCAGTGGTTTGTGCGTGCCGGATGGCTTACAATTACGGTCTAGGCGATTACGGTCTAGGCTACGGAATCCTTTGGGAGTCATTGCCCGTATAACCTGAGTTAAGCATCATGCGCAAGTTCTTGTCTTCACTGGCCCTGGCGGCACTGTTGATTGCCCCGGCGTACGCCCAAACGAGCCCGGCGGCCCCTTCTGCTGAAGAGTTCGCTAAAGAAAAAGCCAAGGTCATCGAGCAGATGTCCGAGCTGCTCCGCCGCTTCGCCTTTGTCCCGGCGACCGACTTCGGTCAGCTGGACACGATGCTGGAAGCCCAAAAGGAGAGCTTGGAGAAGGCCAGCACGCCCGAGGCGTTTGTGGGCGTCATCAATCGCTCCTTCCAGCAGTTCGGCTTTAGCCACATCGCCCTCTTTTCGCCGCGCGCGGCCGACGCCCGCAACACGGCCCGCATGGTGGGCATCGGGATTCGCATCCAGCTGGAAGCCGACGGCATCCTCGTGGTCTTCCCGTTCCCCGAAGGTCCGGCCAAGAAGGCCGGCATCCTGCCCGGCGACTTGATTTTTGAAGCCAACGGCAAGGCGGTGCGCAGCACGGCTGACCTGGCGGGCGAGGAAGGCACGGAAGTGACCGTGAAGGTGCGACGCGACGGCGAAGTGAAGGAATTCACCATGAAGCGCGAGCCGTTCAGCACCGTCATCCCGGAGAAGATCGATTGGCTGGACAAGGAAACCGCGATGGTCACCATCCCCACCTTCGACGTGGGATTCAATGGTCAGAACGTGCGCACGATCATGATGGACGCCGCCAAGGCCAAGAACATGATCATTGACCTGCGCGGCAACGGCGGCGGGGCCGTCATCAATCTGCAACAGCTTTCGGGCTACCTGATGACGCGCGAGCAGAACCTCGGCACGTTCATCGGTCGCAGTGACTACGAGCGCTACAAGACTGCGCACCCGGACCAAGAGAAGCCGGAGCTGGCCGCCATCGCCAAGTGGCGCAACAACCCAATCCGCCCGGCCCGCGCCACCAACGTCGAGCCGTTCAAGGGTCGCATCGTGGTTCTGATTGACCCGGGCACGGGTAGCGCCAGTGAAATGCTGGCCGCCTCTCTGCGCGAGCAAGCCGGAGCCGTTTTGGTGGGCAAGCCCTCCGCCGGCGCGGTGCTGGCGAGCATCATGCGCCCGATGGAACACGGCTACCTGCTGCAGTTCCCGCTCACCGACTACGTGACGCCGAAGGGCATGCGCATCGAGGGCAATGGCATCAAGCCGGACCACGATGTGGAAACCGTGGTGCGATTCGGCGAAACCGACCTTTGCGTGCAGAAGGCCCGCGAGATCTTCGCCCAGCCGTAAGCGTCTACTGAACGCCCAGACCCGCCGGGGGCTTCGTGCTCCCGGCGAATCCGGCCAGCGCCAGCAGTGTCACCGCGTAAGGCATGGCCGCCCACACTTCGCTCGGCCACACCGTGCCCATGATCGGCACGCCCTGGAACACGAGTTGCAGGCTCTGCACCGCACCGAACACCAGGCACGCCGCCAAGAGCGGCAAGGGGCGCCACCCTACCAACACCAAGGCGGCCAGCGCGATGAAGCCCCGCCCCGCCGTCATGCCGTCGGTGAAGCCGCTGGCATTCGCCATGATCCAGGTGCCACCTAGGCCGCAGAACAGGCCCGTGCCCAGGAGTGCGAGGTAACGAATGGCCACCGGATTGAGGCCGACCAGGCGCGCCTTCACCGGGTCCTCGCCCACCGCCCACAGGTGCAGTCCGCCGCGCCCCCGCAGGATCACGGCCATCACCACGGCGATGAGCACCAAGATGATGGAGGCCAAAACGGCTTGCGGCACCCGCACGACCCCGCTGAGCGACTGCGAAAAGCGTTCCAGTTTGCTGACGTAGTTTGTTGCGCCAATGGCAATCAGGTTCAGTGCCATCCCCGCCACGATGTGGTCCATGCGGTAACGCTGTGTGAGCTCGGCATGCGCCAGGCTCAGCACGGTGCTCGCCAACAGGGCCGCCACCATCCCGAGGTACGGGTTGCCTGTAAGCGCCCCCACCACCGCCGCCGCGCACGCCCCCACCAGGAGCTTGCCCTCCAGCGCGATGTTCATCACTCCGCTACGCTCGCTCAGCAGCCCGCCAAACCCGGCCAAAACCAGGGGCACCGCCAGCGAGAGCGTATTGGTGAAGAAGGTGACGAACTCATTCATGGGCGTTGTCCTTCCGCTGTGAAGCGGACGCAAAGAGGAGAATCAGGCCGCCCAGCATCAGGCCGCTCAGGCCCTTGGGGATGCCAATTTGGTTCATGCCCGTGGTCGCGGCATTAAGGGCGGCGAACAGAAGCGCACTGGGGGCGAGCGCAAGGGGATTGGCTCCGGCCAGCAGGGCGACGCCGAGGCTATCGAACCCCTTGCCACTGGTCATTCCATCGTAAAAACGGTTTTGGTCCGCCACCACCAGTAGGGCTCCGGCCAGGCCCGCCAGCCCGCCGCTCATGGCGAAGGCGCGGAACTGCACCATCTCGGCCGGGATGCCCGCAAAGCGCGCGGCGGTGGCGTTGGTGCCGACGGCTTCGAGTTCGTAGCCGCCCACCCGGTGCTTGCGCCAGTACCAGAGCCCGACCATCAGCGCGAGCCCCAGGGGGAGCGCCCAGTCCAGTTCCGCTCGGCCAAATTTGGCGATGGGGGCCCACCGCAGAGACTCATCCAGCATCTTGGTGGTCGCCCCACCCGCGTTGGGGTCCTTCATCGGCCCCTTTACCAGCCACCCCGTAAGCAGGAACGCCAACTGGTTGAGCATGATGCAGCTGATCACTTCGTGACCACCCCGGAAGGTGCGCAGCGCCCCCGCCGGCAACGCCCACAGCGCACCCGCCAGCACTCCGGCGGCTATGGCGATGACAAGCTGACCCGGGAATGCGGGAGCCAAAGCCACCGCCCCGGTGGCACACGCGCCCACCAGCATCTGGCCTTCGGCCCCGATGTTGAACAACCCGGCGCGAAGGGCCAACCACACCGCCACCCCGCCAATCAGCAAGGGGGTCAGTTCACGCAAAGTGAGAGCCCAGCCCCGGGGTTCGCCGAAGCTGCTCCCCCAGAGTTCGGGCACCCATTCCGAAGGCGGCACGGGTGTAAGGAAAAGGGGGCCAAGCGCTAGGGCCACCACCACCAGCACCAAAGCCACACGCGCCCGGCCGCTCATGCTTCCTCTCCCAGCATCATGCGGCCAATGGCTTCGCGGTCGCGGGCTTGCTCGGGGGCGGGCACCCGGAGTTCGCCGTGGCTGATGGTGATGATTCGATCGCAGTGGGCGAGCAGTTCATCGAGGTCAAAGGAGACCACCAAGGCGCATCCCCCGGCCCGAGTGTGGGCGCGGAGCGCCCCGTACACATCGTCAATGCCGGCCAGGTCCAGGCCCCGCGCGGGTTGGAAAGCCAGCACCACCCCGCCGCCATCGGCCAGGGCTCGTCCGGCGATAAATCGTTGCTGGTTGCCCCCGCTGAGGCCGCCAATCGGTTGATCCAGACTGACAAACTTGGTGCGGAATCGCTCCGCCATCGCCTGGGCGGCCACCCTTGTGGCGGCCAAGTCTCGCCGCCCATTGCGGGCAAAGGGCGGGCGCAGATGCTGGCCCAAAGCGGCGTTCTCCACCAGCGGCCACGAGGCAATCATCGCCTCTTGGTAGCGATCCTCGGCAATCAGCCGCAAGCCCGCGCCGAGCCGCGCCCGGGTGCTCGCCTTGGTCACATTCAGCCCTTGCAAGCGGATGGTGCCGCGATCAGGCCGCAACACGCCCATGATAGAGCGCAGGAGTTCTCTCTGCCCGTTGCCGTCCACTCCGGCCAGGCCCACGAGTTCACCCGCCCGAAGCGAGAACGAGACGTCCCGCAAGGAGTGCCCCAAAGTCAGGTTCTCCACCACCAGGTTTTCTTCACCGAGGTTGGGCGGGGTCAGTTCGGGGGCTTCCACACTACGCCCCACAATCGCTTCGGCGAGTTGCGGCGCGGTCAGCCCCGCCACCGGGCGGCTTTCAATCAATTTGCCCCCGCGCAATACGGTCACTTCGTCGCAGCCTTCCAGCACTTCCGGCAAGCGGTGCGTGACGACGATAATTGTCTTGCCCCCTTCCGCCAGTTGGCGCAGCGTGCCATAAAGGCCCTCGGCGTCGGCGGGCGAAAGCATGGCCGTGGGCTCGTCCAGGATCATCGTCTCGGCGTTGCGCCAAAGCAGCTTGAGAATCTCGAGCTTCTGGGTTGCACCGGGGCTCATGGTGGCGGCCGGGGCCGTCCAATCGAATTCAAACCCCAAGGGCTTGGCCAGGGCCTCAGCCCGTTCAATCACGGCGGCTTGGTTCAGCCACGGGCCATCTTCGGCCCCCAAAATCAGGTTGCGCCAGGCGGGCAACGCCGGGATCACGCTATCGTGCTGGTTCACCATCCCAATGCCCCGGGCGATGGCATCGGACGAGCTTTGCAGGCGCACCGCCTCGCTACCAATGTGCACTTCCCCTTCGTCCGGCTGGAGCGCCCCGAAGAGCACCCGCATCAGCGTGGTCTTGCCCGCCCCGTTCTCGCCGACGAGCGCGTGAATCCGGCCCTTCTCGGCGCGGAAATCTACATTTTCAATGGCAGTAAATGACCCAAATCGCTTGGTGATGTGACGCAGGTCAATGTGGCTCACGGGGTATGCCCCTTCCGCAAAACTTCATATAGGGCAGCCGTGGTCCACTGCCCGTGCCCCTCTTCCTCCAAAGGCCGCAAGAGATCATCCACCAGCTCCGTACCCGGCACGTTCGCGTCAATCTTGAACGCGTATTCCTTGACGTATCCGAAATCCTTGCGTTGATGGGTGATGGCAAAGCCCGGGCTCCAGTCCTGATTCAGCACCTTCGGGCCGTAGTTTTGGAACGCCCACGATCCACCCGCCCCCGCCCCAATCAAGGCATGGGTTTGGGTCAAATCCAGTCCCGCCCGGTCCGCAAAGGCGAGGCATTCGGCCATGCCCAGCAACGCTCCGCCCACCGCGATCTGGTTGGCCATTTTCATCACTTGGCCTTGCCCCGGGCCGCCCACGCGGGCCACTGTGCGGCCGTAAGCCGCGAGATAAGGGGCCACCGCCTCGGTGTCGGCTTCATCGCCGCCCATAAAAATGGTGAGGGTGCCGGCCTGCGCTCCCATGGAACCACCGGTAATCGGCGCGTCCACAAACCGCATCCCGGCCGCCGTGAGCTCCTCATGAAGCTCTAGCGCCACCGCCGGCGCAATGGTGCTGTGGTCCACAAATAGGGTGCCGGGGCGGGCGTGCGGGATCATGGCCCGCAGGCAGGCCTGCACGTCTTCTGACCGCGAAACGCACAGCGCAATGAGGTCGCAGTTCCGGGCCAATTCGGCCAAGTACGCCGCCACCTTGGCCCCTTGCTCCCGCAAGGGCGCGGCTCGCTCGGCCGTCCGGTTCCACACCGTCACGTCGTGGCCTGCGCGAACCCAATGGCCCGCCATGGGTGCCCCCATGACCCCGAGCCCGACAAACCCCAGACGCATGGGCTCCATTACACCCGACGCGACCGGACGGATGCCCCGTTGGCGTGCGCCGGGAAGCCTTCTAACTGGCCCATGGTCTCAATCACCGGGGCCAGAGCTTCCAAGTCCTCTTCGGCGAGGTGAATGAGCGATTGGAATTTTAGGAACGTCTGCACATTCAGCGGGCCACCAAAACGTGCCGCCCCGCTCGTAGGCAAGGTGTGGCTCGGTCCGGCCGCGTAGTCTCCCGCGCTCTGCGGGGTGCTGAGCCCCAGCGCAATGCAGCCCGCGTTGCGGATATCGCCAATCCACTGGCTGGCTTCGTCACCGAGAATCGAAAGGTGTTCGGGGGCAAATCCGTTGATGAAGGTCACTGCTTGTGTCGGATCTGGGCAAACCACCACCACGCCAAAGTCTCGGAGCGCCGCCCGCATGGAATCGCGTCGCTCGGCAAACGCCAGCTGATTTTCCGCGGCCTCGATGATCTCCTGGGCGTGGTCGGCGCAAGTCGCAATCAGCACCCCCACGTTGTCCGCCGCGTGCTCAATTTGGGTCAGCCAGTCGGCGGCGGCTAGGTCAGCGGGGGCATCCTCATGCGCCCACACGCACACTTCGCTCGCGGCGGCGTACTGGTCCACCCCCACTGCCCCCCAAAGTTGGCGCTTGGCTTCGTTGACATAGGCGTTGCCCGGCCCCACCACGAGGTCTACGCGCTCAAAACCTTCCCAGCCATAAGCCAGGGCGCCCATCGCCACGGCCCCGCCCGCCTTCAATATCTTTTGCAGGCCAAGCAGTCGAGCCGCCACCAACATGGCCGCATTCAGGGTGCCGTCTGGCTTGGGCGGCGAGGCCAAAATCACGTCCTGTACGCCTGCCACCAGGGCCGGAATGGCGTTCATCGCCACGCTGCTGGGGTAGTCGGCCTTGCCCCCGGGCACATAGACCCCGGCGCGGCCCACCGGCATCATGCGTTGCCCGACCAAGCCCGTGAACTCCGCCCCTTCGCAAGCGTCCATGCGCCAGCCATAGGTGCCGTTCAGCTCTTCCCAGCCTTCGGTGAGGACTCCCAGTTGGACTTCGTGAAAATCTCGCACCCGCTCAATCATCTGGGTGATCGCGGCCAGTTGCGCCTCGTCCACCGTGGCGGCTTCGAGTTCCTCTTCGGTCACCCACAGGTTCTCAAGCTGGGGCGCATCGAGCTGCCGCACTCGGGCCAGCACGGCCGTCTCTCCGCCTTGCTCAATCTCCTGCAAAATCTCCCGGACGCGATCCTGCACTTCCGGCATCGGCCGGGGCCGTCGTTGCTGCCAGCGGCGCAGCGCCGGGTCGTTGATGTCCAGCACGGGGCAAAGGCTCATGTCCCCTTACTATGGCTTTGCCACCGGGGTGTCGGCGGGTCCCCTTTCCCGCAGAATGGTCCCAAAAACGGAACGATTGCGGAGGAAACGATGTTTAGTCAATTAACGGTGCCGTACAAATGCGAGCATCGGAGGATTCAGAAATGAAGCATGTACTTTTCGGCGCCGTCGCGGCTGCCAGTCTCGCCGCCACCGCTTACGCTCTCGCCCCGACCTCGGGTCTCGCCGTGGGTGAAAAGGTTTCCCCGTTCCACCCGCAGCACGTTGCTGGCCCCCTGGCCAACAGCGACAAGTGCTTCCCCTGCACCTTCCAAGCCCGCCCGCAAGTGCAGGTTTGGGTCAACGGCGACAGCATGAGCAACGTGGCCAAGATCGGTATGGCTCTCGAAAAGGCCGCCAGCACCCACTCCAGCAAGGAGTTCAAGGCCATGATCGTGATGGTGACCCCGAAGGATCAAGTCGACGCCATGAAGGCCAAGGCCGGTGAATTCGCTCGCACCTCGGGCTTCAAGAACACGGCCATCGCCATCCTCGCCAAGAACGACGATGCCGTGACCGCCTACAAGTTCAACACCTCGGCTGACGTGAAGAACACGGTGTTCGCCTACAAGGATTGGACCGTGAAGGCCAAGATGGTGAACCTGGTGGGTGACGAAGCGGGCCTCAAGAGCCTGAACAACACCATCGCCGGCCTCTAAGGCTCGCGCTCAAGACTCCAACCGAAAAGCCCCCTGCGCCAAGTGCGTAGGGGGCTTTTTTGGGCCTGGCTGGGGTGATGTGTCGGTTAACGAAGCAGGGTTTGGGCATGGGCGATGCGCTCGTGCATGCGGTCGCGGCCCAAGACTTCCATCAATTCCCACAGGCCCGGCCCGTAAGTGCGGCCGGTCATCGTCACGCGAGTGGGGTGCACGATGGGGCCGAGTTTGCCGACGCCCAGCACGTCCACCTGTGACTTCAGGAACGCCTCAATCTCGGCTTGCGTCGGGTTTTCGCCCTGCTCGCTCAGCCATTGGTCCAGGTTGGCAAAGAGTGGCGCCACGTGGGCCTCGCCGAACCACTTCTCCACCGATTTCTCATCCAATTCCGGCTGCGGGGCAAAGAAGAATGCGCATGCGGGGCCGAACTCGGCCAGGGTAGTCACACGCTCTTGCTCCAAGCGCAGGGCGGCGTCCAGGCGCGGGTCGCCTTCCGCTTCCGCGTCCACCAGCAGCTTCAGGCCGGCCAGCATGGCCGCGCCTTCCTCGCGCTCGTTCCAATAGGCGTGGGTGGACGGGCGCTTGGCGTAATCCAGCACTGTCTGGCGGAGGGTGGCGGCGTCCATGGCCCGCAGATAGTGGCCGTTCATCCAAATGAGCTTGTCGGGGTCAAAAATCCCCGGCGAACCGTTGAGGCTCTCCACGCTAAAGAGCGAGGACATCTCCTCCATGCTCATCAGCTCGCGGTCATCCCCGGGGGCCCAACCAATGAGGGCGATGAAGTTCGCCAGCGCGCCGGGCACGTAGCCCGCATCGCGGTAGTCCAGGCAGCGGGTATCGCCGTGGCGCTTGCTCAGCTTCTTGCCGTCCTTGCCGTTGATCACCGGCACGTGCACCCACATCGGTTGCTCCCAGCCCAAAACTTCGTACAGCCACACGTGCTTGGGCGCACTGCTGATCCACTCTTCACCCCGAATCACGTGGGTGATGCCCATCAGGTGGTCATCCACCATCGCGGCAAAGTGGTAGGTCGGCATGCCGTCGGCCTTGATCAGCACCGGGTCGTCCTGGGTGCTGCCGTCGATCTCCACGCGCCCACGCACCGCATCCTGGATCACCAAGCGCTGATCGCGGGGCATGCGCAGCCGGATGACGCCCGGCTTGCCCTCGGCTTGGGCCGCCGCCACCTTCTCAGGGGCCGCGTCGCGCCAGTTGCCACCAAAGTAGCCCGTGGGCTGCTTGTTGATCTGCTGGAACTCGCGCATTTCGGTCAGCTCTTCGCTGGTTTCAAAGGCGTAGTACGCGTGGCCGCTCTCCAGAAGCTGTTTGATGATCGGCTCGTAGAGTCCGGCTTCCTTGCGCTCACTCTGCCGGTAGGGGGCGTTCGGGCCGCCTACATCCGGGCCTTCGTCCCATGTAATGCCGATGTAGCGCAGGCTCTCGAGAATTTCTTCTTCGCACCCTTCGATGAACCGAGTGCGGTCCGTGTCTTCGAGTCGGATGATGAATTGCCCGCCAAAACGTCGCGCCAAGAGGTAGTCAAACAGGGCCGTTCGGACATTGCCGACGTGGGGCGAGCCCGTGGGACTCGGTGCGTAACGTACGCGAACAGACATACTTTGCTGAGGCTACCTGCGGACCTATGCAACCTCCGGGGCATGAGGCCGTTCACAATAGCAAGACGCCCATGAGTGATGCCGGTCGAGATTGGTTTTATGTGGGGCATTACGGGCAATTAGGCCCGCTCACATCAGAACAGATGGAGGAACTTGCCCGCGATGGCGTCATCGCGTCGGACACCTACGTGTGGTCGACGGGAATGCCGGACTGGCGACCGGCAGGCGATACCAAGGAACTCCAGGGCATTGTGGCCAAGCCGGCCGCGGAATACGAACCGCCCCCGTTCACGCCACCGGGTGCCCTGGCAGCCAATGCCCCGGTGAGCCCGGCCAACCCGGCCCAGCCGGTGGCCTCGATCAACACGCCGATTTTCGGTGTCGGCGGCCCGTGGGGGCTGAACAACCTGCCGGTGAGCGACAAGAGCCGCGTGACGGCGGGGCTGCTGTCCTTCATTCCGGGCGCGGGCAGGCTTTATCTGGGCTACAGCGCCCACGGCTTGTTGCAGATTCTCCTGTTTGTGTTTGGCTGCGGCATCGGCTGGCTGTGGTCCATCGGCGACGCCATATTTATTCTTTCCGGCGGGCTGAAGCTGGATGGCTACGGTCGCCGCCTGCCGGACTAAGTTCGTTCTTCTGCTTCCAGAATGAAAGAGCCCCCGGCTCCCTTTGCGGGAACCGAGGGCCTTTTTGTATGCGCGCTACGGGAGCTTAGTTGCCGCCGCGTCCGCCGCCTTGGCCGCCACCCGGCCGTTGCGGCATCGGCGGTTGCACCCACTGCGTGAACGCTCGGCCCGTCATCTCACCCCAAAGGGCGCGCTGTTGCTGGTTCAGGATTTGCAGGGCTTGCTGCTGCGCGGTGCGGCGCTTGCCCAGCATCTCGTTCCAGTCCATCGGAGCCCCCGGGCCACCCGGTCCGCCGGGACCACCCTGGCCCTGACCGCCACCGAAGCCGCCGCCTTGCTGGCCGCCGCCCTGGCCACGTCCACCTTGGCCCTGACCCGGTCCGCCCGGACCTCCGGGGCCGCCGGGGCCGCCCGGACCACCGGGGCCACCCATCGGGAGACCGTTCGCACGGATGATGTCCATGATCGCTTGGCGCTGATCTTCGGAGATTTGCAGGGCTTCACCGTGGCGCGGATCGAGCCATGCCATCGGGGCATCCCACTGCAGGGCAATCTGGTTGAGGCGATTCATCTGCCCTTCGTTCAGGATGTCCGCCAGCGGGTTCGGCGGGGGACCACCCGGTCCACCCTGACCCGGTCCACCTTGACCTTGACCGCCTTGGCCCTGACCCGGACCACCCTGGCCGCGCCCACCTTGACCGCCGCCGCCGGGGCCACCCGGTCCGCCGGGGCCGCCCGGTCGCATGTTGTTGATCTGCTCGATCTGCTGCGCCGACAGGCGAAGTTCTTGCTGCACCGTGCTCATGCGAATCACGAACATCGGGCCGGATTGCATGCCGCCTCGTCCACCGGGGCCGCGCTGACCGCCGGGGCCACCCGGTCCACCTTGCTGCGCCAGGGCAGCCGTCGACATCACAGCGATGGCGGCGAGAGCGACGATAGTGTGCGTCAGTTTCATCTTTGACTCCTTAATTAGGCGTTTGCCTGATCGTATTCTTCGCCAGAGAGTTTAGGAATTTATGAGGAAACGTCGGTCCCAGAAAAATTTATGAAAAAAGTTGTGCCGGAGCCCAATTCCGACTCCACGCGAAGCTGAGCGTGCATGGCCTGGGCCAATCCCTGCGCGATGCTGAGCCCCAATCCGTAGCCACCCGAAGTGCGCGCCCGCGAGGGATCGGCGCGATAAAACCGTTCGAAGAGGTGCGGGAGGTGCTCGGCGGCGATGCCGGCGCCGGTGTCCTTCACTCGCAATTCGTTTGCCTCCCCGGCCACCGTGATTCGCCCCTCGGCCGGGGTGTAGGCCGCCGCATTCTCCAGCAGATTGCGCAAGAGTTGCACCAACGCATCCGGCTGGGTGACGACGCTCTCCGGCAAGGAATCGACGTGAACGCGGGGGTCGTTTTCGAGCCCTGCCGCTCGCACCGCCTCGGCCACGATGGGCGCCAGGGGCACCGGCGCCAGCGTTAAAGCGTTCCCGGATTGATCCATCCGGCTGAGTTGAAGGAGCATGGCGGTGAGGCGATTCATGCCTTCGGCCAGCCGCAACACGCGCTCCAGCGCTTGGTCTTTCTCTTCGGGGGTGGCCTGCGGATGCAGCCCATTTTCCGAAGCCAGCACGATCCCCGTCAGCGGCGTGCGCAATTCATGGGCGGCATCGCTACTAAACCGGCGCTGTTGCTCCAGGGCGTGCTCGGTGGTCCGCTTGGCGTCTTGCAGGCGGCGCGTCATCGTGTCCAGGCTTCGCCCCAAGTCACCCATCTCGTCCGGGCCAGTCGCCGGCATCGGCACCACGTGGTCAGGGTTTTGGCTAATTGCGCGGGCCGCTTCGGCCATTTGCGCCACCGGGCGCAGCACTTGCCGCGAAAGCACCCACGCCGCCAGCCCGCTGATCAGCCCCACCCCCGGCAGCAGCCACAGCCATGTTTGCAATTGCACCTGCTCCAACAAAGCGAACGAGCCGTTCTCTTGGGCGATCTGGACGATCAGCACCTCGTCATTCGGGCCGCGCTGCTGAAGGGAAAGCAAGCGGTAAGAAACCCCGTTGATCGTCGTGGTGACAAACAACGGGTTCGGGCTGGCTTTGGCCAACTCAAATTGCCGTTGGTCGAGGGGCTCGGTTTGCCCCCGGGGGCCGAGAACTCGGCCTTCGGCATCCATGATCCGCACCGGTCCGCCTTGGAGTTCTGGCGGTTGGCGGCGACCATTTCGCCGTTCGCCCTCATTGACCGGCGGCCCTTGGGGGTTTTCGGGTGCTGGTTCCCCGTTGAATCCTCCCGGCCCCCCATTGAAGCGGGGATTCCCTTGGGGGCCACCCTGCACCTGCTCGCGCATCCACGGCGGGTTCCCTTCTCCTCCCCCCGGTCCGCGCCCCGGCCCGGCGACCATCTGCGCGCGACGCAGCAGAATCTCATCCAGCACTTGCGTGGCCACCCGCTGGGTTTGAGTCATTTGCAGGGCGGCGAGCCCCACCATCACCAGCAAGATGGCCAACGCATTGGCCACCACCAAGCGAAACCGGAGCGACCTCATCATGGATTTACGGCGACTCCATGGTGTAGCCCAGACCGTGGATGGTGCGGATGATGCGACCCTCGGGGTCCACCTTCTTGCGCAACGACGACATGTGGAAATTCACGGTGTTCGGCAAGGCTTCGTCGCTCTGGAACACGCTCTCCAAAATCTGCTCCCGCGAATACACCCGGCCGGGGTTGCGGGCCATCGCCTCCAGCAACTGAAACTCGCGATGCGTGAGCTTCACTGGTTCCCCGTCCACCGTCACGCTCTTGTTGTGGGTGTCCACCTCGATCGGCCCGACCACAATGCGGCTCTTCTTGAGTTGCACTTCGCGGCGGGTGAGCGCGCGCACGCGGGCCAGCAGTTCATCCAAGGCGAAGGGCTTGACGAGGTAGTCATCCGCGCCCACGTCCAGGCCCATCACGCGGTCCTTCACTTCGTCACGGGCGGTGAGCATGAGGATGGGCGTGCGGACATCGGCGTGGCGCAGGCTCCGGCAGACGGCCATACCGTCCTTGCCCGGCAGCATCACATCCAGCAGGATGAGGCCGTAGGAGTTCATCATCGCCATGGTCTCGCCCTCGGGGCCGGTACTCGCCATTTCGGGCGCGTGACCTTCTCGGCGCAGTGCGGTGGCCACCCCACTGGCGATATCCGGGTCATCCTCGATAATGAGCACGCGCACGCTCAGATTGTAGGCGCATCCTGTGAGGAATTTGTGAGGGCGAGTTCGCCTGGGACTCTGCGGGGCGGCTCGGCGTAGAATTTCAGCATGACGACCGTGTGGGTGTTGGCGGCCTTGGGGGCTAGCTTCGCGTCTCCCACCACCCAGCCGGGGCTGGATATTGTCCGCAACGCCCGCAAGCAGGTCGGAGTCACCACCAGCTACGACCCGGCCTACGTCCGGCTGAGCTACCCCGGGGGCGACGTGCCGAAGAACACCGGGGTATGCACGGACGTTGTGGTGCGGGCTTTGCGCCCGCTGGGTTACGACCTGCAGAAGCTCATCCACGAGGATTGGCGAGCAAACCGCCGCGCCTACGGCGGTGGCCAGCCCGACCGGAACATTGACCACCGCCGCGTTGTGAATCAGCAGATCTTCTTTGCCCGCCGGGAGAAGCGCTTAGCGGCAGGTGCGGCCTATGCGCCCGGGGATTTCGTAGCGTGGAAGTTGCCCAACGGACGATTGCACATTGGCGTCGTGAGCGACCGCAAATCGGGCCAAGGCGTTCCCCTTATCATTCACAATATTGGCCGGGGCGCCCAGGAAGAGGATGTGCTCAAGGCGTGGGATCAAATCGGCCATTACCGTTGGTTCAACTCTGCCCGCTAGTTCAACCTATCCGGTGACGTAAAGCCCCATAGGGTGCCAAGATGGCACCATGAGCGAAACGGCGGGCACGGGCTTCAGTTGGCAAAAGCTGGCGCTGCCCGTGGTGATGGCGGCGCTGGCCTATTGGCTTCTGCGCGATTTCCCGACCGAGCAGCGCCACGTCGGCACCATCTTCGCCCTCACCGTGGGGCTCTGGATGAGCGAAGTGATGCCCCTCGGAATCACCGCGCTCGTCAGTAGCGCGCTCCTCATCCTGGCGGGCGGGCTCAACGAAAAGAAGGTGTTTGCCGCCTACGGCGACACCACCATTCCGCTCTTTATCGGGAGCTTCATCTTGGCCAAGGGGATGGAGGTCACTGGCCTGGGCGAGCGCTTTGCCCACCTCATCCTGGCCCAAAAGTGGGCCACGCGCTCCGCCTCGGCCTTGCTCCTCTCGGTGGGGGCCATCGCGTGCCTTCTCTCACTCTTTATCAGCAATACCGCCACCACGGCCATGCTCTTGCCCATTGGCTTGAGCCTACTGGCGGCCATTGGCTCGCCCGACCAAACGAGGCTCTACGCCATCGGCCTCATGATGATGCTGACGTGGGGTTCCAGCATTGCCGTCGGCGTGCCCGTTGGCACCCCGCCGAACCTGATTGGCATCGATATGCTGGCCAAGGCCACCGGGGAACGCATCGGCTTTCTGCAGTGGATGACCTTCGGGATGCCCATCACCCTCGCCATGCTGGTGGCGTGCTGGGCGGTGCTGCGCTGGCGCTACGGACGCGGGGCCCCGGCCACCGCTCCCGTCGCGCCGGTCTCCCGGGCCTGCCTGGCTGAAATGGGCCGCATGAGCGAAGGGCAACGGAACACCTTGTTGGCCTTTGTAGTGGCGATCATTCTATGGATGCTGCCGGACAGTTTGCTGGCCATCATGGGGCCGGAAAACGAGTTCGCCAAACAGTTTGCCGCCCGGGTGCCAGCCAGTGTGGCCGCCCTCATCGGCGCGAGCCTGCTCTTCCTTCTGCCCGGGCGCCAAGAGGATTCGCGCATGAACTGGCGCACCGCCGCCAGCATCGACTGGGGCACGATCCTGCTCTTCGCCGGCGGGATTGCCCTGGGGCAAGCGATGTTCGAGAGTGGACTGGCCAAATCTCTGGGCGAGATGGCGGCCGAGGCCAGCGGTGCCCGCACGGTGTGGGGCATCACGGCTTTGGTCACCGCTGCGGCCATCTTGCTCAGCGAACTGGCCAGCAACACCGCCGCCGCCACCACGCTGGTGCCGGTGGCCATTGGCCTGGCCGAAGGGGCGGGCGTATCGCCGGTGGCTCCCGCCCTGGGGGTGGCGCTGGGGGCCAGCATGGGCTTCATGTTGCCGGTCAGTACCGCCCCGAATGCGATTGTTTACAGTTCGGGGCTGGTACCGGCGCGTGAGATGCTCAAGTCCGGCATCCTCATCGACATCATTGGTTTCATCGTGGTGATGGCCGGCCTGATGCTCATCCTGCCGGCCATGGGGTTAGCCTAGCGAATCTGGATCCGCTGCGAAAGCACGCGGAAACCTTCCCAGGCTTCGTCCTGCGTGTCGCTGATTTGGTTTTCGGGCAAGATGAACCCGAACTGACCCTTGTCTCGCAACTCGATCGTGTAGGCGGCGGCGTTAAACCGGTCGTACATGTAGTCCGGCGTCACACCACTCGCCAGGTAGAGGGTCGGCCCCGTGGCGCCGATGGTGTAGAAGTGCTCGTGCTGGTCGGCCATGAACTTGCGCATGGTCGTGCCCGTTAAGCGCAGCCAGGCCTCACCCGGGGATGGGGTCGCCGTGTAGCCCCACGCCCACAGCACGTACTCGCCGTAGCTGTGGTAGTCAATAAAGGCCCCCACCGGGGAGATGTTGTTCACCAAGTTCACGAGAGCTTGGCTTTCGGGCTCACTGAGGGCCGAGGGGCCACGATAGATATCCGAACTCTGGGTTCCGCTCGAGCCCGAACCGCCCCACCCTTTCGAGAAATTGCGGTTGAGGTCAACACCGAACGAGCCACCGGAATTCGGCCGCCGATTCTTGCGCCACATGCGGTTGGTGGACCACGTGTAGGCGTAGCCATCCGGATTCATCACCGGGATGAAATAGTAGGCCGTGCCGGGGCGGAACGGCTTCAGCAAATCCGGGTCGCCGGTCAGGTTATCCAGCAACTTGCGGAAGATATGCATGCCGCTGGCCGGGCTGATCCACTCGCGAGCATGAATGCCGAAATTCGCCACAAACGAACGCTGCTCAGGCGTATTGCGGATGCGCCGAAACACGCGGTAAGCCCAAATTGGCCGCCCTTGCACACTGGTGCCAATCTGGGTGCGAGTCACCAGATTGGGGTTTTGCAGGCGCCATTCTTCGTACTGCCCGATGATCTGGTCGTAGTTGTAGTACTGGGTGCGGTAGTTAAGGGTCGCGGGCTGCGGGCGCTGATCCCAGCCGCGCGGATCGGGGAGTTCGCCCACCCAGCGATAAGGCATGCGCAGGCTCCACAGCTTGGGAAACTCGCCCGGCCCGACGATGATATCGGTGCGACCGCGATGAATGTGGCAGGAGAAAATGCCAAGGTCCGAATCCGCGAGCCGCTGGGCATCGGCATCATTCCGGACTTCAACGCTGTACCGGTTCCAGCCGGTTTGAGCCCAAGACGAAACCGCGAGGGCGGCAATAAGCAGGGAACTGGTGAGTCGCAGACGCATGACAATCAAACTCCAAGGATGGTTGCGCAAAACTTACCACTTGGCCCCGGTGGCGCGCCACAAACGAGGGGAAGCCCGTATTTTTGCGAACCCTCGCGGAGGGGAAACCCAGAAACGAACCCCGGGGCTGTGTCGTCTTAAGGTGCGTATGTCTCTCACGGCTTGCCTCCTCTTGGCAACCTCAATGTCTCCCGGCGCGGGCGTCCCTGCTCAAATGGCTCCGGATGAGGCTATGACCACCCTCATGAAAGCCACGGAGCTGAGCTATTCAGAGATTCCGGGCTTCTTCCAGGTCACTTTTGATATCGCCGATTCACCCCGCAAGCACACGATTTACATGCGGTCCAGTGCCGAGGAATACAACTCGCTGAAGGCCGCCGAAGCGTTTGGCATCGTGTGGGAAAGCACTGACGCCGCCCCCAAGGAACTGCTGGAAAAGGCCTTTTCCTATCGATTCAAGGCGGGAGGCCTGGCCTACGAACGGCCGAGCGAAGCGCAGAACCTGCACCGCATCCGCTACCGCCTGCACATTGACCCGCGCCGGGACGCCAAACAGGTTCGCGAACTCTTGGCGATTGTAGCGTCCACCTCGGACTTCATGGAGAAGGAGCTGAACGGCGAGGAGGACAAGCAATGAGCCTAACCTCTCTGAGTCTGTTAACGGCCCTGCTGATGACGCCGGCTATGCCGCAAGAAGCCAGTGCGCTCGATTCTCCCGAAGGCAGGCGCATGGAAGCCGCGCTGAAGGCCACCGGGTTCAGCTACGGACGATCGCAAGACCAAAAGGCGTTCATCGTGCTGTTTAGCCGCGAGGGCGAGCCGAACCGAACGGTCAACATTGCCCCCGTCCCGTCGGCCGTCGGGCCGATGCAAGGCCACCTCATCTACTCCACGATTTGGCGGGGGTCGAACCCCAGCCAAGAGCTCTTGAGTACCGCGATGAGCGCGATTCAGAAATACGGGAGTCCGTATCTCCTGAAGGCCCAAGATCAAACCTACATCCGGTTTGGCGAGACCTTCGACATCAACCTCGTGGCGGCAGAGCCCACCGCCGACGATCCGGGTGTGAAGCCGCTCAAGGACATGCTCTACTTTGTGGATGCGGCGTCGCACGCCATTTTGCTGGAAGTTCGTAAGCTGCCCGCCGAGCAACGAGGCGAAGGGTCGGGTTAGATATCATTCGCCAATCCTTGCTAGCCATGGTCGTGTTGCGATTATTGAGGATTTAGCGCCGGGTACTTGAAGTCTTCGGGTGGCAACATCTTTGCCTCCTTCAGTTCTCTGATCGTGCCGAAGCAGTGGTCGAGAATCACGCGCTTGCCGACCCACCCTCCTAAGGCCCAGGGTGGAAGATAAAGCTAGTTCACGCTCGACGCCCAGGTTCGATCAAGCCCTAATGGCGAGGCTAAACTTCTTCGTATCGCTGTCCTCCTCGTGCAATAGGAATTCGTGAGGAGATGAGCATTCCAGTACTCTTGTGTCGAAGGCCAGGCCGGCAGTACTGGAGAATCATTGCCTTCCGTGGAGTATTCGTAAGATTCGGGCCGCTCTTATGTACAGTAAGCGACCAAAAGCACGCAATATCTCCGGCTGAAGCCACTATGGGAACCCCTTGATCAGGATCATCTAGGGAGTGACACGATAGTCCAAAACTTGATCTTTCATGATTAAGTAGACCATGGTGCCAGGAACCAGGCAATGCCCAAACACATCCATTTGCAGTTGTGGATTCCGTCATCGAAACCCAGACCGTCAAGTAAGGGGTTGGCTCCACCGGACCATAGGCATCATCTTGATGCCATGAGAAAGCTTCTTGGGGCCCGGGGTTTTTGACAACATGTTGATTAAAATAGAGGTCGACATCTGGGCCGAGAAACGCCGTTGCAATCGCGACCAACTCCGCCCTGCGCGCAAATGACTTGACATCCTGACAGCGCTCGGCAACTCTCTGCATAAAGACAACAGCGCCATCCCTGCTTTTGCCTTCCCGACTCGCAAGGTTATCCAAGGATTTGTCAAGCTCAGCCATCTCTGCTGTGCTAAAAACAGAAGGAAAAATGGTGAACCCTTTAACCCTCATTTCCTCATGGTGTTGTGGATGCAGTGCCAGCCCCATCGTCGTCAGTAAGTTACTTTGGCACCGCCTGTAATAGGGCCTTTTTTCCTACTTGATATAGCAGCATCTTCGCCTCCTTGAGTTCCTTGCTGGTGCCGACGTAATGGTAGATCTTCATCCGCTCGTAGTCCACGCCCGCCGCTTCGAGCCGATGACGGTCAATCATGACCCGGCGTGGGAGGATGCCCCCTCGGCCCCGATCGTGGCGCGTGGCCACCACCAGCAGTCGTTCCGAGTCCAAGACCTCAAAAACTACCCTCGGCCCCGGGGGCTCCTTCATAAAGTAGTTCACCTCGCAAATCACTTGATCCTCAAGCTTGGCGCAAGCGGGGACGATGCGCGCGCGATGGGGGTCGAGCAATCGCACCTGGAACCCGATCATCACCCCGGCCACCAGCGCCACCCCGGCGACCACTCCGGTTGTCAACCATTTCCCTCGGGCCATGGTTTGTGCTACTCCTTCACGTCCGGAATTTCGCTCGCAAGCTGATCCCGGCACTGGCTGAGCCACGACTGATATCCCGATCCGAACTCAATGGCCTGGATTGAGCTCAGCTCTTCGGTGCCGGTAAAGGTTTTGCGGCCCGGATATTCAATCTCCGTGAAGCGGACGACCTCTTCATCTACCTCCTCGATTATCACCTGGATTTCGTCCTCGCCAATCCAGATATCCACCACTTCGCCGCGAGCTTGCAGTTCTTTGAGCAAGCCGTGGCAAGACCCCAACCGCCCGTAGGATTCCGGGAAGTTAAGGAACTTGCTCTCTATGGGGAAGAACTTCTGCAGATCTGCGTCCCTCGTCACTTCTTGCACTTTAGATAGTGGAATGTAGGAGAAGTAGGGAGATCCACTCCAGTCCCCCATCTTCACATTGCAGTGCAAGATCAAACCGTCTTCGTAAAGAGCGACCAGGTGGCCATTGAAAACACAATCTTCTGTCTCAACACTGACATGGCTCTTGAACATCTCTTGCAAGATATGGTGCAACGCCCTTTGTACGCGCCAAGTACCGTATTCGGGCCACGGGGGAGGCGCCAGTTCGCGATTGATCTCATCTAACCGTGCATCATAAGGATCATCCCACACCAGGTAATGAATGTCGTGGTCGTTCAGCACCTGGAACGTAGCCTGGAAGAAGTCACGCTCGTAGACCCGCATCAAGAGTTTGTCTTCTTCATGCGCGATGACTTGGCCGTGCACAGAGCTTCTCCCGTCTGTAGGCACGATCGCCAGGGGCTTCCCTTGTTGGCCCAGAGCTTCGACAATGTCCATCAGGGTCCGGGCCTTAGCGAGGGGCTTGAGGTGCCCATTCGGAGGGTTGATTTGGCGGATGGCGTCAATCTCCGGGTGCTGCGTCAGCCAGCGGGTGATCGAGTCGGCGGGGTAGGCGGCGCAGAAGCTGTTGAGGGAGTTGTACGGCGGCATCGCAACCACCACCGCGTCTACAATCACGTCCAGCACCAGGCTGGGACGCAAGACGCGGCCGTTGATTTCGAACTTGACCCACTGGCCAATGAGTTCCTGGAAGTTCCTCATGAATGGTTCCGCCTGCGCGAATCCTGTAGTCATACCCCGGTGGGGGAGGAAGGATTCACTTATCTGGCAACACAGATGGAGGCTTAGATCTTGCCAAGCGCTCCTTCTCGCGCTTGAAAGCAACGGCCCGTCGCCAATAATAGTAAGCGTTGCTCGTGACTCCGGAGACGACAACCGGCCACCATTCGCCTTTGTACTCGTAGTCAGTAAAGACCATATAGTTAACGAATACGAGAAAGGTCAGCAACCCCACGATGCCCGCTTGCTTCCAGGCACTCTTCAGGTCAGTTTCCAGGTTGTTGAGCCCGTAGAAGATCATCGTCCGATCGCCCGAATGCGCCCACCAATAGAAACCCCACAAAGAGAGCGCTGCCAGGTTAAAGAACGTCATTATCCAAAGCGCATTCGGTGGCATGAGCGGGAGTCCGGCGAGGAAGCGAGGCTACCGCCAAGGCGAGTTTGAGCTCAAGGGGCGCGGGGTGAGAAAGGAAGTGGAGCCGACAGCCGGATTCGAACCGGCGACCTGCTGTTTACGAAACAGCTGCTCTACCACTGAGCTATGTCGGCGTGCGCCAGCACCTATTATAGGCCAAAAAGGGCACGGCCCCAAGACCGCGCCCTCCGGCAAATAGGTCCCGCGCCTACTTGGTCGCGCGGCGGCGGCGGGCCAGCGCCACCAGCCCGGCTCCCAGCACCAGCATGGTGCCCGGCTCCGGTACGGCCTGCGAGTAGGTCACGTCATCCAGCGCGATCCACCAGCCCTGGCCGAACTTGATCTCCAGTTGCTGCGCGGTCAACGGGCTCGAGGTGAAATCGTGCAGCACGTTGCCACCCACCGGGTTCGCCGCATTGGTGGAATACAGCACGTTGCCCAGCCCGTCGCGCACCGAGATATCGGTGTACGTCGCCGGACCAGCAGACCACAGCGCGGTGCGGAAGGAGAGCAGGGAAACCTGGAATCCGGCATCGGCCGTCAGCGTGACGTAGCCGTCGTTCGGCACTTGGTTCGAAGCACCGCCGGACCACACCGTGTTCTGCAGGTCACCGTAGCCCGAGGTCCACACGCTGAGGCCCGGGAAGGTGCCCAAGGGATTCTGGGCGCGGTAGGCGACCGTCACATTCGGAGTAAAGCCACCTTCGGCTCCGTAGGAGAAGTTGCCCATCGTTGTGGCCGTCACCCGGTGCCCATAGTTGGGGCTACTCGTCGTGTCGCCCGTTCCGATGACGTTGCCGTTCACCTGATTGAAAGTCAACCGAGTGGCGGAAGCCACCGAGCACAGTCAAACTAAAGCAAGCGCAAATCCAAGGGTTCGCATGACCTCAGTTCAACCCACCCCTCGTAATAATCCGGGTTAAAAGTTGATGATATTTCGTCAAGCCCTGCAATTCTGCGGGCATACATCTGGCTAAGTTACTGGCGGGGTTTGCTTGAGCTCATCCACCGCGAACCGCAAGCGCACCTGCCCCTGGTAGGTCGTCATCCAGACCTGCCCCAGCTCGATCTCAAAGAGGGTGGGATAGGCGGTGTCCGTCTCCCCGCGCCACAGCACCCGGGGGGCGCTCCACGTCCGCCCGTCGTCCTCGCTCCACCGCGCGTAGATTTCGCGCCGGTACCACGAAGCCCCGCGCTCACTTCCTTGGTCAGAAAACCGCCGCGTGGGGCGCTGCCCCGTGGGATAGAGTGGGTTGTAGGTCATCAAGATCGTGCCGTCCGCCAGCCGGAGCAGGCCCGCCGGGGAGCTACTGGCGGGGATCCCCATCGATGCCGGGCGGCTCCATCCGCTGGCCGTCCGCCGCGTCACCCACAGCGAATCCTGCGTGGACCGCAGCACCGCCATCGCCCCTCCCGGCACCGCCAGTGCCACGCCTTCAAAGAGGCCGTCGTGGTGCCCGCGTCCGCCGCCATCCATCGTGCTGCGCCGCCGCCAAGTGTCGCCGTTGTCGGTGCTTTCGTACATCACCGTCACGTTGGTGGGCTTGGCGCTGGTCATCTCCTGCCCCACCGCCACCAGGTGCCCCGGCGCAATCTCGGCCAGACCACGGCTAGCCCCGGCGTAGGTGCCCTGCACTTCTTGGGTCATGCGCCAGGTGGTGCCATTGTCATCGCTCACCGCGACTAGGGTGCAGGCCTTGCTGCTGGGATTCAAGCGGCGGGCCGCATTGTCCCACTCGTAGCGCAGGGTTTTGCGGTCGATGAAGAATGCCACCACCCGCCCCGATTTCGTCACCAAGAGGGCCGAATCATTCAGGGCCTCATAGTCGCCCCCGGGGAACATGCGCGCCCCCTTCCAGCTTGCGCCGCCATCGGTGCTCCGCCGGATCCAGCCGTCGTTGAGGGCCAGAATGTCGCCATCTGTCGCCCGCACAAAGGGGCCGAGCGGGATGAGCGGTATGGCCTGCGTGGGCACCACGGCCGCCTCGGCTCGCATCCCACCCAGGCTCGCCAGCCCCAAAATCACGCTCGTACTCAGCATCTCTAGTGGTTAAACGAATTCCTCGCCCCGCCCGTACCCTCATGGCAGCCACGAATCGGGTGTGTCATAATTTCGCCAGCTCTTCGTTGCCCGATCGACCGTATTCCCTCACCGGGAAATTGGGGCGTGCAACCGGAAGACAGAGGAAACAACGATGAGCCAAGACCTCTTTCCGATCATTGGAATTGACTACGTTCGGCATTTTGTCAACAATGCCCGCGCGACGTCCTTCTTCTACCAACACACGTTTGGGTTCTCCATCACGGGCTACACCGGCCTCGAAACGGGCAACCAGAACGAAGTGGGCTACGCCATGGAGCAAGAAGATGTCCGCCTGTGGTTCAGTGCCCCCGTGCGCCCCGGCCACCCGATGGCCGAGAAGATCGCCTACCACGGCGACTTTGTGCAAGACATCGCCTTTACGGTGGAAGACTGCGATCTCGCCTTCAAGACGGCCGTGGATCGCGGCGCGAAGGTGTGGCACGAGCCGATGACGCTAGAAGATGATTTCGGCCGCGTCCGCATCGCGTCCATCTGCACCTACGGCGACACCGTGCACAGTCTGGTGCAGCGCGATCAATACAACGGTCCGTTCCTGCCGGGCTTCCGCGCCGAGAACCAGCCGGGCGACCCCATTGGCATCAAGGCCGTGGACCACGCCGTCGGGAATGTCGAACTCGGCCAGATGAACGTGTGGGTGAAGTGGTACGAGGATGTTCTGGGCTTTAAGAACATGCTCTCCTTTGATGACAAGGACATCTCCACCGAATACACCGCGCTCATGTCCAAGGTGATGGCGAGCGGCAACGGACGCGTGAAGTTTCCCATCAACGAACCCGCCGCCGGTAAGAAGAAGTCGCAGATTGACGAGTACCTTGAGTTCTTCGGGGGCGCGGGCGTGCAGCACGTCGCCATGCAGACCGAGGACATCGTGCACACCGTCAGCCGCCTGAAGGCGCGGGGTGTCCCGTTCCTCAGCGTGCCGCGCACCTATTACGACATGCTGCCGGACCGCGTGGGCGAGATTGACGAAGACATCGAAGTGCTGGCCGACCTCGGCATCCTGGTGGACCGCGACGACGAGGGCTATCTGCTGCAGATCTTCACCAAGCCGGTGACGGACCGCCCGACGCTGTTCTACGAGATCATCCACCGCAAGGGCGCGCAATCGTTCGGCAAGGGCAACTTCAAGGCGCTGTTCGAATCCATCGAGCGCGAGCAAGCCCTGCGCGGTACGCTCTAAGCTCCGGCCCGTCCTTTGGGGACAAGAAACCCTCGCTCCTTTTCGTGGGAGCGAGGGTTTTGCTTTGCGGGGCTCCGACTTGGTCTCTACCCGACCAAACACACTCGCCAAAAGAAGGTCGCGCCCCTGGTCGGTTGACCAAGGGCGCGATCATTTTTCGGGGCGGGAACGTTAGAACCGGATCGTCTGCAACGCAGTTTCCGTGATCTTCTCGACCGACGGGAGCACGTGCAGTTCCAGCGGCTTCACCCACGGCACCGGCGTGTCGAGGCGAGTCACGCGGGCCGGCGGCGCATCCAGGTAGCGGAACGCCTTCGTCGTCATGCGGGCCAGGATTTCCCCAGCAAAGCCGCACGTCATCGGCGCTTCGTTCACCACCACCAGGCGGTTCGTCTTTTGCAGCGAGGCAATGATCGTCTCTTCGTCCAGCGGCACCAGGGTGCGAATGTCAATGACTTCCGCCGAATACCCTTCCTTGGCCAGGTTGTCGGCCGCTTCCAGGCAGTGCCATACGTTCTGGCCGTAGGTCACCAGGGTCACATCGGCGCCTTCGCGCGCAATGCGAGCCTTGCCCAGCGGCACAATCGCGTCGTCACCCGCGTTCAGTTCTTCTTCGATCTCGCGCTTTCGGTAAAGCTCCTTGATTTCGTAGAACAGAACCGGGTTCGGGTCGCGCAGGGCGCTGATCATCAGGCCCTTGGCGTCGCTCGGGGTGCTCGGGCACACAATCTTGAGGCCCGGGCTGTTGGCAAACCACGCCTCGTTCATCTGGCTGTGATAAAGCGCACCGCCACCGTAGCCGCCCGCGGGACCGCGAATGACCATCGGAATATTGACTTCCCCGGCCGTGCGGTAGTGGTAGGTGGCCGTCATGTTGACGATCTGGTCGAAGCCGCACGAGATGAAGTCGATGAACTGCATCTCCACCATCACGGTCTTGCCATTGAGGGCCATACCGCAGGCGGTGCCCACAATAGCGCCCTCCGAAATCGGCATGTCAATGACACGCTCGGGTCCGAACCGGGCTTGCAGCCCATCCGTCACGCCAAACGCGCCGCCGAGAATCCCGATGTCCTCGCCCATGGCAATCATGTGCGGGTTGCGGGCCATCTCTTCGGCGATGGCTTCCTTAATCGCGGTCAGATAGTTCTTCTTGGTGCTGCTCACACCATCAATCAGGCTTGCCATGGTTTATTCGACCTCCTTGAAGACCCACATGCCGCCCTCTTCCGCCTCCGGAAGCGGGGACTTGATCGCAAACTGCACGCCCTCGTTGAGGTAGGCCACCACTTCCTCCGGGAAGTCAATGTCCGTCACCTCACCGGCGCCCTTGTTCTCGGCGAGATGCTGGCCAGCTTCTTCCTTGGTCATGTGTCCAAGCGCCACCAGTTGCTGCTTCATCACGGCAATCGGGTCGCGGCTGCGGCCTTCTTCGACTTCGTCCTTCGGGCGGTACTTGGCCGCGCGGTCGTCGTCGTGGTCGCCGTGGCCGTAGGCGCGGAACGTCTTGCATTCCACGATGCTCGGGCCGTTGCCCGCCCGGGCATGTTCCACGGCCATCATCACCTTGTCGTAAACGTCCAGGACGTCTTGGCCATCGGCAATGAGGCCCGGGATTCCGTAGCCATCGGCGCGGCGGGCAAAGTCCTCCAGCGAGTACTCCAGGTGCGTCGGTGTGCCGTACGCCCACTGGTTGTTCTCGATGATCGTGATCACCGGCAGCTTGTGCACGGCGGCAAAGTTAATCGCCTCGTGGAAGATGCCCTGCGCGGTGCTGCCTTCCCCGTTATAGGTCAGGACGACGGCATCGCCTCCATCCAGGCGGTCGGCGTACACCACACCCGCTGCGGCGGGAATCGTCCCGGCCAGCATCGAGGTGCTGTGGATGATGCGCTTGGACTTGCTCCCAATGTGGCTCCAGTTGTCGCGGGCGCGGCCCGGCGAACCAGCCTTGCCCCACACCTGGGCGCACACTTCTTCAATGGTCATCCCGATGCGGTCCGGGTTGCGCCAGCCTGCATTCATGTCCTTGAGGAAGAACGCCGGCATATCCCGGTGGATGGGGCTGATCCAGTCGGTGCCCTTCAGACCGAAGAGCGAACCCACCAAAATGGCCTCTTGGTTGTGCGAGCTGTAGAGCGTGCCGCGCAGGCGGCCGCGCTTCTTCTCCTTGATGAGCCGCACGTCAAAATAGCGAGCGAGATAGAGCTGAGTCAGCATCTCGCGCATTTGCTGCGGCGAAAGCAAGTCACGCGGGCGTGACTGTTCGTTCGAATTCTTGTTTGTCTTGGTGGCCACTTTTGGCTCCCGATTGCCCAAAGTCTACGAGTTTTACCTTCGAGATATTGTTCAACCCGCCCCGTTACCTAGTCGCATTGGACATTTGGGCGGACTTTTTTAGTGAATGTTCCCAATTGGCGTAAAGTGAGGAGGTTCGCGCCGTGTCCGACTCGCCCTCTTCTCGCCGTCTCAGCCGCCGCGAATGCCTGCGGTGGGGACTCGGCGGCCTGGTGGGTGGCGGCCTTCTTTACACCGGATTCATTGAGCCAAAGTGGCTCGAACTTGTCCGGATCACTATTCCGATTCAAGACCTGCCCCCGGCCTTTCACGGGTACCGAATCGGCCAGATCAGCGATATCCACTTCCCCCGCAACATCACGGTGGAGTGGGTGCACCAGGCCATTGCCATGCTGCGTGCCCAGCAGCCCGATCTCATCGTGGTCACGGGAGATTTCTTTGACGGCCACGGTCAGACCGGCGTGGTGCCCGACAGCACCGACCTGTTTGCCGGATTGACGGCCCCGAATGGCGTCTTTGGTTGCCTGGGCAACCACGACATCGCCCTAGATGCCCGGGGCGTGCTGAAGGAGCTCACTCGCTCCCCCATTGATTTGCTTCTCAACGACCACACCATCTTGGAGCGACGCGGAGATCGCTTGGCCCTGGCGAGCATTGACGACCTGATGTACGGGACGCCCCGCCCGGATGAAGCCCTGGGCGGCATCCCCAGCGGGACGCCCACTGTGCTGCTCGCCCACAACCCGGATACGGCCGAACTCGGCCTGGGTGAATACCGGGTAGACATCCAGCTGAGCGGGCACACCCACGGCGGCGAGCTCTACATGCCGTTCATCGGCGAAGCCTATGTCCCCAGCCGCTTTGGGTCTAAGTTCAGCCGGGGGCTGGTGAGCGGAGCCGCGCACCGGGTGTACGTCAATCGCGGCCTATGCTCGCCGCGCCACGCCCGGTTCTTGGTCCGACCTGAAGTGACCCTGATTACGCTCACGCCAGCGCCGTCATCCACTGGCTAAAGGCGGCGCGCGCCTGCTCCAGTTGCCACAGGCGGCGGCCATCCTTCTTCATTTTCACGCCTTCATCCGGCGTGAGCAGGAGCCCCCAGTTGATGTTCATGGGCGCGAAATGGCGCGGGGTTTCATCCTGCAGGTGCATCAATAGCGAACCATAAGCGCAGGGCCGGGCGGGGAGCACGGGCTCTTGCCCTTGCACCCGCTGGGCCACGCACATTCCGGCGTAGATGCCCATCGCCGCACTCTCGACGTAGCCTTCCACGCCCGTGAGCTGCCCCGCCACGTAGACGCCCGGCCGGGCGCGCAGTTGGAGGGTCACATCAAGGGCTTTCGGGGCTTCGAGGTAGGTGTTGCGGTGGATAACGCCGAGGCGCACAAAGTCGGCGTTCTGCAGGCCGGGCACCATCTTCAGGACTTCCTTTTGCGGTCCCCACTTCAGGCGGTTCTGGCACGCCACCAGGCTATAGAGCGACTTCTCTCGGTTCTCGGGGCGGAGTTGGAGGGCGGCGTAGGGGCGGCGGCCCGTGCGCGGATCCTCGAGCCCCACTGGCTTGAAGTTGCCAAACCGGAGCGAATCCTTGCCGCGCCGCGCGATCTCCTCGATCGGCATGCAGCCTTCAAAGTACTTGGCCTTCTCGAAGTCCTTCAGCGGCACCTGCTCAGCCGCCACGAGGGCCTCGATGAAGGCGTGGTACTCCTCCTTAGTGAACGGGCAGTTGAGATAGTCATCGCCTTCGCCTTTGTCGTAACGGCTTTGGGCAAAGACGATGCTGCGATCCAGCGATTCGGCATCCACCGTGGGCGAAACCGCATCGTAAAAGTGAAGGTGCTCCTGCCCGGTTTGGGTGGCCAGCCACTGCGCCAACGGCTCATGGGTGAGAGGGCCGGTGGCCAGAATGAGCGAGTGACTCGGGTCCGCCGCCGCTTGTTGAGCCAAGGATTCCGCTTCGTCGGGGGTGAAAGCGCGTCGTTCAATGACCACCTGCGGGTGGCGTTCTAGCGCTTCGGTCACGGCCGCCGCGTAGCGGTCACGGTCCACGCACAGGGCGGCTCCCCCGGGCACACTGTGGGCTTCCCCCGTGGGAATCACCAAGGACCCCAGCGCCCTCATTTCGCTCTTGAGTAGCCCCGCCGGTGAATCGGGATCTTGCGACTTAAAGGAGTTGCTGCAAACGAGCTCGGAGAAGTGGCCCGTCTGGTGGGCGGGGGTTTGCACCACGGGGCGCATTTCGATGAGCCGCACCGGCACCCCGCGCTGGGCCAGCGCCCAGGCGGCCTCGCTTCCGGCAAATCCTGCCCCTACCACCGTAACCCTGGCGCTCATGAGCCTCTATTGTGCGGCCTCGCCCCTTAAGCGGGCGGGTCCAAAAAAGCAAATCGGGGTCGCCCAGTGGCAACCCCGATCCGCACGAAACCAAATCAGGCTCAGACGAGCTGGATGGCTTCTTCTTTGCCCGTCTCGGCGGACTTGTAGAGCGCGTCGAAGATGCTGTTCAGCATCATCGCCTGGCGGGCCGTGACCAGCGAGGGCGCGCCCTCCTTGATCGTCTTGACGAAGGCCTGCACTTCGGCCACGTGGCTGTTCTTCACTTCCGGAATCGAGCGCGGCGTGAGGTCAAAGAGCTCCTTGTTGTCGTCGCGGTAGATCCGCACGCGCTGATCGTTGTAGAAGAAAATCTCCGCGCCCGCCTCGGTGCCCAGGATGGTGGTGCCGAACGGATCGTCCTTGATGTTGGCCATAAACGAGGACTCGAGCACACACACGGCGCCATTGGCAAACCGGATGAAACCGACGGCCATATCTTCCACCGTGAACTTGGTGCGGTCGTAGTCGCCCCAGCCGTTGTAGAGGTCCGGGTTCTTGCCCAGCATGTTCCAAGTCATGCCGCTTGCGCTTACCGGTTCGGGGTGGCCCATCAGGAACAGGGTGAGGTCCAGCACGTGCACGCCGATGTCAATCAGCGGGCCGCCGCCTTGCTTCTCCTTGTCAATGAAAACGCCCCAGCCCGGCACGCCGCGGCGGCGAAGAGCCTGAGTGCGGGCGTAATAAATGTCGCCCATCGCGCCCGAATCAATGTACTTGCGCAGGAACTGAGCCTCACCCGTAAAGCGGGTTTGGAAGCCCACTTGGAAAACCTTGTCCGACTTCTGCTCGGCCGCCACAATCTGGCGCGCCTCGTGGCCGTTCATGGCCAGCGGCTTTTCGCACAGCACGTGCTTGCCCGCCGCCAGCGCATCCAGGGCCGGCTGCAGGTGCATGAGGTTGGGGGTGCAGATGGAAACCGCATCCACTTCCGGGTCGTTCAAAAGGTCGTGGTAGTCCGCCGTGGTCTTGGCATCCGGGGCCATCTTCAGCGACTCCGCCAGAGCTTCCGGCTTGATGTCACACAACCACTTGATCTCGACCTCGTCCGGCATCGAGTTGTAGCCCGGAATGTGCGCCCCCCGCGCAATGAATCCCGTGCCGATAATCCCTACCTTAAGCTTTTTCGCCATCTTTGTCCTCCTGTGGCATCAGGCCCTCGTCCATGACTTCCGCCACGGTTTCCTCGGGGGACGCCGCGTCGGTTTCGGACTCCAGTGGGTCTGGTGCTCGATGCCGCAGAGCATACAAGGTGCCGCCCACAATCAACACTGTCATCACGCCCCAAAAGACTGCAGTAGGCATTTCGGGAATGGCAAAGGGGATGTGCGGCCAGTGCTGGTTGGTCTCCCACCACTTTTCGTAGCTGTGGCCCGCAAAGAGGAACAGCTTAACGGCCACCCAGCCCACCAGCAAGAAGGCGAGGTGCTCCAGGTCAGGGAACTTCCTCAGAACCCCGATAAAGACTCCCGCCGCGAACCGCAACAGGATAATCCCCAGAATCGCACCAAGATAAACCACCCAAACCTTATCTTTTGCACTCACCGTTCCCACAGCCGCCAACACCGAGTCCACGGCAAAGGCGATATCGGTGAGTTCGACCGCAATGACGGTCTGCCAGAACCCGCGCTGCTTGATGGGGTTTGCGGAATGCTCGCCGGCCTTGTTCAAGAAGTGCTTGATGGGCAGCCACAGCAAGTACGCCGCCCCCACCAGCTGAAGCCACCAGAGGTTGAGAATGAAGGTGGCAAAGATGATGGCCAGGAACCGGAAGACGAACGCCCCGCCCAATCCGTAAAGCAGGGCCTTTTTTTGCAACTTATCCGGCAAGTGCTTGACCATAATGGCCAGCACCAAAGCGTTATCTGCCGAAAGCAGACCCTCCAGCAAGATCAGAAAGCCAATCGCGCCAAGGTCACCCACGCTAAACGTCTGGGGGACAAACATAAGACCGTCGCCCCGCAGGGCCGTACGATTCTGGCACAATGCGAGGGTGCCTCCCGGTGGAGGCGGAGTCGAAATGCCAACCTACGTTTACGAGTGCAAAACCTGTGAAAAGGTGTTTGAAGTCGAACAGCGCATGGTGGATGACGCGCTGACGGACTGCGATTGCGGGGCTAAGGGCGCCCTGCGCCGAATCATCCAGCCGGTGGCCATCGCGTTCAAGGGCTCGGGCTTCTACGTCAACGATTCCGGCGGGTCCTCGGCCACCAGTTCTTCCCCGGCCAAGGAAACTGCCCCCCAAGAAGCATGCGGGCCGTCGTGTGCTTGCGCACCCAACGACCCACCGGCCAACTGATCCCGCTCGCGCGTTACTTTTCCGGAACGACGATATCGCCGCTCTTGATGCGCTCGGCGACCTTGTCGAGGTCCGCCTTGATGGCATCGGTCACGAGTTCCTTCGCGTTGCGGAAGTCCGTGGTGCCCACGCCGCCGCTGGCCAGGTCATAGACCTTGGTGCCGCCGCTGAACTTGCCTTCCACAACATCCTTAATGGTCTGGTAAACGGCTTCGTCCACGCGCTTGACCATGCTGGTCACGATGCGGCCCGGAGCGATGTCGTCCTGGTCGCTATCCACCCCAATGGCGTACTTGTTCTGCTCCTTGGCGGCTTCGAACACACCCAGGCCCGCGCGGCCCGCCGCGTGGTAGATGATGTCGGCGCCCTGGCCGTACAGCACGTTGGCGGCCGCCTTGGCGACGTCCACGTTGTCCCAGTCTTGGGTGTACTTCGGCGGCAGCACTTCGGTGCCCGTGCCGGCTTCCTTCACGCCCGCCACAAAGCCCGCGTAGAACTTGGTGATAAGGTCGCCCGGCTTGCCACCGACAAAGCCCACCTTCTTGGTCTTGCTGGTGCGGCCCGCAATGTAGCCCACCAGGTACGAACCCTCGTGCTCCTTAAAGAGGATCGAGCGGACGTTGCTGGGCTCCGCCACGGCGTCAATCAAGGCAAACTTTGTGTCCGGGAACTGAGGCGCCACCTGGTTGGCGGCGGTCAGCATGCCGAAGCCCACCGCAATCACGAGATCCGCGCCGCGCTCGGCTTGGCTGGTGATGTTGGTTTCGTAATCCGCATCGGTGCGGCTGTCAACGGCGTTAACCTTGATGCCGAATTCCTTCTCGGCGCGCTCAATGCCCCGATAAGCGGAGTCGTTGAACGACTTATCGCCCCGACCGCCCTTGTCAAAGACGATGCCGACGGTGATTTGCTTCTTCGGCGCGGTGCCTTCACCGGTGGTCGAGGTCCCCTCGGAGGTGGCCGGAGCCGATGGCGAACAAGCAATGGCCAGGCCAAAGGCCAGGGTGGCAACCGTGCCGAATCCCCAAAGGCCAGGTTTCAAGAAGTGCTTCATGGGTAGTATCTCGCGGATTATGATCCGGGTTAACCGGATTATGAGGTGTTTTTCCTTTGACCAGTTGCAACCTGACCAAACCGGAATCCACGTTCGACTCAATTCGCAAGACCTACAAGGACCTGAAGCCGACCGATGTAGCCCTGGTGGCCACCGCGCTCGTCCAGGCCGGTAAGTTTGCGGACTGTGTCTACGATGGACAAGTTTACGCATGGAATCCCAATCAACACGAGGCCCTGACCCGTGCGTATCAAAAAGAAGTCGAGCAGGTGCAGCAAGCCGAGACCGGTTTGACCAAGGCGAAGGCCAAGGTAATGGCAGAAGAAACGGTGACCTTGACCTGCCAACTGCGCCCCAGCATGGCCGCCGCTGAGCGCATCTTGGGCCGACGCAAGGACCTCATTACCATGGTCAGCGACATCCTGAGTGAAGGCGTCGAGTTCCTCTACAGCCCCACCGACCTGGGCTGGCCGTGGACGCTGGAACGTGTGAACTGGTCCACCGTGAGCGGCGGCGAACTGATGCGCCGCATCAAGTTCCAAGCCGAATTTGAAGAGCCCTGTGCCGCCGTTGAGCTGGCCCAGAGCGGCAAGCGCAAGAAGCGCTAAGTCTGGCTTTCCAGGCAAAAAGAAAGTCCATCTCCCCTGCGGGCGATGGACTTTTTTCTGTTTTGCTGGCTCTTAGCGGATGAGGGCGCGAGCGGTCTTCACCACGTTCTCCGGCGTGATGCCGAACTCTTCGAACAGCCGCTCCGCCGGAGCCGAAGCGCCAAAGTGATCCAGCCCCACGTGCGCCTGCGCGTAGCGCGCCCAGCCCAGCGTCGTACCCGCCTCGATGGAGACGCACGGCACCCCGAGCGGAAACACCTCCGCGCGGTAGCTGGCGTCTTGCGCTTCGAAAATTTCCCAGCAAGGCAGGCTCACCACGCGGGTGGGGACGCCTTCGGCTTCCAGGTGAATCTGGGCCTCGCAGGCAATGGAGACTTCGCTGCCCGTGGCCACCAGGATGACCTGCGGCGCGGCCGAGGCTTCGCGCAGCACGTAGCCGCCCCGCATGGCCGGGTGATTGACCGAACCCGCCGGCGACACCATCGGCAAGGTCTGCCGGGTGGTGATAATGCAGCTCGGGGTGGTGCGCTGGGTCATCGCCTGGTGCACCGCCACCTGCAGTTCGTAGCCATCCGCCGGGCGGAAGACGTTGAGGTTCGGAATCAGCCGGAGGGACATGGTTTGCTCCACTGGCTGGTGGGTCGGGCCGTCTTCGCCAAGGCCGATCGAGTCGTGGCTGAAGAAGAACAGGCTCGGGCAGTGCATCAACCCCGCCAAGCGGAGGCTGGGGCGGCAATAGTCGCTGAAGATGAGGAACGTCGCCCCCAGCGGACGCAGGCCGTGCAGGGTCATGCCGTTGACGATGGCCCCCATCGCATGCTCTCGCACGCCGTAGTTGATATTGCGGCCCCCGGGTTCGGTGGCTTGCAAACTGGCTTGGCCCTTCAGGGCCGTCTTGGTGCTCCCACTCAGGTCGGCGCTACCGCCGATGAGTTCAACCACCGCCCCCGCGACGGCATCCAGCGCACGGCCACACTGATTGCGGGTGGCGTCGGCCTTCTCTTCGGCAAAGAGGGCCGCATCCCATCCGGCCGGAAGTTCGCCTCGGATGATCCGCTGCAAAGTGGCGGCGTCCTCGGGGTGAGCGGCGGCGTAGGCCTGCATCCGGGCCTCCCAATCGGCGCGGCGGGCCGTGCCCTTGGCCATCGCGGCGGCAAGGTGTGCTCGCACATCGTCTTCCACCAAGAACTTCGGCTCGCGGGGGATGCCCAACTGGTCCTTGGCCAGGTCCAGCTCCGTGGCCCCCAGCGGCGAACCGTGCACGCCCGCACTGTCGGCCTTGTTCGGGCTCCCAAACCCGATGATGGTGCGGCAGATAATCACCGTCGGGCCCTCGGCCGGGGTTTGGGCTTCGGCGAGGGCGGCATCCACGGCCGCCGCGTCCATCCCATCGCAGTGCAGCACGCGCCACCCCACGCTCTTGAACTTCAGTTCCGTATCTTCGGTAAAGGCCAGCTCGGTGCGCCCGTCAATGGTGATCTTGTTGTCGTCGTAGAGCACTACCAGCTTGTTGAGCTTCTGGTGGCCGGCCAAGCTGATCGCTTCCTGGGCCACGCCCTCCATCAGGTCGCCGTCGCTGGCAATCACCCACGTGCGGTGGTCCACCACGTCATGGCCGGGGCGGTTAAAGCGCGCGGCCAGCCAACGCTCGGCCATTGCCATCCCCACGGCAGTGCTGATGCCTTGGCCCAGGGGGCCGGTGGCCATTTCCACGCCCGGGGTCAGGCCGTTTTCGGGGTGGCCCGGGGTCTTGCTGCCCCATTGACGGAAGTTCTGGAGTTCCTCCATCGGCAAGTCAAATCCCGCCAGGTGGAGCAAGCCGTAGAGCAACGCCGAACCGTGCCCCGCCGAGAGGATAAACCGGTCGCGGTCAAACCACTCCGGGTGGGTCGGGTCCACGTACAGCGGCCCGGTCCACAGTTGGTGGGCCATCACCGCCGCGCCCATCGGCAAGCCCGGGTGGCCACTGTTCGCTGCTTCCACCATGTCCATGGCAAGGCCGCGCAAGGTGTTGATGGCGCGTTGAGAAACGGGGAGCGTGGAAGTAGTCACCGAAGTGAAGCCTACCTGCCTGCCATCCGTTTGACGGGTAGAGTGTGCCAATGATTGCCGCCCTATTCATGGCGATCGCCGGAAGCGCCCCGGCTACCCCCCAAACGTCTTCTTCCCACCTGTGGAAAGTCACCCCGGGCCATGCTCTGGAATGGGAAGGACGCCCCTATCGTCCCGTTGGCGTGCGCGTGCCAGGCACGGTGGAGGCCATTCAAGGCACCCACGAAGCAGGCATCACCGACATCATGATCGAACTCCCGGCCGATGGCCGGGGTTGGTCCGAAGCCCTCGATGCCGTGCGCAACACCGGCCAACGCTATTGGATTGCCGTGGACAGCCTGGCCCCAATGCCGGAGTCGGTGACCATCGAGCCCGATTCCTACCGCATTGAAAACGCCCGCACCGGCACCGTGATCTCCACGCCCATGCCGGGGGTGACGCGAGTTCTTATCGTTCTCGCGGGCGCCGACGGCCGCCGGACGCATTCCGAAGTCGTACCGACAACCGGGGGACGCCTGGAATACAAAGTGACGCACCCGCTCGGGGGCACGCATGTGCTGCTGGCCTACCCGGTCACCCGCACGGGAGGCCAACCGGACTTCTATGAAGGCCTCGACGCCCACCGTGACCAGATGCTGTTGAATCTCAAGCAGAGCGATTTCGGGCCGGGCCTGCGCGGTTGGGTGAACCCTCTCGGCCGCATCCCCAGCACTAGCGCCCCCAAGAATGGCGTGCCGCTTTCGCCGCTTTTCCGCACCGAGTTTGCGGCGTACTTGCGGGCCAAGTACGGTGCCGTCTCCACACTGGTTCGCTCCTGGGGCATTGGCGCGGCCAACTTCCGCGATATCAACGATGCCGCCCGCTTGGTGCCCCTGTGGTCCAACGGCAAGGGCTTGGACGCCGCGTGGGACCCCGAGACCAACACCATCTTCAACGTCAATGTGCGGGCCACCACGCTGTGGAATGACCTGCGCGAAGCCCAGACCATCGCCGGGGTGCGCCGCACCACCCGTCTGACGGATGCTCTGCGCAAAGAAACCGGGGTACCGGTGATGCAGGAGTGGGACGGCTGGGATGGCCTCGCCGCCCGGCCGGAAGCCGGTCTTGATGGCGTCGGCGCGAGCCTGAACGCCGCCCGCGAGTTCGAAATCATCAACGAAATGGCCGGCCCGGTGGGGACGGCCTTCCGCCGCACCGCGCCCACCTGGATGGGCGTCACGGACCTGCGACTGAGCGGCGAATTGACCGTAGACGACGCGCTGGACCGCGTGGCGCAGGCGGGCTCGCAAGCCGTCTTTGTGCGTAGCCAGGACCCCGAAGTGTGGCGACGCGTGGCCAGCACGGAGCCGCTAAGCACGCCGCTCACCGCCCCGCAGACTTTGTTCTTCCCCCTGGACGCCCGCGACCCTGCCCAGCCGATGGTGCTGCCGGGCAACGTGCTGTGGCTGCCCGCCCCGGTGGCCGGAGATCGCCTGCGCATGGGCGGCCGTTATGAGGGCTACACCGTGCAGGAGCAAGACGGCATCGCGACCGTGTTGTGGAGTCTGGCCGCCGACACCACCGTGCGCATCGTGCACGACCAGGCCGATGCCCTCAAGTTCTACACGCCCGATGGCACGCCCATCGAGGTGAAGAAGGTGCGGCGCGGTGTGGAGATGGTGCTGCCTTCGCTGCCCATTATCGTCCGGGGATCTAACGACCCGATCATCCCGGCGGACGCCTTTGAAAACGCTGCCCTTAAGGTCAACACCCTGCTCACCGCCGTGCCGACCCTGGCCGACCCCGACGGGCGCGAGCAAGTGGAAGTCACCGCCGCCCTGAGCGGATGGGAACGCAACCCCGGCCGCGCCAGCCAAGCCATGTGGACCATCCTGGACCGCATGCTGGCCCGCAGTGCGCCCTACCTGTGGCGCAGCGCGGACAGCGCCAATGCCGCCCAACTGGCGGGCCTGGTGACGCGCACGGGTTCCTCTAGCAAGCAGGTGCTTCGCATGGCCCCCCGCTTCGGCGGCATGGCCGAAGCCCAGTTCAAGGTGACCACCCGTATCCCGGGTAATCACGAAGTCTGGGTGGCCGCCAGTGTGCCGAGCGGTGCCGTTCACCGGCTGGCGGCGCAGTTCGGCGAAATCGTGCTCGGCCCCGCTGAGACCGGCATCTCCGGCTACGGTCAAGGTTTTGCCTGGTACAAGCTCGGCTCCGTCAACCTCATCGAAGGCGACCACCAAGTGAAAGTGCAGTTCTCGGCCAATCCGGGCGAGGAAGTGCTGCTGGATACGCTGGTGTTAGCCCCGATGAACTTCCGGCCCGATGGCCCGCGCCCGCCGAGCGACTGGATGGACGGCGCCCTCAAGGCCCCGGCCAACCGCTAATCAGGCGTCGGCAAGAAGGGGTTCGGCCGGGATTGAAACAGCCGAACCCAAACTTCTTCCTTCTCCGCGTATTCCTCCATCGGGAGGTCAATCGCGTCGTAGATGCACGCATCCCGCCCCATGCGCACGGCCCAGCCCGCATCGCCGTAGCTGTAGTGCCACCACTCATCGCGGCAGTTGCTGAACCCCGCCGCCATCATGGCCTCGTACAGCATCATTCGGTTCGCCCGGGCTTCGGGCGTCAGGCCGTAAGAAAATGTCGGCGCGCCCCCCAGCCGATCGAAAGGCGAGGTGGTGTCCAGCACTTCACCTTGTGCGTTCAGTAGCACCAAGTCCACCGCCGCCCCGGTGCAGTGCCCCGGGGGAGCCTTGCGGTTGGGTGGCGCCACCCACCGGTTCACGGTGCGCTTCACCATGTGGGGCGGCAGTTCGGGCTTGGCCTCCTTCAGCCAATCCGTCATGCGCTCGTAAATGCGGACCTGCCGCTGCAAGGGGCGCCAGGCATCCGTCACGCCATACCGAACCCCCTCAGGCAGTCGGGTCTGGGCGTCTTTCAGCATCCGCACAACCGTCTCCCGGAGGTAAGGGATGACGGAATCACGGTGGATGGTGATCTCGGGGGCGTGCTCCAGCAGGCTGACGAGCGGCTCGCCGTCGTCCACATGCCGAATGCGGTCCAGCGCCGCCACCGGCTCCGGCCGCCCTATGCTCCGATCCCAGCTCATCCGCCCAAGAAGAATAGCAAAATTCCGATGACGGCAATGCCAATCTGCTGGAGCGACCCACCCGAGCGGCGGCGTTCGCCCCCGGGGATATTCACCACATCGCCCGCCTGCAGGGTGATATCGGCGGCGTAGCCTGCCAAAATCGGCCCCAGGTCCACCGTGCGCTTCTCCAGGTCCACGGTCTGGATCTCCACCTTGTTCAGTTGCGCCTTGGGCACCACCCCGCCCCGGTTCTGCACCGCGGCCATCAGGGTCAGCCCCGGGGTGAACTCCACCAAGCCCGGCACCTGCACGCCCCCGCCCACGCGCACGTAGCGGCGGCCTTCGGAGATATCCACCAACACCTGGTCGCCCGGCTGCAGCACCGTGCTGGCCTGGGTGGGGTTACCCAGGTCAATCGTGCGCTCGGTGGTGCCCCGGCGCAGGCGCACCCGGCTCCCCCGGGCCAGCGGTGAGAGGCCACCCGCCAGTTGCACCGCCCCCGCCACCGTCAGGTCGCGCTTCCACTCCATCACGCCGGGGCGCATCACGCCGCCCAGAATCGTGATCGTTTCGCCCTGCACCTTTAGCACAAACACCACCGTGTCGCCAGGGCGCAGCACCGGGTTGGCGGCGTTGGTCTGGGGGTCAAATTTGGTGAAGTCAATCACGTTCAGCGTGCCTTCCGCGCTGCGCAGTTGCACCCGGGTCAGGTCGGCATCGGGCAATGGGTTGGCCAGCTTGATCACGTCCGCCAGGCGCATCCCGGCGGTGAGGGGGGCATCGCCCGTGCTGCGCACCGCGCCGCTAAAGCTCACCCGGCCCGCCACCTCGCCGATGATGCTCACCCGCACCGTGGCCCGCCGCACAATGCGGTCGTCTTCCAGCTTCTTGGCCACGAACTGGGCCAACTGATCGGCCGTCTGCCCTTGCACCCGGATGGTGCCGAGGAAGGTGACCGTGATGGTGCCGTCCTCTTTGACCGTGTAATCCTTGCTGATGCTGGGCTCTTCCTCGCACACCATCCGCAGCTTGTCGCCGGGCTGAATCGTCCGCGCCCCGGCCGCCGCCTGTGACCATGCCAGGCCCACCAGGCCGCACAGCACCAAAACCAGCGAGAGAAGACGCTTCATATTAAAGAACAGACGCGCCAACTGGGCCTGGCGACGCGAGGCCCGCCCCGCTTTCGGACCCCATTCTCGCTTTTTTGATCCTTTTTTTGAGTTTGGGAGTAACGGGATATCCCCTTCACCGTACTTCCATTGAATCTCGACGGCGGCGATGCTGCCTTCGCGTTTTGAGTGACAGCTTTTTCATGGACGAAGAGAGGGATTTGAGGAGTAGCCAGAGCCTGCACCAGAGTCAATTTGACTTCGCGGAGCAACTGGAGCAGACGAACAACGCCCGCTTGGCCGACCTGGACGCCCTGCGCGCCCGCGATTTGCGGCTTCTTCGGATCGCTCTCAAATCCTACGGCCAGACCTACATGGCCGCGCAATCCGCCATCGGGGCGGGCGGCCAGAACGAAGGCTTCTACCTGGCTTCCCTGCGCGCCGACACCGAGGAACTGATCCAAGACATCCTCAACGGCGAATCGCCGCGCGAGGAGGCCACCGTCTCCCAGGTGGCGCACCGCCAGCAAGAAGTGCGCGACCATCTCAAGACCGTGCGCAGCACCGAGGCCGATTACGCCCGGGCCGTGCGCCACTGCCTGCAGGCCGAGCAGATCTTTATGGCGCAGATCGTGCCCCCCGCCGCGCGGCTGCGCAAGCCCGCCAGCAGCTGGATTTTGGCGCTGACGCTGCTGCACACCGGCTTCCCTGCGCTCACCTTGTAGCGCTGGGCGCGGGCCACCGGGAATACTCCCGGCATGGAACCCACGGTGGTCCTCACCGACGAGCAGATCGCGTTCTATCACGAGAACGGCTACCTCAGCATCCCCAACATCATGCCGCTGGACGAGGTGGCCACCATGCGCGAGATTTACGATCGCTTGTTCCGGGAGCGGGTGGGCCGCGACGTGGGCGACCAATTTGACCTGGCGGGCACCGACGACCCCGACGCGCCCCCGGTGCTGCCGCAGATTCTGGGGCCGGCCAAGTACGCGCCGGAACTGCGCGAAAGCCAGCTGTGGGTGAACGCCGCCCACATGGTGCGGCAACTGTTGGGGCAAGACGCCCACTTTGGCGATGGCCACATGATCTTTAAGCCTGCGCGCATCGGGGCGGAAACCCCCTGGCACCAGGACGAAGCCTATTGGGACCCGAGCCTGGACTACGAAAGCCTGAGCATCTGGGTGCCGCTGCAAGAGGCGACGATTGAGAACGGGTGCATGTGGTTTGTGCCGCGCACGCAGAACGATGAGGTGCACGCCCACCAGAGCGTGGGGGGCGATGTGCGGGTGCACGCGCTGGAGATGCTGGAGCCGCCGCGCGAGGGGATGGTGGCGTGCCCGCTGCCGCCGGGCGGGGCGACGTTCCATAGTTCACGCACGTGGCACTACACCGGGGCGAATCGGTCCGAAGTGGACCGGCGGGCGTACATTTTGAGTGGGGGGCGCGATGCCCGGCCGCGCGGGGATGGCCGCCGCTTTGTGTGGAACGAAGTGAAGCAAACGGCGCGGCAGGAGCGTGCGGATCGGGGGTAGAAAACAAGAAGCGAAGTTGCTGTTTCATAAGGACCCCCTGGCTCCTGCAGTAGACAATGCTAAAGACCTTTCAGGTCAACACGCAACTGCCCCACTCTCCTTCCTTGCTCAACTAATTCGTTCCATTGCGCGTCTTGAGCAACCTTAAGCTTCCTTGCTAATGTCGACAACTCATTTGCACCATTTGCCAACCTCACTTCCAAATCCCTCTGTTTCCGGGCGATTCGTCTTTCAAGGTCGTCCAAGTCGCGTTTGTCCACGCCCTTCGAATGGTCAAACCTGAACTTTGTTTCAAGGCGCTTCCGCCATGCAAGAATATCTGAGGTGAGGGCATCGCCAAATCCTTGAATGCCTATAATCTTTTGATACGACACGTCCGCTGCAGTCTCTACGCCATTGGAACGCAGAACTGCACATCTGGACCTTCCAATATTTGAGATCGACGCCTTATCAATTCGAAACCTATCGAGATATCTATCCAATTGCCTGTCCCTGATTGATTTTTCTAGTAGTTCATACTCCTTTCGCCTTTGACCTGCTAGCTGCATATACTCCTCCTTCATACCCCTAAGCAAGTCAAGCTGGCGATCAAACTGCTTATGCGAAGCTGTGGCGTCCCACCTCATACAAAGATGAAAGAATCTCGCCTCCTCCGCAGCCAATATAGATCGCAAGGGACCTATTGACTCACCAGCTAATTTATCCTTGAGCCATATCGCACACCGCACAAGAGCGGCTGAACCGACTACAATTGGACAAAGCCAGTCGGGCCGCTGGAATGCGAACAAAAGACCAAGCACAACACTACTTCCAGCTACAACATCCATAGCACGCATACGAAGCAATATGGTCCTGCTACTCTTCGTACGCTGCAGAGAACGGACAATCGCTAGCGACGTGATTTCTACAGCAGGCGGGGCCTTGACCTTCTCAATTTCACTCCACACTCTACCAATATCGAACTTTGATTCTCCTCTCACTGGCTGCCAACCGTCAACAAATAGCGACGTTCCCGAATTGGCTTCCAAAACACACCAAGGGCATTGACGCAATGCGCCCAAATACCAATGACTGCGGCTACTTCTACATGGAATAAGTAACTTACCAAGCTCGGTAAGTGCAATCACCCAGTCTTCTGCGGACGGCCTTCTAGATCCACCTCCTAGCTCCAGAAATGCCCGCTCGAACATCTCACCGATGCTGGCTGTTACAGCCGACATTGTCAACGTATTCTGAGGCTGCTCAACCATAAGACTGGCAGCTGTCTTGCCATAGGCAAAGAGATGTCTCTTGATTTTCTGCTCTAAACTCAACTCTCCTGAGCCCATATACTTTCCGGCATAAGGGTGGCGGCCCATAAACAGAAGCTCAAAGATCAAAACAGCCAAGCCAAATACATCGTGATTCCGCGTTCGCTCTACGCCAGCTAAGCTTAATCCCTGTAACTCAGGCGGAGTATGCATAGCTTCACCAACTTCACATTTAAATGTCCTTCCGTCGGCTGAAACTTGAAAGCTATCACAGTCTATGAGCCTAACCGTGGCGTCCGCTGCCACCATCACACTTGAGTGATTCACATCCCCGATCACATGTCCTTCCCGATGAACCACTGCAAATGCTCGCGCCGTGTTCGCCGCAGCTGCAACAAGAAACTTGAAGGTGGCAGTTGGGAACTCCGCCAACCTTGACTTCGGGCTATAGAGCTTGTGGATTTCCTTTCTTCCCGCTGCAGTAGGCATCAGAAAGCCCTTAGTCTGGCTATTCGCGGGATCGATCACCAAAGAGGAGGGCCAGCATGTAACTTTCTCTAGTGACGAAGAGCGAGATGCCACCATCACCTTTAGCTTTTCCAGCTTTGCAGGTGTCATCACATTATGATACAGCTTAACCACAAATTCTGGATTATCTGTTTGATATACGGAGCCCTCCCCACCTCTTGCAATGAGATCCCGAATTTGAATCCTATTACCACTCTCCGCCTTCAACCACATGTCGCTATTCAAATCTAGTGCTTATCGCAAGGACAATAGTCTTGTCATCATCCGTCCTTTGCATTACAGTATCACTGAGCAAGAAGGACTGTAGCTCATCAGAAAACTGCTCCACTTCGCCAGAGGGAAAATCCTTTAAGCGCCTAAACATTTTTTCAAAGAATGGCGCATGCGCTGCCTTTTTTAAATAGTCGAGACAGAGCCTCTGAAGCCCATCTGTAAACAATGCAACCGCATCGATATCCGGCTGAGATACCCTCATGTGTTGGAGGCATTCTATTGCTGTTTCAGACGTAACAAAGGTGGTCTGATTTGCATACTCGCCCTGTACCGGCCAAAAGATGACGTTATACTGCCGTGCTTCACTTCCCCTAACAACAATAGCGCCATCACCAATTTGGATAAACACAGCACTTCCTTCACCAATGACTACAGCGAGAAACGTGCATGCGTATTCGTGCACTCTTGTTTGCGACTGCTCCGCCCATTGCTGCAGGTCCCGCCTGTAAGTTTCAAGCCACTCTTCAGCACTCTCTTTCGACAGGCCTTCAAGATCCATCCCTTCGGACCTGCATCTAGATATGTAAGTGACAAAGTGTTCACAGACACGAACTGCACCATCTTTGCCATAAGGGACACTGCCTGCCCCATCCGCAATACATGCAATTTGCCAGTCATCGTCGACGTGCGACGGTGAGAGTATGTGAAAATCTTCGCAGGGCTTACCAGCAGCGATGTGCGCCGACCCTATCGCACTCACCCCAGCAATTGTCCATTTTGTGTCGGTCATCCAACAGATGCCCAGCCGCCCGGTGCGGTTGGATTTTCAAGCGGCACTTGGTCCCCAACCTGACTGTGAGAAACAGAACCTAGGGAGTTGGAGAGCCATGAGAATAGTTCTCGAAATCGTAGCCCATCAAGGCGCAGAGGATCCCGGACACTGATCTGCCTTAACTTGTCAAATTGCGCCCCTTCAACTCCAACAGCAAAGAACTGAACCTGCTTGTTGGCCTCTCCTTCCCGTATCAGCATCGCTGCGTTTCGCCAATCATCTGTGGGCCCCCCGTCTGTGATGAGGAAAATCCATGGACGATAGTACTCAATACCATTCTGTCTATAGACATCTTTCCTCGTTCGAATCATTCTTAGCGCGGCCTCGATAGCGGAGCCCATAGGCGTATCTCCTGACGCCCTAAGGATTGGTGGACTGAACATGTCCACCGTGACAAATTCAGAGATGACCTCGACCGGTCCGAAAGTGACTACGGCAACTTCGACACGCTTTGATGCCATACTGTCTGCCGACAGCTCGTCTCTAAAAAATTCAAGACCCTCATTAAGCGCGCGTATTGGATGGCCTGCCATCGATCCACTGGTGTCTAAGAGGAGGACACAGGGACACCGCGGTTCCGGGTTTTCAGCAAAGATCGAACCGTCATACGGCAAAATGTCGGACCCAAATGGCTCTTGCTCAAAGTCTGTGCTCAACTCTCTATCCACCCCAGACCATAAGTTTAGCATGTCGTTCGGAGTGTGTCCAGTGGTCCAGCCGAGTTTCTAAGAATGACACGGTGATATGGTGCAGATTTTGGCCGCCAATCTCTTCGGATCCCAGCTGCCGGCCTGTGGCGCGCTGAGGTTCCAGGATGGCTGGTGTACCTGAGCTATAAGTATTTGATCTTTGTATCAAGACATTTTGGTACATCACTGAGTTGCGGTCCCCCTTTTGCTTTTGTAATCAGGGATTCTTCTCCTCTGGGCTCATCTGAGAGTTTGGTCGCTTGCGGTCCGCGCGACTCATCTTGACTCAGTAGAAGAAGCCGAACAGGTCGACGTTCTCTTGCTTGCACTTGATCGGCCACGCCGTCCCCGCACGCGGCTCTTGCCTACCACGCCCTAAGTGTATGATTCCGGCATGAAGCCGCCGCAACCCCACCCAACCCCCGGCGGTCCGCTCCGCCTCATCCGGGCGGCGGTGATGCCCCTCACCTTCACCCAGCGGGTGGTGCGCAACGTCAGCGAGAGCAACCTCACCGCCCACCGCCTCTCCGCTCCCATCGCGGAACTGCTGCCCCGCCACCCCGGCCCTTAGCGGGCCCGGGTGTAGCGGATGGGGAGCGTCACTTCCGGACGACGAGCACTCAGCGTTTCCAGCCGGAATTCCGCCGCCAAGAACCTCCATTCGTTCTGCACATTGACGAGGCCGTTGGCATCGAGCGGGCCACGGCCGCTCACCCGCTGCATCAAAGCGTAGCCCTTGATGTTCAAGGTGGACGGGCCAGTATACGCCGCCGCCGTGTTGCTAGGGAACGGGCGCAACCGCAGCCGCAGACCCGTGATCTCATTCCGATCGCTCTCCCACGGCCGCACGGTTTTGTGCAGCGTCCGTAGATAGCGAAAGCGTTGACCGCTAATTGTCGAGCCCACCCAGATGCCGTTGCCTCGCGGATCGCTAAACATCGCTTGCGAGGAGTTCTGCCGCATGACCACCGTTTGCGGAACCGTGAAGCCATTCTTCACCAGGGCCGCCTCGAGGTCGGCCATCTGACCCGAAAGATTGAAGTTATCGCTCTCTACCCACAGCAGAATGGCGACCTCCGTGCCCGGGCGGGGGCCCGGCAGGTTGCCGGGGAGGGACAGGGCGCTGGAAAAGCTCTGAGCCACCAAACTCAGGAAGCCCCGACGCCCAGAGAACCGGGGCAACGGTCGGGTGACCATGGCGCCATCGGGAAGAACCGCACGTAGAGTGGCTTCCCGTAAATCCCAAAAGTCATCCGTACGGGTGGGCGCATATCCCGTGTCCTGGCGGACTCCTTCGGCATAGGGCACCAACCGGTTCGTGCCGTCGCCCATCACGAGTGCCACGGTGTGAATGTCATTGAGAGATCGTCCGGGAGCCAGCACTCGTAGTGTGTCCACTCGGTTGCTGTTCCCCGGGAGGTTCTCCAGGGCAAACCCAGAGAAGCTCCCGTCCCGCCAAATGACGAGGTAGGACGCCACATTGTCGTCTCGCAAGTCATCGCCACCGGTGAGAGTGACGAGTTGCCAGCGAGAAGTTTTGGTGTTGGTGCCTTGGGGGTCAAACGTGGGCCAATCTGGGCTGGTCCAGTTGGTGCGCTCCGCACTCAGGCGCACGCGGATGGAGGGCGCATTCATCAAAAGTTGGGTGCCACTGCGGACCGATGCAGAGACTAAATCCCAGCTATCGAAAACGCTTCCGCCCGTGCGATTGGAAACGCGGAACACCACCCGCGCCACTTGCCGCAAAACCACTTCGCGATCGAGCCGCACGGATACGGTTTGCCGGGTGCGGGATGCCCACCCCGGGCCACGCGGCGGCGACACTCGCCCTTCGGCCAGCGGCACCCCACCTTCGCCCTGAAAGATCAGGGAGAGTTGATTCGCATCGGCCAGGCCTCGGTCTCCGGTCATGAATTCCAAGGTCACGGAACTGAATCGCTGCGCAGAGGCCATTGCCCCCACCAGCAATCCAAAGACAACAAGAAATACGCGAAAACCTCTCTGCATCATGGATGACAACACCCGTCTACATTGTAGCTTGCTTCGTCGTATCTTTTGCTATAGTTCGCTTCGCTTCTAGCTCTGGAAGTCCGGGGTGCGCTCCAACGATTCTCAGTAGTAGAACCCGAACAGGTCGCGGTTCTCTTTCTTGCACTTGGTCGGCCACACCGCCGCCCCAAAAAGCAAATTGGCCGTGGCTACCCTCAGATAACCACGACCAAAATGGTGGGCGGTACAGGATTTGAACCTGTGACCCCTTCGGTGTGAACGAAGTGCTCTACCACTGAGCTAACCGCCCGGTCAGGGCAAAACTATACCCGCCGCGCCCCGGACCCCACAACCAACGCGACCCCACGGACCTAATCCGCAGGGTCGCCGGGTGTGCAAAGGCCAGCTTAGCGCGCGCGGCGGCGCTTGGCCGCGATGATGTCGCCTACCGGCTACTCCTCAACGACACCTTCCCGAGTTGGGGCTTCACCATCAAGCATGGCGCGACCTCGGTTTGGGAGCGCTGGGATGGCTGGACGCCCGAACGCGGATTCCAAGACCCCGGTATGAACTCCTTTGCGCACTACGCCTACGGCGCGGTGGTGGGCTGGATGTTCCAGCACGTCGGTGGGATCCGCGAAACCAGCCCGGGGTTCGCCTCGGTCCGAATCGAGCCCAAGTGGAACGCCGAACTCGAGTTCGCGAAGACCCGCTTTGACTCGGTGCGCGGGCCGATTGCCAGCGAGTGGCGGGAGGTGGAGGGAACATTCCAACTCACGGTGACCATCCCGCCCAATGTGCGCGCGGAGGTGGTGATGCCCGATGGCACCACGCAAACGGTCGGGTCGGGCACGTGGTCTTTCACCTGCCCGCTTCCGAGATAGTTAGTTGGTCGGCTTGGCGAAAACGAAGCCCTTCTCGGTGACCGTGATGCCGCTGGCATCCACCCGGAAGGCTTCCTTCAGTTGCTCATTGGCCAGGGCCTTGGCTTCGTCGCTGGCGGTCTCTTGCTCGCCAAAGAGGAGGAGCGGCAACAGCGCGTGGAACAGGCAGGTCTCGTAAAGCATCTGGCGATCCAGGTCTTCCAGTTCGCCCATCTCTTTGCTGCCGAGGCCGGTTTGGAACTGCTTGATCACCGCCTTCATCTCATCCCCGCTCAGGTCCTTGCCGGAGGCCGTGCTGTAGTTGCTGGCCACAAAGAAGGCGAAGGCCGTGGCCACGTCATGCTCGGCTTCAATCTCCTTAAAGAGGGCTTCCACCGGCTTCAGCGCTTCCAAGAATCCCGCCACCAACTCCTTCTGGGCCGTCGGCTCTTCTTCCAGCGACTCAATGAGCATCAAGATCGCCACGCGCTCATCGGCGGGCTTGAACTTGGTGGCCCCAGCTTGCGGATTCTCGATCTTGGCTTGCGAGAGGAAGCCCAAGAGACGCAGGGGCGAGATTTCCGGCTCGGTGGGTTCACCATCCGTTTGCGCCCAGGCAAAAGAAGAGAGGAGGAGAAACAGAACGGCCAGCCAGCGCATGTGTCTATTCTAACGCGCCACCTGGCCTCTCCGATACAGGATCGGGGAAGTTAGCGATTCACGTTGGCTTGGGCGCGGGTCATATGATGATTCGTGCCGGCCAGAACCCACTTATCGTAGGGGTGCGCTTCCGGGTTCTCGATTTCATCGTCCCCCGCGTGCATTTGCACCAACACGGTCTTGCGCACGTCGTCCGAGCGATTCGGCATGCTCCCGTGTAGGGTCAGATAGTTAAAGAAGACCAGATCGCCTGGATTTGCTTCGAGGGCCACAGCTTCTTCTATTGGATACTTTTGCGCTAACTCAAGCGAAGCCCCACTGCTGGCTTCCATCCGGCCCAGGCGGTGCGAGCCCGGCACCACGCGCAGGCAGCCCATCGCATCGGTGGCACGGGAAACGTGAATAATTGCCGCTGCCATGGTGTCCTTGCGGCTGGGGAAGTAGCTCCAATCCTGGTGCATGGGGAACGGAGCGCCATTCTCCGCTGGCTTCTGGAACAGCTTGGTGTGGTGCAGCACCACATCCGGACCAAGGATCTCGGTCGCGGCGACCAGGAAGCCGGGATGGGTCAGAGCCCGCGCCCACACCGCCGAGTAGTACTGGACATTGTGGGTGTGCAGCACCACGGTGTCGGCGGCACCCATGGCGTCCATGGCTTCCCCGCCCCAGCGCGCGTTGAGGTGTTCCCCGCTGGCCACCAATTGGCGCACGATTTCGTCGAAGGCGGCTTCCAGTTCGGCCACTTCGGCGGGGGAGAAAACGCCCCGCACCACAACGTATCCATCGGCGTCGTACGATTCGCGCAGGGACATGACGGCCTATTGTAGCGGGCCTGTGAATGGCTTGGCAACGGCTCCGCAATGGGCATGGCGCAACCAATCTGTCTAGCTCTCGTGATACAGTGACAACGAGATGACCAATCGCGATCATCGCACCCTTGCCGCCCTCATCCACTACGCCGGCATCCCCTTTCCTTGGATGGGCGCCATTGTGGGTTACTTTGTGGCGCTCGCCACGGGGAATCAATACGCCCGCTACCACGCGGCGCGCGCATTTCTCGGTGAAGTCGCGGCCCTCTTGGTCACGGCCACGGTCATCATCATCTCACTCATCATGAGCATCCCTAGCGCCCAACTGGTGCTGCAAGGCCAATGGGATCAAATCGACTGGGTGGCGATGCTCGTCAAGTCGGTGGTGGTGTGGCTGATGCTGGCCCTGTTCGGCCTGTGGAACACCGTGAGCAGCATCATCCAGGGCACCCGCGCCCTGCGCCAAGAAGAGTGGGGCAAGAACCGGGGACTGGATCGCCTGGCCCTCAAGCTTTCGGGCAACACCCACCGCCACCCCAGCCTCAGCGGACCCGTTACCCGCGTTTAGCCGAACGCACCACCCGGGAACTCCAACCCGAGCGGAAAGGCTTTCTCTCCCTAAGGGTGCGAGAGTTCGTTCGTTTTGTGGGCATTCAAGTCCAGAGCGCGCAGTGCGCCCTGTGGCTCTTTGCCTGTGGTTTCTTAAGCGCGTACAGCCCCTGGCCGCGTTACGATGCCCTGCTCATTGCGTGCCTGGGCATTCAGGTGGGATTGGTTTTGGCCAAGCAAGAAACGTGGCGTGAGTCCCTCGCCCTCAGTGCCTTCCACCTTCTCGGCCTCGGGCTTGAGGTTTACAAGGTCCACCACGGCTCTTGGCAATACACCGCCGCCGGAAACTGGCGCATCGCAGATGTTCCCCTCTTTAGTGGCTTTATGTACGCCGCCGTGGCAAGCTACCTTCTGCAAGCCTGGCGCAGGTTCGATCTCAAGTTCGGTTACTGGCCTCGGCCGGCTGCCGCCCTCCTCTTGGCGCTGGCGATTTATGCCAATTTCTTCCTCAACCGCTGGCTAGGGGATTTCCGCTGGATCATCGGCGTCTTTGCCCTGGCTATCTTCTGGCGAACCTACGTGGACTTCACCGTCACCCGGCGCTGGCGCATGCCGCTGCCCCTGGCGTTCTTTCTCATCGGGCTGTTTATCTACTTTGCCGAGAACTTATGCACGCTCATAGGGTTGTATTCCTATCCCCACCAGATCGGCGTGTGGTCGCCGGTCGGCATCGGCAAGCTCTACTCGTGGGTGCTGCTCTGCATCGTGAGCGTGCTGGTGGTGGCGGCGGTTCGGCGGGACACTTTGGCCTTCGGCGTCCGAGAAGGCGAAACCGCGCAGCGGCTGATTCCTAAGCGAGGAAGTTAGCCCGGGCCGGTGTGCGCAGGGCCAGATCCACTTGCTGAACCCAGTGGGCGACTTCGCTGGGCTCCAACTGCAGGTGGCTGAGGGCCTCCATGCGCGGGCTGAATTCACGATACGTCGGGGCAATCTCCCGCGCAAAGCGGGCGCGGCTGTCTTCCGCTCGCCGTCCGTGCACCGACACATCGCGGTGACAGCGGCGCTCTTCGGCCTCCGCAAGGTCAATCCGAATCAGCACACTCAGGTCCGTCCGCTCCACGAGTTGCGGCTGGGTGAGCGCGTACTGGCCTTCCACAATCACGGTGGGGCGGGGGTTCCGGCGGTGGAACGCAATGCGCCGGCAGCGGGTGTAGCAATACTGCGGCACCTCCACCGGCCGGCCCTCTTTGAGCTCATCCAGGTGCGCCAGCAGCAGTTCCCAGTCCGTCAGGGCCGGGTCTTCGAAGTTAGTGGCCTCTAGCGCTTCCGGGTCGGTTTCCCGGTAGTAGTCATCAACGCACAGCACCACGGCATCCATGCGCTGGGCCAATGCCTGCGCCAGCGTGGACTTGCCACTGCCACTGATGCCGCTGATGGCGATAACTTGCGGAGATGACACCATGAGAGCCCTGCCTAAGGTACCCAGAATCGGGGCGGCAAAAGGGGGGCAGGCCGCCGCAATACCCCGGCGGGGTTGCCAGGTCACGATAAACTGCAGCCCTCGTGCGAACCGAGACGTTCGACTTCATCGTGATCGGCAGCGGCCTGGCCGGGCTTAGCTTTGCCCTCCGCGCCGCCCCCCATGGTCGGGTGGCCATTCTCACCAAGGGCACCGTTACCGATAGCAACACCAGTTGGGCGCAAGGGGGCATCGCCGCCGCCGTGGGCGAAAGCGATAGCTGGAAGTTGCACGAAGAAGACACCCTCGTGGCCGGGGCCGGATTGAACGACCCCGAGGCCGTGCGGTTTTTGGTTCAGCAGGCGCCGGCCGCCATTGAGTGGCTCACCAGCCTGGGGGCTCGTTTTGACCTCGCCCTCGGCCGTGAAGGCGGCCACAGCCGCAACCGCATCGTCCACCACGCCGACCGCACCGGGTGGGAAGTCGAGCGGGCCGTGGCCAGCGCTGTGCGCGCCAACCCCCAACTGACGGTGTACGAGAAGGCCTTCGTCACCGACTTGATCTTCGAAGACGGCCAAGTCTGCGGGGCGATGGCGCACGTGAATGAAATGGGCACCCGGGCCTTCATTGGCCGGGCCGTGGTGCTGGCCACGGGCGGTTGCGGCAAGATTTATGCGCACACCACTAACCCGCTGGTGGCCACGGCGGATGGCATTGGGCTGGGGCACCGCGTGGGGGCCGAAATCAAGGACATGGAGTTCATGCAGTTCCACCCCACCGTGCTGGAACACGCTCAACTCAAAGGATTCCTCTTGACCGAAGCCCTGCGCGGGGCGGGCGCCACCCTGCGCAACCACCGGGGTGAGCGCTTTATGTACGAATACGATGAGCGCCTGGAACTGGCCCCGCGAGACGTAGTGGCCCGGGCGATTGAATCGGAAATGAAGCGCCTGGACACGTGGTGCGTGTACCTGGATGCCACCCACCTGAAGCCCGAGGACTTGCAGCACGAGTTCCCCACCATTTGGGAGCGCCTGCGGGGGATCGGGCTCAAGCTCGAACGGGATTGGATCCCCGTCGTCCCGGCCCAGCACTACGCCTGTGGGGGCTTGGTGACCAACCTGCACGGGCAGACCTCGGTGCCGGGGCTGTATGCCGCCGGCGAAGTGGCCCGCACCGGGGTTCACGGTGCAAACCGTTTAGCCAGCAATAGCTTGCTAGAGGCCTTGGTCTTTGCCCACGCGGTAGCCGACCATGTGGCGGCCAATCCTCGCCCCTTACCGGAAATGAACGGTGAGGTCACCCCGAGCCAGACCATTCCCGAGGCCGATGCGATCCGCATTCGGCACCGCTTGCAGTCCTTGATGACCCGGTACGCCGGGGTCTTCCGCAGCACGGCGGGCTTACAAACTGCCGCCCGGGAGATTGAGTCGCTGCGGCAAGAGTACGAATCGCTAAGAGGCGCCCCGTTCTCGGCTTACGCGCACGAGGCCTACAACCTGCTGGTGGCCGCCGGCTACGTGGTGGAGCAAGCCCTGGCCCGCAAGGAGAATATCGGGCTCCACTTCAATGCCGATCTGGCCAGCACTAACCCGCCGGGGACGCCGGGGGCGTAGGCGCGCTCGGACGCGGGACAAACCAAGTCGGAACCAGCGGCCCGGCCGGGTCAATCTTGATCATCAGGCGCACCGGGCCGGCTTTTTCGGCTTGCCCTTGCATCAGCCAGGTGCCTTCCTTCTCCACCAACTTGGGCTGAAGGACGTTGGTGGATCCCGCCGGGATGAAGCGCAGCGGCGCGGGGTACGCCAGCTGAATCTCGAAGGGTCCGGGGGCGGCCGTTTCGAATTCCATGATGAGTTCCCTTCCGTTCACTTGGGTCAGCACACGCGGACCCTTCAGCAAGCGGAGCGGGGACTCGAGGGCATCTTCCTGCGTGTTTTCGCCCAGGCTGGCCGCATCGAGGCTAAAGAGGCGGGTCCGCCACGGGAACCAGAACTGCGACCGACCCGTGGGGTCAATCTCCAGTTCTCGCTTGCGGGCATAGAGGGGGCGCACGCTCTCGGCAGCGAGCCCGGTCTGCAACAGGACCGCCATGCCTCGCACTTCGGGTTCATTGCTGAGGGCGCTGGCCACGGCCAGCCGGGCCGAGGCTTCACTTCTGAGGGCGGGGTCACTCACGTCCAGCATCCAGCTCCGGGCATCCACCCGCCAGCCCAGGCTGGTGACCCAGGGGTTGGCGTCCTCCAGGCGATTCTCGCTCCGGGCGAGGGCCATGGCCTGGAGTGCAGCGGTCGCTGACTCTAGCAGGCCCGCTCCGGCATGGTCGAAAGGTAGCGATTGTTGGGTGTTGGGTTCTTTGACTAAGACGGCCCCGTTCGTCCACTTGTCGAGGTCGGCCTTCACTTGGTCATGCCAAGTGGGCGGAGCCCCGGCCAGCATGAGAAGACGGACCGCATCGAGCGGGGAATCGGGTGTGCTGACCGGCCACTCGCCGTTGATTCCCGCCAGCGCGCGGCCCTGAAGGGCGGGTGGTACCACCCATTGCACCACCAGCTTGGAGTTGACGCAGAACAGGCTTGGCCCATCTTCGAGGTCCGCGTTGGCGGGCTTGAGCCCGCTCTTGATGATGGGGCGCATGCCGCCTTCTCGGGCGAGCGAGAGCGGGGGGGGCACCAAGGCTCCCGGGCGATCGAAAGTCCAAACCCCTTGGATGATGCCTTCGGATTCCGTCCAAACGAGACTCTTCAGCAGGGGCGCGGGGTTCTGGAAGGCGCTCAGTTTGGGCTCAAGCTCGATGGCCAGGTCACCCAGGGCACCGGCCGTATTGGCGTTCACGGCCTTGAGGCCAAACGGGAGCGAGAGGCGAATCCACCCCTTGTAGGCGTCGACGGTCCGGATGGTCCACTCCCCGCTCTTGCCGTGGACGATCATCTGGCCGGGCTCACCGAGGAATGAGAATAAGATGGCAGGTTGGCGATCTCGGAACGTGAGCAGCGCGTAGCTCCCCGGAGCCGTGGGCAGATCGGGCGTGACCGTGCCCCCCGGGAAGGAGAGATAGGGGGCCCCCGTGGAGGTGACGGTGAGTTCAAGCCCGGATTCGACGTAAATATCGACGCCCGGAGAGAACAAGTTCACGCGGAGCTTGTCGGGCGCGGCCGGGCCACCCCGAAGACCGTAAATGCCCTGCTCCCACCCGATTTCGAGCGGCACCGAGCGGGCGATGGGCTCCTTGAACTTGAGCATATCGGCCATGGGGTGCCGCGCCCGGAAGCCTTCGTTCTTGAGCTCGATCCCGGGCGTGGCCGGGAGTGAAACGTAGCCAAACCGCCCGAATGCTTGGGCAGAGACCGTGGTCGGCGCCAACGCGCCCAGCAGACTAGCGGAAGCGAGTGCCCAAGAGCTCCAAGCCCAGCCGCCGCGTGCGCCACGAATAGCTAAGGCCGACCTCGCGGAAACCAAGCTGATAGCTGAGGACCAGGCTTTGATCTTCGTAAGACTGGCCAATGAAGCGATCTTGGAACCAATTGAAGTAGGTATTCCAAAGCGGCCCGAGACGATACGATGCGTTCCCGGAGAAGGTGTATCGGTCAATGTCGAGGCTCCGGCTGAGATACGCGTTGGTGCTAAAGGCTCCGGATTGATACAGGCCATCCAGCGTGAGCCGGTGGCGCCCCAGAGCCGTACGCGTAAACGCATCGTCCCCGTATTCATACCCGGTATTGACACTGAGAGACGAGTTTAAACGACTCGACAGGTTCATCGTGAACGTATTGGTGAGCGGTGTGCTGGTATTGCTATTGGCCAGGTAGCGCGCTTGGTGGGAGAGCGTGAGCGAGGAGCCCGACCCCACATTGAGCGGCTTGCTGAGGGTGCGCACCCGTAATCCCTGTGTGTTGGTGACGCGATTGAAACCGCCGCTGAATTCGGTGTAGTCCGCGCTGACCCCCAGGTACGTACGGAACGGCATGTTGCCCCAGCTCACCGGGTCGAGTTCGGCCACCAGGCTGGAGGTGAAGGTGCGGTTCTTGATGCCGCGCAGGGTCTCGTTGTAGTTGGTAGCGAGGCTGATCTGGACCCCATCGAAGGTGTGAGTGAGGTTCGTATTGGCCACCATGGATCGGTGCGCCGGGAACGAAAGCTGCGCCTGCACCGACGTGTTTTCTGTCGGCCGGAGGCTTTGGCGCATATGGAAGCCCCAGTCGTTGCGGCCCAGGCCCGAGAAGGTGAGCCCCCCCTGAGTGCGCGATCCTTCGTTCCACGACATCTCGTAATCGAGGAAGGTGCCGCCCGCCCCACCGACCCCGGTAGAGTAGCGCTCGCCGTAGCGGAACCGGAGGGCGCTGCTGCGGCCCGGCGCGAGGCTGAGATAGTGGGGGTAATCCACCTGGAACGCGTTGTTGCTGACGGTGACGTACTGCTCGGTGACGATGGGGTTGTTGTCGTAGACGTTGATCCGGTAGAGCGGGAACCGGAGAACGGACAACTCTTGAATCTTGACGTCCGCATTGACGAACTGGATTTCGCGGGCCGGGAAAGCGATGACCTTGGTGGCGTGGATTTTGGTGAGCGAATCCACCACCTCAACAAAGTCAAAGGTGCCCATGAGGAGGTCTTCCTCGAGCGGCACTGCCTCTTGCCGGTTGAGGCGCAGGTACTGGGTGATGCGGCCTTCGAAGGGCGTGACGATGGCCAGACGTCCGGACTGCCGCCAGCGGTAACGGGTGACCTCTTGGGTGGCTTCCACCACGCCGCGCATGCGGTTGAGCGTGAGTTGAAGGCGTCGGAACGGGATGGTGTAGTTCTTGGTTTTGAGAACGCCGTTGCGGGCTCTCAGTTCATAGATGGGGACATTGAGTTGGATGTCGTCCGCGATGATCTCGATGTCGCGGTACTTGACACTCACTCCTTGGTCTTTGGCGGCGGCCTCCAAGACCTTTTCTTGGAAAGCGTAGAACTGAGCCCCCTTGCTCACCACCTCGACAAAGTCTTGCTGCTGATCCAGCACGTCGCGACTCTCCACGAATTCGATCTCCATGGAGGTGCTGGCCGCATAGCGAAGGGCGGAGGCACGCACCTTGGCGACGCCTGGAGCCCCTGGTGCGCGGAGGATGACCTGGGCCAGGCCACTGTTGGTGGTGACGAGGGTTTCTCGGAGGTCACCGAGGGTGGATTCGAAAACGACTTGGGTGCCATCGGGCACCAGGCGTCCGGTGCTGTCTCGCACTTCGGCGGAGAGGGTAGTGGTGGAACGTCCGTCGCCCACTAGGATGTTGGGGAACGCGTTGAGTTGGACCGTACCGTTCTGCGCCCACGCCAGGGCCGCACCCATCAGGAGGGTGAGGGCAAAGGCGAATCGGATGGCGTTGGTCACGAATGAGTTCTCCCTGGATACAGACGGGCCGATGCGGTCTCCCGCATCGGCCCCCTTGTTGGTTGCGATGGTTGATTATCGAACCACGTTGACCGGCACGATGCGTCGGACTCGTTCTCCGGACGGAGCTTCCGCGAGGATCTCCACTCGGTAGACGCCCGGCGCCACGGCTCGGTTCGCATTGTCTTGCAGGTTCCAGGTGACGCTGTTCTCACCGGCCCCTTCGCTGCGGCCTCGGCTGACCGTGAACACTTCTCGACCCGTGCTGCTGAGGATGCGGACCGACACCAGCGCGTCGGCGCTGAGCGCGTACTGCACCGTCACCGGGGCATTCACGTCGCGGGTCGGTCGGCTGACCACCACGTTGCCAATGACAGGTCGGCTAGCGCCACCCGGCTCGGCGGAGATGGTGAACAGGCGGGTGCCCGGCTCGCTCACGCGGAAGGTGTAGCCACTGCTGGCTCGGAGGTCACGGCTTTCGCCGGTCACTTCGTCCTTGATGCGGAAGCGGACGGCGCGCGTCACGCTCGGCAGGTTCGGCCAGGTCACGGTGTATTCACCGGCTTCCGTCGCGTTCACCGAGACCTTCCACTCTTCGCGGCCCACGCGAGCACTGAAGCTGCGGGACAGGTCGAGGTTGTTGTCTTCGGAGTTCTTGATAGAAAGGGCGGCCACGGCGCTAGGAGCCATCGGCGGTTCCGGCGTGGTCAGCACCTTGGCTTGCTGCGCGTCGCGCACTTGGCCGATAAAGTTCTGACTGTCGATACCCTTATTGCTGCGAACAGCAAGTTCGAGGCGCCAGTTGCGGTCCGACTGCACAAAGCCATCGTCCACGGAGCGACCTGAGTTCGGCAGACCTTCTTGGAAGACCGGCGGGAAGATCAGGCGCACCGGGCGGAAGCCGTTGCTGAAGACCCAGTATCCGACGTGCGGCACGAACGTACCGTTGGAGCTGCTTTCGAACTTGTACTGACCGGTACCCCCATCGGAGCGATCCCAGTAGACGAGGCTCGAGCTGACCACACCCTGCGAAACCAGTTGGTTCAGGCTGAACACGGTTTCGGGGCTGTCGGCGTAGACGGCGTTGACCTGAGCGGCCGGCACCGGATACGGATATGGGTTACCAATCAGGTTCCAGCCCTGTTGGAGGGTGATGGAGAGGCCACCTTGGCCCGCATCGGTCGGCGGAATCGCGTTCGGCAACACGTAATTGCCCAGGTCGCTGGTGGGCAACACCCAGTAAGCGCGACCGCGTTCGGCACTTTCCGCCGGGCGGAAGGTATCGCTCAGCGGATCGAACCGGAAGGCTTGGAAGTCCACGCCAGCTTGCAGGCCGAGGATCGTATCGAACGAGGAGTCTTCGAAGGTGTAAGGTAGGGTCACAAGGCTCGGGCCGGCCGGAAGCGGCAGGCGCGGGGTCGGAGCGACGACTACGGTCGTTTCCAGATTCTTCTCGGCACCCGGAGGAGCGATGACGTTCACGCTGAGCTTTTGCGGACCGGCGAGGTTCTCGTCCACTTCCACCTGGAAGTCCACAAAGCCGATCCCGTTGGCGGCGATGCTACCAATAGTTCGCGTGCCGGTTTGGCCCGCCGGGAAGCTCATTCCATTGGGCAAGAACAGGCGAACCTGAGCGTTGTTCAGCGGGACCTCCTTATCGATATCGGCAAACTGGTTGTCGATATAGACGCGGACCGTAAATGGGTTCTGCGCAAAGGACTGCGGGTCGTCCGGGTCGGTCGCCAAGAACTTCGGCGCGTCCACCACAACAGTGTACGGGTCGGCATAGTCGGAGACGCTCCAGGACGATCGGACGTAGTGTACGATCGTGCGTTGCTGACCCGCACCAACTTGGGCGACTGGGAAGCGCTGCACAAAGGTGGTTTCACCGATGAAGACGTCAGCTTCCTCCGCCGGCACCGGGTTATTGTCCCCAAAGACGCGGAGGTTGATATTGTTGCCAAAACTCGTGGTCGTGTGATTCCCAACCTTGATCAGGTCCGTACCCGTCGCGTCGGGCGTTTCCTTCGGCGGGATGTTGTCCACGCGCAAGCCATAGTTGTTCGTTTGACCGAACAGGAATTGCATATAAGGCGGGAAGCGGAGACTGCGGATATCGTGGCGGCGTTCCGTTCGAATCGGTCGCTGACCCGGGAGGTCACTCACACCAATGTAGCCTTCCGGCGTTTGCTTCCGGTTACCCGTCAAGCTAGCGCGGCCCGAGTGAGCCTGGTTCGCACCAGATTCGGAGTCAAAGACACCATTGCCCGTGCGCATCCCCGGATAGCACGAGAATAGCAATCCGTAAGACTGGCCTTCTGCAGCCAGGTTGGTCATGCGCCATCGGATGCGAGCAGCGTCGCCCAGCAGGCGCACTTGGCACTCGACATCTACGTCCGCGTCATTCCACGAGGCCACGATATAGCGTCGGCTGGCACCCACAAAAGTGACGCGAAGGCCGCCATCGCCGAACAAGGCAGAACCCGCACCATCGTTGTCACCCTTCAGGATGCGGGCAAAGACGTAGTCGCCCACCGGATCCGTCGGGGCCCCAAAAGTGAGGGCCATATCGTCATCAAAATTGCTCTGTACGCTCCCGAGGTTTCCGACCTGGAAAGCGAAGCGACCTGCCGCATCAAGCGTGCGGGCCGTCGGGGCGTAACAGGGGCCGTTTTGGCCACCGTAAGTCACGGTGCCGCTGGCACCCACGGAAATTCTCATCAGCTCATTTTCAATGAGGTTGAAGCCATAGTCCGTGGAATACGGGGCCGTGTTCTGCGGGTCGATACACTCGAACGACCAGCCCATCTGAGCTTGGGAGACCGCGGCGAGGGCGGCGGTCGCCATGAGCACTCCAAATCTGCGATTCATTTTGTTCTGTTCTCTTTCCAGGGTGGAGGCAGAACCCCTCAGTAGGGGCACTGCCTCCGGTCAAGTGACAAGCGTCGAGTGTTTCCCCCTAGGGGACCACCGGTCGGTTCAGGAGTCGGACACCCGAGAAGATGTAGCGCTCTCCAGAGGCATCCATCACCGGACCCGGCTCGTCGCCGACTGCCTTCACACCCACTCGGTAATAGATTTGAGCTGCGCCCGAGAAGGCTTGGCTGAAATCAATAGCCGGTGTGGTGATCGTCGCACCCGTTGCCGTCTCTCTATCGACGACACGAGACACGATTTGCGTTCGACCGCGCGGGAAAGTCGAGACATCCGACACTTGGACGACATACTCGATCTGGATCGTCGGGTTCGCACCTCGCACGCTGCGGAACAGGACCGAGCGCGGGATGGCGACGGTTTCCCCGTCAATCGGCTGCACCAACTCCGTGGAGTTGAGCGGGGTGGCCGAACCGTTGGACGGTTGGCGACCGCTGATGAAATAGCACCATTGGGCGCCGGAAGTTCCGCCACCGCCGGTGGTTCCACCCGTGGTGCTCCCCGTCGTGCTCCCCGTTGTGCCACCACCCGTTGTGGTACCGGTCGTGGTACCCGTGGTGCCTCCACCCGTGGTCGTACCCGTCGAGCCACCGGTCGTCAGACCGCCGCCCGTCGTGCCGCCACCACCGCCGCCCCCTTCACCCGGAAGGTCGTTCGGACTGACACGGTAGATGGATTCTACGAAGTAGGTGTAGCGCTCGCCCAGCGCAATCGGGGTCGGAGCGACAACGTCCGTCGAAGGAACGTCGTTACAAGTGATGCCGCCTTCCAGTTCTGCGCCACTAAACATGCCAATGCCGTTTTCGTTCGGGGCGTTCGTGCCCAGCAGGTCGTCGAAGGCGAAGCTTTGCGCACCAGCCACAACGGCCACCGGAGTGACGTTGTTGTTGCGGTAGACCTGCCAAGCGAATCCGCTTTGCGTACCTCGGAAGAAGGCGTCGCGCTTCCAGGAGATCTTGACACCCGGGTTGTTCGCGCTCACCGTCAGAGCTTCGACCGTCACGTTGTTGGCCGCGACGTTGTTGCTGCCTCGACCTTGGCCGAACAGCAGGCCCGCCACCACGAGGAGCACCACGACGCCAATCACAGCGTTGTTGTTCCCACCGGAGCGGTTGTTGCGAGTCTTCACCGAACCGTCGGGGTTAATCGTCGATTGCGGAATGGGAACCGTGAAGAGCGGTTCTGCCTTGTCGCCGGGGCGCACACCCACATAGGAACGCGTCACGCGGACGTAAGCCGAGTCGGCGTCCGTCGAACTCACGGTCGCGTCGGCCACCAGTTGGTCGCCACGCGTGATGATCAGGGTCATGCCCTGCTTGAGACCCGAGGTTTCGCCTCGGTTCAGCAGCACTTCGCCACCCAGCACGTTCAAAACGGCGGCGTTGGGAAGCGTGCGCGAGCTGATTTGGCTCATGGCGTCGAAGGCCATGGCGGCAAAGGCGTCGGAGAGCAGTTGCTCGTCTTCGAAAGAATTATCTCGGACAGCACTAGTACCCGCGACGGCGGCACCGTTCACCACGCGGCCCGAAGCAACACTGGTCATGAGAACGCGAACCGAAACTTCAGCGCGCTTGCCGTTGCCCACCTCGGTAATCCGAGCGGCATAAACTTCGCCATGAACGATTTTGCCGACTTCCATCGCCTGACCCAATCGAATCAGGTCGCGGGTGGATTCCAGCGGGCCAACCAGGCCCAAATCTTCCATTTCTCGATAAGCTCGATCCAGCGTTTCCATCTGGAATCGAGGGTTATCCTCCATCACGTCCAGGACGGCTTGCGCCGCCTGAACTCCGAAGGCGTTATCCACGCCATTCTTGCCGACGAAATCAACGACGCCGACAGGTTCCCCTGCCGTTACCACTTGGGCATACGCCGTTCGCGGGGCCATTGCCACCGCCACGAAAGCTATCAGAAGTCCCCAAAGGGCCAACCAACGCATCTTCAGATCCTTACGCTGTGTCACGCGTGCTCCTCGATCTCCCTGGTTTGGATGACCAACAGGAACGGCAAAGCCAGTCCTGTTGAACATGCCAGGTGAGACTATAGCCGATACGCAGTGCGGCTTGCAACCTCATTGACCTTGTTTCGCACGATTCTCGCTCGATCGGCGCAAATTCGCGCTAAGAGAGGGGCGATGGGCGTCCCTGAAGATCGTTGCGGGCAGAGTCCGCCAAACGCTCGACTATCTCGCGGACGGATTCAATGGGGCTATTTGTTCGGATGACCGCGTCGGCAAAGGCACATTTCGCCCGACTTGGTAGTTGCGCTTGCAAAATTTGGTCCACGGCGCGCTCATCGCCCAGGCGCTCCAGCAAGCGACGGCGCTGTTCAGAGGCCCGGCAGGTCACCACCCAGATGCGCTCGCACGCGCCGGTGAGGGCCGTTTCGACCAGGAGGGGAACCTCAACCGCTTCCGGCTCGCGCGCCAGAATTTCGTCCCAAATCAATTGGTGGAGTTGAAGATTGAGAGCGCGGCGCAGGGCCGGCTCAGTCGCCAGCACTTCTCTCAGCGCCACGCGATCGTTTAAAGAGGGGAGGCCAAGCGTGCGCGGGAGGTCACGTTGGACTTCAGGTCGGGCTCGGACCTCAGCGGCAACTTGGTCGGCACTGAGAGTGCGCCAGCCCAGGTCTGCCAGCATTTGCAGGACCGTGGATTTGCCTTCGGCAATACCCCCCGTGACCGCAAGGGGCACGGGGGAATACGCCACGGCTTACTCGCCCTTCCCTTCCTTCGCGTCGTCGCCTTCGGCATTGCGCAGCATGCCCTTCAGCATGCCCAGGCGTTCGCCGATGGTCGCACCGCCCGTCGGGGCGCGCGGAGTGGTCGGAGCCGGTTCGAAATCGCCGCCACGGTGTCCGCCACCGCGTCGGTTGTCGCGTCGACCGCCGCTCTGACCGCCTCGGTCGCCCGGCATGCGGTAATCCACACCCGAACCGAAGGACGGCTTTTCGCGGAGGCTCAGCACCATGCGTCGGTCTTCCGGTCGCAGGTCAATCACCATCGGCTCGATTTCGTCGCCGACGTTGATGGCTTCTTCGGCCTTCTTAATGCGCTGGTCGCTCATCTCGCTCATCGGCAAGAAGGCTTCAATGCCTTCCGGCAGTCGAATGAACGCACCGCTCTGCACCAGGCGGGTGACGGAGCACTTGATCTTTTGGCCGACCTTGTAGATGTCGCGGACCGAGTTCCACGGATCCGGCAGCACTTGGCGCAGGCCCAGGCTGATGCGGCCACCGGACGGATCCAGCTTCAGCACCTTCACGTTGATCGTGTCGCCCACCTTCAGCACTTCGCGCGGGTGGTCGATGCGCACCCAGCTCATTTCGCTGATGTGGAGGAGGCCATCGATGCCGCCCAGGTCCACAAAGGCGCCGTAGTCGGTCAGGCGGCGCACGGTGCCTTCCAGCACGTCACCGGCCTTGACGTCCGTGAACATCTTGTCGCGGACTTCCGCCTTGCTCTGGTCTTCGGCCACTTTGTTGGAAAGGACCACCTTCTTGCGCTCCTTGTCCACTTCGATGATCTTGACGACCAGCGTCTGACCCACGAACTTCTCGAGGTTGCGCAGGCGACCATTGCCCACGTGCGTCGCCGGCACGAAGCCGCGCACGCCGATGTCCACCACGACGCCACCCTTCACGCGGTCCACCACGGTGGCCTCGTAGGTGCGGCCCTCTTCAAAGGCGTCCAGGATGCCTTGCCACATGGCGTCGAAATCCGCTCGCTTCTTCGAAACGATCGGGCTTCCTTCGGTGCTGTTGGTGCGCAGAACAATGACTTCGAACACGTCGCCGGTCTTCACCAGTTCGTTCGCGTCCGAGATGTTCGAATCGGTCAGCTCATTGAGGGGGATGATGCCTTCGGCTTTGGTGCCCAGGTCAACGAAAACGCGCTCCTTCTCGACCAAGATGACCTTGGCTTCCACACGGTCGCCCTTGTTCAGGCGGCCGGCACCGGCGGCTTCCGCCGCAGCTTCTTCGCCCGAGAACTCGGCGAGGGCAGCTTCAAAGAGCTCCGCATCACTCGGTCCGCCGGCGGCAGGTTCGGTGGTGGTCGGGGCGACCGGCGCCACAGCAGCGGTCGGAGCGGGTTCGGCCACGGGGGCCGGTTCGGGTTGGGTCACTTCCGTCGCCGTAGCTTCGGGGGTTGCGACTGCTTCGTTCTCCGTCACCGCGTTCGCGGTCGGTTCGTCAGTCGTAGCAGTCGTCGTCAAGTCGTCGGTCATACCGGTGGTCATCATCCTCAGGCACCGCCAAGGGCAAGTGCGGGACCTCAACTTTACCTCTTTTCTAAGGACAATGGGAAAGGTCGGACTTAGGGCGCATCCCGGGTCGTAAACTGGGCCCATGCGCAGAGCGGTCATTGACCTTGGCTCGAATTCCGTCCTCCTGGCCGTGGCCGAACTTCGAGAGGGTCAATGGCACCCCGTTTACGAGCTTTCGCAAGTGACCGGGATTGGCAAGGGCACCAAGGCCACCGGGCGACTGTGCGCCCAGGGGGTCGAGGATTCGCTGGTGGCGCTCCGCACGGCTTTCCGGGATGCCGAAGCCCACGGCGCGCAACAGGTCGTGGCCGCCGGCACCATGGCGCTGCGCATGGCCACCGACACGCCCGAGTTCTTGCAGAAAGCCGCCGCCCAGGGCACACCGGTGCAAGTTTTGAGCGGAGATGATGAGGCCACCTTAGGGTTTATGGCGGTGGCCAATGACCCCCGTTTCGCCTCAGAAAGCCGCCTGAGTATGGTGGACCCCGGCGGGCATTCCACGGAATTGGTGACCGCCGACCGCACCGCCCACGGCTGGGAGGTGAAGTACCGCCACAGCTTCCCGGTGGGGGCGCTGGCCCTGCGCGAAGGCCCCCTGCGAGAGGAAGTCTGCTCCTTCCCCCAATTGATGGCGGCGGTGAAAGAACTTGATGCCACCATAGGGTTGGAGTACCGCCCGCACCAGTGCGGACATGTCGTCACGTTGGGGGCCACCGGCACCAACCTCATCTCCATCCGCCAGCAGTTGCGAGAATGGGATCCCGAGGTGGTGCACGGGCAGGTGTTGGATTACGAAGAGATCAGCAAGGCCGTGAACTGGTTGGGCGGCATGACGCTGGACGAACGCCGCGCCATTCCGGGCCTGGAACCGGGCCGGGAGCACACCCTACACGCGGGGGCGCTCATCCTGGAACGGTTCCTTTTCTCACTCCACGCACTCACTTGCACGGTCAGCGTGCGGGGTTGGCGACACGCCTTGCTGGAAAACGACCGTTACTTCATCTAAGTCACTTTAAGTAACATTCCGGCATGGATCGACGGCAAGCGGGCAAGTGGCTAGCTATCCTCAGTGGCGTCGTGATCCTGGCCCTCGCGGGGCAGCTTCAATTGCGCCAGCAAGCCCGAAGCCAGCCGATCGCCGCGCCCCAGCCGGTGCAAATTGAGTGGATCGAAGTCTCTGTGCGGGGGCATGTGCGCAATTCCGGCCGCTACCAGATTCAGAAAGGCAAAACGCTGAGAGAGGTGCTGGCTCTGGCCAAACCCAGAACGGGAGCCTTACCGCCTTCCCTGCCCCTGGATGAACCGCTGGCCGATGGCACGGCCGTGGTGATCGAAGGCCCCGCGAACCCTTAAGGTCGTCGGAGTCGGTACGACTCGAACGCGCCCCCGGCGGTCCCCGTGATCAATTCAATCTCGCCTCCGTGCGTACGGATGGCCTCGGCCACCTCGGGAGTGATGCGCCCGGTCCGCGTGAACAAGAGCGAATCTCCCGCCGGCTGAGCATCCAGGTCTTCAGGCTCCGAAGTCATCAAGACCACGCGGTTCGCATAGGCCACCATGGAGGGCAAGGATGTTTGTTGCAGGCGAGCTTCGTAGACGATGCCTTCCTGCTTGGGCAACTGGAAGAGGACAATCGGGGCCCCCGGCAGAGCGCGCTTGGCCAGGCGAAGTTCATCCCGGGCTTCCAATTGGCCGCTCGCGCCGCCCCACCACACCAGGCCGCCGGCCACCAACGCGGTCACAATCCCTATGGTCCACCGGGCCTGGCCCGTCAGGCGGCGGATATCTCCGGGGGCCACGCTGATCGCGGCCACCATGGCGAGCGCCGGGAACGCGGGCAGGATGTAGTGCGGCAGTTTGCTTTGTGAAATGCTGAAGAACACCGTTACCAATACCAGCCACCGCGCGGCGTAGCGGTAATCGGCGCATTCCTTCCACAGTGTGCGGCTGCGAATGGCCCGGAGGCTCCAGGGCAAGGCTGCGATCAAGAGGATTACCGGGAAGTAGATGGGGGTCATCCAGAACGGAGTGCGGTGCGCCGTGTCGCCGCCGAGGAACCGGTTGACGTTCTGCTCAATCAAAAACTCCTGCACAAAGAGCTCCCGGTTGACGAGATAGCACGGCAGGTACCAGGTGCAGATGACGGCTACCATCACGGCGATGCCGCCTAGCCAGCCCCCACGCCAGGCCGGGCGCAGTTCCTTTTCACCCAAGTACTGCCAGATCAAAAACGCCCCGAAGAACGCCAGCGTCACTGGCCCCTTGGCCAGTACCCCCATACCCAGCCAGAACCCCGTAGCAACCCGAAACTTGGGCAACTCCAGGCTCTTGAAGAACGTACTAAGCGCCCCCGCCAGGCACATCACAAAGAGGGCGTCGGGGGTCATGAGGTGCCCCATCACCACCGGCAGCAGCATCGAGCCATAAATGAGAGCCACCACGCCCGCGCTCGGTTCGCGGCCAGTGGCGGCCAGCCACCGGGTGAGGATCCACGCCGTCACCATGGTCGCCACGCCACTGGGTAGACGCATGGCGAACTCCGGCGCAAAACTCCCGAAAAGTTGGTACGGAATCAGCGCCGCCCAGTAGATGAGGATGGGCTTCTCGAACCAGGGCGCTCCGTTGTAGAACGGGGTGATCCAGTCGCCCCGGCGGCTCATTTCCGAGACAATGGCCGCATAGAAGCCCTCGTCGAGATCGAAGAAGGGCGGAATCCAAGTTCCGAGCAGCGGCAACAGCACCCACCACCACACCTGGCGGGAAGTGAGGGTCGGCGCAGCGGCCTCGGTCATAGCCTGGGAGTATGGCAGAGGCATAAATTTGCACCCGCGACCCTTACGTTTTGTCCCTTTTCCCCGTAGAATTAAGGAAGGAGCGGGGCATGCCACTTTTTGAATATCAGGCCATGGACGCCGAGGGCAAGCAGCGGAGTGGCACCACTCTGGGCAAGTCTTTGGACGAAGCGCTGAAGAAGCTGCAAAACCAGGGCTTGATTGTCACGGGTCTCTCGCAAGCCACGGGCGGGCTGGATGCCACTCCACCGCCGGGAGCCCGGGCGCGTATGGAGCAACCTCGCGGTGCGGCGATCCCGGGGGCGATCCCCACCGGACCGCAACCCGGAGATATGCCACCTCCTCCGCCGCTGGAAGCGCGCAACCCGGTGCGCTCCTATGTCATCGGCGGGATGTTTGAGCACGTCGGTCTGCGTGACCTGATGTTCTTCTTCCGGCAGTACGGCACGATGCTCGGCGCCGGGGTGAACCCTGTACAGGCGCTGCAGACCCTGAGCAACCAAACCACCAGCCGCAAGCTGAAGTCGGTTTTGCAAGAGGGCTCGGCGCACGTGCGAGAGGGGCGACCTTTCTCCGCCTGTATGCAGCGGTACCCCGAGGTCTTCTCTCCGTTAGCCGTCTCTATGATCCGCGCCGGAGAGCTCGGCGGCACCCTAGAGCACCAGTGCTTCCACCTCGCCGACTATTACGAGCACGAGCACTCTATCGTCACGCTCATTAAGAAGGAGACCTTCTATCCCAAGATGCTGGTGGTGGTGGCGATCATCATCATCGTCGGAGCGAATTTCATTATCCGCAGCGTGGTGGGCCAACCCACCTTTGCCATTAAGTCTCCGTTCGAGAGTATCGGCTTCTATCTCTTTGTGGCGGCCTTGATTTTGGGGCTACTTTTCTACAATCGCGTGTTCTCTAAGATTCCCGCGTTCCGAGAGACTATTGACCAGATCGCCTTGCGCATTCCGTACATCGGCAAGACGGCACACGGCTTTGCGATGGCCCGTTTTGGTCGGGCGTTCGGGGCGCTTTACCGCTCCGGCATGAGCATGCCGGAAAGCACCCGCCTCGCCGCTGACGCCTGCGGAAACCTGGCCGTGCGACGTCAAATTTATCCGGCCTCCGAATGGTTAAAGGAAGGCATCGGCATCACCGAGGCCTGGGGCCGCACCGGCGCCTTCAACCAGATTGTGCTGGACATGACCGGCACCGGGGAGCAAACCGGAAACCTCGATCAGATGCTTCTTAAGGTCTCGGAATACTACGAAGACGAGGGACGGGTACGGGCCAAGCAGGCCGCGCAAGTCTTGACCGTGGTGGTGATGCTCGCGGTGTTCATCTTTATTGGCATGATCGTCATCAATTTCTGGTCGGGATACTTTACAAGGATCTTCGAGTTCGCGGAGCCCTAAGGATTGCCCGATCATTACGAAGTTTTAGGCATTGACCGCGAGGCCGATGACGCGGCTGTCCGCCAGGCGTACCGGCGGCTAGCGCGCACCTATCACCCAGATGTCAACGACAGCCCGGAGGCGCGAGCCCAGTTTGAGGCCGTGCAATCCGCCTACGAAACCCTGAGTGAACCCCTGCGCCGCCAGGCTTACGACGCCCTCACCGCCCGCGACCACGAGCAACGGCAAGCCGAGGAAATCCGAGAGCGGATGCGCCGCATCCGCGAAGAGCGCGAGGCCAAGGAGGCCGAAGAGCTCCGCCGCCGCGCCGATGCCCGCCGGATGGACCACGTGCGCCCCACCTTTGACGAGCACGAATACCGTGCCCTCCGCGCCGACGTGGATGAAATGCAGAAGCTGGCCAACCGGGGCGAACTTGCCGCCGCCTCCCTGCTGGCCAAGCGGATTCTCGAAATCGACCCCCGCCAGGCCGACGCCTACGCCGTGCAGGCCGACTTTGCCTTGGCCCAAGGCGACGTGCGCACCGCCGCCACCGCTTACGCCTTTGCCGCCCAGTTCGCGCCCGATAACGCGGTGTACCTGCGGCAATACGAGGCGCTCACCGTGGCCGCCGCCCGGGCCCCGCAAAGCCGCGTGGCCCGGGATGAACGCGCGGGTCGCCCCCTCACCCTGGCCTTTGCCACTATCCTGGGGCTCGCCTGCTACCTGGCGCTGGCCCGAGAGCCCGCGCTGGTGCCACAGTTCGGCCCGCTCAGCGAGTGGACCGCCGGGGTGCTGATGGCCTTCGTCGTCAGCGGTTTTGCCCTGGGCCTCGCCGGGGCGTGGGGCGGCTACCTCAGTTCCTGGAGCATCAGCATGGAAAGCAGCGTCCAGCGGGTCGGCCCGGTGGTGTGGGTGCTGATTCTGGCGCCATTCTCCTTCCCTCTTTGCGCGGCCGTCCAGTGGTGGTTTGCCTACCGTCGGCGGGGTTGGTCGCACCCGGCTTTCCGGCTCATGATCCTGGTCATCGCCGGCCTCGCCATCCTAGCGGTAGGCGGCCTCCCTTCGGGTTGGGGATTGGTCGGCCAGATGCTGCTGTGGGGCGGCAACGTGATGGGCATCGCCGCGCTCCTCGGGTGGGCCCTGGGGGATGTCCGGAACCGCGTTTGAGCGACCGGTAAACTCTGGCCTCGATGCCGAAGCGCTACTACCTGACCACACCCATTTACTATGTCAATAGCGTGCCCCATGCCGGCCACGCGCTGACAATGATGGTGTGCGACGCCACCAAGCGCCACCGTGAGCTGCGCGGGGAGGAAGTGGTGTTCCTGACCGGCACCGACGAGAACGGCACGAAGGTCGCCGAAGCCGCCACTGCCGCCGGCGAGACTCCGCAAGCCTTCACCGACCGCATCAGCCAAGCCTTTGTAGAAGCCTGGCGCAAGCTCGATTTCCAGTACGACGACTTCATCCGCACCACCGAACCCCGCCACCACGCGGCCGTCCAGCGCCTTTTCGACATCCTCCGCGAGAAGGGCCACGTCTACATGGGCTCGTACGAAGGGTGGTACGACGTTTCCGCCGAAACCTTTGTGCGCGAAACCGACCTGGTGGACGGCAAGAGCCCGGACGGCAACGAAGTGCGATGGGTGAGCGAGGAGAACTATTTCTTCCGACTCAGCGCATTTGGCGATCCTTTGCTCGCTCATATTGAACAAAACCCCGAGTTCTTGCAGCCCGAAGGCCGCCGTAATGAAGTCATTTCGTTCATTAAGCAGGGCCTGCGCGACATGTGTATCACGCGCGCCAACCCGGGCTGGGGCATCCCCGTGCCGGGCGACGAGAGCCGCGTGATTTATGTATGGTTTGACGCTCTTATTAACTATCTCGCCGCGACGGGATGGCCCGAAGCTGGGTGGGAAGACCTGTGGCCCTGCGATGTGCACTGGATGGCCAAGGAGATCTTTACGCGGTTCCACGCCACGCTGTGGCCCGCCATGCTGATGGCCGCCGACCTCCCCCTGCCCCGCACGGTCATCGCCCACGGATGGTTCACCTTCGGCGAGGGCGGCAAGATGAGCAAGAGCAAGGGCAACGTCATCAACCCCGACGACCTGATCCAGAAGTTCGTCGAGGCCGGTTGCCAGCCGGAGCTGGCCATGGATGCCGTGCGCTGGGTGCTGGCCCGCAGCGTTCCCTACGACAACGACACGAACTTCACCGAAGATTCGATCGAGCGGATTTACAACGCCGACCTCGCCAACGACCTCGGCAATGCCCTCAACCGGGCGCTGAATATGGCGCACAAGTTCGTGGGCGGCCAGATTCCGGATGCCGAACCCGAAGCCGACCTCGTGGCCGCCATCGCCGAGGCCAAAGCCAAGGTTGCCGATGCCTTTGATCGTCACCGGATTGACGAAGCTGCCGACGGCGCCATTGGCCTCGTGCGCTTCCTCAACAAGTACATCGACACCCGCGCCCCGTGGGCCCTGGCCAAGAGCGAAGACCCGGCACTGGGGGCCGTGATGCTCTCCATTCTGCTCGGCCTGCGCGCCAGCGAGTCCCTGGTGCGGCCGTTCATTCCGCACGCCGCCGATGCCATGGCCAAGCAACTCAACCTCGCCCCGCTTACAGATTACGACGCGATTGGCACTCCGGCGAGCCTCCCTGCGGGCACCAAGCTCAACAATCCCGAGCCCATGTTCCCGCGCCTAGAGCGCGCCAAGCCGGAACCCAAGCCCGCTGCCGCCCCGGCGGAGAAGGCCGAAAAGAAGGAGAAGCCGAAGCGCGGCCTGCCCGAACCCGCCCCCGAAGTCAGCATTGATGAGTTCTTCCGGTTCGATCTGCGCGTGGCGCGGATCATCGAAGCCGAACGTGCCGAAGGGAGTGACAAGCTGATGAAGCTGCAAGTGCGGGTGGGCGACATCCAGCGCCAGATCGTGGCCGGCATCGCCAAGCAGTACGCCCCCGAGGACCTCATCGGGCGCCAGGTGGTGGTGGTGTTCAACCTCAAACCCGCCAAGCTGATGGGCCTGGATAGCCAGGGGATGATCATGGCCGCCGACGGCCCAGATGGCGGCGCCATCCTGCTAGAACCGGACAAGGAAGCCCCCGAAGGCTCACGCGTTCACTAAGCGAACGCTCAGATCTCCACGCCGTGCATCCACTCGATGCCGGCGGGGGTCACTAGCGCCAGGTCGAACCTCAGCTCGTGCTCTTGCAATTCGTGCGCGGCTTGGTAAGCCTCGGCGGCTTGGCGCAGGCGGCGGCGCTTGGTGGAGGTCAGGCTCTCCAAGGCGGCCGTCAGCCCCGCCGAGCGTTCCTTCACCTCCACAATCACTAGGGTGTCGCCCTCCAAGGCCACCAAGTCCAGTTCCCCGCCGCCCCCGCGCCACCGGCGGGTCAGCAGAGTGTAGCCACGGGCCAGAAGCTCGGCGGCCGCGCGGTCTTCGGCGGCTTTGCCTACGGATTGAGGACCAGACATCCTTGAAGTTCCGCCTGCCGCACGGGCGCAAAGGATCGGCGGTGAATCGGGCACGGGCCGTAGCGGTTCAGCGCCTCCAGGTGGGTGGGGCTAGGGTAGCCCTTGTGCTTCTCGAATCCGTACTGCGGCCAGCGCCGGCCGGCGGCAATCATGTAGGCGTCGCGCTCCACCTTGGCCAGGATGCTGGCGGCGGCAATGGCGGCGTGGTGCCGGTCGCCCTTCACGATAGCCCGCCCGGGCAAGGCCAGCCCCAGGGGCACCCGGTTGCCGTCAATGGCGGCGCGTTGGGCGGAACTTTGGATGGCAGCCACGGCGCGGCGCATGCCCTCTTCGGTGGCGCCCAGCACGTTGTAAGTGTCCACGTCGTCGTGGGTCATCGCCACCACGTGGAAGGTGGCCTCCGCGCGGATGCGGGCGGCCTGGGTTTGGCGCTGGCGTTCGGTCAGGGCTTTGCTGTCGCCCAGGCCCGTGAGGTCGAACCCAGGGGGCAGCCACACCGCCGCGACGACGACCGGACCGGCGAGCGGACCCCGCCCGACCTCGTCCACGCCCAGTTCGTCCTCAAACCATTCCATTGTTCTTCACCAGACGCGCCTGGTTCGCGCGAGGATTCAGGCGCCGCGCCGGGCAGTCCCGGTGGCCTCACATCCCCGCGCCGATTCGTCTATACTCTAGCCCACGCGGCGGATATAGCTCAGGGGTTAGAGCGCCTCACTGTGGCTGAGGAGGTCGTGGGTTCGAGACCCATTATCCGCCCCAAAATCCTCAATTTGAACCTAGATTGAGCTCAGTGACAACATCGCCGACAACACGAGAAGCAAGGTTTTTTACCTATTTTTAGCTTCGCAGGTGCAAACGCGTCGATTTTCGCCGTAGAATACAAGTGGGCATTCGCTAGAGAACCGGTGGTCGCCAGAAGGCGGCAGCGCCATGAAATATTGGGCGTGGGATCCTCCGGCTAGGGGCCTGTACAGGCAAGGGGGATTTTTATCTCGCCTTGCCTTCTCTTTTCATCTGCAGACGCAGGCACTAACTTTAGGCCATACTTGTACAGATTCCCCTTATGCCTATAGAAGATGTCAGCCATCTCCGCAAGATATCGACTTTCGCAGTCACCAAAGGTGTTTGGGTTTAGTGCTGCATAGGAAGCATACGCAATTGCATCTGCCACCTGCAACCCGGATAATCGACCAACTTGCTCGGTCCTAATGCGATCTGCTGAGAGACAGGCCGTTGCACCACGAAATTCTAACTGTTTCTCGGTCAAGAGACGGTGGACATAATCACGCATGTGGTCATAGTTTGTGGCCGTACGATTTGCAAAAATAATCTTAGCGCTGCCATCTCCTGAGCCATTAGCATTATCTCTGCAAAACCACGAGATACGTTCAAGTAGCAATCGAGTCGCATAAAGGTAAAGCCTTTGACCCGAGAAGAAGCTCAAGTTGGCCAGCTCCTGCTTATCGATGCAAACAGATATCGCCGTAATGTTGTACTTCGAGATTTCCCTCGCAAAGAAGACCCGTTGCTCATGTTTCAAATCTCGAAAGTGCAGCGGCTTTGCGATCTTTCTATGTGAGATTTCGTGAAGTCTTTGCTTCACATCTCTGACTGACTGGAAGCAACTGGGGTCGTCTACAACTCGGCAGACAACTGAACTAAGTACAAACCAACGAGATGCGCCAGGACTCCCAAGTCCCTCGTCACCAGATTCGTCGACGTAAACGTTGAATGAGTGTCCGGGCAGATGCAATTCTTACGTGATCCTACCAGCTTATGTCTGCAAGACAAATCTACTGCGTGTACCTATATCAAACCAGTATAGTCTCCACCACACGGTGGAAACGGTTTCGGTTCTGCTTTAAACCCCTTGTAAGGCTTTATTCGTCCGTCGGCATTTGGTCGGCGGAGGTCGCCCCGCCCACGTTGCGCGCTCGGTCTTTGGCCGCTTGTTGCACGCCGCCACCGCCAGCCCCTTGCAGGGCTTCCGGGTTCTGCACCGGCGCCATTCCTCCGGCCGCACTCGGCATCACGCCCACATTGCCCTGGCTACTATCGCCCGAACCCCCAGCCGCCGGCGCCGTCCCACCTTCCACGGCCGGAGTCGAGCCCGCATCGGGCGTGGCCCCCGCATCTTCAGCGGCCGGCGGGTTGCAACCCACCAGCAAGAGGGACAAAGCGAGGAACAAAAACCCATGCCGCATGCCTGCATGATACATCACATTCCCCCTCCGCAAGCCCTACGCGGGGGATGACACAATCCGCCCTGACATGTCATCATTTGTCTACCTATCATGTCGGAACGCACCCGCGCCCAAGAACCCCTGATCGAGCCTGCCGCCAAAGCAGACCAGATCGTGGTGCACGGGGCCCGGGAGAACAACCTCAAGAACATCAGCATCGCCATCCCGCGCAACAAGCTGGTGGTGGTCACCGGCCTCAGCGGCTCCGGCAAGAGTAGCCTCGCGTTCGACACCATCTTTGCCGAGGGCCAGCGCCGCTATGTGGAGAGCCTCAGCGCCTACGCCCGCCAGTTCCTCGGGCAGATGGACAAGCCCGACGTGGACCACGTGGAAGGCCTCTCCCCCGCCATCTCCATCGACCAAAAGAGCACTAGCCGCAACCCCCGCTCCACGGTCGGCACCGTCACCGAAATTTACGACTACCTGCGCGTGCTCTATGCCCGCGTGGGCATCCCGCACTCCCCCGCCACCGGCCTGCCCATCAGCCGCCAAACCCCCGATGAGATCGTGGACCGGGTGCTGGCCTACCCCGAGGGCACGCGCCTGCAAGTCCTCGCCCCCATCGTGCGCGGCCGCAAGGGCGAATACAAGAAGGAAATCAAGGAGATCGCCTCGCAGGGTTTTGTGCGCGTGCGGGTGGACGGCGAGATTTACGAAGTCAGCGACGACATCCCGATGGCCCGTTACGAACAGCACACCATCGAGGTCGTCATTGACCGCATTGTGCTGAAGGAAGGCGTGCAGCGCCGCCTCACCGAGAGCGTGGAAACCGCCCTCAAGCTTGGCAAGGGGCTGGCCGTCCTCACCATTCAGGAGCCCGACGCCCCCGAACCCCGCGAGGAAGTCTTCAGCGAGCACTACGCCTGCCCGGTTTCCGGCTTTACCCTGCCCGAGCTTGAACCCCGGATGTTCTCGTTCAACTCGCCCTACGGGGCGTGCCCGGAGTGCACGGGATTGGGCACCCGCACGGAGTTCGACCCCGACCTCATCATCACCGACCCCACCCTGCCCCTCCGCGATGGTGCCATTCGCCCGTTCGTCTACAAGAGCGGCGAAACCAAGGAGTGGTGGCCGGAGGTGCTGGATGCCCTGGGCCGCGCCATCGGGTTCGACGCCAGCCTGCCGGTGAGCGAACTCACCGAAAACCAAATGCAGTACGTGTGGCACGGCCACGACGACCCGCTGGTGGTGCAGATGAAGTACGGCAAGGGCACGCGTACCTTCACCACCGAGTGGAAGGGCGTCATCGCCATTCTCCGCCGCAAGTGGGAGAACACCGAAAGCGAATGGGTGAAGAACGACCTGGGGCAATACATGAGCACCCGCCCGTGCCCCGTGTGCCAGGGTCAGCGCCTGAAGCCCGAGAGCCTGACCGTCCTCATTGACGGCAAGACCATTTCGCACATCGCCGCCATGAGCGTGGGGGATGCGCTGGCGTTCTTCCGCAACCTGCCCGAGCGACTTTCCACCCGCCAGTGGGCGATTGGCGAGCGCGCCGTCAAGGAGATCACCGAGCGGCTGCACTTCCTCGACAACGTGGGATTGACCTACCTGACCCTCGACCGCAGCGCCAACACCCTGGCCGGTGGCGAAGCCCAGCGCATCCGCCTGGCCACCCAGATCGGGAGCGGCCTGATGGGCTGCCTTTACGTGCTGGACGAGCCCAGCATCGGCTTGCACCAACGGGACAATGCCCGCCTGATTGAAACGCTCAAGCGCCTGCGCGACCTCGGCAACACCGTGCTGGTGGTGGAACACGACGAGGACACCATGCGGGCCGCCGACTGGCTGGTGGACCTCGGCCCCGGCGCGGGCGAACACGGGGGCTACGTGGTGAACGAGGGCCCTTACGAAGAGTTCATCCAGCGCGATTCGCCCACCTCGCTCTACATGCGCGGGGACAAGAAGATTGAGGTGCCGGCCCAGCGCCGAGAGCCCCGCGCCCCCGAACCCGGCGGGCCGGGCTGGCTCAGCCTCTACGGCGCCACCGGGCACAACCTCAAGGGCGTGGACCTCCACATCCCGGCGGGGTGCTTCGTCAGCGTCACCGGGGTCAGCGGCAGCGGCAAATCCACCCTCATCCAAGACACCCTGCACCCGCGCCTGATGTTCGAGCTATTTGGCACGCGTAGTGCGTGGGAACACCACCGCGAAATCCGGGGCGTGGACCAGTTCGACAAGGTGATTGACATTGATCAGTCGCCCATCGGGCGCACCCCGCGCAGCAACCCGGCCACCTACACCGGCACCTTCGACCTCATCCGGGCTTTGTTCGCCATGGCCCCCGATGCCAAGATGCGCGGCTACACCCAGGGGCGTTTCTCGTTCAACGTGAAGGGCGGCCGCTGCGAAGCCTGCCGGGGCGACGGCATCATCAAGATCGAGATGCACTTTTTGCCGGACGTCTACGTGCCGTGCGAGCTGTGCAAGGGCAAGCGCTACAACCGCGAAACGCTGGAAGTGCGCTACAAGGGCAAGACCATCGCCGACGTGCTGGAGATGACGATTGAGGAAGCCACCGAATTCTTCGCGCCCATCCCCAAGATCCACCGCAAGCTGGTGACGCTCCTTGATGTCGGCCTCGGTTACATCCGCATGGGGCAGCCCGCCACCACCCTTTCCGGGGGGGAAGCCCAGCGCGTCAAGCTGGCGGAAGAACTCAGCAAGCGCGCCACCGGGCGCACCCTCTACATCCTGGATGAACCCACCACGGGCCTGCACTTCGAGGACGTGAATCGCCTGCTCACCGTGCTGCACCGGCTGGTGGAAGGGGGCAACACCGTGGTCGTGATTGAACACAACCTGGACGTCATCAAGACCTCCGACTGGGTGATTGACCTGGGGCCGGAAGGCGGTAGCGGTGGCGGCACCTTGCTGGTGGCTGGCCCGCCGGAGGCCATCGTCGCCCACCCGACCTCGCACACCGGTCGGTTCCTCGCCCCGCTCTTGGAGCGGGATCGAGTTCCCGTGGCGTAACGAAGTTACTTGGTGACCAAGACCGTCATCAGCACCTTCGGGCGCTGGCGAGTCTTGGCCTGCAGAACCTTGCGAACTTGCTGCTCGATGGTCGCGCGGAAGTAATCCGTCTCCTGCATCTCAAACTCCGTCAGGCGCCCAATCGCGCCGCGCAGCATGTCCTGGATCTCAGGCACCACGTCGTCGCCGCCGCACACCCCGTGGGCTTCCACGTGCGGGTTGGCCACCATCGTGCCGTCGCGGTCCACGGCCAGGGTCACCATCACAATCCCGTCGTGCGCCATTTGCTGGCGCGCCCGCAGCTCTTCCACTTCAATCGGGCGGCCCTCGTTCTGGTCAATCATCACCTCGCCGGTGGTCACGGGCTTGCCCAGCCAGGCCTTCTGCTCGTCCAGTTCCAGCGGGTCACCGTTGTCCAGAACAAAGATGCGGTGGGGGGCGTGGCCCATGGCCAGCGCCATCTCCTTGTACGCCTTCTGGTGCAGGGGTTCACCGTGCACCGGAGCGAGATAGAACGGTTTGGTGAGCGTGATCATCGTCTTCAGCTCGTCCTGGTAGCCGTGGCCGCTCGCGTGGATGGGGGTCGGGGCGTCGGTAATCACGTTCGCGCCGCGCCGCACCAGGTTGTTGATGACGCGGTTGATTTCGCCCTCGTTGCCCGGGATCGGGCGGGTGCTGAAGACGATCGTGTCGCCTTCGTGCACCTTCAGGCGGCGGTATTCGCCCCGCGACATCTGGCTGAGGGCGGCGTTGGGTTCGCCCTGGCTCCCCGTCAGCAGCACCATCAGTTGCTCGGGCGGGTAGTCGCTCATTTCGTCCATCGAAATCAGCGTTTCGCGCGGGAACCGCACGTATTCCATCTGCCGCGCCAGGTTCAGGGTCTGCTCCATACGGCGGCCCATGATGACGACCTTGCGGCCGAACTCATGGGCGATCAAAATCGCCTGCTGCATCCGGTGCAGGTGGCTACTAAAGGTGGTGATGAGCACCCGGCCCCGCGCCCCGGCCACCAACGGCCGCAGGCCCTCGGTCACCGCGCTTTCACTCAGGCCCCAGCCCGGCGTGGTGGCATTGGTGGAGTCGCTGACCAGCAGCAGCACACCCTCCTGCCCCAGCTCGATCAGCCGCGCCATGTCGGTCAGTTGCCGGTCCACCGGCGTGAAATCGAACTTAAAGTCGGCCGTAAACAGCACAATCCCGTGCTGGGTGCGGATGGCCAGGGCGCACGTCTCGGGGATGGAGTGCGTCACGCGCACAAATTCCACTTCCAGGTCGCCCGCCGGCACCTTGGCGCCGGGCTTCACTTCCACCATCTTGGGCATCGGCCCCTTCCAGCGGTCGTCCAGGCGCAGTTCAATCAGGGCCAGTGTGAGCTTGGTGCCGTAGATCGGGCAACTAATGTGCGGTAGCAAGAACGAGATCGCCCCGATGTGGTCCTCGTGCGCGTGGGTGATGAACAGCCCCTTGATCCGATCCTTGTTCTCGATGAGATACGTGAAGTCGGGGATGACGATGTCCACCCCGTACTGCTCGGCGTGCGGGAAGGAGATGCCGCAGTCAATGACGATGAGATCGTCGCCCTGTTCAAGTACCGTACAATTCTTTCCGATTTCGCCGGCCCCGCCCAGGGGGATCAATCTTAAGTCGCTCATTGGAGCGAAGGATACCGGCGAGGCTAGTTCAACTCTCGCCAACCGGCGGCCCACCGGAGGCCCCGTCTGAGCATCTTGGCGGCCATTTCGTTGTCGAAAACGTTGGGGTGGTGGCCCAGCGAGCAGTAGAAAATCCGGCCTCGGCCGTACTGCTTGGTCCACGTCACGGGCATGCGGCAGCGCTGCTTGCCGTGCGGCCCGGGGGCGGCGGCCTGCGGGAACGTGCTATAGGCCAGCACCTTCACCGCCGGGTCCACGTGCATGTAGTACTGCTCCGTGGCGACCTCGAATTCGGTCAGACCTTCCGTGATGGCGTGGCGGCGCGGACCGATGTGGATGGTGTGCCGCAGGCCATCGTTGCCCGGGTGCGCCACAAACTGGCCGCCGGTCATAAACTGCCACTCGCTATCCTCGCGGAAGGCGTCGCACATGCCGCCGTGGCAGCCGGCCACGGCCACGCCGCGCTTGGCAACGGCTTCGTAGACCTTGCTGGCGTTCTCGCCCAGGCCCGGCCCCATCGTCCAGTGGGGGACAAAGAGGTCGCCCTTGCGGTACTTGGCGATGCGGTCCATCTGGGCGAGGTCTTCAATCACCTCGACCTCGAATCCATCGGCAGTAAGCCAGGTGCGGTAGAGGTCAGCGAAGGCACCGGGGTGGTGGCCATCCCACCCTCCAGCAAGCACGAGTGCGCGCGGCATGGGTTCGGTCTTACCCGGTGGGCTCGTCGAGGAGGGCGGCCGTTTGTCTCATCAGATTGTCTTCGAGAATTGCCCAAATGAGAGCGTGAGGTAGCACGCCGAACGCGAACCACATGATCTGCTCTCGATCAAAAGGTTCCAGGCGTGAGCTGGCCGTTAGTGCAATGACTAGACCGAGAGTCAACCCCACAAGAATGCCCTTTTCAAAACGTTTTTCTTCCCTAAACTTGTGAAGACCTAATTGACTCAACCTTGAGCTATCAAGCAAGTTTGCAACTAAGAAGAAGCTTGACATCACACATACAAGCGCTCCAACCTGCCTATGAAAAGCAATCGTTACACATCCCAAAACAAAGGAAATGCAGGCCCAGACGATGGCTCGCTTCTTGTGTGCCTTCAGGACTTTGTGAAGTCTCGGATTGAATGTGCTACGAACTTGCTGCACCGAAAGCCCCCCCCTTCTGGAGGACACCAAACAGTCTACCCCTCTGACGCTATTGAATCTGTAGAGGACAGCATAGGGTGGTGGCCATCCCACCCTCCGGCAAGCACGAGTGCGCGCGGCATGGGTTCGGTCTTACCCGGTGGGCTCGGCGGAGGGAGTGGACGTTCGGGCCATCAAGATGCCGTCCAGAATCAGCAACGCCAACCCCTGCGGCACCACCGCCCAGCCGCTGGCGCGTACATCCGGCGGCCCGGCAGCCAAGCCAAGCGTCAGCCCCACCGCGATGTACATGAGATTGAGTCCCTGATTGAACGCCAAGAACTCCCGGAACTTCTGATAGCTCGCCGGTGGCTTCCCTTTCCAGCTCAGGGCCACGATGATGAGGTTGATCACCGCCCACGACGCCGTCATCACCCCCGCCGAACCCTGCTGCATGCCCAGCAAAACCCCGCCCGCCACCAACGAGAAGCAAGACCACACGGCCAACCGCCGCAAGTGCGCCTTCAGTTCGCGGGCGACGACTTCCACCGCCTCAGTCCACCAGGCGAACCTGATTCTCCATCAGCCCTTCTTCCGTCACATCGCGGTAGAAGCAACTGCGGAAATTCTCGTGGCACGCGGCGCCCACCTGCCGGATCTGCATCAGCAGGCAATCCTGGTCGCAATCCACGCTCAGGCGCACCACCTCTTGGGTGTGCCCGCTCGTCTCGCCTTTCACCCAAAATGATTGGCGGCTGCGGCTCCAGTAGGTCGCGCGGCCCGTTTCCAGCGTGCGGCGCAGGCTCTCGGCGTTCATCCACGCCATCATCAGCACGTCGCCGTTGTCCGCATCCTGGGCAATCGCGGGGATCAACCCGTTGTCATCGAACTTGAGGCCTTCGATCAAGCCGGCGGGAACAGAAACCATGACAGGAGTTTACCGACGCGGCCCCCAACCGACCCGGTATCCTACGCGCAACCGTGGAGGAGACCCCTTCGACATCTTCGGCCCCCACCCGGCCCGTGCGACCGCCGGGCGCGAGTTGGGGAATGGCCCTGGCCACCATCACCTTCGTCATCGGCGTGGGGCTGGTCGTGCTCACCTTTTGGCAGGCTTATCAGGTCTTCACCACGCCCGCGGCCGCCGTGGTCGGCGCGGAAAAGAGCGGTCAGCCCGTGCAGCTCCAGGGCATTGTAAATGGGGTGGGTGACACGGTCACGCGGGTCATTCTTTTGCTGCTGATGGCCGGCCTGGGAAGCATTGTGGCCACCCGGGGGATTCGACTTTTCGAAGCCTGTTTGGGCGCGCCCCTGGATCATGGACCCAAGGCTTAGAGACCTCCTCAGTTACGGGCCTCCGCCGGGCGTCAACTACCCGTTACCCCTGGATCGCACCCCCGAGCGCGTGGCGCAAGCCCACGGCCTGCTTGAAGTCGAATGCCTGGAAGGGTTTGATTCTCCGCTCAAAATCGCCATGCTCAGCCGGGCGCTGTGCGACCAACCCGAGGGGCTTCCGCCGGTTGCCGCCCTGTGCGTGTATCCCGCCTTCGTGCTGGCCGGGCAGGGCGCGCTGGGGGGCCGGGGCGTACGCCTGAGCACCGTGGCCGGGGGCTTTCCGCACGGCCTCACCACCCTCGAGGCCGCCACCATCGAGGTCGCCACCTGCGCCGCCATGGAGGTGGACGAAATTGAGGTCGTTATCCCCCGCTACATGGCCCGCAGCAAAGACTGGATGGCCCTGAGCGGATGGATCAGCGAACTGCGCGAGGCCGCCCACACCTGCACTTTCAAGGTCACCATCAGCGCGGGCGAACTGGCCAACCGCCTGACCATCTATCGCGCCACCATGTGCGCCCTGGTGAACGGGGCCGAATTTGTGAAGACCTGCACGGGCAAGGAGTCCGACGTAGTTTCGCCCGAAGTGGTGGAGCCCATGCTCCACGCCCTCGCCGACTGGCACAACGAAACCAACGTCCCCCGGGGGCTGGTGATTGGCGGCGGGGTGGAGAGCTTCGCCGACGCCGCGCCCTACCTCTCGCTGGTGCAACAAATCCTGGGCGAGGGCTACTTGAAGCCGTCGCTGTTGCGGTTTAGCTCGGTGGGGTTGGTAGACGACCTGCGCGGCTCGTAACTCAATCTCGGGTTGGCGCCGCCGTGACTTCCAGCATCCGGCGCAGGGCCACGCGCGCCCATTCGGCCACGGCATCAGGCACGCGCACCTGGTTCACCACTTCGCCCGCCACCAGCCGCTCCAGCACCCAGCACAAGAAGGTCGGGTGGATGCGATACATGGTGCTGCACGGGCAGATTTGATCATCCAGGCACACCACGGTGCGGTCCGGAAGCTCGTTGGCCAAGCGGCGGACAAGGTTAATCTCCGTGCCCACGGCCCACACGGAGCCCGGCGCCCCGGCCGTTACGGCCTTGATGATGTATTCGGTGCTGCCCGCATCGTCGGCGGCCTGCACCACATCCAGCGTGCATTCCGGGTGGACGATCACGCGCACATCGGGGTGCGCGGCCCGGGCCGCTTCGATTTGCTCCACCGTAAAGCGCTTATGCACACTGCAGTGGCCTTTCCACAGCAAGAATTTGGCCTCGCGCAGCCGCTCGGGGGTGTTGCCGCCGTAGGGTCGGAACGGGTCCCACACCACCATGTCCCGCTCGGGGTCGAACCCCATGCGCCAGGCCGTGTTGCGCCCCAGGTGCTGGTCGGGGAAGAAGAGCACCTTCTCGCCCTGGGTCAGCGCCCATTCCAGGGCCTGCCGGGCGTTGGTGCTGGTGCATACGGTGCCGCCGTGCTCGCCCACAAAGGCCTTGAGGTTCGCGGCGCTGTTGATGTAGGTGACGGGCACCACCGCGTTGGCCCCTCGGGGCTGGGCGGGGTCGGCGTGGGCACTCAGCGGAGCGGCGACATCCCTCAGCACCTCGCTGATCTGCCGCCAGGCGTTGCGCACCTGAAAGATGTTGGCCATGTCGGCCATGCTGCAGCCCGCCGCCAGGTTCGGCAAGATGACGATCTGGTTATCGGGGGTCAGGATGTCGGCGCTTTCGACCATAAAGTGCACGCCGCAAAAGACGATGAATTCGGCCTCGGGGTGCAGATTGGCGTCCTTGGCCAGCTTGTAGCTGTCGCCCCGGTAGTCCGCGTGGACGATGATCTCATCCCGCTGATAGTGGTGCCCCAGAATTACCAGGCGCTTGCCCAGGGAGGCCTTGGCCGCGCGGATGCGGGCGGCGGCCTGCTCATCCGTTAGTTGGGCGTATTCGGTGGGGAGGGGAGCCTGGTACATCGGGCGAACCTGCGCTACTTGAGTATACGGCGCGCCCGGGGGTGGCGGTCCCGGGTGCCTAGCCTTCCGGATTAGTTCTCAGCAGGGAGGTAGCCGCGCTCTTGCAGCAGCCGGAGCGGGAGGTACACGCCGTAGCCCTGGGTGGGCACTGTGCCCGGCAGGGTCACGAGTTCGTTGTTGATGTGAATGCGGTCCGCGCCGGGGTAGATCCGGATGTGATCATCGCCAATGCGGACGTCCGCGCGGGCGGGCTCCAGGCTGATGCTGAAGTTCCAGCCCCGGTGGCGGCTCAGCTCGTTCATGTCCACGTAGACGTTCTGGTCCTTGTCTACCTTGGCCACCATCTCCCGTCCGGCAACGCGCTGGATGTTGTCGGTAAGTGTAAGCGCTCCTGTTACTTCGCTGTTGTGCCATCTAGCAAGACTAGTAACTGCGCTGCTGAGCGCTGACTTGTCACTGGCACCAAGCCGAAATCCGCTACCTCGGTTGGGAGTATCAACCCAGCGTACGTAAGTTCGGACATTCGTGCCGACTAAGAACATTGCTGGCAACTTGCCGTTGAGAAACCAAATGGACTGAACGCTCTTTCCGTCCCATGCATCCCCTTCACGTATCAGAATAGAACCACTTCTAACGACAGTATTTGTACCGATGGGCGCACTATCCAATGCGTTCAAATTTATGGCAGTGCCGGTCGAGTCCAGTTGCATAGCGTTCATTCCGTCAATGAGATTCCGAAACTCCTCCTCGGCATCCTTCCGAACTGCTTGGCTTTCTACTAACAGGCTATGTAACCCTGATGAATGATGCAGTCGCAGGGTACGAAACTCATCACTTGAATCGCCATTGCTTTCGGACACGACAAATCCGTTCATCTTAGCCGCATCTTCAAAAGGCGTACCATTTTGCGCCCCCACCAAGGCCAGAGCCAGTGCCACCGCTGCCATCAGAACAACTCGCGCAGCGGTCCCGTGCTATCGCCCAGCCGTTCCACCGGCACGCCCACGCGCCCCAGCATCGAAACGTACAGATTGCTCATCGGCGTGCCCTGCTGATACACCAGGTGCCGCCCGGTGCGCAGTGTCCCCCCGGCGCGCCCCGCCACAATCGTCGGCAGGTCGTCGTGGTTATGGCGGTCGCCGTTGCTAATCCCCGCCCCGTACACCAGCATGGTGTTGTCCAGTAGGGTGCCGTCGCCATCCTCGGTGGTCGCCATGCGCTCCAGGATGTAAGCCAGTTGCTGGGTGTGGAAGATGTCAATCAGCTGCTTCTTCCGCACCTTGTCCGGGTCGTTGCCGTGGTGGCTCACGTCGTGGTGGCCGTCGCCGATGTTCAGCTCGGGGAACGGCCGGTTGCTGCCATCGTTGGCCAGCATAAAGGTGCAAATCCGGGTGAGATCGCTCTGGAATGCCAGCACCATCATGTCGCCCAGCAGGCGGATGTGCTCGCCCCGGTCGCGGGGGATGCCGGGGGCCGGCGCGGGGATGCCCTCGCCCATCAGCGAGCGGTTTTCGGTTTCCGCGCGGGCAATGCGCCGCTCGATGTCGCGCACGCCATCCAGGTATTCGTCCAGCTTCTGCTGGTCTCGGGTGCCCAGCCGAGCCCGCAGGGCATCGGCGTCTTCCATTACAAAGTCGAGAATGCTGCGCCGGTGCGCCATGCGCCGCTCGCGGCTCACCGCATCGGCCACTTCATCCCCGGTGCCGAACAGCCGCTCGAACACCGCGCGCGGATTCACCTCCTTGGCCACGGGGGTGCTTTCGCTGGCCCACGAAACACTGCTGGAATACGCACAGGAATAACCACTATCGCAGTTGCCCGCCATGGCCCCGCGTTCGCACCCGATTTCGAGCGAGGCAAAGCGCGTCTGCTTGCCAATGAATTGGGCGGCCACTTGGTCGGCGCTGATCCCGGCCCGGATGTCGCTGCCATCGGTTTTCTTGATGTGCACGCCGGTCAGCCAGGTGGCGGTGCTGCGGGCGTGGTCGCCGGGGCCGTCGCCCAGGGCGTTGGCGTTGTGCTGGTCCAGGCCGGTCAGCACGTTCATGTGCTGCTTCACCTTGTCCAGCGGCCGCAGGATGGGGGGCAAATCATTCAGCACGCCGGAGGCCGCGGGGCGCCAGGCGTCCATGTGCGCCACGCCGTTGGGCACAAAAAGGTAGGCCATGCGCACGGGGCGGGCGGGGGCGCTCACCGCCAGCACGCTCCGGGGGGCTAAACCTTCGAGGAACGGGACGGCCATCGCCACCCCCATCCCTCGCAATACCGTGCGGCGGCTGACTTCGCGCATACCTCTAGTTTATCGGGTTTTTGCGCGTTTTCGTTCTTGGTTTTGTTCATTTTGCGGGGCGGGCAGGGGCGGGGTAACGTTCGGGGCGTTATGCGGATTCGGTATTACGCCACGCTGTGGCCCCTGGGCGGCGACCTGGATGCCCGCCTAGCCACCGTGAAGGCCGCCGGGTTTGAGGGATTCGAAGACTGGGTGCGCCCCCACGCCGAACTCCGTCCGGTGGCCGAAAAGCACGGCTTGGCCTACCGCGCGATGGTGGGCGGGGATGAGCCGGACGCCTTCCGGCGCGGGCTGGATGAGGCGTTCGATTGCCAGTGCACGGGCGTCACCGTCCACGCGGGCCGCCCCTGGATGCGCGGGCAAGAGGCGGTGGATTTCCTTGGTCGGCTGGTGGAAATTGCCACGCCCTACCCCTTCCCCGTGGACTTTGAGACGCACCGAGGGCGCTTGCTCTTTGAACCGCTAAGCACGGCGGATTTGCTGCGGGCGTTGCCCGATTTGTGGCTGTGCGCGGACTTCAGCCACTGGACGGTGGTGACCGAAAGCCGCCTGGGCGGCTACGTGGAGGCGCTGAACCTGGCCATCAGCCGCACCCGGCACATTCATGCGCGGGTGGGGTTCGAAGAAGGCCCCCAGGTGCCCGACCCCCGCGTGCCAATGTGGGCGGATTACGTGACCCTGCACGAGGGGTGGTGGGACAAGATTAAGGAGGCGGCCAGCGCCCGGGGGCAGGCAGAACTGGGGGTGGACCCGGAGTTCGGGCCGGCGCACTACCAGTGGACCGACCCCGCCACCGGCCACCGACTAGCCGACCCGTTCGCGGTGGCGCAGTGGATGCGGGATCGTTTGGCCAAGCGCTGGGCGTAAACCCGACCCGCGCTGCCTCATCAAACTCCAGTTGTCGTCCTGGTGGATGCGGACCATGCCGACCGCGGTCCACTCCTGGTCGCCGTCGTCGTAGTTGATGTGGATGGCCTGGCCCACGGCCTCGCTCACCTTGCCCGGGTAGTAGGTGCCGCCGCCTTCCCATCGGCCATACACCCGCGTGCCCACCCTGACCGCGAGGTCTCGCACTTCGTTCAGCCCCACCGGCGAGTGGTCGCCGTCATCGAACTGCACCACGACCTGGCCGCCGCTCATCCCGATGATGGTGCCGGGATACCACCACACCTTTTCCACCGGCCACTGGGCCAGCACGCGATCCCCTACATTGGGCATGCCAAGAGAGTACTTCAACTTGTCCTGAATCTCAACGACAACCAACCCGGCCCCCGCTAGGCGAAAGGAGCCCCGCCCCTCCGCCGCCCGCGCCAAAATGAACCCATGACCCCCGACGCGATCCTGGATCACCTCCGCCGCAGCCCCCGCCGAGGCCTGGCCCTGCGCCTGGACGCCATGAACTGGCTGAACAAGCTCGACGGCTACGACTGGTCCGGCATCTACGCCCTCCACGGTGACCTGCTCCACCTGGACGCCTACGTGGGCACCCCCACCGACCACACCGAGATCCCGGTCGGGCGCGGGGTGTGCGGCACCGCCGTGGCCGAGAACCAAAACCAAGTCATCCCCGACGTGCGCGAGCTGAGCAACTACCTGGCCTGCAGCCTGGAAACCCGCGCCGAACTTGTCGTCCTCATCCGCCGCAACAACGAAATCCTGGGGCAGATTGACATTGACAGCCACACCACCAACCGATTCCAACAAGAGGACGTGGCCCTGCTGGAAGCCATGGCCGAAATCCTGGCCGAACGCTGGGACGACTGAGCCCCTCACAACCTTCTTGCCCACATCGGCGTAGAACCGAATATGGATGTGTATCCCATCCTCTCGCGGCTGGTAGCCCCCACCGAACTGCACGGCATGACGGATGCCGAGCTCCAACAAGTCGCGAACGAGGTGCGGCAAGCCATCCTCGATCAAGTCAGCCAAACCGGGGGCCACTTTAGCAGCAACCTCGGCACGGTCGAACTCACGGTGGCGCTCTACGCCACCCACAGCCTCCCGCCGGACGTGGTGGTGTGGGATACCGGCCACCAGGCGTACCCCCACAAGCTGCTGACCGGGCGCCTGCCCCGCTTCCCAACCCTGCGCAAGCACAAGGGCCTGAGCGGCTTCCTCAAGCGGGACGAACACGAACTCGATAACTTCGGCGCGGGCCACGCCGGTACCGCCATCAGCGCCGCGCTCGGCTTTGCCCGGGCTCGAGATACGCTGAAGCAGGACCACCGCGTGGTGGCCATTACCGGCGACGCCGCCATTGCCAGCGGCATGAGTTGGGAAGCCCTCAACCACGCCGGCATCGCGGGCACCGACATCACGGTGGTGCTGAACGACAACCGCATGTCCATTGCCCCCAACGTGGGCGCCCTGAACCGTTACTTCAACCGCCTGCGTTCCCGTCCCGACCTGCAGGCCGCCGCCCGCCGCGCCAAGGACCTGGTGCAACGCCTGCCCGGCCCCGCCCCGCGCCTGGCGGCCGGGATGCGCCACGGCCTGACGCACTACTTTGCGCCGGAAGAAACCGGCACCCTCTTTGAAGAGATCGGGTTCGAATACATCGGCCCGGTGGACGGCCACGACCTGCCGATGCTGCTGGAAATCTTCCGCAACGTGCGGCAACTGCCGGGGCCGGTCTTTGTCCACGCCCTCACCGTGAAGGGCAAGGGGTACGAGAAGGCCGAAGCGGACGCCCGCACCTGGCACGGGGTCGGCCCGTTCGACCTGCAGAAGTGCGAGTTCGCCGCCAAGAGCGGGGGTCGCCCGGCGTACACGTCGGTATTCGGCGATGCCCTGAGCGAACTCGCCCGGCGCGATGAGCGGGTCGTGGCGATCACCGCCGCCATGCCCGACGGCACCGGCCTGACGGAGTTTGCCAACGAGTTTCCGGATCGCTACTACGACGTTGGCATTGCCGAGCCGCATGCGGTCACTTTTGCCGCCGGTCTGGCCGCCGGGGGCGTCAAGCCGTTTGTGGCCATCTACAGCACGTTCATGCAGCGGGCCTTCGACCAGATCGTGCACGATTGCGCCCTGCAGCACCTCCCGGTGCGGTTCATCATGGACCGGGCCGGACTGGTGGGTGCGGATGGCCCCACGCACCACGGCACCTTTGATATTAGCTACCTCTCCTTCATCCCGGGGTTGGTGCAACTCGCCCCGCGCGACGGCACCGAACTCCGCGCGATGGTGGACTGGATGGCAGGCTACCAAGATGCCCCTACCGCCCTGCGCTACCCGCGCGGCAGCGTGCCCGAGGGCTTGCCCGAAGGCCGTTCGCCCATCCAGCTCGGCCGCGCCGAGAATCTGGGCGTCCCGGGTGGTGAGGCTGAATCCGTGGCCGTGATCGTGGCCTACGGCAGCATGGTGGACCGCGCCTGGCAGGCTGCCACCAAGCTCACCGCCGCGGGCACCCCCACCGCAGTCATCAACGCCCGCTTTGCCAAGCCGCTCGATGCCGCCATGATCACCCAAGCCGCCCGCGAGCACGGCGGCCTGGTGACGGTGGAAGAAAATGCCCGCACCGGCGGCTTTGGCGAGCTGGTACGCGAAGCCCTGGTGGATGCCGACCTCGCCGCCCTGCCGCACACCGTCTTGTCCTTGCCGGACCGCTTCATTGAGCACGGCGACCAAGACAAGCTGCTGGACGAGAACGGCTTGAGCGTGGACGACATCGTGAATGCGGTGCGCAACGTTCAAAAGCAAGCGCGCAACTCCTAGTTCGGCTGTAAACTAGGGGTATGCGCGGCGCGGGATCGCTCACGTGGGCGGCGGCCCTTTTGGTGCTGGGGGGAGCAGGCCTCGCCCCCAAGGCCAGCACGGCCCCGCCGGTGACCCTGACCCCCGAAACCCGCAAGGAGTTCACCGAGAAGCTCCTGCCCGGCCTGGAAAAGTACTGCCTGGACTGCCACAGTGGCGCGGCCGCCGCCGGGGGCTTTGACCTCGACGAGATTCAGGAACCCGAGGCCCTGGTGGCCAACGCGCCCTTGCTGGAAAAGATGATCCAGTACCTGCGGGGCCGCAGCATGCCCCCTGCCAACATGCCCCAGCCCACCGAGGCCGAACGCAAGGCGCTGGTGGAAGGCCTGGAGCGGTTCTTTGCCGCCAACTGTCAACTGGCCGACGCCGGGCGCGTTACCATCCGCCGCCTTAACCGGTTTGAATACACCAACACCGTCAACGACCTCTTTGGGATGACGTTCAACGTGAGCGACGACTTCCCCAACGACGACGTGGGCTACGGGTTTGACAACAACGGGGACGTGCTGACCATGAGCACGCTCCACCTGGAGAAGTATTTGGCCGCCGCCGAGAAGATCGCCGCCGAGGTGCTACCGGTATCGCAACCACGCACCATTGCGTTCGACTTTAGCAAGGCCATCCTGCCCGAATCCGTGCGCGTGGTGGAAGAGGACGCCATGCTCTACTTTGCCAATGGGAGCGTGCCGTTCCGGGCCAAGATCGAGACGGCGGGGGCGTACACCTTGGCGCTCAGCCTGGGTGCCCACCCCGCCGGGCCGGAGCCCCCGCAGGCCGTTGTCAAACTCAATGGCCGTGCGCTCGCCCCGATCAGCGTCAAGAGTGCCCGAGGCGCCCGCTACGAGGTCGAGATTCCGGTGGACCTGCGGCCGATGGAGCTCGAGATTCGGGTGGACTTCGTCAACGACTATTACAACCCCAACCACCCCGACCAGAACCAGCGCGACCGGAACCTCCTCGTCTACAGCATGAGCCTGACCGGGCCGAAGAACGCCGCCCCCATCACCACCCCCGGGCGCACCCGCCTGCTGGTGGGGCTTACCGGCACCGGGCGCACGCTGGCCGAATCCGCCCTCCAGCGCTTTGCCGAACGCGCTTACCGCCGCCCGCTGCAGCCCGGCGAGATTCAGCGCATCATGGCGCTTTATGACCAAGCCACCCGCGACGGTGCGGGGAGCGAAGAAGCCCTGCAGGTGGCGGTGACGGGCGTACTGGTGTCGCCGCACTTCCTTTTCCGCGCCGAACTGGATGAGCAAGGCGAACCCAACACCGCCATCGGCGCGCACGAACTCGCCAGCCGACTGAGCTACTTCTTGTGGGGGTCGTTCCCCGACGACGCGCTCCGCCGGGCCGCCCAGGATGGCTCCCTGCTGACGGACGCGGGCCTGACCGCCCAAGTGGACCGCATGCTGAAGGACCCCCGCGCCGCTCGCCTCGGCACCGGCTTTGCCGGGCAGTGGCTGCAGCTCCGCAAGCTCTCGGAACACGAAGTGGACCCCAACGCCTTCCCCTCGTTCACGCCCAGCCTGCGCACGGCCATGATCGAGGAGATTGAGCGGTTCTTTAACCGCCTCGTGGCTACGGATCGACCCGTCCGGGAAATCCTAACCAGCGACGAGACCATGGTCAATGGCGAACTCGCTCGCCACTACGGGCTCCGGGTCACCGGCGAATCCTGGCAGGCCGTCACGCTGCCCAAGGGGAGCGGCGGCTTGCTTACGCGGGCGGCGTTCCTTACTGTCACCAGCAACCCCAACCGCACCTCCCCGGTCAAGCGCGGCCGCTTTGTGCTGGATAACCTGCTGGGCACGCCCCTGCCGCCCCCGCCGCCCGATGTCGGGGCGATTGCGGAGGACGCCAAGGCGATGACCGAGGCCAGCGTGCGCGAGCGCATGGAGATCCACCGCCGCAACCCGGCCTGCGCCAGTTGCCACAGCGTGATGGACCCGATTGGGTTCTCGCTGGAGAACTACGACGGCATTGGCCGGTGGCGCGAAACCGACGGGCCGCACCCGATTGACCCGAGCGGCGAGTTCCCGGACGGAGCCAAGTTTGCGGGCGTGAGCGGGCTTAAGAATGTGCTACTCAAGCGCGAAGACGAACTGGTGCGGTACCTGGGCGAGCGGATGCTGACCTACGCCATCGGGCGGGGGATGCGCCCCAGCGACCACTGCCACCTCGATGCCATCCGGGATGAGGCCAAGCGGCGCGGCGGCACCATGAAAGGGCTGATCACCGCCGTGGTGCTGAGTGACCCGTTCCGAAAGCGTTCGCCGTCGGCGCTACCTTCGGGGGATTAACCCTCCGAAGGCAGATAGCCGCGCTCTTGCAGCAGCCGGAGCGGGAGGTAGACGCCGTAGCCCTGGGTGGGCACGGTGCCGGGGAGGGTGACCAGTTCGTCGTTGATGTGGATGCGGTCCGCACCCGGATAGATCCGGATGTGGTCATTGCCAATGCGGACGTCCGCGCGGGCGGGCTCCAGGCTGATGGTGAAGTTCCATCCCCGGTGACGGCTCAGCTCGTTCATGTCCACGTAGACATTCTGGTCTTTGTCCACCTTGGCCACCATCTCTCTCCCGGCCACGCGCTGGATGTTGTCGACAAAGCCCCATTTACATCGTAGCTGACTGTGATGCCAACGCGTTGCCGCAACTCTCAAACTCTCAAGGACTCTTTTATCTTGGCCCCAGTCCGTGTTTCGATCACGATTCCCGACCGGCATCCATGTAAATTGTGTCACCAGGCCGTTGGAGACCAGGAGGTGTCCCACAACTGATTCCATCTCCTCACCTTCGCGACATAGTTGGTACCGGACCGCCAACGAGTCCATTGGAGGTTTCACAAGCGTTCCGGCTGGGCTTCCATCACCTAGACCAATATCGCCATCATTTGACGGTTGTCCACTCATAGTGAGCGAGTTCTCAATAGATCGAAGAGGTTCTACTTGCGACTCAATAGACCTGATCATGAATGAGGCTCTATTCGAATCACGAACAAACGTCTGAGAGAGACTTTGTCTAGATGAACCATTGGATGCCGCATGAACTCTTGTGAGTTGCGCCGTTTCCATGAAACCACTGCTTGCAACGACTTCATTGAACGGATTATGTCCGCTACTGGCTTGCATTAGGAAGAATGCGATCATTATTCCACACCCGCTACTGACATGGCTTGAGCGATCCGAGGCTCATCGATCGGTGTATTCACTAGAATTATTACCTCATTGAATGGATGGTAAGGATGAGTTTGCTCAAGGTCGCCCGTGAGCCACCTTCTAAAAGTCAACCCATAAGCATTTGAGCCGTCTATCACTTGCCAGCTCGGCAAATTCGGCCAACCCCAAGCAGGATTCTGATGAGCGCCACCGCTCAACTCATTCCAGTAACCTAAAGCGGCGTCGCTAACATTCCCTTGCACTACGCACTGAAAATGTGAGATGAACTTTACTCGGAGGTGTAAAGCAGAATCAGTTGGGTCGGATCCGATGGGGCAAAAATAATTTGTCACGAATGGGCCTTCGTTTGGCCCTAGCACTGTTCTCTGCCCTTCGGTGTCAATTCCCTGAGAATCGTGCAAGAACATCAAGAATGAATTCACGTCCCAACAGTTGCCCGGCACTGGCGCACTTCCATTTGCGGCATTTGCAACCAAGAGTCCACTAAGGTCGTACAAGCCTGTATCAATGTCGATCCAGACGGACGGCACATATTGCATACCAAGGTTGTACGTGAAATAGTTCGCGTAGTATAACCCCTTAGTGAGATTCCGATTCACATCTGAAATCGTCGCGTCTCCTTGCGCCATCGTACATGACATCTCGGCAACCTCCGTCCACACTGGGCTCATAAATCCAGTCGGCGAGGCATAAGTGATCAGCACCTTCTGCGACGTTAGCCCTCCACTCCAAGGCACCAGACTTTCGCTTCCCGCAACTTGCGCACCAAAGTTGCCTTCGGCCCTCATCTGCAACTGGATATGACCCTTGGTAACGAAGGCGGGCAATCCCGAAATCGTGAGCGTCGCCGGTGCCGTTGCCAGACTTGCAATATTCAGGGAGACCGTAGGGGCACTCAGGATTGTGTCCGGAATCGTGACCGGAGGCGGCAAACCCCACGGCACCGGCAACGGCGCGGCGTCATGGATGTACCGCGCATCCTCAACGATCAATTGTCCTACAAAGGCCTGCTGCGGATTGTCGTTCTTGAAGAACAACTGGACTTGGGCACTGCCACCCTTATCGTAAACAACAGTGACCGTGTTGCCTTCAACGGCGGGGAGCTGATTCGGAAAGGTGAAGCGGTCGGTGGCAGGTTCGTTCGTCATCCAATCGTTTAGATCGAACCTTGGCGAGAGGGTCGGTGAGCCTCCGCCACCCGGCCCTCCGGGTCCACCCGGCCCGCCCTGAGCCAGCGCCATAAGGACCATCAGCCAGATAGCAACAACCGCCAGAAACCTGTTCATATCCTTGATGCTAACTTGCCCCCCCGTGGTGTTATGGGCCATTATACCTATAAACAATCTTGCATCGTGCGCAAACCGAAGTGTTCTCTTAGTACAGGCGAGCCCCGTTGGGTACGGGGCGCTCGGTAGTGAACACCACCACGCCCCCCTCGGCATCCGCGCCGGTTATCAACACCTCGCTCAAGAACGGCCCAATCTGCCGCGTCCCTAAGCTCACCACGCACAGCACCTGCCGCCCCACCAGGTCCTCGGGTTGATAGTGCACCGTCAGCTGGGCGCTGCTCCACTTGTGCCCCAGCTCCGGCCCCAGGTCCACGCGCACCTTGTAGGCGGGCTTGCGCGCCTCCGGGAACGGCAGCACGTCCACCACCGTGCCCACCCGCATGTCCACGCTCATGAATGCCTCAAAGGGGGTCATGCGAAATAGGCTACTCTTTGCCCCGATGGCGCTGCCCGAACGAACCACCGGCGGACCCACAATTTGGTCGGTGGGCTACGCCGCCGACGAGGCCCCCGGTTTCCTGCGCCGCTTGGCCGCCCACGGCATTGTGCAAATCGCGGACATCCGCACTAACGCCTGGAGCCGCTACCAAACCGACTTCCGGCGCGGCACCATCGAGCGCCTGTTCAGCGACGCCGGGGTGACTTACCGCTTCTTTGGCGAGGGCCTGGGGGGCAAACCGGACAACGAAGAACGCCTGACCGATGGCCGCCCGGACGACGGGAAGATCCTGGACGATCCGCGTTTTGAGGCCGAGCTCACGGCGCTCATCCAGTGGGCGCAAGAAGCCCCGACCGCGTTCATGTGTGGGTGCGGCTGGCCGCAGGGCTGCCACCGCGGGCGGCTGCTGACCCCCGCCCTGGAGGCGCGCGGGCTGTTGGTGCGTCACATCACGCCGGATGGGCGCGTGGCGGATTCTTTGGCCGGAGCCGAACTCCTGCGCACCGGGCAGGCGAGTCTTTTTGACTGACGAAAACTAGCCCGGCTGACCGCACAACTGGCGGTAGGTGCTCATCACTTTCTTCACGTAGTTCTGGGTTTCGCGGTACGGCGGCACACCCCCAAAGCGGCGCACAGCCCCCGGCCCGGCGTTATAAGCTGCCAGCGACAGCACCAGCGCTTCGATTTCATCGTTGTTGCGGCTATAGGTGCTGAGGTGCTGCGTAATCAGCTTGGCCGTCCCCATCAGGTTCTGGTCCGTGTCAAAAACGTTGCTGACGCCCAGGCCGCGTGCAGTGCCCGGCATCAGCTGCCCCAGGCCGCGGGCGCCGGCATGGCTCACCGCGTTCGGATTGAAATTGCTTTCCACCAAGACGATCGCCATGATGAGGCGGGCGTCCACGCCAAAGCGGGCGCTGTGCTCCAGAATCTTGGCGGCAATATCGGTGGCTTGGGCGACGCTCAGGCGGCTATTGCGAGATCGAATGAATCCGGCATAGGCGCCCAGCACATTGTTCAGTTCCGGCGCGAGGTTCGTGCGCGTCGCCACGCTAAGCGAAGGGATGTTCCCCGGCAGGGCGGGCGGACGGCCTCCCCGGCTGGTGGTGCCCCCGCGCTGGTTACGCTCGGCGGCCTGTTGGCGGGCCAATGCGGCTTGGCGCTGCTGCTCCAGGCGGGCGTTCTCGGCGGCCTCGAACTTCAGCATCTGATCTTCCGAGGCGGCCCCCAGGAGTTCAGCGCGAAGCAAGCCCAATTCGGTGCGGCGCTCGGCTTTCACCAACAGGCGGGCGGTGGTGTTGGGATAGGTCACCCAATCCGGGGCCCCGGCGGCTTTGATGTTGAGCGTGCGGCCTTCTTTGGTTTCCAGCAAGAGCGAGCGGGTGTCGCCGGAGCCGATGGAACCCTTCACGATCCCGCGGACTTCCATCACGCGCGAACCCACAAAGGTCTCCAGGGCTTCTTGGCTGGCGGAAATGGCAACCCCGTGCTGGCGGCGTAGCGCGAGGTAGTCATCGAACGATGGAGCCGCTGTAGCCGTGGCTACAAGGGCTAACCAACCCATAACGATGCCAAATTTCATTTCCACCTCGAAAACAGGTGGCGGACAGACCGGGATTCGAACCCGGGAGAGGTGATCACCTCAACCCGCTTAGCAGGCGGGCGCCTTAAGCCGCTCGGCCATCTGTCCGCGAGCCTTCATTCTAGCATTGTTGGCCCGCAAGAATGTCATCATCAGCATGTAAGGACGGACTGATGGTCTTTCGGGCCCGGCAGGCACTCAAAAAATTGGATTGGCCCTTCGCCCTCCGGGTGTACGTCGGGTTGGCGATTTTTGGTGTGCTGGGCACGTTTGCCGAGCGCTTCGTCGGCCCGGCGCCGGTCTTCATTGAACGTACTGTCAGCCTCCTCATGGTCGGTTGCGGCGTCGCGGCCGTGCTGCAAACGCTGGGCGTGGCCCCCTGGCGATGGATCGCCGCGCTGGGCGTGGGGTTCGCCGCCGAGTGGGTCGGCCTCGCCACCGGGTTGCCCTTCGGGCGCTATGAATACACCGGCCGGTGGTGGCCCAGCGTGCCCGGGCCGGGGGGCTCGCCCTTCCCCGTGCCGTTGCCCTTCGCCTGGCTGATGCTGGCGGGCGCGTGCTTTGTGGTGGTGCGCTCGGGGCGCTGGAACCGCACCATGCTAGCCCCGCTCGCGGGTCTGCTGGCCGCCCTCTTTGACCTCGGGATGGAGCCGGTGCTGGCGGGACCACTGGGCTACTGGAAGTGGCTAGAACCCGGCCCGCTGCCCGGTGGTGCCCCGATTTTGAACTTCTTTGGCTGGTGGCTCACGGCCACCATCGCCGCCTCTCTCTGGACAGCCCGGACATACGAAGACGAACGCACCCACCGTCGCGGCCACGTGGGCTGGGTGGTTCTCATCACGTTCGGCGTGTTCCTTTGGGTCGTGGGGGCGTTGCGCGGTGGCGTTTAGGTCGCATCGAACCATGGCCCCTGCCACCTCGTAGGCGAGAGAGTGAAAGCGAAGACCGCGATTGTCATTGGGGCCGGCCTGGGGGGATTAGCCACCGCCGCGCGCCTGGCCCATCGCGGTGTGCAAGTCACGGTGCTGGAAAAGACTGACCAGATCGGCGGGCGCAACCGCCGCGTGCGCGTGGGTGAGTGCGATTTTGACGGCGGCCCCACCCTGCTGATGATGCGCGAGCCCTTCGAGCGTCTTTTCAACGATCTCGGCGAACGCATGGAGGATCACCTCCCCATCACCCTTTGCGACCCCTCGTACCGCGTGTTCTATCGCGATGGCACCACCCTGGATGGCACCCCCAACGTCGCCCAGATGGTGAAGCAGATCGAGGACCTCGCCGGCCGCCGCGAAGCCGAACGGTACGGCAAGCTCCTGGGCGACCTCGCCGAGCTGTACCGGGTTTCGGTGCCCCAGTTCGTCCGGCGCAACTATCGCAGCGTGCTGGACCTCGCCCGGCCCCGGGATATCCAGGCGGTGTTCAAGCACCACATGCTCAGCAATCTGGCCCGGCGAATGGAGAAGTACGTGGACGACCCCCGCCTGCGGATGCTGTTCACCTTCCAGACCATGTACCTCGGGCTGAGCCCCTACGACGCCCCCTGGGTGTACGGCGTTCTGACCTACATGGAATACGGCGAGGGCATTTGGTATCCGCAAGGTGGCCTGCCCCGCGTCAGCGAAGTGGTGGCCGACCTCGCCACCGCCCGGGGCGCGACGATTGAGCTCGGGCAAAGCGTGGCGAGTATCGAAGGCAACCGGGTGCGGATGCAAGACGGCACCGAACGCACCGCCGACCTCATCATCGCCAACGCCGACCTCCCCTATGTGGAGCGGGAACTCGAGAAGCGCCCGGCCAAGGAGCGGCGCACCTCGTGCTCGGCCTATCTGATGTACATCGACTACCAGGGCGCCTTGCCGAACCTGCTGCATCACAACGTCTTCTTTGGTGCAGATTTCCGGTCGAATCTTGACGCCATCTTCCAGCATCCGCTAAGAATGCCGCAAGATCCTGCCATTTACGTGGCACTGAGCAACCGAACCCAGCCAGACCGCGCTCCGGCCGGCCACGAGAACATTTTTGTGCTGGTTCCGTGCCCGAATCTTGATTACAAGATGACGGCGCAAGACGAGCAGCAGATGCAGAGCCTGGTGGCCGAGCGACTGTGCGAAGTGGCGGGCTTCGACCCCGCGAACATCCAAGCGCAACGCACCTACGGCCCGCAAGATTGGGCGGGCGACCTGAACCTGGACAAGGGCGCGGCGTTCGGGCTCAGCCACGACTTTATGCAGAGCGTGTGCTTCCGGCCCTCCAACCGCAGCCGGTCGAACCCGCACCTGTTCTACGTGGGGGCCAGCACCACGCCGGGCAACGGCCTGCCCATGGTGCTGATCGGCGCGGAACTCGTGGAACAACGCATCGGCGACGCGGGCTATCTCGGCTAGTTTTGAGGCCATAATCCCGCTATGCGGGCGGTACTGTGGGGCATCGCGAGCGGGCTGGTTCTTGCCAGCGCCTGCCAACCCAGCCCGAAAGCCGAGGCCGAGCGCCATCCGCTTGTCACCGCCGCACTCATCGTCAAGGAGCCAGGTCCAACCCCGTCTGGCATGACCTGGGTGCCGGGCGGGCAGATGTTCATTGGCAACAAAGAGGGGCAGATGGACGAGCAGCCCGTGCGGCTGGTCTACCTTGATGGGTTCTGGATGGACACCACCGAGGTCACCACGCGCCAGTTTGCCGAGTTCGTATCCGCCACCAAGTACGTCACGGTGGCCGAACGAGGCATCCCCGCCGATAAGAGCCCGACCGGAGCCGCCGTACCCCCGGGCAGCCTGGTGTGGGTCAAGTTCGAAGGCACCAACCAATGGAAGTACGTCGAAGGCGCCAACTGGCGGCGCCCCCGGGGCGGCACCACCACCGAGATCACCCCGGGCGATGACCCCGTGGTGCACGTGGCTTACGAAGACGCCCTCGCCTATTGCCGCTGGGCGGGCAAATCCCTGCCGACCGAAGTGGAATGGGAGCTCGCTGCCCGGCGCGGGAGCGTGGGCACCCGCGCCCTGGGCGACCCTCTTCCCGATGCGAAAGGCCCCCACGCCAACATTTGGAACGGTGACTTCCCCGCTCAGGATCTGTTAGAAGACGGGTTCGGCGGGGTGGCCCCGGTCAAGAGCTTTCCGGTGGCGGCCAACGGCCTCTACGATATAGAGGGCAACGTGTGGGAGTGGTGCGAGGATTGGTACCGCGCGGATGCCTACGTGAGCTTGCGGCGGCTACGCCCCGCCCCACCCACCGAACCCTGGGACCCCAGCGAACCCGAGGTCGGCAAGCGGGTGGTGCGCGGTGGAAGCTTCCTCTGCGCGCGGGGGTACTGCGAGGGGTATCGCCCCACGGCCCGGATGAAGACCTCCCCCGATACGGGGTCGGCCCACATCGGGTTCCGGTGTATCAAGCGGCCGTTACCTTCCGCGAAGACCGGTTCCGCGTCAGCCCAATCCTAACTTGGCCTAGTTCGCCGGGGGTGGCACCGGCCGGTCAATCACCCACAGCGGAAACTGCGGATTCGGCACCCGCTCACTCCGCATCAGCCCCTCAATCTTCCGCACCAAATCGGGCCGCTGCGCCGCAATGTTCGTCGTCTCCATCGGGTCGGTTTGCAGATCATAAAGCTCCAGGGCCAAGCCCTGGTTCCGCAAGTTCGGACGGATGCCCTTGTACCGCCCTTCCAGCAGCACCGCCTGCCACCCCGGCCCCTCGGGGAACTCCCAATAGATGTGGGGCCGCGCCACCACCCGGCTGGCATCCGTGAAGGCCGGCCACAGGTTCACGCTGTCCACGCGCCGCGTCCGTCCGCCGGTAGCCGCCAGCACCGTATTGAAAAGGTCGTGCGTCACCCCCACTTGCTTGGAGACCGTGCCCGCCGGCACCCGCCCGGGGAACTTCACAATCGTCGGCACCCGGATGCCCCCCTCCCACATCTGCGTTTTGTATCCGCGCAAGCCGGGCAAAGAATTAAAGAACTCGCGGTCCACCCCGCCGTTAAAGCTGGTGCCGTTGTCGCTGGTGAAGATGACAATCGTATCGTCTTCCAACCCCAGCGCCTGCACGCGGTCTAGCATCTGCCCAATGCTGTCATCCATATAGGAGATCATCGCCGCGTAGGTGGCGCGGGGGCGCAGGTTGGGCGTGTAGCCGTTCTGCCCGAAGTACGGCACCGTATCCCACTCGCGCGGGTAGCGGTCCACCCACTCCGCCGGAGCTTGCAAAGACGCATGCGGGATCGGCGTGGGGAAATACAAGAAAAACGGCTTGTCCTTATTCTTGTCAATGAATTTCAACGCCTCGTCACGCATGACTTGCGGCGAATACTGCTTGCCGATGAACCGCTCGAACGCCGCCGAATCGGTGGTGTCAGGGGCCAGGCGGGTGTGCGGGTTGAAGTAGGTGTTCTGCTCCAGGATGTGCACCTGGTGCCCGTTCCACAGGTGGGTGGGATAGAAGTTGTGCGCCCAGCGCTGGCACAGGTAGCCCACGAAGGTATCGAACCCCTGGTTGAGCGGGTGCCCCTCGCTGCCGGGGCCGCCCAGCCCCCATTTGCCAAAGGCACCGGTGGCGTACCCCCGGGCTTTCAGCGCTTCGGCCAACGTTTCCTCCCGGGCCGGGAGTGGCAACTGCCCTTCCCCTTCGTTCAGGCCCCAGCCGCCGACTTCCGAATTCCCCCGGATGCTGGCGTGCCCCTGGTGCCTCCCTGTCAGCAGCGAGGCGCGAGTGGGCGCGCACACCGGGCTGCTGGAATAGAACTGCGTAAACCGCATGCCCTGATCGGCCATCTTGTCCAGGTGCGGGGTCTTGATTTTGGTTTGGCCGTAAGAGCCTAGTTCACCGTAGCCCAGGTCATCCGCCAGGATCAAAATCACGTTCGGGTCGCGGGCCACCGCCACCCCGCTCAAGACCAAACCGGCCAGCACCAATGCGCTACGCATCCGGGCGTGTTACCTCAACCCGGATAGACTGCACGCGTGAGGCAAGAAGAAGGCATCGCCGGGAGGCTGGTGGGCGGCATGATCCGGCGGTCCGTGCGCAAGTCCTTCCACTCGGTTTATGCGCGCTTGCCGCACACGCCGCTGCAGGGCCCCGTGGTGTGGGCGTGCAACCACACGGGCTGGCACGATGGCTACCTGATGTTCCACCTCGTCACCCGGCTCGGCATCCCCAGCCTGGATTGGGTGGCCGAATTCGATGCCTTCCCCTTGTTCCGCAAGATCGGGGCGATGCCCTTCCCGCCCGGCGAACCTCACCGCCGCGTGGCCACCATCCGCGAGACCATCCGCCGGATGCGGGCCGAATCCTGCTCCCTCGTCCAATTTGCCGACGGCATTTTGCGCCCGGAAGGTGACGCCTGGGAGGTCGGCGAGGCCCTCGATCTCGTTCTCAAGAAGGTGCCGAACGTGACCGTTGTGCCCGTCGCGATCGTTTACCGGATGGGGGTGCACGAGCGGCCCGTCGCCGCCATCTGGACGGGCGAACCGATGACTCCCGGCGCCCATCTGCGCGGCCGCACCCACACCGCCGTCGAGATTTTGGCGCGCGAAGCCCACCTCTTTCTGCGCCGCCCCGAGCAGAGCCACTTGCTGGTGCCCGGCACCCCAGATGTGAATGAACGATGGGATTTTCGTGCAAAGTACGGCAAAGTTGGCCGCTAGTGCCGACGATTGGTCATATCGAACGCTAATCTAAAGCGGGATGGCAATTCGTGGACCTTACTGGCCGGGCTGGTTGGCACCGTGCGCACCGAAAGGCGCGTTCGTGCAACCGGGCGATTTGGCCATCTGCCGGGCCTTGCACCGCAAGTTCGGCACCACGTATTACTTTGCCAGTCGCCGGTTCCCGCGTGAGATTCGCGACCGGGTGGATGCTCTCTACGGCTTTGTCCGCGTGCCCGATGAATGGGTGGACAACCCCGATGCGCCCCGGCCCGAGATTGCGCGCCGCCTTCAACACTATCGTCAACAATTGGTGCGGGGAGTGGAAGGGGAGTGCCCCTCGCACCCCGTTTTGAGGCCCTTCGTGGACTCCGTGCGGTCGGGCCATGTGCCGCTGGATGAAGCGCTCTTGTTCCTGGACGCCATGGAGATGGACCTCAGCCAGACCCGATACCGCACCTACGCCGACCTAGAACGCTACATGCGCGGCAGCGCCGCCGCCGTCGGGCTGATGATGTGCCGCATCCTGGGCATGCCGCCCAGCAAGGAAGCCAACCGCGCCGCCGTCGCTCTGGGCAACGCGATGCAGATGACCAACTTCTTGCGCGATGTGGCCGAAGACTGGGAGCGCGGACGCCTTTACCTGCCACTGGAAGATATGGGCCGCTTTGGTGTGACCACCGAGGACATTGCCCAGCGCAGACTGACGCCCGCCTTTGTGGATCTGATGAAGTTCGAGATCGAGCGGACCCGGGAGCTCTACCGCCAGGCCGATGCCGGCATGCACCTCATTCCGGCCCAGGGCCGCCTCGCCATCCGCCTGGCCCGCGATCTCTACGCCGCCATCCTGGATGAAATCGAGCGCAAGGATTACGATGTGTTCCAGGGCCGCGCCCGCACCAGCCGCCGCCGCAAGGTGGAAACCCTGATTCGTTTGGGCTGGCAAGCGCATTCTTTGAAGTAGTCTCGGGAGATCAGGAGGAGTGAGGTCACTCATCCGCAGGAACCCCATGATTCGAGCCTTCTCTAAGTTCGCCTTCCCCTTGGCCGCCCTCGGCCTGGCCGCGCTCGGCAGTGCCACAAATGTGCCCACGTTCAGCGCCACCGCCACCGACGGCAAAACCTACACGGCCCAATCCTTCATTCAGCGGCCGACGATCATTGTCTTCCTGATGGATGGCTGCCCGAGCAACAAAGCGGGCGTGCCGCTGGTGAATGACCTCGCCGCCCAGCTCAAGGGCAAGGTGGACGTGGTCGGAATCATGGATTCGGACCTCGCCAGCGTGCGCAAGCAGGTGGCCGAACACTCCATCCAGTTCCCGATCATCCCCGACCCGCAGAAGACCATCATCAAGGGCTTCGGGGCCAAGCGTAGCTTCGATCTCACCGGGGTTGGCTCCAAGCGGCAGGCCGTGTTCACCAAGATTTGGGAGGGCACCAGCCGCCAAAGCGCCACCGAAATCCTGAACATCATCCGGGGCTACGGTCACTCGGTCCCCAGCGTGAACTGGAGCAAATGGCCGCAATCTATGGTGCGCGGCTGCATGCTTTAAGGCGTGCCAGCCCCATAGCCTAAGATTCGGAGGTAGTGGTTCCTTTATCATGGGCCCTGACTCCGATTCTTATATAATTCAGGCCATGCGATTTGCAACCAAGGCCCTGCGGGTGGGGCAAGAACCCGACGCCACCTTCCGGGCCGTGGTGCCCCCGCTCTATCAATCCACCACCTTTGCGTGGGCGAGCCTGGACGACATCCCCAAGATTGACTACACCCGCTGCCAAAACCCCAACCGGCAGATGCTGGAAGAGGTCATCGCCAGCCTGGAAGGCGGCGCGGGCTGCACCCTCACCAGCAGCGGCATGGCGGCCATTGCGGCGTGCTTCTCGCTGCTGGAGCAGGGCGACCACCTGCTGATGGCGACCGACATTTACGGCGGCACCTTCCGCATGGTGGAGCAATACCTGCCGCAGCAGGGCATCTCGCACAGCGTTTTCGACGCGCACCGCCCGGAGACCATCGCGGCGGCCGTGACCCCCGCCAGCCGGATGCTGATCTTCGAAACCCCGGCCAACCCGACCCTGCGCGTGTGCGACATTGCAGCGGTGGTCGCCGAAGCCAAGCGCCACGGCCTGATTGTGGCGTTCGATAACACCTTTGCCAGCCCGGCCCTGCAGAACCCCATCGCCCTGGGCGTGGACCTCGTGGTGCACAGCACCACCAAGTACATCAGCGGCCACAGCGACGTGCTGGGCGGGTGCGTGGTGTCGGCCGATGACGAGCTAGCGCACACCATTTACGAGTGGAACAAGGCTTACGGGGCGACGCCGTCGCCGTTCGACTGCTGGCTTTCGCTACGCGGGCTGCGGACGCTGAGCGTGCGAATGGAGCGGCACTGCGCGAATGCGCAGCGGGTGGCCGAGGCGCTGCTGGGGCACCCGGCGGTGCGGAGCGTGTCGTATCCAGGATTGCCGTCACACCCGGACCATGAGGTGGCGAAGCGGCAGATGAATGGCGGCTTTGGCGGGATGCTGGCGGTGGAGTTCCACGATGAAGCCACGGCCCGGCGCGTGGCCGAGGGGACGCAGGTGTTCCTACTGGCGGAATCCCTGGGCGGGGTGGAGAGCTTGATTGCCTACCCGCCGCTAATGTCGCACGCGACGATGACGGAGGCGCAGCGCGTGGAGCGCGGGATCCTGCCGACGATGTTGCGGCTGAGCGTGGGGATTGAGGACGCCGACGACCTCATAGAGGACTTGCTGCAGGCGATCAACCGCTAGGCACCCCGCTAGTTCCACGGATAGAACTTGAGAGGCACTCACCAAAGGTGCCCCTCAAGGGTCATGACTCTCCGCTCTTACTTGCGGCGGCGACCGGCCACCCGCGACCCCAGCCCCTCAGCGGCTACCCTCGACCTCAAACTCGACGGCCACCGCCCGGTGGTCGGACGGCCAAGGATCAACGGCCAGGTCCGAAACCGGCCCCGTCTCCCCCACCACCCATGCATTCTTCAGACGCAAGGCTCCCCGAAAGAGCACGAAGTCAATGCGGTCCATCACATCATTGGCCTCCAACTTGCCCACCGGATAGCCCGGGCTCCAGGTGAATCCCGGCTTGCGCAGGGGATCGGAGTGCACGGTCCGGAAGCCATCCTTAAACCCAGCCTCCGCCGCCAGCCGGGTCACCGGCCAGCTCACCACCAACCCGAAGTTCCGCTCTTGCGTGGAACGCACCCAATCCAGGTGAGAGGGAGTGTTGAAGTCGCCCGTGAAGATGACCGGCAAGTTGCGGTCGGGCCGCGCCGCCAGGTTGGCCAGCACGCGCTTCATCTGATCCACGCGCCCGGCGTTCTCTTCCACTGCGATCGCCTGGGCCGCCGTGGTCGCCTTTTTGTCGCGCACCTCATAGGGGCCGTAGGGATAGGGGTTGAAATGATCGTTGTAGACGAGGACGTGCGAGCCGTCGGCGAGCTTCAACTTAGCCCCGCCCCATCGGTTGCCTTCGACTTTCCACTCTTCCACGATTTCAAACTTGGTGACGATCGAGGCGTCGTCGCTGCGGTTCCACTTCAAGCCTGCAGCAATCTTGGGGAGGTTCGGCCCCGGCTCTTGGACCCCGACGATATCGGCTTTCGAGAATTGTATGACCTCGATGGTCTTCTCTAAGGGCTGAGACTGCGTGCCGCCCACCCAGATATTGAAGCTCATGGCTCGAAAGGAGACAGGAGCCGTGGCCATGTTGGCTGCAAGAATGAGAGAAACCATGGGGATTGATATACCCCCTCAATTGTTAAACCCGGGTCAAGGAGTTCGGGCTGTTCTTCCGATGACGAGAAGACAAAGAAACGCGTGCGGACCCCAAATCAGGAATCCGCACGCGCTACCGGCCAATCTATGCTGTTACTTGCCGCGGCCTGCCAGTCAAGCCGCCGGGGCGGCCCCATCTGACGAGAACCGCCGCGCGTAGCGGGCCAGCGCAAACGCCGCCGCCGCCCCCACCCACAACGAGTGCGGCCGCAAGAAATAGTGCGCCCGCGCCCCAATCACCGCCCCCATCACCAGCGCCAGCCAATGCAGGGCGTAGGGCCACCAAGTCTCCTTCTCGCCCCCCATCAGTGCCCCCGCCAGGTTCTGGCCGAGCTTCACCAGCGTGCCCGTCATGTAGGAGATTCCAATGCTGACCTCCCCATCCCGCTAGAACACCGTGTTCACCGCCCCCATGGCCAGCACCATGCAGGCGGTGCTGAAGTAAGTGAACGCCAAGCTATGCCCCACTGCCCCCAAGGTGAGCAGCGCCCCCACCGTAAGCAGCACGTTCACCTTGCGCGGCGGATAGCGACGCGACACCACCGTGCCCAGCATCACCCCCAGCACAAACAGCCCGATCACCCCCAGCACCAGGGCGCCGAAGTTAAAGCGATTTTCGACGAGCGACACGCTCAGGCGCGTGGAGTTGCCACTCATAAACGAGACAAACAGCCCGCCCGTGGCCATAAAGGCGGTGGCGTCCACATAGCCGGAAAGGCAAGACAAAGACACGGCCAGCCCGATGTGTTCGCGGCTGTATCCTCGCATGGCGAGGTCAGTATATCGCCGCGTGGTGGGGTGAAATCGGCCTCGGGGAAGATCGAAATGGTCGGAGCGCCGGGATTTGAACCCGGGAACTCTTCCCTCCTCCCGGATAGTCGGCTTTGATGGGCCTGAGTTCGAAGAGATTGCCTGCGCGGTCACTGGTGGTGGTGCGGATCCCGCTCACCGGCCACGGATGTGCGAAAGAAACAAAAGCTAGCTATTCTCTGTGCACATCTCCGTTCTTGACATGTACATAATGCTTGCTAAACAGTGCATTCCACAGGAATACAACTATAAATACAGTACAAAGCGTCTTCTGCTTGATCGAATCATTAAAGCCAAACGCTAGTATTGAACCAGCAACACCGAATGCCAAAAGCCACTTACACACGCTCCTCACCTTCTCGACGGAAGAGTGTGTGTGCACGATGAGGCCAAACAGTCCAATTCCAATGAGGATAAATGAGATCCCCCCAAGATCAGCCATTACTTCTCACCCAACGAATCGAACAGCCAATCCAGCCCACTGCGCTCGGTCCCAAAGTCGATTTCCATCAGGTATGACCGCGCCTACAAACCGTAGCCTACATATGTGAGATACGTCATACCCTTCTTTCCCATTCTAACATGCTCCAACCGTTTCCTTGTTGCCTGCAACTTCTTGTGCTCCTCCATAATGTCACGCATGGCTTGGTCTGTTTTCATCAACCCGGCCCGCATCTGAGAAGTAGTTTGCATGATATGTCTTGAAACGGACTTAAATGCACTATCGTAGTCCAATTCAAAATTCATGAGAATTGCTCCAAGCAAAAATAGCATCACCTGCAAGATTGCCCTTACGGTGCCTGACGAAACCCTACCGTCCTGGTCAACCAGGGATGATGGCTTATTACAGCTGTATACGTACCAATTCTGTCCATCGTGGGCAGGATCTTCGCTCAAGAATCGGCCGGTCCACGGCTCGTAGAACCGCGCCCGCATGTAGATGAGGCCGTTTTCGGGGTCGGTGGGGTGGCCCAGGTTGCCGCAGTACCCGAACATCGAGCCCGAACCCGTGGACGCCCGCTCCCCACCCCAGACGTCGTAAGACTTCCAGTTCGCGGTGCTATAGCCGGTGGCCCCGGATCGAGTGAGGGTGGCCTTCACGTCTCCATATACATCATACAACGGATACAGCCACAAATACGACGTGGAGTCGTAACACGCATTAATCCCCGCCGGGAATGGGTGTTGTAACTAGTGAGTGGGCCGGAGGGCGGGTACTCCCTGCAGCCTCTTGACAACTCATCCACCACCCTATGGGCGTAACCAACGTGTCTGGAACGAAGTGTCACCCATGTCTTGGGAATAGACACAAGATCGAAATGGTCGGAGCGCCGGGATTTGAACCCGGGACCTCTTCCCCCCCAGAGAGGCGGCAACACACTGCTTGAGTTCAAGCAATGACGGATTTGACCTGGATGAGCCGCCGCGACCTGGTAATTGTACGGGGCATACCCCACGTTCAGTGGGGTGCTGGGGTACGACGACAGTGGGTAGGATTTGGGGCATGACTACCCTCTTGATGATGACCGCCATGACAGGCCAGACAAGTGGCTCAGGCGTCTATAACGCGAGCAAGCACGTGATGGTGCTCGCACCCAAGGAGTTTATTCCTTCGACGGAGTACCGGGCAGGAGAGCGCCTCTCGGAGGCTGGAAGCGGTCCACACTACGCGGTTACAGGCTACAAGCTGATTGAGGATGGTGGGCTACGAACTCTCGAGTACACAGTGACTAACCAGAGCCGAAGCGGGGAGCGCGACTCATTTCTGATCCGGGTGCGATTCCTGTCGGAGATGGGGCGACCGCCTCAAGGGGAGCAGGTCGTGAAGGGCGATCCGTGCTACGTTCAAGATGGCCGTGGAGCCAAGCAATGGGTGTTTGTCGAGAGCGTTGGCCAGGCCACTTTCACCAGTCGGTTCTCGCTAAAGACGCCGCACTACGCTCCGACCACGCCGGACACCATGGTGGCAGCTGAGGGTGTTGGAAAGGCGATCATCAGAGAGCGGTCTGACGGGAAGTTCGATGTTGCTTTGACCACCTACCTGTTCCACAAAGGCAATCGGCGCGACTACTATATGCTCGCCGGCACGCTGAAGCCGTGAAGCTCGCTAGTGCGCGCCAGCCATTTGGTCCATCGAGCCACCCGTATCCAACTTCACAAACTCCTCGACTTGAGGAGCGGAGTTGTTCGGTCGATCGAAGAAGCACAGTGCGCCGAATTCATTTTTAGGCACGATCAAAAGTGAAACCGCCGCGACGGAAGCAAGGTATGCAAGTCGAGGGACCCATGGCCGTGCATAGAACTGTATTCGCCTAAGCTCCATATGTGCGGTCAAGATGTAAGGAATAACCCACTTATTCCGTTGAATGAATTCCATGACCTTTTCTCTCTCGGCCTTAGTCATGGATACATCGCTTGAAACCCGCACGACCCCAGCGGCGATACCTGGAGCAATCGCTGCTAGCTCGATCAGCTGGTTGTGCAGCTTCACCAGCACTTGATCTCCTTGCATGTTCGCTTCTGCAGCTTCATGCCACAGCCCACGTGCAAGAACGAGCACTCGCTTACGCATCTGTCTGGTGGCACGAGCCCTGTTGATCGTGACAAATAGAATCCAACTGCCTAGCGTGAAGGCTAGCCCGAATAGTACTACTCCTGCGGTCATAGATCAATCTTCCTCAGTCAACGAACCTTGAGTCGGCTTCTTCTTCTTCAATATCTTATTGGCTTCAGTGGCCATTTCCTTCAGTTCCCTTTCGGACCACTTCCGGCACATTAAGGACGAGAACGCGAACCCGCCTGAAGCTATGGCCCAACCTTCATTGAGCAATGCATCGCGGTTCCAAACAACGAGTCCTGCGAGGCCGTACGGCAACAGGCTGTGAATCCAAAGGAACACTGAGCGCCCCTTTTCTTCCTTCGCCCCAGCCGACGAAACTGGCGGGTTGCCAGACGAATTCGGCCTCATGGACCTACATTATGCATGACGTCCAGTTAGCGGCGCTAGTTTCCGGGGACCCGGTCCGTGAGCGAACAAGTACTGGTGCCCCGGAGAGCATTCGAACCTCCGACCAACGGCTTAGAAGGCCGCTGCTCTGTCCGCTGAGCTACCGGGGCTCACAGTTAGCCAAGCCAGATTTCGGGCGGGCGACCAGTCTGGGTGATCGTTCGGTAGTCGCCGGGATTCACGATCTCGGGCTGCACAGTGAGATCGCTGATCTCGACCGCGCCACCATTGAGTGATGCGCCTGGCCAGATCATGATCGGGTTCGTCGCCACACTCAGAATCTTCCCGCGCACCATCGAGACTTCATAGTTCCCACCCAAGAAGCTGCGGATCGTGCCGCCACCGGTGGTGACCGTAAAGCTGAAAGTGCCTAGCGTATTTGCGTTGGCAGTTCCTCGCCCGCCCATCCGGCCGAACATGTCGTAGACCGCAATCTGGACGGTCGCATTGGCACCGATCGCGCGCGCGCACCAGAGAGCGAGGTTGCCACCTCGGCCATTGATGAGCCCCACCGGGCCTCCAACCGCCCGTTCGATGTCGATGATGGAGACGCCGAGGAGCACTGTCCCTGCAGAGAGGGCGAAGTTGTATGCGCCCTGGTCGTTCGGGTGGGTGTTGTCACTTGTTTGCCGATCATCCTGCGGCCACGAGCTGATTGTGTATGTGGGAGCCATCACCGTTCGTCGCAGAGGGCCATCTTTGAGGGCCTCGTCGGCAATGGCTAGGTGAAGCCCGACCATCTGAGCTTCCTGGTTCGTGTCGAACGCTCCATTCTGGAGGTTCTTCCCCATGACAATCAGGGGGCCGTAGTAGTCATTCGCTCGGAGCACCCGGAAGTACTCATTGAACATCGCACGGGCAATCGCGGAGTCGCCTGGCGTGTTGTAGTTCCCCTGCAGGATGACAATGGAGGGCTCTCCTTGCTCTGCGCGGATCTGCGCGAGCTTGGCCGGAATCTCGGCCGCAAGCTGATCCGGGGTGGCCCCTCCGGTCGAGTCACGCTCATTGTCCCTGGCCACCTGGTTATCGATGCCAGTGGCAGCCGGGTTCTGGGTGCCCACAAGGTCGATCTCGTAACCGTAGACAGCGCAGATGCGCTTGAGGAACGTGCCGAAGAAGGTGCCCGAGCTTCCAGCGGTACTGTCGCCATGAATCCAGATGCGATCGGTGCGGTCGCGGCGAAGAAAGCCAGTACCCATGGTGCTGAGGACCGAGGTGGTCATGCCCGCCTCTGCCCCCAGCCATTTGCTATGTCAACCGCACCCAGGCCGAGCCGATGCTCTGGATGATGACCGTCTGATTGTCCGTGCCGATGGCCAGCGTGCCGACCCCGTCGATGGTGTCAGCACCATCCGCCACTACGTTGACCCCGTTGCCACCTTGGCGCTTGATATTCAGCACTCGCCCGTTCCCGTCGCTCGCCGGCGGAAGCGAGATCGTCCTCAGCGCGGCCGCCGAATTGACAATCAGCGTGTAGTCATCTGGCGCAACCGTGATGTCCGCTGAGACCGTGCGCGCAGGCAGCCTTACCGAGCCCCGCAGCCCAATGCTGCGAGTCAGGAGATCAATGGCCACGACGTCTCCGCCCAGCGACCAGGAGCGCAGTGAATCCCACCGCGCCAGGTCCACCCGTCCAGCATCAGTCACGCTCACGATGGCACCCGCCGATGTCGAAACCCAGCCGAGGCACACCGCCGTGCCCCCGACATCCGTGCTGGTTGCGGTGAATGTCACCAGCCCTTCTTCATCGATCCAGACATATCGAATCGCATTGTCAGGAGCAGTGGCCGTTCGTGCGTCGAGTGCGACAAGCCCACTCGCCCAGAGAGTGCCAGCAGCAATGTTCAGTGTCAGGCCGCTACCGGCGCTAAGGCCAAGGCCGGAAAGCACTCCACGGCCAGCCACACGCGCCAGGAGCGTCTCGAGGGCGTCCATCAGGCCATTCCACGTGGCCACCGAGAATGAAGCCGGTGTGATCCGCGGGAGGCTCACGACACTTCCACCCAGCTTTCGCCCAAGGTCGTGCTCTCGAAGCGTCGCACACCATCGATCACAAAGACCAGGGTTTCGTGCGCATCGCCGGCGAACTCCAGTCCGCCGCGCACTTCATCTGTGGTGACAATGACACCGAGGTCCTCAAGCGTTCCCCCCTTGGTCATCCGCCGATAAGCTCGGAAGTCGCCCGATGACCACACCAAGGTGATCTCCACGCCCGAAGAAGGATGAGTGGCAATCGCCACCGCGGTGCCGCCCATCATTACGCTTGGCTCACCCCAAGAGCGGCCATGGTCACCGGAGTAGTGCTCTTGAACGACGCCATCCAGGCACAGAACCACCCTGAGCGCTCCGCATGGGTGCCAGGCAACTTGCGCATCAGTGACGCCCTCAGCGTCAACCACAATTGCTTCATACGAGGTGCCCTTGGCGTCGAACACCCAGGACGTCACCTGAGTCTCGCGCACAAAGACCGCGCACACCTGGCCGAGAGGCATCCTGCACAGATGGACGCCCCCGCCAACCTCCGCCGCGATCTCTTCGAGCTGTGAGTAGAAGCCATGCCACGGTCGGCCACTGGCCCAGCTGCGCGCCCCGGTCTTCAGCCGCCAGGCCAAGGTCTCTGATCCATCCACAGGCTCGGAGTGCTCTGTGAGGAACCAGCCGGCCGGAGCTACCGCATCCGCTGTCACTTTGATGCCGATAGAGTTGTGCAGGTCGAGCTTGGCGCCGCTGGAGATGTACCGGCGTGGCTCTTGCACCCAGCTGATGACCTCCATGCCGTAGGTGCCGGTCTCTGCGAAGGTCGAAAGGTTGCGCGTCTTAGCCGGGAACGTCGGCACCGGGGGCACTTCCGCGAGGGTGTTCACCAAGGCCACCGGGAGCGTTCTGGCAGTGACAGGGGGCAAGGGGAAGGCAATCGTGCCGCGGTCAATGGCGCCCACGCTCTGCCCTTCCTGAGCATCGAACCGGGCCACCAGCTCTGCGGCCTCGCCATCGTTGTAGAACAGCCCCTCTGCCATCATCCGCATGGTGCGCATGGCGTCAATGATCGTGCTCTTGTAGCCCAGCGCGCGCACGTCCGGGTGGAAGATCGTGCCTGATACCGGGTCGTGCCAGTCGAGGTTGGCCCACCGAGGGCCAGGGCCATCCGCATAGAGCCATGCAGCGTGCGCAGCGGTGTTCCAGACCAGCTCCGGCACCTCTGGCGAAGTGAGGAGCCTGATATGGGGCAGGAGCACCGGGTCTTCATCATCGATGATGTCGAACTCGCAGCGGAGGCGCCTTGGAGTTCGGCCGGTGAGGAGCGAGAATAGCGTGGCTCGCTCCGGATCGCCCATCATGAAGGTGGAGATACCAGTTGGTTGAAGATCCGCGCCCTGGTCGCTGATGTAGAGCGCGCCGTGATCTTGAGCCCAATCGCCGGCGTACTTCGCCTGTGGGCCGATGGGGAGCCGGTAATCCTCGCCCTCGGTCGTGAATCCATCGCCCGGCACCAACTCGATGAGCTGACGTTCGCCGTCCCGCCCCACGGTGTACCAGCGGGCCGCAGATACGTTGGTGGTGGTCCACCTCGCTTCGATGCGATCGGCAAAGGCCGCCAGCAGATAGGGGAAGTGATCAAAGTCCGCAACGTTGAGCTCGAAAGCAATCGTCGTGGCGTCCGCATCTGGCGTGAGTTCAATCCCCGTCGGGCCTACGTCAATGGTGCAATTCTCACCCACGCCGTAGAGCGTTTCGGAGCGTTCATCGAAGGTGATCTCTTCGGGGAGCACGGACTCTCGCACTTGGAACCGTGAGACGCCAACCCAGTCGAGGCCGTCACGGTCACGCCCGGTGCCCGCTTTGAAGAAGGCATCCAGGAACGGCGTGTGGCCACTCTCTTCCAGGGGGCACGAGATGAAATGGTTCTTGGTCTGGGCGTCTTCTTCTTCGGGCAAGTCCTCATGCGTAAGGTGCTGCATCCGCACGAGCCGGTGGTAGTCCTCATAAGGCGCCGGCCCGCCATCAATCAGCCAGTCGAACCGCGCGTAAGCCAGCGACCAGAACGGCGATGCGATGTAGTTCACATAGCGCACCAAGGGCTCAAGGTGGTGGATGTAGCCCGCCATCTGCGGGTTCTGCGTCAGGTTCTGAACTGTGTGGGGGAAGTAGACGCCGATGCTCTCCACATCGCTATCGGTGTAGGCCGGGTCATCGTTACAAGCCGTTGCAGGGCTCGACGAGATGCCCCGCGCCCGAGTGGCCACCATCGGTGCATAGACCGGCGTGGACCAAGGGTCTTCGATGATGTTCGAGCCCGAGCGCACCACCGAGAGCATCTGAGTGAAGCTTGGGTGGACTTCCTCAATCACTTCCTCATTGCCGCCTGGCTTGGGGAGCACGTTCGGGCCGAGAGCCCACACCCGCTCAGACCTGGCCTCTGTCTTCGGGAAACCGAAGCGAAGCCACATGGCCGCATAGTCATCGGGAATTAGCCGCCGCACCGCCCGCGAGAGGTCAGGCACCAGCATCACGCGCCCGTTGCAGGAAATGCCCTCAAGCTCAGCCGGAGCCGCTGCGGAGCCCGGAGGGATCGGACACCCGGCCCGAAGAGAAGCCGCGCTGGAATCGAGGTTCAGCAGATCGCCCCATGTGCGGGTGGCCACCACAATGCCGGCCGTCGAAAGACCAAAGGGAGCCGTACCCACAATCGGCTCGGTGATCGTGGGAAGAGTGACCGGGAGGTCTTCCCAGCCACTCCCCTCATCGAACCGCCAGCCGCCCCGGACTTCATGCGTCATGGTCGCTGTATGGTTGTAGTCACCAGGAACGCCGCCCGCGCCCGCGAGCGCGTTTCCGAATACGTCAGCCGGGATGCCGCAGACCGGAATCCATGAAGGGCCGAGGCCGGTGCCGTTGAAGGTCGCGCCCCCCAGCGAGGCCTGGAAAGAGCCGTTCGTCCAGATCTCGATGTCATCCACCGTCATGCGCCAGGTCGCGGCCACCGAAGGGTCGAGGGCGTAGAGACGCACGCCTATGAAGCGCACTGCAATCGAGAGAAGCCAGCCCCCTGCGCCTACGGCCCCCGATTGGCTCCATCCGCCGAAGGGAGCATTGGGTCCGCTGTAGAACAGTTCATAAACCCCGGTGCTCGTGCCCGCTTGAATGGAGAGATAGACGCCCGCGTCCACAACTAGTTGGTTGGGCGTAGCTCCTGTCAACAGGGTGGCCGTGCTGCTTGCGTTGGCCGTTGAGCCGGTGAGGGTGCAGGACACATCGCTCGTGATGCCGAACTCGAGCTTCGGCCAATGTTTGATCTTTCCCGCGATCGGCAATCAGGGCCTCACAACGTCCGGACCGCCGACACGACTGTATCCCGGGGTGAACCAGAACTTCCCGACATCTTCTGCAAGAATGTTCACCCCGTCCACATCGCTCTCGAGCACGCGCAGCTGCACTGACTCCCTGGTTGCGAGCTGAGAGGCATCCACTGAGCCCGCAACCCGCTGGCGAGAGAGCACGCCATAAGGGCTGAAGTGCATCCGGGCAAAGCGCTGGCCAGCCCGCTGATACTCTCTCATTTGCCGCTGCTCTGGCGTCATTGCGCCTCCGGCAAGAACTCTTCGTCCGTCCACATCGGGGCGTTCTCGAAATCGGTCGGACCGACGTACTCCAGCGTGTAGAGAGCCGACCAGGTGAAATCACGCCGCTCCATCTTGCTGAGGTCATCGGCACCGGGGGTCTCGAGGTTATCGTGCTCGAGCTCTGGTGGGCAAGAAACGATACGCCAGGCTCCGTAAGACACGGCCTCGCCGACTTCAATGCCACGTTCCAAGTCGTCAGCCGGAGCTGGGCCGATGACGGCCACCAGATCATCCGGCCACACGTCCGGCCCCCATTCGCCTTCCATGGCGACCGAGATCCGCATTCGGCCCTCAGCATCGTAAAACCGCCGCGTGTAACGCGCAAGGCCATCCAGCGTGCTCGCCATCGCTGTATCGCTGGCCGTGGTGCGCCTCAGGCTAGTCCGTACGTGATGTGCGGGGTGCTCAGGGTCCCAGGCTCGAGGGTCCGGGGCAATGAATGCCGCGATGGCATCAGCGCCATCACCCGTGCGCGTGCTCGAATAGCAAGCGAGGGCATTGAAGGAGCCCCGCTCGATGACGGGCTCCATCTGATCGAAGAGGCGGTACCGCGACTCTGCCCACCGTTCCTCATCTGTAGCGAGTTCCGGGGGCTCAGTCAGGCCGTCCAGGTGGAAGATGTGATCCAGATCCTCAACCGAGGTGTAGAGCTTCGAGAACCTACAGACCCACATTCCGTCTTGGCGCATGACGTGGAGGTGGGGCTGTCCCTGGCGGCCGTAGTTCGAGCGCAGAGCCCGGAAGAGGTCCCCCACGGTCGCATCATCGTTTACGAGCTTCCAGTCATCACCTCCTGTCGCGGAAACCCCATCAACCGTCACAGCATCGAGGTCCGGATCAATGCTCAGCTCGGATTCAGGGAAACCTGCCCGCTTGAACCCTTCCCGCAGAATCGCGCCGATCGTGCGGCGGCTCAGGGATTCGATGCCGGCCGCGCTCGTGTCATCCAGCTCGTGCCAGAGATCTTCAATGAGAAGGTCATCACTCACCAAGAGCGATCGGCGAGGGGAGCGCACCATCATCTCATCCTCTTGCACCTCCACCCCGCCCTCGAGCACTGGGCGTCGCCGGCGAACAGTGCCCTCAAAGACCACCGTCTCATCCACCTCCAGCTTAATGGTGCCGCCCATCGTCAGCAGCCGCTTGTAATCGGCATTCATCGCCGGAGGTGAAGTGGCCGTATCCAGAGGCTGGAGACTGATCAGGGCCTCGAGCACTGACCCCGCCATGTCACTCGTGGCCTGCCAAGACAGCTTGCGGACATGTGGGGATAGATCGGTTTGCTCTGTCTCGGGCGTCACGATCCAGGGCGGCACCTCAAACTGCAGCGCGTAGAGTTCCGGCGTGTAGATTCCCGTTTGGCTCGGCCGCAGCCATGTGCGCAGCGAGACCTGGCGGTTCGTCGCCGAGTTCCATGAGATCTCCGTCGTCGCTGGCGCTCCCAACTCCGAGGTGTATCCCGCGCCCGGAGTCGTCAGAGCCGCACTCTTGCACAAAGTGGCCGGCAGGCCAACGCCCTCCGTTTGGCCGACAATGCCAAATGCAGTGGCTTTCGGGGCCAGCGGGCCAACGGCATGGCTCATCACCTCGGGAAGCGGCTCAGGGAGCGTTCGGACGCCAGAGGCCACATAGCGCACCTGGGCCAACCCAAAGAGAATCTGATACTCCGTCCTTCGAACACCGATGAAAACCGCTGCGCCTTCGGTTTTGCGAGTCACCCCGATCGTAGGATCAAAGGGGCAAGCGATCCCCCAGCGACGACACTCGATGAGGAACGCCGAGCGCACACCGGAATCAGTGTTGCTGGCCGTCGTTTCACCGCCACCACCTGCCTGGCTGAAGACGATGCTCAGATGGTCAGGCCCCCAGGGCAACACCGTCAGCTGAAAGGGCTGGCCATGGTCGATGCCACCAGCCGCGAACTCAAGCCGCTGCACGTGCGACCATTCGGTGGCCGAACGACGTGTCCAGAGCCATGCGTACCCGGAGGCATGGAGGCTCAGGAAGAAGCGGCCGCCAAATGCGATGCCCATGTACACATCGGCTCGGTCGCTCATGGTGCCGAGTGGCTGGATGAGGAGTGAGAAGCCCTCATTCGGTCGCATTGTTCGACCTGTCTTTGCAACCCATGACAGATCGAATTCACTCTCGGCGTTCAGCCCTGAAAGCCAACTGTCCACGTGAGGGAGCGAAGCAATGTCTCCCAGCGGATCTGGGCGCAGGGTGGCCCACAGGATCGGCGAGGCGCCGAGGTCGTCACGCACCTGCTCCGCCAAGGCGCCGGCCGCGATCACCAACTGGTTGGGGCGCGCGCCAGATCCGAACCAATCTTCACCCCAATACGGGTCTTCCATGAAGGTCGACCAGAGCGGGCCTGGCTGCAGCATGATGACGCCCGTGTTGGGCTCAAGCCACAATCCATTGTCGACCGCATTACCTGAGAGGTCCATCGCGAGCGGCCCGGGCTCGAGCTTTGCAGGGCCGGGAGCAGCTCCCCGCAGAGCCTTCGATCGGCGATGAAATGCAAACGCGTTCCGCCTCATAGACGGCCTGGCGTAGTTCGCGATTAGGGCGACCCGAGGAGCCATCAGTAAGCCGCTCCGTAGTTCAGGCGGGCTTGTGCCTCGGCGTTCGCTCGGTCGAGGCTGGCACGGCGGGGTGACATGCCCCCTCGGCGGCCCTGAGCGTTCCAGTTGCGCTGGCGGTTGCGCTCTTGGCTGTCCTGCCGATCTTGTTCAGCCGCCTGGCGGCGACCGCGCATTTCTGCACGCTTTGACTCCGTGGCGAAAATCTGATCATCGCCGGTCTCCATGAAGTACTGCGATCGGCTGAGTTTCCGGCCTGTGTACTTCTCTCTGGCGGCCTTGCGCAGCTCTGCCTCACGGACCGGTCGGAAAGTTCGCTCAGCATCTTGTTCAATCTCTTGCCGAAGCTGTGAGCCGGATTTGAACCCCCGACCCGCGAGACCGTTCTCGATCTGGCCAAAGAGCGTGTCATCGTAGTTCAGCCCTGCAAGGCGCCCGACACCTTCCACCACACCGGCAAGCGCGAGAGCGCCGGCGACGAAGACACCACCAGCACCTGCAGCAGTCCCGAGCGCCCCCATGCCAGCACTCGCGGAGCCCGCTCCAGGCACCCAGCTACCCACTCCAGCCTGGCCGAGTGTGTCCTTGAAAATCGACGCACCGGCCGTCTTTGGAATCTTCCCTCTCCGCATGCCACCGATCAGGCCGCCGCCTTGGGCCACTGCAGCTGAGTTGCTTGCTACGGCAAGCCCGGTGAGGGCTTGAGCAGCCCGCAGTGAAGCGATGATCTCGGCCATCTTGGCGGCCTTCATGCCGACCCAGACCGTGCCGACTCCAACCCCAACGGCCTCCCAGTTCGCGATGAGGAATCGGGTGGCCCCCACGACGCGAGGCATTTCTTTGGCCAGGTCCTTAACTGCCGGCGTGAACTCCTTGCCCAGGGCCGGCAAGATGTCCTGGGTGATCATGTTCTGCATCTTGGTCAGCGCGACGGAGCCTTGCTCGCTAACCTCGCCAAGCATCTTGACTGCCTCGCTGGATTCGCCGAAGCTCAAAAGGGCAGCGTTCACCTCCTCGAAGGTGAGCGGGTTCGTTTGGCTGCCGATGCGATCAGAGAGCCCCGCGTTCTGCAGCACTCGAACCAGGTTCACACCTTGCTCCTGCATGATGCGAACTTCGTCGCCTTGGAGCTTGCCGTAGTTCGCAATCTGGGTGTACTGCACCAGCGCGCGCGCCATGCCTTCCGTGTCCGCACCCGTCATAAAGCCAGTTGCGATGAACGCCTTCATGGTGCGCATCAGCATGTCGGGGTCGAGGTTGTTCGACAGCTGGCGCAGCGATGTGGAGACTTCCTTCAGCGGCAGGCCCAGGTCGTCAGATAGAGCCCGTGTCTGCTGGAATACGCCCTGCCCATCCGATGCTCCGTACCGATATCGGAAAGATCGGGCCAGGCCCTGTTGGCTGTCAAAACCCCGGACCCCGCTCGAGATGAGCGCAGCTCCGCCCGCCACCCCAAGGCCAGCGCCTGCAGAACGAATGTATCCGCTGACCCCAGCCTGGCTGGACATCGAGGCCATTTCCCGCTTGAGTTCTCGGATGGCCCGCTGCGCATCACGCGCGGCCTTTTCTTGCTGTTTTGCAGCCGCCTTTGCAGCCTTGCCGGTTAGGTTGTACGACTCGGCGACCGCCTTGTTCCCAGCGGTGATGGTGCGTGTCGAAGACCGGGACTCCAGTAAGTTCTGGCGAAACGCAATCCGCATTTCGGCCAGCCGGCGCAGGACATTCTGCGCTTCTGCCAGCCTGGCTCGAATGATGACTGTGTTCTCGCTCACCTTCGCCGCTGGCGATTTAGTCGCTGAGTGTCAGCTTCCATTTCTTTCTCAGCCTTGCGAGCGGCACTGATTTCGGCCAGCTCCTTCTGATAGGCGACCCAGCACACTTCGAGAACATCAAGAGGGTGCCAGCCCTGCCGAAGCAGGGCCGCTGGGTGTTGATTAGTTGCGGCCAGGCAGAGCCTGATTAGGAGCCATCGGAGCTGGCCGCGTCGGAGTTTCCCCGGAGGGCTTCCAGGGTGGGCTCGGTATCAGCTTCAAAGGGCTCAGGCTCCACTCCGCTGGCCGACAATGCTGCCTTCGCGATCATGGCCGCTTGCTTAATCAAGTCCTTGTCACCGTCCTTCTTGTAGGCCCTGCGAAGGATCGAGTAGGCCTGCGACCAGTCCGAGAGGCCGCCGACCGTCTTGGCGGGCGTCGTGAGGCCGAGCACGTGGCTTGCTGCAGCATCGAGTTGGCTAAAGGCGCCTGGATGGTTGATGCCCATGCGCACGATGTCACTGATGTCCGGCTTCGGGGCATCACCTTCGGGGACATAGGCCTCCAGAATCGCGCGGGCAGACGTCACGATTCCCTCCGGCACTTCGATGCCAAGCACCGTGGTCAAGTGATCGGCCATCGCTTCATCAGCGAGGGGCTTAGGGAAAAGAATCTCGAACTTCCGCTCGACCGTGACACCCTCGCCGCTGAAACAGAACTTCTCACCCGCGACTTCAACCTCCACAATCCCGCTGGCCATCTCGGCCACCCTGCGAAACTGATTGCTCATAGACCTGCCTGGACGATGGTCGGGGTGACTCCGTAAGCATTGACCTGCAGGTCAATGGTGCCCGGGTTGCCGATGAAGTCAAAGTCCGGGGTTGGCATGATCCCCTTGTGGACCATGGTGAAGTTCGCGCCGACGTCGTGCTGATTGTTCCCGGTGATCGTCACCTGCACGAGAGGGCCGTGGTCCTGAAGCTCCTTGATCAGCTCGCTGGGAACGCCCATAGGGGCCGAAATCGACACCGAAGGGTCATCCTTGATGATGCGGTTCAGTGCGACGCGATCTTGAGCGCCGCTGAAATCTCCAAGTTGCTGGCCGCCCGAGAAACGCACGGAGTTTGACTTGAACGTCACATCCGGGTTGGACGGCAACGTAGCAGGAAACTTGCCCACATCGGGTCCGCAGAACCTCATGGTAATAACGTACTCGTGGGAACTCAAGTGAACGGCGGGGATGGACATCTTTAGCTCTGGGGCACCGAGAGCATGACTCGGTACTCAGTCACCAGATGCCGGAAGATTCGAGAGCCGTCAACTGACACCGCTTTCCGCTCTCCCCTTCGCTCGCACGTCAGCGTAAACCCTTCTTTCACGCCCTTGGCCTGGTGAAGCAGCTGCCCCACGCGTTCGGCCACCCCATAGGGCGGGATTTCCCCGTTCGAGAAGGAATAGACCATCAGCATCGCATCACACATCAGTCGCTGGCCCTGGGCGTTGATGTCGCCCATCTGCGGGATGTCGAAAGCCACCGCGGGATACTCGGTCTGGGCAGGCGCCAACCGCCCTGCGTAGATCGCGGGATCTGTTCCGTTCGGGATTGTGGCCAGCAGCGAAACCAGTTGTGCGTCTTCCGAGAGCGTGTCGTAAACCCATCGCTCGATGGCCTGGAGTTCACTTGCCACGCTTCATTGCCCTCTTGATCGCTCGGTCCACTTCTTGGGGGAAGATTCGGCCCTCGAGCTGATTGGCGGCCCTTCTCATGTAGAACTGCCCAGGCACATGCAGCGTGCCTCCGTCCTTGAGTTGCCTGGTGGTGCCGTACTCGACGTGAGTCGCATAATCCGTCCCCGTGGCCGTGATCGCCTCGTAAGGGTCACGCGGCCGCTCGGATGTGACGAAGGTTGCCGTGGGCCGGAAGGATGCCCCGCCGACGTGCGCTCCGCGTCCGAAGATGATGGTGATGATGCTGCTGCGAAGCAGCCCTGTGTCCACCGGTGCCGCCATCTTGGCGACGGCCTCTGTTCGAAACGCCGCAATGCGAACTGCATTCTGCAATTCTTCATCAAGGTGCTCGACCAGGCCATCGAGCTCCGGAATCTTCATTTCCACGAATAGCTCAGGGATCACGATAGCCTCCGGATAACCGCTCTGCCCGCTGTTTGCCACTCCTGCGGATCTTCGACGGAATCGACTTCATAAATCAGGCCGTTCACCTTCACCTGGTCTGCCGGCGTGATCGTGAGCGCCTTGGGGTAGGTGAGCTGGTATCGAGCGCGCGCGATCGGTACTGGCTCGATGTCCGCAACCTCATCCCCTTCCCTGTGCATGATCAGGTGGCATGGGTGTGCAGCAGACCAGGTGTCCGTGCTCTGGATGTGCCCCTCTGCCGTGGCACTCGACGTCCGGGTGAGCAGGCGCAGCTCATCGGGCATGGCCGACTCCTGGGCGGCCGCCATCCAGGCCACATCACTCGCTGATAACAACGACTTCCTCCGGCGCGGTCAATTCCAGTTCCACTCCCGACATGCGCCGCTTCCTCGCCTCATTGGCCATCTTGCGGAACCGCTCAGGCCGGTCCGACAGATCGAACTTCGAGCCATCACGAGAGAAGGTCACCTGGTTTGAACAGAGAGCAGCCTTGCGTTCATAGATCAAGGCTTCAGCTAGATTGAGGTCCCACGTGGGCACCCAGTCTGTATCAGCAGGTGCGCGGCCAGCGCTATCCGCCAGCTTGCACTGGCCGAGGAAGGTCTCTACGTTGGCATTCGTGACCACCGGCTCTTGGTCGGCGGCTGTGGCCAGCACAAGGTAGTCGCGAGCGGCAGCAAGGGTCACAGACGCCGATGGAGCAATTCACCCTAAGAGTCAATATCAGCCCGACTTTGCCAACTTCACTACAAGCCCAACTTGGTTCGAAGCAACTGTGAAGCTAATTCCATGTCCCACCATGGAATCCACCTCGAGTCGTCTGACACCCTACCCTGAGGGTCCGCAGACATGCTGTCAAAGAAGACCTGCTGGAAAAGCCTCTCTGAAATCTTCACGTCCGCTGGAATTTTAGCATGGGACCGCAAAATACCCTGTTGTTGCAGAACGCTTTGGCAAAACCTAATCAGATTATTTACATTGTTACCTGGGACATCTACCAACACTCTCTTTCGATCTAACTTGAACAAGCTTCCGCTTATTGCGCCAGTCTCATCCCACTCGCCAAGCACCCATGTACTCGTTACCAATAGCGTTGACCCATCGACGCATTTGGCCTTGAGATCAACCTCTAAAAATGAAGAATGCCCGCCATGAATACCAACAGCTAAAAAGTCGCCCCACGGCACTTCGATGGAGTGTGTCGAAGTGCCATTCGAGAGGACGTCCTGCGGGTTAGAATCGCTTATAATTAAGTCAGATTCTGCATACTCTTGTGTGACAACCCTTAAAGAACCAGTTACGCATAACCTTTTGGCTACCAGACATGCTGTATGGTTGCTGAAATTTGATATCTCCACCCAAATCTCTGCAGTTGTTGAGCGCTTGATGACTCGCACACCTACAACGGAGATGTTTTGTAGATTAGAAACAAAAAGCAATTCAGATTGCCGTTGTTGATCAACTGAAAGATCAAGTTGATTGTTTGCAATTTCCCCTTGCCGAGCAGCGATGTCGTTACTTGCCTTAGCGAGGACATTTTGCTTGTCCATAAGCGTCACTTGATCAAGAATTAGCTGCGATTGCCTCTCCATAACCTTTGTTTGCTCTCGCATAACTTGACCTTGTTTATGCATCAAAACGCTCTGAACCACCACGAACACCAGCGCCCCAAGCGATCCGACCAATGTCCAAATTTCGATTGTGATTGAAAAGAAATCCAGGACTCTCATTGGTTCAATCTACCCAAGTCTTAGCAGATCAACAAGCCTGCGCCACGAAAAAGCCTCCCCGGACAAGTGGGGAGGCTCTGGAGATGAACACGCGTCGGCTGGGTGGTTACGGTTGTGGTGCCCCCTCGCCATTCGCCTTGGCGGGATCTGCGTTGTCATTGCTGTCGGCCTGCTTGGCCTTCTCAGCGGTTTTCTTAGCGAGGTCCAGAAGCTGGTCCTTGTTCAGGCCCTTGAGCTCCTTGCTGTCAATGTTCTTGGACTCGAGGTGTGCGACCAGGTCGGCCTTCGTCATCCCAGCGAACTCGCTCGGAGTTTCCAAAGCGGGGGCAGGTGACCCCTCGCCCTTCGCTTTGGGTGCTTCAGGGACCTCGTAGTACCCATCCTTCATCAGGATCGCGGCCCGCTTTGCGTCCTGGGGGGAGTCCCCCAGGATCACAGTGCGCGTACCTTCTCGGTTCTTCAGCTTCATGGTTAGTTCACCGGAACGGCATAGACGTCCACCTTGCCCGCAAGCCCAGTGGGCGTGCCAGACGGGGTGAAGGTCAGCCAGTGGCCCACCGGCCAGTACACGTAGGCCCTGCCGTTGGCCCCCGCATTCAGCTTGTTGTTAAGCCGACCCGGCGTCGCAAGGCTCTGCCCGTCCATCAGATTGTCCGCCGAGATCGCAGTGGCTGCGATACCCGCATCGAACGTTTGTCCGGCAACAGCCCCGGTGATGCTGAGCGAGGCCACGTCCACCAGCAGCGGCGTGTCGCCATCGTTCTGAATGGCCAGCATCCCGCCAGCGCCGGCCACAGCCTTCAGGGTGAACTGAAGCCGCCCTTCGGCGTAGTAATGAGCGAGTGCGCTCATTAGGCCACCAACACCCCGAAGTGGTAACGGGTCGAAGCGTCCGGGTTCACCAGATTCGTCGGGTTCGGCTCTGCCCACCCAAGCCGCATGATGACCTGCAGGGCCGCCATGTTCTGCTGAGCGAGGTTGTACAGAATCGAACCGTCAGGTCGCTGAATCGTAGCTTCGGTAAGGACCCGGAACTCCATGTCCTGACGAATCGAGTAGACAGCATTCTCCCACTCCCCAGCAATCAGCAGTGCAGATGCATCAACCGCACGCAGATTCTTCTGGAAGTAGTGAGGGACACCGTCGAGCTCGAAGTTCGTTGCTCCCTGGACGCCGCCCTGGCCATTGACGCTCTTGAAGATTGGGTTCCCTTGAGAGTCACGCAGGCCGCGAAGCTTGCCCTTCATGGTCAGCAGAGACACAGCACCAGTGACGCCGTATCCATTTTCTTCAACCTTGGACCAGACGCCTTCCTCGCCCAAGAGCGCATCGTAGATGTCCTTGTTCGCAGCCACAAAGGTGCTGAGGTCCACGTCAGTTCCAGCAGCTACCGCCTTGGTAACGATCCCTTCAGGCCAGGTCTCCGGGCGCTCCGTTCCGTAAAACACGGCTCGGTCCACCTTTTGCATCAGAGCCTGCACAATTGCCGGGCGGGTTTGCCCCCAAATGTCATATTCCGCATCTGCCAGAACAGCTCGGGAAATCGGAACGATGACCGCAATCTCTTCGGCTGTAACAAACACGTTCGACCACTGGGTCTTTGTGGTTTGCTGCTGGCCAGTATCAGCCGGATTCACAAAGTAGGCCTCCGGGAGGCTACTGAGGACCGGCATGCGCAATTGCGCACTAGTCATGTCCGGTAACCGAGTCGCAAGTTGCATGAAAATGCTGCTTTCGGTTACGGATTCTGCGATCTGTCTCGATACCTCTTCGGGAATGAGAGACTGGGCGTCGGATCTTGTAATCATGTGATTGAGTTGGGTTATTCGATCCCTGCAGCCTTTCGGATCATGCTATTCATGTCCCCAGCCGCGGGCGTTTGCTGAGTTCCGCTTCCCGCGTCGCCGCTCCCTCCCGGAGCAGGCTGTTGAGTGGCAAACAGTTCTGGGAAAGCGCCCTTAATGGCCTCCCAGTTCGGCTTGCCGTTTTGGTCGAAGTGGCCCCCTTCCCGGGCGGCCAAGAATGCAAGGTGCGAATTGCTACAACCAGCGGCCTGCGCTCCAGCAAGGAACTCCGCGCGCTGATTTGCTTCGCTCAGTTGAGCCAGCAGGCTTCCCACCTGCTTCTCCATTTCAGAACCCTTTTCAGCTGCAGCGGCCAGATCCTTGGCCTTCTTTTCGAAGTCCTTTCGCATGGTTCGCTCGCTCTCCGCAGTGGTCTTCAGCCCACGGACATGGGCATTGACCAGCTCCTGGTGGGCAGCATCCAACCCCGCGAACCACTGATCGTAAGCCAGCGTGTTCGCAGAGGGGTTCTGAGTGCCGGTGCCAGCAGCCGGGGCCGGGGGTGTCCCACCACCAGGCGCGCCGTCACTGTTCCGGTAACGTCGATATGCATCTCGCAACATCAGAGGCCGGTGGCCTGCCGATGAGCGTGCGTCAACGCAGGGCCAAAGATCGCAGCGAGCGCTCCCGCACGGACGGCCCCCAGCGTGGATCATCGAACTCGGCCACGAGGTCTGGCAGAGAGACCTGGCCGCTACTGAACGCCTCGTACTTGCCAGGGCCGAGAATGCGGAGCTGGTCACCCTTGCTCAACCGGTCGAAGCGATCAGGGCCGAGGCCAATCCCGTCCTCATCTTCCAGCGTGAACACTACCGCAGCGGCGCAACGGCATTGAGGGTGGCGATAGAACGGCTGATTGATCGAGTAGAGCCGACCATGCAGAGCCCAACACACAGGGCAGGTGCGCACGTCGAGGGCCGAGATACGCCGGTACCCCACAGCCCCGAATGGCTCGGCATTCACCTGGTAGTTGAGCAGAGTCGCGTCTCGGTGGGCGCTTACGATCTCGGTGCGGGCGATGATATCGCTCTTCTGTTTCAGCTCTCGAGCGGCCATCACTATGTCCTCGCCGATTCCGGGCTCTTCGACCGCGGTCCGAATCCTGCGGCGAATCGTAGCCGCCACAGTGCGTGGGTTCTGGCCCTGGCCAACGCCCTGGAGAAGACTGTCCTGAACGGCGTCACGAAGCACGAGGGGGTAGCGTGCAAAGACCTCAGCCAGCGGGCTCCCGTCGCTCATGCGCCCTACCATGTTCTCGAATGCGGCAACTGGCAACCGGTTCCATTCGGTAGCCACGCGCAGCCGATCAGGGTGTGCTTCGGATGCGAAGTCGAACGCGGCCGCACTTGCCATTGCAACTGCCTCGGCCTGGGCACCCGTGATCAGGGCGGTTTGCAGATCCGATACCTCGCCCATCTGAATGGCGACCTGGTCAAGCAGCCGCTGGAGCCGTTCAGATCGAATGAGCCACGAGACCGGAGCGTCACCAGCCTCCCTGGCCATGTCATCAAACAGGGCCAGTAGCGCCAGGAGCAGAGCATCCTCGAGGTCTTGGTAAGCAGCCTGCATGCCCGCGAGAGCGACGGCTTCACGCTCGAGGATTCGCCGGCGATAGTCGGCGGCAACCTGTTGAATCGTCACGGAAGCTCAGGTGCGCGGGTCAGACGGGCAAAGGCTCGCTCTTCCCGCTGAAGGGCAGCCGCCTCGGATTGCTGGGCCAGTTCCTTGGCCGTCTCACCATCCACGCCCAGAGCTCTTTGGAAGACCAGATCCTTGGGCGCACCAAGGCGATCGAGAACCGCGCCCAGCTCCGCTCGCTCCATCTCTGTGACGGGCGACGTGTCACGCCACACCGCATCCACCACCTGGGTGGTCGCAGCCTCGATGAGATCTTCCCAGACGTTGCCGAAGAAGACCTGACGGTCTTCCACCTTGGTCTGAAGCGGGCTCTCGGTGACGCGAAGGGCCGCGCCGCTCGGCACCTGCCCCTTCTCACCAAAGAAGTAGGCAGGCACGGAAGAGACTCTGGCAATCTCCATCCGATTGCTCTCTGCCACCGCCAGATTCCCCTGGAACTCGCCCCCCGGGAGTTGCCCGAATTTGGCGTCTGGATTTCCGGACAGCCATAGTTTCTTGGCCGCCCAGGAGTTGTCCGCCTTCCCTGTTTCTGGGTTAATCGTCGGCTCGATGCCCGTGCCGTACCGCTGGGGGTACGCACTTGCTTCCATGCCGACGACGAGGTCATAGAGGCTCTTGTTCAACAGGTCTTGGAGCGGAATCACCGTCATCAGCTCGGAAGAACCGAACTCGCCGAGGCCCACCCCATTCGCCCAGTGGAAGACCGGCACGCGGTTGAACTTGTGCACCTGGATGGCTGGCTCGTTATCTTGGTCGTAAGGAATGAGCGGCGACTTACCGAGGGTGCTGAGTTCCTCCGCCTTGTTGGTCGTGATGAAGCGCAGAATCCGGTCGGCGTAGTAGATCGTGATGCGGCGGCGCTTCTTGTTGCCTGTTCCGACCTGCCACGTTTTGACGGCCGCAATCATCTTTTCGCTGTCGCTGTCGTCGTAGATCGGTGCGATCTGCCATGGCCTCTGACGGTAGAGGCGCGGGCCACTTCCATCGTTCCACAGGATTGCATAGGCATCGCCGAACTGAACCGCGTCTCGGTGGATCGCTCTTTGCTTGGCGTCGAAGCGAGAAGCCTTCAAGAAGTCGCCAACAGCTTTGTCCGCCGGCGTAAACCCGCCCACGATCAGGCGCCCCGAGATCGTATCCACCACCAGCGGGCAGAGGTTGTCACACAGCCGCTGCAGCGCACCCGCAAACCGCTCCCGGAACTCGGGAGACACGTAGTTCATGGGATGCTCGCCGGCGTAATACCGCTTCAGCTTGCTATAGGTGGAGAGCCGGGATGCGAGCGCATTGATCCCTTCCACGATCTGCGGCCCATGAAGAAGAGAGGCTAGAGTTTGCGCGGCCACGCGGTGATATGGCGGCGAGGCGACAATCCGTCAATAGTTGGTGGACGACACACCGACCGCGCGATCCGGGAAGAGGTGAGTGAAGCCCCAGACGTAAGCATCGAGCCGGTCAGGGCTCTTGAGCCCCTTGCCGGGCTCCCACTCGCAAAGCTGGTCCTCAAGCTCGGCGAACACGCCCATGTGGTGAATCTTCCCCTGCTCCGACATGCTGGAGATGGGTTCGGCGCGCGCCTCCTTCGCATGGCTCGCGTGAACTAGGACGACATTAACCGTCGAATCAATGGAGTGGATGGTGTGCTTCACCATCGAGCCACCCTGGTTGGACTCAGCAACGATGGCGTTGGCCTTGTACTTGTGGTAGGCCGCAACGGCGGCACTGGCCCACGTTTGCGGGGTGCCTTTGGTGCTCACGTCATCGAGCAGGATGCCGCGCCCTTTGGTCGTGCGGGCGCAGACCACAATCCCATGCTCGGCCACGTCGTCAGACTTCTTATCGGAGGCGCCGGGGTCCACTGCCACCACAATGCGGCTGATGGGGTCGTTCGGGAACGGCCTTGTGATCCGTCCGTCATCGATCCACGCACGTTTCCAAAGAGCGCCAGGATTGTCGTCGAGTAGCTCTCCTTCAAGCTCTTGCCGCCCAAGGCGAGTGCCCGCAAAGCGTGCCTCGAGGGCATTGATGAACGTGCGTGCCAGATTCGCCTTGTTGTCGTACGTCGCGCCCCGTGTGATGTGCAGATCCGGAAGCTTCAGCACGTCCTTGAACGTGGGCGTGGGCTTCGGGGTCGTAGCGATGGCAATCTGTGGATTGTCACCAAGGCGGCAGCCGAACACGAGATTGCTCAAGGCCTCCGGATAGCGCCACGCAGCGACTTCGTCCGCTACTGCCTTGTGACACTGCGGCCCGCGGAGTTGGTCCGGCTCATCGGCAGAGAAGCAGAGGGCCATGGAGCCGTTGGGCCAGGTCAGCATCATGTCCTTTTCGTTCCACTTCGGGCGAAACCACGGAGGCGAGCTGGCGATGATGCCAGCCGGACCTTTCACGATCACCTTTCGGAAGTCCGCTGATGTGCGGCCGACAATGTGAATGATCGTTCCGGGTGTCTGCGCCCAGAAGATTGTGACCTCAGCGATGGTGCGTGTCTTGCCCCACCCGCGGCCCGCCTGCATGACCCACGCGAACCACTTGCCGCAGGGCAGTTGTTGGTCCGGTCGCCCCCAGAATGACCAGTCGTACTTGAGGACCTCGAGCTCTTCCTCGGTGAAAGTGCCGAGGATGCGAGCCCGATCAGCCTCCGTCTGAGAGGCGAGCCATGCGCTCGTGAATTTCACTTCTCAGGGCCTCGGCGCGGTTGAGGTTCATTCCTGCGTCGGCTTCAGACAGGCCATAGCTGTCTCGCTCGATTCGCACAATTCGCTCAATGGTCGTGGACAAGCTGTTCAAGTGGCCGGTCAGGCTGTCGCCACTGCCGAGCTTCAGGACCACCATCGCTTCTATCCGCTGTTCTTCGTTGCCGTGCAGGTACAGATGAACCAGATCCAGAACCCGCTCCACCGTCGCGCGGAGTCGCTTCGTAAGGCGCCGGTGGCTGGCAATGACATCAACTTGCCGCTCTGCAGCGGCTTCCGCCACGGGTCGCCGTACACTGTCCACATCCTGTTCACTTGCGTCCAGTTGTGCGAGCTTCGCATTGCGAAGCCGCTTTACTTCGCTGGAAGGGTCTTGCGTCCATCCTTCCCGCTTGATGCGTTGGTGGATGGTTGTGTGCTTGACCCCGTGTCGCTCAGCGAGAGCCCGGAGCGTGTAAGCCCCGGTTTCGTACTCAGCGCGGATGCGGGGCCAATCGAGGTCGGCCCGCCTGCCCATCAGAGCTTGAACTCAATCGAGCCGTGGAAGTGGTTGCCGCTTCGGAGGTCGGGGACTTGCACCGGCACTGTTACGCTTGCTTCAAGCGGCTGGGTCCACGAGAAGAGAACCGCGTCATCCATGCCATCCGGGTGAACAGCGACCCGGGCAACAGGATTCGCCATGTGCTGATTGTCCGTCACGGAAACGAAGATGTCGAACGGGCCAGGGATGCGGAGGTTTCGGCTCAAGCCGACGCCCAGCGGGTAGTCAAACACTTGGTCCACGGTGCCCGTCTTGGTGTAGGCGATCTTGAACAGCAGGAGGTTGATGAAGGCTCTAAGCCGATAGTCGCCACGAATGCGGATGCTGGGCATGTTACTGATTGCCCGGAAGGGCCTCCGGGGTCAACGCCTTCACTGCCTTGCCTTCCGCCCTCTTCAGCCACTTCCCGAGCTGGCCGAGTACCGGCAGGTCCATCTGAGCCGAGTTGATGAGCACCGAGCGCGCTTCGTGGAGGATCAGGATGGAGAGCACCGTGAGCATCGCCCCGGCCACCCCGTCTCGCTTGAGAGTCGGAGTCAGGGCTGCAGCCTGGCTTACTCCCCAGATCACCGCGTAAACGGCCAGGATCGAGCACGAGTAGCCCACCATCTTGGCCACAGTCCGCCTGAACAAGATGTTCCCATCGAACTTCCCTGCGTACCAAGCGGCTGCGGCTCCAGTCACCAAGTCGAGGAGGAGAAGGGCAACCATCACGATGCCACCCACCACCACACTCTCTGAAGGCATGAGCGATGCCAGGCCACCAAGCGTGATGGCGGCCACAAGTTCAGTCGGACCAGCGATCAGCGCCTTCTTTGTCGCCGCTAGAACCTGGGGGTAAGTGATCAAGCGCCAACCCCCAAGGAATCAGGAATCTCGAGCCATCCAAACCGGGTGAATGCAGCAAGCAAGGACCAGTTCCGCTTCCTTCGCATGACGAATCGGCCTTCCCTGCTGCCGGCCGCGTTGGTGTTGCCTTCGATGGTCTCGACCGTGAAGGCTCCCAGCACCTTGGTGACAGCGAAGATGTGCCCTTTCCCGTTGTGACTGTTCCAAAGTGCGAACACGCCACGCTTGATGCCGAGCCATTTCGAGCGCAACAGCTTGTTCTCCTTGGCCCAGGCCCACCAGAAGTAGGTGCTCGCCGCATTGTCCGGGAGTTTGCTGCGGTCCGCACCTGCTTCCAGAAGTGCCCAGGTGAGGAGAGCTGCGCACCATGGGGCAGGCTGATTAAGCCCAGCCGCATTGAGGTACTTCTGCACTTCCGGCCCCCAGTTGCTCGGGTTCTCTTCCACACCCACCTGCGAATCGAGCACCATGAGCGTGCGCTCACTGAGACTGGCCTCGCGCCAGTTCTGCCTTGCCCACGCCTTGAGATACGAGGGGGCAGGCTTTTCACGCCATGTCGTTTGCGGCATCTCCCTTCGCGTGGGGGCTGGCATCGTGGCCGTCAACCTTAGAAATCCGTTTCGAGATAGAACCGATAGAAGTCCATCACCACCGCAAGGGCCGTGCCGCCGTTGTTGGCGTAGGCGTGCCATGCCAGCAGGGTCGTACTTGCGGGCATGTCCGTGGTGATCGTGCCTGTGGCCACCGCCCCCGTTACGAGGTTGGTGACGCGCCATCCAATGCGGTCGCTGTTGGGGGCCGCGAACAGGTCGAAGTCGTAGATGGCCGTGGTGCTGTTCGCCGGGAACTCTGAACCCAGGTTGATCTTCGTGCAGGTGCCCGCGCCGTCGTTGTGCATGACCTGCATGTTCGTGTCCGCAGAGTCGTTGCCGAGCAGAATGCAGTTCGTGAGCGCAGAGGGCTGTTGCGTGGTCGCGGTGGCACCAGTAGAACTCCATAGCCCCACTGCGGTGCGCTGGTTGGCTACGGCCGTGTTCATGCCCCAACGGGTGCGGGTGAAGAATCCACCAAAGCCTGCGAAGTCGCCACGGTAGCACTGGAACGCCGCCACGCGAAGTTCAGAGGCAGAGTTGGCCGTCGCCGCTGATGTGACGATGGCCCGCCGCACACCTTCCTTGAGGTTGCTTGTTGCCGTGATCGCGGGGTGAGAGACGGTACCGACCGCCGTCGGAGCCACCACGCCAAGAAGGCTAAACGCCGTCGTAGCAGACGGGGCAATGATCTGAACCCCGTTGGCGAAGATGGCGGGCTGGAGCGGGCTGTCGAGGCCGCTGGTGCCCTGGAAGAACGGGAGCCGACGCCCGCCGCGTTGCATCGTGAAGAGCTGCAGGCCCGACGAAGGCACTGAGGGCTTCTCGGTTTGGTCCACCAGCGAGAGAACCGGCACCGTGGGCGAGAACTCCCGGTATCCCAGCGAGTTCCATGCGTCCGTACCGTTCCCGATCTTCATCAGCTCAGTGTCAGTCTCGAAGCCGATCTCACCCGCGCCTAGAACCGGGTTGTTGGCCGTCCAATTTTCCGCAGTGTCGCGGCGTTGTTGCATCCGAATGGGCATGTTATGAAGTTCCTCCGTCGATCACGTCATCCGGGGTGTAGGCCGACGACGCCGTACCCCCGTCGAATTGGCCCACGCTGGCCAAAGAATCAAGCCAATGGGGCTCGGTGCCAACGAAGCCGTTAGCCACCGCCACCTCGTAAGCTGAGAGCCCTTGCTCGCCCTGCGGCCCTTCGGGGCCTTCTGGGCCTGTTGCACCCGTGGGTCCAGCCGGGCCTGTCGCGCCAGCCGGACCTTGGGGACCTGTCGCGCCCGTGGGGCCGGGGTCGCCTTGCAAGCCTCGCTCGCCTTGAGGGCCTTGCGGACCAGTGGCCCCTGTTGGACCAGCCGGGCCAGTGGCACCTGTCGCACCCGTTGCGCCGGTCGCACCCGTGGGGCCCGCGGGGCCAGTATTTCCCTGGGGACCAGGAGGGCCAGCCGGGCCGGTGGCTCCGGTCGGGCCTGCGGGACCCGCAGCACCAGCGAGGCCAGTTGCGCCCGTGTCGCCTTTGGGGCCTCTCGGGCCAACCAGGGAGTTCAGTTGCACGTCCCGCGTCGGAATGGTGATTTCGACGTTGTAAACCGGCGCGTCAGCTGTAAGCTCTACCGTGATCTCGCTCATGGTTGATCGCTGTTCACTCCCCGAATCACCGTGAGCTTGCCGGACCCGATGACGATCTCCGTCTCATCCTCCCAAAGTTCGATCTCGTACTGATACTGCGGGCCGGGAGCGAATCCGCGCGTGGTCGCTACGGGAATCGTGAGCACCGCAAGGCCCTGGGCGGCGTTCGTGATCTCGAAGCCTGAATCTTCATCCGATGTCTTGATGTGGAAGTCCGGCTCAACATCCGCCGAGAACACCAGCGTCTTGCCCGTGAGGTTCACGATGTCGCCTTCTTTCGTTTTCACGGCGAATGTCACGGTGAATGTGGTGCCTTGGTGGATGATGAGCGACATCAGAGACACGCTGGCGGGCGTGCCCCTGATCGTCAATTGCCGTTGTTCTGAAGAAGCCAGGCCGCAGCCTTCCAGTCGATCACTGGCTCCGTCTTGGTGGTCTCGATGGTCGAGCCATCCACCGCCCGGCGCCTGGTCACGGTCACAACGTCGCGTGGCTGAGAGGCCTTCTGTACAGCGGCCAGGCAGCGGAGCCGAAACTCCGCCTCAGCCCGCTTGCACTTCATCTGGAAGTCTGGGTCTTCCCGAATGAAGGTTGCTACCTCTGCAAAGGGCACCTGTGCGAAGTTCGCCGCATGGATGCGACTCAGCCCCGCCCTGAGCCCCTGCAGCACCCAATCAATCTGCTCTTCGGTGAGCAAGGATGGCCTCCTTACCAGTCGCCGCTTCCCATCGCCTCAAGGCCACGTCGACAAACACGGGCTGCAGTTCCATCGCACGGCACTTCCTCTTAAGGTTCTCCGCTGCCATCAGCTGCGAACCAGATCCACTGAAGAGCTCGAGCACGATGTCGCCAGGCAAGGTGTGCGTGCGCATCGGGATCATGAAGAGCTCGAGCGGCTTCTGAGTCGGGTGCTCATTGCCGGACACCGTTTTGCGACCGTCATGATCCACGAGCCACACCGACTTCGGCCTGGTGGCATTCGGATCCGCCATTCTCGGGCGGTTGCCTCGCCGCCACCCATGAATGCACGGCTCGTGCTGGTAGTGATAGGTGCAGTAGGTGATCACGGCCACCGGCTTCACCCAGATGATGCACTGGTGGAAGAGGATTTCGAGTTCCTCCCAAAGCCTCTCGATGATCGAGCGCCGGGTGTCCGCATGCCAGACGTACCACGCTGCGTCGTCATCGGTGTGCGCAATGGCGTTCCTGAACACCTCTCGCATGAAGTCAGGGGCGTCCTTGCTGCTCAGCTCATTGTAGAGGTGGCTCCAGTCCTTCCCTTCTCCCGGACGATTGTCGCCGCTGTAGTCGACGAAGTACGGCGGGTCGGTGGCGAAGAGCTGTGCCTTCTCGCCGGCCATCAGTTGGGCCACATCCTCGGCGCTGGCCGAGTCTCCGCACATGATTCGGTGATCACCGCACTCCCAGATGTCGCCGCGTTGAACACGCAGATCCGTGATCTCTTCAGGCGCAAGGGGCTCAGCGTCGACAACTTCCGGTTCGACCAGGGGAGACGCACGGAGCATCTCGGCCAGGTCGTCATCGTCGTAGGCGGTGAACTCCATCAGGTCGGAGATCCGGAGGTCAGCAAGCAGCTTGGCCAAGATCTCATTGTCATTAGAGCCGAGCTCCGATGTGCGGTTGTCCGCGATGGCAAAGGCCGTGGCCTCTTCCTCGCTCAGGTGGTCGATGGTGATGATCGGGACGAACCAGTCCCCTTCCCTCTCCTGCACGCCGGACGGAGGCTTCTCTGCCTGCGTCTTGAGCTCCCGGAGGGCCTTGAGCACATGGTTGCCGGCATACACAATTCCACCACGCACCCGCAGGGCGCCGTTGAAGCCAAATCGGCTTAGAGACGTTGCAATGGCATCCACCGCACCGCGGCGATAGTTGCCGGGCCACTCAGAAAGAGAGGCGAGGGGAACAAGCTGAATATGTTGACTCGTGTCCACATACTCTATAAATCGAGCCGCTCCTCAAATGTGACCAAGACGCTCCAGTGCGTAGTCCAGCTGCCAGTCCCCTTCTAGCGGACCCACCATTTTCCGGCCAGCCAGAGCCAACTCCGGGGTGTCCTCGTGGGCCACGCGGATAAGCGCCTGCGCGCTCTTCCAGCCCTTGTTGATGGCCTGCTTCGAGACGCCGCCAAGATGTGCGGCCGTCGCATGCTCGGTTTCCATCAGCACAACGATAACGCCCCTTCGCTCAGCCTCCTTCAAATATGGCCAGACCTGACGGATGATGTCGGGGTCCATCGCCTCCGGCTCCGCTGCAGGTGGCTGCACGGTCACCGCCGCTTCAATCAACTCTTCGGCCATGGGCTCAGCCTGGCGGCGACGGGCGGAGTCCTTCACGTGGCCAAGGTGGCGTGTCACGCAAGTGCGCACGAACGCTTCCACCGAGGAGCCACGATTCGGATCGAACTCCCGGATGGCCACAAGAGCCGCGATGGTCGCCTCTTGCACGATGTCGCTGTGCTCGAGCCCCGGGATGCGCCACTCCTTGGCGATCCCTTGGAGAACCTTTTGGAGAGCTTCGTCAGCAATGGCACGTCGCTCCGCGTTCTTGTCGCCACCGGCCGCACGCTCGGCCCATACCCGGAGCATGATGCTCCCAGCCATCAACCCACCTCACGGTTGGCCGGGTGAGGAATGCCCAGTTGCTTGATCGAACGCAGCTTCTCGATCTGCTGATCCGTGGCTGTTCGGTCCGGAGCGGGCAGGGCATCTGGCTGGCGAGTAAGCAGCTGAAGCCTGGCCTCCTCAACCTTGTGCGGGGGGCACTTCACGAAGGTGATCCGACCGGCAGAACCGTTCTCACCTTCATCGAGCACCCTGCTCACGGTCACCCAGTTGCGAGCGCGGTTTCTCTCGATCTGCGCCCGGAACTCGCCGGCCGTGGGAAACCAAGGAGAGCCGCTCTGCAGAAAGTGGTTCACGGCTTGCGTCATCTCGTCAGCACTTAGCGGGTATCGCTCACGGCGAAGTGGCTCGAGAACGATGACCCAGGCATCCACGTACTCGGCTGCGGTCTCCAAAGTGGGGCCGCCCTTCAGAGAAACCAGACGTCGAATGCATGTGGCGACTGCGCTGCGGAAAGACTTGCTTGCCATCAGAAGGCCTCCTTCATCAGCCGCTCATCTTCTTCCCAGCGAGATCCGCCGACCATCCTTTCGACATCCGCGGCAGGGTCGCCCCAACCACCCTTCTGGGCAGAGCCAGGCTGCCCCCAGCGAGCCTTTTCGGCTTCCGCCAGAAGCTGTTGGACGTTGCTGAACACAGCCGCATATCCGAGGTCGGTCTTCCACCTGGCGCACCAGATCAGGAGGTTCGTGGCAAGTTCCTCGCCGCAGAAGTCCACCAGCCGCAGGATCGAGCTGGATCTGCCGATGTATCGCCGGACCATGGGGTCGGTGGGCGGTGGCTGGTTCATGGCTTTGGACAGGGCTTGCAGCACCCGCTGAACAGTCGGGAACGGGTTGCCGCTAATCACCTCAGCCTCGATGATCTCGGACTCCGGGTCATCAGGATCGCTTGGAAGTTCGTCATTCGCGTCACTTGCTTCAGCAAGTGAGTTAATGGCTTGGCTTGGCTTGGTAGTGCGCACGTCGTGCGCTTTCCGTGCGCACAGTTCAATTTCGCCTTCATCGGGCAGTTCGTGCGCTTCGCGTGCGCTTTCCGTGCGCACGGGGTGCGCTTTGAACCATTCTTCAATGGGCTCGCGCTCCTTGTTGGAAAGTCGGCTCGTGCGCGGCGTCGTACCGTCAGCGAAGTACTTGTGCGCACGGGCAAGCGTCAGGTGAACGGAATCGTTACAGTGCTCTGACCAGGCGTGAACGATGAGGCGGTCATCAACCCGGTCCACGAAGCCCGCTTCCACAATCGCCTCCAGGAGCTCTTGAGCGTCCCCGGTGTACCGGATGCTGCGGGCCATCACCGTGGGCTTCATGCCCGTGATCTCGCCATCGGCGTAGTAGGCCGCCACGTGATGCCAAAAGGCTTCCATGATGCCAAGGGCGAAGCAGTCCATGATTCCGAGAGCATCGGCCAGGTCGAGCGTCTTGGGGTGCTCCAGCGTTTTCGCCTTAGCCACCGAACAAGTCCTCCTGCTTCCCTACTGGGCGCCGCTTCACGGCTTGCCTTAGGGCTTGGAAACCCACCTCCACCCGTGCCTTGAGTCGCTGGCGCTCAATCGGCTCCACGAACTTCTTGTTCGAGACGTCGAGCGCGTCCGATGCCCGGACGTACTCCACCGCGGCCATCGCGATTTCGGCAGCATCGGGGAATTGGAGCCGCAGTTCTGCGATTCGATCAGGACTCATCTTCCACCACCGGGATGAGCACTAGCTCCAACCAGCCAGCACCAGTTGAGGCCCGTCCGCAATACTCCACAGGATCGGTCAGGATGTGGTCGCGCGTGTCGCCTGCGATCACCCCCGCGTCTTGCAGCCCATCAAGCGCCGGCTTTGCAGCCGCACGAATGTTGTCGCGATCAGTTGGTGAGTACGGCTTGTCGTTTGGCGACATAAAGGCACCCATGCTTCGCAACCATGCCGTGGAAGGCGCGGAGTACCGGTACACCAAATGGACTCGCTTGTGCATGGGGCGTCCGGGAGCGCAGGCCTTGCCAAGCACCGCCCAGTCGGCCCTCATTTTCTTGGTTGCTCGTTTGCGGACCCAAGTCGTAGCGACGGCCGGCTTCATACCTTGAGGCGGCAAGGCACCCCGAATCACGATCGGCTCGAGCGTCTTAGGCACGCCCAGGTTCCTCCATCACCCAGCGGTAGATGTAGATCAGCGTGACGATGAGCCACAAAGCGCAGATCACTATGAGCCCCTTCACTGGACCTGCTCCCGCAGCCCTTCGACTGCGATCTCGATTCTGGAGGGATTCACGGGCAACTCATCGGGGAGTGGCTCCCCTTCGTTGCAGAGGAACCACCACTGCTTGATCTCGAGCGGCCCCTTGGCTCGCTGGTCGACCATGAAGTGGAAGATCTCTTCTGGCTTGCCATCGAGCACCATGGTTTCCTCCGTGCGGAGGACCAACCAAAACTCGCCGGAGACCAGCTCAACCAGGCACCAGGCCCGTTTCAACTCACCACCTCGCCTTTGTCGTTGCGGACCTCGACGCTTTTGAACTTCAGCCCGGTTTTGGAGTAAGTGCCCTGGTCATCTACAACGACATGAGGTTCAAGCCTCATCGCTGAAGCCAGTGCACAAGCATATTGAACGCCAAATGCGTGTCGGACCTCAAACCGATTATCTTTCTCCCATTGGTAGACCAAGTGATTTTCTGCGATCTCGCCTACAACCTTGTGCCAGCTCACTCCACATCCTCCTTCTTTCGGTTTCTCGGAAGGTCCTCCCATTCGGCCACAGCCTTCGCTCTCGCATCCTCGTATGTGCAGATACCTAGGGCCTTGTATGCTTCTTGAATGGCCAGGTCAGGCTTGACCGGATCACCCTGATACGGCCAGTCCTTCTGAGCAAGCTCTTCGTGGCATGCCCGCCAAATGAGGAAGGCCAGGAGCGACTTCCGGGTCTCGGGCTCTCGCTGGAATCCGGCTTGCTCAATATCTTGCACGCCGGCGAGCTTCATGAAGTCATCCCTCTCCACTCGTCTCGAATCCCGGATCGAGGTCCCCTTCGGCACCGTCGCTCGGAACATGATGTAGTGCAGGCCATCAAAGGCGTTCTCGACATCGATCTCGCCCAGAGTCGCAACCTGCCGCGCGATGGTCTCGAGCAACTCTGCCCGAGTGAAGTTCTCCTTCTTGCAGTCGGCTAGGTAAGCGCGCCGAGCTTCGTCCTTCGGATCAGGCTCGCCGTCCGGACTGGCTTGCGGCAACTTCACGTACCGGATCTCTCCGACCTCACCTGTCCGTGAGCCCGGGCCAACGACGACCTTCGAATAGCCCTGGTGATCCTCTGGCCTGTAGTGCTCCTCGCGAACCGAGGGCTTGTCCCAGTGGACCTCCATAAGAGGCAGTGATTGCTCCTCAGAGAATCGCTGCGCGAACATCGCGGCCTTCTCATCGAAACACGTGCGGTTCTGGCACAGAGCGGGCTCATCGGCGCCGAACAGATCAGCCTGCGAGGCCGTGTTGCGAGGGCACCCTGTGCAAGCCGGCCGCTCGCCCATGGGCACGGTGGTGTCGAACCGAGCTTCCGCCAAGGGCTTTGCTTCTCGCTTGAGGTAGCTCCGGAGCTTTGCCGGTGTGTCGGGTCCTCCCCAGCCCCTGGTCAATTCGAGCACCCTAACCTGGTCACCGTGCGGCAACCGGCTGGCCAGCTCATACCATCCAAGGGCGAACTCCTTGGCTCGCAGCGACTCCTTCAGCGAATCCGAGAGGCCGAGCAGCTTTCGCCGGCGGGACACCCACTCTGCATTGCGGCCGAGCCGCTCGCCGATGGCCTGGTCCGTGTCGTAGAACGCTGAGAGCCCCTCGATGGCTTCGACTTCTTCGATCGGCTCTACATCCTTGCGCTGGATGTTCTCCGTCAGCGCAGCTTCGATGGCCTCCTGGTCACTCAGCTCCCGGATGATGACGGGAATGGTCTCGCATGCGGCGATGATGGCCGCGCGCGTTCGGCGAGATCCGCAGACCACTTCGAACTTGCCATCGACCGGACGGACCAGCACGGGCTGAAGCAGTCCTTGCCTGCGGATCGAGTCGGCAAGCTCATGCAGACTCTCCTCACTGGTGGTCCGGCGCGGGTTGTACGGCGCGAGATCGAGCAATGCCGGGTTGAGGTTGGTGATTTTGCTCACGATGCCTCCTCGCCGGAGAAGAGGCTCTTCTGGCCCGCCCGGCAATCCTCAAGGAAGCTGTGGATGTTGGGCATCCAAACACCGAATCTTCGGACCACGGCATTGAACTCCTCGAGGTCGTGGCCAATCAGATGGAAGCGCCAATCGCCTTCAACCAGCTTTGCCCGGAGGTGGCACAGCTCGTGGAACATGAGCGCGGCCTGCTGGTCGTTATCCAGGGCGAACCATCCAGCCTCATACACCGTGATGATGATCCGCTGCGGGACGGGCTCGCCTTCGAGGCCATCCATGTCCATGAGGTAGGAACTCAGGCCGGAGAGCACTCGGATGCGGGCGAGGCACGGGCGTCCCTTCTCCTGTTCGGCTTCGGCGACGAAGAGCACCGAGGTGCTCTCCTGCAGCTTGTTGTAGAGCTCATCGAACTCGCGGAACCGCTTGAACTGCTCTTCCTGCTCCAGGAGCCTCATGGCCACACGGAGCGGCTCCGGGGCCAGCTTGTAGACCTGGCTCACGCGGCCACCTCGCTCACGATCTTGAGGCCCATGATCTGTCGGATGATCTGTCGGTGAGTCTTGTAGGCGCGGATGGCCCGATCGCACCGATCCCTGCTCCACTCCTTGTCTTCGCGGAGCTCGGAAATGAGCCCGCCCATCTCATATCGCCCTACTTCAGAGAGCGGTCGCCAGTTGAGAATGGCGCCCACTAGGATGGCGTCTTCATTCTCGGGGTGATTTGTGTTCATCAGCTTTGAGGGGCCGCACTTTCAGCGGCTTCCGAATTGCCCGGTTCGGCCTCAGGTACCATCAGATCAGCGTGCGCTCCAATTGTCTCTGAGAGGGGTGTCACAACGGCCTGGGGGTGTGCCAACCCACCGGGCCATTTCTTTAGCCATCGCTCGACGGTTCGCCGGTTCACACCCACGGTCGCAGCGATCTTTGTCTTCGGAACTCCAAGGCCGTGCAGATGCCGCACGTGCGCTCGAAGCCGTTCATTCAACGATTCAATTTCCGTCATTTTTACGGTTGTGCCTGGACGATTTGCCAGGTACGGTAGGCACACTACCATTTTTGGTACACCGAAATGCAAGGGGCCGTCCTAGAATCAGGCGTGAGCGACGCGGAACGCTTCAAAACAGCCCGAAAACGGATGCGATTGACCCAGCAGGAGGTCGCAGATAACCTCGGCGTTTCGCGCGAAACGGTGGCCGCCTACGAGGCCGGCCGGGTGAAGGTGCCAGCGAAGGCGTTCAGCTCCCTCATGGCGATGGACACAGGGGTCAACATGCTCGACCGGCCCCGCATCCCAGTCACCTTCGACCCGCAGCCGATGCGCTACGCTGGTGAGGTGCCGGCGGGAGACTGGGGAGATCCACTAGCGAGCGAGGATTTCATCGACGTGGACCCGGCCCTGTTCCACGCGAAGCGCTACGCCGCCAAGGTAGTGGGGCCGAGCTGCTACCCTGCGCTCCACCCAGGGGACCTCGTGATCTGGCACCACGATGAATCCCCACCCTACGGCATGCTGGTGCTGGCACAAAGAAAAGAGGACCATGCCTGTACGGTCAAGGTCCTCGATTGGGATGCTGAAACGAATCAGCCAGTACTGCGGCCGGTGAACCCGGACCACGAGCCCGCTGGCTCAGATGGCGGATGGGTGGCCATTGCCCGCCTGGTCGCTGTGATCAGGAAGATCGATGGGCTGGAGATGCGGTGGTTCTTGCCCGAGGGAATCCGCCCAAGACACTTGACCTCGCATAGCTGAGCCAGCCAATTGGATTCACGGCTTACCTCCGTCGTATTGGAGGCTCGGCTCCCCACGGGGAGCCTTCTTCATTTTCAAGGGTCGAGTCGGCGGCGGCGCTTTAAGGCGAGCGCAGCCAAGCCAGCCATTGCGACCATAGACGCAGGCTCTGGAACAGCCTGCAGTGACTGCTCCCACTGCGCAGCGATCTTGCCGTAACCAGTGGGATTCGGGTGGACGAAATCAGCGATGTCTGTGTCCGGATTCAGCGCATTGAACATGTCCACGTAGTAGATCGAGCGCCCAGCAAGCTGGCGCTCAGACACGATCTGCGGCACCATCACCGAGATGTTGGTGGCGTGAGCAAGGTGGTGGAGGTAGTTCGCTCCAAAGCTGCTGTTGGCCTTCGGGATCGAAGCCATGTGAACCTGCACACTCGGGTCCACCGCGAAAATGGCATCAAGCAACTCGTTGTATCGAGCACGCATTCCAGTCGGGTTGTTCTTGTACTCGGCTGAATCGTTTGTGCCCGCCATGAGGAGTACGACGTCGGGCTGGTACGTCGTCATCCACTGGGTCACGTTGCCTCGATCAGGCAGCGCAGCCTGCCCAAAAGTGAGCGAAGCGACGTTCCATCCCGGCTGGCCAGCGTGCGGCCGGTCCGCTGCGACTAGCGAAGTCGCCCCCTGGGTGCGAGGCCCTACCGGTGTGAATGTGAAGTTGTCGGCACGCAGGGCACTGTACAACTGGCCACGGTAACCACCTACCTGCGGCGTTCCTGTTCCTTCGGTGATCGAATCGCCCAGCGGCATGATCCTACCGAGGTCAACAACCGTAGCGCCGGAGATGGCGGCGCAAGCAAAAGCCAGAGTGGCCAACGCGGCTCTCATGCGTGCCAGTCTACTCATTTCCTCGGCCAGAGGAAGGGATGGCAGGGCAAAGCCAGCAAATGTACGAGACCCTTGGTGGGCCGGGGCGCAGCAGCACGCTTGGCCTCGCAAACGCAACCTGGCGGCAACTCGCCCCGAATGGGCCATTGGAAACAAATTTATTCTGGTATTGACTTGGTATACCAATAATGGTACAGTGTTGGTATAGCCCTGGCACGGGCTATGGAGACAAATGAACAAGTACACGGAAGGATTGCTGAGCGGCCTCGGAGCCGCCTTCTTCCTCGCCTACATGGCCTGGTGTATCAGCACTGGCATCCAGCGCGACCAGGAATACCTGGAAGCCAACGACGCCCGAATCGAGCGCGAAATCGAACGCCGCGCGGGGTGGAGCAAGTGAGCCGTTGCCCCGAAGGCTGTGGAGTCGAGCTCGTGGAGGAAACGGTGGACGTAGTGGACCAAGGATTCCACGCTGGCGACCCGCACGCCCCTACGCATGAAGCGCAATGGCTCCGGTGCCCCTCCTGCGGTTACGAGTGCGAAGCGGAAGCTTTCCTACAGCCTTTCGAGCCGGACCCTGCGAAGGGGCCTGCCCCGACCGAGGATGAGTGGGCGAAGGCGACGGGCTTCGATGACATCTTTGCGGAGGTGGGCGCGTGAGCGGCCTCCGCGCGCACTTCGCCAGCGCCATGCGGCGTGACCGCAATGAGGTGCTGAACAAGCGGATCGAAGCTGACATCGCCACGGTGCTCGCTTCCACTCCGACCAAGAAGGATGAGCTGGACTCGCTCAAGGCTTTGGAGAAGACCCTCCGCGAGGCGTACTTCCGCATCAACGGCTTGGTCGAGAGCATGGAGACCATGGACGTCGAGCAGATGGACCGGGCTTACGAAACGATCATGGAGGGTGCTCTCTAATGGGCACCCGCAACCTCACCCTGGTCCGATTGGGCGGCAAATACAAAGTCGCCCAATACGGGCAATACGACGGGTATCCGGAAGCAGTTGGCGCCGGGATCGTGGAGGTGCTCAAGACGTACCCGCGGGAGCAAATCGAGACGGCCATCGCCGCTTGCGCTTTCGCAACCCCCGATGACATCGAGACCCGGTGGGCGGCAGCTCACGCCAGGGAGGACCTTTACGTTTCTAAGTGGCCTTGGCTCAGCCGGTCGTGCGCCGGAGACGACTTGCTCAGGCTCTTGATGGGAGAGACCTTGCGGCAAATGTTTAGCCGCTCGATCTGGCGAGGGCCGGTTGATGTCATTCGCGACCAGCGCGCGTTTGCCAAGGACGGCCTGTTCTGTGAGTACTGCTACCTGATCGATTTCGACCGCAACGTGTTCGAGATCTACATTAGTGGGAGCCAGGCCGTAGAGGGCACGGTTCCTCCGGAGTTTGAAGACACCTCCAACGCGGATGGCTATCACCCGGTCAAGCTGGCCGGTGCCTGGCCGATCGATGAACTTCCTTCGGTCGACCAAATGGACAAAGCCTGCGAGAAGATCATGGAGGGCGCGGCCTGATGCCCGCCCCCATCATCTGGCCGACCCGGTACGTCGCCATCGACCTCGAAACTTCGGGGTTGAACTCCACTTACGACCAGATCCTCCAGGTGGCGGTGGTGCCAATGGAGTCTGGGCAGATCATCGGCGATCCGTACTACACCCGGGTCCTCCCTGGCTCCAAGTTCCGGATCTCGCGTGAAGCTCTGGAAACCCAAGTGGGCGAGACAGACGGTGATGCGCTCAAGGCTTGGTGGGAGAAGCTGCATAGCGAGGGCCTCGAGAGCCGTGCGGCCATGCAAGGCCTCATCAATTGGGCACGGGACGGCGAGTACCTGAACCTGCCCGTCGTAGCGCACAACGCCTGCTTTGATTGGGGCTTCTTCAGCCAGTGGGTTTACAACTGGCGAGTGATGTGCGGGCTCCGCTCGCCCTTGGGGCCGATGTGGCTTTGCACCATGGAGATTGCCCAGGGACACCCCCACTTCAAAGGCGCGAAGTCCTTCTCCCTCGACCTCGTAACGCAGGCACTCGGATTGCCTCTTCGACCGAAAGGCCATGACGCCATGCAGGACGCAATCCTGGCGGGCCAGGTCTACCACGCCCTCACCGGAGGGTCACTCTAATGAACGAACAAGCACTTCAGCCCGAAGCAACTGCCGTCATCGACGGCCTCATCATCAACATCGAAACCGGCGAGGTCGTCGGCCAAGAACGACCGGAGTTCCAAGTCGCCGACGAAGCATCTGCTGAGTGGGTGCTCGAGCGAATCATGAACGCCGAAGCCGACGCTGCGCGCGATCGGCTGAAGCTCAAGGCCGTAGCCGAACGCCTTGAAGCGGCGATCAAAGCGAGCGAGCAGCGAGCAGAGTGGTTCCGCAATCGATACGGCACCGAGCTCGAAGAGTTCGCGAGAGGTCGTTTGGAAGGTGCCAAGACCAAGACTCTGAAGCTGACGTGGGGGAGCATCAGTTTCCGCACCGTGAAGGGCGGGCTCCGAGTCAGTGACCCTGAAGCCGCACTAGCATGGGCGAAGCAATATGCGCCGGAATCAGTGAAGGTCTCCGAGAGCTTCCAGATCACCAAGCTGCCCGATACCTGGCGAGAGAATCTGCTGGCTGGCTCACCGGACGACCTTGCAGAGCGAGGGTTTACCGTTGCCGCAGACAGCGAATCCGTGAGCATCAAGACGGGGGTGAGCTCCTAATGAGCGAAGCGGAAGTCAAGAACCTTCCCATTGAGGTGGGCATCCACAAGATCGGCGCGGCCGTCGTAGCCAAGGTGCAGGATAAGGGCGGCAAGGTCGTCCAGTTCACCATCGAAGGCTACAAAGGCACGATCAAGGTCTGGCGCTCCCAGCTTGGGGAAGGCGGCTTGCTCAAGGTCGAGCAGACCATTCCTGACCTCACCATCGAGTGCAAGGAGGACACCTTCGAAGGCAATCCTGTGCTCGAGCGGTGGATGGTGGTGCCGAAGGCATCGAACGCCCAGGCCGGGCGCGGTGGAGGTGGTGGTGGATACCGAACCAACCCGCCGAAGACCCCGGCCGAGATCCATTCCTCATCGATCAGCGGCATCGTGAAGTCGGCCATCGAATGTGGCGGCAAGGACTGGAAGACGATTGCCACTGCGGCCATCGAGGTCTATTGCGAAGGCATCAAGAAGGTGGCCGGATGAACAGCTGGCCCATGCTGATCCTCTACCTGGAGGAGCGACAAGCATACGGGTGGGCAAAGCGTGACGAAGCGGTTGGCCGGGGCGATATTCGCTCCGCCAACGCCTGGGAGCACTACGCCCAGACCATGAAGGTGTTCATCGAGCAAGCCCAGCAGGCGATCATCGACCAGCAAGCAGCGAGCGGAGTGGTGGCGTGAAAGAACGTCCCATCCTTTTCAGCGGGGAGATGGTGCGGGCCATCCTCGAAGGTCGCAAGACGCAGACGCGGCGGATCGTGAAGCCGGAGCCGCTGCCTTACACCGAGGTCTGGCATCCGAGGGAGCAAGTGTGTCGGCATACAGACTACTGGTTTGCAAGAGTCGCGGCGCGGTGCAAATACGGCGTCCCTGGCGACCGCCTTTGGGTGCGCGAGACGTGGGGCGACGGGGAACAAAACAACTGCGAACCGGGCGTTTACTACCGAGCCACAGACCCCGCATGGGATGAGGAGGAAACCGGGTTCCGCTGGAAGCCTTCCATCCACATGCCCCGCTGGGCCTCGCGCATCACGCTGGAAGTCACGGGCGTTCGGGTTGAGCGGTTGCAGGACATCAGCGAGGCAGACGCCAGAGATGAAGGCGCAGGGCTGCTTTTGGAAGACCGTGAGTATTGGGATGGCGACCCGGACCAATACCGCAAGTGCTTTCGAGTTCTGTGGGAGTCCATCAACGGCCCCGGATCGTGGGCTGAGAACCCGTGGGTCTGGGTCATCGAGTTCAAGCGGATTGAGGTGCCTGCATGAAGCGCCGCAAGCGACTTCTCGACTTCGTGCCGAAGCTGGGCAAGTGCCCGATCGAAGGCAAAGACCGCTATGGCAGTCGCAAGGACGCCTCGATCATGAGGCGCAAGCGATTCGGTGATGGCGGCAATGTCTACCACTGCCCGCACTGCCACTCGTGGCACTTCTCCTCCGAGGAACGGAGGGCCAAAACCAATGACTGAAACCGCTATCGTAATCCAGGCCCGGTTCGTCCGGCAACTTCAACGAGACTTCTACAACGGCGACAAAGGCCTGCTGCAGGAGTGCAAGATTCAAGAGCGCAAGCTCGACCAAATGCTCGAAGAGCTTGACAGCGGGCAGGGCTCGCTGCTCGAAGAGGAGGTGACCGCGTGAAGTATCGCTCCGGCACTAAGCGATTCAAGCAGGCTATGAACCATCACGGCGTCCACACCGGGCGGGTGAAGAACCCCAAAATGCCGCTTTGGTCCCCGCCTGTGGGGTGGGAGTCGAGCGCGGGGCTTTTCCCGGCCGTGCCTGACGCCGGCCTCTTGGCCATGTCGGCAATGGTTTCCATGCGCCGCCGAATGGGAGGCTCCCGATGAGCAGCATCAACGTCGTTGTGCTCTCGGGGCGCCTCGGCCGAGACCCTGAGCAGCGGCAGACAACCAACGGCACGGAGGTCTCAGAGTTCTCCCTGGCCGTCGATCGGCGGAAGAAGGATGAGGAGCCTATGTGGTACCGAGTGACCGCCTACGGCAACCAGGCAGCGTTTGCGAACCAGTACCTTGAGAAGGGGCGCCAGGTCGTTGTGAGAGGTCGGCTGGATCAGCGCCGCTACGAGGACCGTGATGGGATCAACCGAGAGGCCATCACCATCGTCGCAGAGGAAATCCAGGCCGTGGGGTCACGCCAGGAACAAGAGCAAGGCGCACAGCCGGCCAAGGGCAAGGCAGCAGCAGATCCGCAACGCCAACAGGCCAGCCAACGACCCGACGAAGACGACTTCGATCCTTTCGAGGATGAGTGATGTCTTCGACTCCACTCCCTCGACTCGCCGTCACGGCCGCAAATGCGGCCACCATCCTGGGGGTCTCGAAAGGGATCTTCCAGGGGCTCGTAGATGCGGGGCTGATTGCCCCGCTCCCTTATCTCGGAACCTACTGGGTGTCCGATTTAGAGGGCTTGATTCACAAACTTAAAGCAGAACAAAACAGCACGAATGGAACGGATTTACAAGGGGATCAGGATCACGGGGAGAGTTCACAAGACGGGCAAGATCGAAGCCCGATGGACGTTCGAAAAGAAGCGCAACTCCTGCTACGGCGAAACATGGGAGGATGCGGTCGAGAAGGCCATTCTTCGACTGAAACAAGCCGTAGCCGTTCGCGAAGCCGAAGGCCAGGCGCGGCGTAGTCGCCTGGTCATCATCTGGTTCGCCAGAGAGCTGAGCGAGCTCTACGCCGACAGTTCGCCAGCCACCAGAGAGCAAGCAGCTTGGGCGATCCAGACCCTCTGCGACTGCACTCCCGCGGATCTCGCCATTGATGAGCTGTCACTCGGAGCGGTGCTCGGGATCTGGCGCGAAGCCTGCCGGCGATACGCGAAGCCGAACACCCGCCGCACGCTGCGGAAGTTCTTGGTGCGGGCATGCGGTGTGTGGGCCAGGTCAGGAATCACACCCTACGACTACACGCGGGAGATCAAGGCGCCGGCCGCCACACGAAAGGAGATCGTGCCAACAGCGGAGGAAGCCATGAAGCTCTGGCTGGACCACCGCGATCACTACCTTGGCCCGCTGCTCTTCTGTGAGTTCGTCCTTGGAATGCGCTCGAGCGAAGCCCGCGCGATCACCCTGGACATGCTCGGCGAGGACACGCTCCTTGTGCCTGGCACCAAGACCAAGGCCGCTCATCGCACGCTGGCGCTCTCGCCGGCCATCAGCGCAGTACTGCAACACTACGCCGCTGGCCAAGATCGATATCTGTGCGCCAACTCAGTCGGTGGCTACCTGCGGGACAACATCACGCGAGATCTGCGGCCGCTCTACGCAGCCTCCGGAGTGCCCTACGCAGCTCAGCATGGATTGCGTCACGCCTTTGCTACGGGGGCCGAGCTCCTGGGAATGCCACGATCGGTGCGCATGGCCATCATGGGGCAGTCGGTGACGCATGAGATCGGAGATCTCTACGTCCACCCCACCCCGGTAAATGTACGGGATTGGCTCACGAAATGGGAGAACTCACTCGGCCTCACCGGTGATATTTCGTGGGGTACGCGTGGGGTAATGGAAATCAGGGTGCCGAAGTAAATGGGCGATTTTGAACCTGAAATCTGGTCGGAGCGCCGGGATTTGAACCCGGGACCTCTTCCCCCCCAGAGAAGCGCGCTACCAAACTGCGCTACGCCCCGAACCGAGGCACAAATATACCCGGACCACCGCGCGGGCGGCCCGGGTACGGACTAGCCTGAACTTAGCGGCCCGGCGCGGCCAGCCAGGGCGTGCGGCCCTTGCTGTACAGGTACCGCAGCAGGTCCACGGCCGAACCCGGCGCGGGGACACCCACCAGAGTGCGGTCAATCGCACCGGCGGCTTCCATGGCCTTGCGGGCTTCGCTAGGGCGCTGCATCATCTGCAGGGCACCGGCCAGGGCGTATTGCGCACCGGCGTATTCCGGCGCGGCTCCCACGGCGGCGCGGGCCCACTTCATGGTGTCGTCCTTGTTGCCGTCTTGCATGGCCAACATGGCCAGAGCGGTGAGGGCTTCAAACGAATCCGGTCGGGCTTCGATGGCGGCTTCTAGCAACGCCTTAGCGATGCCGCGTTGACGATCCACTTGCTCCGAAGACAGCGACTCGTTGAACGAATAGGTGTAGGCCTGGATCGCGCGCTCGGTCAGTAGCTCGTAGCTGGCGGCGTCGGTGAGAATCGCGTTCTCAAAGGCGATGCGGGCTTCATCCGGGCGGCGGGCCTGTTGCAGCAACACCGACTGGTAGTAACCGGTCAGCGTCGGGTCGCCGTTGCTCTGGCGGTACTGTTGCAGCACCTGGCCCATACCGTTCAGGTTGCCGGCGCGCAGGCTGGTGAAGATCTGCGCCGTCACCACGGTGTTGCGGCTGGGGTCTAGCAGCAGAGCTTCCTTCATTGCGGCCGAAGCCTTCTCGGTTTCGCCGATGTAGGCGTGGAAGCACGCGGCCAGCGCGTAGGTTTCCGCGTCCATCGTGTTGCTGCGGCGGGCCAGGTCAATGGCTTCGGCAGCATCCTTCAGGCGGGCAGAGCGCAGGTAAGCGTAGATCAGGCGGTTGCCGTGGCCGATCTTGCTCGGGTCCTTGGCGAACACCGGGGCCAGGCGGCGGGCCGCATCGTTAAAGCGGCGGATATCCAGCAGGGCATCCGCGTACGCCGGCAGAGTTTCGTCGGTCGGCTCGCCCATCGCGTCAATGCGGGCGGCGTTGGCGGCGTTTTGGTTGGTGGCGGCGGAGCGGAAGGCTTCGGTCAGCGTGCCAAGCAAGGTGGCGTTGTCGCTGGTGCCGCGTTCCAGCGCCAAAAAGGCGCGGCGCAGGTTGATGCCGCTCAGCAGTTGGCGGGCCGGCACGTTGGCCGGGTCGCTCGCCACGATGTCTTCGGCAAACTTCTGGGCTAGGTCCAACACGCCGGCGCCCAGGTTGGCGCGGGCCAGCACCAAGCGGGCGGAGTTGTCGTTGCCATCAATGCGCAGGGCCGTGCGGCCGTGGAGAATGGCTTTGGCCCACTGGCTCTCTTGCAGAGCTTCGTTGGCAATGCCGACGTGGTAGCCCACACCCTTGTTCAGGCCGTTGTCAATTTTCAGGCGGAGCGTCTTCTTGACGCTGCCCCCTTCGGAGTTGTAGGCCGCGAACGTTACCGAAAACGGTCCGTCATCCTCCGTGAGCGTGTCGATATTGAACTGGTACGGCGTGCTCTGGTCGGTTTCCCGCAGGTTATCGCCGATATAGAACTCCACGCTGGTAACCAAGGCTTCGCTTCGCACCCGCGCCGTAAACTGAACATCCCCACTGATCGTGTCGCCATCCTTGTGGCTCAACTCCAACGTCATCGGGGCGGCAAGGGCCCACGGGGCCGTCAATGCCATCCAAACACTCAAACCAATCCTTCTCTTCATGCTCATAGGGCCTTGCCCCTTGCGCAATTATGACGCGCCCGGGGAGTATACGTTTCGTCAGACCGCATCAGTGCCCGATTCTCCGGTACGAATTCTGATTGCGTCCGTCACACGCTCGACAAAAATCTTTCCCGATCCCGCTGTTTCGGTGCGCACGGCGTCCGAAATGGCCTGGATCACGCGTTCTTGGTCGGCCTCGGTCACCACCAGCTCCACCCGGCTACGCAGGGGCATGGCGATGAGATATTCGTGACCCGCCAATTGCACGGCCTGTTCGGGGTTGTCCCCTCGGCCCCGGGCTTCGCCGATGGTCATGCCGCCGAGATTGAGGTTGCCGAGGGCCGTCTTCACGTCTTCAAGCTGAAACGGCTTGATGTACGCCGTGATGCGGACCATGGGAACAGTTTGACTCATACGCCCAGGGGAAATCTGAAGCGGGCGAGCGGGGGCATCCTCTCTTGCCCCCGCTCTGTTCGTCACTTATCGGTGTTGGCCCGCTGCCCCGCACCCATGTCCCCGTGACCCGGGGCACCATTGTTCGGATTGGCCGCTGACCATTCCTCCAATGTGTTGGCGTTCTTTCCGGCTTCGAGATCAGCCGGAGGTTGTTCCGCCGTCGTTTCGAGATTCGCGCCCTCTCCGCCGCTGCACCCGATGATGAAGGCCACCGAGAAGGTGGCGATCAGCATTTTGAGGAATCGCGCCATGACTATTCCGGCGACCACACGGTGGTGCCGGTGTAGGGAATGTTCACGAAGTCTTGGCAGGCGATGTTGCCCAGACCGAAGCGGCTACCGTCCAGCAGTTCGCTCGGGCTGGCGCAGTAGGCCAGGCGGTCGTTCAGCTGGCTCGGCACGTAAACGTAACCGACGCCCGTGGTGAGACCCCCGCGGAACTTCACGTTCTTAGCGTGTCCATCGGCGTAAGCCATGTTGAAGCGGCCCCCGAAGCGGAACTGGCTCTGGCGCGTGTTGGCCGTCACCGGGAACGTATCCAGGATCCAAGCTTTGCCGCCGGCGCTGTTGGGGAACATTCCGATCGTCGGGCGCGGCGTGTCGTAGGTGTCGCCAAACACGAACAGGTTGGCCGGTTCGTCAAACGAGGTCAGCGAGCGACCCGGCTGCGTGGTGCCAGCGCTGCCATCGACACCGTTGATGAACTGCTCACGATCGAGCACGCCACCACCGGCGTAGATCTGCGGGCCCCAGTTGTAGCCGTAGCCCAGGCAGCGGCCTTCCGGGTTCATATCGTAGATGGCACGACCCCACGGCGTGTTCAGGCGGTCGCTGGAGTTGTGGTAGTAGCAACCCTTTTCGGTGCGCTCGCTGCTGAAGAAGATGGGTACGTTCTTGACGTACGGCATCATCACCACCCAGAAGTCGGTGCGGTGCACACCCTGCGGGCCACCGGAGGAGACCATCACGGCGCGGTCATCGTAGTCGGTGGCGTAAATCTGCCACGACGTTCCGATCTGCTTGACCTGGGAGAGGGCTTGGGTCTTCTTGGCGGCAAGCTTGGCCTGCGCGAAAACCGGGAAGAGGATGGCCGCGAGAATCGCGATGATCGCGATGACGACCAGGAGTTCGATAAGAGTGAAGGCACGACGAGTCATGATATTTGCTCCATGCATGAGCGCCTCCTAGTGTTCGACGCGCGGGTTAAGGCGGCGTGAACGTTCGTTTAACGATCCATAAACTTCTGGTTAACGGAATGTAAAGCCGCTCAAGAGAACCCGCCGGGGCGGACGGCCCGGTGCGCACGCGGCTCGTTTTTGGTACAATGCGCGTTGCCGCGTCGGGATGTGGCTCAGCTTGGTAGAGCGCCTCGTTCGGGACGAGGAGGTCGGAGGTTCGAATCCTCTCATCCCGACCAAGTTTTGTTTGCCCCCCTGCTCCTGCGGTGAATGGAGCGGTAGCAGTTCGTCAGCTGCTCTCCTCGAATCCAGGCACTATCGGCCGACTCCCGCGCTTCCCCGTGATGCGGGAGGATCTGGGATCGACAAGAACCACCTGCCAGAAATGCCAGGTTGTAGCATCTTCTCGGTTCAAACTTGACTTCTAGAAGTGGCCAAAGGTAGGGTCGCGTCATCCACGTCATGCTTTCTGTGAGAAGGACGTCGGAATCAAAAGGTATAGGATCACCATGAAATCCACTAATAAAATTTTGGCACTTGCTGCAAGTGCCATGTTGGTTGCTTCTGCAAACGCAACTTGGTATACGAGCGAGGCAGCTTTCCTCGCGGCCACGGTTGGCCCCAACTACACGGAAGATTTCAACAACTTCACAAGCTTCGGCAACCCGCTCGATGGCTCTCAAACAACTTGGTCTGCCCCGGGCGGGAACGGCTTTGGCTTTGATGCGGCGGCGTCCCTTGGTCTCTGGTCCAACATTGGCGCACTGTCGACAAACGTCGCCGATGACCCGATCACGTTGACCCTGACGGGCAACCCCACCACGGCCTTTGGCGCTCGTGTTGCCAACACCGACGTCGACGGTGGCTTCATCCCGGGTCAAGTCACCCTGAACCTCAGCAACGGCGCCAATACGGTAGTTGATGTCACCGGCGGTGAGCAGTTCATCGGGTGGGCCGACTCCACCGTGACGATCACGACGGCGACTTTCACGGCAAGCTCGGCGGGGATCGCTAACTGGGTGCAGCTCGATCACATCATCCAAGGAACGGCGACGCCGGTTCCGGAGCCCGCGACCCTTTCGGTTTTGGCTCTTGGCGCCCTCGCCGCCATCCGCCGACGCAAGGCAAAGTAAGCCGACTTAGGCTGATCATCCCGCAGTCCTCGCACCTGGTGCGGGGACTACATTTTTTGTTTGTCGCCCTCGGTTTTTGGGGCACTTAATCCTGCGGACTTACTCCTGCGGCGCGCGGAACTGCACGGCCTCGGCCAGGTGCTCCACCCGAATCCGGTCCTCATCGGCCAAATCCGCCAGAGTGCGCGCCACCTTCAATATCCGGTCGTAACCCCGCCCGCTCAGGCTCAGCCGCGAGGCCGCCTTCGTCATAAACGCGCGTTCCGTCTCCTCCAGCTCCGCCGTCTCCCGCACTTGGCGCGGTGACATGTGCCCATTGGTGCCCCCGGGCCCCAGCCGCGCGGTCTGGCGAGTACGCGCACTCTGAACCCGCGCCCGAATCACGGCGCTGGTCTCCCCCGGCGGGGCATCGGTCAGCTCATTCGGCCGCAGGCGCGGCACCGTGATGTGTAGGTCAATGCGGTCCATCAGCGGGCCGCTCAGCCGTCCGGCGTAACGCTCACACGCCGAAGCCCCCACGCATTTCGCCTCCGGGTACCCACGGAACCCACACGGGCACGGGTTCATCGCCCCCACCAGCAGGCACCGGGCCGGGAATTCCTGCGTCGCGCTCACCCGGCTGACCGTAACGATGCCGTCTTCCAGCGGTTGGCGGAGCGCCTCCAGCACGTCCCGGTCGAACTCCGGCATCTCATCCAAAAACAGCACCCCAAAGTGCGCCAGCGAGACCTCTCCCGGCTTGGGAGTCTTGCCGCCTCCTACCAGCGCCGCGTAAGACGTCGTGTGGTGCGGGGAACGGAACGGCCGCGCCCACACCAGCCCATTGCGACCGTTGCGCTCGCCCGCCGCGCTGTAGACGCGGGTGACTTCCACCGCTTCTTCCAGCACCAGGGGCGGGAGAATGGTGGGCAGCCGCCGCGCCAGCATGGTTTTGCCGCTGCCCGGGGGGCCGGTCATCAAGACGTTGTGGTTGCCCGCCGCCGCCACTTCCAGGGCGCGCAGGGCGTGGCTCTGGCCCTTCACGTCGCTGAAGTCCACCGGCCACTGCGTGTCTTCAGCGGCCGTGGCCAGGGCCGCATCCACCGGCTGGTGGCTCAGGTCGCCGTTGAGGATCTCCACCGCCGCCAGCAGGGTGTCCACACCGTAGACGTCCAGCCCTGGCACCACGGCGGCCTCGGGGGCGTCCTCCTTCGGGACGATAAGGCGGCGCACGCCGCGCTGGCTGGCGGCAATGGCGGCGTTGAGGCAACCATTCACTGGGCGCACCCGCCCGTCCAGGCCCAGTTCGCCCAAGATGACAGTATGGGCGAGTTCGCTGGCCGGCACTTGCCCGCTCACGGCCAGGATGGTGAGGGCAATGGGGAGGTCCAGCGAAGTGCCCTCCTTGCGCACGTCCCCGGGGGCGAGATTGCACACCACCTTGCCATTGGGGAAGGTGAGGTCGGAGTTCTGGATGGCGCTACGGACGCGCTCGCGGCACTCCATCACCGCCTTATCAGGCAGGCCGACGAGGTGGAAATCTGGGGCACCCCGGCGCAGGTCCACTTCGACCATGACGGGCACCGCCTCGATTCCCACCAGGGTGGCGGCTTCCGCTTGGGCGACCATGGCCGGAGCGTACCGCCCCCGAGGGCTTGGACGGAAGGTGCCCGGCTCCTTAGCGGGCTTGAGTTTGCGTTCCGGGTGGCAGACGATAGTAGCGCACTTGGTCCGGGGTGCGGATCTCCATTTCGCCGGTGGCTTCGTTGTAGGCCACGGGGAAGAGGAAGTCGCCCTGGCTGTACCAGCCCGTGCGGTTCGGCTTGTCCGTCAGCTTGGTGAGCGGTGTGCAGGCCAGCAGGTTCACCTTTCGTTCGCGCAGGTGGATTTCCCCGTACGCCACGTTGAACGTAAACGCGGGCAAGGGGGCCGGATTGCGCAGCACGCCCGCACTGCCTTCAATCAGGTTGACGCCCAGTACCTTCTGGCTGATGGCGTCTACCGAGGCGAGGTAGCGACTTCCTTCCGGATTTCTCTGTCCGTCCTCGGTCAGTTCCACGTACTGGAATTCGTAAACCGGCACCGCGAGGAATCGCACATTGCCTTCGGCATCCACCGGATTGTAGGGGCTCAGAATCTTGCGGCTGCCCACCAGCATCAACGGTTTGAAGATGTAGCGGCGCACCTCGTTGTTGGCCAGGTACTTGGCGCCAACCTCGTCCATCGGGTCGCCTTGGGGCGGCTCATCCAGCAACGGACCTTGGAAGCTCAGGTTAGAGATCAGGCCAGTAGTGCGGTGGACAGTAAAGCCAAACCCCCAAATACCTACAAAGCCCTTCCAGTTCACGCCGAATTGGTAGGAAGGGGTTGGGTCTTCGTATCGTGAGTTTTCATTGAAGAGCACGATGTCCCACGACTTGTCGTAAACCTGCAGCATATCCACCACACTCCAGGCATGGCCCCGAGAGGCATCCAGATCCTCAAATCGCCACGACTTAGGATCTTGCAAGTTGTGGCGGCGGTCAGGATCGTTCAATAACCCCACACTAACTGTTCTCAGAAATGGCCTATTGAAGTTCCAAGAGTACATGAGGTCCTGGTAAACAGCCTCTCCTGACGAAAAGGTCATCTTTGAACTTCGAGCAAAAGACTTCCACTCCAGGCTCGGCTGAACACGACTCATTCCCTCCGGGCCAAAAATCCGAGGCATCATAGCGCGGTACGGACCTGGATCCAATTCCCGGGGGCTGCCCAACCCTGCCTCCGTACCGTACCATCGTTGCAGGCGATCTGCAATGCCGTCTATACGCTCGAGGTCCGGGTTTATACCTGGTTCGCCAGTACCCACCAAGACCGCAAGCAAGAATAAGCTCGTCATCACTCTCCTCTTAGATCGTTGGGGTCAAGCACGAGATACCATAGTCTTGTATCCGCATTTCGATTTTCAAAGTTCATCCGTTGCTCGGCGTCCATGTAGACGTGTCCTAAACGCTGATTTCCGTCGCCAAAGAACTCAAGGTTCCTCGGAATCCACCAATACACATCACTCTCGGGATCCTTTGCATACACTCCCGTATAGGTGGAACCTGAAGCAACTTCGGAAAGCGCCGGGATTTCATTCGCAAAGCGACCCGCGGCCATCTGCCGCACGGCCTCAGCATAGAGTTCAGAGATGGGGCGATGGGGAGGCGAAACTGACACGGCATCGGATGCCGTGTCGGGATAGGCAAGACTCCATAGGATTCCACCCGTACCCAGATTCACAAATTCGGGCGTTCCCTGCAGGACATCATGCAATGGTCGCCCCGTCCAGGAGGCCATTAACAACGCCATATTGGCCCGTGGAGCACCTTCTTGCACAGCTGCCGACCGGACATTTCGAATATGTTCGTAAGTCAGTACCCCTGTCGTGCTACTAGATAAGGAGTGGCGCTGTCCGTGCGTCCTCGGGAACCAGGCAGTCATGCTCCTGAACCAAGCATCAATTCGAGGTGTCACGTTCGTAGGAATCCCCATGGTGATTCTTTGTCCCATTTGATCGAGGGCTTCCCGCTGACCAATCCCCGCATCGCGAGCCTGGCTCGAGTAACTCCACCAAGCTTGATTTTGCTCCTCAACCGTGTCAATAACGGTCTCCCAATCGAGAGAGAAATTCACTACGTTCACTTGGTTACGCATTGAGATCGACCGCGTTTCTGACCAATCAGCCGTGTTCTTCCGGCGTACTTGGAATTCACAGATTATCTCAATCCAATGGTAGCCCGAAGGTAGTTTTGAAGCCGTAAACCGTACAGGATAGTAGTTTTCGAGCTTGGTTCGTTTCTCCGGATCAGAAGGCGCCCACTTTGAAACTTCGTTCTCCCCAATCTTCAATTTCATCTGGTAGATTCTGAATTCCAAACCATCATTGTCAGAAATGAACTTAAACTCGGCAATACGTATATGGTTTTTGCTTCCGGAAATATGACCGTAGCTGGTGATGTAGTCCACCTCAGCGGAGAGTTCGACTATCCACCAAACTCCCTCGTGCTCTCCCGAAGATCTGCCTGGCATCAGCTGAACCCCTGGACCATTGGTGCGCCCACTACCGCCCGGCTGACCTAACCCTGCGCTCGTGCAAGCAAGCAGGGCAAGGACAAGTGCATAGAGCGGCCACCGTCTCACGATCTGAGTATCCCCCGGCCGCTATCCCAAAGGGTCAATCCTTTCTCCCAAAATTGCACTTCTCACCGCAATCTGCCTTGCAGACGCGCCGCCCTCGCCCGGGGTTACAGCTTCGCAGGCGGCACGGCTTCCAGCCGCACCGTCACGGGCATCGGCTGGCCTTCCTCATCCCCCGGCATCACCAGCCCCTCGGCGCGCACGGTGCCGCGCCGCGCCCAGCCCGTCGCCGGTTCCAATTCCCAGGTCGCCGTCGCCACCACCGTCCCATCCAGTCGAGCTTCGCCGCGCACCGTCACGCGCTCCGCCGTCTCCTCCACAACCGAATACCGCCAGGCCAGCGCCGCCATCACATCATCCGCCGGCACCGCATACTCCCACACTCCCCCCGTGGCCACTTCCCGCCCCGGCAGTTCCACATCCAAGTACCGCAACAATCGGCCATAAGCCAGCGGTTCATTCGGATAAGGTTGCCGCTCACTCACGCGGCCGCGCGCGTCGCGGCGCTCGGTCAGGGTCAGGGCATTCTCGCTTTCCAGCGGCACCCGCACGCCTCCGACTTCCAGGGCCAGCAGCTGCCGCGTCCAACTCAGCAGCGCCGCAGCACCCGGAGAGGCAGGCTCCACCACGCGCAGCACCCACCGCTCGCGGGTGGTCTCTTGGTCATCGCCTTCCCCCCAGGCCACGGATACGGCGTAGGATTGCGCTCGCCCGGCCGGCCACTGATACTCCAGCGGCGGCGCGGCGACCATCAAGGCGAAAAGCGCAGCAATCACTCCGTCATTAACGTTTCGCCGCGCGGAATGTATCCCCGCTCGCGGGCCAAACGTTCTCGTTGGATCGGATTCTCCGTACGGGCACGCATCTGGGTCAGGCGCACACGGTCCGCCTGGTACTCCTTAAATTCGGCGCGAGTTTGCTGGGTGGCGCGGCGCTCGGCCTTCACATTTTCCCAGCGGCCATAGCTGGCTCCAATGCCCATCACAATGGCCACCGCCACCAGGGCGCCCTGCATCATCCTTGTCATCTTGGGATCGCCCCTCCTGGGCGACACCCGTATTTTACACAGTTCGCACCAAAATCAGGTTGGTGTTGCCCGCCACTCCGGGCGGAACCCCGCACGTCAGCACCACTTGGTCGCCCATTTTCAGCTCTTTCGCCTTCAAAAATGCCTCGATCGAAAGCCCAATCGCTTCGTCGGTGGTTTCCGGTGAGGGGATCAGGGCCGCCATCACGCCGCCCACCATCGCCAGTTGGCGCTGCACGCGCTCGTCCCAGGTGGCGCAGAGGATCGGCACATCCGGCCGGAATTTGCGCACCCACCGGGGCGTGGCGCCGCTGGTGCTGCTGGTCACAATCGCGCGGGCGCGCAGGCTTTCGGCCACCTCCACGGCGGCGTGGGCCACGGCTTCGGTGCAGTCTTGGTTCTTCACGGGCGCAGGGCGCGGGGCCTCGTCTTGGCCCAGGCTCTCGGCCTTCTCGGCAATGCGGGCCATGGTTTTCACGGCTTCCACCGGGTATTGCCCCGCTGCCGTCTCCCCGCTCAGCATCACCGCATCGGTGCCATCCAGAATCGCGTTCGCCACGTCGGTGGCTTCGGCGCGGGTGGGGCGGGCGTTCAGAATCATGCTTTCTAGCATCTGGGTGGCCGTAATCACCGGCTTGCCCATCGCGTTGGCCCGGGCGATGATGCGCTTTTGCGCCACCGGCACGTCCTCAATCGGCAGTTGCAGCCCCAGGTCGCCCCGCGCCACCATCACCACGTCGCTGGCCTGCAGAATCTGGTCAATATCGCGCAGGGCTTCCTTGGTTTCGATCTTGGCCACCAGCCGGATGCCGGGGTCGTATTGATCCACCAGGCGGCGCAGTTCCAGCATGTCGCTGGCGCTCTTCACGTAGCTCAGGGCGATGTAGTCCACGCCCATCTTGGCCGCTTCAAAAACGTCGTACTTGTCCTTGTCGGTCAGGCACGACCCTTGGAACGACTTCCCCGCTACCGTCACGCCCTGCCTCGACTTGATGGCCCCGCTGGTCAGGACTTCGACTTCAAAAACTTGCCCTTCCGCCGCGCGCACCCGCAGGGCCACATCGCCGTCGCCCACCAGGATCTTGTCGCCCACGGCCAGGCTGTTCAGCACATCCGGTTCGTCAATGGGGAGTTCGTAGCCCTGCCCGTCCGGCCCCATGCGCAGCATCTGCCCGGCTTTCACCATCAAGGGGCTGGCGGCCAGTTGCTCCAGCCGGTGCTTGGGGCCTTGCAGGTCGGCCATCACCGCCACCGGGGCCACCGCCGGGTTCGCCTCGCGCACCCACTCCACGGCCTCGGCCTTGCTCTCCCAGTCACCGTGAGAACAGTTCAGGCGCACCACATTCACGCCCGCTTTGATCAATGCCCGCACGGTGGCGGCATTCTGCGTGGCGGGGCCGAGGGTTGCCACAATCTTGGTTCGGCGGGGCATACGTCACATCTTCGGACGTTTGCCCCCACCGATTCAGCGCAGGCTTTAGGCGCTGGTGCCGACTTTCTGGGCCAGAGCTTCGAATTCCTCCACCATGGCCTCCATCGCGGCAAAGCCGCCTTGCCAGAACGCCGGCGACGCCAGGTCCACGCCCAGGTGCGCCATCAGTTCGGCGGGCGTCTCGCTACCACCGCGCTGCAGCACGTCCACGTACTTCTCCGCAAAGCCGGGGCCTTCACTCTTGGCCATCTGGTAGATCGCCAGCGTCAGCAGTTCCCCAAAGGCGTAGGCGTACACGTAGAACGGCGCAAAGAAGAAGTGGCCAATGTACGTCCACCACACCTTGTGGTCGTCGCCCAGCGTCAGCCCGTCCTCGAACATGCTCTGCAGTTCGGCCTGGTAGAGGTCGCGGAACGTCTCCGCACTGATCTCCCCTTCCTCCCGGCGCAGGCGGTGGCAGGTCTGCTCAAAGCGGTAGAACGCCGCCTGGCGGTGCACGCTGGCAAACATGCCTTCCAGCTTCTCGGCGTAGAGGGCCAGCTTGTCGCGGTCACTGGCTTCCGCCACCAGCCGTTCGAACACCAGCATTTCGCCAAAGATGCTCGCCAGTTCGGCCAGCGGCAGGGTGCCGTGGAAGTTGACATAGCTCTGCGCGCGGCTGAGCGAGGCGTGCACCCCGTGCCCCAGTTCGTGCGCCAGCGTGCCGACATCGCCCATCTTGTCCAGGTACGTCATCAGCACCACGGGGTGGGTGTCGGTAGTGTTGTAGCTGCAGAACGCGCCGCCGGTCTTGCCCGGGCGGGCCTCCGCGTCAATCCAGTTCTTGGCAAAGAACTCGTCCGCGCGTGCGCCCATTTCGGGGTGGAAGGCGGCAAAGGCATCCACCACCATCGTGCGGGCAGCTTCGTAGCTGATGCGCTCTTCGGCTTCAAAGAGCGGGGCGTAGCGGTCCACGTGGGTCAGCTCGTCCAGGCCCAGCAGTTGGCGCTTCGTCTTGTAGAACCGGGCCACCAGGTCGCTGCGCTCTTGGCACAGGTCGGTGACGATGGCCACCGTCTCCGCTTCCAGTTCGTTCTCCAGATGGCGGCTGGCTTCCGGCGTGGCAAACCCGCGCAGTTCGTCCTCCAGCTTCTTGTCCGCCAGGATGGTGTTGTAGGTGAAGGCGATGGTCTTTTCCAATTCCTTCAGGCCCTCGGTGAGGGCAGCAGCGGCGGCCACGCGCACGTCGCGGTTGGCTTCGCGCAGGCGGTTCACGACTTGCTCCAGGGCCAGCTCTTCCGTTTCGCCAGTGGCGGGGTCCTTGTAGTGGAACACGTGCGCCGCTGTCAGTTCATCGTGCAGGCGCTGCCAGGCGCGCACCCCGGTGTTGGCGGTGCGTTCCAGCAGAGTCTCTTCGGTTTCGCTGAGCTTGTACGGGCGGAAGGCGCGCGTGACCTGCAGGTAGTGGCGGTACGTGGCCAGCGCCGGGTCGGCCAGCAGGGCGTCCATCTTCGCGTCCTCCATGGCTTGCAGTTCCAGCGAGAAGAACATGATGCGCACGCGGATTTCGCTACCGCGCTCCATGGTTTCGGCGTAAAGTGCGCCGTGGGCGGGGTTCTGAGTGTCCCCGGCGTGCATCAGGCTGGCGTAGAGGCCCGGCTTGCTGGACTTCTCCACCAAGGCCTCGAGCTTGGCGATGGCTTCCGCGAGTTCGGCGGCCGTGATCTGGCCCGATTCAATGCGGCCCCGGTAGGCGGCGGCGAAGGCATCGGCCTCGGCCACGGACTCCGCAAAGTCCGAATCCAGACGCGGATCCTCAATCCCGTTGTAGAGAGATTGGAGATTCCATCGGTGTCCTTGCGACGAATAGGAGGCCACGGGCGCACTCATAAACCCATTATGACGAGGCCCACCGTCCGGCCTGGGCGCGGCCTTAACCCCTCGTCATTCGTCTGGTATTCCAGAGCTTCCATGATTCGTGCCTTGCAAGTGACCGATTTGGCGACGCTGGCCCGGGTCAGCGTAAATTGGGCACCTGGATTCACCGCCCTCACGGGCGAGACCGGCGCGGGCAAATCGCTTCTCATTGACGCCATCGGCCTGGCGATGGGAGGCCGCGCCGACGCCACCATGATCCGCACCGGCGCCCATCGCGCCACCGTGGTGTTGGAGGTCGAAGTCGGCCCCGCTTTGGCCGAGACGCTGCGGGGCATGGGGTTCTCGCCCGACGAAGACACGCTCATCCTGCAGCGCGAAGTCACCCGCGAAGGCCGCAGCCAAGCCCGCGTGAATGGCCAACCCTGCACCGCCGGGCAACTGAAGCAAATCGGGCGTCTCTTGGTGGACTTGCACGGCCAACACGACCACCAAGCCCTGCTGGACCCGCTCGGCCCCGTGCAGTTCCTCGATGACTGGATCGGCGAGCCCGCCCACCAGGCTCGGGAGGCCGTCGCCGAAGCCTTCGCCCATTGGGAAGCCGCCCGCGACCGCCTAAGACACCAGCAACGCAACGAACGAGAACGCGCCCAGCGCGTGGACCTGTTGCGGTTCCAGGTGCAGGAGATTGACGATGCGGGCCTAACCGTGGGTGAGCACGAGCGGATCGAGACCCTCTACCGCCGCCTGCAGCACGCCCAGCGCATCGCCGAATCCATCCAGGGGGCGTTGGGCCAGCTTGCGGATGATGAAGTCAACGCGCAGACTTCAATGGCAAGCGCGAAGAGTGCCCTCGAATCCGCTGCCCAATTGGACGACACGCTAGCCGAACCCCTGACGATGCTGGAAGAGAGCCAAACCGCCCTGCGGGAGGCCACGCGCCTGCTCTACGCCTACTCCCGCGACCTCGATACGGACCCGGCCAGCCTGGAACAAGCCCAGGAGCGCCGCGACCTGATCCGCAATCTCCACCGCAAATACGGCGAAACGGATGAAGCCGTGCTGGCCTACCGCGACGCCGCCGCCCAGGAACTGCTGAACATCGAGAACGCCGAGGCCGACGAAACCCGCCTGCGCGCTGCCGAAGCCGAAGCCCGTACCGCCCTGGACCAACAGGCCGCTGCGCTCACCAGCATCCGCACCGAAGCCGCGCCCCGCTTTGCCACCCGCGTGCAGGAACAACTTCACGAGCTCGGCCTGGACCGCACGCAGTTCATCGTGCGCGTCGAGCCCGTGGCCATGAGCCCGACGGGAGCGGACATTGTGCAGTTCGACTTCACCGCCAACGCCGGGGAGGAACCCCGCCCGCTCGCCAAGGTCGCCAGTGGCGGCGAACTCGCCCGCATCATGCTGGCCATCAAGGTCGCCAGTGCCGGTCGCGCCGGGGTGCCGACCGTGGTCTTCGACGAAATTGACACCGGCCTGAGCGGAAAAGCGGCCGCTCGCGTGGCCAAGAAGATTGAAGAGTTCAGCGCCCACGCCCAGGTGCTGGTGATCAGCCACCTGCCGCAAATGGCGGCCCGCGCCGACACCCACTTGCACATCGAAAAGGCCGAACACGAAGGCCGTACGCTCACCCAAGTGCGAGAGCTCATAGGCGAGGACCGCGTGGACGAAATCGCCCGCATGCTCGCCGGAGAGCAGATTGCCGAGGAGGCCCGTGCCAACGCCCGCACGCTCTTGGGGACCAAGGTCCGATGGGCCTGAGACGCGCTCTCAAATAGGTGTGCCCGGGGTGGGACTCGAACCCACACGGTATTGCTACCAAGGGATTTTAAGTCCCCTGCGTCTACCATTTCGCCACCCGGGCAAGGGTGCGGCTCTCAGAATAGCCTATCCCGAACCATCCCAGGTCTGGGACCTGGGTTGCAGATTCGGCTCCGCGACCGACATAATGAACGTCCGCCCGCTTGGGCGTACCACGAGGTTTCCAGTCCATGGCCAAGAAGAAAGGTGAAAAGCGCCAAATCATCCGTTTGATCTGCACGGAAGACGGGAAGCATTACGTGACCACCACCAAGAATCGCGATAACACCAAGGCGAAGTTGGAACTGAACAAGTACAACCCGACCCTGCGCAAGGTGACCTTGCACCGCGAAAAGTAAGGAAGAAGTCAGATGCCGAACCCGAAGCGCAAATTCTCGCACTCCCGCACCACAAAGCGGCGCACCCACTGGACCACCGACCTGCCGGAAGTAGTCTCCACCCGCAACGTGCAGGGCGAACCGTTCCGCATGAACCACTGCGCCTCGCCCGATGGCTACTACAAGGGCCGCCGGCTGCCGGGCTTCAAGGACAAGTCTTAACCTCGCGAATTTTTCGCGACAAAACCGCCGGATCTGTTTCGAGTAGATCCGGTTTTTTTGTGTCTGGACCCCGTAAAGATTCGGGTTTCGCCTGCCAAGAATGCTAGGTGACGGCCGTGCGCCGGGCGAAATCGACATGAAAACTTTGAAGCGACTCCGAATTCAGCAACGAGTCCTCTTGATGCTGGGCCTCTTCGGGATCATCCCGATCCTGGTGGGCCTCGCGATCGTAAAGCAGGGCGTGCAGCAGTCCGAAGATGCTGCTCACAACCAACTTGTCACCAAGTCTTCCAATATCATGGAGGTTATCGAGCGAAACTTATTCGAACGGTACGGTGACGTCCAAGCGTTTGGCTTGAACACCGTGGTTCAAGACCGCGAGTCATGGTACAAGACGGACGGCACAAACCGACTGGTGACCGTCATGAACAGCTATATGGCCACCTACACCCCGGTCTACGACCTGATGGTGTTTGTGGACAAGACTGGGAAGGTCGCGGCCGTGAGTAGCGTCACCTGGGATGGCAAGCCTGCCAATACCAAGTCAATCTACAGCAAGAGCTTCGCCAAGGAAGAATGGTTCCAGAACGCCATGAGTGGCAAGTTCGTGGATTCAGATGCCCTCACCGGCACCTGGGTGGACGACTTCCAAAAATACGACTACGTTGCGGAAACACTTGGCAACGACGGCTATGCCCTTTGCTATACTGCTCCCGTCAAGGATGCAGCCGGCAATGTGATTGGCGTATGGCGAAACTATGCCCGCCCGGCCGTGATTCAGGGCATTTTCGAGTCCAACCTCGGCTCCATGGCTAGTGAAGGATTCACCGATAGCGAACTGACGCTATTCGGAGCTAACGGCCAACTGCTGTTCAACGCCTATCTCGAAGGCAACGAATCCAAGTTCGTGAACTGGGCCGAAAAGGACCCGGCCGCCAATGACGAAATGCAAGAGCTGATCAAGGGTCTTAAGCCCGCTGGCACGCTTGCGCCTAGAATCAACTCGGAAGTCGGCGGCAATCGCGGCGAATCCCATCACCAAGCCGGGGCCATCGCCAAGTCCAACGGTGCCCTGGGTTATCCGGGTCTGGGCTGGAGCGTGGGTATTCGCATCTCCGCGGCCCAATACTTTGCCAAGTACGGCGGAATTCTCAAGATGATGTACATCTTCCTCGCGGCGGGTGTGATTGTTATCTTCCTCGTTGGTCGGGCCTTTGCCAAGAAGCTCACCACTCCGATCATTGCACTCACTAACGGCCTCCAAACGGTGGCTCAAGGTGACCTCGACTTCGAGATTACGCACGTCAGCCAGGATGAACTGGGTGAAGCCAGCGACGCCTGCCGGGCCATGAAGACCTACTTGCAAGAGAAGGCCTTCGTGGCTGAAAAGGTCGCCGAGGGTGACACCTCGGTCCATGTGGAACTGGCCAGCGAGAAGGATGTGCTCGGCACGAGCCTCAACGGGATGGTCCACAGCCTCCGCAACGTCAGCGACGTGGCCGGCCGGCTCGGGCAGGGTGACCTGAACGCGAACATCACGCCTCGCAGCGCCAATGACGCCCTGGGCCACGCTCTCAGCAACATGATTGGCAACCTGCGCTCCGTGGTCAGCGAAATCCGCCAGAGTGCGATCGAAGTGAAGGGCAACAGCCAATCACTGAAGGCCACTTCCGGCACCGTGGCCGCTGTCGCCCAAGACATGGGCGAATCGGTGGAGCAGGTCACGCAAGCGATCAGTGAATCCACTCGCAGTGCGATGGAAATCGCCCGCGGCAGCGAGCAGCTGGCCCAAAACGCGAGCATGGTGGCGCAAGACGCCGACGAACTGCAGCGCGCGATGGACCTGATCCGCAGCGGATCGGTTAAGCAAGACGCCGCCATTGACGAGACGGAATCCGGCATGAAGGACGCTGCCGAAGCAATGAACCGCGCCATCACCGGCACCCGTAAGGTGCGTGAGCAGATCGGTTCAGCGGCCAGTCAAGCCGAGCGCCTGGGTGAAAAGAGCGAGCAAATTGGCAGCATTGTGCAGGCGATCGAAGACATCGCCGAGCAAACCAACCTGCTGGCCCTCAATGCCGCCATCGAAGCGGCCCGCGCCGGTGAAGCCGGCCGAGGCTTCTCCGTGGTTGCCGAAGAAGTCCGCAAGCTGGCCGAACGCTCCCAAAGCGCAACCCGAGAGATTGCGACGCTGATTGGCGATGTGCGATCCGACGTGGCCGCCACCGTGAACGTGATGCGCGCCAGTGCCGACGAGGTCGAACAAGTGGCTGAGTTTGCCGAAGGTGTGACCGAGAAGGTGGACGTAGTGCTGAACGCTCTCGCCGAAGTGCGCGATGTGGCCGAAAGCAACTCTACGGCCCTGACTCAGATGGTGAACAACGTGGACAGCGTGACAAACGCGATTGCCGGGGTGGCTTCGGTGGCCCAGGAATCGGCGGCCGGGGCGCAGGAAATGAGCGCCAGCGCCCAAGAGGTCTCCGCCAGCGTGGAACAAGTGAATCACGGCATCGGCAGCACCACTTCGGCCATCGTCGAGATTCGCGGCTCTGCTGAGGAACTCGAAGCCATGGCTAGCCGTCTGCAACAAGCGGTGGACCGATTCCAGTTGGAGGCACACGCCTTCGACCAAATTAGCCACGCCGCCTAAAGCCGATCGCTCGGAAACAAATCCTCGGCCTCCCTTCCCTCTCCGGGACGAGAGGCCGAGCTTTTTCTGCCCATCACCCTCTGCAGATCCTCTCCCTTGCCCATAAGCGGGTAACGGAAAGAGCGTCCTGGTCTTTGAAAACCAAGACGCTCTTCGAGCTAAAGGAAACCTGTCCTTAGCGTTGAGTTTGCGCGACCACCGGCCGCTCGACCTTGACGGCCGCCTCGTTGGGGGCGCCCAGCAGGCTTTGCAGGGTGGAGCCAAAGAACCACGAACCAAAGACCGCCGCCGCACATACCACACAGGTCAGCTTAAGGCCGCCCGAGGTTTGGCCCACGCGGGCACCGGTCAGCTCTTCGTCATCCACAAACACGGCCTTGGCCATGAAGAGGTAGTAGGCCACGCTGATCGCCGAATTGACGCCCAGCACGATGGCGAGCGGCAGCAAATCGGCTTGCAACGCCCCTTGGAAGATCAGCAGCTTGCCCAAGAAGCCCCCGGTGAACGGGATGCCAATGAGCGAGATGAGGAACACAATGAACGCGCCGGCCGCGAAGCGGTTGCGCTTCCACAGCCCGTGCAGAGCCGAGGCCCGCGCGTCTTCTTGCGCATTGCGTACCGCCAGGGTCAGCACCGCAAAGGCACCAATGGTGGCCACGCTGTAAACCGCGAGATAGAACACCATCGCGTCCAGGCTCACCACCTTCGGGTTCTTGAGGTGCGCCAGTAGCGCCACCATCACGTACCCCGCGTGGGCGATGGACGAGAAGCCGAGCATGCGCTTGAGGTCCGTTTGGCCGATGGCCGAGACGTTCCCCACCGTCATGGTGAGCATCGACAGCCAAAACAGCACCGGGAACCAGAAATCTTGCGTCTGACCCAGCACCGGCAACATCCGCGCCATCAGGCCGAGGGCCGCAATCTTAGAGACGGTGGCCAAAAACGCGCTGACGTTGGTCGGCGCCCCTTGGTAAACGTCCGGCGTCCACATGTGGAACGGGAACAGCGAGGCTTTGAAGCCAAGGCCAATCAAGACGAAGGCCGTCGCCAAAATCTGCATGTTCATCTGCGCGCCGTTCATCCCGATTTGCGTCAGGCTCAGCGTGCCCGTCGCGCCGTAAAAGAACGCAATGCCGTACAGCAAGAACGCCGAGGCCAAGGAACCGAGCAAGAAATACTTGAGCGCCGATTCGGCCGAGCGCTGCTCTTCGCGCGCCAATCCCGCCATGCAGTAGAGCGAGATGGAGAGCACTTCCAGGCCAATGAAGATCATCAGCAGGTGATCGGTGCCCACCATGATCATGCCGCCCGCTGTTGACCAGATCGCCAGCGGATAGAACTCACCGTAGGCCATGCGGCGTTCGCGCAGGTAGTTTTCGCCAAACAGGAACGTCAGGCCGCAGGCCACCACCATCAGGAGTTGCAACATCAAGCCCAGATGGTCGCGGCGGATCATCCCGGCAAACGTATCGATCGCCGGCATACCGACCTGGGAGGCCAGCAAGTAAGCCGCCACCGCCAAACCCGTGAGGCTGATGCCCACGATGACGTTGTTGTTCTGCCGGGGGCGGAACATCTCGACCAAAAGCGCGGCGATCCCGGTGAGGAACACCACAATCACCGGCATGGCCGCCGTCCAGTCAATGGTGGGAATCACGTAATTGTTCATCGTTGGGCCACCTCGGCGGGTTCGCGGAGATTTTCAAAGTGGTGGTTCGCCGGGGCGATCTGCTGTTGCACGGTGTATTCACCCAGGGCCACACCTTCCGCTCGCGGCAGCACCTGCACCAGATTGCCGTCTTGGTCAATCTCGTGCAGCGGTTCGCTCCAACTCGGCCGCATGCCTTGCGGGTTCACGGCCATCATGCGGGCCGCGCCCAGGCTGCTCTCCATCGGCTTCATAAAGGTGTTGGGATAAATCCCACCCCAGAAGATGAGGACGATGAACATGCCCACCAGCACGATTTCGTGCGTCTTGATGTCCTTGAGCCGGAGCAGATCGGGGTTAGTGATCGGCCCGTAGAACACCTGCATGAACATCTTGAGCAGGTAGACCGCGGCAAAGACCACGCCCGTCCCGGCAATCACCGGCAGCCAGATGTTGAGGCCAAACGCCCCCGCCATCCCGGCCTGGAACGCGCCCATCATGGCCAAGAACTCGCCAATGAACCCGTTGGTGCCGGGCAAGCCGACACTGGAGAACATCACGATGAGGAACAGCGCCGCAAAGATCGGCATCTGCGCCTTCAGGCCACCCATATCCGCGAACTTACGCGTGTGGATGCGCTCATAGAGCAAACCGATGAGCAAGAACAAGGCGCCCGTGCTGATCCCGTGGTTCAGTTGCTGGTAAGCCCCGCCCAGCAAACCATTGCTAGAGAGCGAGACGATGCCGAGCATGACAAAGCCCATGTGAGCCACGGAGGAGTAGGCGACGAGTTTCTTCACGTCGTCCTGCATCGTCGCCACAATGGCTCCGTACACGATGCCGATGACACAAAGGGTCATCAAGATCGGCACTGCGTTCTGCATAGCCTCGGGGAAGAGCGGCAAGCAGAAGCGAAGGAACCCGAAGGTGCCCATCTTAAGCAAGACGCCCGCCAGGATGACCGAGCCGGCCGTGGGCGCTTCCGTGTGCGCATCCGGCAACCATGTGTGGAACGGGAACATCGGACACTTGACCATCATGGCCACCGCGAAGGTCCAGAACACCACGGTTTGCATCTGCATGGCGTTGGCCCACAGCGCCCCGTTGGCCACCTGCGCCTGAATCGCAACGAGATCAAACGTCATGGCGCCCGTCACCTTTTGCATCTGCATGGCCAGGGCAATCATGCCGATGAGCATGAAGATGCTGGCCCCGAAGGTGTAGATGAAGAACTTGCGCGCGGCGTAGGCGCGATCCGAGCCACCCCAGATGTAGACCAGCAGCGCCATGGGCACCAGCGAGGCCTCGAAGAAGGCATAGAACAGGATCAGATCCAGCGAAACGAAAACGCCCAGCATCGCCATTTGCAGGAACTGCAGGAGGACAAAGTAGGTTTTGACGCGCGTCTTGATGTAGTAGCTAAACCAGTTAGCAACGACCGTGAGGAACGTGGTGAGCACCACCAGCCAGATGCTGATGCCATCCACCCCGACCTTCCACTGCACGCCAATGCTGGGCAGGAACGGCACCGCTTCCATCATTTGGAAGTGGAACGACCGCCCATCGAACTGACTGAGCACCGTGGCAGCGACCCCGAGGGCCACTAGGCTGAAGACCATGCTCGCGCCCTTTATCGCGCGCTCGAAGGTCTCAGGGATGAACATCAAGAAGATGGCCCCGAGCACCGGCACCGCCAGCAGAAGCGAGAGGATTCCCAGACCCGTGTTTTCCATTAGAACTTGCCTCCCATCACCTGAACCAGGGCGTAGACGATGATGGCGGAGCCTCCCACCAGCATCATGAGCGCGTAGTTGCGCACGTAGCCGGTTTGGAACCGCTTACCGATCGCGCTGAGCAGGACCCCGAAGATCGAGCCGACGGCCTTGACGATGTTGTCGATGATTCCGACATCGAACAGCTTGACGACCGCTCCCACACCCGAAGCCAGCATGCCGCTTCCCTTGTTGCTATACCAGTCGGTGTAGAACGACGCGGCGGCGGCGCGGCGGAGGGGATTCCACTTGCTGAGATCGAAGCCTTCCGAATTCGGGAGCTTGCGGTAGGCCACCAACGCTCCGAGAATGCCGGTAGTACCGACCACGATGCTGAGGATGGTCAGCATGTCGTGGGAGATGTTCTTAGCCGTCTTGACCTCCGTGGCACCCCACGGGGCCAGCCAATCCTTGAGCCAGTGGCCCGCCTCCATGGCGTAGCCCACAAAGCCGAGCGAGAATACGGCCAGGATCGCCAGCGGCGCCCACATCGTCCAGGGGACTTCGTGCGGCTCGTGGGTTTGGTCGAGCTCGTGGTGATGCTCATGCGCATGCACCTGGGCGTTCATCTCCTCATCGGTCATGAAGAAACCTTCGGTGTCTTCGCCGTGGTGATGATCGCCGTGCGCGTGGTCGTGCCCGTGGTGATCATCATGATGCGCGTGCACATCGTGGTGCGCCGGGGCGAGGTCGCGCCAGCGCTCCTTATCGGTGCCGAAAGTCAGCGCCATCATGCGCGTCATATAGAACGCCGTCATCCCGGCCACCGCCAAGCCCACCCAGCCGGCAAAAGCGCCCGGGGTGAGGCCTGCAATGGTGAACGTGGACATCTTGTCCGGCATGTTCAGCGCGTTGTAGAGCACGGCTTCCTTACTCCAGAAGCCGCTAAACAGGAAGGGCACCCCGGCAATGGCCGCCCAGCCAATTCCCATCGTGAGATAGGTGATGGGCAGATACTTCTGCAGCCGTCCGTAGTTGCGCATGTCTTGGTCGTGCGCCATCGCGTGAATGACCGCGCCCGAGCCCAGGAACAATAGCGCCTTAAAGAACGCGTGGGTGATGACGTGGAACATCCCGGCATAGAACGCGCCCACGCCGCACGCAATGAACATAAAGCCCAGCTGCGAGACGGTGGAATAGGCCAAAACCTTTTTGATGTCCGTATGGCCAAAGGCGATCCCCGCCCCCAAAACGGCCGTGGCCGCCCCCACCAGCGCCACCACGTTCATTGCGAACGGCGAGGCGAGGAAAATCTCTTGAGTGCGGTTCAGCAGCACGATGCCGCTGGTGACCATCGTCGCCGCGTGGATGAGGGCCGAAACCGGCGTAGGGCCAGCCATAGCGTCCGGCAACCACACAAAGAGGGGGAACTGCGCCGACTTTCCGCACGCGCCCACAAAGAGCAGCAGCGCGATCATCGTCGCATCAAACGGCTTGCTCGCAAGGAGTTGCCCGATTTGCGGGAGCAACACGTCGTAGCTCAGCCAGCGGCTATCGACAATGCCAAGCGCATCCTTGTTTTGCGCGGCCAGCACGACCAGCCAGAACATCCCGAGCGTGAGACCGACGTCACCAATGCGGTTAACGATGAACGCCTTGTTGGCGGCCGCCGAGTTCTTGAGGTCCTTGTACCAAAAGCCGATGAGCAGATAGGAGCACAGACCAACCCCTTCCCAGCCGATGAACAGCATGGCGAGGTTGTTGCCCAGCACCAACACCAGCATCAACGCGATAAACAGGTTGAGGTAGGTGAAGAACCGGGGGAAATCGGTCTCCTCCGCCATGTAGCCGATGGAGTAGAGGTGGATGAGCGAACCAATGCCAGTGATGACCAGCACCATCGTCATCGAGAGCGGGTCCACCCGGAACTCAAACGGGATCGAAATCGCCTGCGTGCTAATCCACTCAAACAGAGTGAGCACCACGGCTCGCTCCGATTCCGGTTGGCGCATCAGCTGCAGGGTCATCGGCAACGCGATGAGGAACGCCAGCGCAATCGGCGCCACGCCCAGAGCCCCGCAGATGCGGCGGCCCAGCTTGGGGCCGAACGTGTCCACCACGATCTTGCCGCCCAAGGCTTGGAACAGAGATCCGAAGAGCGGGAGGGCAAAAACCCACCAAATCAGCTTGTAATCCATCGTGATCTCCTTAGTTCCTCAGCGTACTGAGGTCGTCGACGTCCACTTCGCGGCGGGCGCGGAAGATGGCCATGATGATGCCGAGCCCGACCGCCACTTCGGCGGCGGCCACGGCCATCACAAAAATCACCATCATTTGGCCGTTCATGGCCGCCTGCTGAGCGTTTTCGTATTTGAGGCCCCACCCGTTTTGGTAGCGCGCGAATGTCAAAAACGTGAGGTTGACGGCATTGAGCATCAACTCAATGCACATAAACACGGTGACGGGGTTGCGGCGCACCACCACACCCACGGCACCCAAAGCAAACAGCATCGCCCCGAGCAGCAAGAACCACTCGATGGGGACATCGTTGACGATTCCCGTCGGTACCATCGCGAGCGGCAACACTAGATTCTCCTCTTGGCCAGGATGATCGAGGCCACGATCCCGACAAGGAGCAACATGCTCGCAACTTCAAACGGCCACGCGTAGGTGGTCATCATTTCCATGCCGATCGCCTGCGGCGTTCCGAACTTCGGATCGACCGCTCCCGGCTTCATTTCGGCCACCGGCCGAATCCCTAGCGCGAAGATGAACAGCACCAGGGCTCCAAAGATCGTGCCCACCACCGGCGCGCTGGTCCACCACACCTTGTGCGGCTCCTCCCGATCCATGCGCAGCATCATCACGATGAAGAGGAACAGCACCATGATCGCCCCGGCGTACACCATGATCTGCGAGATCCCCAGCATCTGCGCCCCCAGCATAAAGTAGAGCGCGGCCAACACCAGGAAGTTGAGCACCAAGCACATGGCGGCCCGCACGGGACGCTGGCTAAACACCACGCCGCCCCCGCCGATGAGGGCCAGGAGCGCGAGGGCAAGAAAGGCGATTTGGTTGGTGGTCACCGACCGGCCTCCAGATTCCTTGAGAAGTGCGTTTTCATACGGTTTTGCCACTCGAAGAGGCCGGGGCCGGGTCCACGAGAGTTATGGAACGTCGTTCAGTGCCATCCACCAGCGAGATGGCTTGGCGTTGTTCGGCTTCGCGCGACTTCCTCGAGGCCGACACCAGATTGAAGTAGAGCAGCGCGAGGAGGGCCACCGCGCCGAAGAAGGCCACCCATCCACCCAGCACGCCGTACATCTCCGTGGCCACAATCCAGATGCCCACGATGATGAAGTTGGCGACCGAGGTCGGCAGCAGGCTCTTCCAGCCCAGGTTCATCAGCTGGTCGTAGCGCAGTCGCGGAAGCGTGGCGCGCAGCCAGATGAAGAAGGACAGCATGAAGACCTGCTTGACCAAGAACCCGGCGGGGCCGAGCCAGTAGTTGAGATCGCGCAGGGCGTACCAGAAGGAGCTCAGGCTCGGGAAGGTCACCGCCAGTTCGTCGTAGTTGAACGGCATGAAGTGATAACCACCCATGAACACGGCGGCAAAGACGCCACTGAACACGAACATGGCCGCGTATTCACCCATGAAGAACACGGCGAACTTCATGGACGAGTATTCGGTGTGATAACCGGCGATGAGTTCGTTTTCCGCTTCGGGAAGGTCGAACGGAGCGCGGTTGGTTTCCGCCACCAGCGCGATCAAGAAGATCACCGCCGAGAGCAAACCAAACGGCGTGAACAGGAACCAGTTCTGCACCTGCGGAATGACGCCCCACAGCGCCTTCTCCTGCTCAGCCACCATGTCGGTCATCTTGAGAGAGCCGGTGGCCAGGGCAATGCACGCCAGCGAGACGCCCATCGCGAGTTCGTAAGAAATCAACTGTGCGCTGGCGCGGAGGCCGCCCATCAGCGAGTATTTGTTGTTGCTGGAGTAACCCGCCAACACGATGCCATAGGCACCCAAACTGGAGATGGCCAGCACCCACAGGATGCCGATGTCAATGTTCGCGGCCGGGGAGAAGTGACCCCAGAATCCGGTGTGCGGCGTCCACGGAAGAGTTGCCCCCAGGGCAAAGGCCGGGAACAGGGCCAGGGCCGGCGCGATGACGTAAATCAAGCGGTCCACGGCGCTCGGCTTGATCTCTTCCTTGAGGAAGAGCTTCACCCCGTCCAGCAGCGGCTGAATGAGACCAAAAGTGCGGATTTGCCGGCCGTTGGGGAGGGTGATGGTGCCGCTGCGGTTCGGGCCGATGCGGTCTTGCATCCACGAAAGCAGGCGGCGCTCCCACCAAATGATGCCCGGCACCAGGGTGAGAATCGGAAGGATGACGAGGATGACTCGGACCAGCGCCATAAAGGTGCTGCCCGGCATGCCCGCGATGGTGAACTCGTTGTTACTAGCCCCTTCGAGCCAAGCGGTCACCTGTTCCATGCCTCTCGGACTTTACCTGCCTCCTAGCAGGGATTGGAGTGCCTGGACCACCGCGTCGTTGGAGCGCGTAAGGCCTTCGGGGTTCGCCAATCGAACCCCCGTTTCCGGAATGTCTTGGTAGCGTGCCCCGGCGTAGGCCGGCACTTGCTCGGCGATGGCGTCCATCACGTCGCGAGCGTGGAAGTACGGCGCACTGGAGCCGGCGCGCAGCCCAAGTTCCATGGCAATCTGCCACGGGGCCTTGCTCTCGCCCGGCGCCTTCAGGATGCGCTCCATGCGCTGCACCCGGCGCTCACTGCTGGTGTAGGTTCCGTCGCGTTCGGCGGGGAGTGCCATCGGCAAAATTGCACTGGCGTAGGCACAGGCTTCGGTTTGCGCACTGTCCACCAACACCAGGTTCGCCACATTCTCCAAGGCCTGGGTGGCAAGGGCCGTATCGGGGAAGTCGCGGATCGGGTCGCAACCCACCAGGATCAAGGTGTCAATCTCACCCTTGGCGGCGGCTTGCAGGATTTCGGCGGTGTTCATGCCGGCGGTCACGGCTTCCCCGCCCGGGCCGAGGTCCGGCGCAAAGCCCATCTCGCGGCCACCCTGCTCATTAGCGTGGTTGACCAGGCCGTTGAACTTGCCTCCCGCGTGGCTGGTCAGCAGGGCCAGAGTTTGGTAGGCCGTCACCCCGTTGGCTTCATCAAAGAGGCCGTGGGTCGTAATCGCCGCGAACTCGGTTCCGCGCAGGGCCTCAGCCGCTTCGCGCAGGCGGTCAGCCGGCACGCCGGTTTGGGCTTCCGTCCACTCCGGCGTGGCAATGCGGGTGGCGTCGGCCAGTTCGGGGGCCAGCAGGTTGGCGAGTCCGGCGGCCAATTCGGCGGCTGTTCCCGGCCGGTAGCGCAGCACCACGTGGGCAAAGCTTTCGGCTTCGCTGGCTTCATGGTGGGCCACCACCACTCGGGCTCCGTTGCGGAACCACGCCTTGCGGGTGCGCAGATAGCTCATTGGCTGGTCGGCGGCGAGGTTGGTGCCGAAGACCAGGATCGCCAGAGCGTTCTCCAGGTCGGCGATGCCGTATTGCACTCCCGGCAGCCCGGTGCGCGCCTTCAGCATTTGGCTCGCGGGCAGCAGCGTCTTTTGCCAGCGCAAATCCAGGTGGTTCGTGGCCAGCGCGGTGCGAGCCAGAGCCTGCCAGGCATAGTAGTCTTCGTTGGAGAGCATGGTGCCCGCGAGGACCGCCGTGCGCTTCCCTTCGCATGCACCGAGAACCGCCGCGTAGGCTTCGCTCCATTCCACCGCACGGAACGCCTCGCCCTCGCGGACGTGCGGCACCTGAATGCGGTTCGGGTTGTTATAAAGAGCGTCGTGGCCGAACTTGGTCGTGTCGCTCGTCCACTCCTCGTTGACGTCCTCGTTGGTGCGACCATTGATGCGCACCAGGCGGCCCGAACGGTAGTCGTAGAACACGTTCGTCCCGCACGGCGTGAGCGTGCAGAGGCCGGGTCGAGTTTCCAAATCCCAGGGGCGGGCGCGGAAGCGGTACTTGCTGCTCGTCAGCGCACCCACCGGGCAGATCTCGATCACGTTGCCGCTAAAGCGCGATTCGAAGTCCGTCAGTTGGAAGGTCGAGGGCTGCATCGAGGCCCCTCGGAAGCGGAAGGCGAGCTGACTGTCGCCCGAAATCTCTTCCGTAAAGCGCACGCATCGGCCGCACTGGATGCATCGCTCAAGGTCGAGGGTGACGTACTCGCTCAGCGGGTACGCCTTGGGCAGGTGGCGCTTGACTTCCAGGAAGCGGGAAGTGGAAGGCCCGTAAGCCAAAGTGTTGTTTTGCAAGGGGCATTCGCCGCCACGGTCGCAGATCGGGCAGTCCAGCGGGTGGTTGATCAGCAGGAATTCCAGGACGCCCTTGCGGTCGCGGTGCACCATTTCGGTGTCGGTGTAGACCACCATGCCTTCGCTGGCCGGCAGGGTGCAGCCCGCTTGCGGCTTCGGCATCTTGCGCACGGAGCCGTCAGGCTGCTTGAAGCCCACCTCGACCAAGCACATACGGCACATGCCCACCGGCTTCATGCGCGGGTGGTAGCAGAAGATGGGGATCTCTAACCCCAGTCGCTTCACCGACTCGACAATGAGCTCACCCTTGGGAACGTGCAGCTCAATGTCGTTGATCGTGATCGCGACGGTTTCGGTTTGTACGGCGGCAGCCATGCGTGCTTCCCTGGCAGGCACTGATTTACCCGATTCCCGCGAACGAGAATCGGACATCCCGGAGGAGAGGCCCCGTAAGGTCGCGGTTCTTCACACGTCCCCGTATTTTTGCTAGTCTTGCCGCAAGTTCCAAGAGATATAATTTTGGGACCCTAAAGCGGCACGTACATCGCGCGCCGCGTGGAACTGAGTTCAGATGAATCTCTTTAAGTTAAGTCGCACCGCAATGGTCGCGGGTTTGGTGGTCACGGGGGCGCTATTCAGCACGGCCTCGGCGGTCGCGGCACCGGCTTCGGCTTTTGCGACCCATAAGGACATCGCGATCACCGTTCGTGAGTCCGCTAGTTTTTGGGATACGGTGGGCATGCTCGCTCAGGGGGTCGGTACGGTCACGCACCGCGACCCCCAGGGCAACGTGGTCATTCGTCTCTATAAGGGGATTTCCTACGAGGAAGCGCTGGAGCGTCTTGAAGGGCGCGCCAACGTCCTGAAGGCCGAACCCATCGCCCCGCAAGCCCCGATCTTCCTGCAGATCCGCAGCGTTAAGGGCCTCCGCAACGCGATTGAGGAGTACCGGGAAACCTACGCCGAGTACCGCGAGGCGATTGGCTGGGAAGAGGATGACAAGGAAGGAAAGGAAGAAGGCGAAGAAGGGGATGAAACCCCGGGCCTTGACTATATCGAGTCTTACCTCCAGTACATGGAAATCCGTGCCTACCCGGCGGATGACTGGGATGGGAGTGCCTACTATGACTGGGCACGCAATTACATCGCTCAGCAGAACAACAAGTACGAAGGCTTCATCGGTGAGAACCGAGAGCGACAGCAGCGCCTGACGGGCCCCGGTTTCAACCCGAATTTCCAAGGCGCTGCGGCTCCGACCTGGACGTATATCGGCGGCACGGACATCAACGCGCCGTACCGCATCTACTTCGGTCTTAGCCCCGTGAACGGGCGCATCAATGCCGTCGCGTTCCACCCCACCAACCCCAACACATTCATTGCGGGCGGAGCCGAAGGCGGCGTATGGCGCACCACCGACGCGGGCGTGAACTGGACGCCACTCGGCGACGCGTGGCCGACCATGGGCGTCAATGCTCTGGCCTACAAGCCCAATGATCCGAACGTGATCTTGGTCGGCACGGGCGACCTAAACGGCGGCGCCAAGCCCGGAATCGGCATCATGCGCTCTGCCGACGGGGGCAACACCTGGACCTCCACGGGGACCGGGGTCTTCGGATCGGCCCGCATTCGCCGCATCTCGTTCGATCCGGATAACAACAACATTGCCTACGCAACCACGGCTACGGGCAACGTAGTCCGATCGACCGACGCGGGCGCGACCTGGAACGTGGCTTTTGCCAATAGCCAGCGCTGGACGGAACTGGCTGTGGGCGCCCCGCGCTCCGGCGGTCGCAATATCTGGGCCGGTGCCGGCGGTAGCGGCAGCACCCCGGTGCTCTTCCGTTCGCAAGACCAAGGGGCAACCTGGACCGCTATTACCCTCCCGGGCACAGGGACAGGCAACATCGGCGTGGCCGCGTCTCCGGTCAACCCCGACACGGTTTACGTGATGCGCACGGGCGACCGCCAGATCTACAAGTCGATCAACGCCGGTGTGACGTGGACCAACACCACCACGAGCTTCCCCAACGGGAACTCCAGCCTGGGTGCGACCTACAACTGGTCGCAAAGTTGGTACGACTGGTACCTGCGCTGCTCTTCGCGCCCGACGGCTTCGGGCAACGAAGACGTGCTGTATGCCGGTCTCATCGACATTGTTCAATCAGTGGACGGCGGGGCGAGTTGGCGCAGCATCGGCGGCGGCAAGAACAGCTCCGGCGTGTGGCAAGCCGCCTACACCGGAAGCGCCATTGTCCACCAGGACAACCACGATGTGGCGGTGGACCCCAACAATCCGAACCGGATTCTGGTGGGGACCGATGGTGGCGTTTATCTTCTGACGTTCAACGACATCAACAACACGATCCAAACCGACGACACGATCACCTACGGCAACCTCAATCGCCGTCTGGGCGTGACGCAGTTCTATCGCATTAGCCAGCACCCCACCAATCGCAACTACGTGATGGGCGGGACGCAAGACAACTCGACCCCGCACAGCTTCGGCAACATCGCCGACTGGGCGAACATCGGGGCGGGCGACGGCTCGGGCAACGCGATCAACCCGTTCAACATCAACCAGCAGTACGACTCGTCGCAAGGACAAAACATCTATGCGACAACGAACGCATATGGTTCTAAGACGACGATCGCCAACGGCGGTAGCACGTTCACAGGCCAGAGCAGCATCCCGTTCATCGGTCTGCTTCGCCTGGACCCGAACAACGGGCAATACCTGTACGCCAATACGTCCTCGCTCAACCGGTTCAACCGGGCCACGGGAACCTGGACGTTACAACTGGGCGGACGAGCCCTCGACACGAACTCGATCAACTCGATTGCGATTGCGCCGGGTAACTCCAACCGCATCCTCGTGGGTGGCGACGGCCGCATCGAAATGAGCACCGACTTCGGTGTGAGCTTTGCGCGCATCGACCGCCAAGGTCAAGCCAATGGCTTGCCCAACCGCGTGGTAACGGAAATTGCGTTCCACCCCACCAACCAACAGGACGTGGTGGTGACGCTCTCCAGCTCTGGCACGCAACACGTCTATCGCTGCACCAACATCGATGCGGCCACTCCGGTCTGGACGCCGGTGGGCAATGGCCTTCCGGACATTCCGGCGAACTCCATCGTCCGCCACCCGGACGATCCGAACAACACCTGGTACGTCGCGATGGACGTCGGTGTTTGGATGACCAAGAATGGCGGTGCCACTTGGACGGACATCACGACCCCGCGCGGCCTGCCCCGAGTGCGAGTGGACGAGCTCGTCATCAACGGCGTGACCCGCCAACTGACCGCCGGTACGTTTGGGCGCGGCATGTGGCAGCTCGAAATCGAGCCGTACATCCTCAACACCCTCTCGGCCGTGCCGAACCCGGTGGTGGGCGGCAACACCAGTGTGGCCACGCTCACGCTGAAGCGACCGGCCCCGACGGGTGGCCTGGTGGTGAACCTGACCGACAATAGTCCGCTCATCACGGTCCCGGCGACGGTGACGGTGGCAGCGGGCGCAACCTCGGCCACGTTCAATGTCACGACGACCAGCGATGTGTCGGATTACTCCGGCACCATCACGGCGGAGTACCTTGGCGATGAGATTCAAATGAACCTCAACGTGCTGGGTGAGCCGCTGCTCATCCCGGCTACGGCCACGCTGACGAATTTCTCGAACGTGGGCGGCACCCTGAACGATCTGCGCGTGAGCGATGACGTTCGTTACGGCCTCCGCGTCGTAAGCTTCGAAAGTGGTCTCCCGACGGCGGTCTTCAGCTACGTGGCCCCCACCGGGTCCATCAGCAGCCTGACCTACCGGTATGAGTTCCGCAGCGACGTCCGCAAGGTGCCCTGCGTGGTCCATGTTTGGAACTGGAACACGAATGCCTGGGAACTGCTGTTCGCAGCCCCCTCGGCAGTAACGGACTCGGTCCGCACTGGCACGCTGAACGTGGCGAACCACATGAACGCGAGCACGCGCGAAATTCGAATGCGGGTCTCGAGCCCGCGCGAAGTCCCGCGGCTGCCGCGACCGTTCCTTTACCTCGACACCGCGACGATCCAGGTCATTCGCTAACCCGACCCCAAGGCCCCAAGTGCACTCCGCATTTGGGGCCTTTTTCTTGCCTCCCGCCTTAATCCCGACAGGAAAGTGCAGATTCCTTGTCAAAATGGTCGTAGAGAACTGAGCGAGTATGGAGACGATGTCGAATCCCGTAGAAATTTCCAACGATGATGAGCTGCTGCAACATCACGCCGAGCGTGATTACGAGTGGGGCTTTGTCAGCGATGTGGAAGCCGACACACTCCCGCCGGGACTGAACGAGGACGTCGTCCGCAAGATTTCCGCCATCAAGGGTGAGCCCGAGTGGATGCTAGAGTTCCGCCTCAAGGCGCTCCGCCACTTGGAGACCATGACCTACCCGAAGTGGCCGAACGTGGAGCACACCGCTCCCGATCTCCAGGCCATTTCGTACTACTCCGCGCCCAAGAAGCTTCCTAAGCTCAACAGCCTGGACGAGGCCGACCCGGAACTCATCCGCACGTTCGAGAAGCTGGGTATCCCCCTCCACGAGCAGATGATCCTGGCTGGGGTGGCCGTGGATGCGGTCTTCGATAGCGTCTCCGTCGTCACCACCTTCAAGGACAAGCTCCGCGAAGCGGGCGTCATTTTCTGCTCCATGAGCGAAGCCATCAAGGACCACCCGGAACTCATCCGCGAGTATCTGGGCTCCGTGGTGCCCTACAGCGATAACTATTTCGCCACGCTCAACACGGCGGTCTTCACCGATGGCTCGTTCGTGTTTATCCCCAAGGGGGTGCGCTGCCCGATGGAGCTGAGTACCTACTTCCGCATCAACGAGCAGAACACAGGTCAGTTCGAGCGCACGCTCATCATTGCTGAAGAAGGCGCTTACGTCAGCTACTTGGAAGGTTGCACCGCCCCCAAGCGCGACGAGAACCAGCTTCACGCCGCCGTGGTGGAACTCGTGGCCATGGCCGATGCCACCATCAAGTACAGTACGGTCCAGAACTGGTACCCCGGCGACAAGGACGGCAAGGGCGGCATCTACAACTTCGTCACCAAGCGCGGCATCTGCCGGGGCGATCGCAGCACCATCACCTGGACGCAAGTTGAAACCGGCTCGGCCATCACCTGGAAGTACCCCAGCGTCATCCTCAAGGGTGACGACAGCGTGGGCGAGTTCTACAGCGTGGCCCTCACCAGCCGCCGTCAGCAGGCCGACACGGGCACCAAGATGGTCCATATCGGCAAGCGCAGCCGCTCCACCATCGTCAGCAAGGGCATTAGCGCCGAGTACGGCCAAAACACGTACCGGGGCTTGGTCAAGATCAACGCCGGGGCCGAGGGCGCGCGCAACTACAGCGTGTGCGACTCGATGCTGATGAGCGACCACTGCGGCGCACACACCTTCCCCTACATCGAGGTGAAGAACAACACCGCCAAGATGGAGCACGAAGCCACCACCAGCAAGATTGGTGAGGATCAGCTGTTCTACTTGGCTCAACGCGGCATTAGCGAAGAGGACGCCATCAACATGATCGTGAGCGGCTTCTGCAAGGACGTGTTCCGCGAGCTGCCGATGGAGTTCGCCGTCGAAGCCCAAAAGCTTCTCGCCGTCAGCCTCGAGCACTCGGTCGGCTAAGTCTGGTCTGTCATTCGGTATGGTGAGCTATGCCGAATGACAAAGCCCAAATCGAAGCGTGGATGGCGCAAATGAACGCGCACACACCCGTCCGCACCCGGGCGATGTTTGGGGGGCACGGCTTCTACGCGGGGGATATCTTCTTTGCCCTCGCCGACGATAATCACCTGTACTTTAAGGTCGACGATTCGAACCGCGCTGACTTCGAATCGCACGGGATGGAGCCCTTTGTGCCCTGGCCCGAGGCGGCCCCGATGGGCTACTACCCCTTACCAACGGCCATTCTCAATGACCCGGAGGAACTCGGGGTGTGGATGGATGCAGCGATCGCCGTGGCCGAGGCCAACAAAAAGCCCGCTCGCCCCCGCAAGAAGAAAGCCTAAGGGCTGGCCTCAGGGGGGTTTACGGCGCGGCCCGGACGGGTCTCCAGCTCTTCCACAATCCGGGAAGCGTAAGGCTTCAGCGGGTCAAAGTTCGTCGCCAGATTGAGCATGTAGATGAGGAGCGACATCACCACCGTCGCGCCGATCATCGTGCCAAAGCCCTGCGCCACGCCCATCCCAAATCGCACTCGCCAGTTCTTGGTGGCTTCGATTTGATCCTTCAGCAATTCGTTCTGCTCCCGCAGAATCGTCAGCAGTTCTGACTCGGATTCTTGGTTCATAAGCAACTTATCCACGGCATTCCTTACCATCCGGCTGCGATCGGCGAAAGGAGCAGCATCCTTTGCCTAGCCTCAACCGTATATTCCCTTGATTATGAGTGCCCTGACACTAATGTCCGTGATGCTTGCCTCTTCTGCAAGCGCCAAGGAGAAGCAACCGATCCTGACCGGAACCCGATCTGCGCTCACCCAATCGAACTCCCTCTTTGGTCCGACCGGCCTGATGACGGTGCCTACGGCCTACACGGCGGACCCCGGTCAAGTGGCCTTTGGGACCAGTTTTGGCGACGGCGTCCGGGTGCCCAGCATCAACTACGGCCTCATACGCTACGTCGAGGTTGGCGGTGGGTTTGTGGACCGCGACAACGGCCGCAATCGCTTCATTGGCAACGCCAAGGTCACGATCATCCCGCAAAACTTCGGTAACTTCGAAGTCGGCATTGGGGTCATCGACGCCCTGGACGCCATCAACCAGACGGCGTACTTCGTTGGCTCGGTGGACCTTACGCCGCCGAACTGGGATCCGACCGGCCGCGTCGGTTCGCCCATTGCGCTGAAGGCGCACGCCGGGGTGGGCACAGGCATCTTCCAAGAGCGCATCTTTGGTGGCGCGGAGCTGCTCTTCCCCAACCAGTACTCGCTGATTGGCGAGTACGACTCGGAGAACTTCAACTTCGGTGTCCGGTATGTGCATGACGATCGCTTCCGCGCTCAGTTCGGGGTGCAGAACAAGTCGATCTTCTTTAACACCACCTCGATACTCCAGTTCTAAGCTGGTGGTTGTTCCGGGTTTTCCCAAACCCAGAACAACTTTCGCCTTGTCCTTGTCCTTCTAATCCATGAGTTCTGCGGGAGAGTCACAGATATCGGACCCCAAGGTCCGGGTGTTTCACGCCTGTTTGGTCGCGCATTCTCGCATCTCCATGCAAATGGAGGAGTACCTCGCGCGTGCAAACACCCTCCCGATTCGGGATTACGACGTGCTGGTCACGCTCGAAATGGCGGAGAACAGCACCCTCCGCATGAATGAACTTGCCGAGCGGGTGGTCTACAGCCGATCGGGACTGACTCGCCTGGTCGATCGCCTCGCAGCCGAGGGTCTCGTGCGCCGGCAAAAGTGTGGTCGTGATCGTCGCGGGATCTATTGCATCCTCACCGACGAGGGCCGCGCCGCCCGCGAAGCCGCCGGTCCCTTTATACTGCACGCCATCCATCATGTCTTTGGGCAGCATTTTTCGGTGAAGGAAGTCGAGACCCTCTTGGCCATGATGTTGCGGGTCCACGCGGCCACCGAGAACCCGATCCCGCTCCCTTAAGGCCTTACCGGGCTCAGGCGAACTTCCCCTGAAACGGGTAGTTTGCGCCCCATGCCCCACGATGTATGGCTGAAAAAAGGCCGCGAAAAGAAGATCCGCAATGGATACCCGTGGGTGCAACGCGGGGAAATTGAGCACGGCGAAGGCGAACCCGGCGGCCTGGTGCGCGTCCGCGATATGGACGGGGCCACGCTCGGAACCGGTACGTTTAACCCCGCTAGTCGCTTCCCGGTGCGCATGCTCACCACTCAGGAAGAGCCGATCGACCAGGCTTGGTTTGCTCGCCGCTTGGCCAAAGCCGACCAGATTCGCCGCACCCGCCTGCAAAACACGGACAGCTGGCGCGTGAGCGGCGGCGAGAGTGACGGACTCAGTGGCCTCATCATCGACCGTTACGGCGACCATCTCGTGGTGCAAGTACGCACGCTGGGCATGGAGCGCCTCCGCGACCTCTGGTACCCGGCCCTGCTGGAAGCTCTCAAGCCCGCCAGCGTTTACGAACGCAGCGACATGGCCGGTCGTAACGAAGAACGCCTGAGCCCCCATGCCGGCGAGCTTCTCGGCCCGGTGCCGGAGACCGTGGTGATGCACGAGGACGGGCTGAAGCACACGGTTTTGATTAAGGAAGGCCTCAAGACCGGCTTCTATTTAGACCAGCGCCAAACCCGCCGCGCCTTCGAAGCAGCCCTCAAGCCCGGCGATAAGGTGCTGGACGTGTTCTCTTACACCGGGGCGTTTGCGATGCGTGCCGCTCGGGCCGGGGCCTTGCCCACCGCCGTGGACATGAACCCGCTCGCCGTGGACACGGCCCGCGCCGACGCCGCCCTCAACGGGCTCGAATTCCCGGTGGTGGAAGCCAACGCCTTTGAATTCCTGCCCAGCGAAGCCCCCGGCACCTACGATTGGATTCTGCTGGACCCGCCCGCCATCGCCAAGACCGCCGAAAAGCGCGACTCGCTGAAGTGGGGGATTTGGAAGCTGGCGTACCATGCTCTCCCCGCGCTTAAGCCCGGTGGCACCCTCATCGTCAGCGCGTGTACGTACCAAATGTCGCTGCCGATGCTGGTGGACACGGTGCGACTGGCCGCCAACGACCAGCACGTGATTCTGAACCTGGAGCACATGACCATCCAGGACATTGACCACCCGGCCCCGATCCAGTTCCCTGAAGCACTGTATCTCAAGACGGGTTGGTTCCGGCGCGCGGACTAATCCCCGCGCCCGATCAGCTTCGCATAAACCATTGGAACCGCGTGCCCATGGCTGCCACCGCGATCACCAAAGCGGCCTGCGCAAAGCCGTATACGGTCATGATCTCGAGCCCTTGGGCGCGGAGGGGTGTATCCCATACCACCCAACCGATGCCGTCGTGCAACTTGGTGATGCGGATGAAGGCCGGCACCAAGTGCGTGATGGCAACGTAGCCCAGCATCGCGTTCATTCCGGCCAGCGCCAGCGGGCGCACCCAGGCGGGGCGCATGGTGGCGAGACTTTCGAGGCCAGCGAGGGTGAGTAGGCTCAACCCGGCCGTCATCGGGAAGTAGCTTAGCGTGGCCCAGTCTTTGCGGATGCCCCCACCCTGCGGCAGGCACATCAAACCCACCAAAACGCAGATGCAGCCCGCGCGGAGCCACGCCCGGATGCGCCCGTCGCTCGGCAGGCTGTGGGCGTAGGCGATTCCGGCTAAGGCGAGGATCGCGAGGGTGGTCTTTGACCAATCTCGCCCATCCAAGAGCAATACCCAGACGACTGTCGGCAAGCCCAGCCCCACCGCCACCACACCCCAGCCATCCACCGGCTCCCGGTGCGTAGCTTGGAGATAGAACGAACCCGCCCACACTCCGGGTAGCACGATCGCGAGGTACTTGAAATAGCTGAACTGATACAGTTCCTTGAGCGGGGTCCACGCACCGAGCTGCGGACCGAACGCCCAGCCTTCGGCCACCATCGTGAAGAGCACCATCACGGCCAGGGTGAGGCCCCACAACCATGCGGGGTGGCGGCGGGTGGCCCAGGCAATCACGGTGCCGAAAAAAGCCATGTTCGCCAGCACCAGCAGGATCACATCCACCCGCACGAATCCAAACGGGCCGCCCGGCCAGGGATACAGCCAGATCACCGCCGCTAAGCCCAGCACCCCCACCCCCTGCCCCACCGGGTTCACCCACGCGGGCAAGCCCCGAGGCCAACGCCCCCAGGCCAGCGCAATCAGAACAAACAGCCCGAGGCAGGTCAAGAGTTGCGGCACCGTGTGCGGCTGCCCGGGCTGTTGCAGTCGCCCGAGCTTGGTCTGCTCTACCACGTAGGCGAACATGGCCAGGGCAAGGTATCGAACTACTCCCCGCCCCCAGATTTTCCCTGTCGCTCCGCTCTCGGCGTAGCGCGCCTGGGCGAGGGGCAAGGCCGCGCCCAGGGCAAACAGAAAGAACGGAAACACCAGATCGACCCACGTGAGGCCGTAGCGCGTGGGGTCGAGCTTGTACGCGGGCGGCGGAATCTGGGCGTGATACATCCAGCCCGGCAGATGCCGATCGTGCACCCCACCGAACGGGATCATCCCGCTCAGCGCCATGCCGAACAGCGCCAGCCCCCGCAGGGCATCGAGCGCGAGGGCGCGCCCGGGATCCGGGGCGGGGGATGCCGTCATGAACCGGCGGGCGGACGCACCAACAGCAGGGTCGAACTGCCCCACATCGTCATGTGCAGCGCCACGCTTCCGATGGCCACTCGGTCCGCCCAGGTGTGCCCCTGCGCGCCCAGCACCAGCAGGTCCGCGCCCACGGACTGCATGTAGGGTTCCAGGGATTCCGCCGGGGTGCCGTCTACAATCACGTGCTCCACGTTCATGCCAGCGGGGGCAGGGCAGGCTTCCTTCAGCCGTTGCAGTAACGCGTCTCGATCCAAGACCGGCAAGTTCGGCATGAAGGGCGTGGGGTCCGGTAGCAGCGGGCCGAAGTCCACCGGCCGCGTATCCACCACTGTCACCGCAATCACTTTGCTTAAGCCGTGTGCCTGCATTCGTCCGAACTGCTGCCACGCCTTCTGGCTATACGGGCTCAGATCGCTGGCAAACACGGCGACATGCGCCCCGTCCGCCGGGGCCGACTTGATGAGCAGGGCACTGGTGTCGCCTTCCATCGCCAGGCGGCGCGTCACGCTGCCCATAAACAAATTGTTGAACCACGACTTGGGCTCGCTCTGCGCCACCACTAGGTCAACGCCAGTGGCCTGCGCCCGGGCCAGGAGTTCGCTAGCCGGGTCGCCGTAGGCAATGGTAGCGGCACTGGCGCCCAGGGTTTGGCGCGCCGATTCGGCAATGGCTTTTGCTGCCGATTCCTGCGCTTCAATCACTTCCACCGGTACCGTCGCCCCCGCCCCCAGGTACGCCGGGGAACTGAAGGCAATGGGCTCGGCCACGGTCTGCACTTCGATCTCCGGACTGGAGAAGCCCAACGCCGTCATCCACGCAAGGACCGCGTTCACGTCGGAGCCCGGTTTGATTCCCACCAATACGCGCATACCTTCAGTGTAACCCTTTCCGCGGGGGCAGAGACCCGAAGATTGGCACCAATTCGCTGCTGGTAACGTTGTTACAGATATGGATCTCATCACCAAGTGCATCGCGCTTGGCATGGCGGCGGCCGCCACCGCCGGTCTCGCCATTAATGGCGTGCGCGGCAGTCTTCCTCAATCGTCCTCCCAAATCATGAACACCTCCCAAGTGGACCCGGCCACGGGCCTCACCTTCCGCACCACGCCGCCCGAGCGCGAAGACCGCCTCATCCTCTCCGATGCCGAGTGGAAGAAGAAACTCACGCCCGAGCAGTACAAGATCCTGCGCAACCACGGCACGGAGCCGGCGTTCTGCGGCGTGAACCTCGAATCCAAAGGCGAAGGGGCTTACCACTGCGTGGGCTGCGACCTGCCACTGTTCAACGCCACCGAGAAATTCGACTCCGGTTCCGGCTGGCCCAGCTACACTTCGCCGTTCAACAAGGACAACCTGTGGTACCGCCTGGACACTAGCTACGGGATGCGGCGCATCGAGGTGCTCTGCGCCCGCTGCGATGGCCACCTCGGCCACGTTTTTGAAGATGGCCCGCCGCCGACGGGACTGCGATACTGCATCAACGGCACCATCCTTAAGTTCAAACCGAAGGAAAAGGCCACTAGCTAATCCACCAGAAAGATGAGACCCGCTGAACAATGAGAGGCGGGGCTCGTCACTGCTCGTATGTTCAGCTATTTGCTCATGGCGGCGGTCGTCGCCCCGGCCCCGTTTGTGCCGAAGACGGAAGATATGAAGGCGGCCTTCACCTACTCCACCGAGCGGCGCGGCCACTCGATGATTGTGGTGGCTGATGGCAAGACGATCTTTGAGGAGTACAAAGCTCCTCACACCGCCCGTAGCGTGAACCCCCTGGCTAGCGGCACCAAGACCTTCAATGGTGTGGTGGCCCTGGCCGCCCAGGCGGACGGCCTGATTGACCTGGACGACCCGGTGGGCAAATACCTGCCGCAATGGCGCGAGGGCAACAAAGCCACGGCCACCATCCGGCAACTATTGAGCCTCGAATCGGGCCTCGGCACCACCGGCGGCGGCTTGCGCGGCCCCAGTTGGGAAAGCGTGCTAGACGACCCACTCACGGCCGAGCCCGGCACCAAGTTCCAATACGGCCAGGCACCTTTCAACACTTTTGGCGCGGTGATTGAGGCGGTACTACAAACGGAGAGCTACGAGGCGTACCTCACCCGCCGCATCTTCAAGCCGCTCGGCATCTCCGCGCAGTGGACGCGCTGCGACGACGGACGCCCGCAAATGGGCGGCGGCGGCCAGATGACCGCCCGCGACTGGGCCACTTACGGCCAATTCATCCTCCAACGCGGTCAGTGGGAGGGCAAATCCATCATCCCCGCCGATCTCTGGGATGAACTGGTGAAGCCCGCCGCCAGCAACCCGCGCTACGGCCTCTCCTGTTGGCTCTTCCTGCCCGCCACCGGCGGGGGCACGCCCGTGAATGCGGCGCCAATTGCCGCACCGTGGGCGCCCAGGGATATGTTCATGGCCGCCGGGGCTGGCAATCAGCGCCTTTACATCGTTCCGAGCCAGAAGCTCGTCATCGTGCACCAGGCCACGCTTCCCACCGATCGTCGGTGGAGCGATGTCGGGTTCATTGCCCGGGTCTACGGCCAGCCCGATCCGACTCCGGACTCCCGCACGGGTCGGGGCTCGCGCCCCGGGCTTGGCGGTGGTCGCTTGGGTGGCGGGCGCTAATTGGGCTCGGTGGGGAGCTCTTCCACCACAAAATCGTCGTGCCAGTCCACGACGGTGACGTTGGTGGCCAGTTCTCCCCGCAGCCGCTCGTAAAGGCTGTCGTCCGAGAGTTCGTCCAGGGTCTTCTCCACCCGCAGCAGTTCCCCTCGGCGGCAGTACGCCAGGTGGACAACCGGATCGCCAGGGGCCACGCTCGGCATGGTCGTCATCCCGACGACCACCCCGTTTACCGGGCTGACAATCGTGTTTTGCACCCGCCCGGTAAGGGCGCGGTTGGTGGCCAGGGGCTGGTCGCGCCGCACCAGGTCGCCGGGAGCCACGTGGAACTGGAGGAAGCCCCCTTCTTGCGCCCGCACCCAGTTGGTGGTGTCGGTTTCGATGCGGTACGACGGCAGCACGCGCTCCCCTTCCACCATGTTGAGCTTGATGAGGGCGTTCGTGATCCCCTGGGTTACAAACTCCAGAATCGCGGGCTCCACCTTCCACGTTTCGCCGGCTTCCACCACAAAGGTGGGGCAACCCCGCTCGCAGGCGGCGCGGCGCAGACTGCCGTCCGGGCCTTCGCCGCTTAGCAACAACTCGGCCCCAAAGCCGCGCGCAAAAGCCGCCGTGCGGCGGTCGGTCAGGTCGGCACGCACATTGGGGAAGTTGGTGCGGCGAATCGCTGCCGTGTGGATGTCAATCCCGTAGTCACAATTCTCGATGATCTCGGTGGTGACCACGTGCGCGATGCGGCTAGCCAGGCTCCCCGTGGGTGTGCCGGGAAAAGAGCGGTTGAGGTCACGGCGATCCGGCAAGTACCGGTCGTGCCGTTCAAACCCCAAGAGATTGACCACCGGAATCAGCAGGAGTGTGCCTCGCTTGAGCGTGAAGGGCGGATCCACCACCAGGCGCTGCACCACGCCCGTGCCGTTGATCTCATCGCCATGCACGGCCGCGCTTATGAAGACCGTGGGGCCGGGCTCGGCCGACCGCCGCACCACGATGGGGAGTTCCAGACTGACGCCGCTGTACGAACGGGTCAAGGGGATACGGATTTCTTGCTCTTCGCCGAGTGCGATCCCTCGTTCTGCCCAAAAATCCCGCGCCAAACCGTTTCCATTCTTGCATAACTCGGGCGGTCGCCATAATGGGGCGGGATGCTAGCCTTACTTCTTGCCGTTCACACCTCGGCCCCGGTCGTGGCCCCCAGCCCCCTGGCCGGGACGACGATCGTCGTGGATCCGGGGCACCCGAGCGAAGTCGGCATCGGCACGCGCGGGGCTCGCGTGACGGAGCTCGAAATCTGCTGGAAGATCGGTCTCTCGCTCAAGGAGTATCTCAAGCGGAAGGGCGCGACGGTTGTTCTCACCAAGGATTCGATGAACCAGATGGTCCGCAACCAACAGCGGGCCGAGGTCGGCAACAAGGTGGGGGCGAACTACGTGATTCGCCTCCACTGCGATGCGGCGGACGGGCGCGGATTCAGCACCTACTACCCTTCGCAGCAAGGCACCGTGCGCGGCGTTACTGGCCCCAGCGCCCAGGTCATTGCCGAGAGCAAGAAGTTCGCCGCCGTCTTCCACCCCGCCTTGGCGCGTGAGCTCGCTGGCCACCTCCGGGATCGCGGCCCCAAAACGGACTTGCAAACGGCCGTGGGTGCACGGCAAGGCGCCCTCACCGGCTCCATCTTTAGCCAGGTGCCGGTGGTGCTCATCGAGATGGCGGTGCTGACCAACCCGCAGGATGAGGCCTGGATCGAGAAGCGGGAGAACCAGCTGCTCTATGCCCAGGCGATCACCCATGCGACCGAGGCCGTTTTCCGCAAGCACCCGGCAACGAACTAGCGCTTATCCACCAACCGAATGCCGCGCGTGGCGTGGTACACCTGCCCAAACATGTCGGTGGTGCGGACCTCAACCGGCACCAGCCCCTTGCCGGCTGGCACCGTGAGTTCGGCTCGCCAGATGTGGTTGGAATTCACCGCGCCCGGGAGCGGGCGATAAGGAGCCGTGATGGCCTTGTCGCGCTCAAAGGTGGCCAGATAGACGGGGTCTTGCATATTGGCCTTGGTCATGGTTTGCCACTCGCCTCCGCCGATGCGAATCTCAACCTTGCTTCGCTCCGAGCCGCCGAAGACGTTGGTCATGATCTCGACTTGGTCACCGGAAGACGCCACATCCGGGGCATAGATATTCATCTGGTAGCTGCTGGGGGCACCCGCTGCGCGGAACTCCATGCTGTACTGATTGCCATCGAAGGTGTAGATCAGGTAGCCGTTGGGGGCACCATCCCGCATCGTGGTGTGGGGGATGCCGCGCTCGTCCGGGGCGCCTTGCCACCAACTCCCGCAGGCCGTCACCGTCACCACGTGGTGGTGTTCACCTTGGCCCGGCCAGCCTTCCTCCTTGCCTAAGAACTCATGCGACTGGAAGTGCGTGTGCGCGGACATAGAGAGCACATACGGTCGGTCCTTGATGAGTTCAAACAACGCCGCCTTATCGGCGTCTTGCATGCTCATGATCGGGATGTGCATCATCAGCACCACGAGTTGGTTTTCGGGCACGCGGCGGAGATCTTCCTTCAGCCAGGCGAGCTGGCGCGGGCCGAGCGCGGCCGTATAGCCGCCGTTGTTGGCCCCCGGCCACCACACGTTGTCCAGCGCCACAAAGTGAGTCGCGCCGTACTCGAAGGAGTAATAGGACGGGCCGTAAATCTTCAACCAGCGTGAACTCGCCCGCGCATCGTCCGGCGTGTCGAAGTTGATGTCGTGGTTGCCCAGCACGTTGTACCAAGGCAGCCCGATCATGGCAATCACGTGCGCCAGCGGCTCCATCACGTCGAGATTGTCGAAGACGATATCGCCCAGCGTCACGCCGAACATGGCCCCTTCGGTGTTGCCCTTCAGGGGTTCCACCACGTCGCGGGCGATGTAGTCCACTTCGCGCAGGTCGCGCGGCTGCGTATCACCAAAGACAATCGCCTTGAACTTATCGGGCTCGTTCTGCCGGTGGAGCGGAAAGTCAATGCTTGCCGGGAGCGGACCGGTGGGTTCCATGCCGCCGTAACGGGTTTTGGGCAGCCCTTCCGGCGCGTGGATGTAATAGAACTGAGGCAGTTGCTTCTCGTCCACCGGGGTCATCCAGCCCCGCGGCTTGATGACGAAGAACGGGGTCATGAACTCGTCGTAAGTCAGCGCCCACCGCCCGTCCCGGTCGGTGGTGGTGATGGAAAGACCGTTGCTCACCTTGACGTTGGCGAGACCAGGTTCGCCCGCGTCGCGCTTGCGATTGCGGTTGCGGTCTTCGAACACGTATCCCGAAGCCATGGGCGGCAAGGCGGGCAGAGTCGTGGCCGGGGCCGCGCCGGTAATCATCAGGGCCAAGGCACTCGCGAGGGCAGGCATACTCTCGCATCTTAACCAATTCCGACCCGAGAAGATGTCAACAAGATGTCAAGATTGCGGCCCGCTGGGATAAGTTTTGTGTTACAACGAAACCATGGACGCAGTCAATCGGTTGGAGATCGGGTTTCGCCCCCCGGCGGTGTGGCACCCGGCCCTGGACCAGGCCAAATGTGAGCTCCGCCGCCGAGCGAACACCGACGAAGTGCGCTTTATCCCGCCGACGGAGTGGGTGGTGGCAGTGCTCAACCTCGGCGAAATCAGGCTAGATGAGCAGGCGCGTTTGGCCGGCCTGTCTCGCCCGCTGCTCGCACAGGTGCCTAGTCCCCTCACCCTCACCGGCGAGCAGTGGATCCCTGCCCCCAACCCCACCATGCCGCGCTCCGTTGCGGTCGGCCTCGGCACGGATGTGGCCGTGCTGGCGGCGGTGGCCAAGGAACTGCAAGCCCTGATGCCGCCCCGCGACGCCCAACCGGAGTTTCTCGGTGGATTTGAGTTTGCCCGCCTGCGCAGCCCCCAAGAAAAGGCCCGCAGCGAACTCGGCCGCGCCGTGCGCATGTCGCCCGCGCCGATTCTCCCCGGCTTCGCCCTTAGTGGCCTCGAGTTTTTGCGAGCCTCAGCCGGCGTCAACGGCCCCGAGTGGCAAACGGTGGACCAATTCCCCTTCTCGGGCTAGCGCTCAAACCACTAAGGGGTCAATTTCGCGCCACGGAATCATCACAAAGTCGCGCTCGCGGGCGTGGGGGTGCGGCACCACCAAACCCTCGGCCACGTCGCTCCGAAGTTCCAGTACGCCGTACTGGATCAAATCCAGGTCCAGCACCCGCGGACCGTAGCGCGGCCCCGGCGTACGCCCCACCGCTTGCTCCACCGCCTTCAGCATCCGGAACAACGCAATCGGCCCCATGGCCGTTTCACCCCTCGCTACGGCGTTGAGAAAGGTCGGCTGGTCTGTCTCGTACATCGGCGCGGACTCCAAGAACGTGCTCACCCGCTCCCATCGCACTGCTTCGCTTAGCAGTTGCAGGCCGCGTTCCAGGTTCGCCTCACGTTCCCCCAGGTTGCTCCCTAGGGCAATCACGACCGGCGTCAAGAGAGAGTCACTCCTTCGCGCTTGGGGGTGCGCTCCATCAGCGCTTGCACCGCCGTCCGGGCTTCGTATTCACCCGTAATCACCCGCCACAGCACCTCGTGCACGGGCATCGGAACGTCGTACTTTTGCGAAAGGCGCCGGGCTTGCTCACTGGTCGGCACGCCTTCCGCCACCTGACCGACTTCTTCCAGTGCCGCGCTCAGACTCCGCCCCTGCCCCAGCGCATAGCCCACGCGGTAGTTGCGGCTGAGCTTGCTGGAGGCGGTGGCAAAGAGGTCACCCACCCCGGCAATCCCCATAAAGGTATCCAGACGCGCGCCCATTTTCATGCCCAATCGAGCCATCTCGTTGAGCCCCCGGGCGAGCAAAGCGCCCTTAGTGTTATCGCCAAACCCCAGACCGTCACCCATTCCGGCGCCGATGGCCAGCACGTTCTTCAGCGCCCCCGCCAGTTCCACCCCACGGATGTCATCGCTCACGTAAACCCGATAAGTGCGACTCATAAAGGCGTCGCGCACGCGCTCGGCCGTGGCTTCATTGGTGCTGGCGGCCACGGCGACGGTCGGAATGCCCCGAGCGAGTTCCACGGCCAGGTTGGGTCCGCTCAGGGCCGCCACTTCCACGCCCGGGCACTTCTCTTCCAACAAGTCGGTCAGCAGGCCGTCGCCGTGGTTCGTCAGGCCCTTGCTGGCAATCACGATCCGCCCCGGATCCTTCAGTTCGTCCAGCACTTCACCCACGGCGGCAGTGGGTACGGCGATCACGGTCATGTCCGCCGGTTGGCTAAGGTCATCCCAGGCCCCGACTTCGACTTCCTTGGGTAGCAAGAACCCCGGCAAATACCTCAGGTTTTCGCGGCGGCTGCGCAGCGCTTCCAGGGTCTCTTCATCGCGCCCGATGATCCGCACATCCAGGCCATTCCGGGCCAGCACCAGCGTGAGAGCTGTTCCCCAACTTCCTGCGCCAACGACGTGAACCTGCATACGAGCCTCGCCTAGTGTAACTCCAATGGGCCCGGTTTGTGGGCGTTCCTGCGTCCAGTCCTTGCCTCAAACCCTCGGGCGAAGTATCATGGCGAGAGGAATCCGAGCGGTTGCCGTTGTCGTCGGCTCTCCAAGTTGGAGTGAGGGCGGTCGAGAGCGGCAAGAAGCGGATCCTCAATATGGCGGACTGGCCCAGCCGGTGGCCGCCACTGGAACAGTAAGTACCTATGCCACTCGATCCGCAGTTGAAGAAAGAGACCATTGGTAAGTTCGGTCACCACGAAGGCGACACGGGCTCCGTTGAGGTGCAAATCGCGGTGCTGCAGAAGCGCATTGAGCAGATTACCGAACACCTCAAGGTCAACAAGAAGGATTACCACTCCCGCCAGGGCCTCCTGAAGATGGTGGGCAACCGCCGCCGTCTGGAAGGTTATCTCCGCTCAAAGGACATCGAAAAGTACCGCGAGCTGATCAAGGCGCTCGGCATCCGCGAAGTCCGTCCGAAGTAACCGCTTCGCCCTTCCCTAACCCCAAACCCATATGATTCATAACCACACCTTCGAGGTGGGGGGCAAAACCCTCAGCCTCGAGACTGGCCGCGTAGCCAACCAGGCGGGCGGTTCGGTCCTCGTTGGTCTCGGCGAAACCGTTGTTCTCGCCACGGCGACCATGTCCAAGACGGCCCGCGAGGGCATCGACTTCCTGCCGCTCGTTTGTGATTTCGAAGAGCGGCGCTACGCCATCGGCCGCATTCCCGGTGGCTACAACAAGCGCGGTGGCCGACCCTCCGACCGCGCCATCCTCACCAGTCGCCTGATTGACCGCCCGATTCGACCGCTGTTCCCGAAGGGCATGCGCAACGACGTGCAGGTCATCACCATGGCGTTCAGCGTGGACAAGTCCTCGTCCCCCGATGCCCTCGCCATCACGGCGGCGGGTGTGGCCCTCGCGGTCTCGGACATCCCGTTTGCGGGCCCGGTGGCCGGCGTGCGGGTGGCCGACGTGGACGGCGAATTCGTGGTGTTCCCCACTCACGAAGAACTGGCCAAGAGCAAGATTGACCTCGCGGTGGCGGGCCACAAGGGTGCCATCAGCATGGTGGAAGCCGGGGCCAGCGAAGTCAGCGAAGACCGCATGACCGAAGCCCTGGAGTTTGCCCACAAGATGATCAAGGTCATCTGCGGCGAAATCGAGAAGTTTGCCAAGAAGGCGGGCAAGGACAAGCGTGAGCCGATCCTGGACAAGGCTGACACCACCCTGGTCGATGAGATCAAGAAGAAGGAAGCCAAGACCATCTCGAGCGGCATCTTCGACCCGGACAAGGCCAAGCGCGAATCCGCGATGGACGACCTGGCCAAGGAACTGATTTCCAAGTACCAAGAAAAGTACGCCGGTGATGACGCCATGAAGAAGGCGATCCCGGGGGCCGTGGACAAGGCGATCAAGGACACCATCCGCAAGTTCATCATCGAAGACGGCAAGCGCCCGGACGGCCGCAAGGTGGACGAAATTCGCCCGCTGGAAGCCATCGCCGGTCTGCTCCCCCGTGTGCACGGCTCCGGCCTGTTCACCCGTGGCCAAACCCAAGTGCTCTCCATCTGTACGCTGGGCCTGCCGGGCGATGCGCAATCGCTCGATACCCCGCTGGATGAAGTCACCAAGGAACAGCGCTACATGCACTACTACAACTTCCCCCCGTACTCGGTGGGTGAAGTGCGACCCCTGCGGGGCGTAGGCCGCCGCGAAGTGGGTCACGGGGCCTTGGCCGAGCGTGCCCTGCGCGCCGTGGTGCCGGTGGACAACCCCGAATATCCGTTCTCGATCCAGGTGATCTCCGAAGTTCTGGAATCCAACGGTTCCACCTCCATGGCCAGCGTGTGCGGTTCCACCCTCGCGTTGATGGACGCCGGCGTGCCGATCAAGGCGCCGGTGGCCGGGATTGCCATGGGCCTCATGAGCGACGGCAAGAAGTTTGTGGTGCTGACGGACATCCAAGGCATCGAAGACTTCTGCGGCGACATGGACTTCAAGGTGGCCGGGACCCGCGAGGGCATCACCGCCCTGCAGCTGGACACCAAGCTGGACGGGATTCCCGCGAAGGTGCTGGCCGATGCGCTGGCCCAAGCCAAGAAGGCCCGCTTCGCCCTGCTGGACTGCATTGAAGCGGAAATCAGCGAGCCGCGCGCCGACAACGGCCGCACGCCGCGCGTCGAATCGGTCAAGATCGAGCCCAGCAAGATTGGCGCTCTGATCGGCCCTGGGGGTGCCAACATCCGCAAGATCACGGAAGCCACCGGCGCGAACATTGACGTGCAACAGGATGGCCGCGTGGTGGTGGGTGCCGATACCGGCGAAGCCGTGGAGCGCGCCGTGGCGATGGTCAAGGCCAGCACCGCCAGCCTGGAAGTGGGCACCGAGTTCTCCGGTCCGGTCACGCGCATCATTGGGCGCGGGGCGTTCGTGGAGATGCCCGGTGGCCGCGACGGCATGGTGCCGACCGAAAAGCTGAGCACCGTGCAAGTGCGCCGACCCGATGACCTCGTTGCTGTGGGCGACGTGATCAAGGTGAAGGTGGACGAAGTGGACAGCCAAGGCCGCGTGAACCTGACGGCCCTGGGCCTGAACCCGGATCACCCGATCCTGAGCGGAAAGGAACCGCCGCGCGAAAGCACTGGCGACTTCCCGGGCGGCGACCGAGGCGGACGTGATCGCGGCGGACGAGGTGGCGACCGAGACCGTGGCGGACGTGACCGCGACCGCGGTGGACGCGGCGGCGACCGAGATCGAGATCGCGGAGGCCGTGATCGAGACCGAGGCGAGCGCAGCAGCCGATTCTCTGATGGCGACCGAACCGAGCGCAGCGAGCGATCGGACCGTGGCGACCGCCCGGAACGAGCCGAGCGACCCGAACGAGCCGAGCGATCGGACCGACCGGAGCGAAGCCGACGGGATGACGACACCGTGCCCGACGTGCCGGACGACTTCCCGACCCGCAAGCGCGACGACGAAATGAACGCGCGCTTCCGCCCGCGCCGCTAAGCCTTCGTTGGCTTGAAATCGAGAACGCCTTTCCCCTGCGGGAGAGGCGTTCTTTTTTATTCCTTTGCATAATAAGGGCATGATTTGCGCAGTTCTCGCTCTCATGGCTCCGGCACCTATGTATCCGGCGAAGTTCGAGATTCACGCCCCGGCGGCGAAGGCGGTGGTGATGCGCGGCGACCTGCGGGGCTGGGAGCGTGATATGCCCCTCACCAAGGCGGCGAATGGGCAGTGGAGCGTGACCGTAGATGTGCCCCGCGACGCCCGCATTGAATACAAATTTGTGGTGGACGGGGTGTGGCAGCTAGACCCCCGCGCCGCGCGCGGCCCCAACGGACTGGGCGGCGAAAACTCCATCTGGACCGGGCCGGACTACCGCGCCGTGGCCCCGGTGCAGCCCCCCGCCCGCCGCAACTGGGGGCAGATCAAGACGACTTTGACTTCCAAGGAAGGCTATGCGTACGCGGTGGAGATGTGGCGGCCGCCCCAGGATGCCCGGGACATGCCGGTGCTGATCTACAACGACGGGTCGGGTTACGCGGAATACGCGAAGCTCCCCAACCAGGTGCAGAACCTGGTCGCGGCCCGGCAACTGCCGCCGGTGGTGCTGGTGCTGGTGACCAGCCCGAACCGAGAACGCGATTATTGGAAGGAGCCGGACCCGTACTTGGCGTTTGTGGGGGCGCGCCTATTGCCGTGGGTGCGGCAAACCACCGGCGCGGTGGCGCGGCGAGAGCACACGCTGATGGGCGGGGCGAGCCTGGGGGGCTTGATCTCGCTGCGGGCGGGGACGCGCATGCCGGAGACCTTCGGGATGGTGCACGCGCAGTCGCCTTCCCTGTGGGCGGAGCCGATCTTGGCGCAGGCGGCGGGGCTCAAGGGGGCGCGGCTGGCCATTGATGGGGGGACCTACGAGGGCTTTCCGGCGGTGGGCGATGCGCTGGTGCGGCACCAGAATGTGGTGCACCGGCAAGACCGACCTGAAGGGCACACCTGGTCGCAGTGGCGCGAGACGGTCGCCCCGGCACTCCGAGCACTACTTAGCGAAGCCCGATAGTGTTACTCTCAGCTCCCTGCAGTTAAGGCTCAGCTCGCGACGCTTTCAAGTATATTGAGGCAGAGTCCTTTGTAATATCGCCTGATCTCCCATCAACTGTAACTTCAAATCGCCCGTCAGTCGATCTAAATAAGAATCCCTTAACAGCCTTAAACTGACCACCTTCCACATTCTTGTAGAATCCCTTCGGTAAAACCCAAGCTGCTTGACCTGCTAGCAATGTACCTGACTCTGAGCCAATATCAGCTTGATTGGCGTCACAGAACTGCTGGGCAATTTGTCTACATTCGGCTTCTGATAACGCAACTTCACCGTCCACGAACATTACATCGGTGTAGCGCACTGAATAGGGTTTACCGGTTTCCCCATCAAGTGCGATAGCAAACTGAGGGCCTACGCCCGTTGCAACCAGCCGCTCGGCATAATCCTCGAGACGGATGTAGAGAGTGATTCCGGACTCAACCTCCGTGGGTAGCTTTGCTCTGGGCACTTCCCTCCAGCTGACATGCGCCACTTTCCAATTCCTTCCGATTGTATTGAAGTGGGGTGAGAGCGAGATTCGAGTGGCAAATTTCTCACCAACTTGTTGGGCGTCACTCTTAGTCTTTATTCGACTAGTGGGACGCCTTCCGGCAGGACTTTTTGGCAGCTCCGTCAGACGAATGCTACTTAATTGCTCCTTACCTTCGCGAGTGAAGAGATCGAACACCACTACTTCGTCAGACCACCGATGCCTCCTTTCCCCAGCGGCTACTCGATTTGGTTGAAGCATTGCATTAAGCGGCCGTTCGACCACTAGGTGGTTGTCGCGAAGAGTCGGAAACTCAAATATCTCCGACATGTGGTTAAGAAGAGGACGTCCTTTGAGTGGGCTCGCTTTACTCGACTGCGGCAGAAGCAGGAAGGTAGCCAATGCAACGCTCGCTATACCTACACTAGCGACCAGTGTAGTCGACTTTTTCACAAGCCCGGACCTCCCGGAGCTGACTGAGAGTTAGAGGTGAACCATGCTAGCGGTGCCGACAGTGGCCCTTTGTAAACCCCTCGGAATTTCGAAAGAGGGTCTCCCAAGATGATTAGGTCAGGCTCTCCGATTGTATTCAAGAATGACAATGGAGCACCGTAAGCGTTATATGCATCGATGTATGCCTCTCTTGCCTCCCAGATCGGACTGCCTTCCAATAGAGCTAGATAGAAGGCCATTATTCCGGCGTTATCATGGGCAAACTTCGCTTCTATCGTGTAACCAATCACGGCCTGATTCTCGATTGCAAAGGGAACATACCAGTTACATTGCGGCTCGAGAAAGACGTTGAACCCATGCTGGTAAAAGCCTTGGGGGCCAAGACCTGGTTCGAATGCAAGAACCTCGCATCCGGACAGTACTGCAATACCGATCGGAGGCACACCTGGATTCATGGGCGGTAATTGGCCCGGTGAATTGACGATCTCCAGTGCACTCATGCGCGCTGAGATTACATCATCTACTGGACTAAGACCAAGAGGTATCTGCTGCGCATACAGATACTGCTCATAATCCTTAACTCCCCACTCCAGGTATGGAGAAAATTGATTGGTACCTCCATGACCTGAATACAAGAAGTGAGTAGTCTGATCGGTGAGTGTTGCAAGCATATCTTGCTGGGAAACTGTGTCAAGCCCCATAAAGTTGGCAACCACACCATAGTTGCCACCTGATGTTAGCGCGGTCGCAAGTGCAGGAAATGGAGCATTATCGAAATTCCAAAGATCTTCATCAACAGCGAAGGTAATCTTGTTGATTGCAGATCGTCCTACAGATTCACGAACCGTCGTTACAGTTCCTCCGATTCCACCACCTGCGTGCTCCGTAGATTCAACCACTTCTATGCGTAGCTTGATCGTACTTCCGTCCGCAAAGTGTGTACTGTCCCAGCGGTAGTCAAAGGAGACGGAAGGAAGCAATGGACCGCCAACTGGAGGACGACTCGTATGCACAAGTTGATTCCCAATATAGAATCGAGCCTCAACGATCGTGGGTTCCACCACAACCGTACCATTTGGTTGAGGAGTTCCGACGACAGCGGCTGTGGCCCAACCTCGACAAGCCGTACCGCTCCAGTAGTTCGGCATTTGCCCTAAGTCCTCCGGCAAAGTGATTGTCACTGCGGCATGAGGAGTTGCCATGACTAGGCTAGCAAGAAGCGGGAGTGCAACTCTGGTGAAGCAGATTGGTCGTCTAAAAGGCATGGTATTGATTTCATTATAGGGATCGTTTTTTTTTGATAGGTCTTTAGGCCCACAGGTTGGATCTCGGTTGAACATTTGAAGTCAACCAGTTTGTTCCATGAACCTACTTTCGAGTTAGCGGGCACGTAGATGTCGCTAAACTAACGCCTGTGAAGAAGCCGCTGCCCTACATGACCGCGGCGTTCCTCACCGTCTTCCTGGACCTGCTCTCCTTCGGGATCATCATCCCAGACCTGCAAACCCGCGCCGAGAGCCTCGGCCTGCGCGGCGTCGCCATCGGGGCGGTCCTCTCCATCTACAGCGTCGCTCAGCTTCTGGTGGCCCCCTATCTCGGCCGCCTCAGCGACCAAGTGGGACGACGAAAAATCCTCCTCATCACCGCCTTCCTCAGCATCATCGCGGGCGGGGCGTACGCCTTCAGCACCTTCCTCCCGGTGATGATCCTCTCGCGGATCCTGCTGGGCTCGGCCGCCGCTAACCTCGGTGTGGTCTACGCCTACGTCTCCGACGTCACCGAACCCCAAGACCGCGCCAAGAGCATGGGGATGCTAGGGGCCGCCTTTGGCCTCGGGTTCCTGCTCGGCCCGCCGGCGGGGGCGCTGTTAGTGCAGGTGAATCAAGGCCACCCGGGGCTGCTGGGCGCGGTTTCGGCCGCATTAGGGCTGGCCAATTTCTTGTTCATCTACTTCTTTATGCCCGAGGCTCCCATCCGCGAACAGGAGAGCAGCAAGGGCGGCCTGCGCGCCCAGTTCCAGCGGCTGGCCGAAGGCATCCGCACCCCGGGCCTCGGCCCCCTCCTGGTGCTGTTCTTCTTCGCCAACTTCGCGTTCTCGAACCTGGAAAGCACCTTCTTCCGACTCGAAAAGACGGTCTACGGCCTCACCGAACTCGAGACCAGTTACGTCCTCGTGTGGGTCGGCATCATTGCGGCGGTGATGCAAGGCGCGCTCATCCGCCCGCTCGTCAAGCGGTTCGGCGAGGTCAATCTTCTGCGATTTGGCTACCTGCTAGTGGCGCCCACCCTCGCCCTGGTGCCCTATACGCCGCCGTGGATCCCGCTCCTGCTCGGCTGCCTCATCATGGGCATCGGCAATGGCATGGTGGGGCCGTCGCTCTCCAGCCTCATTTCTCGCGCCGCCCCGGTGGCGCTGGTGGGGGGCGTGTTCGGGCTCACCCAGTCGCTGGGGGCGCTGGCGCGCATTGTCGGCCCCTCGTTTGGCAACTGGCTGTATGAGTACGGCCCGCACGTGCCCTACATTGTGGGCGGGGCCATCATGATCTACCCCGTGGTGGCGGCCTGGTTCATCAAGCCCCCCAAAGACGATGAAAGCCCCTCTGACCAGGCTCCCAGGAAAACCCCGGAAGGTGGTACAGAAGGGCAAATTGTGACGTCGAGCTAAGCGCTTATTCCGTCGGCTTGGTGGCGGCGTCCTTGGCCACGCTCCACGGCGAAATCACCACGGGCTTGCCATCCACGCTCAGTTGCGCCCAGCCGGAATCCAGCCGTTTGACGGTGATGCCTTCGGCGAGCTTGCCGCCCACCCGGGCAAACACCGGCTTGTCATCCGGGCTGAGGAACACGGCGAGGTGGCCATTGAGGGCTCCCACCGTGCCACCGAAGCGCCATCCCTTGGTGGTATCGGCAAAGGCGCCGGTCTGAGCGGCTTCGCCACTCTCGCCTGCGGCCGGGGCCGCCGCCTTCGGGGTTTCACGCGGCGCCGCACCTGCCGGCGGGCTGGCCGGGGCCGGGGCCCCTTCCGCGCTCATCACCTGGCCTTCTTCAAACATGTAGGTGACCACGCGGTTGGCTTCGTCTTCCATCCGGCCGGCAAAGCGGGCCTGAATCCGGGCCTGCACCCCGCGACCAAGGCGGGCATCGTTCCCCGCCACATTGATCACCATGTGCGTGCTCCAGCCGCTGCGCGGGCTCGGGCCGATGAAGATCACCAGGCTTTCGCTGGCATCCGGCTTGAGATATTCGTCAATCTTGCCGCCCAGGCGGAACGACTTGCCCTTCAGCTTGGCATCCGCGTCCTCCACGCTCATAGCGTATTGCGACTCCCAATCGCGGATCATCTCGTCCACGCCGCGGTTGCGGGCACTGGCCTGGTCGGCCGTTTGCCGGGCGGTCTGCACCGGGTTGAACTGTTGGCGAGGCCACTTGAAGTCCTCCCACTGCTCATACATGCGGCTGGCGGCAGTGACCGCCGGCTTCGCTTTTGCCTGGGGGGCAACATAGGTTTGCGTGACGGCTCCCGTCACCACAACTCCGGCCAATAGGGCAAATCCGACCCATACCCTCGCGTCCATACCAGGGTTGTTCCCAGCAATCTCATTCGAGAAGCCGGGAGAATTGCGAGGTTCTGCCCGTTTAGCCTTCTTTTTCTTCGTACTGAGTCTTCAGCGAGGCCACCACGTTGGGGTCCGCCAGGGTCGTGGTGTCGCCCAGGGCGCGCCCTTCGGCCACGTCCCGCAATAGGCGCCGCATGATCTTGCCGCTGCGGGTCTTGGGCAGGTCGGCGCTGATGTAGATGTCATCCGGCCGGGCGATCGCCCCAATCTTGGCCGCCACCCACGCTTTCAGTTCGGCGATGCGGGCTTCCCCTTCCGGAGAGGTGGGGTCCACACGGTGGCTGGCCCGCAGGATCACGAACGCGGCAATCGCTTGCCCCTTGATGGCGTGTTGCTTGCCAATCACGGCGGCTTCGGCCACCGCTTCGTGGGCCACCAGCGCGCTTTCCACTTCCATGGTGCTGATGTTGTGACCGCTCACCAGCATGATGTCGTCCACGCGGCCCAGCAGCCAGTAGCTACCGTCGCCGTCCACTTTGCAGCCATCGCCGGGGAAATACTTGCCCGGGAACCGCGACCAATACGTCTGCATATATCGCTCCGGGTCCCCCCAAATGCCGCGCAACATGGAGGGCCAAGGTTCGGTCAGGGCCAGGATGCCGCCGGTGCCTTCCGGGTCGCCGGAATCCAGGTTCAACTCCTGCCCTTCTTCGTTCATCAGGGTGGCCGCCACCCCCGGGAAGGGGCGCGTGGCCGAACCCGGCTTGGTGCCCGAGATGCCCGGCAGCGGGGTGATCATGATCGCGCCGGTTTCGGTTTGCCACCAGGTGTCCACAATCGGGCAGCGCTCGCCGCCGATCACCCGGCGGTACCACATCCAGGCTTCGGGGTTGATGGGCTCGCCCACCGAACCCAGCAGCCGCAGAGAACTCAGGTCGCAGCGATCCGGGTACTCCTCGCCCCACTGCATGAACATGCGGATGGCCGTCGGCGCGGTGTAGAGAATGGTCACTCGGTGCCGCTCGATGATGCGCCAGAACCGGTCCTTGTCCGGCACCGCCGGGGACCCTTCATACAGCACCTGCGTCACCCCGTTGGCCATCGGGCCGTACACCACGTAGCTGTGCCCCGTCACCCAGCCGCAGTCGGCGGTGCACCAATAAATATCCGAATCCTTGAGGTCAAACACCCACTGCGCGGTGGCGTACACCCCGGTAAGGTAGCCGCCAGTGGTGTGCATGATGCCCTTCGGCTTGCCGGTGGAACCCGAGGTGTAAAGGATGTAAAGCAAGTCCTCGGCGTCCATCGGCTCGCAGGGGCAGTCGTCGCTCTGGGCGTCCACCACGTCGTGCCACCACTGGTCGCGGCCTTCGTGCCACGCGCCTCGGTTGTAGTCCGGCACGTTGCCACCGGGCTCGCCCACGCGCTCGTACACCAGCACGCCGGTCACGCTGGGCGCACCCTTGGCCAGCGCCGCGTCGGTGATCTCCTTCAGCGGCACCACTTTGCCGTTGCGCCACGATCCGTCGGCGGTCACCACCAGTTTGGCCCCCGCGTCGGTGATGCGCTCGTGCAGGCTTTCGGCGCTGAAGCCGCCAAACACCACGCTATGCGCCGCCCCAATGCGGGCGCAGGCGAGCATGGCAAAGCACAGTTCCGGCCCCATGGGCATGTAGAGGCAGACCCGGTCGCCCTTGGCCACACTCATCGCCTTCAGGGCGTTGCCCAGGCGGCTCACGTGGGTCTTGACTTCAGCATAGGTGAAGGTGCGCACGTCGCCGGGCTCACCCTCGGCGATGAACGCCACTTTGTCCCCCCGGCCTTCGTCCACATGTCGGTCCACGCAGTTGTCGCAGGCGTTCAGCCGCCCGCCGATGAACCACTTGGCGTAGGGCAGCTGCCAATCGGAGACCGTGTGCCACGGCTCCATCCACCGCAATTGGCTGGCCCAATTCGCCCAGTACGCCTGCCGATCCGCCGCTGCGCGGGCGTAAATCTCGGGGTCATTGACGTTGGCCTGCGCCGCGAAGCTTTCGGAAGGGGGAAAAACTCGGTCTTCTTTCAGCAACGTGTCGATGGTGTCGTGACTCACTTCCTCATTTTAGCCCCCTTGGGTCGCGCGGGTGGCTTGCCGACAATGGGAAGTGAGGTTGAACGTGTTACGCCTGAGCCGCTGCATGGGATTGGCCGTGCCGGAGCCCACCCGGGCCGCCCGGTTCTATCAAGACACGCTCGACGTGACCTCACTTCGCACCGAAACTTCGGTGCTGCTGGCCCTGGATGACCTACGGCTATATCTCGACCCCGGCCCGCAAGGCCGCTTGATGTTCGAGATGATCACCGACGACATGGAAGCCGCTCGTAAGCGCGTTTTGGCGCTGGGCATGGAAGTCCTGAGCTGGGGCGGCGCGGGGCACACCAATCTCGTCCGCGATCCGCACGGCCTGATTTGGAACATCCACTGGGGCGAACCCCATGTGGAGAGCCTGACCCCGCCCAACCGGAGCCTCGCCACGAGTTGGATGGGCATCTCGCACGAGGAGCCTTACGCCGCTGCACAGTATTACGCCCAGCTTTTCCAAGTGCCCATGCACGAACTGGTGGACGGAACTTTCGCCTTGTCCAGCGCGGGAGCCCGGTTCCGAGTGCGACGCGGGGCAAACACTCCCACAATTTGGCTGAGCAATGAAGCCGATATCGAAGCCCTGATGAACTCGGGCTTCCAGCCCGGACGGGGCAGCACCCTCGTGGACCCGTTCGGCATCACCTGGGCGCCCAGCCCGCTGGCCCCGTGCGAAAGCGCGGTCGTTAGCATGTAGCTGGTCTCGGCCCGCTCGGGCCCGCCATAATGAAGGCACCTTGGATCTGCGCATCCCCCTTTCTTCGTTCGTGGCGGCTTGTACCCGGCACAACATTCCGCACGTGTATCTACACACGGAAATGGGCGAAACGGAACTCGTCGGCTGGTCGCCTACGGGAGGCTCGATCCTGAGCAGCTCGGCCACTCCGCGCGCCGAAATCGAACAGATCCTTACCCAAGGCAAAATCGAGTTTAGCGAGGGGCGCAGCGCCGAAGCCGGTGCGCACCACCCCATGTGGGTAGCGGCGGTGGCTTATCGCAGCCGCGATGATGCCCCGGGCCTGTGGGTGGACGCCCTGCCCCACGAACCCCGCACCGGCGACGTATTGGAGCGTTTCCACCGCGAATTGACCGAAGACGGCGAAATGGTGGGCCTCACCCTTGCCGAGTTCCTCAACCTCGCCCGGCCGACCGTGGTGGTGCTGAGCCCCGAGGAGCAGTCCCGGTTTGCCGCATCCCACGAGAATGACGCTCCGTAATAGGGGGTGAGATGACCGCAGAAGAACGCAATTGGGGCGCTTTAGCTCACGCGATTCCTTTGGGACTAAACTTGATCACCGGCCTGGGCTGGGTGGCCTCGCTGATTATCTACTTTGCCTATAAGGACAAGTCGCGATTTGTGGCGCACCACGCCGCGCAATCGCTGGCCATGGCGGCGCTGTTCTTCCTGCTGGCCATCGGCGGCACGATCGCGTTCATCTCCCTCATCGGCATCCCCTTGGCCATCGTCATGTGGATCGTCGCGGCGATGGGGGGCCTGATTCTGCCCATCGTGGCGGCCATTAAGGCGAGCAACGGCGAGGAATACGTGGTACCGGTGATCGGCCAAGCCACCAAGAGCCTGACGAATACGTGAGACCCCTTGATATTTCGATGAATATCGAAATATCATAGGGGCATGAATCCCGTCCCGGCGTTTGCGGCGCTGAGTGCCCCCACGCGGTGGGCCGTGTTCCAGTGCATCCGGGGTTGTGGAGGCTCCCTCTACGACCCCGAGACGGGCGAGTGCTTTGGGAGTGATGCGCGGCGCGCCGTCTCCATCAAGGAGGCTTGCTGCAGCGTGGCCTGCGCCCCCAGCACCCTCAGCCATCATCTTTCCGTGCTGCGCGAAGCCGGCCTGATCTCCACCGAGATGCGCGGCCGCCAAGTTTATGCCTGGGTTGAAGACGCGACACTTCAATCCCTGATTCGTCATCTCGCCGAGACTCCGGTGTGCGCACCCGCCGTCTCGACTAGGACATCACTACCTAGAGGAGGATCGTGAATGAGTGAAAAGGAATGCCCTTGCTGCCCCGGCGGCGAGTGCAACTGCCCCGAAGGCTGCGAAAACTGCGACTGCTGCTAAGGCCTGAATGAAAGTGCCCCCGGCTTCCCTTACTTGGGATCCGGGGGCATCTTTATAGGTGGTTTGCGGTTAAGCGCATCGGCGACGGCGAGCGACGGCAAGAAGACCGGCCCCGAGGGCGATCATGCTGGCCGGTTCGGGCACCGCTTCGAGTCGAACTGCCAAACCCGTGTCATTGAAGTAGTTCGGGGCTCCTCCGTTATTGATGGATGCGCGCGTATAAGTGCCGCCGTCGGTCGACCAGTTCCAAGCCAACCAGGCGTCATTGGCGGACTGCGCCATCAGCCAGTAGTTCTGCCCCGCCGTGACCGTCCAACCGGCCCCGCTCACGTCGCGCGTGATGACTTCCGTGCCGACCCCAAAGGAGCCCGAGTTCACGGTCGTCGTGTAGTCGCTACCCACCTGCGAGCCGAGCGTGTTGCTGTTGTCCGCGTAGAGGCGCATCGTGACCTGGGGCGTGCCCGCGACGTGACCCATCGCGATCACCATTTGGCCAATGCTGCCCGTGTTCGCCGATGTGAACTGGAAGCCCTGCACGAACTCGGAACCCACCGCGCTCGACGAGCCCGAAATCGTGGCACCGATTCCGGTGTTGTAGGTGTCTCCACTCCCGAACGTGTTTACAAAGACCTGAGCCGACGACAGCGAAGCGGCGGCGAGCCCAAGTCCAATCAATGTTAATTTCATAGAAATCTCCAAAGACAGTGTAGCTCTGATCAGGAAATTTTAACACAAATGGCGAACGAATCGCGGTAAACCCGTAATTCTACGGGGCGGCTCGGAACGCCGCCAGTTCCGCTTTGGCCTCGGCCCCCACCTTCTCCAGTTCTTCAAGCCACCCCTTCTCGTAAGGTTCCAGCGCCTCCACAATCGTGCGCACCACCAGGTAATCGCGGTACCACTTCTTGTCCGCTGGCACCACGTACCACGGCGCTCCGGGGGCCGCGCACTGGCCCAGCGCGTCGGCGTAAGCCTGCTGGTAGTCATCCCAGCGGCGGCGCTCCTTCCAGTCCCCCACGCTCAGTTTCCAGGCCTTGGTGACGTCCTCTTCGCGGGCCAGTAGCCGCTCCTCCTGCTCCTCCTTGCTGATGTGGAGAAAGAACTTGAGGATGATCGTGCGGTTGGCCGCCAGCATGCGCTCCCAATCGTTGATCTGGTCGTACCGGGCGCGCCAGGTCTTCTCGGGGACGAGGTTGTGCACACGCACCACCAGCACGTCTTCGTAATGCGAGCGGTTGAAGATTGTGATCTCGCCCACCCCCGGGGTCTCCTTGTGGCACCGCCACAGAAAATCGTGCGCGAGTTCCTCGGGCGTCGGCACCTTGAAGCTAGCGACGTTCACCGATTGGGCGTGGGTGGACTTGAGGATCCGGCGGATGGTGCCGTCCTTGCCCGAAGTGTCCATCCCCTGCAGCACGATGAGAAGCGACTGCTGCCCGGCAAAGTAGAGGAGGTCGAAGAGTTCTTCCAGCCGGTCGCCGAGACGCTTGGTTTCCGCCTGGATCTCTTCTTTGATCGCATCCTCGGGAGCTTTGGTCGTGAGCTGGGCAAGGTCAAGGGACTGCGGACGGTCCAGAGGCTGCATGCCCTCATTTTGCCCCCTTTGGGGCGGATAATGGGTTTCTATCCCTCTTGCAGGGTGATCTCACGGCACAGGCCGCACACTTCCGGCATCCCGTACCGGTCGTTGAGATACATCAGCATGCTGCCGTCGCCTTGTTCGCTGATGTCGGTGGTTCCATCGGGGCGGCAGTGGCACGTGACGCGGTGTTCGTCGCCATTCGGCTCGATCAAAACAAGCTCAGCCTTCTTCCCCTCACTGGCGGGTAGCCAGGCAATGAGCCGCGCGTGGAGGATGGTCATTCCCTCATTATCCTCCCTAATCCTGCACACGCTCGCATCACCATTCAATGAGAATGTCCACTCCGGAATCCTCGAGGGACCGGGCCAAGCGCTTCTCCAAGATAAGCCGATGAATCGTGCTGTCGTTCCGTGGAATCAGGGCTCCGGTGAGGCTATGATCCTTGGTTTGGGGGCGATCGATCAGAAAGATGGTGTCCAAGACAGGCTTGGCCAGATTGTCGAGGTCTGATGCATCGAGCCGACGAGGGTCAAGGAAGTAGGTGAGCGTCACTTGGAATGAACTCGCCTGGTCGACGGACTCTTCGTCCAGACCATCTATAAGGTTGCAAGCCTGAACAATGTGCCTCCTCCAAGCCTCTTCCTGAGTTGCCCAGGGTTTCGGGTGCATCCCGCGGACGGAGACCTCAATGAAATGTGTCACCTAGGCGCAGTCTTCCCGAATTGAAGCAAGAATTGCGAGGAAAGGAAGGTGGCGGAGAGGGTGGGATTCGAACCCACGGTGAGTTTCCCCACACCGCATTTCGAGTGCGGCGCACTAGACCAACTATGCGACCTCTCCAGCTAGGTTGGTGATTATGGCTGAACTTCGGTCAGCGATGCGAGGCTGGTAAAGGGACCTTCCCGCACGTCGTCCCTCACCACGTAAATCCCCGGCGCCAGATCCGGCCACGACTTCACCCACAGCAGCGGCGGTCCGGCGGGGTCGCGCCCCAGTTCATCGCGCCACCGCTGCGGGTCTGGCCCCACGATCAGGTACCCCAGCGGCGACTGCAGCCGCCACCACGCGCGGTAGCGCCCCGCCAGCCTCTGCCCGGCCTCATCCACCCGCAGCGATTCCCGCCCGAGTTGCTTGCGGAGTTCGTCCCGCACGGCCTTGCGCTCGGCATCCGGGAGCAGCATGGAGAGCCGGGTGCTCGCCCGCACAAACAGCGGCAAGCTGGCCTCCTGCAGGCCGTCCACCACGTCGGGACGGTCAATGGCCAGGGTCTCGGGCAAGCGGGGGTCGGGCACTGCCGCCCCGTAAACCGGCGCAAATTCCCGCCGCGTCTGCCGGAAAACCGCCAGCCCCCGCCGCATCAGCCCCTCGTTGCCCGTGTGCGTGGCCACCTCGCAAGCGGCCAGCAAGTATGCCGCGCGGTCCAGCAGAGTGCGTCGAGGCGGCTTGCCTTCGCCCCGCCGATGGGTCACCGAGTCTGGCCCCGCTTCGAATTCCTTCACGTACGCCCAAAGGTTGACGGCGGTGGTGGAATCGCTCTCGCCTAGGTAGCGTCGCGCCTCTAAGATCGATGTCACAAAAAGCGCCGTCGAAGAAAGATAGGCAGACTCGCTGGCGCGGGTCTTGGCCGGGAGCTCCTGCTTGCGCAGGTCTTGGAGCGCCCGCAGCCACGCCTCATGATCCTGGGGATTCGTCCAGCGGGGGATAAGCTGTGGGTTCGACCCAACATCGAGCCCTAGAGCTTCTTGTTCCGGAGTGAGCCGCCCGAGAGGATCGGGAGTTAAGCCCAGTCTCGCGGAGCGGTTCAGCGGGCTGCTCAGGGTGCTCACCCACGGCACAATTCGGTCTTCCCGAACGAACTCCAGTTGAACTTGCTTCCACTGGTCGCGGGCCAGGGCTTCCATGCGCCCGTCCCCGGTTTGGCGCGCGTATCCCGCCAGCACCGCCACAAACTCGGCCGAAAGGGTGGCGCGCTTATCCAGTTCCACGGCGCTGTAGTTCAGTTGCTCGGCCTGTTGGTAGATGCCTCCGAACGTCCAGTCGATCAGCGGAGATTGCATCCACTTTTGGAAGGGCGCGTCGAACTCACCCAGCCGGCCCATCACCTGCAGCATCCGCCAATCGCGGATGGCATTCACCTGAAATCCGTTGAGCGGCAGGCCTCCGTATTCCGGGTGCACCCGGGCCTGCAAGTTCCGGAGATAGAGATCGACGTCGGGGACGCCTTCTTCCGTTGAGCCCGACAGGATGGCGAGATCCATGGCCTGGCGGGCCGCCACGTCGTTGGATTCCTTGCTTTGCGCCCGGTCGCTCATTTTGCGGAGGCGCAAGACAAAGACGGCCGGGTCAAACCGGTCACCCCTCAGGATGGGCTCGTGGAAATCACGCGGCACACCGTTGGCATCCACTGCCCAGATTTGGAAGCCAAGATCAGGCACCTGGGTGGAACGCGACAGGGGCCAAAACGCATTGACCATAGCCGGGTCTTCATCCAGGTCCACCCGCACCGGCACGAACGACTGCTGAATGAGCTGGATGATCTCGCGTTCCTTGAACATCCATTTGTCGAACGCCACGGCCGATTGGTTAAGGTCGCTGCCCATTACAAAGAGCAGCGGCAACTCGCGACGGCGCGCTTCGGCGAAGGGGTCGTCGTCCAGAGTCCGCCAGGCAATGGGCAACCTCGCCGAACTGCGCACAAAGTCGCCCGGGCGGTTGGCGGTGGGGCCGAGTTCGGGGGGCGGGATGAGCGAGCGGCACACCCCTGACATTGCGGCCACCGCGACGATGATCACCACGGTGCCCGCCGTCAGCGGATAGTGCCCACGGCGACCCCAAATCGGCATAGGTTCATTATGGTGGAGAGGTCATAATCTTCGTCATGCCGATCACGCTGGACGAAGTTCGGCACGTCGCACGCCTCGCCCGACTGGAACTGACCGAGGACGAGTTACGTGCCTTCCAAACGGAGCTGGATGCCCTCCTGGGGCACTTTCAAGATTTGCAGGCCGTGGATGTAACGGGTGTCGCCCCGAAGCCGCACGCCGTGGCTTTGCAGAACGTGCTGGCCGAGGATGTGGCCCGATTCGGCCTCACCCGCGACCAGGCGCTCGCCAACGCCCCGAAGAGCCGGGCCGGACTGTTCTTGGTTCCTAGCATTCGGGAGGACTGACCGTTGAGCAACAAGCTAGGTCAGCTCACCGCCACCGAGATTGCGGCCGCCCTTCAGCGCCGAGAAATGAGCGCCCGCGAGGTCGCCCAGGCCTTCCTGGACGTAACCGACACCTACGGTGCCTTCCTGCACGTAGATGCCGAGCGCACCTTGGCCGAGGCCGACGCCGCCCAGGCCCGTCTGGATGCGGGCGAAACCAGCCCCCTGCTGGGCGTGCCGGTGGCCATCAAGGACAACATCAGCACCCAGGGCCGGCCCACCACGTGCGCCAGTCGCATCCTGGAAGGCTACATCCCGCCCTACGACGCTACGGTGATCTCCCAACTGCACGGGGCCGGGATGCCCCTGCTGGGCAAGACCAACCTTGACGAATTTGCGATGGGCACAAGCACCGAGAACAGTGCCTACGCCGTGTGCAAGAACCCCTGGGACCCCACCCGGTCACCGGGCGGGAGTTCGGGCGGCTCCGCCGCCGCCGTGAGCGGGGGCCTCGCGCCCATCAGCCTCGGCAGCGATACGGGGGGCTCTATCCGCCAGCCAGCGGCGCTGTGCGGCCTGGTGGGCTTCAAGCCGACCTACGGGCGCGTGTCCCGGTTCGGCCTGGTGGCCTTCGGGTCATCGCTCGACCAAATTGGCCCGTTCGGGCAGACCGTGGCCGATGTGGCCGCAATTTCGCAAGTGATTTGCCAAACCGACGGCCTGGACAACACCTCCTTGCCCGACGCCCCGCTAGACGCGATGGACCTCGCCAACGCCAGCGTGAAGGGCAAGCGCTTTGCCCTGCCGCGTGAACTGATGTCCGACGCCGTGGAAGCCAATGTGCGCGCCAGCATCGTACAAGCAATTCGCACGCTCGAAGCCGCCGGGGCCACCGTGGACCACGTCGACCTGCCTTCTCTCTCCCTAGGCGTGAGTACGTACTACGTCATTGCTCCGGCCGAAGCCAGCAGCAACCTCGGCCGCTTTGACGGCGTGCGCTACGGCGCCCGCGAGGAAGCCCCCGGCCACGTGGAAAGCCTGATGGCCACCCGCGGCAAGAAATTCGGCCACGAGGTCAAGCTCCGCATCATGGTGGGCACCTACGCCCTCTCGGCGGGCTACTACGACGCCTATTATCTGCGCGCGCAGCAAATTCGCGGCCTGATGGTGGCCGAGATTGACGCGCTGTGGGGCGAATACGATGCCATCCTCAGCCCGACGAGCCCTTGCGTGGCCTTCCCGCTGGGCGGATTTAGCCACGACCCGATGGCACTGAAGCAGATGGACTTCTGCACCATCCCTGCGAACATGGGCGGTTACCCGGCGCTTTCGTTGCCGTGCGGCCTAGCCGACGGCTTGCCGGTAGGCTTGCACCTCATGGGTCCGGTGCGCGGCGACGAGCGGTTGCTCGAACTCTCCGCGGGCGTGGAGCGCGAACTGGGGTGTGCACCCCTGCGGCCCGGTCTGGCGTAGGGAGTTGTTATGAGCCGCTCGGAATTCATCCGCCGAGACCGCCAGGTTTTCGCGCGTGAGGTTCTGAGCGGGCATGGCATTGTCGGCGTCTTCGGGGCGCTCGGCGTGGGCGGCATCACCTGGGCATCCACTGGTCAATCGGTGATTGGCTTGGGGACGATGGGCGTTATTGCGGGCTTGGTGGTGGCCGCATCTTATAAGCGCTCGATCTACAAGCGGTGGCACGATGGGCGATTCCGCCACTTGTGGCAAGGCTGCGAGGATCGGCGAACACGGTTCCAGCAGTCGGTCAACGATCTGACGAAAAGCAAGATCGCGGCCCTAGAAGAGCTGCCCCAAACGGTCAATAGCCTCGCCGAAGACCTCTACATTGCTCTGCGCCGGGCCGACCGGGTGGCCTTTGAGATCTCCCGCACGGAAAGCAACCTCGTTCCGACCCAGCAGTATCTGCTGATCGCCAGCAAAGACCCGCAAGCGCAAGAAATGTATCGCATGGCGGACCAAAACATCGCGGAATACCGTCGCCAGATGCAAGCGATTGAAGCCACGGTCCACCGCGCGGAAGCCCAGGCTGCTGTTTACATGACCACTCTGGATTCCCTGCGCGTGCGGGTGCTGGGTCACCGGCTGGCCGGACGCGAAGTGCAGGAATCGGTGCTGCCGTTCATCCAGACCATCGCCGAAGCGCGCATGCAACTCGCCGCCATTGATAAGGCGCTGGAAGAGCTGGAGGTAATGCCCTACCCACATGAAGTGGTACCGCCCCGGATGCCCGAAGCTAGGGCAGAATTGAACATCCCGCCCCAAGCCGCCACGCCGCCCGAAATCCCCGACCACGTCCGCCAGCAGATGGGGGACGGGCCGCAGTGACGCTGGAAGTCATTGCCCCCGCCAAGATCAACACATTTTTGAGCGTCGGGCCGCCCGATGCCTCGGGATATCACCCCCTTCGATCGTACTTTGCCGCCATTTCCCTGGCCGATACCCTGCGCATCACCCCCGGCGACCGCATGGAAATCACCTGCAACTGGCCGGACCTGCCCGCCGAGAACACTTTGACCAAAGTGCTGCGTCTGCTACGCGAATTGTCCGAGGTTCCGCCCTGCCAGATTGGACTCATCAAGGCGATCCCGGCCGAGAGTGGCCTGGGGGGTGGGAGTTCGGATGCCGCCGCCCTGCTCCGGGGCCTGCACCGCCTTTTTCCTGACCTGTGGCCGAAAGAGTTCATGACTTCGGTGGCGCAGGCGGTGGGGGCGGATGTGCCGTTCTTCCTCATCGGAGGTCTGGCCCGCGCCGAAGGCTACGGCGAAAAGCTCATCCCGCTCCCCGATGCCCCCGGCCGATGGCTGGTGGTGGTGCGCCCGGATGCGGGCGTGCCGACCGCGCACGCCTACCGCGAACTGGATGCCCGCGAGCGGCCGTGGCGAGAATTCCCGGATGACCCCTGGACCCTCTACAACGATTTTGAGCGCGTAATGCCGTGCGCCTGCGGCGAGGCCATCGAGCGCCTTCAGGTTCACGGGGCCACCGCCTCCGGGCTTACGGGGTCGGGTTCCGCCGTCTTTGGGCTAGCGCCGGACGAACAAGCCGCCCATCGAATCGCTCAGTCCATGCAAAACGAAGGCTGGCCCTTTGTGCGCCCCGCCCATACTCTCACGAGGGAGGAAAGCTTATGGATGTCGTTGTCTTAGCCGGAGGTGCTCTGAAGGGGGACTGGAGCGCCCTCACCGAGGTGAGTGAACGCTGGCAGCTTCCGGTGCACGGAGAAGCCATTTTGGAGCGCGTATGCCGCGCCGCCGCCCCCCTGGGCGAGCTTCGCGTGGTCGGCGGGCCGGCCGGAATCCCGGCGGGCCAGCACTTCATTGAGAGCCTCGGGCGCGGTCTTAACGCCGTCACCACCGAGCGCATGATGCTTATCACCGCCGACATGCCCGACGTCACCACCGAAGATTTGACCGACGTGGTGGCCCGCACCCCCATTGACGCGGAGATTGCCTATCCCATCATCCCGCTGGCGGCCTGCGAAGCCAAGTATCCCGGCGTGGCCCGCACCAGCCTACGGCTGCGTGAGGGCACCTTCACTGGCGGCAACGTGGCCGTGATGCACACCGAAAGCATGCGGCGCAGCATGGCGCAGATGGAGCTGGCCTACGCCGCCCGCAAGAGCCCGGTGAAGTTGGCCGCGATTTTGGGCTTCGGCACCCTCCTCCGCGTCATTCTAGGGCGGGCCGCCCCGCAGACCTTGCCCATCGCTGCTCTCGAGCGGGCTGCCACCCGCGCCCTCAAGTCACGGGTGCGCGGGGTCATCACCCAGGCCGCCGCGCTTGGCACGGATATTGATAAACCAGAGCAATACGCAGCGTGGCTCAAGCTCAACGGTCTGCCCGCCCCGCAGGGCCTCCGACAAAACTCGTAACTTTCTGGGCTCAAGGGGCTAAGGAATGGGAGACAACCTACCGAACACTCCAATGTGGCCGTTGTTTACCAACTCGATCCGCGTCCCCATCCCCGCCTGACTCAGGAAGTGCTGATGGGCGTTTCGGATGTCCTTGAAGCGGTCGCGTGGCGCACGGGAGACCGGTTGCTCGCCCGAGTGGTGGTGGCGGCCGAAGCTCTGCTCTCACCGAGCGACCTTCAATACGCCTGCTTTGAAAAACTGGGGGCCGAAGGCACGCCCTCCCTGCTGATGATTGAACGGCGGGACCACGAAATCACCGAGCGCGCGGCCTAACCACACGCTCAGCTTCGAATCATTGAAAAAGCGACGAGCTTAGTTGTCTTCGTCGTCGTCCAATTCCGGCGCGGGCTCATCGCCCTTGTCTTGGCCGGTATCCGGGGTCGAAACGGGCACGAGGCCGGCCGCGAGGTCGACTTCGGTAATGCCCTTGATCGTTTGGTTCGGGCAGTTATTACAGACGAACTGAACGTCGACGCCCTGGAACCAGTTGGGCACCACGTCCATCTCTTTGCCGCATTGACACTTGACCATTTCTTGAATTCCTGGATGATTTAGGCCGCTGGCGTGTCGCCACCGAACTCTTCTTCGTAAGCGGCCAGGCTTTGGCGGTGGGTTAACCAGCCGTTCCCTAGCATCAAAATGCCGCCGACCACGTACATCAGGGCGAGGTTGCTCTCGCGCTTCTGACCGGGGTCACGGATGGCATCTTCGCCGCGCACAAACCCCACGACCGCCACCACAAGGATGAGGGCGCCGAAAAGGAAGAACGTGTTTCGCCACCAGACGGGGCGCGCGGGGCGCTTTGCGCTCACTCAGGCTAGGATACCGTGCCTTAGGCGCGGACGTCGAGGATCTTGCCCTTGGTGTCTAGGCCCTTCAGGAGTTCCTGCGCAGCCTGCTTTTCTTGATCCAAGCTCTTCTTGAGCATTTGAACCGCGACGCCTTCTTGCGTCGCCTTGCTCACATATGCGCTTTGCGCTGCCCGGAGGGCAGAAGAAACGCCCGAGACCCCCATACTGGAGATTCTCGGGCGTTCGGGATGAGAACTGGAGCCCCGGTTGGGACTTAGCGGATCGGAATGTTGACGCCGCGCGCTTGGATGATCTCACGCAGGAGCTTGCGACCCCGGTGGATGCGCGAGCGCACGGTGCCAATCGTCGTGTTCTGCCGGTCGGCAATTTCGCCGTAGCTCAACTCCTCGATGTCGCACATCTCAATGGCCGTGCGGTAGACGTCCGGGAGTTCATTGAGGGCGCGGCGGAGCTCCAGGCGGAACTCTTCCATCAGCACGCCGTCCTCGGCGCTCATGGCGTTGTCCGGCAGTTGCAGTTCTTGCACTTCCCCGCTGTTTGGAGAGACCATGGAGTGAATGGACTCGGCCTTGCGGATGGGGTTCTCGCGGCGGCGGCTATCCAGGTAGGCGTGCTGCATGATGCGCAGCAGCCAGTTGAGGAACGGCCGGCCCGGAGTGTAGGAATCAAAACCGCGCCACGCCTTCAGGTAGGTGTCTTGCACCAGGTCCTGGGCGTCGGTGGAGTTTCGGGTGAGCTGCAAAGCCATCGCGTAGGCTCGCCGCTCAGTTTGGGCGCGCATGCGTGAAAAACGATCACTCTCGGCGGGTGTGCGATCCGCAACGACATTGTTCGGGCTCTGGATGATCGGCATTTGGATTTCGCTCCACTACATATCACGGCGCAGTGATACGTGATTGTTCCAAGTATTACACAGAATCGGTCTTTCGCAACCCATTGTTATCATTTGAGCAACATTTGGAGGGCCCTGCGGCCTTTCTCGGCAGACATCCGTCCCTCTTTGAGAGCCATGAAGTACGTCATCCTCACCCGGGACGAGGAAATCCAAAGCGAGGCCGCACGGGCCTTTCAATCGGATGACGAGGTGATCATCACCGACCAGGTGGATGTCGCCTTGGATGCGTGCCAGGGGGCCGAGATGATCTTTGTGGACCTCATCGCCACGCTCAAGGAGCCCCACAAGATTGCGGGCTACGAAGAGTTCGCCATGGCCAAAATGGGCCACCCCGAGGCCAAGGGCACCCCGCTGGTGCTGATTTCCGCCCCGCCGGACTACGAATTGGACTCGATGGTGGGCTACCCCGGCTTTGTGTTCGGCCAGTTTGCGCGCCCCATCACCTTCAAGCACCTGCGCCGCGCCAGCACCTGGGTTTGAGGCTGGCTTAGCCTTTCCTTTTCGCCTTCGGGTGACTCTTGCCAACGGTGTCGCGCAGCCGCTCGATGCTGATGTGGGTGTAGATCTGCGTGGTCGCCAGGCTCTCGTGGCCCAGGAGCTGTTGCACAGATTTGAGGTCGGCACCCCCATCCAGCAGGTGCGTGGCAAAGGAGTGACGCAAGGTGTGGGGGGTCACATCCGGCGGCAAACCCGAGGCCTGCGCCCAGCGGTGCACCACGTTCTGCACTGTGCGCGTCGTCAGGCGTTGCCCACTGGCATTCACAAACACAGCCTCGCTCTTGCCGCTCACCCGCTCCTGCGTCAGGTAGGCCTGCACCGCCCGGGCGGCCGCCCCGCCAAAGACGGCAATGCGCTCCTTGTTTCCCTTCCCGCGCACCCGCACCCGCTGGGTGTTCAGGCCCACGTCGCTCAGATCGAGGCGAACGACCTCGCTAGCGCGCAGTCCAGCTCCGTAAAGCATCTCGAGCAGCGCCGCATCCCGGAGGGGACTCTTGCCCGGTGGAGCCTGATCCAGGAGTTGCCCCGCCTGGTGCGAGGTCAGCACGGCGGGTAGCGGGCGGTGTTTGATCGGTGTAACCAGCGTGGCCGTGGGATCAGAATCCAGCTGCCCAACGGCCCTCAAGTAACGCACAAAGGCGCGAAGGGTGGAGAGTTTGCGCCCTCGAGTGGTGGGTTGAGGCGCATAAGCCCGGAGATACTTTTCGAGGGTCTCCGGGCTTAAATCAGGCTTGCCGCCCGTGAACACCGCCAATTGGGCGAGGTCCGACCCATAAGCGCGCACGGTATGGGGCGAGCGCGTGGCCTGGAGATGGTCCAGAAACTCCTGGATCCAAGCCTGCACACGCCTACTCCTGGTACCGCTTAAAGATCAGCGTCGCGTTGTGCCCGCCGAACCCGAACGAGTTGGACAAAGCCACTTCCATCGGCATCGGGCGCGCCACATTCGGCACGTAGTCGAGGTCGCACTCGGGGTCCGGCACTTCGTAGTTGATGGTCGGCGGTGCCACCTGGTCGCGCAGCGCCAGCAGGCACGCGACGGCTTCCAGGGCCCCGGCGGCTCCCAGCGTATGGCCGATCATCGACTTGGTGCTGCTCACCGCGAGCTTCTCGGCATGCTCACCGAACACTCCGCGAATCGCCTTGGTTTCGGTCTTGTCGTTCAACTCAGTGGACGTGCCGTGCGCGTTCACGTAGTGCACGTCTTCCGGTGTCAAGCCCGCCTTGCGGATGGCCATGCGCATGGACCGCATCGCCCCATCGCCATTCGGGTCCGGAGAGGTGATGTGATAAGCGTCCCCGCTTTGGCCGTAGCCCGCGAGTTCGCCGTAGATCTTCGCGCCCCGCGCCAGAGCATTCTCCAGCGTTTCCAAAACCAGTACGCCGCAGCCTTCGCCCATCACAAAGCCATCGCGTTCCTTGTCAAAGGGACGGCTGGCCCGCATGGGGTCATCGTTCCGCGTGGTCATGGCTCGCGCCGAGCAGAACCCGGCCAGGCCCATCTGCGTGATGGGGGCTTCTGCCCCGCCCGCCAGCGCGGCCACACAGTCGCCGCGCTGGATCATAGCGGCGGCTTCCCCAATGGAGTTCGCCCCCGTGGCACAGGCCGTGACGATGCACGAGTTCGGACCCCGTAGCTTGTGCAAGATCGAGACGTAGCCACTGGCCATGTCCGGGATCATGTAGGGGACCAAGAAGGGTGATACGCGCGACGGACCCTGAAGGTGTAGCTTCTTGGTCTGCTCGCTCATGGTGCCCAGGCCGCCAATGCCCGAACCGATGACCACGGCCGTTTCGTCCCGTAGCCCCTGGTCTTCGGGGAACTTGGAGTCCTCCAACGCCATTTGCGCAGCCGCAGCCGCGAACATCAGGAACCGGTCCATGCGGCGCGCTTCCTTGCCATCCACCCAATCTTCGGGCACGAAGTCTTTGACCTCGAAACCGATGCGAGTGGCGTAGTCACTGGTGTCGAGCAGGGTGATTTCCCCGGCCCCATTGGTGGCGCTCTTGAGCGCGTTCCAATAGGTTTCGACCCCGGTGCCTACGGGGGATACGACGCCAATCCCGGTAATGACAATCCGGGGCGTTTGGTCAGAAGCCATAAAGTGTGGGTCCCTTCACTTCGTCGGGAAGGGGATTGGGCTTAGCCCTGCTTGCTCTTGATGTAGTCGACGACGTCTTGAACGGTCTTGAGGCCTTGCGTGTCCTCGTCCGGCACGTCAATGCCAAATTCTTCTTCAATGGCCATCACGAGTTCAACAACGTCGAGGCTGTCGGCGCCCAGATCATCGGTGAAGGAGGCGCTTTCGCTCACTTCGTCTTGAACGTTGAGTTCTTCCTTGACGACCTTTTTGACGCGATCGAGAATGTTATCGGACATGTTTTTGTAGCCCTGCGCGCGATGGCGCGGAAAGGCATATTACCACCGGGTTCCTACGTCCCCGCGCGGGACCCCGGTGCGCTTTTGACCTAGAGCGTGAGTCCTCCGTCCACCACCAGCGTCTGGCCGGTCATATAACTCGCTCCTTCGCTGCACAAGAAAACCACCGCCGCGGCGATGTCTTGAGGGCTCCCCAGGCGACCCAGAGGTGCCGTTTTGACCACGTGTTCGCGGAAATCCGCCGGCAATTCATGGGTCATATCGGTCTCGATGAAACCCGGAGCCACCGCGTTGCAAGTGATGTTGCGCGAACCCAATTCCTTGGCCACCGCCATGGTGAGACCAATGAGCCCCGCTTTGCTGGCCGCGTAATTGGTTTGCCCGGCCGCGCCGCCCAGGCCGACAATGCTGGAGATATTGACAATGCGACCCCAGCGCGCCTTCATCATTCCGCGTTGGCACGCCTTGATGGTGTGGAATGCGCCAGTGAGGTTGGCGTCAATGACGGCCTGCCAGTCGGCTAAGTCCATGCGCATCATGAGCGTGTCGCGGGTGAGCCCCGCGTTGTTCACGAGGATGGTGATCGGGCCCATTTGGGCTTCAATCTCGGCAATTGCGGCTTGCACTTGTTCGGCGTTGGCAATGTCGGCGCCGAAGGCTTCGGCTTCCCCACCGGCCTCGCGGATGCGGTCCCGGGTGGCATGGGCGTTCTCCGGCTTGCGGGCCAGACACGCCACGGCAATCCCTTGGGCAGCGAGGCCCTCAGCGATGGCCTGACCAATACCCCGGCTAGCCCCGGTGACCAGAGCCACGCGGCGTTCGGCGCTCACGGGGCACCTCCGAGCTTCTTCACCGTTTCTTGTAGGGTCGCGCTATCCACCACGCGGGCTCCCGCAACTTCCGGGGCGATGCGGCGGAGCAATCCGCCCAGCACTTCGCCGTGTCCACATTCCACTTGCATGTTTAGTCCTTGGGCGGCCCAGCCTTGCACCGTTTCGGTCCAGCGCACGGGTTGCACCATCTGTTCGGCCAGCCGAGCCGGCCAGTCCGTTTCCGGCTGGGCCGTGACGTTGCTGACCACCGGCACCGTACCCGCCTGAAACTCCGCGCCGCTCAGGGCTTCGGCCAGGGCCGCCGCCCCTTCCTTCATGAGGGGGCTGTGGAACGCGCCACTAACGTTCAGCGGCAAGACCCGTTTGGCTCCGCGCTCCCCGGCGGTGGCGCTGAGCGCTTGCACCGCGTTCACATCCCCGCTCACCACCAGTTGGCCGGGGCTGTTGTCGTTGGCAATGACTACAATCTGCCCGCCTTGCGAGAGTTCTTCGCACAGGGCTTCGAGCGCCGCGCGCTCCATGCCCAGCACCGCCGCCATGGTGCCGGGGCGGTCCTTGCCGCTGGCCGCCATGATCTCGCCGCGTCGCCGCACGAGTTTGGCCCCGGTGGCCACGCTTATCCAGCCGCCCGAAACCAGAGCCGCATATTCACCCACGCTGTGCCCGGCCATCGCTTGCGGGGTCCAGCCCCCGTGCGCTTCTTGCAGGGCACGGAACGCCGCCACTCCCGTGGCAAACAGGGCCACCTGGGCGTTCTGGGTTTGGCGCAGCGTTTCGGCGTCGGTGTCCCAGCAGAGCTTGCGGATATCGAGGCCCAGCGCCTCACCCACTTCGTCAAACACGGCGGCGGCGGCCGGAGAGGCTGCAACGAGGTCCTGTCCCATTCCGGGGGCCTGGGAGCCTTGGCCCGGAAAAACGGCGACTTGCATACGCTGAAACTTACCCGCGGGTACCCTTCGCGCGGCGTGATTGAGACCTTCCCCAACCCGAAGCCGGGCCGTCCGTTCGTCATTCGGCACGAATGTCCGGAGTTCACCAGCGTGTGCCCCAAGACGGGTCAGCCGGACTTTGCGACAATAATCCTCACTTACATCCCGAACGAAACGTGCATTGAGTTGAAGTCGCTGAAGCTGTATTACTACTCGTTCCGGAACGAAGGCATCTATTACGAAGCTGTCGTCAATCGCTTGCTGGACGAACTGGCCGCCTCTTGCCAACCCCAATACATGCGGGTCACCGGCCACTTCAATGTGCGCGGCGGGATTGGTAGCGTGGTTTACGCCGAAACCGGCCCGGCCCCCGAAGGAATCTTTACCAACGCTTAATCGGTCGGGGCGATGAGGCGCACAGGCGTGGTGCGCCTTGTGCCATCGGCCCGTTTGACCTCCGTCATCTCGGCGGTCCACATTTGCTCATTGAGGGGAGGCAAGGCTGCGTCCCCGTCGGTCACCGGCCTCCAGAGCGCATGGACGAACTTGGGCTCCTTGGCCTCCGCCCGCCAGACGCGGGTCGTTGTTTCATCGGCTGCGGATCGTCCCTCAACGCAATCCCGCGCAAAGGCCCCGAGCGACGCGGACCACCAGCGACGGTCGGCCATCCCGTGTCCCGCGTTGGGCGCCGAGAGATAACTTACGCACTCGGGCATAGTGGGGGCTACGGTGTCCCAGGGGTCGGGGCACCAGAAGGGATCATTCGCCCCGCTGAGCACGAGAGTAGGCACTGTGAGCCGAGATCGGTGGGGGTGCGGGTCCACCACGCCGATGAGTGCCGCCACTTCCGGGTTGTCGAGATCAAAGCTCCACCCGTACTCGGTGTAGTCCTGCACTTGGGGGCTGGGCGCGCCCCAGAGCTCGGCTTGCCGGTTTTGCTGCCATGCGAAGTCGAGATGGTCAAATACCCGCGGGGCGATGCCCACCACGCGCTCGTCGCGGTGTAAGCCCACCCACCAGGTGGTCCACCCGCGCTTACTGGCCCCGGTGACGACCACCGGCGCCTCTATCAGATCCAGCGCCGCCACGGAGCTGGCGATCATGGGGGCAAGCAGCAAGTCCGCGGGGTCCTTTGAGTTCAAATACAGAGAAAACGAGTAGGCGATGAGTTCGTCCTCGATCCGCCCCTCGATCGGCTGCCGAGGAATCTGAAAGAGCAATGCCACCGTCATGCCGCTGGCATCCGCCCACTCTTGGGCCATGCGCAAGTCCTTGTAGTTGGGTTCCCAGCCCGTGATTTCCAAGATGGTGCCGGGGCGTTGAGGCGTGCGAGGCTGAACGAAAATGAGGTCGTGCCACCACGGCTCGCCCCGCCACCCGTGGGTGGAGAATCGAAGTCCGGACCACCCTCGGAAGCCCGAAGCGAAAGTTTCTAAGGGCTGAGAATATGCCCGTACAGGTTCAAGAAGGATTGGCGAAGGGTTCATGGACGTGGAGAAGGGTTGACATAGTTCGCGAAATCCTTCAAACTAAGCATGCTCGTTATTTTGGCGGGCAGAGTGCGGTGCACTATGCAAAAGAGCGTTGGACAATGGTTTGGAGCTGCGGCTCTCTCGATGGGGATGGCTTCGACGAGCTATGCCTATATGCTCCCGGACGCCACGGTCGTCTTGGACAAAGCGGCAAATAACCGCACCCTCACGGTCCGGTATTCCGGTGCTGCGGTGGCCCTAGTTGAGTTGCGCATCAATGGCAAGAGTATTGCCACCCGCACGACCGACGAAGGCACGAACGCCGGCGAAACGAACTTCCGCCTTGATCCGGCCCAGCTGGAAGACGGCGACAACACGATTGAAATCCGCCTTTTCGACAAGGAAGGCACCGTGGTGGGCACGCAAACCACTTCGATTCGCATGGAGCGCCAGGCCACCGGCCCGGTCTTCCTGAAGAATCCCACCAGCGGCACCCAACTGAAGGGAACGGTGGACATCCAGGTCGGCTTCAAGTCGCCCCTGAGCAACGTTTACGTGTCGTTCTTCGTCGACGGCGAGTTCATGAGCCTGCGCAACACCGCGCCGTACCGCTGGCTGTGGGATACCACCCGCGTGACGAACGGCTGGCACGAAGTTCAAGCCTGGGTGATTGATGAAACCAACAACACCTTTAAGACGGAGCGCGTGCGCGTACTGGTCAACAACCCCGGTGGCCGCACCGAGCGCGTGGACGCTGGCGACCCGGTGACCTCAGCCAACGGCACCGTGCCGGTGACCGGTCCCGAAGGTACGACGACCAACCCGCGCGTCGTAGTGACGGGCGATCGCCCCAACCAAGTTCCGACCAGCCTGCCGGCCACGGCCCCGACGACTTCGGCCGCCGCGGGCACCCGCACCCCGGCCACGGGTCCGGGCACGGCTCACGGCCCGCGCTCCCTCACCCCGACGGGTCAACGCCCGCTCACGGGTGATGTGAAGCCGGTGACGGTAGCCCCTGCTGGCGCCCCGGTGCGACCGGAAGGCAATGGTCCGGGCGTGGTGGAAGTCACTCCCGCCGAAGGCAATAATAACGGCCTCATGGCCACGATCCCGCCGGTGGACCTGACGGCCGCCGTGGGTTCTATCCCGCTCACTTTTGGCACCCGCGTGCCCAACATCGGCGAATACACGATCTCGATGGGCGGCAAAGCCGTGAACTTCGACGTGCAGCCGCGAGTGGAAGAAGGCATTGCCCTCACCCCGTTCCGCCACCTCTTTGAGAGCGCCGGCGGCTACGTGCAGTGGGATAACGCCACCAAGACCGTGACGGCCACCAACAAGGACCAGAAGGTTTGGTTTGCGATTGGCAACATGATGGCGAACGTGAACGACGTCAGCATCCCGCTGGAGCGTGCCGCGTTCATCGACCACGGTCGCTCGATTGTGCCGCTGAGCTTCTTCTCGAACGCTCTGGGCGTGAGCATCGAATTCGACGCCCGCACCCGCCACGCGCTGATCAGCACCAACACGGCTCGCCGTTAAGGCCCGAGCCCATAACAATCAGAAAGCCTCCTCGGCGCCAATGGCCCGGGGAGGTTTCTTCTTTTCAGGCCTCTCCCGCCGCACCGTAATGTTGCGAGGGCAACTTACCGATGAGAAAAGGAGAAGTCTCATGCGCAAACGGTGGTCGCTCCCGCCCCGGATTCAAATGGTCCTGATGGTCTTCATCGGGATCTTGATGCTCGGTGGCCCCTTGATCTTGGCGTTCTACAACGAAGCCAAGTTCAACACGGAGCAGCAACTGCAGACGGAGATGAAGTCGTACGCGATGATCGCGGCTTCATTAGTGGATGCCGAAGAGCATGAAAAACTGGTCAGCGCGGACCAGATCACGACCGATCTTTACGACCGCCAGAACGAGCGGATCCGGACCCTGGTCGCCAATGCGGACGATATCGCCTACGTCTACACCGTCCGGCGCAAGGACAATCGGTTCTACTTCGTCCTCGATCCTACGCCCGCGGGTGACCTCAACGGCGACGCCGTGGATGATAAGTCGTATTTGATGGAAGAGTACGAGGACCACACGCAGGAGATGGTGGCGTGCTTCGACTCGGGCCAGCCGATTGTCGATCAGGCCTCCTACACAGATAGATGGGGGACCTGGCGATCGGCTTATGCGCCGATTAAGAATGCCGAAGGCGAGGTCGTGGCCATCGTCGGGGTTGACCGCTCTGCAGCCGTAGCCGATCAAGCCCAAAGCGCCCTCTTCTTGCGTACGCTGATTTACGCCTTCCTCTTCGTTTTGCTGGCCCTTGGGATGGCCGTCTCCCTCTCGACCGTGATCGCCAAGGGGGTGGGCGAAAGCCCGCTTGAGCTCATTGCTTCCCGCGTGAACCGCACGGTCGTGGAGAACATCATCCTCGCCCTGGGGGTGGTATTGCTGGTGCAAGCGGGTGTTTCCCAGTACCAGATCATTCAAAACAGCCGGAACACGTCTCACGCCATCGAAAAGCTCGAAAGCCTGCGCATCGCCCAGAGCGGACTGCGGCATATTGCTGACGAGGAGTCGACGTTTGAAGCCAATGTTTTAGTCGAACGCCTGGTCGAGCGGGGCGAAACCAAGCTCGCCGCCAACCTGCAGGAAGCGGTTCAGCGCTCGCTTACGAGCCGGCAGGCCGGTCTGAACGAAGTTCGACGCGTCCAGCTTGGCATCGATACTCAACGCGCCACGATCTCTTCCACTCTCGACGAGATCGGTGCCTCCCAAACCCGTACCGCGACGTTGATGTTCTTCGCGTTCCTGACAGCGGCGGTCATCGGAACGGCCTCCATTCTGTTCCTGCGCCTCAACAGCCAGCGTGAACGCCGACTGCGGGAGACAGAAATCAACTCCCTGCGCCTGCAGAACGACTACCGAACTCTGGTCGAGTCGCTCCCGCTCGGACTGGCGCTGATCCGCGACGGCCGCAACGTCTTTGACAACGGCCAGTGGTCCGCGCAGCTGCTGCGCCCGCGCCCGCCCGGATTGGTGGTGCCCACGGCTCTCGATAACGAACTGGACCGCGTAGCCGAAGGCCTTCAACAAAGCGAAAACCGCCGCGAACCCTGGAGCACCGTGTTTACGGCCGTGCAAGACGGCCGCAGCCGAGAAATCGAGGTCCGTAGCCAGCCGATCTTTGATGCCCAGGGCTCATTCCGGCACCTGCTCACCTTCTTGGTGGACGTGACCAATCTGCGGCAAGTTAGCCACAACCTCGAGCGCAAGAACACGGAGATTGAAAACACCAACAAACTCCTGACCGACGCGCTGGGCCAGTTGGAAGCCAACTTCGAAAGCATCGTCCGCGCCTTGGTGCGAGCGGTTGAAGCCAAGGACCCGTACACCGCGGGTCACTCCGAACGCGTGATGCAGTACAGCCTGTGGATTGCCGAAGAGCTCGGCCTGGGCGATTACGAGAAGCGCCTGCTAGAAATGGGCTGTCTTGTCCACGACATCGGGAAGATCGGGATCCCCGACAACGTGCTGACCAAACCCGGCAAGCTCACGGACGAGGAGTTCGAGATGATCCGCATGCACCCGGTCTACGGGGCCAAAATTGTGCAGAACGTCGACCTCTTCCGTGAGTGTTTGCCCATCATCCGCTGGCACCACGAGAAGCTGGATGGCTCGGGTTACCCCGACCGCCTGGCTGGCGACGATATCCCGTTCTTGGTGCGCATCGCCACTGTGGCCGACATCTTCGACGCCATCACCAGCACGCGATCCTACCGCGTGGGCATGGCGCTGGACCGCGCGCTGAGCATCCTAGACGAAGACACCAGCAAGGGGTTCTTGGACCCCGAAGTGGTGGCCGCTTTCAAGCAGGTCATTGCCCGCAATGGCGTGATTCCGCAAACCGACGAAATGCCGCAGCAGCTGGCCGCGTAAACCCCTGAGGACCACCACCATGAATGCCGAAAACCTGAATATGGGTGACAAACACCTGGCTAACCAAGAAACGTTGAGCGCTGAGAACCGCCGTGAGCATAAGCGGTTTGTCATGCTGGAGTACGCGAAGATCAAGCTGGCGGATGAAGCCGAGAGCTCGTCTGTCCTTGTGGACCTGAGCCTCGGTGGCCTGCAACTGCGTTCGCGGCACCAGTACGAAGCCGGGTCGATTGTGGATGTCTCGATCGGCCGAGGCGACACCGAGCCCATCGCGCTCAAGGCCGAAGTGCGCTATTCACTGCCGGTGAAGAAGAGCGACCTGTTTGCCACGGGTCTGAAGTTTGTGACGATGGACGAAGCCAGCACCCACAAGTGGGTGGATTACGTCCACAACGTCTTTAAGGATCAAGGCGAAAACCTCCTAGCGGACTAGTCCGCGCAGGAGGTTTTCCTTTCAATTCGCAAGGCCGCGCTTAGGAAGCGCAACCGCAGGAGCCACAGCCCCCGCCGCCTTGCGGGCCGTCCTCCGTGGAGAACGACGAGCCGCATCCGCAGCCCTTGGTGGCGTTCGGATTCTCAATCTTGAAGCCGCCGCCCATCATGTCGTCCACGTAATCCACGCTGGACCCACCCATGTACTGCAGGCTCATGGCGTCCACCACCACCTTGACGCCATCGCATTCGAAGATCTGATCGTCGGCGTCCGGCTCGTTCTCATCCAGGGCCATGCCATACGAGAGCCCAGAGCAACCGCCACCAGCGACCCAAACGCGCAGGTGGGCGTTCGGTTTCTCTTGGCCGGTCATCAGGTCACGTAGTTCTTGAGACGCGCGCGGAGTTAACGTAATGGACATTGATCTTCCTTACGAGCCAAGGCTCGTTGTGCTCCCCCTATTGTACAGGCTTCCGGGGCCAAACGGCCGGAATTGCCCCGGTCCAAAGGGTCCTTTTGCTAGGAAACTTGACAGAATTGTCCACCTTTTTGAGATATCAGCGGCAAAACATACGTTGATTAGATATGCGCAATAATCAGGAGCCCTCGGAACGGCCCGTAAGCGGGCGAGACCGCCTGGCCCTTGCCGCCCAGAAGCTCTTTCGTAGCGAGAGCTACGGCGCGGTCAGCATCTCTTGCATCTTGGAGGAGTGCGGACTCAAGGCTCCCGCGCTCTACCACCACTTTGGCGACAAGGAAGGCATTTACCTCTCCTGGGGCCTCCACGCCATCAAGCAGCTGGGCGACCGGATTGACCGGGCAATCACCCAGAACACTGGCCGCGACACCGCCTATGCCATCGCTGAAGGCTTGCTGAAGGAACCCCTGCTGGATATCCTCATCATGGAGCGTGATATCCCCAAGCTCCAGCGCCCCGCGAGCCGCAACCAGATGCAGCGCGCCCTAGAAGTCAGCGTCTACAAGCCCATTGAGACATGGCTCATTGCCAACCGCAGCCCCAAGAGCGAGGTTCCGCGTCTGGCGCGTTACATTGTCCACAGCTTGTCTCTCGGTCTGCCCGTCTATGGCGGCGACCAGTTCAAGGGATCCGAAGGGACTCAGTGGCTGGTGGAGCGAGTCTTTTCTCGCATTGCCGCCGGGAGCCCTTCCCCTCAGGCAAGTCCGGACGGTAAAGTTTCTGGACCATGCCCTACGTAGTCACCGACCCTTGCATCGGCGTTAAGGACAAGTCCTGCATGCAGGTTTGCCCCGTGGACTGCATTTACGAAGGGGATGACATGGTGTACATCAACCCGGATGAGTGCATTGACTGCGGCCTCTGTGAGCCCGAGTGCCCGGTGCAAGCCATCTTTGTGGACACGGACGTGCCCGCGAACTGGAAAGAGTTCATCGAGCGCAACGCCGTGAAGGGCCGCGAGCTCAGCGGCGGCTAAACCTAGGCTCTAGGCCGAGGCGCGGGGGCGATTGCCCACGGCCACCCAGTGCACAAACTGCACCCACTTTTGGGCGCTTTCGCGTTCCATGCCGAAAATCTGCAGGCCAAGCTGCACGTCTTCGTTCTCGCCCAAATTGCGGAAGTAGCGCACCTGCGCCGTGAGGCGCATGGGGCCCACCGGCTCGGGGATGTCCACGTTGACGAGCATCCCTTTGTCAAATCGGATCGGGCTCATCACACCCAGGCCGGCAATGCTCACATCCTCCAGGAAGCCCTGGCAAACTTCTTCGCCGGCGGTGAGTGTGACGGCCAAAGGTGGCACGCGGTAACGCGGGTGCTCTTGCGAGGTCGTCATGACCGGCGGGGCCGTGAGGCGAAGCATATAGCGGGCACCCTTGCCATTCCCGAGTGATCGCTCGACAAAGGCCTTAAAGCTCAAGCGATGAGTGAAGGTGAGACCCTCGCAAAAGAAGTTTTCCCCTTCCTCGATGGGCTCATCAGATCCCAAGCTCACATGGACCATGCCGCCCACGGCGGTATCCACCCAGCCTGAAAACAGGCGGGCATCCTTTAACCGCTGCATTCGCAATCGGGTGCCAATGAGTGCGCTTACGTCCATGCCGTTTCCCTTAGATTTTCGGCATGGCCCCCGCCAATCCTTATAGACATGTCTTCCCTGCCCGGGGTGGGTAGATTGAGACCAACTTATGGCGGACCACACCCCGGCAACTGACCCGCAGACGGAAGAGGCCATCCAGCAATTTGTGCGGGAGTGGGGCCGAATGAGTAGCAGTTGGGGCATTAACCGCACCATGGCCCAAATCCACGGGCTCCTCCTTTGCACCGGACGGCCGTTGACGGTGGACGAGCTGATGGCCGAACTCCACATCAGCCGGGGGAACGCCAGCATGAATCTGCGCGACCTGATGGACTGGGGCATCATCCGCCGCTACCGCGAACCGGGCGACCGTAAGGACCTCTATGTAAGTCACGGCGACGTATGGAGCATCTTTGCCCGCGTCGTCCGCGAGCGCAAACGCCGCGAAATCGACCCCACCGTGGCCGCCATCCGGGAGTGCATTGACTTGTTGCCCGAAGCCGGGGCCGAGCCCGTGCAAGACGTCCGCGATCGCCTGGGCGCGCTACTCGAGGTTTTTGGCATCGTGGATCGCATCTTCAACGACATTTTTGAATCGGACCAAGCGCTGCACGCGGCGATTCAGACGCTCCGGGAAGACTACGCCCCGACCGAAACCAACGAAGAAGCGGGCTCATGATTGGCGTGCTTCCCATGCGGGATTCGGTACTGTTTCCCGGGCTCATCCAGACCATTTTGGTGGGGCGACCCATGTCCATCCGCACCCTGGAACGGGCAATGCAGGACGAGTCGCCGGTGTTTGTGGTCCTGCAGCGGAGCCCCGATATCGAAGTGCCTGAGCCCCCCGACTGGCTGGAAACCGGCACCGTCGCTGAAGTCCTGCACATCCTTCCCTTGCCGGATGGCAACCTGCGGGTGGCCTTACGCGGCCTGCACCGGGCGACGTTTTCGGCCGCCGAACCGGACGCCCACGGGTGGCGAGTCCAACCCCGCATCCACACCCACGAGGCCACGGGCTTAGACACGGAAGCCGGCGTGCGCGAGCTGCGCGCGGCCCTCAGCCGGGCCATGCAACTGGGCCTCAGCATCCCGAAGGAAGTGGAGGAGCAAGTCCACACCCTCGCCGAACCCGACCTGATTGCCGACACTCTGGGCCAGCACCTGCCCATGCCCACCCGCGACCGGCAAAGCCTGCTGGAGATGGTGGACACCGCCGAACGCATCCAGGCCGTGACCGCCCGCCTGAAGCGCGAAGCCGAAGTGCTGCAGGTGCAGACCCAGTTCCGGGCCAAAGTCGAAGAGGAGATCGGGGCCAACCACCGTGAGTTTGTGCTGCGCGAGCAGATGCGCGCGATTCAAAAGGAGCTCTCGGATAGCGAACCCGACCACGAGATTTATCTGCGGTGGGCCGACACCTTCACCGGTTCGCCGTTGGTGGTGCAAACCGTGCGCCGCGAGGCCAGCAAGCTCGCGCGCATTGCCGAATCGAACCCCGATGCGGGCGTGATTCGAAGCTATCTCGACACCTTGACGAACGTGCCGTGGCTCATTCGGGCGGAGAATGCCTTGGCGCCGGAGGAAGCCACGCGGGCGCTGGGGGCTGAACATGAAGGGCTCGCCGAGGTGAAAGATCGCCTGCTGGACGAAATCGCCCGCCTCGCGCGCACGGGCCGGGGCACGACCCTGTGCCTGGTTGGCCCGCCGGGGGTCGGCAAAACGAGCCTGGCGATGGCCCTGGGGGCGGCCCTCGGGCGACCCGTGGAGCGCATCAGCCTCGCCGGACTGCGCGACGAAGCCGAACTAAGGGGCCACCGCCGCACCTACGTAGGGGCCATGCCCGGGCGCATCGCGCAGGCGATGATCCGGAGCGGGGTACGGAACCCCGTCATCATCCTCGACGAACTCGACAAGATGGCCCTGGACGGGCGGGGTGACCCTTCGCACGTCCTCCTGGAAGCCCTTGACCCCCGACAAGCCACGGCCTTTGTCGACCACTATCTGGAGGTGCCGATGGACCTCAGCGAAGTGGTGTGGGTGCTGACGGCCAACCAAGTGGACACGCTTTCCGCGCCCCTGCGCGACCGCCTCACCCTCATTTCGGTGCCCAGCTACACCAACGAGGAGAAGGAGGCGATCCTAGCCCGCCAGCTATGGCCAAGAATCCTGGCCGATCATGGCGTGGACGAGTTGCCGCTTTCCTCTGCGTTGGCGGCCCGGCTGGTGCAAGATTCTCGCCGCGAACCGGGGGTCCGGGGCTTGCAACGCCGCGCGGAGCGCTATGTGCGTCGGGTGGTACGCCAAGAGTGGCAGGGTTCGGCAAACGTTGAAGAAGATTCCCTGATCCAATCTCTTTTTGGGGCCGGCAAGGAGATGGCGCTGGATACGGAGCCCGGCGCGGGCCGCATCCGGGGGCTCGCCGTGGGCGATTACGGGGGCTCGGTGCTGGATATCGAGGTGGTGGTGCTACCGGCTTCCACGCCCGCCCGCCTCGAAATCACCGGGAATCTTGGCGAGACCCTGCGCGAATCCGCGTTGGCGGCCCTTACGTTGGTGCGCAGTCAGATTCAACCACCTCCGCCGGAATGCGACCTTCATATCCACGTGGGCGAGTCGGGCATTCCCAAGGACGGCCCGAGCGCGGGGTTGGCCCTCAGCCTGGCCATCATGTCGGCCTTAACGGGGACGCCGCTGACCCGCGACTTCGCCGTAACCGGGGCAGTGAACCTGCACGGCCACGTGCTACCCGTAGGGGGTATCGAAGAGAAGCTCCGCGCCGCTGACCGGGCGGGCATCACGCGGGTTTTGGTGCCGCACGGGGCCGAGCATCTGCTCCAGCGGCTTCCTGCCGCCTCGCAAAATCGTCTCCAAGTGATTCCGATTCGAAATTTGGATGAAGCCTGGTCGAAAACTCGCGTAGAATAGAGATATGCCAGACGTGCGTCTACCCAAAGAGCCGCCGCTGCGATCCCTTTTTCTCGACTTAAACTCCTACTTTGCCAGCGTGGAGCAGGCCGAGGACGCCTCGTTGCAGGGGCAGCCGGTCGCGGTGGTGCCGCTGATGGCCGACACCACGTTTTGCATTGCGGCCAGCTACGAGGCCAAAGCCTACGGCATCAAAACGGGGACCCGGGTGGATGAAGCCCGCCAGCGGTGCCCCGACCTCATTCTCAAGGTCGCGCGGCCTTCCCTCTACGTGGCGTACCACGACGAAATCGTGCGGGTGCTGGGCAACATCATCCCGGTGCAGCGGGTGGCCAGCATTGACGAGATGGAGTTCGGGCTGATGGGCTCGGAACAGCATCCCGACCGCGCCCGCGCCATCGCCCAGACGATGAAGGAGACAATCTGGCGCGAAATTTCGCCCGCCATGAACTGCAGCATCGGGGTGGCCCCCAACGGCTTCCTCGCCAAAATCGCCACCGAACTGCAAAAGCCCAACGGCCTCGTCATCCTGGATGCCGCCGCCCGCGAAACCATGCTCCCCACCTTGGCCCTCACCGATTGGACGGGCATCAACCGCAAGATGAAGGCCCGGCTGAATGCAGCGGGCATCTTCAGCAGCGCGGACCTGCTCACCGCCCACCGGGTGATGCTGCGGCAGGCCTTCGGGGGGATTGTGGGGGACCGCTGGTACGAGTGGATCCGGGGCGCCCCGCAGGTTGAAGTCAAGCGACCTCGCCAGTCGCTCAGCCACAGCAACGTGCTTTCCCCGGCCCTGCGCACGGATGAGGGTTCCTACGCGATTCTCGTGCGCCTTACCGTGAAGGCGCTGGCCCGCTTGCGCTCGCACAACCTCCTCACCCAGAGGGTGCAACTGCACGTGAAGGGCATGGAAAAGAGTTGGGAGATCGAGCGGCGCATTCCCGCCACCCAAAGCACCCCCGCCGTGCTGAAGGTCATCAATGAACTCTGGGAGCGGCGAGACTTTGCCCGCCCCTTGCGGGTGGGCGTGAACCTGGTGGACCTGGTGGCCCCCTCGGAGCACACCCCCAGCCTGTTTGAAGACGCCTTCCTCAACCCCGCCGATGACACGGTGGACCAGCTCAACGCGCGGTTTGGCCGGCACAAGGTGTTCCTGGCCTCCATCGCCCACACCAAGGAGCGGGCCCAAGAGCGGATCGCGTTCCAAAAAACGGAGCTCTTCCAAGAGGGCGGGACCCAAGAGCCCTGGGTCAATACCCGCAATGCCGAACGAATGGCCGAGGGGGAGGAAGCCGGCTCTAGTAATCTCACGCCGCAATGAGTGAAACGACGCTCGTCTTAATCAAGCCGGGTGGGGTACAGCGCAACCTCATCGGCGAAATCCTTCGACGCATTGAGGCCCGTGGCCTCCAGGTGGCCGCCCTTAAGCTGATCCAAGCCGAGCGCGGCACGGTGGAAGCTCACTACGATGAGCACCGCGAGCGCCCGTTCTTTAACGACGTGGTCAGCTACCTCACCAGCGGCCCGATCGTAGCCCTGGCCGTCAGCGGCACCAACGCCACCAAGGCCATCCGCACCATGATGGGCGCGACGAACCCGCTGGAAGCCGCCCCCGGCACCGTGCGCGGGGACTTTGCCCTGACCATTGATGACAACCTGACCCACAGCAGCAGCGACGCCGAGGCCGCCGCCCGCGAACTGCAGCTTTGGTTCCCCGAAGGGATCGTCCGCTAAGCGGTTACCCCAACCCGAGCGACGCGCGCACCGACAATGAACGGACTCGTTCCGGTGCGCGTGATCAGCCACGGGAGACCCGAGGCGGACGGCTGCCATACGGCTTCGTTGCCGTTCAGCCGGCGCATGATGTCTTCCCACTCCGGTTCTGGAATCTGATTGATGGACCGAGCCAAGTTGCCCCGAATGATGCGGCCCGTGGTGTCGGCCACAAACCACTCTTCTGGCGCGCCAGAAAGGCAAGCTTCCAAAGCGCGGGCGTAGTTTTTGAGACTCTCCGTCTCCTGCCAGGCATCACTGGCCACCGCAATCGGCTGCGGCCGCTGCGCAATGGTGTGCTCGGTATACAAGCGCACGATTTCGGCCCGCGTGTGTCGCCCCACTTTGGCCCGGATCCGCATCCAATAGGTGCTCAGCGTGCCGGGCGCAATCTCCAGGTGCGCCGAAATTTTTCTCGTCCCACTACCCCTCACCTGCGAGGCGTACGATCTCTAATTCACGTTTGGAGAGCCGCTCAATCACCGACATATCATCCGGGCCGTATGACGCCGAGTTCTGACTTCAGTTCCCCAAGTATGGGACCATTCAGAGGGGGCCTATTCGACTGGGTCTTTTACGTTTTTTTAACGCAAGCTTGGTGAACTCAACTCCCCTGATTGAGTCCCACGCATAGGCCAAGCGGGGGAACCCGCATGGTCCCGCCATCGTCGCCGGTATCTTTGCAAGATATGGAGCCCATCACGCCACCGCCAGTGGCCGGACAACCCACGGAAAACCAAGGTCCGGACCTGCGCACCCACCCCTGGGGATGGTGGATCCTGGCCGTACTCTTTGCCTTTCTGATTTACGCTCAGAATAGCGTGGCGGTCTCGCGCCCGCCGGCTCCGGCGGCCTCCAAGGCTGTATCTGAAGTGCGGACGCAACTGTTCCCGGCCTACTTGGCCGACCCCACCCAGATTCTGCCTGAGGACGCCGCGGGCAATGCCGAAGCCCGGGCGCGGTACGACAAGACCCGCACGGAAACCCTAGGTGAACTCCGCGCCAAGCTAACTCCCCACCAAACCAAGAATGTAGAGGCGGCCCGCTTGGCCTTGATCCTCGATCGGGAACTGGAGAAGCCCGTGAACACCGAAATCGTGAAGTTCTTGGATTCCTCCAAGGCACCGAACCCGGACTTCGCCCGCATGTACGCGGACAACGAAGCCCCGATGACGGGCCTGGAAGCCGAGAAGGGCTTCCCCCGCGCTCTGGCCGAGGTGCAGTACATAGAGCAACGGGATGAGAAGGCCAAGCGGGCCGAATTGATGCCCAAGGATCGCTTCGGCCTAACGTGGCTGGTGCTCATGGGGGCGATGGCCGGGATCGGGCTGGGCGTGGTGCTCTTGATCCTGACGGTGGCCAACTTCCGCAGCGGCAAGTGGCAGCTGATCGGGGGCCCCGTGGACGCGGCGACCTCCGAACAGAGTTCCCGCCAGGCCCTGCTCATGGCGGGCTACTTCATCTGTTTGTTCCTGCTGGGTTCGGCGCTCTCGGCCGTGCTGCTGCAAGCCAAGGTCGATGCCGGATTCGCCCAATTTGCCGGGATGATCTTTGCCACGCTGGGCTTCGTCGCCATCTTGCGCATGAAGTCTCACTCGGGCCCGAGCCTGCTCACGCGCCTCCTGGGGCCGCAAGAGATGTGGGGCGCCTACGCCAAGGCGGGCCTGTGGACCTTCTTCGCCAATATCCCGTTGGTGATCCTTTTTGCCGGCGTGGGCAACCTCCTCACCCGGTTCATCCCCGCTCCGTCGCACCCGGCCACCGAAATGCTGGGCGACAATCCCACTCTCGCCACCATCGCGCTGCTGTTCTTTTCGGCGGGGGTTTTGGCTCCGATTGGGGAGGAGTTGGCGTTCCGAGGCGTGATGCTCGGGGCGCAGCGCCGCTGGATGCGAGCGGTAGGGGCCGGGATTCTCAACGGCCTACTGTTTGCCGCCATCCACCCGCAGGGTCCGGCGCTGATATTGGGCCTGGCGAGTGTCGGGTTTGCGGCTTCCATGGTCACGCAGATGTATCGAAGCGTGATGCCCGCCATTGTCATGCACGCCGCCCACAATTCGTGCGTGCTCACCCTCGGCTTGGTGTTGCTGGCCTGATGCGCTACTTCGCCGATTCCGCTGCCACGACGCCTCTTCACCCCGAGGCGCGCCGTGTGATGGACGAGTGGAATCAGCGTGAATTCGGCAATGCCAGCTCGCTGTACGCCGAGGGCCGCCGCGCCCGCGCCGCCCTGGACGAGGCCCACGAGACCTTGGCCCAGCACTGGGGGTGCCTGTTTGGGGAGGTGCTGTTCACCGGCAGCGGAACAGAAGCCGCGAACCTCGCCATCCTGGGTTTTGCCCTCGCCAACCCCACCGACCGGCGCACCATAGTCCTAGGCGCGGGCGACCACCACTGCGTCACCCACGCGGCGGGCTGGCTGGGGCGGCTGGGCTACCAGGTGCGCTGGGCACCGATTGATCGAGAGGGCCGCACCCGCTTAGACAACCTGCCGGAGATCATCACGGAAGACGTGGCGCTGGTGAGCGTAATGATGGCGAACAACGAGCTCGGCACCATTCAGCCGCTGGTGGAGATCGTGGCGCAGGCCGGGGCGGTGGGGGCGCACGTGCACACCGATGCGGTGCAGGCCTTCCCTACCCTTCACGGCTCCCCCTGGACGGTGGATGGCCTGGGTGTGGACATGGTCAGCATTAGCGCGCACAAGTTCGGCGGGCCCAAAGGCATCGGCGCACTTTACGTGCGGGGCGGCACCCCGCTGGAGCCGGTGGTGGTCGGAGGCGGGCAGGAGCGCGACATGCGGGCGGGCACCGAGAATGTGGCCCTGGCCCTCGGTATGGCGGAAGCGCTGCGCCAAGCACTGGCCGATCCGGAACGAGATGCCCGCCGCCGCGCGGCCCGGGATGCCTTTGCGGCGGCGCTCGACCCGAAATTCATCCCCACGGTACCCACGGCCCCGCGACTGGATGGCCACCACCACGTGCGCTTGCCCGGCGCGGACGCCAGTGCGTTCCTCATCCGGCTGGACCGCGAAGGCGTGTGCGCCAGCAGCGGGTCGGCGTGCAGCAGCGGCAGCCTCGAGCCCAGCCATGTTCTGATGGCCGCCGGCTATAGCGAAGAAGAAGCCCGGCAGGGCCTGCGGTTCTCGTTCGGCCCTGAGATCACACCCGACCAGGCCCAAGCCATGGCCACCCTCGCCAATCGGGTGGCCACGGCATTCGGCTAGTTCACGAATCGAAGCGCAAGACGATCTTGCCCGCGTGGCCCGAGGCCAGCGTGGCGAATGCATCTTGGTATTCTGTGAACGGCATCACGTGCGTCTTGATCGGCTCAATGTCGAGCCCCTTGTTCACGATCAGGTCGTGCATCTGATCCCATGTGTCCCACAGGCGGCGCCCGGCGATCCCTTGCAGGCGCATGCCCTTCATCACCACGCGGTTCATATCCATAAACCGCAGGCGATCTGGGAACAAGCCGAGCAAACTCACACGCCCGCCTTGCCGGGTGGCTTCAATCGCAAGGTCCAGCGACCCGGGGTGGCCGCTCATTTCAAGTGTAGCGTCAAAGCCGCCGGGGGCCAGGCGCTGGCACATCTCGTAAGCGTCATCGCTCATCGGGTTGATGATGTGGTCGGCGCCGAGCTTCTCGCCCAGCGCAATGCGATATTCGGAGACTTCGGTCGCCACAATCTGCGCGGCGCCCATCGCTTTGCAAATCGCAATCGCAAACAACCCAATCGGGCCGAGCCCGGTGATGAGCACCGTCTGCCCCGCGACCGGCCCATCCATAACGGTGTGAACACCGTTGCCCAGCGCGTCCATCATGCAGGCGAGTTCGATCGGATAGCCCTCAGGGATGGGGCGCGCATTCTGCGCCGGGATCACCGCGTAGGGGGCAAAGCCGCCGTCTACGTCCACGCCTAGGATAACGGTATCCGGGTCAATGTGGCCTTCGCCGCGCTTCACCCACTCCGAATTGGGGTCCACGATGTGGCTTTCGCTGGCCACAATTTGGCCCACAAAGCGGTCCTTCACGTCGTCGGCGACTTCGATAATCTCCCCGCAGAACTCGTGGCCGATAATGCGCGGCGGACGGATGCGGCTGGCCGCCCAGGCATCCCACACATCAATATGGCGATCGGTGCCGCACACCGAACCCGCCAGCACCCGGAGCTTGACGTGGCCCGGCCTCAGCTCGGGTTCGTTGACTTCGATGAGATCCAGACCAGCATCGGCACGGGTCTTCGCGATCGCCTTCATTGAGCCTGAATCGTACCTGCGTAAATCGCAGGCTCCAAAGATGCTAAACTTTTGGTCCAATTCGGACGGGTTCGACCCGGGCCGAACAGGAACTTAGGAGCACGAACCTTGGGCAGCGCATATACCCCTGGATTGACCGTCAGCCGTGATACGGTTGTGAAGCGAACTCGTCGCCTTCCCATTAAGGGAGAGGTGATGGTGGCCGAAGGCGATGTGGTGACCGCCGATCAGATCGTGGCCCGCGCCCTACTGCCCGGCCCGCTTCTGACGATCAAGTACTCCGAAAAGATGGGGATTTCCCCCAGTCAGATTCGGTCGAAGTTCCCGAAGACTGAGGGCGACGCCATCGCCAAGGAAGAGCAGATCGGGGAATTCACGGGTTTCTTGGCCAAGCTGTTCAAGACCCCGCCCCTCACTTCCGAAGTCGAGGGCACGGTGGAAGCGATTTCCGAAATCACCGGCAACGTGCTGGTGCGCACCGCCCCCATCCCCGTGCAGATGGACGGCTACATCCCGGGCAAGGTGGTGGAAATCATCCCGGACGAAGGTTTGGTGATTGAAACTCGCGCCGCCATGGTGCAGGGTATTTTTGGTGTGGGTGGCGAGCGCCGAGGCCACATCCGCGTGGCGGTGGCAGACGGCAATACGGTGTTGGAGGCCACGCACATTCAGGATTCCGACGCGGGCAAGATCGTGGTGGGCGGTAGCAGCCTGACCCTGGAAGCCCTGGAGCGCGCCAGCGAAGTCGGCGTCTCCGGTTTGGTCGTTGGCGCGGTCCGCGATGTGGACCTCACCCAGTTCTTGGGCTACGATATTGGGGTCGCCATTACGGGTCAGGAGAAAATTAACCTAACCTTAATCTGCACCGAAGGCTTCGGCCGATTGCCCATGGCCGAGCGCACTTTCCAGCTTCTAAAGAGCCTCGAAGGGCAGTTTGCATCGGTCAATGGAGCGACCCAAATCCGGGCCGGGGTTATCCGTCCGGAGCTGATCGTGTCCCATACGGGCGATCTATCGGGCCATGTCGCCGGTGAGGACGTGCTTTACTTAGAAATCGGGACGCCGATCCGCGTGATCCGCGAACCCTACTTTGGACAACTGGGCAAGGTGACTGAGCTACCTTCTCAACTCCAAGTGGTGGGGTCCGGGGCCGAGGTTCGCGTGCTGAGAGCCCGCTTGGAGGGAGGTGAGGAAGTCACCGTGCCTCGCGCCAATGTGGAGATCATCGCCACGAGTTAGACGCACCTATGAAAATCCTGATCGTTGACGACGAACCCAACATTCTCGAAACGGTCGAACTCCGACTCCGCAAGGACGGATACTCTACATTCACAGCCGCATCTGCCGAAGAGGGGATGCGGCTGTTCCGTTTGGTCAGACCCGACCTGGTGCTGCTGGACGTGATGCTGCCCAAGCAGAGCGGCTACGATATGTGCCGCACCATCCGGCGGGATAGCCACGTGCCCGTGATCTTCTTGACCGCGCGGGGCGGTGAAGATGACCGCGTGACGGGCCTGGAGATTGGCGGCGATGACTACATGGTCAAGCCGTTTTCATTGAGCGAACTCAGCGCGCGGGTGCGGAGCGTTTTGCGCCGCAGTGGCAGCAGCATCCGCACGCTGGAAGTGGTGGAAACGGGCAACCTCATCATCAACCCGAAGACTCACGAGGCCACGATGGACGGCAAACCGGTGGCCCTGAGCCCGAAGGAGTTTGCCCTGCTCTACTTCTTGGCGCAGAACCCGGGGCAGGTTTTCAGCCGGGAAACCCTGCTGGACCGCGTATGGGGGGCGGACGCCTACGTGAGCAGCCGCACGGTGGATGTACACATTCGCTGGCTGCGTGAGCGCATTGAGCAAAACCCGGCCCACCCCGAACGGATCATCACCATCCGGGGCGTGGGCTACAAGTTCCAGGGCTGAGGGTTACCGCTGGTTTCGGCGGCGGGCGAGGGCGAGGAGCCCCGCGCCCAGGGCGAGCATCGAGGCGGGTTCGGGCACCGCATTGACATCCGCCACCGCGTCGATCTCTCCACCGGCGAGGCCGCTCACCCCTTCGATGCGGACGTACTGGATCCAGGTCAGCCCCACGTCGGCGAGGTCGAACCCGGTGCCGCCCCCGCTGCCCTCGTAGGCGTCAATCACGTCGGCGGCGCTCATGCCGCCTTGGGCAAACGTCGCGGCCAGGGCCGGGTTGACCGGTTTGGTGAAGTCGCTCTCCTGGCTGGTCCAGCTGGCGGTGGCCCGGTCCCATTGGTAGGCGTTGGTCGGGAAGGCGGTGTCGGCGTAGGGGCCGTTGGTGAACGCCGTCCAGTTCACACCGTCCTGGCTCACGCTCACGCGCGTGGGCTCCTCGAACGGGCCGCCCGTGACCATGGTGGTGTTGTAGTTCTCAAACGGCCACGGGTCGCCGAAGTAGAACGCATTGCCGAACACCAAGAAGTCTTGCCCGTAGGGGTTCAGCGGGTCATCGGTGACGGGGGCATCGAACCGCAACTCGATGAAGGAGCCCACGTTGAGGGTAACGAGCAGCTTTTCGCCGCCCAAGCCAACATTGAAGGCCGACTCGATGGGTGTGGTGCGGGCGGGGGTGCCGAAGGCATCGTACCACCGCGTCGGCGCGCCCAAGGCGGCCTGCGGAGAGTTGAAGAGCCCCGACCCCGTGAGGTCGGCGCTGGCCCCGGTGACCTGGGTGGCGAACTGGGCGGTAGCGAGGCTGGCGAGCGAAAGAGCGAGAGAAATGGTGATGGTTTTCATTTGAATGGGAAATCAGTCGAGGTCGTAGAGCTCATCGTGGAGCGAGAGGGAGCCGAGGGCGGGCGAATTCAGCGGCGAACGGAACCGTTGCCGGGCGGCCACCGCGTGGCCATCCACGGCCACCCACACCGCCGCGCCGTCGTAGCGGTAATGCACCATGCCGCCAATAAAGAGCGGGTCACTGGGGGCGCGGAGGTAATTCTGCGGGCGCACTGGACGCCCGAACCCGCCCGTGGCAAAGAGGACGGTTTCGGCCGGGTTCTCCGGGCGGCTGAGGCTCACCGGCAGCGTGCCCTGCCCCGTGTCACCCCCGATGTACGAGGTGTTGTAGGCGTAGCCCGTGTGGGGGCGGCCCCACGCGCCGGTGGTCTGCCCGGGGGCACGCGCGAGTTCGGCCGCTTTGTGATACGGGCCCAGCAAGCCGAGCCGCCAGGCTCCTGGCCGCACCGCGAAGTCCCAGGCCACTTCTTCCCCGCCGGCGAAGTAGTAGCTGGGGCAGGCGGTGTCGTCGGCATCGGCGGCATAGAGGCTCCAGGCCGCGTGCCACTGCTTGAGGTGGACGAGGGCGACGGCTTTCTTGCTCGCCGTTTTCGCCCGTGCGAAAACCGGCATCAGCACCGCCGCGAGGATCGCGAGGATTGCGATCACGACGAGTAGTTCGATGAGGGTGAACCCTCGGTGTTTGTTCTCCATATTTGACCCTGACGGGTCATCGCGAAGGAGATGGGCGAGGAATGGCGACAGGGCCAACGTGGCCGTCCCGTTCCGCATCCGCTCATGCTCGTGAGCGATGACGTAGTCATCCACGTAGAGCAGGCATACGGGCTTTCACCGTTGCGGCACAGCGCCGGATTCTCACCGGACTTTCCCTGATTTTTCAGGCGCCCCACGACAGGGCACCCTCTACGTATCAGTCACATTACCCGGATGAATGGCGGGGCTAGGGCGAAATTATTCGGGGGCGCCGAGCCACTTGCGGATGTCGCCGAAGGTCTTCTGTTCGCTCTTGATGGAGACCAGAAACTCGGCCGAATCCGGGAACGCTAGTACGTAGCTCCCCGAGCCAGCTTGGCCCTGCTGGAACGTCGCCTGCCCCGCCGAAGTGATGGAGAGTCCGCCGCACACGCCGACTTGCGCCAATCGATCCAGATTCCCTACATGCCGAACGACTTGACCCGATAATCGTAGAAGGAGTAGGATACAGTTCAGTACTGACGCGGCAACCCGAGCCGTGACTAGATAGCCACATTTACCTGCATGAATATAACGCCACAGCCGCCCTTGTATCGCGCAGAGCTTGTTGTAGAGTGGGCAAATGTACTTGCTCATACCTTTTCAACAACAGAGATGTTACGTGAAAAGCTTCGTGCTATCTTGCCGGACACGTTCTCTGAATTCGCTATTCCCTCTCCAAGGCATCAGCCATTAGAAATCGCAAGGCCAATGGCACTTTCCGAAGTACCGCTATCAAATGAGAGTAAGGGTCTTTATTGCAGAATTCAAGAACAGATGATTTCTGTAAGTTGGCGCCTAGAGTCAAACGCACCGTATCCTAGATTCGATGCGCTAATCAGCACTTTACAGACGGCGGTTGATTGCCTAGTTGACATCTTTGGCCCAATTAGCTTTACTGTATGCCAGTGCCACTACTTAACAACGACCGATCCTATTTCGGTAGATCAAGATATACATTGGGCACTCAATCCTTCAGTGTTCGGAGGAATAGTCGCACTTCCCGTAGACACGGCATCCATGGATTTGAGATTTTTGCCGTCCGATAAAGATCCTGAGTACGCAGTCTCGATCAGGAGAGGCAGGATGGACAAAGTCGGTCCCGTGTTCATGATTCACACTACATCAGCAACCGTTGTAAAAGCAAGTCTCGCGGACTCACTCAAGAAATGCCACTCATTTAGTAATGAGATGTTTCATAAAATTATCAGTTCTGATGCAGAACTTAAGTGGTTCGGTAAATAGGTATGCTAGCACAGTGCGCGTTTCAACCCCAAGCGGATGGATTAAGTCCTGCAAGGGACGCTGGGGCTCTGAGCCTCTCTCGCAATAGAGTCACTGTAAACGTGGCTCACAATTTTGGCGGCGCAAGCTTCGCTGAGTCGCGACAGCTCTTCCACTTTAAGAGCCACGCCGATCTCTCAGTTCAAACCGCTATTGATAAGCTAGTTTCAGAGGCGAGACAGGAAGTACAGTCACATAACGCAATAGTCATTGAAGACGGCGGAAGCGAGGTTGACCAACATTCTCTAGACTTCGTTGTAGAAGTGTTTGAGAACCTCCTTACTGGAACTTTTGATAGACACGACCGCGCAAATCCATTCTATGAGCTCCTTGTGTTTCTCAGTGACAACCGCATGCTAGATAAAGCTCTACGCTTCTTTGGCAGTTCGACGCATGATGGAGGCGCAGTGATTACCGTATCACTTCCGGCAATGTTGGGCGGCATGTCTTCCCCTACTCTATACATTGAATCCTACGATGGAGTTGAAGAGGTGACCTTTGTTAGCGACCGAGGGCAACTGGACGTTACTTCCCTCGCGGATGGCCCCTTTAGCTTCTACGAGCTTTTGGACTGGACAAGAGTGGGTCGGGTTATTCGTTGAGAAGCTATATTCGCCGAACAATGCGATCCGTAATTCCGGTTAAGAACGGCGAGTTCGGCCCTCCGATAAGTGCCTTCGATGGAACAGCCGGTGACCAGGGCCTTAGTATGAATGTCAATGCAGGGGACTGCTGGGAAGCGGGCATTGTAGATCCACTGAGTCCAGACCAGATTGACCGATACCGCGAGGAAAATATCAAGTGGAACACGGCTCGCACTGCTAGGTTTCGGCCAGGGCTGATTTATTTCCGCCATGAAGATATCATAGAACTTGAAGAGGTTGTCTACTCCGAAGTCCAGGGGGTCTATCTCGGTGAGCGCCACTGCGAAGCGCGGCTTCTTTATCAGGCCTGTAAGGCGAGGTTTCCGAATGCCTCTGAAGATGAGATCAATTCGGAAGTACGCAGATTGAGAAGAGAATTGGCACGGCGAGTCCAAGTTCTGTTCGCCCATGAGGACATTGAGTTAGCCGAGGACAGCTGAATCGAGCAGGATTCCACGGGAACCGCCAGACCCGTCTAGGCCAGCAGTAAGCAATTGCGTGTTCCAAGCCGTTGTTGCTCAGGGCGGAAGCTACCACGCAGTCGGCTCGCGGGCATTCTTGCATAATCAGCCAGCGATTATCGTCACAGACCATTGTTCTTTGAGTTGCTCTACGGTCCAATTGGTAAGGGACACTTTTAGCGCTCAGCGAATGCGATCCGCCAGGGCGCGGCGGGCCATCGCATCGGCAATGACCTCCCCGCTGTGGTGGTAGGTGCCGGCGTCCACTTGCTCCTTGATGCGGGCGACCAGTTCTTCCCGATCCGGCAACTCCTTCACGCGGGCCGTCACTTCCTTGATCGTGTCGGCTTCCACCAGCTTGATGACCGCATCGTCCAGGCCCTTGGGTCGCTCCACATTGGGGTGCCGCAAGGCTTGTCGGGTCTCTTCTTTCGAAACGATCACGTCTCAATTATAGCAGAATAGAGAGACCATGCCGAGATATCACCGACTTGGCCAACTGCCGGCAAAGAAGCACATTCAGTTCAGGCGGCCCGATGGCGGGCTGTACACCGAGCAATTGGTGAGCACCCACGGCTTTGACGACATGCTGAGCACGCTGTATCACATCAACCAGCCCACCGAGGTGAGCGGCTGGGAGGATGTGCCCTACGACGCGCCCAAGCTACTGATGGACGAGCCCCTGCACCACCGGCACCTCAAGACCAACCGCTTGCCTGCCCGGGGCGACGCCGTTTCGGGCCGCGTGCCGCTGATGGGCAACCAGGATTGCTTCTGGCACCAAGTCCACGCGGCCGAGCCGATGGAGGAGTACTTTAAGAACACGGAAGCCGACGAAATCCTGTTCGTCCACGACCAGGGTGGGGTGCTGGAGAGCATTTACGGTGACGTGGAGTTCCGCCCCGGCGCGTACCTCGTCATCCCGCGCGGCACCATCTGGCGGCTGCGCCTGGATGCCTACCCGGCCCGCATCGTGGTGATGGAAAGCCACGGCCCAGTCACCATTCCGCGCCGCTACCGCAACCAATACGGCCAACTTCTGGAGCACGCGCCCTTTACCGAGCGCGACATCCACCCGCCGCAAACGCTGAAAACCCACGACACCAAGGGCGAGTTCACGGTTTTGGTCCACGCCCGCGGCCGCCGCACGCGCTACCACTACCCGTACCACCCGTTCGACGTGGTGGGCTGGGACGGCTATGTGTATCCGTGGGCGTTCCACATTCACGACTTCCAACCCATCACCGGCAAGATCCACATGCCACCGCCGATCCACCAGACCTTTAAGGCGCAGGGGTTTGTCGTGTGTTCGTTCTGCCCGCGCATGCTGGACTATCATCCGGACGCGATCGTGGTGCCTTACGCCCACAGCAACGTGGACTCGGACGAAGTGCTGTACTACTGCAACGACAAGTTCGGCAGCCGCAAGGGGATCGAAGAAGGCAGCATCACCATGCACCCCTTAGGCATCCCGCACGGGCCGCAACCGGGCGCGGTGGAAGCCACCCTGGGCCACACCAAGACGGAAGAGCTAGCGGTGATGATGGACACCTATCGTCCGCTTTACCTGACCGCGCAGGCCCTCGAAATCGAGGACGCCGACTACTGGAAGAGCTGGCAAATCAAGCGCTAAGTCGCCTGGTTTGAACAAAATCAAACCCCCGGAGACTCCTTGGAGCCCACCGGGGGTTTCTTGTTGACTGACGCGGTGATTTACTCGCTGGCGTGCTTTTCCCGCTTGCCGATTTTGCCCTGCATCTCGCGGCGGCGCCGGCGGAGCAACAAGGCCTCCCGCGCCATCTGCAAGTGGTAGAGCGCGGTGGCGTTCTCCTCGCAAGCGAGTTCTCGGCCCTGGAAATCCAGGAGCTTATTGGTCAGGAGGTCGATCACATCCTCGACCTTGCATCCGTTGACGCCCACATCTTCCGGGTTGCCGTGTTGAAACACGATCCGGATGAACGGGGACTCAAAGATCGCCTCGCTGCCGTCAATGTGACGGTACTTCTCCATGTTTTCGCCCATGATTAAACCTACGCGGGCAGGTTACCCAGCCGTTTCCAAGCGCACCGTGAGAATCCCGAAGGGCCGATAATCCAGCGTCACGGTCTCTTCGTCGCACGGCAAGGCTTCGCCCGGCACCTCTTCCATGTTGGCGAGGCACGCATGCCGAATGGGCTGCCCAAGCGAGAGGAATGCCCGGCCCCGCGCCCCGTGGCACTCGTAAAGGCGCACGATGAGGGCCTTGCCATCCTCGCTGCGCTTGACGGATTCGATCACGAGGTTCGGGTCATCCACGGTGATAAGCCGGCCTGTGCGGGTGCGCGTGCCGCGCCGGGCGGGCAGCGGCACCACATGAACGGGCGCATTCACGGCGTAGCTGCTGGCCACCACCGGACTTTGCGTCAGGCCCTCGTAGTGCGGGAGCAGGACGTAAGTGAAACGGTGGCGGCCCATGTCGCACTCCGGGTCCGGGGCCTTGGGGGCGCGGAGGAGGCTGAGGCGCACCGTGTCGCCCAGCACGTCGTGGCCGTACTTGCCGGTGTTGATGAGGGCTACACCCTGCCCGGCTTCGCTGAGGTCCACCCACTTTTGCGCGCAGACCTCGAACTTCGCCTCGTCCCAGCTGGTGTTGCGGTGGGTGGGTCGCGAAACGTGCCCGAACTGGATTTCGCACTTGGCGTGGTCAATGTGGACGTTGAGCGGGAACGCCACCTTGAGCATCTTGTTCTCCTCGTGCCAGTCAATCTCGGTATCGAACCGCACGCCCGGGGTGGGGCCGAGACTGATCCGCTGGCGAATGCGGCTGTTCCCAAACGAGCGCACCGTTTCGTACGCGACGCGCACGGGGCCTCGCTCAACAATCTCCACCGAATCGGCCCGCAAGAGATCGCGGCCCGTCTCGAAGGCAAACGCATCGACGTCCCACGCGCTCCAAAAGAGGGGATTGTCATCGAAGAGTTGGAAGACGTTGGCCAGGGCTCCGGGGCGAATGAACTCGAGGGGTTCGTTGTCCTGGCTCCGCAGGCTGGTGATGTGGCCGTTGGCGTCAAAACGGACGGCCCAGTGCTCGTTCTCGATCCGGCGCGCGGAGTGGCGCAGATGGAGGTTGGGCGCGCCTTCTTCCGTCCGGAACGAACCGAGCGTGACGCCCTCCTGGCTACTTTCGGGCGTGGCAAAGATCAACTTGCGCTCGTCGAAGGCTTCCACCAGTTGCACCGGCAGCACCTCTTCGGATGTCACCAAGGCCCCGGGGGTTTCCCGGTCGGCGGGCCACGGCAGGCTGGCCTCGCTGGTCACGCGGGCAAAGTGGAAAATCGCCACCGGGTCTTCGCCGGATTGCGTTTCAAAATCCCGGGCCAGGGCGGTGATCTTCTCCGCGATGATGGCCTCGGCACCTTCCCTCACTCGGGCGTAATCCTTTTCACTATCCTCGTACACCTCGCGCACGCTGCTGCCCGGGATGATGTCGTGGAACTGGTTGAGGAGCACGAGCTTCCACAGCCGTTCCAGGGCCTCGGCGGGGTACGGCCCCGGGGCCATGGCGCTGAGGAGTTCCGCGTCACGCAAGAGGAACTCGCACTCGCGGTTCGCCCGCTTGTTCGCGGCCTGGCTGGTGTAGGTGCCCCGGTGCAGTTCTAGGTACAGCTCACCCACCCATGTGCGCAAGTCTTGGCTTTCCTCATAGGCGGCGGCGAAGAAATCCACGGCGCGGCGCTTGGCCTCCACGGCGGGCAAACCGGGCATCCGGCGGGCGCGGTGGAGCATGTTGAGATGGGTTTCGGTCGGGCCGCCCCCGCCGTCTCCCCACCCGAAGAGCAGAAGCGAGCGATCGCTGCGGGCGTGGTCGCGGTGCTGCCGCACGCTCTGTAAAATCACCTTGGGGAAGGCGTCCGCGACGTAGGTGTCCGCCGGCGGGAAGTGCGTCCACACCTTGGTGCCGTCAATCCCTTGCCACCAAAACGTGTTGTGCGGGATCTTGTTTTGCTGGTTCCAGCTCAGCTTTTGGGTGAGGAAGTACTTGATCCCAAATCCTTCCAGAATCTGCGGCAGGCAGGCGGCGTAGCCGAACACATCGGGGAGCCACATGTCGTGGGTCTCCACCCCGAACTTCTCCCGGAAATATCGGCGCCCGTACAGGAACTGCCGCACCAGGCTTTCCCCGCCCGCCATGTTGCAGTCGGCTTCCACCCACATGCTGCCCACCACTTCCCACTGGCCCTTTTTCACCATTTGGCGGATTCTCTGGAAGAGCGCGGGATGATCCTGTTCCAACCACTCGTACTGGCTGGCCTGGGAGTGTGCGAACACGTACTCGGGGTGCCGCTCCATCATCTCCAGTTGCAGAGCGGTGGTGTGCGCCATCTTGAGGCGGGTGACGCTAAGCGGCCACAGCCACGCGGTGTCGAGGTGCGCGTGACCGACTGGTGTGATGGTGTGGGAGACTTCGCCCACTTGGGCTTCCAGTCGGTCGCGGATGAGGCGGCGGCACTGGTTGATGGTGCGGCGGCGCTCGGGGTCAAATGTGTTGCAGGTTTCGTTGAGCGCCCGCACGGCGTGGGCGCGGAGGGGGTCGGTTTCGGGCAGAGATTCGGCCAGCGAGAGCACAAACATCACGTCGTACGTGAGTTGCAGAAGCTCGGCATCTACCACCATAAGGTGGAATCCGCGAAACTCGGCCGGGAGCTCCGTACGGGGCTCTTCCTTGCCGTGGACTGTGGTTTCTAAGTTGGGTGCGTAGGTTTGGGCAAAGATGGTGAGGTTCTCGTCGCCTTCCGCGCGATCGAGCAGACGGTGGGTGAGGTGCGCCCAGTCCAGCGCCCCGACAATGGCTTCGTCTCGCCAAATCGTGCACTCCAGCGGCACCACTCCGCCGTACGCGCCGGGGTTCTCGATCACGGCGTCTGGGTTTTCGTAACCGAGCACCACCGGCATCCCGGCCCAATCGGCGGGCACCCGGGCGGAAACTTGATACCAGCCTTCGCTATAGGTGGGGCCCCAGCGGAAGCCCGATTCGATCGTTTGCCAGCCTTTGGCACGCCGCGCGGCCCGGGCGTTCGGGAACGAACCCGCCAGGAACTTGGTGGAGGTGGGGACATGTTTGACCACCAGCCGTCCTTTGAGTTCACGATCCAAGAACTGTTTGGCGCGCCGTAGCTGGTTCGGTTCGAACTTGTCCATTCCGGTTGCCAGCATAGCACCGCCTGACCGGGCTACGGGCTATCCTAGAACCATGGATGCGTTGCGGATGCGGGAGGCTTCGGTGCTGGCCGCGCTGTACGCACCGGAGAGCCCGTTCCGGCTGGCGTCGCCTCGGGATTGGCCGCAACTGGCGGCACTCATGGCCCGGCCGGGCACTCCCGCCGAGCTCCTGGCGCAAGCGGGTTATCAGCCCCTTGCCGAGGCCCTCACCCCGGCGGCCTTGGAGTGGGGCTGGAATGCCGTGAGCCAGGGGCAGGTGCTGACGGCCGCCCACGCCGAATTCCCCCGGGGCTGGCTGACTTTGCTGGGCAAATCCGCGCCTCCGGCCCTCTCTTTGACCGGAGTGGTTTCCGCTGGCCGAGCCGTGGGGGTCGTTGGCTCGCGTGACCTCACCGACGCTCAGCGCTCCTGGGCCCGCGAGGTGGGGGCGTGGCTAACTGCCCACGGCTGGATGATTGTGAGTGGCGGCGCACGGGGCACCGATGCGGAAGCCGCGGCGGGGGCACGCTCCACCGGGCCGGGAGCCCGGGTCGTCGAGATTCTGGCCCACGGGGGTGATGGACGCGAGACCCCGACCTGCCTGCGCCTCTTGCCCACCGGGGCCGGCTTCGATGTGGCGGTAGCGCACCAGCGCAATGAACTCATCCACGCCTGGAGCGGAGTGAGTGTCATCTTGGCCTCACAGTCCGGCGCGGGGGGCACCTGGACGGGTACGGTGCGGGCGATGCGCCGCTGGGGCCTGCAGGCGCTGGTCTACCAAGACGGGAGCCCGGGCACGCAGGGGTTGGTGGAAGCGGGCGGCACGCCGTGGACGACCTTGGCCGAACTTGAACAGCGCCTCGCCGCCGCCGCGCCGCTGCGCACCCCGCAGCTGTTCGATCTCACCGATGACCCTGGCGGCGATGCCCCCCTGCGAGTGCGCGAAGCCCCGGTGCGGTGGGTGACGTCGAGCTAACGAGGAAGGGGGCGATCCGGGATCATCCACGCGCCGGCGATGGCCACCGCGAGGGCGTCGCAAACGTCGTCCGGCTTGGGGGCTTGCGCCAGGCCCAGCAGGCGGGTGACCATGAACTCCACCTGCTTCTTGTCGGCGTTGCCCTGCCCTACCACCGCTTTCTTGACTTCGGGGGGTGTGATTTCGTACGTTTCCAGGCCGGAGCGCGCGGCTTCGCACAGCACCGCCCCGAGGGCCTTCGCGACGTCCATCGCCGTGGTGGAGTTCCGATTGAAGAACAGGCGCTCGGTCACCAGACGATCGATGGGATGCGCCTCGATGAGTTCGCGGGCTTGATCGGCCAGCGAGACCAGACGCGGACCGAGCGGCCCGGGCGGCGTGTGGAAGAGACCGTAGGCCACGGGCTCGATTTGGCTCCCTGAGCGCCGGATGAGGCCGTAGCCCATGCGTTCTAATCCTGGGTCAATGCCGAGAATCAGCACGGTTACCGCTTGAACCGCCGGGCGATGTCAGACGTGGGGATGAGGATCGTAATGGGACGACCATGCGGACAGAAGAAGGGGTTATCCAACGTGGCGAGGTCCTCCACCAGCTTCTTCATCTCGGCCTCGGCGAGCGGATCGCCCGCCTTGACGGCCATCTTGCAAGCGGCCATGGCAAAGACGTCGGCGGTGCCGGTGCCGAGACACCCGGCAGCCCGGCCCTCGGCGAGTTCATCCAGGACATCCCGCAAAACAGACAACGGCGAGCGGCCGCGCCAAATCGCGGGCACCCCGCGCACCAGGAACGACTCCGGCCCAAACGGCTCCACATCAAAGCCCGCCCGGGCCAGCTCGGCGAGGTTTTGCTGGGCGATGAGCGCCGAAGCGCGGCTCAAATGTAAGGTCTCTGGCGAAAGAAGGGGCTGCACGGGCACGCCGTCGCGGGCGCGCTCGGCCCACAGACGCTCGTAAAGGATGCGCTCGTGCGCCACGTGCTGGTCGATCACGATCAGCCCGTGCGGGGAATCGCCGAGGATAAACGTGGCCGCCCACTGACCAATGAGACGAAACTCGTGGAGCAGATCGGGAAGGACCCCGGTGACGCCCCCCGCCGCGCCCAGCGAAACCCCGTCCGCCAGGCCGTTCGAGCCCCCCGCAAAGGGGCGCGCAAACAAAGTGCCTGCCCCTAGCCAAGCCGTGCTCTCTTCACCGCCCAGCGGAGCCTGCGCCCGCTGGGACATGCCAAACGCCCCCGGCCCCCACGGCATCTCGGGCGGGCTCCCCGCCGGCGAATCGCCCCGGGCATCCCGCGCCGCCTCATTGGCCAGGTGCACGGCCTCGGCCCCCGGCACCATCCCGCTGGCCGCGACCGCCCGCTTGATCGCCGAGACCATTGCCCGGAAGACGGTGCTTTCATCCCGGAACTTGACCTCACTCTTGGTGGGCGAGACATTGACGTCCACCCCTGCCGGGTCCGTCCAGATCATCAGCGCGGCCAGGGGGTAGCGGCGCTCGGGGGTCCACGCCCGGAAGGCTTGGTCAATCGCGGCCATCAGAGTCTTGCTGCGCACCGGGCGGCCGTTGACCCACAGCCACTGGTGGGTGCGAGTAGCCCGGCTGACGTGGGGCGGGCTGACCATCCCGGTCAGGCGCACGCCGTCTTGGTAGTGATCCACTAGCAACAGCGCGGCGGTGAGGTCTCGCCCCCAGACCTCTTGCAATGTGGTGGCAAAATCGCCCGATCCACTGGTGCGCAGAGCCTCGTGGGCGGGGCCACCGGCCGCGTGCCGCAAAGTAAAGGCCACATCGGGGCGAGCGATGGCGTGGCGGGAGACAGCATCGACGATGGCGGAGAGCTCGGTGGCGTCGGTCCGCAGGAACTTGAGCCGCGCCGGGACGTTAAAGAACAAGTCCTCCATCGAGACGGTGGTGCCGCGCGGGCCCGCGTCGCCCGAACTGACCTGCACTTGCCCGCCGTGGGCCGTCACCACCACCCGGGCGCCGTGCGCCACCCCCGAACTCAGCCGAAACTTGGAGACCGACGCCAGCGTGGGTAGCGCCTCGCCCCGGAACCCCATGGTGGAGACGGCCAGCAAGTCCTCGGCGCGGGTGATCTTGCTGGTGGCGTGGCGCTCTAGGGCCAGCAACACCTGATCTTCCGTCATCCCGATGCCGTTATCCGAAACTCGGATCAACGCCCGTCCGGCCCGCTCGAGGTCAATCTCGATACGAGTGGCTCCGGCGTCGAGCGCGTTCTCGACCAGCTCTTTGACCGCCGAAGCGGGTCGCTCCACCACCTCGCCCGCCGCAATCTGGTTGATGGTCTGCGAATCGAGGCGACGAATCACCGGTAGGTGGCCGGTTCCCTCCGGGCGCCCACCCGCCTCACCCTCCGGAGCCGGAAGATGAAAACCAGAGCGAGCAACGGCGGGGTCAGCCATAAAGTGCGAGGATGAACCTCAGGGGATCAGTTTAGTTTACGCCGATGGGGGCGCGTTTCCCTTTCTCCTCCCAAGAATAGGACGCCCGCCGCCCACCCGCCGATGCGCCGCGGTCCCGAAGTCTGAAAACGGGGCTACAGGTTCACGGGTGAACGTCCCGATACTGTTAGCAAGACCAGGTTTTCTGGACGGACTGCCCCCTCATGTTTACTTTCATCGGGATCGTGCTCGCCGTCGTGATGATGCTCGTGGGTTACACGATGCACCACGGCAAAATTGCGGCCCTGATTGTGCCTTCCGAATACATCACGGTGGCAGGCATGGGTTTTGGCATCATGATCGCCAACAACGGTCTTCCGACCACAATCAAAGCGATCAAGGCCGCCATCGGGCTTCTCAAGCCGCCGCCGACCCAAAAGCAGTACATGGACCTGCTGAAGATGATGTTCCAGCTGTTCTCCGTGGCCCGTAAGGAAGGCCTCCTTGGCCTGGAACAGCACGTCGAGAACCCGAAGGATTCGGCGATCATCAGCAAAAACCCGTCGTTCCTGACCAACCACCACGCTTGCGATTTCTTTTGCGACACGATGAAGGTGATCCTCACCGGCTCGGTGGGCCCGCATGACCTCAGCGAAATGATGGAACTGGACCTTGAGGTCGCCCACGACGAAGAGCACCTGCTGGTGGACGCCTGGCAAGGCACCGGCGATGCGATGCCCGCCATCGGGATTATCGCGGCCGTTTTGGGGATCGTTATCACGATGGGCAAGATTGGCGGTGAAGCCGCCGTCATCGGGAAGTCCGTCGCCCAAGCCCTCGTCGGGACGTTCCTCGGGATTCTCCTGGGCTACGGGGTCTACGCGCCCATCGCCCGGTCCATCGAACTCCGCATTAAGGCCGAAGGCCACTACATGAACTGCATCCGCCACGCGCTCTTTAGCTTTGCGCGGGGCGAATCGCCCATCACCTGCGTCGAGTTCGCTCGCCGCAACATTGAGCCGTCGCTCCGCCCCGGATTTGCCGAAATGGAAACCTCCGTGAAGGAAAAGGACGCGGCCTAAGCCTGAAGAAGATCCATGCAAGACGGCGCACCGATCATCATCAAGAAGGTCAAAAAGGGCGGACACGGCCACCATGGTGGGGGCTGGAAGGTCGCCCTGGCCGACTTTATGACCTCGATGATGGCCTTCTTCATGGTTATGTGGATCGTCGGGATGAGCCAAGAGGATCGCGAAATCATCGAAGCCTACTTCAACGACCCCACGGGATTTGAAACTACGATGCCGCGCTCCGCGCTCAACATCGGGATCACCGGTGGCCCGCAAAGCAAGAAGACCGGCAAGGCCGGTACTGGCACCACCGAGGAAGAGAAGGAGATTGACGCCGCCGTCAAGCTCAAGAACATGATTCAGAAGTCCATCGAAGGTGACCCGGAACTCAAGGGCCTGTTGATGAGTGACAAGGTGGAAGTGAGCGTGAGCAGCGAAGGTGTGCTGGTGGAATTCATCGAAAATGAAGCCAACGGCGAAGTGTTCTTCAAGATCGGCTCGGCCACGATACGCCCGGCGGCTCGGTCTCTGATCGCCAAGGTGGCCCCGCTCCTGGCCCAGAGTCGCCGCCCCATGCAGATTGAAGGCCACACCGACCGACGCCCGTTCCCGGGTACCGGCCGCGACAACTTTGACCTGAGTACCGAGCGCGCCCACGCCGTCCGCCGCTTGATGGTGGGGAATGGTGTGCAGCCAAAGCAGATCCTGCAGGTGGTGGGCTACGCCGACACGCGCCCGCGCAACGGCATGGACCCCCTGCACTTTAGCAACCGCCGCGTCAGCGTTCTGCTGCCGTTCGCGATGACGAAGCCCGAGGATCGCCGCCTGCCAGTGGATGAACTGAATCAGTCGATCGAAGGCATGTTCCGTGTTCCCACGGCCCCCAGTTTCTCGTCGCCCGGCCCCGAACCCGTGAACCTCGACCCGGACGCGGAAGAAGAGTAATCAGGGCGAGAGGGGTTTCCCCCAGGAATCTCGGCCCGGCGGCGCGTCTTTCGGCAAAGGTGCCCCGTCTGGACCCTTGAACGACACGGACGTCGCTTATGGCTACCATCGCCGGAAACCTCTGGGAATACAACTTCGCCCGCATTATCGTGCTGGACGTCACGGACGACTATCGACTCAGCCAAGGGCCGGTGCCCATGGATTGCTACCCCGTCCTTAAAGAAGTGTGGGTGCCCATGTACGAGATTGACGCGCGCCTGTCCGACCCCCAGTTGATGGAGGGCTACCTCTACGATTGGCATGAATCGCCGGATCGCCCGGACGCTCCGTGGTTTGTGGGCGTGGTCCACGCGCAGCTACTCGTGGAAGCCGAAGCTCGCGCTGCCTCGCACTAGGCAGGTCGGGCCGCTCAGGGCGTGGGTCCGGCCCCGGGCCTGATCTTGCGAGTAAAATGTGAGAGTTATGCCGCGCCCGTTTCAGCTTTCGGTGGTTTCGCCCGAACGCACGGTCTTTGATGACCAAGTCACGAGTGTGATTGCCCCGGGCGTGGAAGGCTATCTCGGCGTGATGGCCGGCCACGAACCCCAGATTGTTGCCCTTAAGCCGGGTCTGGTGGAATACGAAGACAAGAACGGTCAACGCACGTTCGTCGCCACGATGGGCGGCTTTATGGAAATCAGCGGCGAGCGCGCCATCATCCTGGCCGAAGACGCCGAGATCAGCACCGAGATTTCCGTCGAGAAGGCCGAGGCCGAATTGGACAAGGCCCGCCGCGCGCTGCGAGGCGAAGAAGTGGACATGACGCCCGAACAAGCCACCGAAGCGCTGAATCGCGCTATGGTTCGGCTAAAAGCTGCGCGAATGCGCTAAATTTTGCCGACATTTTGGGCAACAATAGAGCCCATGGAATGGCGAAGCGCGTGGGCATTGGTGGCCGTGTTGGCGACTCCCGGTTTCAGCGAGTCTCGAACCGCAATGCACGATTCGAATTTCTCCGCCGATGAGATCCGTGCGCTCCGCTCTTACTGGAGTGCGCCGGGACGTGTCCAAGTCCAACTCCTGAACGAAAACGGCCGCGAATTCTCCGTTCGCCAAACCGTCGAGGGCAGCCAGTGGCTGTGGAACTACAACAAAGCTCGGGGCTTGGCCAAGGGCGATCCCGGTTCTCCGCTGAGTGCCAACTCGCAGCGCGAGACCGTCTGGACCAACTGGATCAACGCCCGCATTGAGTGGGATTACGCGCAGGCCGCCGTGCAAGCCGCCCAGCGCAACCGCCAGCCCGCCCCCGCCGTGCGCGTGCCGAACCCCGGCCCGTGCCCGGCTGATTTGGTGAACCTGGCCGGAAACCCGCCCGCCTTTGCCGCGCCCGCCCGGCCCGAGCAACACACGCTCACGTTCCCGGACGGCATGAAGCTGACCTACAACACTCACGTGCCGATGCGCAAGACGTTTGCGTACTTCCGGTGGCCGCAAGGGGTGCAAAGCATGGGTCAGCGCGTGAAGACGCTGCCGGAGCGCGAGCTCCAGGGCCTCTTCCAGAAAGCCGGGCTCAACAAGACCGAACAGAACGTTTTTGCCGCCGTATCGATGCTCGAAGGGGGCTTTGATTCGGTGAACACCTACGACACGGGCTTCGTCTCGGTCGGCCTCATCCAGTTTGCGACCCTCAAGGAGGGCGGGCACAGTCTCGGCCAAGTGATGCTGCGCATGAAGCAGGAGGACCCGGAGGAGTTCCGCACCCACTTCCGTAAGTTTGGTCTGGACGTGACCGATAACGGACTGCTGATGGCGGCGGACCTGGAATCGGGCGCGACCCGCATTGGCCCCGAGGCCAACCAGCAGATTATTGAAGATAAGCAGCTGATTGCCGCCTTCCAGCGCGCGGGGCGAATCAGCGAGGCCTTCCGCGTAGCCCAACTCAAGACGGCCAAGGCGATGTACTACCCGGCGGACGATGTGATCCGAGTGGATGTGAATGGTACGACGATGACCGGTCGCGTGGGCGACGTGTTCCGCACCGAAGCAGGCCTCGCCACGCTTATGGACCGCAAGGTGAACACCGGCAACTTGGGGCGGATGAACGACCTGGTGGGCCAAACCGTGCGGGAGTACGACCTCGCCTCCGTAAAGGATGCGGCGCAGCTTGAGTTCCTCTTGATTCAAGCCCTGGTGTTCCGCAAGAACTATCTTCTGGAAGCTACGCTCAGCCAGCCGGCCCGTCCGGATGTGATTACCAGCCGCAGCGGCACCCGCCGTCTGCGCGGTCCGCTCTAAGCGCAAGCCCACCGACAAGAGAAAACCCCCGAAACCTGGCTGCCAGGTTCGGGGGTTCTTTTTTGACCGTGGGGAAGCCTTACTGGGCGGTATCCACCGAGCGGTAGGCGTTGATGAGCGCGATTTCGCCCTCTTTGCCACCCTGCGACTTGCCGTGCTCCATGCCGTAAATGCCGGTGAAACCCTTGCTACGGATGTGCTTGAACACATTGCCGTAGTTGATTTCGCCGGTGGTGGGCTCGCGGCGGCCCGGATTGTCGCCAATCTGGAAGTACGCAATTTCGCTCCAAGCGGCGTCCATGTTCGGGATGAGGTTCCCTTCCTGGATCTGCTGGTGATAGATATCAAACAGGATCTTGCAGGCCGGGCTGTTCACCGCGCGGCACACTTGGTACGCCTGCGGGATTTCGCTCAGGAACAGGTTGGGGTGGTCACGGAAGTTCAGCGGCTCCAGCACCATCACCAAGCCGTGCGGCTCAAAGATTTCGCTGGCGCGGCGCAGGCACTCCACCACATGCGCCGTGTTGTAGGCGATGTTTTGGCGCGGGTCTATGGTGCCGCACACCACGGTCATCCACTTTGCGTTGACGCGCTTGGCGATGTCCACGGAGGTGCGGACTTCGTCCAGGAACTTGTCGATCATCTCCTGGCGGCCACTGGCGAGGGAGGTTTCCCAAGCCGTGCTGGGGTTCACCACAAAGACGCCCATGCGCATGCCCAGGCGGGTCATTTCTTTGGCGATGGCCTCTTGCTGCTCCACCGACCGGCCCTTCATGCCGTTGTCTTCCAGCGAGCGGAAGCCGTGGTCGTGCATGAACTTCAGCTCATCAATCGGGTTGTTGCCCGCGTGATTGCCAAACATGCCGAAATGCGGCGCAAAGTCGCAGTTGAACGGAGTGGAATCGTCAAAGTTCAAGGTCATCGTCTCCTTGGCAACGGCCAAGCCGCCGGCCAGGCCTGCCCCTACGGCAAGCCCCGACCGGATGAAGTCACGTCGATCCATGCTCATGGCTTAGACCAGCTTGGTTACGCCCGGCACGGCCACGGCCGGCACCGTTCGGCTGCCGAAGGCCAGATCTGCCGGCATCAGCGTCTCTTCGCTTGCCATCGCCGCATCCCACGTCACGCTGGTGCCGGTGTAGGCGGCCATGCGTCCCATGATAGCGGTGAGGGTGCTGTGCGCCACTTGCTCGCCTTCGTTGAGGTAGGCGCGGGTGCCGCGAATGCTCTCGATGAGGTGGCGGTGCTCCAGCATGTACGGGTTGAGATTCTCGCCGCTGAAGCGGTACTCGTTCTCCCCGAAGATGCGGTTCGCGGGGTTGGCGCGTCCCTTGGTGCCGACCAGTCGCTCGCTCACGTTGTTGGCGCAGCCGTCAATTTGGCGGCAGTAGCTGTGCATGAGACAGCCGTCTTCGTATTCGAACTCCACGGCAAAGTGGTCGAAGATGTGCCCGTAAACCTCGGCCTTGCGGACTTCGCGACCGCCCAGGGCCACGGCCTTCACCGGGTGCGCCTTCTTCGCCCAGTTGACTACGTCGATGTTGTGGATGTGCTGCTCGCAGATGTGGTCACCGCTGAGGTAGGTGAAGTAGAGCCAGTTCTTGAGCTGCCATTCCACGTCGCTCCAGCCTTCTTGGCGCGGCACAGACCACAGCGAACCCTGGTTCCAGTAGCAGCTGGCGCTGACAATGTCGCCGATCGCGCCATCGTGGATGCGCTTCATCACCTCGTTGTAGGCGGTTTCGTGGCGGCGCTGCGTCCCGGCCACCACGCTCAGGTTCTTGGCCTTGGCGGCCTGGGCGGCGGCAATCACGCGGCGGACGCCCGGGGCATCGGTGGCCACCGGCTTTTCCATAAACACGTGCTTGCCCGCGTTGATGGCGGCTTCGAAGTGATAGGGGCGGAAACCCGGAGGAGTGGCGAGGATGACCAGGTCAATGTCGCTGGCCAGCACGCCTTTATAGGCATCAAAACCGGTGAACACGTGGTCATCGGTGATCTGAACGCGCTCCTTAAAGTTGTCGGTCAGCGACTTGCGCGCGCCAGCGGCGCGGTCGGCAAACATATCGCCGAGGGCCACCACGGTCACGGCCGGATCGGCATTCAAACAGTCAAATGCGGCGCCCGTTCCCCGGCCGCCGCACCCTACCACGCCCACGCGCAGTCGGTCTTGTCCCATCACATTGGCGAAGGTACCCGCTCCGAGGGCAGTCATGGCCACCGCACTGGTGGCAGCGAGAAAAGAGCGACGAGATAACGCGAGATCTTCCATGGGCTTATTGTTCTAAGTTGACTTGGTCTGCACTGACGACGATTCGAAATCCGACTTGGGGTCCGTCCGAGAGCCACCAGCGGCTCTTGGGGACTTGCGGGTCGCGGTCCTGCCACTTGATGGTGTAGGGCTCGCGGAGGGAGGGGCCGAGATCCGGTCCTTCGTAGTTAAAGTGGCCGCCGGCGGTGGTCATCACGCTCGGGTCATCCAGGCTCTTCACCCATTCGCTGGCGTTGCCGATCATGTCGAAGAGGCCCCAGGCGTTCGGCTTCTTGCTCTTCACGGCCTCGGTTTTGTCCTCGCTGGTATCCCAGAACACGGCGTAGTCATCCCACTTCTCCGGCAGGGGGGCGTTGGCGCGCGCGGCGTACTCCCACTCGGCTTCGTTGGGTATGCGGTAAGGGCGGTTGAACTTCCCTTCCAGCCACTTGCAGAAAACTTCACTGGCCGGGGCGGCCACGCCAATGGCGGGGTAACCCTTGTGGCCGTAGCCTCGGTCCACCGCGCCGTAGGGGCGGCTCGGGCGGCTGGCGGCGTCGTGGTTGGCTTCTCGCTGCTCGGGCGTCATGTCCAAGCGCAGGTAATAGACGTCGTACAGATCCCACGTGACTTCGGTTTCCGAGATGTAGAACGCCTTGACTTCGACCTCTTTGCCCCGAATGTTGACCTTCCCCGCGGGGACGTAGATCATCTTGAACTCAACGAGGTGGTCGGGTAGGCGTTCGGTATACGACTCGAGCATCGGCGTTACAATAGGGAGGGCGAGAGCGATGTACGCAGCTATCATTGCTTACTTAACGATTGGGAGTTCCCCATTGAACATGTCCCGGTACGACTTTACCCAGGCTCATATGGGCGTTCGCGTCGATGTTTCATTGTACGCGCCCGACCGAGCCGCCGCCGAGCGCGCGGCGCAGGCGGCGTTTGATGAAATCGCCCGGATTGAGGCCATCGCCAGCGACTACCGCCCGGACAGCGAAGCCATGCGCCTATGCGACCGAGCGAGGCAAGGGCCGGTGCGCGTGAGCCCGACCCTGATGAACTTATTGCTACGGAGCGAGCAGTTCCACTTCCACTCGGGCGGGCTGTTTGATGTGACGGCGGGGCCGCTGGTGCGCCTGTGGCGCGAATCCCGGCGCACGGGCGTGCTGCCCACCCACGAGGCGGTGCAGGCGGCGCGGCGCAACGTGGGCATGGAGGCGGTCATCATTGAGCCCGACGCGGGCACGGTGGAGATCATCCGGCCGGGGGTGCGGCTGGACTTCGGGGGGATTGCGAAGGGGTACGCCTGCGATGCGGCGGTGCAGGCGATGCGGAATGCGGGGGCACCGGCCTGCCTGGTGGAGATGGGGGGCGATATTGCCTTGGGCGATGCCCCGCCCGGAGAAGCGGGCTGGCGGGTGCTGCTGACCACCGGCGAGAGTGTGCAGCTGCATAACTGCGGCGTGAGCACGAGCGGGGATACAGAGCAGTTTGTTGAGGTGGGCGGGCGGCGGTATTCGCACGTGGTGGACCTGCGCACCGGGCTGGGGAGCACCCAGCGGGTAATGGCCACCGTGATTGGCCCCGACGCGACGACCACCGATGCCCTCGCCACGGCCCTGAGCGCCGGGGGATATGCGATGAAGGTGCGCCTGCTGAAGGCGTACCCGGAGCTTGACATCCGGTTGCGGGTCGGGCGGGATGCACCGCATTCCGGATAGTTTGCGGCGCAACTATATACTTTTTTTCGCAATGGGCTTGACAGCGCGGGGGGTGCGAGATCAAAATGAGCGCATGCGTGACGCGAAAGTGCTCATGATTGCCGCCTGCCTCGGCTTTGTGGCGGCCAGCCCCAACCTCTTTGCCCAAGCTGGAGGGGGTACTACCTTGCCAAATTGCGGTCCCTACCTTCATTCAGGTGCGGAATGGCAAGAGTGCTGCCAAAGTCATAGCTACTTGTCCAAGCCTTGGTGCAACGTTGTCGATCACGACTACTGGCGCTATCGTAACGTACCAGTTGATGTCTATACGTATGGCCAGAAGGTCACCGGGGCCTTTGTGCCGTATAGTCCAGCCAGTAGTTCCCAATGCTGTGGCTGGACAAGTTGGAGAGGATTGGTCACGGAAACTTGTCCCACTTACCCACAAGATTCCTGCCTATGACTTCATCAAAGTATAGGTCCTTGCCAATTCGCCAGCGCGCTCTCACGATCGCCGAGTTACTGATCACAGTGGCCGTCGTAGTCGCAATAGCAGCGTTATTGTTTCCGTCCATCCAGAGAAGCAAGAAGGCGGCTTACGGGGCAACTGCCACAGCAAACCTCCGTCAGATTTATGCGGCAGGAGAGCTCTATAGAGTTGACCATGATCTAAATGAGTTCCCGCACCAGTCTGCATTTGCAAGAACAGAATCAATACAACGGCTGTTTGCTCACAAGCACGACCCATACAAATCTGGCATGGGCAATGCCGTGAGACTATGGGGTCTTAGCACGCCAGCTAATTCGCAGCAACAGTACTTCTTCGGCGATACAAAGTTCTTTGACAGCGTGATTCACTTCCGAGACATTTTTCGAGGTGAGGCGACCCTCTGGAGCAGCGGCGATCCGAACGCGGTTGTTATGGTCATGCATCAATCGTTCGAAACTTCAAAGTGCCCGCCTTTCCCTGTTGGAGTTTGGGGATCCCACTTGCGTGTGACCGATAGTGGTTCAATCACCACACACTGGGTGGATTTCAGGCCTGAGAGAGTGCCCACTGGCGGTCAGGGCACCTATTGCTCACCGGCTAAATGGTTCAAATAGGACAATGAGTAAATCGACTCCACTCTTCTGCCATATCCCGCTCCAGATTCTCGTTGGAGAAGCAACTTGGCAGCTCTGGGGGGTCATATACAACGTCAATCGCGCTCCTTTCCAACTGGTCAACGTTCTGTTCTGGCTTGCTATTGGATTGATCTGCGTGATTCTCCTGGCAATCTATAAGCGAGCAGGCTGGAAGTGCTGGCCGGTCATCCCAGCCTTCTTTGTGGTGAGCCTCTTGGTATATTACGTTCTGTCTGCAGCCTCAAAGGGTAACTTAGGCCCAGGATTCCTGCAGAATGAGACCCTCGTTGTCACTGCTTGTGTGCTAGCCACCTCTGTTACTTCGATTTGGCTTGATCGAGTGCGATTCCCCGCGACGAGATCCGGCGAGTAAAGCAAAACGGCCCCGCCGCGAGGGCGAGGTCGTTTGTTCGTTGGTAACCCGAGGGCCTTAGACGGCCTGGAGCTTGCGAGCCTTTTCGCGGACGTCGTCCAGGTTCCCGCAGTAGAGGAAGGCCTGTTCCGGAATGTCGTCCAGTTTGCCGTCCACCAGTTCGGCGAACGCCGCCACCGTATCCTGGATGGACACGAAGCGACCAGCGTTACCCGTGAACTGCTCGGCCACGAAGAACGGCTGGCTAAAGAAGCGCTCGATCTTGCGCGCGCGGCCCACCAGCACCTTGTCGTCGTCGCTGAGTTCGTCAATCCCGAGGATCGCGATGATGTCTTGCAGTTCCTTGTAGCGCTGCAGGGTTTGCTGCACGGCGCGGGCCACGCGGTAGTGCTCTTCGCCCACAATGCGCGGGTCCAGGTTCTTGGAGGTCGAAGCCAGCGGGTCCACGGCCGGGTAAAGGCCCTTGGAGGCGATGGATCGTTCCAGATACACGTAAGCGTCCAGGTGGCTAAACGTGGTGGCCGGAGCGGGGTCGGTCGGGTCGTCCGCGGGGACGTACACGGCCTGCACCGAGGTCACCGAACCCTTGTTGGTGGAGGTGATGCGCTCTTGCAGGAAGCCCATTTCGGTGGCAAGGGTGGGCTGGTAGCCCACGGCGCTCGGCATACGACCGAGAAGGGCCGACACCTCGGAACCCGCCTGCACGAAGCGGAAAATGTTGTCCACGAAGATGAGCACGTCGCTGCCCTGCACGTCGCGGAAGTATTCGGCCATCGTCAGGGCCGTCAGGGCCACGCGGAGACGGGCGCCCGGCGGCTCGTTCATCTGACCAAAGACCATGGCGGTCTTGTCGATAACGCGCTTTTCTGTGCCGTCGGTGTCCTTAAAGGTGGCTTCCGACATTTCGAGCCAGAGGTCGTTCCCTTCGCGGGTGCGCTCACCCACGCCGGCGAACACCGACACGCCCGAGGCTTCGACCGCGATGTTGCGGATGAGTTCTTGGATGAGAACCGTCTTGCCCAGACCGGCACCTCCGAAGAGACCAATCTTCCCACCCTTGTTGAACGGAATGAGGAGGTCAACAACCTTGAGACCGGTGGGGAGCAGTTCGACGCTCACGCTTTGCTCTTCAAAAGTCGGTGGTTCGCGGTGGATCGGCATGCGGTCCGTGGTGTTCACGTCACCGCCGTTGTCAATCGGGTTGCCCAGCAGGTTGAACACGCGGCCCAGGGTGGCTTCGCCCACCGGCACGGTGATCGGCGACCCCGTATCGGTGGCGGCCATGCCGCGCACCAGACCGTCGGTGCTGGAGAGAGCGACGCACCGAACCGTATCGTCACCAAGGTGCTGAGCGACTTCAGCCGTGAGGTTAATGCCGCGCTCGGCGTCCACCACGGTAATCGCGTTCATGAGAGCCGGAAGCGACTCATTCGGGAATCGACAGTCCACAACCGGACCGGTGATTTGGACGACGGTACCAACGCTCGCCATAAGAATTTGCCTTCAAACGCCCGTTCTCGCCGCATGGCAAGGCAGGGCAATATCGGGTCGGAGTATACCGACGCCATCGGAGGGGCCTAGACTTCCGCAACCCCCAATGGGGACATTTGCCGCCCCTGCCACGGGCCGCGCGAGGCAGGACCGGAACGCCAGGTGGACAGAAGGCCCGGACCCCAGAGGTATCCTCCGTAAACCTTTTTTGAGGCGACTCACAGAATGAAGCGATTCTTTGCCTGGCTCCGCGCAGTTTTCCACCGCGGAATGGACAATTTGGAAGATCCCGAGCTGATGCTGGATCAGGCCAAGCGTGATATGCAGTCGGCCCTCTCGGGCAACCGAGAAAAGGCCGTGCAAGCCATCACGCAGCGCAACCGCCTGCAAAGGATGTTCGACGAGTCGGTGGCCAAGAGCGCGCAACTGGAAAGCCAAGCCGCCACCGCCCTGAAGAACGGCAACCGCGACCTGGCCCGCCAGTTCCTGCGCGAGAAGGCCAATGTGGACGCGACGATTGAAAGCCTGAAGCCGACCCTGGCCGCCGCCAGCGAGACGGTGGAGCAGGTGAAGGTCGCCATTAAGCGCCAGGAAGAAGAGGTCCGCCGCAAGACGGCCGAGGCCCTGGCCCTGAAGGCACAGTGGAAGCAAGCCCAGATTCAAGATGCCATTGGCAAGACGCTGAGCGGCCTGACTTTCGAAAACGAATACGAAGGCTCCTTTGCCGCCGCCCGCGATCGCATTGCGGACAAGCAAGCCGAGGCCTCCGCTCGTAACGAGATGATGGCCGGCAGCCTGAGCGGCAAGATGATGCAGATGGAAGACCAGGCCATGGACTTTGCCGCTGACGAAGAACTTCGCAAGCTGGAAGAGAAGATGGGCCTGGGCGCGCCGCTGAGCACCGAGACCGTGGAGAATGCCACCCCGGTGGACGAAACCGCCGTGGATTCCGAACTCGATGCGCTGGAAAAGCGCCTGAATCAAGGCCAGTAAGGCTCGGCAATCGGGTCGCAGACGCCTCCATCCCTACGCGGAGTGGGGGCGTTTTTTCGTGCTGGCGGCGTGGGGCCCGCGCACGCCGGAGGGCAAAAACCGGTAGAACTTTGTATCCATGCCCCTCCCGGCCCTCACGGACCACATGACGGAGCGCCTGAAGGCCCTGCCGACGCGCCCTGGCTGCTACATCTACCGCGATGAGCAGCAGAACGTGCTGTACGTGGGCAAGGCGATCAATCTGCGAAACCGGGTGCGCAGCTACTTCCGCAAGAGTGCGCAACACACCGCTCGGATTGAGCGGCTGGTGTACCGGGTGCGGGACATCGAATGGATCGTGGTGGACACCGAGGTGGAGGCCCTCGTCCTTGAGTGCAATTTAATCAAGGAGCACCGCCCACCCTTTAACGTAAGGATGCGCGATGACAAGAGTTACCCCTTCATCGCCATCACCAAAGAGAAATTCCCGCGCGTGATGTTTACAAGAAATCCGCGCAAAGGTTGGGGAGAATCGTTTGGCCCCTACACAAACGCATGGGCGGTGCGAGAAACCTTACAGATTTTGCACAAAGCCTTCCCACTTATCCCCTGCGGAAAGAGCTGGAGTGGCGAGGCCGAGCAGCGCCCCTGCCTCTATTACCATATGCAGCAATGCTTAGCCCCTTGCGCCGGTTTAGTTACCCAGCAAGAATACCGGCAAGTGATTGCAAAGGTTCGTAGTTTTTTGCAAGGAAAGGACTTGCAAATTATTGACGAGCTGAAGGCCGAGATGGAGCAATGCGCCGAGGACCTGAACTTCGAGCGGGCCGCCACGCTGCGCGATCAAATCCAGAAGATGGAGCACATCCGCGAGCGGCAAAAGGTGCTGAGCGAGGACGGCGGGGACCGCGACGTGGTGGCGGTGGTGAAGGACGACCGGGGCGCGGCCGTGCAGATGCTTTACATCCGGGGCGGTCGCCTGATTGGGCAGCGCCAGTTCATGCTGGACGGCAGCAAAGACAGCTCACCGACCGAGGCCGTACAGGAGTTTGTGAAGCAGTATTACAGCGATGCCCCCGAGGTGCCGCGCGAGGTGCTGCTGCCCGTGGAGATTGAAGAACGGCAGATTGTGCAGCAGTGGCTGCGCCAGCGGCGGGGCGCGGCGGTGAGCGTGGAAGTGCCCAACGGCGGCGAGGGTCTGCGCCTGGTGGAGCTGGCGATGGACAACGCCGAGCAGGCCCTGCGCACCTTTGCGATGGAGCTGGAAGAGAAGGAAGCATGGGCCGAACAAGCCATGACGCAACTGGCCGAAGTCTTAGAACTCCCCACCCTGCCCATGCGCATAGAAGGTTACGATATTTCTAACATTCAGGGCACGTCCCCGGTGGGATCCATGGTGGTGACGGAAAACGGAGAACCGAATAAGCAAGAGTACCGACGTTTTCAGATTAAATGGCACCCGGAGAGCCCGAACGACTTTGCGATGATGAACGAAGTCATTATGCGTAGGTTGCGCCGGTATCTTGATGAAGATCCGAAGTTTCTTAAGCTCCCCGATCTCATCATGATTGATGGGGGCAAAGGGCAACTAGGCGCGGCGCTGGAAGCGCGCGACAAGCTGGAGATCCAAGTGCCGATGGTGGGCCTGGCCAAACGCATGGAGCTGATCTACGTACCGGTGCCGAACGAGGACGGCACCTACGCCTTCAAGGAGATTGAGCTCCCCCTCACCTCGCCGGGGCTATTGCTGCTGCGGCGCCTGAGAGATGAGGCGCACCGATTTGCGCTGACTTTCCACCGCAAAGTGCGCGATAAGCGGATGCACGGAAGCCTGCTTGACGAGATTCCGGGAATCGGCCCCAAGCGGCGGCGCATGCTACTGCGCACCTTCGGCAGTGTGGAGGGCATCCGCCGCGCCACGGTGGAGGAAATCGCGGCGGTGCCGACGCTCACGCGCACCCAGGCCGAGCAGATTCGCATGTTCCTAGATGGCGAATTGGTGTAACCGCGTGGTATACATAGACTTATGTCTACCAAGGCTGCGCTGACCGCGCAATATCTCGGCACCCTGGCCATGCTGCGCCAAAGTGTGGAACGATGCCCCGCCGACCTGTGGGAAAAGACGGCCGGCATGCGGCCGCGCCAGTTCTGGCGCATCGCCTATCACGCCACGTACTACACCGACCTGTACCTGGCGCAAACAGAAGCGGACTTCACCGATCCGCCGCACTACCAAGAAGAAGCCACCAACCTGTGGGCGGAGCCCAAGGACGGCGTGCAGCCGCGCACGCTGACCGCCGATGAGGTGTTGGCCTATATTGACGAGGTGATGGCGGGGCTCCCCGCGCGGGTGGAAGCCCTGGACCTGGAGGCCCCCGAGAGCGGCTACCATTGGTACCCCGGCTTTACCAAGCTGGAGCACCAGTTCCTCAACCTGCGCCACCTGGGCATCCACGTGGGGCAACTGCAGGAGCTGCTGATGGGGGCTGGGGTGGACGTGAACTGGCTCTCGCGAGCCAAGTAAGCCGAAGCCTTATGTGGTAAGGAGCGAATAGGTGCGGAACTCCGACTTCATCGGGGGTTCCTCACCTCGCTCCTTGGCCAGGCGCATGTCCTCGAAGGCGCGGCGGTGCCCTTCCAGGAACTCTTCCGAGCCCGTCCAGCTGTCAAAAGCCGCCTCGTTCACCCAGTGGCTCACTACCAGGTAAGCCTCGCCTTCGGCTTTGGGCTCCAGCACGTACATCCCCAGGAACCCCGGGATGCGGTCAATGGCGTGCGCGCGCGAGCCGAAGAGGTCGCGGAAGCGGTCCACGTACTGCGGCTGGCAGTGGATGGTGTTGATGGCGACAAAGCCGGGCTGGCACAGCTGCAGCAGGCCGCAGCAACCGGGGGCGATGTGGGTCGGGCCGGGAGCGGGCGTCACACCGGAAGAAGACATGCCGTAAATCATGACATAAAAGTACGGATTGATTTCTAGGCCCGCATGGAGTGTTTTTGAGCTGAAAATCCCGCAAGTCAGGACGGGGACGACGTCAGCAGAAATGGGAAAGTACCCGCAGGCCAAAAAAGTCGCGGGCCCCGCGAGGCGCCTTCCAAATCGCCCCAATTTTCACCTGTATACTGAGGATGTGAGGATATTACTAGGTATTGACACAGGGGACGCCTTTCCGCCGGCGATCCCCATGATCCTAAATCTGAAGTTCCCGGACGCAGAACTGGACCTTGTGCACGTCATCGAGTCGGTCCTGCCGGATGGCACATTCCCGCAAGTCGGCGATTCGCACCCGCTCTCGCTGATGTACAAGGAAAAGGAACGGGTCGCCGCAGCGGCCCTCGACCTAGCCGCCTCCAAGTTTGCTGAAGCCCGCGTCCCCGCGCGCACCCTCGTCAAGCATGGCGATGCGCCTCTGAAGCTGATCCAACACGCCGATCAAGAAGGCTGCGATCTCATCGTCGCCCGCACCACCTCCAAGGGCTACTTCGGTTCCCTATTCTTCGGCAGTGTGGCCAAGGGGCTCCTGAATGGGGCGCACCAAAGCCTGCTCATCGTGAAGGGCGAAATCCAGGCTGACAAGAAGCTGAAGGTCGTTTTCGCCAGCGACCACTCGCCGTATTGCGATGCGTGTGTGGATCTCCTGGCCGAAATGGCCCCGCAGGGTATCGAACACCTGATCGTGCTGACGGTCAACGAACTTTCGGATGAAGTGGCCAAGCTGATGACCGAGGGGATTGAAGACCGCAAGAACCTTGGCGCGAATTGGCTGGAGGAGCAACTGGAAGCCCGCAACCAAGCCATTTGCGAGAAGCTGGCGCCGCTCAATTCACGCTTCGAGTCGCGGATTGTGGAAGGACACACCAATAAAGCGATCCGCAAGGTGATGGACGAAACCGGGGCCGACCTGCTCATCATGGGGGCGCAAGGGCACGGATTCTTTGCCCGCCTGACGCTGGGGAGCAAGTCTTTCCATCAAGTGGTGAGCGAGCCGCACTCCGTGCTGGTGCTGCGCCCTGAGTTCGGGTCCTAAATTGTAAGGGATTCCGGGGACGACGCCCTGCTGGCCACGTGGCCGGTGGGGCATTCTCTTGTTAGTCGGTGGGGTCCGCGGGGGCGAGTTTGGTCCAGTCCCACAGGGCGTAGAGGTCCATCTCGTCGGGTTCGTGGCCGCCCAGGCGCAGGGCGATTTCGATCTGGGAGCGGTGGTGAGCCTCGTGGGCGATGGAATAGGAGAGCAGGAGGGCGGTGGACCAGCGGTGGGGGCGGGTGCGGGCCTCGAAGTGCGCCCACAGGCGCTCCATCAGGGCGGAAGAGCGGTGGAGTTCGGTGGTGATCTCCTCGCGGGTGGCGGTCTTCCAGTCGAGCTTGGCGAGGGTCTGGGCTTCGGCGCGGAGGTGCTCCTCCAGGCGCATGCGGCGCACCCCCAGGATGTGGACGTAGTTGGAGCGGATGGTCTTGCCCTTGCCGGGCTTCAGGTCCATCGCCTCGTCTGGGCACAGGGCCAGCAGGCGCAGGTTCACCTCGTTGTTGGTGCGCCACGCGCGTTGGATGTCGTCGAGGGTCATGGGAGGTAAGTTACTCAATTCGAACCACAAATGGTAATCACCTGCCCAACCAACAGCAAAGCAAACTCCACTCTTACTGCTCGCACACCAAGCATATTCTATTGTCGAAGCTCCAAGGCTTTCAAAACCCTCACTTCGTTAACACAGGTAAAATGGCTGCAAAGATGGCTGAATACAACCTAGCTGCTCTCTCTCCTAACGAGTTCGAGGCACTTGTTGCTGACCTATTATCCGCTGAGACCGGTACCCATTGGAGCAGGTTCTCCCCGGGCCCCGATCAAGGAGTTGACTTTCAATATCTTTGCCAAACAGGCAGTACTTCAATTGGCCAGGCTAAACACTATCCGCTTGCGGCATTTTCAAAGCTGCTAGCCGATCTCAGGAAAGAAGTCCCGAAAGTCGCCAAAAAGCGACCGGACACATACATCGTCGCCACCTCAAAGGGCTTGAGCCCCCAACAACACGACACTATCGCCAGCTTGTTTCATGATTGCGTACAGACCTCTGTGCGCGTACTCGGTAAAGACGACTTGACCGCACTTGTAGCCCGCTTCAGCCCGGATATAGAGTATCGCCATTACAAGCTTTGGCTAACATCAGCAAACATAGTTGCTCGCCTCCTACACAACCACATACTACTCTACACAGAATATTCTCTTGAAGCTATTGAACGACAACTTTCTAAATACGTGCAAACCGCAACCTTTGCAAAGGCACGAAGACTTCTCGAGGAACACCACGTCGCGATACTTTCAGGGGCACCTGGTGTTGGCAAGACAACACTAGCTGAGGCGCTTGTTGCCTCCTATTTAAAGGATGAGTACTACCCTATTGTCGTAACTTCATCTATCGCAGAAGCATACTCCTTGCTTGTCCCTGATCGCAATTGCGTCATTTACTACGACGACTTCCTCGGACGCATCTCGCTTGATCCAAGGCTGGACAAAAATGAAGACGCTTCACTCCTAAGGCTTATTGATAAGGCACGCAAGAGCAACAATCTGCGTCTCATACTGACCACGAGAGAGTATATTCTTCAAGAGGCGCTTACACAATATGAACGCTTAGCCACCGACGACCTTGAGAGTAACAAACTTCTATTGGCCATTGAAGAATACTCGACCTACGATAGAGCATGCATTCTTTATAACCATCTCTACTTTTCCGACTTGCCGACCGAGCACGTCAAAAGCATCGCGTCATCACCTTTACTACAGACCATTGTGCACCACCGAAGCTTCAATCCTCGTATAATTGATTCCGTAACAAGAAGTAAACATGCGACAATATCCACCGCAGAAGATTTCCCGAACCTCATTATTCAGAGCTTAAACAGGCCCACTCTAATTTACGAGCATATATTTGATAACCAGCTAACTGAGGACGAGGCATCTCTCCTTATCGTGCTCTATTCATTTAAAGAGGAGTGCGAGCTAGATGACCTCAAGAGCTCATTCGTCAGGTTTCTGTTTGGTCAAGAGTTGGCCGCGTGCGATTATGGGGCAAATAGAAGATTCGAGAGAGCGCTACGCAAGCTCGATGACTCACTAGTCAGAACCCACAAGGAGAATGATCTGACCATAATCTCCTTTATCAACCCGTCAGTTCAGGGTTTTGTTACATCACGAGTCGAAAAGGATCGTCTCATTGTACGTCGACTACTCGAGACGGCGACGTACTTCGATCAGTGTTTTTTGAGCACTAGCTGGGATTTCCGTCGCAATTTTAAAGAACCCCTTGAGCCTTTATCTTGCTTCATAGCGGCAGTACGAAGAACTTTCGGATCACCATTGCCTACACAGAATAATAGGGATGTTGACACCTTTGGAACCTTTATTCCTGGATTCGCAAACTCTAACTCAGGAATAGCAAGGGCTGGAAGGGTGATAGATAAGCTGAGAGCCTACATCTCGCCACCGCCTGCAGACTTTCTAATCGAATTGGAGGGCCACCTTATGCAAGGAATGGATAGCTCCGACGCATCGGACGCCTCGTGCTACCAAATTGTGACCGCGTTGGCTTCTGTAGAGCATTCTCAGTTTTACAGCACTGATACAATTGCGAAGCTAAAAAGATCTGCTCTGGCAACTATGCTTGTGATCGCCAACCAGCCAGCGGATTGGCAGATTATCGTTCGGCTTTTAAGAAATAATCTGAGTCTGTTTTACGACTTTGATACTGAAGATTCTTTCAGACGATTCGACGAGATTTTAGAATCAGCGGCAAATCGCGAGACGTACTTTGTAGATTCCTATGAGTGGAGCTCCTTTATTGATATAGCAAGTGAGATTCAGTACTTCCGGGGCAGGTATTCGACTCGTACCTTTGACAATCTGGTGGATCATTACAATTTGGCGCTTTTGCATGAGGAGCAAATGCAGGATGAGGTCTATGCTGCTTCAGCAGAAGTTGGGGATGTTATACCGGAAGAGCGGCTCGTAGACATTCCAGCTATGTTTCGTGATTTGGAAGATGGTCACAGATTCGAGCGTTGACCCCTTAGGTAACTTGCTCTTGTACTAACTGAAGCCGCTTGCTGGGTTCGAGGACATGTTTCCTAGAGTCAGCAAAAGGATTGGAAGCGCTATAATGTTAGCTTTCTGAGCATTGTGCTGTCGGATGCTTGTGGCCTAATTTCGCGAAGGAGCCAAAGCTGAATGACTTCTTCCGGCAGTCAAGGAGGCGCATACTGTAGGGATGGTGTCGGGACTGATTAGCAACGCGCCTAGCAGGATTTGAGGTGGGCGCTTCTCTGGAACCGCACTTTCAGTCCCGCATCGGCCCTTTGGCTTAGGCGTCGAATCCCCCATCGGATGAGAGGGAAAAAATGGTGGGCGGTACAGGATTTGAACCTGTGACCCCTACAGTGTCATTGTAGTGCTCTACCACTGAGCTAACCGCCCGCCGGGGATGCCAGTATCCCCCGCCGGGGGCGGAAAGTCAAGCCGGGGCGGCCTTTCGCCCGCCCTACCCCGCCAAAACCAGGCTCAGCGCCGGGTGCTCACGGTCACGCGCTCGCGGCCCGCTTCGGCCACAAACACGCTCGGCGCCGCGCGGTGCGGCACGGCCAGCTCCCACTTGCCCGCCTCGTCGGCCTTCGCCTCGCCCAGGGCCTGCCCGTTGCGCGTGAGGCGCACGGTGCTGCCGGCGGGGGCGGTGCCGCGCAGGGTCAGGGTCCCGCTCACCAGGCTGGCGCCACTCGTCGGGTTGGTCAGGGCCAGAGGCACCACGGCTTTGGCGTCCGCCGCGCCCAGGCGCACCTGCACGGTCTCATTGCTGCCCAGGGACACAAACGTCAGTTCGCTTTGCCCGCCGGTGAAGTCCATGGGGAAACTCCACTTGCCCTCGGCGTCGGCCTTGGCCTCGCCCAGGATGCGGTCGCCCTGGCGGATCTGGACCAGTTCGCCGGCTTGGGCGGTGCCGCGCAGGGTCAGGCGTCCGGCCTTCAGGTCCACCCCGGCGCGGGGTTCGGTGAGGGCCAGGGCCCCGGCGGCGTCATCGGCTTCGGCCACCGTCATCACCACGGGCAGGGCGGGGGCGCCCTCGCTGGTCAGGTTCAGTTCCATGCGGCCGGGCTCCAGCTTGAGCGGCAGGGCCCAGTTGCCCTTGTCGTCGGCTTGCACTTCGCCCACCATGTCTTCGCCGCGCATGGCCTTGATGGTGGCCAGGGCGGGGCTGGTGCCACGCAGGGTGAAATCGCCGGGCTTGAAGCTGGCCTCTGCGCCCACATTCGTCACGGCCAGGGCGGCCGGGGCGGGCGCGGGAGAGGTCTTGGGGGTGTCCTTGTGCTCTTCGGAATCGTGACCATCGCTGCCGTGGGCGTCGGCGCTCACCGCGTGCTTCTCGCCGCCGTGGTCGCCGCCGTGGTCATCGCCGTGGGCGGGCGCAGGGCGCATGAGGAACAGCACGAGGCCCACCAGGCCCGCCGCCACGATTCCCTTGAAGACATCGTAGGCCATCACTTGGTCGCGGGTGCGGCCCCGCACGGTGGTTTGCGTGGGGCCTTGGCTCATCCTTGGTGGCCTCGGGCTTCTTCGATCCAGGCTTCGGCGACTTCGCTATGGTCATCGCCCAGGCCCAGAATTTCCAGCAAACGGGCGGGTTCCAGTGCGGCCACGTCGGCCAGCGAGGTGACGCCAGCGGCGTGGAGCTTGGCGCGGCGGTCTTCCCCGAATCCCACAATGGCGGCCAGGGGGTCGGTGCTCTTGGTGGCCACGGTCACGGGGCTGGCGCTGGCGCTCACGGCACCGGCGGTGGCGCGGTCCAGCTGGGCGCGCAGAGACTGGGCTTCGGCTTGGGCGTTCACCAGGTCCACGCGCAGGCGGTCGCGCTCGGCTTCCAGATTGCCTACGCCGGCCTCGGATTTCAGGGCCTTCAGTTCGTCCAGTTGGGGCTGCACGCCTTCCAGTTGCACCCGCAGGCGGGCGGTTTCGGCCTGGGCGGCCTCTAGGCGGCGTTGCCACTCGGCGGTATCGGCGGTGCCGGTTTCCCGTCGGTAGAACATCATGTCGAGCGCCCATTGCACGAGCCACCCGCCAACAAAGCCGATCACAATTGATTTCAGATCCATGAATTCCTCAGTTGCGCGCAGGCCCAGTATGCCCCAATTTCAGGCTAGGGGCCAGTAAAGTCACAGCATGGGCGTCGTCTTCGGTCTTTCCTTGGGTCTGGTGATTCTGCTCACCTTCGTGGCGTTCAGTAATGACCTGCTCATGATTCGGCCCCGGCGGGCCAGCACCGCGCGGCAGTTCATCGCCCTCATCCCCGCGCGCAACGAGGCCGGAAAGATTGGCCCCCTGGTGGCGCAGCTACGCGAGATGCGCGTGAATGTGGTGGTCTATGACGACGACAGCACCGACGGCACGGGCGAGGAAGCGGCGGCCGCCGGCGCCCAAGTGATGCGCGGGAGCGGCCCCCCGGAAGGCTGGACGGGCAAGAACTACGCCTGCTATCAGCTGAGCAAGGTGGCGGCGGAGGTGCATCCGGGCGACTGGTGGCTGTTCCTGGACGCCGATGTGGAGCTGAAACCCTATGCGGCGGGCTATCTCAACTTCTTGATTGAGCGGCAGGGGGTGCGGTGGCCGGTGATTACGGGCTTCTTGACCACCGCGCCGGGCCGGGGACTGGAGTTCTGGGCCACTAACTGGGTGTGGGAGATATTGCTGGCCACCAACCCGTTTGGTCTGGTTAGCCGCACCCGGCTGGGGCACAACCGCTTTACCAACGGGCAGATCCAGCTCTGGAAATCCAGCACGTACCTGGAGGTGAACCCCCACGAGAGCGTGCGGGGCGAAGTGCTGGACGACGTGGCGATGGGGCGGCTGCTGGCGCGGCAGCGGGTGCCGGTGCTGGTGGCCGACCTGACCGCCGTGGGCACGGTGCGGATGTACGACACCTTCCAGCAAGGGCTGGACGGCATGAGCAAGAACGGCTACGCCATTGCCGGGCGCGCCACGCCTTTGCTGGTGCTGTTCTTTGTGGCGTGGGCGCTGAGCGGGTTCGGATTGGCCACGCAGTGGCGCATTTGGGGCTACTTTGCGGCGGCCTTCCCGGCAGCGATTGCGCTGGGCATTGTGAAGCGGGGCATGGTCTATGCCTTGCTGTATCCCATTGACCTTTTGGTGGGGGCGTTCACGCTGTTGCGGTCGCAGATTTGGTATCGGCGCCGCTCCATAACCTGGAAGGGCCGCACGTATTCCGGTTGAGCCCTTACCGGCTAAGCGCGGGGCTTAGCCGGTGGCCTTGGGCTTGCCTTTGCCTTTCGGCTTGGCGTCGGCTTTGGGCTCGACTTTGGGTTCGCTCTTCGCTTTGGCCTTCGGTTTGGGCTTGGTGGCGGCCTTGGGGGCGGCTTCCGTGGCCGTTGCTTGGGCGGCTTCGGGGGCCGGTGCGGCCGCGTCGCGTCGCTGGGCTTGCCGCTGGCGCGGGGCGGTGCGGGTCGGAACCTCGGTCTTCACCGGTTCCGGTTCGGCAACTTCTTCCACCGTGGTCTCGACGACCGTTTCGGCGTTCTTGGCTTCTTCGGTGGCCTTGGCGGCATCGCGGCGATCCTCTTCGGCCACCGCCTTCTCGATGGTTTCTCCGGCCTTGCGCAGACCGTCGCCCACTCGCCGGGCCAGGGGCCGGGCGTACTTGATGACCAGGGGCGTGGCCGCAGCGGCCAGCACCAACAGGCGTCCATTTCGCAACAAATTGCTCATCGCTTAGGATTCTTCACGTTGGTTTTCGGGCGAAGGTTGCACTTCTGGGGCCTCGGGGGCGGTCTCGGGCTGGGGGTCGGTTTGGGGTTCGGGTTCCGTTGGGGTTTCCGCAGGCAACGCCCCGGGCAGGAAACCGGCGATGAACAGCAGCACCACCCCCACGCTGATGCAGGCGTCCGCGATATTGAAAACCGGGAAATCGATAGCCCGGAACCAGAACATGTCGGTGACCTTCTGCTTCCATACGCGGTCGATCAGATTCCCCACTGCGCCGCTCGCCACCAGCGAGAGCGCAACGTGCGGCAACCGGGGGCGGGCGGGCATCTTTCCGCTGTACCAAAGGCAGAACCCGGCGATCAGGATGCCGACCGGAGCCATGAGGTAACCCTTGCCGTCCAGCAGACCAAACGCAACCCCCCGGTTGTATATGAGCTTGAGCTCAAAGACTCCCGGCCACGGCAACGGGCTGAGGTTGCCAATCACCTCGGTGTTAGCGAAGAAGTCTCCGTTATTCAATGCGGCCCGAGCCCACCCCTTCACCAATTGGTCAAGGATGAGGGTGAAGCCAAAGATCGCAAGGAACAGGCGGTTGAACTTCATGCTTCCAAGCCAAGGGCGCGGCGGTCTCGTGCCGAGAGTTGAACTTGCTCACCCTGATACTCCACCGTAGCCACATCCGGGCGGCGGACGCGGCTGCGGTCACACTTCGGCAGGGTACTGGGTTCAAATCGCACCGCAATGGCCTCGCTTTCGCTCTCCGTGAGGTGCACTTCGGCCACCCGGAACAGGTTTTCCAGCCCCTCTAGCGATTGCAGGTCTTGCATTGTCGGTAAATCCACCGTAAGGTGAATCGCGATATCCTGCGAGTCCTTCACCCCCGCCTGGGCGCGCCAGGCTTCCATCTGGGCAAAAACCTCTTGGCGCACCCGCAGCAGGGTTTCCACCGCCAGTGTGCTGGGCGTCACGTCCAAGCGCGGCCAACGGGCCTCAAAGATGGTTTCCGTTTGCCCGGGGATACGATCCCACACCTCGTAAGCCGTGTGCGGCAAGATCGGGAAGATCAGCAGCGCCAACGTCTTCGCGACGTGGTAGCAGGCCGTCTGAGCTTGGCGGCGACTGGACCAATCCGCGCCATCACAGTACATCGAGTCCTTGATGGCATCCAGGTAGAAGCGAGACAAGTCCTGCACGCAGAACTGGTGGATGGCCGTCCCCGCCGCGCGGAAGTCGAACTCATCAAACGCCGCCCATACTTCTTTCACCACTTGGTTGGCGCGGTCGATCACCCACTGATGGATGCCCGAGGTGGGCACGGACATCGAAGGCTCAAAGTCGGCTAGGTTGCCAAGCAAGAAGCGCAGTGTGTTCCGCACCGTGCGATAGTGCTCGCCCGCGCTCGCCAGCAGCGATTCACCGCACGGCATATCGTCGGCAAAGTTGACACTGGCCACCCACCACCGCAGCACGTCCGCGCCGTGGGTGTCGCACGTCGTCACCGGGTCAATCACATTGCCCAGCCGCTTCGACATCTTTTGGCCCTTCTCGTCGGTTACAAAGCCGTGCGTCACCACGCCCTTGTACGGCGCAGTGCCCAGGCACGCCATCGTCAAGATCAGCGAGACATTGAACCAGCCGCGATGCTGGTCACTCCCTTCCAGATAGAGGTCGCAGGGGATCTCCTCCTTCCACTCCGGGTCCACCTTGCCGCCCAGCACGCACATGGCGGTGCTGCCGCTATCAAACCACACGTCGAAGACGTCGGCCTCCTTGATGAAGCTTGTCTCGCCCGTCACCGGGTGCTGGTAGCCCGCCGGGAGGATCTCCTCCGGCGTCCGCACGTACCAGGCATCACTGCCCTCGCGCTCCACCAGGCTCGCCACGGCCTCAATCGCGACCGGGTCCAGCACCGGTTCGCCGGATTCCGCGCCGAAGAAGATCGGGATCCCCACCCCCCACGGTCGTTGGCGGCTGATGCACCAATCCGGGCGATTCTCGATCATCCCGCGCAGGCGCCCGCGTCCGCTCTCGGGCACAAACACCGTGGCGGGGTTATCAATATGGGCCAGCATGCGCTGGCGCAGGTCGGCATGGTCAATGCGGATGAACCACTGCTCAGTGGCGCGGAAGATCACGGGCATCCCGTCGCGCTCGGCGTGCGGGTAGCTGTGGTGATAGTCTTCGGCCTTCAGCAGGTGGCCCAATTCATCCAAACGGTCAACCACCACGGTGTCCGCTTTCTTGTAATAGACGCCCGCGAATTCGCCCGCTTCTTCGGTCAGCACTCCCGCGTCGTTCACGGGGTTTAGCACGGGTAGGCCGTACTTCTTACCGGTCATGAAGTCCTCGCGACCATGCCCCGGAGCCGTGTGCACCACGCCAGTGCCGTCTTCGGTGGTCACGTAGTCCGCCAGCACCGCCCGGGAATCTCGCCCGTACACCGGGTGCGCAAACACCGCGTTCTCAATTTCGCGTCCCCGCAGCGTGCGCACGGTGGGGGCGTCGGCCCACCCCAGCTTCTCCAGCACGCGGTCCTTCAGGTCGGCCAGCACCACGTAGTGCGCGCCTTCGTGCGCCACCACGGCGTACTCGAGCTCGGGGTGGAACGCCACCGCCAGGTTCGCAGGGATCGTCCAGGGGGTTGTCGTCCAAATCACGCAGTGCACGGCCTCCAGCCCGGCAAAGACGCCGTCCGGGTCGGACTTAAGCGGGAACCGCACATAGATGCTGCGGCTCGCGTAGTCTTGGTAGACGATTTCGGTGTCAGCCAGGGCCGTGCGGCTGGTCGGCGACCACAGCACGGGGCGCAGGCCCCGGTAAACGTAGCCACCCTCCACCAAACGCTTAAACACGCGGATGATTTCAGCCTCGTAGGTGAACTCCATCGAGGTGTAGGGGTGATCCCACGTCCCGAGAATCCCGAGCCGGGAAAACTGCGTGGTTTGCAGCGCGATGTACTCCTCGGCGTGGGCGCGGCAGGCCTCGCGCAGCGCCTTCAGGTCCGGCGTCTCCTTGCGCTCGGCAAACTTCTTCATCACCGCCTGCTCGATCGGCAGACCGTGGTTGTCGTAGCCCGGCACGTAGGGGGCGCGGAACCCCATCATGTGGCGGCTCTTCACTACGAAGTCCTTGAGAATCTTGTTCAGCGCAGTGCCAATGTGAATCGCACTATTGGTATAGGGCGGTCCATCGTGCAAAACATAAGCGGGGTCGTTGCGCCGGGCATCCTGCATGGCGCGGTAAGCATCCGCCTCGTTCCATGCTCGTTGCCACTCAGGTTCGCGCTGACCAAGCTGCGCACGCATGGGGATGGTGAAATCCGGATCCGGCAAATTGAGGGTCTGCTTAAAGTCCATGCGAAGTCGCGAGTGTACCGGGCGAGGTTGGCCCGCCCGGTACACTGGGAACGTGAATCCGCTTCGCGCCATCGTCTGCTGCGTTATCCCGCCCCTGGGCGTCCTGGACCGGGGACCCAAGGCGATTGTGATCACGACCATCCTGACGGTACTTGGGTGGGTGCCGGGCGTGATTACCGCGCTCGTGCTCGCTTCGCAACCCAAAGCCGCGTAATCGCAATTTTCTTTCAAAACCGCGCCCTGCGCCCCCCTTTTGGGACAAGATGAACTATGTCCGTTTGGCGGTGTGCCCTCGGCGCTGTCCTCGCCCTCTCCACCACGTTTTCGTTTGCGCAATCTTGGCAAGACCAGTGGGATGCGCGCGAGTTCTCCATCCCCGCCCGCGACGGCACCGAGCTTTACACCGTCGTCTATATCCCCAAGGATAAGCCAGGGCCGTTCCCCATCATCATGGAGCGCACGCCCTACGGCGCCGGCAGCCCAACGCGCCCGCCGCGCCGCACCAACCCCAAGATGGCCGAAGCGGGCTATATCTTTGCCTACCAAGATGTGCGGGGCAAGGGCAAGAGCCAAGGCGACTATGTGAACGTGCGTCCGCTCCTGCCCGCCGGGCAGACCGGCGTTGACGAATCTACGGACACCTTCGATACGATTGAGTACCTGCTGAAGAACGTGCCCAAGCACAACGGCAGCGTGGGTCTGTGGGGCATCTCGTATCCGGGGTTCTACGCCGGGGCGGGGGCGGTGCGCAACCACCCGGCCCTCAAGGCGGTTTCTCCGCAGGCCCCGGTCAACGACTGGTTCCTGGGCGATGACGTCCACCACCGGGGTGCCTTGTTCCTGCAGGAGATGTTCGACTTCATGCTGTTCTTTGATGTGCGGCGCGGCGACACGCCCCCGCAGATTGACCGCATGGGGCTCTCCGCGTACAAGTTCTTCCTGCAGGCAGGGCCGCCCAGTCAGTTCGACGCCAAATATCTGAGCGGCAAGGTGCCGTTCTGGAACGAAGTGGTGGCCAACGACACGTACAACGACTTTTGGAAGTCACGCGCGCTGTGGCGGGCGTTCCACAAGGTGGATTGCGCGGTGCTGACCGTGGGCGGTTGGTACGACAAGGAAGACATGTACGGGGCTTTGCAGCTCTATCGCGCTGGCGAAGTGCAGAACCCCGGGATCTCCAACTACCTGGTGATGGGGCCGTGGTCGCACGGGCAGTGGGCCAGCGGCAACGGATCCAGCCTCAGCGGTCTTAGCTTTGGCAGCCGCACCGGCCAGTTCTATCAAGAAGAGATTGAATTCCCGTTCTTTGAGCGCTACCTACGCGGCGACCAGAACGCCAAGCCAATCAGCGAGGTGACGATGTTCGAAACCGGGGCCAACATGTGGCACCGCCTGGCGCAGTGGCCGCCTAAGGAATCCCGCAAGCGGTCTCTCTACCTCGACCGCAACAAACAGCTCACTTGGCAGGCTCCGCGTGAATCCGGGGACCACCTCTATGTGGCCGACCCCGCCCAACCGATGCCTTACCTCGCCGATTACCTGACCAGCACCCGCGCCCCGGGCGACTGGCTCGCTCACGACCAGAGCTTCTCCACCCGGCGCGGTGACTCGGTGACTTTTGATCTCGGTGTGATTGGCGAGGACCTGCGCGTGGCGGGGCCGGTGACCGCCGATATGTGGATTGCCACCAGCGGCACCGACTGCGACCTGATCGTGAAGCTGATTGACGAGTATCCGTCGGACAGCACGGAACCCCGGGCCACTGGCAACGGCACCATGGCGGGCTACCAACACATGGTGCGCGGCGAAGTGATCCGGGCGAAGTTCCGGGAGAGCTTCGAGCGACCGATTCCTATCATCCCGGGCCGCCCCACGCAGGTGAAGTTCGATCTCAACGACGTGTTCCACACGTTCAAGAAGGGGCACCGCATCAAGGTGCAAGTGCAAAGCCACTGGTTCCCCATCGTGGATCGCAACCCGAACACGTTTGTGAGCCGCGCGGAGGCTAAGCCGGAAGACTACAAGCGCGCCACCATCCGCGTGCTGACCGGCGGCAACTACGCCAGCCGACTGGAGTTGGGCGTGATGCCCCCGGCCCGCTAACCACGAGGGCTAGGCAAAAGAAAACGACCCGGTTGGCGCTCCATCGCCGTCCGGGTCGTTGGTTTTTGTATGAAGAGACGAAAGGGGGCTTAGGCCTTCTTGAAGGTGGCTTGGTTGGCGCCTTCACCCAGAGTGATGGTGCCCGCAGCGGCATCGTACTTGGCCGATTCCGGCTTCGCATCGTTGCCTTCGGCCTTCTTGCCGTCCAGCATTTCCGCCGTCATGGTGATCTTGTCGCCTTCGATGGTGTACTTACCGGTGGCGGTAGAAATCCCGTTGGCACCCGGAATGGCGATCGAGAACGTACCGTCTTCCTTCAGTTCCATCACCATCTTGTCCATCATCTCGCGCGGATTCGGCATGCCTTCGGCCATCTTCGGATCCTTCGCCTTCAGGTCAGCCAGAGCCTTGTCAGCTTCCGCCATCTGCTTCTCTTGCTCAGCCGAAAGAGCGATCTTGTAGCTGCCCACGTGCGCGGGAGCTTCCTTCTTGGGAGCCTCCGTCGAGGTGCCGGTGCCGGTCCCCGTTTCACCTTCCGCCGTGGCGGAGGGAGCACAACCAAACAACGCCCAAGCCAGCACAAGCGAGCCCACGAGGGGAATGAAAGATTTCATCTTCATCGCGGGCATTGTACACACATTCCTCTGTGTACAAGTCGCTATGGGTCGGAATCGCACGTAACCGGAGTGCGGCTCGTGCGATTCCTTAGGGCTGACCTTAGTGGTTGTGGTTGGTCAGTTCGGTCTCGATGCCGCCCAGCGTTAGCACGATGTGGCCGTCGGGCAGGAGAGTGCCGGTCATGGTTTCGGCCTTGTCCTTGCCGTCCACCTTCGCCACCTTGAGGATGACCTTGTTGCCCTCGATGGAGAGCGTGCCTTCCTTGCGCAGGGAGGCCTTCAGGTTCTGCGGCTCGCTGAGCACAAACGCCCCGTTGGCGCTGATCATCATGCCCGCGTTGGCATAGGCTTCGCGGAGCGTATTGAACTTCTTATCCTTCTTGTCCGCGTCGGTCAGTTCGCCTTCGCGCTGCGTGATGGCCGCAATAATGGACTCATTGCCAATGACCTTGAACTCACCGGTGAGGGCGGCCGGAATCGGAGCCGGAGCGGGCTCCGCAGCGCCTTCCTCGGGCATCTTCACGGTCTCATCCTTGGGCGCGGCTTCGGGGGCCGTGGCTTCTGGAGTTCCGGCGGCCGGCGTCGTTGCGTTATTCGCGGCGGGCTCCTCGGCCATCGTCGGCGAGGACGTGCACCCGGCGAGGAGAACGAGGCCTAAGGCCAAAACGCAAAACTTTTGCATAACGCCTATTTTACGCGGGGCTCTTGCCGGTGGGCGGCCCTTTTGCCGCTTGGCCCTGGCGCTTAAATTTCCACCGCCGCACCACCGGCGTGAAGAACATCACCACCCCGCTCGTGCTGAGCATAAAGAGGATCACCGCCACCGACGGAAGCAGCCATTCGTGCGTCCATTCGGCGAAGAAGCTGAGGTCGTGGATGTCCTCCATCAACGAGTCGTTGCGAGTGGCCACCTGCAGCACCTGCCCGGTGCTGCCATCCACCTGCACCTCGTGGTAACCCTTCTTGCTCAGCACCTTAAAGGTGTTGTCTTTGGGCCGGTAATCCACGCGGTCCACATCGCTCGGGTCCTTGAGGTCGGACAGATTCTGCGCGAAGGCGACCTCCATGGCCAACCCCGGGCTCACCACGGTTTTGAAGTCTTTGACCTCAGTGGCGGGCACCACGGGGGGCCGCATCCAGCTCACTTTGCCCTTCACCGCCAGGAAGAACCCCGTGACCGCAATGGACATGAGAATGAGCGAACTGATGAGCCCCGCCCACTTGTGGATGGTCCGTAACGACCGAAACATGACCTCTGATACCTCATTTGCCCTGAGATAGACTCCCGGGCATGGAGGCGCCGAATCGCGTGGTGGTGGTGGGGACCACCGGAAGCGGGAAAACGACGCTCGCACGGGCGCTGGCCCAAGCCTATAACCTCCCCCACACCAGCCTGGATACCCTCCACTGGCGACCGAACTGGCAACCCGCCCCCCAGGAGGAATTTGTCCGAGATGTGCAGGCCACCATTGGCGCTGACCGCTGGGTAATGGAGGGCAACTACCGCGCGGTGCGCGAAATGATCTGGGAGCGGGCCGACACCATCGTCTGGATTGACTTGCCCTTTACCGTAAACGCGCGGCAACTCTTCCGCCGCACTTGGGTGGACTGTCGCACAGGACGACCCATCTGCAACGGCAACCAGCAGCGCTTGTGGGAGCTCATCAAATGGCCGGATGGGCTATGGATTTGGTTTTTCCGTACCTATTTTCGGCGTCGCCGTCAATACACGGCCATGCGCCAAGAACCGCGCTACGCGGGCAAGCAGTGGATTCACCTCACCTCGCCGGCGGCCACCCGGGAGTTTGCCGCCCGCCTTAATGTCTCCCTCGAAACAGACTAAATGGCCGCCTCAAATACGAAAAAGCCCGCGATGAGGCGCGGGCCTTTCGTTTTGGTCGTCGAGACCGAGGAGGCTAAACCTTGCGCTTGTTCATAAAGCTGAAGATCGCTAAGATCAGGAAGAGCACAAAGCAAACCTGTGCGATTGTTGCGGCAATGCCGCTGACGCCGCCGAATCCGAGGACTCCGGCCACGATCGCTATGATCAAGAAGAGTACAGCGTAACTGAGCAAGTGTTGCCTCCCCCGACTACGGACCGGACTTGCCGTCCTTGCAGTCCTTTCCGTCCTTCATTTCCTTCGCGGTTTCGACTACGGCTTTGGCACCGCCGACGACGTGGTCAACGGCCGATGCGGCCCTTTCCTTGACTTCGCCAACCCACTGCTTGCCGATGCCCTTGACTTGATCAGCCTTGCCTTCGGCTTCCAGCTTCTCGTTTCCGGTCAGGTTGCCAGCGGCTTCCTTAATGTGGCCGCCCACTTCCTGCATCTTCCCTTCGACCTTGTCCGTCGCTCCGGGTCCTCCGACTTTGTTGGTCACGTCTTCGAGGTTTTGTTTCATATTGTCCGCCACATTCTTCTCTACTCCCCTCGGGCGGACAAACGCCAGATTTCTTAAAATATGTTAGGGATAACTATAATAAAACTTTCTGAGCAGGGGTAGCGAGGAAATTCTCCATCATTCGGAGGCCCGATTCGGTGAGGACGCTCTCCGGGTGGAACTGCACCCCTTCCAGCGGCAAGTGGCGGTGCCGGATGCCCATGAGTTCCTGGTCATCGGTGGTGAAGGCCGTAGTTTTCCAGTCCGCATTGAGGGTTGTGGGCTCAATCACCAAAGAGTGATAGCGGATGGCGGCCACGGGGTTCGGCACGCCCGCAAAGACCCCCGCGCCATCGTGCTCCACGGGCGAAGTCTTGCCGTGCCGAATGGTGCGGGCCCGCCGGATTTCGGCCCCGGCCACCAACCCCATCGCTTGCATCCCCAGACATACACCGAAGATCGGCACCCCGGCCAGTCGCGTTCCGTCCAGCGCTTCTTGCAGCACATCCAAGCAAACGCCGCTTTCGTTGGGCGTGCACGGCCCCGGGGAAAGCAAGATGCGCTCCGGGCGCATCGCCACCACTTCCTCCAGCGTCACTTCATCATTGCGGCGCACGTCCAGCTCGGCCCCGAGGATGCCGAGGTACTGGACCAGGTTGTAAGTGAAGCTATCGTAGTTGTCAATAACCAGAATCACGGCAACGTCACACTGGCGGCCAAGAAGCGCGGGCCATCGCCCGTCAGGACCCTAAACTGCCCCACCGTGCGCGTGCCCGGCACGCCCGTGCTAGCCGGGAAGGTGAACACCAGCGAACTGGATTGCCCCGGCGGGATCATGCCCATTGAGAATCTGCCCGGCAGGGTGGTGAAGGCGAGGCGGGGTTGGTCGACGCGCACCGCGTAGGCTTCCACATTCCCGGTGTTGCGCAGGGTCATGGTGAGGCGATAGGAACCGTCGGCAAGGCGCACGATGTTGTGAGTGGGGGCCGAAAAGTTCACCGCGCCCGGGCTGAGCGCCGGTTGATCCCACACCGCCGGATCCCACACGTTCATGTCAATGCGAGCCCCGAACACGGTTTTATCCAGCAGGTGCTGCTTGCCCCCGCGCGAGGTCCAGCCGCCAAAGCGCACCCACGGGTTGCCCACATCGAGCAGCAAGTCATCTTGGAACACGGCCGTTTCCGTTTCGGGTTTGCTGCCCCACAGGTACAGCTCCTTGAAGTCTCGGCTGCTGCCCGTGGCGTCGTTCCACCAGGGGTTGAAGCCTTCGTTCCGGGTGTAGATCATCGGACGGAAGCCCAGGTTGCGCACCCGCTGCACGGCTTCGGCGATCCGTTGCACACGGTCGGCCTGCGACATCGTTCCCCAGAACCGGTTCTCGATGTCGATCATGATGTATTTGAGGTCAAACGGGAGCGAGCCCGGCCCGGTGTAGCCCACGTTGGCCAGCGCACGGTCCACCTGCCACTGCCCGGTTTGGTTGGCCGGAGCCCCGCTAATGGTGCTGCCGTTATCGAAATTGAGGAAGACGTACATCGCCACTTCCATGCCCGAGTTGGTGGCGTTGATCATGTTCTGCCGGGCCGCCGGCCACACGTTGTAGCCACCCCAGCTGGCCGCGAAGTGGTTCATCCACCCCGCCGAACGGAGGTTGTTGAAAGCCGTCTGCGAGATGCCGCCCGCCGCGTCAATCCCACCTGAAGCCGTGAAGCTCCGCGAAGCCGACCACGGCCCCGGCACGCCCGCGCCATCGATGCCGCGCGCTCGCCACTGGTAGACGCCCAGCGGGAATCCGGCCGTCCACGGCGTGTAGTAGAGGCCAAAGGCGTTGGTGGTACCCAGCACGGTGTAGGTGCGGTTGATGGTCGAGCCGTTGGTAACTTCGATTTCGTAGGTCGCCGTCACCGTGGTGGGGGTGTCGATGCGCACTCGGAACACCGGCGAGGCCGACACGATGCGCCCACTGATAGGCGAACTGAGGGTCGGGGCCGGTAGCGCCGCCACCGGGAGCCAGCTGAAGTCCGACGCTGCATTCCAGAAGAAGCCGGTGGGATTGGCAAAACCGACGACCTTGACGGCCCCGAGTGTATCCGGGCGCACGTAAACGGCGGCTTCCAGAACTTGTCCGCGTGCCGCATCGGTGAACCAAGTGGCCTGGGCGCGACCGGGCAGCGGGCGCACGGCGGCGGCCTCGCGCGGCTCGGCGGTGATGCCCAGCGTCATGGGAACACCGGAGGGGGCTTCCTTCAGCGTGACACGGTAGACCTTGCCCCCATCCTCAAGCGTCCGTAGCGGACCCTGCAAGACAACGCGGGTCTGCGCCCCGGCCAGGGCCACCCAAAGGCCCATCACCAGCAGGAGGAAAAGACGGTTCATGCGGGCATTCTACCAAAACCCCGCAATGAATACCTTTGCCCAGTCAAGGCTGTTACAACAACGGGGTTTGTCTTCCCCCACCCGCACTTTTACGGGGGATTTGAAGCCATTTCGCCTAGACCTTTTGGCTTGGTTCACTAATTCTTAACACGGGCTTCGCCATCATTGATAGTGACGTAACGCCTGATGGACAAGTCGGGTTTGCGATCACAACAAGCAGACATCGGACGCAAGGAGACTTGCGTCCATTTTTTTGTCTGGCGGTTAGTGAAGGCGCGGATTAGACCTGAGCCTTGCGTTCGCTGACCTTGCGCATGCTGTGGTCCAGCACCTTCTTGCGGAAGCGAAGCATCTTGGGCGTCACTTCCAGAAGCTCATCATCACGGAGCCAGGAAAGCGCCTGTTCCAGCGAGAAATCGAGGTGCGCGTCCAGCACCGTGGTGGCGTCTGCGTTGGCGCTACGCATGTTGGTGGCGGCCTTGGTCTTGGTGATGTTCACCACCATGTCCTCGTCGCGACTGCACTGCCCCACAATCATCCCCCCGTACACGTCGGTGCCGACGGGATAGAACAGGGTGCCCCGCTCTTGCACGTCTTCGTAGGCGTAGCGGGTCATCTTCCCGTCGTCCTTGGCGATGAGCGAACCAGTGGCACGGCTTTGCACCGGACCGCGGAAGGCTTCGTAGCCTTCAAACAAGCTGCTGATGGTGCCCGTACCCCGCGTGAGGGTGAGGAAGACGCTGCGGAAACCGATGAGACCGCGCGTCGGGATGGTGGCCTCCACCCGCGAGCGGTCGTTGCCGATCTGGGTCATCCCGGTCATCTCGCCCTTGCGACGGCTGAGCTCTTCTAGCGTGCCGCCCATGGCTTCATCGGGCAATTCGAGGATCAGGAGCTCAATCGGTTCGAGCCGTTGGCCGCGGTCGTTCTCCTTGAAGATGACTTCCGGGCGGGCGATGGCCATTTCGAAGCCCTCGCGGCGCATCGTCTCAATCAGCACCGAAAGCTGCATTTCGCCGCGCGCGGCCACCTTCACGGTGTCGGCGGGGGCATCGCGGTCAATCTTGAGCGTGACGCTGACCTTCTCTTCCTTCTCCATCCGCTCGCGAATCTTGTGGATAGTGAGGAACTTGCCACCGTCCTTGCCCGAAAGCGGGCTGGTGTTGGCAAAGAAGCTCATGGTGAGCGTGCTGGGTTCAACTTCGATGCGCGGCAGCGGATCTACGAACTGGGCGTCGCACACCGAGTCACCGATGAGGACGTCATCCAAGCCCGAAACCATGACGATCTCACCGGCTTCCACCATGTCGCACTCTTGGAGTTGCAAACCGGCGTACGTCCACACCTTGGTGGTGTTAAAGGACTGCAGCTTGCCGCCTTCGCCCACGCTCGTCAGGCGGTCGCCGACGCGCAGGCGGCCGCGAAGGAGCTTGCCCCCAAACATGCGGCCCACGTAGTCGTTGTAGTCCAGGTTGTTGACCTGGAATTGCGCCGGGCCATCGCTCTGCACCTTCGGAGCAGGGATGTGCTCCACGATGGTCTCGAACAGCACGCGCATGTCCATGTCGGTGTCGTCCAGGCTGCGGCGCGCCCAGCCCGAGGCCCCACTGGCAAACACATAGGGGAATTCGAGGTCCTCTTCGTTGGCACCGAGGTCAATGAAGAGGTCGAGAAGCTTGTCGTAGGCTTCCATGGGGCGCGCGCCCTCACGGTCTACTTTGTTGATGACGGCCACGATCTTGAGGCCGTTAGCCAGCGCCTTCTTCAGCACAAACCGGGTCTGCGGCATCGGGCCTTCGTTGGCGTCCACCACCAGCAGGGCGCCGTCCACCATGCTGAGCACGCGCTCGACTTCGCCCCCGAAGTCGGCGTGGCCCGGCGTATCCACGATGTTGATCTTGGTGCCCTGGAACTTGGTGCTGGCCACCTTACTAAGAATGGTGATGCCGCGCTCGCGCTCCAAGTCGTTGCGGTCCATTACTCGGTCTTGGACCGATTCGTTCTCGCGGAACAGCCCCGACTGGCGAAACAGGGCGTCGACCAGGGTGGTTTTGCCGTGGTCAACGTGGGCAATGATGCCGATATTGCGGAGGTTCGGGGCGCTCATGCGCCTTCGGTTGTACCTATCGCTCTGGTTTCCGCCTCGGGAACTTGCCGCAAACGGCCCGCCTTACTCCGCCGCCGAGACCCAACCCGAGGGGACGAACTCATTGCGGAAGGTGCCGTCTTCAAAGAGGTCCACCAGCGCGTAACCCGGACCGAACTCCATGAAGTTGCCACCCCACCAGCCGCCACTCACGGCACCGCTGCACAGATAGTTCACCCCGAGGTACTCCACACGATCCACAAGATGCTCGTGCCCGCTGAGGCACACCTTGACGTTGGGGTTCTTATAGAACAGGTCTTTGAGCTTGCGAGCATCAATGTGCATCCACGAGCCCGGCGTCACCCAGTTGCCGGTTTTCTCGGTGTCGCCGGCGAGCGCGGCGCAGATGCTGAGGATGGGGATGTGGGAGAGCACGAGCACCGGCATCTCCTTGGGGGTCTTCGCCAAGGTGTCCTCTAGCCACTCAAACTGGGCATCATCGAGCTTGGCCGTGTAGCCGCCACCCAACGGCATGGTGCTTTGCAAAACAATGAACTGCCACCCAGCCTGACGGAAGGCGTAGTACGGCGCTTCAAGCTTCAAGACATCTTCCGCCCACTTCCAGCCGAACATGGGGTCGTTCTTGCCGCCGCCGCCCGCGCCATTCCAGTAATCGTGGTTGCCCAGGCAATGCCGCACGGGCAGATCGTTGTGGTTGCGGATGACCGAGTCGAAGAGATCCCACTGCACCTTGGTGCGGTCCTTGTCGGCCCCGAACGAGTCCATGATGAGGTCACCTCCGGTCAGGATCAGGTCGGGCTTATCGGCCAGACCGTTCACTTGTTCCAGCGCGTGGGCCATGCCCTCTCCCCCTTTGCGCTCGGGCTGAACGTGAATATCGGTGAGGTGAGCGATGCGAAGCACGCGCTTGAGCGCGGCATCTTGGTTGCCCGGCCAGGTTCCCAGCACCTTGGAAGCCAGGAGCGAGCCGCCCAGGGCCCCGCCCGCCGCCAGGAGTTCTCTTCGCGTGGATTTGGTGGCCATTAGCTTTGCGCGACCCAGCCGGTTTCGGTGTACGTGTTGCGGAAGGTGCCATCCGCGAACAGGTCAATGATGGTGTAGCCCGGGCCGAACTCCTGGTAGTTGCCACCCCACCAGCCGCCACTGACGGCCCCATTGCACACGTAGCTCACCCCCAGATACTCGGTGACATCCACCAGATGCACGTGACCACTGACGCAAACCTTCACGTTCGGGTGCTTCAAGAAGAGGTCCTTGATGCGGCGCGCGTCAATGTGCATCCACGCCCCCGGCACCACCCAGTTGCCCGACTTCTCGTTGTCGCCATCAAAGAAGGTGGACGCGCTGAGGATCGGGATGTGCGAGAGCACCAGCACCGGCATGGTTTTGGGCGTGCTTTGCAAAACCCCGGTCAGCCACTCGAACTGCTCTTCATCGAGACGGCCCTTGTAGCCACCTCCTTCGGGAGAGGTGCTTTGGAGCACGATGAACTTCCAACCGGCTTGATCAAACTCGTAGTACGGTTTCTCGAGCTCCAGCACGTCTTGCGCCCATTGGTGCCCGAACATCGGGTCTTCCTTGCCCTGGCCGCCCGCGCCGTTCCAGAAGTCGTGGTTGCCCACGCAGTGCCGCACCGGAATCTTGTTGCTCTCCCGCAGCACGCGGGTGAAGATGTCCCACTGCGTTTTGACCCGATCTTTGGATTGGCCGAAGGCATCCATGATGAGGTCGCCCCCGGTGAGGATCAAGTCGGGCTTGTCACTCAGACCGTTCACGATCTCCAGCGTCTTGGTCATGCCTTCGGCCGCTTTGCGCTCCGGCTGTACGTGGATATCCGTGAGGTGAGCGATCCGCAGGACGCGCTCGGCATCCGGTTTCTCTTGGAACTTGGGCAATGCCGCCGCCCCCAGGGCCGAAGTGGCGGTGAGGGCGCCGGCTTTCATCAGGTCACGTCGCGAGAGTTTGGGCACGGCAGAGGTTTACCCGCGCCTCCCGGAAAACGGGTTAATGGTTTGTAAAATCAGCAACCCGCCGTTTAGGGTAGCGACGGATACATCTTTCGGCTGAGTTCGCCGACCGCGACTTTCCATTCCCCGTCCTGCTTGATCATGGGGATGCTCATGGGCTCGTCGTAGCTCTGGCTGTTCATGCCCTTGTTGATGAGGATGTTCACCACGGCGGAATCTTCCGACTGCTTGGTGGAGCCTTGAATCTTCCAAGCGAAGCGGTAGTACTCCCCTCGATCCAGGGTGACCTCCCAAGCCTTTTCGAGCTCGGCGGGGTCCATGTCTGACGCGCCGTATTTCATCAGCCCGGCTTTGTCGCCCTTGGCCAGGGCCACAAGGAATCGGTTCGCCTGAACTTCCGGGGACGATCCAAAGAAGAAAGTGGCAAAGAAGCCCACCGCGACCACGACGGCCCCGATGATTCCGAGCAACACAATCCAGTGAACGCGTCCCGCTTGGCGCATACCGCCTCCATTGAACCCCAAAAGGGGCTAACTCCGGTTCAGACTGCCCCGGGCCGTCTGCTCTACATCCACCCGCCACACCCCTTGCTCGCGGCGCAGAACGTAGAGGAACGCCCAGGTTTCGCCGTTGGGCCGCAGGTAGGCGACCTCCACCGTGGCATCCGGTAGCTGTTTGGTAATGCGCCCAAACCGAACCTGCGCTCCCGCCCGCAACAGCTGGCCGATAAGCTGATTGAACGGCTGCGTAGCCCCAGGGTTTTGCTGCGGAATCACCGGCCCAAGATCTTCCCCGGCGGGCGAGGCCAACAAGGCTTGGTGGTACTGCCGGATGGCGCTCTCCGGCCCCGTGTTTTGGGCCTGACCGAACACCGCGAGGGTCAAAATGGACAAACACAAGGCGGCAACGACCGAAGATATTGGAATATCTGCCGGCCTTCTACTGAACTTGGGCGGTTGTAATTCGTCCAAACTTGCCGTACACTACCTTGTAGGTCGCCATGAGTGAAAACAATTTGACCCGTCGAGAACTCTTAGCCAAGGGCACCATGATTGCGGTGGGCCTCAGCACCCCCCGGTGGCTGGCGGCCGTAGCGCACGGCGACCTCATTCGCGCCGCCGGTGGCCGCAAAGTGGACCCGGACAACATCCTGGTGGTGTGCCAGCTGAGCGGTGGCAACGACGGCCTGAACACCGTGGTGCCCTTCGCCGACTCACTCTACGCCAAAGCCCGCCCCACCCTGGCGCTAAAGGGGGACGAGGTTCTGCATCTCAACGAAGCGATGGGTCTGCACCCCACCATGGGCGGCCTCGCCACGCTTTACAAGGAAGGCAAGGTAGCCATCGTGCAAAACGTGGGCTACCCCAACCCCAACCGCTCGCACTTTAAGTCCATGGACATATGGCAGTCCGCCAGCCCCGACGCCAAGCTCCCGTACGGCTGGATCGGCCGCAGCATGGACGAGCGCCTGGCGCAGCAGATGTACAACCCGGTGGCGTGCGTGGGCCTCAGCACCGAGCGTCCACTCGCCCTGCAGGCTAAGGATGCCAGCATCCCCTGCTTTGCCAGCCTGGCCGACATTAAGTCGCTGGTGGGCAATGCCGATGCGGAGAAGCTGCTCCGCCAAATCCAAGGGCGTGACGCCGAACAGGGTTCCGCGATCCGCACGATCCAGGATGCTAACCGAGCGGCGCTGGATGCCATGAACCTGCTGAACGCCAAGCTCGACGGCGCGAAGCCCAAGCAGACTTACGGCGAGAACGGATTCGGGCGCGGGTTCGCTCAGATCAGCCAGCTCTTGATGGCCTCCCCGCAAACGCGGGTCGTCTACTTTAGCCACGGTGGGTTTGACACCCACTCCCGGCAGAAGGATGCCCACGCCAAGCTGATGCAAGAGTTCTCCGATGCGGTGCTGGCCTTCCAGCGCGAAATGGAAGCCGCCGGGCTGGATAAGAAAGTGACGCTCCTGGTCTTCAGCGAATTTGGGCGCCGGGTGGAAGAGAACGGTAGCCTGGGCACCGACCACGGCGAGGCCGCCCCGATGTTCCTGATTGGTAGCCGCGTAAAGGGCGGATTCCACGGCCCGAATCCGGACTTGACCAACCTCAGCCGAGGCGACGTGCCCTGGAAGACGGACTTCCGCAGTGTCTATGCCACCACGCTTGAAAACTGGCTGGGGAACGATGCGGGATTGGTGCTGGGCTCGGAATTCCCGACCCTCGACCTCATCAAGTCCTAAGGCGAAGGCGCCTCGAAACCGCGCACCAGCGCGGCTTTGACCTGCTCCATGCTTGGGGCCGGGTCCAGGAGTTCGTGCAAGCTCGTGACGCCATAACCCTGGATGCCGCACGGGATGATCCCCTCGAAGTGCGTCATGTCGGTGTGGACATTGAGCGCAAGGCCGTGCAGGTTCACCCAGCGCTTGACCTTGATGCCGATGGCGCACACCTTGGCGTCATCCACCCAGACCCCGGTGTGCGGGGGAAACCGACGGCCTTCTATCCCGAATTCGGCGATCGCCAAAATCACCGCTTCTTCGATGCTCCGAATCCAGCGGTGCAGGTCGCGGCCGCGATTTTCCAGGTTGAAAATCGGATAGGCCACCACTTGGCCGGGGCCGTGGTACGTGGCGTCGCCCCCGCGATCGGTGACGACAAGCTCAATACCGCGCGCCGCGCATTCTTCTTCTGACCACTTAAGGTTCTGCGTTTGGAACGCCGCCCCCAAGGTGTAGACGGGGTCGTGCTCCACAAACAAAAGCGTGTCCGGACCACCGGCCCGGACACTCTCCATAACGTCTCGCTGCACATCCCACGCGGGGTGGTATCCCATGCGACCGAGGTCGCGAACCTGAAAGGCGGGGACGGCGGGAGACGACGTAGGGTTGAATCCTTGAAGTTACTCGGCGGCTTCGGGAGCCGCTTCTTCCTTCTTCTTCTTGGGAGCAGCCTTAGGAGCGGCAGCCTTCTTGGGCTTGGCTTCGACGGCCGTGGCCTTGGGGGCCTTCTTGGTCGCGCCCGACTTCTTGGCCGCGATAGCTTCCTTAATCAGCTCCTTCACGCGCTTGGCCTTGCGGTTGCGCCGTGCTCGCAATTCTTTGTTCCGAACTCGCATAAAACTTCCCGTGGGTAAGAGCCTTCGAGTCTACCTTCCTCAGCGTCGCAGTGGGCGGGTGGGCTTAGGCGGGACTGACTTTCGCCCAGGCCAGAACGTCGTGAGGAGCCCAGATGTGGTCGGCGGGGGCGACGTAGCCGCGCATCCAGAGTTGGCCCTCAGCGCGGATGAGATAGAAGCCGTAGTCGTCTCCTGGTTCACCGGGCGGTTCGGAGAGGAACGGCAGGCTCATGACGGTGACGGAGCCATCGGGGGCGCGGTGTTCGCGGGCCAGGCGTCCCTCGGGTTGGTCGGCCCAGGCCAGGCGCAGGGCCAATGCGGCCATGGCGGGGCACGGCTCCAGCCCGTGCGTGTGGGCGGCGGATTCAAGTTCGCTGCGGGTGCCACCGTTGGACAAGACCAATTCGCTGACGGTCGCGATGACCAATTCACCCGGCGGCACCGCTCCAAAGGGAAAGTCTGGATGATTCAGCCACGCCTCCGCGTGGGCGTTGAGATGAATCCCAGCCGAGGCCAAAGCCGCTCGCCACTCTGCCTTGGTGGACCAAGGAGAACCACCCAGAGTGAACGATTGCGGCATTACGCCTCGGGCGCGGCGGGCGGAGTCGCAGGCGGGGCCGACCCTCGCCGCACAATCAGCCACACCACCCCAATCAGAGCGAGAACAAGCGAGGCGATCTGGGCTTCGGTCACGCCCAAGCTGGGGATCGTACGGCCACTGGCCAGGCCGAGCTCGTACTCCTCGGCCGTACCGGCCCGCAGAAACTCGTAGCCAAACCTGCTGATCGCAAAGGCAATGACGGCCAGCGTGAACGACGTGCCCACGCGCCACACCTGGCCCTTGCTGAGCGCAATCCGCTCGGACCACGCCACCAGCACCGCCGCGATGCTGAGCAACACGATATCCACCCACTGCGCAGGCACGCGGTACCCCACGTCGACAAAGTGCGCGCAGAACCCGTCGTGGCACACCCGCCCGAAACAGCAGCCATTGAGCAAGCACCCGACGCGGCCAATCGCCCAGCCCACCAGCATGGGCACGGCCATCATGTCCAGCACTTGGGCCGCGGCAATCTTGCGGCGGCGTGCCCACAGGTACGCCCCCAGGCCACCCAACACCAGCGCCCCAAACGAGGTAAGGCCTTCAAAACGGAGCGTCCACAGGCGTTCCGGGTGGCCAGCGAATTCGGTTTGCCAGTTGAAAATGATGTAGGCCAGCCGCGCCCCGAGGATGCCCGGCAAGACCAGCCACGACATAAGCTCAATGACGGCGTCCTTGTCCAAGCCGTAGCGCGGTGCGCGCCGCATGGCCAGATACGCCCCCACCAGTACGGCGATCATCATCAACACGCCAAAGGAGCGGACCGGAAAATTGCCGATTTGGAAGAATTCGGGAAGCATGATTTAGAAGCGCCGCTCCGACGCCAGGAGGGTGGCAATATCACCGACGAGCTCGCGGGCCTTGGGGCTGCGGGCGTCGTTGCCAAAGAGTTCGATGACTTTGTTCATCGCCACGCCCATATGGTACGCGCGGCCCTGGATGAGCGCTTGCCCACTGGCCGAAGCGGGGTCCACGCGGACCTGCACGTGCTGGGCGCAAGCGTCAGCAATGAGCTCGGCGAGTTCTTGGTCGTGACCCTTGCCCCGCGCGGCCGGCGTGATTTCGTACAGCACCGCGAAGAGGATGGGAGCCTTGGCCGCCGGAGGCACCTTGTACGTGCGACGAGCGAGTTCCAGCGCCGGCTTCACTTGCCCGAGTTCGGCCAAACACCAGGCTTGCCGAAGGGCATCGTTGGTGAACCGGTCGTAATCCTTGCGGCCCTCGGCCCACTTCACGCTCGCGCCGTAGAGGTTCTCTGCCGTCTTCCAGTCTCCCGCCAGCCGGAACATGTCGGCGTACTGGTACGCCTGCTCAATCGGTATGTTGCCGGTGTCCGTGGTGTCAGTAAAGGTTTTGAGAAACTCGCGCAGGAGACGATCCTTCTCTTTCGGGTCCAGTCCTTGCTTGGCCACCCTCACTTCCAGCCGCTCACGGTGGGCATTGTAGGTGCGCAACACCAGATCCGCATCCACTTGGCCGACCTGCTCAGGGTCAAGGGGATACGCCATCACGCCGGTTTGGCAACCCGAAACTAGGACGGCCAGGGCCAGCCCCACCGACGCCAGTCCGAGACTAGAGGGCCGCGTTATCCCGACTCGAATCCCAGAGCGCATCCCGGTAGATTTCCGTCCCACAATAAGTGAGAACCGCTTTGCCCTTCAATTTCATTCCATCGAAGGGGCTGTTCTTCCCACGCGAGAAGGTCTTTTTGACGTCGAAAGTCCAGTCCACCTCGGGGTCAATCACCGTCACCTGGGCGAGCGCCGTGGTTTCCGGGCGGAGCGTGCCCGCATCCAGACCCAGAATCTGCGACGGCGCGGTGGCGAGTCGCCGGACGGTTTCGAACGGACTCAGCACGCCCTTATGAGTGACAAAGGTGAGGGTGACCCCCAGTGCCGACTCCAATCCGACGCACCCAAACGGGGCTTCATCGAAGGGCACGCGGGTTTCGTGAGCCGCATAGGGGCTGTGGTCGCTCGCGATGGCATCGATCGTGCCATCGGAAAGCCCTTGCAACACCATGTCCACGTCCAGTTCCGTGCGGAGGGGCGGCGTGGTCTTGAAGTTCGTATCGAACTCGCCGAGGTCGTTTTCGGTGAGGCAGAAGTGGTGCGGGCAGACTTCGGCGGTCACGGGAGCGCCCAGGTACTTGGCCTGGCGGATGAGCTCCACCGAACCCCAGCTGCTGACCCGGAGAATGTGCACGCGGCAACCCGTCTGCAAGCTCAGCAGGCAGTTGCGCATCACCATCACCTCTTCGGCGGTGCGCGGCATCCCGGCAAGGCCAAGCAGGGCGCTAATGGCCCCGTCGTTGATCTGCCCGTTCGCGCTGAGGGAAAGGTCCTCGCAGTGCGCCATGATCGGCAGGTCCAGCTGGCGGCAGTACTCCATCGCGTGGAGCATCAGGTTCGCGTCCTGTACCGGCACGCCCTCATCGCTGGCGGCCACAATGCCCGCGCTCTTGAGGCTGGCCAGGTTCGCCATCCGGGTTTGGCCGTCCTTCACCGTTGTCAACGCGCCTACCGGGGCGACAAAGACGCCTCCCGCATCCGGAGCCGCGCTCTTATCGAGAATGAAGTCAATCAGGGCCGGCGTGTCCAGCGGCGGGGTGGTGTTGGGCAGGCAGCAAATGGTGGTGAAACCACCGGCGGCGGCGGCTCGGGTGCCCGTCTTGATGGTCTCGCGGTAGTCCTCGCCCGGTTCGCGGAGGTGGACGTGCATGTCTACCAAGCCCGGAGTGATCCAGAGGCCAGTGCAGTCGTACTCCGAGGTGGCGTCGCTGATGTCTACATCCGGTCCGCACGCCACGATCTGGGCGTCCTCAACGACGACGTGCCCGACGACGTCGAGATCCTGACTCGGGTCGAGGATGCGACCATTCTTGAATACGGTTTTCATGCGTCACCTCGGTCGTCGCCTAGCGCCCATTGCAGGGCGGCCATGCGAACAAAAATGCCGTTGGTGACCTGCTCCAGCACCGCGCATTGCGGGCCGTCGGCGGTGGCGTCATCCAGTTCCACGCCTCGGTTCATCGGACCGGGGTGCATCACGATTGCCTCCGGGTTCGCTACCCGCAGGGCAGCGCGATTGACTTGGTACAGCTTGGTGTATTCCCGGCTAGAACTGAGGTGCGGACCGCGCATTCGCTCGCGTTGTAGGCGCAGGCAGATCACCACGTCCGCGCCGTCCAGGCCCTCCTTCAGGTCGTAGTGCACACTGCCGGGCAGGCCGCTCATCACGCTGGGTAGGAGCGTGTTCGGCCCCACAAAGCGCACATGGGCGCCAAGCTTGCTGAATATCCAGGCGTCGCTGCGGGCCACCCGCGAGTGGAGGATGTCCCCCACGATCGCCACGTTCAGTCCTTCGATTTGCCCCTTGCGGGAGAGAACGGTGAGGGCATCGCTCAGGGCCTGGGTGGGGTGCTCGTGCTGACCATCGCCGGCATTCACCGTGGGCCCGCCAAAGTATTCCGCCGCGAGGTTGGCCGCGCCCGACGAGCGGTGCCGCATCACCAGGGCATCCAGCCGTTCGTGCTTGAGCGTGAAAATCGTGTCGCGCAGGGTTTCGCCCTTGCTCATGCTGCTGCCGTCGCCGGAGAAGTTCACCGGCTGGTAGCCCAAGTAGTGGCAGGCTTTCTCGAACGAGACCCGGGTGCGGGTGGAGTTTTCAAAAAACAGCAGGCCTACGCTGCGGCGCACACTCGGGGGCGCGGGGTAGTCACCCGCCTCTACGTTGTCCTTGTGCATCTGGGCCATGGCCAGCAAATACTGGATGTCGTCCACATCCAGGTGGCGCATGGCCAGGAGGTTGCGGTTCATTCGCGCTCCTCAGCCTCGATCAGCACCACGCAATCGTCGGCGTCGCCTTGCTCCTTGGTGGTGACCCGGATGTGGTCCGAGGCTTCGGTGTGGAAGGTCACGCCGCAGTAATCCGGCTGGATGGGAAGCTCGCGGTGCCCGCGATCAATGAGGGTGGCGAGTTGTATGCACTTCGGCCGGCCGTGGTGCAGGATGGCGTCCATGGCGGCCCGCACCGTGCGTCCGGAGAACACCACTTCGTCCACCAAAATCAGCGTCTTGTCCTTGAGGCTGAACGGAATATCCGTGCGGTCGTCACCGTTGGCGGGGCGGTCGTCGCGGTAGCCCGCAATGTCCACGCTGCCGCAGGGGATGGTGAAGCCTTCCACTTGGGTCATCAAGAAGGCGAGGCGCCGGGCAATGGGGACGCCCCCGTTCAGAATCCCGACCACGACCAGGTCTTGGCCGCCCTCGTTGGCTTCCAGTATCTCGTGCGCCATGCGCCCCAAGGTTCGGCGCATGGCCGCCGCATCCATCAGGACGACACTCATGCCCCGAATTATGACGCCTTCCCTCTCCGGATGGGCCGACTAGTGGGCGTGGCCCATGCGGGCTTCGGCTTCGGCTTCCACGCGCTTGATTTCGGCTTCGAGTTGAAGGCGGGCGGCTTCGAGGGTCTCTTCATCCGCATCGGCGGGCACAGTCACCGCATCGCCGAAGATCATCACGGCGCGGCTAAAGGGTTTCGGCACCATGTAGCGATCCCAGGAGTTGATGAGCCAGCGACGGTTGGCACTCACGCCCATGGGCACCATCGGGGCTTGCGCCTTTTGCGACATCCGCACGATGCCCGGTTGCACGACTTGGCTGGGGCCGCGCGGGCCATCGGGCGTGAAGGCCATCCACCCGCCTTGACGCAACACCTTGATGCTCTCGGCGAGGGCGCGGGCACCGCCCCGCCCCGTGCTGCCCCGAATCACGCGGAACCCAAAGCGCTGAAAGATGCGCGTCTGCATGTTACCATCGTTGCTGAGGCTGATGATCGTCCAGATGCCGTCGCCGCGAAACACCTTGGTCGCCAGCATGGTGCGGCCGTGCCACCCGGCCAGCAGATAGGGACCGCCGGTGTACTTCTCGCGACCTACAACCTCGATGCGGACAGTAGCCAGCAACAAGCGCACGATGCAGTAGATCGGGAACGCCAGCACCCGGGGGCGCACGCCGCGCCACCAGCTCTTGAGTCGGGATTGGCTCACGATTTGGCCCCAGATTTGGGCAGCGGCCAGTGCCCTCTCTGTTGCGCCAGCTGAAACGCGCCGTGGCCACTGTACTTTTCGGCCAACTCCGTCAGCAGAGCTTGGCTGCGCACCGGGTCGCGGTCGCTCAGGCACTCGGCCAGGCTGAGCAGGGCGTCGGCGCGCTGCGGGTTGTCAGGGCCTTTGACGAGACTTTCTAGCAAGGCCTCACCTAACGAATCCTCTTGGTAGGCGTGGGCCAAGCGGGCGCGGTCGAGAGGCTCAAGAGCTTGCCAGAGCCGGTGATCACGGATGTAGGCCAGGGATTCCCGCTGCGGTTCCCCCTGAGTGCGCTCCACCCACTCCCGGATGGCGGCGGCTTCCTTGTCCGGCTCGTGCAGGTCGCCGTAGGCAATCGCGCGGTCACGCAGCGCGCGGGGGTCGGAGGGGTGCTTCGCCAAAATCGCTTCGGCCGTCGCCAGCACGGCCGCCGGGCTGCGCTGATTCATGCGGTCGAGCGCCTCGTGCCCGATCCGCAAGCTCGCTTGCTTGGGCGCACGGAACAGGAACGCCAACACCAAACCCACAAAGAACCCCGCGAGGTGCGACCAGTAGGCGGTGCTCCCGGCCTCGGCATTGTTGGCCATCAGGGCCCCGACGCCTTGCAACGCCACCCACACCAGGGTCAGCACGGAAACCTTGAGGCCCAGCTCGGGCGCGACGGGCACCTTCATGCCCATGTACAGCAGCGTGGCGTAGGCCACCACCCCGGCAATGGCACCGCTGGCCCCAACGAGCGGCGGCGAAAACTCTAATGAGCGCGCCACCAGGTAGTGCGCTCCCACGCCGGCCAGGCCACTCGCAATGTAAACCGTGCCGAGCCGCCACGCCCGGGCATGAAACTCCACCAGCGGACCGACTGCCGCAAGGAAGACGAGGTTGCCCGCCAGGTGCAGCAAGTTGGCGTGGAGAAAGAGCGAAGTGAAGGCCCGGAAACCATCCGGACGCACCGCCCAGAACCCGTACCGGTCCGCCAGGGTCGGATCGAGCGTCGTCGCCACGGCCGCCGCCAAATTGAGGCCAATCAGGCTCAATGTGACAACGGGCACCGGGGCGCGATTCGACATGGGGGCTCCGATTAGTCGACCGAGTCGTAGGCGCTTTCCGGAATCTCGACGTTCATGAACACTTCCTTCGTGTCGTCGAGGTCCTCAAGCGCATCGTAGAGGCGGATGATCTTGGCCCAGTCATCGTCGCCGGGGCTGGCCATGTTGGTGGGGATGCGGGTGAGGCCCACATCCTTGGTGGCGAACCCCGCTTCGTTCAGAGCGTTGTTGGTTTGGTGGAGGTCTTCTACCGCCGTGTAAATGGTGTAGGTGTCCTCGTCGTCGACCAGCACGTCCGAGGCGCCGGCCTCCAGGGCCGCCATCGTCACGGTGTCTTCATCGCCCGCGGACTTGTCGATGAGGATCATGCCGCAGGACTTGAACTGCCAAGCCACCGAGCCGTTTTCCGTCAGGCCACCACCATGCTTGTTGAAGGCGTGGCGGAGTTCGGAGACGGTGCGGTTCTTGTTCTCGCTGTAGACCTCGACCATGAAGGCCACGCCCGCCGGGCCGACGCCCTCGTAGCACAGCTCTTCGTAATTTTCACCCTCGACGTTGCCCGCGCCCTTGGCCAGTGCGCGTTCGATGTTGTCGCGGGGCACAGAATTTTCTTTGGCCTTAGCGATGGCGAGGCGAAGTCGCACGTTCGTCTCGGGGTCCGCACCGCCCATCTTCGCCGCCACGATGATTTCACGGGAGAGCTTGGTGAAGAGCTTGCCGCGAATCGCGTCTTGCTTGCCCTTGCGGATGCGGATGTTCTTCCATTTACTATGGCCGGCCATAAGTTGGCTTCATTTTGGCACGTTGACGGTGGAAGCGGGGGAGGAGCCCCGTTCAGGCCATGCGCGGAGCTCGAAACACCCAGGTCAGCACCCCGCCGCAAACGACAAGCCCAACAAAAATCATTGGCCAGCCAAGACTTTCGTTTTGCACCATCACCGCCATCGTTGCCACGAGAAAGCCCACGAGCGTCGCCCACCCGATGATGAGCCGGGTCGTCATCCGCTCCTTGGCGCGGGCGCGGCGGGCGTACTCCAGCAGGTACGGCGCCTTGCACTTCATGCAGGCAATCTCGTTACAAGGGTTGATGTGCCCGCACGATCGGCACTTGAGCGGCGCGAAGGGATCTTTTTTGCCCTTCAGGTTGCGGCGCCACACCTTCAGCATCCGCTCTTCGGCCGCGTACATCCCGCGCACGGACTGGTTCTTGATCGGGTCCATGTCGTTGCTCAGGCCGTTGAGCAGGCGTTCGCGCACGGCAATGGCCGGCCCCTTCAGGCCGTGCTCGTAGAGCAGGCTGGTAATGGCGAACCAGGCCGTCATGTTGTCGGGGCGTTCCACCACCGCTTGGTGCGCCTGGTCAAGTTGGCGGGTAGAGATGCGGCGGATTTCCGATTCGGCGACCTTCTCCCGGGCATAAGGGAAGAAGACCACCGTGATGATCATGGAGAGCAGGGTGGGGGCGAGCACCGTCGGGTCGGGCCAGAAAAGCGCCACCGCGAACATGGCCAGGCAAAACAGGAAACCCCCGATGGCCACCGACCAGTGGATCTCGCCATCAATCCACCAGTGGAGCAGGACGACGCCGCAAATCCCCACGAACGGGATGGAGATCATGATGGCCATCGCTTGGCTGACCATCAGTTCGCGGACCGCCTGCGCCAGATAGATTTCCATTGCGCCTCCCCCAGCTTAGGGTGAAGAACTTATACCTTTTGCAGGTCTTTGGCGCGCACAAGTAGCACGTAGTGCGGCGTGAACTGGATTTCTTCCTTCGTCAGCAGCTTGCGGTCTTCTTGCGGCAAGTTCTTGTCGAGCTTGTCGCGCATGCGCTGGGTGGAAATGGCATGCACGTCTTGCGCCACGCCCTTCAGCTGATCCAGGTCGATCTCGACGGCGATCTCATCGTTGTTATAGATGTTCGCGATCTTGCCCGTCAGCCCTTGCATGTGGGGGTAGACCCCGCTGAGCTCCGCTCCGGCCCCGAGGTCAGGGGTCTGGATGCGTACGCGATCGCCTTCTTGGAACGCCATGTCGCCCACTAGGATACCGCGCGGGGTTCGGCTTGCCCCCGGTCGGTCTAGTGCTGCCGATCGATGACGTAGCGCGCGAAGGTGCGCAGCGTGTCGGTCTCGCCGGGCATGTCATCCAATGCGGCGAGGGCGGCACTGATTTCCCGTTCGGCGGCCGCACGGGCTCCTTCCACGCCCATCACGGCAACGTAAGTTTGCTTGCCCCGGGCGCGGTCACTGCCGCTGGCCTTGCCCAGTTGCTCCTCGTTGCCGGTTTCGTTGAGGACGTCGTCAGCGATCTGGAACGCGAGGCCGAGGTGCTGGCCGTAAGCGCGGAGGGAAGCGGCTTGGGCCTCGTTAGCGCCGCCCAGGCGACCGCCCATTTCGCAGGCGCACCCCAGCAGGGCTCCCGTCTTCATGGCGTGAATCTCTTGGACGAGGGCGAGGTCCGGGTTTTCCCCTTCGCTCAGCACGTCTAGCACTTCTCCGCGCACCAGCACCTCGGCGCATTCGGCCAGGCATAGCCCGACGCGGTGGGCGATGGCGGGCTCGGCGTGGCTGGTAAGAGCCACCTTGAGCGCAAGGGCGAAGAGAGCGTCCCCGGCCAAGATCGCCATGCCTTCGCCGTAGACCTTGTGGTTGGTGGGGCGGCCCCGACGCAAATCGTCGTTGTCAATCGCCGGCAGGTCGTCGTGGATGAGCGAGAAGACGTGCAGGAACTCGAGGGAGCAAGCGCCGTCCAGCGCCGCTTCCGGGTCGCCCCCGACGGCGAGGGCACTGGCCATGCAGAGGAGCGGGCGCACCCGCTTACCGGGAGCCAAGGCACTGTAGGCCATTGACTGGCTGAGGGCGGGCGCGGGCAAGTCCTCACTCGGGAGGAGGACGGACATCCGGGCGTCCACGCGGCTCTGCCAATCGGCAAAGTGCCGAGGAAGACTCATCACAGCCAGTGTACTCATGCTTCCCTCAGCCTACGTGCATCCCGGCAGGGACGTTGGCACCGGGGTGCCCCAAAGGGGGCCCGTTGCATCGGCAACGGCATCGGTATGATTCCCGCATGGTGGAAGTGAGGCCGTTCCGGGGCCTGAGTGGGCTTCCGCCTGCCGGCTGGGTGCCCCCCGTGGAGATGATGACTCCGGCCGAGGTGGAAAGCCACCGCGAGAACCCCCTGAGCGCGATTCACCTGGTCCGTCCCCGGCGCGAATCCGACGACCGGAGCCAGTTTGTGCAGTACGCCCGGGCGGCGGCGCAGCTCGAAATGTGGCGGCGCGACGGCACACTGGCGATCGCCGATGAACCCCGCCTTTACGGCCTGAAGTGGCAAGGCATCCCGGTGCTCTACGGCCTGGTGGCGGTGAGCGAGCTTTTCCCGCGCGGGGCCGAGTTGCCCTCCCGAGGCGATGACCGCCTGCGGCTCTTGGAGTCCACTGACACCTACTTGGAACCCCTGGTCGCCGTGGGCGATCTCCCGGCCTTAACCAACCTGGAGGAATCCGTGCTGAGCGAACTCACGGATGAGCCCGTAACCGTCCGCAACCTGCGCGTGGTAGACAGCCCAGACCGATTGGGTGCGGTGCGGAGCTTCACGGAGGAGAACCCCAAGGCCACCCACGCGCTCGTGGCCATTGTCGCCGAGGCCCATGCGCAACCGGTGCCCCTCCGCCTTAAGCGCTATCCCCAACCGGACCTGCAGACCCGGTGCGCGGAACACGGCACGATTTTCAGCGGTCCAGAACTCGAAAGCATGGCCCCCAACGATCCGGCCCTCAAGGTCACGGAAGCGGATGGCAGCACGTGGGCGTTCCGTCCGCGCGAGGCTTCTTTCTGGGCCACCCTTGGCGAATGGCTGGGTGGTACGGGCTGGGAGCGCCTGCCGGATCACGACGCCGGGCCCGCCGCGCTTACTTTGCAGTCTTGCGACCGATCCGCGCCCGCCATGGCGCAGGTCTTGCCGCGCATCCCCTCGGGGCCGGTGTTTTGGAGCCGAAGAGACCGATGAAACTCACCTTGCAAGGAACGGGCGGGGCCGACGGGATTCCGGGGCTGTTCGGCGATAGCCGCGTGAGCGAACACGCCCGCCAGCACAAAGGACGCGACTTGCGCACCCGCGCCGCCGCCTTGGTGAACGAGGACCTCAAGATTGACTTTGGCCCCGACACATTCTCGCAAGTGATTGCCACGGGCAGCTGCCCGCGCGATTGGTCGGCCGTGGTGTTCACCCACAGCGACGCGGACCACTTTGCCATCGAAGAACTGCAATACGCCGTTGTGCCCTTTACGGCGGAAGACTCCTGCCCCTTTACGATTTATGCCAACGGCACGATTATTCGGCGACTGCGCGAGCGCTATCCCGACTGGCCGATGGAGATGGTGACCACGCAAAGTTTTGCCAGCGTGACCCACGGCGAATACGTCATCACTCCGATCAAGGCGAACCACGGTTCCCCCGCTGAAGACACTCAGAACCTCGTGATCGAGCAAGGCGGACGCACGCTCCTTTATGCCACCGATACGGGCATATGGGATGAACGTACGTGGCGGTTCTTACAGGGGCTCAATGTCCACCTTTTGGTGATTGAATGCTCGGAAGGGTTTGTCCACACCCCTTACAACGGCCACCTCGATGTGCACGAGTGCCTGGCCATGGTCGGGCGCCTGCGACAGATGGGCACCCTCGGGCCGGACAGCCAAGTGGTTACCACCCACCACAGCCACAACGGGGATGCCACGCACGAAGAACTCGTCAAATGGTTTGAACCCCACGGCATCCAAGTGGGGTATGACGGTCTCGTTTTGGAAGTGTAACGCGCCTTTCTGCCTTTGGCGTGCGTCTGAATGATGCCAAAGGACTGGCGGGCGAGCGGCCAAGGAGGGCCACCTCCTTTGGATTGCACAATCCAACTGGATTTTGGGGATTGAATGACTTTTGTAGGGAAATGGTTCGGATTTGGTCAAAACGAACACTTTGATCGAGGATTAAGAGCCTACGAAAACAAGGGGTTTGCCGAAGCCGCCGCCCACTTTAGTCAAGCCGTAGAAACCGAGCCCAACGATCGCCTTCGCGAGAAAGCCATCTCCTATCTCGCCGGTTCCCTCGCCCGGATGGGCACAGCGGCCCTGGCCGAAGGCCAATACGAGGACGCCGTCGCCGTATTGATGCAGGCCGCCGGCCTTCGCCCCCGATTTGCCGACGTGCAGGCCAGTTTGGCCACCGCCTATGCTCGGGTCGGTGACTTCTCGAAGGCGTTGGCCCACGTGGATGCTGCCTTGGAAATCAACCCCCGCTACGCGGTGGCCCACCTTCGCCGCGCGGGCATTTTGTTGAAACTTGGCGACACGGGGAATGGCTGGAACCAAGCCATGAGCACCATGGAGCGATTCGGGAACATGCTATCCGACGAGTGGGACGGTGTGGTTCAGCAGGCCGAAGCCAAGAATTGGGATGAGGTGGCCCAGTGGCTCCTGACCTTCCGTCCGGCCGGCAACTTTGATATCCCTTCTTTGGTGGAAGAGTTCCGCAATGCGATGCTGGCGCAGGATCACGAACGTGCCGAGCGCAGCATGAAAGATGCGATTAAATTAGCGCCGACTTTTCCTGACCTGCACGTACGGCTAGGGGAAGCCTTGTTCGAGGGCAACAAGACCGAAGAGGCGCTTGCGGCCTTTGAGGAAGCGGCTCGCTTGAACTCGGGTTACGCCGATTCTTACGCTCTCATTGGGATTACGCTGCGCAGATTGGGCCGAGAATCGGAGGCGCAGAGCGCTTTCCGGCACGCTCTCACGCTGGACCCGAACAACATGATCGCCAGCCAAGAGATGGACGGCGAACCGATCTAGCTCGCAACTCTCGGCCTAGCTGAGCCGTCATCGGAATATGGCTCTATCGCTTGTTCCGGTGGCATTGGCGATCGCGCTGGCCCCTCCATCGGCGAGTGCTCCGCTTGATCCCGACCTCGGGATGCGGATCATCGCCATGGCCATGGCTGACCAAGAAGCCCGCAATCGCTTGGTGGCGGCGATGCAAAGGGACGACAAACCCGCGATGGATTTGGCGATCGGCGACATGATGCGCGAGGACCGCCTGAACGGAGCCGGGATGAAGCGCATCGTAGCCAGCGTGGGGTGGCCCACCTACACCCGCGTGGGGCGCGAAGCTGGGCACATGGCGTGGCTGATTGTGCAGCACCAAGATGCGGACCCCGAGTTTCAGAAGCACTGCCTGCGCCTGATGGAGCCCCTGGTGGCCAAGGGCGAGGTGAGCGGCACCGACTTTGCCTATCTCACGGACCGAGTGGCCATCAACACGGGCGGGATGCAGACTTACGGGACGCAGATGTCGCTGGTGAACGGCAAGGCCGTGCCCACCCGCCTGCGCGACCCGCGCCGGGTGGATGAACGCCGGCGGCAAGTCGGGCTGGGTCCGCTCGATGAGTATCAGCGGCTCATCGAGCAGATGTACGCCCCGCCCAAGAGCTAGGCCTGTCTAGCCTGAAGACTAGCCGGGCATCAAGCGCTTCCACTCCGTGCCTTGCGGAGTGTCGCGGAGTTCAAAGCCCGCCGCCTCGATTTGTTTGCGGATGTCGTCGGCGCGGGCAAAGTCCTTCGCGCGCTTGGCTTCCGCCCGGTCCTCGATCCACTTGGTAATGAGCACCCCGTTGATCTCGGGCACCTCGGGGGCGGCAGTGGCCTCGACGGTGCGGCCGTGCATCCCTAGCGTTTGCTCGATGCGATCCAGGAACCAGCGCGCTTCCCCGGCCTGGGCGGCCGAGAGCGTGTCCTCGCGGAGGAAGCTGCGAATCCCTTCGATCATCTTGGCCACCGCCACGCTCGTATTGAGGTCTTCGCACATCGCGCCCAGCAGTTCGTCGTAGATGCGCTGGATTTCGGTCCCTGGCGTGCCGGCCTCCTTGGCCGCGCGGCGTTCCACTTCTTGGATGCGCGCCAGGATGCCGCCTGCATCGCGCAGGCCCTGCATCGTGAAGTTCATGGGCTTGCCGTAGGGCGTGCCCATCAGCGCCAGGCGGATCGCGAGCGGGTCGTGGCCTTCCTCAATGAGCTGACGTACCGTGAAGAAATTGCCCTTGCTCTTGGCCATCTTCTCACCTTCCACCTGCAAGAACCGCACGTGCATCCAGTGGTTGGAGAACGCCTTGCCGGTGCAACTCTCGCTCTGCGCGATCTCGCACTCGTGGTGCGGGAACACGAGGTCTTCGCCGCCCGCGTGGAGGTCAATCGTGTCGCCCAGGTACTGCCGCGCCATCACGGAGCACTCGATGTGCCAGCCCGGGAAGCCCCAGCCCCACGGGCTGAACCATTGCATCAGGTGCTTGTCGTCCTTCTTCCACAGGGCAAAGTCGGCCGGATGGCGCTTGTTGTCGTCTTGCACCACGGTGCGCACGGCGCGCATCAGGGTGTCCTGATCCTTGTTGCCGCTGAGCTTGCCGTAGCCGTCAAAGCTTTCGACCGAGAAGTACACGCCGGTCGGCGTTTCGTAAGCGTGGCCCGACTTGATGAGGTCTTCCACGGCCTGGATCTGCTCGCGCATGTGCTCGGTGGCGCGGGGGCGCACCGTGGGAGCCCGCATGTTCAGCAATCGCCAATCTTCTTCAAAGGCATCGGCGTAGTGGCGCGCGAGATCCCAAACGTTGGCGAAGGCTTCGCCCTCCTTGCTGCGAAGGGCGCGCTCCATCTTGTCCTCGCCGCCCGCGTCGGCCACGTCATCTTCGGTGAGGTGACCGACGTCGGTGATGTTGCTGGCGTAGCTGACGCGCCAGCCGAGGGATTCAGCCGTGCGCACCACCAGGTCCGCACTCAAAAATGTGCGGAAGTTGCCAATGTGGGCGTAGCTATACACGGTGGGGCCACAGCAGTAGAACCGGAGGTGTTCGGGTTCTTGCGTCTCTACCGGACGCACGCTGCGCGACATCGTATCGTATAGCCGAAACTGTGGCATGGCCACTCGAATCTACCGCTTAGGGTGCGGCACGCTTAGGGCATAGAGAGTCGCTTGGCCAGGTTGCTGGGCTGGTAATCCATGAGCGCGGACCACGGCACGGTGAACTCGTAGGTGCCCTCGGCGTAAGCGCCAACCTCGTAGTGGTCGAACTGATAAACCAATCCCTTCTTGCTCACCACAAAGCGGCCTTGCAGCGATTCATCCAGTTCCGCCATGGGCTCCATCTCGCGCTTGGCCTTGCTCGCATTCAGGCGACTCAGCACCTCCCCGGCCCAGAACAGGCTTCGTTCGTTGTCGTTCGGGATGAGGGCGTTAAGCGAAAACTCGCGCGGATGCTCATCCAGGTAGATCGCGAGGTTGATCTGCTTGCGGTAGGCGTAGCCGTGCGCGCCCCCGGAGTAGGTTTCGGCGGTGGTCCAGCCGCTAATCATCCAGTTCTCTTGACGAGAAACCTGGCCTTGAATGTGGAAGTACCACGTGCGGTGCGGGTAGCCGAACTTGCGAGCTTCGGCTTCGCCTTCTTTCGATTCCTTCAGGGCTCGTTGGTAGTCCGGTTCGATCGCATTCTTCATCAACAGGTTGAAGCCCTTGATGAGCGGCGTGTTGCCCGCCAGTACCGGATACCGGGCTGAGGCGTCGATGGTGGAGTTCTTGACTTGATGAGAAACCTGCGAGGCGGGGGCAGAAGCCGATGCGGCCAGCAGGGACGCGGCGATGAGGGTGCTGATCATGTTCATTTACTCGGACGTGCGAACGAGGACGTGATGCTTCTTGCCACTGCTGAGTTTCATCACACCGTCGTTCAAATCGGCAAGGGAGACGGCGGCCTGGACGTCGGCCACCTTGGCATCGTTGACGCGGACCCCGCCGCCTTGGATGAGACGCTTCGCCGCGCCGTTGCTATCGGCCAGACCAGCTTTCACCAAAAGGTCAGTTACGCGCACGGGTTCGCTGAGGTCCACCACGATGGTCGGCAGACCTTCCGAGGAGGCCCCTTGCTCGAAGGTCTCCTGGGCGGTGCGGGCCGAGGTCTCAGCCGCCTCACGCCCGCGCACCAGCGCGGTCACGGCGGTGGCCAAGGCCTTCTTGGCGTCGTTGATCTCGCGGCCTTCCAGCGCGGCCAGGCGATCAATTTCTTCAGTCGGAAGCTCGCTGAACAACCGCAGGAACCGCACCACGTCCGCATCGTCCACGTTGCGCCAGAACTGCCAGAAATCGAAGTCGCTCAGGCGGTCGGGGTTCAGCCACACCGCCCCCGCCGCACTCTTGCCCATTTTCTTGCCTTGGCTATCGGTGAGCAAGGGGCAAGTGAGGCCGATCAGCGAGTCATCTTCATCCTCGCGGCCCACCATGCGGCGGTGGAGTTCCACCCCGTTTACGATGTTGCCCCACTGGTCGCTGGCGCCCATCTGCAGAGTGCAGCCGTACCGCTTGTTGAGCTCGACAAAGTCATACGCCTGCAAAATCATGTAGTTGAACTCGAGGAAAGTGAGCGGCTGCTCACGTTCCAAGCGGGTTTTGACGCTATCGAACGTCATCATCCGGTTGATGGTGAAGTGCGTGCCCACGCTGCGCAGCATGTCGAGGTACTTGAGCTCGTCCAGCCACTCGCTGTTGTCCACCACTAAGGCTTCGTTCGGCCCGAAGGTTAAGAACTGATCAAAAATGGTCTGCAGCTTGGCCTTGTTGGCGGCGATGCGCTCGTCGGTCATCAGTTGCCGCGATTCATCCTTGCCGCTGGGGTCGCCTACCTTGGTGGTGCCACCGCCGAGGACGACGATGGGCTGGTGGCCCGTTTGCTGCAGGATGCGGAGCAGCATGATCGGGAAGAGGCTGCCCACGTGCAGGCTGTCGGCGGTGAGGTCGAAGCCGATATAACCCACGATGCGGCCTTCGGCGGCCCGCTGGTCCAGGGCGTCAAGGTGCGTGCATTGGTGGATAAATCCGCGCTCGTGCAGAGTGCGCACAAACTCAGATCGGAACGACGACGACATAGGGCTTAAGGATACCGGTGGCCCCTAGTCCGCCCCGTGCCGAGAGGTCATGCCCGTGCCCGGAGAGAGGGTGTATTCTGAAGTTTATGGCAGTTCGCGTTGGCATTAATGGATTTGGCCGCATTGGCCGCTTGTCGCTCCGCACCATCATCGAACGGCACGGCAAAGATATCGAAGTCGTGGCCCTGAATGACCTGACCGACGTGGGCACCAACGCGTACCTCTTCCAGCGCGACACCTGCTACGGCAACTACAACGGCAGCGTGAGCTACGACAACGATAGCGTGCAAGTGGGTGGCTACGACATCAAGGTCTTTAAGGAGCCGGACCCGGCCAAGATTCCCTGGGCCGATGCGGGCGTGGACATCGTGGTCGAATCCACCGGCCGCTACACCGACGCCAACCTGGCCAAGGCCCACCTGGGCGGCAGCGTGAAGAAGGTCGTCATCAGCGCCCCGGCCAAGAACGAAGACGTGACCCTGGTGCTGGGCGTGAACGACGGGATGTACGACCCGGCTAACCACAACGTGATCAGCAACGCGAGCTGCACCACCAACGGCCTGGCGCCGGTGGCCAAGGTTCTGCACGACTCGTTCGGCATCCAAAAAGGTCTGCTGACCACGGTGCACGCCTACACCAACAGCCAAAGCACGGTGGACACCGCCAAGAAGGACCTGCGCGACAGCCGCGCCGCCGCCGAGAATGTGGTGCCCAGTAGCACCGGGGCGGCCAAGGCCGTCGGGTTGGTGATTCCGGAGCTGAAGGGCAAGTTCACGGGCATGGCGTTCCGCGTGCCGGTACCGACCGTGAGCGTGGTGGACTTCACCGCTCTGCTCAACCGGACCGTCACCGCCGAAGAAGTGAACGCGGCGATGAAGGCGGCGGCCGAGGGCCCGCTGAAGGGCATCCTGGAGTACACCGAAGAAGCCTTGGTCAGCAGCGACCTGAAGGGCAACCCGGCCAGCAGCATCTTCAGCGCGGTGGACACCGTGGTGCTGGACGATATGATCAAGGTCGTGGCTTGGTACGACAACGAGTGGGGTTATTCCTGCCGCATCGCTGACTTGCTCAAGTTCCTGGGCGACAAGGGCCTCTAAGGCTTTAAAGCTTGCAAAAAGAAACCCCGCTTCCCTTTCCGGGTGGCGGGGTTTTTCTTTCGCTCAGGTCGGGCGACTACTCGCTCAGCAAGTACTCGGCAAGAAGATTCGCCGTATCGCGCAGGGCGTCAATGTGCGTACGCTCGTAGCCGTGGCTGGTGTCCACGCCCGGGCCGATGAGGGCCACCTGCGCCCGGCCACCCGCGCGCCAATACTGGCTGCCATCGCTGCCGTAGTGGGGGTAGATGTCCGGCTTGAGTTCGATGCCGGCCTGGTCGGCCATGCCGCGCAGCTTGTTGGAGAGTTCGCTGCTGTAGGGGCCGCTACTGTCCTTGAGGCAGATAGAACAGTGGAATTCGTCGCCATTCTGGCCGGTGCCCACGCAGGCCATGTCCACCACCACCAGTTCGCTGAGGTCCGCCGGGAGACCGTCACTGCCGCCGTGACCCACCTCTTCGTGCACGCTGAGGAGCAGATGCGTGTCTTGCCCGGCGCTCAGTCCGAGGTCGCGCAGCGCCTTCAGTGCGGCCAAGAGGCACGCCACTCCCGCCTTGTCATCCAAGAAGCGAGAGCGGACGAAACCGCTGGGCGTGGATTCAAATCGGGGGTCAAAGGCGATGGGATCGCCCACATCAATACCCAGCAAACGGGTCTCTTCGGCCGAGAGCGTGCGCTCATCAATCCGAACTTCCAGCGTGTCCGCATTGCGTGGCGAATCAATGGCATGGCGGCTGACGTGCACGGCCCCGTTGGTCAGCACAATGCTGCCCCGAACCTGTTGCCCGGCGCGCGTGGTGATGGTCACGCCTTCACTTTCCACCGTCGGCCAGTTCACACCGTTGAGTGCCGTCATGCGCAAACGCCCGTTGGGTTTGATTTGCGCCACCATCGCCCCGAGCGTGTCGAGGTGGGCGGTGATGCCGCGCGGTTGATCGTGCCGTAGACCCTCGACCGAGGCGACGACCGCACCCTTCGTGGTGCGCTGGAACGGCACGCCCATCGCGGCGAGTTCGTTTTCCACCATCGCCACCGCCCACTCGGTGGATCCGGTCGGGCTCGGCGTCTGGATCAAGTCCTCCAGTATCTGAAGCACGTCGCCAATCGGCACATCAATGCGGGGCATAACGCGGTTTTACCCGCGCGCAACGATGAAGAGAATGTTGCCGTATAATCGAAGTTGAGGAGGGTTCGAACTTATCGACTCTCCCCACTCTTCATTCCCATAGGGTCACTCATCGATGAAACACACTCGTAATCGAGCCTTTACGCTCATTGAATTGTTGGTTGTGATTGCCATCATTGCCATCTTGGCGGCCATCCTCTTCCCGGTCTTTGCCAAGGCGAAGGAAGCCGCCAAGGGCACCGCTTCGCTCAGCAACATCAAGCAGGCAGGCGTCGGCACCATGATTTACATGACGGACTACGACGATATCTTCCCGCTCATGGTCCACATCAGCAGCGCCACGCAGCCCTGGCCGACCACCTTCCAGGAGTCCATTCAGCCGTACATTAAGAACACGGACATCTCGGTGGACCCGCTCGGCCCGACGGCCACCACCGGCCCGAACGCAGTGTTCCAGCGCACGCAGTATTACGGCGTCCCGCCGCGCGGCGTGGCCGTGAATAGCGGCGGTAACACCAACGAGTACTTTGTGACCGGCTCCAGCTGGGGTCCGATCATTGGTGACGTAGCCAATCCGGTCCGATTCGACGGGATTGCGGGCGTCGCCTTCAATCCGGATATCACTTCGGGCAGCGCCACGGGCCTCTACGCCTGGTTCCGCTATAACGCTCTGAACACGCCGGGCCGAGCCATCTCCAGCCTGAGCCAAACGCAGATCGAAAACATCTCCGACCAGGTCATGTTCGCCCCGGGCGGCAACTGGGACCTGTGGTTTGGGAACGGGAAGGTGCTGGGCGGCACGGCCACCTGGTGCAACAGCGGCTACGGTGCCGACCCGCGTGCCCTTCGACCGGGCAGCGTGAACATCACTGGACCTCACGCCCGCAAGAACGTGCAAAATGGCACGGGGAACTACATCGGCTCGTGCTTCTATCCGAATGGCATCAGCATGTTCACGGCGGCGGACACGTCCGCGAAGGCGATGAACCTGCGCCGGGTTTACGAAATCCGGACCGACGTCAACAACGTGCGGCACTTCTACCGATTCTGGCCCCAAGGAGGACTGAACTAAGATGAAGAAACTCACCTGGATGATCGCGATCCTGGCCCTCATTGGGGGCCTCGTGGCTACCGGCTGCTCCGGCGGCGGTGGCGCGGCGGAAGAACCGGCGAACCTGGACAACAGTAAGCCCGTACCCGCCGAAGACGGCGGCTAGTTCGCCACAATAACCACGCGGGTTGCCTTGGTGTGAAGGCCAAGGCGACCCGCACGACCCTACCATGGCCGACTCCGCGCCCGCCAACGTCCGCATTATTACCCTCGGTTGCGCCAAGAACGAGGTGGATAGCGAGGAGATCGCCGGCGTTTTGCGCCAAGCGGGCCACCGCTTGGATGGCCGCGAACCGGCCGAAATCACCGTCATCAACACGTGCGGTTTCTTGGAATCCGCCCAGCAGGAGAGCCTGCGCGTCATCCGTCAAGCCGTCGCCGAGAAAGGCAAAGGCAAAGTCATCGTGGCCGGGTGCCTGGCCCAGCGCCTAGGCGAAGAACTGGCACGCCTCGCCCCGGGGGCCGATGCTTACATCGGGGTCGGGCAGATGGGGCGATTTGACGAGATCGTCCAAAACGTTTTTGGGCACACCCAGCCCCTGATGGACGTGGAGCCGCCGCACCACCGGTGGGCGGATATCCCGACCCGGACCCGCTCGGGCCGCCCGTGGAGCGCGTACCTTAAAGTCAGTGAAGGGTGCGACCACCGTTGCACGTTCTGCACCATTCCCAGCTTCCGGGGCAAGCACCAGAGCAAGCCCATCGAGCGCGTGGTGGAAGAAGCCCGGCACCTCGGCAAGACCGGCGCGAAGGAACTGAACCTCATCGCCCAGGACGTGACGCAGTACGGCTACGACCTTTACCGTGAGTTCACGCTGCCCAAGCTGCTGCGCGAACTGAACCAGGTGGAGGGCGTGGAGTGGATTCGACTGCTCTACTTCTATCCCAACCGACTGACCGACGACGTGATCGAAGCGATGGCGAGCCTGGAGAAGGTGGTGCCGTACATTGATATTCCCCTGCAGCACGTGCACCCGGATGTGCTGCGCCGGATGAAGCGCCCCTGGGATGGCGACCGCTACCTCAAGGTGTTTGACAAGGTGCGCGCGGCCATCCCGCACGTGGCCATCCGCACCACGTTTATTGTTGGATTCCCGGGTGAGACGGAAGCCGAATTCCAGACCCTGCTGGACTTCACCAAGGCCGCCCGGCTGGACCGCGTGGGCGCGTTTACCTTCAGCCGCGAACCCGGCACGCCCAGCTACGAAATGACCGGGCAGGTGCCCGCCCAGCGCAAGAAGGAACGGTACGACCGCCTGATGCGCGCGCAGCAGCCCATTAGCCTCGCCAAGAACCGTGAGTGGATCGGCAAGCCGATGCGCATCCTGGTGGACGAAACCCGTGATGGGTGGGTGGCGGGCCGCTCGTTCCGGGATGCCCCTGAGATTGACGGGTGGGTTTATGCGCAAGGCGAGGCCGAACCCGGCACCTTTGTGGACGTGACTGTGACCGAGGGCCAGATGTACGACTTGATTGGCCACCTGGAAGGCGCCCCCGTGCCGGGACGCCGGCCGATGGTGCCGCTGCAAATGGTGAGCGGGGCCGCGCCCAAGTAAGTGCCATGGCCGCCTTAGAAGGCTATCTCAGCTCTCGGAATGAGCAGGAGCGTGCCCTGCGGCACGAGCCCTTGCACTACTGGTGGCTGGTCTTCCCTGTTTACTTTGGCGGGAATATCGTGCTCGATAAGTTGCCGCCCTTGGGTGAGCTGTGGCCGCCCGTTTTGGTAGTCGCTTTGCTCCTTTATCTGGGTGGGGCGTCGCTCGTTCAGCGGCAGCGGCGGCGAAGGCACCTGGTGAAGGGGCGATTTCCCGAGGAGATGCAGTACGTGCTGGCGGAACTCGCCGAGCACGCGCAAACCGGGCAGTTGCCCGCGCGGTTACACCCACGGTTGCAGCACCTGTGGGAGCGCGGGGCACGCGCGGTCACGGATATCAAAACCAGCCTGAATCACCCCGAGTGGGTGCGGCTGGCCAAGGAGGAGCCGTTCAAGACGGCGCGCCAGCACACTTTGAGCCTGGCGGACGACGTGATGGTGGATGCGATCTTTGCGGGGCGGGCTTACTTCCGTCGCAAGGGTCAGCGCATCAAGACGTTTGAAGCGCGGTGCGCGGATGCGCGGTGGGGCGAAACGGAGTTCGCGTTCATTACCCGGTGCGTGGAGCAATTGGAGGGGCTGGCGGATGAGGTTCGGGCCTCCGGGCAGGTGCAACGGAGTGGCTCCACCGCCCTGCGGGCCGCGCTGGAGCGACTGGAGGAGATTCGCCACGCCGAAGACGAGCTGCAGCAGTCCGTGGGTTACAATCAAGATCTAGATAAGTAGTGGGTGAGGAAAGTCCACTACTTGCTTGACTGAGGGATCCATGATCAATCTAGCCCCCAAAGGTTTGCGAACGAGCGCAGTCCAATGGGATGTTTTGATCAATGGCCTGTTTTGGGTGGCTGTAGCGGCGGTCACGATCGCACGCATAGATTGGAACAATCTAACTCCAGCTCGAGGTTCTCTCCTTAGCTTATTTCTCTTGATGTTCCTCTTCGGCGCGTGGAGAGCCTTTGATCTCGTCTTCGCTCCAAAACTGAGCGGCAATCACAACTGGCCAAACCTCACGCAGTATCTTGAGGGACGCTTTTCGCCCGCGGGCCGACCTCACTGCAACCCTTTGCGGCATCTTTTCTTGCCATGCTTGCTCCTTCTGGCTGAAACAGTCAACTCGATGGCGAGCCTGGCGAGTCCTACAGCGATACTCTGTATGGTTTACATGGCGGCAATGGCATTGTGGGAGGTTGTCTTGCGCCACAGATTGAAGGCCTTCTACAAGACAAGTCCTTATCCCCGGGGAACTTGGCGGTGGCTTGGCGAGGCTTCGAGCCACGCGACAAACCAAGAATTGGGTGTTAGCGTTCACCCCCTCATCGGTGACCAAGGAGAACGAATCGCGAAAGCCCGAGACTCCATTCTCGAACGATTAGATGACATTCCAGTGAGTGGAATTGAATCCGAGATCCTGACGCTGAACATCCGCAATCGCATCATTCGGAGTGTTGAAGAGGCCACTGTCGAGGCCCTGCTGGCTGGCCATACCTACGTGCGAGGCGCGTACGAGCACCCCAAGTCGTTTGTGAAGCGCATGAAGCCAACCAACCCCACCCTAGCGGTAAGGCGCATGGAGGAGTATGCCGAGGCATTGCAAGGTCTCGATGACGCTCTGGAGCAATCAACAGGCTCGGAGAACCCGGTCATGCGGATCGAGCAAGCTTTAGACGAGTTCGAGATATTTCGACAGTCACAACATCAATCTGGCGGAAATCGCTGTTCTCTGTCCCAATTGCTGAATGGCTCCGCAGCGCCCAAAACCGAGTGACAACCGAATAGAGATTGAAGTCCCCGCCGTATGCGCGGTAGATTGCGAACTTACCTGCGATGATTCAGTGGCCCAACCTTGAGCGATATTTGCGCAGGCGATTTGCCCCCGCCCAGAAGGCCCTGAATGACCCCATGCGCCATGCCTGGCTCGCTTTGCCATCCTGGCTCGTCCTTAAGCGCGTCATCCCCCCTGAGTTCCCCGGTGGGGTTTGGCTGCCGCATGCCATCCCCCTGCTCCTCTTGGCCGGCCTCTTCATCGCTAGAAAACTGAAGACCCGCCAATTTGCGAACTTTATCGTCAAGAGTGCCTACCCCTACGACGTGATGGAATCGCTGGGCAAGCTCTCTTGCCACGCCGCCAATGATGAACTTGAGGAAAGCGTGGAGCGCCGCTTTGGCGACCAATGGGAGCTCGCGATTAGCGCCTACGGGAGGGTCATAGATTCCGTTCACACCGCCCGCGTCCAAGACCTGGACGCGGAGTATCCAGGTCTCGAGATCATTTCACGGGCGATGGAGGAGGTGGATGCCGCCTGCATCGAATGCCTGATGGCGGGACGCACCTTTGTGCGCGAATTGCACGAAAAGCCGAAGGCTTTTGCCAAACGAATGGCCGAGACCCGATCGAGCCAGGCCGAGTTCGCACGGGTTCAAGAATACGTTCAGGCGATCGAAACCTACGCGGGCAAGATTCACGATCTTGGTCGGCAAGAGGAACCACTCCGCGTCTTTGAAGATGCGGTGCAGTACCTTGGGGATTTCCGCACGGCGCAAGCCCGCAAAGGGGCTTACCGTTTCTCCTTTAACTAGTTAGTTCGAACGGATGCGCCCGCGCTTTAGCCAGCTCAAGCGGATGGGCTGGTAGGCCAGCACGTCGCCGTCTTCGCCACGCAGTTGCAGCTTAATCAGGGGATCCTCCTGCTTCCAGTCAATCTCGATCCAGCCGAAGTTGTGGTTGTAGTTCACGCTTTGCACGCGGTGGCGGTTGGGTTCTTGCAGGCGCCAGTCGGTGCGGCTTTGGTTGAACCCGCTGCCGGTCACATCGTAGATCGGGTAGCCCACGCCCCCATCCATCATGCTGATTTCGCCCAGGTGCCGGTCACCGCTGACGAAGAGGACGCCTTCGGCTTCGGTGGACTTGATGAGGTCTAGCATGCGTTGGCGTTCGCGCGGGAGGTTGGCCCACTTCTCAAAGATGTGATCCTCGGGCACGAACTGGATGCTTGTCATCACAATGCGGAGGTCGGCCGGCGTGCGGAATTGGGCTTCCAGCCACTTCCACTGGGCTTCGCCGAGCATGGTTTTTTCGGCGCTGTCGTCAGGCTTATAGGCGTTGTTCTCGCGGATGAGCGGGCTGCGGAAATAGCGCGTGTCCAAGACGATGACTTGCACCGTGCGTCCGCCTTGGGGGAACACGTGCGCCGCATAGACACCGGGCGTCGCTCGCTCCGCCGCCGAAACTTGCCAGAAGTCGTCGAACTTGGCCAGCGCCATGTCGCGGGCCGGGAACTCTTCGCCGCCGTCGTTCTTGCCGTAATCGTGGTCGTCCCAAGTCGCGATCATGCGAGACTGGGAACGGAGCAGGGCAAACCCGGGGTCGGCCGCCACCTGTCCATAAATGCGGTCGAACGTGGCGGGGTCGTCGCTATCAATATAAGCGTTGTCGCCCAGCATCAACGTGAGGTGGGGGCGCGCGGCGGCAATGGTCGCCCAGATCGGCGCGGGCTTGGCTTGGTTGTAGCACGAGCCAAACGCGATGCGCGAAACCGGCTCGCTGGGAGTGCGCGGGGCCGAGTTAGGCGCGGTTTGCGCCGAGAGGGCGAGGGCGGCCGCCCAGATGAGTGATGCCATGGTTGTTCCTTACCTTACTTTGCGTTAGCCTTTGGTTATCGTCGTGCGCTCTCTAAGGCGCGGTAGTGGTCGCGGCGGTGCCTTCTTCTTGGCTGGCCGCCACAAAAGCGGCCGCCTTTACCTTGGCGTCCGGCGCGGTGCCATCGGTGAGAATCGCGATGGCGACGGACGTCTTGGCTTGGTCCGCCCCGAGCATCCAGTACACCGTCACCGGGTCACCGGCTGGGAGTTGGCCGCGTTCGCGGAGCAGACTCACCACGGCTTCGGCGCTCAGCGTGCCCATCGAGGCCTCGGCGGAAGCCGTAACCGGTCGCCATTGGGCGTTCCCTCCGCGTCGGTTGCGGGCCAGCCACGCCTCGTAGGCCGCCACCAAGGATTGCGGGTTGCGCAGCTCGGGATTTTGGGAGTCCGCCTGGGCAAACGCCGCCGTGAAGTCCTCCTTCAAGATCGCTTCAATAAACTTTGAACCCGGCCCGGCCAGCGGCGCAGCGGGCTTGGCCTCGGCAGTGGGCTCCGGCGCGGCAGAGGGCTGGCACCCCACCACGGCGAGGCCCACCAATACCCAAAGGAACGGACGCATGCCTCGGGTGTACCCGCTGGAAGCACCCCGAAACCGGTGGCCCCAGGGGTGTGGATAACTTCTGAAATCAAGGGGCCTGGCGGCGGTGCTTTCCTTAACTTTGCGGCGTCCGTTCCCTTAGCGCCCGAGTGATCTGCACGCGAGCGTTTGGACCAGACCCATGAGCCCGATTAACCTCTTTGAAACCCGAGCTGTTCTCCGCGTCATTGGCGTGGGCGGCGCGGGTGGCAACACGGTCAACCGTTTGGCGGACCTGCACCCCGAAGGCATTTCCCTCATTGCCCTCAACACCGACCGCCAAGCCCTGACCAAGAGCGCGGCGGACCACCCCGAAGTGATTGGCGAGAACCTGACCCGCGGCCTGGGGGCCGGCGGTGACCCCGAAGTGGGCGAGCGCAGCGCACTGGAAAGCGAAAAGGCCATCAAGCTGATGCTGGATGGGGCGGACATGATCTTCCTCACCTGCGGCCTGGGTGGCGGTACGGGCACGGGGGCGGCACCGGTGATCGCCAAGATCGCCCGCCAAATGGGCATCCTCACGGTGGCCATCGTCACCACTCCATTCGGATTTGAAGGTCCGAAGCGTGGCAAGTTCGCCGCCCAGGGGCTAGAGCAACTTCGCAAACATGTGGACACCCTGCTCGTCATCCCCAACCAAAAGCTGATGGAGATGGAAGACCGCAAGCTGACGCTGCAAGAGGCGTTCTTGCTGGCCGACCAGACCCTGATCCAAGGCGTGAAGGGCATCAGCGACATCATCCTCCGGGCGGGGCTGATCAACGTGGACTTTGCCGACGTGCGCGCAGTGATGTCGGATGCCGGACTGGCCACGATGGGTCTGGGCTACGCCGATGGCGCGGACGCGGCCAAGCGTGCCGCCAAGGCCGCCGTGCACTCCCCGCTTATCGAAGGCGACCTGAGTGGAGCCACGCGCCTGCTGGTCAACGTCACGGCGGGCCCGAACTTCAGCCTCGGAGAAATCCAGGATGTCATGGATTACATCCTTCAAATCGCCGATGCCGAGAACGCGGCCATCTATCTGGGCCACGTGGAAGACCCCAATGCCGGAGATTCGGTGGCGGTGACGCTCGTGGCCACGGGTTTTAGTGGCACGGGCGAGCGACCCAAGGATGCGGAAGTCTTTCAGGCTGAAGCCACTCGGGAACGACGCCGCGCCGTGACCCTGGATGGCGAGGCCATTGCCCCCCAGCCGGTGGTGCAAGAAATTGACTTGGATATCCCCTCCATCCTGCGGGGACGCCAAGATCGCCGCAGCTAATCGCCACTCACGTTTTTTACCTGGTCCAACTCAATGGCCCCGATGCGAATCGGGGCATTTTTTGTTTGTCTTGACCGAGTTATTAACGACTGTTCGCAAGTTTTCGGTTTATAATTGGCGCATGCGGTCCGGTCACGGGCCGGAGGATTTGAAATGAAGTCAACGCTGTCTTCTCTCGCCTTGATGAGTCTCGCTTTTTTCCCGGCGCTGGGTGCCGCCCAAGCCAAGGCGTTCAACCCGCTGGAGACGTTTACGCGTTCCATCGCGTCGCCGAGCTACGTGGAAGGCGAGGTGCTGGTGAAGCTGAAGGCAGGCGTTCGAGTGCCCGCACGGGGCGTGCAAGCCCTGTTCCCGGGCATGGACGTAGTGCTGGAAGAGCAGATCCTTACGGCGGCCATGCGCACTGTGGGCGAGCAAACCGGGGTGCTGCTCCTGCGGACCACGCGCCCCGTGCCGGAGATGATTGAGCTGCTGAAGGCCGACCCGCGCGTGGAAGTGGCCGAGCCGAACTTCATCGTGGAGACTCAGCAAGCCAACGATACGCACTACGTCAACGGCAACCTGTGGGGGGTCTACGGCAAGGAAACCACGCCGCAGAACATCTTTGGGGTCGGGGCGGCACACTCATGGAGCCGAGGCTACACCGGCCAAGGCAACGTGATTGTGGGCGTGATTGACGAGGGCATCTTGGCCACCCACGAAGATCTGCAAGGCCAGATTTGGGTGAACCCGTTTGAACCTGTGGACGGCATTGACAACGATGGCAACGGTTTTGTGGATGACAACCTGGGCTGGGATTTCTACAACAACGACCGCACCACGTACGATGATGTCGGCGACAACCACGGTACGCACGTCGCGGGCACCATCGGGGCGAAGGGCAACAACGGAATTGGGGTGGCCGGCGTGAGCTGGGGCGTCAAGATGATCCCCATCAAGTTTTTGCAAAACAGCGGCTCCACCGCCAACGCGATCAAGTCGTTTGACTATCTCACCGACCTCAAGACGCGGCACGGCCTGAACATCGTGGCAAGCAACAACAGTTGGGGCGGCGGCGGATTCTCGCAGACGCTCAAGGACGCGATCACGCGGTGCGAGCAAGCCAATATCCTGACCGTGTGCGCGGCTGGCAACAACGGCCGCAACACGGATACGCAACCGTTCTATCCCTCGTGCTACGACAACGTAAGCATCATCAGCGTGGCCAGCATCACGAATACGGGGGCGCGTTCATCATTCAGCAACTACGGGGCCGTGACGGTGGATATCGGGGCGCCGGGTTCGGGCATTTGGAGCACAGTGCCGGGCACGGGCAACACTTCGGCGTACGCCTCTTATAACGGGACTTCGATGGCTTCGCCTCATATGACCGGGGTGCTTGCACTCTTGGCCGCCACGGAACCGGGCCTGAACGGATTGCGACTCAAGGATCGCCTTCTGCGACGAGGCACTCCGACCACAACGCTGGCCGGGATTACGATGACCGGCAACCGCGCTAACGGCTTCCTTCGTTAGTCGCGAAGGGGATTCGACCGTCAGAAGCGAGGTGGACCTGGCGGTCCGCCTCGTTTCTTTTTCTGTCATTGACTCTCACCGGTAGATGTGACTGCACTGCCTCATGCGCAAAATTTCATGCGTTCCTTTGATTAGCGCGGGCTTGCTTCTTGCAGGCTGCGGGGGAGGCAGTGGTTCGCTGATTGGCGGAGGTGGTGCACCTCTCGCCATTCGTCTGGTCGTTTATGAAGCCGTCGTGCCTTAGGTAAGGCTGGCCCGGAAAGCCAAGAAACCCCTCGTTCCATTGCCGGCCGAGGGGTTTCTTTTTGCCTGAAGGCGACAGATTAGTGGCCGGAGGCCTTGCTCGTCAGGGTCGGATCGAGGCGGAGGCCCGGACCCATGGTGCTGGAGAGCGTGACGCTGAGCAGGTAGCGGCCCTTGGCCGACGACGGCTTGGCGCGGATCACCGTATCCACGGCCACCATCATGTTCTCACGCAGTTGGTCCGCCGAGAAGTTCACGCGGCCGATCGGCATGTGAATCACGCCCGCCTTGTCCACGCGGTACTCCACGCGGCTGGCCGACTTGACTTCCTTCACGGCCTGGCCGATGGTGTCGGTCACGGTGCCGTTCTTCTTGTTCGGCGTGCGGGGTCCGAGCAGACGGGCGATCTTCCCGATTTGCGGGGCCATGTCCGTCGTCGCCATCAGCACGTCGAAATCCTTCCAGCCTTCTTGAATGCGCTTGATCAGGTCTTCGTCGCCCACCACGTCGGCGCCGGCGGCGGTGGCTTCCTTGGCCAGGTCGCCCTTGGCGAGGACGGCCACGGTCTGGTTCTTGCCCGTGCCGTGCGGCAGGTTGGTGATACCCCGCACGTTCTGGTCACCCTTGCGGGGGTCCACACCGAGGCGGAGGGACAGGTCCACGCCTTCCACGAACTTCGTGTTGGCATTCGCCTTCACGAACTCGATGGCTTCGTTAATATCGTAAAACTTGGTCTTATCGACCTGAGACGCCAACGCCAAAAAGCGTTGGGAGTGCTTAGCCTTGCGGCGGTTCTTGCGCATTTGATTACTCCCGGATGTGGTGTTGTGTGGCCTGCGCAGGCCTCCCACATCGCTCCGCTAAGATACCCGCGCCCCCGCTTTTGGGGGCGGGCCCCCTGGTAATCTGGCTGCACCAGCCGCCTCGAGGATGAGGTGGCTTTCCCTTTTGGAGGACTTGAATGAAAGACACCTACGCCGTTTTGGGAGCGGGAATGCAAGGCACCGCCGCCGCTTATGATCTTGTTCGTTTTGCGAACCCGGACACTGTCTACCTGGCCGACATGAGCCTGGAGCAAGCCCAGCAGAGCGCGGCCCGCGTGAACTCGCTGCTGGATAGCGACATCTGCAAGCCGGTGCAACTCAACGCCCTGGACAAGGATGAACTCAGCCGGTTCCTCATTGACATTGACGTGGTACTGAGCTGCGTGCCCTACTGGATGCACCCGCAGATTGCCGCCGTGGCCATCGAAACGATCACTGACATGGTGGACCTGGGCGGCAACACCGAGGTGACCATGGAAACCCTGAAGCTGAACGAAGCGGCGGTGGAAGCGGGCGTGACCCTGGTGCCCGACACTGGCCTGGCCCCCGGCCTGGTGAACAACGTCGGCTTTGCGCTGATTGAAGCCATGGATACCACCGAGACGGTGAAGCTTTACTGCGGCGTGCTGCCCCAGAATCCTAAGCCGCCGTTCAACTACATGCTGACCTTTAACGTGGAAGGCTTGGTCACGGAATACGACTACGAAGCCGTAGTGCTGCGCAGCGGCAAAGTGCAAAAGGTGGACACGCTGAGCGAACTGGAAACGGTGCACATCAAGCAGATGGGCGAGATGGAAGCCTTCACCACCAGCGGCGGCACCAGCACCGCGCCCTACACGCTGGAGGGCAAGGTGGCCAACTACGAATACAAGACGCTCCGCTTCCCCGGCCACTGCCAGTTCATGCGCATTTTCAAGGACTTCGGTTTCTGGAACGAGAACAAGGTGAACGTGCGCGGCACGGAAGTGGTGCCGAAGGACGTGTTCAACACCGTTTTCGGCCCCGAACTGGAGAAGTACAAGGAGCCGGACCAGTGCGCGGTGCGCGGCGTGGGCTACGGCCACCGAGGCGGCAAGCCGATCATGGTGCAGATTGACCTCTACGACCGCACGGACCCGGAAACGGGCTTCACCGCCATGGAGCGCCTGACGGGCTTCTCTTGTTCCATCATCGCCCAGCAAGTAGCAGCGGGCAACGTGGAGAAGGGTGCGATCCGCTACGAAAACGCGATGAAGGGCCAGGCGTTCTTGGATGCCCTGCGCGAGCGCGACGGCATCAGCATCCGCATTCAAGAAACGATCGAGCGCTGAGTCTATAATTGGCGCGGAAAGGCCCCTGGGTTTCACCACTTGGTGGAAACCGGGGGCTTAATCTTTTACTTGCGGTCCGTCGAGTTCTTCGGGGGCTTCGCTCGGGGCGGCGGCGCGCATGCGCTCGAGCTTTTCTTCAAAGATCGCCAACGGGCGACCTTCTAAGCCGGAATCCTTGCCCTCTAGCATCCGCACCAGGGCGGCACTTTCCGCGCGGCTGAGCTTGACGCCACCTCGGATGTGATCTTCAAAGGCTTCGTACGCCATGGGGGCCACAGCCTGGGCGCACTTGGCCATGGCCTCGGCGTAGACACGGATTTCGTACTGCGCGTGGCTATCCATACGCAAGTTGAGGAAGCGCAGCAAGTTGTGCAGGTCCATCTGCCAGTACCACTCGGTGTAGAGCGAGATTGGGAGGTTGGCGCGGGCGATCTCGCGGGCCAGACCCTTGTCGATCATCTCCTCATAGTGGGCGTACATCAGGCGCTGATCTTCCACCATCTGGTCAATAATGCGTTCGGCGTTGGGGAGTTGCTCGTCGCTGCGGGCCTGCTTGTTGTCCGTGCTCTGGCCGCGCATGGTGTCGGCGGCGGGTACGTAGAATTCGTCCTTCATCACGCTGTAGCGGCCGCTCACTTCATTGAGGCGGGCCATGCGGTGGCGCACCCACTGGCGAGCCACAAAGATCGGCATCTTGGCGTGGAAGGTGAGAACGACTTGCTCGAACGGCGACGTATGGTCGTTGCGCAACAGATAGTGGATGAGCGCCCGGTCTTGGCGGTAGCTCTTGGTGCCGGCGCCGTAGCTGACGCGGGCCGCTTGCACGATGCGCTGGTCGCCACCCATATAGTCCACTAGCCGGACAAACCCCTTATCGAGGACGGGAATCTCTTGATCGAGAAGGGCCTCCGCTTCTGGGACGACAATACGGGCCATATGGGTTTGATTATGTCCCCTTCGTGTCGCCAAAGAGGTCAATCTGCAGACGTGGAGCGATACGCCAGCCTCGCCGGATCGCTTCGGGCACCAGGCGGCGCCCCCGGTCGTGGAGCACGGCGGTATCCCGCCCCTCGGCCATCAGGAACACCGAATCCGGCGCCACCGGCGGGAGCTGGGCCAGCATGGCGTCAATTTCCGCCCAGTCGTCGCTCGGGTGGTCGGGGTTCACCACAAATTTGAACTGCACGGGGGCTCGCTGCATCATCGCGGCAATGACCTCGGGCCGCCAGCGGGCCGCTTCATGCCGGTCGTGCCACTCCCCTTCCGGGGCCGAATGCGAGAGCTTAGGGCTGATCGAGAAGAGCTGCGGCGTGAGCGGTAAATCCACGGTGCCGGCGGTCTCGATGGTGATGACATGGCCCGCCGCCTGCAGGGCATTGACCAAGTCCACTGTGGGTTCAAAGAGCATCGGTTCACCCCCGGTGACCACCACGTGCCGCACCCCCTGGGCCTGCACTTCCGCCACCACATCGTCCACCTCGCGGACCGGCCCCTCGGGGTGCCAACTGGCGTAGGGGGTGTCGCACCACACGCAGCGCAGATTGCAGCCGCTCACCCGCACAAACACGCTGGGCACGCCAATCCACTGCCCTTCCCCTTGCACGGAGGTGAAAATCTCGGAGATGCGGAGCTTGGCCACGAGGCTAGGAGGCTCCGGCGGGGGCGCGGCGCGGGTCGGTGAGGCCGTGGGCGGCAAAGGCGGCGTCCCGGTGCAGGCAGCTGTCGCAGTGCCCGCACGGCTGACCCTGGGCGTCAGGGTCGTAGCAGCTGGTGGTGTCGGCAAAGTTCACGCCCAGTTCCAGCCCCCGCCCGACGATCTCCGCCTTGCTCATGTCCACCAGGGGTGCCCAAATTCGCAGCTCTTGCTCCCCGGTGACGGCGGCTTTGGTGGCCAGATTGGCCATACGCTCGTAGGCAGCGATGTATTCCGGGCGGCAATCGGGGTAGCCGCTGTAGTCCACGGCATTCATCCCGGTGACAATTGTGCCCGCGCCAAAGACCTCGGCAAAGCCCAAGGCAAAGCTCAAAAAGATCGTGTTGCGGGCGGGGACATAGGTGATGGGAATCTCCGAAGACGTGAGATCACGATCCTTGGGTACCTCCACATCCGCAGTGAGGGCAGAACCGCCAAACAGGCGCAAGTCAATAGTAGCCGTGCGGTGATCCTTCACCATTTGGTGCAGGGCTTGGCGCTGGGCGCATTCGAGTTCGATGCGGTGGCGCTGCCCGTAATCGAACGAGAGCGCGGCGCACTCGTAGCCCGCATCTTGGGCGTGCGCCAGGGCCACGGCGCTGTCCAGCCCTCCGCTCAGCAAGACCACGGCCTTGGGTTTCATGAAGCTATTGTACGGCGCGCGGGCATGGTCAGTGATTCCGCCAGGGCCTGTCCGTCCGGGGTGAGCCTCAGTTGGGGGCCATCCATAATCCAGCCCTGTCCCACGGCGGCACGCACGGCCCGGCGGGCCTCGGCGGGCTTCCAACCGAGTTCGGTAATCAGGTGGCCCCACTGGCTCTCGTAGGCTTCGCGCTCGGTGTTGGCGTGGGTGGCCAGGTGCACCACCAGAGCACTCCCTTGCACCAGCCCTTTCTGCCGGAGGCGGCGCCGAGCAGCCGCCCAGATCCCGGATTCGGGCGTAAACAGAAGCGCCCCAAAGAACACCACCGCCAGCACAAGGATGATGGTGCCGCTGGGGGACCAGTCGGGGTTCCAGCTGACCCACGTTCCGACCCCTGCGGTGGCGGCCCCCAGGAGCGGAGCCCCCACCAGCACCACCGCCCACCGGCGCGAAGCCAGCGACATGACGGCGGCGGGCACCACCATGAGGGCAACGGCCATCACGGCCCCTACGGCCGAAAATGCGGCCACTACCGAACTGGCCACCACAAAGAGCGACACGCGTTCGATCACCTGGCGGCGGCGCGGATCCATGGCCGGCTGCACCGGATCGAACGTCATTGCACGCCATTCCGCCCCGAACTTGAGGGCAAAGGCGATGTTGGCCAACAGCACCAATGCGCCTACCCAGAGTGGTTCTGGCCCCCACTCGTAGCCGGCAAAGATCAGCGGCGTCTGCGGGGCAAGCGCCAATTCGCCATAGAGGACGGCATCGGCATCGAGGTGGACATTGGGCACCAAACCCGAAACCAGCACCACGCCCAGGGCAAAAAGCACCGGGAACACAAAACCGATAGCCGCATCCGCCGCCACTTGTCGCCGGTGGCGCAGCCACTCTACGCCCACCACGGTGGCGAGCCCCGCCGCCACCGCCCCGATGAATCCGCCCAGCATGGGGGCAAACGCCAGAGCCAGCGAACCGACCACCAAACCGGGCAACACCGCATGGCTGATGGCATCGGCCAGCATGGCCTGGCGGCGAAGCACCAGCCACACCCCGGCCAGCCCGGTGGCGAGACCAATCATCACGGCGGTGGCAACCATCGCGACGAGCACGGTCACGATTTCCCTCCCGCCGGTTGCACGGCCGTGGCGGGCTCGTCACTGGATTGCATCGCCGGGCCGGACGGGCGGCGGGGCCGGAACTGGGCAATAGCCACTGCCACGCCTAAGAGCAAAACAATCGCCGGGCCGGTGGGGAGGTTCGGCACCGAAGCACTGATCCACGTCCCCAACAGGCCGCACACCAGGCCAATGGCGCCCGCCAGGGCAATGAGCGCGCGCAGGCTTTGCGCAAAGGGCCGCGCCGCTAGGCACGGGGCCACCAGCATCGCCGAGGTGAGAACGACGCCCACAGTCGGGATGCCGATGAGGATCGCCAGGACAAGGAGGAGCGTAAAGAGCACCCCCATGCGCCGTTCGGTGAGGCCAATCGTGGCGGCAAAGACCGGGTCGAAGATGAAGACTTTCAGCTCTTTGGAGAACAAAGTGACGACGGCCAAGATGATCGCGCTCAGCGCCATCATCACTACCGATTGCTCCATAGTCAGCGCCGCCGCCTGCCCGAAAAGGAACTTATCCAGCCCCGCTTTGTTGGCCGTGGGCCAGCGCCCCACATAGGCGAGCCCCCACACCCCCGCCCCGAACCAGAGGCTGAGAATGGTGCCCAAAATGGTGCCGGAATTCAGGCGCGTGCGGCTGCGTAGCCACGCCACCAGCAGGGCCGCCAGGCACGCCGCCAGGGCCGCGCCCACCGCCAGCACCGGGTAGGTGCGCTGCCCGGTGGCGGCAAAGGCAATGACCATCCCCGGCAGCGTGGCGTGGGCCAAGGTGTCACCGAGCAAGGCTTGCCGCCGGAGCACCGCCAGCGAGCCCATGACGCCACTGGCCAAGCCGAGCGCCACCGAACCCAAGGCAATGCTGACGAGCGTGTAATCCCACATGACCGTTAATGCGCTTGCCCGAAACTGAGCCGGACCGGACGGGCGGCGTAGGCGTGGCGCACTTGGTCCTCAGCCAATACCTCGGCGGCCGGGCCGTGGGCGAAGACCTGCACGTTGAGGAGCACGGCATCGTCAAAGTAGTCCGGGGCGGTTTGCAGGTCGTGGTGGACGGCGATGACGGACTTCCCTTCACGGCGAAGCTCCCGCAGCACCTCCACGATGGTCCGCTCGGTGGGTTGGTCCACCCCCGCAAAGGGTTCGTCCATCAAGTAAAGCTGGGCGTCTTGCGCGAGGGCGCGGGCTAAGAAAACCCGCTGCTGTTGCCCGCCGCTCAGCGCTCCAATCGGGCGGTCCTTCAGTTCGCTCAAGCCGACGCGGGCGAGGGCGTCGGTGGCGCGCTGGCGTGCCTCCGGCCCCGGTCGGCGAAACCAACTCAGCCGGGGGTAAGTGCCCATCAGGGCCACGTCCAGCACGTTGGTGGGGAAATCCCAGTCCACCGCCGCCCGCTGCGGCACGTAGGCGATTTCCGAACGGACCTCGGTGAACGGACGCCCGAAGAACGCCACCGTCCCCGCCACGCGCGGAATGAGCTCGAGGGCTGCCTTGAGGAGAGTGCTTTTGCCCGCGCCATTGGGGCCGATAATCGCGGTCAGCCGCCCCGGCACAATCTCGAGGTCCACATCCCAAAGGGCGGGGCGGTCACCGTAGGCAACCGTCAGGTCTCGGACCGTCAGCGGGGCGGCGGTGCTCACTTCAGGGCCTCAGATATGGCTTTGATGTTGTGCCGGAACATGCCGATGTAGTTGCCTTCGGGCGTGCCGGGGGTGCCCATGGCGTCACTGTACAGACTCGGGCCGATGGCCACCTGATGCCCCTGCGCGCGGACGGCCTTTTGCAGGGCTTCGATCGTCGCCGGGGGCACGCTGGACTCAACAAAGATTGCGCGGATCTTGCGGGCCACGATGAAATCCGCGAGTTCCATGATGTCGCGGGCAGAGGCTTCGCTGGCCGTATTGATGCCCTGGATGCCGCGCACTTCGATCTTGTAGCGGTCGCCAAAGTAGCGGAAGGCGTCGTGGGCGGTAATCAGCACGCGGCGCTCTTCGGGGATGTCCTTGAGAGCCAATTCGGCCTCGCCGTCCAGCTCATTCAGGGCGCGGATGTAGTCTTCGGCGCGGCTGGTGAACTCGTCGGCGTGCTCGGGATCGAGCTTGGTCAGGGCTTCGCGGATGGGGTCCACCACCTCTTGCCAGCGGATGGGGTCGTGCCAAATGTGCGGGTCGTCCTTACCGGCCTCCACCTTGAGGCGCATGGATTCGGGGATCGTTTCTCCCGCCATGACCACTGTTTTGCCGCGCTGGGTTTGGCGGGCGAGGATGTCATTCAGCTTGCCTTCCAGGTGCAAACCCACCGCCACGATGAGTTCGGCTTGGTCAAGGCGCTCAGTATCCCGGGCCGTGGCCCGGTAGAGGTGCGGATCGACGCCCGGACCCATCAGGGCTTGGACTTCTACGCGGTCGCCCCCCACCGTGCGCACGATCTCCTCCAGCATCGCCACCGTCGTCACCACGCGGATGGGCGTCTGGCGGCCTTCGGCCTCGGGCGTCGGCGCGGTCGTGGGGGCCGGACGGCACCCGCTCCCCAGCCCGGTGAGCAGCAACACGGCGCCGATAAGCCACCAAGAAACCGAAGAAAAGCCGCTTCTCATTTTTAGCCTTGGCTAAATCATACGCCAGGTTTCGGGCAAATCAAGAGAGGTTTGGGACAATTGGGGGGCGAAATGGCATGGAACGAAGGCAAAACCCCGTAGAATGTAGATATGACTATTGCCCTGCTGGCCGCCATGACCATGACCCCGAACGCCGCGACCCTTTACGATTTCACGATGACGGACATCAACCAGAAGCCGGTCTCCCTCCGCAAGTTCGAGGGCAAGACGGTGCTGGTGGTGAACGTGGCCAGCAAGTGCGGCCTGACGCCGCAGTACGAAGGGTTGGAGAAGCTCTACCGCGACTACAAGGACCAGGGGCTGGTGGTGCTGGGCTTCCCCGCCAACAACTTCAACGGCCAGGAGCCGGGCACCGATGCCGAGATTCTGGAGTTCTGCACGGGCAAGTACGACGTGACCTTCCCGATGTTCAGCAAAATCTCGGTGAAGGGCGACGACATGCACCCGCTCTACAAGTGGCTGGTGGGGCAGACGGGGAACCGCGAGATCGAGTGGAACTTCGCCAAGTTCGTCATCGGGCCGAAGGGTGATGTGATCCACCGCCTTAGCAGCCGCGACAACCCGTCCAGCGACGCCTTCCGCGCCAAGATCGAAGAATTGCTGAAGCGCTGACCGGGCGCCTCAGTACGTTGGAAAAGAGGTCCGGCCCCTGTGGCAAATCTGCCTGAAGTAATGATCGGCTGAGGCCATGCTCGTCGTAGGTTTCGAATGAGAAAATCACGGCTCGTCTTTTGAAGTGAACAATTCAAGTTGATTATCGTCTAGGCCATGCATGGTGATCGCAACCGCTCTTCTTGCATCCAGCCTGGTGAACCCAAGTTCCATCATCGACCGGTCTGTATCTGAACTGACTTACAAGTCCGTTGATGGCCGAGAAACAAAGGCTGTGCTGAGCATGCCAACCGGCCCAGGCCCCTTTCCGCTGATCGTAACCGTTCACGGAGGAAATTCTGAAAAGCCTTACGGATATCTCCGAACGATGGCAGCCCCGAACAACGTTTCATCCATCGTGAACGACCTGAACAAAGAGCCATGGGCAATCCTTGCGGTGAGCTATCGTAATGGTTTCATGAATCTTGGCGACGATGACGTCATCGCTGGGATTCGGTTTGGAAAGACACTCCCCAAGATCGACAAGTCACGCGTTGCTCTAGTAGGAGGTAGCCATGGCGGATACAAAGTCCTGCAAGCGGGAGTGCGTATGGGCACGGAGATCCGCTGTATTTCGGCGGGATCGCCATGGATGGTCGACCCGGTTACCTTCATGGCAGCCGATGCTACAAAGCCTCCGTTCTCACGGATTGCTCCCGAAGTAAGGGCAAAGCTTACCTCACAGGCCAAATCACTATACAGCCAGGTGCTACGCCGCGAGGGCTCTGAAGCAAAAGCTGAAGAGTTTCTGCGTGCTCATTCCGCTTTGGACCAATCCGCAAAGATCAAATCCCCCCTCCTTCTACTGACAAGCCACGCTGATGAAAGTGTGCCACACGTGCTTGTCGAACCCCTCTACAATCGAATGCGTTCGCAGAACCAATCAGTCGAGATCTTCACGGTGAGTAAGTCACCCCATGGATTTTACTGGGGCCGAGAGGAAGGCGGAGGCGATGCAAGAGGGATTCGAGGCCGAATGACTCCGGAGCAAGAGCTTGAAGTCCGAGAGACATCAAAGAACCTGATTGGATTTCTCAAGAAACACCTCAAGTGACTCCATTCGCAAAAGCGCCAACCCTGAGTGACCCTGATGAATACTCAGAAGGACTGGTAACGTATCGCTTTTCTAGCCCATGAGATTAGCGCGACTTGGCCGAATCGTCTCCGTCATCCAGGCTGCTTTCAAACAGCCGGCGGAGGCGTTCCTTTTCTTCCCGCTCCATTTCGCGGCGGCGGACCTCATCGCGGAACTGGTCGAACTCCGCTTCCTTCTTGCGCTCGAACTTGATGTCCGCGCGGGATCGCCCCGGATGGAGTTGCCACTGGCGGCTGCCTAGCCCCCAGGCCAGGGCCAGAGGGGCCACGGCGGCGAGGCCCAGCATGGGGGCGCCGGTGCCATAGCCAAAGAACGTGAGCACCGCCACCAAGATCGCGACGATCTTCATCGTCATCGGGATCACCCCGAAGAAGCTGATGGCCTGCTGCGGATAGCGGCCCCCGAGATACACGGCAAAGAACGCAATGGGCAGGCCCGGTCCGGCCAAGAACACTTCCTTCATCCCCTGCGCCACCACGGAATAGGTGAGGCCATGTACCAGCGCCGCCCCTAGCCACAGGACGATGTAGGTGCGCGCATTGGTGGCGCGCTCCAGCTGGCCGCCAATGCCCCACAGCCACAGGCCCATCAGGAGATAGAAGAACAGCGCGTTGCCATTGCCCGGTACCGCCCAGGGGTAGGTCAAGAACGCCCACGGGCGCATGGCGCCAGGGTCGGTGAACAGCGCCAAACTCGCCATGACCGGGGAGTTGGGAATCCAACTGACCACAAAAGCCACGGCCAAGCTGACCAAGAGGCCAAGGGTAAGCGGTTGGGAGGAGTTCTTCATGACCAGAGTAACGGACTTGTATTGCAAGAGACGGGCCAAGCGAGTAAGATTCGTCTCGACCCATGAACTACTACGTGATCTTCCCGGATGGACAAAAATTTGGTCCTGCCGACCTCAATGTCCTGCAGACCTGGGTGAACGAAGGCCGGGTGACCCCGGACATGGACGTAGAGGTCGTGGAGACCGGCGAACGGATGAAGGCCATGGTGGTGACGGGACTCACGTTCCCGGCCCCGGCGCAGCCGGCGGCCCCGGCCGATACCATCAACCCGTACGCCACCCCCGGTGCAAGCACCGGAACGCCCACGGGCACCGAGAACCCCTATGCGCAACCCGCGCAACCGGCCGGCCCGGGCCCGGACAACCAGGTTTATAACCCCTATCAGAACCCTTACCCGCGCACGGGGGGCGTCGCCGGCGGCGATGATGGATCCGGGGACATCACCAAGTCTTACATCTATTCGGCGGTCGGCTTGCTGTGCTGCTGTCCGGCTTACATCGGCTCCTTTATCCACGCCAAGCGCGCGGCCGAAAAGGGGAACCCGGGAGCCAAAACCGCCCAAACCGTGGCGATTGTCTTGGTTGTTGTATCCGCAATTATCGCCATTGCCCAGTGGGGTTCCATCATGGCGACTATGGGTGGTCGTTAAGTCAACCTATTCCCATTTGTAAGTGTGGGGGGCATCTTAGATGCCCCTCTTATTTTTTCTCTGTCGCGCACATTTCCGCCAATTGGGGCATAATGGTTGGCAATCGCCTCCATGCCCTACCGTTCCGAAGCGTCCACTCAACAGTCTTTCGAACTCTCGGTTGAACTCGGCCAGCTTCTGATTCGAGGCGCGCAAGTCGGCCCGCAGGCCGATGCCCAGATTGCTTACATCCTGAACGGAGCGCTTGAGCACGTGTCCGCCGTCGCCGGCGTGGTGGGCTTGCTGAAGAAGGAAGAAGTCGCCCTCGCCGAGATTGTGCGGTTGCGCGACTTTGGCTATTGGCAACCCAAGGAGCTTGGTGCTCTTCAAGACTATTTTGAAGATGTGGAGCAGTACCCCGACCCACACTTTTGGAAGTTGCGGCGGATGCCACTCAACCGAGAGCCCTTTTGCCACCGTCGCGAAGATCTCGTGCCCGATACCGAATGGTACGACTCTGAGTTCTATAAGAAGTTTCGCATTCTCGCGCAGCAAGATGCGACGATCTTGGCCACGATTCCGGCGGTCAATGAAGAGGGGATTCCCCTGGCCGACGACAGTGTTTACAGCCTCTGCTTTTGCCGCGAGATAGGAGCCGCTCCGTTCACCGAAGCCCAGCGCGACTTGGCGCTCTACCTGTTGATGGTGCTCGGCCCTCTCCTCCACCGCCTTTGGTTTAGCACCCCCAGCGCGGACGCCATGCTCATCCTCGACCTGCCGCTTCGGCTACGCCGAGTGGTTTCGTGCTTGATGAATGGCGACACCGAAAAGCGGGCTGCCCAACGCCTGGGCCTCAGCCACCACACCATTCACTCCTACGTGCGCGAGCTCTACGAACTGGTGGGCGTCCGCACCCGGGCGGAGCTGATGGTGAAGCTGCTGAAGGCACCCCCTGAAAGTGGGGATGCGGGAATGCCCATAAATCGTGCAGAATGAAAGTAGGCCTTTGGCGTGATTGTCCTTGACACCACGGCCAGATCAAAGCGACCCCAAAAATCTTGAATCTTGCATTCAAGCGGTTACCCGCCCAACGGTTCCCACCGGGCGGGTTTTTTATGCCCCGAGCAGGCGACGGCGCAGCAGTTGCGTGAGGTCATCCCAGAAGGTATCGCGGTCGGGCGGGTCGGCGGTGTCATCCAGGGTCAGAAGGGTCCAGGCCTCCATCCGCCAACGATCCCAGCCGAATCTGGCTTGCAGAAACTGGGTGCGTCGCTCAAGCCGAGCTTCGATTTCGCCCGACTCGCGAGATTGATCGCGCGGATTGCGGAGCCAGGCGGCGGCTTCAAAGGCCGGGTCCCCCGCGAGCCCTTTGGGGTCAATGACCCAATGGGAACCCCCAGGGCCGGCGAGGATGTTCTCGTGGTGCAAGTCGCCGTGGAGGAATACCGGCGGGGGGCTGTTGGCCAGGAGTTCGTCGCGTAAGGCGCGGTGAGGGGTCTCGGCCGTGTAGGTTGCGAGCGGCGTCATGCCCTCCAGCGGCAACCCCGACCACTGAGAGACGAATCCCGCAAAGATCTCATCCATGCCCTCTTCACTTAGCCCGCTCTGATGTAGCGGCGTGCCCGGCACGATCCGATCCATGACGAGGGCGCCGGTGGTCGGGTCATGGTGATGGACCGGGGGGCCTCCCCGTCCTTGCAGGGCCAGGGCCGCTTGCCAACCTGAATCAAGTTCCTCCCCTCGCCACGGCACCTTGAGCACAAGATCCCCCGTCGCCCACACCCGCGAGCAGTAGCCACCGGCCAGCTCTTCATCGGGTTCGAAGCCAAAAGGGAGCGGCGAATCCACAGCTCATTATGCGGAGAGAGGTGCAAGAGGCGGCACGATTCTGCAAGAATGAACCCAGCCATGCTTCTCAAGTCCATCAACTACTGGTCGTACCCCGGCGGTTTAGAAGGCGCGATGCCGATCACCGAATTCTTTGCCCACGCCAAGGCGCATGGATTTGAGGCCGTGGAGGTCTGCATCGGCGGGGCCGGAGACCTAACCCCCGCCACGACCGAAGCCGATTGCCAGCGCATTCTGCAGCAGGCGGCGGATGCGGGCGTCAAGATTGCGAGCGTGGCTTCGGGCCTCTATTGGGGCAATGCGCTGGGCAATGCCGATGCGGGGAGCCGCCAACAGGCCCGCGAAGAACTGACGGCCATGGTGCAGATCACCGGCTGGCTGGGGGCGCGCACTCTGCTCACCATCCCGGGGGCGGTGGATGTCTTCTTCTTGCCGGATCGCGCCGCCCAGCCCTATGACGAAGTGCTGAACTACGCCCGCGAGGGCCTGAAGGCCGTGGCCCCGACCGCCAAAGCCTGCGGCGTGCGCATGGGCATTGAGAACGTGTGGAACAAGTTCTTGCTCTCTCCCGCTGAGATGCGTAGTTTCATCCAATCGGTGGAAAGCCCGGCGGTGGGTGCTTACGTGGACGTGGCGAACCTGATGCCTTTTGGCCACCCGCAGGATTGGCTGCGCGCCCTGGGGCCGCTGGTGGTGGGGATTCACTTTAAGGATTTCCGGCGGGCCGTGGGCACGATTGACGGTTTTGTGGACCTGCTGGAAGGCGATGTGCCTTGGCCGGACGTGATGCAGGCCATCGCTGACATTGGCTATGAGGGCCCGGTGGTGGCGGAAATGATTCCGTACTACGCCCATTACCCGCTGGTGCGCTGCGCGAATGCATCCCGCGCGATGGATGCGATTCTAGGCCGATCATGATCAAGACCATCGAGAAGTCGGTTGAAATCCGGGGAGACCGGGCCGCGATTTGGAACGTTATCGAATCGCCCGAAACTTACACCAAATGGTGTGAACCGTTTTGCGTGGGTACGTTCTACGAAGGAGCGTGGCGCATGGGGAATACAGTGCGGTTCATTGGTCTGGATGAGAATGGCGTGCGCGGCGGAATGGTTTCGGAGGTGGTGGCCTACGAAGCGGGACACCATGTAACGTTCCGGCACAAGGGTTTCGTGCAGGGTGACCAAGAAGTGTTTGACACGCCCGAGGTGGCCGCGTGGGCAGGCTGTGAAGAGGGTTACGTACTGGAAGGTGGCCCGGACATTTACACGCTTCACGTCAAGTGCCAAGTTACGGAAGACATGTACGACTGGATGGACGCGACGTGGGGCGAAGCCGTGGGGCGCATCAAGGCGATTGCCGAAGGCACTGAATCCGCAACCTAAGCCCTTCTTCGGTCCGTAATGGACTTGAAGTGACGAAGTTTCGCGAGCAGCAACGCTTCCCGCTTTGGGCTGAACTCATCTTGGTCGTACCCTTCTTGGGTATCGGCCTGGGAATGTTGCAACCAGATGCGCGCCAAGACACGCTCTGGGCCGCGTTCGCAGGACTGGCCGCCGCAATTGGCTTGCTGTATCTCCTTCTCTTCCGTATGTCGACGGAGGTGGACGACCAGGAGATCCGCGTTCACTTTGGCTACATTCCGAGTTACCGCTGGCGACTCCCGATCGACCAGATTGTGAAGGCGATGGCCGTGGAGTACGACCCGATCCGCGAATACGGAGGCTGGGGCATTCGCGTGCTTCCGGTTCCATTCGGTCGCGTCAGCGCTCTGAATGCACGAGGCCGCCTGGGCGTGTTGCTCACTCTCTCCAACGGCCGGACGATGCTGATCGGAAGCCAGCGGCCCGACCTGCTGCTGCAAGCCATCACCAAAAGGTCAGATTAACGGAAGCGCCAGATAATCCCCGAACTGCCGTTGGCGATCTGCGAGGCGAGCACCGACTTGGTGTGCCCATCCGCAAAGACCACCGGGGTGCGCCCATCCTTGCCGGCTCGGTTGTAGCGGCCAATGATTGGCTTGAGTTCGCTCGCTTGCAAGTTCAACGGGGCATTCCCCATCACCTGCACCAGGTCCTCGCCCGAGGCCAGCGGCACGGCCTGATCGAGCGACGTAAACGACGTGTAGTCCGGACGATAGACGGTGCCATTGTCCGCCCCGAACACAAAGCCGCGATACTTGCCGCCGTTGCCGTGCGGGGTGTTCGCAAAGAGACCAATGCGCGCGGTCTCTTCCATCTGCCCAAACGAAGCGGCATTCCAGAAGGCGGAGCAACCAAATCGCACTTCCCCGTCGTTGCAGATGCGGTCGGCAGAGTTGCCCACCAGCGAAGAAATCGCCATCACGTCGTTGTAGCCCACGCTTTGGCGCTGGCGCGTATTCCAGTCGGTGGCGTACTGGCTAGTATTGGCCCCCGGTGCGATCAAAATCTCCTTGTTCTTGAGGTAGGGCAAGATCGGCACGGTCCAGATGCGGTTGGGGTCACTGATGGGCGCATCGTAGTTCGTGCTGGGCACCGGGTAGTCGTCGTAGTCGCCTGCGTACATCATCACGCCCGCCGCGAGCTGGCGCATTTGGGCGATGCCCGCCGTGGCCTTGGCCGCATCCTTGGCGCGCGAGAACACCGGGAACAGGATCGCCGCCAGGATGGCAATGATGGCGATGACCACCAAAAGCTCAATGAGGGTGAACGCGCGCCGCATGGATGTTAACATTCTTACTCAAGAATTCGGCCAGGGGTTTCCCATCAGGCTCTTCCCCGTAATGCCACGAGGGGATAGACTGATGCATGCCTCTTAAGGAACTGCTCCGCGCGCAACTTCACTCTGTGCGATCGGACCTCACCGAAACCTACCCCCACCTCACCGACGACTTGCTCCCGTGGGCGCCTGCCGAAGGGATGCGCACCGTCCAAGGCCAGTTTGTAGAGATGATCAGCACCGAGCGGTCCATAACCGACCGGTTAAGAGGCGTGGCCTCGGGCAACCCGGATGAAGAAGACGCCCCGCTGTGGGCGGCCAAGACGGTGGACGAATTGGTGAAGATGCTGAATGAGACCCGTGCGCTCACGCTTCAACTGCTTGATCAATCCACTGAAGAAGAGCTCAACGCCCAGGTGAAAGTCAGTGCCGGGTTTGCGGGGTATCTCGGATTAGAGACGGTCACCGCCGCCGCGCTCTATAGCTTCATTGCCCGGCACGAATCGTATCACGCCGGGCAACTGGTGTCCTATCTCTGGTCGCGGGGCGACAACCCCTACGACTGGGATTAGAACGCGCCCCGCTCCCACGGCCCCCAGATCGCCAAGGTGATCCCGGGGGTCTGGATGTTGACGAACAGGGTCCGCCCATCGGGGCTAAACGTCGCGCCGCAGAACTCGCTGCCGTTCAAGACATTGAGGGCAAAGTCGAAGATCAATCCGTCCTTGTTGAGGCCGCGCACGTACTGCGTGTCGTCGCCGTCTTCGCATATCACCAACGAACCCTTCGGCGAGACGCAGAGGTTGTCCGGCGCATCCAGCACGTCCGCGCTCGGCGATTCGAACAGCAACGTTAGTTCGCCGCGCGATTCGCCCATGGGCGTATAGCGCCACACCTGCCCCAGACCTTCATCGCCGCCGTCGGTGCTGTTGAGGAAGATCGCGCCCTCGGCGTACCACGCCCCTTCCAGTCGCCCGAACGTCATGGCGCCGTTCTCGCGGCCTTGGTTGCCCAGCGCCAGCGAGTCGCTCCAGGCGTTGCTCGGGTCCGGATTCTTGATGTCCACCCACTCGATTTCGTAGGTCACGTTCTTGGGCTGGCCCTTGCGCGTGTCCACCAGGTCGCGGCCCTTCACCTTGGCCATTTGCAGCTTGCCGCCTTCGGCCAGCTTGCCGTAAACGTGGGGGATGTAGCGATAGAAGCCCGCCGTCTTGTGGTCTTCGGTTTGGTAGACGATGCCGGTGCTGGGGTCCACGGCGATGGCTTCGTGAATAAAGCGCCCCATTTCGTAGAGCGGCTTCGCGCGCACCGGCTCGTCGTCGAGGAAGGAGACTTCGAAGTTATAGCCGTGCGGCCGGGCAAAGCCGCCGCCCAGGGTTTCGTCCTTGTGATAGACCTGGCTAATGCCTTCGCCGGCCGTGGATTCTTCGCAGCTAATCCAGGTGCCCCAGGGGGTGCGCCCCCCCGCGCAGTTGACGATGGTGCCGTTGAGGGAGACGAAATCTCGCTCCAGCAGGCGGGTTTCGGGGTCCACGATCAGGGTCGTCGTGCCGCCGCCGCCGCGCGGGTCGTAGGCGGTTTCCAGCGAACCGTAGGCACCCGACTCCTCGGGCTTATTGCGCACCTCGTGGTTACGGACGATGCGGATCTTGCCCCGGTGATTAAGGGTGGCCATGCCGTCGTGCGCACCGGGCGTGATGTAGCCATCCGACATCTTGTCGCCGGTGGCCCCGAACGCGGTGTACCGGAACCCGTCGGGCAGGGCCAGAATTTCTTGGCCGGTGTTCTCGGCGGCGCGGCGGCGCAGGGCACCGTAGCCCACTTGTTCGTTACCGTAGTCGCGGCGGAGCGCGGGGCTGGCGAGGGACGCCCGGGTGAGAAGGCCAGTTACCCCGAGAAGTCCACCCGCCAGGCTCGTCTTGAGAAGGTCGCGCCGATTGAGTTCCATGGGGGCAGTTTAACCACTTCCGAGCGTGGCTTTGTTTAAGGCAAGGTTAGGACGGGGCCAATCTTAGGGGTAGAAGGGACGGACTTCCACCGGGGCGCGGCAGGCCTGGGCCGCTCTTTGCCCCCAGGCCAGAGCCTCGTCCAGGTCGGCGCATTCCAACACCCACAGGCCACCCATGTGCAGGGTGCCGGGCATGGTGGGGGCTTCCGTGACTTCACCACCGCCCGGCGGGATGGAGCGGGCCTGGGCGACGGGCTTCAGTCCGCCCACAAACTTACGCACCCCCGCTGCGACCATGTCGTCGTTAAGGACATCAATGTCGTGGCGCATGGCGTCGTCTTCGACCAGACCCGGTTGGTAATCGTCGGGGTGGTGGATGGCGACCAAGAACTGCGGCATGGCTCACCCTACCCGAGCCCAGTGCACAAAGAAAAACTCCCCTCGGCTCAGGCCGAAGGGAGTTTGGATTCAGGATTGAACCGAAGTTCAGGCCTTGCGGCGACGACGAGCCAGAGCGAGAAGGCCCGCGCCCAGCGCGATCATCGAAGCCGGTTCTGGCACCGCGGTCACGGTCAGGTTGTCGTACACCACGAAGAGCGAGGTGGCGCCAAGGCTGCCCGAGAACGGGTCTTGGTAACCGAGGAACACAAAGCCATCGGCCGCGCCCGTATTGACGAAGTTGGTGATGGTCGTGCCGTTGAAGCGAAGCTCCACGTTGCCGGCGATTTCTTCAATCTCAACGCGCACCCAGCTGTTGCCCGGGGCACCCGCGAGCGGGCCGCTCGGGAAGAGCGAGAGGAACGGTTCTTGACCATTGTCAAATCGCGCACCCGTCGGAACCGTGTTATTCACGTAGCCAACGAAGTCGCGGCTGTTCGGGGTGGTGGAAGTGTTTCCGTAACCACCTTCGTTGGCCATGTGGTACCACACGCCGTCCGCGCCAGTTTGCGTTGAGCCCGTGCGCGTGTTGGTGCCGGCGCCATCGGTGTTGATGCCAAAGAGCGCTTGCTCGGTGGTGCTCACCAGGCTCGACGGCACGTTCATCCACATGTCGAAGGAGACCGTGATATCACCGGTGAAGGTGTTCACGCCGCCCGCCGTCAGGTAAGCGTTGATGCCGTTGATGACACCCGTCGCGCCCTTGTTGGTCTGCATGTAGAGACCGGAGGTTGCCGCCGCGCCGCCCGGGGTGCTGGGAGCTTCGGCCACGCCGCGCGCGCCGTAGTCATCACCGAAGATCACCGTATCGGCCGCAGAGTTCACGGAGATGACATTGAAGTCACTCGCAGAAGCGCCCGTATCAAACGTGCTCGAATAAAGCGTCACGGCGTAAGCCGGTGCCGTCACCGCCACCATCGCACCCGCGATCATCATCAACTTGTTCATTAGGATTTCCCTCGCCTAAAAGGCATGGCCAAGGCAAGCCGCCCTGAGCCGTTAGGGGCAGTCTAGCACCCTTCCGCACAAATACAGGCAGGTAGAACTACTAGCAATCCCTGCTTTCATCCGTCCTTAACACTTCGGGCCCTATGTTCGGCAATTGTACAAAGAGTTACGCGAATCGCTTCAATCGGAGCGAGTTCAGAACCACCGAGACACTGCTGAGCCCCATGGCGCCCGCCGCCAGCATGGGGCTGAGCATCCCCAGCGCGGCCAGCGGGATCATCACGGTGTTGTAGACGAACGCCCAGAACAGGTTGCCCCGAATGGTGCGCAAGGTGGACAGCGAGAGCCGAACCGCCAAGGGCACCAGCCGCAAGTCCGACCGCAGAATGGTGATGCCGGCGGTTTCCATGGCGATGTCGGTGCCGTGACCCATGGCAAAGCCAAGGTCGGCCTGCGCGAGAGCCGGGGCATCGTTGATCCCGTCGCCCACCATCGCCACCGCGCCCTGGCTTTGGTGCTTTTGCACAATCTGGGCCTTGCCTTCGGGGCGCACTTCGGCCTCCACCTCGTCAATCCCGACCTGGTCGGCGATCACCCGGGCCGTCAGGCGGTTGTCGCCCGTCACCATCACGGGTCGCAGGCCTTGCGCGCGAATTAATCGGATGGCCTCGGCGCTCGTCTCGCTCACGGTGTCGGCCACGGCGATCATCGCGTGCGCGAGGTGGCCATCGTGGAGAACAAAGACAGTCTTGCCTTCGGCCTGCATGGCGCTGATTTGCACCATTTGGTCAGAGCCGAGCGCAAGGAACTGCGCGGTGGCCTCGGGACTGGTGAGATACCACTCTTGCCCTTGCACCCGGGCGCGGACACCTTGCCCGCGCAAAGATTCAAAGTCCTCCACCTCGGGCCACGCCAGGTTTTCCGCTTGCGCGGCTTGGATGACTGACTGAGCGATGGGGTGCTCGGAAGGGGATTCCACCGCCGCCGCCAGGGCCAGCAACTCCGCCCGAGGGCGCGTGCCCCACACAATGAAGTCGGTGAGCGAGGGCTTGCCCTGCGTAATGGTGCCGGTCTTATCCAGCAACACCGTGCGGATGGCGGCGGCGCGTTCTAGCGCTTCCCCGTCCTTCACCAAGATTCCTAGTTCGGCTCCCCGTCCGGTTCCCACCATCAGAGCCGTCGGGGTCGCCAAACCCAGGGCGCAGGGGCACGCAATCACCAGCACCGCCACTGCCCGCATCAAGGCCACATCTAGCGATCGGAGCTGCCAGAAGGTGAACACCGCCGTCAGCAGAGCTAGAACCATTACCACCGGCACAAAGACGCCCGAAACCCGGTCCACCATGCGCTGCATCGGGGCCTTGGAGCCTTGCGCTCGCTCCACCATGCGCACGATCTGCGCGAGCATGGTCTCCGCCCCCACCCGCTCGGCGCGGTAGATGAGGCTGCCGGTTTGGTTGACCGTGCCCGCCGTGACGTGAGCGCCTTCGCCCTTCTCGACCGGCTGGGGCTCGCCCGTCAGCATGGATTCGTCAATGTAGGTGTTCCCGCTGAGCACCGTGCCATCCACCGCCACCTTCTCGCCGGGCTTGAGGCGGAGAATATCGCCCGGAACGATCTGATCGAGGGGCACCACAGCCTCCGTGCCATCGGGCCTCAGGACGGTGGCCGTCTTGGGGGCGAGGCCCATCAGCATTTCGATGGCGCCGGACATGCGCGACTTGGCGCGGGCTTCGAAATAGCGGCCGAGGAGGACGAGGACAACGATGCCGGCCCCGACTTCGAAGTAGATGTGCTCGCTCTGCGCGTGGCTGTAACCCCGGTAGGCGAGGAGCCCGTAGACGCTGTAGATCCAGGCCGCGCCCGTGCCCACCGCAATGAGCGTATCCATGGTGGTAGAGCCGTGGCGCGCCGCCCGCCAGGTGTTGCGATAGAACTGCCGCCCAAAGTAGAAGATGACCGGCGTGGAAAGCAGGAGAAGGAGACCGTTCACCCACTCGGCGCGGGGGTGCCAAATCATTGAGATCAAAATGACGGGAATCGCCAGGGCGGCGGCCCCGATGAGTTCCCTTTGCGCATGATGCGCCGTGGCCTCATGGTCTTTCAGGGCTTGAGCGTCATCTTGCAGGCTGGTGGCGGGGCGGGCGCTCGGGCGCAACGTGGCCTGGAAGCCCGCCGCTTCCACCGCTTTGATAATGGCCTCCGGGGCGAGGCCCTGGTGATGAATGGTGCCGACGTGGTTGGCGAAGTTCACCGCGACCTCGTCCACGCCTTCGACTTTCTTCACGAATCGCTCGACGCGCGCCACACACGAGGCGCAGGTCATGCCCTGGATGTCAATTTCCATGGGTTCGGGGGCGGTAGGAATCTTGTCCATATACTCTCTGGGGTATCTCGTGGCCTCGGTTAGCGCATCAGGCGCGAGAGCGTGCTCTTGAGCTCATCAAGCAAGTCTTCTTGAGACATGCACTGCCCTTCGCCGTGGGCAGAGCCGGTGCCGTGCCCCAGGATGCAGGTCTCCACGTGGGAGGTGGCGAGTTCAGCCCCAAATTGATCGAGCGCGGAGCGCACCGCACTGAGTTGGGTGAGGATGTCAACGCAGTACTCGTCTTCGCTCACCATGCGGCGTAGGCCCCGCACTTGGCCCTCAATACGGGCGAGGCGACGGTCTAGGGTGGCCTGGGTTTGCGGGCTCATACTCTTTATATACCCCTTGGGGTATCAAAGCGTTCCCTCCCTGGATACTGACTTGACTTCGGACCCACTCGTGCCCACGATGACCGCATGACGCATGAAGAAGCCCTGGCCCCTATGGACTTAGCCATTTGGGAGATGAGCGAAGCCTTTGACGGCATGCCGGCGGCCGACATGTGGGTGCGCCCGCATCCCCGCCTGCTGAGCGTGGGCGAGCTGGCCGTGCACGTGGCTTTCGGCGAGATACGGTGGCTGCATCCGGAGCTCGAAAGCCCCCTCAACCAGCCCCGGGCGGGTTACTACTTGGATTCGGTGGACGACCCCTTTGAGCTTCCGCTCGGCCCCACCGAACTCTACGACGAAGTGAAGCGCGTCCACGAAGTCTGCCGTGCGCGCATCCTGGAGATGCAGCCCGACTTCAGCGCCAAGCTCCCGAACCGGGATGACTGGGCCTGGGGAGACACCCTGCAATACATGGCCTTCCACATCGCCTACCACACCGGGCAGATGTATTCCGCTCGCCACCTGATGGGGCACGAGACGGCGAATAACTAGCTCTTTCAAGAGGAACCTCCGACCATCCGGTCCTAGACAGCCTTCGCTCGCTAACCCATCGTGTATACTCGTGTGTATTCATGCGCAGGATTAACTTCACGCTCGATGACGACACCATCGAGCTACTCGCTTCCGTCGCCGATCGGTTCTATGGTGGGAATCGTTCCCTCGCCATCCGGGCCGCTGTCGAATCCCTCGCCGCCCACTCTGGCCACGAAGGCTGGGTGATCACCGGCTTCACGCCAGAAGAGATTCACGCCGAAACCAAGTGCCACTGCTGCGCCACCGAGTTCCCGACCGGAGCCATCCTGTTCCGACCGGTGTTCGAGCGGGGCGTGTCGCCGGAGGCGCTGGATCGACTGCCGGAGGGCAAGTGGCTGGACTGCTCGCAGTGCGCGGCGGGGCACCTATGATCTTTAAGAAGAAAACTCGGCTTCCCGTCACTGTGCTCTCGGGGTTCCTGGGGGCCGGCAAGACGACCGTGCTCAACCACGTTTTGGCGAACCGGGAAGGCAAGCGCGTCGCCGTGATTGTCAACGACATGAGCGAGATCAACATTGATGCCGAACTCGTCGCCAACGGCAAGGCCAACCTCTCGCGGACCGAAGAGACGCTGGTGGAGATGACCAACGGCTGCATTTGCTGCACGCTACGCGATGACTTGCTGAAGGAAGTTTCCCGGCTGGCGCGCGAGGGTCGGTTTGACTACCTCCTCATCGAAAGTACCGGCATCAGTGAACCGCTGCCCGTGGCGATGACCTTCACGTTTGAAGACGAATTCGGTCAGTCGCTGGGCAAGGTCTCGCAGCTGGACACGATGGTGACGGTGGTGGACGCCTTCAACTTCTTCCGCGACTTTGCCGAGGCCGAGTACATCCGCGACCGGGGCGAGAGCCTAGGCGAAGAGGATGAACGAACCGTAGTTGACCTTTTGGTGGACCAAATTGAGTTTGCCGACGTGATCCTTGTTAGCAAGACCGACCTGGTGGATGAGGCAACCCTGGGCAAGGTGATGGGCGTGATCCGCACCCTTAACACCGAGGCGCGGATTGTGCCGATCCAAAACGGCGCGGTGCCCCTCAGTGAGGTGATGGGGACGGGCCTGTTCGATATGGAAAAGGCGCAACGCTCGCCCGGTTGGATCAAGGAACTGATGGGCGAACACGTGCCCGAAACCGAGGAGTACGGGATCTCCAGCTTCGTCTATAAGGCGCGGCGTCCCTTCCACCCGCAGCGGTTCTGGGAAGTCATCAACCAGCAGTGGCCGGGTGTGATCCGCTCCAAGGGATTCTTCTGGCTGGCCACCCGCATGGCGTGGATCGGCGAGTGGCATCAGGCCGGGGCCGCATGCCGTTACGGCCACGCCGGGACGTGGTGGTGCACTGCCCCCAAGGAGTATTGGCCGGACGATGAGGAAAGCCGCCTGCGCATCCATGGAAACATGCAAGAGCCTTACGGTGACCGACGCCAAGAGATCGTCCTGATCGGGATCGGCATGGACAAAGCGGGGCTGACGGAGATGCTGGACCGCGCCCTGCTAACCGAGGCGGAATACGCCGAGGGGCCAGAGAGTTGGGCCAAATTGCCCGACCCGTTTGCGTCGGCCGACGAATTAGCCCTGCTGGACTAGGCGCCGAAGATACGCGGGGCCAATAAGCCAGCCACCGCCAACACCATGACGAAAGCGGCCGCCGCCGAGCCCCGGCACCCGGATTTCTCGGGCAAGAACTCGCTGCGGTCGCCTTCGATCTCGGTGAAGTCCAGCGTGAACTCTTGGCCGGGGAAGGCCGTCGCCATCGCCTGCTCGATAATTTGGCGGGCGGCTTCGGCATCGGGCTTGTCCAGCAGGAAGCTCACGTCCATCATTCCCATGCCCGAACCCGAGCCCACGCTCTGGCCAATGCCGAGCGAATTCAGCTTGGCCTCCACCGCATCACGGACTTTCAGCTCCGCGCGGTTGGCAAAGTCGCCTTCCACATCGATCATCACGCTCACCAAGACGAGCTTTTCGGGGGCGGTGCCTTCTTCCATCCGCTGACGCTACCCGCTTAACGCCGCGCGGGGAACCCCGCCCGCGCCACATCCGCCAGGATGCGATCTCAATCGCGGGGAGCGAGCGTAGACTCGCGGAGCAGCGCCACCAAAATCACCCAGTCGCCCGCCTTGTTGCGCGCAAAACCCACATCGTTAGTCGCCCCGGCCACGCCCCGGTGGGTGGAACTCGTGCCCGTTTTGTGCCCCAGGGTCCAGCCGGCTGGCACCCCGGCCTTTAATCGCTCCGGCCCCGTGGCCGTGCGCTCCATCACCCCCAGCAGGTAGCGCGTGGAGGTCGGGAAAACAGCTGCCCTTTCAGCAGCTTTTGCAGCAGCTTGGCCATGGCGGCGGGGGCGGCGGGGGTGGTGGTGTCGCGCGGGTCGGCCAGGTAGCGGGCGTAGGCGGCGTCTTTGTCGGCCTCCGGAACTGCCGCGTAGGCCGCTTCAATCAGGTCTTCGTCCACAAATTCGGGCCGCCAGGTGATGCCGCCGATCTGGGTTTGCAGGTCGCGTTCCTGTCGGTCAATGCGCATGCCCTGGATGTCGTGCTTCACAAGGAACGCGTTGACGGCTTGCGGCCCGCCCAGCCGCCGGATGATGAAATCGGCCGCGCCACTGCAGCTCTCGGTGACCATGAGCTCAATGCACTCATCCAGCGTAATCTGAATACTCTCCCGCCGGCCCAGACGCTGCGTGATGGGCTGGTGACTGAGGCTGAGGTCGCTGCGCTTGAACTCAAAGAATTAGTCCAGCCGCCACGGACCGCGGTCCACCTGCTCCAGGGCGGCCATGGCCACCATCAGCTTCATCACGCTTTGTAGGGAGAACTTGTCGTCCCGGTGGAGGTAATGCGCGCCCTGCGCCGTGACCACCGCCGCGCCCAGCTTGCCTTGGGATCGGGCTTCTATCGCCGCGAGTTGGGCTTCGGTGGCCGTGGGCTGCGCCGCCACCAGGAGCAACAAGGGCGCGAGGAACATGAGGAGAGGATACTGGGTTAGGTCAGGCTTGATTGGCCCACGCCCACTCCAAGCCCTCTGGCAACCGAGCCGCGCAGTACTCGATGTGCAGCACCCGCCGGTGGCCGACCGACGTCGCGCGGGCTGACCCGTGGAACACCAGCGGACGCATCCAGATCACGTCGCCCACCTCGGCGGTGAGGGTCTCGGCGGTGGCAATCTCCGCCTCCGTGGGGTCGTCGCGGAGCCCATCCCGATGGCTAAACGGGATGACCTGCAGCGGGCCATTGGTAGCCGGGCACGGATCGAGATGAAGCCGTAGGGCCACACTCGCTTTCAGGACTTCGACGGGCGGAAGCACGTGCACCACGCCCTCCTTCACGCTCCACGCCGAGTAGCCCGGCAGTTCGGGGCGCGCCTCTCGCACCGCAATCTTGGTGTCTTGGTGCCAGCCCAGGGTCCAGTTCCGGCCCGCCACTTTGTCAAAGAGAATCGCCCGAACGGGTTGGGCTTCGTCCCCCACTAAGCCCTGGGCCAACTGAAGCAGGCGAGGGTCATGAGCAAAGACCTGGCACCAGGCGAACTCCAGCAGACTCCGTGAACCGGCTTGATCTCCTAGCTCTGGGAGTTGCCCCAGAAGCCGATCCACCTCATCCGCCGAGATGAGCGCCGCAACCAGTCCGTAGCCCCGGTCCATCAAGGCGTGGGCGTGGCCTGCTTCATGATCGACTGAAGGTCGATGATGTACTGCCCGCTGCCCGAAGACACCTGCGGCAGCTTGCCATCCCACTTCTCGATCCACTCCCGCGCGATGACCAGCCCCCCGCCGGAGACCTTGAGCGCCTCCGCGTTCAGCTTGGCGGCCTCGGCCGAACCCTGCGCCCGCGCCACGTCCGTCTGCTTTTGCAGTTCGGCCTGCTGCAGCACGTACTTCTGCTTCTCCGCCTCTTGCTGGGCCACCTGCTTGGCTTCGATCGCCTTGTTGAACTCCGGCGAGAAGTCGAAATTCACAATCGACAGCCCCTGCGAATCCACCACGATATCGTAAGCCGCCAGCCGCTTGATAATCTCGGATTCGACCTCGTTTTTCACCTGGGCGCGGTTGCGGATGAGCCCCTCGGCGGTGTAGCGCGCGGTGACGACCTTGAGCGATTCCTGCACGGTGGGGTCGATGATGCGGTTCTTATAGAGCGGGCCGACTTGGCCGTAAATCTCGTCCACCTTGGAGGCGTTCAGCCGAAAGTTGAGCACCAGCGTGGTAGTGACCACCTGCAGATCCTGGCTGGCGGCCGTGGCCTGCGATTCTTCCTTTTGGGTGCGGGTTTCGAGCAGTTGCACGCTGTGCACCCCCGGCACGATGATGTGGATGCCCGGGCCGAGCGTGCCATCAATCGCCCCGAAGCGGAGCTTGACGCCCGCATAGCCGGCGGGCACCTGCACCACGCCGCTCCACAGGATGCCGCCCACCAGCAGGAAGATGCCGAACACCCTGGCCGCCCAGGCGGTGGGCTTGAGGTTCACCTTCTCGCTGGTTTGCTTGTTCACGCCGCCCAGCACAAAGGAGATAAAGATGATGATGATTCCGAAGAGAACTGCACCCATCGCCCTTTAAGTACGGTTCAGGGGGCCTGGGGGATGCGGGCTTACTCCTGGGTGCTTGCCCTCTTTGGCGAGTGGCTGCTTTAGCTCGGTAACTGGCGGCGGCGATTCCGTCCGCGCCTAGGAATCAATCGGCGCAGGGCGATGGCAAGGACGTTTTCCTTCCCTGCTCGCTCTTCGACGGCCTCGACAAACTTGAGATAGTCCTGCAAGAACAAGGGGATGGCCACGGGGCGGCGCTGGTTCTCGGCGTAAACGAGCAAGAATGGGAAACCGAGGATTTTTCGCTGACGGGTCTTCACAATATCTTGCCAGCGGACCGATTTGGTTTTGCCGAGGGAATTGAGGCAGCGAAGCTCTTCTCTCCCGACAATAACTGGGCACCCCTTGTAAGCCAGAAACCACAATCCGGCGATCGGAATGGCAGCAAGGACCGTGATCATTGCAGGAGGGATGAGTTTCTCAACCTTGTGCTCGATGTCATTCACATAGCGCTCAACTAACCAAAAGATGACCGAGAACACGGGACCGATAGCGGCATTCCAAGCGGTTATCTTCAGCAGAAGGTTTATGTTTAGGCGAAAAACAAGCTCTTGATCTTGCTCTGGCATCGTGCGTCAATCTCCTAGAATTACTTGGTGGTGGCCCGCAGCTTGAGATCTGCCACCACCGGCCGGTGGTCGCTGGCCGCGCGCTCATTCACCACGCGCGCGGTGCCAACCTGCCACCGGGCCGCCGGACCGACAAAGAGATAGTCAACCTCCTGCGTCGGGCGGTCGGCGGGCCAGGTGAACCTCTGCCCCGCGGGCTTGGCCACCTCTTGCAAACTCCCGCGGAACAAGCCCAACGTGCGGCTATCGGGGCCGTCGTTGAAGTCCCCCAGCAGCAGCGTCGGCACGTCGCCCTCCGTCACCGCCTGGTGCACGCGCTGCGCCTGCGCCCACCGGAACCCGTCGTCGTCCACCCAGTCGAAGTGCACATTCACCACCCGCAGGGTTTCGCCGGAGGGGAGGCGCACCAGCGCCTGCAGGGCCACGCGCGGCTCATTGCCATCGGGCAGGCGGATCGCTTCCACATCCACCAGCGGATACCGAGAGAGGATGCCCATGCCGTAAAGGCCGCCGTCGTACTCCATAAACGAGCCGAAAGCGGGGTGCATGCCCAGCTGACGACCTAATTCCGCCATTTGGTTGACTCGCTCCGATCTCCCCACCCGGTCGTCAATCTCCTGCAACCCAATGATATCGGCCTTCAGCGCGCGCAGGGCCCGCGCGGTGCGGTCCAGGTCCAGCCGATCATCCATCCCCGCTCCGTGCCGGATGTTGTAAGTCGCGGCCCGCAGGCTCACATCCCGGGGCGGTGCGGGGGCGCCGAGGCGGAGCTCGGCCAGCACCGCCGCGTGGTCCGAGGGGAACAGCCCCGCGCTGGTGTCAATCCGCTCCGCGCGCACGGGCTCCACCCCCGCCCCCCAGAAGTAGATGAAGTCGATCCGATCTTGCTCTTGTTCCGGGAATCGCGGCGACCAGGTGCGGTCTTGTGCCCGGTTGACCTGCGGGTGCAACTCGCGGAAGGCATCCCGATAGCCCTGTCCGGTCATCAGCCGGCTGGTGGCCCAGCGCACGGGGCGGCCGTAGTGTTCCCGCGCCATTTCGGTGTAATCCAGGTGCGACATCGAGTTGAAATCCCCGCCGATGACCACCGGCACGTCCGCGTATTGCGGCCCCGCCAGGCGCTGGTGGATCTGGTCCAGCAGCCGCTCCAGTACCTCCGCCGAGGGCTGGCACGCGGCGAGCATGGCTTCCAGGCTGGATGCGCTGCGCGTGGCCGGAATCCAGAGGTCTATGCCGTAGGGCAGCCACAGAGAGTAGACCGCCACCCGCCGCCCGCTGGGCAGGCGCACCAGCGCTCCCACGCAGTTGAACGGCTCACCCACCGAGAGGTCTTCCTCAATCGGGTAGCGGCTGTGCAGGGAGACGTTGGTGCCCTGGGGCTGGAAGTGGAAGTCCAGCCCCCGCGCGATGAGCTCGCCGGAGCCGTAAGTTTCCTGCATCATCACCACGTCGGCCTGGCTTTGCCGGATGACGTCCATCACCTGGCGCGGCCCCCGGAAGCGGTCGTTCTCCCGCCCGCCGTGCCAGATATTCCAGGTCATGAGGCGCAGGTTTTCGGGGGCGGGGGCACTGGTGGCGAGAGTGGCCATCAACAACCCGAGCAACGCAAGACCGACGCGGAGCGAATCCATCTTGCCCCCGAGGCTACCAAATTGGGGTGAGCACCGGGTTAAGAGCTGCAAGAGGGCCGTTGAGAATGTTTGGGTTCTACTGAACATTGGGCGGCTTAGAACGTCTGAACTCCACGGTTCATTGATTATGAAGACCGGCTTTCTCATTCTGTTGGCTTCTTCGTCCTTAGGAGCCGGGTTACTTGTCTCGGCCCCGCAGAGTCGGGAAAGCAAGCCCATCGAGGGCAATCTGTTGAACGTTGGACACACGTTTACCGGGCTTAAGGGCGTAGCCCTAGACGGCAAGGAAGTCACTGTGCCCGTGGCCGGGGCCAAGGGAACGGTCATCGTTTTCTCCAGCGTCACCTGCCCGCTTTGCCAAAAGCTGGAACCCACGCTTGCTTCCCTGGAAGATTCCTATTCGGATCGAGGGGTGAAGTTCGTTTTCCTAAACCCCTCAACCATTGAGTCCGCCGGCGAAATGAAGCAACTGGTCCAGCGGCTGAAGCTAGATGGCCCCTATGTGCACGATCCCAAAGGCACGTGGACCAAGGCCCTCACGGCAAAAACCACTACCGAAACATTCTTGCTTGACCCCAGTGGCAAGCTCATCTATCGCGGCGCGATAGATGACCAGTATGCAATTGGCGCAGCGCTTCCTGCGCCCAAGAATCGTTACCTTGCCAACGCAATTGACGCCATGCTTGCGGGCAAGCCGGTTCCGGTGGCAATGACGGAAGCCCCAGGGTGCCTCCTCAACACGGAACCTCTCCCCATGGAAGATGCAACGCCAACCTATCACGGCCAAATCCAACACATCATCCAACGAAGTTGTTTGCCTTGTCACCGACCAGATGGGGTTGCGCCGTTTTCGCTGGATAGCTATGAAGCGGTGAAGGGACGAGCCAGCATGCTGCGGTACGTGATTGACGAGGGCATCATGCCGCCCTGGTTCGCCACCGAAGGCGGTCCCTGGCGTAACGATATGTCCATTCCCGATGAGGACAAAGCGGCCCTCAAGGCTTGGATCGAAGGCGGTACGCCCAAAGGCGATCCCCAGCAGGCACCTACCCCCATCAAGTTCGAATCCGGATGGACTATCGGCAAGCCCGACGCTGTTTTTCAGTTACCAGAACCCGTGGCGATCAAGGAAAGCGGAGTGATGCCCTATGTCAATGTCAACGTTCCCACGAACTTCACAGAAGACAAATGGGTGGATCGTATTGAGGTGATTCCGGGTGATCGCCGGGCCGTCCACCACGTCCTCGTTTTCATCCGCACCGAAGAGACGGCGAACCTTAATCGTAGGGAGCAGGTCGCCAATCAAGACGCCCGAGACGAACTGGGCGGCTTCTTCGGGATCTATGTTCCTGGCAATAGCGCCCTTGTTTATCCTGACGGACTCGCGAAGCGGATTCCGAAGGGCGCGATCCTCCGATTCCAACTTCACTACACCCCTTACGGTCAGGCTTCAAAGGACCAAACAAGAATTGGATTCCGGTTCGCCAGAGAAGTTCCCAAGAGCGAAGTCCACACGGCCAGCGTGGCGAACGTTCGGATTGCCATACCCCCAGGGGCTGATGACCACAAGGTGGAAGCCGAGATTCAAGTGCCTACCGAAGTCGAGCTCTTGTCTTTCCTCCCGCACATGCACGTGCGGGCCAAGGCCGCAAAATACGAGCTGACGGCGGGCGGCAAGACGACAACCCTCCTGGACGTCCCTCGATACGACTTCAACTGGCAACTCAACTACGTTCTGGCCGAACCCCGAACGGTCAAAGCCGGGGAGACCCTAAGATTCACTGCCTGGTACGACAACAGCGAGAACAACCCCGCGAACCCAGACCCGACCAAGACCGTTCGCTGGGGATCGCAGACCTTTGACGAGATGCACTTGGGCTACATTGAGTACATCATTCCGGGCGAAAAGCCAGGTGAAGGCGGAGCAGGTATCCGTCGCGGACCAGGCGCAAGAGCAGCTGCCGCAGGCGTAGAGGCGACCTTCCGTCGCCTGGATCGAAACAATGATGGGATCGTGACGGAGTCAGAAGCTGGGCTTATGTGGAACCGAATCCAGGCGGCCGATGCCAACCGCGACGGCAAGCTGACTCTTGAGGAAGCCCTCAAGTACTTTGGTGGCGGGCGCCGTTAGTGCAGGGTTAAGAGTTCACTCGCGCCCGGCGGACTGGAGCGCCCCCACGGGCTGGGCCACCCAGGGCAGAATGGTGAAGGGTTCGCCCAAGGCCATGATCTCGCGCAGGGGCTCGATCTCCTTGGCTGCTTTCCCGGCCAAAATCGGCTCGGTGACCCCGGTGAGCGCCAGCGAACGATTGACCACCCAACCAAAAGGCACAATTCCGGCCCGTTTCAGGTCATCTCGGAGCCGCATCGCTTCGTGCACCGGCGTCGGCTCGGGGAGGGTAACCAAGACCACCTTCGTAAAGTGCGGTTCTCGCAGCCGGGGCAAGAGCTGGCGCACGGATTCCGGCGCGTCGCTCTGGGTGCGGGCCACTTCGCGATGGTAAGCCTCGGTGGCATCCATCAGCAAGATGGTGTGCCCCGTCGGAGCTGTGTCAATCACGACAAACCGGTCCTCACCCTGCGCCACCGTGTCGGCAAAGGCGCGGAACACGGCGATCTCCTCGGTGCATGGGGAGCGCAGGTCTTCGGCCAAGAGCGCCAAGCCGTCGGCATCCATGGACTCGGCGGCCTTCGCCAGCGCGGCAGCCGTGTATCTCTTGACCTCATCTTCCGGGCTGATCCGGGAGACTTCTAAGCGGGCCGCCGGGTCGCCCACCAGGTCGAGCACGTTCCCCGCGGGATCCGTGGTGGTGAGCAGCACCTGGTGGCCCCGCGCCGCCAGAGCGGTGGCGATCCGGACCGCAACCGAGGTCTTGCCCACGCCCCCTTTGCCCATGGTCATGATAACGCCGCGGCCATCTTGGGCCAATGAATCCACGAAGGCGGAGAATTCTTGACCATCTGGTGGAGTCTCCGTTTCACGCCCGCCCGCTGGCACGTTCTCAGGATGCAAGAGCCCGCGCAGGGCGTCGAGCCCCACCACGTTGCCAGGCAACATGGGCACCAGGTGCCGCGAAAGCTGGCTGAGCCCCGCCGGCATGGTGCTGAGGCCCGTGGCCACCACTTCGGCAAAGGCCTGCGCCACGGGGTCGGCGGAGCCGCCCGATTCATACACGGCATTGATGACCAACCGGAGGTTGCGGATATCCAGCTCGGCGAGTTCGTCTTGAGTGCGCGCAGCTTCTTTCAGGCTCGCTCGATCGGCCCGAGCCACCAGCACCACCGTCGTACTGGCCGGGTCGGAAAGGTGTCGAAACGCCGACTCGTAGAGCTCGCGCTGGCCCTTCAGCCCGGCTAGGGGGCCAAGGCAACTCGATTCGGCAGTCGTCGTGTTGAGATAGCCACTCCACGCGCTGGGCAAGCTCAACAGCCGCAGGGTGTGCCCCGTGGGGGCCGTATCAAAAACGATGTGGTCGAAATTGGCGGTGGCGTCCGGATCCGCCATGAGCCGCACAAACTCGTCGAAAGCCGCAATTTCGGTGGTGCATGCCCCCGAAAACTGCTCTTCCATGTTTCGGATCACTGCTTCCGGCAACTTGCCCCGATAGGGTCCGACCATGGTTTCGCGGTAGGCCGCGGCCGCCGCTTCGGGGTCGAGATTCGCGCCAAAAAGGTTGGGGACTGAGGCAATGGCGGTGGGCTGCGTACCCAATGTCACGCCAAAGACTTCATCGAGATTGCTGGCGGGGTCCGTACTGACGATGAGGGTTCTTAGCCCTTGTTCGGCCAAGTACATGGCGGTGGCGCAGGCCAGCGAGGTCTTGCCGACACCCCCTTTTCCGGTGAAGAAGAGGTGCCGCGTGGTCAGGCCATCCGCCCACATTAGCAGCAGCCTTCCTCGCCGGAGCAGCACGGCTGGGCGGCCATTCTGAGTTCAGAAACTCCAGCCGTGAGCCCAAACCAGGCTGCCATTTCGTTTCGGTGAGGATAGGTGCCTTTTGCCCGGATTTCTCCGTCCACCATAAAGATCGGGAGATGCTCGGCGGCGGCTCGCATCTCGGCAATCACCAGGTGATTGGCGGTAAAGGCTTCGGGTTGGTGGGCCAAGTTAAACCGCTCAACCGTCACGCCCTTGCTCTTCAAGAACGCAACGTCGGCGGCGAGTTTCACCAGGGTTTGGTCCACACTCGGGCCACAAACGCCGGTGGAGCAGCACATAGCAGGGTCGAAAATTTGGAGAGTTTTCATGAGGGGTTTCCGATTCAGATTTGGGAGTGGCAGGCCACGGCTTGGGGCTGTGGCAAAGTGTCGAGATACGCTCGGAGGGCATCAATCGCGGCCCGCCGAACGCTGCAAATCATGAACTTGCCGTCCTTTTCCGCCGAGATGAGACCGGCGAGACGAAGCTCTTTAAGGTGGAACGAGACCGTGGAACTGAACTTATCTGAACCCGTCACGTGGCAACACACTTCGCCAACGGTGGCGCCCTGGATCGGGTGCACAGCCCCCGAGTCTTCGACGGCCACGGGGCAGCACTTCTCGCATAGGAACTCGAAGATGGCGCGGCGCGTCGGGTCACCCAGAGCGCGGAACATCGCGGTCACATCTTCCCTTTCCATGCCTTCAGTTATACCACCATATATCGAGATATTTCGATATATTGCCCATGCGCTCCCCGTGATAGGCTTCACGAAGCCTCATTTCCGCGAGGCCTTGGACTACAATGAGCGAGATGGATCGGCCGGATATCGTGAAGGAGCTTTGCCGCCTCAGTTCGCAACTTGAGGAAACGCTGGCCGGGAGTGGCGAGGATACGGATGTGCGTGACCGAGTTTGCAGGGTGCTACAGAACCTCTTGCTGGAAGGCGACCTCGACACCAAGATCGGGCTGACCTTTGGTGTTCTTAACCCTATGGTAAATATGCGCATCCGGTCGGCACTCAAGGAGTTTGCCCGGTCCGCGACGGTGCGCGAGTTCGTCGGTCAAATCGACGCCGACCAGCGGATTGCCATTCTCAAGGATGCCTTGACCCACGACAAGATCGTGAGCGCCCGCGGTACCCCTATGACGGAAATCTTGGGTGAGTGGGTTTAGGCGAAATTGTCTTGACCACACGGGCTGGATTCAGAAGGTAACTTTTGCCCATGCGCACGATGTTCCTTGCCTCCCTCTCTCTGTGGGCCGGACTGGCGGCGGGGCCATCCGGCGCGGGGTCACGGCGCACCTCCATTTGTTCCGTCGGCCGGAGGGTGACCTGGTGCTGCCCGCCCTGCCTGGGCCGCGCGTGGTGGCGGCGCGGATGCTGGCCAGCGGGGAGACGGTGGCGTTCCGGCAGAAGGGTGAGACTCTGCGGCTCACCATCCCGGAGTCGGGCGAAGTGCAAGGCAGCCTGGTGGTGGCGCTAATGATGGACGCACCACTGGACGGCTTACCCGCACGGTAACGGATGCGCCTCAAGCGGACGTACGTCGCGTTATTCGAGCGTCTCGTCTAGCGCCGCTTCGGACGACGGGGAACCGGCGGATGAGTCGCTCACCAAGAAGGTCACCTTCGGCTTCTGCCCCGTGGCCAACATGCGGATCTCAAGGAGCTTGGGATGCTCCCGCACCAGCCGAGCCGTGTTGAGAAGGCTGCGCATGGTGGCGGCTTCGGCACGAGCCCGGCCGAGCGCCACTTTGGCGTCAATGTCCACCTTCAGGAGTTCGCTCATGGCTTGGCGCAGCGGCCCGCTAAGGGTGAAGTCCAACACGTCCACCGAACCGAGTTCGATCCCTTTGGCCAGGTACCCCGCCTGCAGCTGCTCTTTAAGTTCGGCACTCACGTTTTGGTAGCCCGCCATCACTGCTTCGAGCGTGCGACCAGAAACCCACTTGAACAGCGCGACTTCAAAATCAGTCGTCACCGTATTTTGTTCTTCAAGGAGAGCTAAGAGGTCACTTCCTCTCGGTCTGGGGAGGAAATTCGCGGCGTAGGCGGCCTCGGCGTTGACGACTTTCGTTTCGATGAGGAGCCTGACTTTCACGAGCGCGCCGTCGCTCGTCATGATGTCGCGAGTCGGCACGATTCTCGAATTGGGCATCACCGAGACCGGCAACACCGTGTCACCACTGCCCCAAAACCGATAGCGCCCCGGCATCAAAGTCTGCTTTAAGCAGCCTTTGTGAAAGTGGAGCCCCACGTGATGCTGAAAGATGGTTACGGTCTTCATGGAAGTGAAAAAGTGTTCCAGGTGTGTTGGGCTCCCCGTTGCGGTGGGGGCGCGAAGCCCGCATGACCACGAACCGGGATTTCCTTGCGGATGCCCAACAATGCCTGGTTTTTTCGATTCGATTCCAAGTCGAGGGGTCTCACCGTAGACATGTGTGGCAGGCTTTTCGGTTGAACCTCCGGCCCCCTCGCTAGGCGATGACGGCTCTATGCTACTCTATTCGCGTCGGTGCCAGTGACTTGGCCATCACCACGCTGAGGTAGTTGACGCCGGGGCGCCAATCGTGGGTGGCCACCTGCGCGTACCCCCACTTTTCGTAGAGGGCGATGAGATGGGTGGCGTTCTCGCTGGTGTCGAGGGCGAGTTCGGTGTATCCGGCGTAGGCGGCTTCGGCTTCGACCCTTTGGAGCAGGGCCTGGCCGATGCCGAGCCCGCGATGATGGGGGTCTACGCCGAACTGACCGAAATGCGCGACGTGGGGGTGGCGGTAGTAGGCGACGCGATCCTCGGGGTCCGGGCGCACCCACACGATGGTGCCAACCAGCTTGCCGTCAAGCTCCGCGACCCAGCATTCGCCCTCTTGCACGCGGCGGGCGGTGGTTTCCACGGTTTGGTGGGTAGCGGTGAAGCGCATCCCCGCCTCCGCCAGCTCGCGGTAGGCGCGGTGGAGGAGGTCGGTGAGTTCCGCCAGGGAGTCACCGGGTTCCAACTTGCGGATCAAGACCCCCGCCATCACCTTCCCCTATCAATAAGCTACTCTTCACTGATCTGAACCAACTTAAGCAATCACTTCGCACATTATTGAGACTACTCCATCACAATTGGTGCTGTTACTATAAAGAACCAAGCAAAGATGTATGCGAGAACGCTTCAACTACAAATCTGGCAGATTCCTTTGCCGCCAACAGCTGCCGCTCCTCCTTTTTAGAACTCTTGAACCCATCGGCATAGTCACATACCGCCTTAATGATAATCCACTTGACACCGGCATTCTCACACGCCACGTATATACCAGAGCCTTCCATTTCACCTCCTATAGCATCAGGAACAGCGGCTACTAGCTCGTCTCGGAAAGACTGCTTGTCAATCAACTTTTCGCCAGACAGCAGACATCCAAACTGCACCTCTGCGGATCGCTTCACCTGATCGTAGTTCCTAAAGAAGTTTAGCAATTGAGAAGATGCATTAGGGCCTGGCCCCCGATATACTGTCTTGCTTCCAACCCGCTGAGGTTCATACAGAGCGAGTCTCGTGGAAACCAATACGGTACCGATCTTTGTTTTCTTAGAAACCCCGAAAGCGAGGCCAACCGCCACGACCGCGCGGGCTCTTGTCTGTGCGAGTGCATCCCTTACTGCTGGCAAGCTTGCTCCGGTGCTCCCAGAACCCATCTCAGTAATGGTATGGACATATCTAACCCCATTCAACACACCAATAACATTATAAACTCTACCGCTACGGTTCACTGAATAAGCCTCTTTACCGATGGCTTCTTGGAACTCTTCAAGAAGACATCTCGTCTCATGCGCATTAACCGTAACCAGTAGAACATCAGCCTTCAAATCGTCAGGATATATACCAAATTGAGAGACAGCATCCGGATGAACTCTGTCTGCGGAAAAAGTAACATCGCGCACCCCATTTGCCAAATCGATCGCGTCAAGCGCAAGCACCGTCGTCCAGATTGGCTGTTCTCCTTTGAGAGACCAGCATCCGTTGAACCTCTGTTGAGCCAAGATCCATTTGCTTGCAAGACTTGCTTTCCTTTCCCATCCCGGAGATTTACTCAGTGCCAAAGCATGCGTCACAATACATGTTGCCACTATACAAGAATCAACATCTCCAACAAACTCCGGCCATGAACCGTCAGCCAATTGACTTTGCAGAAGGAGCTGACGGGCATCAATCACTACTTGTTTACTTTGAAACTGCCCTCCCAACCGGGAGGCCATCAATACAATTACTGCGGCAACCTCCACACTTGGTCGATAAGTCCTGTGATTTCTGCTTGAGTCAAATACTACCCATGGCCTACCGGATTCTCGATCAGATCTCGTCATTGCAAGGAACCATGAGCCCCATGAGTCCAGCCCCACATTCTGCAGCGCAATGTCGGATCGGCACCAGTGAAACAGCCAAAGCATCCTGTGCCTGTGCACAAAGTCTCCATTTACACCCTCTCGGAGCTCAGCCAAGGCTTCGCGAGCCCATGGCTCAAACTCGCTCAACTTCAACCATTCAACAGATCGAACGAAAGAACCATCAATAAAGTCTTGATCGTCATCCCGAAATTGGAAAAAGCGAAACTCCCTTGGATTTTCAGCCAGAGTTTCGGCAAGGGAGCTTAAACTCATCGTTCCCCGGTTCTTCGTTCGCGGCCCAAGGCGCCACGCTATGGCATCTTGAAACCTACCTGCGATTTCAGCTACTGGCAGATCACGACCTCGACTTGCCATATAGACAGCAATTTCAATGCTCAGATCTAGATCAATAAGCGCAGATTGCGCTTCAACCCATGCCTCGGCTTTGTCTCGACTTGGAGGCGTATCTTGGAGGAGGGACTTCGCGTCATCGACACATTTTACTAGCTCGGGAAACAGGTTACCTGGTTCAATGAGGTCATCGGCAGAACTGGCACGATAGCCTGATAGACGATTCTCAAGTTCTGCAAAATCTATAGTGCTGGCGAAGTCTCCTGGACTATCTCTAAGAGAGCGAAGGTGCGTCAGCGCCGACTTTTTAGGCCAGCTGAATTGTAAATAAATGTAATTGTTTATTGTGTGATTGAGCCGGAGCAGCATCTGATAGTGCTGCGATTTAAGTTGGTCCTTATTGATGCTCATTTATATTCACGCTTGAGTATTCCTGGCAGTTGACAATATCTCTAGCAATTGCATGCGAGTGTCTGCCAGGTCAACTGTATGCTCGGACCGAACGCCAGCATATCGCCTGACTAGGACTAGCGTCTGGGTGCCTCTATTATGCCAGGAAGCGAGACATTATTGGAACTGTCTGTAGAGCTCTAGGTTCCTGGTTCGAGCCTACCAAAGCCTCGCCCACGAGATCAAGGTTTCAGCTTGACCAATTTCCGATTGACACTCATCTCAACCACTTCTCCATCGCAAATCGGTCAAGCGATTGCCCCCGCACCTCCACCGTCTCGGGCTGGGTGGTGACGAACCCCATCGCAGCGAAGGCGGGCTGCGCCATCAGGCTGGCGTGGGTGGAGAGGCGGGGTTCCCCCCGCTCCCGGGCGAGGGCTTCAATCTGATCATAGAGCCGCCGGAACAGCCCCTGCCCTTGCGCGGCCGGCCGGATGAAGGCGAAATCGATGTAGCCCTCCGCCGCCAGGCTCATGAACCCAACAATCTCCGCCCCCTGGGTGGCCACCAGCACGGTCTGCGCCGCCAGCCGCGCATCCCACTCGGGGCCGCTGCGCGCTTCGGGCACCCAGGCTTCCCTTTGCGCCGGGGTGTAGGGGCTGGCGCTGTGCCTCACCGCGTCGAACATCACCTGGCCCAACGCCGCATGGTCGGCGGCTGTGGCCAAACGGAACTCTGGTTCACTCATCCTGGGCGCAGCTCCTGGCGTGGATGGTACCGCTCGCTCCGGGGGAAAGACGGAACTGCTAACCCGCGTGGTCCATTCGCGACACCGTCCTGCTCAACCTCGATGACATAATCTGGACAAGCATGAAGATGAATCTCGAGGCTGCCTTTGCCTCCTTTGAAGACCACTGGTCCCCGAAAATCGCCGCCGAACTGAATGGACAGCAAGTCAAGCTAGTCAAATTCCAAGGCGAGTTCGTTTGGCACAGCCACGAATTCGAAGACGAGATGTTCTTGGTCCATCGCGGATCCTTTGTGATGCGGTTCCGAGATCGCGAAGTTCTTGTGAATCAGGGTGAGTTCTTGACGGTCCCTCGGGGTGTCGAGCATTGCCCCTTTGCGGAACATGAGGTCGAGGTCATCCTCTTTGAACCTGCTTCAACCCTGAACACAGGCGATGCCATTGATTCGCGCACGGTGCCAAGCCCCGACCGGATTTAGGCCTATGGCTTGATTGGCGCCTCAAAAAGAAGTTGGCCCCTGGCCAAAGCGAATGGACTTCGCCCTGGCCCTGGGACCTCGTCATTGCCTAGGCGCGACCTTGTGATCGCGCCGACCGAGCCCGGTTACGCCTTCTCTACTTCGGCGGATTTAACGGGCTTAACCGCCGCCGTGCCGTTGCTGGTTTCCACCACGCTCTTCACTACGTCGGTGGAGAGCGAACTCAGGTCGCCATTTTGCAGACCAAGCTCGCGCAGCACGGCATCCACCATCGGCGCCTGCGATCGATAGCGCAAAGCGGAATTCACCATTTGGTCAGCTAGCGACCCATCGCCGGACGAGGCCACCTCGCCATTGCCACCACCGCCCGATAGTCCTTCGACGTGCATGATCTTGATGCTGTCGATGCGCTCCATCGGCTTCACGCTTTCGCGGATGATTTCGGGCAGGGCTTCGATCAGGGCGCGCTTCACATGCATCGCAATGATCTCAGGGCTGAGCGTGTTCTCTGCCTCGTTGATCGCCCGCTTCCCGCTGGCTTCCACCGCGTAGAGCGCTTCCTTGGCCATGGCGCGCAGCTTTTCCGCTTCGGCTTCGCCCTCGGCCACGGTGCGGATGGCGGCCGCGCGGTCGCGGCTCGCTTGCACTTCGGCTTCGGCCGCCACTTTCAGCTTAATGGCTTCGCGCTCGGCTTCCTCGCTGGCTTGCACGATCTCGATCTTCTTCTTTCGTTCGGCAATCTCCACCTCTTGCACCGTCAGGACTTGCTCTTCGGCTCGCACGCGCTCGGCGCGGGCTTGGGCGGCCTGGGCTTCCATTTCCGATTGCGACTTGGATCGCTCAGCAATGGCAATCGCCTTGTCCTGCTCGTTCAGCTCAATCAGCTTTCGCTTTTCGATTTCGGCGGCTTCCACGGCCTTGGCCATGGCGATCTCCTTCTCGCGCACCTGCTGGTCGGCCAGAATCCGCTTCTGGTCCAGTTCCTGCTTCGCGAGGATCTCGGCCTGCTGCACATCGCGCTGGGCCACAATTTCGGCCTCGCGGGCGGCGCGGGTCTTGTCCGCACGCTCCTTGGCGATCTCGGTGGCCTGGGCGGCGCGGGTGATTTCCACTTCGCGCTCCTGCTCCAGCCGGGCGTATTCCTGCTCCTTCTTGATTTTCAGGCTCAGTTGGTCCGCTTCCAGGTTGCGCTGCTCAATCTGAATGCGCATCTCTTGCTCGATATCGTTGCGCTGCTTGCGGCGCGTTTCGATCTGTTCGGTGAGGCGCGTGAGACCCTGGGCGTCGAACGCATTCTGCGGATTGAAGAACTCCTGCGAGGTCTGGTCCAGAGAGGTGAGCGAGACGCTTTCGAGTTCCAGACCGTTCTTAAGAAGGTCTTCCGATACCGTCGTTTGTACGCGTTGCACAAACTCCGCGCGCTTCTCGTGCAGCTCTTCCATGCCCATTTCGGCGGCCACGGCGCGCAGAGAGTCCACGAACTTGCCTTCGATCAATTCCTTCAAGGAATCCGGCTGCATCGTGCGTTGGCCCAGGGTTTGGGCGGCGTCGGCAATCGCATCCTCGGTCGGTTTGACGCGCACGTAGAATTCCGCCGTCACGTCCACGCGCATGCGGTCGCGGGTGATGAGCGCCTGCTCGTTGGCGCGGCGCACTTCCAGTCGCAGCGTGTTCATGTTGATCCACGTCACTTCGTGGATCACGGGGAACACCATCTTGCCGCCGTTGATGATGACTTTCTGTCCGCCCAGGCCGGTGCGAACAAACGCGCGTTCCTTAGAGGCCTTGCGGTAGAGCGAGGCCACCATCACGCTAATCACCACGAGGGCGACGACAAAACCAATGCCAATAAAGCCGGCCAGCTGTAGGGTTTCCATGTTTACTTTTGCTCCTCGGCGGAGCCGTTGCCAACCCGAAGGTCGGCGGTGATGAGGTCTATGTCATTGGGCATCGCTTCATACAGCGACCCCTGACGAGCCACAAGAATCACTTCTTGTCCGGGCAGAAGCGTGTCTTCCTCCCGGTGCGGCTCGACCAAAACGTAATGGGTTTGGCCATGCTGATCGCGCAGCTTGGCCTGGGTGGGCTTGCCCCGTTGGGTTTCTCCCAGAGTGACCGTGGCGAGCTTGCCCACGAAACTATTCGAATGCACCGCGGTGGAGTCGTCGCGGTCGGTGATCTGCCGTAGCCCCTTGGCCACGAGCCCGTGCAAGAGCAAAGCGGGCACTAAGGCAATGGCGCTGGCCACCCACGGGGAAACCATCCCTGCCATTGAGCGGAAAACGAACTGCACGATGTAACCGCACGAGCCAAACGCCCAGGCAAAGGAAACCAGTAGCATCGTGAACGGTACTTTGCCAATGCCTAAGTAGCTAAGCACGTGGTCGCCAAAGTCGAGGCCGTCCGTATCTAGGTCCACTTCAGCATCGGCGTCGGCGTTGTCCATGGCTCCCACCACCAGGGTGAGAACGGCAAAGGCCAGCATGATGATGTATGCCACTAAGAACGGGATGTTCTGCGGGGCGAGTAAGAACTTGACCATCAATTGACCTCCGCGAATATCCACGCGACACGAATCATGCGGGTTGCGAGGCCTACCATTATGGCGCGCGTGAGTTGGGTTTTTGCTTCAACTTGGCTAGTTCATTTGCCAGATCGTACTAAGCACGGCATTGACGTCTCTCGTAACTCAGGGAGTGCAGTGCGATACCGGAACGCCTCCTCTCGACTCTGGAGAGGAATTGGTTAGGTAAGGGCTTGGGCTCCAGTACCCTCAGGCCATGCCGCACCGCACCCCACTTACCGACGAAACACCGGTGGCGGAGCTGTGGAACCTTAGCGACCTGACCGCCGGGTGGCTGAATGAGTTGGGCATCCACACCCACGGCCAACTGGCCGAGGCGGACCTCTACGAGCTATGGGCGGAACTGAAAGTGCGCCACCGCCAGGTTTCCAAACTGATGTTTTACGCGGTGTGGGGGGCCGTGCACAACTGCCACTGGCAAGAGGTGCCGCCGTCGGAGAAGGACGCCTTTGAGGCTTGGCGCGCGACGGTGAAGTAGTTGTCCTGGCACAAAGGCTTCACTCTGAGATAGCGAAGCTCACTTTGGGGAAGTGCTTCGCCATCATGGCGGCCAGCTCCGTTCGGGCAACGAGGGGCTGGATCACGCTCACTTCCAAATCGATGGCCCCTGTTCCGCCTCCGCTGGACTCCGCCTCTCCAATCCCTAGCGTCTTCACTTTCCGCGAAATCCGAAGAGCCAGGAGCCGGTCCAACGGTGAAACCCGCTCATGGCCCAGGTTGATCCGGAGCAGGATGACGCTCTCGCCCTCGGAGCTCAGCTCTTCGCTCCCTTGCCCGACAGCCGCCGCTTTCGGGGAAGACCAAGGAGCCCCACGCCCAAAGTCAAAGCGGTCACCGGCTCCGGCACGGCCTGCGTCCAAAGGATCGCCTCCCCTCGTCCCGTCGCCGTATTCAACCCGCCGCCCACGATGTAGTAGTTCACACCATCCGTCGAGATGGATCGCGCGACTGAGTTGCTAAACGACGCGGGCAGGAAGGAATGCAAATCTACAAAGGAACCGGCCGAGCCGTTCCACAAGCTGGCCCTTTGCGCGCCCCCGATCACGGCGCCGCCGACCTGGTAACCACCCAGAACCCCCCAGGCCGTGGAGGATGTGGCTCCGCTCGGGTTCAAATCCACCCAAGAACCAGCAGTCCCCGTCCAGAGGCTGGCGTGGGATGCGCCGCCCACCACCGCATAGCCGACTTGCTGCGACCCGTCCGACTCGTGCCCCCGCGAGGAACTCGCTCCGCCGGGGTGCAGACTGACGAAGGACGCCGCCGTACCCGACCACAAGGCCGCTTCTTGCACGCCGCCCAAGGTGGCGTAGCCCACTTGGTTGGAGCCGGAGCCGCCCCAGGCTTCGGAGGCCGTGGAGCCCGTCGGATTGAGGTTGACCCAGCTGGCTGCGCTGCCGCTCCAAAGGCTGGCCAGCACGGTGCTGAACATGTAGGTGTTGCCAATCTGGTTGGTGGGGGTGGCGGCATAGGCCACCGCGCCCAAGGAGCCCGATGGGTTCAAGCTGACCCAGCTACCAGCACTACCCGTCCAGAGGCTCGCGTGAGAAGTGGTACCAATCTGCGCGTAACCAACCTGAGAGACACTCGAAACCCCCCAGACTTCGGAGATGGAGGCGCCCGCAGGATGCATATCCACCCACGAAGAGGCCGTGCCCGTCCACATACCGGCGCGGATGACCCCGCCGATGTTGGCGCGACCACCCTGGGTGTTGCCGCCGGCCCCGTCTCCGAATGAAACGGATGCGCCGGACGGATGCAGGTTGGTGTAGGTCCAGGCAAAAGAGGTGGACGCGAGACTCGCGACTAAGGTGGACGTGATGAGAAATTTGGTGTTCATTGCGTTGCCTCCGGGAGGCACTGGCTTGCGGGAAGCTCGAAGGCATTCTACTAGAAACCTGGAAGTCTGGCCACTTTTCTTTGACTTCAACCTGGGCTGCCCTCATGAGTTTTCGTTACGCTTGGGTGAAGCCAGCCCGGCCAAACCTGCACCCTTCGCTCCGGCGCTCGCGTCCTTCATTTCAACCGATGTTGAGAGCGGCACCCTTTGCGTTCGCGTTGCTGCTTTTGCCCGCCACGTCTTGCGCCGGGCCTCTGCCCACCGCACCAGCGGCCCAAAACGAGACGCTCTTTCTCGACGGGTTCTTCCCGATTGGCGTGTTCTCGCAGCCCGTGGAGTCATTCGAAAAATGGAAACAACGCGGCATCGATACTCTGCTGGAGGTGCCAATGAACCACGATCCTGCGGCCTGGGATCGAGCTGCCCGCGCCGGAGGGTTTCGCATCATCCGGCGGCCCGCCGCCAATCCACAGGACGACATCGGCCGCAAGGATTTGCTGGCGTGGTCGCATTGGGACGAACCCGATGCCGCCGGCCGAGCCCCCACGTGGACACCCGCCTTCGAGCGAACCTACGCGGAATGGCGCCGGATTGACCCGAACCGCAAGATATTTTTGAACTTTGCCGGGCCGGACATCACGTGGTTCACCACCCGGACGGACGCCTATTCGCGCGAATACGCCACCTACTATCCGCGCCTGGTCCGCACCGCTGATTGGATCGCTAGCGACATCTATCCCGCGGGAGGTTGGCTCAACCGGTCGCATGAATCGCGCCGAGGCGACATTACGCTCATTGCGGAGCCGATGCGAGCGATCCGCAAACTGACGAGCAAGCCGCAGTTCGTCTTCATCGAAGCCAGCGAGATCGAGAGCGGGAACGTGCCGGGGGCGCGCTGCCCAACCCCCGCGGAAATGCGCGCCCAAATCTGGTACGCGATTTTGCACGGGGCACGGGGGATCTTCTATTTCCCCGCATCGGTGAGGCGCGATGCTTTCCGATTCGACGCGGCCCCGCCCGAAATCGTGGCCGAGATGGTGCGGCAGAACGCTTTGATTCGCAAAGCCGGACGCACTCTGCAGGGGCCGAGTAACCCCTCTGGCATCCAGGTAAGTGCGGATGGCCCCCTCGAGGTCGGTTGGCGCCTGCTGGACGGGCAGGCCAACGTGATTGTGGTGAACCCCACGCGAAGCCCCGTGTCTAACGCCAAGATCACGATCAATGGGGCGACGGGCGAGGCCCGGTTCCTCTCCGATGACCGGCGGGTTGCGATAGCGAACGGGGTTCTGAGAGAGTCAGTGGAGCCGCTAGGCGTCCGCGTGTTGGTGGTGAAAGTGGCTGGCTGAACCGGCAGGATGGCCCAGTTTGGCAGGCGGCCTCGGAGGGACTCGAACCCCCGACGCCCTCCTTAGGACGGAGGCGCTCTATCCACTGAGCTACGTGGCCGCTCGGTGCATAAATTTTGACACCGGCGATCCTGCGAATCTTAAAGTAGCAGGTCGAGGTCGTGCGTTCGAGACACCGGATGTCCGAAGATGTCGGCCCTGGTTGAGCCTCGGCTCAATTCTCAGTCCATGCGCTGCCGGTGAACTTATCGCGGTGATTAACGTCTTTGCTGTCAAATGATCCCGACAAATCCGACCTTTAGGTTCAACGTAGGCGCACGATTGGCGATGGTGTGTTTGACTGCGTTGCTGGCAACCTTCGTTCAGGCCCAAATCAAGGGATTTGAGCAAGCTGGCACTCAATGGACTTTCTCAGAGGGCGAAACTAAGCTTAGCGGCGTTCTCTACAAGCCTGAAGGCGACGGTCCGTTTCCGGTGCTCCTGATCAGCCACGGCAAGGGCGGATCTGCTGCCGCGATGGCAAGTAACTTTGCCCCGGATCTCACCAAAAAGGGCATTGTATGTATCGCGGTCGACTACACCCATGCTCGTAACGGCACGGGGACAGCCGAGGGAGCCAGCGCGGAGAACATTCGCCGAGCCAAGAAGACGCTGGAAATCGCCCGAAGCCTCAAGTACGTGGACCCGTCGCGGGTCGCAGCTTTCGGCCACAGCATGGGAGGATTCGTCACCGTAGGTCTTGTTGCAGATCCCGAAGCCAAGATCATGGCCGCCATAGTCTCGGCGGGGGGGATTGCTTCCGCCAGCGGATTTCCGGCTCCGGATCCTGCCACCGCCAAGCGAATCAAGGTTCCCACACTGATGCTTCATGGCGACCACGACACCGTGGTTCCCCCTGAGCGATCAGCGAGTCTCAAGGAAATCTTGGATGAGATCAAGACACCCAATGAGCGAGTGATCTACAAAGGCGAAAATCACAACATTATCCGTTCTCAACGAGAGGATATGGTCGTGCGAATCGTGAGTTGGCTTGAGAAATACGGGGTCATGAAGCAGCAGCCCAGTCAGTGGGTCACTCTTCAGGTGACTGCGCCCCGTGTTCAACAGTACATCCTCCAAAGTCAAGCCGTCAAAGCCCAGGTCAGTTACCACCTCTACTTGCCAAAGGCTTATGAGGAGGAGAAAACAAGGCGATTCCCAGTGCTTTACTGGCTCCACGGCTCGGGAGGCGGGTTAACCGGAGTTAGACCCGTGAGTGGCTTCTTCGATGCGGCGATCCAAGCTGGGAATATCCCGCCGATGATCATCGTCTTTCCGAACAGCTTCGCCAACGGGATGTGGTGCGACTCGGCGGACGGGAAGAGGCCAATTGAGACCATTGTGGTCAAGGAAATGATCCCAAAGGTAGATTCCAAGTTTCGGACCATTACCAAGCGAGAAGGAAGAATAGTTGAGGGGTTCAGCATGGGTGGCTATGGCGCCGGACGTTTCGGTTTCAAGTATCCGCATCTCTTTGCTGGCATCTCAATGCTTGCCGCCGGTCCGCTGGATCTCGAATTCAACGGTCCCAGAGCGGAATCGAATCCGGATGAGCGAGAGAGAATTCTACAGTCCGTTTATGGGGGCAAGATTGAGGAGTTTAAGGCCCAAAGCCCGTGGACACTAGCAGAGAGTAACGCATCGAAACTTAAATCCGGAATTACGATTCGCATTTGCATAGGAGAAGATGACTTTACATTGCCGGCGAACCGAAAGTTCTCAACCCATTTGACCCAACTAGGCGTTCCACACACCTTTTTGATACGACCTAAAGTGAGCCACGACACGCTTGATCTTCTCAAAGCTATAGGTGATGAGAACTGGAAGTTTTATCGAAGCCTCTTCACTAAGTGAGTCAAATTCTCTGTCCTTCGTTCCCTATGAGAGTTGACTGTTTGGCGGCCCCGGAGGGAACCGAACCCCCGACACCCTTCGCCCGTCGACGGGCGGTCACCATGCACCTTCACACGCTCTCTGACCGTGGGTGGTTTGAGCCTTTCGAGCCATCACCAACACATGGCCGCCCTCACCTTCCGGAACAAATCTGGACCTCATCATCTCAAATTCGCAATCCACGAGCCATTTTTGATAGGTCGGCAAGTCGGCGTGGCTCCAATACATCGTCACTCCAGGCACCCCAAGCCAGTCTTCCTCAACGCCAGTCCACTCCGTTGCGCCGACAATGATCATTAGCACGCCACCGGGTTGGAGCCATTGATGGATGCGCTTTAACAGGCCTCTTTGCTCTTCCAGTGGCAAGTGGATCATTGCGTAGAGCGAGGCCACCGCAGAAAACCGTTCGGCCGGAACCTGCAATTCGGACATGTCTCCACAGATGAATTCGGCGTGAGGCGTCAGCCTTCGAGCTCGTTCAATTTGGACAGGCGAGAGGTCAACCCCGACATAGCCGTAACCCGCTTGGACGAGCAACTGAGCCACCGGCACACCGTTGCCGCAGCCCAAATCCAAAACGTCTCCACCAGGGCCCAGTTGGATCTTGAGCTCTTCGATCCAACCCGCGTACTTCATCTGTTCCGGGTCCGTGAGATCGAACCGATCACCTCGATAGGTCCCCGAGACACGGTCGTAGCCAGTTCTGACGATCTCTTTGGAATTCACAGCGGACAAGTCGGTCACCCGTTCATGATGCACCATTCCGATTGGTTACGGCGTATGGCAGCTGCAAATATCAAAGTCATGAACGAGCGGTTCAAAATAGTGGCGGCCTCGGAGGGACTCGAACCCCCGACGCCCTCCTTAGGACGGAGGCGCTCTATCCCCTGAGCTACGAGGCCGCGACCTCAACAGGGTACCCGGTGGGCCCCCACGCTCCAGGGAGTATCCTCCCGCCATGAATCGCTTGGACACGGGCCACCTGAGCGAAGACGAGCTGCAAGGCGTGCTCAGTCGCGCCCAGGCCCTCACCACCGAAGACCACGAACTCGCCCCGTTCGAGGCCTTCGTCCAAGCCGCCCAAGAGGCGGGCATCCCCCGGGACGCCGTCGTCCAAGCCCTGCGCGAGCGCCTGGCCTCGCGCCCCCAAATCACCTCCGGCCAACTGGTCTATGCCCCCAGCACGGACGACTTCCTCTACGTCGCCCGGGTGCAGCGCATCCAAGGCGACATCGCCTACATCCAGTTCGTCAGCGGGGCCGAAGTCGCCATAGCCGTTCACCAGCTTCAGCCCTTTGCGCCCCTACCCAACCAAAAGGTGGACGTGCATATGCCCAGCTATGGCGGCTGGTACGCGGCCAATGTGCTGAACTTCAACCCGCAAATCCAGAGCCTGAGCGTGAACATGTGGGGCAGCACCAGCACCGTCACGCTGGACTGCGTGCGCATCCGATCCAAGCTCAAGCCGAACTTCTGGGAGACTCACCGCGGGCTCATCACCCAGGTCGCCATTGCTGCGGCGGGGCTCGGCACCACGCTGGGCTTTATCCTCGCCAAGATCATCTCGCGCTAGGCGCGATTAATCCGCCACGCGCTGATCGTCGCCCACCAGCATGTCCATGGCCGAGATGGCCAGCGGCTGCACGCCCACCCGGGCAATGCGTTTGCCGTCCACTTCCTGCACGGTCAACTTATAGCCCTCGGCTTCCACCTCATCCCCCATCACGGCCGGGCGCCCTAGCATGGAGAACAGATAGCCCCCAATGGTGTCCACTTCTTCGTTGTCAAAGGCCGTGCCGATCTCTTCGTTCAGGTCATCGAGGTTATAGCGGCCATCCACCACCCAGCCGTTGGCAGCCTGCTCCAGCAGAATCTCCGGTTCGTCAGTGTCGTATTCGTCGTGGATTTCGCCCACCAGCTCTTCCACGATGTCTTCCATTGTCACCACGCCGGCGGTGGCCCCCCGGTCGTCTTGCACAATGGCCATCGGCACCTTGTTGGCGCGCATTTCGCGCAGAACCTCGCCCACCGTGTTCGATTCATAAACAAATAGCGGCGCGCGCATCAGGCTCTCCAGCGTCGGCTCCATCTCCTCGTTCATCAGCGCCTGCAGCACATCCTTGGCGTGCACAACGCCCAGAATGTTGTCATCGCTTTCTTCGTAAACTGGCAGGCGGCTGTGACCACTTTCCACCACAACGCGCACCACGTCGTTCAGGCTAGCGCTCTTGGGCACCGAATCCAGGTCCACGCGGGGCGTCATGATCTCGCGGGCGGTGGTTTCTTCAAAGCCCAGCACGCTCTCCAGCATGTCGGTTCGCTCTTCGGACCAATTCTCGTCGGCTTCGGCCTCATCCAGCAGGGTGCGGATCTCTTCCTCCACCGCATTCTCCTGCTCGGCTTCCTCCGTCGCATTGCGCCGGTTGCGCCCCCGCAGCGATTCACTCACCGTGGTGGCCGCGCCGATCAGCGGCCCGCTCTTTAGCCACAGGGTGATGAAGCCCCGCATGGAGGTCAGCATCCGGGTCGGATCCATTTCGGCCCGATACCGCACCCACACTTGGATGAGGTGACCCACCACGGTCACGCCCAGCACGGTCAGCAGAATGTTGGTCCACGTCCAGCCGGACTCCGTGCGCACCAGCCACAGGGCGGAGAGCATGAGGCCCACCCAACTGAGGCGGGCAAAGCCAGAACTCAGGTCACGCAGGGCAAAGCGACGCGGTCGAAGCTCTTGCGGCGAGATTTGGCCACCCAGCACGCCGGCCAGGGCCATGGTTTTCACCCGGTCGAGGGCACGCTCCAGCGCGGCAAACACGGCGACGCCGAGCGCGGAAAGGAGCAGGATTGCTATCAATCCCGCAAACTGCGTGCTGGGGCTGAGCATGGCGCTCAAAGCCAAAGCGGCAACCGACCATCCAATTAGGGGTGCGAAGGCCCAGCCTTTCTGCGACTTTGCAGAATTCCGGGCCAAGGTACGTGGCGGGGGTTCCTTCATGGATTGCGCGAAAACGCCTCTCTATTATCCCTATTTCGGCAAAAGTCCGAAAAGCATTACCCCAAAGAGCACACCGACCAGCGCGCCCAGGGAGAGTTCGAAGAACGAGTGGAACTTGGCTTCGTAGCGGCTCTGCGCCACCAGCGAGGCTAACAGCACGGCAATTGCGGAAGCCAAGAGGTTGTCCGAAACAAAGAAAGTGCAGGTGGCAAAGTAGAAGCCGAGCGCGCTGTGGCCACTCACCAGACCGCCCTGTAGCACACGCCCGTGCTTGCCCAGCCCCTTACCGATGACGGTCGCCAGTACCACCAGCAAGGCCCCCGCGACGATGCGGATGGCAATGGGCATGCCGATACTCGGCGCGCCCAAGCTCAGGCGGATGCGCTCCCACTGGTCATCGGCCAAGAAGAGGATCAAACCCACCACCACGGCCATGATCGTGGTGATCAGCACCGCTCCCGCCGCAATGTCTTTGGCGAACTTGGCCAGCGGGTGGTAGTTGGGCGAAATGAGGTCCACCGTGGCCTCAATCGCCGAGTTAAACATCTCCGCCACCAAGACGAAGGTGATCATGAACAGCAACACCAACAGCTCGCGGCGCGAGAGGTTGGTGAGGAACGACAGCAGAACGACGATGATGGTGACGTAGAGGTGCACCCGCATGTGTCGCTGCGTGCGGAACGTGTGCACCAGCCCGTTCATGGCCGCGCGAAACGGTACGGCAATGTCGCGCAGGGCCAAATTAGTAGATCTCCTCCGCGTGGGGCAGGCTGGCCCAGTTCTCGTCCACTTTCATGTTCTCCCTTCGCAAGTGGTCGTTCATCAGGCGCACCATTTCGTCCCGTTCCGGTTCGGTCTCGTCATCGTATCCCAAAAGGTGCAAGGCACCGTGGATAGCGAGCGCGGTGGCTTCGTGGGTGCGCGAGACTTGTCGGTGCGCCGCCCCGCGACGCACGTCGCGGATATTGATGGCGATTTCGCCGAGGTGGCCAATCGGGTTCGGCGGGGCCGGAAAGGTCAGCACGTCGGTCGCCTCGTCCATCTGGCGGTAGTCACGGTTGAGCTCGCGGATGGCCCCCGGCTCCATAATCACGATCTCCACCCCCGCGCCCTCGTGGCCGTGGTGCACCAGCAAACGCGCCACCACGTCCCGAATCGTCGAGTTAAGGAGACGATTGGACGTATGGTTCGTCAGGGTCACCATCTTGGTTCACCGGCGGCGAAGGGTCCGGCAGTTCAGGGTACTCCACCCGCTCGTGGCGGAGGGCGTTCACGGTGTTAATGAAAGCATCCGTGATCAGGCTGAGCTCACGGAAGGTGAGGTCACACTCGGCCAGCTGGCCTTCGGCTCGGCTCCTGTCGATGAGGTCGCGGATGAGTTGGGCGCACTCCTCCGGCCCACCGTGGCAGGTGCGGGTGGCGGCTTCCACTTGGTCGGCCAGGTGCAAGATCGCGATTTCCCGGGTTTGTGGGCGCGGCCCGTCGTAGCGGAAGAACGGCTCCATGCTCGCCGAATCCGGGTTGGTGGCCGTGGTCAAAGCGCGATGATAGAAATAAGTGATGAGCGTGGTGCCGTGGTGCTGCTGGATGGCATCCACGATGATCTTGGGCATCCGCTTCTTGCGGGCTAACTCCACCCCGTCGCCCACGTGCGCCCGAATCACTTGCGCACTGAGGGCCGGCGTCATGTTGTCGTGCGGATTGTCGCCGGTCTGGTTCTCCACAAAATAGCTGGGTCGCAGGGTCTTGCCGATGTCGTGGAAGTACGCCATCGTCCGCACGAGCACCGGGTTCGCCCCCACCAGGCGAGCGGCATTCTCGGCCAGGTTGGCCACCGCCACACTGTGGGCATAGGTGCCAGGAGCCCTCAAAGTGAGGTCGCGGAGGAGCGGATGCTCAGGGCTACAGAGTTCCAGAAGCGACCAGTCGCTGACCAAGCCAAACAAGCGTTCCAGCACCGCCAACCCAAGCCAAAACACGCTGGTCGCCACCAGCGCGGCCACCGAGGCCCACATGATGCCCCAACCGATTTCGAGGAGCGGTTTGCTCACTGAAATCGAAACCGCCGCCACCAGGATCACGTGGGCAATGGTCTGCACGCCGATGGCGCGAAGCAGGTCACTGCGCTGCTTGATGGGGTTCACCGCGTGGCTTCCCACCACCCCGGCAATCCACGCCGCCATCACGGTATCGGGCGCGAGGGCCCCGCTCATCCCCAGCAGCAGACTGACCACCGTCACCCCTATGACCGCGATGTTCGGGCCTAGCAACGCCGAGGTCAGCATGGCCTGCGCGACGATCGGACCGAGGCTGAGATACACCAAGCCCGGACTGGTTTCGCCCTTGAGCAAGGTGACAATGATCTGGGTGCCCAGAATGGCCACCAGGCTGGTGGCAAAAACGATGAGTTCGTCGCGGCGGACTTCATCCGCCGGCAGGCCGCTCTGCCGCAAGTGCACGGCCATCATGGCCCCGGCGGCGAGGGAAAGACAGGTGAGACCGAGCGCGACCAGCGGCGAAATGGGCCACTGCAAGTGCAGCGTGATGGCGGCCGCCACCATGAGCGACCCGAAAATGCGAACGATCCAACGCCCCCAACTTGTGGACTGGAGATGTTGGATCGGTTTCGGAGTAGCCATAGCACCCCGGATGAAATGGCTCCGGGGGAACCGAAAACTGGGCGCTTAGGCGCGACCGCGTCGGCGAGAGGCGCGGCGGCGCTTTTCGCTCGGCTTTTCGTAGAAAGCGTGGTCCTTCAGGTCGCGGAGCAAGCCGGACTGCTGAACCTTCTGATTGAATCGCTTGACAGCACTATCAAGCGTTTCTCCGGTGTGAATGGCAACGTAGATCAAGACGTAATCCTCTTATCGGCAGGATACCTACTTTTGTATACCGGACCCAATCCTAGTTACCGGCGGCGGGCCGATAGACGTAGTCGCCCAGGCTGCGCGCCACTTCATTCGCGGCATCCGGCTCCACGCAAATCACGCTCAACGTGGGTTCGCCCGTTCCTTGCGTGATGCGCAGGTCAATGCCCGACTTGTGCATCACGTGGCCAATTCCCGCCACGATCACCATCACGGCCTTGGGGTTCGCGCGGCGTGTGTCCATTTCTCGGCGGGCGTTGATGGCCATGCCTTCGTCCCACAGCACCTGGGCCGCGTAAATGTTGTCCATGTTCGAACCCATGTGACCACCCATCAGGCTGTCGAACACCATGCGGTGCCCTCGGTGCGTTAGGTCGAGCTTGGGCACGCGGGCTTTGGTTTCGGGCAGCATGGCGTCCACCCCGTTGCGGCTAATCTGGCGCACCCAGGTGCGCGGTACGTTCAGCGCCACCATCGGCAGCTTGTGCGTGCGGACGGATTCGAAAATCGGTCGGTAGGCCGCGAAGGGGAAGCCCCACTGCTCGGACCAGTTGCTCTTGGCAATGAACTCTTCTTCGGTCCAGCGGCCCTGCGTCCAACCGGCCAGGCTCTTCTGGTTATCGAAGGTGAACATCTCAAAGCCCACCGTGACCTCGCGACCGTCTTTGACCAGGGCTTCGATGACGGCGGCTTGCATCGCATGGTGAGCCGGGGTGTTGTGCTGCTCGCCCACTAACACAAAGCGGACGTTACTCGCGGCCTTTGCCACTTCGTCCAAGTTCACGGTTTGGCCGGTCTTCAGGTCGGTCAGGCCCGTTCGGGCCTCAACCCGGCCGGGTTGGCTGATTTCCAAAAGGTAGGGGCTCGTGGGTTCGCCCTGAACCAAGGCGGCCGCCAGCAACGTCAACGTCATGTCCGGATTGTAGTCGAAGCCCGAGCCCTTGCGAGTGCCTTCAGTACAATTCCGGCGTGGGAAAACCCGTGCGAGTCCTCCCGGTAGCGATCGTGGCGAGCGTCTTGGTGCTCGGCGGCGCGGCCTGGTACTACACACGCCCGCAACCCGCCCCCGCCCGGCTTCCGGCCCCCGCACCGAAACTCGCTGACCCCCAAGTAGACAAAGTGAGCCAGCGCGCCGCCGAACGCAAGCTGGAGGATGCTCTCCGCGAAGGCTCCGTACGAGCGCAAAACTCGCTGAACACGATGGTGGACACGCGCCGCGAAGCCGTCGCCCAACAGGCCCGCGCTCAAGGAGAGTTGAAAGAAGCCCTCACCGAATCCCTTAACCTGCTCGACGACGCCGGAGCTTCCCTCTCGGCCATTGCCACCAAGATTCCGACCCCCGCCGATATCAAGGTGGACTTCGCCCGCGCCGATGAGGAGCGCCTGCGCCGCGTGAAAGAAGCGGAGAACGCCTTCCTTAGCCTCAAGGAATCGTTCGGAATTGTTAACAGTCTCGCCGAGGATCACCCCGAGTTGGTGGTGCTCAAGCGTCTCCTCGCCCTCAGCATCGAAGATGCCCGTCTCACCCTTGATGGATACCATGGTCAAGTTCCTCTCTAGCCTGCTCGCCCTGGCCAGCCTGGCGCTGCTCGTCGCCTGCCAACCCGCCTCGTCGGACTCCTCAACCCCCGACAAGCCGGCGGCCAAGTCGGCGGACTCCAATCCCATGACCCCCGCCGAAGTCGGGGCCGCGACCGAAGACGGGTGGGCCGGCATCTACGAAAGCGAAGACCCCCAGGTGCTGAAGGACGACCAGGGCCGGGAGATCAAGATGAGCCCGGGCTTTGCCGATCAACTGGGCGGGATTCGCTTGGAACTTCGCGCCGACATGACCTTCGAATTCAGCCTGTTTGGCAACGTCTCCACGGGCAAATGGGAGCGGCCGGACCCCACCACCGTCAAGCTCACCGCCGGGGGTGTGACCTACCTCATCTCCCGCAACCAGTCCGCCGGCACCATCTTGATGGCGAGCGAGGGCAAAACGGACACCCCCCTGCGCCTGAAGAAGAAAACGGAAGACGCCCCCTAAAGCGCGTACAATCGGGCAATGTATTCACCGCCGCCGCCGCCGAAGCAGTTGGACGCGCACGACATTATCCGCTTTGGGGCCTTGATCATCTTGGCTATCGCCGTGGTCACGGTCTTTGTGATGTCCCTATTTCCCAAACCCCGCGTTGCAAACGCGCCGCAGCAGCTTCAGCCGGGGGCCAACCCAGAAGCCCAGTCCCCGCAAGCCCCGCCGGTCAAAACGGATGCGCAGATCCGCTCTGATCATTTGCGGGAGCTAGGGCTAGACCCCGACCTCTCGTACCCCTATTGGCCCTTGGTCTTCACTTGGCCCACGGTCAGTCACAGGAATGGCAGTCGCTACCTTGTGGGTGAGGTTACGAACTACAGCAACGAACGGTTCCGGTACGTTAGCCTCTCCTTCGGGCTCTACAAGGACGGGGTGAAAGTAGCCGACGTGCGTGACAGTACCTCCACCCTTCGCGGGGGCGAAACGTGGCGGTACGAGATGTTCGTTTTCTACGACGGTGACTACGATGCCTACAAGGTGAACTACCTGAACGCCTACTAGAAGACCACCAAGGGGAGCGCACCAAACTGCGCCAACCTTAGCAATACTTAACATCCCGGCCTCTGTTCTCGGCCTGTTACTGAGACGCCCGCCGCCGCTGTTCTTTCGCTGTTACCAGCGGGCCGCCACGATTATCCTACGATTTACGGAGCGATCCACCACGCGCCAAGCTGGCTGTTCTTTCCTTGTTCTCAGCCAGGGATGGGAAGGAGCTAAACTCCGAGACATGGACTTTCAGGACTGGATGGACGCAGTGAACCAATCGCTAAAGGCATCAGGAGCGGGCTACAGCGTATTCCAGATCGACCCGAGCGACTTGCAAACCGCTTTTCATCAAGGCATCAGCCCGGTTCTCTATGCGAGGCAGGGAGGCCACCTAATGAAGGCCGCGCCTACTCCCAACGGACTAGCCCCAATGATGATCGAGAGAGCAACCTACACCGTGAGGGCTCTTGACTGGGCGGGGTGGCTTTTACACCTCATCGGCGGAGGCCTCGCAGCATTTGGGGCCTACGGGATGATAACCGGGCTTTACTTAGTGCGCCGCCCAGTCGAAAAAGCACCGCGCACCACGTCGCGACCAGGACAAGAACTTCCTCCTGCATTCGACGTCGAACAAGCAAGGGAAGCTGCTAACGCGGTCTTAACCTTCGGATTCTCAGCGATCCTACTCACCGGAGTCATCGTGATAGTCTTCGGGGTCGTATGTTGGTGGCTCTCAGGGATGTTCCGCGCGACCTACAAGCCCTCTTGACCTTATCATTCACCATTAGCCCGCCGTTTGCGAGGGATACACACTGACCGCTGCAACATCATGGCCTCGGCGCCCGCAAGCTTGAAGTATTCGTAATGGTAACCCTTGTGGTAGACGCAGGCTGGCATGGTGACCATGTACTTGTTGCCCCTGGCCCGAGGACACGCGGACCTGTCCGACGCCCACTGCCTCGATCATCTCCGCGGCCGTGGTGGACGCGTATCGCAGCGTGGCGAGCTTAGCGGCGGTCTCAAGGGTCTCTACGTGAATCCACTGCTTTGCGCCCTGCCCGTGCTGCATGAGGGTCGGAGCACCTTTCACAGGAAGTAACTGAACAGGGAGGAGACCAAGGCGGTCCAGGAACTGCGCTAATGATGACCAAGTTGCAACCACACATTGCAGGTATATGCAAGCCAATGGTAAGATCTCCACATGTCTTCTCCCGCAAACAATGCACTGGCAGAGATTCTCTCTGCTGTCAATGAGATTGGTGACGGTCTCGGTTCAAGCCATACCGTCCGAGCTGTTTTGCAGATGAACGAGGATGAGGTTCTTGTGGTTTTTTCTGCAAAGGCAATAGGGCAAGAGATGGTCAAAGTTTACGGAAAGACCTTGCGTGGAGTTCCGATGACTAACGTGAGGCATTATTCCACTATCAACATGGTGATGGCGGCTTCACCGATCTCTCACGCACCAAACGTGCCTGGGTGCCCAGTGCGGCCAGAAATCATCCTGAGTTAACCGCGAAGGCGGGTTTTGTCACCAGCCTTCACGGCCCTACAAGATCATGGTCACCCAGCGGATGTCTACGCCAAGAGCCAGTCAGCGCCAACCATGCAGTCAGTCTGAAGCAAGATTGCGTCTGCGGCTACCGCCGATAACGTGCCAAAGGCTTGCCCCGGATCGTGATTTGTATTCAAGAAGTATTTCACTCTTGTCGAGAAGGCCTACACTAGCGAACGAGGTGTCGGAGTTGGCGCCCGCCATGAAGATTGGAGCGCTGTTGTCCCCACCGTTGATCATCATGGATGCCATATCTTTGCCTGTCCCAGACAGTTCCCGTACACTGATGGACACAAAGGGCGCATCGCCGGCCAACGTGGAAGAAGACTCCGCCGCCATCATAGTAAAACTATTCGGAGTAATGACCGTGGATGGCCCCCGCGGCGAATCTATAAGCGTTATCTTGCTGGCAAGGACTTCTTTGGGCTGCGATGAGCTCAATTGCCCGCCCGCGTATCCCGCTGAGGCGGCAACGGCGATCATGAAGATCTTTTCCTTCATGGCCCTACAGTATCACAGGCACCTAGTGGATGTCTACAGCGAAATCCTAGCCACTCCAATATTTGCTGCTCAGTAGCAGCGGGTATCAACCTGCCGCCGGCTTTGAGGCTGCCTATGTTGGAACTTTGCAGTCATCATCACCCCTAAAGCGCGTACAATAGAGTTATGGTGGCCGTCACCCTCACCTACGATGGGACGACACTGAACCACTTGGAGGTCGTCGTTCCGGCCCTAGCAAAAGCCGGGCTCCGGGCTACGTTCTTTGCCGACCCCGGTCCTCTTTTGGCCCGCGCCGCCGCCTGGCGCGAGGTCGCCCAACTAGGTCACGAAATTGGGAACGGTTCGCTCCTCGCCAGTGCTCTCCCGGATGGCCGCTTGCCCGCCTGGACGCCGGACATGGTGGAAGCCGAAATCCGCACCACGCGGCACATGATTTTGGAGCTCTTTGGGGCGCAATACGAGCATGCGCTGGCGCTCCCTGCGGGCGAACCTCGTTGTTACAACGACGTGAACTACGCACCTCGCCTGGCGCCCATCTACCGTTGCATCCGCACGGGCCGGGCGGGCTTCAACCGGCCGCAATCCACCCATTCCGACCTTGTCGCCTGCCTTCACGTGCCGCACGCCCCGGCCGCCGACGTGCTGCGCAGCCTCGAACTCGCCCGCGATGACGGCTCCTGGCTGGTGCTTGCGTTCGGCCCGGTGGGAGAATCGGGCGGCATCGATCTCGCCCTGCACGACGAGATCTTGGCGTGGCTTCAGCAGAACCAAGAACGGGTGGCCGTACAGCCCTTCGCCCGGATTGCGGGGGCTTGCGCAGTTTCCACGGGTGCAAGATTGGCCTAGATTCGTCACAATGTCTTTGTGAGTCTCACCACGCTCTGGGCTGCGGTGCCCACCCGCCAGTCGTACATGCACCTTTCTTCCGCCGAGAAGAACGTGTTTTACGTGGTGATGGCGGTGAGCCTGGCGCTCATGATCGCGCAATTCCTGCGCCGCCTGCCGGTGTGGCGCAAAGGCGTGCCCATACACTGGAAGCCTGACCCGCTCGGGAGCGTCGCCAAGTTCATCCTGGGCCAGCGCAAGGTGCAAAGCAGCCGCCCCAAGAGCGGCGCGCCCATGCACCTGATGATCTTCTACGGGTTCATGGCGCTCTTCTTGGCGACGACCCTGCTGTTTATTGCCGTCTACGGCCAGGCCGTGGGCATCCCCAACTTCCACAAGGGTGCCTATTACCTTGCTTATGAGGCCATCTTCGATGTGCTGGGGATGTTCTTTGTGGTGGGCGTGGCCTGGGCTTGGGGACGGCGCATTAACCTGCTTCGCCAATACGGCCCGGCTGTGGTGAACCCCGAAACCGGCAAGCCCGAGTTCAACGGCAACCCGCTGAGCCACGAGGTGAAGGACCACCTGGTGCTGGCGCTCCTGCTCCTCTTGGGCGTCGGTGGCTACGTGCTGGAGGCCGCACGCATGGTCAACACCCCTCAACCCTGGGATTTCTATGCTCCGGTGGGCTATGCCCTTTCCAAGGTCATGCCCGCGATCAGCAACGATGTTTATCGAGGCATTTGGTGGTCGCACGCCGCCCTGGTGGCCGTGTTCTTCATCACCCTGCCGCAGATGAAGATCAAGCACATCTTTACCGCCACACTCACTGCCGCCGGGCATAACCCCGAGGCCAGCATGGGGCGGCTCGAGCCGATTTCGATGGCCCAGGTGGAAGAAACGGGCCGGATCGGGGTGGCCACAGCGGATCAGTACACGCAGTGGCACCTGCTGTCGCTGGACGCCTGCATGACATGTGGGCGCTGCACCGAAGTCTGCCCCGCCCACAACGTCGGCAAGATTCTGAACCCCAAGCAAGTGGTGGCCGACATCGCCAAGGCGGCCGAAACGGGCGAAGAAGTCGCCGCCGCCGTCAGCGAAGAAGCCCTGTGGGCCTGCACCACTTGCAACGCGTGCGTGGAGGCCTGCCCGGTGCTCATCCGGCACGTGGACATGATTGTGGATGCCCGCCGCCACTTGGTGGCCGAAGGCCGACTGAGCGGAAGTGGTGCCACCGTGCTCCGGCAGATGGCCGGCACCGGCAACGCCTGGGGCACCCCCGCCGGCAACCGCGAGGACTGGATGAAGGGGCTGAACGTGCCCTTGGCCCGCGACGGCAAGCCGTTTGAGGTGCTCTTCTGGGTGGGCTGCGCCGGCGCGACTGACCCCCTGGGGATGCGCACGAGCCGCGCCCTGGTGGACCTGCTCAACAAGGCCGGCGTGAGCTACGCCTGTCTGGGCAACGAAGAACTCTGCACCGGGGACCCCGCCCGACGACTGGGCGACGAATTCCAGTTCCAAGCGCAAGCGGAGATGAACGTAGCTGCTTTTGCCAAGTACGGCATCAAGCGCGTGGTGACGGCGTGCCCGCACTGCCTTAACACCCTGCGCAACGAATACGGCGACTTCGGGGCCACCCTGGAAGTGCTGCACCACACTGAGTTGCTCGCCGACCTGGTGGCGGAAGGCCGACTGAAGGGCGCGACCCCCGAGCCCGGCCGGGTGACGTACCACGACCCCTGCTACCTAGCCCGCGTGAACAACACCAGCGACGCCCCGCGCAGCCTGGTGGGCGACCAAACCCACCTGGACGAAACGGTGACCCTGCTGGACCTGGCCAAGAACGAGCCGTACCCCCTGCGGGTGCTGGCCGAGCCCGAACAGCACGGCCGCAAGACCCTGTGCTGCGGCGCAGGCGGGGGCCGCATGTGGATGGACGAGGAGCCGAACCAGCGCCCCTCCAACCGCCGACTCGATCAGCTCGTGGAAACCGGCGCGGATACCGTGGCCGTGGCGTGCCCGTTCTGCCGCATCATGCTGGACGCCGGACTGAAGCAGCGCCCCGATGGCGACAACATCAAGCTGGTGGACCTCGCCGAGATGCTACAGGACGCCAACTCATGACGGTCCGCGGGCTGGGGATAGATATCGTCAGCGTGGAACGCATCACGAAGGCCATGCAGAGGCCGGGATTCCTGGACCGAATCCTCGCCCCCAGCGAGCGCGAGCAAACGTTAAGCCCGCAGCGCGTGGCCGGGCGGTGGGCGGTGAAGGAAGCCGTCGCCAAAGCGCTGGGCACGCGCCCTGGCTGGCACGATGTGATCGTGGTGAACGACCTGAGCGGCGCCCCGGAAGTCCATGTGGCCCCCCACCGTTTGCCCCCCGGCTGCCGGGTCCTTGTGTCCATCAGCCACGAGCGAGACAACGCGGTCGCGGTCGCCCAAGTGGTCGGCCCGCCCTAGCCTTAACAATTCCTTAACATTCGGTAGTGAAACTCGAAAGCGGGGAAACACTATGCGAAGTTGGATTCCGCTCTGCACTCTGGCGTTGGCAGGCGCCCTGCTTGGAGGGGCTTGCGCCCCGTCGGCCAAGACCGAAGACACCACGGGAACCGGAACTGGCGCGGTCGCGACCACACCGGATACGAACCTGACCGGCGACATTAAGATCGACGGATCGAGCACGGTCTATCCCATCGTCGAAGCCTTTGCCAGCAAGGACGGCTTCGGCAACATGGCGCCGAATGTGAAGACGGTAGTCAACCAAGCCGGCACCGGCGCGGGCATGGAAATGTTCGCTCGCGGCGAAATTGACATTGCCACGGCCAGCCGCCCGATCAAGGACAAGGAGATCGAAGCCCTCAAGAAGGCCGGTATCGAATTCATTGAAGTCCCCATCGCTTTCGACGGCCTGACCGTCGTGGTGAACAAGGAGAACACCTGGGCCAAGTCCATGACCATTGACGACCTGAAGAAGGTCTGGCACAAGGACAGCAAGATCACCAACTGGAAGGACATCAACCCGGCGTTCCCCGACCAGAAGCTGGTGCTCTGCGGCCCGACCGACGCCCACGGCACCTACGAGTACTTCAACGAAACCGTGAACGGCGGCACCGACCAGGGTCGCCAAGACTACAACCAGTTCCCCGAGTACAGTTCCATGGTTCCGGCCGTGACTGGCGACAAGGGTGCCCTCGGCTACCTCGGCCTTGCCTACTACGAAGAGAACAAGGACAGCCTGAACGTGGTCGCCATTGACGGCGGCAACGGCCCCGTGACCCCGGACGGCACCACAGTGCAAGACGGCACCTACTCGCCGCTCTCCCGCCCGCTGCTCATCTACATCAACAAGAAGAGCCTGGAGCGACCGGAGGTGAAGGCGTTCGTGAAGTTCGCGATGGAAGGTGGCAGCGACCTGGTGAAGGACACCGGCTTCATCCCGCTCCCCGCCGACATCTACGCCAAGGCTTGGGAACGAGTGGAAAAGGGCATCACCGGTGCAGTTTTCAACACCTTTAAGCCGGGAATGTCGATGACCGATGCCCTGAGTTCGGGCGCAGCGGCTACCGCCACCAAGTAACCTAGACCACAGACTATGGCGGCACCGATTCCGAATTCAGCGGGCGATCGGGCCGCCATTATGTTGCGCTCTAAGCGGGGCAACCAGCGTCTCATCGAGCAGTTCATCCAGGGCGGAACCTTCTCGGCCACCCTGGTTTCTGCCTTCACCACCATCGGCATCGTGGTGGTGCTTCTCCTCAATTCCCTGCCGTTCTTCCAGCAGGTCTCCGTCGGTGAGTTCCTCACCGGCCGGGAATGGCAACCCGCCGGTGGCAAGTTCGGCATTTTGCCGCTGGTCTCGTCCACCCTTCTCATCACGCTCGGTTCGGCGTTCATCAGCATTCCGCTTGGCCTGATGGTGGGCATTTTCTTGGCCGAATACGCCCCGCGCAAGGTCCGGAACGTGGTCAAGCCCGCGCTGGAATTGCTGGCCGGGGTGCCGACCGTCGTCTACGGCTACTTTGCGCTCACCGTTGTCACCCCGTTCCTGCGTAGCATCTTCCCCTCCATTGCGCCGCTGAACCTGCTGGCCGGGGCCATCGTGGTCGGCATCATGACCCTGCCCCTGGTCAGCTCGCTATGCGAGGACGCCATTTCTTCCGTCCCCCGCGCCCTGCCCGATGGGGCGGTTGCCATGGGGGCCACCAAGTTCGAATCTATCAAGGATGTCGTCATCCCGGCGGCGCTCTCCGGCATCGTCGCCTCTTTCATCTTGGCCATCTCCCGCGCGGTGGGCGAAGTCATGGCGGTGGCGATGGCGGCGGGCCTCATGCCCAACCTCACGGCCAACTTCCTCGACGGCGGGATGACGATGACTGCCTACATCGTGAACACGAGCAAGGGCGACCTGCCCCGGGGCGGCATTGACTACTTCACGGTGTTCGCCGTCGGCCTCACGCTGTTCTTCATCACCCTCGGGCTCAATCTCTTGGCGAACAAGTTTGTGCGCAAGTACCGGCAGGTGTATTCATGAGCCGGTTTTCCACCCCGGCGGCGGCCGCCCGCATCCGCCAGCGCAAGACGGTGGACCGCGTTTTCGTGGTGCTCATGGGCATCGCCGCGTTCATCGCCGTCAGCCTGCTTGTCATCCTGCTGTATCGGATCGGCTCCAGCGGCATGCGCTATCTCGGGCCGGACTTGATCAACGAATTCCCGGGCCGACGCGCCACCGGTAGCGGGGCGCGCCACGCGCTCTTCGGCACGCTGTGGATCATGTCGCTCACCCTGCTCTTCACGGTGCCGATTGGGGTCGGGGCGGCCATCTATCTGGAAGAGTTCAACCGGCGCGACTCGTGGTTCAAGCGCATCATCCAGCTCAACATCGCCAACCTGAGCGGGGTGCCCTCCATCATCTACGGGATGCTGGGCTTGGCCATTTTTGTGCCGTTCGTAGCCGTTTTGGCGGGGGACGCCCGCTCGGGCAAAACCCTGCTGGCCGGGGCCCTGACCATGAGTCTGCTCTCGCTGCCCCTGGTCATCATGGTGGCGCAGGAAGCCCTCAAAGCGGTGCCTTCGAGCCTGCGCGATGGTTCTCTCGCGCTTGGCGCGACCCGCTGGCAAACCATCCGGCGCGTCGTGTTGCCCCAGGCCACTCCGGGCATCCTCACCGGCATCATCCTCGCCGCCAGCCGCGCCATCGGTGAAACCGCACCGCTCATCGTGGTGGGGGCCGCCGTTATGGTGAACAGCGTGCCCACTGGCCCGTTCGATAGCTACGGTGTGTTGCCGCTCCAGGTGTTCAACTGGGCGCAGCGACCGCAGCAAGATTTCAAAGACCTCTCGGCCAGCACCATCATCGTGCTGATGGGAATCCTCATCAGCCTCAACGCGATTGCGATCATCATGCGGATGCGTGCCCAGCGCCGAGCCTAAATCCTTCGGGCCTCTGGCCCCCTATTACGAGCAGTTGATGCAGTCGGTCCCCTACGACATGTGGGTGGACTACTACCGCTTGCTCCTGCTCACCTACGATCAAGACCCCAACCACGTGCTGGATGTGGCCTGCGGTACGGGCAAAGTCGCGCGGGAACTCTCGCGGGTGGGCTACCAGGTCACCGGGTTTGACCTCAGTGCGGCCATGATCGAGGCGGCCAAACGAAAGCGCAACCCGGGGTCGCATCCGCTCACCTTCCGCGTGGCCGATGCGACCAACTTTGAATTCGGCGAGCAGTACGACGGCGCGTATTCCTTCTTCGATTCCCTCAATTACATCCCCTCGCTAGAGGGGTTCCGGGCGGCGCTGGCCCAGGTGCGCAAGCACCTCAAGCCGGGGGCGGCTTTCATTTTTGACCTCAACACCGCGTATGCCTTCGAAGAAAAACTCTTCGATATGTCCGACGAGCGCAAGCACCTGCGTCTGCGCTACCGCTGGAAGGGCGACTACGACCCTGAATCCCGCATCATCCAGGTGCGGATGCAGTTTTGGCCACGCGATGGAGAGCCGTTCCAAGAAGTGCACGTCCAACGGGCGCACCGCTCCGAGGAAGTGGTGGAAGGACTTTACGACGCCGGGTTTGAGCACATCCACTGCCTTGCCAGCTACACGCTGGACCCGCCGACCCGGACCAGTGACCGAGTTCATTACGTTGCCTGGTAATGGACGTCTAAACTGAGACTATGACCTTCGTTGCTTGCACGGCGTTGCTCGCCCTTGCTCAACAACCCGCGAGCGCGGACCAAGTGTGGGATCGCGGTTTCGACACCGTACTGGCCGAGAGCGCGAAGGAGCAAACCTTTGGCCAAAGCCCGGTGCTGGCCGTGGGACCTCGCCGCGTCCTGCTGATTGACTTTGCCGATACCCGCGCGCCCATGGGCTTGATGAGTGTGCAACTCGCAAGCCTCGATTTGACCGTACTCGGTACGCGCCCCACCACTCTGAACTCGGTTCGCATCGTGCGGCGACCCTGGGGTCAAGACGAAGCCAACTGGAGTCTGGCCCAAGGCACCCGCAAGTGGCAGCGCGGCGGGGCCGAAGGGAGCGAGGACAGCCAGGACATCCCGGGCGTGACGATGAGCCAGAGCCCGAACGGAGTCCGTATTGAAGGGCTGCGCGGCGCAGTGCAAGAGATGATTGACCACCCGTTCAACCACTACGGGCTGGCCATTGAGTTCGGGCAGCAGGCCGAGATTCCTTCCTTCGAATCCGCGCAGGGCTATCCGCGTTTGGAGGTCAAAGCCTCGTGGATGCCCCCCGCCGCCGTGGACGCCACGCTGGAAGAGCCCAAATTGCAAGTGGACAGCACCGGCGCGCGCCGATGGAGCGTGACCGTGCGGAACACAGGCACGGATCCCCTCCCCGCCGGGTTGATTTCGTTCGCTGGCGCCAATGTGGGCGCCATCAGCACCCCGCCGCTCGGGCCGGGTGCCACACAGGAGATGCCGGTGGCCTTGCCCGCGAACAGCGGCCCGGTGGTGGCTAAGCTGGACGTGGCGGGCGACACCATCGCCCAGAACAACGCGGTCCGCATCTATCCCATGGCCACCCCGGCCGTGGGGGCATGGTTGCCCCACGACGTGCGCCGCGCTAATGAAGTCGGGCTCCCCACCTCCCGCACCGCCTATGCCATGAGCGGCAGCCAGGGCCGCCTTGCGCACACCGCGCTGATGATCGATGCCTCCATCCCGTTCTGGGAGATGACGCCCAACCGCGACCGCCGCGCCGACTTCATCCTGCCGCCCAGCGCCCCGCGCACCCTGGCCGTGTGGGATTGGCCGGAGGAATCGCCGTGGGACGACTTCCGCACCAACGTTCTCCCGAATGACTTTGCCGCGTGGCTGCACGCCAAGGCCACGATGAAGCCGGCTGATCTCGACAAGATTGAGGCCGGCCCCACCACCCTTATCATCGACCTGCGCGACGCGAGCAATCAGCGCATCGAGGGAGCCAAGGTGATGGTTTTGAACCCGGACCAGGGCGCCGAAGTGGCCCGCACGCCCAACGGCCTCTTCCCCATTTCCCGCAAGGACAAGCAGGGCTGGAACGCCGAGGGCAAGGATGTCCCCGTGACGGTAACCCAAGGCGGCGACGTGGCGGAGATTGCGATTGATTCCAGCCGGTTGCTGTACGAGCGCCTGGTGACCGGACAAGCCGCCGCCTGGATTCACCTGCGCGCCAACCTGAGCGACCGCCCCGTAGATCGTGCCAGCGACCTGACCCAGGGCCGCGAACCCGAACCCGTGGACGTGCCGCAGCCCGCCCAGGCCGCCTTTGCGGTGGGCATGGAAGGCCGCGTGACCGAGGTGATTTACGACATCAGCCGCGACCGGCAAGTTGGCGGCATCACGTTTGATGGCCCGGCCCCGCTCCGCATGGAACTCCGCACGCGCCGCACCGGCGAACCCGGCACCGGGAGCCGCTGGATCCGCATCCCCCATGTCAGCCAAATCGCGGCGGGTCCGGGCGGGATGTACGCCGCGAGGTCGGTGCAGGCGCGCTACGTTTACTTGCGCGCCGTGTGGCCGGTGGGCGCCACCCCGAGCCCGATGCGCGTCCACCCCATCGCCCAGGCCGGAGGCACCCCATAATGCCGACCCTCTTCACCAAGATCCTCGACGGGGAAATCCCCGGCGAGATTCTCTACCAAGACGAGCACTGCTTCGCCATCCGGGATATCAATCCGCAGGCCCCGGTGCACATCCTCATCATCCCGAAGACCGAGATTGAGGGCGTGGCGACGGTGGAGCCCTGCGGCGACCACGAACGCCTGCTTTACGCGGCTCGCCTGATTGCTGAACAGCAGGACCTAACTGACGGCTACCGCCTGGTGATCAACCAGGGCGTGCAGGCCGGGCAGACCGTGCCGCACCTGCACGTGCACCTGCTGGGCGGGCGCGACCTGAGCTGGCCCCCGGGCTAGTCTTGTGAACGCAGGCCCTGGGCCAGTAAAGTCAAGCGCGATGCGCACGCAAACGGGCCTGGATGTATGGATTGACGAGGGCTTTGCCGCCGTGCGCGGCCAGCGCGTGGGCTTGGTGACGCACCAAGCCGCCATCGCCTCGGACCTGGTGCACAATCTCGATCACTTCTTGCGGGCCGGCGTGAATGTGGGCGCCGTGTTTGGCCCCCAGCACGGGGTGTGGGGCCACACCCAAGACAACATGATTGAGTGGGAGGGCTACCGCGACGAGCGCACCGGCCTCCCCTTCTATAGCCTCTACGGCGAAACGCGTGAACCCTTTGATTCCATGCTCGCGGGGCTGGACCGCTTGGTGTTCGACGTACAAGACGTGGGCACCCGGGTCTACACCTTTGTGTGGACCCTCGCCTACTGCCTCAAGGCCTGCGGACGCAACGGCATTCCGCTCACCGTGCTAGATCGCCCCAACCCGATTGGCGGGGCGGTGGAAGGCCCGCTCCTCGACCCCACGTTTGCCAGTTTTGTCGGCTTGCATCCCTGCCCGATGCGCCACGGGCGCACGCTCGGGGAGATGGCGATGTGGATGCGCGACACCTTCTATCCGAACACCGAACTCGAGGTGATCCCCTGCCGAGGGTGGCAGCGCGACATGATGTCCGAGGCCACCGGCCTGCCCTGGGTGCCGCCCAGCCCGAACATGCCGACCGTGGACACGGCCGTGGTGTATCCAGGCATGGTGCTGATTGAGGGCACCAACATCAGCGAAGGCCGAGGCACCACGCGCCCCTTCGAGACGCTCGGCGCGCCGTGGCTGGACCCGTGGCGACTCTGCGACGAACTGAACGGGCTGAACATGCCGGGGGTGTGGTACCGGCCCATCACGTTCCAGCCCACTTTCCACAAACACGCCGGCCAGGTGTGCGGCGGGGCGTACGTTCATGTGACCGACCGAGCCACTTTCCGCCCCGTCGAGGCGACGGCCCGGATGTTCCAGGTCATTTGGGCCCAAAGCGAGGGTCAAATGCGCTGGAACGATCCCCCGTATGAATACGAGGATGTCCTGCTCCCCATCGACATCCTTTGGGGGAGTTCTTTCCTTCGATCCTTCGTCGAAGAGAGGCAGGATGTGGATAAATTGCGGGAAAACCTGTCCGTTACACCAGGCTTTGGGCCCCGCATGGAGTCCTACTCTTAACATTTTGATAACCGTTTCGGCCCATACTTAAGACTCCGTTCCCCGGACTCGAGGACGAATCATGCAGAAGAAGGCCTTCACCCTTATCGAACTCCTGGTGGTAATTGCCATCATCGCCATCCTGGCGGCGATCCTCTTCCCGGTTTTTGCGCAAGCGAAGGCCGCGGCGAAGAAGGCGGCAGCCATCAGCAACCAAAAGCAAATCGGTACCGCGCTCCAGATTTACATGGGCGACTACGATGACCTGTACCCGCGCAACGACGACTGTGAACTGAACAGCTCGCTCAACACGGCCAACAACAACGTCGCCGCTGGTACGGACCCGTCCCCGTGGTGCAACGGAGCCAACGGCTTCCCGTTCCGCATGAACCACTACTCCTGGCAGAAGTGGGTTCGCCCCTACACCAAGAACGTGCAACTGTTCGAACACCCGGGTCGCGCTAAGCTCAACCCGAACACGGCGTCCTGTCCGACCGGTCAGTACAGCCAGTGCGGCCAAATCATGGGTGGCTTCGCCATCAACCTGGCCCTCACCGGTGCTCTGAACACTTGGAACCGCTCCGCGACGGCTTCTGGTCGAACCCGCAATAGCTGGCTCGGCGGCACCGGCACCTCGGTGCCGAACGTGGGCGAAGCCATGTTGCTGATGGAATTCTCCAACCCGGACATCAACTTTGCGCCGGTCGTGGTGGACGCCATCAACAACCCGCTGGTGGACCAACAGGTTTATCCGATGGCCATCCGCGAATTCTGGGCTGCCAACTTCATGAAGCTCAACGCTTCGTGTGTTGCCCAAGGCGACCCGAACCCGAAGGTCACCTTCGCGGGCGTCGTGGTGGTCGGCCATGCTGACACCAGCACCAAGGCCTACCCGGTCAAGCAGTTCCTGTCGCGCACTCCGTCCGCTGCCGAATACGGCGTGCCGGTGGATGCCAACACCCAGTGCGGGATCTCCTCGGGCACCTATCGTCCGGGCGTGACCCCGAACACGGCTGTCAACTACCCGATGTGGGCCCTGGGTCAGTAAGAATCCATGCGATACCTACTGGCTCTGCTCGCTCTGACCTCGATCATGTTCACCATCGGTTGCACCGGTGGCGACGTGACTGAGGGTAGTGCTCAATCGGATTACGCGGATCGCGAAAAGAAGGCGGCTGAACTCGAACAGAAAGGCACGCCGAAGTTCGACGACTCGCCGTAGTCTGCAGGGACTCGTACGTTCAAACCGGGCTCGCCAGAGATGGCGGGCCCGGTTTGTTATAATGAAGTTACAGCGCGCATGAAACTTGGCGTCATTGTCGTCCATAACCGAGATCGAAACCGGTTGACCGAGAGCCTCCTTAAGGCGGGGTTCAAGTTCACCGTGATCGGCTCTACGGGTGGCTTCTTGCGCGAAGGCAACTCCACCATCCTCACCGGGTGCGAGGACGACCAAATCGATACACTGAAGGCGATTGTGAGCGACAACTGCCAGGCCCGCGAGCAAATGGTGAACCTGGCCCCCTACGAAAGCACCCCGGCCACCACCGGATTTATGGCCGCACCCGTGAAGGTGCCGGTGGGCGGTGCCGTCCTCTTTGTGATGCCGGTGGACGAGTTTGTCCGCTTCTGACCCTCGCCTGGAACGCCTGATTGACCGCCTCGTCCAACCGGAGAGCGGGGTCCACGCCGTGTTGCTCTACGGGTCTGGCCAATCCCCCATCCGTCACTGGATGATGCAACTGGTCTCCATGTGGGCGTGCAAGCAGCCTACGGCCACCGGCCCCTGCGGCGAATGCGGGCCGTGCCGCAGCGAGAACGGCGGGGTGGATGTGCAGATCATCGAACCCACCAGCAACCCCCCCATCATCAATCTGGAGATGATCACCGAGGTGGACCGGCCGGTGAAGTGGGAGGGCGTACCTGTGAGGCGCTTTTTGCGCACGCCGCCCATGATGTCGCCGCGCAAGATTGTGGCAATCACCGACTTTGACCGGGCCAACCACCGGGCCTCCAATGCCTTGCTCAAGACGCTGGAAGAACCCTCACCCTACGCCCGCCTGGTGCTCACCACCACCCGCATCAGCCGGATTACGCGGACGATTCGGTCACGATGCCTGTGCGTGGGTGTGCCGGAGCCCCTGATTTCTACGGGGTTTTGGTCCAAAACCATCGAATCGGAAGCCGGGCAAGAGTGCCTCGCCGAGCTCGACCAAATCCTGCGCAACGCCGTGGACGCTCCCGACGGGGCGGCCCTGCGCACGGGCGATCAGCTTCGGAAATGGGCGTTGCAGTGGCAAAAGACGATGGAAGTCAGCGACCGCGCGGCCCTCACTGATCTTTTGCAATTCACCGGAGATTGGTTGAGCCACACCCACCCAGAGCGGTACAATTTGAGGTCAGCAATTCAAGAGTCTCATCGATTGATGGCCTCGGCCCACCCGACCCTGCTTCTGGACGTTCTCAGTATGGAACTCACCGGCAGTAGCCGGTCCTAGTGCGGAACTAGTGGGACGAGCCGCTTCGTAGAGCAGATATTCATTGCGCTCGGAAGGGCAAGTATGGCCAGTTGGACTCAGATTTTCACGCATTCCAAAGCCACCTCGAAAGAGGTCTTTGAACAGCATATGGCGGACTCCTATCGGAGTGCGTACCACCTGGCGTACCGGCTGAGTGGTAACGCTGCCGATGCCGAGGACCTGCTACAGGAAACCTACCTGCGCGCCTACCGCTTCTTCCATCGTTACGATCCGGCCCTTCCCTTCCAAGGCTGGCTGTTCCGGATCATGACGAATGTCCACATCGACCTGCGCCGCAAGGCCAAGCGCTTGTGGGCCGTAAGCCTGGATGCACACGAAGAAAGCGAGCGATCGTGGGAGATTGCGGACGAATCCGGTCTGGCCGATCAGGCCATGGCGGACAACACGCTCGCCGAACCCCTTGAGCGCGCCCTTGCAGAAATGAATCCTGATTTTCGATTGGCGATTTGGCTTGCCGACGTGGAGGGTCTCTCGTATGAAGAGATCGCCGAAACCATGGGCACAAGCGTCGGCACGGTTCGCTCCCGCGTTCACCGAGGCCGTAAGCAGCTCCGCAACCGCATGGAGCGAATGGGCGTGACGTCCGCCCGGGGGATGATGTGAACCACTGCGAAGGTCGAGAGGCCATGATTTCGGCCCTGGTCGATGGCGAATTGATGGGCAAGGAGATGCTAGAAGTCAAGTCGCACTTGGCGCAGTGCCCGGCCTGTCAGCAAGCCTACGATGACCTGCGGTCGCTCAAGCTCAACTTGGCGCTGATGGTGATGCCAGAGGTCAACGACGAGAGCTTTGACCGAGTGAAGGCAGGATTTGAGGCCAAGCTGGCCGCCCAGAGTGCCCCGCGTAGCCCGCGCCACATCTGGACGGGTGTGGCAGCCGCTTCGGTATTGGCCGTGGTCCTCGCGACCTGGCTGGCCAATCCCCGAGGGGCGAGCTCGGTGACTGAATTTGATGAAAGCATTGACCAGGCCTACGCGGCCGGCGCCGCGCCGGCCATGGGGAGTACGCCGATTGTTCCCGCAAATTACTCGGGCTGGTAGCGCCCTTTCACTCGCGCTGCTGGTGAGCCTGGCGGCCGCCGATGATGTCACCGACTTGCTGATGAAGGGTCTGCAGGCGTCGACCAAGGTGACGTCCATTGCAGTGCAAAAGCGGCCTGAGGGCCCGGGGCAGCCGCGGATGGTCAAGGTGTTCACCTCCCCCAGCTACGGCCAACTCACGCACTACTTGCAGCCGCTTGACGCCCAAGGTCTCATCGTCTACGACGATCGCAAGGTGCGCCGCACGTTTTTCCCGGATGACAACAAGGTGATCGAGGAGACCTCGAACCGCACCTATCAGTGGGCACCGGACCGCCGCATTGCGCTCATTCGGCAGAACTACACCGTCCGCATGGGGGAGCGCACCACCATCGCCGGTCGCTCGGCGAACGAAGTCCGCATCATCCCCCGCTACGACAGCGTGGCCACCCACCGGATGTGGATTGACCGTAGCACCGGGTTTGTGCTTCGGTACGTCATTGAGCCGCCCACCGGCGCCGCGATGACGGTGACCGACACGGTGAGCGTCGAGTTTCCCCGGCAACTCAGCCGCGAGTCATTCCGCTTGCCGTTGCGTGAGAACACGGACGTCGTGCGCCTTTGGGGCCCCCAAACCCTGGCCAGCGTGCGCGAAAGTGAACGTTTCACCCGCATCAATCCGCCGTTGCCCCGGGCTTGGCCCGATGGCTTCCGCATGGAAGGGGCCCAAATCATCGGCACCCAGACCAAGCCCATTCTGGCGATCCGCCTGACGGACGGGATGACACCGGTTTCGGTCTACATCTGGAACACCGACCAACACGAACGCAGTCCCTTCCGCAGTGGGCCTGTTCGCCTGGTCGGAGTTTTGGGCATCAATGCCCTTGGTGGAGTTCGCGAAGACCTGCTGAAGAGCTGTGTTTCCGCCGTGGCCCAAAGCGCGGAATGGGCCCCGGAACGAAACGACATCGTCTTGACGTTGCCAGAAATAGTGAACGGCACACAAACTCGGATCCCCGAAGTTTATGTACCGTCCTCCCAGAGATACATAGGAGTTCCATGAAACTGATCGAAACCTTCGTTCGTCGCCCAGGCATCGCCGTCACGGCGGGTGTCCTTATTCTGGGCGCCGGATTGGCCCCGGCCATCATTCTGCCGAAGTGGTTTCAGAACCGAACGAGCGCGGTCGCGCCGGCCGCGGCTCCGGCCCGCCTGACCAACCAACCGAACCTGGAGATTAGTTCGGCCCCCTCGTTGGCCAGTTTCGAGAATGAGATCACCAATCTCTCCGAGAACGCCCGGCAGGCGGTGGTGAACCTCTCCAGCGGCCAAGGTGCGCAGGGTTCCGGTTTCATCTACCGCGCCGACGGCTGGATCGTGACGAACGACCACGTGGTGCAAGGCGCTAAGACGGTGAAGGTCACCTTGGCCGATGGCCGCGAGTTTGATGGGCGCGTGATTGCGATGTCCGACTCGACCCTCGACCTCGCCATGGTGAAGATTGACGCCCGCGACCTGCCCACTCTCAGCCTGGCCGACAGCGACGAGGTCAAAATTGGCCAGTTCGCCATCGCCATCGGCTCCCCGTTTGGCCTCGAGAACACTGTCACCATTGGCCACGTGAGCGGCCTCGGTCGTAGCTCGGTGGTGGGTGGCGGCGGTGCGGCCCGCAGCTACAGCGGCATGATCCAAACCGACGCGGCCGTGAACCCCGGCAACTCGGGTGGCCCGCTGATTGACCTGCGCGGCAGCGTGATTGGCGTCAACAGCTACATTTACAGCCGCACGGGTGCCAGCGAGGGCATCGGCTTTGCCATCCCCGCCAAGACGGTGCGCGTGGTGGCCGAAGAAATCATTGCCACGGGCAAGCTGCAACGCGGCTTTATGGGCTTAATCCCGGCCGACCTGCGACCGTTTGAAAAGCGCCAACGCAACCTGGAAGGGGCGAAGGTGGAAGACGTAAGCGCCGACACCCCGGCCTCGAAGGCAGGCCTGAAGGCCGGTGACATCCTCACCGAGATCGGCGGACGCCAGATTAAGAGTGAACTGGACGTTCGCATCGCGATGATCGAAGCCAATCCGGGTGATTCGGTGCCGGTGACCTACTACCGCAACGACCAGCGCATGACGACGACCATGAAGGTGGAAGGCCCGCCGGCTGAGCAAAACATCAGCCAGGTTGCACCGGAACGCATGCAGCGCATGCCGGATGAACTCCGCGAAATGTTCCCGGATATGCAGGAGCGCCTGCAGCCGGACAGCCGCGAGGAAAGCGAGGCCCCGCAAGTGGTGCCGCGCCGCCAACTGCTGGGCGTGACCCTCGGCAAGATTGAAGCGAGCGACCGCACGACGTACAACCTCCCCGACAACGTAGACGGGTTTGTCATCCGCGACGTGCAGCCGAACTCCAATGCCAGCCGACTCGGCCTCAAAGCCGGCGACGTGATCACCGAGGTCAACGGCCGCGAAATCAAGGAACTGGAGGACGTGGCCAAGGCCCTGGCCAGTAAGACCAACGAGATTGCGGTGAAGTACCGCCGATACATGAACGGCAACGCCGTCCAGGGTCAAGCCAAGATCTCGCTGAACTAAAGCCTAAGCGGGCACCGGCCCGCACTCTTGGCAACGGCCAAGAATCTCGACATGAATCGCTCGGGGGGAGAACCCCCGGGCGATCATGCTTTCGGTGGCCAGGTTTTCTTGGGCCGGGGTGAGTTCCGATTCAATCACTTTGCCGCATCCCTCGCACACGGCGTGAAGTTGGTGATCCTGGTGGTCGTGAGCCAGGCGGCAAGGGGCAAAGGCATCCAGCAAGCCGATTCGGTGGGCAATGCCAATCTCCTGTAGAGCCGAGAGGATGCGATACACCGTCACCGTATCGATGTGGCCACCGGACTCCAGTACCCGGTCTCGGACCGCCGCCACCGTGAGCGGCTGCACGCTTTCATCGAGGGCTTGCAACACCAGCCGACGCGGCATGGTGATGCGGAGACCTCGGGATTTCATGCGTTCGAGGGACTGTAAAACGAACTCAGAAGCGGTTCCCGACATCTCAAACTCAAGCGTACCAGCACAAAGTTCGCGATTCTGGTTCAAATTGACTTGCGTTCCGCGGAAGAATGTGGGCAAACTAGGGCATGCTTCTGGGGTAACCCTCGAAAGCAGACCAATTGAGAGTCGAGATCTATGCGGTTTTATAATTTGAAGACCCGGTCCCATGTGGACGTGCCGGAATCCGCGGTGCGAAAGATGAAGTCCATTCGCCAAACCAAGAACGGCGAGCAGACCCGCCATATGTTGTGGGCAGAGCACGACGGGCAGAAGCTGTACAAGTTCGTGAGCGCGGACGCCTACGGCAAGACGGACGTCCCCGAGCAGAACGCTAAGTAAGGGGATCGTTCATTCTCCGAGCCGGCCTGGACTTCTCTCGAGAAGCTCAGGCCGTTTCCTTTTCTCCTTCTCCCCCTGGCCTCACTGAACCCTGACCCCGACCCTACGTCTATCCCCTCCAATGGCGCTGCAAACTGACGAGCAGAAAATCCGGCACCTCTTGCGCCGCTTCGGCCTGGGGGCGAGCGTCTCCGAGATGGAGTTCTACGGCACGCGGGGCTACCGCACGGCCGTGGACCGCTTACTAGAGTTTGAAGATCGATCCGAAGGCTACGATCTGACCGTCGAGGATTTCCGAAATCGTCAGAACAACGCCATCTCGCCGCCGATTGTGCAAACGGCGTGGATGACGCGCCTGGGCGTCACCGGGTACCCGCTGCAGCAAAAGCTCACCCTCTTTTGGCACGACCACTTCGCCACCAGCCTGATGAAGGTGGACAAGAGCGCGCCGCTCATCCAGCACGTCGAGACCCTGCGCAAAAATGGGCTCGGTTCGTTTCTCACCTTGCTCACCGAGGTCAGCAAGGACCCCGCCATGCTCTTTTGGCTGGACAACTGCCAGAACACCAAGGACAAGCCGAACGAGAACTTTGCCCGTGAGGTGATGGAGCTCTTCACCCTGGGAGTGGATCAGTACGAAGAAGATGACATCCCGGAGGTGGCACGCGCGTTCACGGGTTGGACATTCTCGGTGCAAGGACCGCGACTGGCGCCGTTCCGAGCCGCTACCCTGCCCGGCCGGCAACTGGTTTTCTATTACGACCGCGCTCAACACGACAACGGGACGAAGAAGATCCTGGGCAAGACCGCGAACTTTGACGGGGATGCCGTGCTGAAGATGCTGGCCGAGCACCCGCAGACCGCTCGGCATCTGGTTTACAAGTTCTGGGAGTTCTTTGTTTATCCCAAGCCAAAGGACGAATTGGTGGAGGAGATTGCCCAGGCGTGGCGTGCCAAGGACATGGTGATTAAGGACCTGGTGCGCATGGTGGCCTTGCACCCTGAGTTTGTGAGCGAACGGGCCGAGCGCGCGCTGGTGAAGAACCCTGTGGACTTCATCGTGCCGACGCTCCGCGCCCTGGGGGTTTACAACGACCCGCTCCGCGAGTACCAATCCAACACGCAACGGGAAAACGCCCCCGTGCGGCTGGTGGCGGTCTCCCGACTGGCGCAAGGCAGCATGAACGGGATGGGCATGAAACTGCTGGAGCCACCCGACGTAGCCGGCTGGCTGTGGGGCGAAGCCTGGATCAGCAGCGCCACCATGGTGGAGCGCGTAAAGTGGGCCGATCGCCTCTTTGCCGACCGCCCGAGTGGCGCCATGAACCCTTCCATCGGCTTCCAAGTCTTTCCGCTCATCACCCGTAACCCGAACCCGGCCGGATTGGTGGCGGCGATGGTGGAGTGGTTTGATGCCGAGCTGCCCGCCGCCAAGGTGAAGCAACTCGAGGAAGCCGCCCGGCTCGCATGCGGCGAGCGCATCACGCCACGCAACGCCCAAGCCGGAGCGCGGGCCGTGGCCCGGTTGATCTTCGGGTCGCCGGAATTCCAAATGGCCTAAGGTTTGCCACCGCGCCCCGCAGGATTCCGTCTAACGAAACATGGAGAATCGCCCCATCCAGGCCCCAGGCCGCCCTTGGGGAACCATTGTTTCGTTGCTGACCGCGCTGATCTACGGTGCGTCACCGATTGACATCATCCCCGACCTCATCCCGCTCCTGGGCTGGACCGATGACGTCGCCGTGGTGGTCACGCTGGTGAGCTACGCCGGCGTTGCCTATCTTCGCTGGAAGCGTGGCCAGGCTGCCCCGGGACGAGCCCCGGACGCCCCCAAAGGGACCGAAAGCCACATTATCGAAACCACTATTGCCAAATAGTTGCAATACCTAGCCCCTTCAAGTGCATACTCTTTGTATGTACCGGAGGGGCTTTACCCTAATTGAACTCCTGGTCGTCATCGCGATCATCGCGATCTTGGCGGCGATTCTGTTCCCGGTCTTTGCGCGCGCCAAGGAAGCGGGCAAGAAAACCATGGACGCATCCAACATGCGTCAGATTGCGGTTGCCATCAACCTCTATGCAATCGACAACGATGGCGGCATGCCCTCCAGCATGCACTCCTCCGGCGGCAACGCCCAGCGCGCGTGGGTTTACAACCTGCTCCCCTACACCGGCAAGGTGGACGAGATTCGCGTCTCCCCCGCTGACCCCAATGGGCCGCGACGCACCCGCCTGGGCGGCACCAGCTACGTCATTAACGGCTACCTCTCGGACCTGACGGACAATCTCGACCCGATCGAAATCGTGCCGGGGATGACGCGCTCCCTGGACAATCTGCCGCGCCCCACCGACACGATGCTCTTTTGGCTGGTGGCGTTCTCCAAGAACCCCAGCGTCTACGACGACCACGTGCACTCGTACTACTGGTTCCAGACCACCAACCCAGAGCTTCGGTGGCGACGGATTATCCAGGAGATCCAGCCAGGAGCCTTCTTCCGTACACAAAGCGACCCCACCCAGGGGAGCGCCAACTACGTTTACGCTGACACCCATGTCAAGAGCCTGCCCGCGAAGCAAATTCGTGCCTGGGCTCTGCAGGGTTTCGACTTCGCCAAGCCCCCCGAAGACTGATCTTCCCTGACCCTTCCTTATCATCATGAGAACCCTTGCTATACTCGCCCTCGCAACTCTCGCCGCTCCGGCCTTCGCCTGGACTCAGGTCTCGGAAGGCCACATCGACCTTGGATTAGGTTACGATGGCGGCGTCTGGGATCCGCACATCCACATTCACGACACCGAAGAAGAGTTCGAGCCCACCGAGGCTTACTTGTTCTACGGCCCGGCCTCGGCCGCCACTCGCCCGGCCGGTTCTGCCTACGACTTCATTGGCGTGGGCGCGGGAGCCCCGATTTGGCGCAACTACCAAAGCAACGTCAGCAGCATCCCCTGGCTGGGCTTCGGCTTTGAAGAGATTGCCCCTGGTACGTTCGATTCCTTCACCAACACCGACCCGCGCCGCGATCCGATCTCGGCCGAGTGGGTGGAAGTCCAGTTCCTGAGCTTCACCGGCCCCGGCCACGTCTCCTTCTTCCAGGGTTCGGGCAGCTCACCGACGGAGTGGTTCGCTTCGGCCAACGGCATTGACGCCACGGATAAGTTCATCTCGACGGTGGGCGGCCACGAGCACGGCTCCTTCGTGTTCACGCAGACCGGGATCTATGAGCTCACGTTCAAGGCCTCGGCGGTTCTGAACGGCCAGCGCATCTACAGCGATGAATACACCTACTACTTCGGTGTGCAGACGGCCGTGCCGGAACCGGCGACCATGCTCACCCTGGGCGGGGCGGCGCTGCTGGCCCTCCGACGCCGACGCAAGGCGTAACTTCCTTCGGTACTCCTCCCACGCGGGCCTTGTTCTTCCGGGAACAGGGCTCGTTTTCATTCTTAAGGTGCCAATGACCAGGCAACTTTGCGGGAATCGGTGCTTGCACAACGATTATTGCCAGATTGATGCAACACTGTACTCCTTCAAGTGCATACTGTTTGTATGTATCGAAGGGGCTTTACTTTGATCGAGCTGTTGGTGGTCATCGCCATCATCGCGATCTTGGCCGCCATCCTGTTCCCGGTCTTTGCGCGGGCCAAAGAAGCCGCCAAGAAGACGTCCGACCTTAGCAACATCAAGCAGATCGGCATTGCCTTGCAGATTTACGCCGCCGACTGGGACGACAACAGCGTGGTGAAGGACGAAGAAGAGGGCTACGACTGGTTCGACCCGCTCTACCCCTACGTCAAGAACCGCCAAGTCTTCCGCACGCCCGCCTACCGGGCCGAAGATGATGAGCCGCCCACGGACTACCTGATCAACGGCCTCTTTGCCCACGGCGCGAGCCTCACCTCTTTCGAGTATCCGAGCGAGCAGATTGTCTTGGCCCCGCGCGCCAAGGGCGTGGAAGACACGGACTACCACCCCTGGCCGGAAGACGGCACCAGTTGGGACGATGAGTCGCTCTACGAAGAAGACGGCGAAAACTGGTTCAGCGAGCGCATTGACCAGAAGCGGTTTACGGAAGGTGCCAACTACGGCCACGCCGACACAAGTTCCCGCTACTTCAAGTTCTCGCAGACGCTGGTCGGCTTCCCCTTCCCGGGTCGCCACAATCCGGAACGCAAGTTCCTCGACTTAGGCCACGACCACTAAGCGCTACTCAAATAGCTGGGCCGCAAACACGTCCGGATCAAAGTCTTGCAACTGATCCGGGCGTTCGCCCAGGCCAATGAGCTTGACGGGGATGCCCAGTCGCTCATGAATCCCAATCAAGGCGCCGCCCCGGCTAGTGCCATCCAGCTTGGTCAGCACCAGGCCGGTCACCTGCGCCGCCGCGCGGAACTCTTCCGCCTGCCGGATGGCGTTCTGGCCCGTGTTGGCGTCAAGCACCAGCAGCACTTCGTCGGCCGGGCGGCCGTGGGCCTTCTCCAGCACTTTGGTGATCTTGCCCAGTTCGTGCATCAGGGCGGCCTTGGTGTGCTGGCGGCCGGCGGTGTCGGCCAGCACAAATTCGATGTTGCGGGCCTTGGCGGCGGTCACCGCGTCAAAAATCACGCTGCCGGGGTCGGCACCGGGCTGGGCGTTGATGAACTCGGCCCCGCTGCGCTCGCTCCATAGCTTCAGTTGGTCAATGGCGGCGGCGCGGAAGGTGTCGCCGGGGGCCAGCAGCACCTTGCGGCCCTGCCCCACCAGGCGCGTGGCTAGCTTGCCGATAGTGGTGGTTTTGCCCACTCCGTTCACGCCCACAAAGAGGTAGACCGTGGGGTTGACGATGTGACGATAGAGGGCGGATTTCGCCTTTTGGTCAAATCGGCGGCGGATGGCCTCTTGCAGGCGGTCCTTGATGCCGGCGGGGTCGGTGATGCGCTCCGTGCGGACGGCCTGGCGCAGTTCTTCCAGGATCTCGCCGGTAACGGAGATGGGGGTGTCGGCCTGGAGGAGGGCTTCTTCCAGGTCTTCGTACAGCGCTTCGTCAATGACGCCCCGACCGAGCAGCCGGTCCACCCGCTGCATCATTCCCCGAAACATGGCCACGGGTTCAGTATGACGCGCCGGGGGCGGGGGGCTCCGGGGCGGGGCTATGCCGGGCTCGTGGCTTGACAACCCCCGTAACTTGTTGGTAGGTTGAGTGGTCAGAAGGTTACGCTTGGCGAGCCGAGCTTTATGAACCCTTTGGAGTAGAGTTGATGAAACTGCGTCCCTCCTTGTTCGCTGTGGTAGCAGCGGGGGTGATGGCGCTCGGGGCCGGGGGCTGGATTTACCGGGGCCAACTCGCCTCTCTGGCTACGGGCCGGGAGGACACGCAAGCGCGGATACGGCAGGTGCTGATTGCCAGCAAAGAGGATCCTTCTCGAGCGAACCTGCTGACTACGAAGAACGGGGGCGTCATGCTCGAAACACCCTCGGTCCGGATTTGGCTAGACCAGCACACGGGGCAACTCATCCAACTGAGTCGACCGACTACCTTTTTTGCTTCGCATCCGCTTAAGCCAGGCAGTGTCCATGAATTGAAGTCGGAGTCTCAAGCCGAGGCCGCCATGAGCCTCTTCCTGAAAGAGGCAGGCGTTGAAATGGAGGCGTATGACTTCACCCAATCCCAAACTCTCGAGGGCGAAGCTTCTCGGCAGGTTGTAATGGGCTTCGAGCGGAAGATCTTCGTAGCAAGGTTCGAGGAATCCAAGAGTGACAAACGGTATGTCTCCGCGGGCCTTCGCAAGGGCAACATTGTCATGGATGCTGCGACGGGGCTTGTCCTCAAGTACAACTCAAACGCTATTCCGCCCGCGGCCCCTTGGGGGGAGACCATTTCGGAACAACGGGCCGTGGAGATTGCACAGGAAGTTTGGCGCGGTTCGGGTGCTAACTTCGATCCTCGGCAAGTTCAGGCCAAGGCACAGTACATTCGATCCGGAAACTCCACGAAGGTCAAGCCGGAGGATCGCCTGGTTCCGGGCTACTACGTGACCGGATTTGTGAATGAGGAGTCGACGCAGTGTATGGCCAGAATCGATGCGCGGGATGGCTCGATCTTGCAACATTATTGTTGGAACGCAAGCCAAACACGAGGAGAATAACGCCGCACACAGCCCGGGCCGGGATTAGATTCTCTCCGTTCCCGGCAACCTGGGCTGAAAATCTGCGGTATTACACATTGCAATGACCACGATGATGCTGGCCCTGTGCCTGCTGCAGCCGCCCACCCTGAGCGCGGAAAAGCAAGCCGCGATTGCCGAAGTGCTGAAGCCCTGGCGCACCGAAGACGGCCCCGGCGGCGTGGTGGCCATCTATCACAACGGTGAGATTGTGATGCAAGAGGGCCTCGGCCTGGCCGACCTGGAGCAGGGCACCCGCCTGACCCCCGAAAGCCGCATTGACATTGGCAGCATTACCAAGCAGTTTGTGGTGGCCAGCATTGTGCGGCTGGAACTGGAGGGCAAGCTCTCGCAAGAAGATTCCATCCGCAAGCACATCCCTGAGCTACCCGAGTGGATGGAGGCGATCAAGCTGCATCACCTCATCCACCACACCAGCGGCCTGCGCGACTATTTGAATATGAACTTGATGAGCAACGGCGGCGACCTGAACCACACCCCCGACCCCGACGAGCTCATTGAGATGATGAAGAAGCAGCGGGAGACGAACTTCCCCATCGGCGCGGCCGCGATGTATTGCAACACCGGCTACGCCCTGCTGGCCGAGGTGGTGAAGCGCACAGAGAAAACCGACCTGACCACCGCCACCCGCCACCTGGTGTGGGAGCCGCTGGGGATGAAGGATTCGCTCTATGACGCCAGCGCGGAGCTGCTGGTGAAGCAGCGCGCCAACAGCTATGTGCGCAACGGCCAGGGATTCTTGGCCATGCGCCTGCGGGCGAGCATTGTGGGGGACGGCGGCATGCTGACCACTACGGGCGACATGGCGAAGTGGTCGCGCTTTTTGGCCACGCCCACCGAAGCGGAACGCCCCTGGCACGAGGCGATGCTGAAGCCTTCGCCGCGTCCCTTCGGGCCGGGCATGCGCTACGCGGGCGGGCTGTTCCTCGATAAGCTCGGCACAGCCACGCGCATTCAGCACGGCGGGGACTGGAGCGGGTTCCACGCGATGTTTACGGTGTTCCCGGAGACGGGGTGGTCGGTGTTCACGGCCGGCAATGACGGCACCCAGCTGAGCAAGCAGATGAACGACAAGATCGCCCGGATTCTGCTAGACCTGCCCGAGCCGGCGGCCCCGGTCGCCTCGGCGGGAAGCCAGGACTGGAATCCACTGACGCCGGAGATCCTGGCGGCCTACGCCGGGCGCTTCGTACTAAAGCCGATTGAGCTACCGATTGAGTTCACGGTGGAAGACGGGAAGCTCTTTGCCCTGCCGCAGGGCCAACCCAAGGTCGAACTGACCCGCACGGGCGAGCGCGAGTTTAGCTACGCGCCAGTGCAGGCGAAGTTCACGTTTGAGGCGATTGCCGAGGGCAAATCACCGGCGGTGGTGCTGGACCAGGGCGGCGCCAAGCTCCGCGGCCCCCGGGGCGAAGCCTTTGCCGCCACCGCCGAACAGCGCGCGGCGTGGGTCGGCGAGTTTTGGAGCGAGGAACTTGAGTACGCGATCGTGGTAACCGAGAAGGACGGGGCACTGCTGGTGAAGATCAACGGCCACGACTGGGGGGCGGGCACCCTGGGCAACGCCAAGCAGCTGAGCGTGGGTGGCTTCTTGACCATCACCCCGCAAGGCGAAGGCGCAACGTGGCCTGCCATCCGAGTGGACGCCGGGGGCCGCGCGAGCCGCTTGCTGTTCACGCGGCGCTGAGCCGCGTTGGCTGAGACAAAAAGAAAACCCGGGTCTCCGTAAGGAGATCCGGGTCTTTCTTTGGTAGTTTAGATTTGCCGCTTAAGCCGAGTTGCGGCGGCGTCGAGCCAGAGCGAGCAAGCCCGCACCCAGCGCGATCATGCTGGCCGGTTCGGGCACCGCGGCCACGTTCGTCAGCGTGATGTCGTTGCTCGTCGGAGCGAGGACGCCGAAGCCCAGCATCCCGATGCTGTTCGGATTCACCGTGGTGAAGACCGCACTGTAGGGGATGGTGAGGCTGCCGTTGCCCGCGGCCACCGAGTAACCCGCGGAAGCGTTGAAGGCCGTGAAGTCCGAGTTCCAGGCATACACGTAGATCATCGTGTTGTTCTGGTCGTTGTTCTCGTAATCGAACTTGAAGGCGCTTTCGCTGCTGATGTCAATCGCCGGGCTCGCGGCATTGAAGCTCGACAGACCGAGCAGGCCGGAACCTTGGGCCGGCACCGAGTTCTTGAGGCTGGCCATGTAGTTGAAGTTCAGCTTCGCATTAACGTTGACACCCGTGGAGATGAACAGCTTGCCTCCGGCCACTTCGGTGCGGATCGGTCGCGCGTTCGGGTTGGCGACAAAGTCGTGGGCCACGTAGCGGGTCGGCGCAATGGCGGTGATGCCGGTTTGCGACGTGTAGGTGTCCACTGTCGTGTTGTAGCTGTAGTTGCCCGTCGAGAAATCATCAATGATGATGTTTGCCTGAGCGGTCGTGCCGATGGTGACGAGGCTCAGGAGGAACCAACTCTTGTTCATGTTCTTTGTCTCCTTGTGTTAGTTGGCCTTGCGTCGACGAGCGAAGGCGGCCAAACCTGCTCCGAGAGCGATGAGCGTCGCCGGTTCCGGCACCGCGTTCACTTGGTCAATGGCGAGGTCGTTCCCAGTGGGTAGCCCAAGGTTCATACCCCATGCACCTACATTGGCAAGATTCAGGCCAGTGGTGCTGAAGTCAAAACTGACCGTGCCGCCGCCCTGGGGAATGCTGAGTACCGAGGAATTGAATAAATTGCCAATCGAGGAGCCGGACTTCTCATACGCCCAGAACTGGACGGTGGCCGTGGATTGATCGCTGGCGCTGAAAACAGCCTCGACGACCGGAGTCGCCGTCCAATTCATGGCCGTGGGGAAAGAGGCAGCATCTAGGGTCGACAAGGCGCCTGAGCCACTGGCCGGAGCGCCATTGAGCAGTCCGCCCAAGTGGCCGAAGGTGAATACCGCATTCACACCGGTTTCGGCCTCAACGTAAAGCTGACCGCCCGCAATCTCGGTGGTCAGATATCGAGAGTCGGGATTGCTGAAGAAAACGTGGTTGCCGTAGCGCATCAGGCCGGCGGCCACATTCTGCGTGTTGTAAGACGTGGCGTTGGAGTCCTGATAGTAAGTGCCTGCGTTGAAGTCGTCCAAAACGACCGCAAACGCCGAGGCGGATCCAATCAATGCCAGTAGTGCGAATAAGGTCCTCTTCATATAACTACCCAGTTGAAATATACCCCTTCAAATCTGGTCATTCTCCCAGGGCTGACGCGTTTAACCGAAAGACTACAAACCTGGTAATCCCACTAGGGGAAAAGGCAAGAAACCTCCCAGCCCGAAGGGTCAGGAGGCTCTTGCTCTAGAAGATATGCGCTTACTTGCGGCGGCGTCGCGCCAGAGCGAGCAAGCCCGCACCCATCGCGATCATCGTGCCCGGTTCCGGTACGGCGCGGACTTCGCCAAAGGCGATGTCGTTCCCGTTCGGGAGGCCCACACGCAGGCCGATGAGACCCACACTATTCGCCGGCACCGTACTGAAGATGCTGCTGAACGGAATGATCAGCGTGCCATTGCCTACCGTCGGGTTGAAGACGGCACTCACGTCGCTGTTGGCAAACGTGTTGTCGTACACCACCACCGAGATGCCCGTACTGGCCTGGTCGTTACCCAGGTAGTCAATCTCCAAAGCGTTGTAGCCGCTGAGGTCCAGGTTCATCGGCGTGTGATCGCTGAGAACCGGGAAACTCGAACTCCCGCTATTCGGCGCGCCGTTGTTCAGCGCACCCGTGAGGATGATGAACGCGCTGCCCGCCACACCCGAGCCCGTCTGGATCACCAGGTTGCCCGAAGTGTTTTGCATCCGGATGAAGCGGTTGTTCGGGTTGGCCGTAATGTCCGCGCTGAAGGTGCGGGCGCTCGCGCTGGCAATCGTGCCCACCGGACTTGCGTTGACGGAGTAGCCGTCCACGCTGAACTGAGCGAATTGGTTACCACCGAACGTATCGATGACCACCGCTTGCGACATGGCCGCAACAGAAACTAAGCCCAGGGGTAAGAAAATCTTCTTCATGATGTTCCTCTCCGGCGGCTTAGGCGCGCCGACTCCTGCGCAAAAGCGCTAGCAAACCTGCGCCAAGCGCCACCATGCTGGCCGGTTCCGGCACCGCATTGAGGCGAGTGATCGTCACGTCTTGGCTGTGATCCATGAACGCGCGGAAGACCACGCCATCCACGCTCGCCAGGTTGATGTTGGTGAGGTTGATGCTCGAGAAGGGAATGACCACCGAGCCCGTGCCCGCCGTCACCGTGACCGGAGTGGAGAGTTCAAACACGTTGTTCGTCGTGTCAATGAAACCCATCACGAGGTCAAAGTTCTGGTCGGCATTTTCGTAGCCCACTTGGAAGCCGGTGAGGCCGCTCAGGTTTGCCGGAATCGCCGTGAACTGGTTCGCATTGAGCGAGCCGCCCCCGAAGGTGCCGGTGCCCGAGGTCAGACCACCAGCCCACGCCAGGGTGACTTCGGCATCCACACCCGGACCGGTTTCAATGTAGGTCTTGCCGTCGCCCAGCATTTCAATGAACGTCTGCGCAAAGAGCGGGTTCGCATTGAACTTGGTGCTGTGGTAGCGGAGCGGGCCGACAGCGTTGGGAACTGTGGCACCACCCGTAAAGTAAGCGTTCCCACCATACGAAGCCGAAAACAGCCCCGTAGTGAAATCGTCAATGACGACGGCGTGCGCAGAGCCAACAACTCCCAGCGCCGTAAATAAAATTAATGTCCTCTTCATCGCAGAGATAACCCCTTGATTCCCAGAGGGTACCTCGCCCATCGAACAAGATGACATAAGTTCAGTTTAACTGGTACTTATGCGGGGGTCGAGAACGAGGAGCGAACACTACTCGGCCACGCGCAGCACGGAGAGGAAGGCTTCTTGCGGCACCTCGATGCTGCCGATGTTCTTCATGCGCTTCTTCCCTTTCTTCTGCTTTTCCAGCAGTTTTCGCTTGCGCGAAACGTCGCCGCCGTAGCACTTGGCAATCACGTTCTTGCGGAACGGCTTGATAACGTCCGCCGAAATGATCTTGGAGCCAATCGCGGCCTGGATTTTGACCTCGTACTGCTGGCGCGGGACCACTTTGCGCAGCTGCTCCACAATGGCCTTGCCGCGCGTATACGCAAACTGCTTGTTGACGATGAAACTGAGCGCGTCCACTTGGTCGCCGTTAAGAAGGATGTCCACCTTCACCAGATCACTATCTTGGTAGCCGCTAAACTCATAATCAAGCGAGGCATATCCGCGCGTGCTGGACTTTAATTTGTCAAAAAAGTCGAGAAGAATTTCACCCAAAGGCAGGCTGTAATAAATTAAGCAGCGGGTTTGCGAGGGGTATTCCGTCTTTTTATAGACGCCGCGACGGTCTTGGCAAAGCGTCATCACGGCCCCCACGTAATCGTTGGGCACCATGATGGTGGCGTCCACCATCGGCTCTTCGATGCGCTGGATGTGGTTGGGGCTTGGGAGCTCGCTCGGATTCGAGATATGGATCATCGAGCCGTCGTTCATGTAGACCTGATAGTCCACGCTCGGCGCGGTGAGGATCAGGTCCAAGTTGAACTCGCGCTCCAGGCGCTCGCGGGCGATTTCCATGTGCAGCAAGCCCAGGAAGCCGCACCGGAACCCAAAGCCGAGGGCCGCGCTGGTTTCGGGCTCGAACTGCAAAGACGAGTCGTTGAGTTGAAGCTTCTCGATGGCCTCGCGCAGGTCCGCGTACTGGTCGCTATCGGTGGGATAAAGACCACAGTACACCATCGGCTTGGCTTTGCGGTAGCCCGGTAGGGGCTCAACGGCTGAGTTCTCCGCGCTGGTCACGGTGTCACCCACCGCCGCATCGCCGATCGTTTTGATCGCGCCGGTGATGAAGCCAACCTCGCCGGTCCGCAGGGCCTGGCCGCGCTCCAGACGCGGGCGGAACACGCCCACTTCGTCCACATCAAAGGTCTTGCCCGTAGACATCATCCGGATCTTGTCGCCCGGCTTCACCTCGCCATCTACCACGCGCACATAGGCCACCGCACCTTGATAGGTGTCGAAGTGCGAGTCAAAAATCAGCGCGCGCAGGGGAGCTTCGGGGTCACCGCTCGGGGGCGGAATGCGCTCCACCACCGCTTCCAAAATGTCGGTGATGCCCATGCCAGATTTGGCGCTGCAAGGGATCGCCTCGCTCGCGTCAATCATCAGCGCGTTTTCGATCTCATCCTTCGCCATCTCCAGGTCGGCGTGGGGGAGATCCATCTTGTTCACCACCGGGATGATGGCGAGGTCTTGGTTCATCGCCATGCTCGCGTTGGCAATGGTTTGGGCTTCCACGCCCTGGGTGCTATCCACCACTAGCAGTGCGCCTTCGCAGGCGTAGAGAGCACGGCTGACTTCGTACGTAAAGTCCACGTGGCCCGGCGTGTCAATCAGGTTGAACTGGTAGGTTTTGCCATCCTTGGCGGTGAAGTTCATCCGAACCGCCGTCATCTTGATGGTGATGCCCCGCTCGCGCTCCAGGTCCATCGTGTCGAGCATCTGCTCTTGGGCATGGCCGCGCACCGCCCCCGTGACCTCCAGGATTCGGTCCGCAAGCGTGGACTTTCCGTGGTCAATGTGGGCGATGATGCAAAAGTTGCGAATAAGGGATTGGTCCATCGAAAGAGACCCGCGCGGCTTGACTATTCTACTTGCGAGGCGGGGTTGAGGTCAGCCGAGTCCCTGTCCGGGCCGGTCGGACGTAAGGAGAAATCCCGCCCCCGGCCAGTGGCCAAGGACGGGATTCCGTTGTCAGTCGCCCGCGAGCTTACGCAGCCCGGCGGCGTCGGAGCATGGCCAGGAGGCCAGCGCCGAGCGCGATCATGCTGGCCGGTTCCGGCACGGCATTCACGCGGAAGGCGAAGTTCGCCGGGGGATTGCCGTTGAAGAACTGGTAGCCACCCGTCGGGTTGTTCTGCAGGAAGCTACCGGCGGCCGTCGTCTGGAAGAAGACATCCTCGCTGGAGCCCACCGTCGGGCTGCTGATTGCCCAGCCCAGGTTGTTCAACTGCGCGGCCGTGGCACCCGTAGCACCGGTGTTGTTGTCGAACGTCAGGCCGGCCCACAGGAAGAAGTCGTTCGGCACGTTGAAGCCCGCGCCGATGTTGACCGTGTAGGTCGTGGCAGAGCTCGCCGTCATCGTCACCGGGTTCAGCGTGTAGCCCGTCACGTAGTTGCCCAACTGCGTGGCGGTGGCACCGACGTTGTTATAGAAACGGATGCGCGGACGGAAGGTCACGCTCGTCGTGTTGTTGTTTACCAGGGTGAACGCGAAGCTCGTGATTTGCGCGCCCGGGAAGGCATCGATCATGTCGATGTCATCGGCGATCAACCGGGTAATGGTGTTCCCGGCTTGGTTGGTGGCACCACCCGGGGCGTAGAAGCTCGTCACCGAAGCCGGGATCGAGTCATACATCAGCGCCTGGGCGGAACTCATAGCTACGGCACCCAAAGCGAGGGCACTCAAAGCGAACTTGTACATAAGGATCATCCTGCCCAGATAGTTCTAGGCAATTGAATGATGAACTTCACGACATAGTCATTGCTATGATTGACGCATTAACTGGCACATCTACCAGGGCCAAACCTAGCAATTTTAATAGTGTCCGTCGAGGTTGGTGACGGCGCGGACTTAGATCGGCGTGACCGGGGATACCTTACAGGTGAGGTCCTTGGCGAAGAACAGATTGTTGTGCCCCATCGTGGCGGACGTGCACTCCTTGGGACGAGTGCGGAAGAAGATGGAGCCATCCATTCGCACGGCCCCCACGTAGCCATAGAGGTTAGAGGGCGGGTGCCCAGAGTTGATGGGGTTGCGCTTGCCGTATTCACACGCCCCGTTGCACTTGAGCAATCCCAGGCCGGCAATCATGCCCAGCTCGGGGTTGTCTCGATATTCGGCGAACGTGCGCCGAGCCGCATAGCGGCCTTCGTAAGACTTGAGATAGGAATAGGCGATCCGGGCGGTGGAACGCTGCTCCAAGTGTTCGGGTTTGTCGAACTCCTTGATGTAGATGCCCGGGTTGGCGGGCCAGTCCGAAAGCTTGGTGGCAGCGCGGACGTCGGTGGGGCTCTCCAGGAAGCTGAGCTTGAGATAGCCATCCTTGAGGTGGTCCAAAGAGGGCAACGCCTGCTGGTCGAAATCCGCTTCGTAGAGGTTGACGGCCACGTAGATCTGGCGCAGGGAGGCCTCTTCTCTGGTGCGATAGGCCGATTCCTTGCTCCGGGCGATGGCCGGAAAGACGATGGCCGCGATCAGGGCAATGACCGCCAGCGACACGATTACTTCGATCAGGGTGATTCCCTTCGTGCATCGGTTGGAGGTGCCATGCCGAATCATGATGGACTCCATTCTTTCTCGTCGCCCGCTAGCCTATCCACGAGCTTTTGACGCAACTTCTCGGATGCTATGCCTAGTCCGGTTAATGCCGCCAGCAGGCTGAGCTTGATGATCAGCTCGTACCATTGGAGCACCGGCGTAGAGGCGACGAACACAAGGCTGATACAGACGCAAACGGCGAGGGCGACTCCGGCTACGACTCTCATGGCCTTACGCTTACTCAGCCAGAACAGGGCGATCATTCCATAGGCGAGAAAAGCATACGCCCCTATGTATCCACTCAAAGAGCTTCCGTACCACATGTAAGTCCCATCCACGAAGGTTGAGAGGACGGGGGTAGTGGAAGAGAAATAAAGCCCGTTGAGGAACATCGCCCCCCGATTGAGATCCTCGGAGTCAATCGGCATGAATCCGACCCGCACATACGTCCAGTACGAATTCACAAACAGAACCAAGTACGTATGGGCCAAAACTATGAGGCCTGAAATGAAGCTAGCACTACTCGTTGAAACCTTGATCGAAGCCCTTGAAGTCACCACTTACGATGTTAACGCCAAGCGAGCACACTTGGTTGCAGCCTAGAAGCGTCAGAATCCTCGGCGAGGACAAGCTTAACCAGGGGAAACGGGAACGGTCTGGCAATTAAGCTTTCCTCCAAAGAAGAGATTGTTGTGCCCCAGCGGGCCGGGCGAACACTCCTTTGGCCGCGTGCGGAACAAGATCGAGCCATCCATACGCACAGTCCCGAGGCTGCCGTAAACGTTGAGAGGAGCTTGGCCTGATTCGAGGGTGTTCCACCGACCGTATTCGCACACCCCATTGCATTTGAGGAGCCCAAAACCGGTGACCATCCCAATCTCAGGGTTGTTTCGATACTCAGCAAAGGATCGCCCAGCCGGGAAGCGGCCTTCGAACGCCTTGAGATAGAAGTACCCGATTCGGGCCGTGGATCTCTGTGCAATGTGTTCTGGAAGATCCACATTCGTAAGAGTCACATAGAGATTGGCGGGCCAATCGGACCGTTTCATGGCGCTTCGCACGTCGCTCGGGTTTTCTAGGAAGCTAAGTTTAAGATAGCCGTCCTTGAGGTGGTCCAGCGAGGGCAAAGCTTGCTGATCGAAATCTGCTTCGTAAAGGTTGACGGCCACGTAGATTTGGCGCAACGCGGCTTCCTCTCGAGTTCGCAAGGCTGATTCCTTACTCCGGCCGATGGCCGGAAAGACGATGGCGGCGATGAGGGCGATGATTGCCAGAGACACAATCACTTCGATCAACGTAAAGCCGGCTCGCATACCGGCATAGTGTCTTTGTACTAGTTCATTGCGCATTTTCGTTCTCTCTTTCGTGGCTCTATGCTGCCCCCAAGCTTTAGCTCTCCATTCTTGCTAATGTCTTGCTTAAGAGGAAACCTGATAACCTCGCTTCCACGGCAAGTACAACAAGCAAACTCCACTTGATCAGTAGCTCATACCACTCGAAAATTGGCGTCTCCGCAAGAAAGAACAAGCTGAGCGAAACACACACCCCGAGGAGTACGCCTAGAACAAGGTTGATCCACTTTAGACCCGAGCCCCACAGCGTGGTCAGCAACCCAAAAAGCAAAAATGCTGAAACTCCAATAACCCCATTCCAAGCTGTGCCGTGCCAGAGGTAGACATTGTTCACGTCAAAGCAAAGGTTCGGACTCGTCAGAGCGTGCTTGAAGCCATTGAGCAGCACACCTTGCCGATCCGCTCCTTGCTCCACTTCCTCCGAGTAGAACGGCATGAAGCCAATCCGAAGAAACACCCAGTATGAGCTCGTGGCCATCATGACGTAGAGCTGCACGAGTAACCACGGAACCACGATACGTAGTCGTTCAACCTTCAAACCGTAACCTCCCGGGCGTGCTCGAGTACGCGCGGAGAGCCCCCTCGTCATACGGATGCCTCCTCTCCCTTCCAGACGGCAATTATAACCGGCAGGTTGCAATTCGAACTACCCCGGCGGCCAGCACCGGGGAAGCAAGGTGTTCTCCGACGCGCTTAATAGTGCCAGTCGAGGTTGGTGACGGCGCGGGCGTGACGCTCGATGAACTCCCGGCGGGGTTCCACTTTGTCCCCCATCAGGCGGCTGAACATCCGCTCCACTTCCATATCCATCTGCGGGTCGTACGTCACCTGCACCAGGCGGCGGGTTTCGGGGTTCATGGCCGTTTCTTCCAGCTCATGGGCTTCCATCTCACCCAGACCCTTAAAGCGCGTGATGGTCACGTTCTTCTTCTTAATCGTCTTCACGATCTCGTCGCGCTCTTCCACCGTCATGGCGTAATAGCGCTCATTGGCCCCGGCCTTGATAACGAACAGCGGCGGCTCGGCGAGATAGATGTGCCCATTCACCACCAGCGGCTTCATAAACCGATAGAAGAACGTGAGCAGCAGCGTGCGGATGTGTTCGCCGTCCACGTCGGCGTCCGTCATGATGATGATCTTGTGGTAGCGCAGCTTGGTGATGTCGAAGTGGCTGCTTTCCTTGCTCACCCCCTCCTCATCCAGCTCGAAGTTGCCGCGCCCGGTGAGCACGTCAATCCCGACGCCCAGCGCCGCGATGAGCGACTTGATTTCGTTGTTATCCAGCGCTTTGTCTAGGCGGGCGCGCTCGACGTTGAGGATCTTTCCGCGTAGCGGCAGGATGGCCTGAGTGAGACGGTCGCGGCCGCCCTTGGCGGTGCCCCCGGCCGAGTCGCCTTCCACGAGATAGATTTCGCAATCGGCGGCGTTCTTGCTCACGCAGTCGCTCAGCTTGCCCGGCAGCCCAAAGCTATCCATGGCGTTGCTGCGCTTCACGGCTTCGGCGGCCTTGCGGGCTTCTTCGCGGGCGCGCTGGGCAATCATCGCCTTATCAATGATGCGCTTGGCCACCTGCGGGTTCTCTTCCAGGAACGTGGTGAGACCATCGCCCACCAGCGAGTTGGTGAGACCCTGCACTTCGGGGTTCACCAGCTTGACCTTGTCTTGCGAGTTGTAGCTGGCGTGCTCCAGCTTGAGCGCGATGACGGCGGTGAGGCCTTCCATCACGTCGTCGCTGGTGAAATTCTTGTCCTTCTCCTTCAGCAGGTTCATCTTGCGGGCGTACTGGTTGAGCACGCGGGTGAGCGCGGCGCTGAAGCCCGAGACGTGGGTTCCACCATCTGGTTGATGGATGTTATTAGTGTAGGCCAGGATGGAGGTGCTGTACGAGGTGTGGTACTGGATGGCGACCTCGACTTCCATCCCTTCGCGGATGCGGTGGAACGCAATCGGCTTGTGGATGACATCGTAGGCGTCGTTGCTGTCTTCCACCAATTGGATGATGCCGCGGGTGTAGTGCAGCACCTCATCTTCTTCCGGGTGGCGCTCATCGTTGAATTCGATGGTGATGTTCGGGTTGAGGTACGCAATTTCGCGCAGACGGTGCTTGACGATGTGGACGTCGTAGACCGTTTCTCGCAGCACCTCGGGGTCCGGCATCCAGTGTTGCTTGGTGCCCGTGGTCTTGGATTTGCCCAGAATCTCGAGCTCGCCCACCGGCACGCCTTGCTCAAAGCGCTGGCGGAAGATTTGGCCTTCGCGCTGCACGGTGGATTCCATCCACAGCGAGAGGGCGTTGGTGCATGAGACGCCGACGCCGTGCAGACCCCCGGAGACCTTATAGCCGCCGGTCTTTTCGAACTTCCCGCCCGCGTGCAGCACGGTCATAACGAGGGTGAGGGTGCTGACACCCTCTTCGGGGTGGATCCCGGTCGGAATCCCGCGCCCGTTGTCCTCCACGCTCATGGAGCCGTCGTTGTAGATGATGACCTTGATGAGGTCGCAGTGCCCGGCCAGCGCTTCGTCCACGGCGTTGTCCAGCACTTCGCGGAACATCTGGTGCAGACCGCGCTTGCCGTTGTCGCCCACGTACATGCCGGGGCGCAGGCGCACAGCCTCCAGACCCTTCAGGACTTGGATGTCGGATTCGGTGTAAGCCTTGTCGACCCGGCTGAACTGAGTTTCACTGATTTCCTGCGAGGTGATCTCTTCGGCGGTCAGTTCTTCGGGATTCATGTCGTCGGGCATCATTGCAATCAAGCGCGACCGGGGAGACCTTCCCTGGTCATTTCACCTTGGAATCTACCTGAAAACGGGCCTGCGCGCCCGGGTGGGCCCGGTGGGGGTGGGCGGGGCGGCTAGGGGGCTAGTTCCGTGGGTCGGTACCTGCGGATCTCGCCGCTCCAGTTCAACAAATCGGGAAGGTCGCCGCAGTCTGGTCTGCTCACTTCTCCGGTCTTCCCCACCACAAATCCGATGCACAGGAGGTCACCCTTGGCATCCAGGCCCCGCACCACGTATCCGCCCGACATTGGTGTCTCGTGTCGGAGTTTGTAGTCGGTCCAGTAATGCATCCAAATCCGATCTACCGTGGTGCGAGCTACCGAAGCCGCCTCAGGCCAAAACTTCCACGCCTCGCGCACTTTTCGAGCGGCTTGTTCTTCGGTGACAATAGATTCCCACTCGCCGGCCTTCTCCGGGTAGTTGATGTAGAACTGCAATAGTTCGCCAGAGTTTGCGCAGTATTCGACTTGGCCTTCACGCAAGCCATCGAGATAGTAGCGCGGGTCCTCGTGAGTCTCTCGAAAAAACACCATGTAGCGCGGCCTGGCCTTCCGCTCCTCCCATTCCTGACGCCCATTCTTGGTGACTAAGAAGGGCTGCGTCTCGAGTCGATGCGCCGTAAGAATCTTGTACTTGAGGTCGCCAAGCCCGAGTTTGGGGAGGAGGGCGGCGAGCTTTTCTGTTGCTTCTTTGGCATTCTCTACTGCACCCGGGCCAGGAGGGGCCTCCGGATTCCGCTTGAGCCAAGCTGGCCATCGCCGGATCTGCGTGATCTGCAGGCTTGGATCATGGATCATCACCGTTGTGTCATTGGCAATGCCCCATTGCCGTTGATCCTTAGGCGCTAACATCTTGAAGTCCGAAGCCGGTTCATCAATTGCGGCAAACAGTTCCCTGATGCGCTCTTCATGCGCACTAACCGGCTTGCGTGGGGCCATGGCATTGACACCAAAGTACACGCCCGCGGACAGCACCACGACGCCGCCCAGAATCCACCAAACTCGCTTGCTCATCGATCTAATCCCGCTGGAAAATCGGGCCGTACTGCTGCCGCAGTTCGTCCGGCCGCACAATCGGCGACCCCTTCACCTGCACCCAGTACGCCACCACCACTTCCTCGTCCTCTTCGGGTTCAAAATTGCGCTTCACCCACACCAGCTTGTCGCCCTGGCGCACGTAGTTGGCCGGGCGCGCCCCAATCCAAGCGTTGCGCGGAATCCCCGCCAAATCCACCGTAATCACCGCCTCGCCGATGGTGCCCTGCCAGGGCCGCCCGGTTGAAAGCACATACGTCAGCCAGCTGATCCCGGTGGCACTCCCCCCCAGCGTGGTCACGTATTCATTGCGCACGGTGCGCTCTTGCCGCGCGGCAAAGGTGACCTCCTTGGTCCACCATTGCTTATAAAACATGTCGTCGCCTTCGGAGGGGCGGCGCTGCACGGCCACCGGCTCGCCATCCACCCAGCTGCGGAACGATTTGAACCAGGTGCTGCGGTTGGGGCCGGGCACCTCGATATCGCCGCCACCTTCTTCTGGGAATCCCATCAGCACCCGCGTGGGGGCGTTGGCGGTGTTCTGGAAGAGGAACTCGGCATTGACCTTGCGCTGGCCCATGTGGATGTCGATGCGCTCGCGCACCATGCGCACCGGGGTGGTAGTGTCCAGGGCCGAAACGGTGCCGCCCACCCCCATCACCGCGCTGTCATTGAGGGCCAAGGCTAAGCCAATCCACATATGTGTATTGTAACCAAAGGCGCGGCGTGGGGGTCACAATGGGAGAAGTGAGGCCGAGGGCCCCTACATACCAACTGGAATCTGAAGCCGTTCAAAGCACGTACTGACGAAGTTTCGGCCATGCCATGGTGAGGTTGTGGCAAGAAATTTTGATCGGCATTGACAAGAGCAGGACAGGGGGGGGTAACGTACAAAGATGAAGCGATTCGTCGCATCAATCACAGCAAGTCTGGCGGCGACGTGGGCACTCGCAGTCACCACGGGACCGATTGTATTCACGTATGGCGGAGACCCACAGGTGCCCAACTACTGGAGTGGCACCAACTGCAAAGTCGAGTTCACCTGTAGTTCCGTCGGTATCCCTGGTGAGCCAGGTATTGTGGAGCCGACAATCACGGGCTACGATGTCTTGATTGGTGGGGAGCTCACCAAGACATGGAGGAAAGGCAGTCGTGCCCCTAACTCCCCTGCAGTGTCTGCCGCAATTGTGTTCGATTCGACTCATTTCAACAACAACACCCTATTGCAGATTCAAGTCAAAGTCTACACGGTAGAGAATGGCGTGCAAGGTGAGAAGATTGGCAACTCGACGCCGGAAAAGTTGGTGCAAAACAGAGCTCGAATGCTGACTCAGATCGACTTTTTGACTGGCCCTAATACTGAAACCCTCAAAAATCAAACACAAGCGGCACTTGCGGCCGGCAAGTATACGGTAAGCAACCGGTTCAATAGCAGCTGGAACAAAGACCACTTGCGTACTGATCTCTTGAACGCAACAATATTCTCGTTAGTTACGCACGGAAATGTCAACAGCCCAGGCACTAGATGGGCGGACAACCAAAGACCCGCAATTGATGAAAACAATCCACCAACCGAAAGCGAAGCGCTGTTGTGGCGATTCTTCGCGCACTACGCGAATGTAGCTGTTTACTCTGTTGAGTCCGCACGGAGGGAAGGTACAGGAGTCCCACCAGGTGCTAATCCGCTAAATCTTCCGCCGTACAACAATGGAAATCCTCCATGTACGATCACTTACCTTGGTGCCTGCTTGACCGGGTCTGATGCGGCGATATTGCAGAAATTCGCATGGCCGCTGGGGACGCGTTACCTGCCGACACCTATAGGGGGCAAAGACGACAATGAAGCTGTAGTGACGTACTTGGCGAGCCCTTGGCACCCAGGAATTTCTCACGCCGAGCACGCATTTTGGACACAGTTGATGGCAGGAGAGAAAGTTGGAGATGTTCTCGGCGAGATGACAGATGCATACAATGATGGGGCGCAAACAGAAGATTTTGAGCACGCGGCATTGCCCGCCAACATGCTGACGATCCTTGGTGACCACAACGCCAAAGCAAAGAGCGTGTACGGCGGAAACCCTGGCCAATGGTGGAGGCTAGCTCAGTGACTCTAATTCTCCTGGCATTGGCTAGCAGTTCATCGATCTCCTCTAGGATTGATGAACTACCGGGCGGAGAATCTGATGCCATTCAGAGAGTGACTCAGATCCTTCAAACAGCTGGAGGTATTGATAGCCCTGATCCAAAACTGTCTGTGAGTACCTCGCACATACGAGAGGAAACAAATGAGTACTACATAAGGATGTATGCGACGGGCGAGCAACTGTCGACATTCAGACGGAGAGACAATTACTTTAAGAACTTCCCCTTCTCGTCTGACAAACCCGACAAAATCCAATCCGTCGAGCAGGCCGACGCACGAATGCGTAAGTTCATGTCCGCTTCCGGCATCGGATGGGAAGACGTTCTCTTTTTCAATGTGAGAAGAGTGCAGGAGGTGGATAGCCGGAACTACACTGATTATCAGGATCAGCGTCGCGTGTACGATGCCATCTTAAGGGAGCGTAGTGATGACCCTAGACGCGGATTCCGCACTTTGCGCACGGGCCACATTGCTGTCGATGCCCAGCATGGGCACGTTCTTGTGGCTGGTAGCACTTACCTTCCACCCGCTGGTCCGTGGCGACTGACGGTCTCCGAAGCAAGCGCACGGCAAGCCGCCATGGGTGAATGGAGCAAGCAGGCGCTCACGTTCAAGCCTGAGCAAGTCACGCTGCAGCCCAAGTGGATTCGGACCAACACACTATTCAACTATCAGCCGGACGAAGTCTTGATCGCGGGGTGGTCGGTGGAAGCCCGCCGCAACCCCACTGACAAGGAGTGGGCCGCTCTCATCTGGGTGCATGGTGAAACCGGGAAGATCGTCTACAGCGTCGTTCCCTTCCGGTCCACCGGGGAATAGCCTGCACGCCATGAGGGATACTCCCACCACGTGCCCCTTACCGGCCCGCCCGCGTCCCGGGCTACAATGAACCTATGCCGGTCGGGCGATTTCTCCTTTGTCTCCACTCGCACATGCCCTATGTGCTGAGCCACGGAAAATCCCCCCACGGCACCGACTGGCTGTTCGAAAGCGCCGCCGAGTGCTACCTGCCCATCCTGGACGCCCTGGAGCGCCTCCGCAACGAGGGCATCCGCCCCCGCTGGACCATCAACATGACCCCCATCCTGGCGGAACAATTGGCCGACCCCGCCTTCGCCGCCGGGTTCGAGGAGTACTGCGAGGAGAAAATCCAAGCCGCCATCCAAGACCAAGAGCGATTTGCCCTCAATGACGAACTGCAAATGGTGGGCCTGGCCGCGTGGTGGCAGCGCTTTTACACCCGGGCGTTGGTGCAGTTTAAGCACCGCTGGGGCCGCGACCTGAACGCTGGCTTCAAGTCGTTCCAAGATGACGGCCTGATCGAGCTGATCACCTGCGGGGCCACCCACGGCTACTTCCCGCTGCTGGGCACGGATGAGAGCATCCAGGCGCAGGTGAAGACGGCGGTGGACAGCCATAAGCGCCGCTATGGCAAGGCGCCGCGCGGGTTCTGGCTGCCGGAATGCGCCTATCGCCCCGGCTACGACTGGGCGCGCCCCACCAGCGAAGGCGAAACCCCCTGGCCGCGCAAATCGGTGCAGGAGTTCTTGCTGGAAAACGGGGTGGAGTACTTCTTTGTGGATAGCCACCTCATCCGGGGCGGCGAACCCCTGGGCACCTATTGGCAGTCGTTCCCGCACCTCGCGGAGATGTTCCAACGCAGCCGCAACCTCTTTACGCCCCCGGCCGATGCCCGCAGCGAATACGAGCACTATCTCATCCCCGGCGGGGCCACCGTCTTTGCCCGCGACCCGCAAACCACGGTGCGCGTGTGGAGCGGCGACGTGGGCTACCCCGGCAACGAGTGGTACCTGGAGTTCCACAAACAGCTGTATCCCGGCCGCCTGCGCTACTGGCGCATCAGCCAGAACAAGGCCGACCTGGGCGCCAAGCAACCCTACGACCCGTGGGTGGCGTTCGACAACATTGCCGCCCACGCCAAGGACTTTGTGGGCTTGGTGAAGAGCACGCTGGCCGCCTACCGGGGGCAGAGCGGGCGCGAGGGCACCGTGGTGGCGATGTACGACACCGAGCTCTTTGGGCACTGGTGGTTTGAGGGGCCAGAGTTCCTTTACGAATGCGCCAAGCAGATGGCGCTGGATGGCGACATCGAAATGGTGAGCGGCGGTGACACCGTGGACCGCGAACCGGCCCGCCACCTCATCCACTTGCCCGAAGGCTCTTGGGGCGAGGGCGGCTATCACAGCGTGTGGCTGAACCCCGACAACCACTGGACGTGGGAGCGCCTGTATCCGCTGGAGACGCGGTTCCGCGACCTGTGCCGCACCCAGGGCACTGGCCCCGCGCAGGAGATTCTGGAGCAAGCCGCCCGGGAGCTACTGCTGGCGGAATCGAGCGACTGGCAGTTCTTGATCTCGACCTTCTCGGCGCGGGATTACAGCGAAATCCGCTTTGCCGACCACACTGACCGGCTGGAACGCCTGCTGGCCCTGGCCGAGGCCGTGGCGGATGGCCACACGATGACGGAGGAGGAGACGGAGTTCCTGCGCGATTGCCAGCAGAAGGATGCGCCCTTCCCGCACCTTAAGCTCTCCGACTGGGCGCAACTTGATCACCCCTTGAACGTGGGGGCTCCGGGTGGGGTGCCACTGCATTGAGGGGCCTGGGGATGCCGCCTCGGCGGGAACGAAAGCGCGGGCTTTCCGCGTCTACTACCTCGATGCGGTTGAAGTTTGCGGGCTGGATGATGGGTGCGGCCCTGGCGGTGGTGGTGGTGGGTTGCCAGAACGGCGGCGGCACGGCCAGCAAGGCCCCGGTGAATGTGGACCCCAACAACCCGGCGGCCAGCACCGGCGTTCCTGAGGGTTTTGTGCCCAAGACGGACGAGACGAGTGGCACCGGCAGCACGCCGACCAACCCCACCACGCCCAAGGGCGAAGGCACGCAGTCGCTCAACATCCCGGCGCAGAACTTTGAAGTCAAACCGGTGAACCAACCCAACGACCAGTGGGAGACCATGGCCCCCACCGAGATCGAGAAGACCGGCACCCAGATTGACCAAGCCCTGGCGAACCTGAAGGACGCCATGGCCGACACCCAGACGACCATTGAATACAAAGGTGCACAACTGGCCGGCAAGGGCACGCTCAAGGTTCGCGACCGCCGCACCTTTAGCCTGGAGTGGTACCAACCGAAGACCGAAGCCCGCACCCACCGTGCCATTGGCAACGGCCAAAAGCGCGTGGGCAGCGACGGTGGTGAGTTTGAGCCGCTGGCCGCCTTTGGGAACACGAAATCCGCGCCGCTGAAGCTGGACACCCTAGCCGACCAGATGCCGACGATCGTTTCGTCGGTGTTTGCGCAGGATCAGCTGCCGTGGGCGGCAACCCTGAAGGCCCTGGAAGCCGACCCCGCCTTCACCACCACGATGGAGACGACCACCGCCCGCATCCAGGATAAGGATCGGAAGATCGTGCGCATTGTGGCCGAGCGCAAAACGGGTTCGCCGGTGACCTACGAATTTGTGATTGACGGCGAGCGCTGGCTGCCGGTGACCCTGCGCAGCGTGGCGAAGTTCGAGGACGGCACCGAAAGCAAGTTCATGTGGACGGCCCGGTGGGCGTTCGGCGGCGCGTACGAAGACAAGGAGTTCGCGCTCCCCGCCCCGACCAAGATCGCCAACTAACCGTTCAGCGTCAGGATATTGATTTCGGGCGGGCAGAAGGCTCGCACGCGCGGCCCGGTGGTGCCCACCCCACAGCTCACAAAGAGCGGATTGGGCGCGCTGGGATAGAACCCCCGGATGTATTGCCGCGCCCCCTTGGGGGTGTGGAAGGAGATTTGCCCCGGCAGGCACACTTGGCCGCCGTGGCTGTGCCCGCTGACCACCAAGCTAGGGGCGCCCTGCAGGTCTTCGCTCGGGTCCGGTTCGTGCAGCATGGCCAGCACGTTGCGGTCGTACTTGCGCGGTAGTGAATCGGGTCGCCACCGGTTCATCAGCGCGTCATCCACGCCCCACAGGCTGATCCCTTCGATCTCCTGCACTTCATTGCGCAGCAGGGGCACGGGGGAGGCCTGGAGGTAGGCCACCACTTCGTGGGCGCGGAACGCCCAGTACTCGTGGTTGCCCAGCACTTGGTAGCACGGGATTCCGGTGTCGCGGAGCCGGCCCATCACGGTGGTGATGTGCTGCGGCGTCTTTTGGTAATGCCGGGAGATGGTGTCGCCGACGACGAGAATGAGGTCGGGCTTTTCCTGGGCGGCGAGTTCAATCGCGCGGAGGGCCAGGGCCTCGGCGGCGTCCTGGTCCACGTGCAGGTCGGTGAGGAGCGCCACCCGCAGGCCGTGGGCATCCCAGCGGGGCAAAGTGAGGGCTTGATGACGCACGCGCAGGCGATCGACTTCGCCCAGCTGCCAAAACCCGACCCCTGCAGCCGCAGCGGTGCCGATGGCAGCGCCCTTGAGGAACTTGCGCCGCGAAATCTTCATCCTGTACCCCCTAACGCTGACCTCGGCGGAATCGTGTCCGTGCCTGAGTGCGACTGGGGCCGATGCCGGGGGTAACGTCTGGCCACGGGTGACCGCATGAGCCAATCACGATACGAAGAGACCATTGAGACCGATTTTCGATCGCGGATGGATTACAGCGGGTATTTGCGGCTAGACCGCATCCTGGCCGCCCAGGAGCCGCTGAGCAACCCTGAGCATCACGACGAGATGCTGTTCATCATCCAGCACCAGACCTCGGAGCTGTGGATGAAGCTGGCGGTGCACGAGTTGCGGGCGGCGGTGGCGCACGTGCAGGCCGATGAGCTTTCGCCGTGCTTTAAGATCTTGGCGCGGGTGAAGCAGGTCCAGCGGATGCTGTTTGAACAGTGGGCGGTGCTGGAAACGCTTACCCCCAGCGAGTACGTACAGTTCCGAAATGTGCTGGGCGCGGCGAGCGGGTTCCAGAGCCACCAGTTCCGGATGATCGAGTTCTACTTTGGCAACAAGGATGCCCGTTCGATTAGGGTCTTTGCTAACCATGAGGTGGAATACGCGGAGTTACAGCGCTTGTTGAACGCCCCCAGCCTGTACGACGAGTTCCTGATCTACCTCTCGAGGCACGGGTTTGATGTGCCAGCGGAGTCCGTGAATCGAGATTGGAGCCAGCCCTACACCCCGCAGCCGGGGGTGATCCAGGTGTTCAAGCAGATTTACGACAACCCCCACGAGCACTGGGACGCCTACGAAATGTGCGAAAAGCTGGTGGACGTGGAGGAGCAGTTCTTGCTGTGGCGATTCCGACATGTCAAGACGGTGGAGCGGATTATTGGCTTCAAAACGGGTACCGGCGGGAGTAGCGGGGTGCCCTTTTTGCGGCGCGGGGTGGATATCCGCCTCTTCCCTGAACTCTGGGATGTCCGAACGGAGATCGGCCGATGAATTTGGACTTAGCGCTGTCAGGACTGGGCAACGGGCCGCTGGACGAGGGGCTCATCCGGGCTCATATTGCGCCGCTCTTTTCGCGCGTGCTGGCGCGGCAGGAGATCTATCTCGCCAATCACTCCCTCGGCCGCCCGCTTGACCAGCTGGTTGACTCGGTGGCGTCGGCCTTGGATGCCTGGTATGGCACGATGGACGAAGCCTGGAGCGGGGGCGCGTGGATGGGTGCCCTGACCGAATACCGGCGGTGCATCAGCGACCTCATCGGCCTGGATGACCCCCGGGGGGTGGTGCCCAAGACGAGCGCCGGCCAGGGCCTGCGGGCGGTGCTTAATGCCTTTCCTCAAGATCGGCCGTTGCGCGTGGTGGCCACGCGGGGCGAGTTTGACAGCCTCGATTTCATCCTGAAAGCCTACGGCGACGCGGGCCGCGCCGAAGTCACCTGGGTGGACGCGCGCGGACTCGACGGCACCGTGCCGATCTACGACGGGGCGGATGTGGCCGCCGCCATCACTCCCGGCTGCGACCTCGTGGTGGTGAGTCAGGTGATCTTCAGCACGGGGCAAGTGCTGCCCAACCTCACCCAAGTGGTGCAATCCGCTCATCAAGTGGGCGCCAAAGTCTTGCTCGACACCTATCACAGTGCGGGGGTCTTCCCCTTCTCGGTCCGCGACTTGGATGTGGACTTTGCCGTCGGCGGGTGCTACAAGTATCTGCGCGGGGGGCCGGGGGCGTGCTGGCTGGCGATTCATCCGCGCCATCAGGAGACCATGCGGACTCTGGATACGGGCTGGTTTGCCAAGCGAGACGTCTTTAGTTACCACCGCGCTGAACCCACCGAGCCCCCCTTTGCCGTGCGGGCCACGGGCGGCGATGGCTGGCTGGAAAGCACCCCGCCCATCCTCACCTACTACCAGGCCTTGCCGGGCTTGCGGTTCACGCTCGCCCTGGGGGTGGACCGCATCCGTGCCTACAGTCTCCAGCAGCTCAGCTTCCTCCGCCAGCACCTCAAGGCCGCCGGCATCCCCCATCACGCCCCGGCGAATACCGCGAATTGGGGCGGCTACGCCTTGGTCCCGCACGCGGACACCAGCGAGCTCGTCCAGCGACTCAAGGCGCACGGCGTCAACACGGACGCGCGGGGCGGGCACGTGCGGTTCGGGCCGGATCTCCTCAACACGAGCGACGAGTTGGCCCGCGCCGTCGAGGTTCTCAAAGCTCAGTTCTAGGGCCATACTTAGAGGCATGTGGTGTCTGCTTGCCCTCTCACTTGCCCAAAGTGAGCCGCGGCCCGCACCGGTCAAGTCTCCGCACGTCGTTCTTTTCTTAGTAGATGACCTCGGCTGGCAAGACACCTCCTTGAGCTTCGGGGTGCCGGAGAAGCTGATGGGCCGGCAAGTGCGCACCCCGCAAGTTGCCGCTCTCGCCCAGCGCGGGCTTGCCATCCGTCAGGGCTACAGCGCCTGCACCGTTTGCACGCCCTCACGGGTTTCCATCCTCACGGGCCAGCACCCCGCCCGCAACCGCATCACCTCGTGGGTTTCCGCCCCCGGCCAGGACACGGGCGAGAAGTATCCCGGCCTCACCTTGCCCACTTGGGAAACCGGCGGATTCCAGCCCGGCACCACCCCCACGCTCGCCGAAGTCTTCAAGTCGGCGGGCTATCGCACCGTCCAAATTGGCAAAGCCCACTTTGCGGGCAAGGGCACGGCCGGGGCCAACCCGACCAACTTAGGGTTCGATCGCACTATTGGTGGTAGCAGTGCCGGGCACCCTAGCAGCTTCTACGGCACCGAGAATTTTGCCCGCCGCCCGGATGGCACCACTCCTCCGCCCGTGCACGATGTCCCGAACCTGGAGGCCTACCACGGGCAAGACATCTATCTCGAAGAAGCCCTCGCCAAAGAGGCGGTGAAGGAGATCGACACCTCGCTGCAGGCGGGGCGCCGCATGTTCATTTGGTACGCCCCGTTTGCCGTGCACACGCCCATCCAGGCCAATAGACGACTGCTGGAGCACTACGAAGGCATGAACCCCACCGAGGCTGCCTACGCGACCATGATGGAGAGCGTGGACAATGCCATAGGGGAGGTGCTGGGAGCCTTTGCCAAGCACGGCCAGCTTGACCAAACCATTGTGGTCTTCACCAGCGATAACGGTGGCCTTTCGCAAAGCTCGCGGGGTGGTTATCCCAATCTCCACAACCTTCCCCTGCGAAGCGGCAAGGGCTCGGCTTATGAAGGCGGAGTCCGGGTACCGCTGGTGATGGCCGGGCCGAATATTCCCCAGGCGGATTGGGCGAAAGCCGCCCTCGTGGGTACGGATCTGCACGCCACCATGGCCAGCCTGGCCGGCATCAAAGCGGCCCCGGGGGATGGCGAGGACTGGGCGGAACGAATTCAGGCAAACCAGGATTCGGCCCGCACGACCCCGATTGTCTGGCACTTCCCGCACCACCGGGGTTGGGGCGGCCCGGGGTTGGAACCCTACTCGGCCATGCGCCTCGGTGATTTCCGCGTGATCTTCTACTACGGCACCCGGCGGTGGGAGCTTTACAACCTTGCCAATGACCTCGGGGAGACCCGCGACCTCAGCGTCCGCCAACCCGAGCGGCTCAAGGAAATGGGCGACCGCATGCACCAAGAACTCGAGCGGATGAATGCACAATGGCCCGTGGACGAATCCACAGGCCAAGACGTGCGGCCGATCGTGCCTTAGGACAGGCCGGGGTTCAGAGCTTAACCCACTTCGATTTGTCCACGGATTCGTAGATGGCCTGCACAACCGCGGTGCGGCCGGCCGCTTCGGCCGGCGAAATCAGCGGGACATTGTTCCCTTCCAAGTGATCCAAGAACGCGGCAAAGCCCGCCGGGGCCGCCGGTTCGAGGTCGGTTACGGTCTCCCAACGTCCATCCTTGCCGGCCCAGCGCAGTTCATCACCCAAAATGGCGTGGCCCTCGGTCCCTGCAATCTGCAGGCGATACGGGCTGGCTACGTCATCCCATGAGGCCGCCAGAGTCGCAATCACGCCATTCTTAAACTTCAGAATCCCCTCGCCCACTTCGTCGCAACCGGGGTAGCGATCCGTACCGGGAGCGACCGACGCCACCACCTGCTCCACATCGCCAAACATCCACATCAAGAGGTCTACGCCGTGGCTGCCTAGGTCGCCGTAGGCTCCGCATCCGGCCTGCTCTCGCTCCGTCATCCACTTATAATCCGTATCGAACCAGCCGCCCAGCGCCCCGCTGTGGCAGTTGCTCATGCGCGCCCGCGTGATTTGTCCAAAGCGGCCAGATTTCACCCAATGGTTGATGGTCTGCACTTCCGCACTCCCCCGTTGGAAGTAGCCGGTGTGGAACACCGCGTTGTGCTTCTGCAGCAGCTTGGCCAGGGCCTCGGCCGCCTTGCGGCTCGTGCCCAGGGGCTTATCGGCAAAGATCGGCCTTCGGAGCGGGGCCACGAGCGGGATGAGATCCTGGTGGCGCACGGTTTGGCTGACGATGACATAAGCATCCACAGTCTCGTCCTTCAAGAGCTCATCCAGCTCCCGCACCGGCGCATCGAGCTTGCTGGCAATCGTAGCCGCTCGCGTGGCATCCCAATCGAAAACTCCGGCGCAGGTGAAGCCCCGCGCGAAGGCCAAGTCAGAAAATCCCCCCGCGTGGATGTGAGAAACCCCGAGGAACGCAAGCCGCTTGCTCATGCCCGCAGGTTACTCTCTGGCGGGCCTGGTCGCATCCCCCCTATCCAGAGTGTTATGCTAGCGGCATGCTTTCGTTGGCGGAATGCCAGGCCCTCCCTAAAGTCGAACTCCACGTGCACATCGAAGGGAGCATTCGCCCCGAGACCGTTCTCCGGCTCGCCAAGAAGAACGACATTGGCCTTCCCGCTTCCACCGTGGCGGGCCTGCGGGAGTGGTATCGGTTTACGGACTTCCCGCACTTCGTCGAGGTCTATACGTTGCTCTCGCAGTGCATTCAGGAGCCTGAGGACATCGAGTTCATCGTCACCGAGTTCATGGCCGGGCAGGCCGAGCAAAACATCCTCTACACCGAGGCCACCTTTACGGCGGGCACGATCTTCCAGCACGCCGCCATCCCCATTGACGAGCAGATTGACGCCCTGCGCCGTGGGATTACGCATGGGCGGCGAGACCACGGCGTGGACCTCGGGATCATCATGGATTTCGTGCGGCAAGACCTGCCCGAGGACAGCGTCACCATCGCCGAACACGCGGTGGACGCCCACGGGAAGGGCGTGGTCGCCCTGGGCCTGAGCGGGATCGAGGGGGTTGGCCCTGCCGAAGACCACCGCGCCGCCTTCAACTACGCCATGGCGCACGGCCTGCCCATTGTCCCGCACGCCGGAGAAACCCAAGGCGCGGACAGCATCTGGGAAGCGCTGGAACTGACCGAATGCAAGCGCATTGGCCACGGCATTCGATGCCTCGAGGACGACGCCCTGGTGAACGAACTCATCGAGAAGCAAGTGGTGCTGGAGGTGTGTCCCAGCTCCAACATTTGCCTGAACGTGGTGCCAAGTTGGGAAGAACACCCCCTGGCCAAGCTGCGCGACCGGGGCCTGCGGGTGACGCTGAATAGCGACGACCCACCGATGTTCAACACCACGCTGTCCGAGGAGTACCACCGGGCCTCAAAGACCTGGGGCTGGAATGCGGATGTCCTGAAATCCTTGGTGCTGAACGCGGCCAAGGCCACCCTGCAAACCGACGACGAACGCACCGCTTTGCTCGCCCGATTGGTTTAGGCTATTCCCATTCTTCTGGGCCGCGCCAGCGCTCCCACAGGGCGCGCTCGGCCCACTCTTCGCTGAGTTCGGCTCCGCCGCGCTCCAGCGCCAGGTCAATCTGACCGACGTGCCAGCCTTCGTGCCACAGCATGTGGCCGAAGTAGAGCGCGGGATGATCATAGGGGGTTCCGGCCGAATCGGATTCTAATGATGCCGCCAAATAGCTCCGGGCGGCGGCATGGCTCCCTTCCAGGGCTTGCCGCAGCCCGTCCCTGGTCCCATCAAAGGGGAGGCGAGGCCCATTGATGTTTGCGCCCGGGTTCTTGGCGGCGATCTGGCCCAACCAGTACATGCGCACCTCAGAGATATGCTGAAAGTGCTCGCCGACCGTCATGCGCCCCTCCAGCGCACGCAGGGACATGTGATCATCGGAGACGACATCCAGCAAGTCGAGAATCATCGCCTGCTGGCGATCCAATGCGAGAAGAAGACCATCGAGAGCCGACATAAGAATAGTATATTTATGTCTACATTACTAGTGTCAACCCAAAGCCTGGGCGACCTGCTGGAACAGCGGAATCCCGACCAACAAGTTGAACGGGAAGGTCACGGCCAAAGCCGCCGTGAGGTACAGGCTGGGGTTCGCCGAGGGCAGAGCAATGCGCACGGCCGCCGGGGCCGCGATGTAGGACGCACTGGCCGCCATCGCCCCCAAGATGCCCGCCCCGCCATCCGAGAGCCCGCAGTAGTGGCCAATCACCACCCCAATCAAGCCGTTCACCAGGGGCACAAGTGTCGCAAAGAGCCCGATGAACAAGGCGTTGGCCTTGAGTTCGTCCACCCGGCTGGCCGCCACCAAACCCATCTCTAGCAGGAAGATGGTGAGGGCGCCCTTAAAGAGATCGCCAAAAAGGGGTTGCACCTGGGCCATGCCCTCTTTGCCCGTGAGCACGCCGATCAGCACCCCACCCACCAGCAGCACAATGGTCTTGCCCGTGAATAGCTCCCGCACCACCACCCCCACCTTGGCCCCGTCTTTGGCCCGGCCGAGATAGGCCAACGCGAACAGGATCGCGGGGATTTCCAGCAGCGCCACCAGCGCCGGCATGAAACCTTCGAACTTGAGGCCCTGCAAAGTCGCGAAAGACTCGGCGGCAATAAAGGTGACGGCCGAAACGGAACCGTAGTGCGCGGCAAAGCTGGCCGCATTGGCCTTATCCAGCTTGCCGAGCTTGCGCGAGGCGATGTAAGCGATCCATGCCGTGACCAAGCTGACGACAAGCGTGCCCAAAGCAGGCGCCCAGAGTTGTGAAACCGGAGTGACGGAAAGCTCGGCCCCACCCTTAAGCCCAATCGCAAAGAGGAGATAGATGCTGAGCGAGGTGTAGAGCCCCTCGGGGAGTTTGAGGTCGCTTTTGATGAGCGTGGCCAGGAAGCCCAGGGCAAAGGCCAGCACCATGGGCGACAGGAGGTTGGCGGAAATCAGCTCGACCGACAAGGCAGGTTCAGTTTGCCCGATTTGCTGGGGGCGTGTCCGGATTCATGAGAATCCGGACCAAACCGGGAAGTTGTCGCACGAAAGGAGGACATGACCCATTCCGGGAGACTGGTAGTCTAAAGGGAAGGCGCGCGGGTGAGAATGATGAAGACGAAGTTCATTGTGTTGGCAACGGTGGTGGTGTTCGGAGCGGCTCTGGCCATTCCGAACCGGCAAGATCCCCCCGCTGAAAAGGACCACTACACCCTGATGTGGGAAGTGCGCGATGCCATGGGCCTTGCCCGCACCGAAGAGAACGCCAAGGCCGCCGCCATGCTGAAGGCGATGGAAGGCCGGAAGATGGATGAAGACGAACGCGCTGAATGGGCGCGCCTGGCCCGCGTGGTGGCGCTGCGCATGGGCGACACCGCCCGCCTAACCGAACTGCGCAAGTACCCTGACCAGTACGACCCGATCCCCGGTGACCCCGTCACCACCGCCTACAAGCACCTGCTGAGCGGAGAAATTGCCGAGGCGAAGCAGCTTCTGCGGCGACTGCGCCAGAACAGTGGCCTCAACGCCCGCGACGAGCGCCGCGTTTACGAAATGAACGCCCGGATCGCCCGAATTGAGGGCAACATCGCCACCGAACGGCTCAACATCGAGCGGATTGTGGAGCACCTCGCTTTCTGGCCGGCGGCGGGATGCCAGGCTTGCCATGGCCCCATGCGCGGCAACCCCAACTATTCCAGCCTCGATGTGCGCAGCCTGTGGATTACGGAGCGGTACATCGAGATCCTGCGGGATTCCGGCGACGCCCAGGCCATGCGCGACCAAGCCGCCGAAGAACTGGCCCGTGACCCGAAGAGCGACTCCGCCCGGCTCAGGCTGGCCTACGCCACCGCCGCTCTGGGCGACCGTGAGAAGGCGGACCAAATCTTCCTGGAACTGCCGTGGGCGGATGCCCCCGACCGCAACTTGGCGAAGCCCCGCGACATGGGCGTTTTCCCTTAAGGGAGAATGTTGCCCGCCGCGCGGTAAAGCTCGTACCAGTCTTCGCGTTCTAACCGTTTGGTGCAAGCGTCGGCGACTTCGTTCACGCGGCTCGCATTGGTGGTGCCCAGAATCGACTGAATCTGCGCCGGGTGCCGCTGAATCCACGCGATGGCCAGCCCAGTTTTGGTCATCCCGTACTTCTCGCCCATGCGGTCCATCACGGCGTTCAGCTTCGGGAACTTCGGTGAGTCCATGAACACACCCTTGAAAAACCCATATTGGAACGGCGACCATGCTTGCACCGTGATCCGCTTGAGGCGGCAATAATCCAGCACACCCCCATCACGGTCCAGCGAATTCTCGTGGCGCATATTGACGGTAAGGCCCCGGTCGATCATCCCGGTGTGCATCAGGCTCAGCTGGAGCTGGTTGGCCTGGAGCGGCTGGGCGCAGGCGGCTTGCAGAAGCTCAATCTGCCCCGGGTTGAAGTTGCTCACCCCAAAGTGGCGCACCTTGCCGGCCTCATGGAGTTCGTTGAAGGCCTCGGCGACTTCCTCAGGCTCCATGAGGGCGTCCGGCCGGTGGAGGAGAAGGCAATCCAGATAGGGCGTGTTCAGCCGCCCCAAGATCTTGTCCACCGAGTCCATAATGTGCGCCTTCGAGAAGTCAAAGAACCCGGCCCGAATGCCGCATTTGCTTTGGAGAAACAAGTTTTCGCGCGGGATATTTAGTCGCTTCACGCTGGCGGCGAACACCTCCTCGCACGCCCCTCGCCCGTAAATGTCGGCGTGGTCAAAGAAGTTGATTTCGCGCTCCATGGCCGTGCGCACGAATTCGTCAATGGCGTCCGGCTCCATGCGAGCGATGCGCATACAGCCAATGGCAACTTCGCTGACGTCGAGGCCACTTTGGCCGAAGGGGATGCGGTTCATGCGGGCATTCTACTGGTCTGCCGCGCTTTGGGTAACGTCCGTCAAGCCATGGCGTCCCCGATCACCGTTACCGCTCACCTGAAAGCCCCGGTAGACGTGGCCTTTGCCGCGTTCTCCGACTGGGAGCGATTGAGCCGAGTGATGTTCGAGGCACTCTTCTTTGAGTTCGAGTCGGAGCACCATGAGGGTGCGGGGGTGAAGTGGCGGATGATTGCCGGCGATGCGCAAAGCCCGACCTCGGCGGTGCACGAGATCATTGAGTATCAGGCGCCCAACCGCTTTGTGATGACCTCGGACGATCAATCCTCATTGGAGACGATGGCCTTTGACTTTCGATCGGTGAACGGCGGGACCGAAGTGGTGTTTGTGATGTCGCCCCAACCAAAAGGTTGCTTGATCACGGCGCTCGCTCCGCTCATGCGAGGGGCCATTCGCAAGGCCATGGCGGACGACCTTCAGCGCCTGGCCCACGAGGTGGAAGAAGAGCACATGCGAGCCATGGGCCTGTAGCTATTCGCCGGGCAGGTACAATCGTGGCTGAACCCGTGGGGGCTTAGCTCAGCTGGGAGAGCACCTGCTTTGCAAGCAGGGGGTCAGGGGTTCGAATCCCCTAGCCTCCACCACATGATGTCCCAGCGACCCCTTCTCCTGGGAAAGCGCTTGGCGATTCGCTTGGACGGCTTTCGAAAGCCAGCAGCGAAGAGTCGTATACTATTTGCAGGTTTAAATCGTGACGCCCAAAGCTCCGGCAAGACTTATTGGTTACTTTGCCCCTCGCGCGCCCGTTTGTGTGCTTTTCAGAAGGGGCCCCACAAAATTTACGCAGATGGTTTTGTGGCACACGGATACGGATGTCTTCGTTCCCGGGCAGTGGATCAGAGGAGTGGTACATGACGTTACGATGACTTCCGACGGGAAGTACGCCGCGATAGAAATCATGCGAGATGACCAACATGTGACGGTCTGTCGTCCACCGTACTTCACTGCCCTCGAAGTAGTGGAAAGTCCGCTATGTATGAATGGCACCCTGATTTTCGAGGACCGCCTTTACATCCGTGAGTCGAGAGTCTACGCTGAAAATGCCTGCCCCCTAGAGCGCCTTGCTACTAGTCCTCGAACCATTTCTCCTGATCGCTACACCTACGAATACTTGCGGCAAGAATATAAGCGCCGATGGGTCATTGATGCGAGGAAAGGTGCGGCCTTTGGAAGGGATCAGCGCAAACGCGAAGTTTTGTTCAAAGACGGCAAAGTGTACGATTTTGAGGGCGATAATCTCAGGGTCTTGTACGACAGTAACCCATCCACATTTGAGTCCATTCCGGCACCGGATTGGGCCAAGCAGTGGTAAAGGATGCCTCACTGCTTCCTGAGTCCAACTAGATTTCTCCGCGACCCCACGATAAGGCGAACATGCTGACCGAGCTCTTGGACCGGCCCCTACTTGTCTTCGCAGGCCGTGAAGAATGCCTATCTCTCCCGCAACCCCTGCCGCGTAACAATCGGCACGTATCCCGCCTCGAGGCCGGGCGGAGGAGAGACCACCAGCGCCGGGTCGATGCTGGCTAGCTTGCCGACCGTGGGCGCGGGCAAGTAGTTTCGTGACCGATTCCAGCTCCGGTGCAGCAGCACCACTCGGCGCTGCAGTTGCTCCCGCTCGGCGGGAGTGAGGTCCGCGTTCATGAGGGCCGGCTGGTCCGCAAAGCGATACCACGAATAGGTGATCTCGCTCCCATCGCCCAGCGTGCGCGTGAAGGGCCCGGCCACCGGCCCGGGCTTCTTCCAGGTCGAATCCGCCTCTACGGGCGTGACGTAGGGTTCCGTGATGCGCTGCGGCTTGGGGAACTGAGCTTGCCTCAGGCCCGTCTCGCGCGGCACCTCAAACACATCCACCGCTTTCCACATCTGCTTACCGTTGTCCGTTTTCACCAAACGGTAAAACTCGGGCAGAGTCCACATCCCATCTTGCGGCGCCGACTGCCCCAAGACCGAGCGATTCCACTCAATCCCGTAGGTCAGCTCGTCCAGCGCCACGGGCTTGGCGTAGGCCGCCCAATCCACCTCGGCCGCTTGATCGCGCGGCTGCCCTGGGATGTAGATCCGCCACGTGGAGTACCCCCCGCCCTTGAAGGTGTGCATCGCCAAAGAGGAGGCCCCGATGCCACCATTCACCGCCGGTCCACCCTGGAACCACCTCGCCACCGAGTTCCGCAGGGCCGACTTGTCGTACACTGTCATGCGGTGAATGAGGGGGGATTCTCCCTGCGCCGCCCCCGGAAAGTGAGTTGGGGCGATCCGCGCGTACATGGTGCCGTCGGCCGCCGCCGAGACCATCGCCGGCACGTGCTGCGTTTCCATTTGCACGGCCCGGTTCGGCTCCGAGGGCCGCGAATCGAGGAACAACCCCGCCAGGGAGGGGTTCTCCGCCGAGGCTTTGGACCAGAAGTAGGGGGTGAAGAACGCCACCGGCCCCTTGAAGTTCGCGGTGTTCAAGAAAAGGGTCCAGGCATGGTTCCCCGTCGGCACGGACTTGCCGGCGGTTTGGGCTTTTGGCTCGGTGAGCGGCAAAGGCAGATAACCATAACCGAACAGCTCGCCCCGCGTCCCTTGCTTCAGGTTCAGGCCATCGGGTGGCCAGATCACCCACGGGCTCAGCTGCGCCACCCCGTAGAGCCCGGTCGGGTTCTTCCAATCGCGCCCCTTGCCCGCGCCGGGGCCGTTCGCCCATTCGGCAAAGTTGAGCGTCACCCCACCCATGATGAACTTGGGGGTCTCGGTGGCAAACCGCGTGTCGCGCCACCAGCCCAGCCCACCTTCAATGTCGGTGTAGTGGTCTTTGGGGCCCTCGCCTTCGAACTGCGGGAACATCCAAGTGCCAAACAGGCCGCTTTGGAACGCGTTGCCCGGGTAGTTCTGCTGCAGCGGCCAGGCCGCCACGTACATGGAGAAGCCCGCGTTGTACTTGCGGTCGACCCGCTCGTGCGGCACGATGAGGTAGCCCGCCATCTCCGTCGGCACCGGCGTATTCACCGTTTGGTGAGGAAGGGCGGCCAGCGCCAGGAGTTGCAGGATCATCGCGCAGCCTCGTCCATCAGTTTCACCATCGCCCGGCCCATGGCATCGCCAATCAGGAAGTAGGTTTCTCCGTTTTGGTTCCAGTGGTAGCCCTGGTCACTTGGGGACTGATCGGGGGAGCGCCAAAACCCGCGCGTACCCACAAAGGCCACATTGCCTTCAAATTCCGGCTGCTCGGCCACGGCGGCTTGGGCCTTCATCAGGGCCAGGGCGCGCTCGTTGGTCTCTTCCCTGCCGCCCATGCCGGTTTCGGCGATGACAAAGGGCATCCCGATCGCCTTCAAATCCCGCCGGACATCCCCGATGAAATTCGCCATGTTCGTTTGGTATTCGGCCACATAGTCCCCGTTGATCCGGTCATTCCAACCCTGGTGCCAGCCGAATCCGCTGATGACAAAGCGCCGGCCCTTCCACTGCGGAAAGTTGGTTTCGGCATCGGCCATCGCCTTCTTTGCGCCCCGGATCATCTCGGTGTAGGTGGGGCCAACGGTGCCCCCCGAACTCGGCGGACGGAAGTCCACCGCCAAGCTCCTTCCACCCCACGCCAGCTTAATGAGGAGGACAGGCTCCTCCAGCGCATCCCCCACCACGTGGCCAAAGCCGAGCTCAGGGCCAATGGTGTCCTTGCCTGCCCCGTAGCCGACCGTGAGATTGCCCTTCCGGTCGAAGTAGTCGATGAAGACATCATCGCGCACGCGCCATTCACCGTCGGAGTCCTTGAGTCGACGATATAGCGGGGGCGCCCCGGGGGCCGAAACCACGTACTCCAGGCTGCCCTTGCCGCCGTTGCGCTCGGGGTTGGCGGCAATGAATCCGTGCCCCACCATGTTCGATTGCCCGGCCAGGATGAACACGCGCACCGGTGGCTCCTGGGCGGGCGCGGCAGAAACCAGGAGGGCAAGGGCCAGGGAGGTCATGGTGCCCCCAAATATACCGAGGTGGGGCCCGAAACTTGAATTCGGTGTACGTCATCTGTTTGGCAGCACAAAGTTGGCAGCACAGAGGATGGCGCAAACCCCAGAATTGAATACATCAAAAATCGCAACCATCGCTTAACACAGCCCCGGCACAATAGCCGGGTGACAGCTTCGCGACGTGATTTCCTTAAGGCAGCGGCCACAGTCGGCTCGTCGGCCTTCCTCCATGACGCCATAACTAGCACCATCTTGCGGGCGGCCCACATTGCCCCAGATCCCGGCACCACATTCCACGATGCCGAACACGTTGTCATCCTGATGCAGGAGAACCGGTCGTTCGACCACGCCTACGGCTGTCTCCGGGGCGTGCGCGGTTACCGTGACCCCCGCCCCTTCGAACTCCCCAGCGGCCACAGCGTGTGGATGCAAGCCGACGACGACGGCAGCATCGTGCCGCCGTTCCGCCTGGAAATGGACAAGACCAAGATCACTTGGATGGGTGGCACGCCGCACTCGTGGCCCGACCAAGTGGACGCGCGGAACGCTGGCAAGTACGACAAGTGGCTTCAGGCTAAGCGGCGGGGCGACAACTTCCCGATGACGATGGGCTACTTCACCCGGGAAGATATCCCCTTCTATTACGCTCTCGCGGACTGCTTCACGATCTTTGATTACGCCTTCTGCTCGTCGCTCACTGGCACCACGCCCAACCGGCTCTACCTCTGGTCGGGCACGGTGCGCGAATCCGCCGACCACCCCGCCCGCGTCCTCAACTCGGATACGGACTACGAAGACGAAGCCAGCTGGACCACCTACCCCGAACGCCTGCAAAGCCACGGCATCTCATGGAAGGTCTACCAAAACGAACTCTCGCTCGGCACCGGATTTGATGGAGAGCACGACGCCTGGCTGGCCAACTTCACCGACAACCCGCTGGAGTGGATGAGCCAGTACCGCGTGCGATTCTCACCCAAGCGCCGCGAGTTTGTGAAGAAGGAAATCGAGCGACTGGAAGCCATCATCGCCAAGGGCGAGGGGAACGAAGCCCAACTCACGGCCCACGCCAAGATGGTGGAGAACTACAAGAAGGAGGCGAGCATCTACAGCGAGGAAGCCTGGCAAGCGCTGGACCCCCGCGAACGCGACCTGCACCAGCGCGGTTTTGCCGACAACGCCGGCGACCCGGACTACCGCACCATCGTGGAATACACCTACGATGACAACGGCACCGCCCGCACCACCATGGTGCCGAAGGGCGACGTGCTCCACCAATTCCGCAAGGACGTAGAAGCCGGCGAACTCCCGGCCGTGTCGTGGTTAGTGCCACCCGAGCGGTTCTCCGACCACCCGGGTTCGGCTTGGTTCGGGGCGTGGTTCCTCAGTGAGGCCATCAACATCCTCACGCAAGACCTCGAGGTGTGGAAGAAGACGATCTTCATCCTGTGCTACGACGAAAATGACGGCTTTTTTGACCACATCCCGCCGTTCATTGCCCCGCACCCGGATCGGCCGGAAACGGGCAAGACCTCGAAGGCTATCAACACCGCCGATGAAATCGCCATCTCCCGGGATCGCGAGCACTCCATTGGCCTGGGCTATCGGTGCCCCCTCGTCATTGCCTCGCCGTGGACGCGGGGCGGGGCGGTGAACTCCCAGATCACCGACCACACCTCTATCCTCATGTTCCTGGAGCAGTGGCTGGCCGGCAAGGGCAAGGATGTGCCGGAAACGAATATCAGTAAGTGGCGGCGCACCGTGTGCGGAGATTTGACCTCGGCCTTCCGTCCGTTTGACGGCGAGAAAGTCGAGTTGCCGGAATTCCTGGATCGGGACGACACGATCGAGCGGATTCACAAGGCGCGGTTCCAAGACAACCCGGGCCCGGCGCCCCGGCTCACTGCCGACGCGGCCAGTGCGGCGGCAGTGGCCGCCCTGCAGGAACCCGGCACGCGCCCTTCGTGCCCGCTGCCTTACGAACTAGAAGCCAACATCGCGGTGGGAGCCAACGGCGCGGAACTGACCCTGCACGCGGGTAACCAGCGCCTGGGGGCCAAGGCCGCTGGGGGTGCCTTTATGGCGTATTCCTACGGTCCGGAGTTTGTCTCCCGCGCCTATGCCGTGGTGCCGGGAGATACCTTCACCGACGTGCTCCCGGTGGGTGACGAGGTGCATGTGCGTATTGATGGACCCAACGGCTTCTTGCGGCAGCTGAAGTCGAAGGGTACGCCCGGGTTCTCCGCGACGGCGCGGGCCGAAGGGGACCACCTGGTGCTAGAGATTCAAAATCCGGGTTCCGGGCCGCTGGAAGTCAAGCTCCTCGACGAATCCTATGGGCAGGCTTTGCCAACGGTTCGGGTGCCGGCGCAGGGCCAGCAAGCTGTCACGATTTCTACGGCCAAAAGCGCCCAGTGGTACGACGTGAGCGTTTCCGCCGGTGCGGCGATGTATCGCTTTGCCGGGCGGGTCGAAACGGGACGCTGGACGACGTCGGACCCTGCGATGTAGCGGGACACTTGCCAGCTTGAGGCTGCCTATGCGGATTTGGGCTTCCGACCCTTGACCACCCAGGCACCTCCGCCGACCACCGCCAATCCCAAGACTGCCAAGCCCCAAGCGAGGCGGGAAGGGCGGTGCTGCAATGCCGCCAGGGTCTCGGCTTCCGGGATCTCGCCGTTCCATGCATAGTTCACAGTGCCGAGTTCGCGATCGCGTTGGTCAATCACTGGAGTGCCGTGCGGGATCGCTTTGAAGGCAATGGCGGCGGCGGAAGGCTCAATCACGGTCAATCGCTCCAGCTTTCCGTTGGATTTGAAGTTCTCCTTGCGCCAGGTGTCGCCTTGCTTTGTGAACGTTACGGTGAGGAACGGGGCCGGGGAACTCTGATTTACAATGTAGCCCACCGCGTTGCCCATGGCATCTTTCGTCAACGTGATCTTGTAGAGCGGCACTTCTTGGCCGTTGACCATCACCATCCGCTGCTCGTGCGCGGCTTTGATGGTTGCTAAGAGCTCGGTTTCACCCGCCAGAATAGCCATGTCAATCGGCGACAACAGCGTGTTAGAGGTAAGCAAGTCAGCCACTCGCAAGGAACCGTTTGATTGAACGAACTCCACCGTCCCATTGCGCTGCACTTCACCTTGGATAAGTCGGGGTTCTGTGCCCAAATGGGTCCAGGTGGCCGCGCCGCCGTACTTCACGACTTCGCCCGCACTCACCACGGAGAGCGTGCCCTCCGCGCGCGTGCCTTCTTGGCTGAGACGGGAGTATTGAGAGCGAAGCTGATCACCCGACTCCTTGAGTTGCGCTTCCGTTTGGCCGTACTTCCGGAAGAGATCCAGATCGGCCTGGACGCCTTGCTCCACATCCCACCCGGTGGGTTTGGCGACCACCGTGACTCGGTATTCGGCGGCTTGCACTTGGGCCAAACACAGCATGAGAGCAGCGACGGCAACAGACTTGTTCATGAATTCTTCCCTCCTCGCTTTTTAGTTAGTTTGGCGAGGTTTCTCTAGAAGATTATCGTTCTTCCTGAAAAAAAAATGCCAGTAGACATCAGTATCCTATTCTTTTCCTTCGCTCGATACGAAGGAAGCGAATCCCCTTAGCTAAGGTCGACCAGCAGGCCTTCTTCGCCGTAGAAGCCTTCGCCGTCCGCCTGGATCATGCCGCCGTACTTCTGCACGAAGAACTCAAAGAGCGCATCATTGGCCTCGAACCCCTCTTCTGTGATGTCGCCCAGAAGCTGGCAACAGATCACAAACCGGGTTTGGCCGAGATGGGCCGTCACCTGGGCTTTGGCGGGGCCGTCGTCCACGTCCTCCATTTCGCCGATGAACTCCTCAATCTCCTCGGCGGCCATGGAATCCGGCGCATCATTCACATTCAGCTCCACCAGGATCGGTTGATTTGAAGGGTTGTAATGGTATTCGAACCCCTCCCACGGCACCTCGTGCCGGGCATCGTCGGTCTCAAACCGCGCCCCCGCCACCACCTTCTTGACCTCGCTCTCAACTTCCGCCAAAGTCGGAATCGTCTCCGACGTACAGAACACACGCATGTAGTAGCCCATTACTAACCTCCTCTGTTCTGGGAGAAGATAACCCAAAGCTCAGTCGTTACGCAAGTTGTAGCCGCTAGTCACCACCACATCCTCCACCACTGTCTCCGCCGCAACTGTGTGAGCCCTCCGCTCCGTGGTCGCTGCCTCCACCCCCGCAAGCGGAGCCGCCGCATCCTGAGTCCACCCACTGACTCCCGCGAGTCCTCCGGCCCAAACTCATCGGAAGCTTGTATACGTTGCCCCCAGGAATCTGGGTGATCTCATCAATGGCAAAGAGAATGGGGAGCCGCGAAGGATGCTTCGGGTTAATCCCTTCTTCAGTACAAGCCAAGATCATGGTTTCTTCCAAACTCAAACTCGCCGCGCCGGACGAGGTCGAGCTCGCCGTGGGCGTGTGATGAAAGTAGCGCCCAAATGCTCCTGCACAGAACCTTGTGTACTCTCTCGTATCAAGAATGAACTCATGCCAAAGGGCATCAACGACCTTTGAAGGCATGGGCACCACCTTATTGCGAGCGGAATGGGCAATAAGGAAATACTGCCTCAGTGCCGCAGCAACAAGATCGAAATGTGAGGCCGGAATAGTTGGATACTGACTCTTGATTTTCTCAAGGATGTAGTAAGGGAAAGAGTATTGTCTTACAAAGGCCACTCGACGATCTACAGCGCGCCTTCGCAGGGCGAGTATGACTATGAGCGTCACGATTGCCGCTACGAATCCGAGGGCGATCTCTTTCACGATTGGACTGTCCTCATCCACTACTACCTCGCCCAGGACGTCACCGTTGCGGTACGACTATTTGGCTAGCTACTCACACCAAGCCCAACGCACCCAGCCACTCCCGCAAGGGTGCCACCCCGGCAAAGCGGTGGGCGTGGATCCCATACCTTCGGCGGCCTCCTTACACCCGCTCTTTCTTGGCGGCTTTCCAAGCGGCGATGGCCCTGGAGAGGTGCGAGCGGCGGAACCCCCGCCCCGACATCAGCCGCGCAAAGTCCGCCGCATGGTCGAAATGCTGAAGCTGATAGTGGTAGTAGTTGATGTATTCCAAGATCGCCAGCACCACCAAGATCGTGGCGGCAATGAGGCTGCCGGGCCACGCGGGCAGGGTCTGCGCGGCTTCCATGCCGGTCAAGACCAAGGCGACGAGGATGAGCGCCAGCGACGGCCAGCGCGCCGCATCCAGCCGGGACACCCAGGTCCGCTCGGTCGCGCGGTTCCCTTCCAGCCCGTCCACCACCATCTTCCAGGCGATAGTGCCGACCACGAGCAGGAATGAGGTGGTCACCATGGCCGCGATCATCGCCGGGCGGATGACCCCTGCCGGGTCTGCCAGCACCGCCACGCATGCGATGAGCGGCACCATGACCACGTTGGCCGCCTCCATCTTGTAGTACGGCCGCAGCCGCCGGAGCAACTTGGCCCGGGCGGTGGATTCGGTAGAAGCTGGTGCGGACGTGGACATGGCGAGAGCCCGTAGTTTAAGTTACGGGATCGCGGGGCCGAAGGTTGCTACGGCTAGGCTTCTCGCAGCGCGAATTGTGCCGCCAACGTGTCCGCGATACGATGGGCTATTCTTGATCTATGCCAACCCAAGAGCCGAATGAAGGTGGAGTTTATTCTCACTTCATCGGGTCGCTACGTTTCCTTTCGGAAGAGGAAGGAGGGCGCATCAACCCGCCCTTTCAAGGCTATTTCCCGCAGTTCAAGTATAAGAATCAGGTCGAGCTCAGTGATTGGCTCGTCAAACCCTGGTTCTTTGACCAATCGGGCCAGTATTACGAGCGTGGCGACCTGGTACCCCTGGAAGTGAGTGCGAGCTTCTACATTTTGGACCCAGAGCTGAGGGTCTCAGTGCACCAGAAGATTTGTCAGGTAGGAGTTGAGTTTGTACTTCGTGAGGGGAGTCGTATAACTGCCCACGGAGTCGTTACAAAGGTGACAGGCCTCTTCGATCCTGAGTAAGACCAGATCTTAACGCTTACAGTCGGTCGTTACCAAAGTCTTCTTTTCGCGAATTACGGTTTAGACACGTTGCAGCCTGTTACAAGTGCCCCATGTACCCCACCACTCGGTAGCGGGCCACAACTTCCACGTAATCTTCAATGAGCGCAAGGCACTCGTCCAAATCACGATAGGCGTAGGGCCCTTCCGTGCGCAGGGCGGCATCCTGCAGGCTCGTCGGCAGCATCACGTTTTGCCGCAGGGCCTCAAAATCGTAGCGATCGGCCAGGGGCTTGCACTCCGCGCGAGACATGGTGCGGCCCGTCCCGTGGCTCAACGAATTCAGGATCTCGTCGACGCGCTCAGTAGCCTTCACGAGGGCCACATCACCGCTCATGTGCGAAGGAATCACACAAAGATCACCAGGCTGCACATACACTGATCCCTTGCGGATGATGGCACCCCCATCGGGCAAGACTTCATAAGTGTTGTGAGGGAGATCAAGTATCAACTCTTGCGGGCCAAAGACAGACTCGATTTCCCTGTGGATGGCCGCTCGGTTCGCTGCGGCCCATTCCACCACTCGGTTGAATTCTTCGTCGAAGGCCGCAGGCCGGTCTATGAGGTCGTCCACGTGCCCAGACTCGTTTCGAGACCCCGTGTGAACTAGGAAGTGGAGTTCATCCCCCTCATACGGCGCAAGGGCATCGAGGAAGTGGTTGCCACCCCCAAGGTCACCTAACTGACCTTTGTTGGCCCTCAGCCGATCCGCCAACTCGTCCCACTTTGCCCGACTGAGTGCTGACGTCGGCACCCGCGAACGAAGGAGCCGCATCCCGCAACCGCAATCGGAAATCGCATAGCGCCGCCAGTCGGGCTGCCGCGTGAGTACCGCCGTACCCGTGGGCAATGGGGATTTGCCGGGGCAGGCATCGGGGAGGAACACCACCGTATCCGCATCTAGCCCCCAGGGCAACCAAGAGTAAAGCTTGCCCAGGTTCTCAGCCGATAGATTGATGATTTGCATTGAGGTCAGCCTCTGGCTTGCCCTATCTCTTGCCCCTTAGTCTTCTAGCGGCGGGAATTGCGCTGCCAGCTTGGGGAACTGCGCATGCACCGTGTTCGGGTCAAATTCTGTGCCCCGGGGCGTGTCGTCGGCATTGCCGTCGGCCGTGTCGCGGGGGTCGTCTTCCACCCCGCGCTCTTCCAGTACATCTATCACCACGTATTCCAGCAGTTCGTTGTCAAACTCGTCGTCCTCCCCGCCGTAGAACTGGCCCAAATCATCCGGTGAACTCAGCGCGATGTCGTACGCCGCCTTGCCGTGCCCAATGATCCACGAGCGGAAATAGTGGAACGCATCGTCGCTCATCCACCAGCCCTGAGAGCGGCCCATGACGAATCCGGCGCCCCAGATTTCCCACCGATTGAGCTCGATGAGGGCCTCGGAATAGGCGCGGCCAAAGTCCATGAGCTCTTCGGTGCTGAGCGGCGTGAGTTCCGCAAAAAGGCGATCCGGGTCGCCGCCCGCCGCGTGGATGAGTGCCCAGTGCTTGTCCGTCATGCCTGGCATTGTGGAGAGTGCATGCCCGGCGAATCAAGCCCCTCGTTTTGGGGTCAATACCCTTCCCACATCGCGTCGTCGGCGGCAAAGTCTTGGAGGAGGGCGGCACGGCTGGCCAACAGCGGGGCCAGGGTCGGCCAGTCTTCGGGTTGACCGAGGGAGAAGTCCTCAGGCGCCTCACCCCGGGCCATGCGCTCGGCGGCGGGCACCCAGCGGTCGGCCAGGGCGCGCATCCCCTCGCGGGGATGCTTGATCGTCTGGGCCGAAACATAGTCCGTCGGCAGGTCGCCGCAGATCACCCACCAGCCCAAGCAAGCCAATTTCGCCCTGAACAGGCATATCGTGCTATCATTTCCACGATCCGAATCGAACCTCCAGCCTTTTCAAGACTAAACTACATCTACCACGCCCAACCACGACGAGTCCCTAAACACTTCACCCACACTGGAAACAATTGACGCAATGAACAGTGCCGAATCATTCTATGCCTCATTACGGACCTTTGCACAGGCAGTCAACCAGAAACTAAGCCAGACCACAATCGGCGAACCCGAAGATCAACTACGGGGACCGTTTGAAGTTCTTGTCAACGCCATCTCACAGGCACTGAACTACAATCTGATATGCGTCGGCGAGACGTCACTCCCAGACCGACTTGGGCGCCCTGACTTTGCAATACATCTCGATAGTGCCTTGGTTGGCTACATAGAGTTAAAGGCTCCAGGCAGTGGCGCCAATCAGCAGCATTTTAGAGGCCATAATCGTGAGCAATTCAAGAGATTCGCGGCAATCCCAAACATCCTCTACACAGATGGCGATGAGTGGGCCATTTATCGCAACGGTGAATTGGTTGGCAGCATAGTTAGACTTAATGGCTCCATTACCAATATGGGTGCTGCTGCTGTTACACAAGTGGATGCGGTAGCATTGCTTTCTCTTTTTCGAGACTACCTAACCTGGGAACCTTTAGTGCCCACCGATAGCAAAGGGCGAGTGGACTTGCGACAATTCGCCTCCTTACTCGCACCTATCACTGGCATGCTTAGAAATGATGTAGCCGAGGCCCTTACCCATACGAGCTCACCAATAGTACAGCTTGCCTCTGATTGGCGTCAGCTTCTCTTTCCTGACGCATCTGACAGTCAATTTGCTGACTCATATGCACAAACCGTTGCATTCGCACTTTTGCTTGGCCGGAGCGAAGGTGCTAATCCGCTTACATTAGTATCAGCAAAGGACGCCCTTGCCACTCAGCACAGTTTACTTTCTAGGGCCTTGGAAGTTTTGACGGACCCGGAAGCTAGATCCGAGATGAAGGCGTCTCTCGATCTACTGCTGAGAATCATCGGTGCTATACCGATCGAAACGTTCGAAGGCTCTCATAATCGATGGATATATTTTTACGAAGACTTCCTGGCAGTCTATGACCCTGCTCTCCGCAGAGATGCAGGAGCATATTATACTCCTATCGAGGTCGTGCGGTGCCAAGTTCGATTGGTTCACGATCTATTGACGACACAGCTCGGAAAGCCAAAGGGTTTTGCCGACCCAGATGTTTTGACACTAGACCCTGCAACGGGTACGGGCACATACTTGCTAGGCGTGATTGACCATGCACTCAAAACTGTTGAGGCCAAAGAAGGGCTGGGGGCCGTACCGGGCCAGGCAACATCTTTAGCTAATAATCTGTACGGATTCGAGATGATGGTTGGACCCTTCGCAGTGACGGAGTTAAGGGTTAGCCGGGCAATTCGAGATTCCGGAGGCATCCTGCCTAAATCCGGAATGAACATCTATCTTGCCGACACTCTGGAGAGCCCGAATGCAACTCCACACAGCCTCGGCCTATTCTTCAAACCAATTGCAGACCAACATGCAAGAGCCATCGAAGTCAAGAAGTCTGTTCCAGTGATCGTATGTATCGGCAACCCACCATACGATCGCCATCAGGCAGCCACAAACACGAACAAGTCTCGCACTGGCGGCTGGGTGCGCTGGGGTGATAAGCAATCTGAAATAAAGCCAATCTTTCAAGCTTTTACAGTACCTGCCAAGACATCTGGACTTGGAGTGCATGTAAAAAACCTATACAACTTGTATGTCTATTTCTGGAGCTGGGCGATTTGGAAGGTCTTTGAGCAAAGTGATGGGACCGGGCCGGGAGTTATAAGCTATATCAGTGCCTCTAGTTATCTCGACGGAGACGCATTTTGCGGGATGCGGGAGCATTTGCGCCGACAGTGCGATGACATTTGGGTTCTAGATTTGGGAGGTGAGGGCCGTGGAACAAGGCAGGAAGATAATGTTTTTGCGATCCAAACCCCGGTTGCTATCTGTATTGCTTCTCGCGCAGGCAACAGACGTGTTGACAAGCCTGCAAATGTACGGTACGCACGAATAGAGGGCTCAAGGGCTGCCAAGTTGGATGCATTAGATAGTATCACTAGCCTTAACGAGATTAGCTGGGAGGATTGCCCCCAAGATTGGCAGGCGGCGTTTAGGCCAGTCGGCAAAGGTCAGTACTTTACTTGGCCGAGTCTGCTGGATTTGTTTCCTTGGCAGCATTCTGGTGCACAGTTTAAGCGCACGTGGCCAATTTCTTTCGATGTAGCCGTTTTAGCAAGCAGGTGGAATGCACTACTAGCTTCACCCGACAGAGCGAATGCATTCAGAGAAACTCGTGATCGTAAAATCAGTTCTCGCTGCCAAGCTTTGCTAGAGGGTGAATGTACTCCAGTTAAGATCAGTGAGCTGAAAGAGGGATCTCTGCCGCCCAAGGTCCACAGGTATTCATACCGGGCTTTTGACAGACAGTGGGCGTTTGCTGATAGTAGATTTGGGGATTTTTTGCGCCCCGTCTTATGGCGAACACTTTCAGATGCCCAGGTTTTTCTCACCACCCTGACTGGGCAGCCTATCGGAAGAGGGCCAGCTGTTGTGGCAACGTCTCTAGTACCTGATCTACACCATTTCAGAGGTTCATATGGAGCGAAGGACGTCTTACCGCTCTACCGTGACTCCAGGGGCGCGGAGCCGAATGTTCTTCCAGGCCTCTTGGAGTTCTTGAGTTTACAGTACGGCAAGGAGGTCTCCTCCTCAAATTTGCTTGCGTATGTATACGCGATCTTGGCCCAGCCTGGCTACTCCAGTTGCTTTGAAGATGAGCTTGATTCGCGGGAGTTGCGCGTCCCACTCACCAGGCATTCTGAGCTTTTTCACAGCGCAGTTGCACTGGGCGAGAGGCTTTTATGGTTGCATACTTTTGGTGAGCGCTTCGTGCCTGAAGGTTTCAAGAAGGGGGTTGTCCCACAAGGTCAGGCGCGGTGCGTGATTCCAGTAGCTGGCGATGCTCAAGGATATCCCGAGAACTTTGTTTACGATGGAGTTAGTCGGACTTTAAGGGTAGGAGATGGCGAGTTCAGTCCGGTTTCGCCTGATGTTTACGGCTATGAGGTTTCCGGGTTAAAGGTTGTTCATTCATGGTTGAGCTATCGCTCAAAGTCGGGTGCAGGGAAGAAGTCGTCGCCCCTAGACGATATTCGTTCCGAAGTCTGGAAAAGTTCCTACACCACTGAGTTATTGGAACTCCTTTGGTTACTGGAGGCGACTGTTGAGCAAAACAAGAAGCAGGCAGAATTATTGGAGGCAGTTCTTGCAGGGGGTTGCTTAGAGGCGAATGAGCTGCCTTCAGTCCCGGATTCGGCGCGGCTTGCGCCAAAGGTGGTCACGGATGAAGTTGAGCAGGGAAGTTTTTTTGCTGACGAATAGGATAACACGCAGAAAGTACTGAGGTCTTGGACGGCTCAGAGAAGGGTTGTTTAAAACATAACTTGACCTTGCGTTCCCCCTTAGCTCTCCAACCGCTCCACGAACAGCGCTTCCAGCTCCGGCCGTGCCTCGCGCAGGCGCTCGTACAGCGTCAGCTGCACCATCGCCCGCACCCGGTTCAGGTCCGCCGGGTCTTCCTCGCCCAGCATAAAGTAGTTATCCCCGCGCAGGTAGTCGGTCAAGAACCGCAGCCCCAGCTCCAGCGCAATCGCCTCCACGGCGTCCACCATCAGGGCAATCTCCTCGCGCTGCGGCGTGGTCGCCGTCGCCAAGAACCCCCGCGCAACCGCCGCGTAAACCTCACGGTCCACCTGCACCTGCCGCAGGTCGCGCTCCTTCTCGCCCGCCACGTTGCACAGGCTGCGCACACAGTCGCCCCAGTCGGCCAGCCAGGTGTAGGGCATCACCGTGTCCAGGTCCACCAGGCTCTTCACTTCCAGCGTCGTCCGGTCGAACAAGAAATTGTCAATCTTGGTATCCCCGTGGATCGCGGTCTTGCGCAGCCACCCCGCGCGCACCCCATCGGCAATCATCAGGGCCTGGCCGCGCGCCTCTTGCACCAGGTCCAGGTAGGGCCGCAGTTCGGTGTCGTAGCGGCGGGCTTCGGCTTCGGCATCGCCAATGTTCGCGCTCAGGCGATATAGATGCTCGGTGGCGCGGCGCACTTCGGCGCTCTCGGGCAGGTAAGGCTCCACCGCATCGGCGTCGCGGTGCATGCCCAGCACCGCATCAAACTGCGCGTAGTAGCCGTAGGTGTCGCGGTAGCCCGGCAGGCTCACATCCATGGCGTGGGCGTCTAGGTCCGAGGTCAGGTCGGCGGCCAGGGCCAGGCCGCGCCCCACTTGCTCGGCCAGCGCCAGTTGGGCCGTCCGCCCGGGCACCTCGCTCAGGCTCTTGAACGTGGTGGAGTTCGGGATCAGCACCATCAGGCGCCACACGTTGGGGATGCCCGCCACCCGGAAATCCAAGCACGAATCGCCATCCAGCGTCGGCACGAGGGTGATGGGGTTCCAGTTGAGTTCGGGGCGCTGCTCGAGGGCAGAAGATTGAGCGCGCAGCCAGCTCACCATCGCGTCCATCACGCGGTCGGGGAAGGCGAAAACGTCGGTGTTCAGGCGCTGCAGCAGGTAGGGCTGGCCGTCTTCGGTCACCACCGAAAACGTGTGCAAATTGATATTGCCGCGCTCGCGGAATCGCTCCACCGTGGCCACCGGCGGGATGCGGAACTGGCTGGCAATGACGCGGGCAACCTCAAGTTCGGCCCCGTTCGCCGGGTCCTCGGTCCACGTCTTTACTACCGCGTGGGTCGCCATTCGCAAGCCGCAATCCATAAGCCTGAGGCTGAATCATACCAACTCCGCACCCGCTGCCTCCGGGCTCGTTAAGTAGGGGAGGTGATTATCCCTGGGATTTGGCCTCGGCGGCAAGCTCTTCCGCCACCCGCCGGTAGGCATCCCGGAACGACATGCCCTCCTCCGTTACGTACCGATTGGCCCGCTCGGCGGCGTAGAGTCCGGGGTCCATTGCCGCCTGCAAACGTACCGCGTCGAACTCAATCCCCGGCACCGCCCGCGCCAGCACCGCGCTCATCCCCGCCACTTCGTCAAAGGCGCGGAACAGGGGCGCTTTGATCTCTTGCAGGTCGCGGTGGTAGCCGCTCGTCATCTTTTGGGTGATCGCCAAAATGTGGCCCAGTTGCGCCGCCACGCCCACACTCTTGGCGCGCAGAAGCTCAAAAACGTCCGGGTTGCGCTTTTGCGGCATGATGCTGGAGCCGGTGGTGAACGCCGCCGGCAGCCGCACAAACGCGAACTCGCTGGTGGCGAACAGGCACAGGTCGGCGGCCAGCCGGCCGTAATCCTGGGCCAGCAAGGTGAGGGCAAAGACGGCTTCGGCCTCGGCCTTGCCCCGACTGAGTTGCGCGGCCGCGTGCGGCCACTGGGTTTCAGCAAAGCCCAAGGCCTGCGTGGTTTGCTCCCGGTCCAGGTTCACGCCCGGGGTGCCGTAGCCCGCCGCCGTGCCCAGGGGGTTTTTGCCGGCCCGGCGCTGGGCAGCTCGGAGTCCCTCGGCGTCATCGCGGATTTCGCTGGCATACGCCCCTGCCCATTCGGCCACCGAACTCGGCATGGCCCGCTGCATGTGGGTGTAGCCGGGCATCTCGACATTGGGGTTGGCTTTGGCCAGTTCGTCCAGGGCTTCGGCCACGGCTTCGGCTTGGTCGGCGGCGGTGGCGAGGGCTTCGCGAAGGTAAAGCCGCAGGGCGGTTAGCACCTGGTCGTTGCGGCTGCGGCCCAGGTGCACGCGTTTGCCGGCCTCCCCCAGGCGTTCGGTCAGGTGGCGTTCCAGGGCGGTGTGGCAGTCTTCGTCGGCCAGTTCCACCACCCATTCTCCCCGCGCATGGCTTGCGCCCAGCTCCGCCAGGCCCCCGCACAAGCCTTCCGCATCCGCAGGCGCCAAGTAACCCTGCAATGCCAGCATCCGCACGTGCGCCTGGCTCGCCTGCACATCATAGGGCACCAGCCGGTTATCCAGGATGTAATCCTCGCCCACGCAGAACGTGAACACCAGTTCGTCCGTGCTTTCGCCTTTATCCCATAGTCTCATCCCTTTTCCCCTCCCGCGAGTTGCCCCGCAAATGCCGCCGCCCAGCGCACATACCACGCCCGTGCCGCCACAATTTCCGACTGCAACACAAATTCATCCAATTGGTGAGATCGTTCGGTTTTGCCGGGGCCACACTTCACCGCCGGGAACCCGCGCATCCACGTCAGGTCGCTCATCGTCGCACTCCCCACCACTCGCGCCTGCGGATTTGTGGCCAGCCCCGCCTGCACAATCGCGTGATTCTCATCTACGGCGTAGGGTTCCAGGCGCTGACTCCTCACCTCCACCCGAGATTTCACCACCGACCGAATGCGCGCAAGCCACTCGTCGTGGCTCATGGTCGGCACACTGCGCACGTCCACCACGGCGCGGGCCTCGGCGGGGATGGCATTGCGGGCCTCACCCGCCTGCACCACCGTCGGCTGGTAGCTGCTCACGCCCAGCCAGGGGTCCTCGGGGCCGCGATCCAGCGTCTGCAGGGCCAACAAATCTTCGGCCAGGGTGTGGATCGGGTTGCGCATCCCCAGCCGCTCGGCGTGGGCGGCGTGGCCGGCGTCGCCTTCCGCCACCAGGTCCAGCACCATCAGCCCCTTTTGCCGCACGGCAATGGTGTGGTCAGTGGGCTCGCCGACAATGCCCCCATCAGGCACCCCAAACTTGCCCAGCACCTCCGGCACGGCCCATTCCGCGCCCCGGCTGGTGGTTTCTTCCTGCGTCGTCAGCAAGAGCACGGCTTCCACCGGCCCGCCCTGCGCGTGGATCTCCAGGAACGCCCCCACCAATGCTGCCACGCTCGCCTTGGCGTCGTTGCTGCCCAGCCCGAAGACTTGGTCACCCTCCACCGTCGGCTGCCAGGGCTCGCGGGTCCACCCCGCCCCGGGGGGCACGGTGTCCAGGTGCGAATTCAAGAGCAGGCGCGGACCCTGGCCCGTGCGGGCGACCACCGTGTGCAAATCCCAGATTTCGGCGGCCACTCCGTAGCCCGCCAGGGTCTGCACCACCAGCTCGGCGGCTCTCCCCTCTTCACCGCTCAAGCTGGGCGTGGCCACCAATGCCAGGTGGAATGCCAAGAGGTCCGCGTCCGTCATCATGAGTGCGAGCCTTCGCGGACGATCAGCGTCCCGCTCCCCTCGTTGGTGAACACTTCCTTCAGCAGGCCGTCATTGGTGTTTTGCCCCACCACGTGCACACGCTCCACGCCGCCTTCCAGCGCCCGGCGGATACTGGCACTCTTGGGCCACATCCCCTCCTGCACGGCCCCGGTGGACTCCAGATCGGCAAGACCCTTGAGGTCCATGAAGCTAATGAGCGAGCTCGGATCCTGAGCGTCGCGGAGGATGCCCGGCGCCCCGGTGAGGAAGACCATCTTGGCTGCCCCGAGCCCGATGGCCAACTCTGCCGCCACGCCGTCGGCATTCAAATTCAGCACCTGCCCCGACTTGGAGACCCCGAGCGGGCTCACCACCGGGATATGCCCGGCGGCCAGGATCGTCTCGATGTAGCTCACCTCCACGCGGTCCACATCCCCCACCAGGCCGTAGTCCACGGGGTTGCCGTGGCGGTCCTTGGTCGGCGGACGCTGGTGGGCCAGGATCATCCCCGCACTCACGCCGCTCACCGCCACCATGCTCATCTGCAGAGCTTGGCCCAGCGCCACGATGTGGGTGGCAACCTCGCCATTCAGGGCCAGAGTCGTTGCCCGCAAGGCGATGGGGTCGGTCACACGGCGGCCTTCGATCTTGATTGGCTCGCCGCCCAGACTTTCCGTCAGCGCCGAAGCTTGCGGCCCGCCCCCGTGCACCAGCACCACGCGCATGCCCAGCCGGTGCAACACGCCCACTTGCTCGATCAGGTCTTTGCCGGCCTGAGGGCCGCCCACAAAGGCTTCGCCCCCCACCTTCACGACAAACGTTTTGCCCTGATAGAGGCTGAGGTACGGCAGTGCGGTGCGCAGGGCGGCGATGGCATCGCTGCGAAGGCTGGAAGCAAGGGCGGATTTAGGCATGAGCAAGCATCTCCATGAGAACGGCTTTTTGAACGTGGAGCCGGTTACCGGCAATGGTCGTGACGGCCGAGCGCGGGCCATCCAGAATCTCGTCGGCCGCCTCGACGTTGCGGCGCAGCGGCAAGCAGTGGAAGAAGCGGGCATCCTTGTGGGCCAACGCGAACCAAGATTCGCGCGCGCACCAATCGCGCAGGTCCGCTTTGGCCTGGGCGTCGGCGTCTGGGTTGCCGTAGTGCGCCGGGCTCGCCCAGCTCTTGGCGTAGAGCACGTGCGCCCCCGCCATGGCGGCATCGCGGTCGTCGGTCACGTTCACCGTGCCCCCACCCTGGGTGGCGGCGGCGTGCACGCGGTTCATTACGGCTTCGGGGAGGTCGTAGCCCTCGGGGCGGCAGATCACCAGGTTCATGCCCCGGCGGGCGGCCATGGTGGCGGTGGCGGCCGGAACCGCGTGGGCCAGAGCCTTGGGATGCCAGGTCCAGCTCAGCACGAACTTGGCGTCCTCCCGGACTTCGTAATCCTCCAGCGCCTTCCACTCCGCCAGGGCTTGGCAGGGGTGATTCGCGGCGCTCTCCAGGTTGATGAGCGGCCCGGGCGTGATGGCATCCAAAAGGTTGAGAAACCGCTCGTCCATATCGGCTTTCAGGTCCGTACCGCCCGCAAAGGCGCGCACGCCCAGGGCGTCGCAGTATTCGCTCAGCACCGGGATGGCCTCGCGGATGTGCTCTGGGTGCGGCCCGTCCATCGTCACGCTGGTGCGGGTTTCCAGCGACCAACTGCCCTGGCCCGGCTGAATGACGAAGCTACTCCCACCCAGTTGCGCCATGCCCGCCTGGAACGAAGCCAGCGTGCGCAGGGAGGGGTTCATAAACAGGAGGCCCAACACCTTGCCTTTAAGATCATCCCGGATCGGGCTTCTTTGCAGCTCGTGGGCGAGGTCCAAGAGGCGGCGGATGGTGGCGTCATCCAGGTGTTGCAGGTCAAGGAAGCGGCGCATCAATTCCACCCCCAGCCCGGCGATTTCAGCCCCGTGGTGTCGTCCAGGCCCGCCAGGCGGTTCATCCACTGCATGGCGCCGCCGCTCGCTCCCTTGGTCAAGTTATCGAGGGCCGAAGTGAGCACGATCTGGTCGCCTTCCCGCACCACTCCCACGCGCACCTGGTTGGTGCCCACCACGTCCTTCACCGAAGGCATCGCGGCACTCGCCGTCACAAATCCACCTCTCGGGGCATACATCTCATTCACCATTTGGATCAATTCATCTTCGCTCGCTGAAGTCTGTGCATCAAGGAAGATCGTGCTCAATATCCCCCGCGCAAAGTTGCCGCTGTGCGGCACAAATCGCACGTCAACCTCCGCCCCGGCCACGCGCCCCAGCAAGGCGCTCATCTCATCGGCGTGGCGGTGGCGCAGCGGGTTGTAGGCCCGCACATTGCCGTGCCGATCCGGGTGGTGGGTGGCGGGTTTGGGTTCGCGGCCGCTGCCGGTGCTCCCCGTGACGGCGCTCACGCGCACATTCGGGCCCACCGCACCCGCCGCCAAAAGCGGGGCGACGGCCAGCGTGACCGACGTGGTGAAGCACCCCGGATGCGCCACTGGCCCGTTCTTGACTTCGGGCAATAGCTCAGGATGCCCGAAGACGAACTTGCCCAGCAACTCCGGCGTCGGGTGCGCGTGGCCGTGCATCTTCTCGTACTGCACCGGCTCTTGGAACCGGAAATCTGCCGACAAATCCACCAAATGGATGTTTTTGCCCATGGCGAGGATTTCTCGGGCTACGCGCGCACTCTCCCCGTGCGGGAGCGCCAGAAACACAAAGGCTTCCGAACCCTCTCCCACCTCGCGCAGCCCATCTTCGGCCCCAACAAAACAAGTCGAACCATATGAGGTCAACAAGTGCGGAAAGACGCTCGCCACCGGCTTCCCCGCCTGCGAACCACTCACCGCCCCTGTCAGCTCAAACTCAGGGTGCAAGGCCAGCAAGCGAAGTAGTTCCCCGCCCACGTAGCCTGTGGCCCCAAACACGTACACCGGCTTCATGAACCCACCCCCGCGCCCAAGCCCAGGGTCTTCATGAGGTGCGCGGCCAGCGCTTCAGATTCCAAGCGCGCGTTCAGCGCCACGCAGCCCGTCGCGGCTTCTACGTTGTCCACGCCCGCGCTATTGTCCGTGCACGGCCCCGTAATGGCGGCCACCGGATAGCCAAAGCGGTCTTGCAGCAACTTCACGCCGCCCCACGCCCCCACAGGGTCGCTGGCGGCCAGCACCAACGCCCCCACGGTGGCCTTGATATCGGCGGCCTCCAGGATCGCGTCCACGCCGTAGTCCCCCATCAGGCCATCGCCCAATTCCAGCACGATCAAATCCGGCGAACCCTCGGCCAACTGCGCCAAAAGCGTCCGCGTGATCGATGCGGCATTCGATCGTTGCGTCGTCACAATGCCAAGCTCCGTAAAGCTCGCGGCCGTGCGCGCCCCCGCGTCCACCATGGCCAGGGTGTCGCGCATCAGGCTCACTCCGGTCACCTTGGCCGCCGCCACCTGCAGCCCTTGCCGCGCAAATTCTTGGATCAAGCTCGCGCAGGCCGCGGTTTTGCCACTGTTCATACAGGTGCCCACAATGGCCAGCACCGGCGGAATCCCCCCGGCAATCTTCTCTCGCAGGGCCCCGGCCTGGCGGCCGATGTTGGCCGGCTCCCCCACGCGCTGACCCAAAAATGGGAATGACAGCACCTGCCCCAGCACTTCGCACTCAAACGGCGGGCCGACTTCCGGCGAAAACGAGGTGCAAACCCCAATCACGCCGCCCATGTTCAGCATTTGCAGCGTGTCGCCAGTCTTGATTTCGCTCGGGATATGCCCCGCGTATCCTTGCAAGGCGCGGCGATGCCCCAGCGCCCCCGCCACCGTGTCACCGGGCTTGAGGTTCGAAAACCGTCCGCTCACCAACTCCAACTGATTGTAGGTGCCCTTGCGCGAAAGGATCCGCACCGCAATCACGTCGCCTTCGCGGCAGGGATATTCATCCCCCACCCGCACGTCGCGGTCCAGGGCGCAGTTGCGAGTCACGCTCGCCACCTTGTCCAGGTGCAGTGGCCTCATGACTGGGCTCGCGCACCCGCACGCGCCGCCAAGATGCTGGGCAGGGCCACCAAGCGGCTAAAGCCCGCCGCGTCCGTCGGGGTCCAGTCCTTCGCCGCCTCGCCGTAGGTGCTCCCGCTCGCCGCCATCAGCGAATAAGGCGAACTCACGCCCTCCACAAACAGGCTGCCCGTGCGCAGGGTCACCACCACCTCACCCGTCACCCGGGTTTGGCTTTGGGTGAGCAGTGCCTCGATATCGCGGCAGGCCGGGTCCAGGAAATGCCCCTCGTGCAGCCAGTCACCGTAATTGCGGGCGGCGGCGTCCTTCATCGCTTGCTGGCGGCCGGTGAGAACCAGCTTCTCCAGTTCGCGGTGAGATTCGATCAGCACCGTTGCGGCAGGGGCCTCGAAAGCCACGCGCCCCTTTACGCCCAGCACGGTGTCGCCCAGGTGCACGCCGCGCCCAATGCCGTAGCTCGCGGCCAGGGCGTCCACATGTTCAATGAGCGCCACCGGCCCCATCGCCACACCGTCCACTTGCGTCGGCTGACCTTCCTTAAAGGTCAAAGTGATCTTGCTTGGCGCTTTGGGGTTGGCAAAGGCGCCCTGCGTGCGCACCCATGCGTGTTCGGGCACTTGGCCGTCGCTCGTCGTGGTTTCGGTGCCGCCGATGGTGACGCCCCACAGGCCGGAGTTGATGGAATAGGCCGCGCCGTGCTTCGGCACCGGCATGCCCAGCCGCTGCAAGTCCTCCACTTGTTGGGAGCGGGAGGGGGTGAGGTCGCGAATCGGCGCGACGATCTCCATTCCCGGTGCCAGCGCCCGCAGCGCGGTCTCGAACCGCACCTGGTCGTTGCCCGCCGCCGTGCAGCCGTGGCCTATCGCCGTCGCGCCCGCTTGGTTGGCAAATTCGGCCACCATCTGCGCTTGTAAGAACCGTTCTGCCCCCACGCAAAGCGGGTACACGCCGCCTCGGCGCACGTTCCCCGCAATCAAAAATCGCAAGGTGGTTGCATAAAATGCAGCCCGCGCATCCACAAAGTGGTGGCTGATGGCCCCGAGCTTCTGCGCCCGCTCGGCCAGGTCTTGGCGTTCGTCATCCGACATCCCGCCCACGTCCACCGTAACCGTGATGACTTCCCACCCCTCGCCGATGAGATGAGGGATGCACCAACTGGTGTCCAAGCCCCCGCTGTAAGCCAGAATGATGCGCTTAGCCACGCTCAACCCCGGGCAAGAGTCGCTTCATCAAAACCGTTTGTGCCCCTGCATCCGGCGTGGCGATGAAGACCGTGTCGTCCCCTGCCACCGTGCCGACCACCTCTTCCCAGCCTTGATTATCGACCTCCAAGGCAAGGCGGGTGGCGCTGCCAATGGTGGTGCGCACCACCAGCATATGCGGCCCGGCGGGCAAAATCGCGACCACGCACGACCGATCTAAACCCAAGGGCAAACTCACGCGGCTGGGCAACACGTAGCGCCCGTTCTGGCGCACCGCGCCCAGGCTCCGCAGGTCGCGCGAAATGCTGCTCTGCGTGGCCGAATAGCCCTGCGCCTTCAGCATCCGCACCAAATCGTCCTGGGCTTTCACTTGCCCCGAAGCCAGGAGCCGCCGGATCACTTCGCGGCGCTGCTCGGATAAAATCGCCATACTATGCTCATTATATGCACATCTTGCAGATTCATGCAACTGTATGCGCAAAAGACCCGACGGCCCCCGACACAAAATCTCATGTCAGTAGGAAACGATTTCGATCCTCCTTCGCGTAATATGCAGAGAATGTTGCGATTTGCTGTCGTTCAGCGCCGTCTCTTGGTGGCCACTCTCGCCGGGGCGTGTCTCGCCCCCTCGTTGGTTTTCGCCCAGGCCGCTCCCAACGGGGCGCCCGTTGAAGTCGTGGACCGCGTCAAGCTGCGGGCCCACATGGAATTCATCGCCAGTGACCTGCTCGAAGGCCGAGACACAGGCTCGCGCGGCTTACAGCTCGCGGCCAAGTACATCGTCAGCCACCTCAAGCAGTGGGGCGTGCAGCCGGGCGGCGTGGACGGCACCTATTTCCACCCGCTCCCAATGACGTCGAGCCGGGTGGTGCCGGACGGTACCAAGGTCAGCGTCAACGGCAAGGCCCTGGTGTACGGCGAAGACTATATCGCCGATACCCAGCCGGGCCAGCTTTCGGGTGACCTCGTTTTTGTGGGGCACGGCTACCGCGTGCCGAACGGCGACAACCCCTACGCCGGGCTTGACCTGAAGGGCAAGACCATCGTGGCCGTGGCGGGCGCGGCCCCGGCGGGTCTGCGCGGCCGACCGGGCACCGACTACGAAACCCCGGCCCTGGTGGCCCGCGCCGAAGGCGCCGCCGGCGTGATCATGCTGGATCGCCGTGCGGGCTCCCCCAACTGGACGCAGCGCCGCAACCGCTCCGAAGCCGGCCAAATGCGGCCCGGACGACCGCAACCGGGCGTTCCCACCCTCAGCCTGGGCCCCGGCGGGGCCACAGCCCTGCTCTCTGGTTCCGGTCTCAATGCCGATGCGCTCATGGGGGCCACGGTAGCCCCGGAACTGCTGAAGACCAAGGCCTTCCGCGCCGAAGTGAGCGCCTCCGTCCAAGTGGATACGCAAGAAAGCGTTTCCCACAACGTCTGCGGGCTCATCCCGGGCACTGACCCCACCCTGAAGGCCGAAACCGTCATCCTGGGCGCGCACTACGACCACATCGGGATGCGGGAAGTGCCGGCCGGCCAAGACGGGATCTTCAACGGGGCGGATGACGACGGTAGCGGCACGGTCGCCCTCCTGAACATCGCCGAAGCCATGGCCAAGAACCCGGTGCAACCCAAGCGCTCCGTTCTCTTCCTCTGGTTCACCGGCGAAGAGCGCGGCTTGCTTGGTTCGCGAGAGTTCGTCGCCAACCCGACGGTGGACCTGAGCAAGGCGGCCGCCATGTTCAACATCGACATGATTGGGCGGAGCAAGGAAACCAGCTCCGACATCCCTGCCAACGAGAATCTCGCCCGCAAGGGCCAGGTCTATCTCATCGGGCCGAATGTGTTCAGCCCGGCACTCAGCGCCCTGATGAACCGCGTGAACAACAGCTATCAGAAGCTCAACCTAGACCAGCGGTACGACGACCCGAACGACCCGAACCGCTTCTGGGCGCGCAGCGACCACTACCCGTTCGCCGAAGTCGGGATTCCCGCCGCGTTCTTCTTTAGCGGCGTGCACGAGGACTATCACCAACTGAGTGACCACGTCGAGAAGATCGACTTTGAGCAACTCGAAACCGTGAGCCGGGCGGTGTTAGCGATGCTGTGGGAAGTTGCCAACATCCCCGTTTCTCCCCGGGCGGCGGGCACCACCAACCCGAACGCGCGCGGTTAAACCGGAAGCGCGTGCTCTAACAGAGCTTGCGCTTCCACAAACTCAAGACAGGCCTCGTGGGTCGCATTCAAGACGACCGGCGGGGCCACATCATTTTCCAGAGCCTCCGCCCAGCGCATCACGCTCAGGCACCAGCGGTCACCCGGCCGCAAACCAGGAAATCCGTATTCGGGACGCGGGCTGGTCAGGTCGTTGCCCATCGTGACGGAGAAGGCCAAGAACTCGGCCGTCATCACCGCGCAAACGGTGTGCATGCTCATGTCCTCCGGGCCAGACTCGCAGCAGCCATCGCGCCAGTAGCCCGTCATGGGCATCACCGAGCAACTCTGGAGCGGTTCGCCGAATACGTTACGAGCGGGGCGCCGTGACATATCTCTTAGACGCTCTGGCGAGGCATTCCGGCGACACCAGACCCAAAAAGAATCAACCCCGGGGGAATGCCACCGGGGTTGATGAGAATGATCCTTGCGGACTCGATGCGAGCCGTCAGGACTTGGGGAACTTGCTGATGTACTTGTTCGGATCTTCCTTGAACGGCTCGGGGCAGCCCGCGCAGCAGAAGTAATAGCGAACGCCATCCACGTCTTGGTAGCCCACGGCCTTCTCGGCGCTTTCGACTTCTTGGTCCATCACCGGGCACCAGAGCTTGCCGTCCTTCTTGAAGGCCACCGGTTCTCCACTCGTCCTATAGCCAGACTTCGATGAAGCTTGCTGATCTGCTGATTGATCAGAGCCTGAGGACTTGAGCCCATACTCCCGCTCAAGCTGCGACTGCTTCCATCGCCGCTCTTGCAGGCTCATCTGCTGATCCTGTCTCACCTTATTCTCCAGATTTCGTTTGCAAACAAAGAAAAGGGTGGCCAGAAACCAAAGCAAAATAAAAATGCCCACTTGGCCGACTGTTCGCCAGCCTTGCCACTCTTCTTTCCAAAGTTGCTTCAGCGACTTACCCATCGCTTGATAGTCTATCCAGCATCATGCAGACAAGCAAATCCCGATACTTGAACTGTGAGTCGTCCAGTTACAATATCCAACGACAAAATGCACCGAGCACCTTAAATCTGTACTCGGCGCAGTCTCTTTGAGCCTACATGGTGACTTTTAGGACTTGCCTTGGCCACCAATATACTTTTGGGGATCAGCCTTGAATGGCTCCGGACAACCTTCACAGCAGAAGTAGTAGCGAACGCCGTCCACGTCTTGGTAGCCCACGGCCTTCTCGGCACTTTCCACTTCCGAGTCCATCACCGGGCACCAGAGCTTGCCGTCCTTCTTGAAGGCCACCGGTTCGGCCGTGGCTCCACCTTCGGTCTTGCTGGTCTCGCCCGAGCCCGTCGTGGCGGGCGGAGTCGTCGATTCTTCTGCAGGAGCGGCCGGCGAGCAGCCAAGGAGAGCGGCACCCACAACAAGCGCCAACAAACTACCAATGAATAATTTCATCGTACCTATAATAACAACTCTTCTCCCTCGGGCGTTCCATTCAAGTTCAAAATGAATCGCATGGCCGGTCGCATTGAGGTGAAGGAGTGGGGTCAGTTACCGGATGGCCGGACTGCGCACCTGATCACGCTGACTTTCCCCAACGGCTGCGAGCTCGTGATTTCCGACCTCGGCGGGATCGTCACCAAAATCCAGGTGCCGACCAAGGCCAGCGGCCTGCAAAACATGGTGCTGGATCTGCCCGCGCCCGCCGATTATTTGGCGGCCCGCAGCTACCTCGGTGCGATTGCGGGTCGCTTTGCCAACCGCATTGAAGCCGGGCGGTTCCTGGTAGATGGTGTGGCATACCAGCTCGCCACCAACGACCTGCCCGGTGAGGTTCCGTGCCACCTGCACGGCGGAAACGTAGGTTTTGACCAACGATTGTGGAATGCCGAGCCCTTCTCCGAGGGCGACACGCTAGGCGTGCGCCTGGACTACACCAGCCCCGCCGGCGAGGAGAACTACCCCGGCGAACTTCACGCCACCACCACCTACCGCTGGACGGAAGACGGCACCTGGGAGATCGAGTATGTGGCCACCACCACCGCTCCGACGATGGTGAACCTCACCCAACACTCGTACTTCGATCTCGGTGCGGCGCGCACGGGCCATACGCTTGACCTGCAGTTGCGAGTGGATGCCGAGGCTTACACGCCGTTAGGCACGGACATGATCCCGCGCGGCGAGATCGCCCCGCTGCACGGCACCCCATTGGATTTAAGAAGCACCACCCGTTTGGGCGACCTCTACCAGTCCCCCGACCCCCACGGCCACCTCATCCAAGGCGGCCTAGACCACAACTATGTGCTCAACGGCACCCCCGGCCAAATGCGCAGTGTGGCCTGGCTGACCAACCCCGAATCCGGCGTGGCCATGACCACGAGCACTGACCAAGCGGGGCTACAAATCTACACCAGTGTGGTGCTAGATTGCGGCCCGTGGCGCAAGTATGACGGGGTGTGCCTGGAAGCCCAAAACTTCCCCAACGCCCCGAACGTGCCTTCGTTCCCCAGCGCATGCCTCCGCCCGGGGCAGGTGTATCTGCACCGCACGGAGTACGCCTTCCGCCCGCTGGATTAACCCGCGATGATCTTGGTGATGTCGCCGGCCGGGCGGATCATCTCCGTGAGTTGGCGCACCAGTGCCAGCCTTGCATCCCGAACTTGGGTGTCTTCGGCCATCACCATCGTGGATTCAAAGAACTGATGGATCGGCGTGGAGAGTGCCACGAAGGCCGCCTTCACCGCCATCGCGTCCCGTCGCTCATAGGCTTCGTTGAGTCCCGTCACCGCTTGGGTGGCCTGCTGGCGGAGTTGCTCGCCTTCGGCGCTTCGCAGGTCGGCGGTGCCTTCCGATCCGTTCAGACCCTGCTTCTGCGCCGCCGACCAGAGGTTGAGCGGGCGCGAGAGCGTGCTGAGCAACTCGGGCTCGCCCGCAAGTTCTCGAGCCATGAGCACCCGGAATTGGATGACCAGTGGGTTCAGCAAGTCCTGCCCATCCCCCATTGCCGCATCCAGCCAGTCCGCCGGAATGTCATCCGCGCGCGAACGATACCGCTGCTCCATCAGGGACTTCAACGCCTTGTGCGCGCCCTCGCGGTCCAGTTCCACGCCTTGCGCGGCGTAGGCGGCCAGGGCCGCATCCAAGTGGGATTCGTAGCCGGTGGGCGCCCCGCCATTCTCGGCAATCTCAATCAGGATATTGGCCGCGCGGCGCAGGCCCAGGGGGTCGCTGCTACCGCTGGGGATGCGCCCCAAGCCCAGGAATCCCGCCAATTTATCCATTTGGTCAGCGAGAGTGACGCAAAGCCCCGCCTTCGCCCCCACCGAATCCACCACAAGGTTATTACTGTAGCTGTAGTGGGTGCCAATGGCGTGCGCCACGTCGGCGCTCAATCCATCTCGCTGGGCGTAAACCCCGCCGATGACGCCCTGCAGTTCGTCCATCTCGTCCACCAGGCCCGTGGTGAGGTCGGCCTTGGCGTATCGCCCGGCTAGCTCGGCCACCCCCGCCACGTCGGCGCCGTAGGCCACCTCCGCAAACGTACGCGCCAGGCTGGCCAGTCGGCCCGCCCGCTGTCGGATCGTCCCCAGCTTGGCGTCAAAGTTCATGCCCTGGGTGGCTTCGAGGAACTCATCCAGCGTCCGCCGCTGGTCTTGAATGAAGAAGAACCGCGCATCGTTAAAGCGGGCCCGCAGCACCCACTCGTTGCCCTTGCGCACGTCTTCATCCACCCCGCCTCCGCGAATGGAAATGAACTTGGGCATCAGCCGCCCCGCTTCATCGCGCACCGGGAAGAATCGCTCGTGTTTGGCCATCGTGGTGACCAAGACCGGCTCCGGGAGTTCCAGATACTCATCCGGGAAGCTCCCCTCCAGCGCCTCCGGCCACTCGGTCAAAAATGCGTTCTCCTCCACCAAGTCGCCGCTCAAATCCGGGGTCCCGGAGCACACCGCCTGCGCCCGGTCGGCGATCACCTGCATCCGCACCTGCGGGTCCGGCTCCACCATCCGTGCGCGGAGTTCCCGCACCAGATCCTCCAGGGTTCGCGCCTCGAACGGGTGAGGATGCTCAAACCGGTGCCCCCGGCTCGTCAGCCCCGATGCAATCCCCGCCCACGCGCACGGCACCAGTTCCCCGTCAAACGCGGCCAGAATCCACCGCACCGGCCGCGCAAACCGCACGCTCAGGTCCGCCCAGCGCATCGTCTTCGAGAACGGCACCTTCTCCAGAGCCAAAGGAATCAACTCGCCCAGAATCTCCTGCGTCGGGCGGCCGGGTTCGGTCTTTGTCACCCACACGTACTGGCCGTCGCTCTCGGCCGTGGCAGGATCCACCCCTTGCCCCCGACAAAAACCTTCCAGCGCCTTCGTCGGCTTCCCCTCGGCGTCGTAGGCGGCCCCCACCGCCGGTCCTCGGCTCCGCTTCTCACGGTCCGGCTGCTGCGCCAGCAAACCATCGAAAGCCACAATCAATCGTCGCGGTGTGCCGTACAGCTGCACCCCGTCCACGCCCAGCCCGCGCTCTTCCAACATGCCCTGGATTTCGGCGGCTAAAGCACGGTTCGCCCGGACGATAGAAGACGCCGGAAGCTCCTCGCAACCGATCTCAAGAAGGAAGTGGGGCATGGATTTTCAGTTTACCGAGGCGTACGGTTTGACCTGAGCGCATCGGGTCAAGTAGAATCACCAGGCCCAGAGGAGTTTTGGGCTGGCTTCCCGCCACATTTGGAGGATCAAAACATAGCATGAAGCGAACTCTTTGGCTCGCAGGCCTCGGCCTCGGCCTCGTCGCCGTCGCGCCGGCCCAAGGCTCGTCCTTTGGTTATCCGTCCAACGCGGCCCTTCGCGTTGGCGCGGCTTACCCGCTGGACGGCACCACCCGAAACGTGGTGAACAATTTCATCGGCGTCGGTTTCGACTACTTCCTCGAAAAGTCCCTTTTCGGCGAAGGTGAGACCACCATTTCCATCGACTGGCTTGGCAAGAGCGGTTCGGGTGCCAAGGGTAACGCCTTCCCGATCATGATCAACCAGCGGTTCTACAACGGTCCGGAACTGGAAGCCGGCGGCGGTCGCACCTATTGGTTCGCCGGCGCGGGTGTGGCCATCATGGACATCACCAGCTCCGACACCGTGTGGGCCATTCGTGGCGGCGTGGGCAAGGAGTTTGGTCCGAACATCTTCGGTGAACTCACGTTCATCTACAGCGACGATGCCGCCGGCGCCCGCGCCACCAGCATCGGTGCTTACGTCGGCTACCGGTTCTAATCCCCCGGTCACCAAAAACAAGAACCCCCGGCCTCTTAGAGACCGAGGGGTTTTTCGTTGCCCAATGAAGGGCTTACCAGCCGCGCGTGGCCAGTTGATCTTCAGGCTTAAGCGAGGAGATGTTGATGCCCACCATCGGTTCGCCCAGGTTCTTGCTAATCTCAGCCAGCTTCTTGGCGTCGTTGTAGAACACCACCGAATCCACAATCGCCTGTGCGCGTCGGGCCGGGTCGCCGCTCTTAAAGATGCCGCTACCCACAAACACCGTTTCCGCACCCAGCTTCATCATCAGGGCCGCGTCGGCCGGGGTGGCAATGCCGCCCGCGCTGAAGTTCGGCACCGGCAGCTTGCCCGTGCGATGCACTTCGCGGATGAGTTCCAGCGGGGCTTGGTGATCCTTGGCCAGCTTGAATAGCTCGTCCTCGCGGGCGGCCTGCACCTGACGGATCTCCTTCATGATCGTGCGCATGTGCCACACGGCGTGCACCACGTCGCCCGTCCCGGCTTCGCCCTTGGTGCGGATCATGGCCGCGCCTTCGCCGCAGCGGCGCAGGGCTTCCCCCAGGTTGCGCGCACCGCACACAAACGGCACCGTGAAGGCGTGCTTGTCCACGTGGTTCTCTTCGTCCGCCGGGGTCAGCACTTCGCTTTCGTCAATAAAGTCCACTTCCAGCGCCTGCAGGATTTCGGCTTCGACAAAGTGACCGATGCGGCACTTGGCCATCACCGGGATGTCCACCGCTTCCTTGATGGCCAAAATCATCTCCGGATCGCTCATGCGGGCCACGCCCCCGTCGCGCCGGATATCGGCCGGCACGCGCTCCAGCGCCATCACCGCGACAGCCTGTGCATCTTCCGCAATTCGTGCCTGTTCCGGGGTCGTGACGTCCATGATCACGCCGCCCTTCAGCATCTCGGCCAGGCCGACCTTCTCGCGCCAGGTCTTGGCCGCATTGACTACGCCGTTGTTGCTCATCGCCTTGACCTACGAGTATACGGAGCGGGGAAACGCGCCGACCGGGACAACCGTACAACCTACGGGGATGAATCGGGACGAAAGGTCGCTACGTTGGTGGGAAATCTTTGGGGACGAGTGGCGCAGCCGCCAGATGCCCGGGTTCTTGCATCCCGATGAACACGACCCGAACCTGATGTGGGCGGAAGTGCGCCCCCACCGCGACGCCCTCGGCATTTACGTGGAAGAGGAGATGGCGCAGTGCGTCTATCGCCTGCACCCCGAACCCCCCGCCATGCTCGCGCCGATGGCGGGCTACCTGGGCCAGCATCGGGCGGATATCGAGCGCGCCTTTGGCGGCTCGCTCAACTGGGTGCCGGGCGTGGTTTCTTTTGGGATCGAGACTCCGGCGCTCGGCACCGGGTGGGCTTCGCCGGTGATTGAATGGAACGAGCTGGTGGACGCCCTGGTGGATCAGTACGCGGCCCTGCGAGATGCCCTGGCCGTGCCGATCTGCCTTCCGGAGCCTGTGCGGGCGTACTCGGTGACCCAGTGGCCCGTACAATAGCCGCATGAGCCGCGCCCGCGCCCTGGAACTCAGCGCCGGGTGTGCCGCCACCCCGCGCGAGATTGAGCGCGTGGCCCGGGAGGTGGGACCGGAATTGGCCGCCTGGGCGTTCACCCAGTGGACGCTGCGGACTAAGGCGGAACGCAAATTCCCCCTCGGCCACGATTGGTACCTGGACCGCGACGGCCTGGAGATGGCCAGCTCCCTGCCGGTGGCGGCCTGGCACGCTTCGCTATTCCCCACCGGGATGCCGGTGGCGGATATCGGCTGCGGGCTGGGGGCAGACCTCATTGCCCTCGCCCGGCGCGGCCCCGCCGAGGGCTGGGAAGCCGACCGCACCCGGGCCGAGTACGCCGCGCACAACGTCCAAGTGGCAGGGGTGCAAGCCACCGTCACGCCCGGCCTCTGCGAACCCGGCGCCACGTACGAAGGTCTCTGGATGGACCCCATGCGGCGCGGCGGCCACGACCTCCGCCCCGACCCCCACCTCTTCATCCCTCACGCCGAAGCCTTCGCCGTCAAGCTTTCGCCCTTGATGCCCGACGCCGAACTCCAAGCCCTGGCGCCCGGCGTCAGGTTCGTCAGCTACGAGGGGGCGTGCCTGGAAGCCGTCTTGGGCTCCATGTTCGAGGGCGTCGCCGCCTACCACATCGAGAGCGGTGAAACGCTAACCCAGACCCCCGACCCCGCCACCACCGGGGAGCCCGGCGCGCACATCTATGAACTCGACCCCGCTGCCGTGCGCGCCCACGCCCGCGGCCACTGGGGGCTCACCCAACTGGGAGACCACCCGGGCTTTCTCACCGGCGGAGCCGTGCCGCCTTCGCCCTGGCTCAAAGCCTTCCGGGTCATCCAAGCCTTCAACCCGAAGAAATCCCCCGGGCCGGTGCAGGCCATCAAGAAGCGCGGACCTACGCCCGCGCCGGAAACCCTCGCCCGGCAATGGGGGCACGACACAAAAGGCCCCGTGGCCCTTTTGTGGACCACGGGGCGCCGAGTGCAAGCCGTTCTGGCCGAACGTCTCGATTAGTTCGGGACGGTCGAGCCCTCGAGGTTGCCGCCCTTCTCCAGGAAGTCCTCGCCCATCAGCTTCTTGACGATGGTCACTTGGTTCACCTTGTACTTGCGGGCGCGGGGGGCAATCACATTGCACTCGATCTGCTCGTCGTGGTTGAACTGCGGGCCACCCTCGGTCCACATCGCCTTGGTGGTGCGCAGCCACTTCGAGTCGTCGCGCTCCGGCGTGTCCATCTTGAAGTGAGCGCCTCGGCTCTCGTTGCGCAGCAGTGCCCCGCCCACAATCGCCTTGCTCATCTCCACCATGTGCTGCACGCTGCGCACGTAGGGGGTGGCCTGGTTCGTCCAAGTGCCGCCGTCCACCACCGCGCAGTTCTTGGCGCGCTGGGTCAGGTCATCCAGGATGCCGCGAGCCTTCTCCAGGTCGCTCTGTAGCCGCCAAATGCCGCAGTAGTTCCACATCGTGTCGGCCAGCTCGGCCTGAAGTTGGTAGGGGTTCTCCTTGCCGTTCGGGTTGGCCAGGCCGGCATAGTGCGATTCGTGACGCTGACGGGCGTCGCTGATCCACTTGCTGTCCAGGCTCGCCGCGTCGGTGTCCATCTCGCGCAGATAAGCCGTGATGCCCTGGGCGGTGAGTTCGCCGCCGGTCAAGCACGAAAGCAGCGCGTTAGCGCCCAAGCGGTTCGCCCCGTGGTACTGATAATCCGCTTCGCCGGCGGCATACAGGCCCGGGATGCTCGTCATCTGGTTGCGCGGGCTGTCCAGGTTCAGCGTGGCGCCATCGGTGCCCTTTTCGTAGTCCACCCACAGGCCGCCCATGGTGTAGTGCACGGCCGGGTAGATGCGCATCGGCTGCGTCACCGGGTCTTCGCGCATGAACTTCTCGTAGATCTCCAACACGCCGCCCAGCTTGTCCATGATGAGTTCACGGGACATGCCGCGCTCGCGGTGCAGGTGCGAAATGTCGAGGTACACCTGCTGGCGACCCTTCACCCCGCGTCCCATGCGGCACACGCAGTAGATGATGAAGCTGACAATGTCGCGCGAAAGCAGGTTGCCGTAAACCGGGTCAAGCTCTTCGCACACGTACCAGCGGTCAGATTCCGGGATATCCGACGGCGTACGTGCGTCCATCGGGTCACGCGGCACCCACACGCGGCCGCCTTCGCCGCGCACCGATTCGCTCATCAGCCGGCACTTGTCTTCGCCCGGGATGGCGGTGGGGTGAATCTGCACCATTTCCGGGTTGCCGTAGACGGCTCCTTCTTGATAGGCGATGCTCACCGGCTCGCCGGTGTTGATAATGGAGTTCGTCGTCTTGCCGAAGACCACCCCGTTCCCGCCCGAGGCGATGCACACGGCATCCGCCGGGAAGGTTTCAATCTTCATGGTGCGCAGGTCTTGCGCCACGATGCCGCGCGCGCGACCTTTCTCGTCCTTGATAAGCCCGAGGAAGGTCCAGCCTTCAAACTTCTGCACCAGGTTGCTGCTTTCATAGCGGCGCACTTGCTCATCCAGCGCGTAGAGCAGTTGCTGGCCTGTGGTGGCCCCCGCGTAGGCGGTGCGGTGCTTCAGCGTGCCCCCAAACCGGCGGAACGAGAGCAGGCCTTCCGAAGTGCGGTTGAACGGCACGCCCATGCGGTCCAGCAGGTAGATGATGGCGGGCGCGCGCTCGGCCATGCGCATCACCGGCGGCTGGTGGTTCAAAAAGTCGCCGCCCGTAATCGTGTCTTCAAAGTGCAGATAAGGCGAGTCGCCTTCCCCGCGCAGGTTCACCGCCCCGTTGATGCCCCCTTGGGCACACACGCTGTGACTGCGCTTGACGGGGACCAGGCTGAAGAGTTGAACCTTCACCCCCGATTCCGCGAGCTTCATGGAGGTCATCAGGCCGGCGAGGCCCCCTCCAACGACGACGACAGTGCGTTGCGGCATAGTGCTTCTCGGTCTTACGGGCGCATCCGGGTCGGATACGGCAGACCGAGGTCATTCTACCGGGCCCAAACCCGGCAAACATGGAGAACGATCCCTAAAGGCGCGTACCAATGGGGCCGCGCAGGCTCGGCCCGGCTCCGCCGCCCGTTCCGCCGCCCGTGCCACCACCCGTGCTGCGCGGGGGCAAATCTTCTTCATCGATCGCAATGGTGCCGGTCAGGTCTTGGGCGCTCATACGGTCATCGCCCTCGCGGGTGGAAAGCTGAATCTCGCGGGCCATCACGTCATCCCCCACCGAGTTGATGAGGCGCACTTGGCGACCCTGCCCGGTGCTCCGCAAGATGAGCCAGTCGGCTTCCACATCAAAGTCGGCTGCCGGTGCAAACGCCAGCCGCCACGAGGTCGGCGAAATCTGCTGCCGCGCCTGTGGGTTGCCGGTGGCCTTGGCCCGGCGCTGCCCCCGGGCGTAGTTGGTTTCAATCTGCTCGGCTCGAATCGTGATCGGATACTGCCGAAGGTTTCCCGTATCGCGCACCGGGTCCTGCGCCACCGGGTCGGCGCTGGGGGCGGGCCGGTTCTTCGCAATCTCGTCCGGCACCACCGGGGCCAGCGGCGGGATCGGCTCTTCCTTGGCCGGCGGACTGTTCTTGGGCCGCACCAGCATCTGCACGTTGGTGCCGAAAATTGCGCGGCGCTCCCGTCGAAAAATCGTCACCCGCCCGGCCTGCACGTTAGCATCCGGACCCCAGTACCGCACATTGCCGATGCACGTGATCACCTGGGTTTCGGTGTTCTGCTCGATGCGGTCGGCCCGCACGATGACTTCGCCGTCCGTTGCCCGCGCCCGCGAGTGGATGTACACCCGGCCGCGCAGGTCCGTGCGCTCCGCTTGGATCGTCCAGTCGCGACGGGTGGCCCCTACGTCCGGGTCTTGCAGCTTGCCCCGGTAGGTGAGCTCTTCCGCCACGCCGACGTTGGTCTTCGTGTTGAACCGGATGGTCTTGGCTTCAATCCGCCCCGGTCCGAACATGCCCTTCACCGGTGTGCGGATGTCCATCGTCCCCTGGCGGCCGTCGTACTTCCCGGTTTCGCTGGTCAGGTCAAAACCCTTGCCTCGCACCCGCATGGCGCCTTGGCCTTCCAGGGTTTCCACCGGCGGGTAATACACGGCACTCGCGGCGGTGAACCCCACCGGAGCCTCGCCGGGGCGCAGGAACTGCCCCTGCTTCACTCCTGCCAGTTCCACCCGCATGCGGTCCTTGGTGACCCCGATGCTGTCCACGGTAGCTTCGGCCACCAGCCGCCCATCCGCGCCGTAGCTGCGAAAAACGCTGTTAGTCATCGTCAGCGTGACGGGGCGCTCGTTCCGGTTGCTCAAGCCGCGGGCCGGGTCTTGGCGCAGAATGTCGCGCACGACCCACACCGCTCCCGTCGCCCCGGCCAGAAGCAGGAGCGACGTGAAGGCTTGACGCCAGCGGAACTTAGTTGAGGGTGACATTCACGGTAGTGAGTTGGCTCGGTTGCGTAATCGTCACCGGCTCCGAACCCGATTGTGCCCCTTTTGTGGCCGTAAGGGTGTAAGTCCCGGCCGGAACCCAGAGCTTGTACCGGCCATTGATATCCGCCGTGGCGGTGCGAATCAGGGTCGTCCCCTGCCGCAATTCCACCGTCGCCAAGGCCCCCGTCGCCGTGGGCTGCACGAGTCCGGTGAGATTGAACGGTAGCGGCGGCGGGTCGCCTCCGCCCACCGGAGACAGCGCCACATCGCCCACATCCACCACGCCTCCCACCGGCGGCGAAACCGGACTGAAGAAGCCATCGAAGAAGCCGGTGGCGGCAATGGTTCCGCGCAAACCGAAGAACACGGCCTGGCTGGCCGGGTCATAAGCCACCTGAGTGAGGATGAACACCCCGCTGGCATCGGTAGTGGCGCTGCGACCCGCGAAGGTCACCGCCCCGCCAGCGATCGCTGCGCCCCCTGACGAACTCACCGCTCGCCCGCGCACACTCACGGTTTCGGGGCCGATATAGAGGTCGCCGAGGTCACGGTTGGCCGTGGCCGCCGTAAACGTAAAGGTCTGGATGACCGGACTGCCCGTACTCGGGCTGTAGGTCACGATCACTTGGTCGGTGCCACTGGGCGCGGGGATCTCGAAGAAGCCGTCAAAGGCATCCGTCGCCACGCTGGTGGTGCCCACGCGCACGCTGGCCACCGGGTTCGGGGGGCCACCCGTGCCCACCCACACCACGCGGCCCGTCAGGGTCACGTTGGTCGGGGCCACGACGCCACCACCCCCGCCGCCTCCGCAGCCCAGGATAATCAGGCCGACAACGAACAGCAGCCACTTGGTGAGGGGGCTCATGTGCTTCACCGCCCCGTCCCCGTGCGCAGGTCAAATTCGTGCGTCTCTTGCGTCGCGCGGAAGGTGTATGTCCCTCCTCTTGGGTAGTACTTGGAGGCTCCCGTGCGGCGGTCCGTCAGGGTCGCGGCTCGGTAGAGCAGCTTGCGCCCGAGCATGAGCTTGTACTCGGTGCCCGGCCGCAGTCCGGTCAAGGTCACCCGGTACGTCTGCGCGCGGCCCGCCCCGCGAATGTCGCGGTAAAGGCTCGGCCCCACCTGCACCTGCAGGCCGCCCGCCAGGGGTGGCATGCCGCTATCCCAGGCCCGGTCAAAGGTATCGGAAGCGCGCCGCGCCTGACCAATGAAGGCCCGGCTACTGTGTCCGCCGCCCATCACCTGCACAATCATCTCCCAGTCGGGTTTGGGCTCGGCGACGTTGCCGCCGGTGCGGGTCCCCGCTCCGAACGACGACGGTGTAAAGGTCATGATCGCACCCTCGGTGCGGTCACACCGCACCCAGAAGGCCGCGCCCCCCGGCACGCTACTCAGCGGCGTGAGCGAGCCCTGATAGATGTTCACATTGTCGCGCCCGAAGCCAAACATCGTCGTCCCAATAATCGTCCCCTGCGCTTGGCTGTAGGTGGCCGGCGCTTCTGTGGTGGTCGTCACGGTAATGCGGCTGAAGGGGATGTCCTCGTTCAGCGGATTCGCCACCATATTCCAGCCGGGTTCCAGCGGGATGGATACAGGCTCGCTGGTGTCGCGCACGCCAAGCACAGTCGTGCTCACCGCGGAACCCAGCGCAAGGTATGCCCCGCGCCCGGCCATCATGCCGCCTTCTTTGGGGAAGAGGTCAAACTGGCCCGTGCTGGGGCTCCAGCGGCCCAGCAGAGTCTGGTTTTCGGCCAGCCCGAGCACCCGGTCGGCGCGGTGCCGATACGGCGTGCCAATGGGCGCGTAAAGCGAGAGCCCAGCGGGCAAAGTGACGCCAATCGGGGCCAGGTCTCCGGCTCCCCGCAGGTCCAGCGCCACCGGGCCGTAGCCCTTGTTGAACAGCCGATCGATCACCTGCACGTTGTCGCGGAACACCTGGATCCGCAGCGGCTGTGCGGGCGTAAAGTTGGCATCCGACACCGTGGTGCCAAAGGCAAACCGCTGCACCGGTATGTCAACCGGCCCGCTCAGGCGGCTGCTGGTTACGCGCACGACGTAGTTGCCCGTGCTGGGCACCCCCCGCACCGTGCCGTAGAGGTTGCGCGGCACGGGCGAAGAGCCCGTCGCAAACGAACCGGCGGGCAAACTCAGCCGCGTCAGCATCCCCGCAAAGGGAACGTCCACCAGCGTGCGATACGGCGTGGTGCCGCTGGTCGCCGGGAAGTTGGGCGCTACCGAACCGTAAGCCCCCGCGATCTCCAGTACGTCATCCTGCACGCTCGTCAGGAACCGGGTGCCGTCCTCGCGCCAATACACGGGGAACGCGCGACCCCCAAACAGGGTCTCGTTCCCGTTGGGTTCCAGTTGAAAAGCGTTGGCCACAATCGCAAAAACGCCGAAGTCGCTGCTGCCCGGGGTCGGGTCGAGCGGGAAGGCTTGGACGTGCAGCTTCGGACCCGGAATCAGGTCACTATCCAGCACGCGTTGCTCTTCAAACCACTGCGCAAAGGTCTTGCCTTCCACCGTGGCGTTGGCGCGGCCCGCCGCCGCATCCAGCGCGACTTGCCCCAGCGCCACCAGGCTGGCTTCGTTGGGGTAGCTGGCCGGGCTGAGCTGATAGCGCGCATTGAACTGCACCAGGAATCCCGGCACCTCGGCCAGCAAGCGATTCCAGGCCGTACCGGCCATCTGGAACCGAAGCAGGAAGATCCCGCCCGTGCTGCCGCCCGCCGGGAGCGGCGTGGAAACCAGATTCGGGGCGATAAAGCGCGGCGCGGCCAGGCTGGGCTGGTTCCACCAGTCGTAGAAGGTGGAGACGTCATAGGCGGCATCGAGCACCGCGTTCACGGCGTCAATGCTTGGACTATTTGGCAACGCCCCCGTGGTGCGGGCTACCTGGATCGTGGCGGCGCGGGCGAGACCTTCCTGGAAGCTGTCAATCGGATACGGCCAGTCCGCTTGGTAGGCCAGCAGCATGCAATGGATGAAGTGGATGCTGGCTGCCGTAGAGTTGTTGTAAACCGGGAACCGGATCTCCGGCCCGTCCGGCGCGTTGGCCACAAAGGCACCCCCCGCCACCGCCGCGCGGTCGGGCAGGTCGGCGTCGTAGTTCCGCACGCGGATCGTTACGTTGCGCAGGGCCGGACCATAAATCGCGTCCATGGTGGCCTTGGCTTGCGTGAACGTGGCCTCCAAGTGCTGCCGATACGAAGTCGGAAACACCCGCGTGCCCGTCGTATCAAATTCAAGGCTCAAATCTCCGGCCCGACCACGCGGCTGAAACGGCAGCTTCACCCCATCCCGGTAAAGCGTGATCGCCACCGGTGACGCCGCAAAGGCCGTGCGCCCCCGGCGCTGAGCCGACGCACTGGCAACGCTTTCCGCACCTAGACGGACGAGGGCCTGGTCAATCTGCGCATCCAGGCTTTGGTTGCGCCCCTGCGCGACCTCCAACGCGAGGCCCTGGGCCCACGCGCCCGTGGCGGCGCCCAACAGCAGGCTGGCCAACCAGAAACGTTTTGATGTCCACATAACTCAGTGCAAGGAAGGACCGAAACCGGCAAAGGTTCGGATGCCGCCGAGAGGATACTCCCGGGAATCAAACGGGTGACGCGCTCGCTCCCCTTCACCATCCCTATGACTAGAACCCGAAGTTGAAGCCGAGTTCGATATCGAACCCGCGCGACTTGAACGCCCCGCTCTGCACAGTGGCATCCCGGCTGACGATATCCTGCCAGCGGTAGCGCACGTTCAGCGCCAGGCTTTCCCAGATTTGGTACTGGTAGGTGAGACTGAAGTCGTTGGTGTCCTGCGGGAGATAGCCCGAGGCGTTGCCCAGCAGGCCGAAGAACGTGAGATTTTGGCGAGGGGCCAGCCGGTAGGTGGACCGCACCTCGCCGTTCCAGATGTCCTGTGCAAACTGGCTTCCACCCCCGCTCAGTAGGCCGCTAAAGGTGGTTTGGAACGTCCATTTCGGATTGAACCGTCCATCTAGCGTCACGTCGAAAGTGGTGGCCTGAGCCGACAAAGCATTGCCGATGAATTCGGTGTTGGTCTGACTCAGCGTGCCGCTCAGGAGGGTGTCGTCGTTGAGCGACCACGTGAGGCCCGCCGAAGCCCCTAACGTGCGCGTGTTGCTGCCAATGTCCCCCCGGCTTTCGCGCTGAAACAGTCCCCCAAAGCCCGTAAGCCCCGGACGGAGATCCATCGTGCCGGAGAGGCTGAGGTTACGGAACCGGTTGGCCCCGCCAATGAAGTTGTTGCCGCTGCCGCCGCTAAATCCGTTACCGCCGTAACCCGCGCCAAAGCCTGAGTTCAGCCCGCCCAGCGAGGCCAACGCCCCGGAGTCGCTATCCGTGTAGTCCAGCCGCAAGGTGCCCGAGGGGTACTTGTAACTCCCTTCCTCGTCGAAGTCGCGGAAGACGTAGCCCACGCTGAGTTGCAGATCGCGACCGTCCCCGGTGGTGCCCACCCGCGTCACCCGGTTGAAGCCGAACGAGCCGGTGGCCGACCACGGCCCCGACATGTTCGTGCGTGCCCGCAGGTTGACCCCGCTCACGGTCGCCGAGGTGCGCTGGGTGCCGGTGCCGCCGGTGAGTGCCTCGTGACTCAGCTCCAGATTCACCGGGAACGCCCCGCCGGAAATTTGGCTCTCCAGGCTCGTGCGCTGGCTACTGTTGTTGGCCGTGAGCCCAGTGGCCGTGCGGCGGTGCCGTACCCCCCAGGGCCGCCCCCCGGATTGCACGTTGAAGTACGCCTCGGCCAGCGTGAGGCGCGAAGCCCGCACCACACTATTCCCACTATTATCAATCGTGAGCGTGGAAATGCGGGTGTTGAGGAAGTTCAGGCCTGCCTCCTGCCCCACATTCGGGCGGTAGGTCAGGCGAGCGTCGGCGGCGCGTTCGTTGCGTTCAAAGCCCACGGTTTCTACGGCCACGTAGCTACTCGGAATATCACGCAACGAAGCCGTCACGCCCCACCGGGCATCTCCCCAGCGCATATCGATGCCGCGCGCCAGGCCGCTCCGGCCCCCGGCCCCTAGTGCCCGGCCGGTGGCCTGCTGAAGGGTGATGTTGCCGCCGGTGCCCAGGGGGATGCGGTAGTCAATGCCGAAGGTTTCCCGGTCGCCCTGCACCGTGGTGGTGGGGCGCGGCGTGTAGAGCACTTCGATGGTCGTGTCGGACGGCATCGTCCGGTTGAAATAGAACACCGCCGGGTTGTCATTGTCACGGCGGTAGTCCACACCTTCCACTTGCAGCACCCCGTCCGCCCGGATCGTGAGGTTGGTGCCCGCCAGGGGTTCGAATTGCAAGAAGTAGGGCGTGCTGGGCGCGCCAAAGCCCTGGAACCTCTCCACCCGCGTGCTCAGGCTGCCGGTGGCGCCCGTGCGCGTGCGTAGCATCGTCACGCCCACCTGCCCGGCCGCGCCAAAGTTGTAGCTCAGGCTGCCGCCTTCCACCGTCCCGCGTGAACCCGTCAAACCGAAGGCTTCGTAGGTCGCCACGATGGAGCTAGACGCCGGCACCACCCGCGCCGCCAAGGACTGGCGATTCACAAACGTGACGCTGCCAACCTCGTAATCGATGATGTAATCCTGGCCCAGCACCAGGTCTTCGTCATCAATGCGGATGCGCTCGCTACCCCGCACAATTTGGCTGGACTGGAGGTAGTACGGGCCTGCCGTGTTATTGCCCGGCACGCTCACGGTGCGCGATTCGCCGCGTACCTCACTCCGCACCACTTGCGCCGAGAACCCAGACGAACGGTACGCCGCATTCACCCCGCGCAGGGTCTTGTCCATCCGCGCAAAGCGATTCGTGTTGGCCAAGGTGCCGCGGACATCGCCCAGGTCCACTTGCCAGTCGCCGTTGCGATAGTTCAGGCTCAGCCGGTCATCTTGGGGGCGGGCCAGACGGTTGTCTTGCACCGTGGCATCGAAGTTGACGAACCCAAAGAGGCTCTGGGCGGAAGCGCGCACCGTGCCCCGGTTCGTAAATCCGCTGTTGCCCAAGCCGCCGTAGTTGGTGCTCTTGAAGGCGTCACGGTCCCCGGTGATCCGGTGGTTGTGATAACCAAACACCCGGAAACCGCTCAGGACCACCTTGGTTTGCAGTTCGCGCACCAGGTCGCGCCACATCCGGTCAATCTCGGACTCTCGCTTGGGCTCCGCCGGGGCGGGGGCTTCGGCAGGCGGCGTCTCCTGCCCGGAGTCCGGCGCGACTTCTTGCGCCGCGACCAGCGTCATGCCCGCCAGCAGGCTCAGGCTAGCGACCGAGTACCGAATCCAATGCATCGATATTGCCACGCGCTTGTTCGACCAATTGCTGCCGGCGCGCGTCCATCGTCTTCGCCACCGACTCTTGTCGGCTTTGGAAATCCTTGAACAAATCAAAAATGCGCCCGGCATTCAGGTTCTCGACCGTGGGAGGGGCCGGCAAGCCCAAGAGGTTCGTCAGCGCTGTCACTTTCGGGTCGTAACTCACCATGAAGGGCGGTACCCCCACCGTGCTGGCCAGGATCCCGGCGTGCAGTCGCATGGCAATCACGGCGTCCATCCGGGTCATCCGCTTTTGCACGTCAATGGGCGATTGCAGGTTCTTGATTTCGGGCACTTTGCCCCCGTTGGCCTTGCCGATGGCGCTGATGACGCTGCGGTCCATGGCGCTATCCATCTCGATCAGCACCGGCATCCATCCGTTGCTGAAAAGGATGCGCGTGAGCTCGGCGAACGTCTCGATCACTGCCTTGCCTTTGTCCTTACCGAACGGGCGCACGCTGATGCCGACCGTCTTCATGCCCGCCACCCCGAACCGGGGCAGATCCTCTTCCACTTGAGGGGCCGGCAACAAAAAGGCCGCGTCGGCGGCCAGGCGAGGCATACCTTTGTAGCCAATCTTGCGGAGTGTATCGGAAGAACCCGGATCACGCACCACCACCGCGTCGGCGAGGTTAAACGCCTTCGCGCTCAGCGTGCGGCCAATCATTCCGTTCAGCGGCCCCACGCCCTGGCCCAGCATCACCACCTTTTTGCCGCGCTTCTTGGCCATGGCCACCAGCTTGTAGTAGTAGGCCACGCTGCGCATGGAGGTGACATCCTGGAAAATGCTGCCGCCCGGGAAGACCAGCGCATCGGTGTCGTCTAGCGCCCGCCCCACTTCGTTGAAGTCCAGCCGGGGGATGCCCCGTACGCCGTAGGCGTTCATCACGCGGTCGGGGCTTCCGCACAGGGTTTGGATTTCGTGGCCCTTGCCGGCGATGCCGTTGAGGAAGCCCAGCAGGATGGCGTCATCACCCAAATTGCCACAGCCGAAGTAACCGGCCAAAAGGAGATTCGCCATAAGTTGTCCTTATTGTGCCTCTTGCCGGATGAACGGACGCAAGGCGACCCACGCGGCCAGCGCGCCGACTACCCCGAGCACCAGACCAACCCCCACCCGGATGACCGTGACCTGGATCGGCGTGTGCAAGTGGCAGAACGTATTGATGATGCTGGCCTGTCCGATGAACCCCGCGAGGATCATGATCTCCGGCGCGAGCTTGCCCTGGCCTTGGGTGCGATGCCGCCACAGCAGCCCCAGTAGCAAGAGCGGGTGCCCGATAAGGAACTCCTTGGTGCGCGGGCGCACGGGGAGCACCGATTCGAGGAGCGAGCGCACGGTCAGCTCCAGTCCACTCACGCCCGCCGGGCCATCGTTTCCTGTGCGGGAAAGCATGAACAGCACCACAAAGCCGCCCGCCATGGACCCCAGCACCGGCCCCCAGCGCATGGGCTCCTTGGCCAGCTCCTTGAGGTTGTAGCGGTCGTGGATGAAGATCACGGCGATGACGATGAGCGGCAGGAAGTGCGCCAGCTTCACGCCCGCAAACTGCTGCAGCTGAATGTAATAGGGCAACCCATTGAGCGTGGTCGCCACCATCAGGCCCGCCGAAATGCAGATGAGCGTAGTGCGTGCGAAGGCGAAGAGCGGGTTTTCACCCTCTCGGCCCCGCAGCAGCGCGTAGGCCACCACCGGGGCGGCCACCGCGACCATGAGCGCAAAGTAACTCTTAGAAACTCCGGCTGCCGCCGCCAGCGTGACCAGCGCCACCAGCACGGCCAGAGCCGTCCGCCAACGCCCCGAAAGCGGCGCAGAGAGGACAAAACCGACCAACGAAAGACCGCCCAAGAAGATCGCCGCCGCCGGGAAGGCCGGGTTCACCACCGGCTCGGCAAAGGCGCGGGGGGCCCGCACGGCCCCTTTCTCGTTCGCTACGCCTCGCGCGATGACCTGCATGGTCGCGCCAAGGTCTTGCATTGGGTTTTCACCGGCCAGCGTCGGCGGACGAAGGAGTAGCCAGCGGATGTTGCGCTCGGCAAACGCCTTGACAAACCGTTCTTTGATGCCGCCGGGAGTCAGCCGGTCAATTTCGGCCTGCTGGATTGAGTGGAGGCGAATGGTGCGCCCCGGAATCTCGCTCACCACCCGGCGGTCGCCCGCGAGGTTGCTGAACTCGATCGTGAGATAAAACATGTCGTGGTCGATCAGCGCTTGGACCAGCGACTCGACCGCGCTGCGTTGGCCCAGCACTTGGTCGCCCAGCGGGAGGTAGTACCGCGCGCCTTTGTCGGCGCTATCGGCAATCACGGCTCGGATATCGCCCGAACTGTATCCCGGGATGTTGGCGTGGCGCGCCACGATTTCGAGCCCCTTGGCTCGGGCCAGCGCCGCGTCGTCGGGGTTAATCCCGCACGGCGTCTCGAGGAGCAGTGCGACATCCGCCGGGGGGATGACGACCGCATTCGGCGTCCACTCCACGGGCTGAACCCCCCGCAGGGCCACCGCAAATTGAAGCCGGTCATAAGTGGACTTGTCGGCGGCCGTGAGGCGGTTGCCGTCCAGCTTCAGACGCCCCGACTGCACCAGATCGTTGAGGCGCTCCTCGTTCAGGGCAATCCCGGTCAGCCCGCTCGTTTTGAGGCGGGAGAGGGCGTCCTCGCGGGTCATCCCCTCGGCGACCGAGAGTTCGTGCACCGCCTTCATCTCCAGCAACATGCCGACGGCGCGGTTGGAGTGCTCGACCGAATGGCGATAGGACAAGGCAGCCAACGCGGCCAGGAACATTAGCCCCCAGGCCAAGACACACCAAATGGGGAGCTTAGTCTTCATCGAACTCTGAAATCGTATCGTACTTCAAGTCTTTGAGGATGGCGTTTCGCCCCCCCAAAACCAACACCGTGGCCATGCCCGCCAAGAACCCACCCGCGTGCGCCCACGTGGCCACGCCCTCTTGCGGCACCAAGAGCTGGGTGGCAAACCAGAACGCTAGTAGCACCCACGCCGGCAGCACAAACGTGCGCCACAAGAACGGAATGATGAGCAGCTTGATGTTGTTGCCGGGGAACAGCAAAAAGTACGCCCCCAGCACGCCCCCGATGGCCCCCGAGGCCCCCAGCACCGGCACCATGCTCTCGGGCGCGGCTTGGATCTGAGCCAGGAACGCCACCACGCCCCAAAACAGATAGAAGAGCGCAAACCGTACGCCGCCCAGGGCCGCTTCCACGCTTGGCCCAAACGCAAAGAGGAACACTACATTGGTGACCATATGCGGCAAGTTCGCATGCAAAAAGATGGAGGTAAAGAGGCGGCTAAGGTCCACCGGGTCGCCCTGGCCACGCAGCACATCCGTGATTTGCCCCGGCCGCATGGCGAGGTCCGCAAAGGCGATGCTGGCCCCCCAAATGCGCCCCTCCCGATCCCAAAAATAGAGCACCGCGATGAGCCCCACCAGCGTGAGCGTGAGAATCGCCCGCTGGCGGAAGATCAAATCATCGCGGATGGGGATCATTTATCTGGCCCAGAAGACACCGTATTGGCCCGTCGGCTCGGGTTCGCCTCTTCGGACGAACGTGCCCTTGCGAGACCCATCCACCGCGTGCGGCACCGCCGCCGGGAACTGATCGGCGCCCCCGAAATCTAAGAACACACCGAGGGACAGAGCTTGTTCCCGCAGGCTGCCCACGGGGGCCGGATTGACATTGCCCAGCGCCGTACCCTGGGCGTTGTAGGTGTCATCCCCTTCGGCGTCGAAGAAGATGCCGATACCGTTCGCATTGCCCGCCCCTAGGCTCAGCGGCGAGGCGGAATAGGCATCCGAGCCCGCGTAATCAAACAGCGCTCCGAGCGAAAAATCGTGCCCGGCCCCTTGGGACATATTGAGGAAGCCGTTATAGGTATCGCGGCCCCCGCCGTCTTCCAAAATCCCAACCGCGAAGTGCGCGGCCGCGCCCTGCACATACCACTGGCCGGTGTACTTGTCGTTGCCCATCTGATCCCACAGCAAGCCCGCGCCCATCCAGTAGCCCACGCCCTGTCCGAACACGCCGCAGGAGTACTCATCGTTGCCGCCCTGGTCCATCAGCACGCCCACGCCCCCAGCCAGGCTGTCGCCGCCCAGGTAATCCCGCCGCACGCCATTGCCCGCACCCTGAGACATGCTCACGTTGTGTTCGCTCGTCTGCGGCGAGGGGAAATCGATCACTTCGTCGTTGGCGATGTAGCGGTCATCGCCAGAGCGATCGAGTAAGAGACCCGCGCCTAACGTTAACCCCACGCCCTGAACCTGCAGAAATCCAGTGTACGTATCGTCACCATCGGCGTCCTCCAAGATGCCCGCGCCCGCCCGGGCAAAGCCCTGCGCATCGGCGTAGGAATCGTAAATGTCCTTCCCGGCCAAATCGCGGAGCAAGCTCACGCCATAAACGGCTCCGCCTAATCCCATGCGGTGAGACCGGTACAAATCGTCGCCTTCTCCATCCAGGAGCATCGCCACGCCCAAGATGGCGCCGCCCGGTCCGGCTTGCGCCCGCGCCGCATTGCGCGAAGTCCATTGGGCAATCTCGGTGGTCGCCAGCGCGGCGTCGCTCAGGTACTTATCGTTCCCGCGCACATCCACCACGATGCTCGCCCAGTTCTGGTCACTCAACGTGGCGGCCGCGTTGATATAGGTGTCGTCGCCGCCAGTGTCCATCACCAGCAGCGTCTCCTTGCCGCCGTGAGTGTCGTTGCCCGCGCCGCTCAGGATGATTGCCCCCCATTTGGTCGGGATTTCCACCCGGAATTGCGCGCTCGGACTCACCGTGCGCAAAAGAAGATGCGCCGCCTCCGTGGCCGCCGCCAAATCCTGCCCGGCCGCGGCCAGGTAGCGCCGATCAACCCGGCGATCCAGTTGCCGGCTGCGCGCCGATTCCACCGGATCGTAAGCTCCCTCCGGTCGGCTTGCCCGCGCGTAGGCCGCCGGGATGTCGTTGATATCCGCCAATGCCGCCGCACGGAACCGGTGGCTCGTCAGCAGCACGTCCAGCACCAGGGCCGTGGCCCGCTGGGCGTCCGCCGGCACTTCATCCAGGCTCGGCACCGTGCCCGTGATCAGGCCTTGTTGGCGGTAGGTGTTCAACATCGCCGCCAGCGCCCCCGGGGCGGCTGCCCGCGTCTTCGCCCCCACAATCGGGTCGCCCAGCAGTTCGCGCCGGGAAGGAATCCCCGCCAGCCGCGACACCACGCTCACCGTCTCCAGCGGATTGCTCACGGTCACCGTCAGGGAGCGCCGGTGCATATCCATCAAGAACGGCGCGTTCCACGGATTGCCCATCAGCCCTTCGTAAATCGGCATCGCAAACTCGCCTTCACGATAGAATGAGAGCATGCTCGGGTCAAAGCGTGCGGTTTGCGTGTTCAGCCCCACCACGCCCAAGGCCGCGTCCCAGTCCGTCAGGCTGGGGGCATTGGCCACCGAGGTCGAAGCAACGAGGGCTAAGGGCAAAGCCAAGGCGGATTTGAGCTTGCGGGCAATCATGGCTTTCTTCGCAGTGGTGTGCGCTGCTCTCACTTTGGCCCAACCGACCCCAGCGGCGCAACGAGAAGGTCTGCTTGCCCCTCCGGCCCCCGTGCCCTTTGGGCGGCCCGAACCGCGCCTGACCACCGAGTATTGGACGCGCACCCGCATTCAATACGACACCCCCCGGCCTAGCGGGCAACTTTTGAACGATGTAGTGGTGGCGGATTTCACGCTTCCCACCGACCGCCTGGGCAAGGTGCCGGTGGTCATTCTGCTGCACTATTGGGGCGCCACCGACCATCGAGTCGAGATGACCATGGCCGACCATCTGGCCCGCCGGGGCATTGCCAGCCTCTCGCTCACCTTGCCGTACCATATGGAGCGTGCCCCCGCTGGCACGCGGAGCGGCGAATTGGCCGTACCCGCCGACCCCGAGGCGCTGCGCCAGGTGATGGCCCAGAGCGTGGCCGATATCCGCCGCGCCTGCGACTGGATCGCCACTCGCCCCGAACTCGATAGCACCCGCATCGGCCTGGGGGGCACCAGCTTAGGGGCCATTGTGGCCTCACTCACCTTTGCGGTGGAGCCTCGCATCCACTCCGTCAGCCTGTTGCTGGGCGGGGCCGATTTGGCCGGGATCTATTGGAACTCCTCCCGCACGGTCGTCCTCCGGAATCGCCTGCGCGACGAAGGCTGGAGCGAAGACCGGCTACGCGAGTATCTCAAGGACATTGAACCCCTGAACTACTTGCAGGCCGATGATCCGCGCCCGATTTTTGTGGTTCGTGCGCGGTTCGATACCGTGGTGCCACCGTTCGCCACCGATCGCCTGCTGGCCGCCATTCCTAACGCCAAAGTCTTGACCTTGGAGACCGGCCACTACGGCGGCGGCCTGGTGTACGACCGGTTGATGAGCACCTTCGCCCGATACTTCGAGACCACCTTTGGCGGCAACGCCTTTCAGCCGCCCAGCAACTTCTTCTCGCCCACTCTGCGCATGGGGGTTCTCGCGGCCGGAGACGAACCCGCCAATTTCTTCGTCGGGCTCGACCTGTGGCGAACCGGGAGCAAAGGCGAGGCCTTTGCCAGCCTGATGGGCACCCCGCAAGGGGTGCGCGGGTTCATTGGCGCGCGCGTGGGGAGCGATATCGGGCTCGGGTTAGTGCTAATCCCCGGCAAGGAGCCGACCTGGGGCGCAATTTGGAACATAGTCTTCTAACCGAATGCACTCGCGCCAACATCGCGGCCGCCTACCTGGAGCTTGCCCGGCCCATCGAAGACGTGCGCGTAGTGCGGCCGGGGCATCCCCTGGTGGTGATGGGACCGGGACAGCCGAGCTTTGCCAACTTCCTAATGGAATTCGACGATGCCGAGGCCCTGGACCGCGCTGAAGCCACCCTGCGCACCATCGAAGTGCCCGCCACCATCTGGGCGTTCCACACGGACGCCGACCGCGCCCCGGACCTGCCGGGCCAGCTGAGAGACCACGGGTTCCGCCGCATGTCGCGCCTGCTGTGCATGGTCGCCGAACCGGAAGCCACTCCCACCGAATCTGATTTCACTTGGGAACAAGCCACCCGTCCTGTTGACCGCGACACCGTGGCCGGCTTTATGGTCCGGCAGTTCTTTGGCCACACCAATCGCCACGCCCAGGCGGGCATCCAGCACGGCACCAGCCGCTCAGTGCATGCCCTCTTCGCGGCCCCCAGCATTGCCCGCATGACCGGCGGCGTAATGATCGTCCGCAGCCCCGGCATGGCGGGGCTTTACTGCCTGTGCGTTCACCCCGACCATCAGGGCAAGGGCCTGGGCGGACGACTGGTGCAGGCGGTGCGACGCGAAGCCCACCCCGACCCCGTGATGCTGCAGTGCGACTCCACCCTCGAACGTTGGTACCAAGCGCTCGGCTTTCGGACTTTTGGTCACGTGGACGCCTACTGCCGCGACCGCTAGGCCCCACACCGCCCCGGCCCGCCCAACCCATAATCCTTTTGAGGATTTCTTATGAAGGTCAGCATCATTGGTGGCGGGGGTCGGGTCGGTTCCGACGCCGCATTTGCACTTCAACTCGGTGGCATCGTTCGAGACATTTGTCTCCTGGACGCCAACGCCGACATGGCGGCGGGCGAAGCCCTGGACCTGCGCCACGGCGCGGCTCTGCGCGGCGGCCAGTTCTTTACCAGCGGCGACTACGACGCCCTGGCCGGTAGTGACTGCGTGGTGATCACCGCTGGTCTGCGCCGCAAGCCGGACGAAAGCCGGCTGGACCTGATCAACCGCAACGTCACCCTGTTCAAGGACATCCTGGCCTCGATGAAGAGCGTCAAGCTCCCCGAGCACGCCACCATCCTGGTGGTCAGCAACCCGGTGGACATCCTGACCCAACTGGCCGTGCAATCGGGCATGGTGGCCGAGCACCAGGTACTGGGCCTCGGTACGGTGCTGGACACCGCACGCTTCCGCAGCCTCATCGCCGACCACTTCCACGTGAACGCGCTGGACGTGAAGGCACTCATCCTGGGTGAGCACGGCGACAGCATGGTGCCGATCTGGAGCAGTGCCACCGTAGGCGGCGTGCCCATCGCGAGCATTCCGGGCTGGGCCGACGACACCGCCGGTGAACTCTTCCAGAAGACGAAGACCAGTGGTGCCGAAGTCATCCGCCAAAAGGGCGGCGCGGGCCGCGCCGTGGGTATCTCCATCCAAGAAGTGGTGGAAGCCATCGCCCTCGACAACGGTCGCGTGCTGCCGGTCAGCGCCCTGCAAAAGGGCACCCTGGGCGTGGAAGGCGTTTGCTACTCCATGCCGACCGTGGTGGGCCGCCGAGGCGCGCACCAGATCTGGGAACCGAAGGTCACCGATGCCGAACGCGAAGGGCTGCACAAGTCCGCGCAAGCGCTGAAGGACACGCTGGCCCAAATCGGCGTCTAAATCCTTTCTCCGCGACACGGAAGCCGAGTTCCCCCGGGAGCTCGGCTTTTTTACTTAAGACATTGCTAAGATTCACGCGCCGAATGTCCCCGTAATCGGTATGTTTGGCCCCTGTTTTCGGGTAACCACACGGCATGTTCGGTTCTCGATGGATCACGGCGGCCGTAGGGATGGCCCTGGCTTCGCTTAGCCTGGCCGCGGATTACAAGCTGACGATCATTCACACCAACGACCTCCACGCCCGCGTGGAACCGGTGGTCATCAGCCGCCAGGAGTACGGCGGCTACGCCCGCCTGGCCACCGCCATCCAAGAAGAACTCGGTGCGGCCGAAAACGCCCTCCTGCTGGATGCCGGGGACGTGTTCCAGGGCACGCTGTACTTCAACGTCTACGGCGGCCTGGCCGACGCGGCGATCATGAACTACATCGGCTACTCGGCCATGGCTGTGGGCAACCACGAGTTCGACCGCGGCGCGCCGACGCTGGCCAAGTTTGCCCAGCAGCTTCAGTTCCCGCTGCTCTCCGCCAACCTGGATGTGGCGGGCGACCTGGACCTGAAGGACTTGATCCGCCCGAGCGTGGTGACCGAAGTGGGCGGCGAGCGCATTGGCATCATCGGCGCGACGACCCCTGACCTGCCCAGCATTAGCGCCATGCCCGAAACCGTCATCATGAAGGACTGGGTGGAGAGCGTGAACAAGGAAGCCGAAGCCCTTACGGCGCGCGGCATCAACAAGATTATCCTGCTCAGCCACAGCGCCTACGAGGTGGACGTGGCCAACGGGCCGAAGCTCCGCCACGTGGACGTGATTGTGGGCGGCCACAGCCACACCCCGCTCGGCGAGTTCGAGAATCCCCTGCCGGGCACCCGCCAACCCGAGGGCAAATACCCCACGGAGCTCAAGGATGTGGACGGCAACCCCCTGCTGGTGGTGCAGGCCTGGGAGTGGGGCAAGATGCTCGGCCGCCTGGAAGTGACGTTTGACGAAAACGGCGTGGTGAAGTCGCACGCGGGCACCCCGCGCCTGATTGACTCCACCGTGGCCGAAGACCCGATCGTCGCCACGATGGTGCAGGCCTTCCGCGTGCCGATCGAAGAGATGATGACCAAGCCGATTGCGACGGCGGAAGAAGCCATCCCGCAGGGAGCGAGCCGCTCTGGTGAGAGTGCCATGGGCAACTTCATCGCGGACGCCATGCTCCACGCCACCAAGGTGAACGGCGTGGTGGCCGCCTTTATGAACGGCGGCGGGGTGCGCGCGGGCTACGAAGCCGGTAATGTCACCTTCGGCACGGCCATCACCGTGCAGCCTTTCGCCAACACCCTGGCTGTGGTGGATGTGACGGGCGCGGAACTGAAATCCATGCTGGAGCACGGCGTGGCTACCTTCCCCGAGGGCAGTGGCGCGCTTCTGCACCCCAGCGCCAACTTCCGGTACGTGGTGGACGTGACTCGCCCGGCCGGGGACCGCGTGGTGGAGGCAACCCTGGATGGTCAAGCCCTGGACATGAGCAAGACGTACCGCATTTGCCTGAACTCGTTCACGGCGGGCGGCGGCGATGCCCACGCTAACCTCAAGACGCGCACGGGCTCGTACTACTACGACACCGGCCTGATTGACGTGGACGCCTCGGTGGAGTACATCAAGAGCTTAGGCGGCACCGTCAAGCCTGTGATGGACGGCCGAATCACCGTCCGGCGCTAAGGGCGGCGCCGGAAAACAAAGAGGCCATCCCGCTCATTGAGTGGCATGGCTTTTTTGCGCCTCAGGCAATGGGGGTCGAGAATCGATTACAGCGTAGCAGCAAAGGCGCGGAACTCGTCGTCCGCCATCATTTGCACGCCCTGCCGGGTGAGGAAGGCGATGCGCGGCGGGACCTTATCAAAGCCCCCGGTCGCGGAATCAAGATCCGCGGCAATCGCCAACATGCGTAGCCCTTCTCTTAACGCATCGTCGCGTGACATGTCTTTCCACGCTGCTTTGGTGGTGCGGATGTAATCAAAAATGCCTCGAATGCGCTCGCTGCCGCTCCCGGCACAAGCGAAGTCATCGTAATGGAAACGCGCCCCCGCTGCGTCAAAGGAATGAATCTCAAACTTATCCTCATTGACGTCGTACGTTGCGGCAATGGGGAGGAAAAGCCCGCCGCCATTCACGGCCTGCACCAGATTGTTGGCCAAGGCCTGCGTGATGGCCATGAGCTTGCCATCGGTACTGAGCGGCACGAGGTTCATACGCTCATAAAACTTAAAGCTATGCCGTAAAAACCGGCACACTTCCACGCTCCTTGCATAGGCCCCGCTGATGGCCAGCACGGTGGCATCATCCAGCGCTTCGATCTTTTCCGCCCGATCAAACATGATCAGGTTGCCCATGGTGGCGCGGCGGTCCGCGAGCACAATGACGCCATCCTGGAAGGCCAGCGCCAGCACCGTGGTGCCGTGAACTTCAATCTCGGGCGTCCCGCTCGGGTTCGGGAATCCCACCAATTTGGCGAAATCCGTACTCATTGCCCCGACCGCTGCCGATACTGCTTGGCTCGGTCCGGATCGACCCGGCGCATGCGCTTCAAGAGCTCATCCGGTAGCTGCGGGCGGCCGATATCGGGCTTCTGGGGGCCCCCTTCTTCCGGGGCTTGCCGCGAGGGTTCTTCCGGGCGGGGTTTCTGGATGCGATCGTCGGCGTAAATCATGGTTGACCTCGGAGCAGGGTTACAAAGGATTCTACGTCCTCCGCGTGGTCAAGTGCCTCGCTGTACATCAAATCGGGCGGCAAAAGGCATTCGTGGCGAGTTTCGCCCTGGCCCAAAGTGAGCCGGCCCCACGAGGCCGCCACCAATTTCTCACGAAAATGCCGCACCGCTGTGCTGCGGGCAAAGGCGCGCGTGGGCTCGGTGACGTGGTGCATGCGCACCACCACCTCGGTGGGGCTGGGTTCACCCATCATGTAGCCATCGGCGGCCAGGGGCGCGTAGAGCCCTTCATCGGGGTCCAGATCGTGCCAGGCGAGGTCCAGCGACCGCGCCACGTCCGAGTGCCAGTCTTCCTCGGCGTCGGCCAAAAAGCCGCCCAGAATTTGCCGCTTGCAGGCCCACTCCACATGCCGGGCAAACCGGTCGGGGTCAGTGAACCGGGCTTCCGTCAGCATCAGGCACTCCTCCGCCACGGCAAGCCACTCGACCACCGGCGGCGCGCCTGCGTCGAGATGTTCCCGGGCTGCTTGGCAATACGATTCAAGGATGAACCGGGCGGTCGTCCAGTTCCCGCCCGCCAGCTCAATGCGGACGTCTTGGTCGGGGTTGCGGCTCACTTGGTGCAGGGCCTTAACGGGGTCGGCTAAGTCCCACGCGGGGGCATGCCCCACCTCGGCCAGCGCCAGCGCCATCTGCACCAGGGCCACCTTGCGGCGCGTGCAGGTGAAGGCCATGTTGGCGTCACCGGGGATGACGTGCACCCGCATCCACTCGCCCCGGGCGGCGTGGGGCTCATCCCGCGTATTCACCAAGGGTCGGCGGAACAACGTATCCACACTCGCCCGCTCCGTAATGAACTGCGCCCGTTGCGAGATTTCAAATTCCGGCTCGTTACGGGCACCACCAACACGCCCCGCTCCGACTAAGATCGGCCGGACCACCAGCAAGGGCGCCAAGGCCGCAAAGACGCCTTCAAAACCCAGCGACCGAGGGGCCAAGTAGCTCTCGTGTGCCCCCCAACTCGCCCCGTGGTAGTCCAGCGTGTTCTTGGTCAGGCGTACTCGTCGCCCCGTCCGGCGGTAGTAGGCCGCCGCCGTGGCCCGCAGCCACATCTCCCCGGCCTTATCGTGCAAGGCCAGTTCGCGGGCGCTCCAGCACTCCGGGGTGGCGTATTCGGGGTGGCCGTGGTCGTTGTAGAACCTGGCTCCATTCGGCAGCACTCGGTCGGCCCGGGCCACGGCCGCATCCGTCACACTCGCGCCGGCATCAAACAGAGCGTCGGTGGGGTCGAACGAAAGCCGCTCCACCTGGAAACCCCGCAGGTCAGATCGCGGGGCCTCATCCCGGGCATCCCACCCGCAAAAGACTTCGCCCGGGGTCGCTTCCACGAACTCCCGGGCGTCTTCGATTTGGTTATGAACGGTGCGACCTTCGAGACTCAGGCCGTACTCGGTATCAAGTCCGGCAAGAATCGGTCGCACACGCTTTGTCTTCGCCGCGCGGCTTACCGCAGGACGCGGAAGCCACCCGTGCGGGGGAAGGGGAACGCGCCCGGAGCGACGGTGAAGTTGAAGTCACCGGCCACCACGCGACCATTCTTGAGTTCGAAGTTCGAGATCGTCCCGATCGCCGGATTGTTCGGCGTGGCGTTCGCGATCTGATTTACGCTCCAGCACTCCACCAGACCCGTCGTGGTGTTGGTGAACCGAATTCGGCCCTGCCACATCGCCACCACGTTACTACCACTCAGGTTGTAGATCACGACCTGCATACCGTCTTCGGCATCCGGGGTCGGGAACTTGTCATCGTGATTCGGGATCGCCACCATCGCGAACTGCGGGGTTCGGGAGTAATCCAGAACATCCGTGTGCGCTCGCCAAATGCCCTGCAGGGCCGTCAGCGTGTTGGCGTTCGGGTCCGACGGCACGCGCGGATCCGGTTCGGTCACCACGTAGGTGCCCGGCACGTTTCGGCCCGCAATCTGCGTTGGCAGGCGGAAGATGCCACGGAATCGCGTCGTCACGTCGGCGGTCGCCGGCAGGACTTCGAAGGAACCGTTGGTATCCGCACCCGAGGCCAGGGCAATCGCGTCGCCGCTGAACAGAATGCGCTCCGCCGGAGCTCCACCGCTCATGGACGGGCGATCCGCCGCCGCCATTTGACGCAGGTCAAAGGCCACGTGGTCGCTCAGGAAACCGTTGATGCGGTTGTCCACCGGATCGTAGTTTTCGGATTCGAACTGAGTGCGATTGAACGTCGGACTCGTCACGCCGCCCACCGTCTGCGTATCCAGAATCGCATCGTTCAGCTTCATCTGAAGCGTCGTTTGGCGACCCGGGAACAGGCGAGCGTTCACCGCCAACGGCGGGGAGATCGTGAAATTGCCTTGCCACAGCGTGCTGTTTCCCGTAGTGGTCGTCTGGTCAATCTGGCTCACCGAAAGCGGGTACTGCGCAAAGCCGCGTGCCGCCGTCGTGTTCAAGTCAATGCGCTCTTCAAACGACAGCGAGTTCAGCGTGTAGCCATCAAGCTGCACCCGGATCCCATTGCCCGAGCCCTGTTGTTCACGCGGCACAAAGTCCGCCGAACTGTTTTGGAGTTGCGCAAACGTAATCTGCGCGATCTTCGAATCCACGGCACGACGGCCCTGACCCGAAAGATAGAGAAACTGCATCGTCGCCACGTTTCCGAGCTTCGAATCGGGAATCGCACGTCCCGTACTACCGCTAGTCGAACCACTGGTCGAACCGCTCGTCGTGCCACTTGTCGTGCCACTCGTCGAACCGCCCGTCAGGCCGCTACCTTCACCTCCGCAGCCCACCACTATGAGCCCGGCCAACACCCACCAAACCGCTTTCTTCAAGGTCAATACCTCGCTCGTGTTGCGAACGCTGGTGACTGTACCTGGTTCAGCGCCAGAACGCAAGCCATACCGCCGCAAACATACGTACCTCGGACGAACACAGCCATGAATTTCGTTCAACTTTTCGCATCGGTCCCACTTTTGCGGGTCGGAAGCCGAGGATTGGCCGGGCGTTCGGGAACCTCGACACCCCCGCAGGTACACTGGCCTCAGCGTGAAGCGCAACCATCTCCTCGATCTCAACGAGGCTCTGCAAAACCCCGGGAAGCAACTCAATTTCACGATCCACACTTCACTTTCTCAGGAAGAAGATGTAGATCTCGTAAATCCCATTGAGGGCGAACTCTCGGCGGTGAGCACGGGCAACATCTTGCTGATTTCCGGGCAATTCCGGACCCGGTGCGTCGTCGAATGCGCCCGATGCAATGAACCGATCGAAGTGGACGTGGAATTTGAGATGGATGACGAGTTCACCGTAGAGGGCGTGCCCTCGTGCTACGGGAGTGACGGTTTCGCGCACATCGTGCCGGAAGAAGAGCCCGAAAAGATTTTTGACAAGAACGCGCTCATCCCCGATGGCTACCTGCGCCAAGGCCTGATCCTCAACCTGCCGGTACAACCCCTGTGTCAATTCGGCTGGGAAGGCGACTGCCCCAACGTCCGCGCGGTCAAGAAGCACTTTGCGGCCCCCACCCACCCGGGTCTGGTTCACCTCGCTGAAATCGCCGGCGACCAAACCGAAGCCGAGGAGGGCAAGGAATGAAGCTCGTCCTGGACGCGATGGGTGGCGACTACGCCCCCGAGCAGATCGTCAAAGGCGCGCTGGAAGCCGCCGCCGACATCAAGGGCACCATCATCCTGGTGGGCGACCCGGACCGTATTCGGCCCCACCTGGGCGCCAACCCGCCGGCCAACATCACCATTCACCCGGCCAGCGAAGTCATTGAAATGGATGATAAGCCGACCGAGGCCCTGCGCAAGAAGAAGGATTCCTCCATTGCCGTCGCCGCCCGCCTGGTGAAGGATGGCGAAGGCGATGCCCTCATCGCCGCCGGCAACACGGGGGCGGCCACGGCAGCGTCTCTGCTCTCCTGGCGACCGGTGCCGGGCGTCTATCGCCCCGCTATAGCCACCCCCATGCCCGGACGGCACGGCAACAGTCTCTTGCTGGATGCCGGAGCCAGCCCGGACGTGGAACCCCAGCACCTGGCGCAGTTCGCCGTGATGGGCCGCGCCTATGCCCGCGAAGTGATGGGCCGCGTGAACCCCACCGTTCACCTGCTTAACATCGGAGAAGAAGAAGGCAAGGGCAATGCATTTGTCAAGGAAGCCTATGAGTGCATGCGCCACGAACCATGGTTTGCCGGCAACATCGAGCCCAAGGACATGTTCCGCAACCCCGTGGACGTGGTCGTTTGCGATGGCTTTGTGGGCAATCTCATGCTCAAGTGCGCCGAGGGTGTGGGCGAGTTCCTTTTCGACGAGATCAAGGCGGCTATCCCCTCGGGACCAAAGAAGCTGCTCTTCGCACCCCTCAAGGGAGCAATGGCCCCCTTGCGAAAGAAAATCGACTACGCCGAATACGGCGGGTCGCCGCTTTTGGGCCTGAACGGGCTTTGCATCATCTGCCACGGGCGTAGTAATGCCCGGGCCATCGCCAATGCGCTGAGGAACGCGCAGGTGGCCGTGCGAGGTCAGGTGGTACAACGTATCCGAGAGTCATTCCAAGCTCCGGCCGAAGTCGCCGAAGCTCCCGTCCAAGCCTAAGTCCCTCATGTCCATCCGTGCGCGCATTGAAGGGGTCGGCCACGCCGTCCCGCCTCGTATCCTCACCAACGACGAGCTCTCGACGATGGTCGATACCAATGACGAGTGGATTTTCTCTCGAACGGGGATTCGACAGCGGCATATTTCCGGACCGGATGAAACGCCCTTCACGCTGGCCCTGGAGGCGTCCCAGAAGGCTCTCGCCCATTCGGGTGTCGCCGCCGAAGACCTCGACATGGTCATCGTAGGCACCGTGACCGGGGATATGCAGTTCCCCAGCACGTCCTGCCTGCTCCAAGACGCCATCGGGGCCAAGCACGCGGGCGCCTTTGATGTCGGAGCCGCGTGCGCCGGGTTTATCTACAGCATCGCGAACGCAGCCGCGCTCATCGAAACGGGCATGGCCAAAAAAGTCCTCGTCGTCGGCGTGGATGTCCTCACCAAGATCGTGGACTGGACCGATCGCAGCACCTGCGTTCTATTCGGCGATGGCGCCGGGGCCGTGATCCTCAAGGGGGTCGAGGGCTCCGAGCGCGGCGTGATCAAGACGGTCCTGCTCAGTGACGGTTCGGGCGCCAAGCATATTCATAACGAGGTTGGCGGCAGCCGCTACCCGTTTGGTTCGCCGCAAGCCGCACCCCGCAGCCAAAAGGTTTATATGAACGGCAACGAGGTCTACCGTTTTGCCGTGCAGGCCATGGGCGATGCGTGCATGAAGGTGCTGGCCGAAGCAAAGATGACCCCCGACGAAGTGGACCTCTTTGTGCCGCACCAGGCCAACATTCGCATTATTGAAAGCGCCCGCGAGCGCCTCAATCTTCCCTCCGAGAAAGTCTTTGTGAACGTGGACCGATTTGGTAACACGTCGGCCGGTTCCATTCCCATCGCCCTCAGCGAAGCCACAGAGATGGGGGTCCTCAAGCCCGGCATGACGGTGCTCACCGTCGGCTTTGGGGCCGGCCTGGTGTGGGGCGCCAACCTCATCCGCTGGTAAGCCCGTTCTAAACGAGTTCCGGTTCAGGCGCGCCCAGGTCCGCCATGGTGGGCGCACTGGCAAAGCATTCGTCAATGAACATGCGGTGCCACATCTCGAGCGCCACAAACGAGCGGATCAGCCGCGTATGGTTGGCGCGGTCGTTTGCGTGGTCATCCAACATCTGCGCTAAGGCTTCTCGCTGGAAGAGCCCCCGCGAAAGGGTGCGGTCGCTCAGGAGGAAGTCGGGCGTCCAGGTTCGCAGTTCCCGCTTAAACCACTCGCCAATCGGCACCGTGAACATCTGTTTCTTGCGGTGAGTCAGGTCGGCCCCTAGGAAGGGCTGGACGGCATGCTTGTAGGCCCACCGCGTTACCCCATCTCGGACCTTGAACGAGCCCGGGGTCTGGAACGCCAAATCGATCAAGGCCGGGTCGAGGAACGGGTCGCGCGCCTCCAGGCTCACCGCCATCGGCATGCGGTCGGGCTTTACCAGGTTGTTGCCGGGCAACAAGAGGCGGCAGTCCAGATACAGCGCCTGGTTCATCCGGTCGTAGTCCGGCACCTCAGCAAAGAGACCGGCCGTGATGCTGTGGCTGTCCAGCCCCTGCGTCTGCCGCGCCAGGTCAGCCGAGTAATACGTGCGCTTGTCCGCCTCCGTGAGGAGTGCCATCGAGTCGTGGTACGCCTGCGAGAACTGCCCCGCGCTGAAATCCGCCACCTCGGGCCGCGAGAAGAAGTCGGCGTACCGCTGGTAGCCGCCAAAAAGCTCGTCGCCCCCGTCGCCGGTCAGCACCATCTTCACGCGCCGAGCAGCCAGCTCGCTCACCCGGTACATGGGCATGTAGCTGACGTCACTGTGGGGTTGGTCGCAGTGCCACACCACCAGCGGCCACAGGCCAATCATGTTGGGGTCCACGCGCTCGAGGGTGTGGTCTGTGCCAAACATGTCGGCCACCTGCTGACTGAACGGGCCCTCGTCAAAGCGCGGATCGTCGAACCCAATCGAAAAAGTCTGCACCGGGTGGTCGCTATGAGCGCACATCGAATGCACCACGCTGCTACTATCCAGCCCCCCGCTGAGGAACGCCCCGAACGGCACATCTGCCCGCATGCGCAGGCGCACGCCTTCGCTGAGCCGATACCGGAACTGCTCGCACCACTCGTCCAGATCAGGTTCTGGCCCGCACTGGATGTCACTGAGCCGCCACCACGCTTGGGTTTCCATCCCTTGCCGGGTGATGCGCACCGCGTGGCCGGGCGGCACGTGCCGGATGCCCTGGAACATGGTGAGCGGCGGCGGAACAAAGAGGAACGAGAAATAGTGGTGCAGGGCCCCGGGGTCCACGCGGCGCGGGAAACCCGCTTGCAGGATCACCTTGATTTCGCTACCAAACCAGATGCGCTGGCCATCGTCGGCGATGTAAAGCGGCTTGACGCCCATGCGGTCGCGGGCCAGGTGGAGTTCATCCGTCCGCGCGTCGTAGATGGCGACCGCAAACATTCCGTTCAATCGCGACCAGAAGGTGGGGCCATGAGCTTCGTAAAGCCGCAGCAAGACCTCGGTATCGCTGGAGGTGCGGAACTCGACCCCCTGCGCTTGCAGCTCCGCTCGGAGCTCAACGTAGTTGTAAATCTCACCGTTTTGCACGACGGCGATCTGGCCATCGTCGCTGACAAACGGCTGCTTGCCGGAGCTGATGTCAATGATCGAAAGGCGTTGGTTGCCAATGACGACGCCTGGCGCTTCGTGGGCACCGCTTTCGTCCGGCCCCCGGTGGGCAATGCATGCGGCCATGGAGTGCCAAGTTGCGGAAAGAATCGGCTCCCGTTGCCGGTCCCAAACGCCATAGATGCCGCACATAGCTTAGGTGGAGTATAGACCCGAGCCCATCGCCGCGGGGGGTGAAGGTCGCTCGACCACCAGCGGCCGCAACGCCCACGTGATGCCAATCACCGCGAAGGCGGGCAACGACACCAGCAGAGTGGAAAGGCCGAAGAGACCGCCGGCCATGGCCAAGCTTGCGCCCAAGGCCACGGGGGCTAGGGGGTGCTGCTGCCGCACCAGCAGGGCCAGCGTCCGCAGCACGTGGTACGCGAAAAACGTCCCACCCACCGCAAAGATCAGCAAGGACAAGGGGTCTGTCGGCAAGAAACGCCCCAGGCCGTGCTGGAGCATGCGGATTAGGCCGACAATGCCGCCGCCGTAGAAATCGATGTTCTTGAGGAGAGACTTTCCTAACAGCGGATACAAGGAGAGGAGCACGAGCAAGGCCGAGCCAAAGTGGATGGCCTGCCGCCGCCGCAAGTAGCGCCCCTCGCGGATGACCGGCTGCGCCAAAGCAAATAGCAAGATAACCAGCGCACCGACCATAAAGGTGCCCGTGCTGACCGACATCAGGATGAGGCTGCCGAGCTGACCCAACAAGAACCAAGTGAGGCTGCGGTTGAGGCCCAGGTGCCAACGCAATTGCGAGACCAGCAGGCACGCAATGCCGGCAAAGGCGAATGCGATACGCCCGTTCATGGCAAAGGAAATGCCGATGAAAACGAGAAGCGAGGGGAAGAAGGTCCATCGGCGAAGGGATTCATTGCCCGCCAGCGCCAGTGAGGACGCCCGCGCCACCTGGGTAGCACACAGCATGATTGCCATCCCCACCCATATCGTAAACAGCAAATCCTGATTCCAGCCCGTTGCCAGGTGTAGCCACAAGGCCGGGAAGACCACCGCAAAGCGCAGAGCATGCAAGTGCCCCGATAGGATCAGCGAAACCGGGTCGGTATTGTAGCTGATGATGTCGGTGATCTGGCTCCACAATGAGAACTGCACGACCCCCAGAGCTATCATGAGCGCATACATCCCCACCACCAAGGTGTTGAGCAGTCGCATGCCGGAGATCCTCATGACTTAGAAACTCCCCTTGCCCAGCACCTGCTTCACCGTCCAGACGAGGATTTGCAGGTCAAGGCCCAGGCCGGACTTGTCGACGTATTCGAGATCGTAGGCGGTGCGCTCTTCGAGAGTAGAGACATTGCGCCCCTTGGCCTGCGCCAAGCCCGTGATGCCCGGCCGCACCTGGTGGCGCTGCTGCCACTGTTCGGGCGAGTAATCGGATTCCTGCTTGGGGGTATCGGGGCGCGGCCCCACCAGACTCATGTCGCCCTTCACTACATTCCATAGCTGCGGTAGTTCATCCAGGCTGGTTTTGCGCAGGATCGCCCCCACCCGGGTGATGCGGGGGTCGTTGCTGGCCGTACTGTGCGAACCCTTTTGGTCGGCCCCCGCCACCATCGAGCGAAACTTGTAGATCGTAAAGGGGCGGCAGTGGCGCCCCACCCGAGTTTGGCGGTATAGCGCCCCGCCCGGCGAGCTAAGCATCACCCAAAGGGCCAGCACGGCCATGAGCGGTAGAAAAGTGAGTAGGGCCATGCCCGCCACCAGGAAGTCAAACAGCCGCTTGATCACGCGCCTCCCTGCCGGATTTGGGCGGCAATGGTGTGAATGCACTGCGCGGTAGCGTGCCGGTCCAGCTCGGCTTCTTGCGGCGTGCGGGCCTGGAGTTCCGCTTGGGCGGCGCGCAGGGCCTGCACTTCGGCTGGAAAATCGACACGTTCCTTGAGTTCGGCCAGGTTCTGGCTACGGGCATGAAAGGACCGAGCCAAAATCACGCTCTCGGAGCCCAGGCGCACGTGTTCGCCCAGCACCGAGCGGCCCGGCAGGCGGTCTCCGGCCATACGGCCAATGCCCCCGAAGCCAAACCGGTTAGGGACTTGCCGACACGCACTCGCCATGGCGTCCACCATGCCCCCGGCCAAAAGCTCGAACATAAAGCTCAGACCCATTTGCAGATGCATATCGTTCAGACCGAAATACACCTCGTGTACGCCCGGGATGGCCGCGATGGCCTGCACGCGGCAGGCCCCGGCGGCGGTTTCCACCAGCGGCACCAATCCCACTCGGCCCTGGGCGTATTCGGAGAAAGCCTGCACCGTCTCGGCATCAGCCACCATGGGCACCATCACGAGGTCGGCCCCCGCATCCACCGCGCGTTGAACTTCGGCCGCGCTTTCTTCGTGATAGGGGTTGATCCGCACCATCACTTCGGCCTCCGGCACCGCCCGGCGCACGGCATCCACATCGTCCCAGGTGTGGTGACTAAAGACAGTATCGAGGTGCCCTTGACGCTCAGCTTTCCCCAGCACTTCGAGATCCACCATCAGGCGCTCCACGCCGTGTTCGACCACAAATTGGGCCAGGTCGGGGTCGCGGGCAATCATGATGAGTTTCATTCTTCGGCGGGCTCCGTCTGATTTTGCCGCTTCGCACCGCGCAATTGGGCGACGTCCGGGCGGATTTGCCCGACAAAGAACCCTACGCCCAGCATGACGGCCCCCAGAACCACGCCCACGCCGACCTGGGCCCAGGGTGTCAGCACCCACGCCCGCACCACCAGCGAAGCCACAAAAGCAAGCCCGCACATCATCGCCAGGGCCATGCCGTACCGCATGCCAGCGAGGCTCGACACCAGATCAAAGCGGTGGCGGATGTGCAACAGCGCCATGAGCACCAAGGGCAATACCGCAAACGTGACCGCATAGGCCACCGCGATGCTTGCCACGCCCATGGGGGCGGTCAGGAAGCCCGTGGCCACCCCTGCTCCGAGTGCGGCCACCGAAGCGACCACCGGGGACACCATATCGCGCTTTGCATGGCTGAGGGAAGTGAGAAGCGAAAGCACGGCTTGGCCCGCCATGGCCACCACGAGGGGCGCGGCGAGTTCGCCCACGCGCCGAGCGCCGTCCGGCCCCATCGCGCCGTATCCAATGTAGGCTGTAGCAAAACCTTGGCTGAAGATCGCCAGCGGCACGGCAATAGCCACCGCCAGCATGAGAGTAACGCGGAGAGCGCTCCCGGCAAGAGCAAGAGACTCTTCGCGGTGGGACTCGAGTCTCTCAGCAAAAGAAGGAAGCAGCACCACAGAGAGCACCGTGAGCACCGTGCCCAGAGGTAGCTCAATAAGCTTGATGGCGTGGTGCATGATGGTGTAGCTCCCCGCAGCAAAGTGGCTCGCTGCGGATTTCGCCAGCACCGGCATGATAAAGATGAGCACCCCCACCGTCAGCGCCTGCCCATATCGCAGGGCGAGCCCAGGCTCTAAGGGGACGGGTGTTGATTCGGGCGCCCGGATGATCCGGGTTTCGGCGAGTTGCACTAGCCAGGAAGTTGCGGCAGCGGCCAGGGCTGCCAGCACCAGCACCTCCAGCGGGGCGCCCTGGCCGATGAGGATCACACCCACCACCAAACCTAAATTGAAAATGAACGTACTCACGCTGGCCGAGGCAAACCTCTGGTGCGCGTGGAGGTAGGCCCGCGTGACCGCCGCCGCCGCCGTGAGCGGCACCACAAAGACCAACCCCCGCACCAATTGATTGAGCAGTTCGGAATCCCGTGGTGGCAAGCCGCCCGCGACCAGCGTGGCCAGAGGTTCGGGCCAAACCGCTCCAAGGGTGGCCACCAGGACGAGCGCCGAGATCAGCCAGATAAGGGCCGTACGATGCAGGCCATTGCGTTCTTCGGGGCTACGGCGCGTGAACTCGGGGATCAGAGCCGCCCCTACCGCGCCTCCGGCCAGCAGGTTAAACATCACATCGGGGATGCTGAGCGCGGCCTGCACGATATCGGACATGCCTGAAATGCCAAACGTACTGCCAATGCTGAGCTCTCGCCCGTAGCCGATGATACGGCCAAGCAGAATGCCACCAAAAACCCAAAGGGTGGCCCTTCCGCGTCCGCTCATCTTGCCTCCTTATGCCTCAGCGCGCGATGGCCTGAGCAATCACATCCGCCACGCGCGCGGCCCCCTGGCCGGGCTTGGGCAACTGCGAGAGGCCCGGGCACGGAGTGGCCAGGGCGTTGCGAATGCCAGTTTCGGTGATGGCATCGGCGGGCAAAGACGCCGCTAAACCCATCTCGGCGTATGAGAAATGGTCCATCCCGGCCGGGATTTCGAGTTCAAGGATGCCCCGCCCCAGCAGGGCCGCCTGCAGGCCCACCGTGCTGGTGGCAGTGGCCACATAGTCCACGGCGTGGAGCCAGGCTTCGACTGGTTCGGTGGTGGGGGACACGGTGACGCCCACCGGGAGGTCATCCAGGCTCCACAATTCGTTGGGATGCGGGCGCACCACCAGGTGACCACCCCAGTTGTGGACGGCCGGCGCCAGAGCGTGCGCCATGCGGGGCCCGTAGCCGGGGTCGGCGGCGGTGGGCTGGCTGGCGAACAGGATGATGCGCCCCGGCGGCAATCGGCGACGGATTGCCGCGCCCTCGACGGCAAACTTCTCGGAAACGAGCCGATCGAATGAAGGATTGCCCGTGACGTGGATGCGCGACGGACCCCACCCGGATTGGGCTAATAGCTGCCGGTCCCCTTCGGTGATGACGCAGATGTTCTGGGCGTAGTCCGGCTGGCCCAGACGATCCAATTCGTACCGCGCAAACAAGTCCACCGCGCAAACATTGGGGAGACCCTGCTCTTGAGCGATGGCCAGGGCCGTTTGCTCGGCGCGCGGGCTATTGGTGGCCAGGACGGCGACGGGGTTGATCCGCTCGAAGCATCGCCGGATGGCCGTCACCGGATGGAAAGCCCTGCGCCCTTGAGTGGCCAAAAGATGTTCGGCTTCCGCCTCGCCGTGCTCGGCGACAAGATCCGCGTAGGAAAGCCCCAGATAGGCTTCCGACTCCTCGTGGCACACATCGGGGTGAGCCGGCAACCCTTCGGCGAGCTTCCGCCCGTGTTCGCGGGCTTTGAGGTCGCTCGGCGTGAGTAGGTCGCGAAAGCCGATGTTCTCGACGCCGGCCTCATCGTAAACTCGACGGGCCGTGGTGAGGGCGAGCGCCACCACTTGCCCTCCTCGGCGTTTCCATTCTGCGGCCACCGCTCGCCCGATGAAGGCGTGCCCACCTCCGTAGGTCACCACCAGCAGCGGACGAGCGACGATGCTCATCCCGCGTTACCTCGCGATCTCGAAGCCCAGGCGAGCCCGATTAGACCACCTACAAGTCCGAACACTACAATATTTCGACCGTATGACTTGTTGACGGGCTCGTCGAGCAAATAGGGCGCGTCGAGGACTGTCCATTGGACACCGCGCACCTGGCTCTGTTGCTCAATCTCATTGGCGGTGTCAAGAATTTGCATAACTTTTCGGTCATATTGCTGGACTGATCTTAGTTTTCGTTGCAGTTCGGTGGCTTGCTCTGGGGCAACCTGGGCACGCTTGCGTTCGCGCTCAAGCTGGTTGCTCAAGACCTCTCGCCGCGTGATCAGCTCGACCATTTGAGGGTCGAAGTCTAGTTTTTGCGCAGCCTGATACCGCTGGACTTCCACAGCTAAGGCCTTGCGCACGGCTTCCACCGCCTCGTTCGCTTGCTTCACTTGCGGCGTATCAGGCTGATACAGCGACAGGGCAGTGCTGCGGGCCACTTCCTTTTGCCGAAGATCCGCCCGCAGGGCATCGATGCTGGGCACTCCTCTCGGAAGGTCATCGTTCGCCGATGCACTGCTTTGCAATTGCGACTTACGCTTCGCATATTCGTCATTTACGGCGCGCAGCTCGGACTCAATTTCTTGCACGAGCTTGAGGGAACCCGTGGCCACGTAAGACTTATCGCTGTCCGGGACAGTGGTCAGCTCGTTTTGAAATTTCAGAAGCTCCTCTTCGGCCGCCGCTAACTCCTTGCGGGCCGACTCAAGAGCTCTGTTAGTTTCAGTCAACTTGGCCCGGGTCACATTCATGCCCGTCTCGTCGTTCACTTCGCGAAGTTCAACCAAAACCCGCTCCAGACCCGCCAACGCGCGATTCTTGTCCGCATCCGTGATCCTGACTTCGACTCGATTCTCAATGACGCTGGGCGTAACAACGAAGGCTTCATTGAACTCTTTGCGCTTTAGCTTCATCGATTCGCGCACGGGCTTCCGGATCCGCTCACTCTTCATGATCCCATCGAGCATCGCCGTCATGTCCAAACTGGCAAAGCCGGGGATGCCATTGGTGGGCGCACGGTTGCCCGAAGGCGGGATGAAAAGTACCGCGTTGGCCTGATAGAGAGGCCGCTGAACGAACGTGTACACGCCGCCGAAAGTCGCGAGTAGGAACGCGAAGCCGAGCGGGAGGTACCAACGCGATCGAAGCGAGCGTGACAGCTGTTTGAGATCGATATCGTCAGCAGTTTGCAGTTTTTGCGAATCGGGCACGCGGGGAGAAACCTTCCTTCGGTAGCCATCAAATATACCTGCGCTTGAGGTCGCGTTCTCTTGTATCCTAGACCCTATGCGAACTCCGGCCCTGCGAACTTCCTTTGGCGTGGCGATGCTGGCCATCGCCGGAGCCGGCTGGGCGCAGGCGCAGCTCGCCGGGCCGGGGCAGTTCCCTCAATTCCGGGGCCTGAGCGGCTTGCCGGGCGGGGGACTGCCGATTGCCAGCGATGGCAGCTTTGGCCGGGGAGCCTGGGCGCACTCCACGCCTATCGCCTATGTGCCGCGCGCCTGGCGCGTGGGGGCTTCGACTTCGCTCCTCAACGGCAGCCGCAAGCTGAGTTTTGAGTTCGAGCGCGGCGGCAATGCCCCCGATGCCAACTGGACCGGCAGTTTCTTAATGGGCGTGCCGCTCACCCCGCAGTTTGAGGGTGCCTTTGCTCTCACCTTCCTTAGTTCGTACCTGGACAACGTTCAGAGCGCGCAAGTGCGCTGGCGCACCCCCGGCCCGGTGGCGTACGCGGTAGGGGTGCAAGATATCGGCGGGCAAGGCGGCACCCAGGGGATGGACAACAATCGCAACGACCCCGGCGAAAGCCGCAGTTGGTACGGCGTGGCCACCTATGAGGGCACCTATTGGTACGCGACGGCCGGTTTTGGAGACACCCGCTTCCGCGGCCGACCCTTTGGCAGCGTGAGCGCTTGGCGCGGAGACTGGACCGCCATGGCCGAATGGGACACATTCGGCGCCAACTGGAGCGTGGGCTACGCTTTTGACGTGGCCGAGCGCCCCTGTTTTGCCAGTGTGGGCCTGGTGAAGGGCCGGTACGCCTTCTGGTCCCTCGGCATCGCCTTCTAGCGGGGTGGGCAGGCCGGCCTGTCTGGTAGAATTAACCTCGTCGCGAGCGCGGGAGTAGCATAGTGGTAATGCTCCAGCCTTCCAAGCTGAGGATGCGGGTTCGATTCCCGTCTCCCGCTCCAAAACAGGCTTGCCGACGTAACAAGCGGGTGTAGTTCAATGGTAGAGCGTCAGCTTCCCAAGCTGAATGTTGCGGGTTCGAGTCCCGTCACCCGCTCCAACTTCGCTTAGTTCAGTTCGCCGGTGAGGCGCGTGCGCGCTAGTTCTCGCAGCGGCACTTCGGGGCCGGCCTCCGCCATGGCTTTGGCCACATCCCCATAAATACTCATGACTCCGGCGAGTTCAGCCTTGCTATCGGCGGCGCCGTGGTGAGTGTGGGTGTGGTACTCCGCCGCAAAGTCCGCCGGATCCAGGCGTCCCGCTACCACCGCGTCCATCCAGGTGGCGGCTTCCGCCGGATCGAGTTTAAGGTCAGCGTCGTTCATCCGCAAGAACCCGATGAGGCCCACAAAGGCGCAAGCGCGGTTGCCCTTGGCAAACGGCTGTAAGCGATCCCAACTACGGACGAAACGGCGGGCTTGCGCCCACAGATCGCCGCTGGTGCCATAGGCGTACTGCGTAAAGACGGCCTCTTCCAGCTTGTCAAAGCGGTAGGAGACTCGTTCCCCGGTGAGTTCCTGGTTCAACCAGACCATATCGGGCACCGTGAGGTAACGCAGCTTGGACATCAAGTTCATTATGTCCGCAAATGCTGGGGGAGAAAAACAGAAAACCGGCACACAGACCTAAATCTGCATACCGGTTTGATGAAAGCCGAGGATGTGACACAATCGACCTGAGTATTCGCTAAGCAGTGCCTAGCGTAGTTACTCTTTTAGGAGGTGATCCACCCACACCTTCCGGTACGGGTACCTTGTTACGACTTAGTGCTCCTTACCCCCTCCACCTTCGGCCGCTCCCTCCTTACGGTTGGGCCACGGACTTCGGGTAGAAACGACTCGGATCACTTGACGGGCAGTGTGTACAAACCCCGGGAACGTATTCAACGCAGTATAGCTGACCTGCGTTTACTAGCGATTCCGCCTTCATGTAGTCGAGTTGCAGACTACAATCTGAACTGAGGACGTATTTTTGGGATTAGCTCCACCTCGCGGTATTGCTGCCCTTTGTTGCGCCCATTGTAGCATGTGTGAAGCCCTGGGTGTAACCGCCATGCCGACTTGACGTCATCCTCACCTTCCTCCTGCTTACACAGGCAGTCTCTCATGAGTTCCCGGCATTACCCGCTGGCAACATAAGACGAGGGTTGCGCTCGTTGCTGGACTTAACCAAACACCTCACGGCACGAGCTGACGACAGCCATGCAACAGGTGTCTTTGGGCCGACCTTGTGAGTCAGGGTCCTACTTTCATAGGATTACCCGCGATGTCAAACCCAGGTAAGGTTCTTCGGTTAGTATCGAATTAATCCACATGCTCCACCGCTTGTGCGGGGTCCCGTCAATTCATTTGAGTTTCAACCTTGCGGCCGTACTCCCCAGGCGGGATGCTTAATGCGTTAGCTACGGCACAAAGGGGGTCGATACCCCTTACGCCTAGCATCCATCGTTTAGGGCGTGGACTACCAGAGTATCTAATTCTGTTTGCTACCCACGCTTTCGCGCCTCAGCGTCAGGAAAAGCCCAGTTGACTGCCTTCGCCATCGGTATTCCTCCTGATATCAACGCATGTCACCGCTACACCAGGAATTCTATCAACCTCTGCTTCCCTCTAGTCTGCCAGTCTGCGACGCAATTTTCGGGTTGAGCCCTGAAGATTTCACGTCACACTTAACAGACCGCCTACACGCCCTTTACGCCCAGTAAATCCGGACAACGCTTGCTCCCTACGTATTACCGCGGCTGCTGGCACGTAGTTAGCCGGAGCTTATTCGCTAGGTACCGTCCTAAGTCTTTCCTAGCAAAAGGAGTTTACAGACCGAAATCCTTCATCCTCCACGCGGTGTCGCTGCGTCAGGGTTTCCCCCATTGCGCAAGATTCCCAACTGCTGCCACCCGTAGGTGTGTGGGCCGTGTCTCAGTCCCACTCGGGGGGATCATCCTCTCAGACCCCCTACACGTCGTAGACTTGGTAGGCCGTTACCCCACCAACTATCTGATGTGTCATGAGCCGCTCCTTCAGCGAAAAACCATTTCATGACAAGGAGATGCCTCCTCGCCATCTCATCCGGTATTGCCCAGTCTTTCGACTGTATATCCCCGTCTGAAGGGCACGTTACTCATGTATTACTCCGCCGTTCGCCACTGACCCGAAGGTCCGTTCGACTTGCATGTTTTAGGCACACCGCCAGCGTTCGTCCTGAGCCATGATCAAACTCTCCGAAAAAATTGTTCGACGTCGATCCGAAGATCGGTTGTCGTCCATTTTGGAGTGTTTGGTTGAAACCAATGCGACGTATCTCTATCGTTGCACTGGCTCAAGAACTTTGGTCAACGCTTGACCAAGTTCTAGGCTGTGTCACATCCTGTATTCGGCTTTCAAACTGCAGCCCCGTGTTTCGGGGGCAAGGGGAATTATAGGCATGCCTTTCTCTGAGAGTCAAGGCCCCCTGGGGCCAAACCGGAAAATGTAGGCCCCTGGTCCCGTGCTAAGCCATGCGCTTAGCCGCGCCAATTGGATGAAAACCGCTCTTCCGGACGTGGAGAACGCCCACTTTGATGCGCCATCCCTCACAAATGAGGCAAAAAAGTGGTCCGGGACAAAAAGTAGCCTCCGGGGTCCCGAAAAGAACACCGGAGGCAGAGGAATGGTCCCAAACCGGGGGGACCTGGCCCGTCTTAGCGCGAAGAACCGAGGAATCGGGCGCTGCTGACCATGCGCTGGAAGTGCTTTTCCCAGTCCTTGGCCACTTCCCGGTTCGGGATGTCGACCGAAAGCGCCAGCAGGCCCTGGGTCGGGTGCTTGATCATCACGTACCGGCGGTCCTCAAAGCCCGCCTCATTCTTCACGCCAAAGACGCACGCCTCCAGTTCCTCACCGTTGGCTACCTTCACCTTCTTCACCTCATAGGGGCTCGCGGTGCCCTTCTTCTCACGCAGAACAAAAAAGAGAGCCGTGCGATAGAGCTGATCCCAGTCTTGGTTGCTGGGCGGCGCGGTCATCACGCCCAGGTTGCCGCCCTCCGGCCCGTACGCCTTGCGCTGGCCAAAGTTCGTCTCGGGGCTCACCTTCCACCCGCGCGGTACATCAATCTGGTAGGTGGCCGAGGTGATCCGGTCGTATCCATCCGGCAATTCGGTCCGCTGAAAATCTGTCGTCTGCATTGCCAGTAGCAAAAGGCCTGTCAACATAAATCGGAGTACGAGATGAAGTGCGGCTTCATCACAATGGACCTTGTGGCGACGGCCCCCACGGCCCCAACTCGGCTCGAAGCCCTCCGTACCCTTCGTTACGGAGTCCTCGATGTTGCCTTCAGTACCTCCTTTGTCACGCTCGTCGCGGGCACCTTCCTCGTTGGCTTCGTCAAGGCCCTAGGCGGCCAGGATCGCTGGGTCGGCCTCATCGCCGCGCTCCCCGCGCTCGCGGGCCTCTTGCAAATCATCGGGGGCACCCTCGGCCGGGCATATCCGGGCTACCGGGGCTTTGTCCGTCCGGGCGGCCTCATGTGGCGCATCTTCCACATTCCGCTGGTCATCCTGCCCTTCTTGCCGTGGCCCAACGAGGTGCGGCTCATGGTGCTCACGGCCTGCATCGGCTTGGCCGCCATCTCGGTGCAGCTTGTCAACCCTATCTATAGCGACTGGATTGCCGAGCTCCTGCCCGTCAACCAGCGCGGGGCCTATTTCAGCCAGCGCACATTTGTCGCCACCATCGTCGGCTCCGTCATCGGGATGCTGGGCGGCATTGTCATGGACCAGATGAAGCGCATGGGCCGCGAGATGGAAGGCTTCGCGTTCATCTTCGGTGCCGGCTTGCTCTGCGCCCTCATCAGCCAGATCTTCTTGGACAAGATGCGGGATATCCCGCGCCCCGAGCCCGTGCCAGCCAACGTGCGCGAGACGATAAGGGGCATGCGCGCGCCCTGGAAGGATGCCGCCTTCCGCCCCGTGCTCTTCTATCTCATTGTTTTTGTCATCGGGCAGAGCTTTGCGGGCAACCTCTTCACCACCTTCGCGCTCGAGACGCTGAAGATGGACTACCTGGTGCTGCAGGCTCTGGGGGTCAGCTCAGCCATTGGCACTCTGGCTACGGTCAAGTTTTGGGGCTACATCGCCGACCGCTACGGCAACCGCCCCCTCCTCACCCTGCTCACCACCATTATTGTCTTCACGCCGGTGATGTGGCTGTTCTGCGTGCCGGGTAAGCCGGTGGAGAACGCCGTCATCCTCATCCTCGGCCACGTCTTTGTGGGCGCCGGGTGGAACGGGATCGCCGTCACCCAAATGGGGTTGATGACCAACATCGCCGATGCCAAGGCCCGCGCCAACTATCTGGGAATGGCCAGTGCCTTGCAGTCGGTGCTGGGCGGCATCGCCCCACTGGTGGGCGCCCTGGTGATGGAGCGACTGCGCATCTCCATGCCCGCCGAAACGGCGTACAAGACGCTCTTTCTTAGTGTCGTCTTTATGCGGGCACTTAGTTTCATTTGGGTGGCGCGGATCCAGGAGCCCGGCTCCAAGAGCATTGCCGGCACCATCGCCCACCTGCGCCGCTTCAGCCCGCAGGGGGCACGCGCCCTGCGCCAGCTGACCTCCGGGGCCGCCGCCGAAACCCGCGCCGAAGCCATCCGCACGGTGGGCAGCCGTTCGTTTGGTATTGCCACGGGTGAGCTTGAGGTGGCTTTGCGCGACCCGTCCCCTCACATCCGCCGTGCCGCCGCCGATTCCCTGGCCAAGATTGGCGATGCCGATGCTGCCGAGGCCCTCATCCGCCACATCCGCGAGAACCCCATGCTGGTGGACGAGGAGACCCTGGAGGCCCTGGGCACCGTCCGCCACCCGGAGAGCGTGGCCGCGCTGCTGCCGTTCTTGGATGACCCGCGCTCTATCCTGCGCCGGACGGCCGCCCGCGCCCTCGGCCGGCTTAACGACCCCAGCGCCATCACCGCGCTGATGGATGCCAGCCGCGAAACCGGGGACAGCGACCTCCGCCGCGCCGCCATTCAGGCCTTGCGCAACCTGCAGGCCACCCAGGCGGCTGAAACGATTGGCGAAGCGCTCTACGACCCGCACCCCAGCGTGCGCACCGCCGCCGCCGAGGCCATTGCGGAGCTCCAATTGGCGGAACTCGCGCCGCAGGTGCGCCAGGCGCTGGAATGGTTCGAACCCGATACCAGCAGCGAACTCGCCTACGCGCTCGGATGCATCGGGGGAATGGACGACCTGCCATCGGTTCTCCGGGTGGCGGCGCAGAGCACCAATGAAACCACCCGACGTCGGAGCCTGTTGGGAGCGGCACGCCTGCTCGAAGTCGAGCCCGAGGTTTACCGCTTGATGATGTCGCCCGAATTCACCCGGGTGCGGGAGATCGAATCCATGCTCCGCCCGGTGATGCGCCAGAGCCAGCGCTTGCGCGATGCTTTCGCCCTTTATAGTGAAGGCAAAGAAACGGCCGCCATCAATCGCCTGGCCGATTCGCGGCTGATGCCGGAGCTTCATCGGTTCCGGGATTCAGGGGTGGAGGAAGCCTTCCTCGTGGTGGCGATGGCGTTCGTCCGGTCCACCCAGGGAGATCCGGCGCGATTGGCGACCGAAGAGTCCGACTAGGCGCTCATATCGAGGCCCGGCTGGCCGGCCCGCGCCAGGGGTTCGCGCAGAGCCTCCAATCGGCTTTCAAGTCGCGCCAATCGCGCCTGCGATTCTTCTGGCGAAAACAGTTCGTCCTGCCGCAAGGCGTCGAGCGTAGGTACGACTCCGTCCGGCCCCGTCAACAGATTGCCCAGGCGGCGGATGAGCGGGCTTTCGCCGTCGCCCTTGACCATGCCGTAAGCATTCGCCGCGTTTTGAATCGCCGGTCCGGTCGTTTGCAGGCTCACCACCGGTTCACCATCTGCTCGGGTGTTTTCGATCAGGTCTACCGCCGTCGCGTACGCACTCTGGATCAGCCTTTCGTCGGCCTTGAGGTCCGTGGTGCGTGTGGCGTTGGCTTCCAATCCTTCCCGTACTCCGGCCACGAGGTCGGTCATTTGGACCACCAGTCGCTGGGCCGCCACGATGCGGGCCGAAGGTTGAGCGCCCTCATTCGGACGGGCCTGCTCCATGCGCTGCACGGCTTCCGCCGCCGCGCGTACGACCGGACGTGCCGCCCCGCTGCGCGCCGCTTGGCTCGCGCTTGGGTTCAGATTCACATCATTCCGGATCACTCCGGGGGTCGGCCGCAAGGGGTCCATCGCTCACGTGGGTGCAGGTCATACCTGCCCCTACCCTCCATTGTCGGAAGTTCTTACGCCAAGACTTATGGAAATCTTACCGGCCCCATCAGGGCAGAGCGGTTTCGGGCGAGGGCGCCCGCTCCATCAAAGCCCCGACCTCGGTCGGTACGGTGATGGCCCGCATCTCTTGGCCCACCAGCACGTGCCAGGTGTAGCCTTCGGTGGTCACCTGACCGCTGGTTTCGTTGTAGATTTCGTAAGCGAATTTGACCGCAGAACGCTTCCACTCCGCCACGTGGATTCGCACCTGGATGAGGTCGTCGTACTTCACCTCGCCCCGGTACCGGGCCTGGACTTCCACTACGGGCAGCTTATAGCCCATGTCCTCCAGGCTCTTGTAGGTGAACCCACGGTCGCGGCACCAGCGGCCACGAGCTTGCTCGAACCACAACATATAGTTGCCGTAGTAGGCATGCCCCATCTGGTCGGTTTCGCCGTACCGCACGCGGATTCTTTCCACCGAGACTTCCTGGTTCATGCCCGGGAGGTTACCGCCAACAATTGAGCCTCCCATTATAAGCTACCGAGGATTTCAATTTTCTCAACTACCGGGGACGAACGGCCGTGGATCGCTAGCGCCCACCAAATGGCTCGACATGAAACTGAATCAGCCACCTGAGCGCTCGTTCATCACCGTCAACGTAGGACCGTATCACCCTCGCTACATCCGACACCTTGCCGATAGGCACAACGTAGTCAAAGACCTTCGACATGATTTTCAGTGTTACGTCTGTCCAGGGTCCATCGACCACAAGCACACCAATGCACTTGGGATGCCTACCCTTCCAATTGATCGCGGAAAACATTTTGTCCTTCGCGTACAGACTTGCATGACGAGCACTGCTTTTTCTCACCTCTATAAAGGCACTCGGGCTTTCCGGGTTCGGGATCACAAAGTCAGCGCGAAAGTCATATACTACTCCACTAAGGCTCTCGTAGTCACTTTCTCTAAGGAAGGATATTGCTTCCCTGTCCAGCGCCGCCGCAACAAAGTCCTCCAAAAGCAAGCGCCCAACAACATCTCTAACAATTCCCTCCACTGTTGCCTTGATTCGCTGTTTTACATCACTAATCGCTGGAACGTTGCTATTCCCAATCGACTTAATGAGCTCAGCTAGCCTGACACTTGCAGGCTTTGAAATTGCCTTATCCGACGCCGCACCAATGGTCTTTGCCAAGTTCTGCTTACTAAACACGCCGGCAACATGCATCAGTACTGGCAGCACATTTGGATTCGAATGTATCCATTCGGCATCAATTATATCAAACCCCCTCGTCTCAGCAAATGCACGTTCTATGAGTCCATCAGTAAACGCTTCTATCTTCCGATACAATGGACCAGTTGCAGCTTGTTCAAGATCAAACGGCACCGCTAGCCTGTTCATCCATGCTGAAGCTGGGTCAACAATTGATACCTCCGACAGCAGAAATCCCTTGCCACACAATAGTGCCTCCTTCTGCTCTTCGACGGCCCAATGGTTCGCATGGACCGTCTGGAAGTTATCCGTCTCTGTAGCAAGGACAAGCAACATCTTGACCGTCGCTTGCATCTGCTCAAAAGCATATTCATATATTGTCTGGTGCATTAATTCCCTCAAGCACAGCGTCTATCCGCTTCGGATGATGCTTTGTAACTGCTGTCTCTGCAAACTCTGACCTGATCTCCGCAAACTTCGGGAGCCGCAGGAGCTTCCATCTATAACCATGCTCATCTTGATCCACTTGCTGCTCACACCAAACTCGAACCTGCTCTTTAGATTCTCGATGACAGCGTAACCAAAAGCGACAGCAGTTCGCATATCTGACCGACTTCAGTACTTCGAATTCAACGTTTTCACCTGTCGCGACCATCGCGACGTGTCCGAGGAAATAGTGCGGCATATTCTCTAGATACTGAGTGTTATCCATAGCACCCCCATTGAATCCGTATCGACGCAAAATTGCTTTCCTATTTGAACCAATAAAACTGCGTCGATATTCGCCGCCCAGAGTTATGCACAATAACGAATTCTGATCAAGCAACTTCAGTGCAAGGGGAATTTCCTCGTGGCATGTGACGAATGGGTCAAGATCAATACAGGTAAATTTTTCACCATTTGCGAGAAGTTGCTTCATGACCGAAGCGCAGTCTGAATGCCGCCATTGATGGTTCGGAGTAAACCTTCTTTCCGAGGCAATCCGAAAGGTATCACTGTCCCTTTCAATCGAAGTAATTTCCGCATCTGGGCACACGGAGCTTACGATAGAGGCAAACTCGCCAAACCCCGAGTAGGCATCAAGGACATTTTGTAGGTATTGAGGGTTTGATCGAAGAATCTGCTCATTCGCAAGGCGTTTGTGCGTCGTGCAAATGGCAAAGGGATTTTTCTTAACATGTCCATAGCCATCTCGCGACTTGAAAAGAGTCTTCTCTACTAACTCAAAGTCTACGTGGAACAAGACCGCAATGCGCCAAGCTGTCAAGCCATTTTCGAATAGCTCCGCAGAAACGGCTCGAACCGAATCGGTCCAGCGTCGTGCGCTTCCCTGTAAACCGGATTGGCTAAAGGGGATTGCATTTGTGCGGCAGTGGTCCATAAGCCTGAAAATGATGTCCTGGGGGTTTCTATTAACGGCGGCTGAAATGTGAGTTAGAGGCAAACTACGCTTCCAAGCGGCTAGACACTCTTCGAACTCCTCCCTAGACCACCGACTTCCCCTGGAGTATCGGGAGACGAGCGGAACCTTGCTTCTGACTGGTAAACCATGATCTCTCAGAACCTTGATGAACACAGGATCGTGTAATGATTCGTCGACGTCTGGAATCTCATTCCACTCATCCGGAATGGACAGCTTCAATCCCGATCTATGTAATGGGAGGTAATACCTGTTGGATCGCTTAGCTTCAACGCTCATTTCGGGGTGAACCTGGCCACTCAGGCCAGGCAAGTTTTTTTGAAGCTCTTGTTGGACAGACAACTCTCTCGCCATTTCTCTGAGTCGGATTTCAGCGTACCCTACTTACTGCATCTTCATATCTAACTTCCTCGGTGGGAATAACTCTCGGTTCCACTCCCACGCTAAGGCAAGATTCATTGCGATGGTACTTCCGTGGGACAGTTTGACTCATAGTTTGCCGCTGAGTATGGTGCAACTTGGCCGCCGGAACCACCTCAATACTTAATCCGCCACCCATTGCCCCAGGCGTCACCGGGGTTCTGCTTCATCCAGGTATCGCGCCAGTGGTGGATGTCTTGGTCAATGATCGGGGGCATGGGTTGCCGTTCGGCCACCGGTGGGATCACCGACCCCGCAGCGACCGGCGCCGACTGATACCAATACGCCACGCTGCGCAGCATCAAGCTGAGCGTGTTGGCGTGGCCGTGTTCCAGGCTCGCCCGCAGACTGGAGCGGAAACGCACCGGATCCTCCATGTGGAATCGGTAGCAATGCGTCCGGCCCAGCCACCAAAAGTGGTAGTCACGCTTGGTCCAGCCTTCCGCCAGCCCCGGCTCGCGCCCGGGCACCCGCGCCAGCCCAAAGTAAGGGTGCTGGAACTCGTATTCCGGGCTCCACGCGGTGTTGAAGTAATCCTCCGTGCCCGTGCCGTGCAGGCTATACGGGTACTCCTCGCCGTCAATCCGGAACATATCGTCCCCTTCTCCGTACCAAAGCGGTGTCGGGCTCTCAACGTAGAGGTTCACCCCCACGTAGTGGCCCTGCCCCGCCGCATCGAGGAACACATAGTTGCCCGCATCGCTCTGGTTGGGGATGACGGGTGGCATCGCGTCGCCTTCGCCGTCGGGGGCGTGGCTGTTCGTCAGCTCCTGGCGATACTGCGCGTGGAAATAACCCTCGTCCGCCGCCACTTCGCGCTCTTCGTAGTCCACATAGAAGTAGAGCCGGTCCAGCGTGGACTCGCTCTGGTTCACCACTTCCACCCGCGCCCCCTGGCGGAAGGCCATCGGCCAGTAGCTCGTCATCGCGCGGCCATCGCGGGGGCCGCACACCAAAGGCAGACTAGAAAACAGATAGTTCTCGCCCCAAGCATTGCCAAAGAACTCCCCGATGGGCGCTTCCACGCTCGGCTCATCCGCCCCGTCCCAATAGATGCGCAACAAACAATGCGAGCGGATCAGAGCGTCCACCTCGCTCCACATCGTAAACCACATGTGGGTGATGCACCCACTGCCCGCGATCTCCGCCACCACGCGGGTGCCCCCCGGGGGCACGGTGACGCAGTCCATGTTGGCGCCGGTGCGATCGTAACTACTGATGCGGCGCGTGCGAGCGTCCGTGATTCGAGAAATCCGCGCGAGGGGACCGTTCATGATGCCCCTTCATTATGCGGGGCTCACTTCACCGAAAACCGCGTCACCGCATCCCAATCTTCCGGCGGCGGGGCGGTCATGTAATCCTGGGCACGAGCGCGCAGCACCCGCGAAGGGCCGTCATCGGGCCACAACTTCAACGTCTCGCTCAGGCAGTCCACCGCCTCGGCAAACTTGCGGTCACGGTACAGCTGGAGCCCCTGCTCGTAGCCGCGCACGGCCATAATCGCCGCCGCATCCAGGTCATCCCGGCGGCCCAGCAGCTCGCGGAGTTCTATCGGCTCCTCACGCCCCGCCACCGCCACGTAGTCCACGCACCGCGTGAGGTACTCCGGCCCCGCTTCTTTGGCGGTGTTCACATCAATCAGGATTTCGGTTTGGTACGCCTTGTTCAGGCCCTGCAGGCGGCTGGCCAGGTTCACCGCGTCGCCAATGACGGTGTACTGCATCCGCTCCCGGCTGCCGATGTTGCCCACAATTACATCCCCCGTGGCGATGCCGAACGACGCCCGCAGCGCCGGCCGCCCCTGCCGCCGCCACTCGGGGTGCATGGCCAAGATCACGGCCCGCCCCGCCAGGGCCGCCTCACATGCGAGCTGCCCGGGGTGCGCCACGGCCTTGGGAGCCCCCCAAAAGGCCATCACATCATCCCCATTGAACTTGTCCACCGTCCCCTGGCGTCGAATCACTTCGTCACTCAGCATGTCCAGGTACTCGGCCAAGACCTTAACTAATTCTTCCGCTGGCAGCCGTTCGCTCAGTGCGGTGAACCCGATGATGTCGGCAAATGACGTGGCAATCCACCGGCGCTCGCCCCCCAGCTTGGCCTCCTGCCCCGAACTCATGAGGTGACGGGCGTAATCCGAGGGCACGAGCTTCTCAAACGAGCGCAACCCCGTCTTCATCTGCTCCACGCTGACGGCCAAGGCGTCAATCTCTCGCACCCCTACAGGTTCCGTCAGGCGCGGGGCCAGGTCGAGTTTTCGCACCCGTTCGGTTTCGGTCACCAAGTTGCCGAGGGGTCGGCTCAGGCGCCGGGCGAACCAGAACGTCAGCACCACCCCCATCGCCAGGGCCACCAAACCCAGACCGAGGACAAAGCTGGTGGTGCGCTGCACACCAGACATAAAATCGTCCTCCGGTACGACCACCCCGATCGTCCATGGGGGCCCGGCCCCGCTCGCCGAAACCAACCCCACCAAGTGGCTGACGCCGTTGCGTCGCACCGATCCGCTCGCCACCGTCCCTGGTTCTTGCCGTGCCGCCACCAGCAGCAGGTCCAGGCTCTTGGTCACCAATTCGTCCTGCAGCTCATCCAGGGTCGCGAGGCGCTCTAAGCCTTGCTCCGTGGTGAGGAGTCGGTCCAAGTTGGGATAGGCCACGATGCGTGCCTCTTGTCGCCCTCGTTGCTCCACCAAGAAGGCGTAGCCGTTCTGCGCCACCCGGATGCGACTGATGTAGCGACTCAGTTCGCCCACACTCAGATCTACCATCACCACGCCCACCATGTTTTGGCGGTTGTCGTAGAGCGGCACGGCATAGCTGATGCCCACCGTGGTCACGTCCACTGTCCCTTTCAGCAGGTCAGTGCCACCCCACACGCTCCGCTTTTGCGCGCGGACTTCTTCGTAGACCAAAGTTCGGCGCGGGTCAAAGGTGGCCTCCGGGTCTTCGAAAATCACCCGCATTTCGTCCCCAAAGGGCACCAGATCCTGGCGGCGGTACGTGCTGGTCTGCCAGCCCGTGCGGTCGGAGCGTTGCATCACGAGCGTGCCATTGGGCCGCCGGATGACGCTTATGGATTCACCCGTGGCGTCCACGATGTAGCGCGCGGAACTGAACTCCGGGTTCGCTCGCATCACTTCAAAGAGTTGCCGCCCTAACTCGGGAAACTGGCCGCTTGACAGCCGTGCCGTGCGAACTCCCAGTCCCGTTTGGGCAAACCCGGCGAGCAGATTCGCCTGCGCCTCAGCGTTGGCCAGCAGAGCCTTCACACGGTCGTCCACCTGCTGGGCGGTCTGCCGCACGATGCGCCCCCCAAGATCGGCCACCGTGGCGCGACCATTCCAAAAGGCCAGGAGGGTAATGACCACGAGCGTGACGAGCAGAAGGAGGCTCACACGAATGGTCAATATCCGCCGGAGAGAGGGCGGGCGAGAGAAAATCCTCTGCCACATGCAGACCCGGCAAGGGTACCTATACTCTCTCCTATCACGAACTCAGTTGCATCGCCAGTGACCAAAAAGTCGTAAGCTTGCGTAACACGTGCCCATCGAACCCCTGCAGACCGATGAACGCCGCGAAGGCCCCGTGGCCAAAAAGGCGGATTACGAAACCAAGCTCCTGCTGGGTTGCGGGTTCACGGGCTTTCTGGCGCTCTTTGGTTACTTCATGGGCATGTGGCCGTTCCTGGTCTTCCCCGAATACACCGTGGTGGGCATGCGCAACATCATTCTGTTGGGGCCGTGCATTGCGGCCGTGCTGGGCATCATTGCCATCCGCAAGACCGGGCCCCCGGCTGTAAGTGGCTATATCGGCGGGCAAATGGCGGTGGCGGTTTTCGCCTACTTGCGCCTCAAAGAGACCATGCTCGGCAAGCTGAACGTGGACATTCCCCGCCCCGAATGGCCCGATGAGGTGGCGTGGCTGGTGCCGCTACTCATTGCCTTTGTGCCGTTCTTATTGGCAGCCGCCGCCTATCCGTACGGACGCGAACCTAAAGAGGAATAGTTTCTCGCCCGAAGATACGGGAGAGACCAAGCCATGGCGACGCCGTATTCGAACGTGAACACTTACCGTCAAAACTCCGTGGCCAGCGCCACCCCGCTTCAGCTCGTCATCATGCTTTACGATGGGGCGCTGCGGTTCATCCGGGCGGGCAAGCAAGCCATTCTGCAAGAGAGCCACTTTGTGCAAAACGAGCAGATCACCAAAGCGCAGCGCATCGTCACCGAGCTCATGTCGTGCCTTGACATGGAAAAGGGCGGCGAGATTGCCAAGAACCTGATGGCGCTTTACAGCTACGTTTACGACCAGCTGGTGCAGGCGAACATCAACGATGACGCGTCCGCTCTGGATCGCTGCGAAAAGGTGTTGTGCGACCTCCGCGAGAGCTGGAGCGAACTGGACAAGCAGCAGCGCGCCACGGCGCAAGCCAATGCTGCCACTCCCGGATTCGGCGATGCCAAAGCCGCTTGATCTCCAGGCTGCCGAACGCCTGCTCCACCTCACCCGCGCCCTGGGCGAATGCCTTTCCGCGGGCCAGGTGACCGATTTAGACTATTTGCTGACGGAGCGCCAGGCCGTGCTGGATTCCATTTCGAGCCCGTCTGCGCCCTCGGTCAAAGCGATCTTGCAACAAGTCCAAACCTTGGAAGCGGACATCATTCAGCAGATGGAGGCCGCTCATGCTGAGATCTCCCAGGAAATGGCCGGCGAGCGCAAGCAACGTGCGGCTCATCACCAATACCGGCCGAAGGCCACCCTCCACGGACTGGACCGAGCAGGCTAGAGACCCGCTCCTGGCCTCATAATGAGGTACTGTCTCCGCCGTGCTGACGTACGAACAGCAAGAATCTTTGTCCAAGGCCCGAGGACGGCTGGACGCGATTGGAGGCCATCTTTGACCTCAAAACGCTTGAATCCCTAATCGTTCAAATCGAAGAACGACAACAAGAACCCGAATTCTGGAACGATCCGGAGACCGCTCAGTCCGAGATGAAGCGCTTGTCGCGCCTCAAGGGCCGGGTCAACCCGTATCGTGAACTCGACCGGCGCCTCAAAGACATCCTTGAGATGCGCGAGATGTTGCGCACCGAGCCCGATGCCGAAATGCAGGAGCTGAACGACCAGGAGGCCATGCAGTTCATGGCCGATATGGAGGCTTATGAGCTCCAAACCCTGCTCAATGGCGAATACGACGACCGCGATGCCATCGTGGAAGTCAACGCCGGAGCCGGGGGCAGCGAAGCCTGCGACTGGGCCAGCATCCTCTTCCGCATGTACCAACGCTGGTGCGAAAACAAGGGCTACAAGTGCGAGGTCATCAGCGAGACCCCGGGCGACGTGACCGGCTACCGCAGCGTCCAGTTCGCGGTGGGTGGCCCCAACGCCTACGGCTATCTCAAAGCCGAAAATGGGGTGCACCGCCTCGTGCGCATCAGCCCGTTTGACGCCGCCGCACGCCGCCACACCTCCTTCTGTAAGGTTGAGGTTCTGCCCGAAATGGAAGAAACCGAAATCGACATCAACATGGATGACGTGAAGGAAGAAACCCTGCGGGCCGGCGGAGCCGGCGGCCAGCACGTGAACAAGACGGAATCGGCGGTGCGCCTCACGCACATCCCCACCGGCATCACCGTACTTTGCCAAAACGAGCGGAGCCAGCACAAGAACCGCGCCAGTGCCCTCAAGGTTTTGGCCGCCCGGCTGCTGGAAGTTCAAAAGGTGCAAGACCAGAATAAGGTGAACGAACTAAAGGGCGACACGGGACCGGCCGAATGGGGCCGCCAGATTCGCTCCTACGTTTTGCAGCCGTACACGATGGTGAAGGACCACCGCACCGGGCACGAAACCGGCAACGCTTCTGGCGTGCTGGAAGGCAACGTGGATGGGTTCATTGAAGCCTTCCTCAAACGGCCCAAAGACGCAGGCGAAGAATTCTTCGAGTAACTTGACCGGTCTCAACCCGTCGTACGAACAGATATGACTCTGGCCACCCTTGCCCTGTGGGGCGCGCTCGCCGCGACCCCGGTTGCTGAAATCGGCCCCGTGCCCCCCGCGGGCACCAACGCCGAGGTGCTGGCGTGGACCCAGGAGATCTATTCCGCGATGGAGGCGGGAGACTTTACGCTCGCCCGCCAGATTTCGGCCCGCCTCCCGCGCAAGAAGCTGACCATTCAGTACGACGACTCCGGTTTGGCGGCGGAGTATCGCCCCAAATACCGCAAAGCGGTGGAGGCTGGCCTCGACGCCTGGCGACGAGTCATGCCGGAACTTGAACTGAGCTTCGGCCCCAGCCGGGATATCCTCATCAACTACACCGAGTCCCTCCCCGCCGACGAGGGCACCGGCGTGCCGCAGGGCGCGACTTTCTTCCTTTCCAACGATCCTTCCGAGCCCCAAGTCGAGGCCGTGCTGGCGCACTACCGACTCTCCCCGCCCCAACCCAGCGAAGCGGAGATGATCACCTATGAAACCGCCCACGCGATTGGGCGAGCCTTGGGCTTGGCCCGGTCGGCCCGCCCCGGCGGCGCCATGGGCCGTAGCGACCTGAATGCGCGGGTGCGCGTGCAGGTGCTCTCGCAAGAGTGGCAAACCGTGCGACGGCTCATCGCGCTGAGCGACCAGTTGCGCGCGGCGGCGGCCGAAGGCAAGGTGCTGGTGGCTCCGCGACCCGTGCTACGGGCCGACACGGTGGAGGTGAACTTTGACCCCCAAATGCAAGGGGCGCTCGTGCCGTTCTCGTTCCAACTCAGTAACCCTGGCAACGCCCCGCTTTCGGTGGTGATTAGCCCCGATTGCGGGTGCTTTACCCTTGGGGATGGCCTCGCTCAGCGAAGGCTTGAAATCGCCCCCGGCCAAACCTCGCTCATCCAAGGGCAGATCGACACCACCAATTTTCCCGGGCCATTCCGTAAAGCGATTTACCTTTACTCCAATGATCCCGACGCGCCGCTGCGCCGCATTCCGTTCACATCGTTTGTGCGCCCGGCCGTGCGATTCATCCATGCCAAGCCGCAAGACGTGACCGTATTGAACGGCCCCAACGAAGAGGTCGAGATCTTTATGGCCATTGACCCCGAGGCCAAGCTCACGGTCACCAAGATCGAAGCCCTGGGGGCCGGCCTGTCGGTGAAGTACGAACCCTGGCGCGGCCGCATTGCCGACCCGACCCTGGGCGAATCCGAACCCGTCGAGCGCGTGGGCTACCGCATCCGGCTCAACACTGGCTCCATGCTTCCGGCGGGCCGATCTCCTATCGGGCTGAACATCACCACGACATCAGAGGCTTTCCGGATCATTCCCTACACGTTTTTCGTGCAGCAGGGGATCGCTCCCAGCCCGGTGGCGGTGGTCTTCGGCGCGATTTCCTCGGGGCTGCCCGCCCAAGGATGGGTGATTCTCACCCGCCCCGGCCAACCCTTCAAGGTGACCTCGGTGCGCACGGATACGGAGTTTTTTGAGGCCAAACTCGGCCCTAGCAATGAGCGCGGCGATATCCGCATTGACGTCCGCTACAAGGGTGGCGCACCCGTCGGGGCCGTACGGGGCTCAGTCATTGCCAGCACCGATGACCCCAAGCAACCCGAAGTTCGCATCCCGATTCAGGCTGTGATCCAGTAGGATTCAGTCATGAGGGTCTTCTGGGGACTGTCCGCGCTGCTCATGCTCATCGCGGGCATGGTGCGCCCGGCTGACACCCCGGCCGCGCCCGACACCTGGACCCTCCTCATTAGCGGCGATACCCAGGGCTATCTCAGCCCCTGCGGCTGCACCAAACCCATGATCGGCGGGATTCGCCGCCGCGCCGCGCTCGTGCGTCAACTCACCGTGCCGGGGCGCACCGTGGTGCTGGAGGCCGGACGCGCCAGCGGGGGGCTCGGACGGCAGGATGTCCTCAAGACCGAGACCCTTGCCCAACTGTGGCAAGCCTTGGGCGTGGATGCCGTGGCCCTCTCGGGCGCCGAAGCCCGCCTGGGCAGCGCCCAGCTGGCCCAGGTACAGCGCCTGAGCGGCGACCGGATGACCACCCTGGCCGTGCAGCCTGGCGCCGATGTGACCTGGGAAAGGTGGATAGAACGCGGCCCCTTCTTGATCGGATCGCTCGACCCCGCTGCCGCGCAGGTCGCCACTTTGCTGGGCGGCACGCCGGTGCCGGAGGCCACCGCTGTGGGTGAGCTCCTGGCCGAAGCCGAAGCCCTGGGCAAGTCCCCGATTCTGATGATTGATGGCAACGCCGAAGCCGCCCGACAGATGGCGAAGCGCTGGCCCGCCCTCGCTCTCATCATCTATCGAAGCGACGAACAAGCCGCTGGTGAACCTCTACGAGAAGGCAAAACTTGGCTCGTCAGCCCCGGGCCGAAGGCGAAAGCCGTCTTGCAGTTGAGCTTCCGGGATGGCGAATGGCGTCGGTACCAGGCCATTCCCCTCGGCCCCGAGATCGAAGACGACCCCGAAGCCGCCGCCCTCTTCCGCCAATACGTGGATCAAGTGCGCGAGGAACAACTCCTGGAGCAAGTCCCGCGCGGAGCGGCTGCCGGACTCGCGGGCTCGGATGCGTGTATGTCTTGTCACAACGACGCCTACAATACGTGGCACGCCAGTGCCCACGCCAAGGCCCTGCGCACTCTGGAACAGGAGCACCAAGACCGCGACCCTGACTGCGTGGGGTGCCACGTGGTGGGCCTAGACCGCGCCGACGGATTCAACCCGCCCGAACGCGTCACCGGCCTGGACGCCGTGGGCTGCGAAAGCTGCCACGGGGGCGGCAAGGCGCACGTCACCGCCCCGTTTGAGAACCCGATGCCCAAGGTGGGCAAGGAATCGTGCATGACCTGCCACGTGCCGGACCACTCACCCACGTTCGACTACGAGTCGTACTGGGAGAAGATCAAGCACTAATCCCCGCGGAGACAGGAGTGAGTGGGGATAACTTGGGGAAAGCGGGAAAACTCGCTGTCACTTTTCTGATTTGCTACTTTCACTGCAACAACTGATCCAAAACCCCTCGATTCAGGTTCAATGGGCACCCCGGAAGGCCTGTATCTTCTGGCAGATTTTCCCCGGAAATGCCGGGCAAAATCCTAATCGGTCTCCCGGCCACTATGTCTGTTTTCGAACTCTCTGAGTTGCGTATCGGCACCCCCGTACGTGACGAATTGCGCGGTCTTACGCCCCTGCCGAGCAACTCGGCGGCCATTGCTGCGGCCGAAGCGTTTGTCACGGGTGAGTCGCGCTTCGTGTGCCTTCGCGGCCCCTCGGGATGGGGCAAGTCCGTCATCCTGGGCTCGGTCGCGGGTCTGATGAGCACCGAAGCCCGCCAGGTCGTTCACGAATCCGCCCCGCACTGGCAGTTCGACCGATTCTCGCGCGCTCCCGATGTTCTTATCCTCGATGACGTCACCCTGCACGACCGGATGGCTCGCGCCCAGCACCAACTCACGCAGGCGCTTGCCCAACGCGTACGACGGGGCCTGCCGACCATGATCAGCTTGGCTTCGGGCTCCCCACTGCCGCTGGCCGGACGCTGGCGCGACGTCACGGTGCCCCGCCCCGACCGCCGCGAGCGCATCGTCCTCACGTCTCAGCTCGCCCAGATTGCCGGCCTGCGCCTGCACCCCACCCTGGCGGCCATGATGGCCCGCTACGCCGCCCCCAGCGGCCTGTGCCTTCACGGCGCTATGCAACGCCTGCGCCTGGTGGGTCGCGATTGGAGCCACCGCGATGCGGTCCTTCGCGCGTGCCCCTTGCTAGAACCCCTAATGCCTCAGGGCATGGCATGGGATATCCGCGACGCGTTTGCCGAAGGCGTGGCCGATGCCCTCCGCGATGGCAAGGAGCAGCAGGTGGCCAGCTACACAAGCCATGTGATGCTGCGGGTGGCCGGTTTTCGCGAAGATGTGGTCGCCGCCTATATGCAGCGCTCCCCGGGCGAGATTTATCTTCTCAGCGAGAGCATCCGCCGTCAGTCCCGGCGCGCCGGTGCAAGTACCAGATTGGCCCTGTGCAAAGACCGGGTTTTCCTGAGGATTCACCGCCATGTGTACGACCTGGAGTAGTTCTTGCGCGTCTGAACCCTCACTAGGCTCCGGTCATGGCATCCAATCTTGAAAAGCTCACGCGCATCGAAGCTCCCCTCAACGCCCAGTTGACGGTGGCCGAATCGCGGGAACTCGTGGACCATGATGCCCCGCGCACCCTGGCCCTGGTGGATAACGGCCGCATTATTGGCACGGTCCACTCACCCTTGCTCGTGCACGCTCCGGGCGAATCGAAGCTCTTGAGCCTCGCCGAACCCATCCGCGTGGTGCTGGATGTCAGCACGCCGCTTAGCGAAGCCGCCCGCCGCATGTCGGCGCAGCAGAGCCAGGCCGCAATCATCACCAAAGAGGGCAAGTACCTGGGCGTGCTGAGCCCCAACGACTTCTTAGGTGAGGTGGGGCGCACCTTCGACCCGTTAACCGGCCTTGAGTTCAGCGATCGCCTCCGGGAGTGGGGTCAAGCATGCCTCGAAGACGGACAAGAGATCACCATCATCTTCATTGACCTCAACGACTTTGGGCTTTACAACAAGCGCTACGGCCACGTGGTGGGCGACCATGTGCTGCAGGCCCTGGCCCAAGTGCTGAAGGACCACACCCCGGCCGATGCCGTTCTGGTGCGGTTTGGGGGCGATGAATTCGCCATCGGCATGCCCAGCGAGCGTGCCCGCGCCGAAGCCCTGGCTGAGACCCTCCGGGGCTTGCAGGTCACGGTGGAGGGCGTGCCCGAGCCCGTGGGCTATACCGTTGGCTTGGCCGGGGGTCGCCGCGTCGGCCGCGCTGCCGAACACGGGGCCGCCAACGTGGACGACCTCATCAATGCCGCTAGCCGCGATGCCCTGGCCCGCAAGCGGGAGAGCAAAGCCCAACGCCCGCGCTCATTGCACGAGGCCCTCGCCGCCGTGATGCAGCGCGAAGACCTGGGCGAAGGCATCATCCGGGACGCCCTGCTGATTGACCGGGGACCCGAAGGGCAACTGATTGAGGTGATCGTCAGCCGGCCCAACCACCCCGAGCCGCGCATTGTGCGCCGCCCGGTGAAAGGCGACCTGATGGCCGCGCTGGAAACCGCTCTCCGCGACGCCATCCGCTAACAAGATAACCCCCACTCCCGCTTGGGAATGAGGGCTTTTTGTGCCTGAACCGAAAGGGCTTAGGCTTCGCCGGCCACCATGCGCCGCAGCACGTATTGCAGCACGCCGCCGTGGCGGTAGTACTCCATTTCCGTGAGCGTATCGAGGCGCACCATGACGTCAAACGTCTTCACGTTGCCGTCCTCGGTGGTGGCGCGCATGGGCAGCACCTTGCCGTCCTTGAACTGGTGCACCAGCGCCTCGCTCATGCCCACCAGGCTGAACTCTTCCTGACCCGTGAGGCCGAGGCTGGCCGCGCTTTCGCCTTCCATGAACTGGAGCGGCATCACGCCCATGCCAATGAGGTTGCTGCGGTGGATACGCTCGAACGATTCGGCCAGCACCGCCTTCACCCCCAGGAGCAACGTGCCCTTGGCCGCCCAGTCGCGGCTGGAACCCGTGCCGTATTCGCGCCCGGCAATCACGATGAGGCCCGTATTGCTGGCGGCGTACTTCTCGGCGGCATCGTAGATGCTCATCACATCGCCCGTCGGCAGGTAGGTGGTCCACCCGCCTTCGGTACCCGGGGCCAGTTGGTTGCGCAGTCGCACGTTAGCAAACGTGCCTCGAATCATCACCTCGTGGTTGCCGCGCCGCGATCCGTAGCTGTTGAACAAGTGCAGGGGCACGTTGTTCTCTTGCAGATAGCGACCCGCCGGGGAATCCGCCTTGATCGAGCCCGCCGGGCTGATGTGGTCGGTGGTGATGCTATCGGCCAGCAGAGCCAGCACCTTCATGCCGTTCAGGTCTTGCACCCGGGACGGGGCCGAGGCTTCCATACCATCGAAGTAAGGGCCCCGGCGCACATAGGTGCTGTCCGGTTGCCACTCGTAGCGTTCGCCGGTCGGCACGGCCAGGTTCTTCCAAGCTTCGTCGCCATCAAACACGTTGGCGTAGCTCTTGCTGTACATTTCGCGAGTGATGTAGGTTTCCACCGTCTCCGCAATCTCCTGCTGGGTCGGCCAGATATCCCGGAGGAACACCGGCTGCTCGTTGGCATCCAAGCCAATCGGATCCTTGGTCAGGTCGATGTCAATCGTGCCGGCGAGGGCGTAGGCCACCACCAGCGGCGGCGACATCAGGTAGTTCGCCTTCACGTCCTGGTTCACGCGGCCTTCAAAGTTGCGGTTACCACTCAGCACGCTCACTACGGCCAGGTCGCGCTCCTTCACCTGGGCGCTAATGGACTCCGGCAGCGGACCACTGTTGCCAATGCAGGTCGTACACCCGTAGCCCACCACGTTGAATCCGACCGACTCGAGGTCGGAAAGCAGGCCTGAGTGCGCCAAGTATTCGGTGACCACGCGGCTACCGGGGGCGAGGCTCGTCTTTACCCACGCCTTGGGCTTCAGGCCCTTGGCCACCGCCTTGCGCGCCACGATGCCCGCCGCCATCATCACGCTCGGGTTGCTGGTGTTGGTGCAGCTGGTGATGGCCGCGATGACCACGTCGCCATCGTTCAACACGGCCGGGGTCTTCTCGCGGTGCGGGAACACGTTGCGGAAGCTGGCCTGCGCCTGGCTCAGAATGCTGCGGTCTTGCGGACGCTTCGGACCCGCCACGCTCGGTTGCACGTCACTGAGGTCCAGCGACAGCGTGCTGCTGTATTCGGCTTCCGGCATATCAGCCGAGTGGAACAGGTTCTGCGCGCGGTAATACGCCTCCACCCGGGCAATGTGGGTTTCGTCGCGGCCGCTGGTGCGCAGGTAGCGGATCGTCTCGGCGTCCACCGGGAAGAGGCCACAGGTGGCACCGTATTCAGGGGCCATGTTGGCGATGGTGGCGCGGTCGGCCAGCGGCAAGGTGCTCACCCCCGGGCCATAGAACTCTACAAACTTGCCCACCACGCCGTGCTTGCGCAGCATTTCGGTCACGGTCAGCACCAGGTCGGTGGCCGTGGCACCTTCTCGCAGGCTGCCGGTAAGGCGGAAGCCCACCACTTGCGGGATGAGCATGGAAACCGGCTGGCCGAGCATGGCGGCTTCGGCTTCGATGCCCCCGACACCCCAACCCAGAACGCCCAGGCCGTTGATCATCGTCGTGTGGCTGTCCGTGCCCACCAGCGTATCGAGGAAGGCGGTATCGCCTTCGGTGAAGACCACGCGCGCCAGGTATTCCAGATTCACCTGGTGGCAAATGCCGGTGTTGGGCGGCACCACCTTAAAGTTGTCAAACGCCCCTTGCCCCCACTTGAGGAACTGGTAGCGCTCGGTGTTGCGCTCGTATTCCAGGTCCAGGTTGATCTGGAGCGCAGCGTTCGTGCCGTATTGGTCCACCTGCACGCTGTGGTCAATCACGAGCTCCACCGGCTGCAGCGGGTTGATGCGCTGCGGGTCGCCGCCCAGTTCGGCCATCGCGTCACGCATGCTGGCCAGGTCCACCACGCAGGGCACCCCGGTGAAGTCTTGCAAAAGAACGCGTGCGGGGGTGAAAGCGATTTCGTGGTTCGGTTCCGCCTTCGGGTCCCAGTTCAACAGGGCTTCGATATCGGCGGCGCGGGTGTTGACGCCGTCTTCCAAGCGCAGAAGATTTTCCAGCAGAATCTTGTGCGAATACGGAAGCCGATCGAGGTTGCGCCCTTGCTCGGCGAGGCGGGGAAGGGAGTAAATCGTGTAGTCCTTACCGGCAAGGCTGGTGGTGACGCGAGTCTGAAAGCTGTCACTCATGAGGTCACCTAGATGTTACCTAGCGGCCTTGGCGCGGCCCGGACGCGCGGCCAGGCCGTTATAATGGGGGCGTGTCGGGCGGCAAGCGCATATTTAGCGAGCAGGAAGCTTCAGAAATCCTGCAGCGAGCGGCGAAGCTGCAAGAGGAAGACCGCGAGTCCGACCCCGCTTACACCCCCGGCATCACGGCCGAAGAGCTGGAGCGCATTGCCCACGAGGCCGGCATTGACCCGAACTTCCTCCGGCGAGCCTTAGAAAAAGCTGAGCCAGTAGAGAGCACGAAGCGCCGTGTCCAGCTGGAGCAAGTGAACGAGCGCGTGGTGGAGGGCGAAATTGAGCCCGAGAATTTTGATCTTGTGATCGAAGATGTTAAGGCGGTTCAACGCCAGCATCGAGGGGGCAATCAGGCCGGTATCCAGCAGATCGGGCGGCGGATCTTTGGCAATGTGATGTGCGGACCGGCCATCGGCAAGATGAACATCACCTCCCGCAACGGCCGCACCCGCATTGAGGTGCGTACGGGAGCATTCATGCCCTTGTTCATTCCCTTGTATCCCGCCTTCATGCTTTCCGCATTTGCCATTGGGATTGGTGCCACTGAAGGTGCACCAATCGCTGGCCTTGTGATTGCTCTGTTGCTCTCAGGTGGAGCTACATTTTTGGCTAGGCACCTACTTCGGCGTGGGCATGAAGCGGGAGAGAGGCTCGCAGATGATCTTAGCGAGAAAGCCCAGGAAGCCGTAGACATCCAGAACTCCGAACTGCAAGAGCGGCTGGCGCAGTCCACCCCGGCCCCGGTGAGCGAAGACGCTCCCGCCGAAGTGCGCCCGCACACCCCCGGCTAGGCTTTACTCGACGTCCACCGCGCCCACATCGGCTCCCTTGGCTTCCAAGATGTCCTTGGGCAGCAGCAGGATGGTGAGCAGGCACGGGAAGGTGAAGCACAGCACAATCCAGAACACCGGACCGTAGTCCATGTTGTCGATCAGCGCCCCGCTCAGGATGCCCGCCAGGGCAATGAACGTTGCCCCCAGGCCCGTGCCAATGGCGTAGTGCGCAGTGCGGTAGTTGGGGTTCTGCTGCGCGATGTACATCAGCGCCACCAGGTAGCCCGCAAATCCGAAACCGTAGCCGAACTGGTCGACAAACATCACCACCGACATCGGTTCGGGGCCGGGGCGCGCCGAGGCTGCCCAGATGTAAAGCAGGTTCGGCAGGTTCATGGCGGCGGCCAGGGGCCAGAAGCTCTTGCGGATCCCCACTCGGCTGACAAACATGCCCCCGACAATGCCCCCCACGACAATGCCGACCACGCCGTAAACCCCGTTGACTTGGCCGACCACGTCCACCGCGAAGCCCAAGCCGTTGGTGATATCTTCCGGCCCGGTCTTGGTGTCTTGCAAAAAGAGCGGCACGATACGGCCCAGCATGGCCTCGCCGAAGCGATAGAACAGAAGGAACGCGAGGATGCGAAGAATCGCCGCTTGCCCGAAGAACGTGGTGAGGGCAGTCTTGATTTCGGTGTTGTGCAGGCTGCGCTTGGCGATGCTACCGAGCACGGTGGCCCCCACGACGGCAATGGTGAGGTTAATGAGCTCCGCCTGGATGCCGGGCACCTTCTCGGCGAACTTGACAAAGATGAAGTAGAGGTCGGTTTCAACCGGCTTCCACTTTTCGGCTTGGATGCCCATGGAGCTCAGCCCCGCCCCCACGAGGCGGGCGATGGCGCCCGCGCCGTAGTAGAGGAAGCCGCCGGTGGCCACCAGCGACCCGAGGCGGACAAAGTTCTGCCCCGCTTCGCCTTCGGGCAACTTGCGCACCACGTCGGCCTCGGGGGTCGGCATCAGGATTGGGTTGAGAAGCCGCCCCAGCAAGTACACGCCAGCCATGAGGAAAAGGCCGATACTCCACGCCTGGTTGGCGGGCATGGGCGTGCCCGTGATATCCCCATTGATGAGCTTGCCCGAGATCATCACGATCAGGGCCGTGGCAAACAGCCGCCCCAGCCGGAAGAACGTGGACTGGAAACCGACGAATTTACTCTGCTCTTCGCGGCGGGTGGAGAGGAGATAGAACCCGTCAGTGGCGATGTCGCACGTCGCACTAAAGATGGCAATGGTGGCGAAAATCGCCAGCGTAATCCCGAAGAAGTTCTCCGATTGCACCGCAAATGCCGCGCCAAGCATCCCCAACACGATCAGTGCTTGCATAATCAGCAGCCACTTTCGCTTGGTGCTGCTGAGCTCCACCAGCGGCCCCCACAGGAACTTGATGCTCCAGGGCAGGGCAATCAAGCTCGTCCAGCGCGCAATGTCGCCATCCGCAAGCCCAAGGCTTTTGTAGATGTTGAGGCTGAGTTCTTGCACCAAAGCGACCGGCAGGGCCTGCATGAAATACAGCACCGGCACAAAGCGCAACGGGTTGACGTGAGTGGAAGACGCCAAGATGGGTTCAGCATGACGCCGGGGGCGCCCGCTTGTCTAGGGTTCAGGCTCAGCGCACGCGGATTTCGAGGTCGGCGGGCTTCACTTCGTCCACCTTCGCGCCATCGGCCATCACGTGCCACGCGTTGGGGAGCTTGATCTTCACGCCGTCCCGCTCGTAGTTGCTCCAGCCGTCAATCACCAGGTTTAGGTTGCCCCAGGTCGAGTTCGGGCGCCGCCCCCGGTACGCCACCGACTTCGGCAGCTTCGTGTCGGGATCGAACGTCACTGTGATCAGCGTCCCTACACGGTGGATTTGCACCGTCCCGTCCGGATTGAGGGCGAACTTGTTTTGCACCGAGAACGGCCACGCGACCAGGAAACTGATAGGATTCGCCGCCCAGGCATTGCTTAATTCGCGCTCGGCCGCGGCCACGCCGCCCATGATGTTGCCTTCGTTATCGCGCTGGAAGACGTTGGGCAGGTCGTACTCCACCCGGGGGCGGCGCGCGCCTTCCGGCACCCACTTCCACTCGAACGTCTTGCCATCCCAACTGGACAGGTCTTGGTAGCCCAGGGGCGAGAACACTTGGGTGGTGCGGTAGGAGTTCGGGTTGGTGGGGTCCGCGCGGAACCGCACGACTTCAATCGTCAAATCGGTGGTGCTGGCCGGGGTGACCGTAGCCTCCCGCGCGTTCACGATGTTGTCCATCGCCAGGGCGTAGTTCTCGACGTCGTAGGTCGGCTCGGGATCTACGGTATGCAGAAACTGCGCGGGACGCGCCATGAACGTATCCCGGCAGGCGTCGCTGGCAAAGATAAATAATTGGCCGTTAAACCGGGCCATACGCGAGGTTTCTCCCCGTCCGCTCAGCGGCCCCATGCGGCCGCAGGCACCGCCCAGCTGCACGGCAAATCGCCCCGGATCCGCCAGGAAGAGGTTCAGGTTTCGTTCGCTGGAAAACCAGTAGGTGTAGTCTTCGTAGACCGTGGACCAGCGGGAATCGCCCTTCAGTTCCTGCCCCGATTGGCCGTAGACCACCACGTCCATCGCAAACGTACCGAGACCATCCGTCGCACCCATATTCATGCTCATCGAGCCCAACCACGCCAGCGCCAGGGCACCCACCATAGCCTGATGTTACCGATTGCGAGGGTCCAGGGGAGCGTAATGCGCCAGGTAATCCTGAACTGAAATGCGGCGGGCGAGGTCGCTCAGGTGGCTCTCCCGCACATGATCGGGGCGCTTAAACTTGATGCAGCTCTTGCCCATATCGGCCTTGCGGCCAGCATCCGCTTCGTAGCTTGTTCGATAAGCCTCCATGATTTCGGGCATCATATACATCCCAAAGTTGTACACACTCAGCCCGCCTTTGTTCACGGCCAACCAGATATAGGGGAGCGGACTCTTGGGGTCGCAGTGGTAACCGCCGGGGTAAGTCTCATGCGGAATCACCCACAGAATCATCTTCCCGTCGCACCGCTCCTCATATCCGGTGGGCATGCTTTGGCGCAGAGTGTCCACCAGGCTCCGCACTCCGGGTTGCCACTCTTCCGGCCAGGTTTGGATCAGTTCTTCACTCGTCATGGAGGGGGAAGCCTACCAACATACTACAACGGACTTCACAGGCGAAAACGAACCCAATTCAGATAGGATGGGGAGGTGAAACTCGCTCCCGCCTCTCTGACCATTGGCCTCGCCCTGCTCGCCTCGGTGTCTTGGTCGCAAGGGACGGTCGCCGACTACGAACGCGCCCTCAGCTACCGCCAAGCCGTTTCGGGCAAGGTCCTCAACGCCAACCTCAGCGTCAACTGGCACCCCAAGGGCGGCGTGTGGTACCGCGCCGAGCGCCCCGATCAGCAGGCCGAGTTCGTTTACGTCAGCGGCGAGGGCCGCCGGTCACCCCTCTTTGATCACCAAGACCTGGCGCGCAAGCTCACCGAGCGCCTGGGCCGCCCCGTCGAGGCCACCCGCCTGCCGGTGCAGCAAGCCCGCCTGGACCCCGCCGCCACGGTGCTGACTTTCCGCGCCGGGGATGCCTCGTTGGCCTATAACCTCGGCACCAAGCAGCTCGCTCCGGCCCCGGCTTCTAACGACCCCGGCCTGCTCCGCCACCCCGATGACTTGCCCCGCATGAGCGGCAGCGGCGAGGCCACCAGCATCACTTTTGTCAACCAGATGTCCGAGCCCATCCAAGTGGCCTGGGTAACGATGGAAGGCCAACGGATGAGCTACCACACCCTCGCCCCGGGGGCGCGGGTTTCACAAAACACTTACGTCGGCCACGTGTGGATGCTGTTGCGTGCCAATGGTGACCCCATCGCGGGCACCGTTGCCATTGCCGAGGGCAGTGTGGTGGACGTCACCGGCACTCCGGCCCGCACCCCGCGCCCCGGACGGCAGGGCGGCGCCCAGGGAGCGCCCCCGGCCAACGCCAACCGCCCCTTCCGCGTGGAGTTTGCCGAGAACCAGGCGTTCTTGGTGCCCACGGCTGGTGGCGCGCGCGTGGCCATGACCACCGACGGCAGCGCCCAGGATTTCTACGGCCCGCAAGCGTGGTGGAGCCCCGACAATCGCTACGTGGTGGTGCCCAAGATCACCCGGCCCCCCACGCGGCAAATCCCGATTTTCACCAGCCGCCCGGCGGACCAACTGCAGCCCAAGTACCGGCTGATTGACTACGTGAAGCCCGGCGACGAACTGCCCCAAACCCGCTACTGGGTGTGGGATGTCACGGCCCGGCGCGGGCACTGGATCAACCTCGACCTCTACCGCGACCACTTCGACCTGCGGATGCCCGGTTGGTCAGCGGATGGCAAGGAGTTCCGGTTCCTCTTCAACGAGCGCGGGCACCAAACCCTGCGCTGGATCGGCCACCCGCCCGAAACCCAACAAACCCGCGCCATCATCGACGAGAAGAGCAAAACCTTTGTGGATTACTCGCAAAAGTTCTACTTAAACGTGACCGGCGGCGGCGCGCAAGAGGAAGCGATCTGGATGAGCGAGCGGAGTGGCTACAACCACCTCTATCTCATTGATGTGGCTACCGGTCGGGTGAAGTATCCCATCACCACCGGCAACTATGTGGTGCGCGAAGTAGTGAACAACGACCAGGCCCGCCGCCAACTCACCCTGCGCGTGATGGGGATGGACCCGAACCAAGACCCGTACCACGTTCACTTCATCCGGGTGGGTTACGACGGCAAGAACCTGGTGCGGCTAACCGAGGCCAACGGCAACCACAACCTGGAGTTCAGCCCCGACGGCCAAACCTATGTGGCTACCTTTAGCCGCGCCGACCAACCGCCCATGCGCGAACTACGTCGCACCACGGACGGCAAGAGGATCGCGGACCTGGAGGCCGCCGATGACGCCCTCCTGCGGGCTACGGGCTGGCGCCGACCGATTGTGATCTCGGCCAAGGGCCGGGACGGGGTCACCGACATCTGGGGCTACGTGAACCTGCCCACGAACTTCGACCCGAACCGCAAGTACCCGGTGATTGAGGAGATTTACGCCGGCCCCCACGGGCACCACGTGCGCAAGACCTATAACCCCAGCGAGGGGAGCGGCCCGGTGGCCGAGCTCGGTTTCATCACGGTAAAGATCGACGGTATGGGCACCAACTGGCGCAGCAAGGCCTTCCACGACATGGCCTGGCAGAACATCGCCGATGCGGGCTTCCCGGATCGTATCGCTTGGATGAAGGCAGCGGCCCAGCAGATCCCGCAGATGGACCTCAGTCGCGTGGGCATCTACGGCGGTAGTGCGGGCGGCCAAAACACTGCCCACGCCTTGCTCCTGCACGGCGACTTCTACAAGGTCGGGGTGGCCGACTGCGGCTGTTACGACAACCGCATGGACAAAATCTGGTGGAACGAAGCCTGGATGGGGCGCATGGGGCCGCACTACGAAGCCCAGGCTTGCAGCACCCTCGCCCCGAACCTGAAGGGTCACCTGATGATCCTGGTGGGCGAAGAGGACACCAACGTGGACCCGGCCAGCACCTACCAACTGGTGGATGCACTCAACAAGGTCGACAAGGATTACGAGTTCATCCTCGTCCCCGGGGCGGGCCACGGCACTACCGGCAACCCAACCGTCCGCCGCCGCATGTGGGACTTCTTCGTCCGTCACCTCATGGGCGTCGAGCCTCGCCGCTAATCGCAGCCAGGCCGACACAAAAACATCCCGGACTCCTCATTGGAACCCGGGATGTGGCTCTCCCAATCTTTGGCTTGATCGCCGATTTACTTGGATCGCCGGCGGCGAGCGAACGCCAGCAGGCCCGCACCCAGCGCGATCATCGTGGCCGGTTCCGGCGTCGGGGTCGTCGTGAAGTTCTGACCATCAAACCAGCCCTCCTTGGAGAAGCTGTAATTCGTCAGCCAGCCGTCTTGGGTAGAGGTTTGTAGGCCTGCCACCGGGTGCCACCAGATGCCGACCTGCGGACCGAAGGCCGCACCCGTCCAGTTGGCGGGGTTGCCGTACTTAGGCGTGTGGTTCTGGATCGACGTGGCGTTAATCGAGAAGCCCAGCGTGCGGGTGCCGTCGGTGTTGTTCTGAACCGTGATGTCCAGAACCTTGCTCGGGTCGTTAATGCTGCTGAAGATGCGGTCCGGAGCCTGCGTGCCGCTGGCGGCCGAGCCGTCGAAGTAGCTGCTGCCTCCGTTCAGACCGTTGTAAGCGTAAGCGTAGAGCTTGGCGTTGCTGGACGAGCCATCCAGGTAGAAAATCGCCAGCTCGTCGTTGCTACCCTTAGGGTTCGGACCCGGGCTCACGGCCAGCCAGAAGCCCTGCGGCAGCACGCCGTTCGTGGCCTGGTAGGTGCCGTACCAGCTGAACGTGTTAGTGATGGTGTTGAACGAACCGTTGGCATTCAGCAACTTGCCAGCGGTATCGTTAATGATCGGGTTGGCGCTGATGCCGCGAATCCACTCGAAGTTGTACTGCGGGTCCGTCGCCATACTCAAAGCAGCAGCGCTTACGATCGCCCCAACAAGAAAGACCTTTTTCATTGTTTTGATTCCCTCGCCGGGCACGCTGAGAATCGGGGATTTTCAGCGCAGAACCCGAGATGACGTGAGTGTGAACCTAAAGGAGGCTGTGAACCTACCGCACAATCACCAGGTTCACGGCGTGGAGGGTGAATCGGTATCCGAAACTGGTACGTTTGCTTGGGGGGTTTGCCGCTTGCGGTCGCGCACGATTCGAAAAATCAGCGGTCCGGCCAGCACAACGATGATGGAGCCGGCGATGATGCCCATGAGCGATCGCACTTGATTGGACTCGCCCAGCACGTAACCCGCCCCGAAAATCACCCCAACCCATAGCAAGCAAGCCACGCTGTTTAGTAGCAAAAACTTCGTTGCCGAATAGCGACTACTGCCCGCCACGAAGGGAACCGTCGAGCGCAAAACGCTCACCCATCGGGCCAACAAAAAGGTGTTGAGGCCGTACCGCTCAAACGCCTCTTCGGCTTTGGTGATCTGGTCCAGCTTCAGGCGCTTGGCGCAGGGGGCTTTGGCAAGACGCTCTCCAAAGATTCGGCCCCAACCGTAGTTGGTAAAGTCGCCGAGAACAGCAGCCACCAAGAGCACCGCCAAGGAGGTCACCGGGTTCAGGCCCTTGACTTGGGGGCTTGCCAGCACACCTGCCGCGAAGAGGAGTGTGGTGGTCGGCACCATCGGCACGTAGATCAGGCCGGTCTTGACGAACGTGGCGACAAAGAGGGCGACGTACGCCCATACGCCGAATTGCTGAACAACCTCGCCGAGCGATTCGTCCAAAGCGGGGATGGTTCGGAGAAGAGCTCCCCAATCCGGCACGGATGTAGTTTACGCGTGCCGGGAAGCCTCGGCGGGCACGATGTTCTGGCGGAACCAGGCGTAGCCGTCGCGCAATCCGTCTTCCAAAGTGCGGCGCGGTCGCCATCCCAGATCGAAGAGACGGCTCACGTCCATCACCTTCTTGGGGAAGCCATCGGGCTTCGTGCGGTCCCACTCAATCGGGCCGGTATGCCCCACCACGCGCTGCGCGGCCTCGGCCACCTCGCGAATGGAGTGACCCTGACCCGTGCCCACGTTGATCATGCTCGGCAACTCTTCGCGCTGCAGCAAAAAGAGGCAGGCGTCGGTGAGGTCATCGGTGTGGAGGAATTCTCGAATCGGGCTGCCCGTGCCCCAGCACACGGCCGGGGTATTCGGCATGTGTTCGTGGAACCGGCGGAGCATGGCCGCCGCGACGTGGCTGTTTTGGGGGTCAAAGTTGTCCCCCGGGCCAATCACGTTGGGGGGCATCACGGTGCCGTAGTCGCGTCCGTACTGCTTGCGAAGGCTATCGCACAGCACCATGCCCGCAATCTTCGCCACCGCGTAGGGAGCGTTCGTCGGCTCGGGCGGGCCGGTTAACATCGCATCTTCGCTCACCGGCTGCGGCGCGAGGCGGGGATAGATGCAACTCGAACCGAGGAACAGCAAGCGCGGCACATCGGCCTGGTGGCTTTCCCAAATCAGGTTCTGCTGGATGCCAAGATTGAGGCCAATAAAGTCCGCAGGTTGGGTGTTGTTGGCGTGGATGCCACCGACCTTCGCCGCCGCGCAAATCACGACGTCCGGGCGCTCAGCGTGCAGAAACTCGCGCACGGCCGCCTGGCTGCTCAGGTCTAGTTCACTGCGAGTACGGACAATGACGTTCTCGTAGCCATCGGCCATCAGTCGGCGGAACAAGCCGCCCCCCACCAGGCCTCGGTGGCCTGCCAGGAAAATCTTAGTGTCCTTCTTCAGCACTCGCGTACACCTTGTGGTCGGCATGGCGGAGCGTTTGCTCTTGCCGCGCAACTTCCACGTCGGCATCCACCATTTCGTCCACTAGCTCTTCAAACGTCACGCGGGGGCTCCATCCGAGCTGCTCCCGGGCTTTCGTCGGATCACCCAGCAAGGTTTCCACCTCGGCGGGGCGGTAATACGCCGGGTCCACGGCCACCACCTTGCGGTCGGTGCCGGCCACGACGCCGATTTCGTCCACGCCTTCGCCGCGCCATTCAATCGGCAGGCCCACGCGGCCAAAGGCGCGCTCCACGTACTGCCGCACGCTGTTTTGCTTGCCCGTGGCCAGCACGAAGTCGTCCGGCGTCTCGGCCTGCAGCATCATCCACATGCCTTCCACGTAGTCGCGGGCGTGCCCCCAGTCGCGGAGGGCGTCCATGTTGCCCAGGTAGAGCCGATCTTGCAGGCCCAGGCTAATGCGCGCGGCGGCGCGGGAAATCTTGCGAGTGACAAATGTTTCGCCCCGAATCGGGGACTCGTGGTTAAAGAGAATGCCGTTGCAGGCGTACATCCCGTAGGCTTCGCGGTAGTTCACCGTAATCCAATAGCCATAGAGCTTGGCCACCGCGTACGGGGACCGGGGATAGAACGGGGTGGTCTCCTTCTGCGGGATTTCTTGCACCAGGCCGTAAAGTTCGCTCGTGCTGGCCTGATAGAACCGCACGTGCTTCTCCATGCCCAAAATGCGGATCGCTTCCAGGATGCGGAGCGTCCCCACGGCGTCGGCTTGGGCGGTGTATTCCGGCGTATCAAAGCTCACTTTCACATGGCTTTGGGCACCCAAATTGTAGATTTCATCCGGTTGCGTCTGCTGGATCAACCGAATGATGGCGGTGCTGTCGGTCAGGTCGCCGTAGTGCAAAAAGAGCGGCTTGCGCACCTGGTCGTGCGTGTCCTCAAAAAGATGATCGATGCGCTGCGTGTTGAAGAGCGAGGATCGCCGCTTCATGCCATGCACTTCGTAGCCCTTGGCCAAAAGGAACTCGGCGAGGTAGGCCCCATCCTGGCCAGTAATGCCAGTAATCAAAGCGCGTTTCGGTCGGGATTGGGGTGCAGACGCCATGTTTCGTCTCCTATTGTCGGCATGCCAAGCCCCGACATTCATCCCTATGGGCACCGCGGCTTGGGTTCGAGTATGGCGTAAGATGAAGAGAGCGGCATGAGCCTCGCCCCGATTGAAGAAGCAGCCCTTGGGGGTTCGCGCGATGTTGAGAAGTTGGACAAGTTTTCTTGGGCAAGCTTTGTTCGATTTCTGAGCCTCGCCCGCGATCACCGGGGCACGTTCATTCTGGGTTCGCTCATGACGCTGGTGGCATCGGGCATCAACCTCAGCTTGCCGCTGGCCGCGCAGCGCCTTCTGCCGAGGGTCATCGAAAGTGGCGATGTCCGCGCTCTGGATATTGCCGCCGGCACCTTTGCTTTGCTCCTGCTCATTGGCACGGGGATCACCTTCATCCAGTGGGTCATCACGGTGCGGGCCGGGAACGCGGTGGTCACCGCCTTGCGCGCGCGCCTCTTCCGGCATCTGAACCGGATGCCGATTTCCTACTTCGACCAGGCCAAAACCGGGGAACTCACTTCACGCCTCAGCAACGACGTCAGCCAGATCCAGCAAACCCTCACGCTCGATGTCGTCAACATGCTGGCGAACACGGTCACGCTAGTAGGCGGGGTCATTATTGCGATCTATATCGACTGGAAGCTCACCTTTGCCGTCGTCGGCGTGCTGGGCCTCGTGATGTTGATGTTTGTGATTGCGGGTCGTCGTCTGCGACGCCTCAATCGCTTGACCCTGGACGCCCTTTCCGAGTCCATGGGCACCATCCAAGAGGTGCTGAGCAATATCCGCATCGTCAAGGCGTTTGCCCGCAACGAGCACGAGGATAAGCGGATCGCCCGCCAACTCAACCGTGTCTTGAAGCTATCTGACCGGAGCGCGACCTTCGAAGCCGCGATGGGCTCCATCGCAATGGTCGGGTTCCTCCTCCTTATCGTGGCCGTGATCTGGTTCGGGGGACGCCGCGTACTCACCGGTGATCTGACGCTCGAGACTCTCGTGGCCTTCTTCATCACGGTCACCATCATCAGCGGGCCGATGAGCATGCTGGCCTCGCTCTATACGCGCCTTCAGCGCGCCATTGGCGCCAGCGACCGCCTCTTCCAAATCCTCGACCTGAAGGAGGAAGACAAGGACCCGGATGATGCGGTGGCCTTCCCCAATGTGGCGGGCGAAGTCGCCTTCCGCAACGTCACCTTCGGCTATGACCACACCCGCCCGGTGCTCAAGAACCTCAACCTCTACGTCCCGGCGGGCAAGGTCACGGCCCTCGTGGGGCAGAGCGGGGCCGGCAAAACCACCCTCTCGGCCATGCTGTACCGGTTCTATGACCCCCAGGCCGGCACCATCGAGGTGGACGATGTCCCGATCAACCAGATTCGCCGCGACGACCTCCGCGAGCACATCGGCATCGTGCCGCAGATGCCGATCCTGTTCAACGTCAGCATCATGGAGAACATCCGGTACGGACGCCTGGATGCCACGGACGAAGAAGTGATTGAAGCCGCCCGCGCCGCCAACGTCGCCGAATTTGCCGAGGCTCTGCCGCTCAAGTACCACACGGTGGTGGGCGAGCGCGGCGTCACGCTTTCGGGCGGGCAAAATCAGCGCGTGGCCATCGCCCGCGCCCTCCTCAAGAATCCGCGCATCCTCATCCTCGATGAAGCGACGAGCGCCCTTGACACCCGTAGCGAAGCGCTGGTCAAGGAGGCCCTGGAGCGCCTGATGATCGGCCGCACCACGCTCGTCATTGCCCACCGCCTCACCACCATCCAAAACGCCGACCAGATCGCCGTGATGGCCAATGGCGAAGTGGTGGAGAAGGGCACTCACAACGAGCTGATGGCGATGAACGCGCACTACGCCTACCTGCACAACCTCAACGAAGCGAACTAGGCGCACACTAGGCCAGTGCCGACCAGAGCCCGCCCCCGCACGTTAGAATGAAGACCATGGCGCGGTGGGGATGGATCCTGGCGGGGATTGCCCACGCTGTTTATGTCTTCAGCTTGGGGTCGATCTCCAGCTTCCGCGACCCCGAGCTCGCCCGCATCGTCTGTTTCCACTTGCCCTGCGCCTGGGTCACCGGCTTGCTGGTGTTTGCCCTGGCCTGGCACGGTGGACGGCACCTCAAGAATGGCGACATCGCCAGCGGTGATAAGGTGAACGCGGTGCTGGATATGGCGGTGCTCTTTGGGGCGCTCACCCTGCTCACGGGCATCATCTTTAGCAAAGTGCAGTGGGGCGCGTATTGGCAGTGGGATCCGCGCCAGGCCTCGTTCTTGCTGCTGTGGCTCATCCTGGCGGCGGGGCTGGCCTTGCGCTCGGCCTTTACCGATGAGGCACGGCAGATGAGCGTGATGAGCGGCTACGCCCTTGCCATTGTCATCCCCGCTATCTTCTTGATGTTTGTGTATCCGCGGTTGCCGTGGGTCATTTCCTTCCACCCCAAGGCGGCCAGCCTGGGTTGGGATTACCGGGTCGGGGTGTACGGAGGCGTGCTGGTGTTTGGCGCGGCCGCGCATTTGCTGGCCACACGACGGGCGCAGGTGGCCGCCCTCATCCGCCGCTCCAAGGAAGACACTTATGACAACGACACTTTGGATCGCGGCGATTCCGACGGCGATCGTGTGGTGCGGCCTGTGGCTCTATCACATCACGACGGAGAGAAGCCTGCGGGCGGCCTCTAAGGACGAAACCGCAACTAGGTAGCCTGCGGGGATGCGCGAAGCGTCCCTTGCGTTCCTGCAAGAACTGATCGAGACTCCTTCACCCTCGGGGTACGAAGAACGAGCGGCCGCCGTAGTCCGCCGCTACACCGACTGGGCCGACGCCCACCACACCGACGCCCACGGCAACACCTGGGCCGCCCTGAACCCTAACGCCCCCATGCGCGTGATGCTGGCCGGGCACATGGACGAAATCGGCTTCCAGATTCGTTACATCGACGACCAAGGGCTCCTCTACTTTTCCGGCATTGGCGGGCACGACACTATGGTGCCGCTGGGCCAACGCGTGTGGGTGCACGGGCAAGAAGCCGTCCCCGGCGTGATCGGACGCAAGCCCATCCACCTGCTGGAGGAAGCCGAGCGCGGCAAGCGCCCCGAACTCCACGACATGTGGATTGACATCGGCGCCAAGGACCGTGAGGAAGCCGAAAAGGTGGTGAGCGTGGGCGACTGCGTGACCTACCAATACGGTTTCCAAACCCTTTTGGGCGACCGCGCCGTGGCCCGGGGTTTTGATAACCGCGTGGGCACCTTCTGCGTGATGGAAGCCCTGCGCCACCTCAAAGAAGATGGCGGCCTGAGCGAAGACGTCGGCGTGTTCGCCGTGGCGACCGTGCAAGAAGAAATTGGCCTGCGGGGCGCGCGCACCAGCGCCCACGCCATCAACCCGCAGAGCGGCCTGGCCATTGACGTGGACTTTGCCATTGACCACCCGGGCGTGAGCAAGACGCGCTACGGCAAGACCGACATTGGCGGCGGCCCCAGCATTACGCGCGGCGCCAACATCAACCCGGTGGTGTTCCGTATGCTGCAAGAAGCGGCCAAGGCGACGAACATCACCGTGCAGGTCGCAGCGGAACCGGGTGGCACCGGCACCGACGCCAACGCCATGCAAACCACTCGCGATGGCATGGCCACCGGCCTCGTGGGCGTGCCCCTGCGCTACATGCACACCCCGGTCGAGCTCCTCTCGCTAACGGACGTCGAGCAGTGCGGTCAGCTCATGGCCGGCTACTGCCGCCTGGTGCAGGCCGACACCGACTTTACGCCGCGCGCGTAAGGTTCGCCGAACCTGTCAGTAGGCCACCCCCTGGGTCCTTCTGACAGGTTTCGGCCTTAGGGCACCGGAGGCTCGTCTCATGCCTGGTACGGTCAGAAAGATGCGACTGGGTTGGACAGTGCTTTTGGTAGGGGTGGCGGCCCTAAGCTCCGCAGAGACGCTGCGGATGGGGACGTGGAACGTCACGAACTACACTGGCACCGGCCGGGGTTCAGCCTTCCAAAACGCGATCTACGGCACCTACCAGGGTCGATCCTTTGCCCCGGACGTGCTGTTTGCGCAAGAAATTGAGTCGCCTTCGGCGGCCCAAACCTTCCGTGGCCTGCTGAATACGGCGGCCGGTTCTCCGGGCGATTGGAACGTCATCTTCAACACCCTCACCGGCACCTCGGGCACCAACGCCAACAACCAGGCGATGTTCTATCGCACCAGCAAGGTCCATTCCACCGCGGTGACCGTGGTGGCGAGCCCCAGCAGCACCGCCGGCGCTCGCCAGACTCTGCGGTTTGACTTCCAGCTGGCGGGCAACGCCACGGCAGAAATCTTTAGCGTTTATAACCTTCACCTCAAGGCGGGGAACACCACCGAAGACCAGAACCGCCGCCAGGCGGAAGCCACTTCGGTTCGCAACAACGCGAACGGCCTAACCGGGAACCGCCAGATCATGGCGGTGGGCGACTTTAACTGGCAGTCCAGCTCCCAGACCGCGTGGACGACCTTTACCGGCAGCACCAGCAACAACAACGGCCGCTTCTTCGACCCAATTAACACCACGGGCTCGTGGACGGAAAACAACAATTTCCGGTTTGTGCACACGCAGGACCCGAGTGGTTCCGGCGGGATGGACGACCGATACGACTTGATGCTGATGGGTGGCAAGCTAGGCGATGGCATCGGCACTGAATACGTGGGCGCCTTCGGCACGGCCTACAGCACCACCACCTGGAACGACCCCAACCACTCCTACCGCGTGTGGGGCAACGATGGCACATCGTTTAACGACACTCTGACCACCACGGGCAACGCCATGGTAGGCAGTTCCATTGCGCAATCGCTGGTGACCTCCGCGACGGTGAACGGCGGTCACCTCCCGGTCTTCGCCGACTTCCGCTACGATGTCGTGCCGGAACCGGCCAGCATGGTGGCACTGGGCGCGGGTTTGCTCGCCGTGGTGCGTCGCCGACGCAACGCCAATCGCCCGTAAATCTACGGGCTTTGCGTTCAAAATCACGACACCGATCCTACCAAGGGATCGGTGTAGCTCTTGTATCTGGATGGCACCAATCTAGGTTCATTCGTTGCGGTGAGCGCAACAAAACCTAATGACTTCCAGCGCAAGCTCATCCACCGCGAACTCTCTTTCCCAGCAATTTTGCAACCTTTTGGCCTTTAGTGCCGCTATAATGAAGTATCGGTCAGGACAAGGGCGTCTAACTTCCCTTATTGAAGTTGCATACCGTTGAGCCTGGACTGAAATTTCAGGGCAATGCGCACAAAGGCATTTACACTTATCGAGCTGCTCGTGGTGATCGCGATTATCGCCATCCTTGCGGCTATCTTGTTCCCGGTCTTTGCTCAGGCGAAAGCCGCCGCGAAGAAAACGCAGGCGATCTCGAACCTCAAGAACATCGGCACTGCGGGGCAGATCTACATCGCCGACTACGATGACCAGTGGGGCATCGCGACCCCTCTCGTTCCGGGCATTGGTTACGCTTGGGACCGCTTCATCCCCGTCAAGGAGTTGATCAAGCCGACCACCCCTCCGGACGTGGCCGACGCGATCAACACGTTCTTCTATAACGCGCAGCAGCCGTACATGAAGAACTGGCAGATCCTGAACAACCCGGGTAGCGGCCAGCGCAGCCCGTTGCCGGCTTCGGTGTTCACCGCTGCGGGTATCACGGCCGCCGACATTACGGCAGCCCGCCCGCCGGTGATCCACTACACCTACAACGGTCTTCTGCAGGGCTACTCCAGCACGGCCATCGAAAACCCCGCCGAACTCACGGTGTGGTGGACGGGCCAAGGTAACCGTGGCTTCCAGGGTGCTGGTTACGCCAGCCCGCAGCTGATTTGTACGAACGCCGCTTCGGGTTGTTCGTATCAGCCGGCGGCCGCAGGGTGTGGTGCCACGAACGGGTCGTTCTCGTTCTACACTTCCAACTCTAGCAACTTCGGTTGGGACATGCACAACCGCACGTTCGTGTACTCCTATGCGGACAGCCACGTGAAGACCCGCAAGAGCGGCGTGTTCACGACCGGCCAGCGTGATGCCCGCAGCGACCCGTTCGCTTACTATCTGGGTAAGGAAGTGGACCGCTTCCGCGCCGGTGGAGCTCGGTACTGGGACATCAACTACTGCCACCCGTACATGTTCCGCCCGGACTTCGACTTCCAAAACTGGGATACCCCGTTGGTGGCGCCCTAGTGGCGAAGTGGACGGTCTTGCTGGCCCTGGGCGCGTTTGCGCTCGGGTTGGTGGGTTGCTCGGGTGGCGGCACGGCCGATGCGCCTGAACGAGAAGGCGCTGCGCCAACTCCGCAACAAGCCGACCCGAACATGCAGTCGCCCGAAGAACGCGCCCGCGCACAAACCGGCGGCGGCGAAGGCTCCTAAGCCTTCTTCTCGCTCACGACCGATCCCCGCTCGATTCTCCCAAGGAATCCGGCGGGGATTTCTCTTTACGGCCCGGGCCTCTGAATCCTTCTCCCGCCCAAACCCCCTGAACGGGCACATATGGAAATCCTCGGCTATCTCGCCGCCGTCGTCATCGGCATCAGTCTGGGGCTGATCGGCGGGGGCGGCAGCATCCTCACGGTGCCGGTGCTGGTGTATCTCTTCGGGGTGGGCGCCACCGAAGCCACCGCCTATTCGCTTTTCATCGTCGGTCTCACCGCCCTCATCGGCTCGTTCGCCTTCATGAAGAAGCGGCAAGTGGACTTCCGCACCGCCGCCGTCTTTGGTGTGCCGTCCATCCTCGCGGTGTATCTGGTGCGGGGCTATGTCATGCCGATCATCCCGGCCAACTTAGGCCCTCTTGGCTCGCTAGACATCACTCGAGACAAAGCCCTGCTCGTGCTCTTTGGGGCCCTCATGCTGGCCACTGCCTTCTCCATGATCCGCGCCAAGTCAACGCCCGAAGAAGACGAGACCCCAGTGCAGCCCGAGTTCAAGTACGGCAAGATCCTCCTCGAGGGCTTGCTGGTAGGCAGTGTGACGGGCCTCGTGGGGGCCGGGGGTGGGTTCCTCATCATCCCGGCGCTGGTGCTGCTGGCCAAGCTGCCGATGAAGCGGGCGGTAGGCACGTCGCTGCTCATCATCGCTGCCAAGTCCCTCATTGGGTTCACCGGCGACCTGCAGACCAACCCGCACATCCAGTGGCCCTTGCTCCTCACCGTAGCGGGTCTCGCGACCGTAGGCATCATCATCGGCTCGCTCCTCGGCCAGCGGATTTCCGGGGCCAAGCTCAAGCCCGCCTTTGGCTGGTTTGTGCTTGTCATGGGGCTGTTCATGGTCGGCAAGGAGGTCGCTACCCCCGCTCCCACCCCCGGTGAAAAAGCCCCCGCCGTCTCGGCCCATTAATGCACCGGGACCCTGAATCCTTTTCTTTCGAATCTCCCCTAAGCAAGCAACAACGATGAAACGCATCGCTCCTTCTCAGTTGAAGTCGAATCTTGAGCAAGGCCACAAGGTCCAGCTCATTGACGTTCGCTCCGCCGCCGAATACGCCGCGGGCCACGTGCCTGGGGCCCTCAACGTGCCCATGGATCAAATCGAATCGCGGCTGGATGACCTGGCCGCCGACACCGAAGTGATCCTGGTGTGCCAAAGCGGCAACCGCGCCTGCATGACCCACGAAATGATTGAGGGCCACCACCACAACCTCACCATCCTGGATGGCGGGACCAAGGCGTGGCAAGAATGCGGCCTGCCCGTGGTGAGCAGCACGCGCACCCGCTGGAGCCTGGACCGCCAAGTGCGCCTGGGCGCGGGCATGCTCGTCCTCATCGGGGTCATCCTCTCCGTAACCGTGCAGCCCGGGTTCATCTGGCTTGCCGGATTCGTGGGCGCCGGTCTCACTTTTGCGGGCTTGACGGACATCTGCGGCATGGCCGCCCTGCTCGCGAAGATGCCCTGGAACCGCCCCGCCACCCCGGCCCCGGCCGCCAAGAAGGAGGTGAAGGCGTGATCCTCAAGCAGTTCTGGAACGAGCAAGTCCAGCAGTACAGCTATCTCGTCGGGTGCCCCGGCGCGGGCGAGGCGATCGTCATTGACGCCGACCGCAACGTCGAGCAGTACATCGCCGCCGCTGCCGCCGAACGCCTGCGCATCGTCCACGTGACCGAAACGCACATCCACGCCGACTACTTGAGCGGCTCGCGAGAGCTGGCCCAGCGCACCGGCTCGAACCTCTGGCTCTCTGCCGAAGGCGGGCCGGACTGGCAATACACCTTCACCACCCCCGAACACAAGCCGCTCCGCGATGGCGACACCATCCAGATCGGCGGTGTGACCGTGCAGGTGTGGCACACCCCCGGCCACACACCGGAGCACATTTCGTTCCTCATCCACGAGAACGGTGTGCTGCAAGGCGCAATGACCGGCGACTTCATCTTTGTGGGCGACGTCGGGCGACCGGACCTGCTGGAGAACGCCGCCAACATGAAGGGCACCGCCGAACCCGGCGCGCGCCGCCTTTTCCAATCCGTGCAGCGCTTCGCCGCCTTGCCGGATCACATCCTCATCTGGCCGGCGCACGGGGTGGGTTCCGCCTGCGGCAAGAGCCTAGGCGGGGTTCCGGTGACCACCCTGGGCTACGAAAAGGCCACGGGATGGGCGTGGCGCATCTCCGACGAGAACAAGTTCGTGGAGGAAGTGCTGGCCGGGCAGCCCGAGCCGCCTTTCTACTTCAAGATGATGAAGCACCTGAACAAGGTCGGCCCCGATCCGCGCCCGGCGGTGGACGCTCTGCCGCGTTCTAGCTCGCTCGCCGAGTTTGAAGCCGCCCGCCAGCGGGGAGCCGTGGTGCTGGACGTGCGCCCCTCGGCCATGTACCTCCGTGAGCACATCCGGGGCTCGCTCCACATCCCCATCTACGCGATGTTTGCGCAGTACGTGGGTTGGCTGGTGGACTTCCAGGAAGAGGTGATCCTCATTGCCTCCGACGAAGCCAGCGCCAAGCAAGCCGCTACCTACATGGCGTACATCGGCTGGGATCGCGCCACGATGTGGTTCGGCGAGGACATCCTGCGCACTTACGAACGAGCCGGTCACGAGTTAGTGACCACCGCCGACCTGCAAGCCTGCGACGTGCCGAAGGATGCGGTATGGATTGACGTGCGGGGCCGCAACGAGCGCCTGGGGCAGAACATCCCCGACGCCGTGGGCATCACCCTGGGCGAGATGGTGGTCCGCAAGGATGAAATCCCGCAGGGCAAGCGCCTGGCGATCAGTTGCCAAGGCGGTACCCGCTCCCCGATTGGGGTCTCGGTGGCCGAGCGACTGGGGCACGACGTGCTCAATGTCCGCGACGGCTATTTGGGCTTCCTCACCTGCCAGGGCCGCCAAAAGGTCTCGGTTTAGGCCGTCCTTCCTGTCCGGTTCACGCCCTCCTTCCCACCTGGGACCAGGAGGGCGTGGCCTTGTTCGGCTATGCTCTCGGCCATGACCGAGGCGCAATTGCTGCAAGAATGCCGGACCGAATGCCAACAGATGGTGGCGGAAATCGAGGCCCTGCTGGAGGGTGCGAGCCCCGAACAACTCCAAGCCGCCATGGGGCCGAAATCTTGGCACTCGCTGCAGATCGTGGACCACTTTGTGCGGGCGCACGGCCCGTACCTCGAAGCCTGCCGCCCCGTGGCCGCCCAGGCCCCGGCGGGGGATGGGCAAGAAGTGAAGCTGAAGTTCTTCACCCGCATGATCGTCCGGCAAATACGTAAGGGCACCGTCCCCGCCTTGCCGAATCTGGTGCCCCCGCCGACCCCAGCGGAGAACATCGTACAAACTTGGCGCGACCTAGAGCGCAACACCGACGAGGTATGGGCCAGCCTGCAGGGCAAGTCGCTTTCGCACCAAGAATTCCGCAATCCCGAGCTCAGGATTGTCCGCATGCATCTGGCGGACTGGGTGGAGATCCGCCGCAGGCACTTGGCTTATCACCTGCCTCAGTTTCGTGCGCGATTGAAGTGCTAAGGCCTCATATCCAGGCAACCTTGACCCCCTTTCGACCGTGATACATAGCGAGAATCATTGCCATGGCAAATGAAATTATCATCGCGACGGACGCAAATCAAAAGCTCGCGACGCGCCCCACCAGCCCCGAAACGCGGCTGGCGAATCCGGTGCCGGGCATCCTGTTCCTGGCTTCGGCCGGCCTGGGTTGGGCCGTATTTGGCAGCACCATCGGCACGGTGGCAGGCGCCCTGGGCTTCGCCGGGTCGCTCGTTGTGGGCTCGGTGCTGGCCAGCAGCATCCGCATGGCCGCGCAGTGGGAGAAAGGGATCGTCTTCCGCTTCGGGAAGTTTGTGGCCACCAAGGGGCCGGGCGTCTTCTTCCTGGTGCCCTTTGCCGACACCGTACGCATGGTGGACACCCGCATCCGCACCATCGAGATTCCGCACCGCCAGGCCATCACCAAGGACAACGTGCCGGTGCGGCTCGACGGCGTGATTTTTATGCGCGTGGATGACCCCTCGGCGGCCCTCATCCGCGTGCAGAACTACACCCAAGCGGTGCTGGAGTACGCCCAGACGGCCCTCCGCGACATCGTGGGCGGCATGACGCTGGACGAAATCTTGGCCGACCGAGAACTGCTGGGCCAACGGGTGGAAGCGATGGTGGAGCACGAAATTGACGGCTGGGGACTGGAGGTGGCGGCGATCCGGATTCAAGATATCGAGCTGCCCGAGGACCTGAAGCGGGTGATGGCCCGCCAGGCGAGTGCCGAGCGCGAAAAGCGCGCGACGATCACCAAGGCCGAAGGCGACCGCGAGGCCGCCGAGAACCTGGCCCTGGCCGCCCAGAAGATGGCGACCAGCCCGGGGGCCCTGCAGCTGCGCACCCTGCAGACCCTGGATAGCCTGGGCACCTCGCCTTCCAACACCATTGTGCTGGCGGTGCCGGTGGAGCTTTCGAACGCGCTAAAGGCCGTGCCGGAGCTGGCCGACGCCCTCAAGCCCCTGCCGAACAAGAACGAGTCTTAATCGCAGGGCGTGACAGAAAACCCCTACCTGGATCAGGCGGGGGTTTTACATTTAGTCGCCGTCATGGCCATCAACTATTGTACGTCGCTTTACCACAAATGCTCTGCATCTACTTGCTAGATAAATGGGAAGCTCCACAAGCATTAGATAAGTGCTGTATCCGACGCCTAAACCCACAATGAGAACTCGAATGCCCTTAAAATTCTCCCGAATCAACACTGTCAACAAGTCCGTGCCGCCGAGGGTGTTGCGATCGATTAGGTCTTGGCGATGGTAGTCATAAGCGAGTACCGCCATCAGGATCAGCATGGCCGCAAGGAGGATGGGGATTCTTGGAGATCTTGGGCGAAAAATCAACTTCGCCCATCCAGGGCGGTTTGATAAGATCTTCAATGAGATGCCTGACCCTCGCCGCTCCTGTATCTTTGCGACTGACTGCGGCCAGCAAGTACCGCCACTATGAAAATACTTAGGTTCGCAAAGCCACCAAGCAAGAAGACTCCTCCAAGAGACTCTCGAAGAAGCACCTGACCACCGCTTCCTCTTAAGGTCGCTCGTGAGTCAAGAATGTGCATGATGCTAGAGCCACCTGTTTCGGCGATGACTTTGTTCTTCCAGGGAGCATGAATTAGGAAAACTAGTATCGCAATGACGAACGTCAACACGAATACGACCAGCATCAAGCCAGTTCGCTCGTCAAGTAGTTCATTCATGCGCTGATTGAAACTTCGTTTCAAGGAGACTTTCTTGTCATACCCTTGAAGACACCCCTTCGTTGCAGGAGTGCAGCGCCTAAACCAAACTCATCGGGTCCACATCCACCGCCACCCGCACGTCCTTGCTCATGGCAAGTTCGGAAGGGAGGCGGATGGGCTCGATATCCGCATCCAGCGGCAGCTTGATGAGGATGTGGAACCGGTACTGATCCTTAAGCTTCGCCAGGGGGCAGGGCAGCGCCGGATACACCTGCGAGCCTGGTAGGCGCGCCATCAATGTCTGCTGCAGCATCAGCGCCCGCTCACTCACCACGCCCTGGTCCGGCCCGGAGAGCACGATGTTCACCAGGCGCGTATACGGCGGGTACCCCAGCCGCGACCGGCACTCCACTTCTTCTTCAAAGAATCCCTCGTAGTCGTGCGCCTGCACGCTCTTCAGGGACCGGTGGTCGGCGTCAATCGCCTGGATAATCACCCGGCCCGCGTGCTCCGCCCGCCCGGCCCGGCCTGCCACCTGTGTCATCAACTGGAACGTGCGCTCCGCCGCTCGAAAATCCGGAATATTGAGCGACAAATCCGCCGTAATCACCCCCACCAGCACCACCCGGGGGAAGTCGAACCCCTTGGCCACCATCTGGGTGCCAATGAGGATGTCAATCGCCCCCGAGTGGAATTTGGTGACGATCTCCTCCAGCGCCCCCGCCCGCCGGGTCACGTCGCGGTCCAGGCGCTCCACCCGCGCCTTCGGGAACATCGCCTGCACCGTCTCTTGCACGCGTTCCACCCCCACGCCCACGCCCCCCAGCTTGGTGCCCCCGCACGCCGGGCACCGGGGCGGTTTGGGTTCGTGGTAGTCGCAGTGGTGGCACCGCAGACGCTGTTGCTGCTGGCTGTAGGCCAGCGCGACCTCGCAGTGCGGGCACACAAAGCGGTGCTGGCACTCCTTGCAGATGAGAAACGGGGAATACGCCCGCCGGTTGAGGAACAGAATGCTCTGGAGCTTGCGGTCCAGCGTGTCTTGCATCGCCTCCGCCAATTGCGGCCCGATGATGTCCACCTTCTTCTCCCGGTAGAGGCGCGAGAGGTCTTCGATCTCGATGTTCGGCAGATTGACGGCCCGGGCGCGCTGCTTCAGCTGCAGCATGGTGAGCGACCCGGTCTGGGCGGCGGCAAAGGTTTCGATGCTGGGCGTGGCACTGCCGAGCACGTAGGGGCAGCCGTGCTGCTGGGAGAGGAAGGCGGCCAGCCCCCGGCTTTCGTAGCGCGGGCTACTGTCTTGCTTATAACTCGGCTCGTGCTCTTCGTCCAGCACGATCAGCCCAAGGTCCGGCAGCGGGGCGAACAAGGCCGACCGCGCCCCCAGCACCACCGGGCATTCCCCAGCCCGCACCCGGCGCCAGGCCATCAGGCGCTCGGCGGGGGTCATGTTGCTGTGCAGCACCGCCACCCGGTCGCCAAAGCGTCCCCTTAGCTGGGCAATCACCTGGGCCGTGAGCGCGATTTCGGGCACCAGATACAGCACCGGCCGCCCTTGCCGGAGAGACTCGGCGGCGGCTTGCAAATACACTTCCGTCTTGCCCGAGCCCGTCACGCCGTAGAGCAAGAACCCTTCCGGCCGGTGCGCGGCAATAGCCGCCTGGATCGCTGAAATCGCCACCGCCTGCTCGGGGTTGGGCACGTTAGAGGTGGTGGTAGTGGGGGTGTTTTCGCCCACTTGTTGCAAGAATCCAGCCTGCTCCAGCGCACGGAGGGTGGCGTCCGTCACGCCCCCGATGCTGCGCAGTTCGCCATCCTGGAACACCGTGCTCCCCGCCCCTTGCAGGCGCAACAGCAGCAAGCTCTGGGCGGGCTTGCGCCGCCCCGGCCCGCGCACAAAGGCCTCGATCTCGGCATCCCCAATGGTCAGCCGCCACGAGGTCGGCCGCCGCTTGGATTCGGGCAAAGTGAGGTCCAAGTACTTGCTCGCCACCCCAATTGCCTCCAAATCCTGCAGCGCCTTGCGCAGGGGCGCGGCCAGCGGCTTGGTCTTGGTGTCCGTGATCTCCCCGGCCTGTAGCGTCTTCCACACCTCGTCCTCTACCAAGGTCAGCTGGCGCGGCGGGTTGCCCGGGCGCACCTGCCAGGTGGTGGTCAGGCGGGTTTGGGCGCGGGGCGGCAGGGCGGGGGTCATCGCCACGCTCAGCGGGCACAGGGTGCGCTGGCTCACCTCGTGCACCAGCGCCAAAGTCGGCGCGGGCAACGAAAGAGAGTTGATCTCGCGCCCCAACGGACGGAGCTTACTGCGCGGGAACCCCAGGTCTTCTTCCTTGACCTTTCGCACCTGGGTGATAAACGCCAGCACGGACCGCGCCCCCAGGGGCACCAGCCACGCCTGGCCCGGCTTGGCCCCGGCCGGAGCTTCGTAAGTGAAGTTGCCTTCCCGGCCAGCGGTGCGGCTATCCACCACCACGTCGGCCACCGAAATCAGGCGTCCGCTCACAGTTTGGCAGCCGTGAACTTCATGCGGGTCAGCGACCGAATCTGGATCAACGTAAAGCCAATCAGGATCGCGCCCATCACCCAGGCCGCCGCCGTGGCGTACCCAAACTTAAGGAACATGAAGGCGTTGGTCCAGATTTCGAGCCCCACGGTGTGGGTGCTATAGAGCGGCCCGCCCCCGGTGAGGACGAAGACGTTTTCCATCGCCTTGAACCCCGCAATGAACACCCCCAGCAGGTTGATGAGGATAAGCGGGCGCAGGCTGGGCAGCGTCATGTACCGGATCTTGTGCCACCACTCCGCACCGTCCAGGTCGGCGGCTTCGTAGCGTTCTTGGGGCACGTTCTTCAGCGCCGCCAGGTACAAGATGGACCCCGGTCCGGCCCCCGCCCAGATGCCCGGCAACACCACGGCAAACATCGCCAGCTTGGGGTCGCCCAGCCAGTCTTGCGCCAGCGGGATTTCACCCCCGCCCATCCGCATCCACAGCGGGTTGATCGCCTGGATGATGGGGGCCAGCAGGCTATTGAGCAAGCCGGTTTCCGCCCGGTCGTAGAACTGTCGCCACATAAACGCGATGACAATCCCCGAGGTCATCGCCGGGAGATAGAACACCGTGCGGAAGAACAGCGTAAAGCGCGGAATCTCGTTCAGCGCCAGGGCCAGCAGGATGGGCAACACAAAGCCCATCACAATGGTCAACCCCACGTAGATCACGCTGTTCATCAAGCTCTTCCAGAACAGCGAGCTCGTGAAGACGTTGATGAAATTGTCTAACCCCACCCACTGCGGGGATTGCATGATTCGGTAATCCTGGAAGGCGATGACGAGCCCCTTCACCAGCGGGTAGTACGCCCACACGAGGATGCTGAGGCACGCGGGCAGCAGACACCACACCACAAAGCGGCGCACGCGGCTGCGGTCGGTGCCGGCGGGCATGCGCTGCTCCACCCAGGCCTCCACATTGCGCGCTTTGCGGATGGCCCACGCAATCAAGCCCGCCGTGATGAGCAACACGATCACCAGCGCCGTGGTGGCCCGACCCCGCAGGGCGTTCATCTCGGCCTCGGGGATGTAACCCAGAAGCTTGCGGTTCATCTCCTGGTTCACTTCTTCCAGGATCTGGTCGGCGGGGCGGTTGGGGTCCAGGCGCGCGCGGTCCAGCGCGCCATCCAGCACCAAATACACCTGTTGGGAGTTGCGGCCGTAGGGTTCGGGCTTCCCGGTTTGGAAGAGTTTCTCGTTCGCCTCCACGTAGCCCGGGTCCACCGTGCCCGCCAGGTCGGCGTAACCAAACTGCTTCAGTAGCACCGGATTGATGAGCTTTTCCAGCCCTAAATCCACAAACTTGACGGTGCTGATGCGCGCCGCCTCTTGGCTGACAAAGAAGTCGATGAACCGCCAGCAGGCCTCGATCTTCTTCGGGTCTTTGATGCTGGCGTTGATGGCCCACATCCCCGAGTTGATCTCGTTGTAGCTCCCGGCGGGGCCGGCGGGCATCCGCGCAATGCCGATGAGGGCCGGGTTGAGGTCGCTCATGCTCAGCATCACGTCGTTGGTGTAGCTGAACCACATGGCCACCTTGCCGTCCTTCACATCCTGCGACCACGTGGGGGTGACCTGCGCGATGGGGCCGTAGGTTTTGCCATCCGCGCCCTTCCAAGTGGTGACGGTAAGCCGACGATAGAACTCCAAGGCCTTGGCCGCTTCGGGGGTGTTCACCACCGCCTTGGCGTAGCCGCGCTCGGCGGGCACCAGCACCTCGCCCCCGGCTTGCCACACAAAGTTGGTCCACCAGTAGCCTTGGCCCCCGGGGCCGCCGCTGAAAACGAACCCGCGCGTGCCCGGCACCCGCTCCATGATCTGGCGGGAGTACGCCTCGAACTCTTCCCACGTGCGCGGCGGCTTGTTGGGGTCCAGCCCCGCCTTCGCGTAGATGTCCTTGCGGTAGTAAAGCGCCTGGGCGACCTGGAAAAACGGCACCGCGTAAATCCGGTTGTCGTAGCTGCGCAGCACCTTCTCGATTTCGGGCTGCACCCGCTCCATGCTGGCGGGGTCCTTGGCAATCAGGTCATCCAGTGGGCGGCAGAACCCCTGGTCGATATAAGAGAAGTACTGCCGGAAGTTGACGTAAAACACGTCGGGCGCGGTGTCGCCCGCCATGCTCATGAGGAAGCCACTCTCGGCCCGGTCGCCGATCAGTTCCAGGCCACCGGCATTCACCACCCGCAGGTCCGGGTTGCGGGCATGGAACTCATCGAAGATGGCGCGGCGCGTCATCTCGCGGGGGTTGGTGGTTTCGCGCGGCGGGATCCCTTGGCCCGGCCCCGCCATCATGCGGATGGTGACGGGATCCGCCCCCGCCAAGGCGGCGAGCAAGAGCACGAACAGGCCAAGAATTCGCCGCATGAGGACCCTCCATGATACGGCGGAAGGGAGGCCAAAAGCAAACCCGCCCGAGCCGGGGAGGACCTGACTCGAGCGGGCAATTGGGAGTTGGGAAATGAGCTTATGCGCGGCGGCGGCGAGCCAGAGCGAGGAGGCCCGCACCGAGCGCAATCATGCTGGCCGGTTCCGGCACCGCACTGCTGGTGAAGCTGGCCGTGTAGCTGTGGACGAACTGGCCATTGTCAAACCCATTCGCAAAGCTGAAGTTGTACATCTCTTGGCTGAGGCCGGCCGGCACGTTCGGACCGGAGAAGGTCACACCGTCCAAGCGCAGGTCGCTGCTGCCCGCGCCACCGTCCAGCACCACAAGGCCCTTGGTGTAGGCGATGTTGAGCACCGGGTTCAGAGACGAATCCGTGAAATTGATGGTGCCCGAGCCCATGGCGTAGACACCGCTGATGATGGACGTCAGAGACGTCGTCGACATCGTGAACTGGGCGTGGCTGACCGAACCACCACCGATCAGACCGGGGGTTTCCAGGGTCAGGCCCGGTTGATTCCAGCCACCGTAGATGATGAAGGCATTGACATCCACGTAAATGACGGGATTGCTCGAGGTGCCGCTCGGGTCCGCAAACGTGGCCACCGTGAATGAGTTCGCCATCGCCGCTACCGACGCCAGAGCCATGCCGGCTGTAATCCAAATCTTCATGAGTCCAATCTCCCGGTGCCGACAAACCTCGACACGTTCTCACTGTACCTGGGTGCCGAGTTAAGCCGAAGTCAAGAAGGTGGTCCATGGCCCCGTATTCCTACGGGTTTTGTGAACAAGAACCCCCCTTGCCAATGAGGCAAGAGGGGCTGCTTGAATTCCAGGGCTGATTTAGGCTTGGCGTCGGCGACGAGCCAGCGCGAGCAGGCCCGCACCCAGAGCGACCATGGTGGCGGGTTCCGGCACGGCGCTGCTGGTGAAGCTGGCCGTATAGGTGGTGGTGTTGGCCACGTTCGTCTGGTTCGCCAAAGCGAAGTTGAACTGCGTCATCGTCGTTCCCGGCGGGACCAGGGGACCGCTGAGCGTGATGTTTTGACCGCGAAGCGTACTGGCACCGGCGCCGAGGCCTTCCACAAACGTGGCGCTGTCGAATGAGATGGTGAACAGCGGGTTGTTGCTGCTGTCAGAGAAGCTGATGCTGCCCGGGCCGGTGGCGAAGAGCCCCGGAATGACCTGAGTCAGCGCGAGCGTCGTCGTGTTGAACTTGGCATTGGTCACGGTCGGGGCACCCACGGCGCCCGGCGCGATCAGCGTGAGACCGGCGTTGCCCCAAGCTCCGCTTAGAGTCTTGGCCCCGCGGTCATGCACGAAAACCGGATTGTGGGCACTGCCCGACGGATCCGCAAACGTCGCAAACGTTACGGAGTTGTCGGCCATCGCCGCGACCGCACTGCCCAATACCAGTGCCGTCATAAGTACCTTTCTCATGAAAAATCCAGACAACCTCCCCCGTGCCTTCGCCAATTGTACCCCCTCGCCCCTCGCCCCTCGCCCCTCGCCCCTCGCCCCTCGGGGTCGTAGGAATTACCAGGTTTTGGCTAAGAACTCTCAATTTGGCACGGTTCGGCGAGGGAGTTGCCCGGATCGGCCCGCTAGGGCCTTGAGGAATTTTCTGCCGGACGCTTGACCTCTGCGGCGGACAATATAGTATAGTTTTGTCTAGGAGTATTGAGAACCGTGGCTGCGACCCGAAATCAACCCACTGACAAGAATGAAGCCGTGGCCCTTGCGGTCCAGCAGATCGAAAAGGCCTTTGGCAAGGGATCCATCATGCGCATGACGGATGGCAACCGCGAGGCCATTGCGACCATCTCTTCTGGCGCATTGAGCCTGGACGTGGCGCTAGGCGGCGGCATCCCGCGCGGACGCATCACCGAGATCTACGGTGCGGAAAGCAGCGGGAAAACCACCCTCGCCCTGCACATCATTGCCGAAGCTCAGAAGGCGGGTGGTATGGCCCTCTTTGTGGACGCGGAACACGCCCTGGACACCGATTACGCCCAGCGCCTGGGGGTGGACATTGATCGCCTGTACGTGAGCCAGCCGAGCAGCGGGGAAGAGGCCCTCGAGATCATGGACGCCATGGTGCGCAGCGGCGCGATGGACATCGTCGTGCTGGACTCAGTGGCCGCCCTGGTGCCAAAGAACGAAATCGAAGGCGACATGGGTGACAGCCACGTGGGCCTGCAAGCCCGCATGATGAGCCAGGCCCTGCGCAAGCTGGGCGGCCAGTTGAGCAAGACGCACACCGCCGCGATTTTCATCAACCAGATTCGCGAGAAGATCGGCGTGATGTTCGGCAACCCCGAAACCACCCCTGGCGGCCGCGCCCTTAAGTTCTGGTCCTCTGTGCGCCTGGAAGTGCGGCGCGGGGAAATCCTGAAGGACGGCACGGAAAGCGTCGGTGCCCGCACCAAGGTGAAGGTGGTTAAGAACAAGATCGCCCCGCCGTTCCGGACCACCGAATTCGACATCATCTTCGGCAAGGGTATTAGCCGCGCCGGCGACCTCCTGGACCTCTCCGTGGAGCACGGATTTGTGAACCGCGCGGGCACGTACTTCAACTACAAGGACGAGCGCCTGGCCCAGGGCCGTGAGAACGCCCGTGCCGCTCTGCTGAGCAAGCCTGAGGTCATGGAAGAGCTGGAGCGCGACCTGAAGGCGAAGCTGATGCCGGCCCGCCTTGAAACTCCAATCGAGGAACCCGAAGACGACGACATTTGAGACCGCCCTTGCGGCTACGGTGAAATGGCTAGCCCGGCGCGACCTGACGGAAGCTGAACTCCGGGCTCGCCTTGAACGCGCCGCCACTCCGGCTTCGGTGGCCGATGCCGTCGTCGCCCACGCCCGGGCGCGGAAATGGGTGGATGACACGCGTGTCGCCACCCGCACCACCGAGATTGCCGCCCGCCACAAGAGGCTTGGCACCGCCGGGATTGACCATGTGCTGCAGCGCAAAGGCGTGGACGAGACCCTGCGCGAAACCGTGCTAGATGGCGACGAGGAGCAACCCCGCGCCACCGCCCTGGCTACCAAAGAGCGAGATCGGGGGCGCACAGCGGCCCAAACCGCCCGGAAGTTAGCGTCAAAGGGATACAGTGAAGAAAGCATCCGGGGCGCCCTGGATGCGACCTTTCCGGGCTGGGATGAGCCCGCGCCCCTGGAGACCGACGGTGACGCCTGAAGAACGCATTGCGCAGCTAGAGCAGCAGATCAAGGATCTCGCCGGACTCTCGCCCGCCGAAGCCCGCGACCAAGTGCTCCGCCAGGCCAAAGCCGAACTCCAGGACACGCTTATCCGCCAGCGCGACCACGCTCGCGCCGAAGCCCAAGACCAAGCCCGGCACCTGGTGCTGACCGCCATGGAACGGCTGGCCGGTTCCGTGCCCGCACCGGTTACCACCTCGGTCGTTCCGCTCCCTAATCCCGACCTCAAGGCCAAGCTCGTCGGCCGGGAGGGGCGAAACATCCGTGCCTTCGCCCAAACCACCGGCGTGGACATGATCATTGATCAGGGTCTGGAGAGCGTCACCCTAGCGTGCTTTGACCCCGTGCGCCGCGAAGTGGCGCGCCTCACCCTGCTCAATCTGATCGTGGATGGCCGCATCCACCCGCAGCGCATTCAGGAGCTACACGCCGATGCCCAGGCCACCCTCAGCACTAGCCTCAAGGAAGCCGGGGAAGAGGCCGCCCGCCGCGCGGGCGTCACGGGCCTGCCTGCGCTCGTCATCGAAGCCCTCGGTCAGCTCCGTGTGCGCACGAGTTACGGCCAAAACGTGCTGGACCATAGCGTCGAAGTCGCCCGCCTCGCGCGCCTCCTCGCCGAAGAACTCCAACTCGACCCCGAACCCGCCGCCACCGCCGGTCTCCTCCACGATATCGGGAAGGGGTTCGCCAGCGATAACCCCCGCAGCCACGCCCAAGACGGGATGAAGTTCTTGCAGCAACACGGGCTAGACCCCCAAGTGTGCGAGGCCGTGGGTGCCCACCACCGCGAGATCCCCAGCGAACTCCCCCTCACCGCTCTCCTGATTGCCGCCGATGCCATTAGCGCCGGCCGCCCGGGGGCCCGCCGCGAACCTACCGCCCTGTTCCAAGACCGACTGGAAGAACTCGAGAAGGTCGCCAAAGGATTCCGGGGCGTGGATCACGCCTTTGCCATTCAGGCGGGGCGCGAGCTTCGGGTCATGGTCCGCGCCGAAGATATGTCCGACGAGGACACGGCCCGCCTTGCCACCCAAATTGCCCGCGCCCTCAAGCAGAAGCGCGAAGCCAACGCACCGCCGCTCACCCTCACCGTGGTCCGCGAACGCATCTTCCAGGAGTCCATCCATTGAGCGAGACCCCCGGCGGCACCTACGGGCTCGTGTTCCTGGGCGACATCATGGGCGAACCGGGTATGGCCGCGGTGCGCCAAGGCATCTCCGCCATCCTCGCGCAGGAGCAGCCGCTGTTCCTGGTGGTCAATGCGGAAAACGCCGCCCCCTCCGGCAAGGGCCTTCTGCCTGCCCAGGCCGAGGAACTCTATGCACTGGGCGTCGACGCCATCACGCTGGGCAACCACGCCTTCGATGAACCCGCGATCGAGCCGTACCTGAACCTCGGCAAGCCCATCGTCCGCCCCGCCAACGCCCCCATGAACGCCCCCGGGCGCGGGCGCACCAGCGTGACTAAGGACGGCATCACCCTTCACCTCATCAACCTGTGCGGGCAGGTCTTTATGAAGGAGTGGGAGGAACCCTTCCGGGCCGCGCTGGGCCTCGTCAAGGCCTGCGACAGTCCCCACATCCTGGTGGATTTCCACGCGGAAGCCACCAGCGAAAAGATCGCCATGGGCTGGCACCTGGACGGCCAGGTGAGCCTGGTGGTGGGCACCCACACCCATGTCGCCACCGCCGATGAGCAAATCCTGCCCGGCGGCACCGCCTACCAAACGGATGTGGGGATGAGTGGCCCGCACGGCGGGGTGATCGGGATGGACCGAAGTGCGGTGCTGGCGAAGTTTACAAAGACTTCACTCGTCAGATTCCGTGTTCACGACGGTCCTGGTATGATTCACGGAGTCCGGGTGGACGTAGACCGGGTGACGGGGCGCGCGCAAGCGATTCGCCGACTCACTTGGTCAACATGAGGCATAAGCAATGAAATTGACGATGGCAATGGCAAGTCTGGCGCTTTTGGCCAGCACGGCACTGGCCCAAGAGCGCCTGTTCGAGGGAACGCGAACCCTCGGCGACCAGAGCCTGAGCACCTCGGCCTGGGGCAGCGGCATCATCAGCGCGACCGACGAAGCCGCGTTCAACGGCACTCTCGCCCTGCGCGTCTCCAGCCGCAACTTCTTCCAGGGCGGCCAAATCAACTTTGGCAAGCCGGTGGATCTCTCCGGCAAGTACGCCGGCAAGGAGAACCTTCTTCTTCTCATCGTGAAGCTGGCCGACGGAACCACCACGACGGCGGCCGGTGGCGGTCGCACGGGTGCTCCGGGCGCAGGTGGTGCCGGTGGCGCCGCCGCCGGTGAAGATGGCGGTGGTGGCGCTGCGGGTCGCGCAGGCAACCAAGGTACGCCGGCCGCTCCGGTGACCAAGCGCATTCGCCTGGTAATTACCACGACCGATGGCATGAAGTCCGAAGCCTTCCTTGACCTCGCGGATACCAACGAGGACAGCCGAGGCTGGCGCCGCGTAGGTCTGCCGCTGCAGGCCATCACGGGCTTCTCGCGCACCAACAAGACGATTCAAAGCATCGCCGTGGCGACCAGCGAGTCCATGACGTTCCTGCTGGGTGAAATCCAGATTCTGGACGACACCACTCCGCTCTACGCCGAACCGATCAACAGCCGCGAAATGAACATCGGGTCCGGCGACCAGGTGACCTTCCAGGCGCGCGCTTCGGGAGGGGCCACCAAGGTGGTGTACCAATGGGACTTCGATGCCGCCGACGGGCTCCAAGTGGACGCCGAAGGCCGCCAGGTTCGATTCCGGTTCCGCAAGCCTGGCACTTTCACGGTCACCCTAACGGTTCGGGATGCTTACGGTCTCAAAACGCCGTACTCCACGACGCTGAAAGTAGTGGTGAACTAAGCCCCGCTCTTCGCGGGAGAGTTGCAGGTCAATGAGGGCGCGTCTCATCACCGCCTTCATTGCGATGCCCCTGGTCGTCCTTGCCCTCAATGCGCCAACGGTTGTGCCGTTGGCGCTTCTTTGTCTTCTTGCTTCGCTCCTCGCAGGAAGAGAACTCGCCAAGCTGTTTCGCACCGAAGGGGCTTCCGTCATGGCCCCCGCGGGCATCGCCATTGTGGCGGCGCTCGCCTTCTGGATGCCTCAGGCTTCCGCCCTTGCCGTCGCCTGCGCGGCGGCCGCTGTGGGTGGTGGCGCACTCATCTACGCGGTGGCCAATCGCAAGCCCTGGCTGGGCACCTGGGCCGGCATTCTGTGGATCGGCGCCGCCTTTTTGGCAACTTTGGTGGCCCACCGCCTCCCCGGGCAGGGTGATGTGCTGGGCTGGAGCTGGCGGCCGGTGTTGGCGCTCTTTTTCCCCCTCTGGGCCGGGGATTCGGCGGCGCTGTTCTTCGGCAAGCGCTTCGGTAAGCGCCCTGTGTGGCCCGAACTCTCCCCCAACAAGACATGGGAAGGCTTCTTCGCGCAGTTCATTGCGAGCGTGGTGGTCGGGGCGGCGTTTGCCCCGCTCTGGACCCTTAGCTACTGGCAGGGGGCCCTGATCGGCCTCGTTGCCGGCTTGCTCGGCCCCACCGGCGACTTCTTGCAGAGTTACGCGAAACGCAGTGCGGGCCTCAAGGATACAGGGGATGTACTCCCTGGTCACGGCGGCCTGCTTGATCGGCTGGATTCCTTTTTCCTCACCGCCCCCGTGGTGGCGCTGCTTCTCGTGCTCTTCCGGGGCGGATTCTAATCGTGTACGCGATTGAAACAGAGAATCTCCGCAAGGAGTTCGTCAGCCCGGTACGCCAGCCTGGTCTTAAGGGCGCCATCAAGGGTCTTGTTTCACGTGAAACAAAGCGCAGTGTCGCCGTCGAGTCCTTCAGCATCCAGGTGCAAGAAGGGGAGTTCGTCGGCTTCCTTGGCCCCAACGGGGCGGGCAAAACCACCACCATCAAGATGCTCACGGGCATCCTCTATCCCACCAGCGGCACCGCCCGCGTCCTGGGTGAAGTGCCCTTTGAGCGCAAGTCCGAACTCCTCCGCCAAATCGCTCTGGTGATGGGCAACCGGCAACAACTGTGGTGGGATCTCCCGGCGAGAGAATCCTTCGCGGTCCTCAAGGAGGTTTACGACGTCCCCGCGGCAACCTTCAACAAGCGCGTGGATCGCCTGCTTGCCGACCTCGACCTGAGCGACAAGGTAGACACCCAGGTGCGCAAACTCAGCCTGGGCGAGCGCATGAAGTGCGAACTCGTCGCCGCCCTGCTGCACGGACCCCGCGTGGTCTTTCTCGACGAACCCACCATCGGCCTCGATGTCATCAGCCAACAGCGCATCCGTCAGTTCCTCAAAGAGTTCAACGAAGAGGAAGGCTGCACCGTCGTGCTCACCAGCCACTACATGCAGGATGTGGAAGAGCTTTGCGAGCGGGTGGTAGTCATCAACCACGGACGGCAAGTCTTCGATGGCACGCTCATGGACCTGCGCTCTCAGTACTCGCCCGAACGCCGCCTCCGCGTCACCTTCACCGAGTCCCCCGAAATCCATCAGCTCCCGGCACAAGCAAAGGTGCTCGAGCAGAACTCCGCTCAATGGGTGCTCAGTCTGCCCGCCGATGCCGTCGCGCCCATCACCAGCGAGATTCTCCAGAACTTCGCCGTCGCCGACCTCAGCCTCGAAGAAGCCGACGTGGAAGACGCTCTCCGTGCCCTCTTTGCGGAAGGCCCGGGGGCTGTTTCACGTGAAACACCCGCACGGTAAACTCACCTCTGTCTCTAAGACACAGAGGCTAAGATGAATACGACGGGTATTGAAGGGGGCTATCAGGCCTCCGATATTGAAACGCGCTGGCGTCTCGCATGGGAAGACGCTCACCTCTCCTCCGCTCCGGCCTCCCCGGATCCGGACCGCACCTACTGCATCACCATTCCGCCGCCCAACGTCACGGGTTCGCTGCACATGGGCCACGCCCTTTGCTACAGCATCCAAGACCTGCTCGGCCGGTTTCACAAAATGCAGGGCTACGATGTCCTCATCCTCCCCGGCCTGGACCACGCCGGCATTGCCACCCAGAGCGTGGTGGACAAGCAACTGAAGAAGGAGGGCAGCAGCGCCTTTGCGCTGGGCCGCGAGGAGTTCCTGAAACGGGTGTGGCAGTGGCGCGAAGAAAGCGGCGGCACCATTCTCAGCCAGTTCCGCCAGCTGGGCTGCAGCTTCGACTGGTCGCGTGAGCGGTTCACGCTGGACGAGAAGTACGCCCAGGCGGTCCTCAAGGTTTTCATTGATTGGTTCGAACGCGGCCTGATCTACAAGGGGCTACGCGTGGTCAACTGGGACCCCGTCCTCAAAACCAGCGTCAGCGATATCGAAACCGAGCGCAAGGTCGTCAAGGGCAAGCTCTACCACATCCGTTACCCGTTTGCCGACGGCTCGGGTGAGGTCATCATTGCCACCACCCGCCCGGAAACCATGCTCGCCGACGTAGCCGTGGCCGTCCACCCGCGCGACGATCGCTACAAGGGCAAGGTCGGCAAGACCATCACCCTGCCCCTGGTGGGCCGCGAGATTCCCCTGCTAGCCGATATCTATCCGGACCCTGAGTTCGGCACCGGCGCGGTCAAGATCACCCCGGGCCACGACGCCAACGACTTCGAAGTGGGCGCCCGTCACAACCTGGAAACCCTCGTCATCCTGGATGAAACCGGGAAGGTGAACTTTGAGGGGCCGTACCACGGACTCGACCGGGCCGAAGCCCGTCGCCGCATCGTGGAAGACCTGGAAGCCCAAGGATTCCTCGAGAAGATCGAAGATCACGAGGTTGCTCTGGTCGTCAGCCAGCGTAGCGGCGAAGCGGTGGAACCCATGGCCAGCGAACAATGGTTTGTGCGGCAATCTGAACTCGCCGGGCCGGCCCTCAAGGCCAGTCAGGCCGACCAGATGGCCTTCGTGCCCGAGAGGTACAAGGAAGAGTTCGAAGACTGGCTCGCCAACATCAAGGATTGGTGCATCAGCCGCCAACTGTGGTGGGGTCACCGGATTCCGGTGTATTTCACTGCAGACGGCAAGGCCGTGGCGGCCCTCAACCAAGCGGAAGCGGAAGCCAAGGCCGGCGCGCCCATCGTCCGGCAAGACGATGACGTGCTGGATACGTGGTTCAGCAGTGGCCTGTGGCCGTTTGCGACCCTCGGTTGGCCGGAAGAAACCCCCGAACTCAAGGCGTACTACCCCAGCAACGTCCTGGTCACCAGCCGCGACATCCTCTACCTGTGGGTGGCCCGCATGGCCATGATGGGCATGGACTTTATGAAGGAGCGCCCGTTCCGGGATGTGTTCATCTACGCCACCATCCTCACCAAGGACGGCAAGCGCATGAGCAAGAGCCTCGGCACCGGCGTGGACCCTGTGGATGTGATCAACACCAAGGGGGCCGATGCCTTGCGCTTTGCGCTCATGGGCCAGACCGGCCACAACCAGAGCATCCGGTACGACGAAGCCAAGGTGGCGGAGTGCGCGCACTTCTGCAACAAGATCTGGAACGCCGCCCGCTTTGTGCTGATGAACGCCGAGGGCGCCACGCCACGCCTGGCCGAAAACCTGCCCACCGTGGACCGCTGGATTCTCACCCGGCTGGCCCGGTGTGCCGCCACCGTCACCGAGTCCATCCGCACCTACAACCTGCAGGTGGGGGCGGAAGCGCTGGAGAACTTCTTCTGGTCGGAATACGCCGACTGGTACATCGAGGTCAGCAAGCCGCGCCTGGCCGACCCCGCCCAACGGGACGAGGTGCTGGGCGTGCTGATGCATGTGTTTGAGGTGTTTCTCAAGCTCCTGCACCCGTTCATGCCGTTCATCACCGAAGAGCTCACCCAGCGCATGCCGTTCGCGAATCGCCAGGACTTCTTGGTGCAAGCGGCCTGGCCGGATGCCTCCGCCATGAAGGTGGATGAGGCGGCCGAGGCCACGGTGGAACGTTGGATTGCCCTGGTGCGCAGCGTGCGCGCCCTGCGCGCCGAGGCCAGCCTGCCCGCCATGCGCACCCTCCCGGCCCTGTATGTGGAGGCCGATCTGGAAGGCGGCGAGGAGTTTGTGCGCAGCCAAGCGTGGTTCACCGAATTGCGCCGTGGCCGGCCGGAAGGCGCGTTCCTCACCACCACCAGCGGCAACGCCGACGCCCACCTCCCCATCGAGGGTCTGATTGACCCGGTGGCGGAACGGGAGCGCATCAGCAAGGAAGACGCCAAGTTGGCGGAGGAGCTGGAACGGCTGGAAGCCCGGCTGGCCAACCCGCAATTCGCCGAGCGGGCCAAGCCGGAAGTGGTCGCCCGGGAACGCGCGCGTGTGGAAGAGATCCAGGGTCTACGCGCTAAGCTGGCCGCCCGTATGGCCATCTTCAGCTAAGGGCTAGGGTGAATGCGTAAAGGTGCCGTCGCGGTCGGTGCGCCAAATGCGCGCGCCGATCGCTTCCGCCCGGCCCAGAGCCCCCGGCGCGGGGTGGCCATACGAGTTCCCCCGCCCCGCCGAGAACACCACCCACTTCGGTTGCGTGCGGCGCAAGAAGTTCTCGTGCAACGAGCTATTTGCCCCGTGGTGCCCCGCCATCACAACGCTCGTGGGCTCGAGAAAGGCCGGTGGCAGCCTCAATTCACTCCCGGCCGGCAGGTCGCCGGTAATTAAGAACGACACCTCGTCCAGTTCGCCCCGCACGGCCACGGAACGTTCGTTGTCACTGCCTTCCCAGGGCGGCGCGTAGAGGTCCACCGCCCACGCCCCCCACTTCACCTGGCTTTGCCCCGTCAGCCAGCGCACCGGGGCCACCTTTCCCCAGTCGCCGGTGTCCGGGTGCATACGGAACGCCTCATTCGCCCAGATCTCACGTACGGGATAGTCACGCGCCAGTGCGTTGAGCGCCCCCGCGTGGTCGGCATCGGGGTGCGTAATCACGATCAAATCAATCACCGCGACCCCCTTCTGCCGGAGTTCTTGACTCAGTGCGCGCGGCGACAACGCCTCATCAAAGGGCGGAGGCCCGGTATCTACTAGTACGGTCACCCCCTGAGACTGGATCAGCGTGGCGTGGCCTTGCCCCACCGCCAGCATGGACACTCTCTCCGGCTTCGCCGTCCCGTCGATCCCAAGGTTCGCCACCCACGCCAGGGTCACTCCAAAGGGCACCCACAAGAGCCTAAGGTTCGACTTCACGTGGCCTCCACAGGGTCAGCCATGCTAGCCACAGAAACCCGATCCACACCGGATGGAACGCGGGCACCATGATCTGCGCGCCGGGGGCGTCCGCCGCCCCGTGCACCACCATGCGCATATAGGCGGCCAGCCCATCAATCAAGAATCCCACCGGGAGCCCCACCGCCCCCGCCAGAGCGAGCACCATAGTCGCGGAAACCGCCGGCAGCACCAACAAGTTCGCGGGCAGCCCCCATAGTGGCAAGGTGCCAAAGTGGTAGGCAATCAGCGGTAGCGTGCCCAAAGAAGCCAGCAAGGTCGCCTTCAGCGCCCCCCGCCAGCCGTTCTCATCGTTCATTCCCAGCATCAGGCCCCCGACGGCGGCCATGCTCAGCTGGTAGCCGAGGTCGGCCACCCCGGCCGGGCTCGAAAACCACCCCACAAACCCGGCGAGCGCCCAAGCCGAAGGGCCATCAAACTGCTGCCGCAACGGAAACGCGCTTGCCCACACCGCCGCCATCAGCAACGCCCGAATGATGGAAGGGCGGCCCCCCACCGCCACCGCAAAGGCCACCAAAACCACGCCAATCAGCAGCATTCGCACCCCGTAGGGCACGGGCAAACGGCGGAAGAGCAGCATCATCCCCGCCGCCAAAAACATGATGTGCATGCCGCTGGCACTGACCACGTGGTAGGTGCCACTCTTGCGCAACGCCTGCGCATCCGCGGGCGATAAAGCCGTCGTTTCGTTAAAGCAAAGTGCCCGCACCAAGCCTTGCGTGCTGGGGTGCAAGGCCTTCTCCGCCCACGCCGCAAAGCGTCGGCGCACCACTTCTGGCCCCGCCCGCCACGATGGCGAAGGCCGTACTTCCGTCCAAGATTTCACCGAAAGGCGACCGATTTCCCCCGATGATCCATCAAACCCTTCGGCCAAGGGAGAGAGACGTCCCTCCACCCGCACCACCGAGCCCGGCCACATATTTGTACCGCGACCTAACCGATAGGTACCCTCAGCAGTCACCAAGGTCAAGGGGTCGCCCGCCCCCTGCACCACCCCTTCTCGCACCACCACGGAAGGCTCAAAAAAGGGTGCCTTCTCAAACTCCACCCGGCCCACGCCACCCCACAGGCAGCCCGCCACCACCCACACCCACAGCCAGCCGCGCTGCATCACCGCCAGGGCCACCAAGGGCACCAACAACAGCAAGGACGCCCAGACTTCACCGGACCACGCCACGGCCAGGGCCGCCACAAAGGCCACCACAAGGGGGCGCATCGCCAGTTCCTTGACCATGCGCTCCGACGTCATCTTTAGCTTTGCCCGGGGTCCGGGCGGCGGGGCGCACGCGTGGTCGTCCGCAACTCGGTAAACACCGCGACGTCAAATCGAGCGTTCAAAAAGCGCAGAATCTCCGGCGCTCGCAGCCTCAATTCCGCCGCCGCCGCCGGTTCTTGGCAGCTCAGCCACAGCACCCCGTCGTCAAAGTCACACACTTCGGCCATGCCGGCCAGGGGTTCGCCCACGGCTTCGCCCCAGTGCCGGGCCGCCGCCAGAGCCTTCACCTTTTGCACAATCCGGGGTCGGCGCAGGGCCGCCATCAGCAGTTCATCCACGGATTTCATCGCGCGTGACCACCCCCGAATCTACCCAGTAGAGCGCCTGCGCCGAAATCAACGCCGACCCCGCCAGTTCCGGCTCCGTGCCCGTCAGGATCACTTGGCCGCCCGGCTGCGAAGCCCATTCCGCCAGGCATGCCCTGCGTTGGGCGTCCAGATCGCTAAAGACGTCGTCCAGCAGCAGCAGGGGCCACTCACCCCGCCTCGCGGCCATCAGGGCCCGGGTGGCCATTTTCACGGCAATCACGGCGGTGCGCTGCTGGCCCTGGCTCCCGTATTTGCGCCCGTCCACGCCCGCCACCTCAATCGCCATGTCATCCCGGTGCGGCCCCCGGATGCTCATCCGGCGTTCCCGGTCGCGGCGGCGGTTTACGGCGTAGTCTTCCCGCGCCCCTTCCGCGTCCATCCACTCCTCGTGGGGCAGATACTCCACATGCAAGGTTTCGCCGGGGGCTAGCGTAGCGTAAGCGTCCCGCGCCAAGGGAGCCAGCTCTGTCACCCATTGCGCCCGCGCCTGCCGCAGGCCCGCCCCCGCTTCGGCCATGGCCTCTTCGTAGGTCGCCAGCAGGTCGTCGCTCACCCACTCCTCTTGGCGCAGCAGGGCGTTGCGCTCCTTCAGGTTCTTCTTGTACACCGTCAGGTCACGCAGGTAGGCCGGAGACACTTGCGAGATCTCCAGGTCCAGATACATCCGTCGGTCGGCCGGCTCCCCGGTCACCAGGCTCAAATCCTGCGCCGAAAACGCCACCACCGGCATCCGTCCAATCAGGTCACTAGCTCGGCGTTGGCCCAGCCCGTTCAGATAAGCCATTTTCCGTGACCCTCGCCGCAAAGTCACCGCCAGTTCTGTGCCTCCGGCCAGGGTGCCTTCCACTCGCGCCCCGTCTTGGCCGAGTTGGATGGCGTCGTTCTCCGTCCCCGCCCGCAGCAGGCGTCCGGTCGAGAGCAAGTGAATCCCTTCCAGAACCGTCGTCTTGCCCTGGCCGTTCCGCCCAACAATCAATGTCAGACCCTGCGCCGGGCTAATTTCTGCCTCCGTCAATCGTCTGAGATTACGGAGCACCAACCGTTCCAAGTAACCGGTCATTCCCCCGGCCCCCTCTCTGGTTTCAAAGAAAGAGAAGAGAGAATCTCTTGTTGCTTATTAAGCTTTGGATTGCGGGGACAACCCGTCTTTTGAACCCAATCCGCGACCAACCCAGCCGGGGACATCCTGGGGATAAGCGGGGACAACTCACGTCCCCAGGCTTTTCCCGCCCGAGTGGTGGAAAACTGCACCACGGCTTACACCAGGTGATGAATGCGCGAGAAGCGCATCACCACGGCTTCCATCATCAGGATGGGATGGACATTGGCAAAAGCGGGCACCTGGTGCCGCTCGGCAAAGGGCACCCACAGGTCTTGGATGGACCGCGCTTGCTCCTCGGCCGGAAGATAAGGGAACCGGTCGCACAGCCGCTTCATCGCGATGTACTCCTCCAGGGTCATGTTTGGCAGTTCGGCCAGGTACTGCTCAAAGTGGTGCATGCCGTAGCGGTGCGGAGCCGCCGCAAAGTTGGTGCTCACCTTGGGTTCCACCACCACCATCGTGCCGGCCACCATGTCCCCCAGGCGCTGGGCGCGCGGGCTGGCCAGGATGCTCGTTACACCGACAACATAGGCGCCGGGCAAGAGGTCGGCGATGCGAAGCAGGTTCCTCAGCCACGCTTGGCGCACTGTAATGGGCGTGCCGTCGACATTGATCACGCGGATGTTTAGCGCTTTCTTACCCAGCGTCTGTCCCTGATACTTGCCTTCACAAAGGGCGAAGTAGCCGAAAAAGGCGAATGCCGACACGAACGCCCCGAAAGCTTCGGCAAACTCGGGCAGTGAAAAGAACAAAGTGAGGGCGATGGTGTATCCCATCATGCTGATCCCCGTCAGGATCATGGAATCCAGCAATTGAGCCCACATCCGGCGGGTGATCGGAGCCAGCCGGAACGAGAGCAGGGTCTTCTCGGGAGAGAGAATCAAATGCTCCTGGGTCACGAGTAAGATGCTACCTCTAGGGTTGCGTGGATGCTGATTCCGACACCAAGGCTCTGGTGGCTCGTGGGGGCCGGAATCCCGCTCGCCCTCGGGGGTGCGTTCGTGCCCGGCCTAGAAAGCCTGGTGCTGCCCTGGAACGTCGCCCTGCTGGTCCTCTTCTTCGTCACCGGCCAAATCGCCAAGAAGTGGGACTTGGTGGAAGTCGATCGGCGTATGGACCCCGTGCTCTCCGCCCGGGTGGCTAACAGCATCCGCCTTCGGGTCCGTAACCTCGCCGACCAGACCATCCGCATCCGCCTGAAGGATGATCCGCCGCCGCTGGTGGTGGCCGATCACCCCCAGTGGGACCTCACCCTGCGCCCGGGCGAAGAACGAGACCTGCGCTACTCCGTCACGCCGCTTCGGCGCGGCCAGGAGCGGTTCGGGGGAGTCTTCCTGCGCTATCAAGCTCCTCTCGGTCTGTGCGAAGTGCAGCAACTCCTGCCGGTGCAGGAGGAAGTCCGGGTGTATCCCAATGTGCTGGCCCTGCAAGAGTACGACCTGCTGAAGCAGAAGGGGCACCTTAATCAAATCGGCGTGCGGCGCAGCCGGATTCGAGGGTTAGGGCAAGAGTTCGAATCCCTCCGCGACTACGCGGACGACGACATGCGCATGGTGGACTGGAAGGCCACGGCCCGGCGCGGCCGGTTAGTGGTCAAACAGTTCCAAGAAGAGCGCAACCAGGCGGTGTTCCTCTGCATCGATGTGGGCCGCACCATGCTCGGCGAAGTTGATGGGGTGCCCAAGCTGGACTACGCCCTAGATGCCGCCCTGATGCTGATGCACGCCGCCAAGGACAAAGGCGACCAGGTCGGCATGATGGTGTTCAACGATGCCGTCCACAGCCTGTCGCTACCCCGTAAGGGCCGGGCGCAGGTCGCGTCCATCCTGGAGCGCATCCACGACGTGCGGGCGGAGGCCGTGCAGTCCGACTATCTGGCCGCCATCGCCTTCCTGCGTGCCCGGTGGAAGAAGCGCTCCTTGGTCGTGATCTTCACCGACGCCGAAGACCCCGACGCCGCCCGTGAACTGGCCGCCGCCGTCAGCCAGTTGCGCCGCCAGCATCTCGTCTTTGTGGTGCGAGTGGATGACCCCAAGATGAAGGAGCTCGAGGGCTACATCCCCACCAACCGGTACGAAATGTACCGACGCGCGGCCACCCACTGGTACCGATCGGAGCGGAACCAGGCCAGCAACATCCTGGCCAGCAGTGGAGTCCAGAACATCGACTCCGAACCCCAAGACCTCTCGGCGGCTTTGGTCACGGCGTACCTGGTCGTCAAGGAACGCGCCCTGATCTAAGGCTCGTTGGGCCCGGACGGCTGAGGGTAAGGTACGGACTCCGTATAAGGACTGTAAAGCCCATGGCATACGCAACTCTTGGCCAGATGTTCCTGGGGCAGACCGAACGGTTTGCCACCAAGACCGCGCACCTCATTCCTCAATCCGGCAAAGACCCGATTCCGGTGACCTACGGTGAGCTTCGGACTCAGGTTCACGGATTTGCCTCGGCCCTGGTGGGCCTGGGTGTGCAAAGCGGCGACCGCGTGGTGCTGCAAGCCGAGAGCAGCGCTGACTGGGCGATGTGCGACTGGGCGTGCCAAACCCTGGGGGCGGTGCTAGTGCCGATCTACCCCACGTTGCCCGCTGACCAAAGCCAATACATCGTGCAGGATTGCGGCGCCAAGCTTGTGGTCTCGCAAAACACGAAGCAGGCCGTGAAGATGGAAGGCCTGACCGGCATCCAGGTGGTGCTGCTGAGCAAGGAAGGCGACCAACCCGGCCTGAGGGAACGCGCCCAACCCGACCAGCTAAGCCAAGACGCCTGGGTGCAAGGTGCGCAGGCCGCGGGCGAAGAAGACCTCGCCACCCTGATCTACACCAGCGGCACCACCGGCGTGCCCAAGGGCGTGATGCTGCCGCACCGCACCTTCACCTACCTTTGCGCGGATATCCCCTCGTGCATCCCGCTCAAGGAAGAGGATGTCTTCCTCAGCTTCCTGCCGCTCAGCCATGTGTTCGAGCGATTCGCCGGCCACGTGCTGCCTATGTCCATGGGGGCCACCATTGGCTACGTCGGCTCGCTGGCCAGCCTGGGCCACGACATGGAACGAGTGAAGCCCACCATCATGCTGGTGGTGCCGCGCCTGCTGGAAAGCCTGAAGGGCCGCATCGAAGACGGCGTTCTTAAGGCTCCGCCGCTCCGCCAACGATTGTTCCGCATGGCGCAAGAGCAGGGCCTCAAGCGGATGCGCGGCGAGTTTGCCCCGCTGGCGGGCGTGCTGGAAGGTTTGGTCGGGAGCAAGATCAAGGCGAAGTTCGGTGGCCGGTTGCGCTACTTTGTGAGCGGGGGCGCGGCCCTGCCCACCCACGTCAGCGAGTTCTATCTGGCACTTGGCATCCACGTTCTGCAGGGTTACGGGCTCACCGAGAACTGCGCCGCCGCGTGCATCAACCGGCCGGAAGACAACCGCCCCGACACCGTCGGCCCGCCGCTGAAGGGTGTGGAAGTCAAGATCGCCCCGGACGGGGAGATCCTTCTGCGTGGCCGCTGCATCATGCAGGGCTACTACAACTTGCCCGAAGATACTGCCGCCACTCTGGACGCCGAAGGCTGGCTCCACACCGGCGACATTGGGGAACTTGATCGTGGCAACTTGCGCATCACCGACCGCAAGAAGGACCTGCTGGTGCTGGGCAACGGCAAGAATGTGGCCCCCCAGCCCATCGAAAGCCGCCTGAAGGAGTCGGCCTACATCAACGAGGCCGTGCTGCTGGGCGACGGGATGGAGAGTGTGGTGGCGATGATCGTGCCCGAATTCGAGCGGGTCGCCACTTGGCTCAAAGAGAAAGGCGTGAACCTGAAGGAGCCGGAAGAGATGGCCGTGCACCCGGACGTAATTGCCCTCATCAAGGGTGAGGTGCAACGCGCCAACGAGGGCCTGGCGGACTTTGAGCGTGTGAAGCGCCACGTGTTGGTTCCCGCCCCGTTCTCGATTGAAGGGGGCGAATTGACGCCCTCGCTCAAGGTGCGCCGCAAGGTGGTGAAGGAGAAGTACGCCAACCTGGTGGACGCCCTCAAGCGGTAAACCCAGCGAACCTGCCCGGTATTCTGGGGTGACCATGCGCGTCACCTTCCGTACCGTGCGCCTCACCAAACTGCATCCGCTCACCATTAGCCGGGGCACGTCCACGGGCTCCAACAACCTGTTTGTGATGGTCAGCGACGGCGACGTGACGGGCATCGGCGAGTGCGCGCCCGGCACGGGCTACGACGACACGCTCGCCGCCGAAGCCCAGGCGCAGCTAGAGAGCATCGTGCAGGATGGCCTGGGCGACGGCTCGCCCCACGCGGTGTACGCCCGCATGGCCGCCGCGCACGTGGACCCCGCCGCCATGGCCGCGATGGATGTGGCCCTGTGGGATTTCTGGGCGAAGCGCGCGGGCTTGCCGCTGTACCGACTTCTGGGGCTGGGGCGGCCCACGGTGGCCACCAGCGTGACGGTCGGCATCAACGAGCCGGACGTGGTGCTGGCGCGCGCGGAGGAGTTTCTGGCCCGCACCTCGGCGAAGGCGCTCAAGGTGAAGCTCGGCGGGGCTGGCGGGCCAGCGGCCGACCAGCAACGCTACGAAGCCGCCCGCGAAGCCGCCCGGCGCCACGGAGCCCAGCTGCGTGTGGACGCCAACGGAGGCTGGAGCCCCCAAGACGCGGTGGAGATGATTGCGTGGCTGAGTGAGCGCGATTGCGACTACGTCGAGCAGCCCCTGGCCCGGGGGCAAGAGGACGACTTGCCCTACGTTTTTGAGCAGCGCAAGCTGCCGATTTATCTCGATGAAAGCCTGCGCACCAGCCACGACGTGCCGCCCCTCGCCGGGCGTTGCGACGGCGTGAACCTCAAGCTCATGAAGACGGGCGGCATCACCGAGGCCCTGCGCTTAGTGGCCACGGCCCGCGCGCACGGGCTGAACACCATGATCGGTTGCATGGGCGAAAGCAGCGTCGCCATCGGGGCGGGAGCTTCGCTTGGTGCCTTGTTTGACCACATTGACCTCGATAGCCACCTCAATCTCAACCCGGACCCGGCGGTGGGGCTGGGATTTGAGAACGGCATCGTGATGCCCAGCGACCGACCCGGACTGGGCGTGGAACTCAGCGGCGAACTCGCGTAGAATCAGGCGAACAACCATGAGCCCAATGCGTCCCGGCCAGCCGCTGGCCCTCTACATGGCGGGTGCCTTTGCCAACCACACTGGCAAGATGGGGCTGGGGATCCTTCGCTACGGCGAGCACCCGGTGGCGGCGATGATTGAGCCGGAACTCGCCGGACGCAGCATCGCCGAGGTGACGGGAATTGCTTCGGATGCCCCCATTGTCGCCACCCTGGCCGAAGCGAAGGCCTGCGGAGCAGAGGTTTTGGTGCTGGGAATTGCCCCACCTGGTGGTGAAATTCCCGCCGACTGGTGGCCGGTTTTGGACGAAGCGGTGGCGCTAGGATTCCACATTCTCAACGGCTTGCACGAGCCGCTGAACCCCCGCTACCCCAATCGAGCGCAAGATCAGTGGATTTGGGATGTCCGCACCGAGCCCGCTGGGCTCAAGCCCGCCACCGGGGCGGCGAGGGAGCTGAAAGCCGCCCGCGTGCTCACCGTGGGCACGGATATGAGCGTGGGCAAGATGACGGCCTCCCTCGAACTCCATGCCGCCCTCCGCCGGCGCGGCCGCATTTCCGCCTTTGTGGCCACCGGGCAAACCGGTATGGCGATTTCGGGGCGCGGCGTGCCGCTCGATGCCATCCGCGTGGACTTCTCCGCCGGGGCCATTGAGCGCGAAGTCATGGCCGCCGCCGAGAGCGAAGTGATCGTCGTCGAAGGCCAAGGTTCGCTCATCAACCCCGCCAGCACGGCCACCCTGGCCCTCATTCGGGGGTCGGTGCCCTCCCACCTGCTGATGGTGCACCGGGCGGGCATGCACACCCTCCCGCGCCACCCCTGGGTGCACGTGCCCGACCTGCGTCGGCTCGCCCAAGCATACGAAGACCTCGCCGAAGCCGCCGGAGCCTTTCCTCGCCCCCAAACCATCGGCGTGGCACTCAATACCGCGCACCTGGATGATGCGGCCGCCCTCACCGCCTGCGAGGAGATTTCGCTGCACACGGGCTGGCCCTGCGTGGACCCGGTGCGGCACGGCGCGGATGCCCTCGCGGCCCTGCTGTCGTAGGTCAGGTTAGGCCAAGCCTAAAAATGCCATAGGGCCGACATGGGCAGGGCCTGCAGGTCCGGCTCAACGTTTTGGGTCTGTTCGCCGGGATGCAACAGGACCCCGCGACACCATTCCGGCCCGGCCAACTCTTTGAGGAATCGCAGCCCGTCAAAGTCGGCAGGAGACGGATTGCCGTCCGGGGCCAATGCCACGGCCACCAAGCGCCCATCGGGGGCGCGTAGCACCAGCGGCACTCGGTAGCGGCGGATGGAGCGGAAGTGCATCACCTCGGGCCGGGTTTCGCTCCAGGTGCATAGGGCGCGCAGTTCGTTGGCCACAAAGGTCTCGCGCATGCCGGGAACTTCCACGCCTCCAGTCAGGTGCCCCAGCAGCCCGGTGTCGGCGATGTAGATCTTGCCGGTGCGGGTGGCCATCACCCCATCCGGCGGTCCCCAGGCGGGGGCGGTCCAGGTGAGGAAGGCTGCCTCCATCAGGGCCAGATAGCGCGTGAGCGTGGTGTGAGGGATGCCGGTCTCGCGGCTGAGTTCGCTGATATTGAGGGGCTCTCCCGCGTCACGGGCTACGGCACGCAGCACCCGGGGAAGCAGGGTCAGCCCGTCAATCTTGGCGAGGTCGCGCACGTCCCGCTCCAGGATGGCGCGCAGGTACTGGCTGAACCACGCCTGGCGGCGGCTGTCGCTCTTGCGGGTGAGGGGTTCGGGATAGCCCCCGGTGCGCATCCGCTCGTCAAGGTTCGGTACCGGGGGCAAGGCGGGGGCAGGCTCACCCGAAAACGCCCAGTCCACAAACTGGCCGGGGCTGCCTTCCACTTCGGCCTGAGTCAGCGGACCAAGCGGCACCACTTCCATGCGCCCCGCGAGGCTCTCGCTGAGCTTCGGGATGAGCAGCACGTTGGCCGACCCCGTGAGCAAGAATCGCCCCGGCGTGCGGTCTTGGTCGACGAGCTTCTTGATATTGCGGAAGAGCTGCGGCGCGCGCTGGATCTCGTCCACCACCACCGGGCCGGTGTGGGCCGCCAAAAAGGCGTCCGGGCGAAGGAGCGCGGCGTCCAGCGCCAGTGAATCGTCCAGAGTGATGTAAGTGGTGCCGGGGCGGTTTTGCACCAGGGTGGTCTTGCCGCATTGGCGCGGACCCTGCAGGATCACGACGGGGGTATCCGTCAGGACTTCATCCAAGTAACCCGAGATTTTCCGCGACCACACGGTGGGATTTTAGCGTATAAGTGGTGAAAGATTCACCACCACTAGCCCATTGCCAAGAATCAACCTTGGCAAAATTGAAGTGAGAATTAGTCGCGGCGGGCGCCGACCAGCGTGTCGCGCCACTTCTGATTCCGGAGGTCGTCCGTATCAATGCCGCGATTGTTGGAGCTGCTGTGGATGAAGTACGCGCCTCCATCCGGGTGGAAGCCCATAAAGATGCCGCAGTGGCCAATCATGTTGCGGCGCTTGTCCCAGAAGTAGAGTCGGTCCCCGGCCTGGAGGTGCTCCAGTCGCTCTACCGGTCGCCCCACCTTGGCCTGCTCGGCGGCGGTGCGCGGCAAGTTGATGCCTCGGCGGCGGAAGACTTGCTGCACAAATGCGCTGCAGTCAATGCCTCCGGTCAGGCTGTTGCCGCCCCACTTATAGGGGGTGCCCACAAACTGGTAGGAGAAGTTCAGCATGCCCTGCACGTCTTGGATCGAGCTTCGGCCCGCCGTTGTGGTTTGCTGCAGGTTCTGCGTCACTGGGATGCGTACGTCGTAAGGCAGGCTCGCGACATCAGCGGTCAGGATGTAACCGATGCTGCCGTTCTTCAGGATCACGCTCAGCCACTTGTCGTTGTTGGCGACGGGGTTCACCACGATGTAATCGTTGGGCTTCACCGTCCAGTAGACGCGTGCGTTGGTGTTCATCCCCGCATAGATCTTGGAGGTGTTGATGGCTTGGCCCAGCTTGCCGATGACCTTGGTATTCGGTTGGGCTCCTCCGGTCGCTTGACCGAAAGCGCAAGACGCCAGAATGGCGCTAACCCCCAAACCCAGTGCAGTTCGACGCATACCTACAGTGCCCTTCCTTGGTTATCGGAAAGACGTGTCCCGTAATCTACCCAGTTCGGACCATTTTTAGGGCTTGCAACAACAATAAACCGTCGGTGCCGCCCACCAAATCGCGGGTGGCGCGTTCCGGGTGCGGCATCAAGCCCAGCACGTTGCCCGTCGCGTTCATCACGCCGGCGATGGCTTCGGTGCTCCCATTCACGTTCTCGCTCGCGTAGCGGAACGCGATTTGGTCGTTGTCTTGGAGTTCCTTCAGCGTCTCCGGCGAGCATACGAAGCGGCCCTCACCGTGAGCAATAGGGAGCGTGATCGTGCGGTTCACTCCGGCCATCCACGGGCCGCGCTGCGTGGCGGGTTCGAGCACCACGTTTTGGCAGATAAATCGTTGCTTGACATTGCGCACCAGCGCCCCGGGCAGTAAACCGCTCTCACACAAGACTTGGAAGCCGTTACACGCCCCAATGACTAGTCCGCCGCGGCCTGCAAAGTCTCGCACCGTACTCATGATTGGTGCCCGCGCAGCCATGGCCCCGCAGCGAAGGTAGTCACCGTAGCTGAAGCCTCCAGGCACCCACACGGCATCAAACCCGTCCAGGCTGGTGTCGGTCTGCCACACATAATCAGCATCCACGCCGACGTCGCGGCGGAGGGCATGGAGGGCATCGGCATCGCAGTTGCTCCCCGGAAACCGGAGCACCGCCACCTTCATCGCACAACCTCGTAGGAGAAGTCTTCGATCACCGGGTTGGCCAGCAGGTCGGCGCACATCTGGCGAATGCGGGCTTCGTCCACTTCGGTCACCTGCAACTCAATCAGTTTGCCGATGCGGACGTCCGTGACCTCGGTGAAGGACTGACGATGCAAGGCATCGGCAACGGTGCGACCCGCCGAGTCCAAGAGCGAGGGCTTCAGGGTAACAGAGACACGCACGACGGGCATGTCTCGATTTTGACTCAGTTATGCAGCGATGGGGGACGCTCGGAACGAGAGGTCGAAATTGTCCTTCCGCTCCATGTCAATCACAAACTGCTTCCACTTCACGCCGTAGCGCTCCACCACCGTGCCGCTCATGGTGCCGTTTTCACTGTCGGCGGCCAGTTCCAGGTCGTTCACCATGATGGTGAGCCCCTTCACTTCGTTGTCGTTGGTCAGGATCAGCTTGTTGCTGAGGTACCGCTGCTTGAGCGTGCGGCGAGCCTGCAAGAACTTGTTGAGGTCATCCAAATTGACCTGGAGCATGTTGTACTGACGCACCCGAATAAAGAACTCCTGCGTAGCGGTTTCGCGTTGCTCACACGAGGCTTGGCTGGTGCGCTGGGCCACGTGCATCAAACCATTCATGTTGGCCACGGTCTCAAAAATTGCTCCCTGGAGCCGGGCCGAGTCTTCGTCCCCGAGTTGGTGCAGCACGTAAGGCATTTCGAACACCGCCATGCGTCGCAGGGACTCGGGATATGCCAAGAACGGGTGGCAGGTGCCAAACGGGAAGCCCGCCGTACCCGCGGAGGTGCCGCCCTTCGCGACGGAGTAGCCCAGGCCGCTGGCGGAGATCATTTCGTAAAACAAACGATGCCGGTGCCAGTAGCCGCCGTGATTACGGGCGGAGATGACGTTGGAGCCGCTGCCCCGGGTAATCTGCTGGTGTTGCACGCGGATGTTGTCCACGTTAAAGGTGTGGTCTTGCCCCCGGAACAGCAGGCCGATCTCGTGGCCGAGTTTGCGGAGGGCGCGGTAGGCATCCAGCGGCAACCCCGGCACCGGCACCATCCAGGTGGCGGGCATCGAGTAGCGCTGAAGCGAGCTCACCAGAATGAGGAGCGATTCGGGGTTCAGGTCGTCGCAGTCCACGGACATGGCGGCGCAGGAATCCGCGCCTTGCGGCCAGTACCACGGGATCGCGACCATGGCTTTGGCCTTCTCGACGGCTTCCACCACCGCGCGTAAATAGATCTCGCGCCACACGTCCACATGCGGACGGGCAAAATATGGGACCGGGGCGCCTTCGGGCTGGTCACGGTCGGTTTCGAAGTTCAGCGCGGTGCCGTCAATGGCCTGCGGCAAGCCGCTCAGGTCGCCGCCGGTGCCATCCCAGGCGGGAACGGCTTCACTTTCCACCCCGCGGCCGAGCGTGTAAATCTTTTGCAGGGCACCCAGGTGGCATCCCACCAGAATGCCGACGCGGTTGCGCGTCACCAGCGGCTGGCCGAGTTCATCCACGACGGCGGCGGTGGCGCCATTGAGGCCCAGGTTCAGCGGAAGAAGGGCGTGCACATCCGGCGCTCCCTTCGGCCACAGGCGGTCGTTGGTGTCCACCGGCTTGGCCCAGCATCGCTGGCGAGTGGGTGGGTTGACGGTGAGGCTCAAAAGGTATTCCAGGCCCCAGGTGCTGCCACTGACCACGACCGATCCGCCGGTGTTGCTAATCCAGTCGGCCAGGATCTTACGCTGGGCCGCCGTCAGTTCTCCGCGACCGCACAGCAACAGGACGTTGTGGTGGGCGAGTTCATCAGCTTTGAAGTCGTCCACTTGCACAATAGGGAATCCGCCGTAGGCCAGAATCTCGCAGTATTCAAAGGCGTACGGGTCATCGGGTGCCAGATAGACGGCAATGCTTGCAGGACGATTCAAGGCAGTAACTCCTACCTCGTATCTTTGGCAGTCCCGTAGCCTCTCCTCAGGCCTGGTACGTTCAACTCATGACTTTGCGACTTGGACTCCCCAAAGGCAGCCTGCAAGAGGCTACGTTCTCGCTTTTTCAGCGCGCGGGCTTTGAGTTTCGGGCGGCGACCCGCTCTTACGAGCCGATGGTGGACGACCCCGAGATCGTGCCCGTTCTCCTTCGCCCGCAGGAGATTCCGCGCTACATCGAGGAAGGCATTATTGACGCGGGGCTCACCGGCTACGACTGGATTTGTGATGTGGGGGCTGACCTCCACGAGGTGTGCGAGCTGCGCTACAGCAAGCTCACCACCAACCCCATCCGGATTGTGCTGGCCGTGCACAACGACTCTCCGTACCAGTCCGTACACGATCTCAAGGATCATCGCATCGCCACCGAGTACGTGCGCTTGACGCAGTCGTACTTCGAGGAGAAAGGTGTGCCCGCCCGGGTTGAGTTCAGCTGGGGGGCCTGCGAAGTGAAGGTGCCGACCCTGGTGGAAGCCATTGTGGTGAACACCGAGACAGGCAATTCTCTACGTGCCCACAACCTGCGCATCATCGAGACCCTGCTGACTAGCACCACCCGCTTCGTGTGCTCGCACGCCGCCTACGCGGACTCGGAGAAGCAACGCAAGATCGAGTCTCTGAAGATCCTCCTCACTGGAGCGATGAACGCGGCCAAGCTCGTGGGCCTCAAGATGAACCTTCCCCGCTCGAGCGAGGCCGAGATTCTGGGCCTGCTGCCCTCGCTCAAGAATCCGACGCTCTCTCCCCTGGCCGACCCCGAGTGGGTGGCGGCGGAAGTGATCCTGACGGACAAGGAATCCCGCGACCTGATCCCGCGCCTGAGCATGGCCGGGGCCACCGGAATCGTGGAGTACCCGCTGAACAAAGTCGTTTTTTGATGCCTATCGGCGCCAGTCGATAAGTCCATCGGTCACCATATTGTTGCAGAGGGAACTGTGTCTTCCCCGTTCGCCATTATGGAAAGCATGAAAGGCAATTTCTTGCAACGATTCTTGGCGACTCGGTCCGATTACGGCCTCATGGTGGCCCGCGTCACGCTCGGCGGGGTGATGTTCCCGCACGGCGCGCAGAAGCTCTTTGGCTGGTTTGGGGGCAACGGCTTCCAGGGCACCATGCAGGGCATGTCGCAGGGGCTAGGCGTCCCGCAGCCGCTCGTGTTCCTGGCCATCATGGCCGAGAGCATTGGCGCGCTCATGCTGATCTTCGGCCTTGGTGGTCGACTGGCCGCCTTTGGCATCGGCGTGACCATGGTGGTAGCGGGCATGATGCACGTCAAAAACGGGTTCTTTATGAACTGGTTTGGTCAGCAAGCGGGCGAGGGGTACGAATACCACCTGCTCACCATTGGCCTGGCGATTGTGACGATGATCGCGGGCTCCGGGGCGTTGTCGGTCGACCGACTCCTCGCCCGAACTGAGTCAGAATAAACGGCATGGCACGCCGCCCCGTTCAACTCTCCGATCTCCGTCGGATCGAAGTCCTGAGTGATCCTCAGTTTTCGCCGTGTGGGGAGCAGATCTTGTTCGCCAAAAAGCGGATCGGAGAGAAGAACCGGGCGGAAGTCAACCTCTTCGTCGTGCCGGCCGCGGGCGGAGCCATGCGTGCCCTCACACGCGGCAAGGATGGCAATGGCCACGGGCGGTGGTCGCCCGGCGGGCAGCAGATCGCCTTCCTCAGCGGGCGCGAAGAGGGTCTGGGCCAGATTTTCTTGCTGTACCTGGCGGGGGGCGACCCGGAGCCGCTCACCAAGCTGGAAGAAGGCCGCATTGCGGGCTTCAAGTGGTCGCCGGACGGGGCCCACATTGCTTTCCTCTACCGGCCCACCGAAGCCGCCCACACCAAGGCCGAAGCCAAGCGCCGCACCGAGGCGGGCGAGAGCGATGCCCCCTGGGCCACCGACCACTACTGGTACCGGCTGGACGGGGACGGATATTTTGGTTCGGCCCGGTATGCGCTATACGTGGTGGAAGTCGCCACGGGCAAGACGCGGATGATTTTCGATGACGACCCGCTCGGCCAGATTGATTTTGATTGGCTCCCCGGCGGCCAGGAGTTGGTGGTGAGTGCCTCGCGGTGCGCCCGGCCCCTGTTTGACCCTGCCGATGACCGCCTTTTCCGCGTGACGCTGAGCGGCAAGGCCACTGAGATCCCCGGCCTCCCCCGGGCCAGCCGGGGTGACCTGAGTGTGAGCCCGGATGGGCAGTGGGTGGCCAGCCTGGGCCGCCAGAACCCCGAAGGTGGCTGGGGCACCGAGAACTCCCAGGTGCTGCTGGCGCCGCTGGCGGGCGGTTCGGAGCGGGTGCTGACCGCGGACTTTGATTGTTGCCTCACCGGTTCCACCTTGAGTGACACGGAAGCCGACGGTCCCTCGGCGCTAGCATGGAGCCCGGACGGCGTGGCCCTCTACGTCAAGGTGCCGATGCACGGCGAGGTGCAGGTGGCCCGCGTAGATGTGGCCAAAGCCACCGTGAAGGTGCTGACCAAGGGCGAACACGTGCTGGGCCTGGGCAGCCTGGATACCGAGGGCAAGCGCATGGCCATCACCCTTGGTGACCCGGTGCGCCCGGCCGAAGTGGGGGTGGTCGAGCTGAAGAGCGGCAAGATCACCACGCTGACGAATGTTCACGAGGCCTTGCTGAAGGAAGTGGAGATCAAGGCCCCGTCCACGCACTGGGTGCCCAGCACCGACGGCGTGAAGGTGCAGACCTGGGTGATTCGAGGGCGGGAGAAAGTCTCCCCGGCCGTCATCGAAATCCACGGCGGCCCGCACACGCAGTACGGCTGCGCGTTCTTCTTTGAGTTCCAGCTGCTCGCGGCGCAGGGTTACACCGTGGTCTACAGCAACCCGCGCGGCAGCAAGGGGTACAGCGAAGCCTTCTGCGCGGCCATCCGCAACGACTGGGGCAACAAGGACTGGGATGACCTGCAGGCGGTGACCAAGTTCATCCAAAGCGACCCGCTGGTGGATGCCACCCGCATCGGCGTGATGGGGGGCAGCTACGGAGGCTATCTCACCAACTGGGCGGTGGGGCACGCTTCGGATTACTGCGCCGCCATCACAGACCGGTGCGTGAGCAACTGGGTGAGCGCGGCGGGCAACAGCGACGTACCGCTGAACCGCGATGACTACTTCGGGGGACGGTTCTACGCCGGGTACGCCCAACTCGAAAAGTTGTGGCAGCAATCACCCATTGCCTACTTTGACCAGGTGAAGACGCCGATGCTGGTGATCCACAGCGAGGGCGACCTGCGTTGCAACATCGAACAAGGCGAACAAGTATTCATGGCGTTACAGGCCCAAGGGGTCCCCTCCCGGTTTGTGCGATACCCGCGCAACACCAGCCACGGCATGAGCCGCAACGGCCCGATTGACATGCGCGAGCACCGCCTGACCGAGATCGTGACTTGGTGGGGGACTTACCTTCAAAAGCCAGGCAAATCTAAGAAATCTGCGGACAAGAAAGCGAAGGAAGTCGCCAAGCCGCCGAAGAAAGCAAGCAAGGCGGCCAAGAGCGGCAAACGCGCCACGGCGGGCTAAGAAAGCGCGCTGGCCCTGAGCAATTGCATTAACCGTGCCCTTATAATGCAATTCAGTTGCGTGAGAAGAACGCTCGCGAGATCCGGGAAGTCCGGGGCTCCGGTTTTCCTTAAGCATCTAGAGTGGAGCGGATGGAGCGCCAAGAGCAAGGGGACTTACCACCTGGCTCCGTATCGAAGCGGGGCCAGGGATCGCTCGTATGGGATTGGCTCCATGATTGCCAAAGCGTGGTGGATGCGTGGGAATCGCAAGTGCCCCTCGTGCCCGCCAAAGGCCAGAAAGATCAGCTGCAGCTCTGCCCGCCCGATCGGGGTCGTTGCCTTCTTCGGCGGACGCTCGTGCGCGCCACTGCGCTTGCCTTTGCGGAGCGGGCGGGGGCGTTGCCCGTCGGATTCGGCGCTGAGTTTTGTCAGCGCCACGGGCCGGGGTCCGACTCTCCTTACACTCTCGGGCAGCGGTGGGTGCAGCTCATCCAGCGGGTGTTGACGCAGCCCTCGGCCCACCTGCGCAAGCGCTGGGAGCCGGAGTTTGGACGCTTGCCTTACCTGGGGGCGGCTTTGTTTTCCCCCGACCCCGATGAGGAGACCTACGATGCGGAGCAGGGTTCGCTCCGCGCGCCGGATGGGTACCTCGTCGCGTTGCTAGGCCCGGACGGGGTGCTCTCGCGCTATCCCCTGGGGCTCCACAGCCGGGCGGAGGGCGAGACCATCACGCCCGAGGCCTACGGGCACACTTTGGGGTTGATTCCGTGGGTCGCCGGGGCGGAACCCGGCCGCGAAGCGCCCCTCTTGGTGCCCGACCAAGAAGAAGCGTGGCGGGTGCGCTTGTGGTGGCTCCTCATGGACTGGCGCACGCACGGGGTGCGGCCCGTGGAGGACTTACGCGAAGTGGTGCGCGTGGTGCCCCACCCCGTGGCCGTGGTGCCGCCGGAGAGCCAAGTGTGCGAGTGGAAGACCAGCTTCCGCACCCACCGCCTCAGTCGCCAGCGGCTGGCCAAGATTGAAATGGCCTTCTTGCGGACGGTGGCCGCTTTCCTGAACGCCGATGGCGGCACCTTGTTCATCGGGGTGAATCCCGAAGGGCGTGTGGTGGGCATCGGGCACGAATGGCCCGTGGGCGCCGGGAGCGAGGCCCGCGAGAAGTTGCAAGGGCAGGTGCTGGATTCAATTCACCAAGCCCTGGACCCCGCCCCCATCGGGTTCCTGACCGTAGGCGTCGAAACGACCCCGGCCGGCCAGGGCTATCTCAAGATAGATGTGCGGCCCCGCCCGGGCGTGACGTATCTCCGGACCAACCCTAAGAGTGGCGAATCCACCGACGAAGTTTACGTGCGGGATGGATTGCGTTCACTGAAGCTGGAGGGCAAGATGCGCGACCAGTTCATTGTGGAGAGGCACCGGCACGCCCCATTGGTGAGTCCCCCTTCCCCCGGTCGCTCCCCCACCGCCGAACCTGACTAAACTAGGCTATGGATCGCAACCAGGCTCTGCGCCTGATGACCGAATGGACGCCTTCGGAATCTCTCCAGCGCCACATGCTGTGCGTGGAAGCCTGCCTGCGGGGTTACGCGGCCGCCCGGGGCGAAGATGTGGAACTGTGGGGCCGGGCGGGCTTGCTGCACGACTTTGATTACGAACGCCACCCGGATGATCACCCGCTGCCGGGCTTGGCGTTGCTGGAGGCCTTGGGCGAGGACCCGGCGCTGATCCAAGCGGTGGCCGCGCACTACGAGGCAAAAACGGGGGTGGCCCCCACTTCCGATCTCGACAAGCACCTGTTTGCGTGCGATGAGTTGAGCGGGTTTGTGGTGGCGTGCGTCTATGTCCGGCCGTCGAAGTCAGTTCTTGATCTTGAGGTCAAGAGCGTGCGTAAGAAGCTGAAGACCCCTGCCTTTGCCGCCGCCGTCTCCCGGGATGACATTGAGCAGGGTGCGGCGATGATCGGTCTGGACCTGGACGAGCACATTGGCAACGTCATTCGGTTCCTGCAAGCCGAGGCGGACGCCCTGGGCCTCGCCGGAGCTACCCCTTAGCGCGTGAATTCGGCTTGGTAGTCCAGCAGTTGCTGGATGTGATAAAGATCGTGGCCGGCCAGCATCACGCAGTGCACCCACACCGTGACTGGCCCGTATTGGGGATGCTGATACGGGCGGTCCATTTCCTCGCTCGTCATTTGGCGCACACGCTCGACGAAATCCGCGCGGCGCTGACGGTAGATGGCTAGAGATTCGGCTACGTCCCAGGTGGCGTAGTTCAAGGTGGCCGCGCGCTCGCCTTCATCCATCGCCTGTACTGTTCCCTCGGTCTGGGCCTGACCGTGCTCGGCGCGTTCCCGCCATATGGCTTCCCAATCCGCCAGGTGGGCGACAATCTCCCGCACCGTAAAGCGATCCGGCGAGACCACGGTGTCGTAGTGTTGGGAGTCAATGCGGCCGATGAGGGTTTCCACCACGGAAGGGCCGGACGCTAAGCCCTCGAGCAAATAGGGAGTTTGCATGGGCCTTACTTGTTCGGATCCCAGCCGATGGGCATGCCGTAGAAGCAGCCGCTGGTCGGCTCCTCGGGAGCCATGGTGAGGTCCATCGAGACGCGTTCCAAGCCGCTCAGCTTGGCCAGTTCATCGTTGATCTCGCTCAGGATCTGCTTGCTGTAGCCCGGCCACTGCCGAATGATGACGCCATCTTTGTTGACCAGAGTTGTATACACCGACTGCTCGGTGCCCAGCGCTTCGAAGATCTTCGTCTCCTTGGGGCTGCACAGTACCGGGAACTCCATGAGAAGACTTTCCTTGAAGAGCTTGGCCACCTTCTCATCGGCATCCATCACCCCGCAAAAGCCAATCTTGCTGCCGTAATGATCGTACAGATCGTTGAAGAAGTGCTGCGACTCCAGGTTGCACGGACAGCCATCCTTGATCCCCAAAAACAGGGTCGGCTTGGCCTTCAAAATCTCGGCCACTTGCACCGGCTTGCCCGTATCGTCGGGCAAGGTCATGTCGGCCAGCTTCTGGCCATCCATGGCGGCGGCCCGCTTCTTCATGTCGTCCGTCACGGGGTGCCGAGGCGCGCCGTAAGAGTTGGCCGCGCTGCTTATGATTTCGGCCACGGGGGCGTCATCGGTGTTGGGGCGCGGGGCGCTCACCACGTTGTAGACCAGTACGCCACCGGTCGCGACGACCGACGCGACCAAGACCCAAGTGGGGATCCGCATATCTCAGTGTGACGTACCGCTCTCCGGGGGGCGTGCCCGCCAGGGCCTTGCTCCCCATGCTTACCGGGTGCTTTTGACCGTAAAACTGAGCCTGACCGGTACAATATCTGCATGTCCCAACGTCTGCCCGAGTGGCTGACGATCCGCCTGCCTCGACCCGATTCCATCAAGGAAGTCGAGCAGATGATGCGGACCAAAAATCTGCACACCGTGTGCGAAAGTGCGCGCTGCCCCAACCTGCCCGAATGTTGGAGCAAGAAGACCGCCACGTTCATGATTCTGGGGGACACCTGCACCCGGAGCTGCGGGTTCTGCGCCATCAAGGTGGGGCGAGGCCTGGAAGTCGATCCGTTCGAGCCGTTCCACATCGCGCAGACCACGAAGACCATGGGCATGAAGCACGTGGTGGTGACCAGCGTGGCCCGCGACGACCTGCCCGACCAAGGGGCCGAGCAGTTCGCCAAAACCATCAAGCAGATTCAAAAGCACTGCCCGGACGTGATCGTCGAGGTGCTGACGCCGGACTTCAAGGGCCGCGAGGACATCCTGCGCACCGTGGTGGAAGCCCGCCCGGACATCTACAACCACAACATCGAGACCGTGGAGCGCCTGCACACCATCGTGCGGCCGCAGGCCAAGTACGACCGCACCATGCGCCTGCTGGAAATGGTGAAGGAACTGGATCCCACGATCTACACCAAGTCGGGCCTCATGCTCGGTCTGGGCGAGACGAAGGATGAGGTGGTGGATACGCTCAAGGACCTGCGCGCGATTGGCGTGGATGCCGTCACCATTGGGCAATATCTTCGCCCGACCATGAAGCACCTACCGGTAGTGGAATACATCCACCCGGATGTCTTCAAGGAGTATCAGGAGATCGGCGAGGAACTTGGATTCATCTTTGTGGCCAGCGGACCGTTTATCCGCAGCTCTTATAACGCCATCGCCCTCAGCGAAAAGGTGATGAAAGAGCGCCTCGAGCGACTCTCGGCGGCGGCTGAACCGTCCTAGCATTGTGCGAGGGATCAGCCGCAGTCTGCTACGCCTCGCGCGCTGGTCCATCGGCTGGTTTCCGGCCGCCCTCGTCCTCTTTCTCGGCCTGACTCACCTCTACCAACTGGGCCTCTTCATGTTGGCCCCCGGGCAGCCCATTTGGGTTCAGTACGACGGCCAAGGCGGGCCGGCGGAAATCCGCGCCGAAAGCTACTCCGTGGACCCTTGGACGGCGACCGCCCGGGTGAATGGGCTGCGCTGGGGCAAGCCGGGACAAGAACCCCAGGTCACTCTTGACCAAGGCCGCGTGGAGTGGAGCGGCGAGGCCGTGCAGATTGATGCCGGCACCGTGCTGGCCCGCGTGAGCCGCCGCAAGGGGGACAAGTGGTCGTTCAACGACCTTCTCTTCCCGCAGGGTGAACCGACCGGCGAAGAAACTCCCATCACCCTCCGCACCGACCGGCTGCGCCTGGTGTACCGGGATGAAATGGGCGCCGAAGCCGTGGGCGGCATCTTCGACGTAGATGCCCTGGACCTGGAGCGCACCCAGGGCCAGACCACGGCGGCGATGATGTTGCGAGGCGGCCCCTTTGGGCGCGCCGAGATGTCTTTGCTGGCGCGGGACGACGGTTACGGGTGGATGCGATCCGATGTGCGCGCAGCCGATATCGTGGCGGCGGTGCGCTGGGCCGACCCGTGGCTTGCCCCTGCTGATCGCAAGCCGCTGGCGCCCTTTTCCGGTCGTAAGTTGCTGGCCTCCGGGCGGGCGGACGCGGCCTGGGCTCCCGGCAAGGCGCCGCAAATCCGGGCGGATTTGGGTTTCGAAGGCGAAGCGATTGCCTACGCGCCGTATCTCAGTCGCGCTCAGGTGAAGGGCCGCGTGCGGCTGGTGGATGCCGAGGCGCAGGTTTTGGCCGACGTGGTGGAGCCGGGGCGCTCAGTGCGTGCGCATGGCGTGGCCACCTGGAGCGGAACCCCCACCTGGTCGGGCCGAGTGGTGGCCAAGGTGGATAACCGCAACGCCTTGTGGGCCGATGCCGCCCGGGGCCTGCCGCGCGACCTCGATTTTCGCGGCCTCGCCTTTGATGGCTGGGTGCAGTCGGACAACGACGGCCTGCGCCTGCAAGGGAATGCGAAAGCGGGCCAGGTGCGGGTGGCGGGCGAACAGGTGGACAGCCTAGAAGGTCAGCTGGCCAGCAACGGGCGACAACTGGGCGTGAATGTGAAGAAAGCCCGCGCCCTGGGGGCGAACTGGGAGGCGGGCCTCTCCTACGATCTCAAGTCGAAGCGTCTAAGCGGCGCGGCCAAGACGCCCGCGATTGCTCTCACTCCGCTGGCCGCGCGGGCGGGGATTGCGGGGCTGGCCGGGCAAGTCAGCACGACGGTGTTGGTGGGCGGGAACGATCGCGCGCCCGAGCTTCAGATTGGGGTGGACGGGGCGGCCACCTATGCCCTCGAAGACGGGCGCACGTTCGACTTTGACCGTTTGAGCGCGCGCATTTTCACGACGGGCGACGCCTTCGAAATCCGCCGCGCGGAAGCGAGCCTGGGTTCGGGCCGGATTTTGGCCTCGGGCAAAGGCACGTTCTCCAAGGGCGGGCAAGCGGTGGTGGATGCGGTAGGGTTGCCCCTCGAAGAACTCCTACCCGACCAGGACGTGGAAGGCCAAACCTACGCCCGAGCCGAGGTGGAGTGGAGCGGCAACGATTGGAACGTGGAAGGGCGCACGGAGGTGTTTGGCCTGCGTGCCGGGGACCAGATCGTGCCGATTTTGGGCAGCGAGTTTTCTCTGGATGCCAATCGCCTGATTGCGCGGGACGTGCGAGGCCTGGTGCAAGCCACCCCCATTCGTGGCAATGTCACGCTCGATCTCAAGACCAACGAACTGGACGGCTCTGTCCTTAGCCGAGAGTTTTTTGTAGCAGATTGGCTCCCTGATCTTAACGTCAAGGGCACGGCGCGGTTGCTCGCTACCCGCATCCGGGGCACGCTGGATGATCCGGTCATCGAGGCGCTGGTCTCGCTCCGTGATATCGGCTATGGGCAGTTCGATTCCCGCTCCGGCAGCGTGAGTGTGCAGGCCAACAAGGAGGGCCTTGATCTCAAGGAGATTACGCTCTTCATTGGACAGGGTGTGGCCCGGGGCCGGGGCCGTTACCGATGGGAGGATGGCGACTTTGATGCCTCGGCGGACATTGACGACATTACGCTAGCGTTCCGACCCGAGCAGGCGCCGGAGATTCCCATTAGCGGCGGCGTCCGAGGAGAACTGGTCGCGAAATGCACGAACGGGCAACTCACCAGTGCCGAAGCCAACCTCCGACTGAGTGACACCCTGGTGGGCGAGACCGGCTACGGGGGCGGCCCGCTGGATGTGCGATTTGGCAACGGCCAGTGGACGGCCGACGGCAGCATTGGTACGGCCGAGCGCTACCTAGCCCTGCGCGATGTTCGGTTCCAGCCCGATAACGATACGGGATCCGGTTGGGTGGATGTTTACGGTATTGAAATAGAACCGATTGTAGACCTCACCCGTGCGCGCTGGATCGACTCGCCGGAGGATGTCCGCCGCGCATTCGAGACCTTGCAGGGAGATGTGCTGGGCTCCTTTGAATTGACCGTCACCGACGGTGAACTCTTCACGAAGGCCGAGCTGTTCCGCGCGCAAAACCTCTCGGTTTACGGCCGAGACGCCGGCGAAATCGTGCTCACGGCGCGGCAAGAGGGGCATGATTGGTTCCTCGATTCCTTTGCTTGGGATCAAGGTCTGGCCGTTCGCAATGCCAAGTTCGGTGGCGATGAGTCCCTCGCCGGTGAACTCAGTCTCGAGAACTTCGACCTCGGCTGGCTGGCCACCGTGCGGGGTGACCTGCCCCTCCGCAGTGGGCAACTGAACGCGCAGTTCAAGATCGACGGCACCGTGAGCCAACCCTTTGGCGAAGGGCGGCTGGCGGTGACTTCGCCTCAGTTCTTCCAAAACGGACAGCTGCAAACGCTGGACGCCAGCCTCAATCTGGATCGGGTGCGGCTGACCCCCAACGTCTACTTTGCGGATGGAAATCTGCAAGCGGGCCAGTTAAAGGTGCAAGTCGGGGCCGAATATCCTGCCTTAACCGCGCAGCTGCAAGAGAAACCGGGTGAGATTCGGCTGACCGCAAAGGACGTGCCCCTGAGCGACCTTCGTGAGTTCCTCGATGTCACGCGGTACGAAGCCAATGGCACCGCGAATCTCGATTTAGTGGTCCGCGATGAGGCCGGGCGGTGGGCGCCGTCGGGCCAACTGGCGATTCAATCCGAGCGACTGGTGGTGGGCGACCAAGTTCTCAACAAGCTCAACACCGTGCTGGCGATCACCGCCGACGCGCTGACCCTCACCGGCTCGGCCTACGCGGATCGACCCGCCCTGAGCGACCGACCGGACCTCGAGCTCGATGCCACCGTGGGCGTCACCGACCTGCTCGCGGGGACCGCCGACTTCGAAACCTGGCTCAATTCGGGATTCATCCAGGGCAAGGTCGTGGCGCGCAGCTTCCCGGTGAAGGGCACCATCCCCACCGCACCCAAGGCCAGTAGCGGCGAAGTCTCCATGGATCTCGCTTTCTCGCAGTACGTCGGTTCGCCGGTTGTGGTGGGCTATTTCCAGGCTGAAAAGGGCGTCATCGTCCTCCCGGTCGAGCCGCTCACGGGCGGGGCGGGGGTGCCGCCCGCCATCAATCCGCAGTTTGCCGGGGTACGCCTAGTGGTGCAGAATCCGGCCCGAATTGAGGGTCCGGCGCTCTTGCTGGATGTCAACGGCGTCGGCACGCTCAACGGGAGCCTGATTGAACCTAATCTCGCACTCCCGCTCACGGTGAGTGGCGGGCGTCTCACCCTCACCTCGGCCCGTATCAACATCCTGCCCGATGGCGAGATTGTGCTCAACTACTCCGGCGATCGCTTTGCGGGAGGTGCCGCGCGCCTCGACCTCAATCTCCAGGGCCGCACGTCGCTGGCCGCTCCGCGCGACAACGGTCGGTACCAGGTCTACCGGGTCAACCTTGACATTCAGGGCGACCTTCTCAGCACCACGGAGCGGCTGCGCTTCATCGCTGAGAGCGACCCGCCCGACCTCAGCACGAACGAGATTCTGGCGATTATCGGCCAGGGCGAACTCATTTCCAGCCTCACCAGCGGCGGCCTCACGGGCACCAGTCTTTCGCGCAGCCTGGCTACGGCGCTGGTGCCGAGCCTGCTCGATCCGGTGACGAGTGCTCTGGCCCAGAACCTTGGGCTGAGCTTTGTCTTCTTGGATTACAACCCCTTCGATGGGGCCCTCGTCACCATCGGCAAGGAGATTGCGCCGCGCCTGAACGCCACTGCGTTCCGCCAACTCTCCACTCCGCTGGATGGTCAGCGGCAAAAGTTCGGCCTGGACTTGGTTTATGACGTCCCCAGCCGCATCCGCCGCGTGCAAGTGAGCTTTGGTCTCACGCAAGACTTGCCGTGGCGGTTCCGCATCGATTGGAGCCGACGCATTTAGGGCGACGGGCGGCAGGAATCAGGACCACGAACCGCCCGGTTGTATCGCGGTGCCGCGCAAAGCGTCCATACTGACAATGATGCGGTGGAAGCGGTCGGCGGCCCTGGGGGCGGCCCTGACAATGATAATGTGCGCGTGGGCGCAATCCAATCCCACAATCAGGGAGATCAAGGTCGAGGGCAACGTGCGCCTCGCCGCGGCGGACGTCATTGGCCCGATGCGACTCAAGGTGGGCGGACCCTTTAATGCCGCCGAAGTTGCTTCGGAAGAAGATTTGATTCTGGCCTTGGGCGTGTTCCGCGAAGTCGCGATCACCAGCCAGCCCGCGGGCGAAGGCCAAGTGGACGTCATTGTCAATATTGTCGAGAACCCGTTGGTCAAGGAGTTCCGCGTCATCGGCAACACCGAGGTCTCGACCGACGAAATCACCGCCATCGCCACCGAAGTTCAACCGCTCGGCCAGCTTTACAATCTTCGCAACGGTCGCGCCATCGCCGACCGCGTAACAGCGCTCTACGAAGCCCGTGGTTACCGCATTCAGATTGAACAAGTCGGCCCGGACCGTGACGTGGAAGAGACTCTCACCATTAGCGTGCTGGAACCCAAGTTGGGCGAGGTTCGCATCGTCAACGAAGCGCCAGGCAACCTCCGCACCCGCCAAAGCGTTTTCGAACGCATTCTTGGTCGCCCCGAACGGGGTTCTGCCCTCAACGAGCGTGAATTCCGCAAGGGCATCGAAGACCTCTTCGCCACCCGCTGGTTCGACAACATCGTGCCGCGCCTGGATAACGGTTCGGTGCCGGGCGAATACGACGTCACGCTGATTGTGAAAGAGCGGCCGACCGGCCTCTTCAACGCCGGCGTCGCGCTGGACCCGCAAAGCCGCCTGGTCGGTCAGGTCAGCTACTCCGACACCAACTTCCGGGGTTCGGGCCAAAACGTCGGCCTGGTGCTCTCGCAAGCCACCGTAGGCGGTGGCGCGAGCGTGGACCTGGCCTGGGGCAACGAATATCTCAGCCGCCGGGGCGCGGGCATCAACGCCAACGTGTATTCCCGCGTGGTTTACAACTTCACCGGCTCGGGTTCGAATCCGTTCGGCGGGAACTCGGGGCAGGGCTTTGACGAGCGCCGCACGGGTCTCGATCTGATCTACACCACGCCGATGGGCAAAGACCTGCTGGCGCAGGTGGGCCTCAACGCGGAGAACATCAGGAGCCTCAACCTCGATACCACGAATACCGGCAACCAGGATGCGCGCTCGGTGCAGCAGGATGGCGACCTCATTATCCTCAAGCTCGGTGCGAGCATGGACCAGCGCTTCCCCCGACTGGACCCGTATGAAGGTCGTCTCGCCAGCATCACGCTGGAGCCGGGCTTTAGCAACATTACCAAGATTGCGGGCCAAGTGACCGGCCTGGAAGACATCCTCGGCCGGAACTCCTTCATCCGCACGCAGCTGGAATACCGCCAGTACTGGCCGATGGGGCGCATTGCCAACCAGAACCGCATTGATGCGCCGGTGGACCAGATGGTGCCCAGCATTGCGCTACGCTCGCGCTACGGCTTCATTTCGGGCCGAGTGCCGTTCTTCGAGCAGCTCTTCATTGGGGGCTCCAGCAGCCTGCGCGGCTACGAAAACCAGCAGTTCTGGGGATCGCGCTCGTTCCTCACAACGGTCGAATACCGCCGCCCGCTCCAGCGCAACTTTAGCCTCGTCGGCTTTGCCGACTACGGCGGGGCCTGGGGTGGCTACGGCGAAGTCACGGGCTTCCCGCAGTTCAGCAGCGCCAACCTCAAACTCGCCTACGGCCTGGGCTTGGCGTTCACCACGCCGCTCGGCCCCATTCGACTCGACTACGCGATCAACCAAGACGGGGGCAGTCGCGTTCACTTCAACATCGGCACAGGATTCTAACCCGCCGGACTGACCAGAAAACGAAAACACAAACCCATGAATAAACCCACTCAATGGCTCCCGACGGTTGCGCTGGCCCTTACGCTGGTGGGCGCCCTGATCATCGCCCCTGGCTTCCAGAACAACGCCGAGAAGTACGCGGCGGTCGATATCACCAAGGTGCTGGAAGACAGCAACCTGGGCAAGGCGCAGAATGAAAAGCTGCGCAATGCCTGGCAGGTCCGCAGCGACATCCTGAACTTCGTCCGTGAGAACCCTTGCTTGACCAACGAGCAGGCCAACGACCTTCTCACGCTGAGCCTGAAGGAGAACCTGACGGCCGCCGAAAAGACGAAGCTGGAAGCCACCAAGACCGCCGTGCGCGATGCCGCCAAGCAGCTGCAGACGCTGGTGACCAAGGCCGACAAGACGGACCAAGAGAAGGAACTGCTGACCGACCTGAACGGTCGCCTGCAGATCGCCCAGAGCGTGCTGGGGCAGTGGAACGAGGTCTTCAACAATGATATGGATTCGCTGGGGAGCACCCTGCGCGAAGAAGCCATTGCCCAAGTGCGGGCCAAGATTGGCGAAGTCGCCAAGCGCCAAGGTTTCACCATGGTGTTTGAATCCAGCGTCCTCGTTTACTCCTCCACGGACCTCACTCCTGAGGTCGTGAAGGCCGTCAATGCCGCTCCGTAAGTGGAGTCTTTTCGGGATTGCCAGTGCGGCAATCCTCGGTATGGCGGGAGCCGGGTGTATGCGCCCGGCCCCCGTCGTCAGCATTGATGTCTCGCGCATCCCGCGGGATGCCGCGTCCGCCGACTTTGCCCTGCCCGAACTGGGGGCCGGGCAAGCCAGTTTTTCGGCCAATCTCGCCGACCAGAAGCCACGCCGCATCATTGCGGGTCCGGAAGAAGCCCGTGCCCAAGCCGCGCTGGCCGAAGTGGAGCGATTGCGACAGATGGCCCTCAAGCGTGCTGCGGATCGAGAGATCCGTGAAGTGGCCGCCCGCTACGAAGCCATCCGCCGCCAGCAGCTCGCGGCCATCGAGGAAGGCTTTGTGGCCACCACCGCCGAAGCCCGCCAAGAGTGGTGGGCGGACCAGCAGGGCCGCATCGCGGCCGCGGGGGATTGGCGCAGCATCCTTGCCTGGCGCATGGGCTGGCCCGATCCCGATCCGTTCTCTCTTCGTCCTCCCCAGCGGTTCGGTCCGTTTTCGTCGGCCAAGCCCGGCTACCCCACCCAGGTTCGGCAAAGCGTGAGTCATGAATCCGCCACCATCCGCGCCGAGTGGGACGACCGGTGGGCGGAGATGCAAACGCAACTGGAAGATGAGCGCCGCCAAGCCATGTTCGACCTGGTGCCCCTAGAGCTGGAGGAAATGGAGGCCGCCCGCCTGAGCGCCGAGCGCACTGTGGGGACAGATTTCCTCTCTGTCACTCCCATTACGCTGACATCGGATCGCCAACTCCGGGCGGTAGCGGGTGGGAACACGCAGTTTTCGGTGGCCGCGCAGGCCCGTCGGACCCAAGGCGTGGCGTGGGAATCCTCCCCCTGGCCAACCACTCCTCGCTCGAATGAGCAAGAATGGATACGACATTTTGCCGAATCGCGGGGCTACAAGGTCGTTCCGGCCGCGCCCGGCGTGAAGGATGTCACCACGGAATACATCGCATGGCGAACACGCCTTCTTTCACCCTCTCTGAACTCGCCCAGGCCGTAGGCGGCGAGCTTCGTGGCCCTGAGGATCTGGTGATCCGGCAGGCCGTACCCGCGGGCGAGGGTGGCCCCCACAGCATTACCTTTGCGACCAATGAGGAATACGTGCGACGGGCCTTGGCCAGCGATGTCACGGCCTTGATTGTCCCCACCCAAGCTCCGGCGCTCGACCGGCCCGTGGTGGCCGTAGACCAGCCCCGGATGGCCTTCGGCTGGGTTCTCAACAAGCTGGATCGCCCCCTATCGATTGCCCCCGGCGTGCACCCTACGGCGGTGGTGGCGGAATCCGCGCAGGTGAGCCCGCTGGCACATCTTGGCCCCTATGTAGTGGTGGGCGAAGGTGCAACCGTCGCGGCCGGAGCCCACATCCATGCGGGTTGCTTTGTGGGCGATGATTGCCACGTAGGCCCGGAGAGCGTGCTCTTCCCGCACGTCACGCTGGTGCACTCAGTTACGGTAGGGGCGCGGTGCCGCATCCATTCGGGTAGCGTGCTGGGCGCGGATGGCTTCGGCTACTCCATGGTCGGTGGGCGACAGTTCAAGATTCCGCAGATCGGGCGGGTCGTGCTGGAAGATGACGTCGAAGTTGGCGCCAACACCTGTGTGGATCGCGCCACCTGCGGGGTGACGCACATTGCGGCGGGCGTGAAGCTTGATAACCTTGTCCAGGTGGGCCACAACGCGCGGGTGGGGGCACACACGGTGATTGCCGGGCACTGTTCACTCGCGGGGAGTTCCACCGTGGGCGAGCGCGTCATCATGGGCGGCCAAACCGGGATCGCCGACCACGCCGAAGTCGGCAGCGACATCGCCCTGGGCGGCCGCAGCGGGGTGATGAAGCAGCTGATGGAGCCGGGGCAATACATGGGCTTACCCGCAGTCCCGGCCCGCCAACATATGCGGATGTTGGCGCTGATGCAGAAGCTGCCGGAGATCGTGGCCCGCATCACCAAGCTGGAGAAAGCTCAAGGCGACGGGGAGAAAGCGTGATCTCCGCGCCCCGCTTTACCGTGGCCGGATCCGTCTCGTTTGCGGGGCAGGGTTTGCACGGGGGGCAGCCGGTGCGCGTCACCGTGCATCCAGGGGCGGATGGGATCGCTTTCCGAGCGGGTGACCAGCGCGTGCCCGCCACGCCGAGCGAAGTCACCGACACCCGCCGGTGTACGCAACTCGGCCCGGTCGCCACGATTGAGCACCTGATGAGCGCCTTCGCGGGGCTGGGCATCACCGATGCCGAAATCGAAGTCGAGGGCGGCGAGATGCCGGCGCTGGATGGCAGTGCCAAGGAGTTCGTGGCGGGTTTGCAGTCCGTGGGGATGGCACCCTGCGGGAAGCTCCACATTGAGGGTCTCTTCAAGCGCGTGTACTTCATTGAGGGCGATGTGAAGGTGGCAATGGCCTCCGGTACGGGGCGTGTGCGCTACGAATACGACAACACCCCGCGCTGGCCGGGTGTGCAAGAAGTCGAGTTCGTTTTGAGCCCCGAAAGCTATGCCGCAGAGATTGCCCCCGCCCGCACGTTTGCCTTCCGGGAAGAAGTCGAGCCGCTCCGCCAGATGGGGCTCGGGCTCGGGCTGAGCGAAGACAGTTGCGTGATTTTGGAGGCGGATGGTTACGCGTATCCGCCGCGATTCCCGGATGAGCCTGCGCGGCACAAACTGCTGGACCTGATGGGCGACCTCCTGCTAGCAGGGGTGCCTTGGTCAGTGATGCAGGTCACGGCCCATCGCAGCGGGCACCGCACTAACGTGGCAGCCGCCGCCCGCCTCGCCGAGTGCATCACCATCACCCGCGAGAACTAGCCCTGCCGCAGCTGCAGGTAGCGCACCACCTGCTTGGCGATGATATCGAACTCCAGGTTCACCCGCTGCCCGGGCTGGGCGGCGCGCAGGTGCGTGTGGGCAAAGGTATGCGGGATGACGGCTACCTGGAATCGCCCGGTGGCATCCGGCTCCACCACCGTCAGGCTGATGCCGTCCACCGTCACGCTCCCTTTGTCCACCAGCAGGGCGGCATCTTCGGCGGGGGCTTGCACGGTCATGGTCCAGCCGTCGCCGCTGGGTTCTAGGCTCACCAGGGTGCCGGTGGTGTCCACGTGGCCCTGCACCATGTGGCCGCCCAGGCGGTCGCCCACCCGCATGGCGCGTTCCAGGTTCACCGGGGTGCCGGGGGTGAGATGACTTAGGGCCGTGCGGGCGTACGTTTCCTCGCTGAGGTCAAAGGCGAGGTCCTTGGCAAAGTCCACCAGGGTCAGGCAGCAACCGTTGATGGCGATACTCTCCCCGAGGGCCCAGGGCTCGCCCATCCCCTCGGTGGGTGGGCGCACCACCAGACGGGGCGCCTCATGCCGCACCACTTCCCCCACGGCCTCAATCAACCCCGTAAACATCGTTCTTCCTTCCCTCCTACGCTACGTCGAGCCATTGCGGCCCGTTCTGCAAATCCTAGTATTCCCCCGGAGAAGCCCGGCCCGGAAAGCACCGAGACCTTGAGTGTCACAAGGTCGACAACGCATGAAACCGGGCGCATCCATCCGAACCTCCGTACGAACGGGACTCCGCACGACAGCGGACCCGAAAGTTGTTCTCAATAGCCAGATTTTGCAGTTGGCGCAGGCGGACCTTTTCCAGGCCGTGGAAGCCGAACTGCTGGAGAACCCGGCACTGGAACGGATTGATGACGAGTTTCAGCCGCTGACCCGGGAAGAGATCCTGAAGCACGTGGCCCCGTCCGAACTGCGCCCCTCGGGCGACACCTGGGAGGCCAACCGCTGCCGACCGACGGATGATTCCACCCCGGACTGGATTGAGCTGGCGGCCTCGCACGACTCGCTGTGGGATCACCTGCGGGCTCAGTTGCTCACCATGCTCCCGGCCGAGAGCCGCACCTTGGGCCTGTATCTCATCGGTAGCATCAACGAGCGCGGCTATCTGACGACCACGATTGAGGAGGCGGCCCTGGACTGCGGGGTGAGCCTGGAAGACGCGGAGGCCGCGATTGATGCCCTGCGCAGCTGCGAGCCGGCGGGGGTGGGCGCTTATGACCTTCGCGACTGCTTGATATTGCAACTGCAACGCCCGCAGACGGATGCCGAGCGACTGGCCCGCCAGATTCTGCGCAGCCACTGGGACGAACTGGTGCAGCGCAACACCCGCAGCCTGCGCCACCGCTACAAGGTGGCGGATGAGCTGATTGAGGCCGCGTTTGATGTCATCACGGGGCTCAATCCGTTCCCGGGTGAAGGATTCTGCGCGCACAATGTGCCGCAAGTCTCCGAGCGCTCGATCGGGGCGCAGCCGGACGTGATGCTGAGCTTTGACGAATACGGCTGGATCATCGAGATTCCGGGGCCGTCGCCGCTCAACCTGCGGGTGGACCGGGGCTACGAAGATCGGTACTGGGAGCTCCAGGGTCGCCGCCAGGGGGCCAAAGACGAGAAGCGCCACATCACGGAATACGTGGACCGTGCGCGGCACTTCCTCTCGGCTCTCAATAGCCGCCGGGAAACATTGGCCCGCGTCGCCAAGTACCTGGCCGAACGCCAAGAGGGATTCGTGAAAACCGGGGACTACAAGTTCTTGCAGAACCTGACCCGCGTGGAAATGGCCAAGGATTTGGGTCTGCACGAAAGCACCATCAGCCGCGCCACCAATGGCAAATTCATTCAAATTGCAACCGGAGAAGTGGTTTCTTTCGATGTGTTCTTTAAGGCGGCCCTGCGGGTGCAGCGCATGATCGAGGACATCCTGGCCAGTGAGAATCCGGACCACCCGCTGAGCGACCAAGACATCGCGGATCGCTTGGCGCAGAAGGGGTTGCAAGTGGCCCGCCGCACGGTGAACAAGTACCGTGACCGCGCCCGCATGCTCTCCAGCCACAAGCGCCGCGTGGCGTAGGTCGGCTATTCTCACCGGCATGAATCCTCAGTCGCAGCTTCGGTTGGCGGGTTGGCTCCGGCGGGTGCGCCCCGCTTCGCTGGCCGCCCGGCTCAAGCGCTGGCTGCGGCTGGACAGGATTGAGTTCACGGGCCCGCAGGGCACGTTTTGGGTGGACCCGGCTTCGAACTTTGGCGCGCGCATCTTGCGGGGCGAACCCTACGAGCCGGAGATGACGGCGGCCTTGCAGCGGCTGTGGCGGCGCGGGGGCACGTTCCTCGATATCGGGGCCAACGAGGGCTATTTCTCGGTGCTGGCGCAGCAGGCGCAGGGCGAGACCGGGCGCATCGTGGCGGTGGAGCCGCAGTCTCGATTGCAGGAAGTCTTGCGCCGAAATCTTGATGCCAACGGGGCATCATCGGCGCAGATTGCGAAAGTCGCACTGGGGCACTACGAGGGCATTGTCGAAATGCACCTCTTCCCCGATATGAACACCGGCGCCTCGGGCCTTTCTAGACCGACGAAGTATGCCGTACCGACGGAGAAAGTTCGGCTCACCACACTCGATCAACTCATGATTGATCATGAGCTTGATTACGTGGATGTTGCAAAGGTTGATATCGAAAGTTTTGAGTACGAGCTGTTTGCCACGGCATGGCTCGTTCTCCAGGAGCAAAGAATTGGTGCTTTGGTCGTCGAGATTCACCCGAAGTTACTGACCAGCAGAGGCGTAGACTTAGCTTACGCGCGGCAAGTTGTCGAAGACTGCGGCTACCAATGGCAAGAGGTCGGGCACGAGCTTATTCTTCTTCAGCCTCAACGGGGCGCGGAGTAACTTCCACCGAAACCCGAATGACGCGCCGGCGCGTCATGTGGTCCACCCGGAGCGTGCCAATCGGGATGGGCACCGTGTCGCCCACCACGGGGATACGCTTGAGCTCTTCCATCACGATTTCGGAAAGCGTCTCCGTGGTGTAAGTCTCACTTGGATCTTCGTAATCGAGGAACTCGAGGACTTCGTCATAACGGACATCGGCCCGGGCCACGATGCGCTTGTCGTTCACCCGCTCGATGGGCGGCCGGTCCGCTTCCAGGCGATCCTCAAGGTCGCCAAAGACCTCTTCCGTAATGTCTTCTAGCGTCAGTAGGCCACTCGTGCCGCCGTACTCGTCACTCACAATCAGAATCTGCGTCTTGGCCTCGCGCATGCGTTGCACCAGGCGGTCGGCGCCCATGGATTCCGGCACAAACTCCGCCGGGCGAAGGATGGACTCCAGCGTGAAATCCGGGTCATCCCAGCGGCCGACTAGATCCTGCAGATAGACCACCCCGACGATGTCGTCGAGGTCGCCCCGGGCCACCGGGATACGGCTGTGCGGAATCTTCTTGAGTTCCTGCCCTAGTTCTTCGCGCGTGATCTCCAGCGGCAACCATTGGATGTCCACGCGGTGGTTCATTAGGTCTTCGGCCGTCTTCTGGTCCAGGCGCAGGGCCTTGCTCACCAGGTTGGCGTGGGTGGCGTCCAGGTTCTCGGTGGTGGGGTCGCGCAACAACTGGTCAATCTCTTCCCGCGAGGCGGCTTGCTCGACTTGGTCAATGTTCACCCCGAACGGCTTGAGCACCGCCCGCCCGCTGACCTTGAACGCCCATACCAGCGGGGTGAGGATGAGAATGCTGAACCGCAGCACCCGGATGGTGGCCATGGCAAAGCGATCCGAGACCGGCAGCGCCGCGTACTTCGGCACCAGTTCGCCCAGCACCACCAAGGGGAAGGACATGAGGATGACCGAGATCACGCTCACCGCACCTTCGGGCAAGAAGGAGAGGCCGGGCTTGATCATCGCCGTGATGGCGGGCTCGGTCAACGCCCCGATGCCGAGGCCGAACAGGGTGATGAGTGTCTGGATGCCGGCCACGTAGGTGGACATGTCATCCAGGGCGGCGAGCACCAGCTTGGCGGACTTGCTGCCCTTCTTGGCGAGGGCCTCAATGCGGCGGCGCGAAGTGCCAACCAACGCGTACTCGGCGGCGACAAAGAAGGCATTGCCTAAGATGAGAAGGAGTCCCACAATGAGGGCCGTTTGTAATGGAGGCTCCATGCGCTTCGCCCATTATAGCGCACGGGTAGATTTTCGTTCATGAGCGCAACGTGGCCGCGCGGGGTGATGCCCGCCTCCCTCACCCCTTATGGCCCACAGGGCGAGGTGGATGCCGTGGGCCTGGCCCGGCTGGGGGCAGGGTTCGAAGCCGCCGGGAGCGTGGGCATCGTGCTGGGCGGCACCAACGGGGAAGGCCCCTCGCTGAGCGCGGTGGAAAAGCGCGACCTGGTGCGGGGCTTCGCCCCGGCGCGGGGACAGTTAAAGGTTGTGGCGGGGCTGGCCACCAGCAGCCTGACCGAGGCGATTTGGCTGGCCCAGCAGGCCGCAAAATCCGGGGCCGATGCAGTGCTGGTGATGGCCCCCGGGGGCTACGCCAACCTCGACGCCGCGGGCATCCGGGATTGGTTTTTCCGCCTGGCCGATGCCTCACCTTTGCCACTTATCCTCTATCACCACCCACTCATGTCGCGCGTCACCTGGCGCGGCGAGCACGTGGCGGAGCTAGTCGCCCACCCGCAATGCATGGGCCTGAAAGATAGCAGTGGCGACCCGGCGAACTTGGCCGAATTCCGCGCCGCTTGGCCGGAGGCACCTCTATGGGTGGGCGATGAACGTCTGCTGTTGCCCGCCCTGCAGGCGGGCTGGCACGGCACCATCAGCGGGTGCGCCAATGTGATGGCAGCCCCCCTTTGCCAGGTGGTGCAAGCCTGGGAGACGGGCGAAACCGAGCGCGCGGAACGCCTCTTTGCCCGGATCTTGCCGCTCATCGAAGCCCTGCGCCGCGTGCCCCAGCCCGCCCACCACAAGCGGTCTGCATTCCTACAAGGGCGCATCGAGCGACCCGATGTACGCCCCCCGCTCACCCTGCCGGAGGAATCGGCATTTTCAGCGTGGTATGAATCCCTGCCCGGCGGGGAGTTTCTTGGCTAGAATGAGGCTAGTTCCTTGCGTGATGAATTCCTGCGTCGCTTGAGCACGCTGGGTGAACCGTGGCCCCAAGCGGTCATCAACATCCTGGATGTGTTGCTGGTCGCCTACCTTATCTGGCGGCTTCTCAAGCTCGTGCGCGGCACCCGCGCCTGGCGCATCCTTTTCGGGGTTTTCGTCTTCTTGGTGGCGTTGCTGGCCAGCGATGTCCTGGGTTTGCGCACATTGCACTGGGTGCTGGATAAGGCCACGCTGCTCGGCCCGGTGGCATTGGTCATTCTTTTTCTGCCCGAACTTCGCCAAACCATTGAGGGCTTTGCCCGCATCGGGGGTCTCAGCGACCGCTTGGTGGGCACTGAGGGCGCAGCCCGGGGCACGACGATTGAAGAGATCACCGTGGCGGCGCAGGCCATGGCTAAATCCCGCACGGGGGCACTGATCGTGATTGACCGCAGCCGCCAACTGGACGCCGAAATTCGCAGCGGGGTGCCTCTGCACGCCGTGGTCTCGGCGCCTCTGCTGCAGTCCATTTTTTACGCCGGTAACCCGCTCCACGACGGGGCCATCATTGTGCGCCAGGATGAGCTCGTGTCGGCGGCCTGCCAACTGCCGCTGAGCGACAATCCGGCCATCCGGGCGGAGTACCACATGCGCCACCGGGCCGGGGTGGGCGTGACCGAACATTCGGACGCCTTGGTGGTCATCGTGAGCGAAGAGCGGGGCGAAATCACGGTGGCCCGAGCCGGGATCCTCACGCCGGTGAAGTCGCCAGAAGAGCTTTTGCATCTCCTCTCCGAGGGCCTAACCACCGAGACCGAAGCTACCCGCCGCCGGTCGTCCCGCCGCGCCAAGCGCACCGAAGAAGGATCCGGAGAAGAATCTGGAGGAGATGACGCGTGAGACGATCCGAAGCCTGGCTGCTCATCGCCTCGTTGCTGGTCGCCTTGGGCCTCTACTTGCAGGTGCAACCCGGCGACAAGATCGAGCGCGAGCGCGAGTTCAGCGTGCCTCTGCAGGTGGTGGGGCTGGAACCCAAGTTTGCCGCCCGCGAGGTGCCGAGTTCGGTGCTGCTTCTCGCCACTGGCACCGAAGAAGAACTCCGCGTGTTTGACACCCGGCAGGTGGAGGCCAGCGTCTCCATGACCCGTGCCGTACCGGGCGAGGGTGAATACGCCGTGCGCCTGAACGTACCCACGCGCGCCAACGTGCGGGTGACGGCCCGCGACCCCGTGATTCGCATCACGGTGGAAGAGCGCACCGTCAAGCGCATTGATGTTGAGCTGGAGCCGGTGGGCAGCCTCTCACCGCTGTATTCCTATGGGGGTGCGAGCTTCCAACCCATGCAGGTCACGGTGAGTGGCCCCGCCAGCATGATGGAGCAGGTGGCGCACGTGCGCGCGATTTTGAATCTGGAGGACGCCCAGCCCAAGGGGGCTTATGCGCTCAACCTGGAGGCGTTGGACACTTCGCGCCGGCCGGTGGCGGGGGTGAGCATTGAGCCCAAGCAGGTTACGGTCAGCCCGGTCATCTTCACCGCGCCGACCAGTCGCAACCTCTTCGTCCAGTTGCGGACCAAGGGGCAACTGGCCTTTGGTTACGAGGTCAAGTCGTACACCATCACGCCGAACATGGCTCTGGCCAGTGGCGAACCCGACCTGATGGCCCGCCAAAGCGGCGTCATGACCGAGCCGATTGACATCTCCGATCTCAAAGCCGACAAGTCTTTTGATGTGAAGTTGGTTTCGCCCGAAGGTGTGAGCCTCTCTCCCGAGCGGGTGCGGGTGACCCTCATCATCGGCCGGGCGAGTGGATCATGATCTGCCGGCCCATCCAGCCGAACGAAGCGGACGCCTTTTTGCGGCTGCTGGCGGGGGCCTTCCATTTGGACATCAGCCGGGCGCGCCAGGCGTTTTACGCCGACCCGATGTTTGACCTCAATCGCAAGTGGGCTCTGTTCGAAAACCACCAGATGCGCTCCATCCTCACCACCACGGGCATGCAGTTCGGATGGGGGCGGGCGATAGGGATCGCGGGGGTGGCCACGCGGCAAGAAGACCGGGGGCGCGGCTACGCGGGGCACCTGCTGATGCACGTGCTGGATGAAGCGGCGCGGCAAGGCGAAGGGCCGGCCATGCTGTTTGCCCACCAAGAAGAGCTGTACGCAAGGTTCGGGTTTGCCACCACGGACCGGGTCATATCTGGCACTGTGCCGTGCGACCCCGGGAGCCGGGGGGAGTTGCTGTCGGCGCTGGATATCCACCGGCTGTATTCGCAGTGGGCGGCGCGGGATGAGCGCTGGGTGGTGCGCGACGAGCGTCGCTGGCGGTATTGGCACTGGTTCCACCGGCCGTGCGAAACCTTCGGCGAAGGCTATATCTGCCTGGAAGGCAACCTGGTGCGCGAGGTGGTGAGCCCGCACCCCACAGAGCTATGGCCGGTGCCCAACGGCACCCGATGGTACGGCCTGGCCCAGGTGGCGGCGGAACTGGGGCTGCAGCTGAGTGACCAGAAGGAAGAGCTGCTGCTGATGACGCGCGGCCTGCCGCATCCGGTGCGGATGTTCATGACCGACCAGTTCTGAGGGTCGCGGGCCAGATGACGGGGGTCCGCTCCATGCGGGGGGCACACTAAGCCCATGAACGACACCGAACGCGCAATCCGCGCTTACTTTGACGCCTTCAACGCCCACGACCTGGAGGGCATGCTGGCCACCCTCAGCGAAGACGTGGTGCACGAGATCAACGAAGGGGGCACCGAGGTCGGCCGCGAGGCGTTCCGCAAGTTCAAAACCCACATGGACACCTGCTACCGCGAGCAGATCACCGACCTGGTGGTGTTCAGCAACGGCACGCGCGGTGCGGTGGAGTTCACTTGCTCGGGCACCTACCTGAGCACGGACGGCAGCCTGCCGCCCGCCACCGGGCAGACGTACAGCATCCCGGCGGCGGCGTTCTTTGAGGTCAAAGATGGCCTCATCACCCGGGTCACCAGCTACTACAACCTGCGGGGTTGGCTGGCGGCCATCGGCGCGTAACTAGGACGCGGGTTAGCCAGCGGCTTAACCCGCGTCCGCCTCTTGCATGGTCACGCGCCACTCGGGCGCTTCCTGCATATTCGGCCCCAGCACCACACGGGTGCGGCCCCGGGCGGTGCTGCAGTCAATATCGATGAGGCGGCCGCCGCGTTGCCAGTCGCCGTACCCGCTATAGCCACTGCATTTGCCGTAAATCAGCTTGATTCCTTCGTAGTCGCCCACGTAGTCGTTCACGTGGTCGTGCCCGACAAAGATCGCCCGCACGCGCCCGCTGGTTTGGAAGTGGCCAAAGATCTCGCCCTTATCGAGTTCGTAGCAAACGTCTTCGCCTCGCCGGCCCACCGCGCGGTTCTGGTCGTAAACGGTCTTGAACTCCACCGTGGGGATGTGCTGCATCACAAAGATGGGGTGGTCTAGACCGGCCCGGCGATCTTCTTCCATTTGGCGCAGGAACCACGCGGTCTGCGAGGGGTTGATGATCATGCCGGTCTGCGGGTCGCCGGTGTTGAAGGCAAAGAGGCTGGCCCGGGTTTCTCCGTCCTGCATCAGCTCGGCGCGCCAGCAGTAGTCGCGTTCGTTGCCGCCCCGGCTGGCCCAGCCGGAAATCGAGTTCTCTTGGCGCTTCGCGAGTTCATCGAGCGAGAGTTGGCCAGGCTTGCCGTTGGGGTGGTCGTGGTTGCCATAGACCAGCGCCCACGGCGTGCCGAGGTCGTTCATAAAGTCGTACGCGGCGTGCGCCGGGTTCTCCTTGTCGTTGTTCACAAAGTCGCCGGTGTGGAAGAGGAGGTCCGGCTGGTGGGCGTGGTGCATTTGCCGGATGAGGGCGCGGCTGGCGGCGTCCTTGGCGCGGTTGGCGTCGGAATTGGTGCCGAAGTGCGTGTCCGTCAGTTGCAAGATGCGGAAGCGGCGCTGGCCCGAGGGGAGGCGCAGTTCCACCCGGTCGGTGGCGGTGCGGACGATCTCCATGCCGGGGGCGGCGGGCAGGCTGAAAATGCGGGCCGGGAGCATGGTGGCGGCCCCGGCGGCTGCCACCCCGTGCAGAAACTGACGACGCGTCATGCCGCTTACGTTACGCGCCGCGTGTTAATGGCGGGTCAAGATTTGGGCGTGCGCCGGGCCGTCGGGATGAACAAGAGCAATCCCAAGAGGGCTGCGCCCACAAACCAGTCGCCCAGCACGCGATAAACGGTGGTGCGCCGGGCGGCGGGCAGGGGCCTGGCTAGCACGCCCTCGTGGCCGGTGGGTAGCAAGCCTGTGATTTGCCCGGAGGCATCGGTGACCATGCTCCACGCGGTGGCTTCACTTCGCACAATCGGTACGCCCAGTTCGGCCGAACGGAACGGGGTGAAGGCGGCGTGCCCCGCCTGGATGAATCCGTTGGGCGAAACCGGGTCCAGCGTGGGCAAGGCAATCACCTCGGCCCCTTCGCGCACGGTGTCGCGCATCGTCCACGGGAAGCACGAGTCAAAGCAGATGTTGAGGCCAACATTCTCCGACTTCACCGCCACCACCTGCGCCGCCGTGCCCGCGGTGACGAGCTTGGCTTCGTCACCAAAGGGATGTCGCTTGTGGTACGGCCGTGAGGTTCCGGACTTAGAGAAAACCGCCGCCGCGTTGTGCGGGAGAGGTTGGTGCTCATCGAGGTACGAGGTGACAATGGGCCAGCCGTTTTCGGACCGGGCAAAGTCACGGAGAGAGTCATGGTCAAAGGTGGTCACACTGACCTCGGGCCACACCACCCAACGGGGCGAAACGGCACCCAGGGGCTCTTGCACTCGAAGCAGCGCATCCGCTCCGACCTGCGGCGTTTGCACCAACCCGATGGGAGCATGGCTCCGCACCAAACGTGCTTCATGCATCCGGGCGTGGGCTTGCACTGTGCCCCACTGCCCCCAAAGGGCCAGCCCCGCCAAAGTTGCCCCCGCCACCCAGCGCTGCCGCGAAGCCAGCGGAGCGAACCAGGCCAGGTTCGCCAGCCACATGAGCCAAGAAACGCCCCAAATCCCGGTGACTGAAGCCAGCGCCAGCGCCGCCGGATTCGCAAATTGAGAAAGCGCCATCTGCGCCGGCATGCGGATGAAGGTGATGCCCTCCAGCAACACGCCCACGCAAGCGAGCCCCAGCACGGTGCGCCAAGTGAACGTCTTGACCTCCGCAAAGATCCCGAGGAACAGAGAAATCACCGTGCCGAACAGGAAGAACGCCACGTAGTTCCAGTTGAAGGTGCCGTCCACTAGGGCCGGTTCGGGTTGCCACGGGGAGGTGCTGATCCAAGCGGCCACCACCGCCACCCCAACACCCACCAGGAAGCCCCGCAGAAATCCGACCCCACGCGCCAACGAGAGCGCCGGCACCAAGCACACAAACCCCAGCGCGGACCAGCCAAAGAGCGGCAGGGAGAGAGCGAGGGCGACCCCGCTCAGGACGATGGCAAGGAATCCCGCAAGAACTTTGGCCATGTTCTCCCCAACCACGCTGGGGGGCCAAGAGTTCCGGCGCGCATCGGGCCTGCCCCCGGCCCTGCCGGACCCCAGGGGTACCCTTTCCCCTCGACGGCAATGTCCCTCACCCACATCTACACCTCAGAATCCGTCGGCGAAGGCCATCCGGATAAGCTCGCCGACCAGATTTCGGATTCGTTGCTCGACGCCATCCTCGCCGAGGACAACCAGGCGCGCGTCGCCATCGAAACGCTCGTCACGCACGGCCTGTGCGTGATTGCTGGCGAACTGACGATGGACGGCTACGTGCCGATGGCCGACATCGTCCGTCGCACCATCAACGAGGTGGGCTACAACGACACCGATCTGGGGATGGACGGCCGCACCTGCGGCGTGATGCTGGCCGTGCAAGAGCAGAGCCCCGACATCGCCATGGGCGTGGACACGGGCGGCGCGGGCGACCAGGGCATGATGTTTGGCTACGCCACCACGGAAACGCCGGAGCTTATGCCCCTGCCGATCAGCGTGGCCCACGCGCTTTCTCGCCGGGCCGCCGAAGTGCGCCGCAAGCACCCCAGCCTGGGCCTGCGCCCGGACATGAAGGCGCAAGTCTCGGTGATTTACGAAGACGGCTTTGCGCAGCGCATCCAGACCGTGGTGGTGAGCCAGCAGCACGCGCCGCACCTCACGCAGAAGGCGGTGGAAGAGATCGTGCAAGAGCACATCATCAAGCCGGTTCTGGCCGAGTACTCGGATTACAACAAGCAGGAGATCATCTACCACATCAACCCGACTGGCCGATTTGTGCAGGGCGGGCCGTGGGGCGATACCGGCCTGACCGGCCGCAAGATCATCGTGGACACCTACGGCGGGCTGTGCTCGCACGGGGGCGGTGCCTTCAGCGGCAAGGACCCCACCAAGGTGGACCGCAGCGCAGCTTACATGGCGCGCCACGTGGCCAAGTGTGTGGTGGCCGCCGGCCTGGCCGAGCGATGCGTGATCACGCTGGCCTACGCCATTGGGGTGGCCCAACCGGTGAGCGTGAACGTGGAAACCTACGGCACCGAGAAGGTGCCCCACGCCGAAATCCGCACGCGCATCATGAACGCGTTCGACATGAGCCCGGCGGGCATCGCCAAGCACTTGGGTCTGCGCGACGCCAGCCACTTCGGCTACGAAGACGTGACCGAAGAAGGCCGCCAGGTGCGGCTTTACAAGCCTTTCTATCGCGAAACGGCCAAGAACGGCCACTTCGGCCCGGCGCACTTCCCGTGGGAAAGCACCGAGGCCGCCGAACGGCTTCGCAGCTAAGGCTTAGTTAATGAGGGTGTAGGTGGCGCTGTTCAGCGTCACCGGGCCTTCATGCAGGGCTTCCAGAGCTTCCCGCACTTGCTGGCGGAACTGCTCATCTTGGCTCTGCGCAATGGCATCCTCAAAATCGCGGCGGGCGCCGCTCAGGTTGCCCATGCTCAGGTGCGCCATGCCCCGCGTGTAGCGGTACCCGGGTTCGCCGGGGTTGAGGCGGAGCAACCGGGTGGTGACCGTCACCACTTCCGGGAATCGCGCGCCAAACCACAGGGCTTGGGCTTGCACTTCCAGGGCTCCCAGGTGCAGGGGGTCCATGGCCAGCACTTCCTCGCATTGGGCCAGGGCTCCCATCCAGTCGTAATGTTTCAGACGACTTTGGGCGTCGCGGGTCATGTTCGCCCGATGAATGGTGGGCGTGGTCGTGACCACGGCTTGCGGCGCATCCGTGCGCGTTAGGCTTTGTCTCATTCCTTGATCTCCTCCCCGAAGGGCGGGGTTCTTCGGAGCCCCGCTCACCCATCCTATTTGGTGCGCGGCTGTTTTTGCCCCTGTGAACGTACCAGTCATACCGTTTCGCGCGGGTTTCATGCAGGAATCCGGTCCTTTTGCGGGGTTAAAGTGGCAACTTTTGCCCGGAGCGCCATGGGCATTCGGTTCCGGCCATCCAGAGTCGTCAGCGGGACCAGGGCGGCGGTGGCCACGATTTCGTTGGCCCACACCCGGGCCGTCTCTTCGTTTTGGCCTCGCAAGAAGACGATATAGTCCCCGTCATCCCGGCGGCAGATGAGGCTTCCGCTCGGCACGAGAGCTCGCACACGCAGGGCAAGCTGCCGGATCGCGCGGTCAAAGGCGGGCCGCCCGTACTTTTCGATCATTTTCTCGCGGCGCGGCACGTCCAGGTAGACGAGGAAGCCTTGCGGGGCTTGCGCGATGAACTTTCGCAGTTCGTTGGGGGTGGCCAAGCCTTCGGTTTCGCGCACTCGTCCGCTCATGCGGTCCAGAGCGCGGGCGGTCTCCCCGGCGATGACTCGCAGGTGACCCACAGTGGGGGCATCCAGGCCACCGGCGCGGTGCGTGGCCACGCTGATGTAGCCCAGCACGCGCTCGGCGTTCCGCAAGGGGATGAGGATGAACGAGCCCACGCGGCGCTTCAGGGCTTCACGGCCCACCACACGGCTGTCGTGCAGGCAGTCGTCAATCCAAACTTCTTCGCGCCCCGCGGCGACCCAGCCGGCGTAACCGGTGCCGCTCGGAAACTCGATGAGATCCAGCATGCGCGACTCGGCGCCTTCGCGGGCCAGCAACCGCTCTTGGTTGCCTTGCAGTTGCACGATGGAGACGTGGTCTACATTGACGGCGGCGAAGGTCTCGCGGCAAATGCGTCCACTCAGCGTTTCGGTGTCATCAGTGCCCGGGGCACTGGCGGCGATGGTGTAGAGAAGTTCGGCGACGGCGAGGCGGTTGGCTTCGGCGTTGCGGGCTTCGGCCTGCGCCACAAATCGGCCCAGCACCTCGTCGGCGGCCTCGAGTTGGTCGAGGGCCTCTTCAAGTCCATGAATCGTCGGGTGGAAAATTGCTACCGCACCGATGGGCACGCCCTGGTCGCGGATGACGCGTACGGAATGGCAGGTATCCACTTCGGCCAGGTTGCGGATGGCACTCTGGATCCGGGTCTTCATCTGGGCTTCGCTTTGACCTTGAGGCCATTCGATGCCAATGGTTTGCAGTTCCAGCGGTAGGGTGCCTGCCGCACCTTTCACCACCAGGCGTTCTCCGCTTTCATCGCGGGTGTAAATCAGGGCGCCGCTCAGACCAAGGGCTTCGGCTACGGCGTGGGTGAGGCCGTTATGGTCCGCACCGCGAGCGGGCAGGGTGCGGGCGAGATGGCCAGCCAGTGAATCCACCTTGGCGCGCGTTTCGCTGGCACTGAGTTCGACCAGGGCATCGCGGAGTTGCACTCGCAGCTCGCGCGTCATGTCCTCTTGTACGGCGGGCGTGGACATCACCTCTTTCACGATGGTTTGGGCGCGGGCGGGCTTCATCATCAAACCGGCGATGAGGACCCCGGCCGCCTGGGCTATGAGCAAGGTGGAAGGGTTGGAGTTGCGGAAGTTGGCGGAGCTCACCAAGCCCGCCGCAATGATCGGCGCCATTAAAACGGGGTCGCTGCCGTGGCGCGTGGCCGCCCAAATGAGCGGAGCGAGGGTGAGGAAGCCGAAATTCTCGATTTGGCCGGCATCCTGAAGCAGGATCGCGAGCACCACCCCATCCAGGCTGGCCGCAAGGCCGGACACCCCTCGGTTGCGCAATCCGCGTTGCTCCATCAGGTAGAGCATCACGGAATAGGCCCCGAAGAACAGCATGGCCCGCCAGGCCAAGTCCCACGTCGGACCCTGGCGCAATCCTGCGCTCGCGAGGCCGCCCGCCATGAGGATGAGTCGTCCAACCAGTTCAACCATGAGGTTTCACTTTAGGTTTTCGGCACAAAATCCTAGAACTGGAGAGGAGGTTTTGGGGATCGCCTACGAATGCCGCCATGGCTCCCCGAACCGGCGGGCCCCACAATTATTGCTGTAACGATAAAAAACCGGTCATACCCCCTATACAGGGGGGACCCAGAAATCGGATAAAATTAGGGTTGCAACGTGAAACGCACGTCAGATGCGGTAGCAATGCGAGAAAACAACCGTTGCCGGGCTCAGTAAGTCCTCTCCACTGTGTCCGGCTTTTTTGCGTCTGCAGGTGGCCTCAGTCGGCTACCCACAGTAATGAGACGACGAAAAGGCCAGATTGTTCAGTCCATTACAGGATTTTCGCCACGACTCCACGCCCACAGCCTCGCCACGTTCACTTGGTGGTGGGTTTCGGCTTCCGGGGTTTCCACAATCAAAGGCGTTTCCGTCCATCGCGCGTCCTGGCACAGGCACGCAAAGGCCACCGGCCCGATCTCGCCTTGGCCGAGGTGAGCGTGCCGGTCCACTCGCTTGCCGAATGGCTTTTGACTATCGTTGACGTGGATGACCTTCACCCGTTCGGCGCCGATGCGCTGGTCCAGTTCGGCCATGGTCGTGGCATAGCCTTCCTCGGTGCGGATGTCGTAACCCGCCGCAAAGATGTGGCAGGTGTCCACGCACACTCCTAGTTGGGGGTGGCCATTGCAGGCGTTCAGCAGCCACTCCAGGTGCTCGAACTTGTAGTTGAGAGATGATCCCTGCCCGGCGGTAGTCTCCATCAGCAGGGTGACGCCGGCGGGAGTTTCGGCCAGGATCGAGCGGGCCGCTTCGGCCACTTTGGCCAAGCCCACCTCTTCGCCTTCGCCCATGTGCGCGCCCATGTGGCTAATGACATAAGGGATGCCGAGATGGGCGCAGCGCTCCAGCTCTCGCGCCAGGCCGCGCATGGATTTCTCCCGCTTTTCTTCGTCGGGGGCGGCCAGGTTGATGAGGTAGCTGTCGTGGCTGACGGTGAAAGGCGTCAGGTTCAGCTCTTCCGCCGTCGCCCGGAATTCGGTCGCCATCTCCTCGGTGATCGGCCGGGCCGCCCATTGCTGCGGGCTACTGGTGAACACCTGCACGGCCGTGCACCCGATATCCACTCCGCGCCGCAGCGCGTCCGCCAGCCCTTTGCCCGTCGGCATGTGCGCTCCGATACGTTTTGCCGCCACTCTGGTACTCCTTCGGTTGAGGTTACCGCCCGGGTCGGGTAACTTCCCGCTTGGTATGGGTCAGTATTTCGCCTGCTTCAAAGCGTATGACATCCGCGGGCAGGTGCCCAATGATTTGAACCCCGAGCTGGCCTACCGCGTAGGGCGCGCCTTCGCGGATGAGACGGGGTCCAAATCGGTGTGCGTGGGCCACGATATCCGCCTGAGTGGGCCTGACCTGATGGAGGCCCTGACCCGGGGGCTCGCTGACGCCGGGGTGGACGTGATTCAGCTGGGGCTCATCGGCACCGAGATGGTCTACTTTGCCACCGCGCACTACGGCTACGACGGCGGCGTGATGATCACCGCCAGCCACAACCCGCCGCAGGACAACGGCATGAAGATGGTGCGAGTGGAAAGCCGCCCCATCAGCAGCGACACCGGCCTGAATGAGATTGAACGCCGCGCCTACGAGCAAAAGTGGGAGCGTGAGGGCCAGGGCCAGGTGAGCCAGCGCGACGTCTACGACGATTTCATCCAGCACCTGCTGACCTTTGATGCGAACCACGAGATAAAGCCGCTGAAAGTGCTGGCCAGCCCCGGCAACGGCGCGGCCGGTGTGGCGATGGAGAAGTTGATGCCGCACATCCCGCTGCAGGTGGAGCGGATGATGTTCGAGCCGGATGGCCACTTCCCCAATGGGGTGCCGAACCCCATCCTGCCCGAATCCCGCGCCCCGATCGAAGCTCGACTCAAGGAGGGTGGTTTTGACTTTGGCGTGGCCTGGGATGGCGACTACGACCGCTGTTTCTTCCTCACCGAGGACGGCACCTTCATTGAGGGTTACTATATTGTGGGGTTGCTGGCCAAGGCGATCTTGCAGGACAACCCCGGGGCGGCGATTGTTTACGACCCGCGCCTGACATGGAACACGCTTGACATCGTGGCCGAGGCCGGCGGCCGCGCCGTGCTGTGCAAGAGCGGGCACGCTTTCATAAAGGAAAAAATGCGCGTCGAAAACGCGGTGTACGGCGGCGAAATGAGCGCCCACCACTACTTCCGCGACCACTGGTATTGCGACAGCGGGATGATTCCGCTGATGCTGGTGGCCAAGCTGGTGAGCGTGACCGGGCAAAGCCTGGGGGCCCTGGTGGCCGACATGATGGCCAAATACCCCTGCAGTGGCGAGATCAACAGCACCGTGGCGGACGTGAAAGAAGTGCTGGCCCGCGTGCAAGCGCAGTACGCCGACGGCGAACTGGACACTACTGACGGCATCAGCATCAGCTACCCGAATTGGCGCTTTAATTTGCGGGGTTCGAATACTGAGCCGGTCATCCGTTTGAACGTGGAGAGCCGGGGCGACGGGGCCCTGATGCGCGCAAAGACGGACGAAGTTCTGCAATTGGTGCGGCAGTAGGTCCTATTTTTAGACCTAATTTTTACCAGGGTGCCCGAAATGGTTGACCTGGGTAGCTCGTTCTGTAATAATGGGGATGCCTGGGAAACCAGGTGACACCACGCGCAGGACGCGCGACCACAACTGCGACGGTTGCTGGGGCACAAGGAACTTGAGGAAAGATGTGCTTAAGGTCAATCGAAACGCACGAGCGGTCTAGTTGTTCGGCAAATGGTGTCCCTTTTGGAGAAACCAAATGAACAAAATGATCAAGTTCGCCCTGACGGCGGTGCTCGGTGCGGGTCTCATCGTGCCGGCCCTCGCGCAGGACAACTTCCCGGACGTTCCGGACAATCACTGGGCTTTTGAAGCTCTGTCGAACCTGAAGGGCAGCGTGCTCTTCGGTTACCCGGATGGCCTCTATCGCGGCAACCGACCGACGACCCGCTACGAATTCGCGGTGGCGCTGAACCAGCTCTACATGCGCATGATGGGTGTGGTCGAAGGTATGGAAGGCAAGATCTCTGATCTTGAGCGCATGATCGGCCAGAACCAAGGTGGCGACAACAGCGACCTCCGCACCGCCCTCGAAGCGCTGAAGCGCGACGTGGACGGCATGAAGGCCTGGCGCTCCGACATCGAAAACTTCAAGCGACTGAGCACCGAGTTCGAAAAGGAACTCGCCAGCCTCGGCGTGGACGTTGACAAGCTGCAATCCGACGTGGCCTCGCTCGATGAGCGCGTGCGACGACTGGAAAGCGGCGGCGCCAGCGTGAAGATCGGTGGTGACGTCAACTTCCTGATCCTCGGTGGTCACAGCAACGAAGGAGACTTCGGTCTGACGCAAGACGGCCGCCCGACGGGCGTTGGCAACCTGACCAACCCGGTTGGCGTGACCCGCGACCTGAGCGTGCTGCACGAACTCGGCCTGAGCCTCAGCGGCAAGGTCGACGACAACACCTCCTTCAAGGGCACGCTGGTCACCGGCGATACGCTCGCTGCGCTCGGTTCGCTGAATTCGCGCAACGCCGGTCTGCCGTTCAACAACGGTGGCAACGCCAGCGACGTCTACATCTACAACCTCTCCGCGAACTTCAACAGCGCCCTGGCCGGTCAAGGTTTCAATGCTGAAGTGGGTCGCGTGGGTCACCAAGTCGGTAAGTACCTGTGGAAGCGCAGCGACTACACGCCGTACTACGCCAACGAGCGATGGGACAATGGCAACTTCATCTTCGACGGTGCGATCCTGGGCTTCAACTTTGGTGAAGCGAAGGTCAACCTGTTCGGCGGTCAGAACAGCCAGCGCAACTCGACCAACGGTACGGACCTCAACTCGATCAGTCTGAACCTGGGCAACCCGGCCGCCGTGGTGGACACCACCCTCGGTCTGCAAGCCATGTTCGGTCTGGGTGACAACGGCAAGCTCAACCTTGCTTACATCATCCATGACAGCGATGTGAACCCCACCACCAACGGTGGCGTGAACCGCCTGAGCGTCTACGGCGCCGAAGCTGACTTCAACTTTAGCGGCCTGGCCGTCTCCGGTAAGTTCAGCCAGTCCGTGGCTGGCCGCGGCGACACGAGCGTGATCGACACCGACAACTCGGCGTTCGAAGTCGGCCTTGGCTACAAGGTCAGCAACTTCGACCTGACCGGTGGTTTCCGACGCGTGGAGAGCAACTTCCTCGCTGCTGGTAGCTGGGATCGCGTCGGTACGGTTTGGAACCCGCGCAACATCGAAGGCTTCTTCGCTGGCGTGAACTTCAAGCCGTCGAACGACCTGAGCGTCTACGTGAAGGGTCAATTCTTGACGCCGGTGCAAGCCGGTGCCGCCGGCAACCCGCTGGTGTCCACCAACGATGACGTGACCGCCTTCAAGGTTGGTCTCGACTACAAGCTGGCCTCCAACTGGGGCTTCAAGGCTTCGTACGAAGATGTCCGCTGGAACTACTCCGCCGGCACCGACCCGAACCAGCGATGGTTCCAAGTCGGCTTCGACTACGGTCTGGGCGCCAACAGCAACGTGGCCATCGGCTACCTCTACAGCGATGTTGACTTCAAGGGCCGCAATGCTGCCTTTGGATTCGCCAACAACCGCTACCGCGGTGGTCTGATCACCACCCAACTCTCCGTCAAGTTCTAAACGAACTTTCGGAAAGCAAGAGAGGCCTCCATCCTTCGGGATGGGGGCCTTTTCCTTGCCTCCTGCATCGAATGGGCAAACCCATACCCTCCCTGGTTCGTCTGAAAAGATGTGAAACGAACTTGGAAAGTTTCTGGCCTCGCCTTGGCCGCCGTCCTTCTCCTCTCCACGGGTGCCCAGGGGCAAATCCGCCAAATCATCAAGATTCTCGGCGTCGGGGCCGCCGTCAAGCAGTTCGCGCCGGAAATCAACCGCGCCTTCAATGGCCTCACCGGGCACAAGGACACCAACGCACGTTACAGCAAGGTGGTTCCCATCATCAGCATTGGCATTAACACCCGCGACGCCATCGGCGCCGCCCAGGTGATGGGAACCAAGACGCAGGTGGATAAAGTGCAGGCTGTGGCCTCTCCGGAAGCTGAATTCTTGGGTGAAGTCCGCATTCGCGCCCTCATCCCGGTGGATTCGGTCAACATCACCAACCCCAAGGAGATCCAGGGGGTGCCCGGCGTGGGTGTTTCCGGGATTGTGGACCTGAAACTGTAACCAATTCGGCATCAAAACAGGTATCCCCTGTTTGATGAGTTTCAGTATTCGCTCCACAATGGCACTCGCCCTGGTGACGGTGGCGGGTGCCTCGTTTGCGCAAGGCATCCTGAGGACCCAAGATCCGGCGCTCTCGCCCGATGGGCAAACGATTGTCTTTAGCTGGCAGGGCGATCTATGGTCGGTGCCGGCGGCCGGGGGTCATGCCACCCGTCTCACCGTCCACGGGGCCGACGAGACCTTCCCCGTGTGGGCGCCCGATGGCAAGTCCATCACCTTCGCCAGCAACCGCTTTGGCAATCTCGACCTCTTCCGTATGGCCCCCGATGGCAGCGGCCTCACGCGCCTGAGTTGGGAAAGCAGCGACGAATACCCCACCGCCATCAGCGCGGATGGTTCGATAGTCTATGGCTACACCAACGCATTTGGCCGCCTGAATGTGTTCTCCCTGCGCGCCGGGGGCGACCTGGTGCCGCATACCACCCACTTCCTGGAGATGTTCTACAACCCCTCACCGGGGTCGGAGGGCAAGGTCTACATGGCGGGCGGCGGCAGTGCCGGCCACTGGCGCAAGCCGGGCCACAATGGTGCCAACACCAGCGAGATCTGGGTGGCGGATGGCAGTGCGCCGTTCCGCAACTTTAAGAAGCTCACCACCAATGAGGCAGTAGACAACTTCCCGGTCTACAGCACGGGCCGCGTGTTCTTTGTCAGCAACCGCTCCGGAGCCCCCAACGTGTGGGCGATGAATGCCGATGGCAGCCAGCCGCGGATGCTCACCAACTTCAGCGATGGCACCATCCGGTTCCTCTCGGTGAGTGCCGACGGCAAGACGGCGGTATTCCAAAAGGACAGCGCCATCTGGACGCTGAAGACCGAATCGCGCACCGCCGCCCCGTTGAACATCACGGCCCCGGCCGATAGCCGACGCGATCCCTATGTCACCAAGACCATTACCACCGGCTTCGGCGGATGGTCGGTGTCGCCTAACGGCAAGTGGGGCGTGGTGGTGGCCGGGGGCGACCTGTTCCTGACTACCGAACGTGGTGGAGCCACCCGGCGCCTGACCACCAACGTGCGCCCGGATACGCGCCCGACCTGGTTGGATGATGACCGCATCCTCTATAACGAGGTCACCGATCAAGGTCGCCGCCGCCTGAACGTGGTGACGCGCGACGGCCAAATCTCCACCTGGTACGAAGAAGCGGGCGAAGACCTCACCGGCCACAGCCTCTCGCCGGATGGCAAGACCGTCGTGTTCGTGCGCGGCCTGCGTTACCTGTGCGCCCGCCCGGTGGAGGGCGGCGAAACCAAGGTGCTGAGCGAAGGCAACTACCTGGAAGGGGTGTTTGGTGGCCAGCCGTACACCTGGTCGCCTGATGGTCAATACCTGGCCGTCAGCCTGACCCGCCAACGCGGCGTGGAGCTCCAGCTGGTGCCGCTGAAGGGCGGGAGCCCGGTCGTGGTCGGCGCCGTTGGCAAGGACGCGGGCACGCCAGTGTTCTCCGCCGACGGCAAGTACCTGGTGTTCTCGGCCGTGGAGGGCAACAACTACAGCGAAATTCGCAACGGCACCACGACGCTGGAAGCCTTCCGCCTGGTGCCGGAGCCGGTGACCTTCGATGAGGATGCTCTGGAAGGTGAAGCTGCCCGCACCGAAGCCGCTCCGGTTCAGGTGAAGGTAGAGCCGAACGGCTTGCGCCAGCGCCGTCGGGTGCTGCTGCCCGAGGGGGCGCAGGGCTACACCCCGCACCCTACGGCCAACTTTGTGTGGGGCAATGTGGACGGCCAGTTCAGTGCCATCAACATCGAGCGCGGCGGGGCGACCCCTGTGACCGGCATTACCGGCCCGGCTTCGGTGGCTTTTGTCACCAAGACCAAGGCGTACGTGAGCCAAGGTGGCCGCCTGCTGGCCATTAACCTGGCCAATGGCGCCGTCTCGCCCATCAGCGTGAGCTGCGAGCAGCGCGTGGACCAAGCCGCCGAGGAGCAAGCCTTGTTTGAGGAGATCTGGTGGACGATGGCCCGGGGCTATTACGACCGCGACTTCCACGGGAAGGACTGGGATGGCATCCGCCGCGAGTATGAGCCGAAGGTGAAGCACGCCACCAGCCGCGCCGACTTCTACGCCCTGATGAGCGAGATGATGGAGCGCCTGGATAGCAGCCACCTGGGGGCCACCGCCCCGCGTGACCCGGCCGCCCCCACGGGCGAGCGCACGAACACCGCCTGGCTGGGGGTCAATTTTGAACCCGCCGGACTGGTGGCGCGCCGTTACATCGTGGATTCGGTGATGCCGGGCTCCCCGGCCAGCCATCCGGATATGGAGCTGATGAAGGGTGACCGCATCGTGAGCGTGAATGGCACGGCCCTCGGCGGTGATATGACCCTGGCGCAGCTACTGGATGGCCGCACCGGCCGCAAGGTGATGCTGAAGGTGGAGCGCGGAGGCCGCACGGTGGATGTGGCCATCAAGCCCGCCAGCCGCGCCCTGATGAACGGCCTGGCCTACGACGCCTGGGTGCAGTGGAGCAAGCGCGAGGTGGATCGGTTAAGCAGCGGTCGCCTGGGCTATATCCATATCGAAGGTATGGATGAGCCGAGCCTGGCCACCTTCCTCACAGAGATCCAGACCGATCTCAATGGTAAGGATGGCCTGGTGGTGGACGTGCGCTTCAATGGCGGTGGCTACACCAGCCACATCATCCTCAACATCATGCGCAAGGAGCCGTGGCTGATCCGCACCAACCCGGACTCGCCGCTGCGCTTTAGCGAGAACAACTACCGAGGCAATGCCCTGGAGATGCCCGCCGTGGCCATGACGAACCAGTATTCGTTTAGCAACGCGGAAATCTTCTCCGAAGGTTTCCAGGCCATGAAGCTCGGTCCGGTCATCGGTGAGCGCACCGGGGGCGGGGTGATCGGGACGTACTCCATGTCGATGTGGGACGGTGGCTCGATCCGCATGCCGGCGAGCGGGGCCTACACCGTGGACATGGAGAACCTGGAGCGCAATGGCCGCCGCCCGACGGTGGAAGTGCTCTACGACCCCAACCTGTGGCTGCAGGGCCGCGATGCGCAGCTCGAACGAGCGGTGCAAGAACTGCTGAAGCGCCTGAACTAGTCGTTGGCGTGAAGCTGGCAAGACTCCGCTCGCCCTTTTGGGGTGGGCGGAGTCTTTACTTTTTGGCCAGGAGCTCCAGGGCAAGAGCGCGCTGGGTGGCGTGATCCACAATAGGGGCCGGGTAGTCGGCCGGAGCCATCAAACCGAGTTGCCAGGGCGCGTGAATGTCTTTGGAGTCGAGGTGGGCGATTTCGGGCACCCACCGCCGGATGTGCGTGCCTTCCGGGTCGAACTTTTGGCTCTGGGTGATGGGGTTGAAAATTCGGAAGTAAGGCTGCGCATCCACGCCCGTGCTGGCGGCCCACTGCCACCCGCCGTTGTTGCTGGCGAGGTCGAAATCGAGGAGGTAACGGGCAAAATGGGCTTCGCCGTCTTGCCAAGACACGAGCAAGTCCTTGGTGAGAAAGCTGGCGACAATCATGCGCAGCCGGTTGTGCATCCACCCGGTTTGCTTCAGCTCGCGCATGGCGGCATCCACGATCGGGTAACCGGTTTGGCCTTCTTTCCAGGCCTCGAAGTGTTCCGTCGGGCCGGGCCAGACGAGATCGCGGTATTCGGGCTTGAAGCTGGTCGTCATGGCCTGCGGGAAGCGGCTCATGATCATCTGGTAGAAGTCGCGCCAGATCAGCTCGTTGAGCCACTTGGTGCTGCCCGCGCTGTCGTGCCGTTGGGCGTGGCGCACGGCCTCGCGGATGCTGATGGTGCCGAAGCGTAGGTGCACGCTGAGGCCGCTCGTGCCGCTGATGGCGGGGAAATCTCGTCGCTGGCCGTAATGGGGGAGATCTTGGGTGAAGGCGGCGAGTCGTTCCCTTCCGCCGGATGCGCCGGGCTTCAGCCAAAGCTCGCTTGATTGGAAGCCGTAGCCCGAGAGGGGAGCGAGAGCGGGCGCGGATTCTGGTAGGTTCAACCAGAAGCTTTTGTCGTCAACGGAGCGCTCGGCGACATCGGCGGGCCGAAGCCGCGCACGCCACGCCCGCATGTACGGGGTGTAAACCCGGAAGTCGCCCCCCGACTGCGTGGTGACCTCTTGTCGCTCAAAGATCACATGATCTTTGAAAGTAAGGAGCCTTTGGCCTTGTTCGTTAAGGGCGCGACTCACCGCTTGATCCCGGGGCGCAGCGTAGGGTTCGTCGTCGTGGTTGGCATACACGGAGTCCACGCGCAGCTCCTGGGCCAGCCGAGGAATCAGCTCCACCGGGTCGCCGTGCAGCACAATCAGCCGACTTCCATGGGCGCGCAAAGCCGCATCAATCTCAACGAGAGACTCATAGATGAAGGTGACGCGCTTGTCGTCACGATCTTCTAATGCATTGAGGATCAGCGCATCAAAGACGAATACAACCGCCACTCTTTGGTGGTGGGCGGTGGCGGCACTGAGGGCAGCATGATCGTGCAGTCGCAAGTCGCGGCGAATCCAACACAGCGCATCCCCAGGCATGGCACGGGATTCTACGGTTGGAACTCGGGCCAGTTTGCCAAGTCCTCGTGGCCTTGCAGCACGTCGGCCACAAAGCGCCCGAGCCACGGCCCGAACTTGAAGGCGTGCCCGCTGCACGCCGCCACCACCAACTCCCGCTCGTTCAGCCAAAAGATGCGGAAGGCATCGTCCTTCGCGTTGGTGTAAAGGCACGGCACCACATCCACCACTTCGCCGGTGCATTGGGGCAGTCGGTGGCGGGCGGCTTCGGCGGTGCGCGCCACGATTGCGGGATCGGGTTCGCGCGCGCTCCCGGGCGTCGTGTCCGGCCCCGGCGAGTGGAGCGCCACCTTCACCGTGGCCTCGCCGGGCTCATTCGGAAAGCCGTAAGGGTGGTCATCAGCGGCTTCAATCCACACCGGGCCTTCATGGTGGCCCCGCAGGTACACCGCCCACTGCCGGGTCACGCGCAGACCCAATTGGGGGAGCTTCGCGGCGATCCATGGCCCTACCGTCCACACGGTGCAGCCCTCCGGGGCGGGTTGATCCAAGTGCGCACGCACCTCCCGCACCCCGGCCACCTGCGCCACGCGCAGGGCGGCCGCGCGGGCCTGATCGGCATTCACCCACCCCGCGCGGGGGGTCGTAATTGCGGCCTCGCCGGGGTGCAAACGCAGGGTGTCGGTGCCGGTGGTCACCCAGTCGTAGGCCACGCCGCAGGCGTCCAGCCCTTCGCGCCCGGTGGCCAGCTCTTCGTGGTCCGCCGGACCGAGGTACCAAAGCCCCACTTCGTTCACCAAAGCTTCGTCGGCCCATTGCTCAAGCACGCGCCAATCGTCATAGCCTTCGGCGAGAATCTTTGTCCAAAACGGTTCCGGGTAAGCCTGACGCACAATGCGCGAGCGACCATGAGAGCTGCCTTCGGTGTGGTCACTCGGCCGGGGATCGTAAAGGGTGACGTCAGCTCCGCGCCGGGCCAAAGTGGCCGCGACGCACCGGCCCGTGATGCCCGCCCCGGCTATCGAAACCTGCATAAAAACCTACATCCCGTGTGGGGGCCGCAGGGCTAGCCACGCCGCCCCCATCAGGCCGGCGTTGTCGCCGTAGGGGGTCAATTCGACATCGTCCAAATGCGGCAGCAGCCAGGCAGCCGTGCCGACTCCGCCCGCCATCACTACAACCTCGGGGTGATAAAGCCCGCGCGCCGTCCGCAGCGCATATTGCGCCGCCGCCACCGCCGCCTCGCGCTGCGCGGCATCTGGTTCTCGGCCCAGCGCCGCCCCGCCCAGCACATCTTCGCACCGCTCGCCGGTCGGCAAACGGAGGTCGTTGAGGCGGGGGTATTCGCCCTGCGGCCCCACCAGCAATCGCATTTGATCCACGAGCCCGGCCCCCACCCCGGTGCCAAAGGCCAGGGTCAACACCCTCCGCCCCGCCCAGGCGGGGTGCTGGGCATGCCCCCACGCGCAGGCGAGCCCATCATTGAGGGCCACGGTGGGCACACTTAAAGCCCACGACTCGCCAATCTGGCCAGGAATGATGCCCAAAGACTCCCAAATCTGCCCGGTCCGCGGATGGATGGTGCCCCCGGCGGCGATACCGACTCGACCAACCCCCGAAGAGGCCACCCGGGATTCAATCCACGCCAGGCGTTCCTCGTGAGTTTCGGGCCGCGCAATACGTTCGACCGAGGCCACCTCGCCCGAAGCACTCACCACCGCAAAGCGCAGCCAGGTGCCGCCCAGGTCCACCGCCCCCACGCGCTCGGTCGCGGGCCTCGTTGCGGTCAAAAAACGGCGCGTTTGCTTGGTGGGGTCGTTCAGCGCCCCACCCATCACGATGCCGCTGGCCCCGCGCCGCATGGCCGCCCACACCTGGGCTTCGGATTGATAGCGGCCCTCGGCCAGCACCAAGGCCCCCCGCCCGACGGCATGAGCCACCAATTCCAAGTCCGGCCCGTCGCCCACGCCCGAGCTAGCCGGTGTATAGCCGCTCAGAGTGGTGCCAATGACATCAAATCCCAGGGCCACCGCCTGGTCCACGCTGGCAGGGGTGTCGCAGTCGGCCATCGCCAGCCGTCCGGCGGCGTGCACCCGCGCCACCAGGTCCGCCAAGGCGACCCCTCCCGGGCGTGGGCGTTCGGTGGCGTCCATCGCTACCACCTCGCATCCGAGGTCAATCAGCGCCTCCACTTCGGCAATGGTCGGCGTGATGAAGACCTCCGAATCCGGATAAGTCCGCTTTAACAAACCCACACACGGTAGTCCGGTCGCCGCCCGAATCGCCGCAATCGCCTCCACCCCTTCCAAGCGCAAGAACCGCACCCCCTCGCGCTGATGCTGGCGGGCGGCCTCCACCAAATAGTCCACGGGCGCAGTCACGCCGGGGGCGGGCTGCACACTCGCCACCAGCGGGCACTCAGCCAACAAAGTAGAAAGCGAAGTGAGGGTCACGCCTCCACCTCCGGCAGGCTCAGTTTCGGGGTCGTTTTGCCAGCCGCGCGTAGTTCGCAGGCCAGCCGCCAGGCCTTGGCAATGTCATCCACCAGCAGGCTAAATCCGCCGTCGTGGGTGGCACTGCTCTGCCGCAAAATGTACGCCGGGTGCAGGGTCGCCATGGTCGCCCGGGCGTAGGCGGAAGGAAAAACCACCCCCCGTTCCTTGGTGATCTTGAAGTCCCCCCGAATCAGGTTCTTTGCGCTGGGCGCCCCAATGCACAGCACCATCGTCGGCGCAATCAAGCTCAATTGTGGCAGCAGCCACTGGCGGCAGGCTTGCGTCTCCTCGTCGGAAGGCGGCCGGTTGTACGCCTTGCCGTCCCGCCAATCGCAGGCGCGGCACTTCACCGTATTGCAGATGTAAACGGTCTCGGTGGTCAGCCCGGCCTCGGCAATGGCCTTGTCCAGAAGTTGCCCGGCCCGACCCACAAAAGGGATTCCCGTGCGGTCTTCGTCGGCGCCGGGGCCTTCCCCCACGAGCACCAGCGGCGAGGCCGGGTCACCCTTCCCGAAGACCACATTCGTCCGGCGTTCGCTCAGCGGGCAGGCTGTGCACCCCGAGGCCGCCGCCCGCAGTTCGTCAAGCGCCGGGAGCATCCGCATCCACCGCCGATTTGAGGTGGTCGTAGGCGGATTCCAGGCTCTGCGGAATCACGCGCACGTCGGCCACCGTGGTCATGAAGTTGGTGTCGCCCCGCCATCGCGGCACGATGTGCCAGTGGAGGTGAGTGGGGATGCCCGCCCCGCCCGCCTGGCCCAGATTCACGCCCACGTTGAACCCCTCCGGCTTATAGACTGCCTCAATCCAGCGCATCGCCCGGGCCACCAGCTGGTTGATTTCCAGCAGTTCCGCGTCGTCCAGTTCGTCCATCCGCGCAGTGTGCTTGTAGGGCGCCACCATCAGGTGCCCGCTGGTGTACGGGAAGGCGTTGAGCATCACAAACGCCGTCCGCCCCCGATAGAGAATGAGGTTACGACGGTCGTCCGATTGCGCAGGTAGATCCACAAAGATGCACCCGCCTTTGGCCTGCGCATCGGCGGTGCTCACATACTCAAATCGCCAGGGTGCGGCCAGGCGCTCGGGCATGCCCTTAGTCTGACACGCCGCGCGCCAGCAGAATCGCTTCCGCCACCTCGCGCATGGACTTCCGGGCGTTCATGCTTTGCTGTTGAATGCGGCGGTAAGCCTCGTCTTCGCTCAGCCCTCGGTCGGCCATCAGGGCACCTTTCGCGCGCTCCACCAGCTTCCGGGTTTCAATCCGGTCGCGAAGGTCAGCGACTTCCTTATTCAGCTGCCGATTGGTTTCAAATCGGCTGCGGGCCACCTGAATCGCGGGAGCGAGGTGGCTGGGGTTGAAGGGCTTGACCAGATAGCCGTAAACGCCGGCCTCTTGGGCCCGGACGATCAATTCTTGGTCGCTGTAGGCGGTCAGCAGAACGGTAGGGGCAATGCCTTCGTCGGTGATCTCGCGGGCCGCGTCAATGCCGTCTTTCACGGGCATTTTCACGTCCAGCACCACCACGTCGGGTTCCAGGCGGCGGGCCAGGTCGACGGCGACGGCCCCGTCTTCGGCCTCGGCCACCACTTCGAATCCCAGCTTGTGAAGCATCTGCTTCACGTCCAGCCGGATGATCGGATCGTCGTCCGCAATAATTACTCGTAGGGGAGTCATGGTCTCTTTCCTCTCGAAAGGAGAGCGATCCACGCTGACCGCCGCGTTTAGGATACACGCCGGGGCGCAGAGGGTGCCGGGTGACCCTGCTAAACTGGCCTAATGAGTCCGGCCCTGCGCGCATTGCTCCACGAAGTAATTGACTATGCCGGTCAGTTCCCCCCGGCGGCGTTGAGCTTGGCGGATGCGTCCGCCGAATTCCAGGCCATCATGGGCAGCCCGGACCGGTTCTGGACCCGGCGCTTCATCGTCAAGGCGCCGCAGCTGAGCGAACTTTCGGGCACTTTGCAAGAGACCCCGCTCGCGATCGTGGCACGCCCGGCCGCCGAAGGGCTCCGCGCTCAACTCACCACCATCGTGGATGAAATCGCGGCCCTGGTGGAAGAAGACGGCCACCCGGAGAGCCTAGAAATCGCCATCCCGCCGAACGAAGCCGCCCTCAAGGAAGCCCTGGGCGTGATGAAGAAGCGCGCCGACGATCTCGCCGGAACGCAGGTTTACTTTGAACTCGGGTGGGGCGATGACCTCCCCGACCTGATGAGCGAAGCCGCCAGCACCTGGGAGGATGTGGGGTTCAAGGCCCGTACCGGGGGTGTCACCGCCGCCGAGTTCCCGAGCCCGGCGCGCCTGGCCGAGTTTCTGCACACCGCCACCAGTCTGGACCTGCCCTTCAAGCTCACTGCCGGCCTGCACGACCCGATGACGCACGAGGATGAAGAGCTGGGCGTGACCCGCTTTGGGTTCCTCAATGCTCTCGGCGCGGCCGCTCTCGCCCGCAGCGAGGATCTCAGCACCCGCGAAGTCCACGACCTCTTGCTGGCCGAAGATGTGCGCGATGGCGCGGCGGGCCTCAGCCTGGGTGACTACACCCTGGACGAAAGCGCGGCCCACGATTTTCGATCGATCTTTGGTGGATTCGGCTCCTGCAGCGTGGCCGAACCCCGCGACGGCCTCGCGGCCTTTTTCAAGCACAACTCATGAAGACTTTCTCCATCCCGGCCAGCGCGAAATCCTGGATTGATATCCCGGCCGATAGCCCCTTCCCGATCCAGAACATCCCCTTCGGCCTGGCCGACATCAAGGGGCAGGGCGAGACGATGGTCGCCGCAATTGGCCCCTATGCGCTGGACCTGCTGGCGCTGAGCGAAGCCGGGCTGATTGATGACAGCGAGTTTCCGGTGCTCGAATCGTTTATCGACATGGACCGGGAGAAGCTGAGCTACCTGCGCCAGGTGGTTTTCAACCTGCTCCGGCACGACCACGACGCCCTGCGCACCCGGGAGAAGCTGCAAAAGCGGGCGATGATCCCGCTGGAGAAGGCGAACCTGCAGGTGCCGATCCCGCCGATGGCGTACGTCGACTTCTATAGCGGTATCCACCACGCCCGCAATGTGGGGCAGATGTTCCGCCCGCAAGGCGACCCCCTCCTCCCCAACTACCGATGGGTGCCGATTGGCTACAACGGCCGCGCGAACACGGTGGTGGCCTCGGGCACGCCGATCATCCGCCCCAAGGGCCAAATCAAGGCCGCCGATGCGGAATCCCCCGAGTGGGGCCCCTGCCGCGAACTGGACTTTGAACTCGAAATGGGCTTCTACGTGGGCAGCGGGGTGGATATGGGCCGCCGTATCCCCACCACGCAGGCCGAGGAGCACATTCTGGGCTTGGTCATCGTGAATGACTGGAGCGCCCGCGACGTGCAGCGGTGGGAATACCAGCCGCTCGGCCCGTTCCTGGCCAAGTCGTTTGCCACCAGCGTATCGCCGTGGATCGTGACCCTGGATGCCCTGGAGCCGTTCCGCATCGAAGGCATGGCGCAAGACCCCGAGCCGCTGCCCTATCTGCGCCAGAAGGGCAATCCGCACTTTGACGTGCAGCTCGAAGTCAGCATCAAAACGGGCAGCATGAAGACCCCGCAGGCGATCTGCCGGAGCAACATGAGCAACCTGTATTGGTCCATCGCCCAGCAGCTGGCCCATCAGACGAGCAACGGCACCCCGGTGGAACTCGGCGATCTCTATGCCACCGGCACCATCAGCGGGGAGACGCCGGATTCGTTCGGTTCCTTGCTGGAACTCACCTGGAAGGGCGAGCGACCGTTGACAATGGCCGAGACTAACGAGCGCCGCACGTTCCTGCACGATGGCGACACCGTTATCATGTCGGCCTACGCCCAGGGCGAGGGCTATCGCATCGGGTTTGGCGAGGTGCGCGGCACCATCAAGCCCGCCCTGTAAGGAACGCGCATGAAGATTCACGCCGAAGACGCCGTTATCGTGGTCATTGATGAGCAGCCGACTTTTTTGGCCGCGATTCACGAAGCCGACCGGGTGGTCCACCACACGCAGTTCCTTTTGGAAGCCGCGAAGCTACTCAACATCCCCGTGCTGGCCACCGAGCAGTACCCCGAGCGCATGGGCGGCACCCACGAGGCGATTGCCCCGCTGGTGAGCCAGCCTATCGTTGGCAAAATGGCCTTTAGTGCGGCGGGGGCGGAGGCCTTTGTGGCGCAACTCGAAGCAACTCAGCGCAACCAAGTGGTGTTGGTCGGCATTGAGAGCCACATCTGCGTGACGCAAACCGCCGTGGACTTGCTGGGGTCGGAATACGACGTGTTCCTAGCCGAGGACGCGATCAGCGCTCGCAGCTCTGGGATGCACACGGTGGCGATGCAGCGCCTGCGCGACATTGGCGCGGTCATCACCCACACCGAGAGCGTGGTCTACGAAGCCATGGGCGGGGCCGACCACGGGGCGTTCCGTGACGTTCTGGGCCTGGTCAAACGATTCGCAGGGTAAGGGGAACCCGTCGTAAGTCCCGGTGGAACGGGGCAGAATCCTAGTTCCACCGAAGGGAAAAGGAAGGAAAGAGGTATCTTTCCGTTCCCTGTGCGCGAGCGAGCGCGAGTTCTATTGTGCGCAGGACCCACAACCAAGCCACAGGCGAGGTGTCGACTCGTTTCTTTCCGGACGAATCCGAACGGAGAAACGGTGCACGGCAAACCGGCCCGGGAACGGCGGGACAAACATGGCTAAGAAAGCACTCATTGAAAAAGCGAAGCGGAAGCCCAAATTCAGCACGCGCGGTTATAGCCGCTGCAACCTGTGTGGCCGACCGCACGGTTACTTCCGATACTTCGGCATCTGCCGGATCTGCCTGCGCGAAAACGCTCACAAGGGCAACCTTCCGGGCGTGGTGAAGTCCAGCTGGTAAGGAGACAACACGATGCATAGCGATCCGATTGCGGATATGTTCGCGCGGGTGCGCAACGGGCTGGTTGCCCGGCACACCACGGTGGACGTTCCGATGAGCAAGATTAAAGTGGAACTGGCGAAGGTTCTGGAAGCCGAAGGCTTCATTGACGGCTGGGAAGTGGTGCAGGAAACGAAGTTCCCTGTCATTCGCATCAAGCTGAAGTACGACCAGCGCCGCCGACCGATGATTCATCAATTGCGCCGCGTGAGCACGCCCGGTCTGCGCGTTTATAAGGGTTCGAACGAGCTTCGCCCGATTCGCAGCGGCTTGGCCACGCGCATCATCACCACCCCGCTGGGCGTGATGACCGACCGCGAGGCGCGACGACGCAAAGTCGGGGGCGAGGTCCTCGGCGAAGTTTGGTAAGGAGTCACGCACATGTCACGAATTGGAATTAAGCCGATCGTCTTCCCGGGCAACGTCACCGTGGAAGTCGTGGACAATGTGGTTAAGGTCAAGGGTCCGAAGGGCGAGCTTCATCAGAAGGTGGCCGACTCGATCACCGTGGCCGTGGATGGCAACACCGTGACGGTGAGCCGCCCGGACAACCACCGCCTCAACCGATCTCAGCACGGTCTCACGCGCACCCTCATCGCCAACATGGTGGCCGGGGTGAGCGAAGGTCACGCCAAGTCGCTGGAAATCCACGGCGTGGGTTACCGCGCAACGCAGGCCGGCAAGGGCCTGACGCTGAGCCTGGGCTACAGCCACCCGGTGAACATTGATCCGGCGGACGGCATTGAATACGAACTGGTCGTGGACGACAAGAAGAAGGTCACCACGATTATCGTGAAGGGCATTGACAAGGCCAAGGTTGGCCAAATGGCCGCTGACATTCGCAAGGCGCGCAAGCCGGACCCGTACAAGGGCAAGGGCGTGCGCTACAAGGGCGAAGTGGTGCGGCTGCGACAAGGTAAGAGGGCGACGAAGTAATGGCGAAGACCACAAGATCCGACTCGCGCGTTGCACGTCATGGCCGCGTGCGGAAGAAGGTAACGGGCACCGCCGAACGGCCGCGCCTCTGCGTTTTCCGCAGCAGCAAGCACATCTACGCGCAAATTATTGACGATACGACCGGGAACACCCTCGCAGCCGCGGGCAGTGTGGAAACGGGCAGCGACAAAGGCACCACGCAAGACGGCGCCCTGGCGGTTGGCAAGAAGGTTGCTGAGCGCGCCAAGGCGGCGGGAATCAAGGCGGTCGTTTTCGACCGTGGCGGCTTCCGCTATCAAGGTCGCATTGCGAAGGTTGCCGAAGGAGCCCGCGCCGCGGGTTTGGAGTTCTAAACCATGGCACGTGGACCTCGTTTGGTTGGGCGTCGAGCCCCCAGTAATCGTAATGCCGAAGGGCCGCAACTCGACGTTCGCGTCGTTCGGTCCAACAAGGTGTCCAAGACCAACAAGGGCGGCAAGACGATGTCTTGGTCGATCCTCGTGGTCGTGGGCGACAACAAGGGCAGCATTGGGCTCGGGCTTGGAAAGGCTCGCAGCATCCCCGATGCCATCCGCAAGGCCGAAGACGCGGCGCGCAAGGACATGTTCAAGATCGAAATGATCGGCAACACCATCCCGCACGAAGTCAAGGCTCACTATTCCAGCTCGACGGTCGTTCTGCGACCGGCCGCGCCCGGTACCGGGGTTAAGGCCGGTTCCGCCGTGCGCCAGTGTCTGGAAGCGGCGGGTGTGCACGACGTGCTGGCGAAGTGTCTGGGCAGCCGGAACAACGTGAACGTGGCCTACGCCACGGTCAAGGCGTTCAAGGAACTGGCCAAGCCGGAAGCCGCCGCCCAGCGCCGAGGCAAGGACTCCAAGGAATTGGTGCCCTGGCTGGAGCGCGCCCGCAAGGAAGAGGCTGACCATGCTTAAGATCACCCTGAAGAAGAGCACCATTGGTGCCGTTCCGAAGAACCTGCGCACCGTGAAGGCCCTGGGCCTGAACAAGACGGGTCGCTTTGTGTACCAAGAAGACACGCCGGTGATTCGCGGCATGATCCACCAGGTCAAGCACCTGCTGGAAGTCGAAGAAGTGGAAGGCGTGACCAAGGTTCGCCGCCGCCGCCGCTTCGGCAAGCTGGAAGGCGCCGCCCCGGCGGCCGAAGCCAAGCCGGCCGCCAAGAAGGAAACGGCCAAGAAGGCTCCCGCCAAGAAGGAAGCGGCTCCAGCCGAAGCCGAAGCGGAAGCCAAGCCGAAGCGCACTCGCGCCAAGAAATCCGAGGAGGAAGCTAAGTAAATGTTGCACGAAATGAGCCCGAATCCGGGCAGCACCAAGCGCCGACGCCGCGTTGGACGTGGCATCGGGAGCGGCATGGGCAAGACCTGCACGCGTGGCACCAAGGGTCAGAAGGCTCGCCGACAAATCAGTCCCTGGTTTGAAGGTGGTCAGACTCCGATCCACCGCCGACTTCCGGTAAAGAAGGGCTTCCGCAACGTCAACCACAAGGAGTACGCGGTTGTCAATCTTGATGACCTCGAGAAGCACTTCGATAAGGGTGCTGAAGTCACCGCCGAGGCCCTGATGGCCAAGGGTGTGATTGGAGGCATGATGGACGGCGTGAAGATCCTGGGCTTTGGCACTCTGAGCAAGAAGCTCAGGGTCAACGCGCACAAGTTCAGCGCCACGGCCAAGGCCGCGATTGAAGCCGCGGGCGGCGAGGCGGTCACTCTGTGAGCTTGGGGGGCGCGGTTGGGGGGCCAATGGGCGCGCCCGGCGCCCCGCAACGTTCACTCACGGAAACCCTTCGGCTCGCTTGGGCCGATGAGGAACTAAGAGGACGAATCACCTTCGTCCTCATCATCTTTGCGGTTTACGCACTCTGCATCCACGTGGTCGTGCCCATTCCGGGCGTGCAACCGGCCATGTTGGAAAAGCTGGTGAACGATAACTCGTTCCTCGGCCTGATGAACCAGATCGGGGGCGGTGCATTCAAGCGGCTGTCCATTTTGGCGCTCGGCCTTGGCCCTTACATTTCGGCCAGCATTATCCTGCAAGTCCTTACCTACGCCAACCCGGCGTGGAAGATGGAGCTCCAAGAAGGAGGCGAATACGCCCGCAAGCAGCAAAACCGCCGCACGCGCGCCCTGGCCTTGATTTTGGGTGTGTTCCAGTCGGTCGGGATCTTCCAGCTCATTGCGCGGCCCCTGGCCATCACGCCGACTGCTCAGCAGTACGTGACGGTGGCCGTCTTCTGGACTGCCGGTTCGTTCTTGTTGCTGTGGCTTGGTGAGCAAGCGAGCGAAAAAGGCATTGGCAACGGGGTTTCCTTGCTCATTTTCGCGGGGATTATCATCTCCATGCCGAGCCTGGTGGAGCAAATCCAGCGCAACTATGGCGTGCTGGTGCAGTGGTGGCAATTGGTCATCGTGGCGGCTCTGTTCCTGGCGGTGACGTACTTCGTAGTGCTTTTCACCACGGCGCAGCGGCGCATCCCGGTGCAGCACATGCGGCGGAACTTTGGCACGCAGGCCAAGGGTGGCGGCACGAGCTACCTGCCGATCTCAGTGAACATGGCGGGCGTGATCCCGGTCATCTTCGCGGTGGCGCTGATCTACATGCCGTACCAGTTCCAGCAGATGTTTCCGGCCGGCTCATCGATGCACGATGCCCTTGGCAACATCGGGGCCTTCATGGCGCCGGACTTCAGCCGCTGGCAAGGCTACGTCGGCGCGCTGTTCTACATGCTGTTGATCTTCGGCTTCACCTTTGTGTGGAACGCCATGATCTACAACGTGGAGGACATCGCCAACAACCTCAAGCGGGCGGGTTCGTACGTGCCGGGTATTCGTCCGGGCAAGCAGACCAAGGACTTCCTCAACGGCGTCATTACGCGCGTGACCTTTGTGGGGGCTCTGTTCCTTTCGATTGCCGCGCTGAGCCAGTACGTCTTCCCGTTGTTCGTGAATATCCCGAGCATTGGCATGATTGGGGGCACCTCGCTTCTCATCATGGTGAGCGTGGCGCTGGAAACCATGCGCCAGATTGAAGCCAACCTGATCACCAAGCAATACGGCGGAGGCTAACCCGGCTTGCCGATCCGATTGATTTTGATCGGCCCCCCGGGCGTTGGCAAAGGCACCCAAGCCGCTCTCATCGAAGAGCGCTTGGGTGTCCGCACTTTAAGCAGTGGGGTCATTTTCCGCGCGGAGATTGAGGCCGAAACTGACCTCGGTCAACTCGCCAAGAGTTACATTGATCGCGGCGAACTGGTGCCCAACGGGGTCACCATTCAGATGATGCTGAAGCGGATCCGCTCGGATGAAGCCCGTAAAAAGGGGTTCGTCCTAGACGGCTTCCCGCGCACCATTCGGCAGGCCGAAGCGCTGGAGCTCGAACTCGCCCAGGCGGAGATGCCGATCCAGCGGGTGATCTCGCTCGAAGTGTCCGAGGACGTCCTCATTCGCCGTCTTAGTGGCCGAATGGGTTGCACCAAGTGCGGCGCCCTCTATCATCGCACCAACAGGCCGCCCAAGCGGGATGGCCTGTGCGACGTGTGCAACAGCCCGCTGTTTGTGCGCGCGGACGACCAGCCGGATACGATTCGGCAGCGCTTAGTGGTGTTCAACGAGCAGACCTCGCCGTTGGTGGAGTTCTACGAGGAGCGCGGCACGTTGCGGCATGTGGATGCCACCCATGAGGCCGAAGAGGTCTACCGGGAAATCGTGGAGGGACTTTCGTGATTACGATCAAGACCAAGAGCGAGCTGGACATCATGCGCGAGGGGGGTCGGATTTTGGCCACCACCATGCGCGAGGTTAGCTCGGCGATCCGCCCGGGCCGAACCACGCCCCGCGAGCTCGATGACCTCGCCCTCAAGACGATCCGTGCGCATGGTGCGGAACCCAGCTTCTTGGGCTACCGGGGCTTCCCCGCCGCCGCGTGCATTAGCGTCAATGAGGTGGTCGTCCACGGGATTCCCGATGACCGCACGCTGCAAGAAGGCGACATCATTGGCCTGGACTTTGGCGTGTTCTACAAGGGGTTCCACACGGATAGTGCGTGGACCTTCCCTGTGGGCGAGATCAGCCGCGAGGCGCAGCGCCTGCTCAACATCACGCGGGAGTCGCTGTTCCAAGGCATTGCCCAAGCTCGCGAGGGCAACCGGGTGGGCGACATTAGCCAGAAGATTCAGAAGTACGTCGAAGGCGCCGGCTACAGCATCGTAACGGACCTGGTCGGTCACGGCATCGGCAAGAAGCTGCACGAAGAACCCAGCGTGCCCAACTTCGGCCGCGCCGGGCGTGGAGAACGCCTGCGCAACGGCATGACGATCTGCATTGAGCCGATGGTGAATGCCGGCCGCCCCGAAGTGGTGACCTTGCCGGATGACTGGACGCTCGTGACGAAGGACGGTACACTCTCCGCACACTTCGAACACACTGTCGCCATCACGCCGGACGGTCCGGTGCTGTTGACGGCGGACGAAGCCAACCCTCTATAAGCTATGGCCCGACGACGTCGCCCCTTTACCTACAAGGAGAAAACGGACCCCAACAAGGAGTCCGTCATTACCCTTGACGCCAAGATCGTGGAGAATCTCCCGAATACCCAGTTCAAAGTGATGCTGCTGGAGACGGAGAGCGAAATTCTGTGCACGATTAGCGGCAAGATGCGGCGCCACTGGATCCGATTGATGGAAGGCGACCGTGTAAAAGTTGAAATCACGCCTTACGACCCGGAACGGGGTCGGATCGTTTTCCGCTACAACGACTGACGTAGGGTCCCGCCGCTGGGGGGACGTTGCCGCAAAGATTGTGCGGACATGACCGGGCCGATGGCCCCGCTTTGTCGCCGAAGCCCTAGAGATAGAGGCCCGTCGACCGGTATAGTTTGCGTTCGCGTTAGCTTCCAAGTGAGGCAAATGCGAACGTGATAGAGCCTCACGCGCCTTTCAGGACGTGGGACGCTATCAAAAAGTCGCCCGGCCTAGCAAAACAGGTCAAGGTGAGCGCGATGAAAGTTCGAGCAAGTGTAAAGAAAATTTGCGAAAAGTGCAAGGTGATCAAGCGGGCGGGTGTCGTCCGGGTGATCTGCGAAAACCCCAAGCACAAGCAACGACAAGGCTAAAGGAAGAAACCAAGGAATTAGAGAAAGATGGCGCGTATTGCTGGTGTAGACCTCCCGCGAGACAAGGCTGTTTATTACAGCATTCAGAGCATTTTTGGCGTTGGCCCGAAGGTGGCGACCGAGATCTTGGAAAAGACCGGTATCGATCCTCGGACCAAGGTTCGCGACCTTTCGGATGACCAGATTGGTGCCATCCGACAAACCCTGGACGACAACTACCAGGTGGAAGGGGACCTGCGCCGCGAAATCTTCTCGAACATTCGACGACTGATCGAAATCGGTAGCTACCGTGGCCTGCGCCATCGCCGCGGCTTGCCGACGCGGGGTCAGAACACTCGCCGCAACGCCCGCACCCGCAAGGGTAAGGCCAAGACCGTTGCCGGCAAGAAGAAGGCCAAGAAGTAAGGACGAACCATGGCACGCAAGACCACAACCCGAGGCAAGCAGAAGGAGCGACGTCAGGTCGCCCACGGCCGAGCCTACGTTCACGCCACTTTCAACAACACCATCGTGTCCATCACCGACCCGCAGGGCAACGTGCTTTGCTGGGCCAGTGCCGGTCACGTGGGCTTCAAGGGTAGCCGCAAGGGCACCCCGTTTGCCGCTCAGCTCAGCGCCGAAAGCTGCTGCAAGAAGGCCAAGGAGCACGGCATGGCTTCGGTCGATGTCTACATCTCCGGCCCGGGTAGCGGTCGCGAAACGGCCATCCGCAGCCTGAATGCGAACGGCTTGGAAGTCAAGACGATCCGCGACATCACGCCGCTGCCGCACAACGGTTGCCGCCCGCCCAAGAAGCGCCGCGTCTAAGCCCTCTCACCTCTCCTCGAATCTCATGCCTCACATTCAAGTTCTCGATACCACCGAAAACTACGCTCGCTTTGTGCTGGAGCCGCTAGAACGCGGTTACGGCCAAACGATCGGCAACGCGCTGCGCCGGGTGCTGCTTAGCTCCATCCCGGGGGCGGCCGTGGCTGCCATCAAGATCGATCGGGTTTTCCACGAGTTTGGGACGATCCCCGGAGCGAAGGAAGACGTCACCGAACTGATCCTGAACTTGCGCGAACTGGCCATTGCCGTTGACCCGGACCACGAAGACGATGAACTCGTGCTGAAGGTGGACGTGCAGGGTCCGGGCCGCGTGACCGGTGCCGACCTCGTTTGCCCCGAAGGGGTCGAGATCCGCAACCCCGAGTACTGCCTCCTCACCCTCAGCGATGAGAATGAGCGCTTCACCGCCGAGTTCTTTGTTGAGACGGGCGTGGGCTACGTGCTCCCCACGGCCCAAGAGAAGTACCGCGGCGTGATTGGCCTGATCCCGATGGGCAGCCAGTACACCCCGGTGACCAAGGCCAACTACATCGTGGAATCCACCCGCGTGGGCAACCGCACGGACTACGAGCGCTTGGTGCTCGAAGTGTGGACCAACGGCAGCGTGGCGCCGAACGACGCCCTTACGCAGGCCGCCCACATCCTGGACAAGTATTTCCGTATGTTCTTCGAACTGGGCCGCGTCGGCCTGGGTCGGCCGGAAGTCGACAACGACGCCCAGGAAGATGAACTGATCAACGTGCCCGATATGAGCATCGATGATCTGGACTTCAGCCAACGCACTTTTAACTGTCTCCGCCGCGCAGGCATCATGACTCTGCGGCAACTCGCGATCAGCAATGAAGGCGAACTCACCAGCATTCGCGGCTTCGGAAAGAAGTCGCTGAACGAAGTGCGAGAGCGCCTCAGTCAGCACGGAGTGGATTTGAAGCCGGCTCGCGGCTCCTTTGCCTCCATTGACCTGTTGGACGACGACGACGACGATCTGTAAGGAACGAACATGCGACATAAAGTTGACCGACGAAAGCTTGGATTACCCAGCGACCAGCGCCGAGCCCTTCTCAATAACCTGGTGCGCCAGCTCATCCGCCACGGATATGTGCACACCACCCTGGGCCGCGCCAAGGAACTGCGCCGTCTGGCGGATCGCATGATCACGCTGGGCAAGGCCGATACCCTCGCGTCGCGCCGCATGGCCCGACGGGTTCTGGTGGGCCACAGCGGGAGCACCAACTACAACAAGAACATCCTGGCCGGGAAGACCGACACCGAGAAGATGACGATCCTGAAGGAACGCAGCCTCATCAACGGTGAAGACCTGGTGCAGCACCTGTTTGACAACGTGGCGCCGCGTTTCCGCGACCGCAAGGGTGGCTACACCCGCGTGGTGCGAACCGGGGTGCGACGTGGTGATGCGGCGGAAACCGCCGTCGTCGAGCTTGTCGACTAAAGTTCACCGCATCAAATTCGTCGTTGCGTACGATGGCTCAGACTTTCGAGGATGGGCCTCACAGGACGGAGAACGCACCGTCCACGGCATATTGACATCCGCTGTACGCCAGGTCACTGGCGAGGAAAACCAACTGTGGGGCGCCAGCCGCACGGACGCCGGCGCGCACGCCAAAGGGCAGGTTTGCCACTTTGACACCGCCACCGCGATGCCCATTGAGAAATGGCCGCGCGTGATGACCAAAGCGCTGCCGACTGACGTAGTGGTGCTGAAGGCGACCCAGGTGGCCGATGACTTTAATAGCCGCTTCTGGGCGAAGCATCGGCATTACCAGTACCGAATCATGACCGGAGTCCGCGATCCGCACCGCGCGAGATACGCCTACTGGAGCCCCGGGGCTCTGGACTTCGACCGCATGCAAGCCGCCGCCGCGCATTTTGTCGGCACCCACGATTTCCTCGCTTTTAGTAGCCAATCGGTCCCCCGCCAAACCAACCGGGTGCGCACGCTCTACTCCGTAGAGATGACGCAAGTCCGGGATGAAATCCGGCTGGACGTCGTTGGCACGGCCTTTGTGAGAGGAATGATGCGACGCATCGCCGGCGCGCTCTGGGAAGTGGGGCGCGGAGCCCGGACCCCCGAGTCCATCCCCGAACTCTTGCAAACCAAGCGGAAAGAAAGAATTGTGTGGCCGACCGTCCTCCCGGCGGCGGGCCTCACACTAATACGAGTTGAATACGGGCGACACCCCCGACCCCAAGTGGGGCCAGGAAGTGAAGCCCACCGACAAAAAGAACAAGGACAAGACGAATGAATCGAACGTATGTGGCCAAGCCCAGCACGATCGAGCGCAAGTGGCACATTGTGGATGCTACGGGCGTTCCGGTCGGGCGTCTTGCCGCGCAGGTCGCCCAGGTGATCCGCGGGAAGCACAAACCCACCTTTACCTACCACATGGACTGTGGTGACTTTGTGATCGTGATCAACGCCGATAAGGCGGTGTGGACCGGTCGCAAGGAAGAAGAACTGATCTACTGGCACACGATGTATCCCGGCGGGATCCGCAACATCAGCCGTGGCGACATGATGGAGCGCACCCCGGCTCGCATGATCGAAAAGGTCGTGTGGGGGATGCTGCCCAAGCACCGCCTGGGCCGCGCCACCATCAAGAAGCTCAAAGTTTACGCTGGCTCCGAGCACCCGCACGAAGCCCAAAACCCGACTCCGCTCAAGGTGACCAAGTAAGACATGGCTACGAAAACTTCGGATCGAAACTACGGCACGGGCCGACGCAAGTGCGCCATCGCCCGCGTCTGGATCACGCCGGGTGAAGGCCTGATCACGGTCAACGGCCGCGACTACAAGGAGTACTTCGGTCGTCCGGTGCTTGAAATCCTGGCCCGCAGCCCGCTGACCGCTCTGGACATGGAAGGCCGCTTCAACGTGGTCGCCAAGGTCAAGGGTGGCGGACTCAGTGGTCAAGCCGGGGCCGTCAAGCTCGGTGTGGCGCGCGCGCTCATCGAATATGATACGGAACTCCGCCCGCCGCTGAAGCGCGAAGGCTATCTCACCCGAGATGCCCGCATTAAGGAACGCAAGAAGTACGGCCGCAAGAAGGCTCGCCGCGGCTTCCAGTTCGTTAAGCGCTAAGGAACTCCTTTCGTCTTGTTCAAGCGCCCCGGAGCAGCAGTGGCTGCCCGGGGCGCGTTCTGTTATTCGGTGGCCTTGGTCTCGGCTTTAGGGCTGGGAGCGTTCACCACCCCTAACCTCTCGCCGAGGCCCGGAAACTCCACCAGCGTGGCCACATAGCTGTGCGCAAAGTGCGCACTCACCACCCGCCGGATGGTTTCCTCCACCGATTCGTGACTCCGCTTCGCTTCGGCCACGAGCCTCTTCCATGTGGGTGAATCCCATTCGATCTCATTCGATAACATCGTACATCATCCCCATCCCCCCCTTCAGTAAAGTAGATGTTCCACACGGCACGGAGATCGTGAGATACTATTTTCATGCGGTGTGTTGTTTTCGGGACACGTTCCTTCGATGAGTCCTCCTTGCGCGAGGCCAATATAGGCGCAGGCCACGAACTTACTTTCATCCAGGAGAACCTGAGCGAGCGGACGGCGGGACTTTCTGCCGGGCACGAAGCGGCCTGCCTCGTGGTGGGGGATTCCGGGTCTGCACTCGTGCTCGAAACCCTGAAAGCGCAAGGCATCCGGGGCTTGGTGTTGCGCAGCGCCGGGTTCAACCATGTGGACCTGGAAGCGGCGGCTCGCCTGGAGTTGCCGGTGCTGCGGGTGCCTGCCTATTCCCCTTACAGCGTGGCCGAGCACGCGGTCGCACTTCTCCTCACGCTCAACCGCCGGGTGCACCGCGCCTACAACCGCGTGCGAGAGTTCAACTTCGCCATCGAGGGGCTGATGGGGCAAGACCTGCATGGTCAAACGGTGGGCGTGGTCGGGCTCGGCCACATCGGCCTTGCGTTCGCTCGCATCATGCTGGGGTTCGGCTGCCGGGTGCTGGGGTACGACCCGGCGCCGTCGGATGAAGCCCGCGCCCTCCCCATCACCTTTGTGGATAAGGAGACGCTGTTCCGAGAGAGCTTCGTGGTCAGCTTGCACTGCCCGCTCCTGCCCAGCACCCACCATTTTGTGGGCCAAGCCGAGCTGGACTTGATGCCGGCCGGAAGCTTCCTCATCAACACGAGCCGGGGCGCAGTGATTGACCACCGCGCCCTCATCAAGTGCCTCAAAACGGGACGGCTCGGCGGGGTAGGGCTGGACGTCTACGAAGAGGAAGAGGGTGTGTTCTTCCGCGACCTCAGTGACAAGGTTCTCACGGACGACCAATTGGTGCGGCTGATGTCCTTCCCGCAAGTGCTCATCACCGGGCATCAGGGGTTCTTCACTCGGCAGGCCGTAACCGCCATTGCCGAGACGACGATCCGCAATCTGGACGGCCTGGCCAGTGGCCAATGGGACCCCGCCAACGAGGTTCACCCCGCCGCGCACTTGGCGTAGCGGACTAGCGAAGCCGCCAAATCGCCCGGGTGGAAACCGCCCCGAGCACCAGGGTGGCCACGGCAGTGACCAAGAGCACGCCTACGGTGAGCCAGCCCGAGGTCTCCTTTTGGGAGCCCAGGGCCGCCGCCATCACCCCCGTGCCAAAGACGACCACGGGCAAGCACAAAGGCAAGGAGATGACCAGGGCGATGAGCCATCGGTTTTGCGCCCCCGGCACCAATGCGGAGGCCATCCCCACCGTCGCGGCCAGGGCCGCTCCGTAGGCCACTAAGCCGGCCAGCGCAATCAAAGGCTGGGTGACGGTGGCGTTGGTCAGGATAAAGAACGCCCCGCCCATCAGCAGGGCCTGGCCAATGCACAGCACCATGCCCATCAGGGCCTTAGCCAAGAAGATGGCCCCGGGGTCGGCCCACAGGCGCAGGGTGTCCAGCGTGCCTTGTTCGTCTTCGGTCAGGAACAGGCGCGGCACCGCAATCATCACCGAGAACAGCACCACGACGGCGAGTTGCGCGCTGGCCACCGCCGGCGTGAGCCGTTCGGTGGAGGCGGGCATGGTGAGGGCCACCACCGCCAAAAAGCCAAACAGTGTGGCCGCCAGCAGTCCGTGGCGCGATCGCAACTCGCTTTGCCACTCCTTGCGCCATAGGGCGCGGAGCTCACTTCGGCTCGCCGAGCGTGATGGCGCAGGTGCCAAACCGGTGGTCCTCCTTGTCGTTGGTCGCGATGATGGTGGCCCCCGCCTGGCGGTGCTCTTGCAGGGCTTCTTGCCACAGGGCGCGGCCCGCATCATCCAGGGCGGCACTGGGCTCGTCCATCAGCAGCAGGTCGGGGCGGGCCTGCAGGGCCAGGGCCAGCTTCAGGCGCGCCCGCTGGCCGGTGCTTAGGGTGCCGGTGGCTTGCCGGGCTTGGGGGAGCAGTTGCATCCGCCGCAGCCACATGTCGGCTTCGGGCTCCACGCCTCGCAGTTGGGCGGCCAGTTCCAAGTGCTCCGTGGGCGTGAGGGCACTGTAAAGGGATTGATCGAGCGCGGTGAACCCCACTCGGTTGAGGTCGGGGCGGGTCACGCGCCCCAGCGTGGGCGCCACCAGGCCGCTCACCACCTTCAGCAAGGTGGATTTGCCGCTCCCATTGGGGCCGATGAGCAGGAGCACGTCCCCCGCGCCGAGTTCAAACGTCACGCCCCGGAAGAGCCACCGCCCTCCCAACTCCTTGCCGAGTCCCGTGGCCTGCACGAGGGGGGTTAAGGCCACGGTTGTAGTCCTCCGGCTAGCGTTTCCCCGTCCCACTCGTAAACGCCTACAAAGCGGGCGTGCGAGCCTCCTTGGGCGATCCAGGTGCGCCCCACCTGCTCTGGCGTCATCAAGACGTCGTGTGAATGTCCCCCGAAGATGACTTCAAACACCCCCGTAGCCGCCAGCTCGCGATCTTGGCGCAACCCGATGTGGGTGAGGGCAAAGAGGTGATCCACCTGAGGGCGTAGCTCTTCGGCCAGGCGCAAGGCCGTTTCCAGGGGCGGATCCCACAGAAAGTGGCTTAGCGGGGCCGTCTTCATGCGTCGGGTCACCATCGCCACGCTCACCGCCACCACGCCCACGCGGCCCGCCTCCGTCTCCAACACCAGGGTGCGGGGCAAGAAGTCGCCCCCATCCTTGTCCACCAGGTTGCCGCACAGCACCGGATGTTGGTGGCCCTCAAGTTTTTTGCTGAAAACGGCCCGCAAAACGTGTGTCTCGCGGTTGCCAATCACGCTCGCGCTGCAGTTCAAGTCCGCCAAGTGAGCCCAGGCTTCATCCCGCTGCAGAGGCACGGCCAGGTTGCCGGCGGAGATGAGATCGCCGGTATCAAAGTAGAGGTCGGCCGCCTCGCGCAAGGGGCGCAAGGCATGGGCACGCGCTTCGGTCAAACGGCCGTGCAGGTCGTTTGTATGAAGAATCCGTAACGAGCCGTTACTTAAGGCGCTGGGCGAGGACGTCAAGCAGAATCGTCAAGCCAACAAAGGAGAGACCCAACCCCATGATCCAGCGGGAGATTTGGTCTTCAAAGCTCGCTTTCCCCTTAAATGTGGTCCGCACGCCTCCACCCCCGCTGGACATGGCGTCGCCCTTACCGGTGACGAACACCAGCAGGATAAAGAGCACCGCCACCAGCCCGGTGATGCCGAGGAGAACGTTGTAGATAGTTTGATTCATGGTCCAAAAGGAAGGAGAAAAGCGGAGATTACCCGCTGGGTGGCGGGCACCCGAAGGACTTCATACGCGGCCAGGGCCACCAGCTGGGCCAGGGTCGCCCCGACCATGATTTGCATGATGCCGGAATGAAGCAATTTACGCGGCACCGAGGCGGGCGGGATGTACTGATTCTCGTACTTCTGCAGCAGGTCTCGGCCGGCGGCGACGCCCAGCGCAATGTGCTTGGCCTTGGCGGGGGCGGTGGTGCCCCACATTTGCACAAACGAGCCCAGGGGCCGGAAGAGCGTGACCGTCACCAACACCGCAATGAGCAGGCGCAACTCCTGTTCGGCAGGCCACGGCGAGTTCAAAACCCCCAAGAACAGCGAAGCCCCAATGGCGAGGTTAGTGCCACACCGGGGGTGGACGCGCGGCATGCGGGCCACGACTTCGGGCGTGATGGCCTCGTTCTGCTCAATGGCGTGTACTGTCATGTGCTCGGCAGCGTGAATCTTGGCGAGTGGGGAAAGCCGCAGAGCCAAGAGGAAGAAGACGAACGACATGAGGTCGTATATCCAGGGGATCTGCGCGTTGGTCGGCAGGGCCAGGAAGGCGAAGAGCGCCACGTGAGCCCCCAAAAAGAAGAGACCAAAGAGGTAGGCCCCACTGGCGATCAGGGCCCACATGGGCACCCCGCCGCTGGCCGCGCCGGTGGTGAGATACACCCCGAATGGGGTGGCCATGCCACCTACCTGGCGGGGTCGGTTTTCGAACTCGAGGGGTGTGACCAGCAGGCGAGGCGTGACGAGGCCAACAAACTGGCGATCTGGCCCCACCACGGCCACGGCGCTCAGCTCGTGTTCCACCATCGTGCGGAGGGCAGCGGCGCCGGTTTCGGCGGGGGAGAGCGTGGGGTCTTGGGTGCGCACCCAGGGTTCGATGATGTCATCGGGGGTGGCCCCGCTGGCCAGCGCCCGGGCTAAATCTCGCTCGGTAATGAGGCCAACGAATTGGTGGTCCTGGATGACGGGGATGGCCCCGAGGCCTTCTTCGGCGAGCCGCGCGGCGGCGAGGCGGAGGGTGTTATTGGGCGAAATGACGCTCGCCGCCACCGCCAGCCGGTAGAGCGGCTCGGTAACGGGATCCAAACGGGGCGTCAACCTCGCGTTCACAGAGGTTGAGGATAGCAGGAATTGGCGCTAGTCGAAGTCGTCAAAGGCATCTTGTGTCAGGCCAATCACCCAAATCATCAGCCCGTTGGTAACCACTGTCATCAGGCCATTGGCAAACACGGCGAACCCAAACTGGCCGTCCACAATCAGGGCAAACAGGCTGAATCCGATCATAAGCAGGCCAAAAGCAAGCCCGATGAAGCAGATGGTGTTGACGATCCGCCGCACCCGATTGACTTTGAGAAGCAGCCCCACCCCTAGCAGCGCCTGTACGATGCCCCAACACGAACCGCCGACGCCCGCGCCCATCAAGGCCGGCAAGGCAATGGAAGCAATCCCCGCCAGAATCCAATACCCGCTAATCACGTAGTACAGCGGCCACGCGAACGGGGGAGCCTTGCCCGAGTAACTGAACCCCATCACCTCTTTGGTGCTGCGGGCCAGGTGCATCACGTTGGTGCCGCAACTGGGGCAGATTTCGGTGGTGTCCTTCAGGATCATCTCACACCCTGGGCACACGTTCGTGCGCTTCTCCACGTAGCCCTGGGTGGCACGCACCACACAACCGCAAAACATGCACTGGTCCACGTGGTGGGGGATGGTCTTTTCGCAGTTGGGGCACTTCGTCACGGGTTCACCACGCCAAGCTCTGTGCTACCACATGGCGCGTAAAGTTGGCCACTGGGTTTCCACGCCTTCACTCTCGAGGAATTGCTGAAAAGCTTTGGTTTCTTCAGCGGATTCGTGAATTTGGTGCGGGGTCTTGTCTTCCTTCAGGCAATAGCCCGCAAGGAGGCCAGCCGCTTCACCAATCACCCACTCCACCGGGTGCAGGCGGGTGCAACCGTTGGTGATGTGCGTCACGCCGATGCCCTTGCCGGCGGCAATCACATTGGTGACCCGCTCGGGTAGCAATGCCCCGAGGGGAATTTGGAAGGGCAAAGCGCGGGCTTCCAGGCCCATCTCGCCGTTGGCGGCGGGGTGCAGGTCAATGGCGTAGCAACCAACGCCCACGGCATCGGGGTACTCCACCGCGCGGTCGCAGCCCGGGTTGCAGGCCTCCGAGACATCCTGCTCGCGCATGGTGAACCTCGCCTTCAGCCGCCGCCCTTCGCGGTGATACGGGGCCTTGGCCAGGCCATCGGGAGTGCCGCTGATCTCGGGGGCGAGCCGGAGGTCGGGGTAGCCCACGCCGCCATCGGGGCGCGGGGCTTCGGTGCGCAGCCAATGGAAGAGGCTAAGCGAGAGCTGCCGGGCGTCGTGCATCCGGGCTTGGCGCTCCTCTTCAGTGACCTCGACGATGGCCCCGGCCTGGAAGTCGTTCTGCGGCCAGTTCACCAGCGTGGCGGCGGAGCGCCCGTCCGTGAAGTGTTCGGGGTCCGTGCACTGGCGGTAAGTGAAGAGGTTTTGCGACCACTCCCCTTCAATGCCAAAGGGGCGCGTGGTTTTGTGCCGGCGGTCGTAGTAGTTCCAACCAATCTGCGGATAGGGCCACTCTGGCGGCGCAAAATGTCGCCATTTCTCGTAGTCGGCGGGGGGCTCGGCGACGGCGTGGGGGTCGCCCCCAAAACTCATGGCAAACACCCAGGTGAACGACTGAATCCGGCCCGGATCGGCCTCCCCATCGAGGGCATGAGGCTCATCGGTTTCGGCGCGGCTTTCGGCACCAATCTTATATTCAATGCCCGCCAGGGGATAGAGGTCGCCCACTTCCGTGGCCTCGAGAATATAGGTCGGTAGGATCTCGGTTTCGTCGCCCGTTTGGTGGTCGCGCACGGTGACGACTGCAACCCGGTCGCCGTCCACTTGGGCGGCAATCGGTTCGGTGTTCAGCAGCACTTGCAGGCGTCCGGTGGCGCGGGTCGCGCCCAGCGATTCCTCTAGCACCCGGTGCGCCACGCGGGGGTCCACGCAGATGCGGCTCACCCACCCGTTCCCGGGGTTCAGGTAGAGCTTGCGGCGGGCCGGCAGGGTGAGGTTCTCGTGCATGCGGTAGTGATCGCGCATGGCGCGGCGGAAGGCACGGAACCGTTCACTGCTACCAAATCGCTCGATCCAGGGGTGCTCGTCGCTCGGCACCATCTGACTGGTGAACTGCCCGCCGATCCAGTCCGTGGGCTCGGTCATCACCACTCGGAGCCCGCTCACGGCCAGTGCTTGCGCCGCCGCGCAGCCCCCGGTCCCGCCGCCGAGAATCAGTACATCACACCGGATCGTTGCCATAAACCGCCCTTACGAGACGCGCACCGCGTCGGGGAAGTCGCGATAAAGTCCGCTCCGGAAGTTTTGCACCCGCGAGTAGACCTCGACGTGCAATCGCTCCAGCTCCCCGCTGCGCCGGGCCGCGTGCGTGAAAGCGGCCTCCAATTGCGTGAGGTTCTGGGTGCGAATCTGTATCATAAACTCCCCTAGTTCTGCGGGGCCGAAACCAAACTGCCGCCGTTGGATGCTCCACGATTCCAGAGTGCCCTCCTTCTGCAAGGCCCCGAGGTAGGCGTTCACGGCCGCCACCAGTTCCAGGTCTTTGGCGCCCGGGGCGAGGTTGACCCAAATCGCGTAGGTGTTCACGGCCTCAAAATTACCAGTTTCGCGCGACCAGGCCCGGCCCGCGTGGCGAAGCCAAGCCCCTCCGACCCCGAACCCGCAGGCCGCACCGGTATCCTGTCAGCTTCGGTATGAACGTCCGAGACCTCCGCGCGAAATACTTGGCCTTCTTTCAGTCCAAGGGCCACCAGGCATACCCTTCGGGGCGCCTGATTCCGTACGACGTCACCGGACGACTCGACGAATCCTTGCTCTTTAATGGCGCGGGGATGGTGCAGTTCAAGCCGTACTTCCGAGGCGTGGCCGAGCCTCCCTCCCGCCGCTTGACGAACGCCCAAAAGTGCCTCCGCACCGGGGACATTGAAGAAGTCGGCGACACCAGCCACCTCACCTTCTTCGAGATGCTGGGCAACTTCTCCTTTGGGGATTACTTCAAGGAGGAAGCCATTGCCTTCAGTTGGGAGTTTCTCACCGGGTCGGAGTGGCTGAACCTGGACCCGCGCCGCCTCGCCTTCACGGTCTTTACCGAAGACGATGTGGCCGAAGCTGCCTGGGCTAAGCACCTGCAAGGCGTGGGGATTGACGCCAAGGAGCGGGTGTTCCGCCTGGGCGAAGAGACCAACTACTGGCCGGCGGGTGCCTTCAGCAAGGGCCCCCCGGGTCCGTGCGGGCCGAACTCAGAGATGTTCTACTGGGTGTCCAACGACGTGCCGCCCCCTTCGGGGCCGTATACGGTCGAGGACTACCTGCGCGACGAAGCCGCCGGGATGTGGCTGGAGATATGGAACGACGTGTTCATCCAGTACGAGTGGCAAGGCGAGCCTCAGGACAAGGGCTACCGCAAAACGGGCATGCCGCCGCTCCCCTTCGCCAGCGTGGACACGGGCATGGGCCTGGAACGCACCGCCGCTGTGCTGGGCGGGCACCGCAGCGTGTACGATACGGACGGGTTTACGGCGATCTTTGCGCGTATCCAGGAACTTGGGGGACCCCAGTACGGGGGTGATCAAGACCGCGCCCTGCGCATCGTGGCCGACCACCTGCGCGCCGCCACTTTTTGCATTGCGGATGGCATCTTGCCGGGCAACACGGGCCGGGGCTATGTGCTCCGCCGTCTGATTCGCCGCGCCGTGCTGCAGGGTCAGCGCAAGCTTGGGTTCAGCGAACCCTTCCTGGCCGAGGCCGCTACCGGCGTGATGACGGCGCTGGGCGACCACTACACCGAACTCAACGAGCACCGCGCCACCATCCAGCAGACGCTGCGCCAAGAGGAAGACCAATTCCGGCGCACGCTGGCCCAAGGCACTGACCTGCTGGCCCGCGAACTCGAGGGCGTGCAGGGCACGCTGCCGGGGGACGTGGCGTTCCGTCTGTACGACACCTACGGTTTCCCGCTCGAAATCACCCGCGAACTCGCCCAGGAACAGGGCGTGACGGTGGATGAAGACGGCTACGAAGTGGCCATGCAAGCCGCCCAGGCGCGCAGCCGAGGGGCGAGCGAAATGGACGACGTGTACGCCGGGGTGGACGGGGCGACTTGGTCGCACCCGGTGACACCGACGCAGTTCACGGGCTACGCCGCGACGTCCGACATGGGCGTGATCCTCGCCACGCGACCCGCGGAGAGCGGCGCTTGGCTGGCGCTGGATTCCACGCCCTTCTACGCAGAATCGGGCGGGCAGCAAGCCGACTGGGGCACGCTCACGCTTGGAGGGCAAAGTTGGCCGGTCACGGATGTGCAGAAGGCCGACGGGGTGTGGGCGCATCGCGTCCAGGGCCCGGTGCCGAGCGAAGTGGTCGGACAGACCGCTACCCTGGCCGTAGACGAAGTCCGGCGCGCCGACATCACCCGCCACCACACCGCCACGCACCTGCTGCACGCGGCACTGCGCGAACGGCTAGGGGCGCACGTCACCCAGGCGGGTTCCTTGGTGGCCCCCGACCAGTTGCGATTTGACTTCACGCACGGCCAAGCCCTGTCGCCCGAAGACTTGCGGGCGGTGGAAGACCGCGTGAATGAGCATGTGCTCAGTGCCCAGCCGGTGGTGATCTATGAGGATGTGCCACTGGATGAGGCCCGCGCGATGGGAGCGATGGCCCTGTTCGGCGAGAAGTACGCCGACCGGGTGCGCGTGGTCCAGATCGGGGGCATGGCGCCGGAGATTGCCAGTTTCAGCCGCGAACTCTGTGGCGGCATCCACGTGCCCAATACGGGCGCGATTGGTCAGTTCCGGATTCGGCACGAGGGCTCGGCGGCCAGCGGTATCCGGCGCATCACCGCCGTGTGCGGACGCGCGGCCCTGCAAATGGCGCAAGCCGATACGGACAGCCTGCATGCGGCGGCCCACCGGCTGAAAACCAGCCCGGCCGAGCTCCTGACCGCGATTGACCGCACCCTGGACACCCTGCGCGAAGAGCGGCGCAAGCGCGAACAGATGGCCGCCACCGGCGCGGGCCAAGACGAAGCCACGGCAACCACGGTGGCGGGCGTGACTCTGAAGCGCCTGGTGATGAAATCCGGCGAAGCCGAAGATGCCAAGCGCGCCGCCGACCGGCTGGTGGACAATGCCCCCCTGGCCGTGGTGGTGGTGGGCATCGCCATCGAGGGCAAGGTGCAGTTCGTCGCCAAGATTGGTGCGGAAGCCCAGGCCCAGGGCGCCCACGCGGGCAACCTGGTGCGGGAGCTGGCCAAGCTGACCGGTGGCGGGGGCGGAGGCCGTGCGGACTTTGCCACGGCGGGCGGCCGCGATGCCACCCAACTGGACGCCGCGATGGCGGCGGCCGAAGGCCTTCTGCAGGCCCAACTCGGCGCCTGACGCACGGAACCCGGCATGATCGAGCGACTGCAAGAAATCCTGGACCGCTTCGAGGAGATTGAGGGCCAACTACAATCTCCCGAGGTGGCGCAGCAACCCAAGGAACTCGAAAGACTCGGGCGAGCCCGCGCCGAACTGGAAGACGTGGTGGCCGTGGTGCGCACCTACATGCGGCACCGCCAGGAACTCGCCGAAGCCCAAGAGCTGCTGAGCGACCCCGAAATGCGGGAGATGGCGGAGGCCGAAATCGAGCCCCTGCGCGAAAAGATTGAATCCGGAGAACAGGAACTCAAGGTTCTGCTGCTGCCGCGTGACCCCAACGACGAGAAGAACGTCATCGTGGAAGTGCGGAGCGCGGCCGGGGGCGATGAAGCCGGACTCTTTGCCAACGAACTGTTCCGGATGTACGTGCGGTACGCCGAGCGCCGTCGCTGGAAAACCGAGATCATCGAGCACGAAGAATCTGGCATTGGCGGGGTCAGCCGCGTGGTGTTCAGCATTGATGGGCGCGGCGCGTACAGCCAGCTCAAGCACGAGAGCGGGGTCCACCGCGTGCAACGCGTGCCCGCCACCGAAAGCCAAGGTCGCATCCACACCAGCACCGCCACCGTGGCCGTATTGCCCGAAGCCGAAGAGCGTGATCTCGAAATCAATGAGAAGGACCTCGAAGTCAGCACGTTCCGGTCCTCCAGCGCCGGCGGCCAGCACATGCAAAAGAACGAAACGGCCATCCGGATTGTCCACCGCCCCAGCGGCATCGTGGTGACCTGCCAAGACGAGCGCAGCCAACAGCAAAACAAGCTAAAGGCCATGGCAGTGCTGCGCAGCAAGCTCTACGAAGCGGAGCAGGAGCGGCTGGCCAAGGAGCGCGGCGAACTGCGCAAAGGGCAGATTGGGAGCGGCGACCGCAGCGAGAAAATCCGCACCTACAACTTCCCGCAGGACCGCATCACCGACCACCGCATCGGGTTCACCACCCACAGCCTGCCGCTCTTTATGGATGGGGACATTCAGAAAATGATTGACGCGCTGGTGCAGGCCGAACAGGCCGAAAAACTCGCCCAAGCGGGAATGTAAACCTTTCCCCTCCGCCGCAACGTAGAACGCGATATGACCCCCACCCCCGACGCGGAAAGCCGACTCTACCGGCTGGCGCAGCGCATCCGGGACATGGTTCCGGACGCAGACCCGCGCCTGCAGGCCTACCTGAGCGAGCTTATCACCGAGATCGAGGCGCAAGACCGGGCTTTGGCCGACCAGAGCGAAGCCTTGCAGAAGTACGAAGAGGTGGTGCAAACCCTGACCCAGCCCGCCAACCGCATCGGCACCTATGTGCGGGCCATGGACGACGGCCTGGCGATGGTGGTGCAGGGCGACACCGAGTTTGTGGTGACGGTGAACCCGGAAGTGGCCCCGGAAAGTCTGATCCCCGGGGCGCGGGTGCGCCTGAACGAAGCCTACGCCATCGTGGCGGTGGTGCCGACCCTGCCCATGGGCGCGGCGGTGCGCGTGGCCGAAGTGCGCGAGGACACCCTGCGCGTGGGCGCCGACACTCAGGGCGAAGGCGGCAAATTTGTGCTGATTGGCCCCCAGTTGGGCGAGTATCGCATCAACAAGGGCGACGAAGTGCGCCTGGATGCCAGCGGAAGGATTGCGGTGGAGCACCTGCCCCGGGCCGGGACGCGCGATTACTTCCTCGAAGAAGTGCCCCGCACCCCCTGGGAAGCCATTGGCGGGCAAGAAGTGGCGGTGGACCTGATTCGGGAGACGCTGGAGTTTCCGCTCCTCCACCCCGAGCTCTACGCCCAGTTTGATAAGAAGCCGGTGAAGGGCATCTTGCTCTACGGGCCTCCGGGCTGCGGCAAGACGCTGATTGGCCGGGCGATTGCCTACAACCTCGCCCGCGAATACAGCGAACGGCTGGGGCGACCGGTGCAGGAAGTCTTCCTCAACATCAGCGGGCCGAAGATTTTGAACATGTGGCTGGGCGAGACCGAGCGCATGGTGCGCGAGATCTTTGCCACGGCCCGCGAACGCGCCGCCGAGGGCCACCTGGTGGTGGTCTTCATTGACGAAGCCGAGAGCCTGCTCCGCACCCGCAGCAGTGGGCGTTATCTCAACATCGCCAATACCGTGGTGCCGCAGTTCTGCGCCGAAATGGACGGCCTGGTGAGCCTAGAGAACGTGGTGATCGTGCTGACCAGCAACCGGCCGGACTACATTGACCCCGCCATCCTGCGGCCCGAGCGGATCAATCGCAAGGTGAAGATCGAGCGACCGACCCGGGAGGGCGCGCGGGACATTCTGGCGTTGTATCTGCACGACCGCTTGCCGCTGGATCCGGCCGAAATTGAGGCCCACGACGGCGAGGCTTGCGCCCGCGAAGCCCTACTGGAATGGACGATTAGCCGCCTGTGGCGGACTGAAACCGCGACGGAGTTTTTGCGCGTTTACCGCCGGGATGGCCGGACCGATACCTTGCACTGGAAGGACTTTGTGAGCGGTGCGCTGCTGAAATCGGTGGTGGACCGGGCCAAGGATGCGGCCATTCGTCGGGCGGTGGCCGACGGGGCGAACAAGGCCGGCATCACCAAGCAAGACCTGGACGATGCCCTGCGGGATGAGTACCGCGAAGGCGAAATCTTCCCCAAGAACGACGGGGTGGACGACTGGCTGCGTTTGCTGGACATTGACCCCGCCGATGTGGCGACCGTGCATAGCATCCGCGAACGGCTTCCAAGCGACTCGTATCGCCGCACCGTACTATAGGGTTAAACCCCGTAAAAGTACGGGGTCAAATGCGAGCCTGTCTAGGCTACGGCTGGTAGGCTGAACCTAATTGCGCCGATGTGCGCGAGGTGAAACTATGAGAGGTTTATTTGCAGCGATGGCGCTGGCCGCGGTCGGAGTCTCGCAGGCCGCCGTGCTCTTCAGCGATGATTTCGAATCCGGCTCCTTCAGCAGCGGTTGGTATTCGCCGACGGGTTTCGGTAGTGCGGCGGTAGTTGCCGGTAACGGCACCACGAACTACTCCATCGACTCGTTTGCGGCCAAGGTGACGACGGCTTCGGGTCAAGCTCGCCACGACTTCACGCCGTCCACCACCGGTCTGACGGTGGCTGAAACGTGGGTTTACGTGGATACGTATCCGCCGCAGGGTCGCCGCTACATGTCCCTGATGTCGTACTCCGGTGCCCAAAGCACGGGCACGCTGCAGAACATCTGGGCGATCGGCACTTTCAACGGAACCGCCAGTAACAAGTGGTTTGCCCGGGTTGCCTTTGCGGGTGTGAACTGGGTTCCCCTGACGGGTGGCCCCGATGTCGTGACCGACCAATGGGTGAAGCTGGCGATCCACGTGGACGATACCAACGCCAAGTTCTTCATCAACGACGTCCAGGCGGGTCAATTCGCCCGTGGCGCCGCCGGTGCCCCGAACGTGTTCCGCATTGGTGACTCGCTGAGCAGCACCCACGACATGTGGTACGACAACGCCATGGTGACGGACGCGGTGCCGGAACCGGGCACGATGCTGGTGCTGGGTGCGGGCCTCGCGGCTCTCGCTCGCCGCCGCCGCGCCAAGAAGTCCTAAAGCTAGGATTTCCGCTTCATTTGGGGGTTCGTCCAGGCTTGGACGAGCCCCCAAATTGTTGCCGCCACCGAGAGCAACGCCCAGAACCCCGCCCAAAAGATGGCCGGAATCCCCGTGCTCATCTGCATGTTCATGGCATCGCTATGGCTCCCGGTTTGGCTCACGGCCCACAGGGTGCGGAAGGCATCCCAACTCGCTAGCACCAGTAGCAAACCCACAAACTGGCCCGTCCAGCGCACCGCGCCGGCATCGGCTCGCTTGAGAATCACGGTAAGCCCCGCCAGCCAGGCCAGCGCCGTGAGCAAGCCCACCAAATCACCCCGCAGCCACAGCAGGCTTCCCACGGCCAGGATTGCCACCAGTGCCCCAATCGCCTTGCGGGCAGATTCGGGTGTGCGGCTGGCCATCAGCAGGCCGGTCCCCACCAGCATCGAGCCCATATAGCCCGCGCTGGCGATGATGGGCATGAACCCGCCGGCGCTATACATCACCCCGCTGCCGTCCGCGTAGACCTCGATTCTTGCCGCCACGCCACCGGTCAACACCGTGGCCACGGCGTGCATCAGCTCGTGGATGTGGGTGTTGAGATAGATGAACGGCAGACTGAGCGGCCGCAGCATGGGCACCCACTGCAACGCCAGGGCCAAAGCGGAAGCCCCGAGCAGGGAGGATTGGTCGGCGCGGAGCTTCATGTGCAATTTTCTTACGGATCCAACGGGGGTTTCGAGGCAGAGTCCCGAAAACCTGAAGTCGATTGTCAAGTTTGCCCCCTCTAGGTCCCCCGTAGATCTACCGAAAGACGATGTGGGATGCAAAGAGGTGTTTATTCTGCCGGTGCGGCGATGCTGAATGCGCAAGCACAGCTCGACGTCATCGCCCAGAACCTAGCGAACGCGTCAACCACCGGCTTTAAGCGGGATGGAATCGCCTTCAATGAGGCCTTGATGCGCACCATGGCCGACTTCGGTGGCAATGGGCGCAGCCTGGGCGAAATGGGCGCGGTGCAAGCCATGAACGTGAAGTACACGGACATGGAACAAGGCACCCTGCAAGTGACCGGCAACCCGCTGGATGTCGCCATCCAGGAAGAAGGCATGTTCGCCGTGCAAACCGACCAAGGCGTGCGCTACACCCGCGCCGGGTCCTTTACGCTGGACAACACCGGCCGCCTGGTGACCCAAACCGGACAGCCCGTGCTGGACAACCGCCTGCGCCCTATTGGACCTCTGACCGGCGAAGTGCTGATTACCGAAGCCGGTGAAGTGCAGTCCGAAGGCCAAGCCATTGCCCAACTCGGCGTGTTCCGAGGCAGCTTTAGCAAGGTAGGCGACAACAACTACCAATCCGCCGATGCCGCGCCCGTGGCCACCCCTCGCCTCGCCAGTGGCGCCGTGGAAGGCAGCAACGTGCAAGCGGTGGAAGAGATGATCGCCATGATCCGCACCCAGCGCGTGTTTGAAATGGCGCAACGATCCGTGACCGGCCAGGAAGACATGACCGGACGACTTCTACAGATTTTGAACTCCCGCTAACGTTCGGGCCCGGGGGATGAGCCCCGGACGAACCCTTGAGCCTTGACCAGGTGAGAGAAGCGGGGTCGGACCCAAAAACCAAACCACCAAGAGAGACAACGACCCTTATGATGAGAGCCCTGAATACCGCCGGAACCGGGATGATTGCCCAGCAGACCAATTTGGACGTGCTGGCCAACAACCTGGCGAACGTGAACACCACCGGATTCAAAGGCCAACGCGCCGAATTCCAAGACCTGATTTACCAAACCTATCGGGCGAGCGGCAGCACGCTCGGGGGCACGTTCCAAACGCCACAGGCCACCCAGGTGGGTCTCGGGGTGCGGTTTGCCGCCAGTGCCACCAGCTTTGACCAAGGGGGCATGCTCAACACGGGCAACGCCACCGATATGGCGATTACGGGTGAAGGCTTCTTCAAGATTTCGCTCCCGGATGGCACGTTTGCCTACACCCGCGACGGATCGTTCACTGCCGATTCAAATGGTCTGTTGGTGAACAAGGATGGCTATCCATTGGAGCCGGCGACTACCCTGCCTACGGGATACAGTGCCTTGTCCATCGCGTCCGATGGCACCATTACGGCCACGGTGCCGGGGAACGAAGAACCGCAGGCACTCGGCAACATTTCACTGACAATGTTCTCGAATCCCGCCGGTTTGACACGGATTGGTCAGAACCTCTACCGCCCGGGCGGTGCCAGCGGTGAAGCCACCGATGTGACGCCGGGCACCCAAGGCGCGGGCATCATTGCGCAGCGCTTCCTTGAAGGCTCGAACGTGCAGATCGTGGAAGAAATGGTCCGCATGATCACGGCCCAGCGTGCTTACGAAATCAACTCGAAGGCGATCACGACCGCCGACGAAATGCTCGGCATTCTCAACAACCTCAAGCGGTAATTCTTATGCTGAACCTCGTTCTCTTGACCGTCCTGGCCCCCGCCCCAGCCGCCCCCGTTTGGGTGCGCGTGGAAGGCGATGGCTACCTGCGGTTCATCCGCGAAGGCCGCGTGCTCTACGCCCGCGAAGCCCCGCTGGTGGTCCGCGATGGCGAGCTGAAGCACGCCGATGGCCCGGGCTTCTTGCCGCGTCTCTCCCTGTCTTCCGGCGATTTCACTATCGCGACGGATGGCACGGTGCGGGTGCAAGGGCAAGTGGCGGGACGCATCCTGTTGGCGCGCCTGCAAGAGAGCGACACTCAAGTTCAAGGTGGATTCTTCACCAGTTCGATCCGGCCCTCGATGAGCCCGCCCGCTACGGACGGGATGGGTCGGATTCTTACGGGAGATCCCCTCTCCGTCCAGTCCTCCACCGTCTCCGCCGGCGCTGCCGGTGCCGTGCCCCAGTGGTCGCTGAAGAGCGACGCTTTGGTGGCCGGAGATCGAATTACCCTCGGCGATCTGGTGGACGGTGCGGGCGACTTCGCCGACATCGATCTGGGGGCCGCACCGCCGTTTGGCGTCAAGCGCACCTTCGATCGAGCCCTCCTCCTCGCTCGACTTCGCACGGCTGCCCCCGGGGCGCAGGTGCAGTGGTCGGGAGCCGAGCGCGTCAATGTGGTGCGCGCCGGACAGGAAGTGGACCCGACGCTGCTCGTCAATGCCGCCCGGCTTGCCGCCCGCAACGCCCGGGGACACGAGCACTTTGAACTCGATGGGACGCTGGATCCGCTGACCATTGCCCCCGGGACGGCCGAAATCCGCTCCGAACGGGTGAATGCCAACGGCGCAAAGGTCTCCGTCACGCTCGGCATCTTTGTCGAAGGCGTCCGGGTGGCGGGAATCACGGTACCGCTGCGCGATTCTTCCCCCTCCGTCACCATGCGCACCGGCCAAACCGTCACGGTCATCGTGATTCGGGGCGCCCTGCGGGTGGAAACCACCGGCACGGTCCGCCGCGTGGACTCCGCGACCGGCATGGTCGTGGTCAAGACCGATTCCGGCGCTGAGCTTTCGGGCCGCGCCACCTCCTCCGACACCGTTGAGGTGACTTCATGAAACGAACTCTGATCCTTCTGCTCGCCGCGCTTCCCCTGTGGGCCACCGCCCAGGATGGGGGCAAAGAGAACCCCGGCAGCCTCACCGCGCCTGACGCCCGCAACCCGTTTGTGGATCGCAAGGCCAGCCGCGTGGGGGACATCGTGACGATTCTCATTGAAGAGTCCACCCTGGCCCGGTTCTCCGCCGACACCTCGGCGACCAAGAGCGACAGCAACGATGCCGGCACCGCCGCCCTGGGCGGTCTGATTTCCCGCTTGTTCGGCCCGCTGACTTCCAGCGCATCGTCCAGCGTGGGTGGCACGGGCACCACGCAGCAGAACAGCAGCATGCGAGCCCGCATGAGCGTCATTGTCCGCGAGGTCACGCCTTCGGGTCAGCTGGTGGTGGAAGGCACGCGTTCGCTGGTCACCAACCGCGAAACTCAAACCCTGGTTTTGAGCGGCATTGTTCGCCGCGACGACATCCGCGCGGATAACACCGTGCTGAGCACGAACTTGGCCGACGCCGAGATCCGCATGGAAGGCAAAGGCTTAATCGCTGACCGCCAACGACGCGGCATCCTGACGCAGATTATGGACTGGTTGTTCTGATGAAACTTTCTTCAATCCTGACTCTCTTTTGTCTCGCGCTGCCCTTGCTGGGCTGGGCGCAAGACGAAAAGCCGCCCACGCTTTCGGCCGAACAGGTCAAGCAATTGCAAGAGCAGCGCGAAGGCCGCCGACGCCTGATTGCCGAAGCGACGAGTGAAGGAATTCCCGTGCGGCTTGCCGATATTGGTGGCTTCCGGGGCGCTCGGGGCAACAAACTGATTGGCTACGGCCTGATCGTCGGTTTGCAGGGTACGGGGGACTCGCGTTCCACGCCCTTCACCACCACGCTGATGGCGAATGCGTTGGCCCGTTGGGGCACGCAAGTGAATGAGCAGGCATATCGCGCCAAGAACATCGCCGTGGTTTCCATTAACGCCGAGATGCCCGCGTTTGCCGCGCCGGGTCGCAAACTCGACGTCACTGTGAGCAGCCTGGGCGACGCCAGCAGCCTGCAAGGCGGGGTGCTTCTGCCCTCATTCCTCACCAGCCCGACGAACCCGGACATCACCTACGCCGTAGCGAGCGGACCGGTGAGCATTGGCGGCTTCAACGCCGGTAATGGGGGAAGCTCCGTGCGCAGCAACCACAGTACGGTGGCGATGATTCCCAACGGGGCCGACATCGAGCGCAGCGTGAATACGCAGATCGTTTTTGACGGCAACGTGATGTACTTTGACCTCGACGAGCCGGACTTCACCACCGTGGAGCGCGCCGCGACGGCCATCAACAGCGAATTCGCCGACACCCACGCCGAAGCGATGGACGGAGTGACGCTGAAGCTCACCATCCCGGATGGCGTGGCGCCGACCTTTGTGGCCAAGGAGATCGAAGGCCTAATGGTGCGGGCCAACCTGCCGACCTCCGTGGTTATCAACGAACGCACCGGCACCATTGTGATTGGTGGCGACGTCAAGCTCGGCCCGGCCGTGATTGCCCACGGCAGCCTCAAGGTCCGAATTGATACGGGCTATCTCATTAGCCAACCCAACGCGTTTGGTCGCGGTGACACCGTGGTGGTGCCCATCACCAACACCAGCGTGGAAGAAGACAAGACCCAGATTGCGGTGGTGGCGCCCAATGCCACGGTCGAAGATTTGGCTCAAATTCTCCAGACGCTCAAGCTGACGGCCCGCGATGTCATCGCGATCCTGCAAGCCCTGGCCGAGCAAGGCGCCCTGAAGGCGCGGGTGATCATCCGATGATGCCCGCCCCGTTGGCCACCGCCGCCAACCGCACTGTACGGGCGGACTGGCTGCGCGACCTCAAGCGCCAAGTCTCGCAAGTGGACCCGAGCCCCGAGCAACTGCAAGGGCTGCGCAAGCTGCAGGATGCGGCAGAGCAGTTCGAGGCGATGTTCGTCAAGCAGATGCTGCAAACCATGCGGCAGAGCACGATGGGCGAAGCCCCGCAGGGCATGGGCGCGCTGGCCTACGACTTTCTCGACGACTCGATTGCCAAGAACGCGACCCAAACGGGTCCGGGCTTTGGCCTCGCCCGATCGGTATTTGCCGCTACCGGGTCCGCGTATCTCCGCACGCAAACCGTGCCCCGACAAGAAACTCAAGGAATAGAAACCCATGGCTAAGACGACCCAAGACCTTCAGGCAACGTGGTGGGAGTGGCTCAGCATGTCTGAGCGCCTGCTGACGGCCTTGCACCGACAGACGGTGGCACTCACCCTGCGCAAAGTGGAAAAGATCGAAGAGATCCAAACGGATTTGGACGATTTGATGGACAAGATGCAGGAACTGGATGACAAAGCGGCGGCATTGGCGCGCGGGCTGGCCGAAGAACTGGGCGTGGAGCCGAGTCTTCGAAGTCTCGTCAATGTGCTTGAAAAAGCCGAAGCGCAGCAAGTCCAAGCCCTCGCCAACCGCGTCGTCGTGGTTGGTCGCAACTTGCAAGCCGTCATTGACAAGAATCAGGCGCTGATTGCCAGCGAACTGGACTTCATCAACGGCACCGCCGCCATCTTGGTGCGCGAAGCCCAGGCCCAAACGCCCGGCTACGGACCGGCAAAGTCCAACTCTCGTAGCCTTGCTATGGACCAAGCCGCTTAAACAGCCGACAATCACCTTAAGGAGTAATGTATGAGCGGTAGTTTTAGTGGCCTCTTCATCTCAAGCAGCGCGTTGCGGAGCTTCCAGCGCGGCATTGAGACGGCGGGACACAACCTGGCGAACGTCAACACCCCGGGCTATTCACGCCAGCGGGTGGACTTTGCCACGCTTCCGCCACAGACCTTTTATCAACGCGGCATGATGTCGGTGGGACGGGGCGTTACGCTTGGTTCCATCGCCCGGGCGCGGGACATGTTCCTCGACGGCAGCCGCCGCAATGTGGAGTCGGACCTCAACCGTGCCACCACGCTTTCGCAGCAGATGACGCGGATCGAAGGGGTCTATAACGAACCCGGCGATCTTGGCATTAGCAGTGCCCTGGGCAAGTTCTTTGACTCGTGGGGAGCCCTAGGTTCCCGGCCGGATGACCCGGCGGCGCGCGTGCAAGTGCGCCAAACCGGTCAGGCGCTCTCGGACCGCATTCGTACCGCGTATGGCGACCTGAGCACCATCAACACCGAGACGGCCACCGAGATTGACCGCGTCTTTAACCGGATTGACCAGTTGGCCGCGCAGATCAACACGCTCAATAAGGAGATCAAGTCCGCGCAGGCGGGCTTGGGCACGCCCAACGATCTGATGGACCAGCGCGACTTGGCCGTGCAAGAGCTCTCCGGGCTCATCGACGTGCGGGTGAGCCAGTTCCAAGACGGCACCTACTCCGTGTATTCGGCCGGGCACCTCTTGGTGGACGGCGCGGGCACGCGCCCGATTCCGCGCACCTACGATGCGGCGACCGGCAACCTCACCGCAGGTACGACGAGCTACCCCGTACGCGGAGGACAGCTGGGCGGACTGTTGCAGAGCCTCGGTTCCATTCAAACGCGCCAAACCGAACTGAATGCGATCGCCAACACGCTGCGGCAGAGCATCAACGGTCTGCACTTCGGCGGGATTGGCAAGGACGGCAGCACCGGGCAGAACTTCTTTGATGCTACCAACGGCAACTCAGGGGCAATTGATTTTCGCTTGAGTGATGCGATCCTCGCCTCCGCCGACGCGATTGCGGCGGGAACCACGGGCAAGGAATCCGACGGGGGATTGGCGCACCAGATGGCCGCCCTCCGCGATGCCAGCCAAGGCAACCTGGGCAATCGCTCCTTCACGTCGTACTACGAGAACGCCCTGAACACCATGGCCTCAGAGAGTGCGTACTACCGCCAGCAGGCCGACGTGGCCGGGGACATCAAGACGCAGGTGGAGAACCAACAGTTGGCCGTCTCCGGCGTCTCGATTGACGAGGAGATGGCGGAAATGGTCAAGTTCCAACGGAGCTACCAGGCCGCAGCCAAGGCCCTGACCATCTTCGACCAGATGACCGAAGACATTATCAACATGGTGAGACGATAATGCGGATTAGTACTTCGCAGATGTATCAGTCCCACCTGGGACGGATCCAGGAATCGCAGACGCAGATGTTCGCGCTGCAGCGCCAGGTGATGACCGGCAAGCGGTTCGAGCGCATGAGCGAAGACCCGGTGGCGGGCCAGCGCGTGCTGAGCGCCCAGGGGCTGCAACGCCGGCTTGAACAAACTGACCGCAATCTGCGCCACGCCGACGAATATCTGGGCCTGACCGAAACCACTTTGGGGCAGATTTCTGACCTCACCCAAGAGGCAAAGACGCTGGCGATCCAGGGGGCCTCGGCCGCCGCGCAACCGGAATCTCTGCAGGCTTTGGCCACGCAAATCGGGGAAATCCAGAGGCGCCTGGTGGATCTGGGTAACACCCGCACCACCACCGGCGGCTACCTCATGTCGGGCCAAGACACGGGCACCCGGGCCTTCACGGTCTCGGGCACGGGCATCACCTACAACGGCGATGACCTGCCGGTGAACGTAGAGATCCGACCCGGCGAAACCATGCGCGTGAACCTACCGCAAGCGGGGCCGCTGGTGACGGACCTTTACAACCGCTTGGAGAACCTCAAGAGCAACTTGCTGGCGGGCCGGACGCAGGACATCAGTGGCACCGACCTGGTGGAGCTGGAAGACAGCCGCAGCCAAGTGAACGCCGCGCGGGGCAGCATCGGCACGCTGATGCAAACCGTGGCGAATCAGAAGGAGCAAACCCAGCGCCGCATTGACGATTTGACGACCCGGATCTCTGAGGTCCAAGACGTGGACTTGGCGGAAGCCATGACCAATCTTCAACTTGCCCAGACGGCTTACCAAGCCGCCCTGACTGTCACGGCGCGGGCTTCGCAGCTCAGCCTCATGGACTACCTATGACCACCACGATGATCTCTCTCGAAACTCGACGCTTTGGCCTTTTGCAAGTGGAGGAAGCGGACGTCATCAACCTGGTCGAGCCCATGATCGGATTTGAGAACCAGACGCGGTTCGTCATTATTGAGCACAAGCCGGGCAGCGTGTTCCGCTGGTTCCAGAGTCTGGACAACGGCGACTTGGCCTTCCTGATGGTCGATCCGGCGCAATATGTGGCGGATTACGCCCCAGAAATGCCCGGCCAAGTGGTGAAACGCCTCGGACTAGCGCAAGAAACCCCCCGCCTCGTCTATACTATTGCCAACATTCCTTCGGGACACCCGGAAAAGATGACGCTGAACCTTGCGGGTCCGATTGTCATCAATGCGGAGAACCGACGGGCGGTCCAGGTGATCCTCGAAGACTTGGCGTACCCCACGCGGCACCAGGTTTTTGCAGACGCCCAGGCTGCTTAGTCGCCGCACCCCGAATCTCGATTGGAAAGCCACGGAGGGCATCCATGCTGGTCCTGACCCGAAAAGTCAACCAAAGCATTGTCATTGGGGAAGGAATCGAAGTTGTCGTTCTCGAAGTACGAGGGGAACAAGTTCGGTTGGGAATCAAAGCCCCCGACAATGTGAAGGTCTATCGTAAAGAAATTTTTGACCTGATTCAGTCTGAAAACCAGGCGGCCGCTGACGTTTCGCCGTCGGACGTTCCTGACGACCTCTAGGGATGGCTGCCGGGATGGAGCCTGCGCCGCCGACCCCAGCGAACGAGACTTGGGGCCAACGTTTTCGCGACACCATTTCCAGTGGTGACCTGCCCGTTTTGTGCTCGGCCTTTGCCCACTTGGTGGTGGGGGTCGTCCTCACGCAACCCGATTCCCTACGCCTTGGCCCGGGGCTGATGCTGCTGGCCCTGCCCCTCGCGGTGGCGGTGCTGGTGCAAATCCTGCTGATGGTGGGCGTGCCGGCGCTCTACGGCCAGGACGGCTACCAGATGCCGCAGCCGTTCACAATTCCGCTCGTGTTTGGCGCGACCCTGTGGGCCGTAATTTCGCTTTCCGATGCCGGTGGCATGGGCGCGCTCGAAACCAAAGACGTGGTCCGGCTGGACCGGGTGTGGGCCGACCCAAAGGCCTTGCTCATCGGCTACGTGGCCTCGGCGGCGCTGATCTATCTGGTGGTGCGCAAGCAAGCCCGCGCGGAGGCCCCCTGATGCTGACCCACTTTGGCCGAATTCATCTGCGCCCGGAATGGAGCGATGCCGTGGTGTGTATTGGCACGTTTGACGGTGTGCACCGGGGCCACCAGGAGGTCATCCAGACGGCGGTGGCCGAAGCCGCGCGCCACGAAATCCCCTGCGCCTTGGTGACATTTGACCGGCACCCGGCTTCGACGCTGGCTCCCGACCGCAAGCCAGCCGCCATCGCCACCTTGGAGCAAAATCTGCGCGCCTTCCGGCAGATGGGCGTGGGGATTGCCCTGGTGCTGCCCTTCGATGCCGACATGGCCACCAAGACGGCCGAAACCTTCGCGGCGGAGATTTTGGATGACGCCCTTTGCGCCCGGCACCTGGTGGTGGGCCACGATTTTGCCCTGGGACGGGGCCGTGCGGGCACCGGTGAGTGGCTGGCCCAGCGCTACGACACTCAGATCGTGCCGCCCTACTTGATCGATGGGCAGCGGGTGAGCAGCACCGCCATCCGGGTGGCCATCGCCGAAGGGCGCGTGGAAGACGCGGCGCGATGGCTGGGGCGACCCTACGCCCTGGCCGGAGTGGTGGTGGGCGGGCAGCGTCTGGGTCGCCAACTGGGCTACCCTACCGCCAACCTTGCCCGCCCCGGCGACCAGATTTTGCCGGCGGACGGGGTTTACGCGACGTGGGTGCATCTGGAGGGCCGCGCCTACCGGGGGGCCACCAGCATTGGCATGCGCCCGGCGGTGCAGGGCACGCACCGCACGGTAGAGACCTACCTGTTGGATTACGAAGGCGCAGCGTTCTACGGCGAAGCGCTGGAAGTGCAGTTTGTGCGGCGGATCCGGCCGGAAGCCAACTTCGATTCGCTAGAAGCCTTAACCGCACAAATCGCCGCCGATGTGGCGGAAGCGCGGGTTCACCTGAGCGAAGAAGCGACAGATTGCGCGCCCTAGCGTAAAGGAAAGGTATGCGGAAAGCCGTGTGGTGGGGGGGCGGAGCGCTGGTGCTGGCCCTGATCGGGATGTTCGTGGCCTCGTTGCTGAACCAACCCAGCGATAAGCAGCTGATCTTGCAAGCGCTGGATGAGAGCATTGCCGCCAGCCGGGCGGGGCGCCCCGGGGGCGTGCTGGAGTACCTGAGCCGAAACCTGACCTGGAACGGTGACGAAGGCGTGAACCGGATGGAGATTGCCGACTACATCAAGCGGGCCAAGCCGGAAGTGACCGTGATGCACCGCGAGGTGGTGCTGGACGGGGACACCGCGACCATCACCACGCCCGTGAACGTGAAGCTGAGCATGCTGGGGCAATCCATGGATGAGACCCTGGACCGAGTGACCATCACCTTCGCCGCCGAGAGTGGCACCAAGAATCTCATCATCCCCGTGCGCAAGTGGCGCATTATCAAGGTGGATGTGGAAGGCGGGTTCACCCCGCCTTACTGAGCGGATAGGACTCGGTATTGACCAATATCAAGCTACAATAGCGAACAAGAAAGAGCCCGAAATCGTTGCGTTTGGGGTGCAGAGGATCAATGCGGAAAGCCTTGTGGTGGGTAGGGGGTTCCTTGGTGGTGGGGTTGGTTGTCACCTACTTGGCAGTCTTCCTTTCCCAGCCGACCGATGAACAGTTAATCCTTCAGGCCCTTGACGAGAGCATTGCCAGGAGCAAAGAAGGACGACCAGGCGGCATCGCAGAACTGTATTGGGTGGAGCTGACTCAGCTCGATGGTGGCGCTACTCCGACCGACGTTCAAAACATTAGGTTGGCAAAGCCTGAAGTTACGGTTCCGGCTCGCGGGATCGATATGAGTGGAGCGACTCCGACAATCACGTCCCCATTCTTCATGAAAATCTCGTTCTTTGGGACTTCGATGGATATGTCGGCGAATGTCAAGATTGTGTTCTCTCCCGAGCGGTCTACCCAACTCCTTATCTTTCCCGTAAAGAGGTGGCGCGTTACGGACGTTCAATACTTGGGCGAACTTGCGTTGGAGTGAGATCACATTTGCTCCTGCGACCTCAAATCAGCCGCTGGCACCTAACCGGACGACCGTGACCGAGAAATCTAAGAAATCACCTCGATTCGATATGGCTGATTTCAAGTTTCACGCCATATTCGCCATCTTCGTGGCGCCGCTGGCTCTTGCCGTGACCACGCTCATGGACTTCTACAGTCCGGAGGTTGCCTACCAAAGCATCGCGACTGAGCTCGAGAAGAGCATAGCGGCGACCAAGCAGGGTCAGCCCGGGGGTGTGGCCGAAATGTTTGCCACCAGCTATGCCGCCGCGAAGGGCGCCGAAGCCTCCCTTGACCCATTAACCGTTCGGCAACTGAGGCCCGAGGTCGTCGTTGGTCATCGAGGGATCAAGCTTGAGGGGGACCGGGCCGTAATTCCGTCGCCTCTTCACATGCAGATAAAGCCATCACCCGGTCAAACCGTCGAGATTGCCGCCAACGTGAACATCTGGTTCGTCTCGGAACGCAAGACCACGTTCCTGGGCCTGCCCGCCAAGAAGTGGCGCATCCAAAGCGTGGAATACGCCGGCGACATCCCGAAACCACCTCACAACTGAGGTCTAAGACGCGGCTTCGGCGCGGTTCTTGATGGCCTCAAGGATCGCATCCACGTTCTGCTTCACCAGCCCGAACACCACCTTGTTCACCAAGTTGCCCAGCCCGGGCACGCGGTATTCGTAGTCCAGCACGCTATCAAACTGGGTGCCGCCGTTCAGCTCAGCGAACTTCCAGGTGCCGTCCATCTGGTCGTAATCCCCTTCGATCTGCCGGAACGTGCACAGGTGCTGGGCGTCGTCCCATACGTCCTCTTGCTTCCACCGGACTTTCATCCCAAAGGCGCTGATGGTCCCCACGTAGTCACTCACCACGCGACTTCCGTCCTCTTCTACCACGGTCAAAGACTCCAGGTCCTTCATGAATTCAGGGAAAGAACGGTTATCCTTGGCGATTGCGTACACGCGATCTAGCGGGGCGTTGATCCAAACGGACGACGTTACGGTGGGCATGGTCACATGATGACCGAAAACAAAAGTTGCCCGACTGACGTAGACTACGCAGATATTCGCGTGAGTTCATCCGTTGTCGCTACCGGAACCATGAGGGCACTCGTTTTGGAGTCGCCGGGGGCTTTGGGCCTTCGTCGAATCCCCATTCCGCAGCCCGGGCCAGGGGAAATCCTGGTGCGCGTCCGCGCCGCGATGACCTGCGGGACGGACCTGAAGGCGTTCTTGCGCGGTCACCCACAGATCCCCATGCCGGGCACGTTTGGCCATGAATACAGTGGCGATGTGGTGGCGGTGGGCGAAGGGGCACCCTTTGCCGTGGGCGATGCCGTGATGGGGGTGCACAGTGCCCCGTGCCAAGATTGCGCCTGGTGCCAACGAGGGCAAGAAAACCTGTGCGAAAGCATCATGGCGACCAAGGTGCTGGGTAGCTACGCTGAATACCTGCTCATTCCGGCCCGGATTGCCGCGCTTAACGTCTTCCAAAAGCCTGCCTGGCTCAGCTACGACCGGGCGGCTCTGCTGGAGCCCCTGGCGTGCGTGGCGCACGGCCTGGAGCGGGCCAACGCCCACGTGGACGACCGGGTGCTGATCATTGGTCCGGGTGCAATCGGCTTGATGTTTGTGGCCAGCCTGCGGCAGCAAGGCGTGCGGAACATCACGCTGGCCGGCCGCAACCCCGAGCGATTGGCGATTGGGGAAGGCTTCGGCGCACGGACGGTGAAGTACCCCGACGTGGGTACCAACTACGACTTGGTGATTGAGTGCACCGGCAAGGTGGAAGTGTGGGAAGCCAGCCTGAACATGGTCCGCCGAGGCGGCACCGTGGTGCTCTTTGGTGGGTGCCCCAGCGGGACCACCGCCAAGTTTGATACCGGGCGCCTGCACTACGACGAGATCTCGCTGATTTCGCCGTTCCACTTCGGCACCAAGGCCGTGCGCACGGCCCGAAGCTGGCTGTTGGACCCTGAATTTGACCTGACCCCGCTGGTGAGTGGGGAGCGCGCCCTGGAGGACGGGGAGCAAGTCTTCCGCGACCTCGAGGCCAGCAAGGGCCTGAAGTACGTTTTCCGGCCATGAGGCTGGCCCGCTATCACGCCGGGGGGAGGCTCTGCATTGAAGAAGCCCCGGATGTGGGGTGCCCGCCGGGCGGGATTCTGGTGCGCACGGAGGCCTGTGGCCTGTGCAGCGGCGAATTGATGACCTGGTATCTGGACCGCAAGGCTCCGCACGTCATCGGGCACGAAGTGGCGGGCGTGGTCATCGAGAGCCAAGATGAGCGATTCCCGGTGGGATGCCGGGTAGCCCCGCACCACCACGCGCCGTGCGGGCAGTGCGCGGCGTGCCAGCGGGGTGCCCACGTGCACTGCCCCACCTGGAAGGCGACGCGCCTCGACCCCGGTGGTATGGCCACGCATTTTGCGGTCTCGGCCGCAAACCTGGCCGACACTCATCGGGTGGATGACCTCGACCCGCGCGATGCGGCCCTGGTGGAGCCCCTGGCGTGCGTGGCCAAGCAGCTGCGGCGCATGCACTACCAAGAGGGTGAGCCGCTGGCCGTGATTGGCCTGGGGGGCATGGGCTTGATGCACGCTCTGGTGTGCCCGGGCGCGGTGGGATACGACCTGAACCCCGCCCGCGTCGAGTGGGCGCGGCAGCAAGGGATTGACGCCCGCCTGGCCCCGGGAGATGAGAAGTTTGCCGCCATTGTGGTGGCCCCCGGCAGCGTGGGCGCAGTGGAAGCGGCTCTGAAGATCGCCGCACCCGAAGCCCGCATCGGCCTCTTTGCGCCCTTGCCCCCGGGCGAGTGGGTGGAGCGGCCGTGGGAGGATTACTACTTCCAAGACATCACCTGGGTGAACTCGTATTCGTGCGGCCCCACGGATACGGCGGTGGCGGTGCAGTGGCTGCGCGAGGGACGCGTCCGGGCGGCTCAGGTGATCACCGAGTGGGCTAACCTCGACGAACTCCCCGCCGCCTACGACCGTATGAAGGCGGGAGAAACGGTGAAAGTGATGGTGACCTTCCCATGATCCACCGGTGCGGTGACCACGCGTGGCCATCGGTCGCGATGGATCGATACAAAGATGAGCCGGGGACCTGGATGCAGGTGACGCGGCGAGTTTTGGTGGATAGCGAACAAACTCAGTTCCAAGTTCGGTACTTTGAAGTTGAAGCGGGCGGCTACACCAGTTTTGAGCGACACCAACACGAACACGCGGTCGTGGTGTTGCGGGGTCGGGGTACGGTTCGGCTTGGAGATCAAGTGGATGAGATTCAGCCGGGGGATGTGGTTCATGTGGCAAGCAACGTGCCGCACCAATTCTCGAACCCGTTTGACGAGCCCTTCGGCATCCTCTGCATCGTGGACCGAGACCGGGACCGCCCCGTGCTCCTTGACCCCTCGGCCGCATCGCAGTCGTCTAACTCCTAACGTGTTTCGCCGCTTGGCTATCTCCGGAGCCCTCAGCTTAGTCCTGGTGGGCTCGGCCTGGGCGCAGGGTTTGCTTGCGCCGCACGGGGCCGACTGCGACGTGTGCGCCTCGCACACGCCGTACTTTGTCACGGAACTGATGGCCTCGGTGGCGCAAGAGCAAGGCAACGCCGAGGCTCCTCCGGCCGCGCCGCCCGAAGATCCGAACCTCGCCCGGGATATCAAGAGCGATGAGGAACTCGGGGCCGAGGTCCACAAAGAGATCGTCAAGCAGGTGAAGTTCGTCGAGAACCCGGAAATGGTGGCCCGGGTGACGAAGATTGGCGAAACCCTGGCCGCCATTGCCAACGCCCGCATGGTGGACAACACGTGGGGCGAAAAGCGCCACGTCAAACTCAAGTATCAGTTCTTTGTGATTGACGAACCGGACGTGAACGCCTTCAGCGTCCCGGGCGGCTACATCTACTTCTATCGCGGGCTGGTGGAAGACGTGGAAAGCGACCACGAGCTCGCGGGCGTCATGGCCCACGAAATCGCCCACGCCTCCTTCCGGCATGTGGCCGAGCTTCGCAAGCGCCAAGAGCGCGCCAGTCTGGTGAGCTTGCCGTTGTTGCTGGCGGCCATTCTGGGGGGCGGCGAAGACCTTGGCAACCTCGCCATTGGGGCGCAGGCGCTGGTGCAGGCCCTCAGCAGCGGCTGGAGTGTGGAAGCCGAAACCAGCGCGGACCTGGGCGGCGTGCAATACATGATGCAGAGCTCCTATAACGCCACCGGGCTCCTCACCTTTATGGAGCGGATGGCGTACAACGAGCGGTTCGCGCCCATTCAGTCGCTTGGCATTTACCGCACCCACCCGCCCTCGCGGGAACGTGTGCAGTTCATGCGCGCCAAGATGGCCACCTATCGTATTCCGATTCAGCGAAGCCTGGTGACCACCAGCATGGCGGCCCGGGTGGAGCCCGAAGACAACGGCGGACTGAAGCTTAGTTTTGGCAAGATGCCGATCCACGTGTTTCGCGGGGATGACTCGGTGGCCCGCGCCGACGATGCAGAGGAAAAGCTAAACCGCTTCTTCGATTCCGAGCCCACTCTGGTGGACCTGGATGTGACCAACGACGGCATCGTGCGCGGCAGTGGCCGACGCCTCTTTGAAGTCAAGTGGGACGACCGCGAAGGCACCGAAGAGGGAATGGACAGCATGATCGAAAGCGTGCGCACGAACCTGCAGCGCGCCTTGTTCGACTTCAACTACCGCACGGCCATCGACCGGAGCCGCTCACAGCCGGCGGAGACTGATTCTTCGAACAACGTCAGAACGTCGGGTCCGTAGAAGCTGAGCGTGGCCTCGTAGCCGCCCTGTTGGTACTCCTCGGCGGTCAATAAATACCCCGCCCATCCGTTGGTGTGGCTTAGCACGTAGCTGTTTCGGAACCCCCGTTGCCACGCCGCTGCTCGTAGCTGGCGGGCAAACGCCCCCGTGGGTTCGCCCGGAACGCCGATGAGGAGCAGGTCGCCGAGCTGAATTAAGGTGAGTTCGGCCGCGGGCGGGGCAAATCGGGTCATCACCAGTTGGGCGAGTTCGGGCGTGACGCCGTTGGAGCTCACAAACTCGGGGTGCGGCACGGCGTCAGGGAGCTTGACGGGGGCGACCACCACTTTGGCGCTTGTTGCGGCCAGGGGCCGACGAGGAGCGGACTCCACCCAACTAGAAATCCGCCGCGCAAAGGCAAAGACGCTTTCCCCCTGGCGGGTGGCGGGGCTGGCATCTCCAATGGAGCCAGGCACCACGAGGGCACCCGTGTGCTGAGCCACGGCCCCCGGCCAATCGCCGCTGAGGGTGCGATGACTGGCGGGGAGCACCGTCGCATGGGCGGGCACGGCCACCAGCCATGGTTGCGACCCCGCGAACACAGCCAGGCTCTCACTCTCGGTGATGCCCGGGCGGCGCGAGCGCTGGAAAGGCTGACTCTCCCGCGCGTAGGTCAGGACATCCAGGGATAGCGGCTGCCGGCGGGCCGCTTGCACGGCCTCGGCGATCCGGTCGGCGTACCACTCCAGCCACCGCGAACGGAATGTGGCAATGCCCGGGATGGGGAATGTCATGCGCGGGTTCAGCATTTGGCTGTCCGGCGCGCAGTGGGTGTGGGTGGCTATCAGCACCACTTCGGCTTGGTCGCCCACCCGCTGGCGCACGGCGTCGCGAAGGCCTTCGGGGATGGTCAGCATTTCCAGGCTCACCAGCACCACGGGGCTGCCTGAAGTGCGCAGGGCCACGGCGCGGGCGAAAAGCCGCGCAGGGCCATGCTCAAAGGTGTGGGCTCCGCGCTCGGTGTAGCCGCCCAACGGGAGGGGCTCGGGGGGTGTGAGGTCGTGCCGAACCACGCCTTGAGACCAAGAGAGGGCGCCCAGGCCCAGTATCAGACCCAGGGCTTGAGCCCGTCTCCCGCCTCGCATGCGCTCAGGTTACCGCCGCGAGGCTGGTACCATTCGCAGGTATGAGCGTGTCCGTACGTCTGGCAGCCGATCAGTTAACGATTGATCCGGGGAGTACGGTGACGCTGGGGGTCGAGGTTCGCCTGCTGGAGGGCGACAGTGACCGCTACGAACTCTCGGTGGAAGGGCTGGACCCCGGCTGGGTGGCGATTCCGGCTCCCACGTTCGACGCCGTCCCCGGCGAAGTGACCGAGCAGAAGGTTTTCTTCAAGCCCTCTCGCGAGAGCGACAGCCTGGCGGGCAGCTACCCGTTTGTGGTCAAAGTGCGTTCGCTTACCACGGGCGAGAGCCGCACCGCCCCGGGCGTACTTACGCTCCGCACGTTCCACCACCTCACCGCCGATATCAATCCGCGCCGCGCCCTGGCGGGCGCAAATGAAGAGGGTGACCCGACGTTCCGTCTCTCCGTCACCAACATGGGCAACTCGGAAGAGACGCTCCAGGTTTCGGTGACCGACCCGGACAACGCCGTGGCCTACGAGCCTGAGCGCGAATCCGTGACGGTGGCGCCGGGGCAAACGGTTTCCATCGGCATCCCGGTCACGCCCAAGCGCCGCAAACTGATTGGGAGCGTCCAGCTCCACTCGCTCACCATCACGGCCCGCTCCACTACCCAACCCGCGGTGGGGGCGAACACCCAGGCCACGCTGGAGCAGCGCGGGGTCATCTCCCCCAGCTGGCTGGTGGGCATGATCGCTTTGCTCTTGCTGGTGGTGGGATGGATTGCGATGATGCCGAAAGCGCCGCGCCTGATTTCCAGCAAGATCGCCCCGGAATCTCTCAAGGTCGGCGAGGTGGTGAACCTCGAGTGGACGGCAAGTGATGCGGAGAGTGTGCGCCTGCAGATTGGCAGCCAGAACGTGGACGAAAAGCTGGCGGCCCGGGATGTGTACACCTGGACGCCCACCGAACCCGGCCAATACGTGGTGACCATCACCCCGGTGCGGAACAACTGGAACGGGACGCCGGTGGTGCGCACTATCACGGTTTTGGAACCGGAGCGAGTGCCGGAGCCTGAAATTCTGGCCTTTGATATCGAGCCGAAGCGCGCCCGCATTGGCGAAACCCTGCAAGTGCGCTACCGCCTGAGTGATTCGGTGGTGAAGGCCTCGCTCTCACCGATTGGTCGCGATCTGAACCCGCGCCTGGACGGCGTGCAGATCCCGGCCGATGGCAGCCCGGGCCGCGTGACTTACCGCCTGGTGGTGGAAAACGCCGAAGGCAAGATGGCCTCGCAATCGGTGGACGTGGAGCTGTACGAAGGCACCGACGCAACGATCGTTGCGTTCCAGGCCAGTGCCACCGAAGTGGATTTGGGCTTGCCCGTCAAGCTGGAGTGGACCGTGACCGGCGCCGTGCGCGTCGAGCTGGCCATCGGCAACGAAAAGCAGGCCGTGGACACCAACAACGGCACGGTGGAAATCAACCTCCCCGCCACGACCAAGGTGACGCTCACCGCGATCGACGCCAACGGAAGGTCGGCCACCAAGACCTTGACCATCACGGTGAAGGACCCCAACGAAGTGCCGCCGGTGGATGAAAACAATCCCCCGGCCACCACGGGCACCACGGCGGGCGGTGGCCGTCCCCCCACCACGGGTGGGGCCACGGGCGGTAACCCCGGCGGCGGTACCGCCGGAAACGCGGGCGAAAGGACCCGGGCGGACGCGCCCAACCGGTAAGACCATGAGCAATGCCACGCGCTTTGCTCTCCGTCACCGATAAGTCCGGGCTCACCGAACTTGCCGAAGCCCTGGTGGCGCACGGCTACACCCTGCTCAGCACGGGCGGGACGGCCCGCACCCTGCGCGAAGCCGGGTTGGCGGTGACCGACGTGAGCGAGGTCACGGGGTTCCCGGAGATCATGGATGGCCGGGTGAAGACCTTGCACCCGAACATTCACGGTGGCTTGCTGGCCGACCGAAGCAACCCGGCCCACCAGGCGGCGCTGGCCGAGCACGGCATTGAGAACATCGAGATTCTGGTGGTGAATCTCTACGAATTCGAGAAGACCGTGCAGGGCGGCGCGGACCTCCCGACCGTCATCGAGAACATTGATATTGGCGGGCCGGCCATGCTGCGGGCGGCGGCCAAGAACCACGGCAGCGTGCTGGTGGTAACGAACCCGGCGCAATACGCGGATGTGGTGAAAGCCGTGGCGGACGGCACGGTGGCGGACTTGCGCGCGCCCTACGCGGCACTGGCTTTTGCTCACACGGCGGCCTACGATGCCCTGATTAGCCGCTATCTGCGCCAGGCCACCGGCCAGGCCGAGCTGGGTGACACTCTCACCGTGACGGGGCGACGGCAGCTCGCCCTGCGTTACGGCGAGAATCCGCACCAAGCGGCGGCGCTTTATGCCGACCCCCTGGGCGCCCCTGGCATTGCGCAGGCGGTGCAGCACAGCGGCAAAGAGCTGAGCTACAACAACATTTTGGATGCCGATGCCGCCTGGGGGCTAGTGATGGATCTCCCGGCGGGCAGCATGGCGATCATCAAGCACGGCAACCCGTGCGGGGCGGCCACGGGAGCCACGGGGGCGGAAGCCTACGACCGCGCCCGGGCCAGCGACCCGATTTCCGCCTTCGGGGGCATTGCCGCCTACCATGGCCACCTGGACGTCGCGACGGCAAAGGCCATGACGGCGAAGGGCAACTTTTTGGAAGTGATTCTGGCCCTGGGCTACGAGGACGAAGCTCTGGACCTGATCGCCAATCGCAGCGGCTGGGGGGCGGATGTGAGGGTGCTGACGGTGCCTGCCCCGAGCGCCAACGGCGGGCTGAGCCTGCGCACGGTGAGCGGCGGACTCTTGGCGCAAAGCACGGACACCAAGGGCGAGGAAGCGGATTGGCGCGTGGCCACCGACCGCCAACCCACCGAAGCCGAATGGGAAGCCCTACGCATGGCCTGGCGCATCGTCCCGCACGTCAAGAGCAACGGGATTGTGATTGCCGGGCCGGAAGGCTTGCGCGGCGTGGGGGCCGGGCAGATGAACCGCGTGCAAAGTGTGCGTCTCTCCATCGAGCAGGCGGGCGAGGGCACCCACGGGGCGGCGCTAGCCAGTGACGCGTTCTTCCCCTTCCCGGATAGCATCGAGACGGCTCATGCGGCGGGGGTCACGGCGGTGATCCAACCCGGGGGCAGCAAGAAGGACGGGGACGTCATCGCCAAGGCCAACGAATTGGGAATTGCGATGATTCTCACCGGGCGGCGACATTTCCGTCACTAATACCGGTACACTAGGCGGACTGAGAGGTTTGTATGGCCGTTAAGAACCAGAATGACCTGATTGTGTCCGTCACTGCCGGCGTGCTTGCGCTTGGCACGGCCGCCGCTTTCTATTTTACGAAGCCCGAACCGGAAACTAAGCCGAACCCGGCTCCGGTCGTCGTCAACGCGGCCGAGATCAAAGCGGCGAGCGTGGTTTACACCAACAGCATTTCGCCTTCGGGTGCCAATGGAGGCCAAGCGGCCGGCGGGGGAGCTCCGCGCAGCGGCTTTGGCGGCGGTGCGGCCCCGGCAGGCGGTGGTGCCGCCCCGGCTGGCGGTGGTCAAGCTCGCCAGCGTCCGGGAATCAGCGCCACGTCGGGCGGCTAATTTTCATCTAGGCTAGGCCTCCGGAACCCGTTGGGAGACCAACGGGTTCCGTTTCTGTCTCAAGTCGTCCATACTGAACGTAACAAACCCTTGTCACTTTGGCGCCTCCTTACGCAACGTTTTTCGCGGGATATCGGAATTGATCTCGGTACCGCGAACACGCTTGTATTTATGGGGGGGCGAGGGATTCTGCTCCGCGAACCCAGTGTAGTGGCGGTCAACAAAGACACCGGCGAAGTGATTGCCGTGGGCACCGAGGCCAAGCGGATGCTGGGCCGTACCCCCGCCAACATCGTGGCCGCCCGCCCGCTCAAGGACGGGGTGATTGCCGACTTTCTGCAAACGCAGAAGATGATTGACGGCTTTATCAAGCGCGCCAAGACGGGCACCGTACTACGGATGACGGTCGTGGTGGGCATCCCGAGCGGCGTGACCGAAGTCGAGCGCGATGCGGTGCTGGACGCGTGCCGCCAAGCCGGCGCCAACGAAGCCTTCGTCATCGAAGAACCGATGGCCGCCGCCATGGGAGCGGGCCTGCCGATTGAGGAGCCGATTGGCTCGATGATTGTGGACATCGGCGGGGGCACCACCGAGGTCGCTGTGATTTCGCTCGCAGGCATTGTCCATTCCGAGTCCGTGCGCACCGCCGGCGACGAGATTGACGACGCCATCACCGCTTATGTGCGCCGCGCTTACAACCTGACGATTGGGGAGCGCACCGCCGAGCAGATTAAGATCGAAATCGGCAGCGCCGCCCCGCTCGAGCAAGAACTGGAAATGGAGATTCGGGGGCGCGACTTGCTCAGCGGGCTTCCGCGCAGTTCAATTGTGACGAGCGAAGAGATTCGCCAGGCCATTGCCGACCCGGTGCGCGAGATCGTCGAGGCCGTCAAGACGACTTTGGAGGCGACGCCGCCCGAACTGGCCGCCGACTGTATGAACAACGGGATTGTGCTGGCGGGTGGAGGAGCCCTGCTCCGTGGCCTCGACCGGCTGCTGACTCAAGAAACGGGAATGCCCGTTCACATCGCGGATAATCCGTTGGACTGCGTTGCGATTGGCACGGGGCGAATGCTGGAAGAGCTCTCGAATCCGAATCTGCGACGTATGCTCGAACGGATGTCACGCGGGTGAAAAAGCGCCGCCGCCTCAGCCCGGATACCGTCTGGTTGATCCTTGCCCTGGTGATGGGGCTGGCCCTGGGGCGCATGCAAACCGTGGCCCGAGGCAACCAATCTGTGGACCCCCTCACCCGCACAGTACGCACCGTTTACCTGCCCCTTGGGACGGGTTTGCGCCCGATGATCGAAGGGCCGGGAATGTTCTTCAGCGGCATCGGGTCGGCTGGCGCGGTCGCCCAGCAGCGCCAAACCATTGCGCAACTCAAGTCGGCCATGGAACTCTATGCGGCCGAGGCCGCCGAGTGGCAGCGTAGCTACGAGTCGCTGGCCAAGCAGCAACAGGGCCCGAACTACGGGCGCATCCGGGTACCGGCCCAGATTCTGTTGTATTCGCCTTACCGCGCCACTATCACGCTCAGTAAGGGGCGGGAACACGGTGTGGTGGTGGGCCAGGGGGTGGTGGCCGATGGAGGTCTGCTGGCCGTAGTGACCCAAGTGGATGCAGTGCGCTGCCAAGCGGCGCTGATCACCAGCAACAGCCAAGCGGTGGGGGCGGCCCTGCGCGGCGAACCTCCGGCTGTGGGCCTGGTGCGCGGCGAGTCCTCGCAGCGTCTCATTTTTGAGTACACCCAGCCGGTGGCGATCAAGCCGGGCTCGGTAATCGTGACCTCCGGGTTCTCGGAGCACATCCCGCCGGGCGTGCCCATTGGGTTTGTCACCGAATCCAACAAGGACCGTGACTTTGGCTCGTTGCGCGCATTCTTGGTGCCCCGCGCCAAGGTGGACCGCGTCCGGGAGGCTTGGATTCTCAAATGAACCCGAACATCGGCTGGGTGCTGCACGGCATCATGTGGTTTTTGGCGGGCTTGCTCATGGTGGCGTGGCCGGGGGGTGCGATGCTTCCCGGAGGGTTAGCCGATCCGCTTCTGGTGCTCACGCTCCTCATCGCCACGTTCTGTCGGCCCGGCCAAGCCGCGCTGTGGGGTTTGGCCAGTGGCGTCATTGCCGGGGGGATTTCGGGCGGGGATATGGCCGGGCTTTGCCTCAGCCGGATTGTTTTGGCGTTTGCGCTTTCCATGCTTGCGCAGCGCGATACGGCCCTCAACAAGGTTCAACGCAGCCTGCTCGTAGGTACGGCGGCCCTGCTGGCTTCGATTCTTCTGATCCTAGTCTCCCCACCGGCAGAACTTGGGCGGGTTTTTCAGGCTACACTCTTGGCGGCCTTGATCAATGTTGCTCTGGCGTTTGGGTTCACCCATATCCTGCAATATTGGTTTGTGCGTCGGGTGTTCTAAAAAGACATGAGCGGTCATCGCGTTCTTCAAATGGCGCGCCAGCAATTGGCGATGGCGTCCCAATATCTCAATTTGGATGAGGGTCTACACCAAGTCCTTGCCCATCCGGTCCGGCAGGTCATCACGGCATTTCCGGTGGTGATGGACAGTGGCGAAGTTCGAGTTTTCGAAGGCTATCGGGTGCAGCACAACCTGAGCCGAGGCCCCACGAAGGGGGGCATCCGCTACCACCCCGAGGTGGACGTGGAAGAAGTCACGGCCCTGGCCATGTGGATGACGTGGAAGTGCGCCGTCGTCAACATCCCCTACGGCGGGGCGAAGGGGGCCGTTAAGGTCAACACCAAGCGCCTCAGCAAGCGTGAACTCGAAAAGCTCACGCGCCGCTACGCCACCTCCATCAACAACATCATGGGCGAGCGGAGCGACATCCCCGCCCCTGATATCGGCACCAACGCCGAGGTGATGGGCTGGATCATGGACACCTATTCCATGCAGGCGGGCTACACCGTGCCGGGCGTGGTGACGGGCAAGCCGCTGGAACTGGGCGGGTCCGAAGGTCGCGTGGAAGCCACCGGCCGGGGCGTCGTCGTCACCGCCGCTGAGGGCTGTAAGAGCCTCGGCACCAGTCTCAATGGCGCCAAGGTGGTTGTGCAGGGCTTCGGGAACGTGGGTTCCGTGGCCGCACGCCTCGCCGAACAAGAGGGGGCCATCGTGGTCGCCGTCAGCGACGCGGTGGGCGGTATTTACAACCCGAAGGGCTTGCCGATCAACGACCTGTACCATCGGTACAGCGGCGTGGAAGGGGGTGTGCGCAACTACAAGGAGTGCGAGCAGATCACCAACGAGCAACTGCTGGAACTGGAGTGCGACGTGCTGATGCCGTCGGCCATCCAAGAGCAGATCACGGTCGCCAATGCCGACAAGATCAAAGCCAAGCTCGTGGTGGAAGGTGCCAACGGCCCGACCACGCCGGAAGCGGACAAGATCCTGCACGACAAGGGCGTGTTGGTCATCCCCGACATCCTGGCCAACGCCGGGGGCGTGGTCACCAGTTACTTCGAGTGGGTGCAAGACCTGCAGAACTACTTCTGGGAAGAAGCGCAGGTCAACGACCGCCTGAGCAACATCATGCGGCGCAGCTATCACGCGGTCTACGAGACCATGGAGAAGCACAAGGTGGACATGCGCACCGCCGCCATGATCATTGCGGTGCAACGCGTGGCCGAAGCCACCACCATGCGCGGCATCTTCCCCTAAGGGGTCGAGGTCACAAGGTCAGCCCGGTGCTTCAGTGGAGCGCCGGGCTTTTCTTTTGCCCGCGCGGCGCATGGTAAAACGCCATCGTCATGTCCGCGCCTTTGGCTCCGTCGCAGTTGTTCCTTCTCAAGCGGCAAGTCTTCAAGTTGATCGGATCGAATTTCCGCATCTATGATTCCGGCGGCAACTTGGTCGTGTTCTGCCACCAGAAGGGGTTCAAGCTCCGTGAGGACATCACGCTCTACGCCGATGAGGCGATGCAACGCCCGTGGATCGGCATCAAGGCGCGCACGATCATGGACTTCAGCGCCGCTTACGATGTGGTGGACCTGACGACCAACGAGAAGCTGGGTGCCTACAAGCGCAAGGGGTGGTCATCCATCATCCGTGACGAGTGGATTGTGATGGACGCGAATGACAATGAGATCGGACGCATCACCGAGGACAACCAAGCCTTGGCGCTGGTGCGACGCTTCCTCACCGCCCTTATCCCGCAAAACTTTGACCTCCGGCTGAACAACGGGCAGCGCGTGGTGGACTTGCGGCAGCGGTTCAACCCGTTCGTTTACAACCTGGAAATCGACTTCCGCGAGAACACCAACAACGCCTTCGATATGCGCATGGGGTTTGCGGCGGCGTCGCTGATCGCGGCGATTGAAGGGCGGCAATCGGGAGGCTAGGCGGAGTCCTAGTCTCGTTTGAACTCGGGTATCATCTTGGTTCCCGGTTGCGCAGGTGGTGAAATTGGTAGACACGCTACCTTGAGGTGGTAGTGCTCACAAGGCGTGAAGGTTCGAGTCCTTTCCTGCGCACCAAATCTTGTTATGCATCATGACAAGTATCCCCTTGATCCATGCGGATATCCGCCAAGCTCGCACCCCCGATAAGCGGCTTTACAACGATCCGGTCGTGTACCAACAGATTCTGGAGCGCGTGTTTGTGCCCAGTTGGCAGTGGGTAGGCGATACCGGCCAGGTGAAGGTGCCCGACGCCGTGTGGCCTTGCACGCTCCTTGAGGGCAGTCTGGATGAGCCCCTCGTCTTCACCCGCGACCGCCAAGACCAAGTGCACTGCCTGAGCAACGTGTGCACCCACCGGGGCATGGTGGTGTGCGAGGCGGCAGGGCACGAGCGATTCTTGCGATGCCGCTACCACGGCCGGCGGTTTGGGCTGGACGGTCAGTTCCAATTCATGCCCGAATTCGACCAAGTGGCCGATTTTCCGAGCGAAGCCGACCATCTCCCCCGGGTGCCCTACGCGACGTGGGGGCGACACCTGTTTGCGTCTTTACGACCTGAGGCCGCCTTCGAAACGGTCATGCGCGAGATGCAAGACCTGGTGGGGTGGATGGACTTGGCGACCTTTGAACCCGAACCCAGCCGCACCCGTGACTACCTTGTCCGGGCCAACTGGGCGCTCTACGTAGACAACTACCTCGAAGGCTTCCACATCCCGTTTGTCCACGCCGACCTGAATGCGGTGCTGGACTACGGCGCCTACCAAGTGGAGCGATTCCCTTACGGCGTGCTCCAGGTGGCCATCGGCAACGAGGGCGAGGATTGCTTTGACCTCCCGGCCGGGCACCGGTTTGCGGGGCAGCGCGTGTCGGCGTTCTACTTCTGGGTGTTTCCCAATCTCATGTTCAACTTCTATCCGTGGGGGCTCAGCCTGAACGTGGTGCGCCCGCTGGGCGTGGACCGCACCCGGGTGTCCTTCATTGGCTACGTGAAGGATGCGAGCCGGATGGATGTGGGGGCGGGCGCGGCCCTGGACCGCGTGGAACGGGAAGATGAGGTGGTGGTGGAGTTAGTCCATCGCGGGCTCAAGAGCCGCAACTACCAGCACGGTCGCTACAGCCCCACGCAAGAGGTGGGCATCCACCACTTCCACCAGCTGCTCACCGCGCGTCTGCAGGGTTAGTTCTTAAAGATCCAGCCTTCGTGATCTTGGCGGTGCATGGGCTGCACGGGGCCGGGCTCGGCTTCTAGGATCAGCTGCTCCAGCATCGGCAGCATGGTGCTTAGCCGCTCTAGGGTGTCGGTCATCTCCAGCAGGTATTGCTTCTGCCGGTCGTCCACGTGCAGCAGGCTGGCGACCTGGAAGGAGAGCACGGTGGGGTCCTCGTGCAGGCGCACCTCGGCGACTTTCATGTCGAACTGCGCGAAATGGCCCTCGAAATACTGCTTGAGATACTCGCGGGTTTTCAGCACGAGCGCATCGCAGCGAGGGCTGTCCTCCACTTCCATTTCCACCACGCGCTCGACTTGCCCGACGAGGTAGGGTCGGTCGTCATCCATCCGCCGAATCCGGAATCGGCGCTGGCCCACCACCTGCACGGCGAGGGTGCCGTCAGCATTTGTGCGGACATCCACAATGCGGACAGCCGTGCCCACCATATAGGGTTCCGCCTCTCCTCCTACCTCTGCGCCTTGCCGAATCAAAACAATTCCAAACCCCGTATCTTCTTCGGAGCAATATTGGATCAGTTCTCGGTACCTACTCTCGAAGACGTGCAATTGCAGGGGTGCGTATGGAAAAAGCACAGTATGGAGAGGAAACAGCGGCAACGGTTCCAAGTGGCCGCCCATGGACCCCAATATACCGCCAGGGAACCTGGCCCGAAACAATCCCGTCTGGCAGGTATGATGAAGGCCCCGCCTGGGCTTTTTTCAGCCACGGAGAGGAATGAACACGAACGCCATGACTGACGATCGCGACGCGCTACTAAAGCGAATCCATGACCTGGAATCGCAACTCGCCCAGGGGAACACAGGCCCGGCCACGCCCCCGTCGTCGCCCGCCAGCCCGGAAACCCCCATGGAAGTGGCGCCGCTGCAAGACGGTGAATCCACCCTCCGCCGCCTCGTGCAGCGCATCGCGATGATCCTGCAGGCGGAAAAGATCGTGGTCATGTTCTTCGATCAAGAGCAGGGTGAACTGATCGCGATTCCGCCCAGCCACGGGGTTGAGATTGAGAAGCTGAATCTGTTCCGCGTGCGGGCCACTCAGGGTGTCTCGGGCGAAGTGTTCCGTTCGGGCGAGCCGCTTTTGTTCCACGACGCGCCGAACGATAACCGCACCAAGAAGGATCTCGTGTCGTTGCTTCACGTGACGAACGGGATTACCGTACCGCTCATTATTGAAAAGCGGGACGAAGAGAACCGCGTGGTCGAGCGCAACACCATCGGGGTTCTGCACGCCTTTAACAAGCGCCACGGCGACGACTTTAACGACGAGGACGTGCGCCTGCTGGAGCGCATGGCCAAGAACGTTGGCTCCATCATCGCCAACCTTCAGCTGTACCGCGAAGTGGTGGAAGAGCGCGAGGAGCTCCTCCAGACCTTCGAATCCATCTCCACCGGCCTCATCCTGGTCTCCCCGCAAGAGAAGATCAGCCAGATGAACTCGGCCGCGCGCCACCTGTTCGGCATCGAAACCGACGACGTGCTGGGCAAGTCCATCCACGACATCATCCCGAGCGAAGAGGTTTGCAAGTTCCTCAAGGACGGGGTGAACGGTTCGGCGCAAGAGATTTCCGAAGTGACGGTGATGCCGCAGGGTGTCGAACGGCACTACACGATCCAAGGCGCAGCGGTGAAGAACGAGGAAGGGAAGAGCCTCGGCTACGTCACCATCCTCAACGACATTACCGACCAGAAGAACCTGGACCGCATGAAGTCCTCGTTCGTCGCCATGGCCTCGCACGAGCTGCGCACGCCGCTCACCGCCATCAAGGGCTTTACGTCCACGCTGCTGATGGACGACGACTTCACTCGCGAAGAGCAGAAGGAGTTCCTGAGCATCATCGAGCAGGAATGCGACCGCCTCCGACGCCTGATTGACGACTTGCTCAACACGGCCCGCATCGAAAGCGGTCAGTCGCTCAAGCCGGACTACTCGCGCTTTGCCCTTGGCGAAATGCTCGAGAAGGTGGTGATGGTGCAACGCCAAGCCAGCATGAAGCACCACGTCTTCGGCAAGTTCAACGACAACCTGCCGGAAACCGTAATTGGCGACAAGGACAAGTTCGACCAGATTCTCACGAACCTGCTCAACAACGCCATCAAGTACTCGCCCGAGGGTGGGGACGTGGTGGTGCACGCCTTCCGCGATGGCGACGAAATTGAGGTGTGGGTGGAAGACCAAGGGATCGGGATCCCGGCCGAGCACCTGAGCAAGGTTTTCGAGAAGTTCCACCGCGTGAACAACGAAGACAACCGCAAGATCTACGGAACGGGGCTCGGCTTGTTCTTGGTCAAGCACCTGGTGGAGGATGTCCACCTGGGCCGCATTTGGGTCGAATCCGAAGTCGGCAAGGGCTCGTTCTTCAAGTTCCGCATGCCGATTGAACTCGACATCGAGAAGGCCAAGGCTCACAACGACTGATGCCGCGCTACCAGGGGGTCGTCTTCGATTTCGACGGCCTCATCTTGGATACCGAGTCGCGCGAGTTTGACTCGTGGAGCGAGACGTTCGCTTCGCTCGGGGCCACGTTGGAGCACAGTGAGTGGATCAAGTGCGTCGGGGCGCCTCCGGGTAGCTGGGATGTCTTTGCGCACCTCGAAGCCTTGATCGGCCCCTACGATCGCCCGCTGGTGGAGCATCAACGCATGATGCGCTTTCATGAGCTCATGGGCAACCCGCCCGTGCCGCGTGAGGGGGTGCGAGAACTGATCGAGGGCCTGCAAGAAGCCGGTATGCCGCTGGCCATTGCCAGCAATAGCGTGTTCGCGTGGATTGACGGGTTCTTGCGGCGGATGGGGTTGCGCGAGGTGTTTCCCGTTATCATGTCGCGGGACGTGGTGGGGGTTTGCAAGCCCGACCCCGCCAGCTATCTGGCGGCCTGCCGCGCCTTGGGCTTTGTCCCGTCCGAAGTTCTTGCCTTTGAAGACAGCCAGAACGGCGCCCTTGCCGCGCGGGCGGCGGGCATGGACGTGGTGGTGGTGCCTAACCCCGTTACCGAAGGCACAATTGTGGGATTTGAGCCTCGCGCTAACTTCCCCGCGGCGGCTGAGATTCTGGGCGCTTAGGGGACGCGGGCCAGCTCGGCCTTCAGCGTATCAATGGACTTGATGGCGGTGGGGTCTTCTTGGCCGAGCGCCGCGAGGTCCAGCGAAAGCCAATCCCCGATGTAAGCCAAGCCCACCATGCGCTCAAACAAGGTCTGACCCGGGGCGCACAGCTCGTAAGTGGGCATGGTGCCTTCGGTGAGGCGGGCCGTGACCTGGCTGCGGGTCAGCATTTTGGCGCTGACTTCACTCACATAGAGCGCGACGGTGGCCCACTGGGCGGCTTGGTGGTGGGCACCTTCGCGCCCCACGATATCGTTGTGGCAGAGCTCGGGCTGGGCGCTGGCAAAGGCCATGCGCTTGGCGTTTTCGTTGATCTGCCCCTTGACGCGGTTGGCCACGCGGGCGGCGGCGGCCCCTTGCCCGTCCAACAGGATTAAGCGATTGTGAAGATTTTGGGCCAGCTCGGCGGTGGGGCTGGCTTCGTTCTCCGGGCCGCACTGGGCGCGCACGCCATCCAACACGGCAAAGAACGCGTCCCAATCCACGGCTGAAAGCAAGCCAAAGTGGGCGCACACGTGCACGATGGGCACCAGCAGGTAACCAAGGGCGCTGCGCGGCGGTTGGCTCCCGGGAATGGTGATGAGGGGGAAACCTTCTTGGCGGGCGATCTCGCTAATCTGGCCGCCGCTACTGATGACGAACGGCATCGCCCCGCGTCGGCGCAGGTCGGCAAAGGCGGCGAGCGTCTCTTCGGTTTGGCCGCTATAGGAGCAGACGAAAGCGAGGGTGCCCGGCCCGACCCAGTTCGGCACACTGTAATCGCGGTTGACCTGGCACGGCACGCGGCCTTGGTCATCGAAGAGAGCGGCCACAAAGTCGCCGCCGGCGGCACTGCCGCCCATCCCGGTCACCAGGATGTTGTCGGGCCGAGGTTGGCCCGGGGGAAGAGGGGTGGATTGAGCAATCGCGAGTGCCCGACGACACTGATCGGGGAAATCCTCGACCAACCCCACCATGTTGTGGGGGTCGTGCGCCGTCAGGAACTCGCGACGAGACATGCTGGCTTTTGGGAGGGCTTAGTCGTCTTCGAACGGATCGAAGTCGTCTTCCGCCGGAGCCGGGCCGCGGGAGGCGCCGCTGGTGCGGGCCGGGGTGGCGCGACCGCCGCCGTTGCCGCCGCCCATATCGCCTTCTTCACGCGGACGATCGAGGCCCTGCACGTTGTCGGCGATGATGCTGATGGCTTCGCGGTTGTTGCCGTCGCGATCTTGGTACTTGCGGTGCTCCAGGCGACCGTCCACGGCCACGAGGCGACCCTTGGAGAGGTACTGGCTCACGTAGTCAGCGGTTTGACCGAAAGCGGAGATGCGAAACCAGTTCGGTTCCTGCTCTTCGTCCCGCTTGCCGCGGCGCTTGTCCACCGCGAGGGTGAAGTCCACCACTTGCATGCCGGTGTTGGTCTGGCGCAGTTCGGGGTCGCGGGCCAGCCGCCCAATCAGGACGACTCGGTTGATGCTCACACGGCCTCCATCAAGAAGATGCGGAGCCGCAGGATGTCATCGGAGATCATCATTTGGCGCTTGAGCTCGTGCTGAATCGCCGGGGTGCCCGAGAACTTCATCAGGATGTAGGTGCCGTCGCGGTGGCCCTTGATTTCAAACTCCAGGCGTCGGGTTTCCCACTTGCCGGCTTCTTCCACGGTGCCGCCGAGCTTCTCGGTGACTTCCTTCCAGCGGTTGGCAATGGCGGACACTTGGTCATCGGTCAGGTTGGCCGCAACGATATAAAGCGCTTCGTAGTTTCGCATGTTTGCTCTCTCTGGGCTTTCTCAGGTCGCCGGAGCGGCCATAGAGGACGGCGATTCTGGTCGCCGCAGAGAGCCCGTTTGAATCCGTTAGGATACCAACCTCTGCTGAAGGGTGCGGGGCCTAGCCCAAAACGGTACCGTTGACCCGCAGGCGGAAGGTGTAGCCGAAGGTTTCGCAAGACCGGCGGCACATGATCATGCGGCTGAGGAATATCTCGAAATACTCCATCACCGTGGCAAAAGTGGCGTCAATTTCGAGCGTGAGCTCGATGGTCTTGTCCTCGTTCAGCATTTCCACGCGGCTGCGCTGCACGGCGTAATTCACACGGTCGTGGATGTCGAAGGTTTCCAGCATCGGATTCTGAACCCGGGAATAGTGCACATCGCTCTTGTCCGCCACGATGAGGGCGGCGCTCATCACGCTCACGGGTTGGCCGACGAGTTCCTCGTGATTGCCGATGGCCCCGAGGATCGGCGCGATCTCCGCCGCTTCCATGCCCATCTCATTGAGCAGGGTGAAGGCGATGTTGGCCCCGCTGATCGGGTGATCATGGCGGTTGATGACGTTGCCGATGTCGTGGAGGTGGGCGGCAATCATGCCGAGCTCGACTTCGCGGGAAGGGCGGCCGAGGCCCTTGAGGATAGACTTGGTGATGCCCGCGACAATGCCGACGTGCCGGTGCCCGTGCTCGGTGTAGCCCATGGACTTCAGGAGCTCGTTGGCGCCATCAATCAGCGTGCGCACCTTGGGGTAGGCCTTCACGTCTTCCAGCGTGAGTGGGCGGGCGGTGCCTTGCGACGTGGGAGTCATGATGTCCATGAGTGTTCAGACTACTTGAAAACGGGAAGTGTTGTGCGCGGACGGGGTGCCGGACAAAAGAATGGAGCCCTCGACGGGAATTGAACCCGTGACCTCCTCTTTACCAAAGAGGTGCTCTACCTCTGAGCTACGAGGGCTTGCGCGGGGGAGAGGATACCTGCAACCCCTGGCGGATGGGCCAACCTGGTCCCGTAGAGGATTTTTGGTTTAGTAGGGGCCTGACTTCACCAGTTCGTAGCCCGTACTTCGCCCGCCCGCTCCGTCTAGTCGCAAGATTGACTTGTCCACAAGGTCAATCAGGTCGCGGGTAGCGGTCGCGGCTGAACAGTCGCACAAGCTGGCGTACTTGCGGTTCGTCATGCGGCCCTCCCAGCCCATGAGCATCCGGGAGACGGCCTTTCGCTGCCGGTCGTTGAGCGGAACGTCCTTAGCGGCTTGCCAAAACTTTGCCCTCCCGATCGCCTGACTTACCGTTTCTGTGGCTGCATCCAAGGTCATATGGAGAATCATGAGGTACCAATTTAGCCAGGCTGTGTAGTCGAGGTTTCCCTTTTGCGTGGCTTCGAGCATGTCGTAGTAATCCGACCGGTGGGCGAGGATTTGGCTGGCCATGCTGTACGGTCGATGCGAGCGCTGATCGGCCCGTGCGAGGAGCAAGTCCATGATGTTGCGCCCGATACGGCCGTTGCCATCATCGAGGGGGTGGATCGTCTCGAACCAGAGATGAGCGATTCCCGCTTTGAGAATGAGGCTCTCCTCGTTTTTGTCCTCAACCCATGCGAGGAACTGAGACATCTCATGGGCGACTCTGTCGGAATGAGGGGCGACAAAGTGCACGATCTCACGGCCACGCTTTTGAGATGCCACCACCATCGGCCCCTCTTCGTCCGTTCTCCACTGGCCGACTGATACCGGGCCGTAGGCGTTGCGTCCCGTGGGAAACAGGGCCGCGTGCCACCGGAAGAGCCGATTTTCGGTCAGGGGGAGATCGTATCGATGCGCGGCATCGAGGGTCATCTCCACCAATCCATCCACGTAATGGTCGGAGGAGGCCAGCCCGCCCCGTTCTACGCCGAGGCGCCTAGCGACGGAACTCCGCACGGATTCGGGATTCAATCTTTCTCCTTCGATTGCGCTGGACTTGACCAGTTCTTCAGTCAGGGCCGCAACGTCGTGTTCCTGCTTTTCATCCAGTCCGATCGCCTCAAGAATGCCAAACAGACGCCCGCGTGCCAAGGTCACTCGTTCGAGGCTTGGCAGAATGGCGGTTGCGTCGTAGCGGTAGCCCGGCCACTGTTTGCGCTCGTGGATGTAAGTGGGCACTGATGAGATTATGGCACTTATTCTCCTCAATATTAGAGGAGAATAAGGCTTCTATTCTCCTCAGGAACCTTCAAGCAAGTTTCAATTTCGGACAAAGAGGCCTTCGAGTGAAAGCGTTATCTCCTCAAAAGGAACAGCGAGTAAATGGATGCCGCCGAGAATCGAACGACTCGTAAGAGCAACGGCAGGTCAGGAACGATGGTGGGGAGTGCAGGATTCGAACCTGCGAAGGCTCTCGCCGACAGATTTACAGTCTGTTCCCATTGGCCGCTCGGGCAACTCCCCAGACCTGAACGCGAATCATACCTGCCATGGCGTAGGGCGGTCGGTCGGATAGGGCCAAACCCCGCCATAATGCAGATATGCCAGAGTCCACGCTCACGCTTCTCTACGCACTACACCGGGTGGATGAGCGTTTGCTAGACCTCCAAGCTCAGGCAAACAACCTCGATACCGGGCAAAAGGAACTCGCCCAGGCCAAGGCCGAACAGAAGGCCCTGGAAGCCCTAACCGCCCAGCGCGACCAAGCCAAAGCCAAACTCCACGAACTGGAAGAAACGGCCCGCCAGCGCCGAGCCCACGCCGAAAAGCAGGAGAAAGAGCTTTACGACGGCAAGGTGGACGCCCGGCAGATTTCGGCCGTGCAAATCGACATTGAGCACAGCCGGGAATTGGCCGACAAAGCCACGGCGGAAGCCGAACCGTTGCGCGCCGAAGTGGCGAACTTGACGGCTGAAGTGGAGACGGCCACCGCCGCTCTCGACGAAGTCAAGAAGTCCATCCTGCGCAAGCGGAAGAAGGCTCATGCGGTGCACGTGGAGATTGAGGCCGCGTTCAAAGAAGCCCAAGCCGCCCGGGCACCAAAAGCCGCTGCGGTGCCTGCCGAGGCCTTGGCCAAGTACAACGCCATTCGTAAGCGAACCGGAGGCACGGCGATGGCCGTCCTAACTCCGAACCGCACCTGCGGAACGTGCGGCATGGCGGTGGCCGAACGCCTGCGCGATGCCATTCACCGAGACCAAATCACGACATGCGAATCATGCCAACGCATCCTCATCTTCCCGCTCTCGGATTCGCTGCTGTAGTCGCGGTCAGCCTGGGGCTGAGCGGATGCGCCAGGAACCCGGATAATGCCGGGCCGAGCACCGGTACGCGCATCACGGTGCGGTTCCGCACGGATGGCCCCATCCGCACGGGCCTGGAGCCGGGGAGCCCGGGCCTGCCCTATGTGTACATCGTCGCCTTGCGTCTCAGCGAGGACGTCTCGCCCACGACGGATGGCCCGCTGCCGGTCGTCACGCCCGGTGGCAACGGCTTTGTGGCCGGCAATGCCACCCACTACATCCTCTGGAACCCTTTGGGCTCGCCGCAGTACCAAATCTATCAGTTCCGCGATTCCACGCTCAACGAGTGGACACTGACGGGCACGCCCGTGGACACGATTCCGGTGGAGGTAGGCAACCAAGAGATCGGCTTTAGCGTGGACATGAGTCAGCTGGTGCCCCTCGCCGATCTAAACCGCTACCGGTCGGTGCAGATCAACTTGCTGACCATGAACAACACCAATCCCAGCGGCACCGGGCGCCTGTGGGATGCTCTGGGGGATGGTCGCATTCCGAGCCAAACCAACCGCTTCTTAACCCTAAGGTTAGATGTGGACCGCGTCTATAGCAATATCTCCGAAGGCAACTTGGAGCCGGTCGGCGACCAGGCCGATCCCAGCCTGGACATCGCCGACTTCACGGTTGCGATTCGTCCCGAATAACTATGCCGCGCGTCTCCATTCTCCTGACCTGTTTTAACCATTTGGATTACATTCAGGAGGCGTGGGACTCCGTTCAGGCGCAAACGTACCGCGACTTTGAGGTCATTGCCTTGGATGACGGCAGCACCGACGGCACTCGGGAGTGGCTGACCGCCCACGCCAGCGGAGCCCGCATTGAGTTCAATCCGCAAAACCTCGGCACCTACGCCACCCTCAACCGGGGGTTGGAGCTTGCCGAAGGCGAGTTCATCGCGGTCTTCAACGACGACGATGTGTGGGGGCCAGAAAAACTGCAGCGGCAAGTGGAGGCGCTTGACAAGAACCCCCGCGTGGGCCTCGTCCACACCAGCGGCTGGTTCATTAATGGCCGCAGCGAGCAGCACCCCGATCCTGCCCCGCTGGGCTTCCCGTGGCCCAAAACGGGCAATGGTGACCAATTGGCCACGCTGGTGGATCACAACCAGATCATCACGAGTAGCGTGCTGTTCCGGCGGGCGTGCGCCGAGCAAAGCGGCCCCTTCGATCCCCAGTTTTACGGCTGCGGGGACTGGCAGATGTGGCTGCGCATCGCGCGTGGGTGGGAGGTCGCCCACGTGGATGAGCCGCTGACGTTCTACCGCGTGCACGACACTAACGCCGCCCGCAACACCACCAAGATGGACGAGGATAGCTGGCGGATTCGGGAGTGGATCACCACCTGGGAAAGCACGGAGGACAAGTCGCGTCACGGGCTGGACAACGCCTTTGCCCACAACTGGGTGTGCTTGGGCACCGAGCGCGCCTTGCGCGGTGACCTTAAGGGCGCGCGCCAAGCGTACAAAGAAGCCATCCGCCGCCGGCCCACCCGGGCCAAATCGTACGCTCGCTACCTGGCGACGCTGCTCACGCCGAAGGTCGCCCGTCAGTGGCGTTAGTGTTCAGGCCAAAGCGCGAGAAGAACGTCCCGTAAGCCGCCAGCAAGATCGTGCCCACCACCACCTTGAGCGGCTGGGGCACCGCCGGGGAGAAGCTAAAGAAACCCTCGATGGGGGCGGCCGTGAAGATCAATGTCAGCCCAACAATGAGGAGAGTGAAGGCATCCTTGCCGGCTTCCTTGAGGGCATCCACGCGGCGACGATTGCCCGGACGGATGAACGCCCATCCTAGGCAAAAACCGGACGCGGCGGTAATGAAAATGCCGCCGATTTCGGGCACTCCGTGCGGGTAGATGGAGCTAAGCATGTAGCCCAGGCGGCCCACTTGGTTGGTCTCGTAGGACAGCGCTCCGATGACCAAGCCGTTCTGCCACATCGCGGCAATCGTCATCAGCCCCCCGGAGGCCAACCCCAGGCTGGCCGAGGCCACCCCGACCCGAGGGTTATTAGTGGCATAGAAGGCGCTCATCGCCATGCTTTCGCTAAACGTTCGCGCTTCCAGGTCGCCCGATGTCCAGGCCTCGAAGGCCATCTCCATCTCGGGCGGCACCAAGAGCGGGCGCAAATCCGGCCGAGCCCCAATCAGGAAGTACGCGGCAATCCATCCCGCAAAAAAGAGCGCGGCGGCGAGGCCGATAAACTTCGCGCGGCGCCGAACCGTATCCGCCCCGGTGACCAAACCGTTGCGGATCATCTGCCACCAGCGTCGCTGGGGCGATCGATACAAAACTGCGTAGGCCCGCGAGACGGCACTGTTGAGAAAGTTCACCACGTCCGGGTTGGTAGGGCGGGCGGCCAAGAAGGCCAAGTCCCCCGAAGCCTGGCGGTACAGCCGCACAAACTCCACCATCTCCTGGCTGTCCAGACTCTTAAAGCCGACGTCGGCTTTGGCGGTGAGCGCGGCCAGCCTTTGCCACTCGGGCAGGCGCCGCTGAATGAGAACTTCTTCCGTCATGGCACCCGGAGGGGAGGATACCGAATCGGGCCCTCGGACCCGACTTCTGAGCCCGCCTGCATCCGGCAGGGGTGCCAAAGCATAAAGAGCCATAATAGGCAGACTTCATGCCGAAATCCAGGCAGGAATCCTCCGGGGAGATGTCCAGCTATCTGGGCCATCTCACGCGTGCGCCCCTTCTCAGTTATGAGGAGGAAGTCACTCTTGCGCGCGCCTCGCAGGCGGGGGACGAAGAAGCTCGGAAGCGACTCATCGAGTCGAACATGCGCCTGGTCATCAATATTGCCCGCACGTATATGAACGGTGCGGTGCCCCTGGAAGATTTGATCCAAGAAGGAGCGCTCGGCCTGATGCGGGCCGTGGAGCGGTTTGATATCGATCGAGGTTTCCGGTTCTCCACCTACGCCACGCACTGGATCCGGCAAGCCATCCTGCGGGCGCTGGATAACAAGGGCAAGACCATCCGGGTGCCCGCCCACGTGCAGCAAATGCTCCGGCGGATCGAGCGGGAGCGCGATCAGTACCTCGCCCAAATGGGTCACGAAATCACGCCCGAGCTACTGGCCGAACGGGTCGGCATGGACGTAGAGAAACTGCGTACCCTGCTCAGCAACCAAACCGAACTCCTCAGCCTGGATGCCCGCACCAAGGGCGGCGAGGGCATCACCCTGGGGGCCACCATCCCCGATGAAGAAATCAACAGCCCCGAATACTTGCTGCTCAGCGAGGAACTGTGGGCGCAGTTTGAAGAGTGTCTCAACGAATTGACGGAGCGCGAAGCCGAGGTCATCCGCATGCGCATGAGCACCGGCAACTCGGTGCACTTCCGAGAGGAAATGGCCCGGCACCTGCGGCTCAGTCAAGAACGGGTGCGCCAACTCGAGATCACGGCCATACAAAAACTGCGCATGATTGCCCGCCAGCGTCGGTTGGCGGAGTTTCTGCCGGACACCGGGCTACAATCTCTCTAGAAATGGCTTGCGTTCTTGACATCAACGCGATCATGAAGGTGTTGCCCCACCGCTACCCCATTCTGCTGGTGGACCGGATTCTCGAGGTCGAACCCGGAGTGCGGTGCGTGGGCATCAAGAATGTCACGATCAACGAGGGATTCTTCCAGGGCCACTACCCAGGGCAGCCGATTATGCCGGGGGTGCTGATTGTCGAGTCGCTGGCGCAGTGCGGGGCGGTGATTTTGCTGAGCCAGGATTCGTATCGAGGCATGGTGCCCGTGATTGGGGCCATTGATAACGTCAAATTCAAGCGCCAAGTCGTGCCCGGCGATCAGCTCCGACTCGAGATCGAGTTGTTGTGGATCAAGAGCAGTATTGGTCGCATCAAGGGGGTCGCCACGGTGGATGGTCAGCTGGCCGCCCAGATGGAGATGACCTTCAAATTGATTGCCACCGGGGGCAACGAAAACGGTGGCTAGGATCCACCCGACATCGGTCATTGATCCGGACGCTCAGATTGCCGATGATGTCGAGATCGGGCCTTACTGCGTGGTCCACGCCAACGTAAAGATTGGGGCGGGCTCGAAGCTGGCCAGCAACGTCACCGTGATTGGCGGCACGACGATCGGCGAGCGCAATGTCATTGAGCAAGGGGCCGTGCTGGGCGGCGACCCGCAGGACCGGAAGTACGCGGGCGAGCCCACTTACCTAGTGATTGGCGACGACAACGTCATCCGCGAGTACGTCACCATCCACCGCGCCACCGGCGAAGGCAATACGACCACCATTGGCGACCGCAACTACTTGATGGCCTTTGTGCATGTGGGACACAACTCCACCCTCCACAACGACATCACTTTGGCGAACAGCGTGGGCTGCAGCGGCCACGTGACCATTGAAAACAACGTCACTGTCGGAGGGCTTACCGGCCTGCACCAGTGGGTGCGCGTGGGCCGCGCCGCCATGGTAGGGGGCATGAGCCGCATCGTGCGCGATGTGCCGCCCTTCATGATCACCGAAGGCATTGACCAGAAGGTGCGCGACATCAACGCGGTGGGCCTACGCCGGTTGGGCATCACCCAAGAAGGCCGGCTTGCCTTGCATAAGGCGGCGAAGCTCTTGTTCCGCAGCCAAATCCCGCTGAGCGAAGCGCTGGAGATTGTGCAGCGTGAAGTTAAAATCACCCCCGAAGTCCAAGAGCTGATCACGTTCCTAGAGCGGCTCTACAAGGGCAAGATGGGGCGCGGCGACCAGCCGTAAGGGGAGCGCGCGGTGTCGGAGATTGGCACCCTGGCCGCCGTGCAGCGCGCGGGCGCAGATGCTCTCACCCAAGTGGGGGCAGGCGTGCACACGCGAGTTTTCTTTAGCGCTGGGGAAGCCAGCGGCGACGCCTATGCGGCCGAACTCGCTTCCCGCATCGGCGAAGCGCGCCCGGATGTAGACCTGGAAGGCGTAGGTGGCCAGCTCAGCCAAGGGGCGGGGGTGCACCTGGTGGCATCTTCTCAGGATTGGGGTGCAGTGGGCATCATCGAGAGCCTCAAAGTCGTGCCGCAGGTGTGGCAAGGCTACCGCGCGGCGGTGGCGCACCTCCGGCGGGGACGACCGGGTTTGTTTGTGCCCATTGACTACGGCTATCTCAATATCAAGCTGTGCCGGCAGGCGCGGGCGCTGGGGTGGCGGGTGGTGTATTTCATCCCGCCGGGCTCGTGGCGGCGTACCAAGCAGGGGGCCGACCTCCCGGGCTTGACCGACGCGATCATCACGCCTTTCTCTTGGAGCGCCACGATGTTGCAGGAGATGGGGGCCAACGCGCATTGGTTTGGTCACCCTCTCCGGCAGATGCTGAAGCAAGTAGACGCCCCGGCGGTGCGGTCGGGCATTGCGGTGCTCCCTGGCAGTCGCCACCACGAGATTGAGCACAACCTCCGGGCGATTGCCCCGGCGCTGAAGGGGCTAAATGTGCCGATCCGATTGGCGCCCGCGCCGAATGTAACCAGCGACGAAGTGACCCAGGCTTGGGTGCGGGCAGGCGGCGGCGAGTGCGACGTGGTACGTCCGGCGCGGGCGGCCCTGATGGCCAGCCGCGCGGCGGTGGTGTGCAGTGGCACGGCCACGCTCGAGGCGGCGTTGGCCCTGACGCCCACCGTGGTGACTTATCGCGGACCTTGGACGATGGAGCTGGAGTACCGCATCCGCAAGCCCAAGTTCGATTTCATCAGCCTGCCCAACATCCTGCTGCAGCGCGGGGCCTTGCCCGAACTGATCCAGAACGCTGCCACCCCCGAGGCCATCCGCGCGGCCCTAGAACCTCTCTTGGCGGACGGACCCGAGCGTGAGGCCCAGCTCGAGGCGATGCGAGCAGTGCAGGACTTCTGTGGGCCGTCGGACGCCCTCGACCAGTCCGCGAAGATGATTTTGGCCTGGTTGGCCCCGCCGCTGGAACCTTCCCCTTCCTCTTGATGTTGAAGAAAGCAAGGACAAACCTCACTTCGGAGAGACCGACGGGGGCGCGACCCCACCCGGCCAAACGAAGCCCTGAAGAAAGATTTTTGAAAATTTTTTCCGTTAGGACCTCTTGAAACCGGTCAGACCAACCGAGAGTCTGAATAGCAGAAGAGCAAGTGAGCGCGGAGCACCACAAAGCGACTCACAAAGCGAGAAGCACACCAACGCGACTAGCCCGGCTGAACAACTCCTCTCCGTTCATCCGGGCCTTTTTTTGCCTGGCGTTCGGTGCGTCCCTTAGAATGGAAACATGCCGCAAGGATGGAAAGGGCCCCGAATTCGCTTAGTTCCGCTGGAACGCTCACTTCACCTTGCGGCGATGACCCGCTGGCGGCAGGACCCGGAGCTTGCGCAATTCCTGGCCGGGGGCTGGCGGCTGAAGTCGGGCCATGACATGGAGGCGTGGTTCACCGAGATCGAGCAGGAGGAGGACGAGATCCACTTCGCCATCGAGACATTGGAAGGGGAGCCCATTGGATGGACGGCCCTGCGCGATGTGGACCTACGGTTGGGGCACTGCGAGACGGCGAGCTTGATTGGGGAGGCGAGTTTGCGCGGGCAAGGGCTGGGGCAAGAAGCGGCGCACTTGCGGGCGTACTATGCGTTCGATATCGTGGGGCTGCGTGTGCTTTACAGCGAGCACTACCCCTACAACACGGCCACCCAGCGCATGATGGAGGCCCTGGGGGCGCATGTGTGGGGGATTAAGCCGGAGGCGAATTTTAAGAACGGGCGCTACACGGATGTGGTGTGCACATTTCTGCGGCGCGATATGTGGCGACGCCCGGATTGGCTGCCGGAACTGATATAAGAGTTAGTTGCATTCTTCATCCCTTGTGTAGTGAAACTTACACAACTTATGCGAGGGAGCATGTGGTTATTGTCAGCCGGCCTGGTACTTGCCGGATGTGGAGGCGGGAGCGGTTCTCATTGGCGGAGGTGGTGTACCTCTGGCCCCGGATTTCTCGCGTGATGCGGGGGTAACGGCTCGGATCGAAGTGGATCCGGTCACCAACAAGGTGAAGGTCACCAACCTGGATTCTGAAGGCCGCGCGATTTGGCAAGGGAACTCGGTGAAGATTGAAAGCGCGGAGGTGTTCCAGCTTCCTGGTTCGAGCATCTCCAGCCGCGTGCTGCGGCTGACGTTTAAGAACAACACCCAGATTCCGCTGGGCAACGGCGAGCAACTGAAGGCGATGCTGACGACGGCGTCTTCGGAGTTCTCCGCGATGACCGAAGCCGGGATTGGCAGTAGTGGCTTGACGGATGGGGCGGTGGCGAGCGCCGCCATCGGCGCGCCGCGCGCGGTGTGGGAAGACACCGATGGCACGATCTATGTCGCCCAGTGCAGTAGCAATGGCATCCGCCGCATTCGCAATGGCAGCGTAAGCACGATTGGTAGCGGTTACCAAAACGTCTTTGGCATCACCGGCGACCCGAATGGCAACTACATCTACTTCATCGAACGAGATCGCCACCGCATAATCAAACTCAAGAAGGACGGCACCGAAGGTTCGGTGCTGGCCGGTGGTCCGGCGGCCGGTGACGGCCTCGGCACGGGCGCGAGCATCCTGTTTAACACTCCCACCGGAATCTCCTTTGGGGGCGGCGAGCTCTTCGTAGCCGACCTCGGCAACAGCAAGCTGAAGCGGGTGAGCAACCTCGGCGGCACGCCCACGGTGAGCCTGGTGGCCAGCGGCATCCCGAACGCCTACGGCATCAGCTACGGCGAAATCCAAGGGGGGCCAATCCTCGGCGTGACTTCGAATTCCACCGGTCAAGTCTTTGCCGTTGACCCGATCACGAACAAGAGTTCGCTCATCCGCACCCTCGCGGGTGGCGCCACGGGTATCGCCGTGAGCGAGGGCCGATTCGCGGTCGCCAACAACGTGACCGACACGATCACGGTGCTCCGCGTCCCGAACGGCAGCAACCCCTACGTCCTCGCGAGTTGGGCGCAGGAATACGTCTCCCCGGGTCCGGCGGGCTTCAAGGATGGCCTCAACCCGACCGCCAATGATCCGCTCCTCGCGGCGCCGGGCAATGGGAATGGCTTCCTCTTTGCGGACACCAACAACCACCGCGTGCGGCGGCTCATCCTCCCGAATTTTGTGAGCGGTTCCAGCGTGCAGCCGGTGACCTTCAGCAACGAAGAATGGACCACCAGCACCGGTCGCGCGGTTTACACCGTGGGCTCGCTCGCGGCTGGAGCCTCCAGAACTTTGGATATCTCCTTCTCCGTTCAGTTCGAAGCTTCCATGACGTTCTACGTCACGGTGGCCGGGGGTGGGGTCGGTCCGATTGCCGTCGATGCGGGTACCAATGCTCCGCCAAGCAACGTTTACGGACGCGTTCTGGCGGGCGGAACGACGAACATAAGAAAGGACGGGATCGGTGTCGCCGCTGGGTTTAGCGACAGTGGATTCTTTGGAATCGAAGCCATGACGAGTGGAGCGGTTGTTATCGGTGATGACAGAACACTTCGCCTGTTCACCCCAGGCGATGGCATCGTGACAACGATCGGAAACGTCAGCGACACCTTGGGAACGGTTAACGGTAGTGGCGTGGTTGCGCGCTTCCCAGGGTCTGTTTTGGGAATCTCGAAAGCCACTGACAACCAGATCTACTTCGTCTCCGGGAATCAAGTGTGGATAGGGTTCGGAGCATTTGGCTCAAATACATCGGTCCCTGCCACCAGTTTTAGCTTCGCTTATATCGCTGGTGCAGCAGATGGCTCCAGTGGAACCGCGGTGGGTAATGGCTTTGCCGTGAGGTTCAACAGTGCTCGTGGAATTGTATTCGATTCGACGTCGAACACCATGTACATCGCGGACTTTAACAACAATCGGATTGTCCGTGGCCGGTTGACCGGGTCCAGTGTCTCAGATCCTGCAAGTTGGAGCTTTACGGTTTTGGCGGGTTCGGGTGTCGCGGGTTTTGCCGATGGTTTAGGAGTGTCGGCCCAGTTTGCTAGTCCGGATGGACTCGCACTGGGGGACGACAATGCGCTTTACGTCGCCGACAATGGTAATCAGCGGCTAAGACGGATTGACCTGAATACCGCTCAAGTCACCACCGTGGCAGGCGACAGTACTTCCGGATACATTGACGGAACACCCGGACAAGTGAATTCGATCCGAGGATTAGCAAGCGACGGAGCGGGCTCGATTTACTTCTACGACTTCTATCGCTTAAGGGTGTACCGCAATGGTCGATTGTATACGGTTGCAACCGATGCGGCGGGTTCAGTGAGCGATGGGTACGTTGACGGTGCCGGCCAGCATCCGCCGTCGAGAATCGCGGTGAACCGCGCCACGGGCACGCTATACAGCGTAACCGTAGGAGACCTTGGGATCTCACGATTAGTAGCCTACGAAGCGGTGGTGCCGTAGGCCAGCACACTCTCTCCCCGGGCCGGCAACCCGGGGAGAGGCGAGACTCACACGACGCTGCGCAGGCGGCGAAGGCTATCCGGGTCCAGCGCACTCACGGGCTTGACCTGGTAGTGGTTGCCTTCCACATCAATGAGGAGCAAGAACTCCTCATCAATCCACTGCGCATTTTCCTGCAGGCTTTGCGTCACAAAGTCGCGGTGACCCCGGTCGGTTTCCACCGACCAGTACGTCGCCCCGAACTCCATCCGCACGGCATTCACGCGCCGCACCTGGCTGTAAAGGTACCGGCGGCGGAGCTCTTGCCGCAGCACTTCCACGTTGTCCGCCCCGGCGTCTTCTAGCCGTTCCAGCATCAAGATCTCCTTGCCCTTGCTGTCCAACAAGGAGAGATACCGATCCGGGTGGGTGCGGGGTGCGGCCCAGGCGGGCACCACGTCCAGGTGGCTGCGGTCTTCCAGCGTTAGCCGCAGGCGACCTTCGGGAGCGTAGAACAACTGCATCAGTTGCCCACCCCGATGATTTCCGTCACGGCCCGCTGGGTTTCCACCAGGTTGCAGAACACGCCCCGCTTCTTCATCAGTTCCTCGTGCGTGCCCATCTCCACAATCTCGCCGCGCTCCAGCACAATCAGCCGGTCGGCGTTGCGCAGGGTGCTGAGGCGGTGGGCGATGGCAAAGGTGGTGCGGCCTTCCACCAGGCGACCGATGGCCTCCTGGATTTGCCGCTCCGTCTCCACGTCCACGCTGCTGGTCGCTTCGTCCAAGATGAGGATTCGCGGGTTGTGCAGGATGGCGCGGGCGATGCTGATGCGCTGCTTTTCGCCGCCGCTCAGCTGCACGCCGCGTTCACCCACGACGCTGTCGTAGCCGTCCGGCTTGCTCACGATGAAGTCGTGGGCGTTGGCCGCGCGGGCCGCCACCATGATCTCCTCTAGCGAGGCATCCGGCTTGCCGTAAGCAATGTTCTCCGCAATGGTGCCATTGAACAGGAACGGCTCTTGCAACACGATCCCAATCTGCGAGCGGTAGTTGGCGATGTTGATCTCGTTGAGCGGCACGCCGTCCACCAGGATGCGCCCGCCGTCGGGTTCATAGAACCGGCAGATGAGGTTGATGGTGCTGGATTTGCCCGCCCCGCTGCGCCCCACAAAGCCGATCATCTCGCCCGCCTTCACGTCGAAGCTCATGTTCTTCAACACCGGGTTGCTCTTGTCGTAGCCAAACCGCACCGCATCGAACGTCACGTCGCCCCGGATGTCCAGGGTGCGCTCTAGTTCGCGGTTGCTCTCGGGGGTCATGTCCATGACCTCAAAGATGCGCTCCGCCCCCGCCATGGCCCGGCTAAACCAGTTGTTCACCTGCGCAAACCACTGCATGGGGCCGTACACCATGATGAGCAGCGAGTTGACCATGATGAACTCGCCCAGCGTCAGCCGGCCCTGCAGCACAAACATGCCGCCCACGGTCCAGTTGATGAGCGCGCCCAGGCTGGCCGCGAAGGTCATCATGCCGAAGGCCGTGTACCACTTCTGGTCGGCCTGCATGGCGGCTTGTTGCCACGCCTTGTTGCGTTCGTCAAAGCGCTTGAACTCGCGATCTTCGCTGACGAACGCCTTCACCACGCGGATCCCGCTCAGCGATTCGTTCAGTTGCATGTGCAGGCGGGCCATGCGCTGGCTCACCTTAAAGAACATGTTGCTAATCGGCTTCCAGTAACGGACGCTGATGAGCAAGATGAACGGGATCGGCACCAGGATCGCAGCGGCCAGCACCGCGTCGATGCTGAACAAGAACCCGATGACGCCCAGCGCCATCAGCGAGTTGGTGATGAAGAACGGGAAACCGTCCACCAAGAAGTGCCACACCCGATCGGTGTCTTGCGTCACGCGGCTGGCGATGGCCCCCACCGGCTTGCGGTCGAAGTACTTCATGCTGAGGTACTCGATGGCGCGGTAGGTGCTGGCGCGCAGGTCCTTACTGATGTGGGTGGCCAGGTAGGTCATCAACCGACCGTTGAAGATCTGCAGGCCGCTCCCCGCCAGGGCGATGCCCAGCCACAGGGCCATCCATTGCAAGAGGCCGCTCGTTTCCAGCGATTTGGACGTAATGCCGTCCACCAGTTGCTTCTGGATGTACGGCGGGATGAGGTTGAGCGCGGTCGTACAAACCGAACCCGCCACCAGCATGGTGGTCGCGCGGCTATACGGCTTAAGGAAGCCAAAAATGCGCCACAGCGTCTTGCTGCGGTTCACGCACACCGGGCACGGGCCGTCCTTTTCGGGCAGCAGCCGGTCGCACTTGGGGCAGCGCTTCAGCTCCTCGTGCATGTCAATCGAGAGCTCTTCGCCTTGGCTGAGCTGCTCGATGCCGCGCGCGACCTCGCTGAACTTCTCGCTGACGGCCAAGGAGTAGTTGACGACCGGGATGATCACCCCATTCTTGAGGGTGACAATCATGCGGCCCCCACTCACGAGGGGGTCGTGGCGAGCTTTGGCAATGTCGCTGAGAGCGATGCGGCAGGTGGGGACGCCCGTCGGGGTGGAGACTGTCACTTCGGTGGCAGTGACCACGAGCCGACGGACGCCGTACAAGCCATCTTCGTCGAGATCGCTTGTGACGTCAATCAGTGGTATTTCCGGCGCGGAGGCTCCGCCCGGAGTTAAGGAAGCCGTTTGCATAAATTCCAGAGGTCGGGATTCCCGATGTCAGGGGCCGGGGGAACGTCACTAACCCTGCGCGGCCAGAAAGAAGGATGAGCGGCGGCAGATGTCAAGTTACCCAACAGGCGTATACGCCTGTCTGGGTCCATTAGGCAGGCTTAGTCCAAAGCGACCGGCGGCAGGGCGCGGCCCCAAGCCAGTTCCATAAGGAAGGCCCGCACTGTATCTTGGTTGCCTTCGTCGCACAGCTTGTCGAGCTGGTCCAACGCGGCGCGTAAGGATTGGTGATCCACTCGCCCCGTGTTTTGCACCCGGCTGATGCGCGGGTCTTCGAGCGGCTCCAGCGGCTCGTCGGCGTAGGTGAGTTCTTCGTGAATCTTTTCACCCGGCCGGATGCCCGTGATCTTGATCTCGATATCTTGCCCCGGTACCAGCCCGTGCATGCGGATGAGGTCTTCGGCCAGCTCCATGATGCGTACGGCCTGGCCCATATCGAGGATGAAGATCTCACCCTGGTTGCCGAAGGCACCGGATTGAACAATGAGCTGCGCGGCCTCGGGGATGGTCATGAAGTAGCGCGTCATGTCCGGGTGGGTTACGGTCAGCGGCCCACCGTTGGCAATCTGCCGGGTGAGGATGGGCACCAAGCTGCCGCGACTGCCCAGCACGTTGCCAAACCGCACGATGGCCATGCCGGTTTCGCTGCGCCCGGCCAAGGACTGGACAATCATCTCGGCCACGCGCTTGGTGGCGCCCATCACGTTGCCGGGGTTCACCGCCTTGTCCGTGCTGACGAGGATGAACTTGTGCGCGCCGTGGCGCACGCTGGCCTCGGCCGCGTTGAGGGTGCCAAAAACGTTGTTGCGCACGGCTTCGATGGGGTTGGCTTCCATCAGCGGGACGTGCTTGTGGGCGGCGGCGTGGAACACCACCCGGGGCAAGTGCTGCTTGAACACCATTTCCAGCGACTGTGCATCCCGCACATCGCACACCACCGGGGTGGGCTGGTAGATGCCGTTGTCGCGGAGTTCGCGGTCAATCTCAAAGACGCTGTTTTCGCCCTTACCTAGCACGATCAGGCTGGCCGGCCCGAGCGGGGCGAGTTGGCGCACGAGTTCGGAGCCGATGCTTCCCCCACCTCCGGTCACCAGCACGCGTTCGCCGCCTACGTATTCCTTCGCCCGGGAGCTATCGGTGCGCACGGGGGCGCGGCGAAGCAGGTCTTCCACCTGGAACGCCCGCATCAGGGGCATCATCGGGCGCTCACTGTGGACCAGCATCGCGATGCTGGGCAGGTTGCGCACTCGGGCGCCGGTGCCACTACTGGCCTTGAAAATGCGGCGGTTCACCTCCCCGCTGGCGCTGGGGATCGCGATGAGAATCTCCTTAATGTCGTGTTGCTTGACCAAGGCGGGGATGTCGTCGATGCCGCCCAGCACCGGAGTGCCGTGGATGCGCAGGTTGTGCTTTTCGGCGTCGTCGTCGATAAAGCCAACGACCCGGTAGCCGCCTTCCGCCCCGCGATTGAGCTCACGGAAGACGATTTCGCCCGCATCCCCCGCCCCGACGATAAGAGTGTTGGCGGCGCCGGCATCGGTGCCCCCGAACCCCGGAATCTCGCGGAAATTGGCCGCCACCCGCGCCGCAATGAGCCCGGAGAATGCAAATGTCCACGTGATGATGGGAACGCGGTAGAGGTCGGGAGTCTGGTTGCCGACTCCCGTCACGGCCTGAATGACAGACTGGAGCACGGCCACGATGAGCGTGGCGAGGGCCACATTGAGGATATCAAAGACCCCAAGGTGGCGAGAAGAACTGCGGTGGGTGCCCCGCCAGGCGTAAACTCCGAGCGCCACCACGCTGAGCGGCCCGGCGAGGGGCCACCACGTGGTTTCGGACGGGCCTGCCCCGAGCGCAACGGCCACAAAGAGGGCGATCACCGTCAGCACGGTGTCAAGGATCAGGGATCGCCAGCCAGTCGCCAAAGTCTTCTCCGTTTAGTTGCCAAAGATCGTGCGGAGGATTGAGGCCGCCGAAATCACTTGAATCGCCGCCCCCGCCGTCAAACCCTTGGGCTCACCGACCACCACGACGTCGCCTTCTTGCACGATGGGGTTTTGCTCCATGTTGCCGTCCTTGAGGAATGCTTCGAGGCGGTATTCCACGACTTCCACGCGGCCGGATTCCGTGCGGCGGGCGAGATAGACGCGCATGGTGCTGCCATTGGGGGCCACACCTCCGGCGGCGGCCACGGCATCAGCCAGGCGGTACTCGCGGTTATCCTCCATGCGGACATCACCGGCCTTGTTCACCTTGCCCAGCACCACCACGATTCGCTCATTGCGGCGAACAAACACGGCGTCACCATCTTGTAACACGAACTCGGGCACCGGGCCGTTGACGGTGACGGTGCCGCTGACATCCAGGCGGAACGCCTCTTGCCCCCGAATGACCAGCACATCCTTGAGCGTGGCGATGGGCGTGGGGCCACCGGCCTGGGCCAGGGCGCGAGAGAGAGTGGTTTCAGGCCGGAGTTTGAGTTCGTCCGGTTGCAGCACTTCGCCGCCAATCGCCACCCGAATGGGTGTGGGGACGGTGACGGAAACTGTGTCACCCGGCTGAAGCACCAGGGGGGCTTGCCCTTCGGTGAGGCGAGTGGGGACCGGGATCGTCTCCGGGCCGCGCCGCACGCTCAGGGCTAAATCGGGGTCATTGATGATGTCGGCCAGAGGGCCACCGGCGGCGGCCACGGCTTGGTAGACATCCGAACCCGGGCGCAGGAGCAGTTCGCCGCTCTTCACCACGCTGCCGGTCACCCACACGCGGACGCGGTCGGCTTTCGCCACGGTCACGACGTCATTGGGTTCAAGAATCGTGGCCCCCAGGCTCTCCGAACCGCTCAGCACGCCCGCCAGGTCCAGCCGGATCACGCGCTCGCCACGCCGGAAAAGTGCCACGTCGTATTCGTCAACCTCAGCCGGCAGGGCCACCCGGGAGATCAGCGCCCGCAGGTCCATGCCATCGGCCAGTTCCACCGGTCCGGCGCTTTGCTGGTTCACACCGCTCACGTAAACGTATTCGAGCCGCTGCTTGGCCAGCACCACTTCCACCACCGGCTCGCGCAGGATGCGGCGCATGCGGGCGGTGATTTCGGTGCGCACTTCGGCGATCGTCTTGCCTTCCACGGCAATGCGCCCGAAACCGAGGCCCACTACCGAGCCGTCGCTTAGCACCGTGTAGTTGCCGTCGTAGCCTTGGATGGCCACCACGCGCACGGCAATCTCATCGCCGACCCGCAGGCGAGCGACGGGGCGATCTCCCGTCTGAGCGAGGGTCCCTTCCGCACCGGAAATCAGGAGCATCCCCAACATCACGGAGGCCAAGACGGACATGCGCTCAAGAATACCGGGGCGAGGGGGGCTAAACTGGACTTCCGTGAGCGAAATCGGCACCGTTCTGGCCCTGATTCCTGCCCGGGCAGGCTCCAAAGGCTTGCCGGGCAAGAATGTGCGGCCTTTTCGCGGGCGGCCTTTAATCGCCTGGAGCATCGAGGCGGCGCGGGAATCCGGGCTGGCCACGGTGGTGTGGGTGAGCACGGATGGCGAGGAAATCGCCTCGGTGGCCCGCGGGGCCGGGGCTGAAGTGCCGTGGTTGCGGCCCGCCGAACTCGCCACCGACACCGCGAGTTCGCTGGATGTGGCATTGCACGCCTTGGATGCTTACGGCCCCGTGGACTGGCTGCTTTTGCTGCAGCCCACCTCCCCCTTGCGCACGGCGGAAGACATCCGGGCGGCCGCTCGCCTGGTAGATGATGAGACCGACGCCGTGGTGAGCGTGTGCCCGGCGCATCCTCTCACCTACTTCCGCCGGGAGACCAATGAGGGCTACCTGGCCCCGCTTACCGAGGACACCGCCGCCCGGCGGCAAGACACCCAGGCCCCCTGGCTTCTGAACGGAGCCATGTATCTTGTGAGAACCGAAGTGCTCCGCGCCGCCCGACAGTTTCTGCCATCCCGAACCCGACCCTACGTGATGCCCGCGCTCCGCAGCGTGGATATCGACACCGAGGAGGATTGGGAGATGGCGACCTTGCTGGCCGCCGGAGCCACCCGAGAAATGCTATGAAGTCACCATTTGGTCGAAACAAGCCTTGCTTCATCATTGCCGAAGCCGGTGTGAACCATAACGGCAGCCTAGCCCGCGCCAAGGAAATGGTGGAAGTAGCGGCGGCCAGCGGGGCCGATGCGGTGAAGTTCCAAACCTTCCGCGCCGAAGCCCTGGCCAGCGCGGATGCGCCCCTGGCCGACTACATGAAGAAGCCCGGGGAGACGGCCCCGGATCAGCTCACTTTGCTCAAGTCGCTGGAGTTCTCGGACGCGCAATTTGCCGAGCTCAAAGCCTACTGCGAAGACTGCGGCATCCGGTTCATGTCCACCGCTTTCGATGAAGCCAGCGCGGACATGCTGGACGCCCTTGGTATGGACGTAGTAAAGGTTCCGAGCGGCGAACTCACCAATATCCCGTTCCTGCGGCACCTGGCGCGCAAGGGGCGGGCGACCATTCTCAGCACCGGGATGGGCACGCTCGGTGAGGTGGAAGCGGCGGTGGAAACCCTGACCGAAAACGGGGCGGGTCCCCTGGCCATCTTGCACTGCGTCAGCGCGTACCCCACGCCCCCCAGTGAGGTGAATCTGCGGGCCATGGACACCTTGGGGGCGGCGTTCCATCTTCCGGTTGGATTTAGTGACCACACGCTGGGTTTCCCTGTGGCGTGGGCGGCGGTGGCGCGGGGGGCGTGCATCCTAGAGAAGCACTTCACCTTGGACCGCAGCCTGCCCGGGCCGGACCACGCGGCGAGCCTGGAGCCCGATGAACTCAAGACCCTGGTGCAGGGCGTGCGCGACATCGAATCGTGCTTGGGGGACGGGCGTAAGCGCCCCACCGCCGCTGAACTGAATACAAAGCAAGTGGCGCGCCGGAGTGTGGTGTTGACCCAGGCTTGCCCCGCGGGCACAGTACTTACGGAGGCCCACGTGGGCTTGCGGCGACCGGCCGGGGGCATTGAGCCCGCCGATTGGGATCGCGTGGTCGGGCGCACCCTGCGGCAAGATGTCCCGGCGGGTCACCGTCTGGCGTGGAGCGACCTGCAGTGATCCGAATCGGGGTCGTCACGGTCGCGCGGTCGGACTTCAACTATTTGGAGCCCGTGCTGCGTGCCTTGCAGGCCCACCCCATGTTCGAGCCCCTTCTGATCGTGGCGGCCGCGCACCTCAGCGAAGCCCACGGGCACACGCTCGCTATGATCGAGGCCCGGGGGTTCTCAGCGGCGGCGCGGGTGCCAATGACTATGCCCACCGACGACCCGCAGGCCATCGCGCAGAGCATGGCGCGGGGTACGGAAGGCTTTGCTCAGGCTTATCAGGATCTCAAGCCCGATGCCGTGATGCTCCTCGGCGACCGCTACGAAACCCACGCCGCCGCCGTGGCGGCCACCCCGTTCCGCATCCCCCTCATCCACCTGCACGGGGGCGAGGAGACCGAGGGGGCGATTGACAACGTGCTGCGGCATAGCCTGACCAAGCTCAGCCACCTGCATTTCACGGCCACCGAGGCGTACCGACAGCGCGTGATCCAGATGGGCGAGCAACCGGGCCGCGTCTGGGTGAGCGGGGCACCCGCCCTGGATTTGGTGCTGTCGCTACCCCGAGCGGAGCGGGCGGAACTCGAGCAAGCCGTGGGGCGGGCGCTCCCTGATCCCTTCTTTGTCACCACCTATCACCCCGTGACGGTGGCCCCCGAGACGGCGGCCCAAGAGACGCACACCCTGATGGATGCGATCGAGGCCGTGGGCGTGCCGACGATCTGGACGATGCCCAACACCGACCCGGGCGGGCTGGCCGTGCGCGAGGTGCTGGCCAACCGAGCCAGCGACTTCGTCATCCCGGTGGAGAACCTGGGTGCGAAGCTCTACTACACCGCTCTCAGCCTGTGCGCGGCGTGCGTGGGGAACTCTTCCAGCGGCTTGCTGGAGGCGCCGAGTTTTGGGATTCCGACGGTCAATATCGGCCCCCGGCAGGCCGGCCGCATCCGAAGCAAGCACGTCACGGATGTGGAGTGTGAGATCACTGCCATCACCGCCGCCTTGACCCGCGCCCTCGACCCGGACACGAAATCCAGCCTCAAAAGCGTGCCCAACCCCTACGGAAACGGGCAAGCCGCGCCCCAAATCGTGCAAACTCTAGCGGAGTTGGATTGGAGTTCGTTGAGTGTGGTCAAGCCGTTTGCCGATGCCACGCCTCGATGAACTCTGGACTCGGTTGCGGGTCGGGGTCCCAGTATGAGTGTCGTTGTGATTGGCGCCGGAGGTCATGCTTCGGTGGTGGTGGATGCCCTGATTGCCCTGGGCGTGGATGTCCACGGGCTTCTGGATGTCGATGCCACGCGCGTGGGCGAGCAAGTCCTCGGCCACCCGATCTTAGGGGGCGACGATCTCTTGTCACTCCTTCCCGGAGCGGGCGTCACGCACTATGTGGTCGGGATCGGGAGTGTGGGCAACACGGTGCCACGCGAGATGGCCGCCCGGGCCGCCGAAGCCGCCGGCCTTCAACCCTTCACGGTGGTCCACCCCACGGCCATCCTTTCGCCATTCGCCACGCTTGGCCCGGGAACCGTGGTGCTACCGGGGGCGGTGGTGAACCCCAACGTGACCACGGGGCCGCACGCGATCATCAATTCGAACGCCACCATCGAGCACGAAGCCTCGCTGGGGGCCTTCGTCCACGTCGCGCCGGGGGCCACGGTTTTAGGCCGCGTCACGATCCAAGAGCGAACGCATATAGGGGCCGGAGCCGTCATTCGACAAGGGGCTTCGATCGGCAAAGATGTGATGGTAGGCGCGGGGGCCGTGGTGGCCAGTGATCTACCGGACGAAGTGCGCGCGGTGGGGGTCCCAGCCCGATTTACGGGGGGGTAGTCTGAATTGCCCGGGCGTTAGCCTCGATTCAGGCTATGATAGAGAGGGGAAGGAGTCCTATGAGAAGCCGATTTCAAACGCTTGCGAACCTGACGTTGCCGTCGACGGCAACGGTTCGCGATGCGTTGCAGGCCATTGACCACAACTCCACCGGCATTGTTCTGGTGGTGGACGAAAACCAGCGAATTCTGGACAGCATGACCGACGGCGACCTCCGCCGCGCCATCCTGGGAGGCCGGACTCTTGATTGCGGCCTGGCCGAATTGATGGATCGCCCCGAGCGCAAGCAGCGTCCGCGCCCGATCACCGTCACCCCCGAAACGAGCCCCGCCGACGTGCTGAGCCTGATGAAGCGGTACGCCGTGCAGCAGGTGCCAGTGGTGGACCAGCAGGGCACGGTGCTGGGCATGCACACCATGCGCGCACTGGTGCCGGACCTGGATGACGGCCTGGAAGCCGTGGTGATGGCCGGTGGCTTTGGCAGCCGCCTGCGCCCCCTCACGGAAGACACCCCCAAGCCGATGCTGAAGGTGGGCGACCGTCCCCTGCTGGAGCACATCATTAAGGGCCTGCGCACCAGCGGCATCGCTGATGTGCGCGTGACCACGCACTACCGCCCGGAAGTTATCCACGGCCACTTTGGGGATGGTTCGCAGTTCGGCGTGAACATGGATTACGTCCACGAAGACGAACCCTTGGGCACCGCCGGTGCCCTTCGCTTGCTGGAGCGGCCCGAGCGCACCATGCTGGTGATGAACGGCGACATCTTGACCAACGTGGACTACCGCCGCATGAAGGCGTACCACGAGGAGTGCCGCGCCCTGATGACAGTGGCGGTGCGCGCCCACGAAACGTACATCCCCTACGGCGTCATCCAAGAGCGGGATGGCATTGTGGTGGGCATTAACGAAAAGCCGACCATCGTCCACTTTGTGAACGCGGGCATTTACATGCTCGATCCGCGCGCCTTCGAATACCTGGGCGAGAGCGGGCGCATGGATATGACCGATTTGATTGCCCGGCTGATGGACGAGGGCCAAACCGTGGCCAGCTTCCCCGTGACCGAGTATTGGCTCGACATCGGGCATCACGACGACTACATGCGCGCCCAAGTGGATATCCAACAAGGCCGCGTTTAAAACGCAAATGAACTACCAAGGAAGGAAAGTACTCGTCACCGGGGCGGGCGGATTTATCGGGAGCCACCTCGCCGAGCAACTGGTGAAAGAAGGCGCCCAAGTGCGCGCGATGGTGCACTACAACGGCGCGGGCCGTTGGGGTTGGCTAGACCAAAGCGAGCATGTCGGGGAGATGGATGTCTTTGGCGGTGACATCGGCGACGCGGAATGCGTGCGGGCGGCCGTGCGTGACTGCGAAGTGGTGTTCCACCTCGCCGCGCTGATTGCGATTCCTTATAGTTACCGCGCCCCGCGCAGCTACGTGCGCACCAACGTGGAGGGCACTCTGAATGTGCTGCAGGCGGCACTGGACCAAGGGCACCCGCGCGTGGTGCACACGAGCACCAGCGAGGTCTACGGGACGGCCATTACGGTGCCTATCAGCGAGGATCACCCGCTGCAGGGGCAATCGCCGTATTCGGCAAGTAAGATCGGGGCGGACAAGATCGCCGAGTCGTTCTACAAGTCTTTCGAACTGCCCGTCGTGGTGGCGCGGCCGTTTAACACCTTCGGTCCCCGGCAGAGCGCCCGCGCGGTCATCCCCACCATCATCAGCCAGCTTCTGGCCGGCCGCACGCAGGTGGCACTGGGCAGCCTTTCGCCCACCCGCGACCTCAACTACGTGAGCAACACGGTGGAAGGGTTCCTGGCCGCCGGTTCGCATCCCGCAGCGGTCGGGGGCACGTTCAATTTCGGTTCGGGCCGCGAGATCAGCATTGGCGACCTGGCGCACCTGATTGCCGAACTGGTGGGCAAGCCCATCGAGGTCGTCTCGACCGACGAGCGACAACGCCCCGCCGCCAGCGAAGTCGAGCGCCTGCTCGCCGACTTCAAGCTCGCGCAGAACACGCTGGGCTGGACCCCCAAGGTCTCGCTGGAAGATGGCCTCCGCAGCACCATTGCGTGGCTGGAACGCCACCTGGACGCCTACCGCCCCGACGTTTACGCCGTATGAGCGGAGGCACCTCGATTCCGCTGTGCGTCCCCAACCTGGGGGGGCGCGAGGCTGAATACGTGCAAGAATGCTTTGCCACCGGCTGGGTGAGCACCGCCGGCCCGTTTGTCGACCGCTTTGAGCGTGAATTTGCCGCCGCCGTGGGCGCGCCCTATGCGGTGGCGATGATGAACGGCACCGCTGCCCTGCATATCGCCATGTTGGTGGCGGGCGTGCGCCCCGGCGACCTGGTGGTGGTACCGACCCTCACCTTTATTGCGCCCATCAATGCGATCACCTATTGCCAGGCCACCCCGTTGTTTGTGGATGCCGACCCGCAAACCTGGCAGATGGATGCCGCCGCGACAGTGGCGTACATCGAGGGCTTAGAGCAGCGAGAGGATGGCGCCTACGATCCCCAGCGCAATCAGCGGGTGGGGGCGATCTTGCCGGTGCACCTGCTGGGGCACCCTGTGGATCTTTCGCCGATTCTGGCGTCTGCCACCCAAATGGGGATCCCCGTAGTGGAAGACGCCACCGAAGGCCTGGGCGCACTGGACAAAGAGGGGAGGGCTATCGGCACGCGCGGGCAATCGGGTTGCTTTAGCTTTAACGGCAACAAACTCATCACCACGGGTGGGGGCGGCATGTTGGTCACTTCTGACCCCGAGGTGGCGAAGCGAGCGCGATACTTATCCACCACGGCGAAGGATGAGCCCGTAGAATTTATTCACGGGGCAGTCGGTTACAATTACCGCCTCACCAACATCCAGGCCGCCATGGGAGTGGCGCAACTAGAACAGTTGCCCATATTCCTCAATCGGAAGCGCGAAGTTTTCGAATTCTACAACGAGGCCTTTCAGGACCTGGCAGGGTTTACACCGATGCCAGAAGCCGAAGGCATTACGAGCGCGTGTTGGCTCTACACTGCCCTGTTTGCGCCTGATAGCCGTCCGCTCCTGCGTCATTTGGACTCGCAGGGCATCCAAACTCGGCCCTTGTGGCAGCCGAACCATCTCAGCCCGCCCTATCTTCATTTGGGCCAAGGCCCTTTCCCCGTGGCCGAACGCTTGAACCGAGAATCTCTGAGCTTGCCGTGTTCGACCCACATCACCGATGAGCATTTGCGCCGGGTGGTTGACGCAGTTCGAACCTTTTGGCATACACTCTAGTCCTCCATCTGGTGTTTATGGGTTTTTATCCGGCTTCACGTGCTCTTGACCTCTCACTGTTCGCGCCAGATCGCGACGACAGACCCACCAAATACGGCCTCCCTCAAGACGTTGCTTTTTGCGCCAAATGTGTGATTTCTAACCAACGCCCGAATTCGGCGGTTGAGTTCAAGCACACGAACGAAAGCAAGAAGGCCACCATCAACTTCGACGAGCACGGCGTGTGTGATGCTTGCCGCGTTTCCGAGCAAAAGGAAGCCACCATCAACTGGGAGCAGCGCGAGGCCGAACTCCAAGAGCTCTGCGACCGCCACCGCAAGCACGACGGCAGCTACGACTGCCTGGTGCCCGGCAGCGGCGGCAAGGACAGCTTCTACGCCGCGCACGTTTTGCGCACCAAGTACAACATGCACCCGCTCACCGTCACGTGGGCGCCGCACATCTACACCGAGTGGGGTTGGCGCAACTTCCAGCGCTGGATCCACGCCGGGTTTGACAACTTCCTTTGCACCCCTGATGGCCGCGTCCACCGGCTGCTCACCCGCCTCGCCGTAGAGAACCTGTTCCACCCGTTCCAGCCGTTCATCATCGGACAAAAGGCGATGGCCCCGCGCCTCGCGCTTCTACACGATATCCCGCTGGTGTTCTACGGGGAGAACGAAGCGGAGTACGGAAACCCGCAAGTCGACACCGAAAGCGCCCGCCGCAGCTACGACTACTTCACCATGGACGATCAGAGCCAGGTCTATTTGGGGGGCACCTCGGTGAGCGACCTGAAGGAGAAGTTTGGGCTCGAGCAAAGCGCGCTGAACCCGTACCTGCCGGCCAACCCGGACGATCTGGCGGCTAAGAACGTTGAGGTGCACTACCTGGGCTACTACCTCAAGTGGCACCCGCAGTCGGCGTACTACTACAGCGTGGAGCACGGGGGCTTTGAGGCCTCGCCCGAGCGCACTCCCGGCACCTACAGCAAGTACAACTCGATCGACGACCGGATCGACGACTTCCACTACTTCACCACCCGCATCAAGTTCGGGATTGGCCGCGCCACGTACGACGCCAGCCAGGAAATCCGCAACGGCGACATCACACGGGAAGAAGGAGTGGCCTTGGTCCGTAAGTTCGACCATGAGTTCCCTGAGCGGTTTGCGGAGGAGATCTTCCAGTACCTCAGTATTCCGGAAGCGGAATTCCCCGAAGCCAGCCGGATGTTCGAACAGCCGATCATGGATCGCGCGTACTTCGACCGGTTGACGGACTCCTTCCGCTCGCCGCACCTGTGGAACTACGCCGACGGGCAGTGGGATCTGCGCTACAAGGTGTGGGAATACGTGCCGCTTTCGGGTGAATATCTGAAGGTCTAAGCGGTGCGAAACCTTCGTCTCATCGCTCGGCTGGATATCAAGGGCCCGCACCTCATCAAGGGGGTGCACCTGGAAGGTCTTCGCAAGATTGCCGGTGCCCCCGAAGACTGGGCACGCCGCTACGCGGAGGCAGGCATGGACGAGATCCTTTACATGGACATCGTGGCCAGCCTGTACGACCGGTTCTCGCTGAGCGACCTTGTGCGCAAAACGGTGGACAATGTGTTCATCCCCGTCACGGTGGGGGGCGGCTTGCGCACGCTGGAACATGTGCGCCAGGCGCTGCAATCCGGCGCGGACAAGGTGGCCGTGAATACGGCGGCCATCCGCCGCCCAGAGTTCATCGAGGAGATCGCCAGCGAGTTCGGGCAGCAAGTGCTCATGGTGAGTGTGGAAGCCAAGCGCCAACCAAATGGTGGGTATCTCTGCTTTACCGACAACGGCCGCGAGCACACGGGGCGCGAGGTGCTGGATTGGGTGCAAGAAGCGGTCGAGCGCGGGGCGGGTGAAGTCCTGGTGACCAGCATTGACCAGGAAGGCACGCAGCGCGGATTTGACCTCGAACTCGCCGAGAAGGTGACGCAAGGCGTGGACCGGCCGGTCATCATCAGCGGCGGCTTTGGGCAACTTGACCACCTCGACGCCGTGATTGAGCGGGCCGATGTGGACGCCGTGGCCTTTGCCCACGTATTGCATTACGAGCGGGTAGCCCCGGCCGCAATCCGGGAACGCGCGGCCAGCTTGGGCAGAATGGTGAGAGAAGTATGAGCAAACGCGTGACGGTGGTGGATTACGGCATCGGCAACTTGCTGAGTGTGTGCCGAGCCCTGACTCATGAGGGTGGCGACGTCACGCTCTCTGGTGACCCCGAAGTCATCCGCCAGGCTGACCATTTGGTGGTACCGGGTGTTGGAGCCTTTGGGCAGTGCACGCTGGAACTTGCTTCGCGCCACCTGCGCGAACCCGTGCTGGAGTTCATTCAGACCGGCCGCCCGACCCTCGGCATCTGTGTGGGCATGCAGATGATGTTCGATATCGGCGAGGAGTTTGGCGAGCACCAAGGACTGGGCGTTTTCCCGGGCCGGGTGGTGGCGATTGACCCGCGCAAGGCCGATGGCGGCCGCCGCAAGATCCCGCACATTGGCTGGAACCGCTTGCAAGTGCCCAACGGGCGCGTGTGGGAGGGCACGATGCTAGAGCCCGTACAGCCGGGTGAGAGCGTCTATTTTGTGCACTCATTCTCGGCGCGATGCGAGCGCCCTGAGGATGTGCTGGCCACGGTGGATTACGAAGACTACGAAGTGGTGGCGGCCGTGGGGCGAGACAACGTGATGGGCACCCAGTTCCACCCCGAGAAGAGTGGCGATGTCGGCCTGCGCATCGTGCGTCAATTCCTCAGTCTCTAAGCTCATCCAGGCACAAAAAGACCCCGCCTTCCGCATCGGAAAGCGGGGTTTCTTGTCTACGAGCCTTAGTTGCCGCCGCGGGCCAGGGCCTTGCCCTCGGCGATGATGCTCTTCAGCTTTTCGGTGGTCAGCGGGTCGGCTTCCAATCCTGGGAAGCCCTGCCATCGCACCACGCCGTCCGGGGTGATGACCATGGCGTGGGGGATGCCCTTGACGCCCACCGTCTTGGAGGTGCGCGCCTGGGTGTCAATGGCGATGCTGTATTTCATGGCGGTGGTTTCCATGAAGGTCTTCACCACTTCCGGCTTCTCGTTGCTCAGGCCGATGATCACCAGATCATCCTTGAACTCGGCTTGCCACTTGTTCAGCTCGGGGATGGTGGCGCGGCACGGGCCGCACCAGGTCGCCCAGAAGTCGAGGAGCACGGTCTTGCCCTTCAGCTCGGGGTTGGCCCCGCCCAGCCAGGTTTCCACTTCAATCTTGGGGGCCGCCTTGCCCCGGAAGTCGTTTTCGGCGTAGAGCTCCTTCTGCACCACCGGCGGGAAGGCCATCAGCATGGCCGCCGTGGTGAGAGCGGCGAATGTCGTCATCTTTCGCATCCTTCGATCATACAACGATCATCGAAGATTTCACAACAAATCTAAGCGTTGAGGGCGTCGCGAAGAGCTTGGACGTACGCTTGATGTTCCAGGGTCAGCACCCGGGCGGCTAGGGTTTCGGGGGTGTCATCCGGGAGCGCCGGGCAACGCAACTGGAGCAGAATCCGCCCTTCGTCGTAGTGCTCGTTGACCAAATGGACCGTGCAGCCACTCTCGGTTTCTCCCGCCGCCACCACGGCTTCGTGCACGTGCATCCCGTACATCCCCTTGCCGCCAAACTTGGGGAGCAAGGCCGGGTGCACGTTAAAAATCCGATCTGGAAAAGCCGCCAGCACCGGGGCGGGCACCATCGACATAAACCCCGCCAGGCAGACGTGGGTGACGTTGTAGGTGTGCAAAGTGGCAAGAAGGGCCGTGGCGAAGCCTTCGCTCTTGGGTGAGATGGCCACCACGGGCACGCCAAGGTCTCGGGCACGCGCGGCGGCGGGGGTGTCCTTACGGGGTGCCACTACAACCCCGACATCGGCGGGTAGGCGGCCATCTTGGCAAGCCTCGATGAGGTTGGCCATGTTCGAACCCCGGCCTTTGCCGCTTACCAGGATGCCGAGCCGTGCGGGCACGGCTCGGTCTTACCCGGATTCAGCGCGGGCGGGTGACTATGCGGCCCGTCGGCGAGCGCGGGGCTCGTCAGCTACGGTGGTGTCACCGGCGTCATCCAGCCGGAACTGCGCCACGATCTCCGAGAGTCGCGAGGCAAGCTCCGCAAAGCTCTCCGCCGAGTTGGAGGCCTCCTCCATGCTCGCGGCAACCTCTTGGGAGTTGGCGGCGATCTCTTCGGTGGCTTCCTGCAGCGTGCCAAAGTCGCCTTGCATCGATTGGATAGAGGCCACCATTTCGCTGCACGTATCGGCGTTGCGTTGAGCCGAAGTTTCGATCACATCCGTTTGGCGGATGACGTTCTCGCTCGACTGTTGGACCACCTGCAGTCGGTTCGTGGCATCTTGGACCACGCTGCGGAAGCGGTCAAAGGCTTCTCGTGTTCGCTCCACTTCGGCCTGCCCGGAGTGGATGACCTGAGACGTGTTGTGCGAGGCCTCCACCATCGATTCGGCGGTGACCCGGGCTTCCTCAATCAATTGGCGAATCTGGCTCGCCGATTCGGCCGACTCCGTAGCAAGGCGCCGCACTTCTTCGGCCACCACCGCAAACCCGCGTCCGGCTTCGCCGGCCCGCGCCGCTTCAATTGCTGCGTTCAGGCTAAGGAGGTTGGTCTGGTTGGCAATGTGGTCAATCGTCTCCACGATGGAGCCGATGGCTTGACTTTGCCGGTCGAGGTTCCGGGCGATTTCCTCGGAACGGGAAGCTTGATCGACAATGTCGCGCATGATAGAGGACACTTCATCCACCCGCTTCTGGCCACTCTCCGACTCCTCGTTCATTTGGCTCAGATTCGAGTTCAGCGCGTCAATCGCTCGTACCGTGCTCTCGACGGCAGTGCGGGATTCGTTCACGGCCACCGCTTGTCGCTGCGCCCCGTGCTGGAGGGCCTCCAGTTCTTGCACCATCGCTTGGACGTGCTGATTGGCCGAGTCCGTTTGCGAGGCTACGTGAGATACGGAAGTGGCCACCGCTTCCATGCTGCGTGCACCTTCCACACTCACCATGCGGATGTTTTCGCTGCCTTCCAGGATGGTCCGGGTCTCGTCGTGAATTTGGCGCACCAATCCGGAAGTGCGTTGGATCGCCTTGGATTGCGAGGCGTGAAGTTCGCGGGCATCGTTGACGACCCGCTGAATCGAGGCGTTGAGCTGCCCGAGTTCGTCGCCTTTCGTGCTCAAGCGCGGCATGGTCGGAATGGCGGTAGGCACCCGAAGCACACCCTGGGCGAGGTCTTCAAGTCCCGCCTTGAGGCGCGGCGTCACCTCGTCCGTAAGGAAAGACAGCCCTTGTTCACTTTCGCGGAGACCCTTGATGATCCGACGGGTCAGAAGAATTTGGAAGACAAAGGCGAGGCCACCCACCGCCATGGAAACAACGTTTAGAAACTGCACACCTTCGGCATGCCAATCCACTGCGTGCTTCATTACCTCGTTGGTTTCGGCTTCAATGGCGTCGCTTACGGCTTCCATGCCACCGGCGAGCGCCACATAGTCCTTGTCAAACTGCGGCAGCATGCGTTCCAGGGCATCGGGTTGCGAGGCCACCTTGGCCATCGCCTCGGCGCTTCCTAAGTAGGAATCCAGGAGCGGCTTCACATCGGCGAGGCTCTTCTTGGTCGCCGAGCTCAGGTTGAGCTTTTCATTGGCGGCCAAGGCGCCGCGGAACGTTTGACTTGTGTCGGCAATTCCGGCCTTAGCGGCTTTCAGGCCTTCGAGGTCACCCTTGCCGGAAGCCAGGACCAAGGCAAGCACCTCACCGCGTAGGGCGTCGTGCATCATGTCCGCTTCCATTTGGTTACGGGTCATCGAGTTGATCTGTTTGAGTTCACTCGAGGACTCGAACATTTGCTCAAGTCCCGCGCGTCCCTTCCAATTCACAATGGCGATGCCGATGGCGACGAAAACCGTCACCGCAATGAGCAAAAACCGGATATTCATACTCTCCCCAGTACAGGAAAATTGTTGGAGCCCTACCCTAGCAAAACTAGGGGAGTTGACAAGAAAGAGAAGAATTGGCGTCGTTCTTGTCGTAACCTCTTCACATCATGGTCATTCTTCCCGTCATTGATGTTCCGTCCCCGGCGGCCGAACCGGCCTTCGCGGTCTCCGCTCAAGTCACCCATGTCACGCGCACGTCGACCTTCGCGGGCCGACGCGGCAAGCTCGTCCGTGAAACCTGGACCGTGGACGTGAACGGCAAGATCGTCACGGTTTACGTTTCGCCCTACCACACCAATGTGGCCGGTACCCCCAGCTTCATTCACGTGGGCCAGACGATCGAAATCCCGCTGAGCCCGGAAGCCACCGCCACCACGGTGCACATCTCGCAAGTCGGCGTCCGCTAAGTTCACCTTGCGCGAAATCAAGAAAGGCATCCCCTTTCGTGGGGATGCCTTTCTTGATTTCTGCCGGCTGCCAGCTTTAGAAGCGCACGACGTAGGCCAGGGTGGCGCCGTGCGTGACGCCCGCACCCTTGGTGTTCGGGACTCCGGCCGCGAGCGTGAGCGCCCAGCCTTGCAGCTTCGGCTCGGTGATGAACAACGCCAGCGACGTGGCCCCTTCGGCACCGCCGATATGGTCCACACCCCAGCTCCAACGGTCGTTGAAGGCGCCATCCAGGCCGATCATGCCGCGATGAGCGTTGTCGCGCATCCAGCCCGCGTGCCATCGGCAGTTGCCGGTGGCATAGGAACCCACCACGAACGGATTGCCTTCCTTGGGCCGCACACCGTCCCAGCCGCCCGAGACCGCCCACTGCCCGGCCTCGTCTTCCCACATGCGGAACTTGAAGCCCAGCGATTGCGTGCCTTGGTAATCCGTGGCGGTGCCGAGTTCAAACCAGTCGTCCAGCCCGACCACCATGTACGCGCTGTGATAGTAGCGCGGGTCAATCTTTCGCTCGGTGCCCTCGATGACAGCGCCGATTTCCATTTCGCCCTTCCCGAGTCGGTCTGAGATCGGCATGGCCGCCAAACCCGTCACTTGGGCCTGGGCGGCGCCCGCCACCATCAACCCGATGCCTAATACAATCCCCTTTCGTCCCCACATATTCGCAAGACCTACAGGGGGAATATCGAGCTTTCACCCGGCCTTACTAGTCAGAAGAATTGCTAGCATTCACTTTTCGTCGCGGCTTTGGCCCGGGCGGCCGGATCGTGAATCTGCCGTAAAAAATTTCACGTACGGCCATTCACCCGAAATGAGGCGATAGATTGGGTGTTGGGGAGAAGAAGTTCAATCCCCAAGCGGGGCCATCTGGACCGAGACGTACAGAAGCGACCCCAGCCACAAAAGGCTTGCCCCCGATGGTCGGAGGACCCCACAAGCGATGGGATCGGGGGCATTTTTCTGTGGTTGTCAGCGGTTTTGGAGCTCAAGCAACTTGGCGTAACGCTCGGGCTCTTGCTCCGGCCAGTCGGGGTCCATGACCTTGAGAAGCGTAGTGGCCTCAAAGGCATGTAGCGCGGCCAGCGGCATGTCGCCTCGGGCTTCGCTGAGGTAGGCCAGCTCTTCCGCCACAAAGCCATCCGGCTCGCCAGTGGCGTGCAGCACTTGCTGGATCGCCCAGGCTTCTTCGTTTCGCCCGAGTTCGCGCAGGCACCGGGCCTGGCACCACTGGGCGATAGCGAGGCCCTTCTCGTCGCCCATCTCGCGGCGGGCATCCACCGCCTGCGCAAACAAGCCGAGGGCCAGTTCGTGCTCACCCCTTTCAAACCGGGTCCACGCCTGGTTATTGAGCAGAGACGCGCGCCAGCGCCGCGCATCGGGGTCGGTGGCTTCGTTCGCCATGGAAATGGCCCGGTCGTGCAGTTCCAGCGCTTCCTCGGGCGGGGCCACCAGCGCCACCATGTGGGCGGCGTCAATGGCACCGTGTTCCAGGCCCAGGCGCTCGGCCATGCCTTGGGCGGCCTCGAACCACGGGCGGCTCTCGTGCGGCCGACCGCTGGAACGCAGCACCCGCCCGGTTTCCAGCAGCCAGTAGAACCGCGACGGCGCGTCCCCCTCGGGCAGGCTCATTTCGACGAGGTCGAGCGAATCCTGCGCCGCCTCGTAGTGCTTCTGCAGTCCCCGGGCTCGCGCCACTTGCGTAAGTAGCACCAGTTCCTCGTCGGGGTCGGTGGCCGCCTCCGCCGCCTCGCCCAGTCGGACTTCACTCGCAACCGGGTCCGAGTAATCCCACAAACTCAACCAACTTGGCATCGCTAGTCCGCCTTCTTGGTGGTGTAGACGTTGCTGCCATCCGAGACCTTCTGGGGGATCGGCGGATCGCGCAGTTCCAGCAGGACCAGCGATTTGTTGCCATCGGCAAACTGAGTGACCCCAGCCACGCGGTACTGACGAACGCTCGTCACGGTGCCGGATGTGGGGGTCAGGGTAAGGAGGTCACCTTCGACGGACCAGCGCCCCTTCGCATTCTCACTGCCGAATGTTTGCGCCCCCACCACGCCCGAAGCGGATGCAAAGCGATAGCTGTAGGTGCCGTCGGCCTTCAGGAAGAGGTCGCCGCCGTAGGAAACGGCCGTCATGAAGGATGAGCCAGTGTAAGTGTTGATCCACGAGGCGCTGGCCCCGCTCCCGAAGTGGTAATCCCCAACCATGGCCGCTTTGTCCACGAGCGAGGCCCGCTCTTGGCCCGGGCAACGGAACGACGCGAGGAACGGCTCGGCGTACATCACCGAATCGTTGAAGCTGAAGCTGGCCGACATGGATTCGCCCGCGAGGAAGCTCCCGGTGTCCTCGTAGGTTTGTGCCATCACCACCGGTTGCCAATAGCGGCCGCAGTCGACCAGGAAGATCGTGAAGACCGTGTCGGTCCGGCGCCCATTCTCCTTACCTGAGCCGAAGATGAACTGGGTAAGGAGCTTCTGCCCGGTGTAGCGGCGATAAACCAGCGGTCCGTAACGCTCTTTGAGTTCGGCCGGCACCTCGGTTTCCCACAGCTTGCGCAGGGCGTCGCCCATGTTGCCCTGGGCGGGGATGGCGTTCGGGAACCGGATGAGGCAGTTGGTGTACTCCGCTGAGCTGCGGTTTTCAACCGTCGATTTGATGTACCACGCGCCGTTCTTCTTGAAGTCGGCCGGCGCAGCGTAGACAAACCCCGGGGCGAGCCCGGCGGCCGCAGGAGCGGTGGGCTGGGCAGGTGCGGCCCCCGCCGTGGCCGGGATGCGGATGCCATCGGCGTTGAAGGACAGCTTGCTGGCCTCGACGCCGATCAGCGCCTTGGTCATCTCGTTCACCGCGTTCACGATGCTGTCTTGGTTCTCGTCATTCGCGCCCGCAGCCAGCACCACGGCCAAACCGGCTTGCAGAAGCAGGGTTTCGCTGGCCTCTTGCTTCTGGCGGTCGGTAGCCGAGCGCATCTCGGGCGTGTCCAGCGCTTTGCGCAGTTGCCCGGTGGCCTTCGTCACTTGCTCGTCCGGAATCTCTTTGCCCGAAACGATGGTGACAAACAGGCTCAGGCTGTCGGCGGCGGCCCCGGCCACATCGTGCGCGCGACCCCGGGTGGCGGCTTCCTTGTCGTAGTCATTGAGGAACTGCACCAGCGCCTCGCGCACCACCTGCTGGGTTTCGGCATCGTCAAAGAGGTTCTTGACAAAGTCGTTGAGCAGAAGGCGCTGCCCGGAGTAGGTGAACTTCGTCGGCCCGGTGGCCGCCGTGGCGGCACCGGAAACGCCTTTGGCTGAGAGTGCACGCACGGCGGTGAGGGCCGGGTTGGCCTCCTCCGCCGGGCGGGCCCAGGCCACCAGGGAACTGGCCAACAAGACAAAGGCGAGAAGTGGGCGCATGGGCGTAAGTCCGGGGCGGGGCGCCCGCCCGACAAAGGGTGAGCGCACCTCGCGCATACTCCCAATTATGATGTCCGTCTCCGCGATTCGCGCCGCCTTCCCGGCGTTGGATCGCGATTTGATCTTCTTGGAGAATGCCGGGAGGAGCCAACTCCCCCGCGTGGTCATCAACGCGATGACCGACTACATGACGAACTCCTACGTACAGCTGGGGGCTCCCTATGAGGTCTCCCGCCGCGCCACGGCCGTGGTGAATGACGCCCACGCCTGGGCGACGACCCTGATAGGCGGCACGGGCGCCGGGCAAACCGCCATCGGCCCGAGCACCACGCAGCTGGTGACGATGCTCGCCGACTGCTATCGCCGCGTTTGGCAGCCCGGAGATGAGGTCATCATCTGCGAGACCGCGCACGAAGCCAACGCCGGCCCCTGGGCCAAGCTGGAACGCGAAGGCATCAACGTGCGCACCTGGCGCGTGGACCCCACCACCGCCCAGTGCGACCTGGAAGAGCTGCGCCGGATGCTGAGCAGTGGCACGCGGCTGGTGGCCTTCCCGCACGTCAGCAACCTTCTAGGCGAGGTGGTGGATGTGGCGGCCATCACCAAGCTAGCCCACCAGTACGGCGCCCGCGTGATGGTGGACGGCGTGGCCTACGCCCCGCACCTGGCCGTGCAGGCCCGCGAGTGGGATGTGGACTGGTACGTCTTTAGCAATTACAAGGTGTTCGGGCCGCACGCGGCCATGCTCTACGGCCGGCATGACGCCTGGGCCGAGCTTGAAGGCCCCAACCACTTCTTCATCCCCCGCGACCAGGTGTACAAGTTCGAACTGGGCGGGGCGAATCACGAATCCTGCGCGGGCATCCTGGCGCTGGCGGACTACTTCCGGGAGCTGACCAGCGCCCCGGAGGCCCCGGCGGACGAGTTCCTGGTCACCCAAGCTTTCGACACCATCCGCACCATCGAGCAGTCTCTCACCTCGCAACTGGTGAACGGGCTCCAAGGCATCCCAGGCATTCGTATCATCGGGCCACAGGGGGCGGAGGGCCGCGTGGGCACCGTATCCTTCCTGCACGAGAGCGTGCCGCCGCCGGCGATCTGCCAGGCCACCGATACTGCAGGCGTGGCCATCCGCTACGGGCACATGTACGCCTACCGGCTATGCCAGGCGCTCGGGATTTCGCTGGAGACCGGCGTGGTGCGGGCCAGCCTGGTGCACTACAACTCGCACGAGGACATCGACCGGTTACTGGACGTGGTGGAAGCCGCCGTCAGAACTTGATCGGCTCGGCGCGGCCCGCTTCTTTCTCGAGCTTGGCGAGGCGGGCTTCCAGCCGCCGGAACACCGTCCAGTAGACGCTGTCGCGGTCCAGCCCTTGCCAAAACGGCTCGCTCCGCCCAATCAGGGCCACGTAATAGCCGAACATGTAGTTGGCCACCAGCGGGCGCAGCACGCCGGAGTTGATCATCAGGGCGATCTCTTCAAAGAAGCCCACGAGGTTGCGGCGATCTTGGATGGGGGCCTCGGCTAGGGTGGGGTCATTCACGGCTAGCCGATTGAGAAGGTCGCGGAACACTGGATCTTCCAGGAAGCGGCGGCGCAATTCCAGAAAGTTCTGCACCCGCGTGTACCGGGCCTGCCGCATAAACTGCCACGTCCCGGTCATAAATGTCACCAGCGCAATGAGGCCGGCGAGGATGATGCTGAGATCCTTGACGTAGGCAACCACGCCGCCATTGTGCGTGGGTTTCGGGGGCTGGGTGATGAGGCTGGTAAGGCGAGGGGCCTAACCCCGGAATCGCGCGGGCCGGAATTGAGACTTACTAGGTGTATGAGCATCAATTTGCAATGGGATGGAAAGATGGGCTTCGCCGGGGATGCACCGAGTGGGGCTCGCATCGTTCTGGATGCCCACCCCGAGAGCGGCGGCAGTGGCACCGGCCCGACGCCGGTGGAGGCCCTGGTGGCCAGCGTGGCCGCCTGCAGCGCCATGGACGTCATCTCGATCCTGCAGAAGAAGCGCCAGGAAGTGACCAGCTACACCGTGGAAGTGTCTTACGAGCGCGCGCCGGAAGGGGAGTGGCCCCGCCCGATCACCAAGTTCAGTGTGCGGCACGTGGTGACCGGCCCGAACGTGGACCCCGAGGCCGTGGCACGCAGCATCCAACTCAGCGATGAGAAGTACTGCACGGTGATGGCGACCCTGCGCCTCTCCCCGCCGATTGAAAGCACCTACGAAGTGCGTTCGTAATCCTCAAGCGAAACAAAGAAGAAGGCTCCGGGTGAATCCTCACTCCGGAGCCTAACTTGTTGTGGTCGAGCTTGTTTAGAAGCTGAACAGCCGGATTCCTACGCGGTCCAGGATGAACAGGGCGTCGGCGATCTGGCGGACCAGCGCCGGGTCCAGGTTCTGCGTCTTGCCGACGTAGATCACGTCACCGGGCTCAAGCTCGATGTTCTGGATGTAGTCGTTGCGCTCCAGGAAGCGGACCAGGTCCACCTTGAGGGTGCGCGTGCCGCCCGGAGCCGAAAGGTCGCGGCGGAAAATCTTGATGTCGCTCGCCTTGGTCACGCGGTCAATCGGACCACCCGAGGTGACGAAGGCGTCCAGCACCGTCATTTGCTCGCGGAAGGCGTATTCGCCCGGCGCGCGGATGGCGCCCAGCACAAAGATTCGATTGCGGACGTTGGCGGGCACGTTGAGCGTGTCGCCATCCATGATCGGATAGTTCTGGCTCGTGTCCATCTGCACCATCAGGGCGTAGAGGTCGAGCGGGATGATTTCATCCGAACCCTTGCGGCGCAGGGTGGCGCGGCGCAGGTCCGCGCGGTCGGGGATGAAGCCGCCCGCATCGGCCAGCAGGTCCAGCACCGTGGCGCCAGGGCGCATCACAAAGGTGCCAGGTCGGTTCACCGCTCCGGTAACCCCCGCTTTGCGTTGCCGAGCACTGAGCAGGGCCACACCAATCTTGGGGTCGCGGAGTCGGAATTCCTGTTGGAACCGAGCGCGAATGTTGTTCGCGAGTTCGTCCGTCGTGAGACCGGTGGCGGGCATTACCCCTACAAACGGCACCGTGATGTTGCCATCTTGGCCGACCGGAACATCCACGAGGAGTTCAAAATCCGTTCCTTGGGCGTACACCTGAATGCGCAGCAAGTCTTCCGGTTGAAGACGGTAGGTATCAGGCATCGTGACCTGGGCCATCGAACAGACGGCCAGAACCATTCCTAACAACAGCGCGGTGAGACGTCGCATAAAACTTCGAACCCTTCAGGCAGACAGAATCCACCCGAGATACATTCTTGGCATAAGGTACCCGTCTCATTACTCGACAATCAAGCGGCGGTGACCTTCGATGACCACCGTAATTTCGCCCTTCCACTCGCGGGGGGCCCCTGCCAACTCTTCGAGGGTGCCGCGCCACAGCTCCTGGTGGCGTTTGGTGAGTTCGCGAGCCACCACTACGCGGCGATTGCCGAGGGCATCGGCCCACATGCGAGCGGCCTTTGTCAGCCGGTGGGGACTTTCAAAAAGAACCAGGGTCATGCTGTTCTCGGCGAAGGAAGCCAGGGTGCGCTGGATGTCACCCGCTTTGCGCGGCAAGAACCCCAGGAAGGCGAACCGCTGCGCGTAGAACCCGCACACCGAAAGGGCAAAGGTGACCGCGCTGGGGCCGGGGATGCCGTCCACTCGGATGTCGCGCTCTAGGCAGGCTTGCACAAGTTCGGCACCGGGGTCGCTGATGCCCGGCGTGCCCGCATCGGTCAGCAGGGCGGCTTGCTCGTGGCTTTCAATCTCATCGGCCAGGGCCCGCACGCGGGCGGGGCTGGTGTGGTCGTTCAGCACCTTGTAGACCGGCTTCACGCCGAGGTGAGCGGCGAGGCGGGATGACACCCGGGTGTCTTCGACGATCCATAGTGTCGCGGCCTGCAGAATCTCCGATGCCCGGGGCGAGAGGTCGCCTAGGTTCCCAATGGGTCCGGCCACCATCCAGAGTTCTGCCATGTCGCTGGTGTACCTGCCCCTGCCGCCGCCCGCGTAGGCAGAAAAAAGAAAACCGCCCGCACCCGGGTGGGGCACGAGCGGTTCTCCGGGCTTGTCCGCGCTTACGGGTTGCTCGGGGCCGGGTTCGTCGGCGTGGTGGGGTTGGAAGGGGCGTTGCCCGCCTTCTTGTCTTCCTCTTCCATCTTTTTGCGTTCGGCTTCCATCTCGGCGTCGATCTTGGCTTGCTCTTCCGCAATCGCGGTTTGCTCCTTATCGTAGTCCGCCTTATTGGCCGCCCAAGTGTTCAGCGCCTTCTTTACGGCATCGAGCTGTTCCGGCTCGAGTCGCTTGTTGCTTTCGGCTTCGAACAACTTGCCGCGGATCTCGCTGATCTGCTGTTGCCCCATCTGGTCGTAGCCGATCCCGCTGTCCACCGCCGCCGCCAGTTGCTGAGCCGCATTGTCCTTGTCGCCTTCGGCCATGTACAGGTCGTAGAGTTCCAGGCGGAAGGCCGAATCTTCACTGTAGGTGAAGAAGTCTTCCAGCGCTTCGATGCGGTCCTTGCGCATCGTGCTCTTCTCCTGGTCGGTCAGGTCGTTCCAATACACCTGCTGGGCGATGAGACGAACCTGCGGGGCAAAGCCGGAACCCGGCTCGGTGGAGTTGGCCAGCGTCACCGCTTCAGATTCGATCGCCTGCATGCGGGCCTTGCGCTCAGCGGCACTGGCCTGCATCTTGGGGTCTTCCAGGGCCATGCCGAGGTCAAACATCAGCTTGAAGCCCTTGTCGTTCCACTTCACCTTGTCCGAGGCGATCAGGGCATCTGCTTCCTTCTTCAGCTGGTCCGCGGCGCGGCCCTGCGCCAGGGAGCGCCGCAGAGATTCCTTGTTGGCTTCAAAGTCGCTCGGCAGCTTGGGCTCAATCTTCGTCAGCCGGTAGATCGTCGGCCCGTTGGGGGTCATCAGCACGTCGCTGACCTGGCCCGCCTTGAGGTCGAGCAAAGACTTAACGTTTTCTTGGGCTTCAATCTCGCTGCGCGTGAAGGTGCTGGTTTCCGGAGTGATGGCCATCTGCTTGGCCACGTCGGCCCAGGCTTTGCCACCGGCCAGCGCGGTCTTGGCTTCTTCGGCCTTCTTTTCGCGCTCGTCTTCCGGCATGTCGGGCTTGCTGAATGCCATGGCCTCTACCGTGAAGTTGTCGAAAGACGCCTTCAGTTCTTCGTCGCTGATCTTGATGCCCGCCGTGATCTGGTTCATCAGCATCAGCGGGGTTTGGCTGCGCACAGCTTCCACCGGATCGGTCTGGAACTGGTTCTTGATCTGGTTCAGTTGCTCCGTCTTGATTTCGCTGGGGGTGCGGGTGAACTTGGCCTTGAACGCAGCATCAAACGCGGCCTGGTCGGCATCCTGCTTCAGCTTGCCCTCCTTGATCAGAGTGGCCTTCTCGATGTTGATCTGGCGATCCAGTTCGGTCTCCAAGAACGCGGTCACGCTCGCTTCGTCCACCTTCAAGCCCTTAGCCTTGGCCATGGACTGGAAGGCGAGGAGCCGCACGGCCCCGGTGAGCACCTGCGGGCGCTGAATGAGCAGATAGGACTGCGGAAGCTGGAAGCCGCCGAACTGCTGGGACGCTTGCTCTTGCTGGCGATCCACCAGCGACTGGTATTCGCGGAAGGTCAGGCGATTGCCGTCCACCGAGACGATGGATTCGGTGTCTGGGCCGGCTCCGGCATTGTTCATGCCTGCGCATTGGCCCGTAACGAGCAACCCCACCATGACGAACAACGCCACGATGCCCAAAACGACTTGGCAACCCTTCTTTTGGAAAAGCTCTTGAATTTGTACGATCGACAAGGATGGACTCCTAAGGAAGTTAAGGGCTCAATTTTAGACGATGGTTCCCGGTCGGGCGCGGGCAGGGTCTAGCGTCCCCGTAAACTTTTTAGCAGACAAGGCTTGACATGTAGACAAAGAGTGCGTATACTCACGTCTGCTAGGAGCACTATGGCCAAGGGACTGACGGATCGACAGCGCGAGATTCTCGCCTTCCTCGCGGAATACACGCGATCGGTGGGTTATCCGCCTTCCATTCGAGAAATCGGCGACAAGTTCGGAATTGGCTCTCTGCGGGGCGTGACGGTCCACCTCGACGCGCTGGAGAAGAAGGGTGCGATTGGGCGAGAGAACACGCCGCGCTCCATCCGCATCCTGCACCCGGACTACCAATCGGTGGTCGCGCCGGAAGTCAATTTCCGCACCTTGCCCTTGCTGGGTGAGATTGCGGCGGGGGCGCCGATCACGGCCGAAGCCCATATCGAAGAGTATCTGCCCGTGCCGTCCGGGATGCTGAAGGGTTCGCCCGAGGCTTTCTTGCTCCGTGTTAAGGGCGACTCGATGATTGAAGAAGGCATCTTCGAGCGTGACCTCGTGGTGGTGCGCCGCCAGGACGACGCCCGCAACGGGGATCTGGTGGCGGCGATGGTGGAAGGCGAGGCGACGGTGAAGCGCATCAAGTTCCAGCGGCCCGATATCCATCTGATCCCGGCTAACCCGGCCTACCGGGAGCAGATCTACCCCAGCGAGAGCGTGAGCATCGTCGGGCGGGTCATCGGCTTGCTCCGCACCTACGCCTAAGCGGTTACTTCGGGTCTTTGGCGGGGTCCTTGGTAGCCGTCTCGCCGGATTCGCGGGCGAGCAGCCGCAGGCGCCGCACTTGCAGGTCGTTTTCATAGACGTCCTGCCGGATGAGGCCGACTCCCCGGAGGTAAGCGCTGTCGATCTCGATGGCGTTCTCACCTCGGAACGAGTGGATGACCTCGTGCAGGTCGCGTTCGCTCCCGCGCCAGAGTTCGCGCACCACTTTGCGGGTGATAACGGCCGAGGCTCTGGTCTCCGCCCCCGGCCAGCCCATCGTGCCGTTCCATTCCGCTTGCTCGGCGGCCGGAATCAGGGTGAGGGGCGGCGAAAACCGCACCCCGCCCCACTGAGAGGCCAAGAGCTCGCCGTTCTCCCACACGAGGTGGCTTTCGCCCTCGGGGGTTTCCAGTCGCCAGCCTTCGCTCTGGCTCACGGGCACCCGCCCTTTCACGGCCAAAGTTCGCACGCGGGCCTGCAGCACCGGGCCAACATCGTACGTCCACTCCCGGTTGAGAGAGAGCGGCATGAGGGTGGAAAGCGGTTGGTTCCGGCACCCGCCCAGGAGCCCCGCACTCGCCATCACGAGTGCCGCCAGCCCGACGAGTCCCCTCCGAATTCCGCGCAAAGTTGTGCTCAAGATACCGCTTCGAGTTTGGCGAAGCTCTGCACCATCTTCTTGATGCCGGTAGCGCCGCTGAACGCCACCGTCACCTCGGCGTCGTTCTTCAGCGGGTTACAGGCAATCACCACGCCCATCCCGAACTTGCGGTGCTCCACCCGTTGGCCCACGGTGAAGGGAGCCTGCCACGGCGTGGTGGCCTCGGCCTGCGGGCGGGGAGCCTCGATGACCCGGTAGGTGCCCATGCGCTCCGATTCCACGCGGCGGGTGGGGGCCATGCTCTCGTGGTCGTAGCCGGCATCGTCATCCACTTCCATCGCCGGCAAATCGTTTAAGAACCGGGAGCGGTGGTTAAAGTTGGCCTGCCCAAAGGTGCTGCGCCGGCGCGCATAGGTGAGGTGCAGTTCCTCTCGCGCGCGGGTCATGCCCACGTAGCACAGGCGGCGCTCCTCGCTTAGCTGCCGGTCATCGCCCAGGGAACGAGAGTGTGGGAACACGCCCTCCTCCATCCCGGTCAGGAACACCACCGGGTACTCCAGACCCTTGCTGCTGTGAAGGGTCATCAGGGTCACGGCCTCGCCGCTCTCCTTCAGCATGTCCACGTCGCTCACCAATGCGACTTGCTCAAGGAAACCACCGAGCGTGGGGGCCTCGTCGGCATCCACGTTGCCCTCGTCGAACTGGGTCGTCACGTTCAGGAGTTCCTGCAAGTTTTCCAGGCGGCTGATGGATTCATCGGTGCGCTCATTGCGGAGTTCATCCAGGTAGCCGCTCTTGTCCAGCAGAATCTGGAGCACCGGCGTCACCGGGCCGCTGGTAGCCAGGGCGGTGGCGGCTTCGAGCAAGCGGTGTAGGTCGCCGAGGGCGGTGGCGGCGCGCTTGGTCAGGGTGGCGCGGTAGGTGGGGTCGCCAATCACGTCGCGCATGGATTGGCCCAGGCTACTGGCGTACTGCGCAATGCGGTCCACGGTGGTCGCCCCGATGCCCCGGGCGGGCACATTCACAATGCGCCGGAAGGACGCGTCGTCGGCGGGGTTCCAGGCCAACCGCAGGTACGCCATTGCGTCCTTGATTTCCTTGCGGTCGTAGAATCGCTGCCCACCCACCAGCACGTGGGGGATGCGCATGGTGAGGAAGGCTTCTTCCAGCGCCCGGCTCTGGGCATTGGTGCGGTAGAGCACGCCGTACTGGCCGTAGGTGCGCTTGCCCGTGCGCACTTCCCGCAGGATTGAGTCTGCCACCGCCATCGCCTCGTCGTTTTCGGTGCCGTAGCCCCGGATGCGCACGCTTGCGCCTTCCGGGTTGTCGGTCCACAGTTGCTTTTCGTTGCGGCCGTGGTTGTGGCGGATGATGCTGTGGGCGGCCTTGAGGATATTGGGGGTGGAGCGGTAGTTCTGCGCGAGCGTGATGACCTGGGCATCGGGGTAATCGCTCCCGAATCGCAGCATCAAAGAGACGTCCGCCCCGCGCCACGCATAGATGCTCTGGTCGTCGTCCCCCACGATCATGATGTTCTGGTGCTTGGCCGCCAAAAGGTGGGTCAGGCGGTATTGCGCCATGTTCACGTCTTGGTACTCGTCCACCATCACGTGTAGGAAGCGCTCTTGGTACTTCTCGCGCACGCTTTCGGCCTGCTCCAGCAGGCGCACCGCGTAGAGCAGGATGTCGTCGAAGTCGAGCGCATTGGCCCGGCGGAGGGCATCGTTGTATTCCTTATAGATATCCGCGACGATCTTGGGGAAGAAGCCAGCGGCGGTTTCGGCGTACTTAGTGGGGCTCTCCAGTCGTTCCTTCGCCCGGCTGATTTCGGCCAGCACCGCGCGCGGCTGGATCGCCTTGGGGTCTAGGTTGCGGCGCTTAATGAGGTCGCGGACGATGCTCAGCTGGTCCGTGTCGTCGTAGACCACGAAGTTGCGGTCAATCCCGATGGCCGCCCCGTCCATCCGCAGCAACTTGGCGCAGGTGGAGTGGAAGGTGCCCATCCACAGGTACTTGGCTTCCTCGCCGACCATTTGCTCCAGGCGCTCTCGCATCTCGCGGGCGGCCTTGTTGGTAAAGGTGACGGCCATGATGCGGCTGGCGGGCACTCCTTCGGCAATCAGCTTGGCGATGCGGCAGGTCACCACCCGGGTCTTCCCCGATCCGGCCCCCGCAAACACCATGAGCGGGCCGCCGTTGCACTCCACGGCGCGCTTTTGCTCAGGATTTAGGGAGTTCAGATCAAAAGGGAGAGACATATGTCTATCTTATTCTCTCTCCGACCCCCTAGCCCCGCAAAACGTCTAGGGAGTAACATACGCGTACGGTTCTGCGTATGAGGGAGTAGACTGCGTTCCTCACGCATCGGAGTTCGTGCATGAATAAGTTGGCAGGTACGTTACTGATCGCCGCCCTGGCCGGGTCGGCCTGGGCTCAAGGGTCCTTCACCATTCGTCGTCCGGTGGATGGCTCCACCGTCCGCGAAACCGTCAAGGTCCGGATCCCGCTGAACAGCATGACGGAAGGCTCGTATCTGGGCATTCTGATCAACGGCAAGTTCGTGGAAGCTGTGATTCCGAAGGTGGAAGGCGCGGACGCGGTGTACGAATTGAACACCAAGGAGATGCGCATCCCGGATGGCGAAATGACGCTGGACGTGGTGCTCTACCAAGATGGTGAGCCGCCGGTGGAGCGCGATCGAAGCTCGATCCGCCTGAACGTGGACAACTACACCAGCATCACGCCGGGTATCGAAGGCAAGCTGCTCCGCTACCGATTCGCGGCAAACACCGAGCGAATTTATGAGACCAAGCTTGAGCAAGAAATCCGCGTCGGCTCATCCTTGACGATGGGTGGCAACTCGGGCCGCCAAGGCACTCTCATGGGTCGCGAAGAAGAGCGATTCCGCATGGCCTACGCGATTCACAACACCTACTCGGGTGCCACGGGTCGCGAAGCCTTGATCAGTGTCCAAGTTCGCCCGGATACGGGCAAGGATTACGCCTGGATCACCGCAAGCGGGGAGACCACCCCGAAGAAGTATTACCGCTCGGACATGGCCCCGTGGTATATGCGCATGACGGACACGGGACGCGAAATTTTCAGTGGAATCCCGCTTTCGGCGGGCATTGAGAGCACCGGTGCGAGTCGCTCGCTCGTTCACCTTTACGCCTTTGTTCCGATGCCGGTCTTGCCGGCGGAACCCGTGAACCCAGGTGACGTATGGGAAGGCGCCATGCTGGATGCAGACGGCGGCATTGAGAAGCTTGCTGACGCTCGAACATTCTTTGGATCTCCGATTCCGGCCCGGGCCACGCTCCAAAACTTTGAATGGTTCCAAGGAAGACCCTGCGCTAAAATCACCATGGAAGTTGGGCAAGCCGATGTTGCCCTGAACGCCTTCTCAGGTGGCGCGGCAGAAGCTGCCAGCGGCGCATCCGGAAATAGTCTGACGCTTAAGGAAATCTACTACTTTGACCTGACGGCCGGGGTGGTCCTGAACTCGGTGCTTGAATACACCACGACGATTGCGGTGGCGGCTCCGGCTGGCGGTACCGGTGGCAACACGGGTGGCTCAGGTTCGGGCGGACGACCGGGTGCCGGTGCGTCCGGTGGCGGCGGTGGCGGCCAAAGCGGGGAACTGGCGGAAGACAACTTCAACTCGCCGATGATGTTCCCGGGTTCGCTCAACTTCATGATGGATGGTAACCTGTACGAGTTCAACCCGCAGTTCAACAACAAGGGTGAAGTCATCAGCATCTGGCAGAACCGGCCGGGTGGCGGTGATGGCGGCCCGGGTGGTCGCGGTGGCGACGACGGGGCTGGTTTTGGCGCGGGTTCGCGCTTCGGTGCCGGTCAAGCCGGGAACGCTGCCGCAGGGGGAGCCCGCTCCGGACAGCGGTTGATGAGAATCTCCGCCCGCATCACCCGCACGCTGGAAAACTGAGCGAAACTGAGGCATGCCTCTCGCTCGTCGTGACACGCCGCGCAGCTCTTCCCCTCAGGAGGAGCTGCGCGCGACTTTAGCCGAACACCTCGACGAGCTCCGCACCCGCGCCATCCGCGTGGTCATCGCCATCATGATCTCAATGGTCCTTTCTTGGATCTTCGTGTGGCCGACCTACAACTTCATCGATCAACTCGTCCGCAGTTCGGTTCCTAAAGGGCTGGTCTATAAAGAAGTCACCACCCACATCACGGAGCCGTTCATGCTCCAAATCAAGCTCTCGTTCTATCTGGGCTTGATTCTGGCCTTGCCGTACGCGGTCTCTCAGATCTGGGCGTTTGTGGCACCGGGGCTCAAACCCACCGAGCGCAAGCCCGTGCTCATGCTCACCCCGGTGTGCTTGGTGCTCTTTGCCCTGGGTCTTACGATCGGCTGGTTCACTTTGCCGGCCATGTTCCAGTGGTTCTTTGCCTATGCCCAGGCGGGCGGATTCGAGGTCTACCAAGAGCCGGGCAAGATGATCATGCTGGTGGTCAAGACTCTGCTGGGCTTTGGGCTTGCGTTCCAGATGCCGGTGGTGGTGTTCTTCCTCACTCGCTTGGGTTTGGTGACGCCCGAAACTCTGCGCACCTATTGGAAGCACGTGGTTGTGAGCAATATCATCGTGGCGGCCATCATCACGCCAGGGAGTGACCCGGTTTCGCTGGCGGCCATGGCCATCCCCATCATCGCGCTGTTCTATTTGGGCGTGTTTGCGGCCACTTGGAGCATGAAGAGCGCAGGCCGAGACGCGGCGCTCAATCAGCTCGATGCGCCCCCGTGCTAGGGGGTGACTCGGTTGGACCCAACCCCTCCGTTCGCCTATTCGGGTGAGGGCATTGCCCATGTGGTCACCACGCCCGGGGTCGATCCGGTCTACGGCGAATGGCCCGAGGTCTTGCACCCCCGGCTACTGGCGGCCTTGCAAGCCCGGGGACTGCAGCGACCCTATCGGCACCAAGCCACGGCCATTGCGGCCGCCCTGCAGGGGCAACCCGTGGTCACCGCCACCGGCACCAGCAGCGGCAAGAGCCTGACCTACCAGGTGCCGGTGCTGCACACTTGCCTGAGCGAGCCCCGCGCCCGGGCGATTGTGCTGTTCCCCACCAAAGCTTTGGCCCAAGACCAGCTGCGCAGCCTGCACGAGCTGATGCCGGATGCACCCATCCCGGTGGCGCTCTATGACGGCGATACTTCGCGCGATGAGCGTTCCCGCGCCCGCCGTCACGCCCAGGTGATCCTGACGAACCCGGACATGCTGCACCAGGGCATCCTGCCGAACCACGAACCCTGGAACACCTTCTTCAAGAGTCTGCGTTACGTGGTGGTGGACGAAATGCACGCCTACCGAGGCATCTTTGGGGCGCATGTGGCCTGGGTGCTGCGCCGCCTGCTGCGACTGGCCGAATGGGCAAGTGGCCGCGCGCCCACCGTTATTGCCACCAGCGCGACCATCGCCGACCCCGCCGAGGTGATGCGCGACCTGTGCGGGCAAGACCCCCTCGTGGTGAGCCGCGACGACGGCCCCAAGGGTGCTCACACCCACGTCTTTTTGGAGCCACCCGAAGTAGTCGGCCTGGGGACCACCGAGACCACCGCCCGCCTGATGGTGGACCTGATGGCCGAAGGCCAGCGCGTGCTGACCTTCTGCCGCAGCCGTAGCACCACCGAGCGGGTTCTCCGACGCGCCCGCCCTTACGCCGAACAGAAGGGCCTGGACCCCCGAAGTCTGGAGAGCTACCGCGCCGGCTACACGCCGGAGGAGCGCCGCGCCATCGAGCGGGCGTTTGCCTCCGGGCAGCTGCGTGGCCTGGTGAGCACCAACGCCTTGGAACTCGGGGTCGATATCGGAGGGCTGGACGCCGTGGTGATCAACGGGTGGCCGGGGCGGCGAGCCAGCTATCGCCAGCAATCGGGCCGCGCCGGGCGTAGCGGCCGCGAGGGCCTGACGGTGCTAGTGGCGCACAGCGACCCGCTGGAGATCCACCTCTGCCGGCACCCGCTGGAGACGGTGTTCGGCCCCGCTGAACCCTCGCCGTGCCGGTGGGAGAACCCTTTTGTCGGGCGCGCGCAGATTTCGTGCCTGGCCCACGAACGTGCGTTTGACCAGACCGAGAGCGCCGCGTGGCCCGACGATGTGCAGGCCCTGCGGGATGAACTAACCGGGGAGGGCGAACTGCAGTACGGGGCGGGCCGGTGGTTTTGGGCGCACCCTCACAGCCCGGCTTCGCGGGTCAGCATCCGCAACACCGACAACCGCCAGATCCGCCTGTGGAAGGACGGCCAAGAGATGGGGGCGATCGAGTTCTGGCGGGCGCTGCGCGAAGTGCACGAGGGCGCGATCTATCTGCACCGGGGCAACGCCTACCGGGTGGCCAAGCTCGATCTTGCCCGGCACGAGGCCATTCTCACCGAAGACGTACCCGAAGACGAGGAGACCGAGCCCATCAGCGAGAGCCTGGTGGAGCGCACCATGGTCATCCAGTCCGCATCCGCCGAGGGGCACCTGTGGGAGCTGTGCAGCGTGCAGGTGACCAGCCGCGTGACCGGCTACCGCCGCCTGGAAGCTCGCAGCCGCCGCGTGATTGACGAGGAGCAACTGGAACTCCCCACCCAGCAATACAGCACGGTGGCCGTGCGCCTGGAGGTGCCCCTGGCCACCGAGGTGGAGGCGATGGGCGCGTGGCACGGCGTGGAGCACGCCCTGGACGCCCTGGCCCCCCTGCTGTGCGGCGCGGACCGCAACGACCTGGGCCACGCCTGGTTTGTGGCCGACCCCGCCACGCTCACCACTTCGCTGTATATCTTTGATGCGGTGCCGGGGGGCGTGGGGTTTGCCGAAGCGCTCTATGAGCGCCGCGAAACGTGGCTGCAGCAAGCCCACCAAATGGTGAAAGATTGTAAGTGCGAAGACGGGTGCCCCCGCTGCATCCTGAGCCCCCGGTGCGAAAGCCGCAACGAGCCATTGGACAAGCTAGGCACCGTACAATGGCTGGATCGGCTGGCCAGGGGGCCTGAACTCCCGGCCTCCGCCCCCTAAACGCGGGTACCTTGCCCCCATACCATGATCGTCGTGATGCAGCTGGGGGCCACCGAGGCCCAGATTCAAGCCGTCGCCGAAGCGATTCGCGCCAAGGGCCTCGAGCCGCTGGTGATGCCCGGCGATGACCGCACCGCCATTGGGGTCCCGGCCAGCCTCACTCCGGACCAGCGGATGGCGCTGGAAGGCGTGCTCAGCCGCCTGGAAGGCGTCAACAAAATTAGCGAAACCAGCCACCCTTACAAGCTGGCTTCGCAGGAATACCACCGCGACCCCACGCTGATCCAGGTGGGTGAAGAGAAGATTGGCGCGGGCCACTTTGCCGTGATGGCCGGCCCCTGCAGCGTGGAAGGCTACGAGGAGTACCGCGAGGCTGCCCTGATGGTGAAGGCCTGTGGCGCGCGCATCCTGCGGGGCGGCGCCTTTAAGCCGCGCACGAGTCCGTATTCGTTCCAGGGCCTGCGCGTGGAAGGGCTCAAGATCATCCAGCAAGTGGCGCGCGAAACCGGCCTCGTGACCATCACCGAAGTGATGAGCGCCGACATGGTGGAAGTGGTGGCCGAGCATGTGGACATCCTGCAGATTGGCGCGCGCTCGATGCAGAACTACCCCCTGCTGATTGAGGCCGGCAAGAGCCAGCGCCCGGTGTTCCTGAAGCGCGGCCCCAGCGCCACCATTGACGAGTGGCTGCTGGCGGCGGAATACGTGCTGAACGAGGGCAACCCCAACGTGATCATGTGCGAGCGGGGGATTATCGCCTTCGACCGCACGTACACCCGCAACCTGCTGGACCTGACGGCGGTGCAGGTGCTGAAGGCGCAAACGCACCTGCCGGTGATTGTGGACCCGAGCCACGGCACCGGGGTGGCCAAGTTTGTGCCCGGCATGGCCAAGGCGGCCATGGTGGCGGGGGCGGATGGGATTATGGTGGAGGTCCACCCGGACCCGGCCGAAGCCAAGAGCGACGGCAGCCAGACCCTGGACCAGGCGCAGTTTGCCGGGCTGATGGCCGACCTGCGCCGCCTGAGCGACTACGCCGGCGTGACGTTGTAAGGGGGGCTAGGGTGCCGGTTTCGGCACCCAGCTGACTTTGCGATCCCAAGTGACATTGGCGCGGCCGTAGGGTGTATCCAGATAGCCCATGATCTCAGTTGGGTTGTTCTTGTAGTCTGCTGGATCCCCAAAGAAAACGAACTGATCGAGTAGTCGCTTGTCTCGAAGGTATGTTGTGACGAAGTCACGCAAGGAAAGCTTTTGTGAATTGGGATCGTTAGTCAAAGCGTAGCTCGTCCACTTGCCTACCATTTCGACGTAGCTAAGGGCGCGCTCTTGAAATATTCGTCGTACGTGCTGCTCGTAATCCGCTAACGGTATCGGAGTAATTTCTCGGAGAACCATTTGGTGATCTCGTAGATACCAAGCATAGTGCCGGTCTGCACCGTGGGTAAATAATAGCCCCGAGTCTCCGGGGCCAGCACTTTGAAACCACCGGTCCGGCACCCGGACGTAGGTGCGGAAGTCGCCGGTTAGGCGAACGCGAGTGGGATACTGGTGAGGCATGACGCCACTTCGTTGAGGCTTGAACCGCTCAGCGTCCAACATCAAGGGCGCGTTGAAGTCTTGGCGTCCAGATATTGAAAGGTCCGCGTGCTCCTCGAAGTTGTTCTGATAAACGTAGGAGAGTATGAGGTCTGCGCGGTTCGCGATGAGTGCGCCGTCAAAATCAAGGCGGCCCATCTCATTGGTTTTGGCTGTGCGGGCGTCTAGCAAAATTCCACCACGTGCCGTATCGAAGACCCCGTCTGATATAACAAAAAAGGCTGGATCTCTCGTGGCGTAGACATTCTTAGCGGGGCGATCTAGAGCGACCTCCTTGGATTCCCCGCTCCATTGGAGAATGCGCACCTTTCCCTCGGAATGCACAATGAACTTCGCCGCATCAATCACGTGGAACTGTGAGTTCTTGGGCAGTTCAAGCGTGCGACCCTCAATGCAGTGGATCGCGAAAGCGTGGGTGGATTGTCCATCAATCCCTGATTGGTCTCTTGATTCCACCACCACAACGTCGCCTCGCCCTGATCTGAGTGCCCAGGATTGAGCTTTGGATCGCAATTCTTCAGGGAAGGGCCGCAACTGCTTCGTGCGGGGATTGAAGAAGGTGAGTTTCGTAGGAGTCGTTGTGGTCTCTGTTCGCCAGGTCGCTCCGTCCTCTTCCCAACGCGATCGGTGTTCGACAAGAATCCAATCGCAGCCTCGCGATCCATACTCCGTTGAAACGACATATTCGAAATGACTCACCGCGACGGGAGGCCCCACCATGAACGCCTTGTCTCGGGTTCGAAAGGCCTCTGCTTCGGGGTGGAGCGTGCCTTTCGTCTGACCATAAACCACCGCTGACAGAGCGGCAAACACGGCCATGACTGAAACAAATCGAAGCACCAAGATTTGACTCCTCAGATTGAACTGAGCTACGGCGTCACCTTCGGCACCCAGCTGACGCCGTTGCCATAGTTGAAGTTCGCGCGACCATAGGGCGTGTCAATGAACCCCATGACCTGTTGGTACTCCCGAAATTCGGTCATGCGCTCCCCATTGCCGAGATAAGTGACTCGACCGAACAATTCATCATTCCGCATATAAATCCTCATCGCGTCGCGCCACCCGGCATTCTCGGGCAGTCGCTCTTCATTTCGTGCGCGGTAGCCATTGAAGGCCAATACCGCTTCTTGCGCCATGGCCATGGCCCGGTCTTGGGCCAGCATAGCGATGTACTTGGTGTAGTCGGCAATGGACATCTCCTCCACCGCCCGCACAAACATCATGTGATCACGCACGTACCACGCCGCCCCGAGTTTGCTCCCCACCCCCGGGGAGTAACCCGCCGGCACGAAGTACGGCATCTGAGTGAGGTCACCTGCAATCACCGCGCGCGAATCTAGCTCGTGTGGCAGGCGCCCATCTGGCAATCCCCACACCCAGGCGGGGCTGGAAAGGTCCAGAAAATCCTTGCCCTCGGGGTTGGCAAACCACGCTGTGTGAGATTCCGGGCGATCAGGTTCCGGCAAGATCATAAGCCCAGGAGGAGTCCAAGCCCGCTCCAGGGCTTTGGAAACGACTTCAGGAGTACTAGGCTCAATCCGGCCTGCATTCACATCTAAGAGGTGCCAGTTCAGATTCCTTGGTGCCCCGCGCGTCCCGACCACAAACTTGCCAGGCTCTCCGGTCGGCTGGATCATCACTGGTTCTTGGTCCAAGGGGATGGACCTTCGATCACCCGCCCAGTTTAGGAGCCAAATCCGGCCTTCCTGCTTCGCAAGGAACCACTGGCCATCCACCACCCACACTTGGTTAGTGTCAGGCAGTTCCATCACCCGACCAGTGAGGGCATCAATGGCAAAGTAGCGTTCCGAACCGGGGGTATTTGCGTCTTGAGTGGTCACGGCAACCACTACGACATCTCCCACACCGCTGTTCAGATAGCGCTGCCCCGCCGGGATCGCGTCGGGAAGAGGGCGCACCATGTTCCGCCCAGGATGGTAGAGGCTGGTTTCGCTAGGCCGCATTAGATCGGCCTCGGTAATGCGGGCGGCGCCATCCTGGGCGCGGCGTGCCCGATGTTGCACCAGCATCCACTCTGCGCCGTCCGAGGCCGGTTGAACCGATTCGACGTAATCAAAGGAGGTGACCGGACGCGGTGGGCCGATAACGTACGCCTTATCGCCGCTGCGGAAGGCGTCAATTTCCGGATGAAGGCCAGATTGCGCGGGAGCGATGGCCGCCAAGCCCAGGAGCCACAGGGTGAAGGTAAAAGAGCGATTCATTGGTTTCTCCTTGAATTCGTAAGGGGTCAGGGTGTCTCCTTCGGCACCCAGCGGACGCTGCTGTCGTAGGAGATGTTCGCGCGGCCGTAGGGGGTGTCAATGAACCCCATCACCCCTTGCAGATCCTGCAATTCGCTCATGCGTTGCCCGTCGCCCAAGTACGTCACCCGTCGCAAGATCGAATTGTTCTTGAGATACGGGCCCGCCGCCTCGCGCCACCCCACGTTCTCCGGCAGGCGGTCGTCGTTGTCCGCGCAATAGATATTCAGCGCCACCCCCGCCTGCTTGGCCATGGCCATGGCCCGGTTCTGCGCAAACCGTGCGATGTACTTGGTGTATTCAGCCAAGGACATCTCTTCCACGGCTCTCACAAACATCATCCGGTCACGCACGTACCACGCGGCGCCTAGTTTGCCGCTTACGCCCGGGGAGTAACCCGCCGGCACCAAGTACCGCACTTGCATGAGATCGCCAGCGATCAGCGCCCGCGAATCCAGTTCATGCGGAAGACGCCCATCCGGCAGACCCCAAACGACAGTGGGGCTGGCAAAGTCGAGAAACTCTTTGCCTTCGGGATTGGCAAACCACGCGGAGTGGGCATCCGGGCGATCCGCTTCGGCCCGGAACATAAGGCCGGGCCGCTCACCTCTGAAGTTGTGCGCTCGCACAACCGCGTTGGTATCGGCTGGCTCTAATTGGCCAGTGTGAACATCGAGCGAGTGCCAGGTGATAGTGCGGGTGGCACCGGTTGAGCCGACAAAAAACTTGCCAGGCTCGCCGGAGTATCTGACTGAGAAAGGGGTTATGGCAATAGGAAGGGGCCGACGTTCGCCGCTCCAATTGATCAAGGACAACTGTCCCTCCCGAAGAGAGAGGAGCAAGTCGCTATTTACTACGTGCACGTCTCGTTCGTCTGCCATCTTCAGCATGCGACCCGTGGGCACGTCAATGGCGCAAGTGAACGAATCCTCGAGTCTGCCCCGGAAGGTGGCATTCACGATAAGAACGACCACATCGCCCATGCCACTAAGAAGGTGATATTGTCCCGGCGGGATCGCGTCAGGAAGCGGACGCACCATATTGCGACCGGGGTGGAACAGGCTGGTTTCCGTCGGGCGAATGCCTTCTTCTGCGGTGATTTGAATTACGGCGTCCTGGGCGCGGCGCGCACGATGGTGCACCAGCATCCACTCCGCTCCGTCTGGTGCGGGTTGGATATTTTCGATGTAATCAAAGGCCGCGACCGGGCGGGGCGGGGCGACCACATACGCCTTGTCGCCACTGCGGAAGGCGTCAATCTCTGGGTGGAGCGCGGTTTGCGCGGGGGCGGTGAGGGCCGCGCTGAGGAGCGCCAGGGCCAGGGTGGGGCGGTTCAGTTTCATGAGAGTCTCCTAGAATTCGTGGGGGGTCAGGGGCGGGGCACCCAGCGGGTGGTGCCGCCCCAAGCAAAGGTGGCGCGGCCATAGGGGGTGTCCACATAGCCCATCAAGGTATTGCTGATATTCTCGATCTCCGATGTTTTCTCGCCGTTGCCGAGATACGATATACGGTCCCGCAGCTTCCGCTCTCTGACGTAACGGGAAAGGGCGTCGCGCCCTTCCGATCGTGCGGGAAACGTCCCGCCGTTGCGGCTGGCAAGATCACGAAACGCGAGGGCCGCAGTCTTCGCTAACTCCATCGCCCGCTCTTGCACAATATCACGGACATAGGTTTCGTACTCCGCAAGCGAAATCGGCACAAGATCCCGCAAGAAGAGCTGATGGTCGCGCACAAACCACACCAAGTCTTGTTTAGGGTCAGCCGTAATCAAGACACCGGCAGGCTTGTACGCGCCATTGTCCCCGATGTTCTCCGAAATGCGCGCCTGCGAGTCGAGTTGGTGCGGCAGACGCTTGTCTCGCCGTTGTTCAAGGATGCCCGCACCATAAGGCGAAACGGACGCCTTCATATTGCTTGACAAGAGCCAACCGGTTTGCTGGCGGGGAGCACCGCTGGACGAATGACTATTCACGGTCAATTTAGGACGCGTTTCGGCACGCAGATCCTCGGCCACTTCCGCTGTAATCGAAGCTTCTTGATTCGATTTGAAGTCAATGGAATGCCAGCTGGCACTTCCGCCTCGACGAACCCAGTCGATAAGGAAAAGTGTGCGATTGTTAGTTCGGTGGACGTCAGTTCGCCACCCCTGGAAGTCAAGGAGCTGAGAACTGCCGCTCCATGAGCGCAGAAAGAGGCCAGTGGGCTCGGCAACAAGTATGCGCTCGTTGTCGACCAGCCAAGCGCCGGAAACTCCCGAAAGAGGCATGGTCTGGCCGGTATCGCATCGGATCGCCCAGCACCCTCCGGCGAAATTGGACCCACCAAGATAACGAACGGAGTCGACGATGACGGTGTTCTCGTCTCCGTCCCTGATAGTCCACCCTTTCGGAGGGTTGTTGAGCTCTCGCGGAAAGGAGCAAGTTTTCCGAGTGCTGGGGTTGTAGAAGCTGAGCTGAGTCTCTTGAGGATTGGCGGCGTCATGCGAGCGATGTTCGATGAGGAGCCACGGACTGTGCTCCACGCCCAGCTTGACTGAGAGGACGTGGTCGAAGGTTTCGACCGGACGGGCTGGGGAAAGGAGGAAGGCCTTGTCCCTTGCGCGGAAGACATCGGCCTTCGGATTGCGAATGGGCTGCATGCCGATCTGCGCGGGTGCCAGCTGAATGACGGCCACCCAGCCCAGAGTGGAGAGGAAACGGGTGAGTCTCATGAGTGCCTTCTAGAATTCGTGGGGGGGTCAGGGGCGGGGCACCCAGCGGGTGGAACTGTCCCAGGCAAAGGTGGCGCGGCCATAGGGGGTGTCTACATAGCCCATCAGGGTGTTGCTGATATTCTCGATCTCCGTCGTTTTTTCGCCGTTGCCGAGGTAGGTGACCCGGTCCAGGAGGGACTTGTCCTTGAGATAGGGAGCCAACACGTCTCGCCACTCCGAACTGGTTGGAAGCTTGTCCTCTTTGTCGATGCTGTAAACATTGAACACGACTGCCGCCATCTTTACAAGCTCCATCGCCCGGCTCTGCACGATGTTGCGCACGTAGGCCTCGTAGTCTGCCAGCGGCATTTCGACAATCGTTCGCACCATTAACTGATGATCGCGGACATACCAAATGTAGTGGCGGGCATTCGTGAGTTCACTAGACATCCCTGCGCTCATGATGTAGTCGCGCCCTTTCAAGTCGCTCGCCACTTTCGACTTCGTATCCAATTCGTGTGGCAGTTGGCCTGACGGACCCCGAAGGAACACCGTAGACGAACTCAAATCCTCCGCATCGACCGAAGTGAATCCACGCACCCAAATGGATTGCGAATTCGTGTGGGCAACATCCAGCACCGGGACAAAACGAATGTTGGGCCGATAATCGCGTTGAATGGTGCGCGCCTCATCGGACGTGAGCTTTCTTACATCGCCCGTGCGCCCCGAGAGGGCATACCATTCGTTCGATTGGGCGTCATTTCGGTGGCGGAAGAGAATCTCGTAAGGATCCTTCGAGTACATCGGAAGAAACTGGCTCAGGTCAAGATTCATGGGCCGCGACTCGCCGTTCCAGTTCAAGAAGCGCGTGCCGGCGTCATCCAGATAGAGGAACCAATCCTCGCTTAGAACCCGAGCACTGGCTCTTGCCGGAAGCTGCATCGTTCTCCCCGTTCGGCAGTTCACGATCCAAGTTTCTAAGTTCCTCGCTTCAATCTCATTGGCTGGTGCCGAGTTGAGCTCCAAAATGACGATGTCGAACTGCGCGGATTGTAATCGCCACTGGCCGACCTTGCCCCGCAGCTCGGGCGGGAAGGGGCGAGCCTGATGCTGGCGCACGTTGTAAAAGCTCTGCTCCGCCGCCGGAGTCGAATTGGCTTGCCAGGGCGAAGAATCTTGTTCCGTGCGCCGACGATGGTTCACCAACAACCATTCGTTGTAAGCACCAGACTGCGAGGCTGAAATCACATAATCAAAGCTGCCAACCGGCCGGGCCGGAGCGACAATGTACGCCTTATCCCCCGCGCGGAAGGCATCCGCCTCCGGGTGCAATGCCGGCGCTGTGCCCGCCTGCTGCCCCAGCCATCCCATCGCAAGAATCAACGGCAACCCGTACATATCCGTATTATATGGGGGATTGCAGGCTAAGGCGAATGAATCTCGCGCGATTTTCAGTCGTCACAATACATACCCATGGCACCGTTCCTCGCTTTGCTCCCCCTGGCCGGGGCCCTGTGGACGCAGGAAGCCTGGTCGCTCCGCACCGAAACCCGTGCGGGCGATAAAGCGGTCTACGCCCTCACCATGCGCGTGGAAGCGGCCAACAGCCTGCAAAGCGAAGGCCGCATTGAGCGCAGCGTCGCTTCGGTGCGCCCGGATGGCACCTACATGATGCGCAGCCGCAACCTTGGAACCCGCATCACGGTGGGCGCAGATAGCCTGCTGGACGAAACCCCGCGCGAGAAGGCGGCCTGGTTTGGCCCCAACGGGCTCTTGGTGCGGTGGGAACCCGCCAGCGCGGCCGCCGCCAATGCCGCCCAACTCACCTATCTCACCACCTTCATCACCCCGCCCAAGGCGGTGCAAGTGGGCGAAGGCTGGACCGTGATGGTGGAGCCGGGCGCGAACGGCCTGAAGGTGGGCGCGGATATCCGCTACGTTCTGGCCTCTCAGCGTGATGGCCTGGCCACGGTGACCATGAACTACCGGGAGAAGGGCACCAACGGCGCTACCGCCACTGGCACCTGGACCCTAGACGCCAAAACCGGCACCCCCCAGCGGCTGGAGGCGTCAGTCCTCAACTTCGCCGGCGAGACCGGTGCGAAGGCCACCCTCGTGATGGTGCGCGAGTAACCGCGCCCACAGCCACTGCGCGCAGCCGAGCTTGGGCAGATGTCCGCTCGTCTCCACCCCCGTCGGGGTGATGAGTGTGAGCGCGTTGAATTCACTCTCAAACCCGATGCCGGGCTGGGAGACATCGTTCATGGCAATGGCGTGCACCCCTTTGCGGGCGGCTTTCTGGCGCACGTAGTCCAGGTCTTCGCCGCTCTCGGCGGCAAAGGCCACGCGCACGGCCCCGGGGGCTACGGCAGCCACACTGGCAATGATGTCGGGGTTGGGCTCCAGTTCCAGCGTCCAGCGGTCGCCATCGCGGCGGCGCTTGCCGCTTAGGCGTTGCACGGGGCGGTAATCGGCCACGGCGGCGGCGCCCACCACCCAGTTCGCGGAGGGGGCCTCGGCCAGCACGGCGGCTTGCATTTCCAGGGCGGATTTCACGCGGATTACCCGCGCCCGGCCGGGCAGGCTTACGGCGGTGGGGCCCGTCACCACGGTCACCTCGGCGCCTTGCATCAGGGCGGCTTGGGCTAGGGCCGCGCCCATGCGCCCGCTACTGCGGTTGCTGAGGTAGCGCACATCGTCAATGGCCTCTTGAGTGGGGCCGCTGGTGATGAGCACGCGCTGGCCTTCCAGGGCCTTTCCCTGCTGGGCAGCCGCGAGGGCGGTCTGCAAAATCGTCTCGTTGGCGGCCAGCTTGCCCTGGCCCTCTTCGCCGCAGGCCACCAGCCCGCCCACGGGGTCCACCACCACCACGCCGCGCTCTTGCAGGGTCTGCAGGCTGGCCAGGGTGGCCGGGTGAGCAAGCATGCTGGGGTTCATGGCCGGGGCCACCACGACGGGGCCATCGTAGACCAGCGCGATGGTCGTCAGCATGTCGTCGGCGATCCCGGCGGCAAGGCGGTTGAGGGTGTGCGCGGTGGCCGGAGCGATGAGCAAGAGATCTGCCTGCCGCGCCCAGTCAATGTGCGCCATGCGCCCGGGTTCGGGCTCGTCAAAGGCCGATTGCAATACCGGTTGCCCGGTGAGCGCCTCGAACAACGCCGGCTGCACGAACTCCTGCGCACCTTCGGTGAGGCAGGCGCGCACGGTGAACCCCGCTCGCATCAGGTCGCGTGCCAGGTCGGCGGCGCGGTAGGCGGCCACGCTGCCGGTGATGCCTAAGACGACGGTGGGCACAGGTGCTCCCGGACGATCCGTTCCAGGTCGTCCACACAGGTTTCTACGTCCAGATTCACCACTTGGTGGGCATAGTCCCCGGCGGCGTCCAGCTCGCGCAGGGCGTTCTCCAGGCGTTGCTGCACCTTGGCTTCGTCTTCCGTGCCCCGGCCGCGCAGGCGTCGCTCTAATTCCTCGCGCGAGGGGGGCAGCAGGAAGATCGAAAGTGCATCCGGGCGTCTTTGCACGGCTTCGGCCGCACCTTGCACGTCGATCTTCAGGATCGCCCACAGGCCGTCGGCCAGCATCTGCTCCATGTCGGCCAGGGGCGTGGCGTAAAGGTTGCCGTGCACCTCTTTCCATTCGAGGAAGGCACCCTGTTCGGCCAAAGCTAAGAACTCTGAGTTCGATCGGAAATGGTAATCCTCACCATCCTCTTCGCCGGGGCGCGGAGCCCGGGTAGTGTAGGTCACCACGCGCTTCACCAGGGGGTTGCGGGCGCGCCAGCGGTCCAGCACCGTGTCTTTGCCCACGCCGCTCGGGCCGCTTAGGATGATTAACTGCCCCAGGCTCATCGGTAGAGCACGTCCATCACGCGGTTGGCCAGGCGCACGGGGTCGTGGCGGACCACGTCGGTTTCACTCATCAGGTCACCCGGCACCACGATGTAGCCCAGGGCATGGATCCGGTCAATATCGGGGGCGACGAACTCCTGCGCGCTCTCGCGGTACCGTTCCAGGGCCTGCGAACTCGGCACCCCGGTGTTCACCAGCACGTGGTCCACCACCCGGGTCGGGATGTTGGCCTCCAGGGCCATGATGTGCTCAGCGGCGGTGAAGGAGTCGCTTTCGCCCTTCTGCGTCATCACGTTGCACACGTACACGCGCGGCACCTTAGCCTGGTTGAGGGCATTGGCCAGGCCTTCCACCAAAAGATTGGGAAGCACTGAGGTGTACACGCTCCCCGGGCCAATGATAATGAGGTCCGCTTCGGCGATAGCCTCCAGCGCGGCGGGGTGGGGTTCCACGTGGGGGGGGTCCAAATAGAGGCGGCGGATGCGCTTGTCCGAGGCCGCAATGCGGGTTTCGCCGGTCAGTTCGCTCCCGTCTTCCATCTGGGCGCGCAGCACCACGCTGCGGGTGGTGGTGGGCACCACGCGACCGCGAATGTTGAGAACCTCACTGGCTACGCGCAGAGCCTCGTCCACGTCGCCCCGGGCTTGGTCAATCAGGGCGGCGAGGAGCAAGTTGCCGATGCTGTGGCCCGAGAGAGAGCCGGCAGCATCGCGGAAACGGTGCTGAAAGAGGTCCGTCATGCGGCCTTCGGCATTGGCCAGGGCCACCAGGCAGTTACGCAGGTCGCCAGGCGGGAGGATGCCCATCTCTTGCACCAAACGGCCGCTGCTGCCCCCGTCGTCGGTCACCGTCACCACCGCGGTGATGTTGGCGGTGTGATTCTTGAGGCCTCGCAGGAGGGTGCTGAGCCCCGTGCCACCCCCAATGGCCACCACGCGCGGCCCCAAGGCGAGCTGCGCGCGGCGCTTATAGGCGTCCATCACGGTCGGCCCGGAACCCGGCCCAGTGTTCACGGTGCTGGGGTCCAGCATCTCCCGCAGTCGGCGCAGGCCCATGCGATAACCCGAGATGGCCACCGCGATGCCCCCGAAGATGAGGATGCCGCCCAGGAAGTGAGTGGCGTATTCCGCCCGCTCGTTGCCAAAGATCCGGCGATTGAACTCAATCCACCAGCCATCCACGGCCAAGACGCCCGGGAGAATGAGGGATTGAAAACTAAGGACGAGCCCGATGAGCCCTACGAAGACGCCGAGCCCCAGCCGGAAGAAGGGAGTTCTCAGATTCCGGGCCGGGGCCAGGCGGCGACGCCAACGGTGGTAAGTTCCGGCTCGCTTGCCCACGCGTTAGTCTCGCTTATCGTCCTCGCGAACGAAGAGTTTTTCCAGGATTCCGTTGATGGCGGCAAAAAGGATCGAGCCGACCAGTGCGCTGCCAAAGTTTTCCACCACAAACCCGATGCCCCAACTGCCCACCAGCATAAAGAGACCGGCATTGATGATGAGCGTGAAGAGGCCCAGCGTCATGCAGTTGAGGGGGAGCGTCATCAGCTTGAGGATCGGCCCTAAAACGGCCGAGACCAAGGCCAGCAAGCCCGCGCCCAAGAAGAGCTGAATGATGGTGGTCGTGCTTACGGGTTCGAGTTCTACGCGGAAGCCGCTATGCCAGCCCATCACGGTCATGATCGCGCCCGTCGCCGTGGCCGCGCCCATGAGCGCCGCGACGAGAATGACCCAGCGGAGGAAGAACTTGCCCATTTCTCCCTTCATTGTAGCCAAGCATCATGTATCCTGCCAGTCCGTGCGGCCGCGAACCCCCATGATGCGGCAATATTTCGAGGCCAAGGACGCCCATCCGGGCACTCTGGTCGCCATGCGCGTCGGTGACTTTTATGAGTTCTATGGCAAAGATGCCGAGACGGCCGCCGCAATCCTCGAAATCACGCTGACCGGGCGAGAAGATGCCGAAGCGGGGCGCATCCCGATGGCGGGCGTGCCGCATCACTCGGTGGAGCGCTACTTGGCCCGGCTGATCAAGGCCGGGCAGAAGGTGGCCCTGTGCGACCAGGTGGAAGACCCCAAGACGGCCAAGGGCTTAGTACGCCGCGAGGTCACGCGGGTGCTGACCCCCGGCACGTTGGTGGAGGATGCCCTGCTTTCGGCGCGGGTCAACAACTTCCTGGTGGCGGTGGCCCGAGACGGGCATTGCATCGGCTGGGCGCTGCTGGACCCGAGCACGGGTGAGTTCCTGGCCACCGAGTTCGCGGGTGAGGCCAGCGAGGCGCGCATGGCCCAAGAACTGGCTCGCCTGAACCCCGCCGAAGCCTTGCTGCCGCAGGACGAGGAGACGCTCCCGGCGGAACTCTTTGAAGCGATTGGCTGCGCCGTAACCTACGTCAATGCGCCCACCTCAGCCGGGGCGGAGAGGCGGCTGACGGAGCAGTTCCGCACTACACATCTGGGCGGATTCGGGATCGCCGAGCGCAAGCAGGCCGTCCGCGCGGCCGCCATGGCCCTGGATTACGCCCACCGGAACGGGCTGAATACCAGCCACATCGACGCCATCGCCACCTACGAGGTGGACGAGTTCGTAGTCATTGACCCCAGCACGCGCCGCGCCCTGGAACTGACTCAAAACAGCCACGACGGTGGCATCAAGCACACGCTGCTTTCGGTGCTGGACAGCACCGTAACCCCGATGGGTGGCCGCCTGATGCGCCGCTGGGTAGAGCAGCCCCTGCGCGACAAAGCGGCCATTGCCGCCCGGCACGATGCGGTGCAGCACTGGATTGAGAACGCTGCGGCCCGCGCCGATGCCCGCGTCGCCATGGCCCGGGTGGCGGACGTCGAGCGACTGGTGAGCCGGTGCATGAGCGGGCTGGCTTCGCCCCGTGACCTGGCGGCGCTACGCGATGCGCTGCTGGCCCTGCCCGACCTCGACGACGCTCTGCGCCGGGTGAACCGCGGCCGCATTGCCGAACTCCGCGCGCAGGTGCATGACCACCATGACCTGGCGCACGAGTTCCGGCTCGCCATCACCGATCTGCCCCCCGCCACTCTGCGCGAAGGAGGCTTCATCCAGCCCGGCTACAACGTGGCGCTGGACACCCTGCGTGACAAGGCCCGGGAAGGACGAGATTACATCGCGAAGCTGGAAACGGCCGAGCGGGAAGCCACCGGCATTGACCGCCTGAAGGTGGGCTACAACAGTGTCTTCGGCTACTACCTCGAGGTCAGCAAGGTCCACACCAGCCGGGTGCCGGACCACTACATCCGCAAGCAGACCACCGCCAACGCGGAGCGGTACATCACCGCCGAGCTGAAGGAGCACGAAAGTGCCGTGCTGGGCGCGGATGAGAAGGCGGTGGCGGTGGAAAGCGACCTCTTCCAGCAACTCCGCAACCGGGTGGTGAGCGAAAGCACTGCGCTACTGGGCACCGCCCGCGCCATCGCCGAACTGGACGTGCTGGCGGGCCTGGCGGACACCGCCGTGCGGCGGGGCGATGTGCGCCCCGAACTGAGCGACGATGACGAGATCTGGATTCAGGAAGGGCGGCACCCGGTGGTGGCGCACCATTCGGCCTCCTTCGTCCCCAACGACCTGGAGCTGAACGAAACCACCCGCCTCATCGTGCTCACCGGGCCCAACATGAGCGGAAAATCCACCTATCTCCGGCAGGCGGCCTTGTTTGTGGTGATGGCGCAGATGGGGGCGTTTGTGCCGGCGGCGGCGTGCCGCTTGGCGCTCTGCGACCGGATTTTTGCCCGCATCGGCGCGCGCGACGAGATCGCCCTGGGCCAAAGCACCTTCATGGTCGAGATGGTGGAGAGCGCGAACATCCTGAACAACGCCACCCGCCAGAGCCTGGTGATCCTGGACGAAGTGGGGCGAGGCACCAGCACTTACGATGGCCTGGCGATTGCCTGGGCGATGGTGGAATCGCTGGCCGAACTCGGGGCCAAGACCCTCTTTGCCACCCACTATCACCAGCTCAATGCGCTGCAGGATGCGCACCCGGAGATCGCCAACTATCGGGTGGAGGTCCAAGAACGGGGCGACGAAGTGATCTGGACGCACCGTGTGGTACGCGGCGGGGCCGACAAGAGCTACGGCCTGCAGGTGGCCCGCATGGCGGGGGTGCCGCGCCCGGTGGTGCGACGCGCGCAGGCCATCCTTCAAGACCTGGAGAAAGGGCCAGCGCCGGCCATGCCGGTGGAGCGCCAGCGGTTGCAATTGAGCTTGTTTGAAGCCGAGCCTTCGCCCGTGGAGCAAGCCTTGGAGGCGCTGGACGTGAACCAGATGACCCCGCTGGAGGCCATGTTGACGCTGGCCGAATGGAAGCAGCGCTTCCGCAAGCCGGATTCAGGTGGGTAACGGCCGTCCGGGCTGAACGGTGATGGCCGACCCCACCGCAAACATGGCCGAGCGCGGCTCGCCCTGCAGTATGCGCCCCCACTCTGCCCCGTAGGTGGGGGAGTAATCCGAGTGGAGGTCAAGGTTGAGCACGGGGCGGGATTCCCAGCGAGGGTGCGTGACTTGGTACTCCCGCGTGAGGTTGCCGTGACGGGCGTACCCCCAGTAGTGTTCCAGCACGAACTCTTCCTCCGACCCTTCGGCCAGGGGAAGTCGCTCCGGTCCGACCTCCACCGCCACATGCTGGCGCTGGCGGGCGCATCGCCAGTTGTAGCGAAAGTGGGGGTCGTCAATTTCACCGGAGAGAGGCACCGCGTGGTAGTTCTCGCCATAGACCGTCCGGGCCACGGTGGCAATTGCCCAGCGGGGCACCAGTTCCTTGATGAACACCACTCCGCGCCGGGTTTCGCCCTCCAGCTCTCGCCGCACGTAAAACCGCAAGTTCACCTCCGGGAAGTTGATGTGCCCGGGGATGGCGACCCCGCGCACCCGCGTCTCTAAAAACTGAAACGCCACCAAGCTCAACAGCGCCCGATCCTGGAAGGTATCCAGCACCGTGCCGACCGGCACCAAGGGCACCAGTAGATCCGGCGAGACCTCCCAGTTGACCACTATGAGATTCCGCCAGGCGGCAGTTAAGAAGGGGCACTCCACGCGCCCCTGAGGGTACCTTGCGGGTTGCTCCGCGGGCTTGGTCGGCGCTTCTTGGCTGGAGTTGGTCCGGTCGCGGAGAGTGACCTTGACCACGGCCCCTCCTTGCACCAGCACGCTCAGGAAGGACGTGTTGAGGCCCGCTTCGCTATTTAGCCACTCGGTGGCCTCGTCTTTGGGCTCCTTCTTGGTCGGTTCTCCGGCTACCGTCTTGAGATCCGCTTCGGCCATCCTGGGATCAATCTTTTGGTAAAGGTCGTTGAGTTCGGCCACCGATTTCGTGTTCGGAGCGGCATCACAGGCAGCGAGCGACCAGGCCACAGCGGCCACGGCGAGAATGGACAGACAACGCATGATGATGTACCTGGGCCAACGGACGTGAACAACTTCGCGTCGATTCGTTGGGCCTAAGACAAGTGCAACGCAAAAAAATAATCCCCACCTCACGCGAGGCAGGGAACGGAAAAGGCTTCGGTTTGGCTTACGCCGTCTTGCGTCGGCGGCGAGCCAGGGCGGCGAGACCCGCACCCAGGGCGATCATCGTGCCCGGTTCCGGCACGGTGTTGGTCGCTACACCCACCTGGTCCGGTCCGCCGTAAGAGGCGTCGCTGGAGATTTGCAGGCCGATCACTTGTCCTTCAATCGGGCCGAGGGAGTCGAGGCTGGGGCCCAACACGCCCACCATTTGGGCACCGGCGATTTCTAGCGTGTCCAACTTGAAGTTTGTGTAGCGCTGAGCGGTGCGGCTGAGGAACACACTCTTGGTGGTGGTGATTTGGCCGCCGTTGCTTACAATGGCCTTCACCTTCAGGTCGCTGTATATGTCGCGCTCCAGGATCGCGATTTCCGGGGTCTTGCTGTTCTTGTCGCTCTTGATGAACTGGCCGTTGCCGAGCTTCAGGTCCAGGCTCCAGCTGGCGCAGTCTTCGCTATCCAGGATGTAGTCCAGCGGGCGAGCGGTGAACACTTCACGCAGGGTGCCGGTGCTGCTGCTTTCGCCGGCCATCGGCTTGGCATTGTCGCGGCGGTCCGGGTTCACGGCGTACTTGTTGCCGCTGGTGTTCATGTCGCGCTTGATCGGGTCAATCCAGCCGTACGTCTTGCCACCAGTGGCCAGGCGGGCGTCTTCACAGCTCCGAAAATCTTCTTCGGTGGGGAGCCGGGGGAGAGGTCTGCAAAACCGGTGCCAAGATTGCCCCCTCCCACAAAAACCTCGTGAATTTGTCTGGGCCGCGACCCGGGGCAGTAGAATGAGGGTAAGCGGCTCCGGCCGCAAGGTGTCACATGAAAACCCTCGCCTGCCTCGCTTTGTTGCCTCTGGCCGCTTTGGCCTCGGCGTCCGACTTTGCGTTCGGCACCACTCGCGCCGCCGGGATGGGCAATGCTGGTTTGGCCTTCCGAGGCAATCTGGCCAGCAGCCGCCCCGCTAACCCCGCCCAGCTCGCGTGGCAACAACGGTTCCGGTTTAGCGACCTTTCCTTTGGTTACTTTGCCGACGGCGTGGACTTGGGCGATGCCTCTGACTTTGTGAGTAGCATCGACAAAGGTGCCTTTGATGCCGACAGCATCGTGCGGTTGGCCCGGCAGTTTGGGGATAGCAAGACGGACATCGGCGGCACGCTGGGGCTGGGCTTCACGGCTTCGGGCTTCCACTTCGGGGCGGAAGGGGTCGCGCTCGTAACCACCCGTCCGAACGATGCCCTCCAGCGCTGGGTGCGGGCAGGTTCGAACCTGACGGCCCCCGAAGCGGGCATGCAACTGGACGCCTACGGCGTGGGGCAGAGCGAGCTGCAATTTGGCTACGGGCGCGTGATTTCGAGTGGCCCGAACGGAGAAATGGCCGTCGGCCTGATGGGGCGGTTTGTGACCACCTACTACAGCCACCACATCGCCAACGAAGCCCAAATCACCTCGGGCAACGCGATCAACACCGCCGCGCCGGAGATGGCGGGGAGCGACTTCCTCAAGAAGGAGGGCTTCGCCCTCGACCTGGGCATGCACACCACATTTGGGCCGGGGCAGCGGTTCCAGGGGGCACTGGTGATCAACAACCTCGTGTCGCCGGATGTGTCGTTCCAGGCGTTCCAGCCGGACCAAGGCGCCACGATTGATCCGGGCGATGGCTTTAGCCGCATTGATGCCTACCGCCGCACCATGAGCCTGGGCGTGGCCTGGCAGGAGCGCGAAACGATGGGCCTGGCCGCCGACCTGGTGGGCATTGGCTCCGGGCGCACTGAAGGACGCTTTGGCGCGGATTGGCAGTTGGCGCGGGGATTTGGCGCGCGGGCGGGCTATTCCACTCTGGACGGCTGGACGGTCGGGGCGTCGCTGGGCGGGTTTAACCTCGCCGTGGGCAGCGCCAACCGCCTGATGGCGGGCACGTTCTTCCGGTTCTAAGGGCTGCGGCCTCGAGGTTGCACTATAGTCGAGCCGTTCAGCCGGACAAGTTGCTTTCGGTCGAACTTAGTCGTAGAATAGGATAGTGATTGAGGGTGCCGCTTCGAATATTGGGTTGTATTCCATCGGTGACGCAGCAAGACTGCTGAAAACCGAGAGGCGCACTCTTGCCCGATGGGTGCAGGGTTACACGGAGAACCTGAAGTCCGAGGTCAAGGCATACGCACCTGTCATTGCCGGGGGAAGGGATTCACTTCTCACGTTCGGTGACTTGGTGGAGTTGATGTACGTCAAGGGATTTCGTGAACGACGGGTTGAGTTGGAGACCATTCGACAAGTTTCCGCCAAGTATTCCAAGCAATGGGAGACTGAGTATCCGTTTGCCACGAAGCGATTTGCGATAGGCGCTAGAGAAATCCTCTTGCAAGAGAGTGATGAGTGGCGTGAATGTCTCTCGGGTCAAGGCTTTGTGTTTGCCGATAGAATCGCAGAACAGCTTGTCCACACGGGTGACCTCGCTTCGGAATGGCACCCATTGGGTCGTGAGCGGGCAGTGGTCGTAGATCCTCGCCGCTCCTTTGGAAAACCAATCGACACGAACTCCGGCACGAGCACCTATGTCCTTTACCAAGCGACCGAAGGTGGGGACTCCGCTGAAAGCGTTGCCTGGTGGTACGGAACCAATGTTGAGTCGGTGTTGGACTCCAGAGAATTCGAGATATCGCTTTTGTGATGTGGCCCAATGGCTACGTTCCTATTCGATAACGACATTTCGTTCAGATTGGCGAGAGCATTAAACGAACTTGTTGGTCCCGGTCACGAATGTATTGCCCTTCGAGAGCGTTTCGATCCAAGTACGCCGGATGAGGTCTGGATACCGGTTGCCTGCAAAGAAGGCTGGATTATCGTCAGTCGCGATCTCAATCAGCGTAAAAATCGGGTGATTCACTCTAGCATTCGAGCTTCGGATGCAAAGGCGCTCTACATCCGTACGGGCAAGACCCAAATGGCAATCTATGATGATGCCGCTCGCATAATCAAGAATTGGCCCAAGATTCTGAGATGGGCCGAGGAATCTAATCCTGGAACAATTTCTCGCTTGCGGAAGGAGGGTGTTATTGAAAATGTGCTTCCAGATCGCCGCTGACTTGCCTAACTAGATATTGGTTTTCTTGAAGACCCGCTCGGGCAGGTGGCGGATAATGAGCATGATCCACCGCCACGGCCCGGGCGTGTAGATCTCATCCTTCTTGCCGGTGGCCGCGCGGGCCACGGCTTGCCCCACCTTGTCCGGCGAAGCCAGCAAGGGCAGTGGCCCCATCGCGAAGGTCATCGCCGTATCCACAAAGCCCGGCTTGACCACGCGCACGCGCACGCCTTTCCGGTCCAAGCGCTGACGCATACCGCTCATAAAGGCGTGCAGGGCCGCCTTGGCCGCCCCGTAGACATAGTTCTTGGCCCGGCCCCGGTCGCCCGCCACGCTACCGACGGCAATCAGGAACCCCGCCCCGCGCGCCTCAAAGGCATTCGCAATGGGCGTAAACACATCAATGACGCCCGTGAAGTTGCGCCGCACAATGGCCTTGGCGTGGGTCACGTCTTCCTGGGCGCGTTCCTGGTCGCCCAGGTCGCCCACCACCCAGACAGCTCCGGCCAACGGGGGCTCCAGCTCCAGCGCAATCTCGGCAAGGCGCGTCCCCGACCCCTTGAGATCGGCATCGTAGGGGAGCAAAGTGACTTCCACGCGGGAGCGGATGCGCAGGTCGGCGGCAATCCGGTCGAGTTCGTCCTTATCGCGCGCCGCCAAGATGACGGCATAGCCCTGCCGGGCAAACTCGGCGGCGGCGGCCCGGGCAATGGGCGAAGTCGCCCCCACCACCAGCACCGATCCTTTGGTTTCCAGGGCTAAGGGCGTCATACCAGTTCCAGCCTCCGCGCAAGGTCGCTCTGCCAGCGGCCTTCGGGGTCCACCTGGCGCTTGTGGTTCACAAATCGCTCCCACTCGGGATACATGCGCCGGAACGTATCCGGGCGCAAGGCCGAATCCTTGGCCAAGTACACCCGCCCGCCGTGGTCGGCCACCAGCGCGTCCAGGTTGTTGAGCAGGTCAATCACGCCCTCGCGCAGCGGAATATCCAGGGCCAGCGTGTAGCCCGGCATGGGGAACGAAAGCGGCCCCCCGTCCGACGCACCCATCCGCTTCAGCACGGCCAAGAAGGAAGACGCCTGGGCGGCATTGAGCCGCGAGATGGCCTCGGTCACGGCCTCGCGGCCGGATTCGAACGGCACCACAAACTGGTACTGCACAAAGCCCGGTTTGCCGTACATCCGGTTCCAGTTGCGGATGGCATCGAGGGGGTGGAAGAACGTGCGCAGCGGAGTAAAGAACGTGCCCTTGCGGCCTTGCCACTTGTGATACATCGAGTTGAACAAGCGGAGATTGCCCGGGCTCAGCAGCCACGTGGGCGCCTCGAAGGGAAACGGGCGGGCGCGGCCCGGCCGGTCGGTCAAGAGGGTTTCCGGGTGCGCGGCGTACCGCATCGGCAGTTCGTTGATCTCGGCGTGGTGGCCGGTCATCAGCACGCCGCGTCCGGCGCGCTCGCCCCGGGCCAGCAGGTCCACCCAGGCCACCGAATAGTGGTCGTCGCGGGCTTCGTCGTCCATTTGGGCCATCAGCTCGCCGAGGTTGGCGGCCACCGAGTGCCGCACCATCATCATGCTGGTGGTGATCGCGCGAAGTTGGAGTTCGACCTCGCGGATCATCCCCGTCAGCCCCATTCCGCCGAAGGCGAACTCAAAGTCGTCCCCGTCGGCGGGCGTGAGGTCGCGCACGCTCCCGTCGGCGCTCAACATCTCAAGGCTGGTAACGCCCTGCCGGAAGCTCCCATCGCGGTGATGGTTTTTGCCGTGGACATTGGCCGCCACGCACCCACCCAGGGTGCAAAACGCTGTCCCCGGCGTGACGGGCACAAACCAGCCCTGCGGCACAAACGCACGGATTAAGGCATCTAGGCTCAGTCCGGCTTCCGCCCGCAGCACGCCCGTTTCGGGATTGAACTCCAGGCAGCGATCCAGTCGCTCCGAGAGCACCACGTCGCCGTCGGTCAGCAGGGCCGCATCGCCGTAGCTCCGCCCCAGGCCGCGCGCCAACGAGGGACCCTCGCCGGCATGGAAATCCCGCATCCGCTCGGGCCGGAACAGACGAGCCGGAACGCGGGGGTAGCGCCCCCAGCTTTCCAGTTGGTCCACGGCCCGGCCGGGCCGCTTGTTGTCGAGTGGTTTCATGCGGGTGCCACGATCGAGTCACTCCCGAAGAACGGCACCAGCGCCTCCGGAATGCGAACCGAGTTCGTGTCTTCTGAATAATACGTCTCCAGCAGCGCGGCGAGTAACCGGGGCACCGCCAGGCCCGATCCGTTCAGGATGTGCAGGGGCTCGGGGCCACCTTCTGCGCGGTACCGAATCCGGGCGCGCCGCGCTTGATAAGCCTCAAAGTTGGTGCAAGAGCTGACTTCCAGGTGACGCTCCGCCCCCGGCGACCACACTTCGAGGTCGTAGGTTTTGCAGCCCTTCTCGCCCATGTCGCCGGTGCAAAGCACAATCACGCGGTAGTGCAAGCCCAGCTGCTGAAGGATGGCCTCGGCCTCTTGGGTCAGGCTTTCCAGCGCCTCGTAGGAGTGATCCGGGTGGACGAACTGCACGAGCTCGACCTTATCGAACTGGTGCGTCCGCAGGATGCCACGCGTGTCGCGCCCGGCGGCTCCGGCCTCGCGGCGGAAGCACGGCGTATAGGCGCACAGCTTGATCGGTAGGTCACCCTCCGGCAAAATCTCGCCCCGGTACATGTTGGTCACGGGCACTTCGGCGGTGGGGATGAGATAGAAGTCATCCCGCGACTTGTAGAGGTCTTCTTCAAACTTCGGCAGGTTGCCCGTGCCCACCAGGCTCTCGGCATTCACCAGCGCGGGTGGCCAGACTTCGGTGTAGCCGTGCTGCGTGGTCTGCACGTGCAGCATAAAGTTGATGAGGCTGCGCACCAGGCGCGCGCCCGCCCCGGTGTAGACGACAAAGCCGCTACCGGTGATCTTGACCCCCCGCTCGAAGTCAATTAACCCCAGTCGCTCGGCAATCTCCCAGTGCGGGACGGGCTCCTTGGAGACCCGGTGCGCCTCGCCCCAGGTGCGAATGACGACGTTGTCCTCTTCTGACTTGCCGTCCGGCACGCTTTCGTGCGGGAGGTTGGGGAAGTCCAGCTCAATGGCTTCCAGTTCCGCTTCTAGGGAGCGCTCTTGCTCTTCCAGGCCCTGGATTGTGGCTTTGAGGGCCCCGGCCGCTTCGCGGGCCTGGGCGGCTTCATCTTTCTGCCCGCTGGCCATCAGTTGCCCAATGGATTTGCTCACGCGGTTCATCTCCGCCTTCTGTTCATCCATGGCCGATTTCACGCGGCGCCATTCGGTGTCCACCCGGATGAACTCGTCCACCGGCGCGTTCACACCCTTGCGGAGACACTGGGCGCGCACGAACTCGGGGTCGCGGCGAATGAGATTTCGATCGAGCACGGTCCGGTTTTACCTGCGAGGGGCTTTCCCCCAGGGATAATGAGGCATGGGCGAGGTGCGGGGAGTTGTGATGGCAGGGGGCGAGGGGTCCCGGCTTCGGCCCCTGACTTCGCACCGCCCGAAGCCGCTGGTGCCCGTGCTCAACCGGCCCATCATGGGGCACGTCATTGACCTGCTTCGCCAGCACGGCGTCACGGACATCACTTGCACCCTGCACTACTTGGCCGAAGAGATTCAGGCCCGATTCGGGGACGGCAGCGAGTGGGGCGTACGCACCCGCTACTGCCTAGAACCCACCCCGCTCGGTACGGCCGGAAGCGTGCGCCAAGCCGCCGACTGGCTGCGCGAGGGCACCTTCATCATCGCCAGCGGGGATGCGCTCACCGACTGCGACCTGACGGCGGCGCTGGCCTTCCACCGCGAGAAGGGCAGCCTCGTCACCTTGGTACTCAAGCGCGTGCCGGACCCGCTGGAGTTCGGCATTGTCATCACGGACGACGAAGGGCGCATCGAGCGATTCCTGGAGAAGCCGGGGTGGAGCGAAGTGTTCTCCGACACGGTGAACACCGGCATCTACATCATGGAAGGCGAGGTGCTGGACCGCATGGAGCCCGACCGCCCCTACGACTGGAGCAAGGACATCTTCCCGCAGTTGCTGGCCGAGGGCGCGCCGATGTACGGCTACATCATGGACGGCTACTGGACCGACGTCGGCACACTGCAGCAGTACATGGAAGCCCAGCGCGATGCCTTGGCAGGAGCTCTCAAGGTTGTCCATCCGGGCGAAGAAATCCGCCCCGGCGTGTGGGTGGGTGAAGGCACCGTCATTGACCCGCAAGCGGTGATTGAAGCCCCCGTGGTCATTGGGCGCAACTGCCGCCTGAAGGCCGGCGTGACCGTGGGGCCCTACACCTGCCTGGGCGATAACGTGCTGACCGAAGAAGGCGCACGCATCGAGAACTCGGTGGTGTGGGATGCCTGCTACATCGGGCTGGACGTGGAGGTCACGGGGGCGATCTTGGCGCACCGGGTCACGGCCAAGCGGGGCGCGGTGATTGGCGAAGAAGTGGTGGTGGGCGACCGCTGCCTGATTGACGTGGGGGCCAACCTGCGCCCGCGCGTGAAGCTCTGGCCGGACAAGGTGGTGGACCGGGGCAGCACCGTCACCATGAGCATCGTGCAGGGCAACCGGTGGCGGGGGTCTCTGTTCCGCGAACTGGGCGTGGCCGGGCTGAGCAACATCGAAGCCACCCCGGAGTTCGCCACCCGGCTCGGGCTCGCTTTTGGCAGCACGTTGCGCGAGCACGCACGCATTGCCGTAAGCCGCGACAGTAGCCGTAGCAGTCGCATGCTGAAGCGGTCCCTCACGGGGGCGTTGCTCAGCTCGGGGTGCGACGTGATTGACTTGCACGGCGAGCCGCTACCCGTCACGCGCCTTTTCACCGCGCAAACCCGCATCGCGGGGGCCGTGAATGTACGCAAACTGCCGGGCAACCGCCGGATGAGTCTGTTTGAGTTCCTGGAAGGGGACGGGGGCTACGTGGCCCGCACCCAGGAACGCAAGATTGAGGCAGCTTTCTACCGCGAAGAGTTTCGGCGCATCGACCCCGACGAACTCGGGGTGGTGGACAGTGCCAGCGGCGCGCGCGAACTGTACCGGCGGGAGTTCTTGGAGCGGGTGGCCCCCCGAGGGCATAACCGCCGCCCCAAGATTGTGGTGGACTTTGGTTATTCCAGCGTCGTAAGCATTTTGCCTAACCTTTTGGCGGAATTGGGCTACGAAGTTATCAGTCTCAACCTCCAGAACGAGGCGCGGCTGGCCCCCCGGTCTTACGAAGAGATTCAGGATCACCTCCTGCGATTGGGGCAGATTGTGGGGGCGCTGGATAGCGATCTCGGCATCCTGCTGACCCACGAAGGCGAACGCATCCATTTGGTGGATGACTACGGTCTGCCCATCACCGGCAACACGCTCTTTGCGGCGATGTGCCTGCTGGTGTGCCGGGCGGAAGCCAGCCCCAAGATCGCCATGAGCGTGACGGCACCCGCGCGCTTGGAGTCTCTGCTCGCCGCCGAGGGGGCGGAAGTGACCCGCACCCGGGCCACCGGACGTGACCTGATTGACGCGGCGGCGCGGAGCCCGCTCAGCTTCCTGGGCGACGAGAGTGGCGGGTTCATTTGGCCGTCTTTCCACCCGGGATTCGATGGCATGTTCGCCGCCGCCCAGATCGTGGAAATGATGCTGCAGGCGGATGTCCGGCTGAGCGAACTCATCCGCAGCCTGCCCGAGTTCCACCTGGTGTACGGCCAGGTGCAGTGCCCGTGGGACAGCAAGGGCACGGTGATGCGCAAGCTGGCCGAATCCAGCCGCGAGGGGCTCAGCGTCGAGCTCACCGACGGGATCAAGATTTACGACGACGTGGGGTGGGTGCTGGTACTACCAGATTCTTTCGAGCCCGTGGTGCACGTCTACGCCGAGAGCCCGAGCATTGAGGAATCCCAGGCCCGGCTGGATGCCTGCCGGACCCGCTTGGAATCCTGGATCGAAGCCTAGAAACTCACCTGCGCGCCGCTCTGGGCGTGGCTACGGTAAGCACCTTCGGTGACCTGCTGCACGTGCAGGCCGCATTCCAGCGGCGCGTAGATCTCCGTTTGGCCGTGCAGGGCACGGACGAAGTTGACCAGCGGAGTTTCGGCGGCGGGCCAGGCATCCAGCACCATGCGGGTGCCATCGCGGTGGAACACCCGCGTGACCTCATCTTCGATGAACACACTGGCGTTCTCGAACCAATAGCTGTGCCGCTCGTGCCACATGCTGGCGTCGCCAATCACGTTGATCTGGAGCGTGGCCCCGTTGTCCAGCACCGCCGCCACGTAGCCCTGGATGTCCACGGGCGTGTCGCGGTTGTCAATGTGGGCGCTGATGCGCACGGGGTGCCGCCCGGTCATCCACATGGCCACGTCAATCATGTGGCTGCCACTGTCGTGCAGCATGCCACCTCCGGATTGCGCCGGGATTTGCCGCCAGGTGTTGGCGGTGCCGGTCTTCCAGGCTTGGCCGAGGTGGCAGGTGGCGGCCCGTAGCTCGCCAAACGCGCCGCTCTGAATCTGCGAGCGGAGCCAGCGGAACTGTCCCAGCCCGTGCCTTTGGTAGGCCAGCGCGGCCGTGCAGCCACTGCGGTCGCGGGCGGCGATCATGGCCTCGGCCTGGGCCACGGAGATGGCGATGGGCTTTTCCAGCAGCACATGGATGCCCGCATCCAGCGCGGCAATCACTTGGGGGGCGTGGCAATCGTGCGGCGTGGCGATGAAAACGAAGTCCAGCTTTTCCTGCGCGAGCATGTCTTCGAATCGTTCGTAGCACGCCGCTTCCTTCACGAGCGGGGAAACGGCCTTGATTGCCTCAAAGCGCTCGGGAACGATGTCACACAGAGCCACAATCTCCGCCCCGTCCAGCTGGGGGTGCATCCGGGCGTGGTGCCGCATCATGCCGCCGCAGCCCACCAAAGCGCCTCGCAAATTCGCCATCTCGACAAATTACCAGAGCGCACGCAACACCGTAACACCGCCGGGATGAGCCGCCCGGAGAAAGTGGAAAACCAACGGTATGTGGGGTCGTTGGGGCGTCGGTATCTCTCTCACTTTGCTCGGGGCTATGGCCTCGTCCACGCCGGCACCTCAGACCCTGCGCCTTCTTGAACGTGCCCAAAACGCTCTCACCGAAGGGCGCCTGGGCGAGAGCGAAGCGAGCCTCGAAGCATTGGGTGTCGGGGCGCCCGTGCGGGTCTCCGTCGACCTGAGCGGAATGCCCACGGACCAACGCGCCGGTGCCTGGGTGAGCTACCTTAGTGCCCTCCGCATGTGGGAAGACGCCAGCCATGGCCTGGTGCGCTGGCACCTCTCCACACCGGAGAACGCGCAAGTGCGAATTGCCTTCGTGCCGGCCGCTCGATACGAGCACCGCCACGTGGCGGGCCGCGCCACCTGGAGCCGTGCCGTCCACCAGTTGGGTGATTCCTACTTCGCCACGCTGCGCGCGGATATCGCCATTGGCCTGCAAGACCCCACGGGTGCCCCCCTGAGCCTGCCGGCTATCCGGCACGTGATGGCGCACGAGCTTGGCCACGTCATCGGCCTGGATGATTCGCCGATGTCGGGCAGCATCATGGGGCGGCTCGATCCGCAGGCACCTGCACATGCTCTCAGCGCCGATGATGAAGCCGAGCTGAACAGCCTGCACACGGTGGTGCGGGATGTGCAATCCGCGCTCTTGGTCGCCCGCCGGACCTCTCAGTAAGGCCGGTTGGTAGGGTAGTTTCGAGTTCGCGTGCGCGTTCGAGACCTTGCTTCCGCCCTCTCCGTTGCCAGCCTGGGCGTGGGGGTTGGGGCGTACCTCTACGGGGGCCTTTTTGAGACGCGCAAGATCGAGCTTGTCCGCCGCACGCTCACCCTGCCGGACTGGGCGCACGATGGGCTGCGCGTGGCGGTAATTGCCGACCCCCACATCCGCGATGACTGGTCGGTGGAGCACACGCACCGGGCATTGGAGTTGGCCTACGCCACCAAGCCTGACCTCACGGTGCTGCTGGGCGATTACGTCTCGTTTTGGCACCCGATGGCCTTTGCCTATGTGGCGGCGGGCTTTGCCCCCCTCGCCGACTGGAACTCGCCGATCGTGGCGGTGGCGGGCAACCACGATTACTTTGCCGGAGAAGCGGCCTGGCTGCGGCCCTTGTTCGAAGACCTCAACGTGACCTACCTCATCAACGAGGTGGCCGAGGTGGCGGGCGTGACGTGCCTGGGCGTGGATTCGCTGGTGAAAGGCGAACCCGACCCGCACGCTTTGCTCCGCCAGACCGACGGCGGGCGCGGCGCCCTGATGCTGTGGCACGAGCCGGACGGTGTGGACACGCTCCCGCCCGGTGGCCCCAGCCTGATGCTGAGCGGGCACACCCACGGCGGGCAGTTCTTATCCCCTTGGGGGTGGGCGCCGGGCCTCCCCACCGGAGGGCGCAAGTACGTGGACGGGTTCTTCCCCGACCTTCCCGTGCCGCTTTACGTCTCGCGCGGGGTGGGCACGACCGGCCCGCCCAGCCGGCTATTCTGCCGGGCGGAAGTCAGTCTGCTCACCCTGCGTTCGGGCTAGCGCGTCATCCGCACAACGCGGACGACGCTGTTCATGCCGTAGGGGTAGCCCTTCACGTCCAGCACCACGCCGTCGTCGGCAGGCGTGAACTTGGCCTCGCTGCCATCGTCCATCCAGGTCGCCGACTTGAAGCCCGCCGGCACGCCCTTGTACAGGCGGGGGCCGGTGCCGCGAGCGTTGGTGCCGCTGACCCGCGGGTCCGCCGTGGCGGTGACGTCGAAGACGAACAGGTACGCCTCGTCGCCGATGACAAACCCGAAGTCGTCGTCGGTGCCGTGGATGCCGGAGGGCCGTCCCGCGTAGATCGGGCAGTTGTCGCCACCGTGGTATTCAATCCACTGGCCCACCACGTGGAACATGGCGCGCTCGTATTCCGGGATGCCCCCGGTACGCGTGGGGCCGAGGTTCATCAGCAGGTTGGCGCCGGCGCCCCGGCTGCGGACCAACTCTTCGATGACCAGTGCGGGGCTAATCATGTTCAGGTCTCGGTCGGCGTTGCCCCAGTGGAAGTTGCTGGTGTGGCACATCTCGCCCGCCACGTACTTGGTCATCCCCTCGCGCTTGATGGGCTCGGGTCGACCTCGCTCAAAGGTCACGGCGTCGATTTCGTTGTGTACGAGTTTGCCCTCCTCGCCGATGCCGGTGTTGTTGATGATCATCGTCTCGGGCTGGTGCTTGCGGATCACGCTGTAGAGCGCATCCAGCTCCCAGTCGGCGTCGCGCTTGCTCCAGTTGCCATCCAGCCACACCGCGCCGAGTTCACCGTAGTTGCTGCAGATGATTTCCACCGAATCGCGCAGATACTGCTGGTAGCCCTTCCAATCGTTGTTGAAGCGCGGCTCACTCCAGTCCAGCGTGGTGTGATAGAGGCAGGGGATGATGCCTTCGGCGCGGCAGCCGTCGGTGAAGTCCTTGATGATGTCGCGGCCCGCCGGGGTCTTGGTCACGTCCCATTGGCACAGCCCGCGCGAATCGTAGAGGCTGAAGCCGTCGTGGTGGCGGCTGGTGAGGGTGATGTACTTAGCGCCCGCTTCTTTGGCCAGCCGAGCGAGAGCGCGCCCGTCAAAATCCGGCACCGCCCACTCGTCCATCAGCTTCATGTATTCGTCGCGCGGGATGTTGTGCAGGTGCATCGCCCACTCGCCTTTCTTAAGGAGCGAGTAGAGGCCAAAGTGGACAAAAATGCCAAAGGCCATCGATTCGAATTGCTGAACCCGGGGGAGCGGCGAGGGAATATCTTGAGAACTCATGGAGACTCCTTGCGCGCTCCACACCCGGGCCGCCCACGGGGTGGCCGCGGCGGCCATGGCCCCTTTCAGGACCTCCCGCCGAGAAAGAAAGTGCGGAGAGCCAAGCACCCGCTGAGTATGTCCGAAATCTAAGAAAACCAGAGGTTGGCTAAAATGGAAACGCGCCTATGCGAGTCGAGCAACTGATTGACGACCACAAGGACAGCGTGTACCGGCAACTTGTCCGCACCTGCGGCAACTACGAAGATGCCGAAGATGCGCTGGTGGAGTCGTTGATGCAGGCTTATCTCAGCGCCGGGCAGTTGCAAAACCCCGACGCCTTCCGGGGCTGGGTCGGCACCATTGCGCGGCGGGTGTGCCAGCACATCCAAACCCGCGATGACCTGCGCCACACCATCCCGATGGCGGAAATGGAGACCACCGCCGACCCTCACCTGGATGTGGACCACGAGGTGGCGATGCGGGAGCTGAAACGCCACGTGAAGGCCGCCATCGCCGCACTAGAATCCCCTTACGCCGAAACTTACCAATTGGTGGAAATCGAAGGGATGAACTTGCAGGAGGCGGCGGACAAGCAAGGTGTGACATTGCCGGCCCTAAAATCTCGACTTCACCGTGCTCGCCAATCCGTGCGCGAGTACCTTGACGCCCACTTTGCATCGCCGATATAGGATTCCCGAATGAGCCTGCCCGATTACTACACCCGTCCCCGCGAGGACATCCTCCCCTACATCCCGGCGGGCACGAACCGCGTGCTAGACGTGGGCTGCGGCGCGGGTTTCTTTGGCGAAACCATGCTGCGCACCGGGGCCGCCCAGGAAGTGTGGGGCATCGAATACGTGCCTGAGATGGCCGAGGCCGCCCGCAGCCGCCTGACCCGGGTGGAAACCGGCGACGCCATGCAGATTCTGCCCACCTTGCCGCACGGTCATTTCGATGTGATCTCGTTCACCGACGTGCTGGAGCACCTGGCCTGGCCGGACGAGGCGCTGAAGCTCGCCAAACCCCTGCTGGCCCCGGGCGGGGTGGTGGTGGCCAGCCTGCCCAATGTGCGCTACTTCAATGCCCTGTGGGAAATCGTGTGGCTGGGCGAGTTCCGGTACCAAGACGAGGGCATCTTCGACCGGACGCACCTGCGGTTCTTTACGCAGAAGACCATCCCCGAGTGGTTCGAGCGCGGCGGGTTCCATGTGCGCACGCTGGTGGGCATCAACCCCAACCCGGGCCGTAAGTTCAATTTGCTGAACCGGTTGCTGCTGCGCAAGCTCGAAGACTGCCGCTGGCTCCAGTTCGCCATCGTCGCCGACCCGAAGCCGTAACCACGCCGTAACCAAGAAGCCCGACTTCCCCTAAGGGAAATCGGGCTTGTGAGAGGCGGGCGAGCGGCGTTTAGACCTTGCTTCGTTCCAAGTACGCGTAGGCGTTGTGCGCGTGGATGGATTCTTCGTTTTCGACTTCAATCGAGTACGAAGTGATCCGGTCGTCAGCGTCGAACTTCAGCGCGACTTCGCGCACCAGGTCTTCCACAAAGCGGGGGTTCTCGTAGGCGTGCTCGGTCACCCACTTCTCGTCCGGGCGCTTTAGCACCGGATAGAGACCGCACGAACCCGAGGCTTCGATCATGTCAATCAGCTCTTCCAACCACACGTGGTCGTTGGTTTGCACCCGCGCCGTCACCCAGCCGCGCTGGTTGTGGGCGCCGTAGCTGCTGATCTCCTTGCTGCACGGGCACAGGGTGGCCACGGGCACTCGCACGTACATCGTCAGTTCAAAGTGGCCGTTGGCAAAGGCATCAAAGCCGCAGTCGTATTCCATCATGCCGGTCTTGCCGGTGACGGGGGCCGCCTTCTCGATGAAGAACGGGAAGCGGACCTCCACGTGGGCTTTCTCGGCGTTCAGCTTTTGGGTCAGCGCCTTCAGGAGTTGCGGCAGGCTGTGCACGCTAATGGTGCGGCCGTACTCGTTCAGCACTTCCAAGAAGCGGCTCATGTGGGTGCCCTTGAACTCCTTGGGCAGGTCCACGGTCAGCGTAAAGTCGCCGCTGGTGCGCTGGCGCTCTTCGCTGCGGTCCAGCACCTCGATGGGGAACTTCACGCGGCGCACGCCGACCTTGTCGATGGCGATGTTGCGGGTGTCCTGCGTCTTCTGGATGTCCGGCAGGGCGGCTGATTCGTGACTCATGTCCAACTCACTCGGGGGAGTGCCAAGCGGCCTCCCTTATGCGCCTTTCTACGATAGGGGGCCTCGGACGTTACCCAGGGCCCCATCGTTGCGGTCAATCCCGCTGGTTTGGCGGCCTAGTTCTGGTTCGCCAGTCCCATCACGGCCATGGCGCGGCGGGCGGCGATGTGGGCGGCAGGCCAGCCACCTTCACCTTCCCACTCCACGGTGTAACCGTCGCGGCGGTGCCAGTCGGCCAGCTGCGCCACGGCGTCGGCTTCTTCGCTGCGGTTGACCTCCAGGCGAAGGTGGTTGGTCTCGGGCAGGGGCAGGGCCGGGGACTTGCCGGCGGCGCTCATGGCGGCTTGGGCAGCGGCTTGGATCCCTTCGCCCGTCACCGAGGGGTGCAAAAGGCGGCCCATGTAGCGGCCCATCCCGTACTTGGTGACAAAGCTGTGCATCAGGTCGCCGCCCCAGGTGTGGGCCTCGGCGCAGCCCTTGTCGTCGCTCACCACCAGGGCCAGCGGCACCCCGCACGCGGCGGCGGCGGTGGCGCTCATGCGCTGCTCGCCCCACTCCTCGCCGTTCACCCAGAACCGGTGGACGCGCCCGCTGATGGTGTGCTCCATGATGCCGTAGCCGGTGCCCGCCATGGCGTGGTAGCCCACCAAGAAAGCCACATCGAAGCCTTGGTCCACCCCTTCCATCATGCCGAGGTCACCCGCACCCGTGCCGCTGATGAGCTCGGTGCCGGGTTCTAGATCGGAGATGAGGAGGTTCTTGCCGGTGTTGTGCGAGTCCTTCACCACCACGCGGGTAGCCCCGCCCGCAATGGCCCCGCGAATGGCGGCGTTCACATCGTGGGTCATCATGCGGCGCGCAAACGCCCAGTCGTAGTGCTCGGCCGAGGGGCTGCCGCACTGCTTCCAACTCACAACACCCGTTACGCCTTCGATATCGGCGGAAATGTACACCCGCATTGCGGGTTCATCTTACTTGGGCGCGTTCTCTTGGGCCTGCTTATCTTTGGCCTGAATTCGACCGAGTTCGGCGTCGAACGTCTTCGCGGCGGGTTCTTGCTTGTTAGCGGGCTGACCGATGTTGAGATACGCCAGTTCCCAGCGCTTCTTGAGGTCCAGCGTCTTGCGGGCGATGGTGATGTAGACGTCCTGCTCGGACTTCTCAAACTTCACCCGGGCCTTAAAGTGCGCCAGTTGGTACACCTCTTTGGTTTCGCTCTCGCCGGCTTCCATCGTCCGGTATTCGAGGTTGTTGACGGCCACAAAGTCGCCGTGCTTGGCCGGCCACTGCTCATAGGCGGCCCAATCAAACTCCTCTTGGAACCACGGCACCGGGCTGGCTTCCAGCATGGCACGGTCGTCTTGATCCAGCCACACGGGGATCTTTTCGAGCACGTAGGGCCGAGCCGACTGCTCAATGTTGCGTTGGGCGTGCCACCAAAAGAAGCTGAGGCCCGCGATGGGGAATCCAAAGATCGCCAACAGGACGGGCAAGATCCACTTGCGGCCTTCTACCGGCTGGAGATAAGGGTCCACAGCATGAGTTGTATGATCCATGAGCACACCGCCAATCCTAGTTTGACCCCAAGCCCCGCTTTCGGCCCCAATCTGCCGTCCGGAAGCCTCAGCATCATGTAGGTCGCGAACACCTGCGCCCCCCCTAGCCCGAGGTTGGACACGGGGTCGTAGGGCAATCCGTCGAGGCGGAAAGGTGCCCCATCAAGGCTGCGGAGCGCCGTCACCAGTTCCAGCCACGCCACCACAAACCCCATTCCGGAAATGAGTGTAAGGGCGTGTTGGCACTGGTAGCCCCACTTCGGCCGCATGATCCAAAGGGCGGCCACCAAGATGAACGCCACCGCCACCACCCAGCCGATGCCCTGGAGTACCTCGACCCCGGGGGTTTGGCCGTAGTACGTCATCACCGAGAACGGCTCGCCTTCCAGCCTTTGGTTGCGTGCATTCGAGGCGATCATGCCGCAGCACGCAAAGGAGAAAAGCCATTCCGGCCAATGAGCTCGGGGAGGGTTCATCATTTCGTCGTTGCTTTGCTTTACGCTCGGGCCGTTGAATCCCATCCGCAGGCGGGACGAGTGGCCAGGGTAAGGACACTCTTCTGCTGCGCGGACTCCAGTGCCGCCGCCATGACCTCCACCACGTGCGCCACCCGGGGCGCCCCCACCGGCGAGGCCGCATCTTCGTAGAGCGCGCGCAAGCCGAGCCCGCGCATGTTGTTCTCCGGCCCGCTGCCAAGCGGCACCTCGCCCCACTCTTGGCCGGGTTGACGGGCCACCACGGGGCCTCCAAACCCGTTCGGGTCCGCCGCGCGGATCGCGCCGCCGGTACCGTGAATCTCGATGTGCGGCAGTTCGTGGCTGGGGGTTTCGAAGCTGGTAGTGAGCGTGCCAATCACGCCCGAGTGGTGGGTGAGCGTGCACACGATGTGGGTCATCACTTCCACCGGGAACACCGTGCCCGCCCGCGGGCCACTGCCGATCGTGCGGTGGTCACGCACGGTGCGCGCCGAGGCGGCCACCGAGGCCACCGGGCCAAACCAGTGCACCAGGGCCGTGAGATAGTAGGGGCCCATATCGAACAGCGGTCCGCCGCCGGGCTGATAGTAGAAATCGGGGTCGGGGTGCCAGCTTTCGTGGCCACCGCATAGCATGTGGGCGGCGTAGCCTACGGGCATACCGACGTGGCCACCCTGGATCAGGTCCATCACGGTGTTCACGCCTGCGCCCAGTACGGTGTCAGGGGCACCGCCGAGCCGGAGCCCGCTCGCTTCGGCCAGGGTGACCAGTTCTTGCACTTCGGCCAGCGTGAAGGCCAACGGCTTCTCGCAGTACACCGACTTACCGGCCTGTAGCAAAGCCTTGCTCGTTCCAAAGTGAGCCAGGGGCGGGGTGAGGTTCACCACCGCTTGCAGGTCATCACGCTGGATCATGGCGTCGGGGGTCATGCCCTCGATGCCGTACTTCTCGGCGCGGGCCTGGGTGCGCTCGGGCACCATGTCGGCAATGCCGACGAGGTCAAACATCGGGTCGGCTTGCAGGTTCTCGATGTAGATCGAGCAGATGTTGCCTGCGCCCAGGATTCCTACGCGAATCGGTTGACCATGCGGTCCGGCCATGGAACCAGTTTACGAAGTCTGCGCGTAGGCAGAGGGGCATCCCGGCGGAAGGCTGGTCTGTCCCGACCTCCGTCCGCCTCGCTTCCGTATCATGCCCAACGGGTTGCGCACGCACTACGAGGTCCTGGGGGTTCCGCCGAGCGCGTCTGGTGAAGACATTCGCCAGGCGTATCGCGGGCTTGCCCGGGAGTACCACCCCGACCTCAACCCCGAGGACCCCAAGGCGCACGAGCGCATGGCGCAACTGAACGAGGCGTTCGAAACCCTCAGTGACCCCCTCAAACGCACCCAATACGACGGCACCCTCGGCCTCATTCGGGAAGATGCGGACCCCGCGGGGTTCGTCAAGCGGCCCTCGGTGGTGCAGGCCCGGCTAGTGCAGCGGCACCGGGTGCATCGCACGCCGATTTACGCGATGGCGTTCCGGAGCGTGGGCGGGCACATGCTCACTAGCGGCTTTGACAATGAAGTGCTGCAATGGGATCGCGACCTGGCCAAGGTGGAGAAGCGCTACCCGCTGGAGGGCGGCGCGGTAAGCAGCCTGGCGGCCCTGAGCGACGGGTTCTTGGCGGCGGGGAGCACCGAACAGACGGTTTCGGCATGGCGGCAGAGCGAAGCGGGCACCCAGTTCTGGCGGCATCACCCGCCGGAATGGAGCGTGGCGGTGGCGGCGTGCCCCGATGGCAGCTGCGTGGCGCTGGGGACGGTGGGCAAGGAGGCGCGCATCTTGGATGCCCGCACCGGTCGCGACCGGTTCCTTTTGCGCGGCCACAAAGACAGCGTGACGGCAGTGGCTTTCTCCGGGGACGGGCGGACGCTCGCGACCGGCAGCGCTGACGCCACCGTGAGGCTCTGGAACGCCCGCACTGGCACCCAAGTGCGCGGGATTGAACGCATCCGCAGCACCGTGACGGCGATTGCCTTCCACCCCGATGGCAGCCGGGTGGCGGTGGCGGCGGTGGACCGATCGATTCGGGTGTTTGATACGCGCACTTCGGGCTTGCTGACGACCTTCTTTGGCCACGAGCGACCGATTGAGACGCTGGCGTTCCACCCGCGCGGGTGGCTGCTGGCCAGTGGCAGCCGGGATGGCACCGTGGGGCTGTGGAATATTGACCGGGGTCTCGGTCACGGGCGCATTGAGGCCAGCCACCAGGCGGTGATGACGGTGGGGTTCCACCCCGAAGGCCGCTTTATGGTCGCCGGGGGGCTTGATAAGATTCTCCGCGTGTGGCGACTCGGCGGTGCCAACACCTGATCGTTAGCGATTGAGGAACACGATGCCCGCGTTGAGGTACGTGGCGAAGCTGACCCAAAGTATGTAAGGCACCAACAGCCACCGGGCGGGGGAGCCGAATCGCTGCATCATCCAGGCGATGGTGGCCAGGAGCAGCAGGATGACGGCGAGGGCCCCGACGGGAGCCTTGAGCCCAAAAAACACCACCGACCAAAGAGCGTTGAGCGCAAGCTGGATGCCGAACGGGAGGGCCAGGGCCTTGAGGTTCTCTGGTTGGCGGCGGTAGGCGATGACCCAACTGGCGGCGATGAGCACGTAGAGGATCGGCCAGACGATGCCGAAGAGGAAGCTGGGCGGCTGGAGCGGCGGCTTGGTGAGGGCTCCGTACCAGCCGTCTTGGATGGCACTGGGGGTGACGCTGCCGCCAATCCCACCCGCGACGAAGACCGCGATGGCCCCCAGAATGGCGATGCCGGGGCGGAAGGTGGAGTTCATAACGATCTCTACGATGTGAGGGTGGTCGTTGTTGGGCGGAATGAGGCCAGCGCTCAGCACCTAGTGAATTGTGCCGAGAGTGTTGACTAGGTCTGAATTCGGTTTGTTGGACTTGGTCAGCCAGCGAGCGTGAAGCCGATCCCGAAGTCCTTGTCAGTTGAAAACAACGCGAACGCAGCCAGCACGATCATGAAGATTGTGAGAGGATGATCCTTCTCAATTGAGATTCGAGAGATACCTTGCGCGCGCAATAACGCGAGAAAAACAAGAACGGACAACGCGTAGCTCAAGGCAACGTCCCATAGACTGATGGGCCGGATGAGAAAGTCCTGCAGGATCGCGCAACTCAAAAAACTTAGCGCAAATCGAGTGAGCTTTTCTGAAGCGGGCGCCCTCCATGCGATAAGTAGAGAAGCCACCAGAACGAATGCCAGGACATTCAAAGATGTACTTGGATCGATTTCATCGCTTACCCCGCAGAGCATTGCGGCGGCCGCCAGAAAGAACGAAGCGGTCGAGCGCCATGTGAATGAATATTCGGAGTCGTAGGGGAACCTCTCCTCCCCGACGAGTTCGTTTCCTTCACTCCCCGGGGGCATTTCTCTTCTCGCGAACTTCGTGCCCCTTCCTGCTAAGGGAATGGCATTCAACTTTAGCGGTCATTTTCGTCCTCCAGCTCATGCATGATGCGCTCGATGAGCGCGGCTTCTTGGGGGTCAATGGTGTTGAGGCTCAAGCCTCCCCACACAACCAGCAGCGGTACCACGCCAAAGGCAAGGGTGAGGGCCGCCCAACCCGCCTGAAAGGGTAGCACGCCGGTGGCGAATCCCGCCAGGTTGCCAAGGATTCCCAAGCTCAAGAGCGCCATGCTCAGTCTCGAAATGACTACGGAACCCTTGAGGAAGTAACCGAACACCCCCAGAACACCGAGCACAGTGGCGGTGGTGCAAATGATCTGGAAGGTTTCAGTGCCAAGTTTCACGGCTATCCCTCACTGTTATAGCGAATGCCTTGGCGAAACCACAAACGTGACCTCAATCCCCTTCGGACTTTGCGGACTATCCCGGGTTGCCCACCGACCACGCGTATTGCGACGGCCACGGCACGTCGGCTCCCATTTCCTTCGCCGCCCGGAGCGCCCAGTACGGCTCGCGCAAAAGTTGCCGCCCCAAGAAGACGATATCGGCATTGCCGTCGGCGACGATGGCCTCGGCCTGCGCGGGTTCGGTGATGCTGCCCACCGCCCCGGTGGCGATGCCGGTGGCCGCCCGGAGATCCCGCGCCAGGTGAACCTGGTACCCCGGCCCGACCGGGATATTCGCGTTCATCACGGTGCCGCCACTGCTGCAGTCCACCAGGTCCAGGCCAAGGGGGGCCAGTTCCTGCACCAGCCGGGCCGAATCGTCGGGGGTCCAGCCGCCTTCCACCCAGTCGGTGACGCTCAGGCGCATCCAGAGGGGCTTCTCGGCGGGCCACTCTTCGCGCACCGCCCGCACCAACTCCCGGTGGAACAAGAATCGATCGCCGCCCTCCGGCTCCGGGTGGCTGAGCGGCGATAAGAACTGGTGCAGCAAATAGCCGTGCGCGCTGTGGAGTTCCAGCACGTCGAACCCCGCCTCCTGGGCGCGGCGGGCGGCCTGTTGCCAGGCGGTGATCATGGCGTTCCGGTCGGTGGCCGTCATGGCCTGCGGCACGGGGGTGTCCTCGCGGAACGGAATCGCGGCCGGGGCCAGGCGAGGGTGCGGCCAATCGGGGACGTAGCCGCGCACTGGCGACCAGGGGCGATAGGTGCCCGATTTGCGGCCGGCGTGGGCGATTTGAATTGCGGCCGCAGCCCCGACGTACTGGATGCTCTCAGCAATCGCACGGAGGCCGGGAATGTGGTCGTCGCTCCAAATACCGAGGTCCTGCGGGCTGATGACTCCGCCCGGGGTCACGGCGGTGGCCTCCAGCATCACCAAGCCGCAGCCGCCCGCCGCCCGGCTGCCGTAGTGCGCCGGGTGCCAGGCGGTGGCGACGCCGTCCATGCCCTCGCACGAGTACATGCACATCGGGCTCATAGCCACCCGGTTGCGGAGGGTAACCGACTTTTGCGAGAAAGGGGCGAAGAGGGAACTCATGTCCTCATTTTGGCCTGCGCACGGATTCCACAGGGAAAATTGCGGGGATTCCAAGGAAGGGCTTGAAACCCCGCAAATTTACGGTGATTGAGGGGGGAAATCGGAGGGTGAGTCTGGTATTGTGGAAGTTCGGGCGAAGAAATTCGCTTTGGAGTCTTTAACATGAAGAAACTCATCCTTATGGGCGCGATGGCGGCTGTGGTTAGTTCTGCGAACGCTGCGGTGGTTTACAGCGAAAACTGGAACAGTGGGATTGCTGCCAGTGGTTGGACCGCTACCGACGATAATGGTTCGGGCGTGATTTGGGCCGATATGTCTGCCTCGCTGGACGACAACTACGCTAGCACGATTGCTGCGGACCAGTCCAACGCTCCGATTGCCAACAGCGACTTCTTCGGCGAAGCCACAAACGGTTTCGACACATCCCTGCGCTCGGCTGTCATCAGCCTGGCGGGCTTCACGAATGCGGCGATGACGTTTGACGTGAACTTCCAAGCGTTCGTCGACAACTCGGGCGACCAAATGCAGGTTATGGCCTCCTCGAACGGCACGAGTTGGACGGTCCTTGACACGTACGCCTCGGACACTCCGGTGGGCGGCTTGTACGCCTTGAACGACGGCGTGACGAAGTCCTACAGCCTGAGTGCTTTCGACGGCGGCAACCTGTTCCTGCGTTTCCGCTTCAACGACCCCACGGCGGGTGCCTGGGAATGGTACGCCCAGGTGGACAACCTGCAAGTGACGGCCGATGCCGTGCCGGAACCGGCCAGCATGGTCGCCCTTGGCGCTGGTCTGCTCGCTCTGGCGCGCCGCCGCCGCAGCAAGTAAGCCCTTCGCTCCGTCGACCGGATCAATTCCAAGAGGTCTCTCCTTCGAGGGACCTCTTTTTTGTTGATTGCCATGGCAACGGGATAAACTAGCTTCACATGCTCCTGAAGCCCTTGCTCACCGCCGACCAGATCGCCCAGCGCATCGCCGAACTCGGCGCCCAGATCACGGCGGACTATCAGGGGCAAGAGCTCATTCTGTTGGGCGTGCTGAAGGGGTGCCATCCCTACCTCAGCGACCTAGCCCGCAGCATTGATCTGCCGATACAGATTGATTACGTGCAGGTGGCCAGCTACCACGGTCAGCAGATCAGTAGCGGGGCCGTGCGGTTCAAGCGCGACCACGAAATCCCGATTGAAGACAAGCACGTGCTTTTGGTGGAGGACATTGTGGATACCGGCCTCACCCTCGGCTACCTCCGGGAACTGCTGGAAACCCGCCAGCCCGCCAGCCTGGCCGTCACCGCCTTGCTCAACAAGGTCGAAGCCCGCACCCACGATGTCCCGGTTGAGTACATCGGCTTTGACATTCCGAACCGATTTGTAGTAGGATATGGGCTAGACGACGAGGAGCGTTATCGCAACCTTCCCTACGTGGCCGTACTCGGCGACTGATCGTCTACCCCTTCCCCCTCCTCCCCGTTCTTGGGTGTGCGAGGATCGGTGTTACACATGCAGCACACATTCCGTGCCCGTAAATCTGGCTCGACCGGCCGCCGAGGCCGAGGTGGTTCCGGTGGTTCTGGTGGCTCCGGCCGCGAAAAGCAGCCCAATATCGACACCTCTGTAGATCTCGAGAATTTGCCCGAGGTTGATTTCAACCACTTTGACGCCATGTCGCCCGCTGACCTGGCGAAGGCAGCCAAGAAAGCGAAGATCTCGCTCGACGTGGACAAAGGCGTCGTTATCGAGTCGCTGCTCAAGGAAGCCAACCCCGATGCGGTCTACCGCACCGGCATCCTCGAATTGATGAACGACGGGTGGGGATTCCTCCGCCGCCCGACCTTCGGCTCAAGCAACGACGACGTCTACGTGAGCCAGAACCTGGTGCGCAAGAACGGCCTGAAGGCTGGCGACACCGTGATGGGCCTCATCCGCCCGCCGCGCGAAGGCGAGAAGTACGCCGGGATGCTCCGCATTGAGAGCGTGAACGGCCACGGCACCCAGTCCCCCGAGCACCAATCCCGCCGCTCCTTCGATGAACTCACGCCGCTCTTCCCCGAGCAGCGCCTGAAGATGGAAACCACGCCCGAGAACATCATCGGGCGCATCATTGACCTCATTTCGCCCATCGGTATGGGTTCGCGCGGCCTGATCGTGGCCCCGCCCAAGGCCGGGAAGACGACGATCGTCAAGACCATCGCCAACTCCATTACGGCCAACAACCCCGGCGTGTACCTGATGGTGCTGCTGGTGGACGAGCGACCGGAAGAAGTGACCGACATGCGCCGCAGCGTGAAGGGGCAGGTGATTTCGAGCACCTTCGATGAACCCGCCGAGAACCACATGCGCGTCACCGACTTGTGCCTGGAGCAAGCCAAGCGCCTGGTGGAAGCCGGCCGCGACGTGGTGATCCTGCTCGACTCGATCACCCGCCTCAGCCGCGCCAGCAACCTGACCATCAACCCTAGCGGGCGCACGCTCTCGGGGGGTCTGGACCCGGCCGCGCTTTATCGCCCGCGACGCTTCTTTGGCGCCGCCCGCAACATCGAAGAAGGCGGTTCGCTCACCATCATCGCTACCGCGCTCATCGAGACGGGAAGCAAGATGGACGACGCGATCTTTGAAGAGTTCAAGGGCACCGGCAACATGGAAATCGTGCTGGACCGCGAACTGGCCGAGCGCCGTATTTGGCCGGCCATGGACGTCCGCCGCAGCAGCACCCGCCACGAGGAGAAGCTCTTCGAACGCGAGGCGCTGGAAGCCGTGGTGCAACTGCACCGCATCCTGGCCAACACCAAGGACAACGTGGAAGCCACCGATCAGCTCATCAAGCTGCTCAAGCGCACGCCGACCAATGCGGCGTTCCTCGAGAGCGTGATGGCCCGCACCCGCGCCACCGTCTAAGCGCCGCAAAACAACGGCCCCCACGGGAGAAATCCCGCAGGGGCCGGAAGGGGTTCTTAGGCCGGAGCTTACTGGGCCTTGGCTTCGAACGAAACGCGCACGAACACTTCGTCGCTCAGCGGCATCACACCGTTCGGCATCTTGTCGGTGCTACCGACCTTGAAGTCGCTGCGCTTCACCACGAACGGCTCGGCGATCACGCCCACGACCTTGCCCATGCGCGGATCTTCCATCGGGCCGTTGAACTTAAAGCCAATCGTCATCGGCTTGGTCTGGTCCTTAATCGTCAGGTTGCCATTGACCACCCAGCCTTTCTCGGTCTCCTTCACGCTGGTGCTCTTGAACTTCATCGTGGGGAACTTGGTGGCATCGAAGTAGTCGGCGCTGCGCAAATGGTCATCGCGGGGACCCACGGCCGTATCCACGCTGCTTACGTCCACCGTGAACTCCACCGAAGAGTTCGCCATGTTCTCGTGGTCCACCATCACGTGGCCATCGAACTTGGTGAAGCGACCCTGCACGTGGGCGAGGCCCATGTGCACGATTTCGAAACCGACGCCGGAGTGCACCGGGTCCACCTTGTAGTGGCTCGGGGCCACGGCCGAGGGCGACAGGGGGAACTCGGTCGGGGTCGCAATGGCGCGACCCGGATGCAGGGCGACGAAGCCCAGGGCCACGGCCGGAGCCGCACCCCACCACAGATGCTTGAACTGAATGGTCATGTTAAATCCTGAAAAGACTCCCGGCTGGCATCTTCTCTCCATACTCCCTTACGTCGCGAAATGCTCAAATCGTTGCACGTGCAATGAAATCGGTCGAAAGTCACCGGGCCCGGAATATGCCATGCCGGCATTTCTCGTAGTTCAAACTAGAACCATGCGTCGTCTCCTTGGGTTATTCATGGGGTGTTTGCCCCTTTGGGCGCTGGCCCAGCCGACTACCGATCCGCAGCCTGCCTTCTTGGATAAGCGGGATGAGGTTACGGTGGCACTGGCCGAACCCGCCCGAATTCAGGAGCTAGAAGGGGCCGTACGGGTCACCATCAATGACCAGCCGGTGCGGGTGGTAGAGATCAAGCCCGGGGCCAAGGCCGAGATTCCGCTGCCGCCCAACGCCGTGACCCTGCCCGGGAGCATTCAAAAAGCTCTGGGGGGCAACGAGTGGGCTCCCAATGACCCCGTCACGCAGATGAACGAGGTGCGCCCGGGGGTGTTCGAGTTTGTGGCCGCTTTTCCGGCCGGGGACTGGGAATACAAAGTGGCGCGGGGCGGCAACTGGTCGCAGAACTGGGGCCGAGATTTTGTGCCTGGGGGGCCAAACATTCGCCTGTCGGTGGCCAACGCCGGCACGATTGTGAAGTTCGTGGTGGACTTTAACACCAACACGGTTAAGGATTCGATCAATCACGCGGGTGAGGTCGTCCCGCCGAAGGAGGCTCCGCCCGTGGGCCTGGGGCGTCCGGATGCCGATCTGCTGGGCAGTGTGCGCGTGCTATTGGCCGCCCCGCTGGATGATCAGCAACTCACCGAGGAGATTCGCGTCCGCATTGGTGGCAATGAAGCCCGGCGCGTCTATCTCCGCGATGTACTGAACGACCCCGCCTTCCAATACACCAAGACCGATCTCGGTTCGGTGGCGACTTCCCGCGAGACCACCTTCAAGGTGTGGAGCCCGGTGGCGCGCAGTGCCACGGTGCTGCTGTATCGCACGGGCCGCCCCACGCCCTTCCGGCGCGTGCCGATGAAGCGGGGCACGGGGGGCGTTTGGTACGCCAGCCAGACCGGCAACCTGCACGCCACGGAGTACCAGTACGAGTTCGAGAGCTACGGCCGCAAGCGGGTAGCTACCGACATCTACGGGCGGGCTTCCAATGCGCTCTCCACGCGCAGTGTGGTCGTCGATCTTTCCCGCACGCAGCCGCCGGGCTGGCCGACGCGTCTGGCCTTTACCGGTGCCCAGACGGACGCCGTGATCTACGAACTTCACGTGAGGGACTACACGATTCAAGCTGCTTCCGGAGTGCCGGCTTCCTTGCGCGGCAAGTATCTGGGCTTGTTGCACTCGTCAAGCCCGCGCCAGGGGCTTAACCATCTGGTCAATTTGGGCGTCACGCACGTCCATTTGTTGCCCATCCACGACTTCAACCCGGCGCACTCGCAGGGCTACAACTGGGGCTACGAAACCACCCAGTTCAACGTGCTGGAGGAGCAGTATTCCCAATCCCCCAACGACGCGATCCGGCGCATTCGCGAGTTCAAAACGATGGTCGCCGGAATGCACAAAGCACGGCTGGGCGTGGTGCTGGACGTGGTCTACAACCACAGTGTGCCGAGTGAAGGCCAGCAGAGCGCGTTCTGGGAAACCGTGCCGTTCTTCTACTTCCGGACCAACGATCGCGGCGATGTGCTGAACGAAAGCGGGGTAGGCAATGCCCTGGCCGATGAGCGGCCGATGGTGCGCAAGTTCATCCGCGACTCACTGGTCTACTGGACGCGGGAGTACCGCGTGGACGGCTTCCGCTTTGACCTGCTGGGCATGCACGAGCCGGAGTCCGTCGCCGACTGGACCAAGGCCATCCGGGCCGTCAACCCCAACGCGATCATCTACGGCGAACCCTGGACTGGCGGCGGGCCGCTTCGCTTCGGTAAGGGCGCGCAGCGCGGGATGGGCCTGGCCGTGTTCAACGACAACTTCCGGGGAGCGTGGCGCGGCGCCCTGGACGAAAAGGGTCCGGGTTGGGCGATGGGCGGCGGCGATCGCTCGGGCATTGTGCGCGGCATGATGGGTTCGCCCGAATTTGCCAACCACCCCACCGAAACGCTGAACTACGTGAGTGCCCACGATAACCTCTCCTTCGGCGACCGGGTTGCGATGGAACTTGCATCCCCCGAAATGCAGGAGTACGCAGTGAAGTTTGCCCACGCGGGGGTGCTGCTCTCGCAAGGCGTGCCGTTTATCGAGGGGGGCATCGAGATTGGCCGCACCAAGGGCGGCAACAACAACTCCTATAACGCCGGTGACCCGGTGAACCAATACGACTGGGTGCGGGCCGAAGACTACTGGCAGCGCAACGCCTACTTCACGCGGCTCATCGCCCTGCGGCGAGCGCATCCGGTGTTCCGGCTCCGTACAAAGGCAGAAGTTGACCGTTTGGTGAAAGAAATCCCCGCCGATCAGTTGCCGCCCCAGACCGTCGGGTTCCGACTGGACGGTGCGGGGGCACGGGATACTTGGAAGGATGTCATTGTGCTCTTCCACGCCGGCATGAAGGGGCAACGAGTGACCCTGCCCGAAGGGAAGTGGAATGTGGGGCTGGACGAAGAAGTGATGCCCCGGGGCCGCGTGCGGCAAGAGGAAGGCGAGATGGAGATGCGGCCGCTCACCGCCTACGTGCTGTACCGGTAACGAAGGCATGAGTGATACGCAAACCCCGCGCACGTCGGGGCTCAAACATCTGTGGCAATACGCCGGTCCGCACCGGCCGCTAGTGGTGAAGGCCGCCACCTATTCCACCCTTGGCAAGGTGATGGATGTCGCTCCCGAGGTCCTCATCGGCGCGGTCATTGACGTGGTGGTGAGGGGGGAAGGCAGCTTTGTCGCCACCCAATTCGGCATCGTTGATCGGTGGCACCAACTCCTCGTGTTGGCGGCCATCAACGTGGTGGTTTGGATTCTGGAGAGCCTCTTTGGCTATCTCAGTGCGGTGGCCTGGCGCAACCTCGCTCAGAGCATGGAGCACGGCATGCGCACCGAGCTTTATGACCACGTGCAGACCCTCGAAATCAGTTGGTTTGAAGATCGCTCCAGCGGCGGGCTGATTAGCGTACTGAACGACGACATCAACCAACTTGAGCGGTTCCTGGATGGCGGGGCGGCGTCGCTCATCGTCGTGTTCTGGAACGTGGTGCTTGTCGGGGCGGTGTTCGCAGCGAGTTCCTGGCTGCTCACCTTGCTTGCGTTTGTGCCCATCCCCATCATCGTGTGGGGGTCGATCCGCTACCAGAAGCGCCTGGAGCCGCTCTACGCGCAGGTACGCGAAGCGGTAGGCGAGCTCAGTGCCACCCTCAGCGCCAACTTGAGCGGGATCCAGACGATCAAGGCTTTCACCGCCGAGGCCCGCGAGTCCGCCCGGCTGGGCCGCGTGAGCCAGGAATACCGTGAGGTCAACCAGAACGCGATCAAGTACTCCAGCGCCTTTGTGCCGCTCATTCGCATGGTGATTCTTTCCGGGTTCACCTGCACGCTGGTGCTGGGCGGATGGATGGTGCTGAACGGGCGGATGGAGGTCGGCATCTACTCGGTGCTGGTGTTCATGACCCAGCGGCTTCTGTGGCCGCTGACCCGCCTGGGCGAGACGCTGGACCTCTACCAACGCGCCATGGCCAGCACGCACCGCATTATGGATCTGCTGGCCGTGCGCCCCAAGATGCAGGAGGGAGCACTGGCGCTGCCGGCGCCTGCGACGGGCCACATCGAGTTAATGAACGTAGACTTTGCCTACGCCAACGGGGTGCCAGTGCTACGGGGCGTCAATCTCGACATCCCCGCCGGAGAAACCCACGCCATTGTGGGGGCCACCGGGGCGGGCAAGAGCACCCTCATTCGGCTGTTGCTCCGCTTCCACGATGTCACGGCGGGTGAGGTTCGAATTGACGGCGTCAACGTGCGTGACCTGACGTATGCGGGTCTGCGGGGGGCGTTCGGGTACGTCAGTCAGGATGTGTTCTTGTTCCACGGCTCGGTGCGGGAAAACATCCGCTACGGCCGCCCCGAGGCCACTGACGCGGAGATTGAAGAGGCCGCCCGCGCGGCGGAAGCCCACGATTTCATCGCCGCCATGCCCGAGGGGTACGACACGGTGGTGGGCGAGCGGGGGCAAAAGCTCAGCGGGGGGCAGCGCCAGCGGCTTTCCTTGGCCCGCGCCATCCTGCGCGATCCGCTGATCTTGCTTCTGGACGAGGCCACCAGCGCGGTAGACAACGAAACCGAAGCGGCCATCCAGCGCTCTTTGGCCCGGGTGACGAAGGACCGCACCTCGGTGGTCATCGCGCACCGCCTGAGCACCGTGCGTGACGCCCACCGCATTTGGGTGATGGAGGCGGGGCAAGTCGCCGAGTCGGGCACCCACGAGGAGCTGCTCGAGCATAACGGGATCTACGCGGCCTTGTGGCGCGTGCAAACCGGCGATGCACTCCCGCACTCTTAACCGGAACCCGGCAAAATTGCAGGGCGAAAAAGGAGGGCAGGGGAGTATCCTGTGGCGATGTTCCGGCCGCTCGTCGCCGCCTTGGCAGTCCTTGCTGTGCCTGCCTTTGCTCCCGCCATTGTTTGGAGCAATAACCTCACCGACGCCCAAGTCTCGAACTTCGGCGCCACGGACCCACGCTTCCAAGGCATTGGACGGGTTTTTGAAGGCGCAAGCTTCCGCGCGACCGGCACCTACATGGGATTCATGAATGGATTCCACTGGGGCATCACGGCCCGCCACGTCATTGACGCGGGCAGCACAGGTTCGTTCCGGTTCTCCGATGGCGGCAGCTATCCGATCACCCAGGTTTACAACATTCTGGGCGCGGACATGTCCATCTTCAAGATTAGCGGCTGGAACCGCAACGTATTTACGCCTCTCATCCGCAACGACAATTCGTTTGCCCCGGGCACGCAGTTGGTGAGTGCGGGTTACGGCCTGCACGGAGCGGAAGGCAACAGCCCGTGGGGATCGGACAACGTCCGCCGCGGCATGACGAGCCGCATTGAACGCACGGAAGTCGCGGGCAACCTGTTTGGCAACTACTTCTCGGTGGTGGACCGATTCGATGCGCCGGGCGATGCCAACTTCACGAGCTTCGAGGGCTTCGGCGCTCCGGGCGACAGTGGTAGTCCGCTGATCGACCCGAACGGCCGCATTCTGGGCGTGCTCTCCAATGGGGAGTTCGAGCAGTACGGCGCCGAGAACTGGTACACGGCGATGACCCCCGAGGCCGCCAACGAAATCCAGCGCATCTCCGGGGTGCCGGAGCCGGCTTCCATGCTGGTGCTGGGTGCCAGCCTGGTCGCCCTGGCGCGCCGCCGCCGCAAGGCCTAAGCGCAGAACAACTGAGGCTCACGGTAAGGGATAGACTCCCCACGCCGTGAGCCTTTATCATGCCTTCCGCCCGCTGCTGTTCCGGATGGATGCGGAGACGGTGCACGAGCGGATCCTGGCGGCAATTGAGCGTGGCTGGATCAAGGGCCCTGGCCCCGTGTCCGCCCCGGTGACTCGGTTTGGCGTGAACTTCCCGAACCCCGTGGGTTTGGCCGCCGGCTTTGACAAGAACGCCCGGGGGCTGCACGCCTGGGCTTCCTTCGGCTTTGGCTTTGCCGAGATCGGCACGGTGACCCGTCACGCCCAGCCTGGGAATGAGCGACCGCGCATGTTCCGCCTGCCCGGGGACCAAGCCCTCATCAACCGGTTGGGATTCAATAACGAAGGGGCGGATGCGGTGGCCCCCCGCCTCGAAAACCGTCCCAAGAACCTCGTACTCGGGGTGAATATCGGCAAGAGCAAGGTAACACCCTTGGAGCAAGCCGCCGACGACTACGCCTACTCCTTCCAGCGGCTCAAGGACGCCGCCGATTACGTCACCGTCAATGTCAGCTCGCCCAACACGCCCGGCCTGCGCACCCTGCAGGATCGCGGCCCGCTCAGCCAGATTTTGTGGCGACTGAGAGAGATGGACGGCACCAAGCCGCTCTTTATCAAGATCGCGCCCGACCTGAACGACGAGCAGATCGCCGACGTGGCGGCCCTCGTCAACGACCTCGACATCACCGGAGTGGTGGCCACCAACACTACCATTAGCCGCACCGGCCTCAAGCAAGACCCCGGCCAGGAAGGCGGTCTCAGCGGCGCTCCTCTCGCCGGGCGTAGTCGTGAAGTTCTAGCATTAATCCGCCAGCAACTGGACGCTGGGCGTACCGTCATCAACGTCGGCGGCATCCATGACGAAGAAGAGGCCCGCGCCCGCTTTGTGCAGGGCGCAGACCTCATTCAGGTTTACACGGGTTGGGTTTACGGCGGGCCTGATTTTCCGGCCCGGATCGCCCGGGCCATTGCCTCGCCAGTCCTTCCTCGTTAGCGTCGTCGGCGCGGAGCCGGAGCGGCCGCCGCCGGTTGGGCCGGGGTGATCGTGTAGAGCTTGAGGTTGTCGCCGTCGTCGCTCGTCACCAGGAGCTTGCCGTCGCCGGTCACCGCCAGCGGCGAACCCACCATGCTCGCGCCGGTGATGGTGGCCACGCGCTGGCTATTGGCCACCGCGCCGAGGCTAATCGTCATGTCGTTGCTGCTGGTGAATACGTACTTGCCGTTGGGCGTGAACGCGGTGTACAGCACCCAGTCCTGGTGGTTGCGGAACTTGGCCGCCTGCGCCCGGGTGGAGAGGTTGTAGACCACCGCACTGCCGTCGCGGCCCGCCGTCACGGCCAGGGTGCCCGCGTTGTTCACGCTCAGGTTATTGGCGCCCGCCATCGGCTTCATGGTCACCGTAGAGGCCAGGGCTCCGGTGCCGGCGTTATAGATGCGCATGCCTTCTAGCAGGGTGCCGGTCACTAGGCCACCCGTGGAGGCAAAGCCCACGCCGAAGAAGTTGGCGCCCATGCCCTTCATGCTCACCGTCGGGTTGCCGCCGCTCACATTCCACACGTGGATGACGTCATCCTTGCCCACGCTCGCGATCCGCTTGTTGTCCCGGCTAAAGGTCAGCGACTGGATGCCGCGCTGGTGGCCCTTGTCGCGGGGGAGTTCGCGCACTTTTTGGCCGTTGGCCACGTTCCAAATCCAAATGCGGCCGGTTTCGTCGCCCGTGGCCAGGAGCTTGCCGTCCGGGCTGAACGCCAGGCCGTAAGCCGGCCCAGGGTGGCCCGCCAGGTTGAACAAGGTCGTGTAGTTCGTCCCGTTCATGATGCGGACGTTCCCGTTTTCCAGCCCCACGGCGAACTTGGCGCCCGAAGTCGCGGCGGCCGCACTCACGATGCGAATGCCGGGGAAGGTCTTGACGGGTGCCACTTTGGGCGTGGAGGCGCTTTGGCCGAGGATCGCGGTGGCAACTAAGGACGTCAACATGCTTTCGAGTATCTCCAACTAACTTAACGTTTTACCGTCCGTGAAAATTACGAGGTCTCCCGCTCGTTAGGTCAGTCCGGTTCGGGAATAATGGGCCATGGCTTGTCTTGTGGCCCTGGCGACCCTCATGACCTCAACGAAAATGGCGGCCCCGAGCCCCTACGGCCCCGTGCCGAGTGCCGCGCAATTGGCTTGGCACGAACTCGAGTATTACGGCTTCATCCACTTTGGGAACAACACGTTTACGGGCAAGGAGTGGGGCGACGGCAGCGAGCCGCCCACCACGTTCCACCCTACCGATTACGACCCGGACCAGATCGTGCGAGCCTTCAAGGACGCCGGGATGACCGGGATCATCCTCACCGCCAAGCACCACGACGGCTACTGCCTGTGGCCCACCAAGACCACGCCGCACAGCGTGAAAGCCTCGAATTGGAAGAATGGTCGAGGTGATGTGGTGCGGGATATCTCGGAGGCCTGCCGCCGCCATGGCCTCCAGTTCGGCATCTATCTCTCCCCGTGGGACCGCAATGCGGCCAGCTACGGCAAGCCGGAGTACGTGCAGATGTACCGCGACCAGTTGCGAGAGCTCACCCAGAACTACGGCCCCATCTTCACGATTTGGCACGACGGCGCGAACGGGGGCGATGGCTACTACGGCGGGGCCCGCGAGAACCGGATGATTGACCGGACGACGTACTACGACTGGCCCAAGACCTGGGAGCTTGCCCGCACGTGGGCGCCCCGCGCCGCCATCTTCAGCGATGTCGGGCCGGACGTGCGCTGGGTGGGCAATGAGCGCGGGGTGGCCAACGATCCGTGCTGGGCCACCTACGACCCGCGCGGCCCCGAACCCGGCCAGAAACCCGCGCCGGGCTTCACCGCCTATGAAGAAGCGATGAGCGGCCACCGGGGACGCGGCACCTGGATGCCGGCGGAAGCGGATGTTTCCATTCGGCCGGGCTGGTTCTGGCGCCCCTCGGAGGACAGCAAGGTCAAGACGGGCGAGCAGCTCTTTAGCCTCTATTTGCAGAGCGTGGGGCGCGGGGCCAGCTTCTTGCTCAACGTGCCGCCGGATTCGCGCGGCCAGATCCACGACGCGGATATCCAGTCGTTGCAGGAGTTCCGGCGGTTACGGGAGGAAGCCTTTGGGCGAGACTTGGCCCCTTTGGCGAAAGTGGAATCCAATGGGGACTGGAGTGCTGCTTACCCCGCCGCTCAAGTGGCGGACGGGGACAAGAAGACGGCCTGGGCGGCACCGGATCGGCCCGACAGCGCCTGGCTGGAGTTCCGCTGGTCGCAGAAGCAGAACCTGCGCTACGTGCGGCTCCGCGAGGCCATCCGGTGGGGGCAGCGCGTGGACACCTTCGCCATTGAAGTGCCCGAAGGCAACGGTTGGCGCGAGGTCAAGCGGGCGCAAGCCATTGGCCCGCACCGGATTCTCGACCTGGGCGGTGTGCAAACAGATCGAGTGCGGGTGCGCTTTGTGAAAGCCGATGCCTGCCCGATGATCACGGAGGTCGCATGGTTCTAACCTCACTCCTGCTGCTGGCGGCCGGGCCGGGACAGGCTCCGCCCACCATAGATTGGGCGATGATGACCGAGCGCCAAACCGTAGTGGACCGGCAGGCCGGGCAGTATCTGGGGCACGTGTCGTCGGTGCAACTCCCGGGTGGAGATGTGCTGATTGCCTACCCGCAGGGGCACGGGCGCGGCCCGGTCGTGATGAAGCGCTCCACGAATGGCGGGCGCAATTGGAGTGACCGGCTCCCCACCCCCAGCAACTGGGCGCAAAGCCAAGAGACGCCCACGCTCCACCGTTTGGTGGACCCGCGCACGGGGCGCGCGCGGCTCATTATGTGGAGCGGCCTCTACCCGGCGCTCATCGCCACCAGCGAGGACGATGGCAAGAATTGGACGCCCCTGCGGCAAGTGGGCGACTGGGGCGGCATTGTGGTGATGGGCAGCGTGACGCAGCGTGCCGACGGCACGGTGATCGCCTGGTTCCACGACGATGGTCGTTTCCTTAAGCAAGGCGGGCGAGCGACCGGGGAGTTCAAGCTCTTGCAAACGGAATCCACGGACATGGGCGATACGTGGTCCGAGCCCCGCGTGATCCAAAGCTCGCGGGCCGTGCACCTCTGCGAACCCGGGTTCATCGCCAGTCCAGACGGGAAGGAGTGGGCGTTGCTCCTCCGCGAAAACCGACGACAAAGACCGTCGCAAGTGGTGTTTTCGCGGGATGAGGGCCGCACTTGGTCGAGTCCGCGCCCCTTGCACCCCAGCCTGAGCGGCGACCGACACACCCTGCGGTACCTGCCGGATGGGCGGCTCGTGGCGGTCTACCGGGATATGGCGGATGGGCCCACGAAGGGCGACTTTGTGGCGTGGCTCGGGCATTACGAGGACTTTAAGAACGGGCGCGCTGGCCAGGCCCGGTTCCGATTGCTGGACAACCAGAACTCGTGGGACTGCGGTTACCCGGGTTTGGAACTCCTACCGGACGGGTCGCTCCTCGCCATCACTTACGGTCACTGGGAGGCAGGGCAGTCCCCGTTCATCAAGGCCGTCTGGTGGAGCCCGGAAGATATGGACCAGGCCCGCACCCTTCGGCAGTTTGTTCCGTAGTTTAGGGCATGGTTCGCTCGTTCGCCTTTGTCGCCGGAGCCGGTGTGCTCAGCTTGCTTTTCATCGGGGGCTGTGCGTCCTCGACGCCGGAGGCTCCCGCCGCGAGTGGTGCCCCGGCGAGCGGTGGTGTCGCCGCGATGGCGGCTCCGGAAGGCGAATATCCCACCAAGGGTAAGGCCATTGCCGTCTCCGGTCCGCCACCCGAAGAGTCGGGCTGGGAAGCCCAAACCGTCGTCACCGGCATCCCGAATGGCTGGGGTATGGCGTGGTTGCCGGATGGGCGCCTCCTCGTCACCCAGAAAGGGGGCGGGATCAGCGTGGTGGAGGGGGGCAAACTCAGCGTCAACGCCATCACGGGGGCCCCGACGCCGGCTGCCATTGGGCAGGGCGGCCTGATGGACATCGTGGTGCACCCGGACTTTGCCCAGAACGGCTACGTTTTCTTCACCTATTCGGTGGGTAACGAAGGGGCGAACCGCACGGCATTGGCCCGCGGCACGCTGCGTGGCACCACCGTTTCCGACCTCAAGGTGCTGGCGGAAACGAACATCAATAAGTCTGGCGGCCAGCACTTCGGTTCGCGAGTGGCGTTCTTGCCGGACAAAACCTTGCTCTTCAGCATCGGCGACGGGGGGAACCCGCCGAGTGCGTACAACGGCAAGAACATCCGCGACTACGCCCAGGATCTCAGCACCACCAACGGCAAAGTTCTGCGCATGGATGCGGATGGAAAAGCTCCGGCGGATAACCCCTTTGTGGGCAAGTCGGGCGCGGACCCGTTGATCTACACGTACGGCCACCGCAACATCCAAGGCTTGGCGGTGGATGCCAAAGGGCGCGTCTTTGCCAATGAACACGGCGCGCGCGGCGGGGATGAATTGAACATCCTGATTCCGGGCGGCAACTACGGCTGGCCCCTGGCTACTTACAGCAACGAATACAGCGGCCCGGCCATCAGTGACAAGCAAGCTTTGCCCGACATGGTGGACCCGATTGTGGCGTGGACCCCGTGCCCGGCCCCGAGCGGGTTGGTGGAGTACACGGGTTCCGAGTTTCCGGCCTGGCGCGGGAGTCTGATGAGTGGCGGCCTGGCCGGGCAGGATATTCGGCGCGTGGCGGTGGACGAGAAGGGCCGTGTGACGGGGCAAACCAAGCTCAGCATGGGGGTTCGCATCCGCGACGTGCGGATGGGCCCGGATGGACACCTTTACGCCCTCACCGACGAGGGCCGGGGCCGAATTTTCAAAATCGTTGTGAAGAAATGAACAATTGAGATGGGCCTGCGTCCATAACTGACGAGCAGGAGATCTCAAATGAGAACATTCGCAACTGTATTGGCCGTGTTGGCGGTGAGTTTGACGTTTGCGCAAGGCGCAGGACCGGGTGGCGGACAAGGCCGACCGGGTGGTGGCCAGGGTCGCATGGGCCAGGGCATGATGCAGGAAAGCCGGGTTATGCTACTTATGCGCTCCGACGTGCAGCAAGAGCTGAAGATCACGGCGGAGCAGCGTCAGCAGATTCAGGCGGTCATGCCGCAGCGGCAGCAAGGCGGAGGGCAAACCGGAGCTGGTCAGCAACGTGGCGGTCAGGCCGGTGCTGGTCAAGGTCGTGGCCAAGGCGGCGGCCAGGGTGCTGGCCAGGACGCGGGAGCCCAAATGGGTGAAATCAACGCCAAGATCAAGGAAGTGCTCACGCCGGAGCAGTGGGAGCGCCTCACCGGTCTCTACATCCAGCGTGCGGGCAACAGCTCGGTCATGGATCAGGAGATTGCTAAGGCCATCAACCTGACCGACTCGCAGCGCGCCAGCATTCAGCAAGCGCAGCAAGAGCAGCGCCAGAAGATGATGGAGATGATGCAGGAAGCCCGGCAGAGCGGCGGCGACATGGCGGCCATGGCCGAAATGCGCACCAAGATGCAGGCCGAAATGAACGAGACGATCGGCGGCATTCTTTCGACTGAACAAAAGGCGAAACTGCGCGAAATGAGTGGTGAGCCGTTCACCTTCCAGGGCGGCGGTACTGGCCGAGATGGTGCCGGTGGCCGAGGCGGAGCTGGTGGCGGAGCTGGCGCTCGCGGTGGTGCGGGCGGCGGCGGCAACTAAGCCGAGCGTCGATAAGGGAAGTGACGGGCGGGGGGAACCCCGACCCGTCCTTTTTACTTTTTCTAGTAAGTGGTGACCTTCTTGCGGTCGCAACCGTATAAACGGAATACGATCTCCAGGGGCCGCCACGTTTTGAGAGCAAAGCGGGGTGTTCTCGCCCCAAATCTGGAGACCAATCCAGGGGCCGGCCCGTTCTTCGGAACGGATCACCGGCCTCGAGTGGTTTTTAGGCCTGCCTCTTACTCCGCGGGATCCGCATATTGGACGAGCCCGACGGCGTTTCCATCCGGGTCTGCGACCACCCCGGACCACCCCACACCTGGGACATCACTCCGCTCGGAAGCCCGCTGCCCTCCGAGCTCAACGGCACGGGCCATGGTGGCCTCGAGGTCTTGGACTTGGAACCAAAGCGAAGGGGATTCCCCTGGATTCACGGTGTCGCGTTTGGCAAGGCCGCCGATGTGGTTGCCCTGTTGGCCAAACACCCGCATGTCGTCGCCAAACGAGCGGAAATCCCAACCAAAGAGACCTTGGTAGAACGCTTGAGCTTGGTCAAGATCGCGGACGAAGTATTCGACGTGGCAGAGATTGTTGTAATTCATGGCTTTGTGCCTGGGGGAGATTTTAGGGTTGCGGTGACTTAGGATTCGTGCCCAATCTTGCGAATTGGTCGGGCTTTGGCCAGGCGCGGGGCGTGTCCCCACTCGGCGCGATAAGCCCGAACGAACGCTGAGCGGCTTTCGTAGCCTGCTTCTAGGGCCGCTGCTGCAACGGACATCCCCCGGCTCATAAGCAGATGGGCGCGAGCCAGGCGGCATCGGCGGCTGTATCGGTGCGGCGTGACGCCATAAGTGGCGCGAAACAAGCGATGAAAGTGGCCCGGGCTAAGGGTAGCCACGCGCGCCCAATGGGCTAAGGAAGTGGCCTCGGGCTGGGCTTCAAGTTGCTGCCTTGCCCTCTCGAGCAGGAGGTACACCTCGGCCCGGTGCGTCCACGCTTGGTGCGGCAGGCGGGCCATTGCAAGAGCTCCCGGGCACGGCATGGCCGGGATGATACACCTGTGCGGCCGCTCTTGGCGTTACGAGGAAGGCTCGGCGATGCGGTCGAGGAGTTCGCGGCAGCGGGTTTGGATTTGATCGCGGATGCCGCGGACGGATTCCAGCCCTTGTCCGGCGGGGTCTTCAAGCTCCCAGTCCTCGGTGAGGAGGAACTTGGCGGGGCAAGCTTCGGCATCCACGCCGCACCCCATCGAAATCGTGATGTCGGCGGCGTCGGCCATGGGTTGGGTCAGTAGCTTGGGGGCATGGCCTTCCATGCTGATGCCGAGTTCAGCCATAGCGGCGACGGCCATCGGGTTCAGCTCCTTGCCGCTGACGGTGCCGGCGGATTGGGCCTCGACGGGGGCGCCGGACTCACGGGCCATGGCGTTGAGGAAGGCTTCCGCCATCTGCGAGCGACCGGCGTTGTGCACGCACACAAAAAGGACTCGGGTCATGGCCGGAGTCTACTGGCTGTGCGGGGTTTGAAAGGTTAAGAAAGGGGCCCGAAGCCCGAGTGGCGCGGCGCCCATGTGGTTGCCGATTGTGAGCCTAGAACCTGCATTTTAGGTTCAAGTTTGCCGTATAATAGTAGTGAGATGGCGTCGCTCGCGAAGACCAACAAGTATTTGCGGACTGAGGCAATGCGTCAAAAGGTGGCCTCAAAATCTGCTCTTGATTGCAGCGTCATTGAGGGTGCTCGGGGCATCAAAAAGATCAAGTTCGTCTTCAAGGACGGAAAGGTCGTTCGAAAGGACTGAACAGTAGTTACCTCCCCATTGGACTACACTGCGGCGTGCTTTCGGCGCTTCTCACGATCGGACTCATGACTGCCACGCCTCCTGCCACCTCGAACAATCCCATCTTTCCCGGCTGGTACGCCGACCCCGAAATCCACGTGTTCCAGGGCCGGTACTACGTCTATCCCACCTACAGCGCCCCCTACGAGAAGCAGACTTTCCTCGAAGCCTTCAGCAGCCCCGACCTGGTGCACTGGCACCGCGAGGGCCGGGTGCTGGATTTCGCCCAGATCCCCTGGAGCACGAACCGCGCCGCGTGGGCGCCCAGCGTCATTGAGCGCAACGGCACCTACTACATGTATTTCAGCGCCGGGGATGGCGCGGGCATCGGCGTGGCGACCAGCAAAGACCCCGGAGGCCCCTTTGTGGATGCGCTGGGCAAGCCGCTCATCAAGGATGTAATCAACGGTGCGCAGGCTATTGACGCCAACGCCTTCATTGACGACGACGGGCAAGCCTATCTCTATTACGGCGGGTGGAAGCACGCCAACGTGGTGCGCCTGAACGACGACATGGTCAGCACCGAAGGCGAGTTCATCGAGATCACGCCGGAGAACTACGTGGAGGGCAGCTTCATGCTCAAAAAGAACGGCGAGTACTACTTCATGTGGTCCGAAGGCGGCTGGGGCAACGATAGCTACGGCGTGGCCTACGCGCGGGCCAAGTCACCGCTGGGGCCGTTCGTGCGGATCGGCAAGATTCTGGGTACTGACCCGGCCGTGGGCAAGGGGGCGGGGCACCACTCGGTGCTGCGCCTGCCGGGGACGGATGAGTATGTGATTTGCTATCACCGCCGCCCGCTGGAGGAAACGGACGCCAACGCCCGCCAGGTGTGCCTGGATAAGCTGGAGTTCGATGCGGATGGGGACATCCTGCCCGTGCGGCAGACGTTCACCGGCGTCGCCGCCCACCCGATTCCGTAGGCCAATGTCGTCTAATTAGTTGCGGATATAGCGTTTAGGCGTCATAATGAGAGTATGAACTCGGATTCACCGTCTCGAATTGGCCCGGCTGATCTGACAAAGGAACAACTCAGGCAACTCTTCCAGATTGTGGAAGGAGGTGGGGTGCCCATGTTGGTCGGGAAAAATGGCGAGCGCATCGCGCTACCCTCCGCACTCAATGAGGTCCTGGTCCAGATTTTGGAAGCCATGAGGCGTCAAGAAGCGGTCTTTCTCATGCACGAGAACGAGGCCTTCACGACTCAGGCGGCGGCCAACTTTCTCGGAGTGTCGCGTCAGTTTTTCGTCCGCTTGTTAGAAGAAGGGAAACTCCCGTATCACTTCGTCGGTACCCATCGCCGAGTCTTCTTCAAGGACCTGTTGAGCTACCAGAAGGAACGCTCAGAGTTCCGTCGGTCGCGTCTGGACAAGATGACACAGGAAGTCGTAGATGCCGGTCTCGACGAAGTTATTGTGGACCTGTCGAGACCCGAGTAATCGCCATTCGAGGTTAGAATGCGCGCCGATTATCCCGTTCTCTTAGATGCCAATGTGTTGGCCGAAGAGGCGGTATCTGATCTCTTCTTGCGCCTCGCGGAAGAACCGCGGCTCTTGATTCCCCGTTGGACCGAAACCATTTGGGATGAGACCCGACGCACACTGATTCACAAACTAGGATGGCCCCAAGAGATTGCGGAGAGTCGGATCGCAGCGGCGCAAGAAGCGTTCCCGAACTCGATGGTCGAGGATTTCGAATCCTTCATTGACCAGTGTGAAAATGACCCGAAGGACAGACACATCCTCGCCGCCGCGATACGGTCAAAGACTGAGACCATCGTCACCATGAATGTGCGGCACTTCCGCGAGGAGCACCTCGCACCCTGGGGGGTGAACGCAGCACTTCCCGGTGACTACCTGCGTGTGCTTTATGATCTCGATGCTGGAGTCGTGGTCAGCGTTTTGCACCAAATGGCGCAAAAGAGAAACTACGGTCTTGACCGCATGCTCTCGCGACTATCTGTTAATGCTCCAGCGTTTGCCAAACACGTTGCCCATGACTTGGCCATCGAGGTACCTCCATTTATTCCTCGGAAGACATCCTGACGGGTAAGCCCCTCCCGCCCTTAAGGGGCGGGGACGAGGCGGATGATCTTGTCCGGCCCGTTGAGCGCCACGTAGATGTTGCCGTCCGGCCCGGTGGCCACTTCGCGCACGCGGCCCATGCCGTGCAGCAGCTCTTCGCGCTCCACCAGCTTCGATCCGTTCGTCCGGATGCGGTCCAGGTTGGCCCCGCTCAGCCCCCCGGCCAGCAGGTCACCGTTCCAGTTCGGGAACGCCCGCCCCCGCGCCACATCCAGGCCGCTCGCCCCGATGGAGGGCATCCAGCGCCAGGTCGGCATGGAGATGTTCTGCCCGGCGGCCGGCCACGGCGTCCACTGCGGAATTTCGTTGTAATTGATGCTGAACGCCACCACTGGCCAGCCGTAGTTGGCGCCCTTGGTGATCAGGTTCAGTTCATCGCCGCCCCGCGGGCCGTGCTCGGTGGCCCACAGTTCGCCCTTCGGCGTCATCACCAGGCCCTGCGGGTTGCGGTGGCCCAGGCTCCAGATGGCGCGCAGGTACGGCTTGTCCGCTGGCACGCGGCTGTAGAACGGGTTGTCGGTGGGGATGGTGCCGTCGTCCTTCACCCGGTAGATCTTGCCGAACGGGTTGGTCAGCTCCTGCGCCATCATGTTGCCGCCGCGCTCGCCCACCACAAAGAAGAGGTGGCCCTTGCCGTCGAACACGATACGGCTACCAAAGTGGACGCCCGCGCCGGTGTAGAACTCCGGCCCGGATTGCCAAATCGTCTTTTGCTCGCTCCACGTGGCGGCGGTCGCCGTCACGCGCACGCGGCCGCGCACAATCTTGGTATTGCCACCCCGGCCCGAGGCCGCCGGTTCGGTGTAAGCCAAGTAAACCCAGCCGTTCTCGCGGAATTGCGGGTGCACGGACACTTCCATCATGCCGCCTTGGCCCAGTTCCAGGCTGGCGGGCACCCCGTTCAGGGGCATAACATTGCCATTCTTGACGACCACGACGCCGCCCGGGCGGTTGGTCACCAGCATCTCCCCGGTGGGCAGCCAGTCAATGCCCCAGGGCGTCTTCAGGCCTTTGCCGGTGTCCACCACGGTTTCCACCTTAAAGTTGTGGCGCTGCGACTTGTAAACCCCGTTCACCGCGCGCGGCGAACCGAACTCGCGGCGCAGCGCACGGCCCTGCATCTCGCGGATGAGCACCACCAGGCCCCAAATCTGCTCGTCACTCATGGCTTCGCCGTAGCTGGGCATGGCCATGTCGGGCACCCCTTTCTTGATGGCATCAAAGTACGGCTTGTCCAGTTCCTGGGCGAACTTCTCACGGGTCAGGAAGGTCTTGGTGCCGGCACCACCGCCTTCACCGCTCGGGCCGTGGCAGTTCAAACAGTTCTGCTGATAAAGCTGGGTCACCGTCGCCCGGGGCTGCATGGCGCGGACTTCCTTGGGCGCGGCCTTCGTGCCGGACGTGCCGGCATTGACCGAAAGCGTGAGAACCGTGACCGCTCCGGCCAAGGAGGCGAACTTCCACGCGCGAGCAGACATTGATGACTTCATGGTGAGGCGAACCTTCTCCGTATCCTACCGAAATTGGCGCCGCCCCATCACCCAGGGGGCTCGTCTTTCTCCATGGCTTCGATCAAGGCTCGTGTCCAATCCGCGTCGGGGGGCAGAGGATTCTCGATGAAGGGTCGGATCAACCGCAGCCACCGCATGCGCGCGCGGGTTTCCATCACGATATTGACCGTTGCCAGCGCGCCGAAGTATTCGCCCAGTTCTCGGTTGACTTGAATGAGGTTGAGGCAACGCTGCTCGAACTCCGCCAGCCCTTCCAGGCAACGATCGATCAGGCTGAGCCGGTCGGCGGGGGCTAGGCACTCCAGAAAGAAGAACCGCAACCGCACCCAGTCCACGGTGTGGGCAATGTCGGCCTGCTCGATATTCGGCCCCACCCACTTTTGCAAGGTGGCCGTGCCCGGTTCGGTAATCGAAATGCTGTTGTCCTCGGCCTGGTGGATGAGTCCAAACTTCACCAGCCGAGTCACCACCGAGTACGCTGTGCCCGCCCGCGACCGGTAATACGTAGATTCCGAAGCCGCCAGCTCCTTCATCACGGCGTACACCGTGCACGGCCCCCGGAGCCAGGTCAGCCCGAGGATGGTCATCTCGACGTTCGATAGTTTCCTTGGCAATGAGCCCTCTATTGTGCCCGGGAACAAGGCGACTATTACATAATGTAATACAGCTATGCCTTGGATCACCGCTGTCCTTGCCACCTCCCTCCTCTTTGCCGATGATCTGCCCCGTCGGGGTGCCCTCGGGGTTCCGCTGAGCCCGGTCACGCCGGACGTTGCGCAGAGCCTCTCTCTCCCGGCCGGTCAAGGCATCGTGGCCGGTGCCCCGGTGCCCGGACTCACCGCCGCCAATGCCGGCATCAAAACGGGCGACATCATTGTCCAGGTCAATGGCCGCCCCGCCCAGGCGCAGGGCTTCTCCGCGTGGGTGCGCACCCTCGAAACGGGCTCCCGCGTCACCTTCCGTGTGATGCGAGATGGACAGACGGTGGAGCTGGCCGCGCCGCTCACCGAGAAGCCGCGCGACCCGGGCAACGAGAACTTTAAGGTCGAATACAGCTCGGTCAATAGCCACGGCGACCGGATGCGGACCATCATCACCCGCCCCACGGCGGCCGGCAAGCACCCGGGCGTGCTCTTCATCCAAGGCTTCTCGCCGGTCTCGTACGACTACACCCTCGCCACCGCCAAGGGCGATGTCACTACCCTCGACGGGCCGATCCTGTTCACCCTGGCGAACTCGAATTTCGTCACCATGCGGGTGGAGAAGCCGGGCGTGGGCGATAGCGAAGGCGGCCCCTTCGAAACGATGGACTTCCTCACGGAGCTGGACATCTACGAGAAGGCGATGGAGCAGCTCCGCCAACAGCCGAATGTAGACCCGGACAACATCTTCATCTTTGGCCACAGTATGGGTGGCTCGTTTGGTCCGGTGGTGGCGTCCAAGTACCCCACGCGCGGGGTGGTGGTGTACGGCTGCGCGGGGCGCACCTGGTTCGAGTACTTGATGGACACCATCCGCTACCAAGGCTTGGTGGCGGGGCAATCCTATGTGCAGGCCGACCAAGAAGCCCGGCTGGGCGCACGCATCATGGCTCTGGCGATGATTGAGCGCAAGAGCGCCGAGGAGATCAAGGCCTCGCACCCCGACCTGGCGCCGCTAGTGGACGCCTATTTCCCGGGCGGTATGTTCAACGGCAAGACGCTTGAGTTCTGGCGACAACTGAACGACCTCAACCACGCCGAGTATTGGGTGAAGACCAACGCGCCGGTGCTGGCCGTGCGCGGGGCCTCCGATTTCGTCACCTATGACATCGACCACAAGACGATTGCGGACACGGTGAACCAGGTGCGACCGGGCCAAGGCGAAAGCATGGTGCTGCCGAACTCGGACCACCTCTTCCACGCCTTTGCCACCGATCAAGAGAGCATGGCCAGTTTCCAGCGCGGGCAGTTCAACAACGACTTCTCCAAGGTCATGATTGACTGGTTCCGCAAGATCATGGCGACCCCACGCTCGTAAAGCCGTGTTCGCTCAAGGGGAGCCACTTGTCTCGGCAAGTGGCTCTCTCTTTTTGAGTGGCGAGCGGGCAGGGATTCGGCTAGACTCCGGTTGATGTCTGCATTCCTCTCGTGCATGCTGGCGGCGGCGGTGCTCAGCCCAGCCCCGGCGGCACCTATCCAGCAAAGCGGATCGCAACCCGTGCCGGATGCCGTCACGAAGCACGCCATCCAGTTGCCGACGGGTCCGCTCAGCTACACCGCCCACGCCTCCATGATCGGGCTCGGCCCCGAAGGCGCCCCGGATTGCCACATGTTCTATGTGGCGTACACCAAGGACGGCGCGGATTTGGGATCGCGCCCGGTGACGTTCGCCTTTAATGGCGGACCCGGAAGTTCCACCATGTGGTTACACATGGGCTCGCTCGGCCCTAAGCGCGCCCCGATGAACGACGACGGGAGCTTGCCCAAGCCGCCCTATCAAGCCGTAGATAACCAAGAAACCTGGCTGGATTTCACTGACGTCGTGCTGATTGATGCCCCCGGCACAGGTTACAGCCGCCTCGCCAATTCTGCGGCCGGCCCGCGTTACTTCGGAGTCAGCCAGGATATTCAAGCCTTCACCAACTTCATTCGGCTGTGGCTGACTAAGCACCAGCGCTGGAATTCGCCGCTCTTCGTGGCGGGCGAGAGCTACGGGGGCATCCGGGGTTCGGGCCTCAGCGCAAGCCTGCTCCGCGCGGGGATTGCCATTCATGGCTTCATCAGCATCTCGGGAACCAGTAGCTACCACACCCTGCGCGGCATGCGCGGCAACGATGTCACGTACATCGGCTTCTTGCCCTCGCTGGCGGCCACGGCTTGGTATCACAAGCGGCTTGACCGACGCTTTACCAGCGTGGAACAAGTGGCCAAAGAGGCCGTGGCGTTTGTGGATAACGAATACGCCGCGGCCCTCCAACGAGGGGACAGCCTGACGGACGCCGAGAAGGATCGCATTGCCGGCAAGATGTCGCAGCTCTTGGGCATTAGCAAGGAGTACATCCTGGCCGCCAATCTCCGCGTCTCCGAGTTCTCCTTCTTCCGCGAGCTTCTGCGCGATCAGCGCCTGACCGTCGGACGACTGGATAGCCGCATTACCGGCAAGGAAGAGCTGGGCGTGGGCGACCGGGGCTCAGGCGACCCGAGCGACGGGGCCATCACCCCGCCCTACACGGCCGCCATCAATGACTACTTGACCCGCGACCTGCAGATCAAGGCCCCCTATCCGTACCTCAACTACGGTTCGGTGCGCCCGTGGGAGGAGCCGGAGGGTTCATACGCCGAAACGGCCTCGGAACTCCGCTTTGTGCTGGCCCGCAACCCGCACTTCCGAGTGCTCTACGCCTGCGGCTACTACGATCTGGCCTGCCCGTTCCACGCCACCATGTACACGCTGAACCACATGGGGCTGGACAAGGAATCCCGGTCACGCGTCTCGTTCACCTACTACCCGGCCGGACACATGATGTACACGGAAGTTTCGTCGCGCATCAAGTTCCACGCCGATGTCCGTGAGTTCGTGAAGGCCTGCCTGGCCAACTAAACACGGCCATCGAACCGATAGCCGCGCGGGCCCTTTCGCTCGCGCGGTTTCTTTTTGCTTTGTCCCTTTGGCAAGGGGGCAGAATCTGACCCGTACGCAAGGCGTAGAGCCGAGTTGCTAGGCGAGGTAGCGTTTAACCATGATCTCCACCGAGCGTCCGTTGCTGTTTCTTTTGTTGCCCGACTTCCTAGACCCAGCGGTGAGCGATCAAACCTTCGTTTGCCCGCACTGCATGGCCGTGGAGGGGCTCCTGAGCACCTATCCGAAGCTGCGCCGGGAGCTTGACGTTCGGTACGTGCCCTTTGCCCGCCCGCGGGCGGCGATCATTGAGGTGATTGGCGAAGAGTTTCAGTCCTGCCCGGTGCTCGTGCTGCCCTCGTCTTGGGAAACTGCAAGCGAACTGGCCAAGCGAAGCCAAGGGCGCCACTTCTTTGTGGGTGAACACGCTATTGCCTCGGCGTTCGCGGAGTTCTTCGGGACCAGCGTGATGCACTGAGCCAGGAGGCTTTCTCTTGGAGACACGGGTGCTCCCATGTTCCTTTTCGGTATGGTGAGGGCATGAGCCAACCCACTCCCGCCTACGCCGTCCATGCCCCGGATGCCCCGCTCGTCCCGTGGTCGGTGGACCGCCGTGAGCCCGGCCCGAAGGACGTGCGCATTGAGATCCTCTACTGCGGGGTGTGCCACAGCGATCTCCACTTCGCGCGCAACGAGTGGGGATTCTCCCAGTACCCCCTGGTGCCGGGCCACGAGATTGTCGGGGTCGTCGAGGCCGTGGGCAGTGAAGTCACCAAGTATCAAGTGGGCGACCGCGTGGGCGTGGGGTGCATGGTCAACTCTTGCCGCACATGCGCCTCTTGCCAGGAAGGGGAAGAACAGTACTGCGAGAGCGGCATGGTGGGCACCTACAACGGCACCGACCGTGACGGCACCATCACTTACGGGGGCTATTCCACGCACATCGTGACGGATGAAGATTTTGTGCTGCGCATCCCCGAGAATCTGCCGCTAGATGCCGCCGCGCCGCTGCTGTGTGCGGGCATCACCACCTACAGCCCGCTCCACCACTTCGGGGTGAAGGCCGGCATGCGGGTCGGGATCGTGGGCTTGGGTGGCCTCGGGCACATGGGGGTCAAGTTCGCCAAGGCGATGGGCGTCCACACCAGCGTGCTCAGCCACTCCCCGGGCAAAGAAGCGGATGCCCTGGCGCTGGGGGCGGATGAATTCATTGTCACCCGCGACCCGGAGGCGCTAAGGGCGTACGCCAACTCGTTTGACTTCTTGATGAATACGGTTTCGGCGGCCCACGACCTTAATCTGTATTTGAGCTTGCTGAAGCGCGATGGCCGTATGGTGCTGGTGGGCTTGCCCGACCCGACCCCGGTGGCGGCGTTCCCGCTGGTGATGAAACGGCGTTCCTTGAGTGGATCGTTGATTGGGGGGATCCGCGAAACGCAGGAGATGCTGGACTTCTGCGCGCAGCACGACATTGTGTGCGACATCGAGCGCATTGGCATGCAGGAGATCAACGAAGCCTACGAGCGCATGCTGCGCAGCGACGTGAAATACCGATTTGTCATCGATATGGCCACCCTGAAAGCAGGATCGTAGCGGGGGATTCCCCCGCAAATCTGCGGGAAGTTGTCGTGTCTTTTCCTGATCTTAACGAACGCATGTGTATACTCATAGGCGTGTTTTCTTTGCGATTGAATTCTTTGGTAGGGACGCTGGCGCTGGCTATGGTGGCCAGCCAGGCTTCGGCTCAGGCCCTGAGCTATACGTTTGACTCGGACAATGAAGGCTGGCGACGCGCTGACTTTAATCCTTCGACGCTGGTGTTGACCGATATTGGCCCGGCCACCTGGAACGCGGGCGGATACATCGACGGCGACGACTTCAGCGGGTGGGCGTTCCACCTCAGCCCGTTGCTTTCGGGCGGCTACACCGGGGCAACGTCGGTCAACTTCGACCACTCCACGCAGGGCGCTGGTGCCCTCTTCCCGCTGCTGGTGATGACCAACGGCACGGAAGCGATTTACCGCGAAGAAGCTCCGGCGGGCGGTGGTGCGTTCGTCTCTTATTCGTACAGCCTTACCGATGCCACGGGGTGGAAGTACGGCAACGGCGTGGATATGCGTGACGCCACCCAGGCCGATATTGACAGCGTGCTGGCGGGCTTGACCCGCATCGGCGTGAGTTCCGACATCGCCAATGGTGGGGATTACACTCGCCTGGACAACGTGACGGTGGTGCCGGAACCAGCCTCCATGATCGCGCTGGGTGCGGGCCTGGTGGCGATGCTCCGCCGCCGCGCCGTGGCCAAGAAGAGCTAGCTCCATTCCACCAAAAGGATAAACGTGATGCAGGAGAGGCCCGCCGGGCTTCTCCTGTTTTTTGTGCAACCCTACCCGGGAAAAGGGGGTATGGAAGTGAACACGGCATGAGCCCCGATCCGAACCCCGAATACAGCGATAAGGATGTCACCCGGATTCTACGCCGGGCCGCCGAGCTGCAAGAGCAAGCCGGATCCCCCGCTCGGAGCGGGCAAGGCGCTTCGCGGGAAGACCTCAAGCGGATTGGGGGCGAGGTGGGCATTGACCCCGCCTTTATTGAAGCCGCTATGGCCGAGGGGCTGGATGCGGGCGTCGCCGCCGACCACCAGGGGCAGTCGCGGTGGCTGGGCGCACCCCCGCAATACGCCATCGAGCGGGTGATTCCGGGGCAGCTCACCCCCGAATCCTGGGGCACCCTAGTCGGCATGCTCAACCACCACTTTAAGCAATCCAAGGCCGGCAAAGTCTCCGGTGGATTTCATTCCTGGAAGTACAAGCACGACCTCGGGAGCGTGTATGTCTCCGCCATTCAAACGGAGGCGGGCGTGCACCTGAAGCTGGAGCTAGATATTGACAGCGCGATCGTCGCGGGCCTTGTCCCCACAGTCACCGGTTGGTTTGGGGCGACCTCCATCTTGTTTTCCAACGACTCGCTTCGTCCTTGGCTCTCCACCGTGTTCTCGGCCGTCGCGTTGGTGGGGCTTGCGACCGCGTTTCGGACATGTGTGCGGAGCTGGTGGGTCAAGGATCGCCGACGCAACGCGGCGTTGTTCGATCAACTCGCGAGTGCGTTAGTCGCTCGAGAGTTAACAACTTTAGAACGTGCGACGCCGAAGGATTCCAATGTAGAACCGCACATCCCAGACGAATCCATAGCGCCTTCTTTGTAACATCCCCTATCCCAAACAAGAAGGGGCTTTGTGTAGAGAGGCAAAACTTGAGTTGGCGATGCCGTTTGCTCCACCGCAATGTTAGGGGTATGGTAGCGCGAAATGAACCCGACTGCCTACGAACAAGTTGCCGCGCTCTTTGAGCAAGAACTCCGCCAGCGGGGCATTTTCTTTTCGCGTAACGAAGATGGCACCTATCATGTCGAGGCATCCCCGGGTTATCAACCCACGGTGCACCTGGGCAACCTGGCGCGCGAATGGGAGAAGGAGCCAGCGGCGGACATGGTGCACCACTTTGTCCGCGTGGTGCTAGATAGCGGCACTTTCTCGGATACGAGCTGGGAAACCGCGCGGGAGGGGATTTACTTTTGCCTCTTTCCGACGGAAGACCTGAAGGACCCCAGTTGGCAAGGTTTGGGTCCGCTGCGCGACGAATTGAGCCCGGGGTTGGCGAAGCTCTACGCTTACGACCGCCGGGAGGCCGGTACGACGGTGTGGATTTCGGGTTCCGACCTGGCGCACTGGGGGGTAACTGCGGAGGAAATCCGCGCGCTGGCCATGCAGCATATGAACGAGAAAATGCGGCAAGCGGAGGTGGACTTTATTGATGTGGACACGCGGCGTATTGCCATCTTGGGGACGGAGGAAACGAACCTTAAGGCCAGCCTGATGCTGACGGAGGAGTTTGCACGGCGGATGAAGGCCGAGTTTACGTGGCCGGTGTACACGCTGGTGCCGGCGGATGACTATATGTTTATCGTTCCTGCGGACGATGAAGACTTGTTGAATCGCGCGGCCGGGGCGGCCATGCGAGAGTACGAGCGAGTGGACTTACCCCTGAGCCGGGAGATCTTCAAGATCAGTGACGAGGGGGTGCGGCACTTCGCGACCATCGGGGGGAGCGCAGGGTGATGGTGGCTGATTCAGCGACCAGGTCGGGTCCTCAGAGATGAAGTTTGGAGCCTACAAGAAGGTCGCGGCCCTCTTTGAAGCGGAGCTCCAGCGACTGGGCATTTTCTATTCAAAGAACGCTGATGGTTCCTACGAATTAGTCATCAATGCGAGCACGAAGGCAAAAGTGACATTGGACGCCGCCGTCCACCACTGGAAGCAGAATCCGGATCCAGAAATCGTCGTAGGATACGTTCAGCATGTGGTCGGAGGAGCAATGTTCAGTAATCTCGACTGGGAGGATGCTCAAAAGCGTCTTGCGTTTACATTGGAACAACGTGAGAGCTTGAAGCACCCCTTCTTGGTGGAACTCGGGCCGTACATCACTCCGGTTACCCCTGAGCTGTGCCTGATGTACTACTGTGATCTACCGGAAATCGAGTCCCGCCGATGGGTGACACCCGCCGACTTGACCGATTGGAAGGTGAGCGCGCGTGATGTCATCGCGGTTGCTGGCCAGCATATGAACGAGCTGATGCACCAAGCCAAGATTGAGTTTGTTGAGATGTCAGGGCGCAGATTTGCCTACCTCAGCCTGGAGCAAGAATGGGACAAGGCGAACCTGTGCATGACATCTGAGTTCAAACGAAGAATCCAGGCGGAGTTCACTTGGCCGGTAAGGGTCGCGGTTCCGGCGATCAACTACATGCTCATTGTGCCTGCTGATCAAGGGGACTTGTTCGTAAATCTGGCCCCCTCCGCGATTCAGGAGTACCGTGAGTCCGAGGATCCACTGAGTCTCGAAATCCTAGAACTTAGCGACGCGGGGGTGAGAGTTGTTGGGAAGCTCAATGCTCTGTAGACAAGTAAGCACCGGCAATTGCAAAGCTTGCGCGGGCTAGGGTACAAGTTTCCTACTCATAGAGGTTTGCATGCGTAACGTGGCTTGGATTCGAACAGCGGGGCTTGGCATGGCGGTGGGGGCCGTGTGGCTCGCCGGTTGCGGGGGGCTGATGAAAGGCAAGGCTGAAGCCGAGGCCGCCGTGACTGAGTATCACCGTCAGTTCAATGACAGTAAGTTCAAGGAGCTCTATGCGGCGTCGGATTCCGCGTTCCAAAAGGCCGAGACCGAAAAGAGCTTCTCCGAGTACGTAGGCGCGGTGCGGACGAAGTTGGGCAAGGTAACGGATGCCAAACCCTATGGCTTCTATGTCCGAACCATGAACGGCCGCAAGACGGTGGAACTGACTTACCAAACCACCTTTGAGAAGGGCAAGGGCACCGAAGAGTTTGTGTTCCACATCTCGGGCGGCAAGGCCCTCCTGCAGAACTATCGGATCGACTCGAAAGACCTGATCGTGAAGTAGAGCGAAGGCATCCTGTCAGGGCAGCTTCAATAGGGAGTGCCGGAGGGTCCAAACTTGAACCCTTCGTATTGCCGCCCCGCTAGGTGATCCTTGGTTGCCAGCAAGCGATCAATCGTTGCTTGCTTGTTGCCTGGGTAGCCAATGAGGTTCTCGCCTACATGCGTGAGGTACTTCATGATTTGCTCTCGGATTTTGCCTTCAGGCAGATCGGCTCGTAGATACTCAAAGACTTGAGGGACGTAGTCGTAGTACTCGTCGCGAACGTTTGGATCGTCGTTGATGCCAATCGGATCCCAGACGTAAAACAGCAATTCGTCTACGGCCCGCAGGAGGCCTGTTTCGAAGTCACTTTGAGTGGGAATCACCGGCATCCTTTCATTGTACTGGCCCGTTCGGTGATATAATCTGCCTATGGCCAAGTGGCGTAACTCGGATTGCAAGGAAGACCTCCCCTGGGATGACAGTTATAAGGGGGAATCCGTCGCGGAACTCCTTGCCAAACGCGGCAAGGTCCGCTCCGACAGCCTCGTGCTGGCGTTTGAGATCGCGGCAGATTCCATCCCGGAAGATGAGATCAACTTTCACGAGCGCGTGATTCTGGCTGTCGAAGCCATGGAAGCAGAGGTCAACAATGGCGGCTACGGGCAGTTCTTCGGCAATAGCTCGTCGGCCTACACCGATGTCATTCACGAGGCGCTATTAGCCATTGAGTGCGAGGCGTGCGCCGCCATCACGGCCGATGCGATTGCCGCCCTTAACCTGCCGCCCGGTTACGACGGGGATATGGTTTCGGAGATCGCGGATGACCTCTCGGCAAAGCAGCAGGAGGAGCTCGCAGCGTGCGATGATCGATACTTTGCCAACGACGAGTGGATTGCCGCCCAGCTATTGGACTTCATCGAGCGCAACCAAGATAAGATCCGCATCCCTTGGCCACGCTAGTGCCCCGCTAGTCTTGCCACTGAAGGTGAGCGCGCCGCACTTCCAGCAGTCGATCGAGAGTCGCAGGCTTGTTGCCTGGCACCGTGATGGAGTTCTCTTCCACGTCGATCAAATACTGGAGGATGTCGTCCCGGACTTCCTCCTCCAGTTTCTCGGCCCGGAGGAGCTTAAAGACATGCGGTACGTAAGCCCAATACTCCCCGCGCGGTCCTTTCGAGTCCTTAATCCCAATGGGATCCCAAATCCAGTAGAGCGCTTCGTCTACGTCGCGCTCGAGCTCGCGTAAGGACCAAGGCTGCTTCGGTACGAGCGGCATCTTTCGCTAATGATGGAACAACGGTGCTACTTTGGTGGGGCATTCACTCGGCGCGGGAACATGCTGACGATGTCCATCTGCCGGGGGGCATCGGGCGCGGTGTTCACCCGCTCCTCCCCGCCGTTGTCCACGCCATCCGGCCCCACGCTGTACACCCGCACGGTCTCGCCTTCCACCTTAAGGTGAAATGCCTTCCCCGTAAACGGATCCACGTCCGTAAAGCCCGCCTCCGCAAGACTCGCCGGGTAGCGCCCCTGCGCCCCCTTGAACCTCATCACCGCCATCAGCCCGCGCAAGGCCTGCCACCGGGCATCCCGCGTCAAAAACGCATGCCCCGCCTGCAGGCTCATCGGATACGTCATTACTCGCAGGGCCGTGGTGGGGTCGTCGTCCGATTTCAGCTGGTAATCGATCTCGGCCATCCTTTTCACGAGGGTCGCGTTGTCCTTCACCGTGGCTTGGTCGGCATAGACCTCGATCCAGGGCTGCAACGCCCGGGCGCGAAACGCCCGGGCCCGCAGGTCATCGGGCACGCCGCTAGGGGCAAGTTCGGCCTTCAGCTTGTTCGCTTCGCTCACGGCGTTGGGATCCTCGGGGTCGACTTCACCAAAATAGCTGTCCATTAAGTCCGTCGCCGGAGCTTCGGCCGCCGCTAAGGACATGATGATTTCCCCGCGCAAAGAGCGCAAAATCTCCATTGGTTGGTTGGTCTTGCGGTCCGCGATTTCATCCAGGGCGTTGAGCAACTCCACATCGCCGGGGTGCCGTGACACGATATTCTCCATCGTCCGCGAGACCAGCGCGTCGGTTGCAATCTGGACGAGAGCAGCCATCAGCGTTGGGTCGGTGCCCGCAAACTCCGCCAGTCGAGAGGCCGCGCGCATATCCCGGATCGCACCGACTTTGTCTCCGGAGATGGCCCGCAGCTGGGCTCGGAAAACGAAACCCTTGCTCAGGGACTTGATTTCCGAGAACGCGGGAAACTCGATTTTCCAAGGGTCCTCACGGGTCCAATCGTGGCCAAAGTCAATAGAGGGCTTGGCGGCGGCCTTCTCGGCGAGGCTGAGGGCAGGATCTAAACTCGCAATGACCCTCTGGGCGGCCTCCATGTTCGCGGGGGTGGGCTCAGCAATCGCCAGCGCGAAGGTCTGCTCCCAGCCCTTATGAGGGCGGGCAGCTTCCGAGAATGTCTTGCCCGCTTCGCGCAGCAGGGGGGCGGCATTGTCCTCCGGGCGCACGGGCGTCTTGGGCATCAGGTCCGCGCCGGTGAGGGGGAGGCCGAGCTGCTTGGCGGCGGCCTCGGCGGCGGGGAGCTCGGCGGCGGCCTTCTCAAAGGCGGCCACGGTGGAGTTGTTGCACCCCGCCATAAGGAGCGCGGCCAGGCCAATGACACCGGATATGCCAAGCTTCATACCTGTATTGTAACGCAAATTTGGCAGGATTCGCTATATCGCAACCTCAGGTTGCTGGCCTCTGGGTGGGACACGCAAAGGCCGGGGGAAAATTGCACTGACATCGCGGCGAAAGTCGTCGCCAACCCGCATCTCGGTGCGCTCTACCCCTTGGTCATCCATCCGGTCGCGTCCCACGCTATAGACGATGACCCTACCATCGCCAATGAGCAGCTTAACAGGCCCGCCGGCAAAGGGGTCGTGCGGCTCAAGCCCGGCATCCTTCAGCGATTTAGGGAAACGGCCATTGGCCTTCCGATACTTGAGGACGGCAACCAGGCTGCGAAAAAGTTGAAGCCGCACCTCCCGGCGGGCAAAGGCCTCGCCCTGCGGAACCACGTCGTCAAAGAGTTCTTGGTTATTCACCATGGTCGGGTCATCGTCTAGGCTGTAGTTATGAATGATGGTGCTCAAGTCAACTGCGGCATCAATGACGCTCTGCTGGCTGCGGTCCTGACGAAAATACTCAACCCAGATTTGTAATGCTCGCGCCCGATAAGCAGATTCAAGGAGCGGATCCGGTACGCCCGGCTGCATGACACGCTTTGCAGTACGAACGTTGAGATCATCCTTGTCCGCCAGGCCCTCAGCCTCCATTTCCTTGAGGCTTTGTCGCATGTTTTGCATTGGAACACTGGCGCTGGCAACAAGGCTCCAAACTTCCATGCCGAGGTGGTGATTCCAGTCCAGAGGCGACTCGGCTTGCTCGGCCACGATGTTGTCCAGTGCCGTCCAATACTCCTCGTCTTGAGGCCGAAGCGCCAGAGCCGACTCCATCCCAGAAATGATGCTGCCCTCAATTGCGCCCTGTAGTAAACCTGAAAGCAGACTGGGCTCTGACCCCGCAAACTTCGCCAGGGCCATAGCGGCTTGAAAGTCTTGGATGGACCTCGAAGTGTTGCCCTTGTAGGCAAAGTACTGGGCGCGCACGACGAGGCTTCTTGTGACAGCTCTAAGGGCGTCGCGCTCCGGGAACATCATGCCCCAGGGGCGCGTTGACTTCCAGTCTCTTCGAAATCGAATGTCTGGCTTCTTGGAGGCCGTGACGGCCAAGTCCAGGGCGGTGGAGAGCGACTCTACAGCTGATGCGGCTGCCGGCGTGTTCTGTTGGGAAGGGCTGATGATGCCGTACACCACTTTCGCGTTGAGGTTGCTATCTGCTTCGAGCAGTTGACGATGCGCGTTCATCGCCAAGGAAAGGTGATAGTTGGCGTTCTGCTCCGGTGGAATGGGCTTGGCAGGTGCAAGGTCCGTCCCGGCGAGCGGAAGACCGAGGCGCTTGGCTTCCGCCTCGGCGGCGGGGAGCTCGGCGGCAGCCTTCTCAAAGGCGGCCAGGGTGGGGTTCTTGCAGCCAGAGATGACGAGTAGTGTTGTCACTGCGGCAACCACGCTCGTGCCCCACTTCATGCCTGTATTGTAACGCAAACTTGATGCAATCTACAAAGGTCAATTCTCCATGCGGCTGCTGCGAATCTGGCGGGGGAAAGTACAGGCCAAATCTCTCGTCTCTTCCCGGTTCTGGGAATTCGCAATCACCTCCTTCCCCTGGTCATCCTTGAGATCCCAATCCACGCTATAAACTTTCACTGAATCTCCATCCACTACCATCCGCAGCGGCTCACCCGTGAAGTAGTCCTTCTCTTCGAATCCTGCCTCCTCCAAAGTAGAGGGCCACGCGCCCTTCTTGGCCCGGTGCATCATCGCGGCCATCAAGCCTCGAAAGACAATCGGCTTCGCTTCAGAACGGGCTAAGGTGCGCCCCATAACCGAGTAGGGCATGATGAGCATCGCATTGAGGTCTGCCACTGAGGCTTTGTTGTCCGCATACTTCTTGGCCCACTTTTCAAAGCGCTGGTAGCGCTGCAAACGGGTCTCGCCCTCGGCTTTCGCATCCAAAAAAGCCACCCACGCGATGAGGAAGTAAGAACGATACGCACGCTTGCGTAAATCATCGGGAACCCCTTGGGCCTCCATCGTCTTTTCGAGCAGATAGGCATCGAACATGTTTGTTTGCCCGGCCCGCTCCAATCCTGCCAGCAAGTCGGCAGAAATCTGCTTAGGGCTCCGTTCGGCCAAGAAGACACCCATCCAAATTTCCCCCCGAAGCATGTTGTCAAAGTCCAAGGGCTTCTCGGCATGCTCGGCGGCCAATTGATCAAGCTCGGCCAGGAACTTGGCGTCTTTAGGCGCAAACGTCGCGGCGGCTTCCATCCCCCGAAAGGCGTATGACTCCACCGCGATCCGCACCATGGCATCCAGCGCAAAGGGCTCCGTGCTGGCCAGGCGGGCCAACCTCAGGCACGCGCGGAAATCCCAAATCGCGCCTTCTTTATCCCCTTGCTTCGCGCGCAGAGCGCCTCGCAATCCCAAGGCCGAGCCGAATTCCTTGATGTAGGCGAGTTCGGGTGTGGTCATTGAAGCCGGATTGGCTGTGGCCCATTTGCGACCCATATCGGCATCGGGTTTGGCGGCGGCTTGGGAGGCGAGGTCAATCGCCGGCCCTAGCTTTCGCATCCACTCTTCAGCTTTGGCAAGGCTGGCCGCATCCTGGTCAATGAGAGCGTTCGTGACCGTCGTGCGCCAATTGTCATCGAGCTTGCGTGCTGCCTTGAGGGCGGCTGTGGCTTCGTCCAGTAACGGCTTGGCGTTGTTCTCGGGCTTCACCGGGGGGTTGCGGACAAGCTCGGCGCCAGAGAGGGGGAGGCCGAGACGCTTGGCGTCGGCTTCGGCCTGGGGGAGTTGCCCCGCAATCTTATTGAAGGAGATTTTGCGGGTGATGTCGCAGGTCAGGCTCGTGCCGATGATGACAACCACCAGCCCCACCCACCAGTATCGAGAGACCTTCATTGCGTTTGAGGGAGTGTGGCACGGGGTCGTAAGGCGATACTAGATCTAGTAGCTTATTTCAGGGCGGAATGGGTAGAGGGAAACGATGTCGCGCCCACGGGGCAGGAACCAACGATGTTCGGAGAGAAGCCGACCACCATCGCTCTTCTCGTCTCTTCCCACACTGTAAACACGTACCTCCTCTCCGTTCACACGGTAGCCGAGCTTGCTGAATGAAAACGGGTCGTCTGTGTTGCTCGTGAGGCCTGCGAGAGAGGTTGGATATCTACCGTGCTGGATGCGATGTTTGAGGACGGCGAGGAGTGCCCTTGTAGTCCGCACTTTGGCATCTCGTCGGAAGAGTGTCTTATGCGTATCTTTTGTGATAGGCGAACCGTGCTGAAGAAGCCTCAGCGTTGGCTCATCAGGGGAATCGAGTTGCTTGAGGGTGGGGTCAATCAGTGCCTTGGCTCGCAAGCTGTTGTCCGCACCAGTGACACCCGCAATGTATCGACTCCAAAATCGAAGCGCTCTCGCCCGGTAGGCGTCTCTGCGAATTCCAGGCGGCACTAAGGGAGGGGCCAAGAATGTCGAGTACTGAAGAACCTGAATTTGACCTTCTAGACCACCTGAGCCTTGCTGATTGAAAACTGCGCTTGCCAACTTATCCGGGGGGTAGTTGACCATCAACAATGAATTAACAACCTCGGCACCAAGTTTCCGTTGATTTCGAACGGGGTGAGATTCCACTTCTGCTAAGAGCGCATCAAGCTGATCAATGAACGCAGCATCGCGGGGGCGTAGCGATGCGGCCTGCTCGATGGCGACGATTCCGCTCGTTTCCAAATTCATTTGAACAGTCGCCCCGAACGCATCTCCGTCGCTGCCGGCAAAGCGTGCAAGAGCCAGCGCTGCGCGGAAGTCACGAACTGCGCTCTTGACATTTCCCTTTCCTAAGTGCCAGAGCCCGCGGTTTCTCAGGGCCGAAGTGAGATTGTGTAGATGCCCCAACTCAGGAAAGGTGATTTCCCATATGGGCTTGGCATCCCATGGACGTTCAAAGTCGCAAACGGGTCTCTGAGAAGCCTGGATTGCGACTTCTAGTATGGGACCGACTGCTGCGAAAAGCGATTCCAACAGGCTCCGCTTTTCCGGGACAAGTCTCGAAACTCCTCTGACGGATAACTGGTTCCAGATCGGATGACCCTTGGTTAGGGTCTCAAAATCCTTTCCCGCGCTCCGAATCAAGGGGGCCGCATTCTCTCCCGGACCCAATGGCGGTTTCGGCACCAAGTCCGCGCCGGTGAGGGGCAATCCCAAGCGCCGGGCCTCCGCTTCCGCTGCCGGCAAATCAGCCGCCGCCCGCTCAAAGGCTAGCCGGGTCGGGTTCCGATAAACCGCCAGGGCAATCAGCGCCGCCAGCCCCGCTAGCCCAAGAACCAAAGCTAGCCGCGGTTTCCTCATGCCTGCATTGTAACGCTAACTTATCGCGCGTCCGGCTTATCCTTTGCCAAGGAAGCACGCTCAGGCACGGCGACTTTGCGAGGCACACGTGCCGCCACATCCCCGCCGATTCTTTCACCCTGGGCGTCCTCCACCCTCTCTTGCGCGTTGTGATCCACCCGGTCTCGTCCAACGCTGTAGACCACAATCGCATCGCCATCAACGTTGAACCGAAAAGGCGAATCGGCAAATCGATCGACTTCACGAAATCCGGCTTCTTCGAGTGAGTTCGGAGAGTGGCCTTGATTCGCTCGGAATCTTAAAGCGGCAAGCAAACCCCGCAGGGCTTGCCAGCGGACGGGTTGCTCGGCAATATTCCCTGAGCCAGGATTTACGATGGGAAGAACAATGACATTGTGCAATCGGGTGCGGTCGCCATCCCGACTATGCCAGTCAAAGATTTTCGTCAGACGCTCGGCTTGAACTATGGGGTCTTTGATGGAGCCTGCCTCTCGGTAGGCTTCATTCCAAGCTTGTAGGACACGCGTGCGCGACCCTAAGTAGAGCTTGTGGGAGGCCGGGTCGAGCTTGCCGTCTAGCACCACGCGTCCGGTCGTATCTCGTTTCAATTCCGCATAGCGATTGTGAGAACCCAGCTGGAGTTCGGCGGAGGCGATACCCATATAGGCATCCCCTCGCAAGGCCTTGAACATGTCTATGGGGGAGCTGGAGTGCTTGGCCGCGATCCGGTCCAGGCGACTGATGAATTCAATATCCCCGGGGCGAAATGAAAGGGCAGACTGGATTGCGAAGTAAATGAACGACTCGTATGCTAATTGCACGAAGGCAAAGATCAGAGTTGGTTCCTCGCCGGCGAACCTTGCCAGCGCAAGGCCAGCACGAAAATCTTCCGCTGCCAATTCGGTTTGGCCGAGCTTTGTGCGCCATATGCCGCGGCTGGCCAAGCCTAGGATGAGCTGCTTGGTCTGCGAGGATTCAGGGAACTTGACCGAAGTGGGATACTCGGTGAGCCAGGGCCTTTCGAAATCAATGCGAGGTCGCCGAGAGGCCTTCACGGCGAGGTCAAGCGCCGGGGAAACCCTGCCAATCGCCACCGTGGCGGTCTCGGTTCTGTCCGGCGTTGGCTCGGCCAGAGCAATGTTGATGTGGTAGTGCCAATCCTGATCCTGGGCGGCCGCAGTCTCCATGGCCTTGAAGGCTTCTCTGAGAATCGGCGCTGCGTTTTCCTCCGGGCGTACAGGCGGCTTGGGCAACATGTCCGCCCCTACCAGGGGGAGACCAAGCTTTACCGCTTCTGCTTCGGCGGCGGGTAACTCCTTGATCGCCTGGTCGTATTGAAACTGCGTCACTCGCGAAGTCACGAACTTGGGCAAGTTCATGCTGGCAAATGTCGTGAGGGAAAGGATGACAAGAGCGGGAACGGCGAGAGCAACGCCAACGAACGTCCACACTAGCCATTTCTTCCGAGGTCCGCGATTCAACTTTTGCACTCCTTTACGCACAAGCCCGCCGCCTCACCCCCTCATTGTAACCAACAAATCCACCCCTCCCGCCCCCGGCGCACTGGGTAGAGTCCCCTCCATGCTCACTCCGCTGGCGCTCTCGGTTGCGGCGCTCAACCCCGCCCACAGCCTCTTCTTCGAGCAACCGGCCGCGCACTTCACCGAAAGCCTGCCGCTGGGCAACGGCCGCCTGGGCGCCATGGTCTTCGGCGGGGTGGAAACCGAGCGCATCGCCCTCAACGAATCCACCATGTGGTCAGGTTCGCCGCACGATGCCGACCGGGAGAACGCCCACCAGTTCCTCGGCGCCATCCGCGAGCGGCTCTTGGCCGGAGACAACGCCGCCGCGCAAGAGATTCTGCAGCGTGAGTTTGTGGCCAAGGGCGCGGGTTCCGGGCACGGCAACGGCAAGGAGGTCCCGTTCGGGTGCTACCAAACCCTGGGCGACATGGTGATCGAACTCCCCCGGGGCGCCGCCACGGATTACACTCGCACGCTAGACCTGGACCGCGCCTCGGCTCGCGTGGCCTACACCCAAAACGGGGTCCGCATCGAGCGCGAAACCTTCGTCTCCGCCCCCGGTCAGGTGGTGGTCTCGCGCATCACGGCCAGCCAGCCCATCCGCATGGCCGTCTCCCTCCGCCGCCCCGAGCGCGCCACCGTGCAGGCGGCCGGGCCGGACCTGCGCATGTTCGGGGCCCTGGCCAGCGGCTTCCCCGGGCAAGACGGCGTGCGCTACGAAGCCCGCCTGCGCGCGGTGGTGGATGGCCGGGTGGTGGCGCCGCAAGATGGCCAAATCTCCATCCCGGCGGGGCGGCAGGTGCTCCTCATCTTCTCGGCGGGCACCAGCATGTTCGATCCGGATTTCGCGGCCCGCACGCAGCGGCACGTCGAAACCGGGGCCAAGCAGGGCTTTGCCGAACTCCGCCGCCGCCACGAGCGCGACCACCAAGCGTTCTACCGTCGGTGCGAACTGGTGCTGCCCACCACCGCCCTCAGCGCCCTGCCCACCCCGCAGCGCACCCGGCGCGTGGCCCAAGGCGAGGCCGACCCGGCCTACGATGCGCTGATCTTCCACTACGGGCGGTATCTACTCATCTCCTCCTCGCGGCCGGATAGCCCGCTGCCCGCCAATCTCCAAGGCATCTGGGCGGAAGAGCTGCAAACCCCCTGGAATGGCGATTTCCACATCAACATCAACCTGCAGATGAACTACTGGCTGGCGGAAACGACCGGCCTGGCCGATTGCGCCCGCCCCCTGGTGCGGTTCGTCGCGGGGCTGCCCACAAATGGGGCCAAGACCGCCCGCGCCTATTACAACGCGCCGGGGTGGGTGGCCCACGTCATCACCAACCCCTGGAACTTCACCTCCCCCGGCGAGGGCGCCAGCTGGGGCTCCACCTGCACCGGCGGAGCGTGGCTATGCGGCCACTTGTGGGAGCATTACGCCTTTAACCCCAACCCCCGCACCCTCCGCGAGATCTACCCGGTACTGAAAGGGGCCAGCGAGTTCTTTTTGGCGATGCTGATCGAAGAGCCACGGAACAAGTGGCTGGTGACGGCCCCCAGCAACAGCCCCGAGAACAGCTACCGGCTGAACGGGCGCAACCTGAACACCGTGATGGGCCCGACCATGGACCAGCAGATTGTGCGGGAGCTCTTTACCAACACCCGCGAGGCCGCGCGCACCCTGGGCGTGGATGCGGAGTTCCAGCAGCAACTGGAGGCCACGCTGGCCCGCCTGGCTCCCCACCAGATTGGCCCGGATGGGCGCCTGCAGGAGTGGCTGGAACCCTATGAGGAGCCCGAGCCGACCCACCGCCACGTCTCGCACCTCTACGGTCTGCACCCGGGCAACCAGATATCGTCGCGCCGCACCCCAGACCTGGCCACCGCCGCCCGCAAGACGCTGGAAGGGCGTGGTGACGCCGGCACCGGCTGGTCATTGGCGTGGAAGGTGTGCTTCTGGGCGCGCCTGCAGGATGGCGAACGGGCGTACAAGCTCCTGCGCAACTTTTCTCGCCCCACCGGGGATCAGAGCTTCGATTACAGCAACGGCGGCGGGGTGTATCCCAACCTGTTTTGCGCGCACCCGCCGTTCCAGATTGACGGCAACTTTGGGGTGACGGCGGGCATCGCGGAGATGCTGGTGCAGAGCCACGATGGGGAGACGCAGTTTCTGCCGGCGCTGCCCCGGGCGTGGGCGGCCGAGGGGTCGGCGCGCGGGCTGCGGGTGCGGGGTGGCCGCGAGGTGAGCTTCCGCTGGCGCGACGGGAAGATTGTGGAGAACGAGGAAAGCCTGAGCAAGGTAGATTGAACTCACCGTAACGCCCCCAGGGAGGAACCATGACGCATGCGTTTTGGCCCCTCAGGGGGGAATTGCCCCAAAGAGAAGGACCCTGTGAAACCTCACCATCACTGGCTGAGCAAGCTACGCAAAGGGTCGAGTTCTTTCTTCAAAGACCTTGGCCCGGGCGTAGTTACGGGGGCGGCGGATGATGACCCCAGCGGCATCTCCACCTATTCGGTGGCCGGGGCGGCGTTTGGCCCCAGCATCCTGTGGACGGTTCTCCTCACATTTCCGCTGATGGCAGCCGTGCAAACCATGTGCGCCCGGTTGGCCTTGGTGACGGGAGAAGGTTTGGCGGCGACCATCCGACGGCGGTATCCGCGTTGGATTTTGATCACGGCCTGTTTGCTGCTGTTCGTGGCCAACGTGGCCAATATCGGGGCGGATCTGGCGGGGATGGCCGAGGCGATGGCCATGGTGCTACCGATGCCGAAGATCGTGTGGATGGTCTTCTTTGCCGTGGCCATCGTCTTCTCACTCATTTTTTGGAGCTATCGGCACCTGGCCCAAGTGTTTAAGTGGCTGACCCTCGTCCTGTTTGCCTACGTCTTGGCTGCCTTTCTCAGCCGGCCCGACTGGGGGCTAGTGATGCGATCCACCTTCGTGCCGACGTTTTCTTTTGACAAGGGCTTCCTGCTCGTGCTGGCGGCCATTTTGGGCACCACCATTACGCCCTATATGTTCTTTTGGCAAGCGGCGCAAGAGGTGGAAGAGGAGAAAGCCCATGGGCACAAGACCCTGAAGTCGCGTCGGGGTGCCACGGGAGAAGAACTGCGGGCGGCCCAGAAGGATGTCTTGACCGGGATGGCTTGGGCGGGTTTGGCGATGTACTTTATCATCCTAACCACGGCCTCCACGCTGCACCCCAAGGGCATTCTGGAAATCACGTCGGCCAAGGAAGCCGCCGAAGCCCTGCGCCCGCTGGCGGGTGATGGCGCGTACTGGCTGTTCACACTCGGCTTGGTGGGGGCAGGCATGTTGGCGATCCCCGTCCTCGCGGGCTCGGCGGCGTACGCGGTGGCGGAAGCCTTGCACTTCCCGGGCTCATTGGATGATAAGCCGAAAGTGGGGCGCAAGTTTTACGCCGTCATCGTGCTGGCCATCGGCATCGGCCTCCTCCTCAATCTTTTCAAGGTCAATGGCGTGCAGGCCCTGTTCTATTCTGCGGTGCTCAACGGCATCTTGGCGCCGCCGCTGGTGGCCGTTGTGTGCGCTCTGTGCGCGGATCAATCGGTGATGGGCGACCAGCGCCCCGGTCGGCTGACTCGCGGGTTGGGATGGGCCACGGTGGTGATCATGGCCGGGGTGGTGCTGGCCTTTCCGTTTTCGGCTTGAAGAAGAGAGAGGAAGCCGCAATGGGCTTACGCTCGGTCCTTACAACTCAAACGCCAACACCAGCGGGCGGGGAAGCTCCTCCGCCCCCGCCGTAGCGCAATTCCGGACCCATCCAGTCGCTGGCGTCTCGCCAAGAGAGCTTGCGCGCCCCAATCCAGGTGCTCTGGTCACGGTTGGGAGCGGAGGGGTGCCACGGTGCATCATCTGCCCAATAGAAGATCTCGCCCTCCAGCAAAAGCGTGGCAACCATGATGATTCCTGCGTAGTTCTCCGGTGGTGGCACCAAATGGAACGTCGTGACTTCCTCAAACAGAAGCTCAATGGCTGATGGATCGCGCCACTGCCTATGGACAAGCAAGCGAACCCGGTTATCCATATGGTGGGGAACACGCATGTGCATGTTCTCCATCACGTACGTCTCCGTCCAGACATGAGCCTCGCGGATACAGCCATCGTGGAAGTTGCCAAACCGCAAAAGGAGCGCGTCCAACTCCGCCTGAGTCGTTAAGGGAATCCAGTTCACGCCTCACCCAAATCAAACGCCAACACCAGCGGGCGGGGAAGCTCCTCCGCCCCCGCCGGCAGGGCAAACACGCACGCCCCGCCTTCCTCGCGCCACGGCACCGGCGCCTCGCACCCCAGCAGCCTTAACTCCGCCCCCAAAAAAGGCCGCAACGCCCGCAGCCGGTCTGCCCCTTCATCGCACAAAAAGGCAAAACACTGCCCCTCCCGCTGGGTAAACCGCACGCCCTCCTCCCCATAGGGGGCGATGGCCCGCGAACCGTAAATCGCCTCTCCATTCACCCGCATCCACGCGCCAATCTCTCGCAGCCGCTCCCGCGCTCCCTCAGGGAACTCGCCCTCCGGCGTCGGGCCAAACCCAATCAAGAAATTCCCTCCTTTCGAGACGATCTCAATCAGCATCCGCAGGATTTCGCCCACCGGCCGGAACACTTCCGGCCCCGCATACTTCCAGCTGGTGCCCATGCACAGGCAGCTTTCCCACGGCTGGTCCAGGGGCGCATCGGGGATCTGGTGTTCTGGGGTGATGAAGTCTTCAAATTCGTCGCCCACCGTGCGGTTGGCCACAATCAGGCCGGGCTGCAGCTCCCGCGCCATGCCGATCATCCCGGGCATGTCAATGTCCTCGCCGCTCTCGGCTTTCACCCAGCCCGCATCCAGCCACAGCACGTCCACCGGGCCGTAGCCGGTCATCAGCTCGCGGATTTGGGCGTGCGTAAACCGCACAAATTCGTCCCACTGCGGGGTGCCGTGGGTGTTGGCTTGGCGCGTGGTCACCGGGGCATCGGGCGACCAGTAGGCGGGGGAGTGCCAATCCGCCTTGGAGAAATACACCGAAATCCCGAGGCCGCGCCGCTGCATGGCCTCGCAGAACCCCTTGTAGACATCCACCGGGTAGGGGCTATCCGGGCCGGTGATCTTGTAGTCGGTTTCTTGCGTGTCCCACATGCAAAAGCCGTCGTGGTGCTTGGCGGTGAGGGAAACATAGCGGATGCCCGCATCGGCTACGTCTTCGGCCCAGGCTTCGGGGTCGTAGCGGTGGGGGTGGAACTCGCGGTTGAGCGCCCAGTAGTCGCGCTGGAACCGGGCAAGGTCCTTGCCCCGGCGGGTCCAGCACTCCATGTTGTCGTTGCGCGCCCAGTCGTCGCCGGGGGAAAGGGGCCAGGATTCGCAGCAATCCCACAGCGAGTAGGGGCCCCAGTGCAGCAGCAGCCCAAACTTTTGGTCTTGGAACCACTCCAGGCGCTGGCGGAGCCACGCGGGCTTGGCGTGGGTGAGCGCGGTGGAGTGTGCAATGACGTCAAGTCGGTCTTCGGCCACGCCGGGAGTTTACTGGGCTTGGCTTGACCTTCTTTGACATCCTGTAGGTGTGCTTGCCATTTATAGCGCCAGTGGCGGATTGAGCAGTCGACTTGAACGATGCTGCGCCTAGAAATGACCTGGCGAGCAAGGCGCTCGCTCCAAATCAGCGTCTCACCGGTGAGCAACAAGGAATTTTGCGTCTTACAGACCTGCCTAAGTGAGTCACAACTGCAGTAGCGGCTCGCTGACGAGACACTACTGCGAGTCTGCGAGGCTGAGAAGTGGCTCGAAAGCGTAGACGGAAGGAGAGCGGCCAGATCCCGTCGAAATGACGTTGAGGAGCCCTTCATCGGACAGTTGACTTAGCATCCGTGAAGCGCTTGCTTTGGGGATACCAGAGACATCCATAAACCTTCTAGAGCTAAAAATCGGTCCAGAAAAGACCGCATCCAGGGCTTGGATTGCGTATTGGGATCGGGTGGCCCGCGCAAAAGAGAGTTTCATTTCGTCATACAAGTTGAGCATGGAGCGCGCTAGCTTTGCATTTCGTTCAGCTTGTCTTGTGGATGCTTGCAGGAAAAAGGAAATCCAGCCTTCCCAGTCTCCTGAATTCGTGATCGCAAGAAGGCGATCATAGTACTCCTGGCGACGAGCCTCTAACTCACCGCTAACATAAAAGAGTGGAGAATGTAGAACTCCCCTCTGCATCAGATAGAGAGGAATGAGAATTCTGCCAACTCGGCCGTTGCCATCCATGAAAGGATGGATGATTTCAAACTGTGCATGTATGATCGCTATCTGGACAAGAGGGTCATCAACTGACGAAGCTAGGTAATCTGCAAAATTATCAAGTGCGTCGACCATGTCAAGTGGTGATGGCGGAACATATCTTGCACTTTCGATGCTGCATCCAGATGACCCTATCCAATTTTGTTCACGCCGAAAAGCGCCTGGTGCCTTGTCCTTGCCGCGAACACCGCTCATAAGTTCTCGGTGAATCCCGCGAATCAGATTCAATGAGATTGGCCGATCACGCACCTCGTTCTCTGCCAATCTTAATGCTCTACGGTAATTTAACACCTCGCGAATATCGTTACGTTTTTCAGGGGGTGCGTCTTCATCAGCTTCAAAACGTAACACCTCCTGGAGCGTGGCTTGCGTGCCTTCTATGCGCGAACTGAGTACAGCTTCTTGAGTGGTGAGAGGGCTTAGAAAAACAGCGGGGTTTGGAATTCCGTTAACAAGTCCATCAAAACGCGCAACAGCCGCATTTGCTTCTCCGATACTCTTCACGAGTAGGCTCCATTCAAGATTTTCGATCGGGAGCATTCGCGGTCGGAAAGGCTGCACCATGGAGAGATTATGGCTCATGTGCTACTGATTGTCGGGCATGCGTTCAGGTCCGAGATCGCATGCGCGATGCAGTCTGGTGGAGAGAGAGGGAGTCAAACCCCTCATCTCTGCACTGCGGCGGCGCGCGCTCCGGCCTCCTCACCGACCACGACGGACGGCTGCCGGAGAACGCGACCTCTCCGGCTCACATCGCCAATAGAGGTGGCTAGCGCTCGGGAATCCGTAAGGAGCATAATTCGAATCACTCAGGAGTTCATCACCGGAGGGAGTCTCATGTTTCAGCAACTGCAGGAATTACTTCAACACCGCAACCCCCGCTTTGTCTGCGAGGCGGCGGGTGACAAGCCCAATGCCGGCGAACACATCGCGCATATCGATCACGTGTTGACGCCGGGCCTGGACGCCAACGCGCTGGCCGAGCTGCGCCAGCAGGTGGGCGACCTTCCGCATCTCCTCGCGTTCTATGAACGCTATGGCAGCGTGCGCTTGTTCCGCGATTCCATCGAGGATCAATGGATCGGCAGGGCGTCTGCCTATTACATCGCTCCCCCGGATGAGTGGGGCGAGCTCCGCGACGGGGCTCAAAGCTGGTTCGATGATCTCGACGAAGATGATCAGGAGACGCTTCCTGATTGGATCACTGAATATGTGGTGGTCGGCGAAATCCCAGAATCTGGCAACTACTTCCTGGTGCCGCTGGTCGGCGAAAGCCGAGGGAAGGTCTATACCTTTGACCATGATGGCTATGTTTTCATCGAACGGGGAAGCAACTTCGAGGAGTTCTTAGACTCATTAGCCCGCGTGGATGCGGAGCACCTGGATGAAATTGGTGGCCACACGAGATACGCGGATGGCAAAACTGAGTACCAGTGGATGCCAAATCAGTACCTCCACGATTAGGCGCATCGCGCTTACCGTTGAGGGTGCGGGGCGTGGCGTTGTTTGCACCGTCACGCCCAAATAAGGAAAAGAGAATCCGGAATGGGGGAGATCAGGGGATTCGAACCCCTGGCCTCAGCCCTGCTGAGTTAGCGCCCCCTAAGCCAAAGTAAACTCCGCACCATGTGGGGCAAGAAGCGCACCCCTCCGCCGCCCGAATGGGTGTGCCGGCACTGCGGCGGCACGCACACCGGCCTCCCCACCGACTACGGCTGGCGGCTGCCGGACGAGGTCTGGGCGCTCGATGAAGAAGCCCGCCAAGCCCACCTGGATTGGTGGACCGAAGCCTGCTGCCACGAGGGCCGCTGGTTCCTGCGCGGCGTTCTGTATCTCCCGTTCACCTTCAGCGACGGCCGGTGGGGATGGGGGTGCTGGGCCGAGGTCAGCGAATCCACCGCCCGCACCCTGTGGGAACTCAAAGACGCCGACGGCTCCCATCTCCCCTCGGAGCCCGGCACCCTGGCCTGCGAGATCCCGGGCTACCCGGATTCCATGGGGCTGCCGCTCCGGGTGCAGTTCGGGCCGGGGCACCAGCGCCCCTTCTTCTATTGCGCCGAAGACCACAACCACCCGCTGGCCATCGACCAGCGCCACGGGATTGACGAGGCCAAGTACCACGCCATCGTGGACACCGTCATGCCCAAGTAAGGAAAAAGTGAACCCGGAATGGTGGAGATAAGGGGATTCGAACCCCTGGCCTCTGCAGTGCGATTGCAGCGCTCTCCCAGCTGAGCTATATCCCCACGCGGCCTTCCATCATACCTCGGCGCACCGTGCGCACTTCAACATCCGCCTAGGCCAACCGGCGCGGTCACTCGGGTCGGCGGGCCACCGCCACCACGCTGCTCCCCCACGGCCAGCGCACGGTCCGCAGGGCGCGCCCTTCCGCCGCCATCAGCGCCACCAGCGCCCGGTTCAGGCCGCCCGGCACCGGAGGAAGGCTCGCCCGCGCCGGTCCCCGCCGAAACTTGCCCACCAGTCGCTCCGCCAGCACCAGCGGGAACAGCCAAAACACCGAATACGACACCAGCACCGGTTCCAGCCCCGCTGCCTCCAACTGCCGCCGCACCGAGCGCCGCGTGTGCCGCCGAAAATGATGCAGCGCCACGTCGTGCGGACCCCACAGCCACTTGTAGGCGGGCACGCTCAGCACCAGCACGCCCCCCGGCTGCAGGACGCGCGCCGCTTCGGCAAAGGCCGCCGTATCGTCCTCAATGTGCTCAAAAATGTCCAGTGCCACCACCCCGGCCACGCTCGCATCGCGCACCGGCAGCTTGGCCCCATCGGCCTGGATCAAGCGGGTGAGCCCCCGCCCCTGGGCGTGCCGCAAGGCCAGGTGGGTGAAATCCAGCCCCACCACCTCGGTTTCGCGGCTCAGTTCTTGGGCCACCGCGCCGGTGCCGCACCCCACGTCCAGCACCAGGCCCCGGGGGGCGTGGCGTCGCCAGAGTTCGATGCAGAGGGTGCGCCGCGCCACAAACCACCAGTAGTGGTCCTCCAGGCGGCGCATCTTTTCGTATTCTTCGGGATTCACTGCCCCCTCGTCCGGGGGGAAATTCGCCGCGCCCGCCCCGCCAGGCGCAGCAGCATCAGTTCGCGCAGCATTCGCACGCCGTCGCGCAGCAGGTTCACCTTGCTGCCTTCCTTGTGCTGCCAGCGGATCGGCACTTCGGCGATGTTGTAGCCCAGGTCGCGGGCAATCATCAGCACCTCAAAATCGAACCCGAAGCCGTCAATTTTGCTCCGCGAGAAGATGTCGCGGGCCACATCCTGCCGGTACAGCTTAAACCCGCACTGCGTATCCGCAATCCCCTTGATGCCCAGGGTGCGCACGGCCAAATTAAAGGCTCGCCCCATCATCTCGCGGTACCAAGGTTGCCGCACTTCCAGTTCGCTCTCCTTCAGCGGGCGGCTGCCAATGGCAATGGGGGTCGCTTCGCCCACGTGGGGCCACAGCTTGTCCAGTTCTTCGATGGGCGTGGCCAGGTCGGCGTCGCTCATCAGCAGCCACTCGGCATCAATTTCCAGCATGCCCCGACGCACGGCTGCGCCTTTGCCCTGGTTCTGCTCGCAGTCCAGCAGGTGCACCAGCGGTTCGCTTTCGGCCACGCATTTCACCAGCTTGGCGGTGTCGTCGGCGCTGCCGTCATTCACCACCCAGATCTCGGTGTCGAAATCCAGGGTACGCGCGTATTCCGCGATGCGGGCAAGGGTAGGCCCGAGTCGCTCTTGCTCGTTGTAAGCGGGAATGATGATCGCGAGGTGAGGACGCGGCAAGCGGACCCGAGGATACCAGCCCGGTTAGGGATTCGCGGCCCCGGTGCCCGAAACCCCGTTCGCCACGCCGTCCGTTTGGTTGCGGGCCAGCCGCTGCAGGTGGGCGCGGAAGGTGTCATCCAGCGGGCTCTTCTCTTCCACGATGAAGAGGTTGTTCAGCCGCCGCGAGGTGCTAATCAGATAGCGGTCCTTGGCGTAAAGCATGGTGCTGCCGCCGCCATCCAGAGCCACGGCGTTGGTTACGCCCAGCGCGGTCATCTGTCGGCCGAGGGTGGAAAGTGTCACCGAACTCCGGGTCGCCATCATCACCAGCTTGCCACCGGGGGTGGTGCCCACGGCCGTGCGGGCCGCCGATCCCCAAATGCTGCGGTCACGGAACCCCTGCGTCCACGGCTTGGGGTCCACCACGCCTTCGCGCACGATGCGGACCCCGGCGCGAAGGCCGTAGCGGTAGGGGAACCAATCCTGCCAGCCCCGCACTTCGGTGTCAAAAATGTGCACGCGGCCGTACCAATCCACGCCAATCGCGCTGCCCCGGGCACCATCCGCCACCACATCGCCGTCAATCACCACTTCGCCCACGGGCCGGCCGTTTTCCCAGGCGAAGAAGGTGCCCGTGATGGCGGCGGCGGGGGGCTCGGGGCCGAGCAGTTCGCGCACGCTCACCAGCCGCTCTTCCAGCACCACGCGCGGGGCGTAGTCGCCCTTGGTCAAATCGAACACCACGACCTGGAAGGAACCAACGCTACGGATTTCGGGCGCGCTAAGTCCCAAAGCGGCCGCACTCGTCAGGGCGAGCAGGGAAAACCATCTTTTTACGCGTGTTTCCTTAGTCATGTTGCGGCATTTTAGCCAAGCCCGAGGCTAGAAAGGCACTCAAATGCAACAAGCGGGGCCTCTTAGGTTCAATATTGGATAATCTTGTGTAGTTTTCCCATCTTCACAAAACGCTGGCAGAAGTCCCCTTGGACCTCGTTTTAACATTGACAGAAGGGGGTCCACTCGTTCATCCTTGGGCTTGGAGACGGATTTCCCACCTGTGACGCGCGCCGACTTTCGACCATGGATGAGACTAAGCCTCGTTTACGCGGCGCTGGTCATCCTTTTTGGCGCATGGGTGCGGGCCTCGCTTTCCGGGGATGGATGCGGGGTTTCTTGGCCGAACTGCGGCGGGGCCATCCTGCCCGATACGTCGAATGTCAAGACTCTCATTGAGTTAACGCACCGGGTCACCTCTGGGTTACTTGGTCTCCTTCTGGGTGGTCTTTGGATTGCCGCCCGCCGGGCGGAGCCGAAGGGTTCGCCGATGCGCCGGGCCATTGGGTTCTCGGTGCTGGCGTGTGTCATCAGCGCGCTCATCGGAGCGGTGCTGGTGCGGCAAGGGCTGGTGGTGCACGACAAATCGCTGGCGCGGGCGATCTTCATGCCCGTCCACCTGGTCAACAACTACTTCTTGATGGGGGCGCTAATGCTGGCCGATTGGTACAGCCGGGGTGGCGCGCCGCTCCGCCGGCCGGATCGCGGTCCGCTCATGCTGCTCCTGGCCAGTGGCGTTTCCCAGCTTGTCTTGGGCATCACCGGAGCCATCAGCGCCATGGGCAAGACGGCGTACGGGCCGGAACTCCAGGCTGCCCAGACGCTTTCCGACCGCCTGAACATGCACATCGGCGCGGCCGCCAGCCCCATCCTCAAGGGTGGCGTGGCGCACCCGCTGCTGGCGACCTCGCTCTTCGCCCTTATGCTCTGGGCGGGTAATCAACTTTCCAAGTCGCGTCCGGAACCGGGCGTGCAGCAGTGGAGCCGCTACCTTTCCATCGGGCTCACCGCCCAGATGCTCTTCGGCCTGGCCAACCTCCTGATGAGCGCCCCGGCCTGGATGCAGATGGGTCACCTCTTGCTGGCCTTGGTCACCTGGGTGAGCTTCGTCAAGATGGGCACCTATACGCTGGCCTATCCGGAATACACGCCCAGCACCGAGGATCCCTTCGCGGGCCTCACGCCGCGCGAGCGACTTTCCGCGCAGATTCGGGCCTACGTGGCCCTCACCAAGCCCCGCGTCATCTCGCTTTTGCTGTTCACGACCGTGGCGGCGATGGTGATGGCGAACCAAGGGTGGCCTCCGTTCCTCATGACGATTTGTGTGGCCCTGGGCGGCTACATGATGGCGGGCGCCGCCAACACGATCAATATGATCGTGGAGCGCGACCTCGACGTGGCGATGGAACGCACCGCCAGCCGACCGACGGTCACGCACTACGTCTCCTCGGGCAACGCCTTCCTCTTCGCCTTGGCGCTCACGGTCATCTCCTTCGGGATGATCACGGCCGTCTCGAACGTGCTGGCCGCACTGCTGGCCTTCGCCGGGCTGCTGTTCTACGTCTTTATCTATACGCTCCTCCTGAAGCGCCGCACCTGGCAGAACATTGTCATCGGGGGCGCGGCGGGGGCTTTCCCGCCTCTGGTGGGTTGGGCGGCCGTGACGGGCGACCTCAACTGGTTCGCTTGGCTTCTCTTTGCCGTCGTGTTCCTCTGGACGCCGGTGCACTTCTGGGCGCTGGCCATCCTCATCAAGGACGACTACGCCAAGGCTGGGGTGCCGATGCTCCCCGTGGTGCACGGCGAGCACGTGACGGCGGTGCAGATCGTCATTTACGCCATTCTCACGGCGGTGGTCAGTATCATTCCGCTGGCCGGCAACGGATTCAACTCCATCACCCTCGGGCTGGTGGTTCTTCTCAACGTCGGGCTCCTGGCCCAAAGCCTGGGTCTGCTTCGCAGCACGACCCGGCCGAAAGCCAAGTCCCTTTTCAAATATTCGATGGTTTATCTCGCCCTGTTCTTCCTCGTCGTAGCGGTGGACCGGGCAATCTAGGAGCATTCATTTAGAGCAGCAACTATGGCGCAAATCTTTGGACCCGCGGCAAACACTATTGCGACTGCCAGCCTCTTCGCGCTGGCGGGCGTGCCGTTCCTCTTGGTAGGGGTGAGTGAGATCTCTCGATCTCCCGCCAACACCAAGGTGACGGTGCCTATCAATCAGCCGGCCCCGTTCAGCCACAAGCACCATGCAAAGGAGCTAGGGATTGACTGTCGGTTCTGCCACACCAGCGTCGAGAAGTCGGCTAGTGCGGGCATCCCGAGCACCGAAGTCTGTATGACGTGCCACAGCCAGATCTGGACGAACAGCCCGATGATCGAGCCGATCCGCTCCAGCTGGGCCACCAACACCCCGGTGGAATGGAACCTGGTCAACCGCGCGCCGGACTTTGTCTACTTCAACCACGCCATCCACATCGCTCGCGGCATCTCTTGTAACACGTGCCACGGCCAGGTGCACGAGATGGAGATCACCTGGAAGGGCCAGGCGTTCCACATGGTCTGGTGTCTGGAGTGCCACCAGAACCCCGAAAAGTTTATGACCCACGTTTCGCCGGAGCTGAACCTGTCTCCGCGCGAGCAAGTCTTTGAGGTCTACCGCAAGATCTCGGCCGGCGAAGTGCTGACCGGGGCGGAAGAGAAGCTGGTGAGCGGCTTGCCCCAGCGTGTTCCCAAGGACAAGATTCACGAAGGCGTGCGCTTGGTCGAAGAGCGCAAGATCAACAAATCGCAGCTAAAGGACTGCTACATCTGTCACCGCTAATGGGCCACGAACCGAAGAACGAAGAACAACCGACCGCGCCGTCTCGCTTTTATAAGGGGCCGGCCGACCATCGGGGTGAACCAGAGGCCCGCGTGTGGCAAGGGGACGAGTTCCCGCACCGCAAGTCGATTGCCGAGATTGATCGCCGCAATGTCCTCAAGCTGATGGGGGGCGCCATGGCCATGGCCGGGATTGCCGGTTCGGGCTGCCGCTCGCTCATCATGCCGCAAGAGAAGATCATCGGCTATGTGCAAGCCCCCGAGAACCGGGTTTCCGGGATTAGCAAGCACTTCGCCACCACGGCCTGCATCGCCGGTGAAGTCGTCGGCATGCTGGTGCGCAGCCACGAAGGCCGTCCGGTCAAGCTGGAAGGTAACCCCAAGCACCCCGCCAGTCTGGGTGGTTTGGATGCCAAGCAACTCGCCAGTATCCACGGCCTGTACGATCCGGATCGCCTCGATGGGGTCAAGTACAAGGGCGATATGGACAACTGGCCGAACTTCCTCAAGAATGTTCGCGCCTCGCTGAAGAACGGCGGCGTCGCCATCGTCACGCCGAACGTGACCTCGCCCGCCCTGGCGAAGTCCATTGAAGATTTCCTCGGCAAGCACCCCAATGCCACTTGGTATCAGTGGGAAGCCTGCCACCGCGACCTGATGCACGAGGCGGGAATGCTGGCCACGGGCCAGGCCGTGCGACCGGTCTACGACTTTAGCCGCGCCGACGTGGTGGTCAGCATTGACTGCGACGTCTTCAACGAGCTGCCGGGTGCCACCGCCCACGCGCGCAACATTGCCGCGAAGCGGAATCCCGACGGCGAAATGAGCCGCCTTTACGCCTTCGAAAGTGCCCCCACAACGTTTGGGGCGCTGGCCGACCACCGCTCGCCGGTGCGCGCTTCCCAAATGGGCGCGCTGGTGCGGGCTTTGGGTGCAAAGCTCGGCATGCCGGGCGTGACCGCGCCGGGTGCCACCGGGGCCGATGCCCAACTGGTGGATGCCATGGTGCGCGACCTGCAGGCTCATCGCGGGCGCTGTGTGGTGGTGGCCGGCGGTCACTTGCCCCCGGCGGTGCAAGCGGCGGTCTACGCGCTGAACGAAGCGCTGGGCAACCTCGGCACCACGGTGACGCTCCGGCCGAGCGCCACGTGGGCGACCCACAATGGGGAAAGCATTCGCTCGCTGGCCGAAGCCATCAAGGGCAACAAGGTGCACACACTCCTTCTGCTCGGCGTGAATCCGGTTTACGACGCTCCGGCCGATCTAGACTTTGGAACGCTGGTCGGCACGGTGCCGTTCACCGCGCAACTCAGCCTATACGATGACGAGACTGGTGAGAAGTGCCAGTTCCAGCTTCCCCAATCGCACTACCTGGAAGCCTGGGGCGACCACGTGGCGTTCGATGGCACGGTCAGCATCCAGCAGCCGCTCATCAAGCCGCTTTACGAAAGCCGCTCGGCCCTGCAAGTCATGGAGGCGCTGAACAACCGCTCCCAAGACGACCTCGAGACCATTTCGAAGTTCCACCAGATGGACCTGAACAGCGAAACCTGGCGGTCCGTGCTGGCCAACGGTGTGATGATGTCGGTGTCCACTCAGGAAGCTCCGCCGGCGCTGAAGCCGAACCTGATGGCGGCGATCCCGGACGCTTCGACGAAGGGCATTGAGCTCCGCTTCGCCCCGGACCAAGCGATCCACGACGGTTCCTATTCCAACAACCCTTGGCTGCAAGAGCTGCCGCGCCCGCTGACGAACCTCACCTGGGACAACGCGGTGGAAATGGGGCACAAGCTCGCCTCTCAACTTGGCGTGGCCGGGCCGTACAAGCACCTGGGCCTGATCCCGGGCGCGGGGCCGGCTCCGAAGGTGAAGGTCACCGTGGGCGGCAAGTCGGTGGAGATGCCGGTTTACGTCAATCTGGGCATGGCCGATGACACCGTGGTGGTGCGCATGGGCTACGGGCGCACCCGCGTCGGCAAGGTCGGCAATAAGGGTGACGACCGCTGGCACGGCGGCGGGTTCAACATCTATCCGCTCCGCAACAGCCAATCCCCGTGGATCGTGGCCGATGCGGTGGTCGAGAAGACCTCCGGGGGCTACGAACTGGCCAACACCCAGTTCCACAACACGCTCGAAGTCGAAGAGATCGACACCGACCGCGACATCATTCGCCACGCGAACCTGGCCGATTACAAGGCCAACCCGATGATCTTTGCGAGCAAGGGTCATGGCGGCGGCGCGGAGGCCGAACACGGCGGCGATAAGCTGCACAACGGCTTGGAAGGCCAAGGCGGCCACACCGATGCGCACTCTGAAGGTGCAGGCGCAGCCCCGACGGGCGGCACCGACGCCGGCGGTGATGGCAGGGACCTGAACCTCTACGACGGCTCGGACTACAAGGACTTATACGCCCAAAACATGCAATGGGCGATGACGGTGGACCTCAACCTCTGCACCGGCTGCAACGCCTGTGTGGTGGCGTGTCAGAGTGAAAACAACATCCCCACCGTAGGCAAGCGCGAAGTGATGCGCGGCCGCGAAATGCACTGGATTCGCATTGACCGGTACTACAAGGGGAACGGCTCCAGCCTCAACTACGACAACCCGCCGATCTACTTCCAGCCTCTCGCCTGTGTGCAGTGCGAGCAAGCGCCGTGTGAACCGGTCTGCCCGGTCGCGGCTACCGTGCACAGCAGCGAAGGCCTGAACCAGATGGTCTACAACCGCTGCGTGGGCACCCGCTACTGCAGCAACAACTGCCCCTATAAGGTGCGGCGGTTCAACTTCTTGCACTTCACCAAGCCCGTACACGATCTGCCGGTGCTGAAGCTGCTCCAGAACCCCGACGTCACGGTCCGCACCCGCGGTGTGATGGAGAAGTGCACCTACTGCGTCCAGCGCATCAACGAAAAGCGCATCAACGCAAAGGTCGAGGGCAAGGAAGTCCAAGACGGCGAAATCGTGACGGCGTGCCAGCAGGCGTGCCCCGCGCAGGCCATCGTCTTCGGCAACATGAGCGACAAGAACTCGGCCGTGAGCAAGTCTCGCGCCAGCAAGCGCAACTACATCCTGCTGGAGGTCACGAACACACGGCCCCGCACGACGTATCTCGGACGCGTCCACAACCCGAACCCTGAGGTGAAGGCCTAATGGCATACGAACCATCCATTGATAAGAGCCTGCTGGAAGGCGAGCATACAGAGGCGTCTATTGACGCCGCGATCGCCGATATCGTCCTCGATCCGAAGACGCATACCCAGCCGGCCATCAATCACCTTAAGCTCGGCAAGCTGAACGTCAAGATTCCGGCGCCGGAAGGCTACAACAGCCCCTGGTTCCTCTTTATGGGGATCGGGTTCTTGTTCGTCAACATCCTGCTGGTCTCCATTGCCGTCCTGGTCTTCACCGGGATCGGGATTTGGGGAAACAACCAGCCGGTCGGTTGGGGCTTCGACATCATCAACTTTGTTTGGTGGATCGGGATCGGCCACGCCGGCACCCTGATCTCCGCCATTCTCTTGCTGCTCCGCCAAAAGTGGCGCAACTCCATTAACCGCTTCGCGGAAGCGATGACGATCTTCGCTGTTATGTGCGCGGGGATCTACCCGCTCCTGCACACCGGCCGCCCGTGGGTGGCGTACTGGCTGTTCCCCTACCCGAACGTTCTCGGGATGTGGCCGAACTTCCGCTCGCCGCTCGTCTGGGACGTCTTTGCGGTGAGCACGTACATGACCGTTTCGATCCTCTTCTGGTTCGTCGGTCTCATCCCTGACTTCGCGACGCTCCGCGACCGCGCCAAGGGCAAGATTGCCCGGGTGGCGTTCGGGGTGGCTTCGATGGGTTGGAAGGGTTCCGCCAAGGACTGGGTGCGCTACGAGCACGCCTCGCTGATCCTGGCCGGGATTTCCACTCCGCTCGTTCTCTCGGTGCACACCATCGTGTCGTTCGACTTTGCCATGGGGATCGTCCCCGGCTGGAACGTCACCATCTTCCCGCCGTACTTCGTGGCGGGCGCCGTGTTTGCCGGGTTCGCCATGGTGATCACGCTGATGATTCCCATCCGCAAGTGGTACAAGCTCGAAGCCTTCGTCACCATGAAGCACTTCGACTGGATGGCCAAGGTCATGCTGGCGACGGGTCTCATCGTGGTCTACGGGTACGCGATGGAAATCTTCTACGCCATCTACAGTGGCGTGCCCTGGGAACTCAGCCTCTTCCACAACCGCTGGGAGATTCTCCAGGCTCCGTATTCGTGGGCGTTCTGGCTCCTCATCTTGTTCAACGGCATCATTCCGCAGATCCTCTGGATTCCAAAGATGCGCCAGAACCTGACCGTGCTCATGCTGGTCTCTGCCAGCGTCAGCGTGGGGATGTGGTTCGAACGGTACGTGATCATCCCGATCTCGCTCACCCGCGACTACCTGCCCAGTAGCTACGGCTACTACACGCCGACGGGATGGGACTTCGCCATGTTCTTCGGCACCATGGGGTTGTTCGTCTTCCTCCTTCTGCTGTTCATCCGGTTCCTGCCCATGATCAACATCTTCGAAATCAAGGAGCTTAAGCATCAGCTCGACCACGAGGCGCACGCCGAGCATGGTCACGGACACGGCGCGGATCCGGAGGCCGCCCCGGCTCACTAAGCCGCACGGAGACCCAAAATGAGTCACGGTCGAGATACCGCACCGAAGCCTTACGGCACTGTCGCTGGGTTTGCCACGGCGGATGAACTGCTGGCGGCCACCCAAGCGGTGGTGAACGCGGGCTACAAGAAGCTGGATGCCTATTCGCCGGTGCCGGTGCACGGGCTGGCGGATGTCATGAACTTCAAGGACTTCCGCCTGCACTACGGTGCGTTGGCGGGCGGTCTCACGGGGGCCGTCGTGGGTATGGGCCTGCAGGCCATCACCGGCGGCGCGCTCAATCGCATTGGCATCGAGCTGCCGGCCATGTGGCAATACGCGCACAACACCGGCGGCAAGCCCATCTTCAGCTGGCCCATGTTTATCCCGGTCATGTTCGAGTGCACGATCCTCCTCACGGCCTTTGCCGTGGTGGGCGGGCTGTTCGCGCTTTGCGGGCTGCCGAAGCCGCACCACCCGATCTTCAACGCCGAAGCGTTCCACCGGGCCTCCCAGGATCGCTACTTCCTCTGCGTCGAAGCCACCGACCCGCGCTACGCGCCGGACCAAGTGGCCAGCCTGATGCACGAAATGGGCGCCGAAAGCGTGGAGCACGTGATGACCTCGGAGGGCTACTAATGAAAAAGTCGTTGTGGGCGTTGGCTCTGCTGAGCTTGCTGGCTGGCGGTTGCCACCGCGATATGTGGCTGCAACCCAAGGCGAAGGTGAACCGCGAGAGTGACTTCTTTGCGGATGGCCTTTCTTCGCGGCCGAACGTGCCGGGCACCGTGGCCACCGAGGACGTCGGTCTAACGCGGCCGGTCCGCACGGGTTACGACGCCAACGGCAAGTTGGTGCGCGAGATCCCGATGGCCGTCACCAAGGAGCTGATCGCCCGAGGCAAGGAGCGGTACCAAATCTTCTGTACGCACTGCCACGGCGCGGTGGGCGACGGCGAAGGCATGATCGCTCAGCGCGGGCTCACCCTGGCCCAGCCGGTGGCGAGCTACCACACGGATCGTCTGCGCGAACTGCCGGACGGTCACATCTTCGACGTGATCACCAACGGCTTCGGGACGATGTATCCGTTCTCCGACCGCTTGCCGGATCCGAATGACCGCTGGGCGATCGTGGCGTACATCCGCACGCTGCAGTACAGCCAGTTCGCGCCGGCCAGTGCACTCCCGGCCGATATGCGCGCCAAGGTGGACAACCCGCCGCCGCTTCCCTCGCAGCAAAAGCCGGAGGGCAAGCACGGCAAGGGCGAAGACCATAGCGCAGGAGGCGCCCACTAATGAGCGATACCGAAACGACCATGCATGAATCCGCGCCGAAGAATACGATCGGTACCAACTACTCCATCCTTGGGGTGTTGCTCTTGTTGGTCGGCGGGGGCCTCTTTGCTGCCACCGGGATGGGCGCGGGCATGGAAAACATGCTCCGCAGCTACCTCTACGGCTACATGTTTTGGTCCGGCATGACCATCGGCTGCTTCGGTCTGATGTTGCTGCACCACACCATTCGCGCGCGGTGGAGCCGACCGGTGCTTCGCATCTGGGAATCGGCTTGTTCGCCGCTCATGCTCGTGATACAGGCGGTCGCGTTCCTGCCCATCGCCATGAACCTCAAGCTCATCTACAAGTGGATGAAGCCGGAAGTGGTGGCGGTCGACAAGATCCTGCAGAACAAGGCGTTCTATCTAAACCCCACCGTGTTCTACATCACCACGTTCGGGTTCTTCGCGTTCATGATCTTCTGGAGCTACCAGCTTCAGGCGCTCCAACGCAAGGAAGACGCCACCGGGGACAAGAGCTACGCCGACAAGCGGGCCGTGTGGGCGCCACCGGGATTGCTCTTCTTCGTTCTGCTGCTCAACTTCTTCTACACCAGCGTTCTCATGAGCCTCGATGCGCACTGGTTCAGCACCATCTACGGGGTGTGGCTGATGGTGGGCTTTGCTCTGGCCGGTCTCGCCTTCACGGGCATGACCGTGGGCACGCAGCACAAGCGGGCTCCATTCGTGGGCATCATCAACGAGAAGTTCACCTACGACATCGGGGTGCTGACCCTGGCGTTTACCCTGCTTTGGGCGTACTTCACGTTCAGCCAGTTCCTCATCACCTGGAGCGGGAACTTGCCCGAGTTCACGGTGTGGTTTGTGGATCGCTCGGTTCAGCCGTACAGCACGCTGGCCGGCATGGGCATGTTCGCGCAGTTCCTCATTCCGTTCATCGTGCTTCTCCAGCCGGCCTCGCGCCGCAACCCGGCGGTCTTTGCCGCCCTGGGGGGCTGGGTGTTCTCGGTGCGGATGTTCGACTTCTACTACGTGGTCGTGCCGAGCCTGAAGCTGGCCTCACCGAACGCGCTCACGCTCATCGGGGGCTTGTTCGCCATGGGCGGCCTCTGGCTCCTCGTCTTTGCCCTGCAATACAAGTCCCGACCGGAACTTGTGAACGGCTCCGACTACCAACTGGCGGCAAACCATGGCTAATCATCACGATCACGACGAACACCCCCAGGATCTCAACCTCCTGGAGGAGATGAATTACGAAACCCGCGACTTCGACGTGGACCAGGCGCCCAAGGGCACGGTCTGGTTCTTCGGAGTCACCACCGGGTTCTTTATCCTCGCGTTCATCTCGTTGATTTTCATGGGTCCGGACTTCATTCCGTGGTTCCGCGAGGGCAAGTTCCAAACCGCGAACCAACCGGATGTCCGTCGCCGCATGCCCGAAGCCCCGGCTCCGTTGCTGCAAAGCAACATCACGGCCAGCAAGGACACGGTGGACCTTCGCAAGAAGGAAGCCGACAAACTGGCCACCTACGGCTGGGCGAACAAGGAGAAGACCGCCGCCAAGATTCCGGTGGACGAAGCCATGAATATGGTCGCCTCTCAAGGCAAGTTGCCGCGCTGGGCTCCCACCACGCCTGCCCCGACCGCCACGGCTGAGAACCGCCCCGCGAACCCCCGCTAAGTGAACGCCATGCGCAACTTCGTCACCGCCATCCTGCTTCTGGTCACCGCGATCAGCGCGGCCCAGTTCTATGGATACAAGGACCAACCGGTTCCGGGTCAATCCCGCGTGCCGGCCGAGGCGGCGGGCGAAATGCGCATTGAGCAGAAGCTGGGCGCCATGGTGCCGAAGGACGTCCGCCTCGTCAACGAGGAAGGACGTACGGTGCGGCTGGAAGAACTCCTCGGCAAGAAGCCGACGATTCTCACCTTCGTTTTCTACGATTGCACCAGCGTCTGCCTGGATATCCTTTTCAACCTTACGAAGGAGCTCAAGGGCCTCAAGACGCAAGAGATCGGACGGGAATACCGCGTGATCACGGTCAGCATCAAGCCCACCGAGACCCCGGCGCACGCCCGCTCGGCCAAGATTCGTACGCTCGAGGGCTACCCGGCCAACCGACGCACGGCGATGACGGAGGACGGCTGGCATTTCTTGGTGGGTGAAGAAAAGGAAGTGCGCCGCCTCGCCGATGCCGTCGGGTTCAAGTACACCTACGACGCCAAGAGCGACAACGTGGTGCACCCAGCGGGCATCATCGTTTTGAGCCCGGCGGGCAACGTCTCACGCTACTTTGTTACCACCGAATACAGTGCCTTCATGATCCGTGAGGCTCTGGCGACTGCGAACGAAGGCCGGATGGGCCCGCGCGACGAGCGCCCCTTCTATCTCGCCTGCATTGATATTGACCCGCTCACCGGAGCGCGGTCCCTCAACATCATGAACACGCTTAAGGTGTTTGGACTCCTTACGGTCCTTTCCCTGGCGCTGTTCATCACGACTTCACTGATTAAGGAGCGCCGTGCCCTCAAGCGCGGAACCGAGTAAGAAACGATGAACTTCCCCCTCATGCCGCCGCAAGCCAGCGAGTTTGCCCCGAGATACGACGCACTCTTTTGGGTCATCAGTGGCCTGACAGTGATCTTCACGGTCATGGTGGCCGTGCTGATCATTGTCCTCGCGGGCAAGTACAAGCGCGGCTCCCTCGCGGACCGCAGCAATGCCGTCAGCCACAACACCAAGCTTGAGATCCTCTTGATGGGCGTCCCGACCGTGTTGGGGATGGTCATCTTTGTGTGGTCGGCCGTTCTGTTCATCGACGCCCGTACCATGCCGAAGGAAGCCCAAGAAATCTTCGTGATTGGCAAGCGCTGGATGTGGCATGCCCAGCACATGAATGGCATTCGCGAAAACAACGAGATCACCGTGCCCCTGGGCAAGCCCGTGAAGCTCACGATGATCAGCCAGGACGTGGTGCACGCCATGTACCTGCCGGATTTCCGCGCGCAGTACCACGTGGTGCCGGGCCGCTACACGCAGCTTCACTTCACGGCCACCAAACCGGGCACGTACAAGATGTTCTGCGCCATTCATTGCGGCACGCAGCACTCCGAGATGGTCGGCTACGTTCACGTTTTGCCGCAAGCAGAGTTCGATGCCTGGATGGCCAACGGCGGCAACCGCTACGCCAAGACGAACCTGACAATGGCCGAAGCCGGTAAGCAGATTTGGGATGATAAGGGCTGTGGCAACTGCCACCAAACCCTGGACAACGAGCGCGCGCCGAGCGTGGTGGGCATCTATGGCTCCACTCGTAAGTTGGCCGACGGCACCACGGCGGTGGCCAACGAGGATTACCTCCGCGAGAGCATCCTTCGCCCCTGGAACCGCTTGACCGAAGGTTACGAGCGCACCATGCAAGCCTACGATGGCGTTCTGAGCGAGGAGCAGGTCCTTAACCTGGTCGCGTATATGAAGAGCCTTGGCCAAGGCGGCACCAGCCCGGTGAAGGGCGAATACCAACAACCGGCGAAGACCGGTCGAGATTTTCCGGTTGGCCGCAAGGACGCCGTGGACATCGCCAATGAGCGAGCGTCCGGCGGTGCTTCGCAGGCCCACGAACTGAGGAACAACCCATGAGCAGCACTGTGATTGAACAAGCGGTGGAGAGAGAAGAGCCCGCCGCACCCCAGAAGAACTATCTGAACGCAGACCACACGATCAAATCGTGGTTGCTTACGGGCGACCACAAGCGGATCGCGGTGTTGTATCTCATCAGCGTCACGTTCTTCTTCTTCTTGGGCGGGTTGGCGGCCGCGTTTATCCGCGCCGAACTGACCTCGCCGATGGGGACGTTGCTGAACAGCGAAACCTACAACAAGATGTTCAGCGCCCACGGGATCATCATGATCTTCTTCTTCCTGGTCGCGGCCATTCCGGCGGTGCTAGGCAACTTCCTGATCCCCTTGATGATCGGGGCGCGTGACTTGGCGTTCCCCAGGTTGAACCTCGCCTCCTGGTACGTCTTCATGCTGGGTGGCCTGCTCTTCATCATCGCCCTCATCATGGGCGGCGTCGATGCGGGCTGGACGTTCTACACGCCTCTCAGCTCTCTCTATTCTCAGACTCAAATCACGCTCGCGCTGGTCGGCCTGTTCCTCGCCGGTTTTAGCTCGATCATGACGGGGGTCAACTTCATCGCCACCATTCACAAGATGCGCGCCCCGGGCATGACCTGGTTCCGGTTGCCGCTCTACGTATGGTCGCACTACGCCACCAGCATCATCGTCATCCTCGGCACGCCGGTGGTGGCCATCACGCTGCTTTTGGTGGCGCTGGAACGCGGTCTACGCATCGGCATCTTTAGTCCGGAACTCGGGGGCGACCCGGTGCTGTTCCAGCACATGTTCTGGTTCTATAGCCACCCGGCGGTCTACATCATGCTGCTGCCCGGCATGGGCATCATCAGCGAGATCATGGCGTGCTTTAGCCGCCGCCCGGTCTTCGGCTATAAGTTCGTGGCGTTCAGCTCCATGGCCATTGCCGGTCTCGGCTTCTTGGTCTGGGGCCACCACATGTACGTTAGCTCTCAGAGCGTGTACCAAGGCATCATCTTCTCGCTCATCTCGTTCTTGGTTGCGGTGCCGTCCGCCATCAAGGTCTTCAACTGGAGCTTGACGATGTGGAAGGGCTCGGTGATCTTCTCGACGCCGATGATCTACGCGCTCGGCTTCCTCGGTCTGTTCACGATCGGGGGTCTCACCGGTCTGTACCTCTCCGCCATCGGCACGGACATCCACCTCACGGGTACGTACTTCATCGTCGCGCACTTCCACTACGTCATGGTGGGCGGGACGGTTATGGCGTTCCTGGGTGGCCTCCACTTCTGGTGGCCCAAGATGTTCGGTCGCATGTACTCCGAGTTCTGGGGTCGCGTCAGCGCCATCGTGGTGTTCGTCGGGTTTAACTTCACGTTCTTCCCGCAGTTCATCCTCGGTTACCTGGGCATGCCGCGCCGCTACCACTACTACTACATCGCGCCGGAGTGGCAGATCTACAACGTGCTCTCCACGGCCGGTTCCACCGTACTTGGGATTGGCTTCTTGATGCCGGTGTTCTATCTGCTCAAGTCGCTCAAGAGTGGCCCGATTGCCGGTCCGAACCCGTGGGGCGCTACCGGTCTGGAGTGGGAAGAAGCCTCCTCGCCGCCGATCACCCTCAACTTTGAAGGGACGCCGAAGGTGGTGGGCCCGGTCTACAACTACGACGCGATCGAAGATTCCGAAAGCTACCGCCGCGAAATGAAGGAAAAGGTGACGAAGTAACATGGCTGCACACGCACACGACGGGCACCTGAGGTCTCCGGACATGCCGGAGGTTTATCCTCAGTTCGAGGACATTGATCAACAGCAGGAAACCTACATCGTAGGGATGTGGGCGTTCCTGGTCAACGAAGTCATGTTCTTCGGGCCGCTGTTCTTCATCTACGGGCTGTACGCCTGGAAGCACAACGCGGTCTTCTATGTGACCTCGCACCACCTCGATTACAAGATCGGAGCGCTGAACACCACGATCTTGCTCATCAGTAGCTGGATGGTGGCCATGGCCGTGCACTACCATCAGAAGAATCAACTGAAGAAGGTATGCAACATGCTGTGGGGGGCGGCCGTCTGCGGGACACTGTTCCTCGCCATCAAGCTCATATTTGAGTGGGCGCCTAAGTTCAGCCACGGGCTCTTCCCGAACCCCGGCTTCCAGTCGCGTTACCTCGCCTATTACGGCGCGGACACCAACGTGGACGTGGCCCGGCTGTTCTTTAGCATGTACTTCGCCATCACGGGGCTGCACGCATTGCACGTCCTGATTGGCGTTCTCATCTTCGTTTGGCTCATCCGGCTCATCAAGAAGCGCCCGGATGTCATCACCGACTACGTCCCGACCGAAATGGTGGGGCTGTACTGGCACTTTGTGGACTTGGTGTGGATCTTCCTCTTCCCCTTGTTCTATCTGATGCCCAAGTAAAGGAGGCTCTTGAATCATGTCTGAACACACTTCCACCACCAACGGGCACGGCGACCACGGGCACGGGGATCACGGCCACAGCGGGCACCACGTCATCCCGCAGGCCAAGCTCCTGCAAACGTTCTTCGTCCTCATGGGCCTCATGATCGCCACCGTCGTGGCGGCGCGTCTGCCCTACGAGGGCGGCGTGAAGGGCATCCCCTCGGCCATCGCGTGGCTGGTTTTGCTCGGTATCGCCTTCTGGAAGGCGGGCCTCGTCGTCCAGATCTTTATGGGCGTCAAGTACAGCACCAAGCTCACCAAGCTCTACGCCTACGGCGGGTTCTTCTGGGTCACACTTTTGGGCGTGACGCTGTTTGACTACGCCACCCGACAGTTGGAACCGGTGCAGGGCTGGGAGCCCGTCGCCGAGTCCGCCCTCCCGCGCTGATCTAGCGCGGCGAGAGCTGCTCAATCGCCCAGGCTTCCATGGCCTGGGCGATTTCTTGTTCATCCCCCTCGGGGATCGTGATCGGCTCGCTCCATTGCACCGTCACTGGGCCTTTCCCTTTCTGAAACTTTTCAATCCCCGGGGGCACCACGTATTGGGTGCCGTCCACCCGGGCCGCCACCACCCGCGCCCCGGTTTTACGGGCGAGCATAAACCACCCCGGTTGAAGGGGCATCAGCTGACCATCTTCGCTGAGATTGCCTTCGGGGAAGAGGCAGACGCACTCCCCGGCCTTCAACAGCATCAGGGCATGGGCAAGGGCGCGGCGGTCGCTGGCTCCGCGCTTCACGGGGAAGGCGCGCCACCACCTCACAAACTGCGTGATGCGATCGCCGCGTTCAAATAGCTCGATCCCGGCCATAAAGTGAATGAGCCGGGGGCTGGCCAGTTGCACCGCCGGCGGATCGAGATAGCTCAGGTGGTTAGCAATGATGAGGAGCGATCCCTCTCGCGGCACGTGTTTGCGGCCCGTCGTTCGTAGTGGCCCCAGGAACAAGAGAAATGCCTTCAGCGCCGCCCGGATGAAAGGGAAGGCCAATCGCACGCTCAGCGGGTGGTCCAGGGATTCCTTGCTCATGCGGCCTCCACAGCAGGTTCCCCGGATTCTAGCCGTCTCGCCCGCAGCAACGTCAGCACCGTCGGCAGCACCAGCACTCCCGCCGAGGTCAGCGCCGCCCGTACCCCGACCACGGCCGCAATCGTCGCCGAGATGGGGCCACCGAGAATCTCGCCGAATCCGTGGGCTTGGCTCTGGAACGAGAGGATCGTCGCCCGGACCTCGCTGGTGGCGTGCTGGTTGGTCCAGCTCTGAATCAGCGGCGTATCAATCCGGCGTAGAACCCGGCCCATCATCAAGCCCACCACACCGATGGCAAAGTTCGGCGCCAGCGCAAAGAGCAACACCGAAGCCATCACTCCCATGTGCATCCAGGTCAAGACTCGCACAGTTCGTCGAGTGTCGTACACCACCCGCGCCCGGCGAATGTAAACCGTTGCCCAAGCCGCCACCAGGGTGGGGATGCTGGCCAAAATCGCCATCCACACCACCGGCGGCAAGTTCACCGGGAAGCCCAGATTGTCATTGAGGTGGTTGGCAAAGAGCCGGTCAAAGCCCTCACTGGCAATGCCGGTGAAGAACACCATCAGCATGATGGCCCCCAGGGCCGCCGAGCCCCGGGCAATGCGGAAGCCGTTCCGACCGGTCTCGGCAAAGTGCTTCCACGAGGCGCGCTCCTTCTCCGAAGCCCGGAGAAAACCGCGCTCGGGCAGCAACAACAATGCCGCCCCGGCCAGCACCAAGAAGATCACCCCCGAGGCGATGATGGGCGTCTGCAACCCCTGAAGGCCAAACCCGGCACTCATCCAGATGCCCACAAACATCCCCAGCAGCCGTGCCGTGTTGCCCTGGGCAAAAACATCTCCAGCGTGCCGTTCCGGCGTCGGGCTATGAGGGATTTCATCGGCAATCCAGGCCTCCCGCGCTCCGCTGATAAAGGTTTCGCCCAACCCCCACAGCACGGAACACGCCACCACCACTCCGAAGACTGGGAAGAGCCCCTGGATCAGGAATCCCAGCCCCAGGATTAGGAGCCCAATGACAAAGGAAAGTCGCCGCGAGACGGTGTCGGCCACCATGCCTGTCGGCACCTCGCAGAGCGTGATGGTGATCTCACTCACCGTCCCCATCAGCACCAAGTGGTACGGCTGAAGCCCCGCCACGTTCTCCTGGAACAGCAAGTACTGCGTCCAGGCCGTGGAGTGCGCCATGCCCATGAGGGCGCAGAGGCCCACGTAGGCGGGAACGGCAGGCAGATTCGTCAATCCTTAGCCGCCGCGAATCCCGAAGATGTCACCCGCCGGGCGACCTTGATCGAAACGCCAGTCCGTGCGGAAGTCCTTCTCGATCTTCGTCCCGCTCAGCAGGGCCCGCACCATCGCCCACGGCATGTTGTTGAGCCGCATGATGGCGTCGTGGAAGTCGCGTTCGCCCATCCGGCCAGTGTCCACGAGTTCACGGCGGATGTCTTGCATCTGCAAGGCCCCGATCATATACGCCACCTGGTAGAGCGGCGGGTAATCCCCATTGAAGGAACGGCGCACTTCGCCTTCGGCCGTGGCGGGTTCGTGCCCGGCCACGTCAATCAGCATCCGCACGCACTCGTCTTCGGTCATCTGCCCGAGGTGGTACTTGAGCGAGAAGATGATCCGCACCGCCCGGTGGCGTCGCCAAAACAGGAAGCCTACGCGGTCCTCAGGCGTAGTGATGAAACCCTGCTTGTAGAACAAGAACTCCCAGTAAAGCGCCCAACCCTCTATCCAAAACGGGGTGCCTGTCACGCCACTTCTGTGAGTCGAGTGCCGTGAATTCATGAACTGCTGCAGGTGGTGGCCCGGAATGAGTTCGTGGTGAACCGTGGCGCGGGCGAAGTGGATGTTGTTCGCGCGCAGGCTCATCTCCTTCTGCGCGTGGGTCATGGTGTTGGTCGGGAAGCTGACCATGATCGTCTCGCCCCCCAGGAAGAAGGGGGCCACCAGCTGGCGTTCCGGCGGCATCATGTTCAGCCGCCAGGTCTCCTTGGCCAGTTCGGGGATGGTGACGAGGTTGTGCTTCTCTAAGTACTCCACCGCCTCGTTGGCCAGGTCCCACACCATTTGGGGTTGTTCACCCGGGGCCACGTGGCGCTGCTTCACCATTTCCATGGCCTCTTGCCATGTCTTCACGCCCATTTCTTGGGCGGCGCGGGCGAGTTCCGCATCGCACCAGGCTAGCTCTCGCTCGCCAATGGCGATCAATTCTTGCGGTGTATAGGGGATGTATTCGCGGGCGAGGTCACGCTTCAGCGCGTCTTCGCCCACCGGGTCACCGACAATGGCCGTGCCATCGGCATTGCGGAAAGCCGGCCACTTCGCCTCCATAAGCTCGCGGTGGCGGTTCAGAGTGGCCACCACGTCCCGGTTGGGGCGCTCCGTCCACCAGGTGAAGAGCGGATCGTAACCCGCAAAGTGGTCGTACCAGTCATCCAAGGCCCGGATGCCATCCTGCAGGGCTAGGTAGGCGCGGCGGGCCACCGGCTCGGGCACATCGGGCAGGCTGCGGCTGGCCTCGCCGACGGCTTTGGTGAGTTCAGTCAGTCGATCCGCTGAGCCCGCACCGTCGGCCGTGCGCTTGCTGATGCGCTCCTCGTGGAAAGCACACAGGTCATCCCAAAAGGGGAGCAGGGCACGGGCTTCGGCAAAGCGCTTCTCACCAAAGGCGAGGGCATCCCGGTCGTTCCGCACGCGGTCACGCAGGAGCACCCAGTCCGCCCGGTCTTCGGCCCCCATGGCCTCGAAGTTCAGGTTCCCCAGTTCCTTTTCGAAGTCGTTATAGAACTTCGTCAACCGCTCATTTCGGATGCGGCTTTGCGGCACACGGAACGTGCGCAGGAGAGCGTCTCGGTCGGCTTCGAAGCGGATCATGACTCCCGGCATAACGGGGCTCGATTGAGCATCGGCCATCGGCATCAGCATCATGCTAGCACCAAGAACGGCGGCGGTGAAGGAAAGAGAGCGCGCGAGCATGGGGGGTAATTCTCCTCTGGGGGTCTGCAACTTGTTCAAGGAGCCAAAGGTACAGTGTCTTTATATGTCCATGGCGAAGGCCGAAAACGGGCCGCCGCACCTGGCGTTTGACCGCGTGGAAGTTTACTACTCGGCGCTCGTTGCGGGTCTCAAAGGAGTCAGTCTTTCCATTGAGCGCGGCGAATTCGTTTTCCTCTGCGGCCAGACCGGGTCGGGCAAATCCACCCTTCTCAAGCTCATCACGCGCGAGGTGCGAGAGACGAAGGGGCAGGTTTCTCTTCTGGGCCGGGACCTTGGCCAACTCCCCGACCGGGAAATCCCCTACCTCCGGCGGCAAATGGGCATCGTGCCCCAAGATTACGGCTTGCTCCCGAACAAAAAGGTCTGGGAGAACGTGGCTTATGCCATGCGCGCCGTGAATCGCAGCAAACGCGAAGTGCGCGCCAAGGTGCCGCAGATTCTGGAGCAGGTGAACATCATGCACCGCGCGGATGCGTTCCCCTACGAACTCAGCGGCGGCGAGCAGCAACGCGTGGCCATCGCCCGGGCGCTGATCAACGACCCGCCGCTCCTCATTGCCGACGAACCGACCGGCAACCTGGACCCCACCCACTCGGCTGAGATCATGGCTTTGCTCTCGCGCCTGAACGAACAGGGCACCACCATCATCGTGGCCACCCACGATATCCCCATCGTCCAGCGCCTGCAGCAGCGGGTGGTTGAACTCGAATTCGGAACCATTGTGGGCGACACCGCTGCGGGCGAAACGTGGTCGCCGAACATCTCTTCGGCCGAATACACCACCTTCGAAGAGAAGGAGACGGATTACCAGTTCGACGGCGAGGAGTTCGAAATCTATCTGGAAGAACCCAGTCCGGAAGCGGCCGCCGAAGAAACCGGCGAGCCCACCCACGAGGAGGAAACCCCGCGTGCTTGACCGCATTGAGTTCTTGCTCTCCGAGGCGTTCGTCTCACTGGGCCGCAACAAGTGGATGACCTTCGCGGCCGTCACCACCTGCGCCATGGCGCTCCTGCTCCTCGGCGGGCTGGGCTTTGCTTACATGAAGATCGACCAGTTCGCGCAGTCGCTGCCGAGCAAGTTCGAGATCAGTGTCTTCTTCCGTGATAAGGTGCCCGCCGATGACGCCAAGCGTGTGGTGGCCGAGACCCTGAAGATGCAAGGCGTGGACAGCGTGCGGTTCTTGCCCAAGGACGTGCAATGGGAGGTTCTCAAGAAGGAACAGCCCGAACTCACTCAGGGCATCCCGAACCCGCTGCCCGACAGTATGCGCATTCGCCTCAAAGACCTGGCGGCCGCGCCGAACGTGGCCAAGGAACTGGCCAAGAAGCCCGAAATTGGCGGCGAGAACGTGAAATACCTCGCCAAAGAGCAAGAACTTCTCACCACCGCCCTCGGCGCCGTGCGCCTGCTGGGTCTTGCGCTGGGTGGCCTGATGCTCATCACCAGCGGGGTGCTGATTTACAATGCGATCCGCCTGACGGTGGTCGCCCGCCGCCGCGAACACCGCATCATGCACCTGGTGGGCGCGAACCAAGCCACCATCGCTTTGCCTCTGCTCCTCGAGGGATTTGTACAAGGGTTACTGGGTGGTCTGATCGCGTTTTTCGCATTCTGGGGTAGCTTTGCCGTCGTAAGGGCGCTGATGATCAGTACCTTACAAGTGGGGGGCACGGAAGTGTTTCCCATCACAAGCTCGCTGTTCGGCTTTGTGGCCGCCGGTGGAGTTTACGGGTTGATCTGCAGCCTGCTTGCAGTGCGCGGGAAGACCCTGAAAGGAGCTATTGGATGAAGACGTGGGGATCGTTCATCGCAATCGTGATTGCCGCTTGTACGGTGATGGCCTTCGGCCAGTCGCGAACGAATACGACCGCTCTCAAGCAAGACTTGAAGAAGGTCGAAGCCAAGAAGAAGGAAGTCCGGACGCGCCTGCTGCGCAAGCGCCAAGAAGCGGCCAAGTATTCGTGGGAAATCCGTTATGCCGACCAGTGGTCGGACCGCATGGATGATGCCCTTGCCAAAACCGCGAACGACCTGAATCGCCAAGTCAAGCGCCAAGCCACCCTGGAGCTTGAACTCCGCAAGGCCAATGCCGAACTCACCAAGCGCCGCGAGATGGTCAAAGTCCGGCTCCGCGCGATGTTCGTCAACGACGACCAGAACATGATCTCCGTGATCGTCGGGGCGCGTGACATGGGCGAGATTGCCGAGCGCCAAGGCGTGATGGAGCGCATCATGGCCGCTGACCGCAAGCTCTTCAAAGAAACCTTGGAACTCCAACGCAAGGTGCAATCCATGAAGAAGGAGCAGGACGAAGTCGTGGCCGATATCAAGGTGCTACGCGTCAAGCTCGCCGAAGAGAAGGAGCGACTGGAAGAAGCCAAGGCCAAGAAGCAGGCCATTCTTAAGGTCGTCAATGCCGATAAGGCCAAGCTCCAGGCGGAGTACGACGCCTTCGACGCCGAAAGCAACAAACTTGAGTCGCGTCTCGCCGCGCTTACGAATACTCAACGCTCATCGGGTCGATATGTCCCCTTTGCGGGTCGCTTCATTGTTCCGGCCAGTGGCCGGCGATCCAGTGGGTTCGGAATGCGCCGCCACCCCGTGCTCGGTACCACGCGTATGCACAATGGAATCGATATTGCCGCCCCCACTGGCACCGCCATTCGAGCTTCGGCCAGCGGCACGGTGGTTACGGCCACCTCCATGCGCGGCTACGGAAACACGGTCGTTATCGACCACGGCGGCGGCTTCAGCACCCTTTATGGTCACTGCTCGCGGCTGTTCGTGCGGGCTGGCCAGCGCGTGAACCAAGGCGATCGCATTGCGGCGGTGGGGTCGACGGGCCTGAGCACCGGACCGCACTTGCACTTCGAAATCCGCATCAACGGTCGCCCGGTGAACCCGGCTTCTTACCTCTAACGCACGCGTCCAGGGCTCTGCATCGGCTAAACTAAGGTTTCTCACCGAGGTTTATTCACAGAGTGGCGATTGATACGAGCGATTTTAAGAACGGTATTGCGATGATTGTGGACGGAGAAATCTGTCAGATCGTTGAGTTTCAGCATGTCAAACCGGGCAAAGGGGGAGCCTTCGTGCGGACCAAACTGCGCCGACTCAAGTCCGGGGCAACCATCGAAAAGACCTTCCGCTCGGGCGAAAAGTTTGAGGACGTCTTCCTGGAGCGCGTGAAGTTCCAGTACCTGATGCGCACCGGCGACAACCTCACCTTCATGGACCTGGACACCTACGAACAGGTCGAAGTGGCGGTCAGCCTCCTGGGTGACCAAGCCGACTTCTTGAAGGACGACATGGAAGTGCTGGCCCTCACGGCCAACGGCGAAGTGCTGGGCTACGAAGTGCCGGCCTTCGGCGAATACGAAGTGACGCAAACCGACCCGGGTGTGCGCGGGGACACCGTGAGCGGCGGGGCCACCAAGCCGGCCACGCTGGAAAGCGGTGCCGTGATTCAGGTGCCGTTCCACATCAACATTGGTGACGTTTTGAAGGTAGATACCCGTACTGGTTCTTATCTCGAACGCGTCTCGAAGAAGTAACCGACCGTTCGGACCACGCCGGAGCCATGAAGCCAGATCGAGGACGAGACATCCGAGAAGGGTTCTTAGGAGCCCTTGATAACCTTGCCCGCATGGTGCTCTATGTGGGCCTGGCCGCCTTTGCCATCGGCACGGGCTTCCTCATCATGAGCTACTTTGGCTCGGGCTCACAGCCCGAAGCCGCCATCGACGCCAACATCAATCGCTTCATGCCCATCGCCATGCTGGGTGCGATTGCGGTGGCCGTCTCGGGTTCGTGGATCATGCTGGAGGAAGAAACCGCCGGGGTGATTACGGCCATTGTCGGGGGACTGCTCATGTTTGCGCCTTCGGTCTTCCCGCAGATGGGAGGACCAACCGGCGACGTGAGCGCGCGCGTGCTCAATGCCATCTCGCAGGTGGGGATTCCCATTCTGGGAGGCGGGGTGTTCCTGATTCTCTACGACATGGGGAGCCGGGTTCGCACTCGGGCCCGTGAAGGCGCCCGCGCCGACAAACTCAAACTCGGCCAGGGACTGAAGGAAGAGCGCGACTACCAAAACGTCTTCCTCGGCAAGTGCTGGCAGCTACCCTATTGCCGCAAGTTCATCCGCGAACAGTGCCCGATTTATCATGCGAAAACCACCTGCTGGAAGGAGCGCGTGGGATGCATGTGCGAGGAAGCCATCATCGGCAATGCGATGAAGGGCAAGAACGAGGAACCCCAGGATCCGGATCTGGTGGCCTCGGGCAAGGTCGTCGCCACCGGGCCTAAACTGACGAAGGAGCAACTCCTCTCGGGCAAGTACATCCCGCAGAACAACCGTCTGACGGCCAAGCAGAAGCTGGAACGATGCCGCCAGTGCGTGATCTACAACGAGCACCTTAAGCACCAGTTCAAGGTGGCGATGCCCGTATGGATGATCGTGGTGGCCGCGGTTTATCTGCTGATGCGCGAACCGCTGGCCCAGGGGATGAAGAACCTCTTGCTGGGGGCAGAGCGCTCGGTGCGTTCGGCCACCTTCGATGCTTCGCGCACCTCCGCCCTCGATGGCTCCATTCCGTTCCACGAGATTGCGCTCCTTGCGGTCGTCATCATGGTCTTTGCGTACGGAGTGCGGTTCATTGAATTCACGTTCTTCTCGCACCGAAACTAACGGCTCCTCCGGCCCGGCCGCCGTCCGCATCAACGGAAGCTACGGCGAAGGCGGCGGGGCTTTGTTTCGTACGGTTCTTGCGCTTTCCGCGCTGACTCAACGCCCGGTGCAGATCGACCGCATCCGAGGCGGCCTCCGCAAGCCGGGGCTGAATGCCGAAGACCTGGCCTTCCTTAAGCTCGTGTGCGATTGCACGCTGACGGAGATGCCCGAGGTCAATCTGGGCGACGACACCCTACTGCTCGCTCCCCGACGGCTTCCCAAGGGCACCACGACCAGCGTCGACGTCGGCACCTTTGAGAAGGGTAGCCCGAGCGGGAGTGCCTGCGTTCTGCTTGCTGGCATCGCGCCGGTGCTGGGGCGGGCCTTGGGTTATTCCGAACTCCATCTCGTAGGCGAAACCCACGGGGCCAACATGATCTCGTTCGACGCGATGGAGCGTTCACTCTTTGCCGCGTGGCGGCGCATGGGGCTGGTTTCGATCCCGGTGCTGAAGCGGGCGGGATTCGGGGCCGGCAACCACGGAGAAATCCTCGCCGATATTGAGCCCGGCCGCATCGAAGGCGTGCACTGGGCCAAGCGGGGGTCGGACATCCGTCTCGGGGCTACGGTCACCTACGGCGAACTCGAAGACGGCATTGCCGAGCGCGCCCAAGCGCGCCTCGAAGCCCAACTTCAAAAGTACGGCGAGAACGTGGACGTAGAGATCGTGCAAGTGGCCACCCGCGAGCCCGGCATCCACGTGACGGTGTACGCCGATTGCCAGCCCGGGTTTGGCAGCGCCCAGGCGGCCGGACGACGGGGCACGCGAATTGAACACGTAGTGGACCAAGCCATGGCGGGCTTTGCCGAGTGGTACGAGAGCGACGCGACGGTGGATATGTTCTTGGCCGACCAACTCCTCCTCCCGGCGGTGCTGGCGGTGGGCGATAGCACCTTCACCACGCCCCAAATCACTCGCCGCCTGCAGACCATGGCGTGGGCGATCAAGCAGTTCATCCCGATCCCGATCACCATTCGGGGCACCGAAGGCGGACCGGGCACCATCACCATCCAGCGCGGGTCGGGGTAAGGCATGAGGCAAGCCGTCGAGGGCTGGACGGTGGACTTCGGGGTCGGGCCGGTGCCCTGCGAGATGCCGCACTTGTGGGGAGGCGTGGATGTGCGCTGGGAAGGCCCCGCGATCTACCGCACGAGCCTGAGCGTGCCAGAAGGGGGCGCGTGGCTGACTTTTGAGCGCACGGCCTACGCGGCGGAGTTGTTCCTGAATGGGGATCTCGTGGCCACCCACCACGGTCTGTGGGACGCGTGGAGCGTGCCGGTGCCGGTGGGTGAGCACCAAGTTGAGCTCAGAGTCACGAAGAATGGCGGGCCGAGCTACCCGGTGAAGCAGGTCGCCAGCGGGTTTTATCCTTACGTCTTTCACACCTGGGGCGGCGTGCCCGGCCGGGTGTGGCTGAGTGCGGAAGAACCCGATCTGGAGCCCCCTGCCGCTGCCCCGCGCGTGAAGGTGGAGGCGACGCACCTGTGGGTGGATGGGAAGCCTTTCTTCATGCAAGGTGTGCTGACCTGGGGGTGGGACCCGACCGTGCCGCACCCCTACCCGAGTGAAGAACGGGCGCGAGCCCAGCTCCGCCGGTTTCGGGAAGCCGGGTTCAACACCGTCAAATTCTGCCTATGGGTTCCCCCGCATGAGGTGCTGGAGCGGCTGGCTGAGGAAGGCTTGTGGGCGTGGCTCGAGCTCCCGCTATGGATGCCCAGCGCCGACCCCGACCACCAGGCCGCGATGGCGGACGAGGTCAAACGCATCGTGCGGCAATACCGCCGCCACGACCGCATCATCGCATGGACGGTGGGCTGTGAGCTGAGCCACGAAACCCCGGCTTCGTTCCGTGCCGACCTGACCGAATACGTCAAGGCGACCACCGGTTGCCCGCTGGTGAAAGACAACAGCGGCGGGGCGGAGATGTACGGGGGCGAACCGCGCGAGTACGGCACCTTCGCGGATTTCCACCCCTATTGCGACGGCCCCTTCTTTGCCAGTGTCTTGCGCAGCCTGCAGCATGGTCCACGTCCGGCGGTGCCCATCCTGCTGGGCGAAACCAACGACTTCGACCACTACCGCGCGCTTGGCCCATTGCAGGCGAATCCGCCGTTCTGGGCGTCCGCCGATCCCGCCCTCAATGACCAGGGCGTGCGCTGGCAGTTCGATTTGCCGGAGGTGCTGGCCGGCCCCGTGCCGAGCGCGGACGAAGAAGCCCGACTGCGCCAGGAGAGCATCCAAAAGGGGAAGTATCTCCGAACACGGGTGGCCCGGGAGATGATCGCCACACCGGACATCGCGGGCTATGTGATCACCGGCGAACGGGACACCGGTATCAGCACGGCCGGGATCGTGGATGACCACGACCAGCTTGTCGGCGGGGCCGAGGCATGGCAGGAACTGAACGCACCGGTGGTGCTGTTCCCGATTCCGTACCGCCTGCCACCCTGGGTGAATGGCGGCAACCGCCCGGGTTTCCGCGACCCGTTTTGGCACTTTGCGGGGCAGGTTTCCCTGCAAATCGGCGCCCGCGCCTTGCAAGGGGAGCAAAGGAGCCAGCTGGAGTGGCAAGTGGGCGAGTTCAGCGGCACCTGTGCGCCCGTGCGCCTGGACGCCCCGCAACCCGGCCTCGTTGGAGAGATCGTCATCGATCATTTGAGCCCCGGCTGTTATCCGGCGTGGTTCCGCTGGGGCGGCGGCGAGTGGCGCACCGAAATCCACGTCGAAGCCCCGCCCGAAACCCTCAAAGGGGTAACCGTACACGACCCCCTCGGCCGTTGGCCGGGTCTCGAAGGGGACGGCGGCGAAATCCTCCTCAGTAGCTCCCTCGATGCCATCACCGTCATGGCCATCGGCGAAGGCCGCCCGGTTCTCGCTTGTGATCTGGGTGAGCCCGCGAACCGCATGCCCTTCTGGCGGGAGTGCATCCAAACGGGAGCGTGGCTCTACGAAACGCTAGAGTGCCCGTGGTCATGGCTGTGGGGCGTGGGCGGGGATGCCACGCTTGACCCCATGTGGGCTAGCGCCGGAAAGTCCTTGATCACCCGTATCGACACCCGCACCTACCGCCGCGCCCCCTATCTGGTGCGGCACGGCCAGGCACTTATCACCACGCTGAGGCCCGAAGGCGGCCTCGGCGATCAACCCCCCGGGCTCAAACACAACCCGGCGGGCTGGCACCTTCTCCGGCGGATGATCGCCACCTTTACGCAGTCTTAGACGATCTGGACGCCACTACCCGGGCGCAGTTCGCCGATGACCACGGCTTCTTCGCCGGCCGCCAGCAAGCGTTCGCGCACATGCGCGGCGTGGCTGGCCGAAACCACCGCCACCATACCAATACCCATATTGAAGGTGCGGAACATCTCTTGGTGCGAAACCTGACCGATCTCAGCGATGGCCTGGAATAGGCGCGGCACCGTCCAGCGGTCGCGGTGGATCAAAGCTTCGACATTGCCAGGCAGGATGCGCGGCAGGTTGTCCACCAGCCCGCCGCCCGTGATGTGAGCCAGGCCCTTGATGTGCCCTTCGCGCACCAACGGCAGCAAAGAGGCCGCGTAGCACCGGTGCGGGGCCAGCAGGGCTTCGCCCACTGTTTCCCCCATGCCGCCGGGCAGGGCGTCACGCACCGAAAGCGATTGCACATCAAAGAACGCGCGGCGGGCCATGGAGTAGCCGTTGGTGTGCAGGCCACTGCTGGCCAGGCCAATCAGCACGTCGCCGGAGTCAATCCCCGCCGAGGGTAGCCGCTGGGCGTCGTCCACAATGCCGACAATCGCGCCCACCACGTCCACTTCGTCATCGTTGTAAACCCCCGGCATCTCGGCGGTTTCGCCGCCAATGAGGGCGCAACCCTGGGCCGCGCAAGCCGCCGCCGCTCCGGCCACCACTTGCTGGAAGGCGTCCGGCTGTAGTCGCGCACAACCAAAGTAATCAAGGAAGAAGAGCGGGCGCGCGCCTTGGCAAAGGATGTCGTTGATGCAGTGATTGACGATGTCGTGGCCAATGCCGGAATAATCGCCCACCATCGCCGCGATCTTGGTTTTGGTGCCCACGCCGTCAATGCTGGAGACCAGCACCGGCCGCTCCATCTCCGGGAAGCGCGCATCAAAGAGTGCTCCGAACGAGCCAATGCCGCCAATCACGCGGTCGTTGTGGCTGGCGCGGATGGCGTCCCCGACGTTCTTTAGGGCGGTGGTCGCCGCGTCAATATCAACGCCCGCCTGGGCGTACGTCATCGATTCATCTGCCATCAGACGGGACGTTACCCCCCAGCGGCCCCTGTGCCAACGGGTACAACGGAGGGCACGAGTCGGTAGCTCAGTAGGTAGAGCAGCGGCCTTTTAAGCCGCGGGTCCTGGGTTCGAGCCCCAGCCGGCTCACTCGCTTTTCTCTTCCGCATTCTCCCCGTCAGCGGGCTCTTCAGCGGGTTCTTCAGCGGTTTCATCCGTGGCTTCGGTCGCGTCCTCTTCGGCGCTCTCTTCTTCGGCAGCGGTAGCCGCGTCGGCCAATTCAAACGCCACTTGCGCCTGGCCAAACGAGATGTGGTCGCCGTCCGCGAGGCTCATGGAGGTGTCGGGGTCCAGGCGCACCCACTCGCCTTGCTGCTTCATCCAGGTGCCGTTGCTGCTGCCCAGGTCTTGCACCGTCCAGCCGTGGTCGCCGAATTCAATGCGCGCGTGCTTGCGGCTGACGTAGCTGCCATCCGGGAGGCCGCCCAGGTCCACGCCGATGGGGCCGGAATCCGGATCAAAGCGGCCCACCACGGTGGGCGGATCGAGCGGGAAGACTCCGTCGCTTCCGTCAGCGGGGCGCAGGGCCCTCAAGCGCGCAGCAGGGGATTGGCTCATCTTAGTTCCTTCGATTGGCGACGAATCCGGCCAGCGAACTCGCCACGAGTGCAGGCACGAGAGTACCTAAACCGACGGCCTCCGAACCAAGTTGCACGGTGACGTAAGGATCGCCCTTCATCTGCCCGAAGATGAGCAGGCCAAAGCCCACCACGGAACCGGCGATGAGAGCGGCCAGTTGGGCGCGCCCGGTCCAGGCCTGCGGGCGCAGGTAGGCCAGCGCGGTGGGAACCAGGAGCGCCCCCACGATGGCGCCCGCCCACAGGTACCAGATGGCGACCACGCTCTGGAGCGAGGCGGCTAGCGCCGCCGCTGCCACCAGTGCCAAGATCACGCCGGCGCGCATCCACTTGACCTGGGTGGCGTCGTCTTCGGTCTGTCGGAACTTGGCGACGAGGTCGCGGCCAAGGCTCGATCCGCTCACCAGGGCGTAGCCGACCCCCGCCGAGAGGATGGTGCCCGCCATGCCAACCACGAACATGCCGCGCCAGCCGGGTTCCAGCCCGCTGTTAGCCAGAAGGGGGAACAGCATGAGACCCGGCACCGTGCTGGGGTCCGGCAAATGAGAATAGATCGAAAGCGCATAAAGTGCGCTCGTGATCGAAAGGAAGTCGAAGATCATCCAGCACAGCACGCTCACCCACACGCCGCGCCGGGCAACTTCCGGACTCTGAGCGCTCGCCACCCGCTGGTGGAAGCCCGGGTCGGCGAACGTCCACGCCCCCAACAGGAAGAAGCTCAAAACGCCGATTGGCCCTTGATTCCCTGTAAAGTTGCCCGGATTCACCAGGGCTTCGTTAAAGTACCGGGCGAGGTGCCCTTGGCTGATGCTCTCAGCCGCAGCTATCCCAAACCCCGTGAACATCAACACGAAGGCCAGCAGTGACACCCGCACGTCGGCCATCAAGCCACCCTTGTACGTCAGCGCCCCAACGATCAGCGTACAAACGAAAATCGCCGGCAGCAGCCCCCCGCCGAAGATCGCCACCATCAGCACCGCCAGCATGAGAATATGCGCCGCCGGAATCCCGAGCAAAAAGAGCAATCCCCCGGCCATCACCGCCGGGCCGCGCCCGCCCGTCGCCAGCAACCGGTCCGGGATGCTAAGCGCATCCTCCGTGCGCACCCGCCGCGCCATGAAGGCCGCGTAAAGCGCACCAAATACGTAGTACGGCACCCCGATGAGCAGCCACGTCCCCACGCCGTAAAACGAAACCGACTCCGCGATGCCGAGGATGCCGCCGTACCAGGTGCACACCAGCGTGGCCACGAAGGCCGGCAGCGTGAGAAGCCGCCCCGCCGAGAGAAACCCGAGCACCCCCGAACCGGCACGCGCCGAGAACCCCAGGGCCAGCACCGCCACCACAAAGAGGCCGATGATGATCTGGTCGGGGAGGGTTAGTTGGATTCGTACGACGTCCACGGGGCATCACCTTCGCGCGACCAGCTCAAATGCGCCAGCCCGGACTCCATTGTGACCCGCATCGGACCCGTCACCTGGTTGCTGAGGGACCCGTGTCCATCGGGGCTCAGGGTGGCATGCGCCAGCGGCCAGGCGGTGCCGCTCAGGGTGACGCCCCGGCACTCAGCCAACGGCAAAAGCGAGAGCTTTCGGCCTGTGGGGATGTCCAGGGCGATCTCCTCGCCGCCGCGCACCAACCGCCCGGCAAAGCGCCGATAAATCAAGTCCACGGGGTAGCCCGCGCGGGCCACGCTGTGCAGAGTCCCCAGCACGTGGCCGGGGTCGTCGCCTTCCAGCCCCATGAGGGCCAGCCGGGCATGGCCATCGGTGGCGGCCAGGGCCAGCATTTTGTCGGCATCCGAGGAGTTCTGATCGGGCACCTGGATGCACCGTAAATGTGCGGGGGGATCGGGCCAGGAGTCAAAGTCGCCGACCAGGGTAGGTCGGAAGCCTAATTCCACCAGCCGAAGGCCCGCCGAATCGGCCGCGTAAAGCGCATCGGCCCCCCGCGCCCAACGTTCAAGTTCGGCCAATGAAAGGTCCCCACCCGCCAGCAATCCCAGCACCCGGCTCATTCCTGCTCATTTTGGTGTCATGAGTTCGGATGAAACCGGGCACTGGTCATTTCTTGTGGTGTTTAGGTCAATTCTCACCAACTTGAACGCCTTCGCTTCACTTCAAGAGAACTTGCGAATCTTCGCGAAAATTGCGGTGATTCGTGAATCGTTTGGATGCTATAGTCCGTCTGTGGTCGCCCGAGTGGGGCGGCTTTGACGCGAGAAATGTCGGACCAGTATTCCTTCGAAGACCAAGGCGATGTCGTCGCTCTCCGCACTGCTTGGCAACAGGTGATGGGCCATGCCCGCAGTGCCTACGGGGAAGTTTCGATCAAGCGATTTTTGGGGTCTCTGGAGCCGGTTCAGTTTGAGGGTGGCGTGGCCCGATTCCGCGCCAGCAGCCTCTTCGTGGCCGAGTGGGTGCGCGAGAAATACGGCCGCGACCTGGATGCCTGGATGAGCGAGGCCCTGGAGACGCCGGTGCGCATCGAGATCGAGGCTGAGATCCGCGATACGCCCCGCGTGGGAGTGGCCACGGCCACCGCGACGATCCGCAAGGATGTCTCCACCACCGAAGCCCCGCGCTTCCAACGCGACCTCCGCTACCGATTCGACAACTTCATCGGCGGCAGCAACAACCAGCTCGCCCTCGCCGGTGCCAAGAATGTGGCCTCCGAGCCCGGCCGCCGCTTCAACCCTCTTTTCATTTATGGCCCCAGCGGATTGGGTAAGACCCACCTGCTGCACGCCATCGCCAACGAAGTGCTGGACCGCGACCCGCGCTTCCCGGTGCTTTACATCAACGCGCAGTCGTTCCTCGAGCAGTTCGTCCATGCCCTGCAGCACGGACGGGTAGATGCCTTCCGCCGCTCTCACCGCAACGTGGGCATGTGGCTGCTGGACGATATCCAGCTCATCATGGGCAAAGACAAAACGCAGGAAGAGGTGTTCCACACCTTCAACTGGCTGTACCAAAACGCGAAGCAGATCGTGTTGTGCTCGGATCGTCCGCCGCGTGAGCTGATGTCGTTCAGCGACCGTCTGCGCACCCGGCTGGAGTCCGGCTTGGTGGCCGACATCGCCCCGCCCGATACCGAAACCCGGATCGCGATCCTCCGCATGAAGGCGCAGGAGCGCCAGGTGGAGTTCGCCGACGGCGTAGACGAGTACCTGGCTACGCAACTGGCCGGCAGCGTGCGCCGCCTGGAGGGCGCGCTCATCACCGCGCAAGCCGAAGCGATGGTGCAAGAAAACGTCATCACGCAGTCGATGGCCGAGCGGGCCGTCCAGGCCGTGCGCGGCACCCTGGGCGGTGTCCCCCGGGTGGACCAGATTCTGGAGCTTGTCAGCGACTTCTTTGAGGTGAGCGTGGAAGAACTCAAGGGCCCCAGCCGCCGGGCGCACATTGCGCAGGCGCGCCACGTGGCGATCTTCCTCATCAAGCAGATCACCAACGGCTCGTGGAAGCAGATTGGGGTGCAAATGGGGCACCGCGACCACACGACGGTGCTGCACGGGTTCCGCAAGATTCACACGCAGATGGACAAGGATCGTGACCTCAACGACACGATCAACAAACTCATGTCCCGCGCCAACACGCTCTAACGTCGCATGATTCTCGCCCACCTGACTTGGCCCGAAATCGAAGCGCTGGATCGCAATATCCCGGTGCTGATCCCCACCGGCGCGATTGAGCAACACGGCGCGCACTTGCCGCTCATCACCGACTCGTTAGTGGTGACCCGGGTGGCGGAAGCCGTCGAAAAGGCTCTCCCTGGGGATGTGCTCGTCACGCCCACGATCTGGCACGGGGCCAGCCACCACCATTTGCCGTTTGCCGGCACGCTTTCGGCCACCATGGGCACCTACCAAACCACGCTCACCGATGTGGTGGAGGCGATGGTCGGCCACGGGTTCCACAAGTTCCTGGTCATCAACGGCCACGGCGGCAACATCGACCCCAACAAGGTGACTCTGCGCGCTCTCAAGGCCGCTCGCCCCAACCTATTCCTCGCCCACGCCACTTACATTGACTTTTGGCCGCAGGCGCTCCTCGATGAGTGCCTCACGGGGCGCATCAAAGGAATTCGCCACGCCTGCGAGGCCGAAACCAGCCTGATGATGCACCTCGCCCCCGAGCTGGTGCGCGCGGACAAGCTACGCGACGACGGGCTGGAACCGGACGGCGGCTTCCTAGGCGTGATTTCCAACTTTGATGAAGTCACCGAGAACGGCAGCTTCGGCGAAGCCACCCGGGGCACCGCCGCCACGGGGCAAAGGCTCTTTGATTCCGCCGTGGCTGGGGCTACCGAATGGGTGCGCCAAGCCCGTGCCGGTGTGTCCTTCGTTTCGCTTTGATGTGAGGTTTAGGTACAGTCGCAACATGCGACTGGCTACGCTTGCCGTCATCTCTGTCCTCTCCGTCTCTGCGTTTGCGCAAAACAACGTCGGTTTTAAGGTTGGTGGCTACTTCCCCACGGATAGTGCCGTTAAGAACGCCTTGGGTGACACCTGGCTTTCCTACGGGCTCTCGTTCGGGGCGGTCGAGCAAGCCGATGGCCGCCGCATGGGCGCGGATATCGAGTTCGTTTCCCGCGAAAGCAGCGGCAACCGCTTGTTCATGGGCACCCTCAGCTACGGTCTTCTGCAACCGTTCGGCAATGGTTGGGCTCGTGGTCAGCGCGCAAGCGGCACCGCGCCGTATTTTGCCGTGCGCGGCGGTCTGACCTATGCGGACTACCGCATCGGCGCAGTGGATGCCAGCCCGGTGCTGCTGAACGCCAATGCCGAACTGGGCATGACGTTCGGGAAGAACCTTAACCTCTCTCTCCGGTACGACCTGATGACCGAAACGCGCGGCTTTAACTTCAGCGGCGCTACGATCGGGCTCAAGTACACGGTCGTCTCCTTCTAAACACGCATGAATCCGGGATTGACGCAAGAACAGAAGGAAAGAGCCTTTCTGGTTTTCGTCAATCCCGATGATGCCGATGATCGTCTGGTCGAGGAAGAACTCGAAGGGCTCGTCGAGGCCGCCGAAGGCGAAGTCGCGGGCTGGACCCGCCAGCGCATTGAACGCCCTTACAAAGCCACCTACCTGGGCAAAGGGAAGGTGGAAGAGGTCACGGCCGCGGCGGCCGAACTAGAAGCCGACTTCATCGTGGTGGACAGCGAACTGAGCGGGATTCAGATTCGCAACCTGGAAGAAGCCACCGAGCGCCGGGTCATCGACCGCACCTCGCTCATTCTCGATATCTTTGCGCGGCGCGCGCGTACCCGTGAAGGCCAACTTCAGGTGGAGTACGCCCAGCTCAACTACCGCTTGCCCCGGCTGATGAGCGTTTACACCAAGTTCGAACGCCAACGCGGGGGCATTGGGATGCGCGGTCCGGGGGAAACTAAGCTCGAATCCGACCGCCGGATGATCCAAGACCGGCTGTCGTACCTCAAGCGCGAGATTGACGGCGTGCGCCGCCACCGCGAGGTGCAACGCTCGGGCCGGGCGCGTCAAGACCACCCGTCCGTCTCCTTGGTGGGCTACACCTCGGCGGGCAAGAGCACGCTGATGAACGCCATGTGCGGCACCGACCTGCTGGCGGATGCCATGCCGTTTGCCACGCTGGACCCCACCACGCGCCAGGTCAATTTTGCCGACGGGTACTCGTTCTTCCTCACTGACACGGTGGGATTTATTCGGCAATTGCCGACCTTCTTGGTGGCCGCCTTCCGCGCCACCCTGGAAGAAGTGAAGCAGGCCGACCTGCTTCTGCACATCATTGACCTCGCCGACCCGGCCTGGGAAACCCACCGCGACACCGTGCTGGACACGCTGAAGCAACTCGACGCCGACGAGGTGCCGCGCCTGACGGTGTTCAACAAGATTGACCAGGTCGACCGCAGCGAGGTCACCCGGGCGGTGGCCGAGTGGGCGCCGGCGGTGGCGGTCTCGGCCCTTAAGGGTGAGGGGCTGGAGGAGCTTCAGCACCGGATTCTGGAGGCTTTGCGCTCCCGACTCACGCGCATCACGGCCTTGCTGCCCTACGACCAAACGGGGCTGGTGGAAGGGTGCTATCGCCACGGGCAGGTGAAGTCGTTGGACTACCGCGACGATGGCATCTACATCGAAGCCGAGCTGGATGCCGCCCACTCCGCCCGGGTGCGGCCCTACGCCGTGGCCGAAGAGGAATGACGCGCCGCGAGTGGCTGGTGGCGGCCGAGGTGCAATTGGCATCCGCCGGAGTTGATGCCGCGCGATTGGAAGCGCAGGTGCTCTTGGCCCACCACCTCGGGGTGACGCGGGCTTCGCTCTTGGCCAACCTGGATGAACCGGGCCAAGCAGATGATCTGCTGGCACGGCGCCTGAACGGGGAGCCGCTGGCCTACATCACGGGGGTGCGCGAGTTCTACGGGCGCATGTTTCGGGTGGGGCCGGGGGCTCTCATCCCGCGCCAAGAGACAGAAACCCTCATCAACGAAGCCCTCAAACTCAACTGGCGCACTGCGCTGGATGTGGGAACGGGTTCCGGGTGCCTGGCCCTGACCCTCGCCGCCGAGCGCCCGGGCGCTGAAGTGCACGGGCTGGATGTCTCCGAAGATGCCCTGGCATGGGCCAAAAAGAACGACGCCGAACTCAATCCCGACGGAGAACGAGTCACCTGGCACCATGCGGACGCCTTCCGCTGGCACCCCACCGAGCCCTTTGACTTGATCGTCTCGAACCCGCCCTATATCGCCCCGACCGAGCCCCTACCTACCGAGATTCACGATCACGAGCCGCATCTCGCCTTGTATTCAGGTGAGGATGGACTCGACTTCTACCGCATGCTGGCCCGGCGCGCCCCCGACTGGCTGAACCCCGGGGGTTGCCTGCTGGTGGAGATTGGCGATGGCCGTCTTGAGGGCGGGCAAGAGGTTTGGAATGCCCTGGATTGGACTACAAGGGACGTGGTGGCCGACCTAGATGGCCGGCCCCGCGTGTGGGTGCTGTCCCTTTAGGATTTACTCAGAGTGACCGCGGCAAAGCCTTCGGACTGCTGCGGCACCATCGATTTTCGATCTTCGCCGACCTTCATGGCCAGCGGCTTCGCCATGTCGGCCCCGCCGGGGGATTTTTCGACCGGCTGGTTCATCAGGGTGCGGTGGGTCATCACCACAGTGCCGTCCTTCAACTCCCACACGCCCGTAAGCGGCACGTCCATGGGGCCGAGCTTCATGCTGTAGCTGAAGGTCTTGGCTTCGTCAAAGGAGATCGAAATCGGAATCTTGTCCTGCGCGCCCAGCAAGGCGGCGGCCGCCGGCGGCACCTTGGCGGTGGCCATCACCTGTTTCACATCCACTTCACCGTTCCAGGTGCCAACGATGTCCTTTTCGCTGAGAGGGGACGTGCAACCCATGAGGGCCGGGACAACTGCGAGGGGGAACAACCAAGCCGCGCGCTTCACTTTTCTTGCAACGCTGGGGAGTCGGTTTTGGTTTCCGCCCGCTTGTAAACCATGACGCCCGTCCCTTGTTTGGTGGCTTCGCGCATGGTCAGGGTGTCGGCTTTGGCGTCGAATTCCAGCACGTAGGGGTTCGTCAGAGAATCATCGCGCTTGCGGTCGGCATCGGTAATCTCCTTGCCCAGCACCTTGGTGGGAGTGAGGGTGACGGTGGTGCCGGTTTGCTTCCAGTTGCCTTCCAGCGGGAAGATGGCGAGGTTCATCCGGTAGGTGCCGTCGCTCTTCAACTCCAAAGCATTGGTGCCCGCACCCAGCAAGTTGGCGGCAGCCGCTTCGGCGTCGGTCGAGTTCTCGTTGCGCTCCAGCGTAAAGGACCCCATCCAGCGGCCGGTCAGGTCGGCTTGAGGGGCGGCGGGCTGGCAACCCGCGCCGATGACAACCGCCATCAGAGCGAGGGCGACACCAAAGTGAACCTTCATGGCTCAAGGTTACTTGGTTTGGGGGGCTGACGTTGCGGGCCACAGGGTTTCGGCCCGCCGAGAGGCCAAGGCGCGCGGGAAGGGGGCCGGTACACTGCCACCCACGTTATGGACTACCGCCGCACTTATCTGCGCGACCTCATGCAGGCTCAGCCGGGAGGTCACGTTTCGGCTTACGGGTGGGTCAAGACCCGCCGGGACAGCAAGGGAGTTTCGTTTGTCGCTCTGAATGACGGGTCGTGCATGGCGGATTTCCAGGTGGTGGTGGATGCCGGCACGTTCGACGGAGCGGACTGGGATGCCGTGACCACAGGCGCCTGCGTCCGGTTTGATGGCGAACTGGTGGCCAGCCCCGGGGCGGGCCAAGCCGTGGAACTGAAGGCCACGGGTATGGAGCTGTACGGCGGCGCGGATGCCTCCACTTACCCGCTGCAGAAGAAGGGCGCGACGATGGAATTCCTGCGCGAAATCGCCCACCTGCGGGTGCGCGGCAACACCTTCGGCGCCGTGAACCGGGTGCGCAACCGCGCCAGCTACGCGGTGCATCGCTTCTTCCAAGAGCGTGGATTCCAGTGGATCAACACCCCGATCATCACGGCCAGCGACTGCGAAGGCGCGGGGGCGATGTTCGCCGTGACAACCTTGCTGGAAGCCCCCGAACCGGGGCAAGAAGCCAAGTTCAAGCTGGCCAGCCAAGACCCGACGGATGACTTTTTTGGCAAGCCGGCCTATCTCACGGTGAGCGGACAGCTGAACGTGGAAACCCTGGCGATGGGCCTGACCAACGTTTACACCTTTGGGCCGACGTTCCGGGCCGAAAACAGCCACTCCACGCGCCACCTGGCCGAGTTCTGGATGATCGAGCCCGAGATGGCGTTCTGCGACCTGGAAGGGGACATGAACCTGGCGGAGGAGTTCGTCCGCGAAGTCATCAAGGACGTGATGGACCACTGCGAGGCGGACCTGGCATTCTTCAACCAGCGGATTGACAAGGAACTGCTGACGACGCTGAACCACGTCGTGAACTCGCCGTTTGAGCGCATGACTTACACCGAAGCCGTCGCGGCCCTGGAGAAGAGCGGCCAAACGTGGCAGTTCCCGGTGGCGTGGGGATCGGACCTGCAGAGCGAGCACGAACGCTGGCTGACGGAAGTGCACGTGGGCCGACCGGTGATCCTGACCGATTACCCAAAGGAGATCAAGGCGTTCTACATGCGAGCCAACGAAGACGGCAAGACGGTGCGCGCCATGGACGTGCTGGTGCCGCGCATCGGGGAACTGATCGGCGGCAGCCAACGCGAAGAACGGTACGAAGTGCTGGAGCAACGTATCCGGGAAGCCGGATTGGACCCCGAGCCGTACTGGTGGTACATGGACTTGCGCAAGTACGGCAGCGCCCCGCACAGCGGTTTTGGCTTGGGCTTCGAGCGGCTGATTATGTACCTGACCGGGATGCAAAACATCCGCGACGTCATCCCGTTCCACCGCACGCCGGGGCAGGCCGCGTTCTAGGCTCGGCTTAGTTAAGCGGAAGAAGGGAGTAAACTGAGCGATATGTCCAAGGACGGGCGATTCTTGCGGTGGTTTGCCGCCATGGGGCTGGCGCTGATGGCCATGCTGGCCACGGCGCAGGTGACCACCGGCTCGGAGCAAACGGAGCCGACGTCCCCGCATGTGCGGGTGGTCAGCGGCCCTGAGTTGCCCCAGCGGATCTTGCTTATCCCGGTGGACGACCGCCCGGCCGTCACGCAGTTCCCGCAGATGATTGGGGCGATGGCGGGGGCGACCATCGAAACGCCGCCGCGCGAACTCATCGGGCGATTTACCCAGCCCGGCAAGCCCGAAGCGATCATGGCCTGGATGGGAAGCCAGAACCTCAAGGATTACGATGCCGTGGTGGTGAGCATGGATATGATCGCCTACGGCGGGCTCATTGCCAGCCGGGTCGAGCGCACCAGCTACAACCTCGCGATTCAACGCATCCGCCAGTTCTGGGCGCTCCGCCGCACCGCTCCGCAGACCAAGTTCTACGGCTTCGGCGCAATCATGCGCGTGGCTCCCACCGGCACGCGCGAAAACCGCGATTGGCGCGACATTCTGGCCAAGTACGCGGAAGAAAAGGCCGATTACGGCCCCCAACCCACCGCCGCCCAGCGCAATCGCCTGCAGGATTTGGCCCGTCGGGTGCCCGCGGCCGATCTGGCAAGCTACGAGCGGGCGCGCGACCGCAACTTCCGGGTGAACCAAGAGCTGATCCGCATGCGGCAACAAAACGCGTTCACTTTCTTGCTGCTGGGCGAAGACGATAGCAAGCCCACCGGCCCGCAAAAGATCGAACGCCAGCGCTACGCCGACATGGCCAAGAATCTGAATCTCAAGGAGGATCAGATGACGATGGCCGCCGGGATTGACCAAGTGGCTAACCTTTTGGTGAGCCGGGCGATGTCGGACTCGGTGGCGTGGGCGCCCCGCGTGCGGGTGGTCTACGCGGATGAAGATGGCCGTCGCACCATCGGCAACTACGAAAGCCTGCCGATTGAGGACAGCCTACAAAGCCAGCTTCGCGCCAGCGGTGCCACGGTGGCGGGGCCGAACGAAGACTTCGATTACAGCCTGTACGTGAACACGCCGGACCCCGACCAATATTCGCTGGACGCCTTTTTGGGTTCATTGGAAAGCGAGGTGGACCAGGGTTTTCCGGTGGCCGTGGCCGACACCAACCTCGGCAAAGGGGGCGTGGGCGACCCGCGTCTCTTCGATGTGCTAACCAAAGAGGGCCGCAGTGCCCGCCTTTTGGCGTACGCCGGGTGGAACACCGCCGGCAACACCATGGGCACCACCATCCCCGCCGCCAACATCTATCTCCTGGCCCGGCGGCAGCGCGTGGAGCCGCTGGTGCGCGAGATTGGCCTGCGTACCTTTGTCCTCCACCGTTTGGTGAACGACTTCGAGTATCACAACTTTGTCCGCCCGGTGGCGTACGCGATGATCGACGCCTTCCCGAACGCCAGCCGCGAAGAAACTTACGGCGATGAGTTTGACCAGGTGAATGCCACCGTGCAGCAAGACTTGGGCAAGCGCTTGGATGCGCGGTTTAAGAACCAGATGCTCGGCACGCGTTTCTTTGCGGGCAATCAGCAATACGAGGTCGTCGCCCTGGAGGATGTCGAAATCTCCCTCCCGTGGCCGCGCGCTTACGAAGTCCAGCTGGATTTCCGGCTGATCGTCCGCCCCGTCGCCCAGCCGTGACGGGATTCTTAGAGCTCGAAGGCACGCCGCTGCCGGTGGTGGTTTACGTCCCCAAGGGGCCGGCCCCGAAAGAAGGGTGGCCGACCCTCCTGTTCCTACACGGGCGTGGCGAAAGCGGCACCGACGGGCTCCGTTGCCTCATCCACGGCCCGGGCCAACGCGCCATTCGCGAGCGCGAGAATTGGCCATTTCTCATGATCTTCCCGCAAAAGCCGGGAGCGGAGGACACCTGGTTCGACCTCCGCGAATCCCTCAACGAGATTCTGCGGCAAGTCGAGGCGCACTACCCCACTTCGCCGCACCAGCGGTATCTCACCGGCCTCAGTCAGGGTGGGCGCGGCACTATGGAATGTGCCGATGCCCTCGCGTGGTCTTTTGCTGCCATTGCGCCCATTTGCGGGTGGAACACCCGCCCGGACGCCGGCCCGCGCCTGCGGGATATTCCGATGTGGCTGTTCCACGGCGACGCCGATAGCGTCGTGCCGCCTACGGGCACAACCGAAGTGGAAAAGGCGGTGCGCGAGGCTGGTGGTAACCCGCGCCTGACCATCTACCCGGGAGTGGGGCACGATAGCTGGTTGCAAGCCTACGCCGAACCTGAACTTCCGACCTGGTTTCTCTCCCACCCGCTTGGGTAGGGTGAAGCATTCACCTCGCCCCGCGCGTCTCTTAGGCAAGCGGCATTGGCCGTGAATGCAGAACATCATGCGACAAATTCTTGTTATCGCCTGTTTGATTTTTGCGCTGATGGGGAGTAGCTTCGCGGCATCGTCGATCCCAGCAGTTCAAGATTCAAAAGTTGTCAGTGCCGTCGACATTCCCCTGATGGTGGGCGTCATGAAGGACCTCCGCCTCGAAGCCGAGCAGATTGAAGGAGAGCCCGACTTCAACTGGAGCCAGAACGGGATGGACTACACGCTCACCAGCCTGTGGAGCAATCCGGAAAACGAAGGCCCCTACGATGAAATCATGCTCTCCGTCCGGTGGGCCGCCGGCGACGTGAGCGACGAGTTTCTGAGCAACTGGAACGCTGCCAGCCGCTGGGGTCGTCTCTACGCCGTGGAAGGCGAACTGGTTTTCGAATCCGACCTGCACCTCACGGGTGGCGTGACGGTGAAGTCCATCAAGGGCTTTATCAACCGATTCCTGGAGCGCGCCCAGGCCGTGAAGGACGAAGTGGAGGCCGCCGGCTAATGCGTTGGCTCCTCAGTGCCGCCCTCGTGGTCACCTCCATGATGGCGATGGCTCAGCAAGTGATCACCAGCATCTCGACCGATGAAGTGAAGGGCCACCTGGCCGACATGGACATCGAAGCCGAAATCAACGATAACCGCGTGGAGTGGACCGATGGCAACACCACGATGGCCGTGGTGGTCTTTGCGGAAGACGACAACCGCGGCAAGGACGTGATGCTCCAAGCGACTCGCGAAGGGCGTGGCTCGATCGCGGCCGCCCAAGAGTGGAACCTGATGAACCGCATCGGCCACGTGTACTACATGGATGGCACGGCCAACTATGAGTTCGACATCGACCTGCAAGACGGGATCACCGTGGGCAACTTCAAGTCGTGCATCAGTCGCTGGATGGAGCAATCCGATATGGCTCTGAGCGCGGTGCTCTCGGGCGGCGGAAGCTCCGGTGGCGATGGCGAAGTCATTACCGACCTCGACATGGAGATGGTGGTGGAGGCCTTTGCTGAACTTGGCTTTGAAGCGACCGAAGACGAAGATGGCGATCTCACCTTTGCCAAGGATGAGATCATCTACAACTTCATCCGTTTCGACGAAGGCGACTTCATGATCCAATCGGAACTGACGGGTAACACGACGATCGAAGCGATCAACGACTGGAATGCCGCCAGCCGCTTTGGTCGCGCGTATCTGAGCCCGGAAGACAACAGCGTGTACGTCGAACTGGACATCAACATCCAGGGCGGAGGCACTTGGGAGAACGTGGTCAATCAGATCACGCGCTTCCTTGAGGAAACCGTGCCCGACGTGCAGAACGCGGTCTTTGACCAAGGCATGCGCCGCGCCGGATGATTGCTCGCCTTCGCGGCACCTTGATCGAACAGCTATCCGACCGCCTCGTCATTGAGTGCGGGGGGGTCGGATACGATGTGCAAGTCCCCGAATCGGTCGCCTTTAGCTTGGGCGTCCTCGGGGACGAAGTTTGTCTATGGATTCGACATATTGTCCGCGAGGACGGGATGTTTCTTTACGGTTTTGCGTCCGCGCAAGACCGGCAACTGTTTGACATGCTCCGCGACGTGAAGGGCTGCGGCCCCAAAACGAGTCTCGCCCTTTTGGCCACGCTGGGCGTGGATTCGGTCGTCGTCGCCATTCGTGAAAGCGATCACCGGGCCTTGGCCCGCGCCCCCGGGGTGGGCCCCCGCCTCGCCGAGCGCATTGCGATTGAACTCCGAGACGCCGTGGCCAACCTGGCCGTGGCTGCTTCCTCGCCCCGTACGACCACGGTGAGCGTGCCGGAAGACAACGCCGTCGTCTCCGCCCTCATTGCCTTGGGCTACCGGCGTACCGAAGCCGAAGCCGCCGCCGCCGCGGTGGCCGACTCGGGCGATGAAGCCGCGCAGGTGCGCGCAGCCTTGCAGAGGTTACGCCAGTGAATCCGCGCGACCTGGACGCCGAACTGCAGCCCGGCGAACGCCCGCTTGATAGTGCCCTGCGTCCGCGCCGCCTCAGTGAATTCTTTGGCCAAGAGGATCTCTGCCGCAACCTGCAGGTCTTCATCCATGCCGCCCGCCAGCGTGAAGAACCGCTGGACCACGTTTTGCTCTACGGCCCCCCGGGGCTGGGGAAGACCACGCTCGCGCACATCGTGGCGCACGAGATGGGGACGTCGCTGCACGTCACAAGCGGCCCGGCCATCGAGCGGCCCGGTGACCTCGTCGGCATCCTCACCAACCTGGAGCCGCACGCCGTGCTATTCATTGACGAAATTCACCGTCTGGGCCGCACCGTGGAAGAGATCCTCTACCCGGCGATGGAAGACCGCAAGGTGGACATCATGATCGGCAAGGGGCCGGCCGCGCGCTCCATTCGCCTCGATGTCCCGCCCTTCACGGTGGTGGGGGCCACCACGCGCCAGGGAATGCTGGCGGGGCCGCTGCGAGACCGGTTCGGCATCGTGTTCCACATGGCGTTCTACACGTCCGCGGAACTCAAGCAGATTGTGCGGCGCTCGGCGGCGATGCTGGATTACGACCTGCATGACGATGCGGCCGAGGAGATTGCGGGCCGCAGCCGGGGTACCCCCCGCATCGCCAACCGCCTGCTACGCCGCATCCGCGATTTTGCCCAGGTGGCGGGGATGAACCACATCGACCGCGCCACTACCGCCAGCGCCCTCACCCAACTGGAAGTGGACCAACTCGGCCTCGACCGGCTTGACCGGCTTTACATCCGCACGGTTGTGGAGAAGTTCAGTGGCGGCCCGGTAGGAATCGACACCATCGCGGCCAGCCTGGGCGAAGACGTGGGCACGCTTGAGGATGTGTGCGAGCCCTTCCTGCTGCAGATCGGGTTCATCCAGCGCACCCCCCGGGGCCGGCAGGCCACGCCGGCGGCGGTGGCTCACCTGGAATCCGGTCTCTTTGGTCACTGAGAACAGGTCGTAGGCAATAGCCTCAAATCTCTTTGGTCTCATCTGCTGAAACGCGAGCGACAGCCAAACTTCTGACTACGGGAGGTCTCGATGAGAGGTCCCTCCCACCCAGAAAAGAGTTCTTTATGCGAAAGCTCCTCAATCTCTCGGCCCTGATGGCCGCCCTCGTTCTCACCATGACCGCGACGGTCGCCCAGGCCAATGTCCGCCCGACCGCGCTGGACGTGATTGACGAACTCACCCCGGAAACCCTGCTGATGTACGTGCAAGAAGCCGGAGCGGAGGACGCCGAGCTGGAAGAAGGCTCTGTGACGTGGACGGCCGACGGCCTCACCTATTCGATCTCGGTGTTCACCGCCGATGAAGAAGAAGAAGGCCCTCTGACGGACATCTTCTGCCAAGCCTCCTTCGACTACGAAGATGAAGACCTGGCCAAGGTGAACGAGTACAACGCCATCAGCCGCCACATCCGCGCCTACTGGATGGAAGGCATGGTGTTTGCCGAGCAGGATATGGACATCAAGGGCGGCGTCATGTCGGCTCAATTGATCAACTTCTTCAAGAAGTTCATCGCTTCGGCGGAAGCCACCAAGTCGTTCTTCGAAGGCGAAGGCGAGAACTAAGCCGGACGTCCGGGCCGGGCTCCGTCTAAACTAGGCGGTGCTTCGGCTCACCGGTACGTTTCTAGACGAAATCACGCATGACATCCCCAGTCAGAATTGGGGCGAGCGGGAGTGGGATCGAGAGTTCGGTCTCTACTCCCGCATTGGCATTGACACCGTCATCATCATCCGGGCGGGCTATCGCGACAAGTGCATCTTCCCGGCGCAGAGCATCCCGGGCTTGCTCCCGCTCGATGTGGACCTCGGGCGAATGTTCCTCGATTTGGCCGAGAAGCACGGGCTCAAGCTCTTTTGGGGCACCTACGACAGCGGTCGCTATTGGTGGCGTCGTAGCTGGTGGACCGAGGTGGACCTCAACAAGGCCTTCATTGACGAGGTGGTGGAGCGGTACGGCAGTTCACCGGCCTTTGCCGGTTGGTATCTCACCCACGAAACCAGCCGCAACGACGCTCACATCATCGAACTGTTCAACCAGATCGGCGGGCACTGCAAGGCGGCCAAGGATGTGCCTGTGCTCATCAGCCCGTTCCCGCAAGGGAGCAAGCAGTTCGGCCCCGGCGACACGATGACGCTGGAGGAATCGTTCGACCACTGGGATCGCATTTTTGACGCCACCCAGGGGGCGTACGATATCTGCGCGTTCCAAGACGGCCAGATTCAGTACCAAGAGTTGCCGGAGTTCCACAAGGGCATCAAGGCGCTGTGCGACAAGTACCAGCTGACCACGTGGTCCAACATCGAGTCCTTTGACCGCGATATGCCGATCAAATTCCCGCCCGCCGACTGGCGCTATCTCGACCTCAAGATGCGCATGGCGAGCCCCATCGTGGAGAAGCTCATCACGTTTGAGTTTGCGCACTTCATGAGCCCCTATTCGTGCTATCCGGCGGCGCACAACCTCTTCCGTCGCTACTGCGAGCGCGTGGGCATCGACGCGGAGGCCGTGATTTGAAGCGTGCCATCGTCGTGGTGCTAGATGGCTGCGGCGCGGGGGCGACCCCGGATGCCGCCGCTTTTGGCGACCCGCACGGCCCGGCCACCCTGCGCCACGTGAGCGAGGCGGTGGGCGGGCTGGACTGCCCGAACCTGGCGGCCTGTGGGTTCTTGGCGGCGGCGGGCTATCCCCCGGCGGCTACCGCTCACTTTGGGCGCCTGCGGCCCCTGAGCATGGGCAAGGACAGCGTGACCGGCCACTGGGAGATGATGGGGGCGGTGGTGACGGAACCCTTCCCGACCTACCCGGACGGATTTCCGCCGGAACTGATTGAAGCCTTCGTGCGCGCCATTGGCACCGAGGTGCTGGGCAACAAGCCCGCCAGCGGCACCGCCATCATCGCCGAATTGGGTGAAGAGCACCTCCGCACGGGCCACCCGATTGTTTACACCAGCGGGGATAGTGTGTTCCAGATTGCCGCGCACGAGGACATCATCCCGATTGGGCGGCTATACGACATGTGCCTGACGGCGCGGGAAATCTGTGTGGCCCCCCACAACGTCCAGCGAGTGATCGCCCGGCCGTTCATTGGTGAGCCCGGCAACTTTCAGCGCACCACGCAGCGCAAGGACTACCCGCTCCCGCCGCCCTCCAACCTGGTGGACGTGATTGAAGACGTGCGCGGCATCGGGGTGGTGCCGGAGCTGTTTGCGGGAAGGGGATTTAAGGTCACGCCGCGCACCCAGAGCAATGCCGAGCATGAGGTGGCCTTGCTAGAAGCCATGGCCGCGCAAGATGCCCGCTTCATCTTCGCGAACTTTGAAGACTTCGACATGCTCTATGGCCACCGCAGTAACCCGGACGGGTTCGCGGAGTGCCTGGAGGAGTTCGATCACACCCTCGCCCGTATCCAAGCGGCGCTACAGCCGGAGGATCTCCTGATCTTGACGGCGGACCACGGCAACGACCCGACGGATGCCAGCACCGACCACACCCGGGAGTATGTGCCGCTCGCGGTCATCGGCCTGCCGCCGCAAGCGCGAGGCGATGAGGACGGGCTAAGCGTGGTGGGCGACTTGGTGCGCGCCCACCTGGGCGTCTAAAGCGGCTTACTTGCGGAAGAACATGTAGCCGCCCACCAGCACCAAGAAGACGGCAAACGACTTGCGCATGGTGTTGGGGTCTAGCCCCAGCGCGATCTTGGAGCCGAAGAACGCCCCGCCGAGGAACCCCAACGCGATCCAGAGGCCCTTGGCGAGGTCCACGTTGTTTTCCTTCCAGTAGTTCATCAGGCCGAGCAGGCCGACGGGGGCCAGCAGCGCCACGAGCGAGGTGCCCTGCGCTTTGTGCTGCGTAAAGCCGAAGGCCAACACTAACAGCGGCACGATGATGACGCCGCCGCCAATCCCAAAGAGGCCGCCGGCCACGCCCGCCACTACCCCGATCAGAATCATGCCCAGAATGGTCATCCTTCCATTGTGGCGCGGGGGATAATCCAAGCATGCGCATTGGGATTTGGGGAACCGGGGGCATTGCCCGCGCTCACACGCGGCACTTCGCCCGTCTGGACGGGGCCGAACTGGTGATGTACGACCTGGACCCGGCGCGCGCCGAAGCGATGGCCGCCACGGTCGGAGGCCGGGCCGTGGCCACTCCGGAAGAGCTTTTGGCCGCCGTGGACGGGGTGGTGATTGCCGTCCCCACCGACGCGCACTACGCCTGCGCCCGCCAAGCCCTGGAAGCGGGCAAGCACGTTTTGCTCGAGAAGCCCATCACCCGCACCCTGGAGCAGGCGGATGAACTCATTGCGCTCGCCCAGGCCAAGGGTGTGCACCTGGTGCCGGCCCATGTGAGCCGCTTTTTCCCGGAATTCGTGGCCGCCCGCGACCGCGTGAACAAGGGCGCCGTGGGCACCCCCGCCGCCATCCGCGTGTACCGAGGGGGCAAGGCCCCGCAGGGCACGGAAGGCTGGTTCCAGAACCTTGCCCGCAGCGGCGGGGTCATCCTCGACCTGGCGGTGCATGACTTCGACTGGTTGCTGTGGACGTTCGGGCCGGTGGAGCGGATCTACTGCCGCTCCGTGCGCATGGGGGCCGAAGCCCGTGACGTACCGGGAGACTACGCCCTCGCCACCATCACCTTCCAGAGCGGCGCGATCGCCCACCTCGAGAGCTGCTGGATGGACCCGCTGGGATTCAACATCGCCTTTGAGGTGGCGGGGAGCGAGGGGCTCATTTCGTTTGATGCCCGCGCCGTGGCGGGCTTGCGGGTCACCGGGGCCGTGCAGGCCGCCGGGACGAACCGCGACGCCAGCGACGACCCGTTCTATGGCCAAGCCAAGATGTTCGGCGCGGTGCTGCAAGGGGCCGATCCGACCGTAGGCGCCCAGGAAGGCCGAGCCGCGCTCGCGCTGGCCCTGGCGGCCGAGGAAAGCGCCAACACCGGCCGCGTGATCGTGATGGACCCCGCGACCGCGTCGGTCTAAGGCAAGCCGCTAGTTCACAACCGGGGCGGCATTGCGTTGCCGTCCCCATTCCAGGATGCGATCCATTTCGCCGGCAGCGTGCCAGCGTTCCAGAGCCTGGGTGCGGTGTACCGGCATGGGGTGCGTGCTCCACGTGCTGTAGAAGAACGCAATCATGAGCTTGCCAAAGGAGTCCATGGCGTTCATGTCCTGGTAAGTCTGGGCTTGCTCCAAGAACGCGGCGGGGTTGCCCTCGTCCTGCAGGCGGTGCGGGCCGCCGCACAGGTGCAAGTTGGCACTCAGCGAGGTGGCAAAGTTCTGCGCGCACAGCAATCCGGCGCGGTCGGCGCTCAGTTCAGCATTGCGGCTCCATTCCATAAAGGCGGCCATTGCGGCAATTTGCGCGGCATCGCCGAGGCCGAGGGTGCGTCGCCCCAGCATCTCGAGGAGCGGCATCAGCACGCGGGCCACGCTGAAGTAGAGGATATGCCCGCACTTGATGTGCCCGAGTTCGTGCCCGATGAGGTGATAAAGCTCGTCATCGTTGAGCGTATCCACGATGGAACTGCGCAGGGTGATGTACGGCCGCTCCACGCCGCCCGCAAAGGCGTTGGCGAACGGGTGGTTGGTCAGGTAGAGCTCGGGTTCGGGCACGTCCAAAACCTCACAGCACTCTTGCAGAATTCTATAAAGGGTTGGATACTGATCCGGCCCCACGCGTACGCTCACGGCCATGTTCCAGCAGTAGAGCCAGCGGTCGGCCCCAATCTCGTAGAACTTCTGCACAGCGGCGGGCACGAGCGGCAGGCGGCGCAGAGCCTCCAACGCCTTGCGGTCAGTCTCGGCCTGGAACGCGTCGCAGGTTAAGCCGGTGAGAAGGACTCGATCCATATACTTGTAAGATAACGGCAAAATCGGGGTTTGCGGTTGCAATCGGCCGTGAGAGGCCCATTGGCGGAAAAAATCTCAGGCCCCCGTTCGCCATTGAACAGGAGCCTGGAATCGGTGAAACGGACCAAACTAGGCGGCGCGCCGAGTTCGTTCTTTGATGCTCACGTTGATCTCGAACTCCCCAATATCCTTGAGGCGCATCGGAATCACGAGAGCCGGGATGTCCAGCGTGCTGATCTTCACGTTGGAGCCCTTGATGATCGTCGGCGGCGTGATGTCGCAGGTAAAGCCTTGCCCGTGGAGGAGCGTCATGCTGTTCCCGCTAATCATATTGCCCAGCTCGGCAATGGCCGAAGCCGCGAGCTGATCGAACGTCACCACCGGCGAGCCCAACATGCGCGAGGCGATTCGGTCGGCCGCGACGATGCTCATGCCAAAAATGACCTGACCTTCGACGTCGCCGGTGATCCCACAAACAATGTTGACCTGTTGGGTGGTAAAGACCTGGGGGCGGGCACTCAGCGTCCCGCGCTCTGGTGTCACTTGCAGGAGCGCAGTCATCACTTTGACCGCCGCCTCCACAAATGGACTTACGTACTCAACCTTCATCGTTCTCCCCTCTAAATGTCTTCATGTACGGCTTAGGCCGCCACCTTGTTCATGGCTTCGACCACGCGGTCGGGCTGGAACGGTTTGACGATGAAATCCTTGGCGCCGCTTTGCACGGCCTCAATCACCATCGTCTTTTGTCCCATCGCCGTGCACATGATGACCCGGGCATTCGCGTCGATCTTCTTGATCTCCTTGAGCGCCTGGATGCCATCCATTTCCGGCATGGTGATGTCCATCGTCACCACGTCGGGCTTCAGCTGCTCATAGAGCTTGACCGCCTCAGCGCCGTTGGTGGCTTCGCCGACTACGTCGTAGCCAGCTTCCGTCAGAATCTTCTTCAGCGTAACCCGCATGAAGAGTGCGTCGTCTGTGATCAGGATGCGTTTCGCCATTGGTTGTTCCCCTCTAAGGGTTTTCGGTAGAAAAATGGAAGACCTGTATCAAATCCCAGGTCGCGGTAGTTGGTGACCCGCTCGGTGCTGCCTACAAAGAGGATGCCGCCGGGGCGGAGAGCGTTGTAGAACTTCCGATACAGCTCCTCTTTTGCTTCGTCGGTGAAGTAAATCACGACGTTGCGGCACATGATGAGGTCGTAACCGGAATCAAATCGATCGGCCAGCAAATTGCCCTTGCGGAACGTGAGATAGCTGCGCAGCACTTCGGTGGCAAACCACTTGTTGCCCTCCTGGCGGAGGTAAGTGGACTTGTACTCGCGCGGCACCCACCGCACGTCCGATTCACTGAACTCGCCGCGCTTGGCTTGGTCCAGGGCGTCCTGGTCAATGTCAGTGCCGAGAATCTGGTGGCGACCCCGGAACTTTTGGTCCAGGATCATGGCCAGCGTGTGGGCTTCGGCGCCGTAGCTACAGCCCGCACTCCAAACCTTCAGGCCCTTCTTGTCCGCCCCGAGTTCCGGCAAGACCTTGTTGATCATCTCCGTCCACTTTTCCGGGTTGCGGAAAAGTTCGGAGACGTTGATCGCCATCTTGTCGAGGAACCAGCGCTGATTGACGGCACTTTCTCCGAACCATTTGGTGAACTCGTCCAGGGATTTGAGGGTGAGCGACTCGACCATGCTCACGGTGCGGCGCTGAAGTTGGTTCGACCGGTAAAGGTCGAGGTCCACACCCGTCTTCGCCTTGACGATGTCGTAAAACCGTCGCCATTCTTGGGCGTTAGGCAGCAATGTTCTTCCCCTTCACAATGGCGGTCACCAGGGCCGGAGCCATAGCGGTTAGTGGCAGCTCGCGGTCAATGCCGCCGGCTTCCTTGGCGGCCCGGGGCATGCCGTAGACCACACAGGTTTCTTCCGATTCGCCGATCATGTAGCCGCCCTTGCCGCGGATCACCTTGGCGCCTTCGGTGCCATCCCGGCCCATGCCGGTGAAGATGGCGCCTAGGCAGCGGTTGCCCCACTTGGCGGCGGCCGTCAAAAACAGATGGTCAGCGGCGGGCTTTACGCCGTGCAGGTTCGGACCATCGTCTAGCACGATCGCGCCGTGAGAATCAATCATCATGTGCTTGCCACCGGGTGCCATCAGCGCCACGCCGGGCACCGGGCGGTCACCCGCTTTGGCCAACTGGCACGGCACCGTGCCGATGCTGTTGAGCCGAGCGGCGAAGGAAGCCATGAAGCTCTCGGGCATGTGTTGCACCATCAAAATCGGGGCACTAAAGCCTTTGGGGAGGTCGCGCCAGAACGCCGCGAGGGCCTTGGGGCCACCAGTTGAGCTGGCCAAGAGCACCACACGGTCCGTCTTGGGCATGGAAATCTTAGGGGCGGGAGCTTGTACCAACGCTTTGGCCGGGGCGGCAGCCGGAGTGAGGCGGCGCATGGTGGCACTGCCCACGGCGGCCTGGAGCTTCGCGATGAGCTCTTCTTGGCACCCAATAAACTTGATGGAGCTCGATCCGTTCGGCTTGGCAAAGTAGTCAAACGCGCCGATTTCCAGAGCTTCCAGCGTCGGAGTGGCGCCGGATTCAGTCAGGCTACTGACCATGATGACCCGGGTCGGGCACTCGGCCATGATGTGCCGCAGGCACGTGAGGCCGTCCATGATCGGCATCTCGATGTCCAGCGTCACCAGGTCGGGCCGTTGCTCTTTCACAAGCACCAAGCCGTCGCGCCCGTTGTTCGCCGAGCCTACTACTTCGAATTCACCGCCTTCCGTGAGCCAATCGACGATCAGCCTTCGCACAAACGGCGAATCATCAATTACAACCACACGAGGCTTCACGCAACAATCTCCTCGAACGATTCGGCTTGAAGCCGTCGCTCACGCTCTAAATCATCGGCAATTCGGTCGATGTCTTGAGGGTGAAGACCAAGTCGGACGAGTGTATTGGGCTGCAAAGCGTATTGCAGACCGTCGGCCCCCATGCCGAACCCCAATGCGGACGCCAGATAGTCCCCTAAATGCACCGCATCCACAACCAGGGAGGGGTCGGGACGGGCATCCGGCTCGTGGTGATAACGCGCCGAATCAATTACGGAGAGGGGTAGGTTCCAGCGTTCGGCAATACGCCCCCCAACTTGGCCGTGGTCGTAGCCCAAAACCGTGCGCTCACACTCCACAAAGCTCCATCCATTGAGCGAGGAAAGCTGAATCAAGGCTTCGGTCTTGCGCTCCAGCCACACGTTCATCGCCAACTTGCCGATGTCGTGCAAGAGACCAGCGGTGAAGGCTTCGTCATCGCGCAGGCGGCCACTGCGTTGGGCCGCCAACATGGCGGCCACGGCGGTGCCGTGCGAGTGCATCCAAAGATCCTTGGGGTCCAGGCCGTAGCCGTGCAGCGGCTTGCTCAGCCACGGGTAACTCACCGCCACCAGCGCCAGATTCTTCACGCAGCGCAGACCGAGAACCACAACGGCCTCCTTGAGACCAAAAACCTGGCCGGACAAACCGTAGTAGGCCGAGTTCGCCAGTCGCAAGACTCGCGAGGCTAAGGCCGGGTCTCGCGCCAACAGCATGGCAATCTGCGATGCGGACGCCGTGTTTGAATCCGCTTCATGCATGATGCGGAGCGCCACCGCCGGAATCACCGGCAGATCGGCCGTCCGATCAATCATTTCGTCTATCGTGATGATTACGCCCACAAGTCTCTCCCTCTTTTAGGCCGCGCTACGCTCTCGATTGTCGGCAAGGTTGCACAATTCCGACACCCCTTGGCTGAGCGTCTTCACTTCCACCTGCCCGTCCGGCACCGTAAAGGTCACCGTGCGACCATGGGTGCCCCCGATGTCCTTGGCCAAAATCTTGAGCCCGGCTTTGGTCAGTTGTTCAATCACGGCCTCGCCGTTGCGGCGCCCAATATCGAGCTGATTGGTGCCGGTGTTGTTGAATTTGAAAACCTGCGCTCCGCCGGCAATGGCCACCTTCATATTGCGCTTGTTGGCCCCCATCTTTTCCATCGCCATGAGTAGGGCGGGGATGCCGGTATCGGCAAACTTTCCAATCTGGTCTACCGGTCGGTCCGGGAACGCCGCCGGCAGCATCACGTGGATCATGCCGCTAACGTCCGCTCTGGGATCGTAGATGGCCACCCCGATGCAGCTTCCGAGTCCGAGACAGAGATACTTGGCCGCCCCCTTTCGGACGACAATCTCGCTCATGCCAACGCCAAAGGTTTCCACGTTTAGGCGGCGACCTCAAGCCCAAGGGATTGAAGCAATCGGACCAGGCCTTCCTGGCTGGGGATGACGAGGCACATGCCCTCCAGGGCACTTCCGTCCTCGCCGTGCAAGCGGGTGTTGATGGTGAGCGCTACCCGCATATTTAGTTCGGCTTCCACGTCCAGGGTGGCCAGCAAACTCTCCATAAAGTCCACACCCATCGCGGGCGGGGTGGCAAAGAGGCCGAGGTTCGTTAGCTCAGCGACCGAGTTCAGGAATCCCGAGCAAACCATGTTGCCGACTTCGATCATCACCGAAGCGGCCATTTCGTCTATGTCGCAGGGGCCGTCGGGCTTTGCGCCGATCAAGGTCTCCCAGAGTTCGGTGGCGGCTTCCCACGGGAAGAAGAAGGCCATTGTGCCTTCCACGTCCCCATCAAACGGCATCAGCACGCCCACCGTCACGATGCCAGCATCCAACGTCTCTTGAGCCAGGGCTCCCACCATGCGGGCACTCACCCGGGGGACCTCAATGTGAACGGTGCGACCGAGCAGCGTGGAAAGCGAAGTGGCGGCGTTCCCTAAACCGATATTGGCGATTTCATGCACCGCCGACAACTCGAGTTCGCCGAGTTGATCCAAAAATTCCGACATACCAAGGACCCTGTTGAGGCTTTCCATACCGCCGCAGACACGCCACCTGACAGGGATACGGGGTTTCGCTCTTGGTACACTGTGAGGCATGAGCGGCTTCGATGCGGACACCTTAAGGGATATCCTGCGCCGGGCGGCGGACGCCGGGGTTCGCTACGTGCGAGTCCGCGAAGGCGATGCCAAGTTTGAGGCGGTTTTGCCTCCCGTTGTTGAACTGGACGAAGATGAGTTTGAACTGGACGACGCCACCCCTGCCGTCACGCCCCCCAAGGCCGTCACGACGCAGTTGGTGGGCACGTTCCGGGCAGCCGACGATGTGCAGGTCGGCACCGTGCTCGAAGCCGGCCAGCGTATCGGCGAAGTCGTGGCGCTGGGCATCTCTAACGAGATCACCACTCCGGTGGGCGGTGAAGTGCTGGAACTGGTGACTACCGATGGCGCCCGAGTGGATTACGGCACGACGATTTTGCGGGTGAAGGGCGAATGAAGCGAAACACTGCTGGTCGCGGCATGATTGAAATGGTCGTGGTGGCGTCCGTGGTGCTGGTTGGCGTGATTGTTTATGTCAATGGAGGTTTCCCGGGCCTCACCGGTAAGGCCGCCGACAAGCGCAAGGATGGCGTGGGCGAAACCGTGGTGGGCCGCAGCCTGGCCGCGGGCAAGGACACCAAGTGCGAAAGCAACCTGAAGCAGGTGCGCATGGCGATCCAAATCAACACCGACCCGGTGGAAGAAGTGGCGCCGTCTTCGCTCAAGGACCTGAAGCTGGGGGCGGACTACGAAGCCTGCCCGCTCGGGAAAGAGCCTTATGTTTATGATCCGGCTACGGGTCAAGTCAAATGCGTCCATCCCGGACACGAGAATTATTGATGTTCCAGAAGATCTTGATTGCCAACCGGGGCGAAATCGCCTGCCGCGTGATTCGGGCCTGCCGTGAAATGGGCATCCAGAGCGTGGCCATCTACAGCCAGGCCGATGCCGCCAGCCGCCATGTGCTGTTGGCAGATGAAGCCATCTGCGTGGGCGAAGCGACCAACACCGACAGCTATCTGAACCTGCCCAACGTGCTGGCGGCCGTGGAAGCCACCGGCGCCGATGCCGTGCACCCGGGCTACGGCTACTTTAGCGAGCGCGACCGATTTGCGGAAGCCCTGGCCAGTTTGGGCGTGAAGTTCATCGGCCCGAATGTGGCCGCCATCCGCTCGATGGGTGACAAGGCTTCGGCCAAGCAAGCCGCCATCGTTAGCGAGTGTCCGGTGGTGCCGGGCTCCAGCGGCGTGGTGGAGAACGAGCAAGACGCCTGCAAGATTGCCGACGAAATCGGCTACCCCGTGCTTCTCAAGGCCGTGGCGGGCGGCGGCGGGCGGGGAATCCGCCGGGTGGACAACGCGGAAGAGCTTGGTCGCCAATGGAAGACCGCACAGGCTGAAGCCTTGGCGAGCTTTGGCAACGACGAGATGCTGGTGGAGCGCTGCGTGGTGGAGCCCCGGCACGTGGAAATCCAGATTCTGGCCGACGAGCACGGCAACTGCCTGTACCTGGGCGAACGCGAATGCTCGATCCAGAACCTGCGCCACCAAAAAATCGTGGAGGAAGCCCCCTGCGCCGTTCTGGACGAAACTACGCGCCGAAAGATGGGCGAAGCCGCCGTGCGGGTAGCCAAAGAAGTGGGCTACACCAACGCGGGTACGGTCGAGTTCTTGTTGGATGCGCGCGGTGAGTTCTACTTCCTCGAAATGAACACCCGTATCCAGGTGGAGCACCCGGTGACGGAACAGATCACCGGCCTGGACCTGGTGCAGTGGCAGATCCGCATTGCCAATGGCGAGTCGCTGACCATGACGCAGGCTGACATTGCCTTGCGCGGGCACAGCATTGAGGCGCGCATCACGGCGCAGGACCCGGACAACGACTTCCGGCCGGGCACCGGCTTGATTACGCGCTGGGATGCTCCGGGCTTCGGTGGCGTTCGCATGGACACGCACTGCTACGCGGGCTTCACGGTCTCGCCGTTCTACGATCCGATGCTGGCCAAGCTGATCGTGACGGGTCACGACCGGGCGCACGCCTTGCGCATTCTCACGGCGGCGCTGGATGAATTCCATGTCGAAGGCGTGCCGACCAATATCCCCTTCTTGCGCCGTCTAGTGCGTCACCCGGATTACATCTCGGGTGACGTGAGTACGGCCTTTGTCCCGCGGTTCCTGGATGAGCAAGTCGTCAGCGCCTGAGCCATCCGGGGCACCCGAAGAGACTGCCCCGCCGATTGCCAGTCGAAGGGATGCGCGGGAGGCTGCCTACCAGGCCATGTACGCCGTGGCGGTGGGGCACCGGAGCCCAACCGAGGTGTTGCGTGAGCTGAAGGAGGTCACGAACTTCGAGGCGAAGACGTGGGCGTTCCTCACCGACCTGGTGCACGGCACGGCCAGCGATGCCGACCGGTGGGATGCCTGTTTCTCCGGTCACCTTACCGAAGCCTGGCCGCTGGAACGCCTGGGCGCTACCGACCGCAACGCCTTGCGGATGGCGTGCTACGAACTGTGGGCCTTAGAAGACATGCCGCCCAAAGTGACGATTAGCGAATACGTCCACCTCGCCCAGCGGTTCGGCAGCAAGGAGAGCGGGCGCTTTGTCCACGGCATCTTGGCCACCGTGCTGCGGAATTCGCCGAAGGCTAACTGGACTCCGCCCACTGATATGCCCGGCGGCGAACAGAGTGATGTACCCCTGGAGCCCGAAGAAACGGCCCCGGAGCCCGGCACGGTCCGCCCCGAGCCCAGCGCCCCTGTGTGGGTGCTGCGGCACGACGACGAAGAAGACTCCTGAGAGGCGCCCTTGTTCATCACCTTTGAAGGCCCCGAAGGCGGTGGGAAGTCCACGCTCTTGCGCACGTTGGCAGCGCAGCTTGAGGCGCAAGGGCGTGAGGTGGTGTGCACCCGCGAGCCCGGGGCCGGTGACCTCGGCGGTGAGATTCGCCGGTGGCTTCTGGAGAGTGAATCTTTGGATGAGCGGGCCGAGCTGTTTCTGTTCCTGGCGGATCGCTCTCAACACTGGTCTCAGCTGATTGCCCCCGCCCTGGCCCGAGGCGCGGTGGTGCTATGCGACCGTCATGCCGATAGCACCGTGGTGTATCAAGGCTACGCCCGGGGCCACGATCTCGATTTGCTGAGGCGGCTGAATGCGCTGGCCACGCAGGGGAACACCCCGGCGTTGACCTTCCTGCTGGACCTTGACCCCGCCATTGGGCTGGGCCGAGCCAAGGGCGACCGGATGGACCGGGAGCCGCTTGAGTTTCATCAGCGGGTCCGCGAGGGCTTTCTCAGCGAATCCCAGCGCGACCCGGCGCGGTGGGTGACCCTAGACGCCAGCCAGCCCGCCGACCAGGTGGCCGAGCGGGCGTGGCAAGAGTTGAGCGCGCGCCTTTAGGCGGCTTGGGCGAGCTTTTCCGCTTTCGCTCGAAGCTTGGACGGGAGCAGCGCTTCCGGATTGAGGAGCAAGATGAGCTTCTCATCCCACTTGCCGATCCCCGACACAAACGGGTCGTCCCGGCGCGTGAATTGCTCGTCCGCGTCTTCCTGGTTCTCTTCGGTGAGCGTGACAATGCCCACCACCTGGTCCACGCGCAGGGCGTAGGGACACTCAGCATCGGCGACCACCACGTCGTTGCCGCCCTTGCTCGGCTGGCCGTAATCCAGGCGCAGGGCAAGGTCAAACACCGGAATGGTGCGCCCTCGCAAATCGAAGAGACCCAACATCGCCGCCGGAGAGCGGGGAATTCGGGTTTCTTTTTGCGCTGTGAGGATGCGCTCAGTGAATTCGATCTCCAGCCCGAACAGTTCCGAACCGATTGAAAAGACAACGTACTTGGATTCCGCCATTGTGACCCTGAGTGATCTTTCCATGCACGGGCGGCGTAAATCCTAGTACCCTCACTAGGAATCGCTCATGTTCATCCCGCTCCTTGTTCAAAATCCTGCCACCCCGCCGGCGGTGGTGCAATACGAGCGGTACCGGGCTTCGGCGAACGCATTTGAAGTCACCTATACCGTCCAGATCGAGGATGAAGCCTGGCGGGCGCGCTCCGTCCTCAAATTCGGCCCTGACCAGCAGCAATCGGTGACCATGAGCGGGGCCGGGGTGCAGTACGCCTTTACGCAGTCGGGCCGACAGACAATTTTGGTGAGCGACCCGACCCGGGAGTACGACTTCGGGCGTTGGGGCGCGGGCTTTGCCGTGCCCGAACCCGTGAGTACCTTCGTGCAGTACGCCTACTCGCCTTTCTTCTTCCTAGAACAGATGCCCAAGAGCGATGCGCGGGCCAAATGGGAGACGATGGCCGTGCCCGCCGATGTGCCCGGAGCGAAACTGGCCGCCCAAATGATGAACGAGGGCGAACTCCGGATCAGCCTGGTGACCGATGCGGAAGGTCGCCCGCTGAGGGTGGTGGAAGTGTTTCCGACCTCGGGTGGCCCCGTGCGCCGCACGATGCAAGTGACCATGCGCCCCTTGCCCCCGGTGCCGCCCTTCCGGGCTGAGATCCGCCCGGTGATCGGTTATATGCCCATGTCGCTGCCCGATTCTCTGGAGCCGCTAGGCACATTCCATGAACTCGGCGAGCTGAACTGGGCGCAGGGTGGCCGCCCGGCAAAGTGGTCGCAAGTGGCGAAGCAGGATTACGCCTTTGTCTACATTCCCGACCCTGAGTTCCCGGCGGATGCCGCGAAACTCGCCCAGGGTGCCGATAAGTCCGGCTGGGGCAAGGTCGTGGTGGGTGCGGACGCGAACGGCTGGACCCGCCTTGATGACCCCCGCAACGAACTGGTGGGTGTGACGCAACTGGAGCTGACGCCTTGCTTCTTGCTGGTGAACAAGGCTGGCCAAGTGAAGGCCGCCTGGAAGGGCTACGCCCCCGGCGAAGAAGAGATCATTCTCAAGACTTTTGCGGACCGCGTGGAAGAACTGAAGCCCAAAGCGCGTTAGTTGCCCTGGAGGGCGCGCTCGGCGAGGATAACGGCGGCAAAGTCGTCTACGGGTTCCGGTGGCACTTGCATGCTGCATGGCAACAAGATGCGCCAGCCGCGTCGCCCGTGGTGCAGCCAATAGCGTTCCCGCGCCATTTGGGTGGTGTTGCGCTCGTCCACGGCCAGGATGCTGAGACTCGGCCACTCTTCGCGCAGTTGCCGGGTGAGTTCGCGACTCCCGGTGCCCGAGCCAATCACAAGGAGGTCAGGTGCGTGGGCGGCGCGCAGTTCGCCGATGGCGGCTACGAGTTCATCGCTGCTTACCACCGCCCGGTGCAGGATGGTGGTGTCGCCGGCATGGGATAGCGATACCACGGCCACACCGCACTTGCTCGACCCGGGGTCGATGGCCAGAGCGATGCGCGAGGGACCGTGCATTAGCGGATCCGCAGAGTCAGGTCGAGCGAATCTCCGGCCCGGGTCAGGCGGGTGGTGAGGAACTGCACCCGTGCTGTGCGGTTGGCTTCGCGGATGATGTTCACCGCTTCGAGAGTGGCGTCGGGCGAGAGCGAACCCAGCCCCGCATCCGGCCCGATGACCGGGATGATGCCATCGCGGATCGCTTCGTTGCGCAGGGTGGTCTGCAGGTACTGCTCGATGCGGCGGAGAATTTCCGCGTTAGAGAGTCCCGGCTCAATGCGAAGCTCGCCCACCATCTCGCCCGCTTCGTAAACCACCGGGTTCGGGAGAACTTCGATGCTCAGCGGCACGCGCTCGCGTTCAAAGGCGTTGAGCAGGGCGCGGGCGATGAGGAGCGTGGGGCCGGAGCGACCGCTGAGCTTGGCGATGGCCTCGTTCAATTGCTGTTCAGCGGTGACAAAGCCTTCGTCGAGCTGAATCGAAGCAAATCCGGCGGCGTCGTTGGGCGGCTCGGCGCCTTCTTCCCGCGCTCGATCCGCAGCGTCCACGGTCAGGGCGAGGATAAAGGTGCGGGCGTTGGCGGACGTGAAGAGTCCGTCTACGGCCTTGCGGGCCAGCTCATCGTTACGGCGGAACATCAGCTCGTTCAGTCGCGACGCGAGTTGTAAGTCTTGGATGATGGCGCGTTGGTTCTGCAGCGTCCGCGAGGCAAAGGCGAGCTGGTCTTCAATATCGGTCAGGCTACGAAGGGCACGTTGCAGTTCGTCCGCAACGATGCGGCGTTGTTCCTCGGCCAGCCGGCGATCTTCTTGCGCGTCGGTGGCGGCGGTTCGCAGGCTGTTCACTTCGGCCTTCAGCCGCTCGGCGTCGGCTTCCAGTTCGCGTCGGGTGTTGGTGAGTTCGCCGTTCTGCTGGATGATCTTGGCGCTCTGCTCGCTCAGGTATCGGTTGTTGGCGCTGAGCTGCGTGGACGTCTTGTTCAGTTCGCTCACTTGGGCTTGCAGTCGCTTTTGATCCACGCTGGCCTGGCTCAAGCGACTCCGGAAGGTGCTTACCTCTCGCTTCAGGCGGTCGGCATCGGCGCGGAGGGAGCGAGCCTGGTCGGTCAGGCGGCGGGTGTCGGCCTGGGCGTTTTTGAGTTCCTTGTTGGCGTTCTGAAGCTTCTTTTCTTGCTCTTGGGCGTCGGCCAGGGCATTCTCAGACCGCTTTTCGGCGGCTTCAAGGTTCTGGCGTTCGGTGGCCAAGCGGGTTTCCAACGCGTCGACTTGAGCCTTGAGGGCATTCCCCTGTAATATCCACTCTCGGGCTTCCTTGCTAGTCGCAGAAATAGCGAGAATCGAAATCAGTACCCCCGCCGCACCGGCAAAGAAGGTGAACAAGATCGCGGTATGGCGCGGGCGCAAGCGGCCAAACCGGCGGCGGCTCTTGCCGATCTTGCGACCAATCCAATCGCCCACGGCCGCAATCGCGCCCCCGACGAGGATCATCGTTACTAAGAACCAAATGGGTGTCAGGTCGTTCATTGGTCCTTCTTGCGAATCAGCCACGCGGCCACCAGCAAGCCCACCCCGATGGGGGTGAGGCTGGCCGCCGACGCGGGCAGGCGCCCTCCTTGCGCGAACAATGACATGACGTTGGTTACCATCATGTACCCAAAAATGATGATGACCGACAGCCAGAACCCGGTGGCCGTCCCGGCCCGGTGGCTGCGGATGCCCAGCGGTGCCCCCACCAGCCCGAAAACGAGAGCGGCGAGGGGCAAAGAAATCTTGTTCCAGTAACCGAACTCGAGGTTGGCGATGCGCTTGGGATCGGCGCCCGGGTCGGCGCGCATTTCGTTGATCTGTTGCCGCGTCTCGCTCATGCTCAGGGCATCGAGGTCGGTGATCGTTTGGCTCAGCAGGCTCTGGGGCGTCATGGCGGGGGCGGCCAGCCCGCGCGGCCAGGCACCCTCAATGGTGGCCGTGGTTTTGGATTCTAAGTCGTAAAGCGTAGCGGTGCCGACGATTCGCCAATCCTGCTCGGATTCATAAACCAGCTCGGGGGCCTTGAGGAGGAATCGCTCACGACCGTCTTCCGCGAGATAGAGAACGTAGGCATCGCGCAGGGTGCCGGCGGCGATATCGAAGTCCTTCGCGTTCACGTAGCCGCGCAGCTTGCCTTCTTCGTAGATGGCCCGGGTGGCGGCGCGGTCGGTGCGACCATTGAGGGCGGCGGCGATCTCGGCCTTGAGCGAGGTCGCCGAGCGAGCCGCCTGGGGCACCAGGAGTTCGTTGAACGAGAACGCGGTGAGGAACACCACGGTGCCAAAGATGGCCACCGGTAGCATGATGCGGCGCAAGCTGACGCCCCCCGCGCGTAGGGCCACAATCTCGCTATCCCCGCTCAGGCGGCCGAAGGCCAGCAGCGTGCCCAGCAGCATCGCCATGCTGAACGTTTTGGCCACTACCCCCGGCAGCAGCAAAACCACCAATTGGATGACGGCCACAGGGTTAGCCCCTTGCGCAAGGTAGCGGGTGAGCTCGAACAAGAACGAACCCGCCATGATGAGGACACTGAAGATGGCCACGCCAAACACCCAGAGCCCGAACAACTCGCCCAGAATTAAGCGATCAATCCGACGCAGCGCTTGGGACCTCCCCGCGTAATCCCTCTCGTCGATACCCCTCACCTAAGTAGAACTTGCGCACCCGCTCGTTTTCCCGGATGTCTTGCTCCGGCCCTTCGGCAATGATCTGGGCGTCCACCAAAATGTAGTTGCGGTCCGTGATCGAAAGCGTGGCGTCCACGTTGTGGTCGGTGATCAGGATGCCGATGCCCCGGCTGGCCAGGTTGCGGATAATGCCCTGCAACTCTTCGATCGTCACGGGGTCAATCCCGGTGAAGGGTTCATCCAAAAGGATAAAAGCGGGTTCGGTGCTGAGGGCACGGGCAATTTCGGCGCGGCGTCGCTCGCCGCCGGAGAGCACCCCGCCCGGCTTGTCCAGGAACTTCTCCAGGTGAAGTTCTGCGGTCAGCACCTGGGTGCGGGCTTTGATCTGGGCGGACGAGAAGCCGTTCTGCTCCATCACCAGCTTGATGTTGTCGGCCACGCTGAGGCGGCGGAACACGCTGCTCTCCTGCGCCAAATAGCCAATGCCCCGGCGCGCCCGCTTGTACATGGGCAGCCGGGTGATGTCTTCGTCGTCAAGGAACACGCGCCCTTCATCCGGCCGCACCAGGCCGACCACCATGTAGAACGTCGTCGTCTTGCCCGCGCCGTTGGGGCCGAGCAACCCGACGACCTCACCCTGGGTGAGGGAGACGGAAACATCGTTGACCACGCGCTTGCGGTCGCCGCCCTTCTGCTTGTAGGTCTTGACCAGATGTTCGGTGCGGATGATCAAGGGCTTGCGGGCTCCTGAGGAGATTCGTTGACCGTGGCCGTGCCCGGCCCGCCCGCCATGCGCAGGCTCTTCACTTCGCCTTGTTCGTCAAAGGTGATGGTGAGGGTGTCGGCTTTGAGGGTGCCGAACACCGATTTGCCCTCGGCGCGGCGCAGGCCTTCGGTTTGCACCTGGCTCATCGTCAGCGTGCGGGTGGCTCCGTTGAGCACCAGGTTCCGCCCGGTGGCCGTAATGAGGAGCGACGTTCGCTCGCTCTTGCCCAGCTCGTTGCCCATGAACTCGAGGCGCAGGGTGACTTCGCCGGGGGCGCGGGCTTCACGCAGCTGGTCCACATCGCGCAGGGAAGTGTCGATCCGAGCGGTGATGCGGGGGGATGTGACCGTGAGATTCTGGCGCGATTGGGAGTTCTCGGCCCGGCGCGTCAGCACTACGCCGCCGGTGGCTTCCACGCCCATGATTTTGTCCGCCGGGGTCATCACCAGGCGACCGGCCGTCATGCCGTTGCTGCCCCCATTGCCGGTCATCGTCAGGCGGGCATTGCGCTCCACGGTCACTTGCCGGAGGGGCGGGGCTTCGGCGCCCAGGGCTCCAAACAATGCGGTGAGGCCCTGGCCGGTCACTTGGTAGGGTTGGGTGCCGGTCTCGCCGCGCAGGGTAAAGGCCTGGGGTGCCGTAACCACCGTGCGTTCGCCTTCGTCGCGCACGCGCACCAGTTCAGTGGTCAGCGTGTGAGCGGGGGTGGCCGTCGTGCGGCCCAGGGTCACGCGCACGTTGCCGCTCAAGTTGGCGTCTTTCAGGCGCAGTTCTTCGTTGGCGGTGCGGCGGATCGAGCCCTGCATCCGCTGCATGCGGAACGTGATGCCTTGCTTGCGGCTCTCGCCCTCCAGCGGATTGCCTCGGAAGTCGGCCTGAATCTCGTCGGGGTTGGACTGCTCCGCGTAGACGTCTTGGAAGAACAGCACAAAGCCCGCGTCGTCGGTGATGCGTTGGCGTTCCTGGGTTTGCGCCCCCAAGATTCCACTGGCGACCGCAAGCCCGCCCAGCACCAACAGCTTTGCAATCTTCATTCCTCTTCCTTCCAGGCCTTGGGCGTGGCCACCCGCGAGAGATCCCGGTTCGCCCACAGCTCGGGGAGCGGCCCCATGGACCATCCCTTTTGCTCCAGCCGCACCTGCCCAGTGGCCTCCACGCGCGCCATCGTTTCACGGTAGACGATTTGGTTGGCCCGCAACGTCGCTTGGTCCCGTTGGCTGGTCACCACCACCTTGCCCACCAGCACCAGCTTTTGGTTGGTCTTGTCGATGGTGGCGGAATCGGCCTTGATCACGCTCGCGGGCTGGTTGGCCTCAAAAATCGTAACTTCCACGTTCTTCAGGCCGCTCTGAATGCGGTCGTCCCCCTCGATGTCGAACGTCGCGCCGGGGCTTTTGAGCGCGTAGCTCTTTTCGCCATTCGGCAGTTGGCCTTCAATGGTCACGGGGCCGGTGTCGATCGCGCGCCGGGTCGCTGGCTTCTCAGGGTCCTTCTCACCCGCCTTGGCGCTCGGCGCCGGCGATCCACAACCCCACACCAAAAGAGGGGCGGCCATCAGGAAGATACGGGCAGTGATGTGACGCCTCCCCGCCGGGCGAACTTGCCCTGATGTTGTCCGGCCAGTTGCCCGCAGGCCGCCGCGATGTCGTGCCCGCGCTCCACTCGCTCGGTCACGTTCACGCCCCGCCCCGCCAGGCGACCCTTGAACTGGCGCACGCGCTCCCGGTGTGGTCGTGCAAACCCGTGCTCGGTGTCCACGTAGTTGAACGGAATCAGATTGACCACGCACGGCAGCCCCTTCACCAGGTCGGCGAGGGCGTCGGCTTGCTCCGGCGTGTCGTTGACTTCGTGGATCAGCAGATATTCGAACGTCACTTTGCGACCGGTGATGGCGTGGTAATCGCGCATAGCCTGCACCACTACTTGCACCGGCCACTTTTGGTTCACCGGCATCAGGCGGTCGCGCACATCGTCCAGCGGCGAGTGCAAGGAGAGCGCCAGGTGGATCGGCATTTCCTCCTTGGCCAGCCGCTCAATCCCCGTCACCAACCCGACCGTGGAGACCGTGATGTGCCGAAGGCTGAGCTTCACCTCGTCGTGCAAAAGCCGGATCGCCGCCAGCAGGTTGTCGTAGTTCAGCAGGGGCTCGCCCATGCCCATAAACACCACGTGGCTCACTCGGCGCGGGCTCAGGCTCTGCAGGGCCAGGTATTGCCCCACAATTTCGCCGGCGGTGAGGTTGCGCGTAAACCCGCCGAGCCCCGTGGCGCAAAAGGTGCAACCCATCGGGCAGCCCACCTGGCTGCTGAGGCAGCAGCTCACGCGATCCTCGTAGGGAAGCAAGACGGACTCGAACACGTTGCCGTCGCCCGCGTCCATCAGCAGCTTGTCCACGTCGTCTGTGCTGCGGCGGTGGTCCACTACCCGCAGAGGGGTGGGGGTGATGCCCGCCTCTTGCAGCTGCGCAATGAAGGCCGCGGGGAGGTTGGTCATCTCCTCGAAATTGAGAACGGCCTTGCGGTAAATCCAGTCAGCAAGTTGGGCACCGCGGAAGGGTTTTTCGCCCATGCCTACGGCAAGTTCTTTGAGTTCACTGGAGGTCATGCCGACCAGGTAGCGCGGGCCGTCGGGCACTTCGGTGAGGATACCTACCCCTATGGTGCACGTTTGGGGAGAACCGGAGTAGAACACGTTACGATGAAACGCGTGCTTGGGTATTCGGCCCTCGCCTTTGTGGTTGTGTTCACAGCCGTTTCCTTGGCTTTGCGCTGGGATAAGTACAACGAAATGAGCCGGATCGGCCAAATCTGGGCGGCTCCGGAGATGCCGGCGAAGCTGACTTCAGGCCAAGTGCCGGTCTCGGGCGACTCGCTCGCTGACTTCCGCTCCGCCGCCAAGAAGGCGATGCCCAGCGTGGTCAGCATCGACACCGCCCGCCAAGTGGAAGACATGTGGCAGGGTTCGGTGACCGTGCCGCAGGGCCAGGGTAGCGGCGTCATCATCTCGCCGGATGGCTACATCGTCAGCAACGCCCACGTGGTGGGCAACGCCACCCTTATCCGCGTGGAACTCGCCGACGAGCGTTCCTTCCAGGCTAAGGTCGTGGGCGTGGACCCCCGCAGCGACCTGGCCTTGCTCAAGGTGGACGCCAACGGTTTGCAAGCCATTGAACTCGGCGATAGCGACACCGTCGAGATCGGGCAGTGGGTGATGGCCCTGGGCAACCCGCTGGGCTTCGAAAACACCCTCAGCGTCGGCGTCATTAGCGCGCTGGGCCGGGAGCTGCCCACCGGTGACACCACCACGCTCATCAACGCGATTCAGACCGATGCCGCCATCAACCCGGGCAACTCCGGGGGCGCCCTGTGCGACGCCCAGGGCCGCTTGATTGGCATCAACACCGCCATCGCCAGCCAGACGGGCAACAGCGTTGGCCTGGGCTTCTCCATCCCGGTCGCCCGCGTGCGCGAAGTCGTAAACGGCATCCGCACCAAGGGTTACGTGCCCTACGCTGGCCTGGGAATCAACTTCGCTTCGGCTGAACTCGACCTCCGCAACCCGAATGTGCGGGCCGTCCTCATCCGCCGCTTTGGCATGGACCCGAATCTGCCCAAGGAAGGCGTGCTGGTGGCCGACGCCACCCCGAGTTCACCCGCCGGACGGGCCGGGATTGGGGAAGGATCGGTGATCCTCACCATCAACGGAAAGGCCGTGAGCGACGCCCGCGAATACAGCCGCGTAATGCTGGAGCGCAAGCCCGGCGAGAAGGTGCGGGTGAAGTTCTGGGCTGGCGGCCGCGAAAAGGAAGCCGAAATCACCCTCATAGACGTGGGTCGCTAAGGGGGCGGAATGCGTCCGGGGGTGCCAGGAGGCCCTCCCGGACCACCCGAATTACCGTCAAGCGCGTATCAATAGCGTGGGGTTTCCTGTGGCCAACACGGAACAAACCTAGTGAATCCCCCATCCATGGGATGCAGGCCGGGTGTGTAAAGATTTCTTTACATCTCGCGGCTTCGCCCTCAACGACCCCGTCTCAAACATATCTTGATGCCCACTTTTAGCGATGGATTGATGCAACTGCTGGAGGTTTTGCCTCCTGTAATGCGAGAAAAGCTGATCGCGAGCCCGCATTTGCCGGAGCTCGTGGAAGTTGTGCTGGACTACGGCCGCCCGGCCGAAGCCCGGTTCATGCATCACGCCGACCGCTGGCCGCAGATCATCGTCACCGAGCACGACATTGATCATGTCGTCAAGATGATCGGCGACTTTAGTGGCGACAACCGCGCGGGCATCGAGCGCACGCTTCACCGCATCTCGTGTATCCGCAACCGGCACGGGCGCATTATCGGCCTTACCTGCCGCGTGGGCCGCGCCTTGGAAGGCACGATCGACATGATTGACGACATCGTGCGCAGCGGCAAGTCTATCCTGCTGCTGGGTAAGCCGGGGGTAGGTAAGACCACCAAGTTGCGTGAGGTTGCCCGCGTCCTGGCCGACGAGGTGAACCTGCGCGTGGTGATTGTGGACACCAGCAACGAAATTGGCGGCGACGGCGATGTGCCGCACCCGGCCGTGGGGTCGGCTCGCCGCATGCAGGTGCCAAATCCCATTGACCAGCACGGTGTGATGATTGAGGCGGTGGAAAACCACATGCCCGAGGTCATCGTGATTGACGAAATCGGGAACGACGCCGAAGCCGCCGCCGCCCGCACCATCGGCGAACGCGGGGTGCAACTGGTGGCCACGGCCCACGGGGGCAACCTGGAGAACCTGATGCTGAACCCCTCGCTATGCGACCTGATTGGCGGTATTCAGACGGTGACCCTGAGCGACGACGAAGCGCGCCGTCGAGGCACGCAAAAGACGGTGCTGGAGCGCAAGGCCCCGCCGACCTTTGACGTTGTCATTGAATTGCTTGAGTACGACCGACTGGCCGTGCACCATAGCGTGCAGCAGACGGTGGACAACATGCTGCGCGGCCTGCCGCCGCGCCCCGAGATTCGGGTGCGCACCGGCGGCGGTGCCATTGAGGTGGTGCAAAAGGAGCACACCCCGCAGGATCTGGATGATTTGGCCGAGCGATTCCCCTCGCTGGCCCGCCGCCCGGGCCGAGAGGCCGAAGAGGACCGTTTTGAGGGGCGCCGCCGGAGCGAACGCCCGCGCCGAGAAGAAGCCGAGGCGGCCGACGGCCACGAGAAGCCACGCCGCAAGGACGAGGAGAAGTCCAGCCCGCTCCGCGTGTACCCCTACGGCATCGCTCGCACCCGACTGGAACGCGCCATCCGGGAACGCCGCCTGAACGCGGTGATGACCAGCGACCTGCACCATGCCGACGTGATCATCGGCATGCGCACAACCATGCAAAACAAGCCGGGCCGCCTGCGCGAACTGGGTCGCACGATTCCGACGTTCAACGTCAAATCCAACACCTTCAGCCAAATCGCGGGGGCGCTGGATGATGCGCTCAAGAGCCACGGCAAGAACAGCCAAGAAGACGCCGCCAAAGAAGCCATGAACGAGGTGAAGCAGGCGATCCAGATGGTGCAGCAAAGTGGCCGGGCGGTGGAACTCAGCCCTGCCGATGCGCGCATCCGCAAGATGCAGCACCGCGCGATTGAGCAGCAGCGCCTGCGGGCCGAAAGCGTGGGCTTGGACCCTGATCGCCGCGTGGTAGTCAGTCCGCTTCGCGGCTAAAGCGAACCTAGCTACCGAGGCGGTACAGCCAGGCGCTGAGGAAGTAGTTCAGCACGTACACCAGCACCATGCTGATGACCACGGTCTGGGTGGTGGCACGCCCGACACCCTCGGCGCCGCCTCGCACTCGCAGGCCCTGCTGGCACGACACCATGGCGACCACGATGCCGAACACGAAGGTCTTAAGCAGACCCTTCCACACATCGTCGATGGTCACGAACTGGCGAACGGAATCCATAAAGATGGCTTCGGGCACGCCGCCGCCCATCACGGCCACGAGGTAGCCCCCGCCCACGCCCGCGAACATCCCAATGAGGCCGAGCATGGGCAGCATCAGCGCCGCCGCCAGCAGCCGGGGCACCACCAGGTAGTTCACCGGCGGCACATTGAGCGAGCGAAGGGCATCCACCTGCTCGGTTACTACCATCGTGCCGATTTGCGCGGCAATGGCCGATCCGCACCGCGCCGCCACCATGATGCCGCCTAGCACCGGAGCGATTTCGCGCACCACGGCCAGGCTGACGGTGGCCCCGGCGAGGCTTTGCACCCCGTACTTCACCAAGATCTCGCTGACGTAAAGCGCAATCACCGCGCCGCTGGAAAGCGTGGTGAGGGCGACAATCGGCACGCTATTGGAGCCGATGAACGCCATCTGGCGGGTGAGCTCGCGCACTTCCAGCTTGTGCCGGAATAGGCGACTGATGGCCTCGCCCAGTAGCATCACCAGTTCGCCGATGAATTCCAGCGCCAGCAGAATGGGCCCTCCAATCGAGGCTAAACCTGATTCGACGGCCCGCATGACCCCGAAGGTACCCGCCCGCTTGGCTAGAATCCCAGGTGTGAAGCCCGAGGAAGGTCAATCGGTCGGTCCCGTCGGGACGGATGAACGCCTCGCCTCGCCCGGCATGGCCAAGCCGCCGGTGCGTCGGGCCCCCATTCCGTGGCTTCCGCTCGTTTTGTTATTGATTTCGATCGTTGTGTTTTGGGTGCTGCCGCAACGGAGTGCGGACGACCCCATCGAAGTCATTGTTGACCCCACCTCCGCGCAGACCTCACAACCATGAAAGTTCTATTGATCGGATTCCCGATGGTCGGGAAGAGCACGCTGTACCGCGCCGCCGCGGGGGGCGAAGCCAAAGGCGACGTGACCGCTGTGCCCGTGCCGGACCCTCGGTTTGACCGCATCGTGGCGCAGGTGAAGCCGAAGAAGGCCACCCCCGCCACCGTCACGCTGGCGGACGACGGCGAGGCCCTGGCCCCCACCGGCAAGATGTTTAGCAACAAGCTGCTGGAAGCCGCCAAAAAGGCCGAGGTGCTGCTGCACGTGGTGCGGGCGTTCGAGAGCGACTTCGTGCCCCACCACGCCGACGTGAACCCCGCCCGCGACCGCGAGAGCGTGGACGTGGAGATGGTGCTGACCGACCTCGCAATTGTGGAGAACCGACTGGAACGCCTGGCCAAGAGCCAGAACGTGAAGTCGCCCGGTCACCCGGATTACCTCGAAAAGCGACTGTTTGAACGCCTGAAGCCGGTGCTAGAAGAAGGCACCCCCATCCGCGCGATGGAGTTCGACGAGGAAGAGACGAAGATCGTCAAGAACTTCCAGTTTGTGAGCGCCAAGCCGTGCGTGGTGGCGTTCAATGTCGGCGAGGCCGACGTGAGCAACCCGCCCGCCGCCGTGGCCAAGGAGATTGAAACCCTGCGCGCCAGCGGCACGGTGGCGTTTGCCGTCTCCGCGAACCTGGAAGAAGAACTGGCGCAGCTGGATGCCGACGACCGGGCCGAGTTCCTGGCGGGTTACGGCCTGACCGAAAGTGCCGGAGCCAAGGTGGTCCAGGCCGTCTACGGGGCGCTGGGGCTCATCACGTTCTTCACGGCGGGCGAAAACGACACCCGCGCCTGGCCGCTGCGGGCGGGTAGCACCTCGCTCAAGGCCGCCGGCACGATCCATAACGACATCGCTAAGGGGTTCATCCGGGCCGAAGTGGTGCACTACGCGGATTACGATGAAGCGGGCTCGCTCGATGCCGCCTACAAGGCCGGCAAGATGAGCCTGGAAGGCAAGGAGTATGTCATTCAAGATGGCGACCTCCTGCACATCCGCACTTCGGCGTAGTGTCCTCGGCGTTACAATAGGGGCATGTATCCTCAAGCCCCTCCCCGGCGACGGTCGGCGTACGGTGCCCCGCGCCGCAAACCCGGTTGCGGCCCCCGGGCGGGCGTCGCGCTGGTGATGATGGTGGGGGCTCTGATTGCGTTCTATGGCAACTCCCAGCAGAACCCCGTCACCGGCGAAACCCAGCGGGTGGCGCTGAATGTGGACCAAGAAGTCGCGCTTGGTCTCCAAGCCGCCCCCGAGATGGCCGCGCAATATGGCGGCGCGGAGACGGGCACCCAGGCTGCGGCTCTGGTCCGCCAAGTGGGTGCGCGTCTGGTGAACCGCACCGAAGCCCGCACGAGCCCCTACAAGTTCAACTTTCACCTCCTCAAAGACCAGGAGACAATCAATGCTTTCGCGCTGCCGGGTGGTCAGATCTTCATCACCCGCGCCTTGCTGAATCGACTGGAGTCGGAAGGGCAACTCGCCGGGGTTCTCGGCCACGAAATCGGTCACGTCATCCAGCGGCATAGCGCCGAGCACATGGCGCGTGCAGCCCTGACGCAAGGCATGGTGAATGCGGCGAGCGTCGCCACCGACGGCCAAGCCGGGCAGGTGGCGGCCATGATTGGGCAGACCATCAACATGCGGTACGGCCGCGACGATGAACTAGAAAGCGACCGTAGCGGTCTGCGCTACATGTTTGAAGCGGGCTACGACCCCCGCGCCCTCATCGGGGTGATGAAGATCCTGGACGAAGCCAGTGGCGGCGGGCCGCCGGAATTCCTGAGTACGCACCCCAAACCGGCCAATCGGATTCAGCATATTCAGCAGCTCATTGACGAGCAGTGGCCAGGCGGATTGCCCTCCGGGCTCGTGCCATAACCTTTCGAATACGGGTTTTACGCCGGGCGCCCCCAAAATGTCGATGATTTGTGGAAAGAACTTGTGAGCCCTTCGCGGCCCCAGGTACAGTTCTGGGCACTTTGGCCCCGCTGGGGGCCAGTGGAGGGCGCCCCTAATCCGGGCTTCTGCACATGAATCCAATCAAGTTCACTGCAACTACAATTCTTGCCGGTATCGCGGCCGTGGCGATGTCCCAATCGGCCGCTCCGACTGCTCCTTATGTGGAAGGCGAAGTCCTCGTCAAGTATCGCAGCGGCGCGAGTATCTCCGCCATGCTGGATACCGTCCGCATCGGCGCGCGCTCGGTGGAAACCCTGCGCACCCTTCAGGTGCAACGAGTCCGCGTGCCGGCCTCGATGAGCACGAAGAAGGCGCTGGACTACTACCGTTCGCTCCCGAACGTGGAATACGCCGAGCCGAACTACATCGCCCGGACGTTCCAGGTCAATCCGAACGACACGAGCTACTCTAGCCAGTACGCCCTGCAAAAGATCAGTGCGCCGCAAGGCTGGACCGTCACTACGGGTTCCAACTCGGTCGTAATTGCGATTGTGGACACCGGCGTGGACATGGCGCACCAGGATCTGGCCGGCAAGATCGTCCCTGGATACGACTTTGTCAACAACGACAACAACGCGGATGATGACAACGGCCACGGGACGCACTGTGCCGGTATCGCAGCGGCCGTGACGAACAACGCCCGCGGCGTGGCAGGTGTGGACTGGAATGCCCGCATCATGCCGATCAAGGTTTTGGGGGCTTCGGGTTCGGGGAGTTTCTCCGCTATCGCCAATGGCATCACCTGGGCCGTAGATAATGGAGCGGACGTCATTTCGCTCTCGCTGGGTGGTTCCTCGGGCTCCTCCACGCTGCAAAGTGCGGTGGATTACGCCTGGAGCCGCAACGTGGTGGTGGTAGCCGCTGCGGGCAACAGCAACACGTCGGCCGCAAGCTATCCGGCGTTCTACACCAACTGCATTGCGGTGGGTTCGTCGGACCAGAACGATGCGCGATCTAGCTTCAGCAACTTCGGTTCGTGGGTGGACGTCGCCGCGCCGGGTTCCAGCATCCTTTCGACGTACGATGGCAACACCTACGCCACGCTCAGCGGCACCAGCATGGCGGCTCCGGCCGTCGCCGGTCTCGCGGGCCTGCTGTGGGCCAAGAACGGCCTGACGGCGAGTAACGTCTCCATCCGCAACGCCATTGAATCCACCACGGATCCGGTTGGTACCTGGGTGAGCTTCGGTCGCATCAATGCGGCCCGCGCGCTCGGCACCACGGGCGGCGGCGGTGGCGGTGGCGGCACGACGGCCACCAACTACGCCCCGACGAGCCTGCAAGTGTTTGCTGGCACCATCGCGGGTGGTAGCGTGACGAGCCTGGCCACCAGTGACAACCTGCGGTTCGACCTGCGCAGTGCTGCTTCCGGCAGCCGCCGCGTGGTGGACTACGACGCCATCTTCTCGGGCATCAACCGAGGCACGGGCGTGGCCAGCATCGCGGTGACGGTGGAGAACAACATGAGTCTGAGCGGGGCGCTGACGGTTTACCTGTACAACTACAGCACCGGGTCGTACACGCAGATCGGCTCTCAGAACTTAGGAACGGCCGATACCTCGACGACCTACACGGTGACAACCAATGCGGGCAACTTCATCAGTAGCACCGGCGAGGCACGAATCGGTTACTACCGCACTCGCACCGGCACGACCAACTACAACTTGCGCAGCGACTTTGCGCGGTTGACGGTCACCACGAACAACTAAGCCCGGCGCAAGCCTGGAAAACAAGAACACCCCGAGGGATTTTCCCCCGGGGTGTTCTTGTTTTCGGTTGAGATCGGCTTTAGAAGCTGATCTTGTAGCCCGCGCCGATCACCCAGTTGGATCGGTTGGACGCACCCTGTCGCAGCTTGCTATCCAGCAGGCCGGTGAAGGCGGTGCTGAAGTAAGCGGTGCCGTTACCGGCGGGCAGGTTGAACACGCCACCCAGCTTCCAGTCGGCCAGGCTGGCCTTGTTGCTACCGTAGTAGAACTGATTGTGGTCTTCGGTACCGTAGCCCACGCTGGCATTCCAGCCCCACGAGGCGCCCGGGGTACCCGGAACGTCCTTGGTGTCACTGGCGCTGAAGTTGAGGTAGATGCCGTTGGCTTCGTCCACGTCCCAGTACAGGCCAACCGTCGGGTTGAAGGCTTGGCCGAATGTGTAGGTGCCAAAGAATTCGTTGGTATCGCTGCCGCCCGTGTTCGGGAAGGCGTAGTTGATCACGCCGGCGCTCCACGTGCCATTGGCAGCGGTGTCGCTATAGGTCAGCGTCGTATCCACTTCGGTGAATCGGCTCCTAAAGCCGTTCACGTTAGTGGTTTCGTAGTTACCCCAAAGGTTGAGGCTCCATTTTTGCCAGCCGAAGGTGAAGGACGGCTGCACTACCACGTCATCCGTGAGGTTGATGCCGCGCCACACATACTTGCTGTTGATAGCGATGTCGGCCGAAGTGGTCACCGGGGTGGAGTCCGCAACGGCAACTCCAGTGGCAAGCGTCAGAGCGATATAGGTCAAGGCTTTCATATGCGAGAGTCCCACTCCAGGTATCGGTGAATTTACGGGGAACTAGAGGGTCTCGCGTAAACTGCGGTTTCGCATGGCACGTTGGTGGCATTTTCACCCCCTCGTTTGGGAGGATTTAAGGGCCCAACGTCGCCTCATTGGACTCGGCATCGGGTGCGCCTTGGTCGCATCTTTGCTGACGGCGGCCACGATTCCGCTCACCGAGCAGGCGATGGCCAGCATCGAGCGGGCGAGCCAGCCCAACGCCCCGGCGACTTCTCGCCGTAGCCTGCTATTGCAGCAACTGGCGCCCCTCTTGCCTTCCGCTCCAGCGGCCGAGGCACCGGCGGCCAGCGCATCGGAGGCGGACAAATCGGCATCGGCGCCAGGGAGTTCCGGCAAGGGGATGACCGCTAGCCAGCACCAGGCCTTGCGCGATCTTCTCGTCATGTGCCTGCTGGTGGTGGTCGTGTTCGGGATCAAGTACTTCTTCACCCGGGGGCAAACGTTCTTCATCACCAAGGCCTCCGCGCGGTTGGGCACCGATCTTCGCCTGCGGCTGTTTGGCAAGCTCCAGCGGCTCCCGTTGCGCTATTACAACGACAAGCGCACGGGCTCTATCCAGAGCGCGCTGACGAACGACGTCAACGTGTACGCCAATGCCGTGGGGATGGTGCGCGATGGGATTGACGGCCCGTTCCGGGCCATTGCCGCGCTGGTCGCCATCATCTGGATGCAGTGGCAGTTGGCCCTGCTGGCCATCCTGTTCATCCCGGTGCTGGCGTGGTTTGTGAACCGCAACGGCCGCCGCATGAAGGCCGCCCAGGCGGTGGTGCAAGACGACCTCAGCGACCTGAACGCCATGGCCAATGAAGCCCTGCAGGGCACGCGCGTGATCAAGGCGTTTGCGGCGGAGCAGCGCATCAGTGACCTCTATTCCGGCCTGGTGGAGCGCGCCTTCGGCAGCCAAATCCAGGCGGCCCGCCGCTTTGCCGCCCTGCGTCCCATGGTCGAGTTCATCGGCGCGGTGTCACTGGCGGCGATCCTCTATATTTGTGGCTGGATGGCGGCCCAGGGGATGCTGGTGGTCTCGCAGATTGTGGCCCTGACCCTGGCCATGGACCAGATCAACCAGGGGGCGCGGTCCTTCGCCAACATGAACAACACCTACAACCAGGTGACGGCCGCCGCCGAACGCTTGCAACGCGAGGTGCTGGAGGTGGAGGAAGAGCCCCTGCAAAGCGGAGCTATGCAGTTGGCCTCCATCAAGGGAGACGTTGAGTTTCGCAACGTGAGCTTTGCCTACCCGGATGGCACGCTGGCGCTCCGGGATGTGAACTTCACGATCCCGGCGGGGACCTCGTTGGCGCTGGTGGGTCCGAGCGGGGCGGGGAAGTCCACGATCGCCGACCTGCTATTGCGGTTCTACGACCCCACTGAGGGGCAAATCCTGCTCGACGGCACCGACCTGCGCGAACTGGACCTCGCGTGGCTGCGGCAGCAGTTCGGGGTGGTGCCCCAGCAGACCTTCCTGTTTGCCGGCACGATTGAAGACAATTTGCGGCTGGGCGCGGTGGATGCCCCGGCCGCACAAGTGGAGCGGGCGGCCGCCCAGGCCCACGTGGATGCCTTTGTGGCGCGGATGCCGGACGGAATGCAAACCCAACTCGGCGAGCGCGGCACCCGGCTGAGCGGCGGCGAAATGCAGCGCCTAGCCATTGCGCGCGCCCTCGCCCGTGACCCTAAGGTGCTGGTGATGGACGAAGCCACCAGCAACCTCGACGCCGTGAGCGAGAAGTACGTCACCGAAGCGCTGGACCAAGTGATGACCGAGCGCACCACGCTCTTCATTGCCCACCGCCTCACCACCGCCAGCCGGGCCAGCCGCATTGCGGTCATCCGGCGCGGGGAGCTGATTGAGATCGGCTCGCACACGGAGCTGATGGCGAAGGATGGGGTGTACGCGGGGATGTTCCACGCCTTCACGGCGGGGGCGATGGATGAAGTTGGCTAAGCCCCTGGGGTGGCATGGCCTCGAGGTCGGCTACCCACCGTACGCGTTGGCCAGCTTTCCGGATCTCACCCTGGCCCCGGGCCGGGTTTACGCTTTGTTGGGCCGTAATGGGGCGGGCAAATCCACGTTTCTGCGCACCTTGTGCGGGCTCATTCCGCCGGTGGCGGGCGAAGTGAGGGTGGAGGCGGCCAGCCTCGCCGCGCTCCCCGAATCCGCGAGGGCGCAGCACCTTGCTTATATCCCCCAATCGGCGGATCGCCCGGCGGACTACCGCGTGCGGGATGTGGTGGCCCTGGGGGGCTGGCGGCACGGCAGCCTGCTGCAACCGGCCCCGCAGGCGGAAGAGCGGTGCACGGAAGTGCTGGATCGCATCGGGATCGTGCATCTGGCCGACCGCGCCGTGACCCAAATCAGTGGCGGCGAATGGCAACGGGTGCAGTGGGCCAGGGCTCTGATGCAAGATGCCGAGTGGCTGGTGATGGATGAGCCCACGGCGCACCTTGATTTCCCGGCCCAGCAAGAGCTGGCCGGGCACATTCAGGCCTGGCGGCAAGAGGGGCGCGGCGTGGTGCTGGCCACCCACGACCCGGACTGGGCGGGGATGCTGGATGCGGAAATCTGGCTGATGGCCGAGCGGAAAGTGGTGACGTTTGCCCACATGGCCGACGCCGCGAATTCACCGGAACTAGAAAAGTGCCTTGGGGTGCGCCTGGAGCCGCTCGTGGACGCTCAAGGTCGCACCCGTTGGGTACCGGCTCGCACCGGCTAGCTTAGTTGGAGGTGGCTTGCCCCGCCGCTTCCTTGCGCATTTGCGCTTGGGCGTTGGAGTTCTCGTCGTACCACATGCTACCGATGTTGCCGCTGCTCGGCTTCGGCTTGTAGTCGCCGCGCGGGACCAGGATGGTGCTCTGGGCGGGCACGCCGGCTTCAGTCTTGGAGTTGCCAAAGGCACCTTCGAGGCTCAGGCGGGCGCGGGCTTCCGATTCGGTGGACATCGGCGAGATGGCCGAGGTCGTTTCCGGTGCGGCTTGCTGCTGGGACCGGGCAAAAATCGCGCGAAAGTCGAGCGTGGAAAGGACGAGCACGCCGAACAGAATGAAGATGCCAATCCCCACCATAAACGGGGTCGGGCCCTTCTTTGCGGTTTTCGCTTGCTTCTCCGGGTTCACGTTGTTGTCCATAATAGCTCCTGTGATGCCACGCGGCCTGCTCTCTATTGTGACGCAGACCGCCAGGTGTAGGTCACGGTGGGGGTCGCGATGGACCCACTGATCGTGGCGATAGACGCGCGCCTGATGGGTTCGCGGCACACGGGGGACGCCTCCTATTGGAACGGCCTGGTCCGCGGACTGGCGGGCATTGACCACCAGGCGCGCATCTACCTCTGTTCTAACCAACCTCGTCCCGCGAACGTTCCCGAAGACCCCCGGTTGATCTGGACGCACGTGCCGGGGCAGGGCCGCCTGTGGAGCTTGTGGCACTTCCCGCAGGCAGCCAAAAAGCTGGGCGCCCAGGTGGTGCACACGCAGTATTCGCTTTCACCTCTGGTGCGCCGAGGAGGTGTGACGACCATCCATGATGTGTCCTTCTTCATTGGTCCGGAGTGGTTTCAGCCTCGGGATCGTTTCCTTTTGCAACGGACGCTCCCGGCCACCGTGCGGCGGGCGGCGCGCGTCATCACGGTCTCGGAGACCTCGAAAGCGGAGATCGAGCACTACATCCCGGCCGCCCGGGGCAAGGTGCGGGTCACCCCCAACGCACTCGGCACCAACATCACGCCTTTTGCGCCCGATGAAGTCGAGGCTCGTCTTGCTCACCTCGGGGTGTCGCGTCCGTATGTCCTCACGGTGGGTACGCGGTGGCCGCGCAAGAACATGGGCTTGGCCATCGCCGCCGCCCGGCAAGCCGGCGTGACCTGCGTGGTGACCGGCCAACCTGGCTGGGGGGAACTGCCGGAAGGCGCCGTGATGACCGGCTACGTGGACGACGGAGACCTCACCGCCCTGTACCAAGGGGCGAGCCTCTATTTGGCGCCCAGTCACCACGAGGGGTTCGGCATTCCCTTGCTCGAAGCCTTTGCCTGCGATTGTCCAGTGGTGGCTAACCGGGGCGGTGCGCTGCCCGAAGTCGGCGGAGACGCCGCCGCGTATCCGGAAGCCGCCACCCCCGAAGCCTGGGCCGCGACCATCCGGGACCTGCTGGCCGACTCGGGTAGGTTGGAGCAGATGCGACACCGGGGACGGGCGCGCCTGGCCCAGTACGACTGGAACGAGACGGCGCGCTTGACCCTAGAAGTCTACGAAGAGGCCCGACGATGAGCACAGAGAAAGATTCCGGCGCACTGGACCCCCAATTGTTGGCGGTGTTGGCCTGCCCCTTGTGCGATACGCGCCCGCCGCTGAACCAGCAAGGCTCGATTTTGGTGTGCACCCAGTGCGGGGCACGCTTCCCGATTCGAAAAGGCATCCCGGCCCTGCGCCCGGGCGATGCCCTCACCGACGACGTCACTCCTGACGACTCGACTGACCATGAATAAAGCCATCGAACGTGTATTGGTTCTTAATGGACCCAATCTGAACTTGCTCGGCTTTCGAGAACCCGAGCTCTACGGCAAGCAGAGCCTAGACGACATCAATGCCGAACTAGTGGCGCTTTCGCAGGAGCTGGGCATCGAGCTCAAGATCTTCCAGAGCAACCATGAGGGCGCGTTGATTGACCGCATCCACGACGAGCGCAAGTGGGCCAACGCGATCATCATCAACCCGGGGGCGCTGACGCACTACAGCTACGCCCTGCGTGACGCCCTAGTGAGCGTGCGCATCCCGGTGGTTGAAGTGCATCTCAGCAACGTGCACGCCCGCGAAAGTTTCCGGCACACCAGTGTCATCAGCCCCATCACCGTCGGGCAGATTGTGGGGCTGGGTAGCGTAGGCTATCGGCTTGCGCTCCGCGCCCTGACGGAACCTGAAGTCGGAGGATTTTGAACCCATGTCGCTACAAAAACTTCAAGCTCAACTGCAAGCGGATGGCCATGCCGCGCTCCTGGTCAACAACATCGCCAACGTGCAATGGCTCACCGGGTTTACGGGCTCATTTGGCTCTCTGCTGGTGACCCCGGCGGGGGCGACGTTCATTACGGATAGCCGCTACGCCATCCAGGCCGCCGAACAAGTGCACGGCGTGGAGATTCGCACGTTTGGCAACCCGGTGCGATTTGAGCAGGTGGTCGCGGACCTCGCCAAGGAGAAAGGCTTGAGCGAAGTAGGATTCGAGCCGACGGTCACCTACGGCACGTTTGAGCGCTGGGCCGGGGCGTGGCCGGACTTCGATTTGAAGCCGATGCCGGACCTGATTGCCCCGCTGCGTATGATCAAAACGGCCGACGAGGTGGCGAAGATTGCCGAGGCCTGCAAGCTGGCCGATGCGACGATGGAGCACGTTTCGCGTTTGATTCAGCCGGGCGTGCGCGAGCTAGATATCCACTTGGACTTGGAGTTCTTCATCCGCCGCAATGGCGCGTATCTGGGCTTTGAGCCGATTGTGGTGAGCGGCCCCAACAGCGCCCGCCCGCACGGCAAGGCCACCGAGCGCAAGCTGGAAGTTGGTGACTTCGTGACGATTGACCTCGGCGCCAAGCTGGACGGTTGGAACAGCGACATCACCCGCACCTTCGTAGTCGGCAAAGCCACCGATCGGCACCGCGAAATCTACGACCAAGTGCTGCGCGCCTTGCTGGAGTGCACACAAAAGCTGGTGCCCGGGGTGCCGACCAAGGATGTGGACGCCCACGCCCGCGCGGTGCTGGGCGAGAAGGACCTGGCGAAGTACTTCGGCCATGGCCTTGGCCACGGCTTGGGGCGCGATGTGCACGACTTTGGCGGCCTGAGTCCGCTCAGCAACGACACGGTGGCCGTAGGCCAGGTGTGGACGGTGGAGCCGGGCGTTTACATTGAAGGCTTCGGTGGCGTGCGGATCGAAGATGACGTCCACGTCAGCGAGAACGGACCGGTGGTGCTGACGCACTTCCCCCGTGAGCTGATGGAACTTGGCTAGAGATTGGGCTAACCGTGTGGTTAGCCTGAGCGGCTAGCCGTAGAAGTTAGTCCACAAAGATGTGCCTCTCCCCCTCGCGGCGGGTGAGGCCATTTTTGTTGATCCACTCGAGCAGGGGCACGGCAAACTTGCGGCTGGATTCCAGGGCATCCCGGAACTCGCCGACTCGGAAGCCGTCCGGGTCGAGCTTGGCCTTCATGTCTTCGACAATCTGCAGAATTTGCGCGCGGCCCATATAGCGCTCTTCGTCCACCATCACTACCTCGCCGGCTTCCAGACCGATGCGAAGGATCTCGCTGACGGCTTGGCTTGGTACCTGCATAAGGCTGGCGAGTTCAGGCACCGTGGGGGCGTTCGGTCCGCAGAGTTCCAGTTCGCGCAAGGCGCGGTCGAGCAGTTCGCGGGTGCGCTTTTGCAGGTCGGGGCGGAAATCGGCGTGCGCCACTCGGCGCTTTTCCATCCGCACCAGGCCGTCCGTGACCATCCGCTCAAAGATCCGCTCCACCACCTTGGCGCGGAACGGTAAACCGGCATGAACCACCACATCCGTCGCGGGGAACATGATCTCGCGCGGCTGCAACTCGTGGAGATTGAGGAGGGCGAGCTCCAGCGTCCGGCGGACGCGGGTGTATTGCCCTTGGGTCATCCAGTGCCCGGCCATGGAGAGCAATGTGCCCTCGGCTTTCAGGCGGCCCAGGTCATCAGCAATCTCGTGGATCGTGGCCTTCACGCGGTGGGCCAGGTCCTCGCTCGTCAAGCCGAGGGGGGAGTTTTCCACCTTTTGGTAAAGCGGCCAACGTGAAGGAGCCGCCTTGGGCAACCACCCACTTTGCTGCACCGCCAGCCAAAACGCGGCGGGCTCGGTCACCACCACGTGCGCATGGCCCCACTCGGTTTCGCGTAGGGCGCCTTGGAGTTCGGTCAAGTCATCCTTCGTTACTGTCCCGATCAGGCCGATGAGCAACGGCACGCGGGCTTGGTCGGGCAAAGCCCCGAGGGCCGCATCGAGAGAATCCCAGGCCTCCTCGTGCCAGGGCGTGATGATCATCACGCCATCGCCGGTATCGACGTCATCTTCTTGGTCGATGTCACGCGGAACGAACTGGAAGCCACCTCCCGAGGGCGCCGGGCCGAGAGCGTCGATTTCGCCTTCCGGCCAGATGAGGGTGATGGTTTTCAAAGGGATTCCAAGAGGTCAGGGTAGTTGTGGACGTGCTGGCCCGAAGCGTCGGCCACCCAAAGCTGGAACTCGCCGCCCAGGCTACACGCGCCAAACTCGCCGCGGTTGTTCATCGCCACCACCACGTTGGGCTTCTCGGTGCACCCCGGTCGGCGGCGGAGCAGCCAGCGCAGGGTTGCCTCGCAGGCGTCACCGGGGCTCAGGCCGGCGCGCATAAATTCCACCGTGCGCAGGCTCGCACCGGCTCGCCAGAGCTCTTCGCCCCAGCCGGTGGCCACTGCGGCGCCTACTTCGTCATCGGCGTAAATCCCGGCACCGGCGATCGGCGAATCGCCCACACGGCCGGGCTGCTTAAAGGGCATGCCGCTGGTGCTGCTGGCGGCCACCAGGTGGCCGGCGTGCCACCCCATCATGCTCACGGTGTCGTGCGGGGGTTCGTAGGGCGGGTCGTCGGTGGAATGGACGTAGCGCGCCCCGTTCACGGGGTCTTGCCGCCAAATGTCGTAGCGGCGCACCACTTCTTCGGTCACCAGGTTCTGCGGCACCAGGCCTTGCTCCATGGCAAAGCGGCGGGCTTGATCAGCGGCCAGCATCACGTGCGGCGTGCGCTCCATCACCATGCGTGCCACCGAGATACAGGGCAGGATGCCGCGCAGGGCACAAACGGAACCCAGGTCCAGGGTGCGGCCATCCATGATCGAGGCATCAAGCTCTAGTTCGCCATCGGTGTTGGGCAACGATCCGCGCCCAATGCCCAGGAAGTCAGGGTTGTCTTCGGCGGCCGCGAGACCCGCTTCCAGCGCGTCCAGCAAGTTGCCTCGATCCAAAAACGTCTGCCAACCCACTTGGGCGGCAACTTCACCCGGTCGTTGCCACGTGGCCAACACTCTTGCCTGATCGTTCATTCTCTTCGCTTGGCGCGCTCCGGGCCGAAGTATTGCGCGTTTGCCTCCGGCGCCAGCAGACCCGTGAAGGTCGCGAGGTGACTTTCGGCCTCAGAGGCGAATACGTAGGAGCCCGCAATCTCGCCTTGCCAGATGGTTTCGATCACCCAACCGGGAACGGGCAAGAAGACAATGCGCTCGGGCGCAAGGATATGGACCGTAAACACCAAGGGAGTGGCCCCGCCTTCTCCAAACAGGAATTCATGAGTCACCGTGTCGGGGGTCAGCGTGGTCGTCCCCATGCGGGGAGCCCCCAAAGTCCTCCCTTGTTCCAATTGGCCGGAATCAAAGGCCCCGACCCGGGGCGTGCCACCGGCCAAAAGGTCATCAAAAATCTCTCGTTTCGACTGCGCAATGAAGCTGTTGAGGGTGGCCATGAGGGTGTCTATCTCGATTCTACAGAATCCGCACGAATCCCCGTATTTACTGAAGTTTTATTGAGGGGGTGATTACGGAACACCTTACATGGACAGGCGCCATGATGGCGTTGGGCCCTGCCTCCTGTCCGGAACATCAAGGAAGAAAGCATGTCGTTCCGAATCAACACGAACGTCGCCGCTATGGGCGCGCTTCGCAACCTCAACTCGACGTCGATGGACCTCAACAAGTCCGTCCAGCGCCTGTCCACAGGCCTGCGCATCAACTCGGGTGCCGACGACCCGGCTGGTCTCATCGCCAGTGAATCGTTCCGCGCCCAGCTGGGTGGGATCGACGCCGCCGTGCGCAAC